>Ga0315338_1000006_pt1 | contig 1591039 bp, 1505 predicted proteins | sample ASW8metaG_FD_204518 | JGI IMG/M metagenome (GOLD analysis project Ga0315338, IMG submission 204518) | Ammonia-oxidizing marine archaeal communities from Monterey Bay, California, United States - ASW #8 | ecosystem: Environmental > Aquatic > Marine > Coastal | place: USA: California...
GCGAAGACGCCTGGGGCAGGGGCTATGCGAAAGAGGCGGCTACCGCCTCGCTCGATCTTGCCTTCGACCGGTTCGATGCGGAAGAGGTGATCGCCATGACGGTTCAGCGCAACACGGCCAGCTGGGGATTGATGCACCGGCTGGGAATGCGCCGCCGCGAGGATCTCGATTTCGACAATGCGGAGTTCGACAAGGAGGACCCGGTCATCATCGTCTATTCGTCCGATCGCGCATCCTGGACAGCCCATCGTGACTGATATCATCGCCGAAACCGACCGGCTGATCCTGCGCACGATCGAGGAAGGCGACGCTATCGAGCAGGATCGCCTGCTCAATACGCCGTCGGTGATGGCGCGGCTTGGCGGGGTCAAGGAATTGCACGAGATCGAGGCCAAGCACGCCAAGGCCATGGCGATGTATGCGCGCGAGGGCTTCAGTTTCCTGTTCATGATCGAAAAGGCGAGCGGGGAAATAGTCGGCCATTGCGGGATCAAGCGTGTCGACAACCCGCTGGCGCCCAATGTCGGCGATCACGAGATCGGCTGGCTGGTGCGCGAGGATCGCTGGCGGCGCGGCTATGCCGAAGAGGCGATGCGCGCGGTACTCGACTGGGCCTTCACCCGCATCCACGCGCCGCATGTCGTGGCGCTGACCAGCCACGCCAATGCCGGCAGCTGGAAACTGATGCAAAAGCTCGGCATGGTCCGCCGCGAGGGTCTCGATTTCACCGATCCAGCCTTCCCGGCCGAGGACAATCCGACGATCCAGTATTCGCTCACGCAAGAACAATGGGAGAGCAGCCAATGACCGCGAGCCGCCCTGGCGTCACCATCATCCCGATACACGGCCACACGCCGCGCATCCACGACAGCGCCTTCATTGCGCCCGGCTGCACGATCATCGGCAATGTCGAGATCGGGGCAGACAGCTCGGTCTGGTACAATTGCGTGCTGCGCGCCGATGTGAGCCGGATCGTGATCGGCGAACGGTCGAACATCCAGGATGGTAGCGTATGCCATTGCGACCCCGAGCGCCCTGGCGACCCGGGCGGTTCGCCGCTCATCATCGGTGACGACGTATTGGTCGGCCATATGGCGATGGTCCATGGCTGCACCATCGAGGATCGCGGCTTCGTCGGCCTCGGCGCCATCGCGATGAACAAGGCGGTGATCGGTTCGGATGCGATGCTCGCCGCTGGTGCCATGCTGACCGAGGGCAAGGTGATGGCCGCGCGCGAATTGTGGGGCGGCCGCCCGGCGCGCAAGATGCGCGATCTCGACGATGCCGCCATCGCCGGCATGCGGATGGGCGTCGCGCATTATGCCGAGAATGCCAAACACCACGCTGCTGCGGTCGTCGATGCCGCGGCCCAAGGCTGACCTGCCCGACCCCGCAGCGCTATGGGACCTGGTGGCCGGCGACCAGCTACGTCTCCGCGTGACGCCCGGCGCCCGGACCGAATCGATCAGCGTGGAAGAGGGCCGGGTGCTGGTAAAGGTACGCGCCAAGCCCAGCGATGGGGCTGCCAATACCGCAGTCGTGAAACTGGTGGCGCGCGCTCTTGGGGTCGCGACGTCACGCTGTCGGATTGTGCGCGGCGCGACTTCGCGTGAAAAGGTGCTCCAGCTCGATCCTTAGGCGGCGCGTGTCTCAATCCTGACCGCGAAGGCGAACAGCAGCAGTGCAAGGCCCGCCGCTGTTCCCGCGGCGACAAGCGGGTCAACCGCATAGAGGCAGGCACCGCATATCGCGCCCACCGCAAGCGCCAGCCACAGCGTGGGATAGCCGCGCATGGCTTCGCTCGGACGGCCGAGAATGCGCGCCGCCACCCCCTGGCCCGAGCGCACCAGCGCCCCCGTCATATAGGTCACCCCGACGGTCACCTCGCCCTCGCGGGAGAAGACGTTGTTGGCGACTCCCATCGCCGCGGCGGCGAGCGCGAGGAAGACCATGTCGTGGGCATGCACCAGTGCCAGCGTGGCTGTTCCAAGCAGCGCGGTGACCATGGCGAGCAGGATGCGCTTGTGCTGTCCCTGTCGGCCAAAGGCGACCAGCGCACCGGCGATCACGCCCCCGATAAAGCAGGCGATGACGAGGATCGGGATCCACGCCAGCGCGCGATCGGCGATCAGCTCGACCCCTAGCCGCGTCGTATTGCCCGACATGAAAGAGGTGAAATAGCCGCCTGCAACCACGAAACCGATGGCATCGACCTGGCCGGCGAGGAATGCCAGCCCCACGGCGAGTTTCTGGCGGCTGGGATCGTAGCGTTGCATCGCAGCACCATGCGGACTGGTGCGCAGAATTCAATCCCGGATGAGCGCGCGCAGGGCCTCGATACGATCCGCTTCATGCGGTGGCTTGTCCCAGCGAATACGGTGGATGCGCGGAAACCGCATCGCGAGGCCCGACTTGTGCCGTTTGCTTTCGTGCACGCTGTCGAATGCGACTTCGAACACCAGCGTCTTTTCGGTCTCGCGCACCGGTCCGAAACGGTTGATCGTATTCTGCCGCACATGGCGGTCGATCTTTTTCAGCTCCTCGTCGGTAAAGCCCGAATAGGCCTTGCCCACGGGCAACAGATCGGCACCCTGGTCGGGATCGCCATCCCAGCAGCCGAAGGTGTAATCGGAAAAGAAGCTCGACCGCTTGCCTGACCCGCGCTGCGCATACATCAGCACGCAATCGACCAGCAACGGGTCGCGCTTCCACTTGTACCAATAGCCTACGCGCCGCCCGGCGATATAGGGGCTGTCCTTGCGCTTGAGCATCAGGCCTTCGATCGCATCGTCGCGGCTGCCCTCGCGGATCTGAGCGAGGTGCTCGAAATCGCTCGCCTGCACCACCTTGCTGATATCGAAGTGGCTGCCGGGCAGCCGCGTCATCAGCGCTTCGAGGCGGTCGCGGCGCTCGCTCCATGCGAGGGTGCGCACATCCTCGCCCTCGATCAGCAGCGTGTCATAGAGCCGCACGAAAGCCGGATAGTCCTGCAGCATCTTCTTGCTGACGGTCTTGCGCCCCAGCCGCTGCTGCAGCGCGTTGAAACTTGCCGCTCCGCCTTCCTCGCCGCCCTGCGCCGAACCGCGCACCAGCAGTTCGCCATCGAGCACTGCGGGGAAGGGCAGCGCGTCGAGCAGCTCGGGAAAGGTTGCGGAGATATCGTCGCCCGAACGCGAGTAGACACGGGTTTCCTCGCCCGCGCGGACCAGTTGCACGCGAATGCCGTCCCACTTCCACTCGGCGGCATAGTCCGCCAGATCGACCGTGGTCTCCTCGAGCGGATGTGCGAGCATGAAGGGGCGGAAGGTCGGCAAATTGGCGATATCGGGCGGCGCCTCGCCGCGCGCGGCCCAGCCGAACAGCGCGTCATGGGGCGCGTCGAGCCCGTGCCAATATTCCTCCACCTCGTCGACCGAGACGTCGAACGCCTGCGCAAACGCAGTCTTGGCGAGGCGGCTGGAGACCCCGATGCGCATTCCCCCGGTCGCCAGTTTCAGCAGCGCATAGCGGCCCGATGGATCGAGCCGGTCGAGCAGCCGGGGCAACTCGGTGAGCACGCTCTTGCGGTTCATCGCGGCGAGTTGCTCAACCGCTTCGCTTACCGTGGGCGCCGAAGGTGACTGGTCGGGTGCGGGCCATAGCAGGCTCGCGGTTTCCGCGGTGTCGCCGACAAAATCACGACTCAGCGTCCACAGCACCGGATCGACCCGATCCTTGAGCAGATTGCGGATGGTGGAGCTTTTGACCGCGGGGAAGTCGAGCCCGTCGGCCAGCGCCGCCAGCGCCCAGCCGCGATCCGGGTCGGGCGTCGCGCGCAGATATTCCGCGATCAGTCGCAGCTTCTCGTTGCGGCTGCGGGTATAGACCAGCGCGTCGATCAGGGCGGCAAACTCCTCCACCGCTAGTCGTCCTCGTCCTCATATCCCACCATCGCCAGCGCCCGTGCACGGCGCTGATTGAGCTGGCACCAGCGCAGCAGCGCATCTTCGCGCCCGTGGGTGATCCAGTTTTCCGCCGCATCGACTTCCCTGATCGTGCGCGTCAGTTCGCCCCAGTCGGCGTGGTCCGAAATCACCAGCGGCAGCTCGACATTGCGCTGCCGCGCGCGCTGGCGCACACGCATCCAGCCGCTCGCCATCGCAGTGATAGGATCGGGCAGGCGCCGGCTCCAGCGGTCGTTAAGCGCCGATGGCGGGCTCACCACCACCGCACCGCGCATGTCGTCCTTCGTGTAATCCGCGACCAGCCGCAATTCGCCGAGATCCACGCCGTGCTCTTCATACAGCCGGCACATTTTCTCCATCGCGCCATGCAGGTAGATCGGGTCCATATGGCCCGCGCGGCGTAGTTCGGCGATTACCCGCTGCGCCTTGCCCAGCGCATAGGCGCCGACCAGCACGCAGCGATCGGGATGCGCGGCAAGCCGTTCGAGCAGCTTGGCCATTTCCTCCTCGATCGGCGGGTGGCAAAACACCGGTAGCCCGAAGGTCGCCTCGGTGATGAAGATATCGCAGGGGGTGACCTGGAACGGGGGGCAAGTCGGATCGGCTCGGCGTTTGTAATCGCCGGTTACCACCACGCGCTCGCCCGCATGCTCGAGCAGGATCTGCGCACTGCCGAGCACATGACCGGCGGGGATATAGGTCGCCTCGACCCCGCCGGGCAGGCTGATCGTCTCGCCATATTCGACCGGAGTAGCGCCCTCCTTAGTTGCGTAGCGCAACTCCATGATCGCCAGCGTGGCGGGGGTTGCGACGGTCTGGCCATGGCCGCCGCGCGCATGATCGGCATGGCCGTGCGTGACGAGGGCCCGATCTACCGCGCGGCTGGGGTCGATCCAGCAGTCGCCGGGGACGACATGGATACCGTGCGGTTCGGGCTTGATCCAGGAGAAGGGGGCTGCAGCCATCCCCAATTCAAACGAAAGGGGCGCCAACCGTTCCCGGTGGCGCCCCCTCGAAGTGGTTTTCCCTGCCGCTCAGCTTTCGCTCTCGTCGGTGCTTTCGCTGGCATCGGCCGCCGGCTTCTTGCTCGTCTGTGCCTTCTTTTCCGCGGCCTTCTTGCGCGGCGGCGCCTTGCGCTTGGCCTTGGGCGGGGCAGGGGTCAGCTCGAAGCTCGGCTTGCCGTCCTTCATCGTCACCGAAACCTCGCCGCCATCGGCCAGCTTGCCGAACAACAGTTCCTCGGCGAGCGGCTGCTTGATCTTTTCCTGGATCAGGCGGCCCATCGGACGTGCGCCGTAAAGCCGGTCGTAGCCCTTGTCCGCCAGCCATGCGCGGGCGTCCTGGTCGAACTGGATATCGACATTCTGTTCGGCCAGCTGCAGTTCGAGCTGGAGGATGAACTTGTCGACCACGCGCGCAACGGTATCCCGGCCCAGATAGGCGAAGGGCACCACCGCATCGAGACGGTTGCGGAACTCGGGGGTGAACATGCGTTTCACCGCTTCCTCACTCGCATCTTCCTTCGACACGTCGCCGAAGCCGATTCCCTGGCTCGCCATGTCGGCCGCGCCTGCATTGGTGGTCATGATCAGCACGACATTGCGGAAATCGACCGTCTTACCGTGGTGATCGGTTAACCGGCCGTTATCCATCACCTGCAGCAGGATGTTGAACAGGTCGGGATGCGCTTTCTCGATCTCGTCGAGCAGCAACACGCAATGCGGGTTCTGGTCGACCGCATCGGTCAGCAGCCCGCCCTGGTCGTAACCGACATAGCCCGGAGGCGCGCCGATCAGCCGCGAAACGCTGTGGCGTTCCATATATTCGGACATGTCGAAGCGCTTGAGCTCGATTCCCATGATGCTGGCCAGCTGGCGCGCGACCTCGGTCTTGCCGACACCGGTCGGGCCGCTGAACAGGAACGAGCCGATCGGCTTGTCGGGATCGCGCAGACCCGCTCGCGACAGCTTCATTGCGGTCGACAGCTTCTTGACCGCCGCATCCTGCCCGAAGACGACGCGTCGCAGGTCGCGGTCGAGATTTTCGAGCGCCCTCTTGTCGTCCTTCGATACCGATTTGGGCGGGATGCGCGCCATGGTCGCGATAACCGCCTCGATCTCGCGCGCGGTGATCTTCTTCTTGCGCCGGCTGGGCGGGACCAGCATCTGCATCGCGCCGACCTCGTCGATCACGTCGATCGCCTTGTCGGGCAGCTTGCGGTCGTTGATGTAGCGCGCCGAAAGCTCGACCGCGGTCTTGAGCGCGTCGACCGTGTAGGTCACCTTGTGGTGGTCCTGGAACGCGGTCTTCAACCCCTTGAGGATCTTGATCGTGTCCTCGATCGTGGGCTCGTTCACATCGATCTTCTGGAAGCGGCGCAGCAGCGCGCGGTCCTTCTCGAAGTGGTTGCGGAACTCCTTGTAGGTGGTCGAGCCGATGCAGCGGATCGCACCCGAGCTCAGCGCCGGCTTGAGCAGGTTCGATGCATCCATCGCCCCGCCGCTGGTCGCGCCCGCTCCGATTACCGTGTGAATTTCGTCGATGAACAGGATCGCATCGGGCATGCCTTCGAGCTCGTTCACGACCTGCTTCAGCCGTTCTTCGAAATCGCCGCGATAGCGCGTCCCGGCAAGCAGCGCGCCCATGTCGAGCGAATAGATCACCGCGTCCTGCAGCACTTCGGGCACTTCGCCTTCGACGATCTTGCGCGCAAGACCTTCGGCGATCGCGGTTTTCCCGACGCCGGGATCGCCGACATAAAGCGGGTTGTTCTTGCTCCGGCGGCACAGGATTTGGACCGTCCGGTCGACCTCCGGCCCACGGCCGATCAGCGGATCGATACGGCCATCTTCGGCCTTCTTGTTGAGATTGACGGTGAACTGGTCGAGCGCGGTTTCCTTCTTGCCCTTCTCGGCGGCCTTGTCCTCGCTCTGCGCCTCACCTTCTTCGGCGCCCTGCGAAGGACGGCTTTCGACCTGCTTGCCGCCCTTGCCGATGCCGTGGCTGATGAAGCTCACCGCGTCGAGCCGGCTCATGTCCTGCTGCTGGAGGAAATAGACCGCATAGCTGTCGCGTTCGGAAAACAGCGCGACAAGCACATTGGCGCCGGTCACCGTATCCTTACCGCTCGACTGGACATGCAGGATTGCGCGCTGGATCACCCGCTGGAACCCGGCGGTCGGCTGCGGGTCGGCGGTCTCGTCCGATTGCAGCGACTGGTATTCCTGTTCGAGATACTGCTTCACCACCGCGGTCAGCTCGCCAAGGTCGACCCCGCAGGCGGCCATCACTTGCGCGCCATCCTCGTCGTCGATCAGCGCGAGCAACAGGTGCTCGAGCGTCGCATATTCGTGCCGGCGCTCGCCCGCATCGGTGAGCGCGGCGTGGAGGGTCTTTTCGAGATTGGCGGCAAAGCTGGGCATCAGATGTCTTTCTCATGGGATTCGCACGGGGCGAATACGGGACAGCCTATGGGCCGAAGGTTAGCCAATGCTGTATGCTCGCCGGATATGGGTGCGCAGGGCAATATTTTCAGCCCCCGCATCACCAACTATTCCTTTCGCCCGAACAATGCCTCGGCGGCATTGCGATGCGCGGCAGCCGAGCTGCGGTGTTTCTGGACCCGGTCGATCTCGGCTTCGAGCAGTGCGATCCGCACCGCCAGTTCGTCCTGCGAATAGGGGCCGAGGTCCTCGGTCGCGAGCAGGCTCGCGGCGTCGCCTCGCGGGCGCGGACGGGTATCGTCATCCATTGGGACCAATGTCGCAATTCTGTGTGGTTGCTGTCAACGGGGCAGCGCGGTATTGCACGGCGAAGCGTGGCAGGGACGACACGCAGGGACCAATGGCGATGGGGGCGCGAGTGGCAGCAGATTTGCCGAAAACGATGTCAGCGACGGGTTTCGACAAGCCCGGCGGACCCGAGGTATTGCGGTCCGAGCAGTTGCCCGTACCCCAACCGGGCGAGAACCAGGTGCTGATCCGTGTCGCTTACGCCGGGGTCAACCGGCCCGATGTAATCCAGCGGCAGGGCTACTACCCGCCGCCGCCCGGTGCCTCGCCGGTCCCGGGCCTCGAAGTATCGGGCACCGTCGTGGCGATCGGCAAGGGCGCGCCGCCCGAAATGCTGGGCCGGCGCGTCTGCGCGCTCGTGTCGGGCGGGGGCTATGCCGAATACTGCTTGGCACATTCGGCGCATTGCTTGCGCGTGCCCAAGGCGATGACGATGGAAGTCGCCGCGGCAGTCCCCGAAACGCTGTTCACCGTGTGGCACAATGTGTTCGAGCGCGGCTGGGCCGGGAATGGCGACACGCTGCTGGTCCATGGCGGCACCAGCGGGATCGGGACCATGGCGATCCAGCTGGCGCGGGCCTTCGACATTGCCGTGATCGCGACTGCGGGAAGCGAAGAGAAATGTCAGGCGATCCGCGATCTGGGAGCGGATCTGGCGATCAATTACAAGACGCAGGACTTCGTCGAGGAGGTAAAGACCTTCACCGGCGGCCAGGGTGTCAACGTGGTGCTCGACATGGTCTCGGGCGATTACGTCGCGCGCAATATCGAATGTCTGGCCGATGACGGGCGGCATGTAACCATCGCCGTGCTCGGCGGGCTCAAGGCCGAAATCAACATGGCCACGGTCATGCGCAAGCGGCTGGCGCTGACCGGCTCGACACTGCGGCCGCGCTCGGACGATTTCAAGGCGCTGCTCGCCGACGAGATCTACAACCATGCCTGGCCCCTGTTCGAGGACGGCACGATCGCACCGGTGATGGACCAGACCTTCGCGCTTGCCGATGCGAGTGCCGCGCATGCGCGGATGGAGGCGGGCGATCATATCGGCAAGATCGTGCTCGAGGTAGCCGGTGACTGAGGTCACGCTCCACGAGGATCCGCGCAGCGGCAATTGCTACAAGATCAAGCTCACCGCCGCGCTGCTCGGCCTGCCGCTGGCAACCCGGCAGTACGATATCATCGCCGGGGAAACGCGCACGCCCGACTTCCTCGAGCAGGTCAATCCGAACGGGCGCATCCCCGTGCTGCAGATCGGCAACCGCTTCCTGCCCGAAAGCAATGCCGCCTGCTGGTATCTCGCCTCGGGCAGCGCATTGATCCCGCAGGACAGCTTCGACCAGGCGGATATGCTGCGATGGATGTTCTTCGAGCAATACAGCCACGAACCCAACATCGCGACGATGCGCTTCTGGCTGCATTTCATCGGTAGCGCGCAGCTTTCACCGCAGCAGAAGGCCCAGATGATGGCCAAGCGGATCGCCGGCTGCGAGGCGCTGTCGCTGATGGATAGCCATCTTGCCGGGCACGACTGGTTTGTGGGCGATAGCGTCTCGCTCGCCGATATCGCGCTGTTCGCCTATACCCATGTGGCGGACGAAGGCGGCTTCGGGCTGGGCGACTATCCGGCGGTCGAACGCTGGATCGAACGGGTGTCGCAGCTTCCCGATTTCATCCCAATGGGGTGAACCCAAAGTGTCGCAATGTCGCCGATCCGTAACGGCAATGTGAATCGCTCGTAACAATCCATCTCCATGGCTGGCCCTGATACTCATCAGGGGAGCCCGGCCCATGAATGATCTGCCCACCGACTTCGATGCCGTCCACAAGGTCGCCAGTTTTCCGTCGATCAAACCGAGCGTGCCCGAACGCACGATCGGCAAGCGGCGCGAGTTTCGCACGATCTGGATCAGCGATGTCCATCTCGGCACCAGGGGCTGCAATCACGAACTGCTGATCGATTTCCTCGACCACACCGATAGCGAGACGATGTATCTCGTCGGCGACATCATCGATGGCTGGCGGCTCAAGAAGAAGGTCTACTGGCCCCCGGAACACAACGACATCGTCTGGCGCATCCTCAAGCGTGCCAAGCGCGGTACGCGGATCGTCTATATTCCCGGCAATCACGACGAAATGGTCCGTCCGTTCAGCGGGATGAACCTGGGCGGAGTCGAGATCATGCGCGCGGCATTCCACGATACTGCCGACGGGCGCCGTCTTATGGTACTGCATGGCGACGAATTCGACACCATCATGCTGGCGCACCGGTGGCTCGCCTTCGTCGGCGACGCGCTCTACCATGTGATGATGAAGCTCAACAATTGGGTGGCCGGCGCGCGCAAGCGGCTGGGCCTGCCCTATTGGTCGATCTCGAAGGCCGCCAAGCACAAGGTCAAGAACGCGGTCGAGTTCATTTCGAAATACGAGGAAGTCGTCGCCCGTGCCGCAGCCGAACGGGGTGTCGATGGCGTGGTCTGCGGACATATCCACACCGCCGAATTCCGCACCTTCGACCATGATGGCAAGCAGATCGAATATTGGAACGACGGCGACTGGGTCGAGGGTTGCAACGCGCTGGTCGAGCATTTCGACGGGACCATGGAAATCCTCCACTGGCCCGATGAGATTGCCCGGCGTGAAGCCGAGCAGCCGGCGGCCGCGCCATCGGTCCCGGAGGCCGCGTGAGTTCGATGTCCGGCGCGCGCGCCGAGATCTGCAAGGTTCAGCCGAGCGCGCCGCACCGGATTGCGATCGTCACCGACGCATGGCTGCCACAGATGAATGGCGTCGTCCGCACGCTCACCACGACTTGCGATCACTTGCGCGAACAGGGGCACGATGTGCTGGTCGTCTCGCCCGACGAATTCGCCAGCGTGCCCTGTCCGACCTATCCCGAAATCCGGCTGGCGCTGGCCGTCCCGGGCGCGGTGGCGAACCGGCTGCGCGCCTTTTCGCCCGAGGCGATCCATATCGCCACCGAGGGTCCGCTCGGCATGACGGCACGCCGCTATTGTGCAAAACACGATATCCGCTTCACCACTGCCTATCACACACAGTTTCCCGACTATCTCGCCAAGCGCACGCATCTGCCCGCCGCATGGTTCTGGCGGTATATCCAGTGGTTCCACCGTCCCGCCAAACGCGTGCTGGTGGCGACCGAGAGCATCAGCGAGGAATTGCGCGCGCATGGGCTGACCCAGCTGCACCGCTGGAGTCGCGGGGTCGATCTCGCCTGCTTTACGCCCGATGCGCCGCCGCCGCCCGAATTTGCCGATCTGCCGCGCCCGATCCAGCTCTATGTCGGCCGGGTCGCGGTTGAAAAGAACGTCGAGGCGTTCCTCGACGCCGACTATCCCGGCAGCAAGGTCGTGGTCGGCGACGGACCGTCGCTGGCATCACTGCGCGCGAAATATCCCCAAGCGCACTTTCTGGGGCGGCGTTCGGGGCGCGATCTGGCGGGGTGCTATGCCGGGGCGGATGTCTTCGTCTTCCCGAGCAGGACCGACACTTTCGGGCTGGTCATGATCGAGGCGCTGGCCTGCGGGACTCCGGTCGCCGCCTATCCGGTTGCCGGACCGCGCGATATCGTGACCAGCGCGGTCGGCGCATTGGGTGAGGAACTCGCCCGCGCGATCGGTGCGGCCCTTTTCTGCGACCGCGCAGCCTGTGCCCGGTATGGCGCAAGCTTCAGCTGGGCTGCCGCGACGGGACAGTTCCTCAGCGGGCTCGCGGCTTTCGAGGCGGAGCAGCTTCCCGCGGCCTGAGGCTTTCGCTTGCCGAATCCGGCGCTCTCCCCTACATCGGCACGATAACGGCCGTCCCGCGAGGGGCGGCCTTCTATTTTCGTAAGACGAGAAAAGGCATTTCAATGGCCGACCAACCCAAACCGCTGATGCCGCATGCGACCGCCACCTGGCTGGTCGATAACACGGGCCTGTCGTTCGAACAGATCGCCGAGTTTTGCGGCCTCCATATCCTCGAAGTGCAGGCCATGGCGGACGATCTCACGGGCAGCAAATATACCGGCCGCGACCCCGTCCACTCGGGCGAGTTGACGCAGGACGAGATCGAAAAGGGGCAGGCGGACAACGATTACCGGCTCAAGATGCAGCGCGCGCCGGTTGCGGTCAGCCGCACCAAGGGTCCGCGCTACACGCCGGTCTCGAAGCGCCAGGACAAACCCGATGGCATCGCCTGGATCCTGCGCAACCATCCGGAGATTTCGGATGCGCAGATCGGCAAGCTGATCGGCACCACGCGCAACACGATCACCGCGATCCGCGAACGCAGCCACTGGAACATCCAGAACATCCAGCCCAAGGATCCGGTGACGCTCGGCCTGTGTTCGCAGCGCGAACTCGACGCGGTCGTCGCCAAGGCAGCGAAGAAGGCCGGCATCGAAGACGAAGCCGCACCGGTCGAAACCACCGGCGGCAGCGATCGCGAGAAACTGATCGAGGAACTGCGGGCCGAGCGCCAGGCCAATGAAAAGGCTGCTGCAGAAGCCGTGCAGGAAGCCGAAGCCGCCGCCTGGCTCGAAGCCAAGCGCGCTGCCGAAGATGCGGGCGAGACTGCGGAACCCGACCAGGCCTGATCCTGCCGGCGCACAAAATTCCGGAAGGCGGGGAAGGCTATGGCTTTTCCCGCCTTTTTGCTTGCCTTTGAAGCGAGAGAGGCCATGCTACTGACATGGATGTAAGCAAGCTGCCGAACCACCACCCGGTGCCATGGGATACGCATTTCGAAGCGCTGGCGCTGCCCGCCATGTTCGCGCGGACGGCGCAGGCCTCGCCCAATGCGCCGCTGCTGCATTTCCTCGGTCGCACCTACCCCTATCGCGAGCTGCTCAGCGAGGCGCAGGCCTTTGCCCATGCCCTCCGGGCGCGGGGAATTGCCGAGGGCGACCGGGTCGGGCTCTTCCTGCCCAATGTCCCGAGCTATGTCGCCGCCTATTACGGGGCGATGATGGCGGGCGCGGTGGTGGTCAATTTCTCGCCGCTCTACTCGGTCGAGGAGCTCGAGCAGCAGGTCGCCGATTCGGGGACCCGGCTGCTGGTCACGGTCGATGTGCCCGAGCTTTACGCCACCGCGGAAAAGGTGCTGCACGGCTCCGCGCTCGAAACGCTGGTGGTCAGCTCGCTTCCGCAGATGCTGCCGACGGTCAAGGGTCTGGCGTTGCGCGTGCTCGCGCGCAGCAAGATCGCCAAGGTAGCCTACGGCCCATCGATCCTTCCGTGGCGCGCCTTCTTGGAGGGCGGCGAGCGGAACACGGGCGAACTGCCCGAAATCGACCCGCAAGGGCTCGCGCTGCTGCAATATACCGGGGGCACGACCGGCACGCCCAAGGGCGCCATGCTCACCCATGCGAATCTGTCGATCAATGCGCAGCAGACTGCAGGGCTCAACCCCTTCGGCAATCCGACGGGCGAGGTCTTCCTCGGCGCGCTCCCGTTCTTCCATGTCTTCGCCAATACCGCGCTGCTCAACCATGCGGTGCTGACCGGCGCGTCGATCGCCATGGTCCCGCGGTTCGAGGCAGGACAGGTGCTGCAGACGATCGCGCGCTATGGCGCGACCGGATTCCCCGGCGTGCCGACGATGTTCCAGGCGTTGCTCGACCATCCCGATCTCGCCAAGACCGATTTCTCGACGCTCAAGGTGTGCATTTCGGGCGGCGCGCCGCTGCCTGGCCCGCTGCGCGAGCAATTCGAGGCGGACACCGGCGTCCGGCTGGTCGAAGGCTATGGTCTTACCGAGAGTGCGGGGGTGGTCTCGGCCAACCCCTACGAAGGGACGCGCAAGCCCGGCACCATCGGCCAGGTCATCATGCAGACCGAAGTACTGCTGCTCGACAAGGAAGACCCGGCAGTCATCGCACCCGATGGCGAACCGGGCGAACTCGCGCTCCATGGTCCGCAGGTCATGCGGGGCTATTGGAACCGTCCCGAGGCGTCCAAGGACATTTTCGTCGAACATCTCGGCAAGACCTGGCTGCGCACGGGCGATGTGGCGACCGTCGATGCCGATGGATTTCTCGAGATCGTCGACCGGATCAAGGACATGATCGCGGTCGGCGGCTTCAAGGTCTTCCCGAGCCAGGTCGAGGACGTCCTGCTCGAGCATGAGGCGGTGAAGGAGGCGCTGGTGATCGGCCGTCCCGATGCGTATCACGGCGAAATGCCGGTCGCCTATGTCACGCTCAAGGCCGGTCATGAAGCGAGCGGCGAACAGCTCAAGCAATGGCTCAACGCGCGCGTGGGCAAGCACGAGCGCGCCGATGCCGTAGTCATCCGTGAGGATCTGCCCAAGACGATGATCGGCAAGCTCGACCGCAAGGCGCTGCGCGCCGAAGTGCTCGACTAGGCCATAAAGAGAAGGCCGCCCGCGTCATGCGCAAGCGGCCCTCCTCCCCTCCAAATGGATTGGCTCAGCCGGCTACGGCGAGCTCCGGCTTGGTCGCCGGCTGCGTCAGTCCGGGCGCCTTGGCCTTGGCGTCGCGATGCGCGAAGCGGCCTTCGACCTGCGCGCCCTGTTCGATGGTCAGCGCGTCGTAAAAGACATCACCGGTGATTCGCGCGGTCTTGAGAATGACCAGCTCGCGCGCGGTAATCGATCCGTCGACCGTTCCGGCTAGCCGCGCGGTTTCGGCCTTGATCGCGCCTTTCACGCGGCTTTCCTCGCCCTGCACGAGCGAGGAGCAGGCGATGTCGCCTTCGACCGACCCATCGATGTGAAGATCGGCCGAAGCCTCGATATCGCCGGTGATCGTGAGGTCCGATCCCAGGACCGAGAAGGTGGAATTGCTCTTGCTGGCCATACGCTCGCGTCCCGAATTACTGGCCTGAGGCGAGCTGGGGAGCTCGCCGGATTTCTTCGAGAACATTGGGAGCGGTCTCCAGGAAGGTACGCGGGTTCACCGCGCGATTGTTGATCCGCACCTCGAAATGGAGGTGCGCGCCGGTCGAGCGACCCGTATTGCCGATCGCGCCGATTGTCTCGCCCGCCGCGACGCGCTGGCCGGGCTTGGCGTCGAACCGCGACATATGCGCATAGCGCGTCATCAGCCCGTTGCCATGCGAGATCTCGACCGTCTTGCCATAACCGCCCTTCCAGCCGACGAAGCTGACGCGGCCGGCCGATGCGGCCTGGATCGGCGTGCCGACGGCACCCCGGAAATCGAGACCCTTGTGCATTGCGCCGCGGCGGGTGAACGGGTCGCGGCGATAGCCGAAGCCGCTCGAAATCATGTCGGTGCGTGCGGGCGCCACTTGCGGGACCCCTTCAAGGCCCCGTTCGAGTGCGGCCATGCGGGCAATCGACAGGCCGAGCCGTTCGAAGCGCGGATCGATCCCGCCATCGGCATCGGTGACGAGATTCTCGAGCGGACCACCCATCGCGCTGCGGTCGGCATTGCGCATCATGCTGGCGGGGTCGAGGCCGAGCGTCTTGAGCGCGACGGTGGCACGCTGGGCGCGCGCGTCGGCATAGCGGGTCAGGCCTTCGACGAAGACCAGCTGGCGCGCTTCGATCTTCGCCAGCGCGCTGGCTTCGGGGATCGATAGGCTGACCTTGCTGATCGTCTCGCTTGCCTCGCCAGCGGAATCGCTCGTGCTGGCCGCGGTCTTCACGTCTTCGGGCAGCGAAGCGACCATGTCCTCGATGAATTCCTGGCGCTTGGCCAGATCGGTGGCGACTGCATCGATATCGCTGCGATAGGCGTTCACCCGTTCGGTCGCGGTGGCGACCTTCGCCTCGCGGTCGAGCAGCGACAGGCGGTCGGCGGTGGCGCGATATTGCGACCATCCCGCGCCCGCCATCGAGGCCGCCCAGACGATCAGCGCCGTCAGCGACACCGCTGCGGCGGTCATCTGGACCTTCGATGAAATGGTGATGAAGCGAACCTGGCCTTCCGACCGCATGAAAAATTCGCGATCGGGAAACCAGCTGCGTAAGCGATCCCCCAAGCCAATGCTGGCATTGTTATTGCTCAAAACGACCCGTCCCTTATGGTCTCTTATGTCCCATTGAGACAGCTAACAAAGGTTGCTTGTGAAATCGAATCGCGGTTCCCGTAGAATCTACGAGTCGAAGCATCGGTGGGACGAGTCGTTTGAGCGCTCGCTAAATTTTGGCTCGGGCCGGGGGTCAGAAATTAAAGTGTGGTTTACCAATAGCTTACGATTCCCCTCGGCTGCGCCCAGCAAGTCATTGTATAAATGCGACAAATTTCCCGAGGCCCGAATCTGATGCGCGGCAAGCGGCGAATCGGTCTGCTCGGCGGCAGCTTCAACCCGGCGCATGGCGGCCATCGGCGAATTTCGCTGTTCGTTCGGCGCGCACTGGAGCTCGACGAGGTCTGGTGGATGGTGTCGCCGGGGAACCCGCTCAAGCCGCAGGCGGGCATGGCGCCGCTCGCCGCGCGTGTGCGTTCGGCGATGGTGCAGGCACGGCGCGCCCCGATCCGCGTCACTGCGATCGAGCGCGAGCTCGGCACGCGCTACACAGTCGATACGCTCGGCGCGCTCACCCGACGCTATTCCAAGCACGACTTCGTGTGGCTGATGGGAGCGGACAATCTGGCGCAATTCCACCGCTGGAAGGCCTGGCGCGACATCGCCCGCAGGATGCCGATTGCAGTCATCGCGCGGCCCGGCTATGATGCTGCTGCCCTCGCGAGTCCCACGATGGCCTGGCTGCGGCGCTTTTCGGTGCCATTGTCCAGCTTTGTGAACAGGGGCGAATGGAGCGCACCGGCACTGGTGACATTGCGTTTCGATCCCGACGAACGATCGGCCACGGCAATCCGCCGCGGCGATCCCGACTGGGCCTTACGCTTCGCCGGACCGCCTCCGAGGGACCAGTTGACGCATCGCTTGATACCGTCGGGGGAGGAAACCACCGCGCCATGACGCGCGTTGTCCCTTCCATGGCCCAAGCCTCTCAATTCAGGAGTATCGCATCCGCCTATGACTCAGGCGCAAACCCATCCGGCTTCGTCCGGACCCGCATCGGCACAGGTCATCGACTTGGCTGACGCGACCACCGATCCACTGCTCAAGCTGGTGCTGCAGCAGCTTGACGACGACCAGGCACAGGAGGTCGTGACCATCGATCTCGAGGGCAAGAGCTCGATTGCCGATCACATGGTGATCGCCTCGGGCCGCTCGACCCGCCAGGTCGCCGCGATGGCGCAGAAACTGGCCGAGAAGGTCAAGCAGGCCGGCTTTGGCCCGGTGAAGCTCGAAGGGCTTCCCGCGGCCGATTGGGTGCTGCTCGATGCGGGCGACGTCGTCGTCCACCTGTTCCGCCCCGAAGTGCGCAGCTTCTACAATCTCGAGCGCATGTGGGCGTTCGGAGATGCCCCGCCGGTCGCCGGCACGGCTTAGCCGGCTTTCCGCTCGCGCCTCCGCGCGAGCGTCCTCGGGGCTGTTCCGCGCTGCGCTGCGGGCCCCTGCGGGCGGGCGGTCGCCCTAGCCGGGCCTCCTCCGGCCCGGACTGGTGGCCCACACCGCTACTGATGGGCAGATCGGCCCGGAGCATCCGCCTAGCGGGTTGGGCTAATAACTGCGCCGCAGGAACTTGAGACCAACACGCCATGCTCCTCCATATCATCGCCCGCGGAAAGATCGCCCGCTCGCCCGAGGCGGACCTGGTCGCGCGGTATGAGAAGCGGCTGACCTGGCCTGTCAAATTCACCGAACTGCCCGAAACCGGCGGGCGCATTCCCGATCCGCTGACACCGGTGAAAACCGTGCTCCTCGACGAACGCGGCAAGGACCTCTCCTCCGAACAGCTCGCCGCGATCCTTGGACGTTGGCGCGACGATGGCATGCGCGAATGCCGCTTCGTGCTTGGCGCGGCGGACGGACATGCGGCGGAAGAACGCGCCGAAGCCGATCTGCTGCTTGCGTTCGGCTCGGCGACCTGGCCGCACCTGCTGGCACGCGCGATGCTGGCCGAACAACTCTATCGCGCGACGACGATTATCGCGGGCCACCCCTATCATCGCAGCAATTGATCGGGCAGAAATGCCCCGATGAGCCGCCGTCTCGCCGCCCTTGCCGTTACGCTTTCCGCAGGCCTGCTGTGCCTGCCGGCGATTGCGCAGGCGCCGACCCCGCTCGAAAGCGCCGAGGATGCCCGTGCGCAGCTCGATGCCGCGCGCGTGCAGCAGCGCAATGCGCGGGCCCGCGGGGAGCGGCTCGAGCGGCAGGCCGCGCGCTCGCGCGAAGCTTCGGAAAAGGCGCGTAGCGCGGCGGCGGCGCTCGCGGCACGCGTGCAGCAGGCAGAGGCCGGTATCGCCGCGGCCGAAGCCCGGCTGGCGCTGGCCAACCGCGAACGCCGCGCGCTCGACCGCCGATTGGCAGCGCGCAGGACCCCGCTGGTCCGGCTGACCGGCGCCTTGCAGTCGATGTCGCGCCGCCCGCTCGCGCTGTCGGCGCTGCAACCCGGGTCGCTGCGCGATCTCGTCTATACCCGCGCGGTCCTCGCCAGCACGATCCCGCTGGTGCGCGAGCGGACCAGCGCGCTGCGCGGCGATCTCGACCGCGCCAGGACGCTCGAAGCCGAAGCGCGCGCCGCCGTGTCCGATCGGCGCGAAAGCGAAACGGTCCTCGTCGGGCGGCGCAAGCAATTGGTCGCGCTCGCCGAGCAGGAACGGCTCAAGGCGCGCCAGGCGGCGGGCGGGGCCGACCGCGAGGCGCAACGTGCGCTGGTGTTCGCCGAACAGGCGCTCGATCTCGACCAGCTCGTCGGACGGCTCGAAGCGGCAGGATCGCTGCGCGCGCAGCTGGCCGCCTTGACCGGTCCCCTGCCGCGCCCCGCCGATCCCGCTTCCGCGCGCCTCGCCGCAACCCCGAGCCCGATCCCCAGCGCCACCCAGCCACCGCGGCAGTACCAACTGCCGGTCGCGGGCGAGATTACCGCGGGTTTCGGCGAAGCGGGCACCAGCGGCCAGCGGCAGGCGGGAATCGCGCTCGCCGCGCGCCCGCGCGCGCAGGTCGTCGCCCCCGGTGCGGGACGCATCGCCTTTGCCGGGCCTTATCGCGGCTATGGCCGGATCGTGATCGTCGAACATGCCAATGGCTGGACCAGCCTCGTTACTGGGCTCGGCACGCTCGATGTCGCAGTCGGGCAGGCGGTTGCCGCGGGCTCGCCGCTCGGGGTCGCGCCAGGACAGCGCGGCGAGGTCACGCTCGAGCTTCGGCAGGGCGGCGAACCGGTGAACCCGCTCGACCACTTGCGCTAGGCCGCCGGTCGAAAACCGCTTTCCTGACGGGCACCAACCATGCTCAGCTAGCATTAAGCGGTCGCACACCATAGGTTATGCGCCCGCAAAGGAGTCTTCTTGCCGATGAAATTCGCCGCCCTCGCCCGTTCGGCCGCTCTCGTGACCGCCGTCGCGCTGATCCCCGCGACCACCGCCACCATGGCGCAGGTCGATGGCCGCGCGGGCCCCGAATTCGCCAAGGTCCTTGCGGTCTACCAGCGGATCAAGGCGAGCTATGTCGAGCCGGTCGACGACGAGACGCTGATGCGCGGCATGATCGATGGCATGCTGACCGCGCTCGATCCGCATTCGGGCTATCTCGACGGCAGCGACCTGCAGCGGCTCGAAACGATGATCGACGGGAATTACTCGGGGCTCGGCCTCTCGGTCGTGGCCGAAGACGGCGCGGTGAAGGTTATTTCGCCCTTCCGCGGCAGCCCCGCCGACAAGATGGGCATCAAGGCGGGCGACTTCATTACCCATCTCGATGGCCGCCTGATCGTGGGCCAGACGCTCGACGAATCGGTGGCGCAGATGCGCGGACGCGAAGGCACCGCGATCGAACTGACGATCTTCCGCCCCGGCCGCGACGAACCCTTCGATGTGAGCGTGACTCGCGGCGTCATCGAGCTCGAACCGGTCACCTGGGAATTGCATGACGGCAATGTCGGCCACATCATGATCAACGAATTTTCGCGCGATGTCGGCAGCGATGTCTTCGCCGCGTGGGAAGACCTCAAGAGCCAGGCCACCGGCCGTCTCAGCGGGCTGGTCCTCGACTTGCGCTCGAACCCCGGCGGCTCGCTCGACGAGGCGGTGGCACTGTCGGACCTGTTCCTGACCGAAGGCCGTATCGTGTCGCAGCGCGGCCGCGCGCGGGGCGAGAACATCGCCTATGACGCCGAAACCGTGTTCCGCGGGGATATTGCTGCTGGGCTGCCAATCGTCGTGCTGATCGACGCCGGCTCCGCCTCGGCCTCCGAAATCGTCGCCGGGGCGATCCAGGACCATCGCCGCGGCGTGGTCATGGGCGAACGCAGCTTCGGCAAGGGCAGCGTCCAGTCGCTGCTGCCGCTGGGCCGCGATGCCGCGCTCAAGCTGACCACCGCGCGCTATTACACGCCCTCGGGCCATTCGGTGCAGGAAGGCGGGATCACCCCCGACATCGCAGTGCCGCAGCTCTCCGACCCAGACCTGGCCAAGCGGGCCAAGTTCCAGATGCGCGAATCGGATCTGCGCGGTCACCTGATCAACGAGATCGGGCTCGACGACGATGCGGTCGAGAAGGATTCGCGCGCCGATCCGCGCTTCCTCCAGACGGCGGAAGAATTGAAGGACAAGGGCATCGAGGATTTCCAGCTCTATTACGCGCTTGAAACGTTGCGCCGCACGAGCCCCAAGAGCATTGCCGCTCGCGCGAAATAGGATAGAGCGCCGCGCCATGAGCCTTACGCAGCACGCCCGCCTCGCCCGCGCCCTGGCGCTCGCCGTGCCGGCCCTCCTGCTGGGCGGGGCCTATGTCTCGCAATATGGCTTCGGGCTTTACCCGTGCGAAATGTGCTGGTGGCAGCGCTGGCCGCATTTTGCCGCCGTGGGCCTTGCCCTGCTCGCCTACGTGATCCCGCCGCAGCGCTTGTGGACCGGTGCCGCCGCGCTGGCGATCCTGGTCTCGGGCGCGATCGGCCTGTTTCATGCCGGGGTCGAATATGGCTGGTGGGAGGGGATCACCTCCTGCGCCGCGATCACCTCGGGCAGCAGCGGCAATGCGCTCGAAGAGATCATGAACACCCCGCTGGTGCGCTGCGACGAACCCGCCTGGACGCTGCTCGGGGTCAGTCTTGCAGGCTTCAATTTCCTGATTTCGACCGCCACGGGGCTGGCAATCTTCGCGCTGTTGGTGAAGGATCGCCGGGCATGACCAAGGTACCCGATCATATTGCGCGGATGATCCGCGTCGACCAGGCAGGCGAATTCGGTGCGACGCGGATTTATGCCGGCCAGCTCGCCGTCATGGGCGACCGCGGTCCGCATTCGGCGGAGATCGCGGGCATGGCGGAGCAGGAAGCCGGCCACCGCGCCAAGTTCGATGCGCTGATGGCGCGCCGCAGCGTGCGTCCGACCGCGCTGCAGCCGTTCTGGGACCGTGCGGGGTTCGCGCTTGGCGCGGTGACCGCGCTGATCGGGCCCGAAGCGGCCATGGCCTGCACCGCTGCGGTCGAAACCGAGATCGACGATCACTATTCGCGCCAGCTCGACCAGCTGCAGGACAGCGGCGAGGATCCCGAGCTCGCCGCGATGATCGAGGAATTCCGCGAGGACGAGCGCGAGCATCGCGACGCCGCGCTGGCCGCCGGGGCCGAGCGTGCGCCCGCCTATCCGCTGCTGTCGGGCGTCATTCGCCTGGGCTGCCGCGCGGCGATCCGTATTTCGGAGCGTGTGTGACGCGCGCCGGAAGGCCCGCCCACACGCTTCAGCAAAAGTTCACCCCACGGGGCGCCTAGTGGCCCCGCATCCATTCGCCGAGAGGACCATCATGTCGAATCCGTTGCTTGCCATCGCCAGCCTGGCACTTGCCGTCCCCATGGGCGCGCAGGCGCAGGACAGCGTCGATACGGCCGAAGACAATTACAACATGGTGATCATCTATGGCGATGACGAATGCCCCGAAAGCACGGACGACCAGATCGTCGTCTGCGCCCGCAAGGCCGAGAACGAGCGCTATCGCATTCCCGAGAACCTGCGCTTTTCCGACAGCCCCGAAAACCAGTCATGGGCCGAACGCGTCGAACGCTTCGAGATGGCGGGCGCTTTCGGCACCATGTCGTGCTCGCCCACCGGCGCGGGCGGCTTTACCGGCTGCACGCAGGAAATGATCAACGCCGCCTATGCCGACAAGGCCAATGACGCGGGCATCCGCTTCGGCGAGATCATCGCCGCCGAGCGCGCCAAGCGCCTCGCGACCATCGACGAGGACGCCGCCGCCGAGCAGGAGCGGGTCGAGATGATCGAGCGCGAATATATGGAACGGCTCGAACGCGAACGCGCCGCCGAGGTCCCGGGTGAAGACGCACTGCCGCAGCCAGAAAGCACTGCTGAACCGCGCTAAGCTCTGGCGCCGGTCGGCGATTTATCGCTAGGCAGGCGGGTATGAGTTCGCGCCGCAAGATACTCACCGTGTTCGGGACCCGTCCCGAGGCGATCAAGCTGTTCCCGCTGGTGCATGCGCTGGCCGCAGACGAGCGGTTCGACAGCCGCATGTGCATTTCGGCGCAGCATCGCGAAATGCTCGACCAGGTGCTCGAGATTGCCGGGATCGTGCCCGATCACGATCTCGACCTGATGACTCCCGGCCAGACGCTCGATGCGCTGACTGCACGCGCGCTGGTCGAAATCGGCAGGGTGCTGGACGCGGAACGGCCCGACTGGATCGTGGTGCAGGGCGATACGACCACCGTGATGGCGGGGGCGATCGCCGCCTATTACCGCAAGATACCCGTGTGCCATGTCGAGGCCGGGCTGCGCAGCGGCGACATCCATCATCCGTGGCCCGAAGAGGTGAACCGCCGCGTCGTCGGCAGCTTTGCCGCGCTGCATTGCGCCCCGACCCAAACCGCGCGCGATGCGCTGCTGCGCGAAAATGTCGCTGAGGCCAGCGTGCATGTCACCGGCAACACCGTGATCGATGCCCTGCGCTGGGTGACGCAGCGGGTGAGCGAGCAGCCTTCGCTGGCGGCTGGTCTTGCCGAGCTCGAAGCGCGCTTTGCGGGCAAGCGTATCATCGGCATGACCAGCCACCGGCGCGAGAACTTCGGCGAGGGGATGGAGAATATCGCCGCCGCCGTGCAGCGGCTTGCCGCTCGCGACGATGTCGCGATCATCTTTCCGGTCCATCTCAACCCCAATGTCCGCGCGGTGATGAACGCGCGGCTGGTCGGGCTGGACAATGTCGCGCTGATCGAGCCGCTCGACTATCCGCATTTCGCCCGTCTGCTCGATGTCAGTCATTTGATGCTCACCGATAGCGGCGGAGTGCAGGAAGAGGCACCGGCACTGGGCAAACCGGTGTTGGTCATGCGCGAGACGACCGAGCGCCCCGAAGGCATCGCGGCAGGCACTGCGAAGCTGGTCGGCACCGATCCCGATGCGATCGTGCGCGAAACCACTCGCCTGCTCGACGACGAGGCCGCCTATGCCGCGATGGCGCGCGCGCATAACCCGTTCGGCGATGGGCATTCGGCGGCGCGGATCGCCGATCTGCTCGCCGAGGCCTGATCCGTCCCGCTGCCAGCGCGCGCTTTATCGTTACTGTAAAATTTACCGACCCCCGCTAGCTTCGCAGCCCAAAGGTTCAGGGAAACACATTCATGCGTGGTGACACCAAGCCCGACGTCTGCGTCATCGGTCTCGGCTATATCGGCTTGCCCACGGCCGCGATTATCGCGCGCGCGGGCTGCCCGGTGCATGGTGTCGATGTGGCGCAAAGCGTCGTCGACACGATCAACCGCGGCGAAATCCATATCGAGGAGGTCGATCTCGATGGGCTGGTGCAGGCAGTGGTCCAGCGCGGGCTGCTCAAGGCCTCGACGCAGGTCGCGCCCGCCGACGTCTTCGTGATCGCGGTGCCCACACCTTTCGCGAAGGACGGGCAGCATACGCCCGATACGTCCTATGTCATGGCCGCGGCGGAGCAGGTCGCCGAGGTGCTCAAGAAGGGTGACACGGTCATTCTCGAATCGACTTCACCGGTCGGCACGACCGAGGCGATGCGCGATGCGATCGCCGCCAAGCGCCCCGATCTTGCCATGCCGGGCCTGACCGATGGGCAGCCCGATGTGAGCATCGCCTATTGTCCCGAGCGCGTGCTGCCGGGGAAGATTCTCGAGGAACTGACGCATAACGACCGCTCGATCGGGGGCATCACCCCGCGCTGCGCGCGCAAGGCGCTCGCCTTCTACAAGCGCTTCGTGAAGGGCGAGTGCGTCACCACCGATGTGCGCAGTGCCGAAATGACCAAGCTGGTCGAGAACGCCTTCCGCGACGTCAATATCGCCTTTGCCAACGAGCTTTCGATGATCGCCGACCGGCAGGGGCTCGATGTGTGGGAAGTGATCCGCCTCGCCAACCGTCACCCGCGCGTCAATATCCTCACCCCCGGCCCCGGTGTGGGCGGGCACTGTATCGCGGTCGACCCGTGGTTCATCGTCCATGGCGCGCCCGACGAGGCGAAGATCATCCGCCAGGCACGGGAGACCAACGATGCCAAGATGCACCATGTGCTTACCCGCGCAAAGGCGCTGGCGCAGGCCAATCCAGGGGCCAAGATCGCCTGCCTCGGCCTTGCCTTCAAGGCGAATATCGACGATTTCCGCGAAAGCCCGGCGCGCTATGTCGCCGCCTCGCTTGCGCGCGAGTTCGGCGAGCGTGTGCAGGTGGTAGAACCCTATGCGGGCGAACTGCCGCCCGAGTTCGCGGGCACGGGCGCCGAACTGGTCGATATCGACACTGCGCTGGAAGAATGCGGCGTGCTGGTCACGCTGGTCGATCACGATGTCTTCAAGGTCATCCCGCCCGAGGAACGCGCCGGCAAGGCGGTCTACGACACGCGGGGCATCTGGCCCGACGTCGCCTGATCAGGCCCCCCGAGATCGGCCTCTAGCTCAGGCCTTGTCGAGCGCGATGTCGGGGGCGTCTTCCTGCTTCATCCCGACCACGTGATAACCGCCGTCGACATGGTGCGTCTCGCCGGTCACGCCCGATGACAGGTCGGACAGCAGATAGAGCCCCGAGCCGCCGACATCGTCGATGGTGATATTGCGTCGCAGCGGCGAATTGAGCTCGTTCCATTTGAGGATATAGCGGAAATCGCCGATCCCGCTCGCCGCGAGCGTCTTGACCGGGCCGGCGCTGAGCGCGTTGACGCGGATGTTCTCGGGGCCGAGGTCGTTGGCGAGATATTTGACGCTGGTTTCCAGCGCCGCCTTGGCGACGCCCATTACGTTGTAATGCGGAATGACCTTCTCGGCGCCGTAATAGGTCAGCGTCAGGATCGATCCGCCCTCGGGCATCATCGCGCGCGCGCGCTTGGCCACCGCGACCAGCGAATAGGCGGAGATGTTCATCGTCATCAGGAAGTTGTCGAGGCTGGTGTCGACATATTTGCCGCGCAGCTCGTTCTTGTCCGAGAAGCCGATCGCATGGACGACGAAGTCGATCGTCTCCCAGCGCGATTTGAGCGTGGCGAAGGCGCGGTCGAGCGCGTCCATGTCCGACACGTCGCATTCGATCAGGAAATCGCTGCCAAGCTGCTGCGCCAGCGGGCCGACCCGCTTCTTGAGCGCCTCGCCCTGATAGGAGAAGGCCAGTTCGGCCCCATGCGCGCCGAGCTGCTTGGCGATCCCCCAGGCCAGCGACTTGTCGTTGGCGAGCCCCATGATCAGCCCGCGTTTACCTGCCATCAACCCGCTCATGCAGCGTGCTCCTCTTCTGCCATTTCCCGTGCCAGCGCTGCCCGACGCGCATCGTCGGCCTCGCTCACCTGGCACAATTCCTCTTCGGGCGTTTCGGCCAGCGCCGCGTTCAGCTCTGCGCCGATAACCACCCCGAGCCCGACAAGCCAGAAAAAGAACAAGACGATCATTACGCCCGCAAGCCCGCCATAGGTGAGATCGTAGGAGAAGAAATTGCGCAGCACCGCCGGCATGATCGTGGTCACCGCGATCCACCACAGCGTCGTCAGCAATACGCCCGGCCATTTGGGATAGCGCTGGCGGCGGTATTTCGACGGGGTGAGCGAATAGAAGATCAGGTAGAGCGAGCCGAACAGGCCCAGCCCAGGGACAATCCGCGTCAGGCGCAGGTCGGATACGCGGTCGATCAGCTGCGGGAAATAGGCTTCGATAACCTCCTGAGCGGTACCGATCAGGAATTGGGCGATCAGGCTGAGCAACAGCAGGAAAACCGCGGCGAGGATCACCCCCGACGACAGCAGGCGGTATTTCCAGAAGGCCTGCGTGGCATGCGTGCCATAGGCGCGGCGCAGGATGTCGCGGATGGTTTCGACCAGGCTGCCCACCGTCCATAGCCCGATCAGCGCACCGACCCACAGCAGCCAGCCGCTGCGCGCCTCGATCACATCGCGCGCGACGGGTTCGATGACATTGCCGACCATCGGGGGCAGCGCGTAGAGCACCGCATTGATCGTCGCCGCGCGTTCGGCCTCTTCGCCGATGGCGGAGAAAACCGCCGCGCCGAGGATGAAGAAGGGGAAGATCGCCAGCATCGACAGATAGGCGAGGTTGCCTGCGTGGATGAAGCCATCGTTATAAGTGCCGACAATGGTCCGCTTGGTGATTTCCCAGCCCCGTGTGCCGGGGCCCATGTGCTGCTGGATGCGGCCGCGCAGATCGCGCGCCTCCTTCCGCCGCTGTTCGGGGGAGAGCGAGTGGATCTCGCGTTCCTGGCCTTCCGGCATGGGTTGTGGCGACAAGGACTAAACCCCGAGCTTGCTCCGCGGATCGCTCTCGTCCTTCCACCCATCGAGCCGCTTGGCAAGCTCGTCGAGATCGTCGGGCAGCTGGATTTCAAGCGTCACCAATTGGTCGCCGCGGGTACCGTTCTTGCGTGAAAAGCCCTTGCCTTTGAGGCGCAGGACGGTGCCGCCATGCGTGCCGGGCTTGATGGTCATCATCACCGGTCCGTCGACCGTGGGGACGCGGACCTTGCCGCCGTTCACGGCCTCGTCGAGCGTGATCGGCAGGTCGAAGCGCACATCGTCGCCTTCGCGGCGGTAGAGCGCGTGCCGGTCGATCGCGATGGTGACGAGCCCGTCGCCGGCGCCGCCGGGGCCCCGCTCGCCCTTGCCCTTGAGCCGCATCTGCGTCCCGTCCTCGACCCCCTTGGGCAGCTTGAGGTCGATCGTCTTGCCGTCGGACAGCGTGATTCGCTGGTCCTTGAGCGTGGCCGCATCGATAAAGGGAACGCGCAGCTTGTAGGCGATATCCGCGCCTTTCTGGGGCGGGCGGCGATGCTGCGCACCGCCGAACGGACTGCCGCCAGAGCGCGCCTGCGGCCCGCGGCCACCAAACAGGCCTTCGAAAATATCACCCAGATCGACTTCCTCGCCGCCGAAGCCTTGCATGTCCTCGGTGCGAAACCCGCGCTGGCCGCCATTGGGGCGGAAACCGCCGCCACCGCCCATGCCCGCAAAGGGATTGGCGGGATTGCCGTCGGCATCGATTTCGCCGCGGTCGAATTGGGCGCGCTTGTCCTTGTCGGACAGCAGGTCATAGGCATTGGTCGCCTGGCTGAAGCGCTCCGAAGCGTTGGGGTTGTCCTTGTTGCGGTCGGGATGCAGTTCCTTGGCGAGCGTGCGATAGGCGCTCTTGATGTCCTTTTCGGACGCATTGCGCGGGACGCCAAGGATGGAATAGGGATCGGCCATGGCGTGTTAGCTAGGCACAACAGCGGCATGGTGCAAGCGCGGGCGGTTTCCTACCGCGCGCATTGGCGATAGGGGACGGCTGATGAATGGCAATTCGGTCCTCCTTGCAGTCGTTTCCGGGCAAAAACGGGCCGCGCCGCGTTTTGCTCCTGAACCCTGTTCCATGTGTTCCAGATTGTAGGAAAGCCCAGATGGAAACCGATCAAAGCGCGATCCCGCCCAGCGATCCTTTCGCGCTGTTCGAAGTGTGGTTCGCCGAGGCACGCGAGAGCGAGCCCAACGATGCCAATGCGATGGCGCTGGCGACCGCGTCGCCCGATGGCTTCCCGTCGGTCCGCATGGTGCTGCTCAAGGGCCATAGCGCCGATGGCTTCGTGTTCTACACCAATGCCGAAAGCCACAAGGGCGAGCAGATCCGCGCCAACATGCGTGCGGCGCTGCTGTTCCACTGGAAAAGCCTGCGCCGCCAGATTCGCATCGAAGGCCCGATCGAGGAAGTGAGCGAAGCGGAAGCCGACAGCTACTTCCATTCGCGCCCGCGGGTGTCGCAGATCGGCTCGGCGGCAAGCGACCAGTCGCGTCCACTGCTCGACCGCCAGCTCTATCTCGACCGGGTCGCCGCGCTCGAGGAGCGCTATCCCGAAGGCGACATCCCGCGTCCGCCGCATTGGACCGGGTTTCGCCTGAGCCCGCGCCGGATCGAATTTTGGCGCGACCGCAAATACCGCCTCCACGACCGCCGGCTGTTTGCGCGCGAGAGCGCTGAGGATGCGTGGTCGAACACGCTGCTCTACCCATGAGTGACAGAAGCGCCCGGCTGGCCCGCTCGGCGGCGATGGCGTCGATTACGGTCGCGCTGGTGCTGGTCGCGCTCAAGAGCTGGGCGAGTTGGCGCACCGGTTCGACCGCCATGCTCGGCAGCCTTGCCGATTCGGCGCTCGACCTGATCGCCAGCCTTGCCACGCTGACCGGCGTGTGGATCGCGTCGATGCCCGCTGACGAGGACCACCGCTTCGGGCACGGCAAGGCAGAGGCGCTGGCGGCGATCTTCCAGATCATGCTCATCGTCCTGTCGGCCTTCGGCATCGCGGCGCGTGCGGTGACGCAGTTGGCGGGCGGGGGCGAGACTGCCGCGGCGGCGGAAGGCATCGGGGTGTCGCTTGTCGCCATTGTGCTGACCTTCGCGCTGCTCGGCTGGCAAAGCTACGTGATGCGCCGGACACGCAGTCTCGCGATCCAGACCGATCATCTGCATTACAAATCCGACCTGTTGCTCAATCTGGCAGTGATCCTCGCGCTGGTGCTGGATCAATATGCCGGTATCGGCATGGCCGATCCGCTGTTCGGACTCGCCATTGCGGCGTGGCTCGGCTGGGGCGCATGGCGCGGGGCAAGTGACGCGGTCGATGACCTGATGGACCGCGAATGGCCCGAGGACAGGCGGCTGGCCTTTGTCGAGGCGGCCGCGCGCCATCCCGAGCTTTCGAACCTTCACGATCTGCGCACGCGCACCAGCGGCAATCGCGACTTCGTCCAGTTCCATGTCGATCTGCCGCCAAGGATGACGATCGAGGAAGCGCATGCGATCACCGATCGGGTCGAGGACGATCTGAGACGCCAGTTCCCCGGAACCGAATTGCTGATCCACATCGACCCCGAAGGCCATGTCGACGAGCCCGACAATCCGCTGGTCGAGGACAATGAGTTCGCCAAGCTCGATAAGGACGCATGAGCCGTGCGCTGCCCTATTGGCATGTCGATGCCTTCACCGACCGCCCCTTCGGCGGCAACCAGGCCGCAGTGATGCCGCTCGACGACTGGCTGGACGATGATCTGCTGCTCGCGATCGCGGGCGAGAACAATTTCGCCGAAACCGCCTTCTGCGTTCGCGATGCCAGCTGCGCGGCCGACTGGGAGCTGCGCTGGTTCACGCCGGCCGAGGAAGTAAGGTTATGCGGCCACGCAACGCTCGCCAGCGGCCATGTGCTGCTGGCGCGCGATGGCGGCGAGCGGGTGCGTTTTCGCACGCGGCGGGCGGGCACGCTCGAAGTGGCGCGGGCTGCGACGGGGTACGAGCTTGCTTTACCGCTGATCCGGACCGAGCCGGGCGAGTGGGCCGAAGCCGCCCAACTGCTCGGTGCGCAGCCGCAGGAGGTCTGGCTCCATCCCGATGGCTACGGGGTCTATCTGTTCGCTAGCGAGGATGCTGTACGTGCGCTCGATCCCGATCTGCGCGCGCTGGGGGCGCTTGGGAACGACCAGTTCATCTGCACCGCACCCGGCAGCGATACCGATGTGGTCAGCCGCGTGTTCGTGCCCGGCGCGGGCGTCGATGAAGACAGCTTCACCGGCTCGGCGCATGCCGTGCTGACCCATTTCTGGACCGAGCGGCTCGGGCGCGGCAGCTTCACCGCGTGTCAGGCGTCGCGGCGCGGCGGGCATGCGATCTGCCGCCGCGATGGCGAGCGCGCGGTCCTGTCGGGCCGATGCGTGACCGTGGTCGAGGGCCGGTTCTTCCTGCCCTAGGTTTCGGGGTAAAGCTCGACCATGTCGGCAAGCTGCTGGAGCATGGCGCGGCGTTCGTCGGCATTCGAATGGCCCAGCCGGACCACGGTCAGCTTCTGTGTCGGCGAGACGAAGACATACTGCCCCATGTGTCCGATCATCGAGAACGCGCTCTCGGGTGCCCGGTCGGGAAACAGCGGGTGCTGCTCTTCCCCGGTCGGGCGGTTGAGCCAGGTCTGCAGTCCGTAATGCGGGCTCTTGGGGCTGGGTTCGACCATCTCTTCGACCCATGCGCGCGGAACCAGCTGTTCGCCGCGATAGGAGCCCTTGTTGCGCAGCAATTCGCCGAGCTTTGCCCAGTCGCGCGCCGTCGCATGGATCAGGCTCCCGCCGATCAGCGTCCCCGCGCGGTCGAATTCGGGCACCACCGAGGTCATCCCGAGCGGCGCGAACAGGCGCGCATCGAGATAATCCGCCACGGCCTTGCGCCGGACATCGGGATCGGTGCTGTCGGTCAGTGCGCGCGCGGCGATATCGGCGAGGATCACGGTGGTGTTGGAGGAATATTCGAACTGCGCTCCCGGCTCCGCCTCGAGCGGCTGCGCGGTGGCGTAATCGGCCATGTCGTCGCGCCCGTCGAGAAAAAGCATGCGGACCTCACCGCTTTCATAAGGGGGGGCGCTCGCTTCGGAATGTTCGAGCCCGCTGCGCATCTGCAGCAGGTGGCGCAGGGTGATCTCGGCGCGCGGATCGCCCGTCCGCTCCCAGCGCGGCACGGGGGCGGGCGCGTCGAGCCGCAATTGTCCGTCGGCGACCAGCATGCCGATCATCACCGCGGTAACCGTCTTGGCCATCGACCAGCTGACGAAGCGCGTGTCCTTGTCATAGCCGGGGGCATAACGTTCCAGCGCGAGGGCGCCGCCGTGATAGACAACCAGCGCGCGGGTCTCACCCAGCCCGTCGAGCGTGAACAATTCGTCCGCTGCACGCGCCAGTGCCCGGGTCGGCGCGCCCGGGTCCTCGGTTACCGCGGCGAGCGCTTCCTCGCTCAGCGGCGGCTCCTCCGCCGGACCGGGGGAGCCGCAGGACGCAAGGCTTGAGGTGGCGAGGGCAAGCGCGATAAGGGAGGCGGGCCGCATGATCATGCGGCGTCACTCGCACGAAGGAATCCCGCTTGGCAACGGCCAAAACACGCTCCCGCTTTTCGCGCCGCTGGCTGTGGCTGGTCCCGCTGGTCGCCATCCTGCTCGGCGTCGCCTGGTTCGCCTGGGGCGATGGCCTGCGCAAGACCGGCGGCGTCGGCTCCGCCTATGCAGCGCGGGTCGGCTGTTCCTGTCGCTTCGTCGCCGGGCGCAGCCTCGACGATTGCGCCAAGGACAAGCTGGAAGGGATGGAGCTTATCTCGCTCAGCGAGAATGTGGCGGCGAAAAGCGTAACCGCCTCGATCCCCTTCGTCGCGTCTGACACCGCCAGCTACCGCGAAGGCTATGGCTGCGTGCTGCAGGAGTGGAAAGGCTAGGCGGCAACCCGCTCGGTCGCTTCGATCCAGCCGCCGCCGACGACCCGTTCGCCGGCATAGATGACCGCCGCCTGCCCCGGCGCGACGCCGAACTCTGGCGCAGCGAAGCGGATCGTGGTCGTTGCCCCGTCACCCAGCGGCCCCTCGAGCGTGATCGGTACGGGCTTGGCGAGGCTGCGGACCTTGGCCGAAAGCGGTACGTCGGGCAGCGGGCCGATACGGTTCGTCTCGATGATCATTGCAGCGGAAACGGCGAGCATCCGCTTGGGCCCCACCAGCACGCGCGCGCCGTCGGCATCGATGCCTACGACATAGAGCGGTTCGGGCTGCCCGCCGATATCAAGGCCGCGGCGCTGGCCCACAGTGAAGTGGATCACGCCCCTGTGCTCGCCGAGCGTTTCGCCGGTCGCCGCATGGACGATGGCCCCGGGCCGCGCACCTTCGGGGCGGAGCTTGCGTACGATGCCTGCGTAATCGCCATCGGGCACGAAGCAGATGTCCTGGCTGTCGGGCTTGGCGGCATTGCGCAGGCCTGCGCCTTCGGCAAGCACGCGAACATCGGCCTTGGGCATGCCCCCCAGCGGGAAGCGCAGGAAGTCGAGTTGGTCCTCGGTCGTGGCGTAGAGGAAATAGGACTGGTCGCGCGCGGGATCGGCGGCGCGGTGCAGTTCCGCGCCCGCTGGCCCCACGACGCGGCGAACATAATGGCCGGTGGCGAGGCAATCCGCGCCCAGCTCGCGCGCCATGTCTAGCAGATCGGTGAACTTGGGACCCATGTTGCAGCGGATGCAGGGCACCGGCGTGCGCCCGGCGAGGTAATCGTCGGCGAAGGTTTCGACCACTTCCTCGCGAAACGCGCTTTCATGGTCGTGGACGTAATGCGCGATGCCCAGCCGTTCGGCGACCGCGCGCGCATCCTGGATATCGTCGCCGGCGCAGCACGCGCCCTTGCGTCCGGTGGCGGCGCCATAATCATAGAGCTGCAGCGTGATGCCGATCACTTCGGCGCCCGTGCGTGCAGCCAGCGCGGCGACGACCGAGCTGTCGACGCCGCCCGACATGGCGACGACGATGCGGCATTCGGCTGCCGGTCGCGGCAGGTCGAACAATGCGGCAGCCTGGTCCGGCGATAGAGTTTCGGTAGCGAGCATGGCGCGCGCCATACACGCCTTGGGGGCTGGCCACCAGTAGCCCGGCGAAGCGGCCGCAGGCGATGTTTCACCGAACGTTTACTATGGGCCGTTATCCACAAGCTCATGTTCGAGGGCCGCACCAACGAAAATCCCGTTCACCAACAGCGTGAAAGCACGGATCTGCACCAGTTTCGCTGGACCGATCTGGTCGCGAAGCTCGCCGCGACTCGCGATATGCGAGACGAACTCGGCAAGGTCGAGGGCGGCTTCAACGCCTTTGGCGAAGCGCGCCGGGAAAACAGCGACGAAAGTAAACGGATCGTTAACCATGCTGCTTTAAGCGATGGCAAAGCCGCGCGTTTAAGTCGTGGGGACGCCGCAAACGACGCGGTGCATGGCGATAGAGAGAAAGAATGATCGAAAACCAGGATATCCGCCCTGCACAGGTGATCGGCCCCCTCGGGGAGCCGTTGACCATTGACGACCTGCCTTCGCCCAAAACGAAGCGCTGGGTGGTTCGCCGCAAGGCCGAGGTCGTGGCAGCGGTCAACGGCGGTCTGTTGACGATCGACGAAGTGCTCGAGCGCTATTCGCTGAGCCTCGAGGAGTTCGCCTCGTGGCAGCGCGCGGTCGACCGCTCGGGCATGCAGGGCCTGCGCGTCACGCGTATCCAGCACTATCGCGACCTCTACGAACGCCAGCTCAAATACTGATCCTGTCCCCGCTGCGGCGGGGCAACAATTTGACAAGCCTTACGCTCCAAGTTCATCCTCGACAGGAATTTCGGGGAACCGCTCGTCGCACTGGTCCGTTAGAAGACGCAATGTGAGAATAAAGCAGGAGGAATTAGAATGGCTTGGATTATCGCTATTATCGTCGGCGGGATCATCGGCTGGCTCGCCAGCCTGGTCATGAACCGCGATGCCTCGATGGGCATCTTCTGGAATATCATTGTCGGCATCGTCGGCTCGTTCATCGGCAAGTTCATCGGTTCGCTGATCGGCGTCGGCTCGACGCTGACCGAATTCAGCGTTCCGGGTCTGCTGATGTCACTGCTTGGCGCCATCGTGCTGCTCGGTATCGCCAACATGGTCCAGCGCGGCCGCGTTCGCTAAGCGACCGAACATCTGATTTCGTTGGGCGGGGCGTCGCAGGACGCTCCGCCCTTCGTTTGTCCGGGTTCCGGCCACCATACGGGCTGTGGTGTCAGGGCGACATTCGTCCACCCGTGGGTGCTCCCGGTCGAACCCTCAATTGCCCTAACGCGGACCGCGGTCTATCGCCTCAGTTCGAAATTCTTGCGCTAAGTGATATAGCAATGTAATACACTGCTTGTTCGCAGCGCATCTGGGGCAGGGTACGACATGAATTACGAGACTAGAGTGACGGCCGAAAAGGGCGATCCGATCGCGGTCGGTTTCGACCCCGACGCGGAGGAGTACCAGTCCAAGCGCCGCTCGGACCGCCGCAAGGTGCTGATCATCGCCGGCCTTCTCGTGCTCGGTCTCGCCATCGCCGCTTTCTTCGTCATGCGCAGCAATGGCACCGCCACGCCCGCAGGCGACGAAAATGCCCAGGCGCCGACTGTCACTGTCATCACCCCCGGCCGGACCACGGTCGAGGGACAGATCACCGCCACCGGCACGTTGTCCGCGCGCCGCGAAATGCCCGTCGGCGTTGTCGGCGAAGGCGGCCGCGTCGTTTCGGTGCCGGTCGATGCGGGCGACTGGGTGCGCCAGGGCCAGGTGCTGGCGAGCATCGACCAGTCGGTCCAGTCGCAGCAGGTCCAGAGCGCCGGCGCGCAGATCCAGGTCGCCCAGGCCGATGCCGATCTGGCGCAGGCCAATCTCGATCGCGCGCTGCAGCTGGTCGAGCGCGGCTTTGTCTCCACCGCCGATGTCGATCGCCTGACCGCAACCCGCGATGCCGCCGTCGCCCGCGTTCGCGTGGCGCAGGCCCAGCTTGGTGAACTGCGCGCACGCAACGCCCGCCTCAATATCCTCGCCCCGGCATCGGGTTATGTGCTCGAGCGCAACGTCGAGCCCGGCCAGACGGTCAGCGCAGGGTCGCCGGCGCTGTTCCGCATTGCCCGCGGCGGCGAGATGGAACTGCTCGCGCGCCTCAATGAGGATTCGCTGAGTTCGATTTCGGTCGGAACCAGTGCGAAGATTCGTCCCGTCGGCACCGACAAGCTCTTTACCGGGCAGGTCTGGCAAATCTCGCCGACGATCGACGAGCAGGACCGTCAGGGCACGGCGCGTATCGCGCTCTCCTACGCCGAGGGCCTGCGTCCGGGCGGTTTCGCCACCGCGACCATCGCCAGCGGCACGGTCGTTGCGCCGATCCTGCCCGAAAGCGCGGTGCTGTCGGATCGGGAAGGCGCCTATGTCCTGATCGTCAACGGCGAAGACAAGGCCGAGCGGCGACCGGTTGTCACGGGAACGGTCACCTCGCAGGGCATCGTCATCGCCGAGGGCCTGACCGGTTCGGAGCGCGTCGTACTGCGCGCCGGCGGCTTCCTCACCGAGGGTGAGACGGTCAAGACACAAATGGCCGAAGCCGACTAAGCAGGGGTAACTCGATGAACTTCCGCAACATCTCCGCCTGGTCGATACGCAACCCGGTCATCCCGCTGGTCGCTTTCACTGCGCTGCTGCTTGCGGGCCTGATCAGCTTCGCCCGGATGGATGTGGTCAACAATCCGGACATCGAGTTCCCCGCGGTCAACGTGTCGATCTCGCAGCCCGGCGCCGCGCCGACCGAGATCGAGAACCAGATCACCCAGCGCGTCGAATCCGCCGTGCGTTCGATCAATGGCGTCAATTCGATCAATTCGACCGCGCGCGAAGGCAGCTCGAACACCTTTATCGAATTCGAAATCGGTACCGATCCCAATGATGCGGTGGCCGAGGTCAAGAATGCGGTCGATACGGTCCGCGGATCGCTGCCCGACGGAATTCTCGAACCGCGTGTGACCAAGGAAGAAATCTCCGGCGGCTTCCTCGCGATTTACGCGGTCGAAGCCGACGACATGACGATCGAAGGACTCAGCTGGTTCATCGACGATTCGGTGGCCAAGCAATTGCTCGGCATCGAGGGCATGGCCGAGGTCAACCGCTTCGGCGGTGTCGATCGCGAGATCGAAGTCATCCTCGACCTTGCGCGAATGCAGGCGCTCGGTGTCACCGCCAGCCAGATCAATGGCCTGCTCCGCCAGAGCAATGTCGATGCCGCTGGCGGGATGGCCGAGGTTGGCGGGACGCGCCAGTCGGTCCGTGTCCTGGGCAACAGCGACGATGCCTATGCGCTCAGCCAGCGCCAGATCCAGCTCGGCGGCGGGCGTACGGTCAAGCTCGCCGATGTCGCCACGGTCCGCGACGGCTATTCGGAACGCACTTCGATCAGCAAGGTGCGTGACAAGGAAGTCGTCAATTTCGCGATGAGCCGCGCCAAGGGTGCTTCCGACGTTACCGTCTTCGACGAGGCGCTGGAAAAGATCGCCGAGATCGAAGCGGCAAACCCCGGGGTGAAGTTCATCCCGCTGTTCAACACGGTCAAATACACCGAAGACCAGTACGAAAGCGCCATGGCCGCGATGATCGAAGGCGCGATCCTCGCAGTCGTCGTGGTGTTCTTCTTCCTGCGCGACTGGCGTGCAACCGCGATTTCCGCGGTCGCCATCCCGCTGTCGGCAATCCCGACCTTCTGGTTCATGGATCTGCTGGGCTTCAACTTGAACCAGCTTTCGCTGCTGGCGCTGGCGCTGGTTGCCGGCGTGCTGGTCGATGACGCGATCGTCGAGATCGAGAACATCGTCAGACACATGCGCATGGGCAAGACCGCCTATCAGGCGTCGATCGATGCGGCCGACGAGATCGGGCTGCCAGTGGTTGCGACCAGCTTCTGTATCGTCGCCGTGTTCTTCCCGGTCGGTGCTATGCCCGGCATTTCGGGGCAGTTCTTCAAGAACTTCGGTTTCACCGTGGTGGTCGCAGTGCTGATGTCGCTCGCGGTCGCGCGCATGATCACGCCGATGCTGGCGGCCTATTTCCTGAAAGCGAAGGGGCAGGCCGCGCATGGCGAAGGTCCGATGATGGACCGCTACATGAATGTGCTGCGCTGGTCGCTCGACCGCGGCAAGATGTACGCTGCGCGCGAGAATATCGAGGGGCCGCGCAGGCGTTGGCTCTATATCCTGTCGCTGCTGGTCGTCGTGCTCGCAGCGCTGGGCATTTCTGCAATGGCCACGTTCACGGCATCGGACCTTATCCAGAGTCTCGAGCTGACCGATCTGATAACCGGTGGCAATCCCGACGCGGGCGGCTTTGCAAACTTTATCGCTACGCTTGTCGGGGTCGTCCAATTGGCCTTGGCGCTGGCGATCGGCCTGTTCGCGGCGCTCGCCTTCTTCCGCGTCACCGGTTTCATCCTCCGCCGTTTGGGCGGCCACCTGGGGCAGGCCTGGCAATATCTCTATGCCCGCTTCCTCGACCACCGTGTGTGGATGCTCGGTGTCGGCTATTTCGCACTGCTGCTGACGATCCTGCTGTTCGGTATCGTGCCGGCGCAGTTCCAGCCGAACATCGATGACGAGAACAGCCGTGTCGAAATCGAAATGGTCCCGGGCACGACGCTGGAGACCACCGAGCGGGTGACCGATCAGGTCGCCGATATTCTCTATGCACAGCCGGAAGTCGAACTCGCTCTCGAGCGGGTCCGCGAAGGACAGGCGACGCTTTATGTGACGCTCAAGCCCGATCGCGAACGCACCTCGATCGAATTCGAACGCGCTCTGGCGCCGACCTTCGCGCAGATTGCCGATGCGCGGGTACGGTTCGCCTCGCAATCGGGGGGCTTCGGTTCGGGCCGCGACATGACCGTGATGCTGGCCGGTTCGGATCCCGAACAGCTCAACCAGACCGCGGCTACGCTGGTCGAGCAGATGAAGGGGATCGACATGCTTGTCGCCCCGCGCATCAGTGCCGATATCAACCGGCCCGAGCTCATCATCGAACCGCGCGAAGACCTCGCCGCCGAACTCGGTGTTACCACCGTCGCAATCAGCCAGACGATCCGTATCGCGACGATGGGCGAGATCGAGCAGAACGCGGCCAAGTTCTCGCTGTCGGATCGCCAGATCCCGATCCGGGTCAAGCTGCCAGAGCGCTCGCGCGAGGATCTCGAGACGATCAAGAGCCTTCCGGTCCAGACCGCCAATGGTGGCTCGGTGCCGCTGTCGCGGGTTGCCGATGTCTCCTTCGGTTCGGGCCCGACGACCATCCAGCGCTACAATCAAAACCGCCGCGTACTCGTCGGCGCCGACCTTGCGCAGGGTGTGATCAAGGGCGAAGCGCAGGCCGAGATCGACGCGCTCCCGGTCCTGCAGGACCTGCCGCAGGGCGTAATCCGCGATGTGGTGGGTGAAGAGGAATGGCAGCAGGAGCTGGTTACCAGCCTGATGATCGCCATCGTCTCGGGCGTGCTGCTGGTGTTCGCGGTGCTCGTGCTGCTCTACAAACGGCTGATGAGTCCGCTGGTCAACATGACCAGTCTCGCGCTCGCGCCGCTGGGCGGCATCCTGCTCGTCTGGCTGTTCGGCCAACCGCAATCGATGCCCGTCTATATCGGCATCCTGCTGCTGCTGGGCATCGTCTCGAAGAACTCGATCCTGCTGATCGACTTCGCGATCGAGGAAATGGACAAGGGGACGCGCAAGCTTCACGCGATCATCGATGCGGGCCACAAGCGCGCGCAGCCGATTGTCATGACCACCGTCGCGATGACGGCGGGCATGGTCCCGACCGCGCTGTCGGGCGTACTTGGCTCGGGCGATGGAGCCTGGCGGGCGCCCATGGGCACGGTTGTGATCGGCGGCCTGCTGCTGTCGACCGTGCTGACGCTGTTGATCGTGCCCGCCGGATTCAGTCTGGCCGACGGCTTCGAAAAGCGCGTGGGGCCGTGGATGCGCCGCCGCCTGCTCACCTACAATGAGGGCGACGACTCTCGCGGTATCATCGGCGACGGTTCGCCCGAGCCGGGGGTCGAACCCGCAGAGTGAGCGACGCCGTGCCTGCGGGGCTGCGCAACGCCGGTCCCCCGATCCCGCCCGACCGCGCGCGCATGATGCGGCGGACGGCGACCGGGCTGATCGTGCTGATGGCGGCGCTGTTCCTGTGGTCGGGGCGGTATCTCGAGTTTCATCCCGCCTGGGGCTATCTGCATGCCTTCGCAGAGGCCGCGATGGTCGGCGGGCTGGCCGATTGGTTCGCAGTCACCGCGCTGTTCCGCCATCCGCTCGGCCTGCCGATCCCGCACACGGCGATCATTCCCGAAAACAAGGACCGCATCGCCGACACGATGGCGGGCTTCCTGCGCGAGAATTTCCTCACCCCGGCAGTGGTCGGGCGGCGGATGGGCGCGATGAATCTGGCGCATGCGGTCGGCAGCTATCTTGCCGATCCCAAGATGACCAAGGATTCGCGGATTCGCGCGGGCGCCGGCGAGCTTGCGGTCGAGGTGCTCGAATCGCTCGATCCCGAACGGCTTGGCACGCAGGTGCGCAGCGGGATCAAGACCCAGCTGGGCAAGCTGGAAATCGCCCCGCTGCTCGGCGGCATGCTCGATGCGATGATTGCCGATGGCCGGCACAAGCCGCTGATCGACAAGATCATCCGCTGGGCTGGGCTGGTGCTCGAAGACAATGAAGCGATGGTGCGCGACATGGTCCACAAGCGCGCCAATGCGGTGCTGCGCTTTACCGGTCTCGACGAACGCCTCGCCAATTCGGTGCTGGACGGGCTGTACAAGCTGCTCGCCGAAGTGCTGGTCGATCCCGATCACCCGCTGCGCGCGAAGATCGAAGTGGGGCTACAAGAGCTTGCCCACGGCCTGCGCGAGGATCCTGAAATGCAGCAGCGTGTCGAGCGGATGAAGCGCGAGCTGCTCGACAACCCGGCGATCGGCGATTGGTGGCAGGGCGTGTGGGAACGGCTGCGCGCCAACCTCATCCAGTCGATCCGCAGCGCGGATGGCGGCGGCACGGGCTATCTGGGTGAAACGCTCGCCGAACTCGGCTCCGCGCTACGCGACGACGCGCGGCTGCAACGCCAGGTCAACCGCTTCGCACGCCGCACGGCAGTGGGCGTCGCGACGCGCTATGGCGATCAGATCGTGCAGCTTGTTTCGGAAACCGTGCGCCGCTGGGATGCCCAGACGATTACCGACCGCGTCGAAAGCGCAGTTGGCCGCGACCTCCAGTTCATCCGCATCAACGGCACGCTGGTCGGCGGGCTGGTGGGACTGACGATCCACGCGCTGGGTATTTACGTGCTCTGAGGCGCGGCCGTTAGTTCATGCGATACGCAATGGTTGTTGCGAAGAAGGAATCCATCGGGTCACCGTCGATATCGATAGCGGGCTCGAATTTCCCGACAATCATGAACTCCTTGCAGGCGCGATCGTTGAAGTCTTCGGCAAGCGACACATTGACGATCCGGCAATTGGTGACCGCGCCGGTCTTGTCGATCAGCACGCGCAGGCTCAGATCGGCCTGCTTGCCCCAGCGCTCGGCCTTGCTCGGATAGTATTGCTGGATACGCCTTGCGATCTCTCCCATATTGAGCGGCTTGGGAGCTTTCGCGCGACGCTCGTGGGCTTCAGTATCCACACCCCAGGTGCCTACCAGGTCGGTCATGCAGGTGTTCAGCAATTCAAAGAGCTGGCCAAGAGTGCCGGTTTCAAGGCGCCGTGCGGGCCGTTTGCCGCGGCGGAACTCCACCCACTCGATCGACCGGCCTTCCTCGACATCCAGAAGACCCAGTCCGATCGGGTCTCCGGGCTTTTCCGCCTCCGGCGCGCTCTCGTCGTCCTTCTTTGAGCCACGCTTCGAATCGAAGCCTGGCTCGCGGATCGAACTGGCTCGATAGGCCGGGCCGAAGCTGCCCAGCCTTGCGTGCTTCTTGCCGTCCATTTCCCAAGCCTCCAGACCCGGGCCAAACTGAATAGACAGCGGTCCCCCCGATTTCAGGTCTTCCGCTACTGTGCCGGCCATGACCCACCGGGGAGACGTCGATGGCGTTATTTGTTCAAGAAACAGGATTGTGCGATCGCTGCCCTCGCCGAATGTGCGTGCAGCTTGGCAACGATTGGGTGCGAAGTTGACTTCCCACGGCGCCGTAGGTGCGATGACGATGGGCTCCGGGTCCTGGGCCACCGCCGGAGAGGCGAGCCCCATTCCCAATGCAACAATCGATAAAAGTCCGAAACGCAAAGAAAAACCCTCCCGACATGGTGGTCGGGAGGGTTACCGATTTTGCGTTGATTTTCAATCAGAGCTTTTCGGTCAGCTCCGGGACGATCTTGAACAGATCGCCGACGAGGCCGATGTCCGCGACCTGGAAGATCGGGGCGTCCTCGTCCTTGTTGATGGCGATAATGGTCTTGGAATCCTTCATGCCAGCAAGGTGCTGGATCGCGCCCGAGATACCGATAGCAATATAGACTTCCGGGGCGACGATCTTGCCGGTCTGGCCGACCTGGTAGTCGTTGGGGACATAGCCCGCATCGACTGCCGCGCGGCTCGCGCCGATCCCGGCGCCGAGCTTGTCGGCGAGCGGGGTGATGACCTGTTCGAAGGTTTCCGAATCCTTCAGCGCACGTCCGCCCGAGACGATCACTTTGGCGCTGGTCAGTTCGGGGCGATCGCTTTCGGCGATTTCCTCGCTGACGAAGGTCGAAATGCCCGCATCGGTCGGCCCCGAGACGTCCTCGATCTCGGCCGAGCCGCCTTCGGCAGCCGCCTTCTCGAAGGCCGTACCGCGGACGGTGACGACCAGCTTGGCATCGGACGATTCGACCGTCGCAATCGCGTTGCCGGCGTAGATCGGGCGAGTGAAGGTCTTGTCGCCTTCGACCGAGAGAATGTCCGAAATCTGCATCACGTCGAGCAGTGCGGCGACGCGCGGAGCGACGTTCTTGCCGGTCGTGGTGGAAGGCGCGACAAAGGCATCGTGATGGCCCATGAGATCGGCAACCAGCGGGGCCACGTTCTCGGCCAGCGCATGTTCGTAAGCCGCGTCGTCGGCAAGGTGGACCTTGCCCACGCCGGCGATCTTGGCAGCTTCCTCGGCCACCGCGCGGCAACCCGCACCGGCAACCAGCAGGTGGACTTCGCCGAGCTTGCCCGCGGCGGTTACCGCGGCCAGCGTGGCGTCTGCGACATGGGCGTTATCGTGTTCGACCCAGACGAGAGTTTTCATGTGTCTATTCCTTTCGTGTCCGGGCGGGCTCAGGCGATCCCGAGGGCCTTGATCTTGGCGACGAGCGCATCGACGTCTTCGACCTTTTCGCCCGCCTGGCGGACCGGCGGTTCGGAAACATTGGTCGTGGTCAGGCGCGGCGCGGTATCGACGCCGTAATCCGCCGGGCTCTTGGTATCGAGCGGCTTCTTCTTCGCCTTCATGATGTTGGGCAGCGAGGCATAACGCGGCTCGTTGAGACGCAGGTCGGTGGTGACGATCGCGGGCATGGTCAGCTTGACCGTCTGCAGGCCGCCATCGACTTCACGCTTTACCGTGACGCTGTCGCCCTCGACCTCGACCGTATTGGCGAAGGTGCCCTGCGGACGGCCCATCAGCGCGGCGAGCATCTGGCCGGTCTGGTTCGAATCGTCGTCGATCGCCTGCTTGCCGAGCATCACGATGCCGGGTTCCTCTTCCTTGGCGATTGCCTGGAGGATCTTGGCGACGGCGAGCGGTTCGACCTGGTCGTCGGTTTCGACCAGGATCGCGCGGTCGGCGCCCATGGCGAGCGCGGTGCGCAGCGTTTCCTGCGCCTTGGCAGGACCGACGCTGACGACCACGATTTCTTCCGCCTTGCCCGCTTCCTTGATGCGGATGGCTTCCTCGACGGCGATTTCGTCGAAGGGGTTCATGCTCATCTTGACGTTGGCAAGGTCGACGCCCGAGCCGTCGGCCTTGACGCGCGGCTTGACGTTGTAATCGATCACCCGTTTCACGGGGACGAGGATTTTCATGCGATACCTTCCTCTCGATAGAATCTGTGGCGCCCGCCTATCTCGCGTTTACGTAAACGTCAAGTAAGCGGGGTGCGGTGAATGCGACGCTTACCGTAATCCCTTGCGCTATGCGCGGTATGGGTCAAGCGGCGCCGGCCTTCATCTTTACTATGGGTGGCGGCGGGATTAGTTTCGCCGCTCTCGACGGGAGGAAGGCAATGCACGTCTGGACGATTTTCGCGGCCGTAGCTGCGCTTGCCGCTGCACCGGTGGCTGCCCAGGAAACGCGTCTCGCTGCAGACGATCATGTACCCCCACCAGCAGCGATCGAACAGCTCGACTGGCTGGTTGGTCACTGGTCGGGCGAGGGTATCGCCGGCGCCGCCGCGCATGAAAGCTGGCTACCGCCGAGCGGCGGGACCATGGTCGGGACCTTCGTCCAGGAAACCGGCGAGGGCGAGGTCATGTTCACCGAGCACATGTATCTGGCGGAGGAGGATGGCTCGCTTGTCGTCAGGCTCAAGCATTTCAATCCCGACCTCACCGGATGGGAGGAAAAGGACGATATGCTGCGCTTCCGCCTGGTCGCGGTGGAGGATTGCGCCGCCTATTTCAGCGCGCTGACCTATCGCTGCGATGGGGACGGCGGGTTGGTGGTCGCCGTCCGCATGAAGAGCGAAAACGACGCGGTCGAAGAGCTGGTGTTCCGCTTCCGGCGCAACCGCTGACGCCGGAAATGCGAAGGGCGGACCCTGCCGGGCCCGCCCTTCTAAACCTTACGCGGCAGGGGTCGAAGCGATCAGGCCGCCTTCTTGACCTCGGCAACGATCTTCTTCGCGGCATCGCCCAGATCGTCGGCGCTGACGATCGGCAGGCCCGAATTCTCGAGGATGGACTTGCCTTCCGCGACATTGGTGCCTTCGAGACGCACGACCAGCGGAACGGAGAGGTTCACGTCCTTCGCCGCCTGCACGATGCCATTGGCGATGACGTCGCACTTCATGATGCCGCCGAAGATGTTGACGAGGATACCCTCGACCGCCGGGTCTTTGAGGATGATCTTGAATGCCGCGGTGACCTTCTCGGTGGTGGCGCCGCCGCCCACGTCGAGGAAGTTGGCGGGGAAGGCGCCGTTGAGCTTGATGATGTCCATCGTCGCCATGGCGAGACCCGCGCCATTGACCATGCAGCCAATGTTGCCGTCGAGCTTGATGTAGGCGAGGTCGTATTCGCTCGCTTCGACTTCGGCCGGGTCTTCCTCGGTTTCGTCGCGCAGCGCTTCGACGTCCTTGTGCCGGAACAGCGCATTGCCGTCGAAGCTCATCTTGGTGTCGAGCACGAGGAGATTGCCGTCCTTGGTCTCGACCAGCGGGTTGATCTCGAGCATTTCGCAATCGAGATCCATGAAGGCGGTGTAAAGCTGCTTGGACAGCTTCTGCGCCTGCTTGTTGAGATCGCCCGTCAGCTTCAGTGCGAAGGCCACTGCGCGGCCGTGATGCGGCATGAAGCCCTGCGCCGGGTCGATGGTGATGGTGGTGATCTTCTCGGGCGTCGAATGCGCGACTTCCTCGATATCCATTCCGCCTTCGGTCGACACGATCATGGCAACGCGGCCAGTGGCGCGATCGACCAGCATCGACAGATAGTATTCTTCGGCAATGTCGACGCCGTCGGTGACATAGAGGCGGTTGACCTGCTTGCCCGCATCACCGGTCTGCACGGTCACCAGCGTATTGCCGAGCATGTCCCTGGCATTGGCTTCGACATCCTCGATGCTGGTCGACAAGCGGACACCGCCCTTGGCATCGGGGCCAAGTTCCTTGAACTTGCCCTTGCCGCGACCACCGGCATGGATCTGCGCCTTCACGACATAAAGCGGTCCGGGCAACTGCTTGGCACCGGCGACCGCTTCCTCGACGGTCAGCGCGGCATGGCCGGCGGGGATGCCGATCCCGTATTTTGCGAGCAGTTCCTTGGCCTGGTATTCGTGAATGTTCATGGAGTGCGTCGTCCTTCGCGTGATGCGCGTGGGGTAATGGGAGTCGCAGCGGCCATAAGCATGTCTGGGCGCGCTTGAAAAGGCCCGCATTCGGGTGCAGGGCCGCGTCACACGCACATGATCGACAGCCAACGCCTCGAATCCATCGTCTCCGAAGCCGGGAGGATCGCCTACGACCTGTGGCCGGGGGCGGGTAACGCACTGGACGCATGGGAGAAAAAGCCCGGCGATCCGGTGTGCGAGGCCGATCTTGCGGTCGATGCCTTTCTCAAGCGCGAACTTGGCGCGCTGTTGCCGTCGGCGGGTTGGCTGTCGGAGGAAACGGCCGACGATCCTGCGCGTCTCGAGCACGATCTGATCTGGCTGGTCGATCCGGTCGACGGGACGCGCGACTTCATCCGCGGACGCCCCGGCTGGGCGGTATCGGTCGCGCTTATCAGCGGCGGGCGCCCGCTGATCGGGACGCTCTGCGCCCCTGCACGCGGCGAGACCTGGCAGGCAGTCGCGGGGCAGGGCGCGTTTCGCAACGGGCAGCCGCTCTCGGCTTCGATGCGGCGCGAATTCGCGGGGTCGCGGGTTCCGGCGCATGCCTTGCCCAAGACCGACACCGATCTGGTCACCGTCGACCAGCCCAATTCTATCGCGCTGCGCATCGCCATGGTCGCTGCCGACGAGGCCGATCTGGTGGCGACGGTGCGCTGGGGATTCGAATGGGATATCGCCGCAGCGGGCATGATCGCGCGTGAAGCGGGCGCGGCGGTGAGCGATGCCTATGGCAACAAGCTCGATTACAACAAGCGCGATCCGCGCGCCTTCGGGGTGCTGGTCAGCGCGCCCGACATCCACACCGCAGCGGTCGCGCGGCTGGCGCAGCGACTCGACACGCAGACATGAAAAAGGGGCCGGTCAGAAACCGGCCCCAGTTCGTGCGATCTTCCAAAGGGCCCGGGGGCCTTACATCCCCTGGGACTGGGCGGCTTCGACGTCCTGCTGGTCGAAGGGGATGATCTTGATTTCAACACGGCGGTTGAGCGGCTGGTTGACGTTGTCGGCAGTCGCCACCTTCAGCCGGGTTTCGCCAAAGCCCATCCAGCGCAGGCGCGAGGAGCTGACCCCGCGCGAGGTCAGGTAATTGGCGACGGCCTGCGCACGCTGTTCGGACAGGCGCTGGTTCGATTCGGCCGAACCGACGGTGTCGGTGTGACCGTAAACGTCGACCAGGCTGTTGGGATATTGCGTCAGGCTGCTGGCTACGCGGTCGAGCAGATCGCGGAAGCCCGGCGAGATGGTGTAGCTGCCGGTGGCGAAGGTCACGCCGTCGGGCAGGTTGACGAGGATCGCCTCGCCGCCATCGGTTTCGGTCACGTCGACACCCGAGCCGGCGGTCTGTTCCTTCAGTTCCTTGACCTGCTGGTCCATCTTGTAGCCGACCACGCCGCCGGCGACACCGCCCGCTGCTGCGCCGACAATGCGTCCGGTCTTGCCGCCGATGACGCCGCCGAGCAATCCGCCGACGACAGCACCGCCGGCCGTGCCGAGCACGGTGCGCGAGATTTTCTGCTCGCCGGTATTGGGATCGGTGACACAGGCCGACACGGTCATCAGGGACACGGCGGCCAGGCTGGCGGTAAGAATGCGCGATTTGTTCATGTAATTCTCCTCCTCTGAGGTGGCAGGTGGCCCTGTCCGGGATCGCTGCCGGGCGAGTGATACCGGACGCGCCCAACCCGCGTCACTGTTCATCCAACCTTCCAGCGACCCGCCAGTTCCATCGCCGCGGAAGATAAGTCATCCGAGGCTGGCAGCGCGGGGCTTTTGTGCTAGCGACGCGCGGGTGACACCTTTTCCCTGGACCGACCTGCTGATCATCGCGGGGCTGATCGTGCTCAATGGCGTTTTCGCCATGAGCGAACTCGCCATCGTCTCGGCACGCACCGCGCGCCTGCGGTCCGCTGCGCATCAGGGCACTCGCGGGGCGCAGATCGCGCTCACGCTGGCGGCGGAGCCGGGCAAGTTCCTCTCGACCGTACAGATCGGGATTACGCTTATCGGGATCATTGCCGGTGCCTATTCGGGGGCCAGCCTTGGCGGGCCGGTGGGCGAGCGGCTGGTGCTGCTCGGCGTGCCCGCCAGTTGGGCGCCCCAGGCGGGGTTCGCGACCGTCATCGCCCTCACGACCTATCTCAGCCTGGTAGTCGGCGAGCTGGTGCCTAAGCAGGTCGCGCTGCGCGCAGCTGTGCCCATCGCAATCTATATGGCGCGGCCGATGGCGGTGCTGGCCAAGGTCGCTGCGCCGCTTGTGTGGCTGCTCGATGCATCGTCGGGCCTGCTTATCCGCCTGCTTGGCGTGCGGCCCGCGGGCCAGAGCGCGGTTACCGCCGAAGAACTGCACATGCTGTTTGCCGAGGCCACGCGCAGCGGGGTGATCGAGCATGAACAGCACCAGATGCTGCAGGGCGTCGTGCGGCTGGCCCAGCGCCCGGTGCGCGAGCTGATGACGCCGCGCACCGAGGTCGACTGGATCGATATCGCTGCGGACGAGGCGGCGGTGCGCGCGGTGCTCGACGCCAGCCCGCACTCGCTGCTGCCCGTGGCCGAAGGGTCGCCCGACCGGGTGCTGGGCGTGGTCAAGGTGCGCGATATCCTGTCGCGCCTTATCGCCAACCAGCCAGTCAAAATTGCCGATCTGATGATCAAGGCCGAGGTCGTGCCCGACCAGCTCGATGCGGTCGATGCCTTGCGCGTGTTGCAGCAGGCCGAAGTCGCGCTGGCGATGGTGCATGACGAATACGGCCATCTCGACGGGATCATTACGCCAGTCGATCTGCTCACCGCGCTGGTCGGCGATTTCGCCAGCGACCAGGACCCTGGCGATTCGCCGGGCATTACCGAACGCGCCGATGGAAGCCTGCTGGTCTCGGGCTCGCTTTCGGCCGATGTGCTAGCCGACCGGCTAGGGATCGAATATGGCGACGATCGCGAATTCGGCACTGCGGCAGGCTATGCGCTGCATGTGCTCAAGCGGCTGCCGGGCGAAGGCGACTATTTCACCGACCAGAGCTGGCGTTTCGAAGTGATCGACATGGATGGCCGGCGGATCGACAAATTGCTGGTGAGCAGCGAAGCGAGCGAAGTTTAGTTTTTGCTGTTCGCACCGACATCTCTCGGTGCGTCCTCGGGGCTGTTCCTCCGCTTCGCTACGGGCCCCTGCGGGCGGGCTTGCAGGTGGCCTTTGGCCAGCTGCGTCTTCGACTTCGCTCCCGCCCTTGCCTCGCCTTCGGCTTGGACAAAAGCACTACCATGCTGAAGTAGCGCAAGTCCCGTCCGCGACCAGCGGACGGCAAGGCCGACCGGCCGCCCGCAGCGACGCGACCTTCAGGTCGCATGAGCGAGGACAGCCTAAGGCCGCGGACGCGGCCGCCGGCGCTTGAGGCTAAACCAATATAATCAAACCTAACCCGGAATAACCGCCGCGGCGCTGGCGCCGTCGCCTTCGGGCGCGGCGATGATGTCACGGGTCACGCTGCCCTTGGCGACCGTTGCCGTGCCGGGATCGCCCACCGCGCTGCGGATGCCCGGAGCCGCTGCTCCGGCGCGTTCGAGCATGCTGGTTTCGACGCTGCTACGCGCCTGCGGACCGCCGAACAGCGCTTCGAGCGTCTGCGATGCGGCGCTGCCCTCGGACGGGCGCGGGGCGCCGGGCTGCGGCGGCACGAGGTTGAAATCGGGCGGCACCACCAGCGGTGCCTGGCGCTGCACGGCAAACTCGTCGGGCCGGTCGCGGTTGAGCAGGCCGCCACCACCGCACGCTGCGGTCATGGCACCAAGGCCGGCGATCAGGGCGATACGGGCGAATTTACTCATCACTTGCTCTCCGCGGCGTCGGCCGCCTTGGTGTTCATGAGGCCATCGACCTCTTGGTCGTCCTTGTCGCGCATGAGGAAGGCGCGTGCAAGGACGATGACCACGCCGATGGTGATAGCCGCATCGGCGACATTGAAAATCAGGAAAGGGCGGAAATCGCCAAAATGCAGATCGGCGAAATCGACGACATAGCCCAATTCGTAGCGGTCCTTGATATTGCCCAGCGCGCCGCCGAGGATCAGCGACAGCGCGAGGATATCGCCAAGCAATTTCTCGCGCAGCATCCACACGGTCACCACCAGCGCGATCACTGCGGTCACCAGCACCAGGCCCCAGCGCATTTCGGGCGAGGTCGCCTCGAACATGCCGAGCGAGACACCGAAATTGCGCGTGAAACGCAGGTCGAAAATGGGCAGCAGTTCCATCGCCTCGCCGACCCGGTCGATACCGAGCGTCTTGGTGACGAAATTCTTGCTCCACTGGTCGGAAGCGAAGATCAGCAGCGCGACCACACAGCCGATCAGGCGGTTCTTCAGCACCGGGGTCATTGCACGGCATCCAGCTCGGCGACCGCGCTTTCGCAGCGGTCGCACAAATCGCCGTCTTCCCCGACGCTGGGCAGCAGGCGCCAGCAGCGCCCGCACTTGTTTTCATCTGTCCGCGTCACCGTCACGCCGTCGCTATCGCCGCGTGTGACTGACGCGGTGATGAACAATTCGGCGAGGTCGGCATCGCTGAAGCCCTCGGGCACTGCATTCGCAGGCACGACGACATCGGCCTCAAGACCAGAACGGATCACCTTCTCACGCCGCAGCGGCTCGATCGCTTCCATCACGTTCTCGCGCAATTCGCGCAGCTTCTCCCAGCGTGCGCCCTCGGCGGTCACGCCCGGCACCTGCGGCCATTCGAGCAGGTGGACGCTGCCGCCATCGGGGTAGCGGGTCGACCAGACCTCCTCGGCAGTGAACACCAGCACTGGCGCGGCATAGCGGACCAGCGCATGGAACAGCAGGTCGAGCACGGTGCGATAGGCATTGCGCTTCACGCTGCCCGGCCCGTCGCAATAGAGCACGTCCTTGCGGATATCGAAGTAGAAGGCCGACAGATCCTCGTTGCAGAAATCGACCAGCAGCCGCGTATAGGCGTTGAAGTCGTAATTCTCTGCCGCGTGGCGCAGCTTGCCATCGAGATCGGCCAGCAGCGCGAGGATATAGACCTCGAGTTCGGGCACTTCGCCGACATCGCCCATATCGCCGACGAACCCGTCGAGCGCGCCGAGCAGGTAGCGGAAAGTGTTGCGCAGCTTGCGGTACTGGTCACCCGCGCCCTTGAGGATCTCGTCACCGATGCGGTGGTCCTCGGTCGAATCGACGCTGAGCGCCCATAGCCGGATGATGTCCGCGCCGTACTGTTCCATGACCTTGAGCGGATCGATCGTATTGCCGAGGCTTTTGGACATCTTGCGCCCGTCGCTCGCCATGGTGAAGCCGTGCGTCAGCACCTGGTCGTAAGGCGCGCGGCCGCGCGTGGCGCAGCTTTCGAGCAGGCTGGACTGGAACCAGCCGCGGTGCTGGTCGCTGCCCTCCAGATAAAGGTCGGCGGGCCATTTCAGCGCCGGCCAGCGCCCGCTTTCGAGGGTGAAGGCATGCGTGCAGCCCGAATCGAACCAGACATCGAGGATATCGGCGACCATTTCGTAATCGCCGGGATTGTACGCCTCGCCGAGGAATTCGGCCTTGCGTGCCTCGTCCCAGGCATCGACGCCGTGCTCTCGCACTGCGGCGATGACGCGCGCGTTGACTTCGGGGTCCTGCAGATAGTCGCCCGTGCCGTTCTTCACGAACAGCGTGATCGGCACGCCCCAGGCGCGCTGGCGGCTCAGCACCCAGTCGGGGCGGCCTTCGACCATCGAGCCGATCCGGCGGCGGCCCTTTTCGGGAATGAAGCGCACGCGCTCGATCTCGGACATGGCGCGCTCGCGCAGTGTGCCGCCGCCGTCGAGCTCCTTGTCCATCGGCACGAACCATTGCGGCGTGCAGCGATAGATGACCTTGGCCTTCGAACGCCACGAATGCGGGTAGGAATGCTGGTAATCGTCGCTCGCGGACAACAGTGCGCCCGCTTCGCGCAAATCGCTGCAGATCGGACCTTCGGGCGAATTGAACGGCTTGTTGATCACGCTGCGGCGGCGTTCCTTGCCGTTCTCGTCCAGATCGCCCGCGCCGAGCCATTCCCAGTCGTCGCGATAGCGCCCGTCGGCCATGACCGCGAAGACCGGCTCGAGCCCATTGGCGCGGCACAGCAGGAAGTCGTCCTCGCCATGGTCGGGCGACATGTGGACAAGGCCAGTACCGCTGTCGGTGGTGACGAATTCGCCGGGCAGGAAGGGACGCGGCTTGGCGTAGAACCCGCCGAGGTGGTGCATCGGGTGGCGGGCGATGGTGCCGGCGAGTTCGGAGCCTTTGAAGCTCGGATAGGGATCGCCCCTTCCAGTCGAAGGGATAGGTTCTTCATCCAAAACCAAAGACAGGAGCTTGACCTCTTCAAACCCCGGTACGGTTATGCCCTGAAGCATTTTCTCAAGTCGATCTTGAAAGTCCGACTTGCGGTCCTGCGTAATGACAACCTTTGCAAGATCGAGCGGGAAGACTCTTTTCAGCGCCGCCGAGAATGCGTCCCGGTCGTGACCTTCGAGATCGTACAGGGGCTCGATCCTGTAGAGCGAATACTCGACCTCCGGACCATACGCGATCGCCTGGTTCACCGGGATCGTCCACGGCGTGGTGGTCCAGATCACCGCATGGGCGCCGACCAGTTCCTCGATTGGGCTCTCGGTGATCTCGAACGCCACGTCGATCTGGGTCGAGGTGATGTCCTCATATTCGACCTCGGCTTCGGCCAGCGCGGTTTCCTCGACCGGGCTCCACATCACCGGCTTCGAGCCGCGATAGAGATTGCCCGCTTCGGCGAATTTCATCAGCTCGGCGACGATCGTCGCCTCGCTGTCGAACTGCATGGTCAGATAGGGATTGTCCCAGTCGCCCATGATGCCGAGCCGCTTCAATTGCTCGCGCTGCACATCGACCCATTTCTGGGCGTAGGCGCGGCATTCGGCGCGGAATTCGGCTGGCGGGACCGCTTTCTTGTCGAGCTTCTTCTTGCGGTACTGCTCCTCGACCTTCCATTCGATCGGCAGGCCGTGGCAATCCCAGCCGGGGACGTAAGGCGCGTCCTTGCCCAGCAGGTTCTGCGTGCGGCAGACCATGTCCTTGAGTGTGTGGTTGAGCGCGTGGCCGATATGCATGTCGCCATTGGCGTAGGGCGGGCCGTCATGCAGCACGAAGGTCTCGCGCCCGGCGCGCGCTTCGCGCAGCTGTTGGTAGAGCCCCTCTTCCTCCCAGCGCGCGGCAATCTTCGGCTCCTTTGCGGGGAGGCCGGCCTTCATGGGGAAGTCGGTCTTGGGCAGGAAGACCGTGTCTCTGTAATCGCGCTTTTCGGACATAGAGGCGAGCCGTTAGGCCAAACCCGCTCCGCAATAAAGACTTTCGTCGCCCCTGCGCAGGCAGGGGCCTAGATAAGCGTGCGGAGTGCGTCAGGGTGAGATCAGTTGGCCTGCGCAGGGGTGAAGGGCTACGCCAGCAGCCTTCGTGCCTCTTCGCAATCCTTATCCATCTGCGCGATCAGCGCATCGAGGCTGTCGAATTTCGCCTCTCCGCGCAGGAAATGGTGGAAGGCCACCTCGATTTCCTGCCCGTAGAGATCGCCCGAAAAATCGAAGAAATAGGGCTCGAGCAATTCCTTGGGCGGATCGAATTGCGGGCGCACGCCGATATTGGCCGCGCCCTTCAGTTCCTGACCGGTGGCGAGCACGCGGCCCGTTACCGCGTAGATACCGTATTTCGGGCGCAGATAGTGTTCGACCGGCAGGTTGGCGGTGGGATAGCCGATCTCGCGCCCGCGCTTGTCGCCATGCTGGACCACGCCGCGGATTGCGAAGGGGCGGGTGAGCAGCCGCGCGGCTTCCTGCGGGTCGCCATTGCGCAGGGCATCGCGCACGCGGCTGGAGGATACGGGCGTATCTTCGTCCATTACCGGCGGCACCGCGCGCGCTTCGATCCCGCTGTCCCTGCCAAGGCTGACGAGCTTGTCGAAATTGCCTCCGCGCGCCTTGCCGAAAGTGAAATCCTCGCCGGTCACCACGCCCGCCACACCGAGGTGCTCGCCGAGCAGCTTATGGACGAAATCCTCCGCCGTCGTGCCCGCCAGTTCGCCGTCGAAATGGAACACCAGCATCGCGGTAGCGCCGGCGGCGAGATAGAGTTCCTGCCGCTGCTCGAGCGTGGTCAGGCGGAAGGGTTCGGCATCGGGCTTGAAATGGCGCACCGGATGCGGATCGAAGGTCGCGATGATCGAGGGGCGTCCCTCTTCGCGCGCCCAGCGAATCGCCTCGCCCGCTACCGCCTGGTGGCCGAGGTGGAAGCCATCGAAATTGCCCAGCGCGACGATAGCGCCGCGCAGGCTTTCGGGCAGCTGTTCACGATGGTCGAGAAACCTCATCCCGCACTCTCCAGTGGGACCAGCCCGGCGCGGATGACCCGCAGTGCATTGCCGCCCATTGCGGCGCGGATTTCGTCTTCGCTAAAACCCTCGTCAAGCAGCGCCTGCGTCACTTGAAGCAAGTGCGCGGTGTCGAAACGCACTGTCGTGGCCCCGTCGTAATCGCTTCCCAGCGCGACATGCTCGATCCCGACGAGGTCACGGACATGTTTCATCGCTTGCGCCGCCGAGCGCGGGCTGGTGTCGCAGACCGCCCCGTCCCAATAGCCAATCCCCACCACGCCGCCGGTCTTCGCGACGCCGCGGAGCTCCGCATCGGTCAAATTGCGGTTGACCCTGCAGGTCGCCTGCACCCCGCCATGGCTCGACACGACCGGGCGCTTTGCCATTGCCAGGACCTCGGCCACGCATTCGTGGCTGCAATGCGCGATGTCGACGATCATCCCCATGCGCTCCATCCGGTCGACCACCTCGCGGCCCATCGGCGTGAGGCCGCCCTTGTCGAGCCCGTGCATCGATCCGGCGAGTTCGTTGTCGAAGAAATGGGTGAGCCCCGCCATGCGCATCCCCGCGGCGTAGAGCGTATCGAGATTGTCGGGATCGCCCTCGAGGCTTTGCAGCCCTTCGGCGCTGAACAGCGCGCCGACCGGCCTGGGTCCTCCCTTGCCTTCCCGGGCGACCATCAACCGCCGGACATCGCCGGGCGTCCATATCTGGTAGAGTTCGTCGCGGCCGGTCTCGATCGCCGTCTCCAGCTTCTGTGCATGCCAGAGCGAGCGTTCGAGCAGGCTTCCCCATGTGCGCACCGGCTGGAGCTGCGCGATGGCGAGCAGGGTGATGTTGTCGCTATCGGCGCTATTGGCGTCGTAATTCTGGTCCTTGGGGGTCTTGGTCACGCTCGAGAAGACCTGCAGCGCGACATTGCCTTCGCGTAGCCGGGGCACGTCGACATGCCCGCGCCCCGCGCGTTCGAGCAGGTCGCGCTTCCACAGGAGTGTATCCGAATGCAGATCGACAATATCGAGCGTCGCGTGGAGAGCCCTGGCCTCGTCCGACACTTCGATCAGCGGCTCGCCGTCGACCTGGTTCATCCCCCGCTCGACCACGCCGGGGGCGAAGGCGAAGAAAGCTGCCAGTGCGAGGACAACCACGCCGGCCAGGCCGAGGAACAGCTTGCGCTTCACGCCGCGCGTTCCAGCGTGACGAAGCTATAGGCGGGGTGTTGGTCCGTGCCCGCGAAGTCCTCGCGGCCGACCACTTCCCATCCCGGGCCGGGCGCGGGCATGAAAGTGTCGCCTGCGAAATCGGCGTGGATTTCGGTCAGTTCGATCCGGTCGGCATGCGCGGCAAACACATCGAAGATCGCTGCCCCGCCGATCACCGCGACGTCGTCGCTGTCCGCCAGCGCCAGCGCTTCCTCGACCGACCGCACGACCTCGGCGCCGGTCGAATCCCACCGCTCACGCCGGGTCAGCACGATATGGCGGCGCCCCGGCAGCAGGCCGGGCAGGCTTTCGAAGGTCTTGCGGCCCATGATCATCGGCTTGCCCATCGTCAGCGCCTTGAACCGCTTGAGGTCGGCGGGCAGGTGCCACGGCAGCGCGCCGTCGCGGCCGATGCAGCCATTGGCGGCGCGGGCATAGATCAGGAACAGGCTCACCGTTCGAGCCGGGTCACATGGCCCATCTTGCGCCCGGCGCGGACCTGCGCCTTGCCATAGTCGTGCAGGTGCGTGTCGGGGGTGTCCAGGTTTCCGTGTGCCCCCTTTATGTCCTTGCCCACGATATTGGTCATGGTGACCGATTTCGCGGCCGTCGCAGTGTCGCCCAGCGGGAGGCCCGCGACCGCGCGGATATGGTTCTCGAACTGGCTGGTGATCGCGCCCTCGATCGTCCAGTGCCCTGAATTGTGGACCCGCGGGGCCATCTCGTTGAACACCGGTCCATCGCGCGTGGCGAAGAATTCGAGCGTCAGCACACCGACATAGTCAAGCGCATCGGCGACCTGCCGGGCGAGGTCGCGCGCCGCCTCGACCTGCGCTTCGATCAGTTCGCCCGCGGGCAGCGTCGAGGTGGCGAGCACCCCGTTCTCGTGGCTGTTGCGCGGCGAATCCCAGAAGCGGATCGCGCCATCCTGCGCGCGCACGAGGATCACCGAGAACTCGGCTTCGAACTCGACGAAGGCTTCGTACACCAGCGGCGTCTCGGGCAGGCTCAGCCCCGCGACATCGCGGTCCGAACCGATCCGCCACTGGCCCTTGCCGTCATAACCGTCGCGCCGCGTCTTGAGGATGCCGGGCACCCCCAGCCGATCGACCGCAGCTTCGAGATCGGCGCGCGAATCGACCCGCGCATACGCGGCGGGCCGTCCGCCGAGGTCCTCGACGAAGCGCTTTTCCGCGAGCCGATCCTGCGCGGTCTCGAGTGCGCGGGGATGGGGGAAGATGCGGCCGGCGGGCATGGCCTGCGCGGTCGCCACGGGGACATTTTCGAATTCCCAGGTCACAACATCGCATTGTGCGGCAAAGGCGGCGAGCGCTGCAGTGTCGTCCCACTTGTTGTGGAACACATCGTCGCACACCTGGCTCACCACATTGTCGCCTTCGGGAGCATAGGCGATGCAGCGATAGCCCAGCTGCGCCGCGCTCATCGCCATCATCCGGCCAAGCTGGCCGCCCCCGAGGATCCCGATCGTACCGCCGCGCCCCAGCATCAATCGACGGGACGCTCGGTCACGGCGGCGCTGCGTGCAGCGCGCCAGTCCTGCAGCCGCTGCGCCAGCGCGGTATCGTGCGTGGCAAGGATCGCCGCGGCGAGCAGGCCGGCATTGGTCGCCCCCGCCTTGCCAATGGCGAGCGTGCCGACCGGCACCCCGGCGGGCATCTGGACGATCGACAGCAGGCTGTCCTCGCCCGACAGCGCCTTCGACTTCACCGGTACGCCGAGCACGGGCACATGCGTGAGCGCGGCAATCATGCCGGGAAGGTGCGCCGCACCGCCGGCCCCCGCGATGATAACTTCGAAGCCTGCCGCAGCCGCGCCCTTGGCGAAATCATACATCCGCTCGGGCGTGCGATGCGCGGAGACGATACGCACATCGGCGGCGACCCCCAGCTCGTCGAGCACTTCGGCGGCGCAGGTCATGGTCTCCCAATCCGACTGGCTGCCCATCACGACCGCGACCTTGGCGTTTCCCGCAGCCGTCATCTCAGCTATCCTTCAGATAATAGCGTTCGCCCGTCACTTGCGTGCCGTCGAATTCGTAGATGATCGGCTGGCCGGTGGGAATCTCGAGCCCGGTAATCTCGTCATCCGAGATGTTCGAGAGATGCTTGACCAACGCGCGCAGCGAATTGCCATGCGCGGAAATGATCACCGTCTCGCCCTTGCCGAGCTGCGGCAGGATCGCTTCTTCCCAATAGGGCAGGACGCGTTCGATGGTGAGCTTGAGGCTTTCGGTACGCGGCACGTCGATCCCGGCGTAGCGCGGGTCGTCCGCCAGATCGAAGGTGCTCCCCGGCTCGAGCTCGGGCGGCGGCACGTCGAAGCTGCGGCGCCAGATATGCACCTGCTCGTCGCCGTGACGTTCGCGGGTCTCCTGCTTGTTGAGCCCGGTCAGCCCGCCATAATGGCGCTCGTTGAGATGCCAGTCGCGCGTCACCGGGATCCACAGCCGATCGCAGGCTTCGAGCGCGATATTGAGCGTCTTGATCGCGCGCTTCTGGACGCTGGTGAAGGCAAGTGTGGGCAGGACGCCCCTGGCCTTCATCAGTTCGCCCGCTTCGCGCGCCTCGACCTCGCCCTTTTCGGTCAGATCGACATCCCACCAGCCGGTGAAGCGGTTGGCGAGGTTCCACTCGCTTTGCCCGTGACGGACGAGGATCAGCTTGGACACTGGGAGGCTCCCGTAATTCCCCTAGGAGCAAGGCGCGTTAGCTGCCCGCATCGTCCTTGGAAAGGGGGTGCGCGTCCGATTCGCGCATTTCGCGGCCCTGCGCTTTGCGGCGGCGCAGGTTCTCGCGAAGTTTCGCAGCGAGGCGCTCCTCGCGGGTCATTTCGTCTTTTTCAGCGGCCATGGCGCAACTCTTCGGCAAAACGCGCGCGATAAGCAACCTAAGGTTGACTTCTCCCGCGTCTCTGCCAATAGCGCGCGCCTCCACCCCGCGACGCCGTTCGCGGGCACCATGTGCTGCTGTAGCTCAGTGGTAGAGCGCACCCTTGGTAAGGGTGAGGCCGGGAGTTCAATCCTCCCCAGCAGCACCATTTTTCACTGAGAAATGGTTTCCCGCTTGCGGGCTGTTCGTCCCGCTTGGAAAGCGAGACGCACTAGGTCGTGCGTTCGGACTTGTCCTGCGCATTGGTCCCCTTGATCATCTCGCGCATCGCGCTCCATTGCTCGTCGCCCATGTCCTTGAGTGCGCCGTAGAAACTGCCGCCGTGCGCCTTGTAGCCGGCCCCGTCGATGGCAATCGTCTCGCCATTGATCCATTCCGCACCGGGCCCCATCAGGAACACCGCCAGATTGGCCAGTTCGTGCATTTCGCCATGGCGGCCCATCGGGTTCATATCGTCCTGCGAATTGCCGCCGCGTCCGCCGGGCGACAGGCGCGCGCTCATCCCGTCGGTGGGGAACAGCCCCGGCGCAATGGCATTGAAGCGCAGGCCGTGACGACCCCATTCGACCGCGAGGCTCTGCGTCATCACATTGAGCCCCGCCTTGCTCATCGCGCTCGGCACCACGAACGGGCCGCCATTCCATACCCAGGTGGTGAGGATGGAGAGGAAGTTCGCGCGGCGTCCCTCCTCGATCAGCCGCTTGCCGATATCGAGCGTGACATAGAAGCTGCCGCGAAAGACGATATCGCTGATCGCATTGAAACCGTTCACCGAGAGGTCTTCGGTCCGGCTGATGAAATTGCCTGCGGCATTGTTGACCACGCCGGTCAGCGGTCCGTGCTCCCAGATCGCATCGACCATGGCATGGATCGCGTCGGGATCGCGGATATCGCAGGCATGGCCGACCAGCGTGCCGCCGTGGCGCCCGGTCAGCTCCGCCGCGGTTTCGTCGAGCTTGCCCAGGCGGCGCCCGCAGATGTGCACCTCGGCGCCCAGCTTGAGGAAGGCCTCCGCCATGACGCGGCCCAGCCCGGTCCCGCCCCCGGTGACGAGAATGCGCTCGCCCTCCATCAGCCCGTCGCGAAACATCAGTTGCGAAATATCCATCACCCTCTCCCCTGTTGGCGTGAGGCATAGCGCAGGTCGGCGGCGAAACTAGATTGAATCGCGGCGCTGTATTGCCTAGCTATAACGGTATGGACCAATCCGACGACCTGACCCCGCTCGACCCGGCCTATAAATCGCTTCTGCGTGTCCAGCTGGCGATCGCGGCGCTGGTCTTGCTGGTTGCGGCGACGATTGCCGAGTTCGCGATCCCGGGCTGGACCGGCGCCGTGTGGATCCCGGCGCTGGCAGTGGTCGCCTATGCGCTCATCCGCGTGCCGCTGCGGCGGTACCATGCGCGCGGTTATTCGCTTGCCGGGGAACGGTTGCGGGTGGTGCGCGGCGTGTTCTTTCGTGCCGATACGGTGGTCCCCTTTGGCCGGGTGCAGCATATCGATGTCGGTCAGGGACCGCTCGAGCGGGCCTTCGGTCTCGCCACGCTCACGGTGCATACCGCAGGCACGCATAACGCCTCGGTGTCGCTGCCCGGGCTGAAGCATGCGGATGCCACCGCCATGCGCGAGGATATTCGTACCGCCATCAGGCGCGATACGCGGTGAGCGAGGAAGAGACCGCAACGCCGCTCCGGACCGACCCGCGCACTTTCGCAGTGCGTGCGGCCTCGCTGGCCGGGCAGCTGGTCCTCCCGATCATCGTCGGCGGGTTCGCGATCCTCGACCGGGGCGATTTCGACGATGTCATCGTCTACTTCCTCCCACTGGTGATCGTCGCGATCGGGCTTAACCTGCTGTTCGCCTATCTACGCTGGAGCCGCCTGACCTATACCGTCGGGGCCGCGGATATCCGCGTCGATAGCGGCGTGCTGTCGCGCTCCGCGCGCTCGGTGCCCTATGAGCGGATCCAGGACGTGAGCCTCGAGCAGAAGCTCTTGCCGCGCTTGTTCGGGCTGGTCGAGGTCAAGTTCGAAACCGGTGCGGGCGGCGGTGACGACCTCAAGCTGGCTTATGTGCCCGAGAGCGAGGGCGAGCGGCTGCGCGAGCTGGCGCGGAGCCGCCGCGAAGGAATTGGTGCCGCACCCGTCGATGGCGCGGCCACGCCTCTGCCGGAGGAGAGCGGCCGATTGCTCTTCGCCATGTCGCCCAGGCGCGTGGTCACCTTCGGCCTGTTCGAGTTTTCGCTCGCGGTCGTGGCGGTGGCCGCCGGCCTCGCGCAGCAGTTCGATTTCATCCTGCCGTTCGAAGTCTGGGACTGGCGCGCCTGGCGCGAACAACTGGCCGGCCCGGGGCAATGGCTGGCGGGACTCGGTTTCCTCGCCCAATTCGTCGGGGCCATCATCGCGGTCGGGTCGCTGGCGCTGATCGGTGTTCTGACCGGCGTGATCCGGACCGTGCTGCGCGAATGGAATTTCCGGCTCGAACGTACCGACAAGGGCCTTCGGCGCCGGCGCGGGCTGCTTACCCGGACCGACCTCGTCATGCCCGTGCACCGGGTTCAGGCGCTGCGGATCAAGACCGGTTTCCTGCGCCGCCTGTTCGGCTGGCACACGCTCAAGGTCGTCAGCCTTGCGAGCGATAGCGGCTCCGCCAATCACGAGGCGGTGCCCTTCGCGCAAATGGACGAGATTGCGCCGGTTGTCGGCGAAACCGGGTTCGCGCTGCCGGGCCCGGACGTCGCATGGACCCGCGCGGCACCGGCTTACCGCATCGACAACTTCCTCCTGGGGTTTGCAATCCTCCTCGTGATCGCGAGTGTCGCGGCGGCGCTGGGCCGCTGGGAACTGGCGCTGCTTCCGCCGGTCATCGGGGGCGTCTGGATCGGGTTGCACGAATATCTGTCCTGGCGCTGGAGCCGCCACGCGCTCGACGCACGCCAGCTGTACTCGCGTCGCGGCTGGTTCGCGCCAAGCCTCGCGATCGGCTCACGGCGCAAACTGCAATCGGCCGATATCGTCCGCCACCCGCTGGCGCGCCTGCGCGGTTATGCGGATCTTCACTTCGGACTGGCGGGTGGTCGCTTGTGCATGCGCGGACTGGCGCTGGCAGATGCCCGGCGCATCCGCGATAGTGTGCTCGACAGCATGGCCGAGCAGGACTTCTCCGAAATCGTCGACGGGGCGCCGCGCGAAGCCTAGGCGCGCAGGTCTGCCCATTCGGGATGGCGGTCGAATTGCGCCGCGACATAGGAACAGGTCGGGATGATCTTGAAGCCTTCGCTACGTGCATCCTCGATCAGCGCCTCGACCAGACGAGCGGCAATACCCTGGCCGCGCAGCGCGGGCGGAACCACCGTATGCTCGGCATCGCGCGCATCGTTGCGCAAGGTCCAAGTCAGCCGGCCAGAAGCCGGATTGTCGCCGATACTAACCAAATATTCTCCGTGAGTTACCCGGTTGCGACGTTCGATTACAATTTCGTCCGTTTTCATTGTCGAAAGTTTCCTTTCTGGGCAACCAACGCACACATGGCTATGGCGTTCCGATGCAGTTTCTCTCCGATAATGCCGCCTCGGTCCACCCTGCCGTGTGGGATGCTCTCAAGGCCGCAGATACCCCCGATACGCCTTATGATGGCGATGCACTGAGCGCCGCTCTGGACGACAGTTTCGCGCAAGTATTCCAGCGGCCTTGCGCGGTCCTGTGGGTCGCCACGGGCACCGCGGCAAACTGCCTCGCGCTGGCAGCGATGGTGCCGCCGCACGGCGGCGTGGTGTGCCACGAGGAAGCGCATATCGAGATGGACGAGGGCGGGGCCCCCGGTTTCTATCTCCACGGCGCCAAGCTCATGCTGGCTCAGGGCGAGGGTGCGAAACTCACGCCGCAAACCATCGCTGCGGTTCTCGATCCGATCCGCGACGATGTGCATCAGGTCCAGCCGCATGCAATCTCCATCACGCAGGCGAGCGAATATGGCCGCAGCTATCGCCCCTACGAAGTAGCCGCGATCGCCGAACTCGCCCGCGAGCGTGGGCTCGGTCTTCACATGGATGGCGCGCGTTTTGCCAATGCGGTGGCTTTCCTGGACTGTGCACCCTCCGCGGCGGCTGGCCCGGTCGATGCGCTAAGCTTCGGCTTCATCAAGAACGGCGGCATGAGCGCGGAAGCAATCGTGTTCTTTGATCTGGCGCTGGCCGATGTCGCGCGTTACCGCCGCAAACGTGCGGGCCATCTCCAGTCGAAGGGCCGCTTCCTTGCCGCGCAGCTCCAGGCCATGCTCGAAGGCGATATCTGGCTCGCCAATGCGCGTCATGCCAATGCCGCCGCGGCGGAAATCGGCACCGCCTGCGCCGGCCGCCTGATGCACCCCGTCGAAGCCAATGAGCTGTTCGTGCGCTGTACCCCGGCGGAGCGCGCAGCGCTGCGCGACCAGGGTTTCGGGTTCTACGATTGGGGCGATGATGCGGCGCGCTTCGTCACTGCATGGAATACCCGCGAACAAGACGCGACAGCGCTGGCCAAGGCCGTGGCCAGTCTATGAACGCGGCACCCGAGGCGGAAAGCCTCCTCACCCCGCGCAATTTCGCTGCATTCCTGCTGGTCAGCCTGATCTGGGGCGGGACCTGGCTGGTGATCCGCGACCAGATCGCCAGCGTCCCCGCCAGCTGGTCGATCTCCTACCGCTTCATGATTGCTGCCTCCGCCATGTTCGCGCTCGCCGCCGTGCGCCGCGAGCCGCTCCGGCTGGTAGCGGGAGGGTTGCGCTGGGCGCTGCTGTTGGGCCTGTTCCAGTTCACGCTCAATTTCGGCTTCGTCTACAATGCCGAAAGCTACATCACCTCGGGCCTCGTAGCGGTGATGTTCGCGCTGCTGGTGGTGCCCAATGCCATCTTCGGGCGCATCTTCCTCGGCCAGCCGATCACCGGGGCCTTCGTCCTCGGCTCGGCGATCGCGGCGCTCGGCGTCTCGCTACTGTTCGCGCATGAGTGGCGGTCCTCCCCGGCAACGCTGAGCGACGTTCTGCTGGGCGCGGCGCTGACCGTGGGCGGTATCCTTTCGGCGAGCGCGGCGAATATCACGCAGGCGATGGAAGGGGCCAAGCGGCAACCCTTCCTCGCGCTGCTTGCTTGGTCGATGACGGCGGGCGCGATCATCAACACCGCCTATGCGCTGGTTGCCGACGGCCCGCCGCAATTCGACCCGCGCGCGTCCTACACGCTCGGGATTCTCTATCTCGGACTGGCCGGATCGGTGGTCACTTTCCCGCTCTATTACGGGCTGGTGCGCAAGGTGGGGGCGGGGCGGGCGGCCTACAGCTCGGTCATCGTGCCGATCGTGGCGATGGTGCTGTCGACGCTGTTCGAAGGCTTCGAATGGGGCCTCTTGCCGGCCGCAGGGGCAGTGATCACGCTGGTCGGGATGGTGGTCGCGATGCGCGGGCGGGCCAACGCCCCGCCGCGGCGCGCTACGCCCGAGCCCTGATCGCCGCCAGACCTTCGCGGTAGGTGGCAAAGCGCGGCTGCCAGCCGAGCACACGCTTCGCCTTGCCGTTCGCGACCCTTCGGTTTTCGGCGTAGAACCCGCGGGCCATGGGCGACAATCCGGCTGCGTCGATCGATTGCAGCGGGGGCGCCTCGCGGCCCAGCAGGCGGCAGGCTTCCTCGATCACGGCATTCTGGCTGGTCGGCAGGTCGTCGGAGAGATTATAGGCCCCCGCCGGTGCATCGGTTGCCATCGCAGCGACGACGCCAGCAACGATATCCGCGACATGGACACGGCTGAACACCTGGCCCGGCAAGTCGATGCGATGCGCCTTGCCCGCTTCCACACGGTCGAACGCGCTACGCCCCGGGCCGTAAATCCCGGGTAGCCGGAACACCCGCGCGCCCGCTTCGAGCCAGCGTGCATCGCATTCGGCGCGGGCCTGACGCCGCCCGCTGCCGGTTGGCGACGCTTCATCGACCCAGGCACCCGCTGCGTCGCCGTAGACACCCGTTGACGAGAGATAGGCGAGCCATTTTCCCGACAGCGCGCTGCCGTACCGGTCGAGCACCGGATCGCTGTCTTGCGCCGGGGGGACCGAACTCAGCACGTGGCTGGCCTGCGCCAAGGCCCCGCGCACGGCTTCTTCATCGCCGAATGCGAAATTGCCCGCGCTGCCCGTGGCATCGACCTGCCAGCCGCGCCCGCGCAGGGCGTCGGCGATCCACGTGGCGGTATAGCCGAGGCCGAAGATCAGCAGGCGGCTCATTTGGCGTCGAGATAGCCTTCTTCGGGGACGACCACCTGCGGGTTTTCGACATTATTCGCCTTCCACTGCATCGCCATGCGCACGCGGGTCGCGCCGCTGGGATGGTCGAAGAACACGAATTCCTCGAGCGGGCCGGGCTCGATCTTGCGATATTCGGACAGGCGCATCGCGACCTTGGCAAAGCCGTCGGGTTCCCGCGCGGCATCGAGTCCGAAGGCATCGGCCTTGCTTTCCGCCCAGCGGATCAGCGAATTGGTCGCCGGGGTCATCAGGAACATCCATATGCCCAGGCAGATCGCCAGCACGGGGAGCGAAGCCGGGTCGCCCATGTCGCGCACGCCCCACCGCTCGCCATAGCGGCGGATCAGCGCCGGCGCGACGCGGCTGGTGACGAACAGCCCCAGCGCGAAGAGCGACAGCAGGATCCCCACGATCCACCACGTGTGGTGCAGTTTGTAGTGGCCCATCTCGTGCCCCATCACCGCGAGGATTTCCTCTTCGCTGGTCCGCTCGAGCAAATTGTCGTTGAGCGATATGCGGATCGTCGGGCCGAGGCCCGAGACATTGGCCGAGATGCGCTTGTGCTGCTTCGACTGGTCGAACACGTAGATGTGCTCGGCCGGGATCTCGTATTGCGCCGCGACCGCCTCGATCCGGTCGCGCAGCGGGCCGTCTTCCAGCTCGGTATACTCGTTGAACAGCGGCGCGATGAACACCGGACCCAGCACCATGGCGAAGAGCATGAACAGGCTGATCACGCCGGTGCTCCATAGCCACCAGCTGCGCGGCGCGCGCCGGATCAGCGCATAGATCGCGACCACCGCCAGCGGCATGAGAACCAGCGCCATGGCGATGCCGATCGCCTGCTCGCCCGCCCAGGCACCGAATGTCTGGTCAAGCAAATCGTAGCGCTTTTCGCGGGTGTAACCGGTATAGATCGTCCACGGCAGCGTCACCAGCGTCCCGATCAGCGTGTAGAAAAAGGCGGTGATCACGGTGACGATCCAGGCCCTTTTGCTCACCCGCTCACCGAAGGCGCGCAGGGCATGCGCGATGCGGAAGCGCAGGAACAGCCAGTCGACCAGCACACCGATCGCGGTTCCCCATAGCGGCAACCAGTAGCCGCCTTCGAAATAGGCATCCGATTGCGCACGCGCAGGGCCCTGAAGCGTGTCGAGATAGGCGCGTGTCGCACTTGCGACATCGAAGCCGTCCGATGTGGCGGCAAGCAGGTCCAGCATGTCATTCCCTCCGTTGCGCTTCGCTGCGGCACGGGCGCGACACTGTCAATCGCTCCGCCAGCTTGGACCGACCAGTGAACGCAAAGTCTCGACGGGCGTTGCAAGGAATGACACTACGTTTTCGACCCCGCATTCGACAGGAATTCCATGGATATTGCGCGCACTCCCGCCACGCCCGACGGCAATCCCGTAATGGCCGATGCCGCCATCGAGCCCAAGGCACCACCGGTCATCCGGCGCGAGGATTACACGCCCTTCCCGTGGCTGATCCCGGCGACCCGGATGGAATTCGAGCTGGGCCTGGAGAAGACGCGGATCACCACCACGCTGAATGTCGAGCGCAATCCCGACGCTGCCGCTTCGCCGACCATTCGCCTGAATGGCGACGGGCTGGCGCTGGTCTCGCTCGCCTGCGACGGCGGGTCGTGCGACGGGCATATGATCGATGGCGACGATCTGGTTGTTACGCTGCCCGGTGATCGCCATGTGCTGACCATCGTCACCGAGCTCGACCCCTCGGACAATTCCCAGCTGATGGGGCTCTATGCCTCGAACGGCATGCTCTGCACGCAATGCGAAGCCGAAGGGTTTCGCCGGATCACCTTCTTCCCCGACCGGCCCGATGTGCTGAGCACCTATACCGTGCGGATGAGCGGGCCGCGGGCGCAGTTCCCCGTACTGCTGTGCAATGGCAACCGCACGGGTGAGGGCACCGACGGCGAAACACATTGGGCCGAATGGCACGATCCCTGGCCCAAGCCGTCCTACCTCTTCGCGCTGGTCGCGGGCGATCTGGTCGCGCGGACCGATCATTTCACGACCATGGGCGGGCGCGAGGTCGAACTGAACGTCTATGTGCGCGAGGGCGATCTCGACCGCACCGAACACGCGATGGAGAGCCTCAAGCGCTCGATGCAATGGGACGAGGAAGTGTTCGGGCGCGAATACGACCTCGACCTGTTCAACATCGTCGCGGTCAGCGACTTCAACATGGGTGCGATGGAGAACAAGGGCCTCAACGTCTTCAACACCAAATACGTCCTCGCCGACCCCGAAACCGCGACCGATGGCGATTACGACGGGGTCGAGGGCGTGATCGGCCACGAATATTTCCACAATTGGTCGGGCAACCGCGTGACCTGCCGCGACTGGTTCCAGCTGAGCCTGAAGGAAGGTTTCACCGTGCTGCGCGACCAGCTGTTCAGCGCCGATATGGGCAGCGAGCCGGTCAAACGGATCGAGGATGTCCGCGTGTTGCGCGGGGTCCAGTTCCCCGAGGATTCAGGTCCGCTCGCGCATCCGATCCGGCCCGATTCCTATCGCGAAATCAGCAATTTCTACACCTCGACCGTCTATAACAAGGGCGCCGAGGTGATCCGCATGATGCGCACCATGGCGGGCGCGGAGCGGTTCCGTCGGGGCACCGACCTCTATTTCGACCGCCACGACGGCGAGGCGGCGACCTGCGAGGATTTTGTCGCCGCAATCGAAGCGGGGACGGGTCTGGACCTGACGCAATTCCGCCTGTGGTATGCGCAGGCCGGCACGCCCAAGGTGGCGGTCACGCTTGCGCATGACGGCGACACAGCGCGGGTCAAGTTGACGCAGACGGTGCCCGCGACCCCCGGCCAGAGCGACAAGCAGCCGATGCCGATCCCGCTCAAGCTGGCGCTGTTCGATCGCGCCAGCGGGACGCATTCGGGCGAGCAATTGGTGGTGCTGGACAAGGACAGCGCCGAGTTCACCTTCGATGGATTTGCCCAGCGGCCGATCCTGTCGATCAATCGCACCTTCTCCGCCCCCGTCTCGATCGACCGGGATGTGTCGCGCGAAGACCTCGTGTTTCTTGCCGCGAAGGATGACGATCCCTTCGCTCGCTATGAAGCGATGCAGGAACTGATGACCGGCCATCTCGTCGCCGCCGTGTCGGGCGAAATGGACGATGGCGAGCGCGAGGCGGCACGGACCGATATCGCGCAAGCGATGCGCGCGGTGATCGAGGACGACCAGCTCGACGATCTCATGCGCGGCGAACTCATGGTGATGCCCGGCCAGACCTATATCGCCGAGCAGCTGCTGGTCGCCGATCCGGGCCGCATCCATGCCGAACGCGAGGCGCTGAAAGCCGATCTCGGGACGCGTCTCGCGGCGCAGTTCGATGCGCTTTACAAGCGCACCGCAAAGGTGCCGTTCTCGCTCGATGCACAGGGCAAGGGCGCGCGCAAGGTCAAGACGCTGGTACTGGCCTATGCCGCCGCCAGCGATCCGGCCAAGGCTGCCGAACTCGCCGTGCATCAATATGACGGCGCCGACAATATGACCGACCGGCAAGGCGCGTTGATGGTGCTCGCGGGGCTCGACAGCGCGGCGCGTACGGGCAAGCTGCTCGATTTCTACAACCGCTATGCGGGCAATGCGCTGGTGATCGACAAATGGTTCGCGCTACAGGCCAGCTCGCTCCATCCGCATGCGATCGAACATGTGAAGGCGCTGCGCGAACATCCCGATTTCACGCTCAAGAATCCCAATCGCGTACGCTCGCTCTACATGGCCTTCGCCGCCAATCCGCAGGCCTTCCATGCCGCCGATGGCGAGGGCTATCGCATGCTTGCCGATCTCATTCTCGAACTCGATCCGATCAATGCGCAGACCGCGGCGCGCTTCGTTCCGCCGCTAGGCCGCTGGCAGCGGATCGAGGAAGGCCGTGCGAAACTGATGCGCGAGGCGCTCGAACGGATTGCCAAGGCGCCCAAGCTGTCGCGCGATACGTACGAGCAAGTGACCCGCTCGCTGGGCTAGGCGCTTCGTGAGCACCTATCTCAAGGCGGCGTCGCTGGGCAGCATCCCGCACGGGTTCTCGACCTCGGCGGGGCTCGATGTTGCCGATATCCTTCCTGGCGCGCCGCTGGTCCGTCTCAAGCAGGTGCATTCGAGCGCAGTCTTCGCGGTAACCCATGCGGACGAGGCCTTGCCCGAGGGCGATGCATTGGTGACCGACCGACCCGGTCTGGCACTGGGCATCGTCACTGCGGATTGCGCCCCGGTGTTGCTTGCCGATCCGGCTGCGGGGGTAATCGGCGCGGCGCATGCCGGGTGGCGCGGAGCACTGGGCGGGGTGCTGGAGAACACCGTCGCGGCGTTGGTATCGCTCGGCGCGGAGCCTGCGAATATCGTTGCCGCGATCGGCCCGGCCATCGCGCAGGCCAGCTATGAGGTCGACGAGCGATTCCGAAATGCCTTCGAAGAGGATGATGCGCGGTTCTTTGTGTCCGGCCGCCCCGGGCACTGCCAGTTCGATCTCCCCGCCTATGTCGCACACCGCTTGCAAGCCGCAGGTGTGGGGCTGGTCGAGGATCTGGGCGAAGACACCTATGCGCAGCCGGGTCGCTTCTTCTCCTATCGCCGCGCGACCCACCGTTCGCAGCCGGCAAACGGACGCCAGATCAGCATTATCGGGCTGCCTGCCTGAACCGCGCGACCTAACGCAAGCCAATCGCATACGATTGCGCGCACCTTTGCGTGCCATTGCGCGGGAGTGCACAAAGCTTGCCAAAATGGCGGTTGGCAACCTGTCGCATAGCGGCTAGAGGCGCGACCAAACCGGGCATACCGGGGGCTTTCGCGCACGCATCGTCGATCGGGCGCACCGGCTTTCCTGAATGTCCGGTCATTGGATTCGCACATCGCGCCGCAATGCCCCCGGGCCAGGCGCAGGTACAAGGCAGGCAAGGCAAGCGCTGATGGCAGAGACCGCTGCAACCGCAACTCCCGCAACGGCAGGCGAAACCGGCGACGGTATTCGGCGTCGCGATTTCCTCGACATCGCGGCCGTCAGCGCCGCCGGTATCGGTGGCCTCGCGGTGGTCTATCCGCTGGTCAGCCAGATGGCCCCGTCGAAGGACGTGCTCGCCGCGAGCTCGACCGAAGTCGATGTTTCGGCGATCGAGCCGGGACAGGCGATCAAGGCGGTGTTCCGCAAGCAGCCGCTGTTTATCCGCCGGCTGACGCCCGACGAAGTCGCGGCTGCCAATGCCACGCCTACGGATTCGCTGCGCGACCCGCAGTCGCTGGCCGAACGGACCAAGGAAGGTCATGGCGACATGCTCGTCACCATGGGCGTCTGCACCCACCTCGGCTGCGTCCCGCTGGGTGCTGCCGAAGGCGAAGTGAAGGGCGAGTTCGGCGGCTATTTCTGCCCTTGCCACGGTTCGCACTACGACACCGCCGGCCGTATCCGCAAAGGCCCGGCGCCGACCAATCTCGAAGTGCCGGAATACGAGTTCACCTCGGACACCGTCATCCAGGTCGGCTGAGCTTAGAGAGAAGAGACGAAACCATGAGCTTTCCCTGGGCCAAGGAATATACCCCGACCAATGGGGTCACCAAGTTCCTCGACGAGAAACTGCCGCTGCCGCGCCTCGTCTATAATGCTGTGGGCGCGGGCTATCCGGTGCCGCGCAACCTGTCGTATTTCTGGAACTTCGGCGTCCTCGCGGGCTTCTTCCTCGTCGTGCAGATCGTTACCGGCGTGGTGCTGGCAATGCATTACGCGGCGAATGCGCAGGTCGCCTTCGCGACCACCGAGCATATCATGCGCGACGTCAACTGGGGCTGGCTGATGCGCTATGCGCACGCCAACGGCGCCAGCTTCTTCTTCATCGTCGTCTACCTGCACATCTTCCGCGGCCTGTTCTATTCGTCCTACAAGGCCCCGCGCGAGATGATCTGGCTGCTCGGCGTGGTGATCTTCCTGCTCATGATGGCGACCGCTTTCATGGGCTACGTCCTGCCCTGGGGCCAGATGAGCTTCTGGGGTGCCAAGGTGATTACCGGCCTGTTCGGCGCCATCCCGCTGGTCGGCGAGCCGATCCAGATCTGGCTGCTCGGCGGGTTCGCGCCCGACAATGCCGCGCTCAACCGCTTCTTCTCGCTGCACTTCCTGCTGCCCTTCGTGATTGCCGGTGTCGTCATCCTGCACATCTGGGCGCTGCATATCCCGGGTTCGTCCAACCCGACCGGGGTCGAAGTGAAGAGCGAAAGCGATACGCTGCCCTTCCACCCGTATTACACGGCCAAGGACGGGTTCGGCCTGGGCGTCGCGCTGCTGCTGTTCTTCACCATGGTGTTCTTCCTGCCCAACGCGCTGGGACACCCCGACAACTATATCGAAGCCAACCCGCTCTCGACGCCGGCGCATATCGTGCCCGAATGGTATTTCTGGCCGTTCTACGCGATCCTGCGTGCCTTCACCGTCGACTTCATCCTGCCGGCCAAGCTGCTGGGTGTGATCGCGATGTTCGGGTCGATCCTGATCTGGTTCTTCCTGCCCTGGCTCGACAAGTCGCCGGTGCGCAGCGGCCATTACCGTCCGCTGTTCCGCAAGTTCTTCTGGTTCGGTCTGATCCCCACGATGGGCGTGCTGTTCGTCTGTGGCGGCGCCCCGGCGGAAGAACCCTATGTGATGCTCAGCCAGGTGGCGACGGCTTACTACTTCCTGCACTTCCTGGTGATCCTGCCGATCGTCAGCCAGATCGAGAAGCCCGCCCCGCTGCCCTATTCGATCACCGAAGCCGTTCTCGGCTCGGACAAGAAGGCAGTGTTGGGCGAAAACACGACGCCGGGCGTCTAAGCGAGTTACGAGAAAAGACATGACCAAGCTTCTCAGCATCCGCCTCGTCGCCATTCTCGTCGGCCTCGGCTTCGCGCTTATCGCGCTCTATTCCTTTGTCATCGGCGCCTATGCCTGGATGACCGAAGAGCCCGCCGGGCATCTTCCCTACGAGGAACCGCGCGATATCGCCTATTCCTTCGATGGCGCTTTCGGCAAATGGGACATCCAGCAGCTGCAGCGCGGCTTCAAGGTCTATGACGAGGTCTGCTCGGCCTGCCACAGCCTCAAGTTCGTCGCTTTCCGCGATCTCGAACAGCTGGGCTATGACGAAGGCCAGGTGAAGGCGTTCGCCGCCTCCAAGCAGGTGCCGGGCATCGATCCGAACACCGGCGAGGCAACTTCGCGTCCGGGCCTGCCGACCGACTATTTCCCGTCGCCCTATCCGAACAATGTCGCCGCGGCGGCAGCGAACAACAACGCCATTCCGCCCGATTTGTCGCTGATGGCCAAGGCGCGCGGTGACGGTACCAATTATATCGCTTCGCTGCTCGCGGGCTATGCCGAACCGACCGAAGAGCTGCTCGAGCATCATCCCGAAGCGGCACCCGGACCGGGCCTGTATCACAACCCCTACTTCCCGAACCTCAACCTCGCCATGGCGCCGCCGCTGACCACGACCGGTCAGGTGACCTATGACGACGGGACCGAGGCGACGGTGCAGCAGATGTCGGAAGACGTTGCCGCCTTCCTGACCTGGACCGCGGAACCGACGCTGGTCGAGCGCAAGCAGACGGGCTGGCCGGTGCTGGTCTTCCTGCTCTTCGCGACGATCCTTGCCTTTCTGTCGAAGAACCAGATCTGGGCTGCGGCAAAGCGCAAAGCCGACTGATCGGCATTACCAGACCAACGTATGACGCCCCTTGCATCCGCGCGATGCGAGGGGCGTTTTGCTTTCCGGGGAAGAGATGATGACGCCCGATGAACTCAAGGCCTTGGTCCGCACGATCCCGGACTTTCCCAAGACGGGGATCCAGTTTCGCGACATCACCACGCTGCTCGGTCATGGGCCGGGCTTCGCCGCCTCGGTCGAATGGCTGGCGGAGGCGGTCGAAGGTGCCGAGGCGATTGCCGGAATGGAAGCGCGCGGGTTCATCTTCGGGGCCGCGGTCGCGGCGCGGCTGCGCCGTCCGTTCCTGCCGATCCGCAAGGCGGGCAAGCTGCCGTGCGCCGTGATCGGGGTGGATTATGAGCTCGAATACGGGCTCGACCGGCTCGAAATGGATCCCAGCGCGGTGGCGCCCGGGCAGCAGGTGGCGATCGTCGACGATCTCCTCGCCACCGGCGGGACCGCGCTGGCGGCGACCGAACTGCTGCGGCTGGCGGGGGCCGAGGTGCGCCGTGCGGCCTTTGTCATCGACCTGCCTGATTTGGGCGGCAGCGCCAAACTTGCTAGCCAGGCAGTGGACGTCCGGACGCTGATGGGCTTCGAGGGCGATTGAGCGCGCGGCGATGCAGGATATAATCGCCGTTTCGGACATTCATAAGACTCGCGCCGTGCTGGCGCGCTGCTCGCGAATTCTCGCGTAGTCAGGGAGGGGCATGGAACAGTCTTTAGTCATCGCGATGGTTGGCATGCTGGGCATCGGCGCCCAGTGGCTGGCCTGGCGCACGGGTTGGCCGGCCATCGTGCTGATGCTGGCTGCAGGTTTCCTTGCGGGCCCGATCCTCGGCCTGTTCGACCCCGAACACGCCTTTGGCGACTTGCTCGACCCGATGATTGCCATCGGCGTCGCGCTGATCCTGTTCGAAGGCGGGCTGAGCCTCGACTTCCGCGAATTGCGCCATGCCGGCGACGGGGTCTGGCGCTTGGTGATCTTCGGCGTGCCCATCGCCTGGGTACTGGGCGCGGTCTCGGCCCATTCGATCGGCGGCCTGGAATGGCCCGTCGCGATCCTGTTCGCGGGTATCCTCGTGGTCACCGGTCCTACGGTGGTCATGCCGCTGCTACGCCAGTCCTCGGTCAAGCCCAGACCCGCGGCGATCCTCAAATGGGAAGCCATCGTCAACGATCCGATCGGCGCGCTGTGTGCGGTCGTTGCCTATGAATATTTCCGCAAGGTCGCCGAATCGCCGGGTTCGGGACTGATCGAAGTCGTCCCGCCGCTGGTTATCGCCGCGATCATCGCCGGCCTGATCGGCTATGTCGCAGCGGCCGCGATCGCCTGGGCGTTCCCGCGCGGCGCGGTGCCCGAATTCCTCAAGGTGCCGGTCTTGCTCACCTCGGTGATCGTGGTGTTCGTCCTATCGAACCAGATCGAGCACGAGGCGGGTCTCGTCGCGGTGACGGTGATGGGTATCGCGCTCGCCAATATGAACGTTTCCTCGCTGAGGAGCATCCATCCCTTCAAACAGAACGTCGCGGTCATTCTCATCGCGGGCATCTTCATCCTGCTCTCCGCCAGTCTCGAGTTCGAAGAACTCGCCTATCTCAACTGGAATTTCGGGCTGTTCCTGCTCGCACTGCTGTTCCTCGTCCGACCGGCGACGATCCTGCTGAGCCTGCTGGGCAGCTCGGTGCCGTGGAACGAGCGGCTGTTCCTCGCCTGGATCGCCCCGCGCGGGATCGTGCTAGTGGCCATTTCCGGCCTGTTCGCGCTGCGGCTCGAGGATATCGGCTATGATGGCACCGCGCTGATCGGGCTGAGCTTCGCGGTGGTCGTGGTGACGATCATCGCACATGGCTTCACCATCGATTTCGTTGCGCGGCTGCTCAAGCTCAAGGGCAGCAACCGGCCGGGCATCCTGATCGTCGGCAGTACGCCCTGGACCATTTCGCTTGCGCTGATGATGCAGGAGCTCAAATCGCCGGTGATGGTGGTCGATTCCAGCTGGCAGCGCCTCGCCTTGGCGCGCCAGAAGGGGCTGCCCTTCTACCACGGTGAAATCCTCAACGAAGCGACCGAGCACAATCTCGACCTCGCCCCCTATGCGGTGCTGGTCGCGGCGACCGAGAACGAGGCCTATAATGCGCTCGTCTGCAATGAATTCGCCTATGAAATCGGGCGCGACACGGTCTTCCAGCTGGGCGATGCCGTCGATGACGACGACCGCCACGCGCTGCCCAGCGGCATCCGCGGACGCGCATTGTTCGAAACCGGCTTTGGCGTGGAGGACGTCAACGAGCGGCTCGCGCGGGGCTGGGTGTTCCGCAAGACCAAGCTGTCGGAAGAATTCGACTTCGAAGCGGCACAGCAGCGGCTGCCCGATGCGGCCTCAATGCTGCTGCTGGTGCGCGACAGCGGAACGCTCCGCTTCTTCACCCATGCGGCGCGGCCCGAACCGCGCGCCGGCGACGTCATCGTCAGCTTCGCGCCGCCGCAGGAACGTACCGCGCAGGACGCCGCCGCCAAGCGCGACCGCAAGCGCAACAAGACCACCGAACAGGGGGCATGATATGAAGCACACGCGCCAATTTTCCCTCATTGCTACTGCGGCCACGCTCATGCTGGCCGCATGCGGTGACCAGCGCGGCGCACCGCCGCCCGAGGATGAGGAGGGCGGCGACAAGCGCTCGATCTTCCGGCCGGAGTTCCAGGTCGAACCGATCGAGGCGCTCGAACCGCGCGGTGCGCTGGAAACGCGGATCGCTTTCCCCGAAGGCGCGGAATTGACCGAAGAGGCGCGCGCCGACCTGGCCACCGTCCTCGCCTCCCCGCAAATGGGCGAGGGAGGTACGATCACCCTGCGCGGTCACAGCGACAGCGGCGGCGACGACGAAGCCAATCTGCGCGCGTCGCAGGCGCGAGCCGATGCGGTGGCCGAATGGTTGATCGAAAACGGTGTCACACAGGAACGGATCGTCATCATCGCGTTCGGCGAGCAGAACCCGGTCGCTCCCAATGCGCTGCCCGATGGGACGCCGAACGAGGCAGGGCGGGCGACCAATCGCCGCGTCGAAATCGAAGTCAGCGTCCCGGCGCAGCCGACTGCGACAAAGGAACCGACCCTCGCCGAAAGCATCGCTTCGTCAGCCGAGGAAGCCCGGGCCCAAAGCAGCGACCGCGCGCAATAGCGTGTTGACGCCAGCGCGGCTTCGGTGGCATTGGCGCGTCACCTGAGCGGGTATAGCATAGTGGTAATGCTCCAGCCTTCCAAGCTGGCTAGAGGGGTTCGATTCCCCTTACCCGCTCCAGACTTCCCGCCATCCTTCGAACCGATACGCACTCAGCCGACCGGCATATTGTCGATCAGGCGCGTTCCCCCGATCCGCGCTGCCACGAACAGCCGGTTGCCCGGCGCCGCATCGCTGGCAGGCGCCAAGTCGCTGCCGCGGCGCACATCAGCATAGTCCACCGAATCGAACCCGGCATCGAGCAGCTCAGCCGCGAGGTCCGACAGCACAGCATCCGCGTTTTCGCCTGCGACCAGGCGCGCGATTGCGGTTTCCATCTGCCGGGGCAGTGCCGCTGCGGCAGCGCGCTGACTTGACGTCAAATAGGCATTGCGGCTCGATCGCGCGAGGCCATCAGCTTCACGCACGATCGGCACGCCGCGGATTGCATCGACATGCGGCAGCGTGAGGTCGAGATCGCGCGCCATGCGGCGGATGACTGCCAATTGCTGCCAGTCCTTCTCGCCGAAGAAGGCCAGGTCGGGCTGCACCTGGTTGAACAGCTTGCACACGACCGTCGCGACGCCGTCGAAATGGCCCGGTCGGTCGGCACCGCACAGGCCATCGCTGATCCCCGAAACCGAGATGTTCGTCGCATAGCCCGGGGGGTAGACCTCCTCCGGCGCCGGAGCCCAGAGCAAAGCCACGCCTTCGGCTTCAAGCAGTGCCGAATCGCGTGCCATCTGCCGCGGATAAGCGTCGAGATCCTCATTCGCCCCGAACTGGCGCGGGTTGACGAAGATCGACACGGCGACATGCTCGGCCGCCGCCCGCGCCTCGCGTACCAGCGTCAGATGGCCTTCGTGCAAGGCGCCCATGGTCGGCACCAGCGCCAGGCTCCCGCTCGATCGCAGAGCCGAACTGGCCGTGCGAAGCGCGGCGAGGGTGGTGGCGGTTTGCAGCGGTCCGACTCCCGTAAACTGAAGGGAGGCACCTGTGCCGCCCTGCGCGGCATGTGGCAAGATCGCGCACGCCGGGACCTTTTCGCACGCGCCCCACCGGACAAACCCGGTTCCCATTGTGGGAAAAACCATGCTCGCCACCAGCACGGTGCGTTGCCGCCGGACGGCGGGTTGGATAGGGACGTCGCCAGCATGAACTTTACGGCCCACCCCTGATGACGTCGCATCCCCACCGCATCGTCTTCGCCAATGAGAAGGGCGGCACCGGCAAATCGACCACCGCCGTGCACATCGCGGTCGCGCTCGCGTTTCGTGGCGCGCGGGTCGTCGCCTTCGATCTCGACCATCGCCAGCGCACCATGTGCCGCTATTTCGAGAACCGTGCCGAGACCAGCCAGCGGCGCGGCGTCGATTTGCCTACCGCCATCTGCCATGTCGTCGAGGGCATGGACGAGGCGGCGATGGAGGAATTTATCGAAACCCGGTCCGCAGGCGCGGACTTCGTGGTCATCGATACGCCCGGCCGTGACGATCCGCTTGCGCGCCATGCCGCCACCACCGCCGATACGCTGGTCACGCCGATGAACGACAGCTTTGTCGACTTCGACCTCATCGGTCAGGTCGAGGGCGAGAGCTTCAAGGTCCGCAAGCTGTCCTTCTATGCCGAACTGATCTGGGAGGCGCGGATCAAGCGCAGCCGGACGCAGATCGAGCAGAACCGCGGGCAGATGGACTGGGTCGTGGTGCGCAACCGCACCGGCTATACCGAAGCACGCAATATGGCGCGTATCGAACAGGCGCTGACCGAAATGTCGAAGCGCGTCGGCTTCCGCGTTGCCAAGGGCCTGTCCGAACGCGTGGTCTATCGCGAACTCTTTCCCTCGGGCCTGACGCTGCTCGACAAGGGGCAGCTGGGCGATCTCGGCACCAGCCATCTTGTCGCCCGGCAGGAATTGCGCGGCCTCGTCGCCAATCTGCGCCTTCCCGCGAACGACACGGAAACTCTCGCGGAGGCGGTCCAGTGATCCGCTTCCTCGCGCTTGCGCTGCTGCTCGCGGTGGCGTGTCGCTGGATATTCGGCAAATGGCCGTGGGAATATCTGACCGCGCAGAGCGCGACGGACCGGGCGCTGGCGCAGGCGCGGGCCATACTCGACGTGCCGCGTCATGCCAGCGAAGATGAAATCCGTCTCGCGCACCGTCGCATTGCTACAATAAATCACCCGGACAAAGGGGGCAGCGCAGCCACCTTGCAAGAGGCCAATGCCGCGCGCGACCTCTTGCTCGATCACATTTCCCGGACCCCAACGGAGCCCCCGCAATGACCCACGAATTCCATCCCACCGTGCTGCGCGAATACGACATCCGCGGGATTATCGGCGAAACGCTGGGGGCAGAAGATGCGCGCGCAATCGGGCGCGGTTTCGGGTCGATGCTGGCCGAAGCCGGGGGCACGAAAGTGGCGGTTGGATACGATGGCCGTGTCAGCTCGCCCATGCTCGAACACGCTCTCGTGGAAGGTCTGACCGCTTCGGGCATGGATGTGGTGCGGATCGGCATGAGCGCGACCCCGATGCTCTATTATGCCGAAGCATCGGCGGCAGATGTCGATGGCGGCATCCAGATAACCGGCAGCCACAATCCCGCCAATTACAACGGCTTCAAGATGGTGATCCAGGGCCGTCCGTTCTTTGGCGCGGACATCCAGGAGCTTGGTCGGCGCGGCGCTGCGGGCGAATGGGTCGACGGTGCGGGCGCGGTCGAGGAGCGCGACGTGATCGATGCCTATATCGACCGGATGCTCGAAGCGCTCGACGGGCTCGATCCTGCCGCGCTCGCCGGGCTGAAGGTCGGCTGGGATGCGGGCAATGGTGCGGCCGGCCCCGCGCTCGAGAAACTCGCCGCGCGCTTGCCGGGCGAACATCACCTGCTTTACACAGAAGTGGACGGCAATTTCCCCAACCACCACCCCGATCCCACCGTCGAGGCAAATCTCGAGGATTTGCGCGCGCTCGTCGCAGAGAAATCGCTCGATTTCGGAATAGCTTTCGATGGCGATGGCGACCGGATCGGGGCGATCGACGGCGAGGGCCGGGTAATCTGGGGCGACCAGTTGCTGATGATCTATGCCGAGGATTTGCTGGCGCGGACCAAGGGCGTGACGATCATCGCCGATGTGAAGGCCAGCCGCGCGCTGTTCGACCATGTGGCGGATCATGGCGGAAAGCCGCTGATGTGGAAGACCGGCCACTCGCTGATCAAATCCAAGATGAAGGAGACCGGCTCGCCGCTGGCGGGCGAGATGAGCGGCCACGTGTTCTTCGCCGATGAATATTACGGCTATGACGACGCGCTCTATGCCGGGATCCGGCTGATTGCCGCATCGGCGCGGCTGGGCCGTTCGGTGACCGCACTGCGCGGTGCGATGCGGCCGATGGTCAATACGCCCGAAATGCGCTTCCAGGTCGATGAAAGCCGCAAGTTTGCCGCGATCGGCGAGATCGCCGAACGCATTGCCGCGAGCGATGCCGTGGCCGACATTACCGACGGGGTCCGCGTCACCACCGCCGACGGCTGGTGGCTGCTGCGCGCCTCGAACACGCAGGATGTACTCGTCGCGCGCGCGGAAAGCGAAGACCAGGCCGGCCTCGACCGCCTGGTCGCGCAGATCGACGAGCAACTGGCCGCATCTGGGCTGGAGCGCGGCCCGCAGGCGGGACACTGAGGGTCTGGGACAAGCGGGAGGCAGAATATGCGTAAGCTGTTGAGTACGTCGCTGGCGGCCATGGCGCTGACCATGACCAGCCCGGTCATGGCGCAGGACGCGGCGGAAGATCCTGCCGCCGATATGTCGCGCGAGCAGGTCGACGAGATTGCCGGCATGATCGCGGGGATGTTCCAGACCGAACCGCTGACCGAAGAACAGCAGGCGCGCTTGCCCGCTGCCCAGCAGGTCGTCGGGAAGATGATGCCCGATGGCTTTTACGGCCGCATGATGGGCGACATGATGGACCAGATGATGCGTCCCATGATGACGATGTTCTCGGCGCCCGAATTCGTGCTGATGTCGCGGCTGGAGATCGCAGAAGACGATGTCGGCACGCTTGGGGAGGCGCAGCAGGCGGAAATCATGGCCATGCTCGATCCCGCCTATGACCGCCGCGCCGATGCCGTGGTCAATGTGCTTACCTCGCGCATGAGCGGAGTTTTCACCGCCATGGAAGGCCCCATGCGCGATGGCCTTTCCAGAGCCTATGCCGTCCGCTTCGAAGCCACGCAATTGTCCGATATCGCCGCTTTCTTCGCGACGCCCACCGGGACCGTCTATGCGGAGGAATCGATGGCGCTGTTCGCCGATCCGCAGGTGATGCAGGCCATGATGCAGGCGATGCCCGCCATGATGAGCGGGCTCGGCGATCTGGATGCGGCGATGATCGAGGCGATGGCGGCGCTGCCCGCGCAACGCGGCTATGACGATCTGAGCGCGGCGGAGCGCGCACGCCTGGCCGAATTGCTGGGCGTGCAAGCCGAAAGACTGCCCGATCTGGTTAAGCCGCCGGAGACGATGGACGGCCCGGCCAGCGCCGACGCGATGTAGTTCGGACCGGCGGGATGCGGCGCAGCGGAACCGAAGGCATGGCTGCTTCGCTGTTGAACTGATGCAGACCGCCATTCCGCCCGAACTGGACGATTGGTTCACCGGGCGCGGCTGGCGTGTCCGGCGACACCAGTCGGAAATGCTGGCGGCGAGTGACGGCGGGCGCCACGCGCTGCTGGTGGCCGATACTGGCGCGGGCAAGACGCTGGCGGGCTTCCTGCCGACGCTGGCCGAATTTACCCCCTCACGGCTCGGCGATGCGCCCCCGCCCGAGGGGCTGCACACGCTCTACGTCTCGCCGCTGAAGGCACTGGCGCATGACGTGCAGCGCAATCTGCTGACACCGATCGACGAGATTGGCCTGCCGGTCCGGGTCGAGACACGCAGCGGGGACACCCCGTCGGACCGCAAGAAGCGCCAGCGTACGCGCCCGCCGCATGTGCTGCTGACCACGCCCGAAAGCCTGTCACTGCTGCTTTCCTATCCCGACAGTTTCGAGCTGTTTCGGGGGCTGAAGCGGATCGTGATCGACGAGGTTCACGCCTTCGCCACCGGCAAGCGCGGCGACCTGCTGGCATTGGCGCTGACCCGGCTGCAGGCGATCGCTCCGGCGATGCAGCGTGTGGCCCTCTCCGCGACGCTCGCCAATCCGGAGGGTTTTCGCGAATGGCTCGCGCCCTGGGGCGAGATCGATACGGTCGAACTGGTCACCGGCGAGGCGGGCGCGCCCGCCGAGGTCGAAATCCTGCTGCCCGATGCCGAGCGTGTGCCCTGGGGCGGCCATGCGGCGACCTGGGCGATCCCGCAGCTTTACGCGCAGATTCGCGAGAACCGGACCACGCTGATCTTCACCAACACGCGCTTCCTCGCCGAGTATATCTTCCAGAACCTGTGGGATGTGAATGAAGATACGCTGCCCATCGGTGTCCACCACGGGTCGCTGAGCAAGGAGGCGCGGCGCAAGGTCGAAGGGGCAATGGCGCGCGGCGAATTGCGCGCGCTGGTGGCGACCGCAAGCCTCGATCTCGGGGTCGACTGGGGGGATATCGACCTCGTCGTGCAGATGGGCGCGCCCAAGGGTTCGTCGCGGCTGCTGCAGCGTATCGGGCGTGCCAACCACCGGCTCGACCAGCCCAGCCGGGCGTTGCTGGTACCCGGCAATCGCTTCGAATTCCTCGAAGCCACCGCGGCCAAGGAAGCGGTCGACGAGGGCAAGCGTGACGGCGAGGAGTTTCGCCCCGGCGGGCTCGACGTGCTCGCGCAGCATGTCATGGCCTGTGCCTGCGCCGCGCCGTTCCAGGAGGCCGAACTGCTCGCCGAGCTGCGTGCGAGCCTGTCCTATGCCTGGGTCGATGACGCCGTGTGGCAACGCGTGCTCTCCTTCGTCGAAACCGGCGGCTATGCGCTCAAGGCCTATGACAAGTTCAAGCGCATCGTGCGCGACGGCGAGGGCGTCTGGCGGCTGTCGCATCCCGAGCAGGCGCAGCGCCACCGGATGAATGCCGGGATCATCATCGATTCCGAAATGCTCGACGTCCGGATCAGTGCGGGGCGCGGGCGCGGTGGCCGCAGCCTTGGCAAGGTCGAGGAGCGCTTCGCGGCGTCGCTCAGCCCCGGGGATACTTTCGCCTTCGCGGGGATGAGCCTGGAAGTCGTCAAGCTGCAGGACATGGAAGTGCTGGTGAAGGCCGCCAAGGCGTCCGCCATGATCCCGAGCTACGGCGGGGCGCGGCTACCGCTGACCACCCATCTCGCCGACCGGGTGCGGCAAATGCTGGTCGACCGCGCGGGCTGGGCACGTTTCCCCGATGATGTGCGCGAATGGCTCGAGGTGCAAGACTGGCGCAGCCAGATGCCGGGGCCGGGACAATTGCTCGTCGAAAGCTTCCCGCACGCCAAACGCCATTACAGCGTCTATTACACCTTCGAAGGCTGGAACGCGAACCAGAGCCTCGGCATGCTGATTACCCGGCGCATGGAGGACCGCGGGCTGATGCCGGGCGGTTTCGTCGCCAATGACTATTCGCTGGCTGTCTGGGGGCTGAAGCCGGTTGAGGATCCTGCACCGCTGCTGTCGCCCGATATCCTGCAGGACGAATTCATCGAATGGGTGCAGAATTCGCACCTCCTGCGGCGCGCCTTCCGCGAAGTCGCGGTGATCGGCGGGCTGGTCGAGCGGCAGCATCCGGGCAAGCGCAAGACGGGCAAGCAGGTGACCTTCTCGACCGACCTGATCTATGACGTGCTGCGCAAGTATGAACCCGACCATGTCCTGCTCGAAGCGGCCTGGGCCGATGCGCGCACGCGGCTGACCGATGTCGGGCGACTGGGCGATCTGCTCGATCGTTCGGCCGAGCAATTGATCCATGTCGAACTCGACCGGGTCAGCCCGCTGGCAGTGCCGGTGATGGTAATGATCGGCCGCGAGGCGACCCCGCAGGGCTCGGTCGACGATGAATTGCTGCTCGAAGCCGAAAGCCTGGCAGGTGCGGCGATGCGCGTGGACCTGCCCGCGGGCGACGACGATTAGGCGGCAGGGAGGGCGGCCCAGCTGCTGCCCGCCACATTCGCAGCAGACAAAAAGAAAGGGGCGGATCGCTCCGCCCCTTTCCCGTGTTCTTGTGCTGGCGTCGCCGCGATTAACCGGCCTTGCCGAAAGTCCGGTACCGTTCGTTGCCGACGAAGCCGAACTTGGTCACGCCGCTGGCCTTGATCAGCTGCAGGACCTTGGCTGCGAGATCGTAGCTGGCCTGCGCTTCCGGTTCGAACTGGAGTTCGGGTTCCGGATTGATCGCCTTCGATTCCTCGAGCAGCGTGCGCAGCTGGCCCATGTCGATCGCATTGCCGTTCCACAGGATCTCGTTGTTGGCCGTGAGGACCAGCTTGTTCTTCTCCGGCTCGACGGTGATGTCTTGTGGAACGTCGCTGGGTGCCGGCAGGTCGATATCGACCGAGTGGGTCGCGACCGGAATGGTGATGATGAACATGATGAGGAGAACGAGCAGGACGTCGATCAACGGCGTCATGTTCATTTCCATCATCGGCGCGCCATCATCTGAGCCGCCTGACATTGCCATAGTGGGTTACTCCCTAATCTGCTTTGCCGAACCGCGCGATCAACCGTTGGGGTCGACCGGGTTCGAGATGAAGCCAACGGTGGGATAGCCCGCCGCCTGGACGTTGTAGATCGCACCGGCCACACACGACCACGGAGCATTGACGTCGCCGCGGATGTGAACCTGCGGGATCTTCTCCGGATCCTCCATGATCGCGTCCGGTCCGCCCGCACGCTGCACGATGGCATCGAGGCGTTCGAAAGCCTGGTCGTACAGTTCTTCCGAACTCACCGGCGCTACATTGCCGAAATAGACGCGGCATTCACCGCTGCGCGATGCACCTGCAAAGCCCGGCTCGCCGGCGCTCACACCGTTATCGTCGGTGGTGCTGACGGTCAGGAGAAGGTTTTCGACCTTGTCCTTGGATTCGACCGATTCAAAGACCGGGATTTCCAGCTTCTCGATGGTCTGGATCGCGACCGGAACCGCGATGAGGAAGATGATCAGAAGCACCAGCATCACGTCCACGAGCGGCGTGGTGTTGATGTCCGACATGGGCGTATCGCCGCCACCTCCTGTCGAAATCGCCATGGTTCAGTTCCTAACGTTCGAAATTCTTGGGTTCGATGCGGAGGGTGCGGGGACGGCTGTGTGCCGCCCCCGTATCCGATCGATTACTTCTTGACCGTGGTGGTCGCCGCAGCAGGCTTGGCAGCCGTTGCGGTGCGAGCCGTCGAGGCGGTCGTCGCGGTCATGTAGGTCGGCTTGACGACGCCGTTCGAGTTGATGTTCGCCAGCAGGTCGGTCGAGAATGCGTGGAGCAGCTCGGCGATCCGCTTGTTGCGGCCCTGGAGCCAGTTGTAGGCGAACACGGCCGGAACCGCGACCAGCAGGCCGATGGCGGTCATGATCAGTGCTTCACCAACCGGGCCTGCGACCTTGTCGATCGAAGCCGAACCGGCGATGCCGATGTTGATCAGGGCGCGGTAGATACCGATAACCGTACCGAGCAGGCCGACGAAGGGTGCGGTTGCACCGACCGTCGCGAGGAACGGCAGGCCGCCCGCAAGCTTCGAGTTGATGGTGTCTTCCGAACGCTGCAGCGAACCATGCATCCAGTCATGCGCTTCGAGCTTGTCGGTCATCTTGGCGTGCTGGTCTTCGGCGAGGATCGCGTCGTCGACGAGCTGGCGCCAGGCGCTGTTCTTTTCAAGCTTGGAAGCACCGTCGCGGAGCGAACCGGTCTTCCAGAACTGGGTGCGAACGGCCTTGTACTGGGCGAGCACCTTGCGCTGTTCGAACAGCTTGGTGAACAGGATGTAGAAAGAGCCGACCGACATGATCACCAGCACGGCCAGAATCGACCAGGCAATGATGCCGCCCTGTTCCATGGCTTCAACAAAGCCGAAGGAGTTCTGCGGAGCCTCACCGGCAGCAGCAAGAAGTTCGAAGGTCATAACGAGTAGTCCTTTTGATGCGTCGTTCCCTGCCGGGCCAGCCGACCCCTAAGCAGGGATGAGTTTAATTGAGCCGATAAACGATGGTGGTCGAAACGGTGTCCTGGATTGGATTGCCCGCGGCATCCAGGGCCGGATCGTACCGCGCATAGCGTGTCATCCCGTCGCAAGCCGCCGCATCGAGATCGCTCGATCCGCTGGAATTGCTGACCCGGCAGGAGGCGACGCGACCATCGGTTCCGACGGTGATGGTCACACCGACATTGCCTTCGATGCCTTCGCGTTCTGCGCGGCGGGGATAATTGCTCTGAATCCGGCGAGCCCAGCCGGCCTGTCCCTTGGCCGTGGCACCACGAGCCTGCGAGGGCGGCGGCGGCGGTGCGGGCGGTGCGGGCGGCGGGATGACCAGCCGCGGCGGTGCCGGCGGCGGGATCGTCGTTTGCGTCCGAATTGGCGGCGGCGCCGGGGCGATATTGATCGGCGGCGGCGGTGCTACCGGCGGCGGCGGCGTGTCAGGCACGTTCTCCGGCGGCGGCGGCGGCTCTTCTTCAGGCGGCGGGGGTTCATCGATATCGATCGTCGTCACGCGCTCGACCACCTGCTGGACCGCATCATATGCGAGGCCGGTGATGAGAGCATAGCCGAGAGCAATATGGATGAGGGCAACAATGATGATCGCGACAACGCGATTGCCGCTCATCTGTTGGTCAGCATAAGCCATTCGGTTGCATCACTCCATCGGTCACCCCGGAAAGTCCGGGGTATCTGGATGCCCATTTTGCGACCCGCCAGGCTGGCGTGACATGGGGCATCATTAACGCAGTCGCGCCCCTTGGCTTTATTCAAAAGTCCAAGCGACGAAGGTAAACCAAAGTTCTCGATAAGAACCCGGACACCTCTCCCCAAGCAATATTGTGTCATGCGCTCGGGTCCGGCTCGACCCTTTAGCTACGATGCCCTGCCACCGCAAACCCTTTATCGGTTAAGCGCGGATTCAGTGACCTAGCCCGAGGAACCGTGGACAATGCCCATGGGTTCACCGATTCGAGCCTCCCATTTCCCCTGCAAAAAAGAATCACCTCCCATGTCGATCCAACGCCATTCCGCGAAGCTCCTGCTCCTCAGCGCCGCGCTGACATGCGCCCCGGCTGCGGCCATCGCGCAGGAGCCCGTCAGTCCCCCGGCCATGACCTATGCCGACATCGTCGATCTTGCCGATAGTGCGCCTCTGGTCCTGCGCGCGCAGATCCGCCAGCAGGCGACGGTCGAGCGCGAACGATCCCCCGGCCTCGCTCCCGGTTTCGTGCGGCTCTATGTCGAGGCGCGTACCACCGCGCTGATTGCGGGCAATGCCCCCGTGGGGGAAGCGCTGCGCTATCTGGTCGATGTTCCGCTCGATGCGAAGGGCAAGGCGCCCAAGCTCAAGAAGCAGGAGGTGATCCTGTTCGCCCGGCCTGTCTCGGGGCACCCGGACCAGCTGCAACTGGTCGATCCGCAGGCGCAGTTTCCCTATAGCGAACAGTTCGAAGCGCGGCTGCGCCCGGTCCTGTCCGAATTGCTGGCCGCCGACGCTCCGCCGCGCGTGACCGGGATCCGCGATGCGCTGGCGGTCGAGGGCACGCTGGTCGGCGAGTCGGAAACCCAGCTTTTCCTCGACACCGCCAATGACGGGCCGGTGTCGGTGACGATCGTTCGCCGCCCCGGCCAGACGCCGCGCTGGGGTGTGTCCTGGACCGAGATCGTCGATCAGTCGGCGCGCGCGCCGCAGCACAATACGCTCGCATGGTACCGGCTGGCCTGCTCGCTGCCGGCCACGCTGCCGGCAAATGCAAACCTGTCGCGCGATCCGCGGGAAAGGGCGCTCGCCACGGCGGACTATGCGCTGGTGCGCGAAGCGCTCGGACCCTGCAGCCGCACGCGCGAATAAAGGCCCCGCTTCACCTCGGCCAAGACAAACTGGTTCCAACCGGGGGGATGGCTGCGCTAGGCGGCTGCCATGGCTGAACCTCTTCGCATTGCCCTCGCCGGGCTCGGCACCGTCGGCACCGGCGTGATCGAGCTGCTCGAAACCAACCGCTCGCTGATCGAAGGCCGCGCTGGCCGCGCGATCGAGATCGTCGCGGTAAATGCCCGCGACCGGGCGCGCGATCGCGGGGTCGATCTCACACCCTACGCCTGGGTCGACGATATGCAGGCGATGGCCCAGCGGGGCGATGTCGATGTCGTGCTCGAACTCGTCGGCGGGTCGGACGGCCCGGCGCTGACCCTGGCGCGCGCGGCGCTCGATGCGGGCAAGGGTTTCGTCACCGCCAACAAGGCGATGATCGCGCACCACGGCCTGGCGCTGGCCGAACAGGCGGCCTTGCGCGGCGCCCCGCTCAAGTTCGAAGCGGCAGTTGCGGGCGGTATCCCCGTGGTCAAGGGACTGCGCGAAGGCGCGGCGGCCAACCGGATCGAGCGCATTTACGGCATTCTCAACGGGACCTGCAATTACATCCTCTCCGAAATGGAGCGCACGGGCGCCGATTTCGGTGAGATGCTCCAGGCCGCGCAGGACAAGGGCTATGCCGAAGCCGATCCGACCTTCGATATCGACGGCATCGACGCGGCGCACAAGCTCGCCATCCTCGCGGCGATCGGCTTCGGGGCGCGGGTCGATTTCGACGCTGTCGCGGCGACCGGTATCCGCGAGGTGCGCGCGGCCGATATCACCCAGGCCGGCGCGCTGGACTATGTCATCCGCCTCGTCGGCATTGCGTCGCTCGACGAGAGCGATGGCGCAAAACGGTTGCTCCAGCGGGTCCGACCCTGCCTCGTGGCGCGCGGCCATCCGCTGGCGGCGGTCACCGGTCCGACCAATGCGGTCGTGGCGGAAGGGAATTTCTCCGGTCGCCTGCTGTTCCAGGGGGCGGGCGCGGGCGCCGGGCCGACTGCCAGCGCCGTAGTCGCCGACCTGATCGACATTGCGCGCGGTGACCTCGGCGCGCCGTTCTCGGTGCCGGTGGAGGAGCTGGAGCCCTTCGCGCCGGCCGATGCGGGCAACCGGGTGGGCCGCGATTACATCCGCTTTACCGTCAACGATCGTCCCGGCGTGCTGGCCGAAATCACTGCCGCGATGCGCGATGCCGAGGTTTCGATCGAAAGCCTGATCCAGCGCGGGCGCGACCATGCTGGCGGTGAGGTACTGGTGGCGATGGTTACGCACGAAGGACCCGAGCGCTGCGTGACCAAGGCGCTCGAACTGCTCGACGGTTCGCCTAGCCTGACGGCTCCGCCGCTGGTGATGCCGATTCTGAAGGACTAACGGCCTCGTCTTCGGCGGCGCTGCCGTTCGGCGCGAGACCACGGGCGATCCTGTCCGCGTCCGATCCGGGCGGCGCCTCGGGCAGTGCCTCGATATCGATCATCAAGGCCTTGGGCGGCGGGCAGGGGCCGATAAAGCAGCCGCGTGCTACGACGACGCCATGGTTGGGAATGCCGAACACGTCGGGAGTGCGCGGATCGCCCCTGTTCATGGTTTCCTCGGCATAGCGCTGCTGCGCACCATCTTCGTCGACCGCGAATGCGCCGTTGTCGCGCCGTCGGCGGCAGACGACGATTTCGCCCGAAATGCTCGCCGCTTCTTGTTCGGCGCTGCAATCCTCCAGCGGGCCGAGATAATCCTCCTGCGGGGCCAATATATCGATCTGTTCGCCGGGCGCCTGTGCGTCCTGCGCCGCCAGTGGCGGTGCGATCGCGATCATGCCGATCGCCGCGCCTGTCACCCACCAGCGTCTCGACAATGCAATGCTCCCTGTCTATCCGGCGGGCCTGAACGTCTTTGTGCCAGCCTTCGCCGCACAAACTCATGGGAGGGACTGAACCCATTATGAACTCGTCTGCCGAAAACCCGCTCGACCGCGTCCTTGTCCTCGAAATGGTCCGCGTGACCGAAGCCGCGGCGGTGGCCGCCTCGAAGCTGATCGGTCGCGGCGATGAAAAGGCCGCCGATGCCGCTGCGGTCGAAGCCATGCGCAAGGCCTTCGATACGCTGTATATGGATGGCACGGTGGTCATCGGTGAAGGCGAACGCGACGAGGCGCCGATGCTGTTCATCGGCGAAAAGGTCGGCGGCGCGCCGGGCAAGGGTCCCAAGATCGATATCGCGCTCGACCCGCTCGAGGGCACCACGATCACTGCCAAGGCAGGCCCCAATGCGCTGGCCGTGCTGGCCGCTGCGGCCGAGGGCTGCCTGCTCAACGCGCCCGACGTCTATATGGACAAGCTGGCGGTCGGCCCCGGCTATCCCGACGGCATCATCGACCTCGCCAAGACCCCGACCGAGAACGTCAGGGCGGTCGCCAAGGCCAAGGGCGTCGCGCCTGCCGATATCATCGTCTGCGTGCTCGATCGTCCGCGGCATGCCGACCTGATCGCCGAACTGCGCGGGCTGGGCTGCGGCGTCGTGCTGATCGGCGATGGCGATGTCGCCGGCGTGATCGCAGTGACCGACGAAGACACGACCATCGACATGTATATGGGCCAGGGCGGCGCCCCCGAAGGCGTGCTTGCTGCTGCGGCGCTGCGCTGCGTCGGCGGGCAGTTCAACGGTCGCCTCGTCTTCCGCAACGATGACGAGCGGGCCCGGGCTGCGAAATGGGGGATCGACGATCTCGACCGCATCTACACCCGCGACGATCTGGTGAAGGGCGATTGTATCTTTGCTGCGACCGGGGTCACCGCAGGGTCGCTGCTCGACGGGGTGAAATATCTGCGCGACGGGCGAATGACGACCGAAAGCGTGGTCATGCGCGCCAGCAGCGGTACGGTCCGCTGGATCAAGGGTGAGCACCGCGGAGACTAGGCACGTCGCGGCGGGGAAACGCCTCCGTCCGATGTTGCATATCCGTGACGCTCGGCTAGGCGGGGCGCACATCCAGTTTGCCCGGGGATTCTCCGCATGAAGATCATGGCCGCCAACTCGAACCTGCCGCTCGCGCGGGCCATCGCAGGTTATCTCGAAATGCCGCTTGTCGATGCGCAGGTGCGGCGCTTCGCCGACGAGGAAATTTTCGTCGAGATCCACGAGAACGTGCGCGGCGAGGATGTCTTCGTCGTCCAGTCGACCAGCTATCCGGCGAACGACAATCTCATGGAACTGCTGATCTGCATCGATGCGCTCAAGCGTGCATCGGCGCGGCGGATCACTGCGGTGGTGCCCTATTTCGGTTATGCCCGCCAGGACCGCAAACCCGGCCCGCGTACGCCGATTTCGGCCAAGCTGGTGGCCGATTTGATCACCAAGGCTGGCGCCGATCGCGTGCTCGCGGTCGATCTTCATGCCGGGCAGATCCAGGGCTTTTTCGATATCCCGACCGACAACCTCTTCGCCGCGCCTGTCATGGCAGCGGATATCCAGGCGCGGTATGGCGACCAGGATCTGATGGTCGTCAGCCCCGATGTCGGCGGCGTGGTCCGCGCGCGGGCGCTGGCCAAGCGGCTCGACAACGCCCCGCTGGCCATCGTCGACAAGCGCCGCGACCGCCCCGGCGAAAGCGAAGTGATGAACATCATCGGTGAGGTCTCGGGCCGCCATTGCATCCTGATCGACGATATCGTCGATTCGGGCGGGACGCTGTGCAACGCCGCGCAGGCGCTGCTCGACCAGGGCGCGGCCTCGGTCGCGGCTTATATCACCCATGGCGTGCTTTCGGGCGGGGCCGTGGCGCGGGTCGATGGCTCGGCGCTCAAGGAACTGGTGATCACCGATTCAATCCGCCCGACCGACGATGCCAAGGATTCCGACCGCATCCGCATTCTCACCATCGCCCCGCTGATCGGCGAAGCGGTCCGCCGCATTGCCGACGAAAGCTCGGTCAGCTCGCTGTTCGACTGAGCATGGCGACCGCTGCCGACCTCGCGCTCGCCAATCGCCTTGCCGAAGCGGCGGGCGAAGCGATCCGTCCGCTGTTCCGCGGCGAATGGTCGCAGGAACAGAAGGCGGACCGCAGCTTCGTGACCGAGGCCGACCGCGCCGCCGAAGCCGCGATGCGAGCGATCCTCGAGAGCGAGCGCGCCGATGACGGCATCATCGGCGAGGAATACGGAACGCGCAACGAAGGCGCAGGGCGGCAATGGGTGCTCGATCCGATCGACGGCACCACCAGCTTCATTGCCGGCCGTCCGATTTTCGGCACGCTGATCGCGCTGATGCAGGATGGCTGGCCGGTGCTTGGCGTGATCGACCAGCCGATCGCGCGTGAACGCTGGGTCGGGCGGATCGGCGAGGGCACCACCTTCAACGGCAACCCGGTGCGCGCGGTGGCGTGCAAGGAGCTGTCCGACGGGGTTCTCGGTACGACCACACCGCACCAGTTCTCCGGCGACGATGTCGAAGCCTTCATGGGCGTCGCCAAGGCGGTGGCCGAGCGTAAGATCATCTATGGCGGCGATTGCTACAATTACGGGCTCGTCGCCTCCGGCCATGTCGACATCGTGGTGGAGGCCGGTCTCAAGCTGTATGATTTCGCTGCGCTCGTTCCGGTGGTCGAAGGCGCCGGCGGCGTGATGAGCGACTGGCAGGGCAATCCGCTCGATGCGGGCAGTGACGGGCGCGTGATCGCGCTGGGCGATGCGGCGCGGCTCGAGGATGTGCTCGAGGCCATGGGCGGTTCGGCGATTCCCTCGCACGGGCACTGATCGTCCGCGCACCCGTTTCCCCTGCCATGCAGACCATTTTGATAACCGGCGCGGGCAATGGGATCGGGCGCGCCATCACCATGCATTTCCACGCTCTTGGCTGGCGCGTGATCGGGCTGGACAAGGACGCCGAGGCACTGGCCGAATTGCGCAATGCGCTACCCGGTGAAAATGCGCTCTTCCTAACCGCTGATGTCGGACGCGAAGGCGCGGTCGGTGAGGCATTTGCCCGCATCGCCGAGTGGTTGGGCGAGGCGGCGCTCGATTGTCTCGTCAACAATGCCGGGATCGCCGATCCCTATGCGGGTCCGCTCGAAGACCTCGATCTGGCGGACTGGCAGGCGTGGATCGATGCCAGCCTGACTGCCGCTTTTCTCGTGACCCGCGCCGCGGTGCCGTTCCTCCGCCGTAGTGCCAGCGCGAGCATCGCCAATATCTCTTCCACCCGTTCGGTGATGAGCGAGCCCGACACATCCGCCTATGCCGCGGCCAAGGGCGGGCTCGATGCCCTGACGCAGTCGCTGGCGGTTTCGCTCGGCCCGACGATCCGCGCGAATGCGATCCGGCCCGGCTGGATCGAAACCGGGCCATGGCAAAAGAAAGACAGCCGCAGCGATCCCGATCACCGCCCCAAGGACCGCGAGCAACATCCGGTCGGCCGTATCGGGCGCCCCGAGGATATCGCCGAAGCGGTCGCCTATCTGCACGAAGCGGGTTTCGTGACCGGCCAGCACCTCAATATCGACGGTGGCATGACCGCGAAGATGATCTACGAGCACTGACATGACCGCGGAGGGATCACTTGCAGGACGCATTGCGCTGGTGACGGGCGCGGCGCGCGGGCTCGGCTTCGAGATCGCGCAGCGGCTGGCCGAGCGCGGCGCTACCGTATGGCTCAACGGGCGCGAGGCAGAGGCGCTCCGGGCCGCCGCCGCGCGGATCGGTGCGCACGCACAGGTGCTCCCCTTCGACATTGGCGACGACCGGGCGAGCGCGGCAGCTTTCGCGCGGCTCGCCGAGGGCGGCCTCGATATCCTCGTCAACAACGTCGGGCAGCGCGACCGGCGGCCGCTGGCCCAGCTTCAGCGCGACGACATGGCGGCGATGCTGGCGACCAACCTCGTCGCGCCCTTCGATCTCGCGCGCCGCGCGGTGCCGCTGATGCAGGCGCGCAAATACGGGCGGATCATCAACATCACCTCGATCGCCGCCGATATCGCGCGCGGCGATGTGCTCTATACCGCCAGCAAGGGCGGGCTGGCCGCGCTGACCCGCGCGCTGGCAGCCGAGCTCGGCATCACCGGGATTACGGTCAATGCGGTCGCCCCGGGCTATTTCGCGACCGAGGCGAACGGGACAATGACTGCCGATCCGAAGATCGCCCGGCACCTCGCCCGGCGCACTTCGCTCGGCCGCTGGGGCGAACCGGGCGAGATCGCCGGGGCGGTCGCTTTCCTCGCTTCGCCCGAAGCAAGCTATATCACCGGGCACACGCTGGCGGTCGATGGCGGCTATCTCACCCACTTCTGACTTGCTTTACCGCGCAGAATCGCTATCAGCGCGCCCTTCACCGACACGTGATTCATCTGCCGGTCTGGCCGTAAGGGCTGCCAGGGCTGGTTGGACGTGTCTCTGTCAAGGAGATGAAAATGCCCAAGCTTAAGACCAAGAGCGGTGTGAAGAAACGCTTCAAGATCACTGCAACCGGCAAGGTCAAGCATGGTGTCGCCGGCAAGCGCCACCGCCTGATGAGCCACAATGCGAAGTATATTCGCCAGAACCGCGGCACCACTGTCCTGTCGGATGCCGACAGCAGAACAGTGAAAAAGTGGGCGCCCTACGGCCTCGACTGAGCGCGAATTAAGGAGAATACGAAATGCCTCGCATTAAACGCGGCGTCACCACGCGCCAGAAGCACAAGCGGCTATTGGATCAGGCGAAGGGCTATCGCGGCCGTCGCAAGAACACGATCCGTGTCGCTCGCCAGGCCGTCGAAAAGGCCGGCCAGTACGCCTATCGCGACCGCAAGGTCAAAAAGCGCAACTTCCGCGCCCTGTGGATCCAGCGCATCAACGCTGCGGTCCGCGCCGAAGGCCTGACCTATTCGCAGTTCATGCACGGCACCAAGCTTGCCGGCATCGAGCTCGATCGCAAGGTCATGGCCGATCTGGCGATGAACGAAGGCGCTGCCTTCAAGGCGATCATCGATCAGGCCAAAAAGGCGCTTCCCGCCTAGGCTCCTGTTTTTCAGGAACTTTCAAAGGGCGCTCCGCGAGGGGCGCCCTTTTTGCATGGGTGGAACTTGTCGCCCATCGACAACTGTCTATGATCCGGGTTCGCAAGTCGGAGGGCGCGGTTGACCGGTTTGGACAGTATCGATGTGCGTTTCTTTGCGCCGCCTGCCGATCTGGCCCCCTGTTTCACGACTTTCTACCGGCTCGAGGTGAACCTGCCTGCGGGCGAGACGCTTGAGGACTGGCTGCAGCCCGAGTGGGCCAATCTGCGGTTCTTCTCCGACAATCCGCCTACGGCCGAGTTTCCTGACGGGCCACGCGTCAGCGGCGCACGCTTCCAGGCGACGGGGCCGAGTTCATGCCCCACGCACTTCACCATCGGGCGCACGCGCATGTGGGGCATTGGCCTGTTCCCGCTGGGCTGGGCGCGCTTTATCGGGACCTCGGCGAGCGATCACAGCAACACCATCGTCGATGGCGAGCAATCCCCGATCTTCGAACGGTTCGCGCCCTTGTGCGAAAAACTGTGCACCCGCGACTATTCGGACGAGGAACAGTTCGGCTTCCTGACCGACTTCTTCCGCCAGTTGGCGGACCCACCGAGCGAACAGCGGCGAATCCAGAAAATCCACGGAGTGATGGTCGATCCGCAGCTCTTGCTGGTCGAGGAATTCGCACGGCGCAGCGGGATGTCCAAGCGCACGCTCGAACGCATTTGCGCGCGCCATTTCGGGTTCTCGCCCCGCCTGTTGCTGCGCCGCCAACGGCTGATGCGCAGTCTCGCCGCCTTCATGCTCGAACCGCGGTCCAGCTGGTCCGCCGTGATCGACCGCCATTATCACGACCAGTCGCATTTCGTGCATGAGTTCCACGCCTTCATGCGCTGCACGCCCAGCGAATTCGCCGCGCAGCCGCATCCCGTGCTCGGTGCCTTCATGGCCGAGCGCAAGCGGATCTGGGGATCGCCCGCGCAAACGCTCGACACGCCGGACTGACGGAGGCCGGCGTGGCTATCGACTATGCAGCGATGGGATGGATGATCTCTATGGTCGAGTGGCCGAATGCCGACAGGGCAGGACGGCGATGAGCACCGGGCATGCCCAGGCTGGCGTGGCGCTGCGGTTTTTCCTTCCGCCTCCGAGCCTGCGTCCGTTTGTGTCGACGCTTTATCACATGGAGATCTCCGGCGCCGATCCGCAGCCGATCGAAGACTGGCTGCATCCCGAATGGGCCAACCTGAGGATCATTCCCGACCGGACCGTCGCCGCCGGGATCGGGGGCAAGCCGCTCCAGCGAATACCCCGCGCGGTGGTCGTCGGACCGACCAGCGTGGCGACCCATTTCCGGGCCTGCAACGGTCGCTCGTGGGGGATCGGACTGCTGCCATTGGGCTGGGCGCGTCTGACCGCTGCCCCCGCCAGCAGCTATGCCGACGACTATGCCGATATCGCGGTGGATCCGGCGTTCGCCCGTCTGCAACCGCTGGGTGCCTGTGTGCCCGCGGGCAGCGGCGATCTGGCCACCGAAAAGACCGCTTTGCTCCGCGAGCTGAAACGGCTGCTGGCGTGTCCCGTAGCACGCGAGAAGGATATCCTGCGGGTCGAGGAGGCGCTGGCCGATCCGCGCTTCGGCACCGTCGCCGAACTGGCCGAGGAGCTGGGCATGAGCACGCGGACCATGGAGCGGTTTTCCAGCCGCGTATTCGGCTTTGCCCCGCAATTGCTCCTGCGCCGCCAGCGCTTTATGCGCAGTCTCGCCAAATTCATGCTCGATCCTTCGCTCAGGTGGATCGACACGCTCGACAGCCATTATCACGACCAGGCCCACTTCGTGCGCGACTTCAAGCGGTTCATGACCATGTCGCCCAGTGCCTATGCCAAGCGTCCGCACCCCGTGCTGATCGCCGCCGCGCATGCGCGCATGGCGGTGGCGGGCCAGGCGTCACAAGTGCTGCATCGGCGCTCGATCGACTAGCATCCGCCGGAAGCGGGACTAGGCGGCCAACCGGGCTCGGCCGCGTATGACCGACGGGGCAAAACTCTTGCATTTCCGCGAAATTAACCCTTAGGCCCCGCGCAGGGGAGCACGATGATGACATCGTCGTTGAGGGTATCCGAATACGATTCGGACGGTTTGCGATTGCGGCTCGTGCGGCCGCCGCCCGACCTCGCGCCCTATCTCTCCGCCTATTACCGAACCGAATTGGACGACGGCGTGGAGGTCGAGGATTGGCTTCCTCCCGAAGAGGCAAACCTGCGCACCGGCGAGGCATCGATCTACACGGCGGTAATCGGCGAAGGTCCGCTCGCCCCCGTGCCCGCGGCGGTCCTCTCCGGTCCCACCGACCGGGTCACGCGCGTGCGGATCGTCGGGGGCAATTTCTGGGGCATCGGCCTGACCCCGGCCGGCTGGACGCGGTTCATCGGAACACCCGCCAGCGAGATGGCCAACAGGTTTTGCGCTATGGGCCAGACGGCGACCGACCGATCGCTCCATGCCATGCTCGACCAACTGCGCCGTGACGGTGACGATCTTTCCGCCGCGGCGCGGCTGATCAACCGGACCTTCCGCGCCCTGCTTGGCGAGCAGCCAGAGGCCGAAGCGACCGTGCAGGCGGTCCACCGCGGCGTATTGGCACTGGAAAGCACCTCCGTGCGGGCGATGTCCGCGCAGATCGGCCTGAATGCGCGTACCTTCGAACGCTTCTGCAAGCGGCATTTCGGCTTTGCCCCGCGCACCCTGCTGCGGCGGCAGCGATTCCTGCGCAGTCTTGGCGAATATATGCTCGATCCGTCGATGCGCTGGATCGGGTCGCTCGACATGCACTATTGGGACCAGGCGCATTTCATCCGGGACTTCCGCGCCACGATGAACATGACGCCGAGCGAGTTCGCTGCGCTGCCTCATCCGGTAATCAAGGCTGCGGTGAGTGTGTCGAACATGAACGGCGGCGTGGCGATGCAGGCGCTGTACCACCCCGAACGGCTCGCCCGACCCGAAACTGGGCTTTAGCATTTCGCCACATCGGGCTAGGGGCGCGGTGCACAGAGTCCCGATAATTCCAAGCAGACATGATGACCGACCTCGACCAACTCAAGACCGATGCGCTGACGCGGATCGAAAATGCTCCCGACGCAGTCGCGCTCGAAGCGCTGCGGATCGAATTCCTCGGCAAGCAGGGATCGATCTCGGGATTGATGAAAACGCTCGGCAAGATGTCGCCCGAAGACCGGCAGGTGCAAGGACCCTTGCTCAACAGCCTGCGCACCGCGGCCGCCGATGCTATCGCCGCGCGCAAGGCGGTGCTCGAGGATGCGGAGCTCGAAGCGCGCCTTGCCACCGAAAGCCTCGACCTCACATTGCCCGCACCGGTTGCCCCCAGGGGGTCGGTCCATCCGGTCAGCCAGGTGATGGACGAACTGGCGGAGATCTTTGCCGATCTCGGCTTCTCGGTCGCCACCGGTCCGGAGATCGAGGACGACTGGCACAATTTCACCGCGCTCAACATGGCCGAAACGCATCCTGCGCGTGCAATGCACGACACGTTTTATTTCCCCGACCACGATAGCGACGGGCACCGCATGCTGCTGCGTACGCATACCTCGCCGGTGCAGATCCGCTCGATGGTCGAGGTTGCTTCGAAGGATGCAGGGGGCGCGCCGATCCGGATCATCGCCCCGGGCCGCGTCTATCGCAGCGACAGCGACGCGACGCACACGCCGATGTTCCACCAGGCCGAAGGGCTGGTGATCGATCGCGATATTCACCTTGGCCATCTCAAGTGGACGCTGGAGACCTTTCTCAAGGCCTTCTTCGAACGCGACGATATCGTGCTGCGCCTGCGCCCGTCCTATTTCCCCTTTACCGAGCCGTCGGTCGAGGTCGATGTCGGCTGGCAGGATGTGAAGGGCCGCCGTGTTCTGGGCGGTGACGGCGATGCTCCGGGCCATGGCTGGATGGAATTGCTGGGCAGCGGCATGGTCAACCGCCGCGTGCTCGAGTTCGCCGGGCTCGACGCCGACGAATGGCAGGGCTTCGCCTTCGGCGTGGGCGTCGACCGCCTCGCCATGCTCAAATACGGGATGGACGATTTGCGGGCCTTCTTCGACGGCGACGGGCGCTGGCTCGATCATTACGGCTTCAGCCCGTTCGATCAGCCGACCCTTTCCGCAGGCGTAGGAGCGAAGGCATGAAGTTCTCGCTTGAATGGCTCAAGCACTTCCTCGACACCGATGCTTCGGTGCCGGAAATCGCAGCCGCGCTCAACCGGATCGGCCACGAGGTCGAAGGCATCGAGGACCCGGCGGAAAGGCTCGCAGGGTTCCGCGTCGCCAAGGTGCTGACCGCTGCCAAGCATCCCGATGCCGACAAGCTGCAGGTGCTGAGCGTCGACACGGGCGAGGGCGATCCGCTGCAGGTCGTCTGCGGTGCGCCCAATGCGCGTGCGGGCATGAAGGGCGTGCTGGGCCTGCCCGGCGCGGTGGTTCCGGCCAATGGCATGGAGCTGCGCAAGAGCGCGATCCGCGGGATCGAATCGAACGGCATGATGTGTTCGGTGCGCGAGCTCGAACTGGGCGATGAACACGACGGCATTATTGAACTGCCCGAGGATGCAGCAGTCGGCACCAGCTTTGCCGAATATAGCGATGCCTCGCCCGTGTTCGACGTCGCGATCACGCCCGACCGGCCCGATTGCATGGGCGTGCTGGGCATTGCGCGCGATCTTGCTGCTGCGGGGCTGGGGACGTTCAAACCGGTCGATGTGCCTGCCATCGCGGGCGACGGCGCCTGCCCGGTCGAAGTGAAGATCGAGGACACGGAAGGTGTTCCGGCCTATTTCGCCCGGGTGATCCGCGGCGTTCGCAACGGCCCATCGCCCGACTGGATGCAGCACCTGCTCAAGGCGGCCGGCCAGCGGCCGATCAGCGCGCTGGTCGACTGCACCAACTACCTGATGTTCGCGACCGGGCGCCCGGCGCATGTCTACGACCTTGCCAAGCTGACCGGCGCGATGGTCGCGCGCCGCGCGGCGGCTGGCGAGAGCGTCGAGGCGCTGAACGAGAAGATCTACACGCTCGACGACACCATGACCGTGATCGCCGACGATAGCGGCGTGCACGATATCGGCGGGATCATGGGCGGCGCGCATTCGGGCGCGGCCGATGACACTTGCGATGTCCTGCTCGAGATCGCCTATTTCGACCCCGAACGCATTGGTGTGACCGGGCGCAAGCTGGGTCTCGCCTCCGATGCACGTACGCGCTTCGAGCGCGGCGTTGACCCAGTGTTTCTCGACGACGGCCTGGCGCTGCTGACCGATCTGATCGTCCAGACCTGCGGCGGCCAGCCGACCGAAGTGGTGCGCGTGGGTGAGCCGCCCGCCGAAGCCAAGGTCGTGGCATTCGATCCCGCGCTGACCGCGCGTCTGGGCGGTGTCGAAATCGGCGAAGACGAACAGCGCCGCATCCTCGAAGCGCTCGACTTCACCGTCGGGGCCGACTGGCAGGTCACCTGTCCGCCGCGCCGTCACGATATCGAAGGCGCCGCCGATCTGGTCGAGGAAGTGGTCCGCATTTACGGCCTCGATCACGTCGCCAGCGTCGCGCTTCCGCGGGCCGAAGGCGTAGCGAAGGCGACCGCGTCCCCGCAGCAGCAGCTTGAGCGCAAGCTGCGCCGCGCTGCCGCCGCACGCGGACTCAACGAAGCGGTGACCTGGTCCTTCCTCCCCACCGCCGAAGCCGAGCATTTCGCCGATGGCACCGCGCTATGGGTGCTCGACAATCCGATCAGCGAAGACATGAAGGCAATGCGCCCCTCGCTGATCCCCGGCCTGCTGAGCGCTGCCAAGCGCAATGCCGATCGCGGCGCCGATGGCTCGCGGCTGTTCGAGCTCGGGCGGCGGTATTTCCGCGGCAAGGATGGCGCAAGCGACGAGAAGCCGACGCTGGGTATGGTGCTGGCGGGCGACAAGGCGCCGCGTGGCTGGGCGCAGGGCAAGGCCGCGCAGTTCGACGCGTACGACGCCAAGGCCGAGGCGGAAGCACTGCTCGCCGCCGCTGGCGCGCCGGTCGATAATCTGATGGTCATGGGCGAGGCGGGTGACCAGTTCCACCCCGGCCAGTCGGGTACCTTGCGGCTCGGCCCCAAGAATGTGCTCGCCCGCTTTGGCGCGCTGCACCCCAAAACGCTCAGGACCTTCGATATCGATGGTCCGGTAATGGCGGTCGAGATTTTCCTCCACGCCATCCCCGCGAAAAAGGGCGGCGGCAGCTTTGCCCGTCTTCCCTTTGCGCCGCCGGCGCTGCAGGCGGTCACGCGCGATTTCGCCTTCCTCGTCCCCGCGGACCTTCCCGCGAATGACCTCGTGCGCACAGTCAGGGGGGCGGACAAGCAGGCCATCGTCGAGGCGCGAGTGTTCGACGTGTTCGCGGGCCAGGGCGTGCCCGAGGGACGCAAGTCGGTGGCGGTGGAAGTGGTGCTGCAGCCTGGCGAGAAGAGTTTCACCGATGCCGAGATCAAGGTGATCGCCGACAAGGTCGTTGCTGCGGCCGGCAAGCAGGGCGCGGAGCTACGCGGATGACCAAGACTGCTTTCGTGACCGGCGGCACAGCGGGCATTGGCGAGGCCACCGTCCGCACACTGGTGGCAAGCGGCTGGCGCTGTATTGCGACCGGTCGCCGCAAGGAACGCCTCGATGCGCTTGTCGAAGAGTTGGGCGCGGACAAAGTCCACCCCGCAGTTTTCGATGTGCGCGATGCCGATGCGATGGACGCTGCTATTGCCGCGCTGCCGGATGGTTTTGCGGGCATCGACCTGCTGGTCAACAATGCCGGTCTCGCGCGGGGTCTATCGCCCGCGCAGGAAGCCAGCCTCGACGACTGGCAGACCATGATCGACACCAATGTGACCGCGATGGTAGTGCTTACCCGCAAGCTCCTGCCGACGCTGATCGAGCGCAAGGGCGCGATCATTGCGATCGGCTCGGTGGCGGGCAATTATGTCTATCCCGGCGGCAACGTCTATGCCGGATCGAAGGCCTTCGCGAACCACTTCACGCTCGCGCTGCGCGCCGACCTGCATGGTACCGGCGTACGCGTGACGAGCATCGAGCCGGGCATGGTCGAAACCGAATTCACGCTGGTGCGCACCGGCAGCCAGGATGCCAGCGACGACCTCTACCGCGGCGTCCAGCCGATGACCGGGCAGGATATCGCCGACATGATCAAATGGGTCGCCGAACTGCCTCCGCATCTCAACATCAACCGGCTCGAGCCGATGCCGGTGAACCAGGATTTCGCCGGCCTTCGGGTGGCGAGAGAGCACCACTGACCGTCACCCCCGCGACGGCGGGGGTCCAGCCGACCTTTCCGCCCGTTGATATGTTATCTGGATTTCCGCCTGCGCGGGAATGACGAGGAAAGTTGAAATGTCGAACCGCCGTACCTTCGCGATCATTTCGCACCCCGACGCGGGCAAGACCACGCTCACCGAAAAGCTGCTGCTGACCGGCGGCGCGATCCATCTGGCGGGCGAGGTCAAGGCGCGCGGACAGGCGCGGCGTGCGCGGTCCGACTGGATGAAGATCGAACAGCAGCGCGGCATCTCGGTGACCAGCTCGGTCATGACCTTCGAACGCGAAGGCATCACCTTCAACCTGCTCGACACGCCGGGGCACGAGGATTTCTCCGAAGATACCTATCGCACGCTGACCGCGGTCGACAGCGCGATCATGGTGATCGATGCCGCCAAGGGTATCGAGCCGCAAACGCGCAAGCTGTTCGAGGTATGCCGCCTGCGTTCGGTCCCGATCATCACCTTCGTCAACAAGGTCGACCGCGAGGGCCGACCGGTGTTCGAGCTGCTCGACGAGATTGCCGACATGCTCGCGCTCGATGTCAGCCCGCAGGCCTATCCGGTGGGCATGGGCGGCGAGTTCGAAGGCGTGCTCGATTTCGCCAGCGGCTGCGTCGCGCGGCCCGAGGGACCCAGCAAGGAATTCCTCGGCAAGCGCGACTGCGATGCGGAAATCCCCGAACGCTTCGCCGAAAACATCGAACTGGCGCAGATCGGCTATCCCGAATTCGATCTGGAAGCCTATCGCAATGGCGATCTGACCCCGGTCTATTTCGGCTCCGCACTGAAGAACTTCGGCGTCACCGAGCTGATCGAGGCGATTGCGCAATACGCGCCGCCGCCGCGTCCGCAGCCCGCGGGGGAAGAGCAGATCCCGCCAACCCGCGACGAGGTCACCGGTTTCATCTTCAAGGTCCAGGCGAACATGGACCCCAACCACCGTGACCGGATCGCCTTCATGCGGCAGGTTTCCGGGACCTTCAAACGCGGCATGAAGCTGACGCCGAGCGGGCTGGGCAAACCCGTGGCGATCCATTCGCCGATCCTGTTCTTCGCGCAGGACCGCGAGGTGGCCGACACCGCCGAACCGGGCGACATCATCGGCATACCCAACCACGGCACGCTGCGGGTGGGCGATACGCTGTCCGAAAAGAACGTGATCCGCTTTACCGGCCTGCCCAATTTTGCACCTGAAATCCTGCGCCGTGTGGCGCTGGTCGATCCGACCAAGACCAAGCAATTGCGCAAAGCGCTCGATGACCTTTCCGAAGAGGGCGTGATCCAAGTGTTCTATCCCGAGCTGGGCGGGCAGTGGATCATCGGCGTCGTCGGCCAATTGCAGCTCGAGGTGCTGATCAGCCGCCTGTCGGCCGAATATAAGGTCGAAGCCAAGCTCGAAGCGTCGCCCTTTGCCACTGCACGCTGGGTCAGGGGGGATGCGAAGGCGTTGGCGGAGTTCGAGAAATTCAACCTGTCGACCCTGGCCAAGGATCGCGACGGCGATCTGGTGTTCATGGCCAAGAGCCCGTGGGACGTGAACTACCAGCAGGAAAAGAACCCCGACCTCATCTTCTCGGCGACGAAGGAGCGGTAGGCTTGCGGGCACGGCGGCGACGCGGCATGGAAATCGCATGACGCTACATGCCGGACCGACCTCGCAGACCTTTATCTCGCAGCGCCTGCGCCTCCATTATCTCGACTGGGGCAATCGCGGGAAACCGCCGCTGGTGCTGGTGCATGGCGGACGCGACCATGCGCGCAGCTGGGACTGGGTCGCCGAGCAGCTGCGCGACGACTGGCATGTGGTCGCGCTGGATCACCGCGGGCACGGCGATTCCGACTGGGTCAGCGATGGCAATTACTCGTCGAACGATATGGTCTACGACCTTGCGCAGTTGATCCACCAATTGGGTGTCGGCCCGGTGACGATCGTCAGCCATTCGATGGGGGGCAATGTCTCGCTGCGCTATGCCGGGACCTTCCCCGAGATGGTCACCAAGATCGTCGCGATCGAAGGGCTGGGGCCAAGCCCCAAGCGGCAGGCCGAAATGCGCGCCGATCCCTATCCGCAGCGCCTCAACGAATGGATCGGCAAGAAACGCGCCGCTTCGGGCCGCAGCCCGCGCAAATACGACAGCATCGAAGCCGCCTTCGCGCGGATGATCGAAGAGAACAGCTACCTCACCGAGGAACAGGCGCGTCACCTGACGGTCCACGGGGTCAACCGCAACGAAGACGGCACCTACAGCTGGAAGTTCGACCCGCATCTCAACGTCTGGGCGGTCGAGGATGTGGCCGATGAATTCCTCTTCCAGACCTGGGCCGCGATCAGCGCGCCGACCCTGCTGCTGTATGGCGCCGACAGCTGGGCTTCCAATCCCGAGGGCGACGGCCGGCTCGACCATTTCGCCAATGCGCAAGTGATCGAGTTCGAGAATGCGGGCCACTGGCTGCATCACGACCAGTTCGACCGCTTTATGGCGACGCTGAGGGACTTTCTTTAGTGGCGGAATTCTTCGATCGGCTGGATGAGAAGCACATGGCCATGATCGGCAGGCAGCCGGTCTTCTTCGTCGCCACCGCCGCCGACGATGCGCGCATCAATCTCAGCCCCAAGGGCTATGACGCGTTTCGCGTACTATCGCCGACCCGCGTCGCCTATCTCGATCTTGGAGGCTCGGGCAACGAGACGCACGCCCATCTTGCGGCCGACGGGCGCATCACGGTGATGTTCTGCAATTTCGACCGGCCCGCGCTGATCCTGCGGATCTATGGCCGCGGACGCCCGGTCCTGCCGCAGGATGCGGACTGGGACGCATTGGCCGGTCAATTCGATCTGCTGCCCGGCACGCGGCAGATCTTCGACATCGCGGTCGAGAGTGTGCAGACCAGTTGCGGCTGGGGTGTGCCCTTCATGGATTATCGTGAGGAGCGGCACACGCTCAAGAAAGCGCATGGCCAGGCCGATCCCGATGAGTGGGTTGCCAAGACGCAGGGACGCACCATCAGTATCGATGGTCTTCCGACCCGGCCGACCGACCGCTATTTCAAGGGTGAGTAGCCCCGCGTGCAGCTTACCTTCGCCAGCTACAACATCCACAAGGCCGTCGGGCTTGATCGCAAGCGCGATCCCGAGCGCATCCTGTCGGTTCTGAACGAGATCGATGCGGACATCATTGCGCTGCAGGAAGCCGACCGGCGCATCGGCGAACGCGCAAGCGTGCTCCCGCGCGCTGAGATCGACGACACGCGCTGGCGGGTGATCGAGGTGGCCAAGCGCCCGCGCAGCATCGGCTGGCATGGCAATGCCCTGCTGGTGCGGCGCGATTTGGAGGTCGTCTCGGGCGAGGCGCTCGACCTGCCCACGCTCGAGCCGCGCGGTGCCGCCTGCGGCGAAATCATGATCGAGGGCGAGCGCCTGCGCGTCATCGGTACGCATCTCGACCTATCCGGCCTGCGCCGCCGCGACCAGATCCGGTCGCTGCTGACCTTTGTCGGCGATTGCGCCGGCGACCTGCCCACCGTCATCATGGGCGATTTCAACCAATGGGGCCGCAGCACGGGGGCCATGCGCGAATTCACCAATGGCTGGCGCATCATCACCCCCGGTCGCAGCTACCCCAGCCGCCAGCCGGTGGCCACGCTCGACCGCATCGTGGCGAGCAGGCACTGGACCCTCGTCGACGCCGAGGTCCACCACACTGGCCTGTCGGCGGTGGCTTCGGATCATTTGCCCATCATGGCCACACTCGACCTGATCAAAAAATAGGCATGCGCCTAATCTGTGGGCAATAATCGAAGCGTTAGGCCTGCGGTTGCGCCTGTTTCTTACCGTAATCGCGTTTGGCACGCACATTGCTGACTGTGACCCGCCGGTGCTTGGCCGGTGGATCACACAGGGGGTGAAGGCGTGAAATTCATCATCGCAGTCATCAAGCCATTCAAGCTCGACGAAGTGCGCGAAGCGCTTGGCGGCATTGGAGTGGCGGGAATGACCGTTACCGAAGTCAAGGGTTTCGGCCGCCAGAAAGGCCAGACCGAAATCTACCGCGGCGCCGAATACTCGACCAACATGCTGCCCAAGGTGAAGCTCGAGATCGCCGCTGCCGACGACCTCGCCGATCAGGTGGTCGAGACGATCCAGCAAACCGCCAGCACCGAGGCAATCGGCGACGGCAAGATCTTCGTGTTCGACCTTGCCAGCGCGACGCGCATTCGCACCGGCGAGACCGGCGACACCGCGCTTTGAGGGGGCTTCCGCAAATGACCAGAAAATTTCTCCATGCAGCACCCCTGGCCGTGGCCGGGTTGCTTCTTTCCGAACCTGCCTTCGCGCAGGACGCTGTCAGCGCCGAGGCGCTCGAAGCCGCGGGCGCGGTCTCCGGCGGCACCGCTTACATCTTCAACACGCTGCTGTTCCTGATCGGCGGCTTCCTCGTCATGTGGATGGCCGCCGGCTTCGCCATGCTCGAAGCCGGCCTCGTGCGTTCCAAGAACGTCTCGGTGCAATGTCTCAAGAACATCGGTCTCTATTCGATCGCGGGGCTCATGTTCTGGGTGATCGGCTATTCGATCGCCTATCCCGGCTTCGAAGGGGGCTTCTTCGGCATCGCCGATTTCCCCTATTGGATGCAGGGCGTGGGTGAAGCCGATACCGACACCGGCTATTCGATCGCGTCCGACTGGTTCTTCCAGATGGTCTTCTGCGCCACCACCGCCTCGATCGTTTCGGGCACCGTGGCCGAGCGGATCAAGATCGTTCCGTTCTTCATCTTCGTCACGCTGCTGACCGGCTTCATCTATCCGGTCATCGTCAGCTGGGAATGGGGCGCTGGCTGGCTCGACGCGATGGGCTTCTCGGACTTTGCCGGTTCGACGCTGGTCCACTCGACCGGTGGCTGGGCCGCTCTGATGGGTGCGCTGATCATCGGGCCGCGTCTGGGCCGCTATACCGACAAGGGCGTGACGGTCTTCCCGGGTTCGAGCATTCCGCTCGCGACGCTGGGGACCTTCATCCTGTGGCTCGGCTGGTTCGGCTTCAACGGCGCTTCGCAGCTTGCCATGGGCACCATCGGTGATGTCTCCGACGTGTCGAAGATCTTCGTCAACACCAACATGGCCGCTGCGGCCGGCGTGGTCGTGGCGATCATCCTGACGCAGCTGCGCTACGGCAAGGCGGATACCACCATGGCGCTCAACGGCGCGCTGGCCGGCCTCGTTGCCATCACCGCCGAACCGCTCACGCCCAATGTCGGCATGGCGATCATCATCGGCGGGATCGGCGGCGCACTGCCCGTTATCTTCGTCCCGCTGCTCGACAAGCTGAAGATCGACGATGTCGTCGGCGCAATCCCGGTCCACCTCGTGGCCGGTATCTGGGGCACGCTCGCCGTGCCGCTGACCAACACCGGCGTGCCCTTCGTGGCGCAGCTGACGGGTGTGGTTGCGACCGGCGTGTTCGTCTGCGTGACCTCGGGCATCGTGTGGTTCGCACTCAAGTCGACGATCGGCGTGCGTCCCAGCGAAGAAGAAGAGATGGCAGGTCTCGACCTCGGCGAAACCGGGATCGAAGCCTATCCGGAATTTGCCCGGGCCAACTGATTACCAGTTCGGCGGGGGCGCCGTTCTCTCTCCTCTCCTCGGGCGCCCCCGCCTACCCATGTTCCTCCTGCGAACACCGACTGAATTGGGCCGGAGATTACTTCTCCGGCCCCTTTTTTATGCGCGATGCGCACTGTGATATTTTTTGCTGCGGCGGGCGCGGGATAGGCACGAAAAAAGCGGGCCGGGGAGATGATCCCCGGCCCGCTTTTCTGATCTGCGACAAGGCTCTTAGGCCGCGAGCGCATCCTTGACGAAATCGGCGCAGCGCTCGCCGATCATGATGCTCGGGGCATTGGTGTTGCCCGAGACCAGCCGCGGCATGACGCTGGCATCGGCGACATAGAGGCCTTCGATCCCGTTCGCCTTGAGCGTCGGATCGACCACCGCATCCTTGTCCCCGCCCATGCGGCAGGTGCCCACGGGGTGATAGACGGTGTCGGCGCGGTTGCGGATCAGCGCATCGAGCTGGGCGTCGTCGTCCAGATCGATCGGGTAGCGATCCTGCGGGTCGTATTTCGCCAGGCTCGGCGAGGATACGATGCGGTGCGACAGGCGGACGCCTTCGCGCAAGGTCGCGATATCGCGCTCGTCGTCGAGGAAATTGGGATCGATCCGCGGGGCGAGCCGCGCGTCGCGCCCGTCGAGCCGTACCGTGCCCCGGCTTTCGGGCCGCAGCACGCAGGCGTGAAGCGAGAACCCGTGCCCCTTGACCTTGGTCCGGCCGTGATCCTCGAGCATCGCCGGGACGAAGTGCCACTGGATATCGGGCGCGGGCGCGTCGGGCATGACGGTCCAGAACCCGCCCGCCTCGGCATAGGGAGTGGTCATGATCCCGGTGCGCTTGCGGCGGTGCTCGATGATCGCCTTGACCATCCGCACGGTCCCGGCGAGGCTGTCGCCGACCAGATCCTTGCTCTCGGTCTGCCAGCTCGACACATAGTCGATATGGTCCTGCAGATCGCTGCCCACCGCGGGCCGGTCGACCGCGACGTCGATCCCGTGTTCCTTGAGATGCGCGGCAGGACCGATGCCCGACAGCATCAGGATCTGCGGCGAGTTGAATGCGCCCGCCGACAGCACCACCGCGCCGCGCGCCTTGATGCTGCGTTCCTGATCGCCGACGGTATAGGTCACGCCGGTCACCCGGCCATTGGTGATGTCGAGCCGCTGGACGCTGACGCCGATCCGCACGTCGAGGTTCTTAGACCCGCGCTTGGGTTCGACATAGGCGCGCGCCGCGGACCAGCGTTCGCCGTCCTTCTGCGTTACCTGGTAAAGCCCGAAGCCCTCCTGCTGCGCGCCGTTGAAATCGGCATTGCGCGGCAATTGCAGCTGCGCGGCGGCCTCGACGAAGGCGACACTGCCCGGGTTGGGCCATTTCTGGTCCGACACCCACAGCGGACCCGAAGCCCCGTGATGGTCGTCGGCGCCGCGCACATTGTGTTCGGCGCGCTTGAAATAGGGCAGCACATCGTCATGGCTCCAGCCGGTGCAGCCAAGCTCGGCCCACTGGTCGTAATCCCAGTGATTGCCGCGGATATAGATCATGGCATTGATCGCCGAAGACCCGCCCAAACCGCGCCCGCGCGGCTGGTAGCCGGTCCTTCCGTTCAGCCCCTTTTGCGGGACGGTCTCGAAGCGATAGTTCGAACCTGCGCGCAGGAAGGGCATGAGCCCGGGTGTCTTGACCAGCATTGTGTCGTTGCGCGGGCCGGCCTCCAGCAAGCAAACGCTTTTCCCCGCCTCGGCCAGCCGCCCGGAAACAGCGCTCCCCGCGCTGCCGCCACCGATTACGATGACATCGAATTCGTCCATGATATCTCCTCTCGAATCGAGAGGTTAGGCAGCCTCGGCCTCGCCCGCAATCCGGTTTTCAGATGAAACCGATTTTTCTTCCCCACCGGCCCTTTCGATCCAACGGCTGCGGATCTGGTCGGAGGTCTCGCGGCTCCCGTCATGCGTCCAGCCGGGTTCGCGCAGCAGGTAGGACAGTTTGTGCTTCCACGGTGCGCGCCACATGTCCTGCGCGATGCCGACCCACTCGTGGAACACCGACCACAGCAGGTTGAAGCTGCCCAGCTGCTTGACGATGCCATAACGGATCTTCTCGTCCCTGACCTCGGGTTCAAAAGTGCCGAACAGCTTGTCCCACACGATAAAGACCCCGGCATAATTGCGGTCCAGATAGCGCGGGTTGGTGGCATGGTGGACGCGGTGGTGGCTCGGCGTGTTCATTACCGCCTCGAACCAGCGCGGCATCCGGTCGATCGCTTCGGTATGGATCCAGAACTGGTAGATCAGGTTGAACCCGCCGCAGATCGCGATCATCCCTGGGTGAAAGCCGAGCAGGACCAGCGGCAGCGCGAAGACGAAACTCAGCGTCAGGAAACCGGTCCAGGTCTGCCGCAGCGCGGTCGAGAGATTGTAGTGCTGGCTCGAATGGTGGTTCACATGGCTCGCCCAGAACCAGCGCACCCGGTGACCGAAACGGTGAACCCAGTAATATTTGAGGTCGTCGAGCACGAAGCACAGCGCGAAGGCCCACCATGTCCAGGGTATATCGAACAGGCGGAACTGCCACAGCCACAGGAAGAGCGCGAAGAAGAACCCGCCGAACAGCAGCCCCGAGACCGTGGAGCCCAGGCCGAAGGCGAGGCTGGTGAGCGTATCCCTGGGTTCATACGCATCGGGGCGCTTGCGCCAGGCCCAGACCATCTCGATCAGGACCAGCGCGACGAAGCCGGGTACGGCATATTCGGTGGGCGAGAAATCGGGCATGGCAGTTACCTTTGTATCGCCTCTATCGCGCGAACCCAAGCCGCCGGATCGTCGAGCACGAGCCGCACCGAACCATAGCGCTTCTCGGCCGTGTCGATCACCAGTTCCGTGTCGGTGCGATGTACCCGCGCTGCGGCCGTGAGGATGCGTCCGGCAAAATGCACACCATGCGGGCGGAGCAGGAGGATACGGCCCGCAGCATCGCGCATCACGGCCGCTCGACCATCACGATCCAGCCCGATTGCGACCGGCTCGTATCCGCTGACTGCATCGTCTGCGGCGCGGCGCGCGGCGGCTTCGTCGGCCAATCGCGGTGCGGGACCGAGCTTGAGCCAATAGGCCAGTCCGGCCAGCGCTAGGATGGCGACGAGCGATCCGAGAAACTGGAGCAGGGCGGGCGGAACATCCATGCGCAAGGCGATTGGCACGGGAGCCGCTTTGCGGCAAGCAGGCTGTAACAGGGAGACGCACATGAAATCACTAGCCATTCTCGCCGCCGGAGCCGCACTGCTCGCCGCGCCCGCCGCCGCGCAGGACGCCAATCCGATCGCACAGGTCGAAGCGCAGAAAGACCGGACCCAGCGTGTCGCGCAGCAGATCTGGCAGTTCGCCGAACTCGGTTATCTCGAGACGCAATCGAGCGGTCTGCTCGTGGATGAATTGCAGCGCGAGGGCTTTGCCATCCGTTCGGGTGTCGCCGAGATCCCGACCGCCTTCGTCGCCGAATGGGGGACAGGGGGGCCGGTGATCGGCCTGCTCGCCGAGTTCGACGCGCTTCCGGGCATTACCCAGTCGGCCGCACCGACGCGCGAGCCGGTCGAAGACAAGCATGCGGGACACGCCTGCGGGCACAATCTGTTCGGCGCGGGTTCGCTCAGCGCGGCGATCGCGATCCGCAACTGGCTTGAAGCGACCGGCACCCCCGGCCGGGTGCGGCTCTACGGCACCCCCGCCGAAGAAGGCGGCTCGGGGAAAGTCTATATGGCGCGCGCGGGCCTGTTCGACGATGCCGATTTCGTCATCGATTGGCATCCGGCGGATCGCAATTCCGCTGCCTCGCGGATGAGCCTCGCCAATCGCTCGGGCAAGTTCCGGTTTCGCGGGGTTTCGGCGCATGCGGCGGGGGCGCCCGAACGCGGGCGCAGCGCACTCGACGGGGTCGAAGCGATGAACATGATGGTCAACATGATGCGCGAACACACCACGATGGATACGCGCATCCATTACGTTATCACCAGCGGCGGCTCGGCGCCCAATGTCGTCCCCGACTTCGCCGAGGTCTTCTATTACGTCCGCCATTCGGATGCGGACGAGGTGCGCGCGCTGTGGCCGCGTCTCGAAGCCGCGGCGAGGGGCGCCGCGATGGGGACGGGGACCGATGTCGACTGGGAAATCATCCACGGCAACAATCCCACGCTGCCGCTCGAATCGCTGCAGAGGATGATGGATGCCAAGCTGCGCCAGCTTGAGCCGATCGAGTACACGGCGGCGGAACTGGCCTGGGCCGAGACGATCCGCGAAAGCTTCGGCGACGATGCACCCGATCAGGCGCAGTCGCGCGAGGTAGAGGATTACGCTGTCCTGACCGGCTACGGCTCGACCGATGTCGGCGATGTCAGCCGCGCGGTCCCGACAGTCAGCGTGCGCGCCGCTACCTGGGTGCCGGGGACTGCTGCGCATAGCTGGCAGGCGGTCGCCGCGAGCGGGCACAGCTACGGCACCAAGGGCACGCAGCATGCAGCCAAGGCGATGATGCTGGCGGCGGTGGAACTCTATACCAACCCGCAGCTGCGCGAGGAGGCCAAGGCAGAGTTTATTGCCGCACGGGGCGAGGACTACGTCTACGAATCGCTGCTCGGCGATCGCGCTCCGCCGCTCGACTATCGCCGCTGATCAACCACGCGCGCGGGCGGCGAACATATCCATCGCGGGGCGTACCGGGGCGACGTCGTAGCCGGCGTCGGCCGCTGCTGCGCCGATGGTTTCGGGATCCTCGCCGGTGCGGGCTTGCGCGAGCGCCCATAGCAGCGTCGAACGCGTGCCCGAGCGGCAGAAACCGAGCACCGGGCCCTGCGCCGCGGCGAGCGCGTCCTGCAGTTTCTCGACCTGCGGTTCGCTGAAGCCTGAACTTCCCACAGGGATAGCGAGGTAATCCATACCCGCCGCGCGCGTCGCGGCTTCGATGTCCGCGCTCGCCGGCTGGCCGGGCGCTTCGTCATCGGGGCGGTTGTTGACCACCAGCGCGATGCCCATCGCCGCGGCTTCGGAGATTTCCTGCGGCGTCACCTGCGGGCTGGCGTAGAAGCTGTCGGACAGCTTGCGAAACTCGCTCATTATCCGTTCTCCTTCGCGCCGTCAGATTCGGTCACGCGGCGCTTGCGCTGCGTCATGTTGAGCAGTTCCACCCCGATCGAGAAGCCCATCGCGGCGTAGATGTAGCCCTTGGGTACGTGGAAGCCGAAGCCATCGGCGATCAGCACCAGGCCGATCATCACGAGGAAGGCAAGCGCCAGCATCACCAGCGTCGGGTTCTTCTCGATGAAGCGGGCCAGCGGATCGGCGGCGACCATCATGATGCCCACGGTGATCACCACTGCAGTGACCATGATCGGGATCTGGTCGGTCATGCCGACCGCGGTGAGGATCGAATCGACCGAGAAGACGATATCGATGGCGACGATCTGGGCGATCACGGCGCCGAAGGTCGCCTTGACCGCATCGGCGGTGCCCGGGGTCTTGTCGAGCAAATCGCCCGAATCGTCCTCGGGCTCCATCAGGTGATGGATTTCCTTGGTTGCCTTCCACAGCAGGAACAGCCCGCCGACGAGCAGGATGATGTCGCGGCCCGAGAAGGCGGTCTCGAAGCTCGGCTCACCATAGGCATTGGGCGTGCCGACCAGTCCCAGATCGAAGATCGGTGTCTGCAGCGTGACCAGCCAGCCGATCAGCATCAGCAGTCCGATCCGCATGATCAGCGCCAGCGCCAGCCCGATTCGCCGGGCCCGCTGCTGCTGGTGTTCGGGCAATTTGTTCGACAGGATCGCGATGAAAATCAGGTTGTCGACGCCAAGCACGACTTCGAGCGCGATCAGGGTGAGCAGGGCCAGCCAGGCGGCGGGATCCGAGAGCAGGGCGATGAATTCCATGGAAACTCCCTGCCGCAGCAGACGGACGCATTCAAGACACGATCGATGTCCCATCCGCTTTGCGAAAATGTCACAATTCGGCGCTTTGCTGGCCACTGAGGCTAAATCATTCGCGCGCAGCTATCTTTCACGCTATGATGATTGCCTGAGGGTGGGTTTTGTGCCCGTCCGCGCCGGAACAGGATGCAGTTCTCCGTCCCGGTGACTTCTGATTGCGGACTGCACGACAAGGTATTGTTCGAGTTATGGGTTACGACAAAGGGCGCCGCCGCGGGAAGGACAAGCGCGACGGTTTCGGGGAAGAGGGTTTCGACAGCTTCGGCGGCGGCCCTCCGGCGGATTTCGCTCCGCATGATGCGTTCCGCAACGATCGCGGCGGCGACCGGTTTGGCGGCGGCGGCGGTGACCGTGGCGGCTTTGGCGGCGGTAATCGCGGCGGCGGTGGAGGCGGCGGCTTCGGCGGCGGCCCGCGCGGCGGCGGTGGCGGCGCTGGTGGCGGTGGCGGCGGTTTCAACCGCATGCCCGCCCAGGTCGTGGGTACCGGCAAGGGTACCGTAAAGTTCTTCAACGGCCAGAAGGGCTTCGGCTTCATCCAGCAGGATGGCGGCGGCGAAGATGTGTTCGTGCACATCAGCGCGGTCGAACGTGCCGGTCTCGAAGGTCTTGCCGAAGGCCAGGAACTTGAATTCAATCTCATCGATCGTGGCGGCAAGGTTTCGGCGCAGGACCTCCAGGTCGTGGGCGACGTGATCCCCGTGAAGTCGGGTGGCGGTGCTCCCGGCGGCGATGCGGGCGGTGCTCCGCGCCGCGAGCTGACCGGCGAAAAGGCCACCGGCACGGTCAAGTTCTTCAATTCCATGAAGGGCTTCGGCTTCCTTACCCGCGATGACGGCCAGCCCGACGCTTTCGTGCACATCAGCGCGGTCGAGCGGTCCGGTCTCGCCGGCATCAACGAGGGCGAACGCTTCGAATTCGACCTCGAAGTCGACCGACGCGGCAAATATTCGGCGGTCAACCTCGTTCCCGTTCAGGAGTGAGGCCGCGCCCCGCGATCCGGTTTGACCCGGGACGCGAGACGCAATAGATCGCTGGCAAACACGCAGATGGCGGTTCCTCAGGGACCGCCATTTGTCTTTCACCCGAGTAATGCACCCGCCCGGGGTGCCGCTGGAGGACCCATGTCGATTTCACCGCTGATGCCCGTCTACCCCCGCTGCGGGGTGCGCCCGGTCAAGGGTGAACATTGTCACCTGATCGACGAAGACGGCACGCGTTATCTCGACTTCGCCAGCGGCATTGCGGTGAATCTGCTGGGGCACAGCCATGCCGGGCTGATCGGTGCGATCCAGCGTCAGGCCGAAACGCTGATGCACGTCTCCAACCTCTATGGCAGCCCGCAGGGCGAAGCACTGGCGCAGAAGCTGGTCGACAAGACCTTTGCCGATACGGTTTTCTTTACCAATTCGGGTGCCGAAGCAGTCGAAACCGCGATCAAGACCGCGCGCGCCTATCACCAGCATGCGGATGGCGATGCCAACCGGACCGAGCTGATCACCTTCACCAATGCCTTCCACGGGCGCACGATGGCGACGATCAGCGCGTCGAATCAGGAGAAGATGCACCAGGGCTTCCGCCCCCTGCTCGCCGGGTTCCAATATGCAGAATTCGATAATCTCGACCATGCCAAGTCACTGATGAGCGACAAGACCGCCGGCTTCCTGGTCGAACCGATCCAGGGCGAAGGCGGCATCCGGCCGGGTTCGGATGCGTTCATTCACGGCCTGCGCCAGCTCGCCGACGAGAACGACCTCATGCTGGTGTTCGACGAAGTCCAATGCGGTGTTGCGCGGACGGGCAAGCTCTATGCCTATGAACATTACGGCATCGAACCCGACATCATGGCCAGCGCCAAAGGGATCGGCGGCGGCTTCCCGCTCGGCGCCTGCCTTGCCACCGAAAAGGCGGCGCGCGGCATGGGCTTCGGGTCGCACGGATCGACCTATGGCGGCAACCCGCTCGGTATGGCGGCGGGCATGGCGGTGATGGAAGCGGTCGCCAATGACGAGTTCCTCGCCGAGGTCACCGAGAAGGGCGAGCGGCTGCGTACGCGGCTCGAGCAGTTCATCGGCAATTATCCCGAACTGTTCGAACTGGTGCGCGGCAAGGGGCTGATGCTGGGCCTCAAGATGAAGGTCGAAAGCCGGCCCTTCTTTGTCCACCTGCGCGACAATCACCAGTTGCTGACAGTGGCTGCGGGCGACAATACGCTGCGCGTCCTGCCCCCGCTGGTCGCCGGCGATGCCGAGTTCGACGAGTTCTTCGACAAGCTTTCGGCGGGTGCCGCGAGCTACGATCCGGCCAACTGATCAGGAGCGCGAGCATGCGGCATTTCCTCGACCTTTCGGACGCTGGCGGGGATGCGATCGCCGCCATGATCAACGACGCGCAGGATCGCAAGGCGGCGCGCGCGGACTGGCCCAAGGGCAGGGCCGATGCGGATGCTCCGCTGGCGGGCCATGTGCTCGGTATGATTTTCGAGAAGAGTTCGACCCGGACGCGGGTCAGCTTCGATATCGCCATGCGCCAGCTGGGCGGCTCGGCGCTTATCCTCGATTCGGGTACCACCCAGCTGGGCCGCGGTGAAAGCATTGCCGATACTGCGCGGGTGCTTAGCCGGATGGTCGATGCGATCATGCTGCGCACCGACGACCACGAAAAAGCGCTGGAAATGGCACGCCACGCCAGCGTGCCGGTGATCAACGGGCTGACCGATCGCTCGCATCCATGCCAGATCGTTGCCGACCTGCTGACCATGATCGAACATGGCAAGGCGTTGCCAGGGCTCGAACTCGCGTGGCTGGGCGATGGCAACAATGTACTGCATTCGATCCTCGAAGCGGCCGCGCTGATGAAGTTCAATGTCCGCATCGGCACGCCGCAAGGCTACGAACCCGAAGCCGAATTTGTCGAACTGGCGCGCGCGGCGGGGTCCACCGTCACGCTGACGCAGGATGCGCAGGAAGCAGCTGCGGGGGCCGACATCATCGTCACCGATACTTGGGTCTCGATGGGGCAGGAGCACGTTCACAACAAGCTCGCCGCCATGGCGCCGTTCCAGGTTTCGCGCGGATTGATGGCCGCGGCCAAACCGGAAGCGAAGTTCCTGCACTGCCTCCCCGCACATGTCGGCGACGAAGTGACCGAGGAGGTGTTCGAAGGCGACAGCTCGGTCGTATTCGACGAGGCGGAGAACCGGATCCACGCGCAGAAGTCGGTCCTGTTATGGTGTTTCGATAAAATCTAGCGGCGCTTCCCGCGCTCTACCATTTTGCCGAACGCGCCCCATATGGCGGCGATGAACGCTACTCCCGACATGACCGAAGAGACTCACTCGGGCCGTCTGCTGGCCTTCACCATTCCGACGCGCAATGCCCGCGGCCGGTTGGTGCGGCTCGACCACACGCTCGACCAAATCCTCGCCGCGCATGACTATCCGCCGCCGATCACCCATCTGCTTGCCGAAGCGCTGGTGCTTGCGGTGCTGATGGGCGGGCTGGTCAAGGAAGACGGCTCGCAGGTCACGATGCAGGCGCAGACCGAGGCGGGCGCAGTCAGCCTGCTGGTATGCGACTACAAGGGCGGCGAACTGCGCGGCTATGTCGATTTCGACCCGGCCAAGCTTGCCGAACTGGGCGCGAACCCCTCGCTCTTTGCACTGTTCGGCAAGGGCTATCTCGCGATCACCTTCGACCTTGCCGGCGACCAGGGGCGATATCAGGGTATCGTCCCGCTCGAAGGGGACAGCCTCGCCGAAGCCTGCGAGCGCTATTTCTACCAGTCCGAACAGGTGCCCACGCTGATCCGCTGCGCGGTACGCTCGGACGAAGCAGGCGTGCGTGCGGCAGGGATGCTGGTGCAGCATCTGCCCTTGGGCGAAGAAGGGCGCGAACGCCTGCACTCTCAGCTCGACCATCCCGAATGGGAGCATGTCGCGATCCTTGCCGGTTCGCTGCGCCATGACGAATTGCTCGATGACGGACTGTCGCTCGAGGCGATCGCATGGCGCCTGTTCCACGAAGAGGACGAGGTCCGCATCCAGCGTGGCGCCGCGATAGAGCGCGGATGCCGCTGCTCGGTCGGCCATTATCGCGACGTGCTCGAACGGTTCCCCGAAGATCAGCGTGTCGACATGCGCGATGAGAACGGGATCGTCCTGGTCGATTGCGCATTCTGTTCCAGGCAGTTCGCCATCGACATCTGACCGGCATGTCGTTGCCATACAACGCCGCGCTGACAATTTCCTGTATTACATCTGCCGTATCGACACCGAATCACGACCGCGACTGGTCCCGCCGACGAAAGGTCACTTTCCCTATGGCTCGCACACGAGCGTTCCTGTTCGCAGCGCTGGCTACGCCGGCTGCACTTCTGGCCGCGCCGGTCGTCGCGCAGGCATCGCTGGCGATGCTCGACACGCTCACGCATGGTGGGTGGGAAGTCCGCTCGCGCGATGGCGGGTCAGTGCGCAAGATATGCATGCGCACCGGACGCGAACTGATCCAGCTGCGCCACCCCGACAGCACTTGCAACCGCTTCGTGGTCGAGAACTCGGCGAATGAGACGACGGTGCAATATACCTGCCGCGGCAATGGCTATGGCCGCACGCATATTCGCAAGGAATCCGACACGCTGGTCCAGATCGACAGCCAGGGGATCGCAGGCGGCAAGCCTTTCCAATTCACCGCCGAGGCACGCCGGACGGGTGGCTGCGACTAACCGCGCGACTTGCAGGCTACCGCGTTCGCGCATAGCGGACGGGCATGAGCAAAGCCGACACTCCCGGACCCGCCGTTATCCTGCTTTCGGGCGGGCTCGATTCCATGGTCACCGCCGCCATCGCCCGCGAGCGCGGCCATGCCCTGCACGTGCTGACGATCGACTATGGCCAGCGCCATGGCCGCGAACTGGAATCGGCCCGCGGCATCGCAGCCAAGCTCGGGGTGACCCGCCATGTGGAACTGCCGCTCGACCTGCGCCGGTTCGGCGGTTCGGCGCTGACCGACGATATCGATGTGCCCAAGACCGGGGTTGATGGCGGCGATATCCCGGTGACCTACGTGCCTGCACGCAATCTCGTGTTTCTCGCGCTGACCACCGCCTTTGCCGAAACCGCGGCTTCGCGCGACATCTTCATCGGCGTGAACGCGCTCGACTATTCCGGCTATCCCGATTGCCGACCCGAATTCATCGCCAGCTTTGCCGAAACCGCGCGGCTGGGAACCAAGCAGGGTATCGAGGGGGCACCTTTCGCAATCCATGCGCCGCTCCAGCATATGTCCAAGGCGGATATTGCGCGCGAATGCCACCGGCTGGGTCTCGATCCGGCGTGGAGCTGGTCCTGCTACGACCCGACCGCAGAGGGACTTGCCTGCGGTGCCTGCGATTCCTGTCGCTTGCGGCGAAAAGGCTTTGCCGAGGCGGGCCTTGTCGATACCACCCCCTATTCCAAGGATGCCCCTGAACTGACGGAGTAGGGAATTGAGCCAAGCCAACGACGCCGCCGCGCCCACCGAAGCAGCAACCGGCGTCGGGGCGGACAAGGTCCCGGCATACAGTTGGTATGCCCTCAGCGTCCTGGTCCTGATCTACGTCCTGAATTTCATCGACCGCCAGATCCTCTCGATCCTGGCCAATGACATCAAGGCCGATCTTGGTGTCGAGGATGACTATCTCGGATTTCTCTACGGTACCGCCTTCGCGGTCTTCTACGCGCTCTTCGGTATCCCGCTGGGCCGGCTCGCGGACAGCTGGAAACGCATCCGCCTGATGAGCATCGGCCTGGCGCTGTGGTCGACCATGACCGCGCTGTCCGGCTTCGCGAAGAACGCGACGACGCTGACCGTGGCGCGGATCGGTGTGGGCGTGGGCGAGGCAACCGCCAGCCCTTCGGCCTATTCACTGATCTCCGACTGGTTTCCGGCACGCCTGCGCGCCACTGCCCTCGCGATCTATTCGTCGGGCCTTTATATCGGCGGCGGCATTTCGCTGCTGATCGGCGGCCTGGTGGTCGAGAACTGGAACGCGGCCTATCCCGATGGCGGACCACTCGGGCTGGTCGGTTGGCAGGCGGCCTTCCTCTCGGTCGGACTTCCGGGACTGGCACTGGCACTTTGGGTGCTGACGCTGCGAGAACCGGTGCGCGGCGCGATCGACGGCCTGATGACGCCCGAGGACCCGGAACCCTTCCGCGGCTTCTTCCGCGAGCTTTTCCAGGTCATTCCGCCGTTCACGATCTTTGGCGCTGCGGCGCGCGGAACCGGGGCATTGATATTGAACCTGCTGGGGGCGGCCTTCTTTGCGGCGCTCGCCTGGACCCTGTGGCGCCTGACGGGCGTGTTCGAACAATGGCTGTTCCTGGGCGTCGGCTATTACGCTGTTTTCAGCTGGGCGATGGGCCTGCGCGCACGCGACCTGCCGACCTTCAAGCTGACCTGGGGCTCGCCTGCATTCCTGTGCATCATTCTCGGCTACGGGACGGTCGCCTTCACCGCCTATGCCGCTTCCTATTGGGGCGCGCCCTATGCCGAGCGCGCGCTGGGCGTAAACAAGACCGACCTGGGGTGGTTCCTCGGCGCCCCTGCGGCAGTCGCGGGCTTCCTTGGCGTGATCCTCGGGGGGCGTATGGCCGACTACCTGCTCGAACGTCGTCCCGCTGGGCGCGTGTGGGTCATCCTGTTCGGGCTGGTCACGCCGCTACCCGCCATGTGGCTGGCCTATACGACCGACGATGTCGTGCTGTTCTATATCGGGGCGTTCCTGGCACAGATGCTCAGCGCCGCAGCGCTGGGGGCGGCTGCCGCATCGAGCCAGGCGCTGGTGCTGCCGCGTATGCGCGGGCTGGCGACCGCTACCTTCTTCTTGGCGACGACACTCATCGGGCTAGGGCTTGGCCCATTCATGGCCGGTTATGTCTCGGCGACCAACGGCGATGATCTGTCGCTTGGCGTGCTGTCGACGCTGGTTGCCGCTCCGTTCGGGCTGGTTCTGCTCATCGCAGCGCTGAAGCTGGTACCGCAGGCAGCGGCAAGCGTGGTCGAACGCGCTCGTGCGGCAGGCGAGCCGATCTAGACTAGACCGGCTTCAGCACTCCGCAGGCAATCCGGGCACCGGCGTCGCCGGCGGGGTCGGTGCGGTAATCGTCGGCGCCTGCGTGAACGACGACAGCCGTGCCGTCGGCGTCGAAAATATCATCGATCACATCGCGGGCATTCCCGTCCAGAGTGACCTCGGCCGTGCCCGTGCGATTGGCGCCAATGGTCAGATTGGGCATATCGCCCAGATGCTTTCCGCCGGGCGACACCGAGCCATGTGTGGCCATGCCGGGGTTGAGGTGGCCCCCAGCGCTGGTGAAGTCGGGGGCAGTGCATGCACCTGTCGTATGCAGGTGGAACCCGTGCTCGCCCTGCGACATGCCGACTGCGGCGACCGCCACGGAGACGGTCTGGCCATTGCTCAACAATTGGACGGTTCCGGCAGGCAAGCCGTTGGCGAAATACAGCGTTGTTTCGCCAATGCGGTTGCTCGGCAGGTCGTCAACCGTGGTGCAGCCTGCCATGAGCAGGGCGGCGAGCGAGGGCAAAAGAAGACGGGATGACATGGCGATCCTTTCGAATTGAACGGCGATCTACTCTAGCCAACGAAAAAGGGGCCGGATTGCTCCGGCCCCTTTCGTGTTTTTGGCGTGTCGCCTTCGCTTACATGCCCGAACCCGGACCGTAAGTGATTTCGACGCGACGGTTCTGCAGTTCGCGAACACCGTCGGCAGTCGGAACGCGCGGCTGCGATTCACCGAAGGCTTCGCTGGTGATCCGGGTATCCGGAATACCGCGCGAGCTCAGGTAACCGCGGACCGAAGCGTTACGACGCTCGGCGAGACCCATGTTGTAGGTCGTCGAACCCGAACGGTCGGTGTGACCAGCCAGCATGACTGCGGCAGTGCCGCAGTTGGCGTAGGCCGAAACCGCGTTGTCGAGGATCGTCGCTGCTTCCGGAGTGATGTCCGATTTGTCCCAGTTGAAGAAGACAATGTACGGACCCGTCTCGCAGACCGGCGCCGGCGGCGGCGGGGGCGGAGGCGGCGGGGGAGGCGGCGGCGGCGGGGGCGGCGGAGGCGGCGGCGGAGCAGCCGGTTCACCGAAGTTGTAGGACAACGTACCCATCAGCGAGTGGCTGGTGAAGGTGTCTTCCAGCGAGTTGCCGGCCAGATCGACCAGTTCCACGCCTTCAGCGTTGAAGTAACGATAGCGCAGGCCGACGTCGACATTGTCGGTCAGCGGAGCGCGCACGCCAGCAAGAGCCTGCCATGCGAGGCCGCTGTCGGAATCGTCAAGCGACGGAGCCGCTGCGGGGTTCACGCTGACTTCATAGCTCGTACGGGCAACACCGATACCGCCACCGACATAGCCCTGAAGGCCATCATCCGGACCGAAGTCGAGCAGGCCGTTGAGCATGAACGAAAGCGAGCTGACGTCACCTTCTTCGACGTTGTAGAAGCCGGGAGCGCGAGTAACGCCAGTACCGACGAGCAAGCCAGGCGCACCGACTGTGATGCCATCGACATCGGCTTGGCGATAGCTGACTTCGGCTTCCAGACGGAAACCGCCGAAGTCGTAGCCGACGTAGCCGCCGCCGTCGAAGCCGAAGTCATGGCTGACTTCGTGCGCTTCGGCCGTATCATTGATGTCGAAATCGGCATCTTCGACAAGCATCGAGCCGAATTCGGCGCCGATATACCAGCTGTCGTCTTTTGCCAGGGCAGGCGATGCAAGGGCCGTAGAGGCCATCGCCATTCCTATGACGAATTTCCGCATTATAGTTTCCCCTTTTTGCGAATTGGAGCCACCGAGTGGAACATATCTAACTTTCTACCCCAAAGGTGGCAAGCAAACAATCGCCGGGAACTGTGGTAATAATACCGCTTTTCCCGCACGATGAGAACGAGTTCCGTCGTTTGGACCCCTTCCGTGACAGCCGAACGACAGTGGGGGCCTGCGGTTCCCGTCATTCTGGCGGAATAACCCCAAGTGTTGCAAGCATGCCGATAATGGCGGTGACCGCTGCGCGTGCCTCGGTATCTATTACGGTCCCGCCCGTGGGTTGGCTGGGCCGCGTCGGAGACTGCCATGATCCAAGAAAGACCCGGTGCGCACCGAGCGTGCGGTCGAAGACCTGCGTGCCCTCGGTAGGGACGCAAAAGGTCCATTGTGCGCCGTCCCAGCTGGCCAATGCATGTGCATGACCCGCCCATTCGTCACTGGCCGGATCGGCGATGACCCAGCTATCTCCGGGCGCGGGCGAGGCCGGTGGTGTGCTGGCCACACCCTCGACGACCGGATGGAGGAGTGCATCGATCCGCGCGAACGCTTCGTTGACGAAAAATTCTTTCTGCGCCTGCCCTGCCACCAGCAGGGGGAGCGCCTGGCGCGGGGTTGTGGTGTCGAAGGCAACGGATTCGGTCATCGCAATATCCTGTTAGCTGGATGCGGGAACGCGGGTGAGATGGAGCGGGGCCGAGAGCGCGAAGCTGCCCTTTTGCCGGACCCACAATGACTGTCCGGGATGGAGCGAAGAAAGCACGGCGATCTCTGCGGGCGCCAGCTGCAGGTGCGGCGCAGGGGTTGCCCAGAGCCGGTGCGGCTTGTCCGGATCGCCGAGCCCCACCTCATAGGCTTCCGCCTGTTCGACGAGCGGTTGCTCAACTTCGTCGAGCCAGCTCCAGCCGCCGCGCGCACGGCGAGTCCAGGCGAGGATCAGGCCACCTTCCGGCGTCGTATGCACTCGTGGTTGGACCGGGAACAGGGGACGCCGGGTCCTGCCCCCGTTCTCAAGCGGCGCGACCACCGGCTCGGGATCGGCGGATCCGATTGCGGCCAGTTCGCTCCCTTCGCTAAGGGCGAGCGTGGCAGGCAGTTCGACCAGGCGGTCATCGAGCAGCGTGACCAGCGTGCCGGGCAAATGCCCTGCCAGCGCCTCGATCTCGGTACCGCCGCGGCCGCGCAGCAATCCGGTAAGCTCCCAGACGCCATCGCCGACAGGTTGGGCTTGCGCGAACTGGACGATCTCGCTCCCTACCAGCAGGCGGTTGGCGCCGCGCGCGATAGCGTTGGGCGTGGCAGGTTCGAGTTCGGCCTCGTGATCTTCCAGCGCGACCTGCATCGATGCCGAACCCTCGAAGCGCAACCCGGGGCTGGCGCCCAGTGATACGAGCAAGCTTCCGCTCACGGCGCGGACGGGGCCGCTCTCGGTCAGCGGGACGAGCGCATTGCCCGCCAGCTCATACAGCGCGGCGCCGGACCAGCGCCCGGTCGGCGCGCCGACCGCGGCGAACCGTTGGATCGATCCGCTCGCCCCGTTACCGTCCCACGGAAGTTCGAACACGCGCAGGCTGGTGCCAACCGCAAGCCGGTCGCGCGGCGTCCACGCCGCACCGGGATCGGCGGGGCGGTTGGCACCGTTCGGGAGAACAAACCGGACCAGCTCGAGCTCGACCCCGCGCTCACGCCATTCCCACCCGATGATCTGCCACAGTCCGGACAGGCCCGGAGCGCGCACGATGCTTCCCGGGCCCAGCGCCGGATCGATGGCGCTCATCCGCCAGGCGAGCGTCTCGCCGCGCTGTTGTTCGCGGCTTGCAGCCTGCGCCAGCAGCGACCGGGCATGGGTTGCCGAGAAGGTGCCGGGGAACTCGAGCACCGCGCGGGCTGCTCCCGGTTCCGTCCCATCCGCGCGCTGCAGCCCGGGCTGGTAATCGCGCGCGGGATCGTAATAACGCAAGGCCGTCAGCCTGTTTCCATCGGCCGAGCTGCGCGCCAGCGCAGTCCCGTCCTCCTGCCCGAAGTCGCCTTCCTCCCATGCGATTGCCGGCGGCAGTGTCGGAATTTCGCCGACCGGCGTCGCGAGACCGTCGAGGCTGAACTGCCCGCTGCGCGAAACCGCTGCGAGCGGGTTCAGCCGGTCGACCAGCGTCAGCACCGCAGCCGGAGTGCCGCCCTCGTGCACGAAGCCCTCAAGCGCGGGAAAGGCCGCCTGCCGGCTCTCCATGCCATGCCGCTGGGCGATTTCCCTGACCATATGCACGGCGGTGCCTGCAAAGACCTCGAAGCTGAGCGCGGGGATGCGGTTGCCGAAATCCTCGAGCGCGAGATCCTCGAACACGACATAGGCACAGCCGCGATGGGCGGGGCATTGCGGGCCGATATCCGCGGCCATCAGCGGATCGGGCACTTGATCGGCATGTCCGGTATAGGCGCGCAGTGTGCCGCCGGTCTTGAGGTCGCCGCCACGACCGCGCAGCAAATTGCCATCGGCCCAGATCCGCCCGATCCGGTCGATCGGACGGCTCGATAGCGCCACGGCGAGCGAAATCGAATAGCTATAGGTCGTCGTCTTCGGCTTGCCCTTGCCGCCCCCGCTGCTTTCGCGTTGTTCCTTGAGATCGGTCGCCCAGATGATCGTGCCGGGCGCGCGGACCTTGCCGTAGAGCGCGGGGATCGGCTGACCGTAGCTCGAGGTGCTGACGGCGAGCTCTTTCAGCCGCGGGCCTTCGCGGCGTGGCGATCCGATGATCATCGAATCGAGCCCGTGACCAAGCGTGGCGCCGATCGCACCGCCCAGCGGTCCGCCGACCAGCGTGCCAATCGCTCCGAGTACTAGCGTTGCCATATCTGCTCCGGGTCGGGATCGAGCCGCCACCGCGCCAGCGGCGGTCGAGGGGAGGGGAAATGCTGGATAACGACGCGCCGCAGCCCGGCATGCGCATGGACGAAGCGCGTGCCACCGAGCGCGATCAGCAGGTGATGCTGCGCGGGTCCGGGCTGTATCAGCAGGACATCACCGCGCCGGACGGGGCCGGCACTGCAGCGCAAGCCATTGCGCGCGGCGAAACCCAGCCACGGCGCGATATCGGCGTTGCGGAGCCGGTAACCCTGCGGATAGCACACGCTCCGCCCGCAATCCTCCAGCGCCCGCCCGACAAGACCGAGGCAATCGAGACCCGTCGCAGGCTCGCGCCCGTGTAGCCGGAAGGGTACTCCCACCAGCGCCTGGGCGGCACTGGCAAGATCGTCGCCACGCGCGCTCACCGCGCGACCGGATATTGTGCGAGCATGTCATTGCCGGGGAGGAAGGGTTCGCCGCGGAAGTTGACCGCGTTGCCGAAACGCGATGTGCAGGTGGCGATGGTCCGGTCGCAGCCCTCGCGCAGCCGGACGCGCAGGCCCACAGGCAGCTCCGGCTCGATGCGCTCGGCAAGCGTTAGCGTATCGCCAACCGCTTCGAGAATTCGCGCAGAGAGGCCGGTCGCAGGTCCGTCGAGCCAGCGCAGTTCGCCATACCGATAGGGTGACGTCTCCGCCAGATCGACGCGCAGCGAATTGGTATCGGCATCGACCCCGAGAAGCCGCGCGCGTGTTTCGAAGGCGACCGGGTTGAGGTCGCAGCCGGGCCCGCAGAAACGCGCACGGCACGAGGGGCTCGAGAGCGGGATCGTCTCCCCGGCTAGGCGCGCCTTGGCCGAGACGAGCTCGGCCTTGAAACCCGCGGCTTCGCGCCTCACGCTCGCGACCGAACCGACGTAGAGCGTGGCGCTTTCGTGGGTTGCCCAATCGACGATCCCGCTTTCCACGCGCGCCCCGTCGAAGCGCCCGCTGGCAAGATCCTCCGCGCGTACCGAAGCATGGCTGAGCGCGCCGGCGACATCGCCGGGATCGTCCTCGAAGCCGGCGGTGCGGCGGATGGCGGAGGGCAGCATGCCCGGCGCGGCGCAGTGGCGGATGCCGCCAAACCACAGGTCGCGATCATGCGCGGTAAAACCCAGCGTCACCCCGTCGCGGCGATAGACGCGCCACCAAGTCGCGGCGGTTTCGAGCTCATTGGCGAAGAATATCCTGCTCATGCGGCCTCGCGCACTTCGATCAACGGGACCGAAGGCGCTTCTCCCGCGGCGAAGGAGAGGCCGCTGACATCCAGCCGGTCCTCGGCAAAGCGCACCGGCACATCGAACAGGAAACCCGCGGTGATCGCTGCGCCATCGGGCGGGGCGGTGTCAAAGACGATCCAGCCCCCGTGCTCCAGGGTCCAGTCGGCGGTTTCGACACCCTCGATCGCGACACGGATGCTGCCCCTTTCAGCGCGCGTGATCGGGCGTTGCTGCGCGCCATAGTGTTTGACGAGGCGGAAGCGGCTGGCCGCGCCATCGCCAGTGCCGAGCAATTGGTCGGTCGCCACTGGTATGCCGGTCATCGCGTGGGAGCTGAAATCGAACGGATCGCGGAGCCGGAACCCGCGCGCCGGGCCGTAGCGCGCGCGGAAGAAGGCGATCAGCGTGCCTAGCTCTGCCTCGGAGCGGATACCGGGGCCGACATCGTAGCGCATGCGCGCATCGGACCACAACGCATTGCGATGCTCATAGCCCGATGCGGTCACTGCGACCGAGGTCGAAAACTCGGGGCTCGCCGCGGCATCGCGGCCAAGTGCAAGGGGATAGGCGACATCGTCGAAGGGGATCATCTCGTCGTCTCCGGGAGGCAGGCGGGTGTAACCATCGCGCGCGACCTGCGGCAGCGCCCAGACGAAGCGCTGCGACACGCCGCGTGCCCGCGCTTCATCGAGCGCATGGTCGATCAGCGACCAGAACTCCTCGCTATCTTCGGGAGCGAGCACGAAACCTGAGAAATAGTCGGTCGCAGCAGCTGGATAGGCCAGGTGCCGGTCGACAAAGGCATGCGCTTGGCGCCGCGCGGCCTCGGCACCTGCGGTCAGCCAGTCGTAATCCTCCAGCTGCAGGCGGTCGAAGGCGGGGTACCGCCAGCCGGTGGGCATATTGGCGCGCCAGGCCTCGGGGGTGGCCGGATCGAGGACGGTCGGCGTAAAGGTCAGCAGCAGAATCTCGGCCTGCCCGTCCGCCGCGTTGCGCACCGCATCGGCCAGCGCCAGCGTCGAATCCGCCAGCACTTGTCCCGCCGCATCGAGCAGCGCGACCTGCGCCGGGTCGAGCGGGCCACGCAAGGACGCGATCGTCACCGGGTCGCCCCCCAGCGCAGCCTTCGCGCTGGCATCGTAGAGACAGGGCGCACCAGTCGCGGGAACGGTCCACCACCATGGCTCGCCGATCTGGAACAGCACCGGCAATGCCGCGTCCTGCGCGATGGTGACAAAGGCGCGCGCGACCTGCTGCAGATAGGCCATCGCGCCGCCATGTGCGGGCGACAGCAGTGTTGAAGGCGGGACCCAGCCGGTCAGGGCTGGCGCTCCATCGGGCGCGCGCTGCTTCCAGTCGTTCCAGCAATGCGCATCGAACAATTCGTAGGATAGCGACCAGATGAGGTCGAAACCGTGCTCGCGCGCGGCGGCGGCATAGGCGCGGTGCCAGGCTTCGCAAGGGGCGTTGAGCACACCGCCGGCAAGGCTGACGTAATGCGCGCCGCCCAGCGGCTCGAGCCGGAAATAATGGCTCATCCCGACATAGTGGACGATCCGCCCGCGATAGCCGAGGCCTTCGATATTGCGCAGCAGGCGCGCGGGCGTCTGGTTGAAGCTGTCGTCATAGGCGGTGGCGATCTGCTCGCCATGCGCAGGGATCAGCACGTCGCCGATTTCGAGCGAGGCATGCTCTCCTTCGCAGGACAGCGCGGTCAGCTCCGCCCAGCCATCGACCGGTGCGGGCAGCACCGCGTCGCTGCCCTCGACATAGCCTTGGGGGACGAGGCTGATAAACATGCGGTCGATATCGGCGGGATAAACCGCCTCGCCGGGCAGGCCATAGCCCGATTGCAGCGAAGAAAAGGGTAGTTCGATCCGCGCATCGCTGGGTGTGCCGCTGGCGTAGTTCCACAGGCGGACATACCAGGCACACGGCTGGCCTGCGGCATCGCGGCCTTCGATCGTCAGCGTCGGTCCGTGCGGCACGTCGAGCGCTAGGACCCCGCCGCTGCGCCAGCGGAAACGCAGCACGCAATGGGCGTAATCGCGCTGCGTTTCATAGCCGAGCAGCGGGTGGTCGAGCCGGTCCTCGCTTTCCCAGATCAACCCCGCCAGTTCGCCTTCGTGGAAGAATGTGCAATCTACCCGCAGCGCATCGGGCGCGGTGGTGACCACGCTGGCCATCATCGGGCGCGGGAAATTGATCGTCCAGAAGCGCGGGTCGAAGCGCTGGATATGATCGGAATGCTGCCCCTTGCGGTCGCGGGCAAGCCAGAATGACATGGCGGGTCTCCTAGACCGAGAGCGCGCGCCGCACCGCGCTCGCGACCTGGCGCGAGGAGCGCTGGAGCGCGACGGGGGCGGCAGTACCGCGCGGGACGGCCAGGCTGATCGCGACGCGGACGTCGGGCCGGGGTTGGCCGTGTGGAACGCTGGCTTCCACCCGGCCGGCGCTGGTCGGGACGAACAGTTCGGGGCCGCGTTCGCCGACGAGATAGGGGCGCTCGGGCGCGACCAGCCCGCCGGTGGCGCGGCCGGGCAGGCCGAACAAGGCGCCCAGCGCCCCGCCGACCAGATTGCCAAGTCCATTGCCGCCGCCGCCGCTTCCGCCGAACAGCGAATCGAGCCCGAGGCGGAGCGCCTGCGCCGCGATCTGGTCGAGCACGCCGGCGGCGACGCGTTGCAGGTCGTCGAACCCGAGACTGCCCTGGCGGATTGCCGAAAGCAGGCCGCGTTCGAGCACTTTTCCCGCGCGATCGAATCCGCCCAGCAAGGTGGTGTCGAACTCGCTGCGCATCGCGCGCATATCGGCCGCAAAGCCCTGCGTATCGGCGCGCACTGCGACGATCAGCTCGTCGATTTCGTCATCCATGGGCATCTCGTTCGATCAGCGCCGCGATTTCGGCGCGCGTGGGCGGGGTGTCGGCGGGAAGGGGTGGGACAAGGCTGGCGGCGAGTTCGGAGGGCGTCGCGGCCCAGAACACCGGCGGTGTCCAGCGCATATGCGCCGCCGCCAGCGCTGCCAGCCGGACGGCCTGCGCTGAGAAAGTCGCGCTCATCCGGCGCCCTTGAGGATTTCGCCGAGGAGCGCACGCAGCGGCGCGGCCGAGGCGGCGAGGCCCCGGTCGAGCACCGCCTGCCCCACTTCGGCGCGGGTCAGCTTGCCGCGATCGGCAAGGCAATGCCAGAACAGGCCGGCGATCTCGGCCAGCCGCAGCTGCCCTTCGCCCGCGCGGTCGACCAGTGCGAACAGCGAACCCAGCTCCTCCTCGGCGCGCACCAGCGCGTCGAAGCTCGGGCGCAGCAATTGCGTCTCGCCGGCGATGGTCAGCGTGGCTTCGCCGCGAACCGGATTGCTCATGCGGGGACCACCTCGCCCGAGCTTTCGAGCTGCAGCGCATAGGTCCGCTCGCCATTGAAATCCCCGGCATAGTCGAGCCGCTGGACAAGGAACTGGCCGCGCATCTTGGCGCCGTCCTCGAAGCTCAGCTCGTAATTGGCGAGCGTGCCTGCGAGCGCATGGCCGCGTACGCTGCCCTCGGCATCGGACCCCAAAAAGATGCCCGAGGCCGAGACCGAGACCGAGCGCGTTCCCGCGCCCGACAGCAGGTCACGCCAGCCGCCGCTCTGCTTGTGCGTCACCACCACCGTATCGCCATTGACGGTCATCTGCGTGGTCCGCAGGCCGGCAACGGTTTCATAGGCGATGGGCGAATTGCCATCGCCGATCTTGAGGAGGAAGGCGGCACCTTTTTGGGCGGTCATGTCGGGTTACTCCGTTTCGAGAAGCGAGAAGCGATATTCGAGCAGCACCGCGCGCATGGCGCGGCGGCGGCGTTCGACGCGGCTGCGCAGGAACTGGGTGACGACGATCCGGAACCCCTCCTGCTGCGGGGCCAGCGTGGCGATGCGCTGTTCCACCCGCTGCGCGAGGACGGCGGTCTGCGCGGGATCGTCGCCGCGCCCGGCGAGCTCGAGCGCGAGGCGGATTTCGCGGCCCCGCGCGGTCTTGGTCGACCAGTCGGCGGCGGCGCTGGCGACCAGCGCGAGATGGGGCGGGCTGGCGGCGACCGGACCGTCCTCCTCGATCGAATTGAGCATGTCGGCGAGGAGGGAGTCGGCGCGGAGCCAGCCCATGAGCGCGGTGCGAAAGGCGATTTCCATCAGCACTCTCCCCGGCCGAACAGTGGCCACAACAGATGCGCGCGGTGCCATTGGCCGCCATCGCGGCGGCGGGCGCGGATGCGCGTCTCGGCGCGGCCCGCGGCGAGCAGGGCGGCGCGCTGCGTCAGGCGCTGCGCGAGCGCGGCAAAGCTCACAGCCGCACCATGCGATAGGGGCGCCACAGCGCGGCGATCGCGCTCGGCAAGCGCTCGGCCGGGCCTTCGTCGCGCTCGCGATATTGATGCGCGGCGAAGCGCACGATGCCGTGACGCAGCGCGGGGTCGAGCTCGGCCCATTCCGCCGCCTCGCTGCCGGTGAACTGGAGGCACACTTGCCACGCGCTTTCGAGCAGGCGGAGCAGCAGCGCATCCTCGCCCGCGGCGCTGATTGCCAGCCACTGCTTAAGCTCGGCCAGCGGCTGGCCGGACAGGTCTGTCGCCATGGGGGGTCCTTTTCTGGCGTCGGGGAAGCCTTGCGGGAAAACGAAAAGCAGGCGGGGCCAGGGGGAAGCCCCGCCTGCCAGCTGCTAGTCTTCGATCTTCAGCAGCTTGATCGCATTGCCATCGAGCACCTGCCCGCCCACGCGCTTGGTGGCGTAGAAGTGGACGAAGGGCTTGTTGGTGAAGGGATCGCGCAGGACCTGCGTCGCGCTGCGTTCGGCGATCAGATAACCGTGGCGGAAATTGCCGAAGGCGATCGGGAAAGTGCCCGCGCCGATATCGGGCATGTCTTCGGCCTCGACCACCGGATAGCCGAGCAGGCGGTCGGGCTGGCCCTCGACCAGCCCCGGCTGCCAGACGAAAGCGCCGTCGGAGGTCTTGAGCTTGCGCACTTCGGCCAGCGTCGCCGAATTCATCACGAAGCTCGCGCCCTGCCGGTGGCCCGCCTTGAGCGTGTGGACCAGATCGATCAGCCGCGTATCCGCCGCACTGCCCAGCCCGTCGGCCGCGCCCGAACCCAGATATTGCAGCGTCCCGAAGGCGCGCGTGCCATCAGCGGTCGTCGCTACCGGAGCGGAGAGGAAGCCCCGGGGCTGGTTGGTGCCCGAACCGCCGATGAAGGCGGCCCCTTCGGCGCGGGCGAATTCCAGTGCGATCTCGCTGGCGAGCCAGTTCTCGAGATCGAAGCCGGCATCGTCGAGCATTGCCTGGCTGGCCGCCGGATTGGCATAGAGTTCGCCCGTCGGCGGCGCGATCTCGGCAAATTCGGGCGTGTCGGTCTCGGGCCGTGCGGCGGTTTCGCTGACCCAGCCGCTGGCGGTGCCGCCGGTGGTCACCAGCTTGCGATAGCCCGCGCTGCCCGTCTGCACGACCTGCGCAATCGCGCGGATCGGGCTGATCGCGGTCAGTTCGCGCGCGATCGCCGCGTCGATCTGGCGCGGCACGGCATAGCCGCCGTCGGCGGGGACGCCGGTCGTGAGCGACTTGATCTCGGTGGTCGCTCCGCGCCGCAGATAGCCATCGACAAAGCCTTTCACCTCGGGTGCGGGTTCCTCGGTGGAACCGATTGCCGGGCGCGCCGCGGCGCGGCCGATCTTGTCGACGCGCGCCTTCACCTCGTCGACATCGCTGCGCACCGAGGCGACATCGGCCTCGGTCTTGTCCTGCCGCGCGACGATATCGAAGCTGGCTTCGGCGGGATCGGTGGGGGTGGTCGTTTCCATAGAAGGGTCCTCTTTCTTCAGGGCACAAAAAAGCCGCCCGGAAGGCGGCGAGGGGTGGGGGCTTGAGCGTCGGGGCGGTCAGGCGGTGAGGTGGATCCTCGCCTGCGGCTGCAGCGGGTGCGTGACCACGCTGACTTCGAACAGGTCGATTTCGGCCAGCTCGCGGCCGCCCGGCGTCTGGCGAAAGCGGCGGGCGCGGTATCCGAAGCTCAGCCCGCTGACCGCGCGTGTCCGCAGCAGCCTGGCGGCGCGGCCATCCAACTGGTCGATCCGCGCGATGATCCGCAGGCCGCGCGCATCTTCGCCCGCATTTTCGACCCAGCCGATGCGCTGGTCGCTGCGGTGCTGCCAATAGAGCGGGTAGGGGGCATCGCGCTCCTCAAGAGTGCGCGTGAAAGCACCGCGGCGGATCGTGTCGCGCGCGCCATCGGGTAGGTCGAACAGCGCGGCATAGCCCGCAATCCGCAGGCTCACGAGAGCATGTCCGCGGCGCCCAGCCGCACGGCGATACCGACCAGCAGCAGCGCGAGCACCCCGCGCACGAGCCACTCGATGGCCGCCTTCCACGCGCTCGCCTTGGCGTCGCGCCAGGCCGAGAGCAGTTCGCGCAATTCGCCAAGGTCGTCCTGCGCTCCCGGATCGGCGAGGCCGAGCCGGTCGAGCACGCGGCTCGCGCCCAGCTCGCTCGCTTCCTCGACCACCGCGCGCAGGGTGATCAGCTCGCCCCCCTCGGTGCGGGCCTGCGCGATCAGCCGCGCGAGCATGTCTTCTCTGGTCATGGCTTCCCTATCGCTTTGCAATCGGGCAGAAAGCGCCGATGCGGGTCTTCAAATCGGGGTGTCTCTGGATCGTGGGCCTCATGGCCGCGGGGGTGCTCGCCTATGCAGGCTATCTCTATTCGATCGATTTTCTCGCGGCCGATGACTGCCAAGATGCGGGCGGCAGTTTCCACTTCGATCGGGGCGAGTGTAGCTTCACCGAGAATTACACAGGCGAAGTTCCGCCCCTATCGCCGTTCTAGCCCGAGCATTGCGCGTTCTTCCGCGGTGCTCAGGAAATCGGCGCCACTGACCTGCGCCCACAACCGCTCGCGGTCTTCGGCAAGCGCGGGAACGCGGTCGAGATCGACGCTGGCGCCATCGGCGAACCAGTCGATCAGCCCCTCGTGCAGCCCATCGAGGATCTTGCCCGCCAGCGGCAGCAGCGTGAGGCGCCACAGCGCGCGGTTGGCCTCGCGGTAATTGGCATAGGTGTTGTCGCCTGGCAGGCCGAGCAGCATCGGCGGCACGCCGAAGGCCAGCGCGATGTCGCGCGCGGCCGCCACCTTCAGCGTGGCGAAATCCATGTCGGCGGGGCTGAGGCTCATCGCCTTCCAGTCGAGCCCGCCCTCGAGCAGCATCGGCCGCCCCGCATTGCCATGCCCCTGGAAGGCCGCCTGCAATTCGCTCTTCAGCCGGTCGAACTGTTCGGCGCTCAGCGCGCCGCCATCCTCGCCGGCATAGACCAGCGCGCCCGAAGGCCGCGCCGCATTGGCGAGCAGCGCGCGGTTCCATTCGCTTGCCGCATTGTGCACCGCAACCGCGGGGGCGGCAGCGGCAAGACAGCCCGCGCCATAATGGTCGTCGGTCGGGTGGAAGCCGCGCAGGTGGATGATGTTGGGCCAGCCGTGCTCGTCCTCCAGCGCAATCGTCAGCGTGCGATCGGCGAGCACATAGCGATAGGCGGCCGGCCAGCCATCCTCGCCCGCGACCACCTGCACGCGCTCGGGCCGAAGCGGGAACAGCTCGACCGGCACGCCCGCGCCATCCTTGATCAGCTGGACATAGGCATTGCCATGCAGCGCCAGTTGCGCGGCGAGCACTTCGAGCAGTGGCTGCGACCCGCAGGATTTGGCGAGCAGTCTCGCCAGCCGCGCATCATCGCAGGCGACCGGCGCACTGCCGACCCCCTCGGCGACAATCCGCACGCTGCGCTGCGCGACCGGATTGGCGAGATAGGCCTCGGCCACCTCGCGCGCATAATCGAAGGGACTGCGCTGCAGCGGCCCGCCGTCGAAGCTGGACGCCCAGGGGCTGATGAAGCCGCGCGCAACAGGCACGCGCGATCCGCCCCCGCCCTTGAAGGCGGAGACGAGACTGGTGAGGAAGGACATGAGAGTCTCCAGCTGAAATGTCGGTGGGAAGCACGGGCCCGGACCGGGGTCCGGGGCAACGGGAACTCAGGAGCCTGTTTTTCTATTCGTCGGCCCGGGCTTGACCCGGGCCGGTGCTGCCTTCTTGAATGGCTACATGGATCGCGGAAGACTTGGCGGCTGGGTTTACATCATGGCCAACCGCTATCGCGCCGCACTCTATGTCGGCGTGACGAGCGCGCTTGCTACCCGCGTCAGTCGGCACCGCGAGGGCACCGGTTCCGATTATTGCGCCCGACGCAGCCTGACCCGGCTGGTCTGGGCGGAGCGCGGCGACACGATCGAAGACTGCATCGCTCATGAGAAGCGCCTGAAGCGCTGGCGCCGGGAATGGAAATTCGCCCTGATCGAAAAGGCGAATCCGGATTGGGACGACCTCTACGACGTCATTCTTTGACGATGAGAAGCACCAGCCCCGGATCAGGTCCGGGGCGACGGCGAGGGGGTACCCTTCCCGTCATTCGTCGGCCGGGACTTGATCCGGGCCAGTGCTGTTTCTCATATCTGCCACACCCTCGGCTCCTGACGCCGACCCAGCATCAATTCGCTCAGCGCCCACACCAGCGCATCGGCGCGATCGGGTGACCTGCCCGGACCTTCGTACGCTCCACCGGCGATCAACCCACAAAGCTGGTCCTCGAGCTGCGCGAACATCCCCGCATGGCGCACGCGGCCCGCTTCGTAGAGCGCGGCCACGGGTTCGGCGCGCGCCACCTTGCCTCTGGAGGCGTGAACCAGCTTGAGCGGCAGCGCGAGATCGGCGGCGCGCAGCACGCTGGCGACCATCTGGCCGCCCTGGTTGGCCTCGGCCACCACGCGGTCGGCATTCCAGCCACGCGCGGCTTCGGCCACCGCGCGCGCCCAGCGTTCGGGGCTGGCCTTCGCGACCGAGCAATCGGCCAGCACTTGCGCGATGCCGCTTGCGCCAAGTGCGCAGACCACAATGCCGCATTCGTCGCCGCGGTCGCTGGCGGGCGGATCGACCCCGACCACCACGCGCTGAAGCGGATCGCCGGCCCGGTCGTCGCGGCAGGCTTCGAGCAGCGCGCGCGTCCACAGCGCGCCCTCGATCTCCTCGAGCAGCACGCCATCGAGCTCCTGCCGCCCGAGCGCGGTATGGCCATATCGCTCACGAATCGTGGCGACGAAACGCGGCGGCAGATTGGCCGCATTTTCATAGGTCGTCCCGCGGCTGATATGCGCCAGACCGCGCGTTTCCTCGCCCACCAGCCGCCGCACCAGCGCGGTTGCGCGCGGAGTGGTGGTGGCGACTACCTTGGGGTGCAGCCCCAGCCGCAGCCCCATCGCCAGATTGTCCCATGCCGCCTCGGCCTTGCCCGACACACTCGGCCATTTGCCGATCTCGTCGCACCAGGCATGGCTATGCTGCGGGCCGCGCAGGCTTTCGGGCTCGGCGGCCGAATAGAGAAAGGCCATCGCCCCGTTCGGCCAGGTCAGCCGCTTGAGCGAGGGCTCGTAGAACGGCCGGTAGTTCGGCGGACAGATCGCCAGCACCCCGCTTTCGCCTTCAACCATCACGCTGCGCGCTTCGCCAAGCGAGGCGGCAACCAGCGCGATCCGCGCATCGGGATCGAGGATGGCGGATTCGCGCACCCATTCTGCCCCGGTGCGGGTCTTGCCGAAGCCGCGCCCGGCGCAGATCACCCAGCAATTCCATGCGCCGCGCGGCGGGGACTGCGCCTTGCGCCGCCAGAGCGGCCAGTCGTGCCGGATCAGCGCGCGTTCGCGCTCCTCCAGCTGCGCGATCAGCCCGGTCTTGGTCCGGTCGTCCTGTTTGCGCAGCCAGTCGAGAAAGCCGTCACCCAGCATCGGCGGGGTCAACCGGATCGGTTTCGTCCTCGGCCAGCGCCGCCTGCAACGCCATTTCGTTCTGGCGCATGGCTTCGAGCTTGGCGTTGAGCGAGGCGAGCACGCTGGCCTCGTCCGAATTTTCGAGCTGGGTCCGCTCGCGCGCCACCGTGTCGCGGTGCAGCGTCAGCAGACGCAGCGCATTGGCGATGTCGAATTTGGGCCCGTCGGCGGGCACGCCTTCGCGCAGGCGCCGCAGCGTTTCGAGTTCGAGATGCTCATATCCTTCGAGCAGCGCGGCATACCATTTGCGCGCGAATGCAGCATCCTCGCGGCGCACCTTGTAGGCGCGGGCGGGGTTCACTCCGGCAAAGTCAGCGGCGGCGGTCACGTTGGACGTCTCGGCCAGATGGTCGAGAAAGAAGCCGCGCCAGTGGCGGTCGAGCTTGCCCTTTTCGCCGCGCCGATAGGCGGCGGCGATCTTGGTCCGCTTGGTGCGGGCCTTGGCCGCCTTCGGCATGATGAGTTCCTCCGATTGGGCGCAGCGCAAAACGACAAGGGGCGGCCCGTCGAAGGCCGCCCCGTTCCGGCCCGCTGGCCGGTGATTCACACTATCGCGATGTTCCTTGTATGTACCCAAACAGCGTGACGATGTCAACAGAAAATAACCAAATAGGTTATCCTGTCGCGCTTGCCTACGCTGCGGGGCTCGCCTAATCCCGCCGCATCACGCGATGCCAGGGATTCCCCCAATACCATGATCATGAAACCGCTGCGCGGGTTGTACAATTGGACCATGGCCAAGGCCTCGCACCCGCATGCGGTGTGGTGGCTGGCGCTGTTCAGCTTCGTCGAATCGTCCTTTTTCCCGATCCCGCCGCACCCGCTGCTCGGGTTGATGTGCCTCGCCGAACCGAAAAAGGCGGTGAAGTTCGCGCTGGTCTGCACGCTGGCATCGGTCGCGGGCGCGCTGCTCGGCTATGCGATCGGCTGGGGGCTCTATGATACGGTGGGCGTGTGGCTGATCGGCGCGCTGGGCCTGACCGAGGCGTTTCCCATCGCCGCGTGCCATTTGCGCGAATATGATTTCGAGGCGATCCTGATCGCAGGCGCGACGCCCGTACCGTTCAAGCTGCTGACGATCACCGCCGGCTTCATCGGCATGAACCTCGTCACCTTCGTGCTCGCCAGCCTGTTCGCCCGCGCGCTGATCTTCATGACCGTGGGCATTCTGTTCCGCGTCTTCGGCGCGCCGATCAAGCGCGTGATCGACGAATATCTCGGCACGGTCACGACGGTCTTCGTGCTGCTGGTGGTCGGCGGCGTGATCGCGCTGACGCAGCTGGGCGGCAGCGAAGGCGAAGACGGCGGACCCTGCGCGCAGGCGACCGAGGTGGTCCCGGCCGCCTGAGCACTTTGCCGGTCAGCCTTCGAAGGCGGTTTCCAGCGTAATGTCTGCCTTGAGCAGCTTCGAGATCGGGCAGGTGGCCTTGGCATCGGCCGCCAGTTCCTCGAATTTCGCTTGGTCGAGCCCGGGGACCTTGGCCTTGGTCGACAGGGCAGAACGGGTGACTGCGAAACCATCATCGCCCTTTTCCAGCGTCACCTTGGCCTCGGTTTCGACCGAACCGTCAGTATGGCCCGCCTCGGCCAGTTTGAACGACAGCGCCATGGTGAAGCAGCTGGCATGCGCCGCCGCGATCAGCTCTTCGGGGTTGGTACCCGGCGCATCCTCGAACCGGGTCTGGAAGCCATAGGGCTGGTCCTTCAGCGCGCCCGATTGCGTGCTGACATGCCCCTTGCCGTCCTTGCCCAGCCCCTCGTAGCGTGCGCTTCCGGATTTCACGATTGCCATGGAAAATCTCCTTTCGGGAGTGAGACGTCCCGAAAGGAGCGATGTTCCTCCGGCGATAGACGCTAGGCTGGATCCACGCGGAATATTTCCCCGTCCGCATCGAGTATGTAGAGAACCCCGGCCGCATCGGCAGTAATTTCGACGACCCGGTCAATCGCCCCGGTATCGGGTGCGAAATCGAGCGTGCGGAGCTCGATGCTAGCCATGTCCCGCACCGAATCGCGACCCAGTTGGTTTGCGGGGATCGAGAATATCGCGCCGCTGCTATCCGCGAAAACGAAATGACCCGCGATCCCCGCGATGCTCCCGCCATATTGCACCCCCATCACGATCCCGGCGCCTTCGCGCTCGCCCGTGCCAAAGGGATAAACCAGCGAGGGCGTGACCAGCGGGCTCGGCGCGCCGCTGCGCAGAACGGAGATGCCCTCCAGGAAGGGCCAGCCGAAATTGAGAGGATTGTCGGTCTGGGTGAACACATCGAGCGCGAAGAGGCTGATCTCGTGCTGGAGGGACCCGCCGCGATCGGCAAAAGCGGTCAGCCCGTTTACCTGCGCGAACCCCCCGGGCTGACGCACCCCGCCCGCGATCTGGTTGGCGCAAAGGTTAAGGAGCGAGGCACCGCAGGACGGTTCGAGCCTGAAGATGCGGCCAAACCGGTCCTGAGCGGGTGTTTGGGGAGCTTGCGCAAATTCTCCCGAAGGGTCGCCAAGGCTTGCAAAGGCCTCGCCATCCGCCCCGATGAAGAGCTTGCCCTCGACCGCGCTGTTCGTGCCGAACGTCAGATTGCCTTCACGGCGCTGTCCCTGGCCGGGCCTGAGAACTTCGAAAGCATAGGTGCTTTCGTAAAGCAGCATGGGACCCGACCAATAGGCACTTGCCTCGCCCCAGGCGATATCGAGCAGCCGCACGAAGTCGGGATTCGCAGAGAGTACGTCGACCGGCGCAGGAACCGCTTCGCCGGGCGCGCGCGCGCCCGAAAACCGGATGTAGCTGCCATTCTTCAGCGCGACCGCCATTTCACGGCCGCTCGCATAGGTCGGGCTAAGGCCGACCGGATCTACCAGGCCGGTCATGATGCGGGTGACGGCGATCCCCTCGCGATTGTTCTCGACCGCAATGCGCGCCGACACCGAAGCGGACACTTTGCCATCGCTGACGCCCATGGTGAGACGGTAGATATTGTTCCGATCCGCATCGCGCGGCAGGTCGAAATTGGGCGGCGCGAGAAAGCGTACCGCCCCGCTGGCGTCGATCGCGAAGGCGGCAGCATCCTCACCGCCGAGACTGTAGCTGAGAGTGTCCCCATCGGGATCGCTGGCATTGACTGTGAAAACCGCGGCCGCCGTGTTTTCGGCCACCGAAACGTCGATATTCCCCCCGGTGATGGCGGGAGGAGAATTGCTGCTCGTCGGCGTCGGGGTTGGGGTGGAGCCGTCTCCCCCACATCCCGAAAGCGCCAGACCCGCCGCAAGCGGCATGAAGAAAAAGCCCCGCGAAAGCGCGGTGCAAGACAAAGTTTTGAACATATAGCGACCCCCGTCTAGTAATGACGGCACCGTTACGGCGGGGACCGAAGTTTACAAGCCTATGATTCCGACCTTTTTTCCGGCCGTTTCGAAAATGCTCAAGATTTCCTGAACCTCGGCATCGCTATGCTCGGCACAGAGCGAGCAGCGCAGCAGGGTCATGTTCGCCGGGGTTGCGGGGGGGCGGGCGAGATTGACGTAGAGACCGCCCTTGATCAGCGCCTCCCACATCGCCGCGCCCTTTTCGAGATCGGGCATGATCACCGCGATGATCGCGCTCTGCGGTTCCTCGGTGCCGAGCTGGAAACCGAGATCCTTGAGCCCCTTGTGCAGCGTCTTGGAGTTTTCCCACAGATGCGCGCGCTTGTTCGATCCGTGCATCAGCTTGCGGATCGAGACGCAGGCGGTCGCCACCACGCTCGGCGGGAGGGAGGCGGTAAAGACATAGGGCCGGCAGACCAGCCGCATGATTTCGAACTTGAGGTGGTTGGAAACGCAGAACCCGCCCACCGTGCCCACGCTCTTGGAAAACGTGCCGATAACGAAATCGACATCGTCGAGCACGCCGGCCTGTTCGACCACGCCGCGCCCGTTCTCGCCGATGAAGCCCATCGAATGCGCCTCGTCGACCAGCACCATGGCGCCGTACTTCTTGGCGACCGCGACCATTTCCTTGAGCGGGGCGATATCGCCGAGCATCGAATAGACGCCTTCCAGCACCACCAGCTTGCCCGCGCCTTCGGGAACGCGGCGCAGGCGCTTTTCCATCGCCTCGATATCGTTGTGCTTGAACGGCACCACTTCGGCATTGCCCATCGCGCAGCCGTCCCAGATGCTGGCGTGGCTGTCGATGTCGAGGATGATGTAATCGCCCTTGCCGGCGATCGTCGAGATGATCCCGAGATTGGCCTGGTAGCCGGTCGAGAAGACCATCGCGTGATCCATGGCATAGAAGTCCATGAGCGCTTGCTCGACTTCCTTATGACCTTGGTACGTCCCATTCAGAACGCGGCTGCCGGTGGTCCCGCTGCCGAAATCGGCGAGCGCCTGCTTGCCCGCCTCGACCACGTCGGGGTCGAAGGTCATGCCCATGTAGTTGTAAGTGCCGAGCAGGATCGTCTCGCGCCCGTTGCAGATCGCGCGGGTCGGCGAGAGCACCTTCTCCATTACCAGGTTGAAAGGATCTTCCTGTCCGGCCGACAACAGCCCCTCGCGCAGCGCGATGATGTCGTCGAACTTGGAGAAGAGGTCCTTGCTCTCTCCCTCGAGCGTCTGCGGCTTGTCGGGTTGCGAAATGCCCTCGCTCATCAGTCGGCCTGCAACCGGGTGACGGTATCGACCAGCTGGCCGTAGGTTTCGATCTCGGCCTGCTGGTTCATCGAGATGATGATGTCGAACTCGTCCTCGATGGCGGCGACGAAATCCATCACGGTCAGGCTGTCGAATTCCAGATCGGTGGCGAAAGTGGTCGCTTCGGTGATCTCCACACCCTTCTTGTTGAAGGGTTCGGCCAGTTCGCGGATCTTGGCGTCGACTGTGGCTCGGTCCATGGCGGGGGTTTCCAATCCTTGTGGTGCGCGCACCCGCTACCAGGGCAGCGCGCGAATGATTGCCGCGGGCAAAGCGGCTTGTGGCGGTCCTTGTCAAGCGCAGGCCGCAATGGCAAGCTTGGGAAAAAGTCGCAATCGTCTGTTCGAACAGGGGAAAACGGATGAGCGATACAGCAAGCGCAAAACCGGCATCGGCGGAAGGTCCCGCCGTGAAAGATGGCCGCCCGCCGGATTCGGTCCGGGCGAAGCGCGAGACGACCTATTCCAACCACGCGATCCATCTGATGCGCACCGCGCAGATGAGCACGCTCAAGCTGTCGCAAATGGCCGACCAGAAGGCCTCGATCCTGCTCGGCGCGACCTTCCTCGTCTTCTCGCTTTCGGTGAGCCGCGCGCTGACCGGGGAGATGCCGGTCTCGCTGATGATCCTGGCCAGCTTCAGCTTTGCCAGTTCGCTCTGCGCGGTGATGGCGGTGCTGCCCAAGGTCGGGCGGCCCGATGGCCCGGTGAAGAACCGCAATCTGATCTTCTTCGGCCACTACACCTGGATGGACGAGGATGAATGGACCGAGGAATTGCTCGCCCGGCTCGAAACCGACCGCACCGTGTTCGAGACGATGGCGCATGACATGTACCAGAACGGCCAGGTGCTGGCGGGGAAGAAATACCGCTTCCTCGCGCTGGCCTACAAGGTGTTCATGACCGGGCTGTTCGTGACGCTGGCGGTGTTCGGTATCGAAATGGCGATCAGCTAGTCGGGCAGCAGCGCGCGGACAGCGGTCATGAAGGGGCCGATCGACACCGGCTTGGCGAGATAGTCCGCCGCGCCCGCGTCGCGGATCCGCTCCTCGTCACCCTTGCCAGCATAGGCTGTCACCGCAAGCACCGGCACTTCGGCGAGCGTGCTTTCCCGCTTGAGCTGAGCGATCAGGTCGATCCCGCTGATATTGGGCAGCTGGATGTCCATGATCACCAGATCGGGCCCGAAGCGCTTGGCGGTGGCGAGTACGTTCTGTCCATCGGACACGGGCACCACCTCGTAGCCGTTGGCCTTCAACACGTCACAGAACAGCTTACGATTGAGATCGTTGTCCTCGACAACGAGGATTCTCTTTGCCACTTGGCCTGACCTCCATGCAATGCGCGTGGCCTTATGCAAAAGCGGGAGCGCTGACAATTATTCGCGAACCAAAAGGCAATGATGCGCGGGCACCCGAGGTATTGGCCCTCGAAGCGCTCGGCTGGGCGCTGGCCGACGACAAGCGTGCGGAGCGGCTGCTGTCGCTGACCGGCCTCACGCCCGACCACTTGCGGAACGGGTTGAGCGACCGCGGCGTTCAGGCAGCAGTGCTCGATTTTCTCGCCAATCACGAACCCGACCTGGTCCTTGCCGCGGATGCGCTGGGGACTACACCCGAAACGCTGGTCGCCGCCGCGCGGGAGTTGAACGCATGAGCCGCCCGCTGATCATCTCCGATTGCGACGAAGTGCTGTTGTACATGGTCTCGCCCTTCCGCGACTGGCTGGCCGAAACGCAGGGCGTCGAATTCCGCATGGAAGGCAATGATTTTGCCAAGGCGCTGCGCTGGCAGGAGAGCGGGGAGTTCCTCGCCCCGGAAGAAATCTGGCAGAAGCTGGGCGGGTTCTTCGATACCGAAATGCACCGCCAGACGCCGATTCCCGGCGCGATCGAGGGGCTGGGCGCGCTGCGCGAGAACGCCGATGTGGTGATCCTCACCAATCTCGTCGACAAGCGGCAGGAAATGCGCCGGGCGCAATTGCTCGATCACGGATTGGACGCGCGCGTCTTTACCAATCAGGGGCCCAAGGGTCCGGCGCTGCAGGCGATCCTCGACGAATACAATCCCTCCAAGGCGATCTTCATCGACGACCTTGCGCAGCACCATCGCTCTGCGCGAGAGACGGTGGGGAGCATCACCACGCTGCATCTGTGCGGCGAACCGCTGCTCGCTCCGCATATCGACTGCGCGCACACGTCGGGCCACGCCGATGCGCGGATCGACAGCTGGGATGCAGCGCTTCCGTGGCTGCTGGACGAAATCGAGAAGGAAACCGCATGAGCATTCACACACGCCTCCGCGAACTCGGGCTGCAGCTCCCCCATGCCGCTGCGCCCGTCGCCAGTTACCAGCCGGTCGTGGTCGACGGTCACACCGCCTACGTTTCGGGGCAGTTGCCCTTCGTCGACGGCAAGCTGGTCACCGGCAAGCTGGGCGATACCGTCACGCTCGAACAGGGCCAGGAAGCAGCCCGCGCCTGCGGCTTGATGATCCTGGCGCAGCTCGAAGCGGCAGGGCTGCTCGAGCGGGTCGCGCATATGGTCAAACTTGGCGGTTTCGTCGCCTCGACCCCCGATTTCACCGACCAGCCCAAGGTCGCCAATGGTGCCTCGGATCTGATGGCCGAAGTCTTCGGCGATGCCGGCAAGCACGCGCGCAGCGCAGTGGGTGTCCCGGTCCTGCCGCTCAACGCCGCGGTCGAGGTCGATGCGATCGTTGCTCTCAAGGCTTGATCGTTTCTTCGTAGCTGCTCCCGATCCCGCGCGGGTCGGCTGGCTGCGCGACTGGACCTTTGCGCACCGCGGATTGCACCGCGAGGGCGTCCCCGAAAACTCGCTCGCCGCCTTTTCCCGGGCGATCGACCGGGGCATGGGGATCGAATGCGATATCCAGCGCAGCCGTGATCACGCCGCGATGCTGGTGCACGATTGGGAGCTTGAGCGGCTGACCGGAGTGACCGGGCCGACCGCCGGCTATTCGGCCGAGGAACTGGCGCAGATCGCGTTTCTCGACAGCGAACACCGGCTCGCGCGGCTGGACGATTTGCTGGCGCTCGTCGACGGCGCGGTCCCGCTGCTGATCGAGATCAAGTCGCGCCGCCGCTACGATGTCGAGCAAAGCTGTATCGCGGTCCGCGATGCGCTGTCCGGCTATACGGGCCATCATGCCGTGATGAGCTTCGATCCGCGTGTGGCGCGCTGGTTCCGCCGCCACGCGCCGGATATCGTGCGCGGGTTGGTCATGCGCGAAGATGCCCACGGTATGACCCAGCAGGCGTGGCAGCGGCATCTGGCGCTGTGGGTCGCGCGGCCCGAATTCATCGCCTATCATGTTGCGGCTTTGCCCAGTCCGATGGTTTCCTCCTTGCGCGCGGGCGGCATGCCGGTGCTCACCTGGACGGTGAACACGCCCGAACTGCTCGCGCATGCCCGCCGCCATGCCGATGCCCCCATTGCCGAAGGGGCCGGCGTCCCATGAGCGATGGCGGTCTCGCCGCGCGGGTCGGCGGATCGGTCGGCGCCTTCGACCGCGACCAGTGGAACGCGCTCGCGGGGGCCGACAATCCCTTCGTCAGTCACGAATTCCTTACCGCGCTGGAAGATTCGGGCAGCGTCGGGCCGGGCACCGGCTGGCAGCCGACCCCGCTGGTGATCAGCGAAGACGGCGGGCCGCTGGTCGCTGCCATGCCTGCCTATCTCAAGGGCCACAGCCAGGGCGAATATGTCTTCGACCATCATTGGGCCGATGCGTTCGAGCGGGCCGGGGGCAGCTATTACCCCAAGCTGCAGATCGCCGCGCCGTTCACCCCTGCGACGGGGCCGCGCCTGCTGCTGTCGGATCCCGCCTATGCCGCGCCGCTCCTGGCCGCAGCCGAGCAATTGTGCCTGCAGAACGGTTTTTCATCAGCGCATGCGACCTTTATCGAACCCGGCCAGCAGCCGGTGTTCGAAGAAGCCAGATGGATGCTTCGTGCAGACCTCCAGTTCCATTGGCACAATCACGATTTCGCCAGTTTCGACGATTTCCTCGCGACGCTTGCTTCGCGCAAGCGCAAGGATCTGCGCAAGGAACGCGCAGCGGCGCAGGCGGAGGTCGAGATCCAGCGCTTGCGCGGCGCGGATATCCGCGCCGAACACTGGGACGCCTTCTGGGAATTTTACCAAGATACCGGCGCGCGCAAATGGGGCACACCCTATCTGACCCGCGCGGCCTTCGACCTGATCAGCGAGCGGATGGGCGAGCGGGTGCTGCTCGTGCTGGCGTTACAGGATGGCGAGCCGATCGCCGGCGCGCTCAATTTCATCGGCGGGGAGGCGCTGTACGGCCGCTATTGGGGCTGTACGCGTGAGGTACGCTTCCTGCATTTTGAGCTGTGCTATTATCAGGCGATCGATGCAGCGATCGAACTTGGCCTCGCGCGGGTCGAGGCCGGGGCGCAAGGCGGCCACAAGCTGGCCCGCGGATATCGACCGGTCGAGACGGTTTCGGCGCACTGGATTGCCGACCCGGGGTTTCGCGCCGCGATTGCCGACTTCCTCGAACGCGAGCGTGCGGGCGTGGCGGCCGATCGCAATTACCTGGCGACGCGAACGCCGTTCCGGAAAACCTAGGCGGCCCGGCGGCGGCCTTCGGCGAGCCATTCGCGGGCGCGGCGCTGGGCTTCGGCGATTTCGCGGGCGGTCATTTCCTCGGAAATGTCGGCGCGGCACCAGCTGGCTTCCTCGTGCCCTTTCGAAGCGGCGATGTTGAACCATTTGTGGGCTTCGATCAGGTCGCAGACCGTCCCGTGGCTGCCGGTCGAAAAGGCGACGCCCAGATCATACAGCGCGGCGATGCGGCCCTGTGCGAATTGCGCGAGGCAATCGGCGACCAGCGCCGCAGCTTCTTCGCCCTGGACGATCGTCCCGCTGCCTCCTTCGATACTGGTAAGTTGCATTGTCATTCCCCCAAAAAGAACCGGTTGGTGCACCGGACGACCAAGAATTGCTCAAATCATGGTCAATAAACGGTTAATGGCGCGTCCGATTTCTTAACCCCTCCCCGAATAAACCCGCATCGGGCATGTCCGGAGGGCAATTCAACGGCTCGTCGGATTGGCGCTTGTGCCTCCGGTAGCGCTTGCCTATAGGCCGCGCCCAACGGGTCATCGGGGGCACCGGAAAACTTCGGGCCGACAGGACGACGATGGCCTGACGTCAGTATTCGACTGTGGTGAGAGGGTCCTCAATGGCCTCCGTGGCAAACGAAAAGAAAAAACTCGCCGAAGCGCGCGCTGCGCTTGGCGACTCCTACGTTCCCGACGAAAACGAAGAATATATGAACCAGCGGCAGCAGGATTACTTCCGCATGCTGCTGCTCGACTGGAAGAAGTCGATCCATGACGCCGCCGGGCAGACGCTGCAGTCGCTGCAGGATGGCCCGATCCGCGAACCCGACCTCAACGACCGTGCGTCTTCCGAAACCGATTGGGGGATCGAGCTGCGGACGCGCGATCGCCAGCGCAAGCTGATCTCGAAGATCGATTCCGCGCTGCGCCGTATCGAGCAGGGCGAATATGGCTGGTGCGAAGTGACCGGCGATCCGATCGGCCTCAAGCGGTTGATTGCCCGTCCCGTCGCCACCATGACCGTCGAAGCCCAGGAAGCGCATGAGCGCCGCGAGAAGATCTCCCGCGACGACTAGACGACTAGGCGCGAGATAACCGAATCTTTATGTATCGTCGCTAGTGTAGTATCGGTCCAGCAATCGTCCGGGCCCTGCGCCCGAGCAACGCATGTAGGGATACGATAAACGCCATGTCCTCGGTCGAGACTCGCAATGTTACGCGTGATAGTCTGCTCCTGTTCGCCCAGTTGACCTTCGAAGGTCGCTCGGAAGCGATCCGGGTCAAGGTGCGCAATCTGTCGGCCGGCGGGATGATGGCTGAAGAAAGCGGCGTCACAGCCTCGCGCGGCGACCGGCTGATGATCGAGCTGCGCAATATCGGCATGGTCAAGGGCAGCGTCGCCTGGGCGCAGGGGAACCGGTTCGGGGTGGCTTTCGAAAACGAGATCGATCCCAAGATCGTGCGTGCCCCCGTCGGCTCCACGGCGCCCGCGCCCCGCTATACCCAACCGGCGACCCAGCCGACCACATTCTCCGACGAAGAACGTCGTCTCCGCAAACTCTGAATTGTTCGGCTGACGCCGGGCGCGGGGGCTGCTAACCGGCTGTCATGCGCTCGTGGCTCCTCGCCTTCCTGTCTGCTTCGCTGGCTGCGTGCAGCGCGGGCACCGATGATGGCATCGTCGATGTCGCGTTCATTGCCGAGCCGGGGGAACTGGCGGCGGAAGGCGTCCGGCTGAGCCCCGCTGGCCAGCATGTCCGGGCGGCGGTCTCGACCGGCCTGGTGCGGCTCGACCCGCGCGGCGAAGTGGTCCCCGGCGTCGCCGAACGCTGGATCGTGACCGATGGCGGCGCGAGCTATATCTTCCGCATCAATGAATTCGACCTGCCCGGCGGCTCACGCCTGACCGCGCAGGCGGTCCGTGATGCGCTCCAGCGCCGCATGCGCCAGTTGCAGGGCACTTCGCTCGGCCTCGACCTCGCCAAGGTCCGCGATATCCGCGCGATGACCGGACGGGTTATCGAAATCCGCCTCACCAGCCCGATGCCCGATTTCCTCCAGGTGCTCGCGCAACCCGAACTGGGGATCGGCTTTGGCGAGCAGAGCGTGGGTCTGATGACACAGCGTGTACAGGACGATGGGCTCCTGCTGTCCCCCTTGCGACCCGAATTGCGCGGACTTCCCGAACAGCCGGGCTGGGACGAAGTCGTGCGGGCGGTGCGGGTACACCCGGCGAGCGCCCAGGCCGCGACCGATGGGTTCGCGGAGGGCCGGTTCGACCTCGTACTCGGCGGACGGTTGGCGACACTGCCGCTGGCCAGCACCGGCCCGCTGTCACGCGGCAATGTGCGGCTCGACGCGGCGGTCGGCCTGTTCGGCCTCGATGTCCGCCGCGCCGCGGGCTTCCTCGGCACGATCGGCACCCGCGAGGCATTGGCCATGGCCATCGACCGCGAAGGCCTGATGCAGCCGTTCAACATCGGCGGGTGGATCGCCTCGACCCGGATTGTGCCGACCATCCTGTCGACACCCGCGCAATCCCCCAGCGAACGCTGGGCAGCGCTCTCGCTCGAGCAACGCCGGACCGATGCCCGCCAGCGGGTTGCGCAATGGCGCGCGGGCAGCGGCCAGGAGCCGCAGGTCAGCCTGTTCCTGCCGGCAGGACCCGGGTCCGACCTCCTGTTCGAGGGGCTGGCGGAGGATTTCGCCGCGATCGGCGTCTCCGCCACCCGCGCCGATACTCTCGATGCAGCCGATCTGACCCTGCGCGACCGCGTGGCGCGCTATGCCTCGCCGCGCTGGTTCCTCAACCAGTTCAACTGCACCGTCAGCCGCCCGCAGTGCAGCGAGGATGCCGACTATCTCGTCGCGCTGGCGCTCGATGCGCGCGATGGCGGGGAGGAAGCGTCATACCTTTACGAAGCCGAAGCCGCCCTGCTGGGCACCAATCTCTATATTCCGCTTGGCGCACCGATCCGCTGGTCGCTGGTCCGCGCGGATGTCGAGGCATTCATCGAGAACCCGTGGAACATCCATCCCTTGTTCCCCCTTTCCCGCGCACCCATTTAGGAAACCATGGACAATTCGAACCGCCCGCGCCCCATGGGGCTGGACCTGCCGACCGGCACCGATCCGGTATCGATCCGCAAACGGATCGAGGCGATGGAGCATCTGCTCGAACGCAGCCTGGTGGTCCCGGGGACGAAATATCCCATCGGTCTCGACACGATCATCGGCTTCATCCCCGTGGCCGGCGATATCATTACCGCCGCGCTGGCTGGCTATATCGTTTGGGAAGCGAAGAATCTCGGCCTGCCGCGCTGGAAACTCTGGCGCATGATTGGCAATATTGCGATCGACAGCACCGTGGGCAGCGTTCCGCTTATCGGCGATGCCTTCGACGTGATCTATCGCTCGAACACCAAGAACCTGCGCATCGTGAAAAAACACCTCGACACGCATCACCCGCATACGCAGGTCATCGAGGGGTAGTTTCATCGGTGACCGATGCGCGCTAGGGCAGCGCGCATGGCATCCGACGTCACCTATTCCAGCTATCTCGATCTCGACCGCATTCTCGCGGCGCAGCACCCGGCTTCGGATGCGCATGACGAGATGCTGTTCATCATCGTCCACCAGGCCAGCGAGCTGTGGCTCAAGCTATGCCTGCACGAACTGTCGGAAGCGCGCGAGTGCATCCGCGAGGACCATTTGCGTCCCTCGTTCAAGATGCTCGCCCGCGTGGCGCGGGCGCAGGGACAATTGATCCAGAGCTGGGACGTGCTCAGCACGATGACCCCGCATGATTATTCGACCATCCGCCCGCATCTGGGCGGGTCGAGCGGCTTCCAGAGCGCACAATACCGGATGATGGAATTCCTCCTCGGCGGGCGCAATCCGGACATGATCACTATGCACGAGGCGACGCCCGAGGTGGCCGATGCCTTGCGCGCCGAACTGACGCGCAAATCGATCTATGCCGAGGCGATCGCGCTGCTCGCGCGGCGCGGCTTCGCCATTCCCGAGGATGTGCTCGCGCGCGATCACGGCAGTCCGTGGGAACACACACCCGCGGTCGAGGCGGCCTGGGCGGAGATCTACCGCGACCCGAAGGAATATTGGGACCTCTACGAACTGGCCGAAAAGCTGGTCGATCTGGAATACCATTTCCAGCGCTGGCGCTTCGGCCATCTCAAGACGGTCGAGCGGATCATCGGCTTCAAGAAGGGCACCGGCGGCACCCCCGGCGTTCCCTATCTCGCCAGCGTGCTCAAGGCGGCCTTCTTCCCCGAGTTGCTCAGCGTAAGGACTGCGATATGAGCAGCTGGAAGACCACTCGCCGCATCTGGGACATCTCGCAGACGCTGCGCCCCGGCCTGCCCGTCTGGCCGGGCGACACCGCCTTCGCCTTCGACCGGACGTGGAAGATGGAGGATGGCTCGCCGGTCAATGTCGGACGGATGACGATGAGCACGCATTCGGGGACGCATGGCGATGCGCCGCTGCATTATTCGCCGACCGCGCCCGATATCGCGAGTGTCGCGCTCGACCCCTATCTCGGCGAATGCCTCGTGGTCGATGCCACGGGCGTGAGCGGCGGTAGGATCTCCGTTGGCGATCTCCCGCATATCGACAGCGCAGACCGCGTGCTGTTCCGAACCTTCAAGCGCTTTCCGCACGACGATTGGGACAGCAGCTTCACCGCCATCGATGCCGAGACGATCGAATGGCTCGCGCTGCAAGGGGTCAAGCTGGTCGGGACCGATGCGCCCAGCGTCGATCCGCAGGACAGCAAGACGATGGATGCGCATAAGGCGGTGCTCGCGCATGACATGCGTATCCTCGAAGGGCTGGTGCTCGATGACGTGCCCGAGGGGCGCTATGAACTGATCGCGCTGCCCTTGAAGATCGCGGGCGGCGACGCCGGTCTCACCCGTGCCATCCTGCGCGAACTGCCCGATGACTAAGCCGGGGCTTGAGCGCGCGCGGATTCTCGATGCAGGCGATCCGCTGGCCGAATTTCGCGAGCGGTTCCTTGTGCCCGAAGGCGTGATCTACCTCGATGGCAACTCGCTGGGCTGCCTGCCGAAAGCGACACCGCCGCGGATGGAACAGGTCGTCCGCGAGCAATGGGGGCAGGACCTTATCCGCAGCTGGAATACGGCCGGATGGGTCGATTGGCCGGCCCGGATCGGCGCCAGGATCGCGCCGCTGATCGGGGCGCAGCCGCAGGAGGTTATCGCCTGCGATTCCACCAGCGTGAACCTGTTCAAGCTGATTGCCGCCGCGCTCGGGATGCGCCCGGGGCGCAAGGTCGTGCTGAGCGAGCCGGGCAATTTCCCGACCGATCTCTACATGATCGACGGCTTGGAAAAACAGGGCCTTGCCAAGCGGCGACTGGCCCCGCGCGAGCGGCTGGCCGAGGCGCTGGATGACGATGTCGCGCTGCTGCTGCTCACCCATGCGCATTACAAGACCGGCGAACTGTTCGACATGGCCGAACGGACCCGCGCCGCGCATGAGGCGGGGGCACTGGTGCTGTGGGACCTGTCGCATTCGGGCGGCGCGCTGCCCGTCGATCTGGGCGGGTGCGGCGCCGATTTCGCGGTGGGTTGCGGCTATAAATACCTCAACGGAGGGCCCGGCGCGCCCGCCTATGCCTTCGTGGCCGAGCGGCACCTAAGCGCTGCACAACAGCCGCTGACCGGCTGGTTCGGGCACACAGCGCCCTTCGCGTTCAGCGACGATTACCAACCCGCGCCGGGGATCGAAAAGCTGCTGTGCGGCACGCCCCCGATCCTCGGGCTGGCAGCGCTCGAAGTGGGCGTCGACCTCATTGCCGAAATCGGCGTCGATCGCTTGCATGCCAAATCGCAGGCGCTCTCCGAATTCTTCCGCCAGTGCCTGTCGGAACGCGGCGTCGATCTCGATCTCGTCAGCCCCGCCGATCCCGCGCAGCGCGGCAGCCAGCTCTCCTTCCGCCATCCGGAAGCTTATGCGATCTGCCAGGCGCTGATCGCGCGCGGCGTGATCGGCGACTTCCGCGATCCCGATATCCTGCGCTTCGGCTTCGCCCCCGCCTATCTGCGGTTCGAGGATATCGCCGAAGCCGCGCGGCACCTTGCCGAGGTAATCGAGACAGGCGAATGGCAGCGCGCAGAATTCCGCGAGCGGGCAGCGGTGACCTAAACCGAGCCGCGTTTGTAAGTCATTGTTTAGTATCCGAAGCTAAGCGGAGCCCATGACTCAAGTCTGTCTAAATTGCGGTGCGCCGAGGTACAGCCTTTTCGATCCCTGTATCGATTGCGGAATGCGACCAACGGACCCATCCCTTCGGAAAGGGGAGGGCAAGGAAGCGTATGATCGCGAACAGGGTCGCCACATCCACGCAAATGTAATTGCTGCGCGTTCGCATTCGGCGGAAGCAAGGCGAGGGGACTTGATGACCAAGTTTCGCTCGGTTTATTCTTGGAGTGGTCGACGTTACAAAGATCCCGGAATTAAAATTACGGACGTCGACGAATACGAGGACTCTAAACCAGTTTGGCAACGGAAGAGCCTGCGAGTCCTTTTTTGGTTGCTTGCGCTTGTAGCGCTAGAGAAATTCCTGAGCTGAAACGCGAGAAGGCGAAAGATTGACCTAGATAGACTTTCTCACGCCTCCAGTTCGATGTCCTAATAGAGCCAGGCGCGCCAGGTTTCGTGGAGGTAGTTGGGTGGACACTGCTTGCCGGGCTGCTCCAGCGGCCCGAGCGGCACGCGAATTGCAGCGATGAATCTCGCGAGCGGGCAGCGGTAACGTGAGGCTCTATCGGCTTGGCGATTATTCGCCCGTATCCCGTGCGGAAAGCGCGCTTCGCTGCCGTTCCTGCTGCGCGATCGGTGGAACGCTGGACGCCTCGCGCAAGGCATCGCTTAGCAGTTCACGCTGGTAGGGTTCTTGCGACCAGCCATCGTCCCGTTTGGTGAATTGCGTTCCGTAGATTTGCGGCTGCCCAATAGCCATGAGGTAGCGATCAAGCGTCGCTGCAGCGATCCAAGTGGCCGATTTCTTGCCGCGGGAGACAGCGAGCAGCGCCAGCGCATGAGCCTTCAAATAATCCGACGGGGCATCGCCATGCTGAAAGACGAAGGCTGCGTGATAGTAATCGTCGGCACTTTGCAATGCGCCTGCGTCGAGTAGCTCCCCGACGCGTTTCCTGCGCGCTGCATCTTCGATGGCGACTTTCTTCCAATCGATATCGGGCTTCTTGCGAGCGGCCTGGTCCGCTTCGAAAATTGCGGTCATTTCGGCATTGTTCGGCCGAGCGACAGGTTGGGTCTCGGTTGGGTCGCTGTGGTCCTGCGCTGCAGTCGGGGGCGTTAGAACCGCGGCAAAGAGCAAAGAGAGAACTCCGGCCCGCGCGATCCGGCCAAGCGCGAGCGTGGTCTTCCAACTCATCGCGTTTCGACCTGCACGCATTCTCTCACGCCTCCAGTTCGATGTCCCAATAGAGCCAGTCGCGCCAGGTTTCGTGGAGGTAGTTGGGCGGGAACTGCTTGCCGTGTTGTTGCAGCTGCCAGTGCGTCGGGCGGATCGGCTCGTTGTAAAGCTGCATCCCCGCCTGCTTCGGCGTGCGGCCACCCTTCTTCATGTTGCACGGCGCGCAGGCGGTGGCGATGTTCTCCCAGGTGGTTTTGCCGCCCAGCCGGCGCGGGACGACGTGGTCGAAGGTGAGATTGTGCATCGCGCCGCAGAACTGGCAGCTGAAGCGGTCGCGCAGGAACAGGTTGAAGCGCGTGAACGCGGGAAACTCACTCGGCTTCACATATTGCTTGAGCGCGATCACGCTGGGGATCTTCATGTCGAGCGAAGGCGAATGGACCTCGCGGTCATAGGTCTCGATCACATCGACCCGGTCGAGGAAGATCGCCTTGATCGCGGTCTGCCACGGCCACAGGCTCAGCGGGTAATAGGACAGCGGTGTGTAGTCGGCATTGAGGACGAGCGAAGGGCACGACTGCAAATTGCGCGTCGGATCTTCGTCGGTACTGCGGAACCTTGCGGCCCGTTCGAGCAGTTCGGCCCTGAACACCTGTGCGTTCCTCCTCCGATGCGGTAGAAAATGCACTTGCAAGGAAAAGCGTCAAGCCTGTTACAGACAGGCTATCCACAAACTTGTCCGCAACCGGCGCTATTCCGCGCTCCTCCTTTCCAGAACCGTATGACCGTCACCCGCTTTGCCCCCAGTCCCAACGGCCCGCTGCATCTTGGCCATGCCTATTCGGCGGTGGTCGCGCATGACCTGGCAAAACAGGCCGGCGGGCGGTTCCTGCTGCGGATCGAGGACATCGACGGCCCGCGCTCGCGGCCCGAACTGGCCGATGCGTTTCGCCGCGATCTCGCGTGGCTCGGGCTCGAATGGGAAGAAGTGCCCGCGCAATCGACCCGGCTCGCGGCCTATTCCGCCGCCGCGCAGGATTTGCTTGCGCGCGGCTACCTCTATCGCTGCACCTGCACCCGCGCCGAGATCGAGGCGCAGGGGGCGAAGATGGGTTCGCAGGGTCTCGTTTACCCCGGTACCTGCAAGACCCGCCCGCCCGATCCGGACCGGCCCGCGGCGCTGCGGCTCGATGTCGCGCGGGCGCTGGCCGATGTCGGCGCGCTGACGTGGGAGGATGCGCTGGCCGGCCCGCAGGTGGCCGATCCGCGCGAGGCGGGCGATGTCGTGATCGTGCGCAAGGATGCCCCCGCGAGCTATCACCTTGCCGCGACACTCGACGATGCCGCCGACGGGGTGACGCTGGTGACGCGCGGAATGGACCTGTTCGCGGCAACGCCGATCCACCGTCTGCTACAGGCGCTGCTCGGCCTGCCGGTGCCGCGCTGGCACCATCACGGCCTGCTGGTGGACGAGAGCGGGCAGAAGCTTGCCAAGCGGCGCGGATCGCCCTCGCTGGCCGATCGGCGGGAGGCGGGCGAGGACGGGCTGTTGCTTGCAGAGCAACTGCGCTTGCACAGTTTTGCGGCTGGCATTTCGCTCGCGAGCGCCTAAGTCCGTTGGGCTATGAATACATTTCTCATCATTCTCCTCGTCATTCTGATGGTTCTCGTGGTCGCCTCGCTCATCCGCGGGATCGTTGCCTTCATGAAAAGCACCAAGATCGATCTGGAGAGCGGTGAGCAGACCGACGCGACCGACATGCAGCTGATGCAGAACAAGATGATGTTCGCGCGTATCAAGTACCAGGCACTGGCAGTGGTGGTGGTCGCCGTGATCCTCGCCATCGCGAACTGAGCCGGACGGCCGCTGCAGCATGGTCAAGCTCAACAAGATCTATACCCGCACGGGTGATGACGGCACCACCGGCCTCGTCGATGGTTCGCGCCTGCCCAAGCACGCCGCGCGGATGGAAGCGATCGGCGCGGTCGACGAAGCCAACAGCGCGCTTGGCCTCGCCGCGGTCGCGCTGGCCGACGGCGAGTTCGCTGCACCGCTCTATCGCATCCAGAACGATCTGTTCGATCTTGGGGCGGATCTGGCGACGCCTGCGGGCGAGGACGACGATTTCGCGCCCTCGGAAATGGTGCTGCGGATCGTCGCGGGGCAGGTCGCATGGCTCGAAAGCGCGATCGACGATGCCAATGCCCGGCTCGAACCGCTGACCAGCTTCGTCCTTCCGGGTGGGAGCGATGCGGCTGCGCGGTTGCATGTCGCCCGCGCCTCCGTCCGGCGAGCCGAACGCGCCATGACGGCGATGGCGGCGCAGATGCCCACCAACAGCGAGGCGCTGGCCTATATCAACCGCCTGTCGGATTATCTCTTCGTGCTGGCGCGCGTTGCCAATGACGATGGGCGGGCGGACGTGAAGTGGGTGCCTGGCGCCAACCGCTGAGGCGCTAGCCAGCGCTCTGCGCCTTCGCTAGTGCAGCGGCAATGCTGCAGACGCGAAGGAAATTTCGATGAACAATACAGTTGCCATCATCGGTGCGGGCCAGATGGGCTCGGGAATAGCGCAGACCGTGGCCGCGAACGGCATCGATGTGCTGCTCGCCGATGTCAGCCTGGAGGTCGCCGAGCAGGCTCACGCCGGGATCTACAAGGCGCTGGGCAAGCTGGTCGGCAAGGGCAAGATCGAGATCGCCGATGCCGAAGCGACGCTGAAGCGCATCGCCCCGGTTGCCGATTACGCGCCGATGCAGGACGCCAGCCTGATCATCGAGGCGGCGACCGAGAAGGAAGCGATCAAGCAGGCGATCTTCGAGAAGGCCGGCCAGTACCTCGCCGCCGATGCGATCATGGCATCCAACACTAGCTCGATCCCGATCACGCGGATGGCGAATTACGCGCCCGATCCGGCGCGCTTCATCGGCCTGCATTTCTTCAACCCGGTGCCGGTGATGAAGCTGATCGAGGTCATCCCCGGGCTTGCGACCGCGCAAACGACCACCGACCGCACCACCGCCTTTGCCGAGAGCCTGGGCAAGGAAGTGGTGCTGTCGCAGGACGAGCCCGGCTTCGTCGTCAATCGCATCCTGCTGCCGATGATCAATGAAGCGGTGTTCGTGCTGGGCCAGTCGACTGCCGGGATCGAGGATATCGACAAGGGTTGCCGCCTCGGTCTCAACCACCCGATGGGCCCGCTGCAGCTGGCCGATTTCGTTGGGCTGGATACCTGTCTCGACATCATCATGGTGCTCTACAAGACCACCCGCGATGCCAAGTATCGCCCCGCGCCGCTGCTGGTGAAGTATGTCGAGGCCGGCTGGCTCGGTCGCAAGACGGGCCGCGGGTTTTACGATTATTCGGGCGATGAGCCGGTGCCGACGAGATAGTTTGTGGGTGCGGTCAAGACGTCCGTCCTGACCTCTCGGCACCAGCCCACGCCCCCTTCCGGCCTCCCACGGCACGGTATTCTATGGGTGGCCGGGCGGGGGCGTAGGCTGGTGCCGCCAACATCACCGGGCGCCCACTACCCAAACTCCGCAGGAACCCTGCGCCCTTGCTCTCCGTTGGTCAGGCAAAGGAGACTACGCATGACCGACAAGAAGGTAAGCAGCCAGGAGGAGCGCCAGGCCGACCTCGCGCCCGAAACGCATAACGACGAGCAGGACGATCATCGCAACCAGGCGCAGGAAGTGTCCGAGGAAGCGCAGAACCGCGAGACCGGCTCGCCGACCGAGAGCATCAAGGGCGAAAACAAGAGCGACCTGATGGGCGATTCGACGCAGGACACGATCGACCACATGCGCGACATGGAAAGCTCGGGCCGGATCGACATGTCGGCCTATCGGGGCGAACCCAACCATGACGACAATGTCGACAAATACGGCAAGTCCGCCAAGCCCGACGGATTGCGCGGCGACGGGACCTAAGAGGTCAGGCTGCCGTCATTGAGGATCCACAGGCCTGCGGTGAGGATCAGCGCACCGGCGGCAATCGCATAGGCCAGCACACGGAAGTTCGGGGTCGATACGGCCTCGAACTTGTGTGCGCTCAGCTTCTCCATCGTATGACAGGCGCGGCGCTGCGCGGTAATCGCCAGCCACCCGCCCGCGAGGATGAACACCGTCGCAATCGCCTTGGCCAGCCAGGGCGGATCGAACGCGCCGAACACAGCCTTGAACCCCAGACCGATGCCGATTGCGGCGAAAGCGGTGCGCATCCACCCGGCAAAGGTGCGCTCCAGAGCCATGATATTACGGTCTTCGGCAAGATCGGTGCGCAATTCGGCCCATTCGGTCGACTTGTCGGGATCTTCGGGAGGATCGTCCTGCGCCATAGGATATCAATCGCGGATCGCTGCGCCGGTTCCGCGCTTACTCGACGATCTCGGGAGGGGGCTCCCGGTCTATCACCACACCCGACGGCGGGACCGAGCTTGACGTGTCGATGGTCGGTGCGGCGTCGTTGATCAGATAGCTGTCATCAAGCGGGGCGGGGGTGAACGGTGTCGGTTCGGCGGGGCCGGAGGTCTCGCTCTCGGCGTACCACGCGGATAGCGACGGGTCCGGGCCCCGTGCCGGTGGTGGCGGCTCGGGGCTGGATGTAACGATCTCTGTCTGGCGCGGTTCGCCATAGCCCGCGTCGCCCGGTGCGCCGTCGCCAAGCTGGCCGATCAGCCCGGGGTCGTCTTCGCCGCCGACCAGCAGCAGCACGGCGAGCAGGAAAAGGCCGACCATCGCCAGCTTCTTCAGTACTCCCGGAGGCAGTCCGTCATCCATAGCGGCGCACCCTATACGAAAGCCGGTTAAGTGTCCGTTTCGCTCGCCTGCGCCTTGAGCGCATAGAGCGTCTCGAGCGCCTCACGCGGCGAAAGCGCATCGACGTCGAGCGTCTCCAGCGCGGTCCGCACTGGATCGGGTTTGTCGTCCTGCTGCTGCGCGGTCGCCGCGAACAGCGGCAGTTCGCCCAGTCCCGCGGCGAGCCCGCCGGTCTGCTCGCGGCCCTTTTCGAGCTTGTCGAGCACCGCGCGCGCGCGCTTGATAACCGGGGCGGGGACACCTGCCAGCTTGGCCACCGAAAGCCCATAGCTGCGATCCGCCGCGCCCCTGGCAAGCTCGTGCAGCAACACCAGATCGCCTTTCCATTCGCGGGCGCGGACATGGTGCAGGGTCAGTTTGTCGCACGTGTCCGCCAGCCGCGAGAGCTCGTGATAATGCGTGGCAAACAGGCAGCGGCACTGCAGGTTCTCGTGCACCGCCTCGACCACCGCCCAGGCAAGCGCCATCCCGTCATAGGTCGAAGTGCCGCGCCCAACCTCGTCGAGGATCACGAAGCTGCGCGCGGTCGCCTGGCTGAGGATCGCTGCGGTCTCCACCATCTCGACCATGAAAGTCGAGCGACCCCGTGCAAGATTGTCGGACGCGCCGACGCGGCTGAACAGCCGGTCCGCGAGCCCGATGCGTGCGGCGCGGGCAGGTACGAAACTGCCTGCCTGTGCCAGCAGCATGATCAGCGCGTTCTGCCGCAGGAAGGTCGATTTACCGCCCATGTTCGGCCCGCCGATCAGCCACAGCCGGTCGTCGCTCCCCAGCAAGCAATCATTGGCCACAAAGCGCTCGCCGCCTTGCGCCAGCGCCGCCTCGACCACCGGGTGCCGCCCGCCGGTAATCTCCAGACAGGGCTCGTCGAGCATTTCGGGCTGGGCCCAGTCGCCCTCAACCGCGCGCTCGGCCAGTGCCGCGGATACATCGATCCGCGCCAGCGCCGCCGCGGTCGCGGCAATCGCTTCGCGCGCGGCCACTACCTCGCCGACAAGCGTTTCGAAATGTGCTTCCTCGGCCGCTAGCGCATGCGCGCCGGCCTCCGCGATGCGCGTCGCTTCCTCGTGCAGGCCGAGCGAATTGAAGCGCACTGCGCCCGCCATGGTCTGGCGGTGGGTAAAGCCGCTGTCCGCCGCCATCAGCTTGTCGCCGTGCTTGGCGGGCACTTCGATGAAATAGCCGAGCACCTTGTTGTGCTTGATCTTGAGCGAGGGAGTGCCGGTTTCTTCGCGATATTTCGCCTCGAGCGCGGCGATCGCCTTGCGCGCATTGCCCGAGGTCTCGCGCAGCGCGTCGAGCGCGTGGTCGTAGCCGCTCGCGACATAGCCGCCCTGGCCGCGTTCGGTCGGCGGGGCGGGGACCAGCGCGCGCGCCAGGTGGTCGACCAGCGCCGCATGCCCGCCCAGAGCGTCGCACATCCGCTGCAGCAGCGCGGGCAGGTCGGCGCTGTCGCTCAGCATCGCGCGCACCCGGCGCGCTTCGGCCAGCCCGTCGCGGATCTGGCCCAGATCGCGCGGACTGCCGCGGCCCGCGACCAGCCGCCCCAGCGCGCGCCCGATATCGGGCGCCTGGCGCAGCACCGCGCGCAGATCGGCGCGCAGCAGCGGGTCGGCATGGAAATGGTGGACGCTGGCCAGCCGTTGTTCGATCGCGCCGCGATCCGCCAGCGGGGCGGACAGGTCTTCGGCCAGCTGGCGCGCGCCCGCGCCGGTAGCGCAGCGGTCGACGCAGGCGATCAGACTGCCCGTGCGTCCGCCGCCCTGCGCTTCGAGGATTTCGAGGCTGGTCCGCGTTGCCGCATCCATCGCCAGATGCGCGCCCGTCCCGCGCGCGACCGGTGGCAGCAGGAACGGCAGCGTCCCGCGCCCGGCATGGTCGAGATAGGCGATCAGGCCCGCCGCCGCGGCCAGCATCGGCCGCGAAAAATCGCCCAGCCCGTCGAGCGTGGCGATCCCGTGGATCGCTTTGAGCCGCGCCTCTCCATCCTCGCTGCGGAATTCGGCGCGCGGCCGGGGGATCATGTCGGCGGGGGCGGCATCCCAGTCATCGGGGGCGACCATCTCGCTCGCGCCCATCCGTGCCAGCGCCGCATCGAGCGCATCGGGGGCACATTGTTCCAGTTCCATCCGCCCGGTCGAGATATCGCAGGACGCCAGCCCCACGCCGTCGCGCACCGGGGCGACGGCCACCAGCAGATTGGCACGGCGCGGTTCGAGCAGCGCTTCCTCGGTCAGCGTGCCGGCAGTGACGAAACGCACGATATCGCGCGCCACCAGCGTCCTGGACACCGGCGTCCCGTCGCGCCGGGCGCGGTCCTTCGCTTCCTCGGGCGTCTCGGTCTGTTCGGCGATCGCGACGCGGCAGCCGCCCTTGATCAGCCGCGCGAGATAACCTTCGGCGGCATGTACCGGCACGCCGCACATCGGCACCGGTTCCCCGCCATGTTCGCCGCGCGTGGTGAGCGCGATATCGAGCACGCCCGCGGCGATCCGCGCATCCTCGAAGAACAGTTCGAAGAAGTCGCCCATGCGGTAGAACAGCAGCGCATCGCCCGCCTCGCGCTTGAGCGCGAGATATTGCTGCATCATCGGAGTGGGCGTGTCGGCCATGGCGCCGGACCTAGCGAGCGCGCGCGCGATTGGGGAGTCGCCGCGGCCCCCTTTCCCCTATGACTTCGCCGCGCGAGCGGTTAGGGGCAGGGGGCAGCGAGACGAGGACACCCATGGCCGACGAAAAATCCGCTTTCACCACGCGTGAGGCGTTGTTCTATCACGAGACTATCCGCCCGGGTAAGATCGAGATCATCGCCTCCAAGCCGATGGCGAGCCAGCGCGATCTGAGCCTGGCCTATTCGCCCGGCGTGGCTGCACCGGTCGAAGCGATCGCTGCCAATCCGGCGGATGCGGCACGCTACACCGCGCGGTCCAATCTGGTCGCGGTGATTTCCAACGGCACCGCGATTCTCGGCCTCGGCAATCTGGGCGCGCTGGCGTCGAAGCCGGTGATGGAAGGCAAGGCGGTGCTGTTCAAGCGCTTCGCCGATGTCGATTCGATCGATATCGAGCTCGATACCGAGGATCCGGACAAGTTCATCGAAGCGGTCGCGCTGATGGAGCCGAGTTTCGGCGGCATCAATCTGGAAGACATCGCCGCGCCCGAATGTTTCATCATCGAACAGGCGCTGCGCGAGCGGATGAACATCCCGGTCATGCATGACGATCAGCACGGCACCGCGATCATCGCCGCCGCGGGCCTCATCAACGCCTGCCACCTCACCGGGCGCAAGCTCAAGGATGTGCGCATGGTGGTCAACGGCGCGGGTGCCAGCGCGCTTGCCTGCACCGCGCTGATCAAGGCGATCGGCGTGCCGCACGAGAACGTGATCGTTTGCGACCGTACCGGGCCGATCACCCCCGGGCGCGACAATGTCGACCAGTGGAAGAGCGCGCATGCCGTGCCCACCGAAGCGACCAGTCTCGAAGAAGCGCTGGTCGGCGCCGACATCTTTCTCGGCCTGTCCGCTGCGGGCGCGCTGAAACCCGAATGGGTCGCCAAGATGGCCGACAGGCCGATCATCTTCGCCATGGCCAATCCGGTGCCCGAGATCATGCCCGAAGATGCCAAGGCGGTGCGCCCCGACGCGATCATCGCCACCGGACGCAGCGACTATCCCAACCAGGTCAACAATGTCCTCGGCTTCCCCTTCATCTTCCGCGGCGCGCTCGATGTGCGCGCCACCGCGATCAACGAGGAAATGAAGATCGCCGCCGCGCATGCCATCGCCGAACTCGCGCGCGAACGCGTGCCCGACGAAGTCGCCGCGGCCTATGGCGTGAGCCACCAGTTCGGCGAGGAATACATCATTCCCGCGCCCTTCGATCCGCGGCTGATGGAAGTCGTCTCCAGCGCGGTTGCGCAGGCGGCGATGGACAGCGGCGTGGCCGAAGCCCCGATCGAGGATTTCGGCGCCTATCGCCTCGCGCTCAAGGCGCGGCTCAATCCGACCACCGCGGCGCTGACCAATATCTACGAACAGGCCAAGGCCAATCCCAAGCGCGTGGTCTTCGCCGAGGCGGAGGAGGATGTCGCGCTGCGCGCGGCGATCCAGTTCCGCGATTTCGGCTATGGCGAACCAATCCTCGTCGGCCGCACCGAGAAGGTGCTCGAGAAGCTGCGCGAATTGGGCGTGGACGATCCCGACGACTGGATCATCGAGAATTCGGCGCTGTCGGACAAGGTGCCGGCAATGAACGACTATCTCTACAAGCGCCTGCAGCGCCGCGGCTACACGCAGCGCGACGTGCAGCGGATGGTCAACCAGGAACGCAACGTCTTTGCCGCGCTGCTCGTCGCGCTCGGCCATGGCGATGCGATGATCACCGGGCTGACGCGGACCTATGCCCAGACCGCGCGCGAAGTGGCGCGGGTGATCGATCCCAAGCCCGGCGCGACGCCGTTCGGCATCCACATGATGATCGGCAAGAACCAGACCACCTTCCTCGCCGACACCACCATCAACGAACGCCCCAGCGCCGCCGAGCTGGCGCATATCGCCAAGGAAACCGCTGCGGTCGCCCGCCGCATGGGGCACGAACCACGCGTCGCCTTCATGTCCTATTCGACCTTCGGCAATCCCTCGGGCCAGTGGCTGGGCAATCTGCGCGATGCCGTCGCGCTGCTCGATGCGGACGACGCGGTGGATTTCGAATATGAAGGCGAAATGGCGCCCGATGCCGCGCTCAACCGCAAGGTGATGGAACTCTATCCCTTCAGCCGCCTGTCGGGCCCCGCCAATGTGCTCATCATGCCCGGGCTGCAATCGGCCAATCTGTCGGCCAAGCTGCTGCGCGAGCTGGGCGGCGAGACGATGGTCGGCCCGATGATGATCGGCAGCGAGAAGCCGGTGCAGATCGCCCCGATGACCGCGATCGCGCCCGACCTGCTGACATTGGCGGTGCTGGCCAGCGCGGGTATCGTGGGGTGAGACTGGCCGGGCCGGCGCTGGCGTATTTCGGGCTGGTGTTTGCAATCGGCTTCGGACTTGGCGCGGTGCGGATGTTCTGGCTGGTGCCGCAGGTGGGCGCATTGATCGCAGGCGCGATCGAGCTGCCCGTGATCCTGCTCGCATCGTGGCTGGTGGCTACTTGGCTCGTCCGGCATTTCGCGCTTGCGCCGGGCTGCCGCGCGCTCTCGGTCGGGGGGCTCGCACTGGCGCTGCTCCTGCTCGCCGAACTGGCACTGACGCGCGCCATGGGCGGGACGGTTGCCGCCTGGCTTGATGGACTGGCCAAGCCCGAGGGCCTGCTGGGCCTTGCGGGGCAAGTGGCTTTCGCACTCATGCCGCATCTGGCGGCGCGAAGGTCGTCCGCGGCCTAGCGCGGCCTGTCAGAAAGGCAGCGTCTTGCCGCTATAGTCGAGGTAGCGGAACCCGCTGTCCGCGCCCGCGCCCTCGATCACATCGGCGATCCCTTTGACACTTTCCGCCACTGTCAGCGTGGCTTGCGGGCCGCCCATGTCGGTTTGCACCCAGCCGGGGTGAAGCGCGATCACGCCGATCCCGCGCGGTTCGGCCAGCTGCACCGAAATGCCTTTGGCCAGCATGTTGAGCGCCGCCTTGCTCGTGCGGTAGAGCTCGAACCCGCCGGAACTGTCGGCGATCGAACCCAGCTGCGAGGACATGACTGCCAGCGTGCCGCCATCCTTCAGCGTCGGGAGCAGCGTCTTGGCCGCGCGAGCCGGACCGAAGGCATTGGTCATCATGATCTCGGCCACGTCCTCGGTGGTCGCCTGCATGGCGTCCTGGTGGCGCGCCCCGCCGATTCCCGCATTGATGATGATCGTGTCGAGCTCGCCCGCACCGAGGCGGAGGTCGGCATAGCTGTCGGGGTCGGTCACGTCGCAGGTCACGATGCGCAGCGCACCGCATTCCAGCGCGTGCAGGTCGTCGCCATGCGAACGCTCGCTCGCGACGACACCCCAACCGCGCGCAAGGAACTCCTCGACGAGGCCAAGCCCGATCCCGCGCGATGCCCCGAGAATGAATACCGTCCTGTCCGCCATGTTTTGCTCTCCGTCGCCCGTGTGCCTTTTGCGGCAGGCTAGCTCGCCTTTGGGCGACTTGGCAAAACCCTTGGTCGAAAATTCGCCCCATCCGTCGCTGTCATACGTCGCACCGGCTCGCGGTTCATCCGCGCGCAAGCGCGGCTTCGCCAAGCGGCCTGACCGTGCACCCCCCCAACGCACGCGAAAGGAATCGAGATGAAAAAGACAATCGCAACGCTCGCCATCGCCACCGGCATGCTGGCCGTCCCTGCCATGGCGCAGGCCCAGAACACCGCGCCGGGCGGCTTCTACGTCGGCGCGCTGGCTGGCTATGAGGGGCTCAATGTCGATTCGGGTGACGGCAGCGTCAGCGCCGATGCCGATTCGGCGGTTTACGGCGTTACTGCCGGCTACGACCTCTCGCTTGGCAGCGCCTTCGTCGGCGTCGAGGGCGAACTGTCCACCAGTGGCGGGTCGACCGAATTCCCCGACAGCTTCGGCGGTGCCCGCGACGGGCTCGATGCCGATGGCCAGTATTATATCGGCGCCCGCGCCGGTTTCGCGGTAACCCCGGGCATCGCGGCCTATGGCAAAGTTGGCTATACCGCGCTCGACACCAAGGCCTTCACCAGCGCCGGATCGCTCGACGATCTGGAAGAGAATGCCAGCGGGCTGCGGTTCGGCGGCGGACTGCAGATCCAGCTGCCCGGTCCGCTCGAAGGCCGGGTCGAATACCGCCGGTCGCAATATGACGACATCGGCGGCGATTTCGGCGATGCCACGACCGACCAGGTCGTCGCCGGGCTCGGCCTGCGCTTCTGATCCATAGTCCGTGCCAACCGGCATGGTGGAAGGCCGTCCGGGCGACCGGGCGGCCTTCTGCTATTTGCGGCGGAAGCGGAAATACCAGATTTTATATGCTAAATTGCAATAAATTACTGACAATATTACTTAATATTGGCATTTTCGAACCTTAAAATCTCCGCTGGCAATCACCGGGCAATCACCAAACAAATTTGAATTATCAAGTGCTATTCTCTCGACGTTGAGTGTTGAAGGACGCCCTACGATTGCAACCAGGGCTAGCTGGCGATCCGGTGAATCTTGGCGATGGCAAAGGGCAGCTTGAGAACATCATGATTGTCAGCGATCCATCGCTTCTGATCATCGCTCAGCCTGTCAGAGGACGACTTAACCTCCACGAACCGGAACTCCCCTTCGCGGTGCAGTAGCAAGTCCGGCCATCCCAGATATCGGCCCCAGTAGTCTTGCACGAGATAGCGCAGAATGGCTTTGATTGTTTGAGGTGGCAAAATCTCGAGCAACTTGCGAGCTCGCTCGACATCCTTCGGTCGATGTGCCCAGAGATACTGACGCAGATTTTCGCTGTGGAACCGCCAATAGTCGAATAACCACTCAAGGTCGTCGTCGTGCAGAAATTCGTCGAAATGCTTCTCGATCGCTGTTGCGCGCCGGGTTCCATAGCCTGCAGACCCAAAGTCGCTCGGCAAATGTGTCCAGATTGGTTCCTTCGTTTGCCGCTCCTCATACGCAGTACGGTCACCGAAACTTACAATCCGGTTCGCAGGGTCGATTGGATCCTGGATGACTATCCACATCATCACGCCGAACAGCGCGTGGAAGGGAACGCTTTCAAGCTGCAGGACTTGCCAGCCCTGCCCGGAATAGTGCCGCGAAGCGAATTCTTCGGCGCTGATTATCTCATCGCCAACTACGATCTGAGCGCCCTTCCGTCCGTCCTTGGCATATGTCGCCTGCAGAGGTTCCACTTCGACCGAGTATTGATCGATCACTTCTGCCTGTGACTTTTCAGTGAAAGCATATTTGGGTGCGCTTGCGTGCAGCTCTTTGATATCCTTCAGCACCGCTTTTTCTATTGCGGACTGCGCAGAGCGCCGCTCATCGTCAGTCGCGTCTGGATGCTCTGAGTCCCAATCGTGCAGTGCAGCTTCTTTGGCAAAGAACAGCTCGCGCCAATAGTACCGCCTGATCTTGCTGGTGCGCCCGTGGATCGCCGCTGCTGGTGCCGGATCGGCGGGCAATCCACGGCATTCACTACAAACTCCCTCTTGGAAGCCATGCGTTACCGGCACCCGCTCCTGCGTATCGAGTTCGCAGCCCTCGCTTAGTTGATGCGGCAGAAAGCGATGCCCGCGCACCTCGTCGCACGCACACATCATCACCGCGCCGCAGTCCGCGCAGCGGTATTTGCGGATCAGTTCATGCTGATTGAGGCAGGCGCGGTCTGGGTGATGGCAAGTAGAGGGAGGTTGCCTAGCCATCTTCGATTGCTAACCGGAAGCAGGTGGCAAAGCGGCCTCTGTCCGCAGGACTTAACCCCGCCTTTTCGAACAATGGCTGCCAGCGCGCTGCAACCATCACGCGCAACTCTTCGGTTATGGTCGAGGCCTCATCGGGGCCGAGATCGAATACTGCTGCTCCGGCAAGCGCATTTCCGATGGTCGCATTGCGTCCTTCCGGACCAACGCCCAGCACAAGGCGTCGCTCCAGCCCCACCTGCGGCTTGGGAACGACATCGTAGAGTGGAGACAACCGCCAGCCAGTTCCGTCGAAAAGAAATCCGTGATTGCGCAGGTGGTCATCGTCATTCGTTACGAGAATATTGAACACCATTCGGCGGAACAGCTCATGGAGGTCTGCGCGGACCTGCGTCCCGTGCTGACGTATCGCGCCAGCGAGATCAGCGTAGCTGTAGCTGCTTACCTCGCTTTCATGCGCGCCCAGCATGGTGAGCCCCGACGCGAACGGTCTCCGCTCGAGCCAGTTGCCATGCGGCACGCGGTCGAACCGTTCGATCAGATAGATATCGCGGTCAAGTACACAGCGGAAATCGAGCGCGGGTACATTGAGGCCGCATTCGCTGGCCAGCTGCATAGTCGCCAGCTCTACGCGGCATTCAGGAAAGCTGTCGCCGTGCTTCTGGAATTTGGCGATCCAGGGCTGATAGCCGATTTGTGTTGCCGCCTTTGGACGGGCGCCGCCGAGCGACGAACCGGCAGCAAGCAGCGCGCGCAAGTTGTCATCCAGCTCATCGACGTGTTGCGCTCGTTCGGCTGCCTCGGCGAGTTTGGCGAGGGTGAACTCCTCGCCCGGAGCAGGACCATCGCCCCATGGAGTGATGCGCTCTGGTCGCTCCGGAGTTGGCCCGAATGCGAGCGCGCCGACGCGGTGTTCTCCCGAAGCAAGGATGAGGTCGATCTCGCTCGGCAGACGGTCGCCCATAGCCTTGTACATAAGATATTGGCCCCAGCCATCGGGAGCGGCGTCGCGGATGCCGCCGAAGACAGCAAACCCTTCCTCCGTGCGGAAGGTCCGGCTGGTCCCGGCATCGTGCAGCGGGAGGGCCACCGGATCGACGGGGATTCGGTCAGGGCGCTCAAGATACCGGCGTCCATAAGCGAACGTTGCAAATTGGTTGCGCGGTTCGTCGGTCATCGTCAGCAGTCCCGCCGGGACAGGACCTTCGGGAAGATGGACGAATACGTAGGAGCGGACGATTGTCATGACCGATCAGAAATCCAGCTCGTCATCGCTGGCTGCATGCGTTCGCTCGGGCAAGCGCGAGAGGTCCTCGCTTATGCCCGCTCGATCACTCTCTGGCGCAACCAAGCTGGCAAGGCGCTGGGTCATTCCCAGCACATGCAATGCGCTCACAAGGACTGCGAGACCAACTGTCGGATCACCAGCTTCGAGCCGCTGAAGTGTCTGAACCGACACCAGCATTCGTTCCGCCATCAACCGCTGCGGCATTTTGCGGCGACGCCGGGCAAGCGCGATGTCCTTGCCGAGCTGAGTTATAGCTCGCTGGCTTTGTGGCGGCAGTCCGCTAGCTGCTCTGGAAGCGCGTGGCATAGGCAGTACATGACATATCATGTTAATTTATGCAATAGCGCATGATATGTCATGCATTCTATGACCAGACACGACAAGCTATTGCGGTCGCCGCTTCCTGTCAGGGTACTGCGGACGCCAGTAAGAGCAGAGGTAGGCTGTGGGGAGCGAGCCAAAAGGACCGCATAACCCATGCCCACTCATGAAGCGACAAGACCCACACTGGAAGGGACCGCGCGCCGTATCTGCGAAAGTCGAGGCGGCAGATGGTCGGGCACGAAGGGCATGGCCTGTTGTCCTGCACATGATGACAGCACGCCATCGTTGGGCGTGACGCTCGGTCGCAAAGCCATCCTTTTTCACTGCTTTGCCGGTTGCGATCAGCAGGCAGTGCTTGCTGCGCTGGCACGCGAGGGCTTCAACGCTTCCATCCTATTCTCGGACTCTTCGTCAGCTGACCAGTTCGAGCCAATTGAAAAACGTAATCTCTCGCCGGCGGCGCTGAGGATCTGGCGCGAAGCGGAGCCTGTGCGTTCCAGCCCGGCCAAAGCCTATCTCGAGAGCCGCGGCATCCTCGCCGCCTCTTCTGCTCTTCGGTTTCATCCACGAACACCGCTCGGGCCGAAAGGGCGAACCCGTTTTCTTCCAGCCATGATTGCGGCGGTAAGCCTCGACGAGGGGCCGGTCGCGATCCACCGCACGTTCTTGTCTACCGAGGCCTCAACCAAGGCCGCCTTCGAAAGGCCAAAGCGCGCGCTCGGCTCGCTCGGTGAAGCTGCCGTCCGGCTCTTCGCCCCGGCGGATGGCAAGCTCGGACTCGCTGAAGGGATCGAGAGCGCGATGTCAGCTTATGCCCTGACCGGCATCCCCGCCTGGGCAACATTGGGCAATGAGCGCTTTGGTCTGATCAGCATTCCCGAAAGCGTGACCGAGCTTCATCTCTTCGTCGATCACGACGACGGTGGTCATCTCGCAGTCGAACGGGGCCTATCCGCCTATGCGCGAAAAGGCCGGACGATCCATGTCCGCACACCATTTGTGCGAGGCACCGACTGGAACGACGAACTCCAGGCATGGCTGCGCCGCAAGGCAGTGCGGTGAGAGGAGAGAGGGCTTTTCGATTTCCTGATCCGGCAGAGGGCGCGTGTCCCGATGCCTCAATCAGGAGGACTTTTCGCCATGTTTCAGTCAGACCTTTTTCCCGCCCACCGACAATCTCAGGCCGTTCCGTTGGCCTGCGCTATCGGCGTCAAAATTACCGAGCGCCTCGCTTCTGGACGTCATCTCACTCGAGCCGATATTTCCGCTTTGTTCGCTGACGAGACCGGAGTTCAGGACTGGGGCAGCGCCTGGACCATCGACGACTACAACAATGCGATCGAGATAGGCTCCCTGCTCTGGCTGCGTGGATCTTCGCGGATCGATCTGACGACCGGCTTCCACGAAGCGGAAGCGCGCTTCGACTGGCTCGAGGCGGCTCTACCGCCTCGTCATGTGCGCAGCGAAGCCCAAGTCGAACTTCAGCAATTTTCGACCCCGCCGATGCTGGCCTGGCTGCTTGCGAAAGCCGCAGCGCTTTCCTCGCGCGACACCATGCTCGAGCCCTCCGCAGGCAATGGTGCTTTCGCGACCTGGGCCTACGGCCAAGCCGCATCGCTTACTCTGAACGAGATCGATGCTGGCAGACGCGACAGCCTGGCACACATCTTTCCGAATGCCGCGATCAACTCCTACGATGGCGAACTTATCGCCGACTTGCATCGCGGCCCGATCCCCTCGGTCGTCCTGATGAATCCGCCCTTTGCGCGTAGCGAGGAGCGCGGCAGCGACGGCGGTACAGCGCTGCGCCATCTTCGAAGCGCAATCCGGGCCTGCGCCCGTGGCGGCAGGATCGCCGCGATCATGCCAGATGGTTTCGACGCTTCGCGCTTTGCCAAGGCACAGGACAAGACTTCGCTGCTGCTCGATGTTCGATTGCAGCGAATGTTTGCCCGCACCGGGACGGGTATCGCCGTTCGCCTGGTCGTGTTCGATAAGGTTCCGGCGGGTAAAAGCCGACCGATCACCGGCGATACGTCCGAGTTGAGCCAGCTCCATGCACTCCTCGCGGGTCTTTCGCCTCGCGCCTTAATATCGGCCGATATACATCGCCTGCCGGTGCGAACTCTGCCGAGCCCCGTGGAGCATCGGATAGCGATCCGACCTTCGGCACCGTTTGCGACGAAACCAGTTGCCGAGACCGATGCGGTCGAACTCAGCTATGTTGCACTGGCGCAAGCTGCACCTGTGCCCGAGCAGGCAGGCATCTACCTTCCTTATCGCCCAAGCCGCATAGCGTTTGCCGATGCTCCGATGCATCCTACTCCACTGGTGGAATCGGTCGCGATGGGATCGGTCGCGGCACCTGTTCCGGAGGTCAGCCCGCTGCTCCCATCGAACTGGAAAGTGGATAAGCTCATCTCCGCAGCCCAGTGCGAGACGCTCATCTACGCCTGCAAGGCCTTTGATCGCGATCTGCCCGAACAGTTTCTACCGAGTCAGGAAGGGACGATGCTTGAGCTGGCCGAAGATGGCCATTCTTACCGACAGGGCTTCTTCCTTGGCGATGGGACCGGAGCGGGCAAGGGGCGGCAGATTGCGGCGGTCATGATGGATCGCTGGCTCGCAGGTGAACGTCGGCATATCTGGATCACCAAGAACGAGGCGCTGCTGGAAGATGCGCGCCGCGACTGGGAAGCGCTTGGCGGGCTGCCGCTCGATATCCAGCCCCTCTCGCGCTGGAAGCTTGGGCGACCCGTAACGCTGTCCGAAGGCATTCTGTTTGTCACCTATCCGACACTGCGCTCAGGGCGCGCCGAAGACACGCGCCTCGACCAGATCCTTGCCTGGACGGGCGAAGAGTTCGTAGGCGTGATCGCGTTCGACGAGTCCCATTCGATGGCCAATGCGCTCGGGTCTTCGAGCACGCGCGGCAAGGCTAAGGGATCGGAGCAGGGGATGGCGGGCCTGAGGCTGCAGAACCATCTACCGCGCGCCCGCGTGCTTTACGCCTCCGCCACCGGCGCCTCGGAGATCGCTAATCTTGGTTACACCGCGAGGCTCGGCCTCTGGGGTCCCGAAACCGCTTTCCCGACGCATGAAGGCTTCATGACCGAGATCCGCGCCGGTGGTGTAGCAGCGATGGAACTCGTTGCGCGCGACCTCAAGGCACAAGGTCTTTACCTCGCCCGCGCGCTGTCTTTTGCCGGTGTCGAGTACGATATCCTAGAACATTACCTGACCGAAGCGCAGATCAGTATCTACGACGCCTATGCCGATGCTTGGGCGATCATCCATCGCAATCTCGATGAAGCGCTCGAAGTGACGCGCGTTGTCGATGAGGACAGCGGCGATACGCTCAATCGCAATGCCAAGGCAGCGGCGCTGTCGGTCTTCGAGGGCACCAAGCAGCGCTTCTTTGCGCAGCTCCTCCTCTCAATGAAACTGCCAAGCCTGATCCCGGCCATGGAAGACGCGCTCGGCGAGGATCATTCGGTGGTCGTGCAACTGGTCTCGACCGCCGAGGCTATGCTCGACCGGCGTCTCGCCGATCTCACCGACGCGGAACGTGAAGAACTCGATATCGACCTTAGCCCACGCGAATATGTCATCGACTATCTCGCCAAGAGCTTCCCTGTTCGCCTTATGCAGGTGTTTACCGATGAGGATGGCAATCTGCGCTCCGAAGCAATGAGCGACGATGACGGCAACCCGGTTCTGTGCTCGCGCGCCATCGCCGCGCGCGATACGCTGATCGAGCAGCTGTGCGCGCTTCCGCCGATTGCGACCGCGCTCGATGCAATCATCGAGCATTTCGGGACCGAGGCCGTGGCCGAAGTTACTGGCCGCACGCGCCGTCTCGTCATCGGAAGGGATGGGCAGCAGCGCCTCGAACGCCGAAGCGGCAGTGCGAATGTCGCCGAAGCGCAGAGCTTTATGGAAGGCACCAAGCGTATCTTGGTATTCTCGGATGCCGGGGGAACGGGGCGATCCTATCACGCCGACCTCGACTGCCAAAACCAGCAGCGCCGCGTCCACTTCTTACTCGAACCAGGCTGGCGGGCCGATAATGCGATCCAGGGGCTTGGGCGTACCAACCGCACCAACCAGGCTTCCGCTCCACTATTCCGTCCAGTGACGACCGATGTGAAGGGCGAACGGCGGTTTATCTCGACCATCGCACGCAGGCTCGATGCGCTCGGTGCGCTCACGCGCGGGCAGCGCCAGACCGGCGGTCAAAATCTATTCGATCCGACCGATAATCTTGAGAGCGATTATGCAAAAGACGCCCTCAATCGCTGGCTCCACCTGCTCTATGATGGCAAACTGGAGGCGACGAGCTTCGGCGATTTCGTCGAGCGAACCGGCCTTCGGCTCGAGAATCCCGATGGCGGGCTGACCGACAACCTTCCGACTATCCAGCGCTGGCTCAACCGCATCCTTGCTCTGCCGATTGCGCTCCAGAATGCTATCTTCGATGAATATCTGGGGCTGGTCGAAGCGCGAATCGAGGCGGCGCGTGAAGCTGGAAATCTCGATCTGGGTCTTGAGACGGTCCGCGTCGATAGCTTCGAAGTTCTCAGCGACGAGCTTTTGCGAGCGGATCCTGTTACCGGCGCAGAAACCCGCCTTGTCTCGCTTGAGGTGAAACGCCACCTACGCCCGCTCCGACTGAAGCGTCTCGTGCGGATGCACGAGATCGGGTCGCTTCATGCCATCCCGTTACGCAATGCGCGATCGGGCAAGGTTGCTCTCTCGGTCCCGGCCCGGCGGCTCATTGCCGATGATGGCGCGGTGATCGAACGCCGTCGGCTGCTCCGGCCGCTCAAATCGGCTAATTGGACGATCGAGGCACTCGGTGAAAGCTTGTGGGAAGAGATCGGCGTGACCGAGTTCACCAAGGCCTGGTGCACCGAGGAAGATGAGGCTGCCGCTTCGCCAGTGACCGAGCGCCTCCACCTCGCAACCGGGCTGCTTTTGCCGGTCTGGAAGCGCTTGCCGGGAGATCATGTTTGCGTCACCCGGCTCGTTGCCGAGGACGGCCAGTCGATCATCGGGCGCGAAGTGCTCAATGTCGATCTCGCCAAAATCGCCGAAACGTTCGGGCTGGCAGGGGTGGCCGGTCCCGCTCCCGACGAACTCGGGAAGCTGGTTCTGGCAAGCGGGACGCCACAGCCGCTCGCCAGTCATGACGCGCTGATCGTCAAACGCTCGCTGGTCGGAGGTGAGCAACGGCTCGAACTCACCGGATACGCGCCTGACCGGCTCGACTGGTACAAGGCCAAAGGCTGCTTCACCGAGATTATTCGCTACCATACGCGGCTGTTCGTGCCAGTCTCCAAGGCATCGATCATTCTACCCGCGCTGACCGTCTGAACCTGCGGCCAGCCGCATGGCGATGGGTTAGAGGGGAGGGTGCCTTTGGGCTTGTCGGACCATGCATGCCGCATGGCTCCTTCCCATCAGGAGACTACCCATGATCCAGTCAATTTCCGTGAAAAAGCTTGTACCGAGCCCGCGCAATGTGCGCAAAACCAGCGATCCTGCTGCCGACGAACAATTGAAAGCCGATATCGCAGCACGAGGTCTCTTGCAGAACCTTGTCGTGCGCAAGGCGAAGCGCGGCAAATTCGAGGTCGAGGCCGGAGGTCGCCGCCTCGCGGCGCTTCAGGCGCTTGCCGAAGACGGTACCCTGGCCAAAACCCATGAAGTGACTTGCCTGGTCATCGAAGGCGAGGAAAGCGAGGTCCGTGAAGCAAGCCTTGCCGAAAATTTCCAGCGTCTCGCCATGAACCCGGCCGATGAAGCGCAGGCATTCTCGGCCATTATCGAGGCTGGTGGCTGCGTTGAGGACGTCGCGCGTCGGTTTGGCCTGACTGTCCGCTTCGTTGAAGGCCGCTTGCGTCTGGCCGCGCTTGCCCCCTGCGTGTTCGAAGCGCTTGCGGATGGCACAATCACCCTAGACATGGCCAAGGCCTATGGCGCGATCTCTGATGTCGATCGTCAGGCGCATGTCTACGCCGAACTGCAGGACGCTTGGTACCAGGTTACGCCGGACACGATCCGGCGCATGGTACTCGATGCCACCGTGCGCGGGTCCGATCCGCGCGCTGTGCTCGTCGGACGTGAGGCTTATATCGCCGCTGGAGGCCGGATAGAACGCGAACTGTTTGATGACGATGCCAGCGAAAGCTGGATCGATATCGCGTTGCTTGAAGACCTCGCTCACAAGGCGATGGACGAAGCGGCATCGAAAAGCGCCCAAGAGCATGGTCTTGCCTGGGTACGGCCCACGCTTGATTGCTATGTCAGCCACGACCTTGTTGAGGGTTTCAACCGGCTGCCATGCGAACCGGCTCCCTTGAGCGCGCAGGAAGCGCAGGAGCTGACCGAACTCGAGGCCGACTATGATCGTACTGCCGCGATTCTCGAGAATGAGGATAGTGACGAAGCCGAGGTCGCCAAGGCCGAAGAAGAACTGGTCGAAATCGATCGTGCAATGCGTGCGCTCAACGATCGGCCACCGGTGCTTGCCGACGATCTCAAGGCAGATGCCGGCGCCTTCCTCGTTCTCTCGCGCAATGGTGAGCCCGCTCTGGTCCCGCAATTTTACACTGAGAGCGAAGTAATTTCGGAAGACGACGGTGTGGTCGAGCCGGTCGCCGGGGGCACCGAGACCAAGGGTAGAGGCAATTCGCTCTCTCAGCGCCTGCTCGATGAGTTGGCCATGCAGCGCCGCGATATCCTGGCGATCCATCTCGCTAACGATCCGGCACTGGCGCTCGACTTCATGGTTTTCACGCTTGCCGATGCTGATGGGCAAGACTGGCGTGCGAAGAAGGCTTCGACGATCTCAGGTTCGGCAGAGACTGGCCCCGTTACAGGTTTTGAGGCCAAGGATGCACCCGCTAGCGCCGCGCTCGCCGAGTTCGCCGGCAGCCTCGACGAGAGCTGGCGCTCTGGCGAAAGCGATGTCGAACGGTTCGAAGCTTTCCGGGCACTGTCCCATGAAGCAAGGTCCGCATGGCTCGGCCATGTCGTGTCGCGCACGCTCGTAGCCAGCCTGGCTTGCGAGGGTGAGCGCTCGGCTCCTCTCCACGAGGCAATCGGCGGCTTGCTTGAAATCGAGACCGCACATTGGTGGCGACCAACTGCGGCAAATTATTTCGACCGCGTGGCGAAGGCAAAGACGCTCGAGGCGCTTGACGCTGCGGGCGGGCCTGAATTGGTCAGCCGCTATTCGGCTTCCAAGAAGGCTGAGCTTGCCAGCGCTGCCGAACGAATATTCTCGGGCAATTTCATCGGTGAGGCGGGCACCAAGGAGCGTGCGCTCGCCTGGGTTCCGGACATCATGCATTTCCGAGGAACCGCTGAACCCGACGAAACAGTCGATCCCGATGAAGATACCGAAAGCGATGGCGAGATCACCGAGCGGGCCGCCTGATCCCTCCTGACAGGTTGAAGCCGTTCGGTAGGCGGTCCGTCCCTTCGGGGCGGGCCGCCTTTTCTCGTTAAGACCAGCTTGGGTTCCGCCATCGGCAAGGATCAGAGGGGAGGGGGCTTTTGGGCATCTGGCCCGGTGCAATTTCGTCCGGGCAATCAGGAGATTTCTCATGCGCAAGTTCAAACGCTCGTTAGCCTCCCGTTCACCGGCCCAGTCTCCGGCAGTTCGGATTACGGCCACCATCATCGAAAAGCTTGAACAGGGCACCAAGCCCTGGGTCAAACCCTGGCGCGGAGTTCCAACGTCCCGCCCTCTGCGCAGCTGCGGCACGCCCTACCGGGGCATGAATACCTTCTGGCTGTGGATGATGGCCGAGGCGTCAGGCTTCGCTTCGCCTTACTGGATGACCTACCGCCAGTGCGCAAAACTCGGCGGACAGGTGCGAAAAGGCGAGAAGTCGAGCATCGCCATCTTCTACAAGACCTACGACAAGGAGGTGGAAGCGTCCGACGGCGGCGAAAAGACAGAGACACGCCGCGTTCTCAAATCCTACGCAATCTTCAATGCTGACCAGTGCGATGACCTTCCGGCCATGTACAGACCAGCACCGCTCATGGAGCCGGTAGAACCCGCCGGGCGACAGCATAAGCTCGATGCATTCTTTGCGCAGATCGATGCGCAGCTGCGGCACAAGGGTAGCGAAGCCTATTACGAGCCGGTCCGCGACCGCATCACCATGCCGCCTGCCACGCTGTTCGAGGGATTTGACCATTACTATGCGACGCTTGCCCATGAGCTGTCGCACTGGACCGGGCATTCATCCCGGCTGGATCGCGATCTCAAAAACCGGTTCGGTAGCAAAGCCTATGCCGCTGAAGAACTCGTAGCCGAGCTTTCTTCGGCGATCCTGGGCGCTGAACTGGGACTTCCCGTTACTCACCTCGACAATCATGCCAGCTACATATCGCACTGGCTGAAGCTCTTGAAATCGGACGACAGGGCCATGCTGATGGCAGCGGCTAAGGCTGAGGAAGCATCATCGCTGTTACTCCGTCTTGGCGGCCATGACGAACGCAGCGACTCTGCATTCGGCGATGATCTCGCCGAAGTTGCGTGAGGGGAGCACATCATGGGACGCTCTGTCAGCTACCCGCAAGGGGCCATCGTCGCTTTCCGCCTGATCGAGAGCGGAGCGAGGGGCGACCTCGACTGGCAATATGAATGCCTGGTCGAAGATGTTGTCAGCACTGCGCGCCAAGCCTTCCCCTCACTGTTGCCTTATGCTGGCTGGCGTGGACGCGAAGATCGGATACTGCTCCGGAATGCCTATGCCGATTGCGGCATTTCCACTTATTGCGGTCTCGCAGCCATCTGGCTCGTCGAACGGAATGACAGCTTCTACTGGGAAGCCGATTATGACCGACCCAGAACTGGCCGAGCTCAGCGATGGCTTGGCCAAGTGTCCGGCAACTTCTTGCAGATGTTCGGGGAGATTCGTCAGATCGGGCGCTTCTCCAATGGCGAAGGCGTATTCGAGCGGATCCATGTCTCACCGCAAAGGCCACGAGATCGGCAGGCAGCCGAAAACTAGTTGTTCGTGCAGGCCCCGCTGATGATGTTGGCAAAGGAACTACGTCATGCCTCGTGCCTGTCCGCCGGGAGAGGCCCTGGACCGGCCGTGGTCTGGCGCAACCTGCAAGGCTGCGGCCCGTGTGGCCCGCGCCAGCCTTGCCTTGCAGGTTTCCCGCTTCGCGGTGCGCCAACCCCCTTAAACCGGCCCTGATCGGGCTCCGGCGGACAAGGAGCGAGACATTCCGGTTTCGTAAGCTTTGCCGCCTGAGCACATCAGGAGGCTTAATCATGTACGATAGTTTTACCCAACAACTCGCCGGGCTCGACCTTGCAGGTCTAACCATCAAGCCTGCACCTTTCGATCCGTCCGATTTTCCAAGTGAAGAAGCAGTCGAGCAGACGCTCGCTGCCGTTTGGTCCGACATGTTTGTCATGTTCTCGGGAACATCGCTCGAAGCGGATGCCGAAGACGTGGCTTGGGGCTTCGTCAATCTGTTTCACCGTGCTGCCAGCCGTAAGTCTACGCAGCTCGACCGGGCGAGCGATGAAGTCCGGGCGCTCCTCGCCGCAGCTGACGGATCCGAAGTCCATTCAAGCAATCTCGAAGAGCAGATCGAACGCGCTCAGGCAGCCGAGGCAAGCATGATGGCATTTGAACAGATGCGCGAAGTTGCCGCATCGCTTTATCTCGATGAAACCGGTTCGTCATGGAAGCCATTTGGCGGTTCGCGTTCGAACCATTCGCGCAAAGTGACCTCTGCGGTTGTTGAGGCCCGCGATTTCCTGCGCGCGAGGGCTGAGCGGCGCCGGGATGCCCATAGTCCTGAGGGCACTGCAGTTATATTCGCCGGTGGGCGATCCTCCTTTGCCAGCGCCGACGAGGCCAAGGCCTTCGCTTCGAACGTATGGGCTACGCTCGACAAGGTGCGCGACCGGGTTCCGGATATGTTTATCCTGCACGGCGGCGACAGCAAAGGTGTTGACCGGCTGGCAGCCTCCTGGGCCGAACGCCACAATGTCCAGCAACTGGTATTCAACCTCGATAGGAGGCTCGGAGCCCGTGCCGGCTTCAAGCGCAACGAGCAGATGCTCAAAATGGACCCGCGCTATGTCATCGCCTTTCCCGGCAATGGCGTACTTGAGCGACTCGTGATTGAGGCAAAATCACGCCGGGTCAGCGTAGTTGACCGTCGTGGACCTCTTGGGACAAATCCTCGCGAGAGGTGAAACTCTCTGTCAGCAAATCCATGTACCGGCCACTCCAAACCAAGCGAGAAAATGAGCAATCTTCTCATTCATCCGCAGAAGCCTTGGTCGCTCCGTAGATCGATATCAAGCCAGTGATGGTTTGATACCTCTTGCATTCTGTGATGCTGAGAAATCCAGCTTGTTCCATAAGCGGTACAAGCGCGCCGTCCGCGTTTGGCTGCGTGTCTGAAACACCGTCGAGCTGCTGTATCGTTGCTCTGAACAGGACACGCATGAGGCGTGATTGCTGCTCGCCGTAGTCTGCTATGAACAGGCGTCCACCTGGCTTAAGTGCTTCGTTTATGTCGCACAGCAAGCGGAGCTTCTCTTCATAAGGCACTTGATGGAGAACGAGGCAGAGTGTGGCGATGTTCGGCGCTGGCCATTTGGCAACAGTGGCCACCGAGAATAATCCATGTTTGAATTCAGCATCTATTCCAGCTCGCCCCGCTTTCTTTCGTGCGATCTGGATCGCATCTTCGTCTGGATCGATCCCGAAGTACGTCGTGGCTGGGTTTTTCGTGGCCAGTAGTGGCGCCAGGCTGCCGGTACCCGCCCCAATGTCGAGCAGGACCTCGTTACACTTGGGCTCAATCAGGTCCACAAGGTCTCTACGCCACCTTTTTTCGCGGGTCGAAAGTCGGACCCCGATATCGTAGAGTGGCGTGAGAATAGGATAACCGGCTGGCGGCGTATAGACTGCATGTTGATCGGTCATGCCTGTCTCTCGCTTTGTGGGCCGAGCTCCGGCAGAGACTGTGCCTGCTTTCTAAATGGTTCGGCCAACTGTGCTAGATAGGCATCCGGATAATCTTCGATGCCAGCGAGGCCAATCGCCCCCGCTCTGATATGCTGGCTCGACCCAAAGCGCGCTGTACCAAGCAGAACATCCCAGAGCGTCAAGAAGAGACCGAAATTGACGTCGCCGTCCGTTTCGGATGCGAGGTGGTGGTGCCGATGGACTGGAGCGACGGCCCAGATATATGCCAACGGCCCGACCCGCATGTCGACGTTCGAGTGCTGTAACTGGAGCTGTATCAGCACCGCAAAGGAAGCCACGGCGGCGACATCGAGAGGGATTCCCAGAAGAAGCCAGGGCAACGCACCGGCGGTAACCTCGATGAACTGGTGGACTGGATGCTTCAGTAGCCCGTTGAAGCCGTACATGCGGCGTACCGAATGATGCACGGCGTGAAAACGCCAGAGAAACGAAACCCTGTGACTGGCGAAATGGGCAAGGGTAATCCCCACGTCGAGGAGTACAATAGCCATTGCTACATCGGCCCATAAGGGCAGCGTCTTTGGCCAGGCTGATTCCCAAGGGACAAGGCTTGTGATGAGCGGAAGAAGCAGCACCATAGCCACAAGAGATCCTTCATTCACGAGGGCATGCAAAATGTCTCTACGGCCATCGCCATGGCTCGAGTTCCACTGGTTTTCGAAAGGCGCGATACGCTCGGCGGCGAGCGAGGACCCAATCGCGGCGATGATCAGAACGAACAACCAGGCCGGCGAACTACCCGAGGACACGATCGCCGTAGCGCCCCCGACAAAGCCGAAAAAATAGAGCGGGCCATAGAGATAACGAAAAACGGCCATTGCAGCCTCCATCAAACGATGGTTCCGTCTACGCTCCCTTAGGGCCCCGGTATTGAACGTTTCGCTGGTGTCTTAACGCACGATGGTAATCTCGATTTTTGCGAGACCCTGTGATGGCGTCACGCCGAACCATTCGACCAAACGACGGGTAAAATGCGCTTGATCGGAAAACCCACCTGCGGCCGCGGCGGCAGCTAGACTATGAGACTGGTGGAAACCTTCGATGGCACGCTGAACTTGCAACCATTGCAGGAGCTTGGTCGTCGGCACTCCAAAATCTCGAATCGCAATTTCCCGCATCCGCGTGGTCGAAACACCGACGGCTTTGGCCAATTCCGAAGGTGTCGCCCCGGGTTCGATCCGTTGCAGCGTAGAGCGGAGGCGCGGGTCGATTTGGCTCGAACCCTTCCGGTTCAAAAAGCCTTCCATCCATTTGCGTGCCTCGTTCCCAGATCCAACCAGAGCCAATGCATTCGCTTCAGCGGTCGAAAGCCGTTCCAGTCCAACACTCTTGTTGAGGTCACGGGTTCCCATGAAAAACGGATCGACATACAGATTTCGCAGGATGGCACCGGATGGCGTCAAGCGGTGAACCGTGGTGGCAGGGATGAGAACAGCTTCACCGGGCGACAAGCGAAGATCTCGGTCAGCGTTAATGCTGCAAGAGTCGACCAGCGAAAGACTGATCTGGTGTGCCAGATGACTGTGCGGACGGTTCTCTCCTGTTTGGGCGTCGAGAAGTGCCCAGCCAAATCCGAGCATCATGTTGCCCTCCCATGAGGCGTCGGTGCTTCTCAAAGAGCGATTTCGTCTTAGCTGCTGTGCAATCGGACGTTCCTTTCTGAGAGATCTCAACGCGTTCCCGGCTCTCCTCAAGTCTCTTTCAAAGACCGCTCACTGCGCCGGATATCCTCGAGAATGATCTTGCTGCCTGGCAGCGCCGGCATCCGGGAACGATCGATGCGCAGATCCTGCGCGGGAAGCCGATATTCCATTTCGCAAAGAAGCATTCGCAACGAGCGCTCCATCACTTCGAGCACGACTGTCTCACCGGGGCAGCGATGATTTTTCGAGACATCGCCGCCGCCCTGAGGGATTAATGCGAACGCGGAAAAGTCTTCCTTGCGAAAGCGATCCGGATTGACGATTTCCGGCTCGTTCCAGAGATGAGGATCAGTGTTGGTTGCGTGTAAGTCGAGCAGGAAACGTCGGCCGGCGGGAAAACGGACATTTCGCCAGCGAAAGTCCTTTCGGCTCCTGGCAGCGACCGCAGGGAAGAACGGATAGAACCGGCGCACTTCCTGCACGAAACGGCCTAACTCAGAGCGATCGGATGCAGGGGTCGGAGCCACATCGGGAAATGAATGGAGAGCATGCGCCAGGAGAGTGATATAGACAGACGTAGCGACGGTTGGGCGCAGAACGTTCAGCAGTTCGACGGCAGCGATCCTGGGACTTAGCAGCGCACCATCCTCATCCCGGTGCGCAGCAATCACAGCCAGCGCCGATTCAGCGGGTGGGACCAGACGGCGGTCACGCGCATCCTTGATGACGCGAGCAAGCCACGCTTCGGAACGGCTGCGAGCGCGCCGGGCCCGAAAATGGCCCAAGCCGAGCGCGGCCGCGCGGTCGAAGAGTAGAACAAGGTCGCGAGTTCGCTTGATGCGCTCTTCAGCCGGTAGTGGCACACCGGCCCAGTCGCACACTGCTTCGGCCAATATGGGATGCAGCGCTTCGTAGAAGATTACCTGCGATTCCCGGGTCCATGCCGGGAGCTGGGCCAACCACATTTTCTCGAATTTCTCTCCCAGAGCCTCGACACGCTCTTGCGTCAGCAACGACACGAACATTTCCTTGCGCCGCAGATGCCGCTCGCCATCCAGACCCTGGACTCCGCCCTTGCCAGTCAAAGTCGCCCGAACCGGTTCCGGCATCGCGCCGTCGCGCGACATTCGCGCTTTATCGTAGAACATCTCGGCCGCAGCTTCGCCGCGCAGGCACACAGTCCGCCGGAGCAACAGGCGGGTTTCGAACATATTGCCACCGGTTCGCGAGCAGACCGTGTTTACGAAGTCATAGGGCCGCCTCAGGAAATGGAGTGTGCTGTCGAAGGGCCCTTGCGGTATGAGTTCTTCGCTCTGTTTTATGGAACGTTTCATAGACCAATACCGTCCTCTCGATTTGGCATATCGGTGCCGAGCCAGGCACGGCAAAACCAACCGGCGCGCTTTTGATTATGCTCCCGCCGATAAGTCTCGCATTGCCCCTTATGCTGCGATCAATCCTGCGGCTGCGGTGTGACGCGCAGATAAGGTTTTACCGTCTCCCAGCCTTTGGGGAATTTCTCACGCGCTTCTTCATCGCTGAGCGAAGGCACGATGATGACGTCCTCGCCCTGCTGCCAGTTCACAGGTGTGGCCACGCTGTGGTCCGCCGTCAGTTGCAGCGAATCGATAATCCGCAAGATCTCTTCGAAATTTCGTCCCGTGCTCGCGGGATAAGTGAGCGTAAGTTTCACTTTCTTATCGGGACCGATGATGAACACCGAGCGGACGGTGAATGAATCATCAGCCTGCGGATGGATCATTCCATAGAGATCAGCGATTTCACGATCCGGGTCCGCGACCAGCGGAAAGTTGAGAGCATGACCCTGGGTTTCGGCAATGTCGCCCGCCCAAGCTCGATGATCTTCGAGCGGATCGACGCTGAGACCGATCACTTTGACGCCGCGTTTGTCGAATTCAGGCTTGAGGCGGGCAACCTCACCAAGTTCCGTCGTGCAAACAGGAGTGAAATCCGCAGGGTGCGAGAACAGCACCGCCCAGTCGTCACCCATCCATTCATGGAATTTGAGCGTGCCATCGGTTGTGTCGGCCTCGAAATCGGGTGCGGTGTCGCCAAGTTGAAGTGTCATTGAAAATCTCCTGTGGTGAGCGCTAAAGCAACGCAGCTACACGTACAGATGGGTGCTACAGTTGCTGTAGGTGCAACCGAGATCGCGACCAAGCGGCGTTCAGACGCGATAGACGGCATCGCCAGCGTGCTGGTGTGGCGACCTTCCGCGCTATGCGGAAGCGTTCGTCTTTTCTCATTGCGTCCGGTCTTAATCAGCTCGTATTCGCGCTGGTTTCAGGCTGGTCTTCGCCCACCAGGATCAAAAGCCCCAGTCCCGCTACGATCGCGACGTCGGCCAGATTGAATGATGGCCAATGAAAATTGTCCCAGTACAAATCGATAAAGTCCCTGACGGCGCCAAACATCAGCCTGTCTGCAACGTTGCCGAGCGCTCCGCCAATCGCCAAGCTCAAGCCGAGCGCATGGATGGGGGATCGGGTTCTCATCAGCCAAATCCCGAGCATGCCCGAAAGCAGAACGCCGATCGCGATAAGGATCACGGGGGCTGCTCCACCGGCCAGTCCGAAAGCCACGCCGCTATTGGCGATGGCGACTAGATTGAAGCCCGGGAACACTGCGATCACGTTACCCGAACCAACCAAAGAATGCGCCCAGGTTTTCGACAATTGGTCGAGGCCGAAGCTAACCAGAATCAAAACGGGCGCAAGCCGTTTCGCCGCGCTCAAGGTCATCGGACGCTGGATGGTGCATTCACGACCACCATCTTTTCTTCGCTCATATCGACCATCGTATAACCTATACCGCCTGTTCCGAGACCCGACTGACGACGTCCTGCGAACGGCATCCAGTCGACGCGAAATGCGGTATGATCGTTGACCATTACGGCTGACGCGGCCAGCGTTTCGACGCAGTAATCGGCCCAGGACATTCGGTCGGTAAACACAGCCGCCTGAAAGGCGTAGGGAAGCGCGTTCGCTTGGCCGATCGCAGCATCGACGTCGTCGTATCCGTAAATGCAGACCACAGGGCCAAACACTTCCTTGCGCGATACATCGGCGTCGCACGGCGGATCGACAAGGACCGTGGGCTGGTAAAGGGTGGAACCCATGCGCTTACCCCCTGCGGCGAGCCTGGCGCCGCCCTGAACGGCTGCATCGACCCAGGATGCGACGCGGTCGACTTCGGCAGGACGAATGAGCGGACCGCATTGGGTTTCCGCTTTGGTCGGATCGCCCACAGTCAGCGCTTCTGCTCCCTCAGCGAGCTCGGCAGCGAAGTCCGGCAGTTCGGCGCGCGGAACGAACACGCGCTGCACCGAGACGCAGACTTGTCCAGAATGATAAAAGCCGCCTTTCAGGAGAGGAGGAATTACCTTGCCGCTTGCGACGCCCTCATCGACGAGGACCGGAGCCGCGCCACCGTGTTCCAGTGCCAGGCGGGTGCCCGGCGCCAGTTTGGAGCGGAGCATCCAGCCAACTCTGGCCGAACCGATGAAGGAGAAAAATGCCGTCCGCGAATCGATGACCATTTGTTCGGCGACATCGTTCGAACATGGCACAAAGCGGCACCAGCGTTCATCGAGTCCGGCTTCATAAAGGATTTCGACGAAGCTCTTGCAGGAAAGGGGCGTGTCCTTGGCCGGTTTCACCAGAACAGGGCATCCGCTTGCGACTGCCGGTCCCACCTGATGGGCGATCAGGTTCAGAGGATGATTGAAAGCGGAGATCGCCACGACCGGCCCAATCGGCTCACGGAAGGTATAGGCTTTGCGTCCTGCCCCCGCCTGCGTCAGGTCCATCGGGATTTCGCGCCCGCCGCTGGCGAACAATTCGTGTATGCACAATTCGACGCTCTGAATGGCGCGACTGGTTTCCACGCGCGCGTCGACGATGGGTTTACCGCCCTCGAGCGCAATCTGCATTGCCAGTGTCTCCGCGCGCTCGCGCATCAGCCCGATGGCGCGCTGCAGGATGGCGATGCGTTCATGCGCGGGGAGCCGCGCTTGTCGGTCTTCGTGCAGCGCGCGCGCCTCGTCGAGCCAACGATCGACTTGCGGCCAGTCGACCAGCTCAACGCTGCCAATGCATTCCTGGTCGTAGGGATTGAGGACCTGCCACGTCATTGGGGACACTCCATCGCCTTGAGTTCATCGATCAGAACCTTGCGGTTCTCGGAGTAATCCACCGGCAAGTCGACAAGGTGAACGCCGCCGCTTTCAAACCCTTCATTCAAGGTCGGTACCAGTGCTTCGCTGCTTTCGATCCGGTGGCCCGTCGCACCATAACTCTTCGCATAGGTAACGAAGTCGGGGTTGGCGAAGCTCAGACCGTAATCGGGAAAGCCAAGTTCTTCCTGCTTCCACCGGATCATACCGTAAGCGGAATCATTGAGGATGAGTACGACGAGGTTGAGGCCGAGCCTGACCGCGGTTTCCACCTCCTGCGAATTCATCATGAACCCGCCATCGCCGCATACGGCGAGCACGCGGCGCTCGGGCGACAGCATCGCTGCCATCATCGCCGAGGGGAGACCCGCTCCCATCGTCGCCAGCGCGTTGTCGAGCAGAATCGTGTTCGGCTCATGCGCGATATAGTTGCGGGCGAACCAGATCTTGTAGATGCCGTTGTCGAGTGCGACGATGTCGTCGCGGCCCATGACCGCCCGTACATCTGCAACGATGCGCTGGGGCACCATCGGAAAGCGGCCATCGTCGCTGCCTTGGCGGATGTGCGCCGCGATGTCCTCATGGACTTTGGCGTAGGCTGCCGGGTCACTAGGGTGTTTGCCGCGCAGCCGGTTTCCCAGTCGCTCGACAGATCCGGCAATATCGCCGATGACTTCCAGCTGCGGGAAATAGACCTGGTCGACCTCTGCGGCCTTGTAATTTATATGGATAACAGTGCGTCCGTCAGGCTCCATGAAAAAGGGCGGTTTCTCGACCACGTCATGGCCGATATTGACGATCAGGTCTGCGCGATCGATGGCGCAATGAACATAGTCATCCGATGATAGAGCCGCCGTTCCAAGATACAGGGGGCTTGCCTCATCAAGCACTCCCTTGCCCATTTGCGTATTGAAAAACGGAAATTGGGTGTCGTCGACGAACTTTCGGAGCGCCTTACAAGCGCTACGTCGGTTGGCCCCGGCACCAACCAGTAGCAGCGGGCGATCGGCGGCCAGAATACGCTCGGCGGCTTCGTCTAGCGCGGCATCTCCGGCCACCGCATATTGTCGGGGGTGGGGCGCCACGACAGGTTCGGAGGTTTCTTCCTCGGCAATGTCTTCGGGCAGCTCCAGCAGAACTGCACCGGGTCGCTCTTCCTGAGCTCTCCTGAAACCTTCGCGCACGAGCGAAGGAATGCGCTCCCCATTCACGATCTGCTTCGCCATCTTGCACAAGGGAGTGAAAAGCGAGACAACATCGACGATCTGGAACTGCGCCTGCTTCGAGACCTTGATGGGTTTTTGGCCGGTTATCATGACCAGCGGGAAAGCGCCCAGAGCGGCATAAGCTGCGGGCGTCGTGAGGTTTGTCGCCCCTGGTCCCAGCGTGGCAAGGCATACGCCGGCTTTACCGGTAAGGCGACCGTAGGTAGCCGCCATGAAACCCGCCCCTTGCTCGTGCCGGGTAACGATCAGACGGATCGACGAGGTGCGCAGCGACTCCAGGAGATCGAGGTTTTCTTCGCCAGGCACCGCAAAGATATATTCGACGCCTTCGGCTTCCAACGCGGCGACAAGGAGATCGGATGCTTTCATGGAATAGTTCTCGCGTTGGTGTGAAAAGTCTTTGCTCTGCGTCTTATTCAGGATGTGCCGGTGAATTACCGCCTCATTCCGGCGTCTCCTTGTTCGAAGGTGTGTCAGCGGTACATGCAAGGCATATTCAAGTCGGTGTAGTCCTCGAACCGCAAAAGAAGCCGCAAGGCCTCGCCTAAATATAGGACAACCGTTCCATCTAACCCCTGTTCCGAGACTTCAGGCGCCGGTCGTTGCGGGATAGAACAAGGAGCTGCCCCTCGAATCGCACAGTCCAGCTGCATCCCGGTTCGATCGATTGATCGCCGATTCAGAAAAAGTGCGGCTTGCATTCATCAGAACCGTATCGTCGGCTTCCCGATGTCTTCGAAGTATTGCGAGACACCGTGGCGCAGATTGAGATCAAAAACCCGCTCGCCGCTTTCTCGTTCGTATGAACAAAGTGTAGGAATGTGAAATTGGCAGCGCTCGGTTACCGAAGCGAGCGTCGCACTCCTGCCTGTTAACAGGTCACGTCCGCCGTACACCGCTGTTCCCCAAGCACCAGCGCCAAGCACCGCAGCGCCAAAGATAGAATGTCTATCGATCATATCGCTTCCCTGCGCCCGGGGCGCAATCAACCGGTTTCGGCATGCAGTGTCCGAACTTGCGTGCCCTTTCTTTTGTTGCGCCAATATCCCAGCGCAATGAGGGCGAGCGTGAGAATTTGCGCGACCACCGGCTCGAGCGCCGGTGCCACACCAAGGATTGGTAAACGGGGCAGCCCCGGGAGCGGGGTGATGCGCATCAATCCGGCTTCCTGGAGGCCCGAGATACCCTTCCCGGCCAGAACAACGGCGAGAACGCCGATGAGGACCGAACTATACGCGAAGAAGGTTCCGATCGGCAGTCGGCGGCTGTAGCGCAGCATCACCCAGGCAATCAGCGCCAGTAACACGACTGCGGACGCGGAGCCGGCGAAAATCGCGCCGGTATGGCCTTGCGTCCAGAGCGCTGCGAAGAACAGGATCGTCTCGAAGACCTCCCGGTAAACCACGAGAAACGCCAGCCCAAACAGAAACCATGCGGACCTGCGCGAGAGAGCGTGCTGCATGGTTTTCTGGATATAGCGTTGCCATTCGCCGGCCTGCGATTTGCCGTGCATCCATATGCCGACCGACAACAGTATGAGAGCGGCAAAAAGCGATCCGAACCCCTCTACGAGTTCACGACCTGCCCCACTTATGCCGATCAGGTAAGTCGCTGCCACCCAAGTCAGGCCACCGGCGACAAGGGCCGACAGCCATCCGCCATGGACGAAGGGCAGAACTTCCGTTCTCTCGGCCTTGCGCAGGAACGCGATCATCGCGATCACGATCAGCAATGCCTCGAGCCCTTCGCGCAACAGGATCGCAAAGGCTCCTGCGAATGCCGACGCCTCACTGGCATTGTCCGGGGCGAGGACCGTCTCGGCGCGGTAGAAAAGAACGTCGAGCGCATTCACCCTTTGGGCGACGGCGGCCAGCGGATCCCCGCGACCTATTGCCGCTCGAAGCTCCGCCATGCCGGTTTCGACAGATGCGAGCAGGTCTGCATCGCGCGTGCTTAAAACGGCTTCCAATGGTTCGAAGCCATCCAGATAGGCCGAGAGTGCGAGTTCGCGCGCTTCGGCCTCATTACCCGCTTCGTAAGCGGCAAGACTTTGCTGCAAGCGTTTGCGTGCCAAAGCGAGTGAGCCGGTCGTATCGCTCGCCATGGCTTCGGGATGAGCCCGCAAATAGGCCATAACGGCATCGGCACGCTCGGTGCTGATCGCCTCGCCAAGGGTTGCCGGCGTAAGGCCGGATAGAGCGGCGAGGTCAGGAATACGCGCCCGGATTTCCGGATCGTCGTTCCAGATCCGTCTGCCGCGCTCCACATCCTCAAATGCGATCGACCCTGAATAGTAGGCCAGGCTCCAGCGATCTTCCGCCCCGAGATCGGAAAAGCCCGGCATGGCCGTTCCCTCCAGACCCTGTCCAATGACCTGGTAGAGCGCGAAAGCGCTTCGCTCGCGGGCACGGACGACGTCGTCGAACGCGATTGGCGGGGGATCGAGTCCCTCTGCCGCGGGGCCGTCGCCTCCTCCGCTCACGCCATGACAGCTTGCGCAGTTCTGGGCGTACAGCGCGGCACCTCGCGCGAGGTCGGGTGCCGCCTCGGGAGCAAGCGGAACGGGAAACGCCGCGATCAGCTCGCTTGCCAATCTGCGCGCGTCTCGTGCGACGACAGCAGGCTCCACCTTCGTTGAGATTGACTCGACGAGAGCCTCTGCCTCCGCAACCAGCTGGGCACGGTGCGCGTTTGCGGGCAGGGCAGCCATGCGTTCGGCTACCGAGGCAGAAAATTCCTGCATTTCGGCATACTCCAGCTCGTTCGTGACTTCACCGCCGCTAACGGCTTCGGTGTAATCCACGGCGATGTAATCGAGCAGGCGCCAGGTCGTCTGAACCGCGTCATGCGTGCCTGCAGAAGCGGGCATTGCGACTGCGATCGACAAGAAAGCGATCAATTGGACCGCAAAAGCACGTAGCGTCATTTGGAGGCGGCCTTTCCGAGAGCCGGAGCATGTTGCGCGCGAAGTTCTTCGGTCGCGCGTTTTACAATGAGGTAAGCCGAATGCAGGAAGATCAGGGCGATCACCGCTGCGACCAGCAGATCGGGCCAAGCTTGCCCGGTCCAGGCGACCAGGGCAGCAGCGATGATCACTCCGACATTGGCGATCGCGTCATTGCGGCTGAACAGCCAGATCGCGGATACATGTGCGTCGCCTTCGCGAAACCGCATCAGCACAAGCGCCGCCGCGATGTTGACTATCAAGGCTGCGACGGCGATCCCGCCCATCAAGCCGGCTTCCGGCGCGACCGCGTTAAGCGATCGCCAGACCGCCAGACCGATCACTCCGAGGCCTAGTACGCCCAGAAACAGGCCCTGTGCCAGCGCGACCCGGGCGCGCGTGCGGGCAGTCCACGCAAGAGCAAGGATGCCGATGAGCGTGATCGATCCATCGCCGATGAAGTCGAGAGCGTCGGCCTTGAGCGCTTGGCTGTCCGCCAGAAACCCGCCGAAGGCCTCGAAAACGCCAAAGCCCAGATTGAGCAATACGACGATCCAAAGGGCGCGGCGATAGGCGGGGTCTGCGCCTGCTCTTTGCGTATCGCCTGTGCAGCCGCAATCCGATGTTTCGTTATTCGACATGAGGCATTAGGTAACACCTCTAGCAACTGTAGGAGCAAGCCAAAATTGCGAATGGTTCGCGGTTTCGGAGCTGGAGGAGTGAGTTCATGCTTATCGGAGGTCTTTCGAAGGCGACGGGCACCAAGGTCAATACGATAAGGTTTTATGAGGATATCGGACTGATGCCCGAAGCCGCGCGTACGGCAGCGGGGCAGCGAACCTACAAAGAGCAGGACGTCGAGCGCCTTTCCTTTATTCGGCATGCTCGAAAATTGGGGTTTTCGATCGATGAAACACGCTCGCTTTTAAGCGTGAAGGCGAGACCGGATCAGAGCTGTGACGAGGCGGGTGACATCGCTTTGCGGCACCTTCGAGCCGTGGACGAGCGCATCAGTCGGCTACAAGCGCTTCGTTCCGAACTGAGAAGTGTGGTCGCGGCCTGCACGGGCGGCGAGGTTTCCGAATGCAAAATCATCGAAACGCTTTCTCGAAACCCAGCTGCCTCTTCCGCGGGTCGCTGACGCGAAAGCTATAATGGGACTATGGACACCGAACCCAGACAGCAAAAAAAGTGCTTGCACCTCCAGTCGCTGGAAGCGTTATCATCGTGATAATCCAGATTCTGATGTCGTGATCTAGGATTGGATGGCTGATTATGACGGAACTTGGGTAATTTGAATATTAATCAGCTTTCGCCTTATAAGAACGCTGCATTCATTCCATGGAATTTGGTCGAAAAAGAAACTACTCGAACAATATTCATTGTCCGGACGCTTCGTGACAATATCACATTACAGCAACCGAGAAGATTTTTGTTTCAACTTTCGTTTCACCTTGTTAGGGGCCACAGGATGTTCGATCTGAACGCCTTGATTCCCGTCAGGATTGTCGCCGCCCTTTTGGCGGTCGCAGCGCTGATGGCGTCTCCGGCGGTCGAAGCAGCGCAATGTGCGGACGAGCTGTCAGAAATAGCCTATTCGGTCCAGATGTTCGACATTGATGCGGACGAGAGCCCGCAAAACGAAAGCCCGGAGCAGCAGGAATGCGCCCACGGGCATTGCCATCACGTCGCCGCAGCACTGAAATCGAAGCTTTTAAACGACATGCCCGACCGGCTTAACATCACGGTTGGGTCGCATATGGCCGAAGAATTATTCGGCGATGCGAGCAATTTACCCAAACGCCCTCCTCGCGCCTGACGACCGTCACTGCGCTGCTTGACGCAGCGCATTTCGATTTGTCAGCAGAGAGAGTTTTGAAAAATGCCAGCCATCAAATGGCGAGGGGCCCTGATAGCAGGGCTAACCCTCGCCGCAATTGTCACGCCTGTGGCAGCGCAGGAGCGGGAGCTTCTGACGCTCGACGAGGCGTTGGGCCGGACAGGCGTGGTTGCCGAACCCGCTAACACCGAGTTAAACCCGCGCATCGTCGGCCCTCGAGCGGAAGCCGAGGCGGCGCAGGCTCTTGTCGGACAGGCGCGGTTGCGGCCCAACCCTGAAATATCGCTCGAGGTCGAGAACATCGCCGGGAGTGGGGCCTTCTCCGGGCTAAGCGCCACCGAATATACGCTTGCTGTCGGACAGCGGCTCGAACTTGGAGGTAAACGCGGCACACGCGTCGAGGCTGCCCGGGCGCAGGCACAGCTGGCGGATCTGCGGGCTGACCTTGCGGGGGCCGAACTCGGATTTCTTGTCCGTGAACGCTACGTAGCAGCGGCTGCAGCAGCCTCGCGCGTCGAACTGGCCCTCGATGTGGTTGAGCGAAACGAAGAGCTCGCCCGCATTGCCGGTCTCCTCGTAGAAGTCGGGCGCGAGCCCCCGCTCCGTGCTCTTCGGGCCGAAGCGGCCTTGGCGGAAGCGCAAGCCGAACTTCAGGCCGCCGAAGCGACAAGTCTTGCAGCCCGAACGGCCCTCGCCTCGCTATGGGGCGATCAGGGGGCGCCGCCGCTTGTTCCGAGCAGGTTCCCCGGGATCGAACCGCCCGGTGCTGTAATGGCGACAGCAAGCGGTCTGCAATTGCGAGTGGCGCGTGCGGAAAGCACCGCCGCCGCCGCCGAGATCGATCGTGAGCGCAGCCTGCGCATTCCCGATCCCGTCGTTTCCGCCGGTGTTCGACGCTTCGAGGAAAGCAATGACAGTGCCTTTCTTCTCGGTGTCTCGATCCCGCTTCCCTTCTTGAATCGTAATCAGGGCAATATCGCTGCAGCCGAAGCAAGGCTGCGCGCCGCCAATGCTCGCGAGGCTGTAGCGTTGGCCGATTTCGAGCAAGCCGTGACGCGCGCACGATCGCAATATCTTGCTGCCGAAGCGCGCGTCGAGACGCTTTCCACGACATCACTCCCCCAGGCCGAGGAGGCTCTTCGGCTCGTCCGCATCGGTTATCGCAATGGCCGTTTTCCGTTGATCGAAGTGTTGAGCGCAGCCGAAGCGCGCGATGCCATTCGCGAGGCGTTGATTGCTGCGCAAGAAGACCGGGGACAAGCTGCCGCCGAACTGATCAGGCTGGCCGCACAATGAGGAATACCAAAATGAACCGCAAAAGACTGGCGATCATCGCCGGAATTGTCATACTTGTTTCGGCCTTGATGCTGATGTTCTGGCCTGACAGCCAGGTCGACACCCACGCGGACGAAGAGGTCGCAGAGACAGAACTGCCCGAGGGGCTCGTGCTAATCGAGCAAGAGCAGATCCGCACCGCCGAGATCGAGGTCGCAGCGGTGCAAACGGGTGCCGCTGTCGAACTCGTATTTCCTGCAACGGTTGCGGCAAGTCCGACCGCCAGCGCACGCATCGATGCACGGGCTTCCGGTGTCGTGCGCAGCGTTGGCAAGACGCTTGGCGATTATGTCCGGCAGGGCGAGACCGTCGCTCGGATCGAAAGCGCCGATGCGGCTGCACTCGCTTCCCAGCTTAGTGCCGCCCGCGCCCGCGTAACCGAGCTTTCGGCGGCCTATGAACGGGAGCGCCGGCTATTCGAAGCCAACGTGACCGCACGCCAGGATCTCGAAGCGGCGCGCGCCAATCTTGACGTTGCCCGTTCCGAACTGAACCGGTCGCAGGCGGCCGTCGCCGCGGCAGGCGTGAGCGGCGATGGACGCTCGCTCGCTGTCACCAGTCCGCTTTCGGGCCGTGTGACCGCCGCTCCAATCGTGCTCGGCTCGTTCGTCGACGCCGGGGAGGAGCTTTACAGCGTGGTCAATCCCAGCGGCTTGCAGATCGAGGTTGCGCTGCCTTCCGAAGATGCTTCACGCATCCAGCCTGGCGACGAGGCTGCGTTGATCCTCGGCGATGGAAGGGAGATCGGCGCTCGCGTCCGGTCGGTAACGCCTTCGCTCGATGCCGAGAGCCGTAGCGCGACAGCGGTTCTTACCTTGACGCGCGCCGTTCCCGGTCTGCAGCCCGGATCGTTCCTTCAGGCGCGTATTCGCCCCTCGGGCGAATTGGACCAGAGCCGTATCGCGGTACCCGAAGATGCTGTGCAGGTGCTCGAAGGACGCGATGTTGTCTTCGTGCGGACACGACGCGGATTTCAGGCTCGGGAGGTCGAGATCGGCAGCCGGTCTGCCGGAATGGTGACGATCCTCTCCGGGCTCGAGCCCGGTCAGCGGATCGCGACTGCCAATGCCTTCCTGTTGAAGTCCGAGCTCGAAAAGGAGGGCGCAGAACATGGCCATTGATCAAACCACGGCATCTTCTCCCATGTCTTCGGACGAAGGTAGCCACCGTCACGGCCCGATCGGAGTCATCCTCGATGTCGCCGTTCGTTTCCGCTGGGCGATCATCGTCCTGACCGTGTTCGCAGCGATCTACGGAGCGTTCAATCTGGTGCGCCTGCCGATCGACGCGGTTCCCGACATCACCAACACGCAGGTCCAGATCAACACCAGCGCTGCCGCGCTCTCACCTTCGCAGGTCGAGACGCAGGTGACCTTCCCCATCGAAACCGGACTTGCCGGGATCGAAGGCCTGGAGATGACACGATCGATTTCGCGCAACGGCTTCAGCCAGGTCACCGCGATTTTCGAGGAGGGCACCGACCTCTACTTCGCCCGGCAGCAGGTGAACGAACGGCTCGCGCCGATTGGCGCTTCATTGCCCGAAGGAGCGGAGCCTACCATGGGGCCGATCTCCACCGGCCTTGGCGAAGTGCTGATGTATACGATCGAGTATGAGCATCCCGGTGGCAAGGGTGCGACCACTGGTGGCCGCACAGGCTGGCAGTCCGATGGCAGCTTCATCACCGAACGCGGCGACCGCCTCGAGAGTGAGGTGGCTAAGGCGGCCTATCTGCGCACTGTGCAGGATTGGGTGGTCGCGCCGTTGATGCGCTCGATCGACGGCGTGGCCGGCGTGGATTCGATTGGCGGGTTCGAAAAGCAATTCCTTGTTCAGCCCGATCCGGCACGTCTCACCGGCTATGGCCTGTCATTCGACTCACTCATCGATGCTCTAGAAGCCGCCAATCTGGCGGCAGGCGCCAATTTCGTCGATCGTGCCGACGAAGCCCTGCTTGTCCGCGTGGACGCGAGGCTGGGCAGCATTGCCGACATCGAAGAAGCCGTCATTGCGACCCGCGAGGGCGTGCCCATCCGCATCGGCGATGTGGCCGATGTGGAGATCGGCGGCGACCTGCGAACCGGTGCTGCTTCACTGAACGGTGAAGAGGCGGTGGTGGGAACCGTGCTGATGCGCGCGGGCGAGAACAGCCGGACCGTTGCGGCTGGTGCTGCCGAGAGACTTGAAGAGGTCCGCGCATCGCTTCCGGACGGAGTTGTCGCTGAGATTGTCTACAATCGTTCCTCACTAGTCGATGCGACGATCTCCACCGTCGAAAAGAACCTGCTCGAAGGCGCATTGCTCGTGATCGCCGTCCTGTTCCTCTTGCTCGGCAATATCCGCGCCGCCATAATCACCGCACTGGTCATTCCCGTTTCGATGCTGATGGCAGCGGTGGGGATGAACCGGCTTGGTGTCTCAGGTAATCTGATGAGCCTGGGCGCGCTCGACTTCGGGCTGATCGTCGATGGTGCGGTCATCATTGTCGAGAACAGCGTCGCCCGGCTTGCGGCCCGGCAACATCGCGAAGGACGCTTGCTTACCTTGGGTGAGCGGCTGACCGAAACGCGTCTCGCAGCGCAGGAAATGATCAAACCGACCGTCTACGGTCAGGCGATTATCTTCCTCGTCTTCGCGCCGCTGCTGACCTTTACCGGGGTCGAGGGCAAGACGTTCTCGCCCATGGCGATCACGATGATGCTCGCGCTGGCTTCGGCCTTCGTTCTTTCATTGACCTTCGTGCCAGCGATGATTGCGGTCCTGCTCAACAAGAAGCTGACCGAAAAGGAGGTGAAGCCCATTCGCTGGGCCAAAGAGCGCTACGGTCCCGCCGTGCGCAAGGTCATTGCGCGGCCCTGGCCGATGATTGGTGCCGGGGTTGGTCTCTTCACAGTAGCGGTTTTTGTGTTCGGCTTTCTGGGCAGCGAGTTCACCCCGCAGCTCGATGAACGCGACATCGCGGTGCAATCCTTGCGCATCCCCTCGACATCGCTCGAACGCTCGCTGGCGATGCAGCGGCGGGTCGAAGACCGGCTCGAAGAGTTTCCCCAAGTTGATCTTGTGTTCTCACGGACGGGCACGGCCGAAGTCGCCAGCGATCCAATGCCCCCCAATGCTTCGGACGCTTATGTCATCCTGAAGCCTCGCGACGAATGGCCCGATCCCGATTTGCCGAAAGATGAGCTTGTTGGTGAAATGGAAAGCGCGCTCGGAGGCCTCATCGGCAATCTCTACGAGTTCAGCCAGCCTATCGAGCTGCGCTTCAACGAGCTGATCGCCGGTGTGCGCGGCGATGTCGCGGTCAAGCTCTACGGCGATGACCTCACTGCGCTCACCGAAGCTGCGGGCGAGGTCGCGGGCGTGCTTGGAGGTGTCGAAGGCGCCGCGGACGTGAAGGTGCAGCAGGTGACCGGCTTTCCTACGCTGGACATCGCCTTCGATCGCCCGACCATCGCGCGCTATGGTCTGACCGTCGAGGAAGTGGCACAGTCGGTTGCTATCGCGCTCGGCGGGCGGCCAGCAGGACTGGTGTTCGAGGGCGATCGCCGTTTCGATGTTGTCGTGCGCCTCGAGGATGCTACGCGCGACGATTTCGACCAGCTCGGCGCGCTCCCGATCGTGCTTGAAAACGGGGTCACCGTTCCTTTGCGGACATTGGCCGATTTTCAGGTCGTCGATGGCCTTGCCGAGGTTCGGCGAGAGCAGGGCCGAAGGCTTGTGATCGTCTCGGCCAACGTACGCGAGCGCGATCTCGGCTCCTTTGTTGAGGAAGCGCAGGAAAGGGTTTCGACCGGCGTCGATATGCCGCCGGCCTCCTTCATCGAATGGGGCGGACAGTATCAGAACCTGCAGGAAGCGCAGGCGCGGCTCACCATCGTCGTCCCGATTGCCTTCGCTCTGGTTCTCCTCTTGCTGTTCATGGCTTTGGGTGGATGGGTTCCAGCGCTTGCCGTGTTCAGTGCCATTCCCATGGCCTTGGCTGGCGGGGTGTTCGCTCTGGCGCTGCGAGGCTTGCCATTCTCGGTGTCGGCAGCGGTCGGCTTTATCGCGCTTTCCGGCGTGGCGGTGCTCAACGGTCTCGTCATGATGACCGCGATCCGGCAGCGACTCGACAGCGGGATGTCACTGGATGAGGCGATTGCCGATGGCGCGCTGGCGCGACTGCGACCGGTGCTCATGACCGCGTTGGTGGCGTCGCTGGGTTTTGTGCCGATGGCGATTGCCACAGGAACAGGTGCTGAGGTGCAACGTCCCTTGGCTACGGTGGTTATCGGCGGGCTGATCACAGCCACTGCGCTCACGCTGTTCGTTTTGCCAGCGATCGCTCGCCTGGTACTCGATGATGGCAAGGAGAAGCGAAGCTGGCGCCAAAGATGGTGGGACCGCCTGCGTCGCAACGTCACGCCTGAGGAACGTAAAGAACTTCGGGATGTTACTTGAAGGGGAGGGCTAATTGAAGTTAGCTAGGTCAATTTGTCTGCCTCAGATCGCTTCGGGACTGACAAGTCTCGAAGCGATCCGGTATCGGACTCAATTGCGGGCGCGCGGAGCCTCGGCAGAACGCCCGGCTGCGATACGGGCACGGCGTGGGTATTTTTCGCCGATGGCTTCTATGCAGAGGTGCAACCTTCGGACGGTGATCTGTCCGCTGTCGGCATCTGGCGCGATGAGGGTGAGGCCATCGCATATACCATGACCATAAGCCCTTCGAACGGCATGCGCGGCCAATGCAAGTGCGCCATCTTACGATCGAAGATTGTAGCCCGGGACGGCCCTTCACCTGCAACTATCGAGGTTTCGAGCGCATCTTTTACCGCTGTCCAGAGGACGCGCCAAAGCCGCTCGACGGTCGCGCGGAACATTCAAGAGGAGAAATCGCCATGCTCACCGCAATCGAAGATAACGGTCTGTTGCTCATCAGGGCGGACGGAACGCTTTCCGATAGCGACTATGACCGCTTCGTTCCGTTTTTCGAGCGCGTCGCGGCGCGAGTTCCTGGGACGGTTCCGATGCTTATCGAACTTGCTCCCGACTTTTCTGGCTGGGATATGGACGGTCTCTGGCGCGACCTGAAATTCGATGCGAAGCACAAGGACAGCTTCGGCCGGATCGCGATGGTCGGCGATAGTAGTTGGGAAGAGTGGGGCACCAAGCTTTTCGATCCGCTATTCCGCGCGGAGATGAGGTTTTTCACACCTGTCGAGCGGGTTGCCGCCGAAAGCTGGGCGAGAGACGGAAGGAATGCGTCATGAGCGGCGAAGGCGAACTCAACCTCGATTCGGCCGAAAAGCGCCGCACTCTCTGGATCGTTTTCTGGCTCAATGTGGCGATTGCGATAGGGTTTTTCATCACCGGGGTAATCGGCGATTCCAACGCGCTGATTGCCAATGGGCTCGACAATTCGTCGGACGCGATTGTCTATGCATTGAGCCTGCTTGCGCTCACCCGCTCCCGGGTCTGGAAGCGCGGAGCCGCGCGTTTTTCCGGGGTCATGCTGCTTGTGTTCGCAGGCGGTGTGATTCTCGATGCCATCCGGCGCTTCATGGAGGGTTCGGATCCGATCGGCGGCGTCATGATGGTGATGGCGCTGGTTGCCGGTGCGGTGAACCTCTGGTGCCTTTACCTGCTGAAACGTTTGCAGAATAAGGATGTCAATTTACGTGCAGCCACCACGTTCAGTTTGAATGATTTCGTTTCGAACGGCGGGATTATCATAGCGGGTATCGTAGTGTTTTTCACCGGATCGAATTGGCCCGATCTCGTCGTCGGGATCGGTGTGGCCTGCATAGCGATCTACGGCGGCATCGAGATCCTGCGCGATGCGCATATGGACATCCATGAGGAAGAGGGCACAGAGCACGAGGGCTGGCGCAAGTGATCGCGGTCTGGGCAGCGGTTCTCCTCGCCGCCGTCTGGGCCGCTCATTGGGGCGCGGAACGCCTGTCCGCACCGCTCAAGAAATTACGCAAGCAATGGGGGTTCTCCGTCGCGGCGGGGGGCTCCTTTTTAGGTCTAGCCGCCGCTTCGCCAGAGATGGGCATCAATGTGACGAGCGCTGCTCGTGATGTGTCCGATATCGGCCTTGGCGCCATGCTGGGTTCGACCGTTCTGGTGATTCCGGTGATCGTGACGACCGCTTATCTGGCGACCCGTAAAGGGGCCCTTGAAGGTGCTGACAAGGAGCACAAGAAGCATCGTCGTGATCATTACGTCGCGGTCGATAAGGGGGCTCTTACCGTCCAGGCGCTGCCTTACCTGGCGATCCTCGCGGTCTTCGCTCTACTGACGCTTCCCGCCCCTTGGCGCGGGTTGCAGCCGATCGATGGATGGCTGCTGCTGATCGCGTATCTCGCCTATCTCCTTCAGGCTCTCGTTCGGGGCCGAGAGAAGGGAGAGGAGGTAGAGTGGAGTCTAAAGGAGAAATGGATGGCCATAGCGGGCGTCGGCGCCCTGGCGGTCGGGGCCTACTTCACCGTATTCTCGACCGAAAGGATCGTGAGCGCACTCGGCATCCCGAATATCGTCGGCGGTCTTTTCATCACTGCCGCCGTCGCATCGCTGCCCGAGGTGTTCACGACCTGGAGCGTCGCGCGCTCCGGTCAGGTGACCTCCGCCAGCACAAGCGTGATCGGCGACCATGTCGTGACCATGACGCTCGCCTTCATCCCGCTCACCATCATCGGAACGCCGATCGAGAATTTTCAACTCTTCTGGGTCAGTCTCGCGTTCGTCGTGCTGATGGCCGCGCTATACGCTCTCTTTCTTTCGTTGGGAGACGAAGAGAAAAGAGGCTTTGGTCGATGGCACATCTTCGCGTTCTGGGCAGCCAATGCGGCTTTTATTGCCGTAATATTCCTGTGGGTGAAGCCTTTGCAAGTCTCCGGAGGAGCCGGATGAGCAATGACAACCGAGATCAGGGTGAACGGAGCGGCCATAGCCACCGCGAAGAGGATCATGACGATCAGCCCTTGCTTATGAGGACATCTCCCCGAAAAGATTTTGATGGAGATTTGCCTGTCGCGCGGAAGAAAGTCGCAGACGAACTTCCGGCGGTACGGGGTTTGAAAAGCTAATGAGCCTTTTCGACACTATCTTTGAGACACAAAGCCGATCGCATGTTTTGCTTCTTGCGATATTCGCAAGCACCGGCTTGGTCGTAGGGACGTTGTGGGTCGAACGTGTGGGGGCGGGATTGCGCCGGTCCGATCTGTTGTATCCTGCTGCTGCGGGCGTTCTGTTTGCGACCGCTGCGCTAGCGGTTACGCCGTTCGTCCAATCGGCACTCGACAGCTGGGCCATCCCTGTGCTCTTTTTGCTCGGTGGAGGAGCCTATGTTCTTCTGTGCAAGGCAGCCGGCTATCTCAGAGGCCGTTTCGCGGACGGCAAAAGAAAGCAGCATGATCATGACGAGGATTTGTCCAATGTTGCTGTATCGTCGATCTTCTCCATCGTCGATCTGATCGGCTATGGTTTGACCCTCGGTATTGCAGCAGCCGCTTCCGTGACTTTGGCAATAGTCACCGCGGCAGGGTTGGCCATGGCGAATGTCTTGGTCAGTCGTCAGATTGGCTCCAGGTTCATAGCCGCTAGCTCAAGCCGAATGGACCGCATCGCGCTACAGGTCGGTCTCGCTCTGGCCTTCATCGGTTCTGCGCTGTTGGCATTCTGGATGGTACACAGTGTCGATAGTTTCGGGCTGCCTTGGCTCCTCACCGTCCTTGCAGGGTTGCTCCTGGCTGCGGCGGTAAGAGCTTTGCTTCTTCATCAAGCGGCACACACAGCGGGGCACTTCAAATCGCTTCTTGTTTTTCTCGTCGGGTTCGCCCTTCTCGCACTCATTTTCGCCGGGCTTGATGAATTATCAGACGCGGTGGATCTTCCGAATTCGGGTTTGGAGCATCCCGCAGAGCGACCGGCAGTCGCGTTTAGCATTGAACCCTTCACAATGGGACGCGAGTAATGGAGCAATCCCACGGTCACGCCGGACATAGTCACGGCGAAGAAAATCTCAGCGATCGCCAGCTGATCTTTGCAGTGGCGATCAACGTTTTGCTTACAGTTGCCCAAATCATTGGCGGGATCGTCTCAGGGTCGCTCGCGCTCATAGCCGACGCCTTGCACAATTTCAGCGATGCGGCTTCGCTTGGCCTGGCCTGGTTCGCGCGCAAAATCGGGCGGCGACCCGCCGACAAACTTATGACCTTCGGTTATGCGCAAGGCGAAGTCGTCGCCGCACTCATCAACCTCACGACCCTGCTTATCATCGGCTTCTACCTGTTGGTGGAGGCAATCAACCGGTTCGCCGATCCCCAACCGGTCGAGGGATGGACCGTCATAGGCGTGGCGGGCATAGCGCTGGTCATCGATCTGGTGACTGCCTTCATCGTCTATCGCGGTTCGCATGACAGCATCAACATGAAGGCGGCCTTTCTGCACAACGTCTCCGATGCTCTCGCGTCGGTCGGTGTGATCGTTGCTGGCGCGCTGATCCTGCTATACGATCTCTACATCGCGGATCTGATCATCACCCTAATCATCGCCGGTTATGTCATCTGGCAGGGGGTGACCCTGATGCCGCGGACAGTCCGGCTCTTGATGGGCGCGGTTCCCGACGAGCTGGAGTTTGATCGGATCGTTTTGGCACTCGAAAAGTTGGATGGGATCGACGGAGTACATCATGTTCATGTTTGGTCGATCGGCGAGCATCACCGGGCGCTGGAAACGCATGTAACCCCTGAAGGCGCTTCACTTGAGCAATTCGAGAAAGTGAAGGGCCGGGCTAGGTCGATGTTGAAAGAAGAATTTCAAATTGAGCATGCGACATTCGAAGCGTGCTTTGAAACGGACTGCGAAGCCGATCTCGTTCCCGCGCATCAAACCGCACATCCGCATGAAGTTGGCGGACCCCATCAGCCTTAGATTTGTGTGCGTATTCGATGACGTCTGCAGACCACGATAATTGCTGAAAAACCGGAAACCCGGGCCGTCAAAGCTCGGCCGCAAGGTTTGGGTGCGTACGAGTGTTCGTTGAACAACCCTAACTCAGGCTTGCGAGGATTGTCGGGCTTGCCATCGGCCTGGCCCTGCTCGTGCAAAAAGGACCGCGCTGCGCAAGGTGTTAAATGCGTTGCAGTTGCTCGGTTACAAAGGAAAACAGCCGACCGCAGGCTTACTCTTTGAAGCTCAGGTAAATCACCACATCCTTGCCTCATCGGTGTCGCAAATCCCCCGCGCTGCGCTGCACAGCTACGCGCACGAGCGCTACCGAGAAGTTTTCCCAAAGCGTGTTTTTGCTCTTGCGAGGCAATCGCAATAAGGTTAGGGCCCGGATTTCCACACTCGGAGAACAGGAAGTTTTTATGTATCGTACTGCCGTCTCGTCCCTCGCAATCGCTTTGTCCGCACCGGCGGTGGCACAAGAGACTACCGGGCCTGATGACGGAGAGGTGCGCGCCGAACAGATTGCAGACGAGCGCCGGGAGAATCCGGTGGATTCGATCATCGTGGTCGGCGGCCGGATCGATCCCTACCGTATCGCGGGATCGGCCGATCTTATCGACAGCGAGGATCTGCGCCGGTTCGATTACGGGGATGTAAATCGCGTCCTGCGGCAGGTCCCCGGCATCAACACGCAGGAGGAAGACGGGTTCGGCTTGTTCCCGAATATCGGTCTGCGCGGCAGTCCGGTCGAACGTTCGAGCAACATCACGCTCATGGAAGACGGCGTGCTGATCGCGCCTGCTCCCTATGCCGCGCCGCCAGCGTATTATTTCCCGGCCATCGGGCGCATGCAGGCGGTCGAAGTCACGAAAGGGGCCGCCGCCATTCGCTATGGGCCCCGTACGATCGGCGGGGCGGTCAATCTTCGGTCGACCGACATTCCGGCCGACGGGCTGGCTGGCTACGCTTTCGGGCAATACGGGTCGCGCGACTATTATCAGGGACAGGCCTGGGTCGGTGGAGACACGGACTACGTCGGCGCGCTGCTTGAAACCTACCAGCAGGGCAGCGACGGCTTCAAGACGATTGATGGGCTTCCCGACGCCGACACCGGTTTCGAGCGACAGGATTACCGTGGACGCTTGGCTGTTCACACAGCACCGGACGCGCCTGTCGAGGCGCGACTGGAATTCGTCTATGGCCGATCGGACCTTGAAGCCAACGAGACGTACCTTGGACTTGCCGACACCGATTTCGCCGCGGAGCCCTATCGTCGCTATGCGGCAAGCCAGCGCGACGCTTTTTCCGGTGAGCACGATCAATATCGCGTTACCGGCAGCTTGGCATTTTCTGACGGAACGAGGATCACAGCTACGCTGTACCGGAACGACTTTGCCCGCAGCTGGTCCAAGCTCCAGGATATCGACTTCGACGGCGATGGCAGCTTCGATTCAATTAGCTCGGTTTTCGTTAATCCAGAGGACAATGCCGGGGCGCTTAGCATCTTGCGCGGGGCGGATAGCTTCGAGGGCGCGGTTCGCATACGGAACAACAACCGCGTCTATCGCAGCGAAGGCGCTCAGATTTCGCTTGAGCGCCCCTTCGAGATGGGCGGCGCGAGGCACAACCTTGCCGTATCTGTCCGCTACCACGAGGATGAGGAAGACAGGCTGCAAAACGAGGAATTCTACTCACAGATCGGGGGTGATCTCGTCTTCGAACGGCAGACCGATCTTGGTCAGCAAGCCAACCGGGAAGCGAAAGCAAAGGCGATCGCGTTCTATATCGAGGACCGGATCGAGATCGGTGCCCTGACACTGACTCCCGGCTTGAGGTATGAAGGGATTGACCTGACCCGGCTCGACTATGCCGGGTCGGACCCGGATCGCTCGAATGGGCCGACACGTGTCCGTCAGACCAATATCGATCAGTGGTTGCCAGGTCTTGGCGCCACCTACGAGTTGGGTGATGCCATATTGCTGGCAGGTGTGTCGCGCGGTTTCTCACCTCCCGGTCCAGGCAATCCTGATGCACGGGCCGAGGAAAGCTGGAACTACGAAGCCGGGGTCCGCTATCGGAGCGACAAGGTCCAGGTCTCCGCGATCGGCTTCTACAACGACTACTCGAACCTTCTGGGCAACTGCACTCAATCCGTGGGCTGCAGCGTCGGTGATATTGGCGATCAGTTCAATGGCGGCGCGGTTACGGTCAAAGGGCTGGAACTGTCGGCGGCGGTTGAACCTCGCCTTTCCAATTCGGTCTCGTTCCCGCTCTCGCTTGCCTACACGTTCACGGATGCAGAATTCGACAGCAGCTTCGACAGCGAATTTTTTGGCGACGTAAACGAAGGCGATGACCTGCCGTACATCGCGCGCCATCAGCTCTATGTCGAAGCGGGGGTAAACATGGGACGTGCGGCGGCTACCGTTGGCGCCAACTACGTTTCCGAGTTGCGCGACAATCCAGGAAGCGGAGCCGTTGCTGAAAACGAGAGGATCGATGATCGCATCGTCTTCGATATTGCGGGAAGTTACGCGCTGACTGACAAATTCTCCCTGTTTGCGCGCGTCGACAATGTTCTCGACAATCAATACGCCGTGAGCAGGCGCCCGTTCGGTCTGCGACCAGGGGTTCCGCGGCGCATTGTGGGTGGTGCTCGGGTCAGTTTTTAAACTCCGCGTGAGGCTTTTGGCGTTGATGTTCGCGCCCCCTTCATTTTGCGTGCTTGGAGGCGAGAACTGAGATGAAAGCTGACCCTAGATCGAATGCCAGACGGGATTGGGCAGGGCGGAACTCCCCACCAAGACTGTTGCGGACGCCTGGGGGTGAGCTCGTCCGCGAATCCTGGTTCTCGAACGACAATCGTATCCCTGAAAAGTCGACCGGTGTTTTCAGTATCAGGGATTCGTCGCGATCTTTCAGGCCACGCGTGGCGCGAAAAGGATGACTGTGGCACCGCCGAGGCAGATCAATGCTCCTAGCAGATCCCAGCGATCCGGCTGTGTATCTTCGACGAGCCAGAGCCAGCCAAGCGACGCGGTGATATAGACGCCGCCATAGGCGGCGAAGGCTCGCCCTGCAGCATCCGCCTCAATGCGAGCAAGGAGATAGGCGAACAACACGAGCGCCAATACTCCGGGAAGGAGCCACCAGGCGCTCCTGTCCATTCTGAACCAGGCCCAGAACGCAAAGCACCCCGCAATCTCGGCGAGCGCGGCAAGGGGATAGATCCATATCGCGTTCACGCTTCAGTCCCCTCGGCGAGCGCTTCAATGACCAGACAGGTGCCGACCGTTCCTTGCTCGCAGTTTTCCAGCATCCGGCGCAGTTCCCTTCGGAGAGCCTCCAGATCGGCAATCTTGCGGTTGACTTCGCCCAGGTGCGCTCGTGCCAGCGTGTCGACCGCATGGCAGGACCGCGACCGGTCGTCGGCCAGTTCGAGAAGGTCGCGAATGCGCGTCATGGAAAACCCCAGGTCGCGCGCGCGGCGAATGAAATTCAGCCTCCGGGCGTCCTTGGGACTGTAGTCGCGATAGTTGGCCTGTGTACGGGGCGGGGACGCGAGAATGCCCTCACGTTCATAGTAACGGATGGTTTCCGCTTTTACGCCCGCCGCGCGGGCGAGTTCACCGATCCGCATAGGCTTCCCTCGATCGCTTGACCTTGTAGCGACTACAAGGTGTATAAATCGATTCGACACAAGGAGTCGAGCGAATGGGAAAAAATTGCTGCGGTCCTGTCGAGGACGTCGAGGCGAATAATGATCCGCTGTGGCGCCGTATCCTGTGGATCGCTCTCATTCTCAATGCGGTTATGTTCAGCGTCGAAATCGTGGCGGGCCTTGCTGCTGATTCGCGTGCATTGCAGGCTGACGCACTCGATTTTCTGGGCGATGCGGCAAATTACGCCATAAGTCTCGGCGTTGCCGGAATGGCGCTTGCGTGGCGCGCTTGCGCAGCCATTGCCAAAGCAGCGACCATGCTGGCGTTCGGGCTATGGGTGCTTGGCTCCGCGATCTGGGGTTTCTTTGCCGGTGCCTCGCCGGACGCCGGGACCATGGGCATTATCGGAACCGTCGCGCTTGCGGTGAATCTCGCAGTTGCCGCGATGTTGTTCCGGTTTCGCACGGGTGATGCCAACATGCGCTCGGTGTGGATTTGCTCGCGCAACGACGCGATCGGCAATGTGGCGGTTCTGGGTGCGGCGCTGGGGGTCTTCGGAACCGGGCGCGCATGGCCCGACCTGGTTGTCGCCGCGATCATGGCGGGCCTTGCTCTCTGGGGCAGCATCGAGGTGTTTGCGCAGGCGCGCGGGGAGCTGCGCTCTACCTGAGAAGGAAATCCAAGAGGCAGTTACGTTATTGTACGACCTGTGCCGGCTTAGGCTGACTTCCTTACAAAGCCCGTTGAAGGCTGACCGCTTTTGATTATTGCAGGTAGCCGCATAAGTGCTGGTCCACCAAAACCTTCCTCGTGGTGGACTCAGGGAGATGATGATGTTCTCGGCGACGGGGCGACGATTTTCTCTCCTGGTGGAGACAGTCTTGATGCAATTCGTAGCGCTGCTCATCCTGGCGACCGGTGCTCACTAGGTATCACTTTCGATCGCTTCGACTAGGCTGACCCAAGTCCCATTTTCCGTGAGAGCCAAAGGGTCGCGGTCGGGACAAGGACCCACATGATTATGGGAACGAGTCCAATCTTTGTCCTAGGGACTAGCGGCATAGCGGGACTGTAGGTCCAGCCCCAGGCAGACCCAACGGCCAATATTTCGACCACGGATGTTATCGCCAGACCAATGGCGAGATAGATAAGGAAGCGGGATATTGGCCAGTCGACAAGCCAAGATGTTCGGCGGTTTCCCAACGAGGCGCCCAGATAGGCCGCCACCATGATGCCCGCGTCACCGAACGATGCCAGACCACATCGGTATGCGGCTTCAGCAGGACCAAGCCCGTCAGTGCTGTAGAACGGGAGCTGGAACATTTCCCAGGCGAAGGCAATCAGTCCGCCGAAAATGGCGATCCACAGGCGGGATGCGCGCCTCGCCACACTGCTTCGGGCCTACCCGTATTTATAGGATCCAAACCTCACCATCCTATTTCAAGCCTGCGCTATTACCATGCAGAACCGTTAAACGACGAACCGGTCGTAATTGACTGCTAGCTTCTTGACGATGGCTGACCCGATATATCCGCTCGAACCGGTGACGATCACGACAGGCTTGTCTGGATCACTCATGTGCGAAATGCCATCGTGCGAAGGTCGAGACGCAAGCCGATAATCATATGCAAGGGCTCACTTCCGCAGATATTTAATAAGCGCAGCGATCGCGAGCAGCAGGGCGACAATTACCAGTAACCAGACCAGGCCCATGCCGATCATCATCATGCCGCCTCCCATCATCGAACCGTCACCCATGATTGTCTCTCCCTTTTTTGCGGCGAAGCCGCAGTGTCGATACGCCTTCTACGCCCGAAGCGGCTTCAACCCTCACTCAAGGCGACTTCATATCGCATCCCTGGTAATCCCCGTGATGACATAAGTCTCACCGCTCTGGCCAAATTCGAAGTTCACGGGGTCGCCGACGGAGAATTTGTCGATCATATCCGGAGATTGCGCCACGAAGGTCATGGTCATCGCGGGCCATTCCATTGTCTCGACCGGACCGTGCGAGATCGTAATACGGCTGCCATCGATTTTGGTGATGTCACCGCTTCCTGTGTGGAGAGGTCCTTCGATCTCACCTGCTGGCGTCTGATCCTCTAAACCCGCTGGTACGCCTGCTGTCATGCCGTCTTGAGGCTCCTGCGTGGTGCCTTCCTCGCCACACGAAGCAAGCGCGAGCGAGGCGACAGCCATTATACCCAAGGCGATTTTGCTCATGTAATATTTCTCCGTTTTAAAAGCAGTGGGCGGCTTTTCGTCTAATGCGGCCAACGTTCATGGGCGCGAGAGTTTCCCTGGCCGGACTGTGTGACAGTTGAACTTATCCGATGAACTGCCTCGGCGCAGGCAACGACAGGAGAATTCTCATCGTGGAGGTCATTGGTGAGGGCCTGCTGCGCGCGAATTGGGGCCGGGCCGATCATTGGCTTCCCTGAAAACGGCCCTTGACCTTACCATGATGGGAAGCCCTATCTTTGCTACTGGAATACGAAAGTAGACTGATCGGAAGGCGCCAGATCATGGCAATGAGCATTGCAAAGCTGAGCCGCCGTGGCTTTCTCGCGGGTGGCGGAGCGGTGGCCGTGACTGGCACTGCGGCGCTGTTCATGCAGCGTGGCGGCAGCGTGATCGCGGGATCTGCGGTCCGCGGACCGGTCGATATGCGTCTGCGCGCATCCCCCGCGACTGTGCCGCTCCTCGGCGATGCGCAGGGCGGGGTCGACGTATGGGTCTACAACGGCCAGGTGGCGGCTCCTGAAATCCGTATCAGGCAGGGAGAGCGTCTGCGCGTCGCGCTCGACAATGACCTTGCGCAGGAAACCACCATTCATTGGCACGGTGTGCGGGTTCCCAATGCGATGGATGGCGTGCCGCATCTCACCCAGGATCCCGTCCGGCCGGGCCAGTCGTTTACCTATGATTTTGTGCCTCAGGATGCCGGCACGTTCTGGTATCATCCTCATCACCGTAGTTTTGAACAGGTCGCGCGAGGTCTTTATGCCCCGCTGATCGTCGAAGAGCGTGAACCGATCATGGTGGACAGGGATATAACCTGGATGCTCGACGACTGGCGGATCGGTGCAGATGGTCAGATAAATGATGATTTCGGGAATCCGTCCGACGCCTTCATGTCCGGCCGCGTTGGTAACACGATGACGATCAACGGGCGTCCGCCGCAGCCTTTTGTAGTACGCAGCGGGGAGCGCATCCGACTGCGGCTGATCAATGCCGCGAACGCGCGGATCTTCGCGCTCGATTTTTCCCGTCTCAATCCGCGGATCATTGCCTTGGACGGACAGCCGGTAGCTCCGCACGAGGTCGATGGAGCGCTGCACATTGCTCCGGGAATGCGGATCGATCTGATTTTGGATCCTGAGGGCGCGCCCGGATCGCGCGTCACGATCGGAGACAGTTTCTATGAGGGTCTCGAATTTGCGCTGACGGACGTCGTTTATTCGGACACACCGCTGCGCGCAGACCCGTTGACGACTCCGATTGCGTTGCCGCCTAATCCCATCCCTGAGCCGCAAACAGAAACGTCGACCCGCCACGAAGTTGTGTTCGGTGGTGGAATGATGGGACCATCGGCGACCGGCAAGATGGACTGGACCGTAAATGGCGTGGCGGCCTCGGGCCACAATCTCGACCCCGTTCTGACCCTACCCAGAGGCGAGAGTGTCATTCTGACCCTTCGTAACGAGACGGCCTGGTGGCATCCTATCCATCTGCATGGGCACAGTTTCAGAGTACTTTCCCGAAACGGCAAGCCGACGCGATATCGCGAATGGCAGGACACGGTGCTCATAGCACCAGACGAGATTGTGGAAGTCGCTTTCGTGGCTGACAATCCCGGAGACTGGATGTTCCACTGCCACATACTCGAACATCAGGCCGCAGGCATGATGGCGACAGTCAGAGTGACTTAGATCAAAGGAGACGAAAGATGAGAAATGTAGTGGAAATCTTCGCCGCACTGGCGGTTCTCGTAGCAACACCGGCCCTTGCAGCGCCCCCCGAGAAGCCGCTTGCGACCCTTTTCAAGAATCCGCAATGCGGCTGCTGCGAAAGCTACGCGGCGTATCTGCGGGAAAATGGCTACGAAGTGAAGGTCGAAGCGACCAACGACTTGGCGTTAATCAAGCAGAGGCAAGGTATTCCGCAAGAGTTGGGGGGCTGCCACACCACGTTCGTGGGAGGCTATTATGTTGACGGGCATGTGCCGATCGGAAGCTTCGACCGCCTGCTGGCTGAGCGTCCGGAACTCAATGGTATAACGCTTCCCGGAATGCCCGCTGGCTCCCCAGGGATGGGTGGAACAAAATCCAGCCCCTTCACCATCTTTGCTTTGGCTCAGGGCGGCGAGCGGTCGGTCTACGCTGTCGAATAGGGGGCGGTAAGGGTCGCCCGACCAGGGTGGCCTGATCAGCCGGAGCGCATAAGAGAAAATCGCGTCGATACGACGGGCAGGCTTTTGCCACCTACCTGGGTCGGCCGGTAAGGGGATTCGGCACTTGATAGGGTAAAATTGCATCCCATCATTGGAAGCTTGGAAAGTGCCGAGAAAATACCAATTCGCGGGACTGTGCCAATATGAAGGAGAAATGATCATGAACATCGGGCAGGCAGCCGACAAATCCGGCGTCTCGGCCAAGATGATCCGCTATTATGAAAAAACCGGATTGATTGAGCCAGCGGAAAGGGCGGCTTCGGGGTACAGGGTTTACGAGCCGCGAGACGTCCACACGCTTCGGTTCGTTCGCCGTGCCCGAGATCTCGGTTTTTCTGTGGAGCAAATCCAGGAATTGCTCGCGCTTTGGCAGGATCGAAGCCGCGCCAGCGCCGATGTAAGGGCGGTGGCATGTACTCATATAGAGCGACTACGCGAAAAGATCGTCGGGATGCAGTCGATGGTTGCCACGCTCGATGAATTGGCGGCGAAGTGTACCGATGACGATAGGCCCGACTGCCCGATCCTTCGCGACCTCGCGCAGGGTAGTCCGTCCGATTGTGCGAGCGCTCTCGATCATCGGTTCGGTCCCGGTCGCCTGCAATAGGCCGGCACCCCGATCAATTCAAAAGGCGTGTGTTCGGGGAGCGCCAAGCGAACCGGCTTGCATACGCAACGGGTCGCGGATGTAATTGGAACCGAGAGCTTTTTTAGATCATTTACTACGCGAGCGCATAAATGCGCCGAAACACCAAAGTGGAGATGAGCAATGGAAGCCCGAGATGTCATGACAGCCGACCCAGCCTGCTGCAGCCCATCAGATAGCGTCAAGGATGCCGCGACGCTGATGGTTGATAACGATTGCGGCGAAATTCCCGTCGTCGATGAAACCGGTGCCCTCGTCGGTGTCGTAACCGATCGCGATATCGCATGCCGCTGCGTCGCAGAGGGCAAGTCAGCCGACACGCGGGTAGAGGATGTGATGTCCCAATCCCCAGTGACGGTCACAGCCGACACGAGCGTTGATGATTGCTGCAAGAAGATGGAGGACAACCAGGTCCGCCGACTTCCGGTGGTCGATGATGGAGGCAAATGCTGTGGCATCGTTTCGCAGGCCGACATTGCGCAAAACGCCGAGAAGAGCGAAACGGGCGATCTGGTCCGCGAGGTCTCGGAGCCTTCAAAGGAAGCCGCTTCAGCGGGATGCTGCTAGACGACTTTCCGGTCCTTGCTTCAAGCAATGACCGCAAGCGTGTACCCAGAGTAGTGTCGCTGACGCTGACTTCGGCAACCCTTAGAGTGCGCCGGGCGCCCGTGAGATACGGCGCCCGGCGCACTCTATGCCGTTTAGCACGGCGGAGCAGACGAAGCCGAGTGATTGCCGACGAACAGTGTGCGCTAGCGCCAAAAAAGCCACCCTTTCTTCGATTTCAAAAAAACTCTGAGAAGGGTCTTGACCTTCCCATGATGGGAAGGCCCATCTTGTGGCTATCGAGACGAATTAAGGAGTACTCAAATGAAGTCGAGTTCCACCGCGCTTGTTCCGTGGACGCCGCAATCAGGAGCCCAGCATCCTCAGGCGGCGACCTCGGAGTCGTCGGGAGGCAAAAGTTGCGCGAGCCCTGCGCGCTGGTCGGCCAAGACGAAGTGGCTGATCGCCGCGAGCGTCGTTCTCGCTGTAGGCGCTGCGATATTGGGCTCGATATGGTTCGGGTTCGCGGCGGTTTTGCCCCTGCTCTACCTGCTCCCATGCCTGGCGATGATGGCCATGTGCATGAAGGGTATGAAAAGCACGGGCCCAGAGGGCTCGGGCACCCAAAGTTGATTGAGCGCCTCCCTTTGTCACCGTATAATCTAAGGAGAATACCAATGAATCGTAATTTCAAAACAATGTTGACCGGCGCTGCTGTCGCTCTTGGTCTCGTTTCCACCGCCGCACTCGCCCAACAGGCTGACCGTGCTCCACAGGATGCCGATTCACACATGAACATGGGCAGCGAAGCTGGCGCGGAAGGGGCAATGCCGCGGGGTGAGATTATGGCGATGATGCAGGATCCGGAAATGCGCCGCAAGATGATGGCGATGATGGAAAACTGCAAAGCGATGATGGAGCGCATGGAGGCCATGTCCACCTCGCAAGACATGTCGGCCTCGCGGGATATGCCCGCGTCCTCGCAGGATGAGAGGTGACGCGGAACCGGGCGTCGGTCTATTCAGTTCGGCGCCCCTCCGTTTCGACCCTGTGCGCAGGCAGCCTGAAGGATGATTCGCTGGTGCGTTGGTATGCAGACAGGCTCGCGCCATTCTCAGCGCACAGCGTTGCCTGTTCTTCGGCGGTCGCGCCGTCATCCAAAGTTTCTGGCGACCGAGGCTAAGGCTGAGATGCCTATCCTTCGCTTCCGTGATTGAATGAAGGACGGATCACAACGTGACATCGGGAAGCTTTCCTAAGCAGGCGTGGGACGCCATGGAATTTTCGGGCCATCAATCTGTCTTCGCACTTGCGTTTAATCGGCGGTCGACTTATCGCAAAAGAGTGTCGATAGGTCGTTTCCTTGCTGTTGTACTTTTTGGCCTCGGCCTTTTTGTACAAAGTGCTGCCCAAGCGGCGGCGGTTCCACAGTTAGAGGCAGCCGCGACCGTCCATTGCTCGGAAATGGGCGATATGATCATGGAAGGGGTGACGGATGTCGATCCGTCAGAAGAACTTCCGTGCGACCAGATGACACTCGATTGCGTGATCGCGATGGGATGTCTTGCGCCAGCAAATATCCCCGACACCAATGATAAGAGTATGGTTCCTTTGCGGGCCGATCGTGAGATCTATCTGAGGGGCGATCTGATGGGCCTCCAGGGACGCCTGCTCACACCCGAATCCCCCCCTCCACAAGCTAACCTCGATATCTAGTCTTCTGTAGTCGGTGCCTTGGTGCCGTATACAAGCTGAAATAGTCTATATCCGCTCGCTTCGCACCGCGAAGCGAGAAGCCTTGGGCTTTCCAGCATCAAAAATCCTGCGAGGTTACACAATGAAATGGCGAAGCAGCTGCGCTTGCGTGGCTCTCATATTTGTCGCTCAGGGAGCGCAAGCACAGTCTGTCGGCTACGAAGAAGCGCTGCGTTCAGCTCGTTTAGATCAACCTGTTTTGCAGGCCCGCGAACTCGAGGTCGAAGCCTTTCGGAATACTGCGGATGCTGCCGACGAGCTTCCCGATCCGCGGCTGCGCGCCGGCGTGGAAAACTTTCCAATTACAGGGCCTGCGGCATTCAACACTGAGCGACAGCTGCCGACCAAATTCGTGGTCGGCGTCGAGCAGGATATTCCAAATCTGGCCAAGCGGCGGGCGAGAGCAGGTATTGCAGCTTCCGACACGGACGTTGCTCTCGCGCGGTTGGAGCACGCTGAGCACATGGTATATATCGGAACGGGTCAGGCTTGGATTTCCCTGGCATACGCCCAACGCCGGCTCGCGCTGGCGCGGGACGAACAGGCCCGGTTGCGCGAATTTGTACCAGTCGCTCGAAGCGCGGTTGCGGCAGGCTCGGCACGGCCCGCCGAAAGCTTGGAAATTCGTCGGGCGCTCCTTGAGATTGACGATGCCCAAACGCGGATAGAAGCTGACCTTGAGGCGGCGCAGGCCCGTTTGGCGCGCTATATTGCGACAGATGAGCCGATTGCACAGGGCGAGGTGCCCTCAGCAGAAGTCGACGCAGCCCAATTGCGCGCTACACTCCCTCGAAATCCAGAGATAATGTTGGCCGAGGCCACTGAGACACGTGCCCGTGCTGCTGTCGAGCTTGCCCGTTCCGACAGGCGTCCCGATTTTGGCGTGAATGTCAGCTTCGGACGGCGCAATCCCGATTTCGGGAATGTCGTCTCGGTCATGGGATCGGTGACATTGCCGATCTTCGCCGGTCGTCGGCAGGAGCCGCGCATCGCTGCGGCCGAAGCGCAGGCGGCCGCAGCGCTGGCTGAGCGCGCGGACGAGCTACGCGAACTTGAAGCCCAGTTCGCGGCCGATCTCGCTGCGTGGCGCAGTGCAGCGCGACAATGGCAGCGCGCCCGCGAGGAACTATTGCCCCTCGCTCGCGACAGGGCAGACCTTGAAATGGCGAGTTTCGCCGCAGGTCGCGCCGATCTGATCGACGTCATCGTGGCCCGGACAGCCTTGGCTCTACTCGAACTGGAAATCCTCGAACGCGAAGAAGCGACGGTCGAAGCCGCCGCGACCTTGCGACTTACCTACCGGGAGCACATGCAATGAAAGCCGCCTGGCAAAAACTCACCCCTCGCCAAAAGTCCTACACGCTTGCAGCCGGCATAGTACTTGTGAGCCTCGGCGCCGGCTACGGCATCGCCCAGCTTGGGGAAGGTTCCTCCGGTGCTTCGACCGGAGACAGCGCCGCAGCGGAAGCAGGCTGCGAGGAAGTGCTCTACTGGTACGATCCGATGGTGCCTGATCAGCGCTTCGACGAGCCGGGCAAGTCGCCTTTCATGGACATGCAACTGGTCCCGAAATGCGCCGGTGGAGACAGTGCCGGAGCGGGGGGCGTCAGCATCGATCCGCAGCTCGTGCAGAACTTCGGCATTCGAACGGCCGAAGCGGAAATGGGCGTGCTCGAACCCGAGACGAACGTCACCGGCACACTCGCTTACAACTCCCGGGAGGTATCGATCGTGCAGCCCCGCGCCAGCGGCTTCGTGCAGCGAACCTATGGCCATGCGCCCGACGACATCATCAGACAGGGTACCCCCTTGGTAGATTTGCTGATTCCCGAATGGGGCGGCGCGCAGCAGGAATATCTGGCGGTCGCTGCGACCGGCGATGAAGCGCTTACTCGCGCGGCGCGCGAACGGTTGCGGCTTCTTGGAATGCCTGATGGCGTAATCTCGTCGGTCGCGCGCAGTGGTCGCCCACGTTCCACCCTGACGATTACGGCGCCTTCTTCGGGCGCAGTTACCATGCTCGGCGTGCGACGGGGAATGAGCGTGAGCGCGGGCCAGACCTTGGCCGAAATCACCGGGCTCAATCCGATCTGGCTGGAAGCAGCGGTCCCCGAAATCCTTGCTGCTGACGTACGGGTTGGCCAGCCCGTAAGCGCGACTCTAACTGCTTATCCGGGGGAACGCTTCGCGGGGCGGATTACTGCGATACTGCCCAGCGCCCAGGAGGCGAGTCGCACGCTCACCGTCCGGGCCGAAATGCGTAATCCCAACCTTCGACTGCGTCCTGGCATGTTCGCACAGGTTTCGCTTTCTCCGGCGCGCCGCGAAGCGGTGTTAATTCCTTCCGAAGCAATCATCCGCACTGGCGAACGCACGATCGTGATGCTGGCGCAGGAAGAGGGCGGCTATCGTCCTGCAGAGGTGCAGATTGGGCGGGAAGCGGGCGGTCGGACCGAGATAATCGCTGGCATCGCTCCGGGCGAGGAAGTGGTCACATCAGGCCAGTTCCTGCTTGATTCTGAAGCCAGTCTTGCAGGGCTTGATGTCCGCGGCATCGACGAAGTGCCATCGGCCTCAGATGCAAGCGAAACGCAGGACGATGATGACGAGCCGCGCACCTACCGGGCAAGCGGCACTATCGAGCGTATAACTGCCCGCAATGTCACCTTGCGGCACGGGCCGGTTGCTGCGCTCGAATGGCCGGCGATGACAATGACGTTTGCGACCGAGGGACCAACACAGCTGCGCGGCTTCAAGCGCGGCGACCGCGTCTCGTTCCAGTTCCTACAGGGAGCCGACGGCCCACGCCTCACTGGCATCAGGAAGGCAGGCGACCAATGATTGCGCGCATAATCGAAAGCTCGATCGCCAATCGCATGTTCATCGTATTGGCTTCGATCGCCATCGCGCTTGCTGGGTTCTGGGCCGTACGAACGACGCCTGTCGATGCGCTGCCAGACCTATCGGACGTCCAGGTGGTTATCCGCTCAAATTATCCCGGGCAGGCGCCCCGGCTCGTCGAAGATCAGGTCACTTATCCGCTCGCGACCACGATGCTTTCCGTCCCCGGAGCCAAGACCGTGCGCGGATACTCGTTCTTTGGTGACAGCTATGTCTATGTCATTTTCGAGGACGGAACCGACCTTTACTGGGCGCGGTCGCGCGTGCTCGAATATCTCAACCAGGTGCAGGGGCAGCTTCCCGCAGGCGTGGAGAGCAGCCTCGGGCCCGACGCCACAGGTGTCGGCTGGATTTACGAATATGCGCTCGTCGACAGAACCGGTGGCAACGATCTGGCGGGTCTACGGAGTCTGCAGGACTGGTTCCTGCGCTACGAACTCAAGACCATTCCCGGCATTGCCGAAGTCGCCAGTATCGGCGGTATGGTCAAGCAGTATCAGATTGTCCTCCAACCCTATCGGATGGCATCGCTCGGTGTGACCCATGCCGACGTCGTGCAGGCGGTCCGGGCTTCCAATCAGGAAGCGGGTGGCTCGATCGTCGAGATGGGCGAAGCCGAATATATGGTGCGCTCATCTGGTTATCTCGGCAGCCTCGATGATTTTCGGACGATCCCTTTGCAAGTCGCAAGCGGAGGAGTCCCGGTGACCTTGGGCGATGTAGCGACCATCCAGATCGGACCCGAACTGAGGCGCGGAATAGCGGAGCTAAACGGTCAGGGCGAAGTCGCTGGCGGCGTGGTGATCCTGCGTCAGGGTGCCGACGCGCGATCCGCGATCACCGCAGTCGAGGCGAAGCTTGAACAGCTTCAGCAAAGTCTGCCCGAAGGAGTGGAAATCGTCACGACATACGACCGCTCGCAACTGATCGACGCATCGGTCAAAAACCTGACTACCAAGCTGGCCGAGGAGTTCATCGTCGTTGGGCTGATATGTGCCCTGTTCCTGTGGCATGTACGTTCGGCGCTCGTTGCCATCGTTACATTACCGCTGGGTGTGCTCGCTGCTTTTGTGGTTATGCGCTTTCAAGGGGTCAACGCCAACATCATGTCGCTTGGGGGCATTGCCATTGCAATCGGCGCGATGGTCGATGCCGCGATCGTGATGATCGAGAATGCCCACAAGCATATCGAGCGCTGGACGCATGAAAATCCCGACCGCGTGCTGGCGGGCAGCGAACGATGGCGCGTCATCGGCGATGCAGCGAAGGAGGTGGGGCCGGCGCTGTTCTACAGCCTGCTTATCATCACCCTGTCCTTCATCCCCGTGTTCACCCTCCAGGCACAGGAAGGCAGGCTGTTCGCCCCGCTCGCCTTTACCAAGACCTATGCGATGGCTGGCGCGGCGATCCTGTCGATTACGCTAGTCCCCGTGTTGATGGGCTGGATGATCCGCGGCAAGATCCCACCCGAGGATAAAAACCCGATCAATCGCGGGCTCACCCGGGCCTATCGTCCGGGTTTGAACTGGGTGATGCGCCGGCCCAAGGCAACGCTGGTCATTGCCGCACTGGTCTTTGCAACAACGCTGGTTCCCTTCACCCGGCTAGGCGGCGAGTTTCTTCCGCCGCTCGACGAGGGTGATCTGCTCTACATGCCCAGTGCGCTTCCGGGCCTGTCTCCCGGGCAGGCTTCTGCGCTCCTCCAGCGCACCGACCGCCTGATCATGACTGTGCCCGAGGTCGAAACAGTGTTTGGCAAGGCAGGGCGCGCCGACACGGCGACCGATCCGGCGCCATTGACGATGTTCGAAACCACCATCCAGTTCAAACCGCGTGACGAATGGCGCGAAGGGATGACACCCGACATGCTGGTCGAGGAACTAGACCGCGCGGTACAGGTGCCGGGCCTCGCCAATGTGTGGGTGCCGCCGATCCGCAACCGGATCGACATGCTCGCGACCGGGATCAAGAGCCCGATCGGGGTCAAGGTTTCGGGTGAGGATCTTAGCGATATCGACCAGGTGGCACAGGCTATCGAACAGGTCGGGAAGCAGGTGCCCGGCGTGAGCTCAGCCTTGGCCGAACGATTGTCGGGCGGGCGCTATGTCGACGTTGATATCGATCGCTTGGCTGCTGCCCGATACGGACTCAACATCGACGACGTTCAAATGATCGTATCTGGCGCGGTGGGTGGCGCCAATGTCGCGCGCACGGTCGAAGGGCTGGCACGTTATCCGATCAATGTGCGTTATCCGCGCGAAATCCGCGACAGCGTGGGCGAACTCAGAGCGCTTCCTCTCCTGACACCGTCAGGGCAGCAGATCACGTTGGGTAGCGTAGCGCAAATTAGCGTAACTAGCGGGCCGCCCATGCTCAAAAGCGAGCAGGGTCGACCGACGAGCTATGTCTATATCGATGTTCGCGGACGAGATCTCACTTCGGTCGTCAGTGATCTGCAGGAGGCGATCGCGGCAGAAGTCGATCTTCCGGCGGGCGTCAGTATATCCTACGCCGGGCAGTTCGAATATCTTACTCGCGCTGCCGAGCGTATGAAGATCGTTATCCCGGCGACGCTCGCGATCATTTTCCTGCTGCTCTATCTGATCTTCCGCCGCTTCGATGAGGCGCTGCTGATCATGGGCACATTGCCTTTCGCGCTGACCGGCGGGTTCTGGCTGCTGTATATGCTCGGCTACAACCAATCGGTCGCGACTGCTGTCGGATTTATCGCTCTTGCCGGCGTTTCGGCAGAGTTCGGTGTGGTCATGCTGATCTACCTGAAGGCGGCGCTGGAAGAACGCCCTCCCAACCCTTCGGAAGATGAGGTTGATCAGGCGATCCGCGAAGGTGCGTTGTTGCGCGTGCGGCCCAAGGCGATGACCGTGGCGGTCATTCTTGCCGGACTGTTTCCGATCCTGATCGGCACCGGCGCCGGGTCCGAGGTGATGAGTCGTATCGCGGCCCCGATGATGGGCGGGATGATCACTGCTCCCCTGCTCTCGATGTTCGTACTTCCCGCTGCATATTTGTTGATGCGGCGTCCCCGGACCAAACGGTCCAAACCTTCTGAAGGAGAAGAAGAATGCGTATTACAACCCTCATGACGCTATTGGCCGCGCCGCTGGCGCTCGCCGCATGCGATAATGGCAACGACAGCGCGGAAACCGCCGACATGCCGATGGCGGATAGCGGGGTGGCGGGCGACCAGATGGCCATGGACGGCGAGGACATGCCCATGATGCAAACCGGCGAAGGCGAGCAGATGGGCAGCGGCGAAGGAACCGTCACGGCGGTGAATACCGAGACGATCACCATCGATCATGGCCCGATCCCCGAAGTGAGCTGGCCAGCAATGACCATGTCCTTCACCGCTGATGAAGCAGCACGCCAGACTGTGGCCGAGGGCGATGCCGTTACATTCGAATTCCGCAAAACCGATAGCGGAGGCGAAATCACTTCGATCACCAAGAAGTAATTTGCGAGCCGGCCCCGGACCGTATCCCCGGGGTCGGTATAATGGGAGAAGTACTATGACGAATGGTGACATGCCAGCGGCCATGATGGGGATCATGGGTCTGTTCTGCTTATTGCTGACCATCCTTTTGGTGTTGGGCATCGCTGCGCTGATTAAATATCTCCGGAGCAAGTGAAATGGACCAGTGGGCGAACGCATCCGGCCTTAACCGACGTGCCTTGCTGCGACGGGCCGGCACAGCGGCTGCCGGCCTCGTGGCTCTTCCCTTGTCTGCATGCGAAGCGCGAAATTCGCTGCTTGGTGCCAATGGAGCCGGAGCCAATTCGCTCGCCATTCCCAAGCTCGATCAGGGAATCATCGAGCAAGGCGAGCGGGTCTTTCGACTGTCGATATCCGCTGGGCAGAAGGAATTCGCTCCCGGCATCGCTTCGCCAACGATCGGAGTGAGCGCGCCATATCTGGGCCCGACATTGGAGATGCGCCGCGGCGAGCGCGTCCGGCTGCATGTCGACAACGGCCTGGACGACGGCGCGACAGTCCACTGGCATGGGTTCGAGCTTCCCGCCGCCGCCGACGGCGGGCCGCACCAGCTTATCCGCCCGGGCAGCAGCTGGAGCCCATCTTTCGAAGTTCGCCAGCGTGCCTCTCTCTATTGGTATCATTCGCACCTGCATCGCGGCACGGGACCGCAGGTCTATGCTGGTCTTGCCGCACCGATCTATGTCCGTGATGATGAAGAGGACGCGCTGGACCTGCCGAGCGAATACGGCGTGGATGATATTCCGCTTATCGTTCAGGACCGCTTGCTCGATAACTCCGGCAAGCTCCTCTATCCGCAGAATATGCATGCGCAAATGATGGGCGTGCGCGGGGATCGTCTCTACGTCAATGGCACGCACAACGCGGTGTTTGACGCGCGGACTGGCCAATTACGCCTACGGATCCTCAATGGATCGAACGCTCGTTTCTACGATTTCTCGCTGTCCGGTGGTCAGACCATGCAGATCATCGCCAGTGATGGTGGCTTGCTGGAGCGTTCGCATGCGGTCCGCTCGCTCAGGCTCGCACCGGGGGAGCGGGCGCAGATTCTCCTCGATCTTTCCGAGGGGCGCCCAATCAGCCTTGTGGCGACCAGTCCGGACAATTCGATGGGCATGATGGGCGATGGCGGCGGCATGATGGGCGGCGGTATGATGGGCCGACGCCGCGACGATACCGAGATGGACGAGCCGTTCCGTGTCCTCGATATCAGGCCCGCCGGCCCCTCGCCGCGAAGGAATCTGCCGCCGCAGCTTGCCGCGCTACCGGCACTCGACCCTTCTCTTGCAGTGCGAACCCGGCGGTTCGTGCTCGATATGGGCATGATGGGCGGCGGGATGTCCATCAATGGTGCCAGCATGGACATGAATGTCATCAACGAGCGGGTGCCCGTCGGTCATTGGGAAATTTGGGAAATCGCCAATGCCTCGATGATGGCGCATCCCTTTCATATTCATAACGCGCAGTTCCGCGTGATCGACCGCAACGGCCGCACTCCGCCGCCATTGGAGACTGGTTACAAGGATACGGTTATTGTCGACCCGCGCGAGCAAGTGCGCCTGCTATTACGGTTCGAGGAACACACGGACCCGGACCTGCCATATATGTATCACTGCCACATTCTCGAGCACGAGGATGCCGGAATGATGGGGCAGTTCGTTGTGGCGAAAAGCTAGGAAGGGCTGGTCATGAGCAAGAAAGAAAGCGTTATTGAAGGCACAGCGATCGATCCGGTCTGCGGAATGAGCGTTACAATCGAAGGCGCCAACTACATGGCCTGCTACGAGGGCTCTGAGCATTATTTCTGCTCGTCGCGCTGTCTCGACAAATTCGAGATTGATCCGGAGCTTTATCTCTCAGGAGCGCATCTCGACGCGGTGGAGGACGTGCCGGAGGGTACGATTTTCACCTGCCCGATGCATCCCGAGATACGTCAACCGGGGCCCGGGTCTTGCCCGATCTGCGGCATGGCGCTCGAGCCTGAAACCGTCAGTCTCGACGACGGGCCTGATCCCGAGCTTGTCGATATGCGTCGCCGCTTCTGGTGGAGTGCGCTCTTCACCATACCGCTGTTTGCGTATGCAATGGGCGATCTCATCCCAGGGATTAGTTTCGAACGTCTGATCGAGCCAGTCTGGGCGCAATGGGCTCAGTTGCTATTGGCGGCACCCGTTGTCCTGTGGGGCGGCTGGCCGTTCTTCGTTCGCGCCATCCAATCCGTGAAAACCCGCAATCTGAACATGTTTACGCTGATCGGGTTCGGCGTGGCGATCGCCTATTTCTTCAGCGTTGTAGCGACGGTAGCACCGGACATTTTTCCTGCAGCGTTCCGCGACCAATCAGGGCGCGTCGGCGTCTACTTTGAGGCTGCCGCGGTTATTACCACGCTCGTCCTCCTTGGCCAGGTGTTGGAGTTGAAAGCGCGTGGTTCGACTTCAAGTGCCCTTAGAGCGCTTCTTGAGCTTGCCCCGCCCAGCGCCGTCAAGATCTTTGGTGAGGGCGATGAACGCGAAGTTCCTCTCGATGAGCTGACAACAGGGGATCGCTTGCGCGTGCGGCCAGGCGACAAGGTTCCGGTTGATGGCGAAATCGAGGAAGGATCGAGTGCGATAGACGAATCCATGATCAGCGGCGAACCGCTGCCCGTGGCAAAATACGCTGGCGACACGGTTATCGGTGGCACTGTGAACCAGACCGGCGGCTTCATTATGCAGGCTATCAATGTCGGCAAGGACACGATGCTGTCCAAAATCGTGCAGATGGTTGCCGAAGCACAGCGTAGCCGGGCGCCGATACAGCGTTTGGCCGATCAAGTAACCGCATGGTTCGTACCTGCAGTCGTCGTTATCGCAATCGCCAGTTTTATCGTCTGGTCGATTTGGGGTCCTGCCCCAGCACTCGCCTATGCACTCGTCAATGCCATCGCGGTCCTGATTATCGCTTGTCCATGCGCTCTCGGCCTCGCTACGCCGATGTCGATCATGACCGGCACCGGCAAGGGCGCGCAGCACGGCATTTTGATCCGTAATGCCGAGGCGTTGGAAACGCTGGAAAAGATCGACACGCTGGTAGTCGACAAGACCGGGACGCTGACGATGGGTAAACCCGACCTGGTGGCCGTTCATCCGGTTGAAGGCATCGATGAAACCGAGTTCCTTGCCGCGGTCGCGGGCGTCGAGATGGGCAGCGAACATCCGCTTGCTCACGCAATCGTCGAGGGCGCGCGGGCGCGCGGGGTGTCGCCGGCCAGCGCAACGAACCTGGCTTCTACCACGGGGGAAGGCGTCGAGGCGACTGTTAGTGCCCGCCGCGTTGCCATCGGCAACGAGAAGATGATGCGGCGTGTCGGGGTCGAAGACGAGACCTGGCTTGGCTCGGCGGAAAGCGGTCGCTCTCAGGGGCAAACGGTGATGTTCGTGGCGTTCGACGGGCGGCCCGCCGGTCGCATCGCCGTGGCCGATCCGATCAAGCCGACAAGCGCCAACGCCATCGCCGCATTACATGCGCGCAACATTCGCGTGGTCATGCTGACAGGCGACAGCCGGGGAACTGCTGAAGCAGTCGCGCGGGAAATGGGCATCGACGAAGTGCACGCCAATGTCTCGCCCGAAGACAAGCATCGCGAGGTCGAGAGGCTGAAGTCCGACGGACGCCGTGTTGCGATGGCCGGCGACGGGATCAACGATGCGCCTGCGCTGGCGGCTGCCGATGTCGGCATCGCCATGGGCACCGGCACCGACGTGGCGATCGAGAGCGCCGGCGTCACGCTGGTGCGCGGCGATCTGACCGGCGTGGTGCAGGCGATTGTCCTGTCGCGCGCGACCATGCGCAATATCCGACAGAACCTGTTCTTTGCCTTCGCCTACAACACGCTGGGCATTCCGGTTGCCGCAGGTGTGTTGTTTCCCTTTACCGGCTTGCTGCTGAACCCGATGATCGCTGCGGCAGCGATGAGCCTGTCATCGGTTTCGGTGATCGGGAATGCTCTGCGGTTGCGGGGCTTGAAGCTTCCGGTTCTTGGGGGCCAAGGAGTAGACAGAGCTTAAACCATTGGATCGGCCTCGCTGGGGACGGGCTATGCACGTGGCTGCTCTCGGGCAATCAATTGAAACAAACCCATGCTTAGTCTTTTCAGCCTTGGGGGTGGAAACCGACCTGGCGACGAATTGTTGGAAGAATGGAATCTCGCAAGCCGGCCTTGACCTTCCAACGATGGTAAGCACTAGGTTTGCAGAACCCGACGATTCGATGCGGCGGTCACGTCTCCCAAAGTTCCTTAGGCGGATGCGGCTTCCCATCGAACGGAACGCCAAACCTTTGGAGAAACAGATGAAAACCAGCGAAATAATGACTAGCGATCCGGCATGCTGCAAGGAAGACCAAAGCCTTCAGGACGCTGCCAGGCTCATGGTCGACAATGATTTTGGGCAAATTCCGGTCGTCGACGATGATGGTGGTCTTGTCGGTGTGATCACCGATCGCGACGTGTGTTGCCGGGCTGTGGGCGAGGGAATGTCGGCGGAGACACGCGTCGGAGACGTGATGACCCGGTCGGTCGTGAGCGTTACCCCCGATACCTCTCTGGAAGACTGTCTGGCGTCCATGGAAAAAAACCAGGTTCGCCGTGTCCCGGTTATCGACGATGACGGGAAATGCTGCGGCATGGTTTCGCAAGCCGATGTCGCCCGTACCGGTAACGATGCAAAGACGGCCGAGCTCGTGCAGGAAGTTTCCCAATCACGCGCAGATGGGAAATCCTCCGGCTGTTGTTAGGGCGACGATATACAGCAGCCGCTCTTTGAAAGGGGGCGGCTGCCGTCTGCTTCGTACGGAAGTGGAACATCTTCCGGCTATTAAATCGAGGGCACTCCCATGGACAGGCGTATCGTTCTGATTACTGGCGCGAACGGATATATTGGCCGCGCGCTGACGCAGCGCCTTGGCAGCGCATATCGCGTCATTGGTCTCGACCGGTCTCCCGTCGAGGACAATCCCGATCTCACAGCCTCCTATTCCATGGATCTCGGCGATAACGCGTCCGTGGCTGCTGCCCTCGAAAAGGTCAGGGGCGATTTCGGAAACGAGCTTGCTGCCTGTATCCATCTGGCCGCCTATTTCGATATCACCGGCGAGCCCAATCCTCTCTACGAGAAGGTCAACGTTGAGGGTTCACGCCGACTGATCACGGCGCTGCAGGCCTTCGACATCGAACAGTTCATCTATGCAAGCTCAATGCTTGTACACGAGCCCAAACCGCTGCCGGGCGTACGTATCGACGAATCGAGCCCGCTCGGACCAACCTGGCCTTACCCCCAGTCGAAAGCCGATGCGGAACAGGTACTGCGCGAGAACCGTGGCGACATTCCGGTTGTATTCCTGCGGTTTGCCGGGGTCTACGACGACGAGGGGCATTCCGCCTTTCTCGCCGAGCAGATTGCCGGCGTGTATGAGCACCGCGTGTCGGCGCATCTGTATCCGGGCATGTTGTGCGCTGCGCAGTCGGCACTGCATCTTGAAGATCTGACCAAGGCGGTCGAGCAGACTATCGCGCGTCGCGCTGACCTCGAGGGCGAGACGCCGATACTTGTCGGCGAGCCCGAAACGCTGGGCTACGCCGAGATTCAGGACATCGTCCATTGCCGGATCCACGGCGAGGAATGGACGACAGTGCGCATTCCAAAGAGCGTGGCGAAACTGGGCACGTGGATCGAGGAAGAAGTCCTTGGCCATGACGGATTCATCAAGCAATGGATGGTCGATGATGCCAATGCTCACTACATCCTTGATATCTCCCGTGCCCGGAACCTGTTGGGGTGGGAGCCAGAACATTCGCTCCGCGACACGCTTCCGACCATCATCGACGCGTTGAAAGCCGACCCGCAGGACTGGTACGAAACGAATAAGCTGAACACGTCCCGCGTGGCTTGGCATCCAAAGAGTTCGGATGCAGGGAAGACCGAACCGGCGCGGCCCCAATCGCATGACACCGATATGGCTCATGATGGGCACCAGATGGACGGCGACATGCACGACATGGACGGCCCCCAGCGTGGTACCCGCTGGACGCAGTTTGCTGTCATCGGGCTCGGCCTGTGGCTCGCTGCAAGTCCGGGTGTCTATGACGTCGTATCCGCCGATACTGCCCGTGCGTCGGTCGTAGCGGTCACTCTGGAGCGGGGTTTGCCATCGATCGAATGGCGGGCCAACGCTCTTGCCCTAAGCGATATGCTGAGCGGGATCGCATTGATGATCTTCGGCGCGATGTCGCTTTCGAAGCGCACCGCCTGGTTCGGACAGTGGGCGACAGCCTTCATTGGCATCTGGCTGCTTTTCGCGCCCTTGTTCTTCTGGAGTCCGAGCGCGGCCCAATATCTGACCAATCTGCTTGTCGGTACACTGGCGATCGCATTTTCGGTGCTGGTGCCAATGATGCCCGGCATGAGCATGGAAGGGATGATGGACAAGAAGTCCATCCCGCCCGGGTGGACCTACAGTCCCTCGACAGATGCCCAGCGATTCCCGATTGTTGCGATGGGCATTATCGGCCTGTTGATATCGCGCATGCTCACCTCCTACCAGCTTGGCCATATCGATGTGGCGTGGGAACCGTTTTTTTCCGGATCGCTCGCCGATCCCAAGAACGGGACCGAGGAAATCATCACTTCGGATGTATCCAAGGCCTGGCCGATCCCGGATGCCGGGCTTGGCGCGGTCAGCTATGTGCTCGAAATCCTGATGGCGGTCATGGGAACCCGCGCGCGCTGGCGCACGATGCCGTGGATGGTCACCTTTTTCGGCATTCTGGTCATTCCGCTGGGCGTGGTCAGTATCTACTTCGTGATCATTCAGCCGATCATGATCGGAACATGGAGTACGCCGGCTCTGATCGCTGCCCTTGCGATGCTCATCATGATCCCGTTCTCGCTCGATGAAGTCATCGCCATGGGACAGTATCTCTACTGGTCGAAAAAGGAAGGCAAACCGCTTATCCGAACCTTCTTCAAGGGCGGCGCAGTGTCACACGGCGAAATCGACGATACCGACTATATGACCGATGCGCGCTCGATCTGGAACAACACGGTGCGCGGCGTGACCTTCCCCTGGACCCTGATGGCCAGCACGGCTCTGGGAGCCTGGCTGATGCTGACAAGGATCACGCTTGGCAGCGAGGGCGCGATGGCCAACAGCGATCACGTGGTGGGTGCTTTGGTGATTACGGTGGCAATCATCGCGACTGCGGAAGTCGCGCGCGCCCTCCGCTTCATCAATGCTGCATTCGGTGCCTGGCTTGTCGCAGCGCCATTCCTCCTTGCGGGGGCGTCGTCTGCCGGAACGGTGGCGTCGGTTGTGGCCGGTCTGCTCTTGATCGGACTGAGCCTGCCTCAGGGCAAGCGTAGCGGTGAGCATTATGCTGGCTGGGATCGGTTTGTCGTATGACCGGTTGACCCGAGCAAAGCGGATCTGGTGCCCATCCTTGAGGAACAGGATGAAGACGAGGTCGGACCCTCATTCTTCTCAGAGCATCGCTAGAAATGTGCCCTGAGTTCCCACAAGATAAATAGGAGTATCTACATGACCCTTTCAATTGGCTCGACAGCCCCCGACTTCACAGCTCAGACCACACAAGGCAGCATTCACTTCCATCATTGGATGGGTGACAGCTGGGCAATCCTCTTTTCCCATCCCAAGGCATTTACACCGGTTTGCACGACCGAGCTTGGTTACATGGCCGGGCTCGGCGAGGAATTTGCCAAACGCGGCACTAAGATTATCGGCCTGTCGGTCGACAGCAGCCAGGATAATCGCGATTGGCTTCCCGATATCGAGGAGGTGAGCGGAAATAAGGTCGACTATCCCGTGGTCGGCGACAGCGACCTTCAGGTCGCCAAGCTTTATAACATGCTGCCGGCCGACGAAACGGGCAGTGCGGAGGGGCGAACCGCAGCCGACAATGCCACCGTCCGCGCTGTCTATATCATCGACCCAGATAAGAAAATTCGTGCCATGCTGCTTTATCCGATGAGCAGCGGGCGGAATTTCGATGAAGTGCTCCGGCTGCTGGATTCGGTTCAGCTCACCGAACGCAAGGGCGTCGCGACGCCGGTCAATTGGCAAAAAGGTGATGACGTGATCATCCCGCCTTCCTTGTCGGACGAGGATGCGAACGCAAAATATCCTGCTGGCTGGGACGAAAAGAAACCGTATTTGCGCGTGATCCCAGAACCGCTCGACTGATTGAGCGAGCAGGTGACCGGCGATTGAGTGTTGGCGAGAATGCAGCATGCTCATGCTAAGTTTTGCGTGCGTCGCCACATCTACGAGTGGATCTATCCGTTCGAATTATGGATTTGAAAAAACGTGAACGCTCAGGTGCAGCGAACAACCAAATCCGTTCCCGGCCGGGTTGCTCCTCGTTAATAGAATGGCGGCCCCGTCTCCCCCCGAGCCCTGCGGGTCGCAGGTGTCCCGGGGCCGTTCAGGAACCCCGCGCTTGACCCAACCCTGGGCGCGGGGTTCCGTCTTTCTGGTACAATGGGTGTTGGGCGCAGCTATGCTGGCCAAAGGACTGCGGTGTCCAGCAGCCTAGGACACCAGGGCTGCGTAATGCGGGCTTCAGGAGCTGCCAGAAAGGTGGGACGCAATTGACCTCGACCTTCAATTGGTTGAAGGCTATGCCACATTCGCGAAATACGAAGAACCCTTGCTTGGAAAGCCTCTGGTCGAAAGAGTACTATGGCAGATCTCTTTAAAGATCACATGTGGTTAGGGGCCGCCCGTGGCGACTAGTCGTTCCATGGCTAAACAGATTAATGCTGTCGAGCCATTTCCTTTGAATGAAGGCAAGACCGCCTTTGTGAGTGTCATAAGCAGTTCGGCTGCTGTTTTGGCAGCTTGCTCTTGCTGCATTCTACCGTTGGTGCTGGCCGCTGCCGGATTAAGTGCGAGCTTGAGCAGTATTTTGACGCCTCTGGGCTCGCTTCACTGGCCAATGACCGCCCTTTCGATGATTGCGGTGGCGGCTAGTTGGCTCATTGTTCTACGGAAATATCGGCGCAATTGTCATTGCGATTCCCAAGCCGCACATAAATGGTTCTTGAACCCTCAGATAATTATGCTCCTGGTTGCAACTGCGTTGAGCTTCATCGCTGCCGCTTGGGGCTTGTTCGAGCCAACTCTTATGAAAGCATTTATGTAGTCTCATGCTCTGAGAGAACGCCACTCGCATGTATGCTCCGTTTGATGCGATAGCTGAAGCCAGCGTAGAGATACGATGGGCCATTGCGCAACGATGGTTCCAGACGCTTTTCGGCCTGCCATGTCATGCAGGCTGATGCTGCCTGGCAAGGTTTGAGGGGAAGCGTTTCCGTTATCGAGCGGATCCAAGGCGATATTGATTTCGACGGATTTGGAAAAACTTATCGATCCCGAAGCATACCAGTTCAATTTGCCATCCAGACATGGTTCTGGTGATCGTCTCCCAGTTCGATCAAATGATGGGTGCGCGCGGATAGCGCGCAATAACCGGCGCAGGCTTTCGTGCGATCTATGGCAGGCCAACCTATCCCTGCGGCGACTTCCCGCCGAGCTCATGCAATTGCTCAACCGCTTCTTCGACGCAATCTCCGCATTTCAGATTGGCAGGCACGGCCACGTCGATCTTCTTGGGATAGGGCAGGTCAAGATCGGCCATGATTTGCTGGAATTCGGCAAGCGAAACATCGTCATTCAAGCGGGGATTGCGTGTGCGTTCCTGCATGATCGTCGAAACGCGGCGACCAGAATAATCATGAGCTGGATAGACCAGCGTGTCTTCCGGGAGGGCGAACAGCTTTTCGCGGACAGACCTGTAAAGGGTTTCGTAATCGCCGTTCTGGAAATCGGTGCGGCCGCAGCCATCGATCAGCAGCGCGTCACCTGAGAAGATCTGCCTATGCCCGCCCTGCTCTATCAGATAGCAGTGATGCTTGTCAGTGTGGCCGGGTGTAAACAGCGCGCGGATGGTCAGGTCGCCTACCGCTAGGGGCGCCTCTTCGCTCACTTCCACATCCGCACACGAGATATTGTCATCGACAGGGTAAGCTACCTTGCACCCTGTCAGACTGCGCAGTCGGCATGCACCCGTGATGTGGTCAGCGTGGATATGCGTGTCGAGCGTGAAGGACAGGTTGAGACCCAATGCCGCGACGGCTTTCAGATCCCTGTCGTACGTCTCGATGACGGGGTCGAGCAGAACCGCCTCACCCGTGTTCTCGCATCCGATCAGATAGGTATAGGTAGAGGACTCCCGCTCGATAAGCTGTCTGAAAATCACGCTTGGGCCTCGCTTTCTACGAGCATTGGCGATAGCTCGGCTTCGCTGATGTTCAGGCCCGATTCCCGCCCGCGATCCGCAGCGGCGGATGCATCGCAATTGTTCTGACGCGCCCACGATGCAAGCCCCATCAAGCTGGCCCGGCGGCCACTTGCACAGTGAATGGCCACGGGACGGGGAAGATGTTCGAGCCTCTCCGCAAAAGCCCTCGCATTCGCAACTGTCAGATCGGGCGGCGAGACGGGATAGTGAAGAAATTCGAGACCGGCTTCGCGCGCTTCCTCCGCTTCGGCCTGAGGGCTAAGCTTTTCCCCTTGCTCGCCTGCCTGTCTGAGATTGACGACAGCCTTGAAGCCAGCTTCTGCAAGATTTTGCATGTCGTGCGCTTCAGGCGAAAATTTCAGTACTGAAAGGTCATTGTCAATCTTGGCGCGATCCATGGTAGCTCTCCTCTGAGCGTTCTAGTTATATCTTTCGAACCTATGCCTCGCAGCCGGGTTCCACTTGCAATCAACTCCGCACAATCAGCTCATACAAACCGATCACGAGGCCAGCGCCGACGAGGGCTCCGATCACAGACAGCACATGTGGCAGCCGCAAGGCAAAAAATGCATCGTCGACCCATGATGTGAACTTGAGCGCGAGAGGCTTGTGCTGCGGCTTAACGACTACTTCAGGCTCGAAGATTTTCGCCGCGCGGCGACCGCTTTCGACCGCTCCCTCGATGCTCCAGATATCCGCCTCGGTGTCCGTATGGGCACCCGCCAGGACGAGGTTTGGTATCGATGTCGCCTGACAGGGCCGATGGTCGCGGGTGTTCGTGGTGGTCACCCATTTGGGCTGCTCTGGCGTGATGCCGGAAGGGTCGAATTCCCATTCGTCCCAGACTTCGGTCTTGAGGATTGCAAATTCCTCCATTCCGCGACCGCCATTCGCCCTTCGAATCATTCCATCCAGCACTTCCGATGCGCGTATCTGGGCGAGAACTTCGTCGATAAATTCGCTTTTGGTACAATTGCGAAGCGGCTTGCCGTGGATTATTCCCGGAACGGTCGCAACGCATGCGGTACACGTCCAGAGCGATTGCACCTCCTCGCCTAGATCGATGTGGGAAGGCCACGATTGCTCATTTGCGAACAGCGTGATGTTGAAGGGAGAATCAGTCAGCGCGATCGCGGTGCGTTCGCGCGGCCAGGCCATGCGTTCAGCGAAGGCGATACGAAAGGAAACCTGAGTGTGCGGGCCGTCCTCGATTAGCGGCCTCAGTTTCGCCAACTGGGGGTCAACCAACAAAGCGGGCGTTCGCTCTACGATTTCGGCAGACGAGAACGGAGTGCTGGCCAAGACGTATATATCCGCACGCACTTCATTGCCTGAAGATAGGCTTGCGCCGGTGATCCGCGCTCCATCAAACTGAAGCGCTTCGAGGGGTGCCCGCCAGTGAAACGCTACGCCGCTTTCTTCCAGATGCTCGACCCAATTGTCGAACCACACTTCATTGCTCGGCCCCTTGAGGAGCGACCATCCCCCCATCGATCGGTGTTCCCAGGCCGCGCCGTTTTCATCAGCGGGATGCTTGTGCGCAGGACCCGACCTGATGTTGCGCCCGAAAAATAGACCGACATGGTGCAGGGACGCGTAAGGCCAATCTGCACCGATCCACGGCCCGAACAGAGCCTTCCAAGTTTTATGACCTGTCAAGGTCATGCGTGGCTGCCAGTAGGCTGCCGCATTCGTCTGAGCATACCGGTGTTTTGACCGCTTGTTAACGGACCAGGCCTTGAGGATGCCCCAGGCGAGAGAAACCTTGTCTGATAGCGACATGCGAAATGCGGCCGGCTTTTCAAAGAAAGCGGCTATTTTCTGGTCGTCATTAAACCTGTTCGGGACAACCGCATATTCCATCGGCCTCGACAGAACGCGGTCATACAGTGATGCCTCGTCATCAAAGGGTATCTGGCGAAGCACGTCGAAGGTGTTGTGATACCAAGGACCAAAGCCATGCCACGAATATTCGGTCGGCAAGTTGTCGGTTTCACGGCGGGTACTGCGAAAAAACCACCGGCGGTGTCGTTGCGTTCGTACACCGACACCTCGTATCCGCGCCGGACAAACTCATGAGCTGCTGTCAGGCCGCCAACACCAGCGCCAAAAATTGCTACCTTCCTGGCCATTATATTTTCCTTTTGCTGGCAAATTTCTTTTTGCGAGCATTAATAGTCTTTGGAAAAGCGGTGGCTGCGTTTGTCTCCTTGTCACTTTTGGATGCTACTGCATGTTGCATGGCCAGCAGCCGGGACCCTCAGGCCGATTGCGCTTCGGTTACTGGTGGGCTGTTCAATCCAACTCGAGTTCTACTTTGAGGGTACTCATCTCCTCAAACCGCTCCGCTTCGGGTCGGCCGATTGCGGGCTTCGCCTTCAGCCAGGTTCCCTCGGCTACGAATTCGATGAGGCTTTCAGCCAGGTCGCCATGGCGGCACCGGAAACAACCTTCCGCCAAGCGCTCGTCCGTTATGATTGCTTCACCCGTATAGGGTTCATCAAGCAGCCAGCCGGGGCGCGCGGAGGTCCAATCGAGGCCGACTTCCTGCTCGAGCATGTCTTCCATGGCTCGCATCTGTTCGAGTATGTTGAACAGGGCGGAGCGCGCGGTGAGCTCAAACCATGCTGGTATGCTCGGCTGGTGTACGACAAACGCAGCCGAGATCACGACAATCCGTGTGATGTCGGTCTCTCGCATGGCCTCCAAAAGATGGCGCGTGCCATCGGTGTAAAGAGGTGGCGGATCTATGGCGGTTGAGGGACTGAACCCGATCCCCAGCGCGGATATCACTGCGCCGCAACCCCGAAGCTGGTCGGCGAAGGAATCCTTGAGCACATCGCACTGGATGTATTCCACCCCTTCTACGCGATCACCTGGCTCGGGTAGATTGTGCTCGAAGGCGCGGACTGCGAGCCCGCCCTGCCGGGCGCGGTGCAAAACTTCGGTTCCGGTTTTGCCGCCGGCTCCGAAGACGGCGATGGGTGACGAAATGCTCATGAGCTCATGTCCGCGGTTTGAAGATGATTGATCCAGTCCGTGCAGCACTGGAATGAGTTTCTGCACGTCCATGCCGGCAGCGGACACCGGACGTGACCAGTGTCCGCCTATCCGTTTGTCAGGCGGGATCGCCGCTGCAGGTCGTGTAGCCCCAGAATCCGAGCTCGTCTTTGGCTCTTGGGGCCGCGACGACCAGCTCCTGCATCTGCAGTCCGGCAGTGCCCTCGTCGTCCAGCATGCGGATCTGGATACGCAGCTCCCCGCTTGCATAGCTGTCGGGACCGCTCGCGGTGACCGGAATCAGCTTTCCGTTGATCTTGATCGCGCCCTGTCCGCTGCCATCGTAAACGAAAGATGGGAACGCCACTTCGGTCAGCCGGAACTGGCACGAATTTTCCGCACCGAGCGCAGAAAGGTCGGCGTCGGTCATCGTCTCGGGAAGCATCAGGCCTGGACTCAGATTGGCAAGAGCGCTGGCCGCGCTCTCGATCGGGGCCGCGGTTGCAGGCGGGTCCAGCTGCGCTTCACGGTCGTTTCCAGGTGCGGTGTTCGAATTGCAGGCGGCGAGCGGCAGCGCGAGCACTGTCATGTATGCGAACTTGTTCATTGTTGCATCTCCTCTGGCAGGCGTTCTTCGGTCCTTGGGCCGTTCTCCTCGATATCATCGATCAGATATTTCATTTCAGCGATCTCACGGCGCTGCGCGACGATGATTGCCTGCGCGAGTTCGCGCACCCGGGGATCCTTCAGACTGGCGCGCTCGCTGGTCATGATGGCGATCGAATGATGCGGGATCATTGCGGCCATGTATTCGGTATCATCGACCGTCGTCTGGCTGCGGACCAGCCACAGCGCCAGGGCCATGGTGATCGCGCCGACACCCAGAATGATGAAGTTCTTAGTCCGGTCCTTGTACATGCCCCACATGAAAAGGAGCATCACGATCATCATCGCGCCGCCCATGACGAACATCATCCAGAAACGCGTTTCGCTCCAGAACAGGTCGTCGGCATCAAAGCTGTTGGTGTACATCAAGAAAAACATGATGACGGTCGAGGTCGAGACCATCGCCATGAAGCGCCAGTAATTGCCGCCCCCTCCCTTGTCCGAATGTGAATCTTGGCTCATTTACCTTCTCCTTTCGTCATCATTTTCCAGAAAAGCTGCGCCGAGCAGCTGATAAGCGCGAACCCGGTCAGGGCTTCGATCCCTGCGATCACCCGCAGGTGATCAGTTGGATAAATGTCGCCCAGTCCGAGTGTCGTCAGATTGATCAGCGAGAAATAGAAATAGTCCATCCAGTTCATGCTGGAGGTTTCGTCGAAACTCCCCAGACCCCATTCGGCGCCCAACCAGAAGCCTACTGCAAACAGGACAGCGACGAGCAGGTGCGAAAACAGCACCAGGAGGGATATGGTGAGCTTTGCCAAGAGATCCTGACGCTCGCTCGCAAGAGAATGACCGACACCCAGGATCGAAAGGTGCGCGTAAATGACGACCAAAAACAACACGATACCAAGGAGTAAGGCGGCTATGATGTGAACACCTTGATGCTGATCCAGAGGCCCATTGTGCTCATGAGTCTTTCCGAGCAGTCTCGCCGCTTTGGCGAGATGAATTCGCGTTTTTGGCTAGATAGATCCACTCGGCCAGAAAGACGGCCGCAATCCCCAGCACCGCATAGGCGACGACCGCAGGATCGCTCTTTAGTTTCACCCAGGTAAATGCGGCCAGCACGACCGCATCGGCCGCGAGTGCCGCGAGCAGGATCGATGCACGTGCGCCGACTTCACCGCGCAGACGGCGAAACACGCCCCAGTGAACGAGCATGTCCATAATCAGGTAGAAAAACGCCCCCAGCGAAGCGATCCGGGACAGGTCGAACAGAACCGCAAGCGTGCCTGCGATAACCACGGTGTAGACCAGCATGTGGCTGCGGATCCCGCCGCTCATGCCAAAATGACTGTGCGGGATCATCTTCATCTCGGTCAGCATGGTGAGCATCCGTGAGACGGCAAAAACGCTTGCAATCACGCCCGACGTGGTCGCGGCAATTGCAATCGCAACAGTGAAATAGAAGCCCAGCTCCCCCAGTGCCGGACGCGCCGCCGCCGCGAGCGAGTAGTCCCGTGCTTCGGCGATCTGTGGGATCGTGAGGCTTGACCCGACAGCCACAGCGACAAGCAGATAGACCACGATGCATACGGCGATCGAGATGATAATCGTACGTCCGACATTCCTGTGCGGATCCACGATCTCACCGCCGCTATTGGTGATCGTGGTGAATCCCTTGAAGGCAAGGATCGAGAAGGCGACGGAGGCGAGCAACGCCTCGAAATTCGTAAGTGCGGCAGGCTGCGAAAATGAGCCGCCACTGATGCCGCTGCCCCAGATCGCGGCTACAGCGAACAGCGCGATACCGCCGATCTTGATCGCCGACATGACTACCGAGAAACCGCTTACCGACTTGTTTCCTGCGGCATTGACGAGGTAGGCAAAGACGATAAGGGCGAGCGCGGCGGCGGAAACGAGCCAGCCGGTGCTTTCCAGACCGAACGGGCGAAGCGCATAGGTGGCGAAAGTACGCGCAACCAGGCTTTCATTGATGACCATCGAAAGCGCCATCAAGAGCGATGCCGAGGCTGCCACTACGCCTGGACCATAGGCTTTTTGCAGGATCATCGCGATACCGCCCGAGGATGGCCAGCGGCTCGACATCTTGATGTAACTATAGGCCGCAAGCGATGTAACGAGGGCACCGGCGATGAACGAAAGTGGAAAAAGCGGGCCGGCAAGCTCGGCGATCTGTCCCGTAAGCGCGAATATTCCTGCGCCGATCATGACGCCGGTTCCCATCGCGATACCGCCCAGCAGCGTTATGGATCCGGCGGTATTGCCCGTTCGGTGGTGACCATGGTCTTGCAATACATCCCCCTATGGATGTCCTCCCGTCCGAGAAACATCATTGCCGAACCGTACGTTCGGCAGGGCTTCACCCCTCAAAAAAGATTCTGCGAGACTCCAGGCGCCTGTGTGCGACCGGGTTATAGTCACATCGGCCCGGCTTCTCTTCGTTGAAGGTGCGCCTGAGCTTCGCGAACATCCAGCTCCCGGGTACTGTTTCCGGTGCGCAGCATGAGATGAGCGACACCCCCTTCGGTGTAGTAGACCGGATGCACGCTTTTCTCGACGATCACCCTGCAAACGGTCAGCCCGCCAAGCCCATGAAAACGACTATGGACCAGGGCACAAGAATCCCCGCCCAGGGCGTCTCTTGCAGTGTCCATCAAAAGTCGTTCGAATCCATCCTGGTTCGCGTGCTTGAGCGTTCGCATATCCGCTTCAATTCCCGCAACAGTCCCGTCATCTTCCACGCCGATCAAAAGCGTGCCACCTTCATGGTTGAGAAAACCCGCTTTCGTCTTCACGACAACCTGCTGCAGGCGCCGGTTTACGCGCTCTTCGCGTCTGTCCCAACGCATAGACGACTTGAACTCGACATGCTCTCCTTCGCCCCGGGCAATGAGCAAGGGTAGTTCTTCTTCGAGCTCGCGTTCGAGGAAACGAACTTTCGAGCGTTCATCCAAAAGGCGGCTGTGATAAATACCAAATCCGAGCCCAATCGCAGCGCCCAACGCCACATACACAGCGCTCATCGTTAGCATTTCGAACGCGAATGCCGAAGACAGGCGGTCAAGCAGAAAAGCGAGCGCGTTGCTTTGGGCAGCAGTGTTCGAAGCGCCGAATTCGTACCAATAGACAAGTGTCGTCGCCGGATGAAGGATCGCGAAACCCATGACTGCGCCTATGGCAGTGTGCAGGAGCAGACCCTGTATATCGTCGCTGGATCGATATCGCGAAATTGTTCCTCTCCTGTTGGGGGCGTCTTTACTGGCTGGTGCCGCTGGCCTGCTTTTGACGCATCAGACATCCGCGCGAAATCGAGTGCTCGATCCGATCGAGAGAGCGCCGTTTCAAGCCAGTCTGATTTCCTCAAGCGTTATCTGAAGTACCGGTACAAAGGCACCACGATCACGGCGATGTACCACCCATATAAGAAGCTGCCGATTGCGCCTGCGAGAAATCCAGGGAGTGTCAGCCATTCGAATCCGGGAAGCAGCGGTTCCCAGGCCTCATGCATATGGAACCGTTCGGGCGCGAGCAGGCCGAAAGCTATGCAGATCAAGTAGCTGAGGAGCAGAAACAGGCTGAGTGTCCAGCCCCAGGCGAGGATCGACGATTTGAGCGAGCGGTCTTGCATGAGTGATCTCCTATTGCATTGCGATTATACAGATCGGGTGGCGGTCACGGATAGGATGCAAAGACTTTGTGGCCGTCCGGACCAAAAGCGATGACCTCATAGGGCTGCACTCGATCGCCCATTTCCATGCCGGGGGAGCCTAGCGGCATTCCGCGAACGGCGAGGCCGGTTACGCCCGCGGGCCGTTCACGCAGGAGCCGCGCGATCGCTTCGGCGGGCACGTGACCTTCGATGATATAGCCCTCGACTTCCATTGTGTGGCACGACCACAGATCCTGCGGTACGCCCTTGGCTGCCTTGAGCGCACTCATATCGTCAGTATCGACCGAAGCCACTTCTGCTTCCATGCCGCCCTCGACATGTCCTGCCCAGCTCAGGCAGCAACCACATCCCGGATCCCGGAACATCGTGTAGGTGGCGGCCTGTGCGGCATTCGAGCACGCCGCAAGCGTGAGAAGAACCGATGCCGTCAGCGAACGGCGCAGCGGCTTCGATGGGTTGTCTTTGATCATGTTACATTGCCTTTCTTGGTGCCGCGCCAGAGCGAAATGCTTCCGGTTGCGGTATGGATCTGAGCGAGAAGCTCTGCGCTTGCAAAAATTTCGCGGAGCAATTTCTCGACTGCTCCGTCAGCGCTCGGCTGGGAATCCTCGACGCCATCGAGGAATTGCACGGTTGCTCGGAACAGTGCGCGCATCAGCGGATGGTCCTGCCGCATATAGTCCGCGACCAGTGCTACACCGTCCGCCGAGAGCAACCTCTCGATCTTTTCGAGAATCGCGCGTTTTTCCGGCAATGGAACCTGGTGCAGGACGAGGCTGCTGACTATTATGTTGGGCCGCCAATCATCGGCAAGCACGAGGCTGTCGAGAAAGCCGTTGTGCCACCGTACCAGGTCGGCACCCTGGCCGAACTTGCTGCGGGCTATGGCCAGCGCGGCAGGGTCGGGTTCGACGCCGACCATGCCCGCTTCGGGACAGTCTGCCATCAATGCCCGCAGTAACGTACCCGTGCCGCACCCGACATCGATGACGCGGTCGCCAGGTTCAAGCCGAGCCTGTCTGACGATCTCCCGGCGCCATTTCGCCTCACGGGCGAATATACCAATTGCACGATCATAGAACGGTGTAAGCCAGCTCTTGCCAAGCAGGGGAGTGAACTCCCGTTCCGCTTCTGCGAGGCGTGCATTTTTCACCACATGATTCCCGATCTGTTCAGACAGACTTCGCTATTGTCCGTTGCACGTTCTGATACGCACAGCCGGGCCCCAGCCCTCAAAAAAGAAACTTAAGGGTTCGGATATTCTATCGCGTATAGGAAGCGGGCAACCGACAGGAGCAATGGATGCGTGACAATCAGACACTCGATGCGATGCTTGGGACGCTGGGCACACAGGACTCCTTCGAAGTCCCGGACGATTTCATGACCGGCGTATGGCAACGGGCAGGCCAGCTTGGCGAAATCGTTGAAAGACGCCGCAGGATGGTCTTGTTCGCGGGCCTGTTCGTCGTCGGTCTGGGAGCCGGCGCAGGCACCAGCGGGTGGCCCGCACAATTTGCTGGTTCGCAACCTGGCATAGCAGATAGTATCATTGTCGGAGAGCGGCTCTCGCCCTCCGCGCTGCTGCATGTGGAGCGCTAGACATTGAAGAAATTGCATATTGCCCTCGCGGTGCTGCTCGCGGCGCTCGCCGGTAGTCTCGGTGCGCTCGGCGCGGATCGCTGGGCCAATCACGATGCTGATACGGGCCTGCATGCGTTCGTGCATGATGAACTCACGCTAACCAACGAGCAGAAGCAACGCCTTGAGGCACTCGAAGCGCGCTTCGCTGTGGAACGGGCCAGGCTCGAGGCCTCTGCGCGCGCTGCCAACGCCCAACTCGCGCAGGCGATGGAAGCCGAGCACGAATACGGCCCGGAGGTGGGGGCGGCCATCGACGAGGTTCATGCCCGCATGGGCGATCTCCAAAAAGCAACGGTTCGCCATGTCTTCGACATGCGTGAAATTCTCGACCCCGATCAGCAAAGACGATTTGACCAGCAAGTGTCCAAAGCTCTTACCGACAGCCCGCGCAGCTGACCCCGCATGCCGGCAAAAAAGGGGGGCAATTCAGAACAAACACTTGTCGCGCAGGTAGTGGCCGGCAGCAGGCAGGCGTTTTCGTCTCTTGTCGAAGCGCACATCGCGCGGCTGATTGCGTTGGCGACGCGCATGCTGGGGTCTTCCTCGTCCGCTCAGGACGTGGTCCAGGACAGCCTCGCATCGGTCTGGCTCACTCGGCATCGTCTCGATGCCTCCAAGCCCATCGGCCCTTATCTTACAACCATTGTCCTGAACCGGTGTCGCGACCGAGTTCGCCGAAGGAAGATCGTCGGTTTCTTCGGTTTTTCGGGTTCCGGCGAGGTACAGGCGGTGGCCGACGATACGCCCGATCCCGAAAACCTTGCAGCCAGCCGTGAGCAACTCAGGCTCGTCGAGGCGGAGATCAGGCAGTTACCCATACGCCTGCGCGAAGCGCTCGTGCTCGTCAGTGTCGAGGGCCGAAGCCAGGCCGAGGCCGCCGCGCTGCTCGGGACGACCGAGAAGGCGATCGAGACCCGCATCTATCGCGCCCGGAATCGTTTGAGAGAACGGGTTAAAAACTTTGAGGGGTTCAGCTGACGGGCGCGTAAGGGTCGGTGTATGTCACATCAGGAGCCGCACGTATGATCTCCGTCAATCGACGAAAATTTCTTGGCGCAGGAGCGGGCGGCATGGGCCTGCTTGGTCTGGCCGGCGCTGTTCCGGCCTGGGCGCGCGGAGCCGATCTGCTGACTGGCGCGGCCCGCAAGGGTATCGACGAGGCAACTGGCCCCAATATCGATCTGACGGTGGCGCGATCGGCGTTTTCAACCGGCAACCGCCGCGGCGGTGCTATCGCTGTCAATGGCAGCATTCCCGGACCCCTCCTGCGCCTGAAGGAAGGGACGACAGTCCGGCTCAACGTTCACAACCAGCTTGAGGAAGATACGTCCATTCACTGGCACGGTCTCCTTGTGCCGTTCGAGCTCGATGGCGTCCCGGGTGTGAGCTTCCCGGGCGTCAAGCCAGGCGAGACCTTCACGGCCGAATTTCCCGTGCGGCAATCGGGAACGTACTGGTGGCATTCGCACAGCGGCCTTCAGGAACAGGCGGGCCATTATGGGCCGATCGTGGTCGATCCGGCGGGTGCCGATCCGGTTCAGGCGGACCGCGAATATATCGTCGTGCTGAGCGAATTCAGCGAGATGTCGCCGCACACGATCTTCGACAAGCTCAAGAAGGGCGAAGGCTACTTCAACTACAACCAGAACACCTGGACGGATGATTATCCACTGTCGGGTGAGGACCGCCGGATGTGGGCGAAGATGCGCATGATGCCGACTGACATCCTCGATGTATCGAGCGCGGCCTATACCTACCTTCTGAATGGCCATGGCCCGCTTGACAATCTGGAGTATCTTTTCCGACCGGGTGAGCGAGTGCGCCTGCGCTTTGTCAATGCCGGCGCGATGACCTTCTTCAACATCCGCATCCCTGGCCTACCCATGACAGTGGTTCAGGCTGATGGACAGAATGTTGAACCGGTCGAGGTCGATGAGCTGCAGATCGGTGTCGCCGAAACTTACGACGTTGTCGTAACCCCGCGCGAGGAACCGGCCTACACGCTGGTGGCAGAATCGATGGACCGCTCGGGGATGGGCATCGCAACGCTGGCGAGCAGACCCGGCGCGCGCGCAGCAATACCCCCACTGCGCGATCCGCCGGTGCTGACCATGGCCGACATGGGGATGAGCGGTATGGGCCGCGGTGCCGGCAATGGTGGTGACATGTCTGGCATGGATCACGGAAACGATGGTGCCATGGCGGGCATGGATCATGGTCCGAGCGGAGCGCCGGACGGCGACCCAATGGCGGGGATGGCAGGCATGTCGGGCATGCAGATGCGCGATACGTCGCTTTTGCCTCCGGACGTCGAGGTTGGCCCCGGACTCGACATGGTGTCGATGAATCCGGTGGATCGCATGGGCGATCCCGGCATCGGTCTTGCCGATGTGCCCCATCGCACGCTCGATTATCGCAAGCTTCGCGCGCTGACGCCCCACCAGGAGGGCAGAACGCCGTCCCGGCGGATGGAAATCCATCTGACCGGTAATATGGAGCGCTACATGTGGTCGTTCGACGGCAAGAAGTTTTCCGCCGTCTCCGACGAACCGATCCGCTTCGCCTATGACGAGCGGGTCCGGGTCAAGCTCATCAACGACACGATGATGGCGCATCCGATCCATCTCCACGGCCATTTCTTCGAACTGGTCAATGGCGCCACTGCGGATCGCCAGCCCCTGAAGCACACGGTAATCCTGCAGCCAGGCGGCAGCGCCCAATTCGACCTAACTGCCGACGAGCTGGGTGACTGGGCCTTTCACTGTCATCTTCTTTACCACATGCACGCCGGGATGTTTCAGATCGTCACGGTCGCCAATCCGGACGGGAGCGAAGCATGAAGACTTTTCTAGCAAGCCTCGCCGCTTCGCTTGCTGCCGGAACGATGCTGTCGGCACCGGCTTCGGCACAGCATGCCGGGCATGACACCACTCAACCCCAGCCCGGGGCTGGGCCGGTCACGGGCCAGGACGCTGCGGAGAGGTGTGCGCAGGAAGCGCAGCGCCATCGGGACATGGGCCATGCCGTTGCGGACGGCGCCTGCGAGCCGACCGCGAGCGACCAACCGGCGATGGATCACGGAACCATGGATCATTCGCAGATGAACCATGGGGCGATGGCCGAAGGTGAAGAACGTTCGGGCATGGACATGCCCATGGCTCAGCCCGGACAGGAATCCATGGAAATGGATCACAGCCAGATGAATCATGGCAATATGCCTCAAAACCAGGAGAGCCGGGGCGAGATGGACCACAGCCAGATGGAGCATGGCCAAGCGGATCAAGGGCAAATGAACCATGGTCAGATGGACCATGGTTCCGCACCGATACAGGACATGGAGGGAATGGATCATTCCGCCATGCAAGGGGCTGCCGACGATGCGATTCCGCTCCTCCCGCCTCCGCCCGAAGCTGGCAGCGGACCTGCGCGCGCGGCGATCGCGATCTGGGGCGAGGAAGCCATGAACGAAGCCCGGCAGGAACTGGTCCGCGATACAGATGGCGGCATGCGCCTGTGGATACAGGGCGACCGCGTGGAATATCGTGTGCGCGAGGGCGAGGACGGCTATCTGTGGGATGTGCAGGGCTATTACGGCGGTGACATCAACAAGTTCTGGTTCAAGTCGGAAGGCGAAGGCAGTTTCGGCGAAGCGGTCGAGGGAGCCGAGGTCCAGGCGCTTTGGAGCCGGGCCATAGCCCCCTTTTTCGATCTGCAGGGCGGTATCCGGCAGGATCTGACCGGACCGGAACGCACGCATGCAGTCATCGGCATTCAGGGCCTCGTCCCATACCAGTTCGAAGTCGATGCCGCAGCGTTTGTGTCGAACAGGGGCGATGTTACCGCAAGGATAGAAGCCGAAGTCGATCAGCGGATCACGCAGCGACTGATCCTTCAGCCTCGCGCCGAAATCGCTCTGTCCGCTCAGGATATTCCGGAGCTGGGAGTAGGCGCAGGCCTCGATACGATCGAGGCGGGATTGCGGCTGCGCTATGAATTCGCGCGCGAGTTCGCGCCATATATCGGCATTTCTCAGGAATGGCGGATTGGCGACAGCGCCGAATTTGCGCGCGCTGAGGGCGAAGATCCCAGCGTGACGAACTACGTCGTCGGCGTCCGGTTCTGGTTCTAGAAAAAGGAAAGACCAATGAAAAACTCGATGATTATTCAAGGCTTGATGGCTTCGGCCCTCGTAGCTTCCGCAGTACCGGCGATGGCGCAGACCATGGATCATTCGGCGCATCAGGAACAAGCTGAGGCGATGGAGATGGACCATTCGGCGCAAGGCATGAACCATGCCGATCACATGGCGGCCATGAACGATGATGTCGCCGGTGCAGAAGCGGCTCTGGTCGCCTACCGTGAGGCATTGGTTGCCCGCGATGCTGACGCAATGGATGCCCTTTTTGCCGACGAATCTTTCGTTTACGAGAACGGCAAGGACGAAGGCAGCTTCACGCATTATATGGAGCATCATCTCGGGCCCGAACTGGGTGCAATTACAAGTTTCACCTTCGGTGATCCGACCGTTGCGGTCACCCGCATGGGACATCTCGCTTACGGGCGCGAGACCTATACCTACCGGATCGAACTGACGGATGGGCGGGTGATCGACCGCGAGAGCGTGGCAACATCCGTACTTGCCCATGACGCCGATGGCTGGAAGATCGTGCAATACCATTCTTCGTCGCGCGCGCCGCGCAACCGCTGATCGGAGTGCGAGGGGCCAACCGGGTGGCGAAGCGCTCGTTCAAGCTGCGCCTGCATATCCTGGGCAGCAAGCTGCACAAATGGCTGGCGATCTTCGTCGGCCTTCAGGTGCTTCTGTGGATGGCCACCGGAGCTCTGATGTCCTTTCTCGATCTGGAGGAAGTACGATCCGAACACGTCATCTCGCGTGCAGCACAGACGCTTCCCGCCGATGCCGCCATCCCGCGATGGCTGTCCGACAGCGATGACATTACCGCAATCACGACCCGGGCCCTTGATGGCGAGACTGTTACTGAAGTGCGGCGAGCCGATGGCGCCGTGAGCCTGCATGAGCCACAAAGCGGTCGGATATTATCTCCCATTCCCGCAGCCACGGCACGTTCAATTGCGCGGCGCGCCTGGGTCGGTCCGCAAACATCCATCCATGCGGCGCGCCTGGTCGACGAAAGCGTCGGCACCGAATTCAGAGGTCCGTTTCCTGCATGGCAAATCACCTATAATGACGAGGCTAACACGCGCGTCTATGTCGATGCATCGAGCGGTGCGGTCCTTTCCGCGCGAAGCGACACGTGGCGGTTCTTCGATTTCATCTGGGGGCTGCACATCATGGACTGGACACAGCGCGACCGGATCAACAGCTGGTGGCTTTTGCTGTTCGGCATCGGCGGGACAATTATAGCGATCTCGGGCTTCGTCTTGCTGGCCAACAGGTTCCCGAGGATTAAGCGCCGGGCGAGACATGGCCAAGTCGCTCGTTGAGACTGCTTTCAGTTCAGTTGCGCGCGTTTTGAGCAAACCGAACCAGAAGGATCGTCAGCGCAGGCACGATCGTCCACATCGCGATCGGGATCAGCGCCATGCCGGTCAATGGATCATGGGGCATCAGATCGCTATAGCGCCAGCTCAGCAGGCTGTCTGACGGTAGCGACGTCGCCATGATTTCGACAGCGATTGCAATGACAAGGCCGAAACCGAAGTAAATTGCATAAGATATCTTGGCGCCTTGGCGAAACCAGGCGCGCCCGCCCTTCAGGGCTGCGAGCGAGTACGCTGCGAGCAGGATAAGTCCATCGCCCAAGCTCGCAATGCCGCAGCGAATGGTCTGTTCATAGGGTTCGAGATTGCCCGGAACGAAAAACGGCATCTGGTAGATTTCCCAGACGAACGCGATCAAGCTTCCGCAAATATAGACAAGCCAATGGGTTCTGGTCACCTTGCCAGGACACCGCAGATTTGTGCATCACAAAGCCGCGCCCGGCCTGCATTCTCGGCCCTCAATCGCGTCTCCATTGCCAGATTACTCAGCCTCTCCATGATCCGCGCTGTCGGTAAGCCGAGCAGCACGGTCAAGAAATTTGCGCATGTCATTGGCTGCCAGTTCGGTGAGGGGGTGCCTGCTCGCCCCGGGGCGCGGTTCAATCATGTCCGCGCGCTTTCTGATCTGTTCGATCTGCTCACTGCTCGCTCGGGACAGCAGGCCAAGAACGATGTTTTCGAGCGTTATGAGACGAATGCGCATCTGCACCAGTTCGGCCTTGTCCGGTTCCGGGACTTGCCAGCTGCCATCCTTATTGACCGCGCTCATGGCAGCATTCCCGGCGCCTTTTCCGATGTCATGACGTTACCTCTCTTTTTTCTCCCGGCTTCTGCCGAAAACTTGGCTGAAAATCAGCAATGCTGCAACCGGTCGGCTGTTGGCCTAGCCTTCGCCATGGCCATCTTTTGCGTGATTGTTTGAGGGGCAGCGACGTTCGCTGCGTAAAGGTGATGAATGCACAAGGCATCCACCACACAGTTACAGAAGGGAACTCGACGATGAAACGCACAGCCCTAGCCCTATTGCTCGCCACCGGCCTGACAGCCTCCCCGGTGATGGCACAGCAGCAGCATGACCATGCAAATCAAGCTGCAGCACAGCAGCAGGATCACAGTGGCCACATGATGCAGGATTCCGAGGCCATGACGGCCCATCGTGAGAAGATGGCTGAAATGCGCGCACTGATGCAGCAGGCCCGCGCGGCGAGCGATCCTGCCGAACGCCAAAGGCTGATGGCCGAGCACCGCGAAAAGATGCAGGAGCACATGGCGGGCATGATGCAAGGGGACAACGCCGGCATGATGGCGGCCTGTCACCAGCGCATGACGATGATGCACGATATGATGGAGCAGATGGCTGCGCAGCAGGATATGGCGCAGCAAGACTAGGAACCGGCGACCCGGGTCGGTGCTGACGCTCCCCCGGGCTCCGCTCGCTGCAATGGGTCGCAATTCGGGCAGACGTTTAATTGCCCGACCCCACAAATTTCGAATGAATCCCGCGCTAGCCCACCCCCAAAAACTGTTCTGAGGGGTGAGAGCTCCAGATGCGTAACAATCTGCATGGGCAGCGGTAAGCCGCCATGAAAGGGCACCTGTCATTTTGAAACCATTCCAACTGTTGGCGCTTGTTTGTGCAAGTCTTCTTTGGGTCAGCCCGGTCCACGCGCATGGTGACGAAGCGCATGGCGGGGCCGAGAGCGCAGCTGCGCCTGCGACAGGCAGTCCAGCAGACAACTTTGGTGAAGCCCAGGAATTATCGAATGGAGCTTCGGGCGACGCTCATGCTTCCGGCGGGCACGACGAAGCATCGGGTGAGGCCGCCGATGTGAACGAGGAAGGCATCGTCGGTGTGCTCAAGAGATTGCATCCCGCCACGATACATTTCCCGATTGCCCTGTTTCTGATGGCAGCGCTGACCGAGCTCTTCGTCGGTAAGCGTAGAGAAGCCGGCTTGGAGCCCGCCGTACGCGTGCTCATTTACGGCGGTGCGGGCGGCGCTGTCATCGCAGCCATATTCGGGTGGATACATACCGGCCTGTGGTTTGGCGGGGATACGGCTATGCAGCTCCATCGCTGGAACGGCATGCTCATTGCCGCTCTGGGTCTTGTGCTCGCCGCGCTCGCGCACCGCCGCCCGGAGAGCCGGACGATGCTGCGCATTGCGCTTGCTTCGATGGCTGTGCTCATTCTCGCCCAGGGGTTCCTCGGAGGCGAACTGGCGCATGGCCAGAACCATCTCGGCATATCTTGGCTATAGAGGATAGTATGATGCGTAAAAGCAAGTCGAAGATGACAGCCACCGGTCTCGCTCCAGCCGTGGCTGCCCTGTTTTTCCTCGCCGGGTGTGACGAAGCGCAGGTTTCGGCGCCTGACGCGCAGACGCCAATGGCCATAGGAGCTGCGCCATCGGCTGCCACATCTTCCCCCGGTGTTGATGGCACGGAAAATTCCTCGGATGCTTACGGCGAGGCGCAGCCGGTGACTGCAGGAACTTCCCCTGAGAGCATGGACGAGGTCTCAAACAGGCCGCGCTCCGGCAGTTCGCGAGCAGCACCCGTGCCGCCGATTCAGCCGGCAGATGCCAGCGCAGTCACGCCAACAGCCGAGCCCGCGGACCCGCATGCGGGTCACGATATGCAGTCGATGCCGGATCACGATATGAAAGACATGTGACGAGAGCGGGCAAGACCTCGAGTCTCTCTTGCCTGGCCCATCGAACAGGCGGTCCCGACGTCCCCCCGGAGCCCTGCGGGTCGCAGGTGCAATTGGGCCGCTTTGAAACCCCGCGTATGATACGCTCATGCGCGGGGTTTCTTCTGCACGAGGCAATTTTCAGGAGAGCCGCGATCTGAAAGAATATTGTGTCGTGCAAGTGTCATCCCCCTCCCGAACGGGCGACCGGAACAGTGCTATCGGAGCTATGATAATACTGGTGCTGTAGACGCTCGGCCTCTGCCCGGTGCGATGATTGACTGCTGCGTCGCCGCTTCAATTTGGAGAATTCCACATGGTGATCGAGAAGAAGGATAAAGACCTTTTGCGATGGGAAGAAGAAGGCGGCGCGCTGCCTTGTGGACCGCAAGAAGCTGTGGAAGCTGCATGTGACAAACGCGATAGTTCCGAACGCTCTGATGCAAGCAACGTAACGCCTGATAGCGCAGAAATGAAAAAAGCTAGCCTGTCACGATGAATCCCGGCGATCTCCTTTTACGCTAATTCCTTACAACTGATATGTCGTCGGATAGCCCCGAGACGATGGCCTCGGGTGTCGAGCGCTGCCGGGTCGATTTCGGCTTTGAGCAAGACCGGGTGAAGCGCTTCGCTTGGTGGGGGTTGCCTCATAGGCTTGGGTCTGCCTCTGACCTTGAGCCGTGTTGGAATCTCCTGTTGATTGCGGCGCTGCCCGCGATTTCATGGACCTTCTTGCTGCAAGCGGAGGCACCGCGGCCTGCGAATAAAGCGTTGGACCATGGCGCTGCCTTCATGCCACACCGAACCCAGTCCGGCTTTTCATGCGAACCTGTCTGAACCAGGTCAGCTGAGCCCGGCAACCCATTTTCTTTCCGGCCGTGTTGCCCGCTGCGCGGGCTGCCCGCACCACCCGGCGTAAACGGGTTTCCCTTGGCGCTGCGCGCCTGCGGTGCAGTCCTCCCATGCCCTGTTTCTCATCGACGTTCGCAAGCCGGAAATGGTTTCCGGGTTGAGAGCTGAAGGAGAATTTATCATGACCAATATCGTTATCCTCACCGGCCGCATTGCCCGTGATCCCGAAACACGGGAAACCAGGAGCGGGACCAGCGTCACCGGGATCACCGTCGTTACCGATCGCCCCGCTCGCGATAAGGACGGCAAGACCTACAAGGATGAAAACGGCTACACCGCCAAGGACAGCGAATTTCACCGCGTGACCTGCTTCAACGGCCTCGCCAAGACGGTCGGCCAGTATTGCTCGAAAGGCCAGCTGGTGTCGGTACAGGGCCGCCTGCACTACACCCAGTGGGACGATCAGGACGGCGTGAAGCGGTACGGCTGCGAGATTCTCGCCGACAAGGTCGACTTTCTCTCGCGCGGCAATAGTCAGAGCGGTAAATCTGGCGGCGAGAGCGATAATCGCGACGCTCCCGAAATCGACTGATCTCTCCCAGTCGATCTCTCCCGAAGGGGTCCTGTCCTCACCGGACAGGGCCCCTTCTTGTGTTGCTCAGGAGCGTAAGAGCGGGGAAGGGCTGACCCACGGAAATCTGATTGTGACGGGCGTGCAGCCACCGCATCAAGGACGGCGGGGCCCCACCATTTTGTCTTCTTTCGCTGCGCTGCAGTTCGACAAAATCGTTCCCCCCACCGCCACTTCGTGGTCGCCCGTGCGGGCGATCCTGTGACCCGGTACCTGCACGCCCGTCTGCCGGTCCTCCTGCCGTTTCAAGGCAGACATCAGGAGGATATCATGGCTACACTCACTCAATCTGTATCGAGCTCGCACAGCTATTTTGAAGCTCTGGCTATTGCCGAACGGCGCGCTTTGCACAGCTTCTTTGACCAGCATGTCGTCGAGGATGACGATCTCGGTCACTTCGCCTTCGATGAGGGCGACTACAATGCGCTGCCGGCGCATCTGGCAAGCCGCATAGTGCATACTGTGCCCGGTGCGATGCTCGAGTTCTGACGCGCGATTGGGCAGGAGCCTTCTCCGGTTCCTGCCTTTTTGCGTGTCCGCATGCATGAGGGATGGCTGTGAAAAGCGGAGCGGGGCTGGGGACGCGCTCTGTCCCGCGCTGCCTTCGGCACCGCTCCTGAGGGCGCGGCGTTTTCGTTTTGGGCCCCGCGCGCACTGCGAACCGGCAGCGGGTCGGACCGGCGCGAAGCTGGCGGGACCGACAAGTCCCGGTCCCTGGCTCGGCACGCGATCCTTTGCCGCCGCCTTGTTCGCGGTGCGGAGCTTGTTGGGGGCATCGCTCATGATCGGGTGGACGATGGACTCTCGTGCGTCCGCACGGTCAGCGACCCATATTTGGGCGCGGGGCAGCAAGGTACGGGCGACAATTGTTCTCGCGTAGCTCTGTCGCTCCCCCATGGGATCAATTGCCCGCCATCACTCTCTGCAACAAGCGGCAGCTCGCCGCACCATCCATCCCATGTGTTGCGGAGATTACCCATGACCGCCGTTCCAGAACCAGTTCGCCCCCGCTTTCTGCGAACCCCCGATGCTGCCGTTCATCTGGGCCTATCGCCCAGAACGCTCGAGAAACACCGCTGCTACGGGACCGGTCCCGTTTACCACAAGCTGGGCGGGCGGATCGTCTACCGGCGCGAGGATCTCGACGCGTGGGCTGAGCAAGGGGTACGCCGTTCGACCAGCGATCCGGGCAAGGGCGTGGTGCATCCCGCCAAAAGGATTGACGGCTACACCGGCCCGGTTCGGCGCTGAGGGCCTGTTCAATGACGGCCCGCACGACCTTTGCCAGCGCAGCACAGCAGCTCGATCTGTTCGTCGGAACCAGCGCAGCAATCGCGGCGCGCGATGCGCAGGACCTGATGGCATGGCCCTTTTTCAGCCTCGCCAAATCGAAGCGGGTGAAGCCCATCGACTTTCGCATGGGCGACATCTCAATTCTTGTCGAGGCAACTGCCGAACATGGCATGGCAACCATATGGGACGCCGATGTGCTGATCTGGGTGGCCAGCCAGATCGTCGAGGCGCGCGATGCCGGAAAGCCGACGTCGCGGCTCATTGCCGCCACCCCGCATGAAATCCTCGCCTTTACCCGCCGCGGTACCGGCAAGGCCGCCTATGAGCGACTGAAAGCCGCGCTCGACAGGCTGCAATCAACCAGCATCGCGACATCGATCCGCCAGCTGGGCGCACGCCGTCGCCACCGCTTTTCCTGGATCAACGAATGGCGCGAATGCCTCGATGGCAATGGCCGCGCGCTCGGCATCGAGATGATCGTGCCGGACTGGCTCTATAAAGCGGTAATCGACCGAGCGCTCGTACTCACGATCGACCCGGCCTATTTCACGCTGACCGGGGGCCTGGAGCGCTGGCTATACCGGATCGTGCGCAAGCATGGCGGCAAACAAAAGGGCGGATGGAGCTTCGACATTGCCCATCTTCACCTCAAATCTGGTGCGCTTTCACCGCTCAAACGGTTCGCTTTCGAGATGCGCGCAATCGTCCGGCGTCAACCGCTCCCGGGCTATACCCTCTCGCTCGACTACCAGCTGGGCCGCGAGCGGCTCAGCTTCGTGGCAATTCCCGTCGATCCCTTCGATGTCGCCCGTCGGCGGATCGGCATGCCCCCTGTGGACAAGTCGGTGTGATGTTCGGACTATCAGGAACCCCCGCGCACGGACTATCAGGAACCGGAAGTTCGGACTATCGGGAACCGAAACGCTTCACAAACCCGCAGAAATGCTGGCCTTGCGAGCTCCTTAACTATCCTAACAAGGAATCTTATCGATTCCTGCTAACGTCGCCGCGCCCGTGCACGGTCGGTCGACTGACACCGCCGCGCACCAGCGCCGGGCGATGCGACGGCGATCCGCCGCTGACCCACGTCACTCTGGTGTGGCAGGAAGGCCTGCGCGAAGACTGGTTGCGTTTCGGCAAGCCGGTCGGTCAGCGCATCATCGATCGCAGGACACGGGTCGAAAGCTATAAGCCGGGGCAGCTCTTCGCTTTCGTGCGCTGGGCGTCCAACGAATATGGCACCATCCATTCGGCTCTCGCAATTGCGCGCGCGGTCGCAGCTGGCGACACCTATTCCACGCTTCCGCAAGTCGATCCGGGCGCAGAGATACTGCTCTCGGTCCGGGGCTGGCCAAAGGTGCGCCAGGTCCTTGGCCTGATCGATGCAATCGAGGCAGGTGGCACCGATCCATGTGAGGTAGCGCCCAACCACTGGCGGCACATGCACAACCGGCTTGCAGCTGGAATGCCGCCACGCGTCTATCATCCAGACCGGCACGGCGTATGGCTGCGCTACCGGAATCTTCGGCCATGAAGCGCCGCACGCTCATTATCGCGGGCACAGTCTGTGCCGCCGCACTGCTGAGCGCCGCGTTGCCTTTCTCGCGCATTCTCATCTGGAATGCGACTGCCAGCGTGCCGACGGGACTGTATCATATCGGCGGTACGACCGGTCTGCAGGTTGGCGAGCGCGTGGCGATCGATCCGCCGCCCCGGCTGCGCGATTACCTTGCGACACGCGATTATCTGCCGACGGGAATTCCGCTGCTGAAGGAAGTCGCGGCGCGTCCCGGCGACACTGTGTGCAGGCAGGGTCTGGCTATCACCATCAATGGTGCGCGCGCCGGGTTGGCGCGCGCAGCTGACAGCATCGGGCGCGTTCTGCCGGTCTGGCAAGGCTGCCGGACCATCGCAGCAGGCCAGATATTTGTCATGAACCGGCGCGCGTCAGGCAGCTTCGACGGGCGCTATTTCGGACCCATCGCGCGCGATCACTTGCTTGGCCGGGCCAGCCCCGTCTGGACCGATGAGCAAGGTGATGGCGCGCATATCTGGTTCGCGCAGCCAAGCAATGTTGCACCCTCAATCAACAACCAAGGAGACGATCAATGACTTATATCGGCACATTCACAGCGATCCGCGATGGCTTCGAAGGGCGTTTGCAGACGCTCACGCTCGATGCCCGGCTCACCTTCGTTCCCGCGGAACCGTCCGAAACCGAAAATGCGCCGGACTACCGGATCATGGTGGGTGACAATGACGCCGTCCACGAAGTTGGTGCGGGCTGGAAGCGCGTTGGCGACAAGGCCGGGGACTATATCGCGGTGGTAATCGACGATCCGGCGTTCGCCCGGCCGATACGCGCCAATCTCTTCGCATCCGATGACGGCTCTCATGTACTGATGTGGTCGCGCCCTGCGCGGCGCGCCAGCAAGGCTTGAGCGGTGCGCCGTGGTATCGCGCTAACCGCGCTTCTCGCCGCACTGGCGCTTGCGTTCCCGCTGCAAGCGAGCGGGCAATCGCGCGCAGGACAAACGCACGCAGATTCGATCGATATTGCAGCGCATGTGCGCGAGGCCTCGCAGCGCTTCGGCATTCCCGAGCCCTGGATCTATGCGGTGATCCGCGTTGAAAGTGCGGGCCGGACGCGCGCGGTGTCCTCGGCGGGCGCGATGGGATTGATGCAGCTCATGCCCGGCACCTGGGCGCGCCAGCGCGACCGGTACTCGCTTGGCAGCGATCCTTTCGACCCGCGCGACAATATCCTCGCGGGCACATCGTACTTGCGAAAAATGTATGACCGCTACGGTGCAGCTGGCTTTCTTGCAGCCTATAATGCGGGGCCGGGACGCTACGAGGCCTGGCTTGCCGGACGGCGCTCGCTTCCCCTCGAGACCCGCCGCTATGTCGCGAAGATCGCACCCCTGCTGCAGCCCGGGCGCATCTTTGTCACGACGCCTTCGCACTCTGCGGAAGCTCCGGGCGCGCCCGCTGAACCTGTTTCCCCTTCGGATTATGCGCCCGGCGATCCGGGTCTACCGGAGGCCTCGGGCAACGCTTTTGCCCGCCCGGTACAGCCCGCGCATGATCTTTTCGCTCCCGTCTCTGCGGTCGCCGACCAGTGACAGCCAGGCCCGCATCCCTGCGTTCTGCGTCGCCCGCTAGCGAAGATTTTCGGACGAGTTGCGGGCTGGTCAGAAAGGGTAAGGGAGGATGGCAAGATAAAAGCAGCGCCGTCGCCCGGGCTGCATGTGGTTGGTTTTTCTGGGCAATTAGCGCCGTCTGGACGACTACAGTGCCGTCTCTACTGCTGATTTTCTGTGTGTTTTCAAAGGCGAAGGCGCCATCGCCTCTTGTTGCGCGGCATGGCTGACGATGATTTCAATATCGAGCCGGGGCGTTCGCGCGACAGCGGCGCTCGCTCCTACAAGAAGGCCAAGACGCTCCTCGGCCGGGTAGCTCAGGTCTCTCACAAGCCGGGATACACACGGTTCAAGGCAAGCGGCTCAGGCGGTCGCGGCACGGGACATTATGGACGCGGCAAGCTCGCTGCGCTGACGCGCAGCAGAAGCGCATTTGGACGGCGTGTCCTGATCAAGGCCCGCGTTGTTCGTCAATGGCAATCCCAGACCAGGTCCGCGCCGCTCGCGCGTCATATCAACTATATTCAGCGCGAGGGAGCGACGCGCGACGGATCGCATGGCCGGATGTTCGATGCCACGTCCGACGAGGCCGATGGGGACAGCTTTGCCGAGCGCTGCGAGGACGACCGGCACCACTTCCGCTTCATCGTCTCGCCTGAGGATGCGAACGATATGGGCGACCTGCGCGCCTTCACGCGTGAATTGATGACCGACATGGCCAGCGATCTCGACACCAGCCTTGACTGGGTGGCCGTCGATCACTGGAACACCGACAATCCGCATATCCATGTGCTGGTTCGCGGCGTCGCAACAGGCGGCGAGGACCTTGTGATCGACCGCGCCTATATCAGCGAGGGGATGCGCGCCCGCGCCGAGGAACGCGTGACCATCGAGCTGGGACCGCGCAGCGAGCGTGATATCCGCAAGGCTCGGGCGCGCGAGGTTGACGCTGAACGCTGGACCAGTCTCGATCGCCGCCTGCACAAGCAACGCGGCGCGTTTGGCGAGATCGATCTGCGGCCCGAAACCGGTTCGGGCGCACGTGGGGATCGCTCGATCTTGATTGGTCGCGCCCAGGTGCTCGAACGCATGGGACTGGCTGAGCAGGTGGGACCAGCAAGCTGGACGCTGGCATCCGATATCGAGCCCACGCTTCGGGCACTTGGAGAACGCGGCGACATCATCAAAACGATGCACCGGGCCATGACCGGCCAGGGCTTGGATGCGGACCCGGCGCGGCTGGCTTTGCATGACGATGCGAACGGTGAGCGTGTGATTGGCAGGCTCGTCGAGCGCGGGCTGCATGACGAGCTGACTGGCAAGGCCTACGCCATCGTCGACGGGGCCGATGGGCGCATTCATCACCTGCGTTTTCCGGACCTCGAGCGGACAGGTGATGCCGCGCCCGGTGCCATCGTGGAGACGAGCGCATGGACCGATCGAAAAGGCCGGCAGCAAACAAGCCTGCTTGTTCGCTCCGACTTCACTCTCGAAAGACAGATCGGTGCAGGCGGTGCGACCTGGCTTGATCGGCAACTTGTATCGCCCCGCCTCAAGACCGTGGCAGGCGGGTTCTGCTCGGAGGTGCGCGAGGCATTGGGCAAGCGGGCCGATGTCCTCCTGGAGCAAGGTCTTGCCAAGCGTCAGGGGCAAAGGATCATCTATTCTCGCAATCTGCTTGGCACTCTGCGCGAACGGGACCTGGCCGCGGCGAGCGATGCGCTCGCCGCGCGTCACGGAGGCACCATGCAGAGCGCGACAATCGGGGATCATGTCGCAGGCGTCTATCGAGAACGCGTGACACTCGCTTCGGGCCGGTTTGCGATGATCGACAACGGTGTAGGTTTCCAACTCGTCCCCTGGCGGCAGGATCTTGAGCGCCATCTGGGCCAGACGGTCACTGGCAGAATTAACGAGCGCGGCGGTGTCGACTGGAGCTTCACGCGCTCACGGGGACCTGCTGTCTGACGAGGCTGTACAGATAATACTGGCCTTGACAAAATCACCACATGAGGCGTATATACGCATCAGGAGATGCGATATGGTAAGTATAGCATTAGAGCAGGCCGAAGCTTCGCGAGGCCTTCAGACCTTTGCGGGCAGTGATGATCGCAGCCGCCTGACCGGCGCGGCGGTCAAAGCCGTTTTGCGACTTGTCGACGCCTGGGGTGGCAGCAATGCCGAGGGCGCTGCGCTGCTCGGTGTCTCTGAAAGCACCTGGGACCGCATGAAGGCCGGAACTTGGGAAGGCGCGCTTAGCCAGGACCAGTTGACGCGCGCTTCGGCGTTGATCGGCTTGTTCAAGGGGCTGCATCTGCTGTTTGCCGACGACATGGCCGACCGCTGGCCCAGGCTGGTCAATACGGCACCTGTGTTCGACCGGCTTTCGCCAGTCCAGGCAATGATCGAAGGCGGTATCCCGCGTATGCTCGAAACCCGCCAGTATATTGACGCGCTTCGTGGCGGGCTCTGAGAGCGATCCCGAACCGCCGTCGGCCGATCTGGCTACCAAACGAGAAGCGTTCGAGCGCACCATTCGGCTGGTTTCGAGTGCGCGCCTGCGCGGTGCGGTGATGGCGCCGCTCGCTGACGATGACGATGAACTTGCGCTGCTTGCGGAGATCGAAGGAGCGACTAGCTCGCGCCTGATCGCCGAGGAGCGCGGCCATGGCGGCCTTAGCGCGGACGAACTGGTGCACGGCGTGCCACATGCCAAGTTCATCAATGCGAGTTTCGCTTACGCCAAACCACGCGAGCCGGGGCGATTTAACCCCGCAAATCGCGGGGCTTGGTACGCGGCCCTGGCGGTCGAAACCTGCCTCGCCGAGGTCGGACATCACCTGACCAAGGCGTTGGCGGATGCAGGCGATTTCAATGCCGTGGTGGAATATGGCGAGATGATTGCAAGTATGTCCGGCATATTTCTCGATCTGCGCGAAACGCCCGGCCACCCGTCGCTCGATCCGGAAAAGAGCAAGGGCTATCCCGTCGGTAATGCCCTGGCAGCGCAAGCCCGCGCCGAAGGTCATAACGGCATCATCTATTCCTCGGTTCGCCATCCGGACGGGACCTGCATCGCGGCGCTATGGCCCAATGTCGTGCAGTCGGTGACGCAGGGTGCCCTGTACCGTCTGACCTGGTCGGGTAGTCCTGAATTTACATGGGAGGCCGCGTAGGTTCTAGACGCTCACTCTGTCTCAGCGGTTGGGCGGGACGGACATCTCATTCTCACTAATCTGCCGATTTCGCATGCTCGACTATCATCAGGACAAGGCCTGCGAAAACCAACCCGAAGCCCAAAAGGTGAGACCAGCGAAATGATTCGCCAAGTAGGACGTAAGATAGGACAAGCGCGCTAAGGGGCATGACTGCCATGGCACCTGCCGTGAGTGCTCCTGGCGCTTTGCGGGCACCATTATACCATAGAACAGGAGCGAGCCCTCCTGTGGCCGCACCCCAAAAGGCGAGCGCGAAATAACCATTCCGACCTACGCCGGAAAAATCGAACGGTCGGGAATCGAAAACAAAAGCCAGAACGACAAAGAGCAAAGCGGCAATGAGCGATGCGGCCAGTGTTGCTTCCAGCGAGCTGATCCCGTCGGACAGTTTACGTGCAAGCAGGGTGTAGGCTGCCTCGAAGCACACGGCCATTGCGACAAGCGCTGCGCCAAGAATCGGCGCTTCGGTGGCTCCGCTTCCCCCGGTTCGCAGCAGATTGATCATCACTATACCCGCGACCGCAAGGGCCAATGCTCCTGATGTGCGCCAGTTCATTGCGGCACCGAAGAAAACTACGGCCGCGGCGGCAGTCACTGCCGGTGTCGCGCTCATGATCGTGGAGCCAATCACGCCTGTGGTGAGACGCATGCCAAAAAGCATGGCTGCGGTGAAACCGACCATCCCGAATAATGAGATCGCGACAATCACCCACCAGTCCGACCGCTTCGCATGAGCAAACCTTTTCGTCAGCAACCATGTGAATGGAGCAAGGACCAGACAAGCGATCAGCATGCGCATGCATGACGCTGTGAAGACCGAGAACTGCTGCCCGATTAACTTGCTGAGCGGCGTTGCACTGCCAAAGAGTGCCATGCCTAGCAAAAGCTGCACGACAATCGCAGGAGTGGTCGTTGGTCTCTCGGATACCATGATACTGGAACGACTTAACATGTCGGGTTTCGTTCGCAAATCATAGCCTTGTTGTCTTATCCGGCACAGGGTCCAGCAAGCGGGTTCCGTGCCAGCCGCGCTGGATTGATCCGTCTTGTTACGACCCCGCCCCCTGCTTCTTTGGCTACGCTGGACCCCGATCACACGCATTCGAACTTGATACCGGCGTTACAACTGCCTCCTGTTATTGAGCGAAAGGAGGCGACTGTGTCGGCAACCAAGATCCTGTGGGGCCAGATCCTGGCCGTATTTGCGCTGGCGCTTGCAGGTGTCTGGGCGGCCACCCAATGGACTGCTGCAACGCTCGGCTACCAGCAAGAGCTCGGTCCAGCATGGTTCACCGCGTTTGGTCAGCCGGTCTATCCGCCATATTCGATCTTCTGGTGGTGGTTCAGCTTCGAGGCCTATGCTCCGCGAATATTCGAAACCGGCGGGATGATCGCCGCATCGGGCGGTCTGATTGCGGTGGTTGTGGCAATCGCCATGTCGGTCTGGCGTGCCCGCGAGGCCCGGACCAGCGCGACCTATGGCTCCGCGCGCTGGGCAACCCGCTCCGAGATCGCCCGCGAAGGGCTACTCGGCGGCAAAGGCGCAGTGATCGGTCGCCATGCCAATCTCTATTTACGCCATGATGGACCCGAGCATGTGCTGTGTTTCGCGCCGACCCGCAGCGGGAAAGGGGTGGGTCTCGTCGTTCCGACGCTACTGACCTGGCCGCATTCGGCGATCGTTCACGACATCAAGGGCGAAAACTGGGATCTCACCGCAGGCTTTCGAGCGCGTTTCAGTCGGGTCCTGCTGTTCGATCCGACCAATGAAGCTTCCGCGCCGTACAATCCGCTGATGGAGGTGCGGCGGGGAATTAACGAAGTGCGCGACGTGCAGAACATCGCCGACGTGCTGGTCGATCCCGAAGGATCACTCGAACGCCGCAACCATTGGGAAAAGACAAGCCATGCCTTGCTGGTCGGAGCGATCCTCCATGTTCTTTATGCCGAGCCCGACAAGACCCTGGCCGGAGTGGCCTCGTTCCTATCCGACCCGAAGCGCTCGATCGAGACGACGCTCACCGCAATGATGGCAACGCAGCATCTGGGAGAGGAAGGCGTCCACCCGGTTGTGGCGAGCGCCGCACGCGAACTGCTCAACAAGTCGGAGAATGAGCGTTCGGGCGTGCTCTCAACCGCGATGTCCTTTCTTGGTCTCTACCGCGATCCGGTGATCGCCAAAGTCACGCGGCAATGCGACTGGCGGATCGCCGATCTCGTCGATCCGGCGCGCCCCGTCACACTCTATCTCGTCGTGCCGCCGTCCGACATCAGCCGCACCAAGCCGCTTATCCGGCTCATTCTCAACCAGCTGGGCCGCCGCCTGACCGAAGACCTGAACGAAGGATCGGATCGACGCCGATTGCTGCTGATGCTTGACGAATTTCCAGCGCTCGGCCGTCTCGACTTCTTCGAAAGCGCGCTTGCCTTCATGGCAGGCTACGGCATCAAGGCATTCCTGATCGCGCAATCGCTCAACCAGATCGAGAAGGCTTACGGTCAGAACAATGCGATCCTCGACAATTGTCATGTCCGGGTCTGTTTTGCGACCAATGACGAGCGCACGGCGAAGCGTATTTCTGAATCGCTTGGCACCGCGACCGAACTGCGCGCGATGAAGAATTACGCTGGGCACCGGCTCTCGCCATGGCTTGGTCATCTGATGGTCTCGCGCAGCGAAACCGCCCGGGCCTTGCTCACCCAGGGCGAGATCATGCAGCTGCCCGATACCGATGAGATTGTGATGCTTGCAGGCGCGCATCCGATCCGGGCGAAGAAGGCGCGCTATTATGCCGATCCCAGATTGGCAAAACGGATCGAGCCGCCACCGATGGCTGAACAATCGCCCAGTCAGCCCGACGCCGGAGAATGGGAAGGGGTGATTGCGCGCGCACCCAAGCAACCGCTTGTCGCGTCGGATGCCGCTGAGCTGGAAGATCGCGACACGGTCGCTGATGGCGGTGTCCGGCGCGAGCCCGAACTTCCCCAGCACGAGGATATAGCGCCCGCGGCATCGCCACCGCGCAATGAATTCGAGTTCGACGATCGGCGCGATGACGAAGAGGCGAGCAGAAACCGCCGGATCGCCGACCAGATGCGCGCCAATGCTCAGCGGGCGGCGCTCGACCCCGATGACGGGATCGACTTGTGAGCAAGGGCAACCGCATCAAGCACACTTTCCGCCTGCCGCCGGCTCTCTCGCGGCAACTGGCCGACTTTGCCGGACGCAAGCGGGTATCGCAGGCTTCGGTGGTGGAAGCCGCGATAGCTTCGTTCCTATCGCCCGATGGGTCGGAGAGACTCGAGGCGGCATTCAGCCGCCGGTTGGACCGGATTTCGCGGCAGATCGACAAGCTCGACTATCACGTCGAGGTCGGAAACGAGGCATTTGCTCTTTACCTGAGACGCTGGCTCGAAGTCACGCCCGCGCTCGGCGGCGATGCCTCTGCGGCAGCACGCGCCGACGCCGAGAAACGCTTCAGCCATCTCGTCGAGGCGCTGGCGCGCAGAATGGAAACGGGAAAGCACCTGTCCGACGAGCTTATTCGTCTGGGGCCAGCACATGATGAAGCGGAAACTGACCGATAGTCCATTGGATGCGCGCTTCGATGGCTTCACGACAACACCGCGCGTGAAGACGCGCAGACCTTAGTTAAATGTTGCGGTTGGGTGAGAGCAGAGGTGCGCTCTGGAGCAGGGCGAAATGCCGCTGCGCCAGTCTATAGGTGCAACTATTCCAACTGCTTGCTAGAGGTTGTGTTATGCGCACCGAACTCGATCATCTGCCACCGCAAAAACAGCGCGAGCTTGAGCGCGTGGTGCAGCTGATCTTCGAAGAATTCGATGACGCCTTCGCGCTCGCGAAGCACGACTGGAAGAAGGCCGGGCGCATCCTCAAGGTCATTCTGTACGGCAGCTATGCACGCGGAACATGGGTCGATGAACCCCATACTGCTAAGGGCTACCAGTCTGACTATGATCTGCTTGTTATCGTCAATGACAAGCGTCTGGTTGACCGCATCAAGTACTGGTCCAAGCTCGATGACCGGCTGATGCGCGAATACGGCGTCACCAAGACCCTCAACACGCCGGTGAATTTTATCGTCCACACATTGCAGGAAGTGAATGATGGGCTGGCCCATGGCCGCTATTTCTTCATGGATGTCGCGAAAGACGGGCTGGCGCTCTACCAGGCAGACGACACCGAACTGCATAAGCCTAAGCCCAAAACGCCCGTGCAAGCACTCGCGATGGCGCAGGAGTATTTCGACGAGTGGATGCCTGCTGCGTCGGGAATGCTGGAGACTGCAAAATTCAGCGTCAACCAGGGCCGGCTGAAGGATGCTGCATTTCTAACTCATCAGGCAGCCGAGCGCTTGTACCACTGTGTCTTGCTAGTCTGCACCTTCTACACGCCGCATGTGCACAATCTCGGCTTTCTCCGCACTCAGGCTGAGCGGATCGACCCTCGATTGACGTATGTCTGGCCGCGCGACACCAAGCGTGATCGTGCCCGCTTCGAGAAGCTCAAGGAAGCTTACGTCAAGGCCCGCTATTCGAAGCATTACCGCATCACCAAGGAAGAACTCGAATGGCTCGGCGAGCGTGTCGAGGAACTTGGCCGCGTTGTCCATGAGATATGCTCGGAACGGCTTGAGAAGCTCAAGAGTGAAGCAGTCGCTTGATCGGGGCTCGCCCGCGGGCCCGATTACATTTCACCGTATGACTGCTTTGCGCCCCAATTTCAGTCGTTCGGGCTCTCCCGGAAAATGCCCGGAAGCGGACTGGCAGCTTTGCTCCAGTAATGAGCACCGCCGATGTCCAATCAGGGGTGGAGAGCGGCCGCTTTAAATGAGATTTGAAGAGTGGTGATGTCAACCTTTCGGCCTAGTCATCAGAATAAGCCGCGCGTAGTCAAATGCCGCCGTGCATGATCCTTTTTCGAACGCAATTTGCCATGATTGGTAGCTCCTTGTTGCGACCGTCGCTGGTTCCCTGAGCACGAACCCAGCATAAGGTCCGAGAATGCCAACCTACAATCTGATATTCCATGAAGACGACCGCGGCGTTGGAAAACGTGTTGAGCGTGAGGGCCAGAACGTCGGGAACAGCGTGTTGCTTTGGACGAGCGCGATCGGTCAGGCAGTTGGACGGCGCAAAGTGATACTCGAACGGTATCCAGTGATGTCGGAACGTTGCCGGGCGAAAAGTCGAGACTGCAGCAGCATGCGAACGAGCAAGAAGCATCTACGTGATCAAAAGCTATCTGAAGGCGGCTGGTTTCTCAGAAGTAGAAAACCCACAGGACACCGGTCAGCTCGCCACGAACCTCCAAATGCTCCTCAGTTCCTCGCAGATCGCTAGCTCCACGAGAACGTCGTCAAATGGGGGAGGCAACTAAAGCCGAGGTAGCATGCATCCTGAGGAAGTGTCGAGCCTACGTTGAGCATCACCACTCGGGAGTGAAGCAATAGACACTCATATTCCTATATGACGGCGAGCTGACGATTGGTCAGCGTACCGCCATATTGACGCTGCAGGCGTATCTTGCGCTCCAGATCGTCGATGATTGCGCCGCTGAAATTTACCCCACTAAGATCCTCCATGAAGCTGATCCCGCCAGGCGTATCGACGTTCAGCTCGATCATCTTGTCCCCCACGATATCGAGGCCGGTTAGATACATGCCGTCGTCGATCAACTTGGGCCCCACGATTTCAGCGATCGCCAGCGCGTTTTCGTCGGGAGCCATCATCTCGTATCCCCCACCGGCCGAAATGTTCGATCGGTGATCCTCGGTCTGGCTAAACCGGCGTAGGCTAGCATAGGTGCCATCTACCTTGAGCGGGCGCCCGTTCAGAGTGATAATGCGCAGGTCGCCATCCGCGGCTGCGGGAAGGTATTCTTGCACGATAGCATAGCCATCACGAATGACCGCTTCGGTTATCTGGTTGAGATTCTGTCGATTTTTCTTGTCGAGGAGGAAAACGCCTTGTCCGCCAGATCCCTGCAAGGGCTTAATCACGCCCTTGCCACCATGGGCATCTAGGAAACGCCTGACCTCTTTCGGTTCGCGGGTTATCGTGGTTTCGGGACGCACGCTGGCAGGAAAACCCTGAAAATAGGTTTTGTTCACTGCATCGGTCAGATGGCGGGGATCGTTAAGCACGATGGTTCGCTGTAGTGAAGCCAGTTGCGCGAACAGCAAGCTGGATGACGGGGCCCAACTGCGCGCGACGAGTTCTTCGGCCGGGTCGCTACGAAGCATGAGGATGTCCCAGTCGCTAAGCGCAATTCTGGTCCGGTCCATCCCAGTATTCTGCAAGTGCGCAAGATAGTCGGTATCGTCCTCGAACTCGCTGATCTTGCTGAGGGTGGCCATGGCACAGATGCCCTCCTCCCAGTCGTAGATGAAATCGCCAAGGCCGATAAGCGCGACCTGATGTCCTCGCGCCACTGCCCGGCGGGCGAGGCGAATGGTCGAATAGTTGTCCCGCTCGGTAGCTACGTCGTTGACTACGAAGGCAAGCTTGATCTTATCAGCCGTCACTGAGGTGGTTCCTGGAAAAGCGCTGAGAGCGGAAGCTTGCGCACCTGCGCAAGCCGCTGGCGGGCGGCCGCGTCATCACAATAGGTGGGCAGGAGTTCGGGCGGGTGTAGAATTCCCAGTTCGATCAGCTTTTCCAAGCTTGGCAATTGTTTCAGAGCAAACTTCCCGAGGAAAAGAATCTCGAATTTGTCTCCACGACTTAGATAGGCGAGGAGCTCTTCCAATCCTTTGAGATAAAGAGCGTCCTTGGTCAGCCCGCCCCCCCGCTTGGCACGCACAGCGGTATCAAAAGCGTCTTTCGAGGGAATTGCGTATTGCTCTGTCAAACAGGCATAGATTTCAGCGCCCGTCTCGTTCTCGGCGGCCATATGTGCTGCAACGACCCTCGCGGCAAGGACGCGTAAGCGATCGGCGGGGAGATACCCCGTGAGGTATTCTCCGAGCACCGCAAGGCCCTCCTGCAAAACATCGTAGTCGCACAGCCCGCCTGCTAGGGTGTGCAAAGGCTGCCGCCGACCGTTATGGCGGGTTAAGACGTGGGTGCCGATCTCGTGGGCGATGAGGGGCTTCACCCTATGGCGCGAAGTACGGTAATCGTGTGCGACGTGGAAATCACCTGCGGACACGTACATCGAGGTCCCCGGCGTAGGATCGACCACAATACCGCACCGAAAGGTCGGCGCCCGTTTGCAATAACCGGCAATGGCAGCCTCCGCTGCTTCGCACACTTCGGCAACCCCGATGTCCTCCTGTTTCGGCGTGAGGACCGGGACAGTTGCCAGCAAGTCCTTTGCCGTCTGGAGAAACCGCTCGCTGACATGTCCAAAAAGGTCGATGCTCGCCAAGATGAAGCCATCCTTGTCGCGCATACGAACCAGTTCGATTTGGCGGTCGAGCTCACGCTGCTTCTCAAGCATAAGCGCCTCGACGATCGGGTTCTTGATCTCGCGAACAGGCAAACTGAAGAGTTCGCTACGAAGTACGGGCGCATCTTGATCGAGCCCCTCGCCATATCGGCTGTCGGGCATCGACCGGAAGGACGATGCCTGGAAGCCGTCCCAGATTTCGTCGATATTAACCGGCGTCAGACGCTCCAGCCAGTCGATTTTCCGGTCCATCTCCTCGAGAGCGCGATCAACGGCGATCGCCGCCTCGCAGAGCAGTTCGTCCGCGCCGTTATGGTGATTTCCTTCCTTTGCCATGCGCGTCATGCCGGCATTCGAGCTTTTCTTTGGGCCTGTCCGGGGGCAGGATGTTCGGCGAGCCAATCGCGCGCCTCGTCCACCGCCGCGAGGAAGCCTTCGCGCAAATCCTGTAGCGCGAGTATGTCCGCCGAGCGGCCCCATTCATCCATGAACACTTTCTTGTATTCGAGCGTGATCACACGAGCGGCATCCCCGTATTTGGCGTGAAGCCACTCAGGGAAATGCCCGCCATCCTTCCAGCGAATATTCGTGCCCACCTCGAGCGTCCGGCCATTTAGCGGACGCGAGCGCAGGGCATCGCCGAACCTCTCGAGAAGCCCCCCGAAGATATCCTTGTCTAACGTAGTAGCCCCCAGATCGATATCGGGGCTGAGTTGCGGATCATCTGGCTCCGCATCGCGACCTGCTCGCCGATGGTTGTAGCTGTGCACGTCGAGCACGAGGATCCGCCCATGGGCCTCGATCATCTCATCCACGCGCCGAGCGACCTGATCGTAGAACTGCCGGTGAAGCCTTAGGGAAAGTTCCTTCTCCCTCTCAGGCATGTCGGGTTTCCAGATACGCAGCCCCCAAGTGTCTTCGGGGTTCGTAGTGACCGCAGTCTCGGACGGGCGATTCAGGTCGAATTCGAACCGCGACCGATTGGCGCGGATTATAGTGTCGCCAGCGGTAAGGAAAAAATCGGTAAGGGGGTCTTCTTCTCTAAGTCGATCGGTTTCCCCGATCTCAAGCCATGGCGCGAGCGATCCGCGAATTGTATGCCCTGCATGAATCGCCGCGACGAGCACCGGCCCGGGCTCCGTGACGACGTCCCATGGGGCAGTTGTCTTCGACGAGGTGAGTGATGTCTGCTCCATGCGTGCCCAACGGACCCATGCTATAGGGGTTCCTACTGGCTCCGCCACCGCCGGATCAGGACAGAGGATACCCTAACCCCGCACTGCCTTCGAGGTACATATGGGAGCGGGCAATCACAAAGTAGGCCAGGCAATCAAATCGATATGATGGCGGATTGCCGTTGCGGCCCAAGATCGTCAGGAGGATAACTTAGTGAACTCGGGAGTTATCTTCCGTTCTTCAATCGTAGCGTCCGATCGAAATGCAGATATCGCATGACAACAAAGCGCCTAAGGAATCCTGCCCCGACAGACGCCAAGAGATAATTTACGGGCGCACGCTTTTGACGCTTATCGGCTAGGCGAAAAATACGCGCATATTAGCCCGATCACAGCGATGCGCTCAGTGCTTCCTGATTAGTCTTCCGTGCTTTCGTTTGGCTTACCTATCAGCCAGACCCCCGTTTTGCCGACCAGTTCCATAGAGCAGACAGGTCTTCCGTTTTCGTAAAGGTCGGCCTTGGTCCCGCTCGCGATGTTCTTCGCCTTGTCCAGCGCTCCAGCAATTGAAACGCTATCGAAAGCGATCTCTTCGCGCGCCGCAGAACGTTGGTCCCAAGAATGCAGAACGTAGTGACTCATCAGCAACCTCACTTCTGAAATTGATTTCCGGCCCCCGTCCTTGCCTTTTAAATATCCGCTTTCCGGCGACGAAACGAAATCCACGCTCTTGGCGCGCCGTTTCCCCGCCTCAACGGCCGAGCTTAGATTATCATCTGCACACACTACGGCAAAGGCAATGGCTGTTAAACGGTCGCATGACGGGAACCATTGGTCGCACACGATCAAGAGCGAGCCGCAAGTAAACGCACAATGGCCCTCTTAGCCCACTTGTTGAACGTCCTGTCTGACAGGGGCCACGAGTTCTGGATCAACATTCAATCGAAGGCATTTTTTGCCGTAGCACCGGCCCGTTCTCGATGTGCTTTCGGGTAGTCTGGTGTGTTTCAGCAAAGGAGTGGCACAATGCATACTGAAGCAGAAAAGAATTCCGCTGTTATTTCGAGTGATCGCGTCGAAGGTACAGCCGTCTTTGATCGCGGCGGGAAAAACATCGGCCACGTAGATCACGTATTGATCGAGAAGCGCGGTGGACAGGCAACAGAAGCAGTTTTGTCGGTCGGCGGTTTCCTGGGAATGGGTGATGAAAAGCACTGCGTCCCTTGGTCGAAGCTCGATTATGATACCGACCTTGGTGGCTACCACCTTAACATCGACGAAGATGCCCTTCGCGAAGGGCCGCGCTTCACTTCCGAGGAACGACACAAGGCCTACGACGATAATTTCCGGTCTGGCGTTCACAAATATTATGAAAAGGCGCAGGTAGCTTAGCGCTATGAGCATTGGGGGCCCGGCTTGACTGTCGGGCCCTCTTGCAACTGTCTCCCCCGGACGCCACCGCCGCTACAGTCCTGTCGCGGAGGCTCAGTTCTTGCCCCCATTCCGAATATCAGAGAGTCGAATGATCACATCATCGGTTTTCCGCCGGTCACGGCGATTGTAGCTCCCGAAATGTAGCTTGCTTCATCGCTCGCCAGCATGACGTATGGCGGCGCAAGTTCGGCGGGCTGCGCGGTGCGGCCAAGCGGATAATCCTTGCCGAATTCAGCAACATCCTCTTCCGGCATCGCGTCGAGGGAAAAAGCGGTCTCCAAAACCGGCCCGGACGCGATGCAGTTCACCCGTAGCGGCCTCGTGACTGTCGATCGACATCTTTGGCATCGCCTTCTCCGCCACGGGATTGGACAGCTGGGCTCTACAATCGTCGGAAAGTCATTCGGCAAAGGCGCCGCCCAGGATCGCCGCCAATCCCGCACTATAGGCGACAAGCACGGCGATTGAATCGTAGCCCATGCGGAGCATGGCCTTGTTCCGCCGTTCGAGCAGGCCGATCAGGACCAGCATGGTCAGCAATATGCCGAGGAGCGCGGCCACCATCGCGCTGCGATCGACCTGATTGAGTACGAGCGGCCCCGCCGCCAAGATATCGATCAGCAGGACCAGTGTCACATCGAACATGTTGCCGCCCAGTATATCGCCAATAGCCAATTCCACACGGCGGATGCGAACCGCGGCAATTGCCGTGCTGAGTTCGGGCAGTGACGTGGCGAAGGCGAGCAGGGTCAGGCCCATCACTCCGGTATCGGTACCCGTTTGTTCGGCCATCCCCTCCGCCGCCAATGTCACGAGTGTGCCGCCTGCACAGATCAGCACGGCTGCTGTTACGGTGACGCCGACAAGTCGGGCATTGGAAAGCTCAGAAGGGGCTTCTTCTTGTCGATCCACCTCCGGCAAGGCTTCCGGCGTCCAGCCTCTCGAAGAGACGCTCCTCCCTAACCGCCAGAGGCACAAAAGATAGGTTGTGGCGGTCAGCACCGGGAAGAAGCCGACCCCGATGCCCCATAATTCCCAGTCGCCCACCATCACGCCCAGCGCCACGAGCACCAGAAGCACGATGCTGACTGCCGCGTTGAGCATAACGCGCGGCCCCGGCACCATACTGGTCAGCGCATTTTTGCCCACGAACAGATCAGCCAGCGCGATGACGACCACCTGAAAGGCGACCCCGCCGACGAGATTATTGACCGCCATGCGCGGATTGTCGGAGATTACCGCGACGCTGGTGGTGGTGATTTCGGGCAACGAAGTCACCGCGCCCAGCAAGATGACGCCGATAGTCGCCTGTCCGATGCCACTCCGCTGCGATATCGTGTCGGCATAGCCCGCCAGCCGTGCTCCGGCGAACCAGACGAGCACGGCTCCGGTCAGGAACAGCGGGACGAGCGCGAACAGAGACAAGCCAGCAAGGCTCATGTCACTGTCCAAGATAAGTCGAAGTCAACAGGAGTGCTCCGAAGCCCAGTGCGAAGGACGGGCTCGATATACGGCGCTTAGCCTTGGGCTGGTCGGCTTCGGGCACCATATCCTCGATCGTCGCGGTCAGTAGCAGGCCCGCGAACACAGCGAGCACGAAGCCCGTCAGCACATCCCCCGCTCCGGCCAACACGGTATACCCCGCGAACGCACCGATCACCGGAAGCAGCGGATAGATCGCCAGCGCGCTTAGCCGGTGCCTGCGCGTAATCTTTGCCGAGCGGAAATTCGCAGCGATGGCGAAGCCACCCGGCAAGTTGCCCGCCACTTGAGACAGGGCCAGCAGCAGCCCCAGTTCGCGCGCCACCGCTCCCCCGCCGCCGGTCATCAGTCCATCGGTCAGCAAGTCAACGCCCACTGCGGCATAGGCCCCCCAAGTGGTCGCACGGCCTGCGGCGCTACCCATTCGGTCGCGGATCTTTCGTGTGGCTTTGGCGATACTTGCGGAGCAGATTGCCCCGACGATCAGCGCCACGACCAACAGCCAGGTCTCGATCCGCTCCTGCGAACGCGGGATGAGCTCAATTGCGGCAACCGCGGTGGCGATCCCAGCAGCGGCATGGAGCGCGCCGCCGACCAGCCATTCGGGCGGCTTGCGCCATTCGGCCAGCGCAACGCCAAGAAGATTACCCAGCGAAGGCAGCAGCGCGAGAGCGAGTACCGCAAGAAGGCCAGAAGACTCCATACTGTCAGCGGATCACCGCTTGAGCGCGTCCGGCACGCTATCGAACCGCACCGCCACCAAAATCGCGTCGAAGGACGCCTCGTTCGGCAGACCCTTCAGACCATCTCCCGTAATGATCTCGCAATCGTCGTAGGCCAACTCCCTAATCCGCGCCGCCGCCTGCCTTGCCAGCGCCTCGTGCCACTTGATCGCATGGACCTGCCCAGCAGGGCGGGAGAGGACGGCTGCGGCATAACCCGTTACCGCCCCGACCTCGAGCAATCGGTCGTCTGCCCCGACTTCCCCCCCATCCATCCGGTGATCGACGTAGGTTTCGCGCGGGGCTTTGGCAAAGGCGGACAGAAACGCCTCGCCGCGAAAGCCGCGCGCGGCAATCTGGTTGCGGTTGATCAACTGGCGCCGGTCAGCATAGTCGGTGCCGCTCACGATGCACCTCCAGCTTGGTTAGCGAACACCACGCGCGTCCCCTGGCGCACCGCATCCGCCAGTTCCTTCGCATCCCAGTTGGTAAGTCTTACGCAGCCATGGCTGGCGGTCTTGCCGATCAGTTGCGGGTCGGGCGATCCGTGGATGCCATATCCGGGTTTGCTCAGATCGATCCAAATGCCGCCCACCGGATTGTTCGGCCCGGGCGGGACGATCAGCGTTTCGTCGGGACCCCATTCGCGCCCGCTCGGATCGAAGGTATAGTTTGCATCGGGCGCTACCGCGACCACCTCCATCGAACCGGAGGGGCTGGGAAATTGCGCGCTGCCCACCGTCGCGGGATAACTGGCAAGGATATTGCCCCGCTCGTCGAAAGCGACGACCGAATTGTCCGACTTGCGGACCTCAATCCGGGCGACCTGCGAAGGAAGTGTTTCCTCTCGATGCGCAACAATAGTGATCCGCGTCCCCACGCGGCTGAAATCGGCCTCGGGATTGAGCGCCCGAAGCAGGTCCTGATCCATATGGAACCGGTCTGCGATCAGCTCCTGCGGCGAGGTCCAGCCAACACGCTCCAGCGCTGCCATTGCCGACATAGCGTCGGGCACACGAAAGAACGGTCCGTCCACGTCGTCGCGCGTGATCGTGTAGGTCTGGAAAATCTCACCGCCCTGCGAGTTTATCAGTGATCGCATAAGCTGCGGATCGATGCTTCCCTCGGCAGGAAGCCCGCGGGCTCGTCGGAAATGCTGGATCGCCCGCATCGTGTTGCCGCCCATGAGACCATCGATCACGCCGGGCGAATGGCGGCTCCGATCGAGCATAACCTGCGCGGCAAGCACTACGCGCGAACGAGCGCCAGAAAATGCCGTTTCCGGCACCGAGGGTGGGATTTTCAGATCAAGACTTTCGCTTTGTGTCGTCTCGATACCCGCTTCGGCATCGGTTGTTGACTGGGCCGGCGATACCGAGGGAACACAGAGAAGCGCGGTGGCGATCAACACCACCAAGATACGGTCAATAAGAAGAAATCCAGGCATGGTTGACTAACTGGGCTGCCTGCGCGGATGTTCCGATCTACTCAATCCCGAAAAGGCTGTTGAGCGTACGATTTGATATTTGAACCAAGGGCGCGCATCCGATGCACGCAAGCGCCATCCCGGTTTCGGGCGGCGCTACCAAACGGAGTTACCTGGTGGTGGGTGCTGTGGACGGCGGCCGTGGGTCGCCAGGCAACTGGGTTGTGTCTCCCGAGGAGTTACGGCGTGCTGCACCGCGTGGGGCGATACGCCAAACGGTGTTCGACACATCATCCGCGACATATAGTACACCACGCGCCTCATCGTACGTCACGCCCACGGGGCGCCCCCTCGCGTGCCCGTCTTTCAAAAAACCTGTGAGCAGATCGATGGGTTCGCCGCTCGGGCGCCCGCCGCGGAAAGGGACGAAGACGACTTTATAGCCCGACGGATCGGCTCGATTCCAGCTTCCGTGCATCCCGACGAACGCGCCTTCGGCGAACCGGCCACCCAAACCCCCGTCGGTGGTGAAATCGACACCTAGTGCAGCTACATGCGAGCCTAGCGCGTAGTCGGGCACAACGGCCTTGTTCACCAGGTCGGGCCTCGCCGGCTTGATCCTCGGATCGACGTTCTGGCCGTAGTAACTGTAGGGCCAGCCATAAAAGGCACCGTCGCGTACGGAAGTCAGATAATCGGGGACGAGTTGCGGCCCGAGTTCGTCGCGCTCGTTGACGACCGCCCAAAGCTGCTCGTTCCACGGGTCGAAGGCGAGTGCGGTCGGGTTGCGGATGCCGGAAACGAATATCCGACTGGCACCCGTTTCGCGGTCTATCTCCCATATGACCGCACGGTCCTCTTCGACATCCATGCCGCGTTCGCCGACATTGCTGTTCGAGCCGATGCCCACATAAAGCTTCGAGCCATCGGGGCTGGCGGTCATCGCCTTGGTCCAGTGGTGATTGATTTTCGCGGGAAGCTTTGTGACTTCGGTACCAGACCCCGCGATTCTGGTGGCTCCTTCGGTATATTCAAAGCTTACCAGATTTCCCTGATTGGCTACGTAGAGCGTGCCATCAACGAAAGCTAAGCCGTAGGGTGCATCGAGACCCTCGATAAAAGTAGTCTGGAGATCGGTCTGCCCATCTCCGTCCTCATCGCGCAGCAGCGTTATCCGGTCTCCGCCTTCGACCGGGCTTTTGCCGCGCTTCTTTATCCAGCCTGCGATAACATCCTTGGGCCTCAACTTTGGCGCCTTGCCGCCAGAACCCTCGGCGACCAGAATGTCCCCATTGGGCAGCACGAGCGTCTGCCGTGGAATCTTCAGATCCTGTGCAATGGCGGAAACAGTGTACCCCTCGGGTACGATGGGTAGTTCGTCCCCCCATCCTTCCGGCGTCGGAATTTCCATCGCCGGCACGAGAGCATCGTTCTGTTCGGGAAGCTCGGGACGCTCGCCAGTCTGATCGAGATCGGGATCGCTGCTGACCTGGCACGCGGCAAGCGCGAAAGTAAGCGGCAAGACGAGATAGGCTAGGCGGTTCATGCACGTTTCTCCACCGTCTGGGTGCTGTAGGCGACAAACGCTGCGATCAAGGCCAGGATCGAGCACAGTATCGAAAGCACGAGGCCCAAAGTGCCGACGGAATGCCAGCCATCACGAGCATGCTGGAAAGCATTCAGCACACCGAGACCGAACATTGCGGCGATGACAATCAGATAGAGCGTACCGCGACCTTTCGCGTGTCGAGCTCGTCCGAAGAAGAGGGCGAGCAGTGCCGAGGCGAGGACCAGGCCAGCGAACAGGTCTGCCCCGGCAATGAGCCAGGACGAGAAGTTGGACCACTGGATCTCCGCCGTATTCAGATAGGTTATATCGGTAAGTAGAGCGGCAGGATAAAGCGCCACGGGAAAGGCGAGCAGTATCGCGTGCAAGGGATTTGCAAAAGAACGGGAATTAGTGACTGTGCGATCCATGCGGGCAATCTCCTCTTCCGGCTTTGCCACTCTGACTAACCAACAATCGCGGGGAAGGTGCCGAAGATTACACCCGCCCCAGCCAGACCGAGGGCGCCGAGAGCGAGCGGCGAGCGTGGAGCACGTAGCCTCAGGACTTGTCCCAGCAATGCGGCGATTGCGATGAGACCAGCTCCTATCGCGATGATCCGCGCGATCCCGTCATCGGGGAAAACCAGCACTCCGGTGTAGCTGATAGCGAAATGCGCCGACCAGATCACGAAGGCGATCAGAAGCGTGCGATAGATCGAAGGACGGTCGATGGGCTCGCCAATCTCGCTGTTCTTTGCTTCAGACACCGGGGAACACCCTCGGCAAGAGAGTAAAGACCATGCCCTGCAGCGCGCAGAACATTATGAAACGTGCGACAATATCCATGGTGACGTTTGTCGGAGTGGTCATGATTCCCCGCGCTTCGCGAAAAGCCAGATAGGTGGCCATGATGACAGCGACCACGACCACCTGTCCCTGAAGCACCGAAAGCATAAAAACAGTCGCACCCATCCCATTCGCGGTGGGTTCAAGACCCGTCGCGAGCCATCCAGTCACATCGAGGTATAAGGCTCCGACCAGCAGGGTCGCAGCAAGTGCCTCCAGCATCCAGGGCAGGTCTTCGGCAAGCCGCCCTTCTTTCGATGCGAGAAACCGACGCCCGCCCCAGGCCGCAAGAAGCGCCGCCGCTTCTATCCCGACAATGATTGCAGTTGCGCCGAGCGGCGGAGGCGCACTCCAGACTTCGGGATTGATGCCATAGAGATAGAGGTAGGCGAACACGGCCATGAAGCCGATCATGCCGATTACGACCATCAAAGTGTTCAACGCCCACCAGCCGTGGCTTTTCGGCCCGGTGATGGCGATCGGAACTTCGATACCGCCGCCGATGTCGGCGCTTTCCTGTTTGATGGGACGGTCGGTTTCCCAAAGCCATCGAAGCGTACTTAGCACTGCTACAATCCCGCAAAACACTGCAAAGGCGTAGCCCTGCACCGTCAGCGAGAGGAAAAAGAGAGCGGTGAACACAGCTGCTGACAATGGCCATGGCGACGGGCCGGGCATGAGTTGAACGTACTGTGGTTCAGCCATCACGGTCGAGGTGATCAACGTCTCGCGCTGACCAGTGGCAGAGTTCGGGAGGAAATAGCGCCCTTCTTCGACTTCCTTCGAGATTTGGGGGCGATCCCATAAAGGCTCGCGAGACGTAACCAGCGGGATCGAGCGAGTGGAGTACAAACCGGTGGGAAGCCATTCGAGCGTACCGCCCCCGTAGATATTGCCTGCATCGTCATGAACCGTGAAACGAAAGCGGCGCGCGAGATCGAACAGGAAAAGGAGTATCCCAGCGGCCATCACGAAAGCGCCGATGGTGGACACCAGATTGAGCAGATCGAGATCGCGCCCGGGCAAATAGGTATAGACCCTGCGCGGCATACCCATCAAGCCGGTCAGGTGCATGGGGAAGAAAGTGATGTGAAGACCCGCGAACATCAGCCCGAAGACCCACTTCCCGACACGCTCAGATAGCGCCCGGCTGCTGGTCATGCCGTGCCAGTGGTAGAATGCGGCAAACATCGGGAAAACCATGCCGCCCATGAGCACGTAGTGGAGGTGGGCGACGATGAAATAGGTGTCGTGCGCTTGCCAGTCGAAGGGCACCATACCCACCATCACGCCGGTCAACCCACCCATCGTGAAAATCACCACGCTTCCGACCACGAAAAGCGCGGGCGTGGTCCATTTGATTTTGCCGCTGGCTAACGTGGCGATCCAGCAAAATACCTGAATGCCGGCGGGTAGGCTGACGGCCATGCTCGCGGCAGAAAAATAGCCAGCGGAGACGCGCGGCATATCGGTCGTGAACATGTGATGCGCCCAGACGCCGAAGCTGATGAAGCCGGTAGCCACCAGTGCCAGTACGTTGAGACGGTATCCGACGAGCGGCACCTTTGCGACTGCGGTCACCATCATGCTCATGAGACCTGCGGCTGGGATGAAGATAATGTAGACTTCTGGATGGCCGAAAAACCAGAAGAGGTGTTGCCACAGCATGGGATCGCCGCCGCGTAGCGCATCGAAGAAAGGCCAATTGAAAGCTCGTTCGATCTCCAGCAGCATCGTGCACAGGATCACACTCGGGAAAGCGACCACGATCATTACCGCGAACACCAGCATGGCCCACGCAAACATCGGCATCTTGTCGAGGGTCATTCCCGGCGCGCGGGTGCGCAGCACACCCACGATGATCTCGATCGCTCCGGCAATGGCCGAGATCTCGATGAAGCCGATGCCGAGCAACCAGAAGTCTGTATTGATACCGGGACTGAAGGCGATGCTCGTCAGCGGGGGATACATGAACCAGCCGCCGTCGGGCGCCAGCCCCACGAACAGCGAGAGAAAAAACATCGTTCCGCCTACGAAATAGGCCCAGAAGGCGAATGCTGACAGCCTGGGAAACGGTAGATCGCGTGCCGCCAGCATCTGCGGCAAAAGCATGATCCCGATCGCCTCCACCATTGGCACGGCAAACAGGAACATCATCACCGTTCCGTGCATGGTGAAGAACTGGTTGTAGGTATCGACGCCGAGGAAATCCTGCATCGGAGCGGCGAGTTGCACACGCATGCCCAGCGCCAGAATTCCTGCTGCTAAGAAGAAGCCGAAAGCAGTGACGACGTACCAGAAGCCGACGTAGTTGTTATTGACCGCGGTAAGACGTGCCCACCCCTTGGGCGCGCGCCAGATGCGGTTCAATTCTTCGACTTCGCTATCGGGACGCTTCTCGGTGGGGAAGCGCTCATAGAGCGAATAATCGAAACCCGTCTCGGATCTCATCTCTGCTGCTCGAGCCAGATGGCGATAGCTTCGAGCTCGTCGGCATTGAGCATGTCATAGCTCGGCATACGATTTCCCGGCTTGAGCGATTGGCTGTCGCCGATCCAGCCGATGAGCGTACCGCGATTGTTGGGCAAGATACCCGCACCCAATGTCCGGCGCGATCCGATATGGGTGAGATCCGGTCCAGCGAGACCGTTCGCCTCTGTTCCGGCAACACGATGGCACGCACCACACCCAGACTGCATGAATAGTTGCTGCCCGGACAGCTGATCAGAATTTGCGTCAGCGCCTGCATCCGGACGCGAATCCGCTGACTGCTCGGAAGCGACCGTCATTGAGGCGGATAGTGGTTCTTCTGGCGTGGCTATGCCGCGCCCCGCTGAAACGAGGCGCTCATTCCGCTCGGCATACCATTCTCGAAAATCGTCGTCCTCATGCGCTACAGCAACGAAGCCCATCAGCGCATGTTGCCGCCCGCAATACTCCGCGCACACCCCGCCGAATTCTCCTGGGCGATCTGCTTCGATCCGCAGCAGTGTGCGTCGCCCGGGGATCATGTCCTTCTTTCCCGAGAGATGCGGCGCCCAAAAGCTGTGAATCACATCGGCGGATTCCAGTTCGAGCACCACCGGACGTCCGACGGGAATGTGAATCTCATTCGCATCTTCCATCACAACCGCGCCCGATGGGTTCAGATATTGCACACGGAACCACCACATTTCACCGGTAACGCGAATACGCATCTCGTCCCCGTGGATCGGCTCTGTCAGGCTGGCCGTAAGTGTGAGTCCCCACACCAGTAGCGCGGTCAATACGACGCCCGGAAAGGCCACCCCGCCGAGCCAGATCGCGCGTTCGCCTCCTAGCTTCGCCTTCCACTTGTCTGGTCCCTTGATGGCGACCCAAAGAGCAAGCACCACGACCAATGTGACGAAAGCGCCCAAACCGAAAAGCGACCAGGCCAGGGTTGTAACTTTGCTTGAATACGGACCTGCCGGGTCGAGTACCGGAGGTGGCCAACCCCAGAGTGCGTCAATCATGGTCGAGACCATACAAATAGGCTGCGATATCTGCCGCCTCAGTCTCGCTAATTGGCATTGGCGGCATGGAAGAGCCCTCCTTCACGGAAGGTGCGTTGCGGATGAAGGCCGCCAATACGTCCGGCCGGTTCGGCAATTGGCCAGCTATCAAGCCGACATCGTCGAAGCCATCGAGCGATGGTCCCAAGCGCCCGGATGGCCAGTCCAGCCCGGGGATTTCGTGGCAAGATCCACAGCCTGCGCGCTTGATTGCTATTAAGCCGCGATCCTTCGGTCCGGTAGCCGGCTCTCGCCGCGTCTCGACCGGGTCCTTGCATGCGGCAAGCGGTGCACAAGCGGCTAAGGCTACGCCGGTCACGATGGCTTTCCAATTCCGATGCTCCACACTCCCCATTCCCATGGGAACCGGACAATTGCACGCTTCGTTCCCGCCAGACGATGCTTTTCCGCTCTAACCTGTCCGTCGCCGCCTTTGCTATGGCGCTGGCGTCATGCACTCCTGCCCCGATCGACGATCCATTCGACGACACCGGCGAATTGATTGCCTTATCAGGCGGGGACGCGGGTCCGCAGGCCGCTTGCCACACTTGTCATGGGCTGGACGGCGGCGGCGACGGAGCGTTGGTGCCGAGAATAGCGAGCATGGATACGGGATATCTTGTGCGGCAGCTGGGCTTTTACGCGGACGGCCAACGTAGCCATCCCCAAATGACTTGGCTTGCAGGCCGTCTAAATTCCGAGGAGCGGTTGGCTGTGTCAGCCTATTACGCGGCCATGGACTTTCCGGAGGGCATGGAGGGAAGCACGACTTTAACTGGACCCTCGTGCGAAATCGCAAAAGGATACGAGATCTACCATGCAGGCTTACCCGAACGCGCTCTATCGTCCTGCGCATCTTGCCATGGGAAAACCGGTCTGGGCTCGGGTGGCGGCAACCCACCCCTGATCGGTCAAAGCGCTGAGTACCACGCCGAACAATTGCGACGCTGGCGCACCGGTGAGCGATACGGCGATGCACTAAACGTCATGCACGATGCGGCCAGCAAGCTGCAAGAGAGCGAAATCAGCCCACTCGCGGCGTATATTGCGTATGGTCCGGAGCCGTCTCGTCGTCTCGGATTTCCGGAAGAATGCCCCTGACTGTATCATCGCGATCCCAGAAATGGTGTTTCAGTGCCGCAATGACATGCAGCGGCACCAGCAATGCGAGGCCGATAACGCCTAGGACATGAAGGCTCTCCGCCCAGTCGAGTACTTGATACTGCCACGCTGGGGAGAGTGTATGAAAGGGCATCGGGGGTATAGCGACCAATCCGGCAAGCCGCAGAGGCTGCACCGGCTGTATCGCCGACCACATCGCCCATCCGCTCAGCGGAAGTAGCGCGAACAGGCCATAGAAAAGGTACTGTGTGATATGTGCTGCCGTGCTCTGCCAGCTTGGCGCATCGGCGTCGTTGACCGGATCGGGGACAAAAAGCCGCCAGCCAAACCTCAAGATGGCGAGGAACAGGATGGTCAGCCCCAGCTCGCTATGCAATTCGTAGGTGGCAAGCTTGCTTGCCCCGACGGGATAGCGCGACATCATCCAACCTGAGCCGAGCTGAAAGAGAACCAACCCTGCCATTATCCAGTGAAACCAGACACCGACCGGAGAATACTTCCCATGCTCGGTATAACTGACCGCCCATCTTCGGATTAGGTCATGAAGCCTCATGCAGCCGCTCTGTTACCAAGCGATCGATAGAGTATCGTCAATGCAGCGATTAGATAGACCAGGCTCGCGGGGGCCCACATAACGATACCCGCAATCTGCTGATCCTCGATCGGCGAGAGCCCCCACAAGCGGGTCGTTAGCCAATGTGGCGCATAATACGCACGGTGCGCAAAGGTAAGTAGCGCGCCAAGTGCCCCCATTGCGACCATCGTCGCCAACAGCCCTGTCGCGGCAGCTGGAGCCGGCGATCGAATGACCTTGACCCACCAGGCTGCTGCCGTGGCGACAATGCTGATTTGCATGAGCCAGAAAACCGCGTCGCTACTCATCGCCAGTTCGTACAATTGAGGAGCATGCCAGGCCCAGAAGGTGATGGCATGTACCGCAGTCCATACGGTCAACGTCCCGGGCAAGCTCTTGTCCTCGAGCCGAAAGGCCGCAATGAGCAATGGGGCGAAGACCGCTGCGAGTATGACATCGTGGATGATGCGAACTGTGAACAATGCGGATCCGAGCGCGCAGAAGGGGCTGATGTAGAGAAGGCAGAAGACGATCAGGAGTGCGTATGTCGGCGTGGCTCTCAGACTTTCGCGTTGCCAATATGCGCCCCCTACCACGACCAGAAGGCAGGCGACCAATTCGGGTGCGAAATTCCAATTGGTTAACCAGCCCCCAGGATCTGGAGCTTTTCCGCAATAGGGCAACCAATCGTGCAGCATCCGTCTCCCGTGAGCGTGTGGTTAGATCAGCAATAAAGCTCACAACAGTCTTTGGTGTCCTGCAAACCGACGCAATGAGCAGATAGCGATCGCAACCTAGGATGAAAGACGCTCGGACAGAATTTAGGGTCCCGAGAGCATGTAGGTAGGCCATAATCGGTGAACCGCATTCGCTCTGATCATACCCGTGAGCCAGGTGAAGGTCGGCTTTGGCTACAATCGCGTCTGAAGCCGACCGTCCGCTACCGGCCCAACAGCGGACAAACCATACAAGCTACTTCGATTGCGCGATCCGCTTGCAAGCGGATCCGACCATCGACCAGATGGTTTCGATCACTTCCTCAAAGCTGACTTTTTCTAGGTCGATTGACTCGGCGTATGCGGCCCATTGGCCTTGCTTGGTACCATCCTGCGCCATCTCTTCCGACAGGCCGGGCGGGCGATCGATTGGAATCTCAGTTCCTCTGCGTGCGAATGTCGCCGCTATGGCAGCGTCGAGCTCGTCGTCCGAGACGTCGAGGGCCTGGGGCATCGCCCAGAGGTCGTAATAATCCTTCATACGTCCGTTCGCGATGCCCAGCTGAACCATCGCCTGAAATTTCTCGGCTATCACTGTGGCAGGCGGATAGGCGCGAATGTCGGGCGGTGGAAGATCGAGCAATGTCGGGTAGGTGAGTTCATGGGATGGGTGGGCAAGGGCGTCACCAAATCCGATGTCGATGGTCACCGGGATCCTCGTTCGCTCGAGATAGGCGAAGGTCTTGAGCCTCGTCCCACCATATTCCATCTCTTCTCTGATGGGATTGGCTTTCAGAGCGTCGAGATCGAATTCTATGCCGTCTTCAACCGCGATGCTCATGATCTCCCGAAAGTCCGCAACGAGTTGCTCGGGGCCTTCATCGCCATGACCCAGGAAGTCGGCATCGCGCGTTTCGCGGCTTTCGCTTTCCAGCCAGACGGTAACCAGCATTCCGCCCTTGAGGACGAAGCGTTCGCGATGGGCGGACTGCGACAGGCGATAAAGCAGGCGTTCGAGCGCAAAGCGAACAAGGACAACGTCAAACACCCGGCCGTTCGCACGTGCGATGTTGAGCAGCCGGTCTTTGACCGATTTTGCCAGATTGATGGGCTTCTCAGCCATTCGAGGTCAGCGCCTCGAGATAAGGCTTCATTGTGCTCCACGCTCCGCCTTCAATCGCGGCCTGAGAGATTTCAGCCGGTGTGGCCTTGCGCTGTTCAAGCGCGGCCTTCAGTCCCTCAATTGCGACTGATCGATCGACGAGCTTTGGGTTTCGAAACATATCGGCAAGTGTCTTCGGCACAGAATATATCGGAACGGATACGCCGGAGACCTTGTGATGCTCGATCCCTTGCTGGTGATAGGAATCGCTAAATCGAACAGTGCGTGTAGGGGGATAGGAGGGGGCGGGAGACCAGTCGCTGCTGCCGATAGCAACCCACACTTTGCGCGGCATCTGATCGGTCAGTTCATGAAAGGCGAGCGCTGAGACCATGGCGATCACGCCATTGGGGATGCGTTTTGCAATTTCAGCGAGCGATTGGTCGGCATCGATGTCTGCGTCGGCGGTCTGGTAGAGCCCGCGCGAGATGCGGTTGATCTCTCCATCGTCGACCGCCCGGGCTATGGTTTTTCCATCGACACCCGCTTCGCGCAGCTCGCGCGCGCGCAGGATCGGTTGCTGCGCAAAGAGCCCGCGCATGATCTCACGTTGTGTGGGTTGGGTCGCCGCCTTCATGTCACAAATCCTTACACTCGACATGCCCCTATCAGAGGTTTTGTGACAAGTCACGGTGAAGGGTTTTCGAAAATTGGGAACGCCTAAGATACCATGAGCAGGCGCCATTGGGGGCAAACACGAGAAATTCACAACCCAGCAAGCGAGGGCGGCATCGACACGAGAACCGTACCTGCTGGATGTCGCACCGCCCTTTCCGGCCAATTTCACTCTACTCTACGCTTCGCGCAAATTCCTGTTGCCTGACAGCATTTTGATGTCCTTTTGATCTGCCTCGCGAGTGCAGCCGGTGGTCGGTTGCCGCAATTCGAGGCAATTCATGAGCGTTATTCCGATCCGGTCCGAGGCATTGTCGCGCGGCGCGCGCATGCTGCGCACGGCGCTTGGCTGCGAGATCGCACGCTGGCTTGAAGAGCCTGCGGTGATCGAAGTGATGCTCAATCCCGATGGCCGTCTGTGGGTCGACCGGCTGGGCGAAGGCCTTGCCGCGACCGACTGCCTGATGAGCACCGCCGACGGAGAGCGGATCATCCGGCTCGTTGCCCATCATGTCGGCGCCGAGGTGCATACTGGAGCTCCGCGCGTCTCGGCAGAGCTTCCCGATGGCGGCGAACGCTTTGAAGGTCTTCTGCCACCGGTGGTCGCCGCGCCGAGCTTTGCCATCCGCAAGCCTGCTGTCGCCGTCTTCACGCTCGCCGACTATGTCTCGGCGGGAATCATGGATGCATGGCAGGCCGAGGCGCTTGGCGCTGCGGTTGCGGAGCGAAAGAACATCCTGGTCGCGGGCGGCACGTCGACCGGCAAGACGACGCTTACCAATGCTTTGCTCGCCGAAATCTCATCGAGCCCCGACCGGGTTGTCCTGATCGAGGATACGCGCGAACTGCAATGTGCCGCGCCAAATCTCGTCTCGCTGCGGACCAAGGATGGTGTTGCAACTCTGTCCGATCTGGTCCGCTCGGCGCTGCGCCTGCGCCCTGATCGGATTCCCATCGGTGAAGTGCGCGGTGCTGAAGCTCTCGATCTGCTCAAGGCCTGGGGGACGGGTCATCCAGGCGGGATCGGTACAATCCACGCAGGCTCTGCGCTCGGCACGCTGCGGCGGCTCGAACAGCTCATTCAGGAAAGCGTGGTGACCGTACCGCGCGCGCTCATCGCCGAGACCATCGACGTCATCGCTGTGCTGGCGCGCGATGGCACCGGACGGCGGCTCGCCGAACTGGCCGAGGTCCGCGCGCTCGATGCTTCGGGCGAATACGTCCTCGCCCCTCTTTCCCATACACAAGGAGACTCTTCGTGATGATTATCCTGTCGCAGGCGCGCTCGCGCCTTTCCGCTATCGCTCTTGCCGGTGTTGTCGCACTTACGCTTGCCACGCCGGCCCATGCCGCCGGCTCGTCGATGCCGTGGGAAGCGCCGCTGCAGGCGATCCTGGAATCTATCCAGGGGCCGGTCGCCAAGATCGTTGCGGTGATCATCATCATCGCGACCGGTCTCGCTCTCGCTTTTGGCGATACATCGGGCGGCTTCCGGCGGCTGGTGCAGATTGTCTTCGGCCTGTCGATTGCCTTTGCAGCCTCCTCGTTTTTCCTCTCCTTCTTTTCGTTCGGCGGCGGAGCGCTCGTCTGATGGGCTCCGGTACAACTGGACTGCCGCGAGGCTTCGCCGTTCCCGTCCACCGGGCGCTGACCGAACATATCCTGCTGGGCGGTGCGCCGCGCGGGCTCGCGATTGCCAATGCGACACTCGCAGGAGCCATCGGCCTTGGTCTGCAATTGTGGATCGCAGGGATAGCCTTCCTCGCGCTGGGCCATATGGCCGCGATGTGGGCGGCGCGGCGCGACCCGCAATTCGTGGATGTCGCCCGGCGGCACTTGCGCTTCCCCGCGCATCTGCAGGTCTGAGCCATGCTGAGCCTGCGCGAATATAGAAACAAGGCCGAAAGGCTGGCAGACTTCCTGCCCTGGGCGGCCCTGATTGCTTCTGGCGTGGTGCTCAACAAGGATGGCAGTTTCCAGCGCACCGCGCGTTTCCGGGGACCTGATCTCGATAGCGCGACGCCTGCTGAGCTGGTTGCAACGACCGCGCGGCTCAACAGTGTGCTGCGCCGCCTTGGCTCGGGCTGGGCGCTGTTCGCGGAAGCAGTCCGCCGACCTGCGCAGGAATATCCTGCATGCAATTTTCCCGATCCTGCTTCTGCGCTGGTCGAGCGCGAACGCGCGGCCCAGTTTGCCGAAGAAGGCGCGCATTTCGGAAGCAGCTATTTTCTGACGCTGTTCTGGATGCCGCCTGCCGAGGATGCCGCGCGCGCCGAAAGCTGGATGTATGAAGGCAAAGCTCAAAAAGGCGTCGATCCCCGCGAACTGCTCGATGGCTTCATCGACCGGACCGACCGTTTGCTGCGCCTGTTCGAAGGCTTCTTTCCAGAAGTCCAATGGCTCGATGATGGAGCAACGCTGACATACCTTCACAGCTGCATCTCCACGCGCATGCAGCAGGTTCGCGTTCCCGAAACGCCGATGCATCTCGATGCGCTGCTCGCCGACGAACCGCTCTGCGGAGGGCTCGAACCGCGGCTTGGCGCCGCGCATCTGCGCACGCTGACTGTAGTTGGATTTCCAAGCGCGACATTTCCGGGACTGCTCGATGACCTCAACGCGCAGGGCTTCGCCTATCGCTGGTCGACCCGCGCGATCATACTCGACAAGAGCGACGCGACCAAACTGCTCGGCAAAATCAGGCGGCAATGGTTCGCCAAGCGCAAATCGGTCGCCGCGATCCTCAAGGAAGTGATGACCAACGAGGCCTCGGTGCTTGTCGACAACGATGCAGCGAACAAGGCCGAGGATGCCGATGCAGCGCTGCAGGAACTGGGGTCGGACCATGTCGGGCTGGCATTGGTCACGGCAACCGTCACTGTCTGGGATGAAGACGCGTCACTCGCAGCCGAAAAGCTGCGGCTCGCCGAAAAAGTCATCCAGGGCCGCGACTTTACCTGTGTGACGGAAGGCATGAACGCGATCGAAGCCTGGCTTGGCTCGCTGCCGGGCCATGTCTACGCCAATGTTCGTCAGCCACCGATCTCCACGCTCAACCTCGCGCACATGCTGCCGCTTTCGGCAGTCTGGGCAGGGCCGGAGCACGACGAGCATCTCGATGCGCCGCCGCTGTTCTACGCGCAGACCGAAGGCTCCACCCCGTTTCGTTTTTCGCTTCATGTCGGCGATGTCGGTCACAGCCTGGTGGTCGGCCCAACCGGCGCCGGCAAGTCTGTCCTGCTTGCCTTCATGGCGATGCAGTTTTGCCGCTATTCCGGAGCGCAGATATTCGCTTTCGACTTCGGTGGCTCGATCCGCGCCGCAGCGCTTGCCTGCCGCGGCGATTGGCAGGATCTTGGTTCAAGCCTTTCGCAGGACAGCGACAATGGCGTCCTCCTGCAGCCGCTTGCGCGCATCGACGAACCGGCCGAACGAAACTGGGCCGCCGAATGGCTGCAGGCTATTCTTACCTCGGAAGGTGTTGCGGTCGATCCGGCCACCAAGGACCATCTGTGGACTGCATTGACGTCGCTCGCCACAGCGCCTGTTGCGGAGCGGACGCTTACCGGTCTTGCGGTTCTGCTCCAGTCGCAGGCATTGAAGCAGGCGCTCGCGCCCTATTGCATCGGCGGTCCGTTCGGACGGCTGCTCGACGCCGAAAGCGAACGGCTCGGTGAAGCGCGCTTCCAGGCGTTCGAGACAGAAGGGCTGACCGGCTCGGCGGCAGCGCCTGCGGTCCTTTCCTATCTCTTTCACCGGATCGAAGGGCGGCTCGACGGATCGCCTACCCTCCTTATCATCGATGAGGGCTGGCTGGTGCTCGACAGCCCTGCCTTCGCTGCGCAACTGCGCGAATGGCTCAAGACGCTGCGCAAGAAGAATGCGAGCGTGGTCTTCGCGACCCAGAGCCTCGCCGATATCGAAACATCGGCGATTGCGCCCGCCATTATCGAAAGCTGCCCGACCCGCATCTTTCTGCCCAATGAGCGGGCGATGGAGCCGCAGATACAGGCGATCTATCGCCGCTTCGGGCTCAATGACCGGCAGATCGAAATCCTCAGCCAGGCCGTGCCCAAGCGCGACTATTATTGCCAGTCGGCACGCGGCAATCGCCTGTTCGAACTCGGGCTTGGAGAGGTGGCGCTCGCTTTCACGGCTGCCTCTTCGAAAAGCGATCAGCTCGCCATTGCCCGGATTGCCGAAAACGAAGGGCGCGCAGGTTTTTCCGAAGCCTGGCTGAGGCATCGCGGCCTCGACTGGGCCGCAGAGCTGCTCACTACTCCCGAGCCAGATTCGATTTTTTCAACCCCCCAGAAAGAAGGAGACTTCCCATGACCTTTCGTAAGAATTTGAACGGACTTGCTGGTGGCCTTGCGCTTGCTGTCGCCGGCGTCGTTGCCACTGCACCGGTGCCCGCTCATGCGCAGTTCGGCGGTATCGTATACGACCCCTCCAACTATGCCCAGAATGTGCTGACCGCAGCGCGGACGCTTGAGCAGATCAACAACGAAATCCGCATGCTGCAGAACCAGGCGACTTCGCTCGTCAATGAAGCGAGGAACCTGCAGAGCCTGCCGCTCAATATCGTCCAGCCCCTGCAGCAGCAAATCCAGCAGACCCAGCAATTGCTACAGCAGGCCGAGCGCATCGCTTATGATGTACGCGAGATCGAGACGACGTTCGAAGCGCAATACAAGAACATCCCGCTCGGTGCTTCCCAGCAGGCCATGGTGACAAGCGCCGAGGCGCGCTGGCAAAATAGCGTCGCCGCTTTCGAGGATGCCCTGAAGGTTCAAGCAGGCGCAGTTGCCAATATCGAAGGCTCGCGCGAAGCGGTGAATAGCCTGCTGGGCGCGAGCCAGTCGGCTGCCGGTGCCTTGCAAGCTGCGCAGGCCGGGAACCAGCTGCTTGCACTGCAAACACGCCAGCTCGCCGATCTTACCGCGACCATGGCGGCCATGGGACGAGCGCAGGCACTCGACGCTGCCGAACGTGCGGCGGCGAAGGCGCAGGCGCGCGAGCAGCTACGGCGCTTTCTGGCGACGCGCCCGCGCGATCTTCCGGCCAAATCGGACTGACCCGCCATGGATAGCAAAGTCCTCGCGCGCACCGGTGCAGCCGTTTTTGTCGGGCTCGCTATCGCCATGACGCTCGTGCAATTGCGCGAGGAGCCTTCGGCGCGCCCTGAGGCTGCCCCGATCATCTGGGAGCCCGAGGGCGATCCGCTGCCCGCGCAGCTCAGGGCCTGCGGACAAATGGGCGAGCTCGCGCTGTCCTCGCCCGATTGCCGTGCGGCCTGGGCCGAAAAGCGCCGCCGTTTCTTCGGGGTTGAGCACCCCGACGCTTACGCCGCGGTAGGTGATAAGCCCGTGACGAGCGCTCCTGCGCCTCGATCTCCTGACCCTCAATCGATCGGGGAGAATTGAGATGGGAGGCACCGGCGTTGTCGACCGTTTTCTGGCGATTTTCTCGCAATATATCGACAGCGGGTTCGGCCTGCTTTCCGGCGAAGTCGCCTTCATCGCAACGACGCTGATCGTCATCGATGTCACGCTCGCGGCGCTGTTCTGGAGCTGGGGCGAGAATGACGACATTATCGCGCGCCTCGTCAAGAAGACGCTCTTCGTCGGCATTTTCGCGTATATCATCGGAAATTGGAGCGCGCTGGCCAATATCATATTTCAAAGCTTTGCCGGACTTGGCCTCAAGGCCAGCGGATCTGGCCTTGGCGCAGGCGATCTGCTGCAGCCGGGACGGGTCGCGCAGGTCGGTATCGATGCTGCCGCGCCTCTTCTTGCGTCGATGGCCGATCTGCTCGGCTATATAAGCTTCTTCGAGAACTTCCTGCAGATCATCATCCTGCTCGTCGCCTGGGCCTTGGTGGTCATCGCCTTCTTCATTCTGTCGATCCAGCTCTTCGTGACGCTCATCGAATTCAAGCTGACGACGCTTGCGGGCTTCGTGCTCATCCCTTTCGGCCTGTTCGGCAAGACCGCATTCATGGCCGAGCGCGTGCTTGGGAATGTCGTCTCCTCAGGGATCAAAGTACTCGTGCTCGCCGTGATTATCGGGATCGGCTCGACGCTTTTCGCCGAGTTTACCAGTGCCATTCCGGGCGAGCCGACCATCGAAGACGCACTAGCGATCGTGCTCGCCAGTCTTACCCTGCTCGGGCTCGGTATTTTCGGTCCCGGCATTGCGAATGGCATCGTCGCAGGCGGCCCGCAGCTTGGCGCAGGAGCTGCAGCTGGCACCGCTGTGCTGGCCGGCGGGGCAGCCGTCGGCGGCATTGCCGGCGCCAAGCTTGCGGGCGGCGCTGTAGCCAGCGCAGCATCCTCGGTCGCCAGTGGCGCATCGCGCGCTGCTGGAGGCACCACCATGGCCTATGCGACAGGTTCGGCAGGCAAGAGCGGCGGCGCCGCGGTTGCAGGCGGCATGGCCGGTGTCGGACGCGCCGCAGGCGGGGCTGCCCTCTCACCTCTGCGTAAGGCGGCGGATAGCGCCAAAGGAAATTTTCGCGAAGGTGCGCGCGCAGCGGCCAGCAATATGGGTGGCCGGGTTGCTTCCTCGTCGGGGTCGCCGTCTTCAGCGCAATCCGAAAGCGGCCCGCCGAGCTGGGCGAAATCCATGAAACAGCGACAGTCTCTGGGACATTCCGCGTCGCTTGCCGCGCACACCGTGCGCGCTGGCGACGGGCACGGAGCTGGAGCTTCCATCGACACTCAGGAAAAGGACTGACGGTTCATGTTTAAACGCCCTTCGATCCGATACGGCAAGACACCGCAAGCCGAGACACCTTACCAGCGCGCGGCCCAGGTCTGGGACGAGCGCATCGGTTCGGCGCGGGTGCAAGCGAGAAGCTGGCGCTATGCCTTTTTTGGTGCGCTCGCGCTGTCGGCAATCCTGACTGGCAGTCTCGTCTGGCAGAACGCGCGGGGAACCATCGTTCCTTGGGTGGTCGAAGTGAATAAACTCGGCGAAGCGCGTAGCGTCGCGCCCGCCAATGCCGCATTCGACCCAAGCGATCCGCAGATTGCGTTTCATCTTGCCCGGTTTATCGAAAACGTGCGCGCCATTCCCGACGATCCGATCGTGGTGCGCGAGAACTGGATGTCAGCCTATGACTTTGCCAGCGACAAGGGTGCGCTGGCGCTCAACGACTATGCGAGGGCCAACGATCCGTTCGCCGCGATCGGCCGCGAACAGGTTGCGGTCGATGTCACAAGCGTCATCCGCGCTTCGCCAAGGAGCTTCCGCGTGGCCTGGATCGAGCGCCGCTACCGTGACGGCTCGCTCGCCGAGACGAGCCGCTGGACCGCGATTCTGGGCATCGCCGTCCAGCCACCCACCAACGCGGATGCGCTTCGAACAAACCCGCTCGGAATATTCGTCACTTCCATCAACTGGTCAAAGGAGCTCGGCTGATGTCCCGCTCGCATACAATTCCCGCAATCGGCTTTTTCGGCCTTGTCTCGCTCGCTCTCGCCTCGCCTGCCGCAGCGACACCGGCCCCGCAAGCGGCGGCGTCAATCGACGCATTGGGCGCGCTCGCAGGGGCTTTCCCGGCCCTGCAAGACAACATCGGAATTCCTCACCTTTTCAGTTTGCGGCAGGCCTCCCCCACTGCCGCGCGCCGCTCCCCTGGGTCTGGCTCCGCCCCTGACCCCCAGAGCCAAGTGGGAGCGGCGAACGATGCCGCACGGGTCGAGCCCGACGATGTCGGCTTCGACAATGCGATCCAGCGCTATCCCTATAGCGAGGGCGCGCTGTTTCAGGTCTATACCAAGCCGGGCCAGGTGACCGATATCGCATTGCAGGAGGGCGAAAAGCTCGTCGGTCCCGGACCGGTTGCTGCCGGCGATACGGTACGCTGGATGATCGGCGATACGCTGAGCGGGACGGGCGCGACGGCGCGCGTCCACATCCTCGTCAAACCCACCCGGCCCGATATTGCGACCAATCTCGTGATCAACACCGATCGGCGAACCTATCATGTCGAACTGCGGGCGAACCCCAGTGTCTATATGGCGTCGGTCAGCTGGAGCTATCCGGCAGACGAATTGATCGCTCTTCGCCGGGCCGAAGAAGACGGAGCGCGCGCCGCGCCGGTTGCAAGCGGATTTGCGCTCGAGAATCTCAATTTCGACTACCGGATTTCGGGCGATAGGCCCGACTGGCGACCGGTGCGGATATTCGATGACGGGCAGCGCACCCTGATCGAGTTTCCGCCCGATATTGCGCAAGGCGAGATGCCGCCGTTCTTCGTTATCGGCGAGGATGGGCAGGCGGAGCTGGTCAATTACCGCGTTTCGGGCCGCTACCTGATTGTAGACCGCCTGTTCGAGAAGGCCGAACTGCGGCTCGGCGCCAGGCGCAGGCAGGTTCGGGTCAAAATCACCAATCGGGCGTGGGGCCGGTCATGAACAGTGAAGCCGAACCGGACCGGCCTAGTGATGCTGAATCCATCGTTCGTTTACGCGGAGAGGGACCGCGCGTCGTCCGCCTCTCGCGCAAAGCCATCGGCATCGCCAGCGCCGCTGCTCTGACACTGGTTGGCGGCGCGTTGATTTACGCCCTGCAACCGGTCTCGGAGGCAGGGCCGGATGAGCTGTTTGGAACCGAAACAGTGGCGGTCGCCGACGGTCTTGCTTCGGGCCCGAGCGACTATTCGCAGGTACCGCGTCTCGGCCCGCCGCTTCCCGGCGATCTCGGCGAGCCCATCCTCAATGCCCAGGATCGCGGAGCTGTCGCTGCGCTTCCACCAGTCGGATCGCAGCCCGCTGTGCCGCAGACGCAGGGAATAAGTCCCGCAGAGGCAGCGCGTCAGCGCATCGAGCAGGAGCGCGAAGTGGCGCGGGCCAGCGGGCTCTTCTTTGCGGGCGCTACGGCGGTTTCAAGCACCGATGCATCGCCCACAGCCAATTCGAACGCAGGGCAGCTTGTGAGCCGGGCCGATGCCGTGGGATCTGCGCCCGCTTTCCTCGAACGCCCGGCCGATCGGCGCACCTCTGCATTGCAGCAGGTCGCCGCGGCGCCGACGGATGCAGTGCTTCAGGCGGGCTCGGTCATTCCTGCCGCACTTATCACCGGCGTCCGGTCAGACCAGCCCGGCCTTGTGACCGCGCAAGTCACGCAGAATGTCTATGACAGCCTCACAGGGCGGATTCTGCTTATTCCCCAGGGCGCACGCCTGATCGGCGATTATGCGTCCGATGTCGGCTTCGGGCAGCGCCGCGTGCTTCTGGCATGGAATCGCCTGATCCTGCCTGACGGGCGCTCGCTGGTTCTTGAACGCCAGCCCGCCACCGACCCTTCAGGCTATGCCGGGCTCGAGGACGGCGTCGACTATCACTGGGGCGGGGTGGTCAAGGCTACTCTTGTCTCAACCCTGCTCGGCATCGGCAGCGAACTCGGATTGGGCGGTGACAGCGATCTCGTTCGCGCGCTTCGCCGGGGCAGCCAGGACACCGTCAACCGTGCAGGGGAGCAGATCGTCTCGCGCGAGCTCGATATTCGTCCGACGCTCACCATCCGCCCGGGCTACCCGGTACGGGTGCTGGTGACGCGTGATATTATCATGGAGCAGGTACGGTGACCCGGCTCAAACTCTCCGACATTACCGACGTCAAACCAGTCAAACTGCCGATCGAGATTTCTGCGCGCTTGCATAGTGACCTTGTCGCGTATGGTGTCGTGTTGAATGGGGGGAACGAAAGGGATGCTCCTCCACCGGAGCAACTCATTGCGCCCATGCTCGAGCGTTTCGTGGCTACCGACCGTGACTTTGCGAAGGCACGTCGTGCCGCAAAGCGAGCAGAGGTTTAGCAGTAGTCTCGCGTCGAGATTTTCGGTGGGTGGGCTGTCTCTCTGCGACTCAAAGCGGGCCACTCAATTGCGAAGAGCAACTGCTCAGCCAATTGTCTTTGGCGATCGTTCGCTGGCGGGCTCCACTGATCTGCCCAGCGCCGCTGAGAGAGTAGCGCCTACCCGGTCGGCGGCCTCTTTGGCCGGATCATAATCGATGTGGGCATAAATCATGGTCGAGCGCATATTGGCGTGGCCGAGGATAGCGCCAGTCATAGCGAGGGCTTCGCCACTCGAAGTGGCGATGGCACCCATGGTATGGCGCAGTGTGTGCGGCGTCACGTTCTTGAGACCGGCCTTGGCAACGATCTTTGGCCATAGTTTTTTGGTTCCCTGAAAGTAGCCTTCCCCGGAGTCCGCCGGGAATACATATTTGCTGTCATCGTTTCTTGAGATCGTCCTGATCAATCCGAGTGCCGCCCCTGAAAGTGGCCGGGTCGATTGCCCGGTCTTGCTGTCGGCCAGCACCAGCAATCCACGCTCGAAGTCTACTTCGTCCCATTTAAGCTCGACGATCTCCTGGCGTCGACAGCCGGTCAGGATCCACATGCGGGTGATGTTGAGAGCCTTCGGATTAAAGCCCTCTTCCTCTAGCTTGTCACAAGCTTCGCCGAGCTTCCTGATTTCGGCGAGTGACAGAAAACGCGTCCTTCGACCGTCGGTTTTCTTGACCACGGCTTTCTCGCAAGGGTTCGAATCGACCAGTTCTCGTCGGACTGCGAAGCTGTACATGGCGGAAAGGTCCCGAAATGCTTTTCGGGCAGCACCGGGACCGCCGCGCACGACAATACGTTTTCGGTGGCCGATCTTCTGGTCCTTACGTGACTTGCCCTGCTCGACATCGCGGAAGAAACGTTCGATATCGCCAGCGGTCAGTTCGTTGATCCGCTTATGACCGAGCAGGCGAACCACGTGATGACGCAAGCGACCAATCGTGTGTTTCTTGGTCAAAGGTTTCATCGGCTCGCCCTGCCGTAGCCCGCGCTGGATATAGCATCCTTCTTCTTCATAGAGATCGACCAGCCCGGCGATCTTCAGTTCAAGGCGCTTGGCATTGCGTTCGGCCGCAGGGTCGGCACCAAGAGCTGCTGCTGCAAGAACCTCCTTGGCGCGCTTTCGTGCCTGCTCGACAGTCAGCGCACCAAATCGACCGATCGACACGAAGCGTTTGGGTGCCGAGCGGCCGCCGCCTTCGGCCCGGTAGCGAACAACGAAAGTCTTGATCCCGCTTGGGCCTACTCGCACCCCGAAACCCGAAATCTGACTGTCCCAGATCTCATAGCGCCTAGATCTTGGCGCCGTCGCATCAAGCAAACGCTTTGTGATCAAAATCGACTTGGGACTCGCCATTTTATGCTCCGTCAAGCGACCCCAACCTTGGGTGTCGGGGTGACCACCGGGTGACCACGGGAACGGAAATCGCCGGTCACCTCTGGAAAAGCCTAGCGTAGCCGAACTCAAAAAATAATCAAGATATCAGATATTTGAGGGCATTTTGGCGTAGAATCGAAAAGCATAGAAAAGGCGACTGGGAAGTTTGCCAAGGTTGGGGTCGGGCGTTCGAATCGCCTCGCCCGCTCCATTTTCTTCCAGCGATGTCAGCATCCGGCCGGGCTTGTTCCGGGCGCGGGGAAGGCTGCGTCGTCGCTCCCCCGGCCACGCCGTTTCGCCCGTCTGATAGCGGTTGAGATAGACACCATACGCGCGGCGCGCCGGATATTGGCGCAGCCGATTGCCGCCGCCCTGTCGTTCTCTCTTTCTATTCGGAGAAAGGCCCGAACGTTCTCACGCCCGGGCCCGGATACGGTCGGCCCTGGAATCCAGGGGTGGAGGATCTGGCCGACCGGATCCTATCGGGAATTCATGCGTCAGAGCTCGAAATTGATCGAGGCGCGCAGACCGTATCCGATCTTGTCGTTGCGCTCCTCGACCGAGAACTCGCCGCTTACCGTGTAGAATTCGTCCCCGGCCTGGCCGCGCAGCCGCGCGAACCAGCCGCTCGAACTCTGGTCCGGGAGCAAGGTGAAGCTTTCTCCATCGCCGAACCGCGCGGTGGTGCCGCCCAGTTCGCCCGCGAGGATTTCGCGCCAGCCGCCTTCTGCTTCGAGGCGCATCCACAGGTCGTCGCCGCGCCGCATCCCCAAAAGGTCGAAGCCGAGCGCTGTCGCGAGGTTGAGCCCCAGCTCGTCACTCGTCCGATCCTCGACCGAAAGATCGAGCGCCGCGCCCCCGCCGGTCTCGTCGTAGCCGTTCTCGTCAAGGCGAATGTAATCGACGAAAACGGACGGCCGGAAGAAGAAGAATTGCGAGCCGCCCTCGACCGAAGCACCGGCCATCAGCGAAACGACATTGCCCGACCAGTCGCGTTCGATCGTGCGGGCCAGCGTTTCCTCGCCGTTCATGCCGATGAACTGGCGCGAGCCGTCGAAGTCGGTGAAGCCATACGACCCGCGCGCGAAGGAGGAGAAGGCACCCCAGTCGCCGCGCCAGTAGAGCGCCGCCTCATAGGTGTTCGACAGCACGGTGTTCTCCGGGCCGTTGTCATAGCGGTTCCACAGCCAGCTTGCGCTCGCGCCGACCCTACCGATGCCGGTGACGAGTTCGGCGCCGCCCGAAAACCCGAGACCATCGAGATCGTAGCCGGCACTTTCCTGCTCGTCCTTGCTCGAACCCCAGCCGGCGCCCTCGAATGTCAGGCGCAGCTTGCCGGTCGCTTCGATCGGTCCGTCGCCGTCGGCCAGGCGCCGGGCGAAGGTGCGCATGCCGAGGCTCAGCCCCTCGAAAGCGCCGCCCGCATGATCGGGCAGGGCCTGCGCCACCGTGGCGCGGAACAGATCCTTATCGGTAATGCCGAGGAATACGCCGGCGACGTCGTCATCTTCGGCCAGCGCGGCGTAGAGCGCGTCATAGGCAGCGCCCTGCGCACGGTTCAGACCCAGGTCCTCATTGGCCTTCCGCTCGATGTCGACCATCACCAGACCCGCAGCTTCCTCGATTGCCAGCGCGGCGTCGTACATGAAGGGGACCAGCGTGTTGTCGGACACCAGATCGTCGGCGCCGGTGAGGCTGCCCGCGGTGATCACGGTATATGTGCCTTCGGCAGCGGCGATATCGGTCAGGCGCAGCTTGAGCTTGGCGCCGTCCGCGAAGCTGGCATTGCCGCCGACGGTGATCGCGCTTCCTTCGCCCGCTTCCTTGCTCAAGGTGGCAACGATGATGCCTTTTGCCCCGACCTCGAGCGAAGCGATCGTCGTTGGCGAGGCCAGATCGAGCGTTCCGCCTTCGAGCGCGACCGCAACATTCTGGCTGTCGACGAAGCGGCCCGAGAACGCGCTATTGTCCGACAGCGTGACCGCAGCCGCGCCGCCAGCGAAATCAGCCGTGCCGGAGAAGGATGAGGTGCCGGAGAGTGTCAGCTCGTCCGCCTGCCCGCCGAAATCCACCCGTCCGGAAAACTTTGCATCTCCCGCCATCAACAGCCGGTCCTGACCCGAACCGAAGGCAACATTGCTGGCGACCACGCCGTCCGCGATCTGGAGCAGGTCGCTACCGGTCCCGAACCGGATATCGCCTTCGATCACGGGAGCAGCCACACCCGAACCCACCGCGGTCTGCCGGACCGTGGCTCCCGAGGACACGTTCGACAGGTCGATGGCGATATTACGCCCCGAACCCGCCTTTGCACCGCTCGCCACGATCTTGCCGCTGTTCTCGACGAGCTCAAGCGTGCCGCTGTTGTCGACGATGGCGATCGCGGTGCCGTCCTCGCCCCCCGAAGTGGCCCTGATCGTACCGCTGTTGCGCAGGTGCGGAAGCGTGGCGCCCTGGTCGATCGATATGGCGGTCGCGCGGCTATCCGCATCCTTGCCGGTCGTCGCCGCGATGCTCCCCGAAACGCGCAGTTCGCCGGTGGACGCTCCACCGCCAAACCGCAGCGCGGTCGCATTGGCATCCTTCGACGTCGCTTCGACCGCTCCTGCGACCGCGATGCCCTTTTCGATTGTCACGTCGCCGCCGCGTCCGCCGATCACCAGGCCGTTGCCATCGACACCGGCGTAGACGCCGTTCCCGGCAATACTGCCATCGACAATCAGGCCGAAGCCCGACCCGGTTGCGGGAACCGCGCCGATCGCGATGTCGCGGCCGGTCGCGCCGATCACGACTGCGGGCGCAGCACCATAAGACACGACCTTCGCGCTGCCTTCCTTGGCGTCCTCGATGCCGTCCTTGTCCTCGTCGGGATCGTCCTTGTCGGCATCCTTTGGCGGGACCGCGAAGTAAATGCCCTTGGCGACATCGCCTTCGATCACCAATGCGCTCCCGCCCTGCAGCAGGTCGTCGTCGTCGAGCTTGGACGGGTCCGTCGGCGCAGTCGTATAACGATAGCCGGTCGCCGCGATGGTGCCCTGGACCACCAGCGCGCCATCGATATCGCCGCCCAGATGCGCGGCGGAAGACCCTTCCCCGGCTGCTGATATGGTCCCGGCCAGGCGGACATTACCGGTCACGTCGCCGACCTCGACGCCAACGCTGTCGTCGCCAAGGACGCTGGTCTTGCCATCGTGAACGAGGTCGCCATCGAGCAGGCCGGCTACGGAAATCCCGGCGGACTCGTTGCCTTCGACAGTGATCGTGCCGCTATGGCGGATATCGCCGACCAGGTTTCCGCGAACGCGGATGGCTACGCGGTCACGCCCGACCGCGAAGGGTCCGTCGAAATCCTTGTCGTTGTCGATGTCCTCGGGCGTATAGGTTTCGTCGATCGTTATCGTACCCGAGTTGACGATGTCGGCCTGGCGGTCGCCGACCACTTCGATGCCGCTTGCGCCATCGGCATTGGTGACCACGATCTTGCCAGCATTTGTCGTATCGTGATCGCCATCGACGGTAATCGCCGAACCGGCGGTCAGCTCGATCGAACCCTTGTCGGTCACCTTGACTGCATCGCCTGCCCCGCCCTTCAACTGCGATGTGCGGATCGGCTGCGTGCGCTTGTCTTCAATGAGCGTCTGCGCGGCGAGCGGAACGGCCAGGGTCGCCAGAGCGGTCCCGGCCAGCAGGTATCGATACATATGAAATCCTCCGTCTGGTTGCAGACGAGACGGAGACAGCGGCGCGATGCCTTGGAAAAAAGTGCCGCGCCGTGCGGCTAATTCCGCCAGCGCGGCGTTCAGAAGGAGAAATCGACTCCGATCCGGATGGTGCGCGGGCGCAGCGGTGTCACCTGTTCGCGCATAACGGCAAACGGCGTGCCGAGGGCGAAGCGATTGCCTTCACTATCGGCCAGGTTGGTGATCGAAAGGGTCCCGCCGATCCGTTCGTTGCCGATGCGGACCAGCAGCCCGCTGTCGAGATAGTCGCCCTGCAAATCGCCCAGTTCGGGGCCGATGCCGAGACGGGACTTGCCGATGTAGCTTGCCCATAAGCGGCCATCGAGATCGAGACCGCCGCCGAGGTAGCGCGCATATTCCAGCCCCAGACGGCCCGAGAATTCCGCGATATTGGGGACGTGGGTAATCCGGCTGAAGGCGAGCAGGACAGGTTCGTCGATCTCGCTCCGGTTGAGCGTCGCGCCGCCGGTCAGGCGCAGATCGTCGGTCAGGAACGCGCCACCCGACGCGCTGATGGTCCAGACACGGCCGTCACCGATATTGGCCGTGCTCGGAAGCCCGAGGTCGTCGATGAAATCGGCCTGGATGTCGCTCCATCGGGTGTAGGACAGGTTCAGCGCCAGATCGAAGGAATCGATTCCCGCGCGCCCGTGACGCGCCCCCACTTCCAGCGTCCGGGCGTGGTCGTCGCGGAAGCGGCGGACGAATTCGCCCTCGATTGCCAGGCCGCCCGGGCGGAAGCCCTCCTGATAGCGGGCATAGAGGCTGGTCTTCGGCCCCAGCGAGGCGAGCAGCGAGGCCGAGGGCAGGATCGCCGACTGGTCGCGGCTCGCCGTGGTCGCTGCGCGCTCCACCAGCAAGGCAAGCGGCACGTCTTCGGCGCTTCCGCCCAGGCGGGCATGGGTGAAGCGGGCACCCAGTGTCGCGATGAGGCCAGCGCGCAAGCGGTAGGACCCTTCGCCGTAGAGCGTGGCTTCGGTAATCGTATTGAGCACGCCCGTCGTAGCGGACCGCTGGTTTTCCCGTTCGAGCGAACGGTTCAGCTGCGTGCGGTTGTCGATCAGGCTTATCCCGGCGAGCCAGCCGAACCGGCGCTCCTCCAGGGGCAGCCAGACCCGTGTTTCGTGTGCGAACATGCGCGTTTCATTGCGCTGGATGAAAACACGATCTTCGGCATCGGGCATCGTGGCATCGTAACGCTCCTCGAGCTCCTGACGGGCAAGTCCGGTCGTGGAGCGCAATCCCAGCGCGCCGATCTGTCCGGACAGAACGAGTTGCCCGTGAAGATAGTCGGCATCCGAACCTTCACGGACGCGCGCCGTGCTCTCGTAGCGTTTCCCCTCGCGTGCGGCATACTGGCTGTCGGAAGCATGGGTGGATTGCGCGAGGCCGATTACGTCCACGGTCCATTGCGGGGCGAGTTCGAGCCGGGCGATCGCACGGCCCGCCATGATACTTGTGCGGTTCACGTCGCTGCTGCCGAGCAGCGGCTTGTCGATATACCCGCCCTCGCTGGCGGCATCGAGCGTGATGCGAAGCGCGGCCTTTTCCGCGGCCAGCGGGACGTTGGCGGTCGCGCTCGCATCGAGGCTTCCGGCCCCGTGCTGGGTCAGCGCCCCGCCCACAGTGGCGCGGAAATCCCGCCGGTCGAGTTCGGGCATGTTCGGCACCAGGCGAATGATGCCACCGAGCGAACCCGCCCCGTAAAGTGTGCCCTGCGGCCCTTCGAGAACTTCGACGCGTTCGAGATCCGACAGCCTGAGGTCGGGATCGGGTGCATTGTAGCTGAGCCGCATATCGCCGAGGTACTGGCCGACCGTTGCCTGCGTCGGCCCGGTGAAACTGGAATCGGCAATTCCGCGAATGAACAGCTTGTTGCGCCCGCTTCCAAGATAGGTCGAGGAGACGGTCGCGATCCGCTGGGTGATCTTTTCGGTCCCGCCGATACCGCCGAGGGCAAGTTCCTCGCCATCGACGATCAACACCTGCGCGGGGAGATCTTCGAGCCGTGTATCGCGCTTGCTGGCGACGACGACGATCTCTTCCATGGGGGCCGGTGGGGGAGGGGGCGATTTGGCAGCTGGCCGTGGCAGCGGCTCGGGCCGCCGCGCCGTGCGCGCGAACCGCACAGCCCTGCGCGGTTGCTGTTCGAGACGCCACGAGGAATTACCGATGGCAACGGCCTTCGCGTCGACGCTTTCGGCCAGTCGCCGGACGGCCTGACGGGCGCTCATACGGCCGCGGATGCGCGGCGCGGGCCGCTGGGCAAGCACCGGGTCGCTAACCACGATGCTCGTGCCGGTTTGCCGCGCGATGGCGATGGCCGATTCTGCGACAGTGCCCGGAGCTATGTCGATCGAAGCGTCGCGCGCAGCGGCTTGCGCGGGAAGACAGGCCGCCAGGGCAACAAGGGCATAGGGAGCGTGCCGCATGGTCAGCGAGACGCGAGGATCCAGGCCTCGCCGCGCCGCTCGACCGAGACCCCGAGCAGGGGACCCAGCGAAGCCGGGTCTGCGCGCAGGGGGTCGAGGGCAATGCTGCCTGAAATGGGCCGCTCGCCGCTGGTCTCGGAAGCCCGGTAGTCGATTCCGCTTGCCCGCGCGATGTCGGCGGCGACATCGGCCAGGGGAGCGCGGAGGAAAGTCAGCCGTCCCTCGCGCCACTCGCCGACCTGATCCAGCGGAATGTTTGCAAGCTCGTAGGTTGCACTGGCCCTGTCGAAGGTAAGGATGCGGCCCGGTTCGATCCGGGCGTTCTGTCTTGCCGGATTATAGATGACCGCGCCTTCGGACACGCCGACACCGACCTCGGAGCGCCGGATGCTGACATCGAAAACCGTCCCGGCATCGACCAGCGTGGCGCTGCCGACATCGACCCGGAACGGGTTGCTCTCGTCATGGCGGATTTCGAACAGGGCACGGCCGCGCTCGAGGCGGGCGTAACGATCCCGGTCCGGATCGACGATCAACTCGGTGTCGCCGGCCATGACAATCACGCTCCCGTCCTCAAGCGCGATCTGGCGCGTTTCGCCGGGCACGGTGCGATAGACCGAGGTGGCATCGTTCACCTGCCAGACCCACAGCGCCGCCACCAGCGCGAGACATGCGGCAAGTGCGGGAGCGAACCAGGGTCGCCGGGGGGCGGGGCGCTCTTCGTCGATATCATTGGCAGGTTGGACTTCGAGCATGGCGGCGCCCTCTTCCGCTGCCAGCATGACATGGTCGTAGGCCGCCGCATGCTCGGGCGATTGTTCGAGCCAGTCGGTAAAGCGCGACCAGTCCTCGAATCCGGGCTCGGACGTCCTTACCGCCCAGACGGCGGCCTCATCGAGAATGTTGCGATCAAGCGCCATAGATTGTTGCTCCTGCCCTATAGACGGAGTCCCTGCGTTCATTCCTCATCGAGCCGCTCCCTGAGTTCGGCGAGAACCCGGTAAATGGCGCGCAAATCACCTTCGACGGTACTGATGCTGACGCCGAATTCCTCGGCAATGGCGCGCTGGGCGATACCGTCGATGCGGCTGCGCCGAAAGATCTTCACCGCCCGGTCGGGAAATTCCGCCAGCGCCTCTTCCACCTTGCGGGCGAATTGCCGGCCGGCGATCACGCGCTCGACCGAAGGGCTGTCGGATATGCCAGGCACCGGTCCGGAACTGGCTTCGGTCCATTCCTTCTCCCGCACGGCGGATTGCCTTGCGGAACGATACCGATCGATCATCGCCATATTGGCCGCGCGGTAGAGATAGGCCATCGGCGCGCCGACGGGACCGGCTGGCCTGCGGGCAATCTTCAGCCAGACCTCCTGCAATATGTCCTCGGCATCGTCACCGGCGCCGCGCGCCACGAGGAAACGCAGAAGCGGTTGCCGGTTCGCAAGGAAGACGGCCTGCAGTCCATCGTCCGGATCCTCGGTCACGGCAAGCTTCACCCTTCCCACTTCTCGATTCGCGCACAGCCGCCTCGCGTGCAGGTGAACCGCAATCGCTGAACCGGAGACAACGAGCCGTCCGCGCGGCGCTGCCGACAGGTACGAACGGTTCCATCGCGCCGCAAGCGGCTGCGATCAAGGCAATTGAACGAGGACTCCGTCTCTTGGGCGAGGCGGCAGTCGAAGGCTGTCTCGCAAGTGATCCCGGCAAGCCGGGCAACTCGCGAGCGCATTCCCTCGCACCTCCGAGTTAATGAAAGGAAAGACTATGAAAGCTATTTTCTTGATCGGCGCTGCGGCCATGGCTCTGGCGGGCACCTCGGCACAGGCGCAGGACGTCTCTGGCTTCCGTATCGAGGGCCGCCTCGGGTGGGAAAAGGCCGGCGCCGAAGCCGTGCTTCCCAACCCGGAAGACGACGAAGACGAAACCGGCGACGAATTCCTCGTCGGCAAGGACAAGGATGACGGCCCTGCCTACGGGATCGAAATCGGCTACGACTTTCAGATCGGCGACAGCTTCGTCGTCGGTGCCTATGGCGGTGTCGACCTGTCGGACAGCAATATCTGTGTCGAACTGGTCGAAGACGATCTCTCCTGCGCCCAACTCGGCCGGACCTTCACCGCGGGTCTGCGCGCAGGCGTGCCGTTCGGCAGGAATTCGCTCATTTATGCAAAGGGCGGCTATTCCAACGGCAAGCTCGACCTGAGCTACGATCCCGATGTCACCGACAATGACGACGAGGAACCCGGCGAAATCGCTGCCTTCTCGGAAAAGCGCGACGGCTATCACCTCGGTGCCGGCGCCGAAATCGGGATCACCTCGAGCATCTATGCCAAGCTCGAATATGTCTACACCGACTTCGGCAGCGATTCCTATCTCCTCGACGAGGACGAAGAGACGTCGATCGATGTCCAGAGCGATCGCCACCAGGTCCTCATCGGCCTGGGCCTGCGGTTCTGAGCGGTGCGGCGGGGAGGGGGGATCCTCCTCCCCGCCCAATCAGGCGGAACGACAACCCATCCATAGGATCATTCTCACGACATGGGATCGCATGCGCTGAAAGCCTTCGCCCTGTTGTGTGCAGGCATTCTCTTCTGGCTCCTCGCATCCCGGGTTGCGGGCGCAGGCAAGCCCTGGGAAAGCGATGCTTACTGGTACTTCTGGTACCCACTCTGTCTCGCCCTTGCGGGAATGGCGGGGTTTTTCCTGCGGGATGACGGCTGGATCGCGGGGGGAATACTCGTCTTCTCGCAGATCCCTGTGATGTGGTTGCAAAACGGCCTTGGGGCGGCCGGATTGTTCATCTCGTGTATTCTAGCGATCCACGGGGTCGCGATTGCGATGCTCGCCGGTCGGATAGCCCTCCGGATACGCGCCCAATGACCGGTCGCTTCCCGGCGCAATTCGTCGCCTTTGCGAATGCATTCGTCGATTAGCCTGCAGGGCGCAGAGAAAATCCTTGCGCGCCCGGCCAGCGTCGCTAACACACAGGATATGTTGTATCGTTCAAAGCACTCGCTTCGCCTTGTGGTCTCCACCCTCTCGCTAGCGGCCATGCTGGCCGCCGGTCCGGCTTTGGCCCAACAGGTCGATACCGAACCGGAGGCGGAGCCGGACGCGCCCCCGGCCGAAGACCTGCACGACCGCCGGATCAACTATCAGGGCCAGATCATCGTCAGCGCGCAGGGCCTGCGCGAATTCGACCTCCTGGCAGGCACCAGCGTCGTCGAGGCAGACGAATTGCAGCGCAATATGGATGGGCAGCTCGGCGAAGTGCTCGCCAGCCTGCCCGGCGTTTCGGCATCGGGCTTCGCGCCGGGCGCCTCGCGCCCGATCCTGCGGGGCTTCTCGGGCGAACGCGTCAAGGTGCTGGTCGACGGCATCGGCGCAATCGATGCCTCCAACACATCCGACGATCACGCCGTCTCGATCGACCCGCTGACCGCCGAAAGCATCGAAGTGCTGCGCGGGCCTGCCGTGCTGCTGTTCGGTAGTCAGGCGATCGGCGGCGCGGTGAACGTGATCGACAAGCGGATCCCGCGCCGGGTTCCGGACGAGCCGGTGCATGTCGATTTTGTCGCCCGCACCGACACCGCCAGCGATCTGCGCGAATTCGGCGGCTCGGTCGATGTGCCCTTCGGCACCAGCGGCTTCGTGGCGCATATCGACGGATCATGGCGCGAAAGCGACGATCTCGAGATCGCCGGGTTCTCGGTGGCTCCTGCGCTGCGCGCCGAAATCCTAGCAGATGCTGCCGAAGAAGAGGACGAGGGCGAGTTCGAAGAGGCCGAGGAACTACGCGAGGCCGCCGACCAGCGCGGCGTGCTGCCCAATAGCGCGACCGAAACCTGGACTGCCAATGGGGGTCTCGCCTTCTTCAAGGGCGATAGCAATCTGGGTGTTTCCTTCGGCGTCTACGACACTGCCTATGGGGTTCCCGGCCGGCCGGGTGCGGGGCATCATCATGGCGAGGAAGAAGACCATGAGGACGAGGATCACGACGAAGACGAGCAGGGCGAGGATGAGCATGGCGAAGAGCAGGTCAGCATCGGCCTGCGCCAGTATCGCGCCGATCTGCGTGGCGATATCTTCCTCGGCGAAGGGTTCTTCGAGCGGCTGAAAATCCGCGCGGGTTATTCGGACTATACCCATACCGAATTCGAAGGCGACGAGATCGGCACGGTGTTCGAGGTCGAAGGCCTCGAAGCGCGGGCTGAGCTGGTCCAGAATACCTCGGGCGCCTGGCGCGGTTCGCTGGGCACCCAATATTACTTCCGCGATTTCGAAGCGGTCGGCGCGGAAGCCTTCGTGGCGCCCAACCGCACCGAACAGATCGCCTTTTTCGCGCTCCAGGAATATGGCGACGGCCCGTTCGAAGTCGAAGGCTCGCTACGCTACGAGAACACCAGGGTCGATGCGACCGCGCTGGGTATCGAACGCAGTTTCGACACCTTCTCGGGCGCGATCGGTCTGGCCTACGAAGTTTCGCCAACCGTCCGGACGGGGATCAACCTGTCCCGCGTGGCGCGTGCACCGGCGGGCGAGGAACTGTTCTCCAATGGCCCGCATATTGCCACCCAGGCGTTCGAGATCGGCAATCCCGATCTCGATATCGAACGCGCCTGGGGCGCGGAAATCTTCGCCCGCGGCAGCGTGGGCGGGGCGCGCTTCAGCATCGCCGCCTATCGCAGCTGGTTCGACGATTTCATCTACCTTGCTCAGAACGGCGAGGAAGAAGACGATCTACCGGTGTTTCTCTTCCTCCAGCAGGATGCGACCTACACCGGGATCGAGGGCGAAGTGGATTTCGACCTGATCGATACCGGCGATTTCACCATCGGGACCGAGCTGCAGGGCGACTATGTCCATGCTAGGCTCGCCGACGACAGCTTCGTGCCGCGGATTCCGCCGCTTCACCTCGCTGCCGCGTTGACCGCTTCGACCGATGCCTTCGACCTGCGCGGCGAAGTGGAATGGTATGACGACCAGACCGACATCGCGGCGTATGAAACGGCGACCGAGGGCTACACCTTCGTCAATGCCGCGCTCGCCTGGCGCCCGCTGCATGGGAACGAGTCGATCACGCTGATGCTCAAGGCCGATAACATCTTCGATGTGACCGCGCGCCGCCACACCAGCGTCACCAAGGATTTCGTGCCGCTGGCGGGGCGCAATTTCAGCGCGAGCATCCGCGCCAGCTTCTAGGCCGGGTCAGACACTGTCGGCGGGGCGATCGCTGCGGGCAGCCGCGGCGGTCGCCCCTTCGGCTATCCCTTCGGCATGTGCGGCCTTGACCTCGGCATCATGCGCGCGGTCACGTTCGCGCCACAGGCCGACCTGGCCGCGGACCTGGCCATAGGCGAACACCATCAGCAGACCGCCGATGATGGCGACGTTCTTGAGCGCCATCGCCGCCTGTGTCTGGTCGGTCACCTGTTCGTGGAAGAACAGCGTCGCCAGCGCGGTGAAGACGAGCAGTGCGAGGCTGGCCAGCCGCGTCATGAAGCCGCTTGCCAGGATCAGCCCCGCCACGACCTCGAACACGCCCACGGCAAGCGCAAGACTGCCGGGAAAAGGCGATTCGGCTTCCATGTAGGCAGCGGTCGCCGCCGGATCCATGACCTTGCCGAGCCCGGCCATGACGAACAATGCGCCGAGTAGGATACGCCCGATCAGCGCTGCGATGGTAGCCATTGTCTCTCTCCCCTGTGATGTTGTTCGGCGCCGCCGGTGCGACCCCGCCTCCTACTCCTCGACTGCGAACCGCAATTCGGCGTGGTCGCGCAGGCGTTCGACCAGCGCTTCGCCGAGGAACGAACCGGGCGTGCCGACGCCGCCTTCGGCATCGCTGTCGAGCAAGGCCATGCCGGTTTCGGCCAGCATCCGGCTGGTCGAGCCATAGCCGGGATCATACTTGCCCTTGACCCCGTAGTGGAGCCGTTTGCCATCGGGCCATTCGCCCACGAACAGCACATCGTAATACCCGTTCTCGCGCTCGTCCTTGCTCGGCCCTTCGCCGGGCTTGGGGGGCTTGGCGCCAAACGGGTTCTTGAGCATGTCGACCACTGCATTGGCCGCCGCCTTGCCCGCTTCGCCGGGGCTGGTGAGCATCATTTCGTCATAGCGGAAGTCCTCGCCATAGGGATGCCCGCGCAGGAAATTGGTGCGATGGACGTTCTTGGTGTTGATCGTCGCCATGATGAACGGCGCGGCCCATTTGCCCAGCTCATCCTCGTAATGCGGGATCATGCCCGAAGGCTGGTCGGGGCCGTCGAAACCGGGGGCGAGGCCGAAGGGATCGTTGAGCACCTTGATGATCCCGGGGTTCTTCGCCGCCGCCTTCATCGTCGCGGTCAGGCTGGCCGCGGTGCCGCCCGAGAAGGTGCCTTGCATCGCGCGGACGCGGCCCTTGACGCGCGGCGCGGGCGAACCGTGGCGGGCGAGTGCTTCATGCTGGAGCATCAGCACGCCAAGATCGAAAGGGATCGAATCGAACCCGCTCGAAAAGGTGATCCGTGCGCCGCTGGCCTTGGCGGCTTCGTGGTGGAGATCGATCTGCTCGCGCATCCATGCCGGTTCGCCGCACAGATCGGCGTAGTCGGTGCCCGTCTTGACGCAGGCGGCAACCAGCTTGTCGCCGTAGAGCTGGTAGGGGCCGACGGTGCTGAGGACGACCTTGGTCCGGCGGCACATCGCTTCGAGGCTGGCGGGATCGTCGGCATCGGCGACCACCAGCGGGGTCGTGGCCGGTGCGCCGATTTCGTCGCGGACCGCTTCGAGCTTGTCCATGCTGCGTCCGGCCATCGCCCATTTCGGCCCATCCGCCGCTGCGCCATATTCACGCACGAAATGCTCCGCGACGAGGCGCCCGGTATATCCGGTGGCGCCATAGACGATGATGTCGAATTCGGTGTCGGCCATGTGTCTCTCCTTTGCCGCCTGAATGCGCGTGGCGGGCGGGAGAGTCAAAGACGTTACGGCGTGCGCGCAATGCGCGGGAGGACGCCCGACTGGCTCGAAATCGCCAGCAAGCGTCCGTCTTCGGCGAAGTGCCGGGCGCTGCCGTGCACCACCCCGCGATCGAAGGCGGCAAGCTCGGTCACCGTCAGGACCCAGCCATCGTCCGCCGACTGGATATAGCGATAGGTATCGTCGAGGCTCGATCCGCCGCGCGAAGCAGGATGCGCGCCGAGGAAGAAGTCCGAGACAATTGCCAGCCAGCCCGAATCCGCGGGAAAACCCGCCTGCGAACGCGACCACAGCGCCTGGATGCCGCGCGCGTCGTCCTGCAGCGCCACGCGGGTCTCGAGCTGGTCGCCCAGCGTACCGGGAACACCCCAGCCGCGATCGCCCGGTTCGCATTCGGCTGCGGGCGGGACATCGGGCATTGCGGCGAAGATGCGCTGCTCGCTCGGCTCGCGCGCACCCAGCGCCGCGCTGACGCGGTGGGTCAGCCGGCCGTTGCTGCGAATTTCCGCCTGCCATTGGCCCACCGACTGGCCGCCGCCGCACTGTTCGCAGGAAACGACCAGTTCCTCTGCATGCGTGGTCGGGGCGAGGAACTGGATGTTCGACCACAGCAGCGACTGCCCGCTCGCGAGTTCGAGCGCGTCGACCGCCGCCGCCAGCGCGACCCCGCCCATCACATGCGGTGCGCCTTCGGGCCCAACCGTGGCAGGCGGCATGACCGGCAGGACGTATTCGCCCTCGCGCTCGCCCGGCGCGACACGCCAGAAAGGGAAGCGCGAAACGCTCATCCGATCGCGGTCACAGCCGCGGCAGCGTCACGCCGCGCTGACCCATGTATTTGCCCGCGCGGTCCCGGTAGGTGGTCTCGCAGCGCTCGTTGCCCTGCAGGAACAGGAACTGGCACGCGCCTTCATTGGCGTAGATTTTCGCGGGCAGCGGGGTGGTGTTGGAAAACTCCAGCGTCACATGGCCTTCCCAGCCGGGCTCGAGCGGGGTGACGTTCACGATGATCCCGCAGCGCGCATAGGTGCTCTTGCCGAGGCAGATCACCAGCACGTCTTCGGGCACGCGGAAATATTCGACCGTCCGTGCCAGCGCGAAGCTGTTGGGCGGGATCACGCAGATGTCAGTTTCGCGGTCGACCAGGCTGTCGCCGTCGAAGTTCTTCGGATCGACCACCGCGCTGTTCACATTGGTGAAGATCTTGAACTCGGGCGCCACGCGCGCGTCGTAGCCATAGCTCGACAGCCCGTAGCTGATCACCCCTTCGCGGCGCTGCGCCTCAACGAAGGGTTCGATCATGCCCTCGTTCTGCGCCTTGTCGCGGATCCATTTGTCGGAAAGAATCGCCATGGGAGAGGAATTCCCGAAGTGAGGGGCGGGGGCAAGCGGGAGGCGGGATTTATCCCGTATCGCGGCGATTGCCGGGTCTTCAATGCACCCGTACCCCATCCGCTCGGCCTGAGCTTGTCGAAGGCCATACGCCCAGCCTATCCTCCAAGAATGGCCTTCTTCGCGTATATCCTGCGCTGCAACGATGGCAGCTACTACACGGGCCATACGGAGGACCTCGAAATTCGGATGGCACAGCACCAAACCGGTGCACTCGGAGGGTATACCGCCAAGCGCCTTTCGGTGGTGCTGCTATGGTCGCAGGATTTTGCGACGCGCGATGAGGCGTTCGACGCCGAACGCCAGATCAAAGGCTGGAGCCGGGCGAAGAAAGAGGCGCTAATCGCAGGCGACTGGAGCAGGGTGACCGAACTCGCGAGGAACAGACAACATTGACGCCATAGCCGCGCGCGGCTGCGCGTGGCCTTCGACAGGCTCAGGCTGAGCGGAGGTGGGTGGCCCTAGTGCCTCATCTAGCTCGCCAGTAGCGTGGCGTTGCCCCCGGCGGCGGTCGTGTCGATGCATACCACGCGCTCGGTCGCGAAGCGCGCGACATAGTGCGGGCCGCCGGCCTTGGGGCCGGTGCCCGACAGGCCCTCGCCGCCGAAGGGCTGGCTTTCGACCACGGCGCCGATCTGGTTGCGGTTGACGTAGAAATTGCCGACCTTGGCGCGCGCCTCCACGAAGGCGCGCGTGTCATCATTACGGCTGTGGAGCCCCAGCGTCAGCCCGAAACCGGTCGCATTGATATCTTCCACGACGCGCTCGAGGTCGGACGCCTTCCAGCGGACCACGTGCAGGATCGGGCCGAAGTTCTCGCGCTTCAGGTCGAGGATCGAATCCATCTCGATGATCGTCGGTGCGACGTAGCAGCCGGCATTGGCCCCGCGGTGCAGGCGGCGGCGCCAGACCGGTCGCCCGCCCTTCTTGCGGCGCGCGACATGGCGTTCGAGCGAGGATTTGGCATCCATGTCGATCACCGGGCCGACATCGGTCGCAAGGTGTTCGGGATTGCCGATCGTCAGTGCTTCGAACCCGCCGCGGATCATCTTCAGCATGTCATCATAGACATCGTCCTGGATGTAGAGGACGCGCAGTGCCGAACAGCGCTGGCCGGCGCTCTGGAACGCGCTGGCGACGACATCGCGCGTGACCTGTTCGGGCAGCGCGGTGGAATCGACGATCATTGCGTTCTGCCCGCCGGTCTCGGCGATCAGCGTGGCGATCGGCCCTTCGCGTGCCGCCAGCCCGCGGTTGATCGCCTGCGCGGTCTGAGTCGAGCCGGTGAAGGCAACGCCTGCAATGCGCGGATCCGACGTGATCATCTCGCCGACATCGCCCGCGCCGGGCAAGAGCTGGAACGCCGCTTCGGGAATGCCCGCTTCATGGCACAGGCGCACTGCGAGCGCGGCGATCAGCGGGGTCTGTTCGGCAGGCTTGGCGATGACGGTGTTGCCCGCGGCCAGCGCGGCGGCGGGGGTGCCGATGAAGATCGCCAGCGGGAAGTTCCACGGGCTGATGCAGGCAAACACGCCGCGCCCGTGCAGGCTCAGCCGGTTTTCCTCGCCGGTCGGGCCGGGCAGCGGGATCGGGCCAGTGAACTGGCGCCGCGCCTCATTGGCGTAGAAGCGCAGGAAATCGACCGCTTCGCGCAGTTCGAGCACGGCATCCATCAGCGTCTTGCCCGCTTCGCGCTGGCACAGGCTGAGGAATTCGTCGGTATGGTCCTCGAACAGATCGGCGGCGGCATCGAGCAGCAGCGCGCGCTTCTCGCCGCCCAGCCGGTCCCAGCCGGGCTGGATCGCCTCGGCGCGGCTGATCGCTTCCTCGACTTCGAAATCGAGCGCATCGCGCCGCGTGCCGACTTCGGCGGACAGGTCGTGCGGCTTGTTGATCGGCGCCACTTCGCCCTCGGCCCCCGATACGAAGGTCGGCTCGGCTACCCAATGGCGGCTTTCGAGCGCGGCGAGGCGGTCCTGCAGCGGTTCGAGTACCAGCGGGTCGGACAGATCGATCCCCGCCGAATTGGGGCGGCCGGGGAAGATATCGGTCGGCAACGGAATGGTCGGATTGCGATAGGGTTCGAGCAGCGCGAGGTCGGCCACCGGATCGGTCGCCAGCTCGGCGGCAGGCACTTCGGCATCGGCCATGCGATTGACGAACGAACTGTTGGCGCCGTTTTCGAGCAGGCGCCGCACCAGATAGGCGAGCAGGTCCTTATGCGTGCCGGTGGGGGCGTAGATGCGCACATTGGTGCGATCACTGCCTTCCATCTGCGCGAGCGCGCCGTAGATGTCGTCGCCCATGCCGTGGAGCCGCTGGAATTCGAGCGGCTTGCCGCCCGCCAGCGCCTTGATCGCGCCGATGGTGTAGGCGTTGTGCGTGGCGAAGGCCGGATAGATGGCGTCGTCTGCGGCGAGCATCTTTTCCGCGCAGGCAAGGTAGCTCACATCGGTCGCCAGCTTGCGCGTGAAAACGGGGAAATCCTTGAAGCCGCCGACCTGGCTGAGCTTGATCTCGGTATCCCAATAGGCGCCCTTGACCAGCCGGACGAAGAACTTGCGGTCGTATTTGCGCGCCAGCCGTGCGGTCCAGTCGACCATTGGCGCGCCGCGCTTCTGATAGGCCTGGATGGCCAGGCCGAACCCTTCCCAGCGGCTGCCGTCGGGGCGGGTGAACAGGCTGTCGTCGCGCGCCAGCGCTTCGATCAGGTCCATCGACAGCTCGAGCCGGTCGGCTTCCTCGGCATCGATGGTGAAGTGGATATTGGCATCGCGCGCCGCAGTGGCGAGATCGCGCACGATCGGCAGCAGGTCGGCCACTGCAAGGTCCGCGTGGAGGAAGGTATATTTCGGGTGGAGCGCCGACAGCTTGACCGAAATGCCGGGCGCGGTGCGGACATCGCCGGTGGCCTCCTTGACCAGCCGGTCGATCGCCTTGTGATAATTCACCCGGTAGCGCTCGGCATCGTCATAGGTCATCGCCGCTTCGCCCAGCATGTCGAAGCTGTGCGTCAGTCCGCGGGCACGTTCGGGCGCGGCGCGCTTGAGCGATTCCTGGATCGTGCGGCCATAGACGAACTGGCCGCCGAGGATGCGCATGGCCTGCAGCGTCGCGGTGCGGATCACGGGTTCGCCAAGGCGGTTGACCGCGCGCTTGAGCGTCTTGCCCATCCCCTTCTGCGCATCTTCGGGGCGGTCGAGTACCTCGCCGGTCAGCATCAGCGAGAAGGTCGCGGCATTGACGAAGGTCGACGAGCTTTCGCCCATATGTTCGGCCCAGTCGATATCGCCGATCTTGTCGCGGATCAGCGCATCGGCGGTGGCGGCATCGGGCACGCGCAGCAATGCTTCGGCAAGGCACATCAGCGCCACGCCTTCCTCGGTTGCGAGGCCGTATTGATGAAGGAACGCGTCGATTCCACTCGCCTTGCGCTGACGCGCGTCCTCGATCAGGCGGATCGCAATCCGCGCCGCTTCCTCGTGTTTCGCGCTGGCGGCGCCGGCCTGTGCCATGCGTTCGGCGACGCAGGCATTTTCTTCCGCGCGATAGGCTTCGCGGAGAGCTTGGCGGGAAATGGGGGACAGGCGGGCAGGATCGTGCAGGGCCATACGACTCCGGGAGAACGAGGGATCAAGCAGGCCCCTTGGACCTGCGGTGGTTCCCTTTCAAGCATTGTGGAACGCGGTGGTTCCGTAGCGTCGTTCAGTCGCGCGCGGCGAACCAGTCGATCACGGCCTGCTGGGCTTCTTCCGCCAGGTGCAGCCCCAGCTTGCTACGCCGCCACAACACATCTTCGGCGGTGCGGGCATATTCATGCGCGACGAGGTAGCGCAGCTCGGCCGCATAAAGCGTACCGCCGAAGTGCCGCCCGAGATCGGCGAGCGAGGTCGCCTCGCCCAGCACGAGGTCGAGCCGGGTGCCATAGGCGCGCGCGAGCCGCTGGAGCATTTCGGGCGGCACCCAGCCATAGCGTTCGTTCGCGCCCCACAGGAAAGCGGCGAAATCGCCATCGGGCATGTCACCCCCGGGCAGCGGCGCCTGCGCGGTCCACGCCGCGCCGGGCAGGTCGAGCACGGCACCGAGTTTTTCCAGCGCGTGTTCGGCAAGCTTGCGATAGGTGGTGATCTTGCCGCCATAGACCGACAGGATCGGCGCGCCGCCCTCGGCTTCCAGCTCGAACACATAGTCGCGCGTGACGGTCGAATTGCTCGCCGCATTGTCTTCGTACAGCGGGCGCACCCCGGCATAGGTGGAGACGATCTCTTCCTCGCTCACTGCGCTGGTGAAATAGCGCGAGGCGGCTTCGCACAGATAGGTGACTTCCTCGGGCGCGATGCGCACGTCATCGAGATCGCCCTTGTAGAGCTGGTCGGTGGTGCCGATCAGCGTGAAGTCGCGTTCGTAGGGGATGGCGAAGACGATCCGCCCGTCGGGCTGCTGGAAGATATAGGCATGCTCGCCCGGGAAGCGGCGCGAGACGATGATGTGGCTGCCCTTGACCAATCGCAGATGCGCCGGCGTGCTGCGGCCGAGCGCGGTTTTCGCCACGCGATCGACAAACGGGCCCGCCGCATTGATCACCGCGCGCGCGGTCACCTCGCTCTCGCCAGCACCATCGCGGAGTGTTGCCCGCCACCCGTCGGCGGCGCGCGCCAGCGCCGTGCATTCGGTCCCGACCCGCACCTCGGCACCGTGTTCCTCGGCATCCTTGACCGTCAGCACCACCAGCCGTGCGTCCTCGACCCAGCAATCGGAATATTCGAACCCGGCCCGCAGCCGCTCCTGCAGCACCCCGCGATGCGGGGCGACGCGCAGGTCGACACGCTTGCTGCGCGGCAGGCTCATTTTCCCGCCGATGCGGTCGTAGAGCAACAGGCCGAGGCGCAGCATCCATTTGGGCCGCATGCTCGGTTCATGCGGCATGACGAAGCGCAGCGGCCAGATGATATGCGGCGCGTTGCGCAGCAGCACCTCGCGTTCGCGCAGGCTCTCCGAGACGAGCCGGAACTCGTAATGCTCGAGATAGCGCAGCCCGCCATGGACCAGCTTGGTGCTGGCCGATGAGGTATGCGAGGCAAGGTCGTCCTTTTCGACCAAGAGCACGCGCAGCCCGCGGCCGGCGGCATCGCGCGCGATCCCGGCACCATTGATTCCGCCACCGATGACTAGGAGGTCGTAAGCCTGGCTCATCCCTGCTGGAGCAACCGTCCGGCAATGGCGTCGAGCTTGGCTAGCGTGGCACGATCATGCTGCTGGGTGGCGGTGATCACCGCGTCGTTCAGCGCGTGGTCGATCGGCGAAGGGCTTCGCTTGCGCGGCAAACCCTTGCAGAACGTCTCGACCGCCTTGCGCGCCAGTTTGGAGTTCTGCTCCATCTGCTCGACGACCTGCGCCAGATCGACGGCCTCGCCCTCTTCACGCCAGCAATCGTAATCGGTGACCATGGCCAGCAGCGCATAGGGCAGTTCGGCCTCGCGCGCGAGCCGGGCTTCGGGCATGCCGGTCATCCCGATCACTTCGGCGCCCCAATGGCGGTAGAGCCGGCTTTCCGCCCTGGTCGAAAACTGCGGACCTTCCATCGCCAGATAGGTCGCCCCCTCGGTGCATTCGCCGCCAGCGCCGGTGACTGCCTTGGCAGCGTGTTTGGCGAGCCGCGGGCAGACCGGGTCGGCCATGCTGACATGCGTGACGAAGCCGTCGCCGAAGAAGGTCGACGGGCGACCCTTGGTGTTGTCGATGAACTGGTCGACCGTGACGAAGCGGCCCGGCGCCAGCTCCTCCGACAACGAACCGACCGCGCTGATCGCGAGGATATCGGTACAGCCCGCGCGTTTGAGCGCATCGATATTGGCGCGCGCATTGATCGTCGAAGGGGCGATGCGGTGTCCCCGCCCATGACGCGGCAGGAAGCGCACACGGACATGGCCGATGGTCCCGCACAGGACTTCGTCCGACGGCTGGCCCCAGGGTGACTGGATCGGGATCCATTGCGCATCCTCGAGCGCATCGATGGCATAAAGCCCCGATCCTCCGATGATGCCGATGGTCCAGTCGCTCATATATTCCCTTTCGCGTCGCAAGCCGATCCGTGTCCGGCAGCGCGGGTCAAGATCGCGTTAACATGACGGCGAGGCGTGGCGGGTGGCAGCGGCTAAGTCCACCCCTCAAATCGGCCAATGGTTCGCATGCGGAGTCGCGTGCAAGGCCCGCCCAGGCCATACGCATTGGTATTCACGCGCTACCGATGGGCGCCCCGCTTGACACTGCGCCCGGTTTCGCGCGGAACCCTCCGCAATGCGGGACATAGGGAATGATGATGGCTGAAACGAAGATCGAACCGACCCTGGCAAGCTTGAGCGACAGGTTGCGCGTGCTCCACAGCCAGACGCGCGAAACGCCGCTGTTCAACCCCGTGTTCCAGCTTTCGCTCGATATTTCGCGCAAGCTCGAAAGCGGCGAGCTGGGGATCGATGCGCTGGCCGGGCTGGTCGACGAGCTCGAAGCGCAATCGCTCGATGCGCGGGCTGTGCGGCTCGGCAATCTCCTCGAACCGCAGGAGGCTGATCGCCGGCTCGCCACGCTGGCGGCGGCAGGCGATGATTTCGAGCGCTTCCGCGCCTCGTGGGAACGCCCGCACATGCATGCGGTGTTTACCGCCCACCCCACCTTCCTGCTGACCCCGCGGCAGAGCGAGGCGGTGGCCACCGCGGTCGCAACGGGACGCGAAGCCGATCCGCAGGGCCCTTCCGACACGCCCGAAATCACGCTGCGCTACGAGCATGACTGCGCCATGGCCGCGCTCGCCAATGCGCAGGATGCGCGCGACCGGATCGTAGCCGCGGTGCTGCGCGAGGCGCGCGGGGCCTATCCCGACCGTTGGACCGAATTGCAGCCCATGCCGTTCCGCTTCGCCAGCTGGGTCGGTTACGACATGGACGGGCGCACCGATATCACCTGGTACAATTCGATCGCCTTCCGCCTGGCCGAAAAGGCGCAGCGGCTGGGGCGCTATGCGGATACGCTCGAGGCGATCGACGTGACGCATGGGGCCATCGCCGCGCTGCGCGCCGCGCGCGATCATGCGGCGGCGAGCGCGGCGGACTTCGCCGGGGACCTGTCCGATCCCGCGGCAATGTCGGCCGCCGCCAATCGCCTGACGGCGGACCATCCGGCCAAGCTGCTTACGCTCGCCCCGCTGATCGACCAGCTCGAGAGCGAGGCGGGCGACAGCGATGCGGAGGACGCCATCGGCCTGCGCACGCTGGCGGCCGCCATGCGCGCCGACGGGCTCGGCATGAGCTGGATCCATTTCCGCGTGAATGCCAAGCAATTGCACAATGCGATCCGCACCCGGCTGGGTGATGCGGCGGATATCGACTTGTCGAGCCGCGGCGCAATTGCCGCCTTGCGCGAACTGCTCGCCAGCGTTGAACCGCAAAGCGCCAATTTCGCCAGCCTCGCGGTCGAAAGCTCGACCGCGGTGCGGCAGTTCCTCGCGATGGCGCAGATCCTCAAGCATGTGGATGCCGATGCGCCGATCCGCATGCTGGTGGCCGAATGCGAACAGCCCTCCACCGTGCTCGCCGCGCTCTATTTTGCCAAGCTGTTCGGAATTGCCGACAAGGTCGATGTCTCGCCGCTGTTCGAGACCGAGACCGCGCTCGAACATGGCGGACGGTTTCTCGACCTGCTGCTCGCCGAGCCCGACTACAAGGCCTATGCCAAGGTGCGCGGGCGCGTGGCGATCCAGACGGGTTTCTCCGATGCGGGGCGCTTCGTCGGCCAGATCCCCGCAAGCCTGGCAATCGAACGGCTGCAGGGGCGGCTGGCGGAGGCGATGGCCGCCAACGGGCTGACCGATGTCGCCGCGCTGATCTTCAACACGCATGGCGAAGGCATGGGCCGCGGCGCGCATCCTTCCAGCTTCGTAGACCGCATCGAGTGGGCGCTCAGCGCCTGGGCGCAGCGCCGCTTCGCCCGTGCAGGTATCGCGCTCGAGCCCGAAGCAAGCTTCCAGGGCGGCGACGGGTATCTGCCTTTCGCCACGCCCGATCTCGCACTCGCCACGCTGACCCAGGTCATCGCGCACAGCCCCGCGCATACCGATGCCGACGCGCCCACCGATCCCTTCTATCGGCGGACCGATCTCAGCCTCGACTTCTACCGCGCGATCAAGGAGCACCAGCGCGACCATCTCGAAAGCCGGACCTATAGCCGCGCGATCACGGCTTTCGGCCTCGGGCTGCTCAACGAAACCGGCAGCCGCAAGTCGCGCCGGCAGAGCGACCTGTCCGCCGATCGCGAGATGAGCCTGCGCCAGATTCGCGCGATCCCGCACAACGCGATCCTGCAGCAGCTGGGCTATCCGGTGAACATCATCGCCGGGGTCGGCAGCGCGGCCGAAGGCAATATCGAAGAGCTTGGCGCGCTGCTCACCGAGAGCGCGCGCGGCCGCCAGATCATGCGGCTCGTCCGCGCCTCGAATGCGCTCGCCAGCATCAAGACCGTCGCCGCCTTCGGCGAATTGTTCAATTCGGCCTATTGGGCGAGCCGCCCCTATCGCGGCACCGAACAGCATCTTGCGCAGTCCTGTGAAGCGCTCGCCGAATATCTGATCAAGGACGATCGCAACGGCGTCTTCCGGCGCCTGGCTTCGCGGCTGCGCGTCGATGCGCTCAAGCTTCACCGCCTGTTCGACCTCGTGCCCGATGACGATCCGCATCCCGAACGCGAAAGCGTGCGCCGCGCGATCGGCGTGCTTCAGGCGGTGCGCCTCGCACTGCTCCAGCACATGTTCCTCAAGGTCGTTTCGGTGCCAGCCTTCAGCCGCGCCAACGACATCAGCCGTACCGATGTGCTCGAAATGGTCTTCACGCTGCGGATCGACGAAGCGCTGGCGCAATTGCGCCGTGCTTTCCCCATCAGCTTCCCGCGCAAGGGCGATTTCGCGCTCGACGAAGCGGGCGAGTATCCGCTGGGCGAGGGCGAAGGCTATGCCACGATCCGCGCCAATTCGATCGAGCCGATCGAGCAGGCCTATGCGCTGTGCCTGCGGATCTCGACCGCGATCGCCAACGAGTTCGGCGCACACGGCTGATTGAATTCGCCGCAATACGGGCGCATTGTCCCTCCCGATCAACCTGGGGGATGCGGTCATGGGGAATTTCCTACTTGGAGTCGGCGCGACGATCGTGGCGCTTGGCGTGCTCGGCTATCTCGGCTTCCGGCTGTTTCGCCGCGGGCCGCTGACGTTCGAGATCGACGGCTTCTACAGCCATGTGGTCGATGGCGATGTCGGCCCCTTTATCCGCGATGTGCAGGCGGACGTCCCGGATGCGAAGATCTGCACGCTGGATGACCGCATGTCCTGCTCGATCCGCGATGCGGTGCAATGCCATAACCAGGCCGAACGGCCCGATTGCAATGTGCTGCTGCTGTCGGGCGGCGGCCAATGGGGGGCCTATGGCGCGGGACTGTTCGACACGCTGAGCAGACACAGCCCCGATGAACTCGCCCTGCCGGGAATCGGCGTGATCACCGGCATTTCGACCGGTTCGCTGCAGGCATTGATGCTGATGGTCGGGCTCGACCCCGCGCAGACCCCCGCCATGCGGCGTTTCGCGCTCGACCGGCTGGTGTGGGGCTATTCGCCCGAACGCGAAAGCGATGTGGTAAACAATACCAAGCTCATCTCCGTGCCGCTCTACGGCTCGGCCGCGGGGACTGCGCCGCTGCGCAAGCGGATCGTCGAAGCGCTGATGCCCGGCGGCGATCCGCGGCTGGTCGAGGCGATCGGCAATTCGAGCATCGAAGGGTTCGTTGGCTTCGTCGAGGCCGAACGCGGCGTGTTCCGCTATGCCGAGGTCAAGCAGCTGGTGAACGCCGCCCCCGATGCGGCGGCAGCGGCCCAGGCGCTGGCGGCGGCGTCGATGGCGTCTTCCGCCATGCCGGTGTTCCACCAGCAATTGCGGGTCGCGGGCAGCGATGGGAAGCCGATGACGCAATATGACGGCGGGGTCCGCCGCTCGGTGTTCTTCGACCGGGCGATGGCCGCGGTCGATCAGGAAGTGCGCAAGCAGATGGCCGCGCAAACCGGCCCGGAGGCGCTGGCGACAATGAAGCAAGCGAGCTTCGGCGACGATTACGAACGCAAGGCGCCGACCGTCTATGTCGTGCGCAACGGCCCCACCGCGCGCAAGCCCGACGCAGCGCTCAACACCACTTCGGGCCCGCTCAGGAACGGCCAGCGCGGGTATGATTTGCTGGTCAATGAAAGCGAGATCGGCGCGATTGCGGGGCTGCGGCTCAACAATCCCTATGGCAAGATCATGCTGACCAGCGCCGACCGCTACGATACATTCCCGAGCGATGTGGGCGAGAACTTCAAGGATGACGAGATGTTCAAGCCCGCCTTCATGGCGCGGCTGCGCGACCTGGGCCGGCACAAGGCCGAACGTCCCACCGGGCCGTGGTGGCCGCTGAGCAAGATCGCCTAGCCTTTACCTCCGGTCGCCCGGCGGAGGAGCGTCAATCTGCGGGGACGATCCGCAATCGCAAGCCATCGCACGCCTCGGTGAGCGGAATCTGGCAGGACAATCGCGACCCCGCCTGGCGGTGGTCGGACCCGTCAAGCAAATCGTCCTCCTCGCTCGACATCGGTTCCGGCTCGACGAAGTCGGACTCCACGACAATGTGGCAGGTCGCGCACGAACAGCATCCGCCGCACAGTGCCAGCAAGTCCTGGAAACCACTGTCGCGGATTGCTTCCATCAGCGAACCATCCGGTGCGACCTCGACGGTTTGCTCGGTACCCGAGAGATTCTTGATGTGCAGCTTGATCATGAATGGCGCTCCTTCCGGCGCGATGGCGGCTGGGGGTGTTGCGGGAGTGATTGACGGATGGGCCGTCGCCGGCGAGCTCGTGCGGCCGTCAGACCTCGGCGGGGCGACCCGGTTCGGGCTCGGATGATTCGGCCTGGGTGTTCAGCACCTGGCGAAAGGTCCGCCTGACCAGCCAGGGCTCGAGCACGCGGCCCACGAGAAACAGCGCGAAGAACAGCCCGGCAAAGACGAAAGCAGGCGTGGGCGAGTGCGTGCCCTCCTGCTCCTCTTCCTCCTCTTCCATCCGCTGCTTCTTTTGCTCGAGCGATTCAGGCGGCGGGGCACCGAGCATCTGGTCGACGATATTGTGTGGCCGGGGCTCTTCCTCGTCTTCCTCATCCTCCGCGTCGCTCGCCTCGGTTTCCGCGGCGCTTTCGAGCTCGGAGATGACGATGGTGGCCTGTGCAATCGCGAGGAACAGCAGCGGGGCCAGCGCGCACAGCAGCAGTGCGGGGCTGAACAGATCGTAGCGCAGCTTGGCGGTCCCGCCTTCCTCCACGACTTGGAGCGTGCCGCGGCTGAAGGTGGCCAGCTTGTCCTGCGCGGCGGGGTTGTCCTTCACATAGGTCAGCGTGTCGCCGTCGAGCTCGTGGCTGGCGGCGTCCAGCAAAGGATCGAGCCGTGCGAACGCGCTTTGCGCTGTGCGCGGCGGGTCCAGTTCCACGACACCGCGCGCGCGCCATATCCAGTCGATGAAAGACAGTTTGGGCATGGCGCTGGTCTCCGGCAATCTCGGGCGGGCACAAGCCTTCCACGTCCTGAAGCGGATCGCAGGCAAGCACGTCGGAAGGATGGGTCGGGTTGCGACCGGATGAGGCCGCAATGTGGGGCTATTCCGCTGGCACGTTTGAGCGGCGGAAGCGTGCGGGGATCCGCTCCTTCACCGCCCTGACCCCTTCGGTGAAGGGAAAGACCATCGTCTCGTTGATCTGCATCCTGCGGCCGCCCTCCATTCCGAGCTTTTCGGCTTCGCCATCGACGCAGGTTCCGAATATCCGGTCGAAGATGATCCAGGTGGCGCCGTAATTGCTGCGGCTGCCCTGGAAATCCTGCGAATGATGGACGCTGTGATGCTCGGTCGTGTTGAACAGGAAGCGCCACCAGCGGGGCGTATTGAAGCGCACGTTGATGTGCTGATAGGTGCCGATGGCAAGGCCGAAGGTCGCGGCAAGCAGCGCGGCCCGCGGCAGGAAATCGAAGAACCCGCCGATCCCGAGGCCAATCAGGAACAGTTCGATCGGGTTGCCAACCGCGCCTTTGTTGATGTTCAGCTGCGTGATGTAGTGATGCGGTGCATGCGTCAGCCACAGCGGATACCAATTGTGCATTCCGCGATGCATCCAGTACTGGCCGAAATCGAAGATCAGCGAGATCAGGAGCGCCTGTACCAGCAAGGGCATGCCGGTGAACCAATCAAGCTTGCCCCAGTCATAGGCCCCCTGGATGGCTTCGATGACCACGCCGGCGCCGATATAGACATCGACCATCCGCAGCAGCGTGTATCCCAGGCCGACATAGAACAGGTCGGTGCACAGTTCCTTCCACGTGAGCTGCCAGCTCTTGTGGCGCGGGTTCGCCAGCTCGATCCCGATCAGCAGGACCTTGAAAGATATGGCAATGGTGATCGCCGTCGTTGCCGTGGCCAGCGAATTGGGCGCGTAATACCAGAAGGCGATCAGCGAAAAGAGGAAGAAGGGCTGGAAATAGGTGAAGATGAACCGCTTCAGCGGGCCGCCTTCCACCTTGGGAATGTTGTCCCATCCGACCGTAACCGGCGAGTCCGCCCCGATGATCCTGTTTCCTACGCGTACACCGGCCATATCCGCTACCTCCCGTGCGAGACTGTGGGGATACGCCGGACAATGCGCAGGACCCTGGGCAGACTGCTGTCCGGCCTCCTGAGGTTCTGTGGGATGCGCACCGACGGACTCCCCCTTGCTCGGATCGAATGACCGATCCGGCTGGTTTCTGTGTCTCTCCCGGCGAACGTTTTTTGGCTATTGCGGCGAGGCTATCGATATTATGAAAACCGTCAAGGGTAATAACGGTCCTTTTTTGACATTTATGCGAAGCTGAAGGTCAGGTGCGAGCAATATAGGCGCGCCATCCGCCCAGCTCGGTGATATCTTCGGCTCCGGTGGTTGCACGGGGTTCGGCTACGAAGCCTTTGACATTGCTGCCATCTTCCAGCGTTACCGTGCCGATGGCGAGCGGAGCGGGCACTTCGGCGACGAAGCTGCCGAAGGCGGTCACGTCGAGTTCGTAGACCTCGACCGCGATCGCCGCGCCATCCTCGCTATGGACCAGCGCGGGCTTTGGCGGTGTGCTGTCGGCCATCGCATAGAGCCGGTAGGCGGGGGCGGTGTCGAACGCACCGACGAATCGCGCATCGCGCGACGTCAGTTGCCAATGCAGCGGCATGTCCTTCAGATGTGCGCCGACGACGGCAAGCTTAACGGTTTCCATTCTTCCCTCCAGATCGAGCGCGGGTCTCGCGGGCAAGTCCGCCTTGGCGAGATAGCTTTCGGCGGCGTCCATAAGGCCGCTGTCGCTGCCTGCCGGACCGATCAGCGTGATACCGAAGCCGGTGCCATTGGCGCGCGCACCAGCCGGCACGGCGATCGCGGCCATGTCGAGCAGATTCACGAAGTTGGTATAAAGGCCCAGATTGCTGTTCAGCGCGACCGGCGCGGCTTGCAGTTCGGCCACGCGGTAGGTCGTGCCGGTGGTCGGGAAGGCGAGCATGTCGACGCTGGCCCACATCTCCTCGGCATCCCGTTGCAATTCCGCGAGGCGATAGATCCCGTTGAACAGCTCGACCGCCGAAATGTCGATGCCGGGCGCCACCACTGCGCGGACGGTGGCGTCGATCGCCTCGGGGTTGGCGGCCAGCACCGGAGCCAGCGCCGCCGCGCGCTCGGCTACCCATGGGCCGCTGTAGAGCAGGCTCGCGGCTTCGTTCAGGAAGGCGATATCGAACTCGCAGATCTCGGCATCGCGCGCCAGAGTTTCGAGCGCGCGGGAATAGAGCGCTTCCGACTGGCTGTCGCCGAACCAGCCTCGCTGGTCGGGACGGGGGACGCCGATGCGTTTCGGGGTCAATTCCCGATTGGGCAAGGCGCGAGAATAGGCATCCTGCGGATCGAATCCCGCCATGATCTGGTCGACCAACCGCGCTGCGGAAATGTCGTCGGTGAAGACGCTGATGCAGTCGAGCGTACGGCACGCAGGTACCAGCCCCGTGGTGCTCCAGCGTCCCTTGCTCGGCTTGTATCCCACCAAATGGTTGAAGGCTGCGGGCACGCGCCCCGATCCGGCAGTATCGGTACCCAGCGCAAAGGCCACGAGACCGGCCGCCACCGCGACTGCCGAGCCCGAACTCGATCCCCCGCTCACATAGGCGAGATTGTAGGCGTTACGCGGAATGCCATAGGGACTGCGTGTGCCAACCAGCCCGGTCGCGAACTGGTCGAGATTGGTCTTGCCGACGCAGATCGCGCCAGCGTCGAGCAACCGCGCGACCGCCGGTGCGGTGGTTTCGGGGGTGTAGGAGAACGCCGGACATCCCGCGGTCGTCTCGAAACCGGCGACATCGATATTGTCTTTCACTGCAAAGGGGACGCCGGCCAGCGGGAGCGTTTCTCCCTCGGCTATCCGCGCATCCGCTGCGCGCGCGGCCTCTGCCACCCGTTCGGGCGAAGCGCGGCTGATCCAGACCTGCGGCTGGATTTCGTCATAGGCGTCGATCCGCGCCAGGGTCGCCTCAGCAATGGCGAGCGCGCTTGCCGTGCCGGTGTTGACCGCCGCGGCGATCATTTTCGCGCTCTGGCGTGCGAGGTCCATCAACTCCGCCTCGTCAGCGCCATGAGCGGGGCGCCCGGTTCGATCGGCTGGCGTTCCTCGATGTACAGCGAGGAAATCGTCCCGGCCGCCGGGCTTTCCAGCGGGCACTCCATCTTCATTGCTTCGATGACGGCCACAGTGTCCCCCTTTTCGACCTCGTCGCCCTCGGCGACGAGCAATTTCCAGATGTATCCGCCAAAGGGAGATTCGACGACTTCGGCGCCCTCCGGCACATCGACCGCCGGCGCATCCAGCGCCGCGCCGCCGATGTCGTCCGCCAGTTCGGAAAGACGGTCGAATTCGCCGTTACGCTCCCATTCGCCCCGTTCGGCATCGAATGCCGCCTGCCGGGTCTCCTCGAACGCGGCGATCGATTGCGCGTTCTCGCTCAGGAAAGCGCGGTAATCGGCCAGCCGGAATTCCGAATGCTCGACCTCGATCGACCGCCGCCCGGCGGGGAAGTCCCGCCGCCATTCCTCGAGCTCCTCGGCCGAGACTTCGAAAAAGCGGATCTGGTCAAAGAAGCGCAGCAGCCACGGCTTGCCGTCCTTGAAGACGTCGGTCTGGCGATAGGTGTTCCACACCTGGATGGTGCGCCCGAACAGTTGGTAACCGCCCGGGCCTTCCATCCCGTAGATGCACATATAGGCGCCGCCGATCCCGACGACATTGGGCGGGGTCCAGGTGCGCGCGGGGTTGTATTTTGTCGTGACGAGCCGATGCCGCGGATCGACGGGTGTGGCGACGGGGGCGCCCAGATAGACATCCCCCAATCCCATCACCAGGTAGCTGGCATCGAACACGATATCCTGCACCGCATCGGCATCGGGCAGGCCGTTGATCCGGCGAATGAATTCGATGTTGTCGGGACACCAGGGCGCATCGTCGCGCACCGCCGCCATATATTTCTCGACGGTCGCAATGGTCGCGGGATCGCGCCAGCTGAGCGGCAGGTGGACGATCCGCGAGGGAATGGTGAAATCCTCCAGATCGCCGAGCTCGTCCTCGCATTCCATCAGCGCTGCGAGGGCGGAGCGCTGGTCGAGCTGCTTGCCGTCAAAATGGAGCTGGAGCGAGCGGATGCCCGGAGTGATGTCGACCACCCCGTGGAGCCCTTTCGCTTCGAGCACGGTCATCAGCGCATGGACGCGGATACGCAATTCGAGATCGAGCACGATCGCCCCGTATTCGACCAGGATATTGCGATCACCCTGCTGCCGGTAAACGGTTCGCGGACGATGCCCCTCGGCGGGGATTTCGGCGAGGATTGGGCTGAGATCGGCGGGTGCGCGCGGCTGGCTGTCCGCCGGCACCCCGGTCGTTGCCCCGGCTAGGGGCGCGGACTGGTCGGCGGCTTGCGCTTCGGCGATATCCACCGGCTGGAAGCGCAGGCGGTTCCCCGGAGCCAGTTGGCCGATCTTCCAGCGATCTGCGGCGATCACCACGAAGGGGCAAACGAAACCGCCCAGCGAGGGGCCATCGGGGCCGAGGATGATCGGCATGTCGCCGGTGAAATCGACCGCACCGATGGCATAGGGATTGTCATGGATGTTGGACGGATGAAGCCCCGCCTCGCCGCCATCCTTGCGCGCCCATTCGGGCTTGGGCCCGACCAGCCGGACGCCGGTGCGATTGCTGTTGTAGTGCACCTGCCATTCGGCAGTGGTGATCGCTTGCACATCGTCGGGGGTGAAGAAGTCGGGCGCGCCGTGCGGACCGTACAGGACGCGCAAAGTCCAGCAATTGCCCGGCTCGGGTTCGGGCCCCGCGGGCATGTCCGTGGTCGTGGCGTTACCGGCGAGATGCAACGTGTCGCCTGCGAGCAGCCGCCGCGCCGCATGTCCGCCGAACTGCCCCAGTTCGAAGGTGCTACGGCTGTCGAGATAGGGCGGGATATCCAGCCCGCCTGCAAACAGGATATAGCCGCGCATGCCCCCGCCCGAAACGCGGCCGAGCGCCAGCGTCTGTCCGGCAACCACGTCGAACGGCGTGTCGCGCCCTACCGGATTGCCGTCGAGCCTGGCCCCGAAATCCGCCCCGGCAAGACACAGGCGCGCGGGCGCATTGAAGCGCAGCGTCGGCCCGGTGAAGGTCACCTCGAGCCCCGCCGTGCCCTCTGGATTGCCCAGCCGCAGATTGCCCAGCCGGAACGAGCGGTCATCCATCGGCCCGGACGGCGGGACCCCGACCGACCATAGTCCTTCGCGCCCCGGCCAGTCCTGTACGGTAGTGGCAGTGCCGCCTGAGACGATCTGGAGGCTGCTGGGCACATAGGGAATCGTATCGAGCAGGCGGGTCGTGACCGTGCCCGCGATGAAGGATTCGTCCTGCACGACATCGCGCAGCCAGCGCAGGTTCGTCTCGATCCCGTCGATCCGGCTTTCGGCGAGCGCAGCCTGCATCGCGCCTATGGCGTCGTCGCGCGTGTCGGCATGCGTGATCAGCTTGGCGATCATCGGATCGTACCATGCGCTGATCGTGCTGCCCGCTTCGCACCATGTTTCCGCCCGAATCTCATCGGGGAACGACAGCGCCGACAGCGTGCCGGTGGTCGGGCGATAGTCGAGCGCCGGGTCCTCGGCATACAGTCGCACCTGGACCGCATGCCCACGGGCGGTCGGCGCAGCGCGATCCATGAAGGCGTAGTCGCCCATGCCCCCACGCACCATCCATTCGACCAGATCGACGCCCATTACCTCTTCGGTCACCCCGTGTTCGACCTGCAGGCGGGTGTTCATTTCGAGGAAGAAGAACTCCTGCCGTTCGGCGTCGAAGAGGAATTCCACCGTCCCCGCCGAGCGGTAGTGTGCTGCCTGAGCGAGGTTGACCGCCGCCAAGATCAGGTCGCGGCGCAGCGCATCCGACAGGCAGGGTGCAGGAGCTTCCTCGACGACCTTCTGATTGCGGCGCTGGAGCGAACAGTCGCGTTCGCCCAGCGGCATGACGTGGCCTTTGCCATCACCGAAAATCTGGACCTCGATATGCCGGGCCCGCGCGATATAGCGTTCGAGGAACACGCCCGCATCGCCGAAACTGCTCTCGCCCTGGCGTACCACGCCGGCAAAGCCGTCGCGCAGTTCGGCTTCGTCCGCGCAGATGCGCATCCCGATGCCGCCGCCGCCCGCGGTCGCCTTGAGGATGACCGGATAGCCGATGTCGGCAGCCGCGCGGGCGGCCTCGTCTTCTCCGGTCAGCAGGCCGGTACCGGGCGCCAGCGGCACACCCTGTTCCTCGGCCAGAGCGCGGGCGCTGTGCTTGAGGCCGAAGGTGCGGATATGCTCGGGTCGCGGGCCGATGAAGACGATCCCCGCGGCCTCGCAGGCTTCGGCGAATTCGGCATTCTCGGCGAGAAACCCGTAACCGGGGTGGATATAGCCCGCGCCCGTCTCCTTCGCCGCGGCGATGATCGCAGCGCTATCGAGGTAGCTTTCAGTTGCGGGGGGCGGCCCGATGCACACCGCACTGTCCGCCAGCGACACATGCAGCGAATCGGCATCGGCTTCCGAATAGACCGCGACCGAACGCAGACCCATGGTCCGCAAGGTCCGGATAATCCTGGTGGCAATCGCTCCGCGGTTGGCGATCAATACCGTCGGCGTGCTCATGCAGCGACGATCATCCGCACGGGGGTCGGGTTGAAGGCATTGCACGGGTTGTTGATCTGCGGGCAGTTCGACACCACCACGACCACATCCATATCCGCGCGCAGGTCGACCGTAAGGCCGGGCGCGGAAATGCCGTCGACAATGCCGAGCGACCCGTCTTCCTCGACGGGCACGTTCATGAAGAAGTTGATATTGGGCACCATGTCGCGCTTGCCGCGCCCCTCGGACAGATTGGCCTCGAGGAAGTTCTCGACGCAGGCGTGCTGCGCCTTGGTGTGGTGACCATAGCGCAGCGTGTTGGATTCGCAGGAACACGCGCCGCCGATCGTATCGTGATAGGCGACCGAAGTACCGGTGATGGTCATCATCGCGCGGCCTTCGTTCGAACGCAGGACGCTGCCCTGGCGCAGGAACAGGTTCCCCTGCGCGGCCACGGTGTCCTGCGAGCTATACCGTTCGGCATCGTCGGCATCCGCGTAGAGCAGGAAATCGACCGCCTGATTGCCTTCCACATCGATAATACGCAGCGTCTGCCCTGCCGCGATGTGATGCAGCCACGGCGCCCGGGCAGGCACGATTTCGTCATGGACGACGGCACCGGGCAGGCCCCCTGTTGCGGGATCAGCGGTCATGCAGTCTGCGCCCTTCCTTGCTAGCGGCGGTAGTAGTCTTCGACATTCTCGAAGGCGCGCAGGCCCTCGGGCGTGGCACAGCGGACCGGATCGTCCTGATCGGTCACGGGCCCGCGCCACGCGCTTATGCGCAGCGGCGAAACCTGCCAGACGTCCCGCGGGTCGAGGACATGCGGGCAATTGGCCAGGACCACGATCACATCCATTTCGGCGCGCAGCACGATCTCGCGCCCCGCCTCGAAAGGGCCTACCAGCGGCGTGATGGCCCCATCGGCCTCGATCTGCGTGCCCTTGAACAGATTGACGCAAGGGTGGACATCACGGCGCTGCAGCCCGTGCTTGGCCGATCCCAGCAGCAGCCGGTCGCGGCCATTGGGAAAGGCGCCGCTGTTGCGGCCCTCGCCATATTTGGCTTCGTTGGTGGCGGCGTTCGATGTGCCGCAGAAAACGTCATGTGTGGCGGCGCCATCTTCGAGGATGCTCATCATCACGCGGCCCATGTCGGACAGCAGCAGCTTGCCCGCGCCGAGATAGCCGTTCCACTGCACCTTGACCGTGTCGGCCACGTTGAGCCGCTCGGTCGGCATTTCGGCATTGTAGATCAGCATCGAGGCACAGGCGTCGCCGGCGAGATCGATCAGCCGGACCCGCGATCCGCGCGCCAGCCTGCGGGTAGCATACCCGCCCGGGGCGACGGTTTCCTCCCACAGGAGGTCGCCCGGCTCCACGCCTGCAGGAAGGTCTGGCGCAACCGGCGGCAGGACGGGCATCGCGTCGACCACCGTGCCGGCCATCGCGCGGGCGTGGTCGCGCGCTGCCAGCGGGTTTGCCAGCCCCTCCGTCATGCGGCCGCGGACTTTGGCGGTTTGGGCTTCTTGCCTGCGCTGTTGTCGTTGGCGTCGGCTTCGCCCTGTTCATGCAGCGGCGGCAGCAGCGCGGTGGTGGTGACCAGCTGGAGCTGGTGGACCCCGCGAATCGAGCGCAGCGAATCGCACAGCGCCTCGAGCCGTACGGCGGGGCCTTGCACAAGCAGCACTTCGAGCGACTGGTCATCCTCGAGGAAGACATGCTGCGAGGAGATGACTTCCTTCAGATATTGCAACTGCGTCGTCGCGAGCTGCTGGCGGATGCTGCCGCGATCGCCGACATAGACAAGCGTGATCGTGCCCGCGAGCATTTCTTCGGGCCGGGTTTGCGCTTCGTGCTCGGCGAGGGCGTGCCGGATCAATTCGGCGATCAGCTGCGAGCGCGACGGCAGACCCCGTTCTTCCACCATCATGTCGAGCTGGCGGAACAGGTCCGCGGGCAGGCTCATGCTGAGGCGGGCAAGATTGGTGGGTTCGGATGCCATGGGACGGTCCTCTCAAGTATTATCTATATTGTCAATCGTAATACTACGATTTCTGTCTCATGCGGATTGGGTCAGGACTGCGCGGGTCTCCGCCCGCTGCGGTGCCTTCCGCGTGAGAGGAAGATCGTAGACGATTGAGGCACCATACCGATTTGGGGCGTGTGGGTCATGCCGCAGCTTATCGAGCGTGAGCACGCGGTTGCCGAGCGCGAAGGCCTCGCCGATATCGTGCGTTACCATCATCACGGTGAGCGCATATTCGCTCCACAGGCTGGTGATCAGTGCGTGCATATCGGACCGGATCCCGGGATCGAGCGCGCCAAAGGGTTCGTCGAGCAGCAATATCCGCGGGCGTTTGATCAGCGCCTGAGCGATCGCCAGGCGTTGCTGCATGCCGCCCGACATCTGCGCCGGATACAAATGGAGGCTGTCCTCCAGCCCGACCGCAGCCAGCATTTCTTCCGCTTCGGCCAGCGCAGCGCGCCGCGCCGCGCCGAACAGCCGCCCGGCCAGCGGGGCGCGGCCGCATTCGATCCCGAACAGCGTGTTCCCCAGGACCGTCAGATGCGGAAACACCGAATAGCGCTGGAACACCACGCCGCGATCGCTGTCGCATTCGGGCTTGAGCGGGACGCCGTCGAGCGTGATGGTCCCGCGCGTCGGCGCATCCTGCCCCAGCACCACGCGCAGCAGGCTGCTCTTGCCTGCACCCGATGGCCCGATGACCGAGACGAATGCGCCTTCCTCGATCTCGAGATTGACGCGCTCGAGCACGATCTTGTCGCCATATTCGACCCAGACGTCGCGCAGGCTGAGGAAGCCGCTCATCTCTCGCTCCTGTGCGCCCAGCCGAACAGGCGGCGGCTGGACCATGACAGCAGCAGGTCGGTGATCGCCGCGAGGATGGCGATCCACGCTACATAGGGCAGGATGACATCCATCGCGAGATAGCGGCGAACGAGGAAGATGCGGTAGCCCAGCCCGATATCGGCGGCGATCGCTTCGGCCGAAATCAGGAATACCCATGCTGGACCCAGCGACAGGCGCACTGCCTGGATCAGCCTTGGCATGGCCTGCGGGAGGACGACGCGCAGCGCCAATTGCCATGTGCTTGCGCCCAGCGTCTGCGCCTTGATGATCTGCTCGCGCGGGAGCGCTGCGGTATGCGCGGCGATATCGCGGATCATGAACGGCGCAATGCCGATCACGATAAGCGCCACCTTGGCGGTCTCACCCAGCCCGAAGGCAATGAACAGGATCGGCAGCAGCGCGATCGGCGGGATCACCGCAATCCCGGTGACCAGCATGCCGAAGGTGGCGCGAACGGGTGGCAGAAGCCCCAGAACGAGGCCCACCAGCAGCGCGCTGGCGGTGGAAATGGCCAGTCCGAGACCGAGCCGCTGCAGGCTCGCCAGCGTATCGGCCCAGAAGAGATAGCGGCCCGACAGCGGATCCCGCTCGAACACCAGCGCGCGCATGGCGTCCACCATCGCCCCGGGGAGCGGGAGGATCTTGTCGGCCGGGTTGATCTCGTTCCGCGCGACCGCGAGGAACAGATATACCAGGATCAGGAGCAGGATCGGGATCGCCCCTAGAAGCAGGGAATTGGTCCGCCCGATCCGGCGATCGACCCAGCGCACTACGCGCCGATCCCCGGTCCGCTGCCCGTCCGCTTCACCGGCCTATAGCTCGCCATCGGCAGCCATCTGCATGAAGCTGTCGTCGAAGCGCAATGTGATGCTGTTGCCATCGCCCAAGGTCTTGCCGCCCGGGAAGGCCATTCCCACCGCTTCGGCCGAACTGGCACCCTGGCCGAACAGGCCCTGTGAGAAACTGAAGTCGCGGACCCGGGTCATGGTTTCGATCAGCGCCGGATCGGTCGCCGCCGCAACCGCTTGCGCGGGCTCGACATAAAGATGGGTCGTCGCCACCTGCGCTTCGAACATCTCCGGCGTCGTACCCGCAAGCTGCGCCATCGCTGCACGCGCGGCTTCGCCCGCTTCGTCGTCCTGCTGCATCAGTGCGATGGTCTCGTACCAGATGCCCACCAGTGCCTTGCCCAGATTCGGGTTGGCTTCGAGCGTGGCGGTATCGACCACCAGCAGGTCGAGGATTTCACCCGGAATGTCGGCCGAGCTGAAGACCTCATGCGCGCCCGCTTCCTGTTTCATCGTCAGGAGCTGCGGGTTCCACGCCACCGCGGCGGTGACATCGGGCGAAGTGAACGCACCGGCAATATCCGCATCTGCGGTATTGATCGTCCGCACATCGGTCATCGCGAGATCTGCCGATTCAAGCGCCCGGGCGAGCAGATAATGCGACACCGACAGCTCGACCAGATTGACCTGCTGTCCGGCGATACCGGCGAGATTGTCGGTGCCTTTCAGCAAGACCCCGTCATTGCCATTCGAATAGTCGCCGATGATCAGGGCGGTGGTATCCTTCCCGCCAGCGGCGGGGATGGTCAGCGCATCCATGTTCGCGACCGTCACCCCGTCAAGCTGTCCGGCGGTGTATTGATTGACCGATTCGACGTAATCGTTGACCTGCACGATATCGATTTCGATCCCGTATTTGTCCCCCCACTTCTTCACGATCCCGGCCTGTTCGGCATAAGGCCACGGCATCCACCCGGCATAGATCGACCAGCCGATCGTGAACTGCGTCTTGGGCGCGGTGGCGTCTTCGCCCGCGGGCGCGCACGAGGCGACGAATAAGGCACAGGCCAGCGCTGCGGCTGCCCCCACTTTGCGGATCCCGTTCAACATAAAGGTAACTCCTTTCGCATGTGCAGCATTGCGCCAAAAGCGCCCCCTGTCCATCACTTATTTATTACCATTGCCATTGTTGGTAATAATCATATGGTGTCGTTCCAGAGCGCGGGGGCGTAAGGCGACCGACGCGCGGAGGACCGCCTGGGAGGGCATGCATCGAAGGCAGCCAATTGCCGCTGTACCGCGGCTTTGCCCGGAGCGCCCGATGTCGCAGACCACGCCTGCCCCCGCACCGACCCCGACCCCCGCCCCAACGGTCCAGCCGACCTTCGCGGGGAATGGCGATATCGCGGCGGCGTATAATCCGCCGGGAGTGCGCAACACCGATTCCGCGCTGCCGCTGCATCCCCGCGAACCGGTCGTGCATGACTATTCGAGCAGCGGGCCGGCGCCCGGGCGGCTCGGCTTCCGCTGGATCTACGGGTCGAATGTCGCGGCGACGAACACCGATCCGCGCGTCCAGGTGGTGCAGTATAACGAAGACACTTTCGTCCTGCGGCAGAACGTCTGCGTCCATTGGGAAGCGCCGTTCGTCTACCTGCTGTTCGGCAATGCCGGAGCCTTGCTGATCGACAGCGGGGCCACCGCGAAAGCGGCCTATTTCCCGCTGCGCGAGACCGTCGATGCGATCATCACCCGCTGGGAGCAGATGCGCGGCCGCAAGCGCATGCCGCTGACCATCGCGCTGACATCGGGCGAAGACGTCGCGCAGAACCGGGGACTGCGGCAATTTGCGGATCGCCCGCGAACCACCATCGTCCCCCGACCGATCGGGGCGATGCAGGCGCATTACGGGCTTGCGGGCAACTGGCCGGGCGGAACCGGGGCAATCGATCTCGGCGACAGGCGGATCGAGGTCATCCCAACCCCCGGGAGCCACCGTGACGGGGTGACCTTCTACGATCCCTATTGCGACTTGCTGTTCACGGGCGACCTGTTGTTCCCCGGACGGATCAACATCGGCAACGACCGGGATTACATTGCGGCGCTGGCGCGGTTGCAGGAGTTTGCCGCACACAATCCGGTCGAAGCGGTGCTCGGCGGGCATATCGACATGATGTTCGCGCCGGGCTGCTATTATCCCCGTTTCGCGACCTACAAACCCTATGAGCGCATCCTGCAGCTTTCGCCCGCCACGATCGACGAGGCCTTGCACTATGCGCGCGAGGTGCAGGGCCGCGACATGATGCTGATCCGCCCAGACTTCGTCCTGTTCAACGGGGTCAGTCCCGACCAGCGGACCCGGGTCTGGCCCGAAGGCGTCGCCCGCATCACTCCGCCGCACCCCTTTTGACGACCGGGAGAACCGCTTTGGACCGTCGTACTTTCCTGTCGTACAATGCCGCAGCGCTGGCGGTTCCGGCTGCGCTGACAACCTATAGCGACGCCGCGCAGGCCGCCGGGCTGCGGCCCGATCCGGTCGATTTCAAAAGCGACCTGCCTGCCCCGGGCAGTTTCCCAGACCGCTGGATCTGCGGTTCGGAATCGCTCAAGGACAACACCGATCCGCCGGTGCATGTGCACTGGTACAACGCACATACGGCCATCCTTCGGCAGAACAAGGCCTACAGCTTCGAGGCGCCTTTTGCCCCGCTGTATTTCGGCAATGATCGCGTGCTGTTGCTCGACGAGGGCTTTACCCAGTTGCGCACCGACTGGGACCTGCGCGGCGTGGTCGACGAGTGCATCGCGGATTGGTGCAGGCGCAACGGACGCGATCCTGCCGACCTCGAATTGCTCGTCGCCTTCAGCCACCTTCACGCCGATCACTATGCCGCGGTCAACCAGTTCGCCGACCGGCCCAATACGCGCTACATGGGCCTGACGCATGAGGAGATGCTCGGCTTCTGGGGGGTGACCAACTTCCCCGAGGAACGCGTCACGCTCGATCTCGGCGGGCGCGATATCCTTATCTGGGGCTCGCCCGGCCATGTGGCGTCCGAATTCGCCTATTACGACAGCTACACGCAGATCCTCTACACCGGCGACATGTTCTATCGCGGGCGCTGCTACATTACCTTTTGGCAGCCCTGGTTCGACAGCATGACGCGGCTGATCGAGTTCTGCGACACCCATCCCGTGTCGCATGTCATGGGGTGCCATGTCGAAATCAGCAGGACGGGGGAGGATTACCCCTACGGTCTGACCTGGCAACCCGACGAGGCGCCCGTGCAGATGACGGTGGATCAGCTTCGCGAAGCCTATGCCTATGCCCAGACAATCACCGAACCGGGCATCTATTTTACCGGCACGGTGTTTCTCTGCAACCAGACCCGCAGCCTCACCACCATCGACACCAATCCGTATCGCTACAGTTGACGCCGCTGCCGGGACGGCCCGGCACGCCCTGCCTGCCATGCAAGGACCAACGCCCATGACCCGATCGATCTGCCTCCTTCCCCTCATTGCCGCGGCCTGCGCGCCTGCGGCCGAAATGAGCCCCGAGCCCACATTCGTCGAGAATGTGATCGACGTCCCCGGCTTCGCCGATTTCCTCCAGGTTGATGGCGATACCGTGTGGACCACCAATGACGGCCGGGTGGAGCAGTGGTCGAAAACCGGGAAGCTGGCCTCGGTCGCGATCCCGCGCCCGTGCGGCACGATGGCGATGGAATCCGGATCGCTCTGGGTGGGCAATTGCGATGGCGGCGAGCTGTATCGCATCGGCCCCGAAACCGCGCAGGTGCTGGCTACCATACCGGCGGGCATCGGACCGAGCGGCGAACAGAACGTGGTCGCCGGCGCCGGGTCGGTATGGGCGCCCAACCAGGCGGAGGGGACGGTCTCCCGCATCGATCCCGCGACCAATGAAATCTCCGCGTCGATCGAGGTGGCGCCGGGTACGACTTTCCTCGCCTTCGGGTTCGACGCGCTATGGGCGGTAAGCGGAGCCGGGGGGACGCTGCAGCGCGTGGACCCCGCTACTAACGCGGTCACCGATACGATCCAGCTCGGCGATACGCCCGGGTTCCTCGTCGCGGGTGAAGGGGCCGTCTGGGTGCAGGAGCAGGGCGACGGGACCGTCGCGCGGATCGACCCCGCAACGCGCGAGGTGGCGGGCCGTACCCTCGTCGGCGACAACCTCAAATGGGGCGATATCGACACGGGCGACGGGAAGGTGTGGCTGCGTACGACCGACGACCAGACCTTCGTCGTGATCGATGCGGCGACCGCCGAAATCCTCGCCCGCGTCGGACGGGCGGAGGGCAGCGGCGCGCTGCGTTATACGCCCGACGGGATTTGGACGAGCGCGCATGACGTCCACTCGCTGACATGGTGGACCAGCGAAGCCCGGTGACGGCGCGGAATCGATTCGGGGCAGCCGCACCGCGCACGCCGCGAGGCTGCGAAGGGGACGATCTAACTCAGCAACCACGGGATTCGCGTGACTCGCCGAACCCTGTGAAAATCGTGTGAATTCAGACCCAAACGCCAGACTCGCGGTGCTGTTCGCGCGATCAATTAATACTCTTGACGCATTCCGTAATATCTCTAGCGTATGTGTCATGCCGTCGTAAGCAACGGCAACGCTTGGGAAGGGGATCTGCAGGATTGAGCCGGCTATCGGCTCGATATGGAGATTGTCTATGGACCGAACATCGGGAGCCGGGACCTTCGCGAAGAGCAAGCGCTCTGCCGTCCGCGCTGCCGGTCCGGCCGCCTCCCTATCTTCGACACCTGCACATGATTTTTCGCGGCGCGCCCACGTGCGTTCGTTGCGGTCCCGTGGATGCGGAGCCGCAAAACACCCCTCTTCATATGAAAACACCGCGTTCTCATTCCCTCAATCGAGAACAAAGAACAATCGCAGGCGGGGCAATTCGGATAAATCCGAACAACCGAAGAAAAAGCAAGCGGGATCGTTCGAATAGGCGGGTTGGTTTCGCCGTGTCGATAAGGTGAATGCCTGAAGTCCGAATAGCGGAACACAGGCACACCTCAGGTCCTCAAGTAAAGCTGGGTCGGCTGCGACATGCGTGTCGCGGCCCGGGGAAGCTCAACCGCAAAAGACGGGAAAAAACGATGAAAAAATGCGCAAAACTGAAATTCGGTCTGCTGTCGGCAACCGTGTTTTCGACCACCACGCTGGCCGCACCGGCTTTCGCCCAGGAGGAGCCGGAAGAGGAGAGCGCGGCTCCGGTCACGATCGTCGTTACGGCCACCCGCCGCGCGACGACGCTGATGGATACGCCGATCAATATCACTGCCGTCAGCGCGGAAGAGCTGGCGCGGCAGCGGATCGACGACATTCGCGATATTGCCGATTTCACCCCCGGCATGACGATTTCGGACACCGGCCCGGGCTCGACCGGCACGGTGGTGCTGCGCGGTCTCAATGCCTCGGGCGTGGGTGACGGCGGCGCCATCTATGACGACGCGCTGGGCATCTATCTGGGTGAAGTCCCGCTCTATTACGATTTCAAGCTGGTCGATATCGCCCGCGTCGAAACCCTGCTCGGCCCGCAGGGCACGCTTTACGGGCTTGGTACGCTGGCCGGGGCGATCCGTTATATTCCCAACCGACCCGATCCCAGCGTGGTCGAGGGCGAGGTGCATGCGCGCGCCTATGCCAAATCGCATAGCGACGATTTCGGTTATCAGATCGATGGCGTGATCAACCTGCCCCTCGTGGCCGATCACATCGCGTTCCGCAGCGCGACGGGCTATTACTTCGACCCGGGATTCATCGACTATTCGCTGCTCGTCCAGGAACCCGGCGTATCGCTGCCGCAGCCCGATGGCCCCGACAGCATTTCCGATGCGGGTTATGCAGCGAACCTCTACGAGGAAGAGGATCTCAATTTCGAGCGGACCTTCACCACGCGCAACCAATTGCTGTTCCAGGCCGACGAGGACCTGCAATTGCTGCTGACCTATGCGTATCAGCAGACCGAAACCGAAGGTGCGCAATCGAACAGCGCGGGTGTGCTGGGTACCGGACGCTATGAGAACGCCAGCCGGTTCAAGGAACCGGTCGACCGTCACGCGCATCTCGTCAGCGCCGAGATCAATGCCAATATCGCGGACATCGTCGATATCGTCGCCACCGGCGCCTACACCGAGATGGGCTATAGCGATAAGGGCGACGTCACCGACCTGCTGCTCGACCTCGATTACGATTACGAGTTGTTCCCGGCATTCGCGGGCCATTACGCATCCGACCGCACGCGCAAGCAAAAGAACTTCGAACTGCGGCTGGTGTCGAGCCATGGCGGTCCGTTCAGCTGGGTTCTGGGCGGCTTCTACAACGAGAACGACTATCAGAGCGACTACGCCGAACGCATTCCCAACCACCCGTGGGTCGACCCGACCACCAATCCCGAAGCACTGGAATATGTCAGCTACATCACCTCCGAGGTGAAGGAGAAGGCAATCTTCGGCGAAGCCACGTTCGAGGTTACCCCGGATTGGCAGGTCACCGCGGGCGCGCGCTATTTCGACTATACATCGACGATCTCGGGTGCGGCGGCCCTGCCCGTCCTGGGCGATCCGCTCAGCCCCTATGATTTGCCGTCCAATGGCGGCGATGCCGGCGAAGACGGATGGGTGTGGAAGTTCAACACCTCGTATGAATTCAGTCCCGACTTCATGGTCTATGCCACCTACAGCAAGGGCTACCGCCTCGGCGGTCCCAACCGGGTTGCGCCCTGTCCAGCCGATATCCAGCCGGGTCAGCAGATCATCTGCGCGCTGCCCGACGAGCTGCAATACGGCCCCGACACGACCAAGAATATCGAGATCGGGATGCGCAGCCAGCTATTCAACGACGTGCTGGCGCTCAACTTCAACGTCTTCGACGTGAAGTGGCAGGGGATCCAGGTCAATTCCTCCACGCTCTATGGCGCAACCGGGATCACGGTGAACGGCGGGTCGGCCAAGTCGCGCGGCTTCGAGACCTCGTTCCAGCTCAAGCCGATCCCCGAACTGTCGATCCAGGGGACCTACTCCTACACCGACGCCTATCTGACCGAGGACGTACCTGGCATCATCACCATTCGCGAAACGCCGGGCGATTATTCGAACCGCTTCGTCCAGCTGGACGCGCTCGATGGCGACCGCCTGCCCGGTTCGGCGAAGAACTCGGGCAGTCTTGGCGTTACCTACGTCCAGCCGATGGGCGATGCCGATCTGGTGGCCAACTGGACGGCGACCTATCGCGGCAATGTCGTTTCGCGGATCGGGTGGGACCGCGCCTATGGCGATCTGATCCCCGGTTACACACTGCACCGGGCGGCGCTGACCTACGAGATGGAAACCTACAGCATCAGCCTGTTCGCCAACAACATCTTCGACAAATACGCAGTTGTATCGACCGCCAACGATCGCTCGCGCATCGGCGTGAACGATGGTGTTGCGGTGCGTTACTATCGCCAGGCGGTAATGAGTCCGCGGGTCGTCGGGGTGGAAGCACGCATGTCGTTCTGAGCGACAACACCGTCCCAAGCAAAGGGCGCCTGCGTTCCTACGCAGGCGCCCTTATTCTTGCGCACTGTCGAAGTGCCCCTCAACCGGTGGAGATGCCCTGCTTTTCGAGCCAGGCGCGTGCCGGCTCCAGCGCGCGCTCATGCGTCCGCCAGCGGCCCACGGCATCGGCGTTGAGCGGCCGGCGCACCTGCGCCGCACTCGGCGTGGCCACCGCTGCCGTATTCTCGTGAAAGTGCAGGCAGGCATCGTCCCAGTCGAGCCCGCAGAAGTCGATCAATCGCCGCGTCTGCCCGTCCTGATCGGCGACCAGGCCTTCATAGCCCAGCTGCAATATCCGCCCGGGAAAGAGCGTCTCCCACTGCGCCATCAACCGGTCGAAGCGCGCATAATAGCGCGCCGTGTCGAGGAGGTCGTAGGAATAGGCGTAATAGGCCGACTGGCTCGCAAACAGATTTTTGTAATTGCTCCACACCGTATCCATCGGATTACGGCGCAGGCACACGATCCGCGCATGCGGCAGCGCCGCGGCGATATGGCCGATATACAGGAAATTGGCCGGTAGCTTGTCGACGAACCGCGGCGTCCGCTCGGGCAGGTGATGCGCAGCCTGGTCGACAAAGGCGCGGCCCAGCTGCGCGGGATCGATTGTGCCGCTGGCGGCAATCGTCTCGGCATCGATCACCTTCTTCGACGCGGTTCTGGCCAGCCGCTTGACCGCCACCGGCATCGCCTGAAGCTCTCCCGCCGACACGACATCGCGGTGCGACGACAGGATGCGATCGATCAGCGTGGTGCCCGTTCGCGGCATTCCCACTACGAAGATCGGTGCGGCATCGGGAAGGCCCGGGGCCCCGTGCAACATGCCGTCGGGCTGGGAGAACAGCGTTTCGAGCGCGTCGAAGATTTCCGCATCCTGCGCAAAATCATAGCCCAGCGCGCTCTTCTGCTGCGCATTGGCCGCTGCAAGATGATCAAACGCAGTGGGATCGCGCAGATCCTCCAGTTCCTTGGCCAGCGCATAGCGGATGCGCAGCGCATCGCCCGGGCCTTGCGCGGCAGCCAATGCGCGTTTCAGCCGGGGGAGATGGTTGGTCTCGGGCGTCTGGCGCGACAGGATGGCGAGCGCATAATGCGCGCGCGCATTGCCCGGATCGGCGCGCAGGATGTCCTCGTAATGCCGCCGTGCGTCTTCGACGCGCCCGGTAAAGCTGCTCGCGGCGGCAAGATTGTAGCGATAATCGAGATTGCCGGGTTCGCGGGCCACCGCCGCGGTGAACGGACCTAGGGCGCCTTCGTGGTCGCCCAGCCGGGTCAGAACGCACCCTATCGTATCCAGCGTGCGTGCATCGGCGGGCGCGAGCGCGAGGGCACGCTTGCTGGCCGCGGCGGCTTCCCCGTCACGGCGCAAGAGGCTGAGCAGCCGGGCCTGCTGGGCCAGATGCTCGGCCTGGGGGCCGCGCTGGACGGCCGCGTCGAACAACATGACCGCATTGTCGATCTGCCCGGCCTGCTCGGCCGCAATGCCCAGCAGGAAATACCCTGCCGGTGCATCGCGATCCTGCAGGACGATCGCCTTGGCAGCTTGTGTCGCTCCCAGGAGGTCGTCGCGTTCGAGCGCGTCGCGCGCCTGCCGCTCCAGGCTCACCGCCGCGGTCCTCGCGCGGTGGCCTGCTGTGTGGTGCCTACTGGCTCGCAGCGAGCCGGGTGGCCGTGTCCTGCAGCGCGACGCGCGTTTCGATCCGTTCGCGGATGCGGGCGAGGACTTCGGTACGGCACTCCTGCGAAGCTGCATGCGCGCGCAAATGCACGGTGTCGAGGCCGTCGCCGCATACCGCGCGTGCGGCATCGTTCATCCGGATGGCCAGGCGGCGCTGACCGTCGACAGTCGCAAGATCGAGCCCGTCGAGGTGCAGCGTCGCGCTGTCCTGCACGAAGGGGTCGGAGGGGGTGGTTTCCGCCATGGCCGGCGCTGCAAGCGCGCACGCAGCCAGGGCCATCAGGCCAGCTTTCATGATCATCGTCTCCTGCGTTATTATTGCGCCGCTCTTTGGCGGCTGCGCAGGGAGATATGCCCAGGTGTCGGCGCTGGCAAGGTTCGCGGTGAATGGAAGCGAGGCTCATGAACCGGTGACCTCGAGCGCAGTCAGCCGGGTCGTGCCCCCCAGCAGCCCGATCGGCAACCGCACGCTGGCGGATGTCTCGTCGCCGGTGTCCGGATCGTGCAACGTCACCTCGACCGTCCGTGCGTGTAGCGGCGCGAGGCGCCTTAGCGTATCGAGCGGAAGGTCCACGCGCCATTTCCGTGCGCCCCGCGGGCTGGTTTCGTGGCTGTTTACAATCACCAGCACGCGCGCATCCTCGCGCTGGCCCGAGACCCGCAGGCAATCGTGATCGCCGCAGCGGACCAGCCTCGCCTCGGGGGCCGGTGCGGCGGAAATGGGCGGAGCAAGCGCGAGCAGAACACCCGCGATAAGAAACTGCGAGGCATGAGGAGTCTCCTTTCCGCGCGCCGCAGGATCGGCGCGGGTTGCCGAAGCTCTCCCACGAATGTTTTTGTTCTTGGGTAAGGTGTTCCGCAAATCGGTCGCAGCGTCAAGCATGCGCCGATATCGGCGTCCTAAGGGGCGGTCATCGGGGTAAGGAGAGAAATTGGTGCGGTCGAGAAGACTCGAACTTCCACGGCCTTGCGGCCACAACGACCTCAACGTTGCGCGTCTACCAGTTCCGCCACGACCGCACACAGTCTGCATCGAGAGCGAATCCGCGAACGGGCTCCCGCCGGTAGGAGCGCGCCACTAGCAGCGAGGCTGCGGCCTCGCAAGCATCTTTGTTGCGCGGCTACGCAAGCTAGCGCGGGGCCCAGCCGATATCCGCGAAGACCGCCGATTTGGGCACGTCGGTGACCGCCTCGTTGATGGTCAGTTCCTCGCCCGGGGCCAGCGTCGACTGCGGCGGCTGGACGACCCAGCTATAGACCTGCCGTTCGCGTTGGTCGCGCAGGACGATCAGGATTTGCGGGATCGGGCGCGATTCGCGCGCGGTGTTCTTGACGATCACGCGCGCGCCGAAGAATTCGGTGCCATTGGGCAGTGTGCGGCGTTCCTGCTGCTCGACCGGGAAGGACAATTCCAGATCGGGCTGCGCGGCACCGAACAGCGGGCGGCTGACCGGCACCCAGTCGGGTAGGCCGGCATAATTCACTGCGGCAATCGTGCCGATCGCGATCACTGCGAAAATCGTCGCCGCCCAGGTCCACAGCTTGGTGAGGTTGCGGCGCGGACGGAACGGCGGCGCATGGTCGAAGCGCGAGCGGGCATCGTCGCTCTCGGGCGTGGGCGCGGGGGGCAGCTCGTCCTGAACTTCGCCATAGGGCGGGGTGGTTTCGTCGAAATCCGGCCCGTCGCGCAGGGGCGCGTCGCGGGTGGGGGCATCACGCACAGGCGCCGCAGTGGTGGTTGCGCCATAGCTGAAGCCGGGTTGCGCCTGCGGATCGGGGCCCTCCGCCGCCGGGGGCGGTGGCGGCGCAGGCGGCGATGGTCTGGGGGCGGATGGCGCAGCGGGCGGCGGAACCGGGACGGCAGCAACCGCGGCGAGCCGTTCGGCATCGGGGCCGTCCTGGAACCAGCTGTGTTTGCATTTCGCGCAGCGCACGGTGCGCCCGTCGATCCCGATAGCGCTGTCGGGCACGACATAGCGCGTGGAACAAGCAGGGCAGGCAATGATCATGGTGACCCAAGGCCTTAGGACCCGTTGCGAATCACGACAAGCGACAGCCCTGTTCGCAAACCCCGAGAGCGGCTTTTTTCCACATGCAAGCGCGGTTATAGGCAGTTTCCTACAATGACGGGTGCAACTTTCCTCTTGAACGACCGGGCCAGGCGATGAGCGCGCCCGAGGACGAGGTCGTCCGGTTCGACAATGTCGGGCTGCGTTACGGCACCGATCGTGAAATCCTGTCGAACGTTTCCTTCACGCTGTTCCCCGGCCGGTTCTATTTCCTCACCGGCGCCAGCGGGGCGGGCAAGACCTCGCTGCTGCGCCTGCTCTATCTCGCGCAGCGCCCGTCGCGCGGGGCGATCAGCATGTTCGGGACCGATGTCATCACCCTCCCGCGCGAGCGCCTGCCTGCCTATCGCCGGCGGATGGGGGTGGTGTTCCAGGATTTCCGGCTGGTCGATCACTTGTCGGCGTTCGACAACGTCGCGCTGCCGCTGCGCGTTTCGGGCGTGCGCGAAGCCGATCTGCAGGGGCCGGTGTCCGACATGCTCGACTGGGTCGGGCTGGCCCACCGCGCCGATGCGCGCCCGGCGACGCTGTCGGGCGGCGAGCAGCAACGCGTGGCCATCGCCCGCGCGGTGATCGGCCGCCCCGACATGCTCGTGGCCGACGAACCGACGGGCAATGTCGATCCGGAAATGGCGCTCAAGCTGATTCGCCTGTTCGAAGCGCTCAACCGGCTGGGCACTACCGTGGTGGTGGCGACGCACGACGTCCACCTGCTGCGCAAGGTGCCCGATTCGCTGATCATGCGGCTCGACAAGGGCCTGTTGTCCGATCCCACCGGCGCGCTGCGCTATCCGCCGCGGCGGGTGGGGGCGGGCGAATGAAGAAGCCGCCGGTCCCCCCGCGCATGGTCGAGCGTGGCCGCTCGCCTTTTCAGGGCCGCCGCGCCGCTCATCTGCTGCCGCAGGCGCGGCTGGGGGGACCGATGCCATGGGTGATCGCGATCATGGTCGCGCTGACGGTGCTGGCGGCAGGGGGCGGGCTGGCGCTCGACAATCTGGCGGACCGCGCACGCGGCGAATTGTCGGGCAGCGCGACGGTCCAGATCGTCGAGGCGGATCCGCAATCGCGCGCGCGGCAGGCGGAGGATGCGGCGACCATTCTGGTACAGGACCCGGCGGTCGCGGGACTCGCGGTGGTCCCGCAGGAATCGGTCGAGGCCTTGCTCGCCCCGTGGCTGGGCACCGACACGCCCGAAGATACGGTGCCGATCCCCGCGCTCATCGATCTGCGACTGCGTGATGGCGCGGACGCCGCCACGCTCGGCCGGCTGCGCAACTTGCTCGCCGACCGCGTCCCCGCGGCGCGGATCGATGCGCAGGCGCAATGGCTCGCCCCCGTGCTCGCCGCGCTCTCGGCGCTTGGCTGGATGGCGCTGGGGCTGATCGGCCTGCTCGCCTTCACCGGCGCGGCGGCGGTATGGTTGGCGGCGCGCAATGCGCTGGGCAGCAATCGCGACACGATCGAGATCGTCCACCTGCTGGGCGGCAATGACGACCAGATCGCGCGGATATTCCAGCGCTCGATCCTGGTCGATGCGCTGGGCGGGGGCGTGCTCGGCTTGGCGCTCGGCGCGGCGGCGGTCTGGGTGATGGGCGCGCAATTCGCAGCGCTCGATTCGGGACTCGTGACGGGCGGCGGCCTCGAAACCAGCGATTGGCTGGTCTTGGCCCTTGTCCCTGTGGGGGCGGTTGTTCTAGCGGTCTATACGGCGCGGTTCACCGTGCTCGCGTCGCTCAGGAAAATGTTGTGATCCTCCGCCTCTTCGCTGCCGTCATGCTCGTCTATGCGTTCGGTTTCCTCGGCTTTGCCGTCTCGCTGCCCCAGCCGGCAGCGGATGAGAAGACCGATGCGGTGATCGTGCTGACCGGCGGGCCGGGCCGGATCGCGCGGGGCCTGGATGTGGTCGAGCAGGGGCTGGCGCGCGAAATGTTCGTCTCGGGCGTCGATCCCGATGTGACCCCTGCCGAATTCGCCGCCGAATTCGATGTCTCGCGGCGGGTGATGCAATGCTGCGTCAAGCTCGGCTATCTCGCGGTCGATACGCGCAGCAATGCCGGCGAAGCGGCGCAATGGCTCAAGGAAAACGAGTTCACCTCGGTGCGTCTCGTGACGACCGACTGGCACATGGCGCGCTCCGCCGCCGAATTCAGCGAAACGCTGCCGCCCGACATGCGCGTGGTCAAGGACGCGGTGGTCTCGCACCCGCAGCTCGCGACGCTTTATCTCGAATATAACAAGCTGCTGGCGGCGGCGATCTCGCAAGGTCTGCCGCGCTGACGCAGCCCATGCTCTTTCTCCGCAACCTCGCCTTCTATCTCGCCTTCTACAGCGGCTCGCTGCTGATCACGACGGCGTCGCTGGCCTCGCTGCCCTTCAGCGTCACCGCGTTCCGTGCGCGGGTGCGCAATTGGTCGCAATGGCAGCGCTGGTGCGTCACCCATATGCTCGGCTGCGAGATCGTCCACGAGGGGGCGCCGCTCGACCAGCCGGTGCTCTATGCAATCAAGCACGAGAGCTTCTTCGAGGCGATCGATGCGCCCGCGCTGTTCAACTGCCCGAGCGTCTTCGCCAAGCAGGAGCTGTTCAAGATCCCGCTATGGGGCCGCGCCGCGGCCGCCTTCGGCCTGGTCCCGGTCGAACGCGAGGCGGGCGCCAAGGCGCTGATGAAGATGATCCGCCACGCCAAGGCGCTGATCGCGGATGGCCGTCCGCTGGTGATCTTTCCCGAAGGAACCCGGGTGCCGCATGGCGAACGCAGGCCGCTGCAATCGGGATTTGCGGGACTGTACAAGATGCTCGGCCTGCCGGTGGTGCCGGTGGCAGTGGACAGCGGGCCGATCTACCATCGGCGGCTCAAGCGGTCGGGGCGGATCACTTACCGCTTTGGCGAGCCGATCCCGCCGGGCCTGCCGCGCGCCGAAGTCGAAGAGCGCGTGCGCGAGGCGATCAACGCGCTGAACTGAGCGCCCGCCGTCCGGCCGGCTGTCAGCCTCCGATATCGCTCAGTGATCGGTCCGCCCGAAGTCGGGCCGTGCGTCGTCCTGGCCTTCCTCGATGATCGAGCGGCGGATCGCGCGGGTGCGTTCGAACAGGTCGAACAGCGTGTCGCCATCGCCATCGCGGATCGCGCGCTGGAGCAGGCTGAGATCTTCGGTGAACCGGCCCAGCACTTCGAGCACGGCGTCGCGGTTGGACAGGAACACGTCGCGCCACATCGTCGGATTGCTCGCGGCGATGCGGGTGAAATCGCGAAAGCCGCCGGCCGAATATTTGATCACCTCGCCGCGGGTCACATCCTCGAGATCGGAGGCGGTACCGACGATGGTATAGGCGATCAGGTGCGGGATATGGCTGGTCACCGCGAGCACGAGGTCGTGATGCGCGGGGTCCATGATTTCGACGGTGGCACCAAGCCCTTCCCAGAAATGCGTCAGCGCCTCGACCGCTGCGGGCGGTGCCGCGCTATCCGGCGTGACGATGCACCAGCGATGGCGGAACAGTTCGGGGAATCCGGCATCGGGCCCGCTGTTCTCGGTCCCCGCGACCGGGTGCGCGGGGATGACCACCGCATCGGGCAGCGTCCTGGCCAGTGCCTCGCCGACGCGGCGTTTGGAGGAGCCGACATCGCTGACGATGGTGCCGGGTATAAGGTCGGCGGCAATCGCCTCGGCCGCCGCATTCATCGCGCCGACGGGTACGCACAGGATCACCAGCTCGGCCTCGCGCACGGCGTCGCCGGCGGTTTCGCAAATGGTGCCGGCCAGCCCGCGTTCGGCAGCGCGGCGGCGCACGGCGGCATCGGCATCCCAGCCGGTGGTCGCCACACCGGGCAGCATCTCGCGGACCGCCAGCCCGATCGAACCGCCGATCAGGCCCAGCCCGATGATTGCGACGCGCGAAATCGTCATCTGTCCGCACCGCACAGCGTGCGCAATACGCGGGTGATGTCGTCCATCTGGCGCGCGGTCCCGATGGTGATGCGCAGCGCCTGCGGCAGCCCCTGTCCGGGCAGGTGGCGCACCGCATAACCGGCCTCGGCGATTGCCTGCAGCGCGGTTTCCGCCTTCAGGTCGCCTTCGAACAGCACGAGCACGAAATTGGCCTTGCTCGGCACTGCACGCAGCCCGTGATTGCCCAGCGCCTCGATGGCATGGACGAACCGCTTGCGCTCCTCGCGGTTGGCTTCGCGCGAGCGGGCGAGGAAGTTCGTGTCGGCCAAGGCCGCAAGCGCGGCGCGCTGGCCGCTGGCGGTCACGTTGAACGGCCCGCGGACGCGGTTGAGCACATCGACCAGCCCCGGCGCGCCGGTGGCCCAGCCGATCCGCTCGCCCGCCAGCCCGTAGATCTTCGAGAAGGTCCGCGTGACCAGCACGTTCGCGTATTGCGCTGCAAGTTCCAGCCCGCCGTCGTCCTCGCCGGGCTCGAGATATTCGGCATAGGCCTGGTCGACTACCAGCAGCACATCGCCCGGCAATCCGGTATGGAGCCGCTCGACCTCGGCGCGGGGCAGGCAGGTGCCGGTGGGATTGTTCGGATTGGCGAGGAACACCACCCGGGTGCGCTCGGTCACCGCGGCCAGCAGCGCATCGACATCGGTACCGTAATCGGCGTCGGGCGCTTCCACCGGGGTCGCGCCGCAGCGCCTTGCAGCGATGTCGTAAACCGCGAAGCTGTAGCGGCTGAACAGGACCTCGTCGCCCGGACCGGCAAAGCCCTGCGCGGCGAGATTGAGCAATTCGTCCGAGCCCGTGCCGCAAACGATCCGCGCGGGATCGATGCCGTGCTGTCTGCCCAGTGCAGCGCGCAATGCGGCGGCGTCGGGATCGGGATAGGCCGCGGGGGTATGATCCACGGCCAGCGCCGCCAGCGCGTCGGCGCTGCACCCCAGCGGGTTCTCGTTTGCCGACAGTTTGACCAGCTTGCGCCCGTCGGCACTGGTCGATTTGCCCGGGACATAGGCATGGATGCCTTCGATCCAGGGCTTCATGATGGGTGTGTCTGCCATTTCAGCTTCGCCGCATGAAAGAAATACGGCCCTTCGACAAGCCGGAGGCTTGCCGATAGAGACAGCGTTTGATTGTTTCATCCCAAGGTCCGATTTGAACGCGCAACCCCAATCGCTGCTCCTGCCCGACCCGCTGCCGCTCGATGGCGGCGCCGAACTGGCGCGTGTCGAAGTGGCGTATGAGACCTATGGCACGCTGGCCGACGACGGATCGAATGCGATCCTGCTGTGCCATGCGCTGACCGGCGACCAGCATGTCGCCAGCGTGCATCCGGTGACCGGCAAGCCCGGCTGGTGGGAGCGCATGGTCGGTCCCGGCAAGCCGATCGACACCGACCGCTTCCATGTCATCTGCCCCAATGTGATCGGCAGCTGCATGGGCTCGACCGGTCCCGCCAGCGCAGCCGACGACGGGCGGCCCTATGCGATGCGCTTCCCGGTCATCACCATCCGCGACATGGTCCGCGCGCATGTCGCGCTGCTCGACGTGTTGGGGATCGACCGGCTGCACGCAGTGGTTGGCGGCTCGATGGGCGGGATGCAGGCGCTGAGCCTTGCCGCGAACTGGCCCGAACGTACCGAGCGCGTGCTCGTCATCGCCTCGACCAGCCGCCATTCGGCGCAGAACATCGGTTTCCACGAATTGGGGCGGCAGGCGATCATGGCCGATCCGCGCTGGCAGGACGGCGACTATTACGGCGGCGAAGCGCCCGATAGCGGGCTCTCCGTGGCGCGGATGGCGGCGCATATCACCTATCTGTCGGAAGAGGCGCTGACCGCGAAGTTCGGGCGCAATCTGCAGGATCGCCCCGACGGGACGAAGGGCGCGAAGAGCTTCGGCTTCGACGCCGATTTCCAGGTCGAAAGCTATCTGCGCTACCAGGGCAGCGGCTTCACCCGGCGGTTCGATGCCAACAGCTATCTCTATATCACCCGCGCGATGGATTATTTCGATCTCGCCGAAGAGCATGGCGGACGGCTGGCCGATGCCTTCGCCGGGACCACCGCGCGCTTCTGTCTCGTCAGCTTCGACAGCGACTGGCTCTATCCGACAAGCGAGAGCCGCCATGTCGTCCATGCGCTCAATGCGGCGGGGGCCGCGGTGAGCTTCGTCGAACTGTCCGCCCCGCATGGCCATGACAGCTTCCTGCTCGACGTGCCCGCGCTCGACCGGGTCGTGCAGGGGTTTCTCGGATGAGCCTGCGCCCCGACCTTGCGGTGATCGCAGCGCATGTCACGCCGGGCAGCCGCGTGCTCGACATCGGCTGCGGCGACGGGGCGCTGATGCTCGCTTTGCGCGATCTGGGGTGCGATGTGCGCGGGATCGAGATCGACGGCGCCAGCGTCGAGCGCTGCGTGTCGCAGGGCCTGTCGGTGGTGCAGGGCGATGCCGATCGCGATCTGCACGATTATCCGGACAAGGGCTTCGACTATGCCGTGCTCAGCCAGACGCTGCAGACCGCAGTGCGCCCCGACCGGATGCTCGACGAACTGCTACGCGTCGGTACGCGCGCCTTTGTCAGCTTCCCAAATTTCGCGCATTGGCGCACCCGCGCCGCGCTGCTGGTCGGTGGGCGGATGCCGGTGACGCGCAGCATCCCGGTCAGCTGGTACGAAACGCAGAACATCCACCACGTCACGATCGCGGATTTCCGCGACCTCGCGCGTGAAAAATCCGCGACGATCGAGCGCGACTGGTATTTTTCGCATCAGCGCCCGATCGCGCGCATCGGCGCCAATGCCCGCGCCGAATTCGCCGTATTCGAGCTGTCGCGCTAGGCGGGCGTCAGGCCCGCGCGGCGGGCGGGCACGCTGGGTGCTCCGCCGCCGCCGCGCCGCATTCTACCCCGGACGATGCAGGCCGCAGATCTTGTGGCCGTCGAGATCGCGGAAATAGCACAGGTGCAGCGCGCCCATCGAACTTTCGCGCAGGCCCGGCGGGTCTTCGATGCTGGTCCCGCCCGCGGCGATCGCCGCATCGTGCAGTTCCTTGACCTGTTCGGGCGAGTCGCATTTGAAGCCGATCGTCATGCCATTGGCGCAGGTGGCCACCTCGCCGTCGATCGGCTGCGACAGCGCGAGAACGTCGCCGTCATGCATGAAGAACACGCGCTTGATCCCGCTGTCGAGCGTGTTGTCCATTGCCCCCTCGACACCGATAACCTTGAGCACCTTTTCGTAAAAGGCCTTCGATTTGTCGATATCGTTCGTGCCGATCATGATGTGGTTGAACATCGTATCTCTCTCCTGTGAGTTTCGTTTCGCCACCTTAATCGCGGATGGCATCGTGACAAGCGACGATCGCATCTCGTCGCTTGCGGTTCAGCGCGGCGGGTATAGAAGCATGCCATGCACCTGCTTCTTGCCCCGCTCGCCCTGTCCTTCCTGCAAGCTGCGGGCGGTGCGCCGACTGCCGCCACCGAGCTCCCCGATCTGACGCTCGAACAGTCCAGTTCGCTGCGCTGTTCGGTCGCTTTCGGGCTGGTCCACCGCGCGCAAAACAATGGCGAGGAAGCGGCGGCGGCGTATCCCGTCATGGCCGAGCGCGGACAGGAGTTCTTCGTCCGCACCACCGCGCAGTTGATGGACGAACTCGGGGCCAGCCGCGAGACCATCATGGGGTTGGTGATGCGCGAACACGCAGCGCTGAAAGAAAGCCCCGAACGGGTCGACGAGGTGATGCCAGCCTGCCTGTTGATGCTCGACGCCGCAGGGCTCTGACGCCGCGTTCAGCACAGGGTCAGCGCCGGTGCGCCAGCTTGGCGGCCATTCGTTGATCGCCTCATCGATCGCTTCAGGGGCTACCCATGCGTAACTTCATCCTGCCCGCTGCACTTGCGGTCTGCACTCTGCCCGTGCCCGCGCTGGCGCAGGATGCACCTGCTGCACCGCTGGCCGATCTGGGCGAGCAGATGCGCGATCCCGCCTATCAGCGCGACATGGCGCTGATGCTGCAGGCGATGACCGAAGTCTTGCTCGACATGCCGATTGCACCGCTGGCGCAGGCCGCTGCCGAAATGGCGGGCGAGAAGACCCGGGACATCGATCCCGACCTGACCTTGCGCCGCGCCGTGCCGCAGGCGGACCGGGTGGGCGATGAGGTCGCCCGCACTGTCCCGCGCGCCATGCAGGCTGCGGGGGCCATGGCGGAAGGCCTCGCCGCGATGGCACCGTTGCTGCGCGACATGGCGGGGCAGATGCGCGGCGCGATCCCGCCGCGCAACTGATCCCCACGAAAATTAGCGAGAGCCCCCGGCACGCCAGTGGACGCGCCCCCGCGGCTTGTGGCAAGGCGACCGAATCCATGTGGCAGCTCTACCAATTCCCCCTTTGCCCGTTCAGCCGCAAGCTGCGCCTGCTGATGGGCGAGAAGAACATCGCCTACGAACTGGTGCGCGAATATCCGTGGGAGGGGCGCGACGAATTCTGGCACCTCAACCCGGCCGGACGCACGCCCGTCCTGCATGACCCGGCGCGCGGCGTCAGCCTGTCGGACAGCCAGGCGATCTGCGAATTCCTCGAAGAGACGGTCGAGCGTAGCCCGATGGTCAATGGTTCGGCCCTGCAACGCGCGGAAATCCGCCGCTTGGTCGCGCTGTTCGACGAGAATCTCTATGCCGATGTCACCGGGCCGCTGCTGCACGAACGGATGAAGAAGCGGCTGGTCCTGCGCCAGCCGCCCGATTCGCGCATGCTGCGCGAGACGATGAAGAATGCCCACGCGCATCTCGATTATATCGACTGGCTGGTCGATAACCGCCAGTGGCTTGGCGGCGCGACTCTGAGCCTGGCGGACCTCGCCTGCGCGTCGCAGCTGTCGGTTGCCGACTATCTCGGCGGGATCGACTGGAAGGGCCACGACCAGACGCGGCATTGGTATTCGGTGATGAAAAGCCGTCCCAGCTTCCGCCCGCTGCTGAGCGAGAAGATGGAAGGCTTGCCCCCGCCGCCGCATTACGCGCTGGTTGATGCGTGAGGCGCGAGAATACGCGGTGAGAGCTCGCTGACCTTTGTAAAGGTTACCAACCGAAAGGTACTTCGCCATGCCACTCGATCTCGTCCCATTTGATGGACAGAGCCTCTTGGAAAGGCTCATCGGGAGAGGCATTTCGAATTCGAGAGTCGCTGAGCCCAACTATCCGCCGTTCTCCGAATTTTTCGCGAAAGATGGGAGTTGGAGCGCATGCATCAAACTCAGGGGGCCGCTGAACCTTGAAGGTGCTTGGGCCATCAGAGGCGATCAAATATATGTTCGGACAAGGATTCCGAAAATTGTCGATCGGCATCCGCGCAACGTAGAAATCGACAAATGCAGGAATATTCTAGGCGCAGGCCCCGAAGATCCGATATTCATCGACGCCGTGTACGAGATCGATCTCCCTCCGCAGAAGATTGAATGTTTCGTCGAGCCTCTTCGAACGTAGCCATGGCGCGTCGGAAAATGAGCCTCCGATTCGTCTCGATAGTGCGTTGTCGAATGACCCGCGCTGGGCCGACCGGGTCATCACCTCTGACAAACCGGGCAGAACCACGTGCTCCGCCCGCCCTGCACGATGCGCCGGATCGTGCCGCCGTCTTCGTGGTGGCAGGCCTCGCCCTCGCGCCCGTAGACATGGAAGCGGGTGGCGAAATAGCCGAGATTGCCATCGGGCTGCGCGAAATCGCGCAGCGTCGAGCCGCCGTCTTCGATCGAGCGCGTGAGCACATCCTTGGTCGCGGGGACGAGCCGCCTGAGCTGCGGCATGGTGACCTTGCCGCCCGCCTTGCGCGGGTGGATTCCGGCCTGCCACAGCGCTTCGCAGACATAGATATTGCCCAGCCCCGCCACGATCCGCTGGTCGAGCAACAGCAGCTTGATCGCCTGTTTGCGGCCACGCGTAGCTTCGCGCAAATGCTCGGGCGTCAGCGCCTCGCCCAAAGGCTCGGGGCCAAGCGCGGCAAAGGGCGGCCACAGGTCGAGTTCGGGGTTGAGCAGCAAATCGACCGAGCCGAACCGGCGCGGATCGTTGAGCGCGAAGACATGGTCCTCGGTCGTGAGCACCAGATGGTCGTGCTTGTCCGCGGCCTCGGGATCGATCCGCCAGCGCCCGCTCATGCCGAGATGGAACACCATCGCATGATCGCGGTCGGTGTGGATCAGCCCGTATTTCGCGCGGCGCGAGAGGCCCGAAACAGTCGCCCCGGTCAGCGCCTGCACCAGGTCGGGGGGAAAGGGTCGGCGCATGTCGGGCCGGTTGACACGCACGCTGACGATCCGCTCGCCCTCGAGGAACCGGGCCAGCCCGCGCACGGTGGTTTCGACTTCTGGGAGCTCGGGCATGTCGGGTTCCGCGTAACAGCGGTTTCTCGTGGCGTCTATTCGCTCCCTTCGGTCGCTGCGCCCTGTTCCGTCCCACGCCCCCTCCCGGCCACCCACGGCACGGTATTCTATGGGTGGCCGGGAGGGGGCGTGGGACGGAACAGCAAGGGAAGCGCGGATGCGCTTCCCGCACCCGACAAAGACTCCTCCAACCCCCCTTTGCCCCGGCCACAATTCCCCCTAAGGCCCCCCGCATGAGCGAAACCGTTTCCTTCGGCTACGAAGATATCGATGCCGCGGAAAAGACCGGCCGCGTGGGCGAGGTCTTTTCCAATGTTGCCGCCAAATACGATGTGATGAACGACGCCATGAGCGCGGGCATGCACCGGTTGTGGAAGGACCGTTTCGTCAAGCGGGTGAAGCCGCAGCCGGGCGAGACGATCCTCGACATGGCGGGCGGCACGGGCGACATCGCCTTCCGCATGGTCCAGCATGGCGCCAGCGTGACCGTGTCCGATATCAACCAGGACATGCTCGATGTCGGCATCGAACGCGCGATGGAACGCGGGATCGACGGCCTTGTCTGGTCGCGCCAGAATGCCGAGGAACTGAGCTTTTCCAGCCGTATCTTCGATGCCTATACGATCGCGTTCGGCATCCGCAACGTCACCCATATCGACCGCGCGCTGAAGGAAGCGCACCGCGTGCTCAAGTTCGGCGGGCGGTTCTACTGCCTCGAATTCAGCACTGTCGAATGGCCCGGTTTCAAGGAAGCCTACGACCTCTATTCGCACAAGCTGGTACCGCAGATCGGCAAGGCGATCGCCAATGACGAGGATAGCTATCGCTACCTCGTCGAATCGATCCGCCGCTTCCCCGACATGCCCGGCTTCGAGCGCATGATCCGCGATGCGGGCTTCGAGAATACCCGCGTCGAGCCGATCATGGGCGGGCTCGTCGCGATCCACTCGGGGTGGAAGGTCTAAAGGGTGGCCAGACCCTCGACGCATATCCTGCGCCTGCTCAAGTGGGGCCGTACGCTGGCGCGCCACGGGGCGCTGCGCGGGATCGAGAACGATCCCAACACGCCGCCGCAGGTCAAGCGGCTCGCCCGGATTGCCCGTTTCGGCACGGTGCAGCCGAAAGAACCCGACTATGCGGGCGCCTTTCGCGATATCGGCCCCGCCGCGATCAAGCTGGGGCAGACGCTGGCCACGCGGCCCGACCTCGTCGGCGAGGATGCCGCGCGCAATCTCCTGACCCTGCAGGACAATCTCCCCCCGGTCGATTTCGAAGAGATCAAGTCGAGCATCGAAGCCAGTTTCGAGCAGCCGCTCGAGACGCTGTGGGCCGATTTCGATCCCGTGCCCGTGGGGGCGGCGTCGATCGCGCAGGTCCACCGCGCGGTGACGAATGACGGCCGGCAGGTCGCGGTCAAGGTGCTGCGCCCCGGCGTCCGCGAACGCTTTGCGCGCGATATCGGCACTTATGAATGGGCCGCCGCGCATCTCGAACGCTTCGGCGGCGAGGCGGCACGGCTGCGCCCGCGGCTGATCATCGCCAATTTCAAGCGCTGGACCAATCGCGAGCTCGACCTGCGGCGCGAGGCGGCCAGCGCGTCCGAACTGGCCGAGCATATGGTCGGCACGGCGGGCTATGACATTCCGGGGATCGACTGGGACCGCACCAATGGCCGCGTGCTGACGGTCGACTGGATCGACGGGATCAAGATCAGCGATGTCGCCGCGCTGAAGGCCGCCGGGCACGATACCAAGGACCTCGCCAGCCGGCTGGTGCTCGCATTTCTCAAGCAGGCCATCGCAGCGGGTTTCTTCCACGCGGACATGCACCAGGGCAATCTGTTCGTGAAAGCCGACGGCACGATCGCCGCGATCGATTTCGGCATCATGGGGCGGATCGACCGCCGCGCGCGGATGTGGCTGGCGGAAATCCTCTACGGGCTGACGACGGGCAATTACAAACGCGTCGCGGAGATCCATTTCGAGGCGCAATACGTCCCCAGCTTTCACAATGTCGACGAGTTCGCGACGGCGCTGCGCGCGGTGGGCGAGCCGATGCGCGGCAAGCCGGTGAGCGAGCTTTCGGTCGGCCAGATGCTCGACGGTCTGTTCGCCATCACGCGCGATTTCGACATGCAGACGCAGCCGCATTTGCTGTTGCTGCAGAAGACCATGGTGATGGTCGAGGGCATCGCCACGCAGCTCGATCCCACGATCAACATGTGGGATGTCAGCGCGCCCTATGTGCGCAGCTGGATTCGCGACGAGCTTGGCCCCGAAGCGGCGATTGCCGATCGCATCCGCGAGGATACCGCGACCTTCCTGCGGATTCCCGAACTGGTGCGCCGGATCGAGGACCGTTTCCCGCCCAAGGGCGGTGCGCCCGAGCCGCCTCCGCTCCCCGATATCGAATTGATGGGGGAAAGGCGCCGCCGCAAGGAGCATGATCGCGGCTGGCTGGGCTATGCCGTTGCGGCAGTGGCAGGGGGGCTCGCTACATGGGCAGCGATAACGCAGGGGTGGATCGGCTAGGCAGCGGCGGCGCGGTGCCTGGCTGGGACCGCTTCGCCCATTGGGGCGCATGGCCTGCGCGGGTGTTGCTCGCGCTGGCGGCGATCCTGCTGGTGCTCGCCGCGCTGACGCCGCTGGCGGTCGACGGGGAAGAGGTGGCGACGCCGGCGACCGGTCTGGTCGAGGACGCGCCGGCAGCAAGCGGCGAACCGCCGCGCGATGACGATCTCGCATTTTACGATACGGTGATCGAGCGGATCGCGCGCGGCGAGGCCTATTACGACTTCATCATCGAGGAACAGCGCGCGCACGACTATCCCGTGCGCCCCGGCTTTGCCGTGCGCCTGCCGACGCTCGCCTATGTGCATGCATGGCTGGGCGAGGGCGGCATGATCGTGCTGGCAATCGCGCTGATGGCGGCGACCGTCTGGGCATGGTGGCGGCGGCTGGGCGAAGAACCGGGCGGCCTGCGGATGCGCCGGGTCGGCGCCGCGCTGATGCTGATGGGCGCATCGCTCGGCCTCAACCGCTATTACTTCGTCCTGCACGAGTTGTGGGCGGGGATGCTGGTGGCGCTGGCTTTCGGGCTGCATCGGCCCGGGCGCTGGGGCTGGTCGCTGGTGGTCGCGGCACTGGCGCTGGCGATCCGCGAACATGCGCTGCCGTTCGTGCTGTTGCTGGGGGCAATGGCCGTGTGGCGCCGCGACTGGAAGGAAGCCGCGGCATGGGGTGCGCTGGTCGCGGTCTTCTGCGGCGCGATGGCGTGGCATTGGGCGCAGCTTGCGCCGCAGGTGGCGCCGGGCGATCCCGCCAGCCCCGACTGGCTGGTGCTGCGCGGGCTGTCGGGCTGGCTCGGCAATATCGTGCTGAGCTCGAACCTGCGCTTCCTGCCGCATGCAATCGCGGGGCCGCTGGTGCTGCTGATGGTGCTCGGCTGGGCCGGGTGGAAATCGCCCGCGGGAACCACGGGCACTTTGCTCTATCTCGGCTATGGCCTCGCCTTCATGCTCGCCGGGCGGGCGAACAATTTCTACTGGGGCGCGGTGGTCGCGCCCGCGATGTTCATCGGTCTCGCCTTCCTGCCGATGGCGCTGTCCTCGCTACTCCGCTCCGCGCGGGGGCGGCCATGACCTTGCCCGCACGGCCGCTGTCGCGCCTGCCGCGCTGGGCGGCGCTGGCGCTGGTGCTGGCGACGCTGCTTGCAGCTGTGTGGAACAGCTTTGCGCTGGAAACGCGCAACACCGCGCATGAGGCGGATGTCGCCGAGCGGCTTGGCCGCGGCGAGCGGGTCGATATGGACCTCTACCGCGCGATCAATGCGCGCGTTGCCGCTGGCGAGGATTACTATGCGGCGGCGGCGATCGAGCATCGCAGCTTCGCCATGCCCACCAGCCCCTTCGTGACTGTGCGCACGCCCGTGCTGGCGTGGACCAGCGCGCTATGGGGCGAAGACGGCTGGCGGATCATCGCGGTGGTACTGTGGGCCGCCAATATCCTCGCCTGGTTCGTGGCCTTGCGCGACCGGGGGCGATTCGAAGGATTGGCGGGGGCGGGCCTTGCCGGTCTGTCCGGCATGGTCGCGTTTATCGCCGATATCCCGTTCAGCCATGAAATCCTCGCCGGGATGATGCTGTCGCTCGCGCTGGCGCTTGCCGCGCGCAATGCCCCCATAGGCGGGCTCCTGCTCGCGACCTGCGCGGTGGCGCTGCGCGAACTGGCGCTGCCCTTCCTGCTCGCCTGGGGCGCAGTTGCCCTGGTGGCGCAAGACCGGCGACAGGCGCGCGCGATCGCCGGGGTTCTCGCGCTGCTCGCGATCGGGCTGGCGCTGCACGCTGCGGCGGTGGCGAATATCCGCCAGCCCGGCGATCTCGTGTCCTCCGGGTGGCACGGGCTGATGGGCCCCGCCTTGCCGCTCTACGGCATCCATATCTCCACCCTGCTGCAGACACTCCCGACCTGGCTCGCGGGACCGCTGGGGGTGCTCCCGCTGCTCGGCTGGTTTGCCGCGGGCGGCAGGCTGGGCGCGCTGGCCAGCCTGTGGTTCGCCGGGTTCATCGCCGCCGCCGCGATCTTCGCGCGGCAGGAGAACCTTTACTGGATGGGGCTGTTCATTCCCGCCTACGGGGTCGGCCTCGCCTTCCTGCCGCGCGCTATCGCCGACCTCGCCGTGGCGCTCAGGCGTCCCTCTTGGGCCAGCCCCACGCCCGCATCGCCAGGACGATGACAAGGCAGTGGAATGCTTCCACGCCCACCGGCACGATCCAGCCCTCATAGGGGCCCTGCGCCACCAGGTTGATAAGGCGACCGGTCAGCGCGATGCCGAACAGGCCCAGCGCGGGCAGCATCACGTCGCCGCGCCGCTTCCACGCGCCCCAGGCGAGCGACAAGGCCGTGACATAGAAGAACGCGGTCATATCCCCGCGCAGCGTCGATTCGCCGTGCGTCGTGACGATCGCAATGCCGAAATCGGCGGCCGCACTGTCCGGGTCGACCAGGAAGCTCGTCCCCAGCACCAGGTCGAGTATCGCCAGCGCGAGCAGTATCGCGCTTAGAATCACATGCATCGGAACCTCCCCCGTTTCCGTTTTTTTCACCTCGTAAGGTTAAGGCGTAATGGGAAAAACGCCAGCGCAACCCGCTGGCCATGATCGATGGGGGGCGCTAGCAAGCGCAGCAATGACACAATGGGTATCCATTCGCCGATCCGCGCGGACCCGCGCGAGCATGCCTCAAGTCGCAGGGCGCACCGCATGAGCGGTCCGCGGATCCTGCTTGTCATCGGCGGGGGCATCGCGGCCTACAAGGCGTGCGAGCTTGTCCGCCTGATCCGCAAGGCGGGTGGCGAGGTGACCTGTGTGCTGACCGAAGGCGGCCAGCAATTCGTCACCCCCATGGCGCTCGCCGCGCTGAGCGAGAACAAGGTTTATACCTCGCTGTTCGATCTCAAGGACGAGGTCGAGATGGGCCATATCCAGCTCAGCCGCGAGGCCGACCTGGTGGTCGTATGCCCCGCCACCGCGGATATGCTGGCGAAAATGGCGGCGGGGATTGCCGACGATCTGGCGACCACGCTGATCCTCGCCACCGACAAGCCGGTGCTGACCGTTCCGGCGATGAATGTGAAGATGTGGGAACACCACGCGACCCAGCGCAATGCCGATTGGCTGCGGCAGGCAGGCGTCGCGGTGATGGATCCCGACGAAGGCCCGATGGCCTGCGGGGAATTCGGTCCCGGGCGGATGCCCGAACCGCCCGCGATTCTCGGCCGCATCGCCGCGGAACTCGATCTCGATATCGAAGTACCCGAACTGGCGCCGCCAGCCGCGGCACAGCTCGCCGCACCGGTGGCGCAGGCGCCTGTGGACGATGTCCTCACGGCGCGCGAACCCGAAGCGGAAGCGGAGGTCGAGGAGCAGGCCGGAGCTGACATCGAAGCCGATGGCGAAGAGGGCGAAGCCGAACAGGGGGGCGGCGGGCTGGGCGAACTGCTTTCGATGATCATCCCGCGCTCGACCGAGCAGCGCAGCCATGACGAGATCGAGGCCGACCTCGAAGCCGAGCCCGAATCGGGATCCGAACCGGAGCAGGATATGCCCGGCCCGCTAGATCCGCTCGACGTGCCCATCCCCGAGGGCGCCGATGCCGGGCCGATCCTCGCCAAGAAGGGCAAGGCGTCGTCCGCCCCGCCGACCGACCCTGCAGCGCTCGGTTTCGACCCGGCGGCGCAGGAAGCGCGCGCCATGCCGCAGCAGATCGCCAATGATGTGCAGACCGCGGAAATTGCCTTCGACGATTCGCCGCTCGCCGGGCAGGCTGCCTTCGATCCCGATCCCGAGCACCGCCCGCTTTACGGCAAGCATGTGCTGATCACCGCCGGACCGACGCATGAACCGATCGATCCGGTGCGCTATATCGCCAACCGGTCGAGCGGGAAGCAGGGCTTTTCGATTGCCGCGATGGCCGCTGCCGCCGGCGCGCGGGTCACGCTGATCGCGGGACCGGTGCATTTGCCCACCCCGGTGGGCGTCGACCGCGTCGATGTCGAAACCGCCGAGGATATGGCCGAGGAAGTGCGCCGCGCATTGCCGGTCGATATCGCCTTCATGGTTGCCGCGGTCGCCGACTGGAAGAGCCGCCACGTCGCGGGCGAGAAAATGAAGAAGCGTGGCTCCGCACCGCCCGCGCTGATCTTGGCGGAGAACCCCGATATCCTCGCGGGCACTGCCGCAGGGCGCAAGCGACCGACCTTGTTGATCGGGTTCGCCGCCGAGACCGAGAATGTGATCGAAAACGCCAAGTCGAAGCGCAAGCGCAAGGGCGCCGACTGGATCATCGCCAACAATGTCTCGAGCAATGAAGGCAACAGCGTGATGGGCGGCGATCTCAACCAGGTCCATATCGTCACATCGGGCGGGGTCGAAAGCCTGCCCGAAATGCCCAAGGAAGACGTTGCGCGCGAACTGGTGCGCCGCGCCGCCGCCGCGCTCGCCCCCGTCGAGGACGACCATGACTGATCCCGTCGGTGTGCGTCTCAAACGCTTGCCGCATGGCGAGGGGCTGGCCCTGCCCGCCTATGCCACCAGCGGTGCGGCGGGGATGGATGTGCTCGCAGCCGAAGATTGCGTGATCGCGCCCGGCCAGCGGCATGCGGTGGCCACCGGTCTCGCCGTGGCGATCCCGCAAGGGTATGAAATCCAGGTGCGCCCGCGTTCGGGCCTCGCGCTGAAACACGGCATCACCGTGCCCAATACGCCCGGCACGATCGACAGCGATTATCGCGGCGAGCTCAAGGTGATCCTGATCAATCACGGCGCCGGCGACTTTGCGATTCAGCGCGGCGACCGGATCGCGCAGCTGGTCCTTGCGCCGGTCACGCAGGCCGCGTGGGAAGAGGTCGGCGAACTGGACACCACCACGCGCGGCGCGGGCGGGTTCGGTTCGACCGGCGGTCACGCCAGGCTCGCCTGACCCGCGCATGAAAAAGGGCGGCCCGATCCGGAACCGCCCTCTCTCGTATCATCCCGTCCGGGAAGCTGTAATCAGTCTTCGATCCGGCGCACGGTGGTCTTTTCCGGCGCGATCGAGATGCGCACCGTCTCACCCGAATTGCCGGGGAAATCGGTGAACATCGCTTCGACCAGGTTCGGCACCAGATATTGCAGCCGGTTCGAGGTCGAGACGGCCTGCGCCTCGCCTTCGAAGAGGCGTTCGCCAGTGGCCGCGCGGTCGATCTTCAGATCGATGCCGCTGGTATAGACGGTGTAGCTGCGCACTTCGGGCCCGCCGAACCACGGATCGTTGAAGCCGTAGCCCCAATGGCTGCCGTAATAGCGCGGGCTGTAATAGCCCGGACGCGCGCGGTAGCCGCGTGCGGTATAGCCGTACCAGGGCGAATAGAACGGATCGCGGAAGCCCGTCGAACGCACGCGCTCGCGGCCCTTGTCGACCGTGTAGTCGAACCGCACCAGCAGCGATGCGTCATCGACCGAAGCCGCCTGCGTATAGCCGAGGCGGGTCATCTGTGCTTCGACGAGATCGGCATATTGCGCGAACTCAAGCCCGCCGGCGAGCGCCGGGTCGTCGGCAACCACGGCATAGCTTTCGCCCTGCGGGGCGGGCAGCTGCGACTGGAAGCGCGAAACATCCGCTTTGAACGGGGTGGCACAGGCCGCAAGGCCCGCGAGAATCATGGGAACGGAGGCGAGCTTGAGTTTGCGCCCCCAACCCTGTTTCAGGTTGGTCATACTCAATACCTTTCGAGTAACGGGCGGGGAATACACGATTTTCCACGCCCGTGCAGCCCGCCAATCTGCCGCGCTGGATTGGCGGCGAATGTTCGGGGATTTAGCGGTCCGTCGATGAACCCGGATTGAATATCCCGATTCACATATGTTGCACCGGTGCGCGCGTCAGCGAACGAGGCCGAGCGCGGTGTAAGCCGCATCGAGCGTCGGGCGGCCCAGCTCGCGCGCATGGCTGGCACCGCGCGCGAGGATCGCATCGAGCGCCTCGCGATCGCCGAGCAACTCGTTGAAGCGCGTCGAGATCGGGCGCAGCGTCTCGACCAGCAATTCGCCCAGCGCGGGCTTGAACTTGCCAAAGCCCTCGCCGCCGAACTCGCCCAGCACCGCATCGACTGTATTATCGGTGACTGCGGCGTAGATGGTCACCAGGTTCAGCGCTTCGGGTCGGCCGACCAGACCCTTGGCCTCGCTCGGCAGCGGTTCGGGGTCGGTCTTGGCCTTCTTGACCTTCTTCATCACCGTGTCGGCATCGTCGGCCAGCTCGATCCGGCTCATTTCGGACGGGTCGGATTTGCTCATCTTCTTCGACCCATCGCGCAGGCTCATGATCCGCGCAGCCTGCGGCGGGGTGATCGCTTCGGGCAGGGTGAAGACCGGCGCATCCTCGCTGGCGAAATCGTTGTTGAACTTCTGCGCGATGTCGCGCGCCAGCTCGAGATGCTGTTTCTGGTCCTCGCCCACCGGCACATGCGTGGTCTGGTAGAGCAGCACGTCGGCGGCCTGCAGCACGGGATAACCGAACAGCGCGACCGACTGGCCTTCGCGGTTCTTGCCCGCCTTGTCCTTCCACTGCGTCATGCGGTTGAGCCAGCCCATCCGCGCGGTGCCGTTGAGCAGCCATTGCAGCTCGGCATGCGCGGGCACCTGCGCCTGGTTGAACAATACGCTACGCTGCGGGTCGATCCCGCAGGCGACAACCGCCGCAGCCATTTCGAGCGTGGCTTTGTGCAGCTCGGCCGGGGTGTGCGGCATCGAAATGGCGTGCAGATCGGCGAGGAAGAACAGGCATTGTTCGCCGTCCTTCATCTCGTCCTGCATGCGCACCCAATTGCGGATCGCCCCGAGGTAATTGCCGAGGTGGAGATTGCCGGTGGGCTGGATGCCCGAGACTACCCGCATTTCAGGGCGCATGAATTCTCTCAATCAAGTTCAGGTCTGGCGGCGCAGCAGCCGGGCGATCGTGTCCCGGTCGAGGACCCCCAGAAGGAAGGCCGCGATGCCGTAGACCGCGCTGCCCGTCAATGTCACCGCGGCGATCCCGCCGGTGCGTTCGAGCACCGTGCCGTCGAACCACGGATCGAGCGGGTCCATCAGCAGCCACAGCGCCGCCCCCATCGCCAGCGCGGCGATGGCGATCCGCACGATCCGCCCAGCGATCCGCGTAGGCAGGCGAAAATAGCCCCGCCGCGCAAGGATCGCATAAAGCAGCGCGACATTGCACCATGCGCCGATCGATCCCGCTATCGCCAGCGCCAATACGCCCAGGCGCGGGACCAGCAGGATGTTGAGCCCCACCGTGATCACCAGCGAGACCGCGGCAGTGAAGACCGGGGTGCGGGTGTCCTTGCGCGCGAAGAAATTGGGCGTCAGCACCTTGACCAGCACATAGGCGGGCAGCCCGATGACCAGCCCGCTGACCACCGTGCCGGTAATCATCGCGTCTTCCACGCTGAACGCGCCGCCGGCGAAGAACACACGGGTGAAGGCGCTTCCCGCGACGAACAGCGCGACCGCGGCGGGCACGGTCAGCAGCATCGCCAGTTCGATCGCATTCGATTGCAGGCGCTGCGCCTCGGCATCTTCGGAGCGCGCGAGATAACGCGACAGCGCGGGCAGGATCGCGGTGCCCAGCGCGATGCCGATGATGCCCAGCGGCAGCTGGTTCCAGCGGTCGGCCATCGCGAGATAGGTATAGCTGCCGACCTGCAGTGTGGAGAGGAAGAACAGGTCGACGAAGCGGCTGATCTGGTAGATCCCCGCGCCGAACACTGCGGGCACGATCAATATGCCCAGCTCCTTCACCCCCGGCGACACGCGCGGCAGGACCATGCGGATGCGAAAGCCCGCGCGGTGCATCCAGAACGACAGCCAGACCAGCTGGAGCAGCCCCGAGGCGCTGAGCGCGACCGATTGCCAGAAGGCGGTTTCGCGCCGCGCCATAACCCCTTCGCCGAGCGAGGCGCCATAGAGCAGCGCGGCAATCAGGCAGAGGTTGAGCAGGATCGGTGCCGCCGCCGCCGCGGCAAAGCGCGAGAGCGAATTGAGCACTGCGGCGACCAGCGTCGCGAGGCTCATGAACAGCAGGTAGGGAAAGGTGATCTGCGCCATCATCACCGCGATCGGCAGCGCTTCGGGATCGCGTTCTAGCCCCTCGGGCGCAAAATAGGCGACCACCCAGGGCATGACCATCATCGCGATCGCGCCGAACACGATCAGGATCGGCAGCAGGATCGACAGCACGCTTTCGGCAAAGCGCTGCGCTTCGCTTCGGCCTTCGACCATGCGCCGGTTGAACAGCGGCACGAAGGCGCTGGCGAAGGCGCCCTCGGCGAACAGCCGGCGAAAGATATTGGGCAGCATGAACGCGAGCTGCCAGGCATCGCCCATCGGTGTTGCGCCCAGCACGCGCGCGACCAGAATGTCGCGCACAAAGCCGAACACGCGGCTGACCGCGGTCAGCCCGCCGATCGTCCCGACGTTCTTGAGCAGGCTCACGCGTCAGAGACCCTGCCGCAGTTCAGCGCCTTACGCCTCGCCGGCGGGCGGGATCGCGCCTTCGCCCTGCTGCTGTTCCTGTGCGCGCGCGGCCAGCTGCTGCTGGTAGAGCGCGCCGAAATCCATCGGATCGAGCATCAGCGGCGGGAAGCCCGCATCGCGGCTGGCATCGGCAATCACGCGGCGGGCGAAGGGGAACAGGATGCGCGGCGCTTCGGCGAACAGGAAGGCGTGGGCGTGCTCGTCGGGCAGGTTGCGCATGCCCATCAACCCGCAATAGTCGAGGTCGATGAGGTAGAGATTACCCTGGCTGGTCTTGGCGGTGCAGGTCACCTTGAGCGTGACTTCGTGGACATCGTCGGCGACCTTGTCAGCGGCGATATTGACCTGCACGTCGAGCTGCGGCTGCTCGGTCCACTGGAAGCAGGCCGGGGCATTGGGGTTCTCGACCGAAAGGTCCTTGATATATTGCGAGATCACGCCCGCGCTGGGCTGCGTGTCGGCCCCATTGGCGCCGGCTGCGGGATCCATGTTGAGGTCGGTGAGAACGTCGCCTTCGTCGGCCATGAGAATTCGCTTTCCAATTATCCGATTTTGCTGGTCGCGCGCGCTGCCATGGGCCGCGCCGGACCGTCGGTGCGCGCGACTAGCACTGTCGGGCGCGCGTAGCAATCCGCAGCCCGCGACCGCGCGCCGGGCGGCGTCCCGTTCATCGCAGGACCATTGTCGGTTTGTATTTCTTTCCTATCTAGGGCAGGACAAATGTTGGACTGCCGGGGGCGTTGCCGCCGGAATGAAGTTGGGAAGCAGGTTATTACCGTGATCACCGAGATCGTCATCCTCGCCATGATCGCCGCCTTTCTCGGGCTGCGGCTCTATTCGGTGCTCGGCCGCCGGTCGGAGCACGAGGAAGAGGCGATTCCGCACCGTTTCGAACGCAGCGATACCCCGCCGCAGGCCGACAATGCGCCGCGCGCGGTCCGTCAGCCGGTGGTGCTGCGCGCGGGCGACAACCGCGCCCCGGCCAATGAAGCGGGTATCCGTGCGATTGCCGCCGCCGAACCGGGCTTCGACCTGCTCGGCTTCCTCGACGGGGCGAAGAGCGCCTATGGCGTGATCCTCGAAGCCTTCTGGAAGGGCGACAAGGACACGCTGCGCCAGCTGACCGACGACGATGTCTATGACAGCTTTGCCGGTGCGATCGACGCGCGCGAGGCGGCGGGCGAAACGCTCGACAACCGCCTCATCCGGATTGAGGACGCGACCGTGCGATCGGCCGAACTCGATGGCCGTACCGCGCGCATCGCGGTATTGTTCGTTGCCGACATCGCTGCCGTGACACGCGACAGCGACGGCACCGTCATCGCCGGCTCGCTCGACGATGCGATCGAAAGCCGCGACGTGTGGACTTTCAGTCGCCATGTCGGTGCTGCCAATCCCAACTGGATCCTCGACGAGACCGACGAGGGCTGACGCTCCGCGCAACCCGGGGAGGGATAATGCGCTATCTGCTGGTGATCGCGGCAACCATGATGTTGGCCGCTTGCGTGCGCATGGTGCCCGATACCGCGCCCAAGGTCGCGGTTCCGCTGCCGCCGGGCACCGTGTCCAGCGCCGCTTTTTCGCCGCTGGTGCGCGGGGTCGATGTCGATGCGCTGGGAATTACCCCCGATGATGCCGGCACCGCGCTCGTGTCCTTCCTCGAATCCTGCCCGGCCGTGCTCACGCGCGAGGACCAGAGCGGGCTGACTTTCGCCGAGGACTGGCGCCCGGCCTGCGAGGCCGCGACAAACTGGCCGGTGTCCGATGCGCGGCGCTTCTTCACCAGCTATTTCGAAACCGCGCGGGTCGGCGATGGCGAGGCCTTCGCCACCGGCTATTTCGAACCCGAGATTCGCGGCAGCCGCACGCGCGCGCCCGGCTATGATGTGCCGATCTATGCCCCGCCGCCCGAACTCGTCCGCGCATGGCCCGAAGACATGCCCGAAAGCGAACGCACCGGCCGGCCGCCGCTGGGTCGGTATGATGCCAGCGGCAAGTTCGTACTGTTCTACGACCGCACCCAGATCGAGCTCGGCGCGCTGGCCAATCGCGGGCTTGAGATCGCCTGGGCCGCCGATCCAGTCGAATTCTTCTTTCTCCAGATCCAGGGCTCGGGGCTGGTCCGCCTGCCCAATGGCGAGTTGATGCGGATCGGCTATGCGGCGCAGAACGGGCGCGAATATGTCGGCATCGGGCGCGTCATGCGCGAACGCGGGATGATCGGCGAGGGCACACCCTATGCCACCTCGATGCAGGGCATCATGGAATATATCCGCGACAATCCTGCCGACGGACGCGATATCATGCGGCTCAACAAGAGCTGGATCTTCTTCCGCGAACTCAACACCGACGGCCCGCTGGGTTCGCTTGGCGTACCCGTGCGGCGCGAAGCTTCGGTCGCGGTCGATCCGCTGTTCGTCCCTTATGGCGCGCCGGTCTTCCTCGACATGGATCGCGGCGTCGCCGACGGCCTGTGGATCGCGCAGGATACGGGCGGCGCGATCAAGGGCGCCAACCGCTTCGATACCTTCTGGGGCAATGGCGCCGATGCGCGCGAGATCGCGGGCGGCATGAGCGCGCGCGGGTCGGCGCTGGTGCTCCTGCCACGCGGCACGCTCGACCGCCTTGAATCGCGCCGGTGAGTTCCCCGCGCGGTTTATCTTCCGAAGAGGCGGAGGCGTGGGAAAAGCTGGCTGCCACCGTGGCCCCGCTGCATCCGCGCAAACCGGTGCAGCCGAAAGCGGTTGTCGCGCCCAAACCGCCCGCGCCGCCCAAACCGGCCAAGCGCGCGCCCGTGCCGCCACCCCGGCCCGCGCCGGTAGCGCCGCCCAAGCCGGTCGCGGTGCAGGACCGCGGGCTCGATTCGCATTGGGACCGGCGGCTCAAATCGGGGACACTCCAACCCGAACTCACGCTCGACCTGCATGGCCACAATCTCGACGCCGCCTACGACCGCCTGATGAGCGGGGTGGCGCAGGCCCGGGCAATCGGCGCGCGCACGATCCTGCTGGTGACAGGGAAAGCGCGTCCGGTCGAAGCGGCGGACCGCGCGTCGCGGCGCGGTGCAATCCGCGCCAAGGTGCTCGACTGGCTGGCCGCCTCGAGCCACCATTCCGCCATCGCCGCCGTACGGCGCGCGCACCAGCGCCATGGCGGGGACGGCGCGTTATATATCGTCCTCAAGCGCGAGCGCTGATCGGACGGCCTAGGGCCGGCGACTGCGCGGGGCAACAACCCACGAAATGTGACAAATTGTGCGCCAGAGGCGCGAAATAGCTGGGTAGTTAGGTAGCTCGTAGCGGCACTGGCGCCGCTTGCGCCCGCCTGGGCTGCCTTCAGACCGCGCTCGGTCCCGTTCACCTACTCGCGGCGATTCGCGGGCAAGTTGGTGAGAAGACAACAAAAAAGCCCCCGACACGTGGTCGGGGGCTCTCGGTGGACGACCAGCCAGGCCGTCTGTCCATCAATTATGATACTTCTGATACATGATGTCAAAGCGATCGGCGTCCATGACCTTGGTCCAGGCCGCGACGAAATCGTCGACGAACTTCCGCTCGTGCCCGTTCTCGGCATAGACTTCGGCGACGGCGCGCAATTGCGAGTTCGAGCCGAAGACGAGGTCGGTGCGGGTGGCGTGCCATTTGACATCGCCCTTGAGACGGCACTTGCCGACGAATTCCTCGTCACCGCTCTCGTCGATCACTTCCCAGACCGTGCCCATGTGAAGCAGGTTGACGAAGAAGTCGTTCGACAACACGCCGGGGCGCTCGGTCAGCACGCCGATGTTATTGCCGTGCTGCGTGTGCTTGGACACTGCGCCCAGCGCGCGCATGCCGCCGACCAGTACGGTCATTTCGGGCATCGACAGGCCGAGCAGGTGCGCCCGGTCGACCAGCATGTCCTCGGTTTTCACTTCGGCCTTGGTCTTGAGATAGTTGCGGAAGCCATCGGCGAAGGGCTCGAGCGGCTCCCAGCTTTCGGCATCGAACTGGTCTTCACGGGCATCGCCGCGGCCGGTGGTAACCGGTACGGTGATGTCGAAGCCGCCGTCCTTGGCCGCCTTCTCGATCGCGGCTGCGCCGCCCAGCACGATGGCGTCGGCCATCGAGATATCGCCGCGCAGCTCGTCGAGCTTGGCCAGCACCTTGCCCAGTTCCTCGGGATCGTTGACCTTCCAGTTCCTCAGCTCATCGAAGCGGATGTGCGCGCCATTGGCGCCGCCGCGATGGTCCGAATTGCGATAGGTCGAAGCCGAAGCCCAGGCTGCCTTGACCAGTTCGCGAACGCTCAGCCCGCTGTCCAGCACGGCCTTCTTGAACTCGGCCACGGCGCTGTCCGAAGGCGTGGTTCCGGCGGGGACCGGGTCCTGCCAGATCATTTCTTCGGCAGGGACGTCGGGACCCAGGTAACGGACCTTGGGGCCCATGTCGCGGTGGGTCAGCTTGAACCACGCGCGGGCAAAGGCATCGTCGAGCGCCGCCTGGTCGTCGCGGAAGCGTTCCGAAATCTTGCGATATTCGGGGTCGCGCTTGAGCGCCATGTCGGCGGTGGTCATGATCGTCGGGACCTTCTTGTTCGGGTCCCGCGCGTCAGGCGCCATGTCCTCCGGCTCGGGGTTGATCGGGGTCCACTGGTTCGCGCCTGCCGGGCTCTGGGTGAGCTCGTAGTCATATTTGAACAGCAGGCGGAAATAGTCATTGCCCCACTGCGTCGGGTTGGGGGTCCAGGCTCCTTCGATACCCGACGTGGTGATGTGACCCTTGCCGATTTCCTCGGGGTCGGTCAGCCAGCCAAAGCCCATCGAGTGCAGGCCTTCGCCTTCGGGGCCGCCGCCGAACGTGTCCGACGGGGCTGCGCCATGGCACTTGCCGAAGGCGTGACCGCCCGCGGTCAGCGCGACGGTTTCCTCGTCGTTCATCGCCATGCGGGCGAAGGTTTCGCGCATGTCGCGCGCCATGCCTTCGGCATCGTGCGGATTGCCGCCCGGGCCTTCGGGATTGACGTAGATCAGGCCCATCTGGATCGCCGCGAGCGGGTTTTCGAGCGCCTTGCCCTCATCGGGAATAATGCGCGTCTCGACACCCTCGTCGACCCACTTTTCTTCCGAACCCCAATAGACCAGTTCGGGCTCGAACACATCCTTGCGGCCGCCGCCGAAGCCGAACACCGGCCCGCCCATCGATTCGATTGCGACATTGCCGGTGAGCACGAACAGGTCGGCCCAGCTGAGGTGCTTGCCGTATTTCTGCTTGATCGGCCACAGCAGGCGCCGGGCCTTGTCGAGATTGCCATTGTCGGGCCAGCTGTTGAGCGGGGCGAAGCGCTGCTGCCCGCTCGAGGCGCCGCCGCGGCCGTCGCCGGTGCGATAGGTACCCGCCGCGTGCCACGCCATGCGGATGAAGAACGGGCCATAGTGCCCGTAATCCGCCGGCCACCATTCCTGGCTGTCGGTCATCAGCGCGGTCAGATCGCGCTTCACCGCAGCATAGTCGAGTGCGTTGAAGGCTTCGCAATAGTCGAAATCGTCGCCCATCGGGTCGGGATTGCGCCCACCCGTCTGGAGGATTTCGATCTGCAGCTGGTCGGGCCACCAGTCGCGATTGTTGCGACCGAGGAGGTCACGCGTGCCCCCGTTGCCACTGAAGGGGCAGCCACTCATCTCACCGGTTTTAGCGTCCATCGTTCATCTCTCCATCTAGACTCGGAAAATCTTACAGATGGAGGAATGGGCCAATCCCTGTAATTCGTCCAATCGATTAATTGCGTCGAATTGATTGTCTTGTGCGATCACTCGTCGAGGCGCGCGAAGCACGGGACGACCCGTTATGCCTCGCCTGGACCGGATTTATTCCGTCCCCGAAACAGCTGCCAGATTTTCCACCCCATTACCGTGGTAAATATCAGTCCGACTGCGGCAAGGAGCTGCTGCCATAGTTCAAGATCCTTGATCCACGCTATTTTCCAGTCTTCCACCTCAATCTTGAACGGGCTGGGCGGGACCGTTGAGGTGCCGAATTCGCGGCCATCGCGGACATACACCGCACTGATGGAGATTTGCCGCTCACCGGATTTCAGCGGCTTCACCTTCCACTTGGCAGTGTAGGGAATGGAACCACCCCGGTATTCCGGGCAGCTGCGATCTGCCGCCACGTCGAATTCCTGCGGGTCGTATTCCAGAACGAAACAGGTGTTCTCGGTATAGACAACTGCGTTTTCGACGCGTGCGCGGCGGTCAGGATCGGCCTCGGTTGGAGAGGGCACGGTGATGTTGCGCCGACCCGGATCGAACCCGAGATCGGTCGATTTTATCGACACCAGCCAATCAATCCGCTCGGACTGGCGCATCTGGAGAGTGGCCGGTTCGGCTAGGCCGATGTTCTGGTCCCGGACGTACCGGGCGTCCTCGATATCCTGCCGGCATTCCCCGAGAGTTTGGGACGCGCTGCATTCCCGCAAGAGCAGCGCTGCCTCTGCCGCTGCATCATCGCGCATGGTCTCGAAGGGGCGGGTGCGATTGACAATTCTGGAAGCACAAGCGCGGGGGCGGACATTCAATTCCTCGCACGCCCCCAGGATCGACTGCAGCCCTTCTTCCGTCAGCGTGCCGCTGTCGCCTCCGGTGAGCCAGTTTGCGGCCTCCGAATGGGCCTGCACCAGCATCGCGTAGCTATCGTATCCGGAACTTCCCGCGACAATCGGCTCGATGTGGGCAGGCTGTGAGCCTGTGCGGGGCGGCAGGTCCGGCGAGGCCGTCCACGTGGGTGTCGGTGAGGGTGGCGGATCGGGAACTGGCGGCGGTGGAGGCGGCGGCGGTGGAGGTGGCGGAGGAGGAGGTGGTGGTGGCGGTGGCGGCGTGAGGACGGGCGTCGGCGTTTCCACCGGTCCACTAGCTGGACCACGCCCGTCATCCCCAGAGCCAGTGCAGGATGCGGCAAGTGCCGTCACGGCCAAAGCCGATATAAATTTTCTATTATTCGCCAATTTGCCCCCCTCCCAGCTCGCGAATACTACTTCAATTCTATATATTCGCAAGTCAGAGAGGGGAAAGGCAGAAGTCTAGGCCGCTTGCGCGATGTCCTCGACCGGTTCGGTGCGGATCAGGTAATCGAAAGCCGACAGGCCCGCTTTCGAACCTTCCCCCATTGCCACCACGATCTGCTTGTACGGCACGTCGGTCACGTCGCCCGCGCCGAAGATACCGGGCAGATTGCTGCGGCCTTCCTCGTCGGTGGCGATCTCGCCATGCCTGGTCAGTTCGAGCCCGCTGTCCTGCAGCCACTCGGTATTGGGCACGAGACCGATCTGGATGAACACGCCTTCGAGCTCGATACGGCGTTCGTCGCCGCTTGCGCGGTCCTTGACGATCATCCCGTCGACCTTGCCGTCACGGCCGGTGATCTCGGTGGTCTGGCCGCTGGTGACGATCTCGACATTGTCCATGCTGCGCAGCTTGGCCTGCAGCACTTCGTCGGCGCGCAGCTTGTCGTCATATTCGACCAGCGTCACGTGGCCGACGATCTTGGCCAGGTCGATCGCCGCTTCGACGCCCGAATTGCCGCCGCCGATGACCGCGATGCGCTTGCCCTTGAACAGCGGACCGTCGCAATGCGGACAATAGGCGACGCCCTTGTTGCGATATTCGGCTTCGCCGGGCACGCCGAGATTGCGCCAGCGCGCACCGGTCGCGAGGATCAGGCTGCGTGCTTTCAGGCGCGCGCCATTGCCCAGTTCGACCGTGTGCAGGCCGCCTTCCTGCTTGGCAGGCACCAGCTTCACCGCGCGCGCGAGGTCCATCACATCGATGTCGTATTCGCCGACATGGCGCTTGAGCTCGCCCGCCAGCTTGGGCCCTTCGGTATAGGGCGTGCCGGGCAGGTTCTCGATGCCGAGCGTATCGTGCAGCTGCCCGCCGAAGCGTTCGGCGGCGATGCCGGTGCGAAAACCCTTGCGCGCGGTGTAGATCGCGGTCGCCGCGCCGGCCGGCCCGCCGCCCACCACCAGCACTTCGAACGGATCCTTGGCGGCCAGCTTCTCGGCTGCCTTGGCTTCGCTGCTCTTGTCGATCTTGGCGAGGATTTCGGCCAGTTCGAGCTTGCCGTTATAGAAGGGTTCGCCGTTGAGGAAGGTCGCGGGCACCGCCATGATATCGCGGCGCTCGACCTCGTCCTGGAACGTGCCGCCCTCGACCAGCGTGGCGGTGATGCGCGAATTTTCAAGCGCCATCAGCGTCAGCGCCTGCACCACGTCGGGGCAATTGTGGCACGACAGCGAGAAATACATCTCGAAATTGAAATCGCCCTCCAGCCCGCGGACCTGCTCGAGCAGGTCGGCATCGACCTTGGGCGGATGCCCGCCGGCCCACAGCAGCGCGAGCACCAGCGAGGTGAACTCGTGCCCCATCGGCAGCCCGGCAAAGCGGACCCATTTCTCCGCATCGCTGCCGCGGCGGATCACGAAGCTGGGCTTGCGTTCGTCGGTGCCATCGAAGCTCGCGCTGACGAGATCGTGCAGCGCGGAAATCTCCTCGAGCAGTTCGCGTGTCTGCGCGCTCTTGTCGTCATCGCCGAGCGAGGCGACGAGCTCGACCGGCTCGCGCAGATTGGCGAGATAGGTCTTGAGTTGCTGGGTCATCGTTGCGTCGAGCATGGGCGGACTCCGGGCGGGAAGGGAAACGGGCATTCGAAAATTCGGGGAAGGAAAAGGCCCGGGGCGGGGGGAGGGGGGTGCCCCGGGCCTTCCAGTGACCCGGGACGAATCCCGGGCTCTTGTGCGGGCGCCGCTAGGACGCCCGATCTTTCGCTTGGCTTAACGCCTAGATCTTGCCGACGAGGTCGAGCGAGGGAGCCAGCGTGTCGCTGCCTTCTTCCCACGCCGCAGGGCAGACCTGGCCGGGGTTGGCGCGGACGTACTGTGCGGCCTTGATCTTGCGCGCGAGTTCGTTGGCATTGCGGCCGACGCCTTCGCAGGTCTGTTCCATGATCTGGATCACGCCATCGGGATCGACGACGAAGGTCGCCCGGTCGGCAAGGCCGACGCCTTCACGCAGAACGTCGAAGTTGCGCGCGAGAATGTGGTTCTGGTCACCCAGGAAGGGGAACTGCAGCTTGCCGATCTTTTCCGAGGTGTCGTGCCAAGCCTTGTGGCTGAAATGGGTGTCGGTCGACACGCCATAGACTTCGACGTCCATCTTCTGGAGCATCGCATACTGCTCGCCGAGGTCTTCGAGCTCGGTCGGGCATACGAAAGTGAAGTCGGCCGGGTAGAAGAAGAAAATGGCCCACTTGCCCTTCACGTCTTCGTCGGTGACTTCGAAAAAGTCCTTGCCGGCCTGGAAGGCGGTGGCGGTGAACGGTTTGATCTGCGATCCGATGATACCCATGGGTGTACTCCGTTGTTCGGGTTGAAACTCGAGAGTGTCAGATAGGCATTGTTGCGATGCACAAAAGCGATATGTTGCGATTGCGAGCATCGGAATTTTCTATCACAGGCGTGGAACGATGTTTTCCGGCTGCGAAAGCTTCCACGCGCGGCTCAGCTGTCGTCCTGACGCTCGCCGCGTAGGGTCAACTGCATCCCGCCATCTACCGCACGCCAGGCAGGTTGCGCGCCGATCGAATGGGCGAGCGAGGCGATCACACGCGTGCCCAGACCCGCTCCCGCTGCCGCGCGATCGGCCGCTTCGGCATCGGCGCCGCCATTGTCGCTGCACACCAGCGACCAGCCTTCGGCATTGACCGCGATCCGCGCCGCAATCGTCCCCGTGCCATCGGGAAACCCGTGCTTCAGTGCGTTGGAAACGAATTCGTTGACCGTCAGCAGCAGCGCATTGGCGAGCTCGGCGCTGGCCCGGTCGCCCTTGACCGTGATGGCAAGCTGGATGCCCTTGGGCAGCAATTGGCGGAAATCGGTTTCGACCCGGTTGAACAGCGACGAAATATCGACGCTGCGGCCATCGTCGAAGCCGTGCAGCTCGGCATGCAGCGAGGCAAGCGCGCGGACGCGCCCGCCGGCTTCCTCGAGCACTGCGCGCACCGCGGGGTCGTCCGACCGCCGCGCCTGCATCGCGAGGATCGCCCCCAGCGAAGCGAGCGAGTTCTTGACCCGGTGGTCGATCTCGCGGCGCAGCGCGGTTTCGCGCTCCAGTGACAGCCGCAGGTCGAGCTCGCGCATCACCTGCCGCGCGAGGACCTTCAGCACGCGGCGCTGGGTGTCGTTGAGCGTGCCGGGACTGTGATCGAGCACGCAGAGCGTGCCCAGCGGCAGGCCGTTCGCGCCCTTGAGCACCGCGCCCGCGTAGAAGCGGAATCCCGGCTCCTCGGTGCACAGCGGATTGTCCGCCATGCGCGGATCAGCCAGCGTGTCGGGGATCTCGACGAAATCGTCCTGCAGGATCACATGGCCGCACAGGCTGGTGTCGAGCGGGGTCGAGCGCACGCCGAGGCCGACTTCGGCCTTGAACCACTGGCGGTCGTCATCGATGAAATTCACCACCGAGACCGCCTTGCCGCACAGTTCGGAGGCCAGTTCGACGATCTCGTCGAAATCGCGCTCGCGCTCGGTATCGAGGATGCCATAGCGGCGCAGTTCGCGCAGCCGTTCCTCTTCTTCGGGATGCTTGCCGGGTGTCACAGGGCATTCCTACCCGCTTGTTCGAACAGGGCAATAGGGTTGCCATATGGAGCAGCCCACGCGCGTTTCAGCCGCATTGCGCCCGGTGCAGCAGCTTGTGGTCGGCCAGCACCAGCGCCATCATCGCTTCGACCACCGGGGTACCGCGGATGCCGACGCAGGGATCGTGGCGCCCCTTGGTGCGCACTTCGGTCGCCTCGCCGCCGCGTGTGATACTGTCCACGGGCGTGAGGATCGAACTGGTCGGCTTGAACGCGACGCGGCAGGTGACCGGCTGGCCGGTCGAAATGCCCCCGGCGATCCCCCCGGCATGGTTGGCAGCGAAACGCGGGCCGTCATTGCCGGGTTGCATCGGGTCGGCGTTCTGTTCGCCGGTCAGACGCGCCGCGCCGAAGCCGTCGCCGATCTCGACGCCCTTGACCGCATTGATGCTCATCATCCCCGCCGCCAGATCGCTGTCGAGCTTGGCATAGATCGGTGCGCCCCATCCGGCGGGCACGCCGGTGGCGACGCATTCGACCACCGCGCCCAGCGAGGACCCCGCCTTGCGTGCCTCGTCGACCAGCGCCTCCCAGCGTTTCGCGGCGGCCGCATCGGGGCACCAGAAGGGATTGCTTGCGATCTCGTCGGCATCGAAATTCGCGGGGTCCACCGCATCGCCGCCGATCTCGGCGACATAGGCGAGGATCGACACCTCGGGGATCACCAGCCTCGCCACTGCGCCCGCGGCCACGCGCATAGCGGTTTCGCGTGCGCTGCTGCGCCCGCCCCCGCGATAGTCGCGCAGCCCGTATTTGGCGTCATAGGCGTAATCGGCGTGGCCGGGGCGGTAGGTGTTGGCGATCTCGGAATAATCCTTCGACCGCTGGTCGGTGTTCTCGATCAGCAGCGAAATCGGCGTGCCGGTGGTGGTGCCTTCGAAGACGCCCGACAGGATCCGCACCGCATCGGGTTCCTTGCGCTGCGTGGTGAACTTGTTCTGCCCCGGCTTGCGCGCATCGAGGAAGGGCTGGATGTCTTCCTCGGCCAGTGCCAGCCCCGGCGGGCACCCGTCTACCACCGCCCCGATCGCGGGTCCGTGGCTCTCGCCCCAGGTGGTGAAGCGCAGCGTCCGTCCGAATGTATTCCAGCTCATGGCGCATCTCATGCCCGCAACTGTGGGCGCCTGTCCATTCTCGCTGGACCAAATCCTTCTTGAAGCCCAAGAACAAACCATGATTGCGAAGCTGAAGGGCCTGCTCGACGAAACCGGTACCGACTGGGCGGTGATCGATGTCGCGGGCGTGGGCTATCTGGTGCATTGCTCGTCCAAGACGCTCGCCGCGCTGGGCGAGGTGGGCGAAGCCTGCACCGTCTTTACCGATCTGCAGGTGAGCGAGAACGACATGCGGCTGCTCGGTTTTGCCGAGGCGGCGGAGCGTGACTGGTTCCGCCTGCTGACGCAGGTGCAGGGCGTGGGCAGCAAGGTCGCGCTGGCGATCCTCTCGGCGCTGTCGATCGGCGAAGTGCAGCAGGCCTGCGCGCAGGGCGATGCCGCCACGGTCGCGCGCGCCAACGGGGTCGGGCCGAAGCTGGCGGGGCGGATCGTCAATGAACTGAAGGACAAGGCGGGCGCGCTGCCGGGCGGCGTTGCGGCGGGCATTGGCCTGGGCGCAGCTCCGGCAGGCGGCGCCAGTGCCGACGCGGTGAGCGCGCTGGAGAACCTCGGCTTCAAGCCCGCAGTCGCCGTGCGCGCGGTCGCCGCGGCGCAGGGCGAACTGGGCGAGGGTGCGGGCGAGGGCGAATTGATCCGCGTGGCATTGAAGAAGGCGGCAGGATGACGATGACGGCACTACGATTCACTATTCTGGCAGCTGCGGGTGCGCTGCTGGCCACTGCGGCAGGCGCACAGGATATGAGCGCATTTCGCACCGGGCCGATCTTCGAAGACTTCGGTGCCCACGCCCCGGTCGAAGGTGTCGATACCTTCGCTCCCGATACCGAATTCGCGATTGCCTTCGACGTCGCCGAACAGGCCGATACGGGGACGCGCAACCGCGGGTTCGAAAGCGCTGCACGCTTCATCAACATGCACGCCTCGCACGCGGTCGACCCGGCGAACATGCGGATTGCGGTGGTCGTGCATGGCAAGGCGGTGCACGATCTGCGCGACGATGAGACAGGCAATGGCTCACACTACATGGTTACGCAGCTGCTCGATTACGGCGTGCGCTTCATCGTCTGCGGCCAGAGCGCGGCGGCGCATGGCGTGGCCGAGGCGGACTTCATCCCCGGCGTCGAACTGGCGCTCTCCGCCATGACCGCCCATGCGCAATTGCAGCAGGCGGGCTACACGGTGAACCTGTTTTGAGGAAAGAGGAAACCTCAAGCCTCCGTCATCCTGAACTCGTTTCAGGATCCATCTTTCGCCCTGCTCGGAGCAGGCGGATCAAACCCCAGGTCGATCGCAAGATCGACCCAATGCGGATTGTCTCGTTCGACCAGATTGATTTTCCATTGACGGTGCCAACGCTTCCATTGTTTCTCGCGCATTATCGCGGCCTCCATGTCGCCGAGCATCTCGAAGCGGACGAGGCGATTGATCTTGTAACGCGCCACGAAGCCGCCGGTCACGCCTTCGCGGTGTTGCCAGAGCCGCTTTGCGAGGTCGGATGTGACCCCGATATAGAGCGTTCCACGCGGCTGGCTCGCGAGGATGTAGACGCAGGGTTCGCGTTCGATCGGCATGCTCCGGTGATTGCCGCGCGTTGGATGCTGAAACAAGTTCAGCATGACGGTATGGGGGCAGTGTGACAGAACCCGTCCCCATCCACTCCCCCGACCGCCAGGCCGAAGACCCCGACGCTGCGCTGCGCCCCAAGAGCCTCGCCGAATTCGTCGGGCAGAAGGCGGCGCGCGAGAATTTGCGCGTGTTCGTCGAGGCCGCCAAGGGCCGCGGCGAGGCGATGGATCATGTGCTGTTCTTCGGTCCGCCGGGGCTGGGCAAGACCACGCTGGCGCAGATCGTCGCCAAGGAACTGGGCGTGGGCTTTCGCGCCACCAGCGGGCCGGTGATTGCCAAGGCAGGCGACCTGGCCGCGCTGCTGACCAATCTCGAGCCGCATGACGTATTGTTCATCGACGAGATCCACCGGCTCAATCCGGTAGTCGAGGAAGTGCTTTACCCGGCGATGGAAGACCGCGCGCTCGACATCATCATCGGCGAGGGACCATCTGCGCGCAGCGTGCGGATCGACCTGCCGCCCTTCACGCTGGTCGGCGCGACCACGCGGCAGGGCTTGCTGACCACGCCGCTCCGCGACCGGTTCGGCATCCCGGTGCGGCTCAATTTCTACACTGAGGACGAACTGCTCCGCGTCGTCACGCGCGGTGCCGGGCTGCTCGGCATGGGGATCGACGAGGGCGGCGCGCGCGAGATCGCCCGCCGCAGCCGCGGAACACCGCGCGTGGCGGGCAGGCTGATGCGCCGAGTGCGCGATTTCGCCAGCGTGCTGGGCGAGGCGGTGGTGACGAGCCGCGTGGCCGACGATGCGCTCACCCGGCTCGAAGTCGATGGCCTCGGTCTCGATGCGATGGACCGGCGCTATCTCACCATGATCGCCACCACCTACAAGGGCGGGCCGGTCGGGGTGGAAACGCTCGCGGCGGGTCTCAGCGAGCCGCGCGACACGGTCGAGGAGGTGATCGAGCCCTATCTCATCCAGCTCGGCCTCATCGCGCGGACCGCGCGCGGGCGCTGTCTCAACGATGGCGGCTGGCTGCATCTGGGGCTGGCCCCGCCCTCCACACCGCAGGGAAACATGTTCGACAAATGAGGTTACCGCAGCGGTAGTAAAACACCGCTGGACGGTCCCGAAACGGGACGGGGCTTGCGCAAAGCTCGCATTTCGGCGAAAAATTTACTTTCTAGGCGTACCGCGAAACGTAAAGATTGGCGCGTCTCCGAGGAAGGGATTCGCCGGAGTACATCCGGATCGTGGTAAGGGACGGAAAAGAACCCTTTTCCTCGGTCGCAACAGGAAGTCACAGTTATGTCGGTCAAGTCAGCTCTCGCCAAACTCTCGGCCACCGCGGCGGGTGGCGCGCTGCTTGCGGGCGGTGCGGTGCATGTCGCCGAGCGTCCGATCTCCGACAATCCGCAATACAAGTCGAAGGCGGTCAAATACGTCAAGCAGGCGACCCCGCGCGCCGTACCCCGGCCGACCGTGCCGCGGGCGCGGACGATTCCGCGCCCGGTCGAATGCGTGCCCGCCGATTCGCCCGCAGCGGCCAACAGTCCGAACAATATCTGCCCGCCCGTCTATCGCCAGGCGATGGCCCCCGTTCCCGTTCCGCCGCTGCCCGCAGCCGCGCCGGTACGCGGTGGCGGCGCATCGCGCTCGATCGGCGGCAGCAGCACTTCGGGTGGCGGCGGCTTCGGTGGCGGCGGTTTCTTCGGCGGCTTCTTCTCCGGGTCGAGCGGCGGCGGCAGCGTGATCGTCAATTCGACCACCACCACCGGCGGCGACACGCCCGATGTGATCGTCGACGTCTCCACGACCACCTCGACCGGCGGCACTTCGACCTCGACCTCGACCGGGTCAATCTCGACCTCCACCGGCGAAGTTTCCACCTCCACCGGCGAAGTGTCGACTTCCACCGGCAGCGTCTCGACCTCGACCGGCGAAGTCTCGACTTCGAGCGGTAACGTCACCACCAGCACGAGCAGCTCGTCGTCGACGAGCACGTCGAGTTCGACTTCCTCTTCCACCTCGACATCGAGCTCGACCTCGTCGTCGACCAGTTCGTCGACCTCGGGCAGCAGCAGCGGCACCGATGTGCCCGCCCCGCCGATGATGGCGCTGTTCGGCTTTGCCGCCGCCGCGATCCTCGGGCGCCGCAAATTCCGCATCAAACGCGCGGCCTAAGGCCCACGCCGATCGCGCTTAGTCGCGCTGGCTGAGGCTCCATTCGCCTTGCCGATACCACTGCGTCACGACGTATTTCGTACCCGCACCAACGGGTAGCGCGGCATGCCGCGTCGCGCGGTTGGGCTGCCCCCTGCGGTCCATATTGTCCCACATCACCAGCAGGCCGGGTTCGGGAACGATCTTGAGGTCGAGCTCGGGAAACTCGGTTTCGCCGCCGCTTTCTACCGCATTCAGATAGACCATCGCTGTCCAGCTGCGCTGCCCGCCGCGTCGCCGCTCGACCTGCCAGTGCGGTCGGTCGGGGCGAAAATGGTCGCGGTGGTGGCGATATTCCTCGCCTTCGCGATAGCGCTGGCCTTGCAGCGGCTCGGCATGGACCGGCGCGATGCCGGTGACCGCGCCGATCTTGCGCGCCAGAGCCTTCGTCTCGGGCAGGTCCTTGGCGAAGAAGTGGGTCGAGCTGGTGCGTCCGCGCGGCGATGCCTTGTCCGAAAACAGCACCGACGGCTGGATGCGGCTGTCGATCACTGCGATCAGCTTGCGGCATTGCTGCTGGGTCAGCAGTCCGCGCATCAGGAACAGGTCGGCTTTCCCCCCGCCACGCGGTTCGACACGCGGGTCGGCCAGCAGCCGTTCGCGAACCGTAGTGCCGATCGCGCGCATGATGGCGGGATCGGCCTGCGGATCGGGTTCGGCGCGCCCCAGCAGCTGTGACAGGCGGTCAAAGACCGACATGCTACCGGGGCGCTACCGTACCTGTCGGATCAGGCCGCGGCGAGCTTGCGCAGGACGTAATGGAGGATGCCGCCATTGCGGTAATATTCCATCTCGTTCGCAGTATCGATGCGGCACAGTGCTGTGAAGCTGAAGGTCGAACCGTCCTCGCGGGTCACCTCGACTTCAACGTCCTGGCTCGGGCTGAGATCGGCGAGGCCCTTGATCGTGAAGCTGTCGGTCGCGGTCAGGCCCAGCGTGTTGCGCGTATCGCCATCCTTGAACTGCAGCGGCAGTACGCCCATCCCGATCAGGTTCGAGCGGTGGATACGCTCGTAGCTTTCGACCATGACCGCCTTGACGCCCAGCAGGATGGTGCCCTTGGCCGCCCAGTCGCGGCTCGAACCGGTACCGTATTCCTTGCCGGCGACGACCACCAGCGGGGTGCCGTCTTCCTTGTGCTTCATTGCCGCATCGTAGATCGGCATCTGCTCGCCATTGTAGGTCGTCACGCCGCCTTCGACGCCGGGGACCATTTCGTTCTTGATGCGGATGTTGGCGAAGGTGCCGCGCATCATCACGTCGTGGTTGCCGCGGCGCGAGCCGTAGGAGTTGAAGTCCTGCTTGGCGACCTGGTGGCTCTGCAGATAGGAACCCGCAGGGCTGTCTTCCTTGATCGAACCGGCGGGCGAGATGTGGTCGGTGGTGACCGAATCGCCGAGAATCGCCAGCGGCTTCGCATCGGTGATGTCGGTCACCGGCGCAGGCGTCATCTCCATATCTTCGAAGAAGGGCGGGCTGGCGACATAGGTGCTGGTCGGATTCCAGCGATAGGTGTCGCTGGCTTCGACATTGATCGCCTGCCAGTGCTCGTCGCCCTTGTAGACGTCGGCATAGCGGGTGACGAACATCTCGCGGTCGATATTGGCGGCGCGATGTTCGCGCACCTCGGCATTGCTCGGCCAGATGTCGGCCAGCATCACGTCGTTGCCCTGCTGGTCCTGGCCGACCGGGGTGTCGGTGATGTCCTTGGTCACCGTGCCGAGGATCGAATAGGCGACCACCAGCGGGGGCGAGGCAAGGAAGTTGGCGCGCACGTCGGGCGACACGCGGCCTTCGAAATTGCGGTTACCCGACAGGACGCTGGCCGCGACGATGTCGTTATTGTTGATCGCCTTGCTGATCGGCGGGGCGAGCGGCCCCGAGTTGCCGATGCAGGTGGTGCAGCCATAGCCGACAAGATCGAAGCCCATGGCGTTGAGGTCTTCCTGCAGGCCGGATTTGACCAGATAGTCGGTGACCACCTGCGATCCGGGTGCGAGGCTGGTCTTGACCCACGGCTTGGGCTTGAGGCCCTTTTCATGCGCCTTCTTGGCGACGAGGCCCGCAGCGATCAGCACATCGGGGTTGGAGGTGTTGGTGCAGCTGGTGATCGCGGCAATCACCACGTCGCCATCGCCGATATCGTGATGCGTGTTTTCGACTTCGACGCGGACCGGCGCGCTCTTCTTGTAGATCTTCTCGAGATCCGAATTGAACAGCTCGTCGACCTGCGGCAGCGCCACGCGGTCCTGCGGACGCTTGGGACCCGCGAGGCTGGGGACGACCTTGGACACGTCGAGATCGAGCGTCTTGGTGAAGACCGGCTCGGCCTCGGGCGTGAACCACATGCCCTGTTCTTTCGAATAGGCTTCGACCAGCGCGATGGTTTCCTCGTCGCGGCCGGTGAGGCGCATGTATTCGAGCGTCTTCTCGTCGATGCCGAAGAAGCCGCAGGTCGCGCCGTATTCGGGCGCCATATTGGCGATCGTCGCACGGTCGGCGAGGCTGAGATTGGCGACGCCGTCGCCGTAGAATTCCACGAAACGGCCGACCACGCCGACTTCGCGCAGCATCTGCACGCAGGTCAGCACGAGGTCGGTGGCGGTGACGCCTTCGGCCATTGCGCCGGTCAGTTTGAAGCCGACCACTTCGGGGATCAGCATCGAGATCGGCTGGCCGAGCATCGCGGCTTCGGCTTCGATCCCGCCGACACCCCAGCCCAGCACGCCGAGGCCGTTGATCATGGTGGTGTGGCTGTCGGTGCCGACGCAGGTGTCGGGATAGGCGACCGCATTACCGTCGGGGTCGTTGGTCGACCATACCCCCTTGCCGATATATTCGAGGTTCACCTGGTGGCAGATGCCCGTGCCCGGGGGCACGGCGGAGAAGTTCTCGAAGCTCTTCGAACCCCATTTGAGGAAGTCGTAACGCTCGGCATTGCGGGCATATTCGAGCTCGACGTTCTTTTCGAACGCCTTGGGGTGGCCAAACTCGTCGACCATGACCGAGTGGTCGATCACGAGGTTCACGGGAACCTGCGGGTTGATCTTGGCGGTGTCACCGCCGAGCTTGGAAATCGCATCACGCATCGCGGCGAGGTCGACGACGCAGGGCACGCCGGTGAAATCCTGGAGCAGCACGCGCGCGGGACGGTACTGGATTTCCTTGCCGGTCGCCGGGTTCTTCTGCCAGTCGGCGATCGCCTGCGCGTCATCGGTCGAGACGGTGAAGCCGCCGTCCTCGAAGCGCAGCATGTTCTCAAGCAAGACCTTGAGACTGAAGGGCAGCTTCGACACGTCGCCGATCTTTTCTTCCGCCTTGGCGAAGGAATAATAAGCGTAGTCCTTGCCGTTCACGGTGAGGGTTGAGCGGGTTCCGAGCGTGTCCTTACCGACCTGGGTCATGCGCGCGTTGATCCTTTCTTTTGAGAGCCGTCACCTGCCCAATGGCCGGGACTGCAGAATGTGCCGCGCACCTGCGCCGGAACGCCGCAAAAATCAAGTGTGCGGCGGTGCAACATCGCGTATTCGCAGGAACCCTTGCGCGATTTGTGCGCTTGGTGTGCCAGAATCGGGGCGTTGACCCCGCACCGGCACCAGGGCCGCATGAGGAGTAATTTGAATGCCTTCGTTTTTCGATGCCGGCGACAGGTCTCGACGGTCCTTGCGGATCGCCGTCACCGCGGTGGCATTGGGCGTGGCGGGATGCTTTACCGCCGCTTTCACCTTTGCCGACCAGCCGGTTCGCGCCGCTACAGTCGAACAGGCGCGCTAGGGCAGCTGGGGCATCGCTGCCGCGCGGGGCCTGCGGGTCGCCAGCCAGCACGATGCGATGATAATCGCCGTACCGATCACGGTGGGCAGCGTGAGCTGCTCGGCAAAGAACAGCCAGCCGAACAGCGAAGCCCACAGGAAACCCGAATATTCGAGCGGGACCAGTACCTGCGCCTCGGCGCGGGCATAGGCCCAGGCAAATGCCATCGCCCCGGCTACGGTCAGCGCCGCGGCGGCGCCGAGATCGATCAAAGTGGCTCTATCGGGCATTTCGAACACGAACGGCGCGGCCACGCCCAGCAGGACCACCGAAACACCCGAATGGAAGGTGGCGATCTCGGCCGGGCCGGCAACCTGCGACTGGCGCCGGATAAGGATGAACCCATAGGCATAGAGCAGTGCCGAGAAGAGCATGGCGGCGAGCCCCAGCGCGGCATCGCGGTCGAAATCGGCCTGCCCGATCTTGCCGCCGACAATGACCAGCGTCCCCGCGAAACCGAGCAGCGACGCCGCGATCGCTTCGCGGCGGATGGTCTCGCCCAGCAAGATGCGCGCGAGATAGAGCGCGATCAGCGGGGCAATGAAGCTGATCGCGATCGCTTCCGCCAGCGGCAGCTTGGTAAGCGCATAGAAAAAGGCCAGTGCCATGAAGGTGGCGACCACCGAGCGCTGCAGATGCAGCTTGAGCACATGCCGCTGCGGCCAGCGGCCGCCGCGCGCCAGCCACAGCGGCAGCGCAATTCCCGTACCGATTACCGACCGCAGCCACGAGGCGGTGAGCGCCCCTACCGCCAGTGCGGCGCTCTTCATGAAGGCGTCCATCAGCGACAGGCTGGCAACCGCCAGCGCGGCCATGAAGACAGGAAGCAGGACATGGTCGCGGGTCACCGCACGGCTCTATCCGCGCATCCTGCAACCGTCACCGGTAATTCAGCACTGCGAAAGCCGGGATATTGGATTAGCTTGGCGCATTGGACTAATACCCCCCCATACGCGCTACAGGGGCGCGGGGTGCATCTGGTAGGACTTATGACACGCTTCCGTCTGATTTTCGGCTCCGCAATGGGTGCGGCGCTGTGTGCAACTTCGGTAATGGCGCAGGACAATGCGCCCGAAGACCTGCTGCCGCCCGAACCGGCGAAGGTGACCGAGAAACTGCCCGATTACACCGCGGGGACCCCCACGGGGGCGACCCCGCCGAGCGTCGAGGACAGCTTCGACGATATCCGCACGGCGTCGGGCGAGATGGTCCAGCAATTGCCGGTGATGGTCCGCGAATGGAGCATCCCGCAGGCGAAAAAGCTGCTGGCCTTCATCCCCACTGTCGAAGCCGAGGGGCTGGTGCCTGCCGATTACCGCAGTGCCGAGCTGTCCGCTGCAATCGCCGCGGGCGACGGCGCGGCGCTGAATGACATCGCGAGCCAGATCTTCATCTGGCTGGTCGAGGATCTGCGCGACGGGCGCACGCCGATGGACGCGCGGCGCCAGTGGTTCGTGGTTGATCCCGACCCCGATGTCCTGCCGTCGCATCGCCTGCTCCAAACCGCGGTCGAGACCGGGGACATTGCGGGCACGCTGGCAGCGCTCAACCCGGTGTCGCCCGACTATGCACGGCTCAAGACCGAGCTGGCGAAGACCACCGATCCGGCAAAGCGCAAGCTGATCCGCGCGAACATGGATCGCTGGCGCTGGCTCGCGCGCGATCTGGGCAAGCAGTATCTGCTGACCAATGTCCCCGAATACCAGCTGCGGCTGACGGTGAACGACCGGATCATCAAGAACTACCGCGTAGTGGTCGGCAAGGCCGGTCGCACGGCCACGCCGCAACTCTCCGAAATGGTCGAGGCGGTGATCTTCAACCCGACCTGGACCGTGCCGCAATCGATCGTGAAGGGCGAAGGACTGGGCGCGAAAGTGCTCAACAACCCCGCCTGGGCGCGCGCCAATGGCTACAAGGCGACCAAGGGCGCGAATGGCTGGGTCAGCGTCGTGCAGCAGCCGGGGGCGGGCAATTCGCTCGGCCTGATGAAGCTCGACATGCCCAACGAGCATGCGATCTTCCTCCATGACACGCCCGCCAAGGCGCTGTTCAACCAGGACAATCGCGCGCTCAGCCACGGTTGCATCCGCGTGCAGGGCGCACGCGAACTGGCGATGACGATGGCGATGCTGGGCAATGCCGAAACGCGCGAGGATCTGCCGGTCATCCAGCAGGAAGTGTCAGAAATCACTGCCAGCGGGACCTACACACGCTATCCGATGGAAAAGCAGTGGCCGGTCTACATCACCTATTTCACCTATGGGGTGGACGTTAACGGCAATCTGACCAAGTTCGCCGACATCTACGATCGCGATGCGCCGGTACTGGCCGCGCTCGACGCCCCGCGCGAACGTGACCGGGCGCGCAAGACCAGCGAAGAAGTGGTCGAGATCGTGGACGACCTGCAGACGACCTGACGGGGTTAGTAGACGCCCGGATTGGTCCGTTCGAACGTGCCGCCGTGGTCATTCCGCAGCAGATCGTATTGCGCGACCGGCGGAGTGACGCTGCTGCCGTCTTCGGCAATGCCATAGCTGCCCGCGACGAGCAGGCGGCCGCCCGACAGGTCGATCAGCGCGCGGTCGAATTGTTCGGGCCCCATCGCGAAGCAGCCGTTCGAGCGGCCTAACCGGCCAAAGCGATCGACGTGGCCGGGGGTGGCGTAATTCGCCTGGTGCATCACGATCGCGCGCGGCAGCGCGTTGGAATTGGTCGGGTCAAGCCCGTCGAGCCGGAGCGAGGTGCCGTAGCGCCCGACATACCAGCTGCGCGTCATGAACGCGCCGCGGCTGGAGGCTTCGCTGCCCTCGATATTGGAATAGCGCTTGAGCCAGCCATCGTGTTCGCCGTCGGAACCGGTACCGTGGCTGACGTGGAAACTCTCCACGCGCTCGTTCGCGAGATCGACGAAATGGAACCGCTTCTGCGCCGAATGCAGCCCGAAATCGGCGATGCCGACCACATCCTTGCGCCAGATATTGCCGCCCGTCCGCGCCAGTTCATCGCGCGCGATCGCCATCAGCTGCGCATCGCGCGCGGCGGTGGGATTGACCTGTGCGAACAGGCGCTCGGGCAGGGTCAGCGCCGCACCGGCGGCAAGCGAGCCTTTGAGAATATCGCGACGTTTCATCTTGGGCACCTTAACAGCCTTGTGCTGGCCACGTCATGAATATTGCGGCGAAACGGCGCAGCTATTCGCCCAGCACCATGCGATCGTGTTCGATGCGGACCGGGTGGATGGTCGACAGGAAGCTTTGACCAAGCAGCGACACGCCGAGGCCTTCGGGCACGACAATCGCCGCGACATCGCGCGCTTCGTGCCCGCCGAGCGTAACGCGATCAAGCGTTACGCTGACGCCGTAAACGGGGCCCGATGCCCCGCGCGCCACCTCGCGCACGTCGGCATCGGACCAGTAGAGCCCCGCTGCGCGCGCATCGGTGCCGGTCAGTGCGACCTTGGTCGCGCCGGTATCGACCAGGAATTCAACCTGCGATCCGTTGATCCGCGTGTCGGCGTAGAAATGTCCGTCCGCTGCACGCGGCAGTTCGGTCGCACCCGCGGCCCAGCTCGCATAGCTGGCGCTGCTGTTCGAATGGCGGTCCAGAGCGGCGGGGTCGGCGGTCTTTTCGCTCGCGAAATCTTCTGCGCCCTCGGTCGCCGAATCGATTGCGCCGCCGGGCACGAAAGCGGCACCGACGAAGGCCAGCATGGCAATGGCAAGAAAGATGGCCTCGCGCATGGCGCCAGCATGCGCGATCGGGCTTAATTTGCCGTAAAGTGCCTATTCCGCCGCTTCGGCAGGCTGCGGGGCGTGCGGATCGAAGGCAACCGCCTCGCCGGCCTCGATCTGCGCGGCCTTGGCTTCGACCAGCGAAACGATGTGGTCGAGCATGTCTTCGCTTTTCACATGGTGGTCGGTCACGCCCGAGAGGAACACCATGTGCTTGCCCGCGCCGCCGCCGGTGATGCCGATGTCAGTTTCGCGCGCTTCGCCGGGGCCATTGACCACGCAGCCGAGCACCGAGAGGCTCATTGGCGTCTTGATATGCTCGAGCCGCTTTTCGAGCGTTTCGACCGTGCGGATGACGTCGAACCCCTGGCGCGAGCAGCTGGGGCAGGACACCACGCGGACGCCGCGGGTGCGCAGGCCCAGCGCCTTGAGCATTTCGAAGCCGACCTTCACTTCCTGTTCGGGTTCGGCGGAGAGCGAGACGCGAATCGTGTCGCCAATGCCCGCCCACAGCAGGCTGCCGATTCCGATCGAGCTCTTGACGGTGCCGCCGATCAGTCCGCCCGCTTCGGTAATGCCGAGGTGGAGCGGACAATCGACCGCTTCGGCGAGCCCGTGATAGGCGGCTACCGCGAGGAACACGTCACTCGCCTTCACCGCGACCTTGTATTCGTGGAAATCGTGGTCCTGCAGCAGCTTGATATGGTCGAGCGCGCTTTCGATCAGCGCCTCGGGGCAGGGCTCGCCGTATTTTTCCAGCAGGTCCTTTTCCAGGCTGCCGGCATTGACCCCAATGCGGATCGCGCAGCCATTGGCCTTGGCCGCGCGGACGACTTCGGCGACGCGCTCGCTGCTGCCGATATTGCCCGGATTGATCCGCAGGCAGGCGGCGCCCTTGTCCGCTGCTTCGAGCGCGCGTTTGTAGTGGAAATGGATGTCGGCGACGATCGGCACATTGGCCGCCGACGTGATCCTGTCGAAATGTGCGGTCGATTCCGCTGTGGGGCAGGACACGCGGACAATATCCGCGCCGGCATCCTCGCAGCGACGAATCTGGTCGATCGTCGCGCCGACATCCTCGGTCGGCGTGTTGGTCATGGTCTGCACGGTAATCGGGGCATCGCCGCCGACGGGGACGTTGCCGACCATGATCTGGCGGGACGGGCGGCGCTCGATAGTGCGCCAGGGACGAATTGAAGACATGTGCGGCAATATAGAGCCCCCAGTGTGAAGGGGCAATGACGCTGGTCGGTTGGCGCATTGCCCCTTCCACCGCCCCGGCGGATACGGCATTCAGGGGCCATGAGCCAGACAACCGACGCCGCCGAGACCGAAACGCCGCTGTTGTTCGGGCGCGTGCTCGATGGCCGGGGCGGGGCTGGGCCGATTGCCTGGGCGGAGGCGCTGGAGTGGCAGCCGTCCGCGGCGGGCGAAGTGCTGTGGCTGCATATCTGCCGCAACCGCCCCGGCGTGCTGGAATGGCTCGAGAACCACTTGCACATTCCCGAACCGACTGCGGAACTGCTCGTCAGCGACCAAACGCGTCCGCGCGCCTTTCGCGAAGGCGAAACGCTGGTCGGCACGCTGCGGGGGATCAATTTCAATCCCGGCGCCGAACCCGAAGACATGATCTCGATGCAGTTCTGGTGCGACGGGCGGCGGCTGGTCACGTTGCGCCGCGACCCGCTGCAGATCCCGCGCGAGGTCGTGGCGCTGCTTGATCGCGGCGAGGGGCCGCCCGATGCAGGGGCAACGATCACGCTGCTCGCCGAACTGCTGATCGCGCGGATGAGCCAGTCGATCGTGGACATGAACGATGTGCTCGACGTGCTCGAACACGACGATCCCGAAGAACATGCCGAGCGCATGCTCAAACGGATCTCGACCATCCGCCGCAATTGCCTCGGGCTCAAGCGGCACATGGCGCCGCAGCACGAGGCGCTCGAGCAGATCAGCCGCGATGCGCCCTTCTGGTTCGAGGAACACGACCGGCGCGAGATTGCCGAGAGCATCGCCCGCCTGCGCCGCTATCTCGACGATATCGACATCAGCAAGGAAAGCGCGCTGGTGCTGCAGGACGAGATCCGGGCGCGCAGCCTCGCCTCGAGCGAGCACGCGACCTATATGCTGACCATCGTCGCGGGTATTTTCCTGCCCTTGAGCTTCCTCACCGGCCTGCTCGGGATCAATGTCGGCGGTATGCCCGGGATGCAGGACCCCGACGCCTTCTGGGCGGTGGTGGCGCTGTGCGGGCTGCTGTTCACCGGGCTGATCGTCGCCTTCCGCCGGTTGCGCTGGCTCTGACTACCAGCGCACCAGCGGCGGCACGGTGACGCGCCCGACCGCCGCGCCCGCCTCGGTCAGTAAGCGAAACGTTCGCCGACCAGGTCCTCGCTCATCGCCCACAGCTGATCGGCGCTGTCGGGGTCGAGTGCATAGCTGCGCACGCCGCCCATCGGGCTTGCATCGTCTTGGTCGGCGATGTGGCAATCCTCGCAATAGAGCCCGCCGCTATCTGCAACCGCGTCGCTCGTCGCCGCCCAGCAAGTGGTCGCGGCCCCCTGCGGAATGGTCTTGAAGCCCTGACCCGGCTGGCCCGATTCCTCGGCCGACTTGCGCATCCGCTCCATCATCCATTCGCGGTCCTGCTCGGTCATGTGGCGTCCCAAATTGGTCATGATCCCGCCCGGATGCACCGCATAGGCATGGATGCCCTTGCCCGCGAGCCTTCGTTCCAGCCCGACCGAGAACAGGATATTGGCGGTCTTCGACTGCCCGTAGGCCTCCCATTTGTCGTAATCGCGCTGCTCGTAATTGGGATCGTCGAAATGCATGCGGTCGATATGGTGGCCGCGGCTCGACAAATTGACGATGCGCGGGGCCTCGCCCCGTTCGATCAGGGGCATGAGCAGATTGGTCAGTAGGAAATGACCGACATGGTTGGTGCCCAACTGCATTTCGAAACCGTCGGCGGTGCGATCGAGCGGAGAAGCCATCACCCCCGCATTGTTGATCAGCAGGTCGATCTTGTCGAAGCGATTGGCGGTATCCTTGGCTGCCGCGCGCACGCTGTCGAGCGAGGCGAGGTCGCAGACGAGCGTGTCCACCCTCGCGCCGGTTCCCTCGGCAATCTCGTCGGCGGCGGCGGACAGCTTGGTCGCATCGCGCCCAGCCAGGATGACATGCGCGCCCTTGGCCGCCATCGCCCGCGCGGTTTCCTTCCCGAGCCCCGAATATCCGCCTGTGACCAGCGCGGTCCGCCCGTTCAGATCGCGGTCTGCAAGAACCTCGTCGGCCGTGCTTTCGAACCCGAACTCGCTCATACGCTCTCTCCCTTTGCAAGGCGGCGTAGCACAGAAAAAAGGGCGCGGGATGATTAATCCCACGCCCGTAATTTGCGAGACCGAAAGGTCGGTCGGCCTAGGCCCCCGGGGGGAGCGGATCGGCCGATTTGGACGCCGCCTTGCGGCCCGGCTTGGGCGCGGAGGCACCGCCCAGATCGCTGTCCATCTGTTCGAGCTTGCGCGCTGCCCAGTCGCGGCCACCAAGACCGAAGGCGAGCGCACCCGCCACCGCTACGCCGGCGATGAGGATCGTCAGCGCATTGGCCGGGATCATCCCGCCGATGCCGGTGAACTGCAAGCCCATGAAGACGAACAGGATGATCGTCGCCCAGCGCACGATGGTGCCGGCGGTCGACCCGCCCGCATCGCCAGCGATGAGCCGTGCGAGCAGGTTGGCGATCAGGAAGCCGAAGGCGATAACCACCGCTCCGAAGATCACCCGTCCGCCCAGTTCGAGCAGCTGGTCGAGGATCACGGTCAGCTCGGGAAAGCCGAGCAGCCGCGTCGCCGCGATCGCGAAGAACAGGATGATCGCGACCTGTGCGACCCTAGCGATGATGCTCGATGCGGTCGTGCCTTCGGTTACCAGCCCGCTTTCGGCCATGGCCCGGTCGACGCCCAGCCCCGGCAGGACTTCCTTGGCAATCTGGACCACGAACTTGCTGATGAGATAGCCGATGCCGAGCAGGACCGCCGCAGCGATGATGTTCGGAATGGCAGCAAAGATCATCCGCAGCATTTCGCTGGCCGGCGCGCTGATCGAGTCGATTCCGAGCTGTTCGAGCGCGGCGATCGCCACTGGGATGGCGATCAGGACATAGATGATCGTGCCGATGGTCTTGCTGATGGCGCTGTTGCCGGTGACACCTTCGACCCCGCCGCGATTGGCCCATTTGTCGAAATCGACCGTCTGCAGCATGGTCACGACGAGGTCGCGGACGATCCGCGCCACCATCATCCCGATGAAGAAGATCAGCCCCGCCCACAGCAGGTTGGGGAGGAAGGCGACGACGTTCTCGAGCAAGCTGTCGATCGGGCCGGCTACTCCGCCGAGTTCGAGGATGTTGAGAATGATCAACAGGCCAAACAGCCAGACGAGCAGGCTGACGATCTTGCCGAGCGATTCTCCGAGCGACTGGCCGCTGCCGGTCCCGCGCTTGAAGAAGTCGACGGTATCGACGAGTTTGGCGAAGGCCCATTTGGCCCCGCGCGCGATAAGCCAGGTGATGATCAGCGCGACGACGGCGAGGAGAATCTTTTCTCCCAGTTCCATCGCCACCTGTTCGTCGAAACGATAGCGGTCGAAAATCATAACCCCGTCCCCCAAGTGGTTTCCGTAAGGGAAGGGCTATCACGCAAACCGTTATTCTCCAAAACGCATTAACGGATGAAGTGGAAAAGCGGTCATGCTACCGCTTTTACATGAGAGGATTTTCCACCCGCATCGCCCGCGCGCTTGCCGCGCTTTTCGTCTTTATCGCAGTACCTGCCGCAGCTGAGGACGAGTCCGGCTGGTCGATCGCCATTCATGGCGGCGCAGGGACCATCGCGCGCGACGATATGACGCCGCAGCAGGATGCGGCCTATCGTGCTGCACTGCAAAGCGCGCTCGACGCGGGCGCGCAGGTGCTGCGTGACGGCGGCAGCGCGATGGATGCGATCCAGGCCGCAATCGAGCCGATGGAGGACGATCCGCTGTTCAACGCCGGGCGCGGCGCGGTATTCACCTGGGACGGCGACATCGAACTCGACGCCTCGATCATGGATGGCCGTACCCGCGATGCGGGCGCCGTGGCAGGCGTCACGGGCATCCGCCACCCGATCGCGCTGGCGCGCAAGGTGATGAGCGACAGTCCGCATGTCATGCTGGCCGGGGCCGGAGCGGCTCAGTTCGCGGCCGAGCAGGGGCTGGCGACCATGCCCCCCGAATGGTTCGAGACCGAACGCCGCCAGAAGGCGCTCGAGCGGATGAAGGCCGAGCGGCTCTCCGCGCTCGATGTCGATATCAAGTTCGGCACGGTCGGCGCGGTGGCGCTCGACCGGGATGGCAATATGGCGGCGGGCACATCGACCGGCGGGATGACCGGCAAGCGCTGGGGCCGTATCGGCGATGCCCCGATCATCGGCGCGGGCACCTATGCCGACAACCGCGCCTGCGCGGTCTCGGCAACCGGCTGGGGCGAGTTCTTCATCCGTGTCGGCGTGGCGCATGAAATCTGCACCCGGCTACGTCATCGTTACCGCACCGAAATCGACGCCGCGCAGGCCAGTGTGCCGCTCGATGACGAGGGTCTTCCGACCTATATCGTCCACGCCAGCGAATTCGGTCTCGACGCCGCGCAGGCGCAGGAGGAAATCGACGCGGTCATTGCCGATGTCGGCAGTCTCGGGGGTGACGGCGGGGTGATTGTGGTGACCCGCGACGGGCATCCGCTGTTCAGCATGAACACTTCGGGCATGTACCGCGGACGCGCTACCAGCGACGGGCTGCGCGAAGTGGCGATCTACGGCGACGAGTAGGCCTTCAGCCGCGCGGGCGGGCCTGCGCATAGCTGCCGAGCAGGCGCACGCCATTGGTCTGGAAGGCGAGTTCCTCCAGCGCCGTGTCGACCCGGGCATCGCCTGGCGCGCCCTCGATGTCGGCAAAGAACATCGTCGCGGCGAAACTCGCGCCCTTCTGGTAGCTTTCGAGCTTGGTCATGTTGACGCCATTGGTCGCGAAGCAGCCGAGCGCCTTGTACAGCGCGGCGGGCGTGTTCTTCACTTCGAAGATGAATGTCGTCATCGCCTGCGTGCCCGCCAGCGCGGCCGGATCGAGTGCCTCGTTCGCCAGCACCACGAAGCGTGTCGTATTGTCGGGCGCATCCTCGACCTCGCGCTCGACGATTTCGAGTCCGTAGAGGTCGGCAGCGAGCGCGGGGGCGATGGCGGCGATGTCGGTCTTGCCGCTTTCCGCCACGAACGCGGCCGCGCCCGCCGTATCGGCATGGGCGAGGCCGACGATGCCCCGCTCGCTGAGGAATTTATGCGACTGACCCAGCGCCTGCGGATGGCTGTAAGCGGCGTCGAACGGACCCGGCCTCAGCGCCATCAGGCAATGGGTGATGCGCATGAAGTGTTCGGCCACCAGCGACAGCCCGCTTTCGGGGAGCAGGAAGTGGATATCCGCCACGCGCCCGTGCTGGCTGTTCTCGATCGGGATCATCGCGCAGCCCGCCGCGCCGCTTTCCACCGCTTCGAGCGCGTCCTCGAAACTGAAGCACGGCAGCGGCAGCGCCTCGGGAGCGAATTGCATCGCCGCCTGGTGCGAATTCGATCCGGGGGCCCCGCCAAAGGCGATGGCGCGCAGCGGTTCCTGCGCAGCAGCGGCGCGCATCGAATCGACAAGGGCGAGGGCAGGCTTGGCAAACTGGCGCATGGTCTGCGGGCGTTACGGCTGCGTTCCGGTCGCATCAAGCGCTATTGCGGCTTGCGCACTTGCGAAAGGCGGCGGTGCACACTAGAGCGGCGCGCAACCATCTGACCAACCGATTTTCGCCGGGTATTTTACGCAATGGACGATCGTTTCAACACCGCTGCAGGCTGGGTCCTTGCCGCCGGTATCGTGGCACTGGGCAGCTCCATCGTTTCGGGCATGTATTTCCATGCCGATAGCGCCGAGCACCCCGAAGAGCCGGGCTACTTCATCGAAGGCGCAGCCGAAGAAGGCGGTGCCGATGCGGGCCCCGACCTCGGCACGCTGCTCGCCAGTGCGGATGCCGCGGCGGGCGAGAAGGTCTTCGCCAAGTGCACCGCGTGTCACACGATCGACCAGGGCGGCGCCAACGGCATCGGCCCGAACCTTTATGGCGTGATGGGCAAGCCGATCGGCGGTCACGCCGCGGGCTTCGCCTACAGCTCTGCGCTGGCCGAAAAGGGCGGCTCCTGGACCTGGGAAGCGATGGACGAATGGCTGACCAGCCCGCGCGCCTTCGCCAATGGCACCAAGATGAGCTTCGCCGGTCTCAGCAAGGCTGAAGACCGCGCCAATGTCATGGAATTCATGTCCACCTATGGCGGTGCGCCGGCCAAGCCTGCGCCGGTCGTGGCGGAAGAAGAGCCGGCCGAGGGCGAAGATGCGCCCGGCGCGGGTGCCGGCCCGGTCGAAGGCGCCGAAGCCGGGGCCATGGAATCGGCTGGCAGCATGGGCGCGGACCAGCCGGTCCCGGCGGGCAATGCCGCGACCAACAACGATGGCGCGACCAAGGTCGACGAATAAGCCTTCCCTCGCGGGATAATCGAAAAGGCCTCGCTGCGGCGGGGCCTTTTTCGTTTCAGCCGTTGTCCTTGAAGCCTTGTGCGATGACGTACCACTCGCTCGAGTCCTTGCGACTGGCGGGCGGCTTGGCGTGCTTCACCGTGCGGAAATGCTGCTTGAGCAGCGCGAGCAGATCGTTGTCGGTCCCGCCTGCGAGCACCTTGGCAAGGAAGGTCCCGCCCGGCGCGAGGTTCTCGATCGCAAACCATGCCCCCGCCTCGACCAGCCCCATCGTCCGCAGGTGATCGGTCTGCTTGTGACCGACGGTATTGGCCGCCATGTCGCTCATCACCAGCTCGGCCTTGCCGCCCAGCGCCTCTTCGAGCACGCGCGGGGCGTCGTCATCCATGAAATCCATCTGGAAGATCGTGACGCCCTCGATCGGCTCGACTTCGAGCAGGTCGATTCCCACGACCAGCGCCTTGGGCTTGAGCTTGCGCACCACCTGGCTCCAGCCGCCCGGCGCAATGCCGAGGTCGACCACACGGGTGACGCCCTTGAGCAAATCGTATTTCTCGTTCAGCTCGGTCAGCTTGTACGCCGCGCGGCTGCGATAGCCGTCCGCCTTGGCCTGCTTGACATAGGGGTCGTTGAGCTGGCGCTGGAGCCAGCGCGTCGAACTCGCCGTGCGTTTCTTTGCGGTGCGCACGCGAACGTCGCGATCCTTGCCCGATCTAGACATCCTGTTCTCGCATTCTTTGTACTGTCGCGCGGCTGCGTTCGCCCTCGGCATCGGCAGCGATCAGGCTGCGCAGGATCCCTTCGCGGATGCCCCGGTCGGCCACGCCGAGCTGTTCGGCGGGCCAGATGTCGAGGATCGATTCAAGGATCGCACAACCCGCGATGACCAGATTGGCGCGGTCGTCGCCGATGCACGGCAGGCACTTGCGTTCGGCGCTGCTCATCCGCGACAGGCGGGTGGAGATATCGCGCATCGATTGCGACGGCACGATCAGCCCGTCGACCGCCCGCCGGTCGTATTGCGGCAGTTCGAGATGCAGGCTCGCCAGCGTCGTTACGGTGCCGCTGGTACCCAGCAGGCGGATCGGTTCGCGCGAATGCGTATGCTCGCGGATCCGTTCGGCGAATTCGGCGAAGCTGCGTCCGACGGTGCGCCGCATCTCGCAATAGCGTTCGAGCCGGGTGGTTTCGGTGTCGTCCGATCCATCGACCGTGTCGGTCAGCGACACCACGCCCCACGGCACGCTCAGCCAGTCGACGATGCGCGGCACGTTCTCGCCCGGCTGGACCAGCACAAGCTCGGTCGAACCGCCGCCGATGTCGAAGATGATCGCCGGGCCGTTGCCTTCCTCGAGCAGGACATGACAGCCGAGCACCGCCAGCCGCGCCTCTTCCTGCGCGGAAATGATGTCGAGCATAATCCCGGTTTCGCGGCGCACCCGTTCGATAAAGGCCGGACCGTTGCTGGCGCGGCGGCACGCCTCGGTGGCGACCGAGCGCGCCAGCCGGACATTGCGGCGGCGCAACTTCTCCGCGCAGACCTGCAAGGCGGCGAGCGTGCGCTCCATCGCTTCGTCGGACAATTTGCCGCTCGCGGCCAGACCCTCGCCCAGCCGGACGACCCGGCTGAAGGCATCGATCACGGTGAAATTTTCACCCGACGGGCGGGCGATCAGCAGGCGGCAATTGTTGGTCCCGAGATCGAGCGCGGCATAGGCCTGGCGGCGTGCGGGAGGGCTGGCTGCAGCAACGTTCGGGCGGGGCGTGAAGGTGCCATCGCGGCGTGACGCATTGCGCCGGTCGCCGTGCTTGCCGTCGGGCCGGGAGGGGCGCTTGTAGCGGAAATCGGCTACCTTGCCGGACTTGCCGCCCCGTTTTGTCCCTGGCCCCCTGTTCGTGTCCGGCGGAGAATGATCCGCCATATCGAGAGCTTTCTTGTTCCTCCCGCGCAAACCAGCGTGCACGGGGACTTGGCGGCGATGCTAGCGGTGAAGCGGAGACGGGGCAAGGGCAGGCGGCGCGCGCGGGGTTGACCTCGCGTCCCGGCAAAACTAGATGCGCGGCCTCTGTTCCGGAGCGGCCCGCGATTCTCGCCCGCCCGGCCAGCTGATGCCCCGTCGTCTAATGGTAAGACTACGGACTCTGACTCCGTCAATTGAGGTTCGAATCCTCACGGGGCATCCAGTTTCCTCACATCCGTTGCCAAAGCCGTCTTCCCGCGCCAAACAGGTTGCAATGGGAGACGGACATTTGAGTGAGACCTTTCCGGAAATCCGCGAAGCGGTGCGGCGGCTGTGCGCGCGCTTCCCCGGCGAATACTGGCAGAAGCTCGACCGCGAGCGCGCCTATCCGAGCGAATTCGTTGCCGCGCTGACCGAGGCCGGCTTCCTGTCGGTACTGATTCCCGAGGAATATGGCGGGTCGGGCCTGGGGCTGGAGGCAGCCTGCGCGGTGCTCGAGGAGATCCACCGTTCGGGTTCGAATGGCGGTGCCTGCCATGCGCAGATGTACACCATGGGCACGCTGCTCAAGCATGGCTCGGACCAGCAGAAGCGCGAATACCTGCCCAAGATCGCCAGCGGCGAATTGCGGCTGCAGGCCTTTGGCGTGACCGAACCCGGCGCGGGCACCGATACGACGCGGATCAGCACCTTCGCCAAGCGCGATGGCGACGATTACGTGGTCAACGGCCAGAAGATCTGGATCAGCCGCGCCGAACATTCGGACCTGATGGTGCTGTTGTGCCGCACGACCCCGCGCGAGGAATGCGCCAAGCCCTCCGACGGGATGAGCGTGCTGCTGGTCGACATGCGCGAGGCGGTGGGCAACGGGCTGACGATCCGCCCGGTGCGCACCATGCTCAACCATGCCACCACCGAACTGTTCTTCGACGATTTGCGCGTGCCCGCCAGCGCGTTGATCGGCGAGGAGGGCAAGGGGTTCCGCTACATCCTTTCGGGCATGAATGCCGAGCGCATCCTGATCGCCAGCGAATGCATCGGCGACGGACGCTTCTTCATCGACCGCGCTGCCGCCTATGCCGCCGAGCGCAATGTCTTCGGGCGCGCCATCGGCGAGAACCAGGGCGTGCAGTTCCCCATCGCGCGCGCCTATGTCCAGTTGTCGGCCGCGGCCGAAATGGTGACCAAGGCGGCGCGCATGTTCGATGATGGCGAGACTGCCGGGACCGAAGCGAACATGGCCAAGTTGCTGGCCAGCGAAGCCAGCTGGGCGGCCGCCGACATGTGCATCCAGACACATGGTGGGTTCGGCTTTGCCGAGGAATACGACATCGAGCGCAAGTTCCGCGAGACGCGGCTCTACCAGGTCGCGCCGATCAGCACGAACCTGATCCTCAGCCATGTCGCCACACACGTGCTGGGCCTGCCCAAGAGTTTCTAGAACACACAAGTTTCCGAGGAGAGAGAAATGTCGAACGGTCCGCTGACCGGCCTCAAGGTCGTCGAATTCCAGGGCATCGGCCCCGGCCCGCATGTCTGCATGATGCTGGCCGATATGGGCGCGGAGGTCGTGCGCATCGAACGCGCCGGTTACCAGCCGATGAACCCGGTGGTCGAACGCGCGCGGCACCGCGCGGAAGTCGATCTCAAGAGCGCCGAAGGCCAGGCGTTCGTCAAGCAGGCGCTCGCGCATGCCGACGTGCTGGTCGAAGGGTTCCGCCCGGGCGTGATGGAACGGCTGGGGCTGGGACCCCAAGAATTGCTCGAGGCCAATCCGCGGCTGGTTTATGCGCGGATGACCGGCTGGGGGCAGGACGGCCCGCTGGCGCAGGCGGCCGGCCACGATCTCAACTACATCGCCATCACCGGCGCGCTCGACGCGATCGGCAAGCGCGGCGAACTGCCCGTGCCGCCGCAGAACCTCGTCGGCGATTTCGGCGGCGGATCGATGTATTGCGCGATGGGCATCCTCGCGGCGCTGTTCGAACGCGAACGCAGCGGCAAGGGGCAGGTGGTCGATGCCGCGATCGTCGACGGCGTGACGAGCCTGATGAGCTTCTTCTACGGCCAGCCGCATAGCGCGCTGCGCACGGTGGACCGCGGCGCCGGCCTGCTGGGCGGGGCGGCGCATTTCTATCGCTGCTATACCTGCAAGGATGGCAAGGAAATCAGCGTCGGCGCGATCGAACCGCAATTCTATGCCGAGCTGCTCCAGCGCGCCGATGCGCCCGAGCATTTGCGCGAGGCGCAGATGAACCCGGCCAATTGGGACAGCTATGCCGAGGATCTGGCCGCGCTGTTCGTGACGAAAACGCAAGACGAATGGTGCGAATTGCTCGAAGGCACCGACGCCTGTTTCTCGCCCGTCGTTCCGCTCGATCACGCCAAGGATCATCCGCATATGAAGGCGCGCGGGGCTTTCGTCGAACACGGCGGGCGCTGGCACACCGCGCCCGCACCGCGGTTCGACCGCACGCCCAACACGATCCGCGACAGCGCGCAGGATGGTGAAGAGGTGGTGGCGCGCTGGCGTCAGGAGAGCTAGAGGCGCGCGCAAAGGAGAGTTTCCGATGCGCGATTGCACCCAGTTCTACATCGACGGCCAGTGGGTCGACCCGGTCGAGGAAAACACCGTTGCGGTGGAGAACCCCGCCACCGAGCAGACCATCGGCCACATCAGCTTCGGCACCGCGGCCGATGTCGACAAGGCCGTGGTCGCCGCGCGCAGGGCATTCGAGAGCTTCAGCCAGACCAGCAAGGAAGAACGGCTGACCCTGCTGCGCGCGATCCAGGCGGAGATCGAGACCCGCAAGGAAGAGCTCGCAACTGCGGTCAGCGACGAAATGGGCGCGCCGCTGAGCCTCGCCAACGGGCCGCATGTCGGCCTGCTCGCCGGCCATTGCCAGAAGGCCATCGAAGTGCTCGAAGGCTTCGCGTTCGAACGGCTCGACGGCCCCACCTTGCACGTATGGGAACCGGTCGGCGTGGTCGGCATGATAACCCCGTGGAACTGGCCGCTCAACCAGATCGCCTGCAAGGTCTTCCCCGCGCTGGCGACGGGCAACACCATGGTGCTCAAGCCCAGCGAGATCGCGCCGTTCAACGCCTGTATCTTTGCCGAGATCATGCATGCGGCGGGTGTCCCCGCGGGCGTGTTCAACCTGGTCAATGGCGACGGGCCGGGCGTGGGCGAAGCGATCAGCGGCCATCCCGATATCGACATGGTCAGTTTCACCGGTTCGACCCGCGCGGGCATCGCGATCGCGAAGAATGCCGCCGATACCGTCAAGCGCGTGGCGCAGGAACTGGGCGGCAAGAGCCCCAATATCGTGCTCGACGATTCCGCATTCACCAAGTCGGTTGCCAAGGGCACGGTGGCGATGATGGGCAATTCGGGCCAGACCTGCACCGCGCCCAGCCGCATGCTGGTGCCGCATGCGCGAATGGCGGAAGCCAAGGCCGCAGCGAAGGAAGCTGCCGAAGGCGTCATTCCCGGCGATCCGAAGGGCAATGCGGCGATCGGGCCGGTTGTCAGCCGCGCGCAGTGGGACAAGATCCAGGGCCTGATCGAGAAGGGCGTCGAGGAAGGCGCGACGCTGGTTGCGGGCGGCTCCGGCAAGCCCGAGGGGCTCGAGACCGGTCACTACGTCAAGCCCACCGTCTTCGCCGATGTCACCAACGACATGACCATCGCGCGCGAAGAAATCTTCGGCCCGGTGCTGTGTATCCTCGGCTATGAGGATTACGACGACGCCATCCGCATCGCCAATGACACCGAATACGGCCTTGCCAGCGCGATCACCGGCGAGGACATCGAACTCGCCCGCAGCCTTGCCAAGCGCATTCGCGCGGGCCGCGTGGCGATCAACGGCGGCTACGATCTCGGCGCTGCCTTCGGTGGCTACAAGAAGTCGGGCAATGGCCGCGAATGGGGCGAATGGGGCTTCCACGACTTCCTAGAGGTCAAAGCCGTCATGGGACACGGCTGATGGCGGGGAAGTATTTCGACGAATGGCAGGTCGGCGCCACGCTGACGCACGACATCCGCCGGACGGTGACCGAGACGGACAATCTGCTCTTCACCACCATGACGCACAACCCGCAGCCGCTCCATCTCGACGCGGAAGCGGCCAAGGCGAGCGAGTTCGGGCAGATCCTCGTCAACGGGACCTTCACCTTCTCGCTAATGGTGGGGCTCAGTGTCGGTGACACCACGCTGGGTACCCTTGTGGCCAACCTCGGTTACGACAAGCTGGTCATGCCCAAGCCGGTCTTCATCGGCGATACGCTGAATGCCACCAGCGAGGTAATCGGCCTGCGCGAAAGCAAGTCGCGCCCCGATGCGGGGATCGTCACCTTCCTGCACGAAGCGGTGAACCAGCGCGGCGAGGTGGTGTGCCGCTGCGAACGCTCGGCGCTGCTCAACAAGCGACCCACCTGACACCGTCCCGTTCCGCGCGCGTAACCTTTTGGCTCCCGGCGCGTTTATGGCGCAAGGGAGATGCTTGAGGTGCAACACGAACCGACCAGCATGGGCGAAGTGCTCGGTGAGCTCGACGAGCTGGCCTCGACGCATGACGAGGTCTGCGTTGCCGATGTGCTCGACGATTTCGGCGAACGCAGCTTCGGCCCCTTCATCATGCTCCCCGCACTGCTTGAAATCACGCCCATCGGCGGCATCCCCGGCCTGCCCACCGCGCTGGCGCTGTTTATCGCGCTGATCGCGATCCAGCTCCTCGTGGGGCGCGACCATGTATGGATGCCGCACTTCGTCCAGCAGCGCTCGGTCGGCTCGAAGAAACTGCATAAATCGGTCCGCAAACTGCGCGGGCTCGCCAATTTTCTCGATCACCATAGCGAAGGACGGCTGGAAAGCCTGACGCAGGGCGCGGCGATCAGGCTGGTCGCGGCGGCGGTGATCCTGCTGTGCTGCACGGTTCCGCCGCTCGAATTCCTGCCTTTTGCCAGTTCGGTTCCGATGCTCGCCATAGCGGTTCTCGGACTGGCCCTGACCGTACGCGACGGCGCGCTGGTGCTGGGAGCGCTGCTGTTTACCGCGCTTGCCACCGCTTTGGGGCTTGCCATGTACTTCAATTCTTCGGGCGACGGCGCGGGCTTGCCGTTCCTTTAGCCAGCGCTGCCGCCGGCCCGACCGTGCCCGCAGCGAGCATAACGGGAATTCCCTTGGCTCGGCGCAACTTGCCATTCACCTGTCGCACCCTACATAATCGGGAACGAAAGGACTCCGTGCATGAGCGACCAGAATTCCCCGCCCGAGCCTGAGGGCAACGGCCCGAACCCCTGGGTGAAGAGCCTGATGATCTGGGGCGGCATCTTCCTTGCCCTGCTGATGGTCGTTTCGGTCTTCGGCGGCGGGTCGAGCGGCGGTGGCGCGCAGATCCTCTATTCAGATTTCCGCGACAAGGTCGCCGAAGGTTCGGTTGCCAGCGTGCAGATTTCCGACACCTCGATTGTCGGCGAGATGAAGAACGGCGAGCAGTTCTCGGCCATTCCCGTCCCCAACGACACCACGCTGCCGCAGCTGCTGGAAGACAATGGCGTGCGCTATTCGGGGGTCGAGGCCGATAGCGGCAATCTCCTGCTCTACGCGCTGATCCAGATACTGCCCTTCGTGCTGATCCTCGGCATCGCCTTCTTCGCCCTGCGCCAGGTCCAGAAGGGCGGCGGCGCGGGCGGCGCGATGGGCTTCGGCAAGTCCAAGGCCAAGATGCTCACCGAACGGCAGGGCAAGGTCACCTTCGCCGATGTCGCGGGGATCGACGAAGCCCGCGAGGAACTCGAGGAAATCGTCGAATTCCTCAAGGATCCGCAGCGCTTCTCCAAGCTCGGCGGGCAGATCCCCAAGGGCGCGTTGCTGGTCGGGTCGCCCGGTACCGGCAAGACGCTGTTGGCGCGCGCGATCGCGGGTGAGGCGGGCGTGCCCTTCTTCACCATTTCGGGTTCGGACTTCGTCGAAATGTTCGTCGGCGTCGGCGCCAGCCGCGTGCGCGACATGTTCGAACAGGCGAAGAAGAACGCGCCCTGCATCCTGTTCATCGACGAAATCGACGCGGTCGGCCGCAGCCGCGGCCACGGCCTCGGCAATTCGAACGACGAACGCGAGCAGACGCTCAACCAGCTGCTGGTCGAGATGGACGGGTTCGAAGCCAATGAAGGCATCATCATCATCGCGGCGACCAACCGCCCCGATGTGCTCGACCCCGCGCTGCTGCGTCCGGGCCGGTTCGACCGCCAGGTCGTCGTGCCCGTGCCCGATATCGAAGGGCGCGAGAAGATTCTTGCCGTCCATATGAAGAAGGTGCCGCTGGCACCCGATGTGAACCCGCGCACCATCGCACGCGGTACGCCGGGCTTCTCGGGTGCCGATCTCGCCAACCTCGTCAACGAGGCGGCGCTGCTCGCTGCGCGGCGCAACAAGCGCCTTGTCGCGATGCAGGAGTTCGAGGACGCCAAGGACAAGGTCATGATGGGCGCCGAACGGCGTTCGATGGTCATGACCGAGGATGAAAAGCAGATGACCGCCTATCACGAGGCCGGTCACGCGCTGGTCAGCCTCAACGAGCCCGCGTCGGACCCGATCCACAAGGCGACGATCATCCCGCGTGGCCGCGCGCTGGGCATGGTCATGCGCCTGCCCGAGCGCGATAATTACTCCTACCACCGCGACAAGATGCATGCGAACCTCGCGGTTGCCATGGGTGGCCGGGTCGCCGAGGAAATCATCTTCGGCCACGACAAGGTGTCGAGCGGCGCTTCGGGCGACATCCAGTATGCCACCGATCTGGCGCGCAACATGGTCACCAAATGGGGCATGAGCGACAAGCTCGGGCCGCTGCAATACGAGGCCAGCCAGGAGGGCTATCTCGGCATGGGCCAGACCGCGCGCACCATGTCGGGCGCGGAGACCAACAAGCTGATCGATGCCGAGATCAAGCGGCTGGTCGAAGAAGGCCTGGCGCGCGCCAAGGACGTTCTGACCAAGCAGGAGGACAAGCTCCACCTGCTCGCGCAGGCCATGCTCGAATACGAAACGCTGACCGGCGACGAGATCGACCAGCTGATGAAGGACGGCAAGATCGACCGGCCCGACGAGCCCAAGGGCCCGGTCGCGGTCAAGCCGGTCGGGGGCATCGCGGTGCCCAAAGCCGGCCGCAAGCTTGGCGGAGGGCCAGCACCGCAGGGTGCCTGATCCACTCGATCCATTACAGGAAACGCGAAGGGCCGTCCGGGATAACCGGGCGGCCTTTTTGCTGTGTCAGTAGAGCCCGAGCAGCGCCAGGAGCGCGGTGAACATCAAGAGAATGAACATGATCGCGACGCTGAGCACCGCCAGTCGCCATAGCGCCGAGAAGCGCGATAGCCGGTAGGTGCCGCGCAAGTGTTTGTAGATGTGGACTGGCGGGACGAAGATCGACAACAGCGTCATGGTCGAGGCGCCCGCACCGGCGAGACCCGCTAGCACAATTGCCAGAATGAACAGCGTCATGAAGCTCAGCGAGTAGGTGACGAAAATCGCATGGTCATATGCCCTGAATGCGCGCTTCCACGCGAACAGCACCCACACGAAGGGTATCGAGAGTGGAATCAGGAGCCAGCTGAACTTGTAGAAGTTGGTCTGCAGTTTGTAGAGCATGAGCCCGGGGTTCATGCGCCACTTCTTGACCGCGGCCTGGAACCAGGGAACGCTTTCCAGCTCGCCTTCCCAGCCTTCGACCGTGACCAGTTCGCTGTTTGTGTCCGCCGGTGCAATTTCAGTGTCGCTGCCTTCCTTGGGCGCTTCTGCTGCAACGGCGGGGTGTGCGCCTGCCTTCGGTTCGCCAAGAAAGGGCAGTTCGCTGCGCGCCTTTACCAGCGCATCGAGCTGGCGTTCGACGTCGGCCAGCGATTCCTGCGCGCGTTCTCTGCGCGTCTCGCTGATCTCGGGATCATTTACGCGCGAAGCGAAGAGATCGCGCCGTTCGAGCAATTCGCTTTGCTGCTCGGCAGTCAGTTCCTGCAATTGCGCGTCGGTGTCGCCGGGAATGTCGACGGGCGCGCTGATCCCGGCGATCTGGAACACGGCGAACATCAGGAAGATCGAGAACAGGAATAGCGCCATCGGGCTGACGAAGCGCTTGCGCTGACCATCGATGTAGCGCCGGGTCAGTTCGCCGGGCTTGGCGACCAGCAGTGGTAGCGTGCGCCAGGTCTTGCCATCGAAGTGGAGCGCCCCGTGCAGCAAGTCGTGCATGAACGCGCTCAGTGTGCGGTGCAGATGCGCCTGCTGTCCGCAGGAATGGCAATGGTCGCCAATCAGTTCGGTGCCGCAGTTGAGGCATGCACCCTCGGCGAAATGGCCCTTGCTAAGCGTTGTCGTCTGGGTCGACTTGCCGGCCACGGCGCGCGCAAACAACCCGCCTTCCACGGCTGTCCCGAGCCCTTCTGCGATATCGGTCATGCTGCCTCCCTGTCGCGGGACAGGGTAATGCGCTCGGCCCCTATGCTGCAATGCAAAAAGGCCGCCCGAGGGCGGCCTTTCAGGGAAGCATCGTCGGTATCGAGCGATCAGCCGTCGTAATCGGCGCCGATCGAGGTCGAGCGGGTCGGGGCCGAGGCGGTGATCCGCAATGCTTCGGCCGACTGGCTGAGCGAGCCGACTTCATCCATCTCGTCATCGTCGTCGGGCAGGATCTTCTGCAGATTGGTAACTGCGGCTTCGTGCAGTTCCTTGGGCTTGATCGTCTGTTCGGCGATCTCGCGCAGCGCGACGACCGGGTTCTTGTCGCGATCGCGATCGACGGTCAGCTCCGCACCGCCCGAAATCTCGCGCGCCCGCTGGGCAGCCAGCAGGACGAGATCGAAACGGTTGGGGACCTTGTCTACGCAGTCTTCGACGGTAACGCGCGCCATGGGGCACTCCGATGCAAATCAAGTGATTCCTGGAAAGCGCGCCACATAGGTTCCGTGCGGGAAATAGTCAAGGATTTGCGCGGTGCGGACAAGCGGCTAAGCCCTCCGCGATGGGAACTGCCGAAGCCGCCGACCGCAATGCGGATTATGCCGAACCGGCGCCGTTCGAGGCCGAGGCCGCGGGGCAGCGACTGGTCTTCTATCCGGCGGGGGCGGATCGGCGCGCAGCGCTGTTCGACCTGGTCGAAAGTGCGCGCACGCGGCTCGATGTGTGCTTCTACATCTTCGCCGAAGACGGTGTCGGCGCGCAGTTTCGCGATGCGCTCGCGGCAGCGGCGCGGCGCGGGGTTCGCGTAACGCTGATCGTCGACCAGTTCGGTGCGGGTGCGAGCGATGATTTCCTGCGCCCGCTGACCGATGCCGACGGCATATGCCTGCGCTTTTCCGCCAAATGGACCCGGCGCTATCTGATTCGCAACCACCAGAAACTGGTGATTGCGGATGGCGTGCGTGCGATGTTCGGCGGGTTCAACATCGCCGATGCCTATTTCGCGCCGCCCGAACAGAACGGCTGGGCCGATCTCGGCATCGTCATCGAGGGATCGGCGGTCGAGGGCCTCAACGACTGGTATGCCCGGCTGCGCCACTGGACCGAGCGCGAGGAACAGCATGCGCGCGAAATCGCGCGGACGGTGCGCGACTGGCAATGGCAGCAGCCGGGGGTCACCTGGCTGGTCGGCGGGCCGACGCGCGGCTTGTCGAGCTGGGCACGCTGCGTGTCGGACGATCTGCTAAACGGCGAACGGCTCGACATGTTCATGGCCTATTTCAGCCCGCCCAAGCGGTTGCTGCGCCGCATGGGCGCGATCGCGCAGAAAGGCGCGACGCGGCTGGTGATGGCGGGCAAGTCGGACAATGGCGCGACCATCGGCGCGAGCCGCTCGCTCTATTCCTATCTGCTGTCGAAACGCGCGCAGATCTGGGAGTTCGCGCCGTGCAAGCTGCACACCAAGCTGATCGTGCTCGACGATGCAGTCTATCTCGGCAGCGCGAATTTCGACATGCGCAGCCTCTATATCAACCTGGAACTGATGCTGAAGGTGGAAGATGCCGCGTTGGCCGACCGGATGCGCGCCTTCGTCAGTCAGCAGATCGCCGCCTCGCAGCGCATCACCGTCCCCTTGCACAAACGCCGCGCGACGCTGTGGAACCGCATCCGTTGGAACCTCAGCTGGCTGCTGGTCTCGGTGATCGACTACACGGTGACCCGCAGGCTTAACCTGGGCATCTGACCTATTCGTAATCGTCGTAGTGGCGCACGTCGGGACTGCTGAATTTGGTGAACTCGCTGTGGAACAGCAGCGGGACATTGCCGGTGGAGCCGTGACGCTGCTTGGAAACGATCAGCGTGGCCTTGTTGACCAGTTCGAGATGACGCGCTTCCCATTCGGCATATTTCATCCGCACTTCCTCCGAGGAGGTTTCGTCGGGCGTGTCGGGCTTGAGCGCATTGTGGTAATATTCGGCGCGGAAGATGAACCACACCATGTCGGCGTCCTGCTCGATCGAGCCCGATTCGCGCAAATCGGACAGCTGCGGGCGCTTGTCCTCGCGCTGTTCGACCTGACGGCTGAGCTGCGACAGCGCGACCACCGGGACATGCAGTTCCTTGGCCAGCGTCTTGAGGCCCCGGCTGATCTCCGAAATCTCGTTCACACGGTTGTCGCTGGCGCGCCCCGAACCCTGCAGCAATTGCAGATAGTCGACGATGACGAGCCCGATATTGTGCCGCCGCTTGAGCCGGCGCGCGCGGGTGCGCAGTGCACCGATAGTCAGCGCGGGCGTATCGTCGATATACAGCGGGAGATCGGTCAGTTCCTGGCTCGCGAAGCTGAGGCGCTGGAATTCCTCGCGGCTGAGCTTGCCCGAACGCAGCTTCTCGCTCGAGATTTCGGCCTGTTCCGCGAGGATACGCGTGGCCAGCTGGTCGGCGCTCATTTCGAGGCTGAAGAAGGCGACGCCCGCGCCGGGCGACTTGTCGGGCTCGATCCCCGCTTTCTGATCGTCCATCAGCCGGCGCGCGGCATTGAAGGCGATATTGGTGGCGAGCGAGGTCTTGCCCATCGCCGGACGCCCGGCGAGAATCACGAGGTCCGAATTGTGCAGGCCGCTGGTCTTGTCGTTGATCGTGTCGAGACCGGTGGTCTTGCCCGAAAACCGCCCGCCAGAGTTCATCGCCGCCTGGACGACTTCCAGCGCGCCGAAGGCAGCCTTGCGGAAGGTCTGCGCTTCATTGCCCGAACTGGCACCCTCGGCCACGCGGTAGAGATCGGCTTCGGCCTGCTCGATCTTGCGCAGCGGCTCGACCTCGTCCGAGGTGTCGAGCGCGCCTTCGACGAGATTGCGCCCGACGCTGACCAGTTCGCGCAGCAGCGCAAGGTCGTAGATCTGTTCGGCCAGCTGGCGCGGGTGGAGCAGGCCCTGCCCGTCGGCGGTCAGCTGCGCGAGATAGGTCACCCCGCCCAATTGCTTAAGCGCTTCGTCGGCTTCGAAATAGGGCCGCAGCGTGACCGGCGTGGCAACCGAATTGCGATCGAGCAGCCGCAGCACGCGCTCGTAGATGCGCTGGTGCACCGGCTCGTGGAAATGCTCCGCCATCAGCGGCGTGGTCAGTTCCTCGATCACCTTGTTGTCGATCAGCACCGCGCCGAGGAACGCGGCTTCGGCTTCGAGGTTGGCGGGCAGGACGGGGCCCTTCGCCGGTTTCGTGGAAGTCGAATCGTCGGCGGGGACAAGAAGGTCGGTATCGGGCATCGCGCCCTGATGCGCTTCGCCGTGCATGGATGACAAGGAATTTGGGCAGCTAAATTTTTCGTGGGGGTTGTGGATAGTGGGGACACATCGCCAAGCCCTTGCCGCACCCCGCCTATCTCTGCGAAAGCAGCGCCCAGCCATGACCGATTCCGCAACTTCCCCGGGCGACCATCGCATCGCGCATATCGAGCTCGACGAGGAGACGATCATCTGGCGCAATGCCGATATCGAGCAGGAACGGCGGATCGCGATCTTCGACCTGATCGAGGAAAACAGCTTCAAGCCGCTGCGCGCGGCCGAACGCGGCGCCGATGGGCCCTATCGTCTCAAGCTCGCCGTGCGCGACGGGCGATTGCTGATGGAAATCGCCGACGAACAGCAGCAATTGCTCGAGGAATTGCTGCTCGGCCTGGCGCGTTTCCGCCGCCCGATCCGCGAATATTTCGCGATCTGCGACAGCTATTACCAGGCCATCCGCAAGGCCACCCCGTCGGAGATCGAGACCATCGACATGGCCCGCCGCGGCGTCCACAATCAGGCCGCCGAATTGCTCATGGAGCGGCTCGAGGGGAAGATCGAAACCGATTTCGCCACCGCCCGCCGCCTGTTCACGCTGATCTGCGTGCTGCATATCAAGGGCTGAGGGGGAGCGCATGGCCAAACGCGGACGCAAACGGCGCACGGTTCGCCTGCCCCCGGTGCTGTCGCGAGCGGGCAAGACCGCCATGTTCCTGGTGCTCATCGCCCTGATCGGGGCGGCCTATGCCTGGCACGAAGGACGCGACTGGCGGCCGGACGAGGAGCTTTGGCCCGACCAGGGCGCGCTGGTGAGTGCGGGTGACGGCGCGGTCGATTTCGACACGCTGGCCGGGCTCGGCGCCCAGTTCGTCTATCTCGAGGCGAGCGACGGGGCTGCGCGCAAGGACGCCGGTTTCGGACCGAACTTCGCCCGTGCGCGCAATGCCGGGCTGCAGGTCGGTGCGGCGCATCGCTTCGATCCCTGCGCCGTGGCCGATGGACAATCAGGCAATTTCGTCACCATGGTCCCGCGCGATGCCGAGCTGCTCCCGCCGGCGATCCTGCTTGAAACCACCGCGGACGATTGCCCGACGCGGGTATCGGACGCCGCGGTGCAGAGCGAACTGACGACGCTGGTCAACCAGATCGAGGCGCATGCGGGCAAACCCGCCATTCTGGCCCCGGTCGAGGATTTCGAGGCGGCCTATGCCCCGTCGCGCCGGTTCGACCGGCAATTATGGCTGACCCGCAGCTGGTTTGAACCCGAATATGCCACACGCCCCTGGCTGATGTGGACCGCCAATCGCTGGTACCAGACCGAAGCGGCGCAGGAGCCGTTACGCTGGGTCGTGGTCCGGCCCTGAGGATATCGTGATGACCGATGAAGAGCTGATCGCCGCCGCCCGCGCGGCTTCGCGCCATTCCTACTCGCCCTATTCGAACTTCGCGGTGGGCGCCGCCCTGCGCTTTGCCGACGGCAGCGTGGTGACCGGAACCAATATCGAGAATGCAAGCTATGGACTCGCGCTGTGCGCCGAGGCGGTCGCGGTTTCGAAGGCGATGGCCGATGGCGTGCGCGGCGGGCTCGAAGCGGTGGCGGTGACCGGGCCGGGCGCCGATCCCATCACTCCCTGCGGACGCTGCAGGCAGGTGCTCAACGAGCTCGCACAGCTTGGCGGGACCGATCCCGAAGTGCTCTGCGTGGGGCCGGACAACGTCCGCAAGGTGCGCCTGTCCGACCTTTTGCCCGACGCTTTCGGACCCGCGAGCCTCGGATGATCGCGCGGCGTACCGCGCTGGGCCTGCTTGGCGGGCTGGCGGGTGCAGCGGTGACGCCGGGCCGACTGGCGGCAGCGCCTCCTCGCAAACCGCCGCGGTTGCGGCAGGGCGATACGGTGGGCCTCGTCGCCCCCGCGAGCGCCGTGACGCTGCCCGACGAACTCGACCGCGCGATCCACTGGATCCGCGGCATGGGGCTGGTCCCCAAGCTTGGCGAGCATGTTGCGGACCAGGAAGGCTATCTCGCGGGCCATGATGCGGACCGGGCGGCGGATCTCGTGGCCATGTTCGCCGCGCCCGACGTCCGCGCGATCTTCGCGGTGCGCGGGGGCTGGGGCGGGGCACGCATCCTCCCGCTGCTCGATTGGGACACGATCCGCGCCAATCCCAAGCTGCTGATCGGTTACAGCGATACAAGCGCGCTGCATCTCGCGATCGCCGCACGTGCCGGGTTCCCCACGCTGCATGCCCCCAATGCCGCGAGCCGGTGGGAGCGGGAAAGCTGGGACAGCCTGTGGCGCATCGCCTTCGCCGGGGGAACGCCGGTGCTCGGCGGCGGGAGGATCGAGGAAGCGACCGGCCGACCCGCACGAACCCTCGTTCCCGGCACTGCGCGCGGGCGGCTGCTGGGCGGGAATCTGACGATCCTCTCGACCCTGATGGGCACCGGCTGGCTTCCCGACCTCGATGGCGCGATCCTGTTTCTCGAGGACATCAATGAAGAGCCTTATCGCGTCGACCGCATGCTCCAGCAATTGCGGCTGGCGGGGATATTCGAACGCGCGGCGGGCGTGGTCTTCGGCCAATGCACCCGCTGCACGGTGCGCGATCCCGACTATGTGGGGTTTACGCTCGACGATGTGCTCGACCGGCATCTGGGCGATCTGGGCAAGGCGGTGATCGCGGGCTTCAACACCGGCCATGTCCGCAACCAGCTGTGCCTGCCGGTCAATGTCCCCGTGGAACTGGACGCCGCTTCGCGGACGCTCCGGATGCTCGAACCGGCTGTCGCCTGAAGCCACGCGATCGTGATCGCTTCCCCGGCGGTTTCGGGCTATCGGGGGAGAGTCAGGAGACACCCCCCATTATGAAATTCGTTGCCCTTGATTCGCGTGGCGGAAACTACCTCGTAGTTGCGTCCAACATCGCATGGCTGCGTGCGGCCGAAAACGGCCAGACCACCGTCGGCATCGTCGGCGGCCAGCCGCTGCTGGTCACCGGCACGATGGACGAGGTCTCGCGCAAGATCCTCGACGACTGAAGCCTGCGCTCAGCTGTCCTGCGTTTCGATCAGTTCGAGCAGTGACGCGAGGCAGTCGCGTGCGAGCATCTTGCAGCGTTCCGGGCTCCAGCCCTGCCCGGGCTCGGGATTGGCCTTGTTGTCCTTATAGGGCATTTCCAGCGTCATCGCGGTCGCGCCGAAGCGTTCGGCGACCTGGTTGGTGCTCATCGACAGATTGGCCCGGCCCGGCGCCGACTTGGTATAACCCAGCTCGGTTTGGAAATCGGGTGTGCGGCGGTCGAGGATCGCTTCGTAGCGATAGTAGCGCTCGCCCTGTTCGTCGGTCCAGCTGGGGATGCCTTCGAAACCGGCAAGGAAGCTGACGGGGATCGCCTCGTCGCCGTGGACGTCCATTGCGAAATCGACGCCCGTCTTGTCCATGTGGTTGCGGATCGCGAGGACTTCGGGTGATTTTTCCGCGGTCGGGTTTTCCCATTCGCGGTTGAGGTTCGATCCCGCTGCGTTGACGCGCAGATTGCCGCGCTTCGAGCCGTCGGGATTGCAATTGGGCACCAGGTGCAGGCGGCAGCGCTTGCGCAATTCGCGGCCCACGCTGTCGGCGGGATCGGTCAGCACTTCGAGCGCGCCTTCCATCCACCATTCGGCCTGCGTTTCGCCCGGATGCTGGCGCGCATAGAGCCACACATTGAAGCGGCCTTCGCCCATTTCGAGGCAATCGAGCGGTTGCCCGTCGAGCGTCGTGCCCAGATGGACATGGTCGACGCCTTCGGACGACGCGGCCTCGGCGATGAGATCGTGATGGCGCTCCATCGAATAGGGCGCGAAATAGGCGAACCAGGCGATATCGCTGGCGGGCGTATAGCGGATCGTCAGCGTACCGCCGTCGGCATCCTTGTCATAGGACGAGACAGCGCGGCCCCAGTAATCGCGATCCTCGGATACGCAGGCGTCGTAATCGGGCCAGCCACCGGGATAGGCGCTCTGTTCGAGGCCGGTGATCTTCAGCACCAGTTCGCGTCCCGCGGCGCCTGCGACACGGAAATGGAACCACTGTTTGAAATCGCTATTGGTGTCCTTCGGGATCGCCAGCTTCGCGCTGGCACCATCCACCGAAAGGACCTCGATATTGCCACTGTCGAAGGCAGAATCGATCCGGATATCGTTCACTCGGTAACCTCTACTTCTATCGTTTCGCCATTGTTGCCGGGGAACTCCCGGAACAGCGCTGAGGCGACCGTCTGGGCGTTCGCCTGGCCCCGCGCAAGGGGTGAATTCTCGGGCGGCTGGAAATCGGCGCGGCCTTCCCAGATGCTCTGCCCGGTGGCTTCGTCGCGGATGGTTACGGCAAGCTCGGTGCCGAGGCGATCCTTCGCCCCGCCGCCCAGATTGATCCCGATCCCCACGCCGACGCCCGAGCCATAGCTGCCGGTCGATCCGCCGACGCCTACGCTCACCGGGCTGCGCTTTCCGCCGCTGCCAATAACGTATTGCGACAGCGATACCTGCGCGATCTGACGCGCGCCGCTGCGGTCGCTTTCGCTATAGCCCAGCCGGCGCAATTCCTCGGCGACGGCAGCCTTGTAGGGGGCCAGCGCGAGGCTGTCGCCGCCGGTGCCCGGCGCGGTTTCGACGAAGATGCTGCCCTGACCCAATTGCGCCGCCTGCTCAGGCGCAACGAAACGGGTCACCTCGACCGGGCCGACCGGCGTGGTGCAGCCCGCGAGTGTCAGGGTGGCGGCGATGCCGAGGGCGAGGGGGAAGCGGTTCATCTCTGGCGATCCTTCTAACGTCGTAGCGGCCTGAATGCCTGCCCCTGCAACGCATGACGATGCAAATCCGCACCGGGGCGTTGGACCGCAGATCTAGAAAGTTGCCGTTACCATTTGGTATGCTACGTCCGCAGGCCATGAGCGAGACGACGAAAGTGCCCGTGCTGGTAACCGGCGGGGCGGGCTATATCGGTAGCCATGCGGTCCTTGCGCTGCGCGACGCAGGCTGGCCGGTGGCGGTGATCGACAATCTGTCGACCGGTTTCGCCTTTGCGGTGCCCGAAGACGTGCCGCTCTATGAAGGCGACATATCCGATACTATCCTGCTCGAGCAGATCTTCGCCGAGCAGGGGATCGAGGCGATCATGCATTTCGCCGGTTCGATCATCGTCCCCGAATCGGTCGAGGACCCGCTCTCCTATTACGACAACAACACGGTGAAGAGCCGGGCGCTGATCGAGGCGGCGGTCGAGGGCGGGGTGCAGCATTTCATCTTCAGCTCGACCGCAGCGACCTATGGCACGCCCGCAAGCTCGCCGGTTTCCGAAGACAGCCCGCGGCAGCCGATCAACCCCTATGGCTGGTCGAAGCTGATGACCGAACAGATGCTGTCCGATTCGAGCGCGGCCTATGGCTTCAACTTCTGCGCGCTGCGCTATTTCAACGTCGCGGGAGCCGACCCGCAGGCGCGCACCGGCCAGTCGACTGCGGGCGCGACGCATCTGATCAAGGTCGCCTGCGAGGCCGCCACCGGCAAGCGCGACAGCGTGGCGGTATTCGGGACCGATTACGACACGCCTGACGGCACCGGCGTGCGCGATTATATCCATGTCAGCGATCTTGCGGCCGCGCATCTGCTGGCGCTCGAGGCGCTGATCGAGCAGCCCGAGCGCTCGCTCACGATGAATTGCGGCTATGGGCGCGGGTTCTCGGTGCTCGAAGTGCTCGACGCGGTGGACCGCGTGACCAACCAGACGATCGAGAGGCGGCGCGAGGCGCGCCGCGCGGGCGATCCGGCAGAGCTAGTCTCGGACCCTTCGCGCATCCGCGAAACGCTGCCGTGGCAGCCCAAACATGCCGATCTGGCGCAGATCATCACCCATGCGCTGCAATGGGAGCGCAAGCTGTCCGATCTGCGCGGCGAGTGACCCGCTTCCGGCTGGTCGCTCGAATATGTCGTTTCGTCGTTCTGCATTGCCGCGGGATTAGTGGCTCGTCTAAGGGGCGCGCTTGCATATGACCTTGCCCACCTTCCCCGATGGCACGCTCGACGGCGACCGGCACTTCTATGCTGTGCGCGTCTATTACGAAGACACCGATCTTTCGGGGATCACCTATCATGCCAATTACCTGCGCTGGTTCGAGCGCGCGCGCAGCGATCTGCTGCGCCAGCTCGAGATCGACCAGCGTTCGGCGATCGAGGCGGGAGTGGGCGCCTATGCGGTGTCGGAGGTCAATCTGAAGTACCTTCGCCCCGCCAAGCTCGACGACGATGTGCTGATCGAAACCCGCTGCACCGAACTGCGCGCGGCATCGTGCCGAATGCACCAGCTTGCGTTCAGGTTGGCGGGTCAAGAGCGCGAACTTCTGGCCGAGGCACAATTGCGCGTCGGCTTCGTTTCACCCGAAGGCCGGCCCAGGCGCCAGCCGGAGGAATGGCGCGCGGCCTTCGCGCGTTTTGCCGATCAAGGGAACCCATGAGCTCGCTTACTCTCCTCGCCGCTGTGGCACCGACCCGGCTCGATCCGATCCGCCTGTTCCTCGACGCCGATATCGTCGTCCAGCTGGTCATGGCGGGCTTGCTGCTGGCCAGCATCTGGGTGTGGATGATCATCGTCAGTTTCAGCCTGCGGATGCGCAAGCTGCGCAGCCGGACGATCGCTTATGAAGGCGAGTTCTGGGAAGCCGACAGCTTCGACCGGCTGACGTCCGAGCGCGGCAACAAGGACATTCCGGCCGCCCGCGTGGCGCAGGCGGCAGTGGCGGAATATCGCCGTTCGACCAAGAACCCTGTCCGCGATCCAGAGGCCCTGCGCGGACGCATTGCGACTGCCATGGACAGCCAGATCGCACTGGAAGCCGATGACATTGCCGAACGGCTGAACTTCCTCGCCACTGTCGGGTCGGTTGCGCCCTTTGTGGGGCTGTTCGGTACCGTCTGGGGCATCATGAACAGTTTCTTCCAGATCGGTGCGCAGGAAAGCTCCTCGCTCGCCGTGGTCGCGCCCGGTATATCCGAAGCGCTGTTCGCCACCGCCATCGGCCTCTTCGCGGCCATCCCCGCCGTGATCGCCTACAACCGCTTCAGCCACCGCGTCGATCGCTACGAGGCGCGCCTCCAGCGGTTTGCCGACAAGCTGAATGCGACTTTCAGCCGTCAGCTGGAAACGCGCTGATGGCGATGGGTCTGGCCTCTGCGCGGGGGACCCGGCGCGGGCGCGGCGGGCGTCGCCGGCCGATGTCCGAGATCAACGTCACGCCCTTTGTCGATGTCATGCTGGTGCTGCTGATCATCTTCATGGTCACCGCGCCGCTACTGACCGCGGGTGTGCCAATCGACCTGCCCGACAGCCGCGCTGCGCAATTGTCCAACGAGCAGCAGCAGGTGACCATCAGCATCGACCAGGCGGGGTATGTCTATATCGATGACACAGAGGTTCCGCTCGGCGGCCTGCCGCAGGCGCTCGAAAGCCTGCCGCGCATGGGCGGGGACGGGCCTGATATCACGCTGCGTGCCGACCGTGCGCTCGATTATGGCCGGGTCATGGCGGTGATGGGCGAATTGAACCGCGCCGGGCTCAATCGTATCTCGCTGATCACCAACAGCGCCGCCCCGGCGGCGGTCAACAACCGTTCATCGGACGAATCGTAGCGGCGATCCATGGAGAGGACAGGCATCAGCGCAGAGGAGCGGACCGGACTGGCGGTCGCGGTCGTGCTGCACCTTGCGCTGTTCGCGATGCTGATCGTGCAGGGCCTGTTCCCCGCCCCCGTGATCGACCCGCCGCAGCGGATGACGGTAAGCCTCGCCGAGGACGTCGGGATGGAAGCCACTGCGCCCGATCCGGTTACCGAAAGCCGCGCTTCGACCGCACCGACGCTCGACATCAATCCAGCGCCTGCGCCTGCGCAGGACCAGCCCGCGTCGCCGCTGATTACACGGCCGACACCGCCGCAGGTCCAATCGCCCGTTCCCTCGCCCAATGCCCGTGCCGATACCAGTCCGCGGCGGCGCCCCGATCCGCCGCGCACGCAGAGCCCGGCGCAGCGTAGCGAAGCGCAGCCACAGCGCAGCCAGAGCCAGCCGCAAAGCAGCCAGCGCAGTGGCGGTTCGCGGCTGAGCGACAATTTCCTCGAGGGTGCGGGTGACAGCACGCGCACCGACGAAACGCGCGTTCCGGCATCGCAAATCGGTGCCAGTGCCAAAGCATCGCTGTTCCAGGCGGTTGCCCGTCAACTAAGGCCCCATTGGCGGCCCGTAGACGGCGCGGATCGCGAGAAGCTGGTGTCGAGGATCCGTTTCCGGCTCAATCCGGACGGGACACTGGCCGGGGCGCCGAGCCTGGTCGGCCAGCGCGGCGAAACCGAAGCCAATCGCGCGCAGGCGCCGCGCCATGCGGAAAATGCTATCAGGGCGGTCCAACTCGCCGCCCCTTTCGACCTCCCGCCCGAATATTACGAGGCGTGGAAGACCGTAACCGTTGATTTCGACTGGAACCTGTCCCGATGAAGCAATCAGCCCTGTTCGTCCTATCGCTCCTGATCGCAGCGCCGCTCGCAGCGCAGAACCAGGACCTCGGCCAGCCGGTTCTCGAAGGCGGCGAGGTCGAGACCATCGAAGAGGGCGAAGGCCTTTCGGGAACGGTCAGCTTCGATGGCAATCTCGACGATCTCGGGATCGCCATCCCCGGCTTCGCCACCGATCGCGATGTCGCGACACCGGCGAGTTCATCGGGCACTGCGGCGCTGGGCAAGGAGCTGGCGCGCGTCATCACCGCCGATTTGCGCAATAACGGCCTGTTCAAGCCGACCGGCCCCGACGCGTTGCCGCAGCCGAGCTTTGGCGAGATCACCGCCCCCAACTGGTCGACATGGTCCAACCGGGGCGCGGAAATGCTGGTCCATGGCTATGTCCGCGGGCGCAGCGACGATCGCCTGACGGTCGGTTGCTATCTCTACGACATGGCGCTGCAGCAGGAACTGGTCCGCGAAGGCTGGGTGGTCCCGCCGGCCGACTGGCGCCGCGCCGCGCACAAATGCGCCGACCTGATCTATGCGCGCCTGACCGGCGAAAGCCCGTTCTTCGACAGCCGCATTGCCTATATCGCCGAAACCGGCCCCAAGGATAACCGCACCAAGCGGCTCGCGATCATGGACAGTGACGGGGCCAACCACCGCTTCATCACCACCGGCCGCTCGACCGCGCTGACGCCGCGCTATTCGCCCGACTACAAGCAGCTCGTCTATCTCAGCTATGTCGACGGCAATCCGCGGATCTATGTCTATGACATCGGTACCGGTCGCCAGACGCTGGTGACGGAAAGCAGCAATCCCACCTTTGCGCCGCGCTGGAGCCCCGACGGTCGCTGGATCCTCTATTCGATGGCGGTCGGCGGCAATACCGACATCTACCGCGTTGCCGCGCGCGGCGGGGAAAGCCAGCGGCTGACCGATACGCCGGGAATCGACATCGGCGGGTCCTATTCGCCCGACGGCAGCCAGATCGTGTTCGAAAGCGACCGGTCGGGCAGCCAGCAGATCTACATCATGAATGCCGATGGCACCGGACAGCGCCGCCTGTCCTTCTTCGGCGGACGCGCGGCAACGCCCGAATGGAGCCCGCGCGGCGACCAGATCGCCTTCACGCACATCGCGGGCAATTTCAACGTCTCGGTGATGAGCCCCAATGGCCGCAACCTGCGCTCGCTGACCAATGGCTGGCAGGACGAGGCCCCGACGTGGGCACCCAACGGCCGCATCATCCAGTTCTTCCGCACCGAGCGAAACAGCGGTAAGACATCGCTGTGGCAGGTCGATCTGACCGGCGACAATCTGCGCCGCCTGCCTACGCCGGTCGATGCGTCGGACCCGGCCTGGGGACCGATCCTGCCGTAACTGCATTGAACTACAACAGGGACCGAATTCGGGGGGCAAAACCGATTTCACCACGCTGTTTAAAAGGGGACAGCCTATGAATACCCGTGTTGCTACCGGCCTGATGCTTGCATCGACCATCGCGCTTGCAGCCTGCCAGAAGAAGGCGCCCGAGGAACTGCCGCCGCCGCCGACCGAAACGCCTGCACCGGCCCCCGCGCCGAGCGGTCCGTCGGTCGGTTCGCAGCAGCATTTCGTCAATGCCGTCGGGCAGGAAAATACGGTCGTCTATTTCGATACCGACCGCTTCAATATCGACGCCGAAGACCAGACCAAGCTGCAGCGCCAGGCGCAGTATTTCAGCCAGTATGCGCAGGTGACCTTCACCATCGAAGGGCACTGCGACGAACGCGGCACGCGCGACTACAACCTCGCGCTGGGTGAACGCCGGGCCAATGCGGCGAAGAACTACCTCGTCTCGATCGGCATCCCGGCAAACCGTATCCGTACGGTGAGCTATGGCAAGGAACGCCCGGTTGCGTTGGGTTCGAACGAATCGGCGTGGGCGCAGAACCGCCGCGCGGCGACGATCACCATCAGCTGATCAAATGGAAAGGGCTCCCGGATCCCGGGAGCCCTTTCAAGCCTGCAGTTGTGCGGGCGATGCCTATTGCGTGGCGGTAAGGCTCACCAGCGGCGCCTGGGCGGCCATCTGGTCGGCAGTGTCCGCATGGAGCCCGCCCCGTCCTGCGATCAGCGCGAAGACCGCCATCGACAGGATCGCGGCGGTTGCGGACAGGCGCAGCTGTTTGCTCATGGTCGGTTTCATCGGTCGGCTTCCTAGGGCGAAAATATTAAGCATTGCTTGCAGTGCAACATTTCAATTTGAAACTGGTTCCTGAGCGCTTGCACCTTTCGCCTATCCTCCTAGATTGACGCCATGCTTACCCGAAAAACGATTGTCCCGGCGCATGGCTAAGCCGCGCCGTTCCAACGACTGGGGCTTCCCACGCTGGCGGGGCTATGGCTCGTCGCGTGAGGCGACGACCGTGCGCCTGTGCGATCGTCACGGCTGCGAAGAGCCGGGGGCATGCCCTGCGCCCAAGGCACCGAACAGTCCCGAACGCTGGATGTTCTGTCAGAAGCACGCGGCCGAATACAATCAGAAGTGGGACTATTTCGAAGGCCTCGACAAGGCCGAGAAGGAAGCCCGCACCACTGCCGAACGCAGCGAGAATGCGGGCTATGCCGAAGCCCAGCATTATGGCTGGAGCGGAAGCGGCGACGGATCGCGCAGCGCTGACGAAATGCGCGCGCTCGACGTGCTTGAACTTGAATCGGACGCCGAATTCGTCGCGATCAAGAAGGCCTGGCGCGACAAGGCGAAGACCGTCCACCCGGACGTCAAACCGGGCGACAAGGAAGCCGCGGCCGAATTCCAGAAGCTGCAGCTGGCCTATGAAGTGCTCAAGGCCGCCGAAGAACGCCGCGAGTGGAAGGGCTAGCAGCCAAGGCGGCTATTTCGATTTGGTATCGATCGCCGGAATGGGATTGTCGTTCCACCACGGCGCATCGGTGAACGGCCTGACATCCACTTCGTGGGTCCAGCAATTGCGCGGCTGGTGCGCGAGGTGCCAATAGGTTTCGGCAAGCGCGCCCGGATCGATCACCCCGTCTTCGCCTTTCGCCGCCTTGTATGCCTCGAACCTATCGCCGAGCAGCTTGCCCAGCGTATCGGGCGCATCGACCGACCCATCGACCACGACATGCGCGATATGCACACCCTGCGGGGCGAATTCGGCATTGAGCGTCTGGCACAGCATCCGGCGTCCGCTCATCGCTGCGGCGTGGCTGTGCTGTCCGGCATTGCCGCGTACGGCAGCGGTGGCCGAAGTGACGAGGATGGTGCCGCTGCCGCGCGCGACCATCAGCGGGGTCACCGCATGCGCCAGCCGGAACAGGCCGAAGCAGCCCAGCCGCCAGCCCAGTTCGAATGTCCGGTGCGGGGTGTCGCCGAGCGTGCGGTTCCCGATCTGCGCGCCGAGGTTGTAGAGCACGGTGTGGATCGGCCCGATGTCGCGCTCGATGCGGTCGACCAGTTCCTCGATCGAGCCATCCGCCGCCGCGTCGAGCAAAGTGCCCGTGGCCTTGCCGCCGTCCTCCTCGATCGCGTGGACCAGCCTGGCCAGCCCCGCTTCGTCGGAACGCCGCGCCAGCACCGCGTGGTAGCCCCCGCGGGCGAAGCGCGCGGCCGCATGGCCGCCGATCCCCGCGCCCGCGCCGATTACCAGGAATATTTTGTCCGTCATGCCCGCCTCCCTACAGCCGGGCGACGATAGCCGCTGCCAGCTTGCGGCCCAAGCCCGGTCCCTGCTCGGGGTAGAGATATGGCTCGATCAGTTCCGCTTCCATCACCGCCAGTTCGCCTGCTGGCAACCGCACCATGTCGATACGCGCGTAGAGCAGGTCGTCGAAGGGCAGCGCGGCCAAGATGGCCTCGGCCCTCGCGAGGTCCTGCGGGTTGGGCGCATAATCGCGCTCGTAACCTCCATAGAGCGACTGGATGCGATAGTCGCCTGCGCCTGCGCGCTTGAGCACGCCGTGGCTGAAAGCGCCGTCGATGAAAACGAAGGTATACTCGCCTTCCGCGACAACGCTCGGCAGGAAGGGCTGGATCATGCAGGGGCGGCCCATTGTCCAACCGGGATCGGGCAGCGCGTCACGGGTGAAGCTGTGTTGGCCTAATCCGCCCGCGCCGACCTGGCGTTTGACCACCACGCGATCGGTACCGAAATCCTCCATCGCCGTGCGCACGTCGGTCGGGCCCGCATTGTCGAGCCACAGCGTCGGCACGGTTGTTGCCCCGCGTTCGGCCAGTTCGCGCAAATAGCGCTTGTCCGCATTCCAGCGGACCACCTCGGGCGGATTGCAGACCGCGATGCCTTTTGCGGCAAGCGCCTGGAGCCGGGCGAGGAACGCCTCGGGATAATCCTGATAATTCCACGCGGTTCCCAGCAGTACCATCGCAAGGCCGTCGAATGCATCGAGCGGCGCGCGCCAGTCGATCTCGACCAGCTCCAGTTTTGCCGCCTCGAATGCGGGCCGCAGCGCGGCGACCTCGAGATCGTGCTCGAACGCGTCCCCCCGGCGAGGACCCTCGCCGGGGAGCGTTTCGGGACAGGCGAGGAAGCCGATCCGGGTCAGACCGCCTCCAGCGCCTGCGTGAAGTCGGCGATCAAATCGTCGGCGTCTTCGATGCCGATGCTGATGCGCACGAGGTTGTCCGAGATGCCCAGTTCCGCGCGGCGCCCCTCGGCAACTGAGAGATGCGTCATCGAAGCAGGGTGGCTCGCCAGCGTCTCGGTCCCGCCGAGGCTGACCGCCAGCTTGGCGATCTTGAGGCTGTCGAGGAAGCGGAAGCATTCGGCCTCGCCGCCTTTGAGCAGAAGCGAGAAGGTGCTGCCCGCGCCCTTGCAATGGCGATCGTAAATGTCCTGCTGGCGCGCATCCTTGATCATGCCGAGATAGCCGAGCCCTTCGACCTTGGGGTGCCGGGCGAGGAAATCGCAGACCTTGGCGGCGTTCTCGCCTGCGCGGTTCATGCGCAGCTCGACCGTCTCGAGGCTGCGCATCAGCATCCAGGCGGTGTTCGGATCGCAGATGCCGCCCATGGTGTTGCGCAGCATGCGCACGGGATCCATCCATTTCTTCGCCCCGGCGATGCTGCCCGCGACGAGGTCCGAATGGCCGCCGACATATTTGGTCAGCGAATAGACCACGATATCCGCGCCCTGGTCGAGCGGGCGCTGCCACAGCGGGCCGAGGAAAGTGTTGTCGATCGCGATCGGGCAATCGAGCTGCGCTGCATCGACCGAGGCGCGGACCGCTTCAATGTCGACCAGCGCATTGGTCGGGTTACCCGGGCTTTCGAGATAGACCATGCAGACCTTGCCGCCCTGCTCGTCGGCCTGCGCCTGCGCTTTCTTGAGCACCGCGTCGATCTCCTCGCGCGTGGCGCCGGCGGGGAAGTCGACATAGGTCACCCCGAACTTGGCGAGCACCTTGGCGACGAAGCCCTCGGAGGCGGCGTAGAGGGGGCCCGAATGGACGATCACGTCGTTCTGGCTGGCATAGGCCAGCATCAGCACGCAGATCGCGGTCATCCCGCTGGAGAAGCTGAGCGCGTCTTCGGCGCCGTCCCACACCGACAGCCGATCTTCGAGGATTTCCTGGTTGGGCGCGTTGAAGCGCGAATAGACGAGGCCGTCCGCACCGCCGGGGCGCTTGCCCGTAATGCCTTCGAAATGGCGCTTGCCGTCGGCGGCGCTGGGGAAGGCGAAGGTCGAGGTGAGGAAGATCGGCGGCTTGAGGCTGCCTTCGGACAGCACCGGGTCATAGCCATAACCCATCATCAGCGTGCTGGGCTTGAGTTCGCGCCCGTCGATCTTGGTGACTTCGGGCTTGGGCGCCATACGCGGCGAGGTCGGGTCGATATCGTGGTCGCTCATCGGCGAACCTCCTTCCTGATCAACGCTCCCAGGAAGGCGGGAGCCAAGTCGGATGGGCCGGGGCGCCCGTTCCTAACCTCCGCAGGAACGCTTCTCCACCGGCCGCCACTATTGGGCATTCCATATGGTGGACCGAAGTTGGTTTCAACTGCGACGATCCCCACAGGATGGAACGCATGGAACACTGTCCCGATGCATAAACGCGCGGCCCGCCAATAAGTCATGGCAAGAGGGGCGGAAATGCGATGCACCGGGCATGCGGCGGGCTCTAGCGCGCAAGGGCCAAGGCTGGAAATTCTCGCACCCCCGCGCCGCGCGTCCTCGCGCTAGACCAGCGCCGCCATGCCCCACACCACGCCGACGACCATGAAAACCCCGGCGATGTCGAGCAGCAGCCCGGCCTTAACCATGCGGTCGATGCGGATGTGCCCGGTCGACCAGGCGATCGCATTGGGGCCGGTGCCGGCGGGCAGCATGAACCCCCAGCTCGCCGCAAGCGCCGCGGGCATGGCGAGCAGGATCGGATCGACGCCCAGCGCCACCACCAGCGCGGCGATTACCGGGATGATCCCGGTGGCGGTGGCGACATTGCTGGCAAACTCGGTGATCAGCACCACCATGGCGACCACGGCAAGCGCGACGAATACGAGCGGAAAGGCCTCGAGCGGGAGCAGCGCATAGCCCAGCCAGTCGGCCAGCCCGCTAGCGCTCATGCCTGCCGCCAGTGCCAGCCCGCCGCCGAACATCATGATGACGCCCCACGGCGCACGGTTGGCTTCTTCCCACACCAGCAGCGGCCGCCCGGTGCCATCGGGCAGCAGGAACAGCGCCAGGCTGGCGATGATGGCGATGGTCCCATCGGTCCACGACCCTTGCGGCAGGTAGGGGCCCAGCACCAGCCGCGTCATCCAGGCGGCAAAGGTCAGCGCGACGACGATCATCAGCCGCCGTTCGGCGGGGCCCATCGGCTGTTCATTGGCCACCGCGGCGCGTGCCGCAGCGACATCGAAGGGATGCGCCGAGACGCGCTGGACCCGCGCGACGAGGAAAGCCGCGAGCGGAACGCCGAGCAGCACGATGGGAAAGCCGTAGAACGACCATTCGGCAAAGCTGATCTGCGTGCCGATCATCGTGTCGAGCAGCCCCACCGAGATCGCGTTGGTCGGCGATCCGACCAGCGTGCCGAGCCCGCCGATGCTGGCCGCAAACGCGATCCCCATGGGCAAGGCGCCCGCCAGCCCGTCGCGGTCCCCGGCCAGCACCCCGCCGCCCGCGAGGACGGCCACCGCCATGGGCATCATGATGAGGGTGGTGGAAGTGTTCGAAATCAGCATCGACAGGATCGCGGCGGCGATCATGAAGGCCAGCAGCAGACCGGCCTGTCCGCCGCGCCCGCCAAGCAGGCTGAGGATCCCCAGCGCAAGCCGGCGGTGCAGGCCAGTGCGTTCGATCGCCAGCGCGATGAACCCGCCGCCCAGCAGCAGGAACAGGATGTCGGAATAATAGGCGCTGGCGGTTTCCTTGGCGCTCATCACCCCGGCAAAGGGCAGCACGATGAACGGCATCAACGCGGTCGCGGTCAGCGGCAGCGCCTCGGTCATCCACCAGGCGGCCATCAGCACCACCAGCCCGGCGACGATGAATGCCTCGCGCTGCATGCCCGCGGGCGTGGGCAGGAAAATGCTGGCCAGCAGCGCCGCAGCGCCCACCAGCAATCCGATATGTCTGGCCGCCATGTGCTGCGATCTCCCCCTTGGCGCGAACTGCTAACAGCGGCGCGCTGGCGGGGCAACGCGCCAGGCGCATGGATACCCGATACGAAAAGGGCGGCCCCGAAGCGCCGCCCTTTCGCAATGCAGTATGGCGTGCGCCTTACTTGGGCGCGAGCACCATAATCATCTGACGCCCTTCGAGGCGCGGGAAGGCTTCGACCTTGGCGATTTCCTCGACATCGTCGCGGACGCGGTTGAGGAGATCCATGCCGAGCTGCTGGTGCGCCATTTCGCGGCCGCGGAACCGCAGCGTGCACTTCACCTTGTCGCCGTTCTCGAGGAACTTGACGACATTGCGCATCTTCACCTCGTAATCGTGGGTGTCGATGTTCGGGCGCATCTTGACCTCTTTGATTTCCTGGGTCTTCTGCGTCTTGCGGGCGAGGTTGGCTTTTTTCTGCGCCTCGTAGCGGTGCTTGCCGACATCAAGGAACTTGCACACCGGCGGGTCCGCATTGGGGGACACTTCGACGAGGTTGAGACCAAGTTCATTGGCCTGCTCGACCGCTTCGCGGGTGAACATAACGCCGATGTTTTCGCCTTCGTGGTCGATCACACGGACTTTCGGCACATTGATCATGTTATCGTAGCGCGGGCCGCTTTTCACGGGCATTTGCATGCTGCGCCGGGGTGGACGGGCTATGGGGCACTCTCCTTTGGTGGCCGTATTCGGAACTGGTTGCGGTATTCGGAAAGCCAGCATGTAGGCATTGTTCCGGGGATTCGGAAGTGTGTTATGCGAATGGGGCGCATATTTGCGCGCTGTTGTTGCCCTCAGGCAGCGCGGCTCCACAGGTTGAAGCGCGCCAGCTGGCCCTTGGCCGGGACCACCGCATCGATCCGCTGCGCTGGCTGGAGCGCTTTCAGGATCGCCGGATCGGCGGCATCCATCCCCCCGGTAAAGGCGCCGAAGGCGGGAAGGATCATGCGTCCGCCCGGCTTGCCGCCGGGGCCATCGTTCGCGCTGACTACTGCGCAGGGGCGGCGGATATGGCGCTGCCGCACCTTGAGCTGGAGGCGGGGGTGGTAGTGCCCCGACAGTTCGGGCCGGATTTCGCCCGCCTTGGCGCGGTGGCGCAGGATCAGCCCGCCGAGCTCGAGTTCTTCCGCCAGCGTGCCGCCGCAGCGGGCTTCCATTTCGGGATCGTGATTGCCGGTGATCCAGACCCAGTCGACCGTGCGGGTCAGCGCGTGAAGCATCCCCGCGGCATGCTCTTCTAGCCGGGTCGATCCGGCCGAATCGTGGAAATTGTCGCCCAGCGTGATGACCCGCCGCGCGCCCGTTTCGCGGATCGCCAGCGCCACGCGTTCCAGCGTTTCGCGGCTGTCATAGGGCGGGATCAGCTGCCCGTGCCGCGCGAAGAAACTGCCTTTTTCCAGATGCAGGTCGGCCACCAGCAGCGCGCGTTCGCGCGGCCAGTACAGCGCGCGGCCTTCGGTGAGGAGCCATTCCTCGCCTGCGAACGAAAGGGGAACCATGGCTCGCTATTGCCGTAGCGAAGTGGGGATGGCAAGGCTTTTGCCATGACCGACTGGACCCAGCAGACCGAGACCGCCCGCACCTGGTTCGAAGGCCTGCGCGACCGCATCTGCGCCGAATTCGAAGCCATCGAGCGCGAAGCGGGCAGCGATGCCGGCTTCCAGTACGACAGCTGGAACCGCGAAGAGGAAGGCAATGCCGATCCCGGCGGCGGGACGCGCGGCTTGATGAAGGGCAAGGTGTTCGAAAAGGTCGGTGTCAACGTCTCGACCGTGCGCGGCAATTTCGCGAAGGAATTCGCCGCCACGATCAATGGCGCCAGCGCGGACAGCCCGGGATTTACCGCTACCGGCATCAGCCTGGTCGCGCATATGGCCAATCCGCATGTGCCCGCAGTGCATATGAACACGCGGTTCCTGACCACCGGCAAGGCGTGGTTCGGCGGCGGGGCCGATCTCAATCCGCCGATCCCCTATGCCGAGGACACGGACGAATTCCACGCCTGTTTCCGCGCGGCCTGCGCGGCGCACAACCCGACCTATTACGAACGCTTCAAGAAGTGGGCTGACGACTATTTCTACATCCCCCACCGCGGCGTGCACCGCGGGGTGGGCGGGATCTTCTACGACCACCTCGAATGCGAGGATCCCGCCGTCGACGAAGGAGCCGCGTTCGACCGCAACCTCGCTTTTACCAAGGACGTGGGCGAGGCTTTCCTCGATATCTTCCCGCGGCTGGTGCGCCGCCGGATGGACAGCGCGTTCACGGCGCAGGACAAGCAGACCCAGCTCGAATGGCGCGGGCGCTATGCCGAGTTCAACCTGGTCTACGACCGCGGCACGCTGTTCGGCCTCAAGACCGGCGGCAATATCGACGCGATCCTGATGAGCCTGCCGCCCGAGGCGGTCTGGAGCTGATCACTCCTCCGGCGCGTAGACCCGGACCCAGTCGACCAGCATCTCGACCTCGCCCCGCTCGACCGCATCGACGGTTTCCTGCGGGATGCCGACATAGGGCTTCTGGATGCCATTGGTTTTGACCGGATACGCACCGCCCATGGCAAAGTTGAGGATCAGGTATTTGGCATTGTCGAACCGCCAATCGCCGTAATGTTCGACCATCGGCCTGGTGGCCCGATACAGCACATGCCCGTCGACCATGAAATCGACCTGGCGGTCGGTCCATTCGACCGAATAGGTGTGCCAGCCAGTTACATCGAGCCCTTCGGGAAAGAAGAACTTGTTCACGATCGGGGTCTCGCCCGAATAGCCCGGGCCGTGCAGCGCGACCCCGATCCAGTCCTTTTCGCCGACATATTCCATGATGTCGATTTCGCCCGTGTCGGGCCATTGGCCGTTGCCGAGCAGCCAGAAGGCGGGCCACACGCCGACATTGTCCGGCAGTTTGATGCGCGCTTCGGCGCGGCCATGGGTGAAGTCGAACTTGCCCCGGCTTTCAATCCGGCCCGACACGAAGGGCGCGTCACGGTCCTTGTTGGGATCGGTGCCCGGCGTGAACACGGGCCGCAGCACCAGCACGCCACCATCGGCGCCCGCTACACCATCGCGAAAGGCGATGGTCGAAGGGTCGTCGATATAGGCCTGCTGCTCGTTGTTCACCCAGAAGTCGGTCCCGATCACGATCCATTTGTCGCGGTCGAGCGTGCCGGTATCGAATTCGTCGGCGAACAGCAGCTCGCGCTCGGGCGTCATGACCTGCGCGAGTGCCTCCCCGGCGTCGGTGGCCTGTGCCGGGACAGCGCAGCCCAGCGCAAGCGCGCAGCCGAGGCTGAGCATAGAAAAGCGGTTCATAGGATCCTCTCCGAATCGTTGATAACGTTACCATTACGCATTGGAGCGCGTTTCGGAAGTCCGTGGATAGGTATTCGCTCTGCGGGCTGGAAAGGTGCGGCGGGATCGTTGATATAGCGCGGCGAATTTCCGATCTGCCGCCGTTCCGGTGCGCCCATCATGCAAGAGAGAACCCAATGCGCAGCCATGTCTTCAGCCTCGCCATCCTGCTTGCCACGACCGCCTGCGCGGGTGTGCCGGGCGAACCGGTCGGATCGACCGCGCCTTCCGCAGCGATGGTCGCGCCGATCCTGACCTCGCCCGAGGCAGTCGATACGCTGACCCATGCGCAGCCGCAGGTCGCGCGGGTGACGCATGTCGCACTCGATCTCGACCTCGATTTCGACGCCAAGCGTGTCGGCGGGACGGCGGAACTGAGCGTGCTGGCCGCGCCGGGGGCCGAGGAAATCGTGCTCGACACCAACGGGCTCGAGATCGCGCAGGTCACCGACGGGCAGGGCCGCGCGCTGTCCCATACGGTGGACGAAACGGTGGCCGAAGGCGGCAAGGGCGCGCCGCTGACGATCCGGCTCGACGGCTCGGAGACGCTGCGCATCGCCTATCGCGCGCCCGCCGATGCCAGCGCGCTGCAATGGCTCAGCCCCGAACAGACCAAGGGCGGGGAGCATCCCTTCCTCTTCAGCCAGGGGCAGGCGATCCTCAATCGCAGCTGGATCCCGACGCAGGACAGCCCCGGCATCCGTCAGACGTGGGAAGCACGGATCACCGCACCCGAGCCGCTCGACGTGGTGATGAGCGGCGTGCGCCAGGGTGAGCCCGAGGACCTCGGCAACGGCCGCCGTGCCTTCACCTTCGTGATGGACAAGCCGGTGCCGCCCTATCTCATCGCGATCGCGGCGGGCGATATCGATTTCCGCGCGATCGGGCCGCGCACCGGCGTCTGGGCCGAACCCGCCACGCTCGACCGGGCATGGCGCGAAGTGAACGACACCGAGGAAATGGTCGTCGCGGCCGAGGAGCTCTACGGCGAGTACCGCTGGGGTCGCTACGACATGATCGTCCTGCCGCCCGCCTTCCCTTATGGCGGGATGGAAAACCCGGTGATGACCTTCCTCACCCCGACCTTCATCGCGGGCGACCGGTCGAACAACGGCCTCGTTGCGCATGAACTGGCGCATAGCTGGTCGGGCAATCTCGTCACCAATGCGGTGTGGGGCGACAGCTGGCTCAACGAGGGCGTCACCACCTATTTCGAAAACCGCATCGTCGAGGCGGTCTATGGCAAGCAGCGCGCCGAGCAGGAAGCCGCGCTGATGTTCGCCAATATCCAGGAAACGCTGGCCGAGGTCGGCGCGGATGCTCCCGGCACCGCGCTGAGCACCGATGGCGGCTACCAGCTCGGCAGCGCGATCGCCTATGACAAGGGCGCGTTCTTCCTGCGCACGGTCGAAAGCGTTGTCGGCCGCGAGCGTTTCGATGCCTGGCTGCGCCAGTGGTTCGACAACCATGCCTTCCAGCCCGCCACCAGCGAGCTGTTCCTTGCGGACATGATGGAAAACCTGGTGCGGGGCGAGGCCGAGGCCGACCGGCTGCAACTCCGCGATTGGATCTTCGACCCGGGCCTGCCCGCGAATGTGGCCAAGCCCGACCCGGCGGCATTCGCCGCGGTCGATGCCGCGGTGTCGGCCTATGCCGCCGAGGGCACGATCCCGGCGGGCTATGCGCAGTGGAGCAGCGCCGAGCGCCAGCGCTTCCTCGACAATATTCCCAAGCAGCGCACTGCCGGGCAACTCGCCGCGCTGAACGAGGCGCTGGGCCTGTCGGGCACGGGCAATAACGAGGAGCTGTTCCTGTGGCTCGAACTGGCGCTCGCCAACCGCTACGAACCCGCAGTGCCGCAAGCGGAGGAATTCCTCGCCGAAGTCGGCCGCGCGAAATTCGTGCGCCCGCTGTTCCAGGTGCTGTGGGACCAGGACGAATGGGGCCGGCCGATCGCGCAGCGCATCTATGCCGAGACCCGCGGCAGCTATCACGCGGTAACGCGCGGCGGGGTCGACCGCATTCTCGGGACCGAGGGTTAAGTCACACCATATCGGCGGGGCGGACGAGGCGGTCGAAGGTCGGCTCGTCCACCAGCCCCAGCTCGAGGCCGGCCTGCTTGAGCGTCTGGCCGGTCCGGTGCGCATGCTTGGCGATCTTGGCGGCATTGTCGTAGCCGATCTCGGGCGCCAATGCCGTCACCAGCATCAAGGAGCGTTCGACCAGCGCGGCGATCTGTTCCTCGTTCGCCTCGATCCCCTCGACGCAGCGGGTGGCAAAACCCTCCATCCCGATTGCCAGCAATTCGACCGAGCGGATCACGTTCGATCCGATCAGCGGCATGAACACGTTGAGCTCGAAATGGCCCTGCATTCCGCCCACCGTCACTGCCTGGTGATTGCCGATCACCTGGCCCGCGACCATGGTCAGCATCTCGCACTGGGTCGGATTGACCTTGCCCGGCATGATCGAGCTGCCCGGTTCGTTCGCGGGTAGCGACAGTTCGCCAAGGCCCGAGCGCGGACCCGATGCGAGGAAGCGGATATCGTTGGCGATCTTGTTGAGCGCCACTGCAAGCGTGTTGAGCGCGCCCGAGAAGGACACCAGTCCGTCCTTCGCAGCGAGCTGTTCGAAGGTGTTGGGTGCAGGCTCGAAGGCGAAGCCGGTGATGTCGCTGATCGCGCGGGCCATATCCGCGGCCCAGCGATCGGGCGCATTGAGCCCGGTGCCGACCGCGGTGCCGCCGATCGCGAGCTTGCGGATGTCGTTCTCCAATGCGCTTTCGATCCGCACCCGGCAGCTTGTCAGCTGCGCGACATAGCCGGAAAATTCCTGCCCCAGCGTCAGCGGGGTGGCGTCCTGCGTATGCGTGCGGCCGATCTTGACGATATCGGCAAAGGCCCGCGCCTTGGCATCGAGCGCTGCGACCAGCCGGTCGAGTGCGGGCAGCAGCGCATCGCGCGACGCCAGCGCGGCGGCGACATGCAGCGCGGTGGGAAAGCTGTCGTTCGAGCTTTGCGAGCGGTTTACATGGTCGTTGGGATGGACCGGCTCCTTGCCGCCGCGCGTGCCCGCCAGCGCTTCATTGGCGATCCCGGCGATCACTTCGTTGACGTTCATATTGGTCTGCGTGCCGCTGCCCGTCTGGAAAATGGTCAGCGGGAACTGGTCGTCATACTCGCCTGCGCGGATCGCTGTGGCGGCGTGCTCGATCGCATCGGCAAGCGGTGCCTCCAGCCCGTGCTGGCGATTGATCCGCGCAGCCGCCTGTTTCACCGTCGCCTGCGCGTGGACGATTTGGATCGGCATGCGCTGGTGCGCGGGGAAGGGGAAATTGGTCAGGCTGCGCTGCGTCTGGGCGCCCCAATAGGCGTCGGCAGGGACTTCGATGGGGCCGATGGAATCGGTTTCGGTGCGCGTCTGGGTCATGGCCTGTCTCTCTCCGGATGATGTGATGCACAGGTAGGATCGCTGCACGGCGCATGCCACCCGCAGCGGCCCTGCGTGAAGATTCCATCTGTTCAGGCGGGTGAAGCGCACCTATCTCGAAGACATGCTGCGCCAGTACGAACTCGTTGAGCGGGTCAAGGAATACGATCCCGACGCCGACGAGGCGATGCTCAACCGCGCCTATGTCTATACCGTGCAGAAGCACGGCACGCAGACCCGCGCCAGCGGCGATCCCTATTTCAGCCATCCGGTCGAAGTCGCCGGCCTGATGACCGATCTCAAGCTCGACCAGGAAACCATCGCCACCGCGCTGCTCCACGATACGGTCGAAGACACGCTGGCGACGATCGACGATATCGAAAAGCACTTCGGCAAGGATGTCGCGCGGCTGGTCGACGGGGTGACCAAGCTCTCGAAGATCGAGCAGATGCCCGAGAACGAGCGCGCGGCGGAAAACCTGCGCAAGTTCCTGCTGGCGATGAGCGAGGACATCCGCGTGCTGCTGGTCAAGCTGGGCGACCGGCTGCACAACATGCGTACGCTGCATTTCATCAAGAAGCCCGAGAAGCGCCAGCGCATCGCGCGCGAGACGATGGATATCTACGCCCCGCTGGCCGAGCGCATCGGGCTTTATGAATATATGCGCGAGATGCAGATGCTCGCCTTCGAGCAGATCGAGCCCGAGGCATACGAGACGATCACGCAGCGGCTCAATCAGATCCACAGCGAGGATGGCGGCCAGGTCGATGCCATCGCGCTGGACATGAAGCACGCGCTGCTCGAGGCGGGGATCACCAGCGAGGTTTCGGGGCGCGAAAAGCACCCCTATTCGATCTGGCGCAAGATGGCCGAACGCCATGTCTCGTTCGAGCAGGTCACCGATATCATGGCGTTCCGCATCATCTGCGAAGATGTGGCCGACTGCTACCGCGCGCTGGGGGTGCTGCATACGACGTGGCAGTTCCTGCCGGGCAAGTTCAAGGACTACATCTCGACGCCGAAGAACAACGGCTACCGCTCGCTCCACACCTCGCTGATCTACGGCAAGTCGATGCGTGTCGAAGTGCAGATCCGCACCCGCGAGATGCACCGCGTGAACGAATTCGGCTTCGCCGCGCACTGGGCCTACAAACAGGATGAACGGCCCGACGGGCAGGTGGGCTGGCTGCGCGATTTGATCGAGATCGTCGACGCGAGCCACGATCCCGAAGAGCTGCTCGAACACACGCGCCTGGCGATCTACCAGGATCGCATCTTTGCCTTCACGCCCAAGGGCGCGCTGTTCCAGCTGCCCAAGGGCGCCACCCCGGTCGATTTCGCCTTTGCCGTGCACACCGATCTGGGCGCGCAGACGGTGGGGGCCAAGATCAACGGGCGGCACATGCCGCTGCGTACGCAGCTCAACAATGGCGACGTGGTCGAGATCATCAAGAGCGACAATGCCGATCCGCAGCTGAGCTGGCTGGGCTTCGTCGTGACCGGCAAGGCGCGTGCCTCCATTCGCCGCGCCGTCCGGCTCAAGGAACGCGCCGAAGTGGCGGAGATCGGGCAGAAACTGTTCGACGAAATCGCGCTGCGTGTGCCCGCGAAGGTCGGCAAGAAGGCACTGCGCGAAGCCTTGAAACGGCTGGAGATGGAAGAGGACGAGGACCTCTTTTACGCCATCGGTGCGGCCAAGATCGAGGATCGCGCGGTCATGGAAGCGCTGGTCCCCGGCTGCACTGCCGAGCTGGAAAACGAGCCCGACTGGGCCAAGAGCGGCAAGGCGCTGTCGATCCGCGGGCTGACCCCGGGGGTCGGCTTCCAGCTCGCCGAATGCTGCCACCCGGTTCCTGGCGACCGGATCGTGGGCCTGCGCAAGCCCGGCGAAGGCGTCGAGGTCCATACGATCGACTGCAACCACCTCGCCAGCGGGATCGACAGCGACTGGCTCGACCTGTCGTGGGGCAAGCGCTCGCGCGGCGCGGTCGGGCGGCTGCGCGTCACGCTCTACGACCGGCCCGGAACGCTGGCCGAAATGGCAGGCATCTTCGCGCAGAACCACGTCAATGTGACCAGCCTCGAGCAGACCCAGCTCGACCATCCCTTCACCACTTACGAAATCGACCTCGAAGTGCAGGACGTGCCGCATCTTACCCGCATTCTCAGCGCGCTGCGGGCCAGCGATTCGATCGCGCAGGCCGAACGCGTATGACCGGTGTGCTGGGCATCGACCATGTCCAGCTGGCCATGCCGCATGGCGGGGAACCGCATGCGCGGCGCTTCTGGGTCGATCTCATGGGGCTGGAAGAGGTCGCCAAGCCCGCGCAGCTCGCGGTCAATGGCGGTTGCTGGTTTGAAAGCGGCCAGGTGGCGATCCATTGCGGGGTCGAGGATGCCTTCCTGCCCGCGCGCCGCGCACACCCCGCGCTGATCGTCAGCGATCTCGCCGCGCTGGTCGCGCGGCTGGGCGAAGCGGGTATCCGCTTCAAACCGGGCAAGCCGCTCGAAGGTTATGTGCGCGGCGATGTTGCCGATCCCTTCGGCAATCGCATCGAATTGATGCAGCGGGTCTAGAGCGGGCGCAGCGTCACCGCGACCGGATCATCCTCGGCGATCCCGGCGGCCTTGCGCACCGCTGCCTTGACCGGCAGCAGCCAGCCGCCTTCGTCGCGCGGGAAACACGATGTCTGCCATACGGCTGCGCCGATGCGCGCCTCGACCTTGAGCGAGCGGAAACCGCGCTGGCCGCCCAGTTCGAGCCGCCGCATCGCTTCGGTTGCCGACAGCTCCTCGCCTTCCTCACCGTCGATGGTCACGAAGAACCAGCTGACGCCGTTCTTCGCGGTCCAGCGCCACAAGGGCGCGACTACGGAGACGCTTTCGCTCAATCGGCGACCCGACGCACGGGGACGGGTATGTTGCAGATGTCCGCCCCGCCTGCGGGATGGATGAAGAACGGATCGCGGCGGTTGGCGCGCGCATCGGCATAGCGCGCGAAGGTCTCGCTCTCGGTCGAAAGATATTCGAAGGCGGGGCGTGTTTGTTGGCCTACCGCTTCGCTGCTTGAGGCCGGGTCGCCCCCGGGCAAATCGCTGGCAACGCGCACGGAGAGGATTGGCGTGCGTTTGTCCGCTTCCTCGGCAGTGTAGAAGCCCAGCGCGCCCGAACCGCGAGGCAGCGAAGACACGTGCTCCATCCCTTCGACTACGCGCCCGACCAGCGCGATGTTGCGGTCAAGGTGGCGCGGCGCATGGCCGATCACGGTGTAGAGCTCTGCGCCCGATCCGGTGTCCGGCGAATAGCCGCGTCCAACGCCGACCATGCCGTAGCAGTGGACGGGCCAGCGTCGCAGAACTTTGCCCTTTTCGGCAATCTCGATACCGATGGGCCACCCCTCGTCAAAGCTTGCGCTGTCAGCATAACTGTCACTGAGAGCCGGTTTCGGATGCCAAAGCACGATCGCGTCTTCATCGGATTCTGCCGCACGGGCCGAGTCGACATAGTCGCCTACTGACATGGTCCGGAGACCTTCCGGCAGCGGCTTTGCCTCGCCCTCCGCCTCGGGATTGTCGTAATTGGGATCGCCCCACTGGACGACGTAATTGTCCTGCACCCGGTTGACGGTGATGCGGTCGTACCACCCGGCGCGCGCAAGCGTGCGGATGTTTTCGACCCAGCCCTGGCTGAAGGGCGCGGGCATCAGCTGGATCACCACCTCGCGCTCGGTGCCGTCTGCGGCGGGGGCAAGCGTCATCACCAGCAGGTCTTCGGGCGCAATCGCCACCCATTCCCCGACGGGCGCCTGCGCGACGATCTCGCCCGGCGAGGGCGGCGGGGCTTCGTCCTGCGCCTGTGCGGGGACGGCGAGCGCAAGCAGCGCGGCGAGCGAAATGAGCGGTTTCGTCATGGGCGGAGGAGTGCCACCCGCCCGCATAAAACAAAAGCCCCCTCTCGCACATTGAAGGGGCGGGAGGGGGCTTCGAGACGGTGTTCGCAGGGGATGCCTGATCCGCGCAGCACTGTCGTTGAACCGGCTTGTATCACGAAAAACGCCTGCCCGACCATCCCGGTTCCGCAGCGGCTTGCGATTCCCCCGCAGCGCCGCTAGACGCGCGCCTTCTTGTCCGCCCAATCGCTTCACGGTGTGAGCGCTGGGGTCGGGTTCTCCGGATCGCGGTCTCGATGAACGCGAAACGCGGTGGGCCGGACGGGAACGCGGAGCAGTGGCCGAGTGGTCGAAGGCGCACGCCTGGAAAGTGTGTATACGGTAACCCCGTATCGAGGGTTCGAATCCCTCCTGCTCCGCCAACTCCCGCTTTCCGCCAGTTTCACCCTGTTTCAGTTTTTTAATTCGATCCTTAAAAACAGGGATTTCGCGTTCTAGCGCTTGCTTTCGATTTCATCCAATTGCAGGCTGGGATGGGGAGCGAATGAGGGAGCACATGGCGGGCCTAACTACACTGCAAATTAAGAACGCAAAGCCGGGACGATACGCCGATGGCAAGGGCCTCTATTTGCTTGTCGGACCCACAGGATCGAAAAGCTGGGTCTTAAGGGTTCAGGTGGACGGAAGGCGAAAAGACTACGGCCTCGGTTCGCTGGACCTGCTTTCGCTGTCGGAAGCCCGGGAAAAGGCTCAGGAATGGCGAAAGGTAGCAAAGGCAGGGCTTAACCCATCTGCCGAAGATAAGCGCCAAAGGGCCTCCAAAACGACCTTCGAGGAGGCCGCTCGAGCTTTTCACCGAGAGCGCAAGGGAAGCTGGAAGAATGCCAAACATGGCGACCAGTGGATTAACACCTTGGAGACCTATGCCTTTCCAACTCTCGGCAAGCTCAGCGTCGATAGGATCGATGCAGACGAGATAGCGCAAGTTCTCTTGCCCATCTGGCAAACCAAAGCGGAAACGGCTCGACGGGTAAGGCAGCGTGTCGGAAGCGTGCTGGATTATTCCAAAGCCAAGGGATGGCGTCAGATCGAAGCCCCCATGCGTGCCGTCAACACGCTCCTAAGAGGTATCAAGCAGCCCAAGGTAAGAAGCTTTGCTGCAATGCCCTACACCGATGTTCCTGGCTTCATGACGAAGTTGGATAGGGCAGGCGCAACCGTAGGGCGGCTGGCACTGCAATTCCTGATATTGACTGCCGCAAGGTCGGGTGAGGTTAGGGGTGCTGTCTGGGGTGAGATCGATGAAGAGCTAAAGCTTTGGACGATTCCCGCCAATCGGATGAAGATGGATCAAGAGCATCAGGTGCCCTTATCCGAAGCCGCGCTTTCGATCCTTCGAAACGCTAGGGAGCATTCCGTTGTGAAGTCGGCTGGCCTGATATTTCCTGGCCTTCGCCGAAAGCCCCTATCGGACATGACGCTAAGCAAGGTTCTAAAGGCCAACGGAGGCGACGGCTTCACCGTCCATGGGTTTCGAAGCTCTTTTCGCGATTGGGCTGCCGAGAAGGGGTATTCGAACGATTGGGCAGAAGCGGCATTGGCGCACTCGGTGGCCAACAGAGTGGAAGCTGCATACCGGCGCACCAAGTTCTTGGGACAGCGAAGCCGGCTGATGGGTGAGTGGGCGAATTTTTGCCTTGGAGGTGCATAGGCGAAAATTTTTTCGTTATGTCGAGAGGTGCCGCCGGAACCCCGCGGAGCCGCTAACATGATGAAAAGTCAGAATATAATCGTATATACCGGATAGCCGCAGCGATTTAGTTTAAAAGTAAAAGTAAACTAAAAGAAGAATCTACAAATATAAATTGCGAGAAATTTCCCGCGACTTACGTCCACTTCTCCACATTTAGAGGAGTGACCGCCGTGATCTTGACTAACACTGAACTTGCCCGTCGCGTGGGCCTCAGCAAGCCCACCCTTTGGCGCTATCGGCAAAGATATTCAGATTTTCCCAAGCCAATCGTGATCGAAGGCAGCAGCGTTTTGCGCTGGGTGGCAGAAGAAGTTGACGCTTGGTTCCTGGCCCAGCGAGCGATCGACGGAGGCCGCTGATGTTCGGACTTACCTTGCGCATCGAATTTGGTGCCAAAGCTACAACTTCAACCCGCTTCGAAGTATTCCGCATGTTCCGGAGGCATATATCATTGAAAAATACAAATGATATGTCTTACATTAATGTTGAGTATAACGATTATACAGAAATTGTTCACGATCTAAAGAAGCTTGCAAATATTTGTGAGCTTTTGGGAGGCGAGTTTATAGCTTCGTTTCACTATGCGATCGGCAAAGATATAGGACATTCGTTCGATAAGATTCTCAATGTGATCAAAAAGGGCCAATATACAACAAAATAAGTTTATTGATGCGATAGCATCAGATATTACATTTTTTTTAAAAAGAAAGAAAGAAAACCAGGTAAAAGAAAGAAAGAAAAAGCAATGTTTCATACAATAATAGAGCGCATGCTGTGCTGTCAATCTGCTACAGTTCGAAATCGTATACCACGTGGCGCGGGTTGATTTCAATTCATGGTCGGAGATTAGACGTGATCTTTGCGACGCGATTGTAGAGGGGCGGCTGTTGCCTGGTGATGAGCTGCCGTCCGTTCGTCAATTAGTGGCATGTAAGAAGGCTCATCATAGCACTGTGCGAAAAGCGCTGGATGATATGGCGGCGGATGGCTTAATCACAAAGCGAAGGGGCCAACCTCCGGTAGTGACCGAGTTTGCGGCGGAGCAAATTCTTCAAGCGCAGCGGCGCTACTTCTTGGAAGTCGAATTGCCTGCCTTTCGCGAAAGGATGATAGCAATGAGCGTGAGTTGGTCTGACCTGCAAAGCCTATGTGATGAGTGGTAACCTCTATAGGTTTAGTTAGAAGGTTTCGCTGTTTGCCTCTAGCGTCGGATCAAAGGAGTCGAATGAAATGCAACGCGAAGCGCTAATCCATCTGACTGCGGAGATTGCTTCTGCATACGTTGCTAGCAATCGCCTCGAAATTGACGAAGTAGGGCGGCTGGTCTCTGACGTTCACGGTGCGCTTGCCAACTTGGGCCAGTCGGCGCCGGTAGATTTACCGGAACCGATCGTATCGGTCAGGTCGAGCATTAAGAAGGATCACCTTGTCTGCCTCGTATGCGGCGAGAAGATGAAGATGCTCAAGCGGCACCTTAGGGTGCAGCATGACATGGAGCCGGACGAATATCGGGTCGCCTACAATCTTTCGGAGGATTACCCGATGATCGCTCGTGAGTATGCCGATCAACGAAGGGAAGTTGCCCTGAGCATTGGCCTTGGCAAGCAGCCTGCTCAAAGACGTGGTCGGAAATCGCGTTCGAGCGGCGGGAAATCTAACTCGAAGAGCAAGTGATTTAGGTGCGTGTCCTGGAAGCCCCCAGATGGGCTCAGGAAGGCGTTTTGCTCGCTTAAGCTATTGGGGTGGCGGAGCAAGCTGAGATCAAAGGAGGGGGCCTTAAAATGGCCCTGGGTGACATTGCCATTTCGAGCCAAAGCATTCGTATGAATATATAATGGAGGGACGAAGTCTTAGATAAACTATCAACCTTCCTAACCCCTCCATTATCAGTGATGGTGTTAAAAAACGTTATCCTCACAAAATAGATCGTATTGATATAAGTTTACGTATGTTTGAGTATGTTTAGGAATTTACGCGAAAATTAGGTCACACATTTTGGAGGGCTGTAACACCTATCCGTATAGGCTAGGTTGGTAGGGTAGGTCACTCCCAGCCATGACTGAATTCCGTCAAACTCACACATCGATGCCTAGTTCATGCGTTCGGCTGGCGCGGTCAGTCGCTTGTCGATGTTGCACCTAATGCCATGGGCCATCACGCCGAAATGCGACTGACGGCTGGACATATCGTGGAAGCCGTTCTCGTGCCCTAAGATCTCCCAGATGGTGCGTGTGTGGCCCACAGTCGCACAACCTGCCAGGAGCAAATACCCGAGCGCCAATCTATGCATTGCATTGCGCTCGATGGCACCATTCTCAGCTTCTCTGTAAGCCTCGTTCAGCACGTCGAGGGCAAGCGTTGCCAGGCGATGGACTGCGGCTCGTGGAATTCTCTGCATAGATGTGCGATGCATTGAATTGGAGATATATTGCAAGCGGAATGTTCGGCGTTTGTTCCAATAGGAGGCGCTGGTCTGTCGCCATTGGAGTATGATGAATTCGCCGCTGACCCGACGCAAACATTATCGGATATGCGATGATTAAAGAATGCCAGATAAATATGATTTTTCATCCCACTCGCTGACACGAGGCAAAGGCATGGCAGGAATGGATTATGACGGGATAGCTGGCGTTCTTCGCGTTCTTGAGGCTGGGGAAACGCCAGAGACCTTCTCACTAGAGGTGATCACTTTCCACGCGGCAATTGAACACGAGATGGAAATTGCTCTTCGTAAAGTCATCCCACGTCCGGACGCATTGTTTACCGGGACACCTAAATTGAGCTTCGCCCACAAAGCAAAGATATTGAGCGCGCTTTGGCAACGTGAAAACGAAGCGGCTGATCGGCTCGCCAGGGTTCTTCACGCGTTTCAAAATTTGCGCGATGCGGTGGCCCATTCTGATCGCAAACAGATCAAAGCCTGCAATACCAACTTGTCCATCGCGTATCGAGAGATAGCACAGGACGATGGCGACGATTACCCAATCTTGGAGGTCGCCCAAGGCATTTGCCTTTTCATTGCGGATGGAACGACCGTTGAAGAATTGCAGGCGAAATTCGCCGCTCTAGGCAAGCTGGCAAATGAAGCCCTGCCTCGTGCATTGCGGCCGGAACGCCATCGAGATTAGTCGCGAGATGCGCGAGAATATTTGCAGGCCTAATCTCGCGAATTGAATAGCATCGCGATATCGCGAAGGGTGCCTATCTCCACGAAGAATGGTTCTTCATCGAATCCCAGACCCGGTTTGTGCAAAACAAAGCGATATTCCCGTTGATAGGAATATCTAAAATTCTTCGAGAATGGCGCTTCCAAATCCTTCGGCTGCACTCGATATGGATCATAATAGATGATTGGTCTGGCAACGAGGGTGAGATCGGGGCGAACTTGCTTAACCGCTTTCTCTAGCCGAATGATGAAACGGTTGACGTTATGAATGACCAACAACGAGTTGGCTTCAAAATCGTCCAGGATGCGCGGTTGATATCCAAGCGTCATGCACAAAACGAAAAAGTTTTCCTGCATGGTTTGTGCGACGCTGATGTTGCCAACCGCCTGGATCGGATCGCCGGAAATCCCGGTAGTCGGATCAAATGGACGGATCGTTGCAGTGTCTCCACTGCGAAGAGCGGTGACTGACAACTCTTCGTCTCTGATTGCTGGATTGAGCGAAGGATCAGCGTAGGAAGTTGCTGGTGCGATGCGAAAGCTCCCACGTTCAAAAGCGGCTTTCATGTGCTCACGCTGTCCCACGCGGGCGATAAAGTCCGTCGTTGGGAGTTTGCGCTTTCCAAGGATTCTTAGGCCACGCGGTTGGTCTGGATGACTGATCCAAGGAAATGGCGCCATCAAGTCGAGTTTCCTGTAATCGACAGACCGCAACGCAAGCTCTTCAAGAACGTGGGTCCATAATTCCCACCAATATATAGATTGATTGTCGCTACTTCCGGGCGACAGTTGCCCTTTCTCGTTCACGTTCATCAAGTTGATGGCGATATCGCGGCTGCGCTCTTCGATTTCCTCAACCGACGCGCTCCGCAAATATCGATCCATGCGATACGCCATCTTCCATGCTTCGTGACGCTTCATTGAGAAATCCGGGTAAACGGGTGGGAATCGCTGTTTTTCGGAGGGGCCGCGGTTAGTTTCTTGGCCTAGGCCTTTAGGTCGATGAACGATGGAAAACCGTGCCTCCGCCTAGTATCGATAATGCATGACTCTGCAAGTTCATCTCATTCATGGCACTTGGGCGAACTGGAAACTGAAAAATTTTCCTAAGAAGCCCAGATGGTTCGAAAGTGGGCATGCCTTTCGTGATCAATTGGAGGCCATCAGTAAGGAATGTCATTCTGTCGAAGTCCGGCAGTTTACGTGGGGATGGGGAGCCAATCTTCATCGCCGCAGACTACGGGCGGCAAGAAAATTGGCGGCTATCGTCGATCAATCACCTGTCGAGTCCCGTCACATCTTCATTGGTCATTCCCACGGCGGGAACGTTGCGATCATGGCCGCGAGGATTGCTGAGCGCCCTGAGAAAATCTGTAACATACTAACGCTGTCTACCCCGTTCATAGTTTTTAGTAGGTCAGATTATATACGCCGAGTGGGTGTCTTTTTTGGCCAGTTTCTCGCAGTCGTATATGGTATAGTTTCTGCATTCATCGTCATGGATGGATTTCTCGCCAATATCGGTTTCACCATATGGACGAAAATCGCATCTGCTATGTTAGTTTTCGGACTTTTCTACCTTGCTATGTTAGTCGATAGAGGCGAGCGTGACTATGAAGCGAAAGTCGAAGAGGCTGGTTTATACGGCGAGATACCGAACCGTATTAAGGTTACGGCGATTCGAACGATAGGAGACGAAGCAAGCGGTATCTTGCAGTTTCTCGCTCCAGTGAATTTTCTAGTGAATCGTCTCTTCGGTTGGATAATTCCATCGTGGAAGAGTATCGCTAAGCGCTTAATTCTAATTAGTATGGCGGTGGCGGTTCCGGCTCTATTTGTCATAGTCTTCCTCAAAAGCCCATGGGTGGTCAGAGACATCGCATTTCTGGCTATTTTAATTCTTCCTCTAATCTTAATAGCAGAGTTTATTCTCATCTTCGCGCTCAGTATGATTTTATACATTCTGAGGTTGCCTTTCGGCTGGGATTTCCTGTTCTCAGCTATGCGATTTTCGTTGACGGTAGAGTCCTCTCTGCCGGGAGAAAGTTTAGTATTCATGCCTCCTGCGGATCATCAGGCGAACACACTGTCGCACTCGCAAGTATACGAGAATGACTTGGTGAAGCAGGAAGTTCGGAGAATCGTGATCGATGTCGCGTCGAGCCCTGACAAAAGTTGTAAGCTTTGAGCCATGCAGCAATCCAGGACAGCGGGTGGCTTAAAAGTTACTCGACTCCGATATGAGCTTGGCGCATAAAGTGACTCGTATCTTTTGAGCGAGTCGGAGCTTGGTTATGAGCCGCATTGCATATTTCAGAGTGTCTACCGAAGGGCAGAGCATCGAGAGCCAGCGAAGGTCTCTAGGTGGGAGCTTCGACAAGGAGTTTGCAGACGAAGGCGTTTCGGGTGCGACAAGAGCCGTAGATCGGCCAGGATTCTCTTCCCTGCTCAACTACGTCCGCGAAGGCGACACCGTTTGCGTGACTGCGATCGACCGGCTGGGTCGCGATGCGCTCGATGTCCAAAGCGTCGTAAGAGACCTTATCCGCAAAGGCGTTGCGATTGACGTTCAGGGCCTCGGGCCCATTGCCAAGGGCGTTGGAGAGCTCGTGGTGGCTGTGCTTGCTCAAATTGCCGATATGGAAAGGGCTAGGATCAAGGAGCGCTGCGATGCAGGCCGGGAGACAGCACGGGCTTCACTTCTCAGTAGCGGTCGGACGCACAGGGGCAAATCAAGCTTGGGGCGTCCGTTTGCCGCTGATCGGGCGGCAGTCGTCAGCTGGCGGGAAGTCAATAGCGCTAGCATAGCGAGAACGGCTCGCGAGTTTGGCCTGTCCGCAGCTACCGTAAAGCGGTATTGCGCGACGAGGAATGATGCTCCTTCTCATGCAAGGGATTAGTGTTTCCGGATTCGCGAGTTTATCCCTCACCGGGATTTGTGTTTCGGCTCATCTGCGGCAATAGGAACGCTTCGAAGATATCGGATCGGGAAGGGATCGAGTTTTGCCAAGAGCCCCACTGCGTTGGGCTGGAAGTAAGCGAAGAAGTCTTTCTTCCCTTCAGCCCTTAGTTCCCGCAAGCTTTACAAAGTATATCGAGCCTTTTGCTGGCTCAGCCTGCTTAGCTTTTGCTTTAAATCCAAGCCAGATTGCTTTGGGCGATCTTAATGAAAAACTGATAGATTTTTATATTCACCTCAGGGATGACCCGGTGGAGGTTTTCAAATCATACAGTGAACTGTCGCCCGATGAATCTACTTACTACGATGTGAGAGAAAAATATAACCAATCGAATAGCTGTGTGGAGCGGGCTGGGCAGTTCTTATATCTAAATCGCCACTGCTTTAACGGCATATATCGTGTAAACCGAAGCGGAGCCTTCAATGTGCCATGGGGGGGCAGGGAAAAGCGTGCAAAACCTCTGGCACTCGCTGAACTTACCTTGGCATCCGACATGTTGAGGGGTGCTGAGATCGAATGCGCAGACTTTCAGTCCTTCGTGGATAACCATCTCTGTGAGGGCGCGTTGGTCTATCTTGATCCGCCGTATGCATCCGACGAAACTAGAGTTTTTCGCGAGTATCATGTTGATAGCTTCGCTACGATTGATTGGCCGCGTCTGCTTCAAACTTTAGACTTGATTCAATCAGCGGGAGCCTATTTTATTCTAAGCTATGCTGGCGACCCGGCGCTACTAGCTGACATGGAAAGGTGGAGGGTCGGTCACTTGGACGTCACTCGCAACATTGGCGGGTTTCGCGCCTCCCGTCGCCGATACCGTGAGTTTATCGCGACTAATGTAGCAGCATGAGTCATCAATTGTTGAGAATTGCGGTTCTGACCGACTTGCATGCCTTCGCTGGCAAATCCGGTGACGGTGCGCCATCGTGGCTGGCTCTCGGCGAGGACCAAGGCAACGCGCGCTCAAATCCTTTCGCTAGTCTGTCCAGCCTGGTCGAGCGCGAAAACTTAACTGCCGACATAGTGATGTGCTGTGGCGATATGGGCGACAAGGCGAGCCCCGAAGGTCAGCAGTATGTGTGGAGGGAGGTCGGCGCTCTCAAGGAGCAATTGGGGGCGTCTGAGGCTCTCGGGACCGCAGGTAACCATGACCTAGACAGCCGCTTCCAGCACACAAGTTTCGACGCAAAGGGGCAGATCCAAGCTCTTTCTCCACCCTTCCCGGTGTCTGAAAGATCAGCATGGCTTGAATATTGGGCCCAGAATTACACGATATTGGAGCATTTGGGGGCTCGTATCGTCCTTTTGAATAGTGCCGCTTATCATGGTTATGCAAAAAATCCCTCTTCTCCGGAGTATGAACACGGAAGGGTAAGCGATCGAACTCTCGAAGCTCTGATGAAAGATCTTAAAGAGCGTGGCGAATATGCAGCCAATGTGTTGGTTTGCCACCACCACCCATTTAAAAACGACGTAATCAAGATTCCTGATTACTCGCAGATGGAAAATGGGGACCGCCTAATCAATGAGCTGTCGACATCCTTAACTGGACCGTGGCTGATCATCCATGGTCACAAGCATATGCCACGGGTCTTTTACGCTCCCGGTGGGAACTCAGCTCCCGCAATTTTCTCGGCAGGTAGCTTTTCTGCTAGGCTCTACCCAGAGTATATGGATCTCGCCCGGAACGAATTTTATATACTCGACCTTCAAATACCGTTGCAGCCCGGCTTGGAGACGAGCGTGAAGGGCATTATCAATACGTGGCAGTGGAGCTTCGGCAATGGATGGGTGAAGCCCACTGCGGGCAAAGGCCTCGGGCCCTCGGCGGCTTTTGGGACCCGGGCGGAGGTAGGGGCCGTTGCGGCGGAGTTAGCTCAGAGTTTGATGGCTGGCTACTCGGGTAAGTCTGTTTCGTGGGATGATGTCATCCGCCTCAATCCAAGAGTTCGATATCTCATTCCGGAGGATCTTAAGCAACTCTTGCACATCCTCAATTCCAGTTATCAAATCCGTCCTGTCGCAGAATATGAAACGGGCGAGGTAGCGGAAGTTCAGGTGCCACAATGAGCAACCCTCCAGTCAAATTGAAGGCATTCGAGGCGTTCAACGCCAGGTTTCTTTCGCCGGAAGAGGTCGCGCGAACCTTCATCCCGCCACCACAATATGCGAGGCTAGTGGAACAATCGCATAGCGTGCTGTTCGGCCCGCGGGGAAGCGGCAAAACAACTCTCCTAAAGATGTTGCAATTGCGGTCCTTGGTGAATTGGGAGCATCAAGACGCCGATCGAGTGCGAGACGAAATCTCGTTTCATGCGATATTTCTCGGGACTGACGTGCTTTGGGGCTCGCAGCTCGAAAGCAGGACAGCGTCGATCGAAGATCCAGAGAAATCTTCGCAAATTAGGCGCACTTCCTTTCGCCTTCACCTGGCACTGGCGGTGTTGAACGCGATTTCCGAAGCTCGTGACCCTCAAATATCGGATCACCCGCAACTCAAGCGGTTCTCAATTGACTATGATCGTGAAAGTGAAGGCGAGCTAGTTACCTCCCTAGCTCCGCTGTGGAAGTTGCAGCCGCCTTCAGCAACGCTCTTGGGTTTGCGCACCGCCATCCAGGTGCAGTTGACTGATCTTTTGAGTCTCGTGAACCGCCTCCGGTTAGATCCTAAGGAGCGATTGCCTGAGTATACTCATCTAGAACCTATTGCTTCCGTGGTAGCGGCCTTAGACATCATAAATGATCATTTTCAGCAACCTTTTAGGAAGTGGGCAATTTTATGCGATGAACTAGAAATTGCTCCCGAAATGATTCGCGAAGAGTTGTTTAGACTGCTTCGAAGCAGCTACCCCAATCTAATATTCAAGTTCTCTTTCTTCCCGTATTCGAGCGATCTCGAATTGTCAGCAATTGCTACTCCTGATGCGCCTTCAGCAGGAAATGACTATCTTCCATTAGATCTGACATACGGAAAACGTGAGGGTGCCTATGAATTTTGCGAAGCGCTCCTCAATGGGATGGTAAAGATGGCAGGAGGCCCCGATCGGGTTTCTCCAGAGGATGTGCTCGGCGATGGGTGGTTCGATGGGGGGCGCAGCCATAGAAGATCTAGGGTGTCGCCGTATAAGCCGCCAGAAGGCGAATTTTATCGCCGTGCCACGCGCCTAGCTAAGAATGACAGCACCTTTCGGAAGTGGCTTGCTAGATCCAATATCTCACTCGCAAAGGTTCATTTGCTTCGTGATGAAGACCAGGCTCCCTTTCGTAAGGCTCTGCCCTTTATCCTCACTCGATCAGAGTTCATTGGCCCTGGCGGGCGCAGGCGAAGCCGAAAAAGTCTCTCTCTCTACACCGGCACTTATTCCCTTTTCTCCCTGACCGAAGGAAACCCTCGCACCTTCATTAATCTTATGCGTCCTCTCGTGGCTTCGTATGTCGCGCGAGGTACAGTTGGTCGAGAACCACAGGCGAATTCTGCTCAAACAACGATCCACAGGTTTCGGGCTAGCCTTTCTGCGATTCCTACTTCTCAAGCAGGATCTATTCACTCAATCCTGCATTTGATTGAGATTATTGGAAGCTATTTTCAAGTAGCTCAACTGGACGAAGTATTTAGGGCGGAGCCTCCTTCGACTTTCATAGTTGATCATGAAACTCCAGCTGAAGTTGTGACGCTCGTCGGCCGCTCACTTAATGCGGGAGCATTCGTGAGGATGGATAATGATCACCCTAGCGGGTTAACTCAACTCAGTGGCGCGAGACTTCGGCTAGCTTATACTCTCGCTCCTGAATATAAACTGCCACTAATATCTGGTAGGTCGATCAACCTGAGCACGATTTTGGCTGCACGGGATGCCGGTAGGAGGCGCGATCCGGCATATCTCCATCAGACTCGCCTACCATTCTTCACCTGAGTATTTCCTATGAAGTGGTCCGAATGTCGCGATATTGCCTTTGATGCCGTAATAGTCACCTGCGGCTATGAGACGCGCGCCCAGTATTTGCTTACAGAACTGGTTGGCTCACCTTCTTGCATCGTCGCGCTTGACTATGGTTGTGCCGGTCAGCTCAACTACGATGCAAATAGGGAAGAGATGATGCGTCGCGGCGCTTCTTTTATCTCAATTGATAGCGGAAATTTTGCAGGAAAAGCCTGCTCCACGATTGCGGCTTCGATGGATAGTGAAAAGCCAGCGAGCGAGCGCCATATCCTCGTAGATGTATCGTCGTGCTCCCGAAGCGTTCTGGCTGAAATGCTACTCGCATTGGCGCGCGAGTTTGAGGGTGAGGGAAAGATCTATTGTGCTTACGCGCTCTCGGCATTCGATCGAGCTCCGGAGAGCGAAATGCCGAGCAACGTTTCTGAGCCAGTCATTGGCGAACTTGCTGGTTGGTCCGAAGATCTGTCAAAGCCGCCGTGCGCGATAATCTCGCTGGGCTTCGAACCAGGAAGAGCTTTGGGAACCATTGATTACCTAGAGGTGCCAGAGGTTCGATTGCTTTTACCAAAGGGGCCGGACGAGCGTTTCGAGGAAGCGGTCATTGCAGCGAATGAATTGCTGATCGGTGAGGTGGGGCCCGACAATCTGCTACCGTATGAAGTCACCGAGCCGGATTCCACCTTTCAGAAGCTGGATTCGCTTGTTTTCGGACTTGTGAACAGCTTCCGTCCGGTCATCGTTCCTCTGGGGCCGAAAATATTCAGCGCGATAGCGATGGTTTTGGCGATTCGAATGTTTCCGAGAGTTTGTATATGGCGCACCTCGTCCGGTTCAGGCGTCGAAGTGACGGACAAGCTAGCTAGTGGGGAAGTTGCCGTCTTCGATGCTTCGCCGCTTAAACTTCCCTCGCTTGGATGAGCGGCGACGGCGTGCCATCTAGTCCGAACACCTTGGCTGCTCGAGCGCCTTCTACAAGCAAGCGCTTGGATAGAAGAGGCATAGAGGTTGATCCATCCTAGAGGCTCCGTGGTTTTGGCCAGACCAGATTTGGTAGCCTGCGTCCACCCTTGAGGCCGGCTCTCATGAGGGAGCAAACGAGGTAACTCCGCCCGGTGGATTCAAAAAAAGAATGTAATTCCAGCTGGTTGAGGGGCTGCGGCAGAATCCCTCCTGCTCCGCCACCTATTCCGAGAAGCGAAAGCGTGCCGGGCGCACCGCCTATGGCGTTGGCTGACCGGCGGCTTCGCTTTCCAGCACCAAGACCCTGCTCTGGGCGGGAACTCTTGGAATACTTTTTCTGACCGACCTCAACCGGTTGCTGCGCAGCGTGGAGAGGTTGGGCAACGTGCCCCGCATCGTCGTCCCGTCGAGCTTTGACGGATATCGCGATCGAAGGCTGGCTTGCCGTGCCGCCCGGATATCTCTCCGCCCCTATCCGGTTGTACTAAAGTCGACACGCCAAATGGCGCCAGTCGTGCTATCCTGGCTCGATGGTCAGCGAGCTGAGCGATATCCGGTCTTTTCTCGAGCATACGGCCCCGTTCGACGCACTCGACCGCGACACGCTGGTCTCTGCCGTACGCCGGGTGACGGTTCGGTACTACCGCTCCGGCGAGGAAATCCTGGCGAGCGGCGGGCACAATGAGCATCTTTATGTCGTGCGTTCGGGATCGGTCGAACTGCGGCTTGCGGGAGACGATCTGACGGCACATCTCGATGCGGGAAGCTGCTTTGCCTTTCCCTCGCTGCTACGCGGGGGAGAGGTGCGCAATACGACCGTCGCGCTGGAGGATACGCTCGCCTATCTCTTGCCGGGGGATTTGTTTCGCGAGCTGCGCCAGAAATCGACCGCCTTTCGCGACTTCTTTGCCGAAAACGAGAGCGCGCGCATCCGCAATGCCGTGCGCGACCTGAAGAGCAGGCACTCCAGCCTGCTCGGACAGCGCAGTATCCGGGAACTCCTCACGCATCGCCGACCGGTCTCGTGCAATCCGGATACGCTCGTTTCCGATGCCGCCACGCTGATGAGCCACCACGACGTGAGCACGCTGGCGATTTGCACAAACGACAAGCTCGTCGGGATCTTCACCGACAAGGACCTGCGCAACCGGGTGGTCGCAACGGGGCGCAGTTTCGATACGCCTATCAGCGCCGTCATGACCCCGGCGCCATGTACGCTGCCCGAAAGTGCGAATATCTCGGAGGCCATGGCGATGATGGCCGCCGGCGGGTTTCGCCATATTCCCCTGCTTGGCCCGGACGGGGAGTTGTTCGCCATCTTGAGCGCGACCGACATCCTAGCCCACCTCGGCGACAGCGCGATCGACACGGGCATGCTTGTCGCGCGAGCGGCAACGCCGGAGGCGCTGGTCGCCGCGGCCGAGCGCATACCCGAGGGCTTTACACGGATGGATGCGGGCGGCTTTCATGCCGAGCACACCATGCGCTTCACCTCCGCTCTGGGCGAGGCTGTGCATCGCCGCGCGGCAGAGCTGGCGGAGGCGGAGCTTGGCCCGCCACCCGTCCCCTATGCGCTGATGGTCTTCGGTTCGCTGGCGAGGGGCGAACAATTGGTCGGGTCCGACCAGGACAATGGCCTGGTGATCGACGACCGGGTCGATGCGGCTGGCCGGGCCTATTTCGAAGCGCTGGGCACGCGCATTTCCGATACGCTGCACCAGGCGGGCTTTGTCTACTGCAATGGGGGGATCATGGCGCGCAATGCCGACCAGCGGCTGACCTTGGGTGAATGGCAATCGCGCTACGACGACTGGATCGACAATCCCGACGAGGACAAGATTCTGCGCGCGACGATCTTCTTCGACATGCGCGTGGTCCATGGCAGGCTCGAGGTGGAACGCGACTTGCGGGGCTATGTCCTCGAGAAAGTCGCGAGCAACCGGCTGTTCCTGAGCTACCTCGCGCGCGATGCGCAGCGCAGCCGCATTCCGCTCGGCATCTTCCGCAATCTCGTGCTGGAAAAAACCGCCGACGGGACCAAGGGCTTTGATGCCAAGGCACAGGCCATCCTGCCGCTGATCGCCATCGCGCGCACCTTCGCCCTGTCCGAAGGCATATCCGCGGTCGGCACGCTCGAGAGGCTCGCCGCGCTGGCCGCGGCGGGGCGGATGGCGAAGGGCGATGCGGAAAGTCTCAAGGATGCGTTCCTGCTCGTCAACGAGCTGCGGATTGCGCATCAGGCGGCGCAGCTTCGCCGGGGCAAGGCGCCGGGCAATGTCATCGACCCCGCCTCGCTCTCTCCGCTCGAGCGGGACTATCTCAAGGACGCCTTCTCGGTAATTCGCGGCGGGCTGGAATCGCTCAAGCGCAATTTGGCGGGCGGCATTGCGTGAGGCGCTGCGGTCGTGGCGCTTCGTGCGCGGACTCAAAGCCTGCGCGGTCAAGGGCGATGCGCTGCTCGCGCATTATGCGCAGGCCGACTGGCCCGATGCCGACACGCCCATCGGCGATGCATCCTTGCTCGCGCTCGATTTCGAGCTCGATGGTCTCGCAGGCGATGCACATGTGCTGCAGGCCGGTTGGCTGACGTTCGACGCGCGCGGGATCGATCTCGGCACCGCGCGATCCTTCGACGTCAAAAGCGCTCGCAGGCTCGATGACGATGCCGTGGCGGTCCACGGGATCGGCGAACAGCGGGCACGGGCGGGGGACAGTCTCGGCAGCGTCGTGGACGAACTGGTCGGCGCGCTCGCGGGGCGCGTCATGGCCGCGCATGGCGCGTCGATCGAACGCGAGGTGATCGCCCGCGTGACCCGGGCGCACTTCGGCATTGCGCTCCCGGTGCGGTCGATCTGCACGCTGGCGCTCGAGCGCAGGCTCAATCCCAACCTCGTGGGCAGCGGGGCATATCGTCTCGCGGCAACCCGCGCGCGGTACGGCCTGCCCGCCTACAGCCAGCACGACGCGCTGTCCGATGCGCTGGCAGCCGGCGAGTTGCTGCTGGCGCAGCTCTCGCGCATGCCCTCGGACACCCGCCTCGGCCAACTAGAGGCGCTCTAGCGCCACCCCATTAGACTTTTGTCGCGCTCGCCGCGCAGGACGGCGCGGCATAGCCTCCCTTCGCAAAGCTTCCCAATTCCTGGGCGCTTTGCACATACGAAAGGGAGGGGGATTCCATGTCCGACGAGAACGAAACCCATCAGACCAGCGAAGCGGAGGGCGCCTACTGGCGCGACAATATCCGCCTGCTGGTCACGCTGATGGCGATCTGGTTCGCCTGTTCATTCGGGGCCGGAATCCTGTTCCGCGACTTCCTCGACCAGTTCACGGTCGGCGGATATCCGCTCGGCTTCTGGTTCGCCCAGCAGGGCTCGATCTACATCTTCATTGCGCTGATCTTCTACTACGTCGTCAAGATGAGGAAGCTCGAGCGCAAATACGATCTCGACGATTGAGGAGGCGACGATGGACACGCAAACTCTGATCTATCTCTTCGTCGGCGCCAGCTTCGCCCTGTACATCGGCATCGCCCTGTGGAGCAGGGCGGGTTCGACGAAGGAATTTTATGTCGCCGGCGGCGGGGTCAACCCGGTCGTCAATGGCATGGCGACCGCGGCCGACTGGATGAGCGCGGCAAGCTTCATCTCGATGGCCGGTCTCATCGCTTTCCTCGGCTATGACGGGTCGGTCTATCTGATGGGCTGGACCGGTGGTTACGTCATGCTGGCGCTGCTGTTGGCACCATATCTGCGCAAGTTCGGCCAGTTTACCGTGCCCGATTTCATCGGCACGCGCTATTATTCCAACGCGGCGCGCGTCGTCGCGGTGATCTGCCTGATCTTCATCAGCTTCACTTACATCGCGGGCCAGATGCGCGGCGTGGGGATCGTGTTCTCGCGCTTCCTCGACGTGGACATCACCATGGGCGTGATCATCGGGATGGGGATCGTCTTCATTTACGCCGTGCTCGGCGGGATGAAGGGCATCACCTATACGCAGGTCGCGCAATATTGCGTGCTCATCTTCGCCTATATGGTGCCGGCCTTCTTCCTCAGCTTCATGATCACCGGCAACCCAATCCCGCAATTCGGCCTGGGCAGCCAGATCAACGACGGGTCGGGACTATACGTGCTGCAAAAGCTCAATCTGGTGCTCACCGATCTCGGCTTCGGCGAATATACCGACGGGTCGAAGAGCATGATCGATGTGTTCTGCATCACCCTGGCACTGATGGTCGGGACCGCGGGACTGCCGCATGTGATCGTGCGCTTCTTCACCGTCCCCAAGGCGTCCGACGCCCGCAAGTCGGCCGGTTGGGCGCTGGTGTTCATCGCGCTGCTCTACACCACCGCGCCTGCGGTGGGTGCCTTCGCTCGCCTCAACTTCATCGATACGGTGAACGAGACGAGCTATTCGGAAGCACCCGGGTGGTTCAAGAACTGGGAGCGCAACGACCTGATCGCCTTCCAGGACAAGAACGGCGACGGCGTGATGCAGTATCGCAGCGGCGATGCCTTCGAAGGAGCACCCGCCTTTGGCGAAGGCACCGGACCTTCGGGCGAGCGCGTGGTCACCAACGCGCCCGTCGCCGACAGTGCGAACGAGGTCTATGTCGACCGCGACATCATGGTCCTCGCCAACCCGGAAATCGGCAATTTGCCTGGCTGGGTCATCGCGCTGGTCGCTGCCGGGGGGCTCGCCGCAGCGCTGTCGACCGCAGCCGGCCTGTTGCTGGTGATCTCCAGCTCGGTCAGCCACGATCTGCTCAAGTCGACGTTCAAGCCCGACATATCGGAGAAAGGCGAACTGCGTGCGGCGCGTCTCGCGGCGACCGCGGCGATCGTGGTTGCCGGCTATCTCGGCATCTACCCGCCGGGCTGGGTGGCACAGGTGGTGGCATTCGCCTTCGGCCTCGCCGCAGCCAGCCTGTTCCCCGCCATTTTCATGGGCATCTTCTCGAAGCGGATGAACAAGGAAGGGGCGATTGCGGGCATGGTTACGGGTCTGGCCTTCACCTTCGGCTACATCTTCTACTTCAAGCTGGCCAATCCGGCGGCGAATGTGGCGGAGAACTGGCTGTTCGGAATTTCGCCTGAAGGGATCGGCGTGGTCGGCATGGTGCTGAACTTCGGTGTCGCGATCGCGGTCTCGAGGATGACGGCGAGCCCGCCGGTCGAGATCCGCAAGCTGGTTGATTCGATCCGTGTGCCGCGCGGCGCCGGAGACGCCCACGCACACTGACGGCCACCGGGCCGGTCGCAGGGAAGGGCGGTGCTGCCGGGCGCCGCCCTTTCTTGCATGAACCGCCAGTTGCGATAGTCTGGCACGCGGAGGGAGACAGCCATGCTGTTCGGTGCAGCGATCATCGCGGCGACGCTCTACCTGGCGCTGCTGTTCTGGATCGCCGCGCGGCAGGACCGGCTGGCCGACGCGGGACAGGTCGTATCCGCGCGCAGGCGCGACTGGACCTACGGGCTCAGTCTCGCGGTCTATTGCACCAGCTGGACCTTCTTCGGCGGTGTGGGGTCGGCCGCGAGTTCGGGCTGGCACTATCTGCCGATCTATCTCGGCCCGGTGCTGGTCTTCACTCTCGGCTTCGGCTTGGTGCGGCGCATTCTCGCGCAGGCCAAGGCGCAGCACTCGACCTCGATCGCCGACTTCCTGTCCGCGCGCTACGGCAAGAGCGCCATCGTCGCGGCGTTGGTGACGATCTTCGCCACGATCGGTTCGCTTCCCTACATGGCATTGCAGCTGCAATCGGTCGGCGCATCGCTGCTCGCGCTCGACCCCGAACTCAAGGCCAGGGTTTCGGCCAATGAACTGGTGCTGCTGGTGGCAGGCAGCATGGCGCTGTTCGCCATATTGTTCGGCTCGCGCCGCGTTGGCCGGGCAGGTGACAATGCCGGACTGGTGCTGACCATCGCGGTGGAATCGGCGGTCAAGATCCTCGCGCTGCTGGCGGTGGCGGCATTCGCGCTGATCATCGTCGCGGACCGGCCGGAGGTGATTGCGCCCTCGGTTTCGCCGTTTTCCGCCCGCCAGTTCGATGCGCGGTTTGCCGTGCTTACCCTGATCGCAGCCTGCGCCGCATTGTGCCTTCCGCGCCAGTTCCACATGAGCTTTGTCGAAGCACAGACCGACCGCGCCGGCCCGCGGATGCAGTGGATCTTCCCGGCCTATCTGGTGGTCACGTCGCTGGTCATCGTGCCGATCGTGCTGGCGGGGATCGCCGTGCTTCCCGCGTCGACGCCCGCCGATCTGATCGTCATGGAACTGCCGCTCAAAAGCGGGAATGCGGTGCTCGCGCTGTTCGTCTTCATCGGCGGGTTTGCCGCCTCGACCGGGATGATCGTGGTCGCCAGCGTGGCTCTCTCGACGATGATCACCAACGATCTCGTCTCTCCGCTGGTGTTCCGGCGCGAACTCAAGGGTCAGGGCGACCGGACCCGCCTCGCAACCCGCCTGCTGATGATCCGCCGGCTCGTCATCGCCGCGCTGCTGTTCTTCGCCTATCTCGTCTATCTCGGCTTCGGCAACACAGCGAACCTTGCCGGTCTCGGGACATTGGCCTTTGCCGCCATGGCGCAATTCGCACCCGGCCTCGTGCTCGGCATGATCACGCGGAACGGCAACAAGGTCGGTATGGTCTGCGGCTTGCTGGCAGGTTTTGCCTGCTGGTTGGTGCTGCTCATCCTCCCGCCCGCCACGGGGCAGGTGCCGGTATTCCTCATCCATCCCGATCCACTGGTTTCGGGCGTGTTGGTGAGCCTCGGCGCCAATACAGCGGCCTTCTGGGCCGGTTCGGCACTGGGCCGCGAGACGCTGGTCGATGCCGCGCAGGCGGCGGCCTTCGTGGGCACGGCGGCCCCGGGAGCGCGGCCCGCCTTCACCACCGCCAAGCGTATCGCCGACGTACGCCTGCTGCTCGCCCAGTTTGTCGGCCAGAAGCGGGCGAGCGAGACGCTCGGCGCAGGTTATCGCGACAGCGATCCGGCCGATCCGCAGATCCTCGCCATGGCCGAGCGCACGATTGCGGGCGTGGTCGGCACCCCTTCGGCACGCATGCTCATGTCGAGCTGGGCGCAAGGGGATCCGGTTCCACTCGAGCAGGTCGTGGCCATGTTCGACGAGACCAACCGCCGGCTTTCCTTCAGCGGCGACCTGCTGCAGCTTGCGATCGAGAACATCGACCAAGGCGTCGCGCTCGTCGATCTCGATATGAACCTCGTCGCCTGGAACAGCCGTTACCAGGACATGTTCTCGCTGCCCGACGAAATGGCCAGCGTGGGCACGCCTATCGCCGACCTCATCCGCTACAATCTCGAACAGGGCGGCGTGCCCGAGGAGGAAATCGAGCTGCAGGTCGCCCGCAGGCTCGAGCATATGCGCGCCGGTCGCACGCACCGCCTCGAGCGCGAACAGCATGATGGGCGGATCATGCGCATCATCGGCAATCCGGCGCCCGGCGGCGGCTATGTCACCAGCTATAGCGATGTCACTGCCGACCGCCGCGCCGAGCAGGCGCTTGAACAGAAAGTCCTGGAGCGGACCCAGCAGCTGAGCGAAGCGAATGCCAAGCTGGAAGCGGCGACGCGTTCGAAGACCCGCTTCCTCGCCGCGGCCAGCCACGATCTCATCCAGCCGCTCAACGCCGCACGGCTCTTCGCCTCGGCGCTGGGCGAGGAAGTGCGGGGCCGCGAACAGCTCGAGGCACTGGTCAGGGACCTCGACGGGTCGATCACCTCGGCGGACCGGCTGATCCGCACGTTGCTCGATATCTCCAAGCTCGACGGCGGCGGGATCGAGCCAAAGCTCGAACCCGTTGCGCTCGACGATATCTTCGACGAGATCATGCGCGAGTTTGCGGTGCAGGCGGAGAACAAGGGGCTTACCTTCCGCCGGGTCCCGACACGCGCGTGGATCCAGACCGACCGCGCGCTGCTGGCCAGCGTGGTGCGCAACCTGATGAGCAATGCGATCCGCTACACCGAGAGCGGGGGCGTGCTACTCGGCGTGCGGCGGGCGGGTGCCGATATCGAACTATGCGTCTTCGACACCGGCCCGGGCATAGCCGCGGAGGATGTCGAACGGCTCTTCGGCGAGTTCCAGCGTGGCCGGACGCCCGACCGCGAGGGCCTTGGCCTGGGCCTCGCCATCGTGCGGCGCATCACTGCGCTGCTCGCGATCGAAGTCGTGACGCGCTCGGTCCCCGGGCGCGGAAGCAGCTTCTCGGTCCGCCTGCCGGTCCTGGGCTGGGGCGCCCGCGCCGAACCGGAGCGCCGGCGTCGCAAGGCGTCGACGCTTGCGAATGCGCGCATCCTCGTGGTCGACAACGATCCGGCTGCACTCAGCGCGACCGCCGCGCTGCTCGACCGATGGCAGCTCGATGTGACTTGTGCTTCGGGCGAGGCAGAAGCGCTCGCACTCGCGCCGACCGCGCCCGACGTGGTCGTCATGGACTTCCGCCTCGATGACGACGCGCGCGGCGATGGTGTTTACGAGGTCCTGTGCGCCGCTTGGGGCACCCGTCCGCCCGCGATCCTGCTGACTGCCGAAGCGAGCGAGGAAACCGAGGCCGCCGCGGCGCGTATGGGCGCGAACCGGCTGTTGAAACCCTCATCGCCAGCCGCGCTGCGGGCGCTCTTTTCGGATTGCGTGGCGCGCAGCACGCCCGAAAATCAGGCCGAGGTCGGGGCCGCTACGTCCTGAGCCACGTCCAGCTTGGCAGCCAGCAGGACCGCCTGCGTACGGTTGACGACGCCCAGCTTGCGGAAGATGGCAGTGATGTGCGCCTTTACCGTCGCCTCGCTGATGTCGAGTTCATAGGCGATCTGCTTGTTCAAAAGCCCCTCGCTCAACTGGCCGAGTATCCGGCGCTGGGCGGGGGTGAGATTGGCAATCCGGGCGAGGTCGTCGTCGGTGGTGCCGTCGCTTTCGGGAAACCAGTCGTCGCCTTCGCGCACGCATGACAGCGCCTCGCGCATGAGTTCGAGGCTGGCCGACTTGGGGATGAAAGCCGCGGCGCCCAGCTGGCTTGCCGCATCGTACACGCGTGGTTCCTCGCTCGCCGAGATGATCGCAACGGGAAGCGCGGGGAAGTCCTGGCGGAAGTCCATCAGGGCGCTCAGCCCGTTCGAATCCTCCATGTGGAGGTCCAGCAGCAGGACTTCGGCGCCGTGTTCCAGTTCGCACCGGGCCTCGGTCGCGCTCGATGTCTCGACGATCTCGGCCCCGGGCCACACCTTGGCTACCGCGTGGCTCAGCGCCGTGCGGAACAAGGGGTGGTCGTCGGCGATGATGATGCGACTTGCCATCTTGGTTAGCGGTTCTGCCTTCCTTCGATCAGGCGATCAACCAGGCTTGGGTCGGCCAGCGTCGATGTATCGCCGAGCGAGCCGTAGTCGTTCTCCGCAATCTTGCGCAGGATGCGGCGCATGATCTTGCCGCTGCGCGTCTTGGGCAGGCCGTCGGAGAACTGGATGTGGTCGGGCGAGGCGATCGGTCCGATCTCCTTGCGTACATGGCTGCGCAGTTCGGTGTGGAGTTCGTCCGAACCCGCCTCGCCCGCGTTGAGTGTGACGTAGCAATAGATGCCCTGTCCCTTGATGTCGTGCGGGCATCCGACCACCGCGGCTTCTGCGACCTTGGCATGGCTGACCAGCGCGCTTTCGACTTCGGCGGTGCCCATGCGGTGGCCCGAGACATTGATCACATCGTCGACCCGGCCCGTGATCCAGTAGTAGCCATCCTCGTCGCGGCGGCAGCCGTCTCCGGTAAAATATTTGCCGCGGTAGGTGCTAAAATAGGTCTGCTCGAAGCGTTCGTGATCGCCATAGACCGTGCGCGCCTGACCGGGCCAGCTATGCGTGATGCACAAATTGCCCTCGGCCGCGCCGTCGAGCACCGCGCCCTCATTGTCGACCAATTGTGGCCGAACGCCGAAGAACGGCCTGCCCGCGCTGCCCGGCTTCATGTCGTGGGCCGATGGCAGGGTGGTGATCATCACGCCGCCAGTTTCGGTCTGCCACCAGGTGTCGACGATGGGGCAGCGTTTTTCGCCGACGACGTCGAAGTACCATCGCCAGGCTTCCGGGTTGATCGGCTCGCCCACCGTGCCGAGCAGGCGCAAAGACGACCGGTCGTGGCGGGTCACGAAATCGTCGCCCTCGCGCATCAATGCGCGAATGGCGGTGGGCGCGGTGTAGAGAATATTGACCTTGTGCCTGTCGACCACATCCCAGAAGCGGCCGTGGTCCGGATAGCTCGGCACGCCTTCGAAAACGACCTGCGTAGCGCCGTTCAACAGCGGGCCGTAGGCAATGTAGCTGTGGCCGGTGATCCAGCCGATGTCGGCGGTGCACCAGAACACTTCGCCGGGCTGGTAATCGAAGACATAGGCGAAGGTCGTCGCGGTCCACACACCATAGCCGCCGGTCGTGTGCACGACGCCCTTGGGCTTGCCGGTCGAACCCGAGGTATAGAGGATGAACAGCGGGTCTTCGGCATCCATCGGCTCGCACGGGCAGTCGGCACCGCTGGCGACCTCGTGATACCAGTGATCGCGGCCTGCGGTCATCGGAATGTCCGCGCCCGTATGGCGCACCACCAGCATGCCGTCGATCGGCGTATCGTGGTCGGGCTCGGCGATCGCTGCGTCGACATTCGCCTTGAGCGGTACGCGCTTGCCGCCGCGCAGGCCTTCGTCGGCAGTGACCACGAAGCGGCTGCCACACCCTTCGATCCGTCCGGCCAGCGCCTCGGGCGAGAACCCCCCGAAGACCACCGAGTGAACCGCGCCAATGCGTGCGCAGGCCAGCAGGGCAAGGACCCCTTCGACGATCATCGGCATGTAGATGGTAACGCGGTCGCCCCGTGTTACTCCGATCGCCTTGAGCGCGTTGGCCATGGCAACGACTTCCGCGTGGAGCTGGTGATAGGTCAGCGTGCGACCGTCGGCTTGCGGGTCGTCGGGTTCGAAGATGATCGCAGTCTCGTCACCGCGCCGATCCAGATGGCGGTCCACTGCGTTGTGGCACAGGTTCAGTTTCCCATCGGCGAACCAGGCGATCTCCACCGGGTCGTAGGACCATTCTCCCGCCCTGGACGGCTCGTGGAACCAGTCCAGCCGCTTTGCCTGTTCGAGCCAGAAGCCGTCGCTGTCCTCGATCGACCGCTCGTACAGGCTGTCGAACTGTTCGAGCGTGCACCGGCTTGCTTCGGCATTGCCAAGGCGGCGGACAACATCGAGCATGGACTATCTCCCTTGTCTGCCGACCCGGATAGCAGCCCCGACACCATACGCGCTGTCAGACCAAGGTCTTACGACCATCTGCCGATTTATCTGTCCGGCCCGATGCGCGCATCATCCTCCTGATAATATCTGAGGGAGGCAAACATGGGTGGCAGCGCATTCGGAAAATTCATCCGCGCAGGACTTCTTGCCGGGACCTGCCTTGCGGCGGCACCGGCGGCAGCACAGGACGAGGATGTCGAGGCGCGGCTGGACCGGCTCGAAAGGCTGGTCACACAGCTGGTCGAGCGTCTTGATGCCAAGGACGGCGAATTGGATGCCCGCCAAGCCGAAACCGTGGTCCAGACGCAGCGGGCGCTGGCTGAAACCCGTGATCTTCATGAGCGCCAGGAAGCACTCGCGGCGCAGATCGACGAGTCGCAAAAGCAGGACGGCAAGGGCTTCCGGGTCGGCAACACGCGCGTCTCCTACGCCGGCTATGTGAAGCTCGATGCGATCACCCAGCGCACCAGTGCCGGGCAAGTGGGCTCAAGCAGTATCGTGCGCGATTTCCTCATCCCCGGCGCCATTCCGGTGGGCGGGGAGGCATCGGGCTGGGACACCGATTTCAACGCCCGCCAGAGCCGCCTCGTGTTCAAGACCGCGACCGATGTCGGGGGCGAGCATACGCTCGGCTCGCAGATCGAGCTCGACTTCATGGTCACTCCGGATGGCGATGAGCGGATTTCGAACAGCTACCAGCCGCGCCTGCGGCAAGCGTTCATCACTTATGACAATTGGCTGTTCGGCCAGGCATGGTCGACCTTCCAGAATGTCGGCGCATTGCCGGACAGCTTGGACTTCATCGGGACTACGCCGGGCACGGTGTTCGTCCGCCAGCCGATGATCCGCTATACCGCTGGCGGCTTTATGCTGGCGGCGGAGCAGCCCGAAACGACCGTGACTGCGAGCAATGGCGCGCGCGTGCTGCCCGGCGACGATACCATTCCGGACGTGGTGGCGCGCTACAATTTCACCGGCGACTGGGGCTCTCTTACCGCGGCAGGCATTCTCAGGAACCTGCGTATCGCAGACGATGATTTCGGGACGGGTTCGGACAGCGCGCTGGGCTATGGCCTGAGCGTCTCGGGCAGGGTCCAGCTGGGAGAGCGCGACGATTTCCGGTTCATGGGGACGGCAGGCGACGGGCTGGGGCGTTACATCGGCCTCAACATCGTCAACGATGCCGCGGTCGATGCCAATGGCGATCTCGACCCGATTTTCACCTATTCGGGCTTCGGCGCCTTCCGCCACCAATGGTCGGACCAGCTGCGTTCGAGTGTCGCGGGGTCCTATTTCAAGGCCGACAACCCGGTCCTGCTGACCTCGGGCGCGGTCACGGACGAAAGCTGGAACGTATTGGCAAACCTCATCTACTCGCCCGTGCGTCCGATCGATATCGGGATCGAGTACATGTATGCCGAGCGGACCACCGAAGACGGCCAGTCGGGCAATCTCCAGAAGGTCCAAGTCTCGACCAAATATTCGTTCTGAGGGGTATCCGCCTGCTAGACTTCCTGCTTCCGCTCCTGGTCACGCGCCCAGGCGGCGCAGTTCGGCGGTCGAGGTGCGGGAGACCGGCACCGGCGCGGTTGCCATCGGCAATCTGAACAGCGCGGTGGGCAATGGCGCGATCGCGCTGGGCAACGCAGCCTCCGCCAATGGCGCGGGCGCGGTCGCGATCGGCAATGGCGCGGTTGCGACGATGGACGGACAGGTGGCCCTGGGCGGCAGCGACAGTACCTATACTTTCGCCGGGCTGAACTCGGCCGAAAGCGCTGCCCGCCAGTCCGGGCCGGTGTCGCTGGTGACCACCGCTGCCGCGGGCAATTTGGGCGTCAGCACGCTCGATATCGGCTTGCTGCAAAGCACGGCCGGGCGGATCGGTTCGCTCGAAGGGCGGGTCGATACGCTGTTCGACCTGGCCGCCGTCGAGCGGCGCGAGACCAACCGCGGGATCGCCGCAGCGGTGGCGCTGACCCCGGCGCCGATGCCCTCCGAAGTGGGCCGGGTCAGCTATGCGGCCAACGCCTCGGTCTATCGCGGAGAGCTGGCCTGGGCGCATCGGTGGCGGCGCGGGTCAATTCGGACACGCCGCTCGCGGTCACGATGGGCGTTTCCTACAGCGGCGGCAAGAATACCGCCGCGCGGGTCGGCGTGGCGGGCGAGTTCTGATCGCTTGACCTCGGGGAGGGGCGGGCGGCTTGGGACCGGCGATGCGCCGGTCTCAAGACGCTTGCCACCGAACTGTCGCTAATCCAGCATAGGGGCCGGGCACGGGCTTGGTACCAGCGCAGCGTGTTGCCCGGGGCTTGCGAGGAGAAGCGAAGTGCAGATCAATCGTCGAGGATTCATGGGCGCGACCGGCGCGGCCTTCAGCGGATTGCTGCTGAACGGGTGCGCGGGCCGGACCGGCTCGGCGATGACGGCGCCCGCCGCTTTTGCAGATTACGGGCCGCTAGTGACCGATCCGGCGGGAATGCTCGACCTGCCCCGCGGGTTTACCTACCGGCTGCTGTCGAGCCTGGGCGATGCCATGGCCGATGGCGGGACGGTACCCGACAAGGCGGATGGCATGGGCTGCCTGCCGCTTGGCGGCGATGAGATCGTCCTTATCCGCAACCATGAACTCGTCCCGGGCGATGATGCGGGCGGCCCGCTCGCCCATGGCTATGGCACGCGCAACGGATCGATCGTTCCCGGCGGCACGACCAATCTGGTGCTCGATGCGCGCACGCTCGACGTGAAGCGCGAATTCCGCACGCTGGCGGGCACGATCCGCAATTGTTCGGGGGGAATTACCCCATGGGGCAGCTGGCTGACCTGCGAGGAAGCGCCGACCGGCCCGGGACAGCGCTATGGCGACGGGCTCGCGCTCGACCATGGCTGGGTGTTCGAAGTCCCGGCAGCTGCGACGGGGCTGGTCGACGCGGTGCCGCTGAAGGCGATGGGCCGGTTCAACCACGAAGCCGCCTGCGTCGATCCGGCAACGGGCGTCATCTATCTGACCGAGGATCGCGGCGACAGCGTGCTTTATCGGTTTATTCCCAAGACGCCCGGACGGCTGCACGACGGCGGACAGCTGCAGGCCATGGTCGTCGATGGCCTTGCGGATACGCGCAATTGGTCGGCGCTCGATATGCCCGTCGGGGCGGGCTATCCGGTGCGCTGGATCGATTGCGACGATGTCGAAGCGCCCGCGGATGATTTGCGCCACCGCTCGGCCGCGCAAGGCGCCGCGCTGATCGCCCGGGGCGAGGGTATCCACATGGGCATGGATGAACTGTTCATCTGCTCGACCAATGGCGGGCAGCGCAAGCTCGGCCAGATCTTCAAGCTCGTCCCGGGGCGGGGCGGAAGCCATGACACGATCGAACTGTTCTTCGAGAGCGAGAGCGAGGACCAGTTCAACTACGGCGACAACCTCACCGTCGGCCCCAACGGCCACCTGATCGTCTGCGAAGACCAATATACCGATGTCGTCGACAACCATCTGCGCGGCATCACGCCCGATGGCCGGGCCTATACGTTCGGCCGCCTGCGGATGCAGACCGAACTGGCTGGCGGGTGTTTTTCGCCCGATGGCAAATGGTTCTTCGTCAACGCCTATTCGCCCACCCGCACGCTGGCGATCACGGGGCCTTGGGCCGTTTGAGCGGTAGCGAAGAGGGCTGAGATACTGTTGTCGGCACCGGAAACAGCAAGCTAGCCGTCTTCCGCAGCCTCGAGTGCGGCGCCGGCGGCCAGCCATTTCTCCTCGGTCGCGGCCAGCGTGTCGGCGGTCTCGGCGCGCGCGGTCAGCAGGTCCTGCATCTTCGCGCCGTCCTGCGTGTGGTCGAGGATCAGCCGGTCGAGCTTTTCCAGCTCGGCGGTGAGCCGCGCCATCGCCTCTTCCGCCTTGGTCAGATCCGCCTTGGCCGAGCGCGCCTGCGCCGCCGTGTCCGCGCCATTGGACCCGCGTTTCTTGCCCGCCCCGCCGCGGCGGTTTTCCTTCGGTTTGCGGCCGAGGACGAAGTCGATGTAATCCTGCATGCTGCCGGCATATTCGCGCGCCGTGCCTTCATCGACCAGCACCAGCCGGTCGGCGGTCAGTTCGACCATGTGGCGATCATGGCTGATCAGGATGACCGCGCCCGAATAGTCGTTGAGCGCCTGGATCAGCGCCTCGCGCGCATCGACATCGAGATGGTTGGTCGGTTCGTCGAGGATCAGGAGGTGCGGCGCATCGCGCGTGATCAGCGCTAGTGCCAGCCGCGCCCGTTCCCCGCCGGACAATTTGTCCACGCGGGTCTGCGCGCGCGAACCCGAAAAGCCGAAACGGCCCAACTGCGCGCGTACTGCGCCCTGCGCCGCGCCTTCCATCGCCCGGTTCATGAGGTCGAGCGGCGTGTCTTCGCCGGCCAGTTCCTCGACCTGATACTGCGTGAAATAGCCCACTTTCAGCCGCCCGGGCGCGTTGACCTCGCCCTCTGCGGGCGCAAGTTGCGATGCGAGGAGCCGCGCCAGCGTGGTCTTGCCATTGCCGTTGCGGCCCAGCAGCGCGATGCGGTCGTCCGCCTCGATGCGGAAATTGAGCCGCCGCAGGATGGGCGGCGCTTCCCCATAGCCGACCGCAGCCTGCTCGAGCGTGATCATCGGCGAACGCAGCTCTTCCGGGTCGGGAAAGTCGAAGCTCAGCGAGGGGTCTTCCATCAACGCTGCGATCGGCTGCATCCGCGCCAGCATCTTGGCGCGCGATTGCGCCTGCTTGGCGGTGGAGGCACGCGCGCTGTTGCGCGCGACGTAATCCTGCAGCCGCGCGCGCTGCGCATCCTGCGAGGCCTTTGCCGCCGCCAGTTGCGCGGCGCGTTCGGCGCGCTGCTTCTCGAACGCATCGTAGCCGCCCGAGTACAGCGTCAGCTGGCCGCCCTGCAGGTGCAGGATGTGATCGACCACCTTGTTGAGCAGGTCGCGTTCATGGCTGATGACCACCAAAGTTGCGGGATAGGAGCGGAGGAAATTCTCGAGCCACAGCGTCGCTTCCAGATCGAGGTGGTTGGACGGTTCGTCGAGCAGCAGGATCTCGGGCTCGGAAAACAGCAGCGCGCCGAGCGCGATGCGCATTTTCCACCCGCCGGAAAAGCTTTCGACCGGGCGCTGCTGCATCTCTTCGTCGAAGCCCAGACCGTTGAGGATCTTGGCTGCGCGGGCAGGCGCGCTGTAGGCATCGATTGCCAGCAGGCGGTCATGCACATCGCCCATCCGGTCCATGTCGGTGCAGGTTTCCAGCTCGGCCAGCAGTTCGGCGCGTTCGGAGGCCGACGCCAGCACGACTTCCTCGGGCGTCATTGTGCCGCTGGGCGCTTCCTGCGCGATATAGCCGATCCGCGCGCGCGACGGCTTGGTAATGTCCCCGTCATCGGGTTCGATTTCGCCGATCAGCGCCTTCATCAGCGTCGACTTGCCCGCGCCATTGCGGCCGATCAGCCCGACGCGCGCGCCCACCGGCACCGTCGCACTGGCGCGTTCGAGAATGGTCCGGCCGCCAAGCCGCACTGTGACACCGTCGATGGTAAGCATGCGCGGCCCCTTAACAGCCAATTGCGCTGTGCCCAAAGGAAATAGGGGGCGGGGAGTATGCAGCCCGCGCCCGGTGCGCTAGCGCGGGGAAATGGAGATGCAAGATCTGTTGCAGCGCTATTTCGGCACACCCGATCTGGCCAAGGTCGACCCGGTCGCATTGCCCGCCGGGATCGATCGCATGCGCGTCGATTTCGGGCTCGAGCGCGACAGCGGTCGCCGCTTTGCGCTGTGGACGCTGCTCTATATGCTCGACGCCGCTCCCGATCTGGATGTCGCGTTCGGGGACCCGGCCGAGCGCGAGGCGGCGCGCAATATCATGGATATGATCGCCAGCGCCTCACCACCCTGACGCGGGGATCAGGCGATGCGCCTAGCCGGATTGGACGCGCTGCTTTTCCAGTTTCCGGTAGATCGTCGACGGGTTCACGGCCAACTCCTTGGCGGCGCGGGTGACATTGCCTCCGTGTCGCTTCAGTGCCGCCTCGATCGCGAGGTGCTCGATCTGGGCCAGGGTCATGCCGTCGAAGGCCAGTTCGGTCTGCGGGATGACCGGTGACGGCGCGGGCGTGCCCGAAGGCTCGGTGAAGGCAGGCTCGAACGAGGGGGGCGGCAAGGTTTCGGGCATTGCAGCCGGGCCGCTGGGAATCGAGATGTCGATCTCGTCGCCTTCGCCGATCACCACCGACCGCCGCAGGGCGTTCTGGAGCTCGCGCACATTGCCAGGCCAGGAATGGGCGCGAATTTTCGCCCGGCTCGCTGCACTCAGCTGAAGCCCGGGGCGGCGTTCTTCCTGCGCGATCGATTCGGTCAGCCGGTCGGCCAGCAGGACGATGTCGTCGCCGCGCTCTCGTAGCGGAGGCAGGTGGATCGGGATGACGTTGAGGCGATAGAGCAGGTCCTCGCGAAAGCGCCCCTCGGCGACTTCGCGCAAGGGATCGCGATTGGTGGCGCAGACGATGCGGACATCGACCGGTTCGGCCTGGGCCGATCCGACCCGCTGGATCATCCCGGTCTGGATGAACCGCAGCAGCTTGACCTGGAGCTTGAGCTCCATTTCGCAAATCTCGTCGAGGAACAGCGTTCCGCCATCGGCGGCCTTGGCGGCGCCGATCCGGTTCTCGATCGCTCCGGTGAAGGCGCCTTTGACATGGCCGAACAGTTCGCTCTCGAGCAGGTTTTCGGGGATGGCACCGCAATTGATCGCGACGAAAGCCTTGTTCCGGCGGCGCGATTCCGCGTGCAGCGCCTCGGCGGTCACTTCCTTGCCCGTCCCGCTTTCGCCGGTGACGAAGACGCTCGCGCGCGAATCGGCGACCTGTTCGATCGTGCGGAACACGGCGCGCATGACGGGCGACTGGCCGATAAAGCCATGGAAGCGGGTTCCGTCCTCGACCGGCTTGATGACGGCCTTGGCCGGCGCGGTTTTCGATTGTTCGACCGCGGCCCGGATCGTCGCCAGCAGGCGGGTCCCCGCAACCGGCTTGACGAGGAAATCGAAGGCGCCGAGCCGCATGGCGGCGATCGCGCGCGACAGCGAACCATCGGCAGTGATGACGACAAAGGCGGGTGACGTCTCGTCGCGTTGCTCGAGCAGCGAGAGACCATCCCCGTCGGGCAGCTGCAGGTCGAGCAGTGCAGCCGAAAACCGCGTGTTCGCCAGCGCATCGCGCGCTTCGGCAAGTGTGGCGGCAAGCGCCACTTCGTACCCCGCCTCTTCCAATTGGGCGGCAAAGCCGAGGGCGAGCGAGGCGCTGTCCTCGATGATCAGAATGGCGGGTTTCGACATACTTATCCCGTCAGTGCGAATTCGGCGCGCGAGCCATCGTCATTTGCGCCCACCCAGTTGAGCGCGCGGTGGTCGCCGAAATGGGTCATCGCGCCGGCCACCAGACCATGGGCGATATGGGCGAAGGGGCGGTGCGAGGCATATTCCACGCGCAATACGTCGCCTTCGTCATGGACGGTAACCTGCGGCGGCTGCGCATCGGGATAGAGGATCCTGACCTCTTCGTGGATGTGATCCCCGACATGCGACAGCAGTTCCTCTGCGCTGGCATAGCGGCCGACGATATCGCCATAGAGCACGGTGAAACGCTCGAAGAGATAGGCGCCGAACTGGTGGCACAGATCGGGAAATTCGGCCCCGGTCTCGCGCGAGGCGGCTTCGACCACGCGGACGGCTTCCTGCCACGGATATTGGCCAACGCGGGTATAGGCACCGCCATGCGGCAGGCCGGCATCGGCCAACACCTTCTCGGCGAGTTCGGGCCCGCCGGCGCGGTCGAGAAAACCGACCAGTTCCGAAAAGATGATGCCTTTCACCGTAATCTCCGAATGCTGTGCTGCGATGTGAGTGCATCGATGCAAAGGCCGTGCCGGAATGAGGACAGGCGTATCGGGCGATGACGGCGTCATGATTGCCGTAATATGCAGCATTCCCTTGCAATTTGCAAAAGTCACTCTCGCATATTGCAACGATGCTTTGGCGATCTGGCTGTTCTGGAGGGTTCGCGATGCAGCGCATCGCTTGATGCTCGCGGCGCTTTGCGCTGTGCCGAGTGCATGACAGCCTCTTGGCTGACTGGGTAATCCGAAAGATTTGGTGGCCCGCACTGCGCTTGCAGTGCGGGCGACCCGGGGGAAGCTATTCGACGTTGATGCTGACACTGTTGCCGATAGCGGCCGCGGTCGCGGCGGCGTTCGTGCTGGCCGCAATGTTGGCAGTGACCTTGGCGATCTGACCGGCGCCGTTCCACTGGTTCAGCGAGCTGGAAACATTGCCGGCAATGCCGCTGTCGAGGCTGGTCAGGGCGTAGCTGTTGCCGATCGACGCCGCAGTCGCGGTGTAATCGACGGTGGATGCTATCATGCCCGTCAGATCGGCGATCATCGTACCGGAATTGCTCTGGGTTGCGGTCAGCTTGCTGCCGCCGGGCAATTCTACGGCCAGGGAATTGCCGATCGATGCTGCCGTGCTCGTGGCCTCGGCGACCATGTTCTGGATGGTAACCAGATTCGAAGTCTGACCGCCAAGATTGTTCTGGTCGATCGCCAGGTCGAGGAGCGCGCCGTCGGCGTTGAACGATCCGGTGTTCCCGATCGAAGCGGCGGTTTCCGTCACTTCGCTGACGGCGTTATAGACGGTCGCAACCGAACTGGTGCCGTAGCCTTGATTGATCTGGGCCAGATCCGCCACGACATTCGCAGCCGCATCGAGCGCATAGCTGTTGCCGATGCTCGCCGCGGTTGCATTCACGCTGGCAACCGAGTTTGCCGTAGCGCTGAGGATTGAATCCTGAGTGGCGGAATTGGACTGGTCCGTGACATAATCGGCGGTGCGGGCCGTGGTGCCGACGAGACTTTCGAACGCGCTGACCAGTTCCGGGCCGCCAAGCGTCTCGAGGGCAGTCAGGATGGATCCGTCGAGCAGCTGGAAGTTGGTCCCGCCGGTCGAGCCTTCGAGCAGGCCGAGATAGACGTCGAGCAGCTCGCCGCCGCCAACTTCGACGACGGCATCGAGAACCGACTGGTCACCGAGGAGCGCGCCCGTCGAAAGATCGACATCGACTGCAACCAGCGGGTCGGGTTCGACCGGCAGCGAGACCTGTGCGGTTGCAGGGGCTGCGGCCATGGCGAGCAGGCCCGCCGTAGTCATCAGGTAAAACTTCGTCATTTTCAGTCTCCTTCAAATTGAGTTTGCGGGCTCGCCGCTTGTTCTACGGCGTAGCTCACCGATTGAACGTTGGTTGGACAGCGGGGCGCGTCGGCGCCCCTTTGTTCGCGCATCAGGTCAATCACCGCCTTTTCGATGATCGCCCTGATCGCTCCATGCACCGGCTCCTGGCGGCGGCGTCCGACGCCGAGATCCAGGGTGGTATTGCCGATGAATTCGAAGATTCCGGCGCGGATTTCGCGGCCGCGGATCTGTTTCTGCAGGCTGGCGACGTTGACGACACGCAGGCTGCGCGCATCGATCAGGCGCAGGTCCACACCGACCGACATGACATAGGAACGGGCTCCGCCGCCCACCGGCCCGATCGAGGCTTCGGCCACGTCGCTGCGAATATTGAAATCGAGTTCGGTGATGCCGCCCAGGACGATCAGATCGGCCTCCGCGATCGACCCGGAATAGATCCGGCGATAGTCGTCGGTCGGCTGGCCGTCAGGGCCGAGCAGCTTGCTGTTGGCGTAATCGAGTTCCTGCAAGGCAATCCGCAGGTCCAGTCTTTCGGCAAGCGGGAAGCCTGCCTTGGCCAGCGCGGAAATCACCATGAGCGCAGCCCCTTGGGGAGCGACCGAGCCGTTCAGCCCGTCAAGCCGACCGGTGTAATCGGCAACTTCCCCCACTGCGATCCGCGGCTGTGCAATGGCGCTTGTGTGCGAAGCCATGCAGCGCAGAATGCCCGAATAGGCGGTGTCACCATCGGTAACGCGCGCGCCGCTGAGGGGCGTGATCCGCTGGGGCGGCGTGTCGGCAAAGCTTGCGCATCCCCCCAGGGTCAGGCCGGTCGCTGCCAGAGCGATAGCCCGATGAACGAGTTTCTTTCCCCCGATCATAACCTTACCCTCCCTGTCCGAGCGAGGCAGGGCTGGCCGCGACAACGGCCTTCTGATTGCCCGAGCTGGCTTGACGCGCGTTCACGACAACCGTGTTGTTACTGCCGTGAACCGTGACGTTGACCATGTTGGCGATCGCAATCGCGCGGCTATCCTGGCGATGCCGCCGAGCGGGATTGTCCATCAGCCTGCTGCCCTGTGAGGCGGAGCCCGAGATGATGACGCGGTTGTGGTTGGCATCGCGCTCGAAGGACATCGGCGCGCTCTGCGGGCGGCCGGTGTCGGATGCCTGCGCGCCTGCCAGAGCTGCTGCGTTTGCGAGAACTAGAAGTAGCATGTGTTGTCCCCATTCGAAGTGTTCGGGACTTTGCTTTTCACGACCCGTGCCAAAATCTAAAAAGATTTAGAAACAACGGTTTAATGGCAGCGCCTCGGCGGCCGACTGCATTCCGCACCTCCAGCTTTGCAAAATGCGGCAGGCACGCACTGCAGATTGCGAAACGCGCATCGTGCCAACCGCCGAAACTGTAGCCCGTCGGAGAAGCTGTCAGATTATCAGTATCTTGCCGTGACCGGCGCGGGGTGCCGGTTCCATGCCCCCCTTGTTCGATGAGCTCCGCGCCGATCGCAGCCGGGTGCGCGCCGCGCTTGGCGCTTTGCGTCGCCCCCAAAAGGAAACCGCCCCGCCCCCATCCGCATAGCGGAGGGAACGAGGCGGCCCTGCGGCGCCTGGGGTCGCAATTCAGGCGCCGGCAGCCATGGCCGGTTGCACACCGGCTTTCTTTCGGAGGGGTTCGGCACGGCGCACGACCGCCTGCCAACCCGCAATAATTTCATCGTGCTGCTGCCGGACCCCGGCGCGGGCAGTGCGGCCCATCTCGACCAGGTCCGCGGCCTTCAGCCGGATGATCGCGCAGGCGATCTCGGCGGCATTGCGCATTGGTGCGGCAACCCCGCCGCCGCTGCGAACCTGTTCGGGCAGGCCGTCGATATCGGCGACCAGCACCGGGCGGCCCGCCATGCGGGCTTCGGTTGCGACCAGGCCAGAGGCTTCGTAGCGCGACGGAACGACCACCGCGGAACAGGCCGCAAGCCGAGCGTCGATCGCATTGGTGGCAGGTAGCAGCCGGACGTTGTCACGCTCACTGGCGAGTTCCACCAGCCGTTTCACTTCGGGGCCCGAACCGGCCAGCGTCAGCGTGACCTCGTCGGCACGGAAAGAGCCCATGGCTTCGATCAGTGCGGCGAAGTTCTTCTCCGGGGCCAGCCGCCCATAGGCGAGCAGGCGAAGCGGGCCGCCGCGCGGCTCGAGATCGGGAACCTTGTACAGATCTTCGCGGCCGCTCCACGGATGGATCGTGTGCAGCTTTCTAGAAGGAACGCCTGCCTCGGCAAGCCACCGGCGCTGCGCGCCCGACATGGCAATCACTTCATCGACCGGCCGTGCGGCAGTCTGCAGCAGCGTGCGGAACCGCCCCGGGGAGGACACCGCCTCCGCTTCGAAAGCGCGAGAGTAGGAATATTCGACCTGAATAATCCGGGCATGCGGGTTCTTGAGCCTGAGCGCCGCCAGATAGGGCAGCCGGCCCCATGAGGGCGCCACATGGATGACGATGAGATCGCTATCGAGCCGCACGGCGCCGGCCGGTCCGCGGCCCATGCGGATGGTTCGCGACTCGGCCTCGCGCATCATGCGCGGGTCGTCAAACAACGATAGCGCGCGGGCGACCCCGCCCGTGCCGACATCGTCGAGGAGATGGGTAATCCGGATCATGCCGTCGCCTTGAGATAGGGGCGCGCGAGGCGGCGGAAGCGTTCGGGGCCGGTCAGCCGGGCGAGCTTGATAGCGCCCCAGGTCACCGTCGATTTGACCGGCTCCTCGAGAAAGATCCGCGGGGCAAGGCTGGCGGCGCGGCTGATCAGATCGTTGGCCAGATCCGCATTGCCGAGCTGGACCGACCGGCGCGCAAGGTAGCGCAGCTGGTAAGCGCGGGCCGCGTCGCCGTGTTCCGCCACCAGTTCGGGAGCATTGTCACGGGCGATGTCGAGCATGCGCGACCAGCTGAGGTACTGCTTGACGACATTGGCGGAAAGCGCGCCGCCAATGATCCGGCAATCGGTCAGCAGCCCTTCGATGCCTTCGAAACTGACCCCATGCAGCGAGGCAAGGCGCACCCACAGCTCGATATCTTCCGACTGGCGGAAACTTTCGTCGAACCAGCAGGTTCGGGTCCGCTCCTGCGGGTGCGGAAATGCCGCGCGGTCGAGTGCTGTCCGGCGCAGAACCGGGGCGCTGCAATTGCCTATCGGATTGCGGCACAGAATGTCGCCGGCGGCGACATCGGTCAGCTTGGGCCGCATCGCGGCCGAGATGACCGCGCCGTGCTCGTCGATCATCCGCGAGCCGGCAAAGCTCACCCCGATATGCGGGTTCGCCTGCAGATGGACGAAGTGCAGCTTCAGCTTGTCCTCGTGCCAGCGGTCATCGGGATCGAGCAGCGCGATATAGGGCGCCTGCGCTTCGGCGATGCCGGTATTGCGCGCGCCGGCGAGGCCGCGATTTTCCTGCGAAACGATGCGGATACGCGGATCGTCGAAGCTGCGCGCCAGATCCATCGACCCGTCCTGCCCACCGTCGTCAACGACGATCAGTTCGAAGGCCTCGAAGGTCTGGTCGAGGACCGACTCAATGGCTTCCGCGATATAGGCCTCGACATTGTAGACGGGCATTACGACAGACATGCGGGGGGCGGTCATGGCTGGTCTCCTTGAAGCTGGATCAGGCGACAATCGCGCCGCGAGTGCGGGCCCGGACTGCGCTGCCTGCCAGCGCGGCGTCGGCTGCGCTCGGCGGGTACTCGGCGAACGTCTTTTTGCATGCCGCGCAGCACATGGCCGCGTGCCTTCGCTACGCCTGGATTGCGCGCGGAGACGCCTTGGTCGGTCTGCGAGGCGGCGAATGGGTGAAGGGAAGGGCGAAAGGAAGGGATGGGGGCCTCGGCGTATGGTTACCGAGAATTATTCAAGGTCCGTGCCAAACCCAAAAATCACGCAATTCCGCGGTTCTGGAGCGTCGCTCAAGAACAGTTTCGCAATTTGCGAGGATGCGACTTGCAAATTGCATGAGTGACCACTGCAAATTGCGAAACGCCACAATTAACAAGCGTCATCGTCTTGCGGGCCAGAAAAACATCTTCAATCCAGATGGACGGAGCGTCTTTGCATGACGTTCGCCGCTGCGGGGACAACCAATTCCACGGACTCTCCATGCTCGCAGTGTTCGGCGGGCGCGGCGCCTACCGATCCCTCGCGATCAACGCTTGGTAGAGGTCGTCGACTGCAAGCAGGCAGGCGGCGACCGCTTCGCGGAAGGCTTCGATCGAAGCTTCGCCCTTGCCCCGGGCCTCGCGGTAACGCGCCAGCTCTTCGACGATCCCGACCGCCCCGATATTGAGCGACACCCCGGTCAGCGCATGCGCCGCGCGGGACAGGCCTTCCTCGTCATCGGCCTCGACCGCGGTGAGCACTTCGCCCGCATATTTGGTGATGTCCTTCTTCGCGGCATCGCGCATCCGATCGCGATAGGCGTCGGGCAGATCGGTGAAGGTCCGGCGGAAGAGGTCGTGATCGAACCGCGCCTGGTTCTGGCGAACGTCGCGGCCCGAGATCAGCGCGGTGCGGATGGCGGTTTCAAGCGCTTCCTTCTTGACCGGCTTCGCCATGCAGGCGGTCATCCCCGCCGACAGCAACCGTTCGCGTTCCGATTGCAGACTATGCGCGGTCACTCCGATGATCGGGGTGCGTGCGGCCGGCCCGCTGAGCCCGCGGATCGCCTGCGTGGCCTGCTCCCCATTCATGATCGGCATCATCACATCCATCAGGACGAGATCGAAACTCTGGCGCCTGATCGCCTCGACCGCGGCGGCGCCGTTTTCAACCGAGGTGACGATGCAGCCCAGATCGGCAAGCATGCGCTCTGCGACATAGCGATTGCTCTCGGTATCCTCGGCCAGCAGAATACGCGGCTGGTCGGGCAGCGCCGAGGCGGTCTCCGGCGTAGGCGTGCCAACCCCGCTGGCATAGGCGACCGGTTCCGCCTCGCCATCCGATGCCGCTTCCTCGATCAGCCGGGAGGCGAGTTCGCCGAGCTGCTCGGCCGCCTCGCGCGCGACCGACAGATCTTTCTCGCCGTCCATGCGGACCTTCGAGCGCAGCAATTCGAGCCCGCCGCTCAACGCTGCCAGCGGAGTGCGGATGGCATGCGCCATCTCGGAAATGAACCGGTTGCGCGCGCTGAGCGCCTCTTCCACCCGATCCTTCGCACCGGCTAGCTCCAGCTGGAGGTGCGCAAGCTCGCGCACCCTTCGCTCGGCTCGCAATTGCAGCGCCCGCACACCGCGCTCGTTCTGGCGCTCCTCGGTGATGTCGCGCATCGTCGCCATCAGATGGCCGGGACGATCCTCGGTGCCGGTCTCGCGCGTGATCGACCATCTGAGCCAGCGGGTCTCCCCCGTGTCCTGCCGGACGATGCGATGTTCATAGGCATGCGCCACCCCCGGCTCGGCCTCGCTGAAGAACGCCAGCCCCACACGCATGATCCGGTCGCGATCGAGCGGATGGAGCGTCGCGGCGAGCTTCTCGATCGTGGGCTCCTCGCCATCGGCCAGGCCCAGGATCGGTCCGGCACTTTCGGACATTGTGAACCCACGCTCGCGTTCGCCATACAGCGTGGCCATCCGGATGGTCGACAGGGCGCCTAGCAGGAGCGCGCTTTCGATCTCGAGCTTTCGCGCCAGTTCGCTCTGGCGCAGGCTGAGGTCCTGATTGGCGCGGAACAGCTCCTTCATCCGCTTTTCGAGCGCGGCTTCGGCACCCCTTAGCGCACGCTCGCTACGCTCCAGCCGCGTGGCAAGGATCTCGGCGCGGCGCTCGACGGGGATGTCGTCCATCTTATCCATCGGCGACCTCGTCGAGGATGCGGGGGAGCATGTCGAGCAAATCCGCTTCGCTGGCCATCATGTGCTTGCCGTGGCGCGCGCTCTCCGCCGCTTCGGCGAGCTGGATGCTCCGTTGGGCACCGCTTTGGGCGATGAATTTCGCATCATCGCTGACCACGATATCGGCGGTGGCTCCGGCATCGTCCGCAACCGGGTCGAGAACGGCGAACCCCTCCGCATGCGCGATGACTTCGACGCGCACGGCCAGCGAAGCGCGCGCCAGCCTGATCGCGATGGTGCCGGGGGCGGGGGCTTGTTCTTCGTCAGGTCCGGCGGACTGCAGGGGCAGCGTCAGCGTCATCCGCGTTCCGCCGCTTGCCGCACTTCCGGCGGCGACCGTGCCGCCCATCTGCTGCGCGAGATCGCGCGTGATCGACAGGCCCAGGCCGCTGCCCGAGGACCGGCCGAGCGTGTCGGGCGCGCTGCCGGAGAATGGCTCGAAGATCGTCTTCATCCGCTCGGGATCGATCCCGCCCCCGGTATCCTCGAAGCAGAAGGTCCACAGATCGGACCCGGGTTCGGGCGCGCTGAACGACAGGGTCACCTTGCCGATGGGCGTAAACTTGATCGCATTGGAAACGAAATTGGCGAGCACCTGCTGGATACGCGCCGGCTGGCCGCACGCCCGGCCCTCGGAACCCGCCAGCACATCGATGGCAAGGCCCTTGCGGCGGGCCAGCGGGCGAAACAGCTCGGCCACGCGCTCGACCAGCGCGGCGGGGCTGAACTCCTCGTCCTGCGAGACCGATTGTTCGCGTTCGGAGCGGGTCCGCTGGAGCGTCGCATCGAGCGTCTTGAGCAGCGCCTCGGATGAATCCTCCACCAGCGTGAGCGCGCGGCTGCGCTCGCTTTCGGACCGTTCGCGGCGGATCTGGTCGATCAGCCCGAGAATACCCGAAATCGGCGTGCGGATTTCGTGCGAGATGACCGCGAGGATGTCGGTTTTGGATCGCGCTTCGGCGCGGGCCTCGTCGCGCGCGCGCAACAGCGCCTCGGCGGTCTTCTTCTGCTCGGTAATATCCTGTGCGATCCCGTAGAAGCCAGCCAGCTCTTGCGTATTGTCGGCATCCTGGAACACCGCCGTCCCGCGCACGACGATCGGCAGGCGGTCTCCCTCGGCACCGATTGCCAGCGTTTCGAAGGAAAATTCGCTGCGCGCTTCGATCGCCGCGGCGATTTCGCCCATGGTTTCTTCGCGTTTGCTCTCATCGATCAGCGCGGCAAGGCCGTCCAGCGGGATGGTTGGCGTCTCCACGCCCAGCTTTTCCCGCAGCCAGCCCGAAAGCGACAGTTCCATCGTGTGCGGATCGAGTGCGAAATGCCCCGCCTGCGCGCTCGATTGCGCCAGTTCGAGATAGAGCAGGTTTTCCTCGATCGCGCGCTGCGCGGTGTGCTTTTCGGTAATGTCATGCCCGATATAGGCCGTCCCGAAGGGCGCGCCGAGATGATCCTCGAGCGAGATCAGGATTTCTTCGAGCCAGACTTCGCGCCCGTCGGCCAGCTTGCGCGCGATGATCCGCGGCTGCGGTCCGGGTCCGGCGGGATGGCCGGTCGCAGGCGCGGACTCGGCCGACAGCCCCCATTCGCTCAGCAGCTTGACCAGTTCCTTTTCGCCGAACAGGTCGAGCGCGCCCTTGCTCGCCCGGATCAGCTGTCCCTGGTCGTCGAACAGCACCATCGCATAGCGTTCCGCCGCATTGACCAGCACGTCGAACGAATGCTGCTCGCGCGAGCGCGCCGTGGCCAGCCGGTCTTCCATCTTTTCGAAGGCGTGCTCGAGCTGGCGGATCTCGTCCTTGGTCCCCGCATCCAGCGCCACGCCTTCGGTGGCCGAGACTCGGTCGATCCGCGTCGCAAGCCGGGCGATCCGCGAGGCGACGGTCCGGTGGAAGATCGCCGACAGCACGAGGCCGAGCGCAAGCGCCCCGGTCAGCGCGATAAGGATGACCCGCTGCGCCAGCGACCATGCGCGCGCGCTCAACGCCTGTTCGGGCAGCACGGTCAGCACATACCAGTCGGGGGCCTGCAACTCGCGCGCCGAGACATAGGCATCGAGCGGCTGCGCGAAGACCGTCTGGTCGTCGATCCCCGTGTTCACATAATCCCAAATGGCGCGCAGCAGGGGTTCTTCCGAAGTCGCGAGGTCGACATTCGCCGCGAGCCGCCGACTGTCGTCCCCGGCCACGCCCGAATGGTGGATCAGCTTGCCGTCCCGACTGACGATGATGGTGAAGGCGTCCTCGGGCGGGGGTGTCAGGCGCCGGGTGAACTGGTCCAGCGGGATGCTGATACCCCAGGCGCCGACATGCCGATCATCGACGCGGATGGGCAGCATGCACCCAGTGGTCCAATTGTCGCCCGTCTCGTCATACAGCGGGCGTTGCAGGCTGGTGCAGCGCAGCACCCCGGCGGGATTTTCTGCCGGCGAGGTAATCCGGCTGAATTCAGCGTCCTGGAAATCGAATTCGGCCGGGGCTGTGCGATAGAAGGACAATTCGTCGGGGCGCTGCGGCGCATAGATCAGCAGGTCGTTGGCGGGCGAGAAGAAATAGAGGCTTTCGACATCGCTCGGCAGGCCATTGGTCATCTGCCGCAGCGTGTCGAATGCGGCGAGGATGATCGCGCGGCGGTCGTCGTCCGGTTCGGGCGGGGCGAGAAAGCCGCCGATGCCGCGCAGCTGGATCGCTCCTGCGGATGCGCGGCCTTCCCACAAATCGTCACGGCTATGGAAAGTCCCGTCTGCCGCAGGCGCGAAGATATCGCCGAGCGTAGTCGGGCTGCGCTGCTCCAGCTTGCGCGCCATGGTGGCGACCGCCTTCTCCTCGGTCTCGGCGATCAGCGAGATCTCGCGGCGGAGCGTATCAGCAGCGGCGGCATTGGCGATGTCGAGTTCGCGCAGTGCATTGGCGCGATCGTCGTCGATGCTGCCGACATAGATGCTCCAGGCCATGGCACCGATGACCAGCGCGACGATCGGCAGCGCGATGAACAAGCCTCTGAGCGAGAGCGACATCGCTCGGGTTCTCGCCTATTCTTCCGCGCGGCACAACGCCGTTAAGAAACGCGCTGCGCACGGGCTCCGCCGGACACGTCCTCCCGAGCATCGGTGCTTGCCGCGCAGGGCGCGCGGAAGATCCTGCTGCGTGGAGGTACAGCCCTCCTACTGGTCGGACATGCCGACTCGGATATCGACGATCTCGAGCAGCAGCGGCGGCGTGTCCTTGTCGCCCAGATGGCTGAACAGCTTGAGGGTGAACGACCACGCTTCGCGCGGCGCCAACTGCTTCTGGGCAAGGAAGTCTTCGAGATAGGTCGCCAGCTGTTCGGCCATGCTGGCGGGCGTGGGCAAACCACCGTCACCGCTGCGCGCCAATTCGATCAAGGGGGTCGTTCCGACCGGTACGAAGAGCGAGCGCCAGTCGGCCGGTTCGGTTTCCTGTACCGACGGCGCGGTGGCCTGCGGCCTTGCGAAATAGAAGGACGCCAGCACGCGCTGCATGTCGGGCGTGGCGGGCTCGCCGACGGGGAAGTATATCCGTTCGAGCACCTTGCGCAGACGATCCTTGAGCGGACCGATTTCCGTGCCGAGGTCGATCCGCTGGGTGTAGGTGAACGCCGGAGACAAATAGCTGTTCGCGCGGACATCGGGGACATGCAGGATGAAGGGCTCGGTGGTCGTGCGGCCGAGAGACAGCATGCGGTTGCGCAAGATCGAAATGCCGCCCCAGCATCGCTGCTGGACCAGCAGGTTGAGATTGGGATCGAGCACTTCGTAGAAATCCCCCCGGCGCGTGCGGGGAACCGGCATGGACGTATCGACGACCGTTGCGGCCAGAATGCCGTGCCGGGTGGTGCGGTGGTCCTGTCCGAGTATGCGGGCTTGCGGCACCGAACTCGCCGCGCTTCTCAATGCCAGGTCATTGGCGGGCACCACCGTGACCACGGACCTGCCCGCCGGATGACGATGGCACCGGATCCGATAGCTGGCGCCCTTGCCCTGGCTGCGGCCCTCTTCAGTCCACTCCGGCCAGCTGGCAGCGACGGTGGCCGCCAAGCCGGCGAATATCTTCACCGCATTGTGAGTGATCTCCTTCGGCCCATCGGGCGGTGGCGCAGAATTCCATGAGCGCAGGGGCAGGATATCGGCCCACAGGGCTTCGTCGATCGCCTGGTATTGCGCCAGGTCGTAGGCCAGCTTTTCGCCTTGCGGGGGACCTTCATCGCCATGCGTCGGCGCATCGTCGTGGTGCGGTGCCGGGAAGCTGTCGTCCTGGTAGCGCGTATAGGTGATTTCGTCCTGCGTCGCTGCGTCGAAAGCGAATTTGACCACATAGTCGTAGTCCATGATCCGCTCGACCTGTTTCGGATCGACCTTGCCATCCTTCACCCGGGGCATGGCATCCTGTGACAGGATCTGGGGCGGTAGCGGGAACTGGCGGTTGGGAACCGGCATATCGACCTGTCCCAACGTGTTGCTGAAATCGAAATCGACGAAGGTCAGCCATTGCGAGGCCTTGTAGCCCACGCCGCCTTCGACGTCGTGAATATCGTATTCCATCGCCTGGGCGCGGAATTTGAGTTCGACCGGGAGACTGCTCGCTTCGTCTGGAGCCGTGTTGACCAGCACCGAGTTGAGCTTGTTGGGCCTGTCTGGCGCCGAGCACAGCGTGATCTTGCCAGCCGAAGCGGTGATGTTCGGTACGCGCACCACCAGAACCAGCTTTACCCCCGCCGCGAGCAACGGCGCCTCGATGAGATGGTCGAGGTAGAACGGCAACGGCTCCGCGTTGAGCTTCTGCGCCACTGAGAGGAAAGAGTCTTTCGGTTGGGGCTGATAGGTGCGCCCCTGCCATTCGAGCGTAACGCCTTCCACGAACACGCCCTCGGTCTTGCCATTGAGTTCGAGGAAATAGGCAAGTGCTCGCTCGACCAGGTTGCGGGCGGTGAGATTGGGGGCGAGCTTGGCAAGAGCGGAGCCGATGGTCTCGTCGGCCTCGGTCAGGATCGCGCGGCGGGCCAGCGGGACTTCGGCGCCAAGCCTCAGAAATTCCGGCTTCTTCTCGACCGCCTTGACCAGCGATTCCAGCGTCACCCCATCACCCGCCTTGTCCACGATAGTGGCAATGGTGTCGCCGGTCTCGACCTTGGGCTTCTCGCCGACGGGCACGGTGTAGCCGATAGTGAGCAGGCTTTCGACATGCTGGAGCAGGCGCGCGATCAGCAGCGACGGGGCATCGAAGCCTTGCGCCTGCTGCGCGAGCGTGCGCTTTTCCTCGGTCACGCGGCGCAATTGCTGGGAGAGCGCCAGCAGGAGTTTCGGAGCATATTCCGGCTCCGTGGCCACGCCCCTCGGCTGGCCTGCTTCGACATTGTACTGGATCACCACGCCGCCGCGATAGGTCGCGCCCAGTTCCACCAGCAATTGCTGCTTGAGCTGTTCGGCTGCGCTGGCGGCATCCGGCGAGCTTTCGTCCGCAAGGTCGGCAGGTGGATCGAGCACCAGTGCAATACGGTTGGAAACCGCCTGCGCAATCCCGGCCTTAGCCTCGATGATCGTCTGGAACAGGCCCGGATCGAGTGCTTGCAACGGTATCGCCAGATCCGGCTTGAGCAGGCGGTCGATCCGTCCCAGCAGCTGCGCGGCCCACCGTTCGATATCGGCCGAGTTGAAGTTCGTCCTAGTCGGTTCTTCCCCCTCGCGCACGAGCGGCTCGCCCGGCCTGTAGCTCCAGATATCGACCTCGGCGCAGTTCCACGGCTCCCTGCGGAGCGGGCGCGGCGCGAAGAAAACGGGCGGTCCGGAAACCTCTGCGAAATAACCGGTATCGCCCCAATGGACGGCCACGAGCTTGGAGCCTGGATCCCCCTCTTCCTCACCCTCGCCCGAGGACAGCAACTTGCGGGACACCGAAGTGAAGGTGTTCGGTCCCACGGCCAGCTTGAGATTGTCGAAGGTCTTCTGGAACTGGCGCGCGAAGGTCAGCAGCGTGCTGCGCTCCGCCCGGGAGAAATCGGACGACAGCCGGGCCGGTACCACGCTGCCGGCTTCGGCTACCTCGGGCACGTCAGAAAAGGCGGGGTCGATAAGCGATGGATCGTTGCGCCGGATGCGTATTTCCACGTTCAATTCGTCGATATCGACCGCCCGACTGGCCGAATGCGGCACATCGACCGTCTTGCCGAAGCGTTGGGGCGGCAACAGGACCAGCGCATCGGGGCAAAGCAGCTTCCGATTTGTCGCATTGGCCGGATAGTTCCCGACATCGGACGGCTTGAGCGAGGGGTCGCCGACCTTCTTCGCCAAGCGCAGCGTTACCGTTGCCAGCGTATCCGCTTCGCCAATCACTTCGCTATGCGGTTCGGCCTCGCCGATGCCGTAGAAAAGCTCGGCGCCTACTTTGAAGAGACCGGTGATCGCCGCATTGGCGGTCGAAATGTCGCGGGTCGATGGGGTGTCGGCCGTGTCCGTATATTGCTCGACGAGATCGACCAGGCTCTGCCCCTTTTTCACCTTTGCGGTGGGCTCGGTTCCGGCGGGGATGGCGAAGTGCAGCGGCAATTCGGCCTTGCCGCCCGGATGGAAGATCGTGCGACTGGCGTTGGCCTGGGCAAGGTCTGCCAGTTCGACCGCCTCCCGCGAGGCGATGGCTGCCAGTGTGTCCCCGGCTTCGACGGCGATCTGGCGGAGCCCCAGCAGGAGCACGGAGCCTTCCTGGAACAGGCTCTTTACCGCCCTGTTTTCCGTGGCGACCTCGCCGGGCGTCGATCCTTTCGGAGTGAGCTTGGCCAACGTGTCGCCGGCTTTCGTGGTGTGGGGCTTGCCTGCCAGTTCGAGCTCGAGCTCGGCCGTCAGCGGAGTATCTGAGTTGGTGTTGCCGATCTTGGCGGGCGTGATCTCGCCGCCGGCCTGTTCGGCAATTTCGTTGAGCGACACATTGGGGCGCACGGTGAGGAATTCAGGCACATTGACCGGAGCCCCCTGCGCCAGGATATCCGGTTGCTGCGCGAGGTGTTCCGCCAGCGCGAAGATATCGACCGCTGCCGCTTCCGCGAGCTCCAGCAGGGTAGTCTGCACGGTCAGCGCTTCGCACTGCGGGTGCAGCGCCAGGATTGCATCGAGATAGGCAAAGGCATCTTTCGCAAAGACCGATAGCCGATGGCTGTCGATCTCCGCCAGTTTGCCCTTGGTCATGGTGGTCAGTACATCGACATCCACCCGCTCCCCCGCGACCTGATAGTAGATCAGGCCGTAACGGTCCTGGTCGGCCTTGGCGCGCTGCCGCAGCTGGCTGGCGAGGTGGCCGAGCGCAGCCGCATACCCCGCCGGGGCGAACTTGATCCGAATGCGTACCTGCGGGGCGTTCTGCGACCTGTCGTTATGAACGTCGTAGGACAGCGACATCGATGGCCAGGCGTGCAGCGGGACCAACGGGTCGCGGTAGAGCTGTGCCCAGTCGATCCCCTCGCTCGCATCGGCGCGGGGCAGAAGATTGCCGAACACGTCCTGGAAGCCGAAAGACACGCGCGCCTTGCTGCCGAGCCCGCCATAGGGGTCGAGGAAGTCGATATGCTCGAACCGCCCCGGATCGGCAAAGGGCGCAAGCGGGAGCAGGCGGCGATAGATCCAGGGCTGGTCCTGCCCGTCCTCCACGCCGTAGCGCCTCTGGGGGTCGTCAGCGTCGGGCTCGTTGGGCAGGATCGGCAGGCCGTAATGGCTGGCACCGAAACCGCCGGTTTCCTGAAGGGCATAACCCATCATCTGGAACAGTGACTGGATCCGGTATCCGATATCGGGAATGCCGTCCTCGCCGTCCCCCATGGCGTGCGCGCCGGCGGCTGGAGGTGGCGGCGGCGGAGGGGGGGGTGGTGGTGGTGGTGGCGGTTCCTGCGGCTTGCTGCGCAGGACCTCGAAGCCGCCCTGCTCGGGTTCGACCACGCTCTTGCCCGCATACCACCCCGGGCGCACGGCCATCGGTGCCTTGTCCACCAGCAGTCCGGTGGTGGGCGCGATCACGGCCACCAGCGCATCGAATTCGACGCCCAGCTTGAGCGCGATGCCGATCAGGTCGTCTCCCGGAACGATCCTGTATTCCGGCCTGTCGCCCACGGTTATGGGTTGCCCCGCCCGGATCAGGGTGTGGTTGGACTGGTTCAGCCGCGCCAGTGCGACCGGCGTCAGGCCCACGGCGTCGGCAATGAACTGGAGCGATTCGGTAGTCCCCGATTCAGATTGGATGCCAACCGGCCTATCGACGGCCCGTATCAGAACGTCTGCCGCGGTGCTGGCGAGATTTTCTGCGGTGACCATCACATTGTGGAAGCGCGCGGGCGGGATGGTGGGTGGCTCGCCGGCGGTCGCCCGAACGACCGCGAGGATGGTGACCTTGGCGCTCTCGCCGCGTTCGAACAGGCTGGCGGGGAAGCCCGGCCCGTCGGGTCCGTCGGGATAGGTGAGGAAGAAGCCGCCGCCATTCGTCACGCTGATCTGCCACAGCAGATCGAGGAAGGCCGCGCCCTGGTCCAGTGTGGCCGAAGCCTTGGTCCCATCGCTTTCGGCCGCCAGCATCTGGCGGAATGCCGCTCCCGGCTGGGAGAAGGTCGACAGGTTGGATTTCAGCAGAACCACCTGGCGGCGTTCTTCTGCGGTCATCGCATCGGAACGCAGCGTGTCGGGGACGGCCCCCAGCGGGTCGGCCGGGTAGAGCAGGTACAGATCGACCTGCGGGGCGCCCTGTTGAGCCATGATGAAGGCGCGCAGCCCCTCCAGGTCGGCTTGACCCTGCGCATCGATCGAAACCGTTTCATAGGTTCCCGGCAGCGGCTCGCCATGCTGTTCGCTGCCGAATGCCTCGCGCAGTTGCAGGTCGATCCGGGTGGCCCAGCCGATGTTGGACAGCGCCCGGCGCGATGGTTGCCCGCTGACCGGATCGGGCGTGTTCTGGCTGACCTCGAGGCGCCCGGCGGGGCCCAGCGGATCGAAGGGCAACATGGCCCTCAGCGTGGGCGGGATATCAAGCAGCAGCGGGCTGTCGATCGTTTCGGGCGGCGCATCCTTTGCGAAGCTCAGCCCTTCCGGCGCGGACAAGGATAGGGGCGTCGCCGCGCCGAAGCTCTTTTCGACCTGCAATTGCTGATAGGCGGGATAGGGCAGGCGCGCGAGAATCGGCGGCTGGATATGGGCAATTTTTTCCGCATCGCTCGAGTGGGCGCGGAACTGGGTGATCAGTTCGACATCGGGCTTGGTCAGCGTGACCTTGACCGGCGGGGGCAGCTCGCCGGCTTCGGCCTGGACGAGCGCGCGGGCTTTCTCGCTCTCGTTCCACGCCAATTGCACCCAATAGGCCTCGTCCGGCGCGGCTGGAGCCGCCCATTGCTGGCCCGAAAGCGTATAGAGCGGCCACAGCGGCTTGCCTGTGCCGGCGACCACGTCATCGGGTCCGCTGGCCGGATCGGGCAGGCGGAGACCCGCCATGAGGAAGCGTGACTGGGCTTGCGAGGCCCCGGCGAGGCGCGAACCGCCCTGCGCATTGGCGAGCCGCGTAACGAGATCGGATTCGGGCCGTTCCTCGCACTGCGGGACCGTAACGCGGTCGAGCGGGCTGGTGCTGCCCTGGCCCTTCGCCGCCCACTGGTTGGCGCGAATAATGGCTTGCGGCGAAAGCGAAAATGGCTGCGCGATTTCGGCGGGGCTGCGCGCGCTGCCGGACGGGGCCAGCGACATCGGCGGAAGCGCGATGTCGATCAGGGGCGGCAGGACCAGCGTGGCAGCATTGCCCATGGCCAGATCAAGCGGGGCGAGCCCGAACGATTGGGCGATCGACGCGAAGGTATCGCCAAAGGCGGGGACGAATTGTGGCACCGGGGGCAGGTCGAGCGTGACCCCGGTCGGCAAGTGTTCGGTCGAGAAGGGCCGCGGGATAAGCCGCCAGGCGTCCGTGCTATTGAGTTCGACGATCGCCTCGGGCGTGGTCTGATGATCGACGGCGATCGAGTTGAGCGTGTCGCCCCGCGCGATAAGGTGTTTGCCCTGGGGTATCGACAGAGTGCCGCCCCCGGTCAGGACCTGCGGGTCGAACAGGATGATACGGACGATGGCCTCGACCGTGACGAGGTCGCCTTCCGCATCCGGCATTGCCGTATTGATCCGCGCGGCCAGCTTGGCGATCGTTTCGTCTTCGCGCGTGCGGGCGGTAATGCCGGGCCAGGCAAGCCCGTCCGCGACAAGGCCGATATGGTCGGGATGGGCAATCACCTCTGCCGGTGCCAAGCCGAAATGTTCGGCAATCGCGGCGATCGAATTGAGCGGCTCCTTGCTGGTAGCGGCCGCCACCTCGATCGGGGGGAGCGTGATCCGGGAACCGGCGGGAAGCGCCAATGTCGGATAGTGCGGAGTCTCGGTTCTTGCCCACTTGGCCACTTGGAAATCGAAGAACGGGTTGGCCGCTTCGACCTCTTCCCAGCTGGCAATGCCATAGGCCTGCAGGATGCTATCCTTCGTGTCTTCGGCGGTGATCAGATGGCGGACCCCGCGCAGCATGATCGGGTTGGCCGCGGGATCGATGATCGGTTGGGTGTAGATCGCGCGCGCCGTGACCAGTGCCGGCCATTGCAGCTGCCCGGCGAGCTTGTGCAGTGTCGGCGCCCGGTCCAGCGCGATCCCGTCGGCAGCGATTTTCAGCTTTGCATCGCTGCGGAAGAAGTGGGGATTGTCGCAATTGGCATCGATGATGCGGCGAATGCCCGCCGGGTGGTCCAGGCCGCAGTCCGCGGCAACCTGCGCCAATGTCTTGCCGTCGGCGGCGATGGTCAGCAGCGTCATGATGTCGATTGCGTCGGCCACGACCATCTTCAGCACCAGCTTAAAGCAGTCGATGAACACGAGTTCGGTCATGGACAACTCTTCGCCGGTCATGCCAACCACAGTTGCGGTGCCGGTTGCCTGCCTGTCGCGCATCGGCTTGAGACTGGCGAAATAGGCCCTGATCTCTTCCTGATAGGCGGCCGAGCACAGCGGGCCCGTCTCGAAATTGAAGTTTTCGCCCGACGCGGCGGTCAGGGTGAGGAAGGGAATCATCGGGAAGGGGGTCAGCTCCGGCGCCTCGCTTTCCCAGTTGGCGGGCGTGATCACGGGCTTCGCGTAATTCTGGAAGAAGTCGAAGACATCTTCCGGCGTGATCACAATCGGCGGGTCTGCTCCTTCGAGATGCTTTTGCAGATAATGCAGTTCCGACATCGTCACGGTGTCGTCGGCAAAGTCGGCCCCGACGGCCCAGGCCGGCAGGCGGACCTTTTCCTTGAGCCCCCAGCGTAGCACCAGTGCGGCGAATTTCTCTGCCGGTGACAGCACTTCGCCTTTTCCCTCGTCACGGCTGAGCCGCAGCATCAGCGCGGCCAGCAAATTGACCTGCGACTGCGCCGGGGTGGGCGTGCCGCCCGGCTTGTCGCCGAAAATGCCCAGCGTGGTGATCGGGCGGAAGAACAGTTCGAAACTCTCGGCCTCTTCGGGTTGGGCCAAGACGGCGGGACGCACTTCGTCCGCCCTTTTCGCTATCGCTGCGGCAAGATCGAAAGCGGGATCGATCAATCTGGCGAAGACCGGATTGGCCACCACGTCGCCGGTCGGCAGACGGCGGTAGGCGACCGGCCCAAGCCGTTCCTTCAAGGTCGAGCCGACCTCGCTGCTGATCTGCCACGGCGTGGCCTCGTCATGGCCGATCACGGCCTGCTCCCGGATCGTCGCCGAGAAGGAGAGACGCATCGGGATCGAGAACAAGCCGAGATTGATCTTGACGGTCAGGCTGACGCTGACCCCGGCTTCGAAGGCCAGTACGGTGGCACGATGGGCCTCGAATGTCGCCTGGACCCGGATATAGGCGTAGATGTCGACCGCTGCGCTGATGATGGCGAAACTGACCTCGCCATAAATGTGGCCGGTGAGCTGAAGCGAGCCGCTGCAGCGGAAATAGACCGCCTTGGGTTCGGTCTTTTCATAGGGTTCGTAAAAACCCAGCACCCCTTCGACGATGCCTTCGATGCCAAGGAAGAACCCGGCCTTGAGGATGCCGGCTTCGATCGACTTGCCGAAGCCGATGCGGAAACCCGCACCGGCAACGATGACGGGGCCGAAACTGCCATCGACAATCCGGGGGAGCCCGGGCACGGCCAGCGGGCTGAGCCGTCCGAAATAGACGCCGATCGCCCCCGTGACCGGGACGAAGCTGATCATCATCTCGATCGAGAAGGAGCGGGTAAAGTCGAGATCGCGCGGGAAGCCGAGGTCGAGCTTGAAGCCGCCATCGGTGTAAATCTCGATCTCGATGATTGGCAGGGTGACGGTTGCCGCACCGGCCTGGAAGCGGCGTAGCACGTCCGGCAGGACCAGTTCGATGTGGTACTGGCCCAGATCCTCCGCGATCTTGCGATAGAGGATTTCGAACTCCAGCCCGGCGAGCGACTTGGCTCGTTCCCCCTTCAACGCGATCCTTGCCCCGGCCAGGGCGGGCAGGTTGAAGAGGCCCTGGAAATCGATCGTTTCGAGAATGGTGAACTTGGCCCCGACCAGCCAGGCGGCGCTTTCATCGTAAATCAGCTTGGACTGGCCGCTGAGCGGATTGAGTGCGTTGTCGGGGATCGGCTCGTAGGAATCGACCAGCCGTTCCATGACTTGGCTGATCGTATGGAGACTGCCGATGTCGTTGAGCGTGACCCGCTGGCCGAGGCCGAGATAGTCGAGCTTGAAGACCTTGTCCGACGCCGCCGGAACCTGGGGGGGCTGTTCTTTCAGCGCATCCCAGCTGATCGGCTTGTCGGAAAAGTCGATCCCGAGAAACGAGCCGAAGACGTTGACGTCGAGCGACTTGTTCGTCGCACTTTTCGATTTCGGCGTGTAGAAGACCTGCAGCTTGTCGAACTGGGCAAAGCCGAGGTCGAGCCCGAGATCGACATAGCTGAAGCCGTATTTGGTCACGCCCTTGCTTATCTGCGCTTCGAAGGCGAACTGGCTCAGCCGGATACGCTCGATCGCGTTCCATGGCGGGTCAAGCCGGAGCGGCTGCGCGCCCACCACTCTGAGCAGATAGTTGAGCACGTCCCCGAGCGTCTTGTCGCCCACCCTGACCGTGAAGCTGACCCCATCGTCCGCGCCGCCGAACTTGTAGAGCCCCTCGATGATAAAGGGGATCTCGAACAGCGAGATGTCGCCGTGAACGGTGACGGACTTGGTGCCAGTGGCCATGGAATTCTCCGGTCGGCAGGCGTGGAAACGGGCGGGCGATGCGCGCTCAGCCCGGCCGGGTCGTCAGCAAACCCTGCTTTGCTTTCCCCTTGGAGGCCGGCGTGTATTCGAACAGCACGCCAAAGCCGACCACCTGGATTGGACCCAGTTTGAGCTCGCTGAATTCGACGCGGAAACCGAATGCGACGCTGTCAATCGAATAGGTACCGGCATCGTCCGAACTGGCGTTGATCGCCATGTCGGTGATGAAGAGCTGGGCGTTGAGCAGTTGCTCGGTGATCTTTTTGAGGTCGGCATTGACGGCCCCCAGATCATTGATGCGTTGCTCAAAATCCGTTGCGAATTCGCTGCCGACGCCAAAGGCCTCCGCAACCGAGACGATGATCGTCTTGAACGTGCCGAGTGGGATTTCGGGATCGCCATCCTTGGCGCGGAAGCCGACCTGGATCTGCTGGCCGACCTGGCCGTCGAGTACGATCCGTTTGCGGTCGCCCTGCGGGCCGACTTCGAGAGTCAGCGATCCGCTGACCTGCTTGGTTGATGTAGGGTCTTCAGTCATGCTCGATCTCCTTGTCGATCTCGTCGTCCGGGACAAAATGGGGCGCGGGGCAGGTGCAATCCGCGGTTCGGGCCGGGATTGCGGAAGAGTGCGGATGAACCCGCCGGGATGGTGCCTGGTGAAGCCTCATCGGCTGGCCCCCGCGGGACGCGCGGCGAGCGAGCCGACCCCGCCTCCGCCATGGGGTTCCTCGGTGTATTCGAACAGCACACCGAAGCCGTTGAGCTTGATCGCCCCCAGCTCGATCTGCGCAAACTCGACCCGGAAGCCGAAGGCGCCGCGCTGGAAGACATACTTGCCTTGTGCCTCGTTGTAATTTGCATCGAGCTGGAGGTCGGTGAGGCGGAGGTCGGCGCTTTTGAGCTTCTCGACCACCTTCCCGAGGGCTCCCGTCAGCCCGGCTCCCCCACCGAGATTCTGCAACAGTTCGTCCAGCTTGGTTTTGAAATCGGCGCTCGCGCCAAATGCCTTGTAAACGGATTCGACGATCGCCCCGTAATTGTCTTCGAACTTCTTCTCCCCATCCAGGGACAGGAAGGCCACCCGGATCTGGTTGCCGACCTGACCATCGAGGATGATCGGCTCGAGCTTGCCGGCGGGACCGATTTCCAACGTGATTGAGCCCGATGTCTGCATCATTCTACCTCTCCTCGGGGGGCTTCGGGCGGACGAAATCGACCCCGGGGGGACTGGGTGAGCAGTGGCAGCTCTTCCACGCCGTTATCCAGTGCGCGCACCCGAACCTCCTGCTCGCCGGATTCGTCTTCCTTCTCGGCGACCCAGGCCCCGTACCAGCCGAGCGAGTTGGCGCTGCCGGTCGGGTCGGGAACCCCGAAGATATAAAACTCGAAAGCCCCGCCCGGCGGGAGCGTCTTGCTGAAGATGCTCAGCGTCATGCCCGACATCAGCAGCGTCCAGGCATCCTCGTCATGGCGCAGCGACAGCGCATAGGCCTTCAGCTTGAGGACGCTCAGCAGGCTGATTTCGGTGCCGAGACCGCTGAGGCTGGGGCCCGAGATGTTGAGCCCCACGTAATACTGGCCTTCATTGCTCCCCCATGCGGTCAGCAGGTTCGCTTCCAGCCCGGCGGCGCCTGCGACATCGCTGAGGGTGCCCATGTCGATGGTCTGCCTGAGACCGTACCAATCGCTGGGCAGGCCGCTCTGCACATCGGGAAGCTGGACGGTCATATTGCCCTGCGATTCCGGATTGCCGGAACCGTGAACCAGCGCGTCGAGCTTGATCGGGAAGCCTTCGAACAGCGAACTGCGGCGCGCCACACTGAGCGCCTCGGACAATTCGAGCTCGTCGATCGAGAAGGTGTAAACCGGCTCCTCGGGCCGGTCCCGGCGGAAATCCATGCTGACCAGCAGGTCGGAGAACGCCAGTTGCTCGAAGGAGAAGACGTCATATTCTTCGTCGCCCGATTTCACGGCCGCGAAGCCCAACCAGCCGGAAAAGCGGAAGACGTTGCGGATCCAGCCTTCCGGCTCGTCCGCGGGGGCGATCGACTTGGTCACGAATTCGCCTTGCAACAACGCCACCTTCCTCAGCGGGCCGTTGCCAAGCTCGAACTCGACATCGTTGATCGACGTGAAGCTGTAGGTGTCGCCGGCCCCGCGCAGGTGACGCGTACCCACCATCTCCGAGATGGCCGAAGTGCCCTTGGACGGCCGGCTCCGCTGGCCGAATAGCGATCCGATCGCAAGATCGAGAGTGGTGCGAAAATCGCGGATGTCGGAATCGGCGAACAGGACATAGAGCTGCCGGACCCGGAACTGATAGTTCAGTCCCTCCGCGGTCAGCGGCTTGGTATCCGCATAGCGGATCAGGCCGAACATTGAGGAGGAGCGCTTGGCAAGGTCCTCCAGCGAGGTGAAGGGAGTCTGCGTCACCCCCAGATGGTGCGCATAGAGCCCGGCCGGATCGATCCCGGCGCGCATGCCGGCCAGCTCTTCGGGGAATTTGTCGAGCCGGGCGTTGAGGAAAAGGAACCCGTTCCAGCCCGGCGAATCGAGCACGGTATCGACGAAGAAATCGAACGCGTCGCTCGGATCGTCCGCATCGCCCGTCATGGCCGCATAGGTCGCCCGGTTTTCCTTCCGGTTCGCCCTAACATCGGCGGCGATCTCCTGGAGGCGCCGCGAAGTCCCGGGAATGTCGGTGTTGAATTTCTCGGCCGATGTCCAGGCGGAGGTATCGTCGAGCAGCGACTGCATCGCGACCTGCGTGTTCTTCACGATCAGGATCGTGCCGTGTTCGGCCCAATATTTGGGCGCCATTTCGAAGATCCAGCGCCGCAGGGCTACCTGCGTGTTGGACGTGCCCGGCGCGCCATCGCCGCCCGGCTGGTCCTGGAAGAAATCCTTGATCGCTTGCGGGTCGGAAATGACCAGGAACTGCTGGCTGGTCAGCAGCGCGCTTTTCAGCGGATCGACGATGCCTGCCGGGCCGGCGAAGCGCAATTGGCCCGAATTTCCGTCCCTCAGACCCAGCAGGCGCGCGATCTGTACGCTGACCCAGCCGCTGTCGTCGAACACGGCTTCGAGCCCGCTCGGGGTAATCCCGGTAATGTGTTCGCCAGCTTCAACCGCCAACCCCATGGGAAGCGGGTTGGGGACCATGCCGCCCGCCTGGCGCTGCTCCTCGATTGCGGTCAGCCGACCCTTGCGGGCCGGGGCGATAGCGGTGGCCTCGAGGTCGATCGGTGCCCGGTCCCCGTCCTTTTTAAGTCCGGCGACCGGGACCATCGGCAGCACCTGTGCGTCATCGCCGGCCAGTATCGGCAATGCGATCGGTGGCATGTACGGCAGGATGGGCACCGGTGTCTGGGTGGCGGCGGTGGCGTTGTACAGCGTGCCTTGGCCCGCCGGCTGCGCTTCGTAGCTCAGCCCGTTGGGGCTGGAGATCCGTACCCATGAGGTGGTTGTCGCCGCGGTCAGGCCGATCTCGTCGCCGGCCACGACAGCGGCAGCGGGCTGGCCCGCCACGAGGTCGAGCGAGAGCGCGTCCTTCTCGGCCTTTGGAACGGTGATGCACTCGGTGCCTGCGGTCCCGCAGGCGAAGCGCAGCTCGTCTACCGCGTCCTCTACCCCGATGTCGGCCCCGCGGGTGCTGGCCTGGTCGCTGAAACGCAGGGTGAAGCTGCCCGCCAGCGAAAGGCCCAGCCCCGCTTCGGTAGTGGCGTTGAAGAACATCGTCATCGGCGTCTTCGCCGCAACGATCAGCGAGCGGCCGAGGAGGCTGCGAAACCAGGTTACATAATTGGACCGGGAATCGGACGCCGGGTCCGCAGTGATCCGGGTAACCTGCCGGTCGAGCAACCGGCTCGGGGTCAGCCGGGCGGTACAGTCCCACCCATCGTGGCGCGCGTGCGATTGGAAGATGGGATAGCGATAGGCCGCGCGCGGAGCGCTGCCACTGCGCCGCGTGTACCAAAAGCCCAGGTCGAGCCCGTCGAGGGTTTCGACCAGCTTCTCTCCTCGCGGAATGGCGAAGCCGAAGTCCATTGCCGGCCCCGTCACGGCATCAAGCTTCAACGCGAGGTGATCGCCCTCCACCGGCAGCATCGTGCCCCCGCGGCCGAACCGCATAGGCCCTCCGGTAAAGGTCAGCCCCGCCGGGCCATCACGGCTGATCGCTACCGCCTTGGCGAAATGAAGGCCGAATCCCCGCTCTTCGCCGTCAAGGTGCATCTCGACCGGCGCGTCCAGAACGTCCGGACCATCGGTGGCGAAGACGGCGCTGTTCCACCGTGTCGGGTCGGCATCGGGATTGGCGATCCAGACCAGACGCACGCCGGGTTTCACCAGCCGGTCAAGTGCCTGCCGCGCCAGTTCCGCCGGGTTGGAAGCCGGACTTCCCAACAGGAGGACCGCACCCGTCTTGCTGTCCCACGCTTCCTCCAGCGTGTAATCGGTCTTCCCGTCGTCGCTGGCGGTGATGATTGCCACGGCGCCAAGCAGGCGGGTTTCGAGCGCCGCTTCTCCTTGGATCATCCCGCCGTAATAGCTTGCGGTGCTGAACCGGTTGGAGAAGATGAGCTTGCTCATCCTGCCGACCCACACATCCCTGGCGGGACTGCGCTCGTCCGCCGTTCCTGTGGCGTTCGGATATGGCGGGATGGTGGCTTGGCTAACGAGCCACTTTGCGGCTCCGCCATATTCATCCCGGCGACGCGATCATTGGGAGGAAATGCCGCCAAGGCTGCAGTCGCCCTGGCCTGCCCGGTTCGTTTCCAGCGCATCCCACCCCGCTAACATCAGACGCGCGACAGAACGCAGCGCAAAACACGCCGAGACGCTCAAGTCGTGACCGATTTGTTACTGTTGCGACTTACCCCAATTGCCGCGAATCGTATTGAAAAATAACGAATTCGTCAATAGTCCTATAGTATTAGTGCGCCATTAAGCGGGTTTCGATTCAAAATCTTGCGCGCTTATCGGCTGCGATTTCATAGCCTTGCGGCAGGCCGAAAAGTTCGCCCGAGGCGAATGGGAGGGGGTGTGCGGGCCGGGATCCGGCTGAGAGCGCCCTGAGTGGCCGACGGTCGCGGTCGCCCGCGTAATCGTCGCGCCTACGCGCCATCCGGATCGGTAAGCGCGAGCAAGCAGGCCAGCATGGTGGCGGCGACGGATTCGATCTGTTCGCGCGTCGTGGTGCTCATTTTCAGGCCGACGATCGAATGGTGAAGCATTTCGCCAAGCCCCTTGGCGGTAATGTGCCGGCGTTCGAGCGCCTCCTGATATTCGAGCAGGAATTTACAAAGATTGCGCTGTGCCTCGAGGTGAACCTCGACGAGTTCCTGCTTGATCGTGGTGGCCAGTTCGAGCTCGAGCTCGTCTGCATGCGGCATCGCCTGCATCGATTCCCATGGCTCGATGACCAGATTGTCGAGCAATGCCTCGAACCGTTCGCGCCGGTCAGGGGTCGTGGCGCAGAACTCGCGTATCGCCCTCCACTTCGATTCGAAATGATACCGCGCAACGCCGAGCAGCAGCGCCTCGCGATTCGGGAAGACATTGTATATGGTTTGCCGCGAAACTCCCGCTGCCGTAGCGACATCGTTCATTGTGGCGCGTCTGACGCCGTATTGGCTGATGACCCCATAGCCCGCCGCGGCGATCCTGCATGCTCTCTCTTCCATGCAGGTTAACTGGACATCTGATGCAAAAATGTCAATTTACAAGTGTATCGAAATTGTCAAAACGCGGCGCTAATCGCACCACCGGTCGCAGGGTGAGTCGCCCCTTGCAAGGAATCCCCATGACGCATCTTCGCACTCTGCTCCTGCTTCTGCTCGGTCTCGTAGCCGCCGCCTGCTCGTCGCCCGATACGGCGCCAGAGGGTCAGGCCATCCCGGTCCGGACGATCACGGTTGGCGAAACCGATCTCGACAACATCCTCGAACTGCCCGGACGCGTCGAGCCGGTCCGGGTCGCGGAAGTCCGCGCACGGGTCACCGGGATCGTCCAGCAGCGGGTCTATGAGGAAGGCACCGACGTCGGACAGGGGCAGGCACTGTTCCGCATCGATCCGGCGGAACTGCGCGCCAGCTATGCGCAGACGCAGGCCAGCCTCGACCGCGCCAAGGCCACTGCCGCAAATGCGAATGCGGTGGTCGCACGCTATCGCCCGCTGGTTGCCGAGAATGCCATTAGCGGACAGGAATTCGACGCCGCACAGGCCGCCGCGCGCGAGGCCAATGCCAATGTCGCGCAGATCCAGGCGCAGCTGCGCGCGTCCTCGCTCCAGCTCGGCTATACCACGGTTCGTGCACCGATTTCGGGCCGCGCCGGACGTGCTGCGGTGACCGAAGGCGCGCTGGTGTCGCAGGCGGAGGGGACGCTGATGACGCGGATCGAGCAGATCTCACCGATTTACGTCTCCTTCTCGCAATCGGCCACCGAAGTGCTCCAAATCCGCCGCGCGATTGCCAGCGGTCAGCTTGACCTTGCTCCCGGGGATGCGGTCGAGGTCCGGCTGCTGTTCCCCGATGGCACCGAATACGAACTGCCCGGTCTGATCGAATTCCTCGACTTCTCGGTCGACGAGGCGACCGGAACGGTCCAGCTGCGCGCCGAGTTTCCCAATCCCGACGGGCTCCTGCTGCCGGGCGAATTCGTCAACGCGCGGATCTATGCCGGCAAGGTCACCGATGTAATCGCCATCCCGCAGCGCGCGGTCACAGTGGCCGATGCAGGCGGCACGGTGATGATCGTCGACAAGGACGGCAAGGCCGCGGTGCGCCCGGTCAAGCTTGGCCAGCTGATGGGTGATAGCTGGGTCGTTGAAAGCGGGCTCAAACCCGGCGACCGGGTGATCGTGTCGAACCTGCAGAAACTGCAGCCCGGCATGCCCGTGCAGATCGCCAACGCCGCTACCGGCCGCAAGGCCGCAGCCCCCACGCCCGCTGCAAAGGCCGATTGATCATGGCGCGTTTCTTCATCGACCGGCCGATCTTCGCCTGGGTGATCTCGCTGGGTATCCTGCTGTCGGGCTTCATTGCCCTGCGCGCCTTGCCGATCGAACAATATCCCGAGGTCGCCCCGCCTTCGTTGGCGATCAACGTGGTCTATCCCGGCGCCGATGCCGAGACGCTCGAACAGAACGTCACACAGGTGATCGAACAGCAGCTCAACGGCGTCGAGGGTTTCCTCTACATGGCCTCGTCGAGCCTTTCGAACGGAACCGCCTCGATCACGCTGACCTTCGAAGCGGGCACCGACATCGATATCGCCCAGACCGAGGTGCAGAACCGGCTGAGTACGGTCGAAGCCCGGCTGCCCGAAGAAGTCCGCCGCCAGGGGATTACCGTGCGCCAGGCGAATGCTGGCTTCCTGATGATCGTCGCGCTGACTTCGGAATCGGGCACGCTCGACTCGACCGATCTCGGCAATATCGCCTCGACGCAGGTGATCGACGAATTGCGCCGTGTGACCGGCGTTGGAGATGTCACGCTGTTCGGCTCCGAATATGCGATGCGCATCTGGCTCGATCCCGAAAAGCTGGCTTCCTACAATCTTTCGCCCAGCGCCGTGGTGGCCGCGATCCGCGAGCAGAATGCGCAGACCGCGGGCGGTTCGCTGGGCGCGCTGCCGCTGCAGGAAGGCCAGCAGATCACCGCCACGATCACGACCGAGAACCGGTTCGAGACCGAGGACGAGTTCCGGCGGATCATCCTGCGCGCAGATGCGGGCGGCGCCAGCGTCCGGCTGGGCGATGTCGCGCGGGTCGAGATTGGCGCGCAGAGCTATGCCACATCGACCACGCTCAATGGTCAGGCGATGGCCGGGATGGCGGTCCAGCTGGCCACCGGTGCCAACGCGCTGGCAACCGCCGAGGGGGTCAACGAACGGATGGCCGAAATCGGTGCGGGCCTGCCCGACGATGTCGCCTGGTCGATCCCTTACGATACCACGCCCTTCGTCGAGGTTTCGGTCGAGGAAGTGGTCAAGACGCTGATCGAGGCCATGGTGCTGGTCTTTCTCGTCATGTTCCTCTTCCTGCAGAACTGGCGCGCGACGCTGATCCCGACGCTGGTGGTCCCGATTGCGCTGGCCGGTGCCTGTCTGGGCCTGTGGCTGTTCGGCTTTTCGATCAACGTGCTGACGCTGTTCGGCATGGTGCTCGCGATCGGCATCCTCGTCGATGACGCGATCGTCGTGATCGAGAATGTCGAGCGCATCATGCGCGAAGAAGGGCTCGGCCCGCTTGCGGCAACGCGCAAGGCGATGGACCAGATCACCGGCGCGATCATCGGGATCACGCTGGTCCTGATCGCAGTGTTCCTGCCGATGGCCTTCTTCCCCGGTTCGACCGGCGGGATTTACCGCCAGTTTTCGGTCACACTCGCGATCTCGATCTTCTTCTCCGCCGTGCTGGCGCTGTCGCTGACGCCCGCGCTGTGCGCGACTTTCCTGCGGATGGAAGACGTCCAAGACCATAATGCGACAGACGAGGACGAGCCGGACGAACCGCGCCCACTGCCCGAGGGCTGGCGCGGACGGGTCGAACAGGGTCGCCGCGCAGCGGGGCGCTTTTTCGGCGGCTTCAACCGCTGGTTCGCGCGCATGACCGAGAAATATGGCCGCACGAATGCCGCAATCCTCGGCCGCCCGATGCGCGGGCTGGCGGTCTTCCTGCTGCTGGCAGGCATCACCGGCCTGCTGTTCGTCCGCCTGCCGGGCGGGTTCCTGCCGACCGAGGACCAGGGCTATGTCATCACGGTGGTGCAATCGCCCACCGGTTCGACGCAGGAACGGCTCGACGAAGCCATCGCACCGGTCGAGGCATTCTGGCAGTCGCGCGAGGAAGTCGAACGCGTGGTCGTGGTGCGCGGCTTCAGTTTCTTCGGCCAGGGTCAGAACAACGCGATGATGTTCACGCCGCTCAAGGACTGGAGCGAGCGTAGCGGAGCCGAGAGTTCGGCCGAGGGGCTGGTGGGCCAGGCCATGGGGACGTTCATGCGGCTCGACAATGCGCTGGCCTTTGCGATCCAGCCGCCCGCGATCCAGTCGCTCGGCCAGGCCAGCGGTTTCACGATGAAGCTGCAGGACCGCGCCGGTCTGGGCCGCGATGCACTGACTAACGCGCGCAACCAATTGCTCGGCATGGCTTCGCAAAGCGAGACGCTGGCCAATATCCGCCCCGAAGACCAGCCGCCCGCGCCGCAGCTGCATGTCGAAGTCGACCGGGTGCAGGCCCGTGCGATGGGCCTGTCGATGGACGATGTGAACAATGCGCTGTCGATCAATTTCGGGTCGGCCTATGCCAATGACTTCAACCGCCAGGGACGGGTCCTGCAGGTGCTGGTCCAGGCCGACGCGCCGCACCGGATGACACCCGAGGACGTGCTGTCGCTGCGCATCCCCAATGCCCAGGGGGCGCTGGTGCCGTTCAGTTCCTTCGCCACTGCCGAATGGACCGCGGGCCCGCCCAGCCTGGCGCGCTACAATGGCTATCCGGCGATGACCCTTTCCGGCACCGCGGCCCCGGGCCAGTCCTCGGGTGCGGCGCTGATCGAAATGGAACAGCTGGCAAGCCAATTGCCCGAAGGGATAGGCTTCGAATGGACCGGGATCAGTTATGAGGAAAAGCAGGCGGGCGGCCAGATCGGCCTGCTGCTGGGCCTGTCGGTGGTGATCGTCTTCCTCGTGCTGGCGGCGCTTTACGAAAGCTGGTCGGTGCCCCTCTCGGTACTGCTGATCGTTCCGATGGGTGTATTGGGTGCGGTATTGTCCACCATGGCGCGCGGCCTGTCGGCGGATATCTACTTCAATGTTGGACTGATCACCATCATCGGGCTGGCGGCCAAGAACGCCATCCTGATCGTGGAATTCGCGATCGAGCAGGAAGACGACGGCAAGAGCCCGCTCGAGGCCGTGAAAACGGCGGCACTCCTGCGCCTGCGGCCGATCATCATGACCTCGCTCGCCTTCATCCTCGGCATGGTTCCGTTGGTGCTGTCGACGGGGGCCGGCGCGGCCAGCCGCATTGCGGTCGGTACGGGCGTCATGGGCGGCATGATCGCGGCGACGCTGATCGGGATTTTCGTGATCCCGCTGCTCTACCTGCTGGTCCGCACGCGCATCGGTAAACGCAAACCCACGCCCGCCAGCGACCTCGAAGGAGAACCGGCATGAACCGCATGCTCTGCGCCAGTGTGATGGCGCTGGCGCTGGCCGGCTGCGTCAATATGGCCCCCGACCACACGCGCCCACCGCTCGCCAGTGCCTCGGCTTACGATCCCGAGTACCGCCCCGACGGGACGGTCGTCGCCAGCTCGCTGTCCTACCGCGACTGGTTCATCGACCCCCGCCTGGTCGCGCTGATCGATACCGCGGTAGCCAACAATCGCGACCTGATCGCCGCGACCGCGCGAATCGAACAGGCGCGCGCGCAATACCGCATCCAGGACAGCCGCCGCCTGCCCACCGCCGTGGCCAATGCTTCGGCCAGCCGCACGCGCACGCCGCTCGAAACGGTGGACCCCGCGGCGAGCGGATCGGTGACCACCGATCGCTTCGATGTCGGTGTCGGTGTCACGTCCTTCGAACTCGACTTCTGGGGCCGGGTCGCCAATCTGTCCGACGCGGCGCGAGCGCAATATCTGGCCACCGAAGCCAACCAGCGCGCCTTCTATCTCTCGCTGATCGCCGATGTCGCCTCGACCTATTTCGAGCTGCTCGAAACCAATGACCAGATCGACCTTGCCCAAGCGACGCTGGAAAGCCGGCAGGAGGGGTTGCGGATCGCGCAATTGCGGCTCGATGCGGGGGTGACCTCGGCGCTGCCGTTCCGGCAGGCAGAAACGCTGCTCACCACGGCGGAGCAGCAGCTGGCATCGGAGAAGCTGGCGCAGGCACGGCTGCGCAACCAGCTGTCGGTGCTGGTCGGCGGCGGGTTTCCCGCCGATCTGCCTGCCGCGCTGCCGATGGTCGCGCAGGAAAACGCGATGGTGCTCGACGCGGCAACGCCGTCGGATCTCATGCTGGTCCGGCCCGATATCGTCGCTGCCGAGGAACAGTTGCGTGCCGCGCGCGCCAATATCGGCGCCGCACGGGCCGCCTTCTTCCCGAGCATTTCGCTGACCGGCAGCGCCGGTTTCGCCTCGAGCGAGCTGGGTGATCTGTTCGGTTCGGACGGGCTCAGCTGGTCGTTCGGCCCCTCGATCTCGTTGCCGATCTTCGACTGGGGCGCCCGCGAAGCCGACCTCGATCTCGCCAGGGCGCGCGAAACCGAACAGGTCGCGCTGTATGAAAAGGCGGTCCAGACCGCATTTCGCGAAGTGTCGGACGGGCTTGCCGGACGCCGCTGGCTGGCCGAGCAGGTCGCCGCGCAGGAACAGGGCGTCGCCGCTCAGGAACGCATCGCGCGACTGGCGCGCCTGCGCTACCGCGAAGGCGTGGCCGATTACCTCGAAGTCCTTGATGCCGAACGCAATCTGTTCTCCGCCCGCCAGCAATTGCTCGCCACGCGCCGGGCCTATCTGCAGAACGGCACGACGCTGTTCGTCGCGCTGGGTGGGGGTCTCGACCGCTCCCGGTAACCCCTTCGCGAGAACGCGCTGTCCGAAAGCCCACCCCGGTGATCCTCCCGATCCGAGGAGGATTGTCATTGGCGGGGCGCAGCCAGTTCGCTAGCGTATCCACGCGAGTCTACGGGGGAGAGCGGCGATCGGGATAGCTGCCAACGGCAGCGCGAAAGCGCGCAAGGGCATTGTATTGGCCGGCGGGACCGGCTCGCGCCTCTACCCGATCACCCGGGCGGTCTCGAAGCAGCTCGTCCCGGTGCATGACAAGCCGATGATCTATTATCCGATCTCGGTGTTGATGCTGAGCGGAATCCGCGAGATATTGATAATCACTACCCCCGACGACCAGGCTGCATTCCGGCGCCTGCTGGGGGATGGGTCAGACTGGGGTATGAGCATCGAGTATGCCGTCCAGCCCAAGCCCGAAGGCATTGCCCAGGCGCTGCTGATTGCGCAGCCGTTCCTGACGGGGGCGCCCGCGGCCCTCATCCTCGGTGACAATATCTTCTACGGCAATGGCCTGGCCGCACTGCTCGAACAAGCCATGGGCGAGGACGCAGGCGCCCGCATTTTCGCCTATCGGGTGCGCGATGCAAGGCGCTATGGGGTGGTCGAGTTCGACGAGCAGGGCGCGATCGCGCGGGTGAGCGAAAAGCCTGCCCAGGCGCGGTCGCCATTCGCGATAACCGGGCTGTATTTCTATGATTCCACGGCCCCGGAGCGCGCCCGCGCGCTCGTTCCGAGCGAACGCGGCGAGCTGGAAATAACCCAGCTCAACGAATCCTATCTGCGCGACGGGCAGCTTGCGGCTTCGCTGATGGGGCGCGGTTATACCTGGCTCGATACGGGGACGCATGCTTCGCTGCTCGACGCAGGCAATTTCGTGCGGATCACCGAGGAGCGGCAGGGGATCAAGGTCTGCTGCCCCGAGGAAATCGCCTGGCGCAAGGGGTTCATCGATGACGAACGGCTGGCCCGGCTGGCGCAGCCGCTGACGAAGTCCGGCTATGGCGAGTACCTCCTCGCCCTTCTGGAGGATCGCAGCCTGTGATGCGCGCAGCCTCGCCAATGATCGCCGGGCCGCTGGTTTTCGAACCGACGGCGATCGAGGATGAGCGCGGGTTCTTTCTGGAAAGCTGGAACGCACGCGCATTCGCGGCAGCAGGCATCGCGGACACATTCGTCCAGGAAAACCACAGCAGGTCGCGCAAGGGCGTGCTGCGCGGACTGCATTACCAGCAGCCGAACGCGCAGGGTAAGTTGGTGCGGGTGACCGCGGGAGGGATCTTCGATGTCGCGGTCGACCTGCGCGGTTCGAGCGCGACCTGCGGACAATGGGTCGGCGCTGAACTGACCGCAGCCAATCACCGGATGTTGTGGGTCCCACCCGGCTTCGCCCATGGCTTCCTGGCGCTCGAGGACGATACCGACGTGCTGTACAAATGCAGCGCGTATTATTCGCCCGCCGACGAGCATACGCTCTTGTGGAACGATCCGCAGATCGGGATCGACTGGCCGCTTGCGGCGATCGGCCCAGTGTCGCTGTCGAAGCGCGACCGGGCGGGTGTCTCCTTCGCAGAAGCGGTGATTTTCGCATGAAAGCGCTCGTCACTGGGGCGTCCGGGCAATTGGGGCGCGCGCTTCAACGCGGCTGCCCCGGCGGTGTCGACCTCGTGGCGCTCGGCTCCGACAAGCTCGACATCACCGACCCGGGCCAGATCGAGCGCGCGGTCGCCGGTCTCCGCCCCGATGTGATCCTCAATGCCGCTGCCTTCACCGCGGTCGACACCGCCCAAGAGCAGCCCGAACGCGCGCAGGCGATCAACGACAGCGGTGTGCGCCTTCTCGCCGATGCGGCGCATGCGTTAGGGGCCAGGCTCGTGCATGTGTCCACCGACTATGTGTTCGACGGACAGGCGACGCAGCCCTATCCCCCCGGCGCGGCGCCTCGTCCATTGAACACTTATGGCCGGACCAAGCTCGCCGGCGAGGGGCATCTCGCGGCGAACGACATCCTCGTGCGGACGGCCTGGGTGCATGGCGCGCCGCAAGGAACCTTCGTGGTCGCCATGCTGAAGTTGATGCGTGACCGGCATGCGCTCGACATTGTCGCGGATCAAAGCTCTACCCCGACCCGGGTCACCTCGCTCGCGGCCGCGCTATGGCATCTGGTGCGCGGCGATCACGCAGGATCGTACCATTTTACGGACAGCGGATCGGCCAGTCGCTACGATTTCGCCAAGGCCATCATGGAGGAGGCGCTCGACCTCGGCCTGCTGGCGCGCCCCGTCGCATTGAACCCGGTACCTGCCAGCCAGTTTCCTTCCGCCGCGCTGCGTCCGGCCTATTCGGTCCTCGACAGCAGCGAGACCTATGCCGCGCTTGGCTGGACGCCCCCACATTGGCGCGAGAACCTGCGCCGTGAACTGGCGGCGGTCGCCGCCCATGGATAGGGTGCTGGTCACCGGCGGGGCCGGCTTCATCGGATCGAATTTCGTTCGCTTCCTGCGCAATAGCCGCCCCGAAGCCGAGATTACCGTTCTCGATGCGCTCACCTATGCCGGGAACCGTGCCAATCTCGCGGGTGTGGCGGCAGTCGATTTCATCGTCGGAGACATCCGCGACCAGTCGAGGGTCGGCCGATTGCTGCGCGAGCGCGACATTGACTGTATCGTCAATTTCGCGGCCGAAACGCATGTCGATCGCTCGATCGCCAGCCCAGGGGCGTTCGTGGAAACCAATGTGCTCGGCACACACAGCCTGCTCGAGGCGGCCAAGGCCGAATGGCTCGACCGGGGCAGCGGGCGTCCGCATCGCTTCCATCACGTCTCCACCGACGAGGTGTTCGGCTCGCTCGCACCGCGCGCCCCGCCATCGACCGAAGCCAGTGCCTATGCCCCGAACTCCCCCTATTCGGCCTCGAAGGCAGCGGCGGACTTCCTGGTGCGGGCGTATCGCCACACCTTTGCGCTGGAGACCACGACAAGCATCTGTTCGAACAATTACGGTCCCCGGCAATATCCCGAGAAACTGGTTCCCCTATTCCTCGCCCGTATCCTCGCGGGCGAACCGCTCCCGATCTATGGTGACGGGCTGAACATCCGCGACTGGCTTCATGTCGAAGACCATTGCCGCGGCATCGATGCGATCCTGCGGCGCGGGCAGGCGGGTGGCAGCTACATCCTTGCCGGGGGGCGATCGCTCACCAACCTCGAGCTTGTCACGCAGCTGTGCGAGACCGTCGATGCTGCCTTTGCGCAGGATCCCGGGCTCTCTCAGCGCTTTGACAAGGCCCCTGCGGCGAGAGGCAGGCCAGCGCAGGATCTGGTCGGTTTTGTCAAGGACCGTCCGGGTCACGACCGACGCTATGCCATCGACGATGCCAAGGCGCGGGCCGAACTGGGTTATGCGCCAAGCCATGATTTCGATGAGGGCCTGCGTTCGACGGTCGACTGGTACCTGTCTGCCGGGCGAGCCTAGCGCACGCGCCTTTATCGCATTGCAACACCCGGCCAGTGCCGCTCGAACAGTGCCGGATCGACGAAGCCGAGTCCGGCTTCGCCCTGGTCGAGCAATGCGAAGGTCGCCTCATCGGGCTCGACATCGAAAACCACGTGATAGCGGTCGATCCGGTCATGGGCGTTGAGCGCCGAATGGTATTTGAGATTGTGGAGCATCCAGCATTCGCCGGGCTTCATCAGGTAGAATTGCTCTTCCGCGTAAATCCACGACCGCTCGTTGGATTGCAGCACGATATGCATGCGCAGCGTGCGGTTGAAGATCTTGAACTGCGGGCGACGGGTGTCGTCTTCGCCCATGCCGTCGCGGTGGACGTTCAGGGCCTGACCCGCGCTGATCCGGCTGATATGCGCCTTGATGACACTGCCGGGAAAGGCCGCGAAGATCCTGGCGAGTTCGGGGAAGTCGGCCAGCAGCGGCATCGGATTGCCCTGCCGATCGAGCAAGTGCCACTTCTCGCGTAGCGCGCCTTCGCGATGCTCGTTGTCGAATTCCCGGGGCAGGCGCGCGATGATGGCCTGACCGTCGAGATCGTCGAAACGCAAGGGCAAGCGGCAACAGGTGGCGATGTCCGACGCCAGCTTGTCGAAAGTTTTCGCGCGCTTCTTCCAGAAGGTCAGCATATCGGGCGCTACCCTATGCCAAGGTAATGTCTGCGTCGAGTCGCTTGGGCGGCGTCGGCATCGGTGGGGCAATCCATCGCTTGCGGGGTGCGCCGCGCTAGTGGCAAGATGCCTTGCAGCGATGACGGGGCGGGCGGGGAACTGATGGAATTCGGACTGACCGAAGATGACGAGGCCGTGATCGAGCGCGCTGCGTCGTTCGCTCGCGGGTTCGGCGGGTCGGCTGCGTCGCCTGCGTGGAGCGAATGGGGGGAAGGCGGCTGGGCCGGTCTGTGCATCCCCGCCGAATTCGGCGGTAGCGGCACCGACGCGCTGGCGACCGTCCTCGCTTTCGAAGCCCTCGGCGGGGCAGGGATCGATCGTGGCTCGCTATTCGCCTTGGGCGCGCACCTGTTCGGGTTTTCGATGGCCATCGCCAATCACGGATCGCCCGAGCAGAAGGCCGGATGGTTGCCCCGTCTCGCAAAGGGCGAGTTCGTCGGGGCGCTGGCCTTTACCGAGCCCGGTGGCGGCTCGAACCTCGACGGCTGCAGCACTGCGTTGGTTGCCGATGACGGCGGCTATCGCCTGACCGGGCGCAAGACCTTCATCACCAATGGCGCAACGGCAGACCTCTATCTGGTGCTGGCGCGCTCGCGCGAGGAACGCTCGCCCTTTGCCTATTCGATGGTCGTGGTCCCCCGCGATACGGTGGGGTTGTCGGTCGTCCCGCTAACCGGTGTGCGGGGCATGGCGGAGACGGTGCCGGCACATCTCACCTTCGATGATTGCCGTGTGCCCGGCGCCAACATGCTGCGCCGCAAGGACATGGGCATGGCGCAATTGCTCGACATCATGCGGTGGGAGCGCAGCTGCATCCTGGCCGGTTCGCTGGGCGCGCTGCAGTCCGATCTCGACCGCGTCGCGCGCCATTTCGCGCCGCGCCAGCAATACCAGGCGATCGGACACAGCCTTGCACGGATACGGACCAAAGCCGAGGCGGCGCGGTGGCTGATGCTGCGCGCGGCTTGGGAACTGGATCATGGCGGCAAGGCGCTGCTGTATCCGGCGATGGGCAAGCTGTTCGTCAGCGAGACGATTGCCGAATGCACGCTCGAATTGCGCAGGCTCCTTGCCGGGGCGGGGTGGCGAGGCGATCTCGGCCTGACCGATGCGCTCGACGACGCGCTCGCGATCCTGTCCGCCTCGGGCACTAGCGAAGTCCAGCTCAATACGATTTCCTCGCAGATGGGCGGCGGGGTTTGACCCCGATCCTGCGCGATTTCGCCGCGCGTTTCATCGACGCGAGGAACGAGCCCGCGCTACGCCATGGCGAGCTAATCGTATCGGGCCGGGATTTCTGGGATGGCGTCCATCGCCGCGCGGCGGTGCTGCGCGAACGCGGCGTGTCCCGCGCCGATCGAGTGGCCCTGTTCATGCGCAAGCATCCCGAGGCCGTCTCGTGGCTGTTCGCGGCGCTGCTCTGCGGAGCGATCGCTGTCCCGATCGACCGGCGGTCGTCCGCCCCGCGCATTTCCGCATTGCTCGCGAGCCTCGATCCAGTGCTCGCGCTGTTCGACGAGAGCTCCTTCACCCGGTTCGAAAAGAGCGGCGCGCGATTGCCCGATGCCGGAAAAATCATCCACGCGGACGCAATCGACGAAGCTGCGGCCCCCTCGCTCGAGCCTTTCGTCGGCCCTGAGCTAACGGCCGACGATCCTGCGCTGATCCTGATGACGTCGGGCACGACCGGCGATCCCAAGGGCATCACCTTGAGCCACGGCAATCTCGCGGCCTTTTCGGACTGGGCGATAGAGACGTTCGCCCTCGGACCGGACGATCGTTTCCTCAATATCGCGCCGCTCCACTTCGATCTATCGCTGCTCGATGTGCTGACCGCCCTGCGGATCGGGGCGCAGGTAACGCTCGCCGACGAGGCCGATGCCATGTTCCCGGCACGGCTGGGCGGGTTGCTGGAAGGTCACGGCATCAGCGTGCTCTACACCGTACCGACCATCTTGCAGGGCATGGTTGCCAAGGGCGGTTTGGCGGGACGCCAGCTTCCCGATTTGCGGTGGATCCTGTTCGCTGGCGAAATCTATCCGGCGCCGGCACTCGCGCAGCTGATCGATGCGGTAGGAGGCACGCGGTTGGCCAATCTGTTCGGCCCGACGGAGACCAATGTGATTACCTGGAAGGTGGTCGAGCGGGCGCCGGACATCGACGAGAGCCCCAATATCGGCGTGGCCTGCAGCCATGCGCGGATCGCGCTGTGCGACGCACAGGGCGCGCCTGTCGCACCGGGCGAGAGCGGTGAGATATGCGTTGCCGGGCCGACGGTCATGCAAGGCTATTGGGATCGCCCCGAACTCACACGCGCGCGATATTTCGACGGGCGTCCAGGCCTGTTTCGCACAGGCGATTTCGGCTTTGTCGACGCGGCCGGAGACATCCGTTTCACTGGGCGGCAGGACCGTCAAGTCAAACTGCGCGGCAACCGGGTCGAACTTGAGGCAATCGAGGCGCGCGCCTTGGCCTTGCCGGGCGTGGCAGCCGCGGCAGCGACAGTATCCGATAACGGGCAAAGCCTGTGCCTGCATATCGCCGCGGAGCCGGGCGTCGAGCTTTCGAAAAGCGGGATGTTGCGCAAGCTCGTCACAGTGTCGGCTCATCATGAACTGCCGGAACACTTTATTTTCTATGCCGAGTGGCCCACAATCAATTCGGGCAAGAGCGACTTGGGCTCGCTTCGGGACAATCACGGGAAACTGCTGGCGGAGATGAGCGACTCATCATGACCAAAGACGTCGAAAGCGTTGTCATTGCAGCGATCCGCAAGGTTGCCCGGCTTGTGGGCCGCGACACCGCGCTCGACCGGGCGACGCAGTTGATCGACGAAGAGCTCCTCGATTCGGTCGAGCTGCTCCAGCTCGTGATGGAACTCGAGACCGCCTACACGACCGAAATTCCGCTCGAAGAGCTGACGCCGGAAAACTTCGCCGATGTGGGGGCAGTGGTCCATTTGGTTACACGCCAATTGGGGAGCGTCCGCCAGTGAACCCCGCTGTGGACGCCCGTGTTTACGATGCCGCGATTGTCGGCGCGGGACCGGGCGGCGCGGCATTGGCGATCCATTTACGCCAGTGCGGCCGCAGCGTCGTCATCATCGAGAAAGAGGCCTTTCCCCGATACCACATCGGCGAGGCGCTGACCGGTGAGTGCGTCGCTTTGATCGAGGAGCTCGGGCTTGGCGAGCATCTGACACAGAGCGGCTATCAATTGCGGCGCGGCGCCACCGTCAGTGGCGCCAATGCCCGCGCCCAGTTCTGGGTGCCGGTCGAGGCGGTCGGCGAGGACGACACGAGGGTCGACGCGATTTCCTGGCATGTCCGCCGCGATGAATTCGACCAGGCCCTGCTCGAACGTGCCATCGAACTGGGGGCCGAGCATGTCGCGGGCACTTGCCAGGATGTGATCAGGGACGGCGAGCGGGTGACCGGACTGACGGTCGCGCACAAGGATGGCGAACTGCGGACCATCCGCGCGCACTACGTCGCCGATTGCTCGGGCCAGAAGACCTTTCTCGCCAGCAAGGGCGTCATCGGCCCCAAGAACCGTACGGGTTACGAAAACCAGACCGCGCTCTATGCGCAGGTGCGCGGGATGGTGCATGACGCTCCGCCACGGGAAACCAGCACGCACATCTTTTACGGCGAGCGCCACCATTGGTCCTGGGCGATGCCACTCACCGAAGAGGTCACGAGCCTGGGTGTCGTGTTGCCCAAGGGAGAGCTGCAGCGCCACGGGCGCTCGCTGGAGGAGATGTTCAGCGCCGCCCTGACCAAGGTCAACGGCTTGCTGACCGAGCGCTCGAAGGAGGTCGAACTGTGCAGCGAGGTGCACACGATCTCGAACTATTCCTACAGCATCGACGACTTTACCGGGCCGGGGTATCTCTGCGTCGGGGATGCGCACCGTTTCTTCGATCCGATCTTTTCTTTCGGCGTGCTTATCGCCCTGCAGGAAGCCAAGCTCGCCGCCGGCGCGATCGACCGAAGCCTGTCCGATCCCGCCAGGCCCGACCAGTTCGACGAGTTCGTGGAAGCGTCGGTGCGCGCGCAGACGGTCGTCGAATATATCATTCGCACCTTCTGGGAATATCCCTTCGCCTTCCTTCGGCTGGCCCATTTCTCGCACCAGGCCGACATCGCCGAGATCTTCTCCGGACGTCTTTACACGCCCGAGGTGATGGATATCGAAGCGGTCGGCCTGATGCGCGATATGCTGCAAAGGACCGGCCAGATCGCCCGATGAAGCCGCTTTCCGCAGCGCTGGCCGGATGGTGGCGTTTCGGCAGGCGCCGACCCTTCGACAATCTCTTTGGGACCAAGCTGTATCGCATGGGATGTTCCGCGCGCAACTGGCAGGCGTTGAGCGCCATGGATATTCCGGCGCTGGTGGACACGCTGCGCGATATCGCGCGCGATGCGTCCGCAAGCTATGGCTTTCTCGAACGCGACGCGGGCGATGTCGCCCGGCTGGCGCAGCGGATTACGGGTCGTGCGGCAACGCGCGAGCACAGGTTTCAGCGGCTGTTTTCGGGGCAGGTCGTGCAGTTCCTGCTGATGCAAAAACTGCATGCCCTTACGGTGGACGAAATCGCCGCCCATGTCCGCATCGAGGGGCTCGGGCGCCTGACGGCTATCACGGCTTCGGGCAGGGGCGCGATGCTGGTTGCGAGCCACTGGGGACTTGGGCGGCTGGCGCCGCCGCTGTTGGTCAAGCACGGGATCGACCTGACCGCCATGGCCCCGTTCGACTTCCAGACGCTGCTCGGGATCGAAGGGCCCGGGCGGGTGCCGGTCATCGAGCTGACCAAGGTCTCCGATGTCCAAGCGCTCGTCGCGGCGCAGCGCCTGCTGCGATCGGGGCGCGTGGTGCATAGCACTGGCGACGGCTTGCGCGGCGGCAAGAAGAGCCTGTTCGGGTTTCTCGATACCGACCGGCCGTTTTCCTGCAGCTTCGCCGTGTTGGCGTTGCAGGCGCAGGTGCCCTGCTTCCCGGTGTTCGTGCGGGCGGATGGCGCAGGGACGATCATCCTCGACATCGGCGAAGCCATTGTCCCGCAGGCCGTGGGGACTACGCCCGGTGAGCGGGGCGAATCCACAGTCCGCGCCTATGTCACGCTGCTCGAGCAGCGCTGGCGTGAGGATTTCGGCAATATCACCGCGCATTCGCTCAGGCTGTACGCCGACGGCTGGGAGAAGGACGGTCCGATCGAAGACTGACCCGCTTCGTCGGCAATGCGGGCAAGGCGTCAAATCGGGCGGTAGCCCAGCAGTTCGGCGGTCCTGCCGCACAGCCTCCAGATCCACTTTTTCTGCGGCCGCAGCCACAGGCGGGTCGATGCGCGGCGACGGCTTACCGCGATCGTCGGCCCGACCTGCCCGGCAACACCAAGGAACTCGCGCACGCGCCGGGTGGTGCCGGCAGGATCATCGCACAGATCCTCGAACCGGATCTCGAGATAGCGGTCCGGCCCCAGCGTCCGCCCAAGCCGGGCTACCGGGTCGACCTGATAGACCCAGGTGATGGCATTGCGACGCCAGTCCGGATCGCTGTCGATCAATCGGACCTCACGGCCAATCGCGCGATAGGCGGCGGCGCATACGGTTTCGCCGACACTGTTGTCGGTGCGGGAGGTCACATGCGTGCGGCGCAGGCTGCTGGTGACTGGATGACGGACCAGGTGAACCAGCCTGGCTGCGGGAAAGGCCGCGAGCAGTTCGGGCATGATGAGCATCGCTTCGGGAAGCTTGAATCCCCATTCGGCATCGTCTGCAAGCCCGCCATCGCTGCGGATGCGCATGGCCGTGACCCCGAGCAGGCCGTGCCAATGCGCGCTTCGTTCGGCGGAGGGGGTGGGGCCGGCGGAATGTTTCTCGACCGCGATTGGGCGGATCGTGTCGACCCACTCGAGCGAATCTTCCGATTTGTTGAGCCGGTTGCCGAGAAAGACGCCGCATTGCTGGACGATGCCCGAGATCAGCCGTGTACCGCTGCCGCCCCGGCCGGTCACGATCACCGGCGCGGCGCTTCGGTCGCTGGATCGCGCAGGTGTCGGCGGTGCTTCGCCAAGACACGGGGTGGCAGCATAGCCGAGGCGTTCCATCGCCGGTCCGGCAAGCGCAAGGATCTCGCGTTCCTGGTCGCGGGTCAGGACCTCCTGCCATTTCGAAACCGAACTGCGGTCGATCGGACGCCCGCGGTCCAAGGCGCCGGGGCCCCCGCCCTGCAGGACGCTGGCATGGTCGACCATTTCCCGCGCGGGGGGCAGTCCGACATGCTCCGCTATCCGGTGGGCAAATTCCTGCGGCGAGGCGACGCAATCTTCGTAGCGGAAGACCAGTGGGTCGACCCCGGCGGCGGAAAACTTCGCATGTGCGGTGGATTTGATCCGCCACACGATCGCCTGCTTGAGGTGCTTGGCAAGCAGGGGATCCTCCAGCATTGCGACGTCTTCGCGGTAGGCCGCTGCCGTGTCCGCATCCTGCTTGATTAGACGCAATTGGTTGGCGACGATATCGACCCGCGCCAGCCGCATCATCGATGCCACGACCGCACGCACATCGCGCACGGGATGGATGACCGATACGCGGTCGCCCAGGCGGGCGATTGCGTCGTGACTGAAGGTGAGATTGGGGGCCTTCAGGACGAGATGCGTCACGTCCTTGTGGATTGCGACGGGGCGCAGGAATCGCCTGACGATCTTGGGATCGCCGGACCGGTATTTCGCGGCGGCGCGCTCCAGCAGCTTGGGCAGCAACCGGCGATGGCGCGGATCTCCGGCGAGGAACGCTCGGGCCCATTGCATCACCCCCTCGTTCTCGTCGAGCAGCAAGGCCTGCGGATGGGCCCCGACCATCTGCCCGACCAGCGACGTGCCGCTGCGCTGGCAACCGGTCACGAGAACCAGATGCGGCAAGCGCTCAGCTGGAGATGAGTTCGACAAGGTGCATCGCAATCTTCTGGGCGCCGTCATTGGCGACATGGGCAGGTCCGGCCCGTGCGGCGGTCGCACCGAGTTCGGCGATCCGTTCGGCAGGGATGCGCTTGAGCGCGCGCTTGCTGTCGACGACCACCGCGACCCCGCGGGTCTCCAGCAATTCGCCGAGGATGCGGTGGTTGCGATGCGAGGGTACGACGACCATCGGCTTGCCCGCGGCCAGTGCCTGGTAGGTCGATCCGGCCCCGCCCGAGGTCACTACCGCGCGCACCCGGGGCAACAGCCGCCCCAGCGGGAGCACACCCCATTCGAACATCCGGTGGCCACGCGTGGTGTGGACACGGTGCTCCTTCGTCCCCGCATGAACCCGGACGATATCGTCGCAGCCGAACCGATCGGCGGTGAGTGTGCTGAAGCGGGGATCGACGAATTTGCCGGTAGAGCCCATCGAACACAGCAGCACCTCGCTGATGTCGCTCAATTCCTGCGGCAAGTCGCCCTCTGCTTCCCACCACACCGCCCCGCAGGCATGGTAGTGGACGGGCATGGCGTCGACATCGGGTACCAGCCAAGGCGGGTCCGCCAGCAAGACCCGGTCGGCTTCGAACAGGTCGAAGGCACTGTTCAGATCGGCCAGGCCGCGCGCGGCGCGTTCGCGTCGGATACGCCGCGCGCGTTTGCGCAACAGTCGAACCTGGATCGTGTCCGCTCCAGCCAGGCGGGTGACGAAACCGTTGGTGACGATCGCGCGGGGGCAGTCGGGGAAGCGCGCGGTCGCCAACCAGCGCGCGGGGCAGCAATCATGAACCACGAGATCGGGCTGCAGTTTCGCGAATATCTCGTCGAGAGCATCCGCGAAGGCCGGGGCCGGGAAACGCAGATCCTTGCGCTCGATCTGCGGGCGGTGAAGGACGAATTCGTCCTCGAAACGGCTCGTATCGAATTTGACGACGGAGGGTATGATGATCTGGATGTCGCAGTCGATCTGCTCACGCAGGCTGCGTGCGACCAGAGCCACCCTGCCGAAATGGCCCAGCGCCGGGCCGGAAATGAAAACGATCCGCGGTCTGATTGGCTTGCCCCCCGCAAGTACCGATGGTTACCTCTTAGGCACTCACGATAAGCTTGCAACGATCTTTCGCCCTGGCGCACAGAGCGGCCTGCCGAAGGCGGAATGGAGTTGCCAAGCCGCGATGGAGCGGCGAGAGTGGCGCGAATTGAGGGGCACCAGCGGGATCCGTTTGGAATGACTTCCTTCCCGATCCTGTCTGCGAATAACGGCGATCCGCCGATCGCGGCCGCGAAGTCGTCCTCCTAGGAGAAACACGCTGCAGGACGACGAGCCAGGGATCGACGGTCTATCCCAAAGCCCTGCCGCCAATGAGCGGCAAGCAATGTATCGCGACCTTCGCGTCCTCTATGGCTTCCTGTCGCGGGCGCGGGTTCGCGAATTGCGCTTGATCCTCGTCCTGAGTGCGGTTGCGGCGGTGGCCGACATCATCACCATCGGCGCGCTCATTCCGTATCTGGCGATCATTTCCGGCGATCCGGGGCAGACGGGCCACTATCTCGTGCGCGCCGCTCTGGTATGGCTTGCGCAATTCAACGGGGTGGACAGGTTTGCCATCGCCACGGCCATCCTCGCGGGATCGGCAATCGCCGCGGCATTGATCAAGGTCGTGCTCTATTGGCTGAGCCAGAGGTTCGTCTTCCGCACATCGCACGACCTCGCCAGCCAGGTGTTCAGCACCACGCTTGCGCAACCCTATTCCTACCATCTCGAGAAAAACAGCGGCGAGCTGATCGCAACGGTCAACAAGGTCAAGTCGATCACAGTGCGTACGATTGCGCCATTGATCCAGATCGTCTCGCACATGGTCACTGCGCTAGCGGTTTTTGCCGCGCTGATCGTCATCCAGCCGTTTATCGCGCTTCTTGCGCTTGGGGGGATTTGCGGGGCCTATCTGATCGTCGCGGTGATGGTGACGGGCTCGCTGCGCCGCAACAGCGCGCTCATTGCCGGCTTGCAGACACGCCGCATCCAGACCTTGCAGGAAGCGCTGGGATCGATCCGTGAAGTCGTGCTCGGCGGGGCGCAGAGCTATTTTGTTGACAGGTTTGCCGAGCTCGATCGCGCAATGCTCGATGCACGGGCGCATTCCACGGTCATCGGAATGGTGCCCCGCTACATCATCGAGACGGCCATCATCCTCATCATCGTCGGACTCGCCTATTATTTCGGGACGCTGGGCACGGGCTTCGGAGCGGTCATCCCCGTGCTCGGCGGAATGATCCTCGGCATCCAGAAGCTGCTCCCGGCGGTGCAAACCAGCTATTCAAGCTGGGCAGGAATCCGAAGCAATCACCACGCGCTGCAGAATGTCATCGCGAACCTGCGTCTGACGGTCGACCGGGCGCCCGCACCCACCGCGCCGTTGCCATTCGACCGCGAGATTCGTTTTTCCGGGGTTACTTTCACCTATCCGGGACGCACCACCCCCGCATTGCGCGACATCGAGGTCACCATCGACAAGGGCGCGCGCATCGGGATTGCGGGCAAGAGCGGCGGCGGGAAAAGCACGTTCGCCGATTTGGCGCTGGGGCTGTTGCCCCCGTCCTCCGGCGAGATACTGGTCGATGGAACGGCGCTGGGGCCCGGCAACCTGCGGGCCTGGCACCTGCGGGCCGCGCATGTCGCGCAGCATATCTACCTTCCGGATTGCTCGATCCGCGAGAACATCGCCTTTTGCGCCGCCGCCGATGAGGTCGACGAGGCAAAGCTCGCCCGGGCGGTCGAGGGGGCTTCGCTGTCACGTTTCATCGCCGAATTGCCCGAGGGGCTCGACACCCAGGTGGGGGAGGACGGCGTGCGGCTGTCGGGCGGGCAGAAGCAGCGCATCGGCATCGCCCGTGCGCTCTACAAGCGCGCCGACCTGCTCGTCTTCGATGAGGCGACCAGCGCGCTCGACAGCGAGACCGAGGCCGAGGTCGTGAAGGCGATCAGGGCCATCGATCCGGGAGTAACGATCATCGTCATCGCGCACCGGCCCTCAACCATCGCCTGGTGCGACCGGGTATTGACCTTTGCGGAAGGCAGGCTGGTCGACCCTCGGGCGGCCCCATGAAGGCGGACCGTTCGAACATGCACAGTATCTTGACGGAAGGGCGCGGCGCCTAGCCGCCAGTCACGCTCATATGACGCGCGAGCGCGGGTTCGCGCTGGCCAACGTCGAAGGCATGGCGCAGCGGCTTGCCCGCGAGCAGCCGGTCGAGCGCCGCGTCGAGCGCCTCTTCACCGCCGGCGCGGATGATATCGCGCAGTTCGACCTTCTGGTCGTGCCCGAGGCAGCCATAGACCGTCCCCGTCGCGCCGATCCTGATGCGATTGCAGCCCGCGCAGAAATTGTCGCTCAGCGGCGTAATGAGGCCGAGCCGGGTGCCGGTATCCGCGACATCGAAATAGCGCGCCGGTCCGCCCGTGCGGTGGAGCGAGGGGACGAGCGTGAAACTGCGTTCGATCTCGGCGCGAACCTCGTCGAGCGGCAGATGCGTCGATTGCCGGTCGAGCGACACTTCGCCCAGCGGCATCGCCTCGATCAGGCCAAGGTCCAACCCGCGCTCGCTGCACCAGCCGAGCAGCGCGGGCAGTTCGTCATCGTTGAGACCGCGCATCGCGACGGCGTTGATACGGATCGCGAGGCCTGCCGCGTGGGCCGCCTCGATCCCGCTGATAACGCGGTCGAACTCGTCGCGCCGCGTCAGCTGGGCGAAGCGTTCACGGTCGAGCGTGTCCAAGCTGACATTGATCCGCCGCACGCCAGCATCATACAAATCCTGCGCCATTTCGGGCAGGCGGGTGCCATTGGTGGTGAGAGTGAGTTCCTCGAGGCCCTCACTGCGCAGCCGCGCCAGCCTGCCGACCAGATCCATAATGCCCTTGCGCACCAGGGGTTCGCCGCCGGTGAGCCTGATGCGGCGGACGCCGCGCGCGACCAGATGCCGCGCAAGCGCCTCGATTTCCTCGAATGTCAGCAGGTCACGGCGGGGGAGGAACTGCATGTCTTCCGCCATGCAATAGGTGCAGCGAAGATTGCAGCGGTCGGTCACCGACAGGCGAATATAATCGATCTGGCGGCCGAAAGCGTCGCGCATGGCGGTGCCCTACACGCTGGCGGGCGAAGCCGAAACGGATTTTTGCCGCCTTGGGGAAGGCGGCTAACCGACGCTGCGAAGTTTGCCGAACAGGGCCGGCAGCGGTTCGGAGGCGCGAGCCTTGCCCATCGCATCAGCGACCGCCTGCGGAACTGCGATCTCGATCGCGTGGGCGCGGTCCTCGCTCAGCCCGACCGAGACCTCATAGGTGCCCGAATCGATCACGAAGCGTCCGTCGCGTTCGAACCGGCCAAGCTGGTTGCCGCCGATTTCGAACAGTATCTGGCGGGTTTCCCCGCCGCCGAGCGAGACCCGCTGGAAATCGGCCAGTTCTGTCCGGCCCTGACCGCGTCCGCCGGGGCGCCGCAGGTAAAGCTGGACGGTTTCAGTGCCCTCATGGCCCCCGACATTGTGCAGAACGGTACTCACAATGAGCCGGTCGTGCCCCAGTTCGGTCGTGGTCTGGCCGAGCCCGAATTCGGAATAACTGAGCCCGTGCCCGAAGGTCAGGCCCACCCGCCCGCGGTCGACCAGCGGTATCGGCAGGCGGCCGCAGGGCGCGAATTCGCCGGTGAGGACATCGGTGATGGCATGGCCCGACGTACTGCCCAGCTGACCCGCGTGGATAATGCAGGGCAGTTTCGCGCTGCTGATATCGGGATCGAGCGGGCGCGCTCCGAGCGTGATCAGCACGATGCTCCGGTTGACCGCATAGAGCGCCTCGAGCAGCGTCTGCTGCGCTGCGGTCAGCGTGCTGGTTTCGCCGAGGGTGACAATGACCGTCCCCGCGCGGCGGGCGGCTTCGCTGGCCATGCCGATCGCCATATGGTCCGCATCGATCAGATCACCCGATGACGATCCTGCCTGATCCCGGCGCAAGGCCAGCCCGGGTACGAAATTGTGCGCCAGTTCACGGGTGTCGAACCCGTCGATCAGGCTTGCCCCTTCCTGCGGCAATCCGCCGGTGGGCAGCGACCGGTCACCGGCAGCTTGGCCGACGACGAGGATTTCGCCCGAATCGATGCTCAGCGGAAGCAGCGCAGGGTCGTTGCGGAGCAGGATGATCGCGTGGCGTGCGGCATCGAGCGCAACGGTTCGCGCTCCCGCCGCCGACCGCTTCGGCGTCTCGGTCTCTTCCGGTCCCGCGCTGCGGAACAGGCCAAGGTCGTATTTCGCGCCCAGCACCTTGCGCACGGCATCGTCGAGCTGCAGCGGCGTCACGCGCCCGTCTGCAACCGCTGCCACCACTGCGGCGACAGAAATGTCGGCATAGGGTGCGCCGGTCAGATCCTGTCCTGCCGCCTTGGCGATTTCCGTCCATTCGGCGAGGTCGATCCCTTCGAAACCGCCAGGCCCGCCAATGGCAAAGGTCGCACTGGTCGACTGGTCGCCGTTGTCGAGCGAAGAGGCAATCCGGCCCAGCGCGATACTGGCCGGAGGCGATTCGCGCAGCACACCTGCAACCAGGCGCAGCTGGTCCGCGGGCAAGTGCGCGCCACGGCGACCCGTCCACGAGGGGTTATCCACGCGCAGGCAGGCGAGCATGCTGCCGCCGTCCTGGTCCTCGAACTGCAGCCCGCGCACGGTGGCCGATGCCAGGCACCGGGCCAGCAGCCCCGATGCGCCCCAGCTCGCGGAAAGATCCTCGTCGGTATGCGATGTGCTCAGCGCGACGGAGGGCCCGAGCAGCCAGTTCTTGCCTCTATCCCGCGCCTCGGCGGCAACGATGCGCGCGGCGCGCTCGACCACGTCGGGCGCCCAGCTTGCAGCCAGCGCGAAGGGACTTGGCATGATGACCGCTTCGCCGCGACCGGGAGTGGCGGCATAGAGCAGGGGAATGCCCAAGCGGGTTTCTTCGATGGCCATACTCTGGAGAGTGGCAAACTCGGCGGGCGAGCCGGGGCCGACGAGACCGCTCAACTGGCCCCGGCGGAGCTGGTCGCGCACGCGATCGATTGCATCGGTATCGGCTGGATCGGGTGCGCGTTCGAGCGCCAATTGCCCGACCTTCTCCTCCACCGACATGATGGCGAGCAGGTCTTCGACGAAACGCTCGCGTTCGGCGGCGTAATCGGTGGGGCGGCGTGCCATGGCAGGTCCGTGTCCCACAAATAGGTAAACATCTTGTTTTGGTAGGTTCTTCGCCATGCGGGTCGCCCCGCAAGTCGCTTGTGAAGGGAGGTGATTTACAGATATAAAAATATCTTTATATCCATCCTGCAATGCGCACCGATACTCTCTTCCGGGCCTTGGCCGACCCTACCCGTCTCAGGATCATGCGCCTGCTGGGTTCGATGGAACTGGCCGTGGGCGAAGTCGCGCAGGTGCTGGGGCAGAGCCAGCCCCGCGTATCGCGTCATATCGGCATCCTGTGCGATGCAGGTCTGGCCGAACGCCGCCGCGAAGGCAGCTGGGTCTTCCTGCGCGCTTGCGCGAATGCCAGCGAGGCGCCGCCGCTATGCGCGGCAGTCGCCGATCTGCTGGTCGAAGCCGAAGCGACCGACGCGCCGTTTGCCGAGCAATGCGAGCAGGATCGCCGCAAGCTTGCGGCGATCCGCCAGCATCGCGAAAGCGAAGCGCAGGTGTATTTCTCCGACCACGCGCACGACTGGGACGAACTGCGCCGCCTGCATTCCTCTGACGAGGCGGTGGAGGCAGCGCTGGGCAAAGCCCTCGGCACGAGGTCGCTCGGACGCCTGCTCGATATCGGGACCGGCACGGGCCGTATGGCCGAACTCTTCGCCGAACGCGCCGAGCGGATCGTGGCGCTCGACAAGAGCCTCGCGATGCTGCGGGTGGCGCGCGCCAAACTGCAGCACCTGCCAACCGAACGGGTCGAACTGGTGCAGGGCGATTTCGCTTCGCTTTCGTTTGCCGCGGAAAGTTTCGACACGGTGCTGTTCCATCAGGTCCTGCATTTCGCGCAGAACCCCGGCGCGGCGCTGGCCGAAGCGGCGCGTGTGACGCGCCCCGAAGGACGGATCGCGATCGTCGATTTCGCCGCGCACCAGCGCGAGGAATTGCGCGATCGCCATGCGCATGCCCGGCTAGGCTTCGAAGATGGCCAGATGGCCAGCCTGCTCGACGAAGCAGGGTTCGAGCCAGCGGCCCCGATGGCGCTGGAGGATGGAGAACTGGTGGTGAAGATCTGGATTGCGCAGCGGCGCGCCGCAAACAGGAAGGCCGCATCATGAGCCCGACGATGGACCAGATGCGCGAGGCCCAGCGCGCGCTCGACGCCCCGCTGTTCTCCGGCCTGCCCGGCGACGTCGAGGTGAGCTTCGAATTCTTCCCGCCCAAGAACGACAAGATGAACGAAACGCTGTGGCACAGTGTCGAAACGCTTGCCCCGCTCGGGCCGCGCTTCGCCAGCGTCACCTATGGGGCAGGCGGTTCGACGCGTGAACGCACGCATGAGCAGGTCGTGCGGATTCAGAACGAAGCCCATATCCCCGCCGCAGCGCATCTGACCTGCGTCGATGCAACGCGCGAACAGGTCGATGCGGTCGCGCGGCACTATTGGGATGAAGGCATCCGCCATATTGTCGCGCTGCGCGGCGACGCGCCCGACGGCCAATCGCGCTACACGCCGCACCCGGGCGGCTATGCCAATGCGGTCGAGCTGATTGCCGGACTGAAGCAGATCGCCGATTTCGAGATTTCGGTCGCCGCCTATCCCGAAGTTCATCCCGATTCTCCCGATGCGCAGGCCGACATCGCCAATCTCAAGGCCAAGTTCGATGCCGGCGCGACCCGCGCGATCACGCAGTTCTTTTTCGATCCGCAATGCTTCTTCGCGTTCCGCGACAAGGCCGCCGCCGCCGGGATCGAGGGCGAGATCGTGCCCGGGATCATGCCGGTGATGAGCTTCGCCGCGGTCCAGCGGATGTCCGGGCTTTGCGGCACCGCGATCCCGCACTGGATGGAAGGGCTGTTCGAAGGTCTCGACGACCAACCGGCCGCGCGCCAGCTGGTCAGCGCGACAATCGCGGCCGAAATGTGCCGCCGCCTCTATGCGGGCGGGGTGCGCCAGTTCCATTTCTACACTCTCAACCGCGCCGAGCTGAGCTATGCGATCTGCCACATGCTCGGCCTGCGTCCGAAAGCGAAGCCATGACCAAGCGCGAGCAATTCGAGGCTGCCGCGGCGCAGCGGATCCTGATCAAGGACGGTCCCTATGGCACCGCAATCCAGCAGGCCGGGCTGAAGCCTGAAGACTATGCTGCGGGCACCGCTCTGGAACAGGACCAGAAGGGCAATAACGACCTCGTCAACCTGACCCAGCCGCAGGTGATCCGGGCGATCTGCGACAGCTATATCGATGCAGGCGCGCATATCCTTGCCACCAACACCTTCAACGCCAACCGGATCAGCCAGGCGGATTATGGGGCGGAGGATATGGTCCATGAGATCAATGTCGCCGCAGCGCGCATCATCCGCGAGGCGATCGACGCGCGCACCGATGGCATACCGCGCTTTGTCGCGGGGGCGGTGGGGCCGACCAACAAGACGCTGTCGCTGTCGCCCGATGTCGAGGACCCGGGTTTTCGCGAAGTTACCTTCGACGAAATCGTCGCGGTCTATGTCGACCAGTGCCGCGCGCTGGTCGAGGGCGGGGCAGATTTCATCCTTATCGAAACCGTGTTCGACACGCTCAATTGCAAGGCCGCGATCATGGCGGTGAAACAGCTCGAGCGCGAGCTTGGCCGCGATCTCCCGTTGATGATCTCGCTCACGCTGACCGACCTGTCGGGGCGCAATCTGTCGGGCCATACGGTCGAGGCGTTCTGGTACACGGTGCGGCATGCCAAGCCGCTGACCATCGGGCTCAATTGCAGCTTCGGCGCCGAACAGCTGCGCCCGCATGTCCAGCTGCTGTCCGATATCGCCGACACCTATCTGATGGCCTATCCCAATGCCGGCCTGCCCAATGATCTGGGGGAATATGACGAGCTGCCCGACACCACCGCCGCGCTGACCCGGGTCTGGGCGGAGAACGGCCGCATCAATGCGCTGGGCGGCTGCTGCGGCTCGACCCCGGCGCATATCGCCGCGATGGCGGCAGCGGTCGAAGGGCTGGCGCCGCGTATCCCGCCGAGCCTGAAGCCCGACATGCGCCTCGCGGGGCTCGAGCCGTTTACGGTGGCGGCATGAGCGATTCGCTTGCGAACCGCGCGGTCATCCGCACCGCAGGCGTCGCTGACGCCGGGCGGCTGTCGTTGATCGCCAACGCCACCTTCCTCGAAACCTTCGCCGGAATGATTGCGGGAAATGCGCTGGTGGCGCATTGCGAGACGCAGCATGCACCCGCCTATCTCGCCCGGCTCCTCGACGCAGGCGCGCGGGCCTGGCTGGCGGAAGTCGACGATGCCCCGGTCGGCTACGCCCTGCTCAACCGGCCCGAACTCGATGCCGCGCGCGACGGCGATATCGAGCTGAAGAAGATCTACCTTCTGTCGCGGTTCCACGGCAGCGGCATCGCGCGCGACCTGTTCGATGCGGCCAAGGCCGGTGCGCGGGGGCATCAGCGTCTGCTGCTCGGAGTAAAGGACGACAACCGCCGCGCCATCGCCTTCTATACCAAACAGGGGTTCAGGAAGATCGCGACGCGCCGCTTCGATGTCGGCGGCACACTTTACGATGATGTCGTGCTCGCACGCGAACTCGACCGGGACTGAGCAATGACCGACCAATCCACCGCCCGCTTCGTCAATATCGGCGAACGCACCAATGTGACCGGCTCGGCGCGGTTCAAGAAACTGATCATGGCGGACGATTACGATACCGCGGTGGAAGTCGCGCGCCAGCAGGTCGAAAACGGTGCGCAGGTGATCGACGTCAATATGGACGAAGGCCTGCTCGATGCCGAGCATGCCATGACCACCTTCCTCAAGCTGATCGCCGCCGAACCCGACATCGCACGCGTGCCGGTGATGATCGACAGTTCCAAATGGGACGTGATCGAGGCCGGGCTCAAATGCGTTTCGGGCAAGCCGATCGTCAATTCGATCAGCATGAAAGAGGGCGAGGCGCAGTTCCTCGAGCAAGCCCGCAAATGCATGGACTATGGCGCGGCAGTGGTCGTTATGGCGTTCGACGAGACCGGTCAGGCGGACACCAAGGAGCGCAAGGTCGCCATCTGCGCGCGCGCCTACGACCTGCTCACCGGGATCGGCTTCCCGCCCGAGGACATCATCTTCGATCCGAACATTTTCGCAGTCGCGACCGGGATCGAGGAGCACGACCGCTACGGGCTCGACGTCATCGAGGCGCTCGCCGAGATCAAGGCGCAGCTCCCGCATGTGCGCACCAGCGGCGGGTTGTCCAATCTGAGCTTCAGCTTCCGCGGTAACGAGACCGTGCGCCGCGCCATGCATTCGGTCTTCCTCTATCATGCGATCCCCGCCGGGCTCGACATGGCGATCGTCAATGCGGGCCAGCTCGACGTCTACGACCAGATCGACCCTGTCCTGCGCGAGGCGTGCGAGGATGTGATCCTCATGCGCCGCCCCGATGCGACCGAGCGGCTGATCGACCTTGCCGAGAGCTACAAGGGCAAGACCGCGGCCGAGGAAAAGGCCGCCGAGGAATGGCGCGGCTGGCCGGTCGAACGCCGCCTCGAACACGCGCTGGTCAAGGGCATCGACGCGCATGTGGTCTCCGATACCGAGGAGGCCCGCCAGCGGTTCGACCGCCCGATCGAAGTGATCGAAGGCCCGCTGATGGACGGCATGAATGTCGTCGGCGACCTGTTCGGCAGCGGCAAGATGTTCCTGCCGCAAGTGGTCAAATCGGCGCGCGTCATGAAAAAGGCGGTCGCGCATCTGATTCCCTTCATCGAAGCGGGCAAGGAAGAAGGCGCGCGCGCCAAGGGCATCATCATCATGGCGACGGTGAAGGGCGATGTGCACGACATCGGCAAGAACATCGTCGGCGTGGTGCTGCAGTGCAATGGCTATGAAGTGATCGACCTGGGCGTGATGGTGCCCTGGTCGCAGATCCTCGCCGCGGCGAAGGAACACGATGCCGACATGATCGGCCTGTCGGGTCTCATCACGCCTTCGCTCGACGAAATGGTCACCGTCGCCGAGGAAATGAAGACTGCGGACATGACGATGCCGCTGCTGATCGGCGGGGCGACCACCAGCAAGGTCCATACCGCGCTGCGCATCGATCCCGCCTATCCCGGGCCGGTCATCCACGTGCTCGATGCCAGCCGCGCGGTCGGCGTGGTCAGCCGGCTGCTGTCCGACACGCAGCGCGATGAATTCGTCGACACCACCGCCGCCGACTATACCCATGTCCGCGATACTCGTGCGGGCAAGGGGCAGAGCGAATTGCTCAGCCTCGCCGATGCGCGGGCGAATTTCTACGACGCGTTCCTGTCCGACAAGGCCGCCCCGCCGCTGCACCCGGGCGTGCACGTGTTCGATGATTGGGACCTTGCCGAACTGCGCGCCTATATCGACTGGACGCCGTTCTTCCGCGCGTGGGAATTGCACGGCACCTATCCCAAGATCCTCGACGATCCGATCGTTGGCGAAAGCGCGCGCAGCCTCAAGGCCGATGCCGAGGCAATGCTCGACCGGATCGTGACCGAGAAATGGTTCACCCCGCGCGGGGTCGCGGGCTTCTGGCCCTGCGCGCGCGATGGCGACGATGTCACGCTCCACCTGGCCGAGGAAGAGCGGCATGTGACACTGCCCTTCCTGCGCCAGCAGGTGAAGAAATCGCGCGACCGCGCCAATATGTGCCTCGCCGATTTCATCGATCCGGCGGGCGACTGGCTGGGCGGCTTCGCGGTCGGCATCCACGGGATCGAGGAGCATTCCAAGCGCTTCCTCGCCGACAAGGACGATTACTCGGACATCCTGCTCAAGGCGCTGGCGGACCGGTTCGCCGAGGCTTTTGCCGAGCGGCTGCACCAGCATGCGCGCACCGATCTGTGGGGCTATGCCCCGCAGGAGCAGCTCACCAACGAAGCGCTGATCAAGGAGCAATATCGCGGGATCCGCCCAGCGCCGGGCTATCCCGCCTGCCCCGATCACAGCCTCAAGCCGATCCTGTTCGAACTGCTCGATGCCGAGGCGAATACCGGCATCAGCCTGACCGAGAACTTCGCCATGTATCCCACCGCCGCGGTCAGCGGGTTCTATTTCGGCCATCCCGAAGCGCAGTATTTCGGCGTGGCCCGCGTCGGGCGCGACCAGCTGGAAGACTATGCCGCCCGCCGCAATGTGGATATCGCCACGGCGGAACGCTGGTTGCGGCCAAACCTGGATTGACCGCGCTGCGGTAATATCGCAGTGCAGCACAGGTCGGCGGCAGAAGCGATTCTGCGGCAGGCGCGCACGGGAGAGCCCGGATGGCGACGTCCATCCGGCGCCGAAGGAGCAACCGCCCCGGAAACTCTCAGGCTAAACGGACCGTGCGCTCCATCGGCACTCTGGAAAGCGCCGCGCGCCTGCGCGTGGCCACCGAAGGGGTAAGCGCACCCATATGTGCGCCAGTCTCTCAGGTTTCCCGACAGAGGGGGCATGGTTTTCGGCGCACCGCGAGGGCGCGCCCCATGCTTGTGAGGGACGGGACTTGAGCGACGACACCGAAGACATGATCGCCGAAACCGAAACGCTGCCGCTCGATGCGTGGCATCGCCGCAAGGGCGCGCGGATGGTGCCCTTTGCAGGTTACCATATGCCGATCCAGTACGAAGGCATCGTGATCGAACATGGTTGGACCCGCAGCCAAGCGGGCCTGTTCGACGTCAGCCATATGGGCCAGCTGATGGTCACCGGCGACAAGGCCGCCGAGGAACTCGAAAAGCTGCTCCCCGGGGCGATCGCATCGCTCAAGCCGGGCAAGGTGCGCTATTCGCTGCTGCTCGACGATGACGGCGGCATCCTCGACGACCTCATGGTGACCAATGCGACGCCGTGGATCGAAGGCGACGAGGAAGCGGGCACCGAAGGGCGCTGGGGCGAACCGGCCTATTACCTCGTGGTCAACGGCGCGATGAAATGGGACGATATCGCTCATCTGCGCGAACATCTCGATGACGATGTCACACTGACGCATATGGACGAACACGCGCTGATCGCGCTGCAGGGGCCCAATGCCGCGACCGCGCTCAACCGCGTGATGCGCAACGTCATCGACGACATGGTCTTCATGGAAAGCGTGGTCCATGACTTCGGCGAATGGCCGCTGCGGATCACGCGTTCGGGCTATACCGGCGAGGACGGGTTCGAAATCTCGGTCCCGGCCGAATTCGCCGAAAGCCTCGCCGATCGCCTGTGCGCCGAAATCGAAGTGCGCCCGATCGGTCTGGGCGCGCGCGACAGCCTGCGGCTCGAAGCGGGCCTGCCGCTCTATGGCCACGACATCACCCCCGAAACCGATCCCGTCTCCGCCGATCTCGGCTTTGCGCTGACCAAGCGCCGCCGCGAGGAAGGCGGCTGGATGGGTCACGAACCCGTAATGAAGGCGTTTACCGAGGGACCCGCCCAGAAGCGCGTCGGGCTGGCCATCGACGGCCGGATGCCCGCCCGCGAAGGCGCGCTGGTCTATTCGGGCGATACGCAGGTCGGCCGCATCACCAGCGGCGGCTTCTCCCCCACGCTCGAACGGCCCATCGCCATGGGCTATGTCGACACCGCGCTTGCCGCCGAAGGCACCGAACTCGAAGTCGAGGTGCGGAAGAAAAGGCTGCCCGCCACGGTCGCCTCGCTCCCCTTCGTCCCCCATCGCTACCACAGAGGGAAATGATCGAAATGGCCCGCTATTTTACCGATGAACATGAATGGATCGACGTCGAGGGCGACACCGCCACCGTCGGGATCACCGATTACGCGCAAGGCCAGCTGGGCGACATCGTCTTCGTCGAACTGCCCGATGTCGGCAGCGTGATCGAGAAGGGCAAGGATGCCGCCGTGGTCGAAAGCGTCAAGGCGGCGAGCGATGTCTACGCGCCGATCAGCGGCGAGGTCATGGAAACTAACGACGCGCTCGAAGACGACCCCGCGCTGGTCAACACGGCTCCGGAAGAAGACGGCTGGTTCTTCAAGATGACCATCGGCGACAAGTCGGAGTTCGACGGTCTGATGGACCTGGCCGCCTACAAGAGCTTCTGCGACGGGCTTTGATCCGCTGATGCCCCGCGGGGCGTGAAGGAACCACGATGCGCTACCTACCCCTGACCGATACCGACCGTTCGGCCATGCTCGACACGATCGGCGCGCCCGATATCGATGCGCTGTTTGCCGATGTGCCCGAGGCGGCGCGGCTCTCCGGCCCGATCGAAGGCCTGCCGATGCACGCCAGCGAAATGGCGGTCGAAAAGCATATGCGGCGGCTGTCGAAAAAGAACCTTGCCGCAGCCGATGCGGCGTTCTTCCTCGGAGCGGGGGCATACAAGCATCACATCCCCGCAAGCGTCGACCACATCATCCAGCGCGGCGAGTTCCTGACCGCCTATACGCCCTACCAGCCCGAAATCGCGCAGGGCACGCTGCAGATGCTGTTCGAATTCCAGACGCAGGTCGCGCGGCTCTATGGCTGCGCGGTCGCCAATGCGTCGATGTACGACGGCTCGACCGCGTGCTGGGAAGCGGTGGCGATGGCGGGCCGCGTGGCGCGCGGCAAGAAGCGCAAGGTCGTGCTCTCGGGCGCGCTGCACCCGCATTATGCCGAAGTGGTCCGGACGATGGCCAAGTTCACCGACGACGAGATCGCCGGTGCGCCGCCCAGCCTGACCGCCAGGCCCGACGATGACGGGCTGATTGCGCGGATCGACGGGGACACCAGCTGCGTCGTGGTGCAATATCCCGATATCCTCGGCCGCCTGCCCGACCTCGCGAAAATCGCCGAGGCCGCGCATGAGAAGGGCGCGCTGCTGATCGCGGTCAACACCGAACCCGTGGCGCTCGGCGCGATCGCATCGCCCGGCGAGCTGGGCGCGGACATCGTGGTGGGTGAAGGCCAGTCGATCGGCGTCGGCCTGCAGTTCGGCGGCCCCTATCTCGGCCTGTTCGCCGTGCGCGATGAAAAGCACGTCCGGCAGATGCCGGGCCGCCTGTGCGGCGAGACCGCCGATGCCGAGGGCAAGCGCGGCTTCGTGCTGACGCTGTCGACGCGCGAGCAGCATATCCGCCGCGAAAAGGCGACCTCGAACATTTGCACCAATTCGGGGCTCTGCGCGCTGGCATTCAATGTCCATATGACCCTGCTCGGCGAGAAAGGGCTGCGCCGGCTGGCGATGGAGAACCACCGGCTCGCCTGCTTCGCCGCCGACCGGCTGGCCAAGGTGCCCGGCGTAAAGCTGCTCAACGACGCGTTCTTCAACGAATTCACGCTGCTGCTCGACGGCGATGCGCGCAGCATCGTGCGCGAACTGACGCAGCAGGATATCCTCGCGGGCGTATCGCTCGCACGGCTGTTCCCCGGCCATGATGCGCTGTCCAACGGGCTGCTCGTTGCGGTGACCGAAACAACGACCGAGGAGGACGTGGAAACGCTGGCCTCCGCACTCGAGGAGGTGCTGGCATGAACGCGCCCAACGCTTCGGGCTGGAAGCCCGGCACCCCCGTCGAAGGACACAATGCGATGAGCGGCCCCGACACCGCCACCGGCAACCGCGCGCTGATGCTCGAAGAACCGCTGCTGTTCGAGATCGGCCATGTCGAAACCACCGGGGTGGACCTGCCCGAACCGCAAGCGGGCGCCAATCGCCTCGGCGGGTTCGACCGCAAGGACTCGATCGGCCTGCCGGGCCTCTCCGAACCCGAAACCGTGCGTCATTACACGCGCCTCAGCCGCCAGAATTATGCGATTGACCTCGGCCTGTTCCCGCTTGGTTCGTGCACGATGAAGCACAATCCGCGGCTGAACGAGAAGATCGCGCGCATGCCCGGTTTCGCCGATGTCCATCCGCTGCAGCCGGTCGATACGGTACGCGGCGCGCTCGAAGTGATCAACGAACTGGCGCACTGGCTGATCGATCTGACCGGCATGCACGGCGTCGCGATGAGCCCCAAGGCCGGGGCGCATGGCGAATTGTGCGGCATCCTGTGCATCCGCGCCGCGCTCGAAGCCCGCGGCGATGCGCGTGAGGTCATCCTCGTCCCCGAAAGCGCGCATGGCACCAACCCCGCCACCGCGGCTTTCGCCGGCTACCGTGTCGAGGATATTCCGGCCAATTCCGACGGAAGGGTCGATCTAGAAGCGCTGAAGGCGCGCCTTGGCCCCGATGTTGCGGGGGTGATGATCACCAATCCCAACACCTGCGGCCTGTTCGAACGCGACATGAAGGCGATTTCGGATGCGGTCCACGAGGCCGGCGGCTTCGTCTATTGCGACGGCGCGAACTTCAATGCCGTCGTCGGCAAGGTGCGCCCCGGCGACCTCGGCGTCGATGCGATGCACATCAACCTGCACAAGACCTTCTCCACCCCGCATGGCGGCGGCGGCCCGGGTTCGGGCCCGGTCGTGCTATCCGAAGCGCTCTGCCCCTATGGCCCGTTGCCGTTCACCGCGCGGACCAGGGATGGCGTGGTCCACCTGGTCGAGGAAGAGAACGCTGCCGAATTCGACCACACCAAGGCCTTCGGCCGGATGACCGCGTTCCACGGTCAGATGGGCATGTTCACCCGCGCGTTGGCCTATATCCTGAGCCACGGTGCCGATGGCCTCAAGCAGGTGTCCGAAGATGCCGTGCTCAATGCCAATTACATCCTGCGCAGCCTCGAAGACGTGCTCGATGCACCCTTCGGCCATAGCGGGCCGTGCATGCATGAAGCGCTGTTCAGCGACGCAGGCTTCGCCGACGATGTCTCGACGCTCGACCTGGCCAAGGCCCTGATCGACGAGGGCTATCACCCGATGACGATGTACTTCCCGCTGGTGGTGCATGGCGCGATGCTGGTCGAACCGACCGAGACCGAGAGCAAGGCGGCGCTCGACCAGTTCATCATGGCGCTGCGCAGCGTGGCCGAGCGCGCCAAGGCGGGTGACGAAACGCTCAAGACCGCGCCGCATTACGCCCCGCGGCGCCGGCTCGACGAAACGCAGGCCGCGCGCAAGCCGGTGCTGGCGTGGAACGATCCCGATATGGCGTGATGCGAACGGGGGTTGCGGCATTGCGTTACTGCTCTAGAACCGCCGGATAATACAATAAAAATGGGTCGTTCGATGGACCGCGGGGAGGCGGGGGTTGAGCGAGGACAGAGACGACAATCTGCTGATCCGCGGCTGGCGCAATGTGCGCGAGGCCGGCCCGCGTCGTCTGGTGTTGACCGCTGTGCTGGTGCTCATGGCGCTGCTGATCGCGCGCTACAGCTGGAACATTCCGCATGAGGTGGTCCCCGACGAATGGCGTATCGAAGGCGCCGAGAATGTCGACATCACCACGCCGGGTACGGGCGATGCCGAACGCGCGCTCTATGACTGGCGCAGCTCGATCCTGGCGGACAAGATCGAGCAGGACGATCGCATCACGATGGTGGTCTATGACGACCAGACGCTGATCGCTGCGCGCAAACGCTCGCCGCTCGATCGCGGGATGCTGTCGCGCGCGCTGCAGATCATCGACGGGATGGAGCCCAAGGCGATCGGGCTCGATATCCTGTTCGACCAGCCGCAGGACGAGGATGCCGAACTGCTCGCCACCTTGCGCGGCATGAAGACCCCGACGCTTGTCGGCTATGCCAATTTCGCGACCAACGAAGCCGATATCGTCTACGACCAGCAGGTCTATCTCGAGGAGTTTCTCGCCCAGCTCGAAGGGGCGAACGCGACCCCCGCCAGCATCCGGCTCGACAACACCAATGGCGTGACGCGCAAATGGCCGAGCATCGAACCCGACCTGCCGCCGGTGCTGGGCCGCGCCATGCTCCGCGCCGCGGGCGAGGGCGAGCTGGCGCTGCCGGGCTACGAAGGGGCGTTGCGCTATCGCCACCCCGCGTTCGAGAACGAGCCGATGTACGGGCGTCTCCAGATCGACAATTTCCTCGACCCGGTGCTGATGGAAATTCCCGAGGTGCGCGCCATGCTGCGCGAACAGATCGAGGGTCGCTATATCCTCGTCGGCGGCGACATCATCGATTACGACCGCGTCCAGACCACCCTCTCCAGCGTCATCGGCGAAAATCCCGCCGGGCTGCGCGTTCATGCGGATATGATCGCGCAAATGCTCGACGGCGACCGGCGCGGGCAGGTGGGGGGCCTCACTCTGTGGTTGATGGCGATACTGGTGGTCGCCACTGCCGTGCTCACCGGTCTGCTCGAATGGGGTAGCTGGCGCATCTACCTGCTGCTCGGGGCGCAATTCGGCACCTTTATCGGCGTGCCTTTCGTGATGGAATGGCAGGGGGTCGATACGCTCGGCGTGCCCGCTGCCGGCTGGCTGCTCGGCTGGATCATCGCCTTTACCGCAGTGGTGTCCGCCGCGCGCGCGAGCGGGGCGGTGCAGCGGAATTTCGCGCAAGGCGCGCTGGGCAAATACCTCCCGCGCGAAATGGCGCAGGAAATCCTCGAAAACCCGCAGCTGCTCTCGCTCCATGGCGAGAAGAAAGAACTCTTCGTGCTGTTCTCGGACCTCGAGGGCTTCACCAAGATGAGCCATGCGATCGAACCGGAAATGGTCGCCAAGCTGCTCAACCGCTATCTCGACATGCTGTCGGACGTGGTGCTCGATCATGGCGGCGTGATCGACAAATTCGTCGGCGATGCGGTGGTCGCCTTCTGGGGCGCGCCGATCGCGCGGCCCGACGATGGCGAGCGCGCCGCCCGCGCCGGCTATGCCCTGTGGCAGGCGGGCGAGGCGTTTCGCGAAGAAGTCGCGGCGATGGACGCGGGGCTGCCCAAGATCGGCAAAACCCGCGTAGGGCTGCATTTCGGCGAGGCGGTGGTCGGCAATTTCGGCGGCGAGAACCGCATCCAGTATACCGCGCTGGGGGACAGCATGAACACTGCCGCACGGCTCGAGGCGGCCAACAAGGCGCTGGCATCCAGCGTCATGGCCAGCCGCGAATTCGCCGACCGGGCGGGGCTCGACTGGTGGCGTCCGATGGGCCGCGTGGTCCTGCGCGGACGCGCGCGCGCCGTCGAGCTGATGGAGCCGGTACCCGAGTTCCCCGCTGCCGATCGTGCATTGCTGGCGGATGCATACAAGCTGGTCGGGACGGACGATGCTAGGGCAGCGGAGATCATCGCCGATGTCGTCAGCCGTCATCCGGCTGACACGGCGCTGGAAAACCTGTTATATCGAATTCAGAACCTGGATGATGGAGGGGCTTATGTCCTCGGTTAAGAACATACTCGCAGGGGCCGCGCTCTCGTTTGCAGCGCTCGGTTTTCTTGGATCGACACCCGCGCAGGCCGGGGTGGTGGTCAAGTCCAGCGGGCCGTCTGCCGAAACCTATCCGGTGGGCAAGAAGCTCGACGATGCGGCGAGTGTTACGCTCCGCACCGGCGACAGCATCACCGTGCTGACCGGCAGCGGGACGCGCGTCATCTCGGGTCCGGGCACGCACCGGGTGGGGGCACGCGGCGCGAGCAAGCGGACCGCCTTTGCCATGCTCACCCGCCAGCAGTCGGGCGCCCGCGTCCGGACGGGGGCGGTGCGCGGCGGGGCTACCGGATCGTCCACCAATTCGAATCTGTGGAACATCGACATCAGCCGCCCGGGCAAGGTCTGCCTCCCGGCAGGCGATGCCATCACCTTCTGGCGTCCCTCGATCGAAGGCGGGGAAACCTGGGTCCTGGGTTCGGCGATTTCGGATTTCCACCTCCATTTCACCTTCGAGGACGGCTCCGCCACCGCTTCGCTCAGCGCCGACGAACTGCCGCTGGCGCAGAACCGGCTCTACGACCTTTCGGGTCCCGCGGGCGGGGCGAAGCAGCGCCTCGAGTTCATCGCGCTGGACGAAACGCCGCAAGATCCCGAAGATCTGGCCGTCGCGCTGGCCAATCTCGGCTGCATGGGCCAGCTTGACCTCCTGAGCGAGAAACTGGCGAGCTAAGTATCTACCGGTGGCCCCGCGGCACGGGGCATGGCGGCTGCCGCGGGGGGCGGCAGCAGCAGATTGGGGCAATCGGGGAGGGCCGATGAAACGCCGGGCAGCACGCTGGCAAGGGGGACGGGGCGGAGCCGTGCGGGCGTTTGCGCTCGCGCTGCTGCTTGCTCTGGCCGCTGTTGCGCCCGCGAGCCCCGATTCCTCCGCCGCCAACGCCCAGTCCTCGACTGCAAACTTCGAAGGCGTGGCGACTTGTGCCGGCTCGACCTGCCATGGCCGTTCGGAAGGCAATGGCGCGGTCGTCCGGCAGGACGAGATCGCGACCTGGCAGGCCCCGTCTTCGGCCAGCGGGGCGCACAGCCGCGCCTATTCGGTGCTCGCCAGCCGCCGCGGCCGCCAGATCGCGCAGACCTTGGGGCTGGGGGCGGCGACCTCCGCGCCCGCCTGCCTCGGCTGCCATGCAACCTATGTCCCGCAATCGCGCCGCGGCGCGCGTTTCCACACCAGCGACGGGGTGGGCTGCGAAAGCTGCCACGGCGCGGCAGAGGGCTGGCTGCAGGTCCATTACGAGAAGGCCGCCAGCCATGCCTCCAATGTGCGCGCGGGGCTGGTGCCGCTCGAGGACCCGCAGGTGCGCGCGAAAATCTGTCTCGATTGCCATTACGGCAGCACGGATACGGGCCAGTTCGTCACCCATTCGATGATGGCTGCCGGCCACCCGCGGATTTCGTTCGAGCTCGACCTTTTCTCCTCGCTGCAGCAGCATCACACCGAAGATGCCGACTATGCCCGCCGCAAGGGGCGCAGCGACAGCGTGCGGTTGTGGGCGGTGGGCCAGGCGGAAGCGGTCGCGCGAGCGACCGATCTGTTCGCGCGGCCCGGCTTCGGCATGCGCGGCATGTTCCCCGAATTCTATTTCTACGACTGCCACAGCTGCCACCGCGCGATCACCGACGGGCCGACCCGTCGGCTGACTTTCGAGACCAATCCCGGCCGCCCGATCCCCTTCGGCAATGCGCCGTTCAACGATGAGAACATCATCATGCTGTCCGCGGTGGGCCGGGCGCTGGCCCCCGGCGCGGGCGAGGCTTTCGGTGACGCGAGCGTGGAATTCCACCGCGCGATGGGCCGCGACCGGGGCAGCGCGCAGCAGGCCGCGATTGCCTTGCGCGAGCGGGCGCAGGCGCTGTCCAATGCGCTGGCCGCGCGCTCGTTCGGCAGCAGTGATGCCTATCAGGTGATCGCGGCGATCGCCTCGCAGGCGACCGCGCCGCGCTTTACCGATTACGCCGGGTCGGTCCAGGCGGTGATGGCGGTCGATACGCTGCTCAATGCGCTGGTCCGCGAGGGCCGCGTAACGGTCGGCGCGGCGGCTGCGATCCGCGCCAATATCAACCGTGCTTATGCCGCAGTGGCCGCGCCGGAGACCTATCGTCCCGCCGCATTCCGCAGCGCGCTGGCCAGCGCGACATCCGCGATCGGGAGCCTGCGATAATGCGGCGGCGCGCGCTTGGCTGCCTGACGGGGGCCCTCGCTCTGGTCCTGGCATCCTGCGGCGGCGATGGCGGATCGACGGGCGGCGGCGGAGGCGGCACGGCGTCTCCGACACCCAGCCCCACGCCGACCACCGGGGGCCGGCTGTTCACCGATCCGGCGCAGCGCGCGCTGTCGGTCGGCGATGTCCAGCAGATCATCGCGCAAGCCGCGGGCGAGGCACAGGCGCGCGGCCTCCCCGCCACCGTCGCGGTGGTCGACCGGGTGGGCAATGTCCTCGGCGTTTTCGCCATGACCGGCACGCCGGGCAACACCCGCATCAGCCGGCGCACGATCGCGGGCCGCGCCGCGCCGGGTGACGAGGTCGGGCTGCAGGGCGTCCAGGTGCCGACCGCCGCCGCCGCCATCGCCAAGGCGATCACCGGGGCCTATCTTTCGAGCGGGGGCAACGCCTTTTCGACCCGCACCGCCAGCCAGATCGTGCAGGAGCATTTCCCGCCCGCCGCCTCGACCGTGGGGCTTGAAAGCGGGCCGCTGTTCGGCGTGCAGTTCAGCCAGCTGCCCTGTTCGGACCTGTCCACGCGGATGAGCGACGGGATGATCGGCCCGCAGCGCTCGCCGCTGGGGCTGGCCGCAGATCCGGGCGGTTTCCCGCTGTACAAGGACGGCGTTGTGGTCGGCGGCATCGGCGTTGCGGGCGACGGCGATTACGGCTTCGATCCCGATACGATCGATGTGGACCGCGCCGCCGAGGAATTCGCCGCGCTTGCAGGGACACAGGGGTTCACCCCGCCGCGAGAAATCGAGGCGGACCGCATCCCGGTCGACGGCACCAGCCTGCGCTATAGCGATATCGCGGCCAGCGACCTGGGTCCCCTGCAACGCAGTTTCGGCGCGGTAAACGGTCCTTCCGGCATGCTGGTGCCGGTGTTCGGCTACAATGACGGGACGATCCGCGCGGGGACCGCCTATGGCACCAATGCCTCGGGCATCCGCCGCAGCACCGCGGGCGAGTTTGCCAATCGCGATGCCTATGTGCTGGTCGACGCGGCCGGGACGCCGCGCTTCCCGATCCGCGCGGGGACCGACGCCGCAAGCAATGCCGATCCGCTGAGCGCAGCCGAAGTGCGCGCGGCGATGGAGGAGGCGTTTACCGTCCTCAGCCGCGCGCGCGCGCAGATCCGCCGTCCGCTCGACAGCCGGATGCAGGCGACGATCAGCGTGGTCGATACGCATGGCGCGGTGCTCGGCATCGTGCGTTCGCCCGACGGGCCGATCTTCGGCACCGACGTATCGCTGCAGAAGGCGCGCACTGCGGCGTTTTTCTCGAACCGTGTCGCGGCGGCGCAATTGCAGGCTGCCGGACCCGCGGTGGCGGATTATGTCCAGCGGGTGCGCAGCTTCCTCGGCGACGCGAATGCGTTGACCGGGACCTTTGCCTTTGCCGACCGTTCGGGCGGCAATCTGTCGCGGCCCTATTTCCCCGATGGCGAAGTGGGCGATGTGGCCGGCCCGCTCTCGGTCGAACGGCCGGGCCAGTTCAGCCCGTTCATGACCGGGCTGCAGACCGAGCTGATCATCCCCAATCTCGTCCAGCATCTCGGCTTCGTGATTTCGGGCGGGGCCAGTCCCGATACGCCGCGCACCTGCACACAGGTGCCCGATGCGCCGGGCGGCGGGAAGCGGCTGGCCAATGGCATCCAGATCTTCCCCGGTTCGGTACCGATCTATCGCGGGGACCAGCTCGTCGGCGGCATCGGGGTTTCGGGTGACGGCATCGACCAGGACGACATGGTCAGCTTCCTCGGCCTGCATAATGGCGGGCAGCGCACGGGCGGTATCGGCAATGCACGCTTCGAAATCCGCGCCGACCGGATCGTGGTCAACGTCAACGGGCGCAACGTGCGGCTGCGCTACGTCAATTGCCCCTTCGCGCCGTTTCTCGACGATCCCCGCCAGAATGTCTGCGAGGGGCTGTGATGGCGGCGGCCGCGCTCACTCCGCTGGCTTTGTTGCTCGCTGCCCAGGCAGAACTGCCGCCCGAGCCCGCGCCTGCCGAAGCGCCGCCGGTGGTCAATCCCGAACCGGGCGAGCCCGCCGCGGTCGACCCTGCAATCATCGATGGCCGCCGCCGTCCCGATTATACCGAGCCGCTGCCCGATGCGGTGTCGCAAACCAATGAGGGCGCGGTGCGCGCGCCGCCGCCCGAGGCGTTCCCGGTCGACCAGGTCCCGATCCCCGACCGCTGGCGGCTGGTCGAGAGCCTCGGCCTCGTGACCGAACGCTGGTGGGACCCCTATAACCAGAACACCTACAAGGGCGACCGGCCGATCAATCCGGACAAGGTACCGTGGCTGCCGATTACCGGCGACGACTGGTTCTTCATCGTCAATGCGATAAGCGACACGGTGTTCGAACCCCGCACCTTCCCCATACCCGTGGGAGTGCAGACAACCGAGCGGCCCGACAGCATCGACGTTTTCGGCGAGAACACCAGCTATGTCCTGTCGCAGAGCTTCATCGTCGGCGCCGCGCTGCTCAAGGGCAGCACCGCCTACAAGCCGCCCGATGTCGAATACCGCGTCACGCTGGCGGCCAATCTCAACTATGTCGATGTGCCCGAGCGGCGCGTGCTGTTCGTCGAACCGAGCAAACCCTCGCACCGTTTCGACCATTTCGTCGGCGTGCAGGAAGCCTTCTTCGACTATCACTTCCGCAATGTCTCCGACCGCTACGATTTCGATAGCGTGCGGATCGGCATCCAGCCCTTCCAGGCCGATTTTCGCGGGTTCCTGTTCAACGACAACCAGTTGGGCGTTCGCTTTTTCGGCACGCGCGACAACAACCGCTTCCAGTACAATTTCGGCGGGTTCTGGCGGCTCGAGAAGGACACCAATAGCGGGCTCAACGCGGTGCTGCAGACGCCGCGCGATGATTTCGTCTTCTACGTCAACGCCTACCGGCAGGATTTCTTGATCCCCGCACTGACAAGCCAGCTGACCTTCGTGTGGAATGCCAATCGCGAAGCCCAAGACGTCCAGATCGACGACAATGGCTTCCCGGTGCGCCCCGCCTTGCTGGGGTCGCTGCGCGGGCGCGATTACGATGTCTTCTACCTCGGCTACAATGCCGACGGGCGGATCGGGCGGATCAATCTGACGGGCAGCGCCTATTATGCCTTTGGCGAGGATCGCAATTCCTTCTTCACCGACCGGCCCGCCGACATCAGCGCCTATTTCGCCGCTCTCGAGGCGAGCTATGACCGCGACTGGATCCGTTTCCGCCTGTCTGCCGCCTATGGCAGCGGCGACGACGATCCCTATGACGATGTCGAGACCGGCTATGACGCGATCTTCGAAAATCCCGTCTTTGCCGGGGCCGATACATCCTACTGGATCCGCCAGACGATTCCCTTTGCCGGCGGCGGCCGCGCGATCAGCGTCAACGGGCGCAATGGCATCCTCAATTCGCTGCGCAGTTCGAAAGAGCAGGGGCAGTCGAATTTCAACAATCCCGGGCTGATGCTGCTGGGCGCCGGCGCCGATTTCGATATCACGCCCGAGTTTCGCCTTTCCACCAATGCCAACCACCTGTGGTTCGAGAACACGGCGACGCTGCAGGCGCTGCGCAACGAAGGTTCGATCCCCGAGGCGATCGGCTGGGACCTGTCCGCCGCCGCGATCTGGCGGCCCAAGGCGACGCAGAACATCGTTTTCCGCCTATCCGCAGCGACGCTGATTTCCGGTGACGGCTTTGACGACCTGTTCACCTCGCTCGGCAATCCGCGCGCCTATTATTCGGTGCTCGCCAACGCGGTGCTGACCTACTGATGCGCAGCCTTTCCCGCCTCCTGCTGGCCATCGCCGTCATGCTTCTCGCCGGGGCCGTGGGCCTGCGCGCGGCGGAGAAGGAAAACCCGGTCAAGCGCGACTACAGCCTCGTCACCGCCGCGCCTGCGCCGCGGGTCCAGACCGAGGCGCAGATGGCGGCGAAATCGGCGGGCTGCGTTTCCTGCCATGTCCGCACCGACCAATCGACGATGCACGAAACGCCCGCCGTGCGGCTGGGCTGTATCGATTGCCACGGCGGCAATGCAGAGATCTTCGGCGACAGCGACCTGCCGCATGACGACGCCGCCTATACTGCCGCGCGCGATGCAGCGCATGTGCTGCCCAAATATCCCGAAAGCTGGCACTGGCCCTCTTCCGCCAATCCCAAGCGCAGCTATGGTCTGCTCAACAAGGAAGACCCGGTCTTCGTCCGCTTCGTCAACCCGAGCGACTATCGCGTGGTGCGCGAAGCCTGCGGCGCCTGTCATATCGAGACGATCGAGGCCTCCGAACGCTCGATCATGGCGACCGGCGCGATGCTGTGGGGCGGTGCGTCCTACAACAACGGCATCCTGCCCTTCAAACGCTACATCCTCGGCGAAGCTTACACGCGCGACGGTGAGCCCGCGAAGATCGAAAGCCCCGGCGCGCCGGTAGCCAGTGTGACCGACAACCAGGAGGCACGCGGCGCGCTGGCGGCACTCTATCCGCTGCCGACCTGGCATGTGATCCCGCCGGGTGACGTGTTCCGCGTGTTCGAACGCGGCGGGCGCAATGTCGCCAGCCAGTTTCCCGAGGTCGGCATCCCCAATCCCACCGGGCTGATCCAGCGGCTGGAGGAACCCGGGCGGCCCGATCTCAAGCAGTCTAACCGCGGCGCGGGCACCGGCCTGCGCGTGGCGATTCCCGTGCTCAACATCCACAAGACGCGCCTCAACGATCCCTTCATGTGGTTTATGGGGACCAACGACCAGCCGGGCGACTATCGCCATTCGGGCTGCGCGAGCTGCCATGTGGTCTATGCCAACGACCGCGAGCCGCGCCATTCGCTGACCTATGCGCAATATGGCCGCGACGGGCAGAGCGCGACTGTCGATCCGACCATCGCCGGGCTCTACGAAGGCGCGCGCGGGGACGCGCATGGCGGGGATCACGGCGCAGGCGGCGACGCGGGCCATGGCGCGGTCAAGCAGCCCGGGCATGACGATCATGCGGCGAATTGGCCCGGCGATGGCCCGGACAAGGAACGCGGCCACCCGATCCGGCATACCTTCACCCGGTCGATCCCGACCGCGCAATGCATGAACTGCCACATGCACCAGCCGAACATCTTCCTGAATTCCTACCTCGGCTACACGATGTGGGATTACGAGAGCGATGCGCCGCATATGTGGCCCAAGGAGCAGAAATACCCCACCGCCGAAGAAGTGCACGCGGTGCTCGATCGCAACCCCGAAGCCGCCGCACCCAAGGGCAAGTGGGCCGATCTCGACTTCCTGCGCAATGTCTACGACCTCAACCCCGAGCTCAAGGACACCCAGTTCGCCGATTATCACGGGCACGGGTGGAATTTCCGCGCGATCCTGAAACGCGACCGCGAAGGCAATCTGCTCGACAAGGACGACAATATCGTCCCGCCCGACGATCCGGAAAAATGGCGGCGCGAAGGCGAAGGCAAGTTCGTCGAACCCGGCACCAATCCGGGCAAGACCGTCCACATGATGGACATCCATGCTGAAAAGGGCCTGCAATGCGCCGATTGCCATTTCGCGCAGGACAGCCACGGCAACGGGCTGATCTATGCCGAGGTGGCCAATGCGGTGGAGATCGGCTGCAAGGATTGCCACGGCACACCCGATGCCTATCCCACGCTGCTGACCAGCGGTCCCGCTGCGCCGCCCAAGGGCAACGATCTCTCGCTGCTGCGCAATCCGGATGGCAAGCGGCGGTTCGAATGGACCTATGGCGACGATGGCCGGCGGGTGCTCGTCCAGCGTTCAATCGTCGATCCCGAGCTTGAATGGAACGTCAGCCTGGTGCGCGACAGCGTCGATCCGGTCTCGCATGACTTCAATGCCAAGGCCGCGCGCGCCAAGCTGATGAGCAAGCAAGGCGCGGAAACCGGATTGTTCGAATTCGGCACCGGCATCGCGCCCGAAGACCGCGCGCATGGCACCGAGGAAATGGCCTGTTTCACCTGCCATTTGTCATGGACCACCAGCTGCGGCGGGTGCCACCTGCCGATCGAGGCGAACTGGAAAACCAAGTCGCACCATTACGGGACCGAGGAAACACGCAATTTCGCGACCTACAATCCGCAGGTGGCGCGCGACCAGATGTTCCAGCTCGGTCGCCACCAGACCACCAAGGGCAACCAGGTCGCGCCGATCCGTTCGACCAGCGCGCTGGTGCTGTCCTCGACCAATATCAACCGCGAGCGGATCTATGTGCAGCAGCCCCCGGTCGCGGCTTCGGGCTATTCGAGTCAGGCCTTCGCGCCGCATTTCCCGCATACGGTGCGGCTGACCGAGACCAAGACCTGCACCGACTGCCATCTGTCGGCGGCGGACGATAACAATGCGATCATGAGCCAGCTGCTGCTGCTCGGCACCAATTTCGTCAATTTCGTCGGCCTCAACGCCTGGGTCGGGCTCGATACCGGCTTCGAGGCGGTGCGCGTGACCGAATGGGACGAACCGCAGACCGTGCTGGGCAGTTACCTGCACAAATACGCCTATCCCGATTACTGGCGCATGCATGTCGAGGACAATGATCGCGAATTGAAGGACTGGATCCGCGGCCAGACCTTCGATGGCGATGCCAGCGGTGAAACCAAACCCTTCGAGCAATTCGCCAATGTCCACGAAGGCACGCGCGATGGCGTCGGCTGTCTGCAGCTGCGCGGCGAATACATGTTCGTCGCCGAAGGGAAGGGCGGCTTCCGCGTCTACGATGTCGCCTCGATCGCCAATAAGGGTGTCTCAGAACGCATCCTCACCGCGCCGTTCAGCGCGATGGGGCAGGACACGCATGTGAAGACGAAGAATGCCACCTGCATGGCGCTGGCGACTACCCAGCCGGTCCGGCCCGACCGCAACCGGGCGATGGCGGCAACCCCCGTCAACGATGCCGCGGGCAATCCGGTGCTCAATGCCGATGGTACGCCGATGACGCTGCTGCAGGTCAATGAAGAACAGCCGATGAAACCGATCTACGACTATGCGGTGGTCACCGACGCGGTCGAAGGGCTGGTACTGGTCGATATCGTGACGATGGCCGATGGCGAATTTCGCAACAACCAGCTTGAGCGCACGCGGTTTGCCGATGGCAACACGGCGTGGAATCCCGATGGCGTGCTCGCGGGTGCGCGGCATGTGACGCTCGCCGGCGACATCGCCTTCATCACCGCCGATGCCGGGCTGGTGGTGGTCGATCTGGCAACCCCGACAGACCCGCAGCTGATGGCCGTGCGCGCGCTCACCGATGCCCGCGCCTCGACCATCCAGTTCCGCTATCTCTGGGTGACCGATGCCGAGGGGGTGAAGCTGTTCGACGTCACCGACATGCGCAATCCGGTCGCCATGCGGCAGGCTACCGTGCCGCTGGCCGATGCGCAGCGGGTCTATGTCGCGCGCACCTATGCCTATGTCGCGGCCAAGCAGGACGGGTTGGTGATCCTCGATGTGACGCGCCCGCTATCGCCCCGCATCTACCAGAAGGTCACGCTGGGCGGGACGCTCAACGATGCCGAGGATGTCATCGTCGGTTCGACCAATGCCACGCTGTTCGCCTATGTCGCCGACGGGCGCAACGGGTTGAAGGTGCTGCAATTGACGACGCCCGACAGCCAGCCGAACTTCTATGGCTTCAGCCCCGCGCCCAAGCCCGAGCTGATCGCCTGGGCGCGCACCAAGGGGGCCGCGCGCGCGCTCAGCAAGGGGATCGACCGCGATCGCGGGGTCGATGAGACCGGCGGTCAGATGGCGGTCTTCGGGCGGCTCGGATCGCGCCCGTTCAACCGCGAGGAGATGGAAAAGCTGTTCCTTACCCGCGCCGGCGTACCGTGGAAGGTTTCGGACGAGCCCGATATGGGCGCATGTGTCGGCGGGCGCGGACCGTGGCTGGACCCGGACCGGGCGGCGCTGGGCGACTGAGCGCCCCGGAATATTTCCCGGATCAGGAAGTCACATCGCTGTGCGCCGCCCCATCAGGGGCTGGGCAGGACTATCGGCGCTCGGCCTTCATCTCGCGCACCATGGGTTTGAGATGTTCGCCATAATGCGCGAGCACTTCCCATTCACCGCAGCTTTCGTAATGCGTCACCAGGTTCGCGCCGTCCCAGTAATGCAGCGCGTAGCTGGCCGGCTCGGTGGTGATCAGCGCGCGATTGTCCGCCGCATGCTCGTCGATCGGGCGCAGGTCGAGCGCCACCAGCGGCGCGACCGAAGGCGTGATGCCGAGCGGGATGCCCCTGAACCGCGCTGCCACGCGGCGATGCAGATGCCCGCAATGAATTGCCTGGATCGTATCCTGGTGCCCGTCCACGGCAGCAGCGAAGTTGGCAATCCATGGCTCGTCCGGCGCGGGGTCCATCCAGTCGATCCCGGCGACGATCGGCGGGTGGTGCATGAAGATGACGCAGGGCTTGCCGCCGCCGCTCGCCAGCGCCGCGCGTAGCCAGTCGCGCCGTTTTTCGCAGAAGGCGCCGCCATGACGGCCCGGCTCGAATGTATCGAGACAGATGATCCGCAACCCGTCCTGCTCGACTACATATTGCAGGAACTCGCCTTCGCAGGGCGTGTCGGGAAACGCGCGGAGCAGCTCTTCGCGGTCGTCGTGATTGCCCACCAGCGGCAGCATGGGGCAGGGAATATCGGCCAGCACCGCGGCGATCTTGGAAAAGCTGTCGCGGTCGCCATGGTCGGTGAGATCGCCCGACAGCACGAGGAAATCGAGCGTGTGCGGGGTCTTCCCCAACCGTTCGAGCACCGCGCCGAAGCGGATGCGGTTGAGTTCTTCCGGACGCGCGTCCGGATCGAAACCGATATGGACATCGGTCATCTGAGCGATCAGCAAAGCGTCTCTCCCCCTGATGCCACGCCGCCCCTCATTCGCTGCCCTCGCGTTGCCGCGACAGGCGGGCCACCCGATCGGGTGCCGGGCTTTGCGGGCCGTCCTCGCGGCGCTGGAACGTCGGCGGGTGATAGCTGTGGCACATGGCGCAGGTCGACGGCACATCCGCCGCAACTGCGTCGGCGCCCTGGTGGCATTCGCGGCAGCTGGTCAGCGTCGGCAGGAGCAGGTCGGTAGCGCTGGCGGAGGTGTCGGCGGCATGGCAGCTGCTGCATTCCTCCTGCTCATGCGCCTTGTGATCGAACCGGCCATTGCGGAAATAGTGGCTGCGCTGGAACACCGGCACGACGCTTGGCTGCCCGTCGACCGTGGTGGGGATGTGGCATTCGCCGCAGACGCCATCCTCGGACAGCGCCCGTGCGACGCCGAGATAGTTGCGCGCAGGTGCGCCGAAATCCTGGAAATAGCGGCCGCCGCGCTTGAATTCGCCCGGGCGCCGCAGCCCGCTGGTGATCGGTTCGCGCGGGGCGCGGTCCATCGCGATCAGGTCGGCGCGCATCTGCGCGACATCGCCATGGCGCAAGGACCGGAAGGTCGTGCCGACCTTGTCGTAGACGAGGCTGTGGCAGCTCTCGCAATCGCTTTCCATTTCCACCGGCAGGAAGCCCACGCGGTCGGCGGTCGGGCGGTGGCAATCGGCACAGACCAGCGCTTCGCCATAATCGGGCAGCGTCCCCGCCATCCGCGCGACGCCATTGGTCTGCGAGAGATGCATGTCATGCGGGAAGCGCAGCCCGCTGTTTTCGCGCGCCTTGCCGTCAAGCGTCACGCGCGCGGTGCGATCGCTGCCTGCCTCGGTGAACACCAGCGCCTGCAGTTCGGGGTGGTCGGTGCCGAAATCATGCGCATTGCCGAGCGCGGTGTCGCCCAGCCGCGTGTCCATCGCCTCGTGGCAGCTCGAGCAGAATTGCTGCGCGGCAGGCTCCATCCGCCCGGCGCCTTCATGCTCGGTATGGCAAGTGGTGCAGGCTTCGGGGCCTTCCTTGCCGAAAACCCCGGCAACGTCCCACAGCAGCGCTTCGCCCGTACCCATCGGCCCGCGCGAGGTGGCGAGCCGGTCCATCGCGGCATGGTCGCCGATATTCTCGTGGCACGACAGGCAGGTCTCGTCGCGGACCGAGACGAAGGGCTCGACGTGGCAGGCCTCGCAATTGTTCTCGAGCGAATGGTGCGCGAGGCTCAGCTTGCCCGTGCTCCAGCTATCGTCCCATGCCACCTGGTCCAAGCCATGCGCGCCGGGCTGCTTGTCCGCGCGTGCGAGATTGGTCCAGATCGGCACGGCGAGGAAGGCGATGAGGATCACCAGCACGCCGATCCACGCGGCCGCGCGTTTGCTCGGCATGACGCTGGCAAGATCGAAGCCGCGCACCGCATCGCGATTGCCGAATTCGCGCTCTTCTTGTGTCACCGTGACCAGCGTGCGCCCGTCCGCCTCTAGTCCGAAGGTCAGCGTATAGAGGCCGAGCGTCAGCGCACCGCCCGCTGCCGGGTCGATGCTCACCGATTTGCGCTTGTGCCCGTCGAAAGTGAAATCGCGGCTGCCCGCGGCCTCGATCGCCAAATGGCCGCGGTCCGTGCGGGTGACCGAGACATGGTGCTGTTCGACCGCAAGGTCGGCCACCACCACATCGTTGGTCGTTGCGCGGCCGATTGCCAGCGTGTCGCCTTCGACAACGCGATCGCGCACGATTTCACGCCCGGTGGCGGTGAGGTCGATGGTGCGGATGAGGAATGTCATGATCCGTCCGTCACCAATAATAGAACACGCTGACGACATGCGCCGTCAGTGCCGCGAGCAGCGCGATGGTCAGCGGCACATGCACATAGAGCCAGATCTGGAGCAGCGCCTTGGTCTGCATCTGGCGGCGGATCTGGTCGATCTGTGCGGCGCGCTTGCCGAGCAGCGAGCGGACCTTCTGCTGCGCGAGGTCATGCGTGTCGTCGTCATAGGCGCGTCCGGTCGAGATATGCTGCAGCGCCGCGCGGGTCGCATCGCGGCGGCTGGATCCGCGAAACCGTGCGGCAATCCCGGAAGAGAAGACATCCTGTTCGAGTGCAGCGATCACCCGGTCGGCATCGTCGCGCGACAGCGGCTGCGCGGCGGCCTCGAGCTGCTTGTCGATCGCCGCGAGGCTTTCGATCATTTGCTCGCGCGTCATCTCGCGGCGGTTTTCGGACAGGGTCTGCGGGAGCGAGGCATAGACCGCGATGCCATAGGCGCCCGAGATGATCACCAGCATCATCAGCACCCAAGCCAGCGTATGGACGTTCCAGCCAAGCTGGAAGCCGGTGTGCAGCGTCCCGATGATCACCAGCGACAGGCCGAGATAGACATGCGCGCTGGTCCAGGCCTTCAGGCTCCAGCTGCCAGGCGTCGGGCGGCGCTTGCGAATGCCCAGCCACGCCAGCCAGACGATCAGCCCCGCGCCTACCGTGCCCAGCGTATAACCGTACCAGCTCCCGCCATTGTGCCGCGGATCGACGTCGATCAGCACATAGGTGAGCACCACGAAGAGACCGAGGAAGGCTGCCACCCGGGCCCAGTAATAGGCGCGGTGGGCGAGGAAGCTTTCGTGATTGGCCGAGCGGCGCTGCTCGATCTCGGCATAGCCCGTGGCGTCGTCGCTGGAGGAGACGGTTGCCATCAGTCGGCCCCTTCTTCGAGCCGTGCGACGGTGAGGAAGCGTTCGGGGCTCACCCGGATCGCCGCGCCCGTCGGGCAGGCGCGCACGCAGGCGGGACCGCCCTCGATCCCGCTGCACATGTCGCATTTGATCGCCAGCTTAGCGGTCTCGCCCACTTCGGCGGCCTTGCGCGTGCGCCAGGCGTAGCTGGCTTCGCCGGGGCCGGGCCCCGCGCCGAACAACAACCAGCTGAGCAGGCCGGGCTTGGGCGGCGGCTTGGCATCCATCCGGATCACGCCATAGGGGCAGTTGCGCTGGCAATTGCCGCAGCCGATGCAGGTCTCGTCGATTACCACTTCGCCGTCGGGACCGCGCTTGATCGCATTGGGCGGGCAGTCGGCCATGCAATGCGGATGCTCGCAATGCCGGCACGAGGTCGGCACGTGCAGATGCGCATAGGTCCGCCCCGCCTCGCGATCGAGCCGGCTGAGCCCGTCATGGCTGTCGGCGCAGGCCTTTTCGCAATTGTCGCAGCCGACGCACAGCTTCTCGTCGATCAGCAGCACGTCGGTCGCTTCGCCAAGCCCGTTCTCGACCAGGAATTGCGCGGTCTGCGAATACATGTCGACCGCGCCGCCGAAGCTCGCCTTGCGGCTTTCGACGAAGTCGTTGATCTCGCGCCGCGCCGCCATGTCCTTGAGCGCACGGGTGCGGATATCGGGCTTGGCGTCGAGCAATGCGTTGAACATCTCGCCCGGGAAGCGGATCACCTCGCTCTTGATCGCCGCGCGGACGCTGGCGGAGCGTTTCGACCCGTCGATCACTGCCATTTCGCCGAAATAGGAGCCGGCAGGAAGGTAGGAGAGGAAGACCGGCTTGCCGCCGAGGTCCTTCTCCACCACCATCGATCCGACGCGGACGATATAGATGTCCTTGTCGTCCGCGCCTTCTTCCACCACCACTTCGCCCGCGGGGACCGAGACCACTTCGGCGGCCTCGACCAGTTCGGCGATGTCGGCCGGGGTCAGGCCCGCACCGAAGATCTGCAGCACCTGCCGCTCGATCGAGATGCGGTTGACCGCGCGGTTGGCCGAGGGCGCGGTGGCCAGCAGCTTGAGCGCGGCAAGGCGCGAGAATTCGACCACCACCGTGGGTTCGGCAGCGCGGATGGTGGACCCGCGCTTGCGGCCCGAGATCAGCCCGACCTCGCCAAAGATCGACCCCGTTTCGATCGGCACGGTGATCGAACTGTCCTCGGGATTGACCTCGACCAGCACCGATCCCTCGGCAATCGCGAACATCGACGAACCCGGCTCGTTGCGGGTGAAGATCACTTCGCCGCGGTCATAGGCATGGACCCGGCTGTCGAGCATCAGCTCGCGCATCTGCAGCGGGCTCAGCTCCTGCAGGATGACGACCTGCGAGCGGAACGCCTCGAGCCAGTCGTCCACCGAACGGCCGCCCGGCAGCGCGGCGAATTTCTCCGCCAGGATCGGTTCGTCGGCTGGTTTGAGATCGGTGTTGCCATCGAGGAATTCGATGACGTCATAGCCCTGGTTCATGCAGTGCTTGATCAGCGGATAGCCCGCCAGCGCGCCGATCACATGGATGCCCGGCTGCGTGGTCTCGAAGCTGGGGGTCAGCTTGGGAAAGGCAGTGCGATCCTCGCTCGCAAACTCGACGCCGCATCCCTCGACAAAGGCGCGCGGCGGCTGCGAGCCGGTGCGCGCGATGATCCGGTCGCAGCGTATGGTTTCCTGTCCGTCGCGCGTTTCGAGGACGAGTTCGCCCGCACGGACCTCGAGCGGACTGGTTTCGCGGCGTACCGAGATGCGCCCGTCGGCCTCGCCTTCTTCGAGCAGCTTGACGTTGGCGCCCTTGGCGCGTGCGAAATCGGCGCGGCGGTTGAGGATCGTGACGACATTGCCCTGCGCCTCGTCGGCGGCGAGGCCGAGCGCGTTCTCGATCCCCGCATCGCCCGATCCGATCACGGTGATGTGCTCGTCGACATATTCGGTGGGATCGTCGAGCTGGTACTGGACGTGCGGCAGGTCGCCGCCCGGCAGCCGGAGCAAGTTGGGATTGCCCTGTGTCCCGATCGCCAGCACCACCGCTTCGGCCTCGACCGTGGAACCGTCCTGCAAGGTCAGCGTGAACGCGCCCGCCTGTCCCGCAATGCCGGTGACATCGGCATTGGTGCGCACAGTGACCTTGCCTTCCGCCACCTGCCGGTCCCAGGTGTCGAGGATCACCTCGCGCTTGCCGGCATCGAAATCCAGATCGCTGCGCAGCACCAGATTGCTGGGCGTCGCCATGACGTGCTTGCCCTTCTGGTATTTGTAGATGGTATCGGAAAGATGGTCGGTCTTTTCGAGCAGCACATGGCTCATGCCGCGTTCTGCCGCATGCGCAGCCGCGCTCAGCCCGGCGGGGCCGGAGCCTACAATCGCAACACGAACTCTATCGCCCAAACCGCAATCCCCCCCGGAGGCTTGCGAACCCGTATTTTGTTATGAGGCGGCATCATAGGCAAAACTCAAGCGGTGGCAATTGCTTGTCGGGCCCAGCCGCGATAGCCAGCGGGCAAGGGGGACGTGATGGGCGAGAAAAAGACCGGCAACCGCGTGACAGGGGGTGTGCTGCTGTTCGGCCTGGCGCTCGCAGCCATCCTTGCCGCAGTTGGCTACCGCGCGCTCGACGGGGCCGATGCCGCCACGGACGAATCGCCCGCGGCCACACCGCTCGAAGCGCTCGAGGCGCGTGTCGCCGAAGAACCCGGCGATGCCGCGGCATGGCAGGAGCTGGGCTTCACCCGCTACGGACGCGGCGAATTCGGCGCGGCGGCCACCGCCTATCGCGAAGCCACCGCGCTCGAACCCGACACTGCAGTGCTGTGGTCCGCATACGGCGAGGCGCTGGTGATGGACAGCCAGCGCGATCCGCTGCCGCCCGAAGCGCTGGCCGCCTTTCGCCGCGCAATCGCGCTCGATCCGGCGGATCCGCGGGCGCGCTATTTCCTTGCCGTGAAGCGCGATCTCGATGGCGACCACGAAGGCGCGATTGCCGCGTGGCTGGAACTGCTCGAAGACACGCCGCCGGGCGCGCCGTGGGAAACCGATCTGGCGCGCACGATCGAACAGGTGGCGACGATCAACAAGCTCGAGGTCGCTCCGCGGCTCGAACGCGCGCAGGCTGCGCGGTCAGTCCCCGCAGCGACAGGCGCGGGGCTGACCGCGACCGGCGCGATTCCCGGGCCGAACGCCGCCCAGCTTGCCGCCGCCTCGCAAATGCCCCCGGGCGAGCAGCGCCAGATGGCCGAGGGCATGGTGGCCAGCCTCGAACAGAAGCTGGTCGCCGATCCGTCGAACCTCGACGGGTGGGTGATGCTGATGCGGTCGCGCACCACGCTGGGTCAACCCGATCGCGCACGCAAGGCGCTGAGCGATGCGGTCGCGGCCAATCCCTCCGCCGCCGCTCGGCTGCGCGCCGAAGCGGAAGCGCTCGGAATTCGCTAACCCTTGGGCGGCAGCTCGGGCGCGGGCTTCACGGTGATCGTGATCTGCGCCAGCGAGATGATCGCCACCCAGAAACCGAGCACCGACAGCGCGGATGCGCCCATGACGGTGAAGGCGGCGCCTTTCAGCCCGTTCCAGCCCATCGCCACTTCGAGCAGCGCCAGGCCGATGATCGTGGGGATCGCGCGGATCAGGAAGGCGGTGCCTGCCCGGCCGGCGCTGACCAGCAGCGATTCGAGACTGGCCCCGACCAGTTCGATCGCACCGGCGATGGCAAGGATCACCATGGTCCAGAACACGCGGAATTCGGGCCCCGCGATGAGGACCAGCGCGGTCCGGCCGAAGAACAGCGTTACCAGCACCGCCAGCACCCCGGCGATCAGCGCGATATTGGCCATGCGCCGGGCCATGTCATGCGCCGTTTCCCGGGCATGGACCAGTTCGGGATAGATCGCCTTGGAGACCGTCTGCGCGAGGCTGACGAGCGCTTGTCCCAGCTGGCTGGCAACGCGGTACCCGCCTGCCGCGGTTTCGCCGCCGATCGCACCGACCAGCAGGATCAGCACCTGCTTGGCGCCGACATTGAGGCTGCCCGACATGTTGGTCGACCAGACGAAGCGCCAGGCACCCGGATGCGCGCGCGGAATATGGCGCAGGCTGATGCGCGAGAGGTTGATCCGCTCGAGCCGGGCGGCCGCGATCCACAAGGATACGGCCACCGCGATTTCTGCGGCGGCCCAGGCGAGGATAAAGCCGGTCACGGTCGGCATGGCGATTGCGGCAGCTGCCGCGCCCGCCGCGCGCACCACCGGCTGCACCGCTTCGGCCGCGGTGGTGCGTGCATAGGCGAAGCGCAGCCGCAGCAGGCCGGTGGGGGTGGTGCGGATCGCGAGCAGCGAGATCACGCAATAGCCGAAGGCCACCGGTAACAGCTCGTCGGGCAGCGGCAGCCAGAGCGGTGCGCTCCCCACCAGCGCGGCTGCCAGCACCAGGCCTAGCGCGACCGACAGCAGGTCGAGCGCAATCGCGAAGCCGGTCGCATCGGCGGGCCCGTCCTCGTCCGCACCCCAGCGCACGACGAATTGCCAGGTCTGGAAATTGGCCAGCCCGGTGACCGTTTGCCCCAGCGCGAGGATGATCGCGAAATAGCCGAAATGGTCGAGCCCCAGCGTCCGCGTGGCGAGCGCCAGGTAGATGATGCTCAAAACGGCGTTGAGGCCGCGCCCGGTCAGCAACCAACCGATATTGCGGAGCAGGCGATGCATCGTCCGGCCGGCGGCGTCAGATAGTGGCGAGCCGCTTGGTCAGCAGCTTTTCGGTGACCTGGAACGTCCGCTCGTTGTCGACATCGATGGCGCAGTGCCCGTGGCTCATTTCGATCGGCACCATGGCGAAGCCGAAGCGGCGCGAAACCTGCGCGAAGAGCTTTTCCTTGGTGCCCCAGCCGAGGAAGAAACGGATCAGGTTGATCACGCCGAAAGCCTTGGCGATGCGCTTCGGGAATTTCACGAACTGCCCGCCGCCGCGCATGATCTCGGCCGCCGCAAGTGCCTGCGGACTTCCGATCCAGTAAGCGTTGCAGTTGGAATAGCCGCCATCGGAAAATTCGTAGAACTTCTTCTGCCCTTCGGGGTCTGCGGCCTGAACGTCTTCCTTATGTGCCAGCGCAGCCGCAGCGCCCGCACCGCTGGCAATTGCCTTATCGGCGAATTCGGTGAAATCCTCGGGCAGCCATAGGCAATTGTCGGCAGTAGTGATGAGGATCGGATAGTCCGCGCCCTCGGCCCCGGCAAAGACGCTGTCGACGAGATTGAACGCGCCGGGCTTGAACACCAGCCGGCCCTCGGCCTGCAGCTTGGCGATCGAGGGAATGGCGGCGATCTCGTCCGCCTCATGCGCCACGACGCGGATTTCGCCGATGCGCGGGCTCGCGGCGACATTCATCACCACGCGCTCGATCATCGGCATGCCGCCGACGGGAACGACGCATTTCTGGGCCACATTGGCGCGCTCGGCGAGTGGATCGAGCACGCCCGAACGCTTGCCCGCCATGATCAGCGCGGTGACCTTGCCATTGTTGTCTTGTGTCATGGGCGCGCAAATAGGGCCGAATGGCGCGGTTGTCACTGTCGCGCGCTTAAGGCACGGGGATGGCGTGCGAATTATCTTCTCCCGCAAAGGGTTCGACAGCGCCTCGGGCGGCGGCCCATCGCCGATCGTGGAGAGTCGGCCGGTCAGCCTGCCGATCCCCGCAGGCACCGCCTCGCGCACCACCTATGGCGATCTCGGGTTGGGCGAACATGCCGCGCGCGCCAGCCGCGGGCGGGTCGATGCGGGGACGTTGTGTCACCAGGACCCGATGTTCCTCGCGGATGGCACCTGCCTGTTCGGCCAATGCGGCGCGGCGCAGACACATCTGGCGAACCGGGGTGTTGGGCCGGGGGATGTGTTCCTGTTCTTCGGGCTGTTCCGCGAGGAAGGCCGCGATCTTCACCACCGCATCTTCGGCTATCTCGAAGTGGCCGAGATTACCCATCTCGCGCAGGGGGCACCCGACTTTCTGGTCGCGCGCGGCCATCCGCATGCGCTGGCGCTCCATGCGCGCAACGACGTGATCTATGCGGGTCCCGGCGTGGAAGCGCGGCAAGCCAGCGATGCGCTGCGGCTGACGGTGCCCGGGGGACCGCCCTCGCTATGGCGGCGCCCCGCTTGGCTCAAACACGGCGGGCTGAGCTATCACGACCGCGCCGACCGCTGGCTGCGTGGCGGGCGGCTGAAGAGCGTGGCGCGCGGGCAGGAATTCGTCGCCGATATCGGCCGCCGCAGGGCCCCGCGCGAATGGCTCGCGCGGGTGCTGGAGGAGATCAGAGCGTCTTGATAATCGCGCTGAAATCGAGCCCCGCATTGTCCTCGGCGAATTGCTCGTAAAGCTCCTTCGCGTGGCGACCCAGCGGGGTCGAGGCATCGGCGGTCTCGGCCGCTTCCATTGCCAGCTTGAGATCCTTGAGCATCAGCCCGGTGGCGAAGCCGCCCTGGTAGTCCTTGTCCGCCGGGCTTTCGACGCCGACGCCGGGCAAGGGGGTGTAGGCATTGAGCGACCAGCAATATCCCGAGGACTGCGAGCTGATCTCGTAGAATTTCTGCGGATCGAGCCCGAGCTTCTCGGCCATTTTCATCGCCTCGGCAGTGCCGATCATCGAGATGGCGAGCAGCATGTTGTTGCAGATCTTGGCGGTCTGCCCCGCGCCCGCGTCGCCTGCGTGGATTACCGCCTTGCCCATCGCGTTGAGCACCTCTTCGGCGCGCTTGAACGCTTTCTGGGTGCCGCCGACCATGAAGGTCAGCGTGCCGCCATTCGCCGCCGCGATCCCGCCCGAAACGGGGGCGTCGACCATGTCGTAACCGGCTGCCTCGGCCTTGGCGATCACCTCCCTGGCGGTGGCGACATCGATGGTCGAGCAATCGAGCAGCACCGCGCCCGCGGGCGCCTTGCCGATCACGCTGCCCTCGTAGACCGACTTCACGATACCGCCATTGGGCAGCATCGAAACCACCGCATCGACACCCTGAACGGCCTCGGAAGCGTCGGTGAATGGCGTGCAGCCGTTGTCCTTAGCTGTCGCGAGTGCTCCTTCCGAAAGGTCGAAGGCATTCACGGCATGCCCGGCCTTGACGAGGTTGGCGGCCATCCCGCCACCCATATTGCCGAGGCCGATAAAGGCGATTTTCATGATCTATCCTCTCGCAAATTGCTGTGCCCTGGCGACATTCGGGCGACAAAGGCGACAGTGTGTCGCCCCAATCCAACATCGCAAGGTGCTGAATTCTGGTATATTTTTGGGGCGAAGGCGACAGCTTGCCAATATGACGCCCCCCGGCCCAGATGGCGGCCCCCAGCCGGAAACGGACTTAACAGTTTCGCGGGGGCGTAGGAAAGCGGTGCTTTCGCACCACTGGCTTACCGCCCCTTCCACTTGCCTTCGCGCTTTTCGACGAAGGCGGCCATGCCTTCCTGCTTGTCCTCGCTCGCGGCGAGGATCTGGAAGATACGCCGTTCGATGATCAGGCCCTGGTCGAGGCTGGTTTCGAAGGCCGCATTGACCATTTCCTTGTTTGCGATCGCGGCCATCGGCGGCATGCTGGCGATCTGCGCGGCGGTTTTCAGCGCTTCGTCGAGCAGCGTATCATGCGGCACGACGCGCGCGACCAGATTGCTGCGCTCGGCTTCCGCGGCATCCATCATCCGGCCCGTCAGGCACATTTCCATCGCCTTCGACTTGCCGACCGCCTTGGTCAGACGCTGCGATCCGCCCATGCCCGGCGCGACGCCCAGCTTGATCTCGGGCTGGCCGAACTTGGCGTTTTCGCTCGCGATGATGAAATCGGCCATCATGGCGAGCTCGCAGCCGCCGCCCAGTGCGAAGCCGTTGACCGCTGCGATCCACGGCTTGCGCGTTTTCTTGACGATCTCGCTCGTCCAGGGGCTGAAGAAATCCTCGAGGTAGAAATCGGCCGCGGCCTTCTCGCTCATTTCCTTGATGTCCGCGCCCGCGGCGAAAGCCTTGTCGCCCGAACCGGTCAGAACTGCGCAGAGCTGGCTCTTGTCCGCTTCATAGGCGGCAAAAGCCTCGGTCAGTTCCGCGAGGATCGTGCTGTTGAGCGCGTTGAGCGCCTTGGGACGGTTGAGCGTGATCAGCGTGACCGCGTCCCGCTGTTCGACGGTGATGGTTTTGTAAGCCAATGTTCTCTCCACGTCTCTCCTGCGAGGGCAGGAGCCTAGATGACTTGTCGGCCGCGCGGAACCGCGGCGGCGTATGGGCCCCTGCCTGCGCAGGGGCGACGGATATCACCGTTCGAGCGGCGTCCATTCCTCGCCCTGGGGCAGCGGGGCGAAGATGCTGTCGATCAGTTCTTCGCTGACGTCCTCGGGCGCTGCGGGGTTCCATTGCGGGTCGTTCGTCTTGTCGACGATCACCGCGCGCACGCCCTCGGCGAAATCGGGCCGGGTCAGCACGCGGCTGGCGATGCGATATTCCATGCGCATGTTGTCGGCGAAGCTGCCGAGCTGTTCGCTCTCGCTCAGCTGGCGCAGCGCGACCTTGCAGGTCTGCGGGCTCTTGCCGCGCAGCGTGGCGAGCTCCTTCGCCGCCCATTCGCTGTCGTCTGCCTCGAGGCTGGCGAGGATGTCCTCGTAGCGGTCCGAGGCGAAGTGCTTCTTGATCAGCGCCGCATTTTCTTCCAGCCGCGCGGGCGGCGGGGTGGTGGAAAGCTCGGCCAGGATCCCGCCGATCCGCTCGGGATGCTCGATAATCCGGGCCTTGGCTTCAGCGAGTTTCTCAGCCGGCAGGTAATGCGTGGCGATACCCGCCCAGACGCATTCCGCGCCGTCGAGCCGCGCACCGGTCAGCGCGAGGAACTGGCCGAGCCGCCCGCCCAGCCGCGACAGGTGCCAGCCGCCGCCCACGTCGGGGAACAGGCCGATGCCGCTTTCGGGCATGGCAAAGCGCGTGTTCTCGGTCGCGACGCGATATTTGCACGGCAGCGCGATACCGACGCCGCCGCCCATGGTGATGCCGTCCATGAAGGCGACGATGGGCTTGGCATATTCGAACATCTGGTGGTTGAGCCGGTATTCGTCGTGGAAGAATTCGCGGCCGCTTTTCCCGCCATCGTTGAGCGCGGAATGGCGCAGCAGATTGATGTCGCCCCCCGCGCAGAAGCCGCGCCCCTCGGCATGGTCGAGGATGACGGCCTCGATGCCGTCGTCGCACGCCCAATCGGCGAGCGCCGCGCTCATCGCGTGGCACATGTCGAGCGTCAGCGCATGCAGCGCCTTGGGGCGGTTTAGCGAGATATGGCCGGTACGGCCATGCGCGTGGATGTTGAGGTTCTCAGTCATGGGGTCTTCTCATTCTGCCGCCGTTCGCGGTCACTGGCGGAGCATCTCCCGGCCCACGATCATGCGCATGACCTGGTTGGTGCCTTCGAGGATCGAATGGACGCGCAGGTCGCGCCAGAAGCGTTCGATGGGGTATTCTTTCAGATAGCCATAGCCGCCGAACAATTGCAGCGCATTGTTGACGACATTGCTGCCGCTATCGGTCGCCAGCCGCTTGGCCATGGCGGAGAACTTGCTCTTGTCGGGCGCGTTGTCGGTGACCTTCGCAGCCGCGAGATAGAGCAGCGCGCGCGCCGCTTCCAATTCGGTCGCCATGTCGGCGAGCATGAACTGCGTGTTCTGGAAATCGGCGATCGCCTGGCCGAACTGCTGGCGTTCCTTGGTGTAATTCACCGCCTCGTCGAGACAGCGCTGCGCCCCGCCGAGCGAACAGGCGCCGATGTTCAGGCGGCCGCCGTCGAGCCCCATCATGGCATAGCGGAAGCCGTCGCCTTCGGGGCCGACACGGTTGGCCACGGGCACCCGCGCATCCTCGAAGATCAGCTGCGCGGTCGGGCTGGCATTCCAGCCGAGCTTCTTTTCCGGCTTGCCGAAGGACACGCCCGGCGTGTCCTTGTCGATCACCAGGCAGGTGATGCCCTTGGTCTTGTGCTCGCCCGTGCGAACCATGGTGACATAGACGTCGTTGAAGCCCGCACCCGAGATGAACTGCTTGGTGCCGTTGAGCACGTAGTGATCGCCGTCGAGCCTGGCATTGGTCTTGAGCCCCGCCGCGTCGGATCCGCTGCCGGGTTCGGTCAACGCATAGCTGGCAATCTTCTCCATGGTGACGAGCTCGGGCAGGTAGCGGCCCTTCAGTTCCTCGCCGCCGAAGCGGTCGATCATCCACGCGGCCATGTTGTGGATCGAGATGAACGAGCTGGTCGCAGGGCAGCCATAGGCCATGGCTTCCATGATCAGCGCCGCCTCCAGCCGCCCCAGGCCAATACCGCCGGCTTCTTCGGATACGTAGATCGCGCCGAAGCCGAGCTCCGCGCTCTGCTTGATCACATCGACCGGGAGATGCGAGGTCTGGTCCCATTCACCCGCATGCGGAGTGATGTTGTCGGCGGTAAAGCGCTGCGCCACTTCCTGGATCGCGAGCTGCTCTTCGGTAAGCTGGAATTGTCCTGTCATGGCGGGTGACCTAGCGGTGGTGAGGGGGCGTGAAAAGGGCTGCTGCGGTCAGCCTTCGATGATTGCTTCGGCCTCGATTTCGACTTTCCATTCCGGTCGGCAGAGCCAGGCCACACCTGCCATCGTTGCGGTGGGCGGGGCCTCGCCAAAGAACCGCGCGTGGACTTCGCCCACCGCTTCCTGGTCGGCCGGATCGGTCAAGAGCATCCGTGTGCGCACGACATCCTTCGCGCTTCCGCCCAGTTCCTCGATCGCGCGCAGGATGAGCACGAAACAGCGTTCGGCCTCGGCCGCGGCGCCGCCCGGGGTGGAACTGCCGTCGTCTTCGATCGGTCCGGTCCCGGCGACGAGGATTCGATTGCCGTCACGCACCGCGCGGGCAAAGCCGAACTGCGCTTCGAACGGGGAGCCGGTGAAGGCGCGGCGGCGCGTCATCCGCAGGTGATCTCGGTGATCAGCCGTGCTTCGTCATAGCGCACGTTTACCCGGTTGGTGCGGTAATCCATCGTCCATGCCGAATTGGGCGGGCCCCAGCGCAGCAATTCGGCGCCGCTTTCCGCCAGGATCGCGGCGCCCGCTTCCTCGGTCGCTTCACGGCCGACATGCGCCTGCGCGGGAGCTGCGTCGCAGGCCCCGAACATGGCGTCGCGAGGCGGGGGCGACGGTGCGGGTGCGGGTTCGGAATAACCGGCGCAGGCGGCCAGCGGCAAGGCAAGTGCGGTGAAGACCAGGATACGCATGGCTACACTCCTATTCGCATTTCTTGAGCGGCATCGGTTCGAATTGCTCTTCCCCGACAGGCGTGGACGTCAGCGTGCGTCCACCGTCCGTCAGCGTGAACTTGCGCGCCATGTCCCATGTTTCGCCTTCGCCTTCCATCGCCATCGAAACGACGATGTCCTGCGGGCTGCCGACTTCGACCCCGGTCACATCGCCATGCGATTCGTAGAACTGCATGGTCTCGGGGCCGATCTCGACCCGCATGTCGGATGCCGGATCGCAGCTTCCCTCGACATAGTCCCACACACCGCGGAAAGCGGCGGGGATGGTTTCTGCAACGACGCGTCCGGGAGGTCCGGCGCCGTCGCCGATCCCGCCATCGGGTTCGACCGGCATCATCGTTTCGGCAGGGTCCGGCGCGGCCGCCTCGTCCGCGCCGCCCGAACAGGCCGCGAGCAGTACCGCGAGCGGCAAAACGGCGGGGAACAGTATGCGGTTCATCGTTTCTCTCCCAAGTTCGCCTGGCGCGGCGCTTACCCCATCGTGGGGATGACGAAGGCGTTCGATCCGTCGCCGCCGCCATCGGGCCAGCGCTGGGTGACCTTCTTGGCCTTGGTCCAGAACTTCAGGCCCTCCTGGCCATACTGGTCGGTGTCGCCGAAGCCCGAACGTTTCCATCCGCCGAAGCTGTGATAGCTGACGGGGACGGGAATCGGAACGTTGATCCCGACCATGCCGACATTCACGCGGTGCGCGAATTCGCGCGCCGCATGGCCGTTGCGCGTGAAGATCGCGACGCCATTGCCATATTGGTGCTCGCTAGGCAGCCGCAGTGCATGCTCGAAATCGTCGGCGCGCACGATCTGCAGGACGGGTCCGAAGATTTCCTCGCGGTAGCTTTCCATGTCGGTGGTCACGCGGTCGAGCAGCGTCGGGCCGACGAAGAAGCCCTTCTCGTGGCCCTGCAGCGTGAACCCGCGGCCGTCGATGACGACTTCGGCGCCTTCCTGTTCGGCAGTGTCGATCCACTGTTCGATCCGCGCCTTGTGCTCGGGCGTGACGACGGGGCCGTAATGCGCGTCGGGATCGGTCGAAACGCCGATGCGCAGCGCATTGATCGCGGGGATCAGCTTTTCGCGCAGCCTCTCGGCGGTGTCCTCGCCCACGGGCACGACCACCGGCAGCGCCATGCAGCGTTCGCCCGCGGAGCCGAAGGCGGCCCCCGCGAGATCGCCCACCACCTGGTCGAGATCGGCATCGGGCATGACGATCCCGTGGTTCTTCGCGCCGCCCATCGCCTGGACGCGCTTGCCCGCAGCGACGCCGCGCTTGTAGACGTAATGCGCGATATCGCTCGACCCGACAAAGCTGACCGCGGCGATATCCTCGTGATCGAGGATCGCATCGACCATTTCCTTGTCGCCATGCACCACCTGCAGCAGCCCTTCGGGCGCGCCGGCCTCGACGAACAGTTCGGCCAGCCGGATCGGCACGCTGGGATCGCGTTCGGACGGCTTGAGGATGAAGGCGTTGCCCACCGCGATCGCCATGCCGAACATCCACATCGGGATCATGGCGGGGAAGTTGAACGGGGTGATGCCCGCGCCGATGCCCAGCGGCTGGCGCATCGAATAGACATCGATGCCGGGGCCCGCGCCTTGCGAATATTCGCCCTTCAGCGCCTGCGGGATGCCGCAGGCATATTCGATGACCTCGAGCCCGCGCTGCACATCTCCATGCGCATCGTCGACTACCTTGCCGTGTTCGCTGGCAAGTAGTTCGGCCAGTTCCTGCTTGTTGGCTTCGACCAGCCGTTTGAATTCGAACATTACCCGCGCGCGGCGCTGCGGGTTGGTCGCCGCCCATTCAGGCTGGACCTTCTTCGCGGCGGCGACCGCGCGGTCGAGCAAGGCGGCGTCGCCCAGCGGAACCTCGGCCTGGACTTCGCCCGTCGAGGGGTTCCAGATCTTGTGGGTGCGGGCCGCGGGAGCGCTCGCTCCGCCGACGATGAAATGGTCAAGCTGACGCATGAAAGTTCCTCTCTTTTCTTTGCAACGGCCCATACGCGCGCAAGGTCCGAAAGCAACCGGTATCGGGTGAAACCTTTGCCGCGCGCGGCTAGCCGATGCCGGCCATCATCTGCGCGCACAGGATCGCGCCATAGGTCCCCAGCGCATAGCCCAGCACGGCCAGCAACACGCCGACCGGGGCCAGCGCGGGGTGGAACGCCGCTGCCACCACCGGCGCCGACGCCGCGCCGCCGATATTCGCCTTGCTGCCCACCGCGACGAAGAAGAACGGCGCCTTGATGAGCTTGGCCACGCTCAGCAGCAGGATGACGTGGAACAGCATCCAGATGAAGCCGATCGCCATGAAGGCGGGCGCATCGGCGATCTTGGTCACGTCCATCCGCGTGCCGATCACCGCCACCAGCAGGAAGATGAACAGGACGCCGAACTTGCTGGCGCCGATACCTTCCAGCTCGCGTGCACGGGTGAAGCTGGCGGCGAGACCCGCAGTGGTGGCGATGACCACGACCCAGAAGAATTCGCTCGCTAGCGTGGCGTCCTCGCCCTGCATCGCGGCGAACCAGCCGCCCAGCCAGCCGCCGAGCAGATGCGCGAGACCGACGATGGCGAAGGTCACGCCGAACAGCAGAACATAGTCGTTCGCCTTGACGACGCGTTCGATGCTTGCAGTGTAATCGGCCATCGTATCGCGCAGCCGGGCGATCGACGAACTGTCCGCGCCCAGCCATTTGTCGACGCGTTCATGCGCGCCCGCGCCATAGAGCAGGAACACCATCCAGATCTCGGCGACGATGATATCGACCGCCAGCAGCGCGGCAAAGCCTTCGAGCGGGTAGCCATAGACCTCGAGCATGGCGGTCTGGTTGGCTCCGCCGCCGATCCAGCTCCCCGCCAGCGTCGCCAACCCGCGCCACGCGGCGGTGTCGCCCGAACCGATGATCGAAGGTTCGAACTGCGCCACGATCCACAGCGCCAGCGGCCCGCCGAGGACGATGCCCACCGTGGCGGTCAGGAACATGACGATCGCCTTGTTGCCGAGACCGAGGATCCCCTTGATGTCGATCGACAGCGTCATCAGGAACAGCGCGGCAGGCAGGAAATAATCCTTCGCCACCGGCCACAGATTGCTTTCGGACACATCGATCAGCCCGAAGGTCGTCATCAGGCTGGGGACGAGATAGCAGACCAGGATGATCGGCACGAAGACGTAGAAGCGCTGCCAGCCGGGCCGGTCGCGCGTGGCGAATACGAAACCCAGTACGAGGGCGAGCAGCCCGAGAATAATTCTGTCGTCGCTGATCATGGCGTGATGAAACCCGTCCTTCGATATCGGTTTGCGCGCGGCCTAGCGCGGCGGCCGGGGAAAGCCAAACAGCCTTCACACTCGTGCCGGATGGCCTCGCGATACGGGTGCCTACCGGTTCCGGGTGCAAGCTAACGCATGTCAGTCTCGGATCAACGAGCGCGCAAATGCGTTGGGCCGGTAGTGATACGCGCGTCCGATCGGGCGCGTGGTTGCATACGTGGGGCTGGCGCGGCGCGCGGGCCCTGCGGCCGTCTGATGGGCTTAACGCGAGGTTTCCGGTGTTCACGCAACTCAATCCACCGCTTCCGGTGCTGGTGACCGACAAGGGTGCGGGGCTGGCCTTTGCCGTGATCGACTATGGCGTCGAACACAATCTGATCTGGGTCACCGCGCTCGACGGGTCGGGCGAGATCTGGTGCGCCCCCAATCCCAAGGTTCGCCTGCAAGCCAATTGGTCGATGGGCCGCACGAAGGACACCAGCCTTCAGTTCGTGCCCGAAGGAGTGTCGTCGCAATGAAACCCGGCGTTCTGGCGGTCGACGATAGCGTCGCCCGCGATATCGAAGCACAGTTCCGTGCGCATATCGCCGATACGGCGTTCCCCTGCGTTGGTGCAAAATCGGCCCAGGCGCGCGACCTGCTCGACGTGCTCGTCGCGCACGACATGCGCAGCGGCTGGGACGATCTGCGGATCCACGACCGGCTCATCGAATGGGCCGAGCGGTATCGCAACGATCCCGAGGGCCTGCGCAGCATGGCGGTGGTGTTCGAGCAACCCGGCTCGCTCGACGAGAGCGAATATGAAAGCCTGTTGTGGGAACGGCTCCAGTCCTTTGCCGAAAAGGACAAATGGCTCGGCCAGAGCTACGATCCCAGCGTCAGCCCCGATCCGACCGATCCGCATTTCTCGCTCAGCTTCGGCGGCGAAGCCTATTTCGTCGTCGGCCTGCACCCGCATGCCTCGCGCCCGGCGCGGCGCTTTGCCTATCCGACGATGGTCTTCAACCTGCACAACCAGTTCGAAGCGCTGCGCGAGGACGGGCGGTATGAACGCATGCGCGAGGCAATCCTCGAGCGCGACCGCACTCTGGCAGGCGATATCAACCCGATGCTCGCCCGCCACGGCGAGAGCAGCGAAGCGCGGCAATATAGCGGCCGGGCCGTCGATGACGACTGGACCTGCCCGTTCCGCGATCCCCGAATGGAGAAGCAATGAACCGCATAGAACCGCGCAGCGGCGTGGCGTTCGAACTGCCGAAAGGCGCGCAGCTCACCGTCTGCGATCCCGAAGGCAGCCAGGTGTCCGACCTGCTGGCCTATAACGCGCAGGACGTCCGCGAAGTCATCTCCAACGGGCGCACCTTCGATTATGAAGAAACCATCCGGCTTGGGCGGGGGCACCGCCTGTGGTCGAACCGGTCGAACCCGATGCTGACGATCACGTCGGATACGGTCAAACAGCATGATTTCCTGCTGACCCCGTGTTCGGAAGACACGTTCCGGCATTTCTATCCCGACAAGCCGCTCCATCGCGGCTGCTTCGGCAATCTGGCCGAGGCGCTGGAGCCCTATGGCATCGGGCCGGACGACATCCCGACCGCGTTCAACCTGTTCATGAACGTCCCGGTCGATGGCGAGAGCGGTGTGCTGACGGTCAAGCCGCCGCTGAGCGAGCCGGGCGACACGATCGTGATGCGCGCGGAGATGGATTTGATTATCGGTCTTACCGCCTGTTCGGCCTACGATTCCAACGGCGGGTCGTTCAGGCCGATCGACTATGCGGTGAGCGCGAGTGGCTGAGGCCATCAATTTCTGGTCCGGCTGGCCCCGGATGCTCGAAATCGCCGGCAATGCCTTTCTCTTCTACGTCCTGATCATCATCATGGTGCGCCTGGTCGGCAAGCGCACGACCAGCGAGCTCAACAATTTCGACTGGATCATCAATGTCGCGGTCGGCAGCTTGGCTGCGAGCGGCATCCTGCTGCGTAATGTCGCGACGCTCGATGCGGTGACCGCGATCATCGTGCTGGCAGCCTGCCAGTATCTGACCACGCGGATGGTCCAGCAAAGCGAGACCGCCGCCGCCGTCGTCAAGGCCGAGCCGACGCTGCTGACGCACAAGGGCGACTATCTGCGCGACGCGATGGAGCGTACGCGGATTTCGGAGGAAGAGATCAGGTCCGCATTGCGGCAGAACGGTATCACCGCCAACGCCGATGCCAATTGGGTGGTGCTGGAAACCAATGGCGAGCTGTCGGTGATCCCGCGCCAGGATGTGCGCTGGGGCGATGCCGAGGCATTGTCCGACGTTCACTGCCCGGATGACCTGAAAGACTAGTCCCAGTCTTCCTTCACCTTCAGCGGCCCGTCGCCATAAAGGTAATCGGGGTCGAACTGCGCATAGCGTTTCAGCGCGGCCCAGTCGCTGGTGTAGAGATCGCCGCGCCGGATTTCGGCAATGCCCAGCTCGCGTAACTTGCCCACGGCGCGGTTCGCATGGATCGCGCTCACCCCGCACATATCGGCCATGTCGAACTGGGTGAAGGGCGTCCGCAGCGCGCGCGTCACGCCGCGCCCGACCAGCTCCAGCCGGGTATGCAATTCGGCATAGAGATGCGCAATGCGCCGCGGCGCGTCGAGCTGCTCCAGCGTCTGGATCCATTTGCGGTGGATCGCCGCGTCGAGCAGCGTGGCAAACCACATTGCCCGCGCCACGCCCGGCCGATCGCGCATCACCGTGCGCAGCGTCTCATGGCTGACCGAACCCACCCTCACCTTGCCCGCGGCGTCGATATTGTGATCGAGCCGCTTGAGCGCAAAGCCGTGCAGGTCGACGAAATCGCCCGGGACATGGACGCCGGTGATATAGCGCTTGTTCTCGCTCTCGATCGTGCGGAAGATATAGCCGTCGATCAGGATCATGCTGCGATCGGTCTTCACGCCGCGCGCAAGCAGGCGCGCACCGTCGTCATGCTCCTCGACGCTCTCCACTAGCCCCTCGATATATTGCAGATCGTCGAGGCTGAGGTTGTGACGCAGGCGTCCGGCAAGGAAATTGCCGGTCAGGGGGAAGCTTGCCGTTCCCAGAAGTTCGGTGGTCCCGTTCATCGCGCGCGGTAAAGCAAGTCGCGCAAACACCGTCTATTAACGCATGTTAGCTTTCTGTTCTTTTTACGCCCGGGCATCATTTTTCGTCCGCTTGCGCGGTCAAGACCCGCGCGGTTGCTTCCTCGACCCGGCGCAGGGGATGCGCGCAGAGCGGGATGAAGTCCGCCACCTTGCCCCCGGCGCCATAGCCCCAGTCTGTGAGGCGCCCGGCGAGGTTGCCGGTCGCGCGGTGTGCGGCTTCATAGTCGGCATTGCCATCGCGCAGTGCAATGCCGGGGTCGTGATCGGCGAGGTCGAGAAAGGCGAACAGCGCCTGCCGCGTAATATCGGGGCGGGCGACGAGATCCTCGTAGCGAATGACCAGCGCGGCATGCAGGAAAGGCAGGTCCCCGGCCACTAGGTCATAGGCGTCGAGCGCATAGCGGATGAGCGCATCCGGCTCGTGATCGACCCATTTCGCCAGCGCTGCCGCCATCATTTCGGGATGGCGCAGGATCACGATGAATTGCGAGGTGGGAAACAGCTGCTGGTACAATCGCATGCGGGTGAGGTTCACCGGCGATTTTTCGAGCCACCAGGGCTTGCCCCGGTCCAGCCAGGGCGACCAGTCCGACAGCGTACGCTGCTGCGTTTCCAGCGTATTCCAGCGCGACCCTTCGGTATGATGCTGGTGCGGGTCGGTTGCATAGTGCCCCGGCCGGCCATCGCATGCGGTATGCGGGATACCGCCCTGCAGATAGCATCCCTCGTTCTCGGGCACCGGCGCACCTTCGATGCCGCCGACCGCCGGATGCGCGCCGAGAATACGCGCCAGCAGGCTCGTTCCGGTCCGATGCAGCCCGGCGACGAACACGAAGCGATTGGGGCGGTGGCTCACGCGAATTCGCGCAGCGACAACGCGCCGTCGCCATAGAGGTAATCGGGGTTGAAACCGGCATAGGCCTCCAGCCTTGTGCGGTCCGCAATCCGCACCTTGCCGCGCTGGAAATCGGCCAGCCCGTTCTTCCTGAGGTCGGCCAGCGCGCGGTTGGTGTGGATCGAGGTCGCACCGCACATATCGGCAATGTCGCTTTGCCGCAGCGGGGTCTCGAAGCCATCGGCATAGCCGATGCCGACCATTTCGAGCCGGCGCCAGATTTCGGCGAAGATATGCGCAATGCGCTTGGGTGCGGTGAGCTGTTCGAGCTTCATGATCCATTCGCGATGCATCGCCGCGTCGAGCAGGGTCGAGAACCAGAACAGGCGCGCCAGATGCGGGCGGTTCGCCATCACGTCCGCGATCGCTGCATGCGGCACCTGGCCGAGCGTCACCGACCCCACGCAATCGATATTGTGATCGAGCCGCTTGAGCGCGAAGCAATGAAGGTCGACGAAATCCCCCGGCACGTGAAAGCTCACCGCATAGCGCCGGTCCTCGCTTTCCAGCGTGCGCAGGATGAAGCCGTCGATCAGCAGCGTGGAGCAATCGCATTCTTCACCGCGCGCGATCAGCCGCTCGCCGTCTTGCAGCGTCAGCGTCCGCGTGACCAGACCTTCGAGTTCGGACTTCTCGGCATCGGTCATGTCGTGCCGCAAGCGCCCGGTCAGGAACCGTCCAGTCTTGGGATAGCGGTCCAGCTCGTCGGTGAGCGCCATCATGTCCTCCTGTCGACAAAATGCAATGCGGTGTCGGGCGTTCCGGTAGCACATTGCATAAATGTTAGCTTTGCCGAAGCGCGGCCCATGGCGCGTTTGCCTGTCATGTCTTTCAACTGCTCGATCCGCCCATGAAAATCGCGGTCCTCGCCCATATCCGCCATGCCATCGCCGAACCCTTCGGCGGCGGGATGGAGGCGCATTGCGACATGCTGTGCCGCGGGCTGCGCGCAGCCGGGCACGAGGTCGATCTCTTCGCCGCCGAAGGGTCGCATGACGAGAACCTGGTACCGATCTGCGCGGCGCCTTATGACGAGGTGCTGCCCTGGCGTGTCTATCGCGGCACCAGCGAACTCGCTGCCTACCAGCGTGCCGCCTTCGAGCGCGTGCTGCTGAAAATCGGCGGGGGCGGGTATGATGTGGTCCACAACAACTCGCTGTTTCCCGAAATCATCGCGTGGTGCGCGCAAGCGGGGATTCCCTGCGTAACCTCGCAGCACGTCCCGCCCTTCGGGACGATGTTCGATGCCGTGGAAGCGGCGCGCGCGCAGCCGAATATCGGCTTCACCGTGACCTCGCGCGATCAGCAATCCCTATGGGCCGATCGCGGGTGTCCCGATCTCGAGGTGATCCCCAACGGCATCGATACCGACCGCTGGGTGCCCGCGGGCGATCCGGGCGACTACCTGACATGGGTGGGCCGCATCGTCCCCGACAAGGGGCTGGCCGAAGCCATCCAGGCGGCGCGCAAGGCACGGGCACGGCTGAAGATTTTCGGGCCGGTCGAAGATGCCGCCTATTTCGCCGCCAAGGTAGAACCGTTCCTTGTCGGGGGAATCGAATTTCACGGACACCGCAGCGCCGAACACTTGCGACAGGAAGTCGCGCAGGCCCGGGGCGCGCTGGTCACGCCTTTGTGGGACGAACCGTTCGGCCTGGTGGCGGCGGAAGCGCTGTCCTGCGGCACGCCCGTCGCAGGGTTCAATCGCGGGGCGCTGGCCGAAGTCGTGGGAGACTGCGGGATCTTGGTCAAAGGCGGCGATGTCGGCGCGCTGGCGCACGCCATCAGGCGGCTTGGTTCGATCGATCGGCATGCCTGCCGCGAACGGGCGACCAGCATGCTCTCGATCGGAGCGATGATCGCAGGCTACGAGCGTTGTTATGCCAAGGTCATCGCCGGTGCGCGGCTCGCTTCCTTGCCGCGGCTCGCCTGGGCCTCGAGCTGTTCGAGCACGACCGAACTGCTCGCATAGGGCTGGTGTTCCTGCTGCCGGGTGAGTGCGAAATGCGCTTCGCCCGGTTCGCGCAGCTTGATCCAGCCGCCGTTTCCATCGGGCTCGATCAGTCCCATCAGGCGGAAAGCGCGAAGCCAGTGCTGCATCGTCGGCTCGCCCCATTTCTCGGCAAAGATCTGCGCATTGGCGACCACGCTGTCGAGATGGTGCACCGGCGGCATGTGATGCTTGTGATATTGGTGATAGGCCTTCGCCCCGCGCGCCCACCACAGCGGCACGTCATGCGCAACAATCGTGCGACCGAAATCGGTATCCTCGCCGCCATAGCCGACATAGCGCGGATCGAACCCGCCGAGGTCGCGGAAGGTTGCGGCGGGCAGCGCAAAATTGAGCGACCAGAAGCAGCGGTAGTCGCCGCAGTGCCCGACCATCCCGCGCGGCGGACCGGCGCGGTCGCGATGCGTGACCGCGAGCCGTTCGAACCGCGCATAGTCGATACCATGCTCGGTCGCGCCCTGCGGGAGATAGCCTACCTCGCCCATCAGCACGCCTTCGTTGAAGGCAGAGGCAGCGGCATAGTCCTCGATCAATCCCGGCGCGGGGATGCAGTCGACATCGAGGAAGATCAGCAATTCGCCGCGCGCACGTTCGGCGGCGGTATTCCTCGCCTCCGCGAGGCAGATGCCCTTGCTGCCCAGCAATACCTGCCGGACCGGGAAACTTGTGCTGGGGAGATCGTAGCGGTTGTCCTGCATGACCGCGACCACCAGTTCGCACGGCGGGCGGCGCGAATGGTTCAATCCGCTGACCAGGTTGCGCAGATGGTCTTCGCGCCCATGCGCGAGTGTGCAAACCGATATCTTCATGCCACGATCTCCAGCGCGGGCTTGCCTTCCGTCCCCTGCCACAGCTCGGTCGCGAGACTGTCGAGCCAGGCCGCTGCGGCTTGCGCGGGGCGCGGTTCGATGATCGCCCGCTGCTGTTCGACATCGATCAGCGCCGCGGCCGTCCACAGCCGCTCCCATGCGGCGGGGTGCGAGGGCCAATGGCGCGACACCGCCGCGAGCCCTTCGCGATCGAGCACTTCGGCCTTGCAGAACTGTTCGTCGAAATAGCGCCATTCGGGGATCACCACCCACGGTTTGCCTGCTGCCAGCACCATATGGACGGTGGTATTCCCGCAGGACGAGACAATCCGGTCCGCCGCGGCGATCCAGTCGCGCGGGTTTTCGACCCAGCCGCGATGGTCGAGATTGCCCGGCGGGGTTTCGTGCCATTCGCTGCGGACCTTGCCGATGGTGATCCAGCGGGCCTCGGGCTCGGCGCGTGCGCCCAGCGTCAGCGGCGTTGACGGGGTGCCTTCCCCGCCGCCGCCGGCGATGACCAGCACGATCTCGTCCTCCTCGCCCAGTCCGAGCTTGCGCCGCGCCTCGCGCTTGGTGGGGAAGGGCGAACAGTCGATCCCTACGCCCGAGGCATAGTGCGTCTTGCGGCGCAGATAGGCAGGGCGGTCGTGCTGTTCGATCCGTTCCGAATAGGGCGCGAGCAGGCCGACCGCGCTATCATAGGCCGCGAGATGCCCCGCATCGCCGCGCTCGCCATGCTGGAGCACCGCGACATGCGGCACCGAACACAGCCGCGCCAACTGGCCCAGTTCGGCAGAGACATCGGTCACGAAGAGGGCGGGGCGGGCCTGCGCAAACCACCCCGAAATGGTGGCAAAGGCATCGGTAATCGTCGGCCAGCCGAGCGGGGCGCAGTGAACCGTCTCGGGCATCGGGAGCGCTGCCATGGCGGGCGCTTCCTGCCCGGTGGGTTCGAACAGCGAGGGGATTTTCCGGATTTCGATACGCTCGTCGAGCGCGGGGAAGATGTCGTCCCGCGCGCAGAACAGCGTCACACCGCGCGACCCGATCAATTCATTGGCGATCGCCGCCGCGCGCTCGGCATGGCCGCGCCCTTGGTGATGGACGAAATAGCCGATGGGTCCGGTCATGCTCATGCTGAAATCCTCGTATCCCGGCGCTCGCGAAGCCGCTGCGCGCGGTGCTGTGCAAGAATGCCCTCGAGCGTGCCGGCTGCGTGGCTGCGCCGCGCCAGATAGACATTGGGGCGCCTCGCCAAGGCGGCGATCTCCGCCGCGTGATTGCCGACCATGATCGCGTTCTGGCAGGCGGTCAGCATATCCTCGTCATTGCCGCTGTCGCCGGCCGCGAAGACCTGCTCGACCGGCACGTCGAACATGCGGGCAACATGCCCCATCGCCGCTGCCTTGCCTGCCATGGGGGGCAGGACGTCGAGCAAGCGGTCGTGGCTGAACACGACGCGCGCCGGAATGCCGTGGCTGCGCAGCCGGTCCTCGACTTGCCCAGCCATCCCGGGCGAGTTGGCAAAGTAACTGCGCTTGAAGGGGCGTTGCTCGTAGCTCGCCTGCGGGATCAAATCCGGCAGGTCGCCCAGCGCCTCGTCGATGGCAGTGGGATGCCATTCATAGCCGATGCCGTCGGCATAGTCGGTGTCGAGCACCAGATCGCCGCCACGTTCGACATAGATCTCGGTACCCACCGAAGTTATCCAGGCGCGCGGCTCGGGCAGCTTCCAGTCGCGCACCAACCGCCGCGCTTCGACGATCGAGCGACCGGTGGCGATGACGAAGCCGAACTGCGCCTGCCGCTGGAAGAACTGGCCGATGCGCAGCGCGCCGCGGTCGCACCCGGTCAGCGTGTTGTCGAGATCGCTGACCAGCAAATGGGCAGGTCTCGGGCGCAGCGCGGTGGCGGGCGCGGTGACCTGCTTGGCGATTGCCATGAAGCCGCCCGCATAGGCATCCCAGTTGACCTCCCGGCTGTTGGCCTGTCCATTGTGCGAGCAGGTTTCCCACAGCTGGCGATCGGTCACCAATCGCTCGATAGCCTCGGCGATTTCGTTTTCGCTCCCCGGGTCGACCAGCAAGCCATGCTCGAGCTCGCCGACGATGTCCTGCGGGCCGCCGATCTTGGTGGCGACGACAGGCACGCCATGCGCCGCAGCCTCGACCAGCGTCAGGCCATAGGGCTCCATCAGTGCCGGATTGACGAACACGCCGCGCGTCCGGGCGGCGAGAGTATAGAGTTCCTTGACCTGCTGGCGCGTGTGCGACTTGGGATAGGCGACCTTGCCGTAGAGATCATGGCGGTCGATGGCATCGACGAGACCGCGCAGCACATCCTGCTGTTCCGCTTCGCCCGATTGCAGATCGTCGCGTAGCCCGGCGAGAACCACCAGATTGCACTGTTCGCGCAGCGTAGGCGACTTGCCGAAGGCTTCGACTAGCCGGACGAGATTCTTCTTGTGGACGGGGCGGGCGATTGCCAGCACCACGGGCTTCATCGGTTCGCGCAGGAATGGGGACACGAGTTCGATCGCCGACGAGATTTCCCCGCCCGCGGAGCTGCGGTCGATCCCCGGGATCAGGCGATGGATCTTGCCGATCCGGGCCGAAGGATAGGCTGCGAGTTGCCGTTCGCATTCGTCGCGCGACGAACCGATGATCGCCCGCGCACCCGCGATCGCCCGGTCCTCTTCCGCGATCCGCGCCTCGAGCGCGGCGCTAGGAGTATCCATTGCCCGGCGCTTGTCCATGCCGAGCGAATGCGCAGTGTAGATAAAGGGAATGCCCAGCGCGTCTTCGACCTTGCGCGCCACATCCGCTGCATCGGCGAAATGCGCGTGGATGAGGTCGGGCAAGCGCTCGCGCTGCCCCAGTTCCCCAATCAGCGCCTCGGTAAAGGCGGCGCGGTCGGCGCTCAGCGCTTCCTTCGCCAGATAGCGACGGTTGCCGCTGTCGATCCGCCGTATGACCAGCTTGGGACCAAGCCATTCCTCGGCCCCGGCATGGATCGCGCCGAGCCGCGGATCGTCGAACCGCCGCGTGATGATTTCCGCCATTTCCACATCGCCGCGCCGGGCAAGCGCTTCCATCTCGCCCAGGATGTAGGTGATGTGCCCCCCCGTATCTTCGGTGATCCCGTACCGGACCGGCTCGCCTTTCAGGCAGCCGCCGAGTGCGAGCGATACGATATGCAAAACAGGTCCCCTTGATTGGCTTCACCCCGCTAACGGGCGGAGCCCATCGCCGCCTCCCAACCCATCATTGTTTAAGCTGGGAACAGGGGGTGGCCGAAGGGGTTAGCGGCGCCCGGCAGTGTGCCGCGACGAGAGCGCGAGCAGGTCTTCGGGCGTATCGATGTCCGCCAGCGCCGCGGCGCTGGCCGGGGCGATTGCGGTTGCGTCCGGCAGGCCGAGGCTCCGCGCACCAGCCTCGCCCTGCAAGGCGCACAGGCGACCGAAGACGCTGCGGGGAAAGCCTGCGGGCGATCCTTCGACGCCGCTGGCATAGCGGGTGAATACCGGGCCATTGGTTGCTGCCAGCAGGCGGAGATGGTCCGGCTCGACCAGCGGCATGTCGGCCAGCGCAATGACCACGCGCGAACAGTCCTGTGCGGCCCGTACCCCTGCCGCAATCGACGTCCCCATGCCCTCGGCGGCGCGGTCGTTCGTTACCGTATGCCAGCCGCTCCGCGCCGGTATGGCCGAATGCGCGCCGCTCACGATGTAGCGCTGCGCAAACCCCGCTTCTTCCGCCGCCAGCGCAACCCACGACCATAGCGGCTGGCCGCGGAAGTCCTGGGTAAGCTTGTCACGGCCGAACCGTTTCCCCCGGCCCGCGGCAAGCAGGATGAAGCCCACCTCGGGGTCAATCGGCGGCACGCAATTGCTCGTATTCGGCAACGATCTCCGCCAGTGCGGACAGCGCCAGCGTGGTGGGCGACTTGCACGAGGGGATCAGGCCGATCGGGCTTCGGATGGACGCGATGGCCTGCTCGTCCACGCCGCGCGCGGCGAGCGTCAACGCGCGTTCGATCCGCGCATTCTCGCCGCCCTGCGCGCCGATGTAGAATGCCTCGCCCGAGGTCAACTGTTCGAGCAGCGCGGCTTCCCACTCGTGATCGTGGAATAGCAGCAGCGCGGCGGTCCAGCGGTCGAGCGTGACATGCGGCGCGGGCGAGCCGAGCGTGAGGTCGTCTTTGCGATGTAGCTCGACATGCAGTCCCATTGCGTCCCCGAGCCGAGCAAAGGCGTCGAGTTCGGGCCCCTCGCCGATAACCGCGATTTTCAGGCGCGGGTGATAGCGACGCTCAGCCAGCGGGGAAGGGGATGGCAGCAGGAGTATGGCCGGGCGGCGGCTGTCGAGTCCTTGTACGGTCTCGCGACATGCGAGGCGGTCGGGTGCAGGATCGAGCAGGATATCCAGCCCGCCGCCGCAGGGCAGGCGAAAATCCACCATCGCCGAACCGCTTCCGTAACGGGTTACACGCGGGCCTGCCTGCGCGCGCAGATCAGTTGCGAGTTGCGCCTCCAGACAGCCATCGGCCAGGCTGCCTACGGTCGTCCCATCGGGAAGCACCGCCAGTTGCGCGCCAAGCCGCCGCGAGAAGCTGCCCTCGATTCCGACAATGGTACACAGCCCCACCCCGGGTTCGCAGGCTGCGACCAGCGCGGCGTGATCCTCGTCGATATCCTGCCGAATTGTCCGCTCGGCCAGCATCAATCGGGCATGCACGCCAGCACGCGGTCGGGGGTCATCGGATAGTCGAACAGCCGTGCGCCGCTGGCGTGGTAGATCGCATTGGCAATCGCCGCCGCGCCGCCGCACATGCCCAGCTCGCCAATGCCCTTCGCCTGGATCGGGCTGGCCGCGGGATCGCGTTCCTCGACCATGATGACCTCGAGATCGGGCACGTCGCGGTGCACCGGGACATGGTATTCGGCTAGATCGCAATTCACCAGATGGCCATCGCGCGGATCGAATTCGAGCGCTTCGGTCAGCGCCGCGCCGATGCTCCAGGTGATCCCGCCAAGGCATTGCGAACGCGCGGTCTTGCGGTTGAGCACGCGGCCGAAACCGAACGCGCCCAGCATGCGATCGACGCGGGTTTCGCCGGTATAATGGTTGACCCGCACCTGTGCGAAGAAGGCGCCAAATCCGGCGGCGGTAAAGTCGTCGTCGATCGCGCCGGGCTCGTAATGGCCTTCCTGCGCGAGGTCCTCACCACCCAGCAATTGCACCAGCGTCTCGCCGCCGACGACCTGGCCATTGGCGAGATCGAGCTCGGTCTCGGCCACGCCGACGCGCGTCGCCAGTTCCTCGCGCAGCGCCTTGCACGCCACATAGACCGCCGAGCCGCTTGAAGACGCGCCCCAGCTGCCGCCCGAACCCGGACCGCGCGGATGGCGGGTGTCGCCAAGGTCGACCAGCACGTCGGCGGTATCGAGACCGAGCATCTCACCTGCGATCTGCGCGAGGATCGTATAGGTCCCGGTGCCGATATCGGTCATGTCGGTTTCGACCAGCGCGGTGCCATCGGGCTTGAGCGTCACACGCGCCTTGGCTTCGCCGACATTGTGGACGCGGGCGGCGCTGGCCATCCCAGTCCCGACCCACCATTCACCCTCGCGGGTCATGCGCGGCTTGCGCGGCCCCGCGTCCCAACCAAAGGCATCGGCGCCCTGCCTGAGGCATTCGGCCAGCTTGTGCGACGAGAAGGGCAGACCCTCTTCAGGATCGTCTTCGGGGATATTGCGCAGCCGCAGTTCGACCGGATCGATACCCACCTCCTCGGCAAGCACATCCATCGCGCCTTCGAGCGCGGGCATGCCGACCGCTTCGCCCGGTGCGCGGACCGAGCCGGCGGTCATAAGGTGAATGCGCGCGACGTTGAGCATCAGCTCGCGATTGTCGGCGCCATAGAGGAAATGCGAGGATTGCAGCACGGGTTCGGCGAAGGTTTCGCCCGGCAGGTTCGACACCAGTGCCTCATGGCCGAAACCGACCAGTCTGCCATCCGCATCCGCCGCCAGCCGCAGGCGCTGGGTCGTTTCCGACCGGCGCATGATGCATTGGAATACCTGCTGGCGCGACATGACGACACGCACCGGGCGCCCGAGTTCCATGGCTGCAAGCGATGCGGCGACGGTTTCCTCGCTGATCCCCAGCTTCGAGCCGAACCCGCCCCCGACGAAGCGCGAGACCAGCCTGACCTTGTCTTCCTCGAGGCCCAGCGAATCCGCCAGCTCGGTGATATTGTAGTTCAGCATCTGCAGCGATGCGTGGACGGTCAGCTTCTCGCCATCCCACTCGGCAATGGCGGCATGAGGTTCCATCGCGGCGGAAGCGTGCCCCTTGGTGGTGTAGGTGACGTCGACGCTATGCGCGGCGGCGGACATGGCCTGCGCCAGGTCGCCTTGCCGGACGGTCTCGTCCTCCTGTTCCTCCGCCTCGACCTCGGCGGGGAACAGCGGCGCGCCGGGCTCTTCGCGATATTCGACGACCAGATGCTTTGCCGCATCGCGCGCCTGTTCGAACGTTTCCGCTACCACCAGTGCAATGGGCTGGCCCCAATAGCAGACGGTTTGCGGCGATTGCTGGGGCGCCTCGTTCGCAGTGCCCTGGGCGGCGCGCGTGGTCAGCCGTTCATCGTCGATCACCGCAATGACACCGGGCCGGTCCAGCACGCTATCCTTGTCGATCCGGACAATCTCGCCGCGGGTGATGGTGGCCGTGACCAGCACGCCTTCGGCGCAACCGTCCACCGGGTATTCGGCAGCATAGGGCGCCGTGCCGGTGACCTTGGCCAACCCTTCGACACGGCTAAGCGGTTTCCCGATCACGCCCTGTTTCATCGAATCCAGCCGGTTGGCGGTATCGGGCTCGTCCTGCTTGAGATGCGCGCTCATGCGGCGTCCTCCGTCGCTTGCGACAGCACCGCATGCAGGGTGCGCCGCGCCAGGGGGATCTTGAAGTCGTTCTCGCCATAGCCGCGCGCGCCTTCGAGCAGCACGTCGGCCGCGGCATCGAACAGTTCGGCAGACGGGACCTGCCCGACCAGCGTCTCGGCAATCCGCGGATCATGCCACGGCTTGTGGGCAAGGCCGCCAAAGGCGAGATCGGCGCGTGCAATCTTGCCGCCTTCCATTTCGACCACCGCGGCGATCGACACCAGGGCGAAGGCATAGGACGAGCGTTCGCGCACCTTGCGGTAAAGCTGCGTTCCGCCCACCGGGCACGGCAGCGTAACCGCGGTGATCACTTCGCCGGGTTCGAGGACGTTCTCGATCCATGGCGTATCGCCGGGCAGGCAATGGAAATCACGTACCGGGACAGTCCGTTCGGCATCGCCGGTGGCAATATGGACCGTCGCATCGAGCGCGCTCAGCGCCACCGCCATGTCCCCGGGATAGGTGGCGATACACTCTTCGCTGGGGCCGAGGATCGCATGCAGCTTGGCAATCCCGTCGATCGCGCCGCAGCCGCTACCGGGTTCGCGCTTGTTGCACGGCTGGTCGATATTCATGAAATAGAAGCACCGCGTGCGCTGGCACAAATTGCCGCCGGTGGTGGCCTTGTTGCGCAATTGCTGCGTCGCCCCGGCCAGGATCGCCCGCGCGAGCACGGGATAGTCCGCGCGGACCCGCGGGTGCACTGCGGTCGCCGTATTGGTGGCCAGCGCGCCGATGCGCAGCCCGCCATCATCGGTGTCCTCAATCTCCGCAAAGCCGACCCGGTTGACGTCCGCCAGTTGCCCGGGGGTCTCGACCTGCAGCTTCATCAGGTCGAGGAGATTGGTCCCGCCGGCGATTGCGGTGGTTTCGGGTTCGGCGAGCATTTGCGCCGCATCCGCCAGCGTCCGTGCGCGGCTGTACTGGAAGGGCCTCATGTCATCTCCTCCTCAGCGACTTCGCGAATGGCGGCCACGATGTTGGCATAAGCGCCGCAGCGACACAGATTGCCGCTCATCCGCTCGCGGATTTCCTCGTCGCTCAGTTTGATGGCGTTGAGATCGCCGCTCGCATCGCTCGGCCATTCATTCGCCAGCTCCTCGATCATCGCGGTGGCCGAACAGATCTGCCCCGGCGTGCAATAGCCGCACTGGAAGCCGTCATGCTCAAGGAATGCGCGCTGCAAGGGCGAGGGCGCGTCGGGCGTGCCCAGCCCCTCGATGGTCGTCACGCTGTCGCCGTCATGCATCGCGGCGAGCGTCAGGCAGCTGTTGATGCGGATGCCGTTGACGATGACCGTGCAGGCCCCGCACTGGCCATGATCGCAGCCCTTCTTGGTGCCGGTCAGGCCGACATCGCGGCGCAGGAAATCGAGAAGAGAGACCCGCGGGTCGTCGGGGATCGGGTGCTGGGTTCCATTTACGGATATTGTCTCGGCCAAGGACGCCTCCTTTACCCGATTAACCCTTTCCGCGCGAAAGGTGTCCGCATTTGCGCAAATTTATGGAATCGCCGAGGCGCGGCCTACAGGTCGGGCAACCGTTGGTCGGCGAAGCCCCAGCCGTGGAGCGATTTCGATTGCGCGCGATCGAGCAGGGTCTTGGCATCGTCGATCGAATAGGGATGTGCGTTCTCCATCGCCTTGAGCTCGTTCCAGGCCAGCGGGATGGCCACCGGCGCACCCGAGCGCGCCCGCGCCGAATAGGGCACCACGGCAGTCGCCCCGCGCTGGTTGCGCAGCCAATCGATGAAGATACGCCCCTTGCGCTTCGCCTTGCTCATGGTGGCGGTGAAGCGCTCGGGCTCCGCCATGCTCAGCGCCTCGGCGAACCGGCGCGAGAAATCCTTGTGCGCCTCCCAGTCATGGCCGGGGGTCAGCGGCACCACCACATGCACGCCCTTGCCGCCGGTCAGCATAGCAAAGCTGGTCAGGCCGAGATCGGCCAGCTGGGCGCGGATGTCGCGCGCCGCCTGTTTGACCTCGTCGAACCCCAGCCCTTCGTCGGGATCGAGATCGAAGATCATCCGGTCGGGTCGTTCGACTGCATCCGAGCGCGCGCACCAGCCGTGGAACTCGATCGTCCCCATCTGCACGCATTGGAGCAGCCCGCGCGCATCATCGACGAACAGGTAATCCTCGTGCCCGCCATCCTTCTCGCGGATCGGCACGGGGTGCACCGCATCGCCAAAGCTGCCGCTGTCATGCTTCTGGAAGAAACATTTCTTCGCCCGGCCCGAAGGGCAGCGCACCAGGCTGATCGGGCGCCGCGCGGCGAAGGGCAGCATGATCGCCGCAACCGCCTCGTAATAGTCCGCCAGCGCGCCCTTCGTCTGGCCGCTGTCGGGAAAGATCACCCGGTCGCGGCTGGAAATCTTGACCGCATCGCTGGCTTCGGCCGGTTTGGCCGGCTTCTCCGGCTGCACGCTGCTCGCATCCTTGCCGCCGCGCAGGCCCAGATAGCTGCCGTGACGGACATTCCCGTCGGCGGTAAACTCGGCAAAGGCGATTTCCGCGACCAGCTTCGGCGTGACCCAGGTGACCCCGCGCGACGAGGCCCGGTCGACTTCCGCCGGCGGAGTCTTGCGCGCCAACCGCTTCATCTTGCCCGCCAGTTCGTCGAGATCGTCAGCCGAAAAGCCGGTGCCGACATTGCCCTTGTAGACGAGGTCGTCGCCCTCATGCTGCGCGACCAGCAGCGAAGCGAACGCCCGCCCCTTCGCGCTCGATTTCTTCCACCCGATAATCACGAATTCCTGTCGCCGCGTGCATTTGACCTTCACCCAGGCCTTGCTGCGGCGCCCGGCATATCTGCCATCGACGGTCTTGGAGATAATCCCTTCCTGTCCCGCATCGCACATCGCGCGGTACAGATGTTCGCCCGCGCCCAGCACATGTTCGGCGACATGGATCGGCGGATCGGCGGAATCGAGCAGCGCTTCGAGCCGTTCCTTGCGTTCGATATTAGGCAGGCCGGTCAGATCCTCGCCATCGAGTTCGAGCAGGTCGAAGGCATGCAAGGCGAGCTTGTCCTGCTTGCCCTGCGATCCGTGCCCGCGCTTGAGCACCTGTTGCAGGGTGGAGAAATCGGGATTGCCCTTGCCGTCGTAAGCGACGACTTCGCCGTCGATCAGGCACGAGGGCAGGTCGAGCGCGGCAATCGCCTCGACCAGCGGGCCGAACTTGTCGGTCCAGTCCTTGCCGTTGCGGGTGAACACGCGGACGGTATCGCCCCTGACTGCCACCAGCGTGCGATAGCCGTCGAACTTGATCTCGTGCATCCAGCGATTGCCGGCGGGCACGTCGTCGACCAGCGTCGCGAGCTGCGGCTTGCGGTAATCGGGCAGCGGGGCGGCCTTGCGGCGTTTGGGCTTGGATTTGCCCGCATTGCGCGCGGAAGCCTTCTGCATCTGCGCAAGGAAGGCATCGTCCTTCTTTCCTGCCAGCGGGTATTCGCCCTGCTTGTCGCTGGCGATCTCGGCCATTGAACGCCCGGTCAGCACGCTGGTCAATTCGCGCTGGACCAGCCCGTCGCCCGCTTCGGCATTGTCGTCCTGCAATTTGCGCAGCAGCCAGTTCTCGCGTTTCTCGCCGGGTTTCTGCTTGAGCCGGATCAACAGCCATTCGCCCTTCATCCGCTCGCCTTCGAGACAGAAGTGCAAATGCCCTTCCTCGAGGTCGCTGGCGCTCTTGCCTTCGATCGGCTGCCACGTCCCGCGGTCCCACAGCATCACTGTGCCGCCGCCATATTCGCCCTTGGGGATCACTCCTTCGAAATCGGCATAGGACATCGGGTGGTCTTCGGTCCGCACCGCCAGCCGCTTGATATCGGGATCGGGGGAAGGCCCCTTGGTCACTGCCCAGCTCTTGAGCACGCCATCGACCTCGAGCCGCAAGTCCCAGTGCAGCCGGGTCGCGTCATGCTTCTGGACGATGAAGCGGTTGCCGGTCTCGCTGGCGAGCGGCTCGCCCGCTGGTTCGGGGGTCAGCGAGAAGTCCCGCTTGGCGTTGTATTCGGCGAGGGGGTCCTTGCGCGCAGCCATGGCCTAGGCGGACTTCTTGCGCCGCGATGTCTTGGCGGGTTTCTCCTCCCCGACCGACTTCTTCAGCGCTGCCATCAGGTCGATGACGTTGGAGCCGCCACCGGAATCTGGATCGTCGACATCCTCGATCACCGCGGTCTTGCTCTTCGACTTCGCCTTCTTGTCGATCAGCTTGCGCAGCGCCTGGCCATAGCGATCCTGAAACTCGCTCGCATCGAAAGGCGCGCTCTTCTGCTCGATCAGCGTGTTCGCGAGTTCGAGCAGTTCCTTCTTCGGCTTGGCATCGTCGATCTCGTCGAAAAACGCCTGCCCCGCGCGCACTTCATCGGCATAGCGCAGCGTTTCGAGCAGCAGTCCCTTGCCGCAGGGCTTCACCGCGACCAGTTTCTCGCTGCCGCGCACCGAGAGCTGGCCCAGCGCGACCTTCTTCGCCTTGCGCAGCGCCTCGCGCAGCACGATGAACGCTTCCTCGGCAAGTTCGTCCTGCGGCGCGACGTAATAGGGCTTTTCGAAATAGAGCGGGTCGATTTCGCAGGCATCGACGAACTGCACCAGTTCCAGCGTCCGCTTGCTCTCGATCCTGACCGCGTCGATCTCGTCCTCGTCGAGCAGGACGTAATTGCCCTTCGAAACCTCGTAGCCCTTGATGATCTCGTCGCGATCGACGGGCCCGATCCCGGGCACGACCTTCTCGTAGGAGATGCGCTTGCCGCTGGGCTCGTGGATCTGGTTGAACCGGATCTTCGCCCCCGATTTGGTCGCCGAGTAGATTTCGACCGGGATCGAAACCAGCGCCAGCCTGATCTGCCCCTGCCAATATGCGCGTGCTGCCATGTGCCTTCCCTTCAGGCGAAACAGCGCTCCGGGCGCGTATGCGTTCCTAACCGCGCGTGGGAGGCGGCGCTTGCGGCTCCGCATTCCCGCGGGGCGCGGGTGCCGTTCAGTCCCGTATTGACCAAATGCCGGGGATCGTGGCAAGCGGCCCGCGCATGGCAGGCAGCGTGAGCGAGCCGACTGACGACCCTCGCGGTTGCCAGCTCGATTTCTCCGCGATTGCCAATGCCTTGCGGGTGTAGCTCAATGGTAGAGCAGCAGCTTCCCAAGCTGACGACGAGGGTTCGATTCCCTTCACCCGCTCCACTCACCAAGTTCGTTTGCGGGGGATCGGCGGCGTCGGCGGTATCGCCGCCGGGGGCGATGCATGCGAATGGGGGCCATGCGCGACAAGACCGACAGCTATTGGATGGCCGATCTCTACGGCGAGCTCCAGCTTGAGCCGCCCGGAGCGAAACGTTCGTGGCTGGCGGTGGTGCCGGGGCTGTTGCTGGTCACAATCGCCGCCTGCGCGGCGCTGTGGCTGAGCGAGCATTACGGCGCCCCCGCGATCCTGATCGGGCTGTTGCTGGGCTTCGCGCTGAATTTCGCAGGCGAGGATGCGCGGCTCCTGCCGGGGCTCGACCTCGCTTCGCAAACATTGCTGCGGGTCGGCATCGTCCTGCTTGGCCTGCGTGTGACTTTTGCCGAAATCGCCAGCCTCGGGGCGGGACCGTTCCTGGCGCTGCTCGCGATCATGGCGTGCGTGATCGGCACGGGCATCCTTGCCGCGCGGCTGGTCCGGCTCGACTGGCAGTTCGGCCTGCTGGCCGGCGGCGCGACTGCGATCTGCGGGATCTCTGCGGCGCTGGCGCTATGGAGCATCATCGGCAGCAAGCGCGTGGGGCAGGAAGGCTTTGCGATCGTGGTGCTCGGCACAACGCTGGCAAGCGCGCTTGCATTGGTCGCCTATCCGGCGCTCGCCGGGGCGCTGGGGCTGGACGACCGGCAGGCGGGGTTCCTGATCGGCGCGGCCATCCACGATGTCGCGCAGGCGATCGGGGGCGGCTTGGCCTTTTCGGACGAGGCGGGGGCAGTCGCCACGGTGGTCAAGCTGTCGCGGGTGGCCATGCTGGTACCGCTGCTGATCGTGGTCGGGTTGCTGTTGCAGCGCGGCGGGACGCGCGATGCGGGCACCGGACCCGCGCTTTCGCTACGCCGGGGTATCCCATGGTTCATCGCGGGGTTCGTGGCATTGGTGACGCTCAACAGCACCGTTGCACTCCCGCCCACGGTCGGCGAATGGGGGGCCGGCGCGGCCAGCTTCTTCCTGCTGCTCGCGGTAACCTCTGCCGCGATCAAGGCCAATCTGTCGGGAATCCTCGCGCATGGCTGGCGCTCGTTCGTGCCGGTGGTAGGATCGACACTCGTCGCTTTCATCCTCGCGCTGTCGTTCGCGCATTTCATCTAGCCAGCGGAGCAATCCCGATGTCGATCTTCACCGACCATCCCCATGCGATCGGCGAGAGCTATGGCGAGCACCTCGCCAGCGCATCGCGCTTCGGGGGACGGCTGATCGTCGCCGGGCTGGCGTGTTTCGCACATGGGATATTCCCGTTCTGGTGCAAGAGCACGGGCAGCCGGGCGGTGCACCGGCTGGCCGCCGACATGATCCATGGCCGCGAGAAATTCGACGGCAAGGCCCCGCAGGGTCAGCAGAAGGACTGGTGCATCTAGGCCCCGCGCGGCCCTGACTATCGCGGCGGCATGCGGATCGCGCCGTCGAGCCGGAACTGGTGCGCGTTGATGTAGCTGTTGCGCGCAATCTCGCAGATCAGCGAGGCAAATTCCTCGGGATGGCCAAGCCGCTTGGGGAAGGGCACGCTGGCGTTGAGCTGGTCCCATATCTGCGGGTTGCGGTCCTTCATGCCGAGCATCAGCGGCGTCGCGAAAATGCCGGGCATGACCGAGTTTACGCGGATGCCGAGATCCATCAGGTCGCGCGCCATCGGCAGGACGAGACCGTTCACCCCGGCCTTGCAACTGCCGTAGATGACCTGGCCGATCTGCCCATCCTGCGCGGCGACGCTGGCGGTCAGCGTGATGCAGCCGCGTTCGCCATCTTCGTTCAGCGGTTCCGCATTGGCCATGCCGAGCGCCGACAGGCTGGCGACCCGGTAGGACGAGACGAGGATGCCCTCGGCCCCGAACGCGTAATCCTCGGTCGACAGCCGTTTGTAGCCGCCGCTTGCCTTGTCCCAGCCGAGCGTCTTGCCGCGGCGGCTGGTCATCGCGCAATGGACTGTCACGCGTTCCTGGCCATGCGCGCTGCGCGCCGTGGCGAAACCGTCGACCACCGCTTGTTCGTCGGTGATGTCGACATGCGCGAAGGTGCCGCCGATGGCCTTGGCATGGGCTTCGCCGGCTTCGTCATTGACGTCGAAGATCGTCACCTTGAGCCCGGCATCGGCCAGCGCCTGTGCGCTTGCCTTGCCCAAGCCCGATGCCCCGCCGGTGACCACGGCTGCCATGCCCTGTTCCAATTTCACTCTTGCTCTCCCCTCTATGTTTCCCTTGCGCCCGTGCTATCGCAAGCTGACGGGTAGAGGAAGGGGAGCCGAGACCGCCATGACATCGCTGCTGTTTGCCATGGTCGCCAGCTTCCTGACCGCCACGGGCGCGCGGGACCAAGTGCTTGTCGCGCGGCTGGCAGGCGTGCTGGGCGCGTCCACCCCATTGCTGGTCGTGGCGCTGGCAAGTTCGGCGGTCACCGCGGGCATTGCGGCATGGGCGGGCGCCTGGTTGGCCCGGACCATGTCGGAGGATGCGGCGACCATGTTCGTCGCCATCGCCCTGCTGCTCGCGGCGGTCGAATGCGCCTGGCCCAATCGCGAGAAGACGCCGAGGGAACCGACCCGCTCGCTCGGCGCGATCGCGATCGTGCTGTTCGCGCGGCAATTGACCGATGCCTCGCGCTTCCTCGTCGCGGCTTTTGCGGTGGTCTTCGCCTATTGGCCGCTCGCCGGACTGGGCGGGGCGCTGGGCGGCGGCGGCGCGGTGGCGGTGGGCTGGTCGCTCGGCTTGGCGCTGGAAGACAAGCTGCCCCTGCGCGCGATCAGGATCGCTCTGGCGCTGATCTTGTTCGTCCTTGCCGCGATCACGGGGCTGAGTGCGCGGGGCATCATCGGGTAAATCGATCACTGCCACCACCGATAATCGAGAAACCCAAATCGACGTTCGGCGTTAGTGTAGTGAATTCCACAATCATGAAGGGGCAAATCAAATGGCAGACGTCGGCGATAACTCGAAAGCTGGCCTGGTAAGCGCGCTCAATGGCGCGCTGGCCGATACCGTAGCACTCTATTTCAAAACGAAAAATTTCCACTGGCATGTCGCAGGGCCGCGCTTTCGCGACCTGCACGTCTTGTTCGACGAACAGGCTGCCCAGCTGGTCGGCACGGTCGACGATCTTGGCGAGCGCGTGCGCAAGAATGACGAATATACGCTCACTTCGATCGGCAGCGTGATGAAGAATACCCGCATCAAGGATCAGGACGACGTCACGCTCTCGGCCGACACAATGGTCAAGGAGCTGCGCGACGACAACAAGACGCTGCACGGGCGTCTGCTCGAGGTGAAGGAAGCCGCCGAAGAAGCGGGCGACAACGCCACCAGCGGTGTGGTCGACGACTGGATCGACGAATGCGAGGAACGCATCTGGTTCCTCAACCAGACCAGCAAGTAAGCGATCCGCCTCATACAGGCACACCGGCCGCCTTTCCCCTTGGGGAAGGGCGGCCTTGGTGTATCAGGGGCGCATGGATAATGTGACCATCGTCGAGAACTGCAATGATGCCGCCATCGCCGACTGGCTGGCGGCGCGGCTGGGCGACGCGCTGAGCGCGAGCGCGGGGCCGGTGACGATCACCGTGCCCGGCGGTTCGACCCCGTTCCCGATCATCGAAGCGCTGCTGGCGCACGATCTCGACTGGACCCGGCTGGTCGTCTGGCCGGGCGACGACCGTGTGGTGCCCGAAGACCATGCCGCGTCGAACACCGGCCGCTTGCGCGATCTGTTCGAACCTGCCGGGGCCGAAGTGGTCACGCTGACCGAAATGGAAGCAGTGCCGCGCTTCGCGCTCGCCTGGCTTGGCATGGGCACCGATGGCCATATCGCCTCGCTCTTTCCCAATACCGATCCCCGGGTCGACGACCCGCGCCGGATCGTGCGCCTGACCCCCGATCCGCTGCCGCCCGAGGCGCCCTTCGACCGGATCAGCCTGACCATGCCGGCGCTGCTCGCGAGCGATGCATTGCTGTTCGTCATCCGCGGCGAAGAAAAGCGTGCCATTTTCGAACAAGCCCTTGTGGGCAAACATGATTTCCCGGTTGCACGCCTGCTGGGCGCAGCTAAACAGCCGGTCACATGCTTCACCTGATACCCAAGCCGCTGCACCGGTTGGCACTCCGTCTGGCCCACCGGCTGCGCCATCACTGGCGCAAGGCCAGTGGCAGGACGGGCGCGGGGGTGAGCGTGATCGCGCGCGACCTCGGCGGCCAGATCCTGCTCGTCCGCCACAGCTACGGTCCGGCGGGCTGGTTCCTGCCCGGCGGCGGGATCGGGCGCCGCGAAACTCCCGAACAGGCCGCGCACCGCGAAATTCGCGAGGAAATCAGCTGCACCATCGAAGGGCTGAAACCGCTGGGAGTGATCGAGGAAGAACTCTCGGGCGCCCCGCACAGCGCGCATATCTTTGCCGGCGTGGTCGATGCCATGCCGCGGGTGGACGGGCGCGAAGTGGTGGAAGCGCGGTTCTTCCCGATCCATTCGCTGCCCGAACCGCTCAGCGCGCGCACCACCGCGCGGCTCGCGCTGTGGCAGAACCGCAAGAACTGACCTGACGGCGTCGGCGCGGGACCTAGAGCAGCGATAGCTGCGCGTCGGGACGTTTGTACTCGTCGCTGCCGCCGCGTTCGAGCTTCGAGAGCGTCAGTCCCATCAGCCGGATCGGCATGGGCAGTGGCAGCACATCCTCGAGCAGCGCGCGCCCGACTGCAGCGAATTCGGCCTTGCTGGCGATCGGCCGGTCGAGCGTTTTCGCGCGGCTGAAAATCTGGAAATCGCTGTATTTCATCTTGAGCGTCACCGTGCGGCCGCGGGCTTCGGCACGCTCGATATAGCCCCACACGATATCGATGATGTCTTCCATCGTCTCGCGCAGTTCGGCGCCCGCGGACAGGTCGCGGCTGAAAGTCCGCTCGCCGCCGACCGACTTGCGGATCCGGCTCGAACGGACCGGACGCAGGTCGATCCCGCGCGCGGCGCGATAGAGATAGTCGGCAAAGCTCCCGAAATGCGCGCGCAGCCACTCGATCTCCTTGGCCGCGATATCGCCGCCGGTCTCGATCCCCAGCCGGGCCATTTTCTCCGCCCCCTTCGGGCCCACGCCGTGGAACCGGCGGATTGGCAGTTCGGCGACGAAGGCCGCGCCTTGGCCGGGCCGGATCACGCAGAGTCCGTCGGGCTTGTTCTGGTCGCTGGCGATCTTGGCGAGGAATTTGTTGTAGCTCACCCCCGCGCTTGCAGTGAGCCGGGTCTTGGCGCGGATTTCCTGCCGGATCAGCTCGGCGATCCGCGTTGCGCTGCCGATGCCCAGCTTGTCCTCGGTGACGTCGAGATAGGCTTCGTCGAGGCTCAGCGGTTCGACCAGGTCGGTATGGTGGCGGAAGATCGCGCGGATCTGCTGGCTGACTTCGCGATAGACGTCGAAGCGGCTCTTGCAGAAGATCAGGTCGGGACACAGCCGCTTGGCGGTGACCGAGGGCATGGCGCTGCGCACGCCGAACCGGCGCGCTTCGTAACTGGCGGCGGCAACCACGCCGCGCCCGCTGGAACCGCCCACGGCCACGGGTTTCCCGCGCAGCTCGGGATTGTCGCGCTGCTCGACGCTGGCGAAAAAGGCATCCATATCGACATGGATGATCTTGCGCAGGCCATCGGCCTCGCCATCGGTGTCATCGGGATTGCCCTGGCCTTCGCTCATGCGCGAATAGATAGCCCTACGGGTTGCAAAGCGGAACCTTGTCCGCCACCTGACATTTTGTGCAGATGCGAAGCGAACCTCTTGCCGGCGGCGAACGTCCGATAGCCGACGCTGCCAAAGGCAAGCACATTGGTGAGCGCGAGCTGATCACGATGATGGCGCTGCTGATGGCGTGTAATGCCTTCGGCATCGATGCGATCCTCCCGGCATTGGACGATCTCGCCCTGTCGCTGGGTGCGCCGGGCAATGATCGGCAGTTCATCGTCGGGGTCTATTTGCTCGCTGCAGGGATCGGGACGCTGATTCCGGGGGCCTTCGCCGACCGCTTCGGCCGCCGGCCGGTGCTGTTTACCGCGCTGGGCTTCTACATCGTGCTGTCGCTCGGCTGCGCGCTGGTCACCGATTTCACCTCCATGATCGTGCTGCGTGCGCTGCAGGGTTTCTTCGCTGCCGGCATCATCGCGCTGCCGCCGGCCATCATCCGCGACCGCGTGGGCGGCGACAAGATGGCGCGGATGATGAGCCTGATCTTTGTCATCTTCCTTTTGGTCCCCGCCGTCGCGCCGAGCATCGGGCAGGGCGTGCTTCTGCTGCTGGGTGACTGGCGCTGGATCTTCGTGACGATGGCGGTCTTCGGGTCGCTGATGTCCGTCTGGGTCTATGTCCGCTTGCCCGAAACGCTGCACGAGGACGACAGGCAGCGCATCGATCTTGCCGTCATTGCGCGCAACATGCGCAGTGCGGTCACGCTGCGGTCGACGGTTGGATATACGCTGGCGAGCGCGCTGGTGTTCGGCGGGTTGTTCGGCTTCATCAATTCCTCGCAGCAGTTGATCGGCGAGGCCTTCGGGGCGGGTGACATGTTCCCGCTGCTGTTCGCGCTGTGCGCGGGATGCATGGCGCTGGCGAACTGGTCGAACAGCCGCATCGTCGAACGGCTTGGCGCGCGCCGCGTCAGCCATACCGCGCTATTCGTGTTCATCTTCGTCGCCGGGCTGCAATTGTGGTTCGCCTATCAGCCGAACGAAAGCCTGTGGACCTTCATCCCGCTGATGGCGGCGAACATGAGCTTGCTCGGTTTTATCGGGGCCAATTTCGGTTCGATCGCGATGCAGCCGTTCCCGCACATTGCGGGCGCCGCGTCGAGTGCACAGAGCTTCCTGCGCATGACCACCGGGGCGTTGCTCGGCGCGGGTATCGGCTATGCCTATGACGGCACCGCGCGTCCGCTGGCGCTGGCGCTGCTGGTCACGGCCACCGTCAGCCTGCTGCTGGTACTCTTTTCAGAACGCGGTGCACTGTTCGGGCCGCCCGATCCGGATGTCGAGGAAACCTAGCCTTCGCTGGCCAGCCTGCGCCACACAAGCTCGGCATATTCACACAATAAGGGGCGGGTGTCGCGCGGGTCGATGATGTCCTCGACATTGAAGCGTTCGGCGCTGCGGAAGGGCGAGGTCACCTGGTCGAGCCGCGCGCGAATTGCGGCGAGTTCGGCTTCCGGGTCGGCGGCGGCTTCGAGCTCGGATTTATAGGCCACTTCCAGACCGCCCGCGATCGGCAGGCTGCCCCAGTCACCCGACGGCCAGCAGAACCGGTACTGATAGGTTTCGGCATTCGACATGGCGCTGCCCGCAATTCCGTAGGCGCGGCGCAGGACGACCGAGGCGAGCGGGACGCTGGCCTTGTAGACCGCGTTCATCGCCTGCACCCCGTAGCGGATCGTCCCTGCCATTTCCGCTTCGCGCCCGATCATGAAGCCGGGATTGTCGACCAGATGGACGATCGGCAGGCGGAACTGGTCGGCCAGCTTGACGAAGCGCTCGACCTTCTCGCTCGATTTCGCATCCCATGACCCGCCGAGATAGGACGGGTCGCTGGCAAGCACCGCCACCGGCCAGCCGTCGAGCCGGGCGAGCGCGGTGATGCAGGCGCGGCCCCACATGCGGCCGATTTCGAACACGGTGCCCTGGTCGAACACCATCTCCATGCAGCGGCGCATCGAATAGACCGCCTTGGGATCGCGCGGGACGAGGTCCAGCAGCGCCTCCTCGCGCCGGTGGACCGGATCGGTGCAATTGGACCGGCGGGCAAGCTGGCCGACATGTTCGGGCATGAAGGCGAGGAAATGCCGCGCGCGGGCGAAAGCCTCCGCCTCGCTGGCGACTTCGTCGTCGACCACGCCGTTGCGCGTATGGATGCCGCTGCCGCCAAGGTCTTCCTTGGCCTGCTGGTGGTCGGCCGAACCCTTGTAGCTTTCGCCCAGCCCATCGACCACCGCGGGGCCCGCGGCGAAGATCTGGCTCAGGCCCTTGACCATGACCGAATAATGGCTGGCGACCACACGCGCCGCACCCAGACCCGCGGTGGGGCCAAGCGCGAGCGCGACCACGGGCACGGTGTCGAGATTGGTCACCACATCCCCCCAACCGGGAACCGCGGGGATATAGGTCGCGCCGATCTGCTCGAGCGTCTTCACGCTGCCGCCGCCGCCCGTGCCGTCGATCATGCGGATGATCGGCAGCTTGAGCTCGTGCGCCATCTTCTCGGCCTGCACCATCTTGCGGCTGATCCCCGCATCCGCCGCGCCGCCGCGAATGGTGAAATCATCGGCGGTGGCAACCACCGGGCGGCCGTTGATCCGGGCCTTGCCGAACAGGAAGGGGGCAGGAAGGACGGCTTCGAGATTGCCGTCCTCGTCGTAGCTGCCCTTGCCCGCGATCTTGCCGATTTCGCGGAAGGTGCCGTCATCACAGAGCGCGGCGAGCCGGGCGCGGGCATCCATCTTGCCCCGGCCATGCTGGCGGGCGACCTTTTCCTCGCCGCCCATCTGCTCGGCCAGCGCCTCGCGCCGGCGCAGTTCCTCGAGTTCTTTTGCCCAGGTCATCCCCACCCCATAAGCAAACCGTCATCCCAGCGAAAGCTGGGATCGCAATCCATCGGGCACGACTTCGATAGCGATCCCAGCTTTCGCTGGGATGACGGCTATGGGTCGCTAGGCTCGACCACGCACAGCACGGCCTCGACCTGCACCTGCCCGCCTTCGGTGGCGGCGAGTTCGGTCACGGTCCCGTCGAACGGCGCGGTGAGTGCGTGTTCCATCTTCATCGCTTCGAGCACCATCAGGCGCTGGCCAGCGGTGACGGTGTCGCCCTCGGCCACATCGACCGCGATGACCTTGCCCGGCATCGGCGCTAGGATCGCGCCGTCGCCAGCTGCAGCGGCCCCGCTACCACGGCTTTCGAGCGCGAATTCGAAACTCTGGCCGTCCGCAAAGACCACGGTGCGCGCATCCTCGACGAAGCCGGTCGCATGCGCGGCATCGCGCTCGCCGGTCACGGCAATCGTCCGGCTTTCGCCCTTGTAGCACAGCGTGGTGGCAACGCGCGGCGCGGCATTGAGGCGAAAGCCGATCGCTGCCGGAGCGGTTTCTTCCAGCGCATCGAGCAGGGTGAAATCGGCTGCGGCCTGCCAGATCGCATCATCGGGAGCGTCGTCGCCCACCAGCCTGTCGAGCTTGCGTTCGATAAAGCCGGTGTCGAGTTCTGCCTCGCCGAAATCGTCCTCGAGCAGCGCGTTGGCAAGAAAGGCGGCGTTGGTCTTGACCGGCCACACTTCGACGCTCTCGGCAATGTCGGCCAATGTCTCGATCGCCCTGTCGCGCGTCTCTTCCCACACCACCAGCTTGGCCACCATCGGATCGTAATGCGGGGAGATCATATCGCCTTCCGCAACACCCGTTTCGATCCGTCCCGTGCTGCCGAGGTCGAAATGGTCGAGCGGGCCGGTCGAAGGAAGAAAGCCGCTGGCCGGGTCCTCGGCATAGAGCCGCGCTTCGATGGCGTGGCCGTCGATGCGCAGTTCATCCTGCTGCAGCGGGATCGGCTCGCCGCTGGCGACACGCAGCTGCCATTCGACCAGATCGACCCCGGTGATTTCCTCGGTCACCGGATGTTCGACCTGAAGCCGCGTGTTCATTTCCATGAAGAAGATGCGGTCGGCGCGCAGGCCTTCGCTGGCGTCGGCGATGAATTCGATCGTGCCCGCGCCCTCGTAATCGACTGCCTTGGCGGCGCGCACGGCGGCGGCGCAGATTTCTTGGCGGGTGGCCTCGTCCATGCCGGGGGCGGGGGCTTCCTCGATCACCTTCTGGTGGCGGCGCTGGAGGCTGCAGTCGCGCTCGAACAGGTGGACGACATTGCCGTGGCTGTCCCCGAACACCTGCACCTCGATATGACGGGGCGAGGTGATCCATTTTTCCAGCAGCACTTCATCGTTGGAGAAGCTGGCCTTCGCTTCGCGGCGGCAACTTTGCAGGTCCGCTTCGAAGTCTTCGGCCTTGTCGACCTTGCGCATGCCTTTGCCGCCGCCGCCTGCGACCGCCTTGATCAGCACGGGGTAGCCGATGGCGTCGGCTTCCTTCTTCAGCCGTTCGGCCGACTGGTCGGCGCCGAGATAGCCGGGCGTAACCGGGACGCCCGCTTCCATCATCAGTGTCTTGGCGGCATCCTTGAGCCCCATTGCCTCGATGCTCGACGGCTTGGGGCCGACCCAGATCAGCCCCGCGTCGATCACGGCCTGCGCAAAACCGGCGTTTTCGGAAAGGAAGCCGTAGCCCGGGTGGATCGCGTCCGCCCCGGTCTGCTTCGCCGCAGCGATGATCTTGTCGCCGACGAGATAGCTTTCCGCCGCAGGCGAGGGGCCGATATGCACCGCCTCGTCTGCTGATCGCACATGCAGCGCCCTGGCGTCGGCGTCCGAATAGACCGCGACCGTGGCCACGCCCATGGCGCGCGCGGTGCGGATGATGCGGCAGGCAATCTCGCCGCGATTGGCGATAAGGAGCTTTTGGATCATGGCGCTGCTGCTAACCCATTTCCCGGGGCATTGCGAGGGCTTGGCGCAGCGATCTGCCGCCCCGAGTGTCGGCTGAATTCACGGAGCCATCGCGGGCTGCACCGAATTCAAACTGCGGGCGCCTACCAGCCGGCTACCGGCTTGAAATCGTGGCGCGACCAGATGATCGGCTCCTGCGGCGGGGCCGGGCGGTTCCAGATCGCCTCGAAGAAGGCGGCGAACATATGCCACACCTTCTCCAGCCCGTTCACCCGGGTCCGTGTGTCCCATGCCAGCTGCCCGCGATCGAGGACCTTGCGGCCGATCGCGCCATAGATCCGTGCTGCGGCCAGCACCGCCCAGCGCTGGCGGAAGCGCAGGCGCTTCGCCCCCAGCTTGGCCGCTGCCTCGTGCTTTTCCATCAGCGCGATCAGGCGCGGCATCAGGCTGGCGAGCTTGAAGCGGTTTTCAGGCAGCGCGTGTTCGCCCGCTTGCCAGCCCATCGTATCGAGCCAGGTGCGCGGCAGGTAACAGCGCCCGGCTTCGGCATCCTCGACGATATCGCGCGCGATATTGGCCATCTGGAAAGCGAGGCCGAGGTCGCAGGCGCGGTCGAGCGTTTCGCCATCGTCCGGGTGCACACCCATGATCCGCGCCATCATGATCCCCACCGCGCCCGCGACGTGATAGCAATAGCGCAGCATGTCGGCTTCGGTCGTCGGGCTCCAGCGCGCGGCGTCGAGCGCAAAACCGGCGATCACGTCGTTGGCCTCGGCCAGCGTCAGCCCGCATTCGTCGGCGACGAGGCCGAAGGCGTCGAAAGCGGCATCGGCGGTCGGCTGTTCCTCGAAGGCGCGCTTGGTGAGGATGCGCAGCGCCTGCACCCGGTCCTCGGCATCTTTCAGATTACCCTGGTCGCCCAGCGGCCCGCCCTTGTCCTGATTGTCGGCAATATCGTCGCAGCGGCGGCACCAGGCATAGAGCAGCCAGCTGCGCTCGCGCGTGGCCCGGTCGAAGAGCTTCGAGGCAGCGGCGAAGCTGTGCGAGCCCTGCTCGATCGACTCGAGCGATTTGTCGACCAGCACCGCGCGATCGCGGCCACCCCCGGCGCGGGCCGGGGTGGCACGCAGATAGCGCGACTGGACGAGGGTGCGCGGCTTGCTCAGAGGTCGTCGGCCTTCATCTGGAAAATCGGGGTATGCGGTTCGTATGACGCCATCTTGTCGATCAGCCCCGCCAGCGCGGTATCATGCACCAGGATATTCTGATGCACCGGCCGCACGAAACCAACCTGCGCCATCTTGCTGTTGAAGGCGATCAGTTCGTCGTAAAAGCCGAAGGCATTGAGCAGGCCGACCGGATTGTCGTGATAGCCCAATTGCGCCCAGCTCATCGCCTCCCACAATTCGTCCATCGTGCCGACCCCGCCGGGGATGGTGATGAAGCCGTCGCTGAGGTCGGTGAAACGCTGCTTGCGCTCGTGCATGCCGCCAACGGTGTAAAGCTTGGTGCAATCGTGATTGGCGACTTCGCTATTGGCCAGCGCATCGGGGATCACGCCGATCACTTCGCCGCCGGCTTCCAGCGCGCCGCGCGCGGTCGCACCCATCAGGCCGAGGCGTCCGCCGCCATAGACCACGCCGATGCCGCGTTCGGCCAGCCCGCGGCCGACGTCATAGGCCAGCTGGATATAGCGCGGGTCATCGGGCGAGGCGGAGCCGCAATAGACGGCAATACGGTTCAGTTTGCGGCTCATTCCGCCAGGTCCTCCAGCATCAGTCCGGCAGTCGCCTTGGCGCTGCCCACCACGCCGGGAATCCCGGCACCGGGATGAGTCCCTGCCCCGACGAGGTAGAAATTGTCCAGCACATCGTCGCGATTGTGCCCGCGGAAATAGGCGCTCTGCGTCAGTACCGGCTCGAGGCTGAAGGCGCTGCCCATATGCGCGTTGAGATCCATCGCGAAATCGCGCGGCGCATAATGGAACTTGGTGACGATCCGCGACTGGAGATCGGGTATCAGCCGCCGTTCGAGTTCATCGAGGATGCGCTTCTCGAGCAGCGGGCCCATTTCCTCCCAATCGACCGCCAGCTTGCCCATATGCGCAACCGGGACCAGCGCGTAGAACGTGCTCATCCCCTCTGGCGCCATGGTCGGATCGGTCACTGTCGGGTGGTGCAGGTAGATCGAGAAGTCCTGCGGCAGCACGCCGTGGTCGTAAATATCCTCGAGCAGGCCCTTATAGCGCGGTCCGAACAGGATCATGTGGTGCGGGATGCCCGGCCAGCTTCCCTCGATCCCGAAATGGACCACGAACAGGCTCGGGCTGTAGCTCTTGCGCGACAGGCTGCGGGCGTAATCCGCGCCGCGCTTGGACCCGGCAAGCAGGTCCTTGTAGCTGTGCATGATATCGGCATTGCTGGCCACGGCATCGAACCGTTCGCGCCAGCCCGAGTGGGTCTCGACTTCGCTCACCTGCTTGCCCAGCGTGTGGATGTGGACCACCGGATCATGCATCCGCACGGTCCCGCCGAGCCGTTCGAAATGGCGCACCATGCCCGCGATCAGGCGATTGGTGCCGCCCTTGGCCCACCATACGCCGCCATCCATTTCGAGCTTGTGGATCAGCGCATAGATGCTGCTGGTCTTCATCGGATTGCCGCCCACCAGCAGCGTGTGGAAGCTCAGCGCCTCGCGCAGCTTTTCATTGTCGACGAAGCTCGAAACCATCGAATAGACGCTGCGCCAGGCCTGCTGCTTGGCCAGCGCGGGCGCCGCCTTGAGCATCGATTTGAAATCGAGGAAGGGCACATGGCCCAGCTTGACGTAGCCCTCTTCGTAAACCGCGGCGGAATATTCGAGGAAGCGCTGGTAGCCTGCGACATCGGACGGGTTGAGCTGCGCGATTTCGCGGAACAGTTGTTCTTCATCGTTCGAATAGTCGAACTGCGTCCCGTCGGGCCAGGTCAGCCGGTAGAACGGCGTCACCGGCATCAGCTCGACATCCTCGGCAATGTCGTGGCCCGACAGCGCCCATAATTCCTTGAGGCAGTCGGGATCGGTGATGACCGTCGGTCCCGCGTCGAAGGTGAAGCCGTCGCGTTCCCAGTAATAGGCGCGCCCGCCGGGCTGGTCGCGCGCTTCGACCACGGTGGTCCGGATGCCGGCCGATTGCAGCCGGATCGCCAGCGCCAGCCCGCCGAAGCCCGCGCCGATAACGCAGGCGGTGCGGCCGGCGGCGACAGGCTCGCGCGGTTCGGCGGGATCGTTGATGGAAGAGGGGGTGGCGGTGTCGGGGGTCATGGCGATCTTTCATGGACGAGCGGCCTGCCCTTGCCAAGCAGCGCCCGGATGGCAGCGAAGACAGATACGGGTGGTTTACCCGAGAGGATGCGCAGCTTGTCGAGGCGGGTCGTGCGCCCTGCATAGAAGCGTTCGACCAGCGGTTCGCGCAGGCGATAGAAGCGCTCGAACACGCGATAGCGTTCCTCGGGCCGCGCCGCATCGAACAGCATCCGGCCGAGGCTGCGGTAAAAGCGCATCGCGCGCCAGTGATCGCGCGCGCGCTTGTCGAACAATGCGGCAAGCTGCTCGCCGGGCAGCCGCGCCTCGCGCGCCAGCACCAGCGCATTGGCGACCGCGAAGGGCAGGGTATAGCTGGTCAGCGGATGGACGAAGCCGCCGCGTGCGCCCGCGCGCACCACGCCGGGCGGGCCGAGATCGCGGCGATAGGCGGAAAGATCGCCCCCGGTGATGACCGGCAGCACGCCGGTTTCGCCGCCGAGGATATCGCCGTGCCAGCCCGCGGCTTCGCAATAGCGGTCGATCCGGCCCGACAGCGCATTGCGGTCGAGCACGGGATCGTCGGCGTAATAGGTATCCTCGACGAACAGCTCTTCTGCCCCCAGCGGGAGAGTATAGACGAAGCGGTAGGCGCCGTGTTGCCGGACGCGGGCATCCATCACGATCGGGCGGGCGACATCATGCGGCGTGGCGGTGCGCAGGTGGCGACCCATGAACACCTGCCAGCCGCCGCGCAGATGCGGCGAAGGTTCGAAGTCGCGGCAATCGACCACCACCCGCGCGGGGACGTGCTCGCCATCCTCCAACGTGACGCCATCGGGCGCAAGCCGGGCGACGCTGGCCTGCGTGCGGACCGCGTCCTGCGGCAGCTCGCGGCGCAGCGCGGCGTCGAAATCGTGGCTGGCAAGCGAGCGATAGGTTGATGACAGGCGGCGTTCATGGCCGGGGAAGCGGACCGTATAGCCCGCATCCCATTCGGTCTTGCGAAACGCAGCAAGCAACGCGGTACCGCCGGCATCGAGATCGCTGGTGAACCAGCTCCAGCGGTGGTTGCCGCCAAGCGTGTCTTTCGCCTCGAACAGGGTGATGCGCATGTGCGGATGCGAGCGGTGGACCGCCAGCGCGGCCAGCCCGCCAGCCAGCCCGCCGCCGACGATAGCCAGATCGATCATGCGCCCGCTCATTGACGCAGGACTTAGGGGTGAAGCGCACATGCGGCAAACGGTTTGGTACATGCGACGGGAACGTGGCATTGTGACGATAGTTGGACGACAAATAGATTTATCGAGGGATCCATCATGAAGTCACTGTTCGCCGCAACCGGTTCGCTTGCGCTCATCTGCGCAACACCTGCCCTGGCCCAGAATGTCGAGGCACTGCCCGAGGGCGGCGAAGATGTCGTTTACGACGACACCTGGATATCGATCGGCGCCGGAGCCGTCTATTCGCCCAGCTACGACGGATCGGACGATTACGTCGTGTCGGCAATCCCGATCATCCAGGGCAAGATCGGCGGCGTCCGCATCAGTCCGCGTCCGGGCGGCGCAGCGCTCGATTTCGTCAATGACGATAGCGACGGCGCCAAGATTTCCGCAGGCGTGGCGGCCAAGCTGAACCGCAACCGGGCCTCGCAGATCGAGGACGAGGTCGTGCTGTCCTACGGCGAACTCGACACCGCGTTCGAAGTCGGCCCCACAATCGGCGTCAGCCTGCCGGGCGTGCTCAACCCCTACGACAGCCTCAGCTTCAACATCGATACGCTGTGGGATGTTGCCGGGGCGCATGACGGCATGACCGTCAATCCCAGCGTCACCTACTTCACCCCGGTCAGTCGCGGGGCGGCGATTTCGCTTTCGGTCAGCGGCACCTATGCCGATGACGATTATGCCGACTATTACTATTCGGTCCCGGCTGGCGGCGCACTGCCCGCCTTCCAGGCCGATGGCGGCTGGAGCAGCGTCGGCGTAAACCTGCTGACCGGCATCGATCTCGATGGCGACCTGACCAATGGCGGTCTCGCGCTGATCGCGCTGGGCGGCTATTCGCGCCAGCTGGGCGATTCCAAACGCACGCCGTTCACCGCGATCCGCGGCAGTGCCGATCAGTGGATGGGCGCACTGGGGATCGGCTATACTTTCTGATATGGCTTGATACGCGCGGGCCGTGCAGGCATCCCCTTGCGAAACCAAGGGGATAGAGAATGAGAACTGCCGCACTGCTCGCGCTCGCCGGAGCGTTGGTCGCCACACCCGCCCTGGCCGATACCACCGTGATCCATGCGGGCGCGGTGATCGTCGATGCCGACAGCGCGCCGCGCGGGGCGTCGACCATTACCGTGACCGACGGGCGGATCGTCTCGATCACCGACGGTTTCGCCCCCGGTCCCGCCGATGCGAAGACGGTCGATCTCAAGACCAAGACGATCGCCCCCGGCATGATCGACCTGCATGTCCATCTGACCGGCGATCCGGGCGGCGATTTCTGGAAGGGCGCGGTCGAACCCGATGAATGGGATGTCGTCGTCGGCGCCAAGAATGCGCGGCTGACCGCGCTTGCCGGGTTCACCACGGTACGCGAAGCGGGCAGCGGCCCCGCCAGCGCCTTTTCCTTGCGGCGCGGAACTGCAGAAGGCTTCATCGACGGCCCGCGCATCATTGCCGCGGGCCCCTCGCTTGCGATCGTGGGCGGGCACGGCGATGTCAGCGGCTTTCGCCCCGAGGTCAACGAACTGCTCGACAGCGGGTTCACCTGCACCGGCGCAGTCGAATGCGCCGAGAAGGTCCGCCTCGCCAGCCAGAACGGTGCGGATATCATCAAGATCACCGCCACGGGCGGCGTGCTCAGCCAGCAGGGCCGCGGGCTCGAAGCGCATTTCACCGATCCCGAGATGAAGAGCATCGCCGATACCGCGCATTCGCTCGGACTCAAGGTCATGGCGCATGCACATGGCGCGCGCGGGATCGAGGCGGCCAGCCGCGCTGGGATCGATTCGATCGAACACGGCACCTATCTCGATGAAGCCGCCGCACGCGCGATGAAAGCGAATGGCACCGTGCTGGTGCCCACGCTGATGGCGTTCAAGGGGGTCACCGAACGGCTGGGCCAGGGCATCTACACGCCGGTGGTCGAAGCCAAGATCCGCGACGTCGCCGATACTGCGCGCGTGTTCATGGGCAAGGCACTGCGCTGGGGCGTGCCGATCGCCTTTGGCACCGATGCGGGCGTGTTCGGTCATGGCCGCAATGCGGGCGAATTCGCGCTGATGGTCGAACAGGGCATGAGCCACCGCGATGCCTTTGCCGCCGCGACGACCAATGCCGCCAAGGTGCTGGGCATGGAAGGCCAGATCGGCCGGCTCGCGCCGGGCTATTCGGCGGACCTCATCGCAGTCGACGGCAACCCGCTGAACGATACCGCCACGCTCGAGAATGTCGGCTGGGTGATGGTTCGCGGGCGGATCATCGACTGATCGAACGCGGCACTGCGCGCGGCACCTCCGCGCATGGCGCTGGTCGAACAGTGTCACGCGTTCGTCGCACCGCGCGCTTGCGTGCGGGCGGGGAAGCGTGTTTTAACAAAGTAATACAGGTAGCAGGGGAATTACCATGAAACTCGTCCGCCACGCACTCGCTTCGGGTGCCGCTCTTTCGTTCGCGCTGGCCGCCAATCCGGCCTTCGCGCGCGATCACCATGCCGAGACCGAAACCGCCGCCGAAGCGACCGAGCACGACAAGCTGGTCGCTTTGTTCGCCGAATCCGATGCGCGCAGCCTCGAGCTCAATCCGCTGGGTCGGCTGTTCCGCGGCGACGATCGCAATGCCGATCGGCTGGGCGATTTCCTGACCGATTCGTCCTTCTATGCCAGCCGCCTCGACACGCAGCTCAATCTTGCCAAGCTGGCGCTGATCGATCGCAGCAAGCTGAGCGACACTGACCAGCTCGCCTACGATGTGTTCAAATATAACCAGGAATCGGCGCTGCGCGGGCAGACCGACGAAATCCGCGCGCTGACCGAAGTGCGCCCGGTCAATCATTTCACCGGCTTCCACACCTTCTATCCCAATTTCGCCAGCGGCGATTCCGCGGCGCAGTTCAAGACGCTGGCGAATTACGAGGACAACCTCTCGCGCCATGACGACTATATCGAGATCTCCGAGCGCGCGATCGGCAAGTTCCGCGAAGGCATGGAAAGCGGCGTGGTCGAGACCAAGCTCACCATCGGCCTCGTGATCAAGCAGCTCGACACGCTGCTGGCGATCCCGATCGAGGAATCGCAGTACATGAAGCCGGTGAAGAACTTCCCCGAAGACTTCTCCGACGCGGACAAGGCCCGCCTGACCGAGGCCTATGCCGAAAAGACCGCCGAACTCTACGCGGCCGATGCCGCCATGCGCGACTTCCTGCGCGATGAATATCTGGCGGTAGCGCGCGACAGCGTGGGCCTCAGCCAGATGAAGGGCGGGGACAAGCTCTATGCGCAGATGATCGAGAACACGACCACGCTGCCGCTCACCGCCGACTACCTCCACGATCTCGGCCTCAGCGAAGTCGCGCGGATCAAGCAGGGCCTGGTAGAGATCAAGCAGGAGGTCGGCTTTACCGGCACGCTCGGCGAGTTCTTCGATTACGTCCGCACCGACGAGCAGTTCCAGCCGGAAAGCCGCGAGGCGCTGACGCAGAGCTATTACGACATCGGCAAGGAAGTCGATGCCAAGATCGGCGAATATTTCTCGCTCGTTCCCAAGACCCCGCTCGAGATCAAGCCCTACGATCCCTCGATCGAGCAGTTCCAGGCGGGCGGCTCCTACCAGTCGGGCGCGCCCGACGGTTCGCGCCCCGGCACGTTCTATTTCAACGCCTATGACCTCCCCAGCCGCCTCACCACGGGCAATGTGACGCTCTACCTGCACGAAGGTGCGCCAGGGCATCACTTCCAGATCAGCCTCGCGCGCGAAAACGAGGCGCTGCCCGCCTTCATGCGCTTTGGCGGCAACACCGCCTATGTCGAAGGCTGGGCGCTCTATTCGGAGACGCTGGGCTACGAAATGGGCTTCTTCGACGATCCGTGGAACCGCTATGGCACGCTGCAGGACGAACAGCTTCGCGCCATGCGGCTGGTGGTCGATACCGGCCTCCACGCCAAGGGCTGGAGCCGCGAGCAGGCGATCGATTTCATGCTCGCCAATTCGGGCATGACCCGCACCGAAGTGGTCGCCGAGGTCGAGCGCTACATCGCCATCCCGACGCAGGCACTCGCCTACAAGGTCGGCGCGCTCAAGATCCAGGAACTGCGCGAGAAGGCCGAAGAGCAGCTGGGCGACAAGTTCGACATTCGCGAATTCCACGCCGAAGTGCTCGACACGGGCAGCCTGCCGATGCCGGTGCTCGAAGCCAAGATCGACCGCTGGATCGCATCGAAGGCAAGCTGAACCACGGTCCGGGCGGGGGATTGGCTCCCGCCCGAACTGGCTCCCTCTCGCTGGGCGCGCTACCTCGGTCGCCAACTGACGCGATGGAGGGGTAAGCGGCGATGGACTGGCTGCGCCGGGCGGACTGGCTGACCCGCGAGCGGGTGCGCGGCTATGCGCTGCTGCTGGCGCTCGCCAGCCTGGCGCTGCTGGCCAATTCCTACCTCAAGGCGATGGGGCCCGCAGGGACCGATTTCCTTGCCTTCTGGGGTGCGGGCCAGGTGGCCGCCGAAGGCGCGCCCGCGGCGGCCTACGACCTTGCCGAGCAGGAGCGGGTACAGACCGGCACCGGCAGCGAAGGCTGGTTTGCCTTCGTCAATCCACCGCCGTTTCTCTTTATCGCCGCGCCGTTCGGCATGCTGCCGTTCGCGCTCGCCTGGATCGTGTGGGTAGCGGTCACCTGGGGCCTGTGGGCCTGGGCGAGCATCCGTGCCTTTCCGCGCCTGTGGCCGCTGGTGATCGCCTATCCGGGGGCGCTGCTCGCCGCCGGCCATGCGCAGACCGGTCTGCTGACCGGGGCGATGCTGGTGCTGGCGGCGCAGCACCTGGCGCGGCGGCCGATCCTCTCCGGCGCAGCCATTGGCGCGCTGGTAATCAAGCCTCACCTCGCGCTGCTCGCGCCGTTCTGGTTGGCCGCAGCGGGCAGATGGCGCGCCTTCTGCGCGGCTGGCATCACCGCGCTGATACTGGGCGCGGCCTCGTGGCTCGTCTTCGGCAGCGAGACCATTGCCGCCTACACCACCAGCTGGCGCGCAAGCGGCTTGCTGATGGAGGGGATCAATCCCGACTTCCTGCTGCGGATGACGACATTCTACTCGCAGGGGCGATTGCTGTGGGGCGATGGCGCGGGACTAGCGGCGGGCGCGGTGTCCGGCCTGCTTGGCATCGCGGTCGCGCTTGGCGCCTGGCGGCGCTTTGGCGGCGACGTGCAGGCAACGGGCGCGGCGGTCCTGGCTGCGACCGCGCTCGCATCGCCCTATCTGTTCAATTACGACCTGCCCTTCCTGATCTTCCCGACGCTATGGCTGGTCGCACAGGGACTGGAGCGCGGTTTTCGCCCCTATGAGAAGCTGAGCCTCGTGCTGCTCTATCTGGCTCCCTACGCCACCCGCGCGCTGGCGTTACCGCTCGGGGTCAATCTGATGCCGCTGGCGGCGCTGGCGCTGCTGGCGCTGGTATGGAGCCGCGGCGGCAAGTCGGACCGGCCGGTCAGCTAGTCCACTCCTCACCTGCCCGTGCGGGTTTCGCCAAAGGAAAGGGGCCGGAGGTCATATCGACCCCCGGCCCCCTTTTTCTGTGCCGCTGGAGCGCCGCTTAGTATTCTTCGGGCTCTTCCGGCGTCTTGGCGGTGTGCGTCGGCCCGGCATCGCGCTGGCCGCGGGCCAGCTTGAACACCACGCCGCTGAGCAGCGCCAATGCCAACAGGTTGGGCAGGGCCATCGCCGCATTGGAGATGTCGCCGAGGCGCCAGACCAGTTCGCTCGGTTGTGCCGCGCCGATGAAGATCACCACGCACCACAGCACGCGCCAGGCCATGTGCAGCTTCCGTTCGCCTTCGCGCGTCGATCCCTTCACCCGGTCGTATAGGAAGGTGATCGCCCGCTCGCCGTAATAGCTCCACGTCAGCAGCGTGGTGAAGACGAACAGGATCAAGGCGATCGAGGCGATCAGCGTGCCGATCGGGATCGCGGCGATCTCGATCGGGAACGCTGCCGCGAAGGCACCGCTGGTCATCTCGAAGCCGACCCGGTCCGATTGCCAGGCATGCGCCACCGCTTCGCCGCCCGCGGTGAAATCGCCGCGCACGGTCAGGATCACCAGCGCGGTCATGGTGCAGATCACCACCGTGTCGATGAAGGTGCCGAGCATGGCCATGCGGCCCTGCTGTTCGGGATCGTTGGTCTGCGCCACGGCATGCGCGATCGGGGTCGAACCCTGGCCCGCCTCGTTCGAGAACAGGCCGCGGGCAACGCCTGCGCGGATCGCCATGATGATCGCTGCCCCGGTAAACCCGCCAACCGCGCTTTGCGGGTTGAAGGCACCGTTGAAGATCAGGCCGAAGGTCTCGCCCAGATCGCTGAAATTAAGGATCAGCGCGACTACCGCCATGACGATATAGGTCGCCGCCATGAAGGGCACGACGCTTTCGGCGACCTTGCCGATCGACTTGATGCCGCCGATGATGACGATGAAGACCAGTCCCGCCGTTACCAGGCCGCCCAGCCATTCGGGCAGGCCGAACAATTCGTTCATCCCGTCGGCCATGGCATTGGCCTGGATCGAATTGCCGGTCACCAGCGCGCTGAACAGCGTGCCGAGGCAGAAGACCACCGCCAGCCAGGTGAACCGGGGGCCGAGACCCATCATGATGTAGCTCATCGGGCCGCCGCGATAGACGCCGTCGCTGGTCTTCTCGCGGTAGCGGATCGCCAGCGAACCTTCGGCGAAGGCCAGTGCCATGCCGAACAGGGCAGTGACCCACATCCAGAAGATCGCGCCCGGTCCGCCCAGCGCGATCGCCGTGGCGACGCCCGCGAGGTTACCGGTGCCGACCTGGCCCGACAGCGCGGTCGAGAGCGCGGCAAAAGGGGAAATTTCGCCTGCGCCGGTCCCTTTGCGTCCGGCGAACAGACCCTTGATCGCACTGCCCAGCCGGACGATCGGATAAAAGCGCAGCCCGACCATGAACCACAGGCCAACCCCCAGCAGGATGATCGCCAGCGGCGGGAAGGGGATTACCGCTTCGCCGTTCCACGTCCCGCCCCAGATGAAATCGGATATGTTGGTGACCGGCTGGATCAACCGCTCGCCCAGACTCGGCGCCTGGCCTGTTGCCATGTCGATAATTCCCCTCATGCGTCCCGGAATTGGAAAGCGCGCAAGCTAGTCGCGCTGCGGTCGCTTGCAAAGGGGGAGAATGGGGCGCGTCCCCGGCTTGCCTTTTGCGCCGCGCGGGACTAGATGCAGCGCCGTCTTCCGACATTGGGATCGATAAAAGCCCCTCCCGGTCTTGAACCGGGGCGGCGAAAGACCCTACCTGAAAGGGACGTGACGGAAGGCGGCACGATTTTTACGCGAGAGACGTGAGCATGGCAGACGAGAAGAAGACCAGTCCGGCGGAATTCCTCCGGCAGGTGCAGGCCGAAGGGCGCAAGGTCGTATGGCCGACGCGCGAGGAAACGGTGCGCACCGCTATCTTCGTGTTCATCATGATGGTCATTCTCTCGCTTTTCTTCCTCGGCGTCGATTCGCTGTTCAGTGCCGTGGTGCGCTGGCTGCTGACGCTCGCCTGATCCGCATTTCGACAGGGTAACGAGAACACATGGCACGCTGGTACATCATCCACGCCTATTCCGGCTTCGAGAACAAGGTCCGCGACGCGATCATCGCCGAGGCCGAACGCCTTGGCCTGTCCGAGGGCGTCGAGGAGGTCGAGGTTCCGACCGAGACCGTCACCGAGATCAAGCGCGGCAAGAAGGTGCAGATCGAACGCAAGTTCATGCCCGGCTACGTGCTGGCCAAGCTGAACATGACCGACGACGTCTATCACCTGGTCAAGAACACGCCCAAGGTGACCGGCTTCCTCGGCAATAACAACAAGCCGCAACCGATCTCCGAAAAGGAAGCGGCACGCTATTTCGGCGGAGTCGAAGAAGCGCGTTCGGCACCGAAGAAGGAAATCAGCGTCGATTACGAAATCGGCGATCAGGTCAAGGTGCTCGACGGCCCCTTCGCCAGCTTCAACGGCCTTGTCGAGGAACTCGATTTCGACAAGCAGAAGGTCAAGGTCTCGGTCTCGATCTTCGGTCGTGCGACGCCGGTCGAACTCGATTTCGAACAGGTCGAACTGGTCAAGTAAGCGCCTGCTGCAACGATTTAAAAAGCCCCGCCCGGATCGACCGGGCGGGGCTTTTTCGTTTTAGAAGGTCTGGCTCAGCGAAACCGAAGCGCGCCAATCCTCGGGCAATTGGATGCCGTTGAGGTCCTGGTAGAGCGGCACGCCGATTTCCATCCCGACCTGCGGACGATGACGCCCGCCCACGGGTAGCGCGATATTCGCCCCGAAGCCGGCCAGCACCGTGTCGCCGCCGTAATTGGCCGGGATGTCGGACGGGGTGCGGCTATTATGCGGACCATTGTAATGGCCGAGGATCTGCCCCTCGTGCTCCCACGTCAGGCGGCTGGTCAGGCTGAAACCGCTATCCACCAGATAGCTGACCCAGCCGCTCGCCTGCGCCTGGTCGCCGAAGGCGAAGCCGCTTTCATTCGCATCCTTGGTGCGCCAGCGATAGCTCGCCTGTGCGCCATAGCCGATCATTCCCGACTGGCCGGTTACCGTCACTACGGGCTCGATGTCCCACGTCCCGCTGCCCGACTGCATCATGTAGTGCGCGAAAGTGCCGTCGGCGTTCTTGCGGTCGACCTTGCCCGTGGGTGCCCAGACGCCCAGCGTCGCATGCGCCTTGAGCCCCGGCGTGTTGGCGAGGCGGTAGCTCACCGAAACCAGCGTATCGCCAAAACCCTGGGTCGAATGGGTCATGCTCTGGCCGAAGGCGAGCCCGTGGTGGCCATGGTCCATATCGCCCATCGCCATCCCGCCCATCGGCATGCCGGTGGTGGCCGGATCGATCCCGACCATGGTCATTTCGTGGCGCATCCAGTGCGGCATGACCATGAAGGTGAGCGTGTCGTTGGGGGCATACATCAGGTCGAGCATGACCATGTCCATGGTCATTTCGCTTGCCGCAACGGTGTAACCCGCAGCAAGCACTTCGGCATCGGACACGGGATCGGTGCCCGACTGGTTGGCGCCCGAATAGCTGTTGCGGGTGTAGCGCAGCCCGATCATGAACTCGCCCCCGTCATGGGTATGCCCGTTCATCAGCCCGGCGGCGGGATAGACCGCCACCGGCGTGACGACGATCGGTTCTTCCGCTGCGGGCGGACCTTCTAGGGCCTCCTGGGCGCAGGCGGGATAGGCGGCGAGCAGCGGCAGCGACGCCAGGACGGCGCGCGCAAAAGCGTGTTTCATTGTATATTCCTGTCGTGAAATGGGTGTGCCGAGATGCGGCGCTCCCCAAGACGACGGGAAACGCCGGTCAGACGGCGACAGGAGGTCCGCGACCGGGCGGCAGCAGGAAGGCGGTGCGCTGCAGCAGCAACGCCGCGAGGATGGCGAGGGGTTGTTGCTCCACCGGCGGCGCGGCGACGAGCGCGAGGTCTGCGGGTGCCAGCGGCGCATCGCCCGCGAACCCGGCAAACAGGCAGGTCCCGCTTTGATGCGCGGTGCTGTCACCGGGCGCGGGGTCGCGGCCGAGCGGAATGGTGACCACCATCGATGAATTGCACATCTTGGCCACGATCACGTCGCTGCCACTGCCCGTATCGGGCATCCACCCGGCGGGGACCAGCGCGCGCAGGAACAGCGTTGCCGCCAGCAACAGCCAGATCGCCTTGGTTGAGCGCACGCCTACCATGGGCCGCGCCTTTAAGCGCGCTGCGGCGGCGGTGCAATATCGGTTGCGCGGGTCAGCTGCACGCGGTCGACCGGTCCGCCCGCAGGCGCGACGCGATCGTGGTAGTGCGCAGGACCAGCGAGGTGGCTTTGCACTTCTTCAACTGGAAACGCACCTTGCGGTCCTTGAAATCGAGCGACACCCGGCGGAAGTTCTCCATCAGATCGGTGCCCAGCAGCAGCGAGGGCTTGTCCTCCAGCCCGAAGACCGCGAACGGCGGAATATCCGCAAAGGCGATCGGTACATTGCGCAGCATGATCGGGCCGAGCTTCATCTCTTTCACCAGCATGAAGTCGATTTCCATCTCCTTGCCGGTGACGCCATAGACCTTGATCTTGCTGAAATTGCCCGCGCGTTTCAGCGCCAGCCGGTTCCGCAGCGCCCGGTTCCCGATGGTGATTTCCGACCCGGTATCGACCACGGCCTCGACCGTCTGCCGGCCGACCTTGACTTCGGTCAGGATCAATTGGCCCCGCTGCAGGCGGCCGCGCACCACGATCACGCCGTCCATGACCGGTTCGGGGGTGAAGCCGTCGTCCACGCTGATATGGCGTTTCTCGAAATCGAGCAGCAGGCGTTGCTCGACCAGCGCGTCGAGCCCGATCATTCCGTCTCCGCCGAGGTCGCGTTCGTCCAGTACCGGCAGTTCGAGATCGGTCGTCGTCGTAGGGCCGAGCACGATCTCGTCGACCCATACGCGGTCGACCAGCTTGCTCTCGGTCACACCGTGTAGCATCGCCGGGGAACCGGCGGGCATGGCGAGCCGCCCGGCCAGCCTTTCGCCCACCACCGAGCTGTCCGCCCCGCTGTCGACGACGAATTTGTGCGGGCCCGTGCCGTTGACCATGACATCGACGGTCATCCGGCTGCGCAGCTTGCGCGCGCCGATTTCCTCGCCGCCGATCGCCAGCGTCTCGTCGAACTCGGCAGATGGCAGTTCGGGCATGCGCACGGTCGCCGCTGACGGGTCCTGGGCGGAAGAGGCGGAGGCCATGCTCAGCAGCGCGGCAACAGCGATCGAGGTCAGAGCTTTGCTCATGATCCATAGCCATAGACGATAATGGCGCGCCGCGCGAACGCAGGTCGACCGGACGCGCACCCCATCCGACCGGCGCGCCGCGTGCTACGCCGGGATTGACGCCTAGTCGTCGTCGAAACTTTCGTCGACGAGCCGCGCGGCGAGCGCGGCCGCTGCGGTATCGGCAGGGTCGGCCAGCACGGCGGACGCAGGCGCTTCGAGACGGTATTCGAGTTTGCCGTCGGCCAGCGTGCGCACCGCGGTTCCGCGCAGCACCCGCGGGACGATCCGTGTCAGCAGCGTGGTGCCGAACCCGGCCTGTTCGGCAGACGGTTCTTCGGCTGTGCGGCCGCCGGGCAGGTCCTCGCGCCAGGTCAGCGTGAACAGCTGGCTTCCGCCGCGATCCTCGACCGTCCAGGCGATTGCCACCCGTGCACCGGGATCGCGCGCGAAGCTGTATTTCTGCGCATTGGTCGCCAGTTCGTGGATCGCGAGCGAAATTTGCTGCGCCGCTTCGCTGATGATCTGCGTGGGCGGACCCTGGATGTCGATCCGCTCGCCATAGGTCAGCAGGACGGGTTCGAGTTGCAGTTTGACGATCGTCGCAAGGTCGCCCGAATAGTTGTCGTCCCCGCGGATAACGGTCGAGGTGGCGCGGGCCAGCGAATGGATGCGGCCCAGCAGCGTATCGACGAATTCGTCGGTCTTCTCGTGCCCGCGCGCCGTCTGCCGGGTGAGCGAGGTGACGACCGAGAGCAGATTGGCGCTGCGGTGCACTGCTTCGCGTGCCTGGACGGCGAGATTGGCATTGGCCACACGCAATTCCTCGGTCCGTTCGGCGACGAGTTCCTCCAGCTTGGCCAGCGTCTCATTATGCGCGTCGGCCTCCGCCTCGAGCTTGGTGTTGGCTTCGGCCAGCTGCGCGGGCGAGGGCAGTGCCGCTAGCGTCGGGATCAGCCGGAACAGGACCACTGCAGTGGCCGCCGACACGAGGCCGGTCGCCAGCTTCAGCATTCCGACCCAGGGATAGATCGGATACCACAGCGTAACGATACCCATCAGATGCGTGAGGCCGCACAGCAGGATGAAGCTCGCGAACAGCACCACCAGCCCGGAAAACGGAATGTCCTCGCGCTTGCGCAACACGGTGAGCAGCGCGAAGGGAATGGCGGTATAGGACAGGAAGATCAGCAGGTCGCTGCCGGCCCATAGAGCCACCAGCCACGGTTGCCACAGCAGGCACATGCCATGCGGCATGTATTGCCAGATTTCGATGAAGTTCTGCATGTGCGCTCCACTTGCGGGAACTCGTGGTAGCATGGTGGGCGGCCTGCGATAGCGGGGCACTGCCCTTATACCCGCTCTTGAATGCCCCGCGACCGGGCGAATCGCTTGCTTTCGGCGGTCAGATCGCTATGTGCGCGCCTTCCCAAGTCATCCTCGGGAAACCCGTGCGGGAGGTTCGCCAAGGCGGACCGCTGGACCGCTTACCATGAGCTGCGGCTGGAAACAGGTGCAGCGACAGTGAGAAAGGAGGCCATTCATGGCCAAGAAGATCGACGGCTATATCAAGCTGCAGGTGCCTGCCGGCACCGCCAATCCCTCGCCGCCCATCGGCCCTGCGCTGGGTCAGCGCGGCGTGAACATCATGGAATTCTGTAAAGCCTTCAACGCCGCGACCGACGGCCTGGAAAAAGGCATGCCGATTCCGACCACGATCACGGTCTATGCCGACCGTTCGTTCAGCTTCACCACCAAGAGCCCGCCGGCCAGCTTCCTGATCAAGAAGGCCGCCAAGCTCAAGTCGGGTTCGAAGGAGCCGGGCAAGGTTTCTGCCGGGTCGATCAAGCGTTCGGCGCTGACCGAAATCGCCGAGCAGAAGATGAAGGATCTGAACGCGAACGACATCGAACAGGCCACCAAGATCATCGAAGGCAGCGCGCGTTCGATGGGCCTCGACGTGGTGGAGGGCTAAGACCATGGCAAAGCAGACCAAGAAGCAGCAGACCGTCGCCAAGCTCGACGGCGAGAAGCTCTACAGCGTGGACGAGGCGCTCGCCACGCTGCGCGAATACAAGGCGAAGTTCGACGAAACTGTCGAAGTCGCGATGAACCTCGGCGTCGATCCGCGCCACGCCGATCAGATGGTCCGCGGCATGGTTTCGCTTCCGAGCGGCACCGGCAAGGACGTCAAGGTTGCCGTCTTCGCCAAGGGCGACAATGCCGACAAGGCTCTTGCTGCCGGTGCGGACAAGGTCGGTGCCGAAGATCTCATGGAAGACATGCAGAACGGCAATCTCGACTATGACCGCGTGATCGCCACGCCGGACATGATGGGTGTCGTCGGCCGCCTCGGTAAGCTGCTGGGGCCCAAGGGCCTGATGCCGAACCCCAAGTTGGGCACCGTTACCCCGAATGTGGAACAGGCCGTGAAGGACGCCAAGGGCGGCCAGGTCGAATTCCGCGTCGAGAAGATGGGCATCATTCACTCGGGCATCGGCAAGCTGTCGTTCAAGGACGAAGACCTGAAGGCGAACTTCAAGGCCCTCACCGATGCGATCGTCAAGGCGAAGCCGTCGGGATCGAAGGGCAAGTATGTCCAGAAGGTCACGCTGACGTCGTCGATGGGTCCCGGCCTCAAGGTCGACCTCGCCGAAGTCGAAGGCGCCTGACGCTTTTCCGGACGTAGCGACGGCGCGGGAACGCGGCGCTAGCTACGACCGAATGCTTTTTCTGAAAGGGCCGGCGGGTGCAAACCTGCCGGCCCTTTTGCATGGGCGAACGGAAAGATCGCCGTGCTGGGGCGTTGATGGGGCAAGATACGCAGGAGAATTTCCATGGAAGCCATTCTTCCCGTCGCCACCGTCCTTGGCCCGATCCTACTTCTCGCAGCGCTGGTCTACGCCTGGCTGCGCAATCGCAAGGCGCCGAAATCGGTCGACCGCGCGGCCGAGCGCGGTGCGCGTGAATTACGCGAAGAAGTGGCTGAACGTCCGCAGAAGGATATCGACCTTTAACGCAGGAACCGTCGCAGCGCGGTCTCCGCGCCGGTCTGCTGCGCCACCCTCTTGCCCGTCGCCACTGTCCGGTCGAAGGCTTCTAGCCCGGCGAGAAGCGTCCGGTTGATCCAGGTCGGGCGCAGCATCAGGAAACTGGCGCAGCGGACGCTGTCGGTCCGGAACAGTGCCTTGTGCGCGCCTTCGCCTTCGGTGAAATCGAAATAGCGAAAGCGGTTCTCGGCAAACAGAGTTTCAAGCGCCGCGAGCTGGAGCACGGTACCGGGTGACAGGCCGGCATGGTCGGGATCGTGGCCCAGATGCGCATAGACCAGCGTGTCGCGTTCGATCGGCAGATAGAGATAGGCGACCGGCTTTCCATCGAGGAACAGCAGGAAGGCGCGCACGCGATCCTGCCAGGCAAGTTCGCGCATTTCGGCGCGGGCGGTTTCGCTTTCGGGCAGGCCCGCATCGAGCAGCCGCGCCTGGTAGGTGCGCTGCGACAGCGGCAGCGCCAGCCGGACGAACTCGTCCATTTCATCGGGCGAGTGATAGGCGCGCAGGTCGAGTTCGCCACCCGAAGCTTCTTCGAACTTGCGCCGCTTGCGCCGCAGCGTGTTCCGGGTCTTGCCCGAGAACCGCGCGAAGTATTGATCATAGCCACGCGCCATGTCGATATAGCTGCGCGCATATTCCTCGCGCCCGCCGATAAGAAAGCCCGGCATCGCCTCGCGCAGCCGTGCTTCGCCTGCTTGCGGGGCGGACAATACGCGCAAACCCTCGACATTGTTGAGCGACGGCACCGCCGGGGTCCGCTCGGAGAGGATGTCCCTGAGCGAGAAGGCCAGCGTGGCGACATCGCGTTCGACCGTCAGCAGACGGCGCGACCCAATGAAGAAGGGAATGCGGTAGGAGTGCATCGAACCGTCGCTCACGATGCCCCGTACAATGCGTTGGAGGCCAATTGTTCGGCGACCCGCGCCGCGCTGCGGATTTCGCTATGCGGCATGCCTGCCGCCCCGGTGCCATCGCCGATCTGCGGCGGGCGGCTGGTGAAGGTGGCGCCATGCGCGCCGGGGGTCGCGGCAACGGTCTCGCAGAACCTGGCGAACCGACCGCGCACGATCGCATTGGCGCGGCGGCGGTCGCGGCTCATCAGCTCGAAACTGTGGCTGACGATATTGAACATCGCCACGCCCTCGCGCACGCAGAAGCGCAGCGCGGCGGCCATTTCCCAATGCGACAGCGCGGTGATCTGCGCATGGCGCTGGCCGCGGAAGCTGCGGACCGACCCGACCGGCACCTCGATCGTTCCCTCGCGGCGGACCACCTCGCGGTCGGCGGAGGTAAGGCCGATGCGGCAGTCCGACCCGGCAATCCCCGGCACATGGCTGCTGTCGTAGCGAATGCCGACCCGGTGCAGGGCGCGCAGCGTTGCATCGTCGGCGCCGTAATTCCCCGCGCGAAAGGCGGTGGGCGCAGGCGCCCCTGCCTGCATCAGATATTCGCGTGCCAGTTCGAGCAGTTCGACCTGCTCGTCCTCGGTGAAATCGTGCAGATTGCGCCCGGTTCGGGCCCCCAGCGGATTGGCGTCCCCGGCGATTTCCATCCATTCCGGATGAAGATGCAATTGCACTTCGTGACCCCGCGCCAGGATCGGCTCGACCACCTCGGCGATCGCCCCGGTGCCCCAGACCAGCGCGGGCATCGGATCGACGAAGAACACGCCCTTGATGCCATGCGCATCCATCACTTCCATCTGGTGCTCGATACCCACCGCGCCATCCGCGGTGTGGCCGGCGATCGAACGGGCATATACCGCCTCGCGCGCATGCAGCCCCAGCCGGATGGCCAGCCCCGCCGAATACTCGGTATCGATGGTGATGTAGACCGCGGTCATCGGCGATACCCTAGCATGCACCCGGCAGCAGCGCGATGACCGTTCGATCCGGTCAGATGCCGCCGGGGGTGAAGTCGAACCCGGCGGTGGCAAGCCCGTCGCACAGGCTGTCGACGCAGCTCTTGAGGTTTTCCGCACTGGTAGAGCGGACGACGAAATTGGCGCCGACGCGGCCTTCGCGGAAAAACGGATAGCTGCCGATCTGGCAGTCCTGGTGGGCCTTTTCGACCTGGCGCAGGATATCGGCGACCTCGCTTTCGGGCGTCCAGCAGCCGACCGTTTCGGACAGGAGCGGAGCGCCGCCTTCCAGCGTGCCGGTCAGCGCGTCGAGCATGCCCGCGGTGATATGCGGCACCCCGGCCATCAAATGGATATTGCCCAGCTTGATCCCGGGCGCGCCCGACATGCGGTTGGGGATCAGCTCGCCCCCTTCAGGGACACGGGCCATGCGCAGCCGCGCTTCGGTCAGTTCCTTGTCGATGCTGGCATAATAGCGTTCGAGCATCGCCTTCGCCTCGGGATGGACGACCACGGGGACGCCCAGTGCCGCGGCCACTGCATCGACGGTGATGTCGTCATGCGTCGGGCCGATACCGCCGGTGGTGAAGAGATAATCGTAGCTCTCGCGCAGCGCATTCACCGCCTCGACGATCCGCTCGATGACATCGGGCACCACGCGGACTTCGGACAGGCGGATGCCCTGTACCTGCAGCCAGCTGGCGATCTGCGCGATGTTCTTGTCATGCGTGCGGCCGGAGAGGATCTCGTCGCCGATCACGACGAGGCCGGCAGTGTAGATGCGTTCGGTCATGACGGCTGGCGTAACGCGGTTGGCAGGCGAAAGCTACTCCGCTGCTTCAAGCTGCTCGTCGGCGCCGCGGGCATTGGCCCCATGACGGCGAAATTCGAGCACGCCGTCATCGACCGGGTCATCTTTCATGCGCTTGCGATCGCTGACGTATTCCTGGTTAAGCCGCCAAGGATAGGCCACCGCATTGCGCGGCATGATGGCCTTGCCGCGCTGGATATAGCCGGAGGAGAAATCGAAGATGTCGTCCTCCTCGATCGCGGCCTCGGCCTGCGCGGTCAGGATCGGCTCGGTCACGTCGACGCCGCGCTTCCTGCTGGTGTTGAGTACGCGGCAGACATAATCCGAATTGATATCCGCGCGTAGCGTCCAGCTGGCGTTGAGATAGCCGAACACCACTGCCAGGTTCGGCACGTTCGAGAACATGCAGCCCTTGTAATAGAAGTGCTTGGACAGATCGATCGGCTGGCCTTCCTTCGACAGCGCGATCTTGCCCGCGACCGCCAGCTTGAGGCCGGTCGCGGTGACCACGATATCGGCGGGGATGAACTGGTCGTCGGTCAGCCGCACGCCGCCCTTTTCGAAGGCCTTGATATGCCCGGTGACGATTTCGGCCTTGCCGCTCTTCAGCGCTTTGAACAGGTCGTCGTCGGGGACAAGGCAGAGCCGCTGGTCCCACGGATTATAGGGCGGGGTGAAGGGCGCCAGATCGCAATCCTCGCCGAGCGATTTGCGGATACGCTTGTGCAGCGCCTCGCCCATCTTCTGCGGCTTGGTGCGCGCGCGCTTGAAGCCGATGTCCTGCAGCGTGATATTCTTCCACCGGGTGATCCGGTAGGCGACCTTCTCGGGCAGGATCTTGCGCAGGAAATTGGCCATGGCGTCCTTGGCCGGGCGGCTGAACATCCAGGTCGGCGTGCGTTGCAGCATGGTCACCTTGGCCGCCTTGTCGCTCATCGACGGGACGATGGTGACGGCGGTCGCGCCCGAACCGATCACGACGACATTCTTGCCGGTATAATCGAGGTCCCGCGGCCAGAACTGCGGGTGGATCACCGTGCCTTCGAACTCGCAGAAATCAAAGCCCGGATCATAGGCCTCGTCGTAATCGTAATAGCCCGATCCGAGATAGAGCCAATTGGCGGTCAAATGCTTGCGCTCGCCTTCGCTGGTTTCCAGCGTGACATGCCAGTGCGCCTCGCTCTCGCGCCAGTCGGCGGCGAGCACCTTGTGCCCGAAGCGGATGTGCTTGCGGATGTCGCGCTCGTCGACGATGTCGTCGAGATAATCGAGAATGGCGGGGCCATCGGCGATCGACTTTTCGTGCTTCCACGGCTCGAAATCGAAGCCCAGCGTATGCATGTCGCTGTCCGAGCGGATGCCGGGATAGCGGAACAGATCCCAGGTCCCGCCCAGATTCTCGCGGCGTTCGACGATGACGAAGCCATGGTCCGGCGTCTTTTCCTTCATATGCGCCGCCATGCCGATGCCGGAAATCCCCGCACCTACGATCATCACGTCGAAATCGGTCGCCGTATTCTTCATTGTTCTCTCCCAAGAGACGAGAACGTAACCCAGACTGGGGCGTAGCGCCAGCCTCAGTTGCAGCACGCAACCTAACCGCGCCCACGCGCGGGGCCCGCAGCATGGCGCTTCGCTCTCGCTTTCGGCAAAAGCCTGCGGTAGGGCAGCCGCAAAGGGAGAGCCGTCAGAGCATGTCCAGTAGCGACAAGCCCGAGCCGCGGCGGGTTACATCGATCGACGTGGCCGAGCGGGCGGGAGTAAGCCAGTCAACCGTGAGCCGCGCGCTGGCGGGATCGGAGACGATTACCGAAGCGACCCGCAGCCGCGTCGAGCGCGCTGCCGCGGAACTCGGCTATCAGGTCAATGCCCGCGCCGCAGGGCTGCGCCGGGGCGAGACCGGGACCATCGCGATCGTCGTCATCGGCCGCGACGGGGAGGGGCCGACCGCGATCAACCCGTTCTATTACAGCCTGCTGGGCAGCACCTGTGCCGCCGCCGCCGAGGCCGGCTATGAAGCGCTGGTGTCGTTCCAGGCCAAGCCGGAACAATTCTTCGGCCATTATGTCGCACGGCGGCATGCCGATGGCTTGGTGGTCATCGGCACTGCGACCAACGAAGCCGCGTGGGACTATTTCCGCACTTGCGCCGAAGAAGCGGCGCGAATGGCCTTCTGGGGTTCGCCCTTCGACGACAGCGTCTGGGTTCGCTCGGACAATCGCGCGGGCGGACAGCTGGCGGTCGAACGGCTGGTGCAGGGCGGGGCGAAGCACATCGTCTTCGTCGGCGATCCAACCTCTTCCCAGCGCCAGTTCCGCGAGCGGTACGAGGGCTATCGCAGCGCCATGGAAGCCGCCGGCCTGACACCGGGCGAGGCGGTGGTGAGCGCGGGCGAGGACCGCGTGTCGCAGGGCCGCAATGCCACTGCGCAGATGGTCGATAGCGGGGCGCGCTTCGACGGACTGTTCTTCGCATGCGATGCCATGGCGCTGGGCGCGCTCGAAGAACTCGCCGCGCGCGGGATTTCGGTCCCCGACGATGTTGCCGTGATCGGCTTCGACGGGCTGGGTTCGGGCGCCTTCAGCGCGCCGCCGCTGACCACTGTCGAACCCGATTTTGCGCTGGCTGGCAGATTGCTGGTCGAAACCGCGCTTGCCTCCGAAGCGGAGCGTCCCGAGCGGCGCGTCGCGGTCCATCTTGTCGAGCGCGCCAGCGTGCGCTGACCTTGCCTGTTCGTTTGAGAGAGATATCCATGAAAACCAGTATTGCCTCCGTCCTTGCCGTTCTCTTCGCCAGCCAGGCGGCCTATGCGCAGGATCCCGAGCCGAGCCCCAATCCGGTCGAGGAGCAGGAGGTCGACGCCTCGGCAGAAAGTGGCCCCGCCGAAGGCAGCGGCATGACGGTCGATGCCGCCCCGGCGACCGCCAATCCGGGTGCCGACGACGACGAAGCCGAGAAATGGGATGTCACCGCGCCGCGCGGGGCAACGATCCGGCAGGTGCCGATCCGCACCGATGAAGGCACGTGGATGGATGTCGATGTCTCGCCCGACGGCCGGATGCTCGCCTTCTCGCTGCTGGGCGATGTCTACACCATGCCGATCACGGGCGGCACGCCGACGCGGATTGCCGAAGGGCTGGCATGGGAAGTGCAGCCGCGTTTCTCGCCCGACGGGCAGCGGATCGCCTTCACCAGCGACCGCGGCGGCGGCGACAATATCTGGATCATGAATGCCGACGGGTCGGACAAGCGCCAGCTGACCAAGGAAGACTTCCGCCTGCTCAACCAGGCGAGCTGGTCGCCCGATGGCAATTACATCGTCGCCAAGAAGCATTTCACCACCCAGCGGTCGCTCGGTACCGGCGAGATCTGGCTTTACCACGTCTCGGGCGGCGGCGGCGTCAAGCTGGTCGCACGCGCCAGCGACACGCTGCAGAAGGAATTGGGCGAACCGGTCTATTCGCCCGATGGCGGCGCAGTCTATTATTCGCGCAACGTCACTTCGGGTCCGATCTTCGAATATGCGCAGGATTCGACGCAAGGCACCTTCGCCATCGAACGCTATGATTTGGCGACGGGCGAAGTCACCACGGCGGTCAGCGGCTTTGGCGGTGCAGTCCGCCCGCAGCCCTCGCCCGATGGCAAGAGCCTGGCGTTCATCCGCCGCGATAAGGACCAGACCGAGCTATGGATCAAGGACCTCGCCAGCGGCGAGCAGCGCATGATCTACGGCGATCTCGATATGGACATGCAGGAAACCTGGGCAGTCCACGGGTTCTACCCGCTGATCGACTGGACCCCCGATGGCAATGCGCTGGTGCTGTGGGCCGGGGGCAAGCTGCGCCGCGTGGCCGCCGATGGCAGCGGCGACAGCGTGATCCCCTTTACCGTCAACGATACGCGCGGCGTGGCCGATGCGCCGCATCCGGTCATCCCTGTCGCGCCCGACAGCTTCACCGCGAGGATCCCGCGCTTCGCGAGCGTTTCGCCCGACGGGCGTACGGTGGTGTTCGAAAGCCTCGGCAAGCTGTACGCAAAGCCGGTTGCAGGGGGCACCGCACGGCGGCTGACCTCGGGCAGCGACGCGGCGCTCGAACTCTGGCCGTCCTGGTCACGCGACGGACGCCGGATCACCTACATCCGCTGGACCGATGACGGGCTCGGCCAGGTAATGAGCGCCAATGCCAACGGTTCGGGCGCGCGTGCGCTCACCCGCATGCCTGGGCATTACGCGCAGCCGCGCTTCTCGCCCGATGGCTCGACCATCGTCTTCGAGAAGCGCTCGGGCGGGTATCTGACCGCACCCGAATATTCGGAGAACGAGGGCATCTACCGCGTCAGCGCGAGTGGCGGGGCGGCGCAGCTGGTCGCCCGCGATACCTCGAACCCGCAGTTCGGCGCGTCGAGCGACCGCGTGTTCATGCTCGGGCGCAAGGACGGCAAGCTCCAGCTGCTCAGCGCCGATCTCGATGGCGAGGCGCGGCAGGTCCATGCCGAAGGCGAGCTGGCGACCGAATACCACGTCAGCCCGCGCGGCGATTTCGTCGCCTTCCGTGAAAATTACGAAGTCTTCGCCACGCCGCTGATGCCCGGCGGGCAGGCGGTGACCGTGGGCGAAAAGGCGAGTTCGCTGCCGGTCGTGCGCGCGTCGAAGGGCGGGGCGGATTACATCGGCTGGACGCAGGATGGCGACATGCTGACCTGGACGATGGGGCCGGTGCTCTATCGTGCCAGCGTGGAATCGATGTTCGCCAACGCGCCCAAGGACAAGGACGCGCCCAAGTTCGTCCCGCCGACCAGCGGTACCTCGCTCGAACGGACCATCGCTGCCGACAAGCCGCGCGGAACGGTGGCGATCACCGGCGCGAAAATCCTCACCATGGCAGGCGAGGGCGCAGGCGAAATCGCCAATGGCACCATCGTCATCACGGGTAACCGGATCGCGGCGATCGGTCCCGCGTCGAGTGTCACGGTCCCGCAAGGGGCGACGGTAATCGATGCCGGCGGCAAGACGATCATGCCCGGCCTGGTCGATGCGCATGCGCATGGCCCGCAAGGCGTCGGCGATCTGGTCCCGCAGCAGAACTGGTCGCTGGTGCAGAACCTCGCGATGGGCACGACGACGCTGCATGATCCCTCGTCGAGCGCGAGCATGATCTTCTCGGCTTCGGAACGGCAGCGGGCGGGGCAGTTGCTCGCCCCGCGCATCTTCTCGACTGCGGAGATCGTCTACGGCGCGAAGGCGCCCAGCGTCTATGCGCGGATCGACAGCTATGACGACGCCTTGGCGCATATCCAGCGGATCAAGGCGCAGGGCGGGATTTCGATCAAGAACTACAACCAGCCCCGGCGCGACCAGCGCCAGCAGGTGGTCGCCGCCGCACGGGCGGAAAACATGCTCGTGGTGGCCGAGGGCGGTTCGCTGTTCGGCATGGACATGAACCTGATCGCCGATGGCAATTCGACCATCGAGCACAATGTCCCGGGCGAGGTCTTCTACGAGGACGTGCTGCAGTTCTGGCAGGGATCGCAGTCCAATTACACGCCGACGCTGGTGGTGACCTATGGCGGTCTCGCCGGCGATCCCTACTGGCGGCAGGCGACCGACGTGTTCGACAACCCGCTGATGGTCCACACGCCTCCGCGCCAGTTGATCGCGCAGACCGCACGCCGCGTAACCGCCCCCGATTGGGCCTTCGTCGACGACGAAGCCGCACGCGAGGCGAAGAAGCTCGCCGAACGCGGGGTCAAGGTCAGCATCGGCGCGCATGGCCAGCAGGCCGGGGTCGCCGCGCATTGGGAACTGTGGAGCTTTGCCCGCGGCGGAATGACCGCGGTCGAGGCGCTGCGTGCCGGGACGATCGAATCCGCCCGTTCGCTGGGCATGGACCGGGATATCGGCAGCCTCGAAGTGGGCAAGCTGGCCGATCTACTGGTCCTGTCGGCCGATCCGAGCGAGAACATCCGCAATTCGGACAAGATCGATCGCGTCATGCTGGGTGGGCGGCTGTACGATGCGCGCACCATGAACGAGGTCGAGACCGGTTCCGCCCGGCGCCTGCCCTATTGGTGGGAATGAGCCAAAAGAAAAGGCGGCGCGGGAAACGACCCCGTGCCGCCTGTTTCGGCGCCTGTCCAGCCGCGGTCAGGCGGCGCGAATATGGTTCAGGAAAGCATCGACGCGGCTTTTGAGCGCGCTGGCCTGGCCTTCGAGTTCGGAGGCTGAGTTGAGCACCTGGCTCGCGGCGGCGCCTGCCGCGAGGCTGGTTTCGCGGACCTGACCGATATTGGCCGAAACCTCCTCGGTCGAACGCGCCGCCACATCGATGCTGCGCGCCAGATCCTGTCCGGCGACCGATTGCTGGTCGACCGCACTGGCGATCGAGATGGCGGTCGATTCCAATTCCTTCACCTGCCCGGCAATCGAACGCAGCGCGCCGACGCTGGCACCGGTGGAATCCTGCATCGCGCGGATCTGCTCGGCGACTTCCTGCGTCGCGCGGCTGGTCTGCGCGGCCAGTTCCTTCACTTCGCTGGCGACGACGGCAAAGCCGCGCCCCGCTTCGCCGCCCCGCGCGGCCTCGATCGAGGCGTTGAGTGCGAGCAGATTGGTACGCTGCGCGATCGACTGGATCAGCTCGACGATCTGGCCGACCTGCTCGGCCGAACTGGCCAGTGCGGAGATGGTGACGTCGGCGCCATTGGCGGCATCGGTCGCCTTGCGCGCGAGCTCGGCGGAATGCGAGGCCTGACGGCTGATTTCGCCGATCGACATGGCAAATTCGTCCGATGCGGCAGCCGCAGCGGTAACCCCGCCGCTGGCCTGTTCCATCGAAGCCGTCACCTGGTTGGACTGGTCGGCCGCCTGGTCGGCGATCGCGGCCATTCCGGAAGCGGTCGAGTTGAGCTGGCTGGCCGCAGCGGCCACGCCGCTGACGACATCGCTGACGCCGCCTTCGAAATCGTTGGCCATGCGGATCAGTTCGGCCTTGCGCTCGGCAGAGGCCTTCTTGCGCCCGGCAAAGAGTTCGTCGAGCTTGTGCCCCGAGCGCAGGAACACCGAGAGCGAGCGCGCAAGGTCGCCGATCTCGTCCTGTCGGTGCGTGTCGGGGACCTCGATGTCGCGTTCGCCCTGGGCGAGGCGCGCCATGCCATCCTTGAGCGTGATGAAGGGCTCGACGATGTGCCGCAGCACGAAGTGCATGCTGGCGAACCCGACGAGCAGCGATATCCCGGCGACGACCAGCGTCAGCACCTGCGCGGTCGGGGCGAAAGATGGAAAGAAGAAGCCCAGTTGGGCGAAGGTGGTGATTGCGGCCAACCCGCCGAGCGAGAAGACCGAAGCGATCCTGACCTTGGCTGCCAGCGTTCGCCGCATGAACCAGCCACTCAGCCCGGTCAGCTCTTCACCATCCATGGCATCGGCGATTTCGACTTCCGCGATTTCGCTGGCCAAGTCGTCCGCTATAATCGAACTATGCGCGTTCATCCCCAAGCATCCCCCTCTTAAGGCTGAATCAACCCTAAGAGGGAATGCTTGAGATCGCGTTAAGCTGCCCGGATGAGCTGGAGGAACTGCGCGACCTGCGATTTGAGCGTGCCGGCCTGCGCTTCCAATTCGGTCGAGGAATTGAGCACCTGGCTCGCCGCCGCGCCGGTCGCGAGGCTGGTTTCGCGAACCTGCCCGATATTGGTCGACACTTCATCGGTCGAGCGCGCGGCAAGATCGATACTGCGCGCCAAATCCTGCCCGGCGACCGATTGCTGGTCGACCGCGCTGGCGATCGACGTGGCGGTGGTCTCGAGTTCCTTGATCTGGCCCGCGATCGACCGCAGTGCGCCGACGCTGGCGCCGGTCGAATCCTGCATCGTGCGGATTTGGTCGGCAATCTCTTCGGTCGCGCGGCTGGTCTGCGCGGCCAGTTCCTTCACTTCGCTGGCGACGACGGCAAACCCGCGTCCGGCTTCGCCGCCACGCGCGGCCTCGATCGAGGCATTGAGCGCGAGCAAATTGGTGCGCTGCGCGATCGACTGGATCAGCTCGACGATCTGGCCGACCTGCTCGGCCGAGCTCGCCAGTGCGGAAATCGTTTCATCGGCCCCGCTCGCGGCATCGGTGGCCTTGCGCGCAAGGTTGGCCGAATGCGACGCCTGGCGACTGATCTCGTTGATCGACATGGCGAATTCGTCCGACGCTGCCGCGGCTGCGGTAACCCCGTTCGAGGCCTGCTCCATCGAAACGGTGACGTTCGAGGTCTTGGTCGAAGCCTGCTCGGCGGCGGTGGCCATCGATCCGGCAGTGACGCGAAGCTGGGCCGAGGCCGAGGCCACGCCGTTGACGACTTCGCCGACAGTGGTTTCGAAGCGTTCGGCGAAGCGGACCATGTCCTGCCCACGCTCGCGGCGTTCGGCCTCGCGTTCCTGCGACAGCTTTTCCAGCTGCCAGGCGCGCTGGAGGAAAACCTCCAATGCACGGGCCAGATCGCCGATCTCGTCATAACGGCCGGTCGCGGGAATATGCATGTCCTTCTCGCCATTGGCGAGGCGCGTGGCGACATGGGTCATGCGGTGGAGCGTGGTCGACACATCGCGGCCGAGGTAACGCGCGCTCAGCATTGCGATCGCAATGCCGATCGCGGCGACCATGAAGAAGGCGGCGAACATCCACATCACCATTCCCTGTGACTCGGCGTCCGACTCCTCGCCGATCCGCTCGATTTCCTCACGCGAGGTGATGGCGAGATCGACGAAATCCTGTCCTTCGAAATACACGCTGTCGGAGAATTCCTGCCACTGCTCCTGCGTGCCGCGCGAACTTTGCGCAGCATCGATGCGCAGGCGCATCCGGGCGAGCATTGCGTCGAGCTGGTCGATCTGCGGCAGCACCGAGGGGGCGACGTCGGTCACCTGGCCCTCGAGCGCGCTCAGTGCCCGGTCGGTGTCGTTGAATGCATCCTGCGCGGCGACCAGATCGCTGCGCTCGCCCGAGACGGCATAGCGCTGCACGAACAGCCGGCCTTCATTGGTATCTGCCACCATCCGTTCGGCGGACACGGCCGCGGCAGTGATCGCCATGCGTTCGGTGCGCGCTTCCAGCGCGAAATACCCGCCGAGGCAGGTGGCGGTCAGGCACAGCAGCACCACGGCGATATTGGCGTGCGAAATGCTCTGCAGCTTCTCGCCGACCGAGCGGTTGGACAGCCAGCCTTTCCAGCCGCTCGTGACTTCCTCGTCCGGCGCGCTGCCGGCCGGGTGCGGATAGGCCGGGCTTTCGGGTACAGTACCGGGCGAAGAAATTTCGTGTTCGGCAACCATGCCGTTGACCATGTCATCAAGCGCGCTCATGCGACCTTGGTTTCCTTGTTCTTGGATTTGCGGGCGAGCGTGATCGGCTTGCCCAGATGCTGCCCGATTTCCTCGGGCGGCATGGCTTTGAAATAGAGCCAGCCCTGGATCTGGTCGCACCCGGCGGCGCGGACCATCGCGGCCTGTTCTTCGGTTTCGACGCCTTCAGCGGTGACCGCCATTTTCATGGCGCGTGCCACGGTGATGCTGGAGAGCATCATCGCGCGGCTGCCGTCGTCCTCGCTCGCCTGGACCACCAGGCTGCGGTCGAGCTTGAGCTTTTCGAAGCGGAACTGGCGCAGGAAGCCGATCGAGGCATAACCGGTGCCGAAATCGTCGAGCGAGATCTTGACCCCGAAGCTGCGAATGACCGCCAGGCTGCGCTCGGCAACTACCGGATCGAGCACGAGGCAGGTCTCGGTAATCTCGAGTTCGAGGCGGTGGGCATCGAAGCCGGTTTCCTCGAGGATATGCCCCAGCTGGATCGGAAATTCGGGATTGCGCAATTGCGCCGCGGAAATGTTGACCGACAAGGTGATGTCGTCCCACGCGAGCGCATCGCAGCAGGCCTGGCGCATGACCCACAGGCCGATCGCATTGATCAGCCCGCTCTGTTCGGCGACGGGGATGAATACGTTGGGCCCCAGTTCCTTGCCGTCGGGACGGGCCCAGCGCAGCAGGCATTCGACCGCCACGATCTCGCGCGTATTGCTGTCGACCAGCGGCTGGTAGTGTACGCGGAACTCGTCATTGGCGAGCGCATGGCGCAGCTCGTCATCCATTTCCTTGAGCTGTTCGCGGCTGCGGTCGAAGCTGGTGTTGAACCAGGTGCAACGCATCTTGCCGCCCTGTTTGGCGGCATACATCGCAATGTCCGCGCGGCGGAGCAATTCGGAGGAGGGCACGTCGTCCTGCATGGTCCGCCGAGCGAGACCGATACTGGCCCCCAGTGTCAGCCGGCGGTCCTCGACATGGATGGGCTTGGTCAGCCGGTCGATGATCCGGCGGCACAATCCTTCGAGCAGCGTTCCGGCGACCGGTCCGCCGATCATCATCGCATATTCATCGCCGCCGAGGCGATAGATTGTCGCCTCGCCATCGCTGACCTGTAGGAAGATTTCGGCGCATTCGCGGATCGCGGCGTCCCCGACGAAATGCCCGTAATGGTCGTTGATCTGCTTGAAGCCATCGAGATCGATCATCGCCAGCGCGACTTCATGGCCCTGCCGGTATTCCTGCTGGATATCGAAATGCAGCGCGCGGCGATTGGGCAGCAGGGTGAGGCTGTCGCTGCGTGAGAGCTGATCGACGCGGCGCAGGTAGCGCACACCGAGATAGGCGCAGATGGCGGTTGCGACGCTGGACGCCAGTGCACCGAAGCCGAGAATGACCGACGGCGAGCTGAAGTCGAGGTGACGATTGGCCAGCGCGACCAGCCAGGTCAGGATGAAAATGCCCACGAGTGCAGCCATCGGACCGAAGATGATCGTCCGCGTGCCGCCGCATTCGTCAGACTGGTACGAGCCCACCGTCATCCCTCAACACGCGCCTCTTATTACGATCCTTGCAGTGACTTAGAGTTCATTCGCTAAATAAGGGTAAATCAGCGGTTTACCTTGGCGAAGCTTCGCCGGGTGAAGTCAGAACCCGGCGGCCCGCTGGCGCGGTGCGACGGCCAAGGACGTGTCCTCGTGAATTGGCGCATAAAGCGACGATCCGAATTCGGCTGGCTTGAACCTTTCGGTCTGCCCGACCACCGTTTCACCCGCGCCGAGCATCAGCCAGCCATCGGCCGCAATTCCACTGGCGAGCCGGTCGAAAGCGGTCGCACGGGTCTGCGGATCGAAATAGAGCAGGACATTGCGGCACATCACCAGATCGAACCGGCCCGGCGAGGGCGGAAAGTCGAGAATGTTGTGCTGCTGGAAGCGGGTCATTGCGCGGATCCTGTCGGTCGCCTGCCAGTGTCCCTTGTCCTCGACGAAGAAGTTCAGCATCTGCGCGACACTGATCCCGCGCTGGATTTCGAACTGGGTATAAAGCCCGTCGCGCGCGGTATCGATCGCCTTGCTCGACACATCGGTCCCGAGGATCTCGATCGTCCAGTCGGCCCAGCGGGCAGGCTGTTCGGCAAAGATCATCGCCAGGCTCAGCGCTTCCTGCCCGGTCGAGCAGCCAGCCGACCAGATCGTCAACCGCTTGCGTGCTTCGCGCTTGCGCGCAAGGTCGGGGAGCACCTGGTTGGCGAGCACCGAGAAATAGGCATTGTCGCGAAAGAAGTAGGTTTCATTGTTGAGCAGGGCTTCGACCACCCTGGTGGCCAACTGCTGCTCGCTGGGGCGTTCCAGCATGCAGGCAAGCTGGTCGACATTCTCGATCTCGAATTCGCGGAACAGGCCGGACAGCGCACTCGAGACACGCCAGCGGCGCCCTTCCGTCAATTGCTGTCCTGTACGCTGTGCAAGCAGTTCACCGATGATGCGATGCGAAGCGTCGTCTACCGCCATGCGTCGGCTCCCGCGCTCGCGAGCAACTCGTCGGCGAGTTCGGCCGGGGGCAGAACGGCAGCCGCCTGTCCCAGTTCGGTCACGGCGCGGGGCATGCCCCAGACAGCACAGGTTTCGGCGTTTTGGGCGAAGATCGTTCCGCCCGCCGATACGATCGACTGGGCGCCATCGCTACCGTCGCGGCCCATGCCCGACAGCAGGACGCCGGCGACATGCCCGTCATAGGCTTCGGCCAGCGTGTCGAACATCGGATCGACCGAGGGCATGCAGCCGCTCTTCACCGGATGATAGGCGAGCCCGAGGGTGTGAAAGCCGCCCGATTTGCGCACCACCATATGGCCGTGGCCGGGCGCGATATAAATCTTGCCGCGTTCGATCCGCACGCCTTCGTCGGCGAGGATTGCAGGCCGTTTGGCGGCCATTTCCATCTGCTGGGCGAACACGGGGATGAAGCTGGGCGGAAGATGCTGCGTCACCAGGATCGGCAGGTCGAAATTCTTCGGTACCTGGGCGAGGAACAGGTTGAGCGCATGGATCCCGCCGGTCGACGCGCCGATGGCGACGATCTGGGGCGGCTTGCCGAATCCCTTGATAGCGGGGGAGGCGGAGTTCGCGTCGGGCGCAATGCCCTTGAGCGCGCGGATCTTGCCCAGCAGGGTCGACTTGTAATCGTCGTTGAAACCGCCCGGACGCGGCTTGAGCATCGTGTCGGCGGCACCCAGGGATAGCGCCTTGACGGTCGCTTCCGCGCCGTCGGCGGTGAGCGAGGAGATGACAAGCACCTTGGTCTCGGGTGCGACTTCCATGATCTTGGGAAGTGCCTCGAGCCCGCCCATGCCGGGCATCTCGAGGTCGAGCAGCATGACGTCGGCAGTCACCGAAGCCAGCTCGCTAAGCCCGCTTTCCGCCGTGTTGGAGGTCGCGACGATTTCCATGTCGGTTTCAAGCCCGATCATGCGCGTGAACACCGTGCGTACGGTCAGCGAATCGTCGACGATCATTACCCGCACCGGATCGGCGCAAGTGGGGTTGGAGGGGTCGGAAGCTACGGGTTCGGAACGGAGAAGCGCGCCCATGTCACGCCTCCTCAGGCCATGCCGACAAGCTGGAGCTTGATCTGCAATGTTTCGTGGTCGAACGGCTTCATCACATATTCGTCGGCGCCCGCGCTGATCGCTTCGCGAATATGCGCGACATCGTTCTCGGTCGTGCAGAACACGACCTTGGGCTTGTCGCCGCCCTCACGCTGGCGCAGCTGGGTGATGAATTCGATACCGGTCATCACCGGCATGTTCCAATCGAGCAGGACCACATCGGGCATCCCCTCGGCACATTTGTCGAGGCCTTCCTGGCCGTTCTCGGCCTCCTCGACATGGAAGCCCAGCGTCTCGAGGATATGCCTCGAAACCTTCCGGATGACGCGCGAATCGTCGACGATAAGGCAAGATTTCATTCTAATACCCTCTGGTGTTTCCCAGCAATTCGTAGAGTCAGTAGGTAACTATTAGCTTAAGCCGCCTGCGCGATCGGTCCTGAAACCAGCGCTTCGACATCGATCAGCAGGGTCGGGCCGCCATCGGTTTCGACCATGCCGCGCGCGGCGGCCTGCCAGCCTTCGCCAAAACCGCCGGGGACCCCGACCGGATCGCTCCGTGCCTCGCCCACATCATAGGCTTCATCGACCAGCAGCGCGTAGAGATGCCCTTCGACATCGACCACGGCGGCGCGCTGTCCCGAGGTATCCTGCCGGCCGGTAAAGCCGAGCGCGACCGGGCAATCGATCACGGTGAGCGCCTGGCTGCGCAAGGCGGTCAGGCCGCGGATGAAGGACGGTACGCCCGGGATGGGCGTGATGTCGTCGATCTCGATCACCGACTGGACGCGAATCGCGGGGATCGCCGCACGGCGCCCGGCGATCAGGCACATGAGCAGGAGTTCGTTCATGCTGTCTTCCCCATGCGAGCTTGCTTGAGCGCGTCGAGCAATGCGTCGCGGTCGTAGCGATAAATGGTGTCGTCCGCGGTCTCGGGTAATTCGGGTTCGGGACGCAGGCGGATCACGCGGCGCGCCGGTCCGCTTGCCATGGGCGCGTTTTCGGCGAGTTCGATCGCGACGTCGGCTTCCTCGGTTTCGTCGGTGGAAACGCGGTAACCGGCAGCTTCGACCAGCGGTTCGAGAATGGTCCGGGCCCAATCGCTGTCGGCGGGCAGGCGGCAGGACATCGGGTGCTCGGTGCGACGCGGAGCGTGGTGCTTGGCGAACAGCGAATGGCCGTCGATCACCGGGACCGGCTGGTCGCCGATCAGCGTGACGCCCTCGACCGAAGTATCGCCATGCGAGGGGATGATGTCGCCATCCATATCGGCAGCGTCGAGCACCTCGCGCACCGCATAGACCACTTCGCATTCGCCATCCGACAGGCGCAGCAGGCGGCACTTGTCTTCGGGCAGGTCGCCATATTCCTGGCCGACGAGCGAGAAGATCGCCCCGTCGATGACCGCCTGGGCGCGGGCGCCCTCGATATCGATCGCCTCGCGCGCAATCGTATCGATGCGGCGGACCAGTTCGAGGCGGACCGCGCGGCGGCGCCCGTCGAGGCCGGTGAAGAGCATGACCGGATGGGTCTTGCGGCGTTCGACCTGTTCTTCTTCGTCCACGCGGGTCGAACTGCGCATTTCGTTCACCAGCTGGCGCTGCTCGGCGATGCTCGGCAGATCGAGCAGCATCATCGGGCGGCCATCGTCGAGCAGCGTGGTCCCGGCATAGAGCCGGGTCTCCATGATCGCGGGTGCGATCGGCTTCACCACGACGTCTTCGTGGTCGTAGACCCGGTCCACCGCGAGCGCGAAGACATCCTCGCTGGCAAGGCGGATAAGCACGAGCGTCTTGTCCTGCCAGTCGGTGTCCTGGTTGGTTTCGGTGCCGAGGATCTCGCCGAGCGAGAGGCACGGCACACGTTTGCCGCGGAAGGTCATGAGCTGGCGTTCGCCCGCTTCGGCAAAGTCGACATGGTCGCTCGAACCGAAGACGATTTCTTCGACATAGCTGCGCGGGATCGCGTAGCGCTGGCCACTGCTTCCCACGGTCAGCGCGGCGATGATGCTCAGCGTGAGCGGCAGCTTGAGATAGAAGCTGGTGCCTTCGCCCGGCTTGGTGGCTACGTCGATCGAGCCGCCGACGCGTTCGATATTGGCGCGCACAACGTCCATCCCCACGCCGCGTCCCGATACCGAGCTGACCTGGTCGGCGGTCGAAAGGCCGGGTTCGAAGATCAGGTAATGCCGCCGCCGTTCGGACATCTTGTCGACTTCGGACTGGCTGTAGATGCCTGCCGCGACGGCCTTGGCCGCGAGCCGATCGGTGTTGATCCCGCGTCCGTCGTCGGTGATGGTCAGGGTGATCTGGTTGCCCGCCTGACGCGCGGCAAACTTGAGCAGGCCGATTTCGCGCTTGTTCGATTTGAGGCGTTCGCCCGGGCCTTCGAGCCCGTGATCGATGGCATTGCGGATGATATGGGTGAGCGGGTCGCGGACCATCTCGACCATTTCGCGGTCGAGTTCGACTTCGCCGCCTTCGAAGTCGACCATGACCTGCTTGCCGAGCTCGTTCGACAGGTCGCGCACGAGCCGCGGCAGCGAGGTGAACAGATGTTCGAGCCGCTGCATGCGCATACGGGTGATCGAGGTGCGGACATCGGCAAGGATCGCGCTGAGGCGATCGAACGGACCATCGATGGTCGGCTGTTCGCCCGCTTCGCGCAGGCGGCGCGCAAGGTCGTTGCGCGCAAGGACCATGTCCGACACGCCCTTCATCACCTCGTCGAGCAATTCGGTGGGTAGCCGGATGGAGCGCTGGACCCCTGCATTGGGCGCGGCTTTCGGCGCGGCGTCTTCCTCGCTTGCTGCGGCCGGTGTTTCGGTAGGGCGCTGCGATGATGCGCCGCCGGTGACTTCGATGGTTGCGCCTGCCTGCAATGCGGCGATCAGCTGGTCGTCACCGCCTTCGGGATATTCCTCGCCCGCTTCGATCGAATCGGTCATCTCGCTGATGCGGTCGATGATTGCGAGGACGGCGGATACCAGCGCGCGGTCGGGTTCGCGGCGTCCGGAACGGCATTCGGCCAGCGTGTCTTCGGCCGCGTGGCTGAGCTTTTCCAGCCGCGGGAAATCGAAGAAACCGCAATTGCCCTTCACCGTGTGGACGAAGCGGAAAATGGTATCGAGCCGCGCCTTGTCCGAAGGATCGGCTTCCCAGGCGACGATCTCGCCGCCGCTCGCTTCCAGCATTTCGCGGGTTTCGGCCACGAAATCCGCCAGCAGGTCATCCATCATTGTAAGCCCCTCGTACGATGCGAACGGCTATGGACGAGGATGGTTAACTATTGGTTTGGGCGGCGGCGCCCTTTTCGGACGGTGCGCGCAGCACGCGCCAGACGATGAACGCGGCCAGCGCCCCGCCGGCGAGATTGGCGACCAGTTCGGCGGCATAAATCGCGGGGGAGCCCCAATATGCGCGCAGCAGCCAGCCGAACGGCAGCATCACCAGGAACACGCGCGCGGCGCTCTGCGCGAGGGCGAAGCCCGCCTTGTCGACGGCGTTGAGCGCGCCATTGGCCACGATCAGCAGGCCAAAACCCGCATAGCCCCACACCGAAATCGCGAGATAGCGGGAGAATTCCTCGATCACCGCGGGATTGTCGGTGAAGATGTCGGCAAACCAGTCGCCGGTGAAGAACAGGACCAGCGCGATTGCGAGGCCATAGCCGATGCAGAACAGCCCCGACCACCACATCGCCCGGCGTGCCCGATCGGGGCGGCGTGCGCCCCAGTTCTGTCCGACGATCGCCCCGATCGATCCCGACAGGGCGAGCAAGGGCACGACCGCGAAACTCTGCAAGCGTCCGGCCGCACCGAAACCTGCCACCGCCGCTTCGCCCTGGTTGGCAAGCAGCGCGGTGAGGACCGACAGGCCGATCGGATTGATCGCGTTCGAAAAGGCGGCGGGCGCGGCGACCGAGAGGATCGCCTTGCTCGAAGCGCCGACATCGCAATCGCGGATCGCGGCGGGGTGGATGTGCAGTTTCGCGCCGCGGATCAGCCATAGCGCGACGAGGATCGCGATGAAGAACCCGGCAATCGTGGCATAGGCGGCACCGGCGATACCGAAACCGGCAATGCCGAATGCGCCGGTGATCAGGATCGGATCGAGGATCCAGTTGGCCACCGAATAGGTCAGCGAGACATAGCTGGTCTTGCGCGCCTCGCCCTGTCCGCGCAGCACGCCATTGAGCCCCATCTGCAGCAACATGATCGGCAGCCCCAGCGCATAGGGGCGCATGTACTGGCCGATCAGCGGGAGCAGGTTTTCGGATGCCTGCATCAGCCGGAACAGCGGATCGAGCAACAGATAAAGCCCCGGCCCGAGCACGAGTCCGGCGCCCAGCGCGAAGACCGCGCCGAAATTCGCCCGCCGCTCCGCGCGCGGCACATCGCCTTCGCCCAGCGCGCGGGCGATAACCGAATTGATGCCCACCATGACGCCGACGCCAAGGCTCGAAAGCGCGATGGTGATGGGGAAGATGAAACTGACCGCGGCCAGTTCCTGCGCACCCAGCTGGCCGATGAAATAGGCATCGATCAGCCCGACCGACATGATCGCCGCGACGCCGAAGATCATCGGCATCGTCTGGCTGACGAGATGGCCGCGAATGCTCCCGCGGGTGAGTTTGGCCATCTCGCTCATCGCGCGCGGCGTTAGCGGGGCGGGGCTGGCTTGCATAGCGCCAAGTCCTGCCATCTTGCCGACTCGCGCCCGCCCGTGCGATACAGGTCCTCAAACAAAACCCCTTACGGAGAGAGCTTGCCATGGCGACGCAAATGAAGACCCGCGATTTCGAATGCAGCGATGCCGAATGGCAGGCGCGGCAGGATCTTGCGGCATGCTATCGCATCTTCGACCATCTCGGCTGGGGCGAAAGCATCTACAATCACATCTCGGTGGCCGTGCCGGGCGAGGAAAACGTCTTCCTGATCAACCCTTTCGGGCTGCTCTACGACGAGGTTACCGCGTCGAACCTGGTCAAGATCGATGTCGAGGGCAACAATGTCGGCCCGTCGCAATATATGGTCAACAAGGCGGGCTTCACGCAGCATGCCTATTTCCATGAAAAGCTGGGCACCCGCGCCAATGCGATCTGCCACGTCCACACCACCGCCACGATGGCGGTGTGCAGCCACAAGGACGGGCTGGTGCCGACCAATTTCTACGCCTGCAATTTCCAGGGGCAGATCGGCTATCACGATTTCGAAGGCGTTACCGTCCGCAGTGAAGAAGGCGAACGGCTGGTGCAGAACCTTGGCGATCATTCGATCCTGATGCTGCGCAATCACGGCCCGGTGGTGATGGACAAGACCATCCAGGGAATGTTCGTGAAGATGTGGGCGCTCCAGCGGGCGTGCGAAATCCAGGTCGCCACGCTCAGCCAGGGCGAAGCCAATGTGATCTCGCAGGAGGTCGTCGACGTGCACCAGCGCGACCTGTCGGTGATGCAATCGCAGGGCGGCGCGGGCGTGTTCGATTTCGAAGCGTGGAAGCGCCGCGTGTCGAAGATCGACGACAGCTGGAAATCCTGAATCCGGCCACAGGCGCAGGACGTAAGGCACAGCGCGCATGACCGGCATGACCGTCAACGGGAAGCCGCTCCGCTTCCTGATGGATCCCGACACCCCGCTGCTGTGGGCGCTGCGTGACGCGGCCAACCTTACCGGCACCAAGTTCGGCTGCGGCGAGGGTGATTGCGGCGCATGCATGGTCCATGTCGATGGCGAGGCCCTGCGCAGCTGCCTGATCACCATAGCCGAAGCCGAAGGGCGCTTTATCACCACGATCGAGGGGCTGAGCCGGGACCGCTCGCACCCGGTGCAGCAGGCGATGGTGGCCGAACAGGCGATCCAGTGCGGCTATTGCACGCCAGGCATCGTCATGGCGGCGAGCGCGCTGCTCGCCAAGAACCCCGCGCCGTCCGAAGCCGAGATCAAGGCGGCGATCCCCAATCTGTGTCGCTGCGGGGTCTATCCGCGGCTGGTCCGTTCGATCCAGCGTGCGGGGCGGGTGACGCGGCGGACCGAGACGATCAGCGCCGCGCCCGCGCCCGGAATCAGCGCGGGGGACGCCGCGCAGGAAGTCCCCGCAATCAGCGCCCCCGAACCGCGCGAATAGCCGGGCGCGCAGCCGCGCACCCGGCGGTGTGATCAATATTCGCCGTTGGCCTGCGCGACCTCTGCCGCCGCAGCGGCACCGTCGGCGGTGGCGCCGGTGATAAGCTGCTGCGCCTCGGCGATGGCATCGGCTCCACTCAGCGCGCCATCCTTGATCTCGTTGGCGATGGTCAGCAGGCGGCCCGAGATGACCGTGCCGGTCTGCGCTTCCTCGGCGATCTCAATGCCGCCATTGGCCTCGGCCACCGCGTCCCATTGCGTGCGCACGGCTGCCCAGTAATCCGCGGTCGCCGCCCAATATTCGTCGGCGGCTGCGACATTGTAATCGTCGAACCGGTCATAGGTGTTGAGGACATATTCCTGCACCACCGGCGCAAGTCCGTCCTCACCCGCACTGTCGGGCATCATCTTGGTGTTGTCCTGCCAGTGGATCCAGCCGGTGGGGGTCAGCTGGTGGCGGTTGATCGACGCATAGCGATCGTAGACCGGGTCGCGCACCGCATCGCGGCGGGCGAGCGGGCGCCACGTCCAGTTCGAACGCCAGCGGCGGATGCCCTGGCTGTCCTGCCATTCGCCCCACCCGGCATAGCGCGGGCTGTCATCGACCTGGTAGACCGTCTGCGACCAGCGGCCATTGCGCAGCCGTTCGGGCATTTCCATCCATTCCCAGCTGTTGGGGCCGGTATAGGCGAGGATTTTCGCGGGCTCGTATTCCCAATCCTGGCGCCAGTGCTTGATAACGAATTCCTCGCCTTCCTCTCCCACGACGAGCAGGTGCTGGAGGACGATCCTGGTGCCGGTATCCTCGACCACGCGGACCGATTCGTGCCCGCCCGAAATCTTGCGGTCGAGTGGTTCGTAGCCCGTCATCCACGGGGTCGATTCCTGCATGTCGAAGCGGACCTTGTAATCGCCTGCCATGCTCAGGATGGTTTCGCGGTCGCGCTCGAAATGGGCGTTCTCGACCGCTTCGCCGCGGTCCGCGATCGGGCCGTCCGCCAGTGCGGGGGCGGCGACGAGTGCGGTGGCGAGAAGGGCGGTGCGGAAGAAAGTTCGTACGTTGGTCATGGTGTCCTCCCTCAGAACTGGAAGCTGAGCGAAACGCTCGCATTGCGGCCGGGCCGGGTATAGGCATCGGTCGTGGTGGATGTGGCCGAGAGACCCCTGACGTCCTGCCAGTAGGCGTATTTCTCGTCGAAGATGTTGAAGATGCCCGCCCGCAGTTTGAGCGCGTCGGTCAGCGCAAAGAAGGCCGTAGCGTCGAGGATGGTGAAGGCATCGGGGCGATAGCCGCCGTCGGTCTCGTCGAGCGGCTTGCGTGCGTGATGCGTTGCGATCAGCTCGCCGCCGAAGCGCCCTTGCGGCTGGCGATAGCCGATTCCCAGAACCAGGTTGAGCGGGTCGATCGTGTCGAGCGGGGCGGGGGCCTGACCCGGCGAGAGAATGTCGCCATCGGCATAGGCAATCGCGAAGCGGCTGTAGAAGCCGTTGCCCATGCGGAAATTCGCCTTGGCCTCGACGCCATCGATGGCGACCGCATCGTAATTGACGAACTGGTACTGTGCCGGATCCATCGGGGTGAACGACCCGCCGACCACCTGCTGGCTGATGAAGTCGTCATAGTCGGCAGTGAAGGCGGCAAGCTGCAGCGACACTGCCTCGGTCGAGAACTTGATCCCGGCTTCCCAGCTTTCGCTCGTCTCGGGGCCGAGATCGGGATTGGGCAGCGAGGTGTAGCCATAGGCCAGGTTCTCGAAGAAGTTGTTCACCTGGTACGGCGTCGGCGCGCGGAAGCCCTGGGCGTAATTGCCGTAGAGCAGGACATCGTCCGCCAGCTTCACCGTCACGCCCAGCTTGGGCGACAGGCGATCATCGCTCTGCGCAGACCCCGCGAAATCGGGCAGTAGCGGATCGTCGGTCGGATCGAGATCGTAGAAATCGTACCGCAGGGCGGGAAACAACGTCACCGTCCCGTCGAGGAAGGTGAATTCGGTGGCGAGGAACACGCCGCCGAGCATGAAGTCGGTGGCGGGGAAGGCGCGCGTCGGGAACACCTCGCCAAACGGCGGTTCGGTCCCGTCGCGCAGGCCCTCCTGCCGCGTCCAGCTGACATCGCCGCCAAAGCCGAGCGTGGTGCGGAAGGAATCGCCGCCGAACACGCTGCGGGCTTCGGCGGAGAAACCATAGACTTCGTTCTCGAAGGTATTGAGCCGTTCGCGATCGGGGCGCGGTGTGGCGCTGACGGGCGAGCGGTCCTCGTCGGTGAACTGCACGTCCTCGCCGGCCTGGTAATAGGCCGCAGCATGCGCGTAATCGATCGCGCCTTCGCCGACATAGGTCCAGTCGAGCGACACGCGGCCGCGTTCGGTAGTGTCGAGTGCGGTCAGATCGTCGACGATCCAGCTGGGGAAGGGGCCGAAGAGGAAGGCCGGACCCTGCCCGGAGAGGACATCGGTGGCGACTTCGGTCTCGAGATATTCGCCCGACAGCCGCACCCGGTGCGCGCCGGTATCCCACACCAGCTTGCCGAGGAATGCGTTTGATGTCCCGTCCTGCGGGTTCGGCAGTGTGCGCCCACTACCCAGACCGTCCACCTCGCCCGCGTTTTCGAGCTCGTGGAAGTCACGGCGGGTGTAGGACAGCATGGCCGAAAGATCGCCGAACAGGCCTGCGATCGCCGCGGTTTCGGTGAATTCCTCATCGGCGCTCGAATAGGAGGCGCGGACAAATCCGCCGAACCGCTGTCCCGCCTCGACGAGATCGACCGGGTCGCTGGTGGTGAAGCTGATTGCGCCGGCCAGCCCGTCGCTGCCGTAAAGTGCGGAGGCCGGGCCGCGCAGGATCTCGACCGATTTGACGAGGCTTACATCGGTATAGCCGCCGCGCCCCGCATCCTGCGCGCCAAAGGAAAAGCCCTGCGGGCTGCGGATGCCGTCGACCTGGATCAGCACGCGATTGCCGCCGATGCCGCGGATGATGAAGTCTTCGTTGCGCGCGCGGCCAGTCGCGCCGAGCGCGGCACCGAAGCGGGCGGGCGCGCGGCGCACCGATACACCGGGTTCGTAGCGCACGAGGTCCTTGATGTCGGTGGCCAGTTCATCGGCGATCTGCTCGTCGTCGATCACGGTGATCGTGGCCGGTGCGTCCTCGATCTGGAGCGGGGTGCGCGTGGCCGTCACCACGATCTGGTCGTCTCCCGGCAGATCCTCTTCGGCAGCGATAGCCGGCGCCGGAAGGCTCGCTGCGGCTAGCGCGGCGAGTGCCGAACCCAGCTTGAGTGTGGCCAGCCGCTGGCGTGCTGCCATGCCGGAGGCGCGCGCAGTGCGTTCGAATGTCGATCCCATGATTTTCCCTGTTGATGCTGTTTTGCGTCCGCCGCGCTGATATTGCGAGTCAGTCGCATTTGCAAGAAGTCTCTGGGATTTTCGACACTGCCCTCTTTTCGTGTGGGTTTGGCTGGCGTAGCGAGCCGGAAAAGGAGATCGGACCGATGAAAGCGACTATCTGGCACAATCCCAAATGCGGCACTTCGCGCAAGACGCTGACCATCCTCGAGAACCTGTCGCGGGTCGAGGTCGAGGTGATCGAATATCTGAAGGATCCGCCGAGCGCGGAAAAGCTGGCGCAGCTCTACAAGGATGCGGGCATCACTCCGAACGCGGGCCTGCGCCTGCGCGGAACCGATGCTGCGGAGCGCGGCCTGCCCGAGGCTGCGGCGGAGGATGTGCTGGCGGCAATGGCGGCCGACCCGATCCTGATCGAGCGTCCGCTGGTCGAAACCGACAAGGGTGTCCGCCTGTGCCGGCCGCAGGACACCGTGCTCGAAATTCTCTAGCGGCGGTCCTGCGTCAGCGCAGCGTCGGCTTGCAGCGCGCGAGAGCCATAGACGAACACGATCGCGCATAGCGCGACGATCAGCCCGAAGCCCAGCCAGTCGGAATGGCTGTAGAGCCAGACGCCAAGCGCGGGCGCATAGATGAAGCTCGCGCCCGCAACCGAGGCGGTGACCCCGCCTGCCTGGCCCTGCTCGGCGCGGGTCACCGCCAGCGATGTGCCTGACGTATTCCCGGGGCGGAACAGGCCAAAGCCAAGCGAGGCGATCGAATATCCCAGGGCGATGGTATGAATGGTCTGTCCCAGACCGAGGACCACCGTACCCGCTGCGGCAATGGCGATGCCCCATAGCGAAGCCGCGCGCGGCCCGAGGTCGAGCCGCGGGATGAGCCCCCACTGCGCCAGCAGCGTGGCAATTGCGCCCGCCATGAGCACGAGCCCGACAGGTCCGGCCCCCGCCGCGGGGTCGCCGCGCAGCCCAAGACGGTCGAGCACGAGAAAGCCTGCAATCCCCAGGATCATGGCCTGCGCATGCCCGCCCAGCAGGCCCGAGATGACCCAGGGGCGCAGACGCGGTTCGAACCAGCGCAGCTTGCCCGGCGCAGGCTCGTCCCCCTCATCCTCGTCCTTCGAAACCTCGGCAGTCGGACCGCCCGAATAGGGCGCATCATAGGCGCTGCCGCGCGCGGCGAATTGCGGCTCGTCATCGGGCAGCCGCAGGCGCAGCGCGATCAGCGTAACCAGGCCGATCAGCGCGAAGACCAGGAACGGCCCGGCAAGGCCCAGCACCGGCATCACCATCAGCGGCGCGAGTGCGGGGCCGATCACCGTGCCGAGCCCGAAGCTCGACGCAATCAGCGACAAGGCCTGCGTGCGTTCCGAACGCGGTGTGCGGCTGGCGACATAGGCCTGGACCGCGGGCGGAGCGGCGCTGCCGAACCCGCCATAGAGGCTGCGCGCCGCAGCAAACAGCATCAACGCCCAGAATGCCGGGAGGATACCCGCCAGTCCCAGCCACAGCATGAGCCCGCACAATAGGAAGCTGGCGATAAAGCCGAGCATGCCCAGCGCCATCATCGCCTTGCGTCCGCGTTGGTCCGATTTCTGCGCCCAGATCGGCGCGCAGATCACCCACAGAAGCGCCGACCAGCTATAGGCGAGGCTGATCCACACATCGTTCACGCCCAGCGAAGTCCCGATCGAGGGCATTACCGACTGCATCGCGGTATTGCCCGCCGCGGTGGTCAGCATGACCGCGAACAGCAGCGCCATCCGCCCGCGCGGAATGGTGCGCGCAGGGGGCGCCGGCGGCGGCGGTGCCAGCGGGGCGGTGGGTTCGACATCGGCCATCGCCAAGGCGGTACGCGCGCGCTCGGCTCCTTGCAATGGTGCAGCGGGACTGGCAAACCGGCGCCTTAGTGAAACAATCACAGGGTACGCGATTTTGACCGGACATCAGGGCGTTGGCACCATTTCGCGGCCCCGGCTGCGTACACGCGCGGCGCGTTTCTTCGGCCAGTGGGGAGTGTTCTTCCGAGGCTTTGTCGAAGAACCGCGGATGGTCGGCTCGATCATCCCGTCCTCGCGCTTCACCATCCGCAAGATGCTCGCCCCGGTCGACTGGGACCAGTGCGAGGTGTTCGTCGAATACGGCCCCGGGGTCGGCACTTTCTGCCAGCCGGTGCTCGACCGCTTGCGGCGCGACGGTACGCTGATCGTGATCGACACCAACCCGCTCTATGTCGATTATCTGCGCAAGCATTTCCGCGACAGCCGCTTCCATGCGGTCCACGGATCGGCCGCCGATGTGCTCGAGATCGTCAAGGCGCATGGCCATGACGGCGCCGATTACGTGCTGTCGGGCCTGCCCTTCTCGACCCTGCCCGATGGTGTCGGACCCGCGATCGCGCAGGCGACCTATGACGTGATCCGCCCGGGCGGGGCCTTTCTTGTCTACCAGTTCTCGGCCAAGGCGCGCGACTTCATGGCACGCCATTTCCGCCGCATCGATCGCGGGTTCGAACTGCTCAACGTGCTTCCCTGCCAGCTCTTCTGGGGCTGGAAGGATCGCGAAAGCTAGTCTTCGGCGTCGGGCACCGGGGCGTCGGTCAGGCGGCTGAACTGCGTGTGCACCGCTGCCATCACGCACACCATCAGCACGATCATCACCGCGTTGAGCAGCCCTGATACGATCGCCTCGCCCAGCAGCGCGCCCTGTTCCCCGGCAAGGGCGAACACGAGGCCGAGGACCAGCGAGACGACCGCCGATACAACGATGAAGGCGACCGTCAGCAGCAGGTAGAACAGGAACAAGCGCATGCTGTTGCCGCGGGTCAGCGACCACGAGCGTTGCAGCGCCTTGACCGGGTTGAGCTGCTCCTCGATCGCAATGACCGGGGCGGCAAGCGACAGCTTGGTCACGATATAGCAGGTGATGACGAAAGCGATGATCCCGCCCAGCACCGCGAGCGCGTTCAAACCGGTGAGCGCGCCGACGGTCAGAAGCAGCGTCGCGACGATCACGATCAGTGCGGTCTGCAGCAATTGCGCCGCGATATAGCTGGGGACCGAGCGCGCCCCGGTCGCCAGCGCTTCGCCCACGGTGGGGTTGGCGCGTCGCCGAACCAGTGCCAGCATGCCCAGCAGCCCGACGCCCTGGATCAGCGCGAGCAGCAGGAACACCCACCAATAGTCGAGATACAGCTCGGTCACCGCCGCCATCACGACTTCGAAGTCACCGCCTGCCTGCGCGCTTTGCATAGCGCCCATTTCGGGCACGGCGATCATGAACCCGGCGTAGGGCAGGAAGAAAAACACGCCCGCCATCACCGCCAGCAGGTTTATATTGCGCGACAGCAGCCCCATGGTGTCTTTCCACGCGGTGTCGAGATCGAATTTCATGCAGAGCGTCTCCCGTTTGCCTCTTGATAAGCGCTTCGCCAGTCGCCACGCAATCGCGCATGTCGTCTGCACCCCCCGAAACCGTCGAATGGCGCGCCGAGCTCGGCCGCATCGCTTATCGTGATGCGCTCGACGCGATGACCGCGCGCAATCGCGCGATTGCCGAGGGCGAGGCGCGCGAGATGGTGTGGCTGCTCGAACACCCGCCGGTCTATACCGCGGGCACTAGCGCCGATGGGGCCGAATTGCTCGACCCGCGGTTCGAAGTGGTCGAGGCCGGGCGCGGCGGGCGCTATACCTATCACGGGCCGGGCCAGCGGGTCGGCTATGCCATGATCGACTTGCGCGAGCGCGGACGCGACGTGCGCGGTTTTGTCCATGCGCTCGAAGGCTGGGTGATCGCCACGCTGGCCGATATCGGCGTGACCAGCTGGCGCAGTGCGGGCCGGGTCGGCATCTGGACGAAGGATGTCGACGGGCGCGAAGCCAAGATCGGCGCGATCGGCGTGCGGGTGCGGCGCTGGGTGACCATGCACGGCTTCTCGGTCAATCTCGCACCCGATCTGTCGCACTTTACCGGCATCGTCCCCTGCGGGATCGAGGAGTTCGGCGTGACCAGCCTCGAACGGTTGGGAATCGATCTTGCGCCCGCGGCCTTCGATGAGGCATTGCGGGCGCGCTTCGGGGATTTCCTCGCGGCGCTCGAAGGAAAGGCCAACGCGCTGCCATGATGATACGTTCGGCTCTCTCGCTTGTCGCTGCCACGGCGATCCTGTCCGGCTGCGGGGACGACGCGCCCCCGGCGGAGACCGAGGTCGAGGCCGAACGCAACGCCAAGGGTGAAGTGATCGGCGGAACGATCAGCGATGCGATGATCCCGCTCGACCGGCTGCGCTCGCAGTCGCCGCCGGTACGCGAAGTGCCGAGCCAGCCGTCCGCTGCGGGGCCAGCCAGCGATGCGCCGGTTGAACCCGAGGCAGCGAGCGAACCTGCGCCTGCTCCGGTGATCGCGGAAGAAGCGGGCGACGACCCCGCCGGGGACTAGTCAGTCCTCGCCAAGTAGCCGCCTGGCGCGCTCCAGATCGGCCTGATCGACGCGGCGCTCGCCAACCGACAGCGAGATCGCCCCGGGATTGGTCGCAAAGGCCGAAACGATCTTGTGCGCGTCGGAAATTTCGCTCTCGAGCGGGGCGAAGGCGGCGTTGATGCCCTCGACCTGCCCCGGATGAATGGCAAACATGCCGGTGAACCCGTCCGCCCGCGCCGCATCGGCGATACGGGCCCCCGCTTCACTGTCGCGAATATCACGGAACGGGTGTTCGATCGCCCCGATCCCGCGGGCATGGGCGATCAGCAGGATTTGCGCGCGGACCTGCGCCAGCGCGTCTCCCCACCGTCCGCCGGGCCCGCGCAGGCGGCGCGCGCCGATGGCATGGGCCAGCCCGACCGCATCCCAGGTCAGAGCCGACACGCGCGGGTGCAACTCGTCGGCCAGCCGGCGGATCGTCAGCGCGCCAGCCGGGGTCGAACCCAGTTCGGGCATGATCCGCGTGATGTTTGCCGCCAGCCCGAGCCGGTCCTCGAATTCGTACAGTACCGAAGCCAATTGCCGGATATCGTCCGCGCCGCGGCAGTGCGACAGCACGATCCCGTGCGGCGAGCCATCCATCGCGGCATCCAGATCATCGCGCCAATGCGGAGTGCCGAGCGCGGGGATGCGCACCCAGCGTTCGAACTTGCGCTGCGCCACCAGCTGTTCGCGATGCAGCCGCAGCCAGGCCGTCGCGGCGATCCGTGCGGTGGCCTGCTGGGCAGCACGAAGGGGCCGGGCGAGGTCGATGACCACCGCCTCGGCCCCCGTGCCCGCTGCCGAGCCGATCGCCTTCTCGTTATCTGCCGGGATGAGTATCCACGACCGCATTCAGCCTCCGAAGTGTCGCCGCACGGCGACTCACTCGGCCGCAGCTTGCTCCTGCTTAGTTAGCATCGGGTAATCGATGTATCCGGCAGGTCCCTGACCATACCAGCTATGCGGCACATTCACATTCGGCGCAATCTCCGCGCCCGTCCGGAAGCGTGCCGGCAGGTCGGGATTGGAAATGAAGTCGCGGCCCCAGCTGATCGCGTCGGCCCGGTCGGCCTCGAGATCGGCCACCGCACCCTCGGGCGTGTAGTCGCTGTTAAGCACCAGCGCGCCGGTATAGAGCTCGCGGATCAGCGGGCTTTGCTTGGGAACGTCGGTGCTGCCGAAGGTGCCGTCGGGGCCCGGTTCGCGCAGCTCGAGGAAGGCCACGCCGAGTTCCTCGATCACCCGGGCGGCGGCGCCGAAGGTAGCTGCCGGGTCGCTGTCGTCGCAGCCCTGTGTCTCGCCATTGGGCGACAGACGGACGCCGACGCGGTCCGCACCCCAGACATCGACCAGCGCGGTCAGCACTTCGCGCAGGAAGCGGCTGCGGTTTTCGGGGCTGCCGCCATACTCGTCATCGCGCAGATTGGTGCTGTCGCGCAGGAACTGGTCGACCAGATAGCCATTCGCCGCGTGCAGCTGGACGCCATCGAAGCCGGCCTTCTTCGCGTTCTCGGCGGCATGGCGATAATCCTCGACCACGCGCGCGATTTCATCGACCGACAGGGCCCTCGCGGCTTGGTGATCCTTGCGCCCTTCGAAGGTATGCGCATGACCCGGCGCGGTGGTCGCGCTGGCGGACACCGGCGGATTGCCACCGAGGAAATCGGGGTGCACCAGGCGGCCCATGTGCCACAGCTGGAGAACGATCAGCCCGCCTTCTTCATGGACGGCGTCGGTGATCGGCTTCCAGCCTTCGACCTGTTGGTCGCTCCAGATCCCCGGTGCGGCGGGCCAGCCGAGGCCTTCGACGCTGATCCCGGTGGCTTCGGAAATGATCAGGCCGGCACTCGCCCGCTGGCGATAGTACGTTTCCATCATCTCGTTGGGGACCGAGCCGGGCTGGGTCGAGCGGCCGCGGGTCAGCGGTGCCATGAAGATACGGTTCTTCGCTTCGAGGGCACCCATGGTGAGCGGCTGGAACAGGCTTTCGTGCATGCGGGCAAATCCTTTTTGCTAGCGCGTGTTGGCCATTGAGCTAGGGGCGGGTCATGGGCAGCGCAACCGCCACACCTGACAAGAATGGCTTTCAGGCGAGTGCATGGCACTTCGCCGCGCTGGTCGCGGGAAACATCGCGCTGGCGCTGGGTCCATGGCTGGTCCGGCTGTCCGACACCGGCCCCGTCTCCGCCGGTTTCTGGCGGCTTCTGCTGCCGCTCCCGGTGCTGGCGCTGCTCGCCTGGCGGGGCCGTTCGCCGGGACCGATCGACGGGCGGCTGGTGCTGCTGTGCCTGCTCGCCGGCGCGTTTTTCGCTGTCGATCTCGCCAGCTGGCATGTCGGGATCGAGCGGACCCGGCTCGCCAACGCCACGCTGTTCGGCAATTCGGGCAGCGTGATCCTGATGGCGTGGGGGATCATCGCGGTGAGGCGTGCGCCGTCGGGGCAGGAAGGGGTAGGCGTGCTCGCGGCGCTGGTCGGCGCGGGCATATTGCTGGGCCGCAGCCTCGAGATTTCCGCGACCACCTTCGTCGGCGACCTGTTCTGCCTCGCGGCGGGCATCTTCTATGCCTTCTACCTGCTTCCCGCCCAGCGGGCACGGGCCGCACTGGGGCCGTGGGCAGTGCTGCTGCTGGTCAGCCTGATCGCCGCGCCGCTGCTGCTCGCCATCGCGCTGGCTGCGGGCGAACCGGTATGGCCGGGCGCCGCGGGGTGGACGCCGGTGCTGGTGCTCGCGCTCAGCAGCCAGCTTGTCGGGCAGGGCCTGCTGGTCTTCTCGCTGCGCCATTTCCCGCCGCTGATCATCGGGATGGCGCTGCTGACTCAGCCCGCCATTGCCGCCACGGTTGGCTGGCTGGCATTCGGCGAATTGCTGGCACCGCTCGATGTCGTCGGCATGGTGCTGGTCGGCACCGCGCTGGTACTGGCGCGCGCGGGGCGGCCGGGCCGGGTTCGCTAGCCCCTACCAGAAGACCTTGTTGAACCGCGCGACGTGACGCTCGAACCGATCGAGGTCCGGGCCGACAAGCACCAGCCGCGTCTGCCGCGCGAGCTTGTCTGCCTGGTCCTTGAGCAGCGTCTGGCGGCGCTCGTCGCGGATCGGCACCGCGGCATTGGCAAGCGTATCGAGCATGACTTCCGCTGCGGTGGGCGAACTCGCTACCCCGCTGCGGATCGCGCCGAACCCGCGGCTTACGTAGTGGGCGAAATCGTCGGGCAGCGGGATCACCGGACAATCGTCGCAGTCCTCGCCGCAGATATCCTTGCGCAAGTCGCGCCGCCCGATCTCTGCGGTTGCGGCACCCAGCCAATGGAGCGCGGTGATCGCGGTAAAGGGATCGTTGATCCCGGGGGACAGCGCGCGCAGCCCGATCTCGACCAGTTCGTCGATCAGGAACTGGGGATCCTGTTCGGGTGTCCGGGTGGAGCCGAGCGTGAAACAGCCGCGAATGCGTTCATCGATGGTCGCGGGATCGCAGCCATCGACATCCAGGAACGGCATGTCGCGATGGACGAAGTCGCCCGTGCGCACGCGCAGTGAGATGGTGCAGCCGCAATCGCGCGCGATCTTCACCAATTCGTCGAAGTCCACCAGCTGGACATAGCCCGTGCCGCGTGCGGTCAACGGCTTGCCGCCCTTGGGTTCGACTGCTTCGTAGAACTCGTCTTCGACCGGATAGGTCTCGCGGACCGCCTCGAGCAGCCGTTCGCCGATACCCTTGAGCACCTTGTTAATGCGGATACTCGACGGGATATGGTTGAGGAAGAAGACCAGCACCGCGACGCACAGGCCCATCAGGACATAGGCGACCAGCAGCGACAATTGGGGGGTAAAGCCGGGCAGGGCGGTGGCGGTGGCATCGGCCAGCGCGGCGGGGGTTTCATCTTCGGCCCGCACCGCGCGCAGCACGATCAGCGCATAGACGAAGCTGCCGATGAAGGTCGCCAGGCTCAGCTGGTTGCCGCGATCCTCCATGAAATTGGTCAGCAGCCGCGGACCGTAATTGCCGCTGGCATAGGCGACTGCGGCGATAGTTATCGAAAACACGGTCGAGGCGACGCCGATCATGCTCCCCGCCATCACGGTGAGCATGTCCGCCGCGCCCTTGGGGCGTGCGGGCACGATCCAGTCGACTTCGTTGAGGAATTCGGCCAGCCCCGCACGGTCGAGCCAGACCATGATGAACGCCAGCGCGCCCGCCATGATCGAAAACAGCGCCGGATAAAACCAGTAATTCGCGTTCAGTCGTGCCCAGAAAAAGCGTATGTCGGCGGTCACGCGCCCATCCCCTGCCAGTTGCGGTCAGGGGATGAACGCGCGAAGCCCATCTCCGTGCCTAGTCCGCTCCGCTACCGATCTCGCGATTGAGATAGGCAAGCAGCAATGCGGCGCGCTTCGCGTCTTCTTCATGGTCCGATCCGACCGAATGGCCGCCCTCGCGGTACTCGTGATAATAGAAGGTCTGGCCCCAGGCTTCGTGCTTGGCCGCCGCCTTGCGCGCATGGCCGGGGTGCACGCGGTCATCGAGCGTCGAAAGGTAGTAGAACGCCGCGGGGACGTCGGGCGTATCGCGCATGTTCTGGTAGGGCGACCATTCGCGCATGAAGGCCCAGTCCGATGGTACGTCGGGATTGCCATATTCGGCCATCCACGATGCGCCCGCGAGCAGCTTGTTGTAGCGCTTCATGTCGATCAGCGGGCTGCCGCTGATGATCGCGCCGTAGAGATCGGGGCGCTGGTTCGCGACCGCGCCGACCAGCACGCCGCCGTTCGAGCGGCCCGAAGCGGCGATGCGGCCCGGCGTAGCCAACCGGTTGGCGACGAGATCGTCGGCCACTGCATGGAAATCGTCGAAGCTGTTCTGGCGTTTGTCGCGCAGCGCGTCTTCGTGCCAACGCGGCCCGTATTCGCCGCCGCCGCGGATATTGGCGAGGACATAGGCATTGCCGCTTTCGACCCAGAACAGGCCAAGCGGACCGCTCCGATAGGGTTCGGCGGTAAGGTATTTGGGCGTCTGCGCCGCGCGGAACCCGCCATAGGCGTGAATCAGCGTGGGCAGCGGACCTTCGGCATCTTTCGGACGAACGAGGTAATAGGGCACCTTGGTACCGTCTTTCGACGTGGCGAACTTCTGCTCCACGCTGAACTTGCTCGCATCGAACTGTGCCGGCTCGCTGGCGATCGCGACGGGCTCGCCCTTGCTCGGCACGGCATAGAGCGTGGGCGGGGTCAGCATGCTCTCGACCGTGACGAAGGCGGTGTCGCCCTTGCCGCTGGTCTCGGCGATCTGGATCGTGCTGTTGGCAGGCAGGTCCATGGTACGCTGGGCCCAGCCCTCGGCGCCCGGCGTCAGCTCAATCAGTTTGCCCGACACATCGTCCAGCACCTTGACCCACAGCTTGGTTTCCGACGCCGCGACATCTTCGACCGCCTGCGTTTCGCTCGGTCTGAAAATCACGGTCGGTGCAACGCTGCGGCCGGCTGCGATATCCGCAAGCGACCAGGCGACCAACGCACCCATCGGCGCGCTCCACCCGGCGCTCGACACCTGCAGCGAGTTCATCTTGGCAATCACATGGCCGTCGAGCACGGCCTCGAAGCCCGCGTCCCTAGGCAGCGGCAGGGCGATCAGCGATCCGTCCTCGGCGACGAGGCTGTATTCGCCCGTCCAGAAATCGGGGCCCCGGCGGACGAACCGCCACCGCGTTTCACCATCGAGCACCGAGAAGCCGCTCATGCTGATATCGGTCTGTTCGCCCTCGGCAATCAGCCGGGCTTGCGCAAAATCGGTTCCGCGCTCCCATAGCTTCACAAGGCGCGGATAGCCCGAATCGGTCAACGATCCGGCGCCTTCGTCGGTGCCGACGAACAGCGTGTTCTCGTCATACCAGGCGACATTGGACTTGGCTTCGGGAAGCGTGAACCCGCCTTCGACAAAAGCGCCGGTCGCGATGTCGAACTCGCGGACCACGTCGGCATCGGTGCCGCCCGGGCTAAGCGAGACCAGGCAGCGGGTGTATTCGGGCGCGAGGCAATTGGCGCCGTGCCATACCCAGCTTTCGCCCTCGTCCTCGCCAAGCTGGTCGACATCGATGAGTGTGCGCCATTCGGGGGCGCCCGCCAGATAGCTCTCCAGCGTCGCGGTGCGCCACAGCCCGCGCGGATTGTCTGCATCGCGCCACAGGTTCGTGACCTGATCGCCCATAATCGCATCGGGCATGGCGATCTGCCGCGTATCGTCGAGGATCTGCCTGGCCCATGCCTTGGCCAGCGGATATTCCGCCTGCGCGGTCAGCACCGCCTCGGTATCGGCATTCCACTGATCGACCTTGGCCAGCGCGCGCTCGCCCTGGATTTCCTCGAGCCAGATATACGGATCCTCCGCATCGCTCTCCTGCGCTGCGATCGGTGCGGCGGTGAAAACGAGCGCGGCGGCCAGCGCCAGACGTGCGACCATCAATTCTCTCCCTGAAATAGTATCCTATACGCGGCCCAGATCGCCCTTGCCGATCGTGCCGCTGGCCATTTCGAGCATGCGGTCGAGGCTCTGCTTGGCCTTGAGGCGCAGGCCTTCCTCGATCTCGATCCGCGGTTCGAGATCGCGCAGGCAGGCGTAGAGCTTCTCCATCGTATTGAGCGCCATGTAGGGGCAGATGTTGCAGCTGCAATTGCCGTCCGCACCGGGCGCGCCGATGAAGGTCTTGTTGGGCAGCGCCTTTTCCATCTGGTGCATGATGTGCGGTTCGGTCGCCACGATCAGCGTGTCGCCCTCGAAGGTTTCCGCGAACTGCAATATGCCGCTGGTCGAACCGACATAATCGGCATGATCGACGATGGTCGGCGGGCATTCGGGATGCGCGGCGACCGGGGCGTCGGGATGCTGAGCCTTGAGCTTCAGAAGCTCGGTCTCGCTGAAGGCCTCGTGGACGATGCACACGCCCGGCCACAGCAGCATTTCGCGGTTGAACTTGCGGCTCATATAGCCGCCCAGATGCCGGTCGGGGCCAAAGATGATCTTCTGGTCTTCGGGGATCTGGCTGATGATTGTTTCCGCGCTGGAGCTGGTGACGATCACGTCGCTCAGCGCCTTAACCTCGGTCGAGCAATTGATGTAGGTCAGCGCGATATGGTCGGGATGTGCTTCGCGGAAGGCCCTGAACTTGTCCGGCGGGCAGCTGTCCTCGAGGCTGCAGCCCGCATCCATGTCGGGCAGCACCACGATCTTTTCGGGGCTGAGGATCTTGGCCGTATCGGCCATGAACTTCACGCCGCAGAAGGCGATGACATCGGCATCGGTTTCGGCGGCCTTCTTGCTCAATTCCAGACTGTCGCCGACGAAATCGGCAAGGTCCTGGATGTCGGCGGTCTGGTAGTAATGCGCGAGAATGATCGCGTTCTTCTCCTTGCGGAGGCGATTGATCTCGGCGAGCAGGTCCTGGCCGGTGGGCAGGTCGGTCTGTGCGGTCATGTGGGGTCCCGTCTGCTGCGTTTGGGGCGCTTATAGACTGAACGGCCCGGAAGGCGAGGGCGTTCCTACATTGTGAAGCCGGGTGGCAGAAACGCCTCCATCGGACGCAGTTCGCCCGGCGTGTCCGCGATCACGCTGCGGGTAATCGCCATGCCCGGTTCGGAATGGGCGAGCAGCAACGACAGGATGAACACGGCGGCGTAGATGCCGAGGCCCCACAGATAGGCGGGATGCACGCGTCCCGTCGCGCGCTTGTCGGCGATCATGCCGATCACGGGAAACACCATCGTAGCCAGCGTGGTGATCGTCCAGGCATGCGGGATCATCAGCGGCAGGGGCAGGATCCGGCCGAGACCGGGTCCGGTCAGGATGGCCATGGCGCACAGCATCAAGCGCCGGTGCCAACCGGTGTAGCGCCGCCAGCGCAGTGCCCAGAAGGCGAGGCCGCCGAAGCACCACAGCAGCATCATATTGCTCCACAGGAACTCGCTCACGTGGAAAAAGAACGGCCCGCCGGTGCGCCGCGCGACCACCACCATCAGCACGCTGCCGAAGACCAGCATGAGTGGGATCCAGAGATAGGCGATCCGGCCGAACCCCGCATGCAATGCCGATTGCCCGCGCAGGGCGGTGACGTGCTGCATCAGATAGATCCCGATCCAGCCCATGAAGACCGCGGCATGCAAGTGATAGGCGGCAGGAACCGCGAAACTGGACCGGCCCATCGCCAGCTGGAGGGTGAAGCCGCCCACTATCACCAGCGCCATGACCAAAGCCATGACAAAGAAAAACCGCGTCTGTTCGCGCGGCGCTGCAACCTGCGGCGGATGAATGGTCGCCATGATCCCGTATCTCCTCCAAAAACGCGACCTGGCTATTTTTGGAGGAGGTTACCCAGCGGTTCGCGGAGCGTCAATTTCCGGGCGCGGCTTCCCCATCGAACCGGACTGCGACGGTCACATCGCCATATCCGGCGACTTGCATCGGGATGGCGAGGTTCTGCCGTACCGCATCCTTTGCGGCCTGCCGTGCGAGCGCGAGCACTTCGGGATTCTTGGCGAAGGCGGCGGCCTTGCGCTCCGCCTGCTGCGAATTGTTGCGTGCAAGGTCGGCGCTCGCATCACGGCTGACATAGGTGCCTTCGGTGAAAGTTTTCTGCGCCGCCTCGTCGAGATTGGGTCGCGAGATGCGCAGCGCCGGCAGCACCACCGAAAGGGTCTCGCTTCCCGCGTCCCATGCAAACCGGTCGCGGTCCATGCTCGACAGGTCGAGGCGGTATTCGACCGTCGCTGGAATAATCGCCGCCTGCCGGCTTTCGAGCAGGTCGATATTCAGTACGCCGCGCCGATCGACGCTTTCGGCAACGACCTCGAAGCGGCTGGAAAAGACGGTCAGCGAATTCTGCTTCTCGAACGCCAGCATCGCGCTACCCACCGGGTCGCCTTCTTCTTGGTAGAAAAACGCGCGCCAGCCGAGCCAGGCGACTGCCGCAAGCAGAACGATGACGATCAGCCACGGCACCGCCTGGACGCGCGCGAGCGGGCGCTCCTCGCGCAGTTCAGGTGCGATGGTTTGTGCGGCGGGTTTCAGATCGTCTGCCATGTATTGCCCGAACGGGCGACGAGGCCGCGCTGTTCCAGATCGATCAGATGCGCGGTAACCGACATTTCGGCGGCCTTGTGGAGCTTGGGGTCGAGACCCTTGTACATCTTGCCGACGAAATCGGGGGCTTCATGCGGGCCTTCACCCAGCAAGCGAACGATCTGGTTCTCGCGCTGGCGGCGGTGGCCGATCATCCCGCGCACGAGCTGGCGCGGCTTGTCGACTGCCTCGCCATGCGCGGGGTAGAACACCCGGTCCTCGCGCCCATAAAGCCGCTCGAGGCTCTTCATATAATCGCCCATGTCGCCATCGGGCGGGATCACGACGCTGGTCGACCAGCCCATGATATGGTCGCCGGTAAACAGCGCGCCGCTTTCCTCCAGCGCGAAGCAGAGGTGGTTCGACACATGTCCGGGCGTGGCGACCGCGGTCAGCGTCCAACCGGGGCCGGTCATCTGTTCGCCATCTTCCATGACCCTGTCGGGGTCATAGGTGCGGTCGAATGAGGCATCGGCGCGCGGGCCGCTGTCGTCGAGCACCAGCGGCGCACAGCCGACAATCGGCGCACCCGTGCGCGCGGCCAGCGTCTTGGCTGCGGGCGAATGGTCGCGGTGGGTATGCGTGCACATGATCGCGCAGACGTGTTCCTCGCCGATCGCGGCATCGAGCGCGAGCAAGTGCTCGGTCTCGTCGGGGCCGGGATCGATCACTGCGCAGCCATCGCCGATACCGACGATGTAAGATTGCGTCCCGGTGTAGGTATAGGGCGAGGGGTTCGGCGCCAGCACGCGCCGCACCAGCGGCTCGAGTTGCATCGCCTTGCCGGTCGGCCACGGTTTGGGAGGAGGTCCAGCCATGCTCTTGCATATGGGGACTAGGCTGCGCCATGTCACGTCTCGCCGCTTGCATGGGAGACAGCATGGCCGATTGCATCCTCGTCCTCGACGCCGGGACCACCTCGACACGGGCCATGATGTTCGCCGCCGACGGCACGATGGAAGCGGTCGCGCAGCAGGCGCTGACGCAGCATTATCCCAGGCCCGGCTGGGTCGAGCACGATGCCGCCGAGATCTGGGACAAGACGCTCGACTGCGCGCGCGAAGTGACCGGAGAAGATGTCGGCCGGATCGGCGCCATCGGCATTACCAACCAGCGCGAAACCGTGGTGGCGTGGGATCGCGAGACCGGCGAGCCGCTGGCACGTGCGATCGTGTGGCAGGATCGGCGGACCGCGGGCTTTTGCGCGGGCATGAAGCAATATGGCCATGAACCGGAAGTGCAGCGGCGCACCGGCCTGCTGCTCGATCCCTATTTCTCGGGCACGAAAATGCGCTGGATGCTCGATCACGACGAGAATGTCCGGTCGGCCGCGCAGACCGGCACTTTGGCCCTCGGCACGGTCGAGAGCTGGCTGGTCTACAAACTGTCGGGCGGCGCACATCTGAGCGATGCGAGCAATGCCAGCCGCACGCTGTTGCTGCCGCTCGACGGGGCGCAGTTCGACGAGGATCTGTGCGAACTGTTCGGCGTGCCGCGCGCCGCCTTGCCCGAAGTGGTCGACACGCATGGGCAGCTGGCGACCTGCACTGCGCAGTGGCTGGGCGCGGTGGTACCTATCTGCGGGGTGGCGGGCGATCAGCAGTCGGCGACGATCGGGCAGGGGTGCCTCGGTTTCGGCGAAACCAAGGCGACCTATGGCACCGGCGCTTTCGTGCTGACCAATATGGGGCAGGAAATCCCGCGCTCGGAGCATCGGTTGCTCGGCACGGTGCTCTATCAGCAGGACGGTGTGCGGACCTACGCGATCGAGGGTTCATGCTTCGTCGCGGGCAGCCTTATCCAGTATTTGCGCGACCAGCTTGGCCTGATCGGCAGCGCTGCCGAGACCGAGGACCTGGCGCGCTCGATCGAGGACAGCGGCGAGGTGGTGATCGTGCCCGCGCTGGCGGGGCTGGGTGCGCCGCATTGGAACCCCGATGCGCGCGGGGTCATTTCGGGCCTCAGCTTCGCCAGCGGGCGCGCACAGATTGCGCGCGCGGCGCTCGAGGCGATGGCACATCAGACGCATGATCTGGCAAGCGCCTTCGCCGCGGACGGGGCCCCCTGGTGCCGTCTGCATATCGACGGCGGGATGAGCGCCAACGACTGGATGGCGCAGGACTTGGCCGATATTCTCGATCTCGAAGTCGAACGGCCCGATTTCGTCGAGACGACCGCGCTCGGCGCCGCCATCCTCGCTGCTGTGGGATGCGGGATGCAGGACAGTCTCGAAAAGGCCGCGCAGGCGATGCGGCGCGGCGGAAAAACGTTCAATCCGCAGATGACCGGGGATGTACGCGAAGCCCGCCTCGCACGTTACGCGCGGGCACTGACCGCCGCCTGATCAGCCGGCGGCAAAGGCCTGCGCGATCCGCCCCTGCAGCGAGGCAACCGGCGTGGCTGCCACGACTTGCGAGCGCCGGTGGCGATCGAGCCGTGCCACGCGCGCATGCAGCCGCTCGCTGTCCTCGATCAGCGCGCGGGTGCTCGGTTCGAGCCGCGCAAGATTGTCCGCGTCGGCTTCGCGTTCCTCAGGCAGGGTGCCGCAGCGCTCAAGCTGCTGCTCGGACAGCTCGCCCGCCATATAGGCACGCTGGTTGAGCAACCACGCGAGCACATGCATCAACCGGGTGGTCGCGCGCAGTCCCTCGATCGACAGCGCCACGCGCGTCAGGTCGTCGGGATCGGCGCTGGCATCGTCACAGCGCAGGTCGAAAGCCGCGCGCGCATCATCGGCGAGCATAAGCGCTGCGCTGTAGAGATCTTCGATGATCTCTTCGTTGATATCGCGGGCCGACATGCGCTTTTATTACGCATTTCGCGTCATTCCTTCCAGCGGATTAACCACGGCGCCGCTCGCATGACAGCCGGTGCGACGCAAGCTGCGGGAATCAGGCGATAATATCTGGCAGCAGCACATCCTCGATCGCGGCGATCCGATCCTTGAGCACGAGCTTGCGCTTTTTCAGCCGGGCCATCTGCAACTGGTCGGTAAAGCCCCGCTGCTCGCCCGCGTGAGTCAGTGCCGCGATCGCGACATCGAGATCGCGATGCTCGCTGCGGAGCAGCGCGAGCCTCTTGCGCAGTTCCTGTTCGTTCACGCTGACCTTTCCGGACAATCGCCCCTCGCGACCGCTTTGCCGCATGCCCACAACAAGGCTCTTTGTAAATTGGCAATCCTGTGGTTTGTTACCTGGTCTGCGGCTCGTTCCGCGCAAGCGTACGAGTCGCTCCTGGGGTCAAACAACCGTCAAGGAGACAACCCGATGCAATCATCCCATGTCGATGCGCTCAAAGCCAAGCACGCCGGTCTCGAGGTCCGCCTGCACGAGGAACAGATCCGACCGGCACCCGACATCGCGATGATCCAGCAGATCAAGAAGCAGAAACTCCGGATCAAGGAAGAGATCGCTTCCTGCTGACGATGGCAAACGGGGGGCGGGGTCACGTGCCCCGCTTCCGCCCGACCAGTTATTTGCTATAGGCTGAGGCATGTCCGCAGTTGCTTCCGCCCGCCAGATACTTACTCGCCTGCACGAGGTCATGGCCGGGCGTACCCATGCCCAGCACAAACTCGACCGCGTGGTCGAGATCATCGCCGAGAGCCTGTCGAGCGAGGTCTGCTCGATCTACCTGCTGCGTGAAGGCGCGCTGGAGCTGTATGCGACGCAGGGCCTCAATGCCGAAGCCGTCCATGTCACGCGGCTGGCCGTGGGCGAGGGCCTGACCGGGACCATCGCCAACAATATCGAAACGCTCAACCTGGCCGAGGCCAAGGCCCACCCCGACTTCGCCTATCGCCCCGAGACGGGGGAGGAAAAGTTCCACTCCTTTGCCGGTGTGCCGATCGTCTACCGCGAACGCGCAGTGGGCGTATTGTGCGTCCAGCATGTCGATCCGCGCCGCTACGAGGAAATCGAGATCGAGGCGCTGCAGACCACCGCCATGGTCCTGTCGGAACTGATCGCGCACAAGGAACTGGTCGATGGCGAAGGGCCGATCGACCTCGAGGTTACGCATGTCGAGAACGATGTGCTCGAGGGACTGGCTCTGGTGAAAGGCCTTGCGGCAGGGCGCGCGGTCTTCCACCAGCCGCGGATTGAGATCGATCAGGTTGTGGCCGAGGATATCGAAGCCGAGCGCCAGCGCGTCTATCGCGCTTTCGACAAGATGCGCGACCAGATCGACGCGCTCGGCAAGGAAGCGGAATTCGGCAAGGGCGGCGAGCATGTCGAGGTGCTCGAGACATACAAGATGTTCGCCTATGACGAAGGCTGGAGCCGCCGGATCAACGAGGCGATCGACAGCGGGCTGACCGCCGAGGCGGCGATCGAACGCGTCCAGCAGCGCACCCGCATGCGCATGCGCGAGATCGACGATGCGCTGCTGCAAGACCGGATGCACGATCTGGAGGACCTCTCCAATCGCCTGCTGCGGATCGTGTCGGGCCAGCTTGGCACTGCCGCGACACAGGGGCTGCGGCGCGACACGATCCTGTTCGCGCGCAATCTCGGTCCGGCCGAGCTGCTCGAATACGACCGGCGCCGGCTCAAGGGCGTGGTGCTGGAGGAAGGCTCGCTCACCGCGCATGTCGTGATCGTGGCGCGCGCCATGGGCGTACCGGTACTGGGCCGGGTCACAGGTATTCGGACGCGGGTTGCCGAGGGCGACGAGGTGATCCTCGATGCCGACAGGGCGCGGGTCACTCTGCGCCCCAACCAGCAGGTGCTCGAGGCATTCGAGACCCGCTTCGCCAGGACCCGCGAAAAACAGGCTGCATACGCCGAACTGCGCGATGTCGAACCTTTCACCCGCGATGGGACGCGCATCACCGTGATGATGAATGCGGGCCTGCGCGACGACATGAGCGCGCTGGCGATGAGCGGCGCGGACGGCGTCGGCCTGTTTCGCACCGAATTCCAGTTCCTGGTGTCCTCCACCCTCCCGCAGCGCGACCGCCAGATGCGGCTCTATCGCGATGTGCTCGACGCGGCGGGCGACAAGCCGGTCATCTTCCGCACGGTCGATATCGGCGGCGACAAGGTCGTCCCCTATCTCGCCAATGCCGTGGCCGAGCGGGAAGAGAATCCGGCGATGGGCTGGCGCGCGCTGCGGCTCTCGCTCGAACGCGAAGGGCTGCTCAAGGCCCAGGCGCGGGCGCTGCTCGAAGCCGCGGCGGGCCGCACGCTTTCGGTGATGTTCCCGATGGTCAGCGAGCCATGGGAGTTCGATGCCGGGAAGAAAGTGTTCGACGAACAGCTCGCCTTCCTGCGCGACCGGCGCAAGCTGGTGCCCGAAACGATCGAATATGGCTGCATGCTCGAAGTGCCGGCCTTGGCCGACATGCTCGACGTATTGGCGCCCAAGCTGTCTTTCATCTCGGTCGGCACCAACGATCTCACGCAGTTCCTGTTTGCAGCCGATCGCGCCAACCCCAAGCTGGCGGAGCGCTACGACTGGCTGAGCCCGGCTATCCTGCGCTTCCTTGCACGCGTTTCGCAGACGCTGGTCGGGCAGAATGTCCGGCTTGGCATCTGCGGCGAAATGGGCGGGCGGCGGCTCGAAGCGCTGGCGCTGCTCGGGATCGGCTATCGGCGGCTGTCGATCACGCCCGCCGCGGTCGGCCCGATCAAGGAACTGGTGCGCAAGGTCGATCTGGCCGAACTGACCGAGCATATGACGCGCCTGCTTGCTTCCCCGCCCGAAGACATGCGCGCCGAGTTGCACAAATGGGCGAGCGAACGCGATATCGATCTCGACTGATTTCGTCGCGAAACCGCCTCTTCTCGTCCATAGATACCAACTGTGTTATGATGCATGCTTGACAGGCGTACCGCGGGTTCGCTTTTCCTGCGTCAAGACCACATGCGGGAAAACCGCGGGATCGCATTATCGGGGATCGCATGAGCGACGAAGAAATTCTTGAACAAGAACCGGTTGTACCAGCCGGCACCGTCGGCGCGCGGCTCAAGCAGGCGCGCGAGGACGCGGGGATGGAGCTGACGCAGGTCGCGGCAGAGACTCGCATACCGCAGCGCCATTTGCTGACAATCGAGAACGGTCGGCTCGCCGATCTCCCCGCACGAACCTATGCCGTCGGTTTCTCGCGCACCTATGCCCGGCTGGTTGGGCTCGATGAACGCGAGATCGTCGAACAGGCCCGCTTGGAGCTGGCCGATGGCGAAGATGCCGGTGATGCCCCCGCCAAGTTCGAGCCCGGCGATCCGGCGCGCGTCCCGGGGCGCGGACTGGCGTGGTTCGCGCTGTTCGCAGCGGTGCTGCTGCTGGGCGGGATCTACGCCTTCTACAGCAGCTATTTTGCCCCCGGCATGGGGCCTGCGCCGCTGCAGGACCCGAAGGCCGAGGTTGCGGACAAGGCTGGGGATGGCGATGCACCCGCGCAGGCAGCGGCCCCCGCGGCTACGGGTCCGGTGGTCTTCACCAGCGAGATGGATGGCACCTGGGTCAAGTTCTACGACGCCAATGGCGAGCGTCTGTACGAGGCGCAGATGGCCGAAGGGGACAGCTTCACCGTGCCCGCCGATGCCGAAGGGCCGCAGGTCTGGACCGGTCGGCCCTATGCGCTGGCGATCACCGTGGGCGGCCGTTCGGTCCCCAAGCTGTCCGAAGTGGACGAGGTCATCAAGGACGCGCCGATCACCGCCGAAGCGCTGCTGGCGCGCGCCGAACGACCGGCAACCCCCGCCTCTCCTGCCGCCGACGGCGGTTAATTTTCCCCTTCCGAAAGGGGGATAAGCGCGTTTCATGGCCTCGACAGATTCGCGGGGCTAGGGCAATTTCCGCCGCCTACGGACATCCCACCAGGAGCCTCCCGATGACTTTCGGATCGATTACCCGCAACCTGTCGTTTTTCGGGGCGGGTTTTGCCTTGCTGGCGACTGCGACGCCGGCGCTGCCGCAGGACGGCAATGACGAAGCGCGCATGCGCCGGCTCGAAGCCGAGGTGCGGGCGCTGCAGCGCAAGGTCTTCCCCGGCGGTGACGGGCGCTTTTTCGAACCCCAGATCTCGGCGCAGCCGACCGTTTCCTCGACCGCGCCGAGTACGTCGACCACGGCGGTGACCGACATTCTGACCCGGCTCGACGCGCTCGAAGCGCAGCTCCAGCGTCAGACTGCGCTGAACGAGGAAAACGCCAATGCGGTCCGCCTGCTGAGCGAGCGGATGGACACGCTCGAAGGTGGTAGGGGATCGACCACGGTCGCGGCGACGACGCCCACTGCCACGCCTGCCGCGAGTACGGGCGCAACGCGCAATGTTGCCGCGACGGCGACGCCCGCTGGGCCGAGCGACGAACGTGTCGCCGCGGTGCAGGCGATTGCCAAGCCGCAGACCGACGATGCGGCGGACGACGAATATTCCTATGGCTTCCGCCTGTGGGATGCGGGCTTCTTTCCCGAAGCGCAGCAGCAGCTGACGCTGTTCGTCGAGCAGAATCCCGATCACTGGCGCACGACCTATGGCCGCAACCTGCTCGGCCGGGCCTATCTCGATGACGGCAAGGCCAAGGAAGCGGCCCCGTGGTTCCTCAAGAACTACCAGGAAGACAAGACCGGCGCGCGCGCGGGTGACAGCCTCCTGTATCTTGCCGAAACCATGATCGCGCTCGACGACACGCGGCGTGCCTGCATCGCGTTGGCCGAATTCTCCGAAACCTATCCCGCGCTCGCCGCGGGCCGCTTGCAGAGCCAGTACGAGGCCAATCGCGGCAAGGTGACGTGCAATTGACGGGGATATCGCTCCCGCGCTGCTAGCGCGCTTCGAAGCGGCTTTTGACCGCTTCCAGCTGAACGGAAAGCTGGGCCTCGCAGTATCGGGCGGGCCCGACAGCATGGCGCTGATGGCGCTGGCGCATGACCTGCTCGGCGATGCGATCGAGGTCGCGACGGTCGACCATGGCCTGCGGCCCGAGGCAGCCGAGGAATGTGCGCTGGTCGCGCAGGTCTGCTCGGAACGGGGCATCGCCTGCCGCGTGCTCAACGTCAGCGTGGATGATGGCAATGTGCAGGACCGCGCGCGTGCGGCGCGCTATGCGGCACTGGGCAAATGGACGCAGGCGCGCGAGCTGGCCGCGATCGCCACGGCGCACCATGCCGACGACCAGGCCGAAACGTTGCTGATGCGCCTCAACCGTGGAAGCGGGTTGGCGGGGCTTGCAGGCATCCGCTCGTCAACGATGATCGCGGGCTGCGCGGTTCCGGTGCTTCGCCCGCTGCTCGCGTTCCGCAAGCAGGAGCTGCGCGATCTCGTCGAGCGTCTGGGAATTCCGTTTGCCGAGGACCCGAGCAACCGCGATGAAAGCTACGACCGGGTGCGTATCCGGCGTGCGCTGGAGGCAGCCGACTGGATCGACCCCGTGGCGCTGGCCCGTTCCGCGTCGCATCTGGAAGAGGCGGAGCAGGCGCTACAGTTAGTCGCGGACCAATTGTGGGAAGATGCGGCTGTGATCGGCGATGCACGCGTTGCGGTGCCGGTCGGCCCCACGCGCGATACCTCCTCGCGGCTGGTCGCACGTGCCATTGCTATCCTTGGCGGTCAGGTTTCGCATGGCGAGGTCGCCGCATTCCTGAAAGCGGCGGATCGGCGCAGCAATATCGCGGGTGTGCTGGTCGAACGGCGCGGCGATAAATTTATCTGCACGCCCGAACCGCCGCGTCGCAGCGGCTGATTCACATCAGATGATGCTGTCGCCGACGGTCATCTGCTCGCCTCTGGTGATCACGATCTTGTCGCCCTTCTTGGCGATCGCGAACAGACGCTTGGCGATATCGTCGGGCACGCCGATGCAGCCATGGCTGGCATAGCCGTTTTCGACGACGCTGCCGCCATGGATGGCGACCCCGTCGGTGGTCAGGAACATGCTCCAAGGCATCGGCGCATTGCCGTATTTCTCGGAGACATTGTGCCGCTGCTTCCACAGGATCGGGAAGACACCGGTCGGGGTCGGATGCTCGTCGGTGCCGAGCATGACCGCCGCGGCGCCAATTTCATAACCGCTGCGGAAGATCGAGATCACCCGCGCTTCGAGGTCGACGGTCACCAGCAGCGGGCCATCGGGGACGCCTTCGTCATCCCAATGCCATTCGCCATATTTGATCGGTCCGTCGATCGGCAGGATCCTGCGGACGGTGTAAAGACGCTTGGCATCGGCCACCGCCTTGGCTGCAAGCGCGCCATGGACTTCGACGGGTACTACCGTCGGCTCAGAGGCGGCGGCCACCACATCGGGAGTTTCCGCTTCCGCGGTCGCGCGGCCGCCCATAGCGACGCCCGCCAGCACCAGCGCTGCAACGACGGTTCCCCCGCCGATCCATTTCAGAATCACGTCCATCGACCCATTATGCGCATGAATGGGTGAATTTTCCACCTAGGCTGGAGAGAACGCCCCGCACAGGGACGGATCGGCGCTGGTACTAAGCAGCCAGCGCGGCGGCTTCGCGGGCCAGACGCTCGACTTCCGCCTCGTCAACAGCGCCGCGCGGGGCGACCCAGCTACCGCCGACGCACAGGACCGGATCGAAGCCGAGCCATTCGGGCGCATTGGCTAGCGAGATACCTCCGGTCGGGCAGAAGCGGCATTGTCCGAAAGGTGCGGCTAGGGCCTTGAGCGCGGGCAGGCCGCCGGCGGCCATGGCGGGGAAGAATTTGAAATGCGTAAGGCCCAGATCCAGCCCGCGCATGATGTCGCCCGCATTGGCGATTCCCGGCAGGAAGGGAATATTCGCGCGGATGGCAGCCTTGCCCAGCGGTTCGGTCAGCCCGGGCGAAACGATGAACTGGCTGCCGGCATCGACTGCGGCGGCAAGCTCGGACTGGTTGGTGACCGTTCCCGCGCCGACCACGGCGCCTTCGACCTGGCGCATGGCGCGGATTGCATCGAGCGCGGCAGGCGTGCGCAGCGTCACTTCCAGCACCGGCAGCCCGCCCGCCACCAGCGCGCGCGCGAGCGGTTCGGCATGCTCCAACTCATCGATCACAATCACCGGAATAACCGGTGCGGTCTGCATGATGTCGGCAATGGTCAAGCGTGTCTCCTGGCGAAGGCTGCGGCCGCGCCGAACAGGCCCGGCTGGGGATGGGTGATGAGCTTGACCGGAATGGTCGCCATCAACTGGGCGAAGCGGCCCTTGGCGCGGAAGCGCTGGGCAAAACCCGACTTTGGCAGGTGGTCGCGCAAGCGATAGCCAAGTCCGCCCGCGATCACGACACCGCCAAAGCCGCCTTGCGCCAGCGCGATATCGCCCGCGACGCTGCCCAGCGACAGGCAGAACCGGTCGAGCGCTGCGGCGGCGAGACTTTCTTCGTCGCTCATGGCGCGGGTCCAGATTGCGATATCTTCCTCGTCGCGCGTCTTGCGTTTTTCCATCGCGGCCAGCGTCTCGTAGATGTCAACGATCGCCGGTCCGGAGACGACCCGCTCCACCGATACGCGCGTATGGCGCTTGCGCAGCCGGGCAAGGATCGCATCCTCGATACTGTCGAGCGGGGCGAAATCGATATGGCCGCCCTCGGTCGCCTGCACGCGGTAATCGCTGCCCGAGCGCCACAGGTGGGCGACGCCCAGACCGGTGCCGGGACCAAGCACGCTGATCGTGCCATCGGCAGTAAGCGGTTCGTCGGGCCCGGCAAGGTGCAGGAACTGCTCCTCGGGCGCGCGCGCCACTGCATGTGCGACCGCTTCGAAGTCATTGACGAGGAAGTAGTTCTCGACGCCCAGCTTCTGCTTGATCAGCGCGGGGCGAATGATCCACGGATTGTTGGTAAAGCGGATGACATCGCTGCCCACCGGCCCCGCGATCGCCATCGCCACGCGCGGGGGCAGGGTGCCGCCCATCCGCTTGCGGAAATCCTCCCATGCAGTTTGGAAGCTGGCATATTCGTCGGTGTGCAGCGTTTCGGGTTCGCCGAGGACGATGGTCCCGTCGTCATGCACGGTGGCCAGCGCGAACCGCGCATGGGTGCCCCCGATATCGACGCTGACGAGGTCCACGCTCACAGCCCGGCCAGCGCCAGCATAGAGGAGGCACCCTGTTCGGCGCCATCGGCATTCGCGCGGAACATCGCGAAAAACTCGCGGCCCATGCCGGTCTCGGGCGGGGGCGCCGTGGCGGGATCGCGATTGTCGAGATCGGCCTCGGTGGATAGCGTACCCGTGGCGGCGCAGACCCGCACGATATCGCCGTCACGTAGCCGCGACAGAGGACCGCCTCCCCGCGCTTCGGGTGTGCAGTGTATCGCTGCGGGGACCTTGCCCGATGCGCCCGACATGCGGCCATCGGTGACCAGCGCGACGCGGTATCCGCGGTCCTGCAGGACACCGAGCGCGGGCGTGAGCTTGTGCAGTTCGGGCATGCCATTGGCCCGGGGCCCCTGGAAACGGACCACGACGACAACGTCGCGGTCGAGCTCGCCCAGCTTGAACGCCTCGTTCACCTCATGCTGGGTCTCGAACACGCGGCACGGTGCCTCGACGGTCCAGCGCTCGCGTTCGACGGCCGAGGATTTGAAGCAGGCACGGCCAAGATTGCCCTCGACCAGACGCATGCCGCCATCGGGTTCGAACGGCGCGGAGGCCGGGCGCAGCATCTCGCTATCGCCTGAAGGACCCGGGTCGCGCCAGGTCAGCGCATCGCCGTCCATGCCGGGTTCGCGCGAATAGCTTTCGAACCCGCCATCCCAGATGGTCATGATATCGGAATGGGCGAGGCCCTCATCCAGCAGCGTGCCGATGACATAGCCGATCCCGCCCGCCTCGTGGAAATGGTTCACATCACCCGAGCCATTGGGATAGACGCGTGCGACGAGCGGAACGACAGAGGACAATTCCGCCAGATCGGCCCAGTCGAAGCGAATGCCTGCCGAGCGCGCCATCGCGGGGATATGGATCGCGTGGTTGGTCGATCCGCCCGTTGCCAGCAGGCCGATCGCCGCATTGACGATCGACTTTTCATCGATCACGCGGGCGAGGGGGCGGTAATCGTCGCCCGACTTGCCGATTGCCGCCAGCCGGTGCGTGGCCGCGCGGCTCAGTTCCTGCCGCAGCTTGGCGCCCGGCTGGACGAAGGCCGCACCGGGCACGTGCAGGCCCATCATCTCCATCATCATCTGGTTGGAATTGGCAGTGCCGTAAAAGGTGCAGGTGCCCGCGGAATGGTAGCTGCCCATCTCGCTTGCCAGCAGTTCCTTACGGGTCGCCTTGCCCTCGGCATAGAGCTGGCGGACGCGCTGCTTTTCCTTGTTGGAAATGCCGGTCCCCATCGGGCCGGAGGGCACGAAGATAGCGGGGAGATGGCCAAAGCGCAGCGCCCCCATCAGCAGGCCCGGCACGATCTTGTCGCAAATGCCCAGCAGTGCGACGCCATCGTACATCGCGTGGCTCAGCGCGACGACGGTCGACAGCGCGATCGTGTCACGGCTGAACAGCGACAGTTCCATTCCCGCTTCGCCCTGCGTCACCCCGTCGCACATGGCGGGGGTGCCGCCCGCGACCTGAACGGTAGCGCCCACCTCGCGCGCCCAGATCTTCATCCGCTCGGGGTAGCGGTGGTAGGGCTGATGCGCGGAAAGCATGTCGTTATAGGCGGTGACGATGCCGAGGTTCGGCCCCCGCGCGGCCATGATCGCGGCCTGGTCTTCCTCCGCCCCGGCAAAGGCGTGCGCCAGGTTCGAGCAGGACAGCGAACCGCGGTTGACCTGCCGGTCGCCTTCGCGGTCCATCAGGTCGAGATAGTCGCTACGGCTGTCGCGCGAATTGTCGATCACCCGCTGGGTGACGCGGTGGATCGTGTCGTTGAGCGGCTTATTCGTCATGCCAGGTCACTCCGTCGCGTTCGGCCAGCGCGATGGCCGCGCTGGGCCCCCAGCTGCCCGCGCCATAAGGCTTGGGCGCAATCTCTTCATGCTCCCACAATGCGCGGATCGCATCGATCCACTCCCATTGCGCCTCGACCTCGTCACGGCGGACGAACAGCGTCTGGTCCCCTTCGATCAGGTCGAGCAGCAGGCGCTCGTAGGCGATCCGGCGGACCGTGCCGGAAAAGGCGTCGGGCATGGCGATATCGAGCGGGACCTGCCGCAGGCGGATGCCTTCGCGGTCGAGCCCCGGCACCTTGGCCATCATCGACAGCTGGACGTTTTCTTCGGGCTGGATGCCGATGACCAAACGGTTTGGTTTGGTGCTCGCTCCGCGGCCTTCGAAGATCGAATGCGGGATGCAGCGGAACTGAATCACGATTTCGGTCACGCGTTCGGGCAGGCGTTTGCCGGTGCGCAGGTAGAAGGGCACGCCCTTCCAACGCCAATTGTCGACATGCGCCTTCAATGCGACGAAGGTCTCGGTGTCGCTGGGCTTGCCCAGTTCCTCGTCATAGCCGGGGACCGCGGCCCCATCGACCGCGCCGGCGCGGTACTGACCAGTCACGGTTTCGCCCTTCGCGATCGGCCGCAGCGCGCGCAGGACCTTGACCTTCTCGTCGCGCACGGCGGTGGAATCGAAGCTCGTCGGCGGCTCCATCGCTACCAGCGCGAGCAATTGCAGCATGTGGTTCTGCACCATGTCGCGCAAGGCGCCGCTGTCGTCATAATAGGCGACCCGCGATTCCAGCCCGATCGTTTCGGCGACGGTGATCTGCACGTGGTCGATATAGGTCGCGTTCCAGACCGGCTCGAACAGCAGATTGGCAAAGCGCAGCGCGAGCAGGTTCTGCACCGTCTCCTTGCCGAGGTAGTGATCGATGCGGAAGATGCGGTCTTCGCTGAACGCCTTGGCGACCGCATTGTTGATTTCCTCGCTGCTGGCGAGATCGGTGCCGAGCGGTTTTTCCAACCCGATACGGACATTGCCTTCGGTCAGCCCGGCATGGACGAGCCCGTCGATGGTCGGTTCGAACAGGCTGGGTGCCGTGGACAGAAAGATCGCCAGACCCTTGTCGTAGGTGCCGACTTCCTTGGCGAGCTCGTCATAGCCGTCGAGCGTCGTGGCATCGACGGGTACGTAGCTGAGGCGGTTGAGGAAGGTGGCGACACCGCCGCGGCGGTGGTCGGGGAGATTTTTCTCCAGCGCGGCGCGCGCCCAGTCGCGGTATTCGCGCGTGGTCATTTCCGAGCGGGCGGTGCCGACGATTTTGAGGTCCGGCTCGAGCAGGCCGTCGGCATCCAGCGCGCAGAGCGAGGGCAGCAGCATGCGCTGCGCGAGGTCTCCGGTTGCGCCGAAGAGCAGCAGGCGGTCGGCGTTCACACTCATGCGCGGGGGCAGGCAATCATCGGTTGGTCACTCCTGGTCGATGCGGTTACCAGCGCCAACTCATGCACACCAGCCGCCTGCATTCCTATTCTTTCTTCACGCTGACCAGGCTGGAGCGGAAGTCGTTGGGGCCGAAACTGGTGAGAAAGCTGACATCGGCGGCATCGCGGCCGACGCCGATTTTCACGGTTTCGGCCGGGTCGGCCATGCCTGTCGCATCGACCAGCTGCCAGGTCCCCCCATCGGCGCGGCTTGGATCGGCCAGGAAGACCTCTGCTATTGCATGAAAATCGGGGGGCTGCACGCCGGGGGCAAAACAGGCGACGTAGCGTGCGGGGATCGTGCTGGCGCGCGCGAGCGTCACCAGAACATGCGCATAGTCGCGGCAGATGCCCTTGCGCGAAATGAAGGTTTCCGCGGCCCCGGTTTCGGTGGTCGAACTGCCGGGCGTGTACGTAAAATGTTCGGCGATCCAGTCGCGGATCGCGGCCACCCGCGCACCGCCGGTGGTGCCGGCAAACTGCGCTTCGACAAAGGACTGGAAATCGTCGGCAGGGCAATAGCGGCTGTCGAAGAGGTATTCGACCGCTTCGCCGGGCAGCTCGTGCGGGGCGAGGGCGGCCATATCTTCCAGCGTATCAAGTTGCCGGTTGAGTTCGACGCGTGCGCGATAGTCGACTTCGAAATCGCCCTCGGCACGGATCCAGATCCGTTCGCCGATATGGTCGCGCGCGGGGACGCGGGCACAATGTTCGCTGTCCCCCAGTCGTGTCTCGCTCGACAGGATTGTCTGTTCGGGGATGGCAGCCACCTCGAACTGCAGCAGCACATCGGTGGGTGCGGGCAGGTGGAAGGCGAAGCGGGTTTCGATGGAGATCGGCATATGAAGGGTCAACGCCGCAGCCGCAGGTTCGTTTCGCACCTGCGAAACGAAAAAGGGCCCCGTAAACGGGGCCCTTTGAAACACTTAAGTTATGAAATTCAGCCGTCGAACAGCCATTCCCAGAAATTCCACATGGTCGTACCTCCTGATTGCTCAAGAGTTATATTTCATTAACCATGTCTGTTTGTAAAGTCTAAACCATGTTTGCGATGGCCCTGTCTGACGTAAAGTCTTGATATTCCAAAAGATTGGACAATGAGAGAGGACGAGAAAACGCGAAACCCTGGACCTGCTGGCACCCGACACGCTCGAGCAAGGCGATGTCTTGCGGGTTCTCGAGGCCCTCTGCCACCACGGTGATTCGCGCTTCGCGACCCATTGCCGCGATGCTCGATACGATGGCTCTAGCCTTCGGGTCCTTGGCGATATTGGTAATGAAGAGCCGGTCGATCTTGATCTCGTCGAACGGCAGTTCGTAGAACGCTTCGTAGCTGGCCGCACCGACGCCGAAATCGTCCATTGCAATGCGCACGCCGATCGAACGCAGCTCCTGCAGAATGCTCGAAGCGACATTGTGATCGGAGATGCGCGCCGTTTCCGTAATCTCGAGCGTCAGATACTGGGGATCGAAACGCGTCGCCTGCAACACATTGCGCACCAGTCCAACCACGCGCATGTCGCCCAGTAGGGTGGCCGAGATGTTGACCGACATGGAGATTGTCCGGCCGCGGAAATGCAGGAGTTGACCAGCCGAGCAGGCGCTTTGCAGGACGTAGCGGGTCAAGTGCTCCATCCGCCCGGCCTTTTCGCACTGCTGGATAAAGTGCAGCGGCGAAATGAAGCCACGGGCCGGATCATGCCAGCGCACCAGCGCTTCGACACCGACCATGGATTTCGACGCAAGGTCGATTTTGGGCTGATAGACGCAATAGATTTCGCCCGCTTCCATCGCCTCGTCGATCCGCGCGCGGAGCGAGATGTCCCACAGGAGATCGGTCTCGGACCCCGTTTCGGCGATGGCGATCGGATTATGGGCTTCGGAAGTTTCCTCGGCCGCCGCGACGGCAGCAGCCAGGCGCGCGGGCGGATCGCCCTCGATCGATGCGACCCCGAAGGTAATCCCTACGTCGACCGAGAATCCGCCGACCTGGACCGGGGCGGCAAAGATCGCGCGCAGTCCTTCGAGATGCTCTACGACTGCGTCGGTTTCGTCGCTCGCCACATGCCAGCCGAGGCTATGGCCTTCGCTGTAAACCGCGAGGTTTGGATCGGCGGCGCGCAGCCGGTCGACGAGCTTGAGAACATAGCTGCCCTTGTCGTCCGCCCGTAGCGTTTTCAAAACGCGTTCGTAATTCTGGATCTTGGCGATGACGATGTGACCATTGCCAATCGAATCGCGCACCAGCCGCGCCTCGAGCGCGCGCAGTTTCGGCAGTCCTGTTTCCGGATTGACCATCTCGACCCGCCGCTTCCACCGCATGCGCGAGCGCAGGACGGCGTAAATCGCCAGAAATGCAAGAGCGTAGGAAAGTTCGACGCGGACGCCGATCTTCGCGGTCAAAATAAGGATCGTCGGTGCAACAAGGACGATCCCGCCATAGGCAACCCAGCGATGCTTGCGGCTCGTGCAAAGCAGCAATGCTATGAGGAGAAGCGCGGCAAACAGGGACAGGACCACTGGTCCGCGCAGGATGCCGGTGTGGCCTGCCTTGAGCGTCTCACCAGCATAGATATCGACATAGCTGGCTGCTGCATCGATCTTGCGCGGGATGGGCTGCTGGCTTCCCGGAACCTGGCCCGTGTGCCCCACCACAACCGTTTTCCCGGTTATCTCGATTGGCATCTTCGCGTCTTCGGCACTCGTCGCCAAAGCAGCAATGGGCAGGGTGGGGATGAGATCATGGCGGAACCCATAATCCACCGTGAACCTGGACTTGGGGCTTCCCTCAACGCCAGCGATCGCGGCCCCGAAGGAACGGATACTCGTTCCCTCGATGGTGTAGGCGTAGCGTAGGTTCCATGCAAAACCCAGCCAGTCGCGATCTGTTTGATCGGATACGACCCGGGCTACAGGTCCGGCAATTGTGGGCGATGTGGCGCGGCGAACCTCTTCGACGCCTGTTCCTTCTACGATCCGGTCGACCAGCGTGATCCGCGGTCCGAGATCGGCGATGGCGCGCGATAGTCGGTCGTCGGCGACGGGATCGTTCGATTCCGCAAAGGCTATGTCGAGGAAGACTTTCCCCACACCACGGCGGTCCAGCTCGTCGAGCGCGGCGGCCACTTCGTACCGCCTCTGGGGGATGTTCGGATCGTTCAGCGCGTCGTTCGAAGCTACGAAGACCACGTCGCCGGTCGGGGTGCGATCGGCAACCCGCGATTGGATCATCCACAGGATCTGTTCGGCGGGCTGCAGCAGGAAGACGGCGTACAGGGCCAGGCTCACCAGCCCCGCCCACAGCATGTGGCGCAGGCGCTCGATCAGCCGTCCGCTGAACAGCGAATGGCCAAGGGCGAGGATTGGCCCGGCAAGGTTCGAGATGCGTTGGTCACCCATCGAACGCCCTTATGGCGCTCTTAAGTTTAAGAAAGTTTTGATGGTGCGGGCGCGAATCCCTCGTAACCCAACCGGGCCGCGGGTTGCGAAGGTAAATTCCGGTTTAGGAACTGGGGTGAAGAGAATTCACGCTTGCCGCCGGTCTCGTTGTTGCGCACGTCGAATTAGATGTTGGATAACAACGTGTTATGGCCATAGCTACTGCGTGACTTCACTAGGTTAACGGCCCATTGAGGGCTTACTCGGTTACCACCCCGAACAGATCGTGGGCATCACTGTCCTCAATTGAGACAGTTACGATATCGCCCTGGGCGAGGCCTTGCGGCACGTTCCGCAGGTACACCGCGCCGTCGATTTCGGGGGCATCGGCCTCGCTGCGACCCGTCGCGCCGACATCGCCATCCTCGTCGGGTTCGCCCACTTCGTCGATGATGACCGGGATGTTCCTGCCGACCTTGGCCGCCAGCTTGGCGGCGCTGATCCGCTCGGTGACTTCCATCACGCGGGCGTAGCGTTCTTCCTTGATCTCTTCGGGTACCGGATCGGGCAGGGTGTTGGCCCGCGCGCCTTCGACCGGTTCGAAGCGGAACGCGCCCACGCGGTCGAGCTGGGCCTCTTCGAGCCAGTCGAGCAGATATTTGAAATCGTCCTCGGTCTCGCCGGGGAAGCCGACCACAAAGCTGGAGCGGATCGCGATCTCGGGACAGATCTCGCGCCAGCCCTTCAGCCGTTCGAGCACCTTGGCTTCGTTTGCGGGGCGCCGCATCGCGCGCAGCACCTTGGGGCTCGCGTGCTGGAAGGGAATGTCGAGATAGGGCGTCAGCAGGCCTTCGGCCATCAGCGGGATCACCGCGTCGACATGCGGATAGGGATAGACGTAGTGCAGCCGGACCCAGGGCGGGGTGCCCCCGCCGATATCGAGCTGGCCCAGTTCGCGCGCGAGGTCGGTCATATGCGCGCGGACGGGGTGGCCCTTCCACAGCCGTTCCTCGTGGCGCGTATCGACACCATAGGCGCTGGTGTCCTGGCTGATGACCAGCAGTTCCTTCGTGCCCGCGGCCACCAGCTTTTCGGCTTCGCGCAGCACTGCGTCGATCCGGCGGCTGGCCAGCTTTCCGCGCAGGTCGGGAATGATGCAGAAGGCGCAGGAATGGTTGCAGCCCTCCGAAATCTTCAGATAGCTGTAGTGGCGCGGGGTCAGCTTGACGTCGGGCTGCGGGATCAGGTCGACATAGGGCCCCTGGCTGGGCGGGGCGTGCGTATGCACTGCATCGACGACCTGTTCGTACTGATGCGCGCCGGTCACCGCCAGCACCTGCGGGTGCGCGGCGCGGATCGCGTCGGCTTCTTCGCCCATGCAGCCGGTCACGATGACGCGGCCATTCTCCGCGATCGCCTCGCCGATCGCCTGCAGGCTCTCTTCCTTGGCGGAATCGAGGAAGCCGCAGGTGTTCACGAGCACCACGTCGGCCCCGGCATAATCGGGGCTCATCGCATAGCCGTCGGCACGCAGCCGCGTGAGGATGCGCTCGCTGTCGACCAGTGCCTTGGGACAGCCGAGGGATACCATGCCGACCTTCTTCTGGTCGGGGATTGCGGTGGTGGTCGTGCTCATGATTGCGCGCGCCCCTACACCCGTGCGCCCAATTAGGCTAGCTTCCTGCGCATCGAGAGAGATGGGGAGGATGGGATATGGCCGAAATCAACTGGTTGCCGGTGTTGCTGGGCGCGCTGGCGTTCTTTCTAGTGGGCGCGATCTGGTATGGCGTGCTGTTTTCCAAGGCCTGGAAGAAGGCTGCGGGAATGAGCGACGAGAAAATCCAGAGCGGCAATATGGCGCTGATTTTCGGACTGACGTTTCTCGCCGAGCTCGTGATTTCGCTGACGCTGTGGCACGGGATCGCGCGCAGCGGCGCAAGCGACCGGGCGGTGATGATGATGGCCGTCGGCTTCGGCGCTACGATCATGGTGCCCGCGATCGGGATCAACTATCTCTACCTGCGCAAGACCCTCGCGCATTTCCTGATCGATGCGGGCCATTTCATCGTCGGGATGACGGCGATGGGCGGGGTCTTCCTGCTCTTCCGCTAGCGCTTAGCTATTATCCAGATCGTCGCGGTCATGCCCGTCGCCGCGGGTTTCGCCATTGGGGGTCGGGATGATCTCCACGACGATGTCGCCCGCGAGCAGGCTCTGGCATTCTTCTTCCCAGAAGCCGAGCGCCTGGCCGTTGCGATAGACGCGCAGCCCGCGCCCGCCGGTAGTCAGCTCGCCGATGGTCTTGCCGCATTCCTCTTCTGTGACTTCGCGTTCGACCAGCTGGACCCGGCCTGAAACGCTCGCGAGATCGGCAAGGTAGTCGGCGATATGTTCGCCCTTGGCGCTGCCCGCCAGCAGCAGGCCGGTAAAGCGCACCGGGTTGATGACATTGTTCGCGCCCGCCTGCCGGGCGAGCGATTCGTTGTCGTCGGCGCGGACCACTGCGCTGATCGGCACATGGGGCGCCAGCGCGCGCACGGTGAGCGTGATCAGGATGGTGGTGTCGTCGCGCCCGGCCGAAACCAGCACGTTCTGCGCCTCGGCGATACGCACTGCCTTCAGCGTCTGGTCGCGTGTGGCGTCGGCCGCCATCACATTGCAGCCGAGCGCTTCGGCCTCGTGCAGCCGATCTTCGCTCGGGTCGATCACCACGATGCAGCTGGGATCGGTGCCGCGTTCGATCAGTTCACCCACCGCCTCGGAGCCGGAGATGCCGTAACCGAGCACCACGATATGGTTCGAGAGCTGTTCCTGGATGCGGGCCATGCGCCATTTCTCCCAGCTGCGCTTGATAAGGAAATTGTAGGCGGTGCCCACGAAGATGAAGAACACCGCAAAGCGGATCGGGGTAACGATGACTGCCTCGACCAGCCGCGCACGGTCCGAAATCGGTGCGATGTCGCCGAACCCGGTGGTAGTGATCGAGATCATGGTGAAATAGACGACGTCGAGGAAGCTGACCTCGCCGTCGAGATTGTCGACCAGTCCCTCGCGGTCCCACCAATGGACCAGCACCACGACGAAAATCAGGAACAGCGCCGCGCCAAGCCGGATCCCCAGATCGCCCCAGACGGGCAATTTCACCGCGCGGCGCAGGGGCTGGAAACTGGGCCCTCGATAGGTCCGCACCCGCGTGCTTGCGGCGATCCGGTCGACCTTTTTCTCGCTGCTCATGCGCCGCCTAGGTGCGCGCGGAAAACCGTAGGGTCAATAGCATAGCGTCCGTTCAAGCCTCGTAGCGTGCCGCCAGCGCGCCGAGCGAGGAATGGTGCGTCAGGTCGAGCTGGAGCGGGGTGACCGAGATATAGCCCTCGTCGATCGCTTCGAGGTCGGTGCCGTGGTCGAGCGTGTGTTCGATCGCCTCGAGCCCGAACCAGTAATATTGGAAGCCGCGCGGGTCGCGGCCTTCGACGACCGTGCCGCGCGAATAATCGTGAAAGCCCTGCCGCACCGCGCGAACGCCCTTCACCGCGTCGGGCGCGATCGGGGGGAAGTTCACATTGACCAGCGTGCGCTTGGGCAGCGGCGTGTCGAGCAGCGGGCCGAGCACCCGCGCGCCCCATTCGGTCGCAGCGGCGAAGGCGGAATCGCTGTTACGGGTCTCCTTGGTATAGACCTGGCTCATCGCAATCGAGCGTACGCCCGCCAGCGCACCTTCGATCGCCGCCGAGACGGTGCCCGAATAGGTGATGTCGTCGGCGAGGTTCGCCCCCCGGTTGACGCCTGAAAGGATCACGTCGGGCTGCGCCTCGATCACCTTGCGCAGGCCCATCGTGACCGCATCGGTGGGCGTGCCGGTCACCGAAAAGCGGCGTTCGCCATGCTTGCGCAGCCGCACGGGGCGGGTGAGGGTGAGCGCATGGCCCATGCCCGACTGTTCCTCGTCGGGCGCGCAGATCCAGATATCGTCGGAGAATTGCCGTGCGATTTTCTCGAGTACCGCGAGGCCCGGGGCGTGGATACCGTCGTCATTGGTCAGAAGGATACGCATCAGGCTGCAGGCTCCAGTTTGGTGACGCCGCCCATATAGGGGGCCAGCGCTTCGGGCACGGCGACGCTGCCATCGGCTTGCTGGTAGTTTTCCATCACCGCGACCAGCGTCCGGCCGACCGCGAGGCCCGAACCGTTGAGCGTATGGACGAAAGCGGTCTTCTTCTCGCCTTCGGGGCGATAGCGCGCATTCATCCGGCGGGCCTGGAAATCGCCCGTGTTCGAGCAGGAGGAAATCTCGCGAAAGGCACCCTGGCCGGGCAGCCAGACTTCGAGGTCGTAGGTCTTGCGCGCGCCGAAGCCCATGTCGCCCGTGCACAGCAGCATTCGGCGATAGGGCAGCTCCAGCGCTTCGAGGATGCCCTCGGCGCATTTGGTCATGCGTTCATGCTCCGCCTCGCTGTCCTCCGGACGGCAGATGCTGACCATCTCGACCTTCTCGAACTGGTGCTGGCGAATAAAGCCGCGCGTGTCGCGGCCCGCCGATCCCGCTTCGGAGCGGAAGCACAGCGTATGCGCGGTCAGGCGGATCGGCTGCGTGAGACCGGTAAGGATGTCGCCTGCGACCGAATAGGTCAGCGGGACTTCGGAGGTCGGGACAAGCCAGCGATCATCAGTGGTACGGAAACTGTCCTCGGCGAACTTGGGCAGCTTGTCGGTGCCATACATCGCCTCGTCACCCACCAGCACCGGCGGGTTGCATTCGGTATAGCCGTTCTCGCGCGTCTGCTTGTCGAGCATGAACTGCGCCAGCGCGCGGTGGAGCCGCGCCATGTCGCCGCGCAGGAAGGTGAAGCGCGCGCCCGCCAGCTTGGTGCCGGTCTCGAAATCCATTCCCAGTGCGGGGCCGATATCGGCGTGTTCGCGGGGTTCGAAATCGAAGCTGCGCTTCTCGCCCCATTGCGCCATTTCGACATTGTCGCCCTCGTCCGCGCCGTCTGGCACGTCGGCCGCGGGGAGGTTGGGCAAAATGGCCAGCAGATGGTCGAGTTCTGCCGCCGCAGCGCGTTCGGCCTCTTCCCATTCGGGCATTGTCGCCTTGATCTCGACGACTTCGGCCTTGAGCGCTTCGGCCTTGTCCTTATCGCCCTGGCCCATCGCCTGGCCGATTGCTTTCGACGCCTCGTTGCGGCGGCTCTGCGCCTGCTGGACCTTGGTCGTCGCCTCGCGCTTCTGCGCATCGAGCGCGATGATGCGGTCGGCCACCGGTTCGGCCCCGCGGCGAGCGAGGGCGGCGTCGAATTCCTGCGGATTGCTGCGAATGTAAGCGATGTCGTGCATGGCCCGGCCTATGCCGTTTCGCTTGCCGCTTGGCCAGCCACTTCCAGCGGGGCGACCTTGTCCTTTTGCGGGCACCGCATTAGGCCCCGGACGTTCAGGGGGACATCGAAGAGCTTGAAAGGGCTGCCAGCTTGAACGACCAGCCGATCCAGCCGCCGCGCCGCACGCGCTTTATCGATATTGCGGACGGGGTGATCCGGGGCGGACGCAAGCTCGGGCTGATGGGCCCGGCGCGGCTGGAAAAGGACTTCCTTATGGAAGAGGCCGTACAGGCCACCGGGCTCGACGATTTCGGCGATCGCTGGTTCGAACGCCCCCTGGAAGTCTTGCTCGACAGCGTGAAACGCGAAGCCCAGCTCAACGCGGCGGGCGAATTTTCCGCCATGAAGATGTTTCACCACGTGCTGCGCGACCGGCTCTACACGCAGATGTGGTTCAAGCGGCACCCGGAAATCCTCGCCCGGCCGCTCAAGAACCCGGTGGTTATCGTCGGCCCGATGCGATCGGGCACCACGCGGCTTCACCGCCTGCTCGCAGCCGACCAGCGCTTTGCCCATCTGCGCAGTTTCGAAACGATCAGCCCGGTGCCGCGGCCCGAGTTCGAGCAGGTGCTCGCCGGCGAGGCGGAGGACTTCCGGCCCAAGCTGGCCGCGCGCATCCTCAAGGTCGCGCGGCTCGCCAACCCGCGCACGCTGTCGATCCATCCGACCGGCGCCTACGAACCCGAGGAGGAACTCGGCCTCGTTGCCGCGTCGATGTACGGCATGAAGTGGGAAGCGCAGTGGAACGTGCCTTCCTTTGCCGAATGGTGCCACGAGGAGAGCGCCATTCCCGCTTACCGGCACATGGCCAACCTGCTGCGCTTGATCGGCTGGTCGCAGCAGGAAAGCTCGCTGCGCCCGTGGATCCTCAAGACCCCGCAGCACATGCTCGACCTGCCCGCGCTGCTCGAAGTCTTCCCCGACGCGCGGCTGATCTTCACCCACCGCGATCCCAAACAGGTGGTCGGCAGCGCTGCCTCGCTCGCGTGGAACCAGACCATCATCTATTCGGATCACAACGATCCCGCGCAGACCGGCCGCGACTGGCTGGGCAAGACCGCGACCATGATCGCCCGAATGCGCGCCGCGCGCGACGCGATTCCGCGCGAACGGATGATCGATGTCCAGTACGAGGACATGGAAACCGACTGGCGCGGCACGATGGAGCGCGTCTACCGCTTCCTCGATCTCGAGATGGAACCCGCAGTCGCGGGGATGGAAGACTATCTCGACCGTTCGGCCCGGCTCAAGCGGCACCCGCATCGCTACAGCCTCGGGGAATTCGGACTGGGCGAGGGCGAGGTGGATGCACTGTTTGCGGATTATACCGAGACCTACGGCATTCCGGTGGAGGCAGGGACCCCCGCGACTGTCAGCCGCCGCATAGCCCAATAGGAAAAGGGCGGAGCCGGAGCCCCGCCCTTACCTGAGCGAGCCGTGATGACTCAGAACTTGAACTGACCGGTCACGAAGACCCGCCGCGGATCGCCGTAGAAGCCCGTGAGATTGCCTTCGAGACCGAGCACGGAGCCGGTCACGAAGTCGTACCCGGCCACGATATAGCGCTTGTCGAAGAGATTCTTGCCGTGAACGCCGACCGACCAGCGGTCGCTGTCGTCGGTGTAGACGATGCTGGCATCGACTAGCGCAAAGCCGTCCTGGTCGAGCGGCCCCGGCAATTCGAACTGGCTGGAGTCCGAACGGAGCGAAACCGACCCGAGGAAATCGACGATCCCGCTGGCGACGGGAAGCCCCAGATCGAAGCCGGCATTGGCAGTGATGTCGGGCGTGTTCTGGAACACGCGCTGGTCGGCCACATCGTTGCCGAAGGCGTCGATGAAGGTGTTGAAGTTGGCATCGAGTATGCCCAGCGCCCAGTTGAAGGTGAAGCGGCTGCCGGGGCCGGCAAAATCCTTGCCGACGATCGCGCGGCCCTCGAACTCGAACCCGTTGACGTCTGCGTCGCCGGCATTCGAGGTGATCCCGACGAAACTTTCGCTTACGCCGTCGCCGTCGCTGTCGAAGCCCACCGAGCCGGGGATCTGGACATCGGTGTAATCGCCCTTGAAGGCGGCCATGCTGATGAAGAGGCGGTCATCCAGCAGCGAGGCCTTCCAACCGATTTCATAGCTGTCGACCTTCTCCGGTTCGAAGCTCAGGAATTCGTACTGATCGTCGAAATCGATATCGCCGTCACCATCGAGGTCGGGCGCGGCGCTGGTCTGGCCGCGCGGGTCGAAGCCGCCACCCTTGAAGCCCTTCGAATAGGTTATGTAGAATGTATGGTTGGCGTTCGGCTTGAACGCCAGCGAGGCCCGCGGCGTGAATTCCTTGAAGGTAGCGCTGCCGAGAAAATCGCTGGTGACGGCGATCGGAATTGCATCGGACGGCGGGAACAGGTCCGAATAGCCGCCGATGAAGGTGGTTCGCAGGATGCGGCTGGTGCGTTTGTCCCAGGTGTAGCGACCACCAAGCGAAAGGCTCAACTGGTCGGTGATGTCATAGGTGAAGTCGCCGAAGATCGAGTAGGTCTCGGTATCGACATCGCCCAGCGTCTGCGCATTGAGGCCCGGCAGACCGACCGCGGGCAAGGCCCCGGTCGTAAACAGCGCAACATCGAAAGCGGTATAGGCGTTGGCGTCGAGGTAATAGGCGCCCAGGACCCCCGACAGGCGGTCACCTTCATAGAGCAGTTGGAGTTCCTGGCTGAACTGCTTGTTGCGGTAGATCGCGGGCACGTCGAGATCGGCATCGGGCAGGCTGTCGAAGTCGATCGGTGTGGTCGAATTATCCTTGCGATAGCCGGTGATCGATTTGAGCGTGACCGTGTCGCTGGCCTCATATGCGATTGTTAGCCCGCCGCCATAGGCTTCGACCTCCTGGTCGACCACATCGAGACCCGCGCGCGTGTCATAGACACTGTCGAGCACCGGCGCGCCGGTGAAGGCGCCGGGCAGGAGGCGGTGACCCTGGCGGGGGTCGGAATTGTCCTTCACATAATCGCCCGACAGGCGAATGAAGAGCGGGCCATTGTCGAATTCGATGGTCCCGCGCGCGGCCCATACGTCCTTGTTGTAATTCTCGACGCCGTCCTGGACGAGGTTGTCGCCAAAGCCGCCGCGTGACAGCCGTGCACCGCTGACGCCCAGTTTCAGGCTGTCGGATACCGGGGTCGAAGCGGTCAGGATCAGATCGGCCTGATTATACGAGCCGTAGCTTCCACGGACCTTGACCTCCGTCTCGTCGGGCAGCCGCGCGGTGACATATTTGATCGCACCGCCGATGGTGTTGCGGCCGTAAAGCGTGCCCTGCGGGCCGCGCAGGATTTCAACCCGCTCGACATCATAGACATCCAGCACTGCACCCTGCGGACGGTTGAGATAGATGTCGTCGACGTAAAGGCCGACGCCCGCTTCGAAGCCGGCCACCGGATCCTGCTGTCCCACCCCCCGGATGAAAGCGGTGAGAGTGGTGTTGGTGCCGCGGCTGACCTCGAGCGTGAGATTGGGCACTTCCTGCGCGATTTCGGTGATTTCGAGCGTGCCGGTGCGGGTCAGCTCTTCACCCGACAGCGCGGTGATCGAGAGCGGGACATCCTGGATGCGCTCCTCGCGCCGGCGCGCGGTGACGATGATGACATTGTCGTCGGCAGCGGGTGCGGCCTCGGCGATTTCATCACTGGCGGATTGGGCCTGTGCAGGGGCTGCGGCAAGCGCGGCGGTCGCTGCACCGCAAAGCAGGCTGGCGGTTAGAATCTGTGTCGGACGCATTTCGGTATCTCCCTCCCGATTATCTTGTTGGAGGTACAATACTGAAACCTGAACCACCTTTCAAGTTTGTTGTTGCGCAGGGGGTGCGATTTGATAGGCTGGCCGCGCATTCGAAGGGATCGACATTGGCCGCAACGCACCGCCCGAGCGACAAGACGCCGCGCACCGAGCGTGGGCGCAAGACGCTGCGCAAACTGCTCGACGCAGCCGCGACCGAATTTGCCGACAAGGGGTTTCACGAAGCCTCGATCAGCGGGATCACCCGCAGCGCGGGCGTCGCGCTGGGCACGTTCTATACCTATTTCGACAGTAAGGATGCGGTCTTCCGCGCACTCGTTTCCGATATGAGCGCGGGCGTCGGCAAGGCGGCGCGCGAGGCGCTCGACCCGTCGATGGGCGCACTCGAGATCGAACGCGCCGCGCTGCGCGCCTTTCTCGAATTCGCGGCCGACCACAAGGAAATCTACCGCATCATCGACGAGGCCGAATTCGTCGATCCGGACAGCTATCGCACGCATTACGAGACCATCGGCGCTCGTATCGAGGATCGTCTCCGCCATGGAGGCGAGAGCGGCGAATTCGTCCCGGGGCTGGGCACGCCGGAAGCGTGGGCGCTGATGGGGATGAACGTGTTCCTCGGCCTGCGCTATGTCATCTGGGGTCGCGAGGGCGATCCCGATTTCGCGGAAATCGCGCGCCGTGCCAATATCTTGCTGACGCAGGGGATCGGACGCTAGGCTCGCCTCTCTGGAACCACCGGGCGGCGGGGCCGTTGGTTTTCCAAAGGAGAAATCGACATGATCGGCAAGGTAATCGGAGCATTCGTCGGCGACAGGCTCGCCAAGCAAACCGGCAGTATCGGGGGCGCCAGCGGTGCCGCGCTCGGCGTGGTGGCCACCAGCGTCCTGCGCCGGATGAGCCTGCCTGCAATGGTTGCGCTCGGCGTTGGCGGCTACGTCGTCAAGAAGGTCATCGACAAGAAGCAGGCGGGCGACGACACCACCACCCCGCCGCACACTTCGACGGCGCCCGCGGGCACGGACAAGGCCAAGGCTGCCTGACACCGTCTCGTCCGTTTTGGACTAGCGAAGGGCCGCCCCGATGGGCGGCCCTTCTGCGTTTCGGGGACAAGACGTTTGCATCTTGCGCCGCGCTTTCTATGCTTCCCCCACACGGTCCCCCCGAAACATACGACCCCTTCGCACCCGCCAGGCTGTGCAAGGGCAGGAGATAGCATGACAGCCGAGACCGATTATCCAGTCGAGCCTCCGCTGATAGATTTACCGATCAAGACCGCCTCCCGCGGATTTTACGATGGCTTCAGCCGTGAAGTGACGATCCCCTCGAAGATAATCGTCTCGCTGCTGATCATGTGGGCGATCTTCTTTCCGGTGAGCGCGAGCGAAACGCTCACCGCTGCCAATTCGAGCATCATCGCCACGTTCTCCGGCTGGTACGTCTATCTTGTGGCGTTCCTGATGCTGGTGTGTTTCGTGCTCGCGATCGTCCCGCAGTCGGGCAGCCTGCGCATCGGCAATCCCGGGGAGAAACCCGAGTTCGGGCGCTTCTCGTGGTTCGCCATGCTGTTCGGCGCGGGCATCGGGATCGGCATGCTGACCTATTCGACCGGCGAGCCGATGGCGCATTTCGCGAACAATCCCGACATTATCCGCGGTACCATCGAGGCGCAGACCGCCGAAGCGATCCGTCCCGCCTATGTCTATACCTTCCTCCATTGGGGGTTCGCCGCCTGGGGCACCTATGCGCTGGTCGGGCTGGCGATTGGCTATGTCGCCTATCGCCGCGACCTGCCGCTGACCATCCGCTCGGCGCTCGCACCGCTGTTCGGCCTGCGTCTCTCGGGCGGGTGGGGACATGTGGTCGATATCGTCGCGGTCGTTGCGACGATCCTCGGCGTGGCGGTGACAATGGGCCTTGGCGTGGAGCAGTTCGTCGCCGGACTCGCCCGCCTGGGACTGGGCGACTGGTTGCTCGATCCCGACGGGTCGTCCTCCGCCCTCGCGGTGATCGTCGCGCTTTTCGTGCTGGTCGGGGCCTCCACGCTGAGCGCGCTCTCCGGCGTGGGCCGGGGGATCAAATGGCTTTCCAATCTCAACATGGGTCTGTCTTTCGCGCTGCTGGCGCTCTTCCTCGGGGCCGGGTCGGGCCTCTACGGCCTGAAACTGCTGGGTGTGGGCACGTGGGATTACATCCGCACGCTCGTTCCGAATTCGCTGACCCTGTTCCGGGGCGGCGGCGAATTCGGCGATGCACTGGTGCAATGGCAGCTCGACTGGTCGGTGTTCTACTGGGCGTGGTGGATCGCATTCGCGCCGTTCGTGGGCATGTTCATCGCGCGCATCTCGCGCGGACGGACGATCCGCGAATATGTTCTCGGCGTAATCCTCGTGCCCTCGCTGATGTGCTTCGCGTGGATGACCATCGTCGGCGGGACCGCGATCGATCTCGAACTGAGCGGCGCGGCGCAGGGCAGCATTCTCGACGCGGGGATCTCGGACCAATTGTTCGCCACGCTGGCGGTGCTTCTCGACCCCGCGGTGGCCTCGGTCGTGTCGGGCCTCGTGGTGCTCCTGCTGATGACCTATCTCATCACCTCCGCCGACAGCGCCATCCTGATCGTCAACACGATCAACGGGGCGGGGGAAAGCGAAGGCGAGCGGCGTCATCACATCCTGTTCTGGGGTGCGGCACTGGCCTTCGTGGTCGGCAGCATGCTGATCCTCGGCGGGATCGATGCGATCCGTATCACCATGATCATCGGCGCTCTGCCGTTCAGCTTCGTGGTGGCGATCATGGGCGTCGCGATCCTCAAGGCGGTGGCCTACGACCTGCGGCGCAAACATCACGGGGTGCCCACTACTGCGCAGGCCTGCAACGAAATCGCTGCCGGCAAGTAACCGTTTTCCTAGAGTTTTGGGCAATTGGTGGCGGATCGAAATGGATATCCGCGGCCACTTGGCGGGTATTTGCGCATCCTATAAGTAAAGCTCAGGCGCAATTTCAAATTATAAGTCTCCAAAATGAATATTTGGGATTTTTATGACAGAGTGAAAAAGTAATCTGTCTGGCGGAATTAAATGTTGTTTCGATGTCACAGGCGTGACCATAATCCCCCGCCTATCCGGTGTCTCCGGTGGTCGCGTTCGATTTAGCTTGTTACTGCTTTCGAGGGCGAAGAGTTCAATCTGAATTCGCGCCCTGTTTTTTCCGGTTGGACCGGGGTCTGTCCGCGAGGCAATTGAGACATAATCGAGAGCGAGGGCTTCCCGAAATGAAATATCTTGTAAGCGGTGCGTCGTTGGGCGCGCTGGCTATTGCATCCGCCGCACCTGTTGCGGCGCAAGACACCGCACCTGCCACGCAGGAACGCCAGGGCGGCGTCAACGTCATCATCGTCACCGCGCAGAAGCGCAGCGAAGATTTGCAGGACGTGCCCGTCTCGGTTTCCGCGATCGGCGAAGAAGGGCTCGAAGAGCTCGCCATCGACACCTTCGAGGATTATCTCGAGCAGCTGCCGACCGTCACTGCGGGCGGTAGCGGCCCGGGCCAGAGCACGATCTATATTCGCGGCCTCGCCTCGACCACGCCCAACCTCACCACCGCGGGCGTCGCGGGTCTCGCGCCCAACGTCGCCATGTATCTCGACGAGCAGCCGCTCGCGCAGCCGGGTCGTAACCTCGATGTCTATGCCGCCGATCTGGCGCGCATCGAAGTGCTTTCGGGCCCGCAGGGCACGCTGTTCGGTGCCAGCTCGCAGGCCGGCGTCGTTCGCCTGATTACCAACAAGCCCGATCTTGGCGGCTTCGATGCCGGGTTCAACACCGGCGTGTCCTTCACCAAGGGCGGCGAGTCGAGCTACAAGGTCGATGCGATGGTCAATGTGCCCGTCACCGACACCTTCGCGCTGCGTGGTGTGGTCTATCTCGACGACCAGGGCGGTTACATCGACAATGTTGCCGGCACCCGCAACGCTAGCGAAAGCGCGCGCTTCCGTCCCGCCGGAACGGTGCGTTCGAACGGCGTGCCGGTCAGCGCGCTGCGCGGCGGCTTCCAGGCCGACGCCGATCTGTCGAACGTGAACTTCATCGATGCCGACAACGCCGGCATGGTCGAAGACGATTTCAACGACACGCAATACGCCGGCTTCCGTGCAACCGCGCTGTGGGAAATCACCCCCGACTGGACCGTGACCGTCGCGCATTCGCGCCAGAGCGTCGAAAGCGACGGCGTGTTCTTCGCCGATCCCGAACTCGGCGGTCTCGATGACCTCGAAATCCAGCGTTACGAGGAAGACCGCCTCGAAGACGATTTCTCGAACACCAGCTGGACGGTCGAGGGCCGCCTGGCGATGCTCGATGTCGTCTATACCGGTGCCTATACCGACCGCGAAACCGAACAGCGCGTCGACTATTCCGACTATCTCTTCGTCGGCCAATACCTGCCGTATTACATCTGTGACGGCAGCGTCAGCTATCCCGGCGCGGCCGATCCGAGCGGCACCTGCCAGGCGCCCAATCTCTATGTGACCTCGGCCAGCAAGACGACCGTGTTCACGCAGGAACTGCGTTTCAGCACGCCGGCGGAAAACCGTTGGCGCGTGACCGCCGGCGGGTTCTATTCGGACCTCGAGCTGAAGGAACGCAATGACTTCGCCTATCCGGGCAATGTCCTTGCGCAGCCCTTCGGCCCGTTTGCCCCGAACTTCCCGCAGGAAGGGTTCACCACCGATCCCGGCCCGTTCCCCGCCGAAACGATCTTCCGCAACGACATCCGCCGGACGGACGAGCAGTGGGGCATCTTCGGTGAAGCCAGCTTCGACATCGTACCCGACCTGCTCACCGTCACGCTGGGCGCGCGCTATTACGACATCGAAGTCGATTTCGAAGGCAGCGCCAATGGCAGCTTCTGCAACAGCGGCGCTGCAAGCGATGCCAACGCCTTCGGCACCGATCTGAACGATCTCTACGATGGCGACGGCGAATACACTTTCATCGGCTCGTGCGATGCCTCGCTGCGGCAGACCTTCGACCTCGATGACAGTCTTGCCGACATCCAGGCCGCGGGCCTTTCGGCAACGCAGGCGCAGCAGGTGTTCAACGCCGTCCGCGCGCCCGACACGGCCAAGACCGACGGGTTCATCTACAAGGCGACGGCGACGGTCACCCCGACCGAAGACCTGCTGTTCTACCTGACCTATTCGGAAGGGTTCCGTCCCGGCCTGCTCAACCGGCCCGGCGGCGCGACCAATGGCGCGGGCTTCACTGTGCCGTTCGAGCTCGAGACCGACGAGGTCAAGAACTACGAACTGGGCTGGAAGCTCGATCTTGCCGATGGCCAGTTCCGCTTCAACGGTAGCGCCTTCTATGTCGACATCAGCCGTCTGCAGACGACAATCTTCGATCCCTCGATCACCAATCTGTTCTTCTCGGCCAATGCCGCGGATGCGCGGATCAAGGGCGTCGAGGCCGACTTCACCTTCGCGCCCTATTCGGCGCCGGGGCTGACGGTCGCGGGTGCCTTCTCGGTGCTCGATACCGAGATCACCGAAGTGCTGATCCCGACGTCCGACGTAGTCGAGGGTTCGGACCTCGCATTCGCGCCGTCGTTCCAGGGCAATCTGCGCGTCCGTTACGAATGGGACCTGTCCGCGACGCTGGGCGCCTATGTCCAGCCGCAGGTCAGCTATTCGGCGTCGAAGTTCACCGATGTGATCGAGATCAACAAGCTCGAGCTCGACAGCTACACCGTGGTCGATTTCGCCGCCGGCATCACCTCGGACAATTGGAAGTTCGAGCTGTTCGGCGACAATCTGTTCGACGAACGCGCGCAGATTTCCGGCAATTACGTCAACGATCGCGCACGGATCAGCACCAACCGTCCGCTGACGGTCGGTATCAGGGTCGGCTACGACTACTGATCCCTGCCTTTGGAAAACGGGGCGGCGGGGGCGAACACGGGTTCGCCTCCGCCGTTTCTCTTTGTAAGGGTCGCAGGCAATGACGACACGCGACGGCAGGCTGGCGCGCGCGCAAAAGGCGCTGCAGGCGGGCGATTTCGCCGAAGGATCGGCGCTGGTCGAGCCTGTGCTGGCGAATGATCCGGCGGATGGCGAAGCGCTTTACCTGGCCGCGGTCGCGGCGCGTTATCTCGAACATTTCGACGAGGCCGACCGGCACCTTGCGGCGCTCCATGCCGCCATGCCCGAATACGGCCGCGCATGGCAGGAAGCCGGGCACCTTGCGCGCGCGACGGGCGATATCCCCGCCGCCATCGCGGCATTCGGCCGCGCCACACGGTTCAATCCCGCGCTCGATGCAAGCTGGCGCGCGCTGGCCGAGCTCGAACAGGGACGCGGGCGCCCCGCCGAAGCACAGGCGGCCCGCGCGCAGGCCGAACGTATCGCCGCGCTCCCGCGCGAACTGGTCGCGGTCACGCACCATCTCCACGAAGGCCGACTGCTGCGGGCGGAGGAAATCTGCCGCCATTTCCTGCGCGCCAATCCGCGGAATGTCGAAGGCATGCGGCTGCTGGCGCAGATCGGCATCAAGCTGGGCATTCTCGACGATGCGGAGTTCCTGCTCGACAGCGCGCAGGCGTTCGAACCCGACAACATCCAGATCCGGCTCGACTATATCGATGCGCTGCGGCGGCGGCAGAAATTCGCGCAGGCGCGCGAACAGGCCGAAGCGCTCCATGCGCGCGATCCCGATAATCCGCTGTTCCAGTCGCATTTGGCGATCGAGAGCATGCAGACCGGCGATTACGAACGCGCCTTCGAGCTGTTCGATGCCGTGCTTGCCACGCTGCCGCGCGATCCCGCGACGCTGACCAGCAAGGGCCATGCGCTCAAGACCACCGGCGCGCAGGAGGATGCGGTCGCCAGCTACCACGCGGCGCTCGCGGCCAAACCCGACCATGGCGATGCCTGGTATGCGCTCGCCAATCTCAAGACCTATCGCTTCACCGACGACGAGATCGAACGGATGCGCGAGCAGGCGGCGCGCCCCGATCTCGCCTTCATGGACCGGGTCCACCTGTCCTTCGCGCTGGGCAAGGCGCTGGAGGACCGCGGCGATTACGCGGACAGCTTCGTGCATTACGAGCGCGGCAACACGCTCAAGCGCGCGCAGACCCGCTACAGCGCCGACGCGATGAGCGCCGAACTGGCCCGGCAGCGCGACATCTGCACGCCCGAGCTGTTCGCCAGACATCACGGCGCGGGCGATCCGGCACCCGATCCGATCTTCATTCTCGGCCTGCCGCGCGCAGGCTCGACGCTGCTCGAGCAGGTGCTCGCCAGCCACAGCCAGATCGACGGGACGCTGGAACTGCCCAATATCCTCGCGCTGGCCCACCGCCTGCGCGGGCGCAGGGCAGGCCAGTCGCGCTATCCCGAAGTGCTGCACGACCTGACCGCCGAACAGCTTTCCGCCTTCGGCGCAAAATTCATCGAGGATACCCGCGTGCACCGGCAGGGTGCGCCATTTTTCATCGACAAAATGCCCAACAACTTCCGCCACATCGGCCTGATCCACCTGATCCTGCCCAATGCGAAGATCATCGACGCGCGCCGCGCACCGATGGATTGCTGTTTCTCGGGCTTCAAGCAGCTGTTCGCCGAGGGGCAGGAGTTCACCTACGGCCTGCCCGAGATCGGCCGTTACTATGCCGATTATGTCGCGCTGATGGACCATTGGGACGCGGTGCTGCCAGGCAAGATCCTGCGCGTGCAGCACGAAGACGTGCTCGACGATCTCGAAGGCCAGACGCGCCGCATGCTCGACTATCTCGGCCTGCCGTTCGAGGACCAATGCCTCGCCTTCCACACCACCCGCCGCGCGGTGCGCACCGCGAGCAGCGAGCAGGTCCGCCAGCCGATCAACCGCAGCGGACAGGATGCGTGGAAACCCTACGCACCATGGCTCGCCCCGCTGCGCGAGGCGCTGGGCGAGCACGGCTGAGGCCCGCACGCGGCCCGGATTGAGCCAGACGCGCGGGCCTTGCACTGAGCGGTCGAGCCCGGAAAGCGGAGCGCGATCGCAACGGCAATTACACCTGGTTCAATCCGCCATCGACGAAGAGCTCGCTACCATTGATATACGAGGCTTCGTCCGAAGCGAGGAACAGCACTGCGCTGGCGGTTTCCTCGGGGCGGCCGATCCGCCCGGACGGGACGCTTGCGACAAAGGCTTCCTTCGCCGCCTTGGAGGAAGCACCGCCGCCGAACAGCTCGTCGAGGCCCGCGGTCTCGGTCAGTCCGGGGCTGAGTGCATTCACCCTTATGCCGCGATCCTTGAGGTCGAGGATCCAGCTGCGTGCGAAATTGCGAACCGCAGCCTTGCTGGCCGAATAGACGCTGAATGCGGGCGTGCCGGCGGTCCCCGTGGTGGAAGAGGTGAGAATTATCGAGGCCCCGTCGCGCAGCACCGGCAGCGCCTTCTGCACGGTGAAGAGAACGCCTTTCACATTGGTATCGAAGATCGTTTCGAAATGCTCTTCGGTGATCGCGCCGAGCGGGGCGAAACCGCCGCCTCCGGCATTGGCGAAAAGTACGTCGATCTGCGCGTGGCGCTGCTGGACCGTGTCATACAGCCGGTCGAGATCCGCGAGGCTGGAGGTGTCGCCCTGGATGCCGATAACGTCGCCCTCGATCTGCTCCAGTGCCTTGTCGAGCGCCTCCTGCCGGCGACCGGTGATATAAACCGATGCTCCCTCGCGGGCGAATGCCTGAGCGGTTGCGAGACCGATCCCGCTTGTTCCACCGGTTATCACGACAACCTTCTGTGCGAATCTGCTCATTGTCTTGCTCCTTTGCCGGCAGCGAAACCATCCCGCTGCGTGGGGAGTAGATGAACTTGGAACGATGGGGCTTGTAGGGGGTGATATTTGAAACTAACGTTCCATAATTAGAACGATGAAAAGAGATCTCAACGATTTCGCCTATTTCGCCGAGGTTGTTCGGCATGGCGGCTTCGCACCGGCAGGGCGCGCGCTTCGCGAACCCAAATCCAAGCTCAGTCGCAGGATCGCGCGGCTCGAGGAGCGGCTTGGCCTCCGCCTGATTGAGCGTACCAGCCGGCGGTTCCGCGTGACCGACATCGGTCGGACGTTCTACGAACGCTGTCGTGCGATCCAGGGGGAAGCCGAGCAGGCCGAAGCGCTGGTGGCGCAAGCGCAAGCCGAGCCGCACGGACGCATCCGCTTCAGTTGTCCCACCGGATTGGTCGAGGTCGTCGCCGGATCGGTGCACCATTTCCTGCGCGCCTATCCGCGTGTCGAGCTGCAAATGATCGCCGCCGACCGCCCCGTCGATCTGATCGAGGAACGGATCGACCTCGCCCTGCGGGTGCGCGCATCGCTGACCACCGATGCCGAACTCACCATGCGCACCCTGGGACGCTCGCGCAGGATATTGGTCGCCGCTCCGGGCTGCGCGACTGACCTCCGGAAGATTGAGGATCTGGCGGGCCATTCCACGCTTGCGACCAGCGACGCCGGCGACAGCGTCGAATGGGCACTCGAATGCGATGACGGCCGGAGCTATCTCAGCCGGCACCGGCCGCGCTTCGGTTGCGAAGACATGGCCGCGGTGCGCGACGCGGCGATCGCGGGTCTCGGGATCGCGCTGTTGCCTTGGCACGTTTGCGCGCGAGCGCTCGACACCGGTCGTCTCGTCCCGGTTATGCCCGGCTGGCAGGGCCAGACGGGGATTGTCCATCTGGTGTTCACGACCCGGCGGGGGCTTCCGCCAGCGGTCCGCGCGCTGATCGACCGGTTGGCCGCCGATTTTCGCACGGAAACGCTCTAAAAGGGCTGGGGTCGAAAGCGTGAAGGAATGGTGGGCGCGGCAAGGATTGAACTTGCGACCCCACCCGTGTGAAGGGTGTGCTCTACCACTGAGCTACGCGCCCGCCCGATTGTGCGCGCGGGCGGGGCCGCGGCAGGGCAGGGGCGCGCCTTTACTGTGCGAATCGGCGCATGGCAAGCACCCTAGCCGAACAGCAGCGCAGCGATCCGCGCGAGCCAGCCGTCGGGCGCCCCGGCCTGCGACTGCCCGGCCTGCGGCGACGGGCAGGCGAGACAATAGGCCTGCGCGCCCTTGGCACCGAGCAGACGGTCGGCATCGGCGGCGACCTGCATCACCACGTTCGCCTGTCCGCGCGCCATGCGGGCAAAGACATCGCCGCCCGATCCGGTTTCCTCGCCATCGCCGATCAGCCATTGCCGCAGCAGCGTGTCATAGGTCGAGGGGTTGGTGCCGAGGTAGACGACATGCCAGTCGCTCCCGAGGTCGGCCTGCGCGGCGGTCCACGCCAGCGCCTCTTCCATGCCGCCATATTCGTCGACCAGCCGCAACTGGCGCGCGGTACCCCCGTCCCAGACGCGGCCCTGGCCGACCGCATCCGCCTGGTCGCGCGTCATGCCGCGCGCTTCGCCGACACGGTCGAGGAAATCCTCATATCCGTTTTCGATGAAGGCCTGCAGGATCGCATCGGTTTCGGGCGTGAAGCCGCCGATCAGATCGGGTTGACCCGACAGCGGCGTGGTGCGCACGCCGTCGCTGGTCACGCCGGCTGCGGCTGCGGTTTCCTCGAACGTGGGAATGACCGCGAAGATGCCGATCGATCCGGTGATCGTTTCGGGCTCGGCAAAAATGCGGTCGGCGGGGGTGGAAACCCAATAGCCGCCGCTCGCTGCGACATTGGCCATCGACACTGCGATCGGGATGTCCTGCGCCTTGTGGCGCAGCACCGCCTCGCGGATCAATTCGCTGGCGAGCACCGATCCGCCGGGGGAATCGACGCGGACGACAAGTCCGGCCAGCTCGTCCTCGAGCGCTTCGTCGAGCAGCGCCGCGATGCGGTCGCCGCCCGCCACGCCGGGTCCGGCCTCGCCATCGACGATCTCGCCCGCCACGGTGATCACGCCGATCGGGCGGCCGGGGGTCGGCAGCGGATTGTCCTCGAGCCACACCGCGAGCCTGGTGTGCGGATAGGCGTTTGCGCCGTCGCCCCATTCGTCTTCGCCGACCAGCTCCACGACGCGTTGCTCGAAGTCGGCGCGGCTGCCGATCTGGTCGACCAGGCCAGCCTGCAGCGCGGCCGTGGCGAGGTCGCCCTGCGCGGCTTCGATCCAGGCGACCGGCTGCGTGGTGATGCGTTCGATATCCGCCGCCGGCCGTGCCTTCTTGAGATTGGCGCGATATTCCTCCCACAATGTCTCGTAGAGCGCGCGGGCGTTTTCGCGCGCCGGGTCCGACATGTCGGCGCGGCTGTAGGGTTCGACCGCGCTCTTGTAGTCGCCAACCTTGTAGACCCGCGCATTGACCTTCAGCCGGTCGAGCAGACCCGCATAATAGAGCCGTTCGCCGCCCGGGCCGGCGACAACCGCGCCGCCCATCGGGTTGACCCACACCTCGCTTGCATGCGCGGCCAGCAGCATGCCGTCGTCGCTATAGGCGGTGGCATAGGCGAGCACGGGCTTTTCCGCCGCGCGCACGCGGTCGAGCGCTTCGCCGATTTCCTGCAGATGGACCTGCCCGCCGCCCATGAAGCGGTCGAGATCGAGCACCACGGCCGAAATCCGTTCGTCCCCCGCCGCCTCGTCGAGCGCATGGACGAGGTCGCGGGCCTGGTATTCGCCCATCGGGGTCTGCCCCGACAGCAGCGCCTCGAGCGGATCGATCCGCGTCCGTTCCTCGACCACTACGCCGTTGAGGTCGAGCAGCAGCGCCCCGTCGCGCACTGCCGCGGGGCTGGGGCGCGCGGTCAGCACTGCGAACAGCGCGGAGAAGAACAACAGCATGAACAAAAGGACGAGCCCGTCCTTGATACCGACCAAAAGGCGCCACACTTTTCCGGCGAACTGCATGCGTAAAATCTCCTGTTGCGGGAGAGTTAGGGGAGGGCGTGCAGCTTTGCCACCGGAAAGCGCTTGAGCACATGATACCCCTCGACTAAGGGCGTGGTCTCAATGACATCGACGGAAACTTCGCCCCCTGCGGCCCGCTATCCGGCGGGTGCGCTCGCTTTCCCGCACCGCGACCTGATCGGGATCGGCCAGCTCGAACGGCACGAAATCCTTTTCCTCCTCGACGAGGCCGAGCAATGGGTCGCGCTCAACCGGCAGCCGACCAAGCACGAGAATGTGCTGTCGGGTCTCACCGTCATCAACGCGTTTTTCGAAAACTCGACGCGGACGCTGCTGAGCTTCGAGATTGCGGGCAAGCGTCTCGGCGCCGATGTGGTCAATATGCATGCCGCGCAGTCGAGCGTGAAGAAGGGCGAGACGCTGATCGACACCGCGATCACGCTCAACGCCATGCGCGCCGATGCGATCGTCATCCGCCACGGGTCAAGCGGGGCGACGCAGCTGATTGCCGACAAGGTCGACTGCCCGGTGCTTAATGCGGGCGACGGACAGCACGAACATCCGACGCAGGCCTTACTCGACGCGCTTGCGCTGCGTCATGCCCTGCGAGACCGGGGCGAGACGGCGGACGATTTCACCGGGCTCAGGATCGTCATCTGCGGCGATATCCTGCATAGCCGGGTTGCGCGCTCCAATTTGCTCTGCCTGCAGGCGCTCGGTGCCTCCGTGCGGCTTTGTGCGCCGCCGGCGCTGATGCCCGTGGGGATCGAGGCGATGGGCGCGGAAGTGTTCCACGATTTCGACGCCGCGCTCGACGGCGCGGACGTCGCAATGATGCTGCGCCTTCAGACCGAGCGGATGAGCGGCCAGTTCATCCCCTCGGCGCGCGAATATCATCACCTCTACGGACTGACTGCAAAGCGGCTTGAGAAAGCCTCGAAGGACGCGCTCGTGATGCATCCGGGTCCGATGAACCGCGGGGTCGAGATCGACAGCGAGGTGGCGGATATGATCGACCGGTCGATCATCACCCGGCAGGTCGAGATGGGCGTCGCGATCCGCATGGCGGCGCTCGATGTCCTCACGCGCCGCGCGCGCGGTGTGACCGGCTGGGGAGACGCGGCATGAAGCAGCAAACTCCGCTGACGATCACCGGTGGCCGGCTGGTCACACCCGACGGCGTGCGCGAAGGCGCGCTGCGGCTGGTCGACGGCTGCATCGAGGCGATCGGCAGCGAAGCGCAGGATGGCGATGAGATCGTCGATGCGAGGGGCCGTCTGGTTGCCCCCGGTCTGGTCGATCTCGGCGTGTTCGCGATCGACAAGCCCGCCTTCCATTTCGGCGGGATCACCCGCGCGGCGCTGATGCCCGACCAGTCCCCCCCGCTGGATCTGCCCAGCCGGGTCTCCTACATCGCCAAGAGCGGCAAGCCCGATTTCTGGGTCCACCCGCTCGCCGCCGCGACCCGCGGGCTCGAAGGGTGCGAGATTGCCGAACTGGGCCTGATGCGCGCTGCCGGTGCGCGCGGCGTTGCCACCGGACGCCAGTGGATCGCGGATTCGGGGGCGATGCTGCGACTGCTGCAATATGCCGCCATGCTCGACCTGGTGGTGGTCGCCCATGCCGAGGATGCTGCACTGGTCGGCTGCGCGGTCGCCACGGCGGGCGAAATCGCCACGCGGCGCGGTTTGCCAAGCGCACCTGCCGAAGCCGAAGCCATCGCGCTCGCGCGTGATATTGCGCTGGCCGAGATGGCGGGCGCGCGGATCCATTTCCGCCAGGTCACCACCCGCGCGGGGCTGGACATCGTCCGCCAGGCGAAAGCGCGCGGACTACCCGTCACCTGCGGCGTCACTCCGGCGCATTTCATGCTTTCCGATCTGGCGACGGTCGATTTCCGGACCTTCGCCCGGCTGTCGCCGCCGCTCCGCACCGAGGACGACCGCCATGCGGTGCGCGAGGCGATCGTCGACGGGACGATCGACGTCATTGCCAGCGGTCACGATCCGCGCGGCCCGGAAGACAAGCGGCTGCCGTTTGCCGATGCCGAGCCGGGCATGGCAGGGGCCGAGACGCTGCTGGCGATGACGCTGTCGCTGGTGCGCGACGACGTCATCGATATGGCGCGGGCCTTCGCGCTGGTGGCGACGGCGCCTGCGCGCATCCTCGGGGTCGATGCCGGTGCGATCGCAGTAGGGCTCGAAGCCGATATCGCGATCGTCGATCCCGACCAGCCATGGGTAATCCAGAGCGCCCGGATGGAAGCCACCGCCGGTAATACGCCGTTCGACGGCCAGCCGACGCAGGGGCGCGTGAAGACACTGTTCAAGGGCGGCGTCCAGATCCACCACTAGGCGCCACGAAAAACCCCGCCCGGATTGCTCCGGACGGGGTCGCTCGGTGGTCTGGTTTGGTGGGCCGACTAGCGTGCGGCGACCCGCATGTCACCGGCAACGACGTCGATCGCGCCGGGTAGCGGCCGGCTCGAGGCATAGGCGATGCAGCCGCCGCCCTTGCCCTTGACCGTGCGGCACATCGAATCGGCCGATGCCTTGGCGAAACCGGCAGCCGCGACGCGGTAGTAGATCTTGCCATTGACGCGCGCCTTGGTGATCACGCGCTCGGCATCGCCGAGTTCGGGATAGCGCTTCTGGAACTGCTTCCAGGCCTCATTGGCATCCGACATCGAGAAGAACGAACCGAGCTGGACATTGTAGTCGCCGCTGCGGGCAGTGCTGGCGGGCGCTGCGGCACCCGCGACGCGCGGAGCAACGAGTTTGCGCGACTGGACCGGCGTTTGCTGGACAACTTCGCGCGAGACATAGCGAACACCGCCGATGCTCGGCGCAAGGCCGCCGTCGGCGAGCGCTGCGTCGGCACGATCGTCGATGGACGGCGCGGCGCCCACTGCGGGAAGTTCCTCGGCAAAGGCGAAATCGCCCTGCGGCTCGGCCACGGCCTCCAACTCGCCCACTTCCTGCGCAGCAAGCATATTAACGCTGGGATGATTGGCGAGGGCGAGCATCTGCGGCTGCCCCGGATCGGCCTGCGGCTCTACGCCGAGCAGGTTGGCGACGCGGGTGGTAAATGCTTCGGGGCGGACGACCGCGGCCCACTGGGCCATCCGATCGCCCACTTCGCCCGAGGGCACGTCTTCCGCCGCCATGATGCGCGCGGAGCGCCAATTGCCCTGCAGCGCATAGGCATAGGCGAGGTTCTGGCGAACCTTGGGCGTGTTCTGGCCCGCGCGCAGCGCATTGCTCAGCACATGGACGCCGTGGTCGGGACGACCGGCGAGCGCGATGGCCAGGCCGAAATCGGCCGGGTCGAGCGCGGTTTCGAACTGATCGAGCGTTGCCAGCGCGCCGACCTGATCACCAATGGCGATCTGCGCCAGCGTATAGCTGATGATGGTGCGCGGGGCGGTGTCGCCCAGCTCGACGGCCTCGGCGAAAGTCGTCGCGGCCGATGCGAAGCGCCCGTCTTCGAGATAGGCATTGCCCAGCAGCGTACGCGAATAGGCGTCGCGCGGACTGGCCAGCACCGCCGCTTCGGCGTGCTGGACGGCCTTCGAGGTGCGGCCCTTGCTCAGTGCCTGTTCGGCATGCGCAGCCGAATAGGAATGGCTGGGTGCAGCCTTGCCGGTGCACGCCGTAAGCGCGGTCGTCGCCAGCGCCGTGGTGACGGCGAGCTGGACGAACCGCTTGTTCCTGGCTTTCGTCTCAATGCTCATAATTACCCCCTTGAAGGCGATCCCACGTCGTTAAAGTGCTTATTCGCCGCGCTGGACCTGGGCAGCGAGGCTTGCGATTTCGGGCATTTCGGCGAGCAACGCGTCAAGCGCGTCGGTCACCAGCTGCTGTGCGCTGCGACCGCGGACGGTGCAGGCGAGACGCAGCATGAGATGGCGTTCCTGGTCGAGCCGCAGCGTGAAGGCTGCGCGCTTGCCCTGCGCGGCGGCGGCCTTGCGGACCATCGGCCGGGGCTGGGCGGGGCGTTCGAGCTGCGCCTGGATCTTGGTCAGCGATTCGCGCACCTGATTGGGTGCGCCCGCTTCGTTCGCGGCCCGCGATGTAATCGCGACCACTTTTTCCTCGGCCGGATCGGCCGGGGCCTGTTCGCTCTCGCCCATGTCGTTCCAGCCGAGATCCTCGAGGCTGGCGGCGGCTTCCTTGCCGTCGACCGGGCCGAGGATCCCCGATTGGGGACGCATGGCAGGCTTCGCGCCGCCCTTGCGTGCCAGCAGGGTCGAGGAAAGAGAGGCGAAATTGGCGTCAGACATCCGGGAGTCTCCGCCCTTCCTGTTACTGGGCTACGCGGCGGCCAAAGCCACCGGCAGGACGATGGACGCCGGGCATCGCGGATTGCGAATTGGGCGCGGCGAAGACCGTGCGGCGGAAGTTCTTTTCCAGACGGTCGGCGATATATTTCCACAGTGCGGTGACCTCGGCGGCCGAGCGGCTTTCGGGGTCGACCTCCATCACCGTGCGGCCATCGATCATCGAGGCGGCGAAATCGGTGCGGTGGTGCAGGGTAATCGGCGCGACCGTGCCGTGCTGCGACAGCGCGACGGCGGCTTCCGAGGTGATCTTGGCCTTGGGCGTCGCGGCATTGACCACGAACACCAGTGGCTTGCCGGCGCGTTCGCACAGATCGACCGTAGCGCCGACGGCGCGCAGATCGTGCGGGCTGGGTCGGGTCGGGACGACGATCAGTTCGGCGACCGAGATAACCGACTGGATGGCCATGGTGATGGCCGGCGGGGTGTCGATCACCGCCAGCTTGAAACCTTGCTGGCGCAGAATGGCCAGATCGGTTGCCAGGCGGGCGACGGTGGTCTGGGCGAAAGCGGGATATTCATCCTCGCGTTCGTTCCACCAATCGGCGAGCGACCCCTGCGGATCGATATCGATCAGGACGACGGGACCGGCGCCGGCGCGCTGGGCCTGAACGGCCATATGTCCCGAGAGCGTGGTCTTGCCCGATCCGCCCTTCTGCGATGCCAATGCCAGTACACGCAAGACTTGGTCCCCCTGGTTTGCGCCAGTATTCAATTCACTCGTGCTGCTTTGCTTTGCAGCGCTCTTGTCATGGAAATCGCAGACTACCCCTAATTTTGGGTTAACCGGATGCGACTTTGGTCACGGCCGAACGCAGCAAAACGCCTCGCAACACTTTGCTAACGAGTGATTTACTATAGGATGCCGCTGATCCGGCGCGTTCCCGCGCGTCGTCGCATGGGAAGGGTACGATGCTACGAGTGGCGAAAGCAGCATGGCTGGCCGGCGCAATGGCCGCGGCAACGATGGTTTCGGTTCCGGCGCAGGCCGACGTCAAAACCGGTGTCGATGCCTGGACGCGGGGCGATTTCGCCACCGCAGTGCGCGAATGGGCAGGGCCCGCCGCGCAGGGCGACCCCGATGCGCAGTTCAACATGGCGCAGGCTTACCGGCTGGGCCGCGGGCTCGACGCCGATCCGCAGCAGGCCGAGGCGCTCTATGCGCTGGCCGCAGCGCAGGGACATGTGAAGGCGGCGGACAATTACGGGCTGCTGCTGTTCCAGCGCGGCGCGCGCGAGGAAGCACTGCCCTATGTTTCGGCCGCAGCCTCGCGCGGCGATCCGCGCGCGCAATATCTGCTCGGCATCGCGCATTTCAACGGCGATCTCGTCGCAAAGGACTGGCGCCGCGCCTATGCGCTGCTGACGCTGGCCAATTCGGCGGGCTTGCCGCAGGCACGCGGCGCGCTGGCGCAGATGGACGAATATATCTCGCTCGAGGATCGACAGGCCGCACAGCCGCTCGCCGCATCGCTCAAGGCAGAGGCCGAAGCGGCGCGCGCGCGTGAACTGGCCGCGGTCGATCTCGCATTGGGCACCGATGCGCCGACCGGGCCGGTGGTCACCGCCCCCGCTCCCGCGCCGACGACGCGTCCCGCCGGGACTCCGCGTGTCGCGGGCAGTACCGCGGCATCTGCACCGGCAACGGCGGGGGCGGATTACACGCTCCCCGCCTCGCGCCCGACAGTCGTCGCGCGGCAGGACGAGGAAGCTCTTTCGCGCGAAGCGGTGGTCGTGGCGTCCAGCCCGGTTCCCTCATCTCCCGCGCCGGCCCCCGCGGCAGTCACGCGCGTGGCAGCAGGCGCTGGTCCGTGGAAGGTCCAGCTTGGCGCGTTTGGCGTACCGGGCAATGCCGAACGGCTATGGAGCCAGCTGGCCGGTCGCAGCGAAATTGCCGGGCGCACCCGTCTGCTCGAGAAATCGGGGCGGCTGACCAAGCTGTTGGCAGGCGGCTATGCCACGCGCGATCAGGCGGCGGCGGCCTGCGCTTCGCTCAAGCGTAGCGGGCAGGGCTGCCTCGTTACCCGCTAGCGCGCAAGGACATGGGTTGCTCTTCCGCTTGTCGGGGCTAAGGCCCGCAGGCGAAGGGGGCACCAGATGAGCCAAGCGAACGATCGGGCGGCGATCACCGATATTGCAGGGGACGATCCGCTGCCGAGCGCGCTCGCGGGTAACCGCATCGTCGGTCTCGATTTCATCCGCGGCATTGCCGTCATGGGTATCCTGGCGGCGAATATCGTTGCCTTCGGCCAGCCGTTTTCCGCCTATATGTACCCCGATGGCTTCCTCGTCCCGCACAGCGACGCGGAAGACTGGATGTGGGTGGCGCAATTCGTCCTGATCGATGGCAAGATGCGCGGCCTGTTCACGCTGCTGTTCGGCGCGGGGCTGTATCTGTTCATGGAGAAGGCCTGGGCCAAGGGCGAGGGGCGCGAGCTCCAGGTCCGCCGCCTGTTCTGGCTCCTGCTGTTCGGGCTGGTGCATTTCTACCTGATCTGGCGCGGCGACATTCTGATCTATTATGCCGTGTTCGGTCTTGTCACGATGATCGGCATACGCTGGGCGGCCAAAACCCAGCTGATCGTCGGCCTGCTCGGATATGCTGCGGGGATCGCCATGGTCGCCAGCTTCACCGCTTCCCCCTATTTCATCGCCGAGACGTCGCTCGGCGAACAGCCCGCCTATGCCGAATTGCGCGCGCAACTGGCCGCGGACAAGCAAACCACGCTCGAAGAGGGACTGGCCGAGCGGCAGGTCATCGCCGAAGGCTCCTACCCGGACTACGTGCGCCACAACATCACGGAGCATGGCGGCGACCCGCTGTTCGGACTGTTCCTCTTCGCGCTCGAATCCGTACCGCTGATGCTGATCGGCATGGCGCTTTACCGGTTCGGCCTGTTCGGCGGCAGGATGAACCCGGGCAAGCAATTGCGCTGGGGACTGGCCGGTATCGCGATCGGAAGCGCGGTGACCCTGCTGATCGCGCTGTGGGTCAAGGGGATCGGGTTCTCCTACTGGAGCACGCTCGCCGCTTTCATGAGCTTTTCGATGCTCCCGCGCCTGCCCGTCGTCCTTGGCCTGGCCGCGGTGCTCGCGGTGGTCGGCACGCGCACATCGGGCTGGCTGATGGAGCGGATCTCGGCGGCGGGACGTGCGGCGTTCACCAATTACATCGGCACATCGCTGGTCATGCTGCTGGTGTTCCACGGCTGGGCAGGCGGGCTTTATGGCGAGCTGGGGCGCAGCGAGCTCTATCTCGTCATGCTCGCCACCTGGGCGCTCATGCTGCTGTGGTCGAAACCGTGGCTGGGGCGTTTCCGGTTCGGCCCGCTCGAATGGTTGTGGCGCTGCCTGACCTATTGGCAGGTGTTTCCGCTGCGGCGCTGAGCGCGCCGTGGAAAACGACGCTTGATAATGAGAACGACTCTCACTAGAACTGCTCATGCGAGTCAATCGCAGGAGTTGTCGAGTGTACGTCTGCATCTGTAACGCGATCCGGGAAAGCGAACTGCGCCGTGCGGCGCGTCACGTCGCGGGCGATGCCGAGGCGTGCTATGCCGCGCTGGGCAAGGCGCCGTGCTGCGGAACCTGTCTCGACGATGCCGACGACATCCTGCAGGAAGAACGCGAGTTCGGTCTCGTCTCTGCTGCGGCGTGACTTTCCGCTAACAAGAATTGCTCGCAACTGGCGGAATTACGCCGATTTTTCGACCTTCGACCTTGCCAAGCGCCGGTGGAGAAGCGCATAGCTGCGCCGCATCCAGCAGCCAGGAGACACAGCCATGAAAGGCGATTCCAAGGTCATCGAGTTCCTCAACAAGGCGCTCACCAACGAATTGACCGCGATCAACCAGTACTGGCTGCACTATCGCGTGCTGGCCGATTGGGGCGTGACCAAGCTCGCCGAATACGAGCGCCACGAATCGATCGACGAGATGAAGCATGCCGACATCCTCGCCGAGCGGATCCTGTTCCTTAACGGGCTCCCCAACTTCCAGGCGATCCACAAGCTCAAGGTCGGCGAGACGGTCGAGGAAATCCTCAGGGCCGATCTGGCGATGGAAATGGAAGCGATCCCGCTGCTCAAGGAAGCGGCGGATTATTGCCAGGACGTGCGCGACTTTACGACGGGCCAGATCTTCGAAGACATCCTCGCCAGCGAGGAAGAGCATGTCGACTTCCTCGAAACGCAATTCGACATGATTGCGCGGATGGGACTGGAAAACTACGTCCAGCTCAACAGCAAGCCGGTGGGTGGCGGCGAAGCGGGCTGACCGAGAGCCGGCTCATTCGAAGCCACGCAGGCTCAGCCTCCTTGCCACGCCTCGTCCCGCTGGTGTTCGGTCCCGGGATAACGCCGGTCAGGTGACGCGCCAAAAGGTCGCGTGGACGCCGCCGTGCTTGGACAGACGCGCCAGCCGCTGCTCGCCATCCCAGATTTCCGCATCGCCCGTGCCGACGTTGATATCGGCAATCGTCAATGCGGTGGCGATGTCGAGTGCTTCGAGGGCGAACTGGTCGTCCGCGCGATTGGCATGCCCGTGGATCGAAACGCGGAGTTTGCTCATATCTCACCTCCTTGCCCCGCCGCGTTTATGACAGGTGGAGATGAACCGTGGCCGACGTTTTTACGCCAATCGTCGCGCAAATGACTTCGGTCGGTCGCGCGCGGGACCCAAACCGCGTCAGGACTTGGCGGCGGCCCGGCGTTCGCGAATCCGTTCACGGTTGCGGCGGGCTGCGGTGCGGGTTTCCATCAGGAAGGACGCGAGCCCTGCGACAAGCAGGCCCATGCACATCACCCATGTCGCGGCGACCAGCGTGCCCAGCGGCGTGGTGACGAAGGCGCTCACGAACAATAGGACGATGACCACGCTGATCGCCAGCGCCGAAGCGGTGCTGAACATGACCGCGCGCTGGGCGTAATTGCGGCGCATTTCCAGCGCGGGCAGTTCGGCGCGCATGGCTTTGACATCGCCATCTTCCCCCGCGTTGAGGATGCGCTCGATCTTGTTTGCGACCCAGATCAGCCGGTTGGTCATGACGTTCATCACCGCGCCGATCCCAGCGAGCAGGAAGGCCGGCGCGAGGCTGAGCTGGACCACCTGCTGCACGCGCAGGGTCGAACTGGTGCGCTCGATCAGCTCGAAAGCGCCGACGCCGGACAGGATGTCGAGCAGCGGCAAACTCAATCCTTCTGGAACGGGTTCTTGGGGCTCTTGAGCACCACGCGTACCGGCACCGCGTCGAAGCCCAGCTTGTCGCGGATGCCGTTGATCAGATAGCGTTCATAGCTCTTGGGCAGCATATCGAGCCGCGTACCGAACACCACGAAACGCGGCGGACGGATGCTGGCCTGTGTAATATAGCGCAGCTTGATCCGCTTGCCCTTGGGGGCGGGCGGCGGATTGGCTTCCAGTGCATCGTCGAACCAGCGGTTGAGCGCGGCGGTCGGCACGCGGCGGCTCCATGCTTCGCGCAGGTCGAACGCCGCGCCCAGCATCTGATCGATACCCTTGCCGGTCTTCGCGCTTACTGCGAACAGCGGCACTCCGCGAACCTGCGCCAGACCTTCGTTGAGCGCTTCGCGGATGCCGTTGAACAGCGCGCTGGCGCCTTCGGCGACATCCCACTTGTTGATCGCGATCATCAGCGCGCGCCCTTCTTCGAGCACCATGCTGGCAATCTTAAGATCCTGCGATTCGAGACCGCGGGTAGCATCCAGCAGCAACACCACGACTTCGGCGAAGTCGACCGCGCGGCGGGCATCGGCTACCGAAAGCCGTTCGAGCTTGTCGATGACCTGCGCCTTCTTGCGCATGCCCGCTGTGTCGATCAGCCGGATTTCGCGGTCTTCGCCGCTACGCGGGTCATGCCATTCCCAATCGACCGCAATCGAATCGCGTGTAATCCCGGCTTCGGGACCGGTCAGCAGGCGGTCTTCGCCCAGCATGCGGTTGATCAGCGTCGACTTGCCTGCGTTGGGGCGGCCGACGATGGCCAGCTTGAGCGGTCCGGCAAGCAGCGCTTCTTCGTCTTCTTCGCTCAGTTCGAGCGTTTCGGCAGCCGCCTCGGCCTTGTCACCGATGATCGGCCAGAGGCGTTCGAACAGGTCGCCAATGCCTTCGCCGTGTTCCGCGCTGATGCCGGCCGGCTCGCCAAAGCCGAGCGAGAAGCTTTCGTAGATACCCGCGTCGCCCTGCGTGCCTTCCGCCTTGTTGGCGACGAGCACTACGGGGATCGACTGTCCGCGCAGCCAGCGGGCGATTTCCTCATCGAGCGGAGTCAGCCCGACGCGTGCGTCGAACACGAACATCGCCGCATCGGCGCCCTCGAGGCTGACTTCGGTCTGCATGCGCATCCGCCCGGGCAGGCTGGCGGGGTCTTCGTCCTCCCATCCGGCAGTGTCGACCACCTGGAACTCAAGCCCGGCGATTTCCGCATTGCCGAAGCGCCGGTCGCGCGTGACGCCGGGCTGGTCGTCGACCAGCGCCAGGCGCTTGCCCACGAGCCTGTTGAACAGCGTCGATTTGCCGACATTGGGCCGGCCGATGATGATCACCGTTGGCTTGGAGGAGGAGGGCACCATGATGGCGCGGCAAGTGGCGCTTTGTGCGCCGCTTTGCAAGCGGCAGCAGGGATCATGGTTAAATCACGTTAACCGTAAGCGGAAAGATCGCGATAAGCTTAACCGGCATAATCCTGCCGGTATGAGGAAGAATCTTGCCGTGATCGCCTTGCTTGCCTGCGCCACACCTGCGCTTGCCGAGGACTTCGACAACTTCGCCGCCCCCGGCGCAGAACTGGACGCCTACCTCCAGTGCGTACCCTATGCGCGCGACGTCTCAGGTATCCAGATCTACGGCGATGCGCATACCTGGTGGGACCAGGCGCAAGGCCGCTACGCCACCGGCTCGACGCCGCGTCCCGGCGCAGTGATGGCCTTCAGCGCGCATCGCAATATGCAGTTGGGTCATGTGGCCGCGGTCAGCCGCGTGCTCGATTCGCGGCGGGTGCTGCTCGACCACGCCAATTGGTCGCCGATCAACGGCCGCCGCGGTCAGATCGAGAAGGATGTGCTCGCGGTCGACGTTTCGCCCAACAATGACTGGAGCGAGGTGCGCGTCTGGTACGCCCCGCTGGGCAAGGTCGGGACGACGGCCTGGCCGGTAGATGGCTTCATCTATAGCGATCGGCAGCCGCAGCCGCGCCGCCAGATCGCAATGGCCCCGGCGCGCAAGCAAACCTCGAAGAGGTTCCTCAGCGCCTTTGCCGATTTCGCAGACTGATCAGTCGGCCTTGGCCACCGGCGGTTCGTCGCCCATATCTTCAAACCAGGCTTCGACCGGACCCGTCAGCTTGATCGTCAGCGGCTTGCCGCGGCGATCCACGGTCTTGCCTGCCTGAACGCGCACCCAGCCTTCGGAAATCGAGTATTCCTCTATGTCGGTGCGCTGCTTGCCTTTGAAGCGGATGCCGACGCCGCGCTCGAGCGCTTCCATCTGGAAATGCTCGCTATCCGGATTGACCGAAAGGTGATCGGGCGGGGTCTGGCTCTTGGTTTCTTCGCTCATGGCGCGCGCCGATACTGCGACGCGCGCGCGCGGGCAAGATCAATCGGGCGGCGGGGGTGTTTCATCGGGACCGCGGTCGGGCTCGTCGAAGTCGGGTTGCGGCGGCTCGAAACCGGGCGGTTCATGCATCGGTGCCTCGTCGGGCGGACTCGCGGGCGGCATCTCGTCGGGTGCGCCGGGATTGATGGTGTCGGGATCGGGGTCGGGTTGCGTCGCCATATATGGTATCCTCAATCGGGTGGCGGACTGTCGAGCGCGGCTTCACCCGCACCGTCGCGCCCGCCTTCTTGCGCGTTGCCGAGCGCTTTCTCGACTTCGACCTTTTCGTCTTCTGTGTCTTCGGCAGGCACCTCGCCATCGGCCTTCGGTCCGGCCGGACTTTCCGGCTGTGCCCCGGGATCGATGACCGGCGGAGTATTGGCCGGCGGCTTGGGTTTATCGTAGTCGTGCATGATTACAAAACACGTGCGCGCGCAAAGCCGTTCCCTCACCCGTCGCCGCGCTTGCGCATTTGGTCGCATCCTACTAGAGGCACGCGCCTACACGCGTAGCGCATGTCGCCAACGCGCAGCTTCGTTCGGGTTAGCGGGCGTGGCGGAACTGGTAGACGCGCTGGTTTTAGGTACCAGTATCGAAAGATGTGGGGGTTCGAGTCCCTTCGCCCGCACCAGTGCCGCCGCCGCGCGAATCCCCTTGCACATAGTCGCTTTTGGAAAGTCACGAGTTTCAACCCATGCAGATCAAAGAGACCGCCAACGAGGGCCTCAAGCGCGCCTACACCGTCACCATTCCTGCCAAGGAAATCGACGAGCGCGTCAACAGCGAAGTCAAGAAGATCGCCCCGCAGGTGAAGATGCCCGGCTTCCGCCCGGGCAAGGTACCGGCGAACCTGGTCCGCAAGATGCACGGCGAACAGCTGCACGCGCAGATGGTCAACGACATGATCCGCGAATCGGTCGACAAGGTGATGGCCGACAACAAGCTGCGCCCTGCGATGCAGCCGAAGGTGGAGATCGACGAAGGCTATGAAGAAGGCAAGGATGCCTCGCTCAGCGTCGAAGTCGAAATCCTTCCCGAAATTGACGCCCCCGAAGTGGATGGCCTCGAACTCGAACGCCTGACCGTTCCGGTGACCGACGAGCAGGTCATGGAAGCAGTCGAGCGGATCGCGTCGAACAACAAGAGCTATAAGGACGCCGCCAAGACCAAGAAGGCGGGCGAGGGCGACCAGCTGATCATCGATTTCGTCGGCCGCGTCGACGGCACCGAATTCGAAGGCGGCAAGGCCGAGAACACCCCGCTGGTGATCGGCTCGGGCCAGTTCATCCCCGGCTTCGAAGAACAGCTTACGGGCGTGAAGACCGGCGACACCAAGACCATCACGGTCACCTTCCCCGACGATTACCCGGCCGAAAACCTCAAGGGCAAGGATGCCGAATTCGACATCACCGTCCAGCAGGTCAAGGTCCCGACCGACACTGCGATCGACGACGAGTTCGCCAAGAACCTCGGCCTCGAGGATCTCGCCAAGCTCAAGGAACTGCTGCGCGGCCAGCTCGAGCAGGAAACTGCCGGCCTCACCCGCACGCAGATGAAGCGCCAGCTGCTCGACACGCTCGCCGCCGGTCACGATTTCGCCGTGCCGCAGGGCATGGTCGAAGCCGAATTCGAACAGATCTGGGCCCAGCTCCAGCAGGAAGCCGCACAGTCGGACGATGCCGAAGCCATGCTCAAGGAAATGGACGACGAGAAGGACGACTATCGCAAGATCGCCGAACGCCGTGTCCGCCTTGGCCTGCTGCTGTCGGAAATCGGCCAGAAGAACGGCGTCGAGGTCAATGCCAACGAGATGAACATGCTCATCCAGCAGGCAGCGCAGCAATATCGCGCCGAAGACCGCGAGCGGTTCGTCCAGTACGTCCAGTCCGAGCCGATGGCCGCCGCCCAGCTGCGCGCGCCGCTTTATGAGGACAAGGTCGTCGACTTCCTGTTCGACAAGGCCGAGATCACCGACCGGGAAGTGACCCGCGAGGAACTCGAAGCCGCGATCGAAGCGGAAGAGACCACCGAGGAAAAGCCGAAGAAGAAGGCCCCGGCCAAGAAGGCCGCCGCGAAGAAGGCTCCGGCCAAGAAGGATGCTGCCAAGGACGCGGACGACAAGCCCGCCGCCAAGAAGGCGCCCGCCAAGAAAGCCGCGCCGAGGAAGGCTGCTGCCGCCAAGGACGAGGACAAGGCTCCGGCGAAGAAGCCCGCTGCCAAGAAGCCGGCCGCCAAGAAAGCGCCTGCCAAGAAGGCCGCCGCGAAGAAATAATCCCGCACAACGGGTTACGCGAGGGGCGGCGGACTACGGTTCGCCGCCCCTTGTCGTTGGGCGATGTTATTCCGGCTTTGCTGCCTCGGGCGATAGGGCGGCCATGCTGGTATCCTGCCCGGCATGGACATGCGCACGGCGGTTCTCGACATGGCGGATAAGCGGCCCCGAAACGACGCCGTGGACCACGATCGATAGCAGGATCGTGAAGCTGACCGTGGCCCATAACAGGTCGATCTGGGCAAAGTCGGCGTGGTTCTGGCCATAGGCGAGATAATAGATCGAGCCCATGCCGCGTACCCCGAGGAACGCCACCGCCAGCTTGCCGACCATCGGCAGATCGCAGTTCAGCTCTGCCAGCAAGCCCGCGATCGGGCGGATGATGAAGATCAGCGCAATCCCCACCAGCGCGGCGGGCCAGGTCAGCGCGGACAGCACGCCGCTTGCCAGCATCGCTCCAAAGCCGAACAGCACCGCGACCAGCACGATCTGCTCGATCTGGTCGATGAAGTGGTGGCTGATCTTGTGATAGCGGCTGCGGTTCTCGCGCTGGCGGGCGGTCACGGCGCCGACGAAGACCGCGAGGAAGCCGTAGCCTTCAACCAGTTCGGCCAGCCCATAGGCGAGCAGCAGCGTACCGAGCACGATCAATCCCTCGCTGGTCGAATAGCTGGGCTGGGCGGCGCTCTCGCTGGCCTCGTCGATCTCTTCCATGGGAGAATCGGCTTCGCGTTCGAAGACGTACCACGAGCCGATGCGGCCGACGGCCCAGCCGACCGCGCAGCCCATCACGATCCGCCAGCCAAGGTCGAGCGCGGCCCATTCGAGCGTCCAGCCGCCCAGTGCGGTCATCCCGACCGCGGCAATCGCCAGATAGGTGAAGGGGAAGGCGAAGCCGTCGTTGAGCCCGGCTTCGACCGTCAGGCTGAAACGCACATCGTGCCGCTGGTCCTCGCCCGGCGGGCCGACCTGGACGCTGCGCGCCAACACCGGATCAGTCGGGGCCAGGGCTGCGCCTAGCAGGATCGCGCTTGCAGGGGCCAGTCCCAGGCCCCACCAGCCGAGCAGCGCGACCGCGCCGATCGTCAGCGGCATGGCGATCACCAAGAGCGGCCAGATCTGGCGCCAGTTGACCCAGCTGACGGGCCGGTCGATCGCGATCCCGGCGGCCATCAGCGAAGCGATGACGATGAACTCGGTAGCATATTCCAGCGTCATCGCATCGAAGCCGTCGACCGTCGGGTTGAAATGCGGCAGCCCCAGCGGCAGCGACCACACCGCGAACCCGACCGCGACATAGAGGATCGGTAGCGACAGCCAGTAGCGCGCCAGCCACCGTTCGAGCGTGACGGCCAGCGTCAGCCCGGCGCCGAAAACGACGAACATCACAATACGCGGATCGAATTCCAAGATGGTCTCCCTTGTTCCGCCTAACGCGTGGAACGCGGGAGGGGTCCGCGAGGCCCTAGAAATCCCCGCTGACAGTCAGCCGGAAGATCGGGCCGATGCGGCGATCCTGATACTCCTCGAAGCGGATATCGCCATTCGGGCGCTCGCCGTCATAGACCGTGCGGCGGAAGTAATTGCGCGCGCCCAGCAGATTGCTCGCGCGGGCCTGAACCGTGAGGCCGAATACATCCTTGTGCTCGATAAACAGCCCGCCCCACACAGGGCCTTCCCATTCGCGGCCCTCCTCGTATCGCCGCGCATAGGGCGCCGGGTCATCGTGATCGAGGCTGGCGCCCCACGCCCAGGCGCTGCCGGGAATGTCGTGGCGGAAATCGATCTCGAACGCGCCTTCCTGGTCGTAGGAGAAGGCGCGCTCCAGACCGGTGAAGGGATCGGTGACATTCATGAACCGCTTGATCACTTCGACATCGAGCCGCGCGCCGCGAAATCCGACGGGGTCGAGGTTGAGCGTCGCATTGGCCTGCAAATGGAGCCGGTCCGCATCGCCGATATTGCCGCGGGCCTCGCCGCCATTGGGCAGCGGGAACCAGTCGATGAAATCTTCGAACCACGCCTTGCGCGCTTCCAGCTTGATCGAACCCCACGGACCGAAGGTCTTGTTGGCTTCGATCTCGACATTGTAGCTCTGGTAGGGGACGAGCTCGTTATTTCCGCCGTTCTGATTGTCGTTGTTGAGCGACACCGAGGCGAGGAAATCGCCGAAGGACAGCTGGCTGACGCGTTTCGCCAGCGTGACCGAGACGTCGAAATCGTCGCGCGGTTTCCAGGTCGCGGCGAACGATCCCTTGGGCCGCTTGAAGCTGCGCGAATTGGCGGCAAAGCCGGACTGCTCGATGGTCGAGAATTCCATTGCTCCGATCAGCTGGACCGAAAGCGTGCGTGACAGGGACCGCGAGACGCTGAGGCTGGCTTCGTAGCGATCTTCGGTCACCCCGCCGGTGCCTTGCGGGAAGGCGCGCTCGACAAATTCGTCACCGGCTTCCAGTTCGAACAGCCTCGAACGCCGGTCGAGCCGGTTGAAGGCGGCCTCGCCCGACAGCTGCCAGTCGGCCTTCCACAACCGCCAGTCATATTCGAAGCGCCCGATACGCTCACCTTCGCCGTTGGTCTGCTGGAAGCGCGAGCCCCGCGACGGGCTGCCGTCGGAGAACCTGTCGATCAGTGTCGAGGCATAATTATCGCGCTCGAACCGCTCGAGGCCGATCAGCTTCAGCGAGCCGGGGCCGAAGGGAAACTGGATGTCGCCGCCCAGCTCGTAAAACGGACCATCTTCATCGGTCCGCGATTCGCGGGTGCGAGTTTCGCCCGATGCGCGCGTCCCGGTTTCGGGTTCCTGGCGGGAATAGTAGTCGACCCCGTAGCTGAGGTTGAGATTGGCCAGCACACCGCCGCCGAAATCGTAGGAGAAGGCGGTGGAGAGCTTGGGATTGTCGAACCGGCCCGAAAACTTGGTGTCCTGCAGTTCGATCAGCGCCCCGTCGCGATCGGTGATGGTGACCGGTCCATCGGCACCGAAGCGGTTGTTCTCGTTCGACAGCGAAACCGTATAATCGAGCGCGCCGCTGCTGCCGATCACCGAGATTTCGCCGCCGAAGAGCTGCGCCGCGGTGTTGTAGGGGCGGAAACCGGTCGTCCATTCGAACTGCCCGGAGGAGCCGGTAGTGGTGTAGACGACATTGGCGACCTGCCCGGTCAGGCCCGGGATGCTGGTGGCATTGCCGTCGAGTATCTCGATCCGGATTACATCGGGTGCGGGGATGCGGCGCAGCTGGTCGTGCACGCTTTCGGACTTGCTCGACAAGCGCTCACCATTGACGATCACATTCTGCGTCGCCTGGCCAAGCCCGCGCTGGCCCTGGTCATTGCCCCCGCTGATCGAGAAGCCGGGGATGCGATCGACCATGTCGAGCGCATTGCGCGGTGCGAACTGGTCGAAATAGGCCGGCTCGAACACCTGCGCGCCCGCACTTGGCGCGGTAGCCGGGGTGGCGGTATCCGCCACATCGTCGCTGCCCTGGGCATGGACCGGCGCATGCGCCGCGGCAATCAGCGCAAGGGTGGACGCTGCCAGCGTCAACGAACGTAAAGTCATGGTTTATTAGCCTCCCCGCCATCTCGTCGAGCGTTCGTCTACGAGTGTAGGCGAGCGGGCCAATGGCGCCTCGACCGATGTCGTTCCACGTCCGACAAACGGATTCCGGACAGCAACCTGTAGTGTATGCCTCTCCATATAGGCCGGGAAAGTGCCCCGATCTTGGCCGCATCCGACATATCCGCGGCTTTCGAGGGTTAAGGCCCTTGAACATCCCGGGATGCATGGCGACATAGGCGGCCAATTGATCCGACAAGAGGACTATTCATGATCGACCTGTTCGGCAGCAACGCCCACGGCGCGCAGGGCCAGTTCACCACCGATCCCGTAACCGGTGCGCTCGTGCCCGTGGTGGTCGAACAGACCAGCCGCGGCGAACGCAGCTTCGACATCTTCAGCCGCCTGCTGCGCGAACGCATCGTGTTCGTGACCGGGCAGGTCGAAGACGGCATGGCTTCGCTCATCACCGCGCAGCTGCTGTTCCTCGAGAGCGAGAACCCTTCGAAGCCGATCAGCATGTACATCAATTCGCCGGGCGGCGTGGTGACCGCCGGCATGGCGATCCATGACACGATGCAATACATCAAGCCGCGCGTGTCGACGGTGTGCATGGGTCAGGCCGCGAGCATGGGTTCGTTCCTGCTTGCCGCGGGCGAGCCGGGGATGCGGATCGCGCTGCCCAATGCGCGGATCATGGTCCACCAGCCTTCGGGCGGCGCGCGCGGCATGGCCTCGGATATCGAGATCCAGGCCCGCGAGATCCTGCGCATCAAGAAGCGCATGAACGACCTCTATGTGAAATACACCGGCCAGAGCCTCGACGATATCGAGAAGGCGATGGACCGCGATACCTTCCTCGAAGCCGATGAGGCGATGAAGTTCGGTATCGTCGACAAGGTGTTCGAAACCCGTCCCGAATCCGAAAACGGCGATGCCGAAGGTTCGGGCGGCGCGCCCGAATAGGACGGCACTCAGGTTCCGGCGCGGGTAGTGTGCCCGCGCGGGACTGTTGCAAGAATGTCGTAGGAATTGGGCAACCCTGCCGCTTCAGACTGTGGCAAGGGGTGTGTGATACCTGGGATATTGACCCATACCCCATGGCCCCTACAGTCTGGAGCCTTCTGATGGGGACGCGGGAAAGACGTTAGGATATGACCAAGTTGAGCGGAACCGACAGTAAATCGACCCTGTATTGCAGCTTTTGCGGCAAGTCGCAGCACGAGGTGAGGAAGCTCATCGCGGGCCCGACCGTGTTCATCTGCGACGAATGTGTCGAACTGTGTAACGACATCATTCGCGAAGAAACCAAGGCGGGGCTGACCGGCAAGAAGGAAGGCGATGTTCCCACGCCGGCCGAAATCTGCGCCACGCTCGCCGATTATGTGATCGGTCAGGAGCGCGCGAAGCGCGTCCTCTCGGTCGCGGTGCACAACCACTACAAGCGGTTGAAACACGGCGCGAAGGCCGGCGATGTCGAACTGGCAAAGTCGAACATCCTGCTCGTCGGCCCGACCGGTTCGGGCAAGACGCTGCTGGCGCAGACGCTGGCGCGCACTTTCGACGTGCCGTTCACCATGGCCGATGCGACCACGCTGACCGAAGCCGGCTACGTGGGCGAGGACGTGGAAAACATCATCCTCAAGCTGCTCCAGTCGTCCGACTACAATGTCGAGAAGGCGCAGCACGGCATCGTCTATATCGACGAGATCGACAAGATCACGCGCAAGGCGGAAAACCCCTCGATCACGCGCGACGTATCGGGCGAGGGTGTCCAGCAGGCGCTGCTCAAGCTGATGGAAGGGACCACTGCTTCGGTCCCGCCGCAGGGCGGACGCAAGCATCCGCAGCAGGAATTCCTGCAGGTGGACACGACCAATATCCTGTTCATCTGCGGCGGCGCTTTCGCGGGGCTCGACAAGATCATCGGCGATCGCCTGCAGAAGCGTTCGATCGGCTTCGGCGCACATGTCGCCGACCCGGACAAGCGCCGCGTGGGCGAACTGCTCGAGAAGAGCGAACCGGAAGATCTGCTCAAGTTTGGCCTGATCCCCGAATTCGTCGGCCGCCTGCCGGTCATCGCCACGCTGCACGATCTCGATGTCGATGCGCTGGTGACGATCCTGCAGGAACCGAAGAACGCGATCGCCAAGCAGTATCACAAGCTGTTCGAGCTCGAGGATGTCGAGTTGACCTTCACCGACGAAGCGCTGCGCGCGATCGCCGAACGCGCGATCAAGCGCAAGACCGGTGCCCGCGGACTGCGTTCGATCGTCGAAGGCATCCTGCTCGACACGATGTTCGACCTGCCCGACATGGACGGCGTCACTGAAATCGTGATCGACAAGGACGTGGTCGAAGGCAAGAAAGAGCCGATCCAGGTCCATGGCGGCAAGAAGGACGAGGAAGAGGCGGCCTGACCAGGCAGCGCTTCCTGTTCGTCTGCGGCAAGAACCGCTGGCGAAGTCCGACAGCAGAGCACATTTTCTCCGGCAGGAAGGGCGTGGATGTCCTTTCTGCCGGAATTGCATCCGAAGCCGACACGCCGCTCGATGACGAGCTGGTGTGCTGGGCGGATCGGATCTTCGTGATGGAACAGAGACACCGGACCGCCGTCCGGCGGCAGTTCAGATCGTCGCTGGGTTCGACACCGATCGTCTGCCTCGGGATACCCGATCGCTATCGGTACATGGACCCCCGGCTCGTCGACCTGCTCGAGCGCAAGATGACGCGCTTTATCGGCTGAGCAGGCTTCGTCCTCGCGACAAAAAACCCCGCCCGGCCTCTGCTGAGCGCCGGACGGGGACAGTGGAGTGCCGGGCGGAGATGGAAGTGACCCGATCGGCACCCGTGGGGATGGCTTAGCCGGGCAGGAACACGCCGTCGGTCACGTGGATCACGCCATTGGCGGTATCGACATCGGCCTGCACGACCTTGGTTTCGCGGCCCGCGCCGTCGGTGACCACGATGGTGTGCCCGTCGAAGCGCGCGCTCAGCGTCTCGCCGGCGACGGTCGCGAATTCATAGCTTCCGCCCGCGCTGCGGATCGCCTGCGTCAGCGCCGCGGCGGGAACCCGTCCCGCAACCACGTGATAGGTCAGGATGGAGGTCAGCTGGCCCTTGTTCTCGGGCTTCAGCAGCGTGTTGACCGTACCCGCCGGCAGCGCGGAAAACGCGTCATCGGTCGGAGCGAAGACCGTATAGGGGCCGGGGGCAGTCAGCGTCTCGACGAGATCGGCGGCCTTGACCGCGGCGACCAGCGTGCCGTGCACGCCCGTGCCCATCGCGGTCTCGACGATATTCGGCTGGCTTGCCTCGGCCGCCTTGGCGTGGTGATCGGCAAATGCCGGGGTACCGGTCATGAGGGCGAAACTGCCCATGGCGGCGATCGATGCGAAGGCTGCGGCCTTGAGCTTGCTGGAAATCGGCATGTGTAACTCTCCTTATGCGCCAGGCCCCGTCCAGCCTGTGCACCGAGTTACGCAAGGAGCTGCGCGCCGGATGCACGCCGCCGCTCGATTTATTTTCAGATCGCGGTGAAACGGGCCTCGGCCACTACCGGACCCGCCCCGGCATCGGCGGGCTTGCCGCCGAGCGGTTCGCGGGTCAGCACCAGCTGCGAACCGTCGTGCAAGGCCTGCGCGACCGCATCGGGCACATCGTGTGCAACTACCTTGCCGGGTGTCACGATGCCCAGCGATACCAGCTCGCCCTCGGGCGGGACGAACCAGATTTCGTGATCGTGCACCCCGTCCGCCGTCAGCCCGATCGCCCCGACGAGCAGGCTGTCCTCTGCGGGAAGATAGGTGAAGTCGAGCCGCAGCGGCGTTCCCGCGATGGGCATGTTGGCGGCCAGCGGCGGACCAGCGGTAGCCGGGCCCTGCGCAATATCGGGCAGCGTATCGCCGGGGCCGGTCAATTGCGGCAGTGCAAGGAAGGCCAGCACCACGGCGGCGGCTGCGCTCAGCCCGCCGGCCCATTGCCAGCGGCGCAGGCTGCGGCGCAGCGAAACCACTTCGGCGCTGCCGGTATCGCGGGACAGCTCGGCTTCGATCCGTTCCCACACCTCCGCGCGCGGCAGGCGCGGGGGGATGTGGTCGGCCAGCGGAGCGAGCCGCTCGTGCCATTGGTCGACTTCGGCGGCGAACAGCGCATCGCTGGCCACGCGTGCACGCGCCGCAAGCAGCTCTTCGCCTTCGAGCAGGCCGAGCGCATATTCGGCGGCGAGGGTCTGGTCGCCGGTCATTCACCCGCCTCCATACAGGCCTTGAGCTTGGCGAGGCCGCGGCGGATCCAGCTTTTCATCGTCCCAAACGGCACGTCCATGCGGTCGGCCAGTTCGGCATAGGTACGGCCTTCGAAGAATGCCGTGCGGATGGCGTCGCGCGGGGTCTCGTCCAGCGTGTCGAGGCAGCCATGCACGCGGGCTTCGCGTTCGGCGTCGATCAGCATGGTTTCGGCAAGCGGGGTCTCGTCGGCCAGCGGCGCCGCCTCGTCCTCGGATACCGAACCCCGGCGCACCTTGCCCGTGCGCAGGCGATCGATCGCGCGGTTGCGCGCGAATGTCGCCAGCCAGGCGATCGGGCTGGCGCGGTCCGGATCGTAGCGATCCGCGCGCCGCCAGAGGGTGAGATAGACGTCCTGCAATGCGTCCTCGGCTTCCTTTTCGTCCCCCAAGATACGGTAGCAGATGCCCAATAGTTTCGCCGAGGTCGCGCGGTAGATGTCCTCCAGCGCTGCGCGGTCGCCGCTGGCGAGTCGGCTCATGGCAGCCTTGAGCCGATCGCGGGCTTCCTGGCTGGCGGGTTGCATCAGCAGCCCGCCCCGCAATTGGCGCGGGTCGTTTCGATCTGGATCGTCGGATGGCCGATGCGGTGGTGATGCTCCAGTTCATGCGCGAGTTCGAGCAGGAACGGATCGCCCGGATGGCCGCCGGGCATCACGAGATGCGCGGTCAGCGCGGTCTCGGTGGTGCTCATCGGCCAGATATGCAGATCGTGCACCGCTTCGACCCCGGGCAGGCCAGACAGATAGGCGCGCACCTTGTTCTCCGAAATGCCCTTGGGTACGCCGAGCATGCTCATGGCGACGCTGTCCTTCAACAGGCCCCAGGTCCCCCAGGCGATCACCGCCACGATGGCCAGGCTGACCGCGGGGTCGATCCAGCGCTCGCCGGTCATGATGATTGCCACGCCCGCAATCACCACGCCGAGGCTGACCAGCGCATCGGCCGCCATGTGCAGGAACGCGCCGCGGATGTTGATATCGTGCTGCCCGCGCATGAACAGCGCAGCGGTGCCGGCATTGATGACGATGCCGATCCCTGCGACCACCACCATGGTTTCCCCCGCGACCGGGGCGGGTTCGGCAATCCGGTTGAGCGTCTCGAACAGGATCGCACCGATAGCCACCAGCAGCAGTCCGGCATTGGCCAGTGCGGCGAGGATGGTCGAGCTCTTGTATCCATAAGTGAACCGCTCCGACGCGGGGCGTCTGGCAGCGACGCTGGCGCCCCACGCGAGCAGCAGTGCGAGGACATCGGAGAGATTGTGCCCGGCGTCCGCGATCAGCGCCATCGAGCCGGAGATCCAGCCATACACCGCCTCGATCGCCACGAATGCGGTGTTGAGCACGATACCGATAAGGAAGGCATTGCCGAAATCGGCGGGGGCATGGCTGTGCCCATGCCCGTGATCATGCGAATGGCTGTGACCCGCTCCCATCGACCCTACCGATAGACGCAGGAATCGAGCCCGTCACGCGATACCGACCCGATCCGTGCGGATATTGTGTTGCCGTGGCGCGCCAGCCAGCCGCGGGGATTGACGACCGAGCGTTCCTTGGGGAGCGGCAATGCGGCGGCCATCCGCGCGGCTTCGAGCGGGGTGAGCGAGGCGGCGGACTTGCCGAAATAGCGGCGCGCGCCAGCCTCCGCGCCATAGGTGCCAATGCCGGTTTCGGCGACGTTGAGATAGACTTCCATGATCCGCCGCTTGCCCCAGATCTGTTCGATCAGCACGGTGAACCAGGCTTCGAAGCCTTTGCGGACATAGCCACCGCCCTGCCACAGGAAGACGTTTTTGGCTGTCTGCTGGCTGATCGTCGAGCCGCCGCGGATCCGTCCGCCGCGCGCATTGTTGGCGATGGCGTTCTCGATCGCTTCGCGGTCGAACCCGTCATGGGTGCAGAACTTGCCGTCCTCCGCCGCGATCGTCGCGCGCACCATATTGCGGTCGATATTGGACAGCGCGGTCCAGTCCTTGGTGATGCCATTGCCATCGAGCAGCATGGTGGCGGTCACCGGCACCGGCACGAATTTGAACAGCAGGACGAGCGCGAGGCTGAGGCCCACGAAGCCGATCAATGTCTTGAACAGGAAACGGACCAGCCAGCGCATGCCAGCGCATCTAGCCGCGGGGACAGGGCAAGGCAATCTGCCTGCTTGCCGCGCGCCGCCACGCATGCTTACTTCGCCGCGCGGCCACGGGGGCCTGGAGGGAACATTTTCATGCGCAAGGCAATTTTCGGACTGGCCGCTTCGGCGATGGCACTGACCTGGGGCGCGACGCCCGCAGCGGCAGATCCCGCGGCAGTGAAGCAGGCAGTGGCGGCGGATTACGACAGCCACCTCGAAGACCTGTTCCTCCATTTTCACGCCAATCCCGAACTGTCCTTCCTCGAAACCGCAACCGCCGCGCGGATGGCGGCGGAATTGCGCGCCGCAGGCCTCGAGGTGACCGAAGGCGTTGGCGGAACGGGCGTGGTCGGCATGGTGCGCAATGGCGACGGGCCGCTGATCCTGCTGCGTGCGGATATGGACGGGCTGCCGCTGCCCGAGAAGACCGGCCTCGACTACGCGTCCACGGCGACGCAGGTCGGGCAGGATGGCCAGGAATACCCGGTCATGCATGCCTGCGGCCACGATGTGCATATCACCTCGATGGTCGGCACCGCGCGGCGGCTGATGGCGACCAGGGACCAGTGGTCGGGTACGCTGATGTTCGTCGTGCAGCCGGCCGAGGAACGCGTCGGCGGCGCTGCGGCAATGCTGGAGGACGGGCTTTACGACCGCTTCGGCACGCCCGATTACGCCTTGGCATTCCATGTCGCCTCGATCCTGCCCGCGGGCAAGATTTCGGCCTCGGAAAGCATCCAGTATTCCAGCGCGGATTCGGTCGACATCATGGTCCCCGGCGTGGGCGCGCACGGGGCCAGCCCCCACGCGGGCCGCGACCCGGTCTATATCGCCTCGCAGATCGTCACCGCGATGCAATCGGTCGTCAGCCGCGAGGTCGAGCCGTTGTCACCGGCGGTGATCACCGTCGGCGCCTTTCATTCGGGCACCAAACACAATATCATTTCCGACCGCGCCGATCTGCAACTGACCGTGCGCGCCAATGACGAGGGCACGCGGGCGCAGCTGCTTGCCGCGATCGAACGGATTGCGGTCAATATCGGCGCCGCGCATGGCCTGCCCGACGATATGCCCGTGCAGGTCCGCGTTTCGGAAGGGACCCCGGTCACCAATAACGATCCTGCGCTGGCGCGCCGGCTGAATGCGGTGATGCAGCGTGATCTTGGCGAGGATGTCTTTATCCCGTTCCAGCAGCGCGGCATGGGGGCGGAGGATTTCGCCTATTTCGTAGCCGAGGAATATGGCGTCCCCGGCTATTACTTCGCGGTCGGCGGTACCCCTCAGGCTGCGTTCGACGCGGCGGAGAACGGCGGGCCGCCGGTCCCGTCGCATCACTCGCCGCTGTTCAAGATCGCCCCGCGCGAGAGCGTGACACTGGGAACCGAGGCAATGGTCGCCGCGGTGCTGGACCTGGCACCCGCCAGCTAGGGGTCATGACACGAAAAGGCCGCCGACACCCACGGGTATCGGCGGCCTTTTCAGTATCGGTTTGCGTTTGGCTTACGCCACGCCGGCCAGCAGCCGGTCACCGGCGATAGTCTTCATCGCCTTCTGCACCTTTTCGAACGCGCGCACTTCGATCTGGCGGATGCGTTCGCGGCTGACGTCGTAGACCTGGCTCAGTTCCTCCAGCGTCTGCGGGTTTTCCGTCAGGCGCCGTTCGGTGAGGATGTGCTTTTCGCGCTCGTTGAGACTGTCCATTGCCTCGACCAGCATGTCGTGGCGCACTTCGGATTCCTGCGCGTCTGCGACCAGCTCGTCCTGCAACGGACCATCGTCCTTGAGCCAGTCCATCCATTCGCCCGAACCTTCTTCGCCATTGCGCATCGGCACGTTGAGCGAACCATCGCCGCCCATCAGCATGCGGCGGTTCATATTGACCACCTCCTGCTCGGGCACGCCCAGATCGGTGGCGATCTTGGTCACATCGTCGGGGTGAAGATCGGTGTCCTCGTACGCGTCGAGGTTCTTCTTCATCCGGCGCAGGTTGAAGAACAGCTTCTTCTGCGCAGCGGTGGTGCCCATCTTCACCAGGCTCCACGAACGCAGGATATACTCCTGGATGCTCGCCTTGATCCACCACATCGCATAGGTCGCGAGGCGGAAGCCGCGATCGGCCTCGAACTTCTTGACGCCCTGCATCAGGCCGACATTGCCTTCGGAAATGAGGTCGGACACCGGCAGGCCATAGCCGCGGTAACCCATGGCGATCTTGGACACCAAACGCAGGTGCGAGGTGACGAGCTGCGCAGCAGCTTCGGTATCGTCATGTTCCTCGTAGCGCTTCGCGAGCATGTACTCCTGCTCTTGCGTCAGCACGGGGAATTTCTTGATTTCGGAGAGATAGCGGTTGAGGCTCTGCTCACCGCCGAGCGCCGGAACGCTCAAAGTTTTGGTATTGCTCACTTGTACCCTGACCTTTCTAGCGTCGACCTCGTGTGGCGGACCCCTGATGGGCATCCGACCTTCGGGCCACTAAGGTTACCTATAGCGGACGCAGCCCAGATTGCACACGCCTTTCGTCGATTTCAACGTGCGGTTTGGTCGATCAGTTCCCGCATATCGGAGGGCGGTTCGGCGCAGAAATCCAAGCTTTCGCCGCTGATAGGATGTCTGAATCCCAACCGTGCGGCGTGCAATGCCTGGCGCGCGAAACCGAGCTCTTCGAGCAGCGGCCTGAGGGCCTTCGGGGTGCGTCCATAGACAGGGTCCCCCAATAGCGCATGGCCGATTGACGCACAGTGAACACGGACCTGATGCGTGCGCCCGGTTTCGAGGCGGCATTCTATCAACGATGCGTGGGTCAGCGCCCGGAGAGTCTCGTAATGGGTGACCGCGTGCTTGCCGCGGGCCGTGTCGTCGGGCAGCACCGCCATCTTCTTGCGGTCGCGGTCCGAACGGCCGAGCCGCCCTGCAATCGTGCCCGCGGGCGGGTTCGGGTGGCCGGCGCACACCGCGAGATAGCGGCGGGTGATCGAATGGTCGGCGAACTGGCGCGCCAGTCCTTCATGCGCTGCATCCGACTTGGCGACGACCAGCAGGCCCGAGGTGTCCTTGTCGATGCGGTGGACGATCCCCGGCCGCGCGACACCGTTGATCCCCGACAGCTGACCCGCGCAATGATGCAGCAGCGCATTGACCAGCGTGCCGTCCGGATTGCCCGCTGCCGGGTGAACCACCATCCCCGCCGGTTTGTTCACCACCACCAGATGCGCATCCTCGAACACCACATCGAGCGGGATGTCCTGTGGCTTGGCGGCCAGCGGTTCGGGCGGGGGCAGGACGATGGCAAAGCGTTCCTCGCCCTGGACCTTGGCCGATGCGCTGCGCGCCACCGTCTTGCCGACGGTCACGGCGCCCTCGGCGATCAGGCCCTTGATCCGTTCGCGCGACAGTTCGGTCGCCTCGGCCAGTGCCTTGTCGAGGCGGCCGCTGCTGGTCAGCTTTCCGGTGATGATATCGGCATCGGCCATGCTAGGGCCATGCGCGATGCCGGCCCAAGTCTCAAGCGATGTCGTCGAACGCCTCGTCACCGAGGCGCGGTTGGCGCATCCGCAGGAATGCTGCGGCATCCTGCTGGGCGGCGGCGACGCGATCACTGCGATCCGGCCCGCGCGCAATGTCCACCCCGAACCCGCGCGCCGGTTCGAGATCGACCCCCAAGCTCTGGTCGATGCCTATCGCCAAGCCCGCGAGGGCGGTCCGCAGGTGCTGGGCTATTACCATTCGCACCCCAATGGCGTGGCCGAGCCCTCGGCCACCGATCGCTCGCTCGCGGCGGGCGACGGGGCGATCTGGGCGATAATCGCGGCAGGGCGAATCACCTTGTGGCGTTCGGGGGATGCAGGGTTCGCGAAGCTTCCCTATGAGCTTGCCCCTCGCTAAGACCGTAATCGAATATTCACCACTCGGAATCTCAATGGACGACCGCCAATCGATCGATCTTGCCGCGATGCTGTGCTCGCGCTTGTGCCATGACCTGCTCAGCCCCGTCGGGGCGCTGTCCAACGGGCTCGAGCTGCTGGCGATGGAATCCGATGCCGAAATGCGTGCCAATGTGATGCAACTGCTCGAGCAGAGCGCGCTGATCAGCACCAACAAGCTCAAATTCTTCCGCCTCGCCTTCGGGGCCGCAGGCGGTTTTGGCGAACGTGTCGAGATTGCCGAGCCGAAGGCGCTGATCGAGGCGCTGATCGCCGACAAGCCCAATATCACGATCGAATGGGCGCTGGCCGAGCCCACGCTGGGCAAGCCCGCGGTCAAGGTGCTGCTCAATTTCGCGCAGATCGCGATCGATGCGCTGGTACGCGGCGGGACGCTCGATATCGGGGCCGAAATGCGCGACGGCGCGTGCGAGATCGTGGTCCGCGCAATCGGGCCCAAGATCGCTTTCGACGACACCATCGGCAAGGCGCTCGACGGGTCGCTCGACCGCGCCGACCTGACCAGCCGCACCGCGGCCGCACACATGATCAATCTGCTGGCCACCGAAAGCGGGGGCGGGCTGCAATATCACAAGGGTCCCGATGCGCTGGTGCTCGGCGCGGTCCTGCCTGCGGGTGAAGGGCTGATCGGGTGAGCTCCGATTTCGGCAAGCTGGGCCAGGGGCTCCCCGCCAGCAAGGACGAACTCGTCGACCGCGAAGTGCTTTCGCCCAACCATGACGAACGCGCCATGCCGATCGACATGCTGGTGATCCATTATACCGAGATGGAGGACAAGGGCTTCGCCATCGAACGGTTGTGCGATCCTGAGGCCAAGGTCTCGGCGCATTACCTGATCGGCGAATGGGGCGAGGTCGTCCGGCTGGTCCCCGAGGAAAAGCGCGCCTGGCATGCGGGCCAGTCCTACTGGCGCGGGCACAAGGATGTGAATTCGGCCAGCATCGGGATCGAGCTCGACCATCCGGGCCATAAATACGGCTATCGCGAGTTCAACGATGCGCAGTTCGAAGCGCTGGTGCCGCTGGTTGCGCGGATCGTGAAGCAATACGATATTCCGCGCACCAATGTGGTCGGCCATTCGGATGTCGCCCCGGCGCGCAAGATCGATCCGGGCGAGTTGTTCCCGTGGGAACGGCTCGCCGAATATGGGCTGTGCCTGCCGCGCCCGAAGAAGCTCGAACGGGGCGATCCGTTCGACAATGACGCCTCGTTCTACCTCGCGCTCGAGCGCTTCGGCTACGATATCACCGATGGGCATAAGGCGGTCGAAGCCTTCCAGCGTCGTTGGCGCCCCGAGAAGATCGACGGGGAAATCGACGGCGAAGTGCGCGCGATCCTGTTCCAGCTCCTGCTCGATCGCGACCGGGGGAACGCCCGGTAATCCGGCGACCGCGCTGCCCGATCAGGTCGGTGGCAGCAATCCCTTTGCATCGCAGTCGAGCAGGCATTCCTGCATCTTGTCGACCGCGACGCGTGCATTCACGCCCATCAGGAAACGGATGTTCTGCAGTTCCTCGTCGAGCGGGGATGCTGGATCCTCTCCGCCGGACAATTCGGCCATGTGCCAGCGGGCGAACATGCGTTCCTTGACCCCGACCAGATCGACCAGGCGCAACTGAGCGTGATCGAAATCGCAGCAGATCCGCTCGAACACTTCTGCGACCACCTCACCTTCGCCCTCGAGCAGTTGGATGAACTGGTTTTCGACGAAGACGAGTACCCCGGTAACACCGACCTCCTTGTTCCGGATGGCGGCACGTGCCGCGATATTGCTGACCTGCTGTTCGACCGTGAGTTCATCCGGAGTGAGGCAGGAGCGGCTGGTGTACAATAGCCTGCTGATGGGCATGATCTTCTCCCGGACCTAGGCTTCGGCAAAATCGGTTTGGGTGCCGGCTAGGGCAAGGAAGGCTGCGGGCGGTATTGGGCGGCCGGTGAGGAAGCCCTGGACCTCGTCGCATCCGTGATCGCGGATGAAGGACAATTGCGAGTCCGTTTCAATGCCCTCCGCGGTTATCTTCATGTTCAGGCTGGCACCCAATTGGGCGATCGCCCGCACGATCGACGCGCTGCCTACATCGTCGGGCAGTTTCTGAATGAAGCTCTTGTCGATTTTGATCCGGCTGATCGGAAAGCGGTGCAGGTAGCTTAGCGAGGAATATCCGGTCCCGAAATCATCAAGCGAGATACGTACCCCAAGGTCGCGGATATGGGTGAGCGTACGCAGCGCCGCCAGATCGTTGTTGAGCAGTGCAGTCTCGGTGATTTCGAGTTCGAGCCGATGCGGCGCCAGACCCGAGTCGGCCAGTGATTGGGTCACGATCTGGGGCAGTCGCGGATCGAGCAACTGCACCGGCGAAACATTGACCGCCAGATCGATGTGTCCGGGCCAGGAGGCTGCATCTTTGCATGCTTGCCGCAGGACATCTGCTCCGATCCGCGTGACCAAGCCCAGATCTTCGGCAATCGGGATGAACTCGGTCGGCGAAATTTCTCCTTGATCGGGGCAGGTCCAGCGCAGCAAGGCTTCGGCGCCCGATATCGCGCCGCTCTGCGAGGCGAAGACAGGTTGATAGACGATCGTGAACTCGTCCCGCATGCACGCCCGACGCAGTGAGGCTTCCAGCGCCCGGCGACGTTGGATGGCTTCCATGAGCGTGGGTTCGAACACGCGATAGGTCTGCTTGCCATTATGTTTGGCCGAGTACAGCGCGATATCCGCATGCTGGATCAGGACGTCGGGGGTGACCCCATGGTCCGGAGCCAAGGCCACTCCGACGCTCCCGCTGAGCTCGACCACGTTGCCATCGATGATCATCGGCCGCGACAGGATTTCGATGATTCGCTCGGCAATGATCGAGGCTTGGCGATGGTCGCCAATGCCGAAGCACAAGACGGCGAACTCATCGCCGCCGATGCGCGCCGCCATGTCGCCGTCCCGAACCGCCAGAGTAAGCCTGTGCGCCAGGCGCTGGAGGACCACGTCACCGACTGGATGGCCGAGCGTGTCGTTGATCGGTTTGAAGCGGTCGAGATCGACCATCATCAGTGTGAAGGGGCGGCCGAACAGCTCGATCTTGTCGCATTCGAGACGTAATGCTTCGGTGAACTGGTGACGATTTGCGAGATTGGTGAGCGCATCGTGCATGGCGATGTGCGCAATCCGGCTCTCGCCGTCGGAACTCGTCTTGCGTTCGACAAGATAGGTCGAAATACCGGTCCCGACAATCAGCAGCGCGACCATCGCGATCGCGGTTGCCAGAGCGGCGAAGGCTTCGCTGTTCGCTCCTTGCGAAAAGCCGGGCATCGCCGAGACCGAGAACCCCGCCATACCGCCGAAATGCAGTCCGATGATCGCCAGCATCAGCAGGGTTCCAGCATGCCAGATGCCAAGAGCGCCGAAACTACGGCGCAACACACGGATTGCTAGCGAGGAGCAGGTGATGGCGATGACCATCGATGCTACCACGTATCGCCAGTCCCAATGCACGATCCCTTCTACGCGATAGGCAAACATACCCACGTAATGCATGGCCCCCATCGCAAGGCCGATGATCGACCCGCCGAGGAGGGGAGCGAGCCGGGCGAATTTTGAAGAAGCCAGCGCAAGCCCGGCGCCGATGCCCGCGACTGCGATCAAGGCAGAGACAACGGTAAGTGCCCCGTCCAACGTGACGGGCGTGTTCGGCTGATAGCCGAGCATGGCGATGAAGTGAGTTGCCCAGGTGGCGGCACCCGCCGTTACGGCGGACAAGAAGCACCAGTGGACCCGCGCAATCCCGTCCTCGGACAGCGTGCGGCGGAACAGGGTCGCCGAAACCATTGACCCGGCGATGCACATCACCGCAGCCATGAGGACGAACCAGAGATTGTGATCGTTTATAATGCAGCCGACTATCAGCATGAATCCTCGCGCGCGCGCCCGCATGGATTGCAGACCGCCGGGCCGCCTAGGTCGTAGAGGTTAACGAATTCGTCATGAAGCGGGTACGCGTGATGGATGAGTCCCGCGTGGGGGACCGATGCCGCCGCCAAGGCAAGCGTCCCTATTTATACTTTGCACTCTCGACCCCTTGCCCTATCTGCCACGGTGCCAGGGGGCCGGGCAGCCGCGTGCCGCAAGGTACGAGGAAAGTCCGGGCTCCACGAAACGAGGGTGGCGGGTAACGCCCGCCCGGCCGGTTTCTTCTGAGATCGGCCGAGGGAAAGTGCCACAGAGAGCAAACCGCCGATGGCCTGCTTGCAGGCTCAGGCAAGGGTGAAAGGGTGCGGTAAGAGCGCACCGGGGCTTCGGCAACGCGGCCCGCACGGCAAACCCCACCCGGAGCAAGGCCGAATAGGGGCGGCGCGTCCGCGCAAGCGGGCAGGTGCGTTTCGCATCGACCGCCCGGGTTGGCTGCTTGAGCTTCGGAGCAATCCGAAGCCTAGACGAATGGCTGCCGCCGCACGGCCGGTCCCTCGGGATACCGCGTGCGGGACAGAACCCGGCTTACAGGCCCCCTGGCAAATCTTCGACTGCGGGCAATAACGAGGGCGTGGGGGTCTCTTCGGGGACCAGTTGTCCATCGACTTCGAGCCCCTCGAATGGGCGGCATGCCTCGTTCATGTCGTCGGAATGCAAATGCACTTTCAGCATCGGATCGGCCTTGGTCCAATCGGTCCGCGGATCGTCGCGCACCACGCAAAGCGCGCGCCATGCGAGCGGCAGCTCCTGCAATTGCTCGATGGTCGGCAGGCCTTCGATCAGCACGTCGCGCCCGGCATAGCGGGCCGTCGCATAGCCGACGAACTTGGTCTCCGTGCCACGGATATGGATGCGGTCGGTACCCTCGTCGATGCGGGCAAAGGTGTCGAGCCGGATCGAGAACGCCGCCCAGATCGAAATGCCGATCAGCAGGACCAGCGCGACCATCGTCGCGACGACGGTCCATTTGGCGACGGGATTTTCCAGACCTTCGGGATGATCGATCGGCACGCGGGAAACTCCTTCAAGGCAGGATGCCGGATTCTGGAATGGGACTGGCGCACGCACTGCACCGCGCCAATGATCGAAACCAATTGCTAGGCGAATTCTTTGTGCGTGACTGTGATCGTACCATCGATGTCCTGCGTCTGGATCAGCCGGCGCTGGTCGCCTTCGAGGACCAGGGCGGTAAGCTTGCCGGTACGAAATGCGCCGGTATCGATCCCGATCCGGTAATCGGTATGCTCGATGTCCTCGAAGATCGTGTGCCCATGCACGACGACATGGCTGAACGGTTCGCGATGCTTGAGAAACCGTTCGCGAATCCAGCGAAGGTCGGACTGCTTCTGGTCTTCGAGGCTGTGCTTGGGATTGATCCCGGCATGGACGAACACATAGTCGCCCGCCACGATGATATCTTCCATCTCCGCGAGGAACTTGCGATGTTTCCCGGGCACGAGTTCGTGGAGCTCGGCCTGCAGTTCCTTCATGGTGAGCTCGTTGTAGCGCTTTTTCTTGATGCCGTAGCTCAGCACAGTCTCGCGCCCGCCATGCTTGAGGAAATGCCGGAGCATTTCCTTGTCTTCGAAGCTCTCGAGGAACATTTCCTCGTGATTTCCGGCGATATAGCGGACCGTGCGGTGGTCGCGCCATTGGCGTGCGGTTTCGATCACGCGCGCGCTTTCGGGACCGCGATCGATCAGATCGCCCAGCATAACGACCGTACTGCGCGCATCGCCGGCCTTCCTATCGTCGCTTTCGATAGCGAGGATCAGTTCGTCGAACAGGTCGCAGCGGCCGTGAATATCACCGATGACGTAGAAGCGCTCGCCCTCCGGGACCCTCGGAAGGGGCTTGGCCGACGCGCCCTTGTTGAACAGTTTTGCGAGTTTCAGCATGTCAGGATTGTGCGACTTCGAGCCTGGTTCTGGTTTGAAGCCGACCAGATAGGCGCAAGCTGCGGCGGGAGCAACAAATGCGCTTGCACCGCTACTGTTGCAGTTGCGAGAAAAGCACAGCTATTGTTGCGTATGCGAAAACCTCGCGGCTGAAGCTTGCGTCAACCGGGCAAAGTGTGCAGGTTTATGACCGTATCCGGACGAGGAGCCTAACAAAATGGCCCCGACGGATTCGCAGGTGGGACGAAGCGACACTCGTACAGGAGTTTGTAATGCTCACGTCCTTTCGCGGCCTCATGGCCGTTTCGCTCGCTACCGCGGGCCTTTCTCTCGCAACTCCCGCCATGGCTCAGTCGGAAGACGACAGCGGGTTCACCACCTCCGCCAATGTGGCACTGACCACCGACTACCGCTTCCGCGGCGTCTCGCTCTCGGGCGGCGAACCCGCCATCCAGGGCGGCTTCGACGTCGGACATGAAAGCGGGTTCTACGTCGGCACCTGGGCATCCTCGATCAAGGGTGGCCCGTCCTATGGCGATCTCGAATTCGATGTCTACGCCGGCTGGGGCGGCAATCTGAGCGATGCGGTGAGCGTCGATATCGGCGTGCTGTATTATATCTATCCGACCGAGGATCTGGGGCTCGATACCGATTACATCGAACCCTATGCCTCGATCAGCACCAGTTTCGGACCGGCCGAAGCCACCTTCGGGGTCGCTTATGCGCCCGAGCAGGATTCGCTTGGCGGGGATGACAACCTCTATCTCTATACCGATGTCGGCTTCGGCATCGCCGACAGCCCGTTCAGCATTTCGGGTCACATCGGCTACACCGACGGTGCTCTGGCCCCGCCGCTGCTCGCCGGTGACACCGACGATACCGGTCTCGACTGGTCGATCGGCGCGAGCGTTGCCCAGGGCAATTTCGAAGTAGGCGTCGCCTATATCGGCGTCGAAGGTCCTTCGATCAACGACTTCACCGACGATGCCATCGTGGGTACGATTTCCGCCAGTTTCTGAGAATTCACTGGCGGGAATTCCCCGGAGGGGGGCGCATGCCAGCGCGCCCCCCTTTTCGCGTCAGTCGAGCGCAAAATCGACCGTAGTCACCACACGGACTTTCTTGAACGGGGTATTGCCAATACCCCATCCGCCCGCTTCGCCATCGCGGGCGTCGATCGAGAAATAGCCCTGCGTCGCCTTGTGGATGCCGCCAACCGCCGCGCCGCTGTCCTGCGCGAACTGCTCCGCCGCCGCGCGCGCGTCCTTGGTCGCCTCGGCTACCATTTCGGGCTTGATGTCATTGAGTCCGGTGAAGGTGTAGCTGATCCCCGATCCGTCTTCGAGCACCACGCCATCGCGCACGAGCTCGGCCTGTCGGCGAACCGCGCGCTGGGCGCGGTCGATATCGCGCGTGCGCAAGACGGTGCGCTGGCGGACGGTGTAGAACACGGTCCCGTCATTGGTGTAGCTCGAAACATTGATCCCGGCCGGGGTCAGTTCCTCCTCGGGAAAGCCGAGCTCATCGAAGAAAGCCCGCACTGCCTCGGCGTCACGATCGGTGTTGGCTTGCGCGGTTTGCAGATTGGTCGCGGTAGAAGCGAACGATACTGTCCAGGTTGCCAGATCCGCAGTAACTTCGCGCTCGGCGAGACCGCGCACGGTCACGCTGCGCTCGGCCGCTTTCATGCGCACCAACCCGTCGCCAAGTACGAAGCCGCCGACAATCAGGCCCAGCGCGACAATGCTCGCGCTTCCCAGCCAGCGCTTCAGCGTTGCATCGCCATGTCGCGGTGTGGCACCATTGTGCACGCTTTCGGTTTCTTCGGGCATATTCGCCTTCCTCTCTGACCTGTGTCTCCCACGACTGGCGATAGGGCTCGAGCGATGAACCGTGTTTGAATAGCGATGAATGGAGTTTTGCTTGACCAAATATCTGCACACGATGATCCGCGTGAGCGACCCCGATGCGACGGTGGCGTTCTTCAAGCTAATCGGTCTTGAGGAAGTGCGCCGCTTCGACGTCGAGGCCGGGCGCTTTACGCTTATCTTTCTCGCCGCGCCGGGGCAGGAAGGCGTGGCCGAGGTCGAGCTGACCTATAACTGGCCAGCCGAAGACGGCAGCGCGCCCGAAGAATACACGGGCGGTCGCAATTTCGGCCATCTCGCCTACCGGGTCGAGAATATCTACGAGACCTGCCAGACGATCCTCGATGCAGGACATACGGTCCACCGCCCGCCGCGCGACGGGCATATGGCCTTTGTCAAGACGCCCGACGGGATTTCGGTCGAACTGCTGCAGGACGGCTATCTCGACCCGCAGGAACCCTGGGCCAGCATGGAGAACACCGGGAGCTGGTAAGCTCTCGGTGGCTCATCGGCCAGGTCAGTCGATATAGGGCGAGCGCGCATCATCCGGATGCGTCGCCGACAGTCGCAGGATGACATAGCCAGCGATGGCGGAGATCAGCGATCCGAGCAGGATCCCGATCTTCGCCTCGTTGATCAGCAATTGCTGCCCGGCAAAGGCCAGCCCGCTGATGAACAGCGACATGGTAAAGCCGATCCCGCACAGGATCGAGACGCCCCAGATCTCGGGCCAGGTGGCCTGGTCGGGGCGGGGTGCGAAACCGAGCTTGTCGGCGGCCACGATGGCGGCAAAGATGCCCACCTGCTTGCCGATGACGAGGCCCGCGGCAATCGCCAGTGGCAGCGGAGCGAGCAGGTGCTCGAGCCCCATCCCGGCCAGCGGCACGCCGGCATTGGCGAACCCGAATACGGGCACCACCAGATAGGCGCTCCACGGGGCGAGGCCATGCTCCATGCGTTCGACCATCGTCTGGTCGTCAGGGCCGACCATCGGGATGCACAGTGCAGCGACCACGCCAGCGATCGTCGCGTGGATGCCCGAATTGAGCACGAAGTACCACAGCGCCAAGGCGAGCAGGATATAGGGCCAGTAACGCGCCACGCGCATTCGGTTGAGCACCATCATCGCGACCACCACGCCCGCCGAGGCAGCCAGCCAGCCGAGCTTGATATTCGCAGTGTAGAACAGCGCGATCACCATGACCGCGCCGATATCGTCGACGATCGCCACGGTCAGCAGGAACAACCGCAGCGATGCGGGGCAGCGATTACCCAGCAGGCCGAGCACGCCCATCGCGAAGGCGATGTCGGTCGCCGCAGGGATCGCCCAGCCGCGCAGCAGTTCGGCATCGCCGCCGACCACACCGACATAGACCAGCGCTGGAACGGCCATGCCCGCCGCCGCCGCCAGGATCGGCAGGCGGCGCGATTGCGCGGTGGAGAGCTGCCCCTCGATCCATTCGCGCTTCACCTCGAGCCCGACGACGAAGAAGAACACCGCCATCAACCCGTCGTTGATCCACAGGTGCAGATCGTCGAGTTTGGGGATCGGGGTCCAGGGCAATTCGCCGTAGAACAATTGTTCGTATTCGCCGGCCAGCGGCGAATTGGCCGCGAGCATTGCAGCGGCCGCGACGAGAATGAGCAGAATGCCCGCCGAGGCGTCGCTGACGAAGAGCGCGCGGACGGGGGCAAACACGAGGCGAAATGCTGAAGGGCGTTCGGTCATCTTGGGCACGCTCTCTTTCGCAAAGCGGCCCGCGTTGCAAGTCTTGAAGCACGCGGTTATTCAGAAAGGCAGGGGGTACGCTTGGTATCTGGGGCATTCACGGTCGCTGAATGGTTTTTGCTCGTACAGCACGAGCTGCTGCTGTTCGCGGCAGCCTTTTTCACGCTCGGCATAATCGACGAATTTGCGCTCGACTGCACCTATCTCTGGTGCCGGTTGACCGGACGCATCCGCACGCCGCGGCTCGATGAAACCGAATTCGCCGAAATCGATGGCCTGGCGGGACGCGCTGCGGTGTTCATACCCGCGTGGGAGGAAGCCGATGTCATCGGACCCACGCTGGTGCACATGCTCGATGCCTGGCCGCAGGACGAACTCACCGTCTATGTCGGCTGTTATCGCAACGATGTCTCGACCATGGCTTCGGTGGTTGCTGCAGTGCGCGGCGATCCGCGCGTCCGGCTGGTGGTGCATGGCAAGGATGGACCGACGTCCAAGGCCGATTGCCTGAACCGGCTCTATGCTGCTTTGGCGGAAGACGAGCAGCGCTCGGGCGTTGGAGCACGGATGGTCGTGCTGCACGATGCGGAAGACATGGTCGATCCCGCCGCGCTCGACCTGCTCGACCAGGCGCTGTGGCACGCGCATTTCGTCCAGCTACCAGTGCTCGCGCTGCCGCAGCGCCATTCGCCGTGGATCGGGTCGCATTATTCGGACGAATTTGCCGAAGCGCATGGCAAGACGCTTGTGGTGCGCGATGCGCTGGGCGCGGCGATCCCGGGGGCAGGCGTGGGTTGTGCGATCGCGCGCGGATCGCTCGGCCAGCTCGCTCATCGGCAGGGCGGCAAACCCTTTGCCGAGGATTCGCTGACCGAGGATTACGAGCTTGGCCTGAAAATCGCGCAGACGGGCGGGCAGGGCCGGTTCCTGCGTGTGCGCGGGGCCGATGGACGGCTGATCGCGACCCGTGCCTTCTTCCCCTCACGGCTGGACCAATCGATCCGGCAGAAGACGCGCTGGATGCATGGCATTGCCTTGCAGGGCTGGGACCGGCTGGGCTGGGACAGCGAGCCGGTCGAACTGTGGATGCAGTTGCGCGACCGGCGCGGTCCGCTGGCCGCGATCCTGCTGGTCGTGGCCTATCTGCTCGTGTGCCTCGTCGCCGTGGGCCTGATCCTCGAGCAGTTGGGACTGGTCGAACCGCCCCCGACCACGCCGCTGTTAAGCGTGCTGTTCTGGATCAATTTCGTCGGGCTGGCGGGACGGTTTGCGGCGCGGGCCTGTTTCACCGCGCGCGAGTATGGCTGGCGACAGGGCCTGCTCGCGATCCCCCGGACACTGGTGTCGAACATCGTCTCGATCATGGCCGGGCGGCGTGCGCTCGCCGCTTATGTCGGCACTTTGCGCGGTGCGCCGATCGTCTGGGACAAGACCGAGCATCGCGATCATCCGGCGCTTGTCCTGCCGGGTAGGGGTACTGCATGAGCCATGCGGTCGCCCGGCGGCAGGGTCAGCCTGTGCTGTTCCTCGGCCTTTTACTGGCGGGCTGGTGCCTGCTGCGCCTGCTCACCTGGGAAAGCCCGTGGCCCCAGGCACTCGGACTGCCCGAGCCGCTCCACTTCGCCAGCGCCGATCTGCGCCAGCCAGGCACCACAGCCGGGCTGAACGATGGTATCGTCGCTCTCCTTGCGAGCAATGACCGCCTCGCAGATGAAGCCGCAGGGCGTTCCGCACCGCTACCTGTTTTCCGCAGCCCGGTAGCAAGTACTGCCCAGCGGCCGCCTTTCGAGCGATCCGACCCCCTCGAGCATTTCGACACGCACCGGCGCGCTGCTGGCCACAATCTGTTGTTCGCCGCCGGGATGGCAAGCCTGCCGCTGCCGCGTAGCGTTGCCGCCCTGCTCGACCGCGAGCAGGGCATGCTGCAGCCTGCCACCCGGTCGATCCCGCGCCGGATATCATCCCCGTGGCGCTTCGATGGCTGGGTCGTGCTGCGCGAGGACGGTCTCCAGCTTTCCGAGAGCGGCACGCGTCCAGCCAGCTATGGCGCAAGCCAGCTTGGCGCAGTCCTGTCCTACCGCCTCGCACCCGGTACGCCGCACGACCCCGCCGCCTATCTTCGTGCCAGCCGCGCGCTGGTCGATGGCGGCGAAACCGAAGGCGCGCTGGGCCTGCGCGCAAAGCCGTTCGGACGCATCCCGCTTGCCCTCCATGCGGAGGCCCGTCTGACCATCCGGCCCGGCGACAACCCCGAAATACGCCCCGCAGCCTTTGTGGCCGGGGGTTTCGACCGTATCGACCTGCCCGCACAGGTGGTGGCACGCGGATATGGCCAGGCCGGCTATGTCGGCGGCGAATTCGCCACCGCGTTTGCCGATGGCGCTTTTGTGGCCGAGCGCGAGGTCGCGCGGTTCGATCTTGGCCGCGTGGCGCTGGGCGGCGGTGCGTGGGGCGGCGTGCAGCAGGGTGCGGCGCGGCTCGACATCGGCCCCAGCCTCACCGTCGACCTGCGCCTCGGCGCGGCGCCCGCGCGGATCGAGGCCGACTATCGCTGGCGCGTGGCGGGCAATGCCGAGCCTGGCAATGGCGGGGCCGTGACGCTTTCGACCGGCTTCTGACACAGTTCACCTTTTATCCGTCACCCGGCTGCGATAGGGCGCAGGCATGGACGTCTATCTCCCCATCGCGAACCTGTCCGTCAACGGGCTATGGATCGTCGCGCTGGGGGGGCTGACGGGGATCCTTTCGGGCTTGTTCGGCGTGGGTGGCGGTTTCCTGACCACGCCGCTGCTGATCTTCTACGGCATCCCGCCGACCGTGGCCGCGGCTTCGGCCTCGACCCAGGTCACCGGTGCCAGCGTGACCGGCGTGCTGGCGCATGGCGGGCGCGGCGGGGTCGATTATCGCATGGGTGCGGTGATGGTGGCGGGCGGCGTGATCGGTTCGGGCTTCGGCGCGCTCTTGTTCCGGTTCTTCCGCGCGATCGGCCAGATCGACGTGGTTATCAGCGCGCTCTACGTCGTCCTGCTCGGTACCATCGGGATGCTGATGGCGCGCGAAGCGGTCCAGACGATCTGGGGCAAGGGCGGTTCGCAAGCCGCGCGGCGGAGGCACCACCCTCTTGTCGCCAGCCTGCCGATGCGCTGGCGCTTCTACCGCTCGGGTCTCTATATCTCCCCGATCGCCCCGCTGTTGGTGGGCGTCGTCGTGGGCGTACTGACCATGCTCATGGGCGTGGGCGGCGGGTTCATTCTCGTGCCCGCGATGCTCTATATCCTCGGGATGAGCGCCAATGTCGTCGTCGGCACCTCGCTCTACAACATCCTGTTCGTGACCATGGCGACCACGATCATGCACTCGCTGACCACCAAGGCGGTCGATATCGTGCTGGTCTTCCTGCTGCTGGTCGGCTCGGTCACTGGAGCGCAGATCGGTTCGCAGATCGCGGTCAAGGCGAAGCCCGAAGTGCTGCGCCTGATCCTCGCCGCGACCGTCCTGGCGGTCGCCTTCCGCATGTTCCTCGGCCTGTTCTACCAGCCCGAGGAAATCTACACGTTGTATCCGCTGTGAGGGCGCTGCTGCTCCTCCTCTTCGCCTTTGCGCTGATGGGCCAGCGCGACCCAATCCTCGTGCCCGAGGTCAGCCAGCACGAGGTGCAGGTGCGGCAGGGGTTCACCGGCACCGAACTGCTGCTGTTCGGCGCAGTGCTCGACCCGCAGGGCCGCGCGGCTGGCAGCGATTACGACATCGTGGTCGTGCTCAAGGGACCCTCCGAACCCGTCCGGCTGCGAGAGAAGGAACGCTTTGTCGGCGTATGGATCAATGCTGCGACCAGCGATTTCCGCTCGGTCCCGTCCTATTTCGCGGTCGCGTCCTCGCAGCCGATCGACGCGATCGTCGACGAGAAAACCGCCGCGATCTACGAATTCGGGACCGATTACATCCAGCTGTCACCCAGCGGGGTGATCGACCCCGAAGAACAGGCGCGGTTCAAATCCGGGCTGGTCGACCTCAAGACCCGCCAGCAGCTCTACAAGCAGGATTTCGGCGGGGTCCAGATCAGCGAACAGGTACTCTACCAGTCGCGTATCTCGCTGCCCTCCAATGTCTCGACCGGCACCTATACGGCGGAGACCTTCGCAGTGCGCGATGGCCGGGTGATTGCCTCGGCGCTGGCAGAGGTCGAGGTCAAGAAAGTCGGCTTCGAACGGATCGTCGCGGTCTACTCGCAGGAATGGGCACTGGTCTACGGCCTTCTGGCGGTTGCGCTGTCGGTCGGAATGGGCTGGGCGGCCGGGCGATTATTCGCGCTGATCTGACCTTTCCCGGGCACTATCGTTGACCACATCTTAAGCAGTTTCGGTCAGGCAGGCTGCCAGCGCAATGGGCGCGTTTGACGTTGGGGCACAGCCAGATCGATGAACGACACAGGCAATCCGGATTACCGCAGTTTCGACCCCGCGCAGGAAGACGGCGCGGAGCCGCCCCAGCCGCGTAGCAATTCGCTGCGCGACCGCATCCGCCGCAGCGCCGAACAGTCCTCCGCTCCGGCGGTGTCGCCTTCGGGCTATGTCCACCAGCCGCAGCAGCCTGTTGCCGAGATCAGCCAGCCGGAGCCGGAGGCACAGCCGCAGCCCGCGCCGCGCGAGGTGCCCCGCAGCGAAGACCCTGCGGAACGTCCCGCGCCGCCCGCTGCCGCCACGCTCGGTGAAGCACCGCCGCGCCCGCCCGAACCTGCCGCTGCGCCCGAGACCGGCGAGGTGCCCGAGCCAGCGCAGGAACCCGAGGCAGTCGGGGAGAACGCGGGCAAGCCGATCGGCGTCGTGCTCGAAATCGCCGGTTCCAGTTCGCAGATCGCGATCGACCTCCAGCGGCTGAACGAATGTGCCGACGATACCGATCCGTCGGTCGCCATGGCCGGCCAGGTCGGCTCGCAGATCAAGATCCGCGTGGGCAACAGCTGGCTGCTCGCCAGCGTGCGCAACCAGCGCCAGGACCGCAAGGCGGGGTCGATCCTCGCCAATATCGACTTCCTCGGCGAAGGCACCGAAGAAAAGCTGACCGGCAAGCTGCACCGCTTCCGCCGCGGTGTGACGCGCTATCCGGTCCCCGGCGCGATGGTCTATCCCGCGACGACGGCGGATCTGAAACAGGTCTATGCCAGCGACGGGCGCAGCGCGATCACCATCGGCAAGGTCTATCCGACCAAGGACATCCGCGCGGGCATCTATGTCGATGCCATGCTCGGCAAGCACTTCGCGCTGCTCGGTTCGACCGGTACGGGTAAATCGACCAGCGCCGCGCTGATCCTGCACCGAATCTGCGAGGCCGCGCCCGAGGGCCATATCGTGATGATCGATCCGCATGGCGAATATGCCTCGGCGTTTCGCAATACGGGCGTGATCCTCGACGTCTCGAACCTGCAGATGCCCTACTGGATCATGAATTTCGAGGAACATTGCGAAGTGCTGATTACCAGCACCGGCAATGACCACCAGGTCGACGCCGACATCCTCGCCAAGTGCCTGCTCAAGGCGCGGCAGAAGAGCCGGCTGGCCGAGCACATGGGCAAGATCACCGTGGATTCGCCGATCCCCTACTTGCTCTCGGACCTCTCGAACGAGATCCAGGACGCGATGGGCAAGCTCGACAAATCGACCAACTCCGCGCCCTATATGCGGATCAAGAACAAGCTCGACGAGATCAAGGCCGACCCGCGCTACCAGTTCATGTTCTCGGGCATGCTGGTGGCTGACACGATGGCCGATTTCATCGCCAAGATCTTCCGCATGCCGTCGAACGGCAAGCCGATCTCGATCATCGATGTGTCGGGCGTCCCGTCGGACATCACCTCGACCGTGGTGGCGGTGCTCAGCCGGCTGGTGTTCGATTTCGCCATCTGGGGCCGCGACGAGCGGACCTCGCCGATCCTGCTGGTCTGCGAAGAAGCCCACCGCTACGTCCCCAACGAGAAGAACGCCGATGGCAATTCGGTCGGCACCATCCTCTCACGGATCGCCAAGGAAGGCCGTAAGTACGGCATCAGCCTGGGCCTGATCACGCAGCGTCCCTCCGACCTTGCCGAAGGCGTGCTGTCGCAGTGCGGCACGATCCTCTCGATGCGGCTCAACAACGACCGCGACCAGGAATTCGTCCGCGCGGCGATGCCCGAAGGCGCGCGCGGCTTCCTCGATGCGATCCCCGCACTGCGCAACCGCGAGTGCATCATCTGCGGCGAAGGTGTCGCCGTCCCGATCCGCATGAGCTTCGACAATCTCGAGGAATCGAAGCGGCCCGCGTCGGAAGACCCGAGCTTCGTCGAATTGTGGAACAATGCCGGCGGCGAAGAGGACATGGTCCAGCGCACCGTTCAGCGGTGGCGCTCGCAGGGCTAATCCGCCCATATGAGTCATTGCGAGGAGCCGCAGGCGACGCGGCAATCCAGAGTACTCGGAACTGGCCCGAACGCTTGGAACTGGATTGCTTCGTTACGCTCCCAATGACTGACGTCTCAAGTGCCCCGCGTGTCCCCGAACAAATGGATATGCAGCCGGTCGCTCATCCGGAAACCGTGTTCGACGCATAGCGGGGCGAGCCATTGCTCGCGGGCGCGCAGCGCCTCGCTGTCGGTGCCTTCGGGCATCAGGAAGACGTGGTCGGGCTTGAACCGATAGCGATCGCGCAGCGCCAGCACCTCGCCCAGATCCGCCGGCGCAGCGATCACGAATTTGAACCACGCGCGCGGATCGGTGGCATAGGCGTCGAGCCGCTCGGGGATCAGCGCCAGTTCGGCCGGATTGCCGCTATGCGCGAGCTTGGGGCTGACGTTGAACTGGTCGATGCGGATGTCGAGCGCGGGGCTTGCCCTGGTCGTGCCGTTGGTCTCGATCTCCACCGTGACATCGGGCAAATGGCCCAGCAGCCGCGCCAGCGCGGGCGCCTGCAGCAGCGGTTCGCCGCCGGTGATCACCAGACGCTTCTGGCCCAGCGCGGTGATACGCGCGGCGACCTCTTCCTCGCCCAGCGTGAGCTGGTTGGCCGTGCGGTCGAATTCCACCCCGTCGCGGTGCGGCCGCTCGTCGCCCGCGAAGTGCCAGGTGTAGGCGGTGTCGCACCACACGCAGGCGAGATTGCAGCGCGACAGCCGCAGGAAGGTGCAGGGCATGCCCGCACTCGGCCCTTCGCCCTGCACACTGGCGAAGATCTCCGGCTCGCCGGGAGCCTGCGTGGCGAGGACTAGCGGCATCGGGCAGGCTCACTCGGTTCGTCGTGCGCGGCGCACACATGGACCGCATGGACCACGGTCCAGGCGCAAAAATCGAACCGATCAGTCATGCGAGGTTTGATCGATCTGTTCGATTGAAAATGCGCGTCGCAGGAAGGGGTAGGGGCGTGGGCCATCGTCGCGCTCATGACACAAACGGGCCGAGTAGGAAATCGCCGCCCTTGTTCACCCTATCTGTCACCCCGGCCTCCGAGTCGGGGTCGGGCTGTTCTTCGTTGCGGGTTCAAGGCCGAGCGAAGAAGCCTGACCCCGGACAAGTCCGGGGTGACGAGAGAGTTAGGCGTGTTTTGTTAGCCGAGCCGCGCCAGGGCGGCTTCGAGCCGCGCGACTTCGGCCACGTGGTGCGCATGGTCGGCGCGTGCCTTTTCGACCGCTTCGGGCTTGGCGCGTTCGACGAAGTTCGCGTTCGACAGCCGGCCTTCGAGCGATTTGGCTTCCTTGGCCGAAGCCTCCAGCGCCTTCGACAGGCGGGTCTTTTCCGCCTCGATGTCGATCACCCCTTCAAGCGGAATGACAAGCGCATCCTCGCCCGCTGCGATCTGCATCGCCGCGCCAGCGGGCGCTTCGGCGAAGTGGATCGCGGTCAGCCGCGCCAGCCGTTCGATGGCGCCGGCATTGGCCTCGACCACCGATTTCGCCAGCGCGCTGGGCGCGGGGCAGAAGGCTTCCAGCTTGGCGCCGGGGGCAATGCCCAACTCGTTCTTGGCGGTGCGGATTGCGCTGGTCAGCGCAATCAGCCAGTCGATTTCCGCCTTGGCCTCGGCATCCACTTCGGCCTGCGGATCTACCCACTTTGCAGTGATCAGCGGATAGCCCGCGCGGTCGCCCTGCTTGGACCACAGCTCTTCGGTGATAAAGGGCATGAAGGGGTGCAACATGACGAGGATCTGGTCGAGCGCCCAGCCGGCGACTGCCCTGGTTTCCTCGTCGAAATTGCCTTTGACCAATTCGATATACCAGTCGCAGAACCGGTCCCACACGAAGTGATAGATCGTGTTTGCCGCCGCATCGAAACGCAGATCGGCCAGCGCCGCATCGAGCGCCTGCCTGGTCTGGACGACTTCGCCGATGATCCAGCGATTGACCGCGTGGCTTGCTGCGGGCGCGGCAATGCTGGTGCTCGCGCCGATGCCGTTCGACTGGCAGAAGCGCGTCGCGTTCCACAGCTTGGTGGCGAAGTTGCGGTATCCCTCGATCCGCTTGTCATCCATCTTGATGTCGCGGCCCTGGCTTTCCATCGCCGCCATGAAGAAGCGCAGCGCATCGGCGCCGTACTGGTCGATCAGCCCCAGCGGGTCGACGACATTGCCCTTCGACTTGGACATCTTCTGCCCATCCGCTGCGCGGACGAGGCCGTGCAGATACAGCTTGGGCCACGGGTTCTGCCCGGTGGTGTACTGCCCCATCATCATCATGCGGGCATCCCAGAAGAACAGGATGTCGAAACCGCTGACCAAAAGGTCGTTGGGATAGTGCTTGGTGAGCAGCGAAGCCCTCTCCCCTTGCGGGAGAGGGTTGGGAGAGGGGTTCGCCGTGTCAGCGGCGACCATGGTCGCCGCCCCCTCACCCTCCGCGCCTGTCGGCGCTCCTCCCTCTCCCGCAGGGGGAGAGGGATTCTCGGGCCAGCCGAGCGTGGCGAAGGGCCACAGCGCGGAAGAGAACCACGTGTCGAGCACGTCTTCGTCGCGGGTCAGTGCGGCACCTTCGCCTGCCTGGGCCTGCGCTTCCTCCTCGGTCAGTGCGACATAGGCCTTGCCTTCAGCATCGTACCAAGCCGGGATCCGGTGGCCCCACCACAGCTGGCGGCTGACGCACCATGGCTGGATGTTCTCCATCCAGTTGAAGAAGGTCTTCTCCCAGCTCTTGGGGACGATCTCGACCTCGCCGTTCTTCACTGCCTCGATCGGCTTCTTCGCCAGCTTCTCGGCATCGACATACCACTGGTCGGTCAGCCAAGGCTCGATCACCACGCCGCCGCGGTCGCCGAAAGGCGTCGCGATGGTGCGCGGTTCAGCGTCGAGTTCCTGTTCCTCACCCTTCTTGGTCCTGGCGATATGCGGGATCAGATGGCCGCTTTCCTTGAGCCGCTGGACCACCAGTTCGCGCGCGCCGTCCACTCCGTCGCGCTTGAAGCGGTGCAGGCCGAGGAATTCCTCTGGCACCAGATCGTCGGCGGTCTGGCAGACATTGGCTTCCCCATCGAGCATGTTGAGCATCTCGGCGGGCTTGAACCCGGCGCGCTTGCCGACTTCGAAATCGTTGAAATCGTGCCCCGGGGTGATCTTCACCGCGCCGCTGCCCAGTTCGGGATCGGCATGTTCGTCGGCCACGATCGGCACGCGGCGGCCGGTGATCGGCAGCACGACATGCTTGCCGACCACGCTGGCATAGCGCTCGTCCTCGGGATGCACCGCTACCGCCATGTCGGCGAGCATGGTCTCTGGGCGCGTGGTCGCAACCTCGATATAGTCGCGCCCGTCGGCCAGCGTGACGCCGTCTTCAAGCGGGTAGCGGAAGTGCCAGAACGACCCCTTCACATCCTGCGTTTCGACCTCGAGATCGCTGATCGCGGTCTTGAGCTTGGTGTCCCAGTTGACCAGCCGCTTGTCGCGGTAGATCAGCCCGTCGTTATAAAGATCGACGAAGGTCTTGGTCACCGCCGCGCTGAAATGCGGGTCCATGGTGAACTGTTCGCGTGACCAGTCCATCGAGCAGCCGAGGCGGCGCAGCTGGCGCGTGATGGTGCCGCCGCTTTCCTCTTTCCACTCCCACACCTTGGCCACGAAATCCTCGCGGCTGTAATTGGTGCGCTTGTCCTGCTTCGCCTCCAACTGGCGTTCGACGACCATCTGCGTGGCAATGCCTGCGTGGTCGGTGCCAACCACCCACAACGCGTCCTTGCCGCGCAGCCGTTCGTAGCGGACCATGATGTCCTGCAGCGTGTTGTCGAGCGCATGGCCGATATGCAGGCTGCCGGTGACGTTGGGCGGCGGATTGACGATCGTATAGGGCTGCGCGTCGGGGCGGTCGGGCCGGAACAGGCCCTGGTCTTCCCAATGCGTGTACCAGCGCTGCTCGATTTCGGCCGGGTCGAAGGTCGTGGGTAGCTCGGTGCTCATGCGACTGGCCTTTGCCAGCGCCCTTGGTGCGATGCAACGCTGCAGGTGAACTCGCGCGATAGCCGCTTGGCAAGTGGAGGATTTGCTCGCATACGACGCCGCAATGGGTGGTTTCGCCGAATACGAACTGATCGAGGATGATGACGGGGCTACGGTCCTCGTGCTCTCCGGGCCCTATCTGGTCTCGACCATTGGTGCGATCGACCAGGATTTGCGGGTCCTCGATGGGCCCATCGGCACCATCGACCTGTCCGCCATCAGCGAAATCGATACGGTCGGCGCATGGGTGGCCTGCAGCCTGTCGAAGACGCACGATGCGGAGATCGTCGGTGCGAGCGATCGCGCCAAGCGGCTGGTCGGCGCGCTCGAGGGCATGAGCGTCGAGGAAGACATCACCGCGCCGCGCCTGCCCGTGTGGGAGCGCGTGCCGCAGGCGGTGGGCGACAAGCTGTTCAACGCCCGCCACGGTGCATACGGCGTGATCGGCTTTCTGGGCGCGCTGCTGATCTCCATCGGCAGCCTGATCCGCCATCCGCGCCGTTTTCGTGTGCTCGCGCTGGTCCGCCAGCTTGAACTGGTGGGGGTGTCGGCGCTGCCGATCATCGGCTTGATGAGCTTCCTGATCGGCGTCGTCATCGCGCAGCAGGGCGCGGTGCAATTGCAGCAATTCGGCGCCGAGACGCTGACGGTTAACCTCGTCGGGCGCATAACCTTGCGCGAACTGGGTGTACTGATGACCGCGATCATGGTTGCGGGCCGGTCGGGCAGCGCCTTTGCCGCGCAAATCGGCACCATGCGGCTGACCGAGGAAGTCGACGCGATGCAGACCATCGGCATCTCGCCGATGGAGGCGCTGGTCGTTCCGCGCATCCTGGCCGCGGTGCTGATGATGCCGCTGCTCGGCTTCTATGCCTCCGGGGTGGCGATTATCGGCGGCGCGTTCGTCGGGCAGTTCATGCTGGGCATTCCGTTCTGGACCTTCCTGACCCGGATCCAGGACGTGGTGCCGATCTACGATTTGTGGGTCGGGCTGGTCAAAGCGCCGGTGTTCGGGCTGATTGTCGCGCTGGCGGGCTGCTATCACGGCATGCAGGTCAAGGGGAATTCGGAAGACGTCGGCCTGCGCACCACCATGGCGGTGGTGACGGGCATTTTCGCGGTGATCGTGATCGACGCCTTCTTCGCCGTGTTCTTTACCGAAATCGGGTGGGGCTGATGGCGCAGGACGAAACCGGGCGCGAACTGGGCCGCCACGAACGCTATCGCGGCGATTACCCGATCGTGGTCGAGGGGCTGACCAATGCTTTCGGCCCGCAGGTCGTCCATGAGAACCTCGACCTCAAGGTCAGGCGCGGGGAAATCCTTGGCGTGGTCGGCGGGTCGGGCACCGGCAAGAGCGTGCTGATGCGCTCGATCATCGGGCTGCAACGCCCGACCGAAGGTGACATCCGCGTGTTCGGCAAGTCGATCATCGACACCGATCCCAATGTGCATATCGGCATCCGCAACCGCTGGGGCGTCCTGTTCCAGGGCGGGGCGCTGTTCTCGACGCTGACCGTGGGCGAGAATGTCGAAGTCCCGCTCAAGCAGTTCTACCCCGATATCGAACCCGACCTGCGGCACGAGATCGCGCGCTACAAGGTGGTGCTGTCGGGCCTTGCCGAAGAAGCGGTGGCCAAGTTTCCCTCCGAACTGTCGGGCGGGATGAAGAAACGCGCCGGGCTCGCCCGCGCGCTCGCGCTCGACCCAGAACTCCTGTTCCTCGACGAGCCGACCGCGGGACTCGATCCGGTCGGTGCGGCAGCCTTCGACCGGCTGACGCTGGAACTGAAGGAAACGCTCGGGCTGACCGTGTTCCTGATCACCCACGATCTCGATACGCTGCACGAAATCTGCGACCGCGTGGCGGTGCTGGCGGACAAGCAGGTGATCGCGGTCGACACCGTTCCCAATCTGATGGAGCTGGACCATCCGTGGATCCAGCAATATTTCAACGGTCCACGCGGACGTGCGGCGCTGACCGCGCAGGCGCTCGACGAATTGCGCCGGCACATGGACAAACCGGTGGCCGCGCATGCGGTCAAAGCGTTGGACAAACCGCCTGCGGGCAAGGCATAGGGCGAAACCAATGGAAACGCGGGCAAATCACGTTTGGGTCGGTGCGGTAACGCTGCTGATCCTCGGCGCGCTCGCGCTGTTCATCGTCTGGCTCGCGCGCCTCGGCGGCGGGGCGCAGAACGAATACGACATCTTCTTCAAGCAGTCGGTCGCGGGCCTCGCCAATGGCAGCTCGGTCGATTTCGCCGGCGTGCCCGTGGGGCAGGTCAATGAAATCGTGCTGTGGGACAAGGACCCCGAATTCGTCCGCGTGCGGATCAAGGTGAAGGAAAGCGTGCCGATCCTGGTCGGCACCACCGCGACGATCCAGGGCAGCTTTACCGGCGTGTCGACCATCACGCTCGACGGCGCGCGCAGCGGGGCGCCGCCGATCTCGTGCGAAACCACCGCCTGCACCGAAGGCGTGCCGATCATTCCGCCCACCACGGGCGGCGGGTTCGGCGCCGTGCTCGCCAGCGCGCCGCTGCTGCTCGAGCGGCTGGCCACGCTGACCGAGCGGCTGACCGTCCTGCTGAGCGACCGCAACCAGGAAGAAATCTCGCAGATCCTTGCCAACACCAATGCCGCCAGCGCGGGCTTTGCCGCTGCAGCGCCGCAGCTCGAACGTACGATGGCCGAACTGCAGGTGACCTTGCGCGAAGCGAGCGAGGCGCTCGACCAGTTCGAGAAGGTCACCGCCTCGACCGATCGCATCCTCAACCAGGAAGGCGAGGCGATCGCGCGCGACCTGCGCTCGACGCTCGAATCCGCCAGCGGCGCGGCCAAGGCGCTCGAAGACACGCTCAACGAAGCGCGCCCGGCCACCCGGCAGCTAACCGAAAGCACGCTGCCCGCCGCCGAAGCCACGCTGCGCGACCTGCGCGCGACCAGCAAGGCGCTGCGCGACGTGACCGAGACGATCGACGAGAAGGGCGCGGGCGCGCTGCTTTCGAGCCAGCCGCTGCCCGACTACAAGCCGTAAGGGGCCAGAGCATGACACGCACCATCACACTTGCCGCCTTGGCCCCGGTCCTGCTGCTCGGTGGCTGCCTCAGCTTCGGCGGCGAAGCACCCGACAGCCTGCTGACGCTGACGCCTACCGCGACCGCACCCGCGGCCGCCAGCGCGGTTGCCGCGCAGGGCACCGCGCTGGCCATGGTCGAATTCGAAGCGACCCGCGCGCTCGATGTCACCCGCGTGCCGGTGCAGGTCACCGATACGCAGCTCGCCTATCTGCAGGACGCCGTCTGGGTCGATCGCCCCGCGCGCCTGTTCGGGCAATTGGTCGCCGAAACGATCCGGTCGCGCACCGGCCGCGTGGTCATCGATGGCGCCGATCCGGGCGTGAACGCGACCGACCGCCTGCACGGCTCGCTGCGCGCCTTCGGCTATGATGCGCGCACGCGCGAAGCCGTGGTGACCTTCGATGCGGTGCGCAACACCAATGACGCGGAGCCGATGACGCGCCGCTTCGAAGCGCGCGTCCCCGTTACCGCGCCCGAAACCGCCTTTGTCGGTCCGGCGCTCAACCAGGCAGCCAACCAGGTGGCCGGAGAAATCGCGGACTGGCTGAACTGAGCGGGAAGCTGCGGCTCCTGCCATGTCGCCAGTCGAATAACGGGCGACGGTCGTCGGGGACGCCTTGGCCGGCCATGACTTCGCCTTGCAGATATGAGATCATGTTCACTCGGGGAGGGTGATTATGAACTCCAAGCTTGCCGGGATCATTCTGCTGACGCTGGGCGTAGCGAGCGCGAACGCTGTGGCGGGGGAAGGCGAGGGGCCCATCGAACGCCCGTACCTGGGCCAGGAACCGCCCGGATCGTCGCCCGAACCCTTCGCGCCGGGCATCATCACCACCAGGGGCTGGGAATACGGCGGCGTTTTCTCGCCCGACATGCGCGAATTCTACGTCCTCAAGCGCGACGAGAACGAGACCACATGGCAGCACGTCTACCGCTACCGGGACGGCGAGTGGCACGATGAAGTGTTGTGGGAACGACAGGGCACCCCGTTCATCGCCCCCGATGGGCAGACCATGCATATCGGGCGCGCGTACAAGGTCCGCGATGCCGATGGCTGGTCAGAGACGAAGCGTCTCGGGGCCGCTTTCGAACCGTTCAGGATCATGCGCCTTACCGCATCGGCGCGGAACACGTACTATTTCGACGAGGTCGGATCGGCCGGCGATGGCCGTATCCGCCATTCACGCATTTTCGATGGCGTACGCCAGGCGCCCGAGCTTGCCGGCGCGGCGATCAATACCGGCACATGGCTTGCCCATCCCTTCATCGCGCCGGACGAATCCTACCTACTGTTCGATGGACGCAGGGAGGGCGGCTATGGGGATTCCGACATATACGTCAGCTTCCGGCAGGCCGACGGGAGCTGGGGGGAAGCCGTCAACCTGGGCGCAACCGTGAATACCGAACGCTGGGAAGCTTCGGCCACGGTGACCCCCGATGGCAAATATCTGTTCTTCCATCGCACCGTCGGTGAAGGGGACAACGACATCTTCTGGATGGATGCCGCCATCATCGAACGCCTGCGACGCGGGCAGGCGGAACGGGACTAGAGCAGCCGTACGAAGGCCATCGCCTTGAGGAATGCCTCAAGCCGCTTTGAGCGGCGCGCGGCGGCTTCTTCATCCGCGCCCCATTGCTCGATCTGCCAGTCTTCTTCCAGATTGGCGGCGGCCCACAGCGTTTCTCCGTCGGCATCGTCATCCAGCGCGGCAAGGCCGATGCACAAAGATGCGGCGAGCGCGGTCAATTGCTCGAGCGCGGCGAGCGTGAAGTCGTCGTGGGTTTCGATGCGCGCCTTGAGGGTTTCCATCGTTGCCACCGGATGCGGGCGGGCGACGACGCCGCTGACGCGTTCGAGCGTCACACCCTCGCGCGCTTCCAGTGCATCGACCAGCGGGTCCCACACGTCGCGCTGGCGGTGCCACAGCGGCTCGTCCGGATCGGCGCGATAGCAGAGCGTGTCGGTTTCCGCATAGCGCAGCAGCTTGGCGGCTATCCCCGCGCGGTCGGCGGGCACGACATCGAGCGCATAATCGGCCATGTCGCGAAAGGCGAAGCGCGCGGGGTCGATCGTCTCGCCCTGGCCCGCCCATTCGGCGGCCAATTCCTCCGCCAGCGCCTTCGAACCGACGACCTGGCTCCCGCCGCGCTGCGTCTTGACCGGGCGACCGTCGAGCGCGACATGATAGCCCGCTGCACTCCGCTCGACACTGACGTCCTTGTAGAACCGCTTCACTCGCCGCTTCTCCAGCGCTTGGCGAGGAAGATCGGCAGGATGAATACGTCGACCGCGCCCAGCGCGAGGAAGATATAGCCGACGAATTCGGGCAGCGGCAGGATCTGCCCCAGCACCAGCGCGCCGAGTACCGCCAGCGCCACGCCCGACAGGCGGACGGCCTGGATCGTCAGGAAGCGCGCCTTGGCCGGATCATGCTGGTCCACGGATCAAATCTCCCAATTGCTGTGCGGTTTCGGCGACGGCGCTGGCGCCCGTCTCGAACAGTTCCTGCGGTTCGTGATAGCCCCACGACACGCCGATCGCGCGCACGCCGGCCGCGACCGCCATTTCCATATCGAAACTGGTGTCGCCGATCATTACCGCATCGCCCGGGGACACGCCTGCATCGTCCAGCGCGGCTTCCAGCATGGCGGGATGCGGCTTGGACGGATGGCGGTCGGCGGTCTGCAAGGATACGAACCGGTGCTTGATGCCATGCGTGTCGAGACAGGCGTGCAGCCCGCGGTCGCTCTTGCCCGTAGCGACACCCAGCAGCCGCCCTTCGGCGTCGAGCTCGTCGATCAGCGCGGCGATGCCATCGAATAGGGGCTCGCGCAGCGCACCCGACAGGCGCAGGTCGCGATAGCCCAGCTTGTAGGCCTCGACCACCGCGTGACGCTGGTCGTCGCTGGCCTCGGGCGCCAGTTCACGCAGCGCATAGGGCAGGCTAAGCCCGACGATCCGGCGCACCTTGTTGCGTTCGGGCGCGACCAGACCCGCATTGGCGAAAGCGAACTCCATCGTCTCGCAAATCGCCGCCTGCCCGTCGACCAGCGTGCCATCGCAATCGAATACGACGAAGCGGCTCATGCGGGCAGCTCGCGCATTGCCGCGGCGAGGTCGCGATTGCCTGCGTTCTCGAGCCCCGCAGCGATGGCCGCGCGAACGGGGGCGGGCTTGTCCTGCGACAGCTTGATCGTGGGGCGGTATTCCTCGACCGCGAGTTCGAAACCCGCGATCCCGGTGAACAGGCGCTGCCACACGGTTTCGCTGGCTTCGTCGGCGGTCCAGCGGTCCGCGCCGAGCCGGTCTTCCTGCACCGCGATCAGGCGATGGAGGAAGGCTTCGAGTTCGACGTCGGCCATGCGGCGCACCGTTCCGACCGCCTCGACCGCGACATAGTTCCATGTCGGGACCGTATCGCGATTGGCATACCAGCGCGGCGAGACATAGCCGCCGGGTCCGTCCACGGTGACCAGCGTGCTGGCCCCGTCCAGATGATCGAACAGCGCGTTGGCTTTCGCCAGATGGAAGTGAATGCGGTTTTGCCCGCCCATGACGAGCGGGGTGCGCGCCGCGCGCGGACCGGCGGGGGTCGGCAGGAACACGGTCCCCACGCCGATTTGGGCAATCATCGCTTCGATGGCTGGCCGATCGTCACCGTGGTAGAGCGGGTTGGGATGCATCAGGCCTTGCCCCGGGGCTTCTTCGGCTTGCTCGGCGCTGCACCGCGCGCACGCCGCGGCGAGCGCTGCGACTTGCGATAGTTCTTCGCATGCTGGCGCGCCTGCTGCTTCTTTTCCTCGCGAGTCCTGGGCGGCGGATCGTCGCGCATGGGGGTGGCATCGGACAGGTTCACATCGAAGCCGAGCTGCTCCATCGAAGCAGCGAAATGTTCGGGCAGATCCGCGGTCACGTCGAGCTTGCCGCCGTCAGGGCTGTCGATGATCAACCGCCGCGCGTGGAGGTGCATCTTGCGGCTGATCGAGCCGGTCAGGAAGGCTTCCTTGCCGCCATATTTGCCGTCGCCCACGATCGGGTGGTCCATCGCTGCGCAATGCACGCGGAGCTGGTGCGTGCGCCCGGTCAGCGGCTGCAGTTCGAGCCAGGCGGCTTTCTTGCCCACTGCATCGACGACCCGGTACTTGGTCTTGGCCGGCTGGCCGCCCTCGTGGTCGACATGCATCTTCTCGCCGCCCGAACCGGGCTGCTTGGCGAGCGGCGCCTCGATCACGCCTTCCTTCACATCGGGTACGCCGATCACCAGCGCCCAGTAGATCTTTTTCGCCGAACGGCCCGAAAAGCGCTTCGAGAAATAGGCCGCGCTGCCCGGCGTGCGCGCGACCAGCAGGACACCGCTGGTATCCTTGTCGAGCCGGTGGACCAGCCGCGGGCGCGGATCGTCTTCGCCTTCGACATAGGCGTCGAGCAGGCCGTCGACATGGTTGAACGTGTTGGTCCCGCCCTGCGTCGCAAGGCCCGGCGGCTTGTTGATCACCAGCGCGCTCTTGGTCTGCTCGATCAGCATGGCCTCGGCCTGTTCGATCTCGGCGGGCTTGAGCTCGCGCTTGGTCTTGGCCTGCTTGTGCGGCGCATCGCCGCCCGGGGGCACGCGGATTTGCTGTCCCTGTGCGAGCCGGTCGTCGGGCTTCACCCGCTTGCCGTCGACGCGGACCTGCCCGGTGCGCGCCCATTTGCTGACCGTGCCGAAGCCGACCTGCGGCAGGTGCCGCTTGAACCAGCGATCGACGCGAATCCCGTCATCGTCGGCGTCCACGGTGAAGCTGCGTACTTCGTCGGAGGTTTTCATCCTGCCATCCTCATCACGCCAAGCCCGACCATCAACCCGGTGATGCCCATGGCGATCGACAGGATCCCGTAGAGCAGGGCGAAAAGATAATTGCCGCGTTCGAGCAGCATTACCATTTCGAGGCTGAACGCGCTGAAGGTTGTGAACCCGCCGAGCAGGCCGACCCCCAGCAGCAGGCGCAATTGTTCGCCGCCCCCGCCGCCGTGGCGCGCCAGCCATCCGGCGAGCAGGCCCATGGCCAGGCTACCCGCGGCATTGACCGCGAGCGTGGCGAAAGGAAAGGCGGTGACGATGGGCACGCCAAGCCAGCCGGTCATCGCGCGGCCGAGCTGCCAGCGCAGCACTGCGCCGAACCCGCCGCCGACAAAGACGTGCAGTGCGGCGACAAATGGAGTAAAGGTGGACATTGCCGCTGCCCTTAGCCGCCAATTGCGCGTTCGTCATCCCGATGCTGCAGCGAGCGAGTAATACTTGCTTTCAGTCGCGAGAATCCGTATGTGCGCCTCCGTTCGAGCCGGTCCGGAACGGATTCGGCGCGCTTTTCGTTGAACAAGCGAAACCCTATTCAAGGAGGCATACCCCGCTTTTGCGCGGGCTCTGGCCCGCAAAGTCGAGGTATTGAAGTTTATGCAGATCATGGTTCGCGATAACAATGTCGACCAGGCCCTCCGCGCGCTCAAGAAGAAGCTGCAGCGTGAAGGTGTGTATCGCGAAATGAAGCTGCGCCGCCACTACGAGAAGCCGAGCGAGAAGCGCGCCCGCGAAAAGGCCGCTGCCGTGCGCCGCGCGCGCAAGCTCGAGCGCAAGCGGATGGAGCGCGACGGCGTCAAATAAGCCGTTGATGCGATATCGAAGCTAAGCCATGAGGGCGCGGAGCAATCCGCGCCCTTTGCGTATCCGGAAGAATTACCCATGACCGAGATTACCCGCGTTCCCCTCCAGCCCGTCGCCAAGGGCTCGCTGACCAAGCTGTGGCTCGGGGTGATCCTCGCCGTGCTCATCGGCGCCGGTCTGGCCTGGGCCGCCATGCCTAAGGGGCTCGATGTCGAGACGGTGACCGCGGGTGCGGGCGATTCGCCCCAGGTCGGCGACGTGGTGTTCGTCAATTATGTCGGCAAGCTCGCCGACGGGACCGAATTCGACCGCTCGCAGCCGCTGCCGGTGCCGCCGGGCCTGTTCCCCGAAGGCAATCCGCTGCTGCTCGAGGAAGGCGCGATCATCGACGGCTTTATCGAGGGCCTGCAGCAGATGCAGAAGGGCGGCAGCTACGTGCTGACGATTCCCGCCGACCAGGCCTATGGCGCCGAACCGCCCCCGGGCTCGCCGATCCCGGCCAATGCCGATCTGGTGTTCGAGGTCGAAGTGGTCGATTTCATGAGCCGCGACGATTTCCAGGCCCGCGCCGCTGCGCTGCAGCAGATGATGGGCGAACAGGGCGCCGAAGGCCAGGCGGGGCCACCACCGGGCCAGTAATCCAGCCACAAAGGGGAGAGGCGCATGAGTGAGATGACCCAGGTCCACGCGCCCGCCACCCATGCCGACTGGCCGCTGCGCCCGTGGCTTCTTGCGGCACTGCTCGGCATCGCCGGGCTCTGTGTCCATCTGTTCTCCGACTGGAATGCGGACAACATGCCGCCCTGGCGCGCCGCGCTGGTCGCCGCATTTGCCTTTGGGCCGCTGGCGCTTGCCTTCACCGTCGATCGCCTCCGCTGGAAGGAGCCGCTGGTCTTTGCCGGACTGGTCGCGCTGGTCATGGCGGGGATTGCCTGGCGCGTCACGGTCGCGGGTGACCGCCATGCCGACGAATCTTTCTGGCTTGCCGCGGGGCTGGTCGCGATCACGCTGGCCCTGCCGCTGTTCCAGGCGGGTTTCCACCGGCTGCGCTGGCGGACGGCCTATGACCAGACGCACTTCCATGTCTGGACCGATGCCATCAGCGGCGCCGGGGCGCTTGTCTTCACCGGTGTTTCCTGGCTGCTGGTGGTGCTGCTGGCGGCGCTATTCTCGGCCATCGATATCGATATCGTCGAGAACGTGGTCGACGAACCATGGTTCGGCTGGACCTTTTCTGGTGCGGCATTTGGCGCGGCGCTGGGCGTGCTGCGCAACCAGTTGAAGATCATCGGCACGCTGCAATCGGTGGTGATGCTGGTGTTCTCGATCATCGCGGTGCCGCTGGCGGCCGCGCTGGCGATCTTCCTGCTGGCCGTGCTGGCGAGCGGCATAGCGGTGCTGTGGAATGCGACCGAAAGCCCCACGCCGCTGCTGCTCTCGGTGGCGGTGGTCGCCTTCGTGCTGGTCAATGCGGTGATTCGCAATACCGATCACGAGGTCAGCGGAAACCGCGCGCTGCGCTGGGCTTCGCTGGTGCTGGCGCTGGCGATCCTCCCGCTGGCGCTGCTTGCGGCGATTTCGACCGGCACGCGGATTGCCGAATACGGGCTCAGCCCCGAACGGCTGTGGGGCATCGTCGCGGTCGCGGTCGCACTGGCCTATGGCGTGGCCTATTTCGCCGCACCGATCCGCGGGAGGATGACGGGATGGATGGAGCGCGTGCGCAGCGCCAACATGCATCTCGCGGTGGCGACCTGCGTGCTTGCCTTCATCCTCGCGCTGCCATTGTTCGATTTCGGCGCGATCTCCGCGCGCAACCAGCTCGCGCGGCTTGAGGCAGGCACGGTGACGGTGGACGACTTCGATTTCGACGCGCTGCGCTGGGACTTCGGCGATGCGGGGCGTGAAGCCCTGGAGCGGCTCGCGAAGAGTGACGATGCCGAGGCGGCAGAGCTTGCCGCCGGTGCCCTCGCGCAGGAAGCCCGTAGCTATCGGGATGTCGAGAGAGGCACCGAGCGCAACGAACGGCTCGCGAATTTGCGGATGCAGTTCGAGGACGAGACGCTGCGCCGCCACGTCGAGAGCCATGTGCGCGCCTCGCCGTGGCGCTGCGACAACCCCTGCGTGGCGCTGGATGCCGGGGCCGGCGACGATGGGCGGCGCCGGGTCGCCCTAGTCGAGGACGGGCGCATCGCCTGGGAAGAGTTCGATCTTGCCGGGCCCGCCGATCAGACAGCGGTAACGGCAGCCCGCGAAGCCGCGATCAGGGCGGAGTTCGACGCGCCTAATCAGGGCGCGGGATCGCAGGTGGAGATCCGCGAATGGAGCGGGCGGCGGGTCTATATCGACGGCCAGCCCGCGGGCGATCCTTTCGAATAGCATTGCGCTGCAGCATCGCTGCTTGAAGCGCGGCCCCGGCGCGGCTAACGCGCGAGCATGTCAGTCACACGCGAAGAAGTGGCCAAGATCGCCTCGCTCGCCCGCATCAAGATGGGCGATGACGAACTCGATACGATGGTCCCCGAACTCAACAATATCCTCAACTGGGTCGAACAGCTGGGCGAGGTCGATACCAGCGGCGTCGAGCCGATGACCGCGGTCATTCCCAATACGCTGCGCCTGCGCGACGATGTGGTCGATGCCGATCCCAAGACCGGCGGCGGGCGGCGCGAGGATGTGCTCGCTAATGCCCCCGCCGCCGAACACGGCTTCTTCGGCGTGCCCAAGGTGATCGAATGAAAAGCCACGCATTTTCATTCGATCATCCTGAACAGCGGCGAAGCCGCGCGTGTTTCAGGATCCAAGAACAGGAACGCAGATCTTTTGAGGACGACACCGTGATTGTGGCGAAATGGACCCTGAAACAAGTTCAGGGTGACGAGGCATGACCGAACTCACCAATCTCGGCGTCAAGGCGATCCGCGACGGCGTGGCGGGCGGCAGCTTCACCGCGCGCGAAGTGGCGGAAGCCTTCAACGCCGCCGTGGCCGACGCCGCCGACCTCAACGCCTTCATCGTGACCACGCCCGACCATGCGCTGGCGGCGGCCGATGCCGCCGATGCCAAGCGCGCCAGGGGCGAGGATCTGGGCGCCATGGGCGGCGTGCCGATCGGCATGAAGGATCTGTTCGCCACCAAGGGCGTGCAGACCACCGCCGCGAGCCATATCCTCGAAGGTTTCACCCCCGAATACGAGAGCACCGTCTCGCAGAAGCTGTGGGATGCGGGTGCGGGTATGCTGGGCAAGCTCAATCTCGACCAGTTCGCGATGGGTTCGTCGAACGAGACCAGCTATTTCGGCAACGTCAATTCGCCGTGGCGCAAGGACGGCACCAATGCCGCGATGAGCCCGGGCGGTTCGTCGGGCGGTTCGTCCAGCGCGGTCGCCGCGCGGATCGCGCCTGCGGCGACCGGCACCGACACCGGCGGGTCGATCCGCCAGCCCGCCGCCTTCACCGGTATTTGCGGGATCAAGCCGACCTATGGTCGCTGCAGCCGCTGGGGCGTCGTCGCCTTCGCCTCCAGCCTCGACCAGGCGGGCCCGATGGCACGCAGCGTCGAAGATTGCGCGATCATGCTCGAAGCCATGGCCGGTTTCGATCCCAAGGACGCGACCAGCCTGCAGATGGACGTGCCCAATTGGGAAGCGGGCCTGTCGGCAGACCTCAAGGGCAAGAAGATCGGTATCCCGAAGGAATACCGGATGGACGGCACCGACGAGGAAATCCTCAAGAGCTGGAAGCAGGGCAAGGAATGGCTGCGCGATGCGGGCGCCGAGATCGTCGATATCTCGCTGCCGCACACCAAATACGCGCTGCCCGCCTATTACATCGTCGCGCCTGCCGAAGCCTCGAGCAATCTCGCGCGCTATGACGGCGTGCGCTATGGCCTGCGCGACCTGCCCGACGGGGCGGGCCTGCAGGACATGTATGCCGCCACCCGCGCCGCCGGTTTCGGCGACGAGGTCAAGCGCCGCATCCTGATCGGCACCTATGTGCTGAGCGCCGGCTTCTACGATGCCTATTACACGCAGGCGCAGAAGATCCGCACGCTGGTGAGCCAGGACTTCGAGCAGGCGTTCGGCCAGTGCGACGCGATCCTCGCGCCCACTACGCCGACCGCCAGCTTCCCGCTCGGTTCGCTCAACGAAGACCCGCTGACGATGTATCTCAACGATGTTTTCGCGGTGCCCGCCAGCCTAGCGGGCCTACCCGCGATGAGCGTGCCCGCCATGGTCAATGACGACGGCCTGCCGCTCGGGCTGCAGATCGTGGGTAAGCCCTTCGACGAGCAGGGTGTGCTCAACACCGGCCTCGCGATCCAGCAGCGCGCCGGGTTCGATGCGCAGCCGGAGAAGTGGTGGTAATTTTCGTCATCCCAGCGAAAGCTGGGATCGCTGTCCGCCAGGTCGGACGTGACCGAGAAAGATCCCAGCTTTCGCTGGGATGACGTGAGAGTTGATATGAGCACTTACCGCATCCAGGGCGCAACGGGCGAATGGGAGGTCGTGATCGGCCTCGAGGTCCATGCGCAGGTCACTTCCAACGCCAAGCTGTTCAGCGGCGCGAGTACCGAATTCGGTGCCGAGCCGAACACGCAGGTCAGCCTTGTCGATGCGGCGATGCCGGGCATGCTGCCCGTGCCCAATCGCGAGTGCATCCGCCAGGCGGTGCGCACGGGCATGGCGATCGAGGCGCAGATCAACAAATACAGCCGGTTCGACCGCAAGAACTACTTCTACGCCGACCTGCCGCAGGGCTACCAGATCAGCCAGCTCTACCACCCGATCGTGGGTGAGGGGCAGCTGCTGATCGAGGCCGACGAGAAGGCCGGCATCCCCGAAGACAAGGTCATTGGCATCGAGCGTATCCATGTCGAGCAGGATGCGGGCAAGCTGATGCACGACCAGCATCCGACCATGTCCTATGTCGATCTCAACCGCTGCGGTGTCGCGCTGATGGAAATCGTGTCCATGCCGCATATGACCTCGCCCGCTGAGGCCGGCGCTTATGTCCGCAAGCTGCGCAGCATCCTGCGCTATGTCGGATCGTGCGACGGCAATATGGAGCAGGGTTCGATGCGCGCCGACGTCAACGTCTCGGTCCGCAAGGTCGGTGACAGCGAGCTTGGCACCCGCACCGAGACCAAGAACGTCAATTCGGTCCGCTTCGTCATGGCGGTGATCGAACAGGAAGCGCGCCGCCAGGTCGATTTGATCGAGGATGGCGGTAAGGTGGTCCAGGAAACCCGGCTTTACGATCCCGACCGCAACGAAACCCGGTCGATGCGCAGCAAGGAAGATGCGCATGATTACCGCTACTTCCCCGATCCCGACCTGCTGCCGCTCGAGCTGGAGGATGGCTTCCTCGACGAATGCCGCGCCTCGCTGCCCGAGCTGCCCGATGCCAAGCGCGCGCGCTACGAAAACGAGCTGGGCCTGACGCCCTACAATGCGCGCGAACTGACCGCCGAGGTCGAAACCTTCGCGCGGTTCGAAACGCTGCTTGCGGCCACCGCTGCGAAGATCGGCAAGCCCGAGGCCAAGGTCGCGACGCAGGTCGCCAATTGGGCGCTCTCGGTTGCCCCGGGCGTGGTCAAGTCGCTCGGCGACGAGGCCAATATGGCCAATGCCACCGCCGAGGCGCAGGCCAGCATCCTTGCGATGCAGGACAAGGGCGAGATTTCGGGCGGCCAGGCCAAGGAAATCTACGAAATCGTCCTCAAGGAAGGCGGCGAACCCAAAACGATCGCGGATGAGAAGGGCCTCAAGCAGGTCAGCGACACCGGCGCGATCGAGACCGCGATCGACGAGATCCTCGCCAATAACGAGGACAAGGTCGAACAGTACCGCGGCGGCAAGGACAAGCTGTTCGGCTTCTTCGTCGGTCAGACAATGAAGGCGATGCAGGGCAAGGCCAATCCCGCGGTGGTCAACCAGATCCTCAAGGACAAGCTGGGCTAAACGCCTGACCGGGCCGTTTCGGCGGCGCCGGTCGAGCCCAGATGAAGCTCGCCGAGCACGCGCTTGCTCCGCCCTCGGCGGGGGCCTAGCCTCTGCGCCATTGGCGCGTCTTCGCGCATCTGGAATGAGGACTGTATCCCGATGAGAAACACTGCCGTGTTCGCAGCGCTGATGGCCTGCGTCGCATCCGCTCCGCTGGCTGCCAAGGAGGGGATGTTTACCCCCGGCCAGCTGCCCGAAATCGCCGACGATCTGCGCGCCATGGGGCTCGAGGTTTCGCCCGAGAAGCTGTCCGACCTGACCGGCTTCCCGATGGGCGCGATCGTCCAGTTGCAGGGCTGTTCTGCCAGCTTCGTTTCGCCCGAGGGGCTGGTGGTCACCAACCATCACTGCGCGCGCGGATCGGTGCAGTACAACTCCACCGCCGAGAACAATTATCTCGAGAACGGCTTCCTCGCGCAGGCGAAGGGCGATGAACTGCCCGCCGCGCCCGGATCGCGCGTCTATGTCACCACCGAAATCAGCGATGTGACCGCGCGGGTGCGCGACGGAATCGACACGCTTTCGCCGACCGAGCGCTATGACACGGTCGACCAGCGGGTGAAGGACATCACCGCCGAATGCGAGCAGGAAGCGGGCTATCGCTGCCTCGTCGCGGGTTTCTATGGCGGCAAGGAGTACACGCTGATCAAGCGGCTCGAAGTCAAGGATGTGCGGCTGGTCTACGCCCCCGCCGATGCGGTCGGGAAATATGGCGGCGATATCGATAACTGGATGTGGCCGCGCCATACCGGCGATTTCGCCTTCTATCGTGCCTATGTCGCGCCCGACGGATCGTCGGCCGAATATGCCGAGGACAATGTCCCCTACCGCCCCGAACACCATCTGAAGGTAAGCGCAGCCGGTCTCGATGACGGCGATTTTGTCATGGCCGCGGGCTATCCGGGGTCCACCCAGCGCTATGCGCGGTTGGGCGAAGTCGAGAACACCTTCGAATGGACCTATCCGACCTTCGTCACGCTGCTCAACGACTGGATCGACACGATCGAGGAGGCTGCGCCGGTCGGCTCCGACGCGCGCGTGAAATACGAATCGCGGCTTGCCGGGCTCAACAATTACGAGAAGAACCTGCGCGGGCAGATCGATGGCGCGCGCCGGGTGGGCCTCGTCGATCGCCGCCGCCAGCGCGAGGCCGCGCTCGATGCGTGGATCGCCGCCGATGCCGCGCGGAGCCCTTATGGCGAGGCGCTGGCTTCGCTCGACACGCTGACCGGGGAAAGCGCCACCGCGGCGCGGACCAATTTCTGGTATGGCAATGCCACGCGCGCGCAGCTGCTGTCGGCGGCGCAGCGGCTCTACCGCCTCGCCAAGGAACGCGAACTGCCCGATGCGCAGCGCGAAAGCGGCTACCAGGAACGCGACATGGCGTTCTTCCGCCAGGGCCTGCAGGCGCTCGACCGGCGCTATGACGCGTCGGTCGACAAAGCCGAATGGCTGCTGTTCCTCGACGGCTATCTCGCGCAGCCGGAAGCCGAACGCGTGGTGGTGTTCGACGAGGCGCTGGGCCTGACGGGTGTCGATGATGCCAAGCAGCTCGATGCGATCGTGGATGGCTATTACGCGGGCACCACGCTGGACGAGAGCGAGACCCGGCTTGCGCTGATGGAAGCGAGCGCCGCCGAGCTCGAGGCGAGCGATGACCCCTTCATGCAGCTGGCGGTTGCGCTCTACGATTACGAGCGCAAGCTCGAGGCCGAGAGCGAGGAACGCGAAGGCCGCGCGCTGGCGCTGCGTCCGGCCTATATGGACGCGATCACGCAGTGGCAGCGCAGCCAGGGCGCGGCGACCTATCCCGATGCCAACAGCACGCTGCGCGTGACCTATGGCAAGGTGCTGGGCGGCAGCCCGCGCGACGGCATGGCCTATCTGCCGTTCACCACGCTCGAAGGCATCCTCGAAAAAGATACCGGCGAGGAGCCGTTCAATGCGCCCGAGGGGCAGCTCGCCAGCATCCGTGCCGGCGATTACGGCCCCTATGCGCTGGACAGCATCGGTTCGGTGCCGGTCAACTTCCTGTCGGATCTCGACAGCACCGGCGGCAACAGCGGCTCGGCCACGCTCAACGCGCGCGCCGAACTGGTCGGCCTGCTGTTCGACGGGACCTTCGAAAGCGTCAATTCGGACTGGGATTTCGACCCGCGCACCACGCGCACGATCCATGTCGACACGCGCTACATGCTGTGGGTGATGGACAAGGTCGACGGCGCCCACGGCCTGATCGAGGAGATGGACGTGGTCCGCTAGGCCCCGTTCGCCTCGCCGCAAATAGAAAGGGCCGCCGGATCGCTCCGGCGGCCCTTTGTGTTGGGTAGCTGCGAGGCTTAGCCCTGGCGTTCGCCGGTCAGCGGCATGTCGCCGAAAGCGCCCGCATTGACGGTGCCGGTCATCTGGTCGCCGGTCACCGTGGCGGTGCAGTTGAGGGTCATGGGCATCGGGACGGTCATGTCCATCTTCCACTTGAGGGTATCGCCTTCGATCGTGCCGTCGGTGATGTCCATCGAGCCCATGCCGCCGGCCATCGAGCCGGTGAAGCTGTTGCCATCGTCGCCCGGCACCACGGTCAGCGTGCCCTTCTGGTCGCCCATCGGGCTCTTTACGACGGTGTCATAGGTACCTGCTACGGACATGGGTATTCCTCTCTTCGCTTGAAGGTTCAAAGTCCCTTTTCAATCGGACCTGCTGACAGGAATGTCAATTAGTCGGTTCCCGTCATTTCGATGCGTTCGACCGCGAGCCCGAGCTGTTCGAGCTGCGGATCGACTACCGCCGCATCGCCCACCACGACCCAGACGAACCGGTCGGTATCGATCGCTGCGCGCGCCGCGGCATCGAGGCTGGCGGTGGTCTGCTCGCGGTAATGGTCGGCGATGATCTCGTAGTAATCGTCGGGCCGCCCATAAAGCGCATTGCTCTGCATCGCGCCGAGGATGGCGCCCGAGGTTTCGAACTGGCCGGGCAGTTCGCCGATCTCGGCGGTGACGATCCGGGTGAGCTCGGCCTCGGTCACGCCGCGCGTGTCGAGGAATTCGCCGGTCTCGCGGATCAGCTCGGCCAGCGCATCGCCGGTGCGGTCGGCCTGGACGGGCGCGCGCACGGTATAGGCGACCGCGTTTTCATTGGTCAGCGGGGCGCCGCGCACACCATAGCTCCAACCCTTGGTCTCGCGCAGGTTCATGTTGAGCCGCGCGAGGAAATTGCCGCCCAGCGCATTGTTGGCGTTGAGGAAGTCGACATAGGTCTCGCCGCGCGGATCGACCGAGGTCAGCTGGCCGCCATAGATGTAGCTCTGCGGCGAATTGGGCCGGTTGACCAGCACGATGCGGCTTTCGGCGGGCGCTGCGGGGGCGGGGCCAAAGCTCTTTGCGCCCTTCGCCATCGCGGGTGCTTCCCAGTCGCCCAGGACGGCATCGAGCGAGGTGACGATCTCGTCCAGCGGGCGATCCGAGACGACGAAGATTTCGCCATTGTCGGGCCGGATCCAGCGGTCCTTGAAGCCGGTGATGTCGCTGCGGGTGATCGCCGAGAGCGATTCCACCGTGCCGTTTTCGGGTCCGGCATAGGGGCTGTCCGCGCCATAGATCAGCGGGGCGGCGGTGCGCTGCGCGATCGAGGCCGGGGTGCGCAATTCCTGTTCGACGCTGGTGATCCGCTGCGCGCGCACCCGGTCGATCTCGGACTGCGCGAAGGCCGGGTTGCGGACGATGTCGGACAGGAGTTCGAGCGAGGGCACGAGATTGGCCGACAGCGCGGACAACGTGAAGCTCGACCGGTCGGCGCCGCCTCCGAGCGAGATATTTGCGCCCAGCCGTTCGCTGGTCTCGGCGATCTCGCGCGAGCTCATGCTGGTGGTGCCTTCCTCGAACAGGCCGAGCGCGAGGCTTTCAAGCCCGCGTTTGTCCGCAGGGTCGGCACTGCTGCCCGCATCGAAGGAGAGCGTGACATAGGTCGCGGGGATCGCGTCGCGCTGCGCGTAATGCAGCGTCATTCCGTTCGCCAACGCGGTGTGCTGCACCTCGGGGAAGTCGAGCTGCGCGATCGAGTCGATCGGCGGGGCGGGACGTTCCTTGGTGACGGTCAGCTCTTCGGCCGCACCCTCGTCCGCCTGCCCGTCGGTTTCGGCGACGCTGGCCGCTTCTTCATAAGCGTCGCCGCGTTCGCCGGGTTCGAGGATCAATGTCATCGAGGGGCGGGTCATCCAGCGCTGCATTGCCGCCTGGACTTCCCCCGGGGTCAGCGTGGCGAGGATTTCGAACTCGCGCGCATAGAAGCCCGGATCGCCCGCCAGCACTTCGCCCGATGCCAGGGTCACGGCCTTGCCGCCGAAGCCGCCGACCTGTTCGAGACCGCGGATCGTACTGGCGACCGAGCTGGTCGCCGCGCGGCGGACCTCGTCTTCGGTCGGGCCTTCGGCGATGAACTCGGCAATCAGCGCGTCGAGACGGCGCTCGACCTCGGCCTCGTCAACGCCGGGACGGGCCGTAGCGGCGACGTTGAGGATGCCGACGCGCTGCCAGGCGTAGTTTCCGGCCGAAACGCTCACCGCCAGTTGCTCGTCGCGCACCAGCGCGTTGTCGAGGCGGCTCGATGACAACCCGCCGAGGATCCGCGCGCCCACGGTCAGTGCGGTGAGTTCGCGATCGGTGATGCCCGGCGCGGTCCAGTATTTGTCGATGCTCACCGCGGCGACCTGGTCGCGCATTACCGTGCGGACGTCTTCGGCAAGCTCGGGGACGGCGGCTTCGGCGGGGTTGTTGACCGGGCCACGCGCGATCGGACCGAAGTATTTCTCGACCAGCGGGCGGGCTTCTGCGGGCGAAATGTCGCCGGCCAGCACCACGGTGGCGTTGTTGGGACCATATTTGTCGCGGAACCAGTCGCGCACATCGTCCATGCTCGCGCTGTCGAGGTCGGCCATCGAGCCGATCGGCGTGTGGTCATACGGATGCGGCGCGGGGAACAGCGTGTTGACGATCTCGTAGAACACGAGGCCGCCGGGCTGGTTGTCGCCCTGGCGCTTTTCGTTCTGCACCACGCCGCGCTGGTTATCGAGCTTCTGCTGCGTGACCGCGCCGAGCAGATAGCCCATGCGGTCGCTTTCGAGCCACAGCGCGCGTTCGAGCGCGGGGCGGGGCACGGTCTGGAAATAGTTCGTACGGTCGAAATTGGTCGTGCCGTTGTAATCGGTCGCGCCCATTTCCTGCAGGTACTGGAAATAGTCCTGCGGGGCGTTCTCGCTGCCGTTGAACATCAAATGCTCGAACAGATGTGCAAAGCCCGACTTGCCCTTCGGCTCGTCCTTCGAACCGACATTGTACCACACCGCCACCGCGACGATCGGGGCCTTGCGGTCGGTATGGACGATCACGTCGAGCCCGTTGTCGAGCGTGAATTTTTCGAAGGGGATGTCGACCTGTTCGACCAGCGCGGCAAGCTCTGCTGGGGCGGCATCGTCGGCCACGGCGGCGGGCGCGGGTGCAGGCGCGCTGGCGGTCATGGCGGGCGCGCAGGCCCCGAGGGTGAGGGCCAGCACGCTGGCGGTCAGGAGGGGCTTGATACGCATGATACCTCGATGGTGTGTTCGAAATCCGGGTTTGGGCGATGCTAACGCCTCAGCGGCGATTGGTCACGGTCTTGCGCGACTTTGCATTGGCCAGCACATCCTCGCGCCAGAAATGCACCGGCTTCAAGCGATGCTTGACGAACAGCGCAGCCTGATCGGTGTAATGCGGGGAATCGGGCCGCGTGGTGGCGGCGCCAAACGGCTGGATCGAACGCGAGGAAACACGTTCGCCGGGCAGCCATTCGACCCACTGGATGAAGCTGTCGCCATGCCGCACCGACAGGCGGCCGTCGTCATCGACATCCCACAGCGTCGAGGCGCGCAGCGTGTCCGATCCGCCATCGAGCGGCAGGTCGACCGTGCCCTGCCGCAGGCGCAGCAAATCACCCATCGGCGGGTCGATGCGCCCGAAATGCGTGTTGAGATGCGCGACCTGTTTCTCCAGCTCGGCCCGGGCATCGGGCCATGGCTTGTTCTGGTAGCTGGACGACATGAACTCGCGGATCATCAACAGCGCCAGCGCATCGGCCTCGCCGATACTGTCGGCGGTGAAGTCCCAGTCCATCAGCATGTCGCGTGCCTGCGCCAATTCGGCATCGCCCGACAGGTCGAGCGCGGCGAGTTCGTCCCACAGCTTGGCCACATAACCGCTGCGGTCGTAGCCAGTGTCGTATTTGATCGTCTCGAGCGTGGCGCGGTCGAGCTGCCCCGCCTCGCTCAGCAGTTTCCACGCACGGCGCGAGCGGTTGGTCTGCTTGAGCTCGATGCCGAGTTCGGGGGCGAAATCTTCGGAGGAAAGATCGCTCCCCGCGCCCGCGGCGGTATAGGGCGTGTTGTTGGCGTTGTAGAGCCAGCCACTGGCCGGGTTCACATAACGCGGCAGTTCCTGATAGGCGACCGGGCCGGACCAGATGGCCCGCGGATCGTCGCCCGGCAGCACCGTGCGCCAGTCATATCCCTTCGCGCGGTCGGGGATGGCGGCGTTGTAGACATAGGCGATGTTGCCCGCCTCGTCGCCATAGATGAAATTGGTCGAAGGGATGTCCATCCGCGCGAGGATTCGCTCGAATTCCTCGAGGCTGGTTGCCTTGTTGAGCCGGTAATAGGCATCGAGCTGGCCGAGATTGCCGATCCCGCCATAACGCACCGCGAAGAAGCCCTCGTCGTTCTTGATCACCGGGCCATGGACGCTGCGATAGACCGTGCGGCGGATCGGCAGGGTGACCGGGCCGAGCTTGACGGGCAGGGTGACCGTTCGCGCTTCGAGCTCGCGCCACCGGTCGCCGATGCGGTATTGCGTCTCGTCCTCGTTCATCTCGAGCCGGTAGATATCGGTCATGTCGGGCGTGTTGACCGTATTGGTCCAGCCGAGATGTTCGTTATGGCCGAGGAAGGGGAACGGGCTGCCGGGGAAATTCGCCCCCGCATAATGCCAGCCTTCCTCGCTTTCGACGACCAGTTCGTACCACGCCACGCCGCCGCGCCAGGGCTGGTGGCTGTTCGACACCAGGATCGTCGGGCCGCCCGATTTTTCGGGCGTGACTGCAAACGCGTTGGACCCCGCCAGAGCGGCCTCTTCGCCCCTGGGGAGCGGCCCGGCGCGGGCCAGGTCGGGGCCGGGTGCGGCCTCCGTGCGGATGACTTCGGCAGGTTCGATGGCCGGGGCTTCCCCGCCGGTATCACGCGGGATCGCGGGGCCGTATTCGGGCCGCAGCGGCTCGCCCGATACCAGCGGTTCGATAATCCCGCCCAGGCCGAAGAAGAACGGCTGGCGCAGCGCGAAACCCGCAGCCACATCGACGCCGTCGACCGGGAAGAGGTTGCCCAGCTTGACCTCGCCGGGATGTGCTTCGGCGAAATCGTTGAGGCCGACGGCATAGGCATCGAACAAGGCGCGCGTGTCTGCGGGGAGCAGCGGATATTCGCGCTCGGCCGTGCCGCGCGCGTCGAGCAGGTGATACGCATAATCGAATGCCGCGCCCTCCTCGCCCGCGATCGCGCCATAGCGCCCGCGGCTCATCGCGATCACATCCTGCAGGGTGGAGAAATCATCCTCCGAATGCGCCACGGCCACGCCATAGGCGACATCGGCATCGGTGGCGGCGTAGATATGCGGTACGCCGAATTCATCGCGGCTGATTTCGGCGGTGTAGGTCCGGTCGGGCAGGGCGACATCGCCGCGCTTGGCCCAGAAGGGTTCCCACGTCGCCAGCGCGATGAATGCAACCAGCACGAGCAGAAGCAGCGCAAAACCAATGCGCCCCAGCGATTTCCTCATAGATTTCCGTCCTCTCTTGCAACCCGATTAGCGAGCGCAGCGGGGTGACGCAATGCGATTGGGCAAAACCGCCGCGGCGCTGTTCCCCCTTGCGGATTCGACTGGCTAATCGCTGTTGCGTGACAGCCCAGATCACCATCGGCCACGAATCGTCCGGCAAGCCGGTCGAGTTCGATATCGAGGAGCTTCTCGCCACCCGTCTGCTCGTCCAGGGCAATTCGGGCAGCGGCAAGTCGCATTTGCTGCGGCGGCTGCTCGAAGAAAGCGCGGGGATGGTCCAGCAGGTGGTCATTGACCCCGAAGGCGATTTCCCCTCGCTAGCGGACGAGTTCGGCCATGTGGTCATCGACGGGGCGGCCTATTCGCCGGGCGAAATCGAGGCGCTGGCACGCCGCATCCGCGAACACCGCGCCAGCGTGGTGCTCGATCTCGACGGGCTCGAGGTCGAACAGCAGATCCGCTGTGCGGCGCAATTCCTGACCGCGCTGTTCGATGCCCCGCGCGAACATTGGTATCCCGCGCTGGTGGTGGTCGACGAAGCGCAGATGTTCGCCCCCGCCGCCGCGGGCGAGATGGCCGAGGACACGCGCCGGATGACGCTGGCGGCGATGACCAACCTGATGTGCCGCGGGCGCAAGCGCGGGCTGGCGGGGGTCGTCGCCACGCAGCGGCTGGCGAAGCTGGCGAAAAACGTTGCAGCCGAAGCGTCGAACTTCCTCATGGGGCGGACCTTCCTAGATATCGACATGATCCGCGCGGCCGATCTGCTGGGGATGGAGCGGCGGCAGGCAGAGCGCATCCGCGAGCTCGAGCGCGGACATTTCCTTGCGCTCGGCCCGGCGATCACGCGGCTGCCGCTCGCGGTGAAGATCGGCCCGGTGAAAACCGGCCACCAGGCGCGCAGCGAAGGGCTGATGGCGCTACCCGATACCGCGCCCGCCGATATGGCGGCGCTGCTCACCACCGACCTCGCGGCCGATGTGGCCAAGGCGCCGCCGCCGCCTGCCCCGCCGCCCGCGCCGCCGGTCGACGAGATCGAAGACAGCATCGCCCGGGCGGAGGAGCGCCAGGTCGAGCCCCGCGCGGAGCCGGTGGATACCACGGTGGTCGCCACGCGGATCGCGCAGATCATCAGCGAGCTGGCGCAGGAGGAAGGGATCGCCTTCCAGTCCGCCAGCGCGCAATACCAGACCTTCCTCACCCGCTGCCGCCGCGAACGGTTGATCGGCCCGATGCCGGACATGCGCGCCTTCCGTCGCCGGTTCGCGGTTGCCGGGGCCGGTCTGGAAGAGCTCGACGAGGGTCTGCAAGCGCGCATCATGCAATTGGCAGGCGCCGTGGAAGAAGACCTGCTCGGCCCGTTCCTCGTGATCGCCAAGGCCGCGCATGCGGGCGAAACGCAGGTCGACGAGGCCGAACTCGCACGCGCCTATGGCACCAGTTCGCCCGGCCGGATCCGGCGGCTGCTCGACCATCTCGAGCGGCAGGGACTGGTCGTGGTGCGCGAGGATTTTGGCGGCGACCGCACGGTGATGGTTCCCGGGCTCGAGCCGCTGGCCGAAGGTTGATGCATGCCGGCGCTCGGCATAGACCGGCGTCATGGACCATGCAGATTTCGCGCATTTCGCCGCTCTCGACATCCGCGCCGGCACGGTAACCCGCGCCGAACCCTTCCCCGAGGCACGCCGCCCGGCAATCAAGCTGTGGGTCGATTGCGGACCCGAGATCGGCGAGCGCAAAAGCTCGGCGCAGATCACCGGGCATTACACGCCCGACGCCCTGGTCGGGCAGCGGGTCATGGCGGTGGTCAATTTCGCCCCGCGCCAGATCGGCCCCTTCATGTCTGAAATCCTCGTGCTCGGTTTCCCCGACAGCGACGGCGAGATCCTGTTGGCCCGCCCCGAACCGGGTGTCGCGGATGGTGCGCGGCTGGCCTAAATTGCGCCCGGGCTGGCTTCACAAGCCTCCGGCGACCCCTATATGTAGCTAACACACCTCGTGAAAATTCGCGGGGAGGGGTTGTGTTGCATAAGCGCAACACCATATCCGGGCGACAATTCATAACTGGGGTGTTTGCATGAATCTCGAGAAATTCACCGACCGCGCCAAGGGCTTCCTGCAGGCTGCGCAGACCGTTGCGATCCGCCTGAACCACCAGCGGATTTCGCCCGCGCATCTGCTCAAGGCGCTGCTCGACGACGAGCAGGGCATGGCTGCGCAGCTGATCCAGCGCGCCGGCGGCAATCCCGGCGTGGCGATCACCGAAGTCGACAATGCGCTGGCCAAGGTGCCGGCGGTTTCGGGCGGGGGCGCGCAGCAGACGCCCGGGCTCGACAATGACGCCGTGCGCACGCTCGACCAGGCCGAACAGCTCGCCGAAAAGGCGGGCGACAGTTTCGTCCCCGTCCAGCGCCTGTTGCAGGCGCTCGCGCTGGCCGACAATTCGGCAGGCAAGGCGCTGACCGCCGCGGGGATCGATGCCAAGGCGCTCGAGGCGGCGATCCAGGAAGTCACCGGTGGCCGCACCGCCGACAGCGCGGGCGCCGAAGAAAGCTACGACGCGATGAAGAAATACGCCCGCGACCTGACGCAGGCAGCGCGCGACGGCAAGCTCGACCCGGTCATCGGCCGCGACGAGGAAATCCGCCGCACCGTGCAGATCCTCGCGCGCCGGACCAAGAACAATCCCGCGCTCATCGGCGAACCCGGCACGGGCAAGACCGCGATTGCCGAAGGCCTCGCGCTGCGCATTGCCAATGGCGATGTGCCCGACAGCCTCAAGGGCCGCACGCTGATGGCGCTCGACATGGGCTCGCTCATCGCCGGGGCGAAGTACCGCGGCGAGTTCGAGGAACGGCTCAAGGCGGTGCTCGACGAGGTGAAGGGTGCCGAAGGGCAGATCATCCTGTTCATCGACGAGATGCACACGCTGATCGGCGCGGGCGCGAGCGAGGGCAGCATGGATGCGAGCAATCTGCTCAAGCCCGCGCTCAGCCGCGGCGAGCTGCATTGCATCGGCGCGACCACGCTCGACGAATACCAGAAATATGTCGAGAAGGACCCCGCGCTGCAGCGGCGCTTCCAGCCGGTCTTCATCGACGAGCCCAGCGTCGAGGACACGATCAGTATCCTGCGCGGGATCAAGGACAAATACGAGCTGCACCACGGTGTGCGCATCACCGATGGCGCGATCGTCGCTGCGGCGCAGCTGTCCAACCGCTATATCCAGAATCGCTTCCTGCCCGACAAGGCGATCGACCTGATGGACGAGGCCGCCAGCCGCATCCGCATGGAAGTGGAAAGCAAGCCCGAGGAAATCGAGAACCTCGACCGCCGCATCATCCAGCTGCGGATCGAGGAACAGGCGCTGCAGAAGGAAACCGACACTGCGTCGAAGGACCGGCTCGAAAACCTGCGCAAGGAACTGTCCGAACTCGAACAGCAGTCGAGCGAGCTGACCACGCGCTGGCAAAACGAACGCGACAAGATCCACGCCGAGGCGCGGATCAAGGAAGACCTCGACCAGGCGCGGATCGAACTCGAACAGGCGCAGCGCGGCGGCGACCTGCAGAAGGCGGGCGAGCTGCAATACGGGCGGATCCCCGAGCTGGAGAAGAAGCTCGTGGAGGCGTCGGGCCACACCGACAATGCGCTGCTCAAGGAAGAGGTCACCGAAGACGATATCGCCGGTGTCGTCAGCCGCTGGACCGGTATCCCGGTCGACCGGATGATCGAAGGCGAGCGCGAGAAGCTGCTCGACATGGAGAACATCCTCGCCAAGCGGGTGATCGGCCAGAGTCAGGCGATCGATGCCGTGTCCAAGGCCGTGCGGCGTGCGCGCGCGGGCCTGCAGGATCCGGGGCGTCCGCTGGGCAGCTTCCTGTTCCTCGGCCCGACCGGCGTCGGCAAGACCGAACTGACCAAGGCGCTTGCCGGCTTCCTGTTCGACGACGACAGCGCGATGGTGCGCATCGACATGAGCGAGTTCATGGAGAAGCACGCGGTCGCCCGGCTGATCGGCGCGCCCCCGGGCTATGTCGGTTACGAGGAAGGCGGCGTGCTGACCGAAGCGGTCCGCCGGCGCCCCTACCAGGTGGTGCTGTTCGACGAGGTCGAGAAAGCGCATAGCGACGTGTTCAACGTGCTGCTGCAGGTGCTCGACGACGGGCGGCTGACCGACGGGCAGGGCCGCGTGGTCGATTTCAGCAATACGCTGATCATCCTGACCAGCAATCTCGGCAGCCAGTATCTCGCCAATATGGACGACGACCAGAAGGTCGCGGATGTCGAACCGCAGGTGATGGATGTGGTGCGCGGGCATTTCCGCCCCGAGTTCCTCAACCGGCTGGACGAGATCATCCTGTTCCACCGGCTGGCGCAGGAACACATGGCGCCGATCGTCGAGATCCAGGTTGCGCGGGTGCAGAAGCTGCTCACGGACCGCAAGATCGTGCTCGAACTGAGCGAGGCGGCGAAGAAATGGCTCGGCCGGGTCGGCTACGACCCCGTCTATGGCGCGCGCCCGCTCAAACGCGCGGTCCAGCGCTATGTGCAGGACCCGCTGGCCGACATGATCCTGTCGGGCAAGGTGCCCGATGGCTCCAAGGTCGCAATCGACGAAGGCGACGGCGAACTGGCGATGACAATTACCTGATCGCGCCGACCTAGTGCCGAAACGAAAAAGGGCCCCGGTTTCCCGGGGCCCTTTCTTTTGGGTCGTTGGTTGCCGAAGCCTTAGAAGCTAAGGCGGACACCAGCGTAGTAACGACGACCGAAGACATCGTAGACGTCTGCGGCAGTGTCCGACCCGGTAACGTTGCCGGTCACACCGCTGAGGATGTTCGGGGCATCGTTGTCGAGCAGGTTGTCGACGCCGAGATAGAATTCGTACCGGTCGCCAGCGAAGAACGTCGTCTGCATGTCGAGGTAGAATTCAGCCGGGATTTCATAGACGCGCGAGCCATCGAACTGATCGTCGATGTAGGCGCTGCCGATGAAGGTGCCGGTGAACGTCGTGCGGAAATCGCCCGTTCCATATGCAACGTTTGCAGTGAAACGATCCTTCGAGGTGCCAACTTCACCGTCGGCCCGGTCGGCATCGCCACCCGGAAGCGAGAAGAAGTCGTACTCGAGGATGTGCGTGTACGCACCACGGATCGACAGACGATCGTTGTCCATCAGGCCGAGACCGGTAAACCAGGTCGCAGTCACGTCGATGCCCGAGGTCTTCAGGACCGAAGCATTGACCGACAGCGAGTTGATCAGATCGATCGAACCGGCGCTATTGACCGCGGTCGCCGTCGGACGGCGCGTGATCAGTTCACAGAACGTAGCATTGCCCTGGCCATAGCACTGGTCGAGGCTGAACTGCCGCGGGAAGCCCGAGATCACGTCTTCTACCTTGATGTTGTAGTAGTCGCCGGTGATCGTGAGGTTGCGCAGAGCGTCGAACGAGCGCGGGTTGATGATCACACCCGCAGTCCACGACGTTGCAGTTTCTTCCTGCAGGTCCGGGTTGCCGCCGTTGAAGCCGGAAATACCCTGGATGTCCGACTGGTTCAGCGTGAACGTACCGTTTGCAGCGATATTCGCCGCTACGCCCGGAGCTGCACGACAATTGTCGCCCAGTGCGCCGCCGCCGGTGGCACCGATGCCTTCGCAGGGATCGGTCAGGCCGCTCGGGAAGGTCTGCGACAGACCCGAGAACAGCTCGCCCACGTTAGGCGCACGAACCGCCTTGGCGTAGGTGCCGCGGAAGCGGACGTCTTCGATCGGCGCCCAGGTGCCGGTCACATTCCAGCTGAACGTCGTCCCGACGGTCGAGTAATCCGATACACGCGCCGCTGCACCGACTTCGAGGATTTCGAAGAACGGGGTATCGGCAAGGATCGGAACGCGAATTTCGCCGTAGGCTTCCTTCACGTCGAACGAACCGCTGGTGTCGGGCAGGACGTTACCGGCGTTGAGGCCGGCATTGGTCAGCGCATCATTGTCGGAGAACGAGCTTTCCTTGCGGTATTCCGCACCGACAGCGATGCCGACCGAACCTGCGGGAAGCTCGAAGAGCGAGCCCGAAAGGTTGGCCTGCACGACCTGTTGGGTGATCCCGGTCTGGTAGGTGCCCTGCGCCTGGATGTAGTTCACGGCATCCTGCGACATGCTGCCCGCGCCGAAGATGTTGGCCGGGGCACAACCGTTTGCACGCGCTTCGGGGTCGATACAGATCGCTTCACCAGCGATGCCGTTACCGTTTTCGTCACCGACTTCCGAACGCACGGCAAGTGCATCGCGGAAGTTGATCACATTGACCTGCCCCGACGAGACCTGGTTTTCGCTGACATCGCCGTAGTTATAGCTGATGTCCCAGCTGAACTTGTCGTCGAACAGGCCACCTTCGAGACCGACAACGAAGCGATAGAAATCGCGCGAGGTCGAGCCGGTACGGCCGCCGAATTCGGACAGGCGACGGGCAAAGCCGATGTCACGCAGTCCGTCGCCATTCGAATCGGTCGCGGCAGCGAGAATTTCCGCCGGAACGAACGGGTTGGCTACGATCGTGCTGGTGCCGGGGAGGTAGTTCTCGATGTTGTAGCCACCATCGGTCGGGTAGATCCCGTTGGCGCCGCCCGATTCAAGCGGGAACGGCTCGATGATGCGCGACGAAGTGGTCTTGTTGAAGGTACCTTCAGCGAAAACACTGACGTTGTCCGACAGCGCGTAATTGGCGCGGGCGGCGAACAGGTAACGCTCAACCGGAACGGCCAGCGTGCGGAAGTCCTGGCGGTTGAAGCCGTTCGGACCCGTGCCCGATCCGATGGTCGACGCACAGGTCGGGCCATTGGTGGTGAAGCAGTCCTGCAGGTTTCCGTCCGGATCGTAGGTGAACGTCCCGCCCGGGGTGATGAAGCGGCCCTGCGGAGGGAAGCTCGAGTAATAGGGTTCCGTCGGAACGCCGAACTCGCCGCCGAAATAGATCGAATCGAGATCGTCGACGCGGGTGTTTGCGCGGCTGTTCGACAGCAGGCCTTCTTCGTTCGAATAGCCGAAGTGGACCATGATATTGCCATCGCCGCCGGCGAGGTTGGTACCCGCGGTAATGTTGGCCTGGTACCGTGCGTCGTCACCTTCTTCGGTGATGCCATACTGGGCGTTGGCTTCGACGCCTTCGAAATCGGTTTTGTAAACGAAGTTGACAACACCGGCGATCGCGTCCGAACCGTACAGCGACGAAGCGCCACCGGTAAGGATGTCGACCCGGTCGATGAACTGGGTCGGGATCACGTTGAGATCGACCGTGGCCGAGCCTGCAAGGCTGCCGACGACGCGACGGCCGTTGATCAGAACCAGCGTACGGTCGGAGCCGAGGTCACGAAGGTCGACCGTGGCAACACCGGTACCCGAGGTAAGGAAGGCCGAGTTGGTGCGGCTGAGGGCGGGCGTGCCGAAAACGGGGTTTTCGAGCAGCACTTCCTGGATGTTGGTAACACCGGCATCATCGATAACCTGGCTATCGACGATCTGGAGCGGCGCGGGCGACTCGACCGTGGGCGAGGCGATACGCGAACCGGTGACGATGATGGCGTTGCCGGGTGTCGGGGCGGCTTCGACCTGCTCGTCGACGATGCTGTCGTCAGCATCCTGAGCGAAAACGGGGGTGGAAATGGCGAGGGCTGCGATCCCTGCGCTTGTGAAGAGCGCAAGACGCCGGCCCCGCAGAAGCGGGGTTGTATGGGTCATCTGTATTCCCTGATTTACGACCGTGCATTAGTGCACAGCGCCCATTGAACTTGAGACCCGCACGCTAGCAATGGCCGTTCGTCGAATTTCGAACCAAAAAGTGATCCTGTTTGAAACTGTCTCAAATCTGCAACAATCAGACTGGCGTAAAGATCGCTCCCGGATACGCATCATCTTGTGACCGAAGGGCAATCTGTTAGGTTCGCGGGCGATGTCACGAACCATATTCGCGAGAGGAAACTCCCAGATGCTGCGTCTCTTCGGCCTTGCTGCCATTCTCGTAGCCACACCCGCCGGCCTCAGCGCGCAGGAAACGGGTAACGACGCCTTGCTGCTCGAATGCCGTGCGATGGAGAAGAACGCGCAGCGTCTCGACTGTTTCGACGAAGCGATGAACTCCATCTTCGGGGTCGACGAGGTCGTCGAGGCCGAGCGTGAAGAACTGCGCCGCGACAATTTCGGCAACCCCGTTGCGGACGAACAGGACCGGGCCGACCGCTATGACGGCACGATCACCCATGTCGATTTCAACCAGACCTACAACATCCTGCGTTTCCAGCTCGACAATGGCAGCGTGTGGGAAGCCAAGTCTTCGGGCTCGCTGCGCTACGGTTTCTTCCAGCCGGGCGAGAAGGTGACGATAGAGAAGGGCGCTCTGGGCACGCTCAGGCTGTCGATTGCCGGCAAGCGCGGCTGGCGCGGCGTCAAGCGTATCGACTGATGGACGCGGGAGCCGCGCAGCGGGCGCTCCACGCGGCGCAGCAGGCACTGCAGCGGGGGCAGCTGGCCGAGGCCAAGGCGTTCCTCGCCCCCGTGCGCAAGGCGATGCCCCGCGAAAAGGCGGTGCTTTACCTGGCGTCGCGGCTGGCACGCGCCGAAGGCGATGCGCGCGGCGCCGCAAAATTGCTCGAGAAGGCGCTGCGGCTATCTCCGCGCGAGGCGCCGCTATGGGCCGAATATGCCAGCACGCTGGATGATGCGGGGCGCCCCGACGAGGCGGTGAAGGCCTATGATCGCGCGCTGCAGCTCGAACCGCGGCTGGTCGATGCCGCGGTCGATCGGGCGGTGCTGCAGGCGCAGAAGCTCGACCGCGCGGCGGCGCTGGAGGACCTGCGACAGATTGCCCGCGACAATCCCGCGCATCTGCGCGGCTGGCGCAACCTTGCCATGCTCGAGCGCGACGCGCTCGAAGCCGAACGCGCGATTGCGGCCAGCGAGCACGTTCTGGCAGCGGCGCCGGGCGATCCTACCGCCTTGCGGATACGGGCGCTGGCGCAGTTCGATACGGGCGAGCCGAGCGCGGCGCATTTCGCGCGCGCCAGCGCTGCCGATCCGGGCAATGCCGTGCTGGCGATCAAGCACGCCGCCGCGCTGCATGCCGAACGCCGCAGCGCGGATGGGGATCGCCTGCTGGGCGAAGTCATCGCCGCGCAGCCCTTCCAGCTCGATGCGCTGCGGACCCGCGCGCAGCTGCGCTGGGAGGCAGCTACGGGCGAGGACCCGATGGAGGGCTTCGAACAGGCGGTGGCCCGGCCCGGCTGCCCGCCGCAAGTCTGGGCGGAATTTGCGCGACTGGCCGAGCGCCACACGGGCGCGCAGGCGGCGCTAACGATCGTCGAGCGCGCGCGGACTGCGCTGGGCGACACGCGCGAGGTCGCATTCATGGCCGCACAGGCCGCATGCGAGGCAGAGGATTTTTCCGAACGCGAGCATGACCTCGCGGCTGTGGCGTCATGGCAAGATCCCCGCGCGGACATGCTGCGCGCGCGCTGGCTGGCGCGGATGCATCGCTGGGACGAATTGGCGAAACTTGGCAAGCGCCTGCTGCGCGCCGGCTATGCCCGCGACGTGCTGCCCTATCTCTCGCTGGCATGGCGGGGAAGCGATCCCGACCGCTGGCACTGGCTGGAACGCGACGGCGAGCTGGTCGGAACGGCCGATATCGCTTCGCGGATCAGGGACGTCGACGCGCTGGCGGAGCACTTGCGCAGCATCCACACGTCGCAGCGCCAACCGCTGGAGCAATCCTTGCGCGGCGGAACGCAGACCGATGGCATGCTGTTTGCGCGGACCGCGCCCGAAATCGCGGAACTCAAGGCCGCGGTGGTCGATGCCGTGCGCGAATATCTTATGGCACTGCCGCCGCGCGATGCGGCCCATCCCTGGTTGTCGTTGCCGCGCGAAGTCCGCCGGTTCACCGGGGCCTGGTCGGTCCGGCTGCAGGATGCCGGCTTTCACGTCGCGCACTTCCACAATCTCGGGGACATCAGTTCGGCGTGTTATCTCGCCTTGCCCGATACGCTGGGGGCAGGCGAGGCGGGCGAGGATGGTTGGCTGGCGCTGGGCGAACCGCCGCGCGAGTTCGGGCTCGACTGGGCACCCCTGCGGCTGATCGAGCCGGCGAAGGGCCGGCTGGCGCTGTTCCCCTCATGGACATGGCACGGGACGCGGCCGTTTTCGGCGGGCGAACGGCTGACCGTCGCCTTCGACGCCGCGCTGCGCTGATACCGGATCCGGTCTGACACGGCTTCCGGCTCGATCCGGAGCCATATGCCCGTGCCCGCAGCCCGGACACATCGCGATCGGGCAAAAAGAAAGGCGGGCCGAAGCCCGCCTTTCCTGTTTTCCAAAAGCGCTAAGTTCTAGAACTGAAGCGTGGCGCTCATGAAGATGCGGCGACCGACCGGGTCGTAGGTTTCGACATAGGTGTTGCCGTTCGAGCCACCGAAGCCGGAAGCGATGATCGGCGGTTCCTTGTCGAAGATGTTGTTGACGCCGAAGCGCAACATCACCGGATCGAGGTCATACGACATGGTCAGATCGAAGTAGTTCTGATCGCCGATGTCGCCGATCGAGGCATCTTCACCCGTACCGAGATCGGTATCCGTGCTGCGCTGGTCCCAATCAACCGCGCCGAAGTGACGCCAGCGGATCGAGGCACCGAAGCCCGAGTCGAAGGTGTAACCCAGACGCATCTGGTGACGCCATTCAGGCAGCGGCGTGCCACAGCTGTTGCCGTGGTAGCCGGCGCATTCGAACGCACCATCGGTATCGAGCGTCGGAACGCCCGTATCGAAGAAGTACGAGTCGAGCCACGAACCGTTGAACGACAGGTTCAGACGACCAGCGCCGATCGTACGGTTGTACGAAGCCGAGATATCGACACCGCTGGTATCAACGCCACCGATGTTGCGGGTGGTGTTGGTAACCGAGCTACCCGGCGTCCAGAGCGTCAGGCTTCCCGGGTTACGATTGACGAAACCGCAAAGGGTCGCGTCACCGGTCTGGCCGCACTGGTTGATGATGGTCTGAGCACCGATCGTGCTGATCGCGTTCTCGATCTGGATGTTGTAGTAATCAACAGCCATCACGAAGCCCGGGATGACCATATCCGGTTCGATAACCACACCGACGGTGTAGGTATCGGCCTTTTCCGGGGTCAGGTCTTCGTTACCGCCGATGAACTGATTGTACTGTGCAGCAGGGCTGGCAGCAATCGAGCCGTAGCGGGCATCGGGAACACCCAGGTTGTTACACTGAGCCATCGTGAACGTCGGCGTGGCGCCAGCGCACGGATCGCTACCCTGGAACAGCGCAACCCGGTTCGGCGAGAACAGGTTGAGGATGTTCGGGGCGCGCACCGCGCGGTTGTAACCACCGCGGAAACGCATCCAGTCGACCGGAGCAAATTCACCGATGATCTTGTACGTATCGGTGGAGTTACCGGTGCTGTAGTCCGAGTAGCGATAGCCGAGTTCGAGAGCCAGAAGGTCCACGAAGCCGTTTTCGATGATCGGGATGCGAAGTTCGCCGAAGACTTCCTTCACATCGAAACGACCGTCGACATCGAGCTGCGGGCTACCCTGGCCGGCACCGTCCTGCGTCTGGAACGCGAGGTCGTTACGGGTCGAGAGCAGCTCTTCACGATATTCGGCGCCGAGCACGAAGCCGACGGGCGAAGCATCGCCGAACGAAACCAGATCGCCCGAAATGTAGGCGTTGGCCACGACTTCTTCGACTTCACCCTTCGAAAGCAGTGGGATGTTGACGTAGTCGATCCCTGCCTGGGTGATGCCGAGACGCGGATCGTCGCCTGCAATGATACCCGGGCCCTGGAACGGGTTGTACACCTGGCAGGTCGGATCCGAACCGTCGACAACCGACTGACATACGACGTTGCCGTCTCCGTCAACGGTCGCCTGAAGGGCGTTACGCAGACGCGAGCGCGAGAAGTCGTTGTTGTAGACCTGGCTGAAGATGGTCGTACCGTACTGGATCGACGCGTCGTAGCGGATCGTGTCCGTGATCGGACCACGCAGACCACCGACGATGCGGTATGCAGTGTGACGGAGGTCGTCGAAACGCGGACCGCCTTCGATGTTACGCTTACCGATGTAGAGCGGAACAACGCCTGCGCCGGTCGGATCGGTGTCGGCCACATCGTCACCGTCGGTGTCGATGAAGTCGCCATATGCTTCGACGCCATCGTAGTTGCTGCACAGGAAGTTGCCCTGTGCCGCGGTGAACAGCGGGCTGTCACATGCGATGTTGTACTGGTCGGCGAAGAAGGTACCCGACTGTGCGATCTGGGCCTGCGAGCGGTCGTCCATGAACATGAACTCGGCATAGGCCGTTACTGCCGGCGAGATTTCGTAATCACCGAAGAAACCTGCGGTGTAACGCGTATCCGGACGCTGGAAGTAGTTGATCGGGTTGTAGTTGTACGCTTCGTACGGACGGCTGAAGTCGTCCGAACCGTCGGCGACCAGGCTGCCGAACTCGGCGAATGCCGGGTTGGTGACCGTGGCATACGGTGCAGTCGACGAACCGCCGCACGAGATGTTGCCCGACGCGCTGGTGGTCAGTGCGCAGAACGAATAGTCGCGGTCGCCAAGGAACAGCGCATCGACTTCACGATAGCCGACATAGCCGGTCACGTGGCCGCGGCCGTCGTCGAACGAAGCACCGACGGTGAGTTCGACATTGTACTGCGAACCACCAACGTCATTGCCCTTGGGCGGGCTGAAGCCGCGCTGGTCGTTCAGGTCGTCGATCGACGAACCGTCCTGCTTGACGATCTGGCTGGTGCCGTTGTCGTGCTGGTAGAAACCGTAGGTCGCATCGAGACGGACGCCTTCGAAATCGGTGTCCATCACGAAGTTGACAACACCGGCCACAGCGTCGGCACCGTAGGTAGCCGAAGCACCACCGGTCAGAACTTCGACACGCTCGATGAGCGAGGCCGGGATCTGGTTAAGGTCGGCTGCGGGAACTGCCGGGTCACCCGGCTGCAGGCGACGGCCATTGACGAGGACGAGCGTACGCGCCGTGCCGAGACCGCGAAGGTCGACCGTTGCGGTGCCCGATGCGCCGTTGGCGATGAAGGCGTTCTGGCCGCCGACAACCTGCGGCAGCGAGTTGACCAGGTCTTCGACCCGGACCGTACCCGTGTCGGCGACTTCACCGGCACCGATAACGGTAACCGGGCTGGCGCTGTCGACGTCGGGACGTGCGATACGCGAACCGGTAACGACGATCGCGCCGGTGGGAGTCGCCGTTTCACCGACGTCGCCAACCGTGCTTTCGTCGGCCGGGCCGACCTGTGCCATCGCCGGCTGCGCGAGAAGCGCAAGACCGAGAGCGGCGGGTGCCGCGCTGGCTTTGAAGTAGGTTTGAAGTTTCACTCTGACAATCCCTCTATTGATCGACCGACCCCTGAGGTCGGATCTCCAAGGAACCCCTGGGAGGAACTAAAGAATTCGCATGGCCTAAACAGCCATACGTATGTGCAGTCCCTCCAGTGGAACCCGGCATGTGCCTTTAGGGACGCGCCCAATGCAAAGCATTTGTTACATTCGTGGGGGTTTGGCGTAACGGGTGTGACGTCGATGTCACACCGGAGTATGTGAAAGTTTCACCGGGGATGGCCGGCTCGGCAATAGTCGCAAACGGGCCCATTTCCAGCTTGCTTGACGTTTACGTAAGGCGGGACTAGGCAAACGGTCCCGTTTCAAAACCTATAACCGTATGAGGATGCCGATGCCCGAAGCCTATATAGTCGAAGCCGTCCGGACCGCCGGTGGACGGCGCGGTGGCCGCCTGGCCGGTGTGCACCCGGTCGATCTCGCCGCCAGGTCGCTCGATGCGATCATGGAGCGCAGCGGTCTCGAGGCCAAGGCTGTCGATGACGTGGTGATGGGCTGTGTCAGCCAGGGCGGCGAACAGGCCATGCAGGTCGGGCGCCACGCTGTGCTCGCCAGCAAGCATCTCGGCGAAGGCGTGCCCGCGGTCACCATCGACCGCCAGTGCGGTTCTTCGCAGCAGGCGATCCAGTTCGCCGCGCAGGCGGTGATGAGCGGCACGCAGGACGTCGTGATCGCCGCGGGTGTCGAAAGCATGAGCCGCGTGCCCATGGGCTCGACCGCGATGTTCCACATGAAGGAAGGTCTGGGCAATTATAAGTCGCCCGGGCTGGAGGAGAAATACCCTGGCATTCAGTGGAGCCAGTTCATGGGCGCGGAAATGATCGCGCAGAAGCACGGCTTCTCGAAGGACGACCTCGACCGCTTTGCGCTGTCGAGCCACCAGAAGGCGATCGAAGCGACCAAGTCGGGCGCCTTCGAAAACGAAATCGTCGGCGTCGAGATCGAAACCCCCGAAGGCGAGGAATGCCACACGGTCGACGAGGGCATTCGCTTCGACGCGACGCTGGACAGCATCGCGGGCGTCAAGCTGCTCAGCCCCGAAGGCAAGATCACCGCGGCCAGCAGCAGCCAGATCTGCGACGGGTCGAGCGCGGTGCTGGTGGTCAGCGAGCAGGCGCTGAAGGACTACGGCCTCACCCCGCTGGCGCGGATCCACAATCTGACCGTCACGGCCGGGGATCCGGTGATCATGCTCGAAGAACCGCTGTTTGCCACCGATCGTGCGCTCCAGCGCGCGGGCATGAACATTGGCGATATCGACCTGTATGAGGTCAACGAGGCCTTCGCCCCGGTGCCGCTGGCATGGCTCAAGCACCTCGATGCCGATCCCGCCAAGCTCAACGTCAACGGCGGCGCGATTGCGCTGGGCCACCCGCTCGGCGCGTCGGGCACCAAGCTGATGGCAACGCTGGTCCACGCGCTCAAGGCGCGCGGCAAGAAATACGGCCTGCAGACGATGTGCGAAGGCGGCGGCGTCGCCAACGTCACTATCGTCGAGGCGCTTTAATTCACTTGAAATCTGAGAGGACAATCCATGGAAGTAAGTAGCAACACTCCCGCCGTCGTCACCGGCGGTGCATCGGGTCTGGGCGAAGCCACTGCGCGTGCGCTGGCCGCCAAGGGCGCCAAGGTCGCCATCTTCGACATGAACGAAGAGAAGGGCGAAGCGGTCGCCAAGGACATCGGCGGCATCTTCTGCAAGGTGAACGTGACCAGCGACGAGGACGTCGATGCCGGTTTCGCCAAGGCACGTGAAGCGCATGGCCAGGAACGCATCCTCGTCAATTGCGCAGGCATCGGCAATGCGATCAAGACCGCCAGCCGCGACAAGCAGAGCGGCGAGATCAAGCACTTCCCGCTGTCGGCCTTCGATTTCGTCATCCAGGTCAATCTGATCGGCACCTTCCGCTGCATCGCCAAGTCGGCCGCCGGAATGATGACGCTCGATGCGTTGAGCGAAGACGGGGATCGCGGCGCGATCGTCAACACCGCTTCGGTCGCGGCCGAAGACGGCCAGATGGGCCAGGCTGCCTATTCGGCATCGAAGGGCGGCGTCGTCGGCATGACCCTGCCGATCGCGCGCGACCTGATGCGCGAAGGCATCCGCGTCAACACCATCCTGCCGGGTATTTTCGAAACCCCGCTGATGAATGCTGCGCCGCCGCAGGTGAAGGAAGCGCTTGCCGCTTCGGTGCCGTTCCCCAAGCGTCTCGGTCTGCCGGGCGAATATGCCAAGCTCGCCATGTGCATGATCGAAACCGGCTATTTCAATGGCGAGGACGTGCGTCTCGACGGTGCCATCCGCATGGCGCCGCGGTGATCGCCAGCCGGCTTTCCTACTACGGGCGGGACATCTAGCCTTGCCCGCATGAACCATTCCAGCGCCTCCGTCCGCATGCCGAAAACGGCGCGGGCGGGGGCGCTTTGCTTTTACCCGCAGGACCGTGTTCCATGTGTTCCATCCTGACGGAATGACCGGAGAGGAAACCCAAACCATGTCCTACACGCAGATCAAGCTCGATATCGCCGACGGCGTGGCTACCATCACGCTGCATCGTCCCGAGAAGATGAACGCCTTCACCCGCGTGATGATGGATGAAGTGATCGACGCGATCGACACCACCGATGCCGATGACAGCGTCCGCGCGGTGATCGTAACCGGGCATGGCGACCGGGCTTTCTGTGCCGGTGCCGACCTCACGCCCGAGGGCGGGGGACATGTGTTCTCCGATCCCAATCCGGTCGATGACCTGTCCGACGAACGCGTGCGTGATGGCGGCGGCCGGCTGACGCTGCGCCTGTTCAATTCGAAGAAACCGATGATCGGGGCATGCAACGGTGTGGCCGTGGGTGTAGGCGCGACCATGCAGTTGCCGTTCGATATCCGGCTGGCGAGCGACAATGCGCGCTTCGGCTTCGTCTTCGCGCGCCGCGGGATCACGCCCGAAGCCGCCTCGAGCTGGTTCCTGCCGCGGCTGGTCGGCATGCAGACCGCGCTCGAATGGTGCATGACGGGGCGGATTTTCGACGCCGGCGAAGCGCTCGATCGCGGGCTGGTGCGCTCGGTCCATCCGCAGGGCGAGTTGATGGATGTGGCGCGCGGGATCGCGCGCGAGATTGCCGACAACACCTCGGCGGTTTCGGTGACGATGACCCGCGCAATGCTCTGGCGGCTTGGCGCGGGCGGCCACCCGATGGACGCCCACCGGATCGACAGCCGCGCGATCTACCGCCTCAGCCGCAGCGAGGATGCAAAGGAAGGCATCGCCAGCTTCCTCGAAAAGCGCGCGCCCGAATATCCCGATACGGTGAGCGGCAACATGCCCGATTTCTACCCCTGGTGGGACGAACCGGGCTACAGCTGACTCCCGGCAAAAGGTTACAATCGCAACGGCCTTGCCAAGTCGGGGCCGTCATCTAAATGTAACCGCATGTCCAGACGCCAGCCCGCCCAACGCCTTGCAGAATTCCTGCCCTACCAACTGTCGATCGCCTCGAATGCGGTCTCGACCCGGATTGCGGAGCAGTATCGCAAGCGGTTTGCGCTCAAAACCACCGAATGGCGGATCATGGCGGTGCTGGGCGATCATGGCGCGCTGACCCAGCGGCAATTGTCGCAGCAGACGCTGATGGACAAGGTGCCCGTCAATCGCGCGTGCAAGCGGCTGGAGGAGCGCGGGTTGGCGCAGCGTTCGCCCAATGCGAGCGATGGGCGTTCGCATCTGCTCGAACTGACTGCGGAAGGGCGCGCGGTGCATGCGGGGATCATGCCGCTGGCGCTCAAGATCGAACGGCAGCTGTTCGCCGTGCTGAGCGAGGACGAGCGGGCCAGCCTGCTCGACATGCTCGCGCGGGTGCGCGACCAGGCGGGAGATTTCGACGCGGAAAGCCTGGCCGACTAGGCTGTCGGCCAGGCTCCCGGGTTTGCGACTGGTCGCAGGAGTCGTGGGCTAGCCGATACCGCCGCTGAAGGCGTCGGCGATCGAACAGGCTGCCGGGCCGAGAATGACGATGAACAGCACCGGCAGGATGAACATGATCAGCGGCACGGTCATGATCGCGGGCAGACGGGCGGCCTTTTCCTCGGCGCGCATCATGCGCTCGTTGCGGAACTCGGCCGACAGCACACGCAGCGCGGAGGCCAGCGGCGTACCGTAGCGTTCGGTCTGGACCATGGTGGTAACCACGCCCTTCACCGCGTCGAGATTGACGCGATAGGCGAGGTTGTTGAACGCCTGGCGCCGTTCGTTGAGGAAGGACAGCTCGATCGCGGTCAGGGTGAACTCGTCGCCCAGCTCGGGATAGGCGCGGCCCAGTTCCTTGGCGACGCGGTTGAACGCGGCATCGACGGTCAGGCCGGCCTCGGCGCAAATCACCAGCAGGTCGAGCGCGTCGGGCAGGCCCTTGCGGATCGCGTCGGAGCGTTTCTTGGCAAGATTGCCGAGGTAGATTTCGGGACCCTTGTAGCCGACGAACACGGCCAGGGCGAGCGCCGCCACACGCTTCATCTCCCAGTCGGGATAGACCTCGACCAGATACAGCATGACGAAGGCAAAGCCGCCCAGGAGGATTGGCAGCACGGCGCGCAGGCCGATGACGACGATCGCCAACTCCTTGTTGCGGATGCCGGCATGGGCGAGCTTCTGCTGGACCGTCAGGATCTGGCTCTGCTGCAGCACTTTCATGCTGCCGAGCGTGTCCTTGATCTTGTCGGTCGTGTCGCTGTTGCGGACGAGGCTCTGGCGCTTCTTCGCGCTCGCGGTGACGAGGCCCATCTTGAGCTCTTCGCGGCGCCCTTCGAGGGCCTTCACGCGCTTGCTCATCGGGTCCTTGATCGTGACCGCGGTGTAGATTGCGAACAGCACGGCGAGTGCTGCGACCCCGGACAGGATCGAGCCGATCACGAATATGTCGAAGCCCAAGAGGGTGGGGCCGGTTGCGGGATCCATTACGCTAGTCCTTCCCCAGCTCAGATTTCGAAGCTGACCATCTTGGCCATGATAAAGGCGCCGATGCTCATCCAGACGAGGCCGCCGAGGCCGGTGACGATCAGGCGGTCATCTTCGAAGAAGCCGCCGATATAGGTGGGATTGATCCACCAGATCATGAAGAACACGATGAAGGGCAGCGCGCCGACGATATAGGCCGAAGCCTTGGATTCGGAGCTCATCGCCTTGATCTTGAGCTTCATCTGCGCGCGCTTGCGCAAGACGTCCGCCAGGTTCGACAGCGTCTCGGCGAGGTTACCGCCGGTCTCGCGCTGGATGGCGAGCGTGATGCAGAAGAAGTTGAATTCGGAAATCTCGAGCCGGTTGGCGGCTTCCTGGAGCGAATCCTCCATGGTCCGGCCGATTTTGATCCGCTCGACAATGCCCTTGAATTCCGCCCCGACAGGGCCGGGGACTTCCTGCGACACCACCGACAGGGTTTCGGTTACCGGCAGACCCGAACGGAGGCCGCGAACGAGCAGTTCGATGGCGTCGGGAAACTTGGCGTTGAAGGCATTGGTGCGCTTCTTGATCGCGCGGCTGACAAGGAAATGCGGTAGGCCTGCGCCGACCAGCACGCCGAGACCTAGCGAAAAGGCCAGCGATCCGCTGCGCAGATACATCAGCAGCGCGACCGCGACCCCGAGGCCGAGCGAGGCATAGGCATACTGGCTTAGCGTCCAGCCCTTGCCGGTCCGGTCGAGCCGGATGGCCAGGGCTTCTACGCGCGAAGACGATCCGGCAACGCCGCGCATCTTCGGCCTGCGCGCCGCAATGGCTTTCTTGAGCTGCGATTCGACCTTGGTGTCGGTGCTTTCCGAATGCCGGAAGCGTACTTGCTGGAGCCGGCGCTGGCTCGCCTTGGCCGTGTTCGGACCGGAAAACAAAGCGTAGCTGATCGCCAGCAAAGCCAGGACCCCGAAGGCCAACAGCACCAGCTGGAAGATGTTCATGCGTACTCTCCGTTTATCCGATCGCGGGTCCGGGGTCGCCCCCGGAAGCCGTTATTCCGCGGGCACTGCGGTCCGCGGGTCTTTCTTCTTCGCCAGCAGGTTCTTGAAATCGAGCCCGCCGAGCAGCGACTTCTTGGCCCCTGCTTCCGCGGCCTTCTCGGCTTCCTCGTCGCCCATGCCGATGATGCGCGAAGAGAGCTGCTTGATCGCCGAGGTGGCCTTGGCACCGGCATTGGCATCGACGAAGGTCTTGCCCAGCTTGGCGGCATTGGCCGCCGCCTTCTGGTCGAACGGGATCGTCACATCGATTTTGCGTTCGATCGAGGCCTCGAAATCGGCCTTGCTGATTTCCGCGACGCCCGGCTGCACCTTGTTGGCGACGATCAGCGGCTGCGCTTGCGGCGCATGGGTCTTCAGCCACGACAGGATGCGGATCGTGTCGCGCGCCGAAGCGAGCGACATTTCCGTCGCCAGCACGACGACATTCACGTCGTTGAGCAGGTGCGGGAAATTGATCATCATGTTGCGCGGCATGTCGACCACGGTCATTTCGAACTGGTGCTTGAATTCCTCCTGCAACTGCAGGAAGGCCGCGCCATCGGTCATCAACGGCTGGCTGATGGGCGCTTCCGCCGACAGGATGGCGAGATTTTCGTTGGCGCGGATCATGGCGCGTTCGATGAACAGGCCATCGATCCGGCCGGGGTTGTCGATCGCATCGGTCAGGCCGCGGCCCGGTTCGAGATCGAGCGCGAGCGCACCGGTCCCGAAATGCACGTCGAGGTCGAGCAGGGCGGTCGGCATGCGCTGGTCGACCGAGAATATCCATGCCAGCGAGGTCACCAGCGTCGATGCGCCCACACCGCCGCGCGTGCCGATCACGGCCGCCGAGATGTGACGCTTGACGCCCTCGTCCTCGCCGCTGCGCGGGGCCAGGAACACCGCTTGCGCCTGATTGAGCGAATCGCGCACTGCGCTGGCCGACAGCGGCTTGAGCAGGTAGTCGTGGATGCCGCTCGCGAGCAGGTCGCGGTAAAGGCGGACGTCGTTGACCTGGCCGATGGCGATCACCACCGTACCCGGCTCGCAGACTTCCGCCAGCGCGTTGATGTCGTTGAGCGGGTCGCCGCTTTCCGACAGGTCGACCATGAGGATGTTCGGGCTGGCCGCCACGGACAGCGACTGGATCGCATTGCGCAGACCGCCCTTGTTGCATTTTTCGGGCTGCCAGCCTAGTTCGATCACCACCGGACGCAGCACCTCGAGGGCGGTTTCGTCGCAGATATAGGCGGCAAAGGCGTCGCGGTTGCCCGCCATGCTCGATTTAAGTGAAGCGCTCATGGCTGCTTAGCCTCCTTCGTTGCTGCTGACTTCAGCCAGATCTTCCGCGCCGGTGGGCGGCTTCTCGCGATAGGTCCGGATGGCCTTCGTCGATGTCGTGACGACGGTCTGGCCGGTGCCCTGCTGACCGGAAATCAGGTCTTCGGGATTGGCGACCATGGCGGCGAGATTGCCGTTCACGGCACAGCCGTAGCCGGGATAGGTCGCGTTATATTCATTGGCCTCGTTATTGGCCGACCAGTCGGGGCAACCCGGAACGTTGGCGGTCGAACGGGTCACGATGATCCGGGCTTGGCCAGGATCGACATAGCCCGCGGTGACCGGCGAACCTTCGGTAACCAGCAGTCCGTGCCGGCCGGCAAGCGCCGCCAGATCGGTCTTCAGCGCCGGATTGGCGGTGGGATCGTCGAGCGAGACGCGGTCGCCATAGCCAAGGCCCATGGCCTCGAACCAGCCCGCTACACGCTGCTGCTCGCTGACCGCCAAGCCATCGCCGACAGTGTTCACGTCGAGCGTGAAATTGGTCCGTTCCACCACCGGCTGCCGCGCGCTGTAGAGCGAGCGGTTCTCGGTCGGGAAACCGCCGCACGCGCCGAGCACGAGGCTGAGCGAGGCGGCGAGTGAACCGGTAAGCTTGCGAGTGATTGCCTTTGCCATGGTACTCGTCCCTCTTATTCGAAGCTGAAGCCGGGCTGCGCCGACGCGGTACGTTCGTTGCGGCGCGCGTCGGGCTCGGTGGCGGCCTGCTGCTCGTCATTGTCGCCCGGGGCCCCGTAGGAAATGCCCGGGGTTGCCGGAGCGGTCTCGACCGCGCGCGGCTTGGGGCGGTCGCCGCCGGTTACGCCGTCGCTTTGCTGCAGACCCAGCAGACGCTGGAATTCGGTCGGCTTGCGGAACCCGTCGGTCGGCAGCTTGATGTCATTGGCATCGACCGGCTTCACTAGATACGGCGTGACCACGATCACCAGCTCGGTTTCGCCCTTGCGATAGGTGGTCGAACGGAACAGATTGCCGAGGATCGGCACGTCGCCGAGGCCCGGGGCCTTGTCGACCGAATTGGTCGCATTGTTCGACAAGAGGCCGGCGATCATAAAGCTCTGGCCCGAACCGAGTTCGATGGTGGTTTCCGCGCGGCGGGTGGTCAGCGCCGGTACCTGGAAACCGTCGAGCGTAATCGCGCCCTGGCTGGTCAGTTCCGACACTTCCGGACGGACGCGCATCGAGATGCGGCCATTGGCCAGAACGGTCGGGGTATAGGCGAGGCTGACACCATAGTTCTTATATTCGATGGTGGTCGTGCCAAGCCCCTGGCTGAGCGGGATCGGGAATTCGCCGCCGGCAAGGAATTCGGCGGTTTCGCCCGACAGCGCGGTTAGGTTGGGCTGTGACAGCGTGGTCGCGAAGCCCTCGGTTTCGGCGAGGTCGAGCGCGGCACCGAGGTCCAGGCCAAGGAACTTGCCAAACCCGGCAAGCGTCGTGCCCGGAGTGATCGCAGTGAAAGAACCGCTGGCGCCGCCGGCTTCTACGCTTACCGAATCGGTGCGACCCTGGCCGATGCCAAACTGGAAGCCGCCCGTCGTGTCGACGCTGGTCAGATTGACGCCGACCGCGCGGACGAAAGTGCGGCTGACTTCTGCGATGCGCACCTGCAGGTTGACCTGCAGCGGCGTCGCCATGCGCAGGCGGCTGATGACATTCGCATCCTCGCCGACATAGGCTTCGACAAGGCGCTGCGCCTCTTCGGCATCTTCGGGCGCGGCAACCGTGCCGGTCAGGAGGATGACGTTCGTGCCCATCGTCGCGACCGAGATATTGGCCTCGGGCATGGCGAGCGCCATCAGCTGGTCGATGCTGCCGATGTTCGAGCCGACGCGGACATTGGCGGACCAGATGATATCGCCGGCGCCGTTGCTGGCATAAATCGTGGTTTCGCCGCCAGCCTTGCCAAAGACATAGAGCTGGCGCTGCGATTTGACCTGCACGTCGGCGACATTGTCGTCGGCGACGAAGATGTCGGCCATCGTGCCGGGCACATTGACCAATTCGCCGCGACCGATCGAAAGGACGATCTCCGAACCGGGGCTGACGACCGACTGGGCCGTCGCAACGGTCGTCGGCGCGGCTGCCAGCGGCGCGATGGCCAGGCTGGCGAGCAGCAATTTGGTAGTAAGACGACGTTTCATGGAATTGCCCCCTGAATGGCGTTCCGCATTTTGTATCGGGCTCATTTGATCATGGCCGCCTGGGCGACGGGTACCGTCCTCGCGGCTTGCGCGGTTCCGGCGGCCTGCTGGCCGACGAAGGCGGTCACCCCGGTCTTGCCGACCGGGACCTCTTCGGTGTCCTTGCCGCGGGTGACGCGCACGCTCGGGCCCTGGCGGACCGGCTGTCCGCCGATGCCCGCAGGCGCACCTCCCGGTGCAGCCGGAGCGACGGTGCCTTGCGAAGGCATGGTCCGGCGCTGGAAGCGCGAGACATCGCCGCCGGTCACATAGCTGCTCTTGCCATCGTCGGGGCGGGCCATTGCCTGGCGCAGCAGGCGCTCTTCCTCTTCGGGCGTGGCATCGTCGGGAATGGTGACGTCACCGGCAGCGATCGCGCGTTCAAGCTCGGTCTGGTTGTCGGCGAGCGAGCGCAGCGACAGGCTCAGCGAACCAATGGTCTGCGCGACGGCGACCTTTTCCGCGATCACCGGCGTCACTTCGAGCGTCACCGTGCGGAATTCCTTGACCACGGTCGAGCCGTCTTCGGCTTTCTCCGAAACGGTCGACTGATCGGTGGCAAGCACGCGAAGGTTACGAAGGATGGTTTCCGAGGCTTTCAGGCTGGTGCCTTCATTGCCTTCGACCTGCTGGGTCAGGACCATGTCCACCCGGTCGCCCGGGAAGACAAAGCCGCCGACGCCCGATTGGGCGTTAACGGGAACGGTGATGGCCCGCATACCCGGGGCCAGCGCGGCAGCGAGGAAGCCGCGGTCACCGGGCGCGACGAGCGAGCCCTGGGTGACCGGTTCACCCGCAGTAATCGGATGGCGCACGACGGTACCGAGCAGCTTGCTCATATCGGCTTCGCCATCGAGGAAGTAGGCGTCCTGGACCAGCTCTTCGGGCCACATCTGGAAGCCGATTGCGTCGGCCGTGATGATCGTGCCGACCGGCAGCGCGCGTTGTGCGACGAGGACCTTGGGTCCCTGCGCCTGGGCCTGTGCGGCTTCGGCCTGCGGTGCGCTCGCCCCGGCGAACATGCTCCGCGCGACAAGCGCCGTTCCGACCGCAACGACCAGTGCGGCAATCAGCAGAACCAGCTTCTTCCTATCCATGGCTATCTAGCCCCCTAGTTCAGCCCGGCAAATCCTATCGCGGGCAAGTATGGTTTCACGCTCTAAGGGCGAATTGGTTAAGATCGCGTTTTCAACCGCCCGCCGCGGCTACGTGGCCTGCGAGCAATTGCCCGCTGACCACGATCCAGATGCCGGCGAGTGATATGGCTGGCCCGTAGGGGACCCACAGATCGCGGTCGTGGCGGCGGATGATGCGGATCGAGCCGAGCGTGACGATGAGCAATATCGTGAACGGGGCGAGCATCAGCGCGACTGCCGCTGCCGGGCTGGTCGTGCCCATCCCGGCGAGGCCCGGCGGCATCGGCAGCTTGGGCCCGCCCAGCACTGCGCTGGCGAACAGCGCGGCAATGACGGTGCCGATGACGAGCAGCACGGTATCGCGCGCGGGCCTGGTCTTGATCGTCTTCGAATGCGCCACCCGCCATGCGCCGATTGCCATTGTCAGCACCCAGCCGAGCATCGCCATGGCGACGAGCAGCAGCGTGAATTGCGATGGCGGGACCCACAGCGCGAGCGCCGTGAGCAGCTTGACATCGCCGCCGCCCATCTGGCGGATCGCGAACAGCACGCAGCACACGGCGAAGACCAGCAGCGCCAGTCCGATCTGGAACGCGACGCCGGGCCATAGCGGCAGGCCGATCGACAGCCAGTAGAGCGGCGCCCCGAGGGCGACGGTCATGGTCAGCCGGTTGCTGATCGTCCGGCTCTTGAGGTCGGTCACGATCACCCAGAGGAGTGCGATTGCCAATCCGGCAAGCAATACGTAGGTGAAAATCTGGCTTTGCATGACGCTCCCCGGGCAACCCTTCGGGATGCGGTGCTACAGGAACGTGCTTACCAAAAAGTAACCATAGAGGAGGTCGTGATCGCCGACATGCCAGCGCCGCAGGAACCCATCGATCGCCGCGCGATCCCGCCGGCCGCGCGCGAATCCACCTTCGCGCTGGCCGATGGCCACGCGATTCGGCGGATCGACTGGCCCGGCGCAGACGGCGGCCAGCGCGGGTCGATCCTGTTCCTTCCCGGTCGCGGCGACTTCTACGAGAAGTATCTCGAGACGCTGGAACAATGGCACCGTGCAGGCTGGCGCGTCACCGCTGCCGACTGGCGCGGACAGGCGGGGTCGGGGCGGCTCGGCAATGACGCGGTGACCGGCCATGTGGACGATTTTTCCGACTGGACCGCGGATCTTGCGCATCTCTGGACCGCATGGAAGGCGGCCACACCGGGGCCCCATATCCTGGCCGGCCATTCGATGGGCGGGCATCTGGTTTTGCGCGCGCTGGTCGATGGTCTGGTCGCGCCCGATGCCGCAATCCTCAGCGCACCGATGGTCGGAATGGCGGGTCCGCCATTGCCGCTCGGCGTGCTGCATGCGGCAGCGCGGCTGATGACGAAGATCGGCAAGCCAACGCGTCCGGCCTGGAAATGGAGCGAGAAGCCGGGCGAAATGCCCGCCGATCGCAGCGACCTGCTCACCCATGACGGCGCGCGCTATGCCGACGAGCTGTGGTGGCGCGAGCAACGCCCCGAACTGGTCATGGGGCCGGGTAGCTGGGGCTGGGTGGAACGCGCCTATGCCTCGAGCCGGCGGCTCGAGGAACGCGGAGCGATGGAAAAGGTGCAGGTGCCCGTGCTGGTGGTGAGTACCTCGGCAGACCGGCTGGTGAACCACGCCTCCGCCGTGCGCGCGGCGCAGCGCCTGCCCAAGGGCGAATTGATCGCCTTCGGTGACGAAGCACGCCACGAAATCCTGCGCGAAGTCGATCCCGTGCGCGAGCGTGCCCTTGCGGGCATGGCCAAATTCCTCGATCGCGTGGCTCCGCAGGAGAACCCGTGACCAGCTACGACTTTGCCATCATCGGCGCGGGAATCGCCGGGGCCAGTCTCGCCGCCGAATTGACCGACGGCGGCGCAAGCGTCCTGATGCTCGAGGCCGAGGAGCGGCCCGGCTATCACGCCACGGGGCGTTCCGCCGCCTTTTGGGAAGAGTGCTACGGCGGTCCGGAGATCGTGCCGCTGACGCTCGCATCGGGGGCCTATCTGCGCGACGGCGGGTTCCTCCACCAGCGCGGTGCGCTGTATATCGGGCGCGAGGGCGACGAGGAGCTGGTGACGCAGTTCATGCAGCGCTTCGTCCCGACCGGGGCGACGATCCAGCACCTCGGCCGCGCGGAATTGCAGCGGCGGATCGGCGGTATCCGCCATGACTGGTCCGATGCGATCTGGGAGCCGATGTGCGCCGATATCGACGTGGCCCGGCTCCATGCGCATTTCCTTGCCCAGGCGCAGGGCGGCGGTGCCAGCCTGGAATGTCGCGCGCGGCTCGTAAATGCCGCCCGCGCCGGCGGGCAATGGACGCTGACGACCGAGCGCGGCGAGACCCATCACGCCGCAGTGCTGGTCAACGCCGCCGGGGCCTGGGCGGACGAGATCGCCCGGCTGGCCGGTGCGCAGCCAGCCGCGATCAGCCCCTATCGCCGTACGGTGGTGCAGGTGCGTGTCGATCCACCGGTGCCCGAGGATCTTCCGCTCGTGCTCGACATCCGCGGGAGGTTCTATTTCAAACCCGAAGCCGGACGGTTGTGGGTCAGCCCGCATGACGAGGAACCGAGCGAGCCCTGCGATGCCGCGCCCGAAGAACTGGCGGTAGCCGAAGCGATCGCGCGGCTTGAAGAAGTGGTCGACTGGCGGGTCGAAGCGGTCGAGCACAAATGGGCGGGCCTGCGTAGCTTTACGCCTGACCGCCGGCCGGTCTACGGCCGCGATCCCAAGGTCGAAGGCTTCGCCTGGTTCGCGGGGCAGGGCGGCTTCGGCATCCAGACCTCGCCCGCCGCCGCGCGGCTCGGGCGCCAGCTGTTGCTGGACGAAAAACCCGATGCGATGACTGCGGGTCTCGATCCTGAACTCTATTCAGCGGTCCGCTTTGGCTAGCAATGCCTGCATCATTTGTTAGGGTGCGCCCCCAATCCAAGGTTATGACGGAGACAAATCGATGAGCCACCACTTCGAGATATACAAGGACAAGGCCGGCGAATTTCGCGTCCGCTTCAAATACAATTCGGAAGTGATGTTCTCGACCGAAGGATATGCCTCGAAGGCGAGTGCGCAGAACGCCATCGATTCGATCAAGAAGAACGGCCCCGGCGCGGAAACCGTCGACAACAGCTGATCAACCCGCGCGGGCGAACTGTTCCGCGGCATCGCTGGCAAGCTGGTCGACCCGGTCGTTTTCGGGATGACCCGAATGGCCCTTAACCCAGTGCCAGTGGACCCGGTGGTGCGCGGTCAGTTCGATCAGTTCATGCCATAGCTCGGCATTACGCACGGGCTTCTTGCTGGCATTGATCCAGCCGCGCTTCTTCCAGCCGTGGACCCACTTGGTGATCCCGTCGATCAGGTACTTGCTGTCGGTATGAAGATCGACCTCGCAGGGTTCGATCAACGCGCTCAACCCCTTGATCGCCGCCGTCATTTCCATGCGGTTGTTGGTCGTATCGGGTTCGCCGCCCGACAGTTCCTTCTCGTGCTGGCCCATCCGCAGCAGCGCGCCCCAGCCGCCGGGGCCGGGATTGCCCTTGCAGGCGCCATCGGTGAACATTTCGACCTTTTTCATGCGAACGCCCTCTGGCCGTTTGCGCGATAGAATTCCAGCCGCCGCGTGAAATCCATCGGATCCTTGCGGCGGACCAGCGCATCTTCGGGCGTATCGAGCCAGTCCTGCGCGCGGCTGGCAATGAAGCGCAGACAGGCGCCCTCCGCCAGCAGCGGCAGCGCGGCGCGCTCCTGCTCGCTCAGCGCCCGCACGCTCTCGTAGCCCTCGATCAGCGCGCGTCCCAGCGCGTGATCGCAGGTCTGGCCCGCATCGTCGAAACACCAGGCGGCGTGCGTCACCGCCAGGTCATAGGCCATCGCGCCGGTGCAGGCGAAATAGAAGTCGATCATCCCGGTGACCCGGTCGTCCAGCATCAGGACGTTATCCGGGAAAAGGTCCGAATGGATAATCGATCGCGGCAGATCTTCCGGCCATTCGCGCACGATCGCCTCGCCGGTGTCCAGCATCGCGGGCAGATGCGGGTCGATCGTCGCGAGTGCCGCCGCTCCGCACTGCGCGAGGATCGCCAGCGTGTCGGACGGGGCGAGCGTGTTTTCGCGCGCCATGGGGAAATCATGCGCGGCGAGGTGTGCCTGCGCCAGCGCAACACCCACTGCGCGCGCCTGCGCCGGTGTCGGGTTGCTCGGCGAGACGCCCGGGAGGAATTCGATCAGCGCAACCGCCTTGTCGCCCACCATGCGCCATGCGGCGCCGTCGCGGTCATGGATCGTGCGCGGCACCGCGCATTGCGCCGCGGAAAGATGGTCGAGCAGGCCGAGGAAGAAGGGCAGGTCGGCGGTCTCGATCCGCCGTTCGTACATCGTCAGGATGAACCGCCCGCGCGTGGTTTCAACCAGCCAGTTGGAGTTCGAGACCCCTTCGGCGATGCCCTTGGACGAGACGAGTTCGCCGACATCGTAATGCGCGATGAGTCGCGCAAGTTCTTCGGCCCCGAGATGGGTATAGACGGCCACGTTAGTCGGTCAGCTGGCGCGGCAGTTTGAAGACCATGTTCTCTTCGGTGGCCGTTATCACCTCCTCGTCGACCAGCCGCCAGTCGCATAGCCGGTCGACCACTTCGCGGACCAGCTTTTCGGGTGCCGAGGCGCCTGCCGTGAGTCCGATGGTGCCAACCCCCTCAAGCCATGCCGGATCGATCTCGTCGGCTCGCTGGATCAGCCGGGCATTGGTCCCGAGCCGTTCGGCAACCTCGACGAGCCGCAGCGAGTTGGAAGAGTTCGGTGCGCCGATCACCAGCACCAGATCGCACTTCGCGGCGATCTGTTTGACCGCGGTCTGGCGATTGCTGGTGGCGTAGCAGATGTCTTCCGCCTTGGGAGCGATGATCTGCGGGAAGCGGGCTTCGAGCGCATTGATGATGTCGCGCGTGTCGTCGACCGACAGCGTCGTCTGCGAAAGATAGGAAAGATCATCGGTGGGCGCGAAATCGAGTGTCGCCACGTCGTCGATCGTTTCTACCAGCGTGATCCGGCCTTCGGGCACCTGGCCCATCGTCCCGATCACCTCGGGATGGCCCGCATGGCCGATGAACAGGATGTGCTGGCCCTTTTCGATCTGGCGTTCGGCCTGGCGGTGGACCTTGCTCACCAGCGGGCAGGTCGCATCGACATACAGCATCTTGCGCCGCTCGGCCTCGGCCGGGATGGTCTTGGGCACGCCATGGGCGCTGAAGACCACCGGTGCATCGTCGGGCACTTCGTCCAGTTCTTCGACGAAGATCGCGCCCTTGGCCTTGAGGCTATCGACCACATAGCGATTGTGCACGATTTCGTGCCGGACATAGACCGGCGCGCCGTATTTCTGCAGCGCGCGCTCGACGATCTCGATCGCGCGGTCGACGCCTGCGCAAAAGCCGCGCGGCGCAGCGATGAGGAGCTTGAGCGGCTGGCGCGGGTCGCTGCCGGGCGAACCGGGCGGGGATTGAAAGGGGGCGTTCATGTCCCGCCCTCTAGCGCTTTCGTGCAGGCCAAGCTAGGGCATCCCGCAGCCCGCCGGGCTACGATTTCGAATGACCGCAAAAGGGAATTTAGCCGCATGACCATCCGTAACCGTCTTCTTCCCGCGCTTGCCCTTGGCCTGGCGTTGGCCGGTTGCGCCAGGGAAGGCGACTTGATTGTCGACCAGGGCGTCGGCATTTCCGCGGTTCGCAGCACTTGCCCGGCGGTCGGCATCCCCGATTACACGGGCGATATCACTACTTTCCGCACTGCAGGGGCGACCACCATGGCCGATCTCGACGTGACTGCGGCAATCACCAATCTGCGCTCCACCTGCAATGAAGAAGCGGGCGACCGGGTCTATACGGAAGCGAGCTTCGACGTCGTCGCGCGCCGCAGCGATACGCGCGGCAGCCGCACGGTCACGCTGCCCTATTTCTCCACCGTGCTGCGCGGCGGTTCGTCGGTCGTCACCAAGCGCATCGGCAATGTAACACTGCAATTCGCCGACGGGCAGGAGCGCGCGCAGGCACGCGGCACCGCCGGCGCCTATGTCAATCGCGCCGATGCCACGCTGCCCGCCGAAATCCGCGAGCAGATCACGCGCAAGCGCGAACCCGGCGATCCCGATGCTGCGCTCGATCCGCTGGCCGATCCGGCGGTGCGTGCCGCGGTGCAGCGCGCGACCTTCGAACTGCTGGTCGGTTTCCAGCTGACCGAAGCGCAGCTGCGCTACAACGCCACGCGCTAGCAGCGCTCGCGTCTTGCCATTTTGCGCCGATAGGCTAGGCGCGCGGCATGGCTGACATGCAGACACTTCACGCGGCTTTTGCGGCCCGGATCGATGCCGTTCTCAACGCTCTCGAAATGGAGGGCGTGTTGCCCGCGGATACGCCGCGCGCCAACGTGACCGTGGAACCGCCGCGCGATCCCTCGCACGGCGATCTGGCGACCAATGCCGCGATGGTGCTGGCCAAGCAGGCCAAGACCAATCCGCGCGCGCTGGCCGAGAAGATCGTCGAGCATCTGCAGCGTGAACCCGACATCGACGCCGCCGAAATCGCCGGTCCCGGCTTTATCAATCTGCGCCTGTCGCCCGATGCGTGGCGCCGCGAACTGCTGGCGATCGCCGCCCAGGGCGACGACTATGGCCGCTCGGCACTGGGCGACGGGCGGACGGTCAATGTCGAATATGTCTCCGCCAATCCGACCGGCCCGATGCATATGGGCCATTGCCGCGGTGCGGTCGTCGGCGATGCGCTGTGCGGCCTGCTTGAATGGGCGGGCTACCGGGTCGTGCGCGAGTATTACGTGAATGATGCCGGGGGGCAGGTCGATGTCCTCGCCCGCTCGGCGCATCTGCGCTACCGCGAGGCGCTGGGCGACGACATCGGTGCCATTCCCGAAGGGCTGTATCCCGGCGATTATCTCAAGCCGGTTGGCGTGCGGCTCGCGCAGGAGTTCGGCCCCGCCTACAAGGATGCTGCCGAAAGCGAATGGCTCGGCCTGTTCCGCGAGCGTTCGGTCGCCGCGATGATGGAAATGATCCGCGCCGATCTCGCCTTGCTCGGCATCCATCACGACCTGTTTTCATCGGAAGCCGAATTGCAGGCGGCGAAGAAGCCCGAAGCAGCCGAGGCGTGGCTGCGCGAGAAGGGCCTCGTCTATGACGGCGTGCTCGAAGCGCCCAAGGGCAAGGCGCCGCCCGAGGACTGGGAGCCGGTCGAACTGCCGCTGTTCCGCTCGACCGAGTTTGGCGACGACCAGGACCGCCCGATCAAGAAGTCGAATGGCGCCTGGACCTATTTCGGGGCCGATCTCGCCTATCATTTCCAGAAGGCCGAAAAGGCCGACGCGCTGATCGACATCTGGGGCGCCGACCATGCCGGGACGGTCAAGCGGATCCGCGCGGCGGTCGCGGCGCTGACCAAGGGCGCGGGGCGCGATGTGCCGTTCGACGTCAAGCTGGTGCAGATGGTCAAATTGCTGCGCGATGGCGAACCGGTGAAGATGTCCAAGCGCTCGGGCACTTTCGTCACGCTGGCCGAAGTGGTCGATGAAGTGGGCAAGGATGTCGTGCGCTTTACCATGCTCACGCGCAAGCCCGACGCGCAGATGGAGTTCGACTTCGCCAAGGTGGTCGAAGCGTCGAAGGACAATCCGATCTTCTACCTCCAATATGCCAATGCGCGGATCCATTCGACGCTGCGCAAGGCGGGGGTGACGCCGAGCAACGAGCATCTCGACCGGCTGGGCGACGACGAACTGGCGCTGGTGCGCGAAGCGGCGCAATTCCCGCGCGTCGTCGAAGCCGCGGCCAAGGCGCGCGAGCCGCACCGTATCGCGTTTTTCCTCGGCGACCTGGCGGCTGCCTTCCACAGCTTCTGGAATACGGGTAATGACGATCCGGCAAAACGGATCATCCAGGAAGGCGACGCCGAACTGACCGCCGCGCGCCTGTTCCTGGCGGCGCAGGTCGGGCAGGTCATCCGCAACGGCCTCGCCATCCTGGGGGTCGAAGCGGTCGAGGAGATGTGAGCATGGTGGGATCGACACCGTATGACATGGGCGGGGATCGCGGGGCCGAGGACCAGCTCGACCTTGCCGAAGACGACAGCCTGCCCTGGCTCGAGGCGGCCGAGGACGAGGGCGACGCCGCGGGTTTCGATACCTCGCGCCTGATCCTGCTCGGTGTGCTCGCGCTGGTGCTGCTCGGCGCGGTTGTCGGCGGTATCTGGTTCCTGACCAACCAGGCTTCGGACGAACCCGAACCCGATGGCAGCGTGATCGCGGCCCCTGAAGAACCCTACAAGACCAAGCCGGAGGACCCGGGCGGCAAGACCTTTGCCGGCACCGGCGACACCAGTTTTGCGGTGGGCGAAGGGCAGACGCGCGAAGGCAAACTGGCCGAAACCACCACCAAACCGCCCGTCGATGCGGGTACATCTTCGGGTCCGACCATCGCCTCGACGGTCAATGAAGGCACCCGCGCGACCCCGGTGGCGGGCACTTCGGTGCAGGTCGGCGCCTATCCGCGCCGCGCCGATGCCGAAGCCGCGTGGTCGAACCTGATGCGGCAGACCGAAGCGCTCAACGGCGTCAGCCACCGCGTGGTCGAGGCACAGGTCGATATCGGCACGGTCTATCGCCTGCAGGCGATCACGGGCGACCGCGCCAGCGCAAGCCGGTTATGCGCCGCGCTCAAGGCGGACGGGCTCGCCTGTTTCGTCAAATAGGCGCGTCTCGAATCTGATTTCCACACCTCCCGCAGGGGCTTAGCTTGCGGGACTCGGGCCAAGGTTCCACCTTCCGGCGATGACACCCGCCATTTTCGGCATCTCCGGCCTCGAACTGACGGCCGACGAGCGCGCCTTCTTCACCGAGGCGGACCCTGCGGGTTATATCCTGTTTGCGCGCAATTGCGCCGATCGTACGCAGCTGCGCCGGCTGACCGACGATCTGCGCGCGATCCACGGGCGCGATAACCTGATCGTCTCGATCGACCAGGAAGGCGGGCGTGTCGCGCGGATGAAACCGCCCGAATGGCAGCGCTATCCAGCGGGCGAAGCGTTTGCGCGGCTGTGGGATATCGCGCCCGCTTCGGCGATCGAGGCCGCGCGCGCGAATGCGGAAGCGATGGGGCGCGAATTGGCCGAGATGGGGATCACGGTCGATTATCACGCCCCGTTCGATGTGCGCCGCCCCGAGACCGACGATGTGATCGGCGACCGCGCCCTCGGCAGCGATCCCTTGCAAGTCGCGGCGCTGGGCCGCGCCGTGCTCGACGGGATGGGCCGCGCAGGCGTGGTCGGCTGCCTCAAGCACATGCCGGGGCATGGCCGCGCCACCTGCGACACGCATAAGGAATTGCCCGTCGTCACCGCGAGCGACGCCGAGCTCGAAGCCGATATCGAACCCTTCCGCACGCTGGCAGCGCATCCACTGGGGATGAGCGCGCATATCGTGTTCGAAGCGTGGGATGCCGAAGCGCCCGCCACGCTGTCGCAGAAGGTCATAAACGATGTGATCCGCGGCAGGATCGGCTTCGATGGCCTGCTGTTGTCCGACGATATCGATATGGAAGCGCTCGACGGGACGATCCCCGAACGCGCCGAGCGCGCCCTCGCGGCGGGCTGCGATATCGTGCTCAACTGCTGGGCGAAGATGGCCGATCAGCAAGCCATCGCCGGACTTGGCGGGACGCTGGCGGAAAAATCCGCCGCGCGGCTCGACCGCGTCCATGCGGCAATGGGGGCGCCGCAGGATGGCCCCGAGACCGCCGCATTGCTGGCCAAGCGCGATGCGCTGCTCGCGCTGGCTGAGGAGGCGGCGGCATGACCAGCGACGGATTGCTCTTCGCCGATCCGGCTGGCGACGCTCTGGAAGAGTGGGACGGGATTGCCGCCGAGGCGCCGGTCGACGAGAACACGCTCTATCTCGAGCTTGATGGGTGGGAAGGGCCGCTCGACCTGTTGCTCGACCTCGCACGGCGGCAAAAGGTCGACCTGCGCTCGATTTCGATCCTCTCGCTGGTCGATCAGTACCTCGGCTATATCGACCAGGCAGAGGCGCTGAAGCTCGAACTGGCTGCCGACTATCTCGTGATGGCCGCTTGGCTGGCCTATCTCAAATCGGCCATGCTCCTGCCCAAGGAAGAGCAGGAAGATCCCAGCCCCGAGGAACTCGCGCTCAAGCTGCAATTGCGGCTCCAGCGGCTCGGCGCGATGCGCGATGCGGCGGCGCGGCTGATGGGCGGCGACCGGATCGGGCGCGACGTTTTCCTGCGCGGCACGCCCGAGGGGCTGGAAATCGCGCGCAAGACCTTGTGGCACTGCGACCAGTTCGCGCTGATCGAGGCCTATGGACGCGTGAAGGCGCGCACGGCGCCCGCCATCCACATGGTGCGCGAACGCCCCGTGATGACGCTCGAATCGGCGCTCGACCGGGTTTCCAACATGCTCGGGGTGACGCTGGACTGGATGGAATTGCGCGATTTCCTTCCGCCGCATGCCGAGCCGCGGCTCAAGCGTTCGGCGCTTGCTTCGAGCTTCGTCGCCGCGCTCGAACTGGCGCGGCTGGGCCGGGCCGAATTGCAGCAGGAGGATACTTTCGGACCGCTCCACCTGCGGCGGGTGCCCGCCTGATGGACGAGCTCGCCCGCGCCGTCGAAGCCGCGCTGTTCGCGGCGGAGGAGCCGATGACGGCCGAGGCGCTGGCGGGATTTCTCGGCGGCGCTGCAGTGGGCGATGTGCGCGAGGCGCTGCGCAGCGTGGCGGCGGATTACGAGAAGCGCGGCGTGCATCTGGTCGAACGCGCGAAGCGCTGGCATTTCGAAACCGCACCCGATCTGGCGCATTTGTTGCGGCGCGAGAAGGAACAGGTGCGCCGCCTCAGCCGCGCGGCCACCGAAGTGCTCGCGATTATCGCCTATCACGAGCCGGTCAGCCGCGCGGAGATCGAATCGATCCGCGGCGTGCAGACCAGCGGCGGGACGCTCGACGTGCTGATGGAAGCGGGATGGGTGAAGATCGCCGGCAGGCGCGAGGTTCCGGGACGGCCGACGATCTATGCGACGACCCCCGATTTCCTCGACCATTTTGGCCTGTCGAGCCGCCGCGACCTGCCGGGAATCGCGGAATTGCGCGCTACGGGACTGCTCGACCCGGTCGACGATGCCTATGAAGAGCTGATCGGCGACGAGGGCACCGAAGAGGGGCAGAGCGCTGCCGAAGAGCTTGATGAGCCTGCCGACGAAGCCTGACTGGCGCTAACCTGCCGCAACGCCTATATTCGGTCTCAAGCAATCTGAAAGAGAAGGTCCCATGGGTCTCAGTGTCTGGCAGCTCGCCATCATCGCCGTCGTTGTCCTCGTCCTGTTCGGCCGGGGTCGCATCTCCGAAATGATGGGCGATTTCGGCAAGGGCATCAAAAGCTTCAAGCAAGGCATGAACGAAGAAGAAGCCCCCGCGAAGCAGCTTGGACATGACGCCAAGCCGGCCGACGAGGGGCTGACCCCCGACCAGGTCAAGCAGACCTCCGACACCAAGTGATCCGCTAGCGGGCGGAGGCAGGCCATGTTCGATATCGGCGCCAGCGAATTGCTGGTGATCGTCATTGTGGCGATCCTCGTGATCGGCCCCAGTGACATGCCCAAGGCGCTGAAACATGCCGGTCGCTGGATCGGCAAGCTGCGCCGTATGTCGAGCCATTTCCGCGCCGGGCTGGACGAGGTCGTCCGCCAGGCCGAGATCGAGGAAATGGAAGAGAAGTGGGCTGCGCGTAACAAGCAGATCATGGCCGAATATCCCGATGGTTCGACCCCCGAAGGGGGCGGGCCCGAGAACCTGCTGCCGGGCGAAATGGAACCGCTTGCCGCGGCCGATGACGTGCCCGATGCGGATGCCGCCGCCGAAGCCGCGATCAAGCGCGCCGCCCCGGTGAAGGCACCCGAACATGCGGACGAACCGTCGCCCCCGCCACCGTCGCCGCCGCTCGCTCCGCCCCCGCCGGGCAAGGACGGCTGAGATGGCGGTGATCAAGGATATCGACGAGAGCCAGGCCCCGCTGCTCGATCATCTGATCGAACTGCGCGCGCGGCTGGTCCGCTGCGTGCTGGCGCTGGCGCTGGCCTTTGGCGGGTGCCTCTATTTCGCCGATCCGATCCTCGGCTTCCTGATCCAGCCGCTCAAGAACGCCTTTCCTGCGGGCGAGGGGCAGCTGATCTTCACCAAGCTCTACGAGGTGTTCTTCGTCGAGTTGAAGGTCGCGCTGTTTGCCGGCTTCTGCCTTAGCTTCCCGGTCATCGCGAACCAGCTGTGGGCGTTCGTCGCGCCGGGGCTTTATGCGAAGGAAAAGAAGGCCTTCCTGCCCTTCCTGCTGGCCACGCCGGTACTGTTCCTGATGGGCGCCTCGCTCGCCTACTACGTGGTTATGCCGACCGCTTTCGAGTGGTTCCTCGGCTTCGAGGGGACGGCCGGCGGGCTCGAGATCCAGGCGCTGCCGACGGCTAACGAATATCTCGGGCTGGTGATGCAGTTCATCCTCGCCTTCGGGATGAGCTTCCTGCTCCCGGTTCTGCTGTTGCTGCTGCACCGCGCAGGGATCGTCACGCGCGCGCAACTGGTATCCGCGCGGCGCTATGTGATCGTGCTGATCGTTGCGGTGGCGGCGATCATCACGCCGCCCGACCCGGGATCGCAGCTGCTGCTGGCCATCCCGCTGCTGCTGCTGTTCGAAGGCTCGCTGCTGCTGATGCGGCTGACCGAGAAGCGCCGCAAGGCGGAAGACGAGCAGGCCGAGGAAACTCAGTCGGCGTCGTAAACCTTACGCCCGCCGACCCAGGTCTCGAGCACCTTGGTGGCGCGCAATTCGCCGGGTGAAGCGAGCATCGGATCGCGGTCGATCAGCACGAAATCGGCGCGTTCACCGGGCAGTAGCCGCCCGAAGCGGCCTTCCGCGAAACCGGCATAGGCGGCTTCGCTGGTGAACCCCGCCAGCGCCTGTTCGCGATTAACCCGGTCCTGCGCGCGCCAGCCGCCGAAAGGCTCGCCAGCGGCATCCATCCGCGTCACCGCGGCGGCCAGACCGGCAAAGGGATCGGGCGATTCCACCGGGGCGTCCGAGCCGAAGGCCAGCCTGCCGCCAAGCCCGAGGATGGTGTTCCAGGCATAGGCGCCGTCGAGGCGATCGGCGCCCAGCCGGGCTTCGGCCATCACGCGGTCGCTGGTCTGGTGGACCGGCTGCATCGAGGCGATGATGCGGTGCTGCCCGAATTTGGGCAGGTCGACCGGATCGACGATCTGCGCATGCTCGATCCGCCAGCGGCGGTCGCCGGGGAAGCTTTCGGCCAGCTCGGCAATCGCGTTGAGCGCATCTTCATTGGCGGCAGTGCCGATCGCATGGATCGCGGGCTGGAAATTCCCCTGGGTGGCGCGCACCAGGATATTGCGCAGCTTGGCCGGACCGGTCAGCGGCAGGCCGGTATTGCCCGGATCGTCGGCATAAGGGCGCTTGAGCCACGCCCCACGGCTACCCAATGCGCCATCGAGGTAGATCTTGACCCCGTTCAGCCGCAGCTTGTCGTCATAGAGCCAGGGCGAGGGGCGGGCGCCCGCGATCAGCTCCATCTGGTCGGGCCCTGCGGCATAGGCCATGATGCGCAGCGTCAGCGCGCCCGTGTCCCCTGCGCGGCGGAACGCCTGCCAATCCTCGATCGACGTGCCCATGTCGGCCACGGCGGTGATCCCGAAACTGTGCAGCACCTTCTGCGCCTCGGCAAAGGCGAGATCGCGCTCATTGGGGCGCGGTGCGGGGATCGCGCGCATCATCAGTGCTTCGGCGGCATCGACGAACACGCCTGCGGGGGCTTGCGAACCGGGAAGCCGTTCGACCCGCCCGCCCGCCGGGCTCTTGGTGTTCGCGTCGATGCCTGCTGCCTGCATTGCGAGGCTGTTGGCCCAACCGGCATGGCCGTCGACCCGCTGGAGATAGACCGGACGGTCGGATACCGCGCGGTCGAGTTCGGCGGCGGTCGGGAACCGGCCAAGGCCCCATTTTTCCTGGTTCCAGCCGCGCCCGAGGATCCACGGGCGGGCCTCGTTTTCGGCGGCGAACCGGCGGATCTTGTCGAGCGCATCGTCGAGCGAAGTGGTGTCCGACAGGTCGAGCGTCAGCGCGCCGATCCCGATCCCCATGACATGCGCATGCGCATCGACCAGCCCCGGGATCATCACCGCGCCTTCGCCGTCTTCGCGGTAATCGGTCTGCGGCTTCTTGTCCTTGGCGGAAAGGATCTGTGCGACCTTGCCGTCGTCGTCGATGACCAGTGCGGTGAAGCGCTGGATCGTGCCGTCTTCGCCGATGGTCAGGCCTTCGACATTGTCGATCAACACATCGGCCTGCACCGGTGCAGCGAGCGTCAGGGCGATCATGGCGGCGAGGAATTTGCGTGTCATTTCACTGCGGTCCCGTCTCGAATTCGATGGTTCGCGATAAGGCAAAGCTTGGTTGAGGCAAACCCTTTCGGCGATTGCGCCCCGTGGCCGCGCGCCGTAGGGGCGAAGGATGACAAAGGCATCTCCCGTGCGGGCCGCGACCAAGGCCACCGACCTCCTCACCCTCGACGATGTCCGCGCTGCCGCGGCGCGGATCGAAGGCGCGGTGGTGCGCACGCCGATGCTGCGTTCGCAGACTTTGTCGGAAATTACCGGGGCCGACATCTGGCTCAAGTTCGAGAACCACCAGTTCACCGCCGCCTACAAGGAACGCGGCGCGCTCAATGCGCTGCTGCATCTCGACGAGGAGCAGCGCGCGCGCGGCGTCATTGCCGCCTCGGCGGGCAATCACTCGCAGGGGCTGAGCTATCATGGCCGCCGTCTGGGCGTGCCGGTGACCATCGTGATGCCCGAAACCACGCCCAGCGTGAAAGTGATGCAGACGCAGAGCGTTGGCGGCGACGTGGTGCTGTTCGGCGAGACTTTCGACGAGGCCTATGCGCATGCGCTCGAGCTGGAGCAGGAACGCGGTCTTACCTTCGTCCACCCGTTCGACGACCCGCTGGTCGCTGCGGGGCAGGGCACGGTGGCGCTCGAAATGCTGGCCGAGAAGGACGATTTCGATTGCCTCGTCGTGCCGATCGGCGGCGGCGGGCTGATGAGCGGGATGGCAACCGTGGCCAAGGCGCTCAACCCCGCGATCGAAATGGTCGGGGTGCAGGCCGAGCTTTATCCCTCGATGTATTCCGCGGTCACCGGCGATGATCGCCCCTGCGGGGGCGATACGCTGGCCGAAGGGATCGCGGTCAAGGCGCCGGGTGCGTTCACCCGCCAAATCATCGCCGAGCTGGTCGACGAGGTTCTGCTGGTCAAGGAATCCACGCTCGAACATTCGGTGTCGCTGCTGCTGCAGATCGAGAAGACGGTGGTCGAAGGGGCGGGCGCGGCCGGGCTTGCCGCGGTCCTGTCCAACCCCGAGAAATTCGCCGGCAAGACCATCGGCCTGGTGCTGTGCGGCGGCAATATCGACACCCGCCTGCTCGCCAATGTGCTGCTGCGCGACCTCGCCCGTTCGGGCCGTCTGGCGCGGTTGCAGGTCGTCTTGCAGGATCGCCCCGGCGCGCTGTTCAAGGTGATGCGCGAATTCAACGCGCATAACGTCAACATCATCGAAATCTATCACCAGCGCATCTTCACCACGCTGCCGGCCAAGGGGCTGACTGCCGAGATCGAATGCGAAGCGCGCGATGGCGAGCAGATCGACCGGCTGGTGCGCAACCTGCGCGACAAAGGCTACACCGTGGAACTGGCCGAACTGGCCTGATCTAGGTCGCGGGCCAGCGCTCGGCGCGGCCCGATTTCCCAGGCTCGAAGAGACCGTTCGACGGGCGGTTTGCGCTTTTCATGGTTAAGAGGGTTTTAACCAGAGACCCGCTCTGTCATTAATGTCTGCGACAGGTAAGGAATTGTTAACCTCTGAGAGGATGCAACCCAAAGTGACCGCACCGATTCGCTTCCCCCGCTTCTTCGTGACCAGCCCTGCGCCGTGTCCGTATCTGCCGGGCAAGAGCGAGCGTAAGGTCTTTACCGAATTGCGCGGCGACAATGCCGATGAGCTGAACGAAGCGCTCGGCCGGATCGGCTTCCGTCGCAGCCAGACCGTCGCCTACCGCCCATCCTGCCTCGATTGCCAGGCCTGCGTCTCGGTGCGGGTGGTAGCAGACGAGTTCAAGCCGTCCTCGTCACAGAAGCGCACGCTCAAGGCCAATGACGATCTGATCGCCACTGAATGCCGTCCATGGGCAACTGCGGAACAATTCGAGCTGTTGCAGAGTTACCTTGCAGCCCGCCACCCCGGTGGCGGGATGACGCAGATGGAGGAAAGCGACTTTGCCGACATGGTGGAACACACCAGTGTCACCAGCTATGTCATTGAATATCGGGAGCCGGGCATCGGCACCGAACCGGGCCGCCTCGTGGGGGCGTGCCTAACAGATTATCAGGGTGACGGGCTGTCGATGATCTACAGCTTCTACAACTCTGAGCATGGGGATCGCGCCGGGCTTGGGAACTACATTATCCTCGACCACATTCGCCGTGCGGCCGCCAGCGGCCTGCCCTATGTCTATCTCGGCTATTGGGTCGATGGGGCCGAGCGGATGCAATACAAAGTCCGCTATCGCCCGCTCGAACGACTTACCCGTGGCGGATGGGAGCGCATGTCCGATGACGAGCAGAAGCGCCTCATCGCCGCTGCTACCGCCCCGCGCACCAGCCGCCGCGACGAAGCGCTGCCGGCCAAGGACGGGCTCGCGGCCGAGTACCGGATTGCCGACTGACCTGGCGCGTCACGCGCTGGCTACCTGTCTTGCCGCGATTGCAATCGCGGGCGTCCAGCCGCTCGCGGCGCAGGATGCGGATGCTCCGCCTTCGCTCGAAGACCTGATCCCCGACAGTGCGGTCAGCGATCCCGAGGCCTGGGCGCAGCAAGGCACTGACGCGCCTACCGAGATTGCGGTGGACGACAGCGCGAGCGACCTCCGGGCAGAGACTGCGGTTTCCGAAATTCCGGGCATGTCGGTGGCATGGCCCGAAGATGTCGTTTTCGAACCGCTCGAGCCGCTCGAACCCGAAACCGATATCGTCTTTGCCGACCTGCTGGCCGATGTGCCGCAGATCGCTTTCGACGAAGCGGATCTGGAAGAACTGTCGGATACGCTGGTGCTGGGCTTCCCGCAGAAGGAACCGCCGTTCAGCGAGCGCGGGGATTTCATCGACCGGTTCGAGGCGCTGTCAACGATCGAGGAACTCGACGATGGCGACGAGAATGTCGCCCAGCTTGCCGCACGCGCGCGCAAGGACGAGGAGCTGCTGCGCACGCTGCTGCGCGTCTATGGCTATTACGATGGCGAAATCGTCCGCACCATCGCCACGCGCGATGCGGGCGAGGAGGCGGCCGACCAGCGCCCGCGCGTACGCTTCGATGTCATTCCGGGGCCGCGCTACACCTATGGCGCGATTGCGCTAGGCGATCTGGCCGCGGCGCCCGATGCCGGCGCTCTGCGCGACGCCTTCGAAATCCGCTCGGGCGACTATCTCCAGTCCGACGATATCCTCGCCGAACGGTTCGATCTCGATCGCGCTCTGGGCGAAACCGGTTATGCCTTTGCCGAGATCGACAATCCCGAACTGCTGATCGATCACGAGCGGGTCGAGGGTGACCTGACCATGCCGGTTCGCCCGAACGGCAAATACGTCTTCGGCGAAGTCGTCAGCAGCGACGAGGCGTTTCTCTCCAGCCGCCATCTCGCCAGCATCGCACGGTTCGATGCGGGCGATGTCTATCAGCGCAGCCTCGCCTTCGACCTGCGCCGCGCGGTGACCGCCACGGGGCTGGTATCGACCGTCGGCGTCGAAGCGCGCGAAGTGTCGCCGCCGCAGGGTGACGAACCCGGCGTGGTGGCGATGGACGTCACGCTCGAACGCGCCAAGCTGCGGACGATCGCGGGCGCGATCGGCTATGGCTCCGAAGAGGGCGTACGTATCCAGGCAAGCTGGGAGCACCGCAATTTCTTCCCGCCCGAAGGCGCGCTGCGGCTGCGCGGCATCCTCGGCACGCGCGAGCAGCTGGCCGGGGTGACCTTCCGCAAGAACAATTTCGGCGGCCGCGACAAGGTGCTCACCTTCGATGCCTATGCGTCGAGCATCGATACCACCGCCTATGATGCGCGCACGGTGGCGCTGACCGGGACCTATGAACGCACCTCGACGCTATTGTTCCAGAAACCGCTCGCCTGGGGCATCGGCGCCGAAGTGCTCGCGACCGACGAACGTAACCGCATCGTCGATGGCGTGGCGCGGCCCCGCCAGACCTATTTCGTCGCCTCGCTGTTCGGCCGCGCGACGATCGATACCAGCGACTCGCTGCTCGACCCGACGCGCGGGTTCCGGGTAACCGGGTTCCTCGCCCCCGAAACCTCGCGCACCGAGGGCGAGCAGTATTATTACCTGCGTAACCGTGTTGACGGCGCGTTCTACCAGTCGGTCGGCGCGCGCACGGTGATCGCGGCGCGCGGGGCCTTCGCCAGCATCCAGGGTGCCGACCTGGTCGGCATCGCGCCGTCGCGGCGGCTCTATGCGGGCGGCGGGGGATCGGTGCGCGGCTATGGCTATCAGGCGATCGGACCCAAGAACGAATTCATGGAGCCGACCGGCGGGCGCAGCCTGGTCGAAGCCTCGCTCGAGGCGCGGATCGGGACCGGCTTCTTCGATGGCGCGGTTTCGGTCGTGCCGTTCTTCGATCTGGGCAGCGTGTCGACCTCGACCACGCCCGATTTCGCCGAGATCAAGATGGGCGCAGGCATAGGCTTGCGGTATGCGACCGGCTTCGGCCCGATCCGCTTCGACGTGGGCATACCGCTCAATCCCGAACCCGAAGACTCGGCGGTCGGGGTCTATATCTCGCTCGGACAGGCCTTCTGATGAGCGAGGACGCGTTGAGCGAAACCGAGCCCGCCGCCCGCCGCCGTCCGCGTGGTGGCAAGTGGCTGCTGGGCATCGTGGGCGCGCTGGTGCTGGTCATCGTCGGCGCGCTGGCAGTGCTCAATACGCCGCTGGGCGAACGTTTCCTTGCCAACCGGATCGCGGAACGGACTTTCCCCAACGGCCTCAACGTCCAGATCGGGCGGATCGAGGGCAATCTCTACGGCGCGGCGGTGCTGCATGATGTGCGGCTGTCCGACCCGCAGGGCGTGTTCCTGACGATCCCGCGCGCGGAGGTCGACTGGAACCCCGGCGCGTGGCTGTCGAACCGGCTGGAGATCGACACCTTCGCCGCGCGCCGCGCGACGCTGGCGCGGATCCCCGAATTCCTGCCAAGCGAGGAAGAAGGTCCGATCCTGCCCGGTTTCGACATCGCGGTGGAAGACTTCACGATCGACCGGCTCACGCTCGCACCCGGCATTGCCGGGGACCAAGCGCAACGCGTCGATCTGAGCGGGAACGCGACGGTCACCGACAGGCGCCTGCTGCTCGACGTGGACGGCGCGCTGGGCGAGCGCGACCGGCTGGCGCTGCTGCTCGACGCCGAACCCGATGGCGACGATTTCGATCTCTCCTTCGATCTTGCTGCGGCCGCCGATGGCCCGCTGGCAGCGTTGGCCGGGCTCGACCGCGCCTATACCGCGCGGCTGCGCGGCGATGGAACCTGGTCGCAATGGACCGGCGGGCTGCTGGTGCGCAGCGAGGACGAGCGCGTGGCGGCCATGCGCGTTACCAACCAGGCGGGCCGCTTCGGCCTGCTGGGCAAGTTCGATCCGTCCGATTTCCTCTCCGGCATTCCCGCACGTGCGCTGGGCGATGATGTCGCGCTGAAGGCCGATCTGGCGATCGACGACCGCGCTTTCGATGGCCGGACGACCCTGATCGGGCGCGGGCTGAGCCTCGATGCAAATGGACTGGTCGACCTCGCAGCCAACCGCGCAGAGGACCTGGAACTCGTCGTCCGTGTGCGCGACCCGAATGTGCTGGGCGAGGGCATGGCGCTCCGCGACACGCGCCTTTCCGCCACGCTCGACGGCGCATTCAGCGATCTGGCGGTGGTCCACGATTTGCGCATCGGCGAACTGGACCTCGAAGGCACCGTGCTGGCTGGACTCCGGCAACAGGGCACTGCGCGGTATGACGGGACGCGCTGGACGCTGCCGCTCGATGTCGCGGTCGCAAAGGTCACCAGCGGCAATGCCTGGGTCGATCCGCGACTGGTCGACGGCGTGGGCCGCGGCACCCTGGTGCTCAGCGGTTCGACGCTGCTGTCCGACGATCTGAGCTTAGCCTTCCCCGGCACGTCGGCGAACCTTGCGCTGCGCGGCGATCTGGCGCGCGGCCGTTACGAGCTGCGCGGTCCGGTCCGCGCGGAGCAGCTTGCGCTCGACAATGTCGGTACGCTTGGCGGAACCGCCGTGATCGACTTCGTGCTGGCATCGGGGGCACCGTGGCGGCTGGCGGCCGATCTCGACGCGCGGATCGCGCCGGTCACCAATGCCACGCTGGCCAATCTCGCCGGAACACCGATCCGCGTGCGCGGCGGTATCGCGGTAGGCGGCAATGCGCCGCTCGACTTCAACCGTTTGCGCGTCGATGCCAGCAAGCTGAGCCTCGCGCTCGACGGCAGCGTTCGTGATGGTACCACCCAGGTGGCGGGCAGCGGCACGCATGTCGATTACGGCCCCTTCACCGTCGAAGCCAGCGTGACCGATGACGGGCCCAGCGCCGCGCTGGTCTTCGCCAGCCCCGCGACCGGGCTCGAGAATGTTCGTCTGACAATCGCGCCAAGCGAGGAAGGTTTTGCGATCGATACCGAGGGCGAGTCGCTCCTCGGTCCCTTCGCCGGACAGCTGGCGCTGCTGGCGCCCGAGGGCGGGCCGACCCGCATCGCGATCGAGAGCATGCGCGTATCCGAAACGAATGTCACCGGCGGGCTGACGCTGGTCGATGGCGGCGCCGACGGAACGCTCGCCTTCGCCGGGGGCGGGCTCGACGGCACTGTCGCGCTGGCACCGCGTGGCGGCGGACAGGGGCTGGATATCGCGCTCAAGGCCCGCAACGCGCGCTTTGGCGGTGAGACACCGCTGCGGATTGCACGCGCGGATATCGACGCCTCGGGGCTGATCCGCAAAGGCCATACGAGCTTTTCCGGCACGGGCACTGCGGTCGGGCTCTCCTATGGCACGCTGTTTATCGGACGGCTTGCGGCGCAAGGCGAAATCGAGAATGGCGTAGGCAGCGTCGATGCATCGCTTTCGGGGCGGCGCAGCGGCCGGTTCGTGCTCGATGTGAACGCGGGCATCCGCCCCGACCAGATCGCGCTGGCCGCGCAGGGCGAGTTTGCCGGACGCCGGATTTCCATGCCGCGCCGCGCGGTGCTTACCAGCCTCGACAATGGCGGTTGGCGTCTTGCGCCGACGCAATTGTCCTATGGCGATGGCGGGATGATCGCTTCGGGCAGCTTTGGCGGCGGCGATCTCGATTTCGACTTCAAGCTTGCACGCATGCCGCTGTCGCTGATCGATATCGTGCGGCCCGATACTGGGCTGGGTGGGATGATCTCGGGTACGGTGGACTATCGCATCGGCGCCAATCGCCTGCCAGTCAGCGACGCCAAGGTGAAGATCGACGGGCTCACCCGTTCGGGACTCGTGCTGACTTCGCGTCCGGTCAATGTGGCGCTGGTTGCACGGTTGACCGAAAGCGAGCTCGAGGCCCGCGCATTGCTGCAGAATGAGGATATCCAGCGCGGCCGTGTACAGGCGCAGATCACCGGCTTGCCCGCGCAGGGCATGCTGATCGACCGGCTGCGTGCTGGGAGCTTGCTGGCCCAATTGCGCTATCGCGGCGCGGCAGAAAGCCTGTGGCGGCTGGCGGCGCTCGACACCTTCGACATCACCGGCCCGATCGCGATCGCTGCCGATGCCAGCGGGACCTTGCAGGACCCCACCGTGCGCGGTTCGATCTCGGGCGAGACGCTGCAATTGCGCAGTTCGCTGTCGGGCACCGATATTCGCGACATCACGCTGCGCGGGCGGTTCCGCGGATCGCGCCTGCAGATTGCGCGCTTTGCCGGCACTGCGGTGAACGGTGGGAGCGTGAGCGGCAGCGGGATCGTCGATTTGCGCACGCTGGGCGAAGCGGTGGAAGGCCGGGTGCTCGAAATCCGCGGGCCGATCATCGATCTGCGCGCCTCGGCACGCAATGCCCGCCTGCTCGATACCGGCGGGCTCAGCGCCACCATCACCGGACCGCTGCGGATCGTTTCCAACGGGCTCGGCGGGACCATTGCGGGCCGCGTACGCGTCAATGAGGCGAGCTGGCGGCTGGGCACCGCGTCCGACGATCTGCGCCTGCCGCAGATTGCCACGCGCGAGATCAACGCGCCCGCCAACCGCGCCCCACAGGTCGCCCCGTCGCGTCCGTGGCGCTATCTGATCGATGCCAGGGCGGCGAGCCGGATCAATGTCGATGGCATGGGTCTCGACAGCGAATGGTCGGCCGATGTCATCCTGCGCGGGACCACCGACGACCCCCGCATTGGCGGCAGCGCCGAAGTGGTGCGCGGCGACTACACCTTTGCCGGGACGCAATTTGAGCTGACCCGCGGCGAGATCGAATTCGATGCCAATGTGCCGGTCGATCCGCGGCTCGACATCGTGGCGGAGACCGAACGCGACGGATTGACCGTCGAAGCCACGGTGCAGGGCAGCGCGACCCAGCCCGAAATCGCCTTCAGCTCGAACCCCTCGCTGCCCGAAGAGGAATTGCTGGCACGCCTGCTTTTCGGCGGATCGGTCACCAGCCTGTCAGCCACCGATGCACTGCAATTGGGGGCGGCGGTTGCCAGCCTGCGCGGCGGCGGCGGGCTCGATCCGATCAACCAGCTGCGCAGCGCCATCGGCCTCGATCGCCTGCGGATCGTCAGCGCCGATCCGGCGCTGGGCCGCGGCACGGGTGTGGCGCTGGGCAAGAACTTCGGACGCCGTTTCTATGCGGAGATCATCACCGACGGACGCGGATATAGCGCGACCGAACTCGAGTTCCGAGTGACCAGCTGGCTATCGCTGCTGGCGGCGGTTTCGACGGTGGGCCGGGAAAGCGTGGTCGCGGAAATCAGCCGCGACTATTAGGCGCCGCTCAGCCGCGGGGCGGGAGCAGCACGGTATCGATCGGGATCAGCACCCCGTTATTGGCGGCAATGGCGGTGCCCGACACACGCGCGCTGGCGCCGCCGTCCATAGTAACCGTCAGCGTTTCGCCCGATCTGGCGAACTGGACTTCGGTCTGGCCGAGCGTTGTCATGGTGACCGGGCCGCCGCGCCGGTCGATGGCTGCGCCGATCGCTTCGAGTGTCAGGTGGCCGGGCAGCATGTGGTCGCGCAATATCGCGATCAGTACCGGGCGTTGTTCGTCCTCCAGCAGCGCTGCGCCGTCCTCGCCCAGCGCGGCGAACGCCCGATCCTTGGGGGCAAGCATCGTGTAGCTCGCCCGCCCGTCAAGGACGCCCGAAAGCTGCGATTGCTCGATCGCGCTCTGCAAGGTGCCGAGCGTCTTGTTCGCGCCCAGTGCCGCGGCCAGCGTCAGCGTTGCGTCATCCTGCGTGACCGGCGCGGACTGCTTGTCCTCGGCCTCGCCGCAACCGCCCAAGAGCGGCAGCGCCGCAAGCGCCAGCGCTGCAAAACCTGTTCTTACCAAGGGTGCCATGGGTGCACTTTCAGACCAGCAGGTCGATCACAGCCGCGACCAGCTGTGTTTCGGGATCGATCCGGTACACATGCCCGTCCGAATAGCGGTACCAGGCATGTGCCGTATCGGCGTAACGCGCGCGGTAGGAATAGGGCACGTTGTAGACATCGTAGCCTGCCGGTAGCGGCTGCCCGACGGCGAATGTGTCGCCGGTCAGCAACCCTGCCACCGACGTGATCGCGGAATCTTCCGGATCGACCCGGTAGAGGACGTTCTCGGCATAGCGATAGGATGACATCGGGCCGAGGTCGTAATAGTCGACGAAATAGTCGGGGACCGCATAACTCTCGTAACTCGCTGGCCAGACATTGCCGATTGCCAGCGCCCCGCCAAGCACGGGGAGATAGCCGGTCACCCGGCCTTCGCTCGTGCGGCGCAGCAGGTAACCGCTTTCGTAATGATAGCGACCCGCATCGTAGTGGCTCAGCCCGAACAGGCCCGGATTGTAGGCGTAGCCGTTCCACCGCCGGTTGCGGACCGGGGAGGTGCCGGCCTGATCCGGTGCAACACAATCGGTGTTCCTGCGCGTCAGCCCCGGTGGGCATCCGGCGATCAGCGTGCGGTTGCGGTCGCGATCGAGGAAGGCGCGCGCGCCATCGCTGCGATCGCGTGCGGTGGGCTCGCCGGGTGTGCGGTTATCGCGTCGCTCGGTGTTGGGCTTTGCGCGCTGGCGGACGCTGTTCGCTCGCCCGTTGTCGGGCTTACCGCGCTCCAACTGGGCGGCCCCGCGGTCGTTATTCCGCTTGTCGTTTCCCTGCCCCTTGCCGGGCGCGGCGTAAGCGCCGCCCGTCGCGAGTGCGATGGCGGCCGCTCCTGCGACCAAGATACGCATTTGGGATACTCCTTTGCTCGCCTAACGGCGGCGGGAGCATTCGGGTTCCGGCTAATCGTTCGGCGTGGATGGCAGAATTCCGCGGCTTTCAGCGTGAGCGATAGAGGCGCGCTTCGGCTGCACGGCGACGGACGAGGCCCTTGAGCACCCGTCCGCCGGCCCGGTTCCACCGCGCAAATTCCTCCGCCGCCGCCCTGTAATCGCCCGCCAAATGGCGGCGCAGCAGCGTCGATCGCGCAATCGCGCCGGTGTTGTAATGGAAGCTGACCAGGGCATCGAATTGGGCCTGCGTGGTCGGTGCATCGCCCAACGCAATTGCGACATCCCGTGCATGCCGTGCGACGTCGCTCTCGAGCCGCGCATCGCATTGCTGCTGTGTCCATACGCTGCCCGGACCGATGCCGGGCCCCGTCGCGCCCCAGCCGATCGTCCATGGCTCGCCGCCAGTGCCCGGATCGGGATAGGCTTCGACCATTCCGTCGGGGCGCAGGCGCGCGCAGCCTTCGAATTGCCGGATAAGCGCGAGCCCCTGGGGGCCGATGCTGCGTGCCCCTCCGTTTGGCGCGCGTCCGGCGACGGTATCGATCGCCCTGTCCAGCGCTTCTACCTCGGCTTGCTGGAACCCGCGTCCCAGAAGCTTGCGGATGGCATCGAATAGCGGTTTGCGGTTCATCTGCGGCCTCCATGATGAATGAGGCCGACCGAGTAGGCACAAGCGGACGAAGTAGGAAAACGCTTTCATCCAAAGAGAAGGGCCGCCCGGTTTCCCGGACGGCCCATCTTGTCGGAACTGAAAGTCCGGCTTGGCTTAGAACTTGAAGCTCGCCATCGCGCGGTAGGTTTGCGCATCGGCATTGTCGCGTCCGATCGTGGTGTCGAAGCCGACGCCGAACTGTGCGCCCCCGCTGACATATTGCAGCGAGAAGCCTGCTTCGCCCCAGTCCTTGGCCTGGTCGGCGAGAAGGAATGGAACGGCCGGTCCGGTCCCGCTGGCGAACTGCGCCGTAAAGACCGAGGGTCCGTCCTCATACTCATGCACGAAGTCGATATTGGCATCGATCTGGATCGGGCCACCGGCGCTCTGGTAATCGAGCCCGATACGGCCCTGCAGGCTTTCCACGTCCTCGCGGTTGATCGTCAGGGCCAGCGAACCACCCGTTTCGCTCACCGGATCGAAGGAATGATCGACGTAGCGAAGTTCGATGCCCGGCGAGATCGTGCCCAGCGGGCCTTCGAAATCGTAGGCCAGACCCAGTGCGGCGGCAAAGCCGCTGTTGCTGCTTTCGCTGGTCAGCGTCTGCGAACCACCGAGGAACGACACGGTCCGCTCGGTATCGATATCGAGATCGATCAGGCTGACCTGGCCATCGACGACGAAGCCGTCGACGGTCTTGGCGCTGCCATAGAGCGACACCGCCAGCGCTTTCGCATCGGCCTGCTGGTTGAGCGCCACGTCCGCCTCGAGGTCCGAGTAGAAGCCCGACAGGCCGATCATCGACCGTTCGCTCGGGAAGTACTCGATCCCGCCGCCGAAGAAGTAGCCATCGACGTCGGTATCGCTCTGGGTGTAGCCGGGCATCGATGCCCCGCTGCCCCGGAGCAGGCCGCCGGCGATGTAGATCGCCATATCCTCGCGGATGGCGCCTTCCTGGACCCGCGTCGGCTCGTCACTCTGGTCAAGCCCGAGCGCACCCGCCGTGATCGGCTGGCTTCCGCGCGAGACCGACATCTGGGCGGTCTGGATGGGACTGCCGAGCGTGGCGATCGTCCCGCCCGAACTGGCGAGATCCGATTCGCGCAGGCGCGAAGCATTGAACGACTGGAGGTTGTGGAAGGACTGCGTCGCCAATTGCTGGACCGCGGTTTCCGCCACCGGAGCCAGCCCGTCGAAGGTCGACTGGATCGTCGCCGCATCTGCGAAATCGAGCTGGTAGAGCTCGGCCAGCGCGGCGTTGCCACGGTTCTGGTCGAACAGCCGGGCATAGCTGCGCTGCACCGGATTCGCTGTGACCGCCGTACGATAGCTGGCCGCGAGGATTTCCATCAGCACGGCGTTGTCGGTGTAGGTGAACGACTGGCGAAGGATCGGCGAAATATCGTCGGGTACGAATTCCCCGCTCACGCCCCCTTCAGCAGTTACGATCGTATAGACTTGGCCAAGACCGTTAACTTGGCCGAGTATCCCTGCACCTACAGCCACGATGGGACCGGTCGGTTCTTCGTCTTCCTCCGCGTCAGGGTCAGCCGGGGCGCCAAACGCCGCCTCTCCTGTGACTGCGACGAGGTCGGAAGTGCCATTCGGTCCGATGTCGATCATCAGCGTCGACGCCGTCGTCATGATCAGCGATCCATCGATAGTTAGCGTATCGATGGTCCCAATCCTCCCAGGAGAGATTGCGCCCATGAAGGCCGTCACGAAGGGCGCGGTAATCGTCCCGCCGCCCTGCAGCGCGCCGCCGAAGACGGTGTAGTCGCCAACCGAGGTAAGGCCGCCATCGACTGTGATCGTGCCGCCGAACTGGCTGATGTCGATCAGCGAGGTCAGGCTGCCGTCTGCGGTAATGTTGAGACCCGCGGTGCTCCGCACGGTGAGCCGGTCGATGGTGACGTCGCTGCTCAGCGTGGTGGTGCCGGCGTTGGCCAGCGTCACATCGAAATAGCGCGGGTCGACATTGACCGCAGCATCCGCGCTCACGACCGGATCGATGTTGTCGGGGACGAAATCGGTCGCCCCGGGCAGGCCGTTGTCGAGCGTGGGATCGGGCAGCGGATCGTCCGAGAATTCGGGGCTGCCGCCATCGCTGGCATGCGGGTTTTCCTCGGCGAATTCGGGAGCGCCGTTCTGTGCTTCATTGGCATTGATCAGCCCGTTGCGCGCCAGCGCGCCGCGGCCGCCCGCAGCTTCGGGCGAGGCCTGGGTTTCCCCGCCGCCCAGCGCATCCAGCATGTCGCCATCGGCTTCACCGATCCCCGAATTGACCGTACCGTCGGCGGTGCGCGCCGGCGGGGTGGGATCGCCGGTGGACAGGTCTTCGCAGCCGTCGCCCGGGTTGTCGCCTTCGGGATCGAAGCAGACTTCGCCGAATTGCGGCGCATCGCCGGTGACGCCGTTGCCCGGCGTGGTCGGCAGGCCGTTCACCACATCGCCGTTCTCGTTGATAATACGGTAGACGGGATCAAGGGTGGTGACCCAGTGATCGGCATCTTCCCAATTGCCGTCCCCTTCAACCGCCGAGACATAGCGATAGGGGTTGGTGGCGACGATATAATCCCAGAACAGGTAGAGCGGCTGGTAGAAGCTTTCGGTGCCGTAGCTGGAGAAGACCTGCGCGCCGAAGAAGCGCGAACCACCCGACAGGACCGCGATGACGAGGTCTTCGTCGCTCAGCGTGTTGTTCGCGGCATCGAGGACCAGCGGACCACCCGAGTCGCCGCCTGCGGTCGTGCCTTCGCGTTCGCGCGGCTCGTCCTTGTAGAGGTTGAAGTCGAACGGGTTGGTCTTGTTGGGATCGTCGAAGTCGAGCCGGTAGAGGACCTGCGGCAGATCGCCGAAGGCCGCGCCGAACAGGAATGTGTTGCGGTCGTCGAACGAGGTCAGCGAGCCGAGCATGTTTTCGGCCGATTTGCGGCGCCAGTCGATGCCGAGATTGTCGCCCGCGGTTCCCGAGCCGGTGCGGCCGTAGCCGGTGATGTTGACGTGATAGCCAGTGCCATCGGTGTCGTCGATTTCCTCGGGCGTCGGCAAGGGCGAGAACAGCAGCGACCAAGTCGGCAGGTCGGCTGCTGGCGTGTCGAGGCTGGCGAGGGCGATATCACCTTCTAGGAAGCCTTGGCCGTCGGGACGCGCGACCGACCGAGGATCGTAATAGATGCGGTTGACGTCGAAGACCGCGAGATCGGGATTGCTTGTGAAGGCGTTGCCGATCCAGTTCTGGAAGCCCGGCAGCGCATTGACGTTGAACGACCAGGCCGCGCGGAGCGCATCGTCGCGAAAATCGGTTTCGGCCACATCGTTAACGCAGTGCGCGGCGAACAGCACCGTCCGCGGATTGATCAGCGTACCCGAGCAGACGAAGCCGTCGTTGCGGAAGAACATGCCGACGCCGCTGAAGTCTTCGTCGTTATCGACGATATCGTCGGGCGTATAATTGTCGTTGGGGACGATGGCGTGAGCCGGCGTGCTCAGCGCGACTGTCGACAAGGCGATGGTTGCGGCGCCAGCCAAAAGGCGGCTTCCGGTGCGATTGAACGTGGATTTCATTCCGAGTGTCCCTCCAGGAAATATTCGTTAAGGCGCGCCCAAGCCGCGCAATGCGAATGTTCTAGAACCGGGGGGGGCGAAAAGGGAAGGGCTTTGCGCTCCCATCCCGTCATGTTTTATGGTTTATTGTTGCTTAAGGGACGCACTTTTTGATTTAGTTCAAAGACAAGGGCGGCCGGATCGCTCCGGCCGCCCAGTCAAAATCATTCTGCCGTTACCGGCGGAATCGGATTACGAGCTATAGTACATGTCGAATTCGGCCGCGCAGGGCGTGGTTTCGACACGCAGGACTTCTTCCCATTTCAACTCGCAATAGGCTTCGATCTGGTCCTTGGTGAAGACGTCGCCCTTGAGCAGGAACTCGTGGTCGGCCATCAGCGCCTCGAGCGCTTCGCGCAGGCTGCCGCAGACGGTCGGCACGTCGGCCAGTTCGGCGGGCGGCAGATCGTAGAGGTTCTTGTCCATCGCTTCGCCCGGATGGATCTTGTTGGTGATCCCGTCGAGCCCGGCCATCAGCAGCGCAGCATAGGCGAGATAGGGATTGGCCATTGCATCGGGGAAGCGGAACTCGACGCGCTTGGCCTTGTCGCCCGCACCATAGGGGATGCGGCACGAGGCCGAACGGTTGCGTGCCGAATAGGCGAGCAGCACGGGCGCCTCGAAGCCCGGCACCAGACGCTTGTAGCTGTTGGTGGTCGGGTTGGTGAAGGCGTTGAGTGCCTTGGCGTGCTTGATGACACCGCCGATGTAATAGAGACAGTTCTCGCTCAGGCCGCCATACTGGTTGCCGGCGAAGGTCGGCTTGCCTTCTTCCCAGATCGACATATGCGTGTGCATGCCCGAGCCGTTGTCGTCCTTGATCGGCTTGGGCATGAAGGTCGCGGTCTTGCCGTAGATATGCGCGACCTGGTGCACGACATATTTGTAGATCTGCATGTTGTCGGCGGTTTCGACCAGCGTGCCGAAGGTCAGGCCAAGCTCGTGCTGCGCGGCGGCCACTTCGTGATGGTGCTTGTCGCAGGGCAGGCCCATTTCGATCATGGTCGAGACCATTTCGCCGCGGATGTCGACGGCGCTGTCGACGGGAGCGACGGGGAAATAACCGCCCTTGGCGCGCGGCCGATGGGCGAGGTTGCCGCTTTCATATTCGCGGCCGCTGTTGGTCGGCAGTTCGACATCGTCGAGAGTAAAGCCCGATCCGGCATAGCCGTCTTCGAAACGGACATCGTCGAACATGAAGAATTCGGCTTCGGGGCCGACATAGATCGTGTCGCCGACGCCGGTCGACTTGAGATAGGCTTCGGCGCGCTTGGCGGTCGAGCGCGGGTCGCGCGCATACCATTCGCCGGTCGAGGGCTCGACGATGTCACAGAAGACGATCAGCATCGGTTCGGCGCTGAAGGGATCGACATAGACCCGCTCGAGGTCGGGCTTGAGGATCATGTCGCTTTCATTGATGACCTTCCAGCCGGCGATCGACGAACCGTCGAACATCAGCCCGTCTTCCAGTTCGTCTTCGCCGAGCACGCCCGCGACCATGGTCAGGTGCTGCCACTTGCCCTTGGGGTCGGTGAACCGCAGGTCGACCCACTCGATGCCTTCGTCCTTGATCTGTTTCAGGACGTCGCTTGCACTTGCCATTGGTATTGCCTCCGTTTGAACTGGAACTGCTGGAGCGGGTTGATCCCGCGATTATTCAGATGGCGTCGTCGTCTCGCTCGCCCGTGCGGATCCGCAGCGCGCCTTCGATCGACGAAATGAAAATCTTGCCGTCGCCGATGCGCCCGGTCTGGGCGGCGGCGGCGATGGCCTCGACGGTGCGGTCGGCAATGCCTTCGGGCACGACCACCTCGAGTTTCACTTTGGGCAGGAAATCGACGACATATTCGGCGCCGCGATAAAGCTCGGTATGGCCTTTCTGCCGCCCGAAGCCTTTGGCCTCGGTAACAGTGATCCCCGACACGCCGATTTCGTGCAGGGCTTCCTTCACCTCGTCGAGCTTGAATGGCTTGATGATCGCTTCGATCTTTTTCACCTGGCGGTGTCCCCCCGAGAGTTCTGCTAGCCGTAGTGCACGTAATTTACGCGTCGCGCTCGCCCGTGTTCCAAGAACCGTGCCAATTGTGCGGCAGGGCGTAAGTGCGCAGGTTCGAGCATCGCGTCCGGGCAATCGTGCCCGAAGCGCAGACAGGCGATGCCTGTTTTTTAGGCAACGGGCAAGCGCAAGCCGGCCGTTTCGGGCAGGCCGCACATCAGATTGAGGTTCTGCACTGCGGCCCCGCTGGCCCCCTTGCCGAGATTGTCGAGCCGCGCGACGAGGCGCGCGTTCCAGCCGCCATCATTGCCGAATACGAACAGTTCCATATCGTCCGAAGGCGCGGCATTCCTGTCGAGCAGGAGTTCCCCGACCGGAGCGTTGTCGTGCACCGCCACCACTGGCGAATTTTCGTAGAAGCTGGCGAGCGCATCACGCAGGCTGTCGGCATGCGGATCGTTTTCCATCGCACCGAGATGCAGCGGAACTTCCACGATCATGCCGCGATAGGCCGCGGCGACCGAAGGCGCGAACAACACCGGATGCGCAAGCTCGGCATGCGCTTTCATTTCGGGGAGGTGTTTATGGGCAAGATCATAGCCATAGGCGCGGAATGCCGGGGCGCCTTCGGCTTCGAACCGTTCGATCAATGCCTTGCCGCCACCCGAATAGCCGCTGACGGCATTGACGGTATAGGGCCAGTCCGCGGGGAGGAGACCTGCGCGTACCAGCGGCGCGACCAGCGCGAGAAAGCCCGTGGGATAGCACCCCGGATTGCTCACCCGCCGCGCATCGGCGACCCGTTCGCTGCCGACCAGTTCGGGAAAACCATAGCACCAGCCCTCGGTGGTGCGATGCGCGCTGGAAGCGTCGATGACGCGCGTGCCATTGGCCGGATCGATCAGTTCCACCGCCTCGCGGGCGGCATCGTCGGGCAGGCAGAGGATCGCGATATCGGCTTCGTTGAGCGCTTCACGCCGCGCTTCGGCATCCTTGCGCTGCGCATCGTCGAGGCGGATGAGGGTGAACTCGCTGCGTCCTTCGAGCCGCTCGGCGATTTCGAGGCCGGTGGTGCCCGCGGCACCGTCGATGAAGACCGTGTGCGTCACTGGCCGGGCGCGAGCATGCCAAGCCGGACATAGCCGCTCGGCCCCTCGGGGCCGCTGGTGATCCATGCCCAATCGCCCGCACAGTCGAGCAGCTCGATCTCCTCACCGGCAGCGAGGGTCGCGCCCTCATCGGCATCGTCGCGCATGGTCAGCTTGAGCGTCGCGGGCGCGCTGCCGATGGTCCGCACATGCGGGATCACATAGTGTGCGGCGAGATACCGATCCGCCAATGCGACATGCGCCAGATCGCCGCGCAGCGGCAGCGTTCCGGGGGCGGGCTTGTCGACCGGGCCCTTCAGTCCGACGATACCTTCGGGGAGGGAGTAACGGGCAGGGGCAGTCACGCTGTGTGCAAAATCCGGTTGTGAACGTTGCGGGCGCTTAACCCCGCGCGCGCTTTCCCGCAAGACGGCGGGCCTCAGGCTCCACCGAAACGGCCCTTCAACATGTGCCATGCAGCGCGCAGGCCATAGGCATCGCCGCCCTTGGGACGGCCCGGCTTGGCCTGCGGGCGCCAGGCGAAGGTATCGAAATGCGCCCAGTCAATGCCGTCGCCGACGAACTTGTCGAGGAACAGGCCCGCGACACTCGCCCCGGCAAACGCGTTGCCATGCGCGTTGTTGGTATCGGCGATGTCCGAATTGAGCCATTCGCGATAGGCATCGGGCAGCGGCAGGCGCCACGGCTCGTCGTCATGCGCGCGGCCGGCGTCGATCAGCGCCGCGGCGGTCGCGTCCTCGCGGGCCATCAGCGCGGGGTAATCGGGGCCGAGCGCGACGCGGGCGGCACCGGTCAGTGTGGCGAAGTCGAGGATCAGCGCGGGCCCTTCCTCGCTGGCGCGCTGGAGCGCGTCGCCCAGAACCAGTCGGCCCTCGGCATCGGTATTGCCGATTTCCACGCTCAGCCCTTTGCGCGAGCGGAGTACGTCGCCGGGGCGGAAGCTGTTGCTGCTGATCGCGTTCTCGACTGCGGGGACCAGCAAGTGCAGCCGTACCGGCAGGCCCGCGCGCATGACCAGTCCCGCCAGCGCAATCGCATGCGCCGCGCCGCCCATGTCCTTTTTCATCAGCAGCATGCCGGTCGAGCTTTTCACATCGAGCCCGCCGCTGTCGAAGCAGACGCCTTTGCCGACGATGGCGAGGACCGGGTCGCCTTCCTTGCCCCAGGTCAGATGCAGCAGCCGCGGGGCATGATGGCGCGCGGCGGCGCGGCCGACCGCGTGGATCATCGGATATTCCTGCTCCAGCGTGTCGCCCATGGTCACCTTGAGCGTGGCCGAATGCTGCTTGGCGAGCGTCTCGCACTGTTCTTCCAGCGCGGCGGGGCCCATATCCTCGGCGGGCGTATTGACGAGATCGCGGACGAGGCACACGGCCTGCGCCTCGGCGATTGCGCCGTCGATCGCGCCGACATCCTGCGTCAGCAGCACCCGCGGGCCGACCGGGCGTTCGGGCCGCTTGTAGCGGTCGAAGACATATTGCGCGGTCTGCCAGCCGTGTACCGCGGGACCGGGCGCACCTTTCGCGCGGCGGTAGGTGCCCGCAGGCAGGCTCTCTGCCAGCTTCGCCATGCACCAGCTCGAGAGACTGTCGGGATCGGCCACGCCGCCCACCGCGAACCAGCTATCGCCCTCGGGCACGATCGCGGTCTGGTAGCCGCCGCCGTCGAATTTCTGCGCCTCGAGCGCGGCCCGCTGGCTGGTCGAAAGCTGCTTGAGCCAGTCGCCCAGGCCGTCGCGGTTGACGAGGTGAATGGAAATCGCATCCTGCCCGCGGTCGGGCTGGATCAGTGGCTGTTTGTCGGCCATATCGGAGGTGCCTCTAATGAATTCGTCTTTCGCAAAGGAAACCGCGATGCGTGCGCCCCTGTTCCTGATTTCCCTCGCGCTGTCGAGTGCGGCCTGTTCCGACAGCGCCGAGTATGCCGACAAGGCGGGAGTCAGCGACCGTGCGACCGCCAGTGCCTCGGCCACCGCCGCGCCGGCAGCCGAAGCCTATGCGGTTGAGCAGGAAACCGAGCGCTACCAGTTCGCCTATTCCTGGCCCGCACAAGTCGCCGCCGAACCGGCGCTGGCGGCGTTCCTCGGGCAGAAGGCCGACGCGATGCGCGCCGAACTCGAGCAGGAAGCCGACGAGGACTGGAACTCGTCGCAGGGGAGCGAGTGGACGCCGCGTCAGCACAGCGCCAGCGAGGAATGGCAAGTGGTGGCCGATCTGCCCGATTACCTGAGCCTGTCGGGGCATCTGGCGACCTATTCGGGCGGGGCGCATGGCATGTATGGCATGCAATCGCTGGTCTGGGACCGCGAGGCGGGCGCGGCGATGAAGGGGATCGACCTGTTCAACTCGCCTGTCGCGCTCGAACAGGCGCTGGGCAATCGGTTGTGCGACACGCTCAACACCGCGCGCGAAGAACGGCGCGGCATGGAGATCGAGGAGGGCAGCGACGACATGTTCGACAAATGCCCCGGGCTCGACGAGGCCAGCGTGCTGGTCGGGTCGTCCAACGGCAAGACCTTCGACCGGATCACGGTGTATTTCGGCCCCTATGTCGCGGGTGCCTATGCCGAGGGCGATTACGAACTCGATTTCCCCGTCACCGCCTCGGTCGTCGATGCAGTGAAGCCCGCGCATGCCAGGGCTTTCAGCGTGAGCCGCTAGGCATCTCGCAATTGCCGCGCAAAGCGCCTATGTGGACGGCATGACTGAATATCAGGTAATCGAGGCGGACGAGACCGTCTATCGCGACGGCACGATCAAGCTGCATGGCCCCGAAGGTTTCGAGGGCATGCGCAAGGCGGGGCGGCTTGCCGCCGAAATTCTCGACGAGCTGACCACTTTCGTGCAGCCGGGCGTAACCACCGGCGCGATCGACGATTATGTCCGCACCATGATGCTCGATGCCGGATCGGTGCCCGCGACGATGGGCTACCGCGGCTATGAACACAGCTGCTGCACCTCGATCAACCATGTGATCTGCCACGGCATTCCGTCCGACAAGGCGCTGAAGGACGGCGACATCGTCAATATCGACGTGACCCCGCTGCTCGACGGCTGGCATGGCGATACCAGCCGCATGTTCTTCGCCGGCGAACCCTCGATCAAGGCCAAGCGGCTGGTCGAGGTGACTTATGAATGCCTGATGCTGGGGATCGATGCGGCGAGCAAGCCGGGCGCGCGGCTGGGCGATATCGGCGCTGCGATCGAAGCGCATGCGCGCCAGTTCCGCTATGGCGTGGTGCAGGAGTTTTGCGGCCACGGTCTCGGCCGGCTGTTCCACGATGCGCCGGAGGTGATCCATGCGGCGCGCGCCGGGACGGGGCCGGAAATGAAGCCGGGCATGTTCTTTACCATCGAACCGATGATCAATGCCGGGCGCGCGCATGCCAAGGTGCTGGGCGACGGCTGGACCGCGGTGACGCGTGACAAGTCGCTATCGGCGCAGTTCGAACATTCGATCGGCATTACCGATGACGGCGTCGAGATCTTCACCGAAAGCCCAAAGGGGCTGCACAAGCCGCCTTACTAGCCTTCGCGCGCGGCGCGTATCGCCGCCCCGGCGGCAAAGGGTGTCACCGCGCACAGCCCCAGGCTGATAGCGCCGGTGAGCAGCAGCGCGCCCGGATCGGGACGCGACAGTGCGCCTGCACCGAAGATCAGGATCGGCACTGCCAGCGGAATGACCATCAGGCCCGCCAGCGCCGCTCCGCCACGCAGGCTCGCGGTGAGCGCGGCCACCGCAAGGCCGACCGCGGCGAGGCCGGGGGTGCCCGCCAGCAGGCCCAGCAGGACGGTGCGCACCGTCTCTCCAGACAGGCCCAGCAATGCCGCGGCGGGCAGCGTGGCGAGCAGCAGCAGCGGCGCGAAGGCCAGCCAATGGGCGAGCAGCCGCACCGCCATCGCCGCTTCCTCGCTCACCCCGCGCAGGTGCAGCTGGTCGAACAGGCCCGCATCGAGATCGGCAGAAACCAGCTTGTCCAGCGGCAGGATCGCGGCGAGCAGCGCCGCCACCCAGATCACGCCGCCGCCGGTGCGCGCCAGCAATTGCGCGTCGGGCCCGACCGCGAAGGGATAGAGCATCGCCACCGCGAGGAAGAACAGCAGCGGCAGCACCCCGCCGCCGCCGCGCCCGCCGGGCAGCAGCAGCCCGAGATCGCGCCTGATGAGCGTGCCGATCATGCGGCATACCCGGCAAGCTGGATGATTTGCGGCGCGGGCAGGGCGATCGGCTGGTGCGAGGCGACCACGGCGATCCCGCCGCCCGCGCAATGCTGCGCGATCAGCGCCTCGAAAGCCGCCTGTGCGTGGCTGTCGAGACCGTTGAGCGGTTCGTCGAGCAGCCAGATCGGGCAGGTGCGATTGAGCAACCGCGCGAGCGCGGCGCGCTTCTTCTGCCCGGTCGAGAGATAGCGCACCGGTACTTCCATCAGCGGATCGAGCTGGAGGAGTTCGAGCGCGCGGCCCGGCTGGGTGCATCCGTCGAGCGCTTCCCAGAATGCCAGCGCCTTGCCCAGCGGCAAATTAGCATCGAGCGCGAGCCTTTCGTCGACCAGTCCCATCGCTCCGGCGTGGTCCACCGAGCCGGTGAACGGATGCAGCAATCCGGCGAGAATGCGGATCAGGCTCGATTTGCCGATCCCGTTCGCGCCGGTCACATGCACGGCAGCGCCTTCATCGCAGGTGAGCGAAAACCCGCGAAACAGCAGCCTTTCGCCGCGGCGGCAGGCAATATCCTTTGCGACGAGGCGAGGTTGCATGGGCGGTGGCGATAGGCAAAAGGCGCGCCACCGACAAGTAGAGGAGAATCGTAGCCATGACCGTTGAACAGCTGACCGAGGAAGAGCGTGGCAGCTGGCTGCGCGGGTTGACCGGCTGGAGCCTCGCCCGCGATGGCAAGGCGATCGTGCGGAGCTTCGAATTCGCCGACTTTTCCGAAGCCTTCGCCTTCATGACCCGCGTCGCGATGATCGCCGAGACGCGCGACCACCATCCCGAATGGTCGAATGTCTACAACCGCGTGGAGATCACCCTGACCACGCATGACGCCAGCGGGCTGTCGCTGCGCGACGTCAAGATGGCGCGCAAGATCGACGCGCTGCTCGGCTAGGACCTACCGGCCCATCGGGCGCCCGCCAGCGCGGGTTCCCTTGCGTACCCGACCCGGCAACCAACGCGCGGCAAAGGCCATGCGTTTGGCGGTCTTGCCGACGGTGGTGTGCAGCCTTTCACCATGCACAGCGGCCCAAGCCGCCGCCGCCACGTCGTCTACCGGCGTGATCTCGAGGCCGGAATCGGTCACGCGTTGGCGGATGCCTTCATTGGACCGAGCGTTGGGATTGTGATCGAGCAGCGGCGTGTCGATGAAGCTGGGCATCAGCGAGCGGACATTGATGCCGTCTTCGGCCCATTCGCCATCGAGGCTCTCAGTCACCGCGCGCACCCCGAACTTGGTCGCCGAATAGACGCTCGCGCCCGGTGTGCCGTAAATGCCCGCCGCGCTGGCGGTGTTGAGCAGGCACGATCCTGGCGCAGTCTTCGCCAGATGCGGATGCGCTGCCTGCGCGCCGAACAGCACGCCCTTGAGATTGATATCGAGGCAGCGCTCGATTTCCTCGGCGCTGTTTTCGAGCAGCGAGCCGCCAAGCGGGATGCCCGCATTGTTGAAGACCACGTCGATCCGGCCGCCCGCCGCCACCGAGAACGCCTCGAGCGCTTCGTCCCATGCCGCGCGGTCGCGCACGTCGAGAACATGGCCATAGACGAAGCCGTTGCCGATCATGTCCTCGGTTTCGCGCATGCCCGCCTTGTCGATATCGCCCAGGCCGACGAACCAGCCGCGCTGGCCGAAATACAGCGCAACCGCGCGCCCGATACCCGACCCGCCGCCGGTGATGAAAATCGCCTTGCGCTCGCTCACTGTCTCTCTCCCTCGTGCGCGCTACAGCGCGGCATTGGTGTATGCGTGCCAGGTGAAGATGGCCATTGCGCCGCGATGGGGCCGCCAGTCTTCGCCGATGGTACGGGTTTCCTTTTCGCTCGGCCGCGCCGCCAGTTCGAGCATGCGGCCGACCGCTTCCTGGACCGCCAGATCGCCCGCGGGCCAGATGTCGGGCCGCCCTTCGGCAAACAGCAGATAGATTTCCGCCGACCAGCGCCCGATCCCCTTGATCCGGGTCAGCTCGGCGATAGCCGCCTCATCGTCCTGGGGAAGGCTCGCGAGGTCGAGTTCGCCGCTGGCCACCAGTTCGCACAGGCTGCGCGCATAGCCCTGTTTCTGCCGCGACAGGCCGCAGGCGCGCAGCGTATCGAAATCGCGCGCCAGCACTTCGTGCGCGGGCATCTCTTCGCCCAGCTCGGCTTCGAGCTTGGTCCACACCGCATCCGCCGATGCGACGCTGACCTGCTGGCCGACGATGGTTCGCAGCAGCGTGCGGTAACCGGTGGGGCGAATGCGTTCTTCGGGATAGCCGCAGCGCTCCAGCGCACCCGCCACCACGGGATCGGCTGCCGCGACGGTATCGAGGTGCGCGCGCAATTGTGCGTTGGTCAGCCCCATGGCGAGTGCGCTTGCCTTCCCCGTCGCGATTGAATAGCAGCGCGACGCATAGGGTCGACCAGTAGCCCTTTGCAACCGAGGAAACACGCAATGCCGAAACTGACCGTGACCACCCGCGAAGGCGAAACCAGCGAGATCGACGTCGCCGACGGCCTGACCGTGATGGAAGCGATCCGCGACAATGGCTTCGACGAGCTGCTGGCGCTGTGCGGCGGCTGCTGTTCCTGCGCGACCTGCCATGTGCATGTCGATCCGGCGTTTGCCGACAAGCTGCCCGAACTGAGCGAGGACGAGGACGACCTGCTCGAATCCACCGATCACCGCCAGCCGACTTCGCGCCTGTCGTGCCAGATCCCCTTCACTGCGGAACTCGACGGGTTGAAGGTTACTATCGCGCCTGAAGACTGATGTTGTTTGCAGGTTCGGGCCGGCGCGCCTAATTCCCGACCCATGACTGCAATTCCCGTACGCGAGCATACGCTCGACCTCATCGGCAACACTCCGCTGGTCCGCCTCCAAGGACCGAGCGAGGAAGCCGGCTGCGACATCTTTGGTAAATGCGAATTCGCCAATCCGGGCGCCAGCGTGAAGGATCGCGCGGCGCTCTACATCATCCGTGATGCAGAAGAGCGCGGCGAACTGAAACCCGGTGGCACGGTGGTCGAAGGGACCGCGGGCAATACCGGGATCGGCATCGCGCTGGTGGCCAATGCGCTGGGCTATCGCACGATTATCGTAATGCCCGACAATCAGTCGAAGGAAAAGATGGACACGCTCCGCGCCCTGGGTGCGGAACTGGTCACCGTTCCGCCGACCAAATATGCCGATTGCAACCATTTCCAGCACGTCTCGCGCCGCATGGCGGAAGAACTCGACGGCGCGGTCTGGGCGGGCCAGTTCGACAATACCGCCAATCGCAAGGCGCATATCGAAACCACGGCGAAGGAACTGTGGGACCAGCTCGAAGGGCGGATCGACGGCTTCACCTGCGCGGCGGGCACCGGCGGCACCATCGCCGGCGTCGGCATGGGGCTGAAGGAACTGGACGAAACCGTCACCATCGCGCTGACCGACCCGCACGGCGCGGCGCTGTATAACTACTTCGCCAATGGCGAGCTGAAAGCCGAAGGGTCTTCGGTTGCCGAAGGGATCGGGCAGGGGCGCATCACCGGCAATCTCGAAGGTGCGCCGATCGATACGCAGTTCCGCATTTCGGACGAGGAAGGTCTGACCTGGGTCGCCCGCTTGCTTCGCGAAGAGGGGCTGTGCCTTGGCCTGTCCTCGGGCATCAATGTGGCCGGCGCGATTGCGCTGGGCAAGCAATTGGTGGCCGAAGGGCGCGAGAACCCGCGCGTGGCCACCATCCTGTGCGACACCGGCTTCCGCTATCTCTCGACGCTCTACAGCGCCGAGTGGCTGGCCGCGAAGGGCCTGCCGGTGTTCGATTGGTTGCAATCGGGCGATTGACTGCCCGCCACGGGTCCCTACGCTTATGCGCGTGCACCAATTTTTTGACATGAGCCGCAAGCCGCCGGTGGGCGAGCTGCCCGAAGTGCCGGGTAGCGATGCCCGGCGTGAACGCACCGTGCAGCGTCTGCAGATCGGGATCACCGGCATCGTCATGATGATCCTGCTCGTCGGGCTGGCGAGCATCATCCAGAACCGCGCCGCGGAAACCGACGCGACGACCGTGCCCGCTGCCGCGCCGACCACCGAACCGACGCAGGCCGCGCCGCAGAACGACCCGCTGGTCGAGGCCGGCGTGGTTCCCGATCTCCCGGCCGAACCCAGCGCGACACCCAATGCCGCGCCGACCTCTCGGCCGCAGACCACGACCGATGCGCCGCCTCCCGCTGCTAACTAGCACGCTTTCCTTGCTCATGGCGCTGCTCGCCGCGGCCTGCTCTCCGGGGGAGGCGCGGCATGAAGCGGCTTCCAAACCGCGCGTCGGGCTGTTCTCGAGCCTGCCGCTCTATTGGGGCGAAGGCGAGTTCGGCGCGATGCTGGAAGGCGGGGGCCAGAAGGACTGGGTCCGCGAGGAACTCGAGACGCGGTTCGAACTGGTCCCGCTCGATACGCTTGAGCCCGAGGCGCTGGCCGGGCTCGACCGCGTGATCCTGGCGCAGCCACGCGCGCTGGCACCATTGGAGAATGTCTCTTTCGACCGATGGGTGACGCAGGGCGGCCAGGCGATGATCCTCGCCGATCCGATGCTGACCCGCCATTCGCGCTACCCGATCGGCGACCGGCGCCGGCCACAGGATGTCGTTCTCTTGTCGCCGATCTTCTCGCATTGGGGGGTCGAACTGCTGTTCGACGACAGCCAGCCCGGCGGGGAGCGGATGGCCGAAGTGCAGGGGCAAGCCGTCCCGGTGGCGCTGCGCGGCCGTTTTGCGCGCCAGGACAGCAGTTCCTGCGCGATCCTTGCCGACGGACTGCTTGCCCGCTGCGCGCGCGGCAGCGGGGTAGCGGTCCTGTTCGCCGATGCGGCGGTGCTCGACTGGGACGGCAGCAGCCCCGTTCCGCAGGAGCGCAAGGACGCCTTGTGGGCCGTGCTCGGGCCGGTGACCCTCGACGAACCAGCCGATACCGACTGACCGGGGATTTCACGGGTGAGGCCCGGGGAAATCGCGGGATTCTTCGCTCGACTCCGCACAAAGCCACGCGTTTCCAGTCCCTTCGTTAAGGAACTGGTAACGAATTCGAGGCCGGGTGCGGGAAAAATATGACTGTAAAACAATGCTCTACGGGCTTATCCCGTGAAATCCCGCAATTTTCCCTTCCATCCCCGGCTGACCCGCGATAAACCGCAATCACATCGGACAAGGACTGTCTCTGCGCGCTCGGCCCGCGGGCCAGGCGGCTCGCCCCCATGCTTGGGCGAGGGAGGAAGGTTTTGCCCGGTGAGGAGGCAAATTAAACCGGTATTGGGGTTTGGAGACAGTGTCGTTCGGAGGGTACAGCGGTCAGGCCTATTCGCCAGCAGGCGATAAGGGCCGCTTTGTGCTCCCGCCCCTGTTTCGCAAGGCGGTGAAGGACAGCAGCGATGGCCGCGTGCTGTGCCTGATGAAGCACCCCAGCTGGAACTGCCTCGTCGGCTTCGGCCTCTCGCGCAAACCCGAACTCGAAGCCCAGCTCGACCGCGAGGAAGAACTCGCCGTCCGCCTGGGCAAGGAATTCGACCGCGATACGCGCTCCAGCCAGCTTTTCGGCTTCCAGGAAATGCCGTTCGACGACAGCGGCCGCTTCGTCATGCCCGACCATCTGCGGATGCTCGGCAAGATCGAGGACGGGCTCTACTTCCAAGGCGGTGGCCGGTTCTTCACGCTGTGGAACCCGGGTGAACTCGCCCAGATGGGCGACGATTGGGCGGGCGCGAAGGCGGCCTGCGAAAGCTTCCTCGCCGATGCGAAGGCGAAGGGCAAATGAGCGCCGCGCCGCATATTCCCGTGCTCCTCGACGAGGTGATCGACGCGCTCGATCCGCAGCCGGGCGACGTGATCGTCGACGCGACCTTCGGGGCGGGCGGCTATACGCGCGCGCTGCTCGAGCGCGGCGCCACCGTGCATGCCTTCGACCGCGATCCCGATGCCATCGCTTCGGGTCGCAGCTGGGGCGAAACGGAAGAGACCCCGCCGCGCCTCGTTCTCCACCCGCATCGCTTCTCCGAAATGCTTGACGTCATGACATCGGCGGGCGTCGCGCGGGTCGATGGGGTGGTGATGGATATCGGCGTCTCTTCGATGCAGCTCGACCAGGCGGAGCGCGGCTTTGCCTTCTCGGCCGATGGGCCGCTGGACATGCGCATGAGCCAGGACGGCGAAAGCGCGGCCGATTTCCTCAATTCGGCGGACGAAAAAGCCATCGCCGACGTGCTCTACCTCTACGGCGAGGAGCGCCAGTCGCGCCGCGTCGCGCGCGCCATCGTTGCCGCCCGCCCGCTGGAGACGACCGGCGCGCTGGCGCGGGTCGTGCGCAAGGCGCTCGGCTACAAGCCGCATGACAAGAAGGACCCCGCCACGCGGACCTTCCAGGCGGTCAGGATTCATGTGAACGGCGAACTCGACGAACTGGCCCATGGCCTGTCGGCGGCCGAGCATTTGCTGCGCGAAGGGGGCCGCCTCGCGGTGGTCAGCTTCCACAGCCTCGAAGACCGGATCGTCAAGCGCTTCCTGCGCGAGGCGTCCTCAACCCCGAGTGCCTCGCGTCATGTCCCCTTGGCGGCGCAGGATGATCCGGTCTTTTCCGATGTCAGCAAGGCGATCAAGCCGGGCGAAGCCGAAATCGCGCGTAATCCGCGCTCGCGCTCGTCCGTGCTGCGCCATGTCACGCGTACCGCCACACCGGCGCGGGAAGCCGCGTGATGGTCGGGGGCTCGCGCATCCGCCAGATCGGCTGGGCACTGGTGCTGGGCATCTGCTTCGCGCTGCTGCTCGCGCTGACCTTCAAGGTCAATGCAGTGAAAAGCGACGTGCGCCTCGCCGAACGCCAGATCATTGCCGCGCAGCAGGCCAAGCTCATGCTCGACACCGAATTCGAGACCCGCGCCAGCCAGCAGCAGCTGTCCGACTGGAATGCGGTCGAGTTTGGCTATGCCGCGCCGCGCGCCGACCAATATCTCGAAAGCGAACGCCAGCTCGCCGTGCTCGGGACGCCGCGCGGGATCGACGCCCCGGACCCGGTCCGCGTCGCGCTCAACCGGCCTGCGCCTGAAAGCGAGAGCCTGTTCGCCGAATGGATGGATGACGAGGGCGCGGACAGCGCCTCGCGTCCCGAACGCCGCGAGCTTGCTGCTGCGGGCGGCCTCGCCGAACGGCTGGCGAGCCCCGCGGTCGGCATGGCTGCGGTCGCCGAGGTGAGCCAGTGAACGCCTTTTCCGGCTTCGGCCCCGCCATCGCCGCGGGCAGCAGGAGCGGGCAGGGGGCGGTGAGCATGGCGGTGGCTTCGGGCCGCGTCCAGCTCGTCACCATTCGCCAGCAATCGCTGACGCTTGCCCGTTGGCGGGTCTTGTGGATCGCGCTTAGCTTTGCCTTTGTCGCGCTGCTCGCGCTTGTCCGGATCGGCTATCTCGGCATGTCCGACGATGGCCTGCGCGGCACCTCGCTCGAAGAAGCGCTGCTGCCGCCGCGCGGCGAGATCACCGATCGCAATGGCGTGCCGCTGGCGCGCGCCTTTCCCGCCTATGCGCTGTGGTTCAACCCGGAAGCATTGGGCGAAGACGGAGCGCCGCTGGTCCGCGATCCCGCGACGGTCATCGGCAAGCTGAAAGCGATCTTCCCCGATCTCGACGAACAGGCCGTTGCCGCGCAATTCGCCGCGGGCAAGCAGGGCTATATCCGCCGCCGCGTGCTGCCCGAGGAAGCCAACCGGGTGCAGGAAATCGGCGAGCTCGCGCTCGAGATGCCGATGGAAAACGACCGCCACTATCCGCAGGGTTCGATGGCCGCGCATGTGCTCGGCTATGTCGCTGCCGACGGCAATGGCCGGGTCGGCATGGAGCAGGTGCTCAACGATCACCTGTCCAACCCTTCGACCCGCGGTACGCCGATTGCGCTGTCGATCGATTCCCGCGTGCAGGGCGCGCTCGAGGACGAGCTGCGCCGCGGGATGAAGCTGGTCCAGGCACAGGGCGGTGCGGGCATCGTGCTCGATGTCGACACCGGCGAAGTGCTGGCGCTGGCATCGCTCCCCGAATTCGATCCCAACAAGATCGATGCGCGCGGCGAAAAGCTGATGTTCAACCGCGTGACCAACCAGGTCTATGAACTGGGTTCGACCTTCAAGCCGCTGTCGGTCGCCGCCGCGATCGATGCCGGCGTCGTCCGCAATCTGGGCAAGCGCTGGGACGCCAGCCCGGTCAAGGTCGGGCGTTTCAGCATCAAGGACAGCCACGATCTGGGCGCCGACCTCAACGCGGTCGAGGCGCTGATCCACTCGTCCAACACGGTCACAGCGCGACTGGTCGACGAACTCGGCCCCGACCGCATGCGCCGCACGATGATGGACCTCGGCATGAACGAGCGGCCCTATATCGAACTGCCCGCCAAGGGCTTCCCGATCTGGCCGGGCGAGAAATGGCCGCGGCTGCGCTCGATGACGGTCGGCTATGGCCACGGAATCGCGGTCACCCCGTTGCATCTCGCCAGCGCCTATGCGGCGATGGTCAATGGCGGCATCTGGCGCCCCGCGACGCTCAAGAAGCTCGGCCCGGGCGAAGCACCCAAGGGCCGCCGCGTGTTCAAGGCCTCGACCTCGAGCCGGATGCGCCAATTGCTCCGCGCGATTGCGGTCTATGGCACCGGCAAGAATGCCGATGCCCCGGGCTACCGCGTCGGCGGCAAGACCGGTTCGGCCGAAAAGCCCGGCGGCAGCGCCGGTTATCGCAAGACCGCGCTGGTTTCGACCTTCGCCGCCGCCTTCCCGATGGACCGCCCGCGCTATGTCGTGATCGCCATGCTCGACGAGCCGCGCGGGACGCTGGCCAGCTCCTACCAGCGCACTGCCGCATGGAACGCCGCGCCGATCGTCGGTCGGCTGGTACCGCGCATTGGGCCTTTGATCGGTGTGCGCCCCGACGATACGCGCGACGTCGACATTTCGGATATCAAGCCGCTGATCCCGGAGGCGAACAAGTGAAGCTCGCCAAGCTCTGCACCGCGGCAGGGATCGCCTGCGATGGCGAAGCCATGGTGACCGGCTTTGCCATCGATAATCGCAAGGTTGCACCGGGGACCGTCTTCGGCGCTTTCCAGGGTGCGCAGGTCAATGGCGAGGACTTCATCCCCGCCGCGATAGAAAGCGGTGCGGTGGCGGTGGTCGCGCGGCCCGAAGCGACGGTGGAAGGCGCGATCCACATCGCCGACGATACGCCGCGCCGGGCCTTCGCCGCGCTGGCAGCACGGTTCTTTACCCCCGTGCCCGACCATATCGTTGCGGTCACGGGCACCAATGGGAAAACCTCGACCGTCGAAATGACGCGGCAGATCTGGCGCATGGCGGGAGAGCGCGCAGCGAGCATCGGCACGCTGGGCGTGACCACGCCCGACGAAAGCGTTTCCACCGGGCTGACCACACCCGATATCGTCACCTTCCTGTCGAACCTCGCCGGACTGGCACGCGAAGGCGTGACGCATGTCGCCTATGAAGCGTCGAGCCACGGCCTCTCGCAATTTCGCAACGAAGGCGTGCCCGTCGAGGCCGCGGGCTTCACCAATTTCAGCCGCGACCACCTCGATTACCATGCCGACATGGAAGACTATTTCGCCGCCAAGATGCGCCTGTTCGACGAAGTCGTTTCGGACGGCGCGACGGCAGTAATCTGGATGGGCGCGGGCGATTGCGGCTGGAATGCGCGCGTGGTCGACCATGCGACACGGCGCGGTCTTGCGGTGATGACCGTCGGCGAGCAGGGCGATGCCATTCGCCTGACCCGCCGCGAACCGACCCAGCTGGGCCAGTCACTGACGGTCGAGCATGCGGGGCAGAGCCGGACGATCAACCTGCCGCTGATCGGCGCCTACCAGGTTTCCAATGCGCTGACCGCCGCCGGGCTGGCGCTTGCCACCGGTAGCGACGCCGGGCTGGTCTGGGATGCGGTCGCGCGGCTCCAGCCGGTCCGCGGGCGGCTCGAGCGTGCGGTGATCGCGCCCTCGGGCGCGCCCGTCTATGTCGATTACGCGCATACACCCGACGCGCTCGAGGCGGCCATCGCGGCGCTGCGCCCGCATGTCAGCGGGCGGCTCATCACCGTTTTCGGCGCGGGCGGCGACCGCGACCATGGCAAGCGCGCCCCGATGGGCGAGGCGGCGGCCAAGGCGAGCGACCTCGTCATGGTTACCGACGACAATCCGCGCGGCGAAGATCCTGCGGAAATCCGCCGCCAGGTGCTTGCAGGTGCGCCGCAGGCGCGCGAAATAGGCGGGCGTCGCGGAGCCATTCTCGCAGCCATTGCCGAAGCGGGTGCGCAGGACATCGTCCTGATCGCCGGCAAGGGACACGAAACGGGTCAGATCATCGGATCGGGAGAGAACATGCGGGTGTTACCCTTCGACGACGTAGAGGTCGCGCGCGAATGCGCCGCGCAGATCGCCAGAGGTGATGCATGAGCGCGGCAATCCTGCGCCATCCGGCCTATGTCGAATGGCCCGCCGACCCGCGCGACCGCCTGCCGCTGACGCTGTGGGACGCGCGGAGCATTGCCGAGGCCGTGGGCGGCACCGCCAGCCATGATTTCCAGGTCGCGGGCGTCGAGATGGACAGCCGCGACGTCGTTAATGGCGACCTGTTCGTCGCGCTCAAGGGCGAGGCGATGGACGGCCACCGTTTCCTCGACACCGCCTTCGCCAATGGCGCAGCGGGGGCGATCGTCGACCGGCCGGTCGACTGGCCGCATATTCTCGTCGACGACACCACCAAGGCGCTGCAGGCGTTGGCGCGTGCTGCGCGCAGCCGGGTCGAGGCGACCATCATCGGCGTGACCGGATCGGTCGGCAAGACGGGCGTCAAGGAAGCGATCTTTGCCAGTCTCGAACGCGCGAGCCGCGGCGCGGCGCATCGCTCCACGCGCAGTTACAACAACCATGTCGGCGTGCCGCTCAGCCTGGCGCGGATGCCCGCGCGCAGCCGGTTCGGCGTGTTCGAAATGGGCATGAACCATGCCGGCGAGATCGCGGAGCTGACCACGCAGGTCCGCCCACATGTCGCGGTCATCACGACCATCGCCCCGGCGCATATCGAGAACCTCGGCAGCATGGCGGCGATCGCCGCCGCCAAGGCCGAAATTTTCGCGGGTCTCGAACCGGGCGGGACCGCGGTGATCCCCGCGGACAGCGAACATTACGAACCGCTCAAGCTGGCCGCGCTGCGGGCAGGGGCGAACGTCGTCAGCTTCGGCCGCGCACGCTTCGCCGATGTCCGCTTGCTCGATGCGATCCCCAGCGCCAACGGCGGCAGCCTCGTGACCTGCGAATTTCCCGAAGGGCGGCTGTGCTACACCGTCGCCGAGCCCGGCGATCACTGGGTGGTCAACTCGCTTGCCGTGATGGCCGCAGTGCGGGCGGCGGGCGGCGATATGGCGGCTGCCGGCCTCGCGCTGGCCGAAATGGGCGGGCTCAAGGGACGCGGCGCGCGCCACGGGATCGACGTTCCCGGCGGCAAGGCGCTGCTGATCGACGAAAGCTACAATGCCAATCCCGCCAGCATGCGCGCCACCCTCGCGCAGCTCGGGCAGACGCCCTCGGGCCGGCGCATCGCCGTTCTGGGCGCGATGAAGGAGCTGGGCGATTTCGGTCCGCAGTTCCATGCCGCGCTGTCCGAACCCATCCTCGCCGCCGATGTCGACTATGCGTTGCTGGTCGGCGACGAGATGCTCGCCCTGGCGCGCGAACTGGGGAAACCGGAAAGCTCCGTCCTTGGCAAGCCCATCGCCTGGGCGCATTGCCATACCGCCGACGAGGCGATCGGGTTGCTCGAGGACTTCGGCGTCGTCGCGGGCGATGCTGTGCTGGTCAAGGGTTCCAACTCGGTCGGTCTTGGCCGGCTCGTGGATCATTTCACCCGCGCCGGCTAGGCGCGACGAGAGGCCGATTTGCTATACATCCTCGCCGAATGGTTGAATTTTGAAGGCTTTTTCAACCTCGTGCGCTACCAGACGTTCCGTGCCGGAGCGACACTGATGACCGCGCTGTTCATCGGCCTCGTCATTGGCCCGCGTTTCATCGCCATGCTGCGCATCCGCCAGGGCAAGGGCCAGCCGATCCGCGAGGACGGGCCGCAGACGCACCTCGCCAAGCGCGGTACGCCGACCATGGGCGGGCTGATGATCCTGATCAGCCTGACGCTGTCGGTGCTGATCTGGATGGATTTGCGCAATCCGTTCATCTGGGCCTGTCTCGCCGTGACGCTGGGCTTCGGCCTGATCGGGTTCCTCGACGATTACGACAAGGTCACCAAGGCCAGCCACAAAGGCGTTTCGGCGCGCATCCGCCTGCTGATGGAATTCACGGTCGCGGGTATCGCCAGCTATATCATCGTCAGCCAGATCAACACCTTCGTCTATGTCCCCTTCGTCAATGACTTCGGGGTCGAGCTGGGGGTCTTCTACTACGCCTTCGCCGCGATCGTCATCGTCGGTGCGGGCAATGCGGTGAACCTCACCGACGGGCTCGACGGGCTGGCCACCATGCCGGTCATCATCGCCGCCGGGACCTTCGCGCTGATCGCCTATCTCGTCGGCCGCGTCGACTTCTCGACCTATCTCGGCATTCCCCATGTCGAGGGCGCGGGCGAGCTGGCGATCTTCTGCGCGGCGATCATGGGGGCGGGTCTGGCCTTCCTGTGGTTCAACGCCCCACCCGCGGCGGTCTTCATGGGCGATACCGGCAGCCTCGCGCTGGGCGGCGCGCTGGGCGCGATCGCCGTGGCGACGCATCACGAGATCGTCCTTGCCATCGTCGGCGGGCTGTTCGTGTTCGAGGCGCTGAGCGTCATTATCCAGGTGGTCTGGTTCAAGCGTACCGGACGGCGGGTGTTCCGCATGGCGCCGATCCACCACCATTTCGAACAGCTTGGCTGGTCGGAGAGCAAGGTCGTGATCCGGTTCTGGATCGTGGCCATCGTGCTGGCACTCCTGGGGCTCGCGACGCTCAAGCTAAGATGATCACTTCACCTGCCTGGAAGGACAAAAAATACGCGGTGCTTGGCCTCGCGCGGTCCGGCCGGGCGACGGTCGAAGCGCTGCTGGCGGCGGGCGCCGATGTGCTAGTGTGGGACGACCGCGCCGAAGCGCGCGAGCCCTTCGCCGGGCGCTGCGCCATCGGCGACCCGCTGGCGGCGGACCTTACCGGCTATGCCGGCATGGTGGTCAGCCCCGGCGTCCCGCTCAACACGCACCCGATCAAGCCCCATGCCGACAGTTTCGGCGTGCCCGTCATCGGCGATATCGAACTCTTTGCGCAGGCGCGGGGCGATCTGCCGCCGCACAAGGTCGTCGGGATCACCGGCACCAATGGCAAATCGACTACGACGGCGCTGGTCCACCACATCCTCAAAGAGGCGGGCGTGCCGACCACCATGGGCGGCAATATCGGGCTGCCGATCCTCGAGCAGGAACCGCTAGCCCCCAATGACAAAGGCGTTGGGGTCTATGTGCTCGAACTGTCGAGCTACCAGATCGACCTGACCTATTCGCTCGATTGCGACGTGGCGGTGCTGCTGAATATCACACCCGACCATCTCGACCGGTATGATGGGGATTTCGGCAAATACGCTGCCAGCAAGTCGCGCCTGCTGGGAATGCAGACGCGCGGCCACAATTCGATCGCCCGGTTTACCGATGCGCGGGTGCTGGGCCAGTTTGCCGAAGGCTCGATTGCGAGCATTCTCGAAGATGTGCTCCAGAACCGGGGCATCGCGCCGGACGAGCAAGCCGACTGGCCATCGCTTCAAGGGCCGCACAATCGCGAGAACGCGGCAGCCGCCATCGAAGTCTGCGACATCCTGGGGATTGCACCCGAGCAGGTCCGCTCCGGGCTCAAGAGCTACCCCGGCCTTGCGCACCGCATGGAGCGCGTCGCGGAAATCTCCGGTGTGGCGTATGTCAACGACAGCAAGGGCACCAATACTGCTGCTTCCGCGCCCGCGCTGGCGGCGTTCGACAATATCCACTGGATCATCGGCGGGCTCGCCAAGGAGCCAGGACTTGGCGAATGCGAGGCCGAGCTGGGCCATGTGAAAGCCGCCTATACCATCGGCAAGGCCGGGCCGGACTTCGCGGCGCTGCTCGACGGCCGCGTGCCGGTCGAACAATGCGAAACGCTCGACCGTGCGGTCGCCAACGCTGCGAAAAACGCTGCGCGGGGTGACACCGTGCTCCTTTCGCCCGCCTGCGCCAGCTTCGACCAATATGCCGACTTCGAGAAGCGCGGCGATCATTTTCGCGCGCTGGTGGAGCGGCTGGCATGAACACGATGCAGCCCTATGTCCCCGGCAAGCGCCAGCCCGCGCATATGCCCAAGGGCAAGCTGTCGCGCTGGTCCGAAATCAAGATCTGGTGGCGCGAGATCGACCGCGTGCTGCTGCTCCTCGTGCTGCTGCTGATGAGCTTCGGCACCATCGCGGTCGCCGCCGCCTCGCCCGCCAGCGCGGATCGCCTGTCGACCGCGAGCGAGACGCTCGACCCGCTGTATTTCTTCTACCGCCACCTCGCCTGGCAGGTGCTCGCCATCGGGACGCTGCTCGGCATATCGATGCTCACGCGCGAGAATGCGCGGCGGCTTGCTATCGTGCTCGCGGCGGTGATGACTGGACTGTTGTTCCTCGTCCCGCTGATCGGGGTGGAGATCAACGGCGCACGGCGCTGGATCAATCTCGGCATGCAGTTCCAGCCGTCCGAATTCCTCAAGCCCGGTTTCGCCATCGCCATGGCGTGGATCCTGTCGTGGCGCATGCGCGATCCCAACCTGCCGGTGCTGGGCATCGCCACCGCCTATCTCGCGCTGATTGCGGTGCTGATGATGATGCAGCCCAATCTGGGCAGCACGATCCTGTTCGGCGGCGTGTGGTTCGTGATGGTGGTGCTCTCGGGGGTCGATGTGAAGCGGCTGGGCGGCGTGGTCGGCGGCTGCATCATCGGCCTGACCGCGACCTATTTCCTCTATGACAATGCGCGTCACCGGATCGACGCCTTCCTCGGCGGCGGGACTGCCTTCGACCAGGTCGACCTCGCCAGCCGCACGCTGCTGGCAGGCGGGTGGACGGGCGCGGGCTATGGCCTCGGCATCCGCAAGATGAGCCTGCCCGAGGCGCATACCGACTACATCTTCAGCGTCATCGGCGAGGAATTCGGCCTGATCGTCTGCGGCCTGATCGTGCTGCTCTATCTCGCCATCGTCGTGCGTGTGCTGATGCGCCTGATCGACGAGGAAGACCTGTTCGCATTGCTGGCCGGTGCGGGGCTGATCGCGCTGCTCGGCGGGCAGGCGTTCATCAACATCCTCGTCAATCTGCAGCTGTTCCCGTCCAAGGGGATGACGCTGCCGCTGGTCAGCTATGGCGGCTCCTCAACCATCGCCATCTGCCTCAATGTCGGGCTGATGCTGGCGATCACCCGCCGCAACCCGTTCCTGAAAAGCCGGACCATTGGACTTGGCGACAGGCTCGGCTTCGGGCAGACGGCCCCGATGAAAGACACTACGGGTTCCGCACGCCGGGAGATTCACCCATGACCGGCGCCAGCCGCCATTTCGTCCTCGCTGCCGGGGGCACCGGCGGGCATTTGCTGCCCGCTTTCGCGCTCGCGGCCGAGCTCCACAGGCGCGGTCACCATGTCGCGCTGATCACCGACAAGCGCGGCGCGGATATCCCCGGCAAGCCCGATTTCCTGCCCGCGCATGTCATCCCTGCAGGTCGGTTCGGCAAGAACCCGCTCAGCTGGTTCAAGGGTCTCAAGGCGGTATGGGAAGGGCGGCGCATGGCGCTGCGGCTGTTCGACAGTTTCCAGCCCAGCGCGGTGGTCGGCTTTGGCGGCTACCCTTCGCTGCCCGCGATCCTCGCTGCCACCAGCGCCGGGGTGCCCACCGTCGTGCACGAGCAGAACGCCGTGCTCGGCCGGGTCAATCGCCTGTTCGCCGGACGGGTGGACGCCGTCGCCACCGCCTATCCCGAAGTCGAGCGGCTCGACGCGAAACACGCTGCGAAGGTCCACCTTGTCGGCAATCCGGTGCGCGCGGGCGTGCTCAGCCTGCGCGACGAACCGTTCCCTCCCTTTACCGAAGACGGCTTGCTGCGGGTGCTCGTCACCGGCGGTAGCCAGGGCGCGCGGGTGCTGTCCGAAGTGGTACCCGACGGTCTTTCCATGCTCCCGCCCGCGCTGCGCCAGCAGCTGCAGGTGACGCAGCAGTGCCGCCCCGAGGATCTCGACGCGGTCCGCGAACGCTATCGCACGCATGGCATTCCCGCCGAACTGGCGACCTATTTCGAGGACATGGCCGCCCGCCTTGCCGATGCGCATCTGTTCATCGGGCGCGCGGGCGCATCGACCATTGCCGAGCTGACTGCGGTCGGTCGCCCTGCAATCCTCATCCCGCTGCCAATCGCGACAGACGACCACCAGGCCGCCAATGCGCGCGAACTGGCAAAATCGGGCGGCGCGCGGATGATCCGGCAAGAGCGTTTCACCGGCAAGGAACTGGCCAAGCAGATAAAGGTGCTGGCGGAAAATCCGCAGGGCCTCGCCAAGGCGGCGCATGCCGCGTGGAATTGCGGGCGACCCAAGGCGGTCGAGGACCTGGCCGATCTCGTCGAGAGCTTCGGCGGGGCGGAGCTGATGGATGTCATCCGCGTAGGCGGCAACAATGCGCGGGGGTCATCGCAGGGTGTGCCCGCCGGCCAGGGCGCGGTGCGGGAGGCTGCGGAATGAGGGGCGTCCCTACCGATATCGGCACCGTGCATTTCGTCGGCATCGGCGGCATCGGCATGTCCGGTATTGCCGAGGTGATGAACAATCTTGGATATGCGGTCCAGGGGTCCGACGTGAAGGAAAGCGCGACCGTCGAACGGCTGCGCCAGCGCGGGATCGAAGTGGCGATCGGCCACGCCCCCGAAAATGTCGAAAGCGCGGCAGTCGTCGTCACCTCGACCGCGGTCAAGCGGACCAATCCCGAAGTCGCCTATGCGCTGGAAAATCGCATCCCCGTGGTCCGCCGCGCGGAAATGCTCGCCGAACTGATGCGGCTGAAATCCACCGTTGCCGTGGCCGGTACGCACGGCAAGACCACCACCACCAGCATGATCGCCGCGCTGCTCGATGCGGGCAATATCGACCCCACCGTGATCAATGGCGGGATCATCGAACAATACGGCTCGAACGCGCGCCTCGGCGACAGCGAATGGATGGTGGTGGAGGCCGACGAGAGCGACGGCAGCTTCCTGCGGCTCGACGGGACCATCGCGGTGGTCACCAATATCGATCCCGAGCATCTCGACCATTACGGCGATTTCGACGGGGTGAAGGACGCCTTCGTCGAGTTCATTCACAACGTTCCCTTCTATGGCGCGGCGATCCTGTGCATCGATCACCCCGAAGTGCAGGCGGTGATCGGCAAGGTGCGTGATCGCAACGTCGTGACCTATGGCTTCAACCTGCAGGCGGACATCTGCGGAGTGAACATCCAGCCCGATGCGGGCGGCAATGTCTTCGACGTGATTGTGCGTCGCCGTGGACAGGAAGATCGCCGGATCGAGGGCGTGCGCCTGCCGATGCCGGGCCGCCACAATGTTCAGAACGCGCTGGCGGCGATTGCGGTGGCAATCGAGATGGGCTGCCCCGACGACGTTATCTGCAACGGCTTTTCCGCGTTCGGCGGGGTCCGGCGGCGCTTTACGCGGGTGGGCGAAGTGCCCAGCGGCGACGGCGTGGCGACGATCATCGACGATTACGGGCACCACCCGGTCGAAATCAGGGCGGTGCTGTCCGCCGCGCGTGAAAGTGCGGGCAAGGGCCGCGTCGTCGCGGTTGTCCAGCCGCATCGCTACACCCGGCTGCGCGATCTGATGGAAGATTTCCAGAGCTGCTTCAACGAGGCCGACGAGGTCTATGTGACGCCGGTCTATGCCGCGGGCGAGGATCCCATCGACGGGGTCGATGCCGATGCGCTGGTCGCCGGGCTCAAGGCGCGCGGCCACCGCGCCGCGCAGACGGTCGCAGACGAGGAAGACCTGGCCGAAAAGCTGGCCGCCGATCTGCAACCGGGCGATCTGGTCGTATGCCTCGGTGCGGGCGATATCACCCAATGGGCGGCGGGCCTCGCCAATGGCATCGCGAAAGCGAGTACCGCATGAGCGCGGGTGACCAGCCGGGCGATGTGTGGAACCGCGACAGCGGCATGGCCCCCGATTGCGAAGTCGAGGGCGGAGTGGCTGCGCCGATCGACACGCAGGGCCTGCGCGGCAAGCTGACCCCCGATGCGCCGCTCGCCAAGCTCGTCTGGTTCAAGGCCGGGGGCAAGGCCGACTGGCTGTTCGAGCCCGCCGACGCAGAAGACCTCAAGGAATTCCTCCAGCGGCTCGAGGGCAATCTGCCGGTAATGGCGCTGGGTCTCGGCTCCAATCTGATCGTTCGTGATGGCGGCGTGCCCGGCGTCGTGGTCAAGCTGGGCAAGTCCTTTGCCGATGTCGCGATCGACGAAGCGACCAGCGTGGTCGATTGCGGCGCGGGTGCGCATGGCATCCTTGTTGCCAGCGCGGCGCGCGATGCCGGCGTGGCAGGGCTCGAGTTCATGCGCGGTATCCCCGGCACGGTTGGCGGTTTCGTGCGCATGAACGGCGGCGCCTACGACCGCGAAGTCAGTGACGTACTCATCGATTGCACGGTGGTCATGCCCGGTGGCCAGTGCCTCACGCTGCCCGTCGCGGACCTGCGATATACCTATCGCCATTCGGCGCTGCCCGATGGCGCGGTGGTGATTTCGGCGCGCTTTCAGGGCGAACCGGGCGATCCCGCCGCAATCGGTGCGAAGATGGATGCCATCGGCGAAGCGCGTGAAAATTCGCAGCCCTTGCGCACCAAGACCGGCGGATCGACCTTCAAGAACCCGCCGGGCAGGAAGGCGTGGGAACTGGTCGATGCCGCGGGTTGCCGCGGCCTGCGCATGGGGGGTGCGCAGGTGAGCGAGAAGCACACCAATTTCCTGCTCAATGTCGATAAGGCCACCAGCGCCGATATCGAAGGGCTGGGCGAAGAAGTGAAACGCCGCGTTTACGAACATTCGGGTGTCGAACTCGAATGGGAAATCCAGCGTGTGGGGCGACCCTAAGGACCGACAATGACCGATCTCCCCAAACTCCATATCGTCGTCCTGATGGGCGGCTGGGCCAATGAGCGCCCGGTTTCGCTGATGTCGGGCGAAGGCATTGCGACCGCGCTGGAAGAGCGCGGGCACCGGGTGACGCGGATCGACATGGACCGCCACGTCGCCGCGCGGATCGCCGAGGCCGCGCCCGATGTCGTGTTCAACGCGCTGCATGGCGTACCCGGCGAGGATGGCACCGTGCAGGGCATGCTCGACCTGATGGGCGTGCCCTATACGCATTCGGGCCTCGCGACCTCGGTCGTCGCGATCGACAAGCAGCTGACCAAGCAGGCGCTGGTGCCGCGCGGCATCCCCATGCCCGGCGGGCGGATCGTCAAGAGCGCGGACCTGCACCAGCGCGACCCGATGCCGCGCCCCTACGTTCTCAAACCGGTCAACGAAGGCAGCTCGGTTGGCGTGGCCATCGTCACCGACGAAGGCAATTACGGCAATCCCATCGCTGCCGATGCCAAGGGGCCGTGGCAGGACTTCGCCGAACTGCTTGCCGAACCCTATATCAAGGGCCGCGAGCTGACCGCGGCAGTGGTCGATTTCGCCGAGGGCCCGCGCGCGCTGGCGGTCACCGAACTGAAGCCCAAGAGCGGGTTCTACGATTTCGACGCCAAATATACCGACGGCATGACCGATCACATCTGCCCGGCTGACATCCCGCCGCGGATCGCCGAACTGTGCCTCGATTATACGCTCACCGCGCATAAGGTGCTCGGATGCCGCGGGACCAGCCGGACCGATTTCCGCTGGGACGAGGAACAGGGCGAGGACGGGCTGTTCGTGCTCGAAACCAACACCCAGCCGGGGATGACCCCGCTCAGCCTCGTGCCCGAACAGGCGCGATATGCCGGGATCGAATATGCGACGCTGTGCGAGCTGATCGTGGCCGCGGCACTGCGCGATCACGCCGCCCGTTCCGGGGGCAAGGATGGCTAAGGTCAAACGCTCACCCACCGGCGTGCGCCGGTCTGCGGCGGCGCGCAATCGCAGCCAGAAGGCGCATGCCGCGCGCAAGCATACGAGCGGATTGTTCGACCGCGCCATGGCCGCGCTGCCCTTCACCGAGGAGCAGTGGCACAGGTTTTTCCTGTTTGTGATCATCGCGGCGGGGCTGGGTATCGCCTGGACGATCGCGAGCTATGCCGGTGTGCCCGAAATGGCGAAGGCGGAACTGGCCAAGTCGGCGTCGCGCTCGGGGTTCGAGGTCAGCCGGGTGCGCGTCTCGGGCGTCGAGCGGATGAACGAACAGCAGGTTTACGAGCGGGTGCTGGCCGAACAGGATCGTCCAATGCCGCTGGTCGAACTCGATGCGGTCCGCGCGCGCCTGCTCGACCTGCCGTGGGTGGCGGATGCGCGGGTATCGCGCCAGCTGCCCGATACGCTCAAGATCGATATCGTCGAGCGCGTGCCGCATGCGGTGCTGCGCAAGCCCGACCGGCTGGTGCTGATCGACCCGCGGGGCAACGAACTCGAACCGATCAGCGTCAGGGATGCAGAAGGTAAATTGCTGATCGAAGGGCCCGGCGCCGCGCGCCAGGTCGAGGAACTCGGGCGGCTGCTCGATGCCGCCCCTGCGCTCAAGCCGCAGATTGCGTCTGCCGAATGGGTCGGCAACCGGCGCTGGAACCTGACCTTCAAGACCGGCCAGTTGCTCGCGCTGCCCGAAGGCGATCTGGGCGCGCCCGCGCTGGTGAAATTCGCCCAGCTCGACGGGATGCACCGGCTCATCGGGGGCAAGCCCATTGCAATCGACATGCGCGTGCCCGACCGCGCCTATCTGCGCTGCGCCGACGGGCCGTGTCCCAAGCAGATGGCGCTCAACGGGAAGGCCGAATAATGGCCTCCGAGCAGCCGCGCATCACCCGTGTCTTCGGCGCCGTGAACATCGGGTCGTTTCGCGTTTCGGCCATGATCATGGGCCAGGCCGAAGGCGGCGAGATGGTCGTGCTCGGTTCGAGCCACCGCGCCAGCGACGGGATCAAGCGCGGCTATGTCACCGATATGCGCGCCGCCAGCCATGCCATCCGCACTGCGATCGAAAAGGCCGAGGCGAATGCCAATACCTCGATCCAGAGCGTGTGGATCGGCTGCGCGGGGGCGGGGCTGTCGAGCAAGATTTCCAGTGTCGAGATCGCCATCGGCGGGCGCCGGATCGAGGAAGACGACATTGAGCACCTGCTCTATGCCGCGCGCGACCACCTGCACCCCGACGGACGCATGGTGCTGCATGCGCAGCCGGCGCACTACACGCTCGACGGCGCGCATGGCGTCGCCAATCCCAAGGGCCTCCATGCCGAGGCGCTCGGGGTCGATGTCCATGTCACGCTGGCCGAAGGTCCGCCCGTCCGCAATCTGATCGAGGCGGTGCAGACCGCGCATCTCGATGTCGAAGGTGTGGTCGCCAGCCCTTTGGCGGCGGCCTATGCCTGCCTCACTGCGGAAGAGCGCGACCTGGGTGTCGCGCTGGTCGAAATCGGCGCGCAGGTGACCAATGTCTCGGTCCATGCGGCGGGCATGCTGCTGGGGCTGAAATCGATCCCCATCGGATCGAACGACATTACCGACGCGATCGCCTCTTCGCTCGGCATTCGCCGCAGCCAGGCCGAACGGCTCAAATGCGTGTCGGGCTCGGCCATTGCGACGCCGACCGACCACCGCGAGATGATCCCCGTCAACGGCCCCGGCGAAGAGCCCGGCGGACGGCTGGCTCGCGGCGCGGACGAGCACAATCGTATCGCCCGCGCCGAACTCGTTTCGATCGTTACCGACCGTCTGGGCATCACCACTGCCGAAGTGGGCAAGGCGCTCAAGACGATGGGCTTCTCCGGTGCGCAGGGCGGGCAGGTAGTGCTCACCGGCGGCGGGGCGGAACTGCACGGGATCGCCGAATTCATGCAGGGCGCGCTCGGCCGCCCGGTGCGGATCGGCAAACCGCCCGTATTGCAGGGCCTGCCCGAGGCGCATGCTACGCCCGGTTTCGCAACGCTTGCGGGCCTGTGCCTGTATGCGTCCGACGACCCGGTCGACATCCGTTCGGTGGGGCCGCGCTACCAGCCCACCAAGCGTTATCGCGGCATGGGTCTGATCAACCGTGTCTTACTCGCGGTGCGCGAGTATTTCTGAGGGTTGAACCGCCGCGCAAACACGCCTTTAGGCCTTGTGGATAAGGCAATCATGACTTCGACGTGCGATTCGCTTTGTGCCAAAGTTGTGACATAAAGCCAGCAAGCGACTTTTCGAATACCCAGGGGACTCTTGATGAGTATCAATATCGGACCGGCATCAGACGACGATCTTCGTCCCAAGATCATGGTCGTCGGTGTCGGTGGTGCGGGCGGCAACGCCATCGCCAACATGATGCAGGCAGAGATCGAGGGCGTCGACTTCATCGTCGCCAATACCGATGCCCAGGCGCTGAGTACGTCGCCCTCCGAAAAACGCATCCAGCTCGGCCCCGACATTACCGGCGGACTTGGCGCAGGCGCGCGCCCCGAAGTGGGCAAGGCCGCGGCCGAGGAAACCGTCGAGGAAATCGAAGATTCGCTCGACGGGGTGAACATGGTGTTCATCGCGGCGGGCATGGGCGGCGGCACCGGCACCGGTGCGGCCCCGGTCATTGCCGAAGCGGCGCGCAAGCGCGGCGTGCTGACCGTCGGCGTGGTCACCAAGCCGTTCCTGTTCGAAGGCACGCGCCGCATGCGCGCAGCCGAAGCGGGCATCGACGAACTGCAGAAGCATGTCGATACGCTGATCGTCATCCCCAATCAGAACCTGTTCCTGGTCGCGAAGGCGGAAACGACCTTCAAGGAAGCCTTCATGCTGGCGGACGAGGTCCTCCAGCAGGGCGTGCGTTCGATCACCGACCTGATGGTCATGCCCGGCCTGATCAATCTCGACTTCGCCGACGTCCGCTCGGTGATGAGCGAGATGGGCAAGGCGATGATGGGCACCGGCGAGGGCGAAGGCGACAACCGTGCGCTCGAAGCCGCCGAACGCGCCATTGCCAACCCGCTGCTCGATGGCGTGTCGATGGCCGGCGCCAAGGGTGTCATCATTTCGATCATCGGCGGCGAGGACATGAAGCTGCTCGAAGTCGACGAAGCGGCGAACCATATCCGCGAGCTGGTCGACGAAGACGCGAACATCATCTGGGGTTCGGCCTTCAATCCCGACCTCGACGGCAAGATCCGCGTGTCGGTCGTCGCTACCGGGATCGAACCCGACGGTTCGGTTGCAGCAGCGCCCGCGCGGGCGTTCTCGATGCGCGAAAGCAGCGCGCCGCGGCGTCCGGTGCTCGACCTTCCGAGCGACAACGTGGCCGAGGAAGAGCCGTTCGAACTCAACGAAGGCCTCTCGGCCGATCCCGAGCCCGAACAGCCGTCCTACCAGCCGCAGCCCGCTCCCGAGCCGACCGCGGCAGAGGCGGATGCGTTCGATCTCACCGACGAAGCCGAGGAAGAGGATGTCGGCCAGGGCTTCGGCCTCTCGCCGGCGACTTCCGGATCGTTCGACGAGGATGACGAAGAAGGCTATAACGACGTCGACGGCATCGTCGATCCGCTCGCAGGCCTGCGCAACGAACATACCGAACGCTTCGAAGGCGACGATGACGAGGGCGTACCCGCGCCTGCCGATGACCGCGAATTCGGCGGCACGCCCGCGAAGGACGGTTGGAACGAAGACCGCCCCCCGCTCGACCTGTCGGGCGAAATGCGCGAATCCGAAGGCGGATCGCAGGACGAATTCGAACTCGGCGACGACCAGCGCGACGTGGGAAGCCCGCTCGCGACCAAGCCGGGGCGCAAGCAACCGCTGTTCCCGGGCGAAGGCGCTGGCGACGAACAGCCGGCGCGCAGCGGTTCGGGTTCCAGCGGCGGGGCGGGCTCTGGCTCGCTGCCGGGGAATACGCTGTTCGAACGGATGGCCAATCTCTCGCGCGGGGCCAGCAATCCCGAAGGCGCGGATGACGAAGACGACGACGATGATGGCGGCAGCAGTGGCGGCCTCAACATCCCGCGCTTCCTCGGACGCCAGAACAACCAGTAGATAGGGCCGCGTCAGCGCGGGTTAACGCCCGCGCGGCGAGGAACAGGACATGATTTCGACCGGGCGACTTGCTGCTGCCGTGGCGTTGCTGGCTCTGGCAGCGCAGGCCGAGCGTGTCTCGGCCCAGCGCGAGATCGTGCAGCCATTGCCCGCCGAAGGCGAGCGCCGGCTGGGTGACGCGCTGTCGCGGCTGGCGCGCAATTCGCTCGATGTCACGGCACTGCTCGATGCGGGTGAAGCGGCGCTGGAACTGGGTGATATCGACGCGGCAATCGGCTTTTTCGGCCGCGCCAACGAGCTGTCGCCGGGCAATTCGCGCAGCAAGATGGGGCTCGCCAAGGCCTACACCCGCTCGCGCCGTCCGGTCGAGGCGCTGCGCCTGTTCGCCGAGGCGGAGCAAGCGGGTGTCGCCAATGCGCGGATGGCCGAGGATCGCGGGCTGGCCTTCGACCTCGTCGGCGATTCCGCCAGCGCGCAGCAATTGTACCGGCTCGCGCTGGCCAATGGGGCCGGTCCCGAAGCGACCCGCCGCCTCGCCTTGAGCCTGGCAATTTCAGGCGACCGGGAGGGCTTCGAAGACGCCTTGCTTCCCTTGCTGCAACAGCGCGATGTCGCCGCCTTCCGCACCCGCGCTTTCGGTCTGGCGATCCTGGGTGACGCGCGCGAGGCGAAGGACATCGCCAACACCATGCTCCCCGCAGGGATCGGCGGGCGCATGGCGGCCTATTTCGAATATATGCCGCGGCTGACCAAGGCGCAGCAGGCGGCAGCGGGCAATCTGGGCGTCTTCCCGCGCACCGCCAGCATCGGCACGGACGATGCCGGGATTGCCGGTTACGCGGGCGATGCGGTGCAGATCGCGCGTGCCGGACCGCCGCCTGTACGGCAGGCCTCCACGCCTTCGCCCGCCGCCGCCGATCCGCGCTCTCGCCAGACCCGGCGTCGTCCCGATCTGACGGGCAGCAGGGCGACGAGCGCAGGGGCGAGCGTCGGCGCATCGGTTGCGGCTCCAGCACCCAATGATGTCCCGCCGTCTCTTCCGTCCGCGTCAGCGAGCCCTGCACCTTCGCTGACGACAACGCTTACCGAACCAGATCCCGCGCCGCAGCCGGACACTGCCCCGGTCGTCATAGCGCGCGCAGACCCACCGCCATCGGTTCCGATGGGAACGACAGCCCCGCCACCGCCGCCGCCCGCGCCTATGCAACCGGAGCCCGAGCCTCAGCCCGCATCGGTCGCGGATGCCTTCGACGGCTTCACGCTGGCGCCCGGCACGCCGACGCCTTCGGCCAGCGGCGCGGTGGATATCACGCGCATTGCCATCCCGCGCGAACGCGAAGAACCCAAGCCGCCGCCGCCGCCCGCCCATCCGGCACGGCACTGGGTGCAGGTGGCGACCGGCAAGGATGTTTCGGCGCTCAAGTTCGACTGGCGCCGGATTTCGCGCAAGGCGGAGGGCAAGCTCGACGGCAAGGGGCCGTTCGTCACCCCCTGGGTCGAGGCCAATCGCCTCCTGTCCGGCCCCTATGACAGCGCCGCGAAGGCGCGCGAAATGGTCAAGGAACTCAAGGAATTGGGCGTGGACTGTTTCACCTTCACCAGCGCCGAAGGCGAAGTGATCGAAAAGCTGTAAACCCGCGCAAAGGTTAACGCGCACGGCGGTTTTGTTCACAAGCTTTGCACAACCCTTAACGGTTCTCCCCAGCGTCGAGGCGTGCATCCATTGCCAAGCGGCCCCGCGTTTCTGCATCCAGCAAGTCATGACGCGCATGGAACAGCTCCGATGAGACCATCAGAAGATCGCTATGAGGTCGAAGAGGACGCTGCGCCGCTCGACCTGCTGGTAGCCCTGTTCGAAGCGCGTGGCTGGCCGTGCGAATCGACCGCAACAGAAATGAGCGGCGAGATCCAGGGGAGCTGGACCAAGTACCAGTTGCGCGGCATCTGGCGTCCGGAAGATATGGTGCTGCAGATCCTGTGTCTGCCCGACATCCGTATTGCAAAGGACAAGCTGACCCCTGCGTATGAGCTCGTCAGCATGATCAACGAGCAGATGTGGCTCGGCCATTTCGAGATCTGGTCGAATGGCGGCGTCCTGCTCTATCGCAATGCCACCATACTGGGCGACGACGGGATGCTCAGCCTGGGCCAGGCGCAGGCGCTGGTTGAAATCGCGGTCGACGAATGCGATCGTTTCTATCCGGCGTTCCAGTTCGTGTTGTGGGGCGGGCGCACCCCGAGCGAGGCGCTCGAGGCGGCGATGGTGGACGCCGTCGGCGAGGCCTGAGCCGCGCTCCCGATCGGTTAAATCGCGTTAGCCTTACAAATTCCGGTTTCGCTTGAAATCGAGCGGTAAAGTGCCGATATTCCCCTCACGAGCGGCGCGTATGACCGCGCCGCCAAAAGGAGTTGCATAGACATGGCCAATTGGAACGACACCGACCAGAGGCAGGGCTTCGGCTCGGTGCCACGCGCTGGCGACGCCGTTGCCAGGCAGGAAACCTTCGATGCGGGCCTGCGCGCCCACATGTTGAAGATCTACAACTACATGGCTTCGGGCGTGTTGCTGACCGGGCTGGTCGCACTGCTGACCGCTCGCAGTGGTCTCGCGCTGACTTTCGCCAGCGGTCCGCTGATGTGGATCGTCGCGCTCGCGCCGCTCGCTTTCGTCTTCGCGATGAGCTTCGGGGTGAACAAGTTCAGCCAGGCGACGCTGCAGCTGATGTTCTGGGCGTTTGCCACCGTCATGGGGCTGTCGCTCTCGACGATCTTCCTCGTCTATACGGGTGAAAGCATCGCCGCGACCTTCTTTGCCACTGCGGGCGCCTTCGCCGGTCTCAGCCTGTTCGGCTACACCACGAAGAAGGACCTGTCGGGCATGGGCACCTTCCTGGTGATGGGCGTCATCGGCCTGCTGATCGCGATGGTCATCAACATGTTCCTGCAGTCGAGCACGCTGGCGCTGGCCGTCAGCTTCATCGGCGTGCTGATCTTCGCCGGCCTCACCGCCTACGATACGCAGCGCCTCAAGCGCGAATATCAGTACCTGCGCGGTACCGAATTCGCCGGCAAGGCGGTGATCATGGGTGCGCTGAGCCTCTATCTCGACTTCATCAACATGTTCCTGTTCCTGCTGCGCTTCATGGGCAGCCGCGAGTAAACCACTCGTCGCACACAGGAATCGTTTGAACGTGCCCGGGGCGTAACCAACGCCTCGGGCATTTTCTTTGTATGCGGCGAGGGCTAGGAAACGCGTCTTCATCCTCCGTCAAGGGACGGCAGCGCAGGATGAATGCCAGATTTATCGAGGAGTGCCACGCGCTATGAGTCGCGGTTCAAACATCACCATTCGCATGGCAGCCGTGGCTGCCGGGTTCGCCGTCTTGGGGGCCTGCGCCGCGCCGCCACCGCCGCCCCCGCCACCGCCGCCCCCGGCGGTCGAAGCGGTGCCGTATCGCCCACTGCCTCCGGGCCAGGCATCCTATGCCATGGCCATCCCGCCGGTGAATTCGCTGGGCCTGCGCGAAACGGTCAACCTCGGTATTTCGGACGACGAGAAGGTCTGGCACTTCCGCTCTGCCTGGAACGTCGCCGCGCTCAACTGCCTCGACCCGCAATACCAGCCGATCCTCGATGCCTACAGCAGCTACATCAAGGATCACGCCCGCCCGCTCAAGCAGGTGAACGACCGCATCGACGCCGAGTACCGGCAGGAATACGGCAGGGGCCGGCCCGCCATCATGGCGCGCGAGAGCCAGATGACGATGGTCTACAACTACTTCGCGCTGCCGCCTGCACGGTCGGACTTCTGCCGCACCGCGCTGGGCATCTCGCAGCAATATCTGGCTTCCGAAAAAGTCGACCCGGCCGGCTTCGCACTGGCGAATTTCTCCGCTCTCGAAGGACCGTTCGAACGGTTCTTCGTCGCCTATGAGCAGTACCAGCGCGAATCCTCCGCATGGGATGCCCGCTATGGCGATCGCTATGGAGATTCGCAGCCGGGCTATGTCGCGGTCCAGAACGCACGCCCGTTCCAGACGCCGCAGCCGGGTGCCGATCCGGCATCGCTGAGCGCGACCCCGCTGCAGGAAACCAAGGTCATCGACCCCGATACCGGGGCGCAGATCCCGATCGTGCCGGTCGACGAAACGCGGGCCTCGGTGCCGGTCGTCCAGCCGATCCCCAACAGCGGGGACGCGGACGACAGCTCGCAGAACTAGGCAGATTGGTGCTTTTCAGGCGCGCCGCCTTTCGCTAGGTGGCGCGCCGCGCATCACGCTTGTCGGTGCGCCGCAAACCTGGAACGGGGCCGTAGCTCAGTTGGGAGAGCGCGTCGTTCGCAATGACGAGGTCAGCGGTTCGATCCCGCTCGGCTCCACCAGGTTGCTTTCACCATTTGCCCTGTACACCGGCCCCGCCTATCGCGGCGCGCATGGATTTGCAGGCAATCGTCACCGATACGTGGAATGCCCTTGCGGATGAGCGCGGCGGGGGCACGCCCGCGCGTTACATTCCCGCCCTCGCGGCGGTCGATCCATGCAAGTTCGGGATCGCGCTGGCGACCGATGACGGCCAAGTCGCCTGCGCCGGCGATGCGGACGAGAAGTTCTCGATCCAGTCGATCTCCAAGGTGTTTGCGTTGGCGCTAGCGCTCGAACGCGAGGGATCGGCGCTGTGGGACGCGGTGGGCCGCGAACCGTCGGGCGATGCCTTCAATTCGATCGTGCAGCTCGAGAAGGAGAAGGGCATTCCCCGCAATCCCTTCATCAATTCGGGCGCCATCGTCACCACCGACCGTTTCATCGGCCGGCGCGGGGTGGACGAGGCGGTGCGCGACCTGATCGATCGCCTGCGGCGGATGGGCCGCAATCCGCAGATCGATTTCGACCAGGATGTCGCGCGCAGCGAAAGCGAGGCGGGCGAACGCAACCGCGCGCTGGCATGGTTTCTCGCCGATTTCGGGCGGCTGCTGAACCCGGTGGAAGAGGTGCTGTCGGTCTATTTTCGCCAATGCGCGCTTTCGATGAGCTGTCGGCAGCTGGCCGAAAGTGCACTGTTTCTGGCGTTCGATGGCACCGACCCGGTGACGGGCCAGAAAATGTGCTCCGCCAGCCGCGCACGGCGCATCAATGCACTCATGCTGCTATGCGGTCATTATGACAATTCGGGCCAGTTCGCCTTCGAGGTCGGCTTTCCGGGCAAATCGGGCGTGGGCGGTGGAATCCTTGCCAGCGTTCCGGGCCGTGCCGCGATCGCGGTCTGGTCGCCCGGGCTCAATCGCGCCGGGACGAGCCTGCTCGGCGCCAAGGCGCTGGCAGAAATTGCACGAAGGACAGGCTGGTCGGTCTTCAGCGGGCAATTGCCCGAAATCTAGAGCGCGCCGAAGGTCCAGCCTTCCCTCCGCGCAAGTTCGGGGGTCAGCGCCGACGGCGTCCAGCGACCCGGTTCGTCCGCCACACGCCGCAGCCATGCCGCGGTCAGGAGTGCATCGGATGAATGGTCGTCGATCGGCCCGTGGCCGCCCACTCCCGGGCTGTCCAGATGGGCCAGCGCCGCGTCGAGTTCCTCATGGCTGCGCATTTTGGCTTTCGAGGCGCTTCGTCCCGCCTCCAGCGCGGCGAGGCTGGTGTAGATTTCGACCAGTGCCGAGCCGCGTTCTGGCAGCGGGTCGATCGGCCACACCGGCAATCGCCCGCGGAGTTGGTGCAGCACCCGCATCCCCGTCAGGCTCGATTTGCCCACCTGTGCCGCGCCGACGAGGTTGAAGTTCGAATAGGGTTTGCAGCCCGTCTCCGCCTGCGCGCGTTCGGTGACCCGGAACCGCCCGCGTCCATGCGCGGCGCCGTCGCAGCCGAAATGCATGCCGGTATCGCTGCTGTTGCGAAAATAGGGCGCGAATTCGGGATGGTCGACGAAGCTTTGCGCGCCCAGATTGGGATCGCCAGCGCAGATATCGTCGATCAACGCCCAGAGCGCGGGGGCATCGGGCAACAGCACGTCGCGCTTGGGAAAATAGGCAGCGCAATCGGCGAAGGGCAGCGCGATGCCGAGGTCCATTCCGACGAGCGTATCGTCGGGCAGGTCCTCGCGCAGCAGCGCCAGCACATCGGCGCGCGACCAGCCGCGGCCCCGCTCGACCAGCACGGGCGGGCCGCCAGCCGCATCGGCCAGCGCCAGCGCTATGCCTTTCTGGACCGGCCCCTTGGCGCCGGACCAGTCGATTGCGAGGAAATGGCTAAACCTGCCCACGCTCGCGCCGCAGCTTGTCCCAATAGTCGAGCCGCTTCTTTACCTCGCGTTCGAACCCGCGTTCGACCGGCTGGTAATAGCTCTGCGGCTCCATCTCCTCGGGCCAGTAATCGTCGCCCGAGAAGCCCTCTTCCGCGTCGTGATCGTAGCTGTAGCCGGACCCGTAGCCGATGTCCTTCATCAGCTTGGTCGGCGCGTTGAGGATATTCTGCGGCGGCATCAGGCTGCCGGTTTCTCTCGCCGATTTGAAGGAGGCTTTCTGCGCCTTGTAGGCGGCGTTCGATTTGGGCGCGGTGGCGAGGTAGATGCAGGCCTGGACCAGCGCGAGTTCGCCTTCGGGCGAGCCGAGGAATTCGAACGCGTCCTTCGCCGCCATGCATTGCACCAGCGCCTGCGGGTCCGCCATGCCGATGTCTTCGACAGCCATCCGGATCAGCCGCCGCGCAAGGAAGCGCGGTTCCTCGCCCGCGGTAAGCATGCGGGCGAAGTAATAGAGGCTCGCCTGGACGTCGCTCCCGCGCACCGCCTTGTGCAGCGCGGAGATGAGGTTGTAATGCCCCTCGCGGTCCTTGTCGTAGACCGCGACGCGCCGCTGGAGAAACCGGCCCAGCGCTGCCGGGTCGAGCGGGTCGGCGATTTGCGCATTGTAGAGCGTTTCGGCTTGGTTGAGCAGGAACCGCCCATCGCCATCGGCGCTGGCGACCAGCGCATCGCGCGCTTCGGGCGTGAGGGGGAGGGGCCCCTCGAGCGTCTCGCCGCGGTCGAGCAACTGGCCAAGCGCCTCGTGATCCAGCCGCTGGAGGATCAGCACCTGCGCGCGGCTGAGCAGCGCCGCATTGAGCGCGAAGCTGGGGTTTTCGGTGGTCGCGCCCACCAGGGTCACCGTGCCGCGTTCGACGAAGGGCAGGAAGCCATCCTGCTGCGCACGGTTGAAGCGGTGGATCTCGTCCACGAACAGCAGCGTGCGCTGCCCCGCCTGCGCAGCCTTGTCGGCAGCCGCGAAGGCTTTCTTGAGATCGGCCACGCCGCTGAATACTGCGCTGACGCTTTCGAAGCGCATCCCCACGCTGTCGGCGAGCAGCCTTGCGATGGTGGTCTTGCCGGTGCCGGGCGGTCCCCACAGGATCATGCTCGACAGGCGGCCGGCGGCGACCATCCGGCCGATCGCGCCTTCGGGCCCGGTCAGATGGTCCTGCCCGATCACCTCGTCGAGCGTTGCGGGACGCAGCCGGTCGGCCAGCGGCGCATCCTCGCGCGGAGTGTCGGGTGCAGCTGCCTGGGGCAGGTCGTCGGGAAAGAGGTCGGCCATTGGTCGGCTGACATAGGGTGTTCGCCGAGGATTTGCAGTGCCCTCTTGCAGACTCGGCTTTAAGATATATCTTAGAGCTATCGAAGATACTACAAGGATATGACTATGCATAAGGCAGACAAATGGCGCAGGATGCGCCGAATGGGCGGTTGGCCCTTCGTGGCGGCGATGATGGCGGACGCGGATTGCCGCGACGGCTATGGCGCGTCGGCCAAGTTCGGCGGCCCTGGCTGGACGTTCGATTTCGGCCAGCGCGCGGGCGGACGCCGCCGCCGCCGGATGTTCGGTTCGGGCGAACTGCGGCTCGTCCTGCTCAAGCTGCTCGCCGACGAGCCGCGCCATGGCTACGAATTGATCAAGGCCATCGAGGAACTGACCGAAGGGTCCTATGCGCCGAGCCCGGGGACGATCTATCCCACGCTTGCGCTGCTCGAGGACGAAGGTGCGATCGCGCAGGCCGCGGGCGACGAGACCCGCAAGGCCTATGAAGCCACCGCCGCCGGCCGAACCGAGCTGGAGGAGCGCGCCGATGAGGTCGCGGCGCTGTTCGAACGCCTGTCGGGCCATGGCGAGCATCGCCGCGCCTATGCCACGCCGGAAATGTTCCGCGCGGTCGGCAATCTCGCCAATGTGCTCAAGAACCGCGCCCGCTCGGGCAAGCTTGATGAGGAGACGGTGCAGGAAATCGTCGATCTGGTCGACGATCTGGCGAAGAAGATCGAAAGGCTCTGACCCCGACCCATTTGATGATCCGCGGGAGAAGCGTTAGTCTTCGCTCGCGGGTCTCATTTGGGGAGAGAGTTCGATGGAACAGGCAATCAAAACGCCGTGGCATTTGTGGGTCGTCGGCATCGCGACGCTGCTGTTCAATGCGATCGGCTGCTACAGCTATACGATGACGCAAACCGGAAGTCTGGCCGATCTGGGCATGACCCCCGACCAGATCGCCTATTTCGACGGCTTCCCCGCCTGGGCCGATGCGGCATGGGCGCTGGGAGTATGGGGTGCCTTCACCGGCTCGGTGCTGTTGCTGCTGCGCCGCAAATTGGCCCTGGTCGCTTTTGTCGTGGCGACCATCGGGCTGATCGCCACCACCTATTTCGAACTGGTCGTGTCCCAAATCCCCGACAGCCTCCAGAACCCTGCGCTGATGGCGGCGATCTGGATCTCGACGCTGTTCTCGCTGTGGTATTCGCGCCGGATGGGCGCGGCAGGCGTGCTTCGCTGAGACCCTAGCGCGCGGCCGTGCGCGCTTCGAGCAGGCGCAGATAGGTATCGACCACGGCCTGGTTGATGACATCCCAGGAATAGGCGCGCGCCGCCTGCTCGCCATTGGCGCCGTGGGCGAGCCGCAGCGCGTCATCCAGGCAATACGGCGCCAGCGCATCGGCGCAGGCCGGGGCGAACACTTCGGGCCGACCTGGCGCAACGAGCCGCCCGGTCTCGCCTTCCTTGACGAGGCTCGCCGCGCCGGTTGCGCCCGCGGCCACCACCGGGAGCCCGCAGGCCATCGCCTCCAGCGTGACATTGCCGAAGGTTTCGGTGATCGACGGGTTGAAGAAGATGTCGCCGCTGGCGAGCGCCCGGCCAAGTTCCTTGCCGGTCTTGAATCCGGCGAAAATGCCGCCCGGCAGCGCTTTTTCGAACCAGCCGCGCGCCGGGCCGTCACCGATGACCAGCACCTTGTGCGGCACCTGCCGCTTGCGCAATTGCACGATGGTCTCGGCAAAGACGTCGAGGCCCTTTTCCATCACCAGCCGGCCGAGGAAGACGATCGCCACATCGTCATCGGCAAGACCGTGCGCACGGCGCCATTCGAGATCGCGCTTCGATGGGTCGAAGACCGTCCGGTCCACGCCGCGTGACCAGATCGAGATGTCGTCATGCATCTCCTGCGCCTTCAATTCGGCGATCTGGCTTTGCGAGGGCGCGACCAGCGCATCGCAGCGACGATAAAAGCGGCGCAGGATACCCTCGACCGCAGGCTCGAGGAAGCCGAGCCCGTAATAGCGCGGATAGGTCTCGAACCGCGTGTGGACCGATGCCAGCACCGGCAGATCGCGCTCGCGCGCCCATTTGAGCGCGCCATGCGCCACCGGATCCGGCGAGGACAGGTGCAGCATATTGGGCGCGAATTCCGCCAGGTCCGCGCGCACCTTGGCGTCGATCCGCAGGGGCAGGCGATATTCGCCGCGGCCCTTCACTGGCATGCGGGCATTGGGCACATCGACGAGATCGCCCGTCGGCGGGAAGTCGGGCTCGGCCACCACCGGGGCATAGACGCGCAGCGCCGCGCCCTGGCGCAGCAGATAGTCCGCCAGCCGATTGAGCGCCTGGTTGGCCCCGTCGCGGGTATAATTGTAGTTCCCGCTGAAAAGCGCGATGCGGAGATCGGTCACATCCATTGCGCGCGGCTTTAGGGAAGTTGTCCGATGCCGTCCATCCGCCGCATGGGCCGGGCGTACGATGCTGGAAAGGCGCGCAAAACGCGCCGCCGAGCCAGCCGGTCGGGCAAGGGCGCCGGTCGTGTCGCAAAGGCGCTTCACCGATGCAAAGCTATTTCGCATTGACTTGCTGCGGCGCAACATTAGTGCGGGCGGCGGGCCACGCGGTCCCAACGCCGCGCGAGCTCTCTGCAAGGAGAGAATACATGACTGCCGAACCTACGCTCAAACCCGAGCGCCCTTTCTTTTCGTCCGGACCGACCGCCAAACACAAGGGCTGGTCTGCCGCCAATCTCAAAACCGAATCGCTCGGCCGCTCGCATCGCAGCGCGCTCGGCAAGTCGCGGCTGAAATATGCCATCGACCTGTCGAAAGAAATGCTCGGGGTGCCCGAGGATTACCTCGTCGGCATCATGCCGGCATCGGACACCGGCGCGCTCGAATGCGCGATGTGGACCATGCTGCGCCCCGACCGCCCGGCGACCGTCGCGGCATGGGAAAGCTTCGGCAATGTCTGGATCCAGGATGCGGTCAAGCAGCTCAAGCTGCCGCAGCTGACGGTGATGGACGCCGATTACGGCGAGATTCCCGATCTTGCGAGCATCCCGCAGGACAATGACGTCGTCTTCACCTGGAACGGCACGACATCGGGCGCCAAGATCCCGAACACCGACTGGCTGGCGCCGGGCCGTGAAGGCGTGACGATCAACGATGCCACCAGCGCCGTCTTCGCGATGGAGATGGACTGGGCCAAGCTCGATGCCACGACCTACAGCTGGCAGAAGGTGATGGGCAGCGAAGCGCAGCACGGCATGCTCATCCTCAGCCCCAAGGCGGTGCAGCGGATCGAGGAATACGATCCCGAGTGGCCGCTGCCCAAGCTCTTCCGGCTCAAGAAGGGCGGCAAGATCAACACCGGCATTTTCGAGGGCGCGACGATCAACACACCGTCGCTGCTGGCGACCGAGGATTATATCGACGCGCTCGAATGGGCGCAGGCGATGGGCGGGCGCAAGGCGATGTTCGAACGCGCCGATGCCAATGCCAAGATCGTGCTCGACTGGATCGAGACGACCCCCTGGCTGCGCAACATGGTCGCCGACCCGGCCAAGCGGACCAACACCGGCGTGTGCTTCGTCTTCCAGGGCGAGTGGTACGATCAGCTTCCCGACGACGAGAAGGCAGCGGTGCCGAAGAAGATCGTCAAGCTGCTCGAGGACCGCGATGTCGGTTACGACTTCAACGGCTATCGCGACGCCCCACCGTCCTTGCGCATCTGGTGCGGCGGCACGGTCGAGCAGGAAGACCTCAAGCGCCTGCTGCCGTGGATCGAGTGGGCCTACGAACAGGTGAAAGCGGCATAATCGGCGTCGTCCCAGCGAAAGCTGGGACCGCTATCCGCTCGCTCCGACCAAATCCAAAGCGATCCCAGCTTTCGCTGAGATGACGAGAGAAAAATCATGACCAAGCCCAAAGTCCTCATCTCCGACAAGATGGACCCGAACGCCGCGCGCATTTTCGAAGAGCGCGGCTGTGACGTAGACGTGAAGCCGGGTATGACGCCCGACGAACTCAAGGCGGTGATCGGCCAGTACGATGGCCTCGCCATCCGCAGCGCGACCAAGGTCACGCCTGAAATCCTCGACGCTGCCGAAAACCTCAAGGTCATCGGCCGCGCCGGTATCGGCGTCGACAATGTCGACATCCCCTACGCCAGCGGCAAGGGCGTGGTGGTGATGAACACCCCCTTCGGCAATTCGATCACCACGGCCGAACACGCCATCGCGATGATGTTCGCGCTGGCGCGGCAGATCCCCGCTGCAAATGTCCGCACGCAGGCGGGCGAATGGCCCAAGAACGACTTCATGGGTGTCGAAGTGACCGGCAAGACGCTGGGCCTGATCGGCGCGGGCAATATCGGCAGCATCGTCGCCAGCCGCGCGCTGGGGCTGCGGATGAAGGTCGTCGCCTACGATCCCTTCCTGACCGAGGAACGCGCGGTCGAAATCGGGGTCGAGAAAGCCGATCTCGATACGCTGCTGGCCAAGGCCGATTTCATCACGCTGCACACGCCGCTGACCGACGAGACGCGCAATATCCTCTCGGCGGAAAACCTCGCCAAGGCCAAGCAGGGTGTGCGGATCGTCAACTGTGCGCGCGGCGGCCTGATCGACGAGGCGGCGCTGGCCGATGCGCTCGACAGCGGGCAGGTTGCCGGGGCCGCGCTCGACGTGTTCCAGAGCGAACCGGCCAAGGACAGCCCGCTGTTCGGCAAGCCCAACTTCGTGTGTACGCCGCACCTCGGTGCCAGCACCACCGAAGCGCAGGTCAATGTCGCGCTGCAGGTGGCCGAACAGATGGCGGATTATCTCGTCAGCGGCGGCGTCACCAATGCGCTCAACATGCCCAGCCTCAGCGCCGAGGAAGCGCCCAAGCTGCGCCCCTATATGGGGCTGGCCGAAGACCTCGGCAGCCTGGTGGGCCAGCTGGCGCATGGCAATCTGACCAAGATCTCGATCGAGCGCGAAGGCGCGGCAGCCGAACTGTCGGGCAAGCCGATCGAAGGCGCGGTGCTGGCCGGGCTGATGCGCCAGTATTCGGACACGGTGAACATGGTCAACGCGCCCTATCTGGCCAAGGAACGCGGGCTCGACATCCGCTCTATCCGGCACGAGAAGGAAGGCGTCTACAACACGCTGATCCGCGTGACGGTGGGCACCGACCAGGGCGACCGGTCGGTGGCGGGTACGCTGTTCGGGGCCGATGCCCCGCGGCTGGTCGAGCTGTTCGGCGTGCGGATCGAGGCCGAACTCGAGGGCCACATGCTCTATATCGTCAACGAAGACGCGCCCGGTTTCATCGGCCGGATCGGTTCGTTGCTCGGGCAGGCGGGTATCAATATCGGCACCTTCCACCTCGGTCGCCGTCAGGCTGGGGGCGAAGCCACCGTGCTGCTCAGCGTCGATGCGCCGATCCCGCCCGAAGTGGTCGAGCAGGCCTGCGCGCTCGAAGGCGTCAAGGTCGTGATGCCACTGGCATTCTGACAAACGATAGGGCAGGGGGCGCGGCGCGATGACCAATCAAGACGACCTCCTGCCCGTCGGCCTCGAAGACGCGCTGCCGGCGCGCGCGCGCGCGATCACCACTGCCAAGCGCGCGATGCTCGATGCGATGGACAGCCATGGCTACGACCGCGTGCGTCCGCCGCTGGTCGAATTCGAACACTCGCTGGCAGGCCGGATGGATGGCGTCGCGACGCGCCGGATGGTGCGCTTCACCGACCCCGAAAGCCTGCGCACGCTGGCGCTACGCAGCGACATGACCGTTCAGGTCGGGCGCATTGCCGCCACCGGCATGGCCGCTGCACCGCGTCCGCTGCGCCTGTGCTATGCCGGCGATATCGCGCTGCTGAGCGCGGACCAGCTCGACCCGGCACGCCAGCGGCTGCAAGTGGGGGCCGAACTGATCGGCGCCGACAGTGTTGCCGCTGCCAGCGAAATGGTCTCGGTGGCGATCGCGGCGCTCAAGGCGGCGGGGGTGGCCAATATCTCGGTCGATTTCACGCTGCCCGACCTGGTCGATACGCTGGCCGAAGACACGCTGCCGCTCGATGCCGAACGCCGCGCTGCGGTTCGCCGCGAGCTCGATACCAAGGACGCCGGCGGGCTGCGCGACGCAGGCGGCGAGGCCTACCTCCCGCTGCTGTATGCCACCGGCCCGTTCGATCAGGCGATCGACACGCTGGCGGAGATCGATGTGGACGGCGCGCTGGGCAGCCGGATCACCGGCTTGCGCGAAATTGCCGCGACCATCGGCGACCGCGCGCGGGTCACGCTCGACCCGACCGAGCGGCACGGGTTCGAATACCAGAGCTGGTTCGGCTTCACACTCTATGGCGAGGGCGCGCGCGGCGCGCTGGGCCGTGGGGGGACCTATACGATCAAGGGCAGCGACGAACCTGCGACCGGGTTCTCGCTCTATATGGATCCGCTGCTCGATGCCTTGGGCGGACCCGAGGCCGATGAGCGCGAGATCCTGTTCCTGCCGCTGGGCCACGACCGCGATGTCGGCGCACGCCTGCGGGCGATCGGCTGGCGGACCGTGGCAGCGGTGTCGGACAGCGATGATGCGCGCGCGCTCGGCTGCTCGCATGTGCTCGACGGGACCGCGCCCAAACCGCTCTAGGCCGCCACCCATTGCGGGTGCTTGGCCATGATCCCGGCGAAGAGGTCGGAATCGATCAGGCTTGCGAGCCAGGTCTGAAGGTGCGGCAGCGCCTGACCATCGAAACATTCACGATCCGCATTGGCGAACTGGCGGATGAAGGGAAAGATCGCGATATCGGCAAAGCCGCGCGTGTCGCCGCACAGATAGGCTGACCGCGAAAGCCGCTCGTCCAGCGTGCGCAGGATATCCAGCGCCGCGTCGCGATGCTGCGCCGGATCGACATCGTCGTAGCGGGTGGCGTATTTGTAGCGGTCGAGATGGTGCTTGAACGGCCCGTCATTGGTTTCGACCAGTGCCGGATCGTCGCGCTCGAGCCAGCCTTCGGGATCGCTGCGCGACAGCGCCCAGCGCATGATGTCGCGGCTTTCCTCGATCACCTCGCCCGGTCCGGCGACCAACACCGGCACCGTGCCCTTGGGCGACACCTCGAGCATTTCCGCGGGCTTGTCGCGCAGAACGACCTCGCGGTGTTCATAGGATGCCCCGCCGATCCGCAGCGCCATGCGCGCGCGCATTGCATATGGGCAGCGGCGAAAGCTGTAGAGGACCGGTTCAGCCATCGCGCTCTGCTTCGTCGCGCCGGCCGATGTGTTCTTCGCCGCGTTCGCGTGCGAGCCGCGCCTGACGGTTGCGCTCGGCATAACGCGCGCGTTGCTCATCGCTGCGCTCATCATGGCAGCGCGGGCAGGACACGCCTGCGCTGAAATGGTCATGCGCCATGTCGGCCTCGCTCAGCGGCCTGCGGCAGGCGCGGCACAGGCCGTGGGTGCCCGCCGCCAGTCCGTGGCCGACGCTGACCCGTTCGTCGAAAACGAAGCATTCGCCGCGCCACAGGCTGTCCTGCTCGGGCACGTGTTCGAGATAATTGAGGATGCCGCCCTTGAGGTGATAGACCTCGGCCACCCCCTCGGCGCGCGCGAAGGCGGTCGATTTCTCGCAGCGAATCCCGCCGGTACAGAACATGGCGATTTTGGGTTTGCGCCCTTCGGCTTCCAGTTCGGCGCGCTTGGCGCGAAACCATTCGGGGAATTCGCCGAAGCTGGTGGTTTGCGGATCGATCGCACCTTCGAAGGTACCGATCTGCACTTCGTAATCGTTGCGCGTGTCGATCACGATCGTCTCCGGGTCGGAGATCAGCGCGTTCCAGTCCGCGGGCGCGACATAAGTGCCGACCCCGGCCAGCGGATCGAGATCGGGCTGGCCCATGGTCACGATCTCTTTCTTCAGCCGGACCTTGGTGCGGTTGAAGGGCATGGTGGCGGCGCGCGATTCCTTGACCTCGATCGCGCCGCAGCCGGGCAGCATGCGGATATGCGCGATCACCGCGGCGATTCCCTCGTCGCTGCCGGCGATGGTCCCGTTGATCCCCTCGCGCGCCAGCAACAGCGTCCCGCGCACCGCGTTGCTCTCGCACGCGGCGAGCAAGGGCGCACGCAGCGCGGACGGGTCGTCGAACCGCGCGAACTGATAGAGCGCGGCGATGCGGATCGGGGGCTTGGACATCACCGCGTCCCGTTAGCAGGGCTTGGCCGTGCAGGCACCCCCGCCGATCAGTCGATCTCCAGAACCACGCTTGTATCGACCAGCCTGACATCGCTCGTCATGCGTAGGTAGCGTTCGTAATAGGGCTTGTGCGAGACGCCGACGATGGCGAGCACGCGGCGCTCGTCGCCGATCACCTGGCGCAAATTCGCGACCATGCGCAGATTGCGGGTCTCCCAATACGCGAGATATTTGCGCCCCGCATTGCCCGGCAGCGTTGACCCTGCCGCAGCGCCAAAATCGCTCTTCATCGCCAGCCGCGCCTGTTCCTCAGTATTAAGGCTGCGGTACCATTCGAGCACCGAAAGCGTGCCCCCTTCCAACTGCTCCTGCCATTTCTGATAGGCCGCCAGCCGCTCGGCACTGGCGGGATTGTCCCAGATCTGGCGCATCTGCGTGCCGAAGGTCTCTTCGTCGATCGGATGCCCCGCGATGTCGGTGTGATCGTCCACCGGATAGACCCGCTCATGGCCGAGCCGGGCGGCCAGCCTCGCGGCGATTAGGCTGGATTCGTTCAGGCGTGCCATCCGTTTCGCTAGCGTCTGGACAAGCTCGGTGGTGAGCGCGTGGTCTGCGATTCGGTCGGCTTCGGGTAGGCGGAGCCATTGGACCAGCGCCGAGTTCGGATCGCCAATCGCCAGGAATAGCGCGGCCAGCCGCCGCCGCTGCGATGCGGGGCGCTCGGTTGCCCCCTCGCCAAGCAGTTCGCCGATCTCGCGGTGCGCCTGCGCTGCGCTCATGCCCAGCGCCTCGCGTGCCGGTGCGGGATCGGGGCAATAATTCTCCGCCGTGTCGGCATAGGCATGCACATAAGCGCGCAGGAAATCGCACTGCGGTCCATCAAGGTTCTCGATCGCGATTGCATCCGGCTGCCAGTCCTCGAGGCGGCCCAGCAGGGGATCGAAGCGGGCAGTATCGAAATTCTCTGGAAGCGAACTGAGATGCGCGCTGCCCAACACCAGCACTTCGCTCAGATCGCCGCGATCGCGCGCAGCCTGGTCGACGATGGAGACCGGATCGTTCGCCTCGCTCGTCATCGGCGCGGCGGGCATCGTCGCGGCGAGCAGGGTGGCAAGAAAAATGGACATGACGCCCTCCCGAAATCTCCGCAGGAGGTGTCATGTCCATGTAATACAGTCAAGTAAGTCGGGTTCGATTCTCCAGCGCGGCGATCAGCCTTCGAAATCGCCAGGATCGGGTCCGATCCGCCCTTCGGGATCGTCGAGCGCGTCGATGCGCTCCATCTGGTCGTCCGTCAGTTCGAACTTGAGCGCTGCGAAATTGGCCTCGATGTGATCGCGGCTCGATGCCTTGGGGATCGGGCACAGGCCATGCTGCATGTGCCAGCGCAGGATCACGGCGCTGGCGGGCTGGCCGGTTTCCTCGGCTATGGCGGCGATAGTCTCGTTCTCGATCCCCGCGCCCTGGCCCAGCGGCGACCAGCACTGCGTGACGATGCCGAGTTCGTCGTGCAGCTTGCGCAGTTCGCGCTGCTGGAAGGTGGGGTGCAGTTCGATCTGGTTGAGCGCGGGCGTGACGCCGGTTTCGTCGATGATGCGGCGCAGGTCCTCCTCGCGGAAGTTCGATACGCCGATCGACTTCGCCTTGCCTTCGTCGCGCAGTTCGATGAACGCTTTCCACGTCTCCACGAACAGGTCCTTTTCGGGGCAGGGCCAGTGGATCAGCAGCATGTCGACATGGTCGCGGCCGAGCCGTTCGAGGCATTTGTCGGCAGCCTTCTTGGTCCGCTCGAAGCCCTGGCTTTCGTTCCAGATCTTGGTCTGCAGGAAAATGTCGGACCAGTCGCCAACACCTTTGCCCACGCCGCGTTCGTTCTGGTAGATGGCTGCGGTGTCGACCAGCCAGTAGCCGACATCGAGCGCGGTCTTGACCGCTTCGGGTGCATCATCCTCGTCGATCTTGTAGGTGCCGAAGCCCAGTTGCGGCAGCTGGCGGCCGTCATTGAGCGCGAGAGTGGGATAATCGGTCATAAGATCTCCTTTGCCGTACCAACGGATTTGCGGTGCCATGTTTCCGGCAAAGCGCCTTGCCCCGTGCCTTAGATCAGCCTAACGCCCGCGGCGTTTGATTTCCTTACATTTGCGAGAACTATCGAATGGCCAACGTCACCGTGATCGGCGCCCAATGGGGCGATGAGGGCAAGGGCAAGATCGTCGACTGGCTCGCCAGCCGCGCCGATGCCGTGGTGCGCTTCCAGGGCGGGCACAATGCGGGCCACACGCTGGTCATCGACGGCACCACCTACAAGCTCTCGCTGCTGCCCAGCGGCATCGTTTCGGGCACGCTCAGCGTGATCGGCAATGGCGTGGTGCTCGACCCGTGGGCGCTCAAGGCCGAGATCGAGAAGCTCGAAGCACAGGGCGTCACCATCAATGACGACAACCTCGCGGTGGCTGACAATTGTCCGCTGATCCTGCCGATCCACCGCGATCTCGACGGATTGCGCGAAGCCGCCGCCGGATCGGGCAAGATCGGCACCACCGGACGCGGCATCGGTCCGGCTTACGAGGATAAGGTCGGCCGCCGCGCAATCCGCGTGTGCGACCTCGCGCATCTCGACCATCTCGAACCGCAACTCGACCGCCTGTGCGCGCATCACGACGCGCTGCGCGCGGGGTTCGAGCAGGAGCCGGTCGACCGCGAGCAATTGCTCGCCGAACTGCGCGAGATCGCACCCTTCGTGCTCAAATATGCGCAGCCGGTGTGGAAGCGGCTGAAGAAGGTCCGCAAGGCGGGCGCGAAAATCCTGTTCGAAGGCGCGCAGGGCGTCCTGCTCGACATCGACCACGGGACCTATCCCTTCGTCACCAGCTCGAACACGGTCAGCGGCACGGCCGCGGCGGGCAGCGGGCTGGGGCCCAATGCCACCGGCTTCGTGCTCGGCATCGTCAAAGCCTACACCACCCGCGTCGGCAGCGGCCCCTTCCCGACCGAGCTCGACGACGAGGTGGGCAAGGGCATTGGCGAGCGCGGCCATGAATTCGGGACGGTCACCGGGCGCCAGCGCCGGGTCGGCTGGTTCGATGCCGTCCTGGTGCGCCAGACTTGCGCGATCAGCGGCGTGACCGGCATCGCGCTGACCAAGATCGACGTGCTCGACGGGCTCGACGAAGTGAAGATCTGCACCGGCTATCGGTTGCGGAACAATGTCTACGACTATTTCCCCAGCCACGCCGCCGACCAGGCCGCGGTCGAGCCGATCTACGAAAGCATGGAAGGCTGGCACGAATCGACCGCGGGTGCGCGCAGCTATGCCGATCTGCCGGCCAATGCGGTGAAGTATATCCAGCGCGTGCAGGAACTGATCGAAACGCCGGTGGCGCTGGTTTCGACCAGCCCCGAGCGCGACGATACGATCCTGATGCGCGATCCGTTTATGGATTGATGAGAAATCCGCACTATGGTGGCGGCACCATGCGCGTTCTCGCCGTCTTCCTCGCCGCCCTGTCTTGCGCCGCTGCACTGCCGGTACCGACAGCGCACGCGCAGCAGGCGCGGCCGGGTGAGCGGGCCGATTTCGTCCTGATCGACAAGTCCGAGCGCAAGCTGTGGGTCTATCAGGGCGGGCGGGCGATCCGCACCTATTCGGGCCTGCAATATGGCGATGCGCCGCAGGGTCACAAACGCTTCCAGGGTGACGAACGCACGCCCGAGGGGCGCTATACGATCACCTACGGTAATGAGCAGTCGAGCTATTACCTAAGCCTGCACATCGATTATCCCAATGCGCAGGACCGCGCCTATGCGCGATCGCGCGGGCGGTCGCCGGGCGGGCTGATCTTCCTCCACGGCCAGCCCAACGGCCTGCCCTATGAAACGCGGATACCCGGCGATTGGACCGACGGCTGCATCGCGCTGTCGAATGCCGAGATCGCCGAGCTGTGGAGCCTGATCCCCGACGGCACGCCGATCGAGATCCGCCCCTAGCCGCGCTTGTCCTCAAGCAGCGCGACCTGCAGCTGGAGCCGCTTCACTTCCGCCAGCAGCGTCAGCATGTTCATCCGTGCGAACATCCATTCCTTGAGGAAGCCCTGCATCACCAGCAGCGCGATACAGGTGAGGCCCCAGCCGACCAGTTCCTCCATGCTGGAGAAAGTCAGCGCGCGATAGAAGGCATAGGCGAGGGCAACGCCGATCACGATCGCGGTGGCAAAGCTGAGCTTGGCCCAGCCGCCGAGCGGACCGCGCATGCTGTCGCCGATCTGCTGGAACATCCCGCGGTCGGGATCGAGCGCGGCGAGGAAAGCTTCGTCGTCCGCGTCGAGCGCGCCGCGGATACGGGTGTCGATATCGGTCATGTGTCGTCTCCGGACAGGGCCGCCTTCAATTTGCGGCGGGCGTGAAAGAGGCGCGTCTTGGCGGTACCCGGCGGCACCTCCTGCACCTCGGCGATTTCGGCGAGGGTCAACCCCTCGACGAAGAACAATTGCGCGGCGAGCCGCTGGTCCCCCGGCAGCGCGGCGAAGGCCTGGCGAATGGCTAGCGCGTCGCCCGCCGCGGCGGGGAGCGCGCGCTCGTCCTCGCTTTCGCCCCGGCGGGCGCGGTCCGCCTGCGCCTGCCGGATCCGGTCGGCACAGCGCCGGCGCAGGATGCCGAAAGCCCAGGGGGCAAACCGCGACGGGTCGCGCAGGCCCGCAATATTGCGCAGGATCGACAGCCACGCCTCCTGCACCGCGACCAGCGCCGCCTCGTCATCGCCCAGCAACCGGCGCGCGGTTCTTGCCAGACGCGGCTGCCAGCGGATCGCCAGCCGTTCGCCCGCGCGCCGGTCACCCGTCTGCACCAGCGTGACGAGCAACTCGTCATACAGCCGCCCGGCATCGGGCGATGAGGCTTCGATAGCTGCAATGACCCGATAGTCGCAGCAGGGTGGGGAATGGTTCAATCGCCAACGGGAATTTTGCCCGCCTTCTTGACGTGATCTCCATTTGTTCTCATCCTGTTCCTGTATTCGAGCAAACGGAGGACGAGTCGATGGAGGCGGATTTCCAATATGAGCCGGTGCGCGATGCCGCCGGGTGCCAACTGGCGGTGACCGTGCTAGCCGACCGCGCGCATATCCGCGCCGAAATGCGCGAGGATGCCGCCGCGGCAGGGTTCCGGATACGCGAATGCTGCAGTCTCGAGGAATATGCGCAGGGGCCGCTTGGTGCGCTGGGCGATCTCGTGCTGGTCGATTGCGCGGAAGCGAGCGCGGATGCGCTGGCGCTGCTGTCGCGGCTGGACATGCGCGGGGGCAAGGCCGGGGCGCAGCTTGTGGTGTCCACCACCATGGGCGCGCTCGACAGCGTATTCGGCTGTTTCTCGATGTCGGCACCGCAGATCCTCGTCGATCCGGGCCGCGCCGAACGCATCATCGCCATCGGCCGCGTGCTCGCTCGGGTGCCCAATCTGCGCTTGCGCGAAATGGGCGAGGAAGACCGGCTGATGCTGCTCCGCCTGACCGAACAGGTTGGCCAGATCGCCGAGCGGCTCGAGCAATTGTCCCCCGGCCAGCGCGAAGGCGGGGGCGCGTTCCGCTTCGAATCGCCCGCACCCGCGTGGCGCGGTGAAGGGGAGGACTATGAAGCCGCGCGAGACGGGGCCGATCGCCAGCGTCTTCCCGAGGCGGCGGTTCTGCGCAAGCTGATCAAGGCGCGCCAGTTGCGCGTGCGCTTTCTGGACGCTCAGCTGTTTGCCGATCCGGCGTGGGATATCCTGCTCGATCTCGCCGCTGCGCGGGCCGAGCGGCAGCAGGTCTGCGTCACCTCGCTATGTATCGCCGCGGGCGTTCCCGCGACCACCGCCCTGCGCTGGATCGGGCAGATGGTCGATGCCGATCTGCTGGTGCGGGTATCCGATCCGCATGACCGGCGCCGTGCGTATATCGCGCTGGCGGACAGCACCGCCGATGCGCTGGCGCGCTATTTCGCGGCAGTCGGCGCGACCGAACTCGCGGTCGTCTAGCCGCGCCGCAGCAGGACTGTCAGCCCGCTCGCGGGTGGCTCTGCGGGAAGCGGCTGGCGCACCGCATCGGCGCGCGCACGGACCAGTATCGCTTCGGCAATCGCGGGATCGTGCAGCACCGTATCCGCCTGGCCCAGCGCGCGAGCCTGCCGGATGGTCAGGTCTTCAGGATCGTCGCTGGTGAGCGTAAAGTCGAGCACGCGGGTCTCTTCGGTGGCTGTCTTGCCATCGAGCCATGTTTCGACTGCGTCCGCGCTGCTGGGTGCGAAGGGATCGAGCGCACCGCCTTCCTGCAGCGCCGCATCGATCGCGCGCCGCCTGGTGTCGCCGTCGGGATACCGCCCGCGAATGCGCTCGCGCGCCGCGCTCAGCGTGCTGGCCAGCGCGCCCAGCGATTGCGGCAGGATCGCTTCGAGCCGCAGCCGCAAATGCTTCGCCAGTCCGGCGGAGGCGCCGCCCGTGCTCACCGCCACCAGCACCGGATCGCGGTCGAGCAGGCTGGGCAGGGTGAAATCGCATAATTCGGGCCGGTCGGCGACATTGACCAGCAGGCCCGCGTGCTTGAGCCGCAGCGCTGCGGCCTCGGCCGCGCGGGGGTTGTCCAGCGCCACGAAAGCCAGCGCGGCGTGATGCGCTTCGGTTTCGGCGCAGGGAATTCCGCCCGCGCGTTCGACCAGCCGCGCCTTGGCGCCCGCCATGTCGCCATCGCCGACCACAACGACCCGCCGCCCGGCGATCCGGTGGAACAGCGGGAGGCTATGCATCGCGGTATCGCATCAGTCGAGCCATTCGGGCACGCGTTCGGCATCCATGATCGCGCTGGCGGCGATCCGATCGGCCACCACGGCATAGCGATCGCCATCGACCAGCGTTTCGGCCACGAAACCGCGCGAATTGTAGGACGAGGCCATCGTCGCGCCATAGGCCCCGGCCGTGCGGAACACCGCCAGATCGCCAGCGACCAGCGCATCGCAGTCGCGGTCCATCGCAAAGGTATCGCCGGTTTCGCAGATCGGCCCGACGATATGCGCGGTCATGCGCTCCCCGCTCGGCTCGACCGCGTCGAAATCGTGCCAGGCGCCATACATGGCGGGCCGCGCGAGGTCGTTCATCGCCGCATCGACCACCACGAAGGGCGGGCCATTGCCGCTGCGCTTGGCGCGGATCACGCGGGTCAGCAGCACGCCCGCATTGCCCGCGATCACACGGCCCGGCTCGAACATCAGCCGCACGTCCCAATCCTTGGTCACCCGCGCGACCATTGCGCCATATTCGGCCGGGGAGGGCAGTTCCTCGCCCGCCTTGTAGGGTACGCCCAGCCCGCCGCCCAGATCGGCATGGGTGACGGTGCAGCCGCGCGCGCGCAATTCGGCGATCAGCGCCCCGACCTTGCCGAAGGCGGTCTCGAGCGGCTCGAGCGTCGACAGCTGGCTGCCGATATGGACCGCCACGCCGCGCATATCGAGGCCGTCTTCTTCGGCCAGCCGGGCATAGATCTCCGCCGCGCGGTCGAGCGGGACGCCGAACTTGTTCTCGCGCTTGCCGGTCGAGATTTTCTCATGCGTGCGCGCATCGACATCGGGATTGACGCGCAGCGCGCAAGCGGCGCGCTTGCCGTGCCGTGCGGCGATGGCCGCCAGCTCGTAGCCTTCTTCCTCGCTCTCGATGTTGAACTGGCCGATGCCTGCCTCGAGGCCCTGCAGTAGCTCGGCATGGGTCTTGCCGACGCCCGAGAAGACGATGTCCTCCGGCTTCATCCCCGCGGCCAGCGCGCGGGTCAGCTCGCCGCCCGACACCACGTCGGCGCCATAGCCTTCATTGGCGAGTATCTTGAGCACCGCGAGGTTGGGATTGGATTTCACTGCGAAGGCGATATGCGGGTCCTTGAGCGCGCCCAGCGCCTCGCGGAACACGCGCGCATGCCGTTCCAGCGTGGCACGCGAATAGATATAGACCGGCGTCCCGACCTCTTCGGCAATGTGTGGCAGTGGCACGCCCTCGGCATGCAATACGCCGTCTCTCAGCTCAAAATGATCCATGGGCACCGCCTCTGCCCAAAGCCCCGCTGCATGTCGAGCAAGGCTTGCTTGCGGCGTTGAAATTACTCGGGCGGAAGCTCGAAGGGGTCATCCTCGCGCTCTTCCGAACGCGTACGCAGTTCCACGCTGCGGTCGGGCGCCGCGGTGGGTTCGACCGCGAGCAATTCGTCCGCCGTCGGCTGCACCGCCGCGCCATAGGGCGCAGGCGGCAGGGCGGCCCCCTCGACCGGCTGCAGCGCGGATTTCTGCCCGCAGGCGCCGAGCATCACGAAAGCGGCAAGGGCGACCCGTTTGCGCATCAAACCTCCATGCCGAGACGCTGTTTCGCCGCGGCTACCTGCTGCCTTACGCGAACCGGCGCGGTCCCGCCATAGGATGCGCGCGCGGCGACCGAGGCATCGACCGAAAGTGCATCGAACACGCGCGCATCGATACGGCTGTCGATTTTCTGCAGATCGTCAATCGACAAGCCGTCCAGCGCGACGCCCTGCTCGTCCGCCAGCTTGACCGCGGCGCCGGTGATATGGTGCGCCTCGCGGAAGGGGATATCCGCCTGCCGCACCAGCCAGTCGGCCAGATCGGTCGCGGTGGCGTGGCCGGCTTCGGCGGCCTTGCGCATGCGCGCGGTCTCGAACCCGCTATCGGCGACCATGCCCGCCATTGCGGCCAGGCTCAGATCGATGAGGCCCGCGGCCTCGAACACCGGCGGCTTGTCGTCCTGCATGTCCTTCGAATAGGCGAGCGGCAGGCCTTTCATCGTCACCATCAGCGCGGTGGCGCAGCCGATCACGCGGCCCGCATGCCCGCGCACCAGTTCGGCGGCATCGGGATTGCGTTTTTGCGGCATGATCGAACTGCCGGTCGACAGCGTATCGGGCAGCTTGACGAAGCCGAAGGGCTGGCTGGCCCAGATGATGAATTCTTCTGCCAGCCGGCTGAGGTGGAGCGCGCACTGGCTCGCGGCCATGAGGTAATCGAGCGCGAAATCCCGGTCCGAAACGGCATCGAGGCTGTTGCGCGTGGGCTGCGCGAAGCCGAGCGCCTCGGCGGTCATCTCGCGGTCGAGATCGAAGCCGGTCCCCGCCAGTGCAGCCGAGCCCAGCGGGCATTCGTCCATCCGCGCCAGCGCATCGGTAAAGCGCGAGCGGTCGCGCATCAGCATTTCGAAATAGGCCAGCAGGTGATGGCCCAGCGTGACCGGCTGCGCGGTCTGCAAATGCGTGAAGCCGGGCATGATGCTGTCGGCATGCTCCTCTGCGCGCGCAATCAGTGCGCCCAGCACCGCTTCGATCCCGGCGATGGCGCGCTGGTTGGCGGTGCGCACCCACATCCGGAAATCGGTCGCCACCTGGTCGTTGCGGCTGCGCGCGGTGTGCAGCCGCCCCGCGACCGCGCCGACGATCTCGGTCAGCCGCGCTTCGACGGTCATGTGGATGTCTTCGAGATCCCAGTCCTCGGGAACGCCATCGCGTTCGTATTCCCCGGCGATCTGCTCTAGGCCGCTATCGATCGTCGCGGCATCTTCAGGCGAGACGATGCCCTGTTTGGCGAGCATCGCGACATGCGCGCGGCTGCCCGCGATATCCTCGCGCCACAGCGCCTTGTCGAACGGAATCGAGGCGTTGATTTCGCGCATGATCGCGCTAGGCCCTTCGGCGAACCTGCCGCCCCACATGCTGTTGGAGCTTTTCGTGTCCCGATCGTCGTTCACGCTTGCACTTGTCCTCGGTCTTGCTGTCGCGGGCTGCGATAGGGGCGCACCCGGTGCGGTGCAAGAAAGCAGCGCTTCATCCGCGCCAACCGCGCAGATCGACCCGAGCGAGGCGGGTACGCCCATGCCTGCGATGACGGTGACCGATCCCGCGGGACGCACGCTCGATCTCGCCGCCCTGCGCGGCACGCCGGTCCTGCTCAACCTCTGGGCAACATGGTGCGCGCCTTGCGTCAAGGAAATGCCGCTGCTCGACGCGCTGGCGAGCGAATATGACGGCCGCCTCAGGGTGCTGACGGTCAGCCAGGACATGCAGGGCGCCGCGGTGGTCGAACCCTTTTTCGCTACCGGCGGTTACGCCATGCTCGAACCGTGGATGGATCCAGACAACGAACTCGGCTTCACGCTCGGCGGCGGGGTGATGCCGACCACCGTGCTCTACGATGCGGCGGGGGAAGAATTCTGGCGCGTGCAGGGCGAGTACGACTGGTCGGGCGAAGCAGCCCGCGCCGCCATCGACGCGGCGATCGAGGGATAATCGGGCAGGTCCAGCCCCAGGATTGGTAGCGGAAAGCCGAACAAACCGCTCATGAGATTTGCCTGCAGCCTGGCCACGGGGCCGAGGCGGGACAGCGGCGCGACGATGCGGTCACGTAGCCACGGCCAGAGCGCATCGTCCGACTGGAATAGCGGAGTGAAGGCGTAGGTGACCGCCTGATAGAGATCGACATGGTCGCGCCGCCAGCCGGATGACAGGCGCAGCCCTTGGCGCAAGCAATCCCCTTCGCGCAGGCCGGCAGCGAGGCTCCAGGCATCGAGCAGCGCCATGTTCGCTCCTTGCCCCAGCTGCGGGCTGGCCGAGTGCCAGGCATCGCCGATCCGAACGAGCCGCTCGCGATAGGGGCGATGCGCGCTGCGATGCGCATAGCGCGCGAAGGTGAGGTCCTCGTGTGAACCGATGCGGTCGAGCAAGAAGTCGATTTCGGGCCAAAGTTCGAGGACGTCTGCCTTCCAGCGGTCTATGGGGGTGGTGCACCACCGCCCATGGTCCTTGCGCCTGAGCGACCAGAAGAAGGCAACCTCCTGCGGCAGACCTCCCCCGCGCGATCCGATCGGTAGCACGCCTGCCATTTGCGATGCGCGGCGATAGCGCTGTTCGAGGAGGTTCTTGGCATGAGGATCGCCCGGCTCGACCGGTATGGTGGCCCACAATGCCCCGAAAGGCAGCAAGCCGTGGTTGTTGCCAAATTCGATACGAGAGGCCCAGCCGCTGGCATCGACGACCAGATCGAAGCGGTCCGAAAGACTGCCATCGGCAAATAACAGTCTCCGGGCGGCGCTCTCGAGTTCTGTGTCGCGCACCTCGTGCCCAGTCCGGATCGCAATACCGGCCGCCTGCACCTTCTCGTAGAGCACACCGAACAGGCTCGCGCGGTGAATGCCGATACCGAAAGCTTCGCCTTTGCCGAGCTTCGCATAGGGAGCATCGAGGGCGGTGCGACCATGTTCCTGCATGCCGAAAAGCGCATCGATCCGAGCGCCGCGAGCGGCCGTTTCATGCGCGAGCCCCATCGCATCAAGCACGGCCATGCCCGATGGCTGCAGCATCAGTCCCGAGCCGAGCGGCTTTGGTTCGTTGAACCTTTCAAAAAGCGTGACGGCATGGCCGTCCGTGTTCAGCAGCAATGCCGCTGCAAGCCCTGCCGGACCGCAGCCGATAATCGCGATGTCGTAGGTCTGGCGGATGCCCCTCTCCCGCACTTGATCCCAAGATGCTCCGGCCCTTCGCTTGAGCTCGGGAGAATTCGGCCGATCAGGTCCCCTCGAATAGGATCGAGTTTCGAAATGTGGTGGGCGCTGACGGGCTCGAACCGCCGACCCTCTCGGTGTAAACGAGATGCTCTACCAACTGAGCTAAGCGCCCCCCTGTCCATCGGGGTGGATGCGCACATAGCGGCTGTTCCTTGAAAATCAATTGCCGAGAATGCCGCGTGGCCGCTATTCGCCCCGCCCATGACCAAGCTTACCGTCCTCGCCACCGGCGGCACGATTGCCGGGATCGCCGGTTCCGCCATCGCGCATGACTATCGGTCGGGCGAGATCGGGATCGAGGATTATCTTGAAAAGGTCGGCGGGCTGGGGCTCGAGGCCGAACTGTCGGGCACGCAGATCGCCAATATCGATTCGGCCGACATCGGGCCAGCGGTGTGGCAGGTCTTGCATGCCGCCGCGATGGCCGCGCTTAGCAACCCGGAATGCGACGGGATCATCGTCACCCACGGCACCGATACGCTGGAGGAAACCGCCTTCCTGCTCGACCTGACGCTGCCGGGGAACAAGCCCGTGGTGGTGGTCGGCGCGATGCGGCCCGCCGATGCGGTGGGTTATGACGGGCTGCGCAATTTCGCCAATGCGGTGCGGGTGGCGAGCGATCCCGATGCCGCGGGGCGCGGGGTGCTGGTGGTGATGGGCGACCGCGTGTTCGGCGCGCGCGATGTTTACAAGGTCCGCACCCGCGGGACCGAGGCGTTTCGCGGCTTCCCGCGCGAATCGGTCGGGCTGGTCACGCCGGCTTCGCTCGAATGGTTCGGCGCGCCGTGGCGCAGCGGGACCGCGGCGGCCTTCGCCTGGTCCGATGAGCTACCCGAGGTAGTGATCCTCTACGCCCACGCCGGGCTCGATGCCGCCGCGGTATCGCGGCAGCTGGCCGAGGGCACGCGCGGTATCGTGGTCGCCGGTGTGGGCGAGGGCAATATGCCCGAGAGCGTCCGGCAGGAACTGGCACGGCTGGCCGCGCGCGGCATCTGCGTGGTCCGCGCGAGCCGGGCCGACGAAGGGCTGGTCGATCGCGAGCCCGAGGATGCCGGCAACGGCTTCGTCGCCGCGCGCGCGCTCAACCCGCAAAAGGCGCGCATCCTGCTGCAATTGCTGATCGCCAGCGGCGAAAGCGATCCCGCCGCCATCCAGCGCGCCTTCGACGGGCGTTAAGGCCCCCTCTTCTTAAGAGGAGGGGGTTGGGGGTGGTGGCGACGCGCCAGCGTCGCGCTTGCCGCTATCACCACCCCACTGCGACTAGGCTCGCCTGCGGCTTGCCAAGTCTCGTTGCCCCTCCTCTGAAGAGGAGGGGGCATGTTCGTAGATCAGCCGTGCGGCATCACAAGATATTTCTCGCCGGTCTTCATCTGGCGATAATCGAGGATCGCATCCTTGGTCAGCATGCCTTCGAGATCGACCTTGGTCTTGTAGCCGCTGGCGAAGGTGGTGGTGAGGTTGTCGAGCACACGCTTGCGCATGCGCATCACCGTTTCCATTCCCGCGGATTGCAGGAACGGCGTCAGCAGCCAGCCCGAGAGCGTCCAGCCGAACCCGTAGCTGGGGGTCAGCGTGGTCGGCCCGAAGTCGAGGCGGCCATAGATGAACATCCGCTTCTGCTGGTTCGAGCCATAGCGCGAATATTCGGTCATCTTGCCGACCGCGACCTGTTCCATCGCCTTGAAACAGGTGTCGACCATCTTGCCGCCGCCGATCGGATCGAAGCCGTAGAAAGCATCGGTATCGTCGATCGCCGCCTTGAGCTGGTCCAGGAAATCGTCGTCGGAGGAATTCACGACATGCGTCGCGCCCTGATCCTTGAGCAGCTTGGCCTGCTCGTCCTTGCGCACGATATTGACGAGGCCCATGCCGTCCTCGAGGCAGATGCGGTTGAGCATCTGGCCGAGATTGGATGCGCCGACGGTGTGCAGGATCGCCTTGTGACCATCCATCCGGGCGTTCTCGACGAAGCCGAGTGCGGTCATCGGATTGACGAAGCTCGACGCACCGGCTTCAGCGCTGTGATCGCCCAGCGGCAGGCACATGGCGGCATCGGCAATCGCGTATTCGCTGTAGGCGGTGCCCGGCACGCAGGCGACCCGCTGGCCCATCAGCGCCTTGGCCATGTCGCTGTCGCCGGTTGCGATGACCGTGCCTGCGCCTTCGTTGCCTGCGGGCAGGCGCTGGCCATGGCGGGCTTTCTGACCCGAGTTGAACGGCTCGGGCATCTTGGCGACGACCTTGCCGGGCGAATAGTCGGCATTCTCGAAATCGGCCGCGCCGGTCAGGATCGCGAGGTCCGACGGGTTGATCGGCGCCGCTTCCATCTTGACCAGCACCTGATTGCCGGTGGGATCGGGAAATTCGCTCTGCGCGATCTCGACGGTCAGCGTACCGTCGCTTTCAAGAGTGGTGAAAAGCTGCTTTCCGGTGGTGGTCATCTGCATTCTCCCAATTCAATTCTGGACCTAACCGGCCTATCGCTAGGCGCGCTCGTGGCGCTTGGCTAGGGTGACGTTGGGTCAACTATCCGCAGGGTAACTCGCCGATACGAAATACAGGCCGTGCGGGGGCGCGTTCAATCCCAGTTCCTGCCGGTCGCGCGCGGCCAGCGCTTCGGCCATGCGCTCTTCGCGCCAGCGCCCCATGCCGACCAGCGCGAGGCAGCCGACCATCGAGCGGACCTGGTGATGGAGGAAGCTGCGGGCGGCAGCGTGCACGCGGACTTCCGTGCCCATCGGCGTCGCCACCTGCTCGACATCGAGCCGTTCGAGCGTCTTGACCGGGCTGTCCGACTGGCAATGCACCGAGCGGAAAGTGGTGAAATCATGCAGCCCGACCAGCGCCTGCGCCGCGCGGTGCATGGCCTGCGCATCGAGTTCCTGCGGCACCTGCCACAGGCGGCCGCGTTCCAGCGTCAGCGGCGCGCGGCGGTTGGCAATCCGATAGACATAGGACCGCCCGGTGCAGGAAAAGCGCGCATGCCAGTCGTCGGGGACGATCGCGCAATGCGTCACCGCGACAGGATCGGGGCGGAGGTGCGCATTGAGCGCCTCCATCAGCCGGTAAGGCTTGATGTCCTTCTCGGCATCCAGATGGCTGCGCATCGCGATCGCATGGACGCCCGCATCGGTCCGGCCGGCGCTGTGCAGCCGCACCTCCTCGCCCAGCACGCGAAACGCCGCTTCCTCGACCGCCTGCTGGACGCTCGGCCCGTCCTTCTGCCGCTGGAGGCCGAAGAAGGGTGTCCCGTCGAATTCGAGAGTAAGCGCGAAGCGGGTCATTCTGACGCTACGCTCCCCGCACCCGTCATTCCCGCGCAGGCGGGTATCCAGCCAACCTTGCGCACTGGCGAGAGGGTATCTGGGCCCCCGCCTTCGCGGGGGTAACGTGCTGAGGTGACAGTCATTCGAGGGTCGTACCCCGCGCCACCGCATTGCCGCGCAGGACCGTCGAATTCGAGAGTGAGTGCGAAACGGGACATTCCGGCGTTACGCTCCCCAGCCCGTCATTCCCGCGTAGGCGGGAATCCAGCTGACGATCGCGGCGGGCGAGAGGGTATCTGGACCCCCGCCTTCGCGGGGGTGACGGACAGGGTCGGCAGTCATTCGAGAATGACACCCTTGGCCACCGCGTTGCCGCGCAGGAAAGTGTCCAGGTCCATCTTCGGCTTGCCCGCGCGTTGCAGTTCGAGCGGACGAATCGCTCCCTCGCTGCATGCGATCGCCAGCCGCTCGTCGAGCACTTCGCCGGGCGCGCCCGCCCCCTCGACCACCTCGGCGCGCAGCAGTTTCACCCGCTGGCCATCGAGTTCGAACCAGGCTCCGGGGAAGGGCGACAGGCCATGTGCATGCCGGACCACCTCCACCGCCGGACGGCCCCAGTCGATCCGCGCCTCGGCCTTGTCGATCTTGGCGGCGTAAGTCGCATCGGCATCGTCCTGCGCGACCGGCACATGGATCTTGAGGTCGCGCAAGGTGCCGACCATCAGTTGCGCGCCGAGTTCGGCCAGTTCCTCGGTAAGCTCGCCGGTGGTCTTGCCCTCAATCGGGGTGCGCGCCATCGCCAGCATCGGGCCGGTATCGAGCCCGGCCTCCATCTGCATGATCGTGACGCCGGTCACATTATCGCCCGCCATCACCGAGCGGTGGATCGGCGCGGCACCGCGCCAGCGCGGCAGGATCGAGGCATGCACGTTGAGGCAGCCATGCTCCGGCGCATCGAGCACCGCCTGCGGCAGGATGAGCCCATAGGCAGCGACTACTGCGACGTCGGCGTGGAGTGCGGCGAAGGCCGCCTGCTCTTCGGCCGATTTCAGCGATTTGGGATGGCGGACCTCGATCCCCAGATCGCTGGCGCGCTGGTGCACCGGGGTGGGGGTCAGTTCCTTCCCGCGGCGGCCACCCGGACGCGGCGGCTGGGTATAGACGCAGACGACCTCATGCGCCGCATCGACCAGCGCCTGCAGCGTCGGCACTGCGAAATCGGGCGTTCCCATGAAGATTATGCGCATGATTGGGCGGTTGGCCTTTCTCTGTTTGGCTGCGGCCCCTATCTGTCGCCCCATGGCATCGCAAGAGATCGAAACCCTCGCCGCCGCGCTGGCGCGCCTGCCCGGGCTCGGACCGCGCAGCGCCCGGCGTGCGGTGCTGTGGCTGGTCAAGCGCCGCGAAAGCGCGCTGCCCGCACTGCTCGAAGCGCTCGCCACGGTGGGCGAAGCGCTGGTCGAATGCGACACCTGCGGCAATGTCGACACCACCAACCCGTGCGGGATCTGCCGCGATCCGCGGCGCGACCTGAAATCGCTCTGCGTGGTCGAGGATGTCGCCGACCTGTGGGCGCTCGACCGCGCGAAGCTGTTCACCGGGAAATACCACGTGCTCGGCGGCAAGCTGTCCGCGCTCGACGGCGTGCGGCCCGAAGACCTCAATATCGCGCAATTGCTGGCGCGCGTGGAGGCAGGCGGGGTGGACGAGGTGGTGCTGGCGATGAACGCCACGCTCGAAGGGCAGACGACCGCGCATTACCTCGCCGAACGGCTCGAGGAGCATCCGGTGCGCATCACACAGCTCGCCCACGGCCTGCCGGTCGGCGGCGAACTCGACTATCTCGACGAAGGCACGCTCGCCCAGGCGCTACGCGCGCGGCGGCCGCTGGGGTAGGTTTTTGATGCGTGCGGGAAGCGCCTCCGCGCTTCCCTTGCGGCTGTGCCATCCCACGCCCCCTCCCGGCCCCCCATAGAATACCGTGCCGTGGGTGGCCGGGAGGGGGCGTGGGATGGCACAGCAAGAGCCGGACGGATGTCCGGCGCGCACGCAACGAACAATTGAAGAATCCGCATGGCGCGACTATCTGGCAACCCATGGCTATCCGTGAAATCCTCGAAGTGCCGGATCCCCGGCTCAAAACCGTGTCCGAACCCGTCACCGAATTCGGCGACGAGTTGAACGAACTCGTCTCTGACATGTTCGACACCATGTATGCCGCGCCCGGTATCGGGCTCGCCGCGATCCAGGTCGGCGTGCCCAAGCGCGTGCTGGTGATCGACCTCCAGCCCGAGGATGAGGATGCCGAGCCCGAACCGTGCAATCACGACGGGCACGAACACGTCCACTATCCGACGAAGAAGGAACCGCGGGTTTTCATCAACCCCGAAATCCTCGATCCCGCGGAAGACCTCGCCAGCTATCAGGAAGGCTGCCTCTCGGTCCCCGACATCTTCGCCGATGTCGACCGCCCGGCGACCTGCCGCGTGCGCTACCAGGACCTCGAGGGCGAAACGCATGAAGAGGATATGGAAGGCCTGATGGCCACCTGCATCCAGCACGAGATGGACCATCTCGAAGGCATCCTGTTCATCGACCACCTAAGCCGCCTCAAGCGCAACATGGCGCTCAAGAAGCTGAAAAAGCTGCGCGAAGCGGCGTAAGCGTTTCCCGGACGATTGTGTCATCCCCGCGCAGGCGGGGATCCAGCTGAGTTGGGTTCCTTTCGCGAAGTTATCTGGGCCCCTGCCTGCGCAGGGGCGACGCATGTGTTGATTGTGGCAATGTGCACCTAGCGTTCCCGCTCCGTTCTGCGTAGGATCGCGCCATGGATCCGACCCTCATTGCCATCATCGTGCTCGTCCTCGGCCTCGCGCTGGGATATTTCCTCGGTCACCGTCTCGGCTCCGCGCCGGTCAAGGACTGGCAGGCGCGCCACGGCGAGCGCGATGCCGAGGCGAAGGAACTCGACGCGAAGTTCCGCAAGGCGATCGTCGACCTGGAAAATGCCACGGTCCGGGCCGAGCGCGCCGATGCGCTCGATGGCGAATTGCGCGAGACGCGCCGCCAGCACGAGGCCGTGCTCGAGGAAATGCGCCGTAACAACGGCGCGCTCAGCGCCGAACTTGCGACGCTGAAGGAAAAGACCGCCAATTTCGACGAGCAGAAACGCCTGCTGATCGAAGCGCGCGAGGAAATGCTCAAGGAATTCCAGAACACCGGTTCGGCGGTGCTGACCAAGGCGCAGGATGCGTTTCTCGAACGCGCGACCGAGCGGCTGGGGCATTCGGAGAAGACCTCCGAAGCGAAGATCCGCGAATTGCTGCAGCCGGTGGGCGACCGGCTCAAGAAATACGAAGACCAGGTCGCCGCGCTGGAGGAAAAGCGCACCAATGCGTTCTCCTCGCTCGCAGCGCAGATCGAGCAGATGCGGCTGGGCCAGGAAGAGGTCCGGCGCGAGGCGCAGCGGCTTGGCAACAGCCTGACCAACGCGCCCAAGGCGCGCGGCCGCTGGGGCGAGCGCGCGCTGCAGAACGTGCTCGAACAATGCGGCCTGTCCGAACACACCGATTTCATTCTCGAACATTCGATCGAGACCGACGAGGGGCGCCTGCGCCCCGATGCGGTGGTCCATGTGCCGGGCCAGAAGAAGCTGGTGATCGACGCCAAGGTTTCTTTGAACGCCTATCAGGCCGCGTTCGAGGCCGATGACGAGAACGAACGCATCCGCCATCTCGATCTGCACGCGAAGTCGATGCGCGGGCATGTCCAGACGCTGGGGTCGAAAAGCTACCAGAGCCAGTTCGACGATACGCCCGATTACGTGGTCATGTTCGTTCCGGGCGAGCATTTTGTCGCCGCTGCGCTGGAGCATGATCCGGAGTTGTGGGACTTCGCTTTCCGCAACAAGGTGTTGCTCGCGACGCCAACCAATCTCGTCGCAATCGCGCGCACTGTGGCGCAGGTCTGGCGGCAGGACACGATTGCGCAGGAAGCGGTCGAGATCGGCAAGGCCGGGGCGGAGCTTTACGATCGCCTCGCGGTTGCGGCCGAGCATATGAAGCGCGTCGGCGGCGGATTGGAAACAGCGGTCAACAATTACAACAAGTTCGTCGGCAGTTTCGAGCGCAATGTGCTCTCCGCTGGTCGCCGCTTGCACGACAAGGGCATCGAGATCGGCAAGCGCGAGATCGACGAAGTGCCCCAGGTCGAGGCGACCCCGCGCTACAATGCTGAAGATGCCGCGCAGATCGCCGACGGCCGCGAAGCAGCGGAGTAGGGCACCCCCGTATCTAAGGGGCGGGCATGGCGGCGGGCTTGGCCTGCGCAAACCGTTTGGCGAGCAGCGTCCGTACGGGCTTGTCGTACCACGCATCGAGCGCCAGCGCCGCGGGTACCAGCAGCACCGCGATACCCAGCCGAACAAGCGGATCGTCGGCCAGCGCGATGAGCGGCACATGGATGCAATAGAGCGGGTAGGACAGCGCGCCCATCCGCTGCCATAGCGGCTGGAACGGCATCTCCATTCGCGTGCCCAGCCAGACGATCGCAGGCAGGCCGAACAGGATCGCAGCGGTGTCCCACAGCGCGCGGTCGGGTCCGCCGAAATAGGTCAGGGCAAGCAGCGCGGCTGGCAGCAGCAACGCAAGCCGGGTGATACGCCGTACCGGCGCTGCCTGCGCATGGCAGCGATAGATCAGCATGCCCGCAGTGAAAGAGTAGAGCGTACGCGGGACCGCCCATCCGGCCCCGTCCCAGTGCGAGCCGAGCTCGCGTGGCCACGGCCCAGACAGGATCGCGAAGGCGAGCAGCAACCCGGAAACGAGCGCGACCAGCGCCAGCTTGCGGGTCGATAGTCCGACGAGGACTAGCGCGAAGGCAATATTGGCGAGAACTTCGGCGAGCAGCGACCAGAACGGCGGGTTGGTCGGAAACAGGCTCAGTCCCAGAAAATCGGGTATCAGAAGCAGGATATTGGGATTGCCGCCATGCAGGATAATTCCGAGCAGGCCGCCGATGAACATCATCGGGTAGAGCCGGGCGAAGCGGGCCTTGGCGAAGGCGCGAAACGACAGCCCGTCTGCGAACCGCTTTCCAAACGCCAGGGCGATCACGAAGCCGCTGAGGCAGAAGAAGAAATCGACCGCCAGATAGCCGCCGGGCATGTAGCCGAACGAAACGTGGAACAGCATGACCGCGATCGCCGCAATGCCGCGCAATCCGTCGAGGGAGACAAAGCGATCGGGTGAGGTCATGGGCGTCGAACCCATTACTAGGGAACTGTGGTTAACATCCCCTTCGTCCCGTCGCGGGCCGCCGCACGCCCCTCAGAGCGAGGCCAATACCTCATAGCCCAGCACCGCACCGGCGACCGCGGCGTTCAGGCTATCGGCGCGCCCCTTCATCGGCATGGTCACGCGCAGGTCGCAGGCCATCTCGTATGCCTCGGGCAGGCCGCGGCTTTCATTGCCGACCATGACGAAGCACGGCGCGCTATAGGGTGCGCCGCGATAGGGCTGCGCATCGCGCAGGCTGGCGGCGACGAGTTGCCCTGCGTCGCTGCGCAGCCAGGGTTCGAATTCTTCCCACCGCGCCTGCGCAAGGCGCTGCGTGAACACCGCGCCCATGCTGGCGCGCACGGCCTCGACGCTGAAGGGATCGGCGCAATCGTCGAGCAGGATCACGCCGCCCGCACCGATCGCATCGCCGGTGCGCAGCATGGTGCCCAGATTGCCCGGATCGCGCAGCGCCTGCGCAACCAGCCAGATATCGGCGCTGCTGCGATCGAGCGCGGCGAGCGAGGTGTCGAATTCGGCGAAGACCCCCGCAACTGCCTGCGGATTGTCCTTGCCGGTGATCTTGGCGAGGATGTCGGGCGTGGTTTCGATAATCTCGCCGCCATCGGCTTCGACCGCCTCTTCGAGCGCGGCCAACAGCGAGTGCGGCTCGCGCTTGTCGGACAACACCAGAACTTCGGGCAGATAGCCACATTCGCGCGCATCGGTCAGCAGCCGCAGCCCCTCGGCCAGAAAGCGGCCCGCGGCCTTGCGGTGCTTCTTTTCGCGCAGCGCGCGCAGCGCCTTGACCGTGGGATTGGAAAAGCCGGTGATTTCGCGGCGTGTCGGGCTCACGTCAGGGCTCCCCGAAGCCATCCTCGACCATGGCCGAAAGCTGCGCCATCACCGCATCCGCATCCTCGCCTGCAACCACGATCTCGATCGTGTCGCCTTTGGCCGCGCCGAGCATCATCAGGCCGAGGATCGACCCGCCCGCAGCTTCGTTATCGCCCTTGGCGACGCGGACGCTGCAGCCTTCGGGAAGTTCGGCAACCGCATTGACGAATTTCGCGCTCGCCCGGGCGTGGAGCCCGCGCTGGTTGACCACCACAAGGCTCTTGCGCAGCTCGTTCAAGAGGCTTTCCGTGCGCCGGCGATATCCTGGCCGAGGAATTCACTCGCGACCGTGATGTAATTGCGTCCGGCGGTCTGCGCGGCGTTGACCGCATCGACCACATTCATGCTCTTGCGCGCGCCCGCGAGGCGGATCAGCATCGGCAGGTTGATCCCGGCGATCACTTCAATGTGGCCCGTATCGAGCAGCGAGATGGCGAGGTTGGAGGGCGTCCCGCCGAACAGGTCGGTCAGGATGATCGCACCCTGGCCATCGTCGACCGCCTTGATCGCGTCGGCGATGTCGGCGCGGCGCTGCTCCATGTCGTCATTGGGGCCAATGCAGATGGTTGCCACGGCTTCCTGCTTGCCGACGACGTGCTCCATCGCATCGATGAAGTGTTCGGCCAGCTTGCCGTGGGTGACGAGGATCATGCCGATCATGCAGCTTCAGTTCCGTTGCGATGCCCGAAGAATATGCCAGCGTGGCGCTTAATCATTCCTTGCCCCCGGGTCTAGCGGCGCTCGAGCGGATCGGCGGGACGCGAACCGAGGTTACGGTGAATGACCGTGGGCGAAAATCCGGCCTCACGCAAGACCTCGGCGGCACGTTCCGCGCTATAGACCGAGCGGTGTCTCCCTCCGGTACAGCCGAAGGCGATGTTGAGATAGCTGCGGCCCTGCGCGGCGTAGCGCGGCATGACCTCGAGCAGCAGGTCGGTGATCTTTTCGAAAGCGGGGTCGAAGGCCGGATCGGCGGCGATATGCGTGCCGACTGCTTCATCGAGCCCGGTCTGTTCGCGCAGGCCCTCGATCCAGTGCGGATTGTCGAGAAAGCGCATGTCGAACATCAAATCGGCGAGTGGGGGCATGCCGCGCGCGAAGCCGAAGCTGGACACGGTCACGCTCATCCCCGGTTCGGCATTCTCGGCAAAGCGTTCGCGCACCACCTGCTGCAATTGGTTGGCCGCATAATCCGATGTGTCGATGACGGTATCCGACCAGCGGCGCAGCGGGTCGAGCAATTCGCGCTCGGCCTTGATCCCGTCGAGCGCGGTGCGCCCGCGGGCCATCGGATGCGGCCGCCGGGTCTCGTTATAGCGGCGCTCGAGCTCGGCACTGGTGCAATCGATGAACACCGTGGTGAGTTCGATATCGTCGCGCGCTTCGAATTGCTTGCACAGTGCGATGATCTCTTGCGGCACGAAGCCGCGGGTGCGCGAATCGAAACCGATCGCAAGGCGGGTGTTCGCATCGCTTCCCGCGACCAGTCCGCCCAGCAGGCGAATGGGGAAATTGTCGATCGTTTCCCAGCCGAGATCTTCGAGCACTTGCAGCGCGGTCGACTTGCCCGCGCCGGACAGTCCGGTGACGAGCAGGATGCGCTGCGAAGGGGGCGAATCATCAGCCATGGCGGGGGTGCCTATGCCTTTTCATCGCCTTTGGGGAGGGGAAGCCCGTGCAGTTCCAACGCATATTCGGCGCGCAGCGCCTGCACCGCATCCCCGGGGGCAAACGGCAGCGCTGGGATGGCGACCCCGTCGATATCGCGCACGGGAATGTCCATCGGGAAACGCGGTGCAGCGGGATCGAGCGTAAGCAGCAGCGCGACCGGACCTTCGGTAACCGGCAGTTCGGCGATACCGACATTGCGTATCTCGATCATCCCGCAGGTATTCGGTGGCGGCGCGGCCAACAGCGTGTCGTGATCGCGGGTAATGGACACGGCATCGTCACCCACCAGAATAGCCCCGCGATCGATCAGCGCCAGCGCGAGCGCCGACTTACCCGACCCTGGCGGCCCCTCGATCAGCAGCACCCGCCCGGCGACTGCCACAGCAGTGACATTGGCGAGCACCGCCATGCTCAGCGCTTGGCCGGAAGGCCCAGGTGGAGGCAGGCGCCGCTTTCGCCGTCGAGGCGCGAGGTGGCGACCAGCGTCCCGTCATGCGCTTCGGCGATGGTCCGCGCGATCGCGAGGCCGAGCCCCGAATGATTGCCGAAATCCTCTTCCGCCGGACGGTCCGAATGGAAGCGGCGGAAGACCTTTTCGCGCTTTTCCTCGGGGATGCCGGGACCCTCGTCGCAGATCGTCAGCGTGATCCAGTCGTCGCGGCGGCTGAGATCGGCCCAGACGCGGCCCGCGGGCGGCGAAAAGGACACGGCATTGTCGAGCAGGTTCTGGATCACGCGCTCGAGCCGCACGGGCACACCCATCACGCGCGCCGGGCGGTCCGCGCCCGTGATTTCAAGCGTGCGGCCTTCGTTCTCGTCGCGCGCCTCGCGGCTTTCGACGATCGTGCAGAGCAATTGCGCCAGGTCGACCGGTTCGAATTCGGTCCGCGACATTTCGGCATCGATCCGGCTGGCATCCGAAATCTCGGTGACCAGCCGGTCGATCCGGCGCACGTCATGCGTGGCGATATCGAGCAATTGCGCGCGCAACGTCGGATCCTCGACCTTGCTCAGCGATTCGGTCGCGCTGCGCAGCGAGGCGAGCGGGTTCTTGATCTCATGCGCGACATCGGCGGCGAAATGTTCGACCGCATCGATCCGCTGCCGCAGCGCGGCGGTCATGTCCGAGATCGAGCGGGCGAGCATGCCGATTTCGTCGCGGCGCTGCGGCAGGCGCGGCACTTCGACTTGCCGGTCACGGCCCTGCCGCACGCGCACCGCGGCATGGACCAGTTCGCGCAAGGGCCGCACAATGGTCTGCGCGAGAAAGAACGACAGCAGCGTCGAGATCACCAGCGCGAGCAGCACGACCAGCGCCACGGTGGAGCGGGCCTCGCGTACGCTCTCGGTAATGTCGACCGGGTTGCGCGTTAGCAGCAGCGTATCGCCGTCGAGCCCGACCGGCGCGGCGGCGTTGATCACATGCGTGCCGTCGGGTGCATCGCGCAGGACGATCTGCGTCAGGCTGTCCTCACGCGCGCGCGTCAGTTCGGGCCAGTCGCCGACATCGTCGGTCTCGGGCTCGACATAGTCGGGCAGGGCGGGGGCGCCCACCACCCGGTCGAACCAGCGATCGAGCCGCAAGGCGAAGGCGCTCTGGTCGACTTCCTTCGCGCTTGGCAGGACGAAACTGGGCGGGGCGAGCTTGAAGCTATCCGATTCGAGCGTGCCGTCGGGGCTGTAGACCCGCAGGCGCAGGCGTTGCTCCTTGCCGATCTGGATCAGCAGCGCTTCCTGCCGCTGCGGCGTCGCGCCGGCCAGCGCTTCGGCGGTGATCTGCGCTTCCACCAGCGCCAGCTTGAAACGCTCGTCGAGCAATTGCTTGCGATAGGCATCGACATAGATGACCCCGCCGCCGAGCAGCACCAGCGGCAGCACGTTGACGAACAGGATGCGGCTGGTGAGCGAGAGCCGCCGCGACCAGCGCTGCTTCTCGATTCGCGGATCGCCTTTGAGAACACTGCCGGTTTCGGACATTGCGCCGCGTCAGCCTTCGTTGAAGCTGTAGCCTGCGCCGTACAGGGTTTCGATGGCGGAGAAGGTGTCATCGACGCTGCGGAACTTGCGGCGCATGCGCTTGATATGGCTGTCGACCGTGCGGTCGTCGACGAAGACATCGTCGGGATAGGCGGCATCCATCAGCTGGTTGCGGCTCTTGATCACGCCCGGGCGCGCAGCCAGCGCCTCTAGCAGCAGGAATTCGGTTACGGTCAGCGATACCGGCTGCCCGTCCCAGGTCACATGGTGACGTGCCGGGTCCATGAACAGTCGCCCGCGTTCGACCAGCTCGCCCGGCTTGTCGTCGAACTGCTCGGACAACAGCAGCGGATGGTCGCCCCCGCTGCGCCGCAGGATCGCGCGGATACGCGCCAGCAGCAGGCGCAGGCTGAACGGCTTGGCGATATAATCGTCCGCGCCCATTTCGAGGCCGGCCTGCTCGTCGGTTTCATCGTCCTTGCTGGTCAGGAAGATCACCGGCAGCGGCGATTGTTCGCGCAGCCGGCGGAGCAGCTCCATCCCGTCCATCTTGGGCATCTTGATATCGAAGATGGCAAGGTCGGGCGGGTTGGACAGCAGCGCGCCCAGCGCCGCCTCGCCGTCCGAATAGACGCGCGTGGCGAATCCTTCGGCCTGCAATGCGATCGACACGGTGGTGAGGATATTGCGGTCGTCATCGACCAGCGCGATGACCGTGCGGTTCGTCTCGCCCTGCCGCATCGCCTCTGCGCCCATGTGCTCCATGCCCCGATGACTAGCCGCATTGCCGCGGCAAAACAACGCGGGCGGTCGCATGCCGCGCACTTATCGGCAGCCAGTGGTTTGACGGCGGGTGGCAGCCGGACTATTGGCTTTGAGGACAGCCGCGCATTCGTATGCGCAGGCCACTTTCGGACGAACCCGCATCCCGCGCTGGAGAATTCAGTGACCTTTTCGCTTTCCCATTCGCTTGCCGACCAGGGCATCGAGACTTCCGCCACCATCCATCCCAACCTGACTTCGGAAGAGCTGACCGCCGCCGCGCTGGAGCGCAGCGAGGGCCGCCGCGCGAAGGACGGACCGCTGGTGGTCGAAACGGGCAAGCACACGGGCCGCAGCGCGAAGGACAAGTTCATCGTCCGCAACGCCGAAACCGAAGACACCGTATGGTGGGACAACAATGCCTCGATGACGCCGGCGCATTTCGCCGCGCTCAAGGAAGATTTCCTCAAGGCGGTAGCGGACAAGGGCGAGCTTTTCGTCGCCGACCTGTTCGGCGGCTCGCAGCCCGAATACCGCGTCAACGTGCGCGTCATCAATGAACTCGCGTGGCACAACCAGTTCATCCGTACGCTGCTGGTCCGTCCGACCGAAACCGAGCTCGACGGTTTCGTGCCCGAATACACCATCATCGACCTGCCCAGCTTCCAGGCCGACCCCGAACGCCACGGCACGCGCAGCGAGACCGTGATCGCGGTCAATCTCGAAGAGAAGCTGATCCTGATCGGCGGCACCAAATATGCCGGCGAGATGAAGAAGAGCGTCTTCGGCATTCTCAACTACCTGCTGCCCGCCAAGGGCGTGATGCCGATGCACTGCAGCGCCAACATCGGCCCCGACGGCAAGACCGCGGTGTTCTTCGGCCTGTCGGGCACCGGCAAGACCACGCTGTCGGCCGATGCCAGCCGCACGCTGATCGGCGATGACGAGCATGGCTGGTCGGATACGGCGGTCTTCAACTTCGAAGGCGGCTGCTACGCCAAGATGATCCGCCTCAATCCCGAGGCCGAGCCGGAAATCTACGCCACCACCAAGATGGAAGGCACCGTGCTCGAAAACGTCGTGATGAACGATGCGGGCGAAATCGATCTCGACGACAACAGCCTCGCCGAGAACACCCGCGGAGCCTATCCGCTGTCGTCGATTCCGAACACGTCGGAAAAGAACATGGGCCCGCCGCCCTCCAACGTCATCATGCTGACTGCCGATGCCTTCGGCGTTCTGCCCCCGATCGCGCGGCTGACGCCCGATCAGGCGATGTACCACTTCCTCTCGGGCTACACCGCCAAGGTCGCGGGCACCGAAATCGGCGTGACCGAGCCCGAAGCCACTTTCAGCACCTGCTTCGGCGCGCCCTTCATGCCCCGCCATCCCAGCGTCTACGGCAATTTGCTCAAAGAACGCATCGCCAAGGGCGAAGTGCACTGCTGGCTGGTCAACACCGGCTGGACCGGCGGCAAGTACGGCGTCGGCAGCCGGATGCCGATCAAGGCCACCCGCGCGCTGCTCAACGCCGCGCTCGACGGGTCGCTTAACCACGCCGAATTCCGCAAGGACCCCAACTTCGGTTTCGAAGTGCCGGTCGCGGTCGCTGGCGTCGATACGGGTATTCTCGACCCGCGCTCGACCTGGGCGGACAAGGACGAATACGACCGCACCGCCAGCAAGCTGGTGCAGCTGTTCGTCGACAATTTCGAACCCTTTGCAGCGCATGTCGACCAGGGCGTGCGCGACGCGGCACCCAGCAAGTCGGTCGCCGCCTGACCCGTTTCGCTCCGCTCGGGAGCGCACCAGTCGGAGAGGAGGCCCCCGGCCGCAGCAATGCGGACCGGGGGCTTTAACATTGCGCGTTCACCTGCCATTGTGCGCGCACTTTACCGCAGGAGATACGCGCGATGGGCCTTTTCGACAGCATCCTCAGCCAGGTCGGTGACAATCCGACCGTGACCAATATGGCAGAGAAATTCGGCATCGATCCCGAGCTCGCGGCGAAGGCCGTGGCCGCGCTGGGCGAAGCGCATCAGGATCCCGGCGACACGATCGAGGTTGCCTCGGCCAAGACCGGAATGGACACGCAGTTGCTCGAACAGATCCGCGATGCGATCGGCGGCGAAGGCTCGCTGGCCAAGTTCGCCAGCATGCTCGACCTCGATGGCGACGGCAATCCGCTCGACGATATCGCCGGGATGGCCAGCGGATTGTTCGGCAAGAAGTAGCGGCGGCTTAGACCGCGCTGGCGGGCACCGCCAGCCGGTCGAGATAGCTCCAGATCCGGCTCACCACGACCGAGCCTTCGCCAACCGCGCTGGCGACACGTTTGACCGATCCCGAGCGCACGTCGCCGACCGCGAAGACGCCGTCGGTGGCGGTTTCGTACGGCGTTTCGCGCCCGACCTGCGCGCCGGTCTTCACGAAGCCGCGGTCGTCGGTCTCGACCAGGCCCGAAAGCCAGCCGGTATTGGGCGCGGCACCGATCATCACGAACAGCGCGCGCGTGTCGATCACGCGCTCGCCCGTGGGGGTGGTGAAGGTAACGCCTTCGAGATGGCCTTCGCCATGCAGATCGGTGATCTCGGTATCGTAATGGATCTTTATCGCCGGGTCGGCTTCGAGCCGCTGCGTGAGATAATTCGACATCGACGCGGCCAGGCTGTCGCCGCGGACGACGACATGGACGCAGGTCGCGGTGCGGCTGAGATACATGGCCGCCTGCCCCGCCGAATTGCCGCCGCCAACCACCACCGCTTCGGTGTTGTGGCAGAAACGCGCCTCCATATCGGTTGCGGCATAGAATATCCCCGCGCCTTCGAACGCCTCCAGCCGGTCGAGCGGCAGGCGGCGGTATTGCACCCCGGTGGCGACCAGCACCGCTTTGGCGCAAACCTCGTCGCCATCGTCCAGTTGCGCGCAAAACGTCCCGTCGCTGCGCCGGGTCAGCCCCTCGACGCTGCGCGGCATGGCGAAGCGCGTCCCGAATTTCATCGCCTGGATCTGCCCGCGATAGACGAGGTCGGCCCCGCTGATCCCGGTGGGGAAGCCCATGTAATTCTCGATCCGGCTGCTGGTGCCTGCCTGCCCGCCGATCGCGGTGTCTTCGATCGCGAGCGCGCGCAGGCCCTCGCTGCCCGCATAGACCGATGCGGCGACGCCCGCGGGGCCGCCGCCGACGATAAGCAGGTCGTAGAGCGTCTCGCGGCAGACATCCAAATCGAGATGGAGATATTGCGCCACCTTGCGCGGGGTGGGGTCGTCGAGCACGCGGTCCTGGCCCAGGATGACGCTGGGGCGGTGACCTGTAAGGTTGCAGGCAGCCAGCGTTTCGCTGTCGCTTCCGTCGAGATCGAGGCTCTCGAACGGGATGCGGTTTCGACTGAGGAATTGTTCGACCTTCTGCACCGCCGCGTCGCGGTCAGCGCCGATCAGCTTGACCGCGCTGTTCTTCAGCTCGAACTGGCGCCGCCGCCGGGCGGAAAACACGCCGATGACATGGTCCGACAATTCGGGAACGCGCGCCATCAGGTCGAGCATCGCCTGACGCGGAACTTCGAGCGTGCGGGTCGGCTTGGCCGCGCGCATCGGAAGGATGTTCGCCCCCGCGTTGAGGAAGGCGATCTCGCCCATGAACTGCGTCGGACCGATCGAGCTTTCCATCAGCCGGTTGCGCGAGCGCGGATCGACCACCTCGATTTCGCCTTCGAGGACATAGACGAAACTGTCCATCGGATCGCCCGCCTCGACCACCACTTCGCCCTCGGCATAGGTGCTGATCCGGCCCAGCCGGTGTAGCGCAGCGACATGATGGTCGGCCAGCGGCACGCGCGGCATGGTCTCGAGATTTTCGCCCAATGCTTCCATGGCTCGGTTCGCTACTCCCAGTCGCCAGCGGCTTCAATATTTGCCATCGCGTCCGCAGCGTCAGAGGCTGCCGCCGCGGCCTCGCTTGCGGCGCCGGACCCCGATGCTCTTCCTGGGATTTCCGCCTGGACCTGCTCTGAATAGCAGAATTCATCGATCCCAGGCTCGCCGGACCCGATCATCTCCTTGCAGCGATAGGCCGCCATGGCCTCGGGGATCAGGCGCAGCGGTTCGCGCGAAGCATTCCCTTCGGCAATCACATCGCGCATGATGGCGATCTGCCTTGCCAACCACAAACGGTCCTTGGCTTCGCGATAGGCATTCCAGCCAGCCTCTTTCTTATCCGGAACCTCGACAGCGAGCATGGCCAGCGGAATGGTCTCCAGCGTCAGGAGTGCCTCGTCGAACGACCGAGTCTCGCGATATGCATTGGCGAGCAGGTAGCGCAGTGCAAGCGTATCGAGGTCTGCGCCATCGACCTCGACCAACGCGGCCCGTGCGATAAAGGCTTCGAGATAACGCTTCCGCAAGGCCGGATCGTGATCGGTCTGCCAGGTAGCGCGCATGAGCAGCCAGGGCTCCGGCAGCTCGATGGCAAGCCGATCCTCGATCCACTGCGCCCGGAAATAGTCGGTTTCATCGTGCAACGCGCGGTAGTCGTTGCTTGCGATCAGCGTCTCGAGCTGTGCGACCTCCTGCGGCGTGAACTCGCGGTACATAACCAGCTTGTTGCCGGGACATTCGGGAAGCGGGCCGGGGAAGACCCAGCTACCATAGGGTTTTCCATCGGGCCGCGATCCCCAGGTCGAATAGCTGGCGGTCGCAGTGTGTTCGAATTGCTCGCCGCCAACCGCGCACGTCACCTCGACCTGATAGGGGCTGCTGGCCGTGGCCTGGCTTCCCGTTGCGAGTGCGACCGCTACCGATGATGCAGCGATTAGCTGCGCGGGCCCGCGAGAGATCATGCGCCCGCCGCAGCGATATAGCGGCCGACGTTCTTTTCCAGCACATCCATCGGGACGTTGCCGCCCAGCACCACCGCGTCGTTGAATGCCTTGAAGTCATAGGCTGACCCGAGCGCCGCCTGTGCCCGCGCGCGCTGGTCGACGATCCGGCTGTGGCCCAGCTTGTAACCGGTCGCCTGTCCCGGCCAGCTGCAATAGCGATCGACCTCGCTCTCGACCTCGGCGGGCTTGCTGCCATTGCGCGTGACGAAGAAATCGACCGCACGGGCGCGGCTCCAGCCCTTGGCGTGCAGGCCGGTGTCCACCACCATGCGGCAGGCGCGGAAGGCGAGGCTCTGCAGATAGCCCAGCTTGCCGACTTCGAAATCCGCATAGGCGCCCAGTTCGTCGGCGATCTGCTCGCCATACAGCGCCCAGCCTTCGCTGAAGGGATTGAAGGCGAGGATCGAGCGGATCAGCGGCAGGCGGTTAGAATATTCGCCCTCCCACACATGGCCCGGGATCGTCTCGTGATAGGTGAGATCGGCGAGATCGTATTTGCGGTGCAGATCGGTGCTGCGCAGATTGATCCAGAACCGGCCGGGGATGCTGCCGTCCTTGCTGCCCGCGCCGCCATAGGCGCCCGGCGCACCGACTTCCTCGGCAGGCGGGATGCGGCGCACCTCCATGTTGGGACCGACCAGCGTGTTGAAGGCGCGCGGCATCTGCGCCTTGATCCACTCGACCCGCTCGGCGATGAATTCCATGATCTCGGCGCGGCCCGGATCGCCCGCGGCGAATTTGTAGCGCGGATCCTGCGACAGCGCCTGCATGCGTTCGCCCACGGAGCCGCTGGTATAGCCGATGCCGCGCAGGATCGGATCCATGCGCGCATGCAGCGTTTCGAGTTCCTCGAGGCCCTGCCGGTGAACCTCGTCGGCGGACAGCCGCGTGGTCGTGCTCGAACGCAGCGCCCAGGCATAGAATTCCTCGCCATGCGGGCGCGCGGAAATACCGGGCGCATCGCTGGCGACCGCGCGTTCGGCGCGCAGCTCCTCGAGCTGGCGGGTCAGCGCTTCGGCGATCGGTCCGCTTTCCAGTGCCAGCGCGCGATTGGCGTGGCTTTCGGGCATGCCTGCGGCCTGCAGCTTGGTGCGCAGATCGTCGGCAAACAGTTCGCCCTTGCCCGCGCTGGCGATGGTCTGCTCCATTTGGCGCAGCGCCTTGTCGAGCAGGAAGGCGGGCGGGACCACGCCCATGCCGCGCGCCTGGCGAATCCGCGTCAGTTCGCCATCGAACGTGGCGGGCATCGCTTCCAAGCGTTCGATATAGGCGTCGGCATCGTCGCCATGCTCGACCTTGTGGTTCGACTGCATGAAGCGCGGCAGGGCGAGATATTCGCCGACGTTCTGGATCACGACATAGGGCGCAGTGCGCCAATTGCCGACCGGCGTATCGCCATAGGGCAGCGCAAAGCCGTCGAGCGCGAGTTCATAGGCGCTTTCGACGACATCGAGGCTGGTCACCGTCGCGCTGTCGAGACCATCGCGCGGCTGCGCGCGCACCCGGTCGAGGTCCTGCCTGAGCGTCGCGGCATAGGCGGCCTGGCCTGCGGGCGACTGGTCTTCGAGCTTGCCGCGCAGGCCGTAGTAGCGGCCGGAATCCACCCCCAGCGCGGTCGCCCGTTCGGGTTCGTGCGCGAGCAGATTGTAACCGACCACTTCGAGCAGGCGCTGCGCACCGATCGCCTGCGCGCGGGCGATCGCCTCGGGCCGGGCGGTGGCGGCGCATCCCGAAAGGGCAAGGGCGGAGGTCGCGCCAAGGCCGGCAAGGGCCTGGCGGCGGGTGATGGCGGTGCTGGTCTGGGTCATGCTCGCGGGTGTGCGTCCCACGTGCAAGCCAGTCAAATCAATCGAGGAATTCGGGCGGGACCTTGCCGCCATTGGCGGCCAGCTCGTTCATGACGCGGCGGTGTAGCCAGATATTGTCTTCGGCGCTGCCAGCATAATCCTCGCGGCCCATCTCGACCGCGAGCGCCTTGCGGCTCTCATAATCGGAATCCACCCCGATCAGCTTCATCAGATCGACGATGGAGGTGCGCCAGTTGAGCGTGTCGGCGCCGGGCATATTGTCGAGATTGTTCTCGATATCGACCACCGGCTTGGCCTTCTGTTCGACCACCGGGGCATCGGCCCAGGCATTCCCGGTCGGCTTGGGCGCGGGTTTGGGGGTGACCTGCGCTTCGGCCTTCTTGCCAAATACCGCGTCCTTGATCTTGCCGAAAATGCTCATGCTGCCGTCTCCTTCATCTGTTCGAACGGGTAGAGCGTCGCCGCGTTCCGGTTTGATGACTTGCGGCGGTGGGGCAGCGGGTTATGGGGAAGACATGCTCGATACCGTGCTTTCGATCACCGTCCTGGCCGCGATCCTCCTGCTGGTGGGCGCCTTCTTTCTCTGGCGGCGGACCGGCAATGTGAAAAATGCCCTGCTGATGGTGTTGCTGGCCGCGGTTGCGCTGGCCAATGTGGCAATCTGGGTCCTACCCGACGCCGGGGGCGAGGCCCCGCTCGACAAGCTCGAGCGGGACCCCGGGTAAAAAGCGCGACTATTCAGGCAGTTGCCAGAGCACTGCGCTGGAATAGCTGCTCGCCACCGCTTCGCCCGTCCCGCTGCGCGCGGGTTCGAACCGCGCACGCTGCGTGACCAGCTTGCAGGTCGCCGTATCGAGCACGCCATGGCCGGTCGAACCGGTGACGGTGCAATCGGTAACGCGCCCGTTTGCGGCAATCTCGAGCCGGAACCGCGCAAGGCCGGTCAGTTCGCGCCTGACCCAGCTCGGGCGATAGTCATTGGTCGATAGCCACGCCGCCGGATCGTTTCTCGGCTTGGCCCCGACCGGGGTGAAGCTGCTGATCGGTTCGGGTTTGGCGGCTTCCTTGCCATATGGAAAATCCACAGGTGGGAAGGTCGGCATGGGCAGCGGGTCGAGCCGGGTCGACGCAGTGTTCGTGATGTCGATCGGGGGCACCGGCGGTTTCGGAACTGGCTGGGCAGTGTCGCGGGGGGTCGGCTGCACCTGTTCGGGCGGCTTGGGCGGAGGCGGGGGCGGTTCGATCGGGATATTGGTCGCGTCGATCGGCGTGATGATATCGGGCACCGTACCGCTTACGGTGAGCCCGGCGACAAGGATCGCGCCGATGGCGGCGTGAACCCCGATCACCGCCGCCATGCTGGCGGGCGAGGGCCCGCGGGTCTGGTCGGTATAGGACATGGTGTTGCTCCTCTTCCATGCGGGAGGCCTTGACGCCTCCTCACATGGAGAATGTTACAACATTACTATCCTAGGGCGAAGCAATTTCGCGTTGCATTCCGCAACCTTAGCCGTTTCGAATGCCGGGTGTGGCCCGCATCCGGGGCTGCCCGATCACTTGATCGGACAGCTCGGGTCGAGACGGAAGTCGAGATAGTTGTCGACCGATTTCATAAGCTCTTCCTGCTCGTTTTCGAAGAAGTGGTTCGCGCGCGGAATTTCTTCGTGATGCACGGTAATGTGCTTCTGCGTACGCAGTTTCTCGACCAGCTTGGTCACTGCCTGCGGCTGGACCACCGTGTCCTGCGCGCCGTGGATGAAGATGCCGCTGGCGGGGCAGGGGGCAAGGAAGGAGAAGTCGTACATGCTCGCGGGCGCACCGATGCTGATCCAGCCGCGGATCTCGGGGCGGCGCATGAGCAGCTGCATGCCGATCAGCGCGCCGAAGCTGACTCCGGCGACCCAGGTCACCTGCGCCTCCGGGTGGACCTGCTGCATCCAGTCGAGCGCGCTGGCGGCATCGGACAATTCGCCGACACCATTGTCGAAGCTGCCCTGGCTGCGGCCGACGCCGCGGAAATTGAACCGCAGCGTGGCGAAACCGCGATTGACGAAGGTCTTGTAGAGGCGCTGCGTGATCTGCTCGTTCATCGTCCCGCCGCCTTGCGGATGCGGGTGGAGGATCATCGCCACCGGTGCGCGCGGGCGCGGGGCGGGGGAGAAACGGCCTTCGAGGCGGCCTTCGGGGCCGGGAAAGATCACGGTCGGCATGGAGAGGTATACCCTGTCGGAAAATGTCGGGGCGCGGGCACCCCCCGGCTTGAACCGGATGAAGCTTTGCGCGAAGTGGCGCGCTATATAGTGATTAACACCCATTTCGCAATATTTTCGAGCATCCGCCATTTCCACGCCCATCTATCTCGACCATGCCGCCACCACCCCGCTGCGCCCCGAAGCGCTGCGGGCGATGCAGGACGGCTTTGCGCTCTGGGCCAATCCGAGCAGCCCGCATGCCGCCGGGCGCAAGGCGCGCAGCCTGCTCGAAGACGCGCGCGAGCGGGTGAAGGCGGCGCTCGGGTGGGACGGCGAGGTGATCTTCACTTCGGGCGCAAGCGAGGCGGCGGCGCTGGCGCTGGGCCACGCGCAGGCGGGCGCACGGTTGGTGGCTTCGGTCGAACATGACTGCGTGCTGCAGGCCGCTCCCGCCGCGGAACGCCTGCCGGTGCGGAGCAACGGCGCGCTCGATCTCGAGGTGCTGACCGAGGCAGTCCAGCGCGAACGCCCGCTCGTGGCGGTGCAGCAGGTCAATTCGGAAACCGGCAATCGCCAGGATCTCGCCGCCATCGGTGGTATCGTCCACCAGGCCGGGGGGCTGCTGCTCGCCGATTGCGCGCAGGGTGCGGGCCGCTTCGCACTGCCGTCCTGCGACATGGCGATCATCTCGGCGCACAAGTTCGGCGGGCCGATCGGGATCGGTGCGCTTCTGGTGAAGGACTATGCGATGCTTGCCCCTTCCGGCGGGCAGGAGCGCGGTTATCGGCGCGGGACCGAGAACATGCCCGGCGTGATGGGCATGGCGGCAGCGCTCGAGGCGTGTGGCGAAACCTATCTCGATCCGCAGGTGCTCCAACCGCTCGACGCGCTGGCCGGGGAATGCCGCAAGCTCGGCGGCACCTGGTTGTCCGACCGCCTGTTCGACCCGACCCCCTATATCCGCGCGATCGCCATGCCCAAGATGAGCGCCACCGCGCAGGTCATGCGCTTCGACATGGCGGGCATCGCGGTGTCGCAAGGCAGCGCGTGCTCCAGCGGGACGATGAAAACCAGCCGCGTGCTCGAAGCGATGCAGGTCGAACCTGCCATCGCCGCCAACACCATCCGCGTCTCCGTGGGCTGGAATACGACCCGCGCCGAGGTGGCACGCTTCTGCGAGGTCTGGCTTGATCTGGCCGGTGCATAGCCATTCGGCCATTGGGTGGAGCCGCAGGCACCGCGGCAATCCCGTCCCGCCTGAACCGGGTGGCTTCGCTTTGCGCGCAATGACTGTATGAGAAGCCCGTGATCTATCTCGACTACCAGGCCACCACCCCGCTCGCGCCCGAAGCGCGCGATGCGATGCTGCGCTGGCTCGACGGACCCGGCGGGACCGGCTTCGGCAATCCGCACAGCGCGCATCGCATGGGGCGCCAGGCGAAGGCGGCGATCGAACTGGCGCGCGACCAGGTCGCCGCGTTATTGCCCCCGGGTGGCCGCGTGATCTTCACCTCGGGCGCGACCGAGGCGCTCAACCTCGCGATCCGCGGGTCGGGCGAGGGCGGCACCGTGTCCTATTCCGCGATCGAGCATTCGGCGGTCGGCGATACCGCGCAAGCCGCGGGCAAGAGCCATGTGCTCAATGTCGCCAGCAACGGCCAGTGCAACACGAAGCAGGACCTGCCCGCCGACACGCGGCTGGTCTGCGTGATGCAGGTCAATAACGAGATCGGCACGATCCAGCCGACGATCGAATGGCATCGCAAGGCCAAGCAGCACAATGCGCTGTTCCTGTGCGACGCCGTGCAGGCCTATGGCCGGATCGAAGTGACCGGTGCGGACATGATCGCGATTTCGGCGCACAAGTTCCACGGCCCCAAGGGCGTCGGCGCGCTGTGGCTGCGCGACGGGGTCGATCTGAACAAGGTACAGACCGGCGGCGGGCAGGAATTCGGCCTGCGATCAGGCACGCTCAGCCCCGCGCTGATCGCCGGAATGGGCGCGGCAGCGGCCGAGGCGAAGGACCGGATGGAGCAGGACCGCGACCATATCGAGGCACTCTGGACGCGCGCGCGCGCCCTGTTCGCCGACTGGACGCTCAACGGCAGCGAGGATGCACGCTGGCCCGGCAATCTCAACATCCGCCGCGACGGGCTCGACGTGAACCGGCTGATGAGCGATGTCCGCGATGTGATGTTTTCCGCCGGCAGCGCCTGCGCCAGCGGTTCGGGCCGTCCCAGCCACGTGCTGAAGGCTATCGGCCTGTCCGACAGGGAGGCGAAAAGCTCGATCCGGCTCGGCTTCGGGCGCTACACCACCATGGAAGAGATCGAGGAAGCGGCGGGCAGGATCAACGCTGCAGCGGAGGCGCAAGGGCTGTGAAGATCGAATTCGTTACCGCGACCGACGAGGTCGTGACCGCCGAGGCCGAACCGGGCGACAACCTCCTGCGCGTGGCGCAGGCTGCGGGGCTCCCGCTCGAGGGGACCTGCGAAGGCCAGATGGCCTGTTCGACCTGCCATGTGATCGTCGAACCCCACTGGTTCGACCGGCTCCATGAAGCGAGCGAGGAGGAAGAGGACATGCTCGACCTCGCCGCCGGCGTCGCGCGCACCAGCCGCCTGTCCTGCCAGATCGACCTCACCCCCGAACTCGACGGGCTGAAAGTGCGCATTCCTGCCGAAAGCTACGATATGAGCCGCTAGGCCTGTCGTCAGGCTTCTTCGGCCGCCGCCAGATCCATCCGCACTTCGCGTTCGCGGGGAAGATAGGCAGGGACCGGTTCGCGCTCGGCCCCGGCATCCATCTCCGAAGCGGCGCGCAGCATGTGTTCGCGCAGCCGGCAATGCATGTCCCACCCGCATTTCGGATCGGTCGAGCGGGCCATGAAGCGCACCGTCATCGCCTGCGCGTTCTGCGCGATGACCTGGCATTTCGCGTCTTCGGGATCGACGACATCCTCGTCATTCTCCACGAATTCGCGGAACGGTCGGCGCAGCGCCTCGACATCGGCACGGTTGTCGAATTCGAGCTCGACATGCATCATCAGCCGCGATTCCTGCTTGGTCCAGTTCTCGAAACTGTCGCTGGTGAAATCGCTGACCGGCGCGATCAGGCGGCGTTCGTCCCAGGTGCGCAGCCGCAGATGGGTGAAGCCGATCTTTTCGACATAGCACCATTGCCCGTCATAGCGGATCGCATCGCCGATCCGCGCGGTCTGGGCGAAAGCGATCTGCACGCTCGCCATGATGTCGCCCAGCACCTTGCGCGCGGCAAAGGCCAGCACCAACCCGAGGATGCCCGCCGAGGCCATGATCGAGAACCCCAGCGTGCTCGACAGATTGCTGGCGACCAGCAGGAAGCCGATGCCGGCCAGCAGGATCATGACGGTCACGATCCGCCGGATCGCGCTCATCTTGGTGTAGAAATTGCGGTCGGGATTGTTCTCGGGGGATTCGAGTTCGTCGGTGCGCTGCGAGGTCGCGAAATCGAACAGCGCCTCGATCACCGACAGCGCGATGCCGACGATGGCCGCGATGATCAGCACCAGCTGGAGCGGATCGAGCAGGTCCTTGACCGGGCCCGACAGGCGGAACAGCGTCAGCCGCACCAGCGCAAAGGTGCCCGCAAAGGCCAGCAGCGTGGCGGGAACGTGGATCGCCTGCCACACGCCATAGAGCCGCGAATGCTCTTCCTGTCGGCGCCGCAAGCGAGCGATGCCCACATAGGTCAGCGCTGCCGCCAGCGCCCCCACGAACAGGATCAGCGGCAGCGCAATCGCTTCCCACCACGCCAGCGTCCAGAAGGCCTGCTGGCGGAGCGGGGCGGGCAGGCTCTTCTCGAACCGGGTCGGCCCGTAAATATCGTAGAGCGCGGGGACATTCTCGACGGTCTGGCGGCTGAAGACCCATACCGGCTCGCCTCCCGGCGCCTGCACGCGGGCAAGCCGGATGGGGACCGTGCGATTGGCCAGTTCGAGATGGCCGATGGTCAGCGAACGGCGCGCAACCCCCGCCATCGGGTCCTTCGAGGTGGTGGTGGTGTCGACCGCGTCGGGGCGGTCGGGCAGCAGGGCCCAGTCGAACGCGACCGACCGGTGCATGAGGTCGTAGAGCCGGGCAGCGAAGCGGTCCGGATCGCGCTCCGCCGCATCGACATTCGCCAGATCGAGCGCCGCGGCAGCGCGCGTCCAGTCGCCGTCCGCGCCTGCAGCCATGAAGCTTTCCATGAGCCCCATCGGCGTATCGAGATCGAGCGGGATCCGTCCCGCGGGCGTGCCGTTCTCAAGCCGCTCCACCTCATAGACGAAGGCCTTCGAATCCTCCGCGACCGTACGATCGGACTGGGCGACCGCCTGGAAGGCGAACATTGCGGAGAACAGCGCGATGAGTACGCGGATGAAGCTGGTGTGACGATTCCCCATGCGGTCCGAATGCACCGCGGCTGCGATCGGTCCCGAACAAACAAAACCCCGCTACGCAAGCGCAGCGGGGTCATGCTTCGGATTATGGCCTGGCTCAGGCGGCTTCGAGCTCGTCATCCGCAACGGTTTCGCCCAGCATGTCGATCAACGCCTTGCTGAAGGCGGGTATGTCGTCGGGGTTGCGGCTGGTGATGAACTTGCCATCGGTGGCGACTTCCTGGTCGACCACATTGGCGCCCGCATTCTTGAGGTCGGTGCGGATCGAGGGCCAGCTGGTGACGGTCTTGCCGTCGATCAGACCGGCTTCGGCCAGCAGCCACGGGGCATGGCAAATCGCCGCGATCGGCTTGTCCGCCATGGCGAATTCGCGGACGATGGCGACCGCACGCTCGTTCATGCGCAGGATGTCGGGGTTCATCTGGCCACCCGGCAGCAGCAGCGCATCATAGCCATCGCAATTCTCGATCGCATCGACCGTCTTGTCGACCGCGACGCTTTCGCCCCAGTCCTTCTGGTCCCAGCCGCGGATCGAGCCTTCCTCGAGGCTGACGACTTCGGTTTCGATGCCGGCCTTTTCGAGATTGGCCTTGGGCTTCATCAGTTCGGACTGTTCGAAGCCATCGGTGGCGAGGATCATTACACGCTTTGTCATAGGGGAACTCCTTGATTTGATGTTGCCCTTGCAACGCGTGGGGAAAGCGCACCGTTCCGTTCTTCTAGGTAGGGCGTGGCGGTGATAGGGCGGATCGCATGGCCGCTAACGACACCACTCTCGACAGTGAAAAAGACCCGTTCGACGCGATCGTCGACGCCCCGTTCGATTCGGCTCTGTCCGAACGTTATCTCGTCTATGCGCTGAGCACGATTACCGCGCGCTCGCTGCCCGACCTGCGTGACGGGCTCAAGCCGGTCCATCGCCGGCTGCTGTGGACCATGCGGCAGCTCAAGCTCGACCCTTCCAGCGGCTTCAAGAAATCGGCGCGCGTGGTCGGCGAGGTGATCGGCAAGTACCACCCGCATGGCGACACCGCGGCCTATGACGCGATGGTCCGCCTCGCGCAGGATTTCTCGCTGCGGTATCCGCTGGTCGAGGGGCAGGGCAATTTCGGCAATATCGACGGCGATAACGCCGCTGCCTACCGCTATACCGAAGCCCGCCTGACGAAGACCGCGATGCGCCTGATGGAAGGCCTCGACGCGGGCACGGTCGATTTCATCCCGACCTACAATAACGAGGAAGAAGAGCCGGAGATCATGCCCGGCCTGTTCCCCAATTTGCTGGCCAATGGCGCAAGCGGCATCGCGGTGGGCATGGCGACCAATATCCCGAGCCACAATGTCGCCGAGATCGTCGATGCCACGCTCGAGGTGATCGACAATCCGCATGTCGAACACGCGCGGTTGATGGAACTGTTCAAGGGGCCCGATTTCGCCACCGGCGGGATCGTTGCCGAAAGCGCCGAGACGGTCGCCGCCGCTTACGAGACCGGGCGCGGGTCGTTTCGCGTGCGCGGTAGCTTCCACGCCGCCGAAGCCGAGAAGGCGGAGGATCGCGAAGCGGGGATCGAGCGGCTTGGCGGCGGGCAATGGCAGCTGGTCATCAGCGAAATCCCCTACCAGGTCGCCAAGGGCAAGCTGATCGAGCAGATCGCCGCCGCGATTGGCGACAGGAAGCTGCCGATCCTCGAGGATGTGCGCGATGAAAGCGACGAGCAGATCCGCATCGTGCTGGTCCCGCGCAGCCGCAATGTCGATCCCGACCTGCTCAAGGAAAGCCTCTACAAGCTGACCGATATGGAAACGCGCTTCGGGCTCAATCTCAACGTGCTCGACGCCAGCCGCACGCCGATGGTGATGGGGCTCAAGGAGTTGCTCAACCACTGGATCGCCAGCCAGATCGATATCCTCCAGCGGCGCAGCCAGCACCGGCTCGACCAGATCGCGCGGCGGCTGGAGCTGGTCGAAGGCTATATCATCGCCTTCCTCAACCTCGACCGGGTGATCGAGATCATCCGCACCGAGGACGATCCCAAAACGGTGATGATGGAGGAGTTCAAGCTGACCGACCGGCAGGTCGAGGCGATCCTCAACATGCGGCTGCGGTCGCTGCGCAAGCTGGAAGAGATGCAGCTGCGCGGCGAGAAGGACGATCTGCTCAAGGAGCAGGACGAGCTCGAGAAGCTGCTCGGCTCGCCCGCCCGCCAGCGTACGCGGCTGAAACGCGATCTGGGGGCGCTGCGCAAGGAATACGGCCCCGACACCGCGCTTGGCCGCCGCCGCACCGCGATTGAGGAAGCGGCGCCCGCGGTGGAATTCAGCATGGATGCGATGATCGAGAAGGAACCGGTGACCGTGATCCTGTCGCAGAAGGGCTGGGTGCGCGGGGCCAAGGGGCATCTGCCGCTCGACCAGGAGTTCAAATACAAGGAAGGCGACGGGCCGGCCTTCGTCTTCCACGCGCAGACGACCGACAAATTGCTGCTGGCGACCGACCAGGGCCGGTTCTTCACGCTGGGCGCGGACAAGCTGCCCGGGGCGCGCGGCTTTGGCGAACCGGTGCGCAACACGCTCGATATCGACGCCAGCGCGCAGATCATGACGGTCATCGTGCACAAGCCGGGCCAGCGGCTGCTGCTCGCCGCCGATACCGGCAAGGGCTTCGGCGCGACCACCGACGATCTGCTCGCCGAAACGCGCAAGGGACGCCAGGTGGTCAATCTCAAGGACGGGGCGAAGCTGGTCGTCGCGCGCGCGATCGCCGAGGGGCACGACCATGTCGCGGTGGTCGGCGACAACCGCAAGCTGGTGGTGTTCAACCTCGAGGAACTGCCCGAGCTCGCGCGCGGGCAGGGGGTGACGCTGCAGCGCTATCGCGATGGCGGACTGGCCGATGCGACGACCTTCCGGCTCGAGGACGGCCTGTCATGGCAGATGGGCGGCAAGGGCGACCGCACGCGCACCGAGGGCGAGATGTGGCAATGGAAAGTTGCCCGCGGCGGCGCCGGCCGCCTCCCGCCGCAGGGCTTCCCGCGGGATAACAAGTTTGGTTGAGGTTTGTGGGGTGCGCTAGCGGCATCCGCCGCTAGCTTGCGGCGGCACCAGCCCAGGCCCCCTCCCGGCCACCCATAGAATACCGTGCCGTGGGTGGCCGGGAGGGGGCGTGGGCCGGTACCGCCAGGGTTGGACGGAGGTCCAACCCGCACCCAAAGAAAAAGCCGGAGACGATCGCTCGTCCCCGGCCTTTATGCGACCCTTGAAGGGCTGTCGTATTATTCGCCAGCGCTTTCGGCAGCCGGGGCCGATGCAGCCATCGCGGCATCGATCTGGGCATTGGTCATCAGCGCCATCAGCGCGCCGTCGGGCGCGGCAGCGAAATGTTCGCGCAGCAGCGTGATCTTGTTGGTTTCGTCACCGCCGCGGGCGATGATGACATTGTCGCCTTCGATCTCGAGCACGGTGCCGAGCGGCGCATTCTTGGCGGTCACGGCTTCGGCGCCGACAACCAGCGCGGCGTCGCGCTTGGCCATGGCTTCCTGATGCGCGGCCTCCAGCATGCCGACGATCTGCGCCTTGGTGGCGTTGAGCGTGGCGCCCTGTTCGCCGGTGCCGAAAGCAGCCGCCGGGACCGGGGCCTTCATGCCGTCGACCACGAGGACCGCGGTTTCGCCTTCGACGCTTTCGACGGTGCCGATTTCGACGCCGTCATTGCCATAGACGGTGGCGCCAGCGGTCACACCGGCGGCAGCTTCCTGCGCGGTAGCGACGCCCGGGGCGACAGCGGCGGTGGTAGTGAGGGCAACGGCGGCGAGCGCCAGTTTCGCGATTTTCATATGCAACTCCAAGGCTTGTTATTCGGAACTCGCGGCTCTCCCACACGCGAAACGCGCGATCGAGCCGACTAAACTGGAAAGAGCGGACGAGAATGGTGATCTGCGCCCCCCGCAGTCCCCCAAGGGAGAACGGCTTCTCTATTTCACGGATTGCATCATTTCGCAACCGCGGGGCATTTATGGTGCATTGCACCTTAAGCCACGCTGAAGGCGTGCGAAGGCGGGGTTCAACGCGCGGCCAGCTCTTCGTCGAGCAGTTGCTCCACCCGTTCGCGGGAAGGGAAACGCTCCGCCACCCAGCGCTTTTCGATGCACTGCAACATCCGCGCGACCTCGGGGCCCCTGGCCACGCCGCGGGCCACGATCTCGCCGCCCTTGAGCGGGAAGGCGGGGGCCTCCCAGTCGATGATCGGCGCCGGATCGGCCCCGCCGATCAGCAGGCGGTCCACCGCGCATTCGCGCCCGACCATATAGGCTAGCCCCTGCGGATGCGCTGCGTCCTGCGGTTCGCGCCGGGCGATACAGGTCAGCCGGCCGCGCTGGCTGCGCGAGAGGCGCAGGCGTGCCGCCACCGTTTCCGCGACCGGGACGATGGCGGGCAGCAGCGCGGCCATCCGGCGCATGGCGGCGGGGGCGATGGCGGCGCTGCGTTCGGCATCGACAAGCCGGGCGAGCTGCGCGACCTCGCGCCGTCCGCTTTCTGGCAGCACTTCCTGCAACACGCCCAATTCGCGCATCCGGTCAACGGTGGCCGCGGGATCGGGTAGCGCGAGCAGGTTCTGCAATTCCCAGCCCACGCGTTCCCGGCTCAGACCCTTGAGCGTCGGCGCCAGTTCGCTGCACGCGCGGCTCGCCTCCGCATCCCAATCGTCGCCGAAGCGCGTGGCGAAGCGGAAATAGCGCAGGATGCGCAAGTGATCTTCGCGGATCCGGGTTGCGGCATCGCCGATGAAGCGCACACGGCGCGCGGACAGATCGTCCAGCCCGCCGAAATAGTCGTCGATCGCCAGTGTTTCGGGGTGGGCATAGAGCGCATTGATGGTGAAATCGCGCCGCGCGGCATCGTCGCGCCATTCTTCGGAAAAGGCGATCGTCGCGCGCCGGCCATCGGTCGCGACATCGCGGCGCAGGGTGGTGATCTCGACCGGGCCATCCTCGAGGATGGCGGTCACCGTGCCGTGGTCGATCCCGGTGGGCACGGTGCGGATGCCCGCCGACCGGCAGCGATCGATTACAGTTGCGGGCAGGTGGCGCGTGGCGGCATCGATATCGTTGGCGGGATAGCCCAGCAGCGTGTCGCGCACGCAGCCGCCGACCCAGCGCAGATCCTCCGCGCCCAGCGCCTCGACCAGCTTCGCGAGGCTGGCACGCTGCGTCCATTCGGCCTGCGGAAGATGCTCAGTCATCCTGCGCCCGCAGCCATTCGACCCGGCGCGACAGGTTCCAGCAGATCGCCGCGGTAACGCCCCAGATCCGGTAGCCGTCATGGTTCATTTCGAGATATTCGCGCATCGCGCCCTTCCAGAACACCGAATTGCGGCTCCATTGCGACGCATCCATGAGCTTGTCGAGCGGGCATTCGAACCAGCTTTCGACCTCGCGCGGATCGGGGCGGATGGGCAGGTCGTGTGGCACGGTGGCAAGCACCGGGGTGATGTCGAACCCGGTCCCGGTCTGGTAGCGGTCGGTGGTCCCGATCAGGCGCACATGCTCGGGCTCGATCGACAGTTCCTCCCACGCTTCGCGCAGCGCCGCCTGCACCGCGTCCTCGCCATGGTCGAGCTTGCCACCGGGGAAGGCGACCTGGCCGGGGTGGTCGCGCATGGTGCGCGGGCGCTGGGTCAGGAGAACGGTCGGGTTGGGCTGCTCGGTCACCGCGATCAGCACTGCCGCATCGGCGGTGCGGCTGGCATCGGCAAAACGGCTGTCGGACAAGAGATCGTCGAATTCGCGCGTATGCCCCTGCTGGAACAGCGCGGTCAGCCGATCGAAGATCGCGCTCATGCGGGCAGGAGCGAGTAGGTTTCGCCGCCGCTGGCCACGGTCCAGTCGTCGCCCCGCGCCAGCGCAATGCGCGCGAGCTGTTCATAGGTCGAACGGTTGAGCCGCGCTTCGCAGCCGCGCCTCACGTGCAGATAGAGCGCGGGGCTGTCGGGATCGCCCGCCGCGCGGATTGCATGGCCCGGACCCGCCACCACCAGTTCGTCGGTATTGAGCCGGAAGGCGAGGTCGCCTTCGGTCTCGGACACGTCGGTCGCGATGAAACAGGCGTCGTCCACCGCGATCGACAGCTTCTGATAGGGCACGACCAGCCAGTAGCTGCCATCGTCCTCGCGATTGAGCAGGCCGGCAAAGGCGCGCACCATGCCCCCCCGCCTGATCGGCGAGCCCTCGTGATACCAGGTGCCATCGGCGGCGATGCGCATGTGGCTGTCGTCGGTATTGTCGGGCGACCATTGCTCGACCGGGGGCAGCTTGCGCGCGGCAACCGCCTCCGCGATCTGGGCCAGCGACATTCCGGCAAGTTCGGGGGGCGGAGTGTAAGGCACGACGCGAGCGATGGCAGAACACTCCCGCTCACTCAATACCCCGTCGCCTCTGCGCAGGTAGGGGCCTGGATGACTCCACGTCAGGCTCCAGAGGCGAGGTTATCTGGATCCCTGCCTGCGCAGGGATGACGACGCGGTAATGGCGTCTGTTCGCGGGTGACTGCGTCAGACGCTGCGCAGCCATGGGAAGCGTGGATGCGCTTCACGCACGCATCAGGAATTCCACGGGCCCAGCATGCCCTCGGCAGGCAGCACCGCCGGATTGCCCGTGCGCGCCAGCAGCCGGTCCCGGTCATAGGGGCCGGGGCAGTGCCAGCCGCCCGTATGATCGGCCAGGAAGCCCCAGCGGTCGTAATAGTCGGGATCGCCGATCATCACCTGCGGCAGCGGGGCTGCGCCCTCTTCGAACCCTGCGTCGATCGCGCCGAGGCTGGCGGCCATCAGCGCCTTGCCGAAGCCTTCGCCCTGCCGCCCGGGCATGACCGCGACGGGGCCGACCATGATCATCGGGTGTGCGCGGCCCTTGGGGTCAGTCAGCGCCACCGGCCACAGCTGGATCGTCCCGGCGAGGTAATCCTCGTCGTCGAGCGCAGCGAAACTCGCGCCTTCGAGCCAGTCCATCCCCGCGCGGATGCGATAGACGGTGCGTGCATGCCGCTCCTCGCCGAACGCAGCGTCGAGCAATTGCTCGACCAGCGCCGGATCGATTGCGGAAAGGGGGACGAGGCTAGCCATGGGCCGCGCCGATTAGGGCTGCCGATGGCCGGTGTCGATCAATTTCGCCTTATCGGGGGCGAAGTTCCAGCAGCCGTCCGCCGTCGCCGTCTTCGAGCACCCACAGCGCACCATCGGGTCCTTCGACGATCTGCCGGATACGGTTGCCCATATCGTAGCGGGCGGTCTCGCGCGCCGTGTCGCCATCGGTCGCCACGCGCATGATCGCTTCGGTCTTCAGTCCCGCGATCAGCAGATCGCCCGCCAGCCCGTCGAACAGGTCACCGGTGTAGAAGATCATGTTTCCGGGCGCGATGACCGGCGTCCAGCTTACTGCGGGCTTGGCAAAGCCGTCATCCGCCGAATGGTCGGGAATGTCCGAACCGTCGTAGTTCACCCCGTTCGATCGCACCGGCCAGCCATAGTTCTGGCCGCGCTGGACGAGATTGAGTTCGTCGCCGCCCTTGGGGCCGTGCTCGACTTCCCACAATTGCCCCTGCGCATCGAAATCGATGCCGAGGATGTTGCGATGACCCATCGACCAGATATCGGGCAGCGCCCCGCCAATCGCCCCATCGCCTGCGGGGCTGCCATCAAGGGTGAGCCGGACGATCTTGCCCAGATGGCTCTGCTTGTCCTGCGCGGGGGTCTGTTTCTGGCGTTCGCCGCTGGCGACGAACAGGTGCTGTTCGTCGGGGCTCAGCACGAGGCGGTGCGAATAATGGCCGCGTCCGGAAACCTTGGGGGTCTGCCGCCAGATGACCTCGAGGCCGTCGATGTGGCACCTGTCCGATGCTGCGCAGACCAGTTCGCCGCGGCCCACGGCCGCGCCGCGCGTATCGCCTTCGCCGGCTTCCGCCCAGCTGAGATAGATCGCGCGGCGACCGATGGCGGAGGCGCTTTGCGACGGCAGGAAGGCGACATCGCCCAGCCCGCCCTGGCCGCCGTAATCGACTTCGGGCAGGCCGGTGACGGGGATGACCCGGTCGCTCGCCGTATCGACGATTTTGGCCGTGCCCGCCTTTTCGGTGACGAACAGCATCGCGGTACCCGGGACGAAGGCCGCCGCCCATGGTTCGGCGAAACTCCCGTGTTCGGTGGTTACGAAGCCGCCGTCCCATGCGCCGCCGATCTCGCCCGAAGGCGATGCCTGCGTCGGCGGGCTATCCCCCGATCCGGTGGAGCCGCAGCTTGAAGCGAGCAGGAGGGGCGATAAAGTGGCGGCAAGGATTGAGGTCTTTTTCATGTTCAGTGCAACTCCCGAACGAGGGCTTGGTGCCGCGCCATTGGTGATCGGCGTCGACGAGGCGGGGCGCGGGCCCCTGGCCGGTCCGGTTGTCGCAGCCGCCGTGGTGCTATGCAAGCCATGCCCTGACGGGCTCGACGATTCCAAGCGGCTTTCGCCCAAGAAACGCGCGGCGCTCGAGCCGCAGATCATGGCGCGCTGTGCGTGGGGTCTGGCGGTGGTGGAGCCGGCGGAGATCGACCGGCTCAATATCTTCCACGCGACCATGCTGGCGATGACCGTGGCGGTGTCGCGGCTGGTCGCGGCGCTGGGGTGCGAACCCGAAGCGGTGCTGATCGACGGGAACATGACCCCGCACGGGCGACATCCCGAGTGGCGCTGGGCGCAGGCCCGGCCGATCGTCGGCGGTGACGGCAAGGAACGGTGTATTGGCGCGGCCTCGATCCTCGCCAAGGAACATCGCGACGCGCTGATGCGCGCTGCGGCCGCGCGGCACCCGCATTATGGGTGGGAACGCAATGCCGGCTATGGCACTGCCGAACATGTCGAGGCGCTGCGCGTGCATGGGCCCACGCCCTTGCACAGGCGCAGTTTTGCGCCCGTGGCGCAGGCGGATCTGTTTACGAGTAGGGTGGCGTAGGGACGCCGACTTCGCGCTCGGCGAGATCGCGGGCTTCGGCCTCGCGCGCTTCGGCCTTGGCGGTTTCGATCTTCTTGCGCTGCCGCGCTACGGCGCGGGCCTGATCGGCAAGCGCCTGCCAGGTCGCTTCGGACCGCAGCGCGCGATCGCGGACATTATCCAGCGTCGCCGCCTTCGCCTCCGCTGCGGATTCGGCAGCACGGGTTGAATAGAATTCGTAGGTCGGATTCGCCATCGATCATCTCCGTTGCTGCAGAAGGGATGGGCTGCGCGGCGTCATCCTTTGGGACGACGCCGCGCGGCCGCGTGAGATCAATCGGCAGCCGAGAGGTTCACGGCGCTTGCCTTGCCATTACGGCCGGTTTCGACTTCGTAATTGAGGCGCTGTTCCTTATCGAGCGACTGCATGCCGGCGGCCTGCACTGCGCTGATGTGGACGAAGCTGTCGTCCGAACCGTCGTCGGGCTGGATGAAGCCATAGCCCTTGTCGGTGTTGAAGAATTTTACGGTTCCGGTCTTGCTCATGATGGTTCCTTTCGAGAACGCGAGAGGTTGCCGCGCCACAACATGTGGAGCGGTCGTGCTTAAAATCGTCCAATGAAAGGAAGTCGTCGTCTGGTTTGCGCCGGGGCTATTGAAAGCAAGCGGCGGTCGTCAAAACCCGAAGTCCGTCGCATAATTCGACGTCAGCAATTATGCACTAGCACGCGCGCCTGCCGATACCAAACGCTTATTTGTGCGACTGGTCGCTGCCGGTAGCTTCGGCGGTCGGTTGACCCTGTTCGATCAGCGCATGCCATTCGGCGATTTGGCGGTCGATTTCCGGATCGCTGCCAACCCACGGCAAGGCATCGTTGGCGGGCGCGGGGTCCTGTGTGCGACGCGAGACGCGGAACAGGTTCGACAGGCGGTCGGCGAGTTTCATGGGCAGGCTCCTTGCGGATAGCACAACAACCCGGCCCGAGTGGCGGGGGCTGTAGCTAGAAGGCGGAAAGGAGGCGGGTGCCCATTGCCAGGGGACCCCCAGACCCGTCGTTCGCGACCGGTAGCAGCAGCGCTTGTACCACAGCGCAGGCCGATCGCCTAAGAAATGCTGCGAAGGCCGCGCGATAGAGTCCTCGGGGCCACACCGCAGCATCTTGAGTCCGCAGATTCGCGGGGGACTCAACATGTTGTAGCGGACACCTTCTGTTCTCTCTGCGCATTCCGCCGCACCTCGCAGCGCCCGGAATATTGGTGCTTGACCGCGACTCGGTTTGGACTCACCCTGTGGATAACTCAGGACAGGGATGCATATGATGGGGGTCATCGAGACCACGAAGAGGCGCGCGAAAGCGGCTGTAAAACCGGCCGAAACGCCGCGCGAACTGCTGCCGCTCGGCCACATTCTCGATGGCGACTGCGTGGAAGCCATGCGCTCGCTCCCCACCGCCTCGGTCGACCTCGTCTTCGCCGACCCGCCCTACAACCTCCAGCTCGGCGGCGATCTCAACCGGCCCGATGGCAGCCATGTCGATGCGGTGACCGATCACTGGGACCAGTTCGACAGTTTCAAGATCTACGACGATTTCACCCGCGAATGGCTGACCGAGGCGAAGCGCGTGCTCAAGCCCGACGGCGGGCTGTGGGTGATCGGCAGCTATCACAACATCTACCGCGTCGGCGCGATCCTGCAGGATCTGGGCTTCTGGATCCTCAACGACATCGTCTGGCGCAAGTCGAACCCGATGCCCAATTTCCGCGGCACGCGCTTCACCAATGCGCATGAAACGCTGCTGTGGTGCAGCCAGGGCGAAAAGGCCAAGTACCACTTCAACTACCGCGCGATGAAGACGCTGAACGACGAATTGCAGATGCGCAGCGACTGGGTGCTGCCGATCTGCAACGGCGCCGAACGGCTGAAGGAGGGCGGCCACAAGGTCCACCCGACGCAGAAGCCCGAAAGCCTGCTCTACCGCGTGCTGCTCTCCACCACCGAGCGCGGCGACGTGGTGCTCGATCCCTTCTTCGGCACCGGCACCACCGGCGCGGTGGCCAAGCGACTGGGGCGCGAATGGATCGGCTGCGAGCGCGAAGGCAATTACCGTGACGCCGCGATCAAGAGGATCGAGAAGGAACTCCCGCTCGACGAAAGCGCGCTCACCACGATGCAGGCGGGCCGCAGCGCGCCCAAGGTGGCCTTCGGAGCACTGGTCGAAAACGGCTTCATCAAGCCCGGCACGCAGGTGTTCGACAAAAAACGCCGCTGGACCGCAACCGTCCGCGCCGACGGCTCGCTCGCGCATGAGAAACAGACCGGCAGCATCCACGGCCTCGGCAAGGACTTGCAAGGTGCGCCGAGCTGCAACGGCTGGACCTTCTGGCACTATGAAGTCGAAGGCGAAGCCAAGCCGATCGACGCCGCGCGGCAGCTGTATTTGCTCGCGGTGGAGGACTGATTATCTTGCGCGGCCTCGCCGGATAGCGCGCGCATCCCCCCGGGCCGCCTGGCAGGCCGGGGGGCGCGACGCCTCTAGCCAGTGATGAACGCCAGCATGTCCGCGTTGAGCTGGTCGGCATTCACCGTCAGCATGCCGTGCGACAGGCCCGGGTAGGTCTTGAGCGTGCCGTTCGCGAGCAGGCCAACCGCCTTGTGCGCCGAGGCGGCGATCGGCACGATCTGGTCGTCTTCGCCGTGCAGCACCAGCGTGGGCACGGTGATCGCCTGCAGATCCTCGGTCTGGTCGGTTTCGGAGAACGCCTCGATCCCGTCGTAATGCGCCTTGGCGCCGCCCATCATGCCCTGGCGCCACCAGTTCTGGATGACGCCTTCCATCGTCTCCGCATTCTCGCGGTTGAAGCCGTAGAAGGGGCCCGCGGGAACGTCGCGGAAGAACTGCGCGCGATTGCCCGCCAGCGCGGCGCGGAAACCGTCGAACACCTCGCGCGGCGTGCCTTCCGGATTGTCGTCGGTTTTCAGCATCAGCGGCGGGACCGCGGCGACGAGCACCGCCTTGGCCACGCGCCCCTCGGGCTCGCCATGGCGCGCGACGTAGCGCGCGACTTCGCCGCCACCGGTCGAATGGCCGATATGCACCGCATTGCGCAGGTCGAGCGCGGCCGCCACGGCTGCGGCATCCGCGGCATAATGGTCCATGTCGTGACCGTGATCGACCTGCGCCGAGCGGCCATGCCCGCGGCGGTCATGCGCGACTACGCGGAAGCCATGCGACAGGAAGAACAGCATCTGCGCGTCCCAGTCGTCGGAACTGAGCGGCCAGCCATGATGGAACACGATCGGCTGCGCCTCCTTGGGGCCCCAATCCTTGTAGAAGATTTCGACATCGTCCTGAGTGGTGACAAACGGCATTTCCGGTCTCCTTTGCGTGTGGGAGGATGAAATACGGCAGGCATGGGTGGCGAACGGCCGCGTTCGGCCCGAGTCGCAGGAAGCAGGATACGCCTGTCTGGTGGCGTTTCCGCGGCTAATTGTCGGGGCGGGCGCTGATTACGAATGCAGGGAGCCGGATAGCGGGCGTAGATGTAACACAGGAACCATGGGGTGGTCTCGACCAGGGCCGCGAGATCGAGCCCACCGACGCCGCGCGTCCGCTCTACCTTTCGGGAAGCGAAGTGCCGAGTAGCGGGATACGTCGCTAAAGCCGGCTTTCGAGCACGCGCAGGTTGAACTTGAATGTCTGGCATGGGGTGGAAAGCAGACAAAGGACACTTGGCGACCGCGCTATCGGCCCCAACCCAAACTAGTCGCGGAAAACTACCGTCTTGATCATCCAGGCGAGGATGAATGTCGCACCAGCGACTGCCACTAAGATAGCGGAAAAAAACGACAATTCAACGATTGTTGAAGGGCTAGAGGAAAATCCAAACCCCATTACCACTGCAAGCAACAGCACGCTCGCTGGCACATAAATCAATACGATGGCAGCGACTGAACTTAGTAGCCATGCTGCTACCGCTCGTAGGGAAGGTCTCTTCAAATCGGCTTCCTCTTCACCAGCCTTTACCGGTTGTTTGTCCCAGCATGCTTAGCTCGCGATCCCACCATGGACTAAGAGTCTAATCAATAGAATAGCGTCGTGAAAAGACAGTCCGAATTTCAGGCCCATGCATCTGATAACTGCCGTACCTCTGGTGGCAGGGCAGGTTTCGAAACTGAGCCAGCACAGATGGCCGCACGATGTCTGTCCTACAACGCATTCCCGCGCTAACACTCCGCGCATGATCCAGCGCTTCTCAGCTTCCGCCCCGCTTCGCCAGCCGCCCCAAAACCCCTCCGCAGCTTTTTTCGCATTGGACCGTGTAACACCCGGTCCATGTCGCGGTGCTTGCCCCGGGGAAGTCCAACAATGAGCGGGCAGGTCTATATCCGCCCGATCGGGCTTGTTCCGGGGCCACAGTCCGAGCACGGCAATGCGATCCGGCTGGCGGGCACCATGGTCTATGCCAGCCGCTTTGCGGTAATCCTGCGGCGAGATGGCGAGGTGGTCGAGCGCTGGCTTGCCGCGCCGGACACCATGGCCGAAGCGCTCGGCCGCCTGCCCGAAGAGCTTGGCGCCGAGGGCGAGGCGCAATGGGCCAATCTGACGCTCGCGCATCCGCCGCTCGAGCTGGGTGCGCGCACGGTCCGCCTCGACCAGCCGCAGGTGATGGGCATCCTCAACGTAACGCCCGACAGCTTCAGCGACGGTGGGCGCTTCCTCGACGATGCCGAGGCAGGGCGGGACCATGCCGCCGCCATGGTCGAAGCGGGGGCAGCGATCATCGACGTGGGCGGCGAAAGCACGCGGCCGGGCGCGAAGCCGCTGTGGGAAGGCGACGAGATCAAACGCGTCGTGCCCGCGATCGAGGCCTGCGCCGGCATGGGAGCGGCGGTCAGCGTGGACACGCGCAAGGCGGCGGTGATGGAGGCCGCGCTGGAATCGGGCGCGCATCTGGTCAACGACGTCTCGGGCCTCGCGCATGATCCGCGTAGCGCCGAAGTGGTCGCGCAGGCCGGTTGTCCGGTGGTGCTGATGCATGCGCCCGGCGCGGCGGGCGAGGACCTGCACACGGGCGCGGGCTATGCCAGCGTGGTGTTCGACGTGTTCGACGCGCTGCGCGTGCGGCGCGATGCGGCGCTCGAAGCGGGGATCGCGGCGCAGCATATCCTGCTCGATCCGGGTATCGGCTTCGGCAAGAGCCTGGCGGAAAACCTCGCGCTGATGAACGCGCTGCCGCTGTTCCACGCGCTGGGCCATCCGCTGCTGCTGGGGGCCAGCCGCAAGCGGATGATCGGCGCGTTGTCGAAGGAAGCGCCGGTCGAACAGCGGCTGGGCGGCAGCGTGGCGCTGGCGCTCGAGGGGATGCGCGCGGGCGTGCAGATGGTGCGGGTCCACGATGTCGCGGAGACGGTGCAGGCGCGCAATGTCTGGCGCGGCCTGCGCGATGCCGCGCTGACCGACTTCGCCGACTTGCCCGCCTAGGCGCCCGTCTAGCTTCCGGGCGAAGCGGCGCTGCCCGCGAGCAGGCCGCCGTCGAGCGTGAGTTCGGCGCCGGTCATATAGGCGCTGTCGGCGCTGGCGAGGTAGACGCATGCCGCGGCGACCTCTTCGGCCGTGCCGAAGCGCTTCAGGGGCGTGTCGGCGACCAGCGCGGCCATCTTCGCGTCGCGGTCGGGCCCGTCGCCCAGCATCGGCTCCCAGATGTCGGTGAGGATCGCGGCGGGGTGGACCGAGTTGCAGCGGATCGCCCAGCCTTGCTGCGCGGCGTAGAGCGCGACCGACTTGCTGTGGTTGCGCATCGCCGCCTTGCTCGCGGCATAGGCCGCCGCGCCGGGAATGCCGACGAGGCCCGAGCGCGAGGACATATTGATGATCGAGCCGGTCCCCTTGGCCTTCATCGCGCGCAGGGCGTAACGGCAGCCGAGGAAGCAGCCGTCGGTATTGACGCTGTGTACGCGGTGCCATTCGGCAAGGCTGGCGTTCTCGGGGTCATGCGGCGCGGGGCCGTCCTCGAACCCGGTGATCCCGGCGTTGTTGACCAGCACGTCGATAACCGGGAAGGCCGCGGCCAGCGCGTCCCAGTCGGCTTCGCTGGCGACGTCGAGGCGGTGGAAGCTGCAGCCGAGCTCGGCGGCGGCTTTCCTACCTTCGTCTTCGTCGATATCGGTGAGCACGACGCGCGCGCCTTCGGCCAGATATGCGGCGCATATCGCCTTGCCGATCCCGCGTGCGCCGCCGGTGACCACGCAGAGCATGTCGTCGAGCTTGCCCATGGCCAAGGGCTAGTCCGCTCAGGCGGCGTTGTCGATGCCGAGTTCGCTGAGCTTGCGGTAGAGCGTCGAGCGGCCGATGCCGAGCCGGCGCGCGACTTCGGTCATGCGCCCGCGGTAATGGCCGATGGCGAGGCGGATGATGTCGGCCTCGATCTCTTCCAGCGGGCGGACATTGCCGTCATCGGTGTAGAGTAGCACGCCGAGCCCGCGCGCGCGGCTCTCGCCGCGATCGGCTTGGTCGCCGAGCAGTTCGGCCAGCTGCGGGAAGCTATGCGCGGTCAGCGCCTCGCGCTGTTCGAACACGCAGGCGCGGAACAGCACCGCCTGCAACTGGCGGACGTTGCCCGGCCAGTCATAGGCTTCGAGCAGGCTCAGCCCGCTATCGGCGATCGAGTGGTGCTGGAGCCCCGGCTGTTCGCCGATCTTGGCGAGGAAATAGCGCGTCAGTCCGGGGATGTCGCCCAGCCGCTCGCGCAGCGCGGGCATGCGGATGCGGGTGGCCGAAAGCTGGTCGTAAAGGGCCTGCGAGAACCCGCCGGTCGCGGCGAGCTCGGCCAGCGCGAAATCGCTGGTGGCGAAAATGCGCAAATCGACGCGGAAGCCGTGCGCGGCGCCGGTCGGGCGGACGATCCCGGTGGCGAGGACTTCGGCGAGGCGCTCCTGCTGCTCGACGGGTATACGGTCGACATCGTCGAGGATCAGCGTGCCGCCGTCGCAATGCTCGATCAATCCGCGCTGGCGGTCGAATGCCCCGGCGAAGGCGCCCTGTTCATGACCGAACAACAGCGATTCGAGCGAGGCGGGCGGCATCCCGGCGCAATGGACCTTACGCATCGCGGCCTTGGCGCGCGTGCTGGCGGCATGCATCGCATTGGTGAGCATGTCCTTGCCCGAGCCGCTTTCGCCCTCGACCAGCACATGCGCATGCCCGCGCGCGGCGGTTGCTGCCTTGGCCAGCGCGGTGCGGAAGGGGGCGGCGGTGCCGACCATGCCGTCGAAGTCCACCGGGTGGGGAAGCTTCTCGGCCAGTGGCTGGAGTTCGGCGGTGGGCCGCCCGGCGCGCGTGGCGCTTGCCAAGGCCTGCAGCAGGCGGTCGGGTTCGACCGGCTTGACGACGTAGTCGGTAGCGCCCGCGCGCATGGCCTCGACAGCCAGCCGGGGCGAGGCGCTGGCGGTAAGCATCAGCAGCGGCGCATCGGGCCGCGCGGCGCGTAAATCGCGGATCAGGTCGCAGGCATGGTCGCCGGGCACCCATTGGTCGAGCAGGATCGCCGTGATGTCGCGGCCTTCGGGCGAAGCGAGCAGCGCGAGCGCCTGTTCGCCATCGGCAACGGTCAGCGTGCGCCAGCCGTCGCGCGCGGCAAGCGCGGACACCAGCCGGCTTTGTGCCGGCTCGTCGTCGATCAGCATCAACACGCGTGATTGCTGTGTCGCCATCTGTCTCGCCAAACTCCCTTGGACCCCTCGGGCATGCAGACCACGCCCTTGTGCAAAGTGCCCTAACCGAAACGGGTAAAGACCGGATTAAGCCTGTTTCGATGATGGCGGCGATTGCGGGGCTTGAGCACCCGGCCCCGCCGCGATAGACCCCGCCGCAACACCCGTTCACACATCACTGCCACACAGGGACTTATCGACATGGAATCCGCCAACGACCACAAGGCGCACAACCAGACCTACGGCTCGTTCATCGGCACGCTCAAATGGTCGGTCCCGCTGATCGCCATCATCACGCTGGTCGTCGTCATCCTGATTGCCGACTAGCCGCATGGCGCTACGCATCGCGGCGCTGAAAGAGCGCGCACCGGGCGAGAACCGGGTCGCGCTGACTCCCGAAACGGCGAAGAAATTTGCCGCTCTCGGGGCTGTAGTCGCAGTGGAGGAGGGCGCCGGTCTGGCAGCCGCCATCACCGACCAGGCCTATCGTGACGCCGGGGCCGAAGTGCTCACCGGGCCGCAGGCGGTCGCGGAGGCGGATATCGTGCTCGGCGTGCAGGCACCCGAGGTCATGGCGCTCGCGGGGGCCAAAACCGGCGCATGGGTCGCGGCGACCTTCGACCCGTTCCGCAATGGCGAGCTGGTCGCAGCCTATGCCAAGGGCGGCTTCGAAGCGCTGTCGATGGAATTCATGCCGCGCATCACCCGCGCGCAGAGCATGGATGTGCTCTCCAGCCAGTCGAACCTCGCCGGGTACAAGGCGGTGCTGACTGCGGCCAATGTGTATGGCCGCGCCTTTCCGATGATGATGACCGCTGCCGGTACCATCCAGGCGGCCAAGGTCTTCGTGATGGGCGTGGGCGTGGCGGGCCTGCAGGCAATCGCCACCGCCAAGCGGCTTGGAGCGCAAGTTTCGGCCACCGATGTCCGCTCGGCGACGAAGGAACAGATCCAGTCGCTCGGCGCCAAGCCGATCTTCGTCGAGGATGTCGCGGGCATCGAGGGCGAAGGCTCGGGCGGCTATGCCACCGAAATGTCCGAAGAATACCAGAAGGCGCAGGCCGAGCTGGTATCGGGCCACATTGCCAAGCAGGACATCGTCATCACCACCGCGCTGATCCCGGGACGGCCCGCACCGCGGCTGATCTCGGATGCGCAGATTGCCAGCATGAAGCCGGGCAGCGTGATCTTCGACCTTGCCGTCGCGCAAGGCGGCAATGTCGAAGGCTCGAAGCCCGACGACGTGGTCGAGAGCCACGGCGTCAAGATCGTCGGCTATTCGAACACCGCGGGACATCTGGCGGCCGACGCATCGGCGCTGTTCGCGCGCAATCTCTACAACTTCCTGTCCGCCTTCTGGGACAAGGACGCCGGCAAGCCCGTGCTCGACGAGGAAATCGGCGATGCCGTCCGGCTGACGCAGGGCGGCAAGGTCGTGAACGAGAGGCTTGCAGCCACGTAATCCGGGCCCGGGGAGGGGCCGCTCATGGACTTCATTTCGATCCTGTCGATCTTCGTGCTGGCGTGTTTCGTCGGCTATTACGTGGTCTGGTCGGTCACGCCCGCGCTGCACACGCCGCTGATGGCGGTGACCAATGCGATTTCCTCGGTCATCATCGTCGGCGCGCTGATCGCGGCGGCGGCGGCGGAAGTACCAGGGGCGAAGTGGCTTGGGCTGCTCGGCATCGTGCTCGCCAGCGTGAACATCTTCGGCGGCTTCGCGGTTACGGCGCGCATGCTTGCGATGTACAAGAAGAAGGAGAAGAAGTGATGGGTTCGCTCTTCTCCGCTTCCGTCACCCCCGCGCAGGCGGGGGTCCAGATGCCTTCCGCGTTTCGGGCCATGACCCGTAGCTGGATTCCCGCCTTCGCGGGAATGACGGTGTTTGGCTTTGCGACCCCGGCCCATGCCGCGACCGGTGAAGCGGTAAACCCGTGGGTCGCGCTTGTCTATCTTGTGGCCGGCGTGTTCTTCATCCTCGCGCTGCGCGGCCTGTCCTCGCCCTCGACCAGTCGGACGGGCAACCGCTTCGGCATGGCGGGCATGCTGATCGCGGTGGTCACGACGCTGGTGACGCATTTTCCGACCTACGTAGCACAAAAGGTGCCTGGCTCCGATATGACAGGGGGGTCTTTTATTGATCTTCCCGATTGGGCCTCATTCGGCGAAATTCTCGTCGCAATCACGGTCGGTTCCATAATCGGAATTACGATTGCCCGTCGCATTGCCATGACGGCAATGCCTGAGTTGGTTGCTGCATTTCACTCGCTGGTCGGATTGGCCGCGGTGCTGGTGGGCTGGGCGGCATACTTAAACCCCGACGCCTTCGGTCTTGCCGAAAGCTACCGTCAAATCGGGTTTGATGGCGCTCACGCGGTGGAAGTGAGCATCAACCCCATCAGCAAAATTGAGATGGGTCTCGGCATCGCCATCGGCGCGATCACCTTCTCCGGTTCTGTCATCGCCTTTGCCAAGCTCTCGGGTCGCATGAGCGGTTCGCCGATCCTTTTGCCTGCGCGCCATGTCATCAATCTCGGCACGCTGGCGGCGATCATCGTGCTGACCGCGCTGTTCGCGATGGCGAGCGGGCCTGCGGAAACCATGCCTCTGATCATTGCGCTGACCGTGCTGGCCTTCCTGATCGGCTTCCTGCTGATCATCCCGATCGGCGGGGCGGACATGCCGGTCGTAGTCTCGATGCTGAACAGCTATTCGGGCTGGGCCGCGGCGGCGATGGGCTTCACGCTCGGCAACAGCGCGATGATCATCACCGGCGCGCTGGTGGGCTCTTCGGGCGCGATCCTCAGCTACATCATGTGCCGCGCGATGAACCGCAGCTTCCTCAGCGTGATCGCGGGCGGCTTCGGCGCGGAGGACGGCGGGGCGGCAGGCGGCGAACCGCGCGAACAGCGACCCTACAAGCAGGGCAGCGCGGCGGATGCGGCCTTCATGCTCGAACAGGCGGAGAAGGTCATCATCATCCCCGGCTACGGCATGGCGGTGGCGCAGGCGCAGCATGCGCTGCGCGAGATGACCGACCTGCTCGAGGAAAAGGGCGTCGAGGTGAAGTTCGCCATCCACCCGGTCGCGGGCCGCATGCCCGGGCACATGAACGTGCTGCTCGCCGAAGCCAGCGTCGATTACGACAAGGTATTCGAGCTGGAGGACATCAACAGCGAGTTCGCGCAGGCCGATGTCGCCTTCATCATCGGTGCCAACGACGTGGTCAATCCCGCGGCGAAGACCGACAAGTCATCGCCCATCTACGGCATGCCCGTGTTCGACGTCGACAAGGCCAAACAGGTGTTCTTCATCAAGCGCAGCATGGGCGGCGTCGGCTATGCCGGGGTCGACAACGACGTCTTCTACATGGACCAGACGATGATGTTGCTGTCCGATGCGAAGAAGATGGTCGAGGAAATCGTGAAAGCGCTCGATTGAGATGAAACGCATCTTGATCGTTCTCGCGCTGCTGGTCGTCGGCGGGGTAGTGCTGTGGGCAACCGTTGGCGGGGGGCTGCAGGCCACGGTCGAGGACCGGCTGGAGGATGAATTGGTCGCGCGCGGACTGCCGCAGCCGATGGCCGAATGCATGGCCGGACGAATGGCGCAGCGGCTTTCGGTTGCCCAATTGCGCAAGCTGGAGAACCTGCGCGCCGAGGACGGCGAAGCGGACGTTCCGCTGAGCATCGCCGAATTGCTCGAACGTGTTCACCGCGTGGGCGACAGCGAGGTGCTGGAGGTCGCGGCCAGCTCTGCCGCCGTCTGTGCCTTCGCGGGACGTTGAGGCGTCCGCTACGCTTGCAATCGCCGGTCCTTGCGGCACTATAGGTTGCAAGGGAGAGACTCATGATGATCAGACTGTCGATTGCCGCCGCGCTGCTTGCAAGCGCTGCGCCTGCCTTTGCCGCCACGCATAGTGTCGCACCGGGCGTAGGCGCGCAGGAAGCCCTTCAGGAAGCGCTGATCCTTGCCGAGCCGGGTGACGAAATCGTGCTCGCTGAGGGGCGTTATACGCTGACCGATGGTCTCAGCCTCGATGTCGACGATGTGACCGTGCGCGGCGCGGGCATGGACGGCACCGTGCTCGACTTCACCACGCAGCAGGGCGCGGGCGAAGGCCTGCTGGTGACCAGCGACGGCGTGACGCTGCGCGATTTCGCGCTCGAGAACCCGAAGGGCGACGGGGTGAAATCCAAGGGCGCGGACAATATCGTCTATTACCGCATCCGCGTGACCTGGACGCGCGGGCCGCATCCCGAAAACGGCGCCTATGGCGTCTATCCGGTCGAAAGCGACGGCGTGCTGGTCGATGGCGTCAAGGTCACCGGCGCATCCGATGCGGGCATCTATGTCGGCCAGTCGCACAACATCACCGTGCGCAATTCGATTGCCGAGGCCAATGTCGCCGGGATCGAGATCGAGAACAGCCGCAACGCGCTGGTCGAACACAACCTCGCCACGCGCAACACCGGCGGGATCCTGGTGTTCGACTTGCCCAATTTGCCCGTGATGGGCGGGGGCAATGTAATCGTCGCCAACAATCTGGTGGTGGCCAACGACACGCCCAATTTCGCGCCCCCGGGCAATATCGTGGCAGGCGTACCGCGCGGCACCGGGATCATGGTGATGGCCAATGACAAGGTGCTGATCGAAGACAACATCCTGTCGCGCAATCCAACCGCGCCGATCATGGTCATCGCCTACACGCAGGAGTTCGAGGACGAGCGGTACAATCCGCTGCCGCGCGACGTGGTGGTGGGCGAAAACCGCTATGACGGCGGCGGCTACGATCCGCAGCTCGAAGGTGCGGACATGCTGCTGGCAGCCTTCGGCGGCGAACTGCCGCCGGTGCTGTGGGATGGCCTCGGGTCGCTGTCGGCAGTCGAGGGGACCGCGGGCTGGAATCTCAACCTGACCGAAGCGGGCAAGGGGCTGGGCGCGGCGCAGCCCGGTCCGCTGGCAGTCGGGACGCCTGCCAGCGAATTCGATCGTAGCGGGATCGGCGCACCCGCCGAACTCGAACAACGGCTTGGCGGATGAGGTCAGCCGGCTGGCTCGCCTGTGCTGCTGTCGCGCTTTCGGGCGCGATGGTCGCGCGTGCGACCCCGCCGTCGCCCGAATACGTCAATGACGCCGCGATCATGGGCGACGGGATGCCGCGCCTGCTGTCGGACTACGGCTTTTTCGACGATCCGGGCGCGCAAGTGCCCGTGGCCGGGGTCCATCCATATCGCCTGAACACGCCGCTCTATTCCGATGGCGCTGAGAAACTGCGGTTTGTCTACCGCGCAGCGGGCACGCAGTTCGGCGCGCAGGGTGAAGGCCTGCTCGACCTGCCGGTGGGTACGGCGCTGATCAAGACCTTTGCCTTTGGCGAGGGCAGCGAACGGCGGCTGATCGAAACGCGCGTGCTGCTGCACCGGGCGGACGGCTGGCTGGCGCTGCCCTATCTGTGGAATGAGGCGCAGACCGATGCGCAGCTGGCGGTGGTCGGCGCGCGGATCGACCTGACCACTCCGGCGGGGCAGGCGATCAGTTACCGCGTCCCCAACAAGAACCAGTGCAAGGAATGTCACGGGCTGAGCGGCGAAGTGGTCCCCATCGGTCCCAAGGCGCGCAATCTGTCGCACGCCTGGTTGAGCCGGATGGTCGCGGCCGGGCATCTCGATACCATGCCGCAGGACGCCGACCAGTTGCCGCTGTGGGAGGCGCGTGAAAGCGCGCCGCTGACCGCCGCAGCGCGCGCCTATCTCGACGTGAACTGCGCGCATTGCCACCAGCCCGGCGCGACCGCCTCGAACAGCGGGCTCGACCTGAGGTGGGAGCAGCAGGCGCCCGAGGCGCTGGGGATCGGCAAGCGACCCGTGGCGGCCGGGCGCGGGGCGGGTGGCCATCTGTTCGATATCGTGCCCGGATCGCCCGACGCGTCGATCCTCACCTACCGCATGGCAAGCCCCGAACCCGGCGTGGCAATGCCCGAACTGGGCAAGGCGACTGTTGATGACGAAGGGCTCACCATCGTGCGCCGCTGGATCGAGGAGATGGCCCCGTGAAATGGTTCTGGCGCATTCTGGGCGGGCTGGCGCTTGTCCTATTGGCCGCATTCTTCGTCCTGCGCGTACCCGATACCGATGCCGGCGCCATGTATGCGAAATACGGCACCCCGCCATCGCAGATGCTGGGAATCGACGGGACCCGCCGCGTGCATGTCCGCGACGAAGGTCCGCGCGATGCGCCGGTCGTCATCCTGCTGCATGGCTCGAATGCCGATCTCCACACCTGGCAGGCCTGGGCCGACGCGCTCAAGAGCGACTACCGCGTGATCCGTTTCGACCAGCGCGGGCATGGGCTGACCGGTCCCGCAGCCGATGGCGATTACGCGCTCGATGCCTTCGTGAAAGATATCGACGCGGTCGCCGACGCGCTCAATGTCGAACGCTTCACGCTGGCGGGCAATTCGATGGGCGGGGCTATCGCCATGGGTTATGCGATTGCCAATCCGGACCGGCTCGACGGGCTGGTGCTGGTCGATGCCGCCGGTGCGCCGGTCGAGCGCGACGGTGGTGGCAATCTCGCCTTCCGGCTGGCCGCCATGCCCGGTGTGGGCAATGTGATGAGCCAGATGCTGCCGCGTTCGCTGGTCGAGCGCAGCCTGTCGCAAAGCGTCTCCAACCAGGCGGTCGTGAACCCGGACACGGTCGACCGCTATTGGGAGCTTGCCCGCTATCCCGGCAACCGCAATGCGACGCGCCAGCGCTTTGCAACCCCGCGCCGGAATTTCGACGCGGCGCAGATCGCGGCGGTGACCATTCCCACGCTGGTAATGTGGGGCGAGGAAGACAGCCTGATCCCTTATGAGGCGGCCGGTTGGTACATGGAACACCTGCCCAATGCGACGCTCGCGAATTATCCCGGCATCGGCCATATCCCGATGGAAGAAGCGCCCGAACAAAGCGTTGCGGACCTGCGGATCTGGCTGGGCGAAGTGCTCGCCTCGCAAGATGTCGCGGACGAAGGAACCGCCTCGTGACCCGCCCGTTGTAAGGCCCTGATACGCGGGCACACCGCGATCGTGCGAACATCAGGGCGGAATAGGGGACAAACGGTTGCGCAAGCTTGGCATTATCGGGGGGATGAGCTGGATCTCGACCCGCGCCTATTACGAACGGATCAACAAATCGGTGCAGAAGCGGGCGGCCCCCTTGGCCAGCCCGCCGCTGCTGATCGAAAGCCTCGATTATGCGCCCATCGCCGCGGCCAAGAATGCCGATGACTGGGACGCGATCGCCGCCACGCTGGTCGAATCCGCGCGGCGGCTCGAAAGCGCCGGGGCCGAAGGCCTGGTGATCGCGGCCAATGCCATGCACAAGGTCTATGACCGGCTGACCGAAGCGGTTTCGATCCCCGTGCTGCATATCGCCGACAGCGTCGGCCAGGCGATGGAAGACGCCGACTGCAAGAGCGCCGCGCTGCTTGGCACGCGCTTCGTGATGACCGAAAGCTTCTATCGCCAGCGGCTGGTCGGCCACGGCGTCGACCTGCTGCCGCCCGATCCGGGTGATGTCGAACTGGTCGACGGGATCATCTACAAGGAACTGATGCTGGGCCGCGTGACCCGCGACGCCGAGCGTGCGCTCAAGACGATCATCACGATGAAGGAAAAGGACGGCGCCGAGGCGATCGTGCTGGCCTGTACCGAGCTCGAACTGGTCGTCGACACCGACGCCAACGTGCTGCCGGTGTACGATTCCACCGATATCCACTGCCGCGCCGCGGCGGACTGGATTCTGGGCTGAATCCGCAAACCCGCGAACCCGACTGTCCGCGCGCACATTCTGCCGAAAACCCGCCGGGTTCGCCTTTCGTTCACGTTGTCGCCCACCCGGTGCTGACCTAAGCCTCGGCGGGCATGCAAAGAGCCCCCTACGCTTCCGATCCCGCCGCCAGCCGCGGGCGCGAATTCACCGAGGAACGCGAGGGGTCGCGCGGCCCGCGCAGCGAATTTCAGCGCGACCGCGACCGGATCGTCCATTCGATCGCCTTCCGCCGCCTGCGTTCCAAGACGCAGGTGTTCGTCTCGCCCGATGGCGACCATTACCGCACCCGCCTGACGCACAGTCTCGAGGTCGCGCAGGTCGGCCGTGTGCTCGCGCGCGAGTTGGGACTGGACGAGGACCTGACCGAAGCGCTGTGCCTGGGTCACGACATCGGCCACCCGCCCTTCGGCCATGCGGGCGAGAAGGCGCTTGAAGAAGCGATGGTCCATGCCGGTGGCTATGACCACAATGCGCAGGGCTTACGCACGCTGGCGCGGCTCGAAAGCCCCTATTGCGACCACGACGGGCTCAACCTCACATGGGAGACGCTCGAAGGGCTGGCCAAGCACAATGGTCCGGTCGCCGCGCCGAGCTGGGCCTTGGCCGAAATCGACCACGCGTTCCCGCTCGATCTCGCGACCTGGCCCTCGCTCGAGGCGCAGGTCGCAGCGGTGGCGGACGACATCGCCTACGACAATCACGACATTGACGACGGGCTGCGCGCCGGTTTCCTCGAACTCGACGATCTGCTCGCGCTCGACTGGCTGGCCGACCAATGGCGCGCGGTAGAGAAGCGTTTCCCCTTCGCCCCGCGCGATCGCCAGCTGCGCGAACTGGTCCGCACGCAGATCGGGCTGATGGTCAACGACGTCCTCACGCATACGCGCGAACAGGTGCAGGGTATTGCCAGCGTTGACGAAGTGCGCGGCGCGGGCCGCCAGCTGGCCGGGTTCTCGCCCGCGATGGGTGAACGCGAACGCGTGCTCAAGCGCTTCATGTACGACCGGCTCTATTATCATGAGGAACAGCTCGCCACTGCCGAGCGCGCGCGCGACGTAATCGCGCGGCTGTTCGCCGCCTATCACGCCGACCCGCGCACCATGCCCGACGACTGGCTCGCCACGCTGCCCGCGCAGGAACCGCAGCGCAGCCGCCATATCGCGGACTTCATCGCCGGGATGACCGATCGCTATGCGATCACCCAGTGCAACCGCATCTACGGCAGCACGCCCGAAGGGCTGAGCAATGTCTGACGCGGTTCGCATCGCCCTGATCGGCGCCACCGGGCTCGTCGGTTCGAGCGTGATCGGGCAATGCGTCGGGCGCGAGGACCTGCGTCTGACCGGTATCGCGCGGCGCGAGGTGGCGCTGCCACGCGGTATCCGCATGGAACTGTTCGTGGCCGAGCCCGCCAAATGGGGCGAGGTGATCGAGGCGGTCCGGCCCAAGGCGATCATCTGCGCGCTGGGCACGACCTGGAAGAAGGCGGGTGCGGACGAGGCGGCGTTTCGCGCGGTCGACCAGGAGCTCGTGCTCGACACCGCGCGCGCGGCGCGGGAACTGGGGGTCGAACGCGTCGTCCATATCAGCTCGGTCGGCGCCGATCCGATGGTGAAGCCGTTCTACCTGCGCGTGAAGGGCGAGGTCGAGCGCGAGCTGACCAAGCTGCGCTTCAACCGGCTCGATATCCTGCGCCCCGGCCTGCTGCGCGGTAGGCGCGAGAATGATCGCCGACCTGCCGAGCGGTTGGGTATCGCGGCAGCGCCGGTGGCGAACCTGCTGCTCCATGGCAAATATCGCCAGTATCGTGGTATCAAGGCCGATGTTGTTGCACGCGCGGCGCTGGCGCTTGCGAAGCGGGCCGCACGAGGCCGCTTCGTGCATGATAACGACGCCATCCAGCGCGCGGCGCACACACTGCCGCAAATCGAACATGAGGTGCTCTGATGTGGGATACGGCCTTCGGAACAGCCAATGCGCTTGCCATGATAATGTGGGCCGGATTGATCCTGCTGCCGCGCTGGCCCGCGCTGCTGGCGGCGGTGCTCTATGCCGGGGTGGGGTTGCTGTGCCTTGCCTATACGGTTGGCCTGGTCGGCATCCTGACGGGCACCTTCGACCCCGCTCCCCTCGGCTCGGATGAAGCTGCCAGCTTCTCGACGATCGAGGGCGTACGCGCGATTTTCTCCAGCGATGGCGGCGTGACGGTCGGCTGGATTCACTACCTTGCCTTCGATCTCTTCGCCGGTCTGTGGATTGCGCGCGATGCCGATGCCAAGGGCTTTTCGCGGCTGCTGCAGGCACCGATCCTGCTTGCGACCTTCTTTGCCGGGCCGCTCGGCCTGTTCCTCTGGCTGGCCATTCGCGAACGCCGCGCGCGGGCTGGCGGGCGCTGGCAGTAACGCCAGCCCGAATCGGGTTGCGCAACGCAACCGACCTGCCATGATGCGTCCAACTGCTGAAAACAGCGGAGAGGATATATGGCAGATACCGAAAAGCTCACTTTCGATGAGCTCATCACGCATTGGGCGCAGGAAAAGCCCGATCAGGTCGCGCTCGAACAGGATGGCGCGGCGCTGACCTTCGCCGAACTGGAGGACCGCTCGCGCCGGATCGTGGCGATGCTCGCCGCGCACGGGGTGGGCAAGGGCGACCGGATCGCCTGGCTCGGCAAGAACGCGCGGCACTATTTCGAACTGTTCTATTCCGCCGCGCGCATCGGTGTGGTCATGGTACCGATCGGCTGGCGTCTCGCGGCGCCCGAGATTGCCTATATCCTCGGCGATACGGGCGCGAAGCTGGTGTTTATCGACGAAGGGTTCGGCGAACTTGCCGCCAAGGCCTGCGGTGAACTGGATACGCCCCCCGAGATCATCGACACGCCAACCGCCCAGCGCGAAATCGCCGCCGCCCCGGCCGATGCATTCGACGGCGCGGGACCCGACGATCCGGTCCTCCAGCTCTACACTTCGGGCACCACGGGCAATCCCAAGGGCGCGGTGCTGACCAATGCCAACCTCTTCTCGCTGCGCCAGCCTGCCGAAGCGGCGGCACAGCCATGGTCGAGCTGGGACGAGGACGAGGCGATCCTGATCTGCATGCCCTGCGCGCATATCGGCGGGACCGGGCTTGGTATCATGGCGATCGCGGCAGGCATCCGCGGGATCGTCCAGTCCGAGTTTACGCCCGATGGCGTGCTCGACGGCTTCGAACAGGGCATCACGCGGCTGTTCATCGTGCCCGCCGCGCTGCAGATGGTGGTGCAGCATCCGCGCGCGAAGGACACCGACATGTCGGCGGTCAAATACGTCATGTATGGCGCCGCGCCGATCCCGCTCGACCTGCTGCGCGAGGCGGTCCAGACCATTCCCGGTGCGGGCTTCCTGCAATGCTACGGCATGACCGAGACGACCGGCACCATTGCCATGCTCCCGCCCGAGGATCACGCACTCGACGGCAACCAGCGCATGCGCAGCGCGGGCAAGGCCGTACCGGGTGCCGAGCTCAAGGTGGTCGGCGAAGACGGCGCCGAACTTCCGCGCGGCGAGGTGGGCGAATTGATCTGCAAGAGCCCGTCGAACATGCAGGGGTACTGGAACCTGCCCGATGCCACCCGCGGCGCGCTGAAGGACGGCTGGATGTACACTGGCGATGCCGCCTATATGGACGAAGACGGCTACGTCTATATCCAGGACCGCATCAAGGACATGATCATCTCGGGCGGCGAGAACGTCTATCCCGCGCAGGTCGAAAGCGCGATCTACGGCCACCCGGCGGTGGGCGAAGTTGCGGTGATCGGCGTGCCCGACGATACCTGGGGCGAAGCGGTGAAGGCGTGCGTCGTGGCCAAGCCGGGCAGCGAAGTGGATGCCGAGGATATCATCACCTTCACGCGCGAGCGGCTGGCGGGCTTCAAGGTCCCCAAGACGGTCGATGTCATTCCGGAAATGCCGCGCAACGCCAGCGGCAAGATCCTGCGCCGCGAATTGCGCGCCCCCTATTGGGAAGGGCGCGACAGGCAGGTCAATTGAAGCGCCACGCACCCGCCACCGCGCGCAATTCGGAGCCATTGGCCGGGGTGCTGGCGGAGGAATTGCCCGCAAGCGGGCTGGTGCTCGAAATCGCCAGCGGCAGCGGCGAACACGCGGTGTTCCTCGCGCAGCGCTTTCCCGCGCTGGGCTGGCAACCGAGCGATCACGATGCGGAGGCGCTGGCCTCGGTCGATGCCTGGGCGGCCGAAGGCGGCTGCGCAAACCTGCGCCCCGCAATCGCGCTCGATGCCGCGCAGGCCGAATGGCCGATCGCGGCAGCGGATGCGGTGTTGTGCGTGAACATGGTGCATATCAGTCCGTGGGACGCGGCGGTCGGGCTGTTTGCGGGGGCGGGGCGGATATTGGCCAGCGGCGCACCACTGGTGCTTTACGGCCCCTTCATCGAACCCGAACAGGAGACCGCGCCGTCGAATCTGGCGTTCGACCAGTCGCTCAAACAGCGCAATCCCGAATGGGGCCTGCGCGATCTTACCGATCTCGACGCGCTGGCCGCAGACCACGGCCTGCGCCGAACCGCACGCCACGCGATGCCTGCGAACAATCTGGTGCTGCTCTATCGACGAAACTGAGCGGGAACGTCGGCTAACGATCCGATTGCGGACGCTCGCAGTCTATGAGAACAGCAACAATATGAGCAAGGATACCAGAAATTCCATTCTGCTTTGGGCGGGTGCCATAGTGGTGGTCGTTGTTGTCGCAATCGACTTTCTTCCAGATTTTGAGTTCCCGTCATGGGTTCTGCCTGTTGCATTCGCAGTGATGGCAATTGACGTCATTCGGGGCTTAGTGATCAGGTCGCGCAGGAACCGTGCTGACCCATAGAATGCGGCGAGAAACGACGTCCGCTTTCCACCCCAAAAGCAGAACTCATGCCATTCGAACCCGGCTCAGGTCGCTGCGGACCGTGAAATATGGTCCGCGCCGAACTACCCGCCACGCACGACCCGCGAACCGTCTGATGCGGGCTTGTCGCAGGCGGCGCGATTGTCTTCTGCTCAGCGCGAGCACACTTGCGCGGTCGCGCCTCGCCGATAGAGTGTCGCAGGAGGGAGACGCCTCATGACCGCCCTATCCATTCGTGAACTCGCCAGCCGCCACTGGTTCTATCTGCTGCTGCCCGTGTGGCTTGCCGCGTCATGGTCCTTGCGCGGTGCGTCTATGTGGAACCAGCAACCGCGGCTGGGCGAAGCGATCGTCCTGTTCGACTGGTGCATCTTCATGCCGGTGCTGTTCGCGATCTGTTATCGCGACATGCCGCGCCGCGCGCTCGCGCTGCGCATGCTTGCGCTGTTTTGCGGCGGTATCTGGCTGGCGGGCCAGATCGTCCCACCCGAAGCGCACAGCCTGCTGGGGTTCGGCGCGGGTTTGCGCTGGGTCGGGCTCATCGTACTTCTATTGTTCGAAGCCGCCGCGATCATGGCAATGGTGCGGATCGTCTTTGGCGCAGGGCCGAGCGCCGCTGCCCTCGAACGGCAAGGCATCCCGCCGGTGATCGCCCGGCTGATGGTGCTCGAGGCCCGCTTCTGGCGCTGGGTCTGGAAACGCCTGACGGGGAAATAGCCCGCATACGAAAACGCCCGCCGATAAGGGCGGGCGTCTCGCTGTCGAATTGTGACTCGGCTCAGGTCGCGTCGTCGACCGTGTTGGCGGCGGATTGCAGGTCGTCGCCCGCGCCGCGCACGGTGTTGCACGCGGCAGCGGTCAGCGTCATCGTGGTGATGCCGAGGGCGAGCAGGATTTTCTTGATCATCATCGTTTCCTTCCCAAAGGGCTCCCATCGCGGGGTGCGAAAGATTCAACGGATCATGCTTCCTTCGGTTCCATCAATGCCCTGCGCGCCAGGCCGAGCCGGTGTTCGCGCCAGGCGATCAGCAGTCCGGCCCCCACCACCAGCGGCGCGCCGAACCAGAAGGACGCGGGCGGGAGACTGGTGAAGACCAGCCAGCCGAACAGTGTCGCCCAGATCAGCCCCGAATAATCCATCACGATGACATTCGCGACCGCCCCGTAGCGCAGCGCTGCGGTCAGCAGCACCTGCCCCAGTAGTCCGATGACCCCGCAGGCCAGCAGCAGCAGCCACTCCTCGGGCGCATGCGCCTTGCCGACGAAGGGCATTGCCAGCGCGAGGACCGGGACCGAGAAGAGCGAGAAATAGAACACGATGGTGAAGGGATGCTCGGTTCGCCCCAGATCGCGCAACTGGACCGAGATCAGCGCGATCATCAGCGCGGCCCCGAGCGCGATCGCCGCGCCCAGCAGCGGGAGTTCGCCGCTCCAGGGCTGCGCGATCAGCACGACGCCGGCAAAGCCCATCGCCACCGCGCTCCAGCGCCACACGCCCGTGGGTTCGCGCAGGATCAGCGCGGACAGCAGTACCGCGAAGATTGCCGAGCTGTAATTGAGCGTGGTCGCGACCGCGAGCGGCAGCAGTGTCGCCGCGCCAAAATTCATCGCCATGCCGACGAGGCCGAAGCCCGAGCGGCGCAGGTGCGATCCGGTGCGGCGCGTGGCGAGCACATCGAGTCGGCCGCGCAGTGCGAACCAGGCGAACAGGATCGGGATCGTCGGCAATTGCCGCCAGAACATGATTTCGGCGAGATGGATGCCCTTGTCGCTGGCCAGCTTGACGCAGGCGAGCAGCGCGGCGAGCACGAAAGCGGCGGCAAGGCGCAGTCCCAGCGCGAGCAGGGGCCGATGGTGGGGATGATCGCTTTCGGGCTGCATCGCACGGGGCGGTTAGCCCAGCCATGGCGGTGTGCAAACGGGAGATTGCAGCCGGTGCATGGTCTGCCCATATGGCCGCGTAATGGAAGAACCCGATTTCCTGCTGTTCGCAAGCGATGCCGAACTTGCCGCCTATTGGGCCGCGGCCTTCCTGGTGGCGGCGCTGTTCTGTCTTGCGATGGAGCGGCGCAGGATGAAGCGGACGGTGCTCAACCGCGTCGGCTGGATGCCGTGGACGGGGCTGTTCCTGACCTTTGCGGTATTTGCCGGCGGCCTGCTGGCAGCGTCGATCCCCGCGATCATCCAGGGATAGCGTGTTCGGCCTTGGGGCTGCGCGCGCGCATTTCGGTGAAGCTCTGCATGTACAGCGCCTCGAAATGCCGTTCGCGCGCGAGGTCGCGCAGCGTGTCCCGCTTCGGCTTGCGGTGGCCCAGAAAGAGAAGCTTGTTCAACATGGCGTGTTCCTACCCTTAAAGCGGGTATACGCCGGTCGGACGGTACGTGATTGTAAGAAGTCGCCTTTGTGCGGCGTGTTCTTACAATTCCGCGGGTCTAGATCGCCTGCACCAGAGGGCGCGCGTCAGAGACACGCCTCCAGATACGCCTGGTCGAAGCCGAACTGGCGCGCTTTTTCGAGCGTGTAGGGACGCAGGCCCGACGAGCGGTATTCGCCCATGATCTTGCCGTCATCGCCCTCGTCGAGATATTCGAACTTGAACAGTTCCTGCGTCACGATCACGTCGCCTTCCATCCCGATTACTTCGGTGATGTTGGTCGTCCGGCGCGAACCGTCGCGCAGGCGCTTGACCTGGACGATGATATCGACGCTTTCGGCGATCTGGCGGCTGATGGCTTCCTTGGGGATCTTGATGTCGCCCATCAGGATCATGTTTTCCATACGGCCGAGGCATTCGCGCGGGCTGTTGGCGTGAAGCGTACACATCGAACCGTCATGGCCGGTGTTCATCGCGGCGAGCAGGTCGAAACATTCCGCGCCGCGAATTTCGCCCAGGATAATCCGGTCGGGACGCATACGCAGGGCGTTCTTGACGAGGTCGCCGATGGTGATCGCGCCCTGGCCTTCGAGGTTGGGCGGACGGGTTTCCAGCGGCAGCCAGTGCGGCTGCTGCAGACGCAATTCGGCCGCATCCTCGATCGTCAGCACGCGCTCGCCCGGGTCGATCATTTTCGACAGGGCGTTGAGCATGGTCGTCTTACCCGAACCGGTACCGCCCGAAATGACCACGTTCATCCGGCAGGCGCCGGCGATCTTGAGCGCGGTACACATCTTGTCGCTCATCGAACCGAAGTCCTTGAGCATGTCGAGCGTGATCGGCTTTTCGGAGAATTTACGAATCGAGATCGCAGTGCCGCGCAGCGATAGCGGCGGAACGATGACGTTCACACGGCTGCCGTCCTTGAGACGGGCGTCGGCCAGCGGCGTGGTCTGATCGACGCGGCGGCCGACCTGGTTGACGATGCGCTGGGCGATCTGGAACAGGTGCGTCTCGTCGCGGAATTTGATCGGCGCGATGATCAGCTTGCCCTTTTTCTCGATATAGGTCTGGTCGGGGCCGTTGACCATGATGTCCGAGACGTCGGGATCGTTGAGCAATTCCTCGAGCGGACCGAAGCCGAGCAATTCGTCGACGAGGACCTTTTCGAGCGCGAATTGCTCGCGGCGGTTCAGCGTGACCTTCAGTTCGGCCAGCACTTCCATGATGATCGGGCGGAATTCTTCCGACAGCTCATCCTTGGACAAGGTCGCCGCGGCTTCGGGATCGACGCGTTCGAGCAGGCGCGGCAGCACCTGTTCCTTGATCTTGTGGACGCTGGCTTCGAACCCGCCGACTTCGCTCTGGCCCGAATGCGTGGAATTCATCCGCTCTTCGAGCCGCGACATCGCGTCGCCGGTGCTGTTGGACCCGGCGGAAGGTACGTCGTTTTCAGGCAGCGGGGGGAACTGGTCTCCGCCATCGTCCCGGTCGGGCTTTGATGGCGAAGGGGTTGGCGAGCCGCCCCGCATGGGTTTGGCCACACCAAATTGCGGACGGGCACCGGCGCCCATACCTGCCGGCCCGTTTTTCCGTCCGAATGCGCTCATTCCGGTAACCCCCGAAGAAACTCTTGATTCGCCCAGCGGAACCTTGCGCTTATGCGCCCAAGTCCGCCTCTCGAAGCGTGGTGAATAATTTGGAAACCTTGATTATTCCCTAATAGGGGGTGACGCGTAAGCACGTCCCGCGCGCGCGGCGATTGCCCATCATGAAGGCGAGCCGCGTGCGCCCATTCTGCCGGACCGATTGATTGCCCGTCAGGAACCGCTAAGTCTCGCGCCACAAAGCCAATCGGAGAATACGGCGCATGTGCGGAATTATCGGTATCGTCGGGGCAGAACCCGTGGCGGAACGGCTGGTCGATGGCCTGCGCCGGATGGAATACCGCGGCTATGACAGCGCCGGGATCTGCACGCTCGACCAGGGCGAACTGATCCGCCGGCGCGCCGAGGGCAAGCTCAACAATCTGGTGGTCGAACTGGCGGACAACCCCGCCCCCGGTGACACCGGCATCGCGCATACGCGCTGGGCCACGCACGGCGCGCCGACCGCGCAGAATGCGCATCCGCATGCGACCGGGCAGGTGGCGCTGGTGCACAATGGAATCATCGAGAACTATAAGGAACTGCGCGCCGAACTGCGCGCCGATGGCCGCACGCTCGAAAGCGATACCGATAGCGAAGTGGTCGCGCATCTCGTGTCGCGGCTGGTCGAAACGGGCAGCAGTCCGCAGGAAGCCGTCGCCACTGTGTTGCCGCGCCTGCGCGGTGCCTTTGCGCTGGCGATCGCCTTCCGCGACCATCCCGATCTGCTGATTGGCGCCCGCCGCGGTTCGCCGCTGGTCGTCGGCTATGGCGATGGCGAGACCTATATCGGTTCGGACGCGCTGGCGCTGGCCCCTCTGACGCAGCAGATCAGCTATCTCGAAGAAGGCGACTGGGTGGTCGTGTCGCGCGATGGCGCCGCTATCTACGATGCGGAGAACCAGGCGGTCGAGCGTGAAGTTTCCATTTCGGGAGCCTCGGCGGCGGCGATAGAGAAGGGCAATTATCGCCACTTCATGCAGAAGGAGATTTTCGAGCAGCCGACCGTGGTCGCGCAGACGCTCGGCTCCTATTTGCGCCAGTCGGACAATTCGGTCGCGCTGCCGCAGTTTGATTTCGACATTTCCAGCGTCAGGCGCATCACCATCGTCGCCTGCGGCACCTCCTTCTATGCCGGCATGGTCGCGAAATACTGGTTCGAACGCTTCGCCCGCGTGCCGGTCGATATCGATGTGGCATCGGAGTTTCGCTATCGCGAGCCGGTGCTGGAGGAAGGCGGGCTGGCCCTGTTCATTTCGCAGAGCGGCGAAACCGCCGATACGCTCGCTGCGCTGCGTCATTGCAAGGAAAATGGCCAGACGATCGGCGTGATCGTCAACGTGCCGACCAGTTCGATGGCGCGCGAAGCAGATTTGCTGCTGCCGACGCATGCCGGGCCCGAGATCGGCGTCGCCTCGACCAAGGCCTTCAGCTGCCAGCTTGCCGTGCTCGCTGCGCTGGCCGCGCATATGGCGGTCAAGAAGGGGCTGATGAGCCGCGCCGAGGAGCAGGAAGTGGTCGCGCACCTGCTCGAAGCGCCTGCCGCGCTCAACGCCGCGCTCGACCATGATGACGACATCGCCAGCATGGCGCATCTGATCGCCCCGGCGCGCGACGTTCTTTATATGGGCCGGGGACCTGACTATCCGCTCGCGCTCGAAGGAGCGCTGAAGCTGAAGGAAATCAGCTATATCCACGCCGAGGGCTATGCCAGCGGGGAGATGAAGCATGGCCCGATCGCGCTGATCGACGACGATGTTCCGGTGATCGTGCTCGCGCCTTCGGGTCCGCTGTTCGAAAAGACCGTGTCGAATATGGAAGAGGTACGTGCGCGCGGCGGACAGATCGTGCTGATCTCCGATGCCGAGGGTTTGGAAGCTGCCGGCGAGGGCTGTCTCGCGACGATCGAGATGCCGCGCGTCCATCCGCTGATCGCACCTTTGGTTTACGCGATACCGGTGCAATTGCTCGCTTATCACGTGGCTTGCGTCAAAGGCACCGATGTCGATCAGCCGCGAAATCTGGCGAAATCCGTTACTGTGGAGTAACTTAGGGCCGGTTTGACCGTTTTTTCCTGCCGCAACTGTTTGGTCCGTCTTTTACCAGAGGATAAGGTTTTGCGGTTAATCGTCCCCGGGTGAGCGAGCCGGTAAACCCCCAACAAACCAGTGCACCTGCGCTGTCGACTCGGCAGGTCATCGGGCTTGAAGCGCCCGAGGGCTCCGATTGGGGCGTGGTTCACGGCCAGCAATATGCCTTGCTGCAGGAACGGGTGAAGGTCCGTATCGGCCTGCATCTGACAAGCTTCCTGCTCGTTGCGGTGACGCTCTATGGTTCGCTTCCGACAGTAGTGCTCGGGTTGTGGGGGCTTGCGCTGCTTGTTGCGGTGGGCTTCGCCTCCCGCTCCGACCTCGGGCTGGGCGATGCCGACAATCGCTTTATCGAACTCGCAGAGATGAAATCCCATGCGATGGCCACGGGCACCAAGGGTGCGGTGTGGTCGGCGGGCATGCTTGCCTGCGCCTGGCTTGCGGATCCGGCATCGGTCGTGCTCGTCTGGGCCGTCGTTGCCATGCTTGTCGTGGCGAGCAGCGCGAGCCGCTTCGGCGCGCCGCTCAGTTCGATCACCTTCACGCTTGGCGCGGGAGTAGGCGGGTTCGCAGCCAGCCTGATCACCGCCCAGTACGGACTTGCCGTCGTCGTGCTCATGACCACGCTGCTGGCGATCTTCGGCGTTATCGAAAGCGCCCGGATCCGCGTGGCTGCGCGGCTCGCCGAATCGGCGATGCAGGAGAAGAGCGAAGTCGTCTCCATGCTGCTGCGCGAATTCGAGGAAGGCCAGGCCGATTGGTTGTGGCAGATCGATCCGCGTCGCCGCCTCAAATCGGTCTCGCCGCGTTTCGCCTTTTCGCTGGGCAAGCAGCCCAGCGAGATCGAGGGGGAATCCTTCCTCCAGCTGATTTCGGGCGACGGCTGGAAAACCGGCCGCTTCCCGCCGAGCCTGCACGAGCTGGCCGATAAGCTAAAGCGAAAGAAGAATTTCTCAAACCTCGTGGTCAGGGTCTCGATCGACGGCCAGGACCGCTGGTGGGAGCTGTCGGGCACACCGATCGTCGACGAAATGGGAACCTATCAGGGGTTCCGCGGGGTCGGCTCCGATGTCACCGAGCAGCGCGAATCCTCGGAGAAGATCGAATATCTTGCGCGCTACGACACGCTGACCCAGCTGCCCAACCGCCGCATGCTCAACGAGGCGCTCGGCGAGGCGCTCAAATATGCCGCCGAATGGCGCTCGCGCTGTGCGTTTCTCATGATCGACCTCGACCGGTTCAAGGCAATCAACGATTCGCTTGGACACCTGGTCGGCGACCGGATGCTTGGCGAAGTCGCGGCGCGGCTGAAAAGCCTGGTCGTCGAAGGCGAGGTCGTGGGCCGCCTGGGCGGCGACGAATTCGCAGTGGTCATCCGCGACATTGCCAACCGCGAACGCATGGACACGCTGGCGCGTGACATCATCCAGCGGCTTTCCGAACCCTATCACATCGAAAACCAGGTGCTCTATGTCGGCGCCAGCGTCGGTTCGGCGCTGGGTCCGCGCGACGGGCGCACGGTCGAGGAATTGCTCCGCAATGCCGATCTCGCGCTGTACCGTGCGAAGGGTGAAGGCGGCGGCATGCACCGCGAATACGAACCCTCGCTCCACGCCAATGCCGAAGAGAAACGCCAGCTCGAACATTCGCTGCGCAATGCGCTCGAACGCGACGAGATGCTGCTGCACTACCAGCCTGTGGTGGACGCCACGACCGAAGAGATCGTCAGCTTCGAAGCGCTGATCCGCTGGGACAGCGCCGATCACGGCTTCGTCAGCCCGGGCAAGTTCATCCCGCTGGCCGAAGATACCCGCCTGATCGTGCCGATCGGCACCTGGGTGATGCAAGAGGCCTGCCGCGAGGCAGCCGACAACTGGCCGACCAATATCAAGGTCAACGTCAATGTCTCGCCCGAACAGCTGCTCGAAACCGATTTCTCCGCCACGGTCGTGCGTGCGCTGTCGGACAGCGGGCTCGATCCCAAGCGGCTCGAGATCGAGGTGACCGAAAGCATCTTCCTGCGCGATGCCAGCGTGGCGCGTAACGCGCTCGAAGAATGCATGGCGCTGGGATGCTCGGTCGCTCTCGACGATTTCGGGACCGGCTATTCCTCGCTCGGCTACCTGCGCAAGCTCAAGTTCTCGACCATCAAGGTCGATCGCACCTTTGTGCAGGGTGCCGCGCAGCAGAGCCCCGAATCGATCGCCATCATCCGCGCTGTCGTCGCCATGGCCGACAGCCTCGGCATGACCACGACCGCCGAAGGCGTCGAGAACGAGGAAGAAGCGGAAATGATCCGCAGCATGGGCTGCACCAAGATCCAGGGCTTCCATTTCGGTCGCCCGATGCCGCGCGACGACGTTGCGGGCGTCTTTACCCGCCGGGCAGCGGAGCAGCGGCTCAAAAGCGCCTGATCAGGCTTCGGCCAGCGCTTTCAGGGCATTTTCGAACAGCGCCAGGCCATCGGTCCCGCCATGCGCCGGATCGACCGCGCGTTCGGGGTGCGGCATCATGCCGAGCACATTGCCCGCGGCATTGAGCACGCCCGCGATGTCGCGGCGCGAACCGTTGCAATTCTCGACATAGCGGAACGCCACGCGGCCTTCGCCCTCGATCCGGTCGAGTGTATCCTCGTCGGCAAAGTAATTGCCATCGTGATGCGCGACCGGGATATGGATCGTCTGGCCCTGGTCGTAACCGCCGGTAAACAGTGACTGGTTGTTCTCGACCGTCAGCGGGACGGTCCGGCAGATGAAGTTCTGGCTGGCATTGCGCATCAGCGCGCCGGGCAGCAGGCCGGCTTCGGTGAGCACCTGGAAGCCGTTGCACACGCCCAGCACGGGCACACCGCGTTCGGCCTGTTGCTTGACCCCGCGCATGACCGGACTGTTCGCCGCCATCGCGCCCGAACGCAGGTAATCGCCATAGGAGAAGCCGCCGGGCAGGGCGATGAAATCGAGCCGCTCGGGCAGTTCGGCATCGGCATGCCAGACCCGCAGCGGGGCAGTACCCGTGACCCGCTCGATTGCCACCGCCATGTCGCGGTCGCAATTGGAACCGGGGAAGGTGATGACGGCGGCGCGCAGGGCCATCAGCCGACCTTCTCGATGCGGTAGTTTTCGATCACCGTATTGGCGAGCAGCTTCTCGCACATTTCGGTCAGCGCCGCGTCGCTCGTGCCATCGGCGACTTCGAGTTCGATCAGCCGGCCCACGCGAACATCGGCAACTCCGTCGAAACCAAGCCCTTCAAGGGCATGGTGGACGGCGCGGCCCTGCGGATCGAGGACGCCGGGCTTGAGCGAAACATGGACGCGGATCTTCATCGACAGGCCTTTCGTGTTGGCGCGCCTATGGCGCAGCACCCGCGCGCATTCAAGCCCGCGCGCATGCGCAGCGGGGAAGGTTGCAAGGGTGGCATATGCGCGACGGATTGTAGCGCGATTGCAACATTTGCAATCAATCTGTCGCAACCCTGAGCGTCGCACGCCCATTTTCCGCGCAACCTGCTATCGGATGCGCACGGCGATCGTGCCGCTTCCCTCCAAATGCCCGCCCCCCATGTGCGCGCTCAAGCAGGACTTCCCTACATGACCATTCGATCCACCGCTGCCCGTTTTCTCGGCGCCAGCACGCTCGCTGTCGCGGCGTTTGCTGCGCAACCCGCCCTCGCGCAGGATGTCGACGCCGACAGCTCCGGCACCGCAGAAGCCGGCGCGGGCCAGCTCAACACGATTATCGTCACCGCCAACCGGCGCGAGGAAAACCTGCAGGATGTTGCGGTTTCGGCTGCGACGCTCGATGCCAGCACCGTGCGCACGATCTTCGATGCCGGTGCCGAAATTACCGCGCTGGCCGCGCGCGTGCCGGGTCTGTTCGTCGAAAGCTCGAACGGCCGCGCCGCACCGCGTTTCTACATCCGCGGGCTCGGCAATACCGATTTCGACCTCGCCGCCTCGCAGCCGGTCTCGGTGGTGATGGACGACGTGGTGATGGAAAACGTCACGCTCAAATCCTTCCCGATCTTCGACGTCGAGCGAATCGAAGTGCTGCGCGGCCCGCAGGGCACGCTGTTTGGCCGCAACACGCCTGCCGGCATCGTCAAGATCGACACGGTCAAGCCGGGTGACGAATTCGCAGTTGACGGTTCGGTCAGCTACGGCAGCTTCAACAGCGTCTCGGCCGATGGCGGCGTGACGCTACCGCTCGCACCCGGAGTGGTGTCGCTCCGCCTTTCGGGCCTGTGGCAGCAGCGCGACAATTGGGTCGACAACGGTTTCACCGGTGAAGAGGACGTCTACGGCGCCTACAGCGAAGTGGCGGGCCGTGCGCAGCTGCTGATCACTCCCGGCGATCGCCTGTCGATCCTCGGCAGCTACTCGATCCGCGACCTCGACGGCCAGTCGACGCTGTTCCGCGCGAATATCCTCGGCCCGGGCGACAACGAGCTGAACGACAATTACGACCGCGACACGGTGTTCTACGACGCCGGCGGGCGTAACGAAGCCGCCTACAAGGCCGAGATCGCGAGTGCCAAGGTCGATTACGAAGCCGATTTCGCGACCTTCACCAGCATCACCAGCTGGGCCAACAGCGAAGGCCGCAGCCGCGGCGATATCGACGGTGGATGGATCGTTCGCAATGAAGATGGCGATGTGATCGAGACCGGTCCCGGTTTCATCCCGTTTGAATCGGATACGCAGGATTCGATCGATCTCGATCAGTTCACGCAGGAAGTCCGCATCGCCTCGAATTCGAACGGTCCGGTGCAATGGCAGGTCGGCGGCTTCTATTTCGACAGCGATTTCGACGTCACCACCATCGGCTTCCCGTTCCCGCCGCCGGTCACCGTCAACCACACCAACGAAAGCTGGGCGATATTCGGCCAGGTCACGGGTGAAATCACCCCCGCGCTCAAGCTGACCGGCGGCCTGCGCTATACCGAGGACGAGAAGCAGTTTGCAGTAACGCAGACCTCCTTCATCTCGGGTCCGGATGCGCAGGAGCGCAGCGTCAAGGACGAGCGGATCAGCTGGGATCTCGCCGCATTCTACGATGTCGGCGCTGACGCCAGCGTTTATGCCCGCGTGGCGAGCGGTTTCCGCGCGCCGACCATCCAGGGCCGCGACGTCGCCTTCGGGTCGGCGCCGTCGATTGCGACCTCGGAAAAGATCATGAGCTACGAGGCCGGGTTCAAGTCCGAATTCGCGGGGCGCAGCGTGCGTCTGAACGGCGCGGTCTATTACTACACCATCGACGATCCGCAGTTCACTGCGGTGGGCGGCGCGGGCAACCTCGTGCAGCTGGTCAATGCCGAGGAAGGTCGCGGCTACGGTTTCGAACTCGACAGCGCCTTCCAGATCACGCCCGACTTCCTCGTCACCGCAGGCGTCAGCTGGAACAAGACCGAGATCCAGGACGACACGCTCGCCGTGGGCATCTGTGCGCAGTGCACCGTGACCGACCCCACGGTGGTCCTGTCGGGCAACACGCGCGCACTGGTGGACGGCAACCCGTTCCCCAACGCGCCCGAATGGATCGCTGACGTGACCGCGCGCTACGGAGTTCCGGTGGGGAATGCGGGTGAGATCTTCGCCTTCACCGACTGGGCCTACCAGGGCAAGACCAACCTGTTCATCTACGAGAGTGCCGAGTTCAACACGAACAACCAGATCGAGGGCGGGCTGCGCGTCGGCTACGCCAAGACCGACGGTTCCTTCGAAGTCGCCGCTTTCGTGCGCAACATCCTCGATGCCGACAATGTGAAGGGCGGCATCGACTTCAACAACAACACCGCCTTCGTCAACGATCCGCGCGTGTTCGGTATCTCGGCCCGCGTCAGCTACTAAGCTCGCGAGCGACTGCCACGAGAAAGGGCCGAGGGGAGCGATCCCCTCGGCCCTTTTCTATGCCAACGCTGCGCCGCGGGCTTGCGCCGGACGCGGCCGACCGCGTTACTTCTTGGGCTTGGACGGAGTCCGCAGCCGCCCGCGATGCGCGTTCATGTCGAGCACTTCGCCCGGGCCGCTGTCTTCGTTCTGCAGCAGGCCGAGACGCCGCGCGACTTCCTGATAGGCTTCGCTTTCGCCGCCCAGGTCGCGGCGGAAGCGGTCCTTGTCGAGCTTTTCGCCGGTGTTGATGTCCCACAGGCGGCAGCCGTCGGGGCTGATCTCGTCGGCCAGGATCACCCGGCTGAAATCGCCATCCCAGATGCGGCCGAATTCCAGCTTGAAGTCGATCAGGCGGATATCGATCGCGCTGAACATGCCCGAGAGGAAATCGTTGATACGGATCGCCATGCTCGACATGTCCTGCAGCTCTTCATGGCTGCACCAGTTGAAGCAGGCGATTTCCTCTTCGGAGACCTTGGGATCGCCCAGCGCATCGTCCTTGAGGCAATATTCGATCAGCGTATGCGGCAGCAGCTCGCCTTCCTCGATCCCGAGGCGCTTGCTCAGCGTCCCGGCAGCCACATTGCGCACCACCACTTCGAGCGGAATGATCTCCACCTGGCGCACCAGCTGTTCGCGCATGTTGAGGCGGCGGATGAAATGCGTGGGGATGCCGATGTGCGACAACCGCGTGAACACATATTCGCTGATGCGATTGTTGATCACGCCCTTGCCGTTGATCGTGCCCTTCTTCTCGGCGTTGAACGCGGTCGCATCATCCTTGAAATACTGGATGATCGTGCCCGGTTCGGGACCTTCGTAGAGGATCTTGGCCTTGCCTTCGTAGATCTGGCGCCGACGAGCCATGAATATGCATTCCTTCACGCTAGAAAAGCCTGCGCCCCGGCGACGGAATCGACTGGCGATTGCGACTGCCGGGGCGTTTAGCGAGCCATACAGAAGCCGATTGACGAAAGCAATTGCAGGCACGCGGCGCGGTGGTTAGCGCGCGCGGCATGGATACGGGTCGCACCACCAACACTCCGCTTGCCGCGCAGGTCGATGATCTGGCGGGTCTGGCGCACGCGGCGCGGCTGCGCAGCCTGTCGCTTCCCGGCGGCGCCGATTTCTCGTCGAACGATTACCTCGCGCTGGCGGGCAGCGCCCGGCTCAAGAACGCCGTGATGGATGCGCTCGAGCGCGGGGTTCCGGTCGGTTCGGGCGGCTCGCGGCTGCTACGCGGCAACCATCCCGAACACGAAGCGCTCGAAGCGGAGGCAGCGCGCTTCTTCGGCTGCGAAAGCGCGCTGTTCCTCGCCAATGGCTACGGCGCGAACAGCGTGCTGCTGTCGGCACTGCCCCAGCGCGGCGATGCGATCTTCTATGACGCGCTGGTCCATGCCAGCGCGCACGAAGGGATGCGCCTTTCGCGGGCCGAATGCATTGCGGTGCCGCACAATGATGTCGGCGCTTTTGCCGAAGCGCTCGCCAACTGGCGGGCCGGCAAGGCCGCGGGTCAGGCCTGGATCGCGGTCGAAACGCTCTACAGCATGGACGGCGACCGCGCGCCGATTGCCGAACTGGCCGATCTGGCCGATCGCCATGGCGCGGTGCTGCTGGCGGACGATGCGCATGCCACCGGCGTGTTCGGCAATGGCGGCCGGGGGCTGGCAGCGGATATCGACGGGCGCGGCAATGCAATCGTGCTGCGCACCTGCGGCAAGGCCCTGGGCAGCGAAGGCGCGCTGCTGTGCGGGCCGCGCGTAATGCGCGACCATGTGATCAATCGCGGGCGGGGCTTCATCTTCTCCACCGCGCCTTCGCCGCTGATGGCCGCCTGCGTGCGCGAGGCGCTGAGGATCTTGGAGGAGGAGCCGGAGCGGCGCGAAGCGCTGCACGATCTGATCGGCTATGCGGGCCGAAAACTCGCGCCCTTCGGCGTCAGCGCAAGCGGATCGCAGATCATGCCGCTGGTGCTGGGTGACGAGGCGCGCACCATGCAGATTGCCGGGGCGCTGCGCAGCGCGGGCTTCGATATCCGCGGCATTCGCCCGCCCACCGTTCCTGCGGGCAGCAGCCGCCTGCGCATCTCGCTCACTCTCAATATCGACCGGGCGCAGATCGATGCGCTGACCGGCACGCTTTCGGAGATTCTCGCATGAGCGCTTTCACCGTTACCGGGACCGATACCGACGTCGGCAAGACCGTCTTCGCCGCGGCACTAACCGGCGCGCTCGACGCGCACTACTGGAAGCCGGTGCAGGCGGGGCTGGATGAGGGCGGCGACCGGGCGCAGGTGGCGAAGCTTGCGGGATTGCCCGAAACCCGCGTGCTGCCCGAAGTCTATCGCCTGGCGACGCCCTGTTCGCCGCACCGCGCGGCCGAGATCGACGGGGTCGCCATCGATCCCGACCGGCTGGTGCTTCCCGCGCAGCGTCCGCTGGTGGTCGAGGGGGCGGGCGGCGCGCTGGTGCCGCTTGGCGGGGACTTGCTCTACGCCGACATGTTCGCCCGCTGGGGCCTGCCTGCGATCGTGGTCGCGCGCACTGCACTGGGCACGATCAACCATTCGCTGCTGACGATCGAAGCGCTGCGCGCGCGCGGGGTGGCAATCCACGGCGTGGCCTTCGTCGGCGACGCGGTGGAGGATAGCGAGGCGACGATCTGCCGGCTCGGCGCGGTGAAGCGGCTGGGTCGGCTGCCCCTGCTCGCCACGCTCGATGCGGCGACGCTTGCCCAGGCCTTTACCGACAATTTCGATCTGGCGGATTTCACATGACCCACTCGCCCGTATGGCATCCCTTCACGCAGCACGGGCTGGGCGATCCGGTTCCGCTGGTCACGCATGCCGAAGGCGCGGTATTGCAGACCGAGGACGGCCGCCGCGTGGTGGATGCGATCTCGAGCTGGTGGGTGACCACGCATGGCCATTGCCACCCGCGGATCATGGCGGCAATCACCGACCAGGCGCAGCGGCTCGACCAGATGATCTTCGCCGGCTGGACGCATCAACCGGCAGAAGACCTTGCGCGCGAATTGTGCGCCATCCTGCCCGATGAGCTGACCCGCGTGTTCTTTTCCGACAGCGGTTCGACCGCGGTCGAGGTCGCGCTGAAGATGGCGCTCGGCTTCTGGATGCATCGCGGAGAAGACCGCAGCCGGATCGTGGTGATGGAACATTCCTATCACGGCGATACGATCGGCGCGATGTCGGTCGGTGCACGCGGGGTGTTCAACGCGGCCTATGCGCCGATGCTGTTCGATGTCGGGCGCGTGCCCTTTCCCGGCGATGATCCGCAGCCGACGCTCGACGCGCTGGAGGCAGAATGCGCGGGCGGGGCGGCAGCCTTTATCGTCGAACCGCTGGTGCTGGGGGCGGGCGGCATGCTGATGTATCCGCCCGAAGTGCTGGCCGAAATGCGCGCGATCTGCGCCCGCCACGGCACGCTGTTCATCGCCGACGAGGTCATGACCGCCTGGGGCCGCACCGGCACTCTGACCGCCTGCGAACAGGCCGATGTGGTGCCCGATATCATGTGCCTGTCCAAGGGGCTGACCGGCGGGGCGATGCCGCTGGCGGTGACCATGGCGAGCGAGCCGATCTGGGATGCGCATTATTCGACCGACCGCACGCGCACGTTCTACCATTCATCGAGCTATACCGCGAACCCGGTGGCCTGCGCGGCGGCCAATGCCAATCTCGCGATCTGGCGCGAGGAACCGGTGCCTGAGCGGATCGCGGCGCTGGCAGCGAAGCAGCAGGCGCATCTCGATACGCTGGCGGATCACGCGATGGTGCGCAACGCGCGGCGCTGCGGGGCGATTGCCGCGCTGGAACTGGGCGATCCGGGAGGGAGCTATCTGTCCGACCTCGGGCCGAAGCTGCTGCGCCGGTTCCGCGAGGCGGACCTGCTGCTGCGGCCGCTCGGCAACACCATCTACGTCATGCCGCCCTATTGCATCGAGGATGCCGATCTGGCGCGCATCTGGGCGGAAATCGCCGCCGCGGCAGACGATGTGGCCGCGTCCTAGGGCGGAGGCGGCGCGCCTGCTGCCGCGGCGGTATCGTCTTCGACCGCGGGGGCGTGGTCGCGTTTCAGCTTCTCGATCAACCGGCCCAGCGTGGCGCGCTGGACGAGGACGCTGAACAGCACCGCGGCGAAGGTCGCGGCGAGGATCAGGTCGCGCGTCTCGCCGGCGGGTAGCGACAGCGCCAGCGCGATCGAAATGCCCCCGCGCAGCCCGCCCCACCACAGCACGCGGCCTGCGCCCTTGTCCTGCAGCCGTGCGGCGGGGATCGCCTTGGTCGAAACGACAATGCCGACCCCGCGCGCGGCCAGCGTCAGCGGAATCGCCGCCAGCGCCAGCACCAGTTCGTCAAAGCCCGCGACCAGCACGATCATTTCCAGCCCGATCAGCAGGAACAGCACCGAATTGAGCAATTCGTCGACCAGCTCCCAGAACTTGACGAGATAATCGCGCGTCACGTCGCTCATCGCATAGGTAACGCCGTGGTTGCCGATCAGCAGGCCGGCCACCGCCATCGCCAGCGGGCCCGAAAGCGTGAGGTAGTTGCACAGCGCATAGCCGCCCATCACCACCGCCAGCGTGACCAGTACCTCGAGCGTGTATTCGTCCATCCCCGCCAGCGCGCGGTAGCCGACATAGCCCGCGACGAGCCCGATCAGGATGCCGCCGCCCGCCTCGATCGCGAACAGCCGTGCGCCCTCGGCGAAGGAGAAGTCGTTCCCGCTCACCGCCGCGCCGAGCAGGATGATGAACACGACGATGCCGACACCGTCATTGAACAGGCTCTCGCCCGCCACCGCGCTCTGCAGCGATTGCGGGACCTTCTCCTCGCGCAGCACGCCGAGCACCGAAACCGGGTCGGTCGGGGCGATCAGCGCGCCGAAGACGAAGTACCAGATCGGCGCGATCCCCAGCGCCAGCAGCATGCCCACGCCCCACATGGCCAGCCCGACGAGCACGGTCGAGATCATGACGCCGACGGTGGAAAGCAGCAGCACGGGCAGCCATGCGACCTTGAGGCGGTCGAGATCGACATGCAGCGCGCCGGCAAACAGCAGGAAGCTGAGCATGCCCTGCAGCAGCGTCTCGGTGAAATTCATCTGCTGCAGCGTGTCGGCGACCCAGTCGTCGAGCGTCACGCCGGGAATGAAGGCATCGGCCACCGTCAGGCCAATCGCCCCCAGCGCGCCCATCACGGTCAACCCGATGACATGCGGCAGCCTGAGGAAATGGTGATTGAACCAGCCGAGCAGCGCGGAGGCGACCACGAGGATCGCGGCAATATCGAAAGCGGAGAGCGCGGTGCTGGCGGTGTCATGCATCCCGGCTGACTAGCGCGGGCGGCGAAGCAGGGGAAGCCATCGCAGCGAAGTGGTGCCCAGGGGCGGATTCGAACCACCGACACGACGATTTTCAGTCGTCTGCTCTACCCCTGAGCTACCCGGGCACACTGCTTCGGCGGAGGGGCTTGAACGGCCCCGCGAGCAATGAGAGCGCGCCTATGGCGAAGCTGGCCCGCCTTGGCAAGGGGGTAATTAGTCGTCCTGCCCCTTGGTGACTTCCGCCGCGATTTCCTCGGGCAGGGCGGGGCGCGCCGGCACCGCATAGCCATCGCCGAACCATTGCGCGAGGTCGCGGTCGCGGCAGCGAGTCGAACAGAACGGCGTGTGCTCCTCGCTGCGCGGCTTGCGGCAGATCGGGCAGGGGCGGAGCTTACTCGTCATGCGGCACGATCTGGGCGGTGGCGGCCTCGATCGCAAGCCCGGGATCGGTCTCTATCCGCAGGGGGCGCGCGGTGCGGCGTTCGAGTTCGGCAATCCATTCGGGCTTGAGCCTGGCCTTGAGCGCGGGATGTATCGCCAGCAGCGTCACGCCCGGCCCGTCGACCAACTCCGCGCGGCGCAGCGCCATGCGTGCGGCAGCACTCACGCGGGCGGTGGCGAAGCGGTGGAGCAGCGAGGGCCCCGTCAGCCGCGCGACGATATGGACGAAGCCGAAGCCGTTCATCGCGGTGCGTTCATGCGGCCAGCCCGCCAGCGCGGCATCGAGCGCCGCATCCACCACCTTGCGGTCGGCCTTGGCGGCGAGCGTGGGAAAATCGATCCCGATCGAGCCGCCGAGGTCGAACAGGCGCAGCCAGCGCGCAATCGAGGGGATCGCGGCAAGTGCGAGGTCGCGCGGCACCAGATCGCCATCGATATCGATCAGCGTCATTGCGGGCGTGACGCTGAACAGCAGCGAGCCGCCGGTAAATGCGACCTCGCCCGCAGCCGCGGCATGCCAGATCTCGTCCCACTCGCCCGCGGGCAGGCGGCGGACGGCATCGCCCAGCACGAAGACATTGTCGCGCGGCGGCGGTGCGTCGGCCTCGCTCTCGATCACGCGGCCCTGCGCGCGCTTGAAGCGCCCGCGCTCGGCAATCGCGGCGCGGGTGATGCGCAGGGTCAGCGCGCTGCCCTCGGTCGCCCGGGGCGGAATGCGGTCGACGAGGATTTCGGTGCCATTCGCCATCCGCGCGAGCCCGCGCGCACCCCCGGCGGGCCTGGACACCAGTTGCGCCGACGCGGTTCTGTCGACCGGGAGATCGCCCGGCCAGTGCAGTTTCGCGGCGACCACCTCTTCGCCGTGGACCAGCAGCGCGCGGCTTTCGCCGATCCCGTGTTCGACCAGCCATTCGGGCCCGTCGCTGCCAGGCCCGCGGCTGTCAGACAATCTGGAACCCTGCGGATTTGAGCAGCGCGCGCGTTTCATAGAGCGGCAGTCCGACAACCCCCGAATGGCTGCCCTGGATGCGCGAGATCAGCCCTTCGGCCAGGCCTTGGATGGCATAGCCGCCGGCCTTGCCCTCCCATTCGCCGCTGGCGAGATAGGCGTCGATTTCCTCGGCACAGAGGCGTTTGAACAGGACCACGGTCTCGCACAGCCGCTCGCGCAGAGTGCCGTCGGGTGCACGCAGCGCGATCGCCGACAGCACACGGTGACGGCGGCCCGAAAGCAGTTCGAGGCATTTCCGCGCGGTCGCGGCATCCTCCGCCTTGGGCAGGATGCGGCGCCCGGCGGCGACCACGGTATCGCCGGCAAGCACGAAGCCGTCCTCCGATGCGGCGGCCTGCGCCTTCTCGCGCGCCATGCGGATGGCATAGTCACGCGGGCGCTCGCCGGCAGCGGGCGTTTCGTCGATATCGGCGGGATTGATCGCAGCCGGCTCCAGCCCGAGGCGCGCGATCAATTCGCGCCTGCGGGGGCTGGCCGATGCGAGGATGAGTGTGGGCTGGCCCACCGGCGCTTACTGCGGGCCGGGGCCGCCGCGACCGGGCATGAAGCGGTAGGTGATCCGCGCCTTGGTCAGATCGTAAGGCGTGAGTTCGCACAGGACTTCGTCGCCCACCAGCACGCGGATGCGGTTCTTGCGCATCTTGCCAGCGGTGTGACCAAGCACTTCATGGCCGTTCTCGAGCTCGACGCGGAACATCGCATTGGGCAGCAGTTCAACCACCTTGCCGCGCATTTCGAGAAGTTCTTCTTTCGCCATGTAGGTCTTCGTATCCGTTCGATTGTGCAATATGAGCGGCGGCCTTTAGCGGTGACGGGGGGAAAAGGGAAGCCTCGCTGCATCCAAGTGCCATCGACGGAACGTATATCGTATTCGTTCAGCGACAAACCGATACGGAAACCCCGCTTGCCTGTCGGTATTCATCGTCGCAATAGCCTGCCACACGGGGGCGGTTGGATAATTTAAGACGGAAGGCCCTGCGCTTGAAATCCCTATCATTTGTCGCAACTTCGCTCCTCGCACTCGGCTGGGCCACGGCGGTCCACGCCCAGGATACCGGCCAGGCGGCCGAGCCTGCGCCCGAGGTCAATGAAGACGTGCTGTCCGCACCCGGGACGATCGTCGTCACCGGCGCGCGCATTCGCGGCCAGCTGATCGTCGACCAGCCACCCGTGGCCGAATATGACAGCGAGGATATCGCGGCGTTCGGCGGCAGCTCGATCGCCGATATCATTGCGGCGATCGAACCCGCGACGGGCAGCGCCCGCGGTGGGCGTGGCAGCGGCCGGCCGGTGTTCCTCATCAACGGCATCCGCGTGTCCAGCTTCCGCGAATTCCGATCCTATCCGCCCGAAAGCATCGCCAAGATCGAGGTTTTCGCCGAGGAAGTGGCGCAGCGCTTCGGCTATTCGCCCGACCAGCGCGTGGTCAATATCGTGCTGCAGGAAAGCTATTCCTCGATCACTGCGGAAGTCGAGGCCGAGGCCCCCGCACGCGGCGGCTATTGGCGCAACGAGCAGGAGATCGGCTACCTCTCGATCAATGACGGCGCGCGGATCAACCTCAACCTCGAGGTCGAAGACGTCAGCCTGCTGACCGAGGACGAGCGCGATCTGGTGACCGCTTCGTCGATCCCCGGTGTCGCCGACGAAGCCCCGTTCCGTAGCCTCGTCTCGGACAGCTACGGCGTCGAGGCGACGGCGAACTATGCCAAGGCCTTCATCGACAACGGCTCCTCGATCAGCCTCAACCTGACTGGCTCGCGCGAGGAAAGTCTCGGCCTGTCGGGCCTGCGCCAGGTCGACGGCGTGCTCGAACCGATCGAACGGCGCAACCGCACCGATACGCTGTCCACTGCGGCCAGCTACACCCAGCCGGTCGGCGACTTCCAGCTGACCGCCACCTTCGACGGCGGCCGCACCAAGACGCGCAGTGAAGTCGATCGCAGCGCCGCTGCGGGCTACGATATTTCGCGCTCGACCACGTGGAATGCGACCAATCTGGTGACGCTGCGCGGCATCGCGGTCGAAATTCCGGCAGGCGAGATCGCGACCACCTTCGATGTGGGTTACGACTGGCAGCGGATCGAGAGCGACGACACGCGCACCGCCTTCGATACGCAGCTGACGCGCGGCGATCTGTCGGGCGGCGTCAATATCGTCGTCCCGCTTACCAGCCGCCGTACCGGCTTCCTCGATGCCGTGGGCGACATCTCGGTTTCTGGGCAGGCGGGGATCAACCATCTGTCGGACTTCGGCACGCTGCAGGACTGGAGCCTGGGCGTGAACTGGTCGCCATTCGAAAACCTCAACCTGCAGGCGACGCGGATCTGGCGCGAAGTCGCCCCCGGGCTGAGCGCGCTGGGCTCGCCGCGGATCGACGAAGCCAATGTCTCGGTGTTCGATTTCGCCACCGGAGAGGATGTGCTGGCCACGGTGATCACCGGCGGCAATCCCAATTTGCGCGAGGAAACGCAGTCCGACTGGAAATTCGGGGCGAACTGGGAATTGCCCTTCTGGGAAGGCACGCGGTTGCAGGCCGATTATGCGATCAACCGCTCGCGCGATGTCACGCTGTCCTCGCCGGCTTTCACCTCGGCCTTCGAACAGGCCTTCCCCGATCGCGTGACGCGCAATGGGGCGGGTGAATTGCTGGCGATCGACCGCAGCCCGGTGACGCTGTACGAAACGCGCAGCCGCACGCTCAGCTTCGGTCTGTCGACGCGCGGCAGCTTCGGCGGTTCGGATAGCGGCGAAAGCAGCCGTGGCGGTCCGCCGGCGGCTGGCCGCGGTGCCGGGCGACCCAGTGGCGGCGCAGGCGGTTCGCGCTTCGATCCTGCGGCCTTTGCTGCGATGCGCGAAAAACTGTGCGCCGCACCCACTACCGGCACACCCGACCTGTCTCAGCTGCCCGAGGGGATGCGGGCCCGCCTGCTCGACGAGAATGGCGAGCCCGATCCGGCGCGTGTCGAGATGCTCCGCCAGCGGCTGTGCAGCGCCGAGGGCGAGGCCGATATCGGCCGCTTTGCCGAGCTGCGCACCGCGCTGTGCGCCGAACCGCCGCAGCTCGACCAGCTGCCGCCGCAGATGCTCGAACGGCTGCGCGGCGAAGATGGCGAGATCGATCCCGAGCGGCTCAGGGCCTTCCGCGAGCGCACGTGTGCTGCCGATGGCGCGGGTGGTCCGCCGCAGGGCGAAAGCCAGCAGCGCGGCGGCGGGATGAACCCCTTCGCCCGGCGTGGCGGCTCGGGCGGGCGCTATTTCGTCAACCTCAACCACACCATCGCGCTCGAAAACGAAGTGACGCTGGCGGCTGGCGGGCCGGTGTTCGACCAGCTCGACGGCTTCGTGCTGGGTAGCGGCGCGATCCCCGAACACACGTCGCGGCTCGAAGCCGGGATGTTCATCGACGGGTATGGCGTGCGCCTGTCGGGCAATTACCTCGGGCAAGCGGAGCTGCGCGGTAGCGGCCTGCCCGGATCGAGCGATCTGTTCTTCGGCGATCTGGTGACCTTCGACCTGCGCCTGTTTGCCGATCTCGGGGAAATCCTCGAGCGCGACGAGGGCTTCCTCAAGGGCTTCCGTGTCGCCTTCGTGCTCGACAATGTGTTCGACGGGCAGCGCCGCGTGGTCGATGCCAGCGGCGTCGTCCCCGAAGCGTATGACCCGCGCCGGATCGACCCGGTCGGGCGCTATATCGGCGTCGATTTGCGCAAGATGTTCTAGCGGCAGGGGGCGGCGCGCGAAGCTACAGCGCGTCGCCCGCCGCGACCCCGCTCGCCCAGGCCCACTGGAAATTGTAGCCGCCCAGCCAGCCTGTCACATCGACTGCCTCGCCAATGGCATAGAGGCCGGGGATGCGCTTGGCGGCCATTGTCTTCGATGACAGTTCGGCGGTTGAGATGCCGCCGACGGTAACCTCGGCCTTGGCAAAGCCCTCGGTGCCATTGGGGCGGAATTCCCACCGCTTGAGCCGTTCGCCCGCGGCGCGCAGCGCCTTGTCGGGCAGATTGCCCAGCTCGCCTTCGAGCGCGAGCTTGTCGGTCAGAATATCCGCCAGCCGCGCGGGGAAGGCGTCGCGCAAGTGCGCGCGCAGGCCCGCGCGCGGATTGGCGCGCTTGGCGTCGAGCAGCCATCCGGCGCCGCGCTGCGGCAGGAAGTCCACGAACAGGGGTTCGCCCGGCCGCCAGTAGGAACTGGCCTGCAGGATCGCCGGGCCGGACAGCCCGCGATGCGTGAACAGCGCGGCTTCGGCAAAGCTGGCCTTATTGGCCGATACGACGACTGGGGCCGAGACCCCCGAGATGTCGCGGAACAGCACTTCCTCGCCGCCCAGCGTCAGCGGGACCAGCGCGGGGCGCGGCTCGACCAGTTTGAGATCGAATTGCCGTGCAAGATCGTAGGCGAAGCCGGTGGCGCCCATCTTGGGGATCGAGGGGCCGCCGGTGGCGATTACCAGCGCCGGGGCGCGATAGCTGCCCGTCTGCGTGGTAATTGTGAAACCGTCGCCTTGTTCGACGCGCGTGATCTCTTCGCCGCAGCGGATATCAACGCCGCCCTTGGCGCATTCCTCAAGTAAGAGCGCGACGATCTGCTTGGCCGAGCCGTTGCAGAACAGTTGGCCGAGCGTCTTTTCGTGCCAGGCAATCCCGTAGCTTTCGACCAGTTCGAGGAAGTCCTGCGCGGTGTAGCGTGCGAGTGCCGATTTGGCGAAATGCGGGTTGGCGGACAGGTAATTCGCCGGACCCGCACCGATATTGGTGAAATTGCAGCGCCCGCCGCCCGAGATGAGGATTTTCTTCCCCGGCGCGCTCGCGCGTTCGAGCACCAGCACGCGGCGCCCGCGCTGCCCCGCACGCGCCGCGCACATCAGGCCCGCAGCCCCGGCGCCCAGGACGATCGCATCGAAGCCATGTTCCATGCGAAGCGCCCTAGCCGCGCGGGGGCGGTGTGCAAGCCCTTAGGGCTGCGCGGCGGTCACCAGCTTGCCCAGCGTGTCCCACTCGGGCCGCGGCGACCAGTTGCGGTTGCTGCCGAGATAGGAGTGGTCGTCATTCTCGAGCAGGCCGATGATCGTCTCGGCGACGATGGTTGCGCCGACCGGGCCGAGCGCTTCGCCTTCCTTGGTGCTGCCGTCGCTTTCCTCGCGTCCGATCACCTCGGCTTCGGCAAGGATCCACAGCCACAGCGGGACGCCGTGTTCGGACAGCGCGCCATCGACCGCGTCGGACAGCTTGGCGATCCGTTTCTTCACCTTGGCGGTCCATTTCGGATCGCAGTCGATCGCTTCGGCGACCTTCTCGCCGCCGGGCAGCAGGAAGGCATTGCCGCGCAGCAGGTTGCGCGTCGCGAGCGAGTTTTCGGCATTGGTGATGAACGGCAAGTCCAGCAGGTCGCCCGCCAGCAGCAGGTCGAGCTTCTGTGCGCGTTCGACCTGGCGGTTGGCCGGGGTGAACAGCAATTCGTGCCAGTCGACCACGCCATCGGGTGTGCCCAGCGCATCGAAGCCGCCACCCAGGATTGCGCCGAACAGTTCGAGCGGCGACTTGCCCTTCTGCACCTGGATTTTCATCGGGATCATCGAATGGCCGAAGCGATAGGCAGCCACTGAAAATTCGATCGGGATGAAGGGCGTATCGCCGCAATAATGCGCGCGTCCGCAGCCGAGGATACGCTCGACCACCGGGCGGCCGCACATGGCGGCGAGGAAGTCGTTCACCACCGCCCACTGGTAATGCCAGGTGGTTTCCTCGCGGGCGTGTTCGTACAGTTCCTCGCCCTCGAAACCGTCTTCCGCATGCAGCGTGTCGCAAACGTGGTTGTGGAAGCGGATGATCGCCAGTTGCAGCTGGCTGATGATGCGGTTCTCGTCATTGCGCGGATCGCCGATCATCGCGCGGCCATTGGGGCTGCGCAGCAGATCGTTGTCGCGCTCGCCCGCCTGGCCGGGATTGTCGCTCCCGGTCAGCAGTTTGGCCCCCGCGAACGCGCCCGCCTGCTCGTAGAGATAGGGCTGCGCTTCGGGTCCGACGCCATAGATGCAGTCGAGATCGAGCGTGGGCGTGCGGACATTGGCGATTTCGCCCGGATCATCGACCACGCTGTCGAAGGTGGTGCTGGCGTCGAGCGTGATGTCGTGATCGACGAACTGGCCGAAAAACACCATGCCGACGGGTACGGTATCGGTCCGGTCGTTCTTGGATTTGCCATCCATCGGCCCGCCCTTGCGGCCGATCGCTTCGAGCGTGTGGATGGGGGTGTAGGCGGGGCTGAGCTTGGGGAACAACCGCCCGAAACGGTCGTCGCGCTGGTGGCCGGGCTGGTGCCCGCGCCGGCAATAGGCGCTCATCCCTTCGAGGGGCTTCATTCCGTGATGTTCATGGCCGGACATTGGCGGTCTCCTGTTTGCTATGTTTTGCAGACGCGACCGTACGCCGTCGTAATCAACGGTTCTCATTGACTCATTCCGACTCGAGTGAGCGGACAATGTCTTTGAAAAGATCGGAAGAATTGTAGAATTGCGCCGCCCGTTACAGGGGCCGCGGCGCATTTATCGCCAAGTATATCTAATCAGCGCCTTTTTCGTCTCTTAGACGCGATCGGGCGATCACTGTAATAGATAGATTGTATTATACGGGCGCCCAGTCTGTCGTTGCCTTCCGCGCTAAGCCTCGTCGATCGGGTACTCGGGCTTCTGCCGCGCCGCGATGACATACAGCAGCGTTCCCGCAGCGATAAACCCGCCGAGCACGAGCCACGCCTGCGCCTGCGCCTGGGCGGCGATAAACAGCGAACTGCCCACCGCGAAGATCACGCAGAACAGATGGAACGGGACGATCCTCCCCTCGCGGTGTTCGAGCACGGGCAGCGCGCAGCTGGTCACGATATAGGTCACCAGCCGCACCAGCGTCCCCGCGATCGCCAGCACCTCAAAGCCTTCCCACAGGCCGAACAGCATCGCCACCACGCCGTAGAACAGGATCGCGTTGAACGGGGTAAGGAAGCGCGGGTGGACATATTCGAACCAACGCGGGAGCATGCCGCGCTCGGCCATGCCGTACATGAGCCGCGGCTGCGCCACGCCGCTGGCGAAATTGTTCGCCCCGATGCTGAAGCTGGCCGCGACGACGATCGCGAGCGACCCGATCTGCCCCATCGAGGCACCCGCCACGCCCGCCAGCGCATTGTCCTCGCCCGCGAACTGGGGGCCGATCGCGATGAAGGCCCAGATGATCGCCATGTAGAGCAGCGTCACCCCGCTCACCATGGTCACGATCGACAGCGGGACGTCGCGCTTGGGATGCTTGAACTCGCCCGCCGCCTCGACCACGCCCTCGAAGCCGATGAAGGCATAGAAGGTCAGCAGGATGACCGTCTCGACCTGGCTGAATTGCGGCAGCGTCACCGCCCCCATCTCGCCCCCCGCGAAGAAGGCCGAGAGGATCAGCGCGCCCAGCGGCAGCAGCTTGATCGCGGTCATCACGCCCAGCGCGCCGACCGATGCGCGCATGCCGTAGAGATTGATCGCGGTAATCAGCGCCAGCCCCACCGCCACCGCGACGGGCGAGGCGACCGGCCCCGCCAGTTCGGGGAACAGCGCGGCGAGATAGGCGACCATCACATGCATGTTGGCCGCCGCAGTCACGATCGCGCTGGCATAGCGCGCCCAGCCGGCCTGGAAGCCGACGAAGCGCCCGAAGGCGGCCTCGCCATAAAGCACCGAACCGCCGCTATGCTCGAACCGCGTGGCCATCCAGGCATAGCACAGCGCCAGCGGCAGGAAGAGGATCCCGCCGACCAGCATCATCCACGGGGCGAAGTTGCCCACCGCCGCCACCAGCACTGCGGGCAGCGCGAAAATCCCCGCGCCGATCATCCCGTTGAGCGGGAACAGCGAGGTGCCCCAGAAGCCGACCGTGCGCGGCGGTGCAATTTTGGTTGGGTCCATCGCCCGGGGGATGGCGGCAAAACCGGCTTTGCACAAGCCGATGCGGCGCACTATCTCCCCATGCATGTCGCGCACGAAAGCCGGTTCCCCGCATGATCCGAGAGGCAAGGAGCGGTTCCACGAGGACCGCGCCACCAAGACCGTGGCCGGTGCGCAGCCCGATCTCGAAGCAGGCATCGCCGCGATCCGCGAAACGGTAAAGACGCTCAAGCCGCGCCCGGGCGTCTACCGGATGCTCGATGCCCGCGGCGATGTGCTCTATGTCGGCAAGGCGCGCAGCCTCAAGGCGCGGGTCGCCAATTACACGCAGATCAAGGGCCTCACCAACCGCATCCAGCGGATGATCAGCCAGTGCCGCGCGATGGAAATCGTGGTCACCAATTCGGAGGCCGAGGCGCTGCTGCTCGAAGCGCAGCTGATCAAGCGCTACCGCCCGCCGTTCAACGTGCTGCTGCGCGACGACAAGAGCTTCCCCTTCATCCTGCTGCGCGCCGACCACGCCTTCCCGCGGATCACCAAGCATCGCGGCGCGCGCAAGGCCAAGGGCAATTACTACGGCCCCTTCGCCAGCGCGGGCAGCGTCAACAAGACGCTCAACGCGCTGCAGAAACTGTTCCTGCTGCGCAGCTGCACCGACAGTTTCTTCAACAATCGCGACCGGCCCTGCCTGCTCTACCAGATCAAGCGCTGCAGCGCGCCCTGCGTCGGCCGGATCGATAAGCCGGGGTATGAGAAACTGGTGCGCGAGGCGAAGGACTTCCTCGGCGGCAAATCGAGCGCGGTGCAGCAGGATCTGGAAAAGCAGATGGCGAAGGCGGCGGAGGAGCTCGATTTCGAGACCGCGGCGATCCTGCGCGACCGGCTTCGCGCGGCGACCTTCATCCAGGGCAGCCAGGCCATCAACGCGCAAGGCGTGGGCGATGCCGATGTCTTCGCGCTGGCCGCCAAGGGCGGGCAGGTCGGGGTGCAGGCCTTCTTCATCCGCGGCGGGCAGAACTGGGGCCACCGCACCTTCTACCCGCGCAATACGGGCGAGCTCGAGAAGGAAGAGGTGCTCTCCGACGTATTGCTGCAATTCTACGAGGAAGTGCCGCCGCCGCGCACCATCCTCGTCGACCGCGCGCTGCCCGAACAGGACCTCGTTGCCGAGGCGCTGTGCGAGAAGGCAGGGCACGGCGTGGCGATCTCGATCCCGCAGCGCGGCACGCGGCGCAAGCTGATGCAGCAGGCGAGCCGCAATGCGGTCGAGGCGCTCGAGCGGCGGCTGGCCGAGACCGGGACCAAGGCGAAGGTGCTGCGCGAACTTACCGAATTCCTCGAACTGGAAGAGGTCCCGCAGCGGATCGAGGTCTACGACAACAGCCATATCCAGGGCGACAAGGCGTTGGGCGCGATGGTCGTCGCCAGCCCCGAAGGCTTCGAGAAGGGCCAGTACCGCAAGTTCAACATCAAGACCGCGCAGACCAATGACGATTTCGCCATGATGCGCGAGGTGATGGAACGCCGCTTCCGCAAGCTGGCCGAGACCGGGCGCGATCTCGACGCGCGCACCGAGGGCAAGGGGCACGAGGCGATCTGGCCCGATCTGGTGCTGATCGATGGCGGCAAGGGGCAGATGTCGAGCGTGCGCGATACGCTGGAGGAAATGGGGATCGAGGACGTCCCGCTGATCGCCATCGCCAAGGGCCCGCATCACGGGCGCGAGGGGCGCGAGGTGTTCCATTTCCCCGACGGACGCGAAAAGACGCTGCCGGTCAATTCGCCGCTGCTGTTCTATCTCCAGACGCTGCGCGACGAAGTCCACCGCTACGCCATCGGCGCCCACCGCGCCAAACGCAGCCGCGCGATCACCGCCTCACCTCTTGACGAGATCCCCGGCATCGGCCCCTCGCGCAAACGCGCGCTGCTGCTGCATTTCGGCACCGCGGGGAAGGTAAGGGCCGCCGCGCTGGACGACCTCAAACGCGCGCCCGGGATCAGCGCGGGCGTGGCGCAGCAGGTTTACGATTTCTACCATGCGGGGGGGTGAGGGCTGGGTGGCCGCTACCGACCCGAATGCGGACTTTCGCGATTTAGTGCATACCTCTGCCATGAAAGTGACGGTTTACGAGGCGGATACACCAATTGGTGAGGCCGAGATATTCGCACTAGATCCACCTATGGGCGTCGCGATGGCGACATTCGCGCCACTGCCAGCATACAATGTGGCGCAACACGCGGATGTAGTTGATGGCGAGTACATTGAAGATCGAGGTGACAAACTTCGCATAGAGATGGAGGATGGAGCAGCGCTAAGGAGCCAAGCAATCTCGATACAGGATTGGCCTACCCTTGAAGAACGGGAAGTCCACTTTTTAGGGATTTTGGAGCCAAGCTTTGACGAACTGTTTAGCGACCACCCTCATTATCGTGACTATTACGATCTAGACCTGACTGATGAACAGCGTGCAGAAAAGCAATGGATGCGCGCACGCAACAAGCGCCGCAAACTGGCGAAAGGGTGGTCGATCCTTGTCATGATCTTTTTGGCGGGAATTGCGGGCGCACTCGCCTACCTCGCTTAGTCCACTTCCCATCCCAACTCGGTCATCCCAGCGAAAGCTGGGATCGCTCGCCGCACGCTGGTAGCTTTCGGGGTGCATGAGCGGATGGGTTTACATCATGAGCAACCGCAAGGATGGTGTGCTCTATATCGGCGTGACTGCCGACCTCTCTCGGCGGATTGTCCAGCATCGCGAGGGGAAGGGCTCGGCCTTCTGCCGGCGGTACGGGCTGACGCGGCTCGTCTATGCGGAAGAGCATGACAGCATCGAGGACGCGATCGCGCGCGAGAAAGCGATGAAGGCGTGGAAGCGTGCGTGGAAGATTGAATTGATCGAGGGTGCGAATCCTGAGTGGGACGATTTGTTCGGCGTGGTTCTTTGATTGCGGGCGATCCCAGCTTTCGCTGGGATGACGTCTTGGGGCCGGGCTGACGTGGTGGCAGTAGGACTTTCCTACACACCACCATTCGTGCCTTATCCTCTCGGATGAAGCGCTACCCACCGCACTCCGCGCGTCCGCGCAGGCCCTCCATCACCATCCCGCCCTTCCATGCCATCCCTCTGCGTCATCGCGCCGACGGGTGGACGCCTGTGCGGCAGGCGGAGTTCATCGGTCACCTTGCAGCGACGCGTTCGGTCGCGGCGGCGGCGCGCGGCATTTCGATGGCGCGCGAGACCGCCTATCGCCTGCGCGCGCGGCCCGGGGCGCAAGGCTTTGCGGCGGCGTGGGACGTTGCGCTCGCGCGGCCGCGTTCGGAGGCCGGGCGGGCGCGGCTCGAGGCGGCGCTGGAGGCTGCACGCGCGGCGCGAAAGGCCGATCGGAAGGTCACGATCCCCGAGCTCGAATGGCGGGTTGCGACCGGGCTGTGGCAGGTCATGCTGCGCGGCGGGCGCTATGTCGGCGTGGTCCGCAAGCCCGATGAAACCGCGCTTCTTGCGCTACTGTCGCGCACGCGGGCGGCCGCGGGGCGGGCATGATGCGCGGTGAAGGTCACGCTTTTTGGGCGCGCGTTTCGCGGTCCATGCCAGCGCGCGGTTTGATCTCGATCAAGGTAACGCGCCCGATAGCTGCTATGCTGGCTGCATCACGCGGGGATTCGGCCCGTTGGCCATCCTGCAAACTGGGAGACGAGCCATGAAGACGATCCTGTTCAACGCCGCCGGGGACGACGCCTTTCCCGGGCGGCTCGATGCCGTGCTTGGTCTGGCGCGGCGGTTCGATGCGCATCTCACGCTGCTGCACGCGATCCCCTATGAAGCGGTGGGCGTGCTCGATTTCCAGGGTGCCGCCTTTGCCGCGATGGTGCCGATCTGGCGCGAGGAGGCAGCGCGGCTGCGCGAGACGACGCTGGCCGATCTCGCCAATGAGGACGTGCCGTGGAACTGGGTCGATGCGGGCGGACCGGCGGCGCTGGCGCTGCTGCGCGAATCCGCGCTGAACGACCTGGTGGTGGTGAGCGCGCGCGATCAGTCAGCAGGCCGGGATACGCCGTCCTTCACCGCGGGCGAACTGGCGCTGTCGGCGTCCTGCCCGGTGCTGGTGCTGCCCGAGACCTGCACGCGGATCGATCCCGAAGCGCCGGCGCTGGTCGCGTGGGACGGATCGGCCGAAGCCTCGCACGCGCTCAAGGCGGCGGTGCCGTTGCTCAAGCTGTCGAGCGCGGTCTATCTCGCGACGGTCAAGGAACCCGCGAAACCGGCGAAGGCGGCGAAGGAGCCCGATCTGCCGCCGGTTGCGGGGGCGGACTACCTCTCGCGCCACGGCATCTCCTGCGAGATGATCGAGGTTGCACCGCATGACGAGGGCGTGGCCGCCGCGCTGCAGGCCGAGGCCGCCACGCGCAAGGCGGGGCTGCTCGTCATGGGCGCCTATGGCCATACGCGGCTGACCGAACGCGTGTTCGGCGGCGTGACGCGCAGGATGCTCACCGGAGTGCGCATCCCGCTCTTGCTTACGCATTGACGCTGGGCCGGGGGGCCGGATCAGTCCTTGCGCGGACCGCCCGGCTTGCCCTTGGGTTTGAACTTGGGCTTGCCCGCGAAGGGCTTGCCGCCACCGGGTTTGCCGCCGCCAGGCTTGCCGCGCTTGAACGGCGGCTTGCCACCGGGGCCCTTGCCGGGACCACCCGGACCGCCGGGACCCTTGCCTGCGGGACGCGCGTGGATCTTGCCGGCGCCGCCACCGCCGCCGTGCTTGCGGCGGTTCTCGCGCGCTTCGATACGCGGGCCCTCGGGGGCTTCCTCGATCGCGATGGCATCCTGCTCGTCCTCGGGCGAGGCGGTGCGCTGCACGGCATCGGCGAACTTGCCCGCCACCGCGCGCGGCACCTGGAACCAGCTTTCGGTCTGGCCGATGCGGATCGCGCCGATCTCGTTGCGGGTGATGTGGCCGCGGCGGCAGATCAGCGGCAGGATCCAGCGCGGCTCGGCGTTCTGGCGCCGGCCGATGTCGATGCGGAACCAGGTCACGTCCTCGAAGCCGGGGCGGTGGCGTTCGGCCTTGGCCTTCTCATGCGCTTCGGGGGTGTTGGCGATCAGCTCCTCGGGCGCGGGCATCTTCGCCCGATGCGCCTGGACCAGCGCGGCGGCGATGTCCTCGGGCGTCATGCGCGCCATCAGCTCGGCCGCCGTTTCGCGATCGGATTCGTCGATCTCGCGCGGTTCGGTGAGCTTCTCGATGAGGCGCGTGTGGTCCTTCTTGCGGATCGCCTCGGGGGTGGGGGCGTCCATCCACTGGGCCTCGATGCGGGCCCCGCGGAGCATGCCTTCGACCCGGCGGCGGCGATTGTAGGGCACGATGATCGCAGCGGTGCCCTTCTTGCCCGCGCGTCCGGTACGCCCCGAGCGGTGCTGGAGCGTTTCGGCATCGCGCGGGATCTCGACGTGGATCACCAGGCTGAGCGTGGGCAGGTCGATCCCGCGCGCGGCAACATCGGTCGCCACGCAGACGCGGGCACGCCGGTCGCGCAGCGCCTGCAGCGCCTGGTTGCGCTCGGACTGCGAATGCTCGCCCGATAGCGCGACAACGCCGAAGCCGCGGTTCTGCAGCGTGGAGTGGAGGCGGCGTACGCTTTCGCGCGTGGCGCAGAAACAGATCGCGGTTTCCGCTTCGTGGAAGCGCAGCATGTTGACCACCGCGTTCTCGATTTCGGACGGGCCGACGGTGATCCCCTGATAGGTGATGTCGCCATGCCCGCGCGTCTCGCCGGCAAGCGACAGACGCAGTGCGTCACGCTGGTAGCGTTCGGCCAGCCGTTCGATCGGGCGCGGCATGGTGGCGGAGAACAGCAGCGTGCGGCGCGTATCGGGGGTCGCGTCGAGGATTTCCTCGAGATCTTCGCGGAAGCCCATGTCGAGCATCTCGTCGGCTTCGTCGAGCACCACGCCGACCAGTCCCGAGAGGTCGAGCGCGCCGCGTTCGAGGTGGTCGCGCAGGCGTCCGGGCGTGCCGACGACGATCGCGGGCCCACCGCGCAGTGCGCGGCGTTCCTTGCTCGCATCCATCCCGCCAACGCAGGTGGCAATGCGCAGGCCTGCACCGGCATAAAGCCAGCCAAGCTCGCGGCTGACCTGCAGCGCGAGTTCGCGGGTGGGCGCGATGGCCAGCACCAGCGGCTTTTCGGACAGCGGCATGTTGCCGGTTTCGCCAAGCAGTTCGGGCGCCAGCGCGAGACCGAAGGCAACGGTCTTGCCGCTGCCGGTCTGCGCGGAGACGATCAGGTCGCGGCCGGCCGCATCGGGGGCGATGACGGCGGCCTGGACCGGGGTGGGGGCTTCATAGCCGCGGGCGGCCAGCGCTTCGCCGAGAACCGGCGGGAGAGTTTCGAAAGACATAGGACTCGATAGAACGGAGGCATCGCGGAATGCGACGCGAGGAGGAGGGGGAGGTGTAGCAATGCGCCCGGCTGGCGCGGATAAGGGGTGCGTCGGCGGGTTTTGCACCTGCACGCTCGGGACCGCCTATAGCGTATTCGAGCCGGTTTGGCTTGCGATATTTTGCAGGTGCGAAATCGGCGCTCGCAAACGTCGATCTGGCGGTCGGTCCGGATGTTACAGTTGCGGGTCACAAACGGCTCGATTGTCTTGCAGATTTCTTCGTCCGGCAATGATCCGGTCAACCAGCGCTCATATTGCGCCTTCATCTTACCTGGAGGGCAATTCATGAAAATCAGAACCACGCTGTTCGCCGGAGCCGCGATTGCGGCGCTGTCGCTTCCCGCCACTGCGCATGCCGGCGAAGTCGTCGGCACCGTGTCCGATGCCAGCGATACCATCGCTTTGCGCAGCGCGCAGATCCGCATCGTCGAGCTCGACCGCGTGGCGACGTCCGAACGCGATGGTTCGTTCCTGTTCGCCGATGTCCCGGCGGGTGAATACACGCTGGAAATCAGCTATGTCGGTGCCGATACCGTCACCCGCATGGTCAGCGTTCCCGCCACCGGCGCGGTGCGCGCGGACATTGCAATGTCCGGCTTCGGCGATAACGAGATCCTCGTCATCGGCCAGGCGGCGAACCTGTCGAGCGCGCTGTCGCGCAAGAAGGAAGCCGACGGTGTCTCCGATGTGCTGACGCGCGATGCGATCGGGCAGTTCCCCGATCAGAACGTCGCCGAAAGCCTGCGCCGCCTGCCCGGCGTCAATGTCCTCAACGACCAGGGCGAAGGCCGCTTCGTTTCGGTGCGCGGGCTTGCACCCGACCTCGTGTCCTCCTCGCTCAACGGCGTGCGCCTGCCATCACCCGAAGCCGATGTGCGTTCGGTCGCGCTCGACGTGATCTCCTCCGACATCATCGAATCGATCGAAGTGAAGAAGTCGCTCACCCCCGATATGGATGCCGATACGATCGGCGCCTCGGTCGAGATCGAGACGACCAGCGCCTTCGACCGCAAGAAGCGCCTGCTGACCGCCAAGATCGAGGGCAGCTATAACGATTACGCCGACCAGATCAGTCCCAAGGGGAGCCTCGACTTCGCCACGCGCGTGGGCGACAATTTCGGCATTTCGGGCGGCGTCAGCTATTACAAGCGCACCTTCGAAACCGACAATATCGAGGCCGATGGCTGGGAAGAGGACGATGGCGTCATCTATGCCGAAGACCTCGAATACCGCGATTACGATGTCGAGCGCGAGCGTATCAGCGCGACGCTGGGCTTCGATGTCCGCGCGGGCGACAGCACCGAGCTCTATGTTCGCGGCGTGTACAGCCAGTTCGACGACCAGGAGAGCCGCCGCCGCCTGATCTTCGATCTCGGCGATGCGATCGTCTCGGGTTCGGGCAGCACGGTCAACTACAGCGATACCGATCCCGATCCGGACGAGGAAGCCGCGATCACTGTCGAACGCGACATCAAGGACCGTTTCGAAAGCCAGAAGATCCGCTCGCTCGTCTTCGGCGGCGAAAGCGACTGGGGCGAATGGTTCGCCAATTACTCGGCCAGCTGGGCAAAATCGAGCGAGCTCGAAAACGGCAGCCTCGATCCGATCTCGTTCGAGCGCGAATATGAGGAAGAAGGCTTCGGCGTGGGGCTGGACTTCAGCGACCCGCGCATCCCGCTCTATACCGCCACCGATCCGAGTGGTGATTTCAGCGATCCTGGAGCATTCGAACTCAACGACGTGGAATTCGTCACGCTCTCCGATTCGCAGGACGAGGAATGGTCGGCGAAATTCGACATTGGCCGCCGCTTTGCCGCCGACAATGGCGAATTCACCGTGCAGGTCGGGTTCAAGGGCCGCTGGCGCGACAAGACCTATGACGCGGATGTCGCATTCTACGAAAACGACGCGATGACGCTGACCGACGCGCTGGGTGAGGGCCAGACCTATCGCCTGGCCGACATCTCGCCGGTAGCCGGCTTCACCGCCGGGTCGGACTTCTTCCGCGCGAACTTCGGCGATTTCGAATTGCAGGAAGCCGACAGCGCCTATGACAGCGCGGTCGAGGATTTCGCGGTCTCTGAGGACATCATGGCCGGCTATCTGCTCGGCCGCTGGGAAAGCGCGGACCTGCGCGTAGTTTACGGCCTGCGGTACGAGCACACCGACAACACGCTGGCAGGCAACAATGTCCTGCTGGTCGAGGAAGACGGAACGCTGCCCGATGGCTCGATCGCGGGGGACGATACCGTACTCGTTTCGCCCATTTCGATCGACAAGAGCTACGACCACTGGCTGCCGAGCCTCAATGTGCGATACGAAGCGCAGACCGACCTCGTCCTGCGCGCGGGCTTTTTCCGCTCGATCGTGCGTCCCACGCCGTTCCAGCAGGCACCGCACTTCGCGGTCGAAGAAGCCGATGACGGCGAGCGCGAAGGCGAGTTCGGCAATCCCGCGCTGCTGCCGACCGAGGCATGGAACTTCGATGCGGCGGTCGAATATTACATGAGCTCGAACGGTGCGCTGTTCGCCTCGGTCTTTTACAAGAGCCTCGACAACTTCATTGTCGATGTGAACACCGATGTCGCGGGCAGTTTCCGCGGTCTCGCATTCGATGAAGCGACCATAGCCCGCAATGGCGACGATGCCGACATCTTCGGTATCGAGCTGGGCTTTGCGCAGGCGTTCACCGGCGCGCTCGACGGTGTCGTGGTGCAGGCGAACTACACCTACACCGATGCCGAGGGTACGGTCACCACGCTGGCCAGCGAAGGGCCGCGCTCGATTGCGCTGCCCGCCACTGCCAAGCATACCGCCAACTTCTCGGTCGGTTACGACAAGGGGCCGATCGATATCCGCCTGTCGGGCACCTATCGCGACAAATATCTCGACGAACTCGCCGATACGGCCGATCTCGACCGCTATGTCGACGACCACTTCCAGCTCGACCTGTCGGCCAAGCTGCGGGTCACCGACAACGTGCAGGTGTTCTACGAATGGGTGAACATCAACAACGCGAAATATTTCGCTTACAACACCTTCGGCAGCCAGCGTAACCTCTACCAATACGAGGAATACAACTGGACCATGAAGGGTGGCTTGAGGGTGACGTTCTGATGCGCGGTGAATTCCAGATTTTCGCACTTGCCAGCCTCGGGATCGCCGCCGCCTGCGCGACGATCCCGGCCGCCGGCGATCCCGCCGTGCCGGTCTTCGCAGTGGCGGAGACCGTGCCGGTGGTCACCACCAATGAGGACGCCGCCGACGACCCGGCGATCTGGCGCAATGCGGCATCGCCCGCCGACAGCCTGATCGTCGCGACCGACAAGAAGGCGGGGCTGTATGTCTATGGCCTCAACGGTAAGGTGAAGAGCTTCAGCGAACATCCCGCACTCAACAATGTCGATCTCGTCGATATGGGCGAGGCGGGCGTGATCGTCTTCGCCAGCGATCGCAGCGATCTCGCCAACGCCAGGATCGTGCTTTACCGTCTCGACACGGCGGGCGGCACGCTCACCGAACTCGCCCGTCTGGCCACGGGTCCGGGGGAAGCCTACGGCATCTGTGGCACGCGCCGCGGTGACAAGCTGGTCGTCTACACCGCGCCCAAGAGCGGGCGGATCGGCGAGTGGGAAATCGCCCTGGGCGATACTCCCCGCGCGCGCGAACTGCGCACCATGCAGGTCCCCTCGCAGCCCGAAGGCTGCGCGGTCGATCATCGCAACGGCATGCTCTATATCGGCGAGGAAGCGGGGGGCGTCTGGCGGTTCGCCCCCGGCGCGACCGCGGGCGAGCTGGTCGCCGCGGTCGATGGGCGCAAGCTCGTCGCCGATCTCGAGGGGCTGGCCCTCGTGCCCGAGGGCAGCACTGGCGGCTGGCTCTATGCTTCGAGCCAGGGCGACAACACCTACATGCGCTACGCGCTGCCTGACATGACCCCGGCAGGGCGGTTCCGGATCGCCGAGGGCCGCTTCGGCAGCACCGAGGAAACCGACGGGATCGAAGCCATGCGCAGCGATTTCGGTCCGAACTTCCCCGGCGGCCTGTTCATCGCGCAGGACGGGATCAACGACGGCAAGGCGCAGAACTTCAAGCTGGTCCCGCTGGGCGCAATCGAGGAGGCGCTGGCAGCTGAGTAGGGCGCCTAGGCGTCCTTCTGTACCCGTTTGCGCATCATGCCTTCCTGCGCGACGCTGGCGACCAGTTCGCCCTGGCGGTTGAAAATGCGGCCGCGGTTGAATCCGCGGCCGCCACCGCTCCACGGGGCGTCGGTGGCATAGAGCAGCCATTCATCCGCGCGGGCGGGGCGATGGAACCAGATCGCATGGTCGAGGCTGGCGCCGACCAGTTCGCCGCGCATCCACGACAGGCCATGCGGAAGCGCGCTGGTGCCCAGCAGCGTGTAGTCGCTGGCATAGGCGATCACCGCGCGGTGCAGTGCCGCGTTCTGCTCGATCGGGGGCAGCGGGGCGACGGTGCGGAACCAGCTGTGCGCGCGCGGTTCGCGCGGTTCGCTGTTCATCCAGTGCAGCCGGTCGACCGTGCGCATGTCGATCGGGCGCGGGCGCAGGACGAGATTGCGTTGCTGCTCGGTCATGCGGTCACCCGCGCGCTCGACCATCTTGTGGCGCATCTCCATATCGCTTTTCAGCTCTTCGGGCGGCGCGACATCGGGCATGGTCACATCGTCATGCGCCAGCCCGTCCTCGGGCCGCTGGAAGCTGGCGGTGAGGTTGAGGATCGGCCGCGGCGCGCCGCTATCGTCCGGCTGGCTGGCGACCACCCGGCGGTTGGCGAAGCTGCGCCCGTCGAAGTCCCGTGCGGTGTTGTAGGCGATATCGACGCCTTCCTTGCCGCCGCGCAGGAAATAGGCGTGGAGCGAGTGCGCCTCGAGGCCCTCCGGCGCGGTCGCCTGCGCCGCCTGCAGCGCCTGCGCGATGACCTGCCCGCCGAATACGCGGCCCACGCCATCGGGCTGTTTGAGGCCGCTAAAGGCGTCCTCGGCATCGCGGGAAACGGTCAGCAGGCGGATAAAGGCTGCGACGAGCTCTTCTGGTGTCTTTTCAATGCTCACGCCCAGCGGTTTGCGGGTGCTTTACGTTTGCGTCAAGCGTCACGGGCGCGCGATTGTCGGAAAGCGTAGACTACCAGCCCGATGCTGATGAAAAGCTCGCGATATTCGGAGCTGTCGAAGATCATCACCATGGTGTGCCCGAAGGCGAGCATGAATAGCTGGCCCGCTGCGACCCATACCGCCAGCGTGCTCCATAGCACCGTGCCATGCCGCGTGATGCTGCTGCGCGCAAAAGCGATGCAGACGCCAAGACCGATCCAGAACGCCGCCTGCACCGGCAGGAGCGTCCAGTGACTGTAAGTGAAGACCAGCATCGGCGCGGAAACCGCGGCCACCGTGCGGTCTGGCAGGAAGGGAGCCAACACGCGCACCAAGGGCCAGCGCGCCACTTCGCTTTCTCGCAACAGGGGGAGCAGCATGAGGAAGATGCCGGTGCCCGAATACAGCGCCAGTTCGGTGATGTCGGTGTGGAAATTGTGCAGGTTGAATTCGCCCTGCCAATTGCGCGCGGCAACCGCTTCGGGCGTGTCGAAGCCGATCTGACGCTGGAACCAGCTGACCTCTTCCAGCGCCATCAGTGCGAACAGCGCGGTGAAGCCCGCAGCGATCACTACCGGGATCCAGCGGGGGCCATGTGCTGGGGTAAGGCGAAGCGCTGTGCGCAAACGCAGCGCCATCAATCCGGCGGCGCCGAACAGCAGCATGGCGGACAGCCATTCGATCGCGCTGTCCTCTGCGCCGACGCGGGCAAAGGCGGCAGGGCTTATCCCGAGCAGGGCCTCGCCAGCGACCGAAAGCAGCGTGACCGACCAGGCCAGCACCAATGCGCCGCCGCCTATCCGCTCGCTGTGTATGCGCGCCCCGGCCAGTGCCGCGACGAGCAGGAAGCTCAAGCCTGCAGTTACCAGCCTGCGCGCCCAGTGCCAGCCATCATGCACCGGCATTTCCTCGCGGGCGAAATGCCAGTCGAATACGCTTTGCTCATAAGCGGCCATGCCGACCATGAAGCCAAGCCAGAGGATTGCGCTGGTAAGGATGAACCACAGCCCGCGGGTCATGCGGCACGCTCCCACCACGGGGACAGCAGCCGGGACAGCAGCGCGCCGCGCACGAACAGCAGATCGACCATTTCGGGCCCCGGCTGCGCGCCCATTTCGCTCTTGTATCCCGCGTCGCCCAGGCCCCAGCTAATGCGCGTGATACCGTCTTCGGCCGCGCGGGCGAAGTCGTCATATAGCAGGACGCGACCGGGCCCGAACTGGGTGAAGCGCTGGTCGTAATTGTTGGCGATGTAATAACGGACATCGCCCGCCTGAACCCCGAAGGTGAAGGCTGCGGGAGTATTGCCGAGCCACATCAGGCTGCCGAACAGCATGGCGGCCAGCTGCGGGTCCGCGCAGAGCGCCTCCCAATAGCCGCGCATTGCGGGGTTGCGGAACTTGGTATCACCGCCATGGTCGAGCTGGCCGAGCCAGCTTGCCGCCTCGACCTGCGCCATTGCGTCGCGCTGCACGGCGGTCCAGTCGGTCCCGGTGAAGAACTCCACGCGCAGCGGTCCGCTTTCTTCCTCGAGCCTGCGCTTGCGCCAGCGGTTCTTGCGCCGGGTTTTTGCCGATGGCCAATCGCCCTGCGCACCAAGCGCCGCGAGATCCAGTTCGAAGACCCGCCCGAGCGGACGCGACAGCATGTGCCAACCGGCCATCCGGGCGGCGGCGCTCAGCATTTCGAGTGACGGGTCGCCAGCCTCCACGGGCCCCAGCCGCCAGATCCGGCCCAGCCGCTCGCGATGATCGCCCAGCGCTTGTGCGAGCGGCGCCACCTGTACATCGCGGGCCAGGGGCACACCGCGGAACGGCCAGTACCCGCCGGCCACTTCGCGCAGGGTGAAGGGGCTCTTGCGGCGTTCGGTCAGTGCCAGTCCGGCAAGCGGCGCACCGTGCTTGTCGGCGAGGACAAAGCGATCGGGCGCGGGCGTGGCAGCGCCGAACCATGCAGCGCGCAGGAAACTGCGGCGCGCCGGGCCCTGCTCGGCCAGAGCGTCGAATAGCGCGCTGTCGTGAGTGCGCCGATCGCCGGACCCCATCCGCTCCATCGACAGCCTATCCCGGGGTCCCGAAGGCTTTGCGCCACGCGCGGAAGGCAAGGGATTTGGCAGTGTTCCGGGCTGGCCAGCGGCGGGGCGGGGCAGGGGTGATGCCGAGCTTGCGAACAAGGCCGTTGAAGCACCGGGCGCCAGCCTCGGCATAGCTCCATTCGCTGCGCCAGGTGATCGAAAGCGAAAGCGAGGGTTCCGAACCGTTGCGGACGAAATGCGGAGCCATCACCGGGACATAGACGGCTTCGCCCGGCTCGAGGGCGATGGCCAGGCCGCCGGACCGCAAACTCTCGTCCCAGGGCAATTCGCGCGGTCCGCCCAGATGATAGCTTTCATGCACCGTATCGGGTGCGTAACGCGTGTCGCCTGCGGGGAACTGCGTCATCACCTTCGTGCCCTTCACCTGCAGCAGGATGTTGTGCTCGGGATCGAAGTGATAGGGCGTCACCGCGTTCGGGCTGGAAATGAATATGAACCCCTGCGGCGTCAGCATTTTGCCGGTGGCGGCCTCGATCGACGGTCGCAGTTCTTCGAGCAGCGCCATCAGCAAGGCTTCGTAGGCCGGGACCTGCTCGATATTCTTGAGCACTGCCCAGCTGTTGCTGGTGGCAATATGCCGGATCGTTTCGCCGATGGTCATGCCGTTGGTACCGGGCTTGCCGTCGATCCCGATCGGCAAGTCCCCGCGATTGTACTCGACCGATGCGGCGGGCAGGTCCTCGCCCAATTGCGCAAGCCGGTCCAGCGACAGGCGCGCATCGGCATCCAGTCGGTGACGCAGGACATGCGGCGTTTCCGGATAGCCGCGGGCAAAGGCGGCCACGGATTGTTGCGGGAAGACCCGGATCGCTGCTGCGGAGAGGGCGGGATCGTGTTTGGTCACTGCCTTTTCCCCGTGCGGTAGAGCTCGATGGCCGTCAGCGCGGCCCCGAGCCCGCGGCGGAGACGCCCGCCGATGGGGATGGTGAGCATCGCGATTTCGCGGCGGTCAGGCCAAATCTGTCCTATCATCGGGTGGTCCGGTGCTGCGCAACTGTCCGACAGCGTAACACTCTCGCATTCCAGAATGGCGAGGTTTTCGACCTGCAACAGCATTCCGGGTGAAAGTTTCGACAGGCTTTCGTCATACGCCGTCTTGAAGCCGAAAGCGTGAGGGGGGGTGACGAAGCTGGTCAGCATGGCCACCGGGCGCCCGTCGAGATGGAAGGCGAGCCGTTCCAGTTTGCCCAGCTTGGCCGCTTCGGTCAGGCTGGCGCGAAACAGCGCTTCGGTCGCGGGCGCGCTAGCTATGGCGGAGCCCTGTTCTCCCTTCCAGCCGGCACGTTCGAGCGCGAGAAACTCGTCGATCCAGCTATCGATACCGGTTTCGTCAGTCTGGCGCGAGAAGACGAAATGCCCCGATTCTTCGAGGCGGCGGCGCTTGCGCTGCAGTTCCTTGCGCCTTTTTCTGTCGAGCGCAGACCGGAGATGTTCCTGGGGCGCCAGTCCGGATCGCAGCACGGCACGTTGCAGGCTATGCACAACGCTCAGCTTGCGGCCAGTGGTGGCGGAAATGTCCTGTAATGCAGCGTAAGTGGTGCCGTCGGCCGGGATGTGGGTCAGATGCAGGAAAACGCTGGTGCCCGCATGGCTATCGCACCAGTCGAGCAAATTCTCCCAGAAGGGCCGCGAATAGCCTTCCTTGACGAGCGGTTCGCCGCAGAACGCATTGGCGTGTACCCAATTGGCAAGGTGCGGCACAGGCTGCCCGTGATAGTCCCTGTCGCGCATCAGCGGCATCAACCCGACCAGTTCACCCTCGGATACGTAGCAGGCCAGCAATATGCTGCCGGCTGGATCGAGGTGGCGGAGCGAATGGGCCAGAAACCATTCTTCGGCAAAGGGGTTCGGCGTGGCGCAATGCTTCGCAAGACGGCGCCAATGTTCGGCAAAGCTGCTGCCGACAACCTCCTTCCACGGCAGGACCGAGAATCCTTCGGTGAGGGCTGCGTCTGCGGGAAGCTCCCGAGCGCGATCGGACCATGCACCGGTCGCAAGATCGTCAATATGCGTCACTCGGCCCTCCTTTGGGGCGAAAGCTTAGGGGGCAAGGCGCTTAAACTCGGTTAACGCGCTGAAAAGGATGGCGCTAAAAGGGAAGGGCGGCGGCACCTGGTGATGCCGCCGCCCCTCGACTTGGTTGGGTCGGAGATCAGCCCGCCGCAAGTGCTGCCAGCAGCAACAAGGCGACAATATTGGTGATCTTGATCATCGGGTTCACCGCCGGACCCGCGGTGTCCTTGTATGGATCGCCCACGGTATCGCCGGTCACTGCGGCCTTGTGGGCTTCGCTGCCCTTGCCGCCGTGATGGCCGTCCTCGATGTACTTCTTCGCATTGTCCCATGCGCCGCCACCGGCGGTCATCGACAAGGCCACGAAGATCCCGCCGATAATCACGCCGAGGAGCAGGGCCCCGACAGCGGCGAAGGCGTTCTCCTGCCCGGCGAGGAAGTAGATCGCGTAATAAACCACGATCGGCGCCAGCACCGGCAGCAGTGAGGGCACGATCATTTCCTTGATCGCGGCCTTGGTGACGAGATCCACCGTGCGGGCATAGTCGGGCTTGCTGGTGCCCGCCATGATCCCCGGGTCGCCCGCGAACTGGTCGCGCACGTCCTTCACCACATCGCCGGCGGCGCGGCCCACGGCGGTCATGCCCATCGCACCGAACAGGTAAGGGAGTAGCGCGCCGAGCAGCAGGCCGACGATCACGTACGGGTTCTCGAGGCTGAAATCGACGTCCGCATCGGGGAAGAACTCCGCGAGGTCGGTCGTATAAGCCGCGAACAGCACCAGTGCGCCGAGACCTGCCGAACCAATGGCATAGCCCTTGGTCACTGCCTTGGTGGTATTGCCCACCGCGTCGAGCAGATCGGTCTTTTCGCGCACGCTGTCGTCAAGACCGGCCATTTCGGCGATCCCGCCGGCATTGTCGGTCACCGGACCATAGGCATCGAGCGCCACGACCATGCCTGCCAGCGCCAACATGGCGGTGGCCGCATAGGCGATCCCCATCAGCCCGGCGAGCTGGAAGGAGGCGATGATGCCGGCGACGATCACCAGCGTCGGCAGCGCGGTCGATTCAAGGCTGATTGCCAGACCCTGGATCACATTGGTGCCATGACCCGTCTCCGAAGCCTTGGCGATCGACTTCACCGGGCGGAAATTGGTGCCGGTGTAGTATTCGGTGATCCAGATGATCAGGCCGGTAATGGCCAGGCCGACGACCGAACTCCAGAACAGGTCCCAGCCGGTGAAGGTGCGGACCTGTTCGGCCATACCTTCTTCCGCCAGCGGGGCGCCTGGGTCGATCCCGGCGGGTGCGCCGCCGATTTCGGTACTCATCCCGCCTAGTGCCTGGTCCATGACCAGCCAGATCAGCGGTACCGCCAGCACGGCGGTGATGATGAAGCCCTTGTACATCGCGCCCATCACATTCGTGCTGCCTTTGCCAAGCTTCACGAAATAGGTCCCGATGATGCTGGTGACGATACATGCACCGCCGATCAGCAACGGCAGGGCCATCATCGGCATGAGCAGTTCGCCCAGCGTTTCACCGAACAGCAGCGCGGTGAGGACCATCGTGGCCCCCACGGTGACAACATAGGTTTCGAACAGATCGGCAGCCATGCCCGCACAGTCGCCGACATTGTCACCGACATTGTCGGCGATGACCGCAGGGTTGCGCGGATCGTCTTCGGGAATGCCCGCCTCGACCTTGCCGACCAAATCGGCACCGACATCGGCGGCCTTGGTGAAAATCCCGCCGCCAAGACGCGCGAAGATCGAGATCAGCGAGGCCCCGAAGGCGAGACCGATGAGGCCGTCGATGACTTCACGGCTGTTGGGCGCATGCCCGCCGGGTCCGGTGAGATACCAGAAGAACACCGCGATCGCGAGCAGCGCGAGGCCGGCCACCAGCATGCCGGTGATTGCACCTGCGCGAAACGCGAGGGTCAGGCCCTGCTGCAAGCCGCTTTGCGCGGCGGCGGCCGTGCGAACGTTGGCCCGCACCGAGATGTTCATCCCGATGAAGCCCGCGAGGCCCGACAGGATCGCGCCGATGACAAAGCCGATCGTCGGCACGGTGCCGAGGAACACGAATACCAGTACCGCCACGACCACGCCGACGAGCGCGATAGTGGTGTACTGTCGTTTGAGATAGGCCTGCGCGCCTTCCTGGATTGCGCCGGCGATTTCCTGCATTCGCTCGTTGCCGGCGCCTGCGCCAAGCACCTGGCGGCTGGTGACGAAGCCGTACACGACGGCCAGCAGTCCCAGCAGAATTGCTATGAGAACTAGGTCCACGAAATTTCCCCTCCCGTTTGATTTTTATATTTATGCGCCCCGGCGTGGGAACCGCCGGAGCACGTCTCGAGAGGTATAAGCGGCGCGTGTTGCGTGACAAGGCCGAAATGCGCAGCAATCGGAACCTGCCAGCCGCGTGCGGCGCAACCGATCAGTGGCGGTAGCCGAGACCGTCTTCGGGCGTGAGGATGGCCTCGTCCAGCGCGAGCCGGGCCGGACCCTCGGCAACCGTCCCGATACGCGTTGCGGGGACCGGCAAAGCGGCGTCGGGCGACGCGGTGAACAGCAACTGGTAATCGTCGCCCCAGCGCATGCATTCGTCCGCGCGTTCGGGGTCGGCGACAGGGATCGCGGCGCGATCGAGGTCGAACCTGACATCGCTCGCTTTCGCCATGCGCCAGCTGTCGAGCAGCAGACCGTCCGAGATATCCATCATCGCGCCGACATGCGGTGCCAGGGCGCGCCCTTCGGCCAGCAGCGGACGGGGGCGGCGATAAGCGAGGTCGTCGGCGCTGCCAGACCCGCGATCGGCCATTCCCAGCATTGCCCGGCCAAGCGTGCCGGTGACGAAGATCGCGTCGCCTGCGCGGGCGCTGCGCCGGTCGGGGACGGGCGTGTGCGTGGCCCGGCCGATTGCGGTGCAGCCCCACACGCGGCGTCCATCGGCGCGCACGGTGTCCCCGCCCAACAGCGGAGTGGCATAGGTCTCGAGCACCTCCCGGAGGCCCGCGACGAAGCGTTCGTCGGCGTCGCCCAGCATATGCGAAACCAGCACCCCGACGGGGGCAGCGCCCTTGGCGGCGAGATCGGACAGGTTCACCGCCACCAGCTTCCACGCGATGTCGGCCGGGTCCTCGTCCTCGCAGACATGGACGCCTTGGACCAGCGTATCATGCGTCAGGACGAGCTGTTCGCCGCCAATCTCGATAATCGCGGCATCATCGTCGAGGCCGCGCGCGGCGGGCGTGTCGGCCAGCGCCTTCAGCGCGGCGACGAACGCGCTTTCGTTCAGCGCCCCGCCTCTTTCGCCACCGCGTCGAGGATGCCGTTAACGAACTTCGCCTCGCGATCGTCGAAAAACGCCTTGGCGACGTCGACATATTCGCTGATCGAACTGGCCTTGGGCACATCGGGCCGGGCGATCAGTTCATAGGTGCCCGCGCGTAGGATCTGCAGCATGGTCTTGTCGAGCCGTGCCAGCGTCCAGCCCTGCGCCAGACGCGCGGTCAGACGCTCGTCGATTTCTTCGCGCCGCGCATCCACCCCGCCGACGATATCGTCGAAGAAGTCGGTGTCGGCATCGGCATATTCCTCGTCCTCGATCACGCGGCCGAGGCGATGCTGGTGGAATTCGTCGAGCAGGCGGGCAAGCTTGGTGCCCTCCATATGCTGCTGGTAAAGCGCCTGGACAGCACCAAGGCGGGCGGCGCTGCGGGCCTGGGATTTGGGGTTCTGGCTCATTTCAGTCTCGTGGAAATCGATAGGGCGTGCGCGGGAAGGCCTTCGGCTTCGGCCAGCTTCACCGCTGCGGGGCCGATGGCGGCAAGCGCGGCGTGGGAAGCATCGATAAAGCTGGTGCGCTTCATGAAATCGAGCACCGACAGTCCGCTGGCAAAACGTGCGCGGCGGCCGGTGGGAAGGACGTGGTTGGGACCGGCGATATAATCGCCGACCGCTTCGGGCGTGTGCCGGCCGAGGAAGACGCTGCCGGCATGGCGCAACCGGTCGAACAGCGCCTGCGGCTCGTCGACCATCAGCTCGACGTGTTCCGCCGCTAGCCGGTCCGACAGGGCGGGAGCTTCATCGAGGCTGTCGACGATCACGATCAGCCCGTGACCATCCCAGCTGGTCTTGGCGGTCTTGGCGGTCGACAGCTTCATCAGTGCGACATCGATCGCATCTTCGACCTGGCGCGCCAGCGGCTCGCTGTCGGTAATCAGGATCGACTGGCTGGTCGGGTCGTGTTCGGCCTGGCTGAGCAGGTCGGCGGCGATCCAGTCGGGATTGTTGTTGCCATCGGCGATCACGAGGATCTCGCTGGGCCCGGCGACCATGTCGATCCCGACCACGCCATACAGCTGGCGCTTGGCTTCGGCGACCCAGGCATTGCCCGGTCCGGCGATGACATCGACCTTGCCGATCCGCTCGGTGCCATAGGCGAGCGCGGCCACGGCTTGCGCACCGCCGACCCGCCAGATCTCGTCCACCCCAGCGATATGCGCGGCGGCGAGCACCAGTTGATTGACCTCGCCCTTGGGGGTCGGAGTGGTGACCACCAGCCGTTCGACGCCCGCGACCTTGGCGGGAATCGCATTCATCAGCAGCGAGGAGGGATAGGCCGCGCGTCCGCCCGGAACATAGAGCCCGGCAGCATCGACCGCATTCCAGCGGGCGCCCAGCCGCATGCCGATATCGTCGGTGTAATCGCGATCCTCGGGCAATTGCCCTTCGTGATAGGCGCGAATGCGGCTGGCCGCGAGCTCGAGCGCATCGCGCAGTTCGGGGTCGAGCGCGTCATAGGCGGCGTGGCAATCGGCAGCGTCGATCCGCCAGTCGCTGTCCTCGCTCAGCCGGTGATGGTCGAAGCGCGCGGTGTAATCTACCAGCGCATCATCGCCGCGCTCGCGCACTTCATTGATCATGTTCGCGACATCGCGGCCGACCTGCGTATCGCTTTCGCGCCGGTTGCGCACGATGCGCGCAAAGGCGCTCTCGAAACCTTCAGCCGAAGTTCGTAGCCATTGCATCAGGCGGCCTCGCGTTTCGCTGCATCGGCGCGAAAGCCCTCGACCAGCGCGGCGACCCGCGGATCGGTTTTCAGCGCCGCCCGGTTGACGATAAGGCGCGCGGAAATGTCGAGGATGCGGCTGGTTTCGACCAGGCCGTTCTCGCGCAGGGTGGTACCCGTCGAAACGAGATCGACGATCCGTCCGGCGAGGCCCAGCGCGGGGGCGATTTCCATCGCCCCGTTCAATTTGACGCATTCGGCCTGGATGCCCTGCCGCTCGAAATGGCGGCGGGTGAGGTTGGGGTATTTGGTCGCGACGCGCAGGTGGCTCGCGCCATCCACACTGGCGCCGCCTTCCCGGGGTTCGGCCACCGACAGGTGGCAATGGCCGATGTCGAGATCGACGGGGGCGTAGAGATCGGCATAATCGAATTCCTCGATCACATCCGATCCGACGATGCCCATCTGCGCCGCACCATGCGCTACGAAGGTCGCCACGTCGAAAGCGCGCACGCGGATAAGGTGCATGTCGGCGCGCGTGGTCTCGAAGGTCAGCGAGCGGTTGGCCTTGTCGTGGAAGCCGTCTTCCGGCACGACACCGGCACGCGCCATAACCGGCAGCGCCTCATCGAGGATGCGGCCCTTGGGAACGGCGAAGGTCAGGCGATCATTCATGGGAAGCGCAGATAGGCAGCGGGGGTGTAAAGGGCAATGGCGATCGACAAGGCTCAGTATCGCGTAACCGAACCCGGGGCCATCGGGCCCGAGGCAGTGGCGCGGGCTTTCGAAAACCAAGTCGCCTATTGCCGCGACAGCGGCGCGCCCATCACCGCGCTGGTCTGCGAGGCGCTGCACCAATTGCTCGAGACCGAACGCGGCGGCGCGGTGATGCGCCGGGTGCGGCGCTGGGCCGGACCGGCGCTGGCCGATGCCTTGCCCCTGCGTATCGCGGGCGGGCTGCATGCGCTGCACCTTGGGGGTGAGGAGCCCGCGCTGGCCCCGATCTACGAAGGGCTGGGCCCCACCCATGCCGCCGAACTGATCGCCGATGCGATCGAGCGGCACGAACCCTATCTCATGCCGTGGCTCGACGGTCCGCCGCAGACCAATGAGGCCGGGCGGTCGGCCAATTTCGCCGCGGCTTTCCTGTGGCTGGTGGATCGCGGCCTGCCTGCGGATCTCGACCTGCTCGAGATTGGATCGAGCGCAGGGATCAACCTGATGATGCGGCGCTATCGCTACGAATTGGGCGGGGCGGCGGTGGGGCCGAAGACCTCGCGCATGAAGCTGGTGCCCGAATGGCGCGGGGAGGCGCCGCCTGCGCGCAGCTTCGATATCGTCGGCGCGCGAGGGTGCGATGTCGCCCCTGTCGACCTCACCGATCCGGCGCAGGCCTTGCGCCTGAAGGCCTATATCTGGCCCGAGTTTACCGAGCGTTTCGCGCGCATGGATGCCGCGGTCGAAGCCGCGAACACCTTCCCGCCCGAAATTGCGCGGATGAATGCGGCGGATTTTCTCGAGGACCGGCTTAGCGAGCCGCAGCCCGAAGGGACCACGCGGGTGCTGATGCATTCGGTGGTCTGGCAATATATCCCCGCCGACGAGCGCGAGCGGATTGTCGCCCTGATGGAAGCGGCCGGCAAGCGCGCGGACGAAACCACGCCGCTTGCCTGGGTCAGCCTCGAGGCCAACCGCGACACCCACCGGCACGAATTGACGGTGCGCTACTGGCCGGGCGGGGACAGCTGGCAGCAGCTTGCCACCGCGCATCCGCACGGCGCCTGGATCGAATGGGCCGGCTGATCAGGCGGTGCGTTCGAGATACGCGTCGACCGCCGCGTTGAAGGCGGTGGGTGCTTCCCACTGAACGAAATGCCCGCAATCGGGGACTTGCACGACTTCCGGGTCCGCAATCACTTCGTCCAACCCTTCGAGATTTGCCGGCGGCAGGGCCTCGTCGGCCATCGCCCAGATCACCAGAGTCGGCAGCGTCAGTTTCGGCAGCGGGTAGGGCTGGTAATCCTCGGGAAGCTCGTAGGGCGCATCGAGCGGCAGCACCTCCATCGGGCTGGCACGGTAATAGTTCAGCATTCCGAACGCGGCATCGGGATCGGACCAGTCCTTCAGCATTGCTGCCGCTTCATCCTCGTCGATCCTGCTCATGACCTGGCCTTCGAAGGCTTTTATCAGCAGCGGGGTAAGGCCATGTTCGCGCACCAGCGCATCATTCGCGGGATCGCGGAATTCGGTGAAATACTGGCTCGCCTCGCGCTGCTGGCGATTGGTGTAGAGCAATTTCGGAAACAGCACCGGATGCGGCGCATTGGCAATGATCGCACGCGTGACGCGGCCGCTTGCCATGCCGCCATAGGCCACGCCCCAGGCGATCGCGCCGCCCCAGTCGTGACCGACGATGGTGAACCGGTCCACGCCCAGCGCATCGGCGAGCAGGAACACATCGCCCACCAGCTTGTCGGGCGTATAGGCCTCGACCTCCTGCGGCTTGGACGACCCGCGATAGCCGCGTTGGTCGGGCGCGATACAGCGAAAGCGGTCGGAGAAATGCGGGATCTGGTTGCGCCAGGTGCGGTGGCTTTCGGGAAAGCCGTGCAGGAAGATCAGCACGGGTGCATCGCGCGGGCCTTCGTCCACCACATCGAGTTCGATGCCGTTCGCCAGCACCACGCGCTTCTGCTGCAGCGGCATGCTCAACTGTCCGCCTTCATCTTGTCCATATATCCGGCCGCGACCATGCCCGCGACCTGGTCGAGCAGTTGATCGGGTGTCCGTCGCAGTTCGCCCATCGCCTCTTCCACGCCTTCGGCGACGATGATCTCGCGCTGGTTGGCCTCTACCGCGTCGACGATCCGTTTGGCGGCCTCATTCGGGGCAATGCCGTTGTCGATCACCTTGTCGCTGCGCCCGCGCTTGCTGCCGTCGGCGGTCAGCGCGTTGCGGCTGACATCGGTGGCGACCGACCCGGGGCACACGACATGCACCGAAACGCCTTGCTGCGACAGTTCGGCCCGAAGCGCGTCAGCATAACCGATGAGCCCGAACTTGGCCGCGCAATAGGCGGTGCGCATCGGCACGCCGACCTTTCCGGCGATCGAACTGATGAACAAGAGCGTGCCGCTCTGCCGCGCGACCAGATGGGGCAGCAGCGCCTGTGTCGCGGCAATCTGCGCGGTGAGGTCGATATCGATGATCTCGCGGTATACCGCCATGTCGGTATCGACCGCCGCACTGCGCTGCGAAATACCCGCATTGGCGACGAAGATGTCCACCCCGCCGCGCCAGTCGATCGCCTGCTGCGTTGCCGCTTTCATCGCGGCCTCGTCGCGCACGTCGAAGGGCAGGATCAGCGTTTCGCCCTCGATACCGCCGGCGACCTGCGTCAGCCGCGCCGCGTCGCGGCCCGACAGGATGATCCGCGCGCCGCGTGCCGCCCATTCACACGCGAGCGCGGCGCCAATGCCGCTGCTCGCGCCCGTGATCCAGGCGGTCTTGCCTTCGAAACTCATCATTCTCCCCCCTCAAGGATAGGTTACGGTCTTCGGCGCGCCTTCGGGGAGCGGGATGCGCTCATCTTCGTCTCCCGGGATTTTTGGAAAGCGGTCCTGGCGCCAATCCTGCTTCGCCTGCTCGATACGCTCGCGGCTCGAACTGACAAAATTCCACCACGCATGGCGCGGGGTGGTGAACGCCTCGCCGCCCATCAGCATCACTCGTGCACCGCCTGTGCTCGCCAGCGTCATGTCGCGCCCCGGCTGGAGCACGGCGAGCTCGAATTCCTTCAGCGCATGGCCATCGACGCTCGCGTCGCCGCCGACCAGCATGACCGCGCGTTCGTCGGCATCGTCTTCGAGCGGGATCGCGCCGCCCGCGCCCAGCACGATCTCGGCATAGATCGTCGCGGCGTGAGTGGTCGTCAGCGCGCGTTCGCCCCACAGTTCGCCCATGATGACGATGGCCGTGGCGCGCCCGTCCTCGATCACCGGCAGTTCGGTAATCGCTTCGAAGGCGGGATCGATTTCCTCGCGCCCGTCGGGCAGCGCCAGCCAGGTCTGCATGCCGTACAGCTTGGGTCCGCCCCTGCGTTCCGCATCGGGTGAGCGTTCCGAATGGACGATGCCGCGCCCGGCGGTCATCAGATTGACCTGTCCGGGCCGGATGGTCGAAAACGTGCCGAGGCTGTCGCGGTGGTCGATCGCGCCTTCGAACAGCCAGGTCACTGTGGCGAGATTGATGTGCGGGTGCGGGCGGACATCCATGCCCGCGCCAAGATCGAGCTGCGCGGGGCCGAACTGGTCGACGAAGATGAATGGCCCGACCATGCTGCGCTGGCGCGCGGGCAGCACGCGGCGGACCGTAAACTGGCCGAGATCGTGCGTAGTCGGGACAAGGACCTGGTCGATCTGGCTCATCTTCGCGAACCTCCTAGCTGGTCGGGGCCGAAGCCTGGATGGCCAGCGCATGGACGCGCTCGCCGGGGATATCGCCCAGCGCGCGGTTCACCATGCGCTGGCGTTCGAGGCGGCTCTGGTCGGCGAAGGCGGCGGCTTCGATCACCACGGTGAAATGCGATTCGCCGCTGCCGTCGTCGCCCGAATGGCCGGCGTGCTTGGCGCTGTCATTGATCACTTCGAGCCGAGTCGGGCTGAATGCCTGGCTCAAAAGGCGTTCCATTTCCTGCTGGACGGGTCCTGACACGGGTTCGAATCTCCTCTTTGGGGGTTTCCTTAGCGCACTTCGCTCCCCATCCTAGAACGAATGCGCCAGACAAAGTTTCACGGACAACATGCAGGCTCGGGCCGGGTCTGCGCCCATCCCACCTGCGACGAGCCGGGCGAATTTCGCGCGCCCAGCGGGCAGGGCCACGGTTTCGACGGGCCCGCCGAATGGCGCTGGCTGTGTCTCGATCATGTGCGCGAGTTCAATGCCGGCTATGACTGGTTCGAGGGCATGAGCGCCGAGGAAATCTTCGCCGCGCAGGCGCCGGGTGCGGGCTGGCGCACCGAAAGCCCGAGCTTTCGCCCCACCGCCGGGGTCGACGGCATGCCGCGCTGGGCCGATTTCACCGACCCGCTCGACGCGATTTCCGCGCGCGCCAGCGGGATCAAGAGCCGCGCGCGCCGCGAAGCCGAAATGGCGATGGACGGCCGCTTCAGCCGCGAGGAAGCCGAGGCGCTCGAAACCATGGGGCTGGGGCTCGACGTCGACCGGCGCGGCCTGCGTCGCCGCTATTCCGAACTCGTGCGCCGGTACCACCCCGACCGCAACGGCGGCGACCGCCAGCACGAAACGCGGCTCAACCGCGTAGTCGAGGCCTATCAGATGCTGCGCAAATCACGCGCGATCGCCTGACCAGCCTACCATGTGCCATTGGCAATCCGCGCTTGTCGTTCCGCTTCGCGGTCGCTGGTGCTCGGTGTGAGCGCGTCGGCAGGGTATGCCGGCAAATCGCCGCCCGGGGCATAGCTGGCAATGATCGTCCCTTTATCGGTGACGTAGTGGTCGGTCGTGTCCAGCTTGCGAGCCGGCGTTTCCGCCCCGAACCAGCGTTTGCCGCGGCCCAGGATTACCGGATAGGTTATGAGGATCAGTCGATCGAGCAAACCGGCGTCCAGCAGGCCGGGGTAGATCGATCCCGAACCTTGCACGATCAGGTCCGGGCCTTCGCTTTCCTTTAGCTTGGCCACCTCCTCCCAATCCGTCAGGCGGTGGCTGTTCTCCCACGGCAGCGGGGCGTTGCTACCGGTGAGCACATATTTGTTGGCGTGAGAAAACGCCTTACCCAGCGCTGCCTCGGGCGCTTCGACATATGGCCAATAGGCGGCAAAGATATCGTAGGTTCGGCGGCCAAGCAGCAGATCGTATGCGCCGCCGAACAGCTCGCCCAAGGCCTGATTCACGCCGTCGTCCGCAAGCTTGAACAGCCAACCACCTTCGCCGAAGCCGTTGGTGGGGTCTTCGGTTGGCCCGCCGGGTGCCTGAATTACCCCATCGAGGGAGACGAACAGCGAGCCGGTGATCTGGCGTGCCATATCAGTCGCCGCGTTTGGCGGCTTGGATCGCGGCGATGTCGATCTTCTTCATCGTCAGCATCGCTTCCTGCGCGCGCTTCGATGCTGCGGGATCGGGATCGGTCAGCGACGCCATCAACGCGCGGGGCGTGATCTGCCAGCGATAGCCCCATTTGTCCTTGCACCAGCCGCACATGATTTCTTTGCCGCCATTGCCGACGATCGCATCCCAGTAGCGGTCGGTCTCTGCCTGGTCCTCGGTATAGACCTGCAGTGAGTAGGCATCATTGGGGGTGGTATGCGGCCCCGCATTGAGGAGGGCGTAGGGTATGCCGAGCAAGGTCATCTCGACGATCTGGACCTCGCCGGCTTTGGTGCCGGGCACGTCGTTTACGGGGCGCACCAGATTGTCGATTCGGCTGTCGGGGAATGTTTCGGCATAAAACCGCGCCGCGTCCTCCGCCTCGCTATCGAACCACAGGAATACACTCGCCTTGCGTGCCTCAGGCATCGGTGGCCTCCCGCTGCGCAATCAGGTCGTTGTCGATCTTTTTGGCAGCAATATACGCCTCGCGCGTCCGCAACCGTTCGGCATAGGCGGCGAAGGCATCGCGCTGGGGCAGCGTGCCGAACGCAAGGCCCCAGTCGACCTGGCTGCCGACATAGACGTCCGCCATCGTGAACCGATCGCCGCACACGTAATCGCGCCCGGTCAGCATGGCTTCGAAGGCCTCGACCATGCGTTCGTAGCTGCCAAAGCCCAGCGAGCCTTCCTTTTGCGGATCGACCGACCAGCCCATCGAATTGGCGATGATGGCCTGCTCTACCGGCCCGGCGGCAAAGAACAGATAGCGGAAATATCGCGCTTTTTCATGTGCTTTGGGAAGTAGCCCGGTATCGGGGTGCATTTCTGCAAGGTAGTGGCAAATCGCGGCAGCCTCGGTCACGACATGATCGTGATCGCCGTGATGGTGGACCAGAGTGGGAACCTTGCCCATCGGGTTGGCCGCAATGAACGCCGCAGGCTTGCCCTCTGTCGGGCCGTATTCGACGATCTGCTGTTCGTAATCCGCACCCGCCTCGTGCAGCGCCCAACGGACGATCTGCCCGCGGCTCATCGGATTGGTGTAGAATGTATAGTCCGCCATTTTCCCAGCCTCCCTACTTGCCGATCAGCGAGACCATCGCGCCCTGCGGATCGACCGCCTGCAGCGCGAATTCGCCGCCCGGGACTTCCATCGGCCCGTTGACGATTTGCCCGCCATTCTTCTCGATATGGGCCTTCGCCGCGTCGATTTGCGGGACGCGGAAATAATGGCACCACAGCGAAACCGGCATCTGTTCGGGCCGCTTCATCATCGCGCCGAGGCCGTAATCGGCGTGGACGTACATCTGGTAGAGGCCCAGCTCACCCATATCCATCGCCTCGCCCTTCTGCCAGCCGAACAGTGCGGAATAGAATTCGCCCGCTGCGTCTGGGGCGTCGGTGACCAGCTCGTTCCAGGCGCAATGCCCGTCGCGCGGTTCGTGCTTGGCGAAGGATTCGCTGCCCTCGCCTTCGGGCTGCATCAGGTAGAAAGGCGCGCCCTGCGGATCGGCGACCATTGCCATATGGCCCACGCCGTCGAGGTGGTTGGGTCCCATGAACAGGTGGCCTCCCTTGTCCTTCAGCGCGGCAATCGAGGCATCGATATCGTCAACCGCGATATAGCCGATCCACGCCGGGCGCGCGCCGCCCTGCTGCATCTCCTCGCTCAATTGCATCATGCCGACCACTTCGGTGCCCGCCATGCTGCCGATCCGGTAATCGACATCCGGCGTGCCGCTATCGGCGAAGGTCCAGCCGATCAGCGGTTCGTAGAACGCCTGCGCTGCATCGGCATCCGTGGTCATCAGCTCGTACCACACGAAATCGCCCTGGGCGTTGGTCATGGTCATGCTCCCTTGAGTTCGGCGACGGGGGCGAACCCGCCGAAGATCAGCCGCTTGCCGTCGAACGGCATGGGGTTCTTCTCCTGATCCATCCGCTCGTCGGAGAAGTCCTCGGACATCATCTTCGCCATGGCGGCATCGCGGGTCTTCTTGTCGGGCCATTCGATCCAGGAAAACACCACGGCCTCGTCTTCCTTGGCCTTCACCGCCTTGCGGAAATCGGTGGTTTCGCCGTCAGCCACGTCATCGCCCCAGCATTCGATCACGCGCGTCGCGCCTAAGTCGATGAAAACACTGTCTGCCATTTCGGCATGCGCAGTGAACGTGTCCTTGTTGGCGGTGGGGACCGCCATCACAAATCCGTCGATATACATCTGTTAGTTCCTCCAGTCTGGTATCAGGCCATCGCTTCGGCGGGCGGACCTTCGGCGGCCATCTGCGGGTCCATCCAGCTGATCTCGAAGATATGGCCGTCGGGATCCTCGAAGCTGCGCCCGTACATGAAGCCCATGTCCTGCACCGGTGTCGGGTCGAGTGCGCCGCCGGCGGCCCAGGCCTGCGCGACCATGGCATCGACCTCGTCCCTGCTGTCGCGGGTCAGGCACAGCAGGACCTGCGCCGCTTTGGGCGCATCGACAATCTGCTTGTCGGTGAAGGTCTTCCAGAAATCATGCCTCAGCAGCATGAAGTGAATTGTGTCCGACCACACCATGCACGAAGCCTGCTCATTGCTGAACTTGGGGTTCTTGGTGAAACCGACCGCCTCGTAAAACGCCGTGGATCGTGCCAAGTCCGTGACCGGCAGGTTTACAAATATCAACTTGCTCATGACGCTCTCTCCCTCAGGGTCCGACCGACTCGGACCTTGAGTGTGATGCGTCGATGAGTTACTAAAAGCAACTATGAAGTTACAAAAAGAAACTATGGGTCACGGAAAATGGTACGACGACGCTTGCGGAACGGCGTTTGCGATGGAGCTGGTAGGTGAACGCTGGGCGCTGCTTGTTGTCAGGGAACTCATGTTTGGTGCCCGGCGGTTTTCCGACCTGCGCGCCAACCTGCCGGGCATCTCCGCGAAGGTCCTGACCGAACGGTTGGCAGGGCTGGAGGAAGCAGGCGTGCTGAACCGGCGCAAGCTGCCGCCGCCGGTGTCGGCGCAGGTCTATGAACTGACCGAGTGGGGTTATCGCGCCGAACCGCTGGTGCAGGAGCTGGGGCGCTGGGCGGCGATGTCGTCACGGCACGATCCCACACTGCCGCTTTCGCCGGTATCGCTGATGCTGTCGATGCGCACGATGTTCGATCCCGCCAGGGCCGCGGGCATGCAGGCGACGATCGGTTTCGACATCGGGGGGGAAACATTCGTCGCGCGGTTGGCGAGTGGCGCATTGCCGATCGAGCGCGCCGATCCGGGTATTGCCCAGGCGGTGTTCCGCGCCCCCGGTGCCCCTGTTCTCGCGGGACTGCTCTATGGCGGGGTTGGTGCCGACGAGCTGGAGCGCGATGCCGGACTGGTGATCGAGGGGGACCGCGATCTGGCGCTCGCCTATGCCGATATATTCGAATTGCCCGCGCCGATCGCCTAGGTCTGGCGGAACGCCCAGCGCAGCGTCTTGCCCATGCCCCAGGTCGCCGCGCGTGCAGGGATCGCCGCCAGCCCGGGGCGTTCGAGACCCATCATCGAGCGCGCAAAGGGAGGCAGCAGCGCCACCGCTTCGGCGCCGAGTAGCGTCTGGACCGCGGGTGGGGCGCCTTTGGGGCGCTGGCTGAGCACCAGATCGGCGACCTCGCGCGCGGCGGGCGATGCGGCCAGATCGCCGCGCAATTCGCGGAAGATCGCCTCCGCCTCGGCGCGGTTCGTCGGCACCGGATCGGCGCCCAGCGCCAGAGCGATAACCGCGAACTGGCGATAGTATTCGTCCTGTTCGGCGCCCGGCATGTCGGGCCGCACATGGCGCAGATAGGCGGCGAGGAAGCTGGTCGCTTCGGCCACATGCACCCATGCCAGCACGCGCGGGTCGCTGGCGGAATAGGGCGATCCATCGGGCAATGTCCCGCCCACCGCGGCGTGGATGCGGTTGACCCGCTCGATCGCCGCCTGTGCATCCTTGCGGTGGCCGAAGGTCGTTACCGCGATGAACCGCGCGGTCCGGCGTAGCCGGCCGTGCATGTCGCTGCGAAAGTTCGAATGGTCGAGCACGCCCTGTAGCGCATGCGGATGCAGCATCTGCAGCAGCAGGCCGCGGATGCCCCCGACCATCATTGCCACGATATCTGCATGGACCATCCGGATCGGCGTGTCCCTGGCGAACAGCGCCTCGTCCGAGGGCGGGACCGGCTGCTGGCCGCCCTCCACGTCGTTGAACACGCCGCGCACCTGCTCGACGAGCTTGAGGCGCAAGCGTTCGGACAAGGGGATCGGCGGCATCGGCGCGACTATGCGACCGCTTGCAAGGGGAGTCGAGTGGTGCTTGGGCCGGGGTGCAATTTCGTTGCTTGCAGCTACCTATCCATCCCGCTACCCCGCCACACGCGATGAACGATATGACCGACAAGAGCTTCGACGCTTCCGCCAAGACCGTCCTCCCCGCGCCCGACACCACCGTCGACGTGCGCGAAACCTTCGGGATCGATATCGACTGGCAGGTGCCCGCCTTCTCCAAGCCGGACGAGCGCACGCCCGACCTCGACGAATCCTACGTGTTCGACCCGGACACCACGCTGGCGATCCTCGCGGGCTTCGCGCACGACCGCCGCGTGATGGTGCAGGGCTATCACGGCACGGGCAAATCGACGCATATCGAACAGGTCGCCGCGCGGCTCAACTGGCCGTGCATTCGCATCAACCTCGATGCGCATATCAGCCGGATCGACCTTGTCGGGCGCGACGCCATCGTGCTGCGCGACGGATTGCAGGTCACCGAGTTTCGCGAAGGCCTGCTGCCGTGGGCGCTGCAGCACCCGGTGGCGCTGGTGTTCGACGAATATGACGCGGGCCGCCCCGATGTGATGTTCGTGATCCAGCGCGTGCTCGAACAGCAGGGCAAGCTGACGCTGCTCGATCAGAACCGCGTCATCCGCCCCGATCCGGGCTTCCGTCTGTTCGCCACCGCCAACACGGTCGGGCTGGGCGATACCTCGGGCCTCTATCACGGCACGCAGCAGATCAACCAGGGCCAGATGGACCGCTGGAACATCGTCGTCGGCCTCAACTACCTGCCCGCCGAAACCGAGCAGAGAATCGTCGAGGCGAAGAACCCCGATATCGATCCCAAGATCCTTGCCGACATGATCAAGGTCGCCGATCTGTCGCGGCAGGGCTTCATCAATGGCGATATTTCCACGGTGATGAGCCCGCGGACGGTCATCACCTGGGCGCAGAACTACGCCATCTTCAAGGATGTCGGCTTCTCCTTCCGCCTGTCTTTCCTCAACAAATGCGACGAGGAGGAGCGCATGCTGGTGGCCGAATACTATCAGCGCGTGTTCGGTGACGACCTGCCCGAGAGCGTGGTTGGCAAGAGTTAAGGCGAGACCCCCTATCCCTGCCTGTATTGTTCAGTTAACACAGTAGGCGATGGGCGTATTCAACCTCTTCCGGCGCAGGCCGCAGCCGCAGGCGGAACTTCCGTCGCATAGCGGCTATTACGCCACCCACGATGCGCTCGATTACGACGATTGGGACAGCCGCCTCGACCGCCTCGACAGCGCGCTCGAGGCGGAAGAGAAAAAGCGCCTGCGCTGGTGGAGCCGTGATTACTGGCGCGACCGCCGCAAGCGCTGGTGGCTGGGGCGCATACTCGCGGCGATAACCGCCCTGTTCATCGTGCTGGTCGCATGGCTAGCGATAACCGCGCCGCTGTCGAAATCGCTCGAACCGATAGCCGCCCCGCAGATCACGCTGCTTGCCGCCGATGGCACACCGATCGCACGCAATGGGGCGATAACCGACGAACCGGTCGCGGTCGCGGACCTCCCCCCGCATGTGGTCGAGGCGTTCCTTGCGACCGAGGACCGGCGCTTCTATTCGCACTGGGGGATCGACCCGCGGGGGATTGCCCGGGCGGCCTTCACCGGCACCGGCGGGGGCAGCACGATCACCCAGCAGCTGGCGAAGTTCACCTTTCTGACCCCCGAACGCACGCTGACGCGTAAGGCGCGCGAGGCGCTGATTGCCTTCTGGCTCGAAAGCTGGCTGACCAAGGACGACATCCTCAGCCGCTATCTTTCCAACGCCTATTTCGGTGACAATGTTTACGGGCTGCGCGCGGCGAGCCTGCACTATTTCTATCGCAAGCCGGAGAACCTGAAACCCAACCAGGCGGCGATGCTCGCGGGGCTGTTGCAGGCGCCGAGCGCCTATGCCCCGACACGGCACTACGACCGCGCCGAACGGCGCATGCGGATCGTGGTGCAATCGATGGTCGATGCGGGCTATATCACCGAGGCCGAAGCGCGCGCGATGAAGCCGCCCGCGCTCGATGTGCGCACGCGCAACGATTTGCCCACGGGGACCTATTTCGCCGACTGGGCGCTGCCCGGCGCGCGCGAACTGACCGAGCAGGGCTATGAACGCCAGACGCTGACCACCACGCTCGACAGCCGCCTGCAGAATATCGCCCGTCAGGTGACGCAGCGCGCGCCGCTGGGCGGGGCGCAGGTCGCGCTTGTCGCGATGCGCCGCAATGGCGAGGTCGTGGCGATGATCGGCGGCAAGGATTACGCGAAATCGCCCTTCAACCGCGCCACGCAGGCCAAGCGCCAGCCGGGATCGACGATCAAGACCTTCGTCTATCTGGCGGCGCTGCGCGATGGCTGGTCGCCCGACGACGAGATCGCGAATACCGAGATCACCGAGGGCAGCTACCGCCCTCGCAATGCCAATGAGCGGTATTCGGAGACGATCACGCTGCGCGATGCACTTGCCCGGTCGAGCAATGTCGCGACGCTGCGGCTGTTCAACGAAGTGGGCTCGGAGAAGGTAATCCAGACCGCGCGCGACTTCGGCATCCGCGCCTCTTTCGTCGAAGGCGATCCGAGCATCGCACTGGGGTCTACCAGCATGACGCTGATCGAACTGACCGCCGCCTATGCGGGGATTGCCGCCAATGCCTTCCCGGTCGAGCCGCATGCCTTCGCGCGCGAGGAGAAGGGCTGGTGGGAGACGCTGTGGGACGGGCCGGGTTCGCTGTCCGGCCGGACGCATAACGATATCCAGGGCATGCTGCGCGCCGCCATCAACGACGGCACCGGGCGCGCGGCGATGCTGCGCGGGCCTAATTTCGGCAAGACCGGGACCAGCCAGGACAATCGCGATGCGCTGTTCGTCGGCTATGCGGGCGATCTGGTGGTCGGCGTATGGATCGGGAACGACGACAATTCGCCGCTCGCAGGCGGGATCAGCGGTGGGGGGCTGCCCGCGAAGATCTGGCGCGATTTCATGAACGGGGCGATGAACGTGAAGGCTGCGCCGAGCCAGCCCGCGCCGCGCGAACAAAACGACCCCGGCACGCCGATCGAGCCGCTCGACGTCCCCGGCCTCGATGACATTCCGCTGGGCGATGGCAATTCGCGCCTGCGCATCCGCGATGGCGAGGCGGTATTCTCGACCGAGATCGACGGCATCCCGGTCGACATTACTATCGGTGAGGATGGCCTCGGCGTGGACGAGCAAGCGATCGAGGAAGCCCGCCGCCGCGCGGACGAGCGCCGCTTCGAGGCGATCCGCAACCGCCGTGACGAACTGCTGCGCGAGACCGAGGACGCGGGTAACTAGCCGGCCGGTTCGGCCATCAGGACATTCATTACGGCAGTCGCGATCGGGCGGCTGCGCTCGTCCTGCCACGCTTCGACGGTGATGTTCGCGCTGCGCCGCCCGAGCTTGGTGATCCGCCCGATTGCATAGCTGGTGCGGCTCTTGCCCGCCGCGAGATATTGCACGGTGATGTTGATCGGCTTGAGCATGGCTGCCCGGTCCTGCCGCGCCAGCTCGGCACGCAAGACGGCGTAGCCCGCGGTTTCGAGCAGGCCGCCAGTCGCACCGCCATGGTAATGATCGGGACGTCCCTCGACTATTTCGTCGAACGGCACCGACAGAATTGGCGTCCCATCCTCCCAGCTGTCGAGCGTAATGCCGAGCGAACGGGCGTAGGGCGTCAGCGCCTCGATTTCGGGAATATCCGCCATGTCAGAGCCTCGCCGTCGACGCGATCTTCATGAAGACCGCCTGGATATGCGCCACCGGATCACCGGCATCGCCATCATGCGCGAGGCCCCGGACGAAAGCCGCGCTGCGCGTGAGGCGATAGCATTGCGACCGCCCGAATACGCTTGCGCCCTCGCGCGCGGGGCGCACGTAATCGACGCGCAGGTCAAGCGTGGCGATGGCGGAAAATTCGTCCATCGCGCGCCAGATTGCCATGCCGCTGGCCATGTCCATCAGGCTGAGGATCGGTCCCGAGGCGAGCACGCGCTGGCCTTCTTCACCAAGCAGGTCTTCGCGCCATGGCAGTTCGAGCTCGACCCAGTCGTCGCCATGGTCCGAATATTTGAGCCCCAGCCAGCCCGGATGGCCGCGTCCCGTGAAGAAGGACGTCGCCTGGGACGGATCGAATTTTCGCGGCTGCTCGCTCATTGCCTGCCGCGATAGCCGCGCAGTTCGCACGCTTACAATGTTTTAATTTCAAGCGGGCTGCGTGCTTCGCCAGTCTCGCCAGTGGCGGACGGGGGCACGGGGTCGTGGTTCGCCCGAATGCAGGAGAACCATATGAAATTTCCCGAGATCGAGCTGGGCAGTCTGCCCGATCTGGATGCGACGACCGGGCTGTTCGGCAGCTTTTCGTCCGCTGGACCGGACGACACCATCGTGGCGATCATGGTCTATGTTTACGACCACATGCTGGTCGAAATGCTGCTCTGACCGGTTGACGGCGAGATGCATATCGATCCTCAAATCGGCGCGCTGCGCGGCGACACTGCCGCGCAGCGCGCCATGAGCGAAGCGGTTGTCGAGGTTGTTGCAGAATGCCGCAAGGACGCGGGCCTGGCGCCAGTCCTTCGGGATCTCGAGGCCTACGGTTCGGGGGCAAGGCTGGATGATTGTCCGGCGCTCACGGGCGTCTTTGCCAATGGCGGCGCGGTGATGAGCGCCATTGCGCCGCTCGTCGGGAGGCTGGTGGAAGTGCACCGCGCGTGTCCGCTGGCACAGCTGGCATTTCGCCACCAGTCGCGCCCGGGGTTCCACTTTCTCCAGCTGGCGGCAAAGGGGCGCGCCGCAATGGGTCTGGCGCTCCACGATGATCAAGCGGTGCAGGATGCCAGCACGGTGGCGACATTCCCCGATAGCGAATGGGACGAAATCGTGCTGGCGGGCGCGGCCGATATTGGGCTGCTCGAAATCCGCGGAGAGCATCGCGATCATGCAGTCATCGACAGCCGCTGCCGCACCATCGGGGCAGGCGATCGGCTCAGCTTTGCCGGCGCGGCAAAATCACGGATGGTCCGCCGGGTTCACGGACGTCTTCTCACTCTCCGCCTCACCCGGATTGCCCCACGGCCCCGGCCGACCCGCCAGTACGACCTCGCCACCGGCAGGCTGGTGCATCGGGCGAGCGGAGACCGGCATGAAAGCCGCGACGAGATGATGATGGCCTTGCTTGGCCGGATGCGCCGGAAGGATGCCGCGCCCGTCCTGGCGGCGTTGACCCGTTCGGGCAGCGATCACTTGCGCTGGCAGGCCTTGCGCGAGTGCCTGGCACTCGACAGCGCGGCGGGATTTACCGCGCTCGACAGGATTGCAACCGATCCTACCGATGATCTGGCCCCCGAGGCGGGCGCATTGCGTGCCCGTCTGGTGGAAGCCCATCCGCAACTCGCTCGATGGGAGCCCGCTCCATGCCCCGCATAATCGCGAACCATGAAACCCGGTCGGCGAGCCTCGCTGAAACCGTGGAAGCGATTGCCGACGGGTTCGATCCGCAGGACGACAGCAGCACATTGGAAGCGGCAGCCGCGCTCGCGCGGCTGGCCAACAACCGGACCTTTCTCGCTGACCTGCTGATCGACCATTTGCGCGAACGGCATCGCGATACATTCGAGGACAGCGCCTATGGCCCGCAGGTCATCGTGCTGTCCCCATTGGTCGGCGGCTGTTTCCTCCGCGCCAATATCTGGCCGAGCGAGGATGAAAGCTGTTTCCGCAGCAGCGGCGCGGGCAGCTTTGTCTATGGCGTGCCGCACGACCACAATTTCGATTTTCTCACCGCGGGTTACTTCGGCCCCGGCTATCGCAGCGACTATTACGAGATCGACTATCCCTCGATCGCCGGATTTACGGGCGAACGCGTGGCTTTGCGCTTTATCGAACGCAGCGCGCTGCACAAGGGGCGGCTGATGCACTACCGCGCGCATGTCGATGTGCATGCGCAGCTCCCGCCCGAGGCGACCTCGGTTTCGCTCAATATCATGCGCGTCGGGGCGGGGCAGGACTGGTTCGACCAATATGGCTTCGATCTCGAGAGGTCGGAAGTGAGCGCGGTGCTGAACCCGTCGGCCAGCGAGACCTTCCTGCGCTGCGCAGTCGCGCTGGGCGATGCCGACGCTCTCGACCTGGCCGAAGACTTCGGACGCCACCATCCCAGCGGCCGGATGCGGCTGGCCTGTTTCGAAGCGCGTGCGGGCCTCGCCAGCAGCGCGGCGGAGCGCGACGCCCTGTGGCGCGAGGCCGAACTGGCGGGGAATGTGATGCTGGCACGCGAGGCGCAGGCGCGCCGCGCCCGGCTTCAGCCGTAGAGCATCGCGAACAGCGCGAAGCCGAGGATCAGGAAGATCGCAGCGATGATCGCCAACGCCCGCGACAATGCGCGTTCGCGGTGGCCCAACCCGGTGTCGGGATCCGCACCTTCGCCGGTCACGAGGTGCCTGAGGGCGTCGATCAGCCGCATCGCGGCTGGCACTATAGCCCGCCGCCGGCCAGCGCGTCTATCGCGCCCTGCAGGATGATCGCGGCGGCATGGCTGTCGATCTTGGTGGCGCGTTTGGCGCGGCTCATGTCCTGCCCGATCATCGCGGCCTCGGCGCTCGAAGTCGACCAGCGCTCGTCCCACAGCAGCACGGGCAGGTGCAGCGTCTGCGCAAGGTTGCGCGCATAAGCGCGGCTGGCCTGTGCGCGCGGGCCCTCGGTTCCGTCCATATTGCGCGGCAGGCCGATCACCACACCGGCGATCTTCCGCTCGGTGACGATCGTGCGCAGCGCGCCGCAATCCTTGGTGAACTTGCTTCGCGTAATCGTCTTGCCCGCGGTGGCATAACGCCAGCCGGCATCGCAGGTCGCGACGCCGATGGTCTTGGTGCCCAGATCGAGCCCGAGCAATGCGCCGCCTTCCGCCAGAACATCGCCATAGGTCAGCGCGTTGTCGGTTACGAGGCCCGCGCTGCCGTCCATGCTTTCACCCGTGCAATGACGTCTTCCTGCAAGTTCTTCCAGAACAGCGGGATATCGTAAACGTGGTAATTGCCGCCCGGCAGCACGCCTTCGCCCAGCTCGGGCGGATCTCCGATATAGAGCAGGCCATTCGCGCCGCAGCGCGCCGGGATTGCGCCCGCGACCAGTTCGCCTTTCGATAGGGTTTCGTCGGGGACCAGCGTGCCCAGATTGGCGCTGGCGGGGGCGTCGCCATTTGCGCTGCCGGTCAGCGGATTGACGCACAATATCGGCCCGGTGCCACGCGGCTCGCCGTCATAGCCGACGGTGGCCTCGTAGCGGCGCATGATCATGTCGGCATCGCCATCGTCGGAAAAGGCCGACCAGGCGAGCAGGCATTGCGCCTGGTCCGCCGAAGCGCAGGCGGGGAAGGGCAGCGAAGGCAGATCGTGCTCGACCGATACCGGCCAGCCGGGCGCGTAAACTGCTGCAATCCGCGCTTCGAGCGGCGTCCCTGCAACCCGGTCCTGCAGCAGCCGCAGGATATGCGCGGCGCCCTGGCTATGCCCGGCAAGCACGATCGGCTTGTTTTCGTCCACGCTGTCGAGGAAATAGTCGAACGCCTGCGCGACATCGGCATAGGCGGCGTCGATCGCCTGCTGCGCTTCGGGCCGGTTGGTCAGGAAGGCCCCTGCCGCGGCCTGACGGTATTTGGGCGCCCATAATTCGTCCGCGCGGTTGAACGGGCTGGCAAGTCCCTTGAGGAAGACGCGCGCGCGATTGTTGGTGGTCGCATCTTCCAGCGTCGCGTTCCAGTCGCCGCCGGCCTGGATATAGCTGGTCGGCGGAACGAAGAAGACCGCGAACTCGGGCAGCGCCTGCGGGTCTGCCGCTTCCCCCGTGGTCGAGGTGGTGGTCGCAAGCGGGTCGCCGCGGTCGAGGCTCTGTTCGGCAGCGGGTGCGTCGGGCGAGGGCTCGCGTCCAGCCGGGTCGGGTTGGGCGTCGGCGACCGCGGGCTGATAGCGCGCCGGATCGCTGGTGCCGAGGCCGGGGCGCGAATACCACATCTCCGGGTCCTGGTAGGCATTGGCGTCGAGCGGCGCCTGCTCGACGAAGTCGCCACGCGGGACGAAGGCGATCTCGGTCGCTTCACGCGACCAGATCGTCAGCGCGATCCCGCCGATGATGACCAGCACGATGCAGACCGCAATGAAGTAAAGGAACTTACGCGCCATCTTTGGCACCCTCTCTGGTTTGGTTCTCGTTCGCCTGTTCGGCCCGGCGTTCGAGCGCGACCTTGATCATTGCCAATAGCGGATCGGCCAGAAACAGGCCGAGTATCCCGAACAATATGCCCATGATCAACTGGAACGCGAGCACCAGCGCCGGCGCCAGGTCGACCGTCTTCTTGGCGATCATCGGGATGACGACATAGCCGTCGAAATTCTGGACGAAGAAATAGACCGCGATGGTATAGATGCCCATTTCCGCCCCGCCCGAGAAGCCGACCAGCACCATCAACGCGCCCGAGATCAGCGCGCCCAGATTAGGGACGAAGGCCAGCAGGCCGGTCAGGATCGCGAGCAGCGCCGCCATCGGCACCGCGCCGATCCCCACCAGCGGGGCGACCCAGGCGAGCATCACATAGGTGAACACTGCCTCAACCACCATGCCGAGCAGGCGCCCCGCCATCAGGCGGCGCATGGTCTGGCCCATTCGTGCTGCGGTGACGTAAAAGCGGTCGCGCTGCTCGCGTGGGAGCATCCATGCAACCCCGCGTTCGTAGAGCTGCGGGTCGATCGCGACATAGACGCCGATCACGAGGATCAGGACGATGGTCGCCGCGCCGCCGAGAATGCCGCCCAGCGCCTTGGTGACGGTGCTGATGCCGCTGCCGATATTGCCGAGATAGTTCTGCAGCTGCGATTGGTCGACCTGAAAGCCCTGCCGGCCTGCCCAGTCGATCAGCTCGGTAATCTGCCGTTCGATGATCGCGGGAAACTGCGCCGCTTCCTGCGAAATCGTCGACCCGGCGAAATAGGCAAGCCACAGCAGGAAGGCGGCGGTGACGAACAGGACGATCGAAACGCGCCAGACCCGCGCGATGTTGAGCATTCGCCCAAGCAGGCGGGCGCCGCCATCGATCATCGAGGCGAAGACCATGGCGCCGAAGATTACCAGCAAAGGGCGGGCGATCCAGATCGCGAGCGCCACTGCGCCGACTACGCCGACCCATACGATGGCGCGGGCGACCTCGTGGCGGATACGTGGATCGTTGATCCGCGAAGGGCTGGTGCCGAGGTCCTGGTCGTGAATGTCCTGCGTCTCGTCGGCCATGCGCGCCCCTTCGTTTCAGGACCCTAGCGCTCGGAAGCGGCTTTTCGTTCCGCAATGGCGGGACGCAGGGTCGACCAGGCGCGGCCTTCGCGCAGACTTGTCCACCAGCTCACCGGATTGAGCGAGGTGGTGCCGTCGAGCGAGAAGGTGATGAATTCGGCGCGCCCGCCTATGTTTTCGAGCGGGATCGGGCCGAGCAGTCCGCGCGGATGGTTGAGCTCGCGGCTGTCGGCCGAATGGTCGCGATTGTCGCCCATCACGAAAACGTGATCGTCCGGCACCGTGATTTCGGCGAAATTGTCGAGTTCCTGGGTCTGGTGGTCGATCACCAGATAGGTCGCCCCGTTAGGGAGCGTCTCGCGCAGTACCGGTACGCGGCAGACGGGCGTACCGGCGGCGTTCTCCGCGCGGAAGTCGTCGAAGCCGAAGCCATCACAGCGCGAATTGGCATCGAGCGGCAGCGCGATGGCGGGCTCGACCTTCTGTTCGACCGGCGCGCCATTGAGAATGATGCGGCCGTTCTGCACCGCGATCCGGTCACCGGGCAGCGCAACCACGCGCTTGATGTAATCCTCGTCGCGCTCGGGATGCACGGGAATGACGATGTCGCCATATTCGGGCGTCGATCCCATCACTCGCCAGTCACCCCGCGGGGCGAGGTGGAAGCTGATCGAGCTCCAGTTCCAGCCATAGGGATATTTGCTCACCACCAGCCGGTCGCCCACCAGCAGATTGGGCATCATCGATTCCGACGGGATATAGAACGGCTTGGCGATGAAGCTGTGAAAGGCGAACACCGCCAGCAGCATCAGCGCAAGCCCGCGAATTTCCGCGATCCAGTCGACCTTGTCGTCGGATTTCTTGTCGGATGTCTTGTTCACTGCCGTAGCACCGGTGGTCACTTGGGTAGGGCCTCGATGATGACGTAGGCCTGTGCCCATGGATGGTCGTCGGTGAGGGTGAGATGAATGCGCGTCTCATGGCCGTGCGGCACCATTTCCGCAAGCACGATCGCCGCGCCCCCGGTCAGCGCCAGCGTGGGTGCGCCCGATTGCGCATTGACCACCCCGATATCCTTCATGAACACGCCGCGGCGAAACCCTGTACCGACTGCCTTGGAGAACGCCTCCTTGGCGGCGAAGCGCTTGGCGTAAGTGCCCGCGATGGTGAAGGGGCGGCGGCGCGCCTTGGCACGCTCGATCTCGGTGAAGACGCGCTGCTCGAAGCGTTCGCCGAACCGGTCGAGCGAATTCTGGATCCGCTCGATATTGCACAGGTCGGAGCCAAGGCCGATGATCATGCCCGGGGTGTCCAGGTACAGATCGGTGTGCCGGCGAAGTGGTTGATCAGGCGCCGGCCGATTTCAGCGAAGAGTCCTGCGACCAGGACCAATCCCACTGCCGGCAGCGCGAGTTCGTCCCAGTTGGATCCCGCACCGTCTTCGCCGTGCAGATTCGCGAGGATGACGAGGGGCACCACGACCAGGAAGAGGACGAAGGTGGTGCGGATCGACCGCCAGATATTCAAGGCATTGTCGGGTGACACCTAGCGCGCCTCGTCCATCAGGTCGCGCATCCGGCGCACTGCGGCTTCCAGCCCCACGAAAACCGCTTCGCCCACCAGATAATGGCCGATGTTGAGTTCGGCGAGTTCGCGGATGGCGGCAACCGGCTTTACGTTCTCGTAGGTCAGGCCGTGCCCGGCATGCGGCTCGATCCCCATCTCGCGCGCCAGCCTGGACATCGCCGCAATCCGCTCGAGCTCGCGCGCCTCGCGGTCGTGATCGCCGTCGAGGCCCGCATGCGCATATTCGCCGGTGTGGAACTCGACCACGGGTGCGCGCAAGCGCTGCGCTGCTTCGAGTTGCCGCTCGTTCGCCTCGATGAACAGCGAGACGCGAATGCCGTTGTCCGCGAGCTTCCCAACGATCGGGGCGAGCTGGTTGTGCAATCCCGCGGCGTCGAGCCCGCCTTCGGTGGTGCGTTCCTCGCGTTTCTCGGGGACGATGCAGGCGGCATGCGGCTTGTGCGCCAGTGCGATCGCCAGCATCTCCTCGGTGCCTGCCATTTCGAGGTTGAGCGGCAGGTCGGTTGCCTTCTGTATCCGTTCGAGATCGTCATCGCGGATATGCCGCCGGTCCTCGCGCAGATGCGCGGTGATCCCGTCGCCGCCCACCGCCGCGACGATTTCCGCCGCGCGCACCGGGTCCGGATGATCGCCGCCCCGCGCATTGCGGATGGTGGCGACGTGGTCGATATTGACCCCGAGGCGCAAGGGAGCACTCACGCCGCGCGGCTGCCCGGCTTGGTCACCCCGATCGCCGCCAGTTCGGCGGGCACTTCGCCTTCGGCATAGGTCGGGAAATTGATATCGACGAGCGGGAAGAAGGGTACGCCGAGATCGGCGGCGCCATTGCTGCGATCGACCAGCGCGACCTCGGCGATCACTTCGCCGCCTTCACGCGCAACCGCGGCGATCGCTTCGCGGCTGGAGAGCCCGGTGGTGACCACGTCCTCGACCATCAGCACCTTGGCGCCGGGCTCGAGCCGGAAGCCGCGGCGCAGGTGGAACTCGCCCTCGGGCCGTTCGAGGAACATCGCGTCCTTGCCCAGCGCGCGGCCCATTTCCTGACCGATGATGATCCCGCCCATCGCGGGGCTGACCACTACATCGATCCGGCTGCGAATATCGCGCGGGATCTTCTGGGCCAGCGCAAAGGCGAGGCGTCCGGCGCGGTCGGGGTTCATCAGCACGCGCGCGCATTGCAGGTAGTGTCCGCTGTGGCGCCCGCTGGACAGCTTGAAATGGCCCTCGAGCAGCGCTTCGCTGGCCCGGAACTCGTGGAGGATTTCTTCATCGGTCATGATGCTGTGGTCCAAAGCGTCTCGCGCGCGATTGCGCAAGAGGCAAAGGCGCTTGCACATTTTTATCGGCCAGCCGCTTGAGGCATACGCAAACCCTGCCTATAGGGCGGGCGCAATCGGGCCCTTGCATGGGGCGCGTCCCGCCACGTAGCGCGGGATTTGTCCCAGTCACAGGCCCCGAACGAGACACGACACGAAAGAGTGCCACGACGATGAAGAACTTCGGCTCCCTCCACGGGTTCCACCGGATTGTCGCCAGCCTGGCGATGGCGGCGATGCTGGCTTTCGGCGCGCAGGGCGCGGCGGCGCAGGACGCTGCCGAATCCGCGGCGACCGAACAGCTTGAAACGCTCGACCCGCCGGTTGCCGCCGACGCATCGAGCGAAGATGTGGCTGCCGGCGCAAGCGCCTATACGCCGATGAAGCCGACCGAAGGCAAAGGCATGCCGGTCGCGGGCGCGATCGACGTGCAGTCGCAGTTCTCGCCGATCGGCAAGCAGGCCAACGGACTGCATATTGCCCTGGTATGGATCATGGCGATCATCAGCATCTTCGTCCTGCTGCTGTTCCTCTATGTCATCGTGCGCTTCAACAAGCGCGCCAATCCGGTGCCTTCGAAGACCAGCCACAACACGCTGATCGAAGTAATCTGGACTGTCGTTCCGGCGCTGATCCTGCTCGGCATCGCCGTGCCGTCGATCGGCCTGTTGAGCGCGCAGTACAAGACGCCCCCCAAGGATGCGATCACCATCAAGGCGATCGGCTACCAGTGGTACTGGGGCTATGCCTATCCCGACAATGGCGATTTCGAAGTCGTTTCGAACATGCTGACCGAGGAAGAGGCCGAAGCGAGCGGTGAACCGCACCAGCTGGCAGTCGACAACCGCATGGTTGTCCCCGCCGGCGTGCCGATCCGTCTGCAGACCACTGCCGCCGACGTGATCCATTCCTTCGCGGTGCCGAGCCTGTGGTTCAAGCTCGATGCCGTTCCCGGTCGCCTCAACGAGAAGCTGCTGCTGATCGAAGAGCCGGGCGTCTATTACGGCCAGTGTTCGGAACTGTGCGGCGCGCGTCACGGCTATATGCCGATCGCGATCGAAGCACTGCCGATGGCGCAGTACAATGCCTGGGTTCTGGCGCAGGGCGGCACCGTCGCCAGTGCCGCAGACGCCGCGGCTTCGGTCGCGCCGCTGCAGGAACCCGAAAGCTCGGTCCCCGGTGCACCCGGTGCCGGCGCCGCCCCGACCGCTTAAGATTTACGATTAGCTCGAGAGTATAGCACGATGGCTACCACCGCCGACAGCTTCCAGGCCCACACCGAAGACCACGCGCATGATGATCATCATACGCCCGGTTTCTTCGCGCGGTGGTTCATGTCCACCAACCACAAGGACATCGGTACGCTCTACCTGATCTTCGCGATCATCGCGGGCATCGTCGGTGGCGCGATTTCGGGCATCATGCGTCTGGAACTGGCCGAACCCGGCATCCAGTACCTGCAGTGGTGGGCGCAGTTCATGGGCGGCAACGCCGATTTCGACACCTCGCTGCATATGTGGAACGTGTTCATCACCGCCCACGGCCTGATCATGGTCTTCTTCATGGTGATGCCGGCAATGATCGGCGGCTTCGGCAACTGGTTCGTCCCGCTGATGATCGGCGCGCCCGACATGGCCTTCCCGCGCATGAACAACGTTAGCTTCTGGCTGACCGTGGCGGGTTTCATGTCGCTGCTGTTCTCGCTTTTCGTGCCGGGCGGTACGGGTCCGGGTGCAGGCGTGGGCTGGACCGTCTATGCGCCGCTGTCGACCACCGGCAGCCAGGGCCCGGCAGTCGATTTCGCGATCTTCTCGCTGCACCTTGCCGGTGCCGGTTCGATCCTCGGCGCGACCAACTTCATCACCACCATCTTCAACATGCGTGCGCCGGGCATGACCCTGCACAAGATGCCGCTGTTCGTGTGGTCGGTGCTGGTCACCGCCTTCCTGCTGCTGCTCGCGCTGCCGGTTCTGGCCGCCGCGATCACCATGCTGATCACCGACCGTAACTTCGGCACGACCTTCTTCGATCCCGCCGGCGGCGGCGATCCGATCCTCTACCAGCACTTGTTCTGGTTCTTCGGTCACCCCGAAGTCTACATCATGATCCTGCCGGGCTTCGGCATGATCTCGCAGATCGTCTCGACCTTCAGCCGCAAGCCGGTGTTCGGCTATCTCGGCATGGCCTATGCCATGGTCGCGATCGGCGTGGTCGGGTTCGTCGTGTGGGCGCACCACATGTACACCGTCGGTCTCGACGTGAACACGAAGATGTATTTCACCGCAGCGACCATGGTCATCGCGGTCCCGACCGGGGTGAAGATCTTCAGCTGGATCGCGACCATGTGGGGCGGCTCGATCGAGTTCAAATCCCCGATGGTATGGGCGATCGGCATGATCTTCCTGTTCACGGTCGGCGGCGTCACCGGCGTCTATCTCGCCAATGGCGGCATCGACGACGTTGTCCACGATACCTATTTCGTGGTCGCGCACTTCCACTACGTGCTGTCGATGGGTGCGGTGTTCTCGCTCTTCGCCGGGTTCTATTACTGGTTCCCGAAGATGAGCGGCCGGATGCACTCCGAGCTCCTCAGCCACCTGCACTTCTGGGGCTTCTTCATCGGCGTGAACGTGATCTTCTTCCCGCAGCACTTCCTCGGTCTGCAGGGCATGCCGCGCCGCTATCCCGACTATGCTGATGCCTATGCCTATTGGAACGAGATCAGCTCGATCGGTTATGTGATCATGGCCGGCTCGATGATCTTCTTCTTCGTCAACATCGTCTACGCCTTCGTGGCGGGCAAGAAGGCAGCGGACAATCCGTGGGGCGAAGGCGCGACGACGCTCGAATGGACGCTGTCGAGCCCGCCGCCGTTCCACCAGTTCGAGACTCTGCCGGTGATCGAGGACCATCACACCGCTCACGATCACATGAGCAAGGCTGCGCCCGCCGCAGGCTAGGCGCGAAGCACTGGACACAAGCAAACGGTCGGTCCCATGGTGGACCGGCCGTTTTCTTTTGTCTGCCGGATATCTGCACGGGGGGAGTGCCATGCTCGAAATGCGTACCATCGATACGGGGGCGGTCAGCCTGCGCTGCGCCGTCGAGGGCGAGGGGCCGCTGGCGATCATGGTCCACGGCTTCCCCGAAAGCTGGTACAGCTGGCGCCATCAGCTCGGTCCGATAGCGCAAGCGGGCTTTACTGCCTGCGCGATCGATGTCCGCGGCTATGGCGGTTCGGACAAGCCGGAGCCGGTCGATGCCTATGCAATGGAGCATATCGTCGGTGACCTCGTCGGCCTGCGGCAGGCGCTGTCGCCCGACGCGCCTGCGGTGCTCATCGGCCATGACTGGGGCGCGCCGATCGTGTGGAATTCCGCGCTGGTCCACCCAGAGCATTTCCGCGCCGTTGCCGGTCTGTCGGTGCCCTTCGCGGGCGTGCCGAGCCGTCCCTTTACCGAGGTCTTCCGCGAACATTTCACCAGCCAGGGCCGCTTCTTTTACCAGGAGTATTTCCAGGAGCCCGGTATCGCCGAGGCTGAGGCAGAAAAGGACCCGCGCGATTTCGTCCAGCGGATGATGTATTCGATCAGCGGCGATGTCCCGCCGGGCGACTATTGGAACAAGCCGCTGGGCGCGACCTTCCTCGAAGGGCTCCCTGATCCTGCACCGGTCGTCTGGCTGACCGAAGACGATCTCGATTTCTACGAGGCGGAGTTCGCTGCCTCGGGCTTTCGTGGTCCGCTCAACCGATACCGCAATCATGAGGCCGATTACGCATGGTTGCGGGGCTGGGCGGGCAAGCGCATCGAACAGCCCGCTTTGTTCATCGGCGGCACGCGCGATCCCGCCACCTTCCTGTTCGGCGCGATCGAGGACCCGGTGGCGCTGGTGAAGATGTTTGCGCCGCGCGCCGAAGGACATATTCTCGACGGCGTCGGGCACTGGACCCAGCAGGAGCGGCCCGATGCGGTCAATTCGATCCTGATTGACTGGCTAAAGCGCCTTTGACGCCCTATATGCCGCCCGATTCCATGACCCAGACAGTTCCCACACACCTCCCCGCGGAATGGCGCGATTTCTTTGCGCTGACCAAGCCGCGCGTGATGAGCCTGGTGATCTTCACCGGCCTGTGCGGCCTGCTCGCCGCGCCGGGCCATATCAATCCCGTCCTCGGCTTCAGCGCCATCCTGTGCATCGCGCTGGGCGCGGGCGGGGCGGCGGCGCTCAACCAGTGGTGGGAAGCCGATATCGATGCGGGGATGAAGCGCACGGCTGCACGCCCGCTTCCCGCAGGGCGCATGAACCGTGCCGATGCGCGCGATTTCGGCGTGCTGATCTCCGCCGCTTCGGTGATGATCATGGGGCTCGCGGTGAACTGGCTCGCGGCTGCGATCCTCGCGCTGTCGATCTTCTATTACGCGGTCATTTATACCATCTGGCTTAAGCCGCGCACGCCGCAGAATATCGTGATCGGCGGCGGGGCGGGGGCCTTTCCGCCGCTGATCGGATGGGTCGCTGTGACCGGCGAGATCACGCTGATGCCGGTGCTGCTGTTCGCGATCATCTTCATGTGGACACCGCCGCATTTCTGGGCGCTCGCGCTGTTCGTGAAGACCGATTACGCCAATGTCGGCATTCCGATGATGCCGGTGGTCAAGGGCGAAACCTCGACCCGCCGCCAGATCCTGATCTATGCCGCGCTGCTCGTGCCGATCGCCGCCGCGCCGTGGTTCATCGGCGGGACGGGCTTTGTCTACGGTGTTGCTTCGCTTGCGCTATCGCTTGCTTTCCTTGCGCTTTCGGTCCCGGTCGCTTTCCGGCAGACTGGAGCCAACGACACGATGAAGCCCGAAAAGCGCCTGTTCGCTTTCAGCATCATCTACCTTTTCGCCCTGTTCGCCGCGCTGGTGGCGGACCGGGTGCTGGCTTATCAGGGATGGATCGCATGACCCCCGAAGAAGAAATCGAATTCAAGCGGCGGCAAAAGAGCCGCAACCTCGTGCTGGGCGGCATCCTGCTGTTCTTCGCCGTGTTGTTCTATGTGATTACCATCGCCCGGATGTGAGCCACGCCATGACTGCTGCAACCCTCGAAACCCGCAAGAACCGCACCGCGCTGCTGGCTTTTGGCGGCGCTCTGGCGATGCTCGGTCTGGGCTATGCCGCAGTGCCGCTGTACCAGCTGTTCTGCCAGGTGACCGGTTTCGGCGGCACCACCCAGCGCGCCACCGAGAGCGAGGCGGACATCGCCCAGCGGCTTGGTGCAAGCGCAGGCGGCAAGACGATTTCGGTGCGGTTCGACGGTACTACTGCGGGGGACGTTCCGTGGAGCTTCCGCCCCGAGCAGGTGACCGATACCGTCACCATCGGGCAGCGCGACATGGCGATCTATCTGGCCAAGAACAATTCGAACCAGACGATCACCGGCACCGCCACCTTCAATGTCGAGCCCGAGCAGGCGGGGGCCTATTTCAACAAGATCCAGTGCTTCTGCTTTACCGAGCAGGTGCTCCAGCCGGGGCAGGAAGTCCGCATGCCGGTGCTCTATTATATCGATCCCAGGGCGCTCGACGATCCCAATATGGACGGGGTGGAGCAGATCACGCTCTCCTATACTTTCCACCGGGCGCTGGATTCTGCCGAGTAGCCCCTAGACCCGCGCGCGATGGCGCATTAAGGGCACCCGCAAAGCGAAACCCAGGACGCGAGTACAATGGCCGGTAACGTCAATCACGAATATCACATCCTCGAACCCGATATCTGGCCGCTGATCGGCTCGCTCTCGGCGCTGACCTTCACCAGCGGCATGGTCCTGTACATGCACGAAATGGGGAGCGCGCACCTCGTGCTCGGCCTCGGCATCGCCGGCCTGATCGCGACGTTCTACGCGTGGTTCTCGAACATCGTGAAGGAAGCCGAGCGCGGCGACCACACGCCGATCGTCCAGCTGCACATGCGCTACGGGATGATCCTGTTCATCGCGTCCGAAGTGATGTTCTTCGTCGGCTGGTTCTGGAGCTGGTTCGATTTCGCGCTGTTCCCGAGCGAACTGTCCGACGTGGTCGGCGGGGTGTTCCCGCCCGCGGCGATCGAGGCGGTCATCGACCCCTTCAGCCTGCCGCTGCTCAACACGCTGATCCTGCTGTGTTCGGGTACCACGGTAACCTGGGCGCACCACTCGCTGATCCATGGCGACCGCGACGGGCTCAAGAAGGGCCTGTGGCTGACCATCATCCTCGGTGCGATCTTCACCGCCATCCAGGCATATGAGTACGCGCACGCGCCCTTCGCCTTCGGTGGCAATACCTATAGCTCGGCCTTCTACATGGCGACCGGCTTCCACGGCTTCCACGTGCTCGTCGGCACGATCTTCCTGATCGTCTGCCTGCGCCGCACCTATCTCGGCCACTTCACCCCGCGCCAGCACTTCGGCTTCGAAGCGGCAGCGTGGTACTGGCACTTCGTCGACGTGGTGTGGCTGTTCCTGTTCATCACCGTCTACGTCTGGGGTGGCTGGGGCGCCGCCGTCCACTGATGGCTGCCGACAGGCTCGAACAACGCGAAGGGCAGCCCGGCACCGCCGAGGCTGCCCTTCTCGGTTTATACCCGCGAGTGGGCGCTGGGACGATAGCGCCTACAGGCGATGCGCGCGAGACAAAGAGTTGGAATCTGTAATGCGTTTTCCGATCGTTCCGACCGTCATAGTCGCTGCCGCGATCGCCACGATGGCCGCGCTGGGCGTCTGGCAGCTTGGCCGGATGAACGAGAAGGAAGCGCTGATCGCGCGCTACGAAACGGCTTTGGGAAATTCGGCCGATGTCGATTGGCCATCGCCAGGCGAGTACGAAGCCAGCCTGTTCCGGCACACCACGGTCGAGTGCAGCGACGTTCGCGCGATAGATAGCGTCGCGGGTCGCTCGCGCTCGAATGCGCCGGGATGGGCACACATCGCCCGCTGCGCGAACGATGGCGAAGGCACGGTCGAAATCGCGATTGGCTGGTCGCGTGAGCCGCAGCCACCCTCGTGGGATGGCGGCGTCGTCGGCGGATTGATCGCTCCCCAGGGCGACACGGTGAAGCTGGTCGCGGACGAGGGGCAGGGCGGTCTCGAACCGCTCGCGCGCCCCGATCCGGCTAATCTGCCCAACAACCACCTTGCCTATGCCGGGCAGTGGTTCTTTTTCGCGCTCACTGCGCTGGTGATCTACGTCCTCGCGCTGAGGGCACGCTTGCGCAAGCAGGGCTGACCTATTTGTAGAGCCCTTGGCGCAGGTTGATGCCGTGCTCTACCCACGCCTTGAGCGCGAGGATGACACCGGTCCAGCCCTCGCAATTCATATAGGACCCGCGCAGCGCTTCGGCGGTCTCGCGCCAGCCTTCCTCGACGATCTCGACCAGCGTGCGGCCATCGTCCGTCGGCTTGAACAGCATGGTAACGGTGGTGCGATAGTCGCCATCTCGGCCCTTGGCGCCGATCTCGCCGCTCTCGGCTTCGTGCCCGGGCCATTCGAGCACGATCTTCTTGTTTGGGACCACCTCGATAACCTCGACCGGGAAGGCGCCGGGGAAATCGTGGAAATCCCACATCACCGTGGCGCCGGTTTCGAGGCGTCCCTTGGCGCCGCCAGTGGTGAAATATTGCGATAGCTGCGCCGGATCCGCGACCGCTTCGAACACTTCCTCGACCGGCTTGGCGATGCGGCCGGAGACACGAAAATTGATTTCCATCGAGCTTCTCCCTTGAGTCGCGATCCATTATGTTATAAAAAACTAACATGTCAAACGAGAACAGAACTCCCGACGACGATCTCGACCGTGTGTTCAAGGCGCTTGCCAACCGCATTCGCCGTGCGATCTGCGATGAGTTGAAGGTCCGTCCGCTCACCACCGGTCAGCTCGCCAGCTGCTTCTCCGAACTCGATCGCACCACCGTGATGATGCATTTGCGGGTGCTGGAAGAGGCCGGGCTGGTGGTGCCCGTGCGCAAGGGGCGCGAGCGCTTCAACCATCTCGATGCCATGCCCATCCAGGCGTTGCACGCCCGCTGGATCGGTCCACATGCCGAGCGTGCGGCGGAAGGCCTGCTGCAGTTGAAGTCGGCGCTCGAAGACAAAGCGGAAATCACGACTGGCGAATGACCGCTTGCTTGCCCGCCTTCGCATGCCCCGCTAACCGCCCAACCGATGAAATACGTTTCCACCCGCGGCAGCGCTCCGTCGCTCGATTTCGCCGGCGTCACGCTCGCCGGTCTGGCCAGCGATGGCGGGCTCTATGTCCCGGCACAGTGGCCGCAGTTCACGCAGGAAGAAATCGCCGCGATGCGCGGCCTGCCCTATGCCGAACTCGCCGCGCGGGTGATGCAGCCTTTTGTCGGCGATTGCCTGACGCCCGAGCGGCTGCGCGAACTGACCGCCAAGGCCTATGGCCGGTTTGCCCATGCCGCAGTGACCCCGCTGACCCAGCTCGACGAGCGCCAGTGGCTGCTCGAATTGTTCCACGGCCCCACGCTCGCCTTCAAGGATGTCGCGCTGCAATTGCTCGGCCTGCTGTTCGAGGAATTTCTTGCGCGAGACGGCGGCACATTGACCATCGTTGGTGCGACCAGCGGCGATACGGGCAGCGCGGCCATCGATGCAGTGGCCGGGCTCGACCGGGTCGAGATATTCATGCTGCACCCCAAGGGGCGCGTCAGCGATGTCCAGCGCCGCCAGATGACCACAGTGCGCGCGCCCAACGTCCACAATATCGCTATCGACGGCAGCTTCGACGATGCGCAGGCGATGGTGAAGCGCATTTTCGCCGACAGGGACGTCACCAACCAGCACCGGATCGGTGCTGTCAATTCGATCAACTGGGCGCGGCTGATGGCGCAGGTGGTCTATTATTTCGCCGCTGCGCTGCAATTGGGCGGACCCGAGCGCAAACCCGCCTTCAGCGTTCCGACGGGCAATTTCGGCGATGTCTTCGCGGGCCATGTCGCGGCGCGAATGGGGCTGCCGATCGAGAGACTGCTCGTCGCCACCAACGTCAATGACATCCTCCACCGCGCGCTGAGTGCGGGCGATTATTCGACCGGCACCGTGACCCCGACCGCCGCGCCGAGCATGGATATCCAGGTTAGCTCCAATTTCGAACGGCTGCTGTTCGACGTCGGCGGACGCGACGGGGCCGCGATGGCCGAACAGATGCGCGCGTTCGAGAAAGCACGCGCGATGCGTCTGACCAATGCGCAGCGCGAAGGCGCCGCCGCGCTGTTCACCAGCATGCGCGCGGACGAGGATGACATGGCGCGCGCGATGCGCTGGGCGAGCGAGGAATGCACCGAGATCGTCGACCCGCACACCGCGATCGGTCTCCATGCTGCGCGCCACGCCGAACTGGCTGGCGATACTCCCGTGGTGACGCTTGCCACCGCGCATCCGGCGAAGTTTCCCGACGCGGTCGAACGCGCCACCGGCAACCGGCCCGCGCTGCCGGCGCGGGTCGGCGACCTGTTCGCGCGCGAAGAAGCCTATATCGAATTGCCCGGTACCTATGAGGCGGTCCGCGATCATATCGTCGAGCACGCGGCCTGATGGCCGAACTGGTTCGCGATCCGGTACTGATGGTGGGCGAGGGCTGGGACGCCTATCGTCTGCTCGACAGCGGGCATGGACGCAAATTCGAGCAATACGGCGCCTATCGCTTCATCCGTCCCGAACCGCAGGCGATGTGGTCTCCGCGCCTCGCCGAATGGGACGCGCATGGCGAATTCGTCCCCGGAAGCGACGAGGATGGCGGCGGACGCTGGCAGTTCGCGCAGGACGTCCCGCTAGATGGCTGGACACTGGGCTGGGGCGACGAAGCGCGTTTCACGGCCCAATGCACCCCGTTCCGCCATCTCGGCTTCTTCCCCGACATGGCCCCGGTGTGGGAGTGGATGGGCCAGCAACTCGGCGATGCGCGCGATGCCGAGACGATGAACCTGTTCGGCTACACCGGTGTCGGAACGCAGGCGCTGAGCCGTTACGGGCGCGTCACGCATGTCGATGCGAGCAAGAAAGCGGTAGCCCAGGCGCGCGAGAATGCCGCCATGGCGGGTCTGGAGGATCGCCCGATTCGCTGGCTGGTCGAGGATGCGATGAAATACGCCGCGCGCGAAGTGCGGCGCGAACGGCGCTATGACGGGATCATCCTCGATCCGCCGAAGTTCGGGCGCGGTCCCGATGGCGAGGTGTGGCGGCTTGAGGACGGCCTGCCGGAGCTGGTTTCCGATTGTCGCCAACTGCTCGATGCCGACAGCCGGTTCCTGTTTCTCACCGTCTACGTCGTACGCATGAGCAGCCTCGCCTTGGCCGGCTTGCTGCAGGAACTGTTCGCCGACCTGCCCGGCACGATCGAACATGGCGATCTGGCGGTGCAGGAACAGGACGATGGGCGGCTCCTCCCAACCGCGATCTTCGCGCGCTGGTCGAATCCGCGCTAGGACGCTGGCCATGGACGATTCGCTGATCCTCGAAGTGGCCGATTTCGAGCACGATGTGCTTACCGGCATCTATTCCGAAGAAACCGGACGACCGCAGCCGTTGCGGTTCACGATCCAGGCGCGGATGAAGCCGCTGCATCGCTACGAGCCGGATACGTCGCTCGAGCATTCGAAGAACTACATGGATCTGAAGTTCGCCGCTTCCGCTGCCTTGCCCGAAGGCGTGCATTTCAAGCTGATCGAGGCTGTCGCCGACCACGTCTGCGAAACGCTGTTCCTGCAGGATGCGCGCATCACCGCGGTGACAGTCAAGATCGTCAAGCTGGCGATTGCCGAGGCGGGCGAGAAGATCGGCATCACGCTTCACCGCGAGCGGCGTGAATGAAGCGCATCACGGTCGACGGGCTGCCCGACGACCCGCTGGCTGCGGCGGGAGTCTTCCACCAGCATTGGCTGGCGCATGTCGAGCAAATCCTGCGAACGGGCGAAGATGTGCTTCTCGCGCTGCCTGCCGCCGATCACACCCATCGCGAATGGCGGCTGGCGATTGCAGCCGGGCTGGCACGCAAGCATACGCCGCGGCGGATCAATATCGTTGCGGGCGAGGGGCCGGCAGTCGACGCGACCGCAGCCTATCTTGCCGGAGCACCGGGGATTACCGGGCAGTATCTGGAGACCTGAGCCATGAGCGTGCGCATTCTCTTCCTGGGCCCGCTGGCCGACCTCGCTGGTACGCAGGAGCGCGAGGTGGCCGCTCCGCTCGATTGGGCAGGATTGCTTGCCGCAGCCGGTCCCGAGATCGCGGCGCAATTGGATGACGCGCGCGTGCATGTGGCATGCGGCGGCAAGGTGCTGGCCGACAAGACCGCGCTCGACGCGCGCGATGGCGATGAAGTCGCGCTGCTTCCGCCGGTGAGTGGTGGCTAGGCTTACGCTCGCGACCCCGCTCGACGTCCGGCTGCTCGACAAGGGGCTGTCGGTCGGCGAAGCGCTGGCGGCATTCAATGCCGCGCATGAGCAGGCGGGCGGGATCGTTTCCTTCCTCGGCAAGGTCCGGCCCGATGGTAATGTGAAGGCGCTCGAGCTGACGCATTACGAACCGCTGACGCAATCGGGCATGGCGGCGCTGGCGCAATCGGCACAGGCGCGCTTCGGTCTGGGCGGCGTGCTCGCCTGGCACCGGGTCGGGGTGATGCGGCCGGGGGAGGCGATCGTGCTGGTCGCCGCTGCGGCGCGGCATCGGCGGGATGCCTTCGAGGCGGCCGATTACCTGATGGACCATCTCAAATCCGCCGCCTGGTTCTGGAAACGCGAGAAGCGCGATGACGGCTGGCACTGGATCACTCCGCGCGAGCGCGATCACGCGGACCTTGCGCGGTGGAATTAATCGCCGGTTCTTGATCCAGATCAAAGACCGCACGCTCGGCTGGCGGCATCACGGCTCCAACAAAGGAGCACGTCATGTCCAAGCATCTGATCCGTGAACTCGTTGCCGAACAGGCCATCATCCGCGACGCGCCCAAGGTTGCGCACGAGGCTGACCGCAGTTTCGAACTGCCCAAGGGGTTTTATGTCGGGACCGTCGCGCTCTATCTCGGTTTTCTGGCGATTACTGCGGTCGGCTTCGCGTCGCCGGGATTGATCATCCCGATGGCGATCTTCACGCTGTTCATCGTTGCAGGCTTCGGTCTCCCGGCGCTGTGGACGCGGATCGGGCCGGAGCACAGCGGCCGAAATATGAGCTGGGCCCAATTGTCCAGCCAGGGCATCGCGACGCATACGGGCCGGGTGACGGCGCGTGACGCGATGGCGCAGGTGCTGATCCTCCCGGCGCTGATCTTCTGCTGGGGCATAGTCACGGTGACGATCGCTGCGCTCGTCTGAGCGATCGAATGCCGGGGAGAGGCGCGGGGCCGGGCAACCGGCTCCGCGTTGCTTGTGTGCGGGGACTAGCGGACCTGCGCGCGCAGCCGCGCCAGAACATCATCCTCTTCGGCCACTAGCGCGATCACCGTCATGCGTGCCGCGGCGATCGGTGTGGCATCCTCGGCCTGAACCGTGGCGGCGGTGTAGAGGATATCCAGATCGCCCAGCGCAATCGCGGCAATGCTGCGTGCCGAATCGAGATCCGCCAGCGCGACCTGCGCCGTTGCCCAACTGTCGCTGCCGATAGCGCTGCCCGATGCCGCCCGAACCCGGCGTTCGGCGGAGGGAACGGCGCCGGTAAAGTTGGCGTGCGCCTGCCGCGCCTGTTCGACCAGGGCGGAGAGCCGGGCATCGAGCCCGCCGGCCAATTCGACCGGGACTTGCGGTACATCGAGGCGCGGGCTGGGGACAGGTTCGAAGGTGCCTTCTGCCCGTTCGACATCGCGCACGGCGAGCGAGGGGTAGCCATCGCCCGAGCCGGCTGCACAGCCCGCCAGCAGGAATACGGTGAGTGGAAGGACGAGATGCTTGCGGTCGTTCATCGCCTTCTCCATATCACGCGGGCCGCAGCGCGCCAGCGAGGATGCAAATTTCCTCGCACCGGGCGTTGACTTGCGGCCACCCATCGCTTAACGGCACGCTTCTTTCCGGGGCTGGCTCTGACAGCCTGACGGGTGCGCCGTGCAATCGCAAGATCACGGCACAGCAATTTGAACGAGAGATAACCACCATGTTCGCAGTAGTGCGCACGGGCGGCAAACAATACCGGGTTGCCGCCGGAGACAAGATCGCGGTTGAGAAGCTGGCTGGCGAAGCCGGCGACACCATCACGCTGGGCGATATCCTGCTTGCAGGCGAAGGCGATACGCTTTCGGATGCCGGCAAGGTTACCGTTTCGGCGGAGATCATTGCGCAGGCCAAGAGCGAGAAGGTGATCGTCTTCAAGAAGCGTCGCCGTCACAACTATCGCCGCAAGAACGGTCATCGCCAGCAGATGACCCTGCTGCGCATCACCGATGTCGGCACCGGCTCGGCCAAGAAGGCAGCTCCGAAGAAGGAAGCGGCCAAGCAGGACGACGCTGCAGACCAGCAGGCTGCTCCGAAGAAGGAAGCCGCCGAGAAGAAGGCTCCGGCCAAGAAGGCAGCGCCTGCGAAGGCCGCCGCCAAAAAGACCGCAGACAAGAAGTAAGGAGCACGGACGATGGCACATAAGAAAGCAGGCGGTTCGTCGCGTAACGGTCGCGATTCGGCCGGTCGTCGCCTCGGTGTGAAGAAGTTCGGCAGCGAGAACGTCGTCGCCGGCAACATCATCGTGCGCCAGCGCGGCACGCGCGTCTATCCGGGCGCCAATGTCGGCATGGGCAAGGACCACACCCTGTTCGCGCTTACCGACGGTATTGTGCGCTTCCACAAGGGCAAACTCGACCGCAAATTCGTCTCGGTCGAAATGATGGCCGAAGCCGCCGAATAACAGGACGCTCCGATAACGGGATCGTCCAGACAGGACGGTCCCAGCCGGGTCCATGATCCGGCAACCGAAGAGGGAGATGGGGCCGACCCGTCTCCCTCTTGTCGTTTCTCCCTCTTTAATTTCGCGGCGAAACTTTCTTTCGCCATCACGCAATTGTCACGCGTCCGGCCTAGGAGCCCGGAGCGTGGACCACAGGGGAGATAACCGATGTTCCATGTAACCGAGAGGCTGCTGTTGCGGCCTGCCTGGCCCGAAGATGCCGATGCGCTGTTTGGCGGGATCGCCGACGAAGCGATCGTCCGCAATCTTGCGCGCGCGCCGTGGCCCTATCTTCCCGAACATGCGCGTGAATTCGTCACTCGCGAAACCGATCCGCGAATGCCCGCCTTCCTGATGACGCTGCCCGACGACAAGGGCTCGCAGGTCATCGGAGCGGTGGGCCTCGGCGACCATGAGGACGGGGTGGAACTCGGCTACTGGATTGCACGGCCCTTCTGGGGGCGGGGATATGCCACCGAGGCAGCCCGCGGGGTGCTCGAAGTTGCCCGGCTGCTCGGCCATCGTAAGATCACCGCAGGTCACTTCCTCGACAATCCGGCATCTGGGCGTGTGCTGCGCAAGCTCGGCTTCGTGCCCACGGGGCGGGCGGTGCCGCGGTTCAGCAAGGGACGCGGCGAGGACGCGCCCTGTGCGCTCTATCGCCTGTGCCTCGACGAATGCGAGAGGGTCGCGCCGATCGCGGCGTGACAAAGAAAAGGCCCCGCGAGCGATCGCGGGGCCTGCTTGGTTCCGGGCCGTCCCGATTGGTGCCAGGCCTACTCGGCGGGCATCAGGGCGTCTTCGAAGTCGCCTTCGTACAGCTTGATCAGCGCGCGGTCGTCATGGTCCCACGGGTGGAAGCCCGGCTTGAAATAGGCGAGCCATGCCGGGAAGATGCGGCGCACGATGCCGGGGCTGACGGTAAGGTATTTGAACAGGCCCCACTTCGCCTTCCAGCCGGTGATGCCGTCCTGTTCGAGCAATGCCAGCGAATCGGTCCAGCGATTCTTGAAGAAGCGCGCCGTGACGGTGAGCATGACGAGGCTGCGGACCTGCCAGCGCTTGCTTGGTTTCCAGTCCCTGGTCGCGTGGTTCCAGGTGTCGAAGGCAACACCCTTGTGCTCGATTTCCTCCGCGGAATGCCAGCGCCACATGTCGCGGACTTCGGGGTCGGCATCCTTGAAATGCGCCGGATTCGCGAGGAATTCGGCCGCCATCATCGCGGTGTAATGCTCGAGCGCCATGGTCACCGCGAGATTGGCGATGGCCGGGCGATCCTTGGTCAGCGCCAGCAGTTCGGCCACGCGGGCGTCGATCGCCTTGATGTCATAGCCGGCATCTTCGGCGAGCCGGTTGAAGGCGATATGCTCGCGCGTGTGGTTGATTTCCTGCTTCACGAAAGCGCGGATCTCGGCATCGAGCTTGGGCGGTGCGCCTTCGCGATGGGCCTTGACCGCTTCGATGAAGAACGCCTCGCCGCGCGGGAAGGTGGCCGATAGCGCATTGTGCCAGGCGGTGCCGAACGGTTCGCCTGCCCACCAGCGCCGCGGGTTGGTGCCACGGTTGAAGCGCTCGTCGCGCACGGTGATGGTGAGATCGGCCGGAGTCGGCGCGGCTGTACGGTAGTCTGAATCGATCGAAACGGGCGCGTTCATGGGTAGCTCCGCGAGATTTAACTGACATTGATGTAAGTAACGCTTACTTACAGGGCTGTCAATAACGGGGTCTAGCTGCTTCCCACGACCCGATCGATGGGTTAACGCTGGCAGTATATGGCGACACGCAAACGACTTAGCCCCGAGGAATCGCGCCTCGCCGCGCTCGAGGCAGCCCGCCTGCTGTTGATCGAAACCGGCCCGCAATCGGTCACGCTAAAGGCGGTCGGGGCGCGGATCGGGCGTACGCATGCCAATCTGCTGCATCATTTCGGTTCGGCCGCGGGGCTGCAGAAGGCGCTTGCCGGGCATCTGGCAGGGACGGTCTGCAACACGATCATCGATGCGGTCCGCGCCAGCCGCGCAGGGCTGGGCAGCCCGCGCGAAGTGGTGGACCTCGCTTTCGACGCTTTCGACAAGGAAGGCGCGGGCGCGCTGGCCAGCTGGATGATCCTCACCGGCAATGAAGACGCGCTGACGCCGATCGTCGAGACCATCCATCAACTGGTCGACGAAATCGCCCCCGAAGAGGCGGGGCATGGCGCTGGCCCGCTGCAAGTGCATGAGGAAACGCTCGCGCTGGTCCTTATGGCGATGGGCGATGCCTTGATCGGGACGGCGCTGTCGCGGTCGCTGGGCCTGCCCGAAACCGCTGCGCGTGACCGCGCCGAGCGTATGCTTACCCGTTCGATTGATCCGACGGTTCCGCAGGGCTGAGCGCACCGCGCATCCAGTCGGGTGCGGTTTCAGGATTAATGTCCGCCACCCGCAGGTGGTCCACTGCCAGCCCAAGGTCGGGATATTCCGCCTTGCGGCGTTTCTCCTCCGACTGGTCGAGCGGCACCACGACCAGCCGCCGGTTGACCTTGCTGCGCCAGTTCATCCGCGCGGTGTTTTCCTGTCCGACATAGCATCCCTTGCCAAAGCTGACCCCGTGGAGCTCGACCGCATTGGTTTCGAGCCACAGGATATCGCCCAGTTCCGCGCGGCCTTCGGGAACGCCAAGCGCAAGGCGGTGCGCCTGCCACGCCGTGTCTGCCCCTTCGTCGCTTACGCTGGCGGGAGCGAGCCAACGCTGGCCCAGCGCGCCCAGCCGCGGGTCGGCCGCGCCGCCATCGCCCATCTCGCGCTGCCAGTGCACCGCGACTTCGGGATCGACCGCGATCTCGATCTTCCGGCGCAAACGATAGAGCGACAGGCGCTTCACCAGATCGTCCGCCGCATCTGTCTCGCAATCGAGCAGCAACTCGCGCTGGGCACCCGGCCAGACGATGAAATCGAACAGCATCTTGCCCTGCGGCGTCAGCAACCCCGCATAGGCGGGGAGCGTGCCAGCAACGTCATTGGTGACGAGCCCCTGAAGGAAGCCGGCAACGTCTTCCCCCGGGTCCTCGGTCGTCAGGCGGATTACGGCGCGGTCGAACAGGCGGGTAGCAGTCATGGGTGACAGATAGGCCGCCCGACGGCATAGGCAACCACATGGTCGAATCGTTGACAATCCGCCGCCCCGACGACTGGCATCTGCATTTCCGCGATGGTGACACGATGCGCGCCGTGGTCCCGCAGACCGCGCGGCAATTCGCCCGCGCGATCGTGATGCCCAATCTGGCGCCTCCGGTGACCACCACCGCGCTCGCCGCGGCCTATCGCGACCGGATCCTTGCCGCGGTGCCCGCGGGCGTGGATTTCACTCCGCTAATGACCGCCTATCTGACCGATGAGAGCGATGCGGACGATCTCGCCGCAGGGCATGGCGACGGTGTGCTGACCGCCGCCAAGCTCTATCCCGCTGGCGCCACCACCAATTCCGCGCACGGCGTTACCGACGTCGCCAATATCATGGGCGTGCTCGAACGCATGGCCGATATCGGCATGCCGCTATGCGTCCATGGCGAAGTGACCACGCCCGATATCGACATCTTCGACCGCGAGGCGGTGTTCATCGACCGCGTGCTGCAGCCGCTGGTCGATCGGCTGCCCACGCTGCGCGTGATCTTCGAGCATATCACCACCATGCAGGCGGTCGGCTTCGTGGAAAGCGCGGGTCCCAATGTCGCGGCGACGATCACCCCGCAGCACCTGCAGATTAACCGCAACGATATCCTCGTCGGCGGTATTCGCCCGCATCTCTACTGCCTCCCGGTGGCCAAGCGCGAACAGCACCGGTTGGCGCTGCGCGGCGCGGCGACTAGCGGGTCGGCCAAGTATTTCCTCGGCACCGACAGCGCGCCGCACCACCGGCATACCAAGGAAACCGCCTGCGGCTGCGCGGGTATCTTCAACGCGCCCTTCGCGCTCGAAAGCTATGTCCAGGTGTTCGAGGATGAAGGCGCGCTCGAGCATTTCGAAGCCTTCGCCAGCCTCAACGGTCCCGCCTTCTACGGTCTCGCGCCCAATGAGGAGCGGATCACACTGGAGAAGGCCCCGGTGACGGTGCCTGCCGAAGTCGACGGCGGCGAGGCGCGGATCGTGCCGTTCCACGCGGGTGAAACACTCGACTGGCGCCTGCAAGCCTGATCGGCGCGGACCTAGCCGGCGGCCTTGATCCTGCTCTGGCTGCGTGACCGTTTGACCATGTCCCACATGAAGATCACCGCGGCTGCCCAGATGCAGGCGAAACACGCGGCCTGCGCGGGCTTCAGCTCTTCGCCGAACACGGTCAGTCCCAGGACGAAGACAATGCTGGGCGCGAGGAACTGGATGAAGCCGAGCGTCGAATAGGGCAGCTTGCGCGCGGCGATGGCGAACAGCAGCAGCGGGAAGGCGGTCAGCAGGCCGCCGGCCATGATCGACAGGCTCAGCTCGGTCGAAACGGCGAAGGACGAGCCCTGCGTCTGCGCGAAATACCATGCCACACCAAGCGACGGCAGCAGCAACAGCGTCGATTCGATGGTCAGGCCGGGTACCGCGCCCACATCCAGCTGTTTGCGGATTAGGCCGTATGTGCCGAAGCTCAGCGCCAGCGTCAGGCTGATCCACAAGGTCGTCAGCGCGCCCGCCGCGAGCAGCGACACGCCAATCGCGGCGAGGCCGACCGCCACCCATTGCGCGCGGGTCAGTTTCTCGCCCAGCAGCAACGTGCCGAGCAGCACATTGACCAGCGGGTTGATGTAATAGCCCAGGCTGGCGGCATAGACCTGCCCGTTCTGGATCGCCCAGACATAGACCACCCAGTTGACCGCGATCAGCGTTGCGCTCGCAGCGAGCCAGGCGACCGTGCGCCGGTTTCGAAGCGCGGCGCGCAAATCGGGCCATTGCCTGCGGGCCAGCACGATCAGCAGGCACAGCGGCAGCGTCCAGATGATTCGCCAGCCGACGAATTCGAAGGCCGGAACACTGCGGACGAGTATCAGATAGAGCGGCAGGAAGCCCCAGATGACATAGGCGCCAAAGGCCGCGGCGAGGCCCGTCCGGTCATGCTGGGGTGGGGCGCTCGCATCCATTCCTCGCGCGCTAGGCGGGTGGGCTGGCGCCTGCAAGCGGCAATTCGTCGGCGCCCAAACCTCGCTTCGTCGAATTTCGCGAAAGCTGACGACGGCGTTGCAAACGGTTCAGGTTCGGGTGCTTAAAGCTTAACGGCATCGCAGGGGTGCCCCTCTCGGCTCCCGCTCAGGAAAGGACCTATCATGCTCAAATCGTTTCGGAACGCCTCGATGGCGATCGCCGCAGCGAGTCTGGCATTCGCCGTGCCGGCCAGCGCTGCCCCTGCCACGCACATGGCCCCCGGCGCGCACGCCGCGGTCATCGGGGACATGAGTTTCGAGCACAAGCGACAGCGCTCGCACGGCCATGATCGCAACCGCAACAACGATTATCGCGGCGCGCAGTCCCGCCCCTATTACATGGGCTACGACCGCCAATACGGTCAGCCGGTCCGCGCCAATACCCGCGTCTGGCGTGGAAATGACGGGCGCTACTACTGCAAGCGCGACAATGGCACGACCGGGCTGCTGGTCGGAGCCGGGGTCGGCGCGCTGCTCGGCCATGAAGTGGCGGGCAGCGGCGGCGACCGCACGCTGGGCGCCATCCTCGGCGGCGCAGCCGGGGCCTTGCTCGGCCGTTCGATCGACCGCTCTAGCACACGCTGCGGATAATCAGCTTTACCAGTTCCGGCCGTGCCCACCCACGGCCGGATACCACGGTTCCACCGAGCCGTGAGGGCGTCGTCCGATCTCCCACAGAGGAGGCGGGCGGCGCCCTTTAACCTTTGCATGCGCGCATGTCCCGCTATGGTGCAACGGTGTTCGCCGGGCTGGCACAGTCTGCCGGTCCGGTCTTATGCCGTTCGTGTTCCCAAGCTGAAGGTCTACCGATGAAACGTCGCCTGCTCGCCTCCCTTGTTCCCGTCGTCCTGCTCGCAAGCTGCGGCGACAAGACCGAGGACGAGGCGGCAGGCGACGCCATGGACCCGGCCAGCGAACAGGCTCTCAACGACGAGCTGATGACCGATCCGGATCTTGCCGGCCGCAACGAGGCGAATGCCGCGCTGTCGGGCACGGGCAATGCCGCGATCCCCAATATCGACAAATCGCCGCGCGCCATCGAGGCTGCGCGCAGCCGCGCGGCCGAACTGGTCGGCGGGCGCAGCGCGCTGATCGCGGTTCCCGCTGCCCGGGCACTGGCTGAAGATGCAAAACCGAGCCAGGCGATGGTCGCTGCCGCCCGCGCCGCGGTTGCCCCTGGGGGCGAGAATTGCGGCGAGAAGGTCGAATACACCTCGGCCTGGGCGGCAAAACTGCCCGCCGCTTTCCCCGTCTATCCGCGCGGCAATACGCAGGAAGCAGCCGGGACCGACGAAGGCGATTGCGCGCTCCGCGTGGTCACCTTCCTCACGCCGGTTGCGCTTGAGGATGTGCTGTCGTTCTATCACACCCGCGCCAAGGCGTCCGGCTACAGCGGCGAGCATGTCGTCAGCGCGGGCGACAACGTGCTGAGCGGGACCAAGGGCAAGTCGGCCTATGTCGTCTACGGTCGGCGGCTGCCGCAGGGCGTGACCGAGATCGACCTCGTCACCACCGACTGAGGAGCGGTTTAGCTTCCCTTGATGCCCACGCCGATACTGGCGCGCGGCTGTTCCATCTCATTGCTGGCAACCGGATAAGCGCAATAGTCCGCGGCATAGAAGGCCGCCGGACGATGATTGCCCGACAGGCCCACACCGCCGAAGGGGGCGGAGGAGGACGCGCCGTTGGTCGGGCGGTTCCAGTTGACGATGCCGGCGCGGATCTCGTTCCAGAACATCTCGAAATCCTGTGGCTTGCCGCCGATGAGCGAGGCCGAGAGGCCATAGCGCGTGGCATTCGCCTCGTAGATCGCCGCGTCGAAATCGGCCACACGGACGACCTGCAGCAGCGGGCCGAACAGCTCGATGTCGGGCCGTTCATGGATATCGGTCGCGTCGAGGATCGCCGGCGACAGGAACGGCAGGTTCTCGTCGCGCCGTTTCATATGCATGATTGGCGAACCGCCGCGGCTCATCAGCGCGACGAAGCTTTCCGACAACAGGTCGGCGGTGCTGTTGTCGATCACGCAGCCCATGAAGGGTTGCGGATCGGCGAAGGGTTCGTCGACGATCAGCTTTTCGGTCAGCGCCTTCACCGCGGGGACGATCTGGTCGAACACCGAATCGACCACGATCAGCCGCCGCGCGGCGGTGCAGCGCTGGCCCGCGGTGGTGAAGGCCGACTGGACGATCGTTGCCGCAGCATCCTCGATCTTGGGCGTGTCGAGCATGACGATGGGGTTGTTGCCGCCCATTTCCAGCGCGACGATCTTGCCCGGGTCGGAGGCGAGCTTGCGGTTGATCGCGATGCCTGCGCGCGCCGAACCGGTGAACAGGACGCCGTCGACCATCCAGTGTTCGACCAGCGCCTGGCCGACTTCGACCCCGCCGTGGATGCACTGGATCACGCCCTCGGGGAGCTTCGCCTCGTGGAAACAGCGGGTGAGGAATTCGCCCACTGCCGGGGTCTTCTCGCTTGGCTTGAAGATCACGACATTGCCCGCGATCAGCGCGGGGATGATGTGGCCGTTCGGCAGATGCGCGGGGAAGTTGTAGGGGCCCAACACCGCCATCACGCCATGCGGCTTGTGGCGCAGCGCGGCAGTGCCCTGAAGCGCGCTGTTGAGCTTCTTCTGGCCGGTCCGTTCGGCATAGGCGGTGACCGAGATTTCGACCTTGCCGATCACCGCTTCGACTTCGGTCCGCGCTTCCCACAGCGGCTTGCCGGTTTCGCGCGCGATCAGTTCGGCGAAGGGTTCGGCATGCTTGCGCACTTCATTGGCGAAGCGGCGCATGAATTCGATCCGGCGGGCCAGCGGCTCGCGCGCCCAGTCGCGCATCGCCTTGCGCGCGCGCTCGATTGTAGCATCGACATTGCCCGACTTGCCACGCCAGATTTCCTTGCCGGTCGCCGGTTCGGTTGAGACCAGATCGGTTGCCATTACGGTATGATATTCCTGTTTGCGCCTCGAAGTGCGTCTTAAGTGGGGGGTTCGGCGCGCAACGTCAATTCAAGTCGTGGCGGTGTCCCACACATGGCCGGCGGGTAGCGGGGGTGCGCCATGCGCCGCGCCCATGTCGCGCAGGGCGGCAACCTTGTCGCTCAGCGGCTGCCAATCGTCGGCATCGGCAATGGCTGCCCAGATCGCCTCGACCTCGTCGATCAACATGGACTGCGGGCCCGCCCCGTCCCAATAGGAGTGTTCGCTGGCGAGCGGTTCGTAACCTGCAAGCGCATCCGCCAGATCGCCTTCGGCGGCGCGCCCGGCGCGGTGGGTGAAAAAGAATCGGTCGGGCGCCACGCCGGTTTCGCTCAACGCCTTCTCGCTCGCCGCCACCACTTCGGCATCGGCCTCGGGCCCGCGGCTGGCAACGCCCAGCCGCCAGCACCAGCGCCGACCAATCGCTTCCATGTAGAGCGGGCCGAAGCGCTCCATCGCAGCAATCAGCGGCGGCGCATCGGTCAGCAGCCGCAGCGCAATGGCGAACTGGCCGCAATTCCAGTGCAGCGCCTCGGGCTGGCGCCCGAAGGCGTAAAGCCCCTGATGGTCGAAATAGGCGGCGGTGAAGCCCGGATCCCATTGGGGCAGGAAACGCCACGGACCGTAGTCGAAGCTTTCGCCCGAAATGTTCATATTGTCGGTGTTGAGCACGCCGTGGACGAAGCCCGCGACCATCCAGCTGGCTGCCAGATCGGCCATTCGCTCGAGCACGAGATGCATCAGCCGCACCGCGGGGTCGTCGCGCCCCGGCGCATCCTCGGGCGGGGGCGGGCCGGGAAACTGTTCGAGGCAGTAATCGACCAATTGCGCCATATGCGCGCGCTCTTCGAGCGCCAGCAGCCGCTGGAACGTGCCGATCCGGATATGGCCATGGCTCAGGCGGGTCATGACCGCCGAGCGCGTCGGGGACGGTTCGTCGCCGCGCGTCAGCTCCTCCCCCGTCTCGATCACGCTGAAGGTCTTCGACGTATAGACCCCCAGCGCTTCGAGCATTTCGGTCGCAAGGATTTCGCGCACCGCGCCCTTGAGCGTCAGCCGTCCGTCGCCTCTCCGGCTCCACGGCGTGGGGCCCGATCCCTTGGTGCCGAGGTCGAGCAGGCGATCCGCGCCGTCGCGCAGCTGCGCAAACAGGAACCCGCGGCCATCGCCGATCTCGGGATTGTACACGCGGAACTGGTGCCCGTGATAGCGCAGCGCGAGCGGGCGGGGCAGATTGCCGGGCAGCGGTTCGAACCGCCCGAAATGCTTGACCCAGTCCGCGTCCGACAATTGCGCCAGTCCGATGCAGGCCGCGTGGCGATCGTTGCGGAAGCGCAGGATGGTTTCGGGAAAGGCTGCCGGTGCGACCTCATCACCGATCCATTCGGCCATGGTTTCGATCGGCGTATCGGCGCGATAGCTCGCGTCCGCTGCGACTTTGCTCGGGACAGGTTGCGGTTCGGCGCGCATACGGCGATAGTGGGCGGCGAAACAGCCCGATACAAGGGCAGGATTGCCAAGCGACTAAGGTTTTCGCCGCCAGACATGGATACCAGCTTCACCGACCGTCACTGGCACAGCGCCGACGGTCTCACTCTGCATTGCCGCGAATACGGCACGGCCAGCGATCGCCCACCGGTGATTTGCCTGCACGGCCTGACGCGTAATGCGCGCGATTTCGAAGCGCTTGCGCCGCATGTCGCCGCGCAGGGCTGGCGGGTGCTGGTCCCGTCGATGCGCGGCCGCGGCGACAGCGATTATGCCGAGGTTTCGGATAGCTATGCGCTGCCGACCTATGTCGCGGACCTGCTGGCGCTGCTGGAGCAGGAAGGCATTACGCAATTCGTGTCGATCGGGACGTCGATGGGCGGGCTGATGACGATGCTGCTGGCGCTGGCACAGCCCGAACGGATCGCCGCGGCGGTGCTCAACGATGTCGGGCCGGTGCTCGAAACCGCGGGTCTCGATACGATCAAGACCTATGTCGGGCAGGGCCGCAGTTTTCCTACCTGGATGCACGCGGCACGCGCGCTCGAGGAAGTGCACGGCACCTCCTTCCCCGCTTTCGATCTTCACGCGTGGATCGCCATGGCCAAGCGCACGATGACGCTGTCGAGCAGCGGACGCATCGTGTTCGACTATGACATGAAGCTGGCCGAACCGATCCTCGCCACGCCCGAGGCGGCGGCGCCGGTCGATCTATGGCCCGCGTTCCACGCGCTCAAGGGCAAGCCGCTGCTGCTGCTGCGCGGTGAACTGTCCACGCTGCTGTCCGCGCGCAGCTTTGCCGATATGCAAAAGGTGGCCACAGGGGCGGACAGCGCAGTGATCCCCCATGTCGGGCATGCGCCGACGCTCGATGAGCCCGAGGCCCGCGCAGCGATCGACGCGTTGTTGGCGCGTGTCGCATGAACACGGCGCGCGGCGGGGCGGTCCCGCATATCCTCCACCTGCATTCGACCTTCGCCCCCGGGGGCAAGGAATTGCGCACGGTCCAGCTGATCAACGCCTTCGGCAAGAAGGCGCGGCATACGATCGTCTCGGCGGAACCGGAGCGGCTGGGCGCAGCGGAGAGGATCGCCCGGAATATCGATGTCCGCCTGCAGCCCGATTTTCCCAGCCTGAAGGGGCGGCCCACGCCGGGGCGATTGCAGAAGCTGGCCAAGGCGATGCGCGGCTTCGATCTCGTCTGCACCTACAATTGGGGAGCGATGGATGCGGTGATGGCGCATACGCTGTTCAAGGACCTGCACAATCTGCCGCCGCTGATCCATCACGAGGATGGCTTCGACGAAAGCGAGCTGAAGAAGCTCAAGACCAGCCGCACGTGGTATCGCCGCATTGCACTGGGCAAGAGCGCCGGGCTGGTCGTGCCGTCCGAACGGCTCGAGGAGATCGCGCTGGTCGATTGGCAGCAGCCGCTGGGCCGGGTGCGCCGCATTCCCAACGGGATCGATACCAAGGCCTTCGCCATGCGCCCCAAGAAGGACGCGTTGCGGCTGATCAAGCGACCGGGCGAATATTGGGTCGGCACCCTGGCGGGGCTCCGCACGATCAAGAACCTGCCGCGGCTGGTCCGGGCATTCACCGACCTGCCCGAAAACTGGCAATTGGTGATCCTGGGCGAAGGCGAGGCGCGCGATGCGATCCTTGCCGAGGCCGACCGATTGCAGATCAACCACCGGGTCCATCTGCCCGGCGCGGTCGCCGCGCCGGAACGGGTCGTCGGCCTGTTCGATATCTTCGCGCTGTCGAGCGATTCCGAACAATTCCCGCTGTCGGTCGTGGAAGCGATGGCGGCGGGCCTGCCGGTCGTCGCCCCGGCGGTTGGCGACATTGCGGGGATGGTGTCGCAGCCCAATGCGGAGTTCATCGCCCCGCCGGGTGACGAGGAAGAACTGCGGATGGCGCTGGTCCAGCTCGCCGTGTCGAAGGAGCTGCGCAAGGAGGTGGGCGAGGCCAACCGCGCGAAGGCGGTTGCCGAATTCGACGCGGCGAAGATGATCGCGACCTATCGCCGCCTTTATTCGAGTGCGATGAAAATTGACCTCTAAGCCGTTTCAGCCAGCGTTCACGCGAGCGGGGACAGGCGGTTGCGACCATTGCCCTTGTCCGCGCCGGGCCTTAAAGAGCCGCCCAAACCGATATCTATCCAGATGGAGCCCGCCCCTGTGGCCCTGACACCGAAGAACGAACTGTCCCGCGAAGAGAAGCGCGCCAAGCAGGAAAATGCCCAGCAGGAAGCGCTGCTGCGCGAAGTCGATGAAGCCGTGCGGCAGAGCGATGCCGAGCAGTTTCTCGATCGCTGGGGCAAGCCGCTGTTCGGCCTGCTGATCGCGGGGCTCGTGGCCTTCGGCGGGTATCTCTATTGGGACAGCCGCCAAGAAGCCGCGATGGAACGCGATTCCGAGGCGCTCGTGGGCGCGCTCGACCAGATCCAGTCGGGCAATATCGACAGCGGGTACGACCGGCTCGAAGAGCTTGCGGGCCGCGAAGGCGGCGGCGCGGCGGTCGCTGCGGCAATGATGCGCGCAGGTATTGCCGAGCAGCGCGGCGATAGTGAAGAAGCCTCGACGATCTTCAAACGCGTTGCGGACAATGACAGCGCGGCGCCCGCGATGCGCGATCTTGCCCGCCTGCGTAATGTGGCGCTCAATTACGACAGTATGAAGAGCGCCGATATCATCGCCACGCTCAAGCCTCTGGCGGTACCGGGAAAACCCTATTTCGCCAGCGCGGGCGAGTTCGTGGCGCATGCCTATCTCGACCAGGGCAAGCGCGCCGAGGCCGGGGCCATGTTCGCCCAGATCGCCAAGGATGAGAATAGCCCGGAATCGGTCCGCTCGCGTGCGCGCCAGATGGCCGGTGTGCTCGGTGTCGATGCAATCGAGGATGTCGATGCGGTGCTCGAGGAGCAAGGGGTCCAGCGTGACGAAGCCGCGAGCGAAAACGCCGCGGCCGCAACCGAATAGGCCCCTGCGGCCCGCCAAGAGATACGGAACGAGGATACAGATGAAGCGCAAGAACCTATCGCGTACGGCATTCGTTGCGGCACTGGCCATCGGGCTGGGCGGCTGCAGCGGCGGTCTTTTCGGCGGCGGCGGAGACAAGAAGGTCACTCCGACGCTGGGCGATCGTCAGCCGATCCTCTCGCGTATCGAAACCGGCGCACAGGTCGATCCGGCGTTGGCCGGCGTGTCGGTGGTCCTGCCTCCGGCGCAGGTCAACGATGCCTGGGCGCAGGCGGGGGGCAATGCGGGCAAGTCCTATGGCCATCTGGCGCTGTCGGGTTCGCCCACCAAGGCCTTTACCGTCTCGATCGAAGGCGCCAGCCAGCGCCGCCGCTTCGGTGCCTCGCCGGTCATCGGCCAGGGCATGCTCTTCGCGGTGGGGAGCGACGGCATCCTGACGGCGTTCGATGCCCAGTCGGGCGCGCAGCGGTGGAGCTACAATCCGGATCTCGCGAGCGATCTCAAATCCTCGGCCTTCGGCGGCGGCGCCAGCTATGACGATGGCAAGGTCTATATGACCGATGGCGCGGGCGACGTCGTCGCGCTGACCGCTGCCAGCGGATCGGTACTGTGGAAGGTCAAGCCTTCGGGCCCGCTGCGCGGCGCCCCGACGATTGCTTTCGGTTCGGTCTTCGTGATGACGCAGGACAACCAGATCTTCGCACTCGATGCCGCCGACGGTTCGGTGCGGTGGCAGGAATCGGGTTCGTCGACGCAGGCGGGCGTGTTCGGGGTCGCGGCTCCGGCAGCTGCGCAGGGCACGGTCATCGCCGGCTACAGCTCGGGTGAACTGATCGCGCATCGCTATGAAAACGGGCGGACATTGTGGGCCGATGCGCTGGCACGCACCTCGATCTCGACGCAGGTCGGCTCGCTTACCGATATCGATGCCGATCCGATCATCGACAACGGCCGCGTCTATGCGCTGGGACAGGGTGGCCGCATGGCCGCTTACGAACTCGTCACCGGCCAGCGGATCTGGGAACTCAACCTCGCGGGGATTTCGACCCCGGCAATCGCGGGCGAATGGATCTTCACGCTGACCGACGATGCCCGCCTGCTCGCCATCGCGCGCGCAACGGGCAAGGTGCGCTGGCTGACGCAGCTGCCGCGCTGGCGCGACGAGGAGGACAAGAAGGGTCCGATCTTCTGGTCGGGACCGGTGCTCGCCGGAGGCAATTTGTGGGCGGTGAATTCGGAAGGCGAAGTCTATCGCATCAGTTCGGGCGAGGGTTCGGCCAGCCTGTTCACCGATCTCGACCAGCCGGTGTCGCTGGCGCCGGTAGTGGCCAACAACACGCTCTACATCCTCGACGACAGCGGCAGGATTACCGCTTTCCGATAATTTGCGTGCTAGCGTGACCGCCGTGTTAACCAAATCGGGCTAACAAGGTGCGGTCATGAACGCGACGGAACAAGCACCCCTCGCGCGGCCAGAGAGCGATGTCTCCGCGGCCGTGGGGCTGGTGGGTCTGGCCGGGCTGTTTGCCTGGGTGGCGTTCGCGCGCGCCTTTCCCGCCCTTGCCGAAACCTTCGACTGGGCAGTCCCGCTCGATACGCTGGGCGGGCGCAATTCCGCGCTGGTGGGCCTGCTCGCTGCCGCGATCCCGATGGCGGCATGGTCGATCCTGGTCGACAAGGTGCATCTGCGCGCCTCGACCGGGCTCGATTGGTCACTGATGCGCAGCCGTGCGCCCGATCACGGTGTCACGCTGGTCAAGCTGGTCGGCCTCTGGGCGACCTGGGCGATCATCGCGGGGCTTTACTGCCTGTGTCGCTGGTACTGGGAGGGGCAATATGTCTTCGCGATACAGGTGCTCGCCTATGCCGCGCTGCCCCTGATGGTGCTTTCGGTGCCTTACGTCCTGTGGATCGACCGCGCGCTGGTGAAGCGGCGCGATGCCGCGTGGCATTTCGGCGCGCTGTTGCTGATGCGCCCGGGCTGGGACATGGGCCAGATCGCCAAACACTGGAAGGCGTGGATCATCAAGGCCTTCTTCACCGCTTTCATGCTCTCGATCACCCCCTTCGCCTTCAACCATATCGTGACCGCGAACTTCGCCGAGGTGTTTGCCCGGCCCGAACGGATCGCGCTGACGATCATCGAGGCGATGTTCATGATCGACGTGATGATCGGCACCGTCGGCTATATCGTCACCATGCGCCCGCTCGACGCGCATATCCGCTCGGGCAACCCGCTGCTGGGCGGCTGGGTCGCGGCGCTGATCTGTTACCCGCCGATCGTGTGGGGCATCCTCGGCGGCGGCCGGGCAATCAATTACGAATACGATACCGCGGGCTGGCTGCACTGGATGGCGGGCAATGACACGCTGATCGCGCTGTGGGGCACGCTACTGGTGGTGCTGACCGGGATCTATGCCTGGGCGACCTTCGCTTTCGGCCTGCGCTTTTCCAACCTTACCTACCGCGGTGTGCTGACCAATGGTCCGTACCGTTTCACCCGGCACCCGGCCTATGTCTCGAAAAACCTGTTCTGGTGGGCGGCGATCCTGCCGTTCCTCGTGACCAGCGGCTCGCCGGTCGAGGCGATCCGCAACTGCTTTTTCCTCGCGGTGGTGAACGGCATCTATTTCTGGCGTGCCAAGACCGAAGAAGCGCATCTGCTCGCCGAAGACCCGAAATATCGCGCCTACCACGCGTGGATGGCGCAGCACGGCCTGCTGACCGCGCCGTTGACGCGGTTGTGGAACCGGATCAGGCCGCGCCCGTCGCTGACGGCGGAACCCGCCGAGTAATCAGCCGAGCGGCTGGCCCTCGTCGGTTTCATAGACGCGCAATTCGCGCGCCTTGGGCGGATTGGCGGCCATGAAGGTCTGGAACTCGGCCATGTGTTCGGACTTGCCATGCGCGTCGAGCGCGGCGCGATCGCGCCAGCGTTCGAACAGGATCAGCGTGTCCGGATCGGCAAGGTCGCCGGCGAAAGCATAATCGAGGCAGCCGTCCTCGGCGCGACTGGCGCGGACCATCTCGACAATCGCTTTGCGCGTCGCGGCGTCGATCGAACGCCCCAGCTTGATGGTGCCGTTGATCTGGATCATCGCTTGTCTCCCACGCTTCTCAGAAGCTGTATTTGTAAATGCGGTCGATATCGCCGCCCCATTCGCCATAATAGCGGTCGAGCATCACCTGCGCCGGAACCTTGCCCGTGGCGACGATCTCGTCGAGCGTTTCGAGGAAGCCGGTTTCATTGTCGCCCGAGGTGTTGAGACGGCCGCGGGCGGCGAGGCCCGAGCGCGCGATGGCGAGTACTTCTTTGGCCAGATCATGCAGCTTGCCGCCGCCGGGCAGCGGCGCGTCGAGCGCCAGCTTGGGCACTGCATTGCGCAGGGTCTCACGCTCTTCCATCGACCAGTGCTTGACCAGATCCCAGGACGCATCGAGCGCGGACTGGTCGTAGAGCAGGCCGACCCAGAAGGCGGGCAATGCGCAAATCCGGCTCCACGGGCCGCCATCGGCACCGCGCATTTCGAGGAAGCTCTTGAGCCGCACTTCGGGGAAGGCGGTGGACAGATGGTCCCACCAATCGCTTTCGGTCGGCTTCTCGCCGGGCAGGACGGACAGCTTGCCCTCGAGGAAATCGCGGAAGCTGAGGCCTGCGGCATCGATGTACTTGCCGTCGCGGAAGACGAAATACATCGGCACGTCGAGCATGTAATCGACGTAGCGCTCGTAGCCGAAGCCGTCTTCGAAGACGAAGGGCAGCATGCCGGTCCGGTGCGGATCGGTATCGCTCCAGATATGGCTGCGATACGACAGGTAACCGTTGGGTTTCCCTTCGGTGAAAGGCGAATTGGCGAACAGCGCGGTGGCCAGCGGTTGCAGCGCCAGCCCGGTGCGGAACTTCTGCGCCATGTCGGGTTCGCTCGAATAGTCGAGATTGACCTGGATCGTGCAGGTGCGCAGCATCATGTCGAGGCCCAGATTGCCGACCTTCGGCATGTGCCGCATCATGATGTCGTAGCGGCCCTTGGGCATGACCGGCAGTTCCTCGCGGGTCTTGTCGGGCCACATGCCCAGACCGAGGAAGCCGACCCCCTTGCGCTCGCCGATTTCCTTGACCTGCGCCAGATGGCGCCCGGTTTCGGCGCAGGTGTCGTGCAGGTTTTCGAGCGGCGCACCCGACAGTTCGAGCTGACCCGCAGGCTCGAGGCTGACGGTGCCGTCGTCGCCCCGCATCGCGATGACCTTGCCGCCTTCCTCGACCGGCTCCCAGCCGAACTCGCGCAGCGACAGCAGGATGTCGCGGATCCCGCCCTCTTCGTCATAGGACAGCGCGCGATGTTCATCGCAGCAATAGACCAGTTTTTCGTGCTCGGTACCGATGCGCCAGTCGGCCTTCGGCTTTTCGCCGCGCTGCATCGGGGCGACCAGCTGGTCGCGGCTTTCGATAATGGGGTCTTCGGTCCCCGATGTTTCGCGCGTGCTCATGACGCGTGGCGATAGGCAACCGAACCTTGCGTGAAAAGGAAATTAATCTGCGTCGAGCCAGTCGCCAGCTTCGGCCATCCATACCGCCATGCCCGCAATGGCCGCGGTTTCACCGCGCAGGATACGCGGGCCGAGGCTGATCGCGACCGTGGCGGGATGCGTGCGAATCGCCGCGCGCTCGGCCTCGTCGAAGCCGCCTTCGGGGCCGATCAGCAGCGCTGCGGGGCGATCGGCATAGCAGAACGCATCGGCTGCAGGTTCGCCGCCTTCCTCGTCGGCGAAGAACAGGTCGCGCTCTTGCGGCCAGTCGCGCAGCAATGCGTCGAGCTTCGCCACGGGCGCGATTTCGGGCAGCGCGGTGCGCGCGCATTGCTCGGCCGCCTCGGTCACGATTGCGGCAGCGCGTTCGGCATTCAGCTTGTCGGCGACGCAGCGCCGCGTGACCACCGGGGCGATCCGCGCCACACCGAGTTCGGTCGCCTTCTCGAGCACGAGATCGAAGCGATCCTTCTTGAGCAGCGCGGGGCAGAGCCAGAAATCGGGCACGTCTTCGCGGGGCCGCTGGTGATCGCGCGGCTGGAGCCGGACCTGCCGCTTGCCCGCCTCGATCACTTCGGCCGCCCATTCGCCGGTGACATTGTCGCACAGGATCACCGCGTCGCCGGGCGCAACGCGCATGACCTTCGACAGGTAATGCGCCTGGTTGCCTTCGATCGTCACCGGTTCGCTTGCGGAAAGCGGCTGTTCGACAAACAGACGGGGTGCGCTCTTGGGCGGCCAGGCGGGGGTTGCGGGCATGGCCCCTCTAATCACATCCGCCATCCCGGCGAAAGCCGGGATCGGGTCGCTTCTGGCAAGAAGGCCGGCAGCGATCCCGGCTTCCGCTGGGATGACGAGATTGGTAGGGCCCATCCCGATGAATGAAACCGTCGTCCCCGATAGCGAACACCGCGGCCTCGTCGCGCGGCTGCCGCAAATGCCGCGCGATCTGGCGCAGCTCGCGCGGTTCGACCGCCCCATCGGCTGGTGGCTGTTGTTCTGGCCCTGCGCCTGGGGCGTGTGGCTGACCGGCGCTGGCTGGCAGCTGGCGCTGCTTGCCTGGTTGCTGCTGGGAGCCATCGCGATGCGCGGTGCGGGCTGTGTCTATAACGATATCGTCGATGCCGATCTCGACCGGAAGGTCGCGCGTACTGCGGTGCGGCCCGTGGCAAGCGGACGGATATCGAAGAAGCTCGCATGGGGCTGGCTGTTCGTGCTGTGCGCCATCGGGCTGCTGGTCCTGCTGCAATTGCGTCCGCTTGCGCAGGGTGTGGCGCTCGCCAGTGTCGCGCTGGTCGCCGCCTATCCGTTCATGAAGCGGATCACCTGGTGGCCGCAGGCCTGGCTGGGGATGGTATTCACCTGGGGGCTGCTGGTCGGCTGGACGCAGTTGCGCGCCGACCACTGGGATGCGCTGGCGGCGATGTATGCCGGCGCGGCACTGTGGGTGGTGGGCTACGACACGATCTACGCCATGCAGGACCGCGAGGACGATGCACTGGTGGGTATCCGCTCGAGCGCGCTGCGGCTGGGCGGGCATGTGCAGGGCGGGGTGGCGCTGTTTTATACGGGCGCCGTCGCGCTGTGGGCGCTGGCCTTCTGGCTCTATCGCGCGGACTGGGTGGCGCTGCTCGCGCTGCTTCCCGCAGCAGCGCATCTGGCATGGCAGGTTGCCACGCTCGACGGGACCGATGGCGCCAATCCGCTAAACCGCTTCCGTGCCAATCGCTGGACCGGCGCGCTGGTTGCCGCGGCCTGCTTTGTCGTAGGTAATGCCTGATGGGTATGCGCATCGCGATGTTCGAGCCCGAGATCGCGGGGAATGTCGGCGCGGTGCTGCGCCTTGGCGCGTGCATGGGCGCAGCCATCGACCTGATCGAACCGCTTGGCTTCACCTGGGATGATCGCCGCGTGCGACGTGCAGCGATGGATTATATCGACGAGGTCGAGGTCACGCGCCATTCCGGGTTCGAGGCATTTAGCGCGGGGCTGGGCGAGCGGCGGTTGATCCTGTTCACCACCAAGGCGACCCGGTCGGCCTATGATTTCGCCTTTCGCGCCGACGATGTGCTGCTGTTCGGCAAGGAAAGCGCAGGCGTGCCCGAGCATGTGGCTGCGGCCAGCCACGCCATGGTTCGCCTGCCGATGCGCGCCGAAGTGCGGTCGCTCAACGTCGCGACCAGCGCGGCGATCGCGCTGGCAGAGGCCTTGCGCCAGACCGACAGCCTGCCACGTTAGCTCCCGGCGGTGGACAAGTCGGCGGGGGAGACGCGCCGAATCTTGAGCGACTCGGCCGCGCCTTCTTAACCATGATCACATGACGGACACTTTCACCGCCCTTTCCGATCCCACGCGGCGGCTCCTGCTGGACCGGCTGAGCGAAACGGGCGGGCTGACGCTGTCCGACCTTGCCGAAGACCTGCCGATGACGCGGCAGGCGGTGGCCAAGCACCTCGCCGTGCTCGAGGCGGCCGAACTGGTCGCCTCCGAGCGCGACGGGCGCTGCAAGCGGCATTATCTCAACCCGGTGCCGCTGGCCAAGATCGCGCGCCGCTGGCTGGGCCGGTTCGAGGAGGTTCCCCTGGCCGCAATGTCGGGTTTTCACGGACCTGCGGGCGAGCAGCGCGTCGCGCAAACATAGGCGCGCGGGGCATGGGCTCATTCATAGCTGACCACCTCGAATTCGATCCCGTCCCAATCGAAGAAATAGAACCGTCGCCCGGGATCGTAATCGTCATGCCCGAAGGGGGCGAGGCCATGCGCAGTCACTGTCTTCTCGGCCGCATCGAGATCGTCGACGGTGAAGGCGATATGGTTGAGCGGGTGGCCTTTGGCGAACTCGCCGCGGACATGGTCGCCCGTGTAGAGTGCGATGTAATCGTGTTCGGCCCCGATATGGACCGAACGCCCGTATTTCTGCGAGGGGCCGCGCCAGCGTTCCTCCCAGCCGAGCAATTCCTTCAGCAGCGCGGCGCTGCGTTCGGGATCGGTGACCGAGATATTCGCGTGTTCCAGTCGTCCAGTAGCCATGGTGCATCTCCTTTGCGGGGCGGGGACCATGGCTCGGCCGGACCGCCCGTTTGCGATGCACAGGCATATGCAACCTCAACTTTACTTGAGGTCAAGCTTCAAATGGCCTATCACTCTGATCGATGAATGCGAACGACCATCTCAGCATCGGCGATCTGGCGCGCCGGACCGGCCTTTCCGCCTCGGCGATCCGCTTTTACGAGGATAAGGGACTGATCGAATCCTTCCGCACCGCGGGCAACCAGCGGCGCTTCCTGCGTAGCGATATCCGGCGGCTCAGCTTTATTCTCATCGTGCAGAAACTGGGGCTCTCGCTCGAGGAAATTGGCGAACACCTGCGCAGCCTGCCCAAGGGGCGCAATCCCTCCAGTTTCGACTGGTGGAAGATCAGCGAAGCCATCCGCGAAAGCCTCGATCGCCGCATCGCGCAATTGCAGGCGCTGCGCGACAATCTCGACGGCTGCATCGGCTGCGGCTGCCTCAGCCTGAAGACCTGCAAGCTCTACAACCCCGACGACATCGCCGCCGAGGGCGGCCCGGGGCCGCGGGTTTTGCGATAGGTCGAGACGGCAACCAACGATCCGATTGCGGTGGTTCGATGTGTCGTTGCGACGTGACTACGGTGCTGAAGGTGCAAGCCCCTGCCGGGCCAAAAATGCCTCTGACCGATCCAGCGTATCTCGGTAAGGATTAATCCCCAGGCCAGGGGTGATGCGGTTCGAGTGATAGAAACCATGCTCTTGACCCGCATAGCTGACGACTTCGCAAATTCTGTCCGTTTCCCTCGCCCTTCGACAGAAGGCCTTCACCGTCTGGATTGGAACCCGGTGATCTCCGGTCCCGTGGAAAATCAGGGTCGGAGGCAAGGCATCGACCGGTAACGTGCTCGGGGAGATCCTCTTTGCAATGGGTTTTGCCCACCAAGCCGCGGGCGGGACCAAATCGACGGCGGGATTAAACAGCATAAGCGCAGCTGGTTTTGCATCTTCGGGCGATTTTTGCGCGGTAGCCAGGGCGAGCTGACCACCAGCCGAACCGCCAGCTAGCACAATCCGCTTTGGATCGACCCCTAGCTGCGAGTGATGGTTGCGAACCCAGTCCCAAGCTGCTCGGGCATCTTCCTGTGCTGCGAGGATGGTGGTGCCGTCGCGGCATTTCACTCTGTAGTCGGCCAGGATTGTCACATAGCCTTGCTTTGCGAATTCACGGGCTTGTGGCTCCAGAGCGGAGATTTTGCCGACTCTCCATCCTCCGCCAAAGAAGAAAAGTATCGCTGGGCGAGCCTGTTTGGGCGAGCCAGCTGGCGAAAAGACATGGAGCTTCAGGTCTCGATCGCTTGCACGGCGATAAGTGAAGCTTTGCGCGTCTCGCAAGGAACTCGGCTGCGCTTTCACCCCGACGCAGCTCTCTGGAGCATTTGGCTCAGGACTGCATGCAGACAAGGCGAAGCAGATCAGAAATAGCGGAGCAAGCGCGGCTTTCAAAGCCGTTCGTTGAGCTGTTGTTTCACCCATTGCCATGACAATCACACTGCGTAGTCCGCTTTTCACGACCTGTAAGTCACCAGAACAACCAGTTGAACCTCACACCGGACCAGCCGCCTTCAATACTCCGGCCCCAGCTCCGCATCGAGATCGCGGGGGCGGGCGAAGTGCGCCAGCACGCCGCAGCCGGTGCGCAATTCGCTCCAGTCGTCGATATCGAGTTCGAACACCGCATAGGCGGCGGTGGGGAATTTGACCTTGGCCTCGTCGTACAGCGCGTTCTCGTTCTTCGGTGCGACCAGTTCGAACAGCATGTCGCCGAGCCCCGGATTGTGGCCCGAAAGCAGCAGCGCATCGCCATCGCCCCCGGCTTCGCGGATCACGTCCATGATGGTGTCGGTCCCGGCGAGGTACAGCCGCTCGTCCCATTGCGGCGCAAGCGCGGGAAGCGCGGCGGCCAGCGTCTGCTTGACGCGTTCGGCGGGGCTAGCAACGAGCCGGTCCCAATCCACCCCATGCGCGCGGATATGATCACCGATCACCCGCGCCCCGCGGCGGCCGCGATCGTTCAAACCGCGATCGAAATCGCGCTTGTCGCTCTGCCCCCAGTCGGACTTGGCATGACGCAGCAGGCCGAGGATTTTCATGCGCGCGTCATCACTGGGGCAGGGTCTCCGCTGTCGAAAGGTCGGGGCTAACAACACCCTCGGTGACGCGCTGTAAAGCCTCTTCGAGTGTCAGGCGCGTGACGGGGGTGCCTTCGGGAAAGGCGGACAGCAGCCGGCTGGGGAAAGCGGGCGAAAGCACGACGAAATGGCCGGCATCCTCGCGCGTGCGGATCAGCCGCCCGAAGGCCTGCGCCAGCCGCGCGCGGATGATGCGGTCGTCATAGCGCTTGGCGCCGCCTGCCTGTTCCGCCGCGGCGGCGCGGCGCGCGCGGTGGAGGATGGTCGGGCGCGGCCACGGCACGCTTTCCATTACCACGCAGCGCAGGCTCCGGCCGGGCACGTCGACCCCGTCGCGCAGCGCATCGGTGCCCAGCAGGCTGGCGCGCGGATCGTCGCGGAAGATGTCGGTCAGCGTCCCCGTATCGATCGGATCGACATGCTGCGCATAGAGCGGCAGGCCGGCGCGCGCGAGGCGGTCGGCGATCCGGCCATAGACCGCTCGCATCCGCCGGATCGCAGTGAACAGCCCCAGCACACCGCCATCGCTCGCCTCGATCAGCCGCGCATAGGCACCCGCCAGCGCCGGGATATCGCCCTTGCGGATATCGGTGACGATCAGCACTTCGGCGCGGCCGGCGTAATCGAAGGGGCTTTGCGCTTCCGCGGTCTTCGGTAGCAGTTCCAGATGCGGCGCGCCGCTCTTGGTGATGGCATGCGGCCAGTCGGGCCCGGTTTCGTCGCGGTCGGTCAGCGTGGCGCTGGTCAGCATGACCCCGTGCGCGGGTTCGAGCACGACCTTGGCGAATGGCTTCATCGGATCGAGCCAGTGGCGATAGATCCCGACATCGAATTCGCGCGAATCGTTGCGGTCGACCTGCAGCCAATCGATGAATTCGGGATCGGCCGGCCCGCCGAGCCGCGACAGCAGCGCTTCCCACGCTGCGATCAGGTCGATCCGCCAGGCCAGCGAGTGGCGCGCGCCTTCGATCCGCGCACGGCCTTGCCCGTCGAGCCAGTCAGGCGCGTCCTCGACAATCGCTTCGAGCCGTCCGGCAAGCTTGAGCAGCGGCGTGCGGATGGTTGCCAGCGCCTGCGCCGCAGTGCCTGCCGCCTCGACCAGTTCGCCCGGCAGCTGCGCAGTCTCGGTCTCGATGCCATAGCCCATCTCGAGCCCGCTTTCATCGCGCGCAAAAGTGGTCGCGCGCACGGCGGCGAGCAATTCCTCGATCGGGCCGATGGGGCCGCTTTCGGCCAGCCGCCCGAGCCAGCCATCGGCGGGCAGGGCATTGGCTGCCTCGACCGCCGCCTCGACCGCTTCGCCGCCGGCATCGTCATAGCTGGCGACATCGGCGAGACGCGCGGAGAGGCCCCGGCGCCGCCCGCGATTGTTCTTTTCGGGGCCGATGATCCAGCGTCGCAGCTCGATGGCTTCCTGCCCGGTCAGCGCGGCGGAAAAGGTGCTGTCGGCAGCGTCGAACACGTGGTGCCCTTCGTCAAACACGATCCGCGTCGGACGCGTGGCGGAATCGCGTCCGCGCGCGGCATTGACCATCACCAGCGCATGATTGGCAATGACGAGATCGGCCTGCGCCGCATTGCGCGCGCTGCGTTCGATAAAGCACTTCCGGTAATGCGGGCACCCGGCATAGACGCACTCGCCGCGCTGGTCGGTCAGCGCCGCGATGCCGCGCTTGCGGAACAGCGTGCCGAGCCATCCGGGCAGGTCGCCGCCGATCATGTCGCCATCCTGCGAATAGGCTGCCCAGCGCGCGACGAGATGCGCGAGGATTGCAGGACGTCCCGCGAAACCGCCCTGCAAGGCGTCTTCCAGATTGAGCAGGCACAAATAGTTCTCGCGCCCCTTGCGCACCACCACCGGGGGGGATCCGTCGGCGCGGCTTGCGGGCCATGCGCGGCGGCTTTCCTGGCGCAGCTGGCGCTGGAGGTTCTTGGTGTAGGTGCTGACCCAGACCGTCCCGCCCGATCGCTCTGCCCAGAGCGAGGCGGGGGCGAGATAGCCCAGCGTCTTGCCGATCCCGGTACCCGCCTGTGCGAGCAGGATATGCGGGCGCTTCTGGCTGTCGCGCGGGCCGAAGACATGGCCTGCACCCTTCGAAAACGCGCGCTGGCCCTCGCGCCGTTCCGCGCCTTCGCCGGTCAGCCGTTCGAGCTGTGCCTCGATCTCGGGTTCGTCGATCAGGACCTGCGCGGGCTGGGGGCGGTCGGGCGTTTCCTCCCATTCGGGCAGGCGGCTGAACAGCCATTTCTCCGCCCGATCGGGCCTTTTGATATGCGGCGCGAGCACGCCTGCCCAGGGCCAGCGCAGCCGCGCCAGCGATTGCAGCGAAGACCATGCGCCTTCGCGCTGTGACCAGTCTTCGCTTTCGCAGGTCGCCACCAGCACGCCCGCCGCCTGTTGCAGCAGCAGGGGCACGCCCGCATCGTCCGCCGGTTCGTCCAGCCCCAGCGCATGTGCCAGCCCCTTGGGCGTGGGCACGCAGAAGGTCGCCGGGTGGACGAAGGCGAACAGTTCGAGCAGGTCGAGCCCCGACAGGTCGGGATAGCCGAGCCGGCTGGCCACCAGCGGCGCATTCATCAGCAGCTGCGGCGTATCGGCCGCGGCCATGACCGCCTCGCCCTTCGAACAGCCACGCGTCGATCCATTCGGATCGCGCAGCCAGGTGCCGGCGTGGCTGGCATGAAGAGCGGGGAGGGGCAGCAAATGGCTCACGGAAAAGACCATGTAAGGGCGGGAACGAAAAGTAAACAGAGGGCGGCGAGACTATGCCAAGAGCGTTTCGGTTCGTCGCAAGCGGTCGGTGCTTGGCCGCGAAACGGTTTTAAGAACACCTGCAATATCAGTTATTTGGAGTTTCCTGAACGCCAGATGACAGGAACTGTGGCGAAATCATGCCCGTTCTATTGGTATGACCAAGACCCGCCATATGATCGCCAGCGCCCCTATCGCGATTGCCGCGATGGCCGCGCTCCATACCCCAGCCGCCATGGCTCAGGAAGCGCCACCGATCGTGCTCGATTTGCCGGCGCCAACGCCGGCCGCATCGCCCGCCCCGATCGTACTTTCAGCGCCCGCACCTGCTCCGATCGTGATCGATCTGCCACAGGCAGAACCGGTGGTCGAACCCCCGGTTGTGAACGATCCCGCACCGGTCGCCAGCACGCGGACCACCCAGGTTACCCCGACGCAACCTCGTGCGGAAGCTCGGGAACCCGCCGCAGCAACTACGACCGCTGCAGAAACGACACTTGCACCCGTGGCCACGGCGGATAGCGCAGTAGCAGCGGAGGAAGCTCCTCTCGCTGTTGGCGCAAGCGCGGTGCAGCCTGCCCCTTCGGCCGAAATCGTACCGGTTGAGGAGCCCGTAGGGGACGCCTCGAGCGCGGCCCTGCTCTTCGCGCTCCTTGGCGCAGGGGGAATCGGTCTGGCAGCGCTGCTACTGTTCCGCTCGCGGCGCCGACGCCGCACCGGTGACGCGCCGGTAATCGAACGGCCAATCGTCGGTGCGTCGCCGATCGTGGAGCGCGAAGCCCCTGTGACGGCGCATGTTCCTGAAGCGCGCAGCACGTTGGCGAGCAAGTCGCCATCCACCGCTACCAGCAATGGCGCAGCAGTCGAGTTGCCAAGCGAATTGCCGCCTAGCCGTGCCGAGCGGGGGCGCCTGCTTCAGCGGATGATCAACGCGCGGCCCGATCGCGCCAACCCCTTCGCCTCGCACAAGGCCCGTGCCAAGCGCGCCCGCCTCATCCTGCAATCGATTGGTACCCGTTTCACCGATCGCAAGCCGGGCATCGATCTCAGCCAGTACGCGAATGTCTGGCCCGAACTGCGCGGCTGGCGACCTGCGACGACCTAAATCCCTCCTGACCCTTGATAGGTGTCGCAGCGGTAGGGGCGTCTACTCCGACGAGTAGGCGCCCCTATTGGCGACTGTGCCCATCGCGCATATCGGACCGCAGCGTCGATTGTCGCGCCTTGTTCGATATAAGCTAACGTCTGTCCTACACGGCGCTTTCCGGATACTCCCCGGCGCATGCCGCAGACCTTTGTTCTTGAACGCTACCTCTATCGCATCTGCCAAAGGGCCCGGCGGGTTTTCTCTTCCAGGACTGTGGTCCATGCGGTCCATGTGACTGGACTCGTCTTCGCGCGTTCCAACACGCGTCCAACACTTCGCACTTGCGAAAGCGGCGGTCACCCGCAATGGCGTTTCACATGAGCATGACCGATCTGATCGCCGCTGCACGCGTGTCCAAGGCCTGGCCGTTCCAGGAGGCGCAGCGCCTGCTCAAACGCTATCCCGATGGGGTCAAGACCGCCAAGGACGGCAGCACCTCGCCGGTCCTGTTCGAAACCGGATACGGCCCCAGCGGCCTGCCGCATATCGGCACCTTCCAGGAAGTGCTGCGCACTACGTTGGTGCGCCGCGCCTTCGAAGCGCTGATCGGGGCGAAGCCCGAAGACGGCAAGACGCGGCTGGTCGCATTTTCCGACGATATGGACGGGCTGCGCAAGGTGCCCGATAACGTGCCCAACCAGCAGCTGTTGCAGGACAATCTCCACCTGCCACTGAGCCGGGTGCCCAATCCCTTCGACAGCCAGCACGCCAGCTTCGCCGCGCACAACAATGCGATGCTCCGCGAATTCCTCGACCGCTTCGGCTTCCAGTACGAGTTCGTCTCGGCCAGCGATCGCTACAATTCGGGTGCCTTCGACGAGGCGCTGCGGCAGGTATTGCGCAAGAACCAGCAGATCCTCGATATCATGCTGCCGACGCTGCGCGAGGAGCGCCGCCAGACCTATTCGCCGGTGCTGCCGGTCAGTCCGCAGACCGGCCGCGTTCTGCAGGTGCCGGTCGAGGTGGTTGATGCCGAGGCGGGCACGATCCGCTTCACCGACGAGGACGGCACCGTCGTCGAGCAGAGCGCGCTTGGCGGCATGAGCAAGCTGCAGTGGAAGGTCGACTGGGCGATGCGCTGGTATGCGCTGGGCGTCGATTATGAGATGTACGGCAAGGATCTGACTGACAGCGGTGTGCAGTCGGGCAAGATCGTGCAGGTACTCGGCGGGCGCAAGCCCGAGGGATTGATCTACGAGCTGTTCCTCGACGAAAACGGCGAGAAGATCTCCAAGTCGAAGGGCAACGGGCTGACCATCGACGAATGGCTGACCTATGGGTCGGAAGAGAGCCTGGGCTTCTACATCTTCCCCAATCCCAAGAGCGCCAAGCAGCTGCACGTCGGCGTCATCCCGCGTGCGGTGGACGATTACTGGCAGTTCCGCGAGCGGCTGGCCGAGCAGGAGCTCGACAAGCAGCTCGGCAATCCGGTGTGGCATCTGGCGCGCGCGAATGGCGGCTTCGAGGAGGCCGAGGCGCCCGGCGCAGGTGAGAGCCTGCCGGTGACCTACGGCCTGCTGCTCAACCTCGCCAGCGTACTGGGCGCCGAGGCAAGCGAAGATGCGCTGCGCGATTACCTCGCCAGCTATATCGGCGATGGCCGGATCACGCCCGAACTCGAAGTGCTGATCGGTACTGCGGTTACCTATACGCGCGACTACATCGTCCCGACGCTGTCCAAGCGCGCGCCCACCGCCAACGAAACGGACGCGCTGCGCGCCCTCGACAGCTATCTTGCGGGGGCCGCCGAAGATACCAGTGCCGAAGACCTGCAAACACAGGTCTATGAGATCGGCAAAAGCGAAGACTATGGCTTCGCCTCGCTGCGCGACTGGTTCAAGGCGCTCTACCAGACGCTGCTCGGCAGCGACCAGGGCCCGCGCATGGGCAGTTTCATCGCGCTTTACGGGGTCGCGAATACGCGCAAGCTCATTGCCGAGGCGCTGGCGCGCGGCTGACCGGTCCAAGAACCTCGACCGAGCCTCGCAGAAACGCCGGGGCAGGGACTTGCAATCCCTGTCCAACCGCGACAGTCTCTGCGCCGGATAGATGGGTAGTTGAGAGGGGGGAGGCGCCATGGGTCGCGCCATGGACGGCAACAACGGGCGGACTCCACCTTCCAGCGGGGTCGAAAAGGCAGTCGAACGCGCCGAGCATGAAGCGCGCATGGTCGGCCGTCTTGCCGATCTCAAGATCGGCTCGTCGCAGCTATTCCTGCAGACGACCGAACAGACACGCATGGCGCTGTCCATCGCCGATCCGCATCAGGACGATTGCCCGCTGGTCTATTGCAACCAGGCTTTTGTCGATCTGACCGGCTATGACCGCGACGAGATTATCGGCCGCAATTGCCGCTTCCTGCAAGGGCGCGGCACCAAGCCCTCGGCTGTCGCAAAGCTCGCCGAAGCGGTGCGGAGCGGGGAATATACGGTCGTCGATATCCTCAACTACCGCAAGGACGGATCGTCTTTCTGGAACGCGGTCCATGTCGGCCCGATCTACGACGAGAATGGCGATCTGGCGTATCTGTTCGGTTCGCAATGGGACATCACCGAACTGCTCGCCGCGCGCGAGACGATTGTCGAGAACGAGCGCGTAGCGGAGGAATTGCGGCACAGGACCGACAATCTGTTCGCCGTCCTGGTCGCCATCGTCCGGCTGTCGGCGCGCAATTCGCAGGACGTCGGCGAACTTTCGAGCAAGATCGAGCGGCGGGTCGAAGCACTCGCGGGGGCGCACCGGGTCTCGCTGGCGGCAGAAGGGCTCAACCACGACCGCAGCAATCTGCGCGATCTCGTCGAAGCGGTCATGCGGCCCTATCGCAGTGCGCGCGGCGACCGCATCGACCTTGGCGGCGAACTGATCGAATTGCCGCGCAAGCATGTCACCCCGCTGGGCCTGACGCTGCACGAACTGGCGACCAATGCGCTCAAATACGGCGCGCTGGCGCATCAGGACGGCAAGGTGACGATCGATTGGGAGGTCGCGGAAGGCACGCTGGTGATCGAATGGGAGGAGACGCGCGGACAGGGCGCGATCCCGCTTGCGGCCAATCCCGAGATCAAGGGTACGGGTTCGGGCACGCGGCTGATCGAAGGCGTTATTCGCGGCCTTGGCGGCGGGGTCGAGATGCGCTTCGAACCCACGGGGTTCCAGGCCACCATCCGCGTACCCGCAGCGGCGCGCGCGCTCGACTGAGCAGGGTTACCCGTGTTTGCGCGTGCGGAACCACTTGGTCAGCACGTATTTCTGTCCCGCGATCACCGGGGTCCCGGCATGGAGCGTGTCCTCATTGGGTAGCCCTTCGGGCGTGGCATTGTTCCACACCATCAGCACGCCGGGTTTCGGTTCGATCGAGGCGCCGATCTCGACGAAATGCGTATGCCCGCCTTCCTCGACCTCGTTGAGAAAGGCCATCGCGGTCCAGCAGCGTTGCCCGCCGCGCTTGCGTTCCAGCTGCCAATATTCCTGGTCGGTATAGAACCAGTCATTGTGCGGCTTGAATTCCTGCCCGGGAAGATAGCGCTGGCCCTGGATGTTTTCGCCCGTCTTGCCCGGCAGCCCGAGCAGATCGTCGATCCGGCGCGAGATCGCCTTGATGAACGGATCGTGCGGATCGAAATTGCCCGAATAGGAGGTGCGGAACTTGGCGATATAGGCGGTTTCGTGCAGCTCGCTCGGGCGCGCGACGGCATCGATCATGCCCATCAGGCGCTCGCATTCATCGGGCGAGAGGAAATCGCCGATGGCGTAGATTTCCGCCCGATCGGTGGGGATCTTGTATGCCTGCGGGTCGGCATCGAGCCGTTTGCGCACCATGGCGCCGACGCGTTTGAGGGCATCCTGATCGGGAACGGTAGCGGTCTTTGTCATCGGGGCCCTTGTTAGCAAGCATGCGCAGGGCTTCAAGTAAGCCGCTTGCCGGGCAGGTCGCGAGCGCTAGGATGATGTCCTATCCATAGGGAGTGAATGATGAGCGAGACGCACGCACGCCGCTATTCCAAGGGAGCCATGCTGTTCCACTGGGTGATCGCGATCCTGGTGATCATGAACTGGCAGATCGCCGAACGCGCAGGATCGCTGGAGATGCCGCTCAAGGCGGAAGTATTCGGCTATCACAAGGCCTGGGGCATGGTGATCCTCGCTTTGACCTTGGGGAGGCTGGCATGGCGGTTCACGCACCCCGTTCCTCCGCTTCCCACCGATCTTGCCCGCTGGGAAGCCGCACTGGCCCGCGCGGTGCATACGATATTCTATGTGCTGCTGATCGGTCTTCCGCTGGGCGGGTGGCTGGCCAATTCGCTGGGTGGACGTACGATCGACGTCTTCGGACTGTTCACCATTCCCGCGCTCCCGGTTGGCGAGAATGGGGATCTGGCAGGCCAGATTTTCGACGCCCATGCCTTGGGCGGATCGATTTTCATTGCGCTGATCGGCCTGCACATACTCGGCGCGCTCAAGCATACTTTCTTCGATCGCAACGGCGGCATTTTCCGCATGTTGCCCTTCGGCAAGGTGCCGAGCTGAGGCGGGCTACGAAAAAGCCCCCGCCAGTCACCTTGCGGGGGCCTGATTGCCGCCCGGACTGCTCACGAAATCCGATCGGCGGCGTGACTTACCAGAAGAAGTTGTGAATCACGTCGACCACTTCGCCGCTGTAGATATCGACCAGCAGTACGTCGTCGTAATAGCGCACCCAGCGATAGGGGCCGTAGACCTCGGGCAGGCGATAGCGCCAGGGATCGTTGATCCAGTAGCGGCTGCCGAAGAACAGGCTGCCGATCCGCAGGCCGATGCTCAGGCGGCGGTAGTTGTAGTTGCGATAAGGCGCGTAATAGCGACCGAGCCGGTAGGTGCTGCGATTGTTGTAGCGATAGCGCTGCCAGTCGTAGCGATTGTTGCTGCGCCAGCGGCGCTGGTCCCACCGGTCGTAATCCCGCCACTGACGTCCGTCGTAATAACGCGCCCGGCGATTGTCGTGACGCACGCTGCGCGAACTGGTCCGATTGGCATCGCTACGGCTGCGGCGCTCCTCGCGGGTGTTGCGGTCGCGCTGGTCGCGGCGACCGTCGCGATAGGCTTCGCGGCGCGCGTCTTCGCGTCGGTCGGTCCGTTGTTCGCTTCGCCGTTCGCTGCGATTGCGATCAGCATTGGCGCGGTCGCGGTCGGCATTGGCGCGGTTGCGATCGCCCGTGGAGCTGCGGGTACGCTGCTGGATCTCGCGCTGGCTGTTGCGTTCGCGAGCCGCTTCTCCGCGCCGGTCCGAAGTGCTTGAGCCACGGGCCTGCGCAATGTCCGCACGATTGTTGCCACGCGATTCCGCGCGCTGCACTCGCTCGACGCGTTGCGGGCGCTGTGCCTCGCGGGGCTGGGCGCGCCGTTCGCTGCGCTGCTGGCGCTCGGTGCGCGGGGCGGAGCGTCGCTGGCGGGTTTCGCCACGATCGCCGCGGTCGCGCTGGGCGCGTTCCTGCCGGTCGCGCGATTGCGCTTCGGCTTCTGCGGGCAGGGCGGTGATCGCCATCGCCGCAGCGAGAGCGCTCAGCGCGCTTCCTTTCAGGAGCTTGGTCAGATTCATGGAGCGTGTCCTCTTCTTACGCTTGGTACCGCTCCACCACCCGCGGCATTTGTCGATGTCGCAGTTTGTAACACAACGGCCTGACCCCAAACTGAACCGGCCTGTCGGGGTTTCGTTCATGTTTCGATAGGAAAATATGAATTTCGTGGGGGGTTGGCACCGGGTCGGTGCGCAGGCATTGCTACGGCCATGTACGATACACTCGACGAAGTCCGCGCCGATATCTCCGCCAGGCTGGCCGATGCGGCGGCAAACCGCCATTCGCCCATGCACACGCCGGTGGTGGCGACGGCGGATGCCGATGCGCGGGTGATGGTGCTGCGCGCCTTCGATGCCGACCGCTGGACGCTGCGCTTCCATACCGACGCCCGGTCGCCCAAGGTCGCGGTGATCGAAGGCGATCCGCGTATGGCGGTGCTGGCCTATGACCGCGACGCCAAGGTACAGTTGCGCCTGCGCGGCACCGCACGGATCGAACGCGGCGGGGAGATAGTCGATGCGGCGTGGGCGGAAAGCACCAATTTCGCGCGGCGTTGCTACCTTGGGGAAGGGCCGGGTGCGATCTCGGATGTGCCCACCTCGGGGCTACCGCCCGAATTCGAGCGCGACGAGCCCGATGATGTCCAGCTTGTCCCCGCGCGCGAGAATTTCGCGGTGCTGGTGATGCAGGCCGAGGAGATCGACTGGTTTTCGCTGGCCCACCACGGCCATCGCCGGGCGGTGCTGGCGCGCCACGGCGCCGCCCGCTGGATTGCGCCTTAGAGCCTGGGATCGGCCAAGCCGCTTCGGTCTCTCGCGCATGTATCGATACGATGGCGGGCGGCCATCCACGTGCCCGATTGGGGCCGTTGGCCCGGACCGCCCGCCAGTATTCCGTCAGGCTGCCTGCTTGATCTCGCGCAGCGTGATGGCGAAAGTGATGTCTTCACCGGCCAGCGGGTGGTTGCCGTCGGCCTTGATCGACTGGTCGTTCACATCGACGACATAGAGCGTCATCGGCGAACCGTCCTGCTGCTGCGCCTGCAGCGCCATGCCCGGCTGCGGGGCGGGTTCGGGCGGCAGATTCTCGCGCGGGATTTCGATGATCAGCTCGTCGCGGCGCGGACCGAAGGCGCTGTCGCATTCGATCGCGACGGTTTCTTCGTCGCCGACTTCCATCGCGGTCAGCGCCTGCTCGATCTGCGGGAAGATCTGGCCGCTGCCCAGTTCGATGTCCTGCGGGCCTTGTTCTTCGGTGTTGCCGACCACTTCGCCGTCGCTCCGGCGCAGGACGTAGTCGATGGATACGGTGTCACCGTTTTTGGGAGTGGGCATAAATGTCCTTTTCGAAATTGGAATTTGCGGCCGCCGGGGGCCGTCGGGGAACGCGCTCGCAAACGAGCGCCTTGCCCCTGATTGTCGCAATTCAGCCGGTGCTAGTCAAATGCAGTCGGCGCAGGTTGCTCACTGTCTGCCGATTCATCGCCTAGGGCGGGGGATGATCCACGCGGTCCGCTAGATCACGGCGGGTTCTTCGTAGATCACGCAGCGCGCGCGGCCGCCGTGCTTGGCGCGGTATAGCGCGTCGTCGGCCGACCGCAGCAGCTGGCTTTCGTCCCAGCGCACGTCATATTCCGCGATGCCGATACTGACAGTCACCGGTTCGAGGCCGGCTTTGTGCCATTCGGTAGCTGCCAGCGCGCGGCCGATGGCCAGGCAGCGTTCGCGTGCCGCAAGCGCATCGCTGCCCGGCCAGACGAAGAGGAATTCCTCGCCGCCGACGCGGCCCACCATTTCGCCAGAGCGCAAATGCGCCTCGAGCACCTGGCTGACCTTCACCAGCGTGAGATCGCCGATCTCGTGGCCGAACCGGTCGTTGATGGTCTTGAAGTGATCGATGTCGATCATCGCGATGGTGAACCGATGGCTCCCGGAAAAGGCTTTCGCTATCTGCCCGCCGATCCGGGACAGCACCTTGCGGCGGTTGGGAATGCCCGTGAGATGGTCGGTCTCGGCCAGGATCCTGACTTCGGCCGCCTCGGTCTCGGCCCGCAGCTTCGCCTGCTCGAGTTCGCGCATGGCCTCGGTGCGCTCGGTCACATCCATGATGGTGCCGAAGATTATCGCGGGCCCATGGCGAGTGTCGGTTTCCACCTCGTTGCGGCATTCGAAATAGCCCGGCGTGCCATCGGGTGAATCGATGCGGGCTTCGAATATGAACGGGATGCCGGTGTGGCGTGCGCCCGCCAGCAAGCCCATCACCCGCGGGCGGTCATCCTCGTGGAACATCTCCGCCATCTCGGTCAGTGTCGCAGGCAGGGGGTCGCGCGCCAGCATCCTGCCGGCTTCTTCGGACCAGTAGATGGCATCGGTATCCGGATCGTGCCGCCAATGGCCGACCTTGGCGGCGCGTTCCGCAGCTTCGAGAAGCCGCTTGCTGGCGGCAATTTCCTCGAGATCGCGCCGGTTGCGGGCGAGCGACAGCGCAACGGGCAGGGTCGAGACCAGCAGGGCCAGCAGGTAGACCTGGAACACCAGCACCTGCTGCTCGACCGGGGGGAAGAAGGCGCCCACCGGACCGAGATCGAAGATCGTCAGGACCGAGCCGATCGCGGTCACGAGCAGCAGCGCGACCATTGCGCCGCTCAGACCCAATGCCGCAGTGGTGATCGAGATCGCGACCAGCGGCAGGATCAGCAAGGGGAACTCGGCCTGCCCGAAGGCTGCCAGCGCGGTCAGCGCGACGAATACGAAGGTCCAGAACCCACGCAGCGACAGCATGCGGGTCTCGTGCGCTTCATCCTGATGGAGGAACATGACAACCGGGGTCACCACCAGCATGCCCAGCGTCACCGTGCTCATCCACGAGGTAAGGAACACGGTATCGAAATTGCTGGAAAGGATGCCCGCCATGATGGCGCTGGCAATGCCGCCTACCAGTGCGGAAGCGGCAAAGCGGATCAGGTTGAGCGGACGCGCCAGCAGGACATGTTCCGCACGCCCGCCGCCCATCAGCATGAATACCAGCCAGCCTTCGATCAGATTGGCAATGGTATATCCCACCGAGGGCAAGACCCCCACGCCGGACCACATATTTGCGGCAAAGCTGGCGAGGGCTACGCCGATGCTGGTCAGCTTGCGTCCGCGTGGGCCAAGCAGCAGCAGCGCAGCGACGAAAATGCCGCTGGACGGCCAGACCGCCGCAAGGCCATCCGCACCCTGGGTCAGCTCGAGTGCGATCATCGCGCACACGAGCCAGCCGAGGCTGAAAATGATCGCCCACGTCAGTTCCGAACCTGCCGAAACCGCGAACTTCCGCTTATTCAATTAAGTCCCCCCTTTGGGCCCGGGCGTGAATGACCGGGCCTTACCGGAGGCTTAACGCGTCAGCTTCTTGTAGGCGAGGCGTGTGGGACGATCCGCCGCATCGCCGAGACGACGGCGCTTGTCTTCCTCGTAAGCTTCGAAATTGCCTTCGAACCATTCGACATGGCTGTCGCCTTCAAAGGCGAGGATATGCGTGGCGAGACGATCGAGGAAGAAACGGTCATGCGAGATGACCACGGCGCATCCGGCAAAGTTCTCGATCGCTTCCTCGAGCGCGCCAAGCGTCTCGACGTCGAGATCATTGGTCGGTTCGTCGAGCAGGAGGACGTTGCCGCCTTCCTTGAGCATCTTGGCCATGTGCACGCGGTTGCGTTCACCGCCCGACAGTTTGCCGACATTCTTCTGCTGGTCGGCGCCCTTGAAGTTGAACGCGCCGACATAGGCGCGGGTGCTGGTGTCGTGACCATTGACCTTCATGTAATCGTGCCCGTCGGAGATTTCCTCCCACACGTTCTTGCTCGGATCGAGATGGTCGCGGCTCTGGTCGACATAACCCAGATGCACGGTCGAACCGATTTCAACCGTCCCGCTATCTGGCTCTTCCTTGCCGGTAAGGATCTTGAACAGCGTCGATTTGCCTGCGCCGTTGGGACCGATCACGCCGACGATCCCGCCCGGGGGCAGCATGAAGGAGAGATCTTCGAAAAGCAGCTTGTCGCCATAGGCCTTGGTGATGTTCTTGGCCTCGATCACCTTGCCGCCAAGGCGTTCGGGGACCTGGATGACGATCTGCGCCTTGCCCGGCTTGCGGTCCTTCTGCGAATCCTGGAGCTGTTCGAACTTGCGGATACGCGCCTTGGACTTGGTCTGGCGCGCGGCCGGGGTCTGCCGGATCCATTCGAGTTCGCGGCCCAGCGCCTTTTGGCGCCCGCTTTCCTCGCGGCTTTCCTGTTCGAGACGCTTGGCCTTCTTTTCGAGATAGGTCGAGTAATTGCCTTCGTAGGGATAGTAGCTGCCGCGATCGAGCTCGAGGATCCATTCCACGACATTGTCGAGGAAGTAGCGGTCATGGGTGATCATCAGCACCGCGCCGGCATATTCCTTGAGGTGGTTTTCAAGCCACTGAACGCTTTCGGCGTCGAGATGGTTGGTGGGTTCGTCGAGCAGCAGGATCGAGGGCTTCTGAATCAGCAGACGCGTCAGCGCGACGCGGCGCTTTTCGCCGCCCGAGAGGTCGGTCACCGACCAGTCGCCCGGCGGGCAGCGCAGCGCTTCCATCGCGACTTCGAGCTGGTTGTCGAGCGTCCAGCCATCGACCGCGTCGATCTTGGCCTGCAAATCGCCCATTTCTTCCATCAGCGCATCGAAATCGGTGTCGTCCTGCGGATCGCCCATTTCCGCGCTGATCGCATTGAAGCGGTCGACCAGCCCGGCGGTTTCGCGCGCACCGTCCTTGACGTTTTCGAGCACGGTCTTGCTCTCGTCGAGCTCGGGCTCCTGCTCGAGATAGCCGACGGTGATGTTCTCGCCGGGCCATGCCTCGCCGGTGAAATCGGTGTCGATCCCGGCCATGATCTTGATCAGCGTCGACTTGCCCGCCCCATTGGGGCCGACGATGCCGATCTTGGCGCCCTGGTAGAACTGCAGGTTGATGTTGCTGAGCACCGGCTTGGGCGCACCGGGGAAGGTCTTGGTCATGTCCTTCATGACGAAAGCGTACTGGGCGGCCATCGGGCGAAAATCCTTCGAGAAATGGAATTGGCTGGGCGGGCACAGTGGCCCTCATGTTTGGGGGCGCAGATAGTCGTCCGAGCCTCGCGGGGCAAGTATGACGAGGGCACAGCTCCGCCGCTGCAGGTATCGCGACGGGAATTGCGTGTTAACGCGCAATGACATCTGGACAAAGCCGGCAATAAACCGAATGGGGCCGGCACTCGGGGGTTTCACCTACACCAACTCTTAACCGAACCTCTTTATCGCATTGGCAGGAGGGCAGGGGCAGTCCATGCGCGAACAGATTCTAGGGCTGATAACACCGATGATGGCGATGGTATTCGTCGTCGTCTTTCTCGTGCTGTGGCGGCGAGGCCGGATGGGCGACTACGTCCTGGCATTCGCCGGTGCCTATTTCTTTTTCGGCCTCGGCTTTCTCGCGACCCATGCGGTCGATCCGGGCCAATGGTATGTGTTCCACCTGACGCAAGGCCTCTATTCGCTGGGGAGTGTCGCCGCCGTTTGGGGGGCCGCGCGGCGAATGGGGCAGCCGATCTCGCTGACGGGCCTAGGTATTGTCTATCTGTTGTCAGCAACCACATTGGCGGTCGCCGTAGCGCTGTCGTCGCAGACAGAACCCCGCCTCTATATCGTGAATGCGGGCTATGCCGTCATGTTCCTGATGGGCGCGTTGGCAATGCTGCAGGCCCAGCGCCGTACCGCGATCGACACGCTGGTTATCCTATTGTTCGCTGTCTCGTCGGCTCAGTTCCTCATCCGGCCGGTGCTCACGCTGCTTTTGGCTGGCGGCAGCGAAGCGAGCGCCTATCGCGAATCCATCTACTATTCGGTTCTGAGCGTGGCCGTCACCATTCAGTCGTTAATGACGGCCGTCACGCTGGTCGGTGCGTGCGTCTACGACCAGATCAAGGCGGTGCGCGAACAGGCCGAGGTGGACGGGCTGACCGGCCTGCGCACGCGGCGCGCCTTCGAACAGGATGTCGTCGAACTGCTCGAACGCGCGAAGCAGGAATGCCTGCCGGTGTCGCTGGTGGTGGCCGATATCGATCACTTCAAGGCGGTCAACGATGTCTGGGGTCATCAGGTCGGCGACCATGCGATCGCGCAATTCGGCCAGATCATCACCGGGACGATCCGCGATAGCGACCTTGCCGGGCGTATCGGCGGCGAAGAATTCTGCATTCTCGCGTGGAATTGCGACGAAACCGCGGCGGTTACCATGGCCGAGCGTATCCGCGCCAAGTTCGCGCACACGCAGGTCAAGGGCATGCCAGACGATCATCGGCTCACCGCCAGCTTCGGCGCCGCCGGGCGGGCCGAGGGCGAAGGTTACGGCCGACTGTTCGCGCGGACCGACGCGGCGCTCTACCGGGCCAAGGAAGGCGGCCGCAACCGCACGGTGCGCGACAGTGCGGGCAAGAAACGCAACGTGGTCACTTCGATCACGCAGAGCGTCGACGAACGACGCGAAGCGAGCGTCTAGACCAAATCCTGCACTAGGATGCGCAACGTGTCCTGCGCCGCGCCAATGGGGCGGCGCAAATAAAGCCGCTGTTTTTCAATCGGGCCTTAACTGTTATCACCTAGCCATCGGGTGAGAGGGTCTGGGTGGAACATGTCAGAGAACATCCTTGCTTTGGCGAATCCGATGCTGAGCACGGTGTTCAGCATCGCGTTCTTGATCCTGTGGCGACGCGACCCCAGCGCCAGCTGGATCGCGATCATATCCGTGAGCTATTTCTCCAGCGCGCTTGGGTTTTTCATTTTCCATTTCACCGACGACCCCAACGGGATCATCGCGATCGTGTTGATGCACCTGTGCTATTCGCTCGGCACGATCAGCCTGGTGTGGGGAATATGCGCACGGTACGGGCAGCCGATCAATCACCGGCTCTATATCGCGATTGCCGTTACCGGCATGATCCTGATGATCGGCGCGAGCTTCGGAGTAGATTACAATGCCCGTCTGTATACCGCCAACGCCTGTTACGGCCTGATCCTTGCTCTCGGCACCCAGACCGCCGCGCGCAAGGCGGGCACGGAGTTGCTCGACAAGGCAATAATTCTCCTTCTTGCCATCGGCACCTTCCAGTTCTTCGTCCGCCCGCTGGTCGCGATCATGGTCGAAGGGTCGATGACCGCTGGCGAATATCGCGAAACGCCGTTCTACGCGCTGATGGTCGTGTCGCTGGCGCTCGCGGCGGTATCGCTGGCGCTGATCTTGCTGGGGGCGGCCTTGACCGACCAGACCAAGGCGGTGCGCGAAGATGCGGAGCGCGATGCGCTGACCGGTTTGAAGATGCGGGGACCCTTCGAGGCCCAGGCAATCGCCATGCTGAACCGCGCTCGCGACAAGGACGTCCCGGTAAGCGTGATCGTGGCCGATATCGATCACTTCAAGCGGGTCAACGATATCTGGGGGCACCAGGTAGGTGATATAGCGATCGCCAGCTTCGGGGACCTGCTGCGCTCGACCATCCGGGATACCGACATTGCCGGGCGCATCGGTGGGGAGGAGTTCTGCATCCTCGTGTGGAACTGCCCGGAGGAGCCCACGCTTAACCTAGCCGAACGTATCCGCGCGCGGTTCGAGCAATTGCCGATCGAGGGCATTTCGGATGACGTCCGGCTGACGGCCAGCTTCGGCGTCGCCCAATGGGTGACGGACGAGGGCTATGGCAGGCTGTTCGCGCGTGCCGACGCCGCGCTTTACCGGGCAAAAGAAGGCGGCCGCAATTGCACTTCCGCCGATGGCGACGACAGACCACGCGCCGTGGTCTCCCCCCTCAAGCAAGGCCCCGATCCGCGCGAAGTGCGCGCCTAGCCCAGCTTCCGCCGCAGCAAGCGCGGCATGAGCGCTGCTTGCATCGCCGCACGCAGCAGCAGGAACCCGACGAAGCTGGCCCATAATCCATGATTACCAAGCGGCCAGGTTAGCCACAGCATTAAGCCATAGCCCGCCGCCGCGCCTGCCATTGCGAGCAGGAGTGCGCGGGTCCAGCTCGCGCCCACGAACACGCCGTCGAGTACGAAACCCGCAAAGCCCGCCAGCGGGATCGCCACCAGCCACGGCCACAGCGTTCGCGCTTCGGCGGCGACTGCGGCGGTGGCGGCAAAACTGTCGGTGATCGGCCCGCCGAGGAGGGCAAACAACAGCGCCAGCACGGCCGCCACGCCCAGGCAGCGCCACAGGATCGCGCGGATGTAGAGCGTGAAGCCAGCACGGTCCTTGTCCCCGGCGCGTTCGCCATTGAGCACCTGTGCGGCATTCTCGAATCCGTCGAGCAGCAGCGCGGAGAGCACGAAGAGCTGGTAAACGATCCCGTTCGCCGCGAGCGCCACCGGTCCGCGTTCGGCCCCCAGCCGGGTTAGCGCGGCAATGGCGACGATCAGCACCACGGTGCGCAGGAACAGGTCGCGATTGACCGAGAGGAAGGGCCTGAGCGCAGCCAGCGACATGCTGGTGCCGGTGTGCAGCGCGGCGCGGATATCGCTGCCCGCAATCCGCCAGATTACTACGCCCGTGACGGCGAGCTTGGCGAATTCGGCGACAAAGCTCGACCAGCCGATCCCTGCGATGCCCCAGTCCATCGCCAGCGCTAGCCACAGGCCCAGTGCAACATTGAGCAGATTGTAGAATACCTCGATCGCCAGCACCTCGCGCATGCGGCGGCGTCCGACGAGAAAGCCGACCAGCGCGAAATTCGCCATTACGGCGGGGGCGCTCCAGTACCGGATATCGGCATAGACCAGCGCCGCGCTGCGCACCTGCGCCTCGGCCCCCAGCGCGTCGAGCAACAGCGGGAGCAGCACCGGCTTGGTGAGCAGCAGCAGCGCGGCGATCGACAGGCCGACCACCAGCCCCTTGATCAGCACCTCGGCCTGCGCCTGCGCGCCCGAACGCGTGCCCGCCTGCGCGACCATGCCAGTGGTGCCGGTCTTGAGGAAGTTCATCACGGTGAACAGCGCCGCGAACAGCTTGGCGCCGACATCAACCGCGCCCTGCGTCGAGGCATCGCCCAGCCGCCCGACGATCCACATATCGCCCACGCCGATCAGTGCGGTGGCGACATTGGTCACCATGGCGGGCAGCGCGATAGCCCAGATCAGCCGGGTGTCGATGGCGGGAGAGGCAGCGGTGTTCAAACGGCGGAACTCCCGCAACGGCGGCTGGAAGCCTGCCGGACGAAGGCTCCTATGCGGGGGCTACGCATTACGAAATGCTGGTCGGGGAGACTGGATTCGAACCAGCGACCCCTTGTACCCAAAACAAGTGCGCTACCAGGCTGCGCCACTCCCCGACCGATTTCCCGCAAGACGCCGAGCTTGGTGGGCCCGGCAGGACTCGAACCCGCGACCTAGCCGTTATGAGCGGCCAGCTCTAACCAACTGAGCTACAGGCCCCAAGGCACGCCCTGCGGAACAGCGCGCCTAGCCCCGGGGCGTGAGGCATGCAAGCGCTAGGCGTTCACTGCCGCCATGATTTCCGCGACCGTGGTCGGCCGGACGCCGCGCATGTCGAGATAGCCATAGACCCCGCGCAGCCAGTCATAGAGCGCGTCGAGGTCCTCTTCGGTGCGGACGTAGGGAGTGTGACCGGGCGCCAGGGAAGGGCTGTGGAAGCTCAGCACCAGTACCGGCAGGCCGTCGTCGATCGCGATATCGACCGCGCGCAGCGCCTCTTCCTTGGTCACGCCCTCGGGGGTGAGGCCAATGCGTTCGAGCAGCCCGAGCTTCGCCAGCGCGCCGCCCAGCAGCGGGAGTTTGCGGGCGAGCGGGAAGAGCTGCTGGCCCTGCTTGCGCAACATGCCCCAGAATACGCTGGTAAGCGGGAGTTCGAGCAATGTGCGCTCGGCATCGGTCCAGTAGGGGACGACCGGATGGCGGCTGTAATCGGGACCGTGCGCGTCGGAATAATCGTAACGCGCGCGCACCGAACTATCGATCGCCACGCCGGTCTCGCTCAACACTTTGGCGGTTTGCGGGCCGAGGCCATAGCGGCCCGCGCGATAAATCCGCGGAACGGTGCCGAAGCCTTCTTCGATCGCATCGCGCAGGCGGCAAAACTTGTCCCGCTCCAGCTCGTGCGGGAGGTTACCGGCAAAGCTATTGTACGTGGTAACTTCTTCCTCGTGCGGCGGATTGACCCAGGGGTGCAATTGCACGCCCACTTCAGCCTTCTGCGCGCGGACGGCATCGCCGATGATCTCGCGCGCCAGCGGGTCAGCCGCGATCGGCCAGTCGACCATGTAAACGGGCGAGACGCCCAGCCCTTCGCAGAACTCCTGGAAACCGGTGATCGCGCGCACATGGTCGAGCCCATAGCCATCGGCGCGAAACGGGGCGTTCCAGTCGAACTCTTCCTCGGTATCGACCGTCAGCAGCGAACGCTGGCCGAACCCGTCCGCATAGCGCGCGACCTGCGATGGGTGGGGCGGGTCGAGGAGGTTGGCATGGGCGATGGCGGTGGGTCCTAGCCGGCGGCGCGATCAGGTGCATCGGCAGGGCTAGGCAGCGCATCCACGCCGGTCAAGAGCGGGAGCACGAGGATGAGCGCACCCTCCTCGCGCACCAGTTCGCCGCCTGCCGCGCGGGCTTCTGCGCGCGCGAGGCGGAGCGAGAAGCCGGCGCCGAAAATGCCCGAGCTCAAGGTGCTGCCGCCCGAGCGGACATCGGAGACGAAGACGTCCTCGGTTTCCGCCAGCTTGGCGGGTAGCTGCGCACGCAGCGCAACCTGGTCGCCATCCAGCGCGAGGGCCAGCGCGACGTTCTCGCCCGCTCCGGTCGCTCCCGCAAGCGTCGCCAGGATGCGCCAGCCAAGCATCTCGGCTTCGTTCTGCGCCAGCGCCATCGGGGCAGGGGCTTCGGCGATCTCTGCATCGAACCGCGCAACCCGTGGGCCCAGCACAGTCTGCAATTGACCGACCTGTGCGCGAACGATGGCGGCAAAATCGCTCTCGCCCGCTTCCAGGTCCAATTCGCCGGTCTCTAGCCGCGCGAGCCGGTCGAGCTCGTCGAACCCGGCAAGGATGCGCGCGGAATCGCCCGCGATCGTCGCGGCCAATGCGCGGTATTCATGCGGGGTCGGCCCGAAGACCTGCTGCTGGATCACCTCGGCATAGCCCTGCATCGCATTGACCGGCGTGCGCAGCTCATGAAGCAGCTGGCGCAGGCGATCGGCGCTGCGCTGGGCACGGTTGTCGACCGGTGCGAGCGCGCGGCGGAAGCGCCCGACATAGCCATAGAAGCGCCCATCGCCGCGGGTGAAACGCGGGGCGGCATCTACGATCCAGTCGCCTTCGATCGCGTCGGCCCCGCGCAGGCTGATCGGCACATCGCGGACCGGCTGGCGGTTGACGAAAGCGGTGGCGAAATCCTCGCCCACTTGCCCGCCTGCGCGCCGCTGCGAAAGGTCGATCCCGATCACCAATGGGGCGATTTCGGGTTCGGCCCAGTCGATCCGGCCTTCGGACCCGGTGCCGAAGCTGAACCCGTCGAGCGGTTTGCGCTGCGCCGTCTCTTCGAGCCCCGCCATCGGCAGTGTCGGCGCACTGGCCCCCTGCGCACCGGGCGCACGGGCCTTGCGGAACGTCTCGATCCGTTCGACCAGCGCGCGGATGCCATCGGATTTGGCAGGCGTTTCCGCCTCGGATGCTGGAGCGGTGTCGTCAGCGACTGGTACCGGCGCGGGCTGCGGATCCGCTTCAACGATACCGCCAGGCTCATCCGTGGGCGCGGCATTCTCGTTCGCGGGGCGCAGCACCAGCGGTTCGAGCTCTTCGAGATCGATCGGGTCGCGTGTGTCCTGCGCGGCCGGTTTGCGCTGGGGCGCAGGTGCTGGCGCCGGCAGCGCGCGATCGGATACGCCGAGCCGGTCGAGCACGCGCACCGCACCGGCGGGCAAATCGCGGCGATGGCGCAGGAAGCCGCGCGCGCGGATCGGCAGCCGCGGGATCAGCGCTGCCCATTCCTCGTCGGTCAATTGCGCGCGATACAGCGCGGCCCCGGCGATGGCGGGGTGCGCTTCGCCGAACCAGCGCACGAGTTCGGGGTTGCGGAAGCGCCAGCCGTTCTCGCCCACGATGCCCGCGCGTTCGTCGGTCGGGATCACCTCGGCGAGCGCGATCAGCCGCAGATACGCCGCCGCCTTGAGCGCAGGATCACCACCTTGCGGCCGCTCGCCAAGCAGATCGAGCAATTGCCGGAACTGCGTCTTCGCCGCGCGCTCGCCCGCAGCGCGGTGGCGCAGCACAGTGGCAAGGCGATCGTCGAAATGCATAGATTCTCCGGGTGGCGTGGGGGTCCGCTACACGTAACCCATCGCAGCACAACGTTTCTACAGGTGTAAAACTTAGGCTGAACGGAAAGTTGCCTTCGCGTTGCAAAGCGGGACAATTGCTGGCAGAGCTAATAATGTTAGCCAAGAGGGCTGCATCGCGTTTCCAACATTTCGTGGAAGTTTCGCGATGACTCGCCCGTGGCGCAGGGTTAGCAGGGGCAGCGTATATGGCCAATCTTGATGATATCGACCGTCGTTTGCTGGCGGAACTCCAGTCCGAAGGACGAATCACCAATGTCGAACTGGCCCATCGGGTCGGGTTGACCGCACCGCCGTGCCTGCGGCGCGTGCGCGCGCTCGAGGAAGAGGGCGTGATCCGCGGCTATCATGCCGAGCTCGATCCGTCGAAGCTGGGCTTTTCGATCACCGTCTTCGCGATGGTCAGTCTGAAGAGCCAGGCGGAAGACGCCTTGCGCGAATTCGAAGTCGCGATGCGCGACCTGCCCGAGGTGCGCGAAGTGCACATGCTCAATGGCGAGATCGATTTCATCATCAAGATCGTCAGCAGGGATTTGCAGAGCTTCCAGGAATTCCTGACCAGCAAGCTCACGCCGGCGCCCAATGTGGAGAGCGTGAAAACCTCGCTCACGATCCGCACCAGCAAGCACGAACCGGGCGTCCCGCTATGAGCGCGATCGAGCGGATCGAGGGCCATTGCCTTTGCGGCGCGGTCACCATCGCGCTCGACAATCCGGCGCATGAGATCGAGATCTGCCAGTGCGCCATGTGTCGCCGCTGGGGCGGCTCGTTCTACACTGCGCAGACGGGCGACCGCGCTGACATCACGGGCGAGGACAAGGCCACCGTTTATCGCTCGAGCGAATGGGCCGAACGCGCTTTCTGCTCGCAATGCGGCAGCAATCTGTGGTTCCGCTTCCTCCCGACCGGCAACCGCAGCTTTTCCGCAGGCCTGTTCGATGCGGCGGCCCACCATGCGATCGAGAAAGAGATCTTCGTCGACGAACGCGCCGACTGGGGCCGCATCGAAGGCGACCATCCGCGCCAGACCGGCGCGGAGGTGATCGCGGAAGCCGAGGCTGCGGGTTTCACCTTCGACTAGCGTCAGCGGTGGCGGGCAGGGACCGGGCGCGCGCCTGCAAGGTATCTGGCAAGCCGGGCGAGACGAGAGAACCCGTCCCCCCCGGCGCCGGGGTTACGAGTACGCGCCTTCCGAATAGGTAAGTTCGTAGCTGTGGCTGTAGATTTCGAAGACGATCCCGAACGGGTCTTCGACATAGCACATGCGATACGGCTTCTCGCCGGGGTAGTACTCGCGGATGGGCATGCGCTGCTTACCACCGGCAGCGACGATTTTTTCGACCAAGCCTTCGACGTCGGGGTCCTGCACGCAGAAATGGAACGTCCCGTGGCGTTTGTGGGCCAGATTGTCCTCGGGGGCGTAATTGCCCGGAAACTCGAAGATTTCGATGCCCACGCGGTCGGCGGTGGCAAGGTGCGCGATCTTCAGCGATTTCCAGTTCGGGCCGAACACATCGGTGCACATCACGCCGATCGGGCTGTCGTCCTCGAACACCTCGGTCGGCTCCATGATGGTGTAGAGGCCGAGGACTTCGGTGTAGAATTCGACCGCGGCTTCGAGGTCGGGGACCGAGAGGCCGATATGCGAGAAGGTCTTGGGCGATACGTTCATGGGGGATCCTTTCACTCGTTGACCCCGCCGATAATCGACTTCGCACCTGACAATTTGAAATTATCATATCTCATAATCGTGATAAGGTTAGATTATGAGTGACCTCAATTCGCTATGGCTAAAGTCCTTCACCGTCCTGTGCGAGGAACGCCATTTCACCCGAGCGGCAGCGCGCCTCAACATGACCCAGCCCGGCATGTCCCAGCACATTGCGAAGCTGGAGCAGAAATTGGGCGTGCCGCTTATCGAACGCGATGCCCCGGGGTTCGCCCTGACCGATGCAGGAGAGAAGACCCTCGCCATGGCGCGCGCGCGATGGCGCGAGGAACGGGACTTCCTCGAAAGCCTCGATGACGAAGACGAAGACCGCGGCAAGATAAGCGCAGCGAGTTCGGGCAGCTTCGCGATGCTGCTCTATCCTGCCCTGATGCAATGGATCGCGGACGCGCCCGGAATTTCCGCAAGCCTTACGGCGGCGCCCGAGGACAGTATCGTCGCGGGGGTCCTGTCAGGGAGCTACGATGCCGGCGTGATTGCGAACGCGCCGCGCCATCCCCGGCTGACCGCCGAATATCTGGGGGCGGAGCCGCTCGACCTCATCCTGCCCCGCGAATGGGACGGACGCCTGCCGCGTTTCGAGGACCTGCAATCGCTGGGGTTCGTCCAGCATCCGGACGGCACGACCTATGCGGATGCCGTGCTCGGATCGAACTTCGCGAAGGAATACCGGGGCGCGGAAAGACTGCACGTCCGCAGCACCGTCAACCAGATCGGGCAAATCCCCGAGCCCGTGGCGCGGGGACTGGGCTATTCGATCCTCCCGCGCAGCGGGGTCCTCGCGTATCCGGGGCGCGAGCAGCTTTCGATTGCGCAATTCCCCCAGCCCAGTTTCCTCGAACTGCATCTGGTGGAACTCAAGCGAAAGGCCCGGTCGCCGCGGGTCGAGAAACTGGTCAGCCTGGTTCGAAAAGAGGCCGGAAAGCTTGAGTGCCGATAGCTGCCATCCGGCCGATCGCCCTCGTCACCCCTCGCGCGTCTTGAGCCATTCCTCGAGCCATTTGATCGAGTAGTTCCCGCTCTTCACATCGTCCTGCTGCAGCAGTTCCTGGTGCAGCGGGATGCTGGTCTTGACGCCTTCGACTACCATTTCCTCCAGCGCGCGCTTGAGGCGCATCATGCAGCCCTCGCGCGTGCGGCCATAGACGATCAGCTTGGCGATCATGCTGTCGTAATAGGGCGGGATCCGGTAACCGGCATACAGCCCGCTATCGACGCGCACATGCATGCCGCCGGCCGCATGATAATGCGTCACTTCGCCGGGCGAGGGGGCAAAGGTCCAGGGATCTTCCGCGTTGATGCGGCATTCGATCGCGTGACCCTTGAACTCGATTTCGTCCTGCTTGATCGAAAGCGGCTTGCCCTCGGCGATACGGATCTGTTCGCGTACCAGGTCGACGCCGGTGATCGCTTCGGTAACGGGGTGTTCCACCTGCAGGCGGGTGTTCATTTCGATGAAATAGAATTCGCCGTTTTCCCACAGGAATTCGATCGTCCCCGCGCCGCGGTAAGCCATGTCGCGCATGGCCTGCGCGCAGATTTCGCCCATCCGCATGCGGTCGTCCTCGCCCAGCACGGGGGAGGGGGCCTCCTCGAACACCTTCTGGTGGCGGCGCTGGAGCGAACAGTCGCGCTCGCCCAGGTGGATTGCCCCGCCATTGCCGTCGCCGAAGACCTGGAATTCGATATGCCGCGGATCGCCGAGATATTTCTCGATATAGACGGTGGCGTCGCCGAAGGCGGCCTTGGCCTCGCTGCCCGCCTGCTTCATCAGCGTTTCGAGCTGGTCTTCGCTTTCGCAGACCTTCATGCCGCGCCCGCCGCCGCCGCTGGCGGCCTTGATGATCACCGGATAGCCGATTTCGGCTGCGATCGCGCGGCCCTGCTCGACCGTTTCGACCGCGCCGTCCGAACCCGGGACCAGCGGCAGGCCAAGCGCGCCGGCGGTCTTCTTCGCCGCGACCTTGTCGCCCATGGTGCGGATATGCTCGGACTTGGGGCCGATCCAGGCGATGTCATGCGCCTCGACGATCTCGGCGAACTTGGCGTTTTCCGACAGAAAGCCATAGCCCGGGTGGATCGCGTCGGCCTGGCTGACCTCGGCCGCGGAAATGATATTGGCCACATTGAGATAGCTGTCGGTCGCGGGCGGCGGACCGATGCACACCGCATGATCGGCGAGCCGGACATGCATGGCGTCGGCGTCGGCAGTGGAATGCACCGCGACCGTCTCGATACCCATTTCATGTGCCGCGCGGTGGATACGCAGTGCGATTTCGCCGCGATTGGCGATCAATATGCGCGAGATACCCATGGCTTACGCGACGACGACGAGCGGCTGGTCGAATTCGACCGGCTGGGCGTTTTCGACGAGGATCGCCTTCACCGTCCCCGCCTTGTCGGCCGTGATCGGATTCATCACCTTCATCGCTTCGACGATCACCAGCGTCTGGCCTTCCTTGACGCTGTCGCCGACCTTGATGAAATCGGCCGCGCCCGGTTCGGGGGCCAGATAGACCGTGCCGACCATCGGGGATTTGGTCGCCCCGGCGGTGTCCGCTTGCGCGGCCCCCGCGCTATCGGGTGTCGGAGCCGCAGCAGCAGGCGCTGCCGGAGCCGCCGCCGCTGGCGCCGCCATCGCGGGAGCGGCTGCCATGGCCACGCCGCCGCCGCGCGCAACGCGGATCTTGCGGTCGCCATCCTCGACTTCGATTTCGGTAAGTCCGGTGTCGTCCAGCATCTCGGCCAGCTCGCGTACGAGAGCGGTGTCGACATTCATGCCGGATTTGCCGGCGCTGGCTTTACGATCGGCCATGGAACCCCTTGTGTGTTGTTTGCGCCGCCTATGCTACCCGCGCGGCGATAGAGCAAGGGGTGTGCGGGCGAATTAGAGCGCGGCCGCTTTCTCCAACGCTACGGCATAGCCCCGCGCGCCCAGTCCCTTGACCTCGTCCACCGCGCCCATGCCCACATAGGAGATGTGACGGAACGCTTCGCGCGTCGCAGGGTCGGACAGATGGACCTCGATCACGGGCAATTCGATCGCCTTGATCGCATCGAGCAGCGCGATCGAGGTATGCGTATAGGCGGCGGCGTTGAGCAGCACCGCCCTGGCGCCGACTTTGCGTGCCTCGTGCAACCAGTCGACCAGCACGCCCTCGTGATTGGTCTGGCGAAAGTCGATCGCCAGCCCGAGCGCGCGCGCCTTCTCGCCAAGCATCGCCTCGATATCGGCAAGCGTGTCGGAGCCGTAGATCTCCGGCTCGCGCGTGCCGAGCAGGTTGAGATTGGGGCCATTGAGAACGAAAACGGTGTCTGTCATGGGGAAGGGGTTAGCCGCTGCCCGCGGACTGGGAAAGCGGAAGGTCGGCAAACGGCCCGGTTGCGGACATTGAGTATTGCGCATAGCAATGCTGCAAGAGCTTCATCTTTATGGCGAAAAGGGGATTGGCCGATGAGGCTGTTAAGCGCAATGATCGCCGCTTGTGGGCTTTTGGCGGTCCCTAACGCTGCCATTGCCCAATCGGACGAGTGGTTCGTCGGTTCTCATCCTGACTACCACGCCGCGATGGTTAGAGATGTCGATGGGATTTTTGTGGCGGTTTATGTCGCAAAGGAGCCGTCGATCTATGCGTCCCCCTTGCTCATGGAAACTCTGGCACCGGCTTGTGATACGGCGCAGCCGGTCGAAATGCATGGCACACAGGCGATCATGGCGTTTGGTCCGACTGCCGAGGAGCGACTGGCAGAGGTAAGGGACGTTGTTCAGGGATTTTTCGACCGAAGTGTTGAGTCATGCCCGGTCGCGGATGATTTCGAGGCTCGGTTCTTTCATCGGTTCGACGACGCGTATCTTGCAACAGATGCATTGCTCATGGAAGCGGGAATTTTCCCGCTTGAGGAAGGCGTTGAGTAGCGGACTAATAGAGGCCGCCTCCCACCCCATTTCGGCCGCCTAGCTACTGATCCACGCCCTTGACCTTGCCCCACTGGCGCGCGGCGGTGTAGCCGAGATAGCCGGTGCCGAAGAGCGCGTAGAGCGCTTCGGGCAGGGCGGCGAGGTAGCGGGTCATGCCGTCGCCGATCGCGCGTGCGGCGATTGGGTCGAAGGCGGCGATCACGCCCATCGGGACGCTGAACAGGATCAGCGCATACATGACATAGAGGAAGCTCGGCCGTGCGCGGCTGGTCCAGGGGTCGGCGCTCTGTGCCTCTGCGACGATAGCGGACAGGCGCGCCTCGATTTGCTTCAGTTCGTGCGTGCCTTCGAGCGCGAGCAATTCGAGCTTCGCTTTGGCGCGCGCTTCCTTGTCGGGGATCACCTTGTCGATGATCGAGGCGATCGGGCCGATGAGCGATTCGATAAGCGGCATGAGGCGTCTCCGGTTGGTGAGACCGGATCAGATAACCACATCGGTTCGTGTAGGAAAATGATTCGCGTGTTTGCGCGGCCGCTGGGCGCGTCGGTTCGGCGAAATGGGAGGGAAACCACTGGTCGGGATGACTGGATTCGAACCAGCGACCCCCACACCCCCAGTATGGTGCGCTACCAGGCTGCGCTACATCCCGAAACCAGTGGAGGCGGCCCTATAGGGCGGGTGTTTGTGCATGGCAAGCGGAGTTCGCAGGCATTTCGTTGCCCCAGCATCGCAATGCTGCTAACCGCGCCGCACTTTCGCAAGAAGGACTGCACAGGCCGCTTGAACCGGCCGCGCGCATCGCCCAATTGCGGATCCGACCGACACGCAAATTTCCGACAGGTATTCCTCCGATGATCGATTTTCTCGCCGCCGCCGGAAGCGCCGCCGCCGGGCCGCCCGCATGGACCGGCTGGGTGCTGCCGCTGGGCATGCTGCTGATCCTGTGGTTCCTCATCCTGCGCCCGCAGATGCGCCAGCAGAAACAGCACCGCGAACGCGTTGCCGGGCTTGGCAAGGGTGACGAAGTGGTCACCGCCGGCGGTCTCGTCGGCAAGATCACCAAGGTGGACGAGCATTTCGTCCATGTCGAACTTGCCAAGGGCATGACCGTCAAGGCGGTGCGCAACACGATCGGCGAAGTGCTGTCGTCGCGCAACACGCCCGCCGCGAACGACTAGGGACGCCTCACCTCCATGCTCGATTTCCCTACCTGGCGTAAGGTCTGGCTCTGGCTGATTACCGGCCTGTGCATCGCCGCCGCGCTGCCCTCGCTGCTGTCGGCCACCAGTGTCCGCTGGCCCGATGCGCTGCCCGACCCGATGGTCAACCTCGGTCTCGACCTTGCCGGCGGCAGCCATATCCTGCTCGAGGCCGATGCCGCGCAGGTGGCGACGCAGCGGCTCGAGAACATGGAAGAGAACGTGCGCAACACCATGCGCCGCGCCGAACCGCGGATCCGCATCGGTGACGTTTCGACGCGTGACGGACGGCTGAGCTTCATGCTCGACGATCCGGGGCAGGTCGACCGCGCACGCGAACTGCTGCTGCCGTCGATCAACGGTACCGGTCTGGTCCGCGAATGGGATTTGGCGGTCGAGGATGGCAATCGCATGATCCTCACCCCCACCTCCGAGGGAATCGACCAGGCGGTCGGAGATGCGATGGAAAGCGCGACCGAAGTCGTGCGCAAGCGTATCGACGAACTCGGCACGCGCGAACCGACGATCATCCGCCAGGGTGATACGCGCATCGTGGTGCAGGTCCCCGGACTGCAGGATCCCGACCAGCTCAAGGCGCTGCTGGGCCAGACCGCCAAGCTCGAATTCAAGCTCGTCGACCAGAACGCACTGCCCAGCGACGTGCAGCAGGGTCTCGCCCCGCCGGGCTCCGAAATCTTCGCCTATGCCGATACGTCCGCTTTTGCCGGATCCTCGCTCGCGGTGCGCCGCCTCGGCGGTATCCGCGGCGACAATCTGACCGGCGCGCAGCAGAGCTTCGACCCGCAGACCAATGAGCCAGTGGTCAATATCCAGTTCGACAGCGATGGCGGGCGCCGCTTCGCCAAGCTGACCACCGAGAACGTGGGCAAGCCCTTCGCGATCATCCTCGACGATACGGTGCTGTCCGCGCCGAATATCAACGAGCCGATCCGCGGCGGTACGGCGCAGATCTCGGGCGGTTTCTCGGTCGAGACTGCCAACCAGCTGGCGATTTCGCTTCGCTCGGGCGCGCTCCCGGTCGACCTCGCGGTGATCGAGGAACGCACCGTCGGGCCCGATCTCGGCGCCGATTCGATCAAGCGCGGCATGCTCGCCATGCTGGTCGGTTCGCTGCTGGTCATCGCGCTGATGATCGCCAGCTATGGCCGTTTCGGCGTTTACGCCACGATCGCGTTGGTCATCAACGTCGCCATGCTGCTGGGCATCATGGCCGCGCTCAACACCACGCTGACCTTGCCCGGTATCGCCGGTTTCGTGCTGACCATTGGCGCGGCGGTGGACGCCAACGTGCTGATCAACGAGCGTATCCGCGAGGAACGCAAGCGCGGGCGCCGCGTGGTTGCCGCGGTCGAGAACGGCTACAAGGAAGCCAGCCGTGCGATCTACGACGCCAACGTCACCAATTTCATCGCCGGCGTGCTGCTGTTCCTGTTCGGATCGGGCCCCATCCGCGGCTTCGCGGTGGTGCTGATCATCGGCCTGTTCACCAGCGTCTTCACTGCAGTCACGCTGACCCGCATGTGGGTCGCCGACTGGCTGCGCAAGGCCAAGCCCAAAGACATCGTACTGTAAGGAGGGCGACGATATGAAACTGCTCAAGCTCGTCCCCGACGACACCAACATCAAGTTCCTCCGCTGGCGTGTGCCCTTCTTCGCCATCAGCATCCTGCTGATCGCGGCCAGCTGGGCGCTGGTCTTCACCAAGGGGCTCAATTACGGCGTCGACTTCGCCGGCGGTCTCGAAGTGCGCGCGACCTTCACCCAGAGCGTCGAAGCCCCGGTGGGCGAATTGCGCGAAAAGGTGGCCACGCTCGGCTATGGCGATCCGGTGGTCCAGCGCTTCGGCGAAGACAACCAGGTCTCGATCCGCGTGCGCCTGCCCGACGAGGTATCGGCCGACAAGGAAGCCGCTCAGGCGGCCGCGAACGATATCGTCGAGACGCTGCAGGCCGATTACGAGGACTTCCGGCTCGACGGGAATGACAATGTCTCGGGCAAGGTCTCGGGCGAATTTCGCCAGACAGCGCTGTATGCACTGCTGGCCGCGATGGGGGCGATCGCGCTCTACATCTGGATTCGCTTCGAATGGCAGTTCGGCGTGGGGGCGCTGTTCGCGCTGTTCCACGATGTCAGCCTGACGCTGGGCATGTTTTCGCTGTTCCAGATGGAATTCAGCCTGCAGATCATCGCGGCGATCCTCGCGATCATCGGCTATTCGCTCAACGATACCATCGTCGTTTACGACCGCATCCGCGAGAATTTGAAGAAGTTCCGCAAGATGGAATTGCCCGCGCTCCTTGACCTGTCGGTCAATGAAACGCTGGCCCGGACGGTGATGACCTCGCTGACGCTGCTGATCGCGCTCTTGCCGCTGCTGCTGTTCGGGCCGGCCAGCCTGTTCGGCATGGTCGCCGGGATCACGCTGGGCCTGTTCGTGGGTACCTACAGCTCGGTCTATATGGCGGCGCCGATCCTCGTCTGGCTGGGCGTTACCAGCGACAGCTTCGTGCCTACCGAAACCGTGGCCGACCAGCAGGAAAAGAAGGCGCGCGGCCTGGTCTAGGCAATCGCGTCGTAATGGGCGGCGAGCGCCGCGGCGTTCGCTTCCCAGCTGAATTTCTCGACCGTCGCCGCCACCGTCTCGGGTGAGCGGGGGCGGCGGGTCACAAGGTCGATCCCCTCGCGAACCGCGCGGCAATTGCGCGCGACGATCACCCCGGCTTCGGGAGCGGTCACCACTTCGCGCGCGCCGCCCGCATCGGTGATGACCAGCGGCGTTCCGCAGGCCAGCGCCTCAATCCAGGCATTGGCGAGACCCTCGCTGGCCGAAGGCAGCACCATGGCATCGGCCGCCGACAGGATCGGCGGCAGCATCGTCGGGGCGAGGCTGCCAAGGAAATGGACCCGCTCGGCCACGCCAACTTCTTTCGCCAGCGCGCGCAGGCTCGCTTCATCTTCGCCCTTGCCGACCAATAGCAGCCGTGCTCGCGGCAGATCGGCCAGCGCCTTGATTACCAGGGCCTGGCCCTTGCGTTCGATCAGCGCGCCGACACTCACCAGCAGCCGATCGCCGCTGGCGATGGGGATCGAGAAGGTCTCGCCCAGCCGCGCGCGCAGCCCGACATGGTCCATCGGACGGAACAGGTCGCGGTCGAGCCCGGTGTAATGCACGGTGATCGTGTCGCGTGCCATGCCCAGCGTGGCCATGTCATCGGCCAGCGCCGCGCATACCGCCAGCACACCCGCCGCCTCGCGCGCGGTTTCGAGCAATGCGTCGCGGCCATAGGCGCGTGCGCCCCAGTAATGGATGTCGGCCCCGCGCGCCTTGACCGAGAAGGGCAGGCCGAGTTCGCGCGCGATGATAATCGCGGCGGGTCCGTCGGGATAGAAGAACTGCGCATCGACCAGGTCGAATGGATGGTCCGCATGTAGGCGGCGGGCGAGGGGGAGCACCGCCTTGGCGATCAGTCCAGGGTTGAGCCTGCCACCGATCTTCGGAAGCAGCCGAAAGGTCGGGCGATGAACCGCCATCCCGAACTCGCGCCCATCCTCGGCGGCACCCGCCAATGCGCGGTAGCGCCCGAGCGCGACCGGGGGCAGGCCGACCGGATTGATCACCGTGACATCCCAATGCGTATCGCGCTGCAGCGCCTCGAGCGATTTGGCCACGAAGACGCCAAAGCGCGGATTGGCGGCATTGGGAAACAGTGTCGCCAGCGACAGCACGCGGCGGGTCTTGGCGACGCTCACAGCCGGCGCACCAGCATTTCCGCCACCGCGATCCAGGCGGGACTATCGACCACCTGCTGTTTCTCGCCATGCCCGGGAGGGAGCAGGCCGACCATCTTGCCCTTCCGGTCGATCAGCCGCCCGAAGGCGAAGCGTCCGCCGCTTTTGGGGACCAGCACATCGCGGTTGATCGCGCGCGCCGCCTCTTCGGGATTGAGCCGGCGTAACCACAGTTGGTCGCCGGGGCGGTACTCGCCATGCGGATAGGCGATATCAAGCACCATCAGCGAACCATCGCCGCCCAGATCGGTGGCGAGGATGGCATCCTGCGGCGTAGCAAGCGCTTCGGGTCCGGTCTTTGCCAGCGTGGCAACGACCTGCGGGTGACCGGCCTTTTCGCTCCGCACCAGCATTTCGGGATCGACCTCGAGCGCCGCGGCAATCCGCTCCATCCATTTGAGCGAGAGATTGCGCATCCCGGTCTCGAGCCGTCCGACCGTCTGCGGGGTGGTCGGCGGACTGCAGGCCTCGGCCAAGTCGGCCAGCGTCAGGCCCTTCTGCTTGCGGATGTCGCGAATCCGGTTGATCATTTGGCTGCCCCACAGATAACCGATTTGGTTTTTCCTGTTTCCTACAGGAACCGTCGCGGCGCAAGGCCAAACTTTCGAAACCAGGGAGACCGCCATGCGCCGCACACTCGTCGAACGCGAACTGACCGAGGAAGGCCCGCGCCGGGGCGCCGCCGCGCATGGCAGACGGCGCAGTGTAACGGTCAATCTCGCCGAAAGCCCGCTTACCTGGCTGCATGCACGCGGGCATCTGACCGAACGGCAGTTCGATGCCGGCGAACGGCTGCGCGCCGATTACGAACGCGCGCAGATCGCCCCTTCGACCACCATGCGCTGGGATCCGGTGCGGGTAGATGGCGGCGCCGCGGACCGCGATCTTACCCCGTCCGAGCGCCAGCTTGCGGCGAAGGCGCGCTTCGATGGCGCGATGCGCGCGGCAGGGCCGGGGCTCAGCGACATCCTTTGGCGCGTCGTGTGTGCGGGCGAGGGGCTGCCGGGGGCCGAACGCGCGCTTGAATGGCCCGCACGCAGCGGCAAGCTGGTGCTCAAAATCGCGCTCGACCGGGTGGCGGCTTTCTACCGGATCGGCTGAGGCGGGATATTTTGCGCAGGACAGTGGTCCATGTGGTCCATGTCGTGGGACGCGAACCGGCCCGGTCCTACACGCGCTGCGCAACAGCCTCGCGCAATACGGGCAGCACTTCGGCTTCGAACCACGGGTGCTGGCGCATCCAGATGGTCGAGCGCCACGCGGGGTGGGGCAGGGGGATGAAGTGCGGGAGGTAATCGCGAAACTGGCGCACCCGGTCGGTCATCGACAGCGTGCGCGCCGCGGGCAGATACCGCGCCTGCGCATAAGTGCCGACCAGCAGGGTCAGCCGGTCCTCGGGCAGCACGTCGAGCACGCGCTCGTGCCACTGTGCGGCGCATTCGCGGCGCGGCGGTTTGTCGCCGCCGCTCGCCTTGCCGGGATAGCAGAACCCCATCGGGACCAGCGCGACCCGCGCAGGGTCGTACATCTGGTCCTTGCTCAGCCCGGTCCATTCGCGCAGCCGGTCGCCGCTGGCATCATCCCACGGAATGCCGCTTTCATGGACCTTCGATCCGGGCGCCTGGCCGATGATCAGCAACCGCGCGGTTGCCGAGAAGCTGGCCACGGGGCGCACGCCGTGCGGCAAGTGATCGGCGCAGATGCGGCAGGCCGCGATCTCGGCCTCGAGGCTCACCCTTCGACCGCCTCCGCCAGCATCAGCCAGCGCTCCTCCGCCGCATCCTTCTCGGCGCGGGCGTTCTCCAGGCCCTTGGAGATATTGGCGAAGCGCTGCGGATCGGCGGTGTAGAGTTCGGGATCGGACAGGATCGCCTCGCCTTTGGCAATCGCGGTTTCGAGCTCCTCGATGCGCGTCGGCAGCAGTTCGAAGTCGCGCTGGTCCTTGTAGGAAAGCTTGTTCGACCTTGCGGGCGGCGGCGGCGGCGCGGCGGCGGGTTTGTCTGCCTGCTTCCCTGCCTTGGGTTTGCCCGCGATCGGCTGGCGGCGCTTGCGCTCCCAGTCCTCGTAGCCGCCCGCGACCACATCCACCTTGCCCGTCCCGTCGAGGCCGAGCGTAATGGTGACCGTGCGGTCGAGGAAGTCGCGATCGTGGCTGACGATCAGCACCGTGCCCTCGTAATCGGCGATGACCTCCTGCAGCAGGTCGAGCGTTTCGAGATCGAGGTCGTTGGTCGGCTCGTCGAGCACGAGCAGGTTGGACGCCTTGGCGAACTCGCGCGCCAGCAGCAGCCGGCTGCGTTCGCCGCCCGACAGCACGCTGACCTTCATGTCGACGATCTTGGGGTCGAACAGGAAGTCCTTGAGATAGGCCTGCACATGCTTGCGATTGCCGCGCACGTCGATCCAGTCGCCGCCTTCGGCCAGCACCTGCCGCACCGTCTTGTCGGCGGTGAGCAGCTGGCGTTGCTGGTCGATCATCACGCCGGTCAGCGTCTTGGCGATGTCGACCTTGCCGCTGTCGGGTGCGAGTTCGCCGGTAAGCATCTTGAGCAGCGTGGTCTTGCCCGCGCCGTTGGCGCCGACAATGCCGATCCGGTCACCGCGCTGGATGCGCAGCGAGAACGGCTTGATGATCGTCCGGTCGCCATAGGCCTTGGTGATGTTCTCGGCCGCGATCACCGATTTGGACTTGAAGTCCTCCTCGGTCGCCAGCTTGAGCTTGGCGGTCCCCGCGGCGTCGATCATCGAAGCGCGTTGCGCGCGCATCTGGCCCAGCTTCTCGAGCCGGCCCTGGTTGCGCTTGCGCCGCGCGGTCACCCCGCGTTCGAGCCAGTGCGCTTCGAGCTTGAGCTTGGCGTCGAGCTTCTCCGCCGCGCGGGCTTCCTCGGCATAGACCTGTTCTTCCCACGCCTCGTAGCCGCCGAAGCCCACTTCCTTGCGGCGCAGGCTTCCGCGGTCGAGCCACAGCGTGGTGCGGGTCAGGCGCTTGAGGAAGGTCCGGTCGTGGCTGATGACGAGAAAGGCGCCCTTGTAGCGTTCGAGCCAGCTTTCGAGCCAGTCGATCGCGCCAAGGTCGAGATGGTTGGTCGGCTCGTCCATCAGCAGCAGGTCGGGGTCCTGCGCCAGCGCGCGGGCGATCGCCGCGCGGCGTTTCTCGCCCCCGCTTGCGCCCTTGGTCTCGCGCGCCATGTCGATACCGAGCTGGCCGGCAATCGCGTCGATCTCGTGCTCCTGCGGCGCATGTTCGCCGGCAAGCGCCCACTCCATCAGCGTGGCATGGCCCGATAGGTCGGGGTCCTGTTCGAGCACGACGATCCGCGTGCCCGGCTTGGTCTTGCGGATGCCGGCATCGGTTTCGACCTGCCCGTCGATCATCCGGAACAGCGTGGTCTTGCCCACCCCATTGCGCCCGATCAGCGCGATGCGGTCGCGCGGGCCGACATGCAGGTCGAGCGGGTCGTGATCGGGCCCGCCGAACAGCCATTTGCCGCCCTGTTGGAGGGCAATGCCTTCGAGGCTGAGAATGGGGGGCTGTGCCATAGGCCGCGCGAGGTAGGCGCGCGGACGCCGCTCCGCAAGACGCTAGCGCGCCGCCTCCTGCTCCGCGACCATCCGCGCGACGTCGGCGAGCAATTGCGGCGCATCGTAAACGATCCCGTCCTTGACGGTCCAGCGCACCCCGCCGACCTGTTCGATAGCCCCTGTCTCGCGGTTGAGCCGCGTATGGCCCGTGCCATAGAGCACCTTGAGATTGGCCAGCGGGTTCTCGGGCACGATCACCAGATCGGCCAGCTGGCCCACGGCAATCCGGCCCATCGGCGGTTCTTCGCCCAGCGGTTCGTACAGCGCGCGCGCCCCGTCGAGCGTCGCCGCGCGAATGACGGCGAGCGGCGAAAGGCCCGCCTCGCGCAGCATTTCCAGCTCGCCGATGTAGGCGAAGCCCCAGGTCTGGTAGATATAGCCCGGGTCGGAACCGGCGGTGACGCGCCCGCCGCGGTCATGGAAGTCCTTGGTCAGCGCGAACCACTTGGCGTAGAAATTCCGCCACGCGACCTCGTCTTCGCTCGTCCAGTCCTTGTAATAGCTCCCGTGATTGGTTGCGCTGGGCGCGTAGAAATCCATCAGCGAGGGCAGTGTGTACCGTGCATGCCAATCGAACCCGCGCGCGCGCATCACGTCGCGGCTGGCGGCGTAGATGTTGAAGGTCGGGCTCAGCGTCACGCCGTTCTCGATCAGCAGGTCGACGTAATCGTCCCACGTCTCGCTACCGGGTTCGACGGCCTGCGGGGCAAGCCGGGCGACCCAGGCGAAGCGCGATTGCTCGTCGAAATAATTGTAGTCCTCGGGATAATAGGGGAGCGCGGCGTCTTTCAGCAGGCTTTCGAAATGACCGTAGAAATGCGTCACGTCGTCGAGCCCGAGTTCCACCGCCTTGCGCGCATTGACTTCGGCCACCCCGGTCTGCGCGAGATGCGCGACAGTGCCCATCTGCTGCTTCTCCGCCTCGTCGAAGGCCGCCGCGAAGACTGCGGGCGAATAACCGTTGAAGAATTTGACGCCCCAATAGCCCTGCGCCTTGGCCCAGCGGACCCATTCGCGCGCCTTGGTTGGGGTGTCGGGCGCACCGCGCGACCATTTATCGCCAAAGACGGCGTAAGGGATCAGGCGCGGAGCGGTGATGGTGTTGGCGGCGCTGCGGCGCGCATCGGAAAGGTCGGGCGTATCGGGGCCGAAGTAGAAGCTCACCCCGCGCACCGTGGTCACGCCATGCGCGAGCCACAGCTTGTAGCCATAGGATGGCTGCGGCGCTTTCGATGCATCGCCATTGTGGCCATGCACGTCGACGAAGCCGGGCAGGACGTACATGCTCTTGGCATCGATCACGCGCTGTGCGTCTTGCGCCTCGGCGGCGGGGGCGCCGCCGGGATAGAGCGCAGCGATGCGATTGCCTTCGACCATGATGTCGATCGGCCCCGCCGGCGGCGCGCCGCTGCCCTCGATCACCGTTGCGCCGCGGATCAGCAGCTTGCCGAAGGGACCTTCGCCCTCGTCGGCGCCGCGCGCGGGCACGGGCTCCATCTGCGCGGCCAGCGGCTGCGTCGCTACCATGGCCAAGGCGGCCAGCGCATATTTCCAGGCTGTCATTCATTCCCTCTCGATCGGCGTCATGGCTAGCGGCAAGCAAGGGCCGAGAAAAGCGGGAACACTTCCGTTCAGCAAGCCGTAAAGCTGTAAAGCCGACATTACGCTCGACAAATGAGGAGCAAATCCATGATCCGTTTCGCTATTCCCGCGCTGGCCATTGCCGCCACCGCTTCGCAGGTACAGGCCGCCGAAGTCCAGATCGTCAGCCAGGGGCCGGTGGTCGAACTGTCGGTGAGCGAAACCGTCGATGCCAAGCCCGACATCGTCGACATCAGCGCCGGCGTGACCAGCCAGGCGCGTACCGCGGTCGAGGCGATGCAGATCAATGCGCGGGAAATGACCGCGGTGATCGACCGCATCAAGGCTCTCGGGATCGATGAAGACGATATCCAGACGACCGGGATCAATCTCGGCGCGCAGTACGATTACGACCAGTCGACCCGCCAGCAGGTGTTCCGCGGCTACCAGGCCTCGAACCGCGTGAGCGTCACCTTGCGCGACGTGAAGCGGGCTGGTGAGGTGCTCGATGCGCTGGTCGCTGCAGGAGCGACCGATATCGGCGGTCCGCGCTTCTCGCTCGACGATGACAGCCCGGCGCGCGCGCAGGCGCGCAAGGCGGCGTTCGACAAGGCGAGGGCTCAGGCGGAGGAATATGCCCAATGGTCGGGTTTTGGCGGCGTGAGGCTGCTCGAAGTGAGCGAATCCGTCGCATCGAGCGGACCGATGCCCTTTGCCGAATCGGATGCCCGCCAGGCGATCAAGGCATCGGCTGCGCCGACGCCGGTCGAACCGGGTCTGGTTGGCACGATGGTTTCGCTGACCGTCAAGTTCGAGATGACCCGCTAGGCCGGGTGAGCCCAAGCACGGACATTCAGTCCTTGTTCAATGCCCCAAGGCTAGGCAGGTTCGCATCATGAAACGCATTTTCGCCTCTTTCCTCGCCTTGGGGCTCGTTACCGGCCCGATCATGGCCGCGCCTGCTGTCGCGCAGTCCCGTTCCGAACAGGGCGAGGCGCGGCGCGAGATGAGTGCGGGCAATATCCTGCAGCTGCGCGATATCGAGGCGCGTATCCTGCCGACCATGCGCGGGGCGGAATATCTCGGCCCGGCCTACGACTCGACCGCGATGGCCTATCGCCTGAAGTTCATCAGGGATGGCCGCGTGATGTATGTCGATGTCGATGCGCGCACCGGGAAAGTCCTTCGGCGCAGCCGCTGATTTGCGCCGGTGCAACTCCGTTCAGGTTGACGCGTTCATCTACATGAACGAAACGCGCTTCAAACAATCCGAGGACGGACATTTATGCGGATCCTGATCGTCGAGGATGAGCCCACCCTGGGCCAGCAACTCAAGTCGACGCTCGAGCAGAACGGCTATGCGGTGGATCTGTCCACCGATGGCGAAGACGGCCATTTTCTCGGCAGCACCGAGGATTACGACGCCGTGATCCTCGATCTCGGCCTGCCTGAAATAGACGGGCTGACCGTGCTCGGCATGTGGCGCAAGGAAGGCCGCAAGTTCCCCGTCCTGGTCCTGACCGCGCGCGACAGCTGGTCGGACAAGGTCGCGGGCCTCGATGCAGGCGCGGACGATTACCTCGCCAAGCCCTTCCAGACCGAAGAACTGATAGCCCGTCTGCGTGCGTTGATCCGCCGCGCATCGGGCAACACGTCGAGCGAACTGACTGCCGGCCATGTCCGGCTGGACACACGCTCGGGCCGCGTCACGCTCAAGGGCGAACCGGTCAAGCTGACGGCGCAGGAATACAAGCTGCTGAGCTACCTCATGCACCACAAGGGCAAGGTGGTCAGCCGCACCGAACTGATCGAGCATATCTACGATCAGGATTTCGACCGCGATTCGAACACGATCGAGGTCTTCGTCACGCGCATCCGCAAGAAGCTGGGCGCCGAAGTGATCACGACGATCCGTGGACTCGGATACAGCCTCGACGACCCCGCCGACCAGCCGCGCGCCTGATGCTGCGCCCGGCACGGTGCTGAAGGTCGGGCGATCCCCGCCGCCAGACCCGGCTGCCGACAGCCCGGTGACCCTCGCTGCACCGCCCGCGAAGCGCAGTCTTGCGCGGCGCATGATGGCGATCGCCGCGCTGTGGATCGGCGTGCTGCTGCTGGGCGGCGGCTTTGCGCTCGACCGCACGCTGGTCCGGCTGGTCGAGGACAATTTCGACGAGCAGCTCGAATATGTGCAGACCGCGCTGATTACCTCGGCCGAGATCGACAGCTTCGGCGATGTGCAGCTCTACCGCTCGCTTGGCGACCAGCGCTTTCTCGAACCCAATAGCGGCGTCTATTGGCAGATTACCGGCGAGGGGCATCAGCCGTTTCCCAGCCGCAGCCTGTGGGATCGCAGCCTGACGGTCGAGGGCGACCACATCGACAACGAGCCGCATTTCTACAATTCGGACCAGTTCGAGAACGAACCCCTGCGGATCGTCGAACGGACCGTCATCCTGCCCGATAGCGACACCCGCTGGACCTTCGCGGTTGCCTCGGCCCGCGGCGAACTCGACTACCAGATTACGCGGATTCGCTCGATCCTCGTCTGGAGCTTTGCCGCCCTGGCGCTTGGCCTGTTGGCGATGGCGATGCTGCAAAGTTGGTACGGCCTTTCGCCGCTGCGGCGCGTGCGCAATGCGATCCAGGCCATGCGCACCCACGGCACGAACCGGATTACCGATCCGCTCCCGCTCGAAGTCGAGCCTTTGGTCGATGAGATCAACGCGCTGCTCGCGCATACCGAACAGCAGGCGGAAGAAGCGCGGATGCATGCGGGCAATCTCGCGCATGCGCTCAAGACCCCGCTGACGGTGCTGACCAATGCCGCCACCGCGCATGATCCGCGGCTGTCCGACCTTGTCTGCCGCGAAACCAAGACTATGCAGCGTCATGTCGAGCATCACCTGGCGCGCGCACGCGCGGTCGGCCGCCGCGCCAGTGGGCATGCGCGCGCCGAGGTCTGGCCCAGCGCCGAAAGCGTGCTGCGTGCGGTAACCCGGATCTACGAGGAAACCCGCTTCGACCTCGACGGCAATCGCGATGCCGCGGTCTCGATGGAGCGGCAGGATCTCGACGAGATCCTCGGCAATCTGATCGAGAATGCAGCCAAATATGGCGGGGGGAGCGTGTTCGTCACCATCGATGCCGATCCGGCAGCCAGCCGTTGCATCATCTGGATCGAGGATGACGGTATCGGTATCCCGGAAAGCGAACGCCCGCGCATCTTCGACCGCGGTGCACGGCTCGATACGGGCAAGCCCGGAACCGGCCTCGGCCTTGCGATCGTGCGCGATGTGGTCGAGATCTACGGCGGCTCGGTCGAACTGGGCGAGAGCGAGGATCTGGGCGGCCTGCTGGTCAAGCTTACCCTGCCACGCAGCGCGCTGTAAGCCGGATCTAGCGCCGCGCCGCACGTTCGTGGTGGCGGATCACCTCGTCGATGATGAAGCGCAGGAATTTCTCGCTGAACTCGGGATCGAGTTCGCTGTCTTCGGCCAACCGGCGCAGCCGCATGATCTGTTCCTGCTCGCGCGCCGGATCGGCCGGGGGCAGCGTGACCCTCGCCTTGTATTCGCCAACCGCCTGCGTGATCCGGAACCGCTCGGCGAGCATATGGATGAGCGCGGCATCGATATTGTCGATGCTTTTGCGAAAGCCGGCGAGGACGGCATCGGTCTGTGGGGCGTCGGACATGCGATCACGCTAACAGCAAATCCCGTCTTGCCAAGAAAGCTTGGGCAGACCATGGCCAAGCCGAAATGTCTGCCGACGTAATCCCCCTGAATCGCGCAGAGCCCGAGGGCTCGATCGAACCCATGCTGGCTCTCACTGCGCAGGGCATGAACCGGGTCAACCAGGTCATCCTCGACCGGATGCAGAGCGAAGTACCGCTGATCCCGGCGCTTGCCGGGCATCTGATCGCGGGCGGGGGCAAGCGCTTGCGCCCCATGCTGACGCTCGCGGGGGCCGAACTGGTCGGTTACAGCGGCACGCGCCAGCACAAGCTCGCCGCCGCAGTGGAGTTCATCCACACCGCCACGCTGCTGCATGACGATGTCGTCGACGGGTCCGACCTGCGCCGCGGCAAGGCGGCCGCCAATATCATCTATGGTAATCCCGCGACCGTGCTGGTCGGCGATTTCCTCTTCAGCCGCTCGTTCGAACTGATGACCGAAGATGGCAGCCTCAAGGTGCTCAAGATCCTCTCGGGCGCGAGCGCGATCATTGCCGAGGGCGAGGTCGACCAGCTCACCGCGCAGCGCAAGATCGACACCAGCGAGGAACGCTACCTCAATATTATCCGCGCCAAGACCGCAGCGCTGTTTGCGGCGGCCAGCCGGATTGCCGCCGTCATTGCCGAGTGCAGCGACGAACAGGAGCAGGCGCTCGACGAATATGGCCGCAATCTCGGCGTTGCGTTCCAGCTGGTCGACGATGCGCTCGATTACGATTCGAACGCCGCTACCATGGGCAAGGATCGCGGCGACGATTTCCGCGAGGGGAAGATGACGCTGCCCGTCATCCTCGCCTATGCCCGCGGCGACGAGGAAGAGCGGGCCTTCTGGAAAGCGGCGATCGGCGGTTTCCGGACCAGCGACGATGACCTCGAACAGGCAATTGCACTGATCGATCGCCATGGCGCGGTCGACGATACCAAACTGCGCGCGCGGCACTTCGCCCAGCGGGCGATCGATGCACTGTCGATCTTCCCCGACAGCACCGCGCGCCAGGCGATGACGCAAGCGGCGCTGTTCGCGGTAGCGCGCGGGTACTGATCCGTCCTAGGGCCACTGGCGTGTCCGCACTGCCGATCCACTCCGTTCTTCCCGAATTGCTCGATGCTCTGCGCGAGCAGACCGGTGCCGTGCTGGTCGCACCGCCCGGCGCGGGCAAGACCACTGCGGTCGCGCCCGCGCTGCTCGACCAGGACTGGTGTCGCGGGACGATAATCCTGACGTCGCCGCGCCGGGTTGCCGCGCGCGCAGCGGCCGAGCGGATGGCTGAAACGCTGGGGGAGAAACCCGGCGAAACGATCGGCTATCTTACCCGGCTCGACAGCAAGCGTTCGGCACGAACCCGCGTGCTCGTCGTGACCGAGGCCATTTTCGTGAACACGATCCTCGCCGATCCCGAACTGTCCGGCATATCGGCGGTGCTGTTCGACGAGGCGCATGAACGCCATCTCGACAGCGATCTCGGGCTGGCGCTGGCGCTCGAAAGCCGCGCGGTGCTGCGCGAGGATTTGCGCGTGCTGGTCATGTCGGCGACCATCGACGGCAGCCGCTTTGCGCGCTTGCTGGGGGATGATGCACCGGTCATAGAAAGCGCGGGTCGGGCCTATCCGCTGAGGATCGAATGGTTCGGCTCGTCGCCGCAGGTCGCAGTCGAGGACGCCATGGCGCAGGCTATCGGCACTGCATGGCGCCAGGAGGAAGGCGATATCCTCGCTTTCCTTCCCGGTGTCCGCGAGATCGAGCGGACGCGCGAACGGCTCGAAGCGCTTCTGCCCGCTGCGCTCATCCTGCCCTTGCACGGACAGGTCGACCCGGCGGGCCAGCGCGCGGCGATCAAACGCGATCCCGGGGGGCGGCGCAGGGTGGTGCTCGCAACTGCGATCGCCGAGACGTCGCTCACGCTCGACGGTGTTTCGGTGGTAGTCGATGCGGGGCTGTCGCGCAGGGCCGAGTTCGACCGCGTTGCGGGGACGACGCATCTGGTGACGCATCGTGCCAGCCAGGCGGCGGCGTCGCAACGTGCCGGACGCGCAGCGCGGCAGGACCCGGGTGTGGCTTACCGTTTGTGGGAGGAAGCGGGGCATGCCGGACGGCCGACCTACGATCCGCCCGAAATGGTGACGGCCGACCTTGCCCCGCTGGTGCTGGCACTGGCGCAATGGGGAAGCGGCGATCCGGCGGACCTCGCATGGCTCGATCCACCCCCGGAAGCTTCGGTCGGCGCGGCGCGGCAAATGCTGGCGGCGCTGGACGCGCTGGATGAAACCGGCCGGATTACGCCGCGGGGCAGCAAGCTCGCGCAACTGCCGCTCGACCCGCAAGGTGCGGCGACCGTGCTGTTCGGGGCCGAGCATGGCGCAGCCGAACAGGCCGCGCGGCTGGCGCTGTTGCTGCAGGAACGCGGGCTGGGCGGTCCGGGGGAGGATCTGGAAGCGCGCCTCACGCGCTGGAATGCCGATCGCGGTCGCCGGGCCGATGCCAGTCGCAAGCTGGCCGAGCGATGGGCCAAGCGTGCCGCCGACCTTGCGGGTCCGGTTTCGACCGGCAATGCGCCGCCGCCCGCGATCCTGCTGGCGGCTGGGCGGCCCGAATTCCTTGCCAAGCGGCGCGATGCCAGCGGTGAACAGTGGCTCGCGGCAGGCGGCAGGGGTTTCGTCCTTGACCCGACTTCCCCGCTCGCCCGCGCGGCGTTCATGGTGGTGGGCGATGCGCAGGGGCAAGCGAAGGGCGCGCGGATAACCTCGGGTATTGCTCTGGAAGAGATCGAGCTCGAACGCTGGCTCCATGACCGTATCGAGCGCCGACAGGTCCTGCGCTGGACGGGGGACCGGGTCGAGGCCTTGCTCGAGCGCAGGCTCGGCGCGATCACGCTGGCGCGCGGTCCCGATCCCGCTCCCGATCCCAGCGCGATTGTGGATATGCTTGTGGACAAGGCTCTGGAGAACCCGGCGAAGCTGCTTCCGCAAGCGCTGCTTGCTCGGGCCGGTCATGCCGGCATCGAAAGCCTTTCCAGTGCGGGCCTCGCCGCTACCGCACATGTGTGGCTGGCACCCCTACTTCAGGACAGGCGTGATCTGGCGCTGCCGAAGGGCAGGCTGGTCGATGCCGTGCTCGGCCAGATCGATTGGGACAGCCGCCAGCGGCTCGACGGGCTGGCGCCCCGCGCTTTTACCTCGCCTGCAGGGACCACCCACGAGATCGACTACATTGGCGACGATGCCCCGAGCGTTGAGGTTCGCGTCCAGGCACTGTTCGGGCTGGAGCGCCATCCCATGGTTGGCGACACGCCGCTGCTGCTCAAGCTGACCAGCCCGGCGGGGCGGCCGATCCAGTCGACCCGCGACCTTCCCGGATTCTGGCGGGGAAGCTGGGCCGAAGTGCGCAAGGAAATGAAGGGGCGCTATCCCAAGCATCGCTGGCCGGAGGAACCCTGGACCGAAGCGCCAAGTTTGAAGACCAGGAACGCCTTCGACCGCTCGCGCTAGTTGACTTCCACGCCGAAGGCGAGGCAAGGGCGAGCCTGTTTAGGGTTCATGCGAGGTAGCCAGGCGAGGGGTGTTTGCCGCCCGGCACCTGAAGGATCGAGAGAAATGTCAGCACGTATCTACCAGCGACCGAAGAACGCCATGCAGTCGGGCAGGGCGCGTACCGACGAATGGGTGCTCGAATTCGAGCAGTCCGAAGCGCGCAAGGCCGATCCCCTGATGGGGTGGACCGGCAGCGGCGATACGCAGGCACAAGTCCAGTTGACCTTCCCGAGCAAGGACGAAGCAAAGGCCTATGCCGAGAAATACGGCATTGTCGCGCGCGTTCACGCGACGCCTGCCAAAAGCCTCAAGCTGCAGGCCTACGCCGACAATTTTCGGTAATTGATTTTTCTCGCTCCCGCCGCCATATGGCGCGCCGGGAGTCGGTCGGACGTTTGCGTTCGCTCACCGGGTCAGGTCCGGAAGGAAGCAGCCCAGGTGGATTGCGGCGGGTCGGCCGGCTCCTTTTTCACCCACAATTCGTATGCGCCATGGCATGACTTTTGCCGCGCCAGTGCCTACCTAGTCGGGCATGGGTGATTCACCGGACAATCCTGACGGCCTTCCGTGGGAAAGCGGGGCCGAAGAGGCCGACACGCCGAGCGTGGCGGAACTCGAGGACGCCGGACAGGAAGCGATGTTCGGCGGTGCGCCTGCTGGCGAGCCCGAGCAGAAGGCCGAGCCTGAGCCCGCGCCCCCAACCGCTCCCGTGACCCCACCGGTTACACCCGATCCGGCGCAGCCCTATCGCGTACTTGCACGCAAATACCGCCCGCAGACCTTTGCCGAGCTTATCGGGCAGGAGGCGATGGTGCGCACGCTCGCCAATGCCATTGCACGGGATCGGTTGGCGCATGCCTTCCTGATGACCGGCGTGCGCGGGGTCGGCAAGACCTCGACCGCGCGGCTGATCGCCAAGGCGCTCAACTGTATCGGCCCGGACGGGCAGGGTGGCCCGACGATCAGCCCCTGCGGCGAATGCGAACCGTGCCGCGCGATTGCCGAAGGGCGCCATATCGATGTCATCGAAATGGACGCCGCGAGTCATACCGGTGTCGACGACGTGCGCGAGATCATCGAGGCGGTGCGCTATGCGGCGGTCTCGGCGCGCTACAAGATCTACATCATCGACGAAGTCCACATGCTGTCGCGCAATGCCTTCAATGCGCTGCTCAAGACGCTGGAGGAGCCACCCGCGCATGTGAAGTTCCTCTTCGCCACGACCGAAGTCGAGAAACTGCCGGTCACAGTGCTCAGCCGCACGCAGCGCTTCGACTTGCGGCGGATCCCGGTGGAACTGCTCGAAGCGCATTTTGCCGAAATCTGCCGCAAGGAAGGCGTCGAGGCCGATGCCGAAGCGCTGCACATCGTCGCCAATGCCGCCGAAGGTTCGGTCCGCGACGGGCTTTCGATCCTCGACCAGGCGATCGCGCATGCCGATCTCGATACCGAAGGCCGGGTCAGTGCGGCGCGCGTCCGCGACATGCTCGGCCTTGCCGACAAGGGCGCGCAGCGGAGACTGTTCGGCCATATCCTCGAAGGTGAGGGCAAGGCCCTGCTGGAGGCAGTGGACGAGCAATATGCGCTTGGCGTGGAGCCGCTTGCGCTGATGCGCGCCCAGATGGACGTCGCCCATCGTATTACCGTCGCGCAGGTCTCGGGAAGCGAACCCGAGGGCGCCAGCGCCGATGAACGCGAGCAATTGGCCGAATGGGCATCGCGTCTCCCGGCAGGTCAACTGCACCGGCTGTGGCAATTGTTGCTCAAGGGGCATGAGGAAGTCCGACTGGCACCCGATCCGCTTGTGGCGCTGCGTATGGCACTGCTGCGGACGCTGCATGCCGGGCAAATGCCCGATCCGGGCAAGCTGGCGAAGAAGCTCGAGGCCCTCGCGGAAGCTGGGCCGCCTCCTGCATCCATGCCCGCCGGCGGGGGCGAGACTGCGTCGACCACTACCGCGCAACCGGACTGGCAGGGACTGGTCGACGCCATCGATGCATCCGGCCTGTTGCAGGAAGCGAGCATCATGCGTCTGCAGGTGCGGGTCGTCGAGCTTGCCGACGGAATCTTGCGCTACGGTCGCGACGGCAAGTTCACCGACGATATCGCTCCGGTGCTGCGCGAGGTGCTACATCGCCATACCGGCAAGCGCTGGACGGTCGAGGAAGTGGCCGGCGGTGCCGGTGCGCCGTCGCTGGTCGAAGTGCTCGAAGCGGAACGCACGGCTGCTGCCGCTGCCACGCGCTCGCATCCCTTGGTGAAGGCGGCATTCGATGCCTTCCCCGATGCCGAATTGATCGAAGAAGGCGGCGCGCCCCCCGAGCGCCGCGAAATACCCTGGAGTAGAAAAGCATGAACATGGAAGAAATGCTCGCGCAGGCCAAGCAGGCCGCCGAGACCATCCAGAAGCAGATGGGCGAAGCGCAGGCCAAGCTTGATGATATCGAAGTCGAGGGTTCGGCCGGCGGCGGACTGGTCAAGGTGCGCGCGACTGCACGCGGACGCATCCTTGGCGTTGCGATCGACGACAGCCTGATGAAACCCGAAGAAAAGCATATGGTCGAGGATCTGGTGACCGCGGCGTTCAACGATGCGCGCGACCGGGCCGATCGCGTTTCCGCCGAGGAAATGAACAAGATACAGCAGGACGTGGGCCTGCCGCCTGGTTTCAAACTGCCGGGCATGTGAGCGGTCGTGGAACCGGTCACGAGATTCCGCAGAGTTAGCAGCCTGCAGGCGTAGCCTTCCTCCAGGCAGTGCGAAGGCTCTACCGCGACCGCTGCGGCTTATGCGTGGTGAGGATGGGCCTTGCGTTCGGCCAGCAGGTCGAGTTCGTTATCGAAAGCGCGCCAACCGTGCTGCTCGTCACGGATTAAAGGCGTACTGCAGCGATCGCACGTAGTGCGAAAATCCACTCCATCGTGCCATACGCGGCGCCGATTTACCCGATGACCGCTCATCTTGCAGATTACCGAACCCAGCATTGCTCTGACTCCAAAGGAAAGTTTTCTTTCCTCTCCCCATCTCTCTGCGCATATAAACGATCTTAACGGATAATTCATTGTAATAGTGCGCCATCCACATCACTTTGGTGCCTAGCGTTGCGTTGCGGGACAGGGCTCACCATATTCCTTGCGAACGGCCACAGACGGCCTCGATTTGGAATTGATTGATGACCCAGACCTATCCCCTCCTTCCCTTGCGCGATATTGTGGTATTCCCCGGCATGGTGGTCCCGCTGTTCGTCGGCCGCGACAAATCGGTCGCCGCGCTCGAAGCGGCCATGGAAGGCAGCAAGGACATCTTCCTCCTCGCGCAGCTCGATCCGGGCTGCGACGATCCGGAACGCGACGACCTCTTCGATGTCGGTGTGGTGGCGCAGGTGCTCCAATTGCTCAAACTTCCCGACGGCACCGTGCGCGTGCTGGTCCAGGGCAGTTCGCGCGCGCAGCTCGAGCAGCTGAGCGAACGCGGCGAATATGTCGAAGCGGCGGTTACCATGAACGACGCGGTCACCGCGTCGGGTAGCGAAGTCGTGGCCATGATGCGCCAGGTGGTCGAACAGTTCGGCGAATACGCGAAGCTCAACAAGAAGCTGGGTGAAGAAGCTGCCGAACAGCTGGGCGACATCGACGACGCCGGCGAACTCGCCGACACGATTGCGGCGGCGATCAATGCCAAGGTGTCCGACAAGCAGGCGCTACTGGTCGAGAAGGACCCGCTCAAACGCCTCGAAATGGTCATGTCCTTCATGGAAGGCGAACTGTCGGTGCTTCAGGTCGAGCGCCGTATTCGCGGCCGGGTGAAGCGCCAGATGGAAAAGACCCAGCGCGAATATTATCTCAACGAGCAATTGAAGGCGATCCAGAACGAGCTTGGCGGCGACGAGGACGGTAGCAACGAGATTGCCGAACTGACCGAGAAGATCGGTAAGACCAAGCTCAGCAAGGAAGCGCGCGAAAAGGCGGAAGCCGAACTCAAGAAGCTCAAGGCGATGCAGCCGATGAGCGCCGAGGCAACTGTCATTCGCAACTACCTAGATGTCCTGCTCGGATTGCCCTGGGGCAAGAAGAGCAAGGTCAAGAAGGACATCGGCGAAGCGCAGCAGGTGCTCGATGCCGACCATTACGGGCTCGAGAAGGTCAAGGACCGGATCATCGAATACCTCGCGGTGCAGGCGCGCACGCGCAAGCTGAAGGGGCCGATCCTGTGTCTCGTCGGCCCGCCGGGTGTCGGCAAGACCTCGCTCGGCAAGAGCATCGCCAAGGCGACGGGCCGCGAATTCGTGCGCCAGTCACTGGGCGGCGTGCGCGACGAAGCGGAAATCCGCGGGCACCGGCGCACCTATATCGGCTCGCTCCCGGGCAAGATCGTCACCAACCTCAAGAAGGCGGGCAAGATCAACCCGCTGTTCCTGCTCGACGAGATCGACAAGCTGGGCCAGGATTTCCGCGGCGATCCCGCGTCGGCGCTGCTCGAAGTGCTCGACCCAGAACAGAACAGCAAGTTCCAGGACCACTACCTGGAACTCGACCTCGACCTGTCGGACATCATGTTCGTCACCACGGCGAACAGCCTGAACCTGCCGCAGGCGCTGCTCGACCGGATGGAGATCATCCGGCTCGAGGGCTATACCGAGGACGAGAAGGTCGAGATCGCCAAACGCCACCTGCTACCCAAGCAGATCGGCGAGCATGGATTGAAAGCCGGCGAATTCGAACTGACCGAAGACGGGCTGCGCGATCTGATCCGCTATTATACGCGCGAAGCGGGCGTCCGCACGCTCGAGCGTGAACTGGCCCGGCTGGCACGCAAGAGCCTGCGCAAGATCCTCGAAAAGGAAGTCGAGAGCGTCACGATCACTCCCGACAATCTCAGCGACTTCGCCGGGGTGCGCAAGTTCAAGCACGGCATGGGCGAGGACGAGGCGCAGGTCGGTGCGGTCACCGGTCTGGCGTGGACCGAAGTGGGCGGCGAGTTGCTCACCATCGAAAGCGTCACCACGACCGGTAAGGGCGAGATCAAGACCACCGGCAAGCTCGGCGAGGTAATGAACGAAAGCGTCGCTGCGGCCTTCAGCTTCGTGAAGGCGCGCGCGCCGCATTATGGAATCAAGCCAAGCCTGTTCCACCGCCGCAACATCCACATCCATCTTCCCGAAGGTGCGGTGCCCAAGGATGGGCCGAGCGCGGGCGTGGGCATGGTCACTTCGATTGTCTCGACGCTGTCGGGAGTCCCGGTCCGGCCCGATGTAGCGATGACCGGCGAAGTGACGCTCCGTGGCCGTGTGCTGGCGATCGGCGGACTCAAGGAAAAGCTGCTCGCGGCGCTGCGGGGCGGGATCAAGAAGGTCCTCATCCCCGAAGAAAACGTGAAGGACCTCGCCGAGATACCCGCCAATGTGAAGGACGGGTTGGAAATCATTCCCGTCAGCCATGTCGACGAGGTGCTCGCGCAGGCGCTGTGCAGCGTGCCCGAGCCGATCGAATGGACCGAGGCCGACGATCTCGCGAGTCAGCCGAGCCACGCGCATCCCGCGCCGCCCCCGACGGCACATTAACAAAAGATGTGCTGCGCTGCAGCGAATCGGACGGGCTCCGGCGGCATGCCGGGGCCCGTCCCGCCGCTGCGGGCCGGGTATCGGGATGGTGAATAAGTGCTTCACCCTAATATTAACCGCTTCAGCCCCGGAAGCCGCCGTTTTTAGCCGATTTTGCCTTTGACAGTGCGGGCAAAAAACTCTCAATTTGGGCGTCTTCGCCGAGGCGATTCAGCCAATACCATTTCCCGATAAGAACAAGGGGGTTTTCCTAATGAATAAGAACGACCTGATCAGCGCGGTTGCCGATTCCAGCGGCCTTTCCAAGAGCGATGCAGCGAGCTCCGTCGAAGGCGTGTTCGATGCGATCACCAAGGCCCTGTCGAGCGGTGACGAAGTGCGCCTGGTCGGCTTCGGTACGTTCTCGGTTGCCAAGCGCAAGGCCTCGACGGGCCGCAACCCGCGCACCGGCGAACCGATGACGATCAAGGCATCCAACCAGCCCAAGTTCAAGGCGGGTAAGGGTCTCAAGGACGCAGTCAACTAAGCCGGTTTCTCTCACCGGCGCGCCGCCACGCCTCGCGGTGCGACAACGGGATCGAACTTCGCCGCGCATTCCAATCCGGAATGCGCGGCGTTTTCGTATCGGTCAGTCGAAGGCGATCAGCGCGGTCGGCGCCTGCCGTGTCGTGGCCCCGATCTTCCACGACAGCGACTGCCCGGCGGCGTGGGGGGCAGGGCCTTCGTCGGTATTGTTGGCCAGGACCTGGCCGCTGGTCACGATCGTGAAGGTGCCCTCGGGCGTGACGATCTGGGGCATTCCCTCGTCATCATCGCCCTCCGCCATGGTCGCAAGCGCCGCGAGCGAGCCGCCACCGAGCATCGGATTGCTGTCTTGCTCACGGCTGAAGCCCGGTGCGTTGACGCGAACCTGTCCTCCATCGCGCAGGTTGACACTGACGAAGGCGTTGGCTCCCAGCATCCCCTCGATGGTGGGGAAGGTGAAGTCATGCGTCAGTGTGCCGGAGATGGCGAACGCCACGTCGAACACGCCATCGCCCTTGTAGGTAACCCGCTCCCAACCACGCTGGCGTTCGAGCCGTGCGGCCACTTCCTGTGCGGCTTCGGGGTTCGCCGGATCGATACCGCCCAGAACGGCGCGCATCTTTTCGGCTTCGCGGGCCTGCTCGGCGCGGCGATCCGCGGCACCCGCATCCCATTCTGCCCGTTGCTCGGCGATCTCCGCCTCCGAACATTCGGCCATATCGAAATCGGCGTCATAACATTCCGCGACGAAGTTCTCGTCGCTGTTGTTGGCCATTTCGGCGAGCTTGCCCAGCGCCAGCATCTGGATCTCGCCGTCATAGGTGAAGGCGAATTGGTCATTGGCGAACAGCTGCAATTCGCTGGTGAATTTGCCGGGTGAAAACAGGCACCCGCCCAGCAGTAGCGGTGCCAGCAAAGCGATCACGATGCGTTTCATATGAACTCCCCCCCCATTCGAATGAATTTACCTAGTGGCGACCGCATAAAGCGCGATGGCTGCCGCGTTCGAGACGTTGAGGCTCTCGATCTGGTCGCCAATCGGCAGCTTGGCCAGCGCGTCGCAATGCGATTCGATATTCTGGCGCATGCCTTCGCCCTCTGCGCCCAGCACCAGCGCCACGGGGCCCGCCGGCAGCGCTTCTGCCAGCGTCGCGTCCCCCGCGCCGGTCAGGCCGATGCGCCAGTATCCGGCCTCGGCAATCTGTTCGAGCGCGCGCGCGAGATTGATCACGCGGACCCACGGCACGGTTTCGAGCGCGCCCGATGCGGATTTGGCAATCACCCCGCCTTCGGGCGGCGCATGGCGATCCTGCGTGACCAGTGCGGCCGCCCCGAAAGCCGCGGCCGAACGCAGGATCGCGCCGACATTATGCGGATCGGTAACCTGGTCGAGCACGATGATGGGACGGGTGGGTTCGCTGTCGAGAACCTCGTCGAGATGGATATCTTCCAGCGCGGCGCATTCCAGCACCAGCCCCTGGTGCGGGGCATCCTTGGCGACCATCCGGGCGAGATCGGCAACATCGGCATATTCGATCGGGAAGTCGGCCGGCAGTTCGCCGTCGAGCGTGTCGATCGCTTCGCGCGTCGCCCACAGCTTCTGATGGACCCGGTCGGGGTTCTTGAGCGCGGCTTCCACCGCATGGCGGCCCCACAGCCGGACCTGCCCGGTGCTCGCGCGCCCGCTGCCGCGACCGCCCTTCATTCGTCCTGCCCGTCCCCGGAGCGCGCGCCTGCGTTCGCCTTTGGCCATCAAATTCGTCCTGTCTGCATCATTGGTTGCGGCCTGTGCCAGCGAGGGCATTGACAGGCAAGCGTCGCTTCGCCAAAGGGGCGCCTCTCGGCACGGGGTCGGCTTGTCGATCCCTCGATTTCCTCAGCGAAATGGCCCGTGTGGACAGGTGGCCGAGTGGTTAAAGGCAGCAGACTGTAAATCTGCCCGCGCAAGCGTACGCTGGTTCGAATCCAGCCCTGTCCACCACCGCCCTTTCCTTCAGCATCTATCTGCATCCCCAGAAACCCATGGAAACTGTTGAAGTTCTGCGGTATATTACGTCCATTCCGTCCCCACAGAGCCATCGTGATCCACCCGCATCCGAGGCCTAGTGTGGGGAAGGTGTGGGGAAAGACGGACGCTTCCCCACACTTGTATTTTCTGGAACGGCCTGCGGAAATGTGGGGAAGGAAATGGGCAAGCTCACGGCGGTAGCGGTAAAGGCAGCTTTAGCGAATCCGGGCACGTATCAGGATGGGGAAGGTCTTTTCCTCAAAGTTGGGAAAACCGGCTCGGCTTCATGGCTGCTCCGACTCCAGCAAGATGGAAAGCGACGGGACATCGGGGTTGGGAGCGCAAAGCTGGTCACGCTGGCGGAGGCACGCGAGAAAGCGAACGAACTGCGCAAGGCCGTGAAGGTCGAAAAGCGCGATGTTCTTACGGAGCGCAAGGACGAGGCTGCCGCCAAGGTGACCTTCCGCGAAGCCGCTACACAGTATCACTCCGAAAACGAGGCGGGCTGGAAGAGCGCTGTATACGCGCGCCAGTGGCTGGCCAGTCTGGAGAACTACGCCTTCCCCAAGCTTGGCGACATGCCGACCGGCAGTATCGCTGCAGCTGACATCATCGATGTACTCACGCCGATCTGGCAGGAAATCCCGGAAACCGCGCGCCAGGTACGCAACCGGATTTGCGCGGTACTGGACTACGCACACGCAAAGGGCTGGCGGTCGACCGAAGCGCCATCTGGGAACAGTAGCCTGAAAGCCGGGAGGGGTCTGCCACGGCAGATCAAGAAAACCCAGAATCGAAAAGCGATGCCTTATGTCGCTATCCCATCGTTCCTGACCGCACTAAGGCGCAAGCCATCCTTCGGACGCTTCGCGCTCGATCTCCTCATCCTGACCGGCACGCGCTCGCAAGAGGTCCGACTCGCGACGTGGGAAGAATTCGATCTGGAAGAGCGGCTGTGGACGATCCCCGCCGAACACATGAAGCGCAGCAAGGCACATGTTGTCCCGCTCTCCGAGGCCGCAATGGGCGTGCTTGCAAAGGCGGACGCCTTCAAAGTCGGAGGGGCCGAAGTCGTCTTTTCCGGAGCTACGGGCAAAGCGATGTCCGACATGACGCTGCTCAAGGTGCTGCGCGACATGCAGGAACCCTTTCACGTCCACGGTTTCCGCTCGGCATTCACGGACTGGGCGGCAAACGAGGGTTTTCCCAATGCAGTTGTCGAGGCAGCGCTCGCGCATAAAACGCCAGACGCGGTTCAGGCGGCGTATCGCCGCACCACTTACCTCGGCACTAAAGAGAATCCTGGTATACGGGTGAAGCTCATGGAAGCTTGGGGAGCCTACTGCGCGAGCAACGTGGCGTCATAAGGAGGCGAATTAGCTGGAGCGACTGCTTTCCTGTCTGAATACTTCAAGCTGGATTCGATGGTCGGCAAGCAGTTGAAGCATGCGCTTTAACGTTTCCCTGACAGTCTGCTGATATCGGAATTGCGTCATGATGCTGGAACCCACGAAAGCAGAGATAGCTCGCAGAAAGAAAGTGGCAGCTCGTTCTGCATTAGCCGATGCCGTGAGCAGGAGTTCGAGCGAAAAAAAAGCTGAACCTAAACGGGCAGATTTCGGACTGCCGTCAGACTTTGATTTTGAAGAGTTTGACGCGTTCTTGAAAAAACGGGAGCGGCTTTCGCTTGCCGTAAAGTTGATCATATTCGCAATCTTAGCCGCTGCATTCGTGTTCGCATTGCACGATGACAGTGAGGAACCCAATTTCATGACGAGCTATCTGGGGCCGATGGCCTATAGCTATGTCCTGATCTTCGTACTGCCTTTCGCAGATTATGTGCTGAAATCGATTTATGGCGATGAGGCCTATATCAACGACGCCTGTGATTTCCGCGTCGCATTCCAGAATTGGAAGCATTTCCAGACGGTCTCGGGCGAAGGTTATTGGAGGTCCTTACGCGGCAGAGATCTGGAATGGGCAGCCGCCGGAGTTTTTCGAGAGCGGGGCTGGAAAGTTTCGACAACTGCTACGACAGGAGACGGAGGGGTCGATCTCGTCCTCAAATACGCCAACACGACGTTCTTCTGTCAGTGCAAAGGACACGTAAAACCAGTATCGGTTGGCGCGGTGCGAGAAATTGCCGGTGTCTGTGCGGCTTCAAGCGCCATTCCAATGTTAATTGTTGTGAATGGGGTCACCGGACCGGCCTTTAAAACAGCTAAAGAGTTGTCGGTGGTCGTATGGGACAGGGCGCAATTGGCGGCATTCGCACGCGGTGATCTTGCACTCAGCTAGTTGTCATCGTCGCCGACTGGGCGGCGAACATGGCCTCTGCGATTGCGGTAGTCGAAGCAGCGTTCGCCCACAAGACGCCTGACGGAGTGCAGGCTGCCTAACGCCTCACGAACAATCTCGGGACTAAGGATTAAGCCAGGCGCGCGATTAGCCTATGGACGCGCCGGGTGACTACCGCTCGGCACAACAAGATGGAAACCACCGCGCGACGCAGACGACTAGCGCTCTGTGCCCCACAGACAGACCACCTGCACCACCCACCGGCGCGCATGGCTTCGCCATGCCGCCTGCCGTCCGGCGAGGATGGGAGGGGGAGGGAAAACCGCAAACCGATGTCCTGGCGCGGGCCAGCGGGCGTAAGCCCGCCACCCGGGGGCGTCTGTTTGCGGTTTCGGGAACGAGAGGGCGAAGCCCTTGGCGTTCCCGCGCAAGGATCGCATGAGCGATCCGCAAAAACAACGGCACCCTTGCGACGGCGCGAAGCCGCCGGACGTCCTGCGCGCGCGATCAGTGCGCCAGCGGGCGTCAGGCAATGAGAGAGGCAAGAGTGCCTGCGGGTTAGCTCAAGAACGCCGCGCCCTAAGGAGCGCGAAGCGCGGGACAGAGCGCGTCCTCCAGAAACTCCCGCTCATTCGATAACTGCTCCTGATCGTCACCCGGATGGGCCGGGACTACAGGCCCGGTCCGCGAAGTGGATAGAGCAGGTCGCCCGCAGGGCAGCCTGAAAACACAACCGGGATCTGATGATCGGCAACACACCGAACAGGCGATAAAGGTCAACGGAAAGGATCAGAGACCTTCTCAGCGGTAAGGGGCCTAAGGTCTAAACTTGGTGGCGGCGCCAATGGCATGCGGGGCGGGGCAGTGCGCCACATCAGCGCGATTTCCTCGTCCGTCAGCCCGTATGCGCGTTCGACCATGGCAGCGAGTCTGCGCTCATGTGCAAGCAATTCGATTCGCGCTTGCCTTGCAGGCTCAGCGGTTTCGCTGAAGGCTTCGCGCAATTGACGAAGCTGCGTGGGAGTCAGTCCTTGCCGTTTGGGCAATGCAGATCGAACAGCAGCGACAAAGCCATCGCTGTCGAGTTTGCTGGCTTCGCGTAAAGTAGCGCTGGTCGCTCCAGAAAACTCTAAGCTCAGCCAATCTGTTATGGCTCGATCCGCTTGCTCAACAATGTCGGTGTTCTTCCTAACGGCGTAAACACATTCCTCGAACGCGTTACGTTGATCGTGTTCAAGTTGTGGGATTGGAAAATTCCGAACGTAAGGAATGTCGAACGCGAGTGCCTCATCCTTCTTGTGCGGGAACTCTTTGAATTGGAAATACCATCCGACAGGGGAATTAAGGCAGGCGACTATCCACTCATCAGCCTTCGGCAATATGAGGGCTGAATCGTTGACCATGTATTCGCCGTTGTCAGTACAAACCTGCGCGTAAAAAGCGATGCGCCTGAGGAGGATTTTTGGTACATCGAAATCTGCGTAATATTCCACGGCATCTTGAATTTCATACCAACGGTAGCTTCCGGCTTTACGACCCGGCCATTTCGCACCCTTTCTTGGGGGCGTCCAATTGTTAGGTTTAGGTTCGAGCTGTGTTCGCAATGATTCAAGGTGCCGTAAGACACTCGGATACTTTTCAATATCGATGCCTCGCCTCGCGAAGATCATCCAAAGGCCATTCCATTCTGGCAGCCATCGACCAATGTCTTGTCCGCGAAGATAAGGCTTTATTATTTCAGCAGCATTGGAATCCTCATTCACAAGCTTATTGCGCGTGGCGGTGTCGATCAGAAACGCTTCGTTGAACCCAGTCTTGACGCCGTAGAGCGGACTGACCCCGGCATATTTCTCCATCGGTTCGCCGCGTTCCCGAATCTTTCGAAGAAGTGCGGCGACTTCTGGTGGCTCCAGCACCCACGCTTCTTCAGACAGATCGGAGCGTTTTGCGCGATAAGTTGCCGCCTGCACAGCAGCTGACAAACCTTCCCGGGGAACATCATCACGCGGGATGACTGCAAGATCGTACTGCTCGGGCGCTGCGTCAGTATCGGGCTTCCGGACCGAGATAACGCATGGAAACACGTCGGCGTCCGGGAACAGATGTCGCGCGTGGCCGAAATCGGCGAGAAACTCGATCCAGACCTCTTCCGCAAACATCCTGCGGAGTTTTTCGGCATAGCCGGCCCTCAGCCACTTGTTGGTTACGACATAGCCCATACGCCCGCCGGGCTTGAGCAGATTGATCCCCTGTTCGTAGAAGTAGACGTAAAGATCGGCACTCCCCGCATAAGTATCGAAGGCTTTTGACAGGGCAGGCTTTATCGCGCTGATCTCCTCCTGACGGACATAAGGCGGATTGCCGATAACCGCGTCGAATCCACCCGATCGCTCCGGCGAGGAAAAGTCGCTCCACACGCCAGGGAAGGCGACCTCCCAATGGAAAAACCTTTGTTCTGCTGCGATTGCGCGTGCTTCGCGCACGAGACTGTCCGCCAGCGCGCGCCTGCGGTCATCCGGCCGGTGGCTCGGCATAAGGCTGCCCTGGACCGGCTCTGGTCCGCCGAGACCAAGTTCGGTGCGCGTATCGGCCGCAAGCACCTCGATCTCTCCGCTCGCGATCCGGCTGGGGTCACCGAAAGATCCTTCGTGTACCAGCTTCATTGCTTCGGCCCGGTCGAACTTGCGCTCGGCATCGATCGCTCTGGCAACTGCACGCTGAATCTTTGCCGTCTCCTTCTCCTTGCTCGGCCCTTCCTCCATTTGCGCCAGCCGCTTCTCGCCGTCTGCCTGTATGGCATTCGCCGTTTCGCGAGGACGTCGCACGGTTGTTTCCAGCACACCCATGAGGTCGTCTGCCTTGGCGAGACTCAAAATTGCTTCAAGCGGTGCGCTGGTTTCGGATATCTTTGCAAAAAGCGTTTTTGACTGGTCAACCTGCGTAATGTCGGTGTCGGTCAGCCCTTCGATCTCTCCCATGTCCCGTACGACAGCTGCTAGGGATAAAAGGTGCTGATTGGAGATCAGGGCACCGCGTTCCCGCATCCAGTCAAAGGTAGGTTGCACCCATGCGCCGAGCACACTGTTGCCGCAGCGCAAATGGTGGTCGAGAAAGGACAACGGCGCCCCGACCGTGAAGCTGTGCAGCCAGAGCGCGACCTTGGCGAGTTCAACTGCCATCGGGTTGAGGTCGACCCCGTGCACGCAGCGCTTGAGTACCATGCGGCGCACGATGTGGCGGTCGTCCAGCTGTTCTTCGACGATAGGCCAGTTATGCGCGCGCGCGTTGGCAATGATCCCCTCTCGCAGATCGGCGATATGCTTGACCAGCGGAGACGTATAGTCGCCCCCGGCCATGCTTTCAGCGTCGCCAACCGCAGTGAGAACCTTGTCTGAAAACCAGTCTACCAGACTGACAAGGAAATGCCCGCTCCCCATGGCCGGGTCGACGATGCGGAGCGAAAGCAGAGACATCGCGGGATCGTGGCCGCGAAGCGTGTCCCCCGTCGCGCCGCTTTCGAGAGCGGCTGCGAACGCTTCGCGCTTCTCGTCGACGAGTGGCCCAACGGTCTTTTCGATGATCAGCGAGACAAGCGGCTCAGGGGTGTAATAAGAGCCCGACCGGTGCCGCGCCTCATTGTCCGAGCGCGGCCGCACCGTTCCGCCTTCTTCGGTTTCGACACCGTATTCGAGAATCGATTCATAGATCGACCCGAGCTGCTGAACCGAAAGATCGCGGTAGTTGATGTAGCGGAGACGTCCATCCTCCTCTCTGTGTGAAAGCGGCAAGATCACCTTGGCGAGCGTATCGTCTGAAAGCTTGATGCGGCTGAGCAACGAGTCACCTTCCGTCGCGAACAAGCCCCCGTTGTAAGGAGGGATGCCCAGATCATCATCGCCTTCGGAAATGGCCCCGAATATCGTTTCGAGGCGAGACCAGTATGCAGTGCTGCGAGCAAGTTGCGCCTGTCCTTGGACATGCCGCTCCTTGATCTCCTCCCGCAACCGGGTGAGGCAATAATCGGCATAAGGGCCGCGCTCGTCAGGCAACAGGTTCCGGTCTTCTGCGAAAAGGACAAACAACAGGCGATAAAGCAGGTACATGGCCGCTTGGCGGACATCCTCTGCGTACTCATCATCCACCACTTCAGGGCGAAACGGGTCTGCTAACGGGATCGCCATTATTAGTTCGGGGAATACACTGTCGAACACGGTATCCGCCAGATCCTTGCGAACCTTTTCTTCCCACCGCCGCGCATCTTCAATCGCGATCAGGTGGAAGCTGCGACCTTGCTCGCTTGGACGAAAGGCATCCCGCCCGAAGATCAGCAAGAAGAGCCGGAATGCCTGATCGGGATCGATTTGCTCATCGAGAAGATCGGGATCGCATCCGGGCAACCCGAATACCTTGCCAAGGTCTATCTCGAAGAAGTCTTCGGCGACTGAAAGTGCATTCTGATAATAAAGCCGCCATTGCCGCCCATTGGTCAGAATGCCCCACGGCATCTTTCCATCGGCAACGACGGCAGCACGGCGCAGGTAATGCATTATCTGGGTGGATGGGACGCCCTGGTCCCCCTGTCCCTCGCGATCGAGCGGTCGATCCCAGCGCTTCGCTTCCACAAGGGCCGCGCCGTGGCGGAAGCGTTGCCACGGCTCGAGTGTCTTTGCCCGTTCTGCGGCTTCTTCATCCGCGAATAGCAGGGCATCGGGGACATCCTTGCGTCCCTTGGTCGTCATGTTCTGCTGGACAGATTTGTGTTGCCAACCCAGCATTTCGAGCAAGGGATAGATGAGTTGGTCTTCGGTTTCGGCCTCGGTAGGCTTTTTCCGTCCCGCGTGATCCAGCAGAAGGGTCCGCGCCTCGTTCCATAGCAGTTCCACTGCATCACTTGCGAGGTTCTGCCATTCAGGGGTTTCGGCAATCCCTTCCTTCAGCCAATCACGTGTAAATAATGCGCCCTGAAACACAGCCACCCTCCCTGCTGCCAGCGAAGTAGCGGATCTACCGTTCAATTACACCCGACCTGTGACGCTCGTGCACAGCGAACTGCGGGGCAGACCGCTTCGCCAAGCCCCATTGCATGCTCGAAGGGCTACCAGTCCACAGATTGCTATGGACTTCGATCGCATTGGAGAGGGTAGGGCATTCGACGACATTGGAGCACCGCCTCAAGCACTCTGGGATACTATGCGAGATTTCGGATTGGGGCCAATTACGGACTGTCTGCCATTGGGCGAAGTCCTCAACCCAAGAGACATTGAACCGCGTTAAGCTGCGGCACGAAAAACCGGCTGAAGCAGCGTAGATTGCTTCATCCGGTAATCGCCTCCTTTGCAAACACTGACGCACCCCAGTCAGCAGTCCGGCAGGTCATCCAGATTGTTTTTGTTGGTCTCGTCCCGGTCCGTCCGCAGATATTTGCCGTTGGGACCTTGAACGACGCGGATCCGAGTTTCCGGATAGCGCGTCCAATTGACCCAGTACTCGTGAGTACCGTTCTCAATATCACGGATCGCATCGACCTTCGCTCGCGGAGACCACGGTTGACCGGAATTGCAAAGGCGAGTGATGTCGCCATCCTTGTCTTTGCCAGTCTGGCGCACATAACGCTTTGCCATAATAGTTCTTCCTTAACATTTGCTGGTTGTTGAAGCGGAGCGAGGCATCGCTCCGCTTCAGCGATTACTTCCGGTTGGGACGCTGCGTGAGCGCCGACGCTGCTGCCGACTTCGCGGCCTTGCTTGACTTAGGGTCGCGCAAAACCTTGGACGCCGCAGAAGCCGCCTTCTTGCTCGTCACTTCCGAATTGCTCTTCCTTCCCGCCATTCCAAATCACCTCCTTTCGATTGACATTCTGCTGATTCGTCGTAAAAACATCTACGAAACCGTAGGGCAATATGGCAAAAAACAAGCGCCCCGGAGTGGGCGCGCTTCTATCTACCATTGCGTAGGCTTAACTAGTTTTGTCCCGTAGGTCAAGGAGCGTGATGAACGAGGATCAATTCGGAGAGCGGTTGACGAAGGCCCGCGAAAAGCGCGAGCTTACTCAAGCGGATCTTGCCAAGAAGGCCAGTCTGCAAGTTGCCGCTATTGGACACTTTGAACGTGGTCGCCGCAAACCTTCGTTTGCAAATGTGCGGGCGCTCGCAAAGGCACTCAATGTGAGCTCGGACTACCTGCTCGGGCGGACCGAAAACATGGCTGGCGCCACGACTGCATTCCGCGGCGAAGAGGACCTTACTGACGCAGACCGCGAGCATATCCAGCTCATGATAAATCTCATGCGCGAGAGACGCGAGCAGTCGGATCAGTGAGGGGGTTTCGGCCGGAATGGGCGCGCAAGCTTGGCGAGCGAAAGGCCCGAGAGTTCGGCTTCGATTCCTTCCCGATCGATCCCTTCGCGATCGCTGCTGACGAGGATATTTTTGTCGAAGAGCACAAAGCCGCTCAGCCCGGGGTTAGTGGCGGCATCATTTTCGACGGCCCGAATGTCGGCATCTTTTACTCTACCGCGATCAAGAGTCCTGGATTTCATCGCTTCACCATCGGTCACGAGCTGGGGCATTATTTCCTTCCAGGCCACCCCGAGGAATTGCAGAAGGTCGGTCCACTGCATGCATCGAAGGCTGGGTTCTCCGCAGGCGATCGGCCTATCGAAATTGAAGCAGATCACTTTTCGTCTGGTCTGCTTCTCCCGGGCAAGCTTGTTCGCAGCACCCTCGACGATGCGCCGATAGGCCTTTCTGGGATAGAAATGCTTGCCGAACTCTCGGAATGCTCGCTTACCGCTTCTGCCATCAGGTCTGCCGAATGCAGCCCTTATCCAATGGCCGTCGTGGTCAGCCAAGCTGACAGGATATGCTACGGATTCCTGTCCGAGGGCTTCAAGCAACTAGGACCCCGGGCATACCCTCGGAAAGGCGATCTCCTGCCTGCTTCGGCGACCAGACAGTTCAATGCCGCACCTGCAAATGTGATCTCTGGCGCCAGAGCTAGCGGCGAGACTACGGTCTCGGACTGGTTCGACGGTTCGTCAAACACCGTTCTTGATGAAGAGGTGATCGGTCTAGGTTCGTACGGCTTCACTTTGACCGTGTTTTCAAGCGAAGAGCTTCCTGAAGACCCGTACGAAATCGAGGACGAAGAGACCGATTTAATCGAAAGCTACCAGCCTAAATTTGCCCGTGGGCGGTGACTGAATTTGGGCCGTTTCCGGAATGTCGGCTGTGAAGCTCCGGACAGGGCAAAGCTGACGGTCCGTTGGGTTTCTGCCTCGGCCAGTAGCCTCTCTTATTTTACACCAGACATGCCCCGCCACATTGCCGGCAAAATTCGCCGGTCATTTGTGCGGCGTCGATGCGATTTACACGGATGCCCTTCTGCAATATCCAGCAGTATATGAGCAAACGCGACCCTAACCTTGTCACTTCCGGCCTATCGGGTAGCCAATCGAAAGATGGGGTTTCTGTCGAGGTGAACATTTTTCGTCTGGAGGACGAAGGTCAATGGACCCTCGAAGTCGTCAATGAGAAGGGTACCTCGATCGTTTGGGATGACCAGTTCGCAGATGATGACGCGGCATTCAGGGCGTTCGAGCAGGTAGTCGCTGATGAAGGTATGGCGACCTTTCTTGATAGCGCCAATGTCATCCCATTTCCCGGCCAGTGAAAGTGACCAGAATTCCCGTGAACCAATCCGACGTATGAATCGTCTGACCGGCTTGGTTTCGGGCGCCGGTAGTTTAGCTGCCATATCGTGGCGAGTTCTGGGCCGCTTCGAGACAGTCTGGTTTCGGGAGCTTTCCTAAGAAAACGGACAATCCGGTCGCGATTCAAATCGCGGCGCCGTGTCCCATCCACATCGCATTCAAAGACAAGCCCACCAGCTAGCGACATAACTCACGTTCCCTGCCATTTCGAAGACAATGCCTGTCGCAATGAGGTGCAAGCGATCGCTGCCTTACTGATTTTTATCGGAATGGTTGCGCCTATCCGGTTTCGGCCTGTGCGTTACGGGCAGCAGCAATCGCCGCTGCAAGCTCTTTTGCTGGACCCACTCCCCAGTAGTGGAGGAAGTAAAACATCGGTTCACCGCCGATCATGTGGTTATGCAATGCTACGATATGGATATCCCGCTCGCGCAGTGCGCGGAGCACGGGCTGGACTTCGTCCTCGGTCATGATGAAGTCACCATCCACGGCGGCAAGGTCGTTGGTGCCCGAGAACGCCGCCCAGGTCGTAAGCCCCATCGAACCACCGATCTCAACGCCGTGCATGCGGCCTTGGCGAGCGAAGGTGTATTTCACGACACCATCGGCGATGCTTGGCTCGGTGCCCAAGATTTCGCTCAGCGCCAGGGCTTCGATCGTGCCGTTTGCATCCGGCGTCATGCCACCGAAACTGCGCTGCGGCGTCGGCGAGGCGGCGCGCACTTCCTTGATGGCATCCCAGACGGCTTTTACACCCGCTGCCATCTTGGCGGTTTCCCCATGCCCGCCGATATGCATAAAATAGACCGGCGGATCGTCGAATATGAAATGATTGTGCAGCGCGGTGACGGTCAACCCGTTGGCGAGGGCAGCGTCCATCGCGGCTGTTATCTCATCCTCGAATACGACCGTGTCGCCCATGACCATCACTCCGCCATCGACGGGTTTGAAGGCAGCCCATGAGCCGAGACCTGCCGGGGGATCGAGGCGCATGCCGTCGACCATCACCGGCACGTCGGCGCGCGTCCAACCGATGCGTGCGACCCCATCGTCGGTCATGGTGACCTCCGAGTGCGATGCCTCGAAAATCAGTGCCTCGAGATTGCCGAGATTATTCTGCGCGTGAAGAGCCGCCGACATCGCTGATAGCGATAGAGCCAAGCCGCCGACGAACAATGTTCTGCGTAATTGCTTCATCTTAGTTCTCCTTGGATGTGATTTCAGGTGCCAGCCATCATTGCGAGGTAATACAGCGACCCAATGAGTGCGCTCACGAAGAGAACGAGCAACATCCCGATCTTGAAGCGCAGCATGGCGATCAGGGCCGCAGCGGCAATGACGACGGAGGCGACGTCGATCGTGGCGAAGTCCGGCACGAGCAGGCGTGCGCCGTAACCTCGAACCTCGTCAAGCCGTGCGAAGGCAACGTGCAGCGCAAACCAGATGGCAAGGTTTAGGATCACACCGACGACTGCTGCCGTCACCGCCGAAAGCGCCGCTGTCAGAAGCTTCACGCCGCGCAGTTTTTCGATAAATGGCGCACCAAGGAAAATCCATAGGAAGCACGGCACGAACGTGACCCACGTGACGATGACCGAAGCCGCGATGCCCGAAGCCACCGGGCCTAACATGTCTGCTTCGCGATATCCCCCCATGAACCCCACGAATTGGACGACCTGGATCAGTGGACCCGGCGTGGTCTCCGCCATGCCCAACCCATCGAGCATTTCACCGGGGGCAAGCCAGCCATGCGTCTGCACGGCTTCCTGCGCCATATAGGCCAGCACGGCATACGCGCCCCCGAATGTCACGACCGCGAGCTTGGAGAAGAAAACCGCCAGTTCCGTGAACACGTGATTTGGGCCAACAAGAAGGATCAGCGCAATTATGGGAGCTGCCCAGATGCTGCCCCAGATCAAGGCCGTGCGGACTGCTCCGCGCCATGTAGGCTGCGCTTTCGCCATACCGCCTGTATGAAGCACGGCTTCCGGCTCGCTCTCCCCGTCCTCGGTCGTTTCACGGGCGCGAATGACCAGAAACCGTGCAGGATCGAAATGCCCTCCAAGAAAACCGACCAGCGCGGCGGCCGCGATAATCAGCGGGAAAGGTGCATCGAATGCGAATATCGCCACGAAGGCTGCGGCGGCAATCAGATACATGGGCCAAGTTCTCAATGCCCTTTTCCCGATGCGCAGCAGGGCCTCGATGACTATGGCGAGCACCGCCGCCTTAATGCCGAAGAAAATCGCCTGGACGAAGCTGGCCTCCTGAAAACTGGCATAGAGCACGCTAAGCGCCATAATGCTGAGGAAGCCGGGAAGGACGAACAGGCATCCTGCGACGAGGCCACCGCGAACGCCGTGGAGCAACCAGCCAATATAGGTGGCAAGCTGCATGGCTTCCGGTCCGGGCAGGAGCATGCAGTAATTGAGCGCATGCAGGAACCGGTTCTCCCCGATCCAGCGCTTTTCATCGACTAGAATGCGGTGCATCACCGCGATCTGGCCCGCTGGTCCACCAAAGCTCAACGCGGCCACGCGCGCCCAGACACGCACCCCTTCGGAAAACGGGATCGGAGTTTGTTCTACGGAACCTGAATTAGCGGGAGAATTCATCAACGCGTCCTTCGCACACAGCTCATCGAGCCGGACTTGGGCGCATTGCCTTACCGGGCGCCGGAATAAGTGCCCGAAGTCAAACTGCTAGATCATTGATCTGGTGTTGTCAAAAGCCTTACGCGAACAGTCTGCCTTGCACTTGGAGAATGTCGGCTTTCGAGATCGGCATTTGTATCTCCGATTTCCGAATTGAGGGCACGAAGCCGCCCTCAGCTACTACCTAGTCCAGTGGCAGGTTTCAGGATCGCGACGAGACCGATCAAATGTCCAATATTGGGGCGCGAAGCCGACATAGCTCGAGTGCACTAGGAGCGCCGCGAAAGTTCCACGACCACGCTGGCTGCCAATGCATCTTCGGATTTCTCGCGTCGCTGCTGAACCGTCGACACCAGCTGACGCTTCGAGTGGTCCGGCATCCTGATGATGGCGGCGAGTACGATGGCCTTCATGAGATCAGGATGCATGGTCATTGCACAGCTTCTGCAGTCGGCTCATCTGAATTCTTCCGCCGTCTCTCAACCAGCGATCGGAGACTGGCAGTCAGCACAAGCGTCGAACTGCCCAGCTTGACGATCTCTATCTCGCCTTCACCGATGAGCACATAGAGGGTGCTGCGCCCGATCCCGAGATAGCGGCAGGCCTCGGGCACCCGCATCGCTATCGGTTCTATCGACTGACGCTGTCGTTGCTCGCGAAGATGGTCTGTCGTGCCTGCAGAAGGCATGCCGGTCGGTCCTTTCATCTATCGGGTGATGACGGACCGACCTGGGGGATCATGGAGGGGAGCAGACCGGCCCGCCATCGACAGCGAGTATCGCTCTATTGAGAGCTGGCGCGCCACATGACGTTTTTACGCTGGGGCAGCCTTTGGTGCGCTGGCGCGCCGCTCTTCTGGCAACTTAGGGTAAAGTGTATCCCAACGTGTCTTCGGGGACGAATGCGGATCTCATCTCAAAGGCTCATTTGCCAAGATACTTGCTCGATTTGGGAGGCGCCGTCGCTCTCTGCATTGAAAACAAAAGGATTTCATAGGGCAGCGCCAGCAGGGCAACATCAGCGCCGTCGGCAAATCATCAGCGAAACCAACCACCTGCACCCCGACCGACGGCGGTGCTTTTATCTCGCCATCCTATTTCCTACCCACCCCAAACGTCCACGGACACTTTATCTGAACAGCACGCGATGCAGCTTCGTTGCAAATGCGTGGCAATGATGTCGCGAAGCGAGCGCAGCGATTACAGCGCACCAAAAACGGCAGGCGTGCAGTCGGAATGCACTTCTACCAGCTCTGATCCGTCCGTTCGATTGCAAGCTCACCGGTCCATGGCTTGCAGAGACTGCGCGCCTCTCTTGTCGAGCCGTTGGTCCATTTCGACCAGTCGTCTTGCTCCAGCAGTACCGGCATCCGCGAATGGCATTCCGCAGCAATGCCAGCGCTGTCGGTCATCAACATCGAGTAGACGAGACCCCATTCGTCGCTGTTGCGCCACAGCCCTGCGGCTGCAAACAACTCGCTATCGGGACGGCTTAGCCAGGTGCGCGTCTTGCTTCCCGGTGTGCCCTCGGCTTCCGCCCATGCCGTCAACGGAATGAGGCAGCGGCGTTCCTCGAAGCTGTAGCGCCACATGTAGCTGTCGAGTTTGTCGGTGCGAGCGTTGTTGACCGGCTTCGGTTTGAGCGGCTCGCCGGTGCGCTTGCTTTTGAGCGACAACGGGAAACCCCAGGACATCTGCGAGAGCTTGCCATCTGCAATCACAGCACCGGGATATCCCGGAAACACTTCGTCCCCAAAGTTGGCATTGCCCAGTTGATCGGCTGCATTGAACCAGCGCGCGACCTCGTCGTTCGCCTTCGTCATTCGGTAGAGATTGCACATCGCAAAGCGCCTGCCGCGAGCATGTTTTACTGTCAATCGGCAGCAGGGTAGAAGTTTCGCATTGGCAATTAGTTCCTGTTATGTTCTAACTGCAAGAATGTTGATTCGACCTAGCGATACTGAACTTACCTATGTGATCGGGGCTGCACTCGGTACGGTCGAGACCTACGCGCTCCGCGATGTGCTTTCAGCAACGAGAGCGTTCAACCGGCGCGAAGCGGTCGAGACACTCACGGCAAGGATCGTCGAGGCGCTCGGGCCTTATGAAATTACCCGGGAGGCGGGGGAGGCCGGTTTTGACGACAAAACCCTGCCGCTTTTTCCAGAAACAGAACAGACAAATGTGCTCAGCGCTCCGTAATCTTGACGAATCTCGAGCCAAGATAGCAATTGTCTAAGAACCGTTCCCGGTCTCGGCTTTGAGTTTTTCCAATCGCTCAGAACACACTTCGTGGACGACGCGGCCCAGCTCTTCGACCTGCTCGCCGAGCCACTCAAGCTCCTCTTTCGTGATCCGGTAGTGTTTTGAGTAGCGCGCCTTCACGTACGCTTCTTTGAGTTTCTCAAAGCGGGCGCGGTCTCGCTTCGTATCGCGTGGCCAGACGTAGGTGAGGCGAGGATCGATGCGCTCAGCTTGGGTGCGAAGGAACCCGAGATTGTGCACGTGGGGTGTGTAGAACGTGCAGACCAGGAGCACGCAGTGATAGAGAAACTCGGAAGTTTGATGAAGGTCGAAGGCAGCGGGTTTGAGGAAGCCTCGCTCCCTGCCAAGTTTCGAGAGTTCAAAGCGCTGGATAGCCGTTGGAAACCACTCGTCGAAATACTCCTGCGCCATTGCTAGCGCTTGGTCGGGAGTCTTGGGTTTAGGCGTATGCAGCTCGGTGTCGTCCGACTGGTAGAGCGCGACTCCATCCTGCTTAACGTCCATGAAGAAATAGCGGCCATGGGCGAGACCGTCGTTCACCTCCTGCAAGGTGTGGACGATGAAATTTACCGGCGTGTGGAGCGTGCCCGTCACGCCGTATTCTCGCATCAGGCGGTCATCGACCTTTGCCCAGTATTTCACTCTGTCGGTGAGCCGCTTGTCATTGACGATGATCAGTAAATCATAATCCGACTGGTAGCCTTTGGCGGTATGCGGCTCGTCGACCCAGGTACCGCGTGCGTAGCTTCCGTAAAGGATGACCTTGAGGATACGCCCGGCCTTCTTCCAGTCGTGCTTAGCCAGTGCGAAGGCATCCTCGAACTCTTCGAAGATCAGCTGAACGACGCGTTCCAGCTCGCGCTGTTTTTGCGGGGGCAGGTGATCGAGATCGGTCTTCATCAGTCAGTTCCTAGCAAGTCGCTGGAATGGTTGCACCTGCTGACCATGATTCATCCGCAAAACTCGCTCATTGGGCACAGTGATTCAGCGGAGCCCGTATACGTCAATACCAAGAAATGGGGATGGGCGTTCATAGACCCATTCCCAGATGCTGGTACGCTGGTGTGGAACAGCAAAGAGCTTCTTTTGAGGTAGTGCTTCTTGGCACTTCGAACGGGCTGGGATAAGAAGGAAAGGCGCTCTACCAAGCCCCGAAAAATTCAGTTTCAAAGCTCAAAAGCTGAACCGAACTACACTTATATGAACAAAAATGTGGGGGAGAGTGTGGGGTAGAGTTTACGCTGCCTATGAGTACTAAATTGATTTCAAAACGTTAATTGCTAGGTTCGATTCAAGCCCTGCCACCACCGCCACCCTTTCCGAAACTCTCATATCCGTTGACGTCGTCGGGATTTCCGGCGGCAATCCGCGTTATCGGCGTTACCCTGCGCGCAGTTCGAGGTCGGCGCGGTCGCGCAGGATGATTTCGCGCCGCGAGGGGAGTTCGATCGCGCCTGCGCTCCGCAGGCGGGTCAATTGACGGCTGACCGTTTCGATCGTGAGGCCGAGTACATCGGCGATCTGCTGTCGCGACACGGGCAGGAGCAGGCTCGTCTGCGCGCCCGCGACGCCGTTGCCCAGCCGGTCGGCCATTTCGATCAGAAAGCTGGCGACCTTCTGTTCGGCATTCATGCGGCCAAGCAGCAGCATCCAGCGACGGGTCCGGTCGAGTTCGCTGAGCGTGCGTTCGAGCAATTTGTGCTCGAGGCGCGGATGTTCGCGGGCAAAATGGTCGAAGTCCGCGCGTTCGAACACGCAGATCTGCGCCTCGGTCAGCGCTTCGACGCCATATGGTGAGGTTTCCCCGAAGGGCCGACCGAGGAAATCGGAGGGATAGACGAGGCCGAGGATCTGCTCCTTGCCGTCGGCCGAGTGCGATGACAATTTGAGCACGCCCTCGATCACATTGGCGACCAGCACCGCCTCGTCGCCTTCCCACATCAGTTGTTCGCCCGCTGCCAGGGTGCGGCGCCGCCCGATGGTATTGAGCAGGTCGATCTCGCGCTCGTCCAGCTCGGCGCAGATCGCCCGGTTGCGAATGGCACAGCTATCGCAAAAGTTGCGGGGGCGCGAAGGCTGCATATCCTGCATGTCGCCAGCACTATCGGGTGCCCGCGGCGATGCCAAGGCATGTCTGCACCGCGGGCAGGACCGGAACTTGCGGGATGGCCGGAGCCGGACTAACCAGCCGGCATGAGTCACGATAGCAATTTGACCGGGCGCCCCGCCATCTCCTCCACCGGGCTGTTCACGCCCGAAGACACCATCACCAACGAAGAGCTCGTCGAAAGCTACAATCGCTACGTCGAGATATTCAATGCCGACAATGCGGAAGCAATTGCCTCGGGGGAAGTCGAAGCGCTTCAGCCGAGTTCGGTTGAATTCATCGAAAAGGCGAGCGGAATCAAAGCGCGCCATGTGATGAGCAAGGCGCCCATCCTCGATCCGGAAATCATGGCGCCACGGCTGCGCGAGCGGTCGAACGACGAACTTTCGGTGATGGCGGAAATCGGCGTGAAGGCGGCGCGGCAGGCGCTCGAGCGGGCGGGCCGCGATGTTGCGGATGTCGATGCGGTGCTGTGCGCGGCGTCAAACATGGAGCGCGGCTATCCGGCGATGGCGATCGAAATCCAGCAGGCGCTGGGCATCGATGGCTTCGGCTTCGATATGAATGTCGCCTGCTCCTCGGCGACCTTCGGCATCCAGACCGCGGCGGATTATATCCGCTCGGGCAATGCCAGGAGCGTGCTCGTGGTCAGCCCGGAGATTACCAGCGGCCATCTCAACTGGCGCGATCGTGACAGCCATTTCATCTTTGGCGATGTGGCCACGGCGGTGCTGGTCGAAGATGTCGCTGTGGCGCCCAAGCAGCATTGGGATATTGTCGGTACGCGGCTGAAGACCGTGTTCTCGAACAACATCCGCAACAATTTCGGCTTCCTCAACCGCGCTTCGCCCGAGGGTGAAGGCAAGCCGGACAAGCTGTTCGTCCAGGAAGGCCGCAAGGTGTTCAAGGAAGTCGTCCCGATGGTGGCCGAGATGATCGTCACCGAAGCCGAGCGGCTGGGGATCGATCCGCAGACGCTGAGGCGGCTGTGGCTGCACCAGGCCAATGCCGGGATGAACCGGCTGATCGCACAGCGTGTGCTGGGCCACGAGGCCACGCCCGACGAGAGCCCGACGGTGCTCGATACCTATGCGAATACGTCGAGCGCGGGTTCGATCATCGCGTTCCACAAGCATAATGAAGACCTTGCCGCGGGCGATACGGGGCTGATCTGCAGCTTCGGCGCGGGCTATTCGGCGGGTGCGGTGTTCGTGCGCAAGGTGGCATAACATCTTGTGACTGCTGCCCGCAGGCCCTACTTGGCCGACATGGCAGGTGATTTACTCGACAATCGTGGCCGCGGCGATGTTCGCTGGTCATGGCCCCCGATCCATCCCGAAGGTCGCAAGTTCGGCGTCATCGCGGTGCTAGTCAGCCTTGTGTTCCTGATCGGTCTCGACTGGGAAATCATTGGCTGGCCGCTGTTGCTGCTATCGCTTGGCGTGTTCGCGTTCTTCCGCGATCCCGAGCGCGTGGTGCCGCAGGACGACAATCTGATCGTCGCCCCGGCCGATGGCCTGGTGTCGCTGATCGCCGAAGTCGAACCGCCCGAGGAAATGATGATCGACGATGGCAGCGGCCATGCCGGGCTGACGCCGGGCCCGGTCACGCGCATTTCGATCTTCATGTCGGTGTTCGATGTCCATATCAACCGCACCCCGATCGCCGGGACCGTGCGCCGCGTGGTCTATATCCCCGGCAGCTTCGTCGATGCGGGTCTCGATAAGGCGAGCGAGGAAAACGAACGCCAGCACGTCCTGATCGAACGGATGGACGGCCAGAAAATCGGCTTTACGCAGATCGCCGGCCTCGTCGCGCGGCGGATCGTGCCCTTCGTCAAGCCCGGCGACAGTGTCGGCGTGGGCCAGCGGATCGGCCTGATCCGCTTCGGCAGCCGGGTCGATGTCTATCTGCCTGCCGGGACCGATTCCCGGGTCCTGCTCGGCCAGAAGGTCATCGCGGGTGAAACCGTGCTGGCCGAAATCGGTTCGCAGCGGCTGATCGAGGGCGTGTCGCAGTGACCCCCCCCAGCGCCGACCCGGAGGGCGGAGCCCGCCTTGGCCCGAAGGCGACGGAAGACGAACAACCCACCGAGATACACACGCGGGCGCTTACCCTGCGCGCGATGATCCCCAATGCGATCACCGCGGCGGCACTGTGTTCGGGCCTGACCGGTATCCGGTTCGCGATTGACGAGAACTGGTCTGCTGCAGTGGTGGCAGTGATCATCGCCGGGATCCTGGACGGGGTCGACGGGCGGATCGCGCGCGCGCTCAAGGCGCAGTCGCGGTTCGGTGCGGAGCTCGACAGTCTTGCCGATTCGCTGAGCTTCGGGACCGCACCGGCGATCATCATCTTCCTGTGGTCGCTGGTGGCCGAGCCGCGCCTCGGCTGGTTTGCCGCGCTGGCGTTTGCGATCTGCTGCGCGCTGCGTCTGGCCCGCTTCAATGCGCAGATCGATGTGTCGGAGCAGCCGCACAAATCGCTTGGCTTCCTGACCGGCGTTCCCGCACCGATCGGGGCGGGGCTCGCCTTTTCGCCCTTCTATCTGTGGATGGCCACCGGTCTCGACGTGCTGCGCCATCCGCTGCTGGTGGGCATCTGGCTGACCGTCATTGCGCTGCTGATGATTTCGAACATGGCCACGCCGAGCTGGACCTCGCTGCGTCCGCGCCGCGGGATACGGCTGGAGGTTCTGGCATTTGTGGGCCTGACCTTCGCGGCGCTGCTGGTCGAACCTTGGTGGACGCTGAGCGCCATTTGCGCCGGGTATTTGTTGCTGCTCCCCTACAGCCTGCTGCGCTATTCGCGGGTCAAGCGGCGTAGCTGACCCTGCCGCCGGCAGACCGTACCGTACCCGACCGATCGAACGCGGCCTGAGAGCCGGCAGTCGTGGCCGGTCGCAGTGCTGGCAATGGGGCGGGCGCGCCCTTCAGCTCACTCCGCAGACGAGCGAAAGCGGACCACCAGCGCAGCCCGCTGTCGGCGAGCACGGTCGCGGTTGCCAGACCGATGGCAGCGAGAAGGGTAATGAGGAACAATGCGAACATCGCGAAATCTCCCTGCCCGGTTGCCGACAAGCTTGTTGACAGACCGGGGAAATCTAGTGGAAAACCCGTAGCGCCCGCCGGGGGTTCCGGCGGATGAGAACAATGTTCTCTTTTTGTTCTCGCCTGTCAAGCGTTTTCCCGTCCGACTCCGCCTTTTTTGCGGCAAATCGAGTCTGGATTTTCCCACTCATCGACGCTAAGTGCGCGCGGTCCGCAGCGGATTCGGCCGATCATCGGCTGCAGCGCAGCGGGCAAATCCACATGGAAGGCGCACATACCGGTGCCCGCCGCGGGACATGACCGCATTCGGGTTCCAGCTTTCCAGAGGCATAACCGGAAAGGAATTTACTTATGGCGGCTCCTACCGTCACGATGCAGGAACTGATCGAGGCCGGCACGCACTTCGGCCACCAGACCCACCGCTGGAATCCGCGCATGAAGCCGTATATCTTCGGCGCGCGCAACGGCATCCATATCATCGACCTGTCGCAGACCGTGCCGCTTTTCGCACGCGCGCTCGACTTCATCCAGCAGACCGCACGTTCGGGCGGCAAGGTGCTGTTCGTCGGTACCAAGCGCCAGGCGCAGGACGCGATCCGCGAAGCCGCGCTCGCTTCGGGCCAGCACTTCGTCAACCATCGCTGGCTCGGCGGCATGCTGACCAACTGGAAGACCATCAGCGAACGCATCAAGTACCTCAAGACGCTCGACGAGCGCCTGTCGGGGGACACTGCGGGCCTGACCAAGAAGGAAGTGCTCGACCTGACCCGCAAGCGGGACAAGCTCGAAATGTCGCTCGGCGGCATTCGCAACATGGGCGGCATTCCCGACGTGATGTTCGTGATCGATGCCAACATGGAAGACCTGGCGATCAAGGAAGCCAACGTCCTCGGCATCCCGGTGGTTGCGGTGCTCGACACCAATGTCGATCCCGAAGGCATCGCCTTTCCGATCCCGGGCAATGACGACGCGGCCCGCGCCATCCGCCTGTACTGCGATGCAGTCGCCAATGCCGCCAAGAGCGGCAAGGGTGACAGCGTGCAGGATTCGGGTGCCGATGTCGGCGCGATGGAAAACCCGCCGGAAGAAACCGTCGAGGCCTGATCCCTCGATTGACCGGGCGCCATCATGCGCCCGTCACAAAGCGGAGTTACGCGCCGGGCCGCCCACCAGCTGGCCCGGTGCCCGCACACCATACCAAGAAGGAAACGACCATGGCTGCATTCACTGCTGCTGACGTAAAGGCCCTGCGCGAGAAGACCGGCGCGGGCATGATGGACGCCAAGAAGGCCCTCGAAGGCGCCAATGGCGATATCGAAGCCGCGGTCGACGCACTGCGCGCCAAGGGCCTCGCCACCGCCCAGAAGAAGTCGAGCCGCACCGCGGCCGAAGGTCTTGTCGGCGTGGCCGTCGAAGGCACCAAGGGCGTCGCCGTCGAAGTGAACTCGGAAACCGACTTCGTCGCCAAGAACGACAAGTTCCAGGACTTCGTCCGCAAGACCACGCAGGTCGCGCTGGGCGTTTCGGGTGACGACATCGACACGCTCAAGGCTGCTTCCTATCCCGATGGCGGCACCGTTTCGGACAAGCTGACCGATAATGTCGCGACCATCGGTGAGAACCAGCAGGTTCGCCGCATGAAGACCGTTTCGGTCTCCAACGGCGTGATCGTGCCCTATATGCACAACGCGGTTGCCCCCGACCTCGGCAAGATCGGCGTGCTCGTCGCACTCGAGAGCGAAGGCGATACCGCCAAGCTCGAAGAACTCGGCAAGAAGCTGGCCATGCACATCGCCGCGGCATTCCCGCAGGCGCTGACCGCCGAAGGCCTCGACGCCGATGTGATCGAGCGTGAACGCGCGATCGCCAAGGAAAAGGCTGCCGAAAGCGGCAAGCCCGAAGCCGTGCAGGACAAGATGGTCGAAGGCGCGATCGGCAAGTACGCCAAGGAAAACGCGCTGCTCAGCCAGGTCTTCGTGATGGATAACAAGACCCCCATCGCGCAGGTGGTCGAGCAGGCTGGCAAGGATGCCGGCGCCAAGATCGAGCTGGTGGATTATGTCCGCTTCCAGCTCGGCGAAGGCATCGAGAAGGAAGAAAGCGATTTCGCCGCGGAAGTCGCGGCAGCCGTCGCTGGCTAATTCTGTGTATCGCGCACGATAAAGGGCTGGACCGTCAGTTCTTTATCTGTGCAGTTTCCTGCGCCCGATGTTTCCGGGACGCGTGAATTCGGGAGCGGTCGTCGGACTTCGGTTCGGCGACCGCTTTCGTGTCCGGCGGGCCGTTTGCGTCGCGGTCGCGCGAGGTCTCCGAACCGGGGCCCGCCGTTTTCCCCTCCCGCGCCGAACCCCGGCTTTCCCTTTGCGCGTTTCCTGCTTCATGGCTAAGGACCCGCAACTCCCTACGCTACACGGATCCCTCTCCGCCCATGCCTCTTTCGACGATGAAACGTGTCCTCCTCAAGCTTTCGGGCGAGGTGCTGATGGGCGACCAGCAATTCGGGATCGATCCGGCCTTCGTGCTGGAACTCGCGCAGGAAGTGAAACAGGCGAAGGAAACCGGCCTCGAAATCTGCCTCGTCATCGGCGGCGGCAATATCTTTCGCGGCATGGCCGGCGCAGCGCAGGGGATGGACCGCGCGCAGGCCGATTACATGGGCATGCTTGCCACGGTGATGAACGCACTCGCGATGCAGAGCGCGCTCGAGCAGCTTGGTGTCCAGACCCGCGTGCAGAGCGCGGTGCAGATGGACCAGGTATGCGAACCGGTGATCCGTCGCCGCGCCGAGCGCCATCTCGAAAAGGGCCGGATCGTGATCTTCGCCGCCGGTGTCGGCGCGCCCTATTTCACTACCGATAGCGGCGCAGCACTGCGCGCAGCGGAAATGAATTGCGATGCGCTGCTGAAGGGCACCAGCGTCGACGGGGTCTATGACAGCGACCCCAAGAAGAACGCGGACGCCAAACGTTTCGATACCGTGACTTACGGCAAGGTGTTGGCCGACGACCTCAAGGTCATGGACGCCAGCGCCGTTGCTTTGTGCCGCGACAACAAGATCCCGATCGTCGTCTTCTCGATCCGCGACAAGGGCAATCTCGCCCGTGTGCTGAGCGGCGAAGGCGTGCAGACGATCGTCAAGAACTGAACGCAAAGACAAGACAGAGGAAGCCGCCATGGCCAAATACGACAAAGCCGATATCGAGCGCCGCATGAAGGGTGCCGTCGAAAGCCTCAAGAGCGATCTTGGCGGCCTGCGCACCGGCCGGGCGAACACCAGCCTGCTCGATCCCGTGATGGTCGAAGTCTATGGCTCGATGATGCCACTCAACCAGGTCGCCACGGTCAGCGCGCCCGAACCCCGCATGCTCAGCGTGCAGGTGTGGGACAAGGCCAATGTCACTGCGGTCGAAAAGGGTATCGCCAAGGCCAATCTCGGGCTCAACCCGATGATCGACGGGCAGAACGTGCGCCTGCCGATGCCCGACCTGACGCAGGAACGGCGCAAGGAACTGGCCAAGCTGGCCGGCCAGTATGCCGAGCAGGCCAAGATCGCCATCCGCAATGTCCGCCGTGACGGGATGGAAGCGCTCAAGGAAGACGAGAAGAAGAAGGAAATCTCGGAAGACGAGCGCAAGCGCAGCGAAGATGAAGTGCAGAAGCTGACCGACACCTATGTCGCCGAAGCCGATGCCGCCGCTGTGCAGAAGGAAAAGGAAATCCTGACGCAGTAAGGCGGACAGGACGCGGAGTGAAAGGATGACTGGGGAAGGGGCGAGCGCCCGCCATGTGGCCATCATCATGGATGGCAACGGCCGCTGGGCGAAGCGCAAGCATCTGCCCCGCGCGATGGGGCATCGCAAGGGCGTGGAAGCGGTGCGCGAACTGGTGCGCGGTCTCCAGGGCACCGAGATCGAGTGCCTGACGCTCTACGCCTTCAGTAGCGAAAACTGGAAGCGGCCCGAGGAAGAGGTCGACGATTTGATGAACTTGATGCGCAAGTTCATCAAATCGGACCTGCCGGAATTCGTCGCCAACGATGTCAGGCTGCATATTCTCGGTGACTGGCGCGGACTTGCGCCCGATATCGTCGAAATGCTCGAGGATGCGCTGGAGCAGACCGCGCAGGGCTCGCGCACGCTGGCGGTCGCGCTGAATTACGGTTCGCATGCCGAAATCGTTCAGGCGGCGCGGCAAGCAGCGGCCGAGGGCGAGATCACCGAAGAGGGCATCGCCCGGCATCTCTACAGTGCGGACTTGCCGCCGCTCGACCTGCTGATCCGCACCAGCGGCGAAGTGCGGCTGTCGAATTTCCTCTTGTGGCAGGCGGCCTACGCGGAGATGCTGTTCCTCGACGTCCTCTGGCCGGACTTTACGCCCGATCACCTGAAGCAGGCGCTGGCCGATTTCGCGGAGAGGGAGAGGCGCTTTGGCGGACGCTGAGACATCTGCGGCATCGCCCGTACGCAAGAATGCAGATCTGCCCGTACGGGTCGTCTCCGCCGTGGTGATGATTGCGCTCGCAATCGGCGCATTGGTCGCCGGCGCCCCGTGGCTGGGCTGGTTCATTCTCGCGGTGACGCTTGCGACCATGGTCGAATTCGTACTGTTGATGGTGAAAGTCACCCCGTCCGTGCCCTTCCGCCTCGCCGGTATCCTTGGCGGCGCGGTCTATATCGGGCTTGCGGGCTATATGCTGGCGCGGTTCCCGCTCCCGCTGGTGGTCGGCGTGATCGGCGCCGTCGTGTTTGTCGACAGCTTCGCCTATTTCTTCGGTCGCACGCTGGGTGGCCCCAAGATCGCGCCTTCGATCAGCCCATCGAAGACCTGGGCGGGCCTGCTGGGCGGGATCGTCGGTGCGACGGTCTGGATCGCGGTCTGGAGCTATTTCGTCGCCCCCGCCATGCGCGGCGATGCGGCCGCCGCCATCGGGATTACCCGGTTCGGCCAGATGCTCGGCCTTGGCGCGCTCACCGCCGTGGCGGCACAGGGCGGCGATTTCTTCGAAAGCTGGCTCAAGCGAAAGGCGGGGGTGAAGGATTCGTCCAGGCTCATCCCGGGGCATGGCGGCGTGTTCGACCGGACCGACGGGATGATCCCCGTCGTGCTGCTCGCTGGCGTCCTTTTGGGTGCCGCGCAATGACCCGGTCGATTTCCATCCTCGGTGCGACGGGTTCGGTGGGCGAGCAGACGCTCGACCTCCTCCGCCGTGATCCAGGGGACTGGAACGTCGTTGCGCTGACCGCCAATTCCAACGTCGCGGGGCTAGCTGCGGCAGCGCGTGAATTCGGGGCCGAACTTGCCGTCGTCGCCGACGAGAAGTGCCTCGACGACCTGCGTGACGCGCTTTCGGGCAGCGGGATAGAAGCCGCGGCCGGGCGCACCGCGCTCTGCGAAGCGGCTGCGCGTCCTGCCGCGATCACCGTGGCGGCCATCGTTGGCTGCGCCGGGCTGGGCCCGGTGATGGCGGCGATTGAACAGGGCGGCACGATTGCGCTGGCCAATAAGGAAGCGCTAGTGTCCGCGGGCGAGGTGATGACCGCGGCCGTCGCCCGGCACCGGGCCACGCTGCTACCCGTCGACAGCGAGCACAACGCCATCTTCCAGTGCCTGCAGGGCGGCAAGATCGCGGACGTCCGCTCGATCACGCTGACCGCCAGCGGCGGTCCGCTGCGCATGGTCGAGGATTTGTCCGCAGTGACGCCCGAGCAGGCGATCGCGCATCCCAATTGGGATATGGGCGCCAAGATCAGCGTGGATAGCGCGACCATGTTCAACAAGGGTCTCGAACTGATCGAGGCGCATCACCTGTTCCCCGTCGGGCTCGACCGCATCCGCATCGTCGTGCATCCGCAAAGCGTGATCCATTCGATGGTCGAATATCGCGATGGCTCGACACTGGCGCAGCTGGGGCCGTCGGACATGCGCGTGCCGATTGCCTCGTGCCTTGCCTGGCCCGCGCGGATGGACACGCCCATGGCTCCGCTCGACCTGCCGGCAATTGGCGAAATGACCTTCTTCGCCCCCGATGAGGACCGTTTTCCGGCGACACGGCTGGCGCGCCAGGCCGCCGAAGCGGGCGGGGCGGCCCCGGCGGTGCTCAACGCCGCAAACGAAATCGCGGTGGCCGCTTTCCTGAAGCGTCAGATTGCGTTCAGCCGCATCGCGGTATTGGTCGAGAGCGTTCTCGAGCAGGGTGATTTGCCCCCGGCGCCGCGGACCCTCGAAGAGGTCCTGCGCGTGGACGAAGACGCCCGCACCCGTGCCACCCGCATTCTGGAGCCTGCCTGACCTTGGAACTGAACCTGCCTTTATGGCTCTATTACGTCATCGGTTTCCCGCTGCTGCTGGGGCCATTGGTGACGATCCATGAGCTAGGCCACTATCTGGTCGGTCGCTGGTTCGGCGTCCATGCAGAAGCGTTCTCGGTCGGATTCGGCAAGGAACTCTGGGGCTTCACGGACAAACGTGGCACGCGGTGGAAGCTCAGCGCGCTGCCGCTGGGCGGCTATGTCCAGTTCAAGGGCGATATGAACCCGGCGAGCATTCCCGATGCCGACGCCGCGGCGCAAGCGAGCGCGGAAGAGCGCGCGGGAAGCTTCCATCATGCCTCGCTATGGAAGCGCGCCCTGATCGTCTTTGCCGGGCCCGCAACCAACATCCTGCTGACGCTTGCGATCTTCGCGGGTTTCTTCGCCTTTTACGGCAAGCCGGTTCCGGGCAATCCCGAAGAACAGCTGACCGTTGCCGAATTCGCCGAAATCTCGCCTGCGCGCGCAGCGGGGATCGCAATCGGCGACCGCATCGTCGCGGTCGAAAGCGAACGGATCGAGGATTTCCGCGACCTGCAGGATTCGATCATGCTCTATCCCGGGCGTACGCTCGACATCACGGTCGAACGGGACGGTGCCGAACAGAGCTTTGCCGTGCCCGTCCGCAGCGTCGAGATGGAGGACCGGTTCGGCAATGTCTCCAAGATCGGGCTGATCGGCATCGCACCGGCGGCCGCGGGCTTCGAGTTCGAGCCGCAGGGCGTGGTTGCCTCGCTTGGCCTGGCGGTCGATCACTCGATCGGGATCGTCGACATGATGGTGACCGGCATCGGCCAGATATTCACCGGCGAGCGGTCGGTCCAGGAACTGGGCGGGCCGGTCAAGATCGCGAAATTCTCGGGCGAACAGCTCAGTCTCGGCGCGATGGCCTTCATCAATTTCGCGGCGCTGATTTCGCTTAACTTGGCATTCATCAACCTCCTGCCAATTCCGGCGCTCGACGGCGGGCACCTGGCTTTCTACGCGGCAGAAGCGGTCCGCCGGAAGCCGGTCGGTCCCCGTGGAACCGAAGTGGCGTACCGCGCCGGTGTGGCCCTTGTGCTCATGCTGATGGTGTTCGTCACAATCAACGATCTGGTGACGCTTCCCGTTTTCGGGAATTAGCCGGGGAAAGGGAGCGGGTAACCGGCAATAGACCGCAGCAAAGCTTGATCGCCACGGACGCATGGGGCAGGGGACGGCAAGGCCGCCCCGCACAACGCGGCCCGATGCCGGATCGGGGCTGCACCAGCCGGGTCTGCTGTAAGTGTAACGAGGACGGGAATCTCCTTGTCGATGACTAATTTTGCTTCTGCCGCCACGCGACGCAACCCTGCCGCGCGGCTGGCTATCGGCCTGCTGGCTGGCACCATGCTTGCAGGTGTGCCCACCGCGGTTCTTGCCCAGGAAGAGGCTGCCGCAGTCCCGGCAGCCGCACCGGCGGTCCAGCAGGATGTCGTGCGCACGATCGCTGTCAGCGGCGCCCAGCGCCTCGAGGCGCAGACGATCCTGTCCTACATCAAGCTGCGCCCCGGCGACACGTGGACGCAGGCCGCGGGCGATGAGGTCCTCAAGGATCTCTATGCGACCGAGCTGTTCTCCAGCGCCAATGTGGTCAACAACAATGGCGATGTGGTCATCACCATTGTCGAGAACCCGGTCATCAACCGCATCATCCTCGAAGGCAATCGCCGGCTGAAGAACGACAAGGTGCTGCCCGAAATCCGGCTGTCGCCGCGGCAGATTTTTACTCGGTCGAAGGTCCGCGCCGACGTCTCCCGCATCATCGAGCTGTACAAGCGCCAGGGCCGCTTCGCCGCCACGGTCGAGCCGAAGATGGTCGAGCTGTCGCAGAACCGCGTCGATATCGTGTTCGAGATCAGCGAAGGACCCAAGTCCAAGGTTCGCCAGATCAATATCATCGGCAACGATGCTTTCTCCGACGGGAAGCTCCGCGGCGAGATGCTGACCAAGCAAGCCCGCCTGACCAGTTTCCTCAGTTCCAACACCAGCTACGATCCCGATCGTCTGGCCTTCGACCAGCAGAAGCTGCGCCAGTATTACCTGACCGAAGGCTATGCCGATTTCCGCGTGGTTTCGGCGGTCGCCGAACTGACCCCCGACAAGCGCGACTTCATCATCACTTATGTCGTCGAGGAAGGCGAGCGGTACAAATTCGGCACGGTCGATGTCGAATCGCAGATCCGCGATTTCGACGATGAGGCGATGACCGCGCGTCTGCCGATGCAGGGCGGCGACTGGTACGATGCCAAGCTGGTCGAGGACACGGTCGAGCAGCTCAGCGAGCTGGCCGGAACCTTCGGTTACGCCTTTGCCGACGTCCAGCCGCAGTTCAGCCGCAACCAGGACACGCTGACGATGGACGTGACCTTCGCCTTGCGCGAAGCACCCCGCGTCTATGTCGAACGGATCGACGTCAACGGCAACACGTTGACGCAGGACAAGGTCGTGCGCCGCGAATTCCGTCTGGCCGAAGGTGATGCCTTCAATTCGCTGTCGGTCGCGCGTTCGACCGCACGCATCAATTCGCTGGGTTATTTCCAGGAAAACTTCGAAATCAACCAGGTCGAGGGCAGCGCCCCCGACCGGATCGTGCTCGAGGCCAATGTCGAAGAACAGGCGACCGGCGAGCTGCAGCTGTCGGCTGGCTTCTCCAGCCTCGAGAGCTTCATTCTTGCGGGCTCGATCCGTCAGCGCAACTTCCGCGGGCGTGGCCAGACGGTCGGCCTCAGCCTGAACTATTCGCGCTATTCGAAATCGGCGCAGGTCAGCTTTTCCGAACCCTATGTGTTCGACCGTAATATCTCGGCGGGCGTCGATATCTATCGCCGCGACACCAACAGCTTCAACTTCCGCAATAACGAGCGCAACACCACCTTTGCGCAGTCGACCACCGGCGCCCAGCTGCGTGCGGGCGTTCCGTTGACCGAGTACACCTCGGCGGTTGCCAGCTATACGTTCAATTACGACGACGTGACGCTCGATGAAGGACTGTATTTCTCTGATCGCGATGGCGACGGGGTTGCGACCTGCGATCCGATCCTTGCCAGTCGTTATCTGTGCGAGGCAATCGGGCAGCGGACCAGCTCGATCGTCGGGCTCACGCTCAACTACAACACGCTCAACAGTCGCCTGCGTCCCACAAGCGGCGAGACGATTAGCTGGACGACTGAGCTGGCGGGGCTCGGCGGCGATGTGAAATATGTCCGTTCACGCGCCCGTGCCGGCAAGTACTGGCCCGTCGGTGGCGGCTTCATCTTCTCGGTGACCGGTGAAGGCGGCTGGATCCGCAGCCTTGAGGACAATGATGTTGCGGGCCAGGACGACGTGCGCCTGACCGACCGTTTCTTCCTCGGTGAACCGCAGATGCGCGGGTTCGATATCCGCGGTGTCGGACCGCGCATCGTGCGCTTGCAGTACCTGGACGACGATGGCGATGCCGCCACGCCGCTGGTCCCCCAGACAATCGAGGAAGCGCTCGCCAGCGATAACCGCGTGGACGATGCCTTGGGCGGCAAGGCCTATTACCTTGGCCGGGCCGAACTCGAAATCCCGCTCGGCAGCGGTGCGCGCGAGATGGGCCTGCGTCCGTCGATCTTCCTCGATGTGGGCTCGCTGTTCAGCGTTACACGCCCGGTTCTGCAGGATTACCCCGATGGCTTGCAGGCCACTGACGGGGACGGCAATCTGCTTTATCTGCAGCCCGGCGTAGACGATGAAGGCAACGACATCATCCAGGCAGTAACCAACCGCTTTGCACCCGATGGGACCGAAAACGAGCGTAACGTCATTGCGGGGACCTTCTTCAAGGAAGTGTTCGTCGGCGACAGCCCGGCACCGCGTATTTCGGTGGGCATCGGCGTGAACTGGAACTCGCCCTTCGGTCCGTTCCGGATCGATGTATCTCACGTGCTCAAGAAGCAGGTCGGAGACGACACCAAGACCTTCTCCTTCAACGTAGGAACGCAATTCTGATGAAACTTTTCGCCAAGACCATTGCTGCCGCCGCGCTTGCGGGCACTGCGGCCATTGCTACCCCCGCCGCCGCGCAGGTGTCGGGCATCGCTACCAGCAGCCCCGAAGCCGTGATCGTGCGCAGCCAGGCGCGCATCAATGCCTATCAGCAGATCGACCAGCAGTATTCGGCGCAGATCGCGCAGATCCGCACGCTGCGTCAGGAAATGCAGACGCTGCAGCAGAGCCTCGATACCGACAACAATGGCCAGCTGAGCCAGGCCGAAGCGCAGGCCAACCCCACGGTCGTGCAGCAGCTCCAGCAGAAGGAACAGCAGCTTGGCCAGGCTTCGCAGCCGATCGTGCTCGCGCAGACCTATGCCATCGAGCAGCTGATCAACGATTACCAGAACGTCCAGCAGCAGGTCATCCAGCAGAAGAACATCCAGCTGCTGCTGAACCCCGATGCGATCCAGTGGGCACCCGAAGCGGTCAATGTGACCAACGACCTCGTCGCCGCGCTCAACCAGCGCATGCCGAGCGTGCAGATCACGCCGCCGGCCGACTGGCGTCCCCGCCAGGAATCGCTGTCCGCGCAGCAGACCGTTTCGCAGGTCCTCCTCGGCGTCGCGCAGCAGCAGGCGGCCCAGCAAGCCGCGCAGCAGCAGCAGTCCGCGCAGCCGACCGGCCGCTAGGTTCGACGACAGGGGCAGGGTGATGAGCGAGACCGGTTTCGACATCGTCGGGGTGCTAAAGCGCCTGCCGCATCGCTATCCCCTGCTGCTCGTCGACCGGGTGCAGGAACTGGTCGCCGACGAGCGTATCCACGCGGTCAAGGCGGTCAGTTTCAACGAGGATTTCTTCCAGGGCCATTTCCCCGGCGCGCCGATCATGCCCGGCGTTCTCCAGATCGAGGCGCTGGCGCAGGCCGCGGGCGTGCTCGCGGTGGAGAGCCTCGGCCTCGCGGACTCGGGCAAGCTGGTCTATTTCATGGCGATCGAGAACGCCAAGTTCCGCGCGCCCGTGACGCCGGGCGTGCTGCTCGATCTCAAGGCCGAATTTGTCCAGAAACGCGCGCGAGTATGCAAGTTCGCCGGACAGGCATCGGTCGATGGCAAGGTGACCTGCGAAGTGCAGTTCACCGCGATGATCGCCGACGCACCCGAATAGGGTTGTCAATTCGGGCGCTCGCCGCTATGCGCGCGCCTTTCCCATAACAGCTGGACCGGTCGGAACCGTTCCGATGCTAGAAGGACGTTTATCATGAAGGCCGCAGGTCACCCCGATTACCACATGATCACGGTCAAGATGACCGATGGTACCGAATTCCAGACGCGCTCCACCTGGGGCAACGAGGGCGAAACGCTGACGCTCGACATCGATCCGACCAGCCATCCGGCATGGACCGGTGGCACCAAGCAGATCCAGGAAGGCGGCCGCGTCGCAGCCTTCAACAAGCGCTTCGGCGGCCTGTCGCTCAAGAAGGGCTGAGCGCAGCCAACCCCCAGAATTTACGCAAGGGCGGTCCCGCTGGGGCCGCCCTTTCTCGTTGTGCAAGCGCCGCGCGCCGGGTAGCCGCGTCACCAGCCCCAGGGCTTCTCGCGGTACCATTTGGTGATCACATATTTGATCCCCTTGCGCACCTTCATCCCGTGATGGAGCGTATTGGGGTTTTCGCGCAGGTCGGGGCGCCGGTTGTTCCAGCAGACCAGCTTCCCCGCCTCGGGCTGGAAGGTCTTACCGACCGCCTTGAAGCGGGTCGCACCGCCGCCTTCGACCTCGTTCAGATAGATCATGAAGGTCCAGGTCCGCTGGCCCGCGACCGAGCAAAAGGTTGCCCAGTCGGCCCCGCCGCGATTGAAATAGTCGCAATGCGGTTTGAATTCCTGCCCCACGTCATAGCGCTGGCCCTGCAGCGGTTCGCCATGCGCCGGGTCGATCCCGTTGAGGTCGAACAGCAAGTCTTCGAGTGCCTGGACGACAGGTTCAGTCGTATCGAGGTCGCAGGTTTCGCTGGTGCGAAAATAGCGGTCGTCGCCCGCATCGGCGAGCGTCGAGGGCCGCCGGTCCTGCTCGATCAGGCGGATCAATCCGGCACGCAGGTCGAGGGGGACGAAGTCACGCAGCTGGAACAGCTCGATCCTGTCGCTCGGCACGCGTTGCATGCCCTCGCGCGCCAGCAGCATCTCGCTCGAAGATTCGCCCGGTCCCGTCATCACTTTTACGATAGCGCGCGCGCAACGCGCTTCAACCGCGAAAGAAAATTGCGCACAGCTGCGGCGGTTGCGATTTTCGCTTCCCTATTCGGCTTCATTGTGCAACAGGCACGCGCCGTTGCGCAGGCGGCTTGACGCTGTCCCGCTCATGCGTAACAGCCCCCCTTTCCCGGGCGGTTCCGGGGGCATGTGGCGATCGTAGCTCAGTTGGTTAGAGCGCCGGTTTGTGGTACCGGAGGTCGCGGGTTCGAACCCCGTCGATCGCCCCATATTCTCCCCCATCATGGCCGTCCATCAGAGCATTTTGGGGACTCGCTGCATGACGGCATTCTGGACCGAAGCGGATTTCGACGACCATGAACTGGTCGAGGTGGTCCGCGATGCGAAAAGCGGCCTGACCGCCATCATCGCGCTCCATTCGACCCATCTCGGTCCCGGTGCCGGCGGCACCCGCTTCTGGCATTATGCCGAACCCGCCGATGCTATGCGCGATGCGCTGCGCCTGTCGCGCGGGATGAGCTACAAGAACGCCATGGCGGGCCTGCCGATGGGTGGGGGCAAGGCCGTGATCCTGGCCCAGAAGGACACCGCCAAGACGCCCGAAATGCTGGCGGCCTTCGCCGATGCGGTGGAGCGGCTCAACGGCCAGTACGTCACCGCCGAAGATGTCGGCATTTCCGAAGCCGACATGGCGGCGGTCGCGCAGCGCACGCAATATGTGTCGGGACTCCCGGTTGAGGGCAAGGACGCCGCGGGCGGCGATCCGGGCCCGTTCACCGCGCTCGGCATCTTCCTCGGTATCAAGGCCGCAGTGCGGCACAAGCTCGGCAAGGACAGCATCGAAGGCGTGCATGTCGCGCTGCAGGGCACGGGCAGTGTCGGCGGCGGCGTTGCCCGTCTGCTGGCGCGCGACGGGGCCAGGCTGACGCTTTCCGATATCGACACGGGTCGCGCCGAAGCGCTCGCCGCCGAACTCGGTGCGGAGACCGCTGCGGCCGATGCGATCATGTCGGTTTCCTGCGATGTCTTCAGCCCCAATGCGCTGGGCGCGATTCTCGACGACGAGGGTATCGCGCGGCTCGATTGCCAGATCGTGGCGGGCGGTGCGAACAACCAGATCAAGCGCCCGGAACATGGCCCGATGCTGGCCGAACGCGGCATTCTCTATGCCCCCGACTATGTGATCAATGCCGGCGGGATCATCTCGGTAACGCTCGAATATCTCTGTCGCCGGGACAAAACGCCGTGCGACATCAACGAGGTCCGCAAGCGCATCGCACTGATCCCCGGACGGCTGGAACAGATCTGGCAGGAAAGCGACCAGACGGGGGTCTCGCCCGACCAGGTTGCCGACCGCATGGCACAGGAACTGATCGGCCGCTGAACTGCGCCCTTGCGAGGCCGGTGGCGCGCTGCCAAAGCGGTGCCGGACGGTATATTCGATGCATGGCTTCGCCAATCCCAAGCGCTTCCTCGCGCTCGCCAACCCGCTGACCCCGCTGCTGCTGGTCGGCGGCCTGGTGGTGAGCGCGGCCGCGCTCTATTGGGGCCTGTTTCGGGTGCCTCCCGACCGTCTGATGGGGGAGACCGTGCGGATCCTGTTCCTGCATGTCCCGGCCGCATGGCTGGGGATGGGCGGCTGGACCGCGATCGCCGTGGCAAGCCTCGTATTCCTCGTCTGGCGGCACCCGCTCGCCGCGCTCGCCGCGCGCGCCGCGGCCTTGCCCGGCCTTGTATTCACTATCATCTGCCTCGCCACCGGCTCGATCTGGGGGCGCCCGACCTGGGGCACCTGGTGGGTGTGGGACGGGCGGCTGACCAGCATGCTGGTGCTCGCCTTTCTCTATCTCGCCTATATCGCGCTGGCGCAGGCCGCCGAACGCGAAGGTGTTTCGCCGCGCATCCCGGCCATTTTCGGCCTGCTCGGCGCGATCAACATCCCGATCATCAATCGCAGCGTGGTGTGGTGGAATTCGCTTCACCAGCCGCCCAGCATTACGCTGGGCAAGAGCGCGATCGACGCCGAATTTCTCGTGCCGCTGCTCGTTGCGGTGGCCGGCTTCTCGCTGTTGTTCGGCGGCGTCGTACTTGCGCGCATGCGCGCGCTGCTCGCCGATGTGCAGGCCGAGGCACGCCTGCGCCGCCGCGCGATGGAAGCCGCCTGATGCGCGAAGCACTCGATCAATGGACCTTCGTCGTCGCCGCCTATGCAGTGGGCGTGATCGGCACGCTGGCGATGGTCGGCTGGGCATGGCTCGACATGAAACGCGCCGAGAAGCGCCGTGAGGAAAGCCGCCGGAAATGAACGCGCCCAAACCCAAGCACCAGCGGCTCGTGCTGGTTGTCCTCGCGCTCGTAGCGCTGGTCGGGGCGGGTCTGCTCGCCGCCTATGCGCTGCGCAACCAGGCGAGCTATTTCTATCTGCCCGAGCAGATGCTCGCCGACCCGCCCGAGGTCGGCCAGGCAGTGCGCTTGGGCGGCATGGTCGAGCAAGGATCGCTCGAAACCGCTGCCGACGGGGTCACGCTGACCTTCGCCGTCACGGGAAATGACGGATCGCGCGTGCCGGTACGCTTCAGCGGTATCGCGCCCGACCTGTTTGTCGAAGGTTCGGGCGTGGTCGCCGAAGGGCGGTTGGGGCCCGGCGGGATATTCATCGCCGACAATCTCCTAGCCAAGCATGACGAGAATTACGTGCCGCGCGAATTGCAGGACATGGAACAGCACCAGGCCGCGCAAATGGCCGAGGAAACGACGGTCGGGCTGGAATGATCGCCGAACTGGGTCTTGCCGCCCTGTGGCTCGCCGCCGCTCTGGCCGCGCTGCAGATGGCCGTCGGCTTCATGGCGGTGCGCAATGGCGGGGCGAGCGAACTGGCCGGGCTGATTCGCCCCGCGGCGATCGTCCAGGGTGTGCTCGTCGCGTTCTCCTTCGCGATGCTGGTGTGGCTGTTTGCCGTCACCGATCTTTCGGTCAAGCTGGTGGCCTCCAATTCGCATTCGATGAAACCGCTGGTGTTCAAGCTGTCGGGCACATGGGGCAATCATGAAGGCTCGATGCTGCTGTGGGTGACCGTGATGGGCCTTGCCGGTGCCCTGATCGCGCTGGTCGAGCGGCGTCTGCCCGAACGGACGATGAATGCCACGCTGGCCGCGCAGGGCGTGGTCTCGCTGGGATTTTACGCCTTCCTGCTGCTCAGTTCGAATCCCTTCGAACGCCTGCCGACCCCCGCTGCGGAGGGGATGGGGCTCAATCCGCTGCTGCAGGACATCGGTCTCGCCTTCCATCCGCCCACGCTCTACCTCGGCTATGTCGGCCTGTCGGTCGCCTTCAGCTTCGCGGTGGGCGCGCTGCTGACGCGGCAGGTCACGCCCGATTTCGCGCGCGCCATGCGGCCGTGGGTGCTGGGCGCGTGGGTCATGCTGACAGTGGGCATCACCGCGGGCAGTTACTGGGCCTATTACGAGCTTGGTTGGGGCGGATGGTGGTTCTGGGACCCCGTCGAGAATGCTTCGCTCATGCCCTGGCTCGCGGCCACCGCCTTGCTCCATTCGGCCAGCGTTCTCGCCAGCCGCGACGCCTTGCGCACATGGACGATCATGCTCGGCGTGGTCGCTTTCTCGATGAGCATGGTCGGCACCTTCCTCGTGCGTTCGGGCATTCTGACCAGCGTGCACGCCTTCGCCGTCGATCCCGAACGGGGGACCTTCATCCTCGTGCTGCTCGGCATTTTCATCGGCGGGGCGCTGCTGCTGTTCGCGCTGCGCGCCAATACGATCAGCGAGGGCGAGCGGTTCGCACTCGCCAGCCGCGAAGGCGCGCTGGTCTTCAACAATGTCATGCTGAGCGCGATCCTGGCCATCGTGCTGCTGGGTACGCTCTACCCGCTGCTGACCGAGGCGTTCGATGTGCGCGTCTCGGTCGGTCCGCCCTATTTCAATCCCGTCGGGGCGATTTTCGTCATCCCCATGCTTGCGGTCATGGCTGTCGGGCCGCTGCTGCGCTGGCGGCAAGACCGGATCGACCGGATCGGCCGCGAAGTGGCACTGTTCGCCGCGCTGGTGCTCGCGGGGCTGGTCCTGTTCGGCCTGCTTGCGGAGATCGCGCTGCTGCCGCTGCTCGGGCTCGCCTTCGGGCTGGGACTGGCGGTCGCCAGCCTGCTGCCGCTGCGCCGCCGCAAGCTGGGCCGCACCCCGCTTGCGACATGGGGCATGGTAGTCGCCCATTTCGGCATCGCAGTGGCGCTGATCGGCATGGCGAGCGAAAGTGCCTTCACCAAGGAACGGCTCGCCGCCGTGGCGGAAGGCGGCAGCGCCACCGTCGGCCCGTGGACGATCGTCTTGCAGGGCGTCGAGCCGGTTGCGGGTCCCAACTGGACCGCGATCCAGGGCCGGCTTGCGGCAAGCTATGATGGCGGCGAACCGCACGTCCTGACCCCGCAATCGCGCAATTTCTGGGCCCCGCCGCAGCAGACCACCGAAAGCGCGCTGGTCACGCGCTGGAACGGCCAGCTTTATGCAGTGATCGGTGATCGCGCACCCGACGGGCGGTGGCAGGTGCGGCTGTGGTGGAAGCCCTTTGTCCCGCTGATCTGGTACGGCGGCCTGCTGGTGGCGCTGGGCGGGGTGCTGGCCTTGCTCGGTCGGCTGCTGAGCGATTTGAGGCATCGCCGTCTCTCAGTGCGCATTGCCGAGCGCCGCGCGGACCGGGAGGCTCTCGCATGAGCTGGCGTCTTTGGGTCCCGCTATTCCTGTTCGCGCTGTTCATCGGCCTCGCGGCCTATCAGCTGACGCAGCCCAAAGACGAATTCGTCGCCAGCGGAATGGTCGGCGAAGAATTGCCCTATTTCGATCTCCCGCCGGCGATGGACAGGGTCGAAGGGGTATCCAACGCAACCTTCGCCGATGGCCGGCCGCGCCTGCTCAATATCTGGGCTAGCTGGTGCCTGCCCTGCATCGCCGAAGCGCCGCATCTCGAAAGCCTCGAGCGGCAGGGTGTTGAGATCGTCGGCGTCGCAATCCGCGACCGGCCCGAAGACATTGCCCGGTTCCTCACGCAGCACGGCAATCCCTACAGCCGCATCGGGCGTGACGATTTGTCCGAAGTCCAATTGGCGATTGGCTCTTCCGGCGTGCCGGAGACCTTCGTGATCGATGGCGAGGGCGTGATCCGCTACCAGCACATCGGCGATGTCCGTGCGAGCGATGTGCCGGTGCTGCTGGCACAACTGGAGCAGGCCCGATGATCCGCGCCTTTCTGGCTGCCCTGGTGCTCGCGCTCGCGCTGCCGGCTACCGCGCAGCAAAGCATGCCGCCCGCACCCTATGCCTATCGCCAGCTCGACGATCCCGCGCAGGAACAGGCTGCACAGGAACTGATGGAGACGCTGCGCTGCCTCAAGTGCCAGTCGCAGTCGATTGCCGATAGCGACGCCCCCATGGCGGGCGACATGCGCCACCAGGTTCGGATCCGCATCGCGGCGGGTGAAAGCCCCGGCGACATCCGCAGCTGGCTGATGCAGCGCTATGGCGATTACGTCAGCTACAAGCCCGAGGTGAGCGCCACGACCTGGCCGCTCTTCGCCATCCCGCTGCTGCTCATACTGGGTGCGGGCGCGGTGCTGCTGCGCCGGTTCCGGGGGCGTGCATGAGCTGGTTGCCGATCATTGTTCTTGCGGCGCTGGTCTTCGGCCTCGCGGTCGTCCTGCTCAAGCTGCCGCGCAGCCTGTGGATGCTGTTCGCATCGGCGCTGCTGTTCGGGCTCGCGGGCTACGCCTTGCAGGGCCACCCGGGACAGGCCGGCGCGCCCGCCACTCCGGTGACCGACAATGCCGCGGAGACCGGCGAATTGATGGTTGAGGCGCGGCGCGAATTCTATCCGGCGGGTAGGCTGCCCTCGCGCTTCGTGGTCACTGCCGATGCCTTCACCCGGCGTGGCCAGCACGACCAGGCGGCGAATTTCCTGCGCAATGCGGTGGCGGAGAACCCGAATGACGGCGAGGCCTGGGTGGCGCTGGGCAATGCGCTGGTCGAACATGCCGATGGCCAGCTGACCGCGGCGGCGCTGTTCGCCTATTCGCGCGGCGAGCAGGCTGCGCCGAATAATCCCGCGCCGACCTACTTCCTCGGGCTCGCATTCCTGCGGGCAGGGGAGCCGGGCCGCACGCTCGCGCTGTGGCGCGAACTGCTCGAAGCGGCGCCCGAAAATGCCGAGTGGCGGGCACCGCTGGCCGCGCGACTCGACCGGCTGGAGACGATGTTGGGCGTTGCACAGCCATCCGCTGCCCAACAAAGCGAAGAATAATCAATGCGATGCGCGATTTGTTGCGAGTGCGAAGCCTTGCTGCTAATCGCCGCGACTTCGCCAAGCAGGCCATGTGACACGATGTTGTCGGAACCCAATCCCGCATGAATGATACCGCTTCTGCGCCGCTCCAGCAGGATGGCGTGCCTCCCGTAACCGAGCAGGGTGGCCACGGCCACGGCGGCTCGCGCACTGCGCTGGCGGTGGGGGCGATCGGTGTCGTCTTCGGCGATATCGGGACCAGCCCGCTCTATGCCTTCCGCGAAACGTTCGCCGGGGCCGCGAGCATCGCCATCGACCGCCTGCATGTGCTCGGCGTGGTCAGCCTGATTTTCTGGTCGATGCTGGTCGTCGTGGCGATCCAGTATGTCACCATTCTGATGCGTGCGGACAACAAGGGGCAGGGCGGCAGCCTCGCGCTGGTCGCCTTGCTCAGCCGCCATATCGGCAAGTCGAGCTATGGCTGGCTGGTCGTGCTGCTGGGGGTCTTCGCAACCTCGCTGTTCTACGGCGACAGCATGATCACGCCGGCCATCTCGGTCCTGTCCGCGGTCGAGGGCCTGACGGTGGTCGACCAGCGGCTCAATCCACTGGTGATCCCCATCGCGCTGGTGCTGCTGGTATGCCTGTTCCTGCTGCAAAGTCGCGGTACGGCCAAGGTCGGCGCGCTGTTTGCGCCGGTGATGATCGTCTACTTCGTGACCATCGCGGGGCTCGGCCTCAACCAGATCATCCTCAATCCCGACATCCTGTGGGCGCTCAATCCCTATTACGCGGTGATGTTCTTCGTCACCGACGGTGCGGTGGCGTTCTTCGCGCTGGGGGCCGTGGTGCTCGCGGTGACCGGTTCGGAAGCGCTCTATTCGGACATGGGCCACTTCGGGCGCGGGCCGATGCGGCTGAGCTGGTTCGGCTTCGTCATGCCGTGCCTGCTGCTCAACTATTTCGGACAGGGCGCCATGATCGCCGGCCTGCCGCCCGAACAGGCGGCCGAAGTGGTGCGCAATCCCTTCTTCTTGCTGGCGGGCGAGGAATGGCGCCTGCCGCTGGTCATCCTCGCCACGGTTGCGACCTTTATCGCCAGCCAGGCGGTGATCTCGGGTGCATTCAGCATTACCCACCAGGCGATGCAGCTGGGCTTCATGCCGCGCCTGTCGATCCGCCACACCAGCGAGACCGCGGCGGGACAGATCTACATTCCAGTGGTCAATTGGTCGCTGATGGTGGCGGTGATCCTGCTGGTGCTGACCTTCCAGACATCCTCCAATCTCGCGGCGGCTTACGGCATCGCAGTGACCGGGGCGGTGACGATCGACACGCTGCTGATGGGCGTGCTGTTCGTCGGCGTGTGGAAATGGAAATGGTTCATCGCGCTACCGGTGGTGGCCTTCTTCCTGATCGTTGACGGCGCCTATTTCGCCGCCAATCTGGCCAAGGTGCCCGACGGTGGCTGGTTCCCGCTGGTGGTTGGCCTCGTCGCCTTCACCCTGCTCACCACCTGGGCGCGTGGACGCAAGCTCATGCGCGACCGGATGAGCGAGACCGCGCTGCCGATCGAGATCTTCGCCAAGAGCGCGAAGAATTCAGCGACGCGTGTACCCGGCACGGCGATCTTCATGGCCAGCCAGACCGCGGGCGTGCCCAGCGCGCTGCTACACAATATCAAGCACAACAAGGTGCTGCACGAACGCGTGGTGATCCTGACCGTGCTGATCGCCGATGCGCCCTATGTCGACACCACCGAGAGGTGCGAAATCCATGACCTCGGTGACGGCTTCTACCGGGCGACGCTGCATTACGGCTTTATGCAGGAAACCAATGTCCCGCAGGGGCTGAAGGAAATGTCCCGCTGCGGCGGCGAATTCGACATGATGCACACCAGCTTCTTCCTCAGCCGCCAGACGCTGCTCGCCAGCGACAAGCCCGGCATGCCGATCTGGCGCGAGAAGATTTTCGCCTGGATGCTACGCAACGCCGCGACCGCGATGGATTTCTTCCGCCTGCCGACCAACCGCGTGGTCGAGCTCGGGAGCCAGGTCGAGATTTAGGGACGGGCTTAGGGGCCTGAACGCAGCCCCTGTGCCACTGGGTTGAACCGTGCAGTTACGCAGTCGGCGGTTCGTCCTTCACCACCTCATCGCGGTCTTCCAGCGCCAGCCCGTGCTTCATCAGCATGGGCAATTGGGTGAAGGTAAACAGGAAGCTGAGCGGCATGAACACCCATAGCTTCGCCCACAACCAGCTTTCGAAATCCAGTTGCATCCGCAGGACTTCGTTCAGCGCGGCCATGAAGAAGAAGAACAGGCCCCAGTTGCGCGACAGCTTGAGCCAGCCCTCGCGGTCGAGGCCTTCGAAGGCTGCCTCGAGCAGGATCTGCAGCAGCGCCTTGCCGCGCAGCCAGCCGCCGATCAGCAGTACGCCGAACAACAGGTAGATCGCCGTCGGCTTGATCTGAATGAACCTTTCGTCCTGCAGCCAGATCGTCAGCCCGCCAAAACCGACGATCAGCGCGGTCGAGAGAATCAGCATCGGGCTGACATGGCCGAATTTGAACTTGCTGAAGACCAGCGCCACTACGGCTGCGATCATGAAGGCGATCGTGCCGTAGATGACCGCCGCGATCTCGCCGAAGGTCGAGGTTTCGGGTGGCTGGTAGAACTTGTACACGCCGAGGAAGACCAGCAGCGGGCCATAGTCGACGAGAATGTTGAGCCAGCCCGTCTTGGGTTTCGGCTTGGCCGCGGTGTTGCTGTCAGTCTCGCTCATCATTCTCTCAATCAGTCGTTACGTGCAGCGCAATGGCGCGACAATCTATCCCGGGTTCGCCTTCGCCCCATCGCCATGACGAGGGGCTGAACTAGGCAACCCCCGCAATCACGCGCGCCACGAGGTCGGGATCGAAGGGGCGCAGGTCGTCGATCTTCTCGCCCACGCCGATCGCATGGATCGGCAAGCCGTATTGTTCGGCCGCCTGGACCAGCACGCCGCCGCGCGCCGTGCCATCGAGCTTGGTCATCACCAGGCCGGTGACGCCCGCGACTTCCTTGAAAACGTCGATCTGGTTGAGCGCGTTCTGGCCGTTGGTGGCGTCGAGTACGAGCACCACGTCATGCGGCGCCTCGGGATTGAGGCGGCCGAGTACTTTCCGGATCTTGGCCAGCTCGTCCATCAGTTCGCGCTTGTTCTGCAGCCGTCCGGCGGTGTCGACGATCAGCACATCGGTGCCGATCTCGGTCGCCTTCTTGACCGCGTCGAACACGATACTCGCCGGATCGCCGCCCTCCGGGCCGCGCACGATGGGAACGCCCACGCGGTCGGCCCAGGTCGCCAGCTGGCCGATGGCAGCGGCGCGGAAGGTATCGCCCGCCGCCAGCATGACCGCGTAATCGTCTTCCTGGAACAGATGCGCGAGCTTGGCGATGGTGGTGGTCTTGCCGCTGCCATTGACGCCGATCACCAGCAGGACCTGCGGGCGCGGGAAGGCGGTGATCTCGAGCGGTTTGGCCACCGGGCGCAGGATCGCGGCGATTTCCTCGGCGACGGCTTCCTTCAGCTCGCGCTCGGTTATCTCGAGCCCGAAGCGTTTTTCGGCCAGCTTGGTCCGGATCCGTGCGGCTGCCGCCGGGCCAAGGTCCGACAGGATCAACGCATCCTCGACATCGTCGAGCGTCGCATCGTCGAGTTTTGCCGTGCCGACGACTTCGGTGAGGTTGCTGGTCAGTTTCTCGGAGGTCTTGCGAAAGCCCCCGAACAGCCGGTCGCTCCAGCTCGATGTGTCATTCATTGCAGCAGGCCATTCTCGATTTGCGTCGGCGTCACGGAGACGATCGCCCCGGCGGGTGTGCCTTCGGGCACGGCCACACGGGCGAAATGCGGGGTGTAGCCCGTCGTATCGCGCTCGGCGAGGACACTGTGCGGCTTATCGACGAGCGACGCGAGCCAGCCGTCGCGGGTTGCCTTGGCACGGGTGCGCAATTCGGCGGCGCGGCGTTTGACGGTTTCGCGCGCGGTTTGCGGCATCCGCGCGGCGGGCGTGCCGGGGCGGGGCGAGTAGGGAAAGATATGCCCGTGGACGATCTGCAACTCCTCGATGATCGCGAGGTTGGCCGCGTGATGCTCCTCGGTCTCGGTCGGGAAGCCCGCAATGAGGTCTGCGCCGATGGCGATGTCGGGGCGGCGCTCTTTCAGCCGGGATACAAGCGCAATCGCATCGCCGCGCAGATGCCGCCGCTTCATGCGCTTGAGGATCAGGTCGTGCCCATGCTGCAGCGAGAGATGCAGATGCGGCATCAGCCGCTCCTCGCCCGCGAAGAGATCGAACAGCAACGGGTCGATCTCGATCCCGTCGAGCGAGGACATGCGCAGGCGCCCCAACTCGGGGAAGCGATCGAGCACCGCGCGGACCAGTTCGCCTAGCGGCGGCGTATCGGGCAGATCGTGGCCCCAGGAGGTCACATCGACGCCCGTCAGCACCACCTCGGGTGCGCCGTGGATCAGATGGCGTTCGACCTCGGCCAGCACCTGCGCGATGGTCAGCGATCGGCTCGGCCCGCGGCCTTGCGGAATGACGCAGAAGGTACAGGCATGGTCGCAGCCATTCTGGACGGCGATGAAGGCGCGGGTGCGATCCTGCGGAATGGCAGGTGTTTCTATGGGGACGTTCCAGGCGCGTGCATCGAGCTTGGCGGTGTTAGCGACGAGACCGTCGACCTCGGGCATGGCGGCGAGCTGGTCGCGCTCGATATCGGCGGCGCAGCCGGTCACCAGCAGCCGGGCATCGGGATGTGCACGCCGCGCGCGGCGGATCGCCTGCCGCGTCTGGCGCACCGCCTCGCTGGTCACTGCGCAGCTATTGACCACCACCAGGTCGCGTTCCTGCGCCAGCATCGCGCGGATCTGTTCGCTTTCGGAGATGTTCAACCGGCAGCCGAGCGAGATAACCTGCGCCTCGCTCACGCGAAATCGTCCCATTCGAAGCTGCCGCGATAGGCCTCCGCTGCGGGGCCGGTCATGCGGATGCGATTGTCCTCGCCCCATGCAATGACGAGATCGCCGCCGGGCAGGGTGACGGTCACTTCGCGTTCGGCCAGCCCGCGGCGCATGGCATGCACTGCGGTGGCGCAAGCACCCGTGCCGCAGGCGCGCGTGATCCCGGCACCGCGTTCCCATACGCGCAGCCGGATATGTCGGCGGTCGAGGATTGTCGCGACATTGACGTTCACGCGCTCGGGAAACAGCGGATCGGTTTCGATTTGCGGGCCGAAAGTTTCGAGCGGTACGGCGTCGGTGTCTTCGACAAAGAAGATCACATGCGGATTGCCGACATTGACCGCGCCGGGCTGGTCGAGGGTCTCCCAGCCGACCGGCATGACGGCGGTGTCCATGCCATAGGCAAGCGGGATCGCCTCCCAGTCGAAGCGCGGTTCGCCCATGTCGACGCTGGCGCCAGTGCCGCTGGGTTCGACCGCGATCACGCCGCCTGTTGTCTCCACCCGGGCGGCAGCGCCATGGAGCAGCGCGACTGCGCGGCTGGCATTCCCGCAGGCGCCGACCTCGGTGCCGTCCTGGTTGAATATCCGCATGCGGAAATCGGCCGTGGCGCTTGGCTCGAGCAGGATCAGCTGGTCGCAGCCAATCCCGGTCCGGCGGTCGGCCAATGCGCGGGCAACGGGCGCGTCGATCGCGGGGAGGGTACGCGTGCGGGCGTCGAGCACGACGAAGTCGTTACCCAGGCCGTGCATCTTGATGAAATCGACGCGCATCGTGCGGCGCATCTATGCACTCGCCGCCGCAGCGTCCAGTGCCGTGTCAGCCGGCGCGCTTGCTACCCTGCGCGGTGAAATCGACCTCGGTGACATTGTCGAGCTTGTCCTTGGCGAGCAGGTCCTGCCGGCTCAGCCGTTCGAGTACCAGCCCGGCGGGTTCGGGACGACCATAGTGATAGCCCTGGCCCTTCATCTTGCCCATCCGCTTGAGCGCTTCGAGCACGACTTCGTTCTCGATCCCTTCGGCGGTCACCGGCAACTTGAGCCCGTCGCTCATCGCAAGGATCGCATCGACCAGCTTTTCTCCGTGTTCTTCCTGCTTGAGCTCGGAAATGAAGGTGCGGTCGATCTTGAGGCGGTCGAACGGCAGGCTGCGCAGCTGCGACAGGCTCGAATAGCCGGTGCCGAAGTCGTCGAGACTGACCCCGACGCCCTGGTTGCGCAGGCTGCTGATCATCGAGCGGACCATGCCGACATTTTCGTGCAAGCAGCTTTCGGTGATCTCGATATCCAGCCGGTTGGCAGGGAAATTGTGCCGCACGAGCAGTTTGAGCAATTTCTGCGCGAACCACGGATCGCGCATCTGCACAGGCGAGATATTGACCGCCAGGGTGAGCTGCGAATCCCATTCCTTGGCGTCTTCGAAAGCGCGCGCGATCAGCGCTTCGCTCATTTCGCCAATGACGCCGATTTCCTCGGCGATCGGGATAAAGATATCGGGGCCGACGACGCCCATTTCGGGCGATTCCCACCGGGCGAGCATTTCGAAGCCGACCAGCTTGCCCGATTCCAGATCGACCTGCTGTTCGTAATATGGCCGGAACTCGCCATTGGCGATGCCCTTGCGGATGCCCGCTTCGAGCTCATTGCGGAAGCGCAGCTCGTTTTCCATCGGCGGTTCGAACCAGTAGAAGCGGTTCTTGCCCTGCTTCTTGGCGTGATACATCGCGATATCCGCCTTGTGCATCAGCTTTTGCGCCGACGTCGTGCCGTGGCGCATATCTTCGATCTGCGTGCTCGAGGCGATGCCGATCGACATGGTCACATCGACCGGCGAATCCCCATATGGAACCGGCCGCGCGACCTGTTCGATCATCCGCGTGGCAAGCTGGTCAACCCGATCGGGGACCTGCGGGTGATAGGGCACGACGCAGACGAATTCGTCGCCGCCGAGCCGCGCCAGGATTCCGCCATCGGGCAGCAGGCGCTGGATGCGCGCTGCGGTCGTGCGCAGCACTTCGTCGCCGGCCTGGTGGCCGTGAAGGTCGTTGACCTGTTTGAAATTGTCGAGATCGACGGCAATTGCCGCCAGCGCCTGTTCGCGGCGTTCGAGATCGTTGAGCAGGTCGCCCAGCGCAGTCGTGAAACTCCGGCGGTTATGGCAGCCGGTCAGATGGTCGAGATCGGCCAGGCGGCGTGCTTCTTCCTCGGATGCGCGGCGGGTGTCCAATTCGTCGGACAGCGCCTTGTAGCGCTGCCAGCCGAGCAAGATCAGCGCGATATTAAGCAGCAGGGCATTGGTTAATGCGGTATCGGGCGACGCCTCCTTGCCGGTCCATGCCTTGATCAGGTCGGGAAGGACGACGCCAGCCGTCCCCACGAACAGGATAATCGCCGCAAAGGCGATCCCGAGAGTGACGAAATCACGTTCGCGAGGCGCAGGTTTCCTGCCCGCTTGCGTGCGTCGATCCTCATGCGTCTTGGCAGTTTTCGCGGTCAAGCCCGCCCCCTGAGTTGTGGCTGCAGGGCTTGCTTAGGCAAGGCCGCCTAAAAACAGGTTAACCGGGAACTGCGGTGGGTGGTCACCGCGCGCCCTACGCGCTACCCGCTGCGAACCCGAGCAAAATTGACGGAGCAGGTTCCCCGATGCGTTACTGGCTGTTGAAATCCGAACCCTTCAAATATGGCTGGGACGATCTCATCGCCGAGAAGGAAGGCACGTGGGACGGGGTGCGCAACCACCGGGCCAAGAACAATCTCGCGGCGATGGAAGTGGGCGACCAGGCGTTCTTCTACCATTCGCGAGAAGGGCTCGAGATCGTCGGCATCTGCGAAGTCAGCGTGGCGGGCATTACCGACCCGACCGATCCCGAAGGCAAATGGGCCGCGGTGAAGGTCAAGCCGAAAACCAAGCTGCCGCATCCGGTCACGCTCAAGCAGATCAAGGCCGAACCCAAGCTGGCGGATTGCGAACTGGTCCGGCTCTCGCGCCTGTCGGTGGCCGAAATCAAGCCCGACGAATGGTCGGTAATCTGTTCGATGGCGGGGATCTAGCCGCCCGAGACGCTAACCGCCGCGCAGGCCGCTGATACTGGCGCCGCTGGCGGCGAGTTGTTCGATATCGATGGTGCAGTGGATCAGCCGCACACCGCCGCGGCCCTGCGCCTCGACCAGCGCGTGCTTGAACTCCTCGGTCGTTCCCGCCCGCGCCGACCAGCCGCCGAAGGCTTCGGCGAGCGCGGCGAAGTCGGGATTGGCAAGGCGGGTGGCACTGATCCGTTCCTCGCCGGGAAATTCGCGTTCCTGGTGCATCCGGATCGTGCCGTAAGCCGAATTGTCGACCACGATGACCAGCAGATTGGCGCCATGCTGGACCGCGGTGGCCAGTTCCTGCCCGTTCATCAGGAAGTCGCCATCGCCCGCCACCGCGACCACGGTGCGTTGCGGATACCGCATCGCCGCAGCGACCGCCGCGGGCACCCCGTAACCCATCGCGCCGCAGGTCGGGGCGAGCTGGGTCGGAAAGCCCTCGTAGCGCCAGTAGCGATGCCACCAGCCGGCAAAATTGCCCGCGCCGTTGCAGATGATCGTGTCGGCGGGCAGCGTGTCGCGCATGAACTGGACCGCCTGCCCCATGTCCAGCGCATGGTCGTTGGGGTGTGCCGTCGCCCATTCTTCCCATTCGGCATGCGCCTCGGCCCCCGCATCGAAGTCGATCGCATCGCCGTCATCCCACAGCGCGGCGCTTTCTGCGAATTCGTCCATGCTGGAGCAGATGGCGAGATCGGCGGGATAGACGCGGTTGAGTTCGTTTGCATCGGGATGGACGTGGACCAGCTTGCGCTCGGGCGCGGTCAGCGGCGGGACGGTGTAGCCATCGGTGGTCGCTTCCCCGAGCCGCGCACCGATCGCGAGGATCAGGTCGGCCTGTTTGACGCGTTCGACCAGCGCGGGGTTGGGTCCGTAGCCGAGATTGCCGGCATAGACCGCGCTCGCGGGTGAAATCGCGTCCTGCCGGCGGAACGCCGTCGCCACCGGAATGCCGAGCCGCTCGGCGAAGAGCTGGAAATGCGCGCGGGCCTTGGCGTTCCAGCCCGCGCCCCCGATAATCGCCACGGGCGCGGCGGCATCGGCAATCAGCGCCATCATCGCCTGCATCGCATCGGGGCAGGGTGCCTGCGCCGGACGTTCGACCCGCGGGCGAGGCTTGGCGGAGGTATCGCGGCTCAGCATGTCTTCGGGCAAGGCCAGCACGACCGGTCCGGGCCGTCCCGAGATCGCGGTGGCATAGGCGCGCGCGATATATTCGGGGATGCGCTCGGCGGAATCGATCCGCGCTGCCCATTTGGCGATCGGTCCGAAGAACGCCGCGAAGTCGACTTCCTGGAAGCCCTCGCGGTCGCGCATCTCGCTGTCGACATCGCCGACGAACAGAATCATCGGCTGCGAATCCTGCATCGCGACATGCACCCCGATGCTGGCATTGGTCGCCCCCGGACCGCGCGTGACGAAGGCGACTCCGGGGCGGCCCGTCATCGCGCCATCGGCGCAGGCCATGAAGGCGACGCCGCCCTCTTGGCGGCAGGTCACCACGTCGATCGCGTCCTGCTGGCCAAGACCATCGAGCACTTGGAGGAAGCTCTCCCCCGGCACGGTGAAGACGCGGTCGCAGCCCTGTTCGATGAGGCAATCGACGAGCAATCGGGCGGCGGGCGGGGTGTTGGGCGCTTGCATGATAGCGCCGGTTAGCCCGCCTGATGCAGCGGCGCAATTGCGAGCTCGATCGGCGATTTGCGCGCGCGCCGTTCCAGTCGGGGACAGTTGGACCAAAAGCGGTTCCAAAAGGTTAAGAAAGCGTTAACAAGGGCCTATGCGACGCGCCCTGGTCCTTTCGAGTGAAGCCGCCCGCCACTGGTTCCGGGCAAGCCTGCCGCAGCGACGTGCGGCCTTCGCCGATCTACCCGCCAGCAGGACGGTCGACTGGCGCCTGACCCGCGACGATGTCCGCGGGGTCGCAACGACCTATTTCGCCACACTCGCCGCGGTGTTCGCCTTTATCGTGTAGCGCTTAGGCGCCGGCAGCAACGGCTTCGGCGGCCGCGTGATTTTCTGCCGCGATCAGCCTGCGTGCGAGCCATGCGGAAACCAGGCACATGGCGGCGCAGAGCAGGATCTGTTCGGTAATCGGCACCCCGATTGCGCTCATGCCCATCGCCACAAGCGACCCGCCCACCATCGCGCCCGAATTGACGATATTGTTCGCCGCGATCGTGCGCGAGGCCTTGTCCGGCGAAACGCGCGTGGTGAGGAAGGCGTAGAGCGGCACCACGAACATTCCGCCAGCGACCGAGATGCCCAGCAGGCACAGCAGCAGCACCGCCGCCATGGGCCAAGCGATAAATTCGCTCACCCCCAGCAGGCTGGTCGGCTGGTCCGCTTCCCACAGCTTCGCCACGACGTAGAAAGCGACCACGAACACCCCCATCGCGATCACCGATCCGGGTGCAAACCGCGCCGAGACGCGCCCCTTGAGCAGCGCATTGACCGCCACCGATCCGATCGCCACGCCGACCGAAAAGACGACCAGGAACAGGCTGGCGACTTCGGGGCTGGCCATGATCGTGTTCTTGGCCAGCGGCGGGAACTGGATGAACAGCACCGCGCCGATGGTCCAGAAGAAGCTGATCGCGAGGATCGCGTAATAGACTTCCGGATTGTGCATCGTGTCGCGCACCAGCTTCGCCGAGGCGCGCAGGATGTGCCAGTCGAGCTTCTCGATCTCGCCCATGGGCGGGGCGGGGGGCACCTGGCGGCTGACGAGATAGCCGATGCAGGCGGTCAGGATAATGCCGATCGCGGCCCAGCCGGTATGCTCCACCGCCAGCGGCCCGGCGAGGATCGTACCGGCAAGAATGGCGATATAGGTCCCGGCCTCGACCAGTCCGGTCCCGGCCAGCACCTCTTCCTTTTTCAAATGCTGTGGCAGGATCGCGTATTTGATCGGCCCGAGGAAGGTCGACTGCACCCCGGTCAGGAACAGCGCGAGCAGCAGCAGCGGGATCGCCACCGTCTGCACCATGATGCCCTGCCACGCCATGTAGAGGCCGGCCGCGCCGATCATCATCAGCCCGATCTCGCACAGCTTGACCGTGCGGATGATCTTCGCCTTGTCGCGCATGTCGGCGAGCTGGCCTGCCAGCGCGGACAGGATGAAGAACGGCAGGATGAACAGCGCGGAGGCGAGCCCGCTGAACCCCGCCTCGGTCGTCTCGTCATTATAGACCGCGTAAACGACGAACAGGACCATGGTGGTCTTGTAGAGATTGTCGTTGAAGGCGTTGAACAGCTGCGTGACGAACAGCGGCAGGAACCGCCGGCGCCGCAGCAAATGCGTGGATGTAAGCATGACCCCCCGGGCAGAAACCCATTTGTGGCCCAAGTCTAGTGCCATCGCGGTGGCGGACAAGGGCACACAGCGGCTTTTGCGACGGGACGATTGCCGCTAGGGCTGGCGCCACGATGCTGACGCTACCCAACATGCTGACACTGTCGCGTATTTTCGCGATTCCGCTGCTCGCCTGGTTCCTGTGGTGGCCAGGCTGGGAAACCGGCTTCCTGCTCGCCTTCGGCCTCTACTGCCTGATGGGCATCACCGATTACTTCGACGGCTATCTGGCGCGCACCAGCGGGACGGTGTCGAAGCTGGGCATCTTCCTCGATCCGATCGCGGACAAGATCATGGTCGCAGCGGTGATCCTCGTACTGGCCGCGCAGGGCGTGCTGCGCGGGCCCTATGTCGGCGACATGCATGTCGTGGCCGGGCTGATCATCCTGATGCGCGAGATCGCCGTGTCGGGCCTGCGCGAATTCCTCGGCCCGCTGCAGGTGTCGGTCCCGGTGAGCCGGCTGGCCAAGTGGAAGACGACCTTCCAGATGGTCGCGCTGGGGGCGCTGATCCTTGGCCAGGGCCTGCCGCAATGGACCACGATGATCGGCGCCGTCGAAGCGAATATCCCGCACACGGTGGGCCTCGCCACGCTGTGGGCAGCAGCCGTGCTGACGCTGATCACCGGCTGGGATTACCTACGCGTCGGCCTCAAGCACATGGATTAGGATTCGCCCTCGGCCACTGTGTAGACATGGACCGGGTGTTACACGGTCCATGCGCAAAAAACGCAGGGGTGCGAAAGGGGCGGGACCGGGCTGGTTCGACGGCGAGAAAGAGCGAGCGGGATTTAGCGGAGCGCGGGCGTGTAGGAAATGGGAGGGATGGGTAGCGGAATGTCGGCTCGCGGCGGAAAATGAGGTAAAGACGACACTGATCCATTACACAGGCAGCGATGATTTACCTCACCATCCTCATCACCGCGATCGCGACCGCAGTGGCAGCTCAACTTGCCATTTGGCTGAAAGAGCGTTGGACGGTGGGTCAAGAAGCCCGTTTCTCCAATCTATATGCCGCGCTGTTCTTCGAGCAATATGCGACCGATTGCTCCCATAGGCTCGGTGAGAAGGACAACTTCAACGCTTCTGGCGGCCATGCCGGCATCGATCATGGCGGATTGCCCGAACTTCCACCTTTCCCGGCGGAGATAGAATGGAAGAAGGTCGGCGTCCGCCTTACCGAAGAATCCTTTTCCTTTCGTGTCGCGGTGGAGGCCGCAAACGCAAAGATCACCTATCTCTATGAATTTGATCCGCCGGATGGGGGCGATTACGAGGTGCTGACCCAAATGGCATCCCTTGGGCTCAAGGCATTAGCGGTGGCGGAACGCCTGCGCCTCGCCGCCCGTCTGGGACCGCCTCCGGCGCCGGACCCGGAATTCACGACCACTCGCCACCTAACCGAGTGCCATGAGCATTTCGAGGCGCTGCGCGCCAAGATGCTTAAAAGCCAGCAAGCATCGCACGCGGCTCTGGTCGCCGAGGCGGCGGAGCGACCGGCATGACTGCCAAGCTTGCCCTCGCGCTTGAGCTTGCGAGCAAGATCGAGGCATATCCTCTCGACGAATGCGGGCCGAGCGACGATCCCGACATGATCACTGCTTATGTCGCGGGGTGGAATCGGATCGCGACCCGTTTCGTAGGTGTGGCGCGCCGCCTCGGCGATGCGGATCTTATGGACTTACTCGACGATCTGGGCGCCGAGACCGAACATATCGTCGAAGCCTATGGCCACCGCGACCGTCTGATGATCGCGACCGACTATCTACGTGAAGTGGCCGCGAACCCTGATTATGAGGCGGCGCTGAGTCTCAACGCCGCCTTCGTCGCCCCGCAACTGCTCGACGCCCTTCGCGCAGCAGAGCGGAAGGCATTTGACTATGCCAAGCTCGTCCGTTTCTGCGAGGAGCTAAACGACGCCTATCGGTGGGGCCACTATCTGACGAGCGCGTTGCTTATCAGGGCTGTCATGAACCATGTGCCGCCGATCTTTGGCCAGACAAGCTTCGGCGGCGTGGTGGGGCAGGCGAGCCGGAGCATCAAGCCGATGCTTGAGCGGCTTGAAAAGGAAGCACGGCCGATCGCCGACCTTCACACGCATTATATGATCCGCGCGAAGGAGCCTCTGCCAACCCGGAACCAGATCGAGCCCTATAAGGGCTGTTTCGAGCTGCTGATGAACGAGATCATCGCCAAGGCCAGTTAGGCTAGGAACAGAAGCTCGCCCCGCAGGTGGGAGACAAGGACCGGCGGCAGGGGGGGGCGATGCCGACACTGCAGGCGCTAGCGGTAGGCATCAGCGACCCTTGAATCCCGGTAAAAGATCGATCGCCGATCTGGCGGTGAGCGTCTCGTGCAACGTTTCAAGCCGCGATCGCAGGTCCGAGGAAATTGGACGGCCCTCTTTAATTGCGGACAGTATTTGCAATTGCGCCTCGACGATCTGACTGAGCGCCTCCTTCACCTTCTCGTCCATCACAACCTCCTTCACGATACACGGCGCTGATAGAACAAATATCGAACGTAGACCAGGGCTTTCATTTGCCGCTCACCCGCCCAAACCTCCCTTCCTATAAAAAACGTCCTCAAATAGATCTCTCACCACGTCCTCGATAGATTTGTCATCGACGCATTCCCGCACGCCCCCAGACTCCATGAAGGTATGCAGTCTGTCCTCATGGTATAGCAGCTCGCGAAGTCTAATATTGGGGTCGCTGTAACTTAGGAAATCTGGACGCTCTTCACTTTTGGCCTCTATACCTGTAAACTGCATTGAAACGGCCTCTCTGAGATCAACCGTAAAATCGTCTGCTTTCGTTCTATGACGAGAGAAAAATCCGATTATTTTATATACTGGTTCTCCATCCATGAAGAACAGTAGTGATATTGACCATGTGAAACCTGGTCGGCGACCAGTTGTAACAAGACACTTCCAGTCGTTGAAATCTATGGTGTCATACCAGCGATACGACACGCCAATCACATCTGATGACTGGTCCAATTCGCTTGCGGCCCTTGCAAAAGCGTCCCGGATTTGCTCCATCCGTGATTTCCATATGACATACTGTTTGTGAAGCGCACCAGTCTTCTTTGTTGAAGCAATCCGCGTTAGACTTGTGATCCACTTCATGCGCTCTTCAGGAGCACGTGTGATCGCATCGATCTTGCCAAGGGTGTTAAGTTGATTTTGAGCGAGAAGTGAAACTATCTCATCCCAATCACCAGCATCTGCCTTTTGTAGAGCTTGGTAATACTGATCGCGTTGGGATGATGGAACACCTATTGGATAGAGTCCCCGCTTCAGCAAAACGAAATCCTGCAACAGGCGCGCTGTTCTTCCATTCCCATCTACAAACGGATGCACATATGAAATTTGGTGATGTATCCAAGCAGCCTGCAAAACGGGGTGCAAGAACGAAGCATCTTTATACCCGCTAATAACGTCGTTGATCAGTGGGGCAACATCGAGGGGTGCTGGCGGCTGAAACGAAGCTCCAGAAATCTCGACCGGTATTCGTCTAAACTCTCCAGCCTCTTCCTTGAGGTTATCTAGCAGCAACCTATTTATCTCACGCACCATTCGAGCATCAAGATCGGCTCCATCCTCATACTGATTATACACAAAGCCGTCAGCTTTGAGGGCGTTGAGGATTTCCTGATCTTCCTTTGCGGGATTCTGAGAGATCACCATGGCGTCCATGATTGCCAAAGTCTGGCGGCGCGTAGCTGCAATACCCTCGATATTAAGAGTAGCGGTTACACGATCAGGAAGAAACGCCTTCCGAATTTCCGACTCGGTCTCGCGCGAAAACGGCCGTCGCTCGTTCAATCTCGCCGCGTTCTCATCAACTTGTTGAAGGAGGACCAAAACATCGCCAGACAACATTATTCTTTTTGGACGCTGAATTTCGTTTAGCGGTGTCACCTTTTACTACCCTTGCGAATGCCGATCGTGACCTAGCTACGCCAGTCGAATGAACGAAGGCAAGGCGCAGGGTGAATGACTGCCCCTTAAATTCACTGCGCGTCGGTTTGCAATCAAGCTGGCTATGGACGATTTCATGAGTTTAGTAGTCGTTGCGGTCTGCCCATAAGAAAGGCGGCGTTTCCCATACACCAACACAATTCCAATGTCTGCTTTTCGGCGAAATGGGAGCTCTATGGAACAGCAAAAAGGGGGAGCAAAGCGAACGATGATCGCGGCAACCGTCGGGCGCGTGAACCACGCCGAAAGCCCTCCGGCCTAGCCCGCGCGCAATTCCTCGGCCAGCAGTTCGAAATCCGCGCGCCTTGGTGAGTTCTTGCGCCAGATCAGCGCGATTTCGCGGGTGGCGTTCTTCGATTTGAGCGGGCGGGCGACGACGTCGGTCCCGTTGAGGATCCCCGCATCGACCGCCATCTTGGGCAGCATCGTCAGGCCGAGGTCGTTATCGACCATCTGCACCAGCGTATGCAGGCTGGTGCCGATCATCGTGGCGCTGGCGCGCATTTCGGGGCGGTTGCACGCGGCCAGCGCATGGTCCTTCAGGCAATGGCCGTCTTCGAGCAGGAGCAGCCGTCCCTCGTCGATCATGCTCGGGGGCACGAATTCGGGCGGATCGCGCGGGTCGTCCTTGGGGAAGGCGACGTAGAGTTCGTCATGCGCGATATGCGCCTTTTCCACCTCGCCGGTGGTGAAGGGCAGCGCGAGCAGCACGCAATCGACGCGGCCGTGCTGGAGCGATTCGACCGCATCGTGGCTGGTTTCCTCGCGCAGCAGCAGTTCGAGGTCGGGCCGTTCGCGGCGCAGCCGCGGGAGGAAGCGCGGTAGCAGGAACGGTGCGATCGTGGGGATCACGCTCATCCGCAGCTGGCCCGCCAGCGGCTTGCCCGCCGCCTGCACCAGATCGGCCAGTTCCTCCGCCTCGCGCAATATGCGGTGCGCCTTGTCGACCACCTGGTTGCCCAGCGCCGTGAAGCGCACGACCCGGCGGCTGCGCTCGACCAGCGTCACGCCGAGCAGCGATTCGAGCTCGCGAATGCCCGCCGACAGCGTCGATTGCGACACGAAGCTGGCATCCGCCGCGCGCCCGAAATGGCCGTGCTCGTGGAGCGCGACGAGATATTGGAGCTGCTTGAGCGTGGGAAGATAAGTGGACATTTCTAACCCATATCCGTCATTGCGAGGAGCCGCAGGCGACGCGGCAATCCAGTAAACCCGGCGCTGGATTGCCGCGCGGCTGCGCCGCTCGCAATGACTGTTTGCGTTCTATTCCGCGGCCTGCGCTTCGACCATGCCGGCGTGCAGTTCATCGACATGGGTCATCAGCAGGCGGCCGTCCTTGACCGCGAAAGCCAGCCGGCCTTCGACCAGTTCGAGCGCATCCTTGCCGAAGACTTCGTAGCGCCAGCCCGTAAGAATCTTGAGGTCGCGCGCGCCCGCGGCGAGGGCTTCCATCTCGTCGGCCTTGGTCAGCAGGCGCGACGCGACATCGATCTCGCGCGCGCGGATCTTGAGCAGCAGCTTGAGCAGATCGGCGACCAGCGCGCCTTCCTTGCCGAGCGGCGCACCGCGCTTGGGCTTGTCGGGCATTTCCTCTTTCGGCAGCGGTTCGGCCTTGTCGAGCACCTTGAGAAGCCGTTTGCCGATGTCGTTGTCTTTCCACGCATTCGACAGGCCGCGGACCTTGATCAGATCGGGCTGCTTCTTGGGCGGGTGGCTGGCGATATCGGCCAGCGTTTCGTCGCGCATGATGCGTCCGCGCGGGATGTTCTTGTGCTGCGCCTCGCTCTCGCGCCACGCGGCCAGCGCCTTGAGCCGTCCGAGCACCGCCGGATTGCGCCCCGGCGAGCGGATGCGCTTCCACGCGATATCGGCGTCATTGGCGTAATTCGCCGGATCGGCCAGCTTTTCCATTTCGGCATCGAGCCACACGCCGCGGCCGGTCTTCATCAGCTTCTTGAGGATGCGCGGGAAGATGTCCGCCAGATGGGTGACATCGCCGATCGCATATTCGATCTGCCGCTCGGTCAGCGGGCGGCGGCCCCAGTCGGTAAAGCGCGCGCCCTTGTCGATCGTCAGGCCCAGCCAGCTTTCGACCAGATTGGCATAGCCGATCTGTTCGCTCTGGCTGATCGCCATCATCGCGATCTGCGTATCGAAGATCGGCTGCGGGGTCTTGCCGGTGAAATTATAGACGATCTCGACGTCCTGCCCGCCGGCGTGGAAGACCTTGAGCACCTCGTCATTGTCGCACATCAGGTCCCACAGCGGGGTGAGGTCGATGCCGGGCGCGAGCGGATCGATCGCCGCGGCCTCTTCCTCATTGCCGATCTGCACCAGGCACAGCTCGGGCCAATAGGTGTTCTCGCGCATGAATTCGGTATCGACGCAGACGAAATCGCTTTTCGCCAGTCGCTCGCACAATTCGGCCAGCGGTGCAGTCTCGGTAATAAGCTCGTGTATTTTCATCGTATCTTTTCGTTTCTGTCGGGCGGAGTGCCGCCCCCGGGCCGGGGCCCATCGAGTTGCGGGCTTGTCCCGCAGGTTCAGGCTAGCGCGTCTGGCGTGGCCCGCAATCGTTCGGCGGCAACTATGCACCGTCGCGATGCGCGCCGCTTTAGACCTGCCGCAAGTCCGGTCAAGCTGGTCTTAACGCTTGGGTGCCATTGGTGCACCCCATGTCCCGCATGGAATTCCAGCATGCTTTCGATGCCGTCGCAGCCACGCCCGGCTTCGACCGCGCACCGCTGTGGCGGGCCTATCCCGAAGCCGCGCACCTGCTTTCGCACAGGCTCGACATCGAACCGTGCTTCGACTGGTCGCGGCTGGCCGATACCATCGCGGCAGCCGATCGTACGCTGATCGAGATACGCGAGGATACGCCGCAGCAGCGTTTCCGCGTACTGCCCGAATATCCGGCGGATCTGCGGCCCATGGTGCACGGTCTCGATGGCGCGAAGCGCTGGATCATGCTGCGCGAGTTGGGCAAATGGCCCGATTTCGCGCCGCTCGTCGCCGATATCCTGCAGGCAGTCGCGCCGGTGGTCGAAACGCGCACCGGCGCGATCGTCAAACCCACCGCGTTCCTGTTCATCAGTTCGCCGGGGCTCGTCACCCCGCTGCATTTCGATCCGGAATACAATATCCTGTTCCAGATCTCCGGCCGCAAACGGTTCACGGTCCTGCCGCCATCCTGCGGCCTGCCGTCCCGGTCGGACAATGAACGCTTCCACCGCAGCGGCGACAATCTGCTCGAATGGCGGCCCGAACTGGCAGCGCAGGGCTGGCCCTTCGACCTTGCCCCGGGCGATGCGCTCCACGTTCCCTTCAAGGCCCCGCACACGGTCACGGTCGGGACCGAACCGTCGATCTCGCTCTCGGTGACCTGGCGTTCGCATAGCAGCCTGATGCAGGACGATGCCTGGGCCATGAACGGCCTGCTCGAGCGCTGCGGGGTGAGGGCGCCCGAGCCGGGGGTGCGCCCGTGGGTGCGCGCCGGCACGCTGCGCGCCTTGCGCCGGGCGCGACTCGCCTAGCGCGGACCCAGAGAAATCTTGACAAAACGGCCCTTGGTGGCTGTTAGGGGCGCGCTCTCGTGCGGCGCCCGGATGCGCGCGCGGTTCCAACCAATCTCCGGCAGAAAGATCGAGCTTTAGATGCACGCCTATCGTACCCATACCTGCGCCGCGCTGACCAAGGACAATGTCGGCGACACCGTTCGCCTGTCGGGCTGGGTGCATAACAAGCGCGATCATGGCGGCGTGCTGTTCGTCGATCTGCGCGACCATTACGGTATCACCCAGATCGTCGCCGACGAAGACAGCGAGGCGCTGCCGGTCCTCGACAAGCTCAAGCTGGAATCGGTCGTCACCATCGATGGCGTCGTCAAGGCGCGCGCCGATGCCGCGGTGAACCCGAACCTGCCGACCGGCGGGATCGAGGTCTTCGCCCGCGCGGTCACCGTCCAGAGCCGTGCGGACGATCTTCCGCTGATCGTCAACTCGGCCGAGGACTATCCGGAAGAGACGCGCCTCAAATACCGCTTCATCGACCTGCGGCGCGAGCGCGTGCATGCCAACATCATGCTGCGCAACAAGGTCATCACCTCGCTGCGCCGCCGGATGACCGACCAGGGCTTCAGCGAGTTCCAGACGCCGATCCTGGGCGCCTCCAGCCCCGAAGGCGCGCGCGACTACCTCGTGCCCAGCCGCCTGCACCCGGGCCGTTTCTATGCGCTTCCGCAGGCCCCGCAGATGTTCAAGCAGCTGCTGATGGTCGCCGGCTTTGACCGCTATTTCCAGATCGCGCCGTGTTTCCGCGATGAAGACCTGCGCGCCGATCGCAGCCCCGAATTCTACCAGCTCGACTTCGAAATGAGCTTCGTCACGCAGGAAGACGTGTTCCAGGCGATCGAGCCGGTACTGGCGGGCGTGTTCGAGGAATTCTCGGGCGGCAAGAGCGTGACCCCCGCGGGGGAATTCCCGCGCATCCCCTATGCCGAAGCGATGCTGAAATACGGCAGCGACAAGCCCGATCTGCGCAACCCGCTGATCATCAGCGATGTCACCAGCCACTTCGAGAAGAGCGGCTTCGGCCTGTTCGAGAAGATCGTCGGCGGTGGCGGCCGCGTGCGGGTGATCCCTGCACCGAACACGCATGAGAAAAGCCGCAAGTTCTTCGACGAGATGAACGACTGGGCGCGCCGTGAGGGCTTCGCCGGGCTCGGCTACGTCACCCGCAAGGGCGGCGAATTCGGCGGCCCGATCGCCAAGAACCACGGCACCGAAGGCATGGAAAAGCTCTATGCCGAGCTGGGGCTGGGCGAAAACGACGGCCTGTTCTTCGCTGCGGGCAAGGAAAAGGACGCCGCCAAGCTGGCGGGCGCCGCGCGCACCCGCGTGGCCGAGGAACTCGGCCTGATCGAGGAAGGCTGCTTCAAGTTCTGCTGGATCGTCGATTTCCCGATGTTCGAATATGACGAAGAACAGAAGAAAATCGATTTCAGCCACAACCCCTTCTCGATGCCGCAGGGCGAGATGGAAGCGCTGGAAACCAAGGACCCGCTCGATATCCTCGCGTGGCAGTACGACATCGTCTGCAATGGCTACGAGCTGTCCTCGGGCGCGATCCGGAACCACCGCCCGGACATCATGTACAAGGCGTTCGAACTGGCCGGATACAGCCAGGCCGATGTCGACGAGAACTTCAGCGGCATGATCGAGGCGTTCAAGCTGGGCGCCCCGCCGCATGGCGGTTCGGCCCCGGGGATCGACCGCATCGTGATGCTGCTCGCCGACGAGCCGAACATTCGCGAAGTGATCGCGTTCCCGCTCAACCAGAAGGCACAGGACCTGATGATGGGTGCGCCCAATCTCGTCAGCCCGCGCCAGCTGCGCGATGTGCATGTCCGGACCGTGGAAGCGCCGAAGCCTGACAATAGCTGACCGATTTGTTCATGACAGCGTCACCGCGCTGACCTAGACCTTCCCCCGGAGAAACGGGGGATGGAATGCGGACATATTCACTGTTGGCGATGGCGGGATTGGCGCTGGCCGGCCCGGAAATCGCGCTGGCCGAGGTGCTGACCGTCGAAGGTGTCTATCCGGCGCGCACGGCCGGCGCGGTCGAGGTTGAGGAAATCACGGTCGAACGCTTCGGCGGCGATGTCGGCGAACAGCTCGCCATTGCGATCACCGACCGGCTGGAGGATGTCCGGCTGGATTCGCAGCCCTATTTCACGATCAAGTCGGCGACGGGCGGCGGCAACACCTACCATATCTACGGTGCGGCTGGCGCGGGGCCCGAGGAGGCTCTCAGCGGTCCGGTAGGAGCCACGCTGCGGGGCACCGCAAGCGGCGAGGTTTCGGAAGTCCGCGACGGGTCGGAGAAACGCACCCGCTGCGTGCGCCGCGACGATAACAAGAAATGCATCGAAGAAACGGTCGATGTGTTCCGCTGTCGCAAGATGACTGTTCACTTCTCACCTTCGCTGCGACTCATCGCGCGTGAAGGCGGGACGCTCTACGCGGCGGACGACGACCTGGTGCAATCGCAGCGCTATTGCGCAAACGACAAGTCCGAGCCGTCGCCCGCGCGCATGATGGATTCGATGGTGGACGAGTTTGCCCAGCGTGTGCGCTATGACCTCGCTCCCGAATTCAGGCGCGCGGATGTGCGCATCATGGAAAGCCGCAAGGGGTTGGCGAACGCCGATTCCAGCGCGTTCAGGGAGACGGTCCGGCTGACCAAGTCCGATCAGGCGGCGGCCTGCGCCCAGTTCGAAGCGATGCTGCCCTCCTATCCCGATCATGCGTCGCTCCTGTTCAACGCAGGCTTGTGCGCCGAACGCGATGGCCGGCTGGAAGAAGCGGCGGATCTGTACCAGCGCACGCGGATGACGGCCGACGGGCGGGCCTATGCGCAAGCCGGTCTCGACCGCGTGGCGAGCCGGATGCGCGCTGAACGCCAGCTCGACCGGCGCTATCCGCCGGGATAAGCTGGGCGCGGTTGGCGTTTGGTAGGGAAATCGCTTTATTATGCTGCTGTCGCCAGCCCCTTGCGCTTGCCAGCGGCGTTCATTAGGGCGACAGGCAATTCACAAACCCCCAATCTGAGAGGGACACAAATGAGCGATACTGCCGACCGCGTGCAGAAAATTGTCGTCGAGCACCTCGGCGTCGAGGCCGACAAGGTCACCCAGGAAGCCAGCTTCATCGACGATCTCGGTGCGGACAGTCTCGACATCGTCGAGCTGGTCATGGCCTTCGAAGAGGAATTCGGCGTGGAAATCCCCGACGATGCGGCTGAGAAGATCACCACCGTCGGCGACGCGACCAAGTATATCGAAGAGCACAAGGGCTAAGCCTCGCGCTTTTCGAATCCCGCACTATATGCGGGACCGGACAGGCCCGACCCCATAGCGGGCCGGGCCTGTTGTCTTATCTGCGGAGAATTACATGCGTCGTGTGGTCGTAACCGGACTTGGCCTCGTCACCCCCCTGGGCGGTGACGTGGAGACTTCATGGAAGAACTTGATCGCGGGCAAGAGCGGAGCCGCGCAAATCACGCGCTTCGACACCGAGGGGCAGAAATGCACCATCGCCTGCGAGGTGAAGCCCAAGGACCACGAGTTCGGCTTCGACCCCGACAAGCGCGTCGACCACAAGGTCCAGCGGCAGGTCGATCCGTTCATCATCTATGGCATCGATGCCGCGGGCCAGGCGCTTGAAGACGCCGGCCTCGACGAGATGGACGACGAACTCAAGCTGCGCACCGGCGTCTCGATCGGTTCGGGCATCGGCGGGCTGCCGGGGATCGAGAAGGAAAGCATCGTGCTGCACGAGCGCGGTCCCGGCCGCGTGTCGCCGCACTTCGTCCACGGACGGCTGATCAATCTCATCTCGGGTCAGGTCTCGATCAAATACGGGCTGATGGGCCCCAACCACGCGGTGGTGACGGCCTGTTCGACCGGGGCGCATTCGATCGGCGATGCCGCGCGGATGATCGCGCTCGACGATGCCGACGTCATGCTGGCGGGCGGCGCCGAAGGCACCATCAACCCGCTCGGCGTGGCCGGTTTCGCGCAGGCGCGCGCGCTCAACATGAGCATGAACGACCGCCCCACCGAAGCCAGCCGCCCCTATGACAAGGACCGCGACGGTTTCGTCATGGGCGAGGGCGCGGGCGTGGTGGTGCTCGAAGAATACGAACACGCCAAGGCACGCGGCGCGAAGATCTATGCCGAAGTGGTCGGGTATGGCCTGTCGGGCGATGCCTATCACGTCACGGCGCCGCATCCCGAAGGCAAGGGCGCCGAACTGGCGATGCGCATGGCGCTCAAGAAGGCGGGCCTGACCGCTGCGGATATCGATTACGTCAACGCGCATGGCACATCGACCATGGCCGACACGATCGAGCTGGGCGCGGTCAAGCGCGTGCTGGGCGACGATTTGGGCGGTGCATCGATGAGCAGCACCAAATCGGCCATCGGGCACCTTCTGGGCGGCGCCGGTGCGGTCGAGGCCATTTTCTGTATCCTCGCGATCCGCGACCAGATCGTCCCGCCCACGCTCAATCTCGACAATCCCGACGAGGGCACCGAAGGCGTCGACCTGGTCCCCAAGCAGGCCAAGCAGCGCGAAGTGAAGGCGGTGCTCAACAACAGCTTCGGGTTCGGCGGCACCAATGCATCGCTGATCCTCAAACGGGTCGATTGACGTGAAAAAGGCCGGGTGCCTCCTCGCAGGCGTCCTCGCGCTGGTTCTCGCCATCGGGGCGATCTGGTTCCTGTCGGGCTGGTGGGGCACCGCCGAGATCGACGAGGATACCAATTTCATCGTTCCGTCGGGGGCCAGCCTGACCTCGGTCGCCGACAAGCTCGGTGACGAGGGGCTGATTGCCAATCCGGAAGGCTTCCTGCTGCGCGCCAAGCTGTTCGGCTCGTCGGCCCCGATCATGGCGGGCGAATTCCTGCTCCCCGCCGGGGCGAGCAATGCGCAGATCCTCGACACTTTCCAGCATGGCGAGGTGATCCGGCGGTTCGTGACCATTCCCGAAGGCCTGCCCTCGGTACTGGTCCACGAACGGCTGATGGCCGAAGATCACCTGACCGGCGAAATTCCCGTGCCGGTCGAAGGTTCGGTGCTGCCCGATACCTACGATTTCGAGCGCGGCGAGGCGCGCAGCGCGGTGCTCGCGCGGATGCAGGCGGCCATGCAGAACTATCTCGCCGAAGCCTGGCCCAAGCGCGCACCCGACATCGCGGTCGACAATGTGAAGGACGCAGTGATCCTCGCCTCGATCGTCGAGAAGGAAACCGGGGTCGCGCGCGAGCGCAGGATGGTCGCCGGGCTCTATTCCAATCGCGTGAAGGACGGCATGCTGCTGCAGGCCGACCCGACGATCATCTACCCGCTGACCAAGGGCAAACCGCTGGGGCGGCGCATCCGCCAGTCCGAAATCGCCGCGATCAACGATTACAACACCTATACGATGGTGGGCCTACCCAAGGGGCCGATCACCAATCCCGGGCGCGAAGCGATCGCGGCGGTGCTGAACCCGGCGGAAACAAGCGCGCGCTACATGGTTGCCGATGGCACCGGGGGGCATGCCTTTGCGGAGACGCTGGAAGAGCATAACCGCAATGTCGCCGAATGGTTCGAGATCCGTCGCCGCCGCGGGGAAATGTGAGCGCGGCGGACGCCGCCCCGCTGATCGTCACCGCGCAATTGCCGCGCGACCTGCACGCCCGTTACACCGCGCTGCGAACCGAGCATTTCCCGCCCGAGCGCAACTATCTCGACGCGCATGTCACGCTGTTCCACGCGCTGCCGGCCATGTGCGAGGCGGAGGCCTGTACCTATCTCAAGCGCCTTGCGGGCGAGTTCGCGCCGGTTGCGGGGCAGGTCGGGGGGCTGATGTCGCTCGGCGGCGGCACTGCGATCAAGCTGTCCAGTCCCGACATGCTCGCGCTGCGCGACATGATCTCCGAGCATTTTCGCGGCATGCTGACGCAGCAGGACCAGCACCGCCCGCGCTTGCACGTCACGATCCAGAACAAGGTCGCCGCCAAGGAGGCCAAGGCGCTGCAAGCGGCACTGGTGGGCATGATCGAACCCCGCCCCTTCGCCTTTCGCGGCCTTGCGCTCTTTCGCTATCGCGGCGGGCCGTGGGAAGCGGTAAAGGAATTTGCATTCAGGGGCCGGAGCGCGGCATAAGAGCCGTGCTTTACGAGGGGACGGGGGATGGCTGAAATCGCCACTATCTTGGCTTATGCTGCGGCGTTGCTGGCGGTCGCGGCGATGGCAGCGACCACGATCAGGCAGCTGCGCTATGCGATGTTTGTCGCCGGGCTTGCCGCGCTGGCGCATTTTGCGCTGACCGACCAGCTTGGCTGGGCAATCATCGCCGCGGTCTTTTTGATCATCAATGGCATGCAGATATCGGTGCTGCGCCGCCGCGCGCGGCGCGGCGCGATGCTGGAAGAGGAAACCAGCCTGTTCCAGCGCCTGCTCGGTATCGAAGATGCCGGACGCCAGCAGCGCCTGCGCGATCTGATGGAGTGGCGCGACGTCGAAGCGGGCGCGGTGCTCATGAACCAGCACCAGCCCGACCCGCCGCTGATCTATGTGGCGCGCGGCGCAGCGCGGGTGGAGTGCGACGGCAAGGTCGTGGGCACCTGCGGCCCGGAGGAGTTCCTCGGCGAGATGAGCCTGGTGTCGGGCCAGACCGCCTCGGCCACGGTGGTGGTGACCGAACGCACCCGCGTGGCGACTTTCGACCGCGATGCGCTGGCGCATTATGCGCGCGCCGTGCCCGAGGTCGATACCGCGCTGACGCACGCGCTCAACCGCGGCCTGGCAGCCAAGGTCCGGCGCATGAACGAGGCGGCATCGCAAGCATCCGCAGAAAACGCGGACGAGGCGCATTTGCGCGGTTGACCGCAATCGCGGACCGCCCTAAATGCGCCGCCTGCCGAGGGGGCTATCGCCCCGGCATGCCTCTATGGGGCGGAGTAGCTCAGGTGGTTAGAGCAGCGGAATCATAATCCGCGTGTCGGGGGTTCAAGTCCCTCCTCCGCTACCATTTTCAATGACTTATAGATGGCGGTTCGATAGAGTTTACAGCTGGCTGTAAACTCTATACGGAAGGCCGGTCGGCCAGGTTTACGATCACGCAATCTTGATCGACATAGCGGAAGTGGATCCCGGTTATGCGTTTGGCCGTCCGGTCCTTGCTGACCGGCAGGACCGACCGACCTGCCGTTCGGTGGCGTTCTACGCCGAAGAGGGTGACAAAGCGCGCATCGGCGGATAGCGGCCCCGGGCCAGCTTTGGTATAACCGTCATTGACGCCCACCGGATTTCACAAATAGAACCCGGCAAGACAAACGGGGTTGTTCCAGATGAAGTCCGAGAAGAGGCCGTCCTATCGGCCCGATATTGATGGCCTGCGCGCCGTGGCCGTCCTGCCGGTATTGCTCTATCACGCCGGGGCCAGCACCTTTTCGGGTGGCTATGTCGGTGTCGACATCTTCTTTGTCATCTCGGGCTTCCTGATTACCGGCATCATCGCGCGCGAAGTCGACGAAAAGCGTTTCTCCATCCTTCGGTTCTACTAGCGCCGGGCACGGCGAATCCTGCCTGCGCTTTTCACTGTGGTCGCAGCCGTGCTCGTACTGGCTTCACTGCTGTACCTGCCAAGCGATTTCGCGGACGTTCCCAAGTCAGCGCTCGCCGCCTTGCTTTTCGTCGCCAATATCTGGTTCGCCGCGCAGACCGGCTATTTCCAGCCCCGCGCCGAGACCATGCCCTTGCTCCATACCTGGTCGCTCGGGGTGGAAGAGCAGTTCTATATCTTCTTCCCGCTGATCCTGCTGGCGATTGCCGTATGGATGCCGCGCTGGCGTACCGCCATGATCTGGCTCGGTTTCGCGGTCTCCTTTGCGATCTGCATCTGGTCCGCGCGCCTCGCCTTCGCCTTCGATTTCTTCATGCTTCCGGCGCGGGCGTGGGAGTTGATGGCGGGGGCGCTGCTTGCTGTCGGAGCCATCCCCGGCGTCGCGTCCAGGGTTGGCCGCGAGGCGCTTTCATGGCTTGGTCTGGCGGCCATTGCCTTCGCCATATTCACATTCGACGAAAAGACCGCCTTCCCCGGATACGCCGCGCTTGCCCCAGTGCTGGGTTCCGCTCTCCTGATCGGGTTTGCGCCCGGTACAACGGTCGGCAGGCTCCTTTCCTGGCGACCCGCTCGCTGGATCGGCCTTATCAGCTACTCGCTCTACCTGTGGCATTGGCCGCTGATCGTCTTTGTCGAATATCATCAAGGCGCGCCGCTCTCCTCTATCCAGGCAGCCATGGTCATCGCCGCCGCCATCATGATCTCGTGGGCGAGTTGGCGATGGATCGAAGGACCTTTTCGCGATCACAGGCTGATGCCTGCTCGCAAGATATGGATTGGCAGCGCGGCCGGCATGGCAGCGCTGGCCGCAGCGTGCGCAGTTCTGATTACAATGGGCGATTGGGGGCAACGCTTTTCCCCCGAGGTATCGCGCATGGCGGCAGCGGTGGACGACGTCAGCCCGGTGCGCAAGGCATGCCTGCGTACCAACCATGCCGTACCGAGGCGGGAATGTACCCTTGGGGCCAAAGTTGCGGCCGATGCCATGATCTGGGGCGACAGCCATGCAGTCGAGTTTGCGTGGATACTCGGGGAGCAGGCCCGCCGCGAGGACCGCGCCATCGAACAGCGCACATTGGGCAGCTGCGCCCCGATCCTCGGCTATCCGGTCCAGAAGAACCCAGACTGTGGCGCTTTCAACGACGCGGTCATGACCGAACTGGCCAAAAGGCCTGAGATCAAGACGGTCTATGTGGCATCCTATTGGGGGGGCCGGAGAAGGGATCTCGAGCGATTTGGATCAATGCTCGATCGCACGCTCGCCAAGCTCGACGGCCTCGGCAAGAAAGTGGTGGTAATCGGTCCGGTCCCGACACAGCCTTTCTTCGTTCCCTATGAGCTCCAGCGCAGGGCTGCTTACGATCTCCCCAAGCCCACGGGGGTTAGCGTCGAGCAGTATCTCCAAGACACCGCGTGGATCGCCGAGCGCTACCCGGAGTGGCGGCGCATGGGATATTGGATCGTCGACCCCAGGCCCTCTTTGATCGAGGGCGACCACATGCGGATCATCTACGAAGGTCGCCCGTTGTATTTCGACCGCCACCACCTCACCCTCGCGGGGGCGCAACTCGTACTCGACCAAGAAAGCGCAACCGGAGAGGCAGAATTCTTGCTTCGTAGGATCCGTTAGTTTCCGCGTATCCGGACGATTTCAAGCTTCGCAGTCTGTCGATTTGCCGATGCAGCCAATTCGCATATCGAGCTGCGACACACTTTCCCATTCACCGGACCGGTAAATGCCCATCTTCCAATAGTGCTGGCGATCGCCGGCATCGTATCCGATCGGTCCCGACCATCGCACCAAGGGTTCGCCGTCGCGATCGATCGAGACAAATCCTTCTTCGCCTAGGCCAACCTGGTAGCGATAATCATGCCAGACACCGAAATCGGCCGGGAACCTGGCGACCTCCTGCTTGATCAATTCGCCGTCGCGATCGCTTCCCCACCGGGCAAGGACGATGATCTCCTGCCCGCGCTGCTGAACCGCCAGGACTGGCGGTCCGAAACGTGAGCCGTCCTGCAAGGTGTTGCGGTTGGGCCCGTGAAGCTGGAGTAGGGTGACCCATCGCCCAGGGCGGAATTCCCCCATATCATAGTAACGTACCGCCAAGTCTGCAGTCGCAGAACCACCCATCGGTATCTTGGTCTTGCTCGAGAGTTCGGCGCGTTCATTTGCCTTGCCCCGGTCGCGGTCGAACCGGAATTGGTCACCGGGTTCCACAACGATCCTGATGGTATCGCCATCGACGATACGAACGGCTCCTTCGCCATCGTGCGACTGGACCGACAAGGGACCAGATCGCAGCGACAGGACCTCGCCGCTCGACAGGTGTCTCTCCGGAGCACCTGTTGCTGCAATCATCATTGCTGCCACCGCAAGAAACGCGAGGATTCGGTTTGTCATACCCATACCAGTGACTTCCCAAAGGAGATCGACCCCATACAGCCCAGCGGCTGAACATGGCCTGTCCTATACGCTGGCTCGATACACTGCGTCGAGGAATCATAATCCGCGTGTCGGGGGTTCAAGTCCCTCCTCCGCTACCAATTCGACTGGCATAGCCATGTGCAGCAGCGGCAGCTTTCGGCTGCTGCGCACGACCCATCTTAACAATACCGCTCCCCGATCGACGCCTGTCGTGGGCCTGTCCGGCCCCTTGCGCCAAACCGCCCTGCCTGACGCACGTTCGAGCGCGTGAACGCGTTTGTTGCAGGTGCGAACGGAACAGGGGGTTGTCGCTCCCGTTGTCTTGCTGAACCTTGCGGTGTGCAGCTGCGCCGGTCCTACGCGGATCGGCGGGCGCCCCCCCCCACAGCGAGAAAGCGAGATATGACCCAGATACAGACCCGCAACCCCTCCACCGGCAAACCGCTCGAGACCTATGACACCATGGGCGAGAGCGAGGTGTTCGCGAAGATCGAAGCGGCGCATGCCGCGTTTCTCGACTGGCGCACCAAATCGCATGACGAGCGTGCGCCCTATCTGCGCAAGATCGCCGAGGTCCTGCGCGCCAATGCCAACCGCTTTGCCGAGCTGATGACGCGCGAAATGGGCAAGCTGATCAAGGACGGGAAGACCGAGGTCGAGATCTGCGCGCGTATTTTAGAATACACCGCGGACCATGGGCCGAAGGAACTGGCCGATCAGGAACGCCAGCACAGCGGCGGGCGCAAGCGCGGGATCGTGACCTTCTCGCCCATCGGGGTGATCTACAGCGTGCAGCCGTGGAACTTCCCCGTTTACCAGCCAGTGCGCGTGCTCGCGGCCAATTTGATGGCGGGCAATGCGGTGATCCTCAAACATGCATCGATCTGCACCGGCAGCGGATTGCTGCTGCGCGATCTGTGCCTTGAAGCGGGCCTGCCCAAGGATCTGTTCGAGGTCATCCTCGTCGGGCACGATTTGTCGGACAAGGTCATCGAACACAAGCTGATCCGTGCGGTGACCATGACCGGCAGCGACGGCGCGGGCAGCCATATCGGCGCGCTTGCCTCGAAGAACCTCAAGAAGACCGTGCTCGAGCTGGGGTCGAACGACGCTTATCTGGTGCTCGAGGACGCCGATATCGACCTCGCGGTCGAAACCTGCGCGCAGGGGCGGCTCTATAACAATGGCGAGACCTGCGTGTCCGCCAAGCGCTTCGTAGTGACCGAGGCGGTCTATGACGAGTTCGTCGCCGCCTTCGTCGCGCGCATGCAGCGTGCCAAGATGGGCGATCCGACCGCGGAGGATACCGAGCTTGGTCCGGTGTCGAGCCAGGAGCAGTTCGACACGCTGGTCGAGCAGGTGGGCAAGAGCGTGGAGCAGGGCGCGACGCTGCTGTGCGGCGGCGATCCGCAAGAAGGCGAGGGCTATTACTACCCCGCCACCGTGCTCGCCGACTGCAAGCCCGGCATGCCCGCCTATGACGACGAGCTGTTCGGCCCGGTGGCCTCGATCATCCGCGCCAAGGATGACGAGGATGCCATGCGGATCGCCAACGACAGCCGTTATGGCCTGGGCGGGGGCATCTTCACCAAGGACGAAGACAAGGCGATCCGGCTGGCGCGCGATCATTTCGATACCGGGATGGTGCGGATCAATTCGTTCGGAGCGGCGGACCCCAACATGCCCTTCGGCGGCGTCAAGGACTCGGGTTACGGCCGCGAACATGGCGGCTTCGGCATGAAGGAATTCGTCAACGCCAAGGCGATCTTCCTGCCTTCCTAAAACCCCGGTCGACAGCGACCAATCAACACATAATTCGGAGAATATCCATGCAAGTCCTCGTCGCCGGTTCGACCGGCAATACCGGCCTCAGGCTCGTGCGAATTGCACGACCGGGGCCTCGATACCGTCGCCATGGTGCGCGCCAGTTCGGACACCTCGGGCCTGCCCGATGGGATGGAGCAGCGCGAAGCCGACCTGACCGATCTGGCCGATGATGTGACCAAGGGATGCGACGTGGTCGTGTTCGCCGCGGGCTCGGGCGGAAACACGCCAGCAGAGATGACCGACAAGGTCGACCGCGACGGTGCCAAGCGGCTCATCGACCTGTCGGTGGCCAATGGCGTGCGCCGCTTCGTGATGCTCAGCAGCGTCGGAGCGGAGAATCCGGACCCGGACAGCGAACTCGCACACTACCTCCAGGCCAAGCATGAGGCCGACGAGCATCTCAAGGCGACCGATCTCGAATATGCGATCCTGCGCCCGGTCTCGTTGACCGATGCCGACGGCACCGGCGAGGTCCGTCTGGGCGAGAATGTCGATCCCAAGGGCGAAGCGGCGCGCGGCGATGTCGCGAAGCTGCTGGCCGATGCGGTCGAGGCGCCCGAATGGGTCGGCAAGGTGCTGACGATGGAAAGCGTCGGCTGACTGTGATTGCGAGCGTGTCGGGGAGGGCGGAATACAGCCTCCCCGACACGCTCTCCCGCTTCCCTCCAGGTGTGATCGAACACGCTAAAAGGCCCCGCCGATCGCTCGACGGGGCCTTCGAAGGTATCACCAAAGAGAGGGGGGTCAGATTTCGGTGATGACCTCCGTTTCAGGTAGCCGCGACTTGGGCAGCGCGGCATTGAAATCGTCTTCGGCGCGGTAGCCGAGCGATACGACGACCAGCGCACGGAAACCCTTTTCGTGCAGGCCGAATTCCTCGTCGAGCAGGTCGAGATCGACGCCTTCCATCGGCGTGGCATCGATACCCAGCGCGGCGACACCGAGCATGAACTGGCCGATATTGAGATAGGTCTGCGCCTGGCTCCAGGCGTCGAGATCGCCCGCTTCCTTGTGCATGTTGACGAACATCGAGCGCGCGCCGTGCATCTGTTCGCGCAGCGCTGCGGGATCGGCGACGAAGCGGCCATCGGCATCCTCGACGTCGAGGATATGCTGGAGATAGTCTTCCTCGATCGAGGTGCGCGCCGCGAACACCACCACATGCGATGCGTCGATCACCTTGCTGCGGTTGAATCCGAAACCGCCCGCGGTCGATTTCGCCACGCGGTCCTTGCCTTCGGGCGTGCCCGCCAGGATGAAGTGCCAGGGCTGGGCATTGGTGCTCGACGGGCTGAAGCGGAGCAGGTCGCGCACGGCCTGCAGATCGGCTTCGGGGATACGGCGCGAGGCGTCGTAGGACTTGGTGGTGTAACGGGCCTTGGCCGTTTCGACGATGGCGTCGCCGGTGCGGACGAGGGGGGCGAGAGCGGTCATATGCTTACCTCTTGGCTGTTGTGCACGCTGCGCGAAGCATGCGTGTCTTGTCAGTCGAGATAATTACGTTGGAAAAGCAAGAAAACCGCCCGTGACCGGCAAAGAGTTTTCCGGTTTTCGCTATAATCAAGCCGCCAACTCATCGGCCTGGTCGGTTGCTCTATAATTGACGATACATAATCAGCGCATCGACCATGCCCCTGGCCGGATGGTCGAAGGCGTTCGGCAGCCGGCCGACCGCGGCGAAGCCCAGCGTTTCCCACAGGTGAACCGCATGGACATTGCTGGCGACCACGAAATTGAACTGCATCGCGCGGAACCCGCGCTCGCGTGCACGGCGCAGCGAGTCCTCGCCCATCTGCCGCGCTATCCCGCGACCCGCCGCTGCGGTGGCCGTGATATAGCCGCAATTGCACACATGGGCCCCGCCGCCGCCGTGGTTGGGGCGCAGGTAATAGGTCCCCAGGACTGCGCCCGCGTCCTCGAAGACGAAGGCCTCGCTGTCGCCGCCCATCCAATAGGCCAGGGCATCCTGCCTGGAGATCGCGGGATCGACGGCATAGGTCTCGCCCGCGCGAAACACCGGTTCGAGGATATGCCAGACCGCTTCGCGATCGTGGCTGGTGGCGGGACGGATGGACATGCGGGGTTCGTGGTCTTCGTGGGAGGGGGGCGGGAAGGGAACGCGCGGTTTACTGCAGCCAGGGCGGATCGCGACCGATTTTCTCAACGAGGAAGTCGATCAGCACGCGTACCTTGGCGGTCAGGACATTGGTCTTGGGATAGACCAGCCAGAGCGCGGTGTTGTCCTGCACATGCCACTCGGGAAGTACCCGGCACAGCGTACCGTCGCGCAGGGCCTGCTCGACGTTCCAGTCGGCATGGGGAGAGATGCCCAGCCCGGCAATCGCGGCGAAGCGCATGCTCGCACCATCGTCGATCACCACCCGGCAGTTTTCCTCGGGGCAGGCGAATTCGGCTTTCTCGCCGCGGCTCGAAATCAGCGTCCTTGTGCCCATGCTGCGAAAGGCGAGCAGGTCATGGTCCGCGAGATCCGCGGGGGAGGCGGGGGTTCCGCGCCGCGCGAGATAGTCCGGCGAAGCACACAGCACGCCGCGCACCTCGGCCAGCTTGCGCGCCTTCAGGCTGCTATCGTCGAGCGCGCTGTTGCGGAGCGCGAGGTCGAAACTGCCTTCGAGCAGATCGAAGGGCGTATCCGAAAACCGCAGATCGAGGCGGAGGCCGGGATTGCGGGCGAGAAATTCGGGCAGCAGCGGCGCGACGTAGAGCTGCGCGAAGGTGCTCGAGGCGGCGAACCGGATCGTGCCCTCGGCCTGCGCGCGGCCATGCCCCAGCGCAGCCATGGCCGCATCGCGCTGCGCCAGGATTTCGCGCGCGAAGGGCAGGAATTCCTCACCTTCAATCGAGATTGAGACTTTGCGCGTGGAGCGATGGAGAAGCTGGGCGCCGACTTCGTGCTCGAGCCTGGCGAGCCGGGCACTGGCTACCGCAGGCGCCAGTCCGAGATCGCGCCCGGCAGCGCTGATATTCAGTTTCTCGGCGGCGCGTACGAACAGACGCAGGCTGTCAGTGTCCATCGATTATACCTGATCTACGAATACTGTTACCTCACATGGCGCATTTATATCGAGAAGGCTCTCTATTATGTCGAAATGCTCGAACATCACCAGAGCCGTCTTGCTGGACCGGCTCAACAGGAGCAGTTCCGTGACCAAGCCGATCATAGCCGCCGCCACTGCCATCTCCATGCTGGCGTCGCTGCCTGCCGTGGCCGCGGATACGCCGCATTACGAGGTGGTTGAATTCGATGCAGTCGAATGGGGCGCGCTCAATCCGGCGCGCGGCGATGCGAGCCCGCGGGCCGGCGATCTGTGGGGCGATCGGACCCGCGACGAGGCCTCCGGTTTCCTTGTCCGTTTCGACGAAGGGTTCTCCTCCCCGCCGCATATTCACAACGTCACCTATCGCGGTATCGTCATCGGCGGCGCGATCCACAATGACGACCCGGAGGCTGCGCCGCTGTGGCTGTCGCCGTCATCATTCTGGACTCAGCCCGCGGGTGAGGATCATGTCACCGCCGCGAGGGGCGGCTTCAACATGGCCTATATCGAAATCGATTCCGGTCCGTATCTCGTCCAGCCGTCCGCCGAAGCGTTCGACAATGGCGAGCGTCCGATCAATGTTGCGGCGTCCAATCTCGTGTGGCTCGATGGTGACGATGTGACCTTCCTTCCCGTCAGCGACGGATCCGGCGCGCAGACGGCGTTCCTGTGGGCTGATCGGGAAACCGGCGAACGCGGATCGCTTCTGCGCCTGCCTGCTGGTTCTTCATCGCGGATCGCCACAAACGCCGGGCCCTTGCGGGCTGTCGTTACGTCCGGCGGGATTCGCTACACCAATCCGCAGACCACGGCTGAAGTGGCGCTGGGGGCGGGCAGCTATTTCGGATCGACGGGCAAGGCTGTCCACACCATCAGCTGCGACGCCGAAGACGACTGCCTCCTCTATATTCGAACGAGCGCGGCCTTCACCGTCGCCGAATAACGGCTGGCGGATGGATTTCGGCCGGCGGCCTTTGGGCATATCAAACGGACAATCATGAGGAAAACCATCCTGATCACCGGCGCTACCGATGGCATCGGCCTTGAGACCGCCAAGGTGCTCCGCGCCATTGGGCATAGCGTCCTGCTACACGGACGCAGCGCAGCGAAGCTCGATGCGGCGCGCGCTGCTGTCGCGGCCGTGGACGGCGGGGGCCGTATCGCCACCTACCAGGCGGATCTGTCCTCGATTGCGGCGACGCGGCGCCTCGCGGATGAAATCCGCCGCGCAGAGCCCGATCTCGACGTGCTGATCAACAATGCCGGCGTCTTCAGCATCGCCAAACCCATGACGGGTGATGGGCTCGATGTCCGCTTCGTGGTCAACACGGTCGCGCCCTATGTCCTCGCCAGCGAACTGGCGTTCCATATCGGCATGGGCGGGCGGATCGTGAACCTGTCCTCGGCGGCACAAGCCCCGGTATCGCTCGCCGCGCTCGCGGGAGAGGAGCGGCTATCCGACAATGACGCCTATGCGCAAAGCAAGCTCGCGCTGACCATGTGGTCGCGCCACATGGCGGACGAGTTCGCCGATGCCGGACCGGCGGTGATCGCAGTGAACCCCGGCTCGCTCCTCGGCAGCAAGATGGTCAAGGAAGCCTATGGAATGGACGGCAAGGACCTCGGCATCGGGGCCGATATCCTGCGGCGGGCGGCCGTGTCGCCGGAGTTCGGCCATGCCTCGGGCCGCTATTTCGACAATGACAGCGGCCAGTTTCGCAATCCGCACCCCGATGCGCTCGACCCGTCGCTGAACGCCGCACTCGTCGCGGCGATCGACGACATTCTGCGGCGCGTGAGCGCGTAGGGATTGCGCGCATTCCCGAGTTCGCACGCGGCGTTTACCATGTCGCAAGGGCGAGCACGCGATCCGAACGAGCATGGAGGGACGCCCCGTGCTCCGGCTCGCGTAACCGAAGGGTTGCCGCGTCGTGACGATCCATCCGGTTTTTTGCGCGCTCTCGTTGGTGCCGTTAACCATTGGGGGAGTGCTTCGGCACGCGTCGCTGCTCCACAACACCGTAGTTCCCCTGATGTGCGGTTTACCATACCTTCGTTCCGGCCTGCCACCTCGGCTTAATGTTTAAGGCTCGAGTGCAATTTTGGCGGCGCATAGATAGGTTGATCGGATTTGAATCCGACAACGAAATCGCCGCCAAGTTCAGTCGGGAGCGCATCAAGTCGGTGCGCAACACGATCCATATCTATTACCTGACCATCATCGCGCCCTTTATCGGCATTGCCTGGGTGGCATGGGACCTGGTCGCCACCCGGATCATGGCCGGCATCCTGGTGGTGGCTGTCATTGTACGCTTTCGTCACTGGATGTTACCGCTACCAGAAGGCACATCGGAAGACGTCAACCCGGTCGCTGCCCGCGTAACGGGTTTCATGGTCGTGTTGCTGTCCTGCTCGCAGACGCTGTTCTATCTCTCGCTCGCGTTCGGCAGCATCGCGTTCAACAATGAAAACATGGCGTGGTTGCAGATCCTCTCGCTCGCGCTGCTGGCGGGGCTGACGCAGGGCGCCGCGCTCACGGGGATCGTCTTCGCTTCGCGCGTGATCTTCTTCTGCTTCGTGCTGCCCTTGGTCGCCGCTGTGCTGTATATCTACGCAGGCAACAACCTGCCGGCTTCGGTCGCGGTCATCGTGCTGACCGTGGTCAGCCTGTATCTCGCCGAGACGAGCTACAAGATGCAGCTCCGCCTGTTCAAGGCGCAGTTCGATGCCGATGCAGCGCTGGTCGGGATGGAGCGAACCAATCTCGAATTGATCGATGCCCGGCGCACTGCCCAGCGCCAGGCCGAGTTCGACAATCTGACCGGTGTCCGCAACCGCCTCGCCTTCATTCACGATGTCGAGGCAAAGCTGGATGGCGGGCAATGCGGGCTGCTGGCGGTGATCGACCTCGACCGCTTCAAGCCGATCAACGACCTCTATGGCCACCATGCCGGCGATGTCGTGCTGCGCCATGTCGCCCGCCGCCTGCAACGCGTGTCACCGGCGGGAACGATCGTCGGTCGGCTGGGCGGGGACGAATTCGGTATCTTTATCGGCGGGTCGTCATGCCCCGAGGAACTCGGCGCGCTGGTCGCGACCTGTGACGATGCGCTGGTGCAACTGCGCAAGCCCATGCGCCTGTCGAATGCCCTGGTCAGCGTCGGGGGATGCGCGGGCGCATGCGTGCTGGGCGAGGATGCACCCGATGTCGATCGCGCGCTGCGCGATGCGGATGCGGCGCTGTATGTCGCCAAGCGCGAAAATCTCGAGACCACCAAGCTGTTCGATGGCGCGATCCAGGAAGAAACCAGGCGATTGCACGCCATCGAAGCCGAGCTGATGGAAATTGGCACGATCGAACACATGACGCTCGCGTATCAGCCGATCCTCAATCTCAAGACGGGCGAGCTGACCTCTTTCGAGGCGCTTGCCCGCTGGAATCATCCGACCTTCGGCGAAGTTTCGCCGGCGCTGTTCATCCCGGCAGCCGAGCGTCTGGGCCGGATCGGCGAAATCACCCTCTCGCTGCTTAGCAAGGCGCTTGATTTTGCAGCCGAATGGGTCCCGCCTTGCCGTCTGTCGTTTAACCTCAGCGCCGCCCATATCTGCAGTGAGAACGCCGCAGCGGAAATCGTCAATCTGATCAAGCGGAAGAATTTCCCGCCCGACCGCCTGCAGTTCGAAATCACCGAAACCGCCATGCTGGTGAATTTCGACGTCGCCCGCCGGAATGTCGAGCTCCTGCGTAGCGCAGGCTGCCGCATCGCTCTCGATGATTTCGGCGCCGGCTTTGCATCGCTCGTCTATCTGCGCGAAATCAAGTTCGACAAGGTCAAGATCGATGGCTCGCTGATCCGGGGCGCGCGCGAACCGCAAGGGCGCGACATGCTCCGCGGCGTTATCAAGATGATCGAGGCGATGAAGCTTGAAAGCATTGCCGAATATATCGCCACCGTCGGCGATCGCGAGACCGCGCTCGAATTGGGCGCAGAATTCGGACAGGGTTTCTATCTCGGACGCCCGCTCGATGAAGAGGGCGTGCTGGCCTTGCTGGGGCAGTATCGCGAGCCCGATGCGCCGAACATCCATCGCCTGGCCGACCGGCAGATCGGTGACCTCGACGCGGATGCCGCCGACGATGCCGAAACCCCCTGTCCGTTTTCGGTGAGCGGGTCGCGCCCGTAGCCGTTCGGCTGGCCCGAGCGCCAGCTACGCCAAGCGCCAACATTCTCCCGCGAAGCGTCGTCGGCTTGTCCCATTCGGGGTGAGTGCGGTTCTTCGCGCCTAAGCCAGCTACCCACAAGTCGCGCTGATGCGCTAGTCGCGGTGGTCGACGCCGGCATCCTGCACCAATGCATCACGCCATCAATCAGACTCCCCCCGGATGCGCTTTGGGTAGAAATCATAACTTCAATCAAACTTGAGATTAATGCGACGTTCCATGAGTGTCTCCCACTCATGGCGGACCATCTGACCGTGGATAGTGGTGTTTTTTGCGAAGCCGCTCGACAGGCGCGCGCGATGATGCTCGAACGCCGCCCGACCGCAGCAATCGAGGACCCGCAATTGGCCGATCTATCCCATATCGACGAACAGGGCCGTGCGCGCATGGTCGATGTCGGCGACAAGCCCGTTACTGCTCGCCGCGCCACGGCAGCGGGCCGGGTGGATTGCGCAGCCGATACGATTGCGCTGGTGAAGGCGGGCAAGACCCCCAAGGGCAGCGTGATCGCAACTGCGGAACTGGCCGGGGTCATGGCCGCCAAGCGGACGTCGGACCTGATCCCGCTGTGCCACCCGCTGCCGCTCTCGCAGGTCGAGGTGACGGTCGCGTTCGACGATACGCGACCCGGCTTCATCGTCGAAGCGGCCGTGCGGACCGAAGGACGCACGGGGGTGGAGATGGAAGCGCTCACCGCGGTGTCCATCGCCTGCCTGACGCTGTTCGACATGCTCAAGGCGGTCGACAAGGGCATGACCATCGCTGAGATCCGCGTCACCGCCAAGGAAGGCGGCCAGTCGGGTGACTGGCAGCGCGCATGATTTCCTTCGACGAGGCGATGGCGCTGCTGTCGGAACATATCGCTCCGCTGGATGCCGAGACGATTGCGCTATCCAAGGCTGCGGGACGGACGCTCGCCGCCGATGTTAATGCCGATATCCCGTCACCGCGCCGGACAATTTCGGCCATGGATGGCTATGCGGTAAGACTTGAGAGTGTCGTCCCCGACGCGCCAATGCGGGTGGTCGGTGAGGCGCGACCCGGTCACCCCTATGAACACCCTTTGGCCACCGGGACGGCCTTGCGGATATTCACCGGGGCGCCGCTGCCCGAGGGCGCCGATTGCGTGATCATGCAGGAATACGCCTCGCGCGAGGGCGAGGTCGTACGTTTCTCCGCCGGGTTCGGTCCGGCCCGCCACATCCGCCAGCAGGGGAGCGATTTCGCGAAAGGCGATGTCCTCCTCGGGCAGGGCGCGCGCTGCAACCCGAAAGCGCTGGTCGCCATTGCGGCGGGAGACAGGCCTGAGATTGCCGTCCACCGGCAACCGAGGGTGGCGCTGCTCGCGACCGGCGACGAATTGGCCGAGCCCGGATCGGCGCAGCGCGCGCCTTACGCCATCCCCGACAGCACCAGCTATGCGCTGGCGGCGCTGGTCGAACGCGCGGGCGGGGTGGTGAGCACCCGCGAGCGCGGGCTGGACGATTTGCCCGCGCTCGAACGACAGGCGGGCGAAATGCTCGGCGGTGCCGACCTGGTGGTGGTCACCGGCGGCGCTTCGGTTGGCGAGCGTGACTTTGCGAAACCGATGTTCGCGGCGCACGGTTTCGAACTGCTTTTCGACAAGGTGGCGATCAAGCCGGGCAAACCGGTGTGGCTGGGCCGCGCGGGGGGAACGCTGGTGCTGGGGCTGCCGGGCAATCCCACCTCGGCGATGGTGACGGCGCGATTGTTCCTCCAGCCGATCCTCGCGCTGCTCCAGGGCGCGAGCACCGCGCATCGCTGGCGCACGATGCCGCTGGCGGGAGGCCTGCCCGCGACCGGCGATCGCGAGACATTCGCACGGGCCGCCTGGGCGAGTGAGGGGCTGTGCCCGCTGGGCAATCAGGACAGCGGCGTGCAGGGCGGACTGGCCCGTGCGGACTGGCTTATCCGCTGCCCGCCGGGCCAAGCCGAATTGCCGGTAGGGGCGAAGGTGCAGGCGCTGCAGTTCTGAGCCGCGGGTCCAGCGGTCAGTCGCGCGACCAGAGCGCCAGTGCCTCGGCCTCACCCGAGCGCGTTATCATGCCGCCGCTTCCCACGGGTTCGCCGCGTCCTTCGGTGAGGAAGGCGATCAAATCGCCATCATCGCCGGAAACGCTGGCCAGCGTGCGCGATCCCGTGGGCGTGCGGGCCACGATCACGCCCGAGCTTGGTGTGCCGGTACGGTCGTAATGCACGGTGTAGCTCTCGATCGTGGCGGGACCCGTATAGGTCTTGTCCAGCGGCGGAACGTCCCCGCGCCGCGCGTCGGCTTTGGCCTGGTAGTCGAACTCCTGCGGGAAGGCGGCCTGCGTCGGGGCACCCGATACGAGGATGGTGTGATTGTGCGTGGCATAGCCGCCATTGGCGAACAGCAGGCCCTTGTCGCGGGTCCCGCGCAGCTTCTCGACCATCGCGGCGACCGCATGGCTCATGTAATTGCCGATCGGACCGCCCCCGAAAGTCAATCCGCCAAAAACGGTCGCGGGCCGCTCGAGCGGCCAGCCGAGCACCCGGCGCGCCATTTTCGGCACACAGGGAAAGCAGCTGTAAAGCTCGACATGCGCGAGATCGGCGGCGGTGACACCGTTCAGCGCCATCGTCCGCTCGATCGAGGTGGCGAGGCTGGGAGAGGCGTCATAGCGATCGCGCGACAGGAAGCTGTCGCTTTCATGCGCTGCCGCGCCGTAGCCGACATAGACCAGCCGGTCCTCCGCAATCCCCCATCGCCGCGCTTCTGCCAGCGAGGTGACGATAAAGCCCGCCCCCTGGTTGACCGACGAATTGGCAACCTGGAGCTTGGTGTAAGGAAAGGCGATGGGGCGATTGCTGGCGGAGGGCGTGACGACATCGTCCGCGCTCACCGGCTTGCGGATCCAGGCGCCTTCCCTCTGCGCCGCGACCTCGCTCATCCCGGCCCAGATCGCGCCGCTTTCCGCCTGTCCTTCGGCGAGCGATTGCCCGTAGGCGGCACGTCCGGCGTTTTCATAAAGCGGATAGACATCGGTCGGCACGACCAGCCCGTATCCTTGCGCATAACCCTTGCGCACGCGGTGGCTCGCATCGCGCAGCGCGTTGGGCTTTGCGCCATCCGAGCGCTTCTTTAGCGCTGCCAGCTGGCCCGCAGTGCGCAGCGCCTCACCGCCGGTCACCGCGCAAATCTTCGCCTCGCCGCGCCCGATGCGATTGGCGGCTTCGTTGAGCAGCAGGATCGGGCTGTCGCCATTGGGCATCGCGGTCTGCATCCGGTGCGCGGGATCGATCCCCAGTACCTCGGCCAGCTTGCCATCGACAGGGTTGAGCTGCGGCCAGGCCAGTTGCGCCACCACCGCCAGCGAATCGCATTCGGCAAGCAGGCCGCCGCCCGCATCCGCATCGGCCCGCCGCAGCGCCTCGGCCATCAGGTGGATGGGATCGAGCCCATCCCCGGGTTTCTCGGGGCGGTCGTTGACCTGTCCGACACCGGCGATGACGGGGATATTCTCGGGGTTTTGCTCGGGCACACATGCTCTCCTCTTGCTGCCCTGCCTAGCAAGCGGGTTTCATGCTGCAACCGAAACCTGGAGGAGAATTGGGGGCAAGAACCACCTTGCACCCAGGCTGATGCGATCAGGCAGCGGCCCTGCGCGTCGCTAGTATGGGACGGGCCGGCCGTGTTGCCGCCTGTTCGAGCGGGGCGAGGGAGACCTTGTTGCGGCCGGTGTTCTTGGCTTCGTAGAGTGCGAGGTCAGACCGGCGGGCGAGGCTGGACAGCGCTTCGTCCGGGGAAAGCTGGGCCAGGCCGAAGGACGCCGAGACCACCTGCGCATTGCCGACCGCCCGCGACAGTTCGGTCTGCACCCGCTGTCGCATTAATTCTGCCGAGCGCGCCGCCTGCTCGATCTCCTGCCCGGCGAGAACCAGCGCGAATTCCTCGCCCCCGAGCCGTGCCACCAGATCCCCTTCTCCAGTCGCACTTGAAAGCAACTCGGCGACCGCGATGATCACCTTGTCGCCGACCGCGTGGCCGAAGCGGTCGTTGATCGTCTTGAAGCGGTCGATATCGACCGTCACCAGCGTCAGGGGCTGGTGGCTGTGGAGGGCGTCAGCGACCATCTGCTCGCCATGAACCTCGAACCCGCGGCGGTTGCGCAGGCCCGATAGCGGATCGGTTTCCGAGCGCGCGATCATCTCGATCGTCATGTCGCGCATCATGACCAGCAGCAGCACCAGCGCGAGCGCGATCAGGATGACCGAACCCAGGCTTTGCGAAATCGCTGCGTAATCCGATGCGAGGTAGTTCTGCGGCGTGTCGGCACCCCCGATCCGCCAGGCGATGAGCGGCTTGGCCAGATAGGAGAGCGCAGCCGCCGAGCTGACGAAGACCAGCAACCGGTCGAGCAGCATGCGGCGCCCGGACCGGATCACGATCCAGGTCATCAGCACCTGCATGGTGAAATAGGGAAGGTGATAGAGCAGCGTGCGAGCGCCCGTGCCGTAAGGAAGCATTAGCATCACGGGGGTCAGCATTCCGGCGAGGACCCAGACGGCCACTATGGGCCTGGTCTGCGGTCCAGTACGATAATATTTCGCTACGCCGACAAGGCCGCAGGTGAGTGCCGCCAGATAGGTAAAGAAGATGCCGGTGATGACCGGCGTGGGATGTTCGGTCCAGCGCATGATGAACTCGAGCATCACATCGACGATGCCCAGCGCATAGGCGGCGGCCAGCCAACCCGCGCCCCGGGCGACCGGGTTGGAGCGCGCGACCACCGCAAACGCCACGCCGAACAGCGCGGCGATGAACATGTTGATCCCGAGAATGAACGCCGCCGTCATCGGCTGTTCCCTGCCCCCATCTACTTCCCGCGCAGGAGCTTAAGGGGCGAGGGTTAAGATGCCCTAACCATACAATTCCCATACCAAATGGCTATTGATCTTTATATAGCCATTTGGTTATGGGTGCGTAATGGACACTCGGACACAGATATTCAGGAGCCTTTCGGACCCCACCCGCCGGGCGCTATTCGAACGCCTGTGCCGTGAGGGCGATCTGACCGTCGGCCGTCTGGTGGAGGGCTCAGGCGTGTCACAGCCGGCTGTCTCCAAACATCTGGCGGTGCTTCGTCGCGCCAATCTGGTTTGTGCCCGACAAGAGGGGCGCAACACGCACTTCAAGGCAAATCCCCAGGCTCTCGATCAGCTGACCGACTGGGTCAGCAAGATGAGCGCCTTCTGGGATGAACGTCTCGACCGACTTGAAGATCTGCTGACAAGGATGGATCAATGACAACCGGCAAACCGAATACCCGCTCGCTCGAATTCGAACGCGAGCTCCCCCATCCGCCGGGCAGGGTGTGGCGCGCGCTGACGCAGCCCCATCTGATCGGCGAATGGCTGATGCAATCAGACTTCACAGCAGAGCCGGGAACGCAGTTCACGATGAATGCCGAATGGGGCGAAGTGCGCGGCGAGGTCCTGCTGGTCGAGCCAGAACGGAAGCTCTCCTATAGCTGGAATGGGCCGGGTCTGGAAAGCAAGGTCACCTGGGTGCTTGAGCCGAGTGGAGCCGGCACGCTTCTTCGCCTCGAGCAGACGGAGATCCCGGCTGAGAGCAAGCAGGCCTATCACGGCGCGCGCACCGGATGGCCGCGCTTTCTGGATGCGCTGGAACGCGTCCTTTCGAGCGGCGCCTGAAACCCTAGCACACCAAATCAATTTCCCGAGGAACCGAAAATGACCAGCAGCCGCTTTATTCGTCAGTCACACCGCTGGCTGAGTATCGTGTTCACCCTCACCGTGATCGCAAACTTCGCGGCCATAGCGATTGTCGGCGAGCCGCCAGCATGGGTCACGTATGCGCCACTGCCGCCGCTAATGTTGATGCTCTTAAGCGGCCTGTATCTCTTCGTGCTGCCGTACTGGAAAGGATCGGGCAGTTCCGGGAAGATCGCCGATGCTCACTAACACTCAGGTGAAACACTGAGGTGCGCAACCGAGATAACCGACAGGGCGTTATCCAGTTCGATCAATAGCTTGGCGGAAAACTGGCTGGGGTGGCAGGGATCGAACCTGCGAATGCCGATACCAAAAACCGGTGCCTTACCACTTGGCTACACCCCAGCGAGTGAGCGCCCCTATAACGTCTCGGGCGCGGAAGGGAAGGGGTTGGAAGGCGAAACGAGTCGGCGCTCGGCCAGTTCGGTTTCGACCTGCGCAATGGTCGCGCGGTCGAGCCGGTAGAAATACATCGCCACACCCGCCGGAACGATCGCGGCGGCGGGGACGAGCGCGAAGGCGAGCTCGATCCCCATGCGCGCCTCGGCAGACTGGGTCGCGCCTGCTTCGAAGCCGGTCAGCGCCAGCAGGAAACCCGGCAGCGCCGCGCCGAAGGCCACGCCCGCCTTGATCGCGAAGATCGAGGCGGAGATCACCAGGCCGGTCATCTGCCGCCCGCTCGACCATTCGAGATATTCGGCGATATCGGTGAACATCGAATAGGCGAGCACCATCATCATGCCGAAACCCACGCCGACGAATAGCTGGACGAAGGTCTGCGGCCAGACCGCATCGAAGGGCAGCATGTAGAACACCAGCATGGCCGCGATCTTCAAGCCCCCGGCCACGATCAAGAGCACCGGCTTGTCGAACCTGCGGGCAAGGTAATTGGCCCCGATAACGCCGATCAGCTGGCCGATGGCGAGCGCCGAATAGAACAGCCCGATCCGGTCGAGGAAGAAAAACACCGGCGCGCCATCGTCGCCTGCGACATAGCGGAACCAGAACAGCGCGCTGCCCGCACGCGCGGAGAGCGCGACCGGGGCGAGCAGTGCGGCCACCGCCACGGCGATCCATGCAGGCGTGCGCACCAGGACCTTGAGATCGTCGATAATGCGGCCGTTGGTTGGTGCAGGCGGGATACGCTCGCGGCTGGCCGCAAAGGCGATCCAATAGGTCGCGACGCCCAGTCCGGCGAGCACGAACATGGTCAGCATGATGCCGCGCCGCTCGTCGCCCGCGCCCAGTTCGCGCACCAGCGTCGTCCCGACCACCCCGATCAGGATTACTGCGGCGGCGGAAAACACCATGCGATAGGCGGCGAAGCTCGAGCGCTCGTCGGCGCTGGTGGAAATGACGCCCATCAGCGCCGAATAGGGCACACTGGCGGCGGTGAAGGCGAGCATGGTCGCGGTATAGGTGACATAGGCCCAGATCAGCATCGAGCCGGGCGAGAGATCTGGCGCGGCAAAGATCGCCGCCCCGGTCAGGCCGAAGGGGATCGCGCCCCACAGGAGGTAGGGCCGGTACCGGCCCCAGCGGCTGCGCGTGCGGTCGGCCAGCGCGCCCATCATCGGGTCGGTCACTGCATCGATCAGCTTGGTCAAGAACAGCATCAGCCCCATGGCGGCAGGTGCCACGCCGCCGAGCTCGACGAAGAAGAACAGCAGGTAGAGATTGAAGAAGTTGAGATAGAAGGACGACGCGAGATCGCCCATCCCATAGCCGATCTTCTCCAGTCGGCCGACCGGGCGCACCGGATCACGCAAATCTGTATCCTCCCATACCGCCGCGATGGGACGGCATGGGAGGAGCTAAGTCAAGCCAAACGGGGGGCGGTCAGATTGCCTTGCCGTCGAAATCGGCCGCCGAATGGCGTTCGCGCAGCTGCGCGTCGTCATCGCCCCAGGTCTTGTTGACGATTCGCCCGCGGCGCGCCGCAGGACGTTCGGCGATCTGTTTCACCCAGCGTTCGACATGCGTGTATTCGTGGATTGAGAGGAAGGTGCGCGCCTCGCCGTAAATGCCGCCGAGTACAAAGGGCGACAGCCAGGGCCAGGTGGCCATATCGGCAATCGTGTAATCCTTGCCGCCAAGGAATTCGTTTTGCGCCAACCGCTGGTCGGTGACGTCGAACAGGCGCTTGGTTTCCATCGCATAGCGGTTGATCGGATATTCGAATTTCTCGGGCGCATAGGCGTAGAAATGGCCGAAGCCGCCGCCGATGAAGGGGGCGCTGCCGACCTGCCAGAACAGCCAGCTGAGCACTTCCGCACGCGTATGGTCGGTGGGCAGGAAGACACCGAACTTTTCGGCCAGGTGCATCAGGATCGCCCCGCTTTCGAAGATGCGGATCGGTTCGGGGCCGCTGCGATCGAGCAGGGCCGGGATCTTGGAATTGGGATTGAGGTCGACGAAGCCCGAACCGAACTGGTCGCCTTCGCCGATATTGACCGTCCAGGCGTCGTATTCAGCGCCAGCATGTCCCGCCTCGAGCAATTCCTCGAACATCAGCGTTGCCTTCACCCCGTTGGGCGTGGCGAGCGAATAGAGCTGGAAGTCATGCTCGCCCACGGGCAACTCGCGGTCTTCGCGCGCACCGGCCGTGGGGCGGTTGATATTGGCGAACCGGCCGCCGTTTTCGGAATCGTGGGTCCAGACTTCGGGCGGCGTATAGGTGGAATCAGCCAAGATCGTTCTCCTCAGGCGGATGGGCTAAAACAGCCTTCCATTCGTCGCAAGGTGGGGAACCGCGAACACTCTCCCACGGTTCTTCCCTTCGCCATGACGAAGCTCATCTATGTCGACGACGACCTGCCCGGAATCACTCGCAAGGGGGCGGGCAGGGGATGGGCCTATTACGACCCCGAGGGAAAGCTGCTGACCGATGCAGCGGAGAAGCGCCGGCTCAATGCGGTTGCGCTTCCGCCGGCCTATACCGATGCCTGGTTCTGCCCCGCGCCCAACGGCCATATCCTCGCCACCGGGATCGATGCCAAGGGGCGCAAGCAATATCGCTACCATCCCGAATTCCGTGCGGCCCGCGAAGGCGAGAAGTTCGACAGCTGCGTTACCTTTGGCAGTCTGCTGCCGTTGGTGCGCAAGCGGGTGGAGGCCGATCTGCGCGGTCACAAGCTGACGCGCGAACGCGCGATCGCCAGTGTCGTGCGCCTGCTCGACCTCGGCGCGGTGCGCGTCGGGAACGAAGGCTATGCCAAGGCCAACAAGAGTTTCGGCGCTACCACCCTGCGCCAGCGCCATGCCGAATTGACCGGCAAGGTGTTGCGCCTGCGGTACAAGGGCAAGGCGGGCAAGCTGCGCGAAGTGACGCTGTCCGATGGCAGCCTGGCGCGCATGGTGCGCAAGATGCAGGACCTGCCGGGGCAGCACCTGTTCAAATATACCGACGATGAGGGCGATCTGCACACGGTCGGGTCGAGCGATGTGAACGACTATCTGCGCGAGACCATGGGGCAGGACTTCACCGCCAAGAACTTCCGCACCTGGCATGCCAGCGTAAAGGCGCTGTCATGCCTTCGGGACGGCGAAGGTGCGATGCCGATGAAGGCGCTGCTCGAATGCGTTGCCGACCATCTCGGCAATACGCCCGCGGTTACCCGCAAGAGCTATATCCACCCGGCGGTGTTCGAACTGCTCGAGGATCAGGAAAGCTGGCGCGCGCAATTGCGCCTGCCGCGGGCCACGCGCTGGCTGACCCGCGAAGAACGCGGGCTTATCAACCTGTTGCAGGAAAGTCCGAGCGCGCAGGAATTGCTCGCCGCGTAGCCCGCAGACGCGAGAAGGGCTTCTGCTTTTCGGAAGTTTGCGATAAACGGAGCGCGCCGATGGTGCGGAGCCATCGCGCGTCCGCGCGTGCAACGGGGCAACGGCGGGCATCCGTTCTCCGCCGGAATGTCGTATCCATGCACCGGCTCGCCAATTTCGATGTCAGTCGCCAATTCCTCAGCCAGCGCAGCAAGATTGCCGCCCAAGTGGTGTTTGGTGCCATGTGCGCTGCGGCCATGGTCGGCCTGCGTTCGCTGGTCGACGTATGGGCGCCGGTCTCCGGGCCCTTCGCGCTGATCTATCCCACGATCCTGCTCGCCACGCTCTACGGACACTGGCGCGCGGGCGTGGTCGCCTTTACGATTACCTTCTTCTGGGCGTGGTTCTTTATCCTGCCTCCATCGCGCTCGTTCCTGTTCGCCGACCTTACCGATCCCGCACGCGTGGTCCTCAACGCCGCCTGCGCGCTGATCGTGCTCGTCTTCGCCGAGGCCTTTCGCCGTGCCGCGCATGCGACGATGGACGAAATCCGCGAGCGCGCCGACCGGCGGCTGACATTGCTGGCCGAGCTCGAGCATCGCACCAAGAACAATTTCGCGCTGGTCGCCAGCATGCTCGAATTGCAGAAACGGCGTATCCCGCAGCGCGAACTGCATGCCCCGCTCGACGACGCGGTGGGCCGCGTGCGCACCTTTGCCGATGCCTATTCGGCGCTGGCGCTGGAACAGTCGGACAATCCCGATGTCGCGATGAAGCCCTATCTGGAATATCTCCTCGACCGGATCGAGGGATCGAGCCTGCCTCCATCGGTGCGGCTGTTCCGCGAAATCGACCAGGCGACACTGACCCCCGAAGAGGCGGTGGCGATCGGGCTCTATCTCAACGAGGCGGTGGCCAATGCGTGCAAATACGCCTTCCCCGACGACCGGACCGGCACGATCGCGGTCTTCTTCCACGTGCGCGGCGACACGTGGCGGTTCACCATCGAGGATGACGGTGTGGGCGCCGACGCTTTTACCGATCCGGGCGGCGGACTGGGCAGCCAATTGCTCGCCGCCTTTGCCGCCCAGGCCCAGGCAACGCACCATGCGGGCCCCGTGCTCAACGGTTTCCGCACCGAAATGCGCAAGGAAGACCAGTCCGAACTTGCGTAGGGTAGCCTAAAAGGATACCTCGGCGGCCATGCATTTGGCCGGCTTCAAGATACGCCAGTGGCGCGAAGCGCAGCGCCCTCCGCTCAGTGCGGAGGACTTCGGTGCGCGCTTCGGCGAGCCGCAGCCATGGCCAAGCCGGACCGTCTATGGCTGGGAGGCGAAGGGCAAGATCGCGCGCGCCACCGTCCAGAAACGGCTGGCCGAACTCGGCATTTGCCAGCCGGCCGACTGGCTCGAACCGGCTCCTGCACCATCCGATCAGAAAGGTACCGCCCCCATGAGCGGAAGCGCGACGCATCCCTTCTACGATATGCACACGCATGGCTTCGTTCGCCTCGCGACGAGTACGCCCAAGGTGCGCACGGCCGATATCGCCTATAATGCCGAGGGTATCCTCGAGACGGCGAAGAAGGCGCATGCGCAGCATGTCGACCTGTTGCTCTATCCCGAACTGGCGCTGTCTTCCTATGCGATCGACGATTTGCATATGCAGCTCGCACTGCTCGATGCGGTCGAAGCGCAGGTCGAGACAATCATCGCCGCCTCGCGCGAACTAAGCCCGGTGCTGGTCTTCGGGGCGCCGCTGCGCCGCAATGGCCGGATCTACAATTGCGCGCTGGTCGTCGCGCGGGGCGAATTGCTCGGCGTGGTACCCAAGAGCTTCCTGCCCAACTATCGCGAATATTATGAAAAGCGCTGGTTCGCGCATGGCCGCGAATGCGTCGACCTGACGATCCGCTGCGGCAACCGTGAGGTACCTTTCGGTACCGATCTGATCTTCGCCGCCAGCGATTTGCCGGGGTTCACCTTTGGCATCGAGATATGCGAGGATTTCTGGGCACCCAATCCGCCCGGCACCATGGCTGCGCTGGCGGGGGCGACGATCCTGCTCAACCTCTCGGCATCGAACATCGTCATCGGCAAGTCTGACGAACGCCATTTACTCAGCCGCGCAAGCTCGAGCCGGTCGGTCTGCGCCTATGCCTATTCGGCCAGCGGGCATGGCGAAAGCACCACCGACCTCGCGTGGGACGGGCAGGGGATGATCTACGAGCTGGGCGATCTGATGGCCGAAAGCGTGCGCTTCGATCTGGCACCCGAACTGTGCGTCACCGATATCGATACGCAGCGGATCCTGTCCGAGCGGATGCGCATGCAGACCTTCAACGATGCCGCCGAGGCCGCCGGACGACCCGAGGACTGGTACCGGCGGATCGCATTCGAGCGCGCCGCGCCGCGCGCCGATATCGGCCTCAACCGCCCGATCCGCCGGTTCCCCTTCGTGCCCAACCGCGCCGACAAGCTCGACGAGGACTGCTACGAGGCGTTCAACATCCAGGTCGATGCGCTCATGCGTCGGATCCAGGCAACCCGGCCGAAGAGCCTGACCATCGGTATTTCGGGCGGGCTCGACAGCACGCATGCGCTGATCGTCGCAGCGAAGGCGATGGACCGGCTGGGGCGTCCGCGCAGCGATATCCACGGCTATACCTTGCCCGGCTTCGCCACTTCGGACGATACCAAGTCGAATGCCTGGCGGCTGATGGATGCCTTCGGCATCACCGCCGAGGAGATCGACATCTCGCCCACCGCGCGGCTGATGCTCGAGAACATCGGTCACGCCTTCGCCGATGGCGAACCGGTCTATGACACGACCTTCGAAAACGTTCAGGCGGGCTTGCGCACCGACTACCTCTTCCGCTTGGCCGGCCAGAATGGCGGCTGGGTCATCGGCACCGGCGACCTCAGCGAGCTGGCGCTGGGGTGGTGTACCTACGGCGTGGGCGACCAGATGAGCCATTACGCGGTCAATTCGGGCGTGCCCAAGACGCTCATCCAGTACCTCATTCGCTGGACCACGCAGACCGCGCAATTCGATGCGGGCGTCGACGCCGTGCTTACCGATATCCTCGCCACCGAAATCAGCCCCGAGCTGGTTCCCGCGGGCGAGGACGGTGCGATCCAAAGCACCGAGTCGATCATCGGCCCCTATGAACTCAACGACTTCTTCCTTCACCACATCATCCGCTGGGGGCAGAAGCCCAGCCATGTCGCCTTCCTTGCGTGGCATGCCTGGAAGCAGGCGGACGCGGGACTGTGGCCAATCGACTTCCCCGAAAAGGCGAAGAACGAATACAATCTCGCCACGATCGCGGCCTGGCTGGAGAAGTTTCTCAAGCGCTTCTTCGGTTACAGCCAGTTCAAGCGCAGCGCCATTCCCAATGGGCCCAAGGTCAGCGCGGGCGGCGCGCTGAGCCCGCGGGGCGACTGGCGCGCGCCCAGCGATGCGGTGGCCGATACGTGGATCGCCGAATTGGCCGCGGCCCTCCCGCTGCTGGATGGTGACTGACCATGTCGGCGCGGGCCTTGCTGATAATGATGATGTGCAACATCGTCTGGGCACTCAATATCGTCGTCAGCAAGGTGGCGATCGTCGATCTTGCTTCGCCGCCGCTGTTCTATGCGCTGCTGCGCTCGCTGATCGTGGCGATCGTCCTCATCCCGCTGCTGCGTCCTCTTCCCGAAAATCTCGGGCGTGTGCTGCTCATCGGTCTGGCGATCAGCGGAGGGTCCTTCGCGCTGCTGTTCATGGGGCTGGTCACGGCCAGCCCCTCGGCTGCCGGGGTCGTCAGCCTGACAGGCGCGCCGATGACGGTGCTGTTCGCGATCCTGTTTCTGGGCGAGCGTATCCGCTGGCGCCGCGGGCTCGGGATCGGGCTGGCGTTCGGCGGCGTGCTGTTCGCCATGGCGGGCGACAACCAGATGGAGACCAGTACCGGCCTGTTGCTCGTATTCATCTCTGCAGTCGTGGGCGCGCTCGGCACGGTCTTCGTCAAGCGGCTCGACCTGTCATCGATCCGTTTGCAGGCATGGGCGGCGCTCGCCTCGGTCGCGGTGCTCTTGCCGCTGACCGCGGTGATGGAAAGCGGGCAGGTCGCATCGCTGGCCACCTCACCGTGGAAGCTGGCCGCGTGCCTGTTCTTCGCCGCAATCGTCGTGTCGGTCGGCGCGCATACCGCCTATTACCGGATGCTGCGCGAATACGATGCCAATCTGATCGTGCCGCTAACGCTGTTCACGCCGATCCTGACCATCGTCTTCGGCACATGGCTGACGGGGGACGCGATTGGCGGGCGGCTGGTCGTCGGCGGCGGCATTGCGCTGGCCGGCGTCGCCATCATCGTACTGCGGCCGAGCGAAACCTTCACCCGCCGGTTTCTGGTCCGCCCGCGGTTCTGATCAGCCGAGCTTTACTGTCCAGCCATGGGTATCGGCAACGGCACCCTTCTGGATGGCGACCAGCTTTTCGCGGACCTTGTTGGTCATCTGGCCCGTACCGCCGCTACCGATGGTGAACTCGCCGTCGGGGCCAAGTACCGTGCCGACCGCAGTGACCACGGCGGCGGTGCCGCAGGCCATGGTCTCGAGCAGGCGTCCCGTGGTGGCATCCGCGCGCCACTGGTCGATGCTGTAAGGCTCCTCGCGCACCTGCAGGCCCTCTTCGCGCAGCAACTGGATCAGGCTGTCGCGGGTGATACCGGGCAGGATCGTACCCGTCAGCGGCGGCGTGATCACGCTGCCGTCGTCGAACACGAAGAACAGGTTCATCCCGCCCAGTTCCTCGACCCATTTCTTCTCCACCGCGTCGAGGAAGACCACCTGGTCGCAGCCATTGGCAATGCCTTCGGCCTGAGGGACCAGGCTGGCGGCATAGTTCCCGCCGGTCTTGGCCGCGCCGGTGCCGCCGGGGGCTGCGCGCGTATAATTGCGGCTGACCCAGATCTTCACCGATTGCGCGCCGGCCTTGAAATAGCCGCCGACGGGCGATGCGATCAGCACATACTTATACTGCCGCGCGGGCCGCACGCCGAGAAAGGCTTCGGAGGCGAACATGAACGGCCGCAGGTAGAGCGCGCCATCGGCAATCGTCGGCACCCAGTCGCGATCGCGGGTGACCAGCTGGCGGATCGATTCGAGGAAAAGTTCTTCGGGCAGTTCGGGCATTGCCATCCGCCGCGCGCTTTCATTGAAGCGGCGCGCGTTCTGCTCGGGCCGGAAGAGCGCGAGCGAGCCGTCTTCCTGCTTGTAGGCTTTCATGCCCTCGAAGATTTCCTGCGCGTAATGCAGCACGGCCGCCGCCGGATCGAGGCTGATCGGCTCGCGCGCGCCCAGCGTCGCCTTGTACCATCCGCCCTTGTCGGCATCGTAATCGATCACGACCATGTGATCGGTGAACAGCTTGCCGAAACCGGGGTCGAGAAGCGCCTGCTGGCGTGTTTCGCCAGGGACGGGGGCGGGGTGGGGAAGATGCTCGAAATCCATGCAGCGCGGGTAATCGGAAGGCGCGCGCGAGGCAAGGATGAGTCTGATGGGCGTCTGTCACCGGCAAAAACCGATGGATGCGGCAAAGGCGGGATACCGGTCCGGTTTGGACCCGACACAATGAGAAGGGCAGCCCCACGCCCGTAGGTGGAACTGCCCTTCGCATGGTCAGCGGCGGGAAGTGCCGCTCACGAAGCCTCTAAGGGTTTGGTTTTACCGATAGTGCTCCGCGCGGAAACTTGCCGACCTCTCTGCTGAACCATGAGACATCGGATCACCTCCTTTCGCGCTGTTTAGAGCCAAAGTACCCCGTCTCCGGGGAACAAGACCGCGTTTCGCCGCTGATCTTGTGGATATATTTGAGTCTTCCAGAGGGTTAAAACAACCCTTGTAAAAAAGTTTTCCCACGTCAGAATTGGCGTTTCTGGCTCGGATCGGTTTCCGGGCCATTTTTGTGCCTGCTCGCCGCGGTCGTGCCGGAGGTGGACGATCCTGCGACTCCGCTCAGCGGCATTCCTCGATCACGCGGGTAACCTCGGCCCAGGCCGGAAGGTAAAGTGTGGATAAGCCCGAAGTCTCCACAGCGAATCGCCCGCGCGTCAGCGCCATCGCATCGAGCAACGGGTCGCGCGCGTCGAGATAGGCGATCGATCGGGGCCGCCCGGCGCTGTCGGGAGTGAAGGCGCGGGCGGGCAGAGCGCGGTCGGCGGTTTCGGTCCGGATGATCATCTGGCCTGCGCCGCCCGACATGGCAGTCCGCACCAGCCCGACCTGCCCATCGGAGGCGAGGCACAGCAAGGAGAAAGCAGGCGCGCCGCCGCTATCGACGAATTGCGCGAGCGCATTCTCCCCGAGGTCCGAATGGGTCCAGTTGCCGGCGGTCTGCGGACGGTCGATCCAGTTCTCTGCCGGGGCAGGCGCGGGCATCGGGGGCCGCGGTGCCGGGGTAGTCGCAACCGGCGTCGGTGCGGGCGTGGGCGCGGGCGTCGGCTGCGGCGCGGGCACGCAGGCCGCGATGGTGAAGCTCAGCGCCAGCGCGCCACCCAGATGCAAATAGATCGGTTTCATGCCTGCACAATGATCGCTAACGCGCATGTTTCCAATGCCGAAAAAGATGCGCCTCGATCAAATGCTGGTGGACCGCGGGCTCGTGGAGAGCCGGACGCGCGCGCAGGCGCTGGTCATGGCGGGGCTGGTGTTCAGCGGCGAACAGAAACTGGCCAAGCCCGGCCAGCAATTGCCCCTCGACGCCGCGCTCGACGTGCGCGGGCGCGATCACCCCTGGGTGTCGCGCGGCGGGATCAAGCTGGCGCATGCGATCGAACATTTCGACCTCGACCCGCGCGGCGCGGTGGCGATGGATATCGGCTCGTCCACCGGCGGTTTCACCGACGTGCTGCTGCAGGGCGGGGCGGAGCATGTCTTCGCAGTCGACAGCGGCACCAACCAGCTTGCCTGGAAACTGCGGCAGGACGAGCGCGTCACCGTGCTCGAACAGACCAGCGCACGCATCCTCACGCCGGAAATGATCGACCGGCCCTGCGACTGGGTCGTATGCGATGCCAGCTTCATCGGGCTGGCCAAGGTGCTCGATCGGCCGCTCCAGCTCGCAGCGCCGCAGTGCCGCCTCGTCGCGCTGATCAAGCCGCAATTCGAGGTCGGGCGCGAGGAAGTGGGCAAGAAGGGCGTGGTCAGCGACCCCGCGCTTCACCGCCGCGTTTGCGACGAAGTGCGCGACTGGGTCGAAGGCCTGGGCTTTACCGTACAGGGCATCGCCCAAAGCCCGATCACCGGCCCCGAAGGCAATATCGAGTTCCTCATCAGCGCCGAGAGAAGCGTGCCGCGCGATTGACCTTGCGCCTCGCTTGGCACTAGTCGCACATCAAAACCTATTCACGGAGAGAGCATGTCCGCCAATATCGCCGAAATGGAACGCCGCCGCGATGCCGCCAAGATGGGCGGCGGGCAAAAGCGGATCGACGCGCAGCACGCGAAGGGCAAGCTGACCGCGCGCGAGCGGCTCGACATATTGCTCGATGAAGGCAGCTTCGAAGAACTCGACACTTATGTCGAACATGACTGCGTCGATTTCGGCATGCAGGACCAGAAGATCCCCGGCGACGGCGTGGTCACCGGGTCGGGCACGATCAACGGCCGGCTGGTCTATGTCTTCAGCCAGGATTTCACCGTCTTCGGCGGCTCGCTGTCGAAGCGCCATGCGGAGAAGATCTGCAAGGTCATGGACACCGCGATGAAGGTCGGCGCCCCGGTGATCGGCCTCAACGACAGCGGCGGCGCGCGCATCCAGGAAGGCGTCGCGTCCTTGGGCGGCTATGCCGAGGTGTTCCAGCGCAATGTGCTCGCCAGCGGCGTGGTGCCGCAGATCAGCCTGATCATGGGGCCGTGCGCGGGCGGGGCGGTCTACAGCCCGGCGATGACCGACTTCATCTTCATGGTCGAAGATTCGAGCTACATGTTCGTCACCGGCCCCGACGTGGTGAAAACGGTGACCAATGAGGTCGTCACGCAGGAGGAACTGGGCGGCGCGAAGACGCATACGACCAAGACCAGCGTGGCGGACAACAGCTTCGAGAACGACATCGAGACGCTGCTCGCGACACGCGATTTCTTCGATTACCTGCCGCTGTCCAACCGCGAGGACGTGCCCGAGCGCCCGACGAGCGATGCCTGGGACCGCGAGGAGCCGAGCCTCGACACGCTGATCCCAGACAATGCCAACCAGCCTTACGACATGCACGAAGTCATCCGTAAGACGCTGGACGAAGGCGATTTCTTCGAAGTGCAGCCGGGCCATGCGGCGAACATCATCTGCGGTTTCGGCCGGGTCGAGGGGCGCACGGTGGGCGTGGTCGCCAACCAGCCGATGGTGCTCGCGGGCGTGCTCGATATCAACAGCTCGAAGAAGGCCGCGCGCTTCGTGCGCTTCTGCGATGCTTTCGAAATCCCGATCCTGACCTTCGTCGACGTGCCCGGCTTCCTTCCCGGCACCAGCCAGGAACACAATGGCATCATCAAGCACGGCGCGAAGCTGTTGTTCGCCTATGCCGAGGCGACCGTGCCCAAGATCACCGTGATCACCCGCAAGGCATACGGCGGCGCCTATGACGTGATGGCCTCCAAGCACCTGCGCGGCGACCTCAACTATGCCTGGCCGACCGCCGAAATCGCGGTGATGGGCGCCAAGGGCGCGGTGGAAATCATCTTCCGCCAGGACCGCGACAATCCCGACAAGATCGCCGAGAAGACGAAGGAATACGAAGACCGCTTCGCCAACCCCTTCGTCGCGGCGAGCCGCGGCTATATCGACGAGGTGATCTACCCGCATTCCACGCGCAAGCGGATTGCATTGGGGCTACGCAAGCTGCGGACCAAACAGCTCGAGAACCCGTGGAAGAAGCATGATAACATTCCGCTGTGAGGTGAGTGATGCAAGAATGGGTATTTTTTCTCGTAGGTATCGGCTTGGCGGCGTTTTCAATATTGCTGACGTTCCATTTTATGACTGGCAGAAGACTTAACGTTTTCTTTAATACATCTTGGGCAATCGATAGATTCTTTTCGGATGAAAAAGATCTGGAAATTTCTTTCAAAGGTAAAAGGATTGTGGGTCTAGTTCATCACCGAGTGTATCTATGGAACAGTGGAAATAAGAGTATTAAATTAGATGATATAGACCCCGCGATACCTCTTAGATTTGTAAAGTCGAAAGGATCGAACATACATTCTGTGGATATCGCAAAGACTTCTGATACGTTTCAGTTTAACGTGACACGAGATGGGGATGGTGGCTTGCTCACCTTCAATCATTTGGATGTGGGGAGAGGGGTAATCCTAGATTTTTACGAAAGTGTCGAAAGCTACGAAGATTTTCAACCGCTACATATCGACGGGTATATCATCGAGTCGAAGGGGATCATTCAAGGCGTGGGGCCAACCTCCTTTCGAGAATCTATTTCGAACATAAAAGACGGCTGGCTGTTGTTCTTCGGTATCTGTCTTTTTGTAACGATTGTTGTGGCGATATTCAGAGCCTTCAGTTGGTATTTCTATGATGAGAAATTCCGACTCTTTAATTTTTCTGATAACCCTTGGTGGCTAAACGTTGCATTTCTCTCAGTGTTCGTGTTCCTGTCTTTGTATCTCACGTTCAGTAGCCCGCTAAAGGCTCTCATTTATCGGATTCCGAGGTTTGATCTCGTAAGAAGCAGTCTTCCTCAGAAAGGTGCGCGATGGCAGCAATATAGGGCGGCTATGATGGACCCGGTTATTGCTGAGCATATGCTGACATTTGCGAATTACGCTGAGGATGAGAAATGAAACTCGGCCGTCTCAACCATATCGGCGTCGCGACGCCTTCGATCGCGGAATCGTTGCGTTATTATCGTGACGTCATGGGCGCGAGCATCACGCATGAGCCTTTCGATCTCGAGGAGCAGGGCGTGACGGTCTGCTTCGTCGATACGCCGGGCGAGAACGGGACGCATGGCACGCAGATCGAGCTGATCGAGCCGCTGGGCGAGCAGTCCACTCTGACCGGTTTCCTCGCCAAGAACCCCGGCGGGGGGCAGCACCATGTCTGCTACGAAGTCGAGGACATCGAGGACGCGCGTAAGTGGTTCGAGGACATGGGGAAGCGGATCCTCGGCCCGACGCGCATCGGCGCGCACGGCACGCCGATCTTCTTCCTGCACCCGAAGGACATGATGGGCCAGCTGACCGAGATCATGGAAACGCCCAAGGACGACGCGCACTGGTCGAACTGAGTGGGGTGGGAGAACTGATCGCGCCCCACCAACCTTTATCGTCACCCCCGCGCAGGCGGGGGTCCAGCTGGCCTGGCGAGATTGAACGACCGTTATCTGGATCCCCGCCTTCGCGGGGATGACGGGAAAAGACGGCGGAATATGAGAGGAACTTCGATGCTATTCTACGACAGCCCGAACCCGGCGCCCAATCCGCGCCGCGTGCGTATCTTCGCCGCCGAGAAGGGCATTGAGCTGCCGAGCAAGGAAGTCTCGATCCCCAAGCGCGAGCAGAAGGCGGAGGACTTCGTCGCCAAGAACCCGCGCGGGCAGACGCCGATCCTCGAGCTCGATGACGGCACGGTGATCGCCGAAAGCGTCGCGATCATGCGGTACCTCGAAGCCGAGCATCCCGAGCCGCCGCTGTTCGGCACCACCGCGCGTGAAATCGCGGAAATCGAGATGTGGTGCCGCCGGGTCGAGATGATCCTCATGCCGCCGGTGGGCGCGGTATGGGTGCATACGCATCCCTTCACCGCGGCCCTACCGGGGCGCAATGCGGAGTGGGGCGAGGCCAACCGGCCGCGCGTGGCCGAGGCGATGCGCTTCTTCGACGAATCGCTGAAAGCGCGCGACTACCTTGCCGGCGACGCTTTCTCCGCGGCGGATATCCTGCTGCTGACCACACTCGATTTCGCCAGCTTCGTCGGGCTCGAAATGCCCGGCGAATGTTCGGCGCTGGCGGCATGGCACGAGCGGGTATCGGCACGGCCCAGCGCGGCCGCTTGAATTCCGGCCCGCTACGCAAGGCCCTTGCACGCGGGCGCCATCGCAGCCAAGGTCGGTGGCGAAAAGAAACCTTTGGGAGAGACGCGTGAGCTACGAAACCATCATCGTCGAGAAAGACGGCCCGCTGACCACCATCACGCTCAACCGGCCCGACCGGCTGAACGCGATGCCGCCGCAGATGGCGGACGAGATCGGCGCGGCTTTCTACGATCTGGGCGACAGCCGCGCAGTGCTGATCACCGGCGCGGGCAAGGGTTTCTGCTCGGGCGCCGATCTCGCCGCGCGGGGCGAGGGCAGCGCGCTGCAGAACAAGGGTGGCAGCCACCGTGCGCTGCAGAACCATTACAATCCGGCGATCAACCAGGTGCTGCGCGCCGACGTGCCCGTGATCTGCGCGGTCAACGGCCCTGCCGCGGGCGTCGGCTGCAGCCTCGCGCTGGCGGGCGACTTCGTGCTGGCGGGCAAGAGCGCCTATTTCCTCCAGGCCTTCGTCAATATCGGCCTTGTGCCCGATGGCGGATCGACCTGGCTGCTCAGCCGCGCGATCGGCCGCGCCCGCGCCACGCGGATGATGATGCTGGGCGAGAAGATCGGCGCGAACCAGGCCGAGGACTGGGGCCTGATCTACAAGGCCTGCGATGACGACGCGCTGATCGGCGAAGCGCGGGCGCTGGCGCACAAGCTCGCCAATGGCCCGACGCTGGCCTACGCCACGATGAAGAAGAACATCGCCACCGCGCTGGATGGCACCATCACCGAGGTGCTGCTGGCCGAGGCCGAGGGCCAGCGCCTGGCGGGTGCGAGCAAGGATGCGATGGAAGGCGGCATGGCCTTCCTCCAGAAGCGCAAGCCGGACTTCAAGGGCGAGTAGGGCCACCCCGACCATCGTCATTCCCGCGAAGGCGGGAATCCATCTACCTTGGCTATCGATAGCAAGGTTATCTGGACCCCCGCCTTCGCGGGGGTGACGTGGAAGGTTGGCCTCAGATACGAGAGCCCGCTCTTTTCCTGTGCATACGATTGTGGTTTAGGACCGTGCATGACCGACAAGCCGACTTATGACGATTGGAAGCCCCTCGCCGACAAGGAAGTGAAGGGGCGCGATCTCACGTGGCACACGCCCGAAGGGATCGCGGTAAAGCCGCTCTATACGTCGCAGGACACCGCCGCGCTGGTCGATCCCGGGGTGCCGGGGATCGCGCCGTTCACGCGAGGGCCCTATGCCTCGATGTACACCGGGCGCCCGTGGACCATCCGCCAGTATGCGGGCTTCTCCACGGCAGAGGAATCGAACGCCTTCTACCGCCGCAACCTCGCGGCGGGACAGAAGGGCCTGTCGGTCGCTTTCGATCTCGCCACGCACCGCGGCTATGACAGCGATCACCCGCGCGTCGTCGGCGATGTCGGCAAGGCGGGCGTCGCGATCGATACCGTGCGCGACATGGAAATCCTGTTCGATCAGATCCCACTCGACACGATGAGTGTATCGATGACGATGAACGGCGCGGTGATCCCCGTGCTGGCCTTCTACATCGTTGCCGCCGAACGGCAGGGCGTTGCCCAGGACAAGCTTTCGGGGACCATCCAGAACGACATCCTCAAGGAGTTCATGGTCCGCAACACCTATATCTACCCGCCCGAACCGAGCATGCGGATCGTTTCGGACATCATCGCATATACTTCGGCCAACATGCCGAAATTCAACAGCATTTCGATTTCGGGCTATCACATGCACGAGGCCGGGGCGACCGCGGTGCAGGAACTGGCCTTCACCATCGCCGACGGCAAGGAATACGCCAAGCGCGCGATGGAAGCGGGCCTCGATATCGATGCCTTCGCGCCGCGCCTGTCCTTCTTCTGGGGCATCGGCATGAACTTCTTCATGGAGATCGCCAAGATGCGCGCCGCGCGCGCGCTGTGGCACGATGTCATGGAAGGGCTGGGGGCGCAGAACCCCAAGTCGAAGATGCTGCGCACGCATTGCCAGACCAGCGGCGTCTCGCTGCAGGAGCAGGACCCCTACAACAACGTCATCCGCACCACCGTGGAAGCGATGGCGGCGGTGCTGGGCGGAACGCAGTCGCTGCACACCAACGCGCTGGACGAGGCGATCGCGCTGCCGACCGATTTCAGCGCCCGCATCGCGCGCAACACGCAGCTGGTGATCCAGGAGGAGACCGGCATCACCAATGTCGCCGATCCGCTGGGCGGCAGCTATTACATCGAAAGCCTCACCGCCGCGCTGGTCGAACAGGCCAAGGCCATGCTCGACGAGGTCGAGGCGGCCGGCGGGATGACCGAATATGTCGCCAGCGGTAAGCCCAAGGCGGCGATCGAAAGCGCCGCTGCGGCCAAACAGGCGAGCGTCGATCGCGGCGAAACGGTGATCGTCGGCGTGAACAAGTACCGCCGCGAGACCGAAGACGAGATCGACACGCTCGACATCGACAATCACGCGGTGCGCCAGAGCCAGATCGCGCGGCTGCAGGAAGTCCGCGCCAAACGCGATGAATTCGCCTGCAAGGCCGCGCTCGATACGCTGGCGCGCGGGGCGGCCCAGCGCGAAGGCAACCTGCTCGCGCTGGCGGTCGAGGCCGCGCGCCACGATGCGACCTTGGGCGAGATCAGCCAGGCGATGGAAGACGCCTATGGCCGCTACGACACGCTGCCGACACCCGTGCGCGGCATTTATTCCAAGGCCTATGCCGAGGATGATCGCTACCGGCAGGTGGTCGAAGGCGTGAAAGCGGTTGAACGCCGCCTGGGCCGCGCGCCCCGCTTGATGGTGGCCAAGATGGGGCAGGACGGCCACGACCGCGGCGCCAATGTCATCGCCAGCGCCTTTGGCGACATGGGTTTCGAGGTCGTTTCGGGCCCGCTGTTCCAGACACCGGCGGAAACCCGCGACATGGCGCTGGACAAGGATGTCGACGCGATCGGCGCGAGCAGCCTTGCGGCCGGTCACAAGACGCTGATCCCCGAACTGATCGGCTTGCTGAAGGACGCGGACCGTAGCGACATCAAGGTGATCGCGGGCGGGGTGATCCCGCAGAAGGATTACGACTTCCTGCGCGAGGCCGGGGTGCAGGGCATCTACGGCCCGGGCAGCAATGTGGTCGAATGCGCAGCGGACGTGCTGCGTCTGCTCGGACACAATATGCCGCCTGCGGGTGAGGATCTGGACGAGGCGGCTGAGTAGTGAGCGCATCTTCGTCCCCTGCCTTCCTGCCGCTTGCCGCCATGATGTTCGCGGCCGGGCTGGGCATTCCGGTTTTCGCTGCTCTTAACGCGGGACTCGGCCAACAGCTCGGCGGGCCGGTAGCGGCAACGGCGGTCACTTTCGCGATCGGCTTCGTCATCGCCACCGCGATGCTGGTTTTCACCGGGTTTCCCGCCGCCAGCACCTTCACATTCGAACGGCCCTGGTTGTGGATCGGCGCCGTCGTGATGCTGTTCTACGCCACTTCGGTGGCCTATTCCGCGCCGCGTATCGGGCTGGGCAATGCGATCTTCTTCGTGCTGCTGGGCCAGATCGTCGCCGCGGCGATTATCGACCATTTCGGCCTGCTTGGCTCCATCCAGAGCGCGATCACCCCCAAGCGCGCGCTCGGGCTGGCGGTCATGGCATTCGGCCTTTACCTTGCCAGGAAGCCTGTATGACCCACATCCGCACCGACTGGACTCGCGACGAGATCGCGGCGCTGTTCGACCTTCCCTTTACCGAACTGCTGTTCCAGGCCGCGACGGTCCACCGCGAGTTTCACCCGCCAAGCCAAGTCCAGCTGTGCACCCTGCTCAGCATCAAGACCGGCGGGTGCCCGGAAGACTGCGGCTATTGTTCGCAGTCGGTGAAGGCCGACAGCGGGGTCGAGGCGACCAAGCTGATGGATGTGCGCGCGGTGCTGCAATCCGCGGCGCAGGCGAAGGACGCGGGTTCGCAGCGCTTCTGCATGGGCGCCGCCTGGCGCAATCCCAAGGACCGCGACATGCCCGCGATCGTCGAGATCGTGAAAGGCGTGCGCGCGATGGGGCTGGAGACCTGCATGACGCTGGGCATGCTGACGCCGAAACAGGCCGACATGCTCAAGGAAGCGGGCCTCGACTATTACAATCACAATGTCGACACCGGCCCCGAATATTACGAGCGGGTGATTTCCAGCCGCAAGTATGAGGACCGGCTCGACACGCTGCAGAACGTCCGCGATGCGGGTATCAACGTGTGTAGCGGCGGGATCGTCGGCATGGGCGAAACGCGCAGCGACCGGGTGGGCTTCGTCCACACACTCGCCACGCTCGAACGCCATCCCGAAAGCGTCCCGGTCAACGCGCTGGTCCCAGTCAAGGGTACGGTGCTGGGCGACATGCTGGCCGATACGCCGCTCGCCAAGATCGACGATATCGAATTCGTCCGTACCGTCGCGGTCGCGCGCATCACCATGCCGATGAGCATGGTGCGCCTGTCCGCCGGACGCGAGAGCATGAGCGAGGCCACTCAGGCGCTGTGCTTCATGGCGGGCGCAAATTCGATCTTCACCGGCGACAAGCTGCTCACCGCGCCCAATGCGGGCGACGACACCGACGCCGCATTGTTCGCCAAGCTGGGCCTGACGGCGCTGCAGCAGGAAGAACCGATGCGCGCCTGCAAGGTGGCCGAGCCGGCCGAATGATCATCCTGTCGTCCCTGCTGCTGACTGCGCAGGCCGCTGCCGGCATGCCCGACTGCGCCGACCCGCAAGTGCAAAGCGAGATGAACATCTGCGCGCATCGGGAATGGGAGCAGGTCGATGCCGAACTGAACGCGCTGTGGCCGCAAGTGCGCGCCGTCATGCAGCGCGAGGACGGGTATGCGGTCGAGGATGACCAGCCGGGCTATTGGGAAAGCCTGCTGGAAGCCCAGCGCGCCTGGATCGCGTACCGCGACGCGCACTGCCGGCTGTCGAGCTACGATGCGCGCGGGGGAACGATGCAACCGCTCCTCCACAGCACCTGCATGACCGTTCTGACCGAGCGGCGAACCGAAGAACTGCGCGAATTGACGCGCAATCAGATGTCCGGCGAAGCGAAGCCCGGAACGGAGAACTGACACCGATGTTCACGAAAATCCTCATCGCCAATCGTGGCGAAATCGCCTGCCGCGTCATCAAGACGGCCAAGCGCATGGGTATCGCGACCGTGGCGGTCTATTCCGATGCCGATGCGCGCGCGCCCTTCGTTCGCATGGCGGACGAGGCGGTGCATATCGGCCCCGCAACCGCGTCGGAAAGCTACCTGGTGGCGGACAAGATCATTGCCGCGGCCAAGCAGACCGGGGCCGAAGCGGTGCATCCGGGCTATGGCTTCCTGTCCGAACGCGCGAGCTTCGTCGAAGCGCTGGAAGCGGAAGGCATCGCTTTCATCGGCCCGCCGGTGAACGCGATCGCCGCGATGGGCGACAAGATCGAGTCCAAGAAGCTCGCGATGGAAGCGGGAGTCAACGTCGTCCCCGGCTTCGTTGGCGAGATCGAGGATACCGAACATGCGGTGCGGATTTCCGACGAGATCGGCTATCCGGTGATGATGAAGGCCAGCGCGGGCGGCGGCGGCAAGGGTATGCGGCTCGCCTATTCCGAACAGGACGTGCGCGAAGGCTTCGAGGCGACCAAGCGCGAAGGCCTCAACAGCTTCGGCGATGACCGCGTGTTTATCGAGAAGTTCATCCTCAACCCGCGCCACATCGAGATCCAGATCCTCGGCGACAAGCACGGCAATGTGATCTATCTCAACGAGCGCGAATGCAGCATCCAGCGCCGCCACCAGAAGGTGGTCGAAGAGGCCCCGTCGCCCTTCGTCACACCCAAGATGCGCAAGGCCATGGGCGAGCAATGCGTCGCGCTGTCGCAGGCGGTGGGCTATCACAGCGCGGGCACGGTCGAACTGATCGTCAGCGGCGCCGACGCAACCGGCGAGAGCTTCTATTTCCTCGAAATGAACACCCGTTTGCAGGTGGAGCATCCAGTGACCGAGGCGATCACCGGTGTGGACCTGGTCGAGCAGATGATCCGTGTCGCCGCAGGCGAGAAGCTGGCGATGACGCAGGACGATGTCAAAATCGACGGCTGGGCGATCGAGAACCGCGTCTATGCCGAAGATCCTTATCGCGGCTTCCTGCCGTCCACCGGGCGCCTGGTAAGGTACCAGCCCCCGGTCGAACCATGGGCCGATGATGGCGCTGCCAATGGCCGCCGCGGCGTCGACGGCGTTCGCGTCGACGACGGCGTGTTCGAAGGCGGCGAAGTGTCAATGTTCTACGACCCGATGATCGCCAAGCTGGTCACCTGGGGCGAGACGCGCGACGAGGCGGCCGATCTGCAGATCGCGGCGCTCGATGCCTTCCGGATCGAGGGGCTGGGGCACAATGTCGATTTCCTCAGCGCGATCATGCAGCACCCGCGCTTCCGTTCGGGCGAACTGACCACCGGCTTCATCGCCGAGGAATATCCCGATGGGTTCACCGGCGCGCCCGCGTCCGACCAGCTGACGAGGGTTCTGGCCGCTGTTGGCGGGGTGGTTGCCACCGCCGATGCCGACCGTGCGCGGCGTATCGCGGGCCAGCTTTCCGACGACCTCTACGCTCCCGGCGACTGGACCGTGCGCATCGGCGAACGTGAGGAAGGCTCGACATCGCATGAGGTGCGGCTCGAAGAGAACGCGCTCACCGTCGACGGCGAACCGGTCACTATCGAGATGCAGTACACGCCGGGTGAACCGATGGTCGATGTCGCGCTGTATGAAACCGGTGCGGATGAGGATGCCGATCCGGTCGAAGCTTATACGCTCCAGCTCAAATCCACGCGCACCGGCTACGCGGTGACCACGCGCGGCGCGACGCATCACTTGCGCATCCTGCAGACGCGGATCGCCGATCTGGCCGCGCATATGATCGAGAAAACTCCGCCCGATCTGTCCAAGATGCTGATCTGCCCGATGCCGGGCCTGCTGGTAAAACTGCATGTGGGCGAGGGCGAGGAAGTCCATCCCGGCCAGCCACTCGCCACGGTCGAGGCGATGAAGATGGAAAATATCCTGCGCGCCGAAAAGCAGGCTACGGTCGGCAAGATCAACGCTGCGGAGGGCGACAGCCTGGCTGTAGACGAAGTGATTCTCGAACTCGAATAGACAGGCGGGACTGGCGCTTTCTCACATCAACGCGCAATTTTCGGCGCCTGATAGAGTATCGTTGTTGCGAATTTGCCCGAGTTCACCGGCTTTGTTGGTAAACGCGCTGGTAAGGCTGACCGCTGCGGGGAATCCTGTGCGCTCTGAGTCGGCTCATGCTTTTATGCGGGAGGTAGCGACATGGCACGCAAGGGTACCGGGTTCTTCGACGCGAGGGGCCACTTCTTCAAGTCGCCCGAGGAGGCGACGGTGAGCGATCTCGCCAGCATCCTCGGCAAGATCGGTGACGGCGAAAGCCTCGCCCCGGGCATCGCCTGCACGCTGCTCGACCGCCGCGGCGAGATCGAGCGGCTGTTTGCCGAACACGATGCGATGATGGCGGATTACCAGCCGGTCGGCGTGGGCAAGATCACCCGGCTGGCCCCGCGTCTCAGCTAGCGCAGACAGGCTGAGCCCGCCGCCTCCGGCTAAGCTCAATGCGCCTGCAATTCCTCGTCGAGGAAGGCGGCGACATCGGTCAGTTCGACATCGCGCGCCAAATGCGCTTCGCCGATCGCACGCAGCAGGATGAAGGGCAGCGTGCCTGCATCCATCTTCTTGTCGTGCAGCATGTGATCGGCCAGTCGGCGCCCGTCGCACTCGAGACCCAGCGCCGAGATTTCCGCAGGCAGCCCCGCAGCGTCGACCGCGCGGGTCACCCGCCGGGCATCGTCCAGCGAAAGCGCGCCGCGCCGCGCCGAATAACGCGCTGCCAGCACCATGCCGAGCGCCACGCCTTCCCCATGCAGCAATTGGTTCGAAAAGCCGGTTTCCGCCTCCAGCGCATGACCGAATGTGTGGCCCAAATTGAGCAGCGCCCGCGCGCCGCTGGTTTCGCGTTCGTCCTCGGCCACGATCCGGGCCTTGGCCGCGACGCTGGTGGCAACCGCCTGTTCGAGCGGTTGCGGTTGCAGCGCGACCACTGCATCGCCGTGCCCCTCGAGCCATTCGAAGAAGTGCCAGTCGCCCAGCACGCCGTATTTGAGCACTTCGGCATAGCCTGCGCGCAATTCGCGCGGCGGGAGCGTGCCGAGCGTATCGAGATCGGCCAGCACCAGTGCGGGCTGGTGGAACGCACCGACAAGGTTTTTGCCCGCGCTTGTATTGATCGCGGTCTTCCCGCCGACCGAACTGTCGACTTGCGCCAGCAGCGTGGTCGGCAATTGCACGAAGCCGCAGCCGCGCTTGAGGATGGCGCAGGCGAACCCGGTCAGATCACCGACGACCCCGCCGCCCAGGGCAAGCACGTGGTCGCCGCGCTCGACTCCCTGGGCGAGCAACCAGTCGGTCAGCCGGGCGAGGCTATCCCAGCTTTTCGAGCCTTCGCCCGGCGCAACATCGTACCAGCGCGGTTCGATCCCAGCTGCGCCGAGTGACCCGGCGACTGTCTCGCCCCAATGCGCGCGCGCGTTTTCATCGGCTACGATGCAGACGTGGTGTTTGCGCAGGAAGGGACGCACCTGTCCTGCGACATCGGCCAACAGGCCGGTCCCGACGCGGACCTCATACTCGCGCCCGGCCAGTTCGACGGGAATCACAGCCATGCGTCGATCGCCTCCAGGATGCGTTGCGCGGTTTCGGTATGCGGCGCGTCATCGGTAACCACGTGAATCTGTGCTTCCGCATAGGCGGCACCGCGCCGGTCCTTGAGCGCGGTGAGTATCTCGCGCGGGTCGCCCGAGCGCAGTAGCGGGCGATTGTCGCGGCGTGCGGTCCGCTCGACCAGCGTGTCGATATCGCAATCGAGCCACACGGCGATCGCCCGCTCGAGAATTGCGGCGCGGGTCTCGGGATCGACGAACGCGCCGCCTCCCGTGGCGATCACCCCATGCGCCTCGTCCATCAACCGCGCGATCACGCGGCGCTCACCGTCGCGGAAATAGCTCTCGCCATGGGAATCGAAAATCTCGCTCACCGTGCGGTTGGCGGCGCGTTCGATCTCTTCATCGACATCGACGAAGTCCCTGTCGAGCATTGCCGCCAGTCTTCGGCCGACGGTGGACTTGCCCACGCCCATCAGCCCGACCAGCACCACGGGGCGGTCGATCCGGCGCGCGATGCCGCCGATCTCGGCAGGGGTGAGGGTCGTTGCATGGGTCATTGCCGCCGTGCCTAGAACTGGGCTAGGGCGCGAGCAAGGTATCAGCACTTGAAACGGGACGTGAAAATCTTGGCGATGAGCGGCAGAAGGATCGGAGGCCTCTTGGCGGTGCTGTTCGTTTTATTGCTCGTCGCGGCGCTGGTCGATGGCGGGGAAGAGCCGCTGCACCCGATTGAACAGGCAGTCGAATTGCCGGAGGCAGCGCGATGAAATCGGCATGGCTTGTCGGCGGCGCAGCGCTCGCGCTCAGTTCCGCGATGGTGCTGGCGCAGGAAGCGCCCGTGGACCTGCTGCCCCCCGGCTTCGACAGCCCGACGCCTTCGCCGACACCTACCCCGCGCGCCACGCGCACGCCCGCGCCGGCGGCGCCAGTGCAGCCCGATACACAACAGGCGGCCGAGAGCCAGGCGGGCGAGATCGTCCAGCCGCTGCCGGTGCAGTCTGCGGCGCCGCGCGCCGATCTCGATCTGTCCAATCTGCCTACGCTCGAAGAGCTGGAGGCGATGTCGACCGACGATCTCGACGAATTGCTCGGGCTGAAGCCGAAGTTCGATATCCCGCCTGCGGCCCGGCGGTCGATGGACCGGGTCGGTGTGATGGATGCAAGCGAGGGCGGCCTGCCCGCAGGCTCGCTGGCGCGCCAGCCCGCGGCGCTGGTCCGCGCGGTGCTCGCGGGCATGCAGCAGCCGATGGTTTCGCGTTGGGGCCATATCCTGCTGCGCCGCGCGCTGGCCAGCAGGCTGGCGGCGCCCGAAGGCATGGACCCAGTCGAATTCGCGGCCCTTCGCGCGCAAGTGCTCAACACGATGGGCGAACACAGTGTCGCCCGCGCATTGGTGCAGGATGTCGACACCGCGAATTACTCGCCCGCGCTGACCGATGCGGCGGTTGCCGCCTATATCGGCACCGCCGACATAGTCGGTGCCTGCCCGGCCGTGCGCCTGGTCGAAACCGGGCGCGACGATCAGGAATGGCAGATGCTGGCGGGGATCTGCAACGCCTACGCCGGCGAGGCGACCCGCGCGCAGAACGATCTGCGCCGCCTGCTCACCCGCACCGAAGACGACCGGATCGACGTATTGCTCGCGCAGCGCCTTGCCGGTTCGGCCGGGCGGGGGCGACGTGCGGTGACGATCGAATGGGACGGTACGGGCGGGATCACCCCGTGGCGCTTTGCCCTCGCCAATGCGGTGGGCGAACCGATCCCCGAAGGGTTGCTGGACGATGCAGCCCCCGAACTGGTGCGCACCGCGGCGCTGACGCCCGCACTCGCGCCGGTCCAGCGCGCACGCGGGGCGGAGATCGCGGGGGCGAGCGGCATCCTGTCGGCCTCGGCAATGGTGGATCTCTACAGCCAGCTCTATGCTGAAGAAGGCGCCGAAGGCGATGCCGCGTTGACCGCCTCGCGCCTGCGCGAAGCTTACGTCGGGACTGACCCCATGCGCCGGCTCGGGGCAATCCGCGACATCTGGTCGGGCGGCGGTGATTATTCGTACGGTCGCATGGTCCTGACCGCCTACGCGGCGGCGCGCCTGCCGGTCGATGGCGATCTGGGCGATGACACGGGCGCCCTGATTGCGTCGATGCTGACCGCGGGCCTCGATGGCGATGCCATGCGCTGGGCGGGCACGGTGGATGCGGGCAGCGAGGCATGGGCCCTGCTGGCGCTGGCCGATCCCCGCCGCACGGTGGGCGTCACCGACGGTGAATTGGACAGTTTCGTCGACGATGACGGGTCCGCAGGCCAGCGCCGTTCGCGCCTGCTGCTTGCCGGGCTGGCCGGGCTCGAGCGGATCGGCAGCGGCGAGATCGCCGAGTATAGCGGGCGGCTGGGCCTGGATTTTTCCGCGCAGACCCGCTGGACGCGGATGATCGACCGCGCGGCCGAGGTCGATAATCCCGCGCTGGTTGCAATGCTCGCAGGCCTTGGCATGCAGGGATCGAGCTGGGACCGCATGACCGCCCGCCACCTTTATCACATCGTTTCGGCACTGCGCCGCGTGGGTCTCGAGGCCGAAGCCCGGATGATCGCCGCGGAGGCGGTCGCGCGCGCCTGACGTGAGCGCGATCGCCGATTTCCTCGCCATGCTCGCGGCAGAGCGGGGAGCGGCGAGAAACACGATCCTTGCCTATGGGAGAGACCTCGAACAGGCAGAGGAACTGGTCGGGGGAAACCTCGAACAGGCCAGTCCGGCGCAATTGGCGCGGCTGGGGCAAGGCTGGTCGTCGCTCGCCCCGTCGACACTGGCGCGCAAGATCTCGGCGCTGCGGCAATTCTTCGGTTTCGTGATCGACGAAGGTCTTCGCGAAGACGATCCCACACATGCGCTGCCACGCCCGGCAACCCGCCGCCCGCTACCGCGAATCCTATCCCATGCCGAAGTGGAAGCGCTGTTCGCCGCCGCCGAAGAGGCGGCGGCTGCCGATTCGCCCGCCGCCGTGCGCATGCTCACCTTTCTCGAATTGCTCTACGGATCGGGTTTGCGCGCTACCGAACTGGTCGCGCTGCCGCTATCGGCGGTCCCGCGTGATGCGCCTTTCCTGACGGTGATCGGCAAGGGCGGGCAAGCGCGCATGGTCCCCGTCAGCCAGCGCGCAAGTGCTGCGCTGCAGCGATGGCTGCCCTTGCGCGGTAGCGATTCCCCCTGGCTGTTTCCCTCGCGCACCGGCCATTTATCGCGTGTGCGGTTGTTCCAGCTGCTCCGCGAACTGGCGGTGCGCGCCGATCTGCCGCCGGAAAAGCTCAGCCCGCACGTCCTGCGTCATGCCTTTGCCACGCATCTGCTGGAGGGCGGGGCGGATTTGCGCGCCTTGCAGACATTGCTCGGCCATGCTGATATCTCGACCACCCAGATATACACCCATGTCGATGCCGCACGGCTGGTGAAACTGGTCAACGAGCGGCACCCGCTTGCGCAGCAGCGCGCTTCGGACTAGCGCCACCGCATGATTTCCTATCTCGAATTCGAGAAGCCGGTCGCCGAGCTTGAACAGCGCATTGCCGAACTGCGCAATGCAGCCGAGGGCGACGACGTCGACATCTCCACCGAGCTCCAGCGGCTCGAGACGAAGAGCGCTGCACTGCTTGCCAGCACTTATGAGGCGCTCACCCCGTGGCAGAAGACGCAGGTCGCCCGGCATCCCTCGCGCCCGCATTTCCACGACTATATCGAGCATGCGTTCGACGAGTTCGTCCCGCTCGGCGGCGATCGCTGTTATGGCGATGACGAGGCGATCCTCGGCGGATTTGCCAAGCTCGACGGGCGCAAGGTGGTGGTGATCGGGCACGAGAAGGGCAACGATACCGCCAGTCGCATCCGGCACAATTTCGGCATGGGCAAGCCCGAGGGCTATCGCAAGGCGATCCGCCTGATGGAACTGGCGGGGCGGTTCGGCCTGCCGGTGGTCACGCTGGTCGACACCTCGGGCGCTTTCCCCGGCGTCGAAGCCGAAGAGCGCGGCCAGGCGGAAGCGATCGCGCGTTCGACCGAGGCCTGCCTCGCACTGCCTGTCCCGATGGTCGCAGCCATCGTGGGCGAGGGCGGATCGGGCGGCGCGGTGGCGCTGGCCAGCGCCGAACGCGTGCTGATGATGGAACATGCGGTCTATTCGGTCATCTCGCCCGAGGGTTGTGCGTCGATTCTGTGGCGGACCGCTGAAAAGGCGCCCGATGCGGCGGAGGCGATGAAGGTCACCGCGCAGGATCTGGCCAGCCTCGGCGTGATCGATCGCATCGTGCCTGAACCGGTCGGCGGTGCCCATCGCGATCCGCGATTGGCGGTAAGCACGCTGGGAACCGCGATCGCCGAAGAGCTCGACAAGCTTGGCCGTTATGCGCCGCACGAACTCAAACGCTTGCGGGAAGAGCGTTTCCTGACGCTGGCGGGCTGACCCCGAACCGGCAAGGCGGGAACAAACTTCCCCCCGTTCAGGTTTTCCCCTCTGTATGAAACACCGCCGCGCGGGTCGCTTCAAGTCGGCCCGCGCGCGTTTGCCAATCGGGGAGACCTTTTATGTCGCGCATCAGATTTACCGCCGCCACCTCCGTCACCGCTTTGTCGCTGGCGCTGGCCGGCTGCATGGGCGGGGGCGACATTCCGAGCGCATCCACCCCGATTACGCAAAGTGAAGCGCAGATGGGCGCCGAAGCGCATCCGCAGCTGCTTGCCGAATTCGGCGGCGCAATGAGCGGCAGCCATGCGCAATATGTCGAGCAGGTGGGCAAGAACATCGCGGTCCAGTCCGGGCTTGGCAATGCGCGCGAATCGTTCACGGTTTCGCTGCTCAACAGCCCGGTGAATAACGCTTTCGCGATCCCCGGTGGCTATATATACACGACGCGCCAGCTGGTAGCGCTGATGAACAATGAGGCCGAACTGGCCGGCGTGCTCGGGCACGAGGTCGGTCATGTCGCCGCGCGCCATTCGCAGCGCCGCCAGGCCGCCTCGCAGCGCAATACGCTGCTTGGCGCAGCAGGTGCCATCCTGTCGGGCATCCTGCTCGGCAATAGCGGGCTTGGGCAGCAGATCGGCCAGGCCGCATTGCAGGGGTCGCAATTGCTGACGCTGAAATTCTCGCGTTCGCAGGAACTGGAAGCCGACGAACTCGGTATCCGCTATCTCAACCAGGCGGGCTATGATCCGCGCGCGATGGCAACCGTCCTGCAGAGCCTGGCGATGCAGAACGCGCTCGATGCGCGGGTCCAGGGCCGCGACAATGCCAGCATTCCCGAATGGGCATCGACCCACCCCGATCCGGCCAGCCGCGTGCAGAGCGCCATGACGACCGCGCAAGCCGCGGGCGTCGGTGGCGGCATCACCAATCGTGATACCTTCCTCACCCGGATCGACGGGCTGACCTATGGCGACGACCCGGCGCAGGGCGTGGTCGAAGGCCGTCAGTTTATCCATCCCGAACTGCGGCTCGCTTTCACCGCGCCGCAGGGCTTCTACATGGTCAATGGCACGCGCGCCGTGTCGATCAACGGCCAGAGCGGGCAGGCACAGTTCACGCTCGCACCGTACAGCAACAATCTCGACAGCTACGTCACCAGCGTCTTCGCGGGGGTAAGCGAGCAGCAGCAGATCCGCCCGCAATCGATCCAGAGGACGACCGTCAACGGACTGCCGGCCGCTTACGGAACCGCGCGGGTAAATTCGGGCAATGGGCAGGTCGATGTGACGGTGTTCGCGTATGAATTTTCGAACAGTGTAGCCTATCACTTCCTTGCCATCACGCCGGCGGGCCAGGCATCGACGTTCAACCAGATGTTCAGTTCGATGCGGCGGATCGACGCGCAGACCGCGGCCAATATCATCCCGCGCGTGATCGATGTGGTTACTGTGCGGAGCGGCGATACGGTCAATTCACTGGCGAGCCGGATGGCCTATAGCGACAATCAGGTAGAGCGTTTCCGCGTGCTCAACGGGCTGACATCGAACCAAGGTGTCAGCGCGGGGCAGAAGGTGAAGATCGTCGTCCGCGGGCGCTAATTCGTCACGCCGACGCCGGACAAAAGAAAAGGGCGGCGGGTTGAACCCGCCGCCCTCTCTTTATCGATCGCGTCGAACTTAGTTTTCGGCGCTCAGCGTGGTCGAGACCTTGTTGAAGGTCGTGCTGAGTTCGTCACCCAGGCTCTGCATTGCGGTGATCGCAGCAACGGCGATCAGGGCAGCAATAAGGCCGTATTCGATAGCGGTTGCGCCTTCTTCATTGCGGCGCAGCTTACGGAAAAACTTCATGTGTCGTCTCCTGGTTCAGTCTTCGTACCCGGTCCGTCCCGAAAATCCGGTTCGAACATTTTCGGTTTTGCATCGAAGTGGTTGAAAAAATCCTAACACTCCGAGCATCCCATTTTCCCCGTCAGCCGCTCGTGACCGCGACAACCGCGGCTTCAATGCTCGTCCACATGGCCGTAGCCGTAGTGCCGAAGGCCTGAATCCCGCCAATCATGGCAAGAAAGATCAGTGCGAGGATCAGCCCGTATTCGACGGCAGTGGCTCCGCGTGTGTCGCGTCCCAGATTGCGCAGGAATTCGACCATGTTCGTTGCCCCATTCGTCACTTGCCTAAGCTGACAATCGGTGAGTACGGCTGATCGGGTTAAGAAAGGGTTGAGGGCGGCGAAGGTTTTGGAAAATATTCCGACATGGACCTGTGTGGTGGCCTTGGCGCTCAGCGACGGGAAGGGCCGCTGGCTGATGCACAGGCGGCCCGCGCACAAGCACCATGGCGGGCTGTGGGAATTCCCCGGCGGCAAGGTAGAAAGCGGGGAAAAACCGCGGGATGCGCTGGTCCGGGAGATCGATGAGGAGCTTGGATTGGCGCTTGCGCCGGAGCAGGTTTCGCCGGTCGCCTTCGCCGAAGAAGCGCTTGCCGAAGCGCGTCCGCCGATTGTCATAATGCTTTACAGGTCGGCGTGGGACGGCAGTCCGGTGGAGGCCCGCGAAGGGGGCGAAATCGCATGGTTTGCGCCGTGCGAGATCGAGTCGCTCGCCAAACCGCCGCTCGATATCGAGCTCATGCGGCACTTGTTTGCAAAACCTTGAATTAGGGATTGCCAAGCTGGGGGCACCTGCCTATGTGCCGCCCTCCAAGCGCGCCCGTAGCTCAGCTGGATAGAGCACCAGACTACGAATCTGGGGGCCGGAGGTTCGAATCCTTCCGGGCGCGCCACAAGAGGCCATCTCTCGCAAGAGGGGTGGCCTCTTGTGGTTCTGGCTTAGCGAAGTTCGCCCTTTGAGAGTTGAGGACGGCCAGAGCGATGCTACCGCGGCGGCCTGTCCTACCGGGAGCGGCGCTAGTCCGCCTGGTCTTCGAGCCAGTGCATATCGTCATCGCTGAAGCCGAAGTGGTGGCCCGCTTCGTGGACCACCACGTGGCGAACGAGGTCGTCCATGCGTACGCCGGTCTCGCGCCATTCGGCAATCAGCGGTTCGCGGAACAGCCAGATTCGCGGCGGCAGGCGCCCGCTTTCCCAGATCGACTGTTCGGGCAGGGGCTCACCCTCATAGAGGCCGGATAGGTGCCAGCGTTCCTCCATGCCGACCGAAGCTAGCTGCTCGGGAGTGGCAAAGTCTTCCACCTGCAGGACGATATCGCCCAACTGCTCGCGGAACTGGGCGGGCAGGGCGGCGAGTGCGGCTTGCGCCATCATCTGCATCTGCGGTTTCGACGGGGCCTGGCGGTCGTGCATGGCCATGGAGATGGGACCGCGCGCCGGCCGGCACAAGACTGGAACCGCGCCGCCGGTAGCCGGTTCATTGGTGAAAGGAGATCATTTTCCATGACCGACGCCTCAGAGATTTTCGCGCGCCTCAAGCAGGATCACGACCAGCACCGCGAGCTGCTCGACAAATTGCTCGAGACGAGCGGCGACAGCAGCGAACGCGTGACGCTGTTCGAAGAGCTCACCAAGGAACTCAAGTCGCACGCCGCGGCTGAGGAGCAGGCGCTCTATTCGACCATGCTGCGCAAACCGCCGACCACCGGCGAGACGCGCCACTCGGTCGCCGAGCACCACGAGATCGAGGAAGCGCTCAACGATCTGGCGGCTACCGATATGTCCGAAGGTGGCTGGCTGACGAAGTTCAAGAATTTCGACCACCAGTACCGCCACCATATCAACGAGGAAGAGGAAGATCACTTCCCGGACTTCGAGCAATATCTCGACGATGACGACATGAAGCACATGGAAAAGGTGTTCGAGCGCCGCAAGCGCGAGGAAATGGCCGAGGCCGAGGTTACCCCCGAGAAAAAGGAAGACGCCAAGGAATAGCGCTGGCAGGGGCGGGAGGTGAGCAAAGCGGGCACAAGCGACCCGAGCCGGGTTTCCGGGCTCGAACCTTCGGTCGAACCGGGGGTGTGGCGCTATGCCAAGGCTACGCGCGCCAGCGTCATCGTCGACGCAGCGGATTACTTCGCCTTGGTGCAGGAAGCGATGCTCAAATCGCGCCGGCGTATCCTGTTGATCGGCTGGGACTTCGATACGCGTATCCATCTCGAACGCGGGCGTCGCTGGTGGCAGCGCGGGTGGAAGCGCGGCTATCCCTCGCGCCTGGGCAGTTTTATCGCCTGGCTCGCCCGGCACCGCAAACAGCTGGATATCCGTATCCTGAAATGGAGCGTGGGTGCGCTTTCGACCATCGGGCGTGCCTCGATGTGGTGGGATCTCGCGCGGTGGATCCGGCATTCGCGGATCACTTTCAAATTCGACACCGCCCATCCGGTCGGCTGCACCCACCACCAGAAGATCGCCGTGCTCGACAACCAGGTCGCCGTGTGCGGCGGGATCGACATGACCGACCAGCGCTGGGACACACGCGAACACAAGGAAGACGATCCGCGGCGCAAGACGCCGCATGGGCGGCCCTATAAGCCGTGGCACGATGCGGCGATGATGATGGAAGGCGAAATCGCCGTCGCCCTCGCACAATTGGGGGACGACCGCTGGACCTGCGCTGGCGGCGATGAACTTCCCGACGTGCCCGAAAGCCCCGGTACGCCCTGGCCCGATGCGCTGGAGGCGCAATTCGAGAATGTCGAAATCGGCATCGCCCGCACCCGCGCCTCCTATCGTGACTGGGATGCGATCGACGAGATCGAGCAACTCTATCTCAAGCAGATCGGAGCGGCCAAACGCTTCATCTACGCCGAAAGCCAGTATTTCGCCTCGCGCGCGATTGCCGAGGCGATCATCGCCCGCCTGCAGGAAGACGAACCGCCCGAGATCGTCATCGTCCATCCCTGCCATGCCGACGGCTGGCTGGAGCAGCAGGCGATGGACCACGCGCGCGCCGAGCTGGTGCGCGCAATAGAAGAGGCGGACAAGCAGCACCGGTTCTCGCTATGGTCACCATTCTCCGGCGAGACCCCGATTTATGTCCATGCCAAGATCATGATCATCGACGACGATATCCTGCGGATCGGCTCGGCCAATCTCAACAATCGCTCGATGGGGCTCGACAGCGAATGCGACGTGTTCATCGATGCTACGCGTGAGGGCAACGATCACGCGCGTGCCGGCATTGCCGACCTGCGGCGATCGCTGCTCGGCGAGCATTGCGGGATCGACGAAGGGGAGGTCGGCCAGCTGCTGTCGCGCTACGGGTCGATGGCCCGTTTGATCGACCATTCGCAGGAAGACGGCGGGCGCAATCTGCGGCGTTACCACCCGCCCGAACTCAATGGAGTCGAGCAGACCCTGGCCGAAAGCGCGCTGCTCGATCCCGAGCACCCGGAAGAGATGTTCGAGCCATTTGCAAAGGGCGGCCTTTTCCGCAAAGGCAGCAGGCTCGCGCGGTTTCGCGAAAAGTTCAGGAGGATCAAGGGAACGTGAGCAGCCTAGTTGGACCCGACGAGGACGATCCCCGCGGCAAGCTGCCGGTGCCCGACCACGTCCAGGATGCCATTCGCACTCTGATCGAATGGACCGGCGATGATCCATCGCGTGAAGGCCTGCTCGATACCCCCGCACGCGTGGCGCGCGCGTGGAAGGAATATTGCCTCGGTTACGAGGAAGACCCCGCCTACCACCTCGGCCGCGTATTCGAGGAAGTCGGCGGCTATAACGAGATCGTCCTGCTGAAGGACATCCCGTTCCAGTCGCATTGCGAGCACCATATGGCGCCGATCATCGGCAAGGCGGCGATCGCTTACCTGCCCCATGACCGGGTGGTGGGCATTTCGAAGCTGGCGCGGGTGCTGCACGGTTTCGCGCGGCGTCTGCAGGTGCAGGAACGTCTGACGGCGGAAGTCGCCGATTGCATCTGGGAGAACCTTCAGCCGCAGGGCGTCGCCGTGGTCATCGAGGCGTCGCACAGCTGCATGACCGCACGCGGGGTCAAAACCCCCGGTGTCGGCATGGTCACCAGCCGCATGATGGGTACGTTCCTCGACGACCATCGCAGCCGCGAGGAAGTGCTCCGCCTGATGGGGTACGGCTGACCTCGCTTCCCAGAGTGCAGTCTCAACGGCATTCGGAGCATAGTCGGCCGATCAGGACACGCCGATTTAACCGATCCTGCGAACCAGCGCCTCGGTATACAGACGCGGCGGATCCGAGGATTGCAGATAGCTGCACATGGCATCCATCGCATTGTCGGTCAGCATCAGCTGGACATTGCGCGAATTCGCGCAGGGCTTGGTCCGGACGAGGTACCCCTCGTTCTCCATGACCGAGATGGCGCGTAGCGCGGTGGTCGGCGGTACGTGCGCCGCGTAGCTGGCCTTGGTGATCGATACCGGGTGGTCGTTCGCCGTGCGTTCGAACAAATGGAGCAGCAGGTCCCACATCGGTTCGCCGAGGAATTTCGGCGGCAGGATTTTTTCGCGCTTGCGTCGCAGCGAGAACATCGCTTGGGCTACCGGGACCAATTCGACCGGTGATACTTTCGGAGCGGAAGCCCGTTTGGTTGGGCGGGCAGCGGAGCCAAGGTCTTTTTCCAGCGTATCGGCAAGTTCGTTCAGCTGTGTGGCCTGCTGTCGGAGAACTGAGACATAATCTCTTGTTTTTTCTATCATAGGCATTGAGTCGTGCCTCAACCTGCCCTGTCGCGAGGGGGCCCACTTGCAGGGAGCTGAGGGTGCCGATCGGGTTCCTTGATGGGGGGCGATCGGAACAGGCTTCAGGGTATTTGGGCCCGTGTCTTGTATATTTTGGTCATGCGGGTGGGCGGCTCTCGCAGGGGAATCACGAAAACGCCCCACCCGGCGCAGGGCCGGGCGGGGCGGTCATTCCGTAACGGTGCAGGCCGAAACAGGCCTACATCTGGCCGAGCATGTGCTCCGCGCTCGAGACCGAGAAATCGCCGGGTGCCTCGACATTGAGCTGCGTGACCACGCCGTCTTCGACAACCATCGAATACCGCTGTCCGCGCTTGCCCATACCGAAACCCGAACCGTCCATCGTCAGGCCCACGGCTTCGGCGAAATCGCCATTGCCATCGGCGAGCATGGTGATGTCGTCCGATCCGGCCGAACTCTTCCACGCGCCCATGACGAAAGCGTCGTTGACTGCCGTGGCGACGATTTCGTCAACGCCCTTGCTCTTCAGGTCGCCCGCCTTTTCGACATAGCCGGGCAGATGGCGCGCCGAACAGGTCGGAGTGAAGGCACCGGGCACCGAAAACAGCGCGACCTTCTTGCCCTTGAAATATTCGCTCGAGCTGACCTGTTCGGGGCCATTCTCGGTCGCCTTGACCAGCTTCACATCAGGCAGCTTGTCGCCCACCGAAATCGTCATGTTGGAAACTCCGTTAATGTCGTCCGGCGCATGGGTAGGCGGGCGCGAAGGCCCGCGCAACCTTCCTCGACGGTGGCGCGGCACCGCGGAACCGCCGTGCAAGCGTTAAGACCTCTTTACCGCGCCGCTTTAAGTTACTGTAATCCCTTTACCCCATCCCATGAAATGCGAGATTGCAGCGATGAAACGGCTCGCTGCTGCGCCGCGCAACGGGGGACGGTTCGCGGCGCGCCGAGGCCCCTTCGGGTTCGCAACGGTCGGGGGGCTGTTGCCCCCGGATCGTGGAGGGGCTAGGGGCGGCGCCAATGCGGCGGCCGCCCCTTTTGCGTGCGGTCACCATCCTGTAAGCCGAGGACATCGTTGTGACCAAATTTACCGATTACGTTATCAAGGACCTGGCGCTGGCCAAATACGGCCGCGACGAGATCGCCATTGCCGAAACCGAAATGCCGGGCCTCATGGCGCTGCGCGAAGAATATGCCGACAAGCCGCTCAAGGGCGCGCGCATCACCGGCTCGCTGCACATGACGATCCAGACCGCCGTGCTGATCGAAACGCTGGTCGCGCTGGGCGCCGATGTGCGCTGGGCCACCTGCAACATCTATTCGACGCAGGACCACGCCGCGGCTGCAATCGCGGCGCAGGACATCCCCGTGTTCGCGATCAAGGGTGAAAGCCTCGCCGATTACTGGGACTATGTCGGCCGCATTTTCGACTGGTCGACCGAGGACGATGCCGACCGCACCGCCAATATCATTCTCGACGATGGCGGCGATGCCACCATGTTCGCGCTGTGGGGCGCGCGCATCGAAGCGGGCGAGGAACTGCCCGAGCCGCAGAACGCCGAGGAAATCGAATTCCAGCGTGCGCTCAAGGCGTTCCTCAAGGCCAAGCCGGGCTATCTGACCAAGTCGGTCGAGAACATCGTCGGCGTCTCGGAAGAAACCACCACCGGCGTCCACCGCCTCTATCACCTTGCCAAGCAGGGCAAGCTGCCGTTCCCCGCGATCAATGTGAATGACAGCGTGACCAAGTCGAAGTTCGACAATCTCTATGGTTGCCGCGAATCGCTGGTCGACGCGATCCGCCGTGCGACCGATGTGATGTTGTCGGGCAAGGTCGCCTGCGTCGCCGGTTTCGGCGATGTCGGCAAGGGTTCGGCGCAGTCGCTCCGCAATGGCGGCGCGCGTGTGCTGGTGACCGAAATCGATCCGATCTGCGCGCTGCAGGCGGCCATGGACGGCTTCGAAGTCGTGACCATGGACGAAGCGGTCGGTGTTGCCGATATCTTCGTCACTGCGACCGGCAACGAGCATGTCATCACCGCCGAACAGATGAAGGCGATGAAGGACAAGGCGATCATCTGCAACATCGGTCACTTCGACAGCGAGCTGCAGATTTCCGCGCTCGACAATTACGAGTGGAACGAACTCAAGCCGGGCACCGACCTAGTGAAGTTCCCCGACGGCAAGGAAATCATCGTGCTCGGCAAGGGCCGCCTGGTGAACCTGTCCTGCGCCACCGGTCACCCCAGCTTCGTGATGAGCTTCAGCTTCACCAACCAGACGCTGGCGCAGATCGAACTGTGGACCAAGGGCGACGAATATCAGAACGATGTCTATGTCCTGCCCAAGCATCTCGACGAGAAGGTCGCGGCGTTGCATCTCGACAAGCTCGGCGTGAAGCTGACCAAGCTCAGCCAGAAGCAGGCCGACTACATCGGCGTGCCGGTCGATGGCCCGTTCAAGCCCGAGCACTACCGCTACTGATCGCCGCAAACTGCGGCACTACCACGGCACGAACGCGCGCGGGGGCATTGCATCCCCGCGCGCGTCCGCATAGCTGGCGGTAATGGAAACCTCTCCCGCACTGCTGGCCATCGTCGGCCTCCTGCTGGCCTTATGGACCGCGGGTGCAGTCTGGGCGATGCTGCGCGCGAGCGGACGCGAGCAGAAATCGATCGCCAGCAGGCAGGTTGCGCAGCGCCTTTCGCGCCTGATCGAGGAAGCCCCCGCGATCCCGCTGCTGGTCCGTGCCGACGGGCGGATCGAGGCACCCGACCGGCTGGCGCGCTGGATCGGGCTCGACAAGGTCCCCGAATACATGTCCGAACTGGCGGGCGCGGATGGCCGCGGCCTGACCGAAGCGCAGATGGACGATCTGACGCGCAATGTTCGCCGCACGCAGAAGACCGCCAAGCCCTTCCGCATGGCGATCACCGTGGCGCCGGGCTCGGGCAAGTCGCTGGCGATGCAGGGGTCGCTGGCGGACCCCGCGGTTTCGCCCGGCGGGGCGGCGCTGATCTGGGTCTTCGATTTCAGCGAGAGCGAAGCCGAACTGCTGCAATTGCGCGAGGAAGCCGCGCGCGCACGCGAGGATTTCGGCGCGCTGGTCGGGCTGATCGAGGCGGCGCCGATGCCGATGTGGTTCCGCGGGGCGGACATGCAATTGCGGCTGGTCAACCAGGCCTATGTCGAAGCGGTCGGCGCGGACAGCGCGGACCGGGTGGTCACCGAACAGATCGAGCTGGTCGAAACGGTCAATGGCCGGACGGCGACCGAGGTCGCGCAACAGGCCGCAGACCGGCGCCAGCCGATCGAGCGCATCGTCAGTGCGACCATCGACCGCGCGCGGCGCACCATCCGGGTGACCGACTTGCCGCTGATGGGCGAGGGCATTGCCGGTTATGCGGTCGATATCGAGGAAATGGAGGAGCAGGCCCGCGAATTCCGTGCTTTCCGAGAGGCGCAGCGCTCGATGCTCGACCAGCTGTCGATCGGCGTGGCGCAGTTCGATGCGGCGCACCGGATGACCTTCGCCAACCAGCCGTTCCACCGCGTGTTCTCGCTTCCGCCGGGCGTGGTCAACGACCGCACGACCTTCCAGCAAATGCTGCTGATTGCCCGCGAGAACGGCCGCATCCCCGAAGTGCGCGACTTTCCCGCCTGGCGCAACGAACTGGCCGAGTGGTTCCAGCGCGACGAGCCGCATGAAGAGGCCTGGTCGCTGTCGGACAGCACGCATCTGCGGATCGTCGCGCAGCCGCTCCCCGATGGGGGGCTCGTGATGATCGCCGAGGACCGGACCGAGCAGCTCGCGCTGTCGGCGACGCGTGACACGCTGCTGCGCACGCGCACCGCGACGTTCGACAATCTGTTCGAGGCGCTGGCGGTGTTTGCTCCCGACGGGCATCTGGAATTGTGGAACCGCGGCTTTCCCGGCGCCTGGGGAATCGAACACGAGGTTCTCGATGGCCACCCGCAGGCCGAAGATTTGCTCGGCGCGATCGCCCCGAACCTTGCCGACCCGAGCGCGGTGTCGCGGATCAACCAGGTCATCCGTGCGGCGACGCTCGATCGCAAGAAGAGCGATGGCCGCATCGAACTCGCCAATGGGCGTACGCTCGACTTCACCGGGGTCCCGCTGCCCGATGGCAATGGCCTGCTGACCGTGCTCGACGTGACCGCCTCGCGCCAAGCCGAACAGGCCTTGCGCGAGCGCAACCGCGCGCTGGAGGAAGCCGATGCCGTGATGACGCGCTTCCTGGCCAATATGAGCTATGAATTCCGTACGCCGCTGACCTCGATCGGCGGGTTTGCCGAACTGCTGACCAGCGGCATTGCGGGCGAATTGCCACCCCAGGCCGAGGAATATGCGCAGGCGATCTCGCTGTCGGTCGGCAAGCTGACCGAGCAGGTCGAGAACGTCCTCGATCTCTCGCAATCCGAAGCGGGCCTGATGCCGCTGCGTCAGAGCAAGCTAGAACTGCTGCCCTTCGTCACGCAGATCGTGCGCAAGCAGGAACGGCGGATCCTCGACAGCGGGCTGACGCTCGACCTCAAGGGAAGCCCCGAGAAGAGCGTCACTGCCGATCCGCACCAATTGCGGAGGGCGATTTCGCAGCTGCTCGACAATGCCATCAACGGCACCCCGCGCGGCGGCCGGATCCTGGTCGATATCGGGCGCAAGCGCGGCGAGACCAAGATCGTCATCGCCGACAATGGCCGCGGGATGAGCCAGCACGAACTGGCGCGGGCGCTGGAGGGCATCCGCATGTCTGCCGATGGCAAGGGGATCGAGCGGCGGCAGGGGCTGGGTATTCCGCTCGCGCGGCAGTTGATCGAAGCGCATGGCGGAACGCTCGAAATCCACAGCCGCAAGAACGGCGGCACCACGGCCACGATCACGCTGCCGTGACCATTGCACTGCCCGATCTCGCAGCGATGGAGGCGTTCGGCCAGCGTATCGCGGCCCGGCTCGCCCCGGGCGACGTGGTCGCGCTTTCAGGCACGCTGGGGACCGGCAAGACCACGCTCGCCCGGGCGATCCTCGCTGCGCTGGGCCACACGGGCGAAGTGCCGTCGCCAACCTACACGATTATCGAGACCTACGACGAGCTGAACCCGCCGGTGGTGCATGCCGATTTCTACCGGCTGGAAGATCCGTCCGATGTCGAGGAGCTCGGGCTCGACGACTATCGCGAGGGCGCGGTCCTGCTCGCCGAATGGCCCGACCATGCCGGTGGCTTCGCGCATGAGCCGGCGTGTCTGGCGATTGATCTCGAAAAGGTGGGTGACGGGCGCGAGGCCGTTGTAACCCCGGGCACATCTTGGCAAGGGCGCTGGCTATGAGCGACGCGCTTCTTGACGATATTCACGCATTCCTCGGCGATACCGAATGGGAAGGGGCGGAAATCGCCCCGCTCGTCGGCGATGCCAGTTTCCGCCGGTACTTCCGGCTCAAGCTCGGCGGCAAGACCGCGATGCTGATGCATGCACCGCCACCTGAGGAAGATCCCAAGCCCTTCCTGCATGTCGCGCACTGGCTGGAAACCAGCGGTCTGCGCGCGCCCCATATCCTGTTGGAAGACGCCGCGCGCGGTTGGGTGCTGACCGAAGATTTCGGCGACCAGCGGATGCGCGAATGGATCGACGACAATCCGGGTGACGAACGCGACATCTATGCCAAGGCGATCGACACGCTGGTGCAGTTGCACCGGTTGCCGCCGGGTCCGTTCGCGCCCTACGACATGGCGGTCTATCTGCGCGAAGCCATGCTGCTGGTCGAATGGTATTGTCCGGCAATGGGACTCGATGTCGATGTCGAGGGCTATCGCAAGGCGTGGGAGGCCGTGCTCGAGCCCTTGCTGCCGCGCCAGACGCCGGGTGTAACCGTGCTGCGCGATTACCATGCGGAAAACATCATGCTGCTCGAGCCCGGCAAGCTGGCGGGCGCGCAGGGGCTGATCGACTTCCAGGACGCGCTGGTCGGCCACCCGGCCTATGATCTCGTCAGCTTGCTGCAGGATGCACGCCGCGATGTTGCCGAAGACCTCGAATGCGAAATGCTCGGTCGCTACCGTGCTGCGGCCGATCCGGGCGAGCACTTCGAAGCCGATTACGCGCGGCTCGGCGCGCAGCGGAACGCCAAGATCGTCGGCATCTTCACCCGGCTGTGGAAGCGTGATGGCAAGGCCCGCTACCTCGCGATGATCCCGCGGGTCTGGACCGCGATGGAGCGCGATCTCGCGCATGAAGCGCTGCGGCCGGTCGCCGACTGGTTTGCCGCCAATATCCCGCAGGAAATCCGCGATACCGCGGGCGGGGAAATCCAGTGAGCGACCTCGCCTCCGATACCGCCATGCTGATGGCTGCGGGGCTGGGCAAGCGCATGCGCCCGCTGACCGCGAGCACCCCCAAACCGCTGGTACGCGTGGCAGGAAAGCCGCTGATCGACCGCGCGCTCGACCGGTTGGAGGAAGCCGGGATCGCCAAGGCGGTGGTCAATGTCCACTATCTCGCCGATGCGATCGAGGCGCATATCGGCCCGCGCAAGGCGCCCGCTGTGACCTTCTCGGACGAACGCGAACACTTGCTCGAAACCGGCGGCGGCATGGTCAAGGCCGCGGCGGCGGGCCTGCTGCCCAGCCAGTTCTTCGCCTGCAATGCCGACAGCATCTGGCTCGACGGTCCGCGCAATGCCTTTGCCGATCTGTCGGCGCGCTGGGACCCCGATCGGATGGATGCGCTGCTGCTGGTCGTGAACCACGCGCGGGCGTATAATTTCGACGGCGTGGGCGATTTCTACATGAACGGGGCGGGGCTGTTGCAGCGCAAGCTGCCGGGACGGATCGCGCCGTTCATCTATACCGGGATCCAGCTTGTGTCCGAGCGGCTGCTGCGCGATGCGCCCGAAGGCAAGTTCTCGACCAATGTCCTGTGGGACCGGGCGATTGCCGAAGGCCGCCTGTTCGGGCTCGCTTTTACCGGGCACTGGTACGAAGTCGGCACGCCGGCGCATATCCGCCCGACCGAACAGGCGCTCAAGGGTGGCTGAACGGCGCCAGCCGCAGGTCTACTCGATTGCTGCCCACCGCGGCTTTGCCGATGCGCTGGTTGCCGGCCTCGTCCCGCGATATTCGGACCCCGAGTTCGGCCTTGCGCGGCTGACGCTGCTGGTCCCGAGCAGCCGTGCGCGGCGGACGATTGCCGAGGCTTTCATCCGTCACGCGGGCGAGCACACGACGCCGGGGCTGCTGATGCCGCGCATGGCGGTGGTCGGCGATCTCGATCTCGACGAAACGCTGGGCCCGCTGCTCGATCCGCTTGGCGCGGCCGACGTCCCGCCCGCGATCGATCCGCAGCGGCGGCTGTTCGCGCTGGCCCAGCTTATTGGCGTAACCATGGGCGACGAGGCGCCCGGCGGGGCGACCTTGCTCCGGCTGGCGCGCGAGATGGGCGCGACGATGGACCGGCTGCTGGTCGAAGGCGTGGGCCCCGAAGAACTGCTTGGCGAGCCCGTGCTCGACCTGTTCGGATCGCTGTCGGGCCATTGGCAGCAAAGCCTCCACCTCTTCGCCAGCGTGCAGGCGCAGTGGCTGGCGCAATTGCGCGAATGGGACGCGCTCGACGCGGCCGCGCGGCGCAATCGGCTGTTCGACTGGGCCGCCTCGCGCTGGAAGCAGACCCCGCCGCCGACGCCGGTCGTGGCTGCGGGGGTGACCAGCGCGGCGCCGTCGCTCGCGCGGCTGTTGCGCGTGGTCGCCGATCTCGAACAGGGCGCGGTCATCCTGCCCGACTTCGACCTGACGATGCCGCAGGCGGTCTGGGATGAATTGGGGCGGGCGGGCGCGACGCCCGAGCCGGGAGCGACGCCGTTCGCGCGCGACGATGCCGTGACGCATCCGCAATATCACCTCAAGCTGCTGCTCAACCGCATGGGGGTGGCGCGGGAAGAAGTGCAGCCGTGGCATCGCAAGGGCCTCGCCGCGGCGCCGCCCGAGCGTAGTCACGCGATCGGATCGCTGTTCCTCCCGCCCGAGGCAAGCAAGGGCTGGGTCGATCTGCCGCCCGAAAAGCGCCGCCTGTCGGGCCTGCGGACGATGACCTGCGCCACGCCCGAAGAAGAGGCGCAGGCGATCGCGCTGCTGGTGCGCGAAGCGCTCGACGAGCCCGAACGGCGCGTGGCAGTCGTAACTCCGGACCGCGCATTGGCGCGGCGGGTGGTGCACCATCTCGACCGCTGGAATATCGCCGCCGACGATTCGGCGGGCCACCCGCTGTCGCAGACCCCGGCAGGGCGGTTGTTCCTGCTGCTGGCCGAGGTGATGGCGGAGGACGCCGCGCCCGTGCCGCTGATGGGGCTGCTGGCGCATCCGCTGGTCGATGGCGGGATGGAGCGCGGCACCTGGCTGCGCCAGCTACGCCGGGTCGAGCGGCGTTTGCGCGGGCCGCGGCAGGCGGGCGGTCTTGTCCCGCTTGCGAAGATCGCTGCCCAGTTGGCCGACACGTATCCGCGCGTCGGCGCATGGTACGCCGTGGTCGAACAGGCGCTGATGCCGCTGCTTGCCATGCGGCAGGAGGAAAGCGCGCCGCTGGCCGAAGTGCTGGATGCGCTGGCCGAGGCGGGCGAGGCGCTGTGCGGCGAGAAGCTGTGGGCCAGGGAAGACGGCCGCGCGCTCTCCGCCTTCGTCGAGGATTTGCGTCTGCATGCGCGCGAGGCGGGTTTTGCGCTCGCGCCGACCGAAACGGGCATCGCGCTGCGTGATGCGATGGAGCAGATCGCAGTGCGGCCACCCTACGGCGGGCATGCGCGGGTACATATTCTGGGCCTGCTCGAAAGCCGGATGAACCGCGCCGAACTGGTCATCTGTGCGGGCCTCAATGAAGGCGTCTGGCCTACCAGAGGTGGGATCGACGCGCTGCTCGCGCCGGCAGTGCTGCGCGCGCTGGGGATTCCCGGCTCCGATTTTCGCATCGGTTTGTCGGCGCACGATCTGGCCGGCGCGATGGGGGCACCCGAGGTGGTGCTCTCGCGGTCGGAGCGCGACGAGGCCGGCCCTGCGATCCCCTCGCGTTTCCTGCTGCGGGTCCAGGCATTGCTGGGCGAGATGCAGCCGCGTTACGAGGAACGCGGCGCGGTCGCGCTGGCCCGCGCCATGACGCGCGCACCGGCGGCCGAGCGCTATCCGCGGCCCGCGCCCGATCCGGCGCCGGAACAGCGCGATGTCGATATTTCCGCCACCGCGCTCGATCGGCTGCTGGGCGATCCCTACCAATTCTATGCGGGCAAGATCATGGGCCTGTCCGATCTCGACGCGCTCGATGCCGAGCCGTCGGCGCTGTGGCAGGGCAACGTCGCGCATACCATCCTGCAACGCTGGCACGAGGCGCGCGAGAGCGATCCGGCGGCGTCGCTGGCACCGATCATGGACGCGGTGCTCGACGAGGAAAACGCCGATCCGCTTATGCGCGGGCTGTGGCAGCCCCGTCTCGAAGCGGCGCTGCGCTGGATCGAGGACGAGGTGACCGGCTATGACGATCGCCGCGTGCTCGCGGTCGAAAAGAAGGGCGCGATGACTTTCGAAGGCGTGCAGGTGCATGGCCGCGCGGACCGGATCGACCGGCTCGAGGACGGCAGTCTTGCGATCATCGACTACAAGACCGGCAAGCCGCCCAGCGCGGCAATGGTCGAGCACGGCTTCGCGCTCCAGCTCGGTATCCTCGGCCTGATCGCCGAGCGCGGCGGGTTCGACGGCCTGTCGGGCAATCCGCAAGGCTATGAATATTGGTCGTTGGGCAAGAACAATGACGATAACCTGTTCGGCTTCGGCTATGTCGACATCCCGCTGAAGGTCGGGCGCAAGACTTCGGGTGTGCTGCCCGAGGAATTCCTCCCGCTCACCGCCGAGAAGCTGACGCTGGCTATCGGCCGTTTCATCAAGGGCCGCGATCCCTTCACCGCGCGCGAGAACCCCGATTACCCCGCATACGACACCTATGACCAGCTGATGCGGCTCGATGAATGGATCGCGCATCAGGATGGCGGAGAGGACGCATGAGCGGGACCGTCTACGAACTGCAGGACAAGCAGCGGCTCGCGGTCGATCCGCAGGACAGCGTGTGGCTGTCGGCGAGCGCAGGAACCGGCAAGACGCAGGTGCTGTCGGCGCGTGTGCTGCGGCTGCTGCTCGAACCGGGTGCCGATCCGTCGCAGATGCTGTGCCTGACCTTCACCAAGGCGGGCGCGGCCGAAATGGCGGTGCGGGTCAATGCCGTGCTCGCACGCTGGGTGCGGATGGACGATGCGCAGCTGGGCAAGGAGCTCGGCTATCTCGGCGCGCCCGCCGATCCCGCCACCCGCGCGCGGGCCCGCGCACTGTTCGCACGCGTGCTCGATTGTCCCGGCGGCGGCTTGCGGATCGATACGATCCACGCCTTCGCGCAATATCTTCTCGCCGCGTTCCCGGGCGAAGCGGGCATCCTGCCCGGATCGCGCCCGATGGAAGACCGCGAGCGCGACCTGCTCAGCCGCGAGGTGCTTGCGGCGCTGCTCGGCGAAGGCGACACCCGCATAACCGGCGCGATTGCCGAACTGAGCAAGCGCAAGGGCCCCGATGCGGTCCGCGGCTGGCTGATGCGCTGCGCACGGCACATGGATCTATGGCGCGGGCCGGGCAGCTGGCAGCCGCCGATGCAGCCGCGCGTCCACCGCCTTCTTGGCATTCCTGCCGATGCCGATGCTGCATGGGTGGAGCAAGCCTGTTCGGACGACGCCTTTCCCGTCGCGACCTTGCGTGCCTGCCTGTCCGCCACGCGCGCATGGCCCGCCAAGACAGGCCAGCAATGCGCTGACTTCATCGATGGCTGGCTCGCCGGTGATGCGGACGCGCGCCGAGCTGGTCTCGAGGATTTCTGCACTACACTGCTCAAGAAGGACGGAACGCCGCGCAAGCTGGCCGGGGCGGAGAAGGCCGATCCTGCCTTCCCCGACAACCAGCAGCAGGTGGCCGAGGCCGTGGCGCTGGTGCGCGAACGCGCCGCGTTGATCGAGCTGGCTGCATTCCTCGCTCCGCAGCTCGAGGCCGGGCGCGCCTTCGCGCTCGCCTGGCACAAGGCGAAGGAGCGTGAGGGGCTGGTCGATTTCGACGACCTTATCGCGCGCGCCGCCAGCCTGTTGTCGAACAGCGCAATGGCCGAGTGGATCCGCTACAAGCTCGACCGCAGTTTCGACCATATCCTCGTCGATGAAGCGCAGGATACCAATGCGGCGCAATGGAGCATCGTCAAGGCGCTGACCGACGATTACTTCGACGGCGCGGGGGCGCAGGGCGATGCGGTACGCACCATCTTTGCAGTCGGCGACTACAAGCAGGCGATCTTCGGTTTCCAGGGCACCAGTCCGGAAAACTTCCGCCAGGCGCGCGATTACTTCCGCGACAAGCTGGATGCCGCTGCGCAGGCCGCGCGCGAAACCCGCGGCGCGCCGGATGTTCGCGGGCTGGAGGAATACGGGTTCGGGCGCAGCTATCGCACCAACCAGCAGGTGCTGGGCTTCGTCGACCGTGCGATCGATGCGATTGGTTATGACGGTTTCGGTCTCGACCAGCGCGGCGACCCGCATACGGGCAGCGCGGAGCCGGGACTGATCGGCTTGTGGCAGGTCGTCCGGGTCGCGGAGGGCGAGGATGATGACGGCGAGCGTGAAGGCTGGCTTGCACGGCACGATCGCCAGCTGGCCGATCGCATCGCGCAGCAGGTGGCACAGTGGCTTGATCCTGCGGGCGAGGGCTTCACGCTGTCCAAGGGCAATCCGCGCCGCGCCACGGCGGGCGATGTCATGATCCTGGTACAGAAGCGGCGCGAACTGGCGTCGCTGATCGTCGCGCGGCTTTACCGTCATGGTGTTCCCGTCGCCGGGGTCGATCGCCTGCGGCTGGGCAATCCGCTGGCGGTTAAGGATCTGATGGCGGCGCTGCGCTTTGCCGCGCAACCGCTCGACGATCTTACGCTCGCCAGCCTGCTCGTCTCGCCGCTGATCGGGTGGAGCCAGGACGAATTGCTGCGCTACGGCCATCGCCCGCCGCGGGTCCGGCTGTGGGAGCATTTGCGCGAAAGCGATGCCGCGCGGGTGGTGGAAACCATGGGTATCCTGCGCGAAATCCTGCGCCGCGCCGATTACGACAGTCCGCAGCAATTGCTCCACTGGATGCTGATCGGCCCGATGGACGGACGGCGGCAATTGGTCGCGCGGCTGGGGCGCGAGGCGAACGATCCGATCGACGAATTGCTCAATGCGGCGAATGCCTATGCCGGCGCGCATACCGCCAGCCTGCAGGGCTTCATCCGCTGGTTCGATGCCGGCGATGGCGACCTGAAACGCGAAGCGGGCGAGGGCGGCGACCAGGTGCGCGTCATGACCGTGCATGGCTCGAAAGGGCTCGAAGCGCCGATCGTGATCCTTGCCGACAGCGCGATCCGCCCCGATGGCGCGGGTGAGTTGGTTCTGCACGAGGACCTCCCCGGTGGGGGCGAGGCACGCGCGGTCCCGCTGCCCGTCCTTGCCAAGAGCGAGCAGGTCGGTCCGGTGCGGCTGGCGGGCGAGCTCGAAACCGCCAAGGCAATGCAGGAGCACTGGCGGCTGCTCTATGTCGCGCTCACACGCGCACAGGAAGCGCTGTTCATCACCGGCTCGCTGGGCCCGCGCGATGCGAAGAACGGCCCGCATGAGGATAGCTGGTATGCGCGCCTCAAGCCGCTGTTCGGCGAGGACGAGGGGCTGGCTGACCCGATCTGGCACGCGCGCTGGGAAATCGGCGAACGCGCCCCGGCAGTAGCGCCAGCGGCCGAGCAGACCACCGAGAGTTCGCAGCGGATGTTGCCTGTTTGGGCCACCCGGCCCGTGGGACCCGAACCGCGACCACCGCGCCCGCTCGCGCCTTCGGGGCTGGGTGAGGTCGAGGGCAGCGATCCACCGCTTCCTCCGGCGCATGCGGCAGAAGCGGCGCGGCGCGGGACGCTGATCCACGCGCTGCTCGAACGAATTCCGCAGCTGGCCGAGGATATGCGCGAAGAACAGGCGCGCGGCTGGCTCGCGCGGCAGGCCCCCGATCTGGCCGAGGCGGAGCGCGCGGAAATGCTCGCACGGGTTCGCGCGGTGCTGGAGGACCCGGCCTTCGCGCATGTGTTCGGTCCGCAGGCGCTTGCCGAAGTGCCGCTCGCCGCGACGGTCGAAGGGCAGGTCGTGATGGGCACGGCCGACCGGTTGCTGGTCACGAGCGAGACGGTCACCGTGGTCGATTTCAAGACCGCGCGGCGCCCGCCGGCCACGCTTGGTGACATTCCCGACAGCACGCTCAAGCAGATGGCCGCCTATGTCGCCGCGCTGGAGACGATCTATCCCGGACGGCGGGTCGAAGCCGCAGTGCTCTATACCCAGACGCCGCAGCTGTTCGCCTTGCCGCCCGCAATGCTGGCTGCTTACAAGAGCGCGTTTGCGGCGCCGCAGGAAAGTTTTACCCTGCCGCCCGTTGAGTAATTGACCGGGCTGCCCACATCGGGGGCCAAGCGAATTTCAGGAGATTTCCCATGGCCACCACCGCCGTTACCGACGCCAGCTTCCAATCCGACGTGCTCGAAAGCGACAAGCCCGTGCTGGTCGATTTCTGGGCCGACTGGTGCGGCCCGTGCAAGATGATTGCACCCGCGCTCGAAGAACTGAGCGAGGAACTGGGCGAGCAGGTCACCATCGCCAAGATGGACATCATGGAAAACCCCGACGTCCCCGGTTCGATGGGCGTCCAGTCGATCCCCTATCTCGTGCTGTTCAAGAATGGCGAAGCCGCTGCGCACATGCGCGGCGCGGCGCCCAAGGGCCAGCTCAAGCAGTGGCTTGAGAGCGAGCTTTAATCCAGCTTCGCATATAGCTCGGCGAGCTCGTCCCACAGGACCGGGCTCGCCGCACCCAGCAGGCCCGTTCGGCCCACCTCGTCCACGCGATAGGGTGAGCCGTCGGGCCGCGCTGCTTTTCCGCCCGCCTCGTTGAGCCACAGCGCACCCGCCGCGTGGTCCCAGGCCAGCGTGCGTTCGAAAATCGACACGTCGTTCACGCCCAGCGCCAGCCGCGGATATTGCTCCGCCGCGCAATAGGGGATGTCGACGAGTTCGTACTGCGGCGCGATATGCCGCCGCGTCGCCTCGCGGCGCTCTTCCTGCATGAAGATCAGTGACAGGGCGGCGATCGGCGGCGTCATGCCGGTGGGGCGGGCGGCGACCGTTGCGCCATCAATCTGCGCCCCCTGGCCGCGGTGCGCGGTGCAGAAGCGACCGCTGAGGCAGTCGTAAATCCAGCCCGACTGTGCTTCCCCGCCTTCGGCGCGCGCGATGATGATCCCGAATGGCGGCTTGCCGCTGGCGAAATTGCGGGTCCCGTCGACCGGATCGACGATCCAGCACGGGCGATCGAGCCGGTCGAGTATGCCCGGGTCCGCATGCGCGGTTTCCTCGCCCACGAAGGCGAGCGTATCGTCGAGCGCGGCCAGCCCCTCGCGCAGCAGCGCCTCGCTCTCCTTGTCGGCCACCGTGACGGGGTCGTTGCCGCCCTTGTCCTCGACTTCGCCCGCGGCAAGGTTGCGATAGCGCGGGAGGATCGCCTGCTCGGTGACCCGCTGCATCAGCGCGAGGATATCGCGGTCGAGCGCGCTCACGAGCGGTAGTCCGCGTTGATCGAGATGTAGCCATGCGTGAGATCGCAGGTCCACATGGTCGCGCGGCCTTCGCCAAGACCGAGATCGACCTCGATGCGAATGTCCTGCCCGGCAAGATGCTCGGCGACCGGCGCCTCGTCGTAATCGGCGACGGGCTGGCCATCGCGTGCGGCCCAGGTCCCGCCGAAGCCGATCGACAATCGGTCGCGGTCGGCGGGTTCGCCCGCCTTGCCCACCGCCATGACTACGCGGCCCCAATTGGCATCGCCCCCCGCAATCGCGGTCTTCACCAGCGGTGAGTTGGCAATCGCCAGTCCGACGCGGCGCGCGCTGGCGTCGTCCGCCGCCCCGGTGACCGCGATCTCGATGAATTTCTGCGCCCCTTCGCCGTCGCGCACGACCAGCAGGGCGAGTTCGCGGCAGACATCGTGCAGCGCCGCGTAGAAGGCATCGGCGCCGGGATCGTCCCACGCCGTCAGCGGTGCGTTGCCGGCCTTGCCGGTCGCGAACAGCAGCACCGTGTCGCTGGTCGAGGTATCGCCATCGACCGTGATGCAGGAAAACGTCGCCTCATTCGCCTTCTCCAGCATCTCCTGCAGGAAAGCCGGATCCACGGCCGCATCGGTAAAGACATAGCCCAGCATCGTCGCCATGTCGGGCGCGATCATGCCGCTGCCCTTGATGATTCCGGCGAGTTCGACCCGCTGGTCCCCGATGAATGCCGCCGCTGCCGCGCCCTTGGTGAAGGTGTCGGTGGTCCCGATTGCGCTCGCCGCGTCTTCCCAGCCGCAGGCGTCCGCGCCGAGCACCGCAGCCACACCGGCGCGCGCCTTGTCCTTGGGCAAGGGCACCCCGATCACGCCGGTCGAGGACACGAACACCTCGTCCCCCGGGCAGTGCAGTGCCTCGGCTACCTGGGCGACGATCTGCTCGACCGCCTCGCGCCCGCGATAGCCGGTGAAGGCATTGGAATTGCCCGCATTGACGATCAGCGCCCGCGCGCGGCCCTGCTCCACCTGCGCGCGGCCCAACTCGACCTCGCTCGAGGCGCAGGCCGATTTGGTGAAGACGCCCGCCACGGCGCAGCCGGCGGCGAGTTCGACATAGGTCAGGTCGGATCGGTCCCACGTCTTGTAGCCCGCGCGCGCCACGCGCAGCGTTACGCCGTCGATTACCGGAAGCGCGGGGAAGGGGCGGGCGAGCGGGGAAGGCGTTAGATCCATTCCCCGCGCGCTAGCCCCGCGCCGCGCGCCAGACAAGCGTCAGGCTGCGCGGCCCGCGACCCTCGGCACCAGCAGGAAGGCGACGAGATACAGCAGCCCGGTCACGATCAGCAAATTGTTGTAGCCGGTGAACAGCGCCGCATATTCGAGACACCCGCCGACGATCGTACCAAGCAGGTTGATCGCAAAGGCCGATTGCGAATCGCTGCTTTCGCGGAAGCGTTTCGCAAAGGCGATATTGGCGAGATAGATCGGCAGGAAGGCTAGCACGGTCGCCACGACCAGCCGCGGCCAGAAAGCCAGTGGCAGCAGCCATTCGGGCTTGATGACCCAGGCCGCCGCAAGCGAGGCCGCCAGCGCGATGAAGACCACCTTGAGCGGCGGAGTCTTGACCCGCCGCTCGGTCTCCACCGCGGCGAGGACGATCACCAGCACGCCGGCAAACACCAGCGCGTTGACGAACCATGTGGTGCCGAACAGCAAGGCAAAGGTCGCGATGTTCTTGGTTTCGAGCAGCAGGAACGCCGCCCCCATGAAGAACAGGTCGGCATAGGGCCGCATCGTGCCGAGCGGGCCGCCCAGCAGCCGTACGGTCACCAGCGAAGCCAGCAATATGGCCGCAATGGTGAAGGCATAGAGCGGCGGGAAGCTGTTGCCGCGGAAGTACAGGAACGGGGCATCGTCCTTGACCGTGGTGATTTCGGTTGTCGGAACCCAGGGTTCGCCGCAGGTCTGCGATTCCGCCTGCACCGCGATGCTGACGACGGCCTGCGCATCGGCCCAGGTGTCGACGCAGGGTTCATGGCCGAACACCGCCTGCGTGGTTCCGGCAAGCCGGTCGATCAGCCAGGGTTCGCGGTAGTAATTGTACATCGCAAACGCGCCGTCGGGTTTGAGCGCGCGGCGGACCGACTGGATGGCTTCCTCGGTAAAGAGGAAGGATTCGAGGCGGATTTGCGACGCGCCGCTCACCAGCGTGAGCGAATCGGGCAGCGCGAAAAGGATGAGATCGTATTTGCGCTCGGTGTTTTCGAGGAAAGCGCGGCCGTCGTTGACATGCCGCTGGACGCCGGGGTTGGCGTAGGGGCGGTCGATGTTCATCTCCACGCCGATCTGCATGATGCGCGGGTCGATATCCACGGCATCGACATGCTTGGCCCCTTCGCGCAGCGCGATCGCAACGTCCGAACCCGACCCAGCGCCGACGATCAGCACGTCGTCGAGCTTGCCCGGAAGCCGCAGATAGGGCGTCTCGTAAATCCGTTCGCCCTGTTCCAGCTTCCATTCCGCCGGAGCCATCAGCTGGTGCGGGACGCCATTGGCGCGGATCAGGACGAAACCGGAATCGGCTTCTTCCATCTGTTCGGCGTTGATCTTGTAATAGGGTGACCAGCTCACCCCGGGGGTGAAGGTTTCCATCGCGAGGCCCGCCAGCAGCACGATGCCCCAGCCGGCGCTTATGATCCGGCGGTTGGGCGCTGTCAGCAGCATGATCGGAACCATGGCGACCACTCCCCAGACGAGCGAGGGTGCATGGAGGAAACTCAGGGCGGTGAAGCCGAGAATCCCGGCCAGCGAACCGATCAGGTCATAGCGATAGGCGGACAGGGGGCGCATCTTGGGAAAACAGCGCCCGACAAGTTCCGCCGGTCCGGCAAGGATTACCGCGACCAGCCCGAAGACCACGGGCAGCGCGAGCCAGGCGGGTGGTCCTTCGATTTCGAGCGCGGTGAAATAGATGAGGTCCGAGCCCTGCCGTTCGATCGAGACCGGAAACTGGATCACGCCGATGACGAGGATCGCCAGCAGCGGCAGTGATATCGGCCAGATCGACCATTCCTTGCGACTGATCAGGAAGCCCGCGCCAATGCCGAGGAACGACCCCAGCAGGACGAAATTCGAGAAATAGGACAGGTGGACGACGCTCGAACCGAGCCAGCGGATCAGCGCGAGTTCGACGAAGAGCATGAGCCCGCTGGCCAGCAGCAGGCGGGTAACGACGGCGGGGTCATCCCGCTCTTCATAGCCGCTCGGCTTGCTATCCAAGGTCCCGTCGACAGTGCTCATTCTTGCCCCCTGCAATCCCGTTTCGAGTGCGACGCTTAGGAGCGTATGTTTACTGGAAAGATAATTCGACTGCTGGCCCGCATCTGTCCCCAGCGCCGGAGGCGGGACTTTCGGCGAGTTTACCGGCTTCGGGCTGGACGATCCGCCTCCGCGTCACTATCTCGCCGGTCAGGATGCTTAAACGCCTGCTCGCCTGCCTCGCGCTCCTGACCGGCCTCGCTGCTGCCGGCGCGCCTGCCCATGCGGTGGTTTATGATGCGGCATCGGGCGTCGAGCGCGCAGCCGATACCGAGAAGCCCTGCCACGGCGAGGTAAGCATCCGTCTCCACACGGCTCGCCATTCGCTGGTTGCGCCGCGTGCGACCGGACCGGGCCAGCCGGCGTCGGTCCTCTGGGTCATCATCCCGACCGTGCAGATGGGCATCGACCGCGCCTACGAATAGGCCGGCCGCGACATCCCCGATTTTCGTCCGCCACGCACGCTGTGCGCGGGCTTCCCACCATACACCATAGAATTCATCCGGAAGGCGCCAGGCCCCCTATGTTCAATTCCATCATGAAGACCGTATTCGGTTCGTCCAACGACCGTTATGTCAAATCGATCGGCAAGATCGTCGACCGGATCAATGCACTCGAACCGCAGCTCCAGGCGCTTTCGGACGAAGAACTGGCAGCGCAGACCGACAAGTTCCGGGCGCAGCTGGCCGATGGCAAGACGCTCGACGACATCCTGCCCGAAGCCTTCGCCACCGTGCGCGAAGCCTCGGTCCGTGTGCTCGGCATGCGCCATTTCGATGTGCAGATGGTCGGCGGTGTCGTGCTCCACCGCGGCGAAATCGCCGAGATGCGCACGGGTGAGGGCAAGACGCTGGTGGCCACGCTCGCGACTTATCTCAATGCAATCGAGGGCAAGGGTGTCCATATCGTCACCGTCAACGACTACCTCGCCGCGCGCGATGCCGAATGGATGGGCCGGCTGCACCAGTTCCTCGGCCTGACTGTCGGCGTGATCGTTCCGAACCTTCCGGAGCACCAGCGCCGTGAGGCCTACAACGCGGACATCACCTATTCGACCAATAACGAGCTTGGCTTCGATTACCTGCGCGACAATATGAAGCACGAGCGCGGACAGATGGTCCAGCGCCCCTTCAATTTCGCCATCGTCGACGAAGTCGATTCGATCCTGATCGACGAAGCCCGCACTCCGCTGATCATCTCCGGCCCGACCGAGGACAAGTCCGATCTCTACACCTCGATCGACGAGGTGGTGAAGGAGTTCCCCGAGGACTGGTACGAGAAGGACGAAAAGCAGCGCAGCATCCAGCTGACCGAAGAAGGCACCGAAGCGGTCGAACAGCTACTGATCGAAAGAAGCCTGCTCGAAACCGACAACCTCTACGATGTCGAGAACACTCAGGTGGTCCACCATCTCGACCAGGCGCTGCGCGCGGTGCACATGTTCAAGCGCGATACCGATTACATCGTGAAGGACGACAAGGTCGTCATCATCGACGAATTTACCGGTCGTATGATGGATGGCCGCCGCTGGTCGAACGGGCTGCACCAGGCAGTCGAGGCCAAGGAGGGCGTCAAGATCGAGCCCGAGAACCAGACGCTCGCCTCGATCACCTTCCAGAACTATTTCCGCATGTATCCCAAGCTGTCGGGCATGACCGGCACCGCGGCCACCGAAGCGGCCGAGTTCTGGGACATCTACAAGATGAACGTGGTCGAGATCCCGACCAATGTCCCGGTTTCGCGCATCGACGAGGATGACGAGTTCTACAAGAACACACAGGACAAGTTCAAAGCCATCGCCAAGGCGATCGCCGAGAAGAACGCCATCGGCCAGCCGGTGCTGGTCGGCACGGTGTCGATCGAGAAATCGGAAATGCTCAGCGAATTCCTGAGGCAGGAAGGCGTGGAGCACGAGGTTCTCAACGCGCGCCAGCACGAACGCGAAGCCCATATCGTGGCGCAGGCGGGCCGTATCGGTGCAGTGACCATTGCCACCAACATGGCGGGCCGCGGGACCGACATCCAGCTGGGCGGCAATGTCGATTTTCGGATCGGCGACGAGCTCTCCGAGCTTGAAGACGGGGCCAAGAAGGACCTCGAAATCGCTCGTATAACCGCCGAGGTCGCGGCCGAGCGCCAGAAGGTGCTCGAGGCCGGGGGCCTGTTCGTGCTCGGCACCGAACGCCATGAAAGCCGCCGCATCGATAACCAGCTGCGCGGTCGTTCGGGCCGCCAGGGCGATCCCGGCCTCAGCCGGTTCTACCTGTGTCTGGAAGACGACCTGCTGCGCATCTTCGGACCCGACACGCTGTTCTCCAAGATGCTCAACTCCAACCTCGAGGATGGCGAGGCGATCGGATCGAAATGGCTCTCCAAGGCGATCGAGACCGCGCAGAAGAAGGTCGAGGCGCGCAATTACGAAATCCGCAAGCAGGTCGTCCAATACGACGATGTGATGAACGACCAGCGCAAGGTCATCTACGAACAGCGCGCGGAGATCATGGACAGCGAGGCGGTCGACGACGTGGTGGTCGACATGCGTCACGATGCGATCAATTCGATCGTCTCGGAAGCCTGCCCGCCGGGTTCCTATCCCGAGCAGTGGGATATCGAAGCGCTCAAGGCGCGCATTGCCGAAGTGCTGACGATCGAACCGCCGATCGAGCACTGGATCGAGGAAGATCAGGTCGAACCCGAAATCATCGAGGAACGGCTGGCCAGCGAAATCGATACGATCATGGACAACAAGATCGCTGCGGCCGATCCCGCGCTGTGGCGGCGGATCGAAAAGAGCGTGCTGCTGCAGGAACTCGACGGGCAGTGGAAGGACCACCTCGCCACGCTCGACGCGCTGCGCCAGGTGGTCGGCCTGCGCGCGCATGCGCAGAAGCAGCCGCTCAACGAATACAAGCAGGAAGCCTTCAGCCTGTTCGAAACCATGCTCGACAAGCTGCGCGAGACGGTGACCAACAAGCTCATCCGGCTCGAACTGGTCGAACCCGCGCCGTTGCCGCAGGTCGATCTGCCCGACTTGCCCGACTTCCTTACCGGTCACATCGACCCGCTGACCGGGCTCGACAATTCCAACGATGGCGACGGCTCGGCAGGGCGTGCGGCGCTGTTCGGCGCGCTGGCGGGCAGTTCGCGCGCTGCGGTGGGGCCGGGCGGTTCGGTGAGCGAGAACCCCTATGCGGGCATGGACATCAGCCGCAACGCGCCGTGTCCATGCGGTTCGGGCAACAAGTACAAGCATTGCCACGGCGCCATCAGCGCCAATGCGTGATGCCCGGTCGGGGCAGCCCTGCCGCTAGGCGCGGCGGGGCTGCCTGACCATCGGTACCAGTGGCGGGCTGCCGGGTTCCGGATGGATCGGGTCGCCAAATGCCTCGAAGCCGCAGGAGGTATAGAAGCCGGTGTTGGCGGGGTTCGAATTCTCGAGATAGGCAGGCAGCTGCATCCGGTCGCAGGCATCGAGCACCGGCCGGATCAGCTTGCGCCCCAGGCCCTTGCCCTGCGCCGCCGGACGCAGGCCGATGCTGAACAGATAGGCGTGATCGAAGGCGGGATGGCACTGCGCCATCGCATCGCCGGTGCGGATCCCGCGCGCCACCGCTCCCGGTCCGCAGCGCAACAGCGTGGGGAGGGCGAAGGTGGCATAGTCGCGCAGCGAAAAGCTCGCCTCGCCGCCGGGCAGCATCCACATGCACGCCCCCTCGTCGCCCAGCGAATAGCTATAGCCGCGCGGAACGTAGATGCGCCGCGCCTGCAGGTGGAACAGGTTGCGGATCCCGGCGAACTTGCCGAACAGCCAGAGGTTGAAAGGATCGTCGCGGAAGGCCTCGGCGGTGATGTCGCCGATCCTGCGGGCATCACCAGGTCCGGCGCGGACGAGCGCCTCGCCAAGTTCGATGTTACCTGCCTGCATTATCCCTCGTCCTCCCGTGCCGCGACGCTAGCGCGCGGCGCGATGCCGGTCTAGGCGAACGCCATGGCCTCCCTCGTCGTCGCATTTTTCGTGGCAGCTTTGCTCTATGCCAGCGTCGGGTTCGGTGGCGGGTCGACCTATACCGCGCTGCTGGCGCTCGCCGAGATCGACTATCGCCTGCTCCCGCTGTTGTCGCTGGCATGCAACATTGTGGTGGTGGCGGGCAGTTCCGTGCGCTTTGCCCGCGCCAGGGTCACGCCGTGGCGAAATGCGTTGCTGCTGACGGGGGTCGCGGCGCCGGCCGCCTTGCTCGGCGGCCTCACCCCGATCGACGAGGCGACATTCCTCACCATTCTCGGGGCCAGCCTCGTCCTGACCGCGCTGACGCTCCTGCTGCGACCGCGCGATACGGCGACCGGAGCGCCGCCGCGGTTCGCGGGGGCTATGCCGGTGCTGGCGGTGCCTCTCGGCTATCTCGCGGGCCTCGTCGGTATTGGCGGGGGCATCTTCCTCGCCCCGTTCCTGCACCTGACGCGCTGGGACAGCGCGCGCGCGATTGCCGCGACCGCCAGCCTGTTCATTCTCGTCAATTCGCTGTTCGGTCTGGCGGGGCAATTGCTCAAGGGCGGTACGGGCCGCCTCGGTGCGGCGATCGATTTCGGCCTGCCGCTGCTGGTCGCGGTCGCGATCGGCGGGCAGATCGGCAGCCTGCTGGCGCTCAAATACCTGCCGCAACGCTGGATCCGCTACGGCACCGCAGCGCTCACCGCCTGGGTGGGCGGGCGCTTGCTGCTGAATGTATGAGAAAAGTGGCTCCCCGAGTTGGATTCGAACCAACGACCAAGTGATTAACAGTCACCTACTCTACCGCTGAGCTATCGGGGAGCAGCCCGCTGGGCAGGGGTGCGCCTATATGGGCGGTCATACGGTTTGGCAAGCGGGCAAATCGCAAAAATTGTGCGCCGCGGTTCCGCTGTGCCGCTCAGACCACGAACTGCTCGGCGACGATGCGCTCGTCGAGCGCGTGGCCGGGGTCGAACAGCAACGTCAGTTCGCTGTCGCGGGCGATTTCGAGGTTCACTTCGGCCACGTCGCGCAGTTCGCGCTGGTCGGCGACGACCGAGACCGGGCGTTTCTCCTGCTCGAGCACGCGCAGCGTGATGCGGCTGCGGTCGGGCAGGATCGCGCCATGCCAGCGGCGCGGCCGGAAGGGGCTGATCGGAGTAAGCGCGAGCAGGTTCGAATCGAGCGGCAATATCGGGCCATCGGCCGAGAGGTTGTAGGCGGTTGATCCCGCGGGGGTGGCGAGCAACACGCCATCGCAGACCAGCTCGGGGATCCGCACCTTGTCGTCGACGGTCACTTCGAGCTTGGCGGTTTGGCGCGTCTCGCGCAGCAGGCTGACCTCGTTGATGGCGCAGAAGGTGTGCTGCGCGCCAGCCTGCGTGGTCGCTTCCATCCGCAACGGGGCGATATGGTGGCGCTTGGCCCGCCCGATCCGCTTGAGCAGCGTTTCAGGGTTGCGGTTGCGGTTCATCAGGAAGCCGACCGTGCCGAGGTTGAGCCCGTAGGCGGGAATGATCCGGCCGCTGTCGAGCATGGCATGCAGCGTCTGGAGCATGAAACCATCGCCGCCGAGCACGACCACCGCATCGGCTTCTTCGAGCGGCACCCAGTCGGCGACCGCGCGGAATTCCTTGTCGGCGGCTTCCTGCGCACGCGGAGCGTCGGACACGAGCAGGGCCAGTCGGCTGAATTCGGACATAGGTCCCCTCGCATCCTCCCGTGCCGGGACGAGCTCGCCGGGCACGCGGGTTTCCTATGGTCGCGCGTCCCATTTGGCAACACACTGCAAAAACTGATACCGCTTAACCCCGGGCCTCATAAGGACTGTCACATGGCCAGCATACCCAGCGACATAACCGGCGACACGCGCGATGCGCTAACCGGCCTGGCGGACCAGTCGCAGGCGCGCGAGACGATCGAGCGCTGGCTGGCTGAATGGCCCAGCGACACGATCGCCTGCCCCATGCACGCGATGATGATCACGCTCGGGCGGATCGATACGGTGAATGTCGCCTTCGGGGAATCGGCGGGCGACGGGGCGCTGGTCGAAGTGGCGCAGCGCATCCGGCATTTCGCGGGCGACGAACTCGAGAGCAGCAGCGCCTGGACCGCCGCGCGCCTTGGCGGGGGCAATTTCCTCCTCGTTGCGCGGCAGGAATGCAGCCGCGAACGCTGGCAGTGGCTGGCCGAGGCGCTGGCCGATGCCATCGCCATGCCGATCGCCAATCCCGAGGGCGGGGCGAGCCTGCGGCTGTGGCCGCGCATCGCCCTGATGCGCGTGACTCAGAACGACGATCCCGACAGCGTGCTCGATCGCCTATCGGAAGTCGCCGCCCGCATGCGCGACAGCGCGCGGCGGCGGATCGACTGGTCGACGGGCGATGTCGCGCGCTCGGGCCGCTCGAACCAGCAGCTCGAAGCGGATCTGCTCGCGGCAATCGACCGCAACGAGATCGAGATCCTCTTCCAGCCGCAATATGCGCTCGACGACGACCGGCTGATCGGGGCCGAGGCGCTGGCCCGCTGGGACCATCCGGTCATCGGGCGCATCGGCGGCGGGACGCTGTTCCAGGTTGCCGAGCGGGCCGACCATGTGGCGCACCTGTCACGCCATATCGTCATGCGCGCGCTGGAAAAGGCGCTGCACTGGCCCGAGCACCTGCGGCTGTCGCTCAACATCACCCCACCCGATCTGGCGGCAGAGAATTTCGCCATCGATTTTGCACAGATGGCGGAAAAGACGGGCTTCCCGCTCGAGCGGATCACGCTGGAAATTGTCGAGCAGGTGCTGCTCGCCGATCTCGACCGTGTGTGCCGCGTGCTCGATCAGTTGAAACTGTTCGGCATCTGCATCGCGCTGGACGATTTCGGCGCGGGCTTCTGCAACTTCCGCTATCTCAAGGTCCTGCCGATCGACTCTCTCAAGCTCGATCGCTCGATGCTCGACGGCGTGTTGGACGACGAGCGCGACCGGGCGGTGATCCGCGCGATCATCGCGATGGCCGAGGCGCTCGACCTGCAGGTGCTGGTCGAGGGAGTCGAGACCGAGGAGCAGCGCGAATTCGTCCGCAAGGAAGGGTGCAAATATTACCAGGGGTTCCTGCGCGCCAAGCCGATGAGCGCAAGCGCGTTCCTCAGCCTGACCTGACGGACCTAGGCCGCCGCGCTCTCGCGCTTGCGCGATTTCCTGACAATCCCCGAAAGCCCCTTGGTCAGCTGGATCAGGCCGTTGAGGCGGCTTTCGGGCGAACCCCATGCGCGGCTGATGACCAGCTTCATGTCGGGCCGCAGCTTGGCGGTGCCCTTCAACCGGTCGACATAGGCGAGCAGCCCCACCGGATCGGGGAAGTCGTCCTGATGGAAGGTCACCAGCGTACCCTGCGCCCCGACATCGATCTTGGCGATATTGGCCTCGATCGCCTGGTGCTTGATCTCGATCAGCTTGACGAGATTGGCGGTGGCAGCGGGTAGATCGCCGAAGCGGTCGATCATTTCCGCGGCCAGCGCGTCGATTTCGGGCTTGTCCTGCGCATCGTTGAGGCGGCGATAAAGCGCCATGCGCACCGCGAGGTCGGGGACGTAATCCTCGGGGATCATGATCGGCGCATCGACGGTGATCTGCGGGCTGACGCGTTCGGGCTTGGCTTCCAGCCCCAATTCGCCCGCCTTGGCTGCAAGGATCGCATCCTCCAGCATCGACTGGTACAATTCGAACCCGACCTCGCGGATGTGGCCCGATTGCTCGTCGCCAAGCAGATTGCCCGCACCGCGAATGTCGAGATCGTGACTGGCAAGCTGGAAGCCTGCGCCGAGACTGTCGAGATCGCCGAGCACCTTGAGGCGCTTTTCAGCCACTTCGGACAATTGCGTGTCGGTGGCGTAGGTCAGATAGGCATAGGCGCGCAGCTTCGAACGGCCCACGCGTCCGCGCAGCTGGTAGAGCTGGGCGAGGCCGAAAATATCGGCGCGGTGGATGATGATCGTGTTCGCGCTGGGCAGGTCGAGCCCGCTTTCGACGATGGTGGTCGCCAGCAGCACTTCGTATTTGCCCTCGTAGAAGGCGCTCATCCGCTCCTCGATCTCGCCTGCGCCCATCTGGCCATGCGCGGCGACGAATTTGACCTCGGGGACGTGTTCGTGGAGCCAGTCGGAAATGGCTTCCATGTCGGAAATCCGGGGCACGACGATGAAGCTTTGCCCGCCGCGGTGATGTTCGCGCAGCAGGGCTTCGCGCATCACCATATCGTCCCATTCCATCACATAGGTGCGCACCGCGAGCCGGTCGACCGGCGGGGTCTGGATGGTCGACAGTTCGCGCAGCCCGGTCATCGCCATTTGCAGCGTGCGCGGGATCGGCGTGGCAGTGAGCGTGAGCATATGCACGTCGGCGCGCAATTGCTTGAGCTTTTCCTTATGCGTGACGCCGAAGCGCTGTTCCTCGTCGACGATGACCAGCCCGAGGTTCTTGAAGCTGGTCTGCTTCGACAGGATCGCATGCGTGCCGACCACGATATCGACCTGTCCATCGGCCAGCCCCGCGCGCGTCTCCTTCACCTCGCGCGCCGGGACGAGCCGCGACAGGCGGCCGACCTTGAGCGGGAAGCCGTTGAAGCGGGACGCGAAATTCTCGAAATGCTGGCGCGCGAGCAGCGTGGTCGGTGCGACCACCGCAACCTGCTGGCCGTTCATTGCCGCGACGAAGGCGGCGCGCAGTGCGACCTCGGTCTTGCCGAAGCCGACATCGCCGCAGACCAGCCGGTCCATCGGCTTGCCGCTTTCGAGGTCGCCAAGAACATCCTCGATCGCTCGTTCCTGGTCGTCGGTTTCTGCCCACGGGAAGCGGTCGAGGAACTGGTTGTAGGGGCCGTCCTCCACCTCCAGCACGGGGGCTTTCTTCAGTGCACGCTGGGCGGCGACCTGCATCAGTTCGCCGGCGATCTCGAGGATCCGCTCCTTCAGCCGCGCGCGGCGTTTCTGCCATGCTTCGCCGCCGAGCCGGTCGAGCTGCACCGCCTCCTCGGACGAGCCATAGCGACTGAGCACGTCGATATTCTCGACCGGGATGAACAGCTTGTCGCCGCCCTTGTATTCGAGCTGGACGCAATCGTGCTTGGACTTGCCCACCGCGATCGGTTCGAGACCGAGATATTTGCCGATGCCGTGCTCGGTATGGACGATCAGATCGCCAACGCTGAGCGCCTGCAGTTCCGCAAGGAAGGCGTCGGCGTCCTTGCGCTTCTTCTTGCGCCGCACCAGCCGGTCGCCAAGGACGTCCTGCTCGGTCAGCAGTTCGAGCTCGTCATTGGCGAAGCTGGCTTCGATCGGCAGGATCATCGCCGTGGGCCTGGGTACGCCCGATCCCTTCGCAGCCGACAGGCCCAGCGCTTCCTGCCAGGTGTCGGCCATCTGTACCGGCGTACCCGCTTCCTCCAGGATCGAGGCGATGCGCGCGCGGCTACCCTTGGAATAGGCGGCGAGCAGCGGACGCTTGCCAGCTTTCGCCAGCGCTTTGAGGTGGTCGGCCAGCACGGGATAGACATTGTCCCCGCGCGCACGTTCGGGCGCGAAGTCGCGGCCCGAGCGGAAGCCGAAATTCACCACCTTGTCGCTTTCGGGTTCATCGAAGGGCGTCGCGCGGTGGGCGGGGGCGGCGGCAAGACCCGCCTTGAATTCGCCCGCAGTGAGATAGAGCGCATCGGGCTTCAGGGGCCGGTAATTGCCCTTGGCCTGTCCGGTGATGGCGGTGCGCTGGTCGTAATAGTCGCCGACATCCTTCACGCGCTCGTCCGCAGCGGCCAGCGCCGCCTGGTCGATCACGACGAGGTCGTCCTTGCCGAGATGGTCGAACAAAGTGGCGAGCTTGTCCTCGAACAAGGGCAGCCAGTGTTCCATCCCGGCCAGGCGGCGACCCTCGCTGATGGCTTCGTAGAGCGGGTCCTGCGTGGCGTTGGCGCCGAACATCTCGCGGTAGCGGCTGCGGAACCGCTTGATGCTGTCATCGTCGAGCAGCGCTTCGCTGGCGGGCAGCAACAGGTGCGACTGGAGCCGCCCCGTGCTCATCTGCGTATTGGGATCGAAGGTGCGCAGGCTTTCCAGCTCGTCGCCGAAGAAGTCGAGCCGCAGCGCCTCTTCCATACCGCTCGGGAAAATGTCGACGATCGAACCGCGCACGGCATATTCGCCCTTGTCGATCACCGTATCCGCACGGCTGTAGCCCTGCCGCTGGAGCAGCGCGGCGAGGCTCTCGCGGCCGATCTCGGTCCCCACCTTGAACTCGCGCACGCTCTCGCGGATGCGGAACGGGGTGAGCACGCGCTGGAGAACGGCGTTGGCAGTGGTGACGATCAGCTGCGCCTTGGCCTTGCCCGTCTGCAGCCGGTGAAGCGCGGCCAGCCGGCGTGCGCTGATCGACAGCGCCGGGCTGGCGCGGTCATAGGGCAGCGAATCCCACGCGGGAAATTCGATTACGTCGAGCTCGGGGGCGAAGAACGCCGCCGCCTCGACGATCCCGCGCATCGCTGCATCGTCGGGCGCGATGAACACCGCGCGGCCCGTGCTGGCGCGGGCCAGATCGGCCATCACTAGCGGCTGCGCGCCCCGAGCCACCTGCGCCAGCGTGAGCGGTTCGCGGGCGCTCAGGATATTGGAAAGATCGGGCATCGTGTTCCTAGCGTTCGAAGGGGCCGCGCGTTCCGCACACGCAAGAATGCCCCCTGCCCGGACGGGAAGGGGGTGCGCGGTGTGCGAATAGGGAGATAGGGGCTGTGGCTAGCCCGTCAACGCGGAATATCGACGTAGTCGAGTTCCTGCATCGCCATCATCAACGGCCCCTGGAAGGACGGCGGGGTGGGCTGGGTCTTGAGCGCCCATGCCATGACATCGACATCGTCCTGTTCGAGCAGTGCCTCGAACCAGGCGAGCTCCCCCTCGTCCCAGCTTTCGTGATAGCGGTCGAAGAAGCCGCCGATCATGTAATCGGCCTCGCGCGTGCCGCGATGCCAGGCGCGGAACTTGGCGCGTTGCTTGCGGCCTTCAAATGTCAGGGCTTGGACCATGGTGGGTCCACTAGCGCCAAACTTTCGCCTCGTCATCCCTGCGTTGGCAGAGATCCAGCGAACATCAGGCCCGAGCGATATCGACAGCTTATCGGGGGCCCCGCCCACACGGGGGTGACGGGCCGTTTTGCCTTGGGCTAGGAAGCGGCGATGCGCCCCGATATCCTCAACCCGCTGTTCGCCGAAAGCGAGACGCTCGACGGCGTGGGCCCAAAGCTGAAGAAGCCGCTCGACAAGCTCGGCCTGACGCGGGTGCGCGACCTCGATTACCATCTTCCGGAACGCTTCGTGACGCGCCGCGCAGTGGAGAATGTGGACGAGGCGGGCGAGGGCGAGCAGATCGTCGTCAAGCTGACTGTGACCGAGCATCGCGGGAGCCGGTCGCCGCGCGCGCCCTATCGCGTGCTGGCGCAGGATGCGCTCGGCAATGTGCTCGCGCTGACCTATTTCGGCCGCGCTTCCTACACCGCGAAGAAGCAGCTTCCCGAGGGCGAGACGCGCTGGGTGGCGGGCAAGCTCGAACGCTTTGGCGACATGCTCCAGATCGTCCACCCCGACCATGTGGTCGAAGAGGGCGGCGAGACGCTCCAGCGATTGTGCGAGCCGGTCTATCGCCTGTCGGAAGGACTGACGCAGCCCAAGCTGGCGGGGCTTGTCGATCAGGCGCTCGCGCGATCCCCCGAACTGCCCGAATGGATCGAGCCGTCGCAAGTGGACCAGGAAGGCTGGCCCAGCTGGCGCGATGCGCTGGTGCTGGCGCACAAGGGCGAGAATGCGACGGCGCGCGACCGGCTGGCCTATGACGAATTGCTCGCCAACAGCCTCGCGCTGATGCTGGTTCGCGCGGACAATCGCCAGCGCAAGGGCCAGCAATTGCAGGGCGATGGCAGCTATCGCGCCAAGCTCGACCTTCCGTTCCCGCTGACTGGCGCGCAGAAGCGCTCGATTGCGGAGATCGAAGGCGATCTGGCGCAGGAAGCGCCGATGCTGCGGCTGCTGCAGGGCGATGTCGGGGCGGGCAAGACCGTCGTCGCGCTCGAGGCGATGCTGATCGCGGTCGAGGCGGGGGCGCAGGCAGCGCTTCTCGCGCCGACCGAGATCCTCGCCCGCCAGCATTACGAAAGCCTGCGCCGCATGGCCGAACCCACCGGCGCGCGCGTGGCGCTGCTGACGGGGAGGGACAAGGGCCGCGCGCGCGAGGCGACGCTGATGGGGCTGCTCGACGGCAGTATTGACCTGGTGGTCGGCACCCATGCGATTTTCCAGGACAAGGTCGCCTATCGCAACCTCGCCATGGTGGTGATCGACGAGCAGCACCGTTTCGGGGTGGGCCAGCGGTTGATGCTGGCCAGCAAGGGCAAGCGCGCGCCGCATGTGCTCGCCATGACCGCGACCCCGATCCCGCGCACGCTCACGCTGGCGCAATATGGCGAGCTCGACGTAAGCCAGCTCGACGAATTGCCCCCCGGCCGGCAGGCGATCGACACGGTGGTGATGGGGCAGGACAAGCTGCCCGCGCTGGTCGAGCGGCTCGCCGCGCAGATGGCCGAGGGGCGGCAGGCCTATTGGGTCTGCCCGATGGTGCGCGAAATGGACGGGCCCGACGATATCGCCGCCGCCGAAGCGCGCTATGCCATGCTGAAGGAGCGGTTCGGCGATGATGTAGTGATGGTCCACGGCCAGCTTGCCCCCGAGCTCAAGGACGCGGCGATGGAACGCTTCGCGCGCGGGGATGCAAAGCTGCTGGTCGCCACCACCGTGATCGAGGTCGGGGTCGATGTCCCCAACGCCACGCTGATGGTGATCGAACAGGCCGAGCGGTTCGGACTGGCGCAGTTGCACCAGCTGCGCGGGCGCGTGGGCCGCGGTAGCGCAAAGTCCTTTTGCGTGCTGCTGCATGGCGAAACGCTGTCGGAAACCGCGCAGGAACGGCTCAAGCTGATGCGCCAGACGCAGGATGGCTTCCTGCTGGCCGAGGAGGATCTGCGCCTTCGCGGTGGCGGCGAATTGCTCGGTACGCGGCAATCGGGCGACAGCGCGTTCAACGTTGCCACGCTGGAGCAGATCACCGTCTTGCTGCCCAAAGCGCATGACGATGCGCGGTTGTTAATCGAGCGCGACGGCGGTCTTGAAGGCAAGCGCGGCGAGGCGGCGCGCGTGCTGCTCTATCTGTTCGAGCGCGATTTCGGGGTGAAGACGCTACGCGGCGGCTAGTGGCTGCGCGCGGCTATTGCCGCAGGGTCAGGATGTTTGGTCGAGCAGTACCGCGAGCAGGGCGCGGGCACCGGCATCGACTTCGTTCCAGGTCGCACTGAACCCGTCGGCTTCGCCATACCACGGATCGGCTACTTCGCGTCCCTGCTGGCCCGGCACGATATCCAGCAGCATCGCAACCCTGGCCTTGCCGTCACCCGGATCGATGCGCGCGATATTGGCCATGTTCGACCGGTCCATGCCGAGGATATGGTCGAACGCATGGAAATCCTGCGCGTGTAGCTGCCGCCCGCGATAGCCGGTGATATCGATGCCGCGCCGCTGCGCTTCGGCAATGCTGCGCGGGTCGGGTGGCTCGCCGACATGGTAATCCGCGGTCCCGGCGCTATCGACTTCGACCTCAAGCCCGGCTTCGCGCGCCGCTTGGCGAAAGGCCGCTTCGGCAAGCGGGGAGCGGCAGATATTGCCGAGGCAGACGAACAGGATACGCGGTGTTGCCATGCGGCCCACCTAGTCCGGCGATGCCGGAATGTGCAACCTTCAGGCGGCGAGCCGCACCTGGTTGCGCCCGCCGGTCTTCGCTTCATAGAGCGCGGCGTCGGCGCAGATCATCAGATTGTCGCTATCTTCGCCCGGTTGAAACTCGGCAATCCCGATGCTGGCGGTAACGGGGATGATCGCATCGCCATGGACGATGGGCGCCCCGGCGATCGCTTCGCGCAGCCGTTCGCAGGCGAACCGTGCGGTTTCGATGTCGGCGCGGGGGAGCAGCACGGCAAATTCCTCGCCGCCGATCCGCCCGACCAGATCGCGCTCGCGCAGCGCCCTGGATGCACGTGCACCGACTTCCTTGATCACTGCATCGCCCGCCGGATGGCCGAACAGATCGTTGACCCGCTTGAAGTGGTCGATGTCGAAAATGGCGAGGCTGAGCTTGCGATCGCGGTCCAATTCGGCCCGGGCCATCGATCGGGTCAGCGCTTTCATGAAAGCGCGCCGGTTGGGCAGCCCGGTCAGCGGATCGGTCAGCGCGAACTGTTCGAGCTCGCGCCGCACCGCATGTTCGCGCGCCAGCGCCTTGCGGACATAGACGGTCGCGAGGATCGACAGCCACAGCAGCAACAGGCCGATGCCCGCGAGCATGTATTGGTAGCGCTCGTTGGCGATTGCCCGGCTCTGCGCAATCGCGGTGCGCGTGGCGAGTGCGGCGCGCTCGGTGCCCTCGATCTCGTCGAGCGTGCGTATGATCGCTTCGATTGCGTCGCGGTCGCTGCCGCTGCGCATGGTCCGCAGCGCATCGGCCTGGCGTCCGTCGGCGGCGCTGGCGATCATCGATCCGATGACGGTGTCGAGATGGGCGAGATCGGTCTTCAGCGCCCTGATGCGGGGGGCCTGGTCGGTATCGTCCGCCAGCAAGCCCGACAGCCGGTCATAGGCGGCACTGGCACTACGCTTGCCCTCGGTATGGGGGGTCAGGAAGATGCGCTTGCCGGTGAGCAGATATCCGCGCCCGCCGCGGATCTGCTGCAATGCGGCAGTGCGCAATTGATCGGTTTCGAGCAGGACTTCGAGCGTGTAATCCTGACGGGCCTCGGCTGCCCCGCGCTCGATCGAGGATTGCCACGCGCTCCAGCTGGTGCCGGCAAGCAGCAGCGCGAGGATAATGACGCAGGCGATCAGGAAATAGCCACGCCAATCGGATCCACGCGACCGCGTGGCGATTTGTTTCACCACCCACATTGCGCACGGTCCACATTCATATGAGGCTTATGCAGAAGCCCGGTTAATCACCCGATAACGATAATACGGGCGTTTCCCGCATATCGCTCGATTGGCTGGCGGCAGACCTAGCGGTTCTTGCGCCCCTCGATCAACGCATCGACGACGTTTGGATCAGCAAGCGTCGATGTGTCGCCCAGCGCAGCGAATTCGTTTTCCGCGATCTTGCGGAGGATACGCCGCATGATCTTGCCGCTGCGCGTCTTCGGCAGTGCGGGGGTGAAATGCAGGTGATCGGGCGTGGCGATCGGGCCGATCTCCTTCCGCACATGCGCGCGTAGCGCTCCGGTCAGATCGTCATCCGCAACCTCGCCCGCATTGAGCGTGACGTAGCAATAGATGCCCTGACCCTTGATATCGTGCGGAAAGCCGACGACCGCGGCTTCGGACACCTGCGGGTGCAGCACCAGCGCGCTTTCGACCTCGGCCGTACCCATGCGGTGGCCCGACACATTGATCACATCGTCGACGCGGCCGGTAATCCAGTAATAGCCGTCGCGGTCGCGGCGGCAGCCGTCGCCGGTGAAATACTTGCCCGAATAGGTGCTGAAATAGGTCTGCACGAAGCGCGCGTGATCGCCATAGACCGTGCGCGCCTGGCCGGGCCAGCTGCGGGTGATGCACAGATTGCCCGAGGCAGCACCGTCGAGCACCTGGCCCTCATTGTCGACCAGCTGCGGACAAACGCCGAAGAACGGCCGGCCCGCGCTGCCCGGCTTCATGTCATGCGCGCCGGGCAGGGTGGTGATCATCACGCCCCCGGTCTCAGTCTGCCACCAGGTGTCGATGACCGGTAACTCGCCCTTGCCAACGGTGTCGTGATACCAGCGCCAGGCCTCCGGATTGATCGGTTCGCCGACGCTGCCCAGCAGGCGCAGCGCGGACAGATCGTGTTTCACCACATGGCTCTCGCCCTCGCGCATGAGTGCGCGGATCGCGGTGGGCGCGGTGTAGAAGATATTGACGTGGTGCTTTTCGCAGACCGCCCAGAAGCGGTCGTGATCGGGATAATTGGGCACGCCCTCGAACATCAGCGCGGTGGCCCCGTTCAACAGCGGGCCATAGACGATATAGCTGTGCCCGGTGACCCAGCCGATATCGGCCGTGCACCAGAAGACCTCGCCTTCGCGGTAGTCGAAGACATAGCGGAAGGTCGTCTCCGTCCACACCGCATAGCCGCCGGTGGTGTGCAACACGCCCTTGGGCTGGCCGGTCGAACCCGAGGTGTAGAGGATGAACAGCGGATCTTCGGCATTCATCGGCTCGCACGGGCATTCGCTGGCCACATCCGCCGACAGCTCGTGATACCAATGGTCGCGGCCCGGGGTCATCGACACGTCGCCCCCGGTGTGGCGCAGCACCAACACCGCCTTGGCGGGGACCTTGTCCAGCGCGGCATCGACATTGGCTTTCAGCGGGATACGCTTGCCGCCGCGCAGCCCTTCATCGGCCGTGACGATCCAGTCGCTCTGGCAGTCCTCGACCCGGCCCGCGATCGCCTCGGGGCTGAAACCGCCAAAGATAACCGAATGGATTGCACCAATCCGCGCGCAGGCCAGCATGGCAAAGGCGCCTTCGGGCACCATCGGCATATAGATCGTCACGCGATCGCCCTTGGCGACGCCCATCGCCTTGAGCGTGTTGGCCATGCGGATGACTTCGGCCTGCAGCTCGGCATAGGTGATCCGGCGGACCTCGCCCGCGGGATCGTCGGGCTCGAAGATCAGCGCCAGCCGCTCGCCATGGCCGGCCGCGACATGGCGGTCGACAGCGTTGTGGCAGATGTTGAGCGCGCCATCTTCGAACCATTTGATCGACACCGGATCATAGGACCAGTTGGCCACCGTCTTCGGCGGCGCGATCCAGTCGAGCCGCTGGGCCTGCCCGGCCCAGAAGGCATCGCTGTCTTCGATGCTGCGGGCGTAGAGCGCCTGGTATTCCTCGAGCGGGCAATTGGTCCCTTCGGTCGCTGCCGCGGGCCGTTTTACCCATTGCGAACGCGCATCTGCGTCGGTCATCCCGATTGTCTCCTCTTCCAAGACCATCTCTAGGCAATCGCCGCGCGGCTGCAACGGTTAGCTTGCTCTCGCCTTCGCGCGGATCACCGGTTAGGGCACGCGGCGATGCCTATTCTGAGATACCTGATGTCCGGTACAGCCCTCGCGCTGGCCCTTGTCGAACCCGCGGCCGCGCAGGACGCAGATGGGGACGAGGTGATCGTCGTCACCGGTGCGGGTCTCGATACGACTCCCGCCGCGCCCGCTTACGATACGCAGGTAATCGACCGCGACCAGCTGCTCTCGGTTCCCTCGGGCCGGATCGAGGACGCGCTGTCCGCGGTCGCCGGGTTCCAGCAATTCCGCCGGTCGGACAGCCGTTCGGCCAATGCCTCGGCGCAAGGGGCGACGCTGCGCGCGCTGGGCGGCAATGCCACCAGCCGGGCACTGGTGCTGCTCGACGGTGTACCGATGAGCGATCCCTTCTTCGGCTATATCCCGTTCAGCGCGATCGCGCCCGAGCGGCTTGCGCAGATCCGCGTCACCCGGGGCGGTGGGTCGGGTCCGTTCGGCGCAGGCGCGCTCGCGGGGACGATCGAGCTGGAAAGCGCGGGGATCGACGCGCTGGATGGCTTCGCCGGACAGGCGCTCGTCAACGACCGCGGCGAAACCGAACTGTCGGGCAGCGCGGGCGCCAGTCTGGGGAGCGGCTTCGTGGTTGCTTCGGGCCGCTGGGACCGCGGCAAGGGCTTCTTCACCACGCCCGAAGCCGATCGCGCCCCGCTCAGCGCGCGCGCCGCATTCGACGGCTGGTCCGCGCAGATCCGCGGGGTCGCACCCCTGACGCAGGATATCGAACTGCAGGTTCGCGGGCTGGCCTATCGCGATGAACGCACGCTGCGGTTCGACGGCGCGGACAGCAGCATCGAGGGGCAGGACGCCAGCCTGCGCCTGGTCGGGCGCGGTGCGTGGGAATTCGATGCCATCGGCTATGTGCAGGCGCGCAACTTCACCAATATCGTGGTCAGCTCGACCCGCTTCGTGCCCGTGCTCGACCAGCGCAACACGCCGGCGACGGGGCTGGGCGGGAAGTTCGAGATCCGGCCGCCGGTGGGCGGGGCGCATGTCTTGCGGCTCGGCGTCGACTATCGCCGCGCGGACGGCGAATTGTTCGAAACCGCAATCAGTGCCTTTTCGGGCGCGGTCACCGCGCGCCGCAATGCGGGCGGGACCAACACCGATCTGGGCGTGTTTGCCGAGGACGACTGGACGCTGGGCGCGCTGGTACTGACAGCAGGGGCACGGCTCGACCGCTGGACCATCCGCGATGGCTTCTACCGCGAGAACGACGGCGCCGGAGCGTCGGTATTGGCGACCACCTATGGCGACCGGGCGGGGTGGGATGCCTCCTTCCGCGGCGGTCTGCTTTACCGGGCGGGCAATGGCGTGGCGCTGCGCGCGGCGGCCTATTCGGGCCTGCGCCTGCCGACACTGAACGAGCTATACCGGCCCTTCGTGGTTTTCCCCGTGGTGACCCAGGCGAATGCGGCGCTCGAGAACGAACTGCTCGAAGGGTTCGAACTGGGCGTGGATGTGACCCCGAGGCCGGGTGTGGGCCTGTCGTTGACCGCCTTCGACAACCGCGTGAAGAATGCGGTCGCCAATGTCACGCTCGACACCAATTTGCGCCAGCGCCGCAACATCGATGCCGTGCACGCGCGCGGGATCGAGGCATCTATAGCCGCGACCCTGGGCGAGGTGTCGTTCGACGCCTCGGCGGCATGGACCGATGCCGAAGCGCAGGGTTCGGGCTTCGCGGCATCGCTCGATGGCAATCGCCCCTCGCAGACCCCGCGCTTCGTCGCCGGCGCGACGCTGGCCTGGCGCCCGAAGGAAAACTGGCTGCTGTCGACCACGCTGCGCCATGTCGGTGCGCAATTCGAAGACGATCTGGAAACCGACCTTTTGCCCGCGGCCACCACGCTCGATGCTTTCGTCCAAGTGCCGCTGACCGACACTATCGCGCTGGTCCTGCGTGGCGAAAACCTCACCGACGAGACCATCGTCACCCGCAACCAGGGCGGCTCGATCGACCTCGGCGTCCCGCGCACGGTCTGGGCCGGCGTAAAAGTGGGGCTTTAGCCGCGGCCATGCGGCACGCGCGATAAGTGGTCCGAGAGAGAGGAATCCCGACCAATTTTCGACCGCTTCTGAGCAAGCCCAAAAAAACAGCCATTTGCACGCTTCCGGTCGAAGTTTGTGGGACAATTTGTGGCACAGTGCGAGTGGCTATTTGAGCAAACTTAGGCTTCGGCGCCGAGGAGCGGCATGCGAAATTCATCGCTGGTCTGCTCCAGGTCCTCCAACGAATAAGTTCGTGCACCGCGAGGAGCTTCGTTGATCGCATGCGGACCACACACGCGACATGTCCGACAGCGATCTCAATTGGTATGACAGAATATAACTGATGGGTATGTTAATACGGTTGACATATCTGGACTAGGCATTATCCCAGGCTGCATAACAAAACCCTTGGGAGGGAATTATGTCGAATACCGTCGATCGCGGCCGATTGGTCGTGTGCAATGCTCGTCCTCTGGCTCGTTTTCTTACAGGTACCGCACTTGCGGCCATGGCGCTTCCCGGCGTCGCGGCCGCGCAGGCAGTCGAGGAAGATGCAGGTGTCGTCGACGAGGTAGTGGATGATGAATTTGCCAATGCCACCGCCGATGGCGACGTCATTCTGGTCACGGGTATCCGCAGTTCGCTGCAGAGCGCGCTGAATGAGAAGCGCGATGCCGCCAGCCTTATCGAAGTGATCCAGGCGGAAGATATCGGCAAGCTCCCCGACCAGAACCTCGCCGAGGTGCTCGAGAATGTCCCTGGTGTGCAAATTACGCGCACGGCGGGTGTTGGTAGCGGAGTCCAGATTCGAGGCACAAATGACAACCGGACCGAAATAAACGGTGTCTCCACCGTCGGCTCGGGTTCTGGCCGTGGCGGGATTAACTTCGAAGATGTAAACGCCGCGATTATCGCGTCGGTTGAAGTTATCAAGTCACCCGAGGCAAGCACGATCGAGGGTTCAGTTGGCGGTACCGTCAATCTGCGAACCATTCGGCCCCTTGACCTGCGTGAACCGCTGATCGCTGCTCGCGTCCAGGGGGAATATAGCGAGCTTTCCGACAGCATTTCACCGCGCCTATCGGCCAGCTTCGGCAATAATTGGTCGACTGGCGCAGGCGAGTTCGGGATCGTTCTGAGTGGCAGTTACAGCAAGCAAGAAGCCACGTCGTTTCGGCCCCGGGTGGATCGTGATGGCGGACTTGTCGAAAACGTCAATGCGCAGGTCATCAGGAATGGGGGAGCGCCCGAGGATGTCGCGACCAGCCGTCCCGCCGCGCAAGCTTTCGATTTCGTCGGGATCCAGTTCCTGAACCAGGAGCTTGAGAATTTCGAGTACCGGACGATCAATTTCGCGGGCACTCTCGAATGGGCCCCAAGCGATAACCTGAAGTTTTATTTCGACACGGTCTACAATGATCAAGAGCGGCGTCAGGATAGTTCACGCGTCCAGGGTTCGGGAGTGAGCAACCTCCTGAACTACAATGTCCCGAACACATTCCAGACGGTCGATTTCGGATCGCTCGATGGGGTGGATCTGGGCAGCATCGAAGTGGCGGAAACGGGCGTCATCGCCGTGAATTTGGCCGCAGATGGAGACGATCCCAATCTGCGTTTTTCCAGTGACACGGGCGCCAGGCTCACCACGAGCGAGATCTATCGTCTGGGTACGGAATTCGAAACCGGCCGCTTTGCGGGGCGGGTTGAAGCGTCCCGCTCGATTTCGAACACCAACAGTCCGGACTTGAGCACCACGCTCAATTTCATCAATCCCAATACGCCTGTGGGGTCGGGGAACGACAATGCGGTTCCCTTTGCCTACGATCTGTCTGGCGGATCGCTGGCCTTCGGCATCGATACCAACTCTCCATTCGCTCCGACTGTCGATCAATTGATGGACCCGGCGAATGTGGTTTTGCAGGCGGTCAACATTGGCGACAATTCCACGCGGAACAAGCAGGATGCATTCCGCTTGGACGGTTCGCTCGACGTTGCCGACCTCATGCCGTTCATTGTCAGCTTCGATGCGGGCTACCGGTTCAACAAATCGACCAGTACGTTCAATGACGTCGGGGTGAATCTTTCGCTGAGCAGCATGGCAGACAGCCCCAGGGGGACGTTGTTCTCCGAACTTCTGGTGCCGGGTCCGAGCAACTTCGGCGATGCCGATGGGCGTGAACTGTTCTTCGGCGATTTCCTCCTCATCGATCCCGACAGGGCATTCAGCGATCCCGAGGGAACGCTGGAAATCCTGCAGCAGGCCCTTGTTGCGAACGGGGGCTCTCGCCTCCTCGGGGATCCAAGCGAGAATGCCGCGGGCTTCTTCTCGATCAATGAGACGACGCACGCGGTCTACGGCCAGGCAAATTTCGAAACTGGTCCTGTCAGGGGCAACTTTGGCCTTCGCTGGCTCGACACCCGCCTCGAATCGATCGGCAATTCGGTCGCTACGGGAACGGTAACGCAGACCGTTTCAAGGGGCGGATATACCGAGCTGCTTCCGCGCCTCAATGTGGCGGTCGAACTGACGCCTGACCTGCTGCTGCGCGGGGGCTGGGGCAAGGACATCAACAGGCCCGATTTCAATCTGCTGAATACGTCGGTTACCTTCCAGACCAGCGAGAACGCCGCCGTTCCTATCGGTAACCCCAACCTTTCTCCCGAAAGCGTAACTTCTTACGATCTTTCGCTCGACTGGTACTTCGCGCCGTCGTCCGTGGTCAGCGTGGCCTTCTTCCACAAGAAGAGAAAGGATCTCTTCGTCACGCAACTGGAGGACGCGCCGCTCGACGGAAACGGCTATCGGGACCTGTCAGCTCCATGCGAAGGCGGCGGCATCTTCAATCCCATCGCTTTCCGGAATGTTCTGGCTCCGCCGAACACGGGTGGGCAGGGGCTCTGTGTCCCGATCGAAACGACCATAAACGATACTGCAAGTACGACTCAGACCGGGGTAGAGGTCTCGCTGCAGTATGATCTGGCGCAGTTCGAGAGCACCTTGGGTTTCGCTTCGGGTTTCGGCATCCTCGCCAACTACACTTACCAGAAGGCCAGCGGCGGCGAGGCGACCAATGAGTCTGCTACCCGCGGCACCGATATCTTCAATGCGATCAACGGTATATATGATGATGCCAACTTCGTGCCGGTTACCGCAGTGCAGGGCCTCTTGGACTTCTCGCCGCACGCCTACAACGTCACAGTCTACTACGAAAAGTACGGCCTTTCGGCCCGTGCCCGCTACACCTGGCGTGACGCGTTTCGTACCGAGGATACAGCTGGCGGTGCCTCGCTCGCGAGCACGTTCGGCTTCCCGGTCGTGACCGCCGCTCGCGGGCAATTGAACGGGAGCATCAACTACGATTTGACCGATTGGATCAATATCGGGGTTGAAGGCGTAAATCTGACGAAATCGAAGATCGCGCAATACTGCGTGAACGACGGGGCATTGCTGTGTTTCGAAGGTCGTCCCGACCGCCGGCTCACCTTTGGCGCGTCGGTCAAGTTCTAGGGGCGAAGGTCAAAATCAACCCTTGAGATCAACGCAGCAAACCGCCGGTGCCGCACTCCTCCCGGCATCGGCGGTAATGCTGTCTGGCCAGAGCCTCGCAGAGCGTTTAGGGAAATTGGTATAGTATCGAACGGTTGAATTTATCGGAGAACACGGGCGCATGGCCAATAAGAGACTCTTCCAATCTGTCGCGGAACAGATCGCGGAGTTGATCGACCAGGGCGCTTATCCTCCCGGGACAAGGCTGCCGGGCGAGCGCGAACTGGCCGAGAAGCTGGGTGTCAGCCGGGTGACCATCCGCGAGGCGGAAATTGCCCTGCAGGCGGTCGGGCGGCTCGAGATCAAGACCGGATCGGGCGTCTATGTCAGCGAGAAGAAGCCCGCGAGCATTGGCGCCCTGCCGCAGGCGAGCGCGTTCGAAGTGACCGAGGCGCGGCTGATGATCGAAGCGGAATCGGCAGCGCTCGCAGCACACAACATTTCCGAAGAAGGAATTGCCAAGCTCGAGCAGCTGATCGAGCAGATGAGCTCTCCCGATGAAGATGCGGCCAATGCCGCCGACGAGCAATTCCATCTCACCATTGCCGAAGCGTCCAACAACGCAGCCATGGTCCATACGGTCAAATCGCTGTGGCAGATGCGCGAAGGCTTGCCCGAGGTGAAGGCGACCTATGAAGCGGTCTGCGTCCATGATGCCGTATCGCGCACTGAAGAGCACCGCGCGATCTTCGACGCGCTGAAGGCGCGCGATCCGGGCGCTGCGCGACAGGCCATGCGCGAGCATTTCCAGCGCCTGCTCGAATCCATGCTCGAGGCGACCGAGCGCCAGGCGCTCGAGGAAGTCCAGCAGCGAGCATCGCGCAGCCGCGAGCGCTTCCTCGCCGCGTCCAAGTTCGGCTGAATCAAACTGGTATTACAAAGAAATTCGATTCTATCAGTCCAGATTGATTGACAACTAGGACAAGCTCCGTATGGTTTGCGCATAACTATACGAAAGGGATGAGGGATGTTTGCAGGGCGCAGCCTTGTATGCGCGATATTGGGGGTTGCTGCCGCGCCTGCTGCAGCAGACCAATTTCTCGTCCATGATCAAGCCGATTATACCCGTGCATTGCAACGCGCGGAAGCGGGCGACACGATCATGCTGGCCGATGGCGAATGGCATGATTTCGACATGGTGGTGACCGCGTCCGGGGACGAGGGCGCACCGATCACCATTACCGCGCAAACTCGCGGCGGGGCGATCCTGACCGGTCAGTCGAGCCTGAGAATTGGCGGCGAATACATCCTGGTTTCGGGACTGGTCTTCAAGGACGGTTATAGCCCGCGCGGCGAAGTGATCGCGTTTCGGGCAAGCGAAGACAACCTGGCCCGCCACAGCCGCGTCACCGAAGTGGTGATCGATGGTTTCAGCAAGCCCGACCGCTACGAATCCGATTACTGGGTCGGCATCTACGGACGCGGCAATCGCTTCGATCACAACCATCTCGTCGGCAAGACCAACAAGGGGGTTACGCTGGCGGTCCGCCTCGACAGCGAGGAAAGCCGCGAGAACGCCCACCGCATCGATCACAACTATTTCGGCCCGCGCCAGTCGCTTGGTTCCAACGGCGGCGAAACGCTGCGGATCGGGACCAGCCATTATTCGATGTTCAATTCGAACACGCTGGTCGAGAACAATGTCTTCGATCGCACCGATGGCGAGGTGGAAATCGTCTCGTCCAAATCGGGCGGCAATATCTTTCGCGGCAATCTCTTCCTCCGCTCGCGCGGGAACCTGACGCTGCGCCATGGCGACGGCAATCTCGTCGAACGCAATGTCTTCATGGGCCATGGCAAGGATTACACCGGCGGTATTCGCGTCATCAATCGTGACCAGATCGTGCGCGACAATTACATGGAAGGTCTGCGCGGCACGGGCTTTTCCAGCGCATTGGCGATCATGAACGGCGTGCCCAACTCGCCCGTCAATCGCTATGTCGAAGTCGAAAATGCGCAGGTTACGAACAATTCGATCCTCGACAGCGCGCGTATCGGCTTCGGCGTTGGGGCGGACGAGGAGCGCTCTGCCGTGCCCAGCAAGACGGTGTTCGCCAGCAATCTGATGAGCGCGAGCGGGGGTGACGTCTTCCTCACTGTCGATTCCCCGGTCTCGGGCATCACTTTCAGCGGTAATCGCGTGCTTTCCGGCGAAATCGATCCCGCGCTATCGGCGCTCGAGAGCGGCGCTGCCGAACTGCTCCGCGCGGAGAATGGGCTGCTTTATCCCGCCGATCCGGCACTCGCAGGCGTGGGCGCGCCGCGCGATCTGGCACCAATTGCGCTCGAAGATGTCGGGGTGGCTTGGTATCCCAAGCCAGGCGATGGCAGCCCGTTCGGCGCCAGCGGAACGGTAACCCCGGTTGTACCCGGCAACGACACGCTGGTCGACGCAATCACCGCGGCGCAATCGGGCGATGTGCTTGAACTCGCGGCGGGCCGCTATGTGGTCGAACGCACGATCGCCTTGGACAAGGCGGTGACGCTGAGGGGCGCGGGCGACGAGGCCACGATCATCGTATTCGCACGCCCCTCGCTGATCGAACTACGCGAAGGGGCGCACCTCCAGCTTGCCAATTTGCTGATCGACGGCGAACTCGCTCCGGACTCGGTCGGCAATTCGGTAATCCGGACCACAATTTATCCAATCCAGTCGAATATGCAGATCGAACTGGACGGGGTAGCGGTACGCAATCTGACGGTGAACAAGTCCTTCAGCGTACTGACACTGGGCAAGAGCACCTTTGCCGACCGTATTGCGATTAGCAGGAGCAGCTTTTCGGATATTTCCGGAGCGATCGTCTCCGCCAGCGCCGAGACCGAAGATTATGGGCAATATAATGTCGAATATCTCGACGTAACCCGCAGCAGCTTCGCCAATATCGGCGGTCCGGTCGCCGATATCTATCGCGGAGGCCGCGACGAAAGCACCTTTGGCCCTGCGGTCACTATCGCCCGCAACACGTTCGTGAACGTAGGCCACGCGGCCACCAATGGCTCGAGTGCAACGGTGAACCTGCACGGCGTCCAGACGGCGACCATTGCCGGGAATGCTTTCACCGCGTCGGCTCCGCTGCGCGTGGTCCATACCGTAGGCACGCCGATGACTTCGGTGGCCAAGAACAGCTTCACCGACACGCCCGCACCCGAGCTTGTCGAATTGGTGTTCGACGGCGAGTCCCGCGTTTCGCTCGAGGACAATGCGTTCGACGGGGTGGGCGTCGAATGAGACATCTCCTGCTCCTTTTCGCCGCCATCATGCTGGCAATGGCCGGACTGATCGCACCGACCAGTGCCAGGGGGCAGGATGTCGCCCCATCCGACTTGCCGCCGCTTTACCGCGCGGAGATGACGCAGGCGCAGGCTTTCGTGTCGGAGATGATGGAGCAGGGCGTTGTGGTGCCCGTGCCCAAGGACCCGGGCGGGGGCTATACGCATGAACAGCACAAGCGGAACTACCGCGCGATCTACCTGGTGGGGCAACTCTATCGCATCACGCGCGAGCAGGCCTATGCCGATTACGTCCGCGACATGCTGCTCGCCTATGCCGCGCTTTACCCGACGCTCGGCGATCACCCGGCCAAGGCGAACCAGAATGTCGGCCGCATCTTCTGGCAGGTGCTCAACGATGCCGTCTGGCTGGTCCATGCGGTGCAGGGATATGGCGATATTCGCGATGGGCTGAGCGAGGCCGACCGCGCCCGGATCGACGAGGACGTGTTCCGCCGCGCGGCGCACTTCCTCTCGGTGGAATCGCAGCGGACCTTCGACCGCATCCACAACCATGCAACCTGGGCTACCGCCGGCGTCGGGATGACCGGATATCTTCTCGAAGACCAGGATCTGGTCGACCGTGCCCTACTCGGCTCCGACAAGACCGGCACTACCGGTTTCCTGCGTCAGACCGAACTGCTGTTCTCGCCCGACGGCTATTATACCGAAGGTCCGTATTACCAGCGCTATGCGCTGATGCCCTTCATGGTGTTCGCGGACGCAATCGCTCAGAACGATCCCGATCGCCGCATCTTCGCCTATCGCGACGGGATTCTGCTCAAGGCCCTGCGGACCACGATCCAGCTAACCTACGGGGGCTATTTCTTCCCCTTCAACGATGCCATTCGCGACAAGAGCCTCAACACCGACGAACTCTATCACGGTGTCGCGATTGCTTATGCCGAAACGCATGATCCCGGACTACTAGCGATCGCCGAGTGGCAGGACCGCACCATCCTGACTGCCGATGGGCTCGAGCTTGCGCGCGATCTGGCCGCGGGCAAGGCACAGCCGTTCGACTTCGGTTCGATGCTGCTGTCCGACGGGCCCGAGGGCGAGCAGGGCGCGGTGGCTGTCCTGCGTCATGGCGAAGGGCCGGACCATAGCGCGCTTGTTGCGAAGAACAGCTCGCAGGGCATGGGCCACGGCCATTTCGACAAGCTGAGCTGGCAATTCTACGACAACGGCCACGAGATCGTGCGCGATTATGGCGCGGCGCGCTTCCTCAACATCGTTGCCAAGGATGGTGGGCGCTACCTTCCCGAGAACGAGAGCTGGGCCAAGCAGACCGTCGCCCACAACGCGCTGGTGGTGAACCAAAAGAGCCATTTCGGTGGCGATGTGGACCTCGCTGACAGCCACGCGCCGACCCAGCTCCATTTCTCGGCAGAACCGGAGCTGCAGGTCAGCACGGCCCGTATCGACAGCGCCTATCCGCAAGAGCGTGTGACCATAATGCGCACACTCGCGCTGCTCGATGTGGCGGGGCTCGATGCCCCCGTGGTGGTGGACGTGTTGCGCGCCGAGGGCGAAGGATCGGCGACCTTCGATCTGCCGCTGCACTATTCGGGCCACATCATCGAAACCGGCTTCGCGGTCGAGCGCAATCTGGCGGGGCGTCCGGCGCTGGGCGCGGACCATGGCTACCAGCATATCTGGGTCGATGGCACTGCGGCGCCAGAGGCCGACGAGGCCTTCATGACCTGGATTTTCGGCGGGCGTTTCTACACCTATCGCTTCGTGCCGCAGGCGGGCGCGCAGACGATCCTTGGCGAAAGCGGCGCGAACGATCCGGCCTTCAACCTGCGCCGCGAACCGCTGGTAATCCAGCGCGTGTCAGGTGCCGCCGACGCGACTTTCGTCAGTCTGCTTGAGCCGCACGGGCTATACGATGGGGCGACCGAGCAGACCATCGACAGTCGCAGCCTGATCGCCTCGCTGCGCCATGAGACACACGACAGCTACGATCTGGTGATCGTCGAAACCAAAGGCGGCGAACAGACCGTTCTCGCGATCTCCTATGACGACGACTCTGCCCAGCGCCATAGCGCGACCATTAATGGTCGCACGGTGAGCTGGACCGGCTTCGCCGCGCGGATCGAGCTCGACCAGGAGAGGAACTGACATGGCCACGATAGTGCGCGAACACAGCGAGGCCTTCGTTGCGGCCGACAGGGCCGCGAAAGAAGATCTTGGCGGCGGGATTGCCCGCCAGATCCTGGGGCATGGTCCCGATCTGATGGTGGTCCGCGTATGGTTCGACAAGGACGCCGTCGGCGAGGTCCACGCGCATCCGCATAGCCAATCGACTTATGTCGAAAGCGGACGCTTCGAAGTCGTGATTGACGGAGAGAAGCGCGTGCTCGGCGCGGGTGACGGCTTTTACGTCGCGCCGCATCTCGACCATGGCGCGGTGTGCATCGAGGCAGGTGTCCTGATCGACACCTTCAGCCCCGCACGCGAAGACTTCCTCGGTCGGGGGCGGTGACCGTGATGAAGGGCAAGCTCCGCTACTGGATCGTCGCATTGGTCGCGCTGGCGACCATCATCAATTACATCGACCGCGGCGCGTTGGCGGTGCTGTGGCCGGAGATTTCCGAAGAACTCGGGCTGACCAAGGTCGAATATGCGATCATCATCAACGTCTTCACCTTCGCCTATGCCTTCGGGCAGACGATCTTCGGCAAGATATTCGACTGGATCGGCGTGCGGCTGGGCTTTGTGCTCGCCATCGCGGCATGGTCGCTCGCGACGATGCTCCATGCGGTCGCCAGCGGGCTGACCAGCTTTGCCGTGTTCCGCGGGCTGCTCGGGGTGGCGGAGGCGGGCAACTGGCCCGGCGCGACCAAGGCGAATGCCGAATGGTTTCCGATCAACGAGCGGGCCCTTGCGCAAGGCATCTTCAATTCGGGCGCGGCAATCGGCGGGATCGTCTCCGCCCCGATCGTCGGGCTGCTGTTCGTCTTCCTCGGCTCGTGGCAGGCGACTTTCATCGCCATCGGCGTGTTTGGCCTGCTGTGGCTGTTGCCCTGGCTGATCGTCTACAAGAGCGGACCCGAAGCGCACCCCTGGATCAGCGAGGAAGAGCGTCAGTTCATCCTCACGGGCCAGCGTAACAAGGATGTCGGCGAGGTTGCCGATTATGCCCCGGGTTCGGGCGAGATCCTCTCGCGCAAGGAAAGCTGGGGCGTTATCATGGCGTCCTTCTTCCTCGATCCGATCTGGTGGCTGTTTGTCGGCTGGTTGCCGCTCTATCTCTACGAAACCTACGGCTTCGGGGTCGAGGAAATCGCCACCTATGCCGCGGTTCCCTATGTCGGCGCCATGTTCGGTGCATGGTTCGGCGGACTGCTGGCGCAGAACCGCATCAAGGCGGGCTGGACGGTCAACCGCACGCGCAAATCGGTGATCGGCCTTGGCGGGTTGATCATGCTGGTCGCGCTGCTGGCCACGACGCAGGCGGCCACGCCGCTGATCGCCGTGCTGTTGATGGCCGTCATCCTGTTCGGCTTCCAGACCGCGGTGGGCAATATCCAGACGCTGCCGAGCGATTTCTACAGCGGCGGCTCGGTGGGAACGCTGGCGGGTTATGCCGGAACCGCCGCCAAGCTCGCCGTCGTCGGCCTCAACTTCCTGATCCCGATCATCACCGTGAACAGCTACGCGCCGGCCTTCGTCGTCGGTGCGGGGCTCGCGATCATGACCGTGCTTTCCGTGCTCATCCTGTGCCCGGAAATCAAACCTCTCAAACCCAAATCCGCCTAGCGCGGCCAACCCAAAGACGGGGACAGATCACATGAAATTCCAAGGCAAAACCGCAATTGTCACCGGTGGCAGCCGCGATATCGGCCGGGCTATCTCGGTCAAGCTGGCCAGCGAAGGCGCCAATGTCGTCGTCAATTACTTCAGCAATGAAGGCGATGCCGATGCAACGCTGGCGGCTATCGACGCCGCTGGCGGCGGCAAGGCGATCAAAGTCCGTGCCGACGTGACCAAGTCCGAAGACGTCGCCAAGCTGGTGGCGGCTGCGACCGATGCGTTTGGCGAAGGGATCGACATCCTCGTCAACAATGCGGGCGGCCTCGTCGCGCGCAAGCCGCTTGCCGAGATGGACGAGGAGTTTTTCAACCACGTCATGCAGCTCAACCTGACCTCGACCTTCCTCGCGACCAAGGCTGCGGCCGAGCACATGGGCGAAGGCGGCGCGATCGTTAATCTCGCCTCGCTCGCAGGCCGCGATGGCGGCGGCGGCGGTGCCGCGGCCTATGCCACGTCGAAGGGGGCGGTGATGACCTTCACCCGCGCCATGGCGAAAGAACTCGGCCCCAGGGGCATTCGCGTGAATGCCCTGTGTCCGGGCATGATCGCGACGGCCTTCCACGACAAGTTCACCCCCGACGCCGCGCGCGAAAACGTCGCCAATTCGACACCGCTGCGCCGTCAGGGCCGGGCGGAAGAAGCCGCGGATGCGGTCGCCTATCTCGCGTCGGATGAGGCGTCATTCATCAATGGGGCGAATGTCGATATCAATGGCGGACTCGGTTTTTCCTGAGCGCCGCGCAAGTCGGGACCCGCGATGACCACCTTCATCTTCGGCGAGGCAATGCTGGAGTATCACAGCCATGGCGGAGCAGGGCTTCGCTATGGCGGTGATACGCTGAACACGGCCATCCATCTTGCGCGGGCGGGGCACGATGTCGCCTATGTCACCGCGGTCGGGACCGATCCGATCAGCGATGCGCTGGTCGCGGCATGGGCCGCCGAGGGCATCGATACACGCCACGTCCTGCGTCATCCCGATCGCAACCCCGGCATCTATGCGATCCACCTGGACGAACAGGGTGAGCGCAGCTTCCTCTACTGGCGCGACCGCAGCGCCGCGCGCGAAATGTTCGTCCTTCCGGGCATGGCTGAAGCACTCGATGCGGCTGCGGCTGCCCGGCTCGTCTATTTCAGCCTGATCTCACTCGCGATCGTCGACGATGCGGGACGCGATGCGCTGATCGCACTGGCTGGCCAGCGTAAACAGGCGGGGAAGGCGGTCGCCTATGATAGCAATTTCCGGCCCAATTTGTGGCCGGACCATGCCGCCGCTGCCGCCGTATCGCAGCGCGTGGTGCACAACTGCACCATCGGCCTGCCGACCAATACGGACGAGCGCGACCTGTGGGGCTCGGATGAGGGCGAATGCGCCATCGCAAGGCGCTGGGCCGCCGACGGCTGCGATCTGATTGCGGTGAAAGCGGCAGAGAAGGGCTGCGTGCTGTCGACATCGACGGCGAGAGAGCCCGAGATCATTGCCGCAGTGCCAACCGACGTGGTCGATTCAAGCGGCGCAGGCGATGCCTTCAACGGCGGCTTCCTCGATGGCTGGCTGAGGGGCAAGGCGGTCGGCGAATGTGTGGAATCGGGCCAGCAAAAGGCGCGGGAAACGCTGGCGCACAGGGGTGCGATCCTGCTCTGAACCTGAGGCTCCACTCTGCCAGAATGGGATCATGCGAACATGATGGCGGCGGCGCGCGGTGTGCAGGCTTCCGCTGATGCGGAGACCGGAGAAGCGAGCCTTGCCTTGACGTAAGTCCGAGGGGCCGCCGAACAATGTCGATGCGGCCATCGGAAGCTGTTTCCGCCTACACCCTACGCCATAGCGTCATTACGACCTTATACGCGTGCGCTTGCCGATCCTGACCGTTACTCAGCTGAAGCATTTTGTGGTGCAATCGGCACGCAGGATTCCTGACCGATTTCCTATGGGTGAGGAAAACGGCGGAATTCTGCGGCTTAATATCGGAACGACGAAAATTGGTCGGGGAGAGAGGATTCGAACCTCCGGCCCCTGCCTCCCGAAGACAGTGCTCTACCAGGCTGAGCTACTCCCCGACCGGATCGGCCCGCGGCTTTGTGAAGCCTTGGGTGCGAAGCAAGGCGCGCCCTATAGGTGGGGATTGCGGTACACGCAAGCGGGCAATTCGGGCAAATCGTGCCTAGGAAGAAACTCCGCAGCAAAACGAGCATCCCGTGTCCGAATCGCACCCTGAACAGCCCTATCTCGAACTCATGCGCCGCATCTGGACGGAGGGTGACGAACGGATGGACCGGACCGGCGTCGGAACGCGGTCGGTCTTTGGCGCGATGCTGCGGTTCGACCTCGCCGACGGCGCCATGCCGCTGGTGACGACCAAGCGGGTCTACTGGAAGACCGCGACGCGCGAATTGCTGTGGTTCCTTACCGGCAACACCAATATCCGCCCGCTCGTGCTGCAGGGAGTCAAGATCTGGAACGAATGGCCGCATGCGCGCTATGTCGCGGAGACGGGCGAGCAGGTCCCGCTCGAGAAATTCGTCCAGCGGATCGCCGACGACGAGGCCTTCGCCGCGCGCTGGGGCGACCTCGGCCCGGTCTACGGCAAGCAATGGGTCGACTGGCCGACCTACGAAGCGCAGGGCGACGGCAGCTACCGGCCGGGGCCGGGGATCAACCAGGTCGCGCAAGTGGTCGAATCACTGCGCAGCAATCCGGGCAGCCGGCGGCATATCATCGAGGGCTGGAACGTCGCCGAACTCGATGCGATGGCGCTGCCGCCGTGTCACAAGACCTACCAGTTCCATGTCGCGGGGGACCGCCTCAACTGCCTGCTCTACCAGCGCAGCTGCGACGTCGCGCTGGGGCTGCCGTTCAACCTGTGGTCGGCAGCGCTGCTGACGCGGATGATCGCGCAGCAGGTCGGGCTCGAGCCGGGCGAGCTCGTGTGGACGGGCGGGGACACGCATCTCTATCTCAACCATGAAGCGCTGATTGACGAGCAGCTGTCGCGGGAACCGCAGGGCCGCCCGCGCCTTGAGATAATGCGGCGTCCGCCTTCCATCTTCGACTACGCGATCGAGGATTTCGCGGTTCACGATTACACGCCGCATGCGCCGATCAAGGCGCCCGTCGCGGTGTGATTCGGCCCCTGACTTGACCGTTTCCCATCTGTGAAATAAAATAACGCTTAAGCGTAAGATTGCGTCTGGGAGACGATTCTATGGCCGACAGGCCCAAGGGCAGTGCAGAAGGCGAGAACCGTCCGGCTCTCTCGCTGCATGTGCCCGAACCCAAGTTCCGGCCGGGCGACACGGTCGATTTCTCGCATATCCACGTGCCCGAGGCGGGCAGCATGGCGCGGCCCGACGAGGCGTGCGACCCTGCGGAGATGCGCGATTTGGCCTATGGGCTGGTCCGCGTGCTGGGCGACGACGACAAGGCGCACGGACCGTGGGATCCCAAGCTCGACGCGGACACGCTGCGCGCCATGCTCGGCCACATGGCGATGACGCGCGCGTTCGACGAACGCATGTTCCGCGGCCAGCGGCAGGGCAAGACCAGCTTCTACATGAAGTGCACGGGCGAGGAGGCGACCAGCGTCTCGGCCTCGATGGCGCTGGCGGGGGACGACATGGTCTTCCCCAGCTACCGCCAGCAGGGCATCCTGATCCAGCGCGGCTACCCGCTGATCGAGATGATCAACCAGATCTACTCGAACAGGGGCGACAAGCTGAAGGGCCGCCAGCTGCCGATCATGTATTCGAGCCGCGAGCACAGCTTCTTCACCATCAGCGGCAATCTCGCGACGCAGACCCCGCAGGCGGTGGGCTGGGCGATGGCCAGCGCAATGAAGGGCGACAGCCGGATCGCAGCGACCTGGGTGGGCGAGGGCAGCACCGCCGAAGGCGACTTCCACTCGGCCTGCACCTTCGCGACGGTGTATAATGCACCGGTTATCCTCAATGTTATCAACAACCAGTGGGCGATCTCCAGCTTCAGCGGTTTCGCCGGGGCGGAGCGCACCACCTTCGCTGCGCGCGCGCTGGGCTACGGCCTTGCGGGCCTGCGGGTCGACGGAAACGATGCGCTGGCCTGTTATGCCGCCGAGCAGTGGGCGGCGAACCGCGCGCGGGCCAATGCCGGACCGACGCTGATCGAGTTCTTTACCTACCGCGCCGAAGGGCATTCCACTTCGGACGATCCCAGCGGCTATCGCAGTGCGCAGGAACGCAGCGAATGGCCGCTCGGCGATCCGGTGATGCGGCTCAAGAACCACCTCATCGCGCTTGGCGAATGGGACGAGGAGCGGCAGGAGAAGATGGACCTCGAGGCGGCCGAGCACGTCAAGAAGGTGACCAAGGAAGCCGAGGCCAACGGTATCCTCGGCCACGGTCTCCACCACCCGTTCCGCACCATGTTCGAAGACGTCTTCGAGGAACTGCCGTGGCACCTGCGCGAGCAGGCCGACCAGGCGGTGCACGAGCGCAAGACCAAGTTTCCCGAAGGATTGCCCGAGGCATGAGCGAGACCCAGACCAAGGACATGCCCGCAGGCACGCAGGACGGCGAACGCCGCCTCAACATGATCGAGGCGATCAACGATGCGCTCGACGTGTCGATGGGCCGCGACGACGATGTCGTGGTGATGGGCGAAGACGTCGGCTATTTCGGCGGCGTCTTCCGCTGCACCGCGGGGCTGCAGGACAAATACGGCAAGACGCGCGTGTTCGACACGCCGATCAACGAATGCGGGATCATCGCGGTGGCGGTGGGCATGGGCGCTTATGGCCTGCGTCCGGTGCCCGAGATCCAGTTCGCCGATTACATCTATCCCGGGCTCGACCAGCTGATCTCGGAGGCGGCGCGCCTGCGCTATCGTTCGGCGGGCGAATATATTGCACCGATGACCGTCCGATCGCCCTTTGGCGGGGGCATCTTCGGCGGGCAGACGCATAGCCAGAGCCCCGAAGCGATCTTCACGCATGTCTCGGGCCTCAAGACGGTTATCCCGGCCACGCCCTATGACGCCAAGGGGCTGTTGATCTCGTGCATCGAGGATAACGATCCGGTCATCTTCTTCGAGCCCAAGCGCATCTACAACGGACCGTTCTCGGGCTACTACGACAAGCCTGTGCAGCCGTGGAAGAAGTTCGACGCCAGCGTCGTTCCCGAAGGCTATTACAAGATCCCGCTGGGCAAGGCGCGACACGTCACCGAAGGCGACCGGCTGACCGTCCTCGCCTATGGCACGATGGTCCATGTGGTCGAGGCGGTATGCCGCGAAAAGGGCGTCGAAGCCGACATCCTCGACCTGCGCACGCTGGTCCCGCTCGACATCGAGGCGATCGAAGCCTCGATCGAACGCACCGGGCGCTGCCTGATCGTACACGAAGCGACCCGCACGAGCGGTTTCGGGGCGGAGCTTTCCGCGCTGGTCACCGAGCGCTGTTTCTATCATCTCGAAGCCCCGGTCGAACGCGTGACCGGCTTCGACACGCCCTATCCCCACAGCCTCGAATGGGCCTATTTCCCCGGCCCGATCCGCATCGGCGAGGCCATCGACAAGATCCTCAAGGACTGATCCCATGGCGAAATTCACCTTCAACATGCCCGATATCGGCGAAGGCATCGCCGAGGCCGAGATTGTGCAATGGCACAAGCAGGTCGGCGATCAGATCAGCGAAGACGAAGAATTCGTCGACATGATGACCGACAAGGCCACCGTGCCGATGGAAAGCCCCGTGAACGGCAAGATCCTCGAGATCGCCGGCGGGGAGGGCGACATGGTGTCGATCGGCTCGATGCTCGTTGTCATCGAGGTCGAAGGCGAAGTGCCCGAGGATGTCGTCGAGGAAGCCGCGCCTGCAACCGACGCCGCGCCCGCATCGGCGCCCGCGCCGAAGGACAAGGCGGTCGAGGACCGGATCGAGGTCGAAAACTCGGACGCGTCCGATGCCGACGATGCGCTCGCCGCCGATCCGAAGCCCGAGCCGCTTCCTGCGCCCACCCCGGCGCCCGAACCGGTCCAGCACGCCAAGGTGCTCGCCACGCCCGCGGTGCGCAAGCGCGCCAAGGACCTCGGCGTCGACCTCGCGCAGGTGAAGCCGGCCGAGGACGGCCGCGTGCGCCACGGCGATCTCGACCAGTTCCTGTCCTACAATGCGGGCTATGGCGCTGCCGCCGCACCGCGTGCGGACGAGGACAAGAAGGTCATCGGGATGCGCCGCCGCATCGCCGAGAACATGGCCGCATCGAAGCGCAACATTCCGCATTTCTCCTATGTCGAGGAATGCGACGTCACCGATCTGGAAGTGCTGCGCGCGCAGCTCAACACCAACCGCGGCGACAAGCCCAAGCTGACGATCCTGCCGTTGCTGATCACTGCGATCTGCAAGACGCTGCCCGACTTCCCGATGATCAATGCCCGTTACGACGACGAAGCCGGCGTCGTGACGCGCCACGGCGCGGTCCATCTGGGCATGGCTGCGCAGACCGACGCCGGGCTGATGGTCCCGGTGATCCGGGATGCGCAGGCGAAGAACCCGTGGCAGCTCGCCAACGAAATCTCGCGCCTGGCCGAGGCAGCCCGTAGCGGCACGGCGAAGAGCGAGGAATTGCAGGGCGGCACGCTGACGGTCACTTCGCTCGGCCCCCTGGGCGGCGTGGCGACGACCCCGGTTATCAATCGCCCCGAAGTCGCGATCATCGGCCCCAACCGCATCATCGAACGCCCGATGTATGTCACCGGCAGCGATGGCGCCGAGCGGATCGAGAAGCGCAAGCTGATGAATATCTCGATCAGCTGCGACCACCGCGTGGTCGATGGCTGGGACGCGGCGAGCTTCGTCCAGGCGCTCAAGAAGCTGCTCGAAACCCCGGCGCTGATCCTCGTGGATTGATCTGCTAGGCTGTCACGCATGACGCGTGACAGCCGAGTCGACGAGTACATCGACAGGGCGCAGCCTTTTGCGCAGCCGATCCTGCACCATATTCGTGATCTCGTGCACCGTGCGCTGCCCGATACGGTCGAAACCATCAAATGGGGCGTCCCGCATTTCGTCGTGGGCGGGAAGAATGCTGTCGGGATGGCGGCGTTCAAGAACCATGCTTCCCTAATGCTGTGCAGCGAAGAATTCCCTGGCGGCGGAATGGGAAATTTCGGCCGGATCACCGCGCTCGACATGCTTCCCGCCGATGATGAGCTGATCGCGCGGTTCAAACAGGCGGCTCACAATGCGCAAGCGCCTATGGCCACCCGGCAAAGGCCGAAGCCGCCGATCGCGATGCCCGACGATTTCCGCGATGCGCTCGCCAAGTGCGACGGTGCGAGCGCCGTCTGGGAGGGTTTTACCGAAGCCCAGCGACGCGACTACCTCGATTGGGTGGTAAGCGCCAAACGCGAAGCGACCCGCGCGAAACGCATTGCCACCGCTGCCGAATGGATCGGCGAGGGCAAGCGGCGTAACTGGAAATATGAAAGCTGCTAGGACAATCGGGCGAGATGGGTGACCGGAGCACATGTCGGCGCCGGACCGTGGTGCGAGAGAAGCCGACTACCGGATCCCGAATGCTTGCTGGGTCGCGATCCCGCGAGCGCAATACAGGCCGACGAAACAGGCAAGAATGGCTCTCGCCGGCATGACAGGCCCACCATTTTACCCCACTGGTAATCCCTGCTCGGAATATCCCGGAAACGGCGAAAATCGGGCAAATACGGCGCGCGTTTCCGCCTGTGTCGACAACTGCCAAAAAACCGCAACATCGGGCATTGACAGGAATCGGACCCTGCCTTAGTGGCGCGGCTCCCAAGCGGTGCAACGCTTCAAGCGGGTGTAGCTCAGATGGTTAGAGTGCCGGCCTGTCACGCCGGAGGTCGCGGGTTCGAGCCCCGTCACTCGCGCCACTTGGGACGTTTTCTGACAATAGTCTGACGCCTAGGCGGATGCGGATTTTTCCGCATCCGCCAGTCGGCGCAGGTTCTCTTCATGCATGCCTTTGTCGATCCGGTAACGCGCAATGAAGAACAGCGCGGAAAGCCACAGGATCAGCAATGCGGGCGCGTAGGACGCACCCAGCCGCCACAGGATATCGGGGTCCACGCTCGCCGGGTCGGCACCTTCGGGAAAGTCGATCAGCGACAGGATCAGGCCCGCCGCGAGCACGCCGAACCCCTGCGTGGTTTTGCGCGTGAAGGTCATCGCCGCATAATAGACGCCTTCCGAACGCCGGCCGGTGCGCACCTGGTTGGCTTCGACCAGGTCGGCGATCATCGAATAGGCCACTGCCTGCACCGCAATGATCAGCGCCAGGTCGATCACATTGATACCCAGCACCAGCGGGAACAGCAGCGGGTCGCCGTTTTCGGGCATCAGCCCGGCCAACCGCAGCAGGACGGGGGAAGGCTGGATGGTGAAGGCGAGCAGGCCCAGAACGATGGTCGCGCGCTTCTTGCCGAGTTTGCGGGTGGCCCATGGCGCAATCAGGAAACCGATCACGGCGGAGAGCAGCACCGAGCAAGTCCAGATGAAGATCTGGAATTCGCTGAACCCCCAGAAATAGTTGAGTATCAGGAAGGCGAGCGCGGCCGACAGGCCGGTAGCAATGGCGAACAGCACGGTGGCGACGAACAAAGCGAGGAAGCTTTTCTCGCTCAGCGTCTCGATCATCTCGCTGAAGATGCGCCCGATGCTGAACCGCTCGCCCCGCGCGACCGGGCGGTGGAGATGGGGGATGCGGCTATGCGTTCCCAGCGCCGAGATCATGATCGTTGCGAATATCAGCACCGACGCGATGATCCCGTATTGCGCATAGGCTTCCGGATCGCGCATTCCCAGCGGCCCGGTGAAGAGAAATCCGAACACGACAATGCTCATCACGGTGCCGCCCGACCAGCCGAACAGCAGGCGATAGGCCTGCATGCTGGTGCGTTCGTCATAGTCGGCGGTGAGCTCGGGAATAAGCGCCGAGCTGGGCGTTTCGTAAAAGGTGATGAAGGTGCGGATGAGTACCGCCAGCGCGGTCAGGTAGAGGAACAATCCCGCCTGGCCCCAGTCGGGCGGATTCCACAGCAGGAAATAGCTCAGCGAGACGGGCAGTGCCGCGGCATACATGAAGGGATGGCGCCGTCCCCAGCGACTGCGCAGATTGTCGGACCAATAGCCGACCAGCGGATCGCTGATCGCATCGACCACCAGTGCAATCAGGATAGCGAGCCCGACGAGGCCGGGTTCGAGCCCCACCACCGTGCCGTAGAACAGCAACAGGAAATAGTCGAAGCCGCCGTTCTTGATGCCGAACGCGGCAGCGCCCGATCCGTGCGCCAGCTTGAGCCAGACCGACGGTTTGTCGGCCACCGCTTCGCGTGTGGTCATGCCCTCTCCCTTGGGCAGGGAGGCTAGGGTAGGGCAGTCTACTTGGCAATCAGCTCCAGCGGCCGGTTTCCATCCAGATGAGGAAGCGCCGCAGCGGAAGCAGCCAGACAAGCCCGAGCACGACATAGATCAGCGCCTGGACCAGCGTCGGCCAGTCGCCGATCAGCCCTGGCGCATAGCGCGCGATGACCACGCCATAGATCGTCAGAGCCAGCAGCAGTCCGAGAATGCCGACCGGGATACGCCAGGTGGGTTCTTGCCTCATGCGAACGGTCCATAGATGCGGGTGGGCGTCACGACTGCCGCAAGGGGGATATCGTGCGCCTCGGTCGGCAGGTCATCGACCCGCTGGCCGTCCCAGGCAAGCCCGATGGCAGTTGTGTCCGGGTGGTCTGCGAGCCAGCGATCGTAATGCCCGCCGCCCTGGCCAAGCCGGGAGCCTTCGGCGGTGAACCCGACCAGCGGCACGAACAGCACGCGCGGTTCCAGCGCTGCGGCATCGGCCATGGGTTGCAGCAGTCCGAACGGGCCGGTCTCGAGATCGCTTTCGCCAAACGGGTCGCTGAACTGCGCAAACTGCATTGCTGCGCCCCGTTCGGTGAAGCGTGGCAGGGCGAGCTGGTGCCCCTGCTCGAGGAAGAACTTGGCATAGGATGCCGCGGGGGCTTCATAGGGATTGGCGCGGTACAGGCCGATCACGGCACCTTCGGGGACCAGTTCAAGCAGCGGCGCGGGCGGTCGCTTGAATACCAGCGCGCGCATGCTTTCCGGTAGCGCAGTGGCTTCCTCGCGCCGCGTAATGCGCAGGTGTTTGCGAAGCTCGTCCTTGGTCACGCAGGGGTCCTTATCGGTAGAGGCGCGGGGCGTCCAATGGCCTCGCTCGGGGGTGCACTATCGCCATGTGTCGATGGCTGTCGGCGCCGCCCGGTGAAGGGGGCGGGCTGCTGCCGATAGCTAGTCCGGAAAGTGGCGGGACCACCATGGGTCGTTTCCGGCGAAATCCTCTGACGCGTAAACGTCAGGTGGGTTCCGTATGTCCCGGTCCCACGGCCGAACCGGTAGACCAGGACAGGGACAGCTCCCTAGGAATGCTTATAGCCTCAGGGATGTTCATGCGGCTCGTGCCGGGCAGCCCCGCCATCATGCTATTTAGGACGCGGGGGCCTCGCCCTCAAGGGTCGATGCCGCATTCTCCAGCGCCGCCGCCATCCGTTCGAGCTGTCCGGCCAGCCGCTCGGTGTCGAAATCGGGTTCCGGGGGCGGCTCTGCCGCGCGTTTGGCCCCGTCCAGTTCATCGGCCACCAGCAAGGCGGCGAACAGAATGTTCTTGGCTTCATTGCTCGACAGGTTGGCGCCCATCGAGCCCAGCTTGCCATCGATTATGCCGGCCAGCCGCTGGACGTGATCTTCCTGCCCATCGGCGCAGGAAACGGTGTAATTGCGCCCGCCGACCGCCAGTTTGACATCGCTCATGGGGCCCGCCCTTCGATCAGGGCGTCGAGCTGCGAGATGGTGGTCGTCACGCTTTCGCGCAGCGCCTCGTGGCGGGCGACGAGTTCGGCATTGGTCGGCGCGTCCGGCGCGGGGGAATGCGAGGCAAGCGCGGCCTGCGTTTCGATCCGCGCCAGCGCGCGGTCGATGCGGTCCATCGCCGATTGAATGCGTTGCGAAGTCATGACACCGTGGGAAATACCAAGATTGCCGCGTCCGGTCAAAGGCTTGGCCTATTCTGTTGATAAGTGGAATGAGGGAATTGCCGGCTGTGCATGGCGCGGCGGGCGGGTTGACCTCGCGCCTACGCTCCGCGAAGGCTTCGCGCGCGTCGAATCGACCCAGTTTCCGGAGAATAAATCCCATGAGTCTTGCCACCGCTCGCATGGTCCAGATGGCCAATGCCATCAGGGCACTTTCGATGGATGCGGTGCAGGCGGCGAATTCGGGGCACCCCGGCATGCCGATGGGCATGGCCGATGTCGCAACCCTGCTGTGGAGCGACTATCTCAAGCACGACCCCGCCGCACCCGACTGGGCCGATCGCGACCGCTTCGTGCTCAGCGCGGGCCATGGCTCAATGCTGATCTACAGCCTGCTCCACCTGTCGGGCTATGCCGCCCCGACGATGGAGGATATCCGCAATTTCCGCCAGCTTGGCAGCCCCTGTGCCGGCCACCCGGAGAACTTCCTTCTCGACGGCGTCGAAAGCACCACCGGCCCGCTGGGGCAGGGTCTGGCGATGGCGGTGGGCATGGCGATTGCCGAGCGGCACCTCAACGCGGGGTTCGGCGACGACATCGTCGATCACCGCACCTGGGTGATCGCGGGTGACGGCTGCCTGATGGAAGGCATCAACCACGAAGCGATCGGTCTTGCCGGTCATCTCAAGCTCGGCCGCATGAACGTGCTGTGGGACGACAACAACATTACCATCGACGGGACCACCGACCTGTCGACCAGTGAAGACATCAAGGCGCGCTACGAAGCGACCGGTTGGCATGTCGTCAGCTGCGACGGGCACGATTTCGATGATATCCGCCGCGCGCTCGACGAGGCGGTGGCCGACGAACGGCCCTCGCTGGTCGCGTGCAAGACGGTCATCGGCAAGGGCTCACCCAACAAGCAGGGCACCAGTGCCACCCACGGCGCACCGCTGGGTGACGATGAAATCGCTGCAGCGCGCGAGGCGCTGGGCTGGGACGCGGCACCGTTCGAAATTCCCGAACAGGTGCTGTCCGACTGGCGCGGGACGGCCGAGCGTGGTTCGGCGGCGCGCGCCGAATGGCGCAACCGGCTCGAGGCGCATGGCGACAAGGCCGAATTCGAACGCCGGATGGCGGGCGATCTGCCCGAGAGCTTCAGCCTGGACACTTATATCCAGTCGTTGATCGACGAACCGCAGAAGGTCGCGACGCGCAAGGCGAGCGAGATGACGCTGGGCGAAATCAACGCCAACCTGCCCGATACGATCGGCGGCAGCGCGGATCTGACCGGGTCCAACAACACCAAGGCGGGCGGCATCGGCCCGTTCACCGCCGACGACCGCAGCGGACGCTATATCTATTACGGCATTCGCGAATTCGGCATGGCCGCGGCGATGAACGGCATGGCGCTGCATGGCGGGGTGATCCCCTATGGCGGCACCTTCCTGGTGTTCACCGATTATTGCCGCGCCGCGATCCGCCTATCCGCGCTGCAGCAGGCCCGCGTGGTCTATGTGATGACGCATGATAGCATCGGGCTGGGTGAAGACGGGCCGACGCACCAGCCGATCGAACACATCCAGTCGCTGCGGATGATCCCGAACCTGCTGGTCATGCGCCCCGCGGACACCGTCGAAACCGCCGAATGCTGGGACATCGCGCTGCGCGAGAAGGACCGCCCGACGGTTCTTGCGCTGACCCGCCAAGGGCTGCCGCAGCTGCGCACCGAGGCGGCTGCGGAGAACCTCAGCCGGCGCGGGGCCTATCGTCTCAAGGCTGCCGAATCGCCGCGCCGGGTCATCCTGATCGCGACCGGATCGGAAGTCAGCTTGGCGACCGAATGCGCCGCCGAACTGGAAAAGGCAGGCATCGGCGCGGACGTCGTGTCGATGGTCTGCACCCAGCTGTTCGACGAGCAGGACGATGCCTACAAGGCCGAGCTGCTGCCCGACGTTTCGCCCGACGAAACGCTTCGCGTCAGCATCGAGGCGGGGACGACATTCGGCTGGGATCGCTACACGATGACCAACGGTCTGCGGATTGGCATCGACCGCTTCGGCGCCAGCGCGCCGGCCGGCGATCTGTTCGAAAAATTCGGCTTCACTGCGGACGCCATCGTTCCGCAAATCATGAACAAACTGAACGGTTAAGCAGGAGTTTTTGCAATGACGACGAAGGTTGCAATCAACGGTTTTGGACGTATCGGCCGCCTCGTGGCGCGCGCCATTCTCGAGCGTGACGATCACGATCTCGAACTCGTCAGCATCAACGACCTGGCCGACACCAAGTCGAATGCGCTGCTGTTCCAGTATGACAGCACGCATGGCCGTTTCCCCGGCACGGTCGAGGTCGGCGACAATGCGATCATCGTCAACGGCAAGTCGATCGCGGTCACCAGCGAACGCGATCCGGGCGACCTGCCGCATGGCGACCAGGGCGTCGACATCGTCCTCGAATGCACCGGCTTCTTCCAGAGCCATGAAGCCGCCGAACCGCATCTCACGGCGGGCGCCAAGCGGGTCCTGATCTCGGCCCCGGCGAAGAACGTTTCGGCCACGATCGTCTACGGCGTGAACCACGAAACGCTCAGCGCCGAGGACGTGATCGTCTCGAACGCCAGCTGCACGACCAACTGCCTCTCGCCGATGGCGAAGGTGCTGCACGACACCGTCGGCATCGAGCGCGGGTTCATGACCACGATCCACAGCTACACCAACGACCAGCGCATGCTCGACCAGATGCATAGCGATATGCGCCGGGCGCGCGGCGGCGCGCAGAACATGATCCCGACAACCACCGGCGCGGCGCGCGCGGTCGGCCTCGTCCTGCCCGAACTGGCGGGCAAGCTCGACGGTTCGAGCGTGCGCGTGCCGACGCCCAATGTCAGCCTCGTCGATCTCGTCTTCACCCCGAGCCGCGACACCAGCGTCGAAGAATTGAACGGCGCGCTCAAGGAAGCCGCCGAAGGCAAGATGAAGGGCGTGCTCGACTATACCGACCAACCGCTCGTCAGCAGCGACTTCAACCACTACCCGGCCAGCTCGACCATCGACAGCCTCGAAACCAGCGTGATGGAAGGCAAGCTTGCCCGCGTTGTCAGCTGGTACGACAATGAATGGGGCTTCTCGAACCGCATGATCGACACCGCCGGCGTGATGGCGAAGTTCCTCTAACGCCAAGTTCCGCCAAAGGACGCCCCGACCATGAGCAGCTTCAAGACCCTGGACGATCTCGGTGACATCACCGGCAAGATCGCGCTGGTGCGCGTCGATCTCAACCTGCCGATGAAGGATGGTTCGGCCACCGACGTCTCGCGCGTCGAGGCGGTCAAGCCGACCCTCCTCGAACTCGCCGACAAGGGTGCCAAGGTCCTGTTGCTCGCGCATTACGGGCGTCCCAAGGGCAAGCGCTATTCGACCATGAGCACGAGCTTCGTGCAGGGCGATGTCGAGAAGGTGCTGGACAAGGAGATCATGTTCATCCCCGAGGTCATGGGCCCCGTGGTCGAACAGTCGATCGGCATCCTTGCCAATGGCGATATCGGCCTGCTCGACAATGTCCGCTTCTGGCCGGGCGAGGAAGCCAACGATCCCGAATTCGCGCGTGGCATGGCCGCGCATGGCGACTTCTACGTCAACGACGCGTTCAGCGCGGCGCACCGCGCGCATGCGACCACCGAGGGGCTGGCGCACCATCTCCCGGCCTATGCGGGCCGCGCGATGGAAGCCGAACTGAAGGCGCTCGACGCTGCGCTGGGTAATCCCGAAGCCCCCGTCGCCGCGGTCGTCGGCGGGGCCAAGGTCTCGACCAAGCTCGACGTGCTGACCAATCTGGTCGGCAAGGTGCAGCACCTGATCATCGGCGGCGGGATGGCCAACACCTTCCTCGCCGCGAAGGGTGTCGATGTCGGCAAGTCGCTGTGCGAACACGAACTGACCGACACCGCCAATCGCATCATCGACGAAGCCGCGCATGCGGGCTGCACGGTTCACCTGCCCTATGATGTCGTGGTGGCGAAGGAATTTGCCGCCAATCCCTCGTCCCTGCGTACCTGCAACGTCCATGAAGTCGCGGATGACGAGATGATCCTCGATGTCGGCCCGCTGGCGACCGAGGCGCTCGCCGACGTGCTCAAGACCTGCCGCACGCTGGTGTGGAACGGCCCGATGGGCGCATTCGAGACCGAACCTTTCGACACCGCCACCGTCGCGCTGGCGCGGACCGCTGCGGCGCTGACGCAGGACGGTTCGCTGATCTCGGTCGCGGGCGGGGGCGATACGGTCGCCGCGCTCGCGCATGCCGGGGTGAAGGACGAGTTCACTTTCGTATCGACCGCGGGCGGCGCCTTCCTCGAATGGATGGAAGGCAAGCCGCTTCCCGGCGTGGCGGCACTGACCGCATGAGCGAGAACGAAGCGGTAGGCGCGAGCGGCGGGCTCGTACCCGTCACCGAGGGCGAGTGGGCCGGCTGGTCGACCTGGCAAAGCGATGCCTTCGAGCAGCGCGCGGGCCCGTTCTACGAACGGCGCGATGACGACGGCAGCATGGTCGCCGCTTTCCGCGCGGAGGAGCGCCATATGAACGGCGCGGGCTTCATGCATGGCGGCTGCATGATGACCTTCGCCGACAGCGCGATCTTCACCATCGCGACCGACGAACTCGCCGGATCGCATGGCGTCACCATGCATCTCGCGGGCGATTTTCTTGATCCGGCCAGCGTCGGGCAGCTGATTGAGGCGCGCGGCGAAGTCGTGCGCGCGGGCGGCAAGACGATCTATGTCGTCGGCATGATCCGTGCCGACGGCAAGCCGGTGCTGAGCTTCAACGGCATTATCCGGAAGATCACCAGGAGATAGAACCGTGCGTATTCTCTGCCTGCTCGCTGTGCTTCTGCTGCCCTCGGCAACCTTGGCGCAAGCGGGCGACCCGGCGGATGAGTTCGCACCCTTCGATCAATTCCTGGCCGAATTCCGCGAGGCAAACAGTGTCCCGGCGCTGAGCGCGGTGATCGTCCGAGACGGGCAGATCGCGTGGGAAGGCTATTACGGCTGGGCCGATGACGAAGGCGAGGTCGCAACCAGCGCGGATACGACTTACAAGATCGCTTCCACCACCAAGCCCATCGCCGCGACGGCGATCTTGGCCGAGGCACTGGCGGGCGGGCTGTCGCTCGACCTGCCGATGCGTGCGGACGACGGCTTTGCCGACACATGCGACTGGCTGTCGCAGTCCCCGATCCCCTTCGGCAGCGGCGGTGAGGACCGGCACGGCAATGCGGTGGCCGCGATGGATTGCGCCAAGCCGCTGACGCTTTCCCAGATGCTCGACATGCGCGCCAATGGCGAGGCCTTCGTCTACAACCCCATCGCCTATGCGCGGATCGACCGCGCGATCAGCGGCGCGGGTGGACGCGACCTGCGCGCCATCGTGCGTGACCGCGTGGCCGAGCCGGCGGGGATGCGCGACGTCGCTCTCGGCTGGCGCGATCCCGAAGGCGGTGATGCGCTGCGGTTCCTCGCGCCGCCCTTCCACCCGGTCGATGGACGTCTCGTCAAGCAGGTCCTGCCCGATGACGATTTCCGCGCGGCAGCGGGTATCATCGCCAGCCCGCTGCAGATGGCGACGTTCGATATCGCCTTCGATTCCGGCGTGCTCATCCCGCCAGCGCTGATCCGCGAGCTGGTCGAAGCCGAGATCGGCCCGCTTGGGGACTACCGGCGCGGCTGGTTCCTCGAGGAATGGGAAGGCCAGCGGCTGCTGTGGCATTCGGGCTGGAACGAGCAAAAGGGCTCCGCGCTCTACCTCAAGGTACCCGAAAAGCGGCTGACACTGATCCTGCTCGCCAATACCGAGGCGATCTGGTGGGGCAATTCGCTGGTCAAGGCCGAAGTCGCCGAAAGCCCGATCGCGCGGCGCTTCCTCGAGGAATTCGCCCGCTAGCGATATTCGGGATTGGGCGCGTCGAAGCGGCGGCCTTCCTTCCACAAATCGACCGAATTGCCCCACGCCGGGATGCCGCCTGCATCCTTCAGCATGCGCGCCATGTGCATCAGATTCCAGGTCATGAAGGTGGTGTTGCGGCGGGTGAAATCGTTGTCGAACCCTTCGTAGCCGTCACCGCCTTCCTTGGCGTCGCCATAGCTCGGGCCGGGCCCCGCTTCGCCGACCCATCCGGCATCGGCCTGCGGCGGGATGGTGTAGCCGACATGCTGCAGCGAATAGAGCACGCCCATGCCGACATGCTTGATGCCGTCCTCATTGCCGGTGATGATGCAGCCGCCGACCTTGCCGTAGAAAGCGTATTGCCCCTTGTCGTTGGTCTGGCCCGAATGCGCGTAGAGGCGTTCGATCAGCCGCTGGCAGACCGAGCTTTTCTCGCCCAGCCAGATCGGCGTGCCGATCACGAGGATATCGGCAGCGGCGACCTTGTCCCAGATCGCGGGCCAGTCGTCTTGCGCTGCGCCATGCTCGGTCATGTCGGGATAGACACCGGGCGCAATCGCGTGGTCGACCAGTCGCACCTGTTCGAGGGCGACATCGTTGCGCACGAGGATCGCCTCGGTCACCCCCAGCAGCTTGTCGGTATGCGACCCCTCGGGCGAGGGTTTGAGCGTGCAGTTGATCGTCAGCGCCTTGAGGTCGGAAAAGTCGGTCGTGTTCTCGTCGCACAAGGTCCCTTGGGTTTGGTCGAGCATGCTTCCTCCTTGGGTGTGCCTGAGATACGCATCGGCGGCGAGATAGTTACCCCGCGCAGTTGTCGGTCTTTATCACGCTGGTTATGGCTTGTGCATGACCGCGCGAGCGCAGCAGATCGACCGGGTAGTTATCGTCGGCGGCGGGACGGCGGGCTGGATGACCGCGATCGCGCTGTCCCGCCTGCTCGGGCGGCTGGGCCTGTCGATCACACTGGTCGAATCCACTGCCATCGGCACGGTCGGGGTGGGCGAGGCGACGCTCCCGCAGATCCGCAGCTTCAACCGCCTGCTGGGACTGGACGAACGCGAGATGATGGCGCGCACCGCCGCGACCATCAAGCTGGGTATCGAATTCCGCGATTGGGGCCGGATCGGTGATCGCTACATCCACCCCTTCGGCACCTATGGCGAAGAGATCGGGCAAGCGAGCTTCATCGACTATTGGGCGCGTGCACGGGCAGCGGGCAAGGCGGCGCCGATCGGCGACTATTCGCTGCCGATTGTCGCCGCATGGGCGGGGCGGTTCGAACCGCCCAAGCCGAACGATGCGCGCCAGGCTTATGATTATGCCTTCCAGTTCGATGCCGGTCTCTATGCCGCATGGCTCGCCGAACTCGCGCAGCAAGCGGGGGTTGTCCGGCGCGAGGGCAAGATCACCAAGGTCCGCCGCACGGGCGAGAGCGGCGACATCGATGCGGTGGTCCTCGAATCGGGCGAGGCCATTGGGGGCGATCTGTTTATCGACTGCTCGGGCTTCCGCGCGCTCTTGATCGGCGACACGCTGGGCACGGCGTTCGAGGACTGGAGCCATTGGCTCCCCTGCAATCGCGCGTTTGCAGTGCCCTGTGCCAATGGCGGCGATCACGGCCCCTATACCCGCGCGACGGCACGCAAGGCGGGGTGGCAATGGCGCATCCCCCTGCAGCACCGGGTGGGCAACGGGCTGGTCTATTGCGATGCCTGGTGGGACGATCAGGACGCGTCCGATTACCTGATGGCGAATCTGGAGGGCGAGGCGGGGGCAGAGCCGCGCCAGCTGCGCTTCACGACCGGGCGCCGCCGCTCGCTATGGCAAGGTAATTGCGTCGCCATCGGTCTCGCCGGCGGGTTCCTCGAACCGCTCGAATCGACCAGTATCGACCTGATCCAGAGCGGTATCCTCAATCTCGTCGACCTGTTTCCCGGAGCGGCGATCGAACCCGCGGACCGGCGCGAATACGACCGGCTGATGGATCTCGAATTCGAGCGTATCCGCGACTTTCTCGTGTTGCATTATGTCGCCAACCAGCGCGAGGATGCGGAGTTCTGGCGCGCGATGCGCACCATGGCGATCCCCGACAGCCTGGCGGAAAAGATCGAGGGTTTTCGCCGCCGTGCGATCCTGCCCGATTATGCGCATGGCCTGTTCCAGCAGGTGAGCTGGATATCGGTCTTCCTCGGCCAGAATGTGGTGCCCGAGGCATGGGACCCGCGGGCCGAGGTCTTGCCCGAAGCGGAGCTCGCCACCCGGCTCGAGGGGATACACCAGCGCATCGCCCGCGATGCCGCGGCAATGCCCGATCATCTCGATTTCATCGCCCGATCTGGCGCTGCATTCGAGGCATTGGGCGAAACCGCAGGATGAGCCAGCCCGTCCGCTCCTATCTCCTGTTCGGCGCGAAAGCCGACGTCTGGCCGGTGGCGGCTATCCTCGCCGCACAGCTGCCCGCAAGCATTGCCATCACGGTCGTCGAGGAAGCGGATCACTCCGGTGAGCTCGTCGCGCTGCCGGTGGAGGATCCTTATTTCCACGCGCTGGAGCTGAAGGCATCGGACCTCGCCCATGCCGGAGCGAGTTTTGCGCTTGGCTATGCGCTCGATGGCTTTCTCGGCCCGGAAACGCGGATCCTCGCCGCACCCTCGGGTGATCTTCCGGCCATCGGGGGGCTGGCGCTCCACCATATCCTGCGGCGCGTCGCGGGTGAGGCCGGGGCACTGGACCGGTTGGCCGAACTGTACGAGGGCTTCCGTTTCTGTGCCCGCGCTGCGGCCGAGGGGCGCATTGGCTTGCCCGGAGATGCGCCGGACTCGCCGCTCGCAATGCTCGGGCCGCTGGCGATCATCGACAGTTCGGCACTGGCCTCGCTGCTCGTCCAACGCCTCGCCAAGGATCGGGTTAGGAGCGTCGCGGGCGAAATCGCGAGACTGGACCGCGACGACAATGGCCGGGTGCTTGCCGCATGGACCGAGGATGGCGCGGAGGTGACTGCCGATCTGTTTATAGACCTGCGCAGTCCGGGTGAAACGGTGGACGGCGGGGAGACTATGGCGCTCCCCGTGCTCGATACGGCGTTCGCAGGTGGGGTGGTGGTTCGGGCGCACCTCAATGCGGAACCGCTGCCTCGCTACATCGCTCAAGCAAAGTCATCGCCTTCTACGGCTCGGCCCTTTGCGTTGCAGGCGCCATGGGTGGCCAATCTGATCCGCCTCGGCCCCGCCTCTGCCCGGCTCGGGTCGCTATTGTCGGCGGACGGTCGGCTGCTTCTGACGCAGGCGGTGCACCTTGCGCAATGCCTGCCCGCTAGCGCGGACATGTCGGTGGAGGCGCGGCGCTTCAACCAGCTCCATTCGCGCAGCGTGCCCCGGTTCGATGAACTGGTCGCCGCCCCGCTGTTCCTCAACCGGCGGGCCGAACGGCATTGGCGGAACTTGCGCAAAGCCGCGCCGCCCGAGGGGCTCGCCTTGCGGATCGACCAGTTCCGCAGTCGGGGTCGCTTGCCCGAATTCGATGGCGAGGTGATCGATCGCCAGTTCTGGATCGACTTGCTCATGGCTTTCGGCGTGATCCCCGAGCGGCATGATTGCCGCGCGGAGGCTTTCGACCCGCGCCAGCTCGACCGCGCGCTGGGTACGATCCGCGCGCAGCTCGATCAGACGCTTGCGGCCATGCCCCCGCATGCGGACTTCGGGCGCCGGTTCGATGCGGGGTGAAATCACCGTGACAATAGTTTCGCGCCATAGTTGCAGCCTTAAGGACGCTTTTGTATGCGGCGCGCATACGATTGCAGGACCATTTACCAAGCGACGGGGTTTTCCAGATGACTTTCGATGAAATGAAGGCGCGTATTGCCGAGGGCCAGGGCTTTATCGCGGCGCTCGACCAGTCGGGCGGTTCGACCCCCAAGGCACTGGCCGGTTACGGTGTTGCCGAGGATGCCTGGACCAGCGAAGACGAGATGTTCGGCCTGATCCACGAAATGCGCCAGCGGATCATCGAAAGCCCCTGCTTCGGCAATGGCAAGGTCATCGGCGCGATCCTGTTCGAAAAGACCATGGACGGAACGAGTGGCGGCAAGAGCGTGCCAGCGCGTCTCAAGGAACGCGGCATCGTGCCCTTCCTCAAGGTCGACAAGGGGCTCGAGGACGAACGCGACGGCGCGCAGCTGATGAAGCCCAATCCCGGCCTTGAAGCGATGTGCAACCGTGCGCGCGAACTGGGCGTGTTCGGTACCAAGATGCGCTCGGTGATCAAGTCGGCCAATCCGGTCGGGATCAAGGAAGCCGTCCGCCAGCAATTCGCCGAAGGTGCGCGCATCCTGTCCTGCGGTCTCGTCCCGATGCTCGAACCCGAATATGACATCACCGCCGCCGACCGGGCCGAGGGCGAGAAGATCATGCTCGAAGCGATCGAGGAAGGCCTCGTGGCATTGCCCGACGGCCAGCAGGTCATGCTCAAGCTGTCGATCCCCAAGGAAGCGGGGCTTTATGGCGGGCTGACCAACCACCCCAAGGTGCTGCGCGTGGTGGCGCTTTCGGGTGGCTATTCGACCGACGACGCCTGCCGCGAACTGGCCAAGAACCCCGGCATGATCGCCAGCTTCAGCCGCGGTCTGCTGCAGGACCTGCGCGCCGCGCAGGACGATGCCGAATTCGATGCGACGCTGTCGGCCGCAATGGACAAGATCCAGGCCGCCAGCGTGGCCTGAGGCCTTCAGCGCCTTTCGAAAGTGAAACGATACTCGCCGGCCGGGATTTCCCGGTCGGTGGTTTGCCCGGGCGTGGCCGACACCAGCACATAGGTCCGTCCCATCACTTCATACGGTTCGCCCAGCGTGAGCGGGGCGGTCTGCGCCCAGTGGGTGGCGGCAATGCGGGTCGAGACGGTCAGCTTGCCCGCCCACACGCAGCGCGCATTGTTCGGACAGCGGCTGTCCTCGGTCACCGCCAGTGGCGTCAGGATCGTATCGCCCGTCCATACCGGCTGACCGATGGCAACCGCGCTACCTTGCGAGGCAGCGTCGCCATTGGCGCGCGGCGTGTCGGGAATCACCGCGCAGGCGGCGAGCGGGGTGAGCATAAGGGAGGCGATAAGGGTTTTCATGCAGGCGATAGAACGCGCCGCCGCTTTCACCTGCCTGAACAGGTGACGAAACCCGCCGGGCGCATTAGGGCGGCCCGATGACCGATTGCCAATTGTATCTTATCTCGCCGCTCGACGTATCGGGCGATTTCCCCCAGCGGCTCGAGCGCGCGATCGAGGCGGGCCCCGGGCTGGTTACCGCCTTCCAGTTCCGTGTGAAGGGGCTCGACCAGCACGAGGCCGCGCGTCTGGCCGCGCCGCTGCAGGCGATCTGCGCGGCGCATGACGTCGCCTTCATCGTCAATGACGATGTCGCGCTGGCCAAACGGCTTGGGGCCGACGGCGTGCACCTGGGGCAGGGTGACGGCGCGCCGCGCGATGCGCGCGAGGAACTGGGCCGCGAGGCGCAGATTGGCGTGACCTGCCACGCGTCGAAGCATTTCGCCATGGAAGCGGGCGAAGCGGGCGCGGACTATGTCGCCTTCGGCGCTTTCTTCGACAGTACGACCAAGGCGAGCGAACATCGTCCCGAACTCGAAATCCTCGAATGGTGGAGCAATCTGTTCGAGATTCCCTGCGTCGCGATTGGGGGGATTACGCCCGCCAATTGCCAGCCGCTGGTCGAGGCCGGGGCCGATTTCCTCGCCGTGTCCGGGGCGATCTGGAACGGTGACGAAGTGGCTGCAGTGAAAGCCTTTGCGGAGCAAATCGCCGCCGCGTGAGTTGGCTATTCTGAAAGGGGCGGTCGCGTCCCGTCATTTCAGGATAGGTCCCCTCATGCGCACCCTTATTCTCGCCGCCGTTTCATCGCTCGCCCTGGTTGCCTGCGGCACACAAGGGTCCGACGAGGACCGGGATACCGATAGCGTCGCCAGCGCCGAGAGCGGGGACGATGTCGGCTACGAGACCTATGGCGCGGACAATCACGCCGATACGATGGCATCGAACGACGATGCGTCGGGCGATCGGGCGCAAGCGACCGACATTCCCGATCCCGAAGAGCGCCCGATGATGCAGGCGCAGGTCGTGCTCGACCGCGTGGGCTTCGGTCCCGGCGTCATCGACGGCAAGATGGGCATGAGCACCGAGAACGCGCTGCGCGGGTTCCAGGAAGCGAATGACCTCACCGTCACCGGAAAGCTCGACGAAGCGACCAAGGGCGCGCTGTCCGAATGGGACCGCATCCCCGCCACGCGGGTGGTGACGATCCCGGCAGCCTGGGGCGAGACGAGCTATACCGACATGCCCGAGGATGTGGCGGAGAAGGCCAAGCTGGAGCGGCTCGGCTACACTTCGCTCGACGAACGGCTGGCGGAGCGTTTCCATACGACTGTGGAAGTGCTCCAACAGCTCAACCCCGGCGGCAAGCCTGCGGGGATGGGCGGGACCGAATCCACGACTTCGGCCAGCGCCACCCCCACCGCATCGCCCACTCCGCAGGCCAGCGGTACCGGCGCACCGGGCGCCGCAACGACCAGCCTTTTTGCCGCGGGCCAGCAGATCCGCGTGCCCAATATCGGCGCCGACCGGATCGCGCCGCGTTCGGTCGAGGATAGCGGCTGGCAGCGCACGCTCGCCTCGCTTGGCGTCGGGTCCGAACAGCCTTCGGTCGACCGCATCGTAGTCAGCAAGGCGGGCAAGGCGCTGAAAGCCTATCAGGGCGACACGCTGATCGCTCTGTTCACTGTCAGCTCGGGGTCGAGCGAGTTTCCGCTCCCGCTGGGCGAATGGGACATCGTCGGCGAAGCCTACAACCCGCCCTACAGCTACGATCCCGAAGTGCTCGGCAATGGAGACGGCGAAACCTATACGCTGGCGCCGGGGCCCAATTCGCCGGTCGGGATCGTCTGGATCGATCTCAGCAAGGAACATTACGGCATCCATGGCACCCCCGATCCGGAAACCATCGGGCGCGCGCAAAGCAGCGGCTGCGTCCGGCTGACCAATTGGGACGCGGCGCGGCTTGCCGGGATGGTGTCGCAATCGACAAAGGTGCTTTTCGAAGCCTGAGCGGTTAGGGTGACCCCATGAACCTCGTCGACCGCATCCTGACCATCGTCGTAACCGCCACCATCACCAGCGCGATCTGGATCGTTGCGGGTGGCAGCCTGATCGAGAACGCGACCAGCACCGGCCAGCGTGAAGCGACCCGGCCCGCCGAAGCCGCGCCGAGTCCGAGCGCGAGCGACACGTCATCCGATGGGACGGCTACGGATAGCGAAGTGCTGGCGGTCGGTGCGCTCGATGCGCAATTGGCGGCGGCGCCCAGCGCGGCGCAGTCGCGCCAATTGCTGATCCCGGTGCAGAATATCCGCCCCGCCGATCTTACCGATACGTACAGCGATTCGCGCGGCGGCGGTACGCGCCTGCACGAAGCGCTCGACATCATGGCACCGAAGGGCACCAGCGTGCTGTCCTCCGCGCCCGGCACGATCGAGAAGCTGTTCCGCTCGAAAGCCGGGGGGAATACGATCTACGTTCGCTCGACCGATGGCGAGACGATCTATTACTACGCGCATCTCGATGCCTATGCCGAGGGGCTGCGCGAAGGGCAGCGCGTACGCCGCGGCCAGCGGCTGGGCATGGTGGGCAGTTCGGGCAATGCCTCTGCCGAGGCCCCGCACCTGCATTTCGCAATCCTGCAGACGACCGCGGATGCCGAGTGGTGGGAGCCCGCCAATGCGGTCAATCCCTACCCGCTGCTAACCGCAGACTAGTCAGCCCGCGGTCGGGCCGACGCGGTGGCAGCGCAGGCGGCCCAGCTTGCCGTCGCGCCCGACTTCCTGCAGCAGGCCGGACCCCAGCCGCATCATCTTGGTCCCGCGCATCGGGCCGCGGGTGAAGGTGACCTGCTTGCCTTCCATCAGATAGGTGCCGGCACCGCGCACTGTGCGATAGCTCGACCCGCCGGTAATGGCGAAATCGCGGCCTTCCTGTTCGACCCAAGCAGCGCCGCTCGCATCGCCGGGGAGCGCACAGACATATTCGCCCTGGTCGAGCAGCAGCAGCCGTCCCTGCGCCATGGCAGGTCCGTGAGCGAGGCCCGCGAGCGCGGCGAGCAGGGTAAGTTTGGTAAGCTGTTTCATATCATCCGTCCGACGATGCATATAGCAACGCCGCCCGCGGTTTTCCACTCGCTTGCCCGCGCGGCCTCGCTCGGCTAAGGCGCGCCGCACACAACCGCCCGACGGGCGGCCTGCTCTTTTACAAGTCGAAGGTAGCTTCCCCATGAAGATCAGCGGCGTGGACATCCGTCCGGGCAACATCATCGAATACGAAACCGGCATCTGGAAAGTCGCCAAGATCCAGCACACGCAGCCGGGGAAGGGCGGCGCCTACATGCAGGTCGAAATGAAGAACCTGCAGGACGGCCGCAAGACCAATGTCCGCTTCCGCAGCGCGGACACGGTCGAAAAGGTGCGTCTCGATACGGCCGAGTATCAATTCCTTTACGAGGATGGCGACATGCTCGTGTTCATGGACCAGAGCACCTACGAACAGATCACCCTGCCGAGCGACCTGCTCGGCGACGCGCGCGCCTTCCTTCAGGACGGCATGCAGGTAAAGCTCGAGCTGTGGGAAGAAAAACCCATCTCGGTCGAACTGCCCGCCCAGATCGAAGCCGAAATCGTCGAGGCCGATGCCGTGGTGAAGGGGCAGACCGCCTCGTCCAGCTACAAGCCCGCTGTGCTCGACAATGGCGTGCGGATCATGGTCCCGCCGCATATCGAAAGCGGTACGCGGATCATCGTCGACGTCTACGAACAGTCCTACGTCGGTAAGGCCTAAACTCATGGGCAAATCCATCGCCAGCCGGTTCGAGAACATCGACATCACCCGCAGCGTTCTGCGCGCGGTCATCATCAACGATGACGAGCTGACGCTGGAAATGGATTTCTGCCTCGAGGAAGCGCATCCCGACTACGAAGCGCCGGGCGCCGACGAAGACTGCTGCTTCCACCCCGGCCTGCTCAAGTTCGCCGGGATTTCGAAGCTGGGCCTCGATCGCGCTGAAAATGCAGGCGAAACAAAGCGTCGTTTCGCCATCCAGTCCTTCAATATCGAGGGCACGAAGTTCGACATGGCCTGCGAGTGGGGCGATATCCACCTGCAGGCGCGTTCGATCCGCGTCCTGACCGAATAAGAGAGTTTCCATGGCCGTTCTATCGGGTGTCATCCGCGTAATGGAGAAGGCCGCGCGCAAGGCGGGTGGCCGCTTGCGGCGCGATTTCGGCGAGGTCGAGCACCTCCAGGTCAGCCGCAAGGGGCCGGCCGATTTTGTTTCCAAGGCCGACCGCATCGCCGAACGCACGATCTATGACGAACTTCTCGCCGCACGCCCCGACTGGGGTTTCGTGATGGAAGAGGCGGGCATCATCGAAGGTGACGCAAACAAGCCGCGCTGGATCGTCGATCCGCTCGACGGCACCAGCAACTTCCTCCACGGCATCCCGCATTTCGCGATCAGCATCGCGGTACAGGAACCCAAGCTCGGCGGCGGGGGCTGGGACGATGTCAGCGCCGCGGTGATCTACAACCCGGTCACCGACGAGACCTTCTGGGCCGAAAAGAGCCGCGGGGCCTGGCTGCATGACGGACGCCTGCGCGTGTCCGCACGCCGCGGCCTGTCCGAGGCATTGGTCGCCACCGGCATTCCCTTCCAGGGCCATGGCAATTTCACCGAATGGTCGAAGATCTTTGCCGCCATCGGTCCGCAGGTCGCGGGTATTCGCCGCTACGGCGCCGCCTCGCTCGATCTGGCGTGGCTCGCCGCAGGCCGGTTCGATGGCTTCTGGGAAAGCGATCTCAACGATTGGGATACGGCCGCCGGCTGCCTGATCGTGCGCGAAGCGGGCGGGTTCGTATCCGATTTCCGCGGCCGTTCGCAGCCGATCCATGCCAAGCAGGTCCTCGCGGCCAATGATGCGCTGCATTCGAAGCTGCACAAATTGCTGGCCAATGCGCTGAAGGCTTGATGCCTGCACGGGGCGCCGCTAATCCCCGCGCTCCCGACCCAGTGCCCCTGTGGCGGAATTGGTAGACGCGCTCGACTCAAAATCGAGTTTCTTTGAAGTGCCGGTTCGAGTCCGGCCAGGGGTACCAAAACAATTATCTAATCGCCTGATTTTTGGTGATTTCGTGAAGGTTGGGCAATCAACTGGGGTCGCAGGTAGGGCAAGCCAAGGTCAGGCTGCCTGCTAGCAGATTGGCGTGAGCCCCGACCGAATGCGGAATGGCCGCTAACGACCCGCATGCAGACATTCCGGTTTCCTCAGATTCAACAGTTCGAAGCTTGTTCTTTAACTCCAAAGATTGATGCTTTTGCGATGCTTGAGAGATTTCCATCTGGCGAGTTGAAGCAGCTACTTCACCTCTATTTGGCTTCCGAGCACAAGCGTAAGGGGAGGATGCCTAGGGCAAGGAAACGCATAAACATGGCCTTGGCCTCGACGCCTCAGCCCGCAACATTTCTTCTAGCGTATGACGGGCTTCTCTTGATCGGAGAAGATCGACCCCAGGATGCACGTGCTCGGTTCGCGGAATGTCTTGAGGTCGCCAAGCAGGGCGAGTGCGCTGATGACGACTATGTTGCAAAATATTGCGAACTTTGGCTCGCTATCTTCGACGAAGAGGTAGGTTGGGAGGAGATCAAATCCGCAGCTGAGAAAAAGAATGCCGCTTGGTCGAATGCCTCGAAGATCGTGCAGACATATCTTCGTCGCTCATCTCTTAGCTCGTTGAAACAGAACTGCAGCCACCGACAGTCGAGGAGGCACCTACGAACGGGGTCGTCCGCACCGTCCAAAATACACCGCACGTCAATCGACTTTGATCTATGACGTCTGCTTTCCACCCCGATTTCAGTCAAAGACCAACATTGGGATCTGCTGGAAAGCCGACATTTCAATTCGGGCAGGGCAATCCATCAAATCGCAGAATTCAGGCACTTCGGCCAGGGGTACCAAACTAAATCCTTGCGTATCGCAGGATAAACTGGGATTTCGGCGGTCGGATGATCGGGGTTCCTTCCTACCATGCAATCGCCGCGATGGGCATTACCATCGCGATGTTCATTGCCTTCGCGCGTGGGCGCATGTCGGTCGAGATCATCTCGCTGATGACGATCGCGGTGATTGCGGTCGGGCTGTATTTCTTCCCGCTGCCGAACACCCAGCCGACCGACGGGTTGAGCCTCGCCTTCTCCGGTTTCGGCCATTACGCGCTGATCACGATCTGCGCGCTGATGATCATGGGGCGGGGGCTGGTGGTTACCGGCGCGCTCGATCCGGCGGCGCGATTTCTCGAGCGATTGTTCAAGATCAACCTCCAGCTCGGGCTGCTGTTTTCGCTGGTGATCACCTTCCTGCTGTCGATGGGGGTCAACAATACGCCGGTGCTGGTGCTGCTGATGCCGATCTTCGTGCATCTCGCCATGCGCGGCGCGATGGCTGCCTCGAAAACGCTGATCCCGCTCAACGCCGCCTCGCTGATGGGGGGCATGGCGACGACCATCGGCACCTCGACCAATATTCTCGTGGTATCGATCGCGGTGGATCTGGGCATGCCCGAAATGGGCGTGTTCCACTTCACGCCGATCGTGCTGGTCGCATCGCTGGTCGCGCTGCCCTTCGTATGGATCGTCATGCCACGCCTGCTCGGTGACAACCGCATCGAGGCGGTCCACGCCCAGCGGTTGTTCGAGACGCGGCTGCGCGTTACCGAAAACTCGATTCTCAACGGACGCGAATTGTCTGATCTGGGATCGCGCCTGCCATCGGGGATCGAGTTCCACGAGGTGCCCGTCGGCCTGCTGCGCCCGCAGCACCGCCTGCGCATGACCGGTACGCATGAAGCGATCGAGGAAGCCATGGCGACCTTGCGCGGCGATGCGGCGCCAAGCTGGGTGATCGACCGTATCCGCCGCCGCTCGGGCGAGACCGGCACCGACATCGCGGTCGGCGAGATGATCGTGACGGCGGATTCGCGCCTGATCGGGCGGACGCTGCCCAGTTCGGGCATTGCCGATCTCTATGGCGTCGCGGTGATCGGGACGCATCGCCCCGAACGGCTCGTGGGCGAGAAGGAACAGTTTTCCGAAGGCGGCGACCTGCGCTTCGCCGAGGGCGATGTGCTGCTGGTGATGGGCCTGCCCGACGACATGCAGCATTTCGCCCGCGCCGATAGCCTGCTCCAGCTTGAAGGCATGCGCGAACTGCCGCGCCGGTCGAAGGCCACGCTGTCCGCGGTGATCATGGGTGGTTCGATCGCGCTCGCCTCGGTCGGGCTGATCCCGATCGCGATTGCTTCGCTTGCAGGCGCCATCCTGATGTTCGTGACCGGCTGCGTGAAGTTCGACCGTGTCGGGCGCGGGCTCTCGGGCAGCGTCATCGTGCTGGTCGCGGCCAGCATCGCGCTTGGCCGGATCATCCTCGACAGCGGTGCGGCCGACTGGATCGGGACGGTCATGGCAGTGGGGCTGGACTATCTCTCGCCCGCTGCCGCGCTGGCGGCGATCATGCTGGCGATGACCTTCCTCACCAATTTCGCGTCCAATGCGACCGCAGCCACCGTCGGCACGCCGATTGCTTTCGCCATCGCCAGCAAGCTGGACCTGCCGCCCGAACCGCTGGTGCTTGCCGTGCTGTTCGGCTGCAACCTGTGTTACGCGACCCCCATCGCCTATCAGACCAATATGCTGATCATGGCGGAGGGTTCGTACGAGTTCAAAGATTACGTCCGGACCGGGGTCCCGCTGGTGCTGATCATGGTCACCATGCTCTCGCTCGCGCTGGTGGTAACCTACGGGCTGTAGGCTTTCCTACGGCAGCCGGGTCTGCAAGACAGGCGTTCCGGAAAACCACCGCGCTACAGCGGCGGCGAAGTTTGCCCATGGACCCTGTTCCATGTGGTCCATCGTGTAGGGAGACCAGAACCCATGTCCAAATCCGTTCCCACAAGCCTTGCCGCGCTGGCAATGGTGCTGGCCGCGCCCGCGCAGGCCGATGATCTGAGCAGCGATCTGGCCGAGGACATGCCCGGTCTGATGGAGCTTTACCGCGATCTCCACGCGAACCCCGAACTGAGTTTCGAAGAGCACGAGACCGCGGCCAAGCTGGCCAAGCGGATGCGCGAACTCGGCTTCGAAGTGACCGAAGGGGTCGGCCGGACGGGGGTCGTTTCGGTGATGGCCAATGGCGAAGGACCGACGGTCCTGCTGCGCGCCGACATGGACGGGCTACCGGTGGTCGAGCAGACCGGGCTGCCTTACGCATCGACCGTAACCGCCACCCCCGCCAGCGGGGTCACCACCGGGGTCATGCATGCCTGCGGTCATGACACGCATATGGCGGGCTTCATCGGTGCGGCGCAGTTGCTGGTCGACCACAAGGACAAGTGGCAGGGCACGCTGGTCATGGTGCTGCAGCCGGCTGAAGAAATTGGCCTGGGCGCGCTCGCGATGATCGAGGACGGGCTCTATACCCGCTTCCCCAAGCCCGATTATGCGCTGGCGTTCCACGATGCCGCAGCGCCCGCGCCAGCAGGCACCATCGGCTATACGCCGGGCTATGCGCTGGCCAATGTCGACAGCGTCGACATCACGGTGAAGGGTATCGGAGGGCATGGCGCCTATCCGCACACCACGCGCGATCCCATCGTGCTGGCCAGCGCAATCGTGATGAAGCTGCAGACCGTGGTCAGCCGCAATTCCTCGCCGCTCGATCCGGCGGTGATCACGGTGGGCAGCTTCCATGCGGGCGCCAAGCACAATATCATCAGCGATGAAGCCAAGCTGCAGCTCACCGTGCGCAGCTATTCGGACGAGAGCCGCCAACTGCTGCTCGACGGAATTCGCCGGGTCGCGCGCGGCGAGGCGATCACTGCGGGCTTGCCTGACGATTTGATGCCGACTGTGACGGTCGAGGATCCCTATACACCGTCCACCTTCAACGATCCCGACTTCAGCGAGAGCATCGCAGCCGGGTTCAAGCAGCGCTTCGGCGAGAACCGGGTAATGGAATGGCCCGCGGTGATGGGGGGCGAGGATTTCAGCCAGTTCCGCCGCGCCGCGCCCGAAGATATCAAGTCGATGATTTTCTGGATCAGCGGCACCCCGCAGCCGCTGCTCGACGCGCTGAAGAACGATGGCACGTCGCTGCCTTCGCTTCATTCGCCCTTCTGGGCTCCCGATGCGGAAAAGGTCATCGCGACCGGGGCCGAGGCGCTGGCCAGCAGTGCGATCGACCTGATGCCGCGCACTGGCAGCTAGGACAGCAGGCAAAAATGTGGCCGCCGGAGCGTTGGGGACACTCCGACGGCCTATTCTCCTCCCCAGGAGAACTTGGTGTAAGGTCAGCCGTCGGCGGGGACGTAGGTGCCGAGGCGGTGATGCAGCGCGTTGATCTTCGCCAGCTCCTCGCGATCCTCGGTGGCCCGTGCATAATGCGTCAGCGCGGTGCGCAGCAGGCGGAAATCGGCGGTCGAGAACAGCGCCCGGGCGCGGCCCGGTTCGGTCTTCGGAGTGTCGTCTGTCATGGTCGTCATCCTTCCTCTCCTTAGGCGGCAGCGAACTGGTTCATGGTATTGTCCTTGCCGCCGGCCTTCAGGGCCGCTTCGCCGGCAAAGTAATCCTTGTGGTCGTCGCCCATGTCCGAGCCAGCCATGTTCTGGTGCTTCACGCAAGCGATACCCTGGCGGATTTCCTCGCGCTGCACGTTCTTAACGTAGCCGAGCATCGCCTGTTCGCCGAAATATTCCCTGGCGAGATTGTCGGTGCTCAACGCGGCCGTGTGATAGGTCGGCAGCGTGATCAGGTGATGGAAGATACCGGCACGCTTCGCGGCATCGGCCTGGAAGGTGCGGATCTTCTCGTCGGCTTCGGCGGCGAGTTCGGTGCCGTCGTAATCGATGCTCATCAGCCTGTCGCGATCGAAGGCCGAGACGTCCTTGCCCGCTTCGGCCCAGGCATCATAGACCTGCTGGCGGAAGTTGAGCGTCCAGTTGAAGCTGGGCGAATTGTTGTAGACCAGCTTGGCATTGGGGATCACTTCGCGAACCCGGTCGACCATGCCCGCGATCTGCTCGACATGCGGCTTCTCGGTTTCAATCCACAGGAGGTCGGCCCCTGCTTCCAGCGCGGTGATGCAGTCGAGCACGCAGCGGTCTTCGCCGGTTCCGGGACGGAACTGGTAAAGGTTGCTGGGCAGGCGCTTGGGCGCCAGTAGCTTGCCGTCGCGGCTGATGAAGACCTGACCGTTCTTGATGTCGGCGGCATCGACTTCGTCGCAATCGAGGAAGCTGTTGTACTGGTCGCCGAGGTCGCCGGGTTCCTTCGAATAGGCGATCGACTTGGTCAGGCCGGCGCCGAGGCTGTCAGTGCGGGCAACGATGATGCCTTCGGGAACACCGAGTTCGAGGAAGGCATAGCGGATCGCGCGGATCTTCTGGTGGAATTCCTCATGCGGCACGGTAACCTTGCCGTCCTGGTGGCCGCACTGCTTTTCGTCCGACACCTGGTTTTCGATCTGCAGCGCGCAGGCACCGGCTTCGATCATCTTCTTGGCCAGCAGGTAGGTCGCCTCGGCATTGCCGAAACCGGCGTCGATATCGGCGATGATCGGGACGACATGCGTTTCGTGCTCGTCGATTTCCTTGATTAAGCGCTGCGTATTGACCGCGTCATTGGCTTCCTTGGCCGCATCCAGTTCGCGGAACAGGCCGCCCAGTTCGCGGGCATCGGCCTGGTTGAGGAAGGTGTAGAGTTCCTCGATCAGGTTGGGGACGCTGGTCTTTTCGTGCATCGACTGGTCGGGCAGCGGACCGAATTCGCTGCGCAGCGCGGCAACCATCCAGCCCGACAGGTAGAGGTAACGGCGCTTGGTATTGCCGAAATGCTTTTTGATCGAGATCATCTTCTGCTGCGCGATGAAACCGTGCCAGGTGCCCAGCGACTGCGTGTAGTTCGCCGGGTCGCGGTCATAGGCTTCCATGTCCTCGCGCATGATCTTGGCGGTGTAGCGGGCAATGTCGAGCCCCGTGCGGAAGCGGTTCTGGACGACCATGCGCGCGGCACTTTCGGCATCGATGGCACCCCAGGGCGCACCGTTGGCGGCGATGGTTTCGTTCAGTTCACTGATCCGGTCCGAATAGGTCACGGGGGACACTCCTTGTCGTATTGGGGGCGTAATCGTTGACCCTGTTCTGTCGCACCCGGGTGCGGGATGACAGAAAAATTTACAAACAAACTTGTCTAGAGTGGCACCTTGAGGCTATCACTCGTGTAAAGCTGTAAAGAAAGTTACAATGACCGAAGAGGCGCTCTTCGCGGGACCGGCGCTCCGCCGCTTGCGCAAGCGGGAGGGGCTGACACAGGCTGCCACTGCCGCACGGCTCGACATTTCCCCGAGCTACCTCAATCTGATCGAGCGCAATCAGCGACCGGTCAGCGCGCGGGTGATGATGCAGCTGGTCGAGCAGTTCGACTTCGATCCGCGATCGCTGCGCGAAGACGAGGCGATCGGCGGGATCGACGGATTGGCGAGGCGGTTTGCCGACGAACGCTTTGCCGACCTGGGGGTTGACCGCGAGGAGTTGCAGGAATTCCTCGCGCTGGCGCCGCAAGCCGCTGCGGCCTTCGCCCGGCTGTACGACAGGGCAGGCACGGCGGGTGGCACCACCGATGACCCGCTCTCCGCCTCGCGGCGCGAGATCGAGCGGTGGCGCAACCATTTTGCCGATCTCGACATGGCCGCGGAAGAACTGGCAGACGACATGCGCCTTTCGCGCGGCGATATCGGCCTCGCTCTGACCGAACGTTTGCGTGAGCGGCACCAGCTGTCGGTGCGGATCCTGCCCCGCGATGTGCTGCCCGACAGCCTGCGCCGGCTCGACCTCCATGCACGGCAGGTCCAGCTTTCCGAGATGCTCAGCATTCCTTCGCGCAACTTCCAGCTCGCGCTCCAGCTCGCGCAACTTGAGTTCGCCGGGGCAATCGACGCGGTCGCGAAGGGGGCACGCTTCGATGACGAGGTGGCGCGGGCGTTGTTCGCCCGGCATCTCAACGGCTATGTCGCCGCGGCGCTCCTCATGCCTTACGGCCGCTTCCTGCGCGCCTGCGAGGCCACCGGCTACGACCTCCCCGTGCTCGAACGCCGGTTCGGGGTCAGTTTCGAGCAACTCGCGCACCGGCTCACCACGCTGCAGCGGGTCGGCCAGCGCGGCCTGCCGTTTTTCATGGTCCGGCTCGACCGCGCAGGGCAGTTCTCCAAGACCTTTACCGGGGCCAGCACGGCGCTGTTCGTCGAATCCGATGCCAGTTGCCCGCTGTGGCACGCCCATCGCGCCTTCGATCGCGCAGGCGATTTGCAGGTGCAGTTCGTTGCGCTCGACAATTCGGGCGACCGCGACGGCGGGTGGCTGACCATGGCGCGCACGGTCGAGGGCAGCGGCGCTCCCGGAGAAGCGCAATTCGTCGTGGCGGTGGGTATCGAAGCGGTTCTTGCCGCCGATCTTGCGCAGGCACGGGGCATTTCACTGCGGCCCGACGATGCCCAGCCGATCGGTCCCGGGTGTGCCCGGTGTCACCGGGTCGGGTGTAGCCAGCGATCCCTTCCCCCGGCGGGCCGCAAGCTTGCCTTCGATACGGCGCGCCGCGGCGTTACGCCGTTCGAATTCGCGTCCGATTGAGCGCCATTCGCCCATTTGCGGGGAACCGCGGACGGATTTGCCGCGTTTTCAGCTCATTAGAGTCGCAGGGGCACACGATTATGACAGAAGAACGGATTACCGAAACCACCGATGCCGCAGGCAACACCCATACGACGCATACGGTCGTCGCGGACGGGGAAGTCCGCCGGGGCGGTACCAATTGGGTGCTGATCCTCCTGGTGCTCGGCGTCGCCATCGTCGGCTTCCTCTTCATCAACCAGATGAGCAGTGCCGAAGTGACCAAGGACAATGCCATTACGGGCGCTGCCAATGAAGTCGGCCAAGCCGCCAACCAGGTGGGCGAAGCCGCTCAAAATACCGGCGAGGCGGTGGAAGAAGCCGTCACGAACTAAATTGCAGTAGCGACAACGGAAGGGCGGGGAGCTTGAGGGTTCCTCGCCCTTTTTCGTGCAAGTGTAAAATTTACCGACGGTTCATCCCTGTCTGCTAGTCAAGGTTTCCGACACCAGCAATTCGCGAGCCGGACTGAATGATCCGCCTGTTCAAGCACTACATCTCCTACAATGTCGTGCTGCTTTCCTTGATCGATCTCATGCTGCTTTCGCTCGCGGGCGAGGCGGCGTGGCGGCTGCGCGTTGCGCAGATCGGGATCAGTGCCGGTCAGTTCTCGGATCGCGTGCTCGAAATCGGCGGCTTTGCCGGGGTGATCTGGCTGGCGATGATCGCGGTCGGGACCTATGGCCCCGAGGCATTGCGATCGATGCGCTTCGCTACCGCGCGGCTGCTGGTCGCGGTCAGCCTCGGCGTGCTGGCGATCTCGCTGATGAACTTCTTCTTGCCCGGATCGGCGCTGTGGCGCTCGGTCCTGCTCTACGCGATGGGAATTGCGATTGCCTTCCTCATAGCCAACCGGATTCTCGGCAGCAGAATGCTGGGCGTCGAGGCATTCCGCCGGACCATCCTCGTGCTTGGCGCGGGTGCGCGGGCGGAGCGGCTGGAGCGGCTTTCGCGCCGCGCCGATAGCGGCTTTGCTGTCGGTGCCTTTGTCGCAATGGGGGAATCGGAACCGACCATCGCCACCGCCGTCCCGCGCGAATCGATTTCGGACCTCGGCCGGTTCGTCGAGCGGGTAGGGGCGACCGAAGTGGTCCTGGCGCTGCAGGAACGGCGCAATTCGCTGCCGCTTAAGGACCTGCTAAGGGTCAAGACCAAGGGCGTCATGGTGAGCGATTTCTCGAGCTTCCTCGAGCGCGAATTGGGCCGCGTCGACCTGGATACACTCAATCCCAGCTGGCTGATCTTTTCCGATGGGTTTTCATCCGGGCGGCGATTGTCGAGCATTGGCAAACGCCTGTTCGACATTCTCGTCAGTCTGGTCATCCTGATCGTCGGTCTGCCGCTGGTCGCGATCTTCGCCATATTGGTGAAGCTGGAAAGCAAGGGGCCCGCCTTCTTCCGCCAGACGCGGGTCGGGCTCTATGGCCAGGAGTTCACGCTCGTCAAACTGCGCTCGATGCGCACCGACGCCGAGGCGGATGGGGCCAGATGGGCGGATAAGGACGATCCGCGCATCACCCGGGTGGGCCGCCTGATCCGCACCGTGCGCATCGACGAACTGCCGCAGGTATGGAGCGTGCTGAAGGGGGAGATGAGTTTCGTCGGCCCACGGCCCGAAGTGCCCGCTTTCGTGGTCGATCTCGAGAAGGAACTGCCCTTCTATGCCGAGCGCCACATGGTCAAACCCGGCATCACCGGTTGGGCGCAGATCAATTATCCCTATGGCGCCAGCGTCGAGGATTCGCGCCAGAAGCTCGAATACGACCTGTATTATGCCAAGAACTACACACCCTTCCTCGACATCATCATCCTGCTGCAGACCGCGCGGGTGGTCATCTGGCCTGAAGGAGCGCGCTGATGGGCTGGATCGCAAGCTTTTCCTATATCGCCTATTCGATCGGCGCGGTGATCTGCGCGCTGGCGGCGATCTGGATCGGGCGCAAAGGCGATTCGCTGCGCGCCGACCGTACGCCTGCAGTCGTCGCGCTGGCGCTGACTGCGAACTGGTGCTTCGCCGCGGCCAGTTTCGAGCCCGGCCGGCCGATCGTCGAACTGACCGAGATTGCGCGCAATCTCGCGTGGCTGTTCATGCTCTTTCGCCTGTTCGCCAATGACGGGCGCGACGAGACGCTGCGACTGGTCCGTCCGGCGGTCTTCGCCCTGGGCTTTGTCGAGGTACTGCAATTCGTCCTGCTGCTGATCGCGCGGCGCTATGCGGTGACGCCCGAACTGACCGCGCTGACTTTCGAAACCGCAGCGCTGTTCCGCGTGATGGTTTCGGTGGGCGCGCTGGTGCTGCTGCATAATCTCTATGCCGGCGCCGCGGCATCGTCGCGCCAGATCCTGCGCTGGAACGCAGCTGCGCTGGCCGGGATGTGGGCCTTCGATCTCAATTACTTTACGATCGGCTACATCACCGGTGCGTTGCCGGGTGAACTCGCCGCGCTACGCGGGGTGGCTGCCGCCTTGGTGGCCGTCCCGTTCGCGCTGGGCTTCAACAGCCGGTCGCCCGATCTGGAATTCCGTCCGTCGCGAGCGGTGACCTTCCGCTTTCTCTCGCTGCTGGTGATCGGTGGCTATCTCGGCCTGATGCTGGGGCTCGCCCGCTGGCTCGACATGCTCACGGGCGATCTCGCGCGGATGACACAGGTCGGCCTGATCATCACCGCCAGCGCATTGGCGCTGATCTGGCTTCCGTCTGATCGGCTACGCGGCTGGCTGCGGGTCACGGCGATCAAGCACCTGTTCAAGCACCGCTACGAATATCGCAACGAGTGGATTCGCTTTACCGATACGATCGGCACCACCGGCTTCGACAACATCAGCCTGCAGGAACGTACGGTGAAAGCGCTGGCGGATATCACCGACAGTCCTTCGGGCATCCTGCTCGTGCCCGACGAAGACGGCTCGTTCGAGCTGGCGGCGAACTGGCGTTGGTCGAATGCCGAAATTCCGGCTCGCGCCGCACCCGCCTCGCTCGGCGTCATTCTCGAAAGCAGCGAATTGATCATTGCGTTCGACGAAGTGCGCGACGGTGTGGACCATCGCGGAGAGCAGGCCGCGGTGCCCGACTGGATGCGCAACGACCCGCGCGCCTGGGCGGCGGTACCGCTGCTCCATTTTGATCGCCTGGTCGGCCTCGTCATCCTGTCGCGCCCGCTGATCGAGCGCCGGCTCGACTGGGAAGATTTCGATCTGCTGTCGGTCGTCGGTCGCCAGCTGGCGAGCTACCTCGCGGAACAGGCCGGACAGGCTGCGCTGCTCGAGGCGGGGCGCTTCGACGAATTCAATCGCCGCATGGCTTTCGTGATGCACGACATCAAGAACCTGTCGAGCCAGATGTCGCTGCTGCTGCGCAATGCGGAAAAGCATGCCGACAAGCCCGAGTTTCGCAAGGACATGCTGGTGACGCTACGCAGCAGTGCGGACAAGCTCAACACGCTGCTCGCGCGGCTCGGACGCTATGGCCCGCCGGGAACCGAGAAAGCACGCCAGTTCGATCTTGCCGAAACGGCGCGGCAGGCCGTCGAACGGCTGGGCAAGGTCCATCCGGTGGCGGTGCTTCGCACCGAGCCGGTCGCAGTCGAGGGCAATCCCGACGCGCTCGATCAGGCGCTGGTGCATCTCATCCAGAACGCGATCGATGCGAGCGATGCCAACAGTTCGGTCATGCTCGAGGTGTATAGCGATGGCGTTTCGGGCAAGGCGACGGTGATCGACAATGGGCGCGGCATGTCACCGCAATTCCTGCGCAACGGCCTGTTCAAGCCGTTCGTCTCCTCGAAGCCCGGAGGCTTCGGCATCGGTGCGTTCGAGGCACGTGAATTGATCCGCTCGATGGGGGGACGATTGGATGTCGAATCGCGCGAGGGGTTGGGGACGCGGTTTACCATCAGCCTGCCGCTTAAATCGGCGACAACCATTATTGGACGAAGCCAGTCGGCAGAGGGGAATGAGGTCGCGTAATGGGGGAAACCAAACCCAAACTGCTCATCGTCGAGGATGACGAGGGCCTGCAGGCACAGCTCAAATGGGCCTATGACGACTTCGATGTCGTGATTGCCGGGACCCGTGCGGAAGCGCTGACCGCCTTGCGTTCGGAAGAGCCTGCGGTGGTCACGCTCGACCTCGGCCTGCCGCCCGATCCCGATGGGACCAGCGAGGGCTTTGCCGTGCTCGAAGCGATCATGGCAATGAAGCCCGACACGAAGGTTATCGTCGCCTCGGGCCATGGTGCCCGAGCGAGTGCGCTGCGCGCGGTGGAGCAGGGCGCTTACGATTTCTACCAGAAGCCGCTCGACATCGACACGCTGGGGCTGATCGTCCAGCGTGCATACCGGCTGCATCAGATCGAGAATGAGAACCGCCGTCTCGCGGAAAAGGTCGGCGAAGACCGGACGGTGCTTGGCTCGATGGTCACCGCGGCTCCGGAAATGGCCAAGGTTGCGCGGACGATCGAACGGGTGGCACCGACCAATGTGTCAGTCATGCTGCTCGGGGCAAGCGGGACGGGCAAGGAATTGCTGGCCCGCGGCGTCCACGATTCGAGCAACCGCCGCGACGGTGCCTTCATCGCGATCAATTGCGCGGCGATCCCCGAAAACCTGCTCGAGAGCGAATTGTTCGGGCATGAACGCGGCGCATTCACCGGCGCGGTCAAGATGACCGAGGGCAAGATCGAACTGGCCGACGGGGGCACGCTGTTCCTCGACGAGGTCGGCGACATCCCGTTGCCCTTGCAGGTGAAGCTGCTGCGGTTCCTGCAGGAGCGGACGATCGAGCGGATCGGCGGACGCAAGCAGATCCCGGTCGACACGCGCATCGTCTGCGCGACGCATCAGGATCTCGAATCGATGATCGGTGCGGGCACGTTCCGCGAAGACCTGTTCTACCGGCTTGCCGAAATCGTCGTGAAAGTGCCGACGCTGGCCGAACGCCCGGGCGATGCAGTGCTGCTTGCCAAGCATTTCGTCACGCGCTTCGCCAAGGAGATGAACCCGCAGGTCAAGGGCTTTGCGCCCGATGCGCTGGCGGCGATCGATGGCTGGAGCTGGCCGGGCAATGTGCGCGAGCTCGAAAACCGGATCAAACGCGCGGTTATCATGGCTGATGGCAAGCTGGTGTCTGCCGAAGACCTGGACCTGACGCAGGACGCCGCGGATGGCGGCGATATAGCCCTCAACCTCAAGGCGGCGCGCGAACAGGCGGACCGGCGGATGATCCGGCAGGCGCTCGCCCGCAGCGAAGGCAATATCTCGAACACCGCCAAGCTTCTCGGGATCAGCCGGCCGACCTTGTACGATCTGCTCAAGCAATATGACCTTCAGGCGTGATCCCGGACTTATCGTAGCACTCGCATTTGCCCTTGCGACGCTGGGGGGATGCGAGCAGGCAGGGTCGGACCGGCCAATGTTGGAGGAGGCGCGGTTCCAGCTGGAGCGGGGCGATGCCCTCGCGGCGCAGGTCCAACTCGAACAGGCGCTCGCGACAGGCACTCCGCGCGAGGAGCTTGCAGCCCTGTTCGGCGAAAGCGCGCTTTTGACGGGTGATCTGGGGGTTGCGCGTGAGTGGCTCGGCCCGGGCGAGTTTTCGGAGGGCAGCGCCGCGGCTGGCTTCCAATTGCTAGGCCGTCTCGAAATGGCGGAAGGCGATCTACCCGCAGCGGGGGCCGCTTTCGACCGATCCTATCGGGTCGAACCGGACAATGCCGGGTTGTGGGTCGACATCGGTCGCCTCCGGTATCGTGGAGGCGAGCAATTCGAAGCCATCGCCGCCGCCGAACGCGCATTGTCGATTGATCCGAATGATGCCGAAGCGCTGCGTTTTCGCGGGCAGCTCGCGCGCGATGCGCAGGGGCTTGAAACGGGTGCCGAATTGCTGGGCAGGGCCCTCGAACGCCAGCCGCAGAATATCGAACTGAGGGTCGAATACGCCGCCACGCTCGGCGATGCCGGCCGTGCGCGCGACGCGCTACGGGTCCTGCGTGCCGAGGGTGGGCGTGCGGCCTCCACTCCGCGCGGAATGTTCGTCCAGGCGGTGATCGCTGCGCGGGGGGGAAACTTTCGATCGGCTCGCGACTTGCTCGCGCGATCCGGGCTGGCGAGCGATAATGTCGCCTCTGCCCTTCTGCTGTCTGGGCTTATCGCGCTCAACGATGGGAATTACGCGAGCGCGGCGCTTACGTTCGATCGCCTGCACCGGCGCCAGCCCGACAATCGCCGTGTCGGGGATTTGCTCGCCTTTGCGCTGTCCCGCAGCGGCGGTGAACGCGAGTTGGTGCATCGCTTCGCTGCGCCCGCGTCGAGTGGCGCGGGGTCGACCTACCTGCGCCTGCTGGTGGGCCGGGCATACGAGGCGCTTGGCGAGCGGGAACGCGCCGCGAAATTCCTCGATCTGGCGGCATTTGGCCCGTCCGAACTTGCGGTCCTGCCCGGCCTCACGCCGCGCGCCTCGCTTGCCGTCTCCCCTGACATGGGCGGGTTGGAGATACGCGATTACGTTCGTCATGCGATTGCCAGCGAAGACGCCGTGGCCGCTGTCGGCAGGGCCCGCAGTTTCGCGCAGCACTTTCCTGGCTCGGGCGATGCACAGGCCATTCTCGGCGATGCCGAATTTGCTAGCGGCGACAAAGCTGCTGCGCGTGCGGCCTATGCACGATCGGCGCTGGTGCGGCGGTCATGGCCGCTGACTTTGCGGCTCGCAGCGGCGCAGGAGAACGCCGAAGAGACCCGCCGTCTGCTCGAGAGCTATGTGCGCGACAATCCCATGAATGCAGAGGCCGCGGCGCTTCTCGCCGATGCTTTCGCGGCCGGAGGTGATTGGGAGCGCGCTGCGCAATTGCTCGATCACGCCATGACACTCGGAATGGCCCGCGTGCCCTGGGTTCTCGCTGCGCGGAGCATCGCTGCTGGGGAGCTCGATGATAGCGACGCGGCGCTCGATTACGCGCTCGCGGCGCATGAACTGCAGCCGATGAACCCGCTGGCGGTTGCCGCCTTGATCGATGTGCTGCCCGAAAGCGAGGAGGCGGCAAGAAGCGAGCTTGAAACGAAACTGCGTTCCGCGTCGGCGGCCCGCGCTGAGGAACTCGACAAGCTTGCACGGTAGAGGCAAGGGCCGCGCATGACGCTCCGAACCGTTTTTGCCGATCCCATGGTGCGGATGCTGGTCGCCGCCATCCTGCTTGCCGCTATCCTGCCTGCCACCGGTAGCGCGCGGAGCGTGGCACAGGCGGTGGCCAATGCGGCGATTTTCATCCTGTTCCTGCTCAACGGCATGCGCATCGCGCGCCGCGATATCGCTGCTGGCATTGCCAATTGGCGTTTCCTCCTGCCGCTGGTCCTATGGGTGTTCGGCGCGATGGCGCTGATCGGTGCCGCGCTGGCCGCACTGGGGCAGGGCTGGCTCGCCCCCTCGGTAGCGCTCGGGTTCCTTTATCTGGGTACGCTGCCTTCAACCGTGCAATCGGCCACATCCTACACCTCGCTTGCGCGGGGCAATGTGGCGCTATCGGTGGTCGGTGCCGCGCTGCTCAATATCCTCGGCGTCTTCATAACGGTGCCGATCTTCCTCGCGCTGGGCGGTAGCGGGAGCGGGGCAGTGGGCATGGATGTGATCGGCAAGATCATGCTGCTGCTGATCCTGCCCTTCGCAATCGGTCAGGCGCTGCAGGGGTTTACGGGCGCCTTCGTCGCGGCGCACAAGCCCAAGATCGCCTGGGTCGACCGGATCGCCATTGCAGCAGCGATCTATGTCGCGTTCTCGGGCGCGGTCGAGCAGGGCATCTGGACCCGGGTCGACGGAGTGGACTGGCTGGTGATCGCCGCGCTGGTGGCCGCGTTCCTGGCCGTGGGCAATCTAGGCGCGTGGCTGGCGGGCGGTACGCTGCAGCTCAAACGCTCGGACCGCATCGCCTTCCTTTTCGCCGGCGCGCAAAAGAGCGCGGCGGTCGGCGCCCCCTTGGCCACCATCCTGTTTCCGCCCGAAGAGGCCGGCTTCATCGTTATCGCTCTATTGCTCTACCACTTCTTCCAATTGGTGGTGGCAGCGCCGATCGCTAATCGGCTGGCGCAGCATCCTCCTGCGGATGACGCCGGTTGTAGCGCACCGACCACCACAGGCTGAGCCCGATCAGGATGGCCCCGATCAGCCCGGTAATGGTCTCCGGAATATGCACCTTGGCCGATACGAGCATGATCCCGCCGAGCACGATGATCGCCCAGAAGGCCCCGTGTTCGAGGAAGCGATAGGCCGCCAGCGTGCCCTTGCGGACGAGGTGGATCGTCATCGAACGGACGAACATCGCACCGATCGACAGGCCCAGCGCAATCACGATCATGTTATTGGATAGCGCGAAGGCCCCGATCACCCCGTCGAAGCTGAAGCTGGCATCGAGCACGTTGAGATAGAGAAAGCCGCCCAATCCGCTGCGCACGACCGCGCCCTGCAACTTGGCGGCCTCTTCTTTCAGCTCAAGGATCGCATTGATGCCCTCGACCGCGATGAAGGTAACGAGGCCGAGGATACCGGCAACGAGGAATGTCAGCGCCTCGTCCGGCGCAAGCGTGGTCGAGATGCCCCACAGCACCAGCAGCAGGAGCGCAATCTCGGCTGCCGGGAGCGCGGCGAACTTGGCAAGCTTGCGCTCGATCACCGCGATCCAGTGGACCTCCTTGTCGAGATCGAAAAAGAACTTGAGCCCGACCATCGCGAGGAAGGCGCCGCCGAAGCCGGCAATGCCGACATGGGCGGAGGATACAATCCGCTCATATTCGCGCGGATCGTTGAGCGAGAGGTTGACCGTCTCGACCGGGCCGAGCCCGGCTGCGATGGCAACGATCGCCAGCGGGAAGACGATGCGCATGCCGAACACGGCGAAAGCGATGCCCCAGGTCAGGAAGCGGCGCTGCCAGACCTCGTCCATTTCCTTGAGGACCGAGGCGTTGACCACCGCATTGTCGAAGCTGAGCGATATTTCCAGCACCGACAGGACCGCGACGATCCACAACAGCGATAGCGTACCGGTAACCGAAGCGGTGCTGACCCAGCCATACCAGACGGCAAGGGCGAGGCAGAAAAGCGTGAAAACGAACGAAAATCCGTAGAAGCGCCAAAGCGTTGCCATGTGTAGAAAGGTCCTGCGTTCAGCGCTTGGGCTGGTAGGTCTGGTCTTCGGTGGGGAAGCTGCGCGCGCGCACTTCCTCGGCATATTGCACCACGGTCTGTTCGATGACCGTCGCGATATCGGCATATTTCTTTACGAAGCGCGGGACGCGTTCGAACATGCCGAGCATGTCCTCGGTCACCAGCACCTGCCCGTCGCATTGCGCCGAAGCACCGATCCCGATGGTCGGGCAGGCCACCGCCTGCGTCGCTTCGATCGCGATCGGTTCGAGCACGCCTTCGAGCACGATGGCGAAGGCCCCGGCTTCGTCCAGTGCCTTGGCATCGCCCACGATCTTCTCCGCTTCGGCATCGCTGCGCCCGCGCGCGGCATAGCCGCCCAGCACGTTCACCGCTTGCGGGGTCAGCCCGACATGGCCCATCACGGGGATGCCGCGCTGGTTGAGGAAGGACACGGTCTCGGCCATCTGCTCGCCGCCTTCGAGTTTCACCGCGGCGGCGCCCGATTGCTTGAGCAGGAAGGTCGCGCTCTCGAACGCCTGCTGGGGCGATTGTTCGTAGGAGCCGAAGGGCATGTCGACCACGACCACCGAATGGTAGCTGCCGCGCACGACGGCGGCGGCATGGTTGGCCATCATGTCGAGCGTGACGGGGATCGTCGTCGGCAGGCCATAGATCACCTGCGCCAGCGAGTCCCCGACCAGCAGAATGTCGCAATGCGCGTCGAGCAATTGCGCCTGCCGCGCAGTATAGGCAGTCAGCATCACCAGCGGCTCGCGCGTCTCGCCCGCGGTCTTGTGCGCGCGGATCTTGGGCACCGTCAGCCGTTTCATCGGCTGCGGCGTGGGGTTGGCCCGGCTGGTGCTCGTATCGAGCTGAAAAGTCGTCGACATGCGGCACCCACTAGCAAGCGCGTGGAAGATGGCAAAGCGAAGCTTGGCATCGCGGGGTATTGCGTGTCTAAGACGCGCTTGTGACGCGCGAGCAGGGATCGCCGCGGTTGGAGAGGAACAGTCTGAACATGGTCGCTACCACGACTTCGACGGGCGAGGGATGGTCCTCGCGCAAGGCGTTTATTCTCGCGGCGGTCGGGGCCGCAGTGGGGCTTGGCAATATCTGGCGTTTTCCGACGCTGGCGGGCGAAAGTGGGGGCGGGGCCTTCGTCATCGTCTATATCGCCTGCGTCTTCCTGCTCGGTCTTCCGCTGGTGCTGTCGGAAATCTTCATCGGCCGCGTGGGACAGACCGATGCGGTCGGTTCGATCCGCCGCGTGGCAACGCAATCGCAGGCTGCGCCGGGCTGGTCGATCTTCGGTGCGATCGGGGCGCTGGCGGCTTTCCTCATCGTGGCGTTCTACTCGGTCGTGGCTGGCTGGGTCCTCTATTACGCCGGCGTAATGGGCGCCGATTTGGGGCAGGCGATCATGGCCGGCGATCCGTTCCGCGGCGCGCTGGCGGGCGAAAGCCGCGAGCAGATCCAGCAGCGGCTGGGCGACATGTTCGCCAGCCCGGGCCTGCTGCTCGGCATGCATTTGCTGTTCATGGGGCTGACGCTCTTTATCGTCGCGCGCGGGGTCAGCTCGGGGATCGAGAAGGCCGCGACCTATCTCATGCCGGTGTTCTTCGTGCTGCTGTTCGGCCTCGTGGTCTATGGCGCGATCGAGGGTGATATCGGTGATGCGGTGGCGTTCCTGTTCACTCCCGACTGGTCGAAACTCACCCCGCAGGTGATCAACTCGGCACTGGGCCAGGCGCTGTTTTCGCTCTCGCTCGGCGTGGCCGGGCTGATCACTTACGGCTCCTATATCAAGGAAGGCAGCGCGCTTGGCCCGACCGCTGCGATTATTGCGGTGGCGGATACCTGCGTCGCCCTGCTCGCAGGCCTGATGATCTTCCCGATCGTCTTCGCGGTCGGGCTCGATCCGGCGGCGGGTCCGACGCTGGTGTTCCAGACACTGCCCTTCGCTTTCCAGACCATGCCGGGCGGCGCGCTTATCGGTTTCCTGTTCTTCGTGCTGATACTGGTCGCGGCGGTCACCAGCTCGATCTCGCTGCTCGAAGTGCCCACCGCCTATGGCATCGGCGAGCGCGGCTGGAGCCGGCACAAATCGGCGCTGATCTTCGGCACGGGTTCGTTCCTGATCGGGATCGCCTGCCTGCTGGGCTACAATGTCTGGTCCGATGTCCGCCCGCTGGGCTTCTGGAGCCTGTTCGCGGAGACCGATATCCTCGACACGGTCGACGGCTTCACCGGCAAGGTCATGCTGCCCGTGGGCGCGCTGCTGACGTCGATCTTTATCGGCTGGAAGGCCGACGAGACGCTGCTGCGTACCACCACCGGGCTGTCGCCCTGGGCCTTCGGTCTGTGGCGCTTCCTGATCGCTTGGCTGTGCCCGATCGCGGTTGCGGTGATCTTGGTGACCGGCCTGTTCCCGAGCGTGCTTGGCAATTGATACGAAAAGGGCCGCTCCACCGAGGAGCGGCCCTTGGTATTTGGTCGAGGGGTCCGGGTCGGGCTAGATGTCGACCTTGTCCGCGTGGCGTTCTTCGGCTTCGTCGCGCACATTGTGCCCCAGCGCCATCTTGGCGGTGTTCAGCAGGCCAAGATCGCCATTCCAGATTTCGGCATCACCGAGGTCCATGCGCAGGAAGACGATGTCGGGATCGTCCTTGCCGCCATCGTACCAGGCCTCGACGAAGTTATTCCAGAACTGGTCGAAGCGTTCCCGGCTGGTTTCGCGCGTCAGCGTGCCGTCGAAGCGGGCGAAGAGCTCGTGGCCCTTGCTCTCGAAGGTCGCGGTGGCGCGGCCGAGCTTGACGAAATCGCTCTTGGTATGGGTGAAGAACCAGATCGAGCTGTTGGCATCCTTGTCGAGCTGCGGGCTCATCGGCACCGCGGTCGCGCTGTGCCCGTCGAGCTGGAGAAACAGGAAGGGCGAATCGGCCAGCGCCTTCCAGAATTTGGTTTTCAGTTCGTCGGGGTTTCCAGCGGTGTGTTTCATGGTGTCTCCTTCAAAGGGTGTTGTCTGACCAATGGATGAGGCGGCGGTTCGGTCCCGTTGTGCGACGACGGGAGAACCCGCTGCGCCGAATTGCGAATCGATCCGATATGGAACATAACCGGAACGAACGAGTCGTTCCCCTATGTCCCAGCCCGATCTTGCCTCCCTGCCGCTCACGGCCTTCGAAGACGTCGCCGCGTTATCTGCGCGGCGCAGTGCGCGCTGGCGTCCGGGTCTGGCGGCGAGCCGGGGGCTGGCCCTGCACAATGAAGTGTTCGCTTCCTCGCGCGAGGGGGCAGGGGCGGGTGCTGCGCTGGCGCTGGCGCTCGACGACTGGCGCAATATGTCACGGGGGGATGGCTGCGAGGCGCAGGACCGGCGCAGCGTGCTGTGGGTCCAGACGCGCGAGGCGGCGCGGCGTACGGGGCGGCCCTATCGTGCCGGACTGCCGGAGCTGTTGCAGGGGCGGGTGATCCACGTGCTCGCCGAAAAATGCCAGGACGCGCTCTTCGCGCTGGAGGAGGGGCTGCGCTGCCGTGACCTCGCCTTCGTGGTGGGCGAGATTGCGGGCAACCCCAAGGCGCTCGACTTCACCGCCTCGCGCCGCCTGACGCTGGCGGGAGAGAAACATGGCGTGCCGCTGTTCCTCGTCCGGATCGATGCGGCGCGCGACCTGTCGTCGGCGCGAATGCGGTGGGAGGTCACCTCGGCCCCCTCCGCCGCGCCGCACTGGAATGCGCAGGCTCCCGGCCTGCCGCGCTGGCAGGCTGAACTGTTCCGCGCCCGTGCGCATGCACCGGGCGAATGGCTGTTGGCCGAAGAGCAAGGCGATCTTACCGCCAGCAAGGCTCGCAGTGCAGGCGATGAGATACTTGGCAATTGGACGGCGGGATTGCGCCAGCGGCGCCCGCTGCGCCGGGCGTGAGTCCGCCGCAAAAGGGTAGCTCCTGCGCCCGCCGCATCCTGTCCATCTGGCTTCCAGCGCTGGCAATGGATCGCTGGCGGATGGTGACGGGCAAGCAGGCCGAGGCGCTCGCCGCCCGGCCGCTGGTGCTGATCGCCGATACCGCGTACGGCCCGCGGATCGAGGCGGTCAACCGTGCGGGGGCCGCTGCCGGCGCGCACAAGGGCATGATGCTCGCCGATGCGCGTACGCTCTGCCCCGAAATCGCCACCGCGCCGAGCGATCCGGCGGGCGATCTCGCCTTTCTCGAGACCCTGGCGATCTGGGCGCAGCGCTGGGGGCCGTGGTCCGCGCTCGACCCGCCCGATGGGCTGCTGGTCGATGTGACCGCGGTGGCGCATCTCTTCGGCGGGGAAAACCGGCTGCTTGCCGATGTGCAGCAGGCCTTTGCCCGGCGGCAGCTGGCGGTTCGCACGGCGATTGCGCCAACCGCCGGGGCCGCCTGGGCGCTGGCGCATCATGGCCGCGACGGGGCTATCGTCGAGGGGGCCGAAACGATCGAACGCGCCCTGTCCGATCTGCCCGTGGCCGCGCTGCGGCTCGACCAGGATGTGGTGACCGTGTTGCGCCGGCTGGGGCTCAAGCGGCTGGGCGAGATCGCGACCCTGGGGCGCGATGCGATCCAGCGCCGTTTCCGCAACCGCAAGTCGCCTGCCGCCAACCCGCTGGTCCGGCTCGACCAGCTGCTCGGCCGCGTGCCCGAACCGCTGCTGCCCGTGGTTCCGCAGCAGCTGCCGCTGGTCCAGCGGCGCTTGCTCGAACCGATCCGGCATCGCCAGTTGCTCGATACGGTGGTCACCGACCTTGCCGGGGACATGGCGCGCGAGCTCGAGGGTCAGGGGCAGGGTGCCCGGCGCCTCGAACTGGGGCTGTGGCGCGTCGATGGCGAAGTGGTGGTTCGCCGGCTCGAACTGGCGGCCGCGACACGCGATCCGGCACATATCGTCCGGCTGTTCGCGGCGCGGCTCGACGATGTGGATGCCGGGTTCGGGATCGAGATGCTGCGCCTGCGGGCCAGCTGGGCGGAACCGCTGGCACTCGCCCAGGACGATATCGAGACCGCGGCGGAAACCCACGGCACGTCGCTGGCGGCCTGTATCGACCGGCTGACCGTCCGTCTGGGGGCACAAGCGGTTACCCGCCCCGTGCCCTTTGCCAGCCATATTCCCGAGCGCGCACAACGCTGGCAGCCGCCGCTCGAACCCGAGGCATCCTCGCAAGGGCAGCTCGCTTTCCATGCGCGCCCGCTCAAGCTGCTCGACAGTCCCGAAAGCATTGCCGTGCTCTATGCGACGCCCGATGGCTATCCGCAGCGGTTTCGCTGGCGCGGGCAAGTGCACGAGGTGGCGCGGGTTGAAGGGCCCGAACGCATCGCGCCCGAATGGTGGCGCGAGCGCGGCGGCGCGCGGCTGCGCGACTATTACCGGATCGAGGACGAAGCCGGGCGGCGGTACTGGATCTACCGCCTGGGTATCATCGGCGATGGCCGGGGCGGCGCTCCCGACTGGTACCTGCACGGTTTGTGTGCCTGAAACCGCTTCGATGCATCATTCGACATTGGCAGGGGGTCGTGTGGAACATATATAGAACGAATGGCTACGCAAACCGTCCTTCAGAAGCTCGAGATTCTCGCCGACGCGGCAAAATACGACGCTTCCTGCGCGTCCTCGGGCACGGCCAAACGCACCAGCATGGGCGGTAAGGGAATCGGTTCGACCGAGGGGATGGGCATCTGCCATGCCTATGCACCCGACGGGCGCTGTATCTCGCTGCTCAAGATTCTGCTGACCAATCACTGCGTGTTCGACTGCCATTACTGCGTCAACCGCAAGAGCTCGAATGTCGCGCGGGCGCGGTTCACGCCGCAGGAAGTAGTCGATCTCACGCTGTCCTTCTACCGGCGCAATTATATCGAGGGGCTGTTCCTGTCCTCGGGCATTGTGAAGAACTCGAACCACACGATGGAACAGCTGGTGGAAGTCGCCCGTATCCTGCGGGAAGAACACGATTTTCGCGGCTATATCCATCTCAAGACCATTCCCGAGGCCGATGCCGAGATCGTCCATCAGGCGGGGCTTTATGCCGACCGCGTATCGATCAATGTCGAACTGCCGACCGACAGCGGCCTCACCCGGCTCGCGCCCGACAAGGATGCGCGGCAGATCGAAGGCGCGATGGGCCGGGTCAAGAGCGACATAAGCGAACTGAAAGACGCCAGAAAGCGCTTCAAGCACGCACCGCGCTTCGCCCCCGCGGGCCAGTCGACGCAGATGATCGTCGGCGCCGATGCCGCGACCGATGCGGACATCGTCGGCAAGGCGAGCCGACTGTATGACAATTTCCGCCTGCGCCGCGTCTATTACAGCGCCTTCTCGCCGATCCCCGATGCCAGCGCGGTGCTGCCGCTGAAACGTCCGCCGCTGATCCGCGAGCACCGGCTCTACCAGTCCGACTGGCTGATGCGGTTCTACGGCTACAAGCCAGCCGAAGTGATGCAGGCGACCGAGGCGGACGGCAACCTGCCGCTCGACATCGATCCCAAGCTCGCCTGGGCGCTCAAATTCCGCGAACAGTTCCCGGTCGATGTCAACCGCGCCACCAGGGAACAATTGCTGCGTGTCCCCGGGCTGGGGGTGAAGGCGGTGGGCAAGATCCTCGCCAGCCGGCGCCATCGCAATCTGCGGCTCGACGATGTGGCGCGGCTGACGCTGTCGGTCACCAAGGTGCGGCCCTTTATCTGCACCGTCGACTGGCGGCCCGTCATGCTGACCGACCGTGCCGACCTGCGCAGCCTGCTCGCGCCCAAGACCGAGCAGCTGGAGCTGTTCACCGCATGAGCGCTCTCCAGCATCTGCAAGCTGACACCTATCACGTGGTCCACCTGCCCGAGCCGGACGATTTCGAGTTCTGGCGCGAGCAGGCCCGCACGCTGGTGCAATGCGAGGTCCCGCCCGACCATATCGCCTGGGTGGAACCCGGCGACACCGGCGATCTCTTCGCTGCTTCTTCCGCGCCCGGGCAGTCTTTGCCCGTCCCACCCGCCGATGCGCGGCTGGTGCGCGCGAGCAAGCGCTTCGTGACGCTGGCGCGCAATGCCATCCTCCATTCCGATCCCGAACGGTTCGCGCTGCTCTATCGCCTGCTGTGGCGGTTGCAGGCGAACGGGCGGATCATGGAGGACAAGGCCGACCCCGATGTGCGCCGGGTGGAGGAGCTGGCCAAGAATGTCCGCCGCGACAGCCACAAGATGCATGCCTTCGTCCGTTTCCGGCTGGTAGAGAACGAAGACGGGGAAGGCGGCGAGCATTACGTCGCCTGGTTCGAACCCGATCACCATATCCTGCGCGCCAATGCGGGCTTCTTCATGCGGCGCTTTGCGAACATGCGCTGGTCGATCCTGACCCCGCGCGGTTCGCTGCACTGGGACGGGACGACCATGTCCGAAGGCCCGCCGGCCGAGCGGTCCGATGCGCCCGAAGGGGATCCGACGGAAGATCTGTGGCGCAGCTATTACGCCTCGATCTTCAATCCCGCGCGGCTGAAGATCGGCGCGATGCTCAAGGAAATGCCCAAGAAATACTGGAAGAACATGCCCGAAGCCGCGCTCATTCCCGAACTGGTGGCGGGCGCGCAGAACCGCGAGGCGCAGATGGTCGACAAGGGCAAGTCGCTGTTCGCGGACGGGCTGGAGGATCGGCCCGATACGCTGGCGGCGATCGACAAGGCGATCCATGCCTGCCGCAAATGCCCGATCGGCCAGCTCGACAACCATGCGGTGATGGGCGAGGGGCCGGACGATGCCGCGCTCATGATCGTGGGCGAACAGCCGGGCGACCAGGAAGATTTGGCGGGGCGGCCTTTCGTCGGTCCCGCCGGGCAATTGCTCGACGTGCATCTGGAAAAGGCCGGGATCGACCGGCGCGGCGCCTATGTCACCAATACGGTGAAGCATTTCAAATATGTCCAGCGCGGCAAGCGGCGGCTGCACCAGAATCCGGGCGCGAAGGAAATCGACACCTGCCGCTGGTGGATCGAAAGCGAACGCGCGATCGTGCAGCCGAAACTGGTGCTGGCCATGGGCGCCAGTGCGGCGCGCGGGATGCTGGGCAAGACGGTCAGCATCACGAAGGCGCGGGGCCGCCCCATCCCGCTCGAGGATGGCAGCGAACTGTGGGTCACCGCGCATCCGTCCTATCTACTGCGGCTCGATGGGCCCGCGCGCGAGGAACAGGCGCGCCTGTTCGATGCCGACCTTGCCGCGGTGCGCACACGGCTCGCGGAACTGACCGCGCCATGATGCCCTCAATTTCTCTCGTCATCCCCGCGAAGGCGGGGGGCCAGCCAAGCTTTCGCCCAGCGGCGCAGGTGGATGGATCCCTGCCTCCGCAGGAATGACGGCGAGACCTGCCCGTCATGCCCGAAAACGATCTCCAGATCCCGAAGCGGACGATCGAGCTCGATCCCGCGAGCATCGAGGCGCCGCCGCGTTCGCCCTTCGTCGAACTGGGCATCGTGTCCTGCTTCAGCTTCCTGCGCGGGGCGTCGGATGCGGTCGATCTGGTGCTGCAGGCGCGCGCGCTGGGCTACGATGCGATCGGCATTGCCGATGCCAATACGATGGCGGGCGTGGTGCGCATTCATACCGAGGCGAAAACGCTTAAGCTGAAGCCGCTTATCGGCTGCAGGATAGAAACGGTCGAAGGTCTTGCCTTTCTGGCCTACCCGAGAAATCGCACCGGCTATGGCCAATTGTGCCGCCTGATTTCGGCCGGCCGGATGCGCACGCTCGACGGGGAGTGGCAGGCCAAGGGCGCCTGCGACATCAGCCTTGCGATGCTGGCCGGACATGCCGGGGATGTGCAGCTGATCCTGCTGCCCCCGCGCGATCTCGACCGGCGCTTCGCCGTGACGGTGCCGAACAATGTCGTCCCCTTTCCGCCCGGCTCCCGGACAGAGGCAGCCGAAAGCGAGCAAGCGGATCGCGTCCGCGTGGAAGGAACGCTGTCCGATATCCTGCCGCATATCGCGGCCCAGCTTCCCACCCTTCGCCACCTTGCCGCAAGCTTCCTCTATACCGACAGCGATATCGCGCGGATCGAACGGCTCGATGCGCTCGCCAGGGCGCATGGCCTTGGCATCCTCGCCACCAATGACGTGCATTACGCCACGCCCGACAGGCGCCCGTTGCAGGACGTGATGACCGCGATCCGCCACAAGACCACCGTGGCGGCGGCGGGGCACCTGCTGGAAAGCAATGGCGAACGCTATCTCAAGCCGCCCGCGACCATGATCAGGCTGTTCGAACGCTGGCCGCATGCGATTGCCGCCACGCGCGAAGTGGCCGATGCCTGCGATTTCAGTCTCGACGAACTGGCGTATGAATATCCCGAGGAAATATACCCCGACGGGCAGGCACCGCAGCAATATCTCAGCAGCGAAACGTGGAAAGGGGCCGCCTGGCGCTATCCCGGCGGCGTGCCGGAGACTGTGCGCGAAACGATCGAACGCGAACTGGCGCTGATCGGCAAGCTCGACCTGGCGCGATATTTCCTCACCATCAAGGATATCGTCGATTATGCGCGCGGGGTCGATCCGCCGATCCTGTGCCAGGGGCGCGGCAGCGCGGCCAATTCGGCGGTCTGCTATTGTCTCGGCATCACCAGCGTCGATCCGGCCAAGCACGCGCTGCTGTTCGACCGTTTCATTTCGGAAGAACGCAAGGAGCCGCCCGACATCGACGTCGATTTCGAGCACGAGCGGCGCGAAGAGGTGATCCAGTACATCTATCGCAAATACGGCCGCCACCGCGCCGGCCTGTGCGCCACGGTGATCCATTACCGCCCGCGCATGGCGATCCGCGAAGTGGGCAAGGCGATGGGGCTGACCGAGGATGTCACCGCTGCGCTGGCCAAGACCGTATGGGGGGGGTGGGGCCGCGAGATCAGCGAGAAACACGCTGCCGAGACGGGTATGGATGTGCGCGATCCGCACTTGCGCCGGGTTCTTAAACTGACCGAGCAAATGATTGGTATGCCGCGGCATTTGTCGCAGCATGTCGGCGGGTTCATCCTCACCGAAAGCGCGCTGACCGAAACCGTGCCGATCGGCAATGGGGCAATGCCCGAACGCAGTTTCATCGAATGGGACAAGGACGATATCGAGGCGCTTGGCATCCTCAAGGTCGATGTCCTCGCGCTAGGCATGCTGACGTGTATCCGCAAGTGCCTCGACCTGCTCGACGATCACTACAATCGCCCGCTCAGCCTTGCCAGCGTCCCGCGCGAGGACCCGGAAACCTATGCCATGCTGCGCAAGGGGGATTCGCTGGGCGTGTTCCAGGTCGAAAGCCGCGCGCAGATGAACATGCTGCCGCGGCTGCGCCCGCGCGAATTCTACGATCTCGTGATCCAGGTCGCCATCGTGCGCCCGGGGCCGATCCAGGGCGACATGGTGCATCCCTATCTCAAGCGCCGGCGCGGGGCCGAACAGGTCGTCATTCCCGCGCCTGCCCCCGAGCATGGCCCGCCCGACGAATTGTCGAGCATCCTCGAACGCACGCTGGGTGTGCCGATCTTCCAGGAACAGGCGATGAAGATCGCGCTCGATGCGGCGCAGTTTTCTTCCAAGGAAGCCAACCGGCTGCGCAAGGCGATGGCGACCTTCCGCAGCCGCGGCATGGTCGATGAATTGCAGGACATGATGGTCGAGCGCATGGTCGAGCGCGGCTACGACCGCGAATTTGCGCAGCGCTGCTTCAACCAGATCCGCGGTTTCGGCGAATATGGTTTCCCCGAAAGCCACGCCGCCAGCTTCGCGCATCTGGTCTATGTCTCGAGCTGGCTCAAATGCCATTTCCCCGCGGCCTTCGGCTGCGCGCTGCTCAATTCGCAGCCGATGGGCTTCTATGCCCCCGCGCAGATCGTGCGCGACGCGCGCGAGCATGGCGTCAGCGTGCTGCCCGCCGACGTCAATCTGTCGCAATGGGATTGCACGCTGGAGGATATTGGCGGCGAGACGCCCGCGAGCAGCCGAGAACGGGGGCGGGGCCGGCAGGGCAGGAACATCGCGCTCCGTCTCGGCCTGCGGCAGGTCGATGGCCTGCCCGAGGCCGTGGCGGCGCGGCTGATCGCCGAGCGCGAGGCGGGCGGGCCCTATGCCGATGTCGCCGCGCTCAAGGACCGCGCGCGGATCGGGCCGGCGCATATCGAACGCCTGGCCAGCGGGGACTGCTTCGGTTCGATGCAGCTGTCGCGCAGGCAGGCGCTGTGGGATGCGCGCAGCATCGTGGGCGGGGCGGACCTGCCGCTGTTTGCCGCCGCCGCAGCGCGCGACGAGGGGGCCGAGACCGCGCGGACGCAGCTTCCCGCCATGCCGCTGAGCGAGGAAGTGGTGGCCGATTACCAGACCACGCGGCTGAGCCTGAAAGCGCATCCGATGTCCTTCCTGCGCGCCAGCCTCGCCGAACGCGGCTTCGTGCGCGCCTGCGATCTGCGCAGCCGCAAGTTCCGCAGCATGGTGCATGTCGCCGGCGTGGTCCTGATCCGCCAGCGACCGGGCAGTGCCAAGGGCGTCTGCTTCATCACGCTGGAAGACGAGACCGGCGTCATCAACCTTGTGGTCTGGCCGGATCTGAAGGAAAAACAACGCCGTGTGGTCATGGGTTCACGGCTGATGGAGGTGCGCGGCCGGGTCGAATATGACGACGAGGTGATCCATGTGATCGCGCATCACATGGAAGATGCGACGCACCAGCTCTACCGGCTCTCCGACGACATGCTCAATGCGCCGGTCGCGCGCGCGGACCATGTCACGACGCCGCTGCCCGCGAAGTTCAATCCGCGCGACAATCTCAGGGAAGGCGGGGACGATCCCTACCGGCCGGTCGAGCCGTGGGAGGAGCCCCCGCCGGGCAATCGCGAGTGCGGGTGGTTCGGCCCCAATTCGGGCGGGCATCCGCGTGATGCGCGGATCATTCCCCCGAGCCGCGACTTCCACTAGGCGCGCTGCATGATCGATGCCGAAAAGCTCGCCGCCTTTGCGCTGGTGACCGCGACCACCAGCCTGGTGCCAGGGCAATCGATGCTGTTCGTCATGGGGCAGGCGGTCTGGCGCGGTGCGCGGTCGGGATGGGCGGCGCTGCTGGGCATGCAGATCGGCTACCTGGTGTGGTGGGTGCTGGTCGCGTTCGGGCTCGGCACGCTCGCCGCGGCCTATCCGCTCGCCTTTCGGGTGCTGGCCTTTGCGGGGATCGGCTATCTCGCATGGCTCGGCATTACGGCGATCCGGCACTCCTTCCACGCGGGAGAGGAAGCACCGCCAACTGCCCGCGCGCCTTCGCGCCATGCCTTTCGCGACGGCATCCTCATCGCCATCGGCAATCCCAAGTCGCTGATCTACATGCTCGCGATCATCCCACCTTTCGTCGATGCCGCATCGCCGATCGGTCCGCAGATCATCCTTCTCGCCGTTCTCGCCCTCGTGATCGACGTGCCGGTCGGGGCGCTGTACATCGGTGCCGGGCAACGGCTCGCCCGCCTGATGGCGCGCGCTGCGACGCGGCGCTGGATCGATCGCGGCATTGGAATGGTTTTCCTCCTGATAGCGGCCCTCGTGCTGGCCGAATTACTGGGGACGGAGCTGTGACACGGATGATATCGCGACGGATCGGACACTTTGCCGGCGACCGGCGGGTGGCACTGCTGCTCGTCATGGCGGGACTTCTGCTGAGCGGCCGGGTCTGGCTTGCCGAGCATCCCGAGCACAATCCCTGGGCACCGCTCGACCTGCGCGATCCGGTGGGCTGGGCGACCGATCGCAAGCTGCTCGCGCTGCGTGAGGATGCTCCGGCATGCCGCGCGGTGCTCGAGCGCAGCGATATCGCGCATGATGTGCTCGAACCCGCGGGCGAGGGCGCCTGTCGGCGAGAGGACCGCACGCGGCTCACCGACTATCCGCTCAGCCCCACCACCCCGCCGGTCACCTGTCCTGCGTCGATCGCGCTGCTGCTCTGGGAGCGTGACGTGATCGAGCCCGCTGCGCAGGCGATCTTCGGATCGGAAATCGCGCGGATAGAACACCTTGGCGCCTATTCCTGCCGCCGTCTCTATGGCCGCGATTCGGGGGCGTGGAGCGAACATGCGACTGCCAATGCGATCGATATCGCGGGTTTCGTCCTCGCCGATGGGACGCGGATCAGCGTGCTGCGCGACTGGCCCGGCGAGGGGGACAAGGCGCGGTTCCTGCGCGTTGTGCGCGATGGTGCCTGCGGCAGCTTCGCGACCGTGCTCTCACCCGACTACAATGCCGCGCATGCGGACCATTTCCATCTCGACATGAGCCCGCGCTGGCGCGGCGTCTGCCGCTAGGTCAGGCCTCGAGCGAATAGCCCGCGCTGCGCACCGTGCGCACCGGATCCTTCGCACCTTCGATCTCGATCGCCTTGCGCAGGCGCCGGATATGGACGTCGACCGTGCGCAGCTCGATCTCGCTCTCGGTGCCCCAGACGCCGTCAAGCAGCTGCCCGCGGCTGAAGACCCGTCCGGGGCTCTCCATGAAGAACTTGAGCAGGCGGTATTCGGTCGGGCCGAGTTGCAAGGTGCGGCCGCGGCGGGTGACCTTGTGCGCCACCGGGTCGAGCGTGATATCGCCCACCTCGATGCTTTCGCCGGCGAGCGCGGGGCGAATACGGCGCATGACCGCGGCCACGCGGGCGAGCAACTCGCGCGGGGAAAAGGGCTTGGTGAGGTAATCGTCGGCGCCCGTATCGAGCCCGCGCACGCGGTCGTCCTCGGCCTCGCGTGCGGTGAGCATGATGATCGGGACGTGCGCGGTTTCCTTGTCGCGGCGCAGGCGGCGACAGACCTCGATCCCGCTGGTCCCTTCGATCATCCAGTCGAGAATGACGAGATCGGGGACATCTTCAGTGGCGAGCAACAGCGCTTCATCGCCATCGGAGGTCGTGCGGACCTGATAGCCTTCATTGGTAAAGCGGTACTCGAGCAGTTCGGAGAGGGCGGGATCGTCCTCTACCAGGAGCAATTTGGCGGCGTGCAAATTCTTGCCTTTCCGGGAAAACTCAGTCTCGGTCGACACCGCTTTATGACCTTCGCACTACGGTTTTGTGTCAACCGTCCTCGTCGAGAGGATAGTTTCCGGTAGCTGCAAAGTGCACCATTTCGGCCACATTGGTGGCATGGTCGCCGATGCGTTCGAGATTGCGCGCCACGAACAGCATCTGTGCCGCGCTCGAGATGGTCGAGGGGTTCTCGACCATGTGGCTGACGAGGTTGCGGAAGATCGAATTGTAGAAGGCATCGACCTTTTCGTCGGCAGCGATCACTTCGCGCGCCAGTTCGGCGTCGCGCGCGGCATAGGCGGTCAGCACGTCATGGACCATTTCCGCGGCGACTTCGGCCATCGCGGGCAGCAGCGTCAGCGGTTCGAACTGCTTGCGATTGCCCCCGATTTCCTTGCTCGCCTTGGCGATGTTCTTCGAATAGTCGCCGATCCGCTCGACCACGCCGGCGATCTTGAGCGCGGCGATCACTTCGCGCAGGTCGTCGGCCATCGGGGCGCGCAGTGCGATGATGCGCACTGAGAGCTTGTCGATCTCGCTTTCGAGCGCGTCGATTTTCTTGTCGCCCTTGACGACCTTGTCGGCCAGTTCGTCGTCGCCCTTGACGAGCGCCTCGAGCGACTGGGCGATGGCGGCTTCCGCCAGCCCGCCCATCTCGGCGATCAGCCCGCGCAGACGGGTGATGTCCTCATCGAAGGCCTTAACGGTATGTTCTTGCATCGGATTCATGGCCTTATCCGTAACGCCCCGTGATGTAATCCTGGGTCCGCTGCTCGTGCGGGTTGGTGAAAATGTCGGAGGTGCGGCCATACTCTACCATTTTCCCGAGATGGAAAAAGGCGGTACGTTGGCTGACGCGGGCAGCCTGCTGCATGGAATGGGTCACGATCACGATGGCGTAACGACCGTTGAGTTCGGCAATCAGTTCCTCGATCTTCGCAGTGGCGATCGGATCGAGTGCGGAGCAGGGCTCGTCCATCAGGATAACCTCGGGGTCGACCGCGATGGCGCGGGCAATGCACAGGCGTTGCTGCTGGCCACCCGACAGCGCGGTACCGCTGTCCAGCAGCCGGTCCTTGACCTCTTCCCACAGCCCCGCGCGCTTGAGCGATTTCTCGACGATCGCGTCGAGTTCGTCCTTGCCCTCGGCAAGACCGTGGATCTTGGGGCCATAGGCGATGTTGTCGTAGATCGACTTGGGGAACGGGTTGGGCTTCTGGAACACCATCCCGACGCGGGCGCGCAACTGGACGACATCCATGCCCGAGGAATAGATGTCTTCCCCGTCGAGTTCGATGCATCCTTCGACGCGCGCCGAAGGAATGGTGTCGTTCATGCGGTTGAGCGTGCGCAGGAAAGTCGACTTGCCGCAGCCCGAGGGACCGATGAAGGCGGTCACATATTCGGTTGGGATGTCGATCGAAACCTCGTCGATCGCCTTCTTGTCGCCGTAGAACACGGAGACGGCATTGGCGCTCATCTTGGCTTCGGTCTTCTCGAGGTTGTCGTGGACTACGGTCACCAGGTTTTCTCGAATTTGTTACGCAGGTAAATGGCGAGCCCGTTCATCACGAGCAGGAACAGCAATAGCACGATAATCGCCGCGCTGGTGCGTTCCACGAAGCCGCGGTCGATTTCGTCCGACCACAGGAAAATCTGCATCGGCAGCACGGTCGCGGGCGAAGTGAAGCCATCGGGCGGGGTGGCGACGAAGGCGCGCATGCCGATCATCAGCAGCGGGGCGGTTTCGCCCAGTGCGCGTGCCATGCCGATGATCGTGCCGGTCAGGATCCCGGGCAGGGCGAGCGGCAGGACGTGGTGGAACACGACCTGCACGGGCGATGCGCCGATGGCCAGCGCGCCATCGCGAATGCTCGGCGGGACCGCCTTGATCGCATTGCGCCCGGCGATGACGATGACGGGCATGGTCATCAGCGCCAGCGTCATACCGCCGATCAGCGGGGCCGATCGCAGGTTGGGGAACAGTGTCAGGAACACCGCAAGCCCCAGCAAGCCGAAAATGATCGACGGAACCGCCGCCAGATTGTTGATCGACAGTTCGATCAGGTCGGTCCAGCGGTTCTTGGGAGCGTATTCCTCGAGATACAGCGCCGCGAGCACACCGATGGGGAAAGCGAGCAGCAGGGTGACGACCATCGTCAGCAGCGAGCCCTTCAGCGCGCCCCAGATACCCGCTTGCTGCGGATTGGTGGCATCCGATCGGCCAAGGAATCCCGGATCGAAGTTCTTCGACAGTCGCCCGTCCTCATAGAGGCCGATGGCGAGTGCCTGCATGTCCGACGAGCCTTCGCCTTCGTAGCCCGACGCGAGGTCGGCCGAGGCGGGCAGCCAGAAACTTTCGCTGCGCTGGAGCAGCGCGGGATCGGCGATCACCGCAGCGGCGACATCGCGCCAGGCCTGCGCGCCGAGTTCGTCGGCGGCATCCTCGCCCAGTTCTTCCGCTGCGAAATATTGCACGACATCGCGCAGGCCCTGCGCCTCGAGCGAAGCCAGAGCCCCCGGCTGCGCCATCGTATCGGGACTGGCAGCGATCCCGGCTTGCGTAAAATCGATCGGGACTTTCATCTCGACGCGCTGGAAGCCGCCGATGCCGTTGAAGGTCATCGTTCCAAGCAGGAAGACCAGCACCGCGATCGAAAACACGATCGCGCCGAGGCCGAGCGCGCGGAAGCGCTTCTCGGAGGCGTAGCGTTTTTTCAGCCGCGCTTCGAATTCGGGCGTGCGCGTGGGGGCGATGCGCTCACTCATAAGCTTCGCGATACCTTTTGACGACGCGCAGGGCGACGAAGTTCAGACCCAGCGTCACCATGAACAGGACGAATCCCAGGGCAAAGGCGCTGAGCGTGGCGGGATGGTCGAAACTGCCTTCGCCGGTCAGCATGGCGACGATCTGCACGGTCACCGTGGTCATCGATTCGAGTGGATTGGCGGAGAGATTGGCGGCGGTCGATGCCGCCATCACCACGATCATCGTCTCGCCGATGGCGCGGCTGATCGCCAGCATGATCCCGGCCACGATACCCGGCAGCGCTGCGGGGATCATCACGCGCTTGATCGTTTCCGAGCGCGTGGCACCCATCGCCAGGCTGCCGTCGCGCATCGCGCCCGGCACCGCGGCAATCGAATCGTCGGCCATCGAGGACACGAAGGGAATGATCATCACGCCCATCACGAGACCTGCGGCCAGAGCGCTTTCGCTCGACGGGTTCGAGACCCCAAGGCTCATCGCAAGGTCGCGGATCGCCGGGGCGATCGTCAGCGCGGCGAAATAGCCATAGACCACCGTCGGCACACCAGCGAGGATCTCCAGCGCGGGCTTAACCCAGCGCCGCAGAGCCGGGTCGGCATATTGCGTGAGATAGATCGCGCTCATCAGGCCGAGCGGAATCGCGACGATCATGGCGATGATCGCCCCGATGAACAGCGTGCCCCAGAACAGCGGGACAGCGCCGTAGCGGCTGCCGTCCGGATTGTCGGGATTGGCCATCGGGTCGGGGCCCCAATGCGTGCCGAACAGGAAATCGATGGGCGAGACCATGCCGAAGAACCGCACGGTTTCGAACACCAGGCTGGCGAGGATGCCGATGGTCGTCAGGATCGCGACCAGCGAGGCGCCGAGCAGGATCGCCATGACGATCCGCTCCACCTTGCTGCGCGCGGCGAAATCGGGCCGCAGCTTGAGGAAGGCGTACGTACCGGCGAGGAAGGCGATCAGCAGCGCCACGACGATGCCGATCGTATTGTAGTAGAACAAGGCCTCGCGATAGGGTTCGACAAGGCCCGAGGCCTGCGGATTGAACACTGCGGACGCGGCCCCGGTTGCGACCGCGCGGGCTTCGTTGAGGATGGTCTGACGCTGGAACCCGAAGGCGGGCAGTTCGGCCGCCGCCGGGCTGGCGAGCACCTGCTGCGTCACGAGACCCGGGGCGATTGCGCTCCACAGCGCGATGAAGGCGACCATGGGCAGGATGACCCACAGCGCGACATACCACGCGTGATAGACCGGCAGGCTGGGCAAGCGGCCATCGGCGCTGTCACGCCGGAATGCCCATGCCCGGGCACGGGCCGCCAGCCATCCGGCGAGCCCGAGCCCCAGGGCCAGGAGAAGCAGGATAGCTGGCGACATGGGTTGCTTTCAGACCTTACTTGAGCTGCGCGCCGTCGAGCGTGGTGTACTCGGTGGCTGCCTTCAGGTTGGTCGCCATAACGTCCTCGGGCGATGCGACAAGGCCGATCTTGGCCAGTTCCCCGTCCTTGGCCCACATCTTGGTCCACTGGAGCAGGTATTCGCGCAGGCCGGGGATCGCATCGAGATGCGCCTTCTTCGCGTAGACATAGAGCGGCCGCGCACCGGGATAGTCGAAATTGGCGATGTTCTCGTAAGTCGGCGCGACGCCGTTCATGTCGAGCCCCTGCACCTTGTCGGCATTTTCCTCGAGATAGCTGTAGCCGAAGATGCCGACGGCGTTGGGATTGCCCTCGATCTTCTGGACGATCAGATTGTCCTGCTCGCCCTGGTCGACATAGGCGCCGTCGGAGCGCACTTCGGTGCACAGCTGCGCGTGGCGATCCTTGTCGCTGTCCTTCAGCGCTTCCATTTCGGCATTGGTGTCACAGCCGACTTCGAGGACCAGTTCCTTGAGCGCGTCGCGCGTGCCCGAAGTGCTGGGCGGACCGTAGACGAGGATGGGCTGGTCGGGAAGCGAGGGATCGACATCCGACCAGGTCTGGTTGGTCTGTTCGCCGCCATAGGGCGAAGCGGCAATCGCCTCGTAAACCTGCTTGGGGGTCAGGCTCATGGTGATCCCGCCCTTGGCCGAGGCGAAGGCAATCCCGTCGAGCCCGACCTGGATTTCGATGACGTCGGTCACGCCATTGGCCTGACAGTCGGCGAATTCGCTCGCCTTCATGCGGCGCGAGGCATGCGTCATGTCGGGGGTGTCCGCCCCGAGGCCAGCACAGAACAGTTTCATCCCGCCGCCGGTGCCGGTCGATTCGATGATCGGCGAGCGGTATTCGGGCTGCGCGCGCACGAAGGCTTCGGATACGGCCTTGGCGAAGGGGAATACCGTCGAGGAGCCGACCGCGCGGATCGAATCGCGCGATCCGCCGTCGCCGCCATTGGCGCCGCAGGCGGTGAGGGCGACAGCCGATGCCGCGGCGAAGATGAAAGATTTGGTCTTGCTCATGGATAACCCCTTGTAAGTCTAGCTAGCGGCGCAAAAGCGCCCCAATGTTACATGGTTGCGACAATATTTTGACCAGTGGTCCGCAGAGCGGAAATAAACGCGTTTCCCGGCCTGTTAGAAATCGATTTGCGCACGGACGCCGAAGGCATCGACGCCATAGGAGGTATCGCCATTGGCGGCGGGCAGGATGGCATCTTCGTACTGCAGACGGCCGTAATTGACCAATAGCGCGGTATAGTCGGTCGGTTTCCAGATCAGCGAGGCGAGATAGCCCGCCTGGCGCCCGCCCAGGATCCCCGCGTCGTTAAGATCGAGATGGTCGTAGCGAAGCGTGAACTGGAGCGATCCGAAGCCGCCTTCGCCAACCGGGCGCTGCGGTTTGGTACGGTCGAACTTGCCGCCTTTGTATCCGCGCGAATCGTCGGTCAGGAAAACGCCCGCTTCGGCATAGCCGCCAAAGAACGTCGGATCGCTCGCCAGCGCGGGCATGGCGACGGTCTGCCAGTATCCTTCGGCTGCCACGTGGAAGCGCCCGGCGATCGCGGCCGCCTCGAGCCCGAAACCGGTTTCGCTGGTGGCTTCCATGCTGCCGGTGTCGATGAAGCGATGCGAGGTGAAGTGCACCAGCGGGCGCTGGCGATACCGCAGCTGCGTAGCGGCATCATCGAGGTCGTTGTAGTGGGCCGAGCCCGCGAAATGCAGCTGCGCATCACCGGCTTTCGGCATGAAGACAAGCCGCGCATCGACGCCGCGGTTCTTGCTGTCCGTATCCTCGATATTGTCGGTAAAGACGCCGGCCTGGGCGAGGAAATCGCCGCGGGCGTAAGTGATCGAGGCACCGAGGCGGCGCTCGAAACCGAAGGCATCGGTAAAAGCCGCGCGCTCGATGAAGGTCGTGTGGAGGCTGCTGGTCAGTTCTTCGAGCGACTGGAAGGTGTTGTGCTGGCCGATGCTCACTTCGAGCGGGCCGTCTTCGTAGGACAGAATGGCGTCGGCAACCGAAATTTCGTTGCCCGCGAAATCGACTTCGAACTTGTATCCGAAACCGCCCGGCATATCCCCCGAAGCGCCCAGCCGTGCGCGGCGGACTTCGTTGCCGAAGCCGTCGGCGGCGCCGGTCGAAGCAGGGGCCGAGGTAAAGCCCGCATCGAACATCAGCCGACCGCGGGGCTTGAAGCTCCAGCCGTCCGACTTGCCCAGCGCAGCCACCGGTGTGTCTGCTGCCGGTTGCGTGGGCGCTGTGACTGCGGGCGCAGCGCGCGTCGCTTCCAGTTCGTTTTCGAGCTGATCGATGCGGGCATTCATCGCTGCAAGCTGCAAGCGTAGCGCGGCCAGATCCTCGGCAGCGTCCTGCGCAAGCAACGGGGTTGGCAAGGCGCAGCCAAGTGCAAGGGTCACCAGACAAAGGCGTGAGCGGGTGCGCATCAATCGATTCTCTTGTAAGGAGGGTTACGGATCGACGACGCCACTATGACCATGATGTTGCAGATATATGACATCGAACGTGCGCGGCCCATCCACCGTCCAGCTACCGAGCAGGCCGCCAGGGCCCGGGCTCAGCTTTCCTTGTCGTCTTTTTCCAGCGGCAGGATGACTGTCACGCGGGTGCCTTCGCCCAGCGTGCTGTCGATATCGAGCCGCCCGCGATGGCGTTCGACGATATGCTTGACGATCGCCAGGCCCAGTCCGGTGCCGCCCGAAGCGCGGCTGCGTCCGGGATCCGTGCGATAGAAACGCCGGGTAAGATGCGGGATGTGTTCGGGAGCGATCCCGTCGCCGCGATCGGTCACGGTCAGCCGCAGCCGGTTCTGGCCCTTGGGATGCAGCCGGACGGTAACCGGTTGGCCCGGCTTCCCGTATTTGAAGGCATTGTCGACCAGATTGCGGACCAGCTGTTCGAGCTGCTGCCGGTCGCCGCGGATGGCGAATTCGCCTGCCGACTTGAAATCGAGCAATTCGCCGCGGTCTCCGCTGGCCGCGTCATGCGCGGCTCGTTCGGCAAGCTTGGAAAATTCGAGCGTGCGATCGGGCAGATCGTGCTTTTCCGCTTCGATCCGCGAGAGCGACATGAGATCGCTGACGAGATCCTGGAGCCGTTTCCCCTCGCGCTGGATGATCGCGAGAAACTTGTCGGCCATTTTCGGATCGAGGTTCTCGACATCCTCGCGCAGCGTTTCGACATAACCGATGATCGCGGCGAGCGGCGTGCGCAGTTCATGGCTGGCATTGGCAACGAAATCGGTATGCGCGCGGGCGATGTCGGCTTCGGCGGTCTTGTTGACGAATTCGATCACCGCAAGCTCGCCCGGCAGCGTCTTGCGGTTGATCCGCCAGATATCGGTCCGCCGGTTGAGGCCGCGCACCACCGCGCCGCCTTCGGCATTGCGCGCGAGCAGCCGAATCGCCTCGGGCTGGCGTAGCGCCATGCGCACATCCTGCCCGACGATATGGCCGCCCAGCAGCTTGCGCGCCGACAAATTGGCAATGATCACCCGGTCGCGTTCGGTGATGACCACCGGGGTTTCCGAATGTTCGAACAAATCGGCCATGTTGTCGCGGGTGAAGGATGGCCCGACGGGGGCTTCCTTGACCTCGGGCGGGCGCGCGGCAACGAGATAGAGCGAGCCGATCCACACGATGAAGATCAAGGCGGCATAGACAAGGCTGGTACCGAGCGTCGCGAGAATGATGCAGGCGAGCAGCGCCAGCACGAATCCGGACCAGGGAAAACTACGCTCGCTCATTGCTGCGCGGCTTAGCGGGGCGCGGTTCGCCGCGCCACCTGCTTTTCCCGATCATGTGGTGAGATGGTGACCCGTACGGGAATCGAACCCGTGTTTCAGCCGTGAAAGGGCCGCGTCCTAACCGCTAGACGAACGGGCCACAGATGTGGCGCTGGCAAGAAATTGCAGATGCAACACCCCACCGTGGTGACCCGTACGGGAATCGAACCCGTGTTTCAGCCGTGAAAGGGCCGCGTCCTAACCGCTAGACGAACGGGCCACGCCCGCATGGCGGGTCGGTGGCGTGGCGGGCCAATTAGGCGTGGGGGTGCGGGTCGTCAACCCTCCAATGCACGCATTTCGGTCAATCGGCCCAGGCGGCGTCCTCGAGGTGCAGTTCGGCCTGCGGACGGCTGCCCCAGTCGTCGATCTTCACCCGGCCTGCCAGCCATAGCCTGCGCCCGCGCGAACCATGCAGCAGCGCCTGGCCCATATCGCTGTCGGCTGCGCGGAATGCGATGCCCTTGAAGCTCTTGCCGTCGTCGCCAGCGGCGATCAGGCGCACGTGATCGGTGCCCACGATATCGCATTTGACGAGGCGCACCGGCCCCACCGCCACGCGCGGTCCGGGCCAGCCCACGCCGTAGGGACCGGCCTCGTCGAGCGAATTGACCAGTTCGGAGGTCAGCCCGCCGGGCGACACCGCAAGGTCGAGCGCCATCTCGCGACTGGCAGAGGCGCGGGCAACCTGGCCCTCCAGCGTGCGATCGAGCCATTCGGCAAGCGCATCGACCTTGTCGGCGCTCACCGTCAGACCGGCAGCCATCGCATGGCCACCTCCGGCTACCAGCAGGCCTTCGTCACGCGCGCGGATGATCGCCGCGCCGATGTCGACGCCGGAAATCGAGCGGCCCGATCCCTTGCCGGTTTCGCCATCGAGCGCGATGACCAGCGCGGGCTTGCCGGTCTTTTCCTTGACCCGTCCGGCAACGATCCCGATCACACCCGGGTGCCAGCCTTCGCCCGCCACCAGATGGACCGCGCGATTGTGCTGGGCGGCCAGCTGCTGTTCGGCCGCTTCCTGAACCTCGGCTTCGATCAGCCGACGTTCTTCATTGAGCGCCGATAATTGCGCGGCGATGGTCCGCGCCTCTTCAGGATCGCGCGTGGTCAGCAGGCGGACGCCGAGCGTCGATTCGCCGACCCGTCCGCCAGCATTGATCCGTGGCCCCAGCGCGAAGCCGAGATCCGAACAGGCCGGACTGCGCTTCAGCCGGCTGGCATCAATCAGGGCGGACATGCCGATATTGTCGCGCCGCGCCATGACCTTGAGCCCTTGCGCGACGAACGCGCGGTTGAGACCGTGCAGCGCGGCGACATCGGCGACGGTCCCCAGCGCGACGACATCGAGCAGCGCGAGAAGGTCGGGTTCCTTGCGACCGGCGAAGAAGCCGCGCTGGCGCAGCGTGCGGACCAGCGCGATCGCCAGCAGGAATGCAACGCCGACTGCGGCGAGATGCCCATGCGCGGCGGCCTCGTCTTCTTCGTCGAGCCGGTTGGGATTGACCAGCGCGACCGTCTGCGGAAGATCGGGGCTGCATTTATGGTGATCGACCACGATCACGTCGATCCCTGCCGCATGCGCCATCCCCAGCGCCTCATGCGCCATGGCGCCGCAATCGACCGTGACGATCAGGCTGGACCCTGCCTGGCCCAGTTTGACCAGCGCTTCGCCCGAGGGGCCATAGCCTTCGAGCAGGCGGTCCGGGATGTAGTAGCCCGCCTCGACACCCAGTTCGCGCAAGAGACGGATCAGCAGCGCGGAACTGGTCGCCCCATCGACGTCATAATCGCCATAGATGGTGATCGTTTCGCCCGCGATGACCGCCTGGGCAATCCGGTCGGCGGCAACGTCCATATCGCGGAACAGCGACGGATCGGGCAGGAAATTGCGCAGGGTCGGTTGCCGATGCCGTTCGATATCGGCGGCCTCCACGCCACGCGACAGCAGCAGCTGGCGGACGATATCGTCGCCCAGCGTCGGATTTGCGCCAAGCTCCATATTGCCGCCGCGCCAGCGCCATGCGCGGCCGGTGAGGGACGAGGATACGCCGAATACGTGCGAAAGGGCCTGCGATGCCATAACCGGGCAATAGCCCCTGCTTGTGGGCAGCGGAAGTTCCGGTGATTGACAATCGACAGGCGCGGGCGATGCTTCGGGCATGTCCACCGGTCCGCTTCTCATCATCTGGCACAGCCGCACCGGCACCAGCGAGCAACTGGCCGCAGCCGCCTGCGAGGGCGCGGGCGAGGGCGCGCGGTTGCTGCGTGCCTGCGATGCCGCGCCGGACGATCTCCTCGCTGCAGGCGGCTATCTGTTCTGCTGCCCCGAAAACCTCGCCAGCATGAGCGGCGAGATGAAAGAGATGTTCGACCGCTGCTATTACCCCGTCCTCGGACGCATCGAGGGGCGCCCTTACGCGACGGTGATTGCGGCGGGATCGGATGGCGAGGGCGCGCAGCGGCAGCTCGACCGGATCGCGACAGGCTGGCGGCTGAAGCGCGTGACCGATCGGTGGATCGTCAAGACCGACGCGCAGGAGCCCGAGGAAATCCTCGCTCCGAAAACCGTGAGCGACAGCGAGCGTGCGCGCGCGGTCGAACTCGGCGCGGCCCTGGCAGAGGGCGTCGCGCAGGGCATTTTCTAGAACTCGCTCCACATCCGAGCGGTTGGGCTGCGAAGACTCGACGGATTATCCGATAGCCGCCAAGACCACCCCGCGGGCAGAAGGACGGCGATTTCGGTGACAGTGGATGCGCAAGGCGGCGACCAGGACGGGAGCACCCGACCCGGCTTGATGCTGATGTTCGATCGTGGCCAGCGACCCGACCGCGCGGCCGTGGCCGCAGCGCTGGCGACTATTCCGCGCGCCGTGGTCAGCCATGATCCCGCACAGGCCGATCCTGCTCATCATGTCGCCGATCCGCCGCAGCGGGCTGCGGCGGGGGAGGACTGGCTCGAGCTTCTCGCCGACGGGCTGACATTCGACCTGTTGGGACTCTCCCCCGGTCCGGGCTTGTCTGCGCCCGAGGTCGCCTACCGGTACAATTGCGATATCGACTCCCTGCTCGATAGAGAGGCGATTGCGCTCGTTCCCGGCCCGCATATCGCGCAAGGCGCGCAGGCCCTGCCGATCATCCGCACGCTGCTGGGCCTTGGGGCTGCGCTGACCGATGCGATCGAGGGCGTGCAGACGGTTTGCTGGCCGGTGGCGCGCACCGCGATTGCGCCGCGGTTCTTTGCCCGGACGGTCGATGCCTGGCTCGCCGGGGGGCCGTTTCCCGCGCTCGGAATGCTCGGGTTCGACTTCGACGAACAGGGTGGACTGCGGAGCGAGGGCCTGCGATTCTTCATCGGCTGCGAGCTTGCTATCGATCCTGCGGCATGCCGCGATCGCCTGGCCGCTACGCGTCTGGCGGTCCGCATCGTTCAGGAATTGGTCGGCTACCAGCGACCCGACGGGCCGCAGGAGTTCACGACCGAGGACGGCGAGGTCTTCACGCTCGAACCCGATCTTCCGATGGGGCTGGTCAAGCTCCGCCCAGCCTAGGTGCGATATGGGGGAGGGCACGCGATACACTCCCTCGCACATGCGCCGTCGCTTGCCGTTTCGCGCGGTCAACCGGCGGGGGTCGCCGCAGCACGATCCGGCGCTTCAGAAGCATCACCTGCTGCCCTGCGAGCTGCTCGGCAAAAGGTGTTTCGCCCCGCTGATCGAGACGCTGGGCAAGGACCGGATCGGGTTCGACGACTTCCGGCGCAACGGGCTGCTGCTGCCTGCGCGCGAGGAGGCGGTGCGGCGGCTTGCGCTGCCGCTGCACCGCGGACCGCATCGCGATTACAACGCGATGGTCATCGAACGCGTCGGCCGGATCGAGCGGCGCTGGTCCCGCCAGACGCTGGCCGATCCACGCGGTGCGGCGGATACCGCGCTGATGCGATTCTCGCTGCTCCAGCGGGCGCTACGTCGGCGCCTGCTCGACGAACGCCAGCCTTTGCGGCTCAACCGCAAGGACCCGGTAGGCAAGGGGATGGATTTCACCGACCTCGACGCGATGGCCGAAATCTTGTGGGGCGCGACCGCGCCCTAGGCAGTCGCGCGCGCCAGTGCTTCCTTCGCCGCGGTGTATTCGCGTTCGAGCCGGGCCACGGTGTCCTCGACCGGTGCGCTCGCGGTGACCGTGCCGATGCCCTGGCCCGAGCCCCACACATCCTTCCACGCCTTGGCCTTGGTATTGCCGCCACTGCCGAAGTTCATCTTGGTCGGGTCGCTCACGGGCAGATCGTCGGGGTCGAGCCCGGCGCTTTCGATGCTCGAGCGCAGGTAATTGCCGTGCACCCCGGTGAACAAATTGGTGTAGACGATGCCATCCGCGCCGCCTTCGACGATAGCTTCCTTGTAAGCTTCGTCGGCATTGGCCTCGGTGGTCGCGATCCATGGCGAGCCGATATAGGCAAAGTCGGCGCCGAGCGCCTGCGCGGCAAGGATCGAGCGGCCATGCGCGATCGAACCCGAGAGCGCGACCAGTCCGTCGAACCATTCGCGGATTTCCTGCATCAGCGCGAAGGGGCTGAGCACGCCGGCATGCCCGCCGGCCCCTGCAGCCACGGGGATCAACCCCGTTGCACCCTTTTCGATCGCCTTGTGCGCAAAGCGGTTGTTGATCACGTCATGCATGGTGATCCCGCCCCAGCCGCTGACCGCGTTGAACACTTCCTCGCGCGCGCCCAGCGAGGTGATGACCATCGGCACCTGCCATTTGGCGCAGGTCTGCATGTCCGCATCGAGCCGGTCGTTGGATTTGTGGACGATCTGGTTGACCGCATAGGGCGCGGCCGGACGATCGGGATTGTCGCGATTATGCGCCGCCAGTTCCTCGGTGATCTGGTGGAGCCATTCGTCGACCTGGCTTTGCGGCCGCGCATTCAGCGCGGGGAAGCTGCCGACAATGCCCGCCTTGCACTGCGCGATGACCAGTTCCGGCCCGGATACGATGAACAGCGGCGATCCGATGACGGGGATGCGCAGTTTGTCGAAGGGGGCGGGCAGGGTCATGGTAGGCGGGCTCCTCGCTGGTGTCGTGAGACGTGGGCGTATGGCGCGTTCCCGTGCTTGTCGAGGGTGACGTTACGTCAACGTCAAGTGGCGGGGAGGACGTGCTCGATATCGTAAATGCGTGCTGCGGTGCCAGCGAACAGCGCGTGTTTCTCCGCCGCGCTATGCCCGCTGGCCAGCCGCTTGAAGGCGTTCCACAGCACCGGATAGCTCGCGCCCCAGCGGTCGACGGGATAGTTCGATTCGAACATCGCCCGGTCCGCGCCGAAGGCTTCGATGCAGGTCTCGATATAGGGCCGCCACAGTCCTGCGAGATGCTCCGAACCGTGGCCCTTGTCGGGGCCGGTGTCGGGCAAGCCGCAGAAGGCCATCGCCAGCCCGCCCAGCTTGACCGCGACATTGGGGCATTCGGCAATCGCCCGGATCGACCGGCGCCAGCCGTCGAAACGCTCGTGCAACTTGCCGTGATAGCAGGCGATGTTGAGCGGGGTGCCGCAGTGGTCGAGCACGATCTGCTGGTCGGGGAAAGCCTTGGCGAGCGCGAGCACATCGGCAAGCTGCGGTTCCAGCAGCCAAGCATCGAAGGTCAGGCCATATTCGGAATAGGCGGCCATCCCGGCGCGAAAGGCGTCCGAGCCATACAGGCCCTCCGGGGCATGGAACGGCGGGCCGAGCACTGCGGGATCGGCGTCCCATGCGGCGCTGTGGCGAATCCCCTTGAAGCGGCCATTGCCCGCCGCGACCAGCGCCTCGACCACGGGCTTGACCGCGTCGCCCAATGTCAGATCGGCATGTCCGACAATCGCCGCGCAGGGGCGGTAATCGCCATAGAGGCCGCTTGCCCCCTGCGCTGCCACGCCATTGACGAACTCGACCTCGCCGACCGGCTTCATCGCCTCATCGCGCGCGGCATCGTAGAAGGCGCCGCATTCCATGAACACGGTGCCCACGATATTGTGGCCCGAATGCGTGTCGGCATGCAGCGCATCGAAGGTGTAATAGGCCGCGCCCGCGATCGCTTCGATGAAATCGTGTCGCGGTTGGGGAAAGGCGGGCACCAGTGCGCGCAGGTCCCACAGATGGTGGTGCGGATCGATGATCGGCAGGCCGGGTTCGAGGATCTCTTCGGTCATCGGCGGCTCTCTCCCCTTCGCTGCCCTTTAGGTATCGTTCGGCCCCCGTCCCGGGGCCTGCGACGATGGAACACATGGACCGCAGTTCTGACAAGGAAAATTGGCGCGCTTCGCTCCATTGGCAGTTGCTGCAATCGCGCGGCAAAAATGGTAGGGGCGTTTCCTGAGGCAATCCTTTCGAGCCGTTAACCTTACCGCTCTATCGCTCCCTTATGGGACGGGCATTACCTCGAACGCACCCGGTGTGGCAGATCGCTCTTTACGGCGCGATTTTCTTTGTCGTGACCTCGTTCACGATCTTCTGGACGCGGTTTGCCGGCGGGTTGGCGCTGGTCTGGCCCGGAACCGCGATTGCCGCGGCCCTGTTTCTCTCCCTTCCGCGATCACGCCACCTCATGGCAGCAGCGGTGCTGGTCGTGCTGAGCACGCTGGCGACAAGCCTGTTCGGTTTCGGCCATGAATGGGCCTTCCCGCTGGGGCTGATCAATATTTTCGAGGCGTGGTTCATCGCGCGGCTGCTGCTGCATTTCCGGCCCCAGCGTGATTATCTCGACCGCGAGAGCGGGATCGTCTGGCTGGGCTTTCTCGCCGGACTGGTCGGCCCGCTGCCGTCTTCGGTGGCGGGTGGGATCGTGGTCACGCAGATTGTCGGCGGCGAATGGCACGACCATGCCCTCTCTTGGGCGGTCGCGCATGGCCTCGGCACCCTGCTGGTCATGCCGCTGGTATTGTTGCTGGGTTCCGCGAGCCGCTCTGGACCGCAGGCTTTGTTGAAGCGGCGGGAGAGGGTGGCGTCGTTTGCCGGAATGGTGGTGCTGACGATCGCCATTTCGCTGGTCGCCTTCCTCCAATCGACCTTGCCTTTGCTATTCCTGCCGATCGTCCCGCTGGTGCTCGCCAGCTTCCGTTTCGGGCGGTTCGGTGCCTCCATTGCGGTGCTGACCATCTCGATAGCCGCTGCCGGATCGCTCGGGATGGACGCGGGCATCCTTGCCGAACTGGCCATGCCATTGTGGCAGAAGGCACTGTTCCTCCAATTCTACCTAGCAGGATTGCTGCTGATCTCTTTCCCGCTTGCCGTCGCACTCAACCAGCGTGAACGGGTCATGCAGGAGCTGGTCGATCGCGAAGTCATGCTGCGGCTCATTGCGGACCATTCGGACGATGCGCTGCTGCATCTCGACCGGCACGGGACGATCCGCTTCGCATCGCCTTCATCGCAGCGCCTGAGCGGTCTCGAGGAGGTTATGGATCTACATCTGGCGGTGTTTTTCAGCGATACCGATAAAGCGATCGTCTCCGCTGCGCTTGCCGCTGCCGCGCAGCATCCGGGTCGGACGGAGATTTTCGAACGATCCGTCGTGCGCGGCGGCCAGACCATCTGGCTCGAAGCCAAGCTGCGTGCGGTCGAATCGTCCAAGCAACAGCCCTCGGCCTTCGTGGTCACCATTCGCGACGTAACAGAGCGCAAGCTGGAGGAGCTTCAGGCTTCGCTGGAAGCGCGCACCGATGCCCTGACCGGATTGCCCAATCGCAGGGCCTTCCTCGATGTCCTCGAAGGCCATCTCGCGGGCGCCCACGACCATCCCTTCGCGCTGGCGCTGATCGATCTCGACCACTTCAAGCGCGTCAATGATACCTATGGCCATACCGTGGGCGATATGGCGCTCAAGCAGGTCGCGGAGATCATGCGCGAGGCTGCCACGGAAGACTGCTTCTTCGCCCGGGTGGGTGGGGAAGAGTTCGGGATGGTTGCGGTCGGCCCGGCATTGGAGAGAGTATCAAGGGTTTGCGAACGCCTGCGGCTCGCCATCCAGCGCCATGTCATGACCGATAGCGATGGCGGTACTTTCTCGATCACTGCCAGCGTCGGCGTCGCCCGGATTGCGGAGCGGTGCAGTTCGACCATGGCCCTCCAGGCAGCGGACGGTCCGCTTTATTCGGCCAAGGCCTCGGGACGCAATTGCCTCCGCCACGCACAGGACATCGACCGTTTCGGGCCACGCGAAGGGCCGGTCAGGAAACTACCGCTGACCGTGGTCAGCTAGGCGTCTTCGACCGCCGAATTCGCGGCACTCAGCACCGCCCTGACGCTGGCGGTCGCCACGTCTTCATCGATCCCGCAGCCCCAGATTGTCCGCCCTGCGGCATCGCGGCATTCGAGATAAGCGGCCGCGCGGCTGTCGCGTCCGGTCGTCAGCGCGTGCTCGGTATAGTCGACCACTTCCAGCTGCAGGCCAAAGGCATCCTCGATCGTCGTCAGCACCGAGGAAATCAGGCCGTTGCCGCGACCCGAAACCGTCTGTTCCTGCCCTGCAACCGCGATCGTCCCCGTGAACAGCCGCGTCCCGTCGGTACCGCGGCGTTCCTCGTAATCGACCAGCTGGAAATGCTTGTCGCTCGTCTGGACGTGATAGGCGGCCTTGAACGCGTCCCAGATATCGGCAGCGTTGAGTTCGCGGCCCAGTGCATCGGCCATGCGCTGGACGTGAGGGCCGAAATCGGCCTGCATCTTCTTGGGCAGCTTGAGGCCCTGATCCTGTTCGAGCACCCAGGCGAAGCCACCCTTGCCGGATTGCGAATTGACCCGGATTACTGCTTCGTAACTGCGTCCGAGGTCGGCGGGGTCGATCGGCAGATAGGGGACTCGCCAGTGCGGGTCGTTCTGCGTTTCGAGCGCGCCGAAACCCTTCCGGATCGCGTCCTGGTGGCTGCCCGAAAAGGCGGTGTAGACCAGTTCGCCGCCATAGGGATGGCGCTGATGAACGGGCAGTTCGTTGCAATATTCGACCGTCTCGATCACGCGGTCGATATCGGAGAAATCGAGCCCCGGGTCGACGCCCTGCGTGTACATGTTGAGCGCCATCGTCACGAGGCAGCAATTGCCCGTACGCTCGCCATTGCCGAACAGGCAGCCTTCGACACGGTCGGCACCCGCCATCAGCGCGAGCTCGGCTGCAGCGACGCCCGTGCCGCGGTCGTTATGCGTATGCAGGCTGATCACCGCGCTGTCGCGATTGGGCAAATTGCGGATGAAATATTCGACCTGGTCGGCGTAGATATTGGGCGTCGCCGCCTCGACCGTGGCGGGCAGGTTGAGGATGATCGGGTGGTCGGGTGTCGGGGCCAGCACCTCCATCACCGCCTCGCAGACCTCGAGGCTGAAATCGAGCTCGGCGGTGGAGAAGGTCTCCGGGCTGTACTGGAAATGCCAGTCGGTACCGGGCTGCTTGCCTGCCTCGTCGCGCATGATCTTGGCGCCGTGAACTGCGATGTCGCGGACCTGGTCCTTGGTCATCCCGAAGACCACTTCGCGCCACGCCGGGCTGACTGCGTTGTAGAGGTGGACGATCGCCTGCTTCGCGCCGGTCAGGCTGGCGAAACTGGTGCGGATCAGATCCTCGCGGCTTTGGGTGAGTACCTGGACGAATACATCGTCGGGAATGCGGTCCGATTGCACGAGGCCGGAGATGAAATCGAATTCGGTCGCGCCCGCGCTGGGGAAACCGACCTCGATCTCGCGCACCCCGATTTCGACCAGCAGGTCGAAGAACCGGTTCTTCTTATGCGCATCCATCGGATCGACGATCGCCTGGTTGCCGTCGCGCAGATCGGTGCTGAGCCAGCGCGGCGGCGCAGTGATGGTACGCGTCGGCCACTGGCGGTCTGCGAGGGGAACCTGCGGAAAGGGCGAATATTTGCTGCTCGGGTCGCGGAGCATGGGCATGGGATGTACTCGGCTGTAGCGTAACTGGCTGGGTGAAAGTCGGTCCCTTGGGCGCTTAGCGCACCCGGAGAGATACGCCAGCTATCACGCCCAAGGGCGGGTAAGTCGCAGGGTCAGGCCAAGTGCAATGTGCATGGCGATTGCTATGCGAAAGCCAGGCAGGGTTGTAAAGCAAAACAGTCTTGGGCATCGCGAGAAATTATATTTCACGCTGCGCAGGAGAGAGCATGGCCGAGGGGCATTCGCTGAACGAGACTTTGGGACTGATACGGGTCGTATCGACCGACGCGGAGGGCCATGCGAGCCTCGAATACGAGGCCAAGCGCGAGCAATGCCATTCGGGCGGCGTGGTGCAGGGCGGCTTCATCAGCGGATGGATCGATGCGGCGATGGCGCATGCGGCGATGGCGAAGAACGGGCCGGGCATCGTCCCGATGACACTTGAGCTCAAGGTCAGCTATTTCGCGCCGACGCGGCCCGGGCTGGTCGTCGCCGAGGCATGGGTCGAGCGACATGGCAAGCGGACGAGCTTCTACGAAGGCCATCTCAAGGATGCGGAAGGAAACGTGCTCGCCAAGGCGACAAGCACGATCCTGCTGGCGGATATGAGCCGGGTGGTGGCAGCCTCGAAGAAAGCCACGGGCGAGCCGGCATGACCGCGATCCGCCCGTTCGAACTCGCCATTCCCGAAGACCAGCTGGTGGCGCTTGCCGACCGGCTCGACCGGACCCGCTGGCCCGAGGAAGAACCGGTCGACGACTGGTCGCAGGGCACGCGGCTGGCGGCGCTCAGGGAACTGGTCGCCTATTGGCGGATCGAATACGACTGGCGGCGCTGCGAAGCGCGTCTCAATTCCATCGGCCAGTTTATTACCGAGATCGACGGGCTCGATATCCATTTCCTCCACAAGCGCTCGTCGCGCGAGGATGCGCTGCCGCTGATCATCACGCATGGCTGGCCGGGGTCGGTAGTCGAATTCCTCGGTGTGATCGACGAATTGGTCGAGCCTTCGGATCCGGCGGCGCCCGCCTTCCATGTCGTTGCGCCATCGCTGCCCGGTTACGGTTTTTCGGGCAAGCCGGGGCAAACGGGCTGGGGGGTCGAGCGTATTGCCCGCGCCTGGGCCGAACTGATGCAGCGGCTCGGCTATGGTCACTGGGTCGCGCAAGGGGGCGATTGGGGCGCGGCAGTGACCACCGCCATCGGCCAGCTTGCGCCGGACGGGTGCCGCGGCATCCATCTCAACATGCCGATCGGTCGTCCCGGACCCGGCGACATGGAAAGCAAGGATCCAAAAGTGCTCAAAGCGCTGCAGCGGCTGGGGTTCTATCAGCAGTGGGATTCGGGGTACTCGAAGCAGCAGAGCACGCGCCCGCAAACAATCGGCTATGCGCTGGTCGATTCGCCGGTGGGCCTCGCGGCATGGATGCTCGAGAAGATCTATTTCTGGACCGACAATGACGGTTCGCCGTGGGATGTCCTGTCGATGGACCAGGTGATCGACGACATCATGCTCTATTGGCTGCCCGCGACGGGAGCCTCGGCGGCGCGCCTGTATTGGGAAAGCTTCGGTAGTTTCGGCGAAGGCATCGTCGCGATCCCCGCAGGCGCGAGCGCGTTTCCCGGAGAGATACTCCCCGCACCGCGCGAATGGGCGGAGCGGACGCTGACCAAGCTGGTCTATTGGAACGAAGTCGAGCGCGGCGGGCATTTCGCCGCATGGGAGCAGCCCGAGCTGTTCGTGCAGGAATTGCGCGCCTGTTTCGCGAAGATGGCTTGAACTCCGAACCCAGTCATTGCGAGGAGCGGCAGGCGACGCGGAAATCCGGAAGGTCGGGACTGGCAGCCAACCGAAGGACTGGATTGCTTCGCTGCGCTCGCAATGACTGGGTGAGCGCTTACCGCCAGCGCAGCCGATCGGCAGTGAGCTGGCCGATCGACGTCACGCCCATCAACCGCATGCCGCGTTCGATCTCTTCCTTGAGGATTTCGATCGCGCGTTCGACACCTTCCTGCCCCGCCGCGGCAAGCGCATAGAGGTAGAGGCGGCCGCCCGAGGCGGCGGTGGCACCCGCCGCGAGGCCCTTGAGCGCATGCGTGCCCCGCCGCACCCCGCCATCGAGGACGATCTCGATCTCGCCGCCGACTGCATCGACGATCTCGCGCAATTGGTCGAAGGGGGCGCGGCTGCCATCGAGCTGGCGGCCGCCATGGTTGGATATCCAGATCGCATCGGCGCCGATCTCGACCGCGCGGCGCGCGTCGGCGGCGCTCATCACGCCCTTCAGCGCGAAAGTCCCGCCCCAGTCCTGCCGGATACGCGCGGCGGTGTCCCAATCCATGTTCGTATCGAGCATGGTGTTGAAATAGTCCTGGATGCTGACCGATTTCCCGCTGCCTTCCTGCACATGCCCATCGAGATTGGGCAGGCGGAATTTGGGCCCGAACACATAGTCGAGCGTCCAGCGCGGGCGCGTGGCGTAGCTCCACAGCGACGAAGCGCTGAAACGGGGCGGGGTGGTAAAGCCCGATCGCAGGCACCGTTCGCGCTTGCCCGAAACGATCGTGTCGACCGTCAGCGCCAGCGCGTCGAATTGCGCGTCGCGGCAGCGTTCGATCATCGAGGCATTGAGCCCCCTGTCCTTGTGGACATAGAGCTGGAACAGCTTCGGGCCGCTGGTGAGCGCGGCGATTTCCTCGATCGAATGGGTGGCGAGGCTGGAGATGCCGAACCAGATGCCGAACTTCTCCGCCGCCCTGGCGACCGCCCGCTCGCCGTCCTTATGGAAGGCCCGCTGCAGCGCGGTCGGGCTGAGCATCAGCGGTAGCGCGCTGCGGCGTCCCATGATCGTGCAGCCGGCGTCAATCTCGCCGACGCCCGCCAGCACATCGGGGACGAGGTCGACCTCGTCGAAGGCGCTGGTATTGCGCGTCTTGGTGATCTCGTCATCGGCGGCACCATCGATGTAGTCGAACACCGGCCACGGCAGCCGTCGCCGCGCAAGGCGGCGGAAATCGTCGATATTGTGGCAGTCTGACAAGCGCATGCGGCGGACCGTGGCCGCTCGTCATGCGCTTGTCGAGAGCGCTTTAGTCGCGTTCGAAGGCGGCGCTGATTTCAAGGTCGACCATGGGGTCGACCAGCGGTGCGGCATAGCTGATGCCCCACGCCGTACGGTCGATCCGCGCGCGGGCGTGGAAGCCGACGGTCTGCGCCTTGCTCATGGGATTTTCGCCGGCTCCGGAGAATTCGACCAGCATCGTGACCGGTCCGGTCTTGCCGTTCATCGTCAACTGCCCGGTCGCCACCGCGGTCGTCTCACTCGTGCGCCGGACCGAGGTGGAAACGAAGCGCGCCGCTTCAGGTTCGGGGCCGAAGAAGTCGGGAGCCGCTCCATCCTTGCCCGGTCGCAGCAGATGGTCGCGCAAACCTTCGCTCGGCACCGAGACGCTGGTGATCGGCACGGTAATGTCGAACTCGGTTGCCCCGATATTGGCCGGGTCGAGCGTCATCGTCCCTTCGATCTGGCCAAACAGACCGAAATAGTCGTTGAAGCCGAAATGACCGACCTGCCAGCTGACCAGCGTATGCGAGGCGTCGAGCGTATAGTCACCCGCCTGAACGCGGCTGACATCGGGTGCGCCTGGCACCTGCGGCTGTTCCTGCGCAGAGATTGCGGTCACGGCTAGCGTGCCGCTTGCGGCGAGCGCGAGGGCAAGGATCGATTTCTTCATGGTCGGCCTCCTGTTGATGCTTAGTTCTGAATGATCGTCGGCAAGTACCCGTTCCCGCGCGCGGCACCCGCGCCTACGCTACGACAGCGCCAGGCGCTGTTCGGGTGTGAGCCGCCGCGGCGTGGCGACCGGTTGCAGGGTCTTGGGGTGGAACAGCGGATTGCGGCGATGATCGCCCGACACGTAATCCTTTACCATCCGCACCAGAAAATGCCGCATCAGCGTGGTCATCGACAGTGGCTTGAGCCCCTCTGTCGAACCCGGCGCATCTTCGAGAAACAGATGCCCGAGCGGCGTGCCGAGGCGTTCGCGCCCCCCCGCTTCGCAATTGGCGAGAATGGTTGTGACATAGGGGATCCGGCCGGTGGCATAGGTGTTGAACATCGGCGTGTCGCAACACATCGCATACCAGCGCAGCGTCGGCTTGTCGGTCAAATGCAGGCAGGCGAGCCGCTCGCTGCCGCGCGCGAATTCGAGCCGGGCGCAGCGCGACTGGTAGAGCGCCGTGCCCCCCGCATCATCGAGAATACGGTCGGCGGCTCCGAGAAAAGCCGGGAGGGCCTGGCAATCCGTGCAATGGCAGACGACATGGTCGCCGTGGTCGGGGGTCGCCCCGTGGATCGTCCCCGCGATCGTCCCGCAGGCGCAGGCAAAGCTCAGTCGGTTGTCGGCATCCATCGGCGAGTCCCCTCTCGACGGATGCCGACAGTAACGATCAGTTCCGGTCCTTGTCGACCAGCTTGTTGGCGCCGATCCAGGGCATCATCGCGCGCAGCTGGGCACCGGTCTGTTCGATCGGATGCGCCGCGGCGGCCTTGCGGCTGGCCTTGAGCTCGGGCTGGCCGGCCTGGTTGTCGAGCACGAAGTCCTTGACGAACCGGCCCGACTGGATGTCCTTCAGCACGCGCTTCATCTCAGCCTTGGTCTCGTCGGTGATGATGCGCGGACCGGTCTTGATGTCACCATATTCGGCCGTGTTCGAGATCGAATAGCGCATGTTGGCGATGCCGCCTTCATACAGAAGGTCGACGATCAGCTTGGTTTCGTGGAGGCATTCGAAATAGGCCATTTCGGGCGCATATCCGGCCTCGACCAGCGTTTCGAACCCGGCCTGGATCAAATGGGTGATCCCGCCGCACAGCACCGCCTGTTCGCCGAACAGATCGGTTTCGCATTCTTCCTTGAAATCGGTTTCGATGATGCCCGACCGGCCACCGCCGACCGCGCTGGCATAGGACAGCGCGAGCTGCTTGGCGAAGCCATTGCCGCCCGACTGGCTCGATTCCTGGTGGATGGCAATGAGGCAGGGCACGCCGCCGCCCTTGATATATTCGCCGCGTACGGTGTGGCCCGGGCCCTTGGGGGCGATCATGATCACGTCGACATCGGCAGGCGGGTCGATCAGGCCGAAATGGATGTTGAGGCCATGCGCGAAGGCCAGCGCGCTGCCCGGCTTCATCTGGCCGGCGACTTCATCGGCATAGATCGCCGCCTGGTGCTCGTCGGGCGCCAAAATCATCAGCACGTCGGCCCATGCGGCGGCGTCGGCAACGGTCTTGACGGTGAAGCCCGCATCGGCGGCTTTCTTGGCACTGGCCGAGCCTTCACGCAGCGCCACGGCGATCTCGCCGACCCCGCTGTCGCGCAGGTTCTGGGCATGGGCATGGCCCTGGCTGCCATAGCCGACGATCGCGACTTTCTTGTCCTTGATCAGCTTCTGGTCGCAATCGGCGTCGTAATAAACTTGCATTGTTTTTCCCTCGCGTCGCCCCTGCGGAAGCAGGGGCCCAGATAAGGTCGCCCGCTGGCGATAGGTTGGATAGGCTCCCGCTTATGCCGGAGCGATGAAATTGTCTCGCTTAGTCGGGCTGGGCCCCGCGCATCATGCCTACGATCCCCGAGCGGCCGACCTCGACCAGGCCGAGCTCGCGCATCAGGACGATGAAACTGTCGATCTTGTCGGGCGAGCCGGTCAGTTCGAACACGAAACTGCTGGTCGTGGTATCGACCACATTGGCGCGGAACAATTCCGCGATCCGCAGCGCCTCGACCCGGTCGTCGCCCTTGCCGGCGACCTTGACCAGCGCCAGCTCGCGCTCGACATGCTCACCGCTTTCGGTGAGGTCGATGACCTTGTGAACGGGTACCAGCCGTTCAAGCTGCGCGCGGATCTGGTCGATTACCGGTTCGGGCCCGCGGGTCACGATGGTGATGCGGCTGATCGCGTGATCTTCGGAAATATCGGCCACGGTCAGGCTGTCGATATTGTACCCGCGCGCGGTGAACATGCCGGTGATCTTGGCGAGGATGCCCGGTTCGTTGTCGACGATGACATTGAGGACGTGCCGTTCGTTCGCCTCCTGGGTGATCTTCATTGCGCGCGATCCTGCCATACGGGTTCGAACATCCGGCCATCGCCATCATATTCGGCCAGGAAAACGCGGCCCATGCGCACCGCTTCGAAATTCTCGGTCTGCCGCGTCAGGTCGAGCCGGTCGGCCAAGAGCGTCCAGTTCCCGTCGTCCTGCTTCTGCGCCACGTCCATGCCTACGAACCGGTGCCCATTGTCTTCGAGCCAGTCGAGCAGGCTTTCCGCATCCGCGCGCGAATACCAGCTGCGGCGCTCGGCGCGCGTTTCGAAGCCCTGCGGAATTTTCGCCATCATGCCCATCACACCAATGCCTTCGCTTCGTCGTCCATCGTGCCGCCGACCTGGTCGCCATAAAGCAGCATTTCGGTATGCGCCGCGCCGCTGGGGATCATCGGGAAGCAATTGGCTTCCTTCGCCACCTGGCAATCGACCATCACCGGGCCATCATGCGCGAGCATGGCCTCGATCCCGGCGTCGAGCTGGCTTTCATCCTCGATCCGGATGCCCTTCCAGCCGTATGCTTCGGCCAGCTTCACGAAATCGGGCAGGCTGTCCGAATAGCTGTTCGAATAGCGGCTTTCATAGGTCAGTTCCTGCCACTGGCGGACCATGCCCATATATTCGTTGTTGAGGATGAACACCTTGACCGGCAGGCGGTACTGGCTCGCCGTGCCCAGTTCCTGGATGTTCATCTGGATGCTGGCTTCGCCCGCGATGTCGATCACGAGGCTGCCGGGATTGCCCAATTGCGCGCCGATTGCGGCGGGCAGGCCGTAACCCATGGTCCCCAGGCCGCCGCTGGTGAGCCACTTGTTCGGCCCGAAGAACCGGAAATATTGCGCCGCCCACATCTGGTGCTGGCCGACCTCGGTAGTGATGATCGGATCGCGATCCTGCGTCAGAGCGAACAGTCGCTCGATGCTCTTCTGCGGCATGATCTGTTCGCTGGCACGCTCGGGGTAGGCGAGGCAGTCGCGCGCCTTCCAACCGAGGATGCGGGCGTTCCATTCGGACAGGTCGCGCGGCTTGCGGCCGCCCCAAGCTTCGAGCATCTGCTCGAGCACATGCGCGCAATCGCCGACAATGCCGAGATCGACGGGGACGATCTTGTTGATGCTCGCACGGTCGATATCGATGTGAATCTTCTTCGCCTTGGGCGCGAAGGCATCGAGCCGTCCGGTCACCCGGTCGTCGAACCGCGCCCCGATCGCGACGATCAGGTCTGCGCGGTTCATCGCCATATTGGCTTCATAGGTGCCGTGCATGCCGAGCATGCCCAGCCAGTCGGGATGATCGGCGGGAAAGGCACCCAGGCCCATCAGTGTACTGGTGACGGGCGCGCCGGTGGCATGCTGCAGGCGGCGCAGCATCGCGCTGGCATGCGGCCCGGCATTGATCACGCCGCCACCGGTATAGAACACCGGACGTTCCGCCGCAGCGAGCATATCGATGGCTTCGGCGATCTCGTCCGCCGCACCGACCATGCGCGGTTGATAGCGGTGGGAGGGGAGGGGGGTGTCGTCCTGTTCGCCCCAATTGGCGAGCGCGATCTGGACGTCCTTGGGAATGTCGACCACCACCGGGCCGGGACGACCTGTGGTAGCAATGCGGAAGGCTTCCTCGATCGTCGCCTGCAGGCGCTCGGGGTCCTTCACGAGGTAATTGTGCTTGGTGCAATGACGGGTGAGGCCGACCGTGTCCGCTTCCTGGAACGCGTCGGTTCCGATCAGCGCCGTCGGGACCTGCCCGGTGATCACTACCAGCGGAATCGAATCCATATAGGCATCGGCGATACCGGTGACCGCATTGGTCGCACCCGGTCCGCTGGTGACGAGCACCACGCCGGGCTTGCCGGTCGAGCGGGCATAGCCTTCGGCGGCATGCGCAGCGCCGGCTTCGTGGCGCACGAGGATGTGGCTGATGCCGTCGTCGGCGAACAGCTCGTCATAGATCGGCAGGACCGCGCCGCCGGGATAGCCGAAAACGAATTCGACATCCTGCCGCTTGAGGCATTCGATCAGGATTGCAGCGCCGCTGCGCTCGGTATTCACACTAACCTCCGGCCCGTTTCCGGTGCTTGCAAGACACAAATCGACCCGGCGCTGGGGTCTATAGCGCCGGGCCGACAGGCACCCAATAGGGGCCTTGAATTGCGTGGTCAACCGTTATCGTGAAACAATGAAACAAAATAATCGCACTCGACAATAGTTTTGTTATCCGCGCGCGGCCATTCATCCGGGGGCTGGTTGCGAAACCACGTATATTGGCGCTTGGCATACTGCCGGGTCGCGGTCTGGCCAGCGGCGATAGCTTGAGCGCGCGATAGTTCGCCTTGGAGCATCCCCGCGATCTCGCGCACGCCGATGGCGCGCATGACCGGCAGGTCGGGGTCGAGGTCGCGCGCGAGCAGCGCCTCGACCTCGTCAACAGCGCCCGTCTCCACCATGCGTTCGAAACGCAGGTCGCAGCGCGCGTTCAGCCAGTCGCGATCGGGGAGCAGGATGAGCGGATGCGGCGCGATTTCCCCGGCAATCCCGCCGGTCTTTTGCGCCTGCCATTCGGCCAATGTGCTCCCGCTCGACCGCACCACTTCGAGCGCGCGGGTCGTGCGCGTGGCATCGGCGGGGGCGAGGCGGGCAGCGGCGGCAGGGTCCTCGCGCTCGAGCGAAGCGCGTGCATCGGCTTGCGGCAAGGCACGCACGGCCTCGCGAATTTCGGGATCGATTTCCGGCACTGGCGCGATTCCATCGAGCAGCGTGCGCAGGTAAAGACCGGTTCCCCCGCACAGGATCGGCACATCCCCCGCACCATGAACGTCGGCGATGACATCTTTCGCGGCAGCGGCCCAATCGGCAGCCGAGCACGCCTCTGCGCCGTCCCAAGTGCCGAACAATCGGTGCTCTATACCGCCCATCTCGCCAACGGTCGGACGCGCGGAGAGGATCGTGAGGTCGCGATAGACCTGCTGGCTATCGGCATTGACAATGATCCCGCGCCTCCCGGCACGCGTCAGCCGCTTCGCCAGCTCGACCGCAAGATGGCTCTTGCCGCTCGCGGTCGGCCCTGCAATGAGCGCGACCGGCTTTTTCTCGGGAGGGTTCAAGGTGCTCATTGCGCGGCTGATAGCAGACATGGAGGGTGTGGAAACACGCCTCGATGCAGCAATGCAGGCTTGCGCTGCAGCGGATATGCCGGTGGCGATGGCGGGGCTGCTCGACTTCTGCGGCGATGTGCTCCAGCTCTCGCTCCCGCATGGCGACCGCGCCCAGCTTACCGCAATTCTCGTCGAGCAGTTCGGCGAATGCGACCTTCTCGTGGCGGATCATGAAATCGAGATCCCGCGGCTGTTCGTGTCCGACATGGATTCGACGATGATCGGCCAGGAATGCATCGACGAGCTTGCCGACTATGCGGGGATCAAGGACCAGGTCGCCGCGATCACCGAGCGGGCGATGCAAGGCGAACTTGATTTCACCAGTGCGCTGAAAGAGCGGGTGGGGCTGCTAGAGGGTCTTGAGGAAAGCGCGATCGACCGCTGCCTGCGCGAGCGAATTCGCCCGGTCGAAGGTGCCCGCACGCTGGCCGCGACCCTACGCAGCAAGGGCTGCCGGACGGTGCTGGTAACCGGGGGCTTCCATCATTTCGCCGACCCGGTGGCGCAGGATCTCGGCTTCGAACGCGTGGTCGGCAATCGCCTCGGCGTGGCGGGGGGCAAGTTGACGGGCCTGCTTGCCGGACCGGTCAGCGATGCCTCGACCAAGCTGGCGACGCTGGAGGACGAGCGGACCGACCTGAGCGACGGCGCGCGGGTACTGGCAACTGGCGACGGCGCGAACGACATCCCCATGCTGGAAGCTGCCGATTACGGTATAGCCTACCGCGCCAAGCCCAAGGCGCGCGATGCCGCCAATGGCCGGATCGCCAGCGCCAGCCTGACCCCCGTCCTCAAGCTGTTCGGCATTCCCGAGAGCGAGTGGGTCGAGGAATTCAGCCCGGCATAGGCGTGGCGAGCATTTCCAATCGTGGGAGGTCGGTTTCCGTTAAAGACCGATCCGATATGAATGGATCCATGACCAGCAGCGCGTTCAATTCCGCCGATCTCGATGCTGCCCGCGACGGCACGCCGCTGCGGCACCCGCGCCGTCCCAAGGCCCGCTATCGGCCGTTTACGGCGGTGAAACACTTTCGCCGGCTGCTCAAGGACAAGGAAAATACCGCCGAGGTCTTCAGGATCTACGACGCGCTGCCCTCCGCCAAATTCCTGCCCCGCGTGCGCGCCCTGACGCTGAGCCCGCATGGCGAGGCGCTGCGGGCAAGCGAGCCCTTTCTCCCGCCGATCCTCGACGATCACGAGGCCCTGCGACGGCTCCCCCACGGTTCGGTCGCGCAGGCCTATTGCGATTTCATGGAGCGCGAAGGTCTCTCCGCTGCCGGACTGGTCGAGGAATCGAACAAGACCGGCCGTCCCAGCTATGACGATCTGGTCCAGTGGTTCGGTTACCGCCAGCGTGACACGCACGATCTGATGCATGTGTTGACCGGCTATGGCCGCGATGCGCTGGGCGAACAGTGCGTGCTGCTGTTCACCCATGGCCAGGCGCCGAGCCAGGGGCACTTGCTGCTCGGCTATGCGGGCTCATTCCATCTGAAACAGCAGGTGAAGAGCGCGGCCCCGATCCTGAAGGCGGTACGCCAGGCCCACCGTACCGGCGCGGCCTGTCCCACGCTGGTCGGCCTGTCGATCCGCGAGCTATTGACCAAGGACCTCGAAGAAGCGCGCGCCGAACTGAACATTCCCGAGCCCAATTGGTATCGCGAATGCCACCGCGTCTGGCGCGTAGAGGGGATCGATCCCTACGATTTGCTAGCGCAGCAGTCCGAGCGTGAAATGGCGGCAGCTGCCTGAGATCACAGCCAGCTGGAAATCTGTTCCAGCGGTTTCTTCCTCAGCGCATGCGCGGGGACGGTGGCGCCTTCCGCGGGATGTCCGACCACCACCACCATCAGCGGTTTCTCGTGATCGGGCCGACCGCATAATTCGCGCAGGAATCCCATGGGCGAGGGTGTGTGCGTCAGCGTGGCGAGCCCCGCTTCATGCAGCGCCGCGATAAGCATGCCGCAGGCGATCCCGACGCTTTCATTGACGTAATAGTTCTGAGTGGTGCCATCTTCCTCGATCCCGCCCTTGCGCTGGGCGAAGACCACGATCAGCCAGGGGGCGATTTCGAGGAAGGGCTTGTCCGCATCGGTTCCGAGCGGGGCCAGCGCGTCGAGCCATTCACCGCTTGCCTTGCCGGCATAGAAATTGCGTTCTTCGGCTTCCGCCGCCTCGCGGATCGCGCGTTTCTTGTCGGGGGACGAGACCACCGCGAAATGCCAGGGCTGGTGGTTCGCGCCGTTGGGGGCGCTGCCGGCGGCCTCGATCGCCGCCTCGATAATCGCGCGCGGAACCGGCCGGTTGGAGAAATAGCGGCAGCTGCGGCGTTGTCTCAGCCGGTCGCGCAGGGCCCGGGCGCGGGCGATGCGGTCCTCGTCGGGCAGGTCGGGCAGCGAATAGGGGACGGTGTCATGGTCGCGCATGGGCGATGTTCTAGCCCATGCAGGGGTCAGCGCAATTCCTTGCGGATCACCAGCTTGAGGCCCGACCAGGTCTCGTCCACCGCGCAGACCTTGGTATCGACGAGGCCCAGCGGGAGCGCGACTTCGCGGATGGTGTCCTCGGTGATGTCGGTCGGCAGCTTTGCCGCCTGCTTGGGCCAGCTGACCCAGACATGCCCGTCGCGCGCCATGTGATCGCGCAACGTCTGCAGCTTCGCTTCCAGCTGCGTCCGTTCGGTAACGAAGATATGCGCAGCGTCCGGGCCTTCCTCCGGTCCGCCGACGAAGGTCAGCTCGAGCGCGTATTCGCCAATATCGTCCTGGATGGCCTCGGGCATGCCATCGAACCACACCCGTTGCCCGTCGCGCAGGCTGAGTTTTTTCGCCAGCGGCGTGTTGGAATAGCCCGCCGCCACCGCGTCAGCCTTCCATCCAGTCGGCGAAGAAGCTCTGGTGCGCAGTGCGCATGTCCTCGACGCTCTTGCCGAACAGCGTGCTGCCGCCGGTCTTGCCGATGCGGCGGAACCCGATCGAGGCGGTTTCATCGCTCTCGGTGCCTTTCGCCAGCGCGCGGTTGAGCGCCTCGGTATCGGGCACGGTCACCACATACCGGCCCTGATCCTCGCCGAACCACCACTGCGCCTGCGTGTAGTCCTGATGCCATTCGACCTCGGCGCCGATCCCGCCCGCCATCGCCATTTCGGCCAGCGCAATCGCCAGCCCGCCATCCGATACGTCATGCACGGCGCTCACCAGCCCGTCGGCAATCAGCTGGCGCACGATCCGGCCAGCGTTCTTCTCGACGGTGAGGTCGGTCGGCGGGGTGCGGCCTTCGTCGCGGCCATGGATTTCGGACAGCCACAGCGATTTGCCCAGATGCGAGCGTTCGGGATCGGGCGTCGCCCAGTGTTCGGCGCGGATCAGGTAGATCGCCTCGCCCGCTGCCTTGAACGGCATGGTCATCATGTGGTCGTAATCGTCGATCAGGCCGACACCGCCGATCGCGGGCGTGGGCAGGATCGCGCTGCCACCCCCGGTCGCCTTGCTTTCATTGTAGAGCGATACATTCCCCGACACGATCGGGAAGTCGAGCACGCGGCAGGCGGCGCCCATACCTTCGAGCGCATGGACGAACTGGCTCATGATCTCGGGGCGCTGCGGGTTGGCGAAATTGAGGCAATTGGTCACCGCCAGCGGCCGCGCGCCAACAGCGCACAGATTGCGGTAGGCCTCGGCAATCGCCTGCTTGCCGCCTTCATAGGGATCGGCATGAACATAGCGCGGAGTGCAATCGGTGGTGATCGCGAGCGCCTTCTTCGTTCCATGCACGCGAACGACACCGGCATCGCCGCCGGTCTGCAGCGTATCCGCGCCGACCTGGCTGTCGTATTGTTCGGCGATCCAGCGGCGTGAGGACAGGTTGGGCGAGGCGAGCAGCTTCATCACGTCACCGCCCACATCGTCGGTGTCGGGACGCTCGCACATCGGCGTAATGCCCGCCCAGGCAGTGTAGTCTTCCTTGGACAGATAGGGCCGGTCGTATTCGGGCGCGTCGGCTGCCAGCGGGCCGAGCGGAATGTCGCAGACGACCTCGCCATCGAATTCGAGCACCATGTGCTGCGTATCGGTCACTTCGCCGATGATCGCGAAATCGAGCTCCCACTTGTCGAAGATGGCCTGCGCCATGGCTTCCTTGCCGGGCTTGAGGACCATGAGCATCCGCTCCTGGCTTTCGCTCAGCATCATCTCGTAGGGGGTCATCCCGTCTTCGCGGCACGGCACCTTGTTCATGTCGAGACGGATGCCGGCCTTGCCATTGGTCGCCATTTCGACGCTGGAAGAGGTCAGGCCCGCGGCGCCCATATCCTGGATCGCGACGATCGCATCGGTCGCCATGAGCTCGAGGCACGCCTCGATCAGCAGCTTTTCGGTGAAGGGGTCGCCCACCTGCACGGTGGGGCGCTTGGCATCGGCGTCTTCCTCGAAATCGGCGCTGGCCATGGTCGCGCCGTGAATCCCGTCGCGGCCGGTCTTCGATCCGACATAGACGATCGGATTGCCCACGCCGGTGGCGGCAGAATAGAAGATCTTGTCCTGGTCGGCCACGCCCACGGTCATCGCATTGACGAGGATATTGCCGTCATAGGCGGGGTGGAAATTGGTCTCGCCGCATACGGTGGGCACGCCGACGCAATTGCCATAGCCGCCGATGCCGGAGACCACGCCCTTGACCAGGTGCTGCATCTTGGGGTGGTCGGGCCGGCCGAAACGCAGCGCATTGGCATTCGCCACCGGGCGCGCGCCCATGGTGAAGACATCGCGCAGGATGCCGCCCACGCCGGTCGCCGCGCCCTGGTAGGGCTCGATATAGCTTGGGTGGTTGTGGCTCTCCATCTTGAAGATCGCCGCCTGCCCGTCGCCGATGTCGATGACACCCGCGTTCTCGCCGGGGCCGCAGATTACCCAGGGTGCCTCGGTCGGCAGTTTCTTGAGATGCAGCCGCGAGCTCTTGTAGCTGCAATGCTCGGACCACATGACCGAGAAGATGCCCAGCTCCACCAGATTGGGCTCGCGGCCCAGCGCGTGCAGGACGCGTTCGTATTCTGCGGGGCTGAGGCCGTGCTGTTCGACGACTTCGGGGGTGATCGCGGATTCGACTGTTGCCATGCGCGCGCGCTTAGCCCCGCTAGCCCGCGACCGCCAGACCCCGCTGGTTTTTATGCCACCGTGTCGATTGCACCCAGAAAGCCATGGCGGTCAGGATCCCGTAGGACAGGAAGACTGAGAGATACATGCCGACGCCTGCGGTTTCGGGCTGCGGCCCAAACCAGTTGATCGCCTGGAACAGCAGCATGGCCGCAAGCAGGATCAGCGGCGGGATAACGGGTCCCTTGGTCCGGCTGATATAGAACCAGTAGGCAAGCAGGACGAGGCCGATCTCCAGCGGCATTTCGATATGGGGCGCGTTCCACAGGCCCAAGCCGTATTTGTCCTCGCCGCCCGCGATCGTCAGGTCGGGGCGATGGACCAGCAGGTCGAGCAGCCAATGGCTGAGAACGACGATCGCACCCCAGGCGGCAGCGACCATGTTGCGCAGGACGACCCCGACGACCACGCCAACGACCAGTGCCCAGCCGGCTGTCGCCAGAAGGCTGTGCGAATAGGGCATGAAGACGAGATCGTAGGGATTCATCGCGGTGATGCCGGGCACGATGCGAAGCTGCTCGATGCCGAACATCGCGAATGTGAAGAATACCCAGTCGACCAACTGCGCGGCGATGAACAGCACGCCGAGCTTGGGCGCATCCTCGGTGATTCCGCGGGCCAGCAAAGCGGGGGCGAAATGGCCGATGAACATGGCTTAGCCGAACTTGTCGGCGGCAAAAGTGGCTGCGCTTGCCGCGACTGCCGTGGCGAAGGCGCCCCAGACGATGTCGGCGATGGTAACCGTGGTCGACCAGCTCCGCAGCGTGGCCTGGTTGGTCAAATCATAGGTCGCATAACAGATCGCGCCGAGCAGGGCGCCATTGAGCGCGGCGGACGCGATCCCGTTGGCGAGACCCGGGCGCACCGCGAACCAGACCACCGCAGCGACATAGGCAGCGTAGAACACCAGCGCCGGCGCCATGCGGAAACTGTCCGCCAGCAGATCGCCGAGTTTGGGGCGATAGAAATTGGGTCCGGCCCAGCTCAGCCACACCGCATCCAAGGCCCCGAACACCAACGCCACAGCGATGACAGCGACAATCCACGTCATATTGGCTCCCCCGTTTGGGTTTACTTGACCGCGCGCAGGCGGACCGTCAATGCTTGCCTGCGATGGCAGAGGAACAGTCACAGATTTCGGATTTGAGCTTCGAGCAGGCCCTGCGCGAGCTCGAGGGTGTGGTTCGCCGGCTTGAGAGCGGCGATGTGCCGCTGGACGAGAGCATCGATCTCTACGAACGCGGTGAAAAACTGCGCAAGGCGTGCCAGGCGCGGCTCGATGCGGCGCAGGCGCGGATCGAGAAGATCGTGGCCGGCGCCGATGGCAAACCGGCGGGCACCGAGCCCTTCGATGCAGGCGGCGCCGCGTGACGGTGGTCACCGCGCTGCCCGACCTGCTTGGCGAGGCGTTCGAGCGGGTCCAGGCCGATATCGACAGCGCGTTCGACGCGTTTCTTCCCGTCCCCGACGATACCCGGGCGCGGCTGGTTGAGGCGATGCGCTATGCCGCGATCGGCGGCGGCAAGCGGGTGCGTCCGCTGCTGCTCGTCGCGACCGCCGACCTGTTCGGGGTCAACCGCAGCGCCGCGATCAATGCCGGCTGCGCCGTCGAAGCAATCCATGCCTATTCGCTAATCCACGATGATCTGCCCTGCATGGACGATGATGAATTGCGGCACGGGAAACCCACCGTGCACACCGCCTTCGACGAAGCGACCGCCGTGCTCGCGGGCGATTGCCTGCATGCTTTGGCCTTCGATATCCTGAGCCAGCCCGATACCAGCACCGATCCCTTCGTTCGCGCCGAGCTGGTCGCCACGCTCGCCCGCGCCAGCGGTCACGACGGGATGGCGGGCGGGCAGATGATGGACATCATGTCCGAAGAACAGGCCTACGACCTACGCCAGATCACCCGCCTCCAGCAGCTCAAGACGGGCGCACTCCTTGCTGCCAGCGTCGAGATGGGGGCCGTGCTCGGCCGTGTACCGCCGGAAGGACGGGCGCATTTGCGCGCCTATGCACGCGACATTGGGCTCGCCTTCCAGATCGCCGACGACCTGCTCGACGTCGAAGGCGACGAGGAACGGGCCGGCAAGGCGCTGCGCAAAGACGAGGTGCAGGGCAAGCAGACATTCGTCACGCTGATGGGCGTCGAGCAGGCGCGCGCGCAGGCGACCATGCTGGTCGAACAGGCCGGACGGCACCTTGCCAGCCATGGCGAGGATGCGCGGCTGCTGGTGGAGCTGGCGCGTTTCATCGTGAAGAGGGATCATTAATGGCCAAGCGTATCGGCATTTACCCGGGGACTTTCGATCCGATCACGCTCGGGCATATGGATATCATCGAGCGCGGCGCGAAGCTGGTCGACGAGCTGATCATCGGTGTCACCACCAATATCGCCAAGTCGCCCATGTTCGACGATGACGAGCGTATCGCGATGGTCGAACGCGAAGTGGCGGGCATCAAGAGCCAGAGCATCCGCGTGGTCGGCTTCAATTCGCTGCTGATGGACTTTGCCCAGCAGATGGGTGCGGGCATCGTCATCCGCGGAATCCGCGGCGTGACCGATTTCGAATATGAATACCAGCTCACGGGCATGAACAGGCAACTCAACGACCAGATCGAAACCGTCTTCCTGATGGCCGATGTCGAACTCCAGCCGATCGCCAGCCGTCTGGTCAAGGAAATCGCTTTCTATGGCGGCCCGATCGGGAAATTCGTGACCCCCGCCGTGCGCGCCGATGTCGAGGCGCGGGTGCAGAAGCTCGGCCCCCGCGGCGGCTGACGCGGCTACCCAAGCTATTCATTGAACCGACAGACGCCGGTCGCTAGACGATCCGCCATCCAGGACATTGCTACGGAATGACGATGCTCAAGACTTCGCTTGCCATTGCTGCCACGCTTTCGCTTGCTGCGGCCCCCTTTGCCGCCCAAGCGCAGGAAGCTGACCCGACGGTTGCCGCCGAAGCGGAAGCCGATACGCGCGTATTCACGCCGGTCAATTTCGACGTGACCGAGGACCGCGAAAACATCCTGCTGCTCGACCTGTCGAATGGCGAACGCGTATCGATCCGGCTGAAGCCCGACTGGGCGCCGAACCATGTCGAACGGGTCAAGACGCTGACCCGGCAGGGGTTCTATGACGGGATCATTTTCCACCGCGTGATCGACGGGTTCATGGCGCAGACCGGCGATCCGACCGGCACCGGCACCGGCGGTTCGGAATTGCCCGACATTGCGGAGGAATTCCACCGCATGCCGCATGTCCGCGGAAGCGTGTCGATGGCGCGCTCGGCCAGTCCCGACAGCGCGAACAGCCAGTTTTTCCTCGTCTTCTACCCGCGCTTCAACCTCGACGAGAATTACACCAATTTCGGCCGCGTCATTGCCAATATGGCCGCCGTTGACGCGATCGAGCGCGGCGAGCCGCCCGCAAACCCGACGCGAATCCTCCAGGCATCGATCGCTGCGGACAACAAGCCGGTCCCCGCCATGCCCGCGCCAAGCGTGCCCGATGCGGAGATTTCGGCCAGCGATCTGAACGCGCCGATCGGCAACTGACTTTCCATCGCGCCGCACCCGGACTAGGGGCGGCGCGATGAAAGTCGACCTCTTCGATTTCGAACTCCCGCCCGAACGGATTGCGCTGCGCCCGGCGCGTCCGCGCGATGCTGCGCGCATGCTCGTCGTCCGCGGGGAAGGCCCCTTCGAGGATCGCGGCGTGCGCGACCTGCCGCATATGCTGCGCGCGGGCGATGTTCTGGTGTTCAACGATACCCGCGTGATCCCGGCGCAGCTTGAAGGGCGCCGGGGCGAGGCCACGATCGGCGCCACGCTGCACAAGCGCATCGACTTGCGCCGCTGGCAGGCTTTCGTGCGCAATGCCAAGAGATTGCGGGTCGGCGATATCGCCGAGTTCGGCGGAGGGGTGACCGCGCTCGCCGAAGAACGGCTGCCCGATGGCAGCTTCGTGCTCGCCTTCGGGGGCGATGAACCGGTCGAGGTCCTGCTCGAGCGGGCAGGGCGGATGCCGCTGCCGCCCTATATCGCCGGCAAGCGCGCCACCGACGCGCGCGACCGCGAAGACTACCAGACCATATTCGCGCAGGAGGATGGCGCGGTCGCCGCACCCACCGCCGCGCTACATTTCACGCCCGAGCTAATCGCGTCGCTGGCTGAGGCTGGGGTCGGGACCGAAACGCTCACGCTGCACGTCGGGGCAGGGACCTTCCTGCCGGTCAAGGCGGACGACACCGACGACCATGCGATGCATGCCGAATGGGGCCGGATCGAACCCGCGGTCGCCGCCCGGCTCAATGCGGTCCGCGCGGCAGGCGGTCGGGTCATCGCGGTCGGCACCACCAGCCTGCGCCTGCTCGAAAGCGCGACGGGCGAAGACGGCGTGATCCAGCCGTTTGCGGGCGATACGGCCATCTTCATCACGCCGGGTTACCGCTTTCGCGCGATCGACGGGCTGATGACCAATTTCCACCTCCCCAAATCGACGCTGATGATGCTGGTAAGCGCGCTGATGGGGCGCGACCGGATGATGGCCGCCTATGAGCATGCCATTGCGCAGGAATACCGCTTCTACAGCTATGGCGATTCCTCGCTGCTGCTTCCCTGACCTAGGGGAACACGTTGTCTGTATCGAGCAAGCGGTCGATCAGCGCATCATCGGCGCTAATGCGCCCGTCGAGCATCAGCATCGCAATCCCGTGCGCAATCGACCAGGCCTGCAGTGCGAGCGTTTCGGCACGTTCGGGATCGCTGGTGAGCGCCTGCGTATGCGCCGTTAGTAACTCGCGCGCCTGATCGGGTGCATCGCGGTCGTCGACCGGATGGCCTTGCGTGAACATCAGCCGGAAAAGCGCGGGATGCGCGAGCGCGAAGCGGACATAGGTCCGCCCCGTCTCGGCAAAGCCCGCGGCCCCGCCGCCCGCTTTCTTCGCCGCTTTCGCCTGCTCGCTTCCGAGTAGCGCGAGGCCTTCCTGCGCCAGCGCCTTGTCGAGCGCCTGCTTGTCGGGAAAATGGCGATACACCGCAGTCGCCGAAACCCCGACTTGGCGCGCCAGTTCGCGCAGCGAGGGGGCCTTGCCCTCGGCCCCTTCGAGCGCTTCCAGCCCGGCGGCGAGCAGGGCGTCGCGCAAATTGCCGTGATGGTAGCTGGCAGGCGATGTTGACACTGTTAGCATGACCTCTATGTTTACAGCGTTCACTTTAACCGGAGCGAGTCGGTCATGGCAAGCGTCATCGAGAAAACCATCCGCAAGGCAGTTACGCCCGCACTTCAGGCGGTTGCCAGCATCAACCGCACCCGTCTGCCCGGTGCGGCGGACAATCCGTTCCTGCGCGGGATCCATACGCCGCTGACCGAGGAGTTCACGCTCGATAACCCGGCCGTGACCGGCACCATTCCCGTCGAACTCGATGGCCGCTATGTCCGGATCGGTCCCAATCCTTTCGGCGAAACCGGCAGGGGCCACCACTGGTTTCTGGGTGATGGCATGGTGCACGGCGTCCGAATGAAGGATGGCAAGGCCGAATGGTATTGCAATCGCTTCATCCGGTCCGCCGAGCTTGAAGGCAAGGGCGGCCCGCCGGCCGTGGGCGGCCCGCGCCGCGGCTTTGGCGACACCGTCAACACCAATGTCCTCGATATCGGCGGGACGATCATGGCGCTGGTCGAGGCCAACAGCTTCCCGGTCGAGCTCGACGGCAATCTCGACAGCGTCGCCTATTCCGATTTCGGCGGCGGGCTGACCGGTTCCTTCACCGCGCATCCGCATCAATGCCCCGATACGGGCGAATATCACGCGATTCGCTACGAGGGTCCGTCGCAGGACACCATTCGCCACGTCGCCATGGATCGGCACGGCAAGGTGCTGCGCGAAACCGAGATCGCGGTAAAGCATGGACCCTCGATCCATGATTGCGCGCTGACCGAGAACTTCGTGGTGATCCTCGATCTGCCGGTCACCTTCTCGATGCAGGCGCTCATGTCCGGCCACAAATTCCCCTATCGCTGGAACCGCGACCACAAGGCGCGGGTCGGGTTGCTGCCGCGCGGCGCCACGGGCGACGAGGTCGTGTGGCACGAGGTCGATCCCTGCTATGTCTTTCATGTCGGCAACAGTTTCGAAGATGAAACCGGCCAGGTGATCATCGACGTCTGCCCCTATGAGACCATTTTCGACGGCGAGATGCCGGGGCCCTATGGCAAGCCGCTCGGGCTCGAACGCTGGACGGTCGACGGACAGGGCGGGAAGGTCATCCGTGAGACCACCGACGCGGCGGGTCAGGAATTTCCCCGGCCGGACGAACGCTATTTCACCAAGCCTCATCGCTATCTCTGGTCGATGGGCATGCCCGAAGACGGGGATCTGGAATTTGTCGCGCCGATGCCGCTCTATCGCCACGATCTCGCCACGGGCGAACGCGTGCAGCATGTTTTCGGCGAAGGGCGCATTCCCGGCGAATTCGTCTTTGTGCCGCGCTCGGCCGACGCGCCCGAAGGCGATGGCTGGGTGATGGGATATGTGATCGACCGCAACCACGGCACCAGCGCACTCGAGATCCTCGACGCGATGAGCCTTTCCCCGGTCGCGGCGGTCCATATCCCGCATCTCATCCCACCGGGGTTCCACGGCAACTGGATCGCCGCTAGCTAGGAGGCTGTGGATCCGATTCTCGAACTCAGCGGCCTGTCGAAGGTCTATCCCGGCGGGCTGAAAGCGCTCGACCATGTCGATCTGACTGTCAGCAGGGGCGAGATCTTCGCGCTGCTCGGCCCCAATGGGGCGGGCAAGACCACGCTGATTGGGGCGGTCTGCGGACTGGTCCGACCCAGTTCGGGTACGATCCACGCCTTTGGTTACGACCTCGCCAGCGACTGGCGCCGGGCGCGCAGCCGTATCGGTCTGGTGCCGCAGGAGCTCAGCACCGACATGTTCGAACCGGTCGAGCGCGCGGTCAGCTATTCGCGCGGGCTGTTCGGTCTTGCACCCGACCGCGAGCGGATCGAGGAAATCCTGCGCAGCCTGAGCCTGTGGGACAAGCGCGACGAACGGATCATGGCGCTGTCGGGCGGAATGAAGCGCCGCGTGCTGATTGCCAAGGCGCTGGCACATGAGCCCGATCTGCTGTTTCTCGACGAGCCTACCGCGGGCGTTGATGTCGAACTCCGCAAGAGCATGTGGGCGATCATCGACGACATGCGCAGCCGCGGCGTGACCATCATTCTCACCACGCATTATATCGAGGAAGCCGAGATGATGGCCGACCGCGTGGGGATCATCAATCGCGGCAAATTGCTGATGGTCGACCAGAAGGATGCCATGATGGCGCGGCTTGGCCGTACCGAGGCGCATATCGCGCTGGCCCAGCCGCTGACCGTACTGCCGCCGGCAATCTCCCGTTTCCCGGTCGAGCTGGAACAGGGCGGAACCTCGCTCTGCTATCGCGGCGGCGACGGGACCGGTAAGGGCAAGGCCGAGGTTGCCGACCTCACCAAAGCACTGATCGCAGCGGGGATCGACTACACCGGCATCGAAACGCGCGAGAGCAGCCTCGAGGATATCTTCGTCTCGCTGCTGGGCGAAGGGGAGGCGGCATGATCTCCTGGCGTTCGACCTGGTCGATCTACACCCGCGAACTGATGCGGTTCCTGCGCACCGCGTTCCAGTCGGTGCTTGCGCCGGTGCTGACGACTTCGCTCTATTTCATCGTGTTCGGCGCGGCGATCGGCGGGCGCATGCCCGATCTTGGGGGGGTGGAGTATGGCGCCTTCATCATTCCCGGCCTGCTGATGCTCACACTGTTAGGCGAAACCACCAGCAATTCCAGTTTCGGCATCTACATGCCGCGCTTTACCGGGACGATCTACGAACTGCTCAGCGCGCCGGTGGGCGTTGCCGAGACGCTGATCGGTTTCGTCGGCGCCGCGATGACCAAGAGCCTGCTGCTCGCCGCGATCATCCTGCTCACCGCGCGATTGTTCGTCGACTATTCGATCGCGCACCCTTTGCTCGCGATATGCTACATCATGCTGGTCGCCGCGGCCTTCAGCCTGTTCGGCTTCATCCTCGGCATCTGGGCGGACAATTTCGAGAAGCTCGGCATCATCCCTATGCTGTTCCTGACCCCGCTGACCTTTCTCGGCGGGACCTTCTATTCGATCGATATGCTGCCCGAACCGTGGGACACGATCGCGCTGGCCAATCCGATCGTCTACCTGGTCAGCGGTTTGCGCTGGACCTTCTACGGATCGAGCGATGTCGACATCTGGATCAGCTTCGGCATTACGCTCGGCTTCCTCGCAACCTGCGTCGCGGTGATCGCATATATCTTCAAGACAGGTTGGCGCCTGCGCGCCTGACACGCTCCATCGATTGGAGGGTGGCGAGGCGCCAAACAAGGCGCTACGCGCAGCCCATGCGCTTTATCCCGTTGATCTTTTCCACCCTGCTGGGCTGTGCCGGGACGGCCGTGCAGGCCGAGCTTCCCGAGGGCGCGCGCGCGATGATCGATGCAGCCATAGCCAGCGGCGACGAGAAGAAGGTCGCTACGGTTATCGGCCTTGCGCGCAGCACATGGCCCGAAGAACGCAGCATGATCGATGCGATCAACGACCAGTGGAAAATCACGCTGGCGGCGCGCCGTGCGGCCGAGGCCGAGGCGGAGCAGACCGCGCTGATCAACGCAGGCATGTTCGAGCGCTGGAGCGGCGAAGGCGAGCTGGGTGCTTTCCAGTCGAGCGGCAATACCGAGTCTGTCGGGGTGGTGGCCGCGTTGCGGCTCGATCGCGAAGGCATCGACTGGACCCATTCGATCAGGTTGCGCGCCGATTACCAGCGGCAGAACGGCTCCACCAGCCGCGAACAGTTCGCGGCCTCCTACGAACCGCGCTGGCAGTTCGACGAGAACATCTTCGCCTATGGTCTCGCGCAATATGAACGCGACCGGATCCAGGGCTTTTCCTCGCGCTATTCGGTGTCGGGAGGTCTCGGTTATCGCGTGGTCGACAATCCGGAGCTCAAGCTCTCGCTCAAGGCGGGCCCCGCATATCGAGTGACGGATTTCACGAACGGGACCAGCGCGGATCGTCTCGCGGGGCTCGTCGGGCTCGATTTCGACTGGCAGATGCTCGACCGCCTCAAGCTGACGCAGGATATCGAGGCGCTGGCCGAAACCGGCGCCGAGGCAACGCTGATCTTCGACGGGGCCAACACCACGATCAATCTGGTGACCGGTCTCGATTTCGACGTCAGCAACCGGCTGCGTTCGCGCCTGTCGTACAAGGTGGAGTACGACAGCAACCCGCCGGCGGGTTCGGAAGGCACCGACACGCTGACCCGCGCCACCCTGATTTACGGCTTCTGACCATGAGCGAACGTTTCGCATTCACCATCCACGCGACCGATGGTGCCGCGCGCACCGGCACCATTGCCATGCAGCGCGGGGAAATCCGCACGCCTGCATTCATGCCGGTCGGCACCGCGGCAACGGTTAAGGCGATGAAGCCCGAGACCGTCCGCAAGACGGGTGCAGACATCATTCTCGGCAATACCTACCACCTGATGCTCCGCCCGGGGGCCGAGCGGGTGGCGAGGCTGGGCGGTCTGCATAAATTCATGAACTGGCAGCGCCCGATCCTGACCGACAGCGGCGGCTACCAGGTGATGAGCCTGTCCGAACTGCGCAAGCTGACCGAGCAGGGCGTCGAATTTCGCAGCCATATCGATGGCTCGAAACACATGCTCACGCCCGAGCGCAGCATGGAAATCCAGCGCCTGCTGGGCAGCGATATCGTGATGGCGTTCGACGAATGCCCGCGTGCCGATCGCCCGCGCGAAGAGATTGCGGCGAGCATGGAAATGTCGATGCGCTGGGCGCAGCGCAGCCGCGATGGTTTCGACGCGGGCGGCGAGCATGCCGCGCGGTCGGCGCTGTTCGGGATCCAGCAGGGCGCGCTCGACGAGGACCTGCGCCGCATCAGCGCGGACAAGCTCGCCGCTATCGGTTTCGACGGATACGCCATCGGCGGGCTCGCGGTGGGCGAAGGGCAGGAAGCGATGTTCGCCACGCTCGATTACGCGCCGGGCCAGTTGCCCGAGGATCACCCACGCTACCTGATGGGCGTAGGCAAACCCGACGATCTGGTCGGCGCGGTCGAGCGCGGAGTCGACATGTTCGATTGCGTCCTGCCCAGCCGGTCGGGCCGCAACGGCCAGGCCTTTACGTGGCACGGCCCGATCAATCTGCGCAATGCCCGCTTCGCCGAGGATCAGGAGCCGCTCGACAGCCGCTGCACCTGCGACACCTGCGGCACTTATACGCGCGCCTATCTGCACCATCTGGTCAAGTCGCAGGAAATCCTCGGCGCGATGTTGATGACCGAGCATAACATCGCCTTCTACCAGCAGCTAATGCAGGCGATGCGCGATGCAATCGCGGCCGGACAATTCGCGCAATTCGCCAGCGATTTCCGCCGCGACTACTTGCGTTGAGGCGCGCTGGCGATAGGCTTCCCGGATGACGGATAATCCCCAGCCGCTCGTCGCGCCCGCAAAATGGGGCGTGCCCTATGCGGAGGACCACATGCAGCCGGCCATTCAACGCGAGCAGAGCTATATCCTCGCCTTCGCAGTGCTGACGATTATCGCCTGGCAGACCGAGATCGGGACGCTGGCGCTGATGCCGTTTACACTTTTGGCGACCTGGTTCCACGAGATGGCGCACGGGCTGACCGCGATGTTGCTTGGCGCCGAGTTCGAGCGTCTGGTGATCTTTGCCAATGGCTCGGGCTTTGCCGAATATTCCGGGAGCATGTGGGGCATCGGCCAGGCGATCGTCGCGGCGGCAGGATTGCTGGGCCCGAGTATCGCGGGGTGCCTGATGATTATCGCCTCGCGTTCGCGGCGGGCCACCCGCTGGGTGCTGCTGGGTCTTGCGGCCGCGCTGACGGTAACGACGCTGGTATGGGTGCGCTCGATCGCGGGGTGGATCGTGCTGCCGCTATTCGCCGTGGCGGCGGGTTACATCGCGCTGCGCGGCAATGCGAAATGGCAACGCATCGCGGTCGAGTTCCTCGGCGTGCAGGGCGCGGTGAGCGTGTATCAGGACCTTGGCTATCTCTTCAGCCCTGGGGGCCAGCTTGGCGGGCAAGCCGTCTTGTCCGACACCGGCCGGATCGCCGATGCCCTGTTCCTGCCCTACTGGTTCTGGGGCGGGGCGATCACGCTCGCGATCGCCGCGATGGTGTGGAAATCGCTGCAGATCGCCGGGCGATACTGAATTGCTAATCTGCCAAGGGGTGCGCAGTTAACCAATACTAGGCACCGTGCGAGGTTGCGCTACGTTTTGGCTTTGCTAGTCTTCGACCTACTTGGAAAATAGGGGTCGAAATTCATGAAAAAGCTACTCACCGGTGCTGCCGTCGTTTCTCTGTGCGCGCTGGGTACGCCGGTTTACGCAGAAACCGCGGAGGAAATTGCGTCCGTGTTCGGTGCGCGGGAGTCCGTGCTGCATGTGAGCCTTTCGCCTTCGGGCGACAAGCTCGCCTATGTGGCCCCCTTCGGCACCCACGGCGAGGCACTCTATACCGTTGATCTGGCCGCCGGCACGCCGCCCCGGCGGTCACTCGTGTCCGATGAAGTGTCGAGCGATCTTACGTCATGCCAGTGGGTCACCGATGAACGCCTGATCTGTCGCATTTACATGACCACGCGCGATGCCGCGCTCGGCGAGTTCCTTGGCGGTACCCGGCTGATCGCCCTTGATCATGACGGCCAGAACGCGAAATCGATCGAAGCGCCGCGCAATTTGCGTGCACTGCGCGGGGTTTGGAACGGCGGTTCGATCGTGTCGCTGAATTCGGATGCCTCCGAGAGCTCCATCCTGATGACGCGCGAGTACGTCAAAGAGGAATCGCTCAATACGCGCCTTGCGAATAGCGAAGGTGGCCTTGGCGTCATCGCGCGCGACGTGGTGAGTGGCAGGGAGAAGCCGGTCGAGGGTCCGGACAAGAATGCCCGGTTCTACCTCGCCGACGACGAAGGCAGGATCCGGATAAAGGCCACGCAGAATTACAATCCTTCGGGTTATCTCGACGACGTGGTTGCCTATTTCTACCGGACCGCGGACTCGGATCGCTGGCAGCCCCTTTCACGCGTCGAAGTGGGCCGGGGGTACACCAATGGTTTTCGCCCGCAGGCCGTCGATGCCGCGAGCAATCTTGCCTATGGATACGATGTCGACGAGAGCGGGCACTACGCGCTGTACACGGTCAGTCTGGATGGCAACGCCACCCGCACCAGGGTGTTCGGGGTCAGCGATTTCGACGTCGATGATGTTGTTACGCTTGGGCGCCGCGGGCGTGTGATTGGCGCCAGCTACGCCACTGAAAAGCGCTATGTTCGTTACTTCGATCCGGCCATGAAAGGCCTCGTTTCGGCCCTGACCGAGGCACTCCCCGGCAATCCCGCGATCGACATTGCGGGTGCCAGTTCGGACGAAAGCGAGCTTCTGGTGATCGCCGCTAGCGATACGGATCCGGGAATGCTCTATCTGTTCGACCAGAATGCCAAGGCGCTCAACCCGCTCCTGCCGATCCGCGAGGAAACCGTCGGGCGAACCCTGGCGGCGATGAAGCCCGTTACCTACACGACTTCGGACGGAAGTCAGGTTCCAGCCTACCTGACGCTCCCGCCCGGTTCGGACGGCAAGAACCTGGCAGCGATCGTCATGCCCCATGGCGGTCCGTCGGCCCGCGATGAATGGGGCTTCGATTGGCTCGTGCAGTTCTTTGCCGCGCGGGGGTATGCCGTGCTGCAACCGAACTTCCGTGGATCCGCGGGTTACGGCGCGAACTGGTTCGGCGAGAACGGCTTCCAGAACTGGCGAACAGCTGTCGGCGACGTCAACGCCGCTGGCCGGTGGCTGGTCGATCAGGGGATCGCGGATGGTGCCAGGCTTGCAACCCTGGGCTGGTCGTACGGTGGATATGCAGCGCTGCAGTCGCAGGTTCTCGACCCACAGTTGTTCAAAGCTGTGGTGGCCATCGCTCCGGTTACCGATCTGCGCGAATTGCGCGAGGATGACCGGAACTTCAGCAGCTATCGCCTGGTCGAGAAGGAATTGGGCGACGGTCCGCATCTTGTCGAAGGCAGTCCCGCGCAGAATGTCGGCCGCTTTTCCGCGCCCGTGCTGATCGTCCACGGCGATGCAGACCAAAACGTCAACGTGGAGCAGGGCCGCCGCATGAGTGAAGCGTTGCAACGCGCGAACAAAAGTGTCGATTATCTGGAATTCGACGACCTCGCGCATGATCTCGACGATAGCGCCGCTCGCAAACAGATGCTGTTGAAGATCGATAGCTTCCTTGGGGCCAACCTCGGATCCTGATCGGGTCCGACAAGGTTGAACGAAAAAGGGCGGCCCCGCCAGGGACCGCCCTTTTTCTGTGTCGCTGCCGGTGAGGCTTAGCGCGAGTAGAATTCGACCACGAGGTTCGGTTCCATCGTCACCGGATAAGGCACTTCGTCGAGCTTGGGCACGCGGGTGAAGGTCACCTTGTCGTTGCCGTCGGGCGCGACGTAGTCGGGAATGTCACGCTCGGGCAGGCTCTGCGCTTCGATGACCAGCGCCATTTCCTGCGCCTTCTTGCCGAGTGCGACAACGTCGCCGACCTTGACGCGCGCCGAGGCGATGTTGGTCTTCACGCCGTTGAGGAGGATGTGGCCGTGGCTCACGATCTGGCGGGCGGCGAAGATGGTCGGCGCAAACTTGGCGCGATAGACGACCATGTCGAGACGCTGTTCGAGCAAGCCGACGAGGTTCTGGCCCGTGTCGCCCTTCATGGCCGACGCTTCCTTGTAGGTGCGCTTAAACTGCTTCTCGGTGACGTCGCCGTAATAGCCCTTGAGCTTCTGCTTGGCGCGCAGCTGCAGGCCGAAGTCGCTCATCTTGCTCTTGCGGCGCTGACCGTGCTGGCCGGGACCGTAGGAACGCTTGTTGACCGGGCTGTTCGGGCGACCCCAGATGTTTTCACCCATCCGGCGGTCGAGCTTGTACTTGGCGCTGGTGCGCTTCGTCATAGATATTCTCCAATTTGCTGGGCCATCCCATCGACGGCCATCAAACCCGGCATCACACCGCCGAACCGGAGGTTCGACGCGGCTTCCGCTTCACCGGGGTGCGGAGCCAATTTGCGAAGGCGCGCTCTTATCAATATCGGGCTGCGCGTCAAGCGGTAACATAGGCGCTCGACAAGCCGGAGCAAGCGGGGCAGGGCGCTGCGCCATGACCCAGGATTACAAACTGCCCGACGACTGCACCGATATGCGCGACGTGCGGCGCGGCGTCGATGCGACCGACCGAGAATTGATGGATTTGCTCGAGCGGCGGTTCGGTTACATGCGCGCGGCGGCACGGATCAAGCCCGACCGCAGCGCCGTACGCGACGAAGCGCGCAAAGCCGAAGTGGTCGGCAATGCGCGCTCCGATGCGGTTCGCCGCAATCTTCCGGTAGACCCGCTTATGCAGATCTGGGAAGATTTGGTGGAAACCTCAATCGCTTACGAGCTGGTCGAGTGGGACCGGCTCCGCAAAGGAAACTAGCCAGACGTGCGGGTGTTGCCGGTTCCGCTGCGATCCAGGTTTTCACGCGCGGCTGCGCCAGCAGTTTCGCGCTCGAGTTTCCAAGCTGCGTTGGTCTTGCAGACCTTCTTGCTGCCGAGACGCGAACCGACGGGCGGCGGCTGACGCTTGCAGACCACTGTCGCTGCATCGTTTGCAGCCGCACTGTCCTCATCCGCGATCACGCCCTTCTCGCCATCTGCCGATGCGGAGGCAGGAAGCATGAAGAGCGCGGCGGCGCTGGCAGCAATGGTCAGATACTTGGTGTTCACGTTTTCCTCCTGTGGAACAGCCCGTAGTATGGGCCATCTTCAGACGGTCCGGACCAACTCGCCCCAAGCGCGAGGCACGGATCGCCAAATGAAACCGCAGCCTATCGAGCGCGATGAAGATTGTCAGGGATTATTTCTGATGAGCCCGCGCGTTTCGACATCGTTCGCCGTTTCGCGTGTCGTCCGTTCCCATTCTTCCCATTGATAGACCGGCAGGCACACTTCTCGGCCCGGGATGCGTGTCCCGACCTTGGGGGCCATATTGCGGCAAACAATGGTTTCGTCGTTGCGCTCGACAGTGCCTTCGTCGGCCGCGTCGCTGAGAGCAACCTTCGTGGCCGTGTCACCGTCTTCGGCGTCGTTCTGAGCATTCGCAGCGGTAGCGAAGAACAGGGCACCCGCGAAAAGCGCTACAGTGGCTGTATTTCTCATGGTTTGTCCTCTCACCATCCAACCCATGCAAAAGCAATGGAAGGGAAGACTACCACAAGATCGCGAAATCAAGAAATTAGAACGACCTAGTCTCTGGGCGCGCGCGCCAGAGAAGACAAAACCCCGCGCAGAGTGCGGACTTCGAGGTGGTTCCAGCCCGGCTTGGTCAGCACGCCGCGCAGGGTCCGGCGCGATGCTTCGGCGCGCGACTCGGGGAGGAAATAGCCCTTGGGTGCAAGCATGCCCTCGAGATGCGCCACCAGACCGTCGAGATCTTCCTGCGGGGCGGGGGGCAGGAGGTCTTCCTGCGTGGGCTGGACCAATTGTTCGTGCTTCGACCATTCATAGGCGCACAGGATCACCGCCTGCGCGAGGTTGAGCGATCCGAATTCAGGGTTGATCGGCACGGTCAGTATCGCGCGGGCCAGCGCTACGTCCTCGGTCTCCAGACCCGAACGCTCGGGCCCGAACAGGATAGCGCTGCGACCCTGTGCTGCGGCGATTTCCTGGCTGGCTTGCTCGGGCGTGACGACCGGCTTGGTCACTCCGCGCTTGCGCACCGTGGTGGCGTAGACATGCGCGCAATCGGCCACCGCCTCCGCAGTGGTCGCAAAGACCTGTGCCCGGTCGAGGACGACATCTGCCCCGGCCGCTGCCGGACCCGCCGAAGGGTTGGGCCAGCCGTCGCGCGGTTCGACCAGCCGCATTTCGACCAGTCCGAAATTGAGCATTGCGCGCGCCGCCTTGCCGATATTCTCACCCAGCTGCGGGCGGACGAGGACGATTACGGGTTTGCGCGTATCAGCTTCGCTCATTGGCGGCCGCTTCCTGCACAGTGCTTGCAAATTCCTCGAAATCGCGCGCTTCGCTGAAGTCGCGATAGACCGAGGCGAAGCGGATATAGGCGACGCTGTCCAAGCCGCGCAGTCCGTCCATCACCATTTCGCCGATACGCTGCGAAGCAATCTCCGCCTCGCCCGCGGTCTCGACCTGGCGCTGGATGCCGCTGACCAGCTGATCGATGCGTTCCTGCGGAACATCGCGCTTGCGGCAGGCGAGCGCAATCGACTGTTCGAGCTTGGTGCGATCGAAGGGCTGGCGGCGGTCGCCCGATTTGAGCACGGTGACCTCGCGCAGCTGGACGCGTTCGAAGGTGGTGAAGCGGGCGCCGCAGCTGGAACATTGCCGCCGCCGCCGGATCGAGGTGGAATCCTCGGTCGGACGACTGTCCTTTACCTGGCTGTCGTCATGCGCGCAGAAAGGGCAGCGCATTTACGGTCGGAGACGTTTGTAGAGCATGAAGCCCGCGCCTGCGACGAGACCGATCGGCCAAGTCACGACGGGCAGCAGGCCGCCCGCAATCGCGCCGACGGCCGCGCCGGTCAACACCGGTTTGGTCGAAGGATGGTCGAGGCCCTTGGTTGCCATGTCCTTCACCTCGTCCTTGGCATCGGAAAGAAGCTCGTGATCCTGGTGCTTGGGGTCCTGCTCGTCCATCGCTTGTCTCCTCAGCGCCCCGGATAGACGGGGAAGGCAGCGCACAGTTCGGCAACCTTGCCGCGCACCTGCTCTTCGACCTGGCCGTCGCCCTCGGGGCCATTGCGCGACATCCCATCTACCACTTCGCAGATCAGCGCGCCAATGGTTCTGAACTCGTCGGGCCCGAAACCGCGCGTGGTCCCTGCGGGCGTGCCGAGGCGGATACCGCTGGTCACGAAGGGGCTGCGCGTGTCGTAGGGGATGCCGTTCTTGTTGCAGGTCAGCCAGGCGCGGTCGAGCCCGGCTTCGGCGGCCTTGCCGGTCACGTCCTTCGCGGTGAGATCGACCAGCATGGAGTGGTTGTCCGTCCCGCCCGACACGACGCGCAAGCCATTGGCCTCGATGCCTTCGGCCAGCGCGCGGGCGTTGTCGACGACGCGCCGCGCATAGTCCTTGAAGTCGGGCCGCAGCGCCTCGCCAAAGGCCACTGCCTTGGCGGCGACGACATGCATCAGCGGGCCGCCCTGCATGCCGGGGAAAACCGCCATGTTGAACAGCTTGGTCAGCGCCTCGTCATTCCACAGGATCACGCCCGAACGCGGGCCGCGCAGCGATTTGTGCGTGGTGGTGGTCACGACATGCGCATGCGGGAAGGGATTGGGGTGGGCGCCGCCCGCGACGAGGCCCGAGATGTGGCTCATATCGACCATCAGATAGGCGCCGACTTCATCGGCCACCTTGCGGAAAGCGGCCCAGTCCCACACGCGCGAATAGGCAGTGCCGCCCGCAATGATGAGCTTGGGTTGGTTGGCTTTGGCGATCGCCATGACCTCGTCCATGTCGATCAGCTCGTCATCCTGGCGCACGCCATAGCTGACCGGATTGAACCACTTGCCGCTCATATTGACCGGCGAGCCATGCGTGAGGTGACCGCCCGAATTGAGGTCGAGACCCATGAAGGTATCGCCCGGCTGCAGCAGCGCAAGGAACACGGCCTGGTTCATCTGGCTGCCCGAATTGGGCTGGACGTTGGCGAATCCGCACCCGAACAACTGCTTCGCGCGGTCGATCGCCAGCGTTTCGATGACGTCGGCATAGTCGCAGCCGCCGTAATAGCGCTTGCCGGGATAGCCTTCGGCATATTTGTTGGTGAACACGCTACCGGTGGCTTCGAGAACCGCGGTGGAGGCGATATTTTCGCTCGCGATCAGTTCGATCTTGTCCTGCTGGCGGGCCAGTTCGTTGCGGATCGCAGCATGGATTTCGGGATCGGCTTCGGCCAGCGTATCGTGCCAGAAGCGGTCCATCGGATCGCGCGCGGTGTCTTTTGCCTGGGTAGCCATAGGTCAGATGTCCGGGTTGGAAAGCTTGTCGACACGGCGCTGGTGGCGGCCGCCGGCGAAGGGGGTTTCGAGGAAGGCGGAAAGGCACGCCTTGGCCATGTCGCTGCCCGTCAGGCGCGCACCCATGGCGATGCAGTTCGCATCATTATGTTCGCGGGCGAGGGTGGCCGACAAGGGTTCCCCCACCAGCGCGCAGCGCATGGCGGGGTTGCGGTTGACGCTCATCGAAATGCCGATCCCGCTCCCGCACAGGGCAACACCGCGCTCGGCGGTGCCATCGGCGACGACGCTGGCCAGCTTGTAGCCGAAGTCGGGATAATCGACGCTATCGGCGGTCTCGGGGCCAAGGTCGGCGACCTCGTGGCCCTGCTCGATCAACCAGTCGCGCAGCTCGGTCTTGAGATCGAGCGCGGCGTGGTCGGATGCTATGGCGATACGCATGCGCGCCCCATAGTCGTTTCCGCCGCGGCTCGCCACCTCCTTGTAGCGGTTGCCCACGCCGGATTGATAGGGTCAGTTGTCGATCGCGATATCGCGGATGTCGTCCAGCACATAGGGCTTGGTCAACGTGGTGACATCCGCCAGTTCTGCCGGGTGTTCGGCGTCGCCATAGCCGCTGGCGAAGACGAAGCGGACGCCCTTGCGCACAAGCTCGAAGGCGATGGGGTAGCTTTTCTTGCCATGCAGGTTGATGTCGAGAATGGCAAAATCGAACGTCCCGGCTTCGACCTGCTCTAGCCCTTCTTCAAGCGAGCCCACGGCGACCACATCGGCGCCGTCCTCGAGGAGCATGTCCTCGAGCGAGAAGGCAATGATGGGTTCGTCCTCGACCACCAGGATCCGCTTGCCGGTCAGGGGCATAGAATGCCCTCGAGGCGGCAGTGGAGGCCGGCGGGTGCATAGTCGATCTCGGTGCGGCTCCCCGGTGTGCCGAGCCCACGCTTGATGAGCCGCGATCCAAATCCGGTCCTGTCGGGCTTGGCGACCGCCGCGCCGCCGGTTTCGCGCCAATCGAGAACGAGCCGGCTGCCGTCGGTGTCCTGTTCGAGCGACCAGTGAATATCGACCGAGCCGCCCTCGGTCGAAAACGCGCCGTACTTCACCGCATTGGTGCACAATTCATGGATGACCATCGCCAAGGCGACGGCGGGCTGCGGCTCGAGACGGATATCCGGCCCGTCGAGCGTATAGCGGGACTGGCGGGTCCCGGCGGTTGCTTCGAGCGCGCCCCGGACAATTGTTGCCAGATCCGCCGATTCCCACCGCCGTTCGGTCAGCAGGCTGTGCGCACTGGCCAAGGCCGCAAGCCGTTCGACGAAGATGTCGAGCTGGGGATTTTGCTTGTCACCCCTGAACGATTGCTGCGCCAGGCCCTGAACGACAGCTAGCGTGTTTTTCACGCGGTGGTTGAGTTCGTTGATCAGGATGCGCTGGCTTTCCTCGGCCACCACTTCCTCGGTGACATCATACCCCTGGACCAGCACGCCCTCGAAGCGATCCGGGCCGCGAATGGGCTGGAAAATGAATTCGAGATGCCGCTCGCGCAGTTCATCGTCATCGCTGCTTTTCAGCAGGATCTTTTCGCGGCGTCCGAAATAGGGTTCGCCGGTACTCATGACCCTGTCGAGCACTTCGACGAAGCCCTGTTCGGCGATTTCGGGCAGCGCCTCCGCCACACTCTTGCCTTCCAGTTCGCGCTCACCGATCAGGCGGCGATAGGCGGCATTCGACATGACGAAGCGATGTTCCGGACCTGCAAGTACGGCCACGAAACCGGGCGCCTGTTCCAGCAAGGCGCGCAGCCGGTCCAATTCCTTCGATGCCCCGCGCCACCGCTCTTCGACCGCTTCGGCGCGGCGGACAACGCCCGCAGTATCGCGCTGTTCGATCTTCGTGATCTGGATGGGATGCTGGAGAATGTATTCGACGGCCCCGCCATCGTCGAGGATCGGAACCTGGGTCGTGCTCCAGATATGCGCATCCATGCCGCCCGAGGCATTGGGAATATCGTATTTTATATGCGCGATTTCGTCGGGCTCGCCCGTCTCGAGCACACGGTCGAAAGAGGTCTGGAGTTGCTGGCGGCTCTCACCTTCGCTCGGGAATGCGTCGAATACATGGCGGCCGACGATGTCGTCGCGCTCGCGATCCATGAGCTCGAGATAGGTATCGTTTGCCCATCGTATATTCAGCTCGTGATCGAGCAGCAGATAGGGGTTCGGCGAGTGCGCGAGCACGAGCTTGAAGTCGATAGCCCTATCCAACGTCGATAATCCCCGAACACCGGCCGATTTCGCGACCGGGCCCCCTAGTATTTCTCCCCGCATGGCGCCTTAAAGCATTGGACGCCCAACGGTTCCCGGCAATCTTAAAGAATTTGCCGGTTGGGGTGATGAGCATGCGCTCCCGCGGGGTTGCGCATGCGCTTACTGATCGAGGAACGAACGCATCTTGCGGCTGCGGCTCGGGTGCTTGAGCTTGCGCAGCGCCTTGGCCTCGATCTGCCGGATACGTTCGCGGGTCACCGAGAACTGCTGGCCGACCTCCTCAAGCGTATGATCGGTGTTCATGCCGATGCCGAAACGCATGCGCAGCACGCGTTCCTCGCGGGGGGTAAGGCTGGCGAGCACGCGCGTGACGGTTTCCTTGAGATTGGCCTGGATCGCGGCATCGACAGGGATGATCGCGTTCTTGTCCTCGATGAAATCGCCGAGATGCGAATCTTCCTCGTCGCCGATTGGCGTTTCGAGGCTGATCGGCTCCTTGGCGATCTTCATCACCTTGCGCACCTTCTCGAGCGGCATCGAGAGCTTCTCGGCCATCTCTTCGGGTGTCGGTTCGCGGCCCTGGTCGTGCAGGAACTGGCGGCTGCAGCGCACCAGCTTGTTGATCGTCTCGATCATGTGGACCGGGATGCGGATCGTGCGTGCCTGGTCGGCGATCGAGCGGGTGATGGCCTGCCGGATCCACCAGGTGGCGTAAGTGCTGAACTTGTAACCGCGGCGGTATTCGAATTTGTCGACCGCCTTCATCAGGCCGATGTTGCCTTCCTGAATGAGATCGAGGAATTGCAGGCCGCGGTTGGTGTATTTCTTGGCGATCGAGATCACGAGGCGCAAATTCGCCTCGACCATTTCCTTCTTGGCGATACGCGCTTCACGCTCGCCTTTCTGGACCATGTTCACGATGCGGCGGAACTCTTCCAGCGCCATGCCGGTCTGGCTGGCGATGTCCGAGATCTCGGCACGGATGCGTTCGACCGCATCGCCTTCCTTCTCGGCGAAGGCTGCCCACTTCTTGTCCTTCTTGGCGCGTTCCTTGAGCCAGCTATCGTCGAGCTCGTTGCCGATATAGGCATCGAGGAAATCGATCCGCTTGACCTTGTGGCGTTCGGCAAGGCGCAGCATCTGGCCGCCCAGCGCGGTCAGGCGGCGGTTGAAGGCGTAGAGATTGTCGACCAGGAATTCGATCTTGGTCGCGTGGAACTGGACGCTTTCGACTTCGGCGGTGAGCTGTTCCGAAAGCGCTTCGTATTTCTTTTCCTTGGCGCGGGTAAAAACCTCGCCCTTGGCCATCAGGTCGACGCGCTCCTTCTGGAGCTTCTCGAACTTGCCGAAGAGGTCGGCGATGCGCGCGAAGCGTTCGATGGCATCCGGCTTGAGCGCGGCTTCCATCTGAGCAAGGGACATGGTGTTGTCCTCTTCCTCTTCGTCGTCGCTCTTGGACGAACCTTCCTCGCCCTCTTCGCCGTCTTCTTCCGAATCCTCGTCTTCATCGTCGTCGCGAATCGTCGGGCCGGCGGTTTCCTCGGAAATCTCCCCGTCGTCGTCCTCATCCTCGCCCGCTTCCATCTTCTCGGGCGGGGGTTCCTTCGACAGCATGGCATCGAGATCGAGGATCTCGCGCAGCTGCATTTCCTCGGCGTTGAGCGCTTCGGACCACTGGATGATGGCGTGGAAAGTGATCGGGCTCTGGCACAGGCCCATGATCATCATGTCGCGGCCGGCTTCGATACGCTTGGCGATCGCGATTTCGCCTTCGCGGCTGAGCAGTTCGACCGCGCCCATTTCGCGCAGGTACATGCGGACCGGGTCATCGGTGCGTTCGCCGGTGGCGAGCTTGCGCGTGGCGGTGGGCTTGTTGGCTGCGGCCTTGGTGTCTTTCTTGGCACCCGCTGCAATTTCCTCGACTTCGGAATCTTCCTCGGCCGCGGCTTCGGCTTCCTCGTCGCTTTCGACGATCTGCACACCCATGTCGGAAAGCGCGGACTGGATATCCTCGATCTGGTCCGAACTCATCTCGCCCTGCGGCAGCGCGTCGTTAAGCTCGTCATAAGTGACGTAACCCTTGCGCTTCGCCTTGGCGATCAGCTTCTTGATCGAGGCTTCGTTGAGGTCGATCAGGGGAGCGTCGCCATCGTCCGTGGTCTTCGACTTGGTGGCCATAAAGATTTCTAATCCAGTCTAAAACTTCCAGCGGGCCGCGTTCCCGCCAAGATCATGTGTCCGATTCGCCGTCTGCTGCAGCTTTCCTACGTCCAAAACGCTTCAAACGCTCGTTCAGGGCCAGCAATCGCTCGCGCAATCGGCCCTGTTCGGCGATGGAGCCTTCCGGATCGCGTTCAAAGCGCGCTGTAGCCTCCGCCAAAGCGGATTCAAGCGCTGGTCTTTCGACCAGGAGCGACACGGCCTCGGCCAGATCCTCGCGCGCATCACCCGGGTCGATGCCTTCATCGAGGAAGGCGAATAAGGTTTTTGCCGGTGGGGCGGGAAGGCCTCGCTCGAGCGATATGGTCGATTGCGCGGACAAATCAAGCGTCTCGGCAGCTTCAAGCAGCGAATCGAGTGCCGGACCGACATTTTGGTCACGCCGCGCGAGGTCCGAAAGCGCGTCTTCGTGGCGCAGTATCTGGTCGGGAAACTTGACCAGTCCCGCGATGACCGCGCGGGTCAGCGAATCGCGCGCGCCGCCCGCCATCGCCCGCGTCAGGCTGTCGCGGGCTTCGGGCGACAAGCTGGGTGCGGGGGGCTTGAACCCGCCCTTCTGCCATTCGCCGCGCGGGCGGAATTCGCGCGGCGGGCGCGGGGGGAAGGCATAGGCGGAGAACCGTTCGAGCAGTTCGCGCTTGTACAGCGCGCGAATGTCGGGGTGCTGGATGCTATCGACATGGTCGAGCAGCCGCGCCTTGAGCCCGGCCTTGTCCTCGGGCGAATTGAGCGGGGCAGCGGCCTTTTCGAAGTCCCACAGTGTGTCGAGCAGGCTGGCAGGTTCGGCAAGCAATTGCTCGATTGCGCCGACACCCTGGTCGCGGATGACATCGTCGGGGTCCATCCCCGTGGGCAGGCGGACGATTGCGAGCGAATGCGCAGGGCGCAGCATCGGCAGGGCGCGCGAAATGGCCCGCATCGCCGCGCGCTGCCCGGCCTTGTCGCCATCGAAGCACAGGATTGGCCGTTCGACCTGGCGCCAGAGCAGCTCGATCTGGTTTTCGGTCAGCGCGGTCCCCAGCGGGGCGACCGCTTCGCGAATGCCTGCATTGGCCAGCGCGATGGCGTCCATATAGCCCTCGACCACGATCATCCGCCCGCTCTGCCGCGCGGCGGGCGCGGCGCGGTGCAGATTGTAAAGCGTGCGGCCCTTGTCGAACAGCGGCGTATCGGGGCTGTTGAGATATTTGGGCGCGTTGGGATTGGCTTCGCTGTCGAGGATCCGGCCGCCGAAGGCGATCACCCGCCCACGCGTATCGTGGATCGGCAGCATCAACCGGCTGCGGAAGCGGTCGTAAGGCTCCTTGTCCTCGACCGTGATCCGCATGCCCGCCTCGATCAGCATGGGCTCCTCGAACCGGCCCAGCGCGCGCTTGAGCGCCTGCCGGTCCTCGGGAGCATAGCCGAAGCCGAATTCGCGCACCGTCGCATCGGAAAACCCGCGCCGCCCGAGATAGCTGCGCGCCTGCGCCCCGTCCGCGCCGCGCAAATTACCCTCGAACCAGTCCTGCGCCGCAGCGGTCACATCGTGGAGGCTGGCGCGTTGCTCGGCGCGGCGGGCAGCCTGCGGATCGGGGGCGGGGACTTCCATCCCCGCTTCCGCGGCCAGTTCCTTCACCGCATCCATGAAGGGCAGGCCGCGCTGGTCGGTCAGCCAGCGGATCGCATCGCCATGCGCCTCGCAGCCGAAGCAATGGTAGAAGCCCTTCTCGTCATTGACGTAGAAGCTCGGCGTCTTCTCGTTATGGAACGGGCAACAGGCCTTGAACTCGCGCCCCGCCTTGGTCAGCCGCAGGGTACGACCGATCACCGCGGACAGCGTGGTCCGCATGCGCAATTCATCGAGCCATTGGGGTGACAGGGCCATAAGGTCGCAGACCTTATCGCCGGGATGCGGCCACCGCTAGCGCGCGGCGGAACCCTCCACAGGCTTATCCTCCGGCGGGAACGGGCCGGTGGTCGTAACCTGCTGGCCGTCGAGTTCGAACAGATAGGCTTCCGCCGGACCCTGCGGTGCAGCGGTGGACTGCCACCACAGCGTGACCGTGCCGCCCGGCTGCCAGCCCGAACCGCGCACAACGCGCCAGATCAGGCTGCCATTGTCATTGGTAATCGAAATTGCATCGGGATCGCCCAGTACGGCTTCGGCCTCTGCGGTCGAATAGCCGACGGCTTGGTTGAACCCGGTCGCCGCGCGGAGGGTGCGGAACAACGTGGGCGGGGTTTCGCGCAGGTCGGAGGCCTCGGCGACAGGATCTTCGGCGGCGTCTTCGGCGTCAACCAGAGTGATCGCGTGGACGTAAGTGTACACCGTGTCCGCGGGCATTTCGCCGGGTTCGCAGACGAGCGTGCCCGCGGGGCAGGCGACATAGCTCACCAGCGTGCCGATCTGGCGATTGCCCGCGCTGAGCACGGTTTCCACCTCGGATCCCTGCGGTCCGACGATCTTTGCACCGAGCGTCGACAGATCGAGATCCGCCCCGACCAGCGTGCGCGGGGCGGCGATGGTCGGCGTGGGGGAGGGCGCGGGCGCAGTCTCGCTGTTCCCGCACCCGGCCAAAGCCAGGCACCCCATGACGGTTGCGATTCCTGCGGCGCGGATCATGCGATTACCCTTCCGCGCCCGCTACGGCGGGTGCGTTGCAGGCGTTGGCTGCGCCGGGCGCATCGGCGGGGTAGGGGCCGCTGCCCGTCGCCTGCGCGTAATTGGCGTCGATCGCATAGGCGGCCGCCGGACCCGCGGGCGCAACGGTCGATTGCCACCAGAAGGTCAGCGGTTCGGCCTGCTCCCACTGGTCCCCGCCGTCGCCCGCACTGACGGTCCAGACCAGCGCGCCATCGTCGCAGGTGATGACGACATCGGCCTTGGCGCCGATGGCGGCCATTGCCTCGTCCTTGGAATAGCCTGCCGCGCCGGTGAACCCGGTCGCCGGGCGCGTCATGCGAAACGCGGTCGCGCGTTCGACATCCGACGAATCATTGCCTTCGCCGCTGCCGGTCCCGGCTTCATTGTCCTCGCCCGGATAGACGACATGGACATAGGTATAGATCGTGCCTTCGGGCGCGGTTGCAGGATCGCATTCGGTCATGTCCGCAGGACAGGCGACGAAGCTGCGCATATCGGCGAAATTGCCTTCGGCGTTCGACAGCGCACTCGTCACTTCCTCGCCCCGCGGTCCGACGATCTTTGCACCAAGGTTAAGATCGAGGAATTCGCCCGCCTCGATATTGCGCGCAAGTGCTGCGGCCGCGCCATCGCTTTCTGCACTGTCCAGGTCGGTCGGCGGTTCGTCGGCGGAGCCGCAGGCGGCCAGCGCCAGCGAGAGGGGGAGGGCGACTACGATTCTGTTCATGTCAGGGCTTCCTTCACCAGTCCGCTGGCCTTGCTCATATCCAAGGTAGCGCCGTGGCGGCTCTTCAGTTCCCCCATCACGCGGCCCATGTCTTTCATGCCATCGGCGCCGAGGTCCGCCTTGATCTGCGCGATCGCGGCGCGCGTTTCATCCTCGCTCATCTGCTGCGGCAGGAATTCCTCGATCACCGCCAGCTCGGCCTTTTCCTTGTCGGCGAGCTCCTGACGGCCGCCATCCTCGTACATCTCGATCGATTCGCGGCGCTGCTTGGCCATCTTCATCAACAAATCGGTGATCATGGCCTCGTCGTCGGGCTTGGTATCCGCGGTGCGCAATTCGATGTCGCGGTCCTTGATCTTCGCGCCGATCAGGCGGAGCGCGGCGGTGCGGTCCTTGTCCTTGGCCTTCATCGAGGTAACGGTTTCGGACTGGATTTTCTCGCGGAGCATGACGCCTCCTTGCACTAAGCTGTGGATGGTTCATACGTCCTGTAGAACAAGCTGCCGCAAAGCCAAGCGTTGCGCTTGACGGAACGCCAGCGCGTCTCTAGCCGCTGAGGCTTAGCAACATCGCTGGAAAACCATTTACCCGGAGCGCCCATGGCCCTGTCCGCATCTTCGCACGCGCAACCCTCAGGCGCGACGGGAGTCCTCGTGCTGGGTGACGGCACCGTTATCTGGGGCAAGGGGTTCGGTGCCACCGGCACTGCCGTGGGCGAAGTGTGCTTCAACACCGCGATGACGGGCTATCAGGAAGTGATGACCGATCCGTCCTACGACAGCCAGATCGTCACCTTCACCTTCCCGCATATCGGCAATGTCGGCGCGAACGAGGAAGACCACGAAAGCCGCGGCCTCGGCGCGGTGGGCTGCGTGGTGCGGCAGGAAGTGACCCCGCATTCGAACTTCCGTGCGCAGAACGAATTTGTCGAATGGATGAAGGATCACGGCAAGATCGGCTTGTCGGGCGTCGACACACGCGCGCTGACCCGCCGCATCCGGATGGCCGGCGCGCCCAATGCGGTGATCGCGCACAGCCCGCGCGGCGAGTTCGACCTTCCGGCGCTGAAGGCACAGGCCGCCGAATGGAGCGGGCTCGAAGGGCTCGACCTCGTCCCCGGCGTGACCCGCGACGCCAACGAAGACTGGACCGGCGGCCACTGGCAGCTCGGCTTCGGCTATGGCGAGGGTAAGGCCACCAAGCCGCATGTCGTCGCGATCGATTACGGCGCGAAGGACAATATCTTCCGCAATCTGGTGCAGGCGGGGGCCAAGGTCACCGTGGTGCCGGCGCGCGTCACGCTCGACGAAGTGCTCGCGCTACAGCCCGATGGCGTGTTCCTCTCGAACGGCCCGGGCGATCCGGCGGCGACGGGCGAATATGCCGTGCCGGTGATCGAGGGGCTGCTCGATGCGGACGTGCCGCTGTTCGGCATCTGCCTCGGCCACCAGATGCTCGGCCTTGCGGCGGGCGCAAAGACCGCCAAGATGTTCCAGGGCCACCGCGGCGCCAACCACCCCGTCCAGCGCGTTGCTTACGGGGAGGAGGGCGAAGGCTGGGGCGAAAGCACCGGCCTGGTCGAGATCACCAGCATGAACCACGGCTTCGCGGTCGATGGCGAGACCCTGCCCGAAGGCGTGGAGCAAACCCACGTCTCGCTGTTCGACGGCACCAATTGCGGCATCTCGATCAAGGGCAAGAAGGCGTTTGGGGTGCAATACCACCCCGAGGCAAGCCCGGGGCCGCAGGACAGCTTCTACCTGTTCGAGAAGTTCGTGGGGATGTTGGGGTGAGGCGAAACCTCGCCATCAGTCTTCTTTCCTGCTTTGCAGTTACGACGGGCTGCGTCGCTGCTGATCAGGTTCCAATCGTCGAGTTCGACGACGGTCAGTCACTTTCTCGCTCAGAGCGTCAGGAGCTTCGCGCCAACTCGAACCACCGTTGGAGCATCACGGTTTATGAAGGATATGGTCCTCCGGGCTCCGATGACGCGGATGTCGTAGTTCCGAATGCGATGGAGCTACTACAATCGGTAGTGGATGATTGTCGGCTCGGCGCGACTACGTACTTCCGCCATACGGACGGGGTCGCGAGCCTGGAAATCGAGGATGAAGCAATCTCCGTCGACAAAATCGATTGCATCCGTCGGTATGAGCGCCCCGGACTGAGTCTTGAAAAACCTCGCCTTAGAACTGAAGCCAACTCGATGGAATCCGTGGGTTGAGCACAATGGATAATGACCGATAATGCCCAAACGCACTGACATATCCTCGATCCTCGTCATTGGCGCCGGCCCGATCATCATCGGCCAGGCCTGCGAGTTCGACTATTCCGGCACGCAGGCGATCAAGGCGCTGAAGGAAGAGGGTTACCGGGTCATCCTGGTCAACTCCAACCCCGCCACGATCATGACCGATCCGGAAATGGCCGACGCGACCTATGTCGAGCCGATCACGCCCGAGATCGTCGCCAAGATCATCGCCAAGGAACGCCCCGATGCGGTGCTCCCCACGATGGGCGGGCAGACCGCGCTCAACTGCGCGCTGGCGCTGTTCAACGACGGCACCTTCGAGAAATACGGCGTGCAGATGATCGGCGCCGATGCCGATGCGATCGACAAGGCCGAGAACCGCCAGCGTTTCCGCGAGGCGATGGACAAGATCGGGCTCGAAAGCGCGCGCAGCGGCGTCGCGAATACGGTGGACGAAGCGCTTGCGGTGCTCGAACGCACCGGCCTGCCGTCGATCATCCGCCCCAGCTTCACGCTCGGCGGCACCGGCGGCGGGATCGCCTATAACAAGCCCGAGTTCGAACGGATCGTGCGCGAAGGCCTCGAAGCCTCGCCCACCACCGAAGTCCTGATCGAGGAATCGCTCCTCGGGTGGAAGGAATTCGAGATGGAGGTGGTGCGTGACCGCAAGGACAATTGCATCATCATCTGTTCGATCGAGAATGTCGATCCGATGGGCGTGCATACCGGCGACAGCATCACCGTGGCGCCTGCGCTGACGCTGACCGACAAGGAATACCAGATCATGCGCACCGCCAGCATCAATGTGCTGCGCGAGATCGGGGTCGAAACCGGCGGCTCGAACGTCCAGTTCGCGGTCAATCCGGAAGACGGCCGCCTCATCGTGATCGAGATGAACCCGCGCGTGTCGCGGTCCTCCGCACTGGCATCGAAGGCGACCGGCTTCCCGATCGCGCGCGTCGCCGCCAAGCTGGCGGTGGGCTATACGCTCGACGAGATCCAGAACGAGATCACCGGCGCGACCCCGGCCAGTTTCGAACCGACGATCGACTATGTCGTCACCAAGATCCCGCGTTTCGCGTTCGAGAAGTTCAAGGGCGCTAAGAACGAACTGTCGACCGCGATGAAATCGGTCGGCGAGGTCATGGCGATCGGCCGCTGCTTTGCCGAATCGATGCAGAAGGCGCTGCGCGGTCTCGAAACCGATCTCGACGGGTTCAACCGGGTGACCGAGCTGGAAGGCGTGTCGCGCGACAAGATCGTCGCCTCGCTCAGCCAGCGCACCCCCGAACGCATCCTCAAGATCGCGCAGGCCTTCCGCGAGGGCCTGAGCGTCGAGGATATCCAGCCGATCACCGGGTACGACCCGTGGTTCCTGCGCCAGATCGAAGCGATCATCTACGAAGAGAACGTGATCGCGCATAACGGCCTGCCCAATACCGAGACCGAGATGCGCCGCCTCAAGGCGATGGGCTTTTCGGACAAGCGGCTTGCCACGCTGGCGGTGCGGTCGGTCGGCGTCGCGGGCGGGTTGGGCGAAACGCAGGCCAAGCGGTCGGGCCTGCTGCACGATGCACTGCGCGCGATGGCCGGTGCGACGAGCGAGCAGGAAGTGCGCAATCTGCGCCGCAAGCTCGGCGTATATCCGGTATACAAGCGGATCGACAGCTGCGCCGCCGAATTCGAGGCGATCACGCCCTATATGTATTCGACCTACGAGGCCCCCAGCTTTGGCGAGCCCGAGGACGAGGCGGACCCGTCCGACCGCAGGAAGATCGTCATCCTGGGCGGCGGGCCCAACCGCATCGGGCAGGGTATCGAGTTCGACTATTGCTGCGTCCACGCCTGTTTCGCGCTGGCGGAAGCCGGCTTCGAAACGATCATGGTCAATTGCAATCCGGAAACCGTTTCGACCGATTATGACACCTCCGACCGGCTCTATTTCGAGCCGCTGACCGAGGAAGACGTGCTCGAGATCATGCGCGTCGAGATGTCGAAGGGCGAAGTGGTCGGCGTCATCGTCCAGTTCGGCGGGCAGACCCCGCTCAAGCTGGCCGCCGCGCTCGAACGCGAAGGCATCCCGATCCTCGGCACCAGCCCCGATGCGATCGACCTGGCCGAAGACCGTGAACGTTTTGCCAAGCTGATCAACAAGCTCAAGCTCAAGCAGCCGCTGAACGGCATCGCCAAGAGCCGCGACGAGGCCGCCGCGGTGGCGGCGCGGATCGGTTATCCCGTGCTGCTGCGTCCCAGCTATGTACTGGGCGGGCGCGCGATGGAAATCGTCGACAGCGAAGCGCAGCTCGACGACTATATCGCCACGGCGGTCAATGTCAGCGGCGACAGCCCGGTACTGGTCGACCAGTATTTGCGCGATGCGGTGGAATGCGATGTCGATGTCGTTTCCGACGGCACCGAAGTGCGGATCGCGGGCGTAATGCAGCATATCGAGGAGGCCGGCGTCCATTCGGGCGACAGTGCCTGCACGCTGCCGCCGTACAGCCTGCCGCAGGACATCATCGCCGAGATGGAGCGCCAGGCGACCGAACTGGCCGTGGCGCTGGAAGTGCGCGGGCTGATGAATGTCCAGTTCGCGGTCAAGGAAGGCGAGGTCTATCTGATCGAGGTCAATCCGCGCGCCAGCCGCACGGTGCCCTTCGTCGCCAAGGCGATCGGCCGGCCCATCGCCAAGGTCGCCGCACGCGTCATGGCGGGCGAGCCGCTGAGCGCATTCGAACCCTTCGACCTCAATCCCAACCACATGGCGGTGAAGGAAGCGGTGTTCCCCTTCGCGCGCTTCCCGGGTGCCGACCCGGCGCTTTCGCCCGAGATGAAATCGACGGGCGAGGTGATGGGGATCGATCGCGGGTTTGCCGCGGCCTTCCTCAAGTCGCAGCTGGGCGCAGGCATGACCCCGCCGCAGTCGGGCACGCTGTTCGTGTCGGTCAAGGATACCGACAAGCCGCTGATCCTGCCGGCCGTGAAAACACTGCTCGACAAGGGCTTCCGCGTCATCGCCACCGGCGGCACGCAGCAGTATCTGGCGCAGCAGGGTCTCGCGGTCGAACCGGTCAACAAGGTGGCCGAAGGGCGCCCGCATATCGTCGATGCGATCATCGACGGCGCGGTGCAGCTGATCTTCAACACCACCGAGGGTTGGCAGTCGCTGCTCGACAGCAAATCGATCCGCGAAGCGGCGCTGGAAAAGAAGCTGCCCTACTACACCACGGCCGCCGCTTCGCTGGCCGTTGCGCAAGCAATCGCAGAGGTTTCGCCGGACCAGCTTGAAGTACGTTCGTTGCAAGACTATTATAGCTGACGAAAAACACGCTCCCCCTCCCGACATTCGAACCGCTTGTGTTCCGCAATCCGGCGGACCGGGTCCGAATTGTCCCCGGGGGGTCAGCCGGAACAGGAAGGACAAGAGCCCTATGGAAAAAGTGCCGATGCTGGCCGAGGGCTACGAACAGCTCACGGCGGAACTCAAGGTCCTGCGTGCCGAGCGTCCCCTGATCGTCGATGCGATCGAGGAAGCACGTGCGCATGGCGACCTGTCGGAGAATGCCGAATATCACGCGGCCAAGGAACGCCAGGGCCATGTTGAAACGCAAATCGCCGACCTTGAGGACAAGATTACCCGCGCGCAGATCATCGATCCCACCACGCTGTCGGGCGACAAGGTGATCTTCGGGGCAACGGTCACGTTGCTCGACGAGAACGACAAGCCGGTGCGTTACCAGATCGTGGGCCAGACCGAAGCCGATGCCGCGAAGGGCCGCATCAGCTACAATTCGCCGATCGGGCGCGCGCTGATCGGCAAGCAGCTTGATGAAGAGGTCGAAGTTACCGTTCCCTCGGGCGATAAGTTCTACCTGATCAACAAGATCGAATTCATCTGATCGGCGGGGCCCCGCGTAGGCGGGGCCTCACGACAGGGGTTTCTCCACCCCCCAATTGTGGATCGGGACGTCCCGGTCGCCGTGCGGAATGGTGAATTCGCGCTTGTGCGTCGCGGTGAAGCCGGCCCGCTCGAAAGCGGGGCGGGCAAGATCGCTGGCCTCGGCGTAGAGGCGCTCCATCCCGTGTTTGCGCGCATAGGTCGCCGCCGTTGCCAGCAGCTGCGTGGCCAGGCCGCGCCGTGTATGCTCGGGATGGTTGTAGAGATGGTCGATATGTCCGTCCTGCTCGAGCAGGACGTAGGCGACCGGCCGGTCATCGACATCGGCCGCGACAAAGATCACATCGCCAGCGGCAACCCGCTCCCGGTACCGCCGGGCACCGGGGTGGCGTGCGGCCCACGCAGCAACCTGCGTCGGCGAATAGGCATGCGGCCCGATATCGGTGATCGCCAAGGCGAGAATTTCGGCCAGCACCTCGGCATCATCGTCTCGATACGGCCTGATTACATAGGCCATCGCGAAATTAGGCGCTCGGATCGAGCAACTTGTGAAGGTGGACGATCACATACTTCATCTCGGCATCGTCGACAGTACGCTGCGCGTTGGAGCGCCAGGCATCTACCGCAGCTTCGTTGCTGCTGAACACGCCGGCGACGTGGATGCTTTCGGGATCGGCAAAGGTCACGCTGCGCGGATCGGTCACCCGGCCGCCCATCACGAGGTAGAGCGTCTGCTTGCTCTCGGTTTCTTCCATGGAATCGTCTTTCTCGAAGGGGAGGGGAGAGGAATGGCTGCGGCACATAGCGAAAGCGGCGCGACAGGCAAGCCCGTCGCGCCGCTACGGCATCCTTGCGATGCTTGTGCCTAGTGCTTGATGCCGGTCCGCAGCGCGCGATAGGCGCGGCTGCTCTTGCGCCCGGCCTTGCGACTTGAGCTGCGCAGCGCATCACCGGCGACGTCGAGCTTATAGGCGGCATCGCGGCGAAGCCCGCGTGCGGTGGTGGCAGCGCTGTCACCCAGATCCTCGAGCCGGTCTCCGGCGAACTGCGCGCCGTCGGCCATGCTGTCGATCATCCGCGCGCCATAGGCAAGCGCGGCATCGGCGGCGATTGCCGCGATGGTGCCGCCGCGACGCCCGAGCCGGCGGCCCGGGCGCGTCATCGCGCCGATCGCCAGACCGGCAACGAGTACACCGCCGATAACGGCAAACGGGTGCTTCTTGGTGAATTCGACTGCGCTGTCGGCAGCGTCCTTGGCCTGGTCGGCCAGGCTACGCGCTTCGTTGCGCTTCTCACCCGCTTCGATCCGGTCGCGCAATTGCTCGCGCTTCTGCTCGTCGCTCAACTTGCTGTCGGCGCTGATCGGGGTGACGTTGTTCTCGGCTGCATCGGCCATGGTAAATCTCCGGAATGTGCGTTCGTAAAGCCAACGGATCGAGCGGGCCTAACGTTCCGATTCTCCGTGATATTCATCGCGCTCGTCATTGGCTTCGCGATCGAAGCCGAGCACATCGAGGATCGGATTGCGTGCGAACCAGACGACGATCGCCGCGACCAGCGCGGCGAGCGCCCCGCGGTTGTCATCGGCGACATCGATAGCCTCTTCATAGAGATCGGCGGCGCCTTCGCGGACCCGGTCGAACGCACGCTCGCCCAGGCTCTTGTGCGAAAAATCGGATTTGAGATGCTCGATATCCGCCTCGACGAGGGCGCGGGCGGATTCGCGCAGATATTTGTCTTCGAGCATGCGTGTACGACGATCACTCATTCGCCATCCCCATCATCGAAGGCGTCGCGGATATCGTCGAGCCGTCCCTTGAGAAGGCGCAACATGACAACCCCAGCGATGATCAGCGCCAGCGTGACCACCGCGGTTGCGGCCCATGGGCCGATGACGGGCGCCAGTGCGATCACTATTCCCACCGTCGCCGCAATCAGGGCAAGGTGGAACACGCCGAATGCGCCCAAGGTGAACGCAATGGCACCCTTGGTCCGATTGCCGATATAACCAGCGCGGCTTTTCTGAAACCGCAGCTCGGCCTCGGCATAGCTCTTGCCATCCTCGATCAGCGCGAGGACATCATCGGTCAGCGAAAATGGCTGAGCGTCCTCGCCCTCCGGTTCGGAAGCCTCGTGTTCGTCAGGCAAATCGAACGGGCCGGGATATTCGTCGGCCCGTTCGGTGTCATCGTCGCGCATGCAGTCCCCCGTAATCGGTCGCTTAGCGCGAACCGCGGAAAAGGCGCGAAAGCATGAAGCCGACAATGGCAGCTATGCCGATTGCCTTGCCCGGGCTCTTGCGGACGAATTCGCGACCGTCTTCGACGAGGTCGTCGACGCTCTTCTCGTCGAGCTTGCTGGCATAGCCGTCGAGCGACTTCGAAGCGCTGCGGGCGTAATCGCCATATTTCGCGCCGAGCTTCTCGTCGACCTGATAGGCGTTTTCATCGACCAGCTTGCTGAGCGAGCGCAAGCCTTCGCCCGCCTTTACCTTGCCTTCGGTCGCCAGTTCGCGGCCCTTGACCTTGGCGTCTTCGCCATAGGTGCGCGCTTCGGCGACCCAGTCGTCACCCTTGCCCTTGGCCTGCTCACGATATGCGGTGGCGCGGTCCTTGCCTTCGGCCTTGAGCGCGGCGGCGCCGGCCTTGGCTTCTTCGAGCGCGGCATTGAAGCGCGACTTGGCTTCGGTGCGATTATCGGTGGCATTTCCCGGCGTTGCGGTATTGGTCATAGTTGTCTCCTTCGCGGCGCCTTGCTTCGCCGCGGGTTTGCGCGGCTTGGCGGCGGTGGCGGATTTCTTGGCTGCGGGTTTTTGGGTGGCAGGACTTTTGCGCGTCTTGGGTGCGCCGCCTGCGGTGGTTTCTGCCATGATGCTGGTCCTTGCCCTCACTTGGTTGTCGTCCGGCGTTTCAGCCTTCAATGTTGCAACGCAACTTGCACACCAATGTTCCGGCGAATAGAGCGCTGCTGACTCCCCATCTGGGGGTGTTTTAGCCGATTACAACACCTTTTCCCGGAGCGCCAGCACCATGACCGCGATCATCGATATCCACGCCCGCGAAATTCTCGATTCGCGGGGTAATCCCACGGTCGAAGTCGATGTTCTGCTCGACGATGGCAGCTTTGGCCGCGCCGCGGTGCCCAGCGGCGCCTCGACCGGCGCGCATGAAGCCGTCGAACTCCGCGATGGCGACAAGGCCCGCTATCTCGGCAAGGGCGTGATCAACGCAGTGAACGCGGTAAATACCGAAATCCGCGACATGCTGGTCGGCGCGTTCGATGCCGAGGACCAGCGCGATATCGACCTCTCGATGATCGCGCTCGACGGCACGCCCAACAAGGGCCGGATCGGCGCCAATGCGATCCTCGGCACCAGCATGGCGGTGGCCAAGGCCGCGGCGAACGCGCGCGGCCTGCCGCTCTATAGTTATATCGGCGGCGTTTCGGCGCATGTCCTGCCGGTGCCGATGATGAACATCATCAACGGCGGCGAACATGCCGACAACCCGATCGACATCCAGGAATTCATGGTCATGCCGATCGGTGCCGACAGCCTGGCCGAAGCGGTCCGGTGGGGCGCGGAGGTGTTCCACACGCTCAAGAAAAAGCTGCATGAGAAGGGTTTGGCCACCGCGGTCGGCGACGAGGGCGGCTTCGCCCCCGATCTCGCCAGTACGCGCGACGCGCTCGACTTCATCATGGCCTCGGTCGAACAGGCCGGGTTCAAGCCGGGCGAAGACATCGCACTCGCACTCGATTGCGCCTCGACCGAATTTTTCAAGAACGGCAAATACGAGATCTCGGGCGAGAAGCTCTCGCTCTCGGGTGACGAGATGGCCGAATATCTCGACAAGCTGTGCCGCGACTATCCGATCCGTTCGATCGAAGACGGCATGGCCGAAGACGATTTCGCCGGTTGGAAAGCGCTTACCGACCGTATCGGCAACAGTGTCCAGCTGGTGGGCGACGATCTGTTCGTCACCAATCCCGAACGACTGCGCGACGGGATCGAGCAAGGTCTGGCCAATTCGCTGCTGGTGAAGGTCAATCAGATCGGCACGCTGTCCGAAACGCTCGATGCGGTGAGCATTGCCAACCGTGCGGGCTACACCGCGGTTATGTCGCATCGGTCGGGTGAAACCGAGGATGCGACGATTGCCGATCTCGCGGTCGCCACCAATTGCGGACAGATCAAGACCGGCAGCCTCGCGCGTTCGGACCGGCTGGCGAAATACAACCAGCTGATCCGCATCGAGGAAGAGCTGGGTGACAGCGCGATCTATGCCGGGCGCGAATGCTTCGGCCGTATCGGAGCGTAGTAATCCCGGCCTAGGCGGTTTCGGTTGGCCGGGACCGGTGCCGGTGCGGGCGAGCGGTCTAGGTCCGGTTCTTCGGGTGGAACCAGTACTGCCACACGCCCCAGGCGTTGATCAGCAGGAGGATGCCGTTCATCGCGGCGAGCGGGATCGCGTCCTCGGTCAGCCCGATGTAAATCCACAGCGCTGAGACCACACAGAACAGTACGAACCCCCAGGCGGTGGCGCGGCGGCCCATGTCGAAGGCGATCATCGATGCGGCAAGCACGGTGCCGATCGAAGTGATCCATTCGAGGGCACCGTTCATGATTGTCTGTCCTGCATGATTGTCAGGACGCATAAGGGCAGCTAGCGTTCCGCAAAATTGCTCTTTGTGGGAGGGGGGCTATGGGAAAATTTCCGGCGCATCCGGACGAGGTCAGCGCTGCGTGGCTTGGCGCGCAGCTGAACGCGCGAGTCGATAGCGTCCGCTGGGAGCCGATCGGCACCGGGCAGGTGGGCGACAGCGTGCGTTTCTTCCTGACGGGTGAGGACGTACCGCCAACGCTTGCGGGGAAGTTCCCGGCAGAGGATGCCAGCAGCCGGGGCACCGCCGCGCTGTTCGGGCTCTACCGCAAGGAAGTCGAGTTCTACCGCCACGCCGCGCCGCTGCTCGACGTGCGGGTGCCGCAGGTCTATTTCACCGAGGTCGACGAGACGGGCGGCGCCTTTATCCTCCTGTGTGAAGACATGGGCCCCGCGCGCCAGGGCGACCAGATCGCGGGGTGCGGGATCGAGGACGCGCGCGCCGCCATCCGGCAGGCGGCCGCGATCCATGCGCCCAGCTGGGGCCGCCGCGAACTGCTCGATGCCGAATGGATCGCGCCGCTCGCCGACCTGCGCCAGCAGCTCGGAGTGATGTATCCGCAGGCGCAGGCAGTCTTCCGTGAGCGTTACGGCGAAATGCTCGAGCCCGAATTCATGGCGATCTGCGAGCAATTGCGCGAAGCCAGCGCGGTCTGGTTCGAGCGCGACGATCCCCCGCAATGCCTCGTCCACGGCGATTTTCGTCTCGACAACATGCTGTTCGATGTCCGCGACGGAAGCGAGCCGATCGCCGTTCTCGACTGGCAGACGGTGGCCGTGGGCAGACCGATGACCGATGTCGGCTATTTCATCGGCTGCGGCATCGGTGCGGCATTGTGGCGCGATCACGAACGCGAATTGCTCGATCTGTGGCGCGCGGAAATGCGTGTCCGCGGGATCGATCTGACCCATGAGGAAATCGAGCGCGATTACCGGCTCGGCATCCTCCACGGCGTATCCACCGCCGTGTTCAGCGCGGCCTTTGTCGAGCGGACCGAGCGCGGCGATGCGAATTTCCTGTCGATGGCGCGCGGGGCCTGTTCGCTGGCGCTCGAGCGCGATAGTATCCAGATATTGAAGGAGGCGACCTAGTGGTTCTGAGCCGCGGAGACGATTATCCGATCCACCAGACGCCGGAACCGGTGGCCTTCGCGGGCACCGACCGCAATTTCTACGACCGCTATTTCTTCAACGGCTACGCGCCCGATGGGAGGGGCTTTTTCGCCGTTGCCTTGGGCATCTATCCGCACCTCGACATTATCGATGCGCATTTCAACGTCGTGCGCGACGGGGTCCAGCACTGCGTCCACGCCAGCGCCGAACTGGGGATGGAGCGCATGGCGATGGCTGCCGGGCCGATCTCGGTCGAGATCATCGAGGCACTCAACATCCTGCGTATCCGCCTCGAACCGTTCGAAGGCATGGCCGCCGACATCACTTTCACCGGCCGCGCCTTCCCGATCGAGGAGCCGCGTTTCACGCACCGGATCGGACCGCGTGCCTTCATGGACTATACCCGGCTGACGCAGAATGGCGGGTACGGGGGCTGGATCGAGGTCGATGGCGACAAGCAGGACCTGGCCGCCGGGACCATGGGGACGCGCGATCGCAGCTGGGGCGTGCGCCCGATTGGCGCGCGTGACACGCAGCCGATGCCGGGGGCGCCGCTGCCGGGCTTCTTCTGGCAGTGGACGCCGATCAACTTCCCCGGCGGCAGCCTGTTCTTCCACGTCAATAACGATGCGCAGGGCAATGCCTGGAACACGCGCGCCGCATGGGCGGGCGAGGGGGTTTCTGCCGATGAGATCGCCGAGGGGCATGGCAGCATGCGCACCCGGCTCGAACAGGGGACCCGCTGGCCGTCGGGCGGCACGCTCTCGCTCGCGCTACGCGGCGCGCCCGAACAGGTGACCTTCGAGCCGCTCGGACGCTTCCAAATGCGCGGGCTGGGCTATACCGATCCCAACTGGGGCCACGGGCTCCACCACGGCCCGCTCGAGGTCGTACGCGAGGACATCGAACTCGACGATATCGATCCGCTGGCGCCCGAGAATCTCCACGTCCAGGTTCCTGTACGTGTGTCGGGCAACGACGGGTCCGAAGGCATCGGGGTGTTCGAGCAGCTGATAATCGGTCCGTTCGCGCCCCTCGGGCTCAAGGAGTTCCTCGACGCGGCCGATTAGCCGGCGAACCGCCCCTGCAGATCGAGCAGCGCCATCGCCGCCTTGGCCGCTTCGCCGCCCTTGTCGTTCTGGGCCGGGTCGGCGCGGACCAGTGCCTGCGCCTCGTTCTCGACCGTCAGTATGCCGTTGCCGATGGCCATGCCGTCCATCGTTAGCGCCATGATCCCGCGCGCGCTTTCGCCGGCGACGATTTCGAAATGATAGGTCTCGCCGCGGATCACCACGCCGATCCCGACATAGCCGTCATAACGCCCGCTTTCTGAAGCGAGCGCGATCGCGCCGGGCACTTCGAGCGCGCCGGGGACGGTGAGCACTTCCACCTCATGCCCGGCAGCTTCGAGCGCGGCGCGCGCGCCCGCTACCAGCATGTCATTGAGGTGGTCGTAGAAACGGGCTTCGACGATCAGGAAACGGGCCATGCGGGTCACTCCGGAATGGGTTTGTGGTCGACGATATTGAGGCCGTAGCCTTCGATCGCCACGACATTGGGCTGCGAATTGCTGAGCAGGATCATGTCCTCGATACCGAGATCGGCGAGGATCTGCGACCCGATACCGACATTGCGCTGGGAATCGCTTTCGCTGTAGCCGCGATTGCCCGCGGGCCGCCCGGTGATCAGCACGATCACGCCCGAGCCATGCTCGCCCACCGCCTGCATCGCGCGCTGGAGCGTGCGCTTGCGCGGACCGGGCTTGCCCAGCACATCGTCGAAGATCGAGATCGGGTGGACACGGGCAAGGGTGGGCTGGTCCTCGTCCACATGGCCTTTCTGCAAGACGTAGCTTTCGCTGCCGTCGACAGTGTTGCGGTAGGTGAGCAGACGCCAGTCGCCGCCATAGTCGGAATCGAAACTGTCCTCGGCAACGCGTTCGACCAGGTGGTCGTGACGCATCCGGTATTCGATCAGGTCGCGGATCGTGCCGATCTTCATGTCGTGGCGGCGGGCAAAGCCGATCAAATCGTCGAGCCGCGCCATGGTGCCGTCCTCGTTCATGATCTCGCAGATCACGCCCGAGGGATTGAGGCCTGCAAGGCGCGAGATATCGACCGCCGCTTCGGTATGACCGGCGCGGACCAGCACGCCGCCATCGCGCGCCGCCAGCGGGAAGACATGGCCCGGGGTGACGATATCGTCGGGCCCGCGGGTCGAATCGATGGCGACCGAAACGGTGCGCGCGCGGTCGGCTGCGCTGATTCCCGTCGTGACGCCGTCCTTGGCCTCGATCGAGGTGGTGAAGGCGGTCTGCATGCTCTCGCGATTGTCGCGGCTCATCGGTTCGAGGCCGAGCGCTTCGACGCGCTTGCGGTCGAGCGACAGGCAGATGAGGCCGCGGCCATGCGTCGCCATGAAATTGATCGCGCTGGGTGTTGCCATCTGCGCGGGAATGATCAGATCGCCTTCGTTTTCGCGGTCTTCGTCATCGACAAGGATGTACATCCGGCCGTTGCGCGCTTCGTCGATGATTTCCTCGGCGCCGACGATGACCGGGGTCTCGTCATTGGCCTCGAGGAAGGCTTCGAGCTTGGCGAGCGTATCGGCCGTAGGGTTCCAGCTATCCTCGCCGCAGTCGCGCAAGGTATTGGCATGGAGCCCGGCGGCGCGGGCAAGGCCGGCGCGGGTCATGAGACCCTGCGAAACGAGCGTGCGAACTTTTTCGATCGTGTTCATACCGGACGGGTATCACAGCATAATGTGATTGCCAATCCCGTCCATCACATTGAATGTGACGAGCGCGCAAGAAGGCTGAAAGCAGCGTGCGGAAGAACGGAATGGGGAGGAAAATGGTGGACGCACTAGGGCTCGAACCTAGGACCCGCTGATTAAGAGTCAGCTGCTCTACCAACTGAGCTATGCGTCCACACTGCGGCGTACCGCGGCCTCGTGGAAGAGGCGTTCCCGACTCGGGAGGCGCCCATATAGCGGGCTTTCTCGCGATGAAAAGCCCCCATTGGCAAATTAGGCGTCGCGGCGCTGGCGCAGGCGATGCGATCCTGCCTCGCGAAGCTCTAGTGTAGCGCCAAATGGGTCGGCCAGATCGTCACCTACCGTGATCAGGCGGTCGAATTCCAACGACCGAACAGCGGCGAATGCCTGGTGCAACGGCATACCGGTAACCTCTGGAAGATCCCAGATCGTAATCTTGATTTCGCGCCGGTTGGCGCGAGCAACTTCGAGCAGTACTTTGTCGCAAGTCTCGAGATCCCTCCGCTGCACCCGCTGGCCCGGATCATACTTGGTTCGGTTACCGATCGGAAGTCGGCGGTCCATAGAGGTCATCGTCAACAGCGTCCCAACTGCGCCAGCGACTAACCCCCCGGTCCGCCAACAATCGTCATACTGTTCAGTAGTGTCTATCGGTGGTAAAAGCAGTCCCTCAACGGGGGGACAGTAAAAATAGCTAGAGTAGCGATGCACGACCCCACGAAACATATCGTCAAGATGGAGGATTGCGAGGCAATTCTCGAATACCTTTACGCGGCGTGCCTAGAACAAGGCGCTACCTGGTTAAGCTATCACTTCACGCCGGTGTTCGAATCGCCCACCTCGCGAAACACATTTATCTGGACGCGCGATTTTCCCGTCGAATACCAGAAACGTTACATTAGCGACGATTTCCGTGGACGCGACCCGATCCCCCAACTCGCTTTTGAGCACGGTCCCGTACTGACCTGGACCGAGGTGCGCGCACGTGGAAAGTCGATACCGGATGTCACAAGCTTTCTCGACGAACTGGAGGAGCTTGGCGCCGACAACTGGGTGGTCTTCGCGTTGTTCGGTCCGCGCAATCGCGACGGTTATGCGACGATGCGGTTTGCCGAGGATCCCGACGGCTTCTCCAAAATGCGCCTGCAGAAAATCCACTCGCTGATCCTCGCCGCGCATCTGCAGCTCTGCAAAGTCATGGACGAGGGTCGGGCATCGGTCGCTTTGTCGGACCGCGAGCGCGAGGTCGTCGAATGGATGGGGCGGGGCAAGTCGTCGGGCGATATCGCCGCGATCCTCGAGATTTCGCCCGAAACCGTGCGTACCTATACGCGCCGGGTCTATGACAAGCTGCAAACCAACGACCGCGTGACCGCGACCGTGCGCGCGCTCAAGCTGGGACTGATCGAACTCTAGCGGATCAGGCCGGTGCGCGGGGCCTTGCGGTTCCAACGGTGGACCATCATCAACGACCCGATGCAGATCATGTTGGTGAGCATCGAACTGCCGCCATGGCTCATGAAGGGCAGCGGAATGCCGACCACCGGGGCCAGGCCCATGACCATCATCAGATTGATCGCGACATAGAAGAAGATCGTGGCGGTCATGCCGAGCGCCACGAGCTTGCCGAACCGGTCGGTGCTCGCGCGAGACACGGCCAGGCCCCAGCCGAAAATCATGGCGAAAGCGCCGAGCACGACCAGCCCGCCGACAAAGCCCCATTCCTCTGCCATGGTAGCGAAGATGAAGTCGGTATGCGGTTCGGGCAGATAATGCAGATGGCTCTGCGAGCCTTCGTTGAAGCCCTTGCCGGAAAAGCCCCCCGATCCGATCGCGATTTTGGACTGGGTGATGTGGTAGCCATCGCCCAGCGGATCGCTGGCGGGGTCGAGGAAGGTGAACACGCGCTTCTGCTGGTAGTCTTGCAAGCCAAAGAAGAAGGCCACCGGGGCGAGCACGGCGGCAGCCACCCCCGCACCGACGAACCAGCGCAGCGGCAGGCCTGCGGAAAACATGATGACCGCACCGCCAAACACGATCGCGAGCGAGGTGCCCAGATCGGGCTGCAGCAGCACCAGCGCCACCGGGGCGAGGATCAGCGCCCCCGGTGCAATCAGGGCACGCACGGTGGGCACCATGCCGACCGGCAAGGTCGCGTAATAGCGCGCGAGGACCAGCACGATTGCCGGCTTCATCAGCTCCGAGGGCTGCAATTGCATGAAGCCCAGGTCGAGCCAGCGCTGGCTGCCGCCCCCGACGAAACCGATCGCTTCCACCGCGACCAGCATCAGCAGCACCACCCCATAAATCGGGATGGCGAACAGCATCACGAGATCGCGTGAGAACCGGCTGAGCACGAAGGCCATGACCAGGAACACGCCGAAGCGGATGACATGCGAGGACGCATAGGGATCCCAGTTCCCGCCCGCGGCGGAATACAGCACCAGCGCGCCGAAACCGATCAACACGAACAGCGGAAACAGCATCTGCCATGGCTGACGCGCGATGGGGGCGGGGACGAGACCGGTCATTCAGGCGCGTCTGTGGCATCCGGCGCCGGAGTGCTCCGGGCGGAGGTCGGCCTGGCCGAGGCGGAGGCTTGCGACACTTCCTCGGGCGAGCGCGTGTCGATGCGCGAAGGGCTGGCCTGTTCGGCAATGCTTTCGGGCTGGCGGGCGGCCACGCGCGCTTCGGCTTCGACCTGATCGAAGATATCCTCGTCGCGCGATGGGGCGGGGGGCACGGTCTCGCCCTGCGCTGCGGCATAGGCGCGATATTTCGCATTCAGCCGCTGCTGCGCAGTGCCGCCCCATTGCTCTTCGAGTGGGCGCAGCGCGTCCATGCCCTTCGCCGGATCGAACAGGAAGGTCATCACGTCGCGCGCGATCGGATAGGCTGCGCCCGATCCGCCGCCATGTTCGATGACCACCGCGCCGGCGTATTTCGGTTTGTCGAACGGGGCGAAGAACACGAACAGGCCGTGATCGCGATATTTCCACGGACCGGTCTTGCCGTTGGAGACGCTGAGCGAAACGACCTGCGCGGTGCCGGTCTTGCCCGCCATCTTGATATCATCGAACGGCAGGCGCGCGCGGCCCGCCGTGCCGGGGCCGTTCACGACATCGCTCATCGCCTGCCGGACGTAGCCGATTTCCTCCGGGCTGAAATCGAAATGCTCGAATTGGGGCTTGTCTCCCCCCAGTTGCAGCCGAGGCATGACCTTGTAACCGGTCGCCATGCGCGCGCTCATCACCGCCAGCTGGAGCGGGTTGGTCAGGTAATAGCCCTGGCCGATGGAAGAATTGACCGTGTCATAGGGCTGCCATGCGCTGTCGTGCCGCCGCTGCTTCCACTCGGGCGACGGCACTGTCCCATAGAACTGGCTGGTGACGGGGAGCGGAAATTCTTCGCCCAGACCCATCTTGTGCGCCCATTCTGCCACCTTGGCGAAACCTACCTGCTGAGCGAAATGGTAGAAATAGCTGTCGCAGCTCTGGTAGATCGCCTTGGCCATGTCGACCCGGCCATGATTGCTCCAGCAATTGAAGAAGCGATTGCCGATGCGGCGCCCGCCGCCGCACATGATTGCTTCGTCCGGCTTGATGCCCGCATCGAGGAACGCCATGCAGTGCATCGGCTTGATCGTCGATCCGGGGGGATAGAGGCCCTTCAGAACCTTGTTGCGCAGCGGTACGCGCTCGTCGTCGCGCAGCATGCCGTATTCGACGCGCCCGATCCCTTGCGAAAAGCTGTTGGGGTCGAAACTGGGCATCGAGGCCATGCACAATATGTCGCCCGTCTCGCAATCCATCACCACTGCCGACCCGCTCTCGAGCCCGATCCGGCGTGCGGCGTAGTCCTGCAGTGGACCGTCGATCGTCAGCCGGACGGGATCGCCCTGGACGTCCTCGCGCGTTTCAAGATCGCGAACGATCCGTCCCGATGCGGTGACCTCGACCCGGCGCGCGCCCGGGATGCCGCGCAGATCGAGTTCGAACTGGCGTTCCAGCGCATCCTTGCCGATCTTGTACCCCGGCGTGATCAGCAGCGGATTGCGATCCTGCTCCTCATATTCCTCGGCATTCGCCGGGCCGACATAGCCGAGCAGATGGCCGACCGTCGGGCCGGTGGGATAGAAGCGCGAGAAGCCGCGCTGCGGAACCACCCCGGGCAGGTCGGGCAGCCGCACGCTGACCGCGGCGAACTCGTCATAGCTGATCCCTGAAGCGATCTCGACGGGCTGGTAGCCGGGACCGTCGTCGATCCGCTTGCGGATGTCCGCCGCCTGGTTCTCGTCGAGCTTGAGGATATCGGTAAGCGCGAGGAGCGTGGCATCGGGATCGGGTGTACGTTCGGGAATGATGTCGACGCGGAAGTCCGCGCGGTTCGATGCGAGCGGCGCCCCGTTGCGGTCGAGGATCCAGCCGCGCCGGGGCGGGATCAGCGAGAGATTGACGCGGTTGCTCTCGCTCTCGAGCTCGTATTTTTCGTTCTCGGCGATGGCGATATAGCCCATCCGCGCAGCCAGCAGCACGCCGAGGCCGCCCATCGCGGTGCCGATGACGAAGGTCCGCCGGTCGAAGGCGTTCTCGAGCGTCGACTGGGTGACGACTTCGCGCGGGCGCGCGCGCTTGCGCAACCGCATCAGCGTGCCCTCCAGCGCTTGAGACGGGTCCGGTCGAGGACCGCGACCAGCCGCGCTGCGATGGGGAAGAAGAGAATGGTGAGCACGAGCTGCGGAACCAGGGCCATGAGCGAATGGAAGGTCGGTTGGCCGCCGGAGAACAGCCAGCCGGCGACGAGGTACCCGAGTATCAGTATACCCGCAGTGAACCAATCCTGCCAGAACGCGCGCCACGGCAGGCGCGCCTCGATCAGCTCGATGCCGAGCATGATCAGCGACCATGTCATGATCGCGAAGCCGAAGGGTTGCCCGCTGTAGAGATCGTCGATCAAGCCCAGCGGAATGCCCGCCCATACGGGCATCAATCCGGGCCGCACCAGCCGCCAGGCGAGCAGCATGAGCAGGCCGAAGGGCGGCATCATCGGGAGGCCGGCGGCAATCGGGAAAATCGGCAAAACCGACCCGATGACGATCGAGATCCACGGCACGCTATTGGCGAGCAGTGGCGAGTGCGAGCGGTTGATCCGGCTGCCATAGGCATCGCTGCGCGCCCGCGGGTCGTTGCGCTCCATCAGTCGGTCAGCTCGCGCTCGATCGGGGTGGCCGCGCCGAGCGCCGCGTCGGGTTCGTAGATCGGCTCGACGCTGACGTAGTCGGTCGCGGCGGGGTCGCTGACGATGCGCGCCAGACCGCCGTCATCGGTGGTCTCGGTGAGGATGGCGACCGCAATACCGGGGGGGTAGTATCCTCCCGCGCCGCTGGTCACGAAGACATCGCCGGGGCTGAGCGGATTGATCCCGAGATTGATCAGCCTGATGCGCAGCAGGCCATCGCCGCGCCCTTCGGCAAAGGCCACGACCTCGTCCTTGGCCCGGCGGACCGGGAGGATGCTTTCGGTATCGGTCAGCAGCAGTACGCGCGCGCTGTCGCTGCCGACTTCGAGAATGCGTCCGACCACGCCCCGGGGCGAGCGGACCGGCATGCCGATCGCCACTCCGTCGTTCGACCCGGCGCCAAGATAGGCGAAGCGGCGGGTGCTCGAGGCGGAGGAGCCGACCAGCCGCGCAACGGCAACAGGCTCGATCTCCTTGTCGTGCAGATCGAGCAAGCCCTTCAGCCGCCGGTTTTCCTGCTTGACCGCGTCGGCTTCGGCCAGCCGGATACGCGCGATCTCCATCTCGCGCTTGAGATCGGCATTCTTCGACCCCGCGCGGTAATAGCCGCTGACGGTTTCCCAGAAGCCCTTGCTGCCGGTCCTCACCGTGGCCGCGGTCTCGGTCGCGGGCGAGACACCGGTCTGTGCCGCCCCGCGCAGCCCGCCGAACAATTGGGGCTGGAAGAAGGACAGGGTGAGGAGGATGGCGCCGATAAGCGCGCCAGCGCCCGCGATCAGATAGCCGGTGAAGAGGTTGTATTGCGCCCTGCGAGAAAACCCCGAGCGCCGTGAGCCTGTCGGCGCCATTCCCCTGCCTTTCTTAAGCCGTCATCAGGACGCCGCGATAGATCGGGTCCTCCATTGCGCGGCCCGTGCCGAGAGCGACGCAGGACAGCGGATCTTCCGCGATGGTCACCGGCAGGCCGGTTTCCTCGCGCAGATATTCGTCCAGCCCGCCGATCAGCGCGCCGCCGCCGGTGAGCACGATGCCCTGGTCGACGATGTCGGCGGCCAGTTCGGGCGCGGTGTTTTCGAGCGCGATGCGCACGCCTTCGACGATCGCGCCGATGGGTTCGGACAGCGCTTCGGCGAGGTGCCCCTGGTTGATGGTGATTTCCTTGGGTACGCCGTTAACGAGGTCGCGGCCCTTCAGCGTGATGCTTTCGCCCACACCGTCTTCAGGCGGGCGAGCGACGCCGAAATCCTTCTTGATCCGTTCAGCGGTGCTGTCGCCGATCAGCAGGTTATGGTGTCGGCGAACATAGGACACGATCGCTTCGTCCATCTTGTCGCCGCCGGTGCGGACCGAGGTGGTATAGGCCAGGCCGCGCAGCGACAGCACGGCGACTTCGGTGGTGCCGCCGCCGATGTCGACGACCATGCTGCCGACCGGTTCGGTTACGGGCATGTCGGCGCCGATCGCCGCGGCCATGGGTTCGAGAATCAGATAGACCTGGCTGGCGCCTGCATTCGACGCGGCATCGCGGATCGCGCGGCGCTCGACCGAGGTCGAACCCGACGGCACGCAGATGGTGATTTCGGGATAACGCATCAGGCTCTTGCGCCCGTTCACCTTGCGGATGAAGTGCTTGATCATCTCCTCGGCCACGTCGAGGTCGGCGATCACGCCGTCGCGCAGCGGGCGGATGGCTTCGATGCTGTCGGGCGTCTTGCCCATCATCATCTTGGCATCGTCGCCCACGGCCTTGACCCGTTTCATGCCATTGATCGTCTCGAGTGCGACCACGCTCGGCTCGTTCAGGACAATGCCCTGATCCTGCACATAAACCAGCGTGTTGGCGGTCCCGAGGTCGATCGCCATATTCTGCACGCCGAATTTGAAGAGATTGTTCCAGAAGCCCATGTTTGTTCGATTTTCCATGTTGTCGCGTGGTCCGACGAGAGGGATGCGACCCGCTCGCACCTCTCCGGGCGGAAATGGTGGCGGAGCCTTAGCGATAATACGAATGGAATGCCAAAAATTTCCGCTATGGCTGCGGGGGATAGCTGAACGCGCCGTCTCGGATTCGTGACGCTTCACCGCTACAACCGCGCGACCATGCCGCAAATCCGTCGCCTGCCCGAGAATCTGGTCAACCGCATCGCCGCCGGCGAGGTGGTCGAACGGCCTTCTTCGGCTTTGAAGGAACTGGTCGAAAACGCGATCGACGCCGGTGCTACGCGGATCGCGGTCAAGCTGGTCGAAGGCGGGCTGGCGAGCCTTGAGGTGACCGACGATGGCTGCGGCATGACGCCCGAGGAGATGGCGCTGGCGCTGGAACGTCATGCGACCTCCAAATTGCCCGACGAAGCGATCGAACAGGTATCGACGCTTGGCTTTCGCGGGGAAGCCCTGCCGAGCATTGCCAGCGTTGCCCGCTTCACGATCGAAAGCCGCCCGGCCGGAGCCCGGCAGGGCTGGAAACGGGTGGTCGATCACGGCGAGATCGCTGCCGAGGGCCCCGCCGCGCTACCGCCGGGGACGCGGGTGCGGGTCGAAAACCTGTTCGGCAAGATTCCCGCACGGCGCAAGTTCCTGCGCACCGCGCGCAGCGAATATGCCGCATGCAAGGATGTCGTCCTGCGGCTTGCGATGGCGCGGCCCGACGTGGCGATAACGCTCGACCATGGCGACCGGCGGATCTTCGGCCTGCAGGGCGGGGAAGGGCTGGCCAATCGCGTCGCCCAGCTGATCGCACGCGAGCTCAAGGACAATGGCGTCGTGCTCGACATGGAACGCGGCGCGATGCGGCTGACCGGGATCGCCGGCCTGCCGACCTACAATCGCGGCGTCGCCGATCACCAGTATCTGTTCGTCAACGGGCGCCCGGTAAAGGACCGCCTGCTGACCGGCGCGGTGCGCGGCGCCTATGCCGATATGCTCGCGCGTGATCGCCACGCGGTGCTGGCGCTGCTCCTCGAAATTCCCTGCGAGGATGTCGATGTGAACGTCCACCCGGCCAAGACCGAGGTGCGCTTCCGCGATGCGCAGAGTGTCCGCGGCTTTATCGTTTCGGGCCTGCGTCAGGCGCTGGCGACGGGAGACAAGCGCAGCGCGCAAAGCCCCGATGCGGGCGCCATGTCGCGCTGGCAGCAGGAACCCGCGCACGAGGAGCCTTCCCCCGCGCTGCGCTCGATCTTCGAGGGGCGCGACTGGTCCGCACCCCAGCAACGCGTGGCCGAACCCGGCGGCGCCTGGCGCGCGGCCGAGGGCGACATCATGGCCGAACCGCGCGGAAGGGCCGAGGAAGCGGCTCCGATGGCGGTATCCGCGCAGGACTATCCGCTGGGCATAGCCCGCGGGCAGGTCGCCAATACCTATATCGTCGCGGAGGCACAGGACGGGCTGGTGCTGGTCGACCAGCACGCGGCGCACGAACGCCTCGTTCTGGAACGCTTACGCGCAGCAGGGGCGGAAGAAGCGGTCGCGCGCAGCCAGGCGCTGCTGATCCCGGAAGTGGTCGAACTCGACGAAACCAGCTGCGACCGGCTCGAAGAGGCGGCGCCCAAGCTCGCCGAACACGGCCTCGCGCTCGAACGCTTCGGCCCGTCCGCCATGCTGGTGCGCAGCCTGCCGCACGCCATCGCACGCACCGATCCGGAAAAGCTGCTGCGCGACATCGACGACGATCTCGCGCTCAATGGCGAAGCGCTGCTGCTCGGCGAAAAGCTCGATCTCGTTCTCGCGACGATGGCCTGCCACGGCTCGGTCCGCGCGGGACGCGTGCTGCGGGTCGACGAAATGAACGCGCTGCTGCGCGAAATGGAACGCACCCCGCGTTCAGGCCAATGCAACCACGGCCGGCCGACATGGGTGAAACTGTCGATGGAAGACGTCGAGAAACTGTTTGGCAGACATTAGAACGACTTAGGTTACTCTTGCATATCTACACCGTTATCGACCAAGTTTTTCGCTGATTTCAGTCAGCACTTCGATAACAACCCGATTCTGATTTCGAAGCCGCTGCAGAGCGCCGAGTATGGCAAACGGGATGTAGAGTTGAGTGACTACCCAAGCTCCGAAAAGAGAGCCGAAGACAAACCGCTCGAACATCGAGAGCGTTTGGAAATACTCGACGATGGTCATGCCTTCACCCTCGCATCTGAGGCCCGCCTGAGTTTGCTTTCATCCATTCTTGATTGCCTCCCTGCGGTTCAATTCCGCAAAGACACGCGATAGGGTGACCCGCATCTTCGGGTCAATTGGCTCGGGAAGTAATCTCCGGTGATGGTTGGGTATTTAGCCGCGACCCTTGTGCCGTTTGACGTCACTAGGTGTATGTGGGGCAAGCATGAGTCAAACTGTCGACAAAAGACGTCGAGAAACTGTTCGGGAGACATTGATGCGCAAGATTGCTCTGCTGGTGACGTTGGCGCTGGCCGCCTGTTCCAGCGAACCGACCGAGGAGGAACGCGCCGCCGCGGTGGCCGAGGTCGAGGCGCATCAGACCCCGCCGCCGCAACCGCTGGTGCTCGATCCCATCCGTTATCGCGAGATCGAACAGCACGATCTGTATGGCGCAGGCTGCAGCTTCGCGCCCGAGGGCGGCGGCCTTGCGGCGACCGCGCTCGCAATGGCGGAGACCGGGCATTTCCTCCACAATAGCGAACTGGTCACGCTGGCCGCGGACAAGGGGAGCGCCGAACTGCCCTATCTGGCGCGCCGCAAGTATGACGGGACCGCGTTTTCGATGACGCTCGAGCTCGACGAGGAAACGGGCGAGCAGGTCGGCGAGGAAGTCAGCGATTATTCCGCCACGCTGACCATTCGCGATGCGCATGAGGCCGTGGTCTATCGCAAGACCGGCATCGCGCAATGCGGTGTCTGAGCTAGTCGGTCCCGTCCGGGTCGCGTGTGCGGATCAGCCCGTTCGAAACCATTTCCATGACCGGCTCGTCATTCTGGTTGAAGACGGTGAGATGGCTCTTGAAGATGCCCATTTCCGGGCGCGAGGCGCTGCGGCGCTTCTCGACCACTTCGCTTTCACACCGGAGCGTGTCGCCCGGATAAACCGGCTTTTTCCAGCGTAGCTGGTCGACGCCCGGCGAACCCAGGCCCGCCTGCTTGTGCTTGGTCAAATTCTCGACCAGCATCGACATGGTCATCGCACAGGTGTGCCAGCCGCTGGCGGAGATGCGGCCGAAATGGGTCTGCGCCGCGGCCTCGTCATCGAGGTGGAACGGCTGCGGATCGTATTTCGAGGCGAAGTCGATCACCTCTTCACGCGTGACCTTGTAACGGCCGAAGGCCTGCTTGTGCCCGATGGCGATGTCTTCGTAGAACTGCATTGCAAAATGCAATGTATCAAAGCGCGGGGCGAAGCAACATCCAAATCCCCATGCCGATCATCGCGAGGTTCTCGGTGAGCGATACGAAGCCGAGCGGGACATTGCCGCTTCCGCCGACGCAGGCGCATTTGATGCTGCGCTTCTGGATATAGACCGCGTAGAAAACGCTGACCGCGCCGATCGTGCCGATGGTCAGTGCTACCGGGATCGAGAGCCAAGGCAATTGCCGTCCCGCCATCAGCACCGCCGCGCCGGCCTCGAGGAAGGGATAGGCATAGGCGTAGGGCACCCAGCGCTCGCCGAGCAGGTCGTAGCCCACGAACATGGTCGAGAACTGTTCGACATCCTGCAGCTTGAGCATGGCGAGCATCGCCATCGAAAAGGCTACGAACCATTCGGCGGTCCGCACGGTGAAGGCGGCTTCATAGACGAACAGGCTGAGCGCGACTGCCAGCGCCGCGCCGACGGCGAACACTGCGATAACCGGCGTGTAGCTGGTGTCGCCAGCGCCTGGATCATCGTAACCGAAATGGGTCCGCAATTCGCTGTAACCGCCGATCCGCTCGTCCCCGATAAAGGCCTGCGGTGTCGTGTCGACGCCGTGCTGCGCCTTGAACGCGTCGGTCTGTTCGCGAGTGGTCAGCCAATGGTCCTCGACCGCGAAGCCCTCGCGCTCGAGCAGCCATTTGGACTTCGTGCCATAGGGACAGACATGCTTGTCCATCACCATGCGGTACAGTCGTGCGGTCTTGGTCCCGCGGTTTGCTGCGTCCCCCGCGCTCATGCGCGGAAGCTGGGCACGCGTCCTTCGGTGCCCAGATCGGGGATGATGCGATAGCGTGCGAGGACGAGGCTGAAGAGGCCGAAGGCGAGCAGGCCGATCGCGACGAGCTTGAAGACGATGCCTTCACCCGCGAGGCTGGCGACCGCATCACCCAGCGTCTTCACCTGGTCCGATCCGCCGCTCATGAAACCCGCCTGGAACAGTGACCAGCCGATGATCAGGAAAACGACCGCGCGTGCCAGATAGCCTGCGCCGCCGATCCAGCGGGTTTGCGAGGGCGCGCACGGGCTGATGCGGTTCATGAAGCTACCGGTCAGGCCCTTCTTGGCCTGGAAAGCCGCGGTGGCGAAGAAGGCGAGGCCCAGCAGGCCGAGCACGGCGCCGCCGAACTCGATTGCCAGCACGCCCGACGCCGCTTCCTGCGCGCCGCCGCCATTGTCGCTGCCCGTGGTGGCGAATTTATAGGCCGAATAGGCCAGCGCGAGGTGGCCGATCGCGCTCCCCGCATGGCCGATCCGCGTGGCCCAGCCGGTCTTGTCGGTGCCGTGGTGTTCGACATCGAGGAGTGTCGAGGCGAAACGGAACAGCGCATAGGCGAGCAGGCCGACCACCATCAGCCACAGGATGGCAGTGCCGAGCGGGAAATCCTGAATGGCCTGGAAGATGCCATTGGTACCCTTGCCAATGCGGCCCGCGCTGGTCAGCGCAATCAGTCCTAGCACCGAATAGAGAATTGCCCGGCTGAAATAGCCGACGCGCACCAGTGTGCTGAACTTTTCCGATTTATCGACCACGTATGTCTCCCCGTTGAGCTTTGCTTGGCAACGGGGAGGGCGCGCGCTCGTTCCGCACACCGCCTAATTTTGCGCGGCAAGCGCATCCTCGACATCGGCCAGATCGCCATCCGAGCGCGCCGCCTGTGGCAGGCCGATCAGGTGTCGCAGCAAGGGCGTTATCGCGGTGTTCTGGAAAGTTTCGATCGTCACACCGCTACGAAAGGCGGGGCCGTGGGCGATGAACAAAGATGCCATTTCGGGGGCAAACGGATCGTAGCCATGACTGCCGCCGCTCCACGCCGCGTCGGAGGCGCGGGCGGTGATGGTCCAGCCGGTATCGGGCAGGCAGAAGTAGGGCGGAATGCGCGGGTGCGTACCATATTGGTAGCGGGCGGGAATCTCGCCTTTGCGCCAGCATTCCATTTGCGCATGGTCGCGCAGCAGAGCCGCTTCGAGCGCCGCGGTGTTCCCTTCGGTGGCTTCGAATGTCGCATAGGCCCCGCTTTCGACGGCGCGGTAGAGCGACGCATCGACGATCTCGTCGAGCACGATCATCTTGTCCGATCCGGTGGGGGCCATCCCGTGGTCCGACACCAGCACCAGATTGGCGGGCTGGCCCAGCCTTTCGAGCCCCGCGAGCAGATCGGCAATGTGGCTGTCGACGTCGCGTAGCGCCTCGTCGATCTCCTCGCCCACCGGTCCGCCGCCATGTCCTGCACTGTCGACCGTATCGAAATAGAGCGTCACGAATTCAGGGCGGATGTCCGCCGGGCGGCGCAGCCAGTCGAGCACCGAATTGACGCGCTGCGTGTTGGTGACCTGCATGCTGAACGCCTGCCAGTCGCTCGCCATCGTGCCATCCGGAACCGGGCCATAACCCTCCGCCGTGCCGCCCCAGGGGACCGCCGAACCGGGCCAGAACATCGCCGCGCTGCGGATGCCCGCTTCCTCGGCCTCGACCCACACCGGCTTGGCCTCGTTCCACCAATAGGGATCGACCGTGGCCATCGTGAAGGCTTCATCGGGCCGCGTCTTGTCTTCCATGCGGTTGGCAGTGATGCCGTGATGATCGGGCACCAGTCCCGTCACCAGCGTCCAGTGATTGGGGAAGGTCTTGGTCGGGAAGGAAGGCCGCATCGCCGCGCGCGCACCTTCGCTGGCCAGCCGCGACAGCGTCGGGGTCAGCCCGCGTTCGAGATAGTCCGGATGGAATCCGTCGATCGAGACGAGAATCGTCACCGGCTCGCGCTGTTCCACCGCCAAACTGGCGACCGGAGCATCGGTATAGCCGGCGCACCCGCCGAGGACGCTGGCAAAGCCAAGGGCGAGGGCGGCGGCAATCCGGTTCATGCAAGTGACCTCAGACGTTGAACTTGAACAACAGGACATCCCCGTCCTGCACGAGATATTCCTTGCCTTCCTGGCGCAGCTTGCCCGCTTCGCGCGCACCGCTTTCGCCGCCAAGCGCAAGGTAATCATCGTAGGCAATTGTTTCAGCGCGAATAAACCCGCGCTCGAAATCGGTATGAATTTCGCCTGCGGCCTGCGGTGCCTTGGCCCCGGTGGGGAAAGTCCAGGCGCGCGTTTCCTTCGGACCCGCAGTGAAGAAGGTCTGCAGGCCGAGCAATTTGTAGCCGGCGCGGATGACGCGGCTCAGCCCCGATTCTTCCAGCCCCAGTTCGGCGAGGAATTCGGTCCGGTCTTCGGGAGGCATCGTGACCAATTCGGCTTCGATGGCCGCGGAAACCACCACAGCCTCGGCACCCTCGGCCTTGGCCTTGGCGAAAACCAGCTCGGACAGCGCATTGCCGCTGGCGGCGTCTTCTTCGGCGACGTTGCAGACATAGAGCACCGGCTTGGCGGTCAGCAGCTGTGCCTGCTGGAAGACCCGGGCCTCTTCCTCGTCCTTGGGTTCGGTCAACCGCGCGGGTTTGCCTTCCTTGAGCAGCTCGAGCGCCTGGCCGAGCACGCTGGCCATCAGCTTGGCTTCCTTGTCGCCGCTGGTGGCGCGCTTGGCCGCAGCGGGAACGCGCTTCTCGAGGCTTTCGAGGTCGGCCAGCAGCAGTTCGGTTTCGACCACTTCGGCATCGGCCAGCGGATCGACCTTGTTGGCGACGTGCTGGATGTCGTCATCCTCGAAGCAGCGCAGCACATGCACGATCGCATCGACTTCGCGGATATTGCCGAGGAACTGGTTGCCCAGCCCTTCGCCCTGGCTCGCGCCTTTGACCAGTCCGGCGATATCGACGAAGGCCAGCTGCGTCGGCAGGATCTTGGCCGACTTGGCGATCGCGGCAATCTTGTCGAGCCGCTCGTCCGGCACCGCGACCTGGCCGACATTCGGCTCGATCGTGCAGAACGGATAGTTCGCGGCCTGCGCGGCCTGCGTCTCGGTCAATGCGTTGAACAGGGTGGACTTGCCGACATTCGGCAGGCCGACGATCCCGCAGCGGAAACCCATCAGAAACTCCGGTATATGTGTGTGGCGCGCGCCTTAGCCGCGCCGCACACGAATAGCCAGAGCGTCAGACGTTGTGCACCGCCTTGATCAACGGGCCGTAACCGCTTTCGCCCAGCCATCCGACCTGCGTCTTGGCGGTGACCTCGTTGATCGCCACTTGCGGGATGCTCCCGCCGCTGACGGGCAGGCGGACGGGACGGGTGCCCGGAGCCATGCCGAGAACCCTTGCCATCGCGTGCGGAATGTCCATCGGATCGGCGCTGCGGCCCGAGCCGTCCTCGGCACCCATGCGCGCGACGATTTGCGGATATCCGCCAAGATGGGCCTGATCCGCGCGCTCCCTGAGCTCTTGCGAATAGCGGTTGCGATTGACCCACACCTTCGTGGGATATCCGCCCGGTTCGATAATCGTGACGCCGACATTATGCGGGACCAGCTCGTAGGCGAGCTGTTCGAACATCGCCTCGACCGCGAATTTGGTCGCCGAATAGTGACCCGCATAGGGGACAATGACGCGCCCGAGCTGGCTCGACACGGCGAAGATATGTCCCTGCTTGCGTGCGCGCATTCCGGGCAGCACCGCGCGGGCAAGCCGGTGGTAGCCCAGCACATTGGTATCGAAGGCGAGCTTGGTCGCTTCCATGTCCTGGACCTCGACTGGCCCGGTGATGCCGATCCCGGCATTGTTGACCAGCACGTCGAGCCCGCGGCCGATTTCGCGCTCGGCTCTGGCGACGGCATCGGCCACTTCGTGATCGAGCAGCACGTCGAGCCGCATCACGCGGATATCGAGCGCTTTGTCACGCGCCAGCTGCATCAGCTCCTCGGCCTCGGGACGCGGCGTGTTGCGCATGGTAGCGAAGACGGTTGCTCCGGCGCGCGCGAAATGTTCGGCGGCGAGGCGCCCGAAGCCCGATGAGCAACCGGTGATGAGGATCGCCTTGCCCGTCAGGTCGGGCGCGGGGATCAGCTTGTCGTCCTGCGCCCGGACGGCAGTGGCGGCAAGCGCCCCGGTGGCGGCGGCCCCGGCAAGCAGGGTGCGGCGAGTCAAATCAGGCATGGCAGTCTCCCTTTGCCGGCAGCCTAGCAATTACCGCGGCGAAAGCGAAGCGAGCCAGCGTTCGAGTTCGCGCGGAGAGCGGATGTAGAGAACCTTGTCTTCATGTCCCGCGAGAGCCCGCTCGATCCGCTTGCGCGGTCGATTGCGCCATGTCGCCACATACCAGAGGAAGCCCGCATCGAAGCGCTCGGGGCAATCGGGGGCCATGTCCGGCCGCGTGGTGCCGCGCGCCGACCAGATGCGCCGGATCACCCGCCACAGGCAGCGCGCGGTCGAAAAGTCGAGAAACACCACCTGGTCGGCGCGTGCGAGCCGCAGTTCCATCGTGCTGGCGTCATTGCCGTCGATGACCCAGCGCGGTGACTGGACGATCGCTTCCAGCTCGGGGCGCCAGTCACGCTCTTCACGCTCGACCCATCCTGCCGACCACATCAGCTGGTCGAGATGGTAGGATGGCAGCTCGAGCATTTGGCCAAGCCTGCGCGCGAGGGTCGATTTCCCGCTCCCGCACGGCCCCAGGATCATGATCCGGTTCACAGGCTCAGTCCTGCAGGCGCAGCGCGATATCGTTCATGAAGCGGGCGTCGTCGCCCCTGGCCAGCCATTCGGCTTCGGCCGCCATCGCCGCCAGCATGTCGGCCAGCGGGTCCATTTCGCTCTTGGCGTAATTGCCCAGCACATGGCCGTGGACGCGCTCTTTCGATCCGGGATGGCCGATGCCGATCCGCACGCGGCGGAAATCGGGGCCGAGGTGCTGGTTGATCGACCGCAGCCCGTTATGGCCCGCCAGCCCGCCGCCCATGCGGACCTTGACCTTGAAGGCGGCGAGGTCGAGCTCGTCGTGGAACACCGTCAGCGCATCGGGGTCGAGCTTGTAGAACCGCAGCGCTTCGCCCACCGCGCGGCCGCTTTCGTTCATGAAGGTCGCGGGCTTGAGCAGCAGCACCTTGTGCGTGCCGATCCGGCCTTCCTGCGCCCAGCCGGAAAACTTCTTCTGGACCGGGCCGAAATCGTACATCGCTGCGATGACGTCGACCGCCATGAAGCCGACATTGTGCCGGTTCATCGCATATTTGGGTCCGGGATTTCCAAGGCCTGTCCAGATCTGCATGCGGGGTCCTCTAGCGATGGTGGGGCCAAACGCAAAACGCCGGCCCCTCGCGGGACCGGCGCTTCGTTGCGGTGAGGCAAGAGGCGATTATGCGCTCTTGTCTGCCTGTTCCTGTGCAGCGTCCTCGTCGACACCCTGTTCGGTGGCGGGGACATCCTGCGGATCGGCTTCGCCGTCATCCTGCGAGGTATCGCCTTCGGCCTTCTTGAGCGCCGAGGGAGCAACCAGCGTGGCGATGGTGAAGTCGCGATCGGTGATCGCGCTTTCGCTACCCGCGGGCAGCTGCACTTCGCTGATGTGGATCGAATCGCCGACTTCCTTGCCGGTGACGTCGACTTCGATCTCGCCCGGGATCTTGTCGTTTTCGCAGACCAGTTCGAGCTCGTGACGGACAACGTTCAGAACGCCGCCCTTCTTGAGGCCGGGGCTGGCTTCCTCGTTGAGGAACACGACCGGAACCGAGACTTCGATCTTGCCGCCCTTGGCGAGGCGCAGGAAATCGACATGCTCGGGGCGGTCGGTGACGGGGTGCAGAGCGACGTCCTTGGGGAGCGTGCGCAGCTTCTTGCCGTCCACTTCGAGCTCGACGATCGAGTTCATGAAGTGGCCGGTGTCGAGCTGCTTGATCAGCTCCTTTTCTTCCACGTGAATCATCGTGGGTTCTTCCTTGCCGCCGTAGATCACGGCGGGGACACGGCCTTGACGGCGCAGTTGACGGGAGGCTCCCTTGCCAGCCCGTTCGCGCGCCTCGGCCGGCAGGGTCAGAGCGTCGCTCATGGCACTTACCTTTCGAATGCTATTTGGTTGCTCGGTCCACCACGCCTCCAGGGATGACCATGGTGCCGAAGGCCGCGCGCATAGCAGGGCGGGGCCGAAAGGCAAGTAAGAACGCCCGGGGGAGGCGGGCTTATTCGACCCGGCGAATGGTGAAACCGCGGGCTTCGAGCATGGTCGGCAGGCCGTCCGCACCCAGCAGATGGCCCGCGCCCACCGCGATCAGCGGCTTGTCGCGCGCCGACAGCAGGTTCTCGATCTGCGCCGCCCAATCGGCATTGCGGTCGCGCAGCAGCGCCTGCGCCAGCTCGCGATCGGCCAGGATGCCGCGCCTCGTAAGCTGCGTGAGCTGTTCGGTATCGCCTTCGAGCCAGGCGGTGGCGAGCGTGGAGATTTCGCCCTCATTGGCGCGCGATTCCTCGAGCACGGCATTGAGCAGGTCGCGCTGCTCGCTCTCGGGCAGCGTATCGAAGATCGCCAGCTGCTTGCGCGCGCCTTCGAGCTCGACCACCTCGCGCTTGTCGAACACGGCCAGCAGCGCGCGGTCGGCGCCATTCTCCGACTTGGAGGATTGCGCCACCTGCGCCAGCGCCAGCGCGGCGGCCCAGCTTTCCATCGGGTCGAAATAGCCGCGGCGGACCTTGGCCTTGACCAGCAAAGTCTCGAACTCGTCGCGCAAGGCGGGATCGATCCGCTGCGCCAGCGGCCCGGCGGGGCGATCGAAGGCCATTTCCTCGAACAGCGTCGACAGCTCATCGCCATTTTCCAGATTGGCGACCTCGACCACCAGCATGTCGGCCTCGGCCAGCACGGCGTCGAGCTGGGGCGAGCGCCATTTCGCGCCGTCGGGCAGTGCATGGATGGTCCCGAACAACCAGCCTTCGACCGCGCCCCTGCTGTCGGTGATCTCCCACAACGCGGGGTAGGGGCCTTCGGGTTTGGCCGGATCGGCCTGCTTGCCGCAGGCGGAAAGCAACAGCACGAGGGCGATGCATAGCGAGGGAAGAAAGCGGCGGGTCACGCCTCCTCCCTGCATGGTTTGCGAACCGTGGCAAGTCGGGAATTGCCCGTGCCCGGTCGCGGGACGATTACTGGATGCGCGCGACGGCCAGCCCGCGTCCGGCAAGGTAATCCTGCACGCTGCCACGCCCGGCTAGATGGCCCGCGCCGACCGCGACGAAGACGGTGCCCGGCTCGGCCAGGCGGCCGTCGATCCACTCGGCCCAGCGCTCGTTGCGGTCGTAAAGGAGCGCATGCGCCAGCACAGGGTCGGTGAGCCCGTCGTTCATCAGCGCGGCGAGGCCATCGGCATCGCCTTCGAGCCATTCGGCGACCATATCGTCCATCATCGGTACGACCTGGTCGATATTGTCCGCCGACACCATCAGGAAGGCGATCTGCGATTCGACCGGCAGCGTGTCGAACAGTTCGATCTGCCATTCGAGCGTCTCGAGCGCCCCGCGCGCGACGTCGGCGGGGGCCAGTTCCTCGAGCTTCGCCTCGACCCCGCTTTCGGCGGTATAGCCCGCCTGCAGCAACGGAACGACGGCCAGCGTCATCCCGGCAAACCATGGTTCGAAGCGGTCGAACGCCGCGGGCGGCATGGCCAGCTTGGTGAGCGCGAGTTCATAGCTCGTCCGATCGGGTTCGGAGAGCATGTCGCGCAGCGACTCGTCGGCAGGCAGCAGCGCACTGGTCATCACCATCTGCTGCGCGGCGGGGTCATGCGCCGCATTGCTGGGGATCTCGGTCACCAGTTCCTGCGAGACGGCGAGCGCGGTCTCGATCGGCCCCTTGTACCATTCGACGCTTTCGGGAAGCGCATGGACGGTGCCGAACAGGTAGATCGTGGTATCCGCATCCGCGACCTGCCACAGGCCGGGACCCGCAGCGACAGGTGCCTCGGCCGTAGCCGGAGCGACCGCAACGTCGGCTTCGGGCAGCGCGGCGCAGCCCTGCAGCGCCAGGCCGAGCGGGACGAGGCAGGCGAGCGCCGGGCGGATCGAGATGCGGTTCATGCGGTGTGATTCCCTGTCGTTGAAGGCCGCGATACCGAGCATTGCGACGAATTGCCAAGTCGCCGGTGGATATTGCGGTGCAAGCCGCGCTGCGCTGCGGCATTGACCCTGTTTGACGCTTGCGCCATTGCCACGCGCCATGGACCGCAATCCGCAAAATTCCTTCCAGGACATGATCCTCGCGCTGCACGATTTCTGGAGCGCGCAGGGCTGCCTCATCCTGCAACCCTACGACATGCGCATGGGCGCAGGCACCTTCCACACCGCGACGACACTGCGGGCGCTCGGCCCCGAGCCGTGGAACGCGGCCTTCGTCCAGCCCTGCCGCCGCCCGACCGACGGGCGCTATGGCGAAAACCCCAACCGGCTGCAGCATTATTACCAGTACCAGGTGATCCTGAAGCCGAGCCCGCCCGACATCCAGGACCTCTATCTCAAGAGCCTCGAAGTGATCGGCATCGATCCGCTGAAGCACGACATCCGCTTCGTCGAGGACGACTGGGAAAGCCCGACGCTGGGGGCCTGGGGTCTGGGCTGGGAAGTCTGGTGCGACGGGATGGAAGTCACCCAGTTCACCTATTTCCAGCAAATGGGCGGTTTCGACTGCAAGCCGGTGGCGGGCGAACTGACCTACGGGCTCGAACGCCTGGCGATGTATATCCAGGGCGTCGACAGCGTCTACGATCTCGCCTTCAACGATCGCGGCGTGAGCTATGGCGACGTCTTCCTCGAGAACGAGAAGCAGATGTCGAAATGGAACTTCGAGGTCGCCGAGACCGACGCGCTGTTCGACCTGTTCAACAAGGCCGAGGCCGAGTGCAAGAACGCGCTCGCCAATGACGTGCCGATCGCCGCCTATGAACAGGCGGTCGAGGCAAGCCACATCTTCAACCTGTTGCAGGCGCGCGGCGTGATCAGCGTGCAGGAACGCGCCAGCTACATGGGCCGCGTCCGCGACCTCGCGCGCGGCAGCTGCGAAGCGCATATGGCGAAGGAAGCGCCTGTCTGGGCCGAGAAATATCCGGAGTGGTCGAAATGATCTCTGCCAGTCCTAAACCGTACTTCGTCACCCCCGCGCAGGCGGGGGTCCAGATAACCTCCCTTGCGCGCGCCTCGGCCCTTATCTGGGCGCCTGCCTGCGCAGGGGCGACGGAGGTGGCGAATGTCTGATTTCCTCCTCGAACTGCGCAGCGAAGAAATTCCCGCCCGCATGCAGGCAGGCGCGCGCGCCGAACTCGAAAAGCTGTTCCGCCGCGAAATGGATGCCGCCGGGGTCCAGTCAGGCGAGATCACCGTCTGGTCGACCCCGCGCCGCCTCGCGCTCATCGCGCGCGGCCTGCCGCTGGCGACCGAGGCGGTCAGCGAAGAACTGAAGGGCCCGCCCGTCGGCGCTCCCGATCAGGCGATCGACGGTTTCTGCCGCAAGGCGGGCGTCGACAAGGCCGATCTCGAAGTGCGCGAGGTCAAGGGCCGCGAAACCTATTTCGCAGTGAAGAACGTACCCGGCCGCGCGACAGCGGACCTGCTCGCCGAAGCGATCCCCGCGATTATCCGCGACTTCAGCTGGCCCAAGTCGATGCGCTGGGGCGGCGCCTCGATCAGCACCGAATCCTTGCGCTGGGTGCGCCCGCTGTCGGGCATCGTCGCGCTGCTGGGCGACGAAGTGGTCGAGTGCGAAGTGCACGGCGTCACCAGCGGTGCGGTCACGCTGGGCCACCGCTTCCACCACTCGGGCGACATCACCATCGGCAATGCCGACGACTATGCGATGAAGCTGCGCGCGGGGCACGTCATCGTCGACCATGAGGTACGGCAGGACCTGATCCGCTCGGGCGCCGCCAAGGTCGCCAGCGAAGCCGGCCTCCGCCTCGTCGAGGACGAGGGACTGGTGATCGAGAACGCGGGCCTGACCGAATGGCCCGTTCCGCTGCTCGGCCGGTTCGAGGAGGATTTCCTCGAGGTCCCGCCCGAGACGATCCAGCTGACCGCGCGCGTCAACCAGAAGTATTTCGTCTGCGAGGACGATAAGGATGAACTCGCCAACGCCTTCATCTGCACCGCCAATATCGAGGCGGAGGATGGCGGCGCGCGCGTCGTCGATGGCAACCGCAAGGTCCTCGCCGCGCGCCTGTCCGACGCGCGCTTCTTCTGGGACGTCGACCGCAAGAAAACGCTCGCCGAGCACGCCAAGGGGCTGGAGCGGATCACCTTCCACGAGAAGCTGGGCACCGTGGCCGACAAGGTCGAGCGCGTGGCCAAGCTTGCGCGCTGGCTGGTCGAGGAAGAAATCGTCAAACCCAACACCCGTCATTCCCGCGAAGGCGGGAATCCAGATAACGGCGGTGGTACGGGCAATTCAGGCCAGCTGGACCCCCGCCTGCGCGGGGGTGACGGATTAAGCCTGGAAGACCTCGCCGACATGGCCGAACAGGCGGCGCGGCTCGCCAAGGCCGACCTCGTCACCGAAATGGTCGGCGAGTTTCCCGAACTGCAGGGCCTGATGGGCGGCTATTATGCCCGCGCCGAGGGCCTGCCCGATGCCGTCGCCGACGCGATCCGCGATCACTACAAGCCGGTGGGGCAGGGCGACGACGTTCCGACCGCACCGGTGACGGTGGCGGTGAGCTTGGCGGATAAGCTGGATACCATTGGCGGCTTTTTCTTGAAGGGAATGAAGCCATCGGGATCGAAAGATCCCTTTGCCCTTCGTAGAGCTTCCATCTCAATACTATCGTTGGTGATGAGCAATGGACTGCGTGGTCGCGTAGTCGATTGGCTAGCAGAGGCTCGAAATGGCTTCAGCGACCAAGGCATCACAGATGAGCGCCCAGAAATTGAGGCGCAATCCGTTCGTGGCGTTGTAGAACACCAAGTGGCGCGGGTATTCATGCGCGATATTCGGGAGTTTATGATCGACCGTCTCAAGGTCCAGCAGCGCGAGGCAGGCGTCCGCCACGACCTGATCGATGCGGTCTTTGCGCTCGGCGGCGAAGACGACCTCGTCCGTCTGCTCGCTCGCGTGAAGGCACTCCAGTCCTTCATAAACACCGAAGACGGCGCTAACCTTCTCGCGGGCTACAAGCGTGCGGCCAATATACTCAAGAAGGAAGACTGGCACGGCGCCGAGGGCGAGATCGCCCGCACCGGCGAGGAAGACCCGCTCGCGCTGGTCGACGATCCCGATATGACAGCGGTGATCCAGGCCAAGATGGCCGAGCGCCATGCGAAAGAGCTTTCCTACGCACCCGAACCTGCCGAGAAGGCGCTGATGGATGCGCTTGCGAAATCGGAACCGGCAGCGAGCCGAGCCATTGAAGATGAAGACTTTTCCGCCGCCATGGCCGCACTTGCTGCATTGCGGGCGCCGATCGACCGGTTCTTCGAAGAAGTGACGGTAAATGCGGATGAAGAAAACAAGCGGGCGCACCGTCTCGACCTGCTTGCACGCTTCCGTGCTGCAGTGCACAAAGTCGCCGATTTCAGCCGCATCGAGGGCTGATGGATTTTTGCTCCATGGACCGTGGTCCATGTGGTCCAAGTTGTAGGAATTGCCTTGATGAGTAACGACACGGTCTTCACCTTCGGCGGGAACGCGCCGCATACGAATGCAAGGCAGAAGGACAAGACCGTGACCGGCGGCAAGGGCGCTAACCTCGCCGAAATGGCGAGCATCGGACTGCCGGTCCCCCCGGGCTTCACCATCGCGACCGAGGAATGCCTCACCTATCTCGCCGGCGGCAGCGACTTCACCGCCAAGCTGCGCAATGATGTCGCCGCCGCGCTGAACCATGTCGAAAAGACCGTGGGCAAGGGCTTCGGCGATGCCGCCGATCCGCTGCTCGTCTCGGTCCGCTCGGGCGCCGCAGTGTCGATGCCCGGCATGATGGATACCGTGCTCAACCTCGGCCTCAACGACGACACCGTCGCCGGGCTCGCCAACACCAGCGGCGACGAACGCTTCGCCTGGGACAGCTACCGCCGGTTCATCCAGATGTATGGCGATGTCGTGCTCGGCGTCGATCACGGCCTGTTCGAGGAAGCGCTCGAAATCGCCAAGGAAGACCAGGGCTATTACGCCGATACCGAGCTGAGCGCCGAAGAATGGAAGGTGCTGGTCGCCGAATACAAGGCGATCGTCGAGCGCGAGCTCGGCTCGCCGTTCCCGCAGGACCCGGTCGAGCAGCTGTGGGGCGCGATCAGCGCGGTGTTCGACAGCTGGGATACCGAGCGCGCCAAGATCTACCGCCGCCTCAACGACATCCCGCATGACATGGGCACCGCGGTCAATGTGCAGGCGATGGTGTTCGGCAATATGGGTGACACCAGCGCCACCGGCGTTGCTTTCACCCGCGATCCCTCGACCGGCGAGAAAGCCTATTACGGCGAATGGCTGGTCAATGCGCAGGGCGAGGACGTGGTCGCGGGCATCCGCACGCCGCAATACCTCACCAAGGCGCGGCGCGAACTGGCCGGGGCGGACAAGCCGAGCATGGAGGAAGCCATGCCCGAAGCCTTCGCCGAGCTCGCGCGTGTGTTCGACCTGCTCGAGCGGCATTACACCGACATGCAGGACATCGAGTTCACCGTGCAGCAGGGCAAGCTGTGGCTGCTGCAGACGCGCAACGGCAAGCGCACTGCCAAGGCGGCGCTCAAGATGGCGGTCGACATGGTCGGCGAAGGGCTGATCGACGAGAAAACCGCGATCCTGCGCGTCGACCCGATGGCGCTCGACCAGCTGCTCCACCCGACGCTCGATCCCGAAGCGCCGCGCGACGTGCTGACCACCGGGCTGCCGGCTTCGCCCGGCGCGGCCAGCGGCAAGATCGTGCTCGATGCGGACACCGCCGAACTGTGGGCCGGACGCGGCGAGAAGGTCGTGCTCGTGCGGGTCGAGACCAGCCCCGAGGACATTCACGGCATGCACGCCGCCACCGGCATCCTCACCGCGCGCGGTGGAATGACCAGCCACGCTGCAGTGGTGGCGCGCGGCATGGGCCGCCCCTGCGTATCGGGCGCATCGCAGGTGTCGATCGCGCGCGAAGGCCGCACGCTGACGATCGGCGACCGCGAGCTCAAGGAAGGCGATGTCATCACCATCGACGGTGCCAACGGGCAGGTGATGGCGGGCGAAGTCGCCACCATCGAACCCGAACTGGCGGGCGACTTCGGCACGCTGATGGAATGGGCCGACAAGCACCGCCGCATGCGCGTGCGCACCAATGCCGAGACCGAGACCGAATGCCGCATGGCGCGCCAGTTCGGCGCCGAAGGCATCGGCCTGTGCCGCACCGAGCACATGTTCTTCGATGCGAGCCGCATCAGCGCGGTGCGCGAAATGATCCTCGCCGATAGCGAAGCCGGCCGCCGCGCCGCGCTCGACAAACTGCTCCCCGAACAGCGCAGCGATTTCGTGACCATCTTCGAGGTCATGGCGGGCTTGCCGTGCACGATCCGCCTGCTCGACCCGCCGCTGCACGAATTCCTGCCGCATGGCGATGCCGAGTTCGAAGACCTCGCGCGCGCCACCGGGGTCGATATCGAGAAGCTGCGCCGCCGCGCAGGCGAGCTGCACGAATTCAACCCGATGCTGGGTCATCGCGGTTGCCGGCTCGGGATCACTTATCCCGAAATCTACGAGATGCAGGCGCGCGCCATCTTCGAGGCCGCCTGCCAGGTCGCCAGGGACAGCGGCGATGCGCCGGTGCCCGAGATCATGATCCCGCTGGTCGCCACGCGGCGCGAGCTCGAACTGCTCAAGGATGTCGTCGACCGCGTTGCCAAGGAAGTGTTCACCGCCACCGGGACGACGCTCGAATATCTCGTCGGCACGATGATCGAACTGCCGCGCGCCGCGCTGATGGCGGGCGAAATCGCCGAAGTGGGCGAATTCTTCAGCTTCGGCACCAACGACCTGACGCAGACGACGCTGGGCGTGAGCCGCGACGATGCCGGCCGCTTCCTGACGACCTATGTCGACAAGGGCATCTTCGCGCGCGATCCCTTCGTCAGCCTCGACATCGACGGGGTCGGCCAGCTGGTCGAACTCGCCGCCGAACGCGGCCGCGCGACGCGCGACGGGCTCAAGCTGGGCATCTGCGGCGAACATGGCGGCGATCCGGCCAGCATCGCATTCTGCGAGAAGACCGGGCTCGATTACGTCAGCGCCTCGCCCTACCGCGTGCCGATTGCGCGGCTCGCGGCAGCGCAGGCCAGCCTGCGCGCGGGTTAGTCCTTCCAGCCGGTAAGGGTCAGGATCTCGAAGCTTTCGAGTACCCGGCCCTTGTCATTGGCGGCCTTGCGGAAAGCCTGTTCGGCTCGCTCCAGCGCGGCCTTCCCCAGCGGGGGCGGGGCACTCGCCAGCGTGCCGCCAAGGCCCTGGTCGCGCAAGTCCGACACCAGCCGTTCGAGCGTACCGAAAGACACCGTCAGCGAACGACTGTCGACCACCTGCCGCTTGAACAGCGCGCGCTGGAGCAGCGCGGAGGCGGCCTGGTTGTCGACCAGCGGATGCATCCGTGCAGCCGGCCTGTCGGGTTCGGCGGCGAGCATCGCGCTGCGCAGATGCGGCAGGCTGCCCGCACCGACGATGCTGGCGATCAGCATGCCGTCATCGCCCAGCGCATTGCGCAGGTGGAGCAGCGCGCCGGGCAGGTCGTTGACCCGGTCGAGCGAGGCGAGGCTGACGATGAGGTCGTAGGGCGCGCCCGGGACGGGCTGTTCCTCGTCGAGCGTAGCGACATCGCGCTCCTCGACCACGGACCCCGCGCCGCGCAGCGACAAGGCCAGCGTGCCCGTCCAGTCACCGATCACCAGCACGCGCTTTGGCGCCAGGCGGATGAATTCGAGCCGGTCGAGCACGTCCTCGACCATGTCGTCGAGGATATAGCGCGCCGCATCGCGGTGCGCCTGCCGCACCCGGGCGCGGCGCAGGCCGGCAATACGGCGCTGGCGGGAGAAGATGCGGGGCGGTGCCTGGCTAGCCATCGCGCATCGCCCTGCCGCGCTTGCCAGCCGCGCGCAAGCGGCGCAGCATGCGAAGATGTCGACAAGCCGCCTGCTCGCCGAAAGCTTCGCCCCGGTGCTGGATTTCATCTATCCCCCGCGCTGCCCGGCCTGCGGGAGCGGGGTGGGCGAACAGGGCGGTCTGTGCGGCACTTGCTGGAGCGATCTCGTCATCCCCTCCGAACCCTGTTGTGCCGCCTGTCAGCGTCCTTTTGGCGATCACGGACCGCAGGCGGGGGCGATCTGCGCGCCCTGCCTGGCCGATCCGCCGGCGCATGACGGGATCGCGGCGGGGACGCTCTATACCGATACCTCGCGCAGGCTGGTGCTCGCCTTCAAGCACGGTCGCCGTATCGCGCTGGCGCCGCTGCTGGCAAAGCTGATCGCCGCGCGGCTGCCTGCCGCGGACAGCGAGCGGGTGATCGTCCCGGTACCGCTGCATCGCAGCCGCCTGTGGCGCCGGGGCTATAACCAGGCGGCGCTGCTCGGGCGGCAATTGCAGAAGATGGGTCACGGCACGATGTGTGTCGATGCGCTGATGCGCACCAGGCCAACTCCCGCGCTGGGCGGTCTCGGCAAGCGCGCACGGGCCCGCACGCTACAAGGTGCGATCACGTTGCGGAGTAGCCGGACAGCCAAGGTCAAAGGTGCGGACATCATACTGGTCGACGACGTGCTCACCAGCGGCGCGACCAGTACTGCGTGCGTCAAGGCACTGAAGCGGGGCGGGGCGAGGAGCGTCCAGATCGCCTGCTTCTCCCGCGTGCTCGACGAAGCGCTTCCCCATTAGGCGACAAACGAAACGCCCGGGACCTTGCGATCCCGGGCGCCACGTGACGAATATAACCGGACCTGCCTTGCGACACAGGTGCAGCCCCCCAGCATGCACCTTGGCCCATCCCTCATCGTTACCGGATGCGCCGCGTAAACCCTCTATCGCGGCTGCGAATCCGTTTGACCCCCTGAACCTGGCGCTCTGTTGGCACCGCTGCTCCGGTGGGCAGGCCTCACTTTCGCCTGCGCAGCTGTTTGTTCCCGAAACTGCGCCATCATCAAACAGGCATTTGCAAGAATGTCGGATTTTGGGTCGACTTTGTGGTTATCGTGCAACAAAAGCCGCCCGAGAATGGGATTTGAAAGGTGTCGCAGTGAATGATCAGGCCGAGCGCGAGGCAGGTACGCGGTTCATGCCCAAGTTCGACGACAAGGGATTGCTTTGCGCAGTCGTCGTCGACCACGCCAGTCGCGCGGTTCTGATGGTGGCCTTCATGGATGCCGAGGCGCTGGCCGCGACGCGCGCCACCGGGCTCGCCCATTTCCACTCGCGCTCGCGCGGCAAGCTCTGGCAAAAAGGCGAAAGTTCGGGCTACGTCCTCGAGGTCGAGGAGATCCTCGTCGATTGCGACCAGGACGCGCTCGTCCTCTCCTGCCGGCCTGCGGGTCCGACCTGTCACACGGGCGCACCGAGCTGCTTTTACCGCCGACTCGAGGGCGATGTTCTCCAATCCGTCAAGACTTGACGCTTACGTAAACGTGGGCGTATGACTCGGCTCATGACACAGCCGCTGCCCAAGGACTTCCGTGCCGAGAATGGCGATCGCCGCCATGCCGGCGCCCATATCGAACGGCCGGACGAACTGGGCCGCGAACAATATTCGATCTCCGACCTCACCAGCGAATTCGGCTGCACCGCCCGCGCGCTGCGTTTTTACGAGGACGAAGGGCTGATCGCGCCTTCGCGGATCGGCCTCACGCGGATCTATTCCAAACGCGATCGCGCCCGCCTCGCATGGATCATGCGCGCCAAGAACGTGGGCTTTTCGCTCACCGAAATTCGCGAAATGATCGATCTCTACGACCTTGGTGACGGCCGCGTCGAACAGCGCCGCGTCACGGTCGAGAAATGCAAGGCCCATGTCGCCAAGCTGAAAGAACAGCGTGACGATATCGACAGCTCGATCACCGACCTCACCGAATTCATCGAGCATATCGAAACGCTCGATGTCGATCTCGACTGATTTGCCTCCCCGGCGAGATAACCGACAGACCCCAGACCCAAGGACTTACTGATGCCCCGCTATTCCGCGCCTACCCGCGACACTCGCTTTATCATCAACGAGATGCTCGATCTCGGGAGCTACGGGGACCTGCCCGGCTTCGAAATGGCCAGCCCCGATGTCACCGATGCGGTGATCAACGAGGGCGGCAAGTTCTGCGCCGAAGTGCTAGCCCCGCTCAACCAGTCGGGCGACCAGGAAGGCTGCACCCGCCACGAAGACGGTTCGGTCACCACGCCCAAGGGGTTCAAGGAAGCCTTCGACCAGTTCCGCGAAGCGGGCTGGGGCACGTTGTCGCAGCCCGAAGAATTCGGCGGGCAGGGCATGCCGCATGTCCTCGGCTTCGCTTTCGAGGAATTCGTCTCGAGCGCCAACCAGGCCTTCGGCATGTATCCGGGCCTGACCAATGGTGCGGTCTCCGCGCTGCTCGCCAAGGGCAGCCAGGAGCAGAAGGAGAAATATCTTCCCAAGATGATCTCCAACGAATGGACCGGCACCATGAACCTGACCGAGCCGCATTGCGGCACCGATCTGGGCATGATCCGGACCAAGGCCGAACCGCAGGCCGACGGCAGCTTCGCCATCACCGGCACCAAGATCTTCATCTCCGCCGGCGAGCACGACATGGCGGATAACATCATCCACCTCGTGCTGGCCAAGACGCCGGGCGCGCCCGACAGCACGAAGGGCATCTCGCTGTTCGTCGTGCCCAAGTTCATCGTCAATGAAGACGGCACGCCGGGCGAGCGCAATGGCGTCGCCTGCGGCTCGATCGAACACAAAATGGGCATCCACGGCAATGCGACCTGCGTGCTCAATTACGATGGTGCCAAGGGCTGGCTCGTCGGCGAGGAGAACAAGGGTCTCGCCGCCATGTTCATCATGATGAACGCCGCGCGTCTCGGCGTCGGTATCCAGGGTCTCAGCCAGGCCGAAGTCGCCTATCAGAACGCGGTTGCCTATGCGCTCGACCGGCGCCAGGGCCGCGCGCTGACCGGCCCGGCCGAGCCCGACGAACAGGCCGATCCGATCTTCGTCCATCCCGACGTGCGCCGCATGCTGATGGACGCCAAGGCCTTTACCGAAGGCATGCGTGCACTGTGCCTGTGGGGCGCGCTGCAGGTCGACCTGACTCACAAGGCCAAGACCGAGGAAGAGCGCGAACAGGCCGACATGCTGATCGGGCTGCTGACCCCGGTCATCAAGGGCTATGGCACCGACAAGGGCTATGAAGTCGCCACCAACATGCAGCAGGTCTTCGGCGGCCATGGCTACATCGAGGAATGGGGCATGAGCCAGTTCGTCCGTGACGCACGCATCGCGCAAATCTACGAAGGCACCAATGGCGTGCAGGCGATGGATCTGTGCGGCCGCAAGCTCGCGCAGAAGGGCGGCGCGGCAATCCAGGCCTTCTTCAAGGTGGTCGGCGACGATATCGCTGCCGCGAAGGGCGACGACGATCTCGGCCCGCTTGCCGAAGCGCTCGAAAAGGCGCTCGGTCAGCAGCAGGCGGCGACCATGTGGTTCATGAACAATGCCATGCAGAACCCCAACCACCTCGGTGCGGGCGCGCATCACTACATGCACATGATGGGCATCGTGACGCTGGGCTGGATGTGGCTGCGGATGGCCAAGGTCGCGCAGGCGGCGCTGGCCGCGGGCAGCGAAGACAAGGCGTTCTACGAAGCCAAGCTCGCCACGGCGCGCTATTACATGGACCGGTACCTGCCCGATGCCGGCGCGTTGCGCCGCAAGCTCGAGGCAGGCAGCGACAGCACGATGGCGCTCGGCGAAGAGGCGTTCGCCACCGCTGCCTGATCGTTCTGCGATAGGAAAACGAAGAGGCCCGGACCGCGCGTCCGGGCCTTTTTGCTATCCGCCGAGCACTTCGTCGAAGAGGCTGTGCATCGCCGCCCAGCTCTGGCGGTCGGCACTCGCATCATAGGCGGGATTAACCGCCCCGGTGGGCCGGTGCGGGGCAGTGAAGCCATGCTCGACCCCCGCATAGCTGTGGAAGTGCCAGTCGGCCTTCACCGCGTCCATTTCCTCCCAGAACGCGGTCACCTGGCTACGCGGCACAAGCGCATCGGCATCGCCGTGGCAGACGAGAATCCGCGGTGTGATCGGCTTGTCGGCGGGCAGGGCGGTTTCGAGCAAACCATGAAAGCTGACGACTGCTGCGAGGTCCCGCCCGTCGCGCGCCATTTCGAGCACCGCCATCCCGCCGAGGCAAAAGCCGATGGCGAGATGCGGGAGGTCGGGTTCCAGCTTGCGCAGGAGGTCGAGCGTCGCGCGCAGCCGCTGGCGCATGGCTACCGGATCGCTGCGTAACCGGCTCATTGCAGCAAAGGCAGCGTCGCCGTCTGCGGGTGTCTCCGGCCCATAGAAGTCGCCGATCAGCACCGCGTAGCCGGCTTCGACAAGCTCTGCGGCCTTGACCTCGACGACCGCGGTCGTGTTCATGAAGGTCGGATAGATCGCCACCGCGGCGCGGGGCTTGCCCGCGGGCCGTGCGTGGAGACCGGTCAGTTCGACCGCGCCGTCGCGATATCCGACCTGCTCCATCATTCGGGCAGGAAGTCGGGCACGGAAAGATACCGCTCGCCGGTATCGTAATTGAAGCCGAGAATGCGCGAATTCGCGGGCATGTCGGCCAGCTTCTGCTTGATCGCGGCGAGCGTAGCGCCGCTGGAGATGCCCACCAGCAGGCCTTCCTTGGCCGCGCACTGGCGCGCCATTTCCTTGGCGTCCTCGGGAGCGACCTGGATTGCGCCATCGATCGCCTGCGTGTGCAGGTTCTGCGGCACGAAGCCTGCGCCGATGCCCTGGATCGGGTGCGGGCCGGGCTGGCCGCCGCTGATGACGGGCGAAAGCGTGGGTTCGACCGCATAGGCCTTCATGCCGCTCCAGCTCTGTTTCAGCACTTCGGCACAGCCGGTCAGGTGCCCGCCGGTGCCGACGCCGGTGATCAGCGCATCGATCGGTGTATCGGCGAAATCGTCGAGGATTTCCTTCGCGGTGGTGCGCGCATGGACTTTCCAGTTGCTGGCATTGTCGAACTGGCTCGGCATCCATGCGCCCGGCGTCTGTGCGACCAGTTCCTGCGCGCGCTCGATCGCGCCGTTCATGCCTTTTTCCTTGGGGGTCAGGTCGAAACTGGCGCCATAGGCGAGCATCAGCCGACGCCGCTCGACGCTCATGCTCTCGGGCATGACCAGCACCAGCTTGTAGCCCTTGACCGCGGCGGTCATCGCGAGGCCGATCCCGGTATTGCCGCTGGTCGGTTCGACGATCGTGCCGCCGGGCTTGAGCAGGCCCGCTGCCTCCGCATCCTCGATCATGGCGAGGCCGATGCGGTCCTTGATCGAACCGCCGGGATTGGCGCGCTCGTTCTTCACCCAGACCTCGTGGTCGGGGAACAGGCGCGACAGGCGGATGTGGGCGGTATCGCCGATCGTGGCGAGGACGGAGTCGGCTTTCATGGCATCTGCTCCTGCAATTTCTCTTCGGGGGGAGTGTCTAACAATTCGTCAGGCGGGTCAAAGGTCCGCGTGGTCCGCAGGACGGGAAAAATACGCGCCCACACGGCGACGGTAACAATCGCGCCGGCCCCGCCGCCGACCACCGCCAGCGCGGGGCCGACAAGGTAGGCGAGGCTGCCGGAGAAGAAATCGCCGAATTCATTCGACGCGCTGATGGTCAGCAAGCTGACCGATGACACCCGTCCGCGCTTGTCGTCGGGCGTGTGCAGCTGGATCAGCGACTGGCGGATATAGACGCTGAACATGTCCGCCGCGCCGATGATAAAGAGCATCGCCAGGCTGAGCGGCATCCAGCGCGAGAGGCCGAACACCATGGTGGCGAGGCCGAAGATCGCCACTGCCCATAGCATCTTGGGGCCGACATTGGTCTTGAGCGGGCGGAAGCTGAACCACAGCGCGGTAAGCGCCGCGCCGACCGCGGGGGCCATGGCGAGCTGCGCCAATCCTGTCTCGCCAACCTGCAGGATGTCGCGCGCATAGACGGGGAACAGCGCGGTTGCCCCGGCAAGGAACACCGCGAACAGGTCGAGCGTGATCGCGCCCAGCACCATCTTGTTGCGGACCACGTAGCGCAGGCCCTCGACCATCTGGTGGATGGGGCGCTTGTTGGCCGCGCGCGGGGGCTGCGGTACCTTGCCGATGAAAGACAGCGCGACCAGCGCTGCGGCGAACAGCCCGCAGGCCACGAAATAAGGCAGCGCGGGCAGGATCGCATAGGTATAGCCGCCGATCGCGGGCCCCACGATCATGCCGACCTGCCAGGCGATGCTGGACAGGGCGATGGCGTTCGGCAGGATCGCCCTGGGCACGAGATTGGGTGCGAGTGCGGACAGCGCCGGGCCGTTGAACGACCGCACCACACCGAGCACGATCGCCACCCCGAACAGGGCGGGCAGGGTAAGACTTCCGCTCCAGGTCAGCCACGCCAGCGCGCCCGCACAGCCCAGCTGTGCGATAACGGTCAGCCGCGCCAGATTGCGCCGATCGAAATGATCCGCCGCCCAGCCCGAAAAGGGCGTCAGCAGGAATAGCGGCACGAATTGCAGCAGCCCGATCAGCGCCAACTGGCCCGATGCGGCGGCGATCCCCAGCCCGCTGTCGCGCGCGATGTTATAGGTCTGCCAACCGATAATCAGCATCATCGCATATTGCGCGAGCGTCATCGACAGGCGGCTGAACCAATAGGCGCGGAAATTCGCTATCCGGAGCGGCGAACTGTCGGGGGAGGGCGCGGCGGTTTCACTCACGCCGGACGCATGGCAGGCCCGCCTTCGGTTGTGAAGACGGGCCTGCTTTTTGTTCTAGTAGAAGCTGTTGCGGCTTAGCGCAGCTTGCGCAGCCGCGGGTTGGGCTGCAGCGTATCGATCATAGCGAGGAAGTCGTCAACGCGGATGATGCGTTCGAACTGGAAGCCCGCACGGTTGTCGCGCGTCCAGATGCAATAGGCTTCGATCCGGCCGATAACCGGCAGGCGCACGATCACGCGTTCGCCGCGGCCGATGCCATCGCCATTGTCGACCATGAAGCCGTTGGCGGAGATATTCGCAATATGCAGCCGCACGTCGCCCTTGCCGAAATGCTCGGCAATGACGGGATGGTCGACCGGGTGACGGGTCATGCGCCGCTGGTCGGTGACGCTCAGTTGTGCTCCGGCAGACATGCTGGCGATCCCTTTGCGGTTGGGGTTGGGGGGAGTGGGGGTATCGGACATCAAAGCTCCTTATGGCGGCAAAAGCCTGCCAATTGGTAAACCGGTCCGGTGCTTCGACGGTAAAAAAGGGCGTTTCGTCGCTGGTTAACAGCGAATAACCGCGTGCTTCTTCTTGCCAAGGCTGAGCTTGGCTTCGGCACCCGCCGCAACGCTCACCAGATAGCCCGGATCGGTGATAGTCTCGCCATCGAGCCTGACCGCGCCTTCGGCGAGTTTGCGCTTGGCCTCCCCGTTGGAAGCCGTGAATCCGAGCGCCGTCAGCACCGCTCCGATGCGCATGCCGTCAGGGCCCACATCGAGCGTCGGAAGGTCCGCGCCGGCACCCCCGCCGGCGAAGGTTTCCGCAGCCGTTTGCGCAGCCAGTCTGGCCGCTTCTTCACCCCGAACGAGTGTGGTTACCTGATTGGCAAGAACTGTCTTCGCCTGGTTGATGTCGGACCCGCCAAGCGCTTCGAGCCGGGCGATCTCATCGAGCGGCAGATCGGTGAACAGCCGCAGGAACCGCCCGACATCGCGATCATCGACATTGCGCCAATATTGCCAGAAGTCGTAATTCGGCAGCTGCGCCTCGTTGAGCCACACCGCGCCTGCCGCAGTCTTGCCCATCTTGCCGCCATCGGCGGTGGTCAGCAGCGGGGTCGTGAGGCCGAACAGCTCGCTCCCGTCCATCCGGCGGCCCAGCTCCATGCCGTTGACGATATTGCCCCACTGGTCGCTGCCGCCCATCTGCAGCCGCACACCCATTTCCTGCGCCAGATGGCGGAAATCGTAGCCCTGCAGGATCATGTAGTTGAATTCGAGGAAGGTCATCGGCTGCTCGCGCTCGAGCCGCAGGCGCACGGAGTCGAAGGTCAGCATCCGGTTGACGGTGAAATGCGTCCCGACCTTCTGCAGCATCTCGATATAGCCAAGCCCGCTCAGCCAGTCGTGATTGTTGACCATCACCGCATCGGTCGGCCCGTCGCCGAAAACGAGCAGGCGCTCGAACACCGTCCGGATCCCGGCGATATTCTCGTCGATCGCCGCATCGGTCAGCATCTTGCGGCTTTCGTCGCGCCCGGTGGGGTCCCCGATCCGCGTGGTCCCGCCGCCCATCAGCACGATCGGCTTGTGGCCCGCCTGCTGCAGCCGCCGCAGCATCATGATCTGCACGAGACTGCCGATATGCAGTGAAGGCGCGGTGGCATCGAAACCGATATAGCCCGGCACGATCTGCTTGGCGGCGAGCGCATCGAGGCCCTCGGCGTCGGTGACCTGGTGGATATAGCCGCGCTCGTCGAGCACGCGCAGGAGATCGGAGGTGTAGTTGCTCATGACGAAGCGCGCGCTAGCAGGTAAGGGGCGGCATGGAAACGTATCGATTGCAGTCCCATCCGGGGCACCCGCCACGCGCGGTATCCGGGGTCGAAGCCCGCATCATCGGGCGCGATGACAACTGGTTGCGCCTGCGCTGGCGGATCGAGGGCAGCGGTGAGTTGGTGGTGCCCAAATTCGCGGGCAAGGGGCGCGCGGACGGGCTGTGGCAGACCACCTGCTTCGAGCTATTCCTGCGCCCCGATGGCGGGACCGCCTATTGCGAATTCAACCTGTCTCCATCCGAACGCTGGAACGCCTACGACTTCCCCGCGCGCCGCGACGGGATGGCGGAGCGCCCGATCCCGCGCGAACCGGTCTGCACCATGCGCATGGGTAGCAGTTTCGCGATCTTCGATGCCGCACTGCCTGCCGCCGCCTTGCCGGACACCGATTGCGCGATGGGTCTCACCTGCGTGATCGAGGAGACCGCGGGGCACAAGAGCTTCTGGGCGCTGGAGCATCGCGGCGAGCAGCCCGATTTCCACGATCCGGCTTGCTTCACCGCGCGGCTTGCGGCACCGAGCGGCGCATGAAATTCGGCATCGATCGTCTCATCACCGAGGAGGGGTTGCGCGCCCCGCTCGAAGGGCAGCGCGTGGCGCTGGTCGCGCATCCGGCTTCGGTTACCGCCAGCCTCGATCATTCGCTCGATGCGCTGATCGGCCGCGGGATCAGCGTCTCGTCCGCCTATGGGCCGCAGCACGGGCTGAAGGGCGACAAGCAGGACAATATGATCGAGACGGTCGACGAGATCGACCCGCATTACGGTATCCCGATCTTCAGCCTCTATGGCGAAGTGCGCCGCCCGACCGCGGAAATGATGGCCAGCGCGGACATCTTCCTGTTCGACCTGCAGGATCTCGGCTGCCGCATCTACACTTTCGTCACCACGCTGCTCTACCTGCTCGAGGAAGCGGCCAAGGCAGGCAAGAGCGTATGGGTGCTCGACCGGCCCAATCCCGCGGGCGGACCAGTGGAAGGCACCTTGCTGCAGCCCGGTCAGGAAAGCTTTGTCGGGGCGGGCCCGATGGTCATGCGCCACGGCCTCACCATGGGCGAAATGGCGCGCTGGTTCGTCGCGCATTTCAAGCTCGACGTCGATCTCCAGGTGATCGAGATGAGCGGGTGGAAGCCCGGCAAGGCCCCCGGCTATGGCTGGTCGGACGAACGCGTATGGATCAATCCCAGCCCCAATGCCGCCAGCCTCAACATGGCGCGCGCCTATGCCGGCACGGTGATGCTTGAAGGAACCACGCTGAGCGAGGGCAGGGGGACCACCCGCCCGCTCGAAGTGCTGTTCGGCGCTCCCGATGTCGATGCCAAGGCGGTGCTCGCCGAAATGCACGAACTCGCCCCGGTCTGGATGCGCGGCTGTGCGATCCGCGAATGCTGGTTCGAACCCACCTTCCACAAGCATGTCGGCACCTTGTGCAACGGCTTGATGATCCATGCCGAAGGCAAGTTTTACGATCATTACGCGTTCCAGCCATGGCGCCTGCAGGCGCTGGCGTTCAAGGCGATCCGCAAGCTCTACCCCGACTATCCGCTGTGGCGCGACTTCCCCTATGAATACGAGCTCGACCGGCTGGCGATCGACGTGATCAACGGCGGCCCCGGTTTACGCGAGTGGGTCGATGACAGCGAAGCCGTGCCCGACGATCTCGACGAGCTGGCCGGCGCGGACGAAACGGCCTGGCGCGAAACGATTGCGCCGCATCTGATCTACGGCTGATGGCAGGCACGGCCGATGCGCTAGCCCGCAAGGCGGCCGCGCTGTATCGCTCGGCGCGCTATGACGAAGCGCGCGAAGCCTATCGGCACCTGCTCGCGGTTGATCCGGATCGATCCGATGACTGGGTAAACCTCGGCTTGCTCCTCAAGCGGCAGGGGGCTTTTCGCGAAGCGCTGGCCGCCTATGACAGTGCCCTGAAACACAAGATAACCGGGCCCGAAGAGGTCCATCTCAATCGTGCGGTCGTTCTCGCCGATGACCTCGGCGATCCCGCCGCAGCGCATGCGGCGCTCGAAGCGGCGCTCGCAATCCGGCCCGGCTATGTCCCGGCCTTGCTCAATCTCGGCAATCTGCACGAGGATTCGGGTGACCGTGACCGGGCGCGGGCGGTTTACGCGCAGGCGTTGGAGCTCGAACCCGGAAGCGCGCTTGCGCTAATGCGCCTCGCCGAAGTGACCGTGTTCGATGATCCCGCACACCCGCTGATCGGGCGACTTCGGGGCGCAGTCGCCCGCACCGATCTTGGCCCGCTGGAACGGGCCGACCTGGGGTACGCGCTGGGGCGTGCGCTCGATCAGTGCGCGCGTTACGACGAGGCGTTCGCGGCTTATCGCGTCGCCAATGAAGGCAGCCGGGCGCTCGCGGCGCATCCCTATGACCCACAAGGGGCGCAGGCCTTCATCGACCGGCTGATAGCGGCATTCCCCCATGCGGCGGAGACGGAAGCGGGGGCGGAACCTGCGCCCGTTTTTATCTGCGGCATGTTTCGTTCGGGGTCGACGCTGGTGGAGCGCGTTCTGGCATCACACAGCCGGGTGACCGCGGGCGGCGAACTGCCGATCCTGCCGCGCATCGTGCGCGAGCATTTGCAGCCCTATCCCGAATCGCTGGTTGGCCGCGACGCCGATTTCTACACCGGCTTGCGGCAACGCTATCTGAAGGGGCTGGGCGAGATGGATCTGCCCACCGCTGGCCTCACCGACAAGCGACCCGACAATTTCCTCCATGTCGGTCTGATCAAGCGCATCTTCCCGAAGGCGAAGATCGTGCTCACCCGGCGCAACCCGCTCGACAATTGCCTGTCGATCTACTTCGCGCATCTCGATCCGGCGCTGACCTATGCCGCCTCGCTCGACAGCGCCGCGCATTGGTATCGGCAATATGAGCGTCTGGCGGCGCACTGGCTGGAGCTCTACCCGGATGATGTCCGTGTCGCGGATTACGATGCGCTGATCAGCGATCCCGAAGCCGAAATCGCCGGGCTGCTCTCGTTCCTCGATCTGGCGTGGGAGGATGCCTGCCTTACCCCGCACCGCGGCACCGCCCAGGTCCGCACCGCGAGCGCGTGGCAGGTGCGCGAGCCGCTCTACACGAGATCGTGCAACCGCTGGCGCAATTACGCGGGCCATCTGGATAGGCTGATCGCTGTTTTCGGAGAGCCGAACCGCGCTTGACGTTCGCGTCCCGCTGGGTGAGAGTTCGGCCTCCGAACCATGTGGGACCGACTATGCCGGTGATGCAGCCTCCGACGATGTCCCCCGCACAAGCCGATATTCGGCTGGCGAAGGATAATTACGACTTTGCCGCGCTCATGGCGAAGGGTGACCATCATTACGCTCGCGGCGAACTGCGCGCGGCGGGTTCGTTCTACGGAATGGCGGTTTCGGTCGCGCAGAGCGGACGTCCGGCGGACGGACGCGAGGCGGCGCGTGCGGCGCAGGCGATGCAGGACATCCAGCAGCAATTCGTCCGGCATCTCGTCACCTCGCTGGCCGAGGCGGGGCACCCGCAGCAGGACTGGCACCCACGCTTCGCCAACTCGCTGGCGATGATGGTGGGTGCAGCCCAGCGCGCGCCGGAATCGCGCTCCTTTCCGGCGATGCCCAGTGTCTATTACTATCCCGGACTGCCGCATGTGGAATTCGCCGATACGCACCAGTTCGACTGGCGCGAGGCGGTCGAGGAGCGCACCGAGGACATCGCCGAGGAAGCGCGCAAACTGCTGGCAGGATCGGGCACGTTCAAGCCCTATGTCGAGGCCGAGGCCGACCGGCCGCAGGGCGATATGCACGGCATGCTCGGCAATGACGACTGGAGTTCGCTCGATCTGATCGAGAAAGGCGAGCCGGTTGCCGAGCATATCACCCATGCCCCCGTGGCCTACCAGACGATCACTCGGGAAGTACCCGTCTGCACCATCCCCAATCGCGCGCCGACGCTGCTGCTCTCGCTGCTCAAGGCGGGCAAGAAAATCCCGCCGCATCACGGCATGCTCAATCCCCGGTATATCTGCCACCTGCCGCTAATCGTCCCAGGCAATGGCGCGCTGCGTCTGGGTTCGCAAAAGCGCGAATGGCGCAAGGGAGAACTCATCGCGTTCGACGATACGATCGAGCACGAGGCGTGGAACAATTCGGGCGAAGACCGGCTCGTCCTGCTGTTCGATGTCTGGCGCCCCGAACTCGAGCCGATCGAACACGCGCAGATCGCCGCGCTGTTCGCCGCCGTGGATAGCGCGGGCTGACCGGACAAGTCCCCAACCGTCTGTTCGATTTTCGACCAATGGCCTTGACGAACCACCCCAAGAAAGGGAGCTTGGCCCAAAGTGACGGGCATACCCGCGCTTCGGGAGAGGTTTGAATGGCGACTGCGGCAGCACGGCAAACGGGCGGATCGGTCAGGGTAACCCTGTGGATCCTGCTGATTGTCTACATTTTCAATTTCATCGATCGGCAGATCGTCAATATCCTTGCCGAACCGATCCGGATGGAGCTGGGGCTGAGCGATACCCAGATCGGCCTGATGACGGGGCTGGCCTTCGCCTTGTTCTACACCGTGCTCGGCTTGCCGATCGCGCGCTTCTCCGACCGGTCCACGACCAATCGGCCGTGGCTGATCGGCGGCGCGCTGGCGATCTGGTCGGCCATGACCGCGCTCTGCGGCCTGGCGCAGAACTTCGTCCAGCTGCTGCTCGCGCGGATCGGCGTGGGGGTGGGGGAGGCCGGCTGCACGCCGCCCGCGCATTCGCTGATTGCGGATATGGTCGAACCCGCCAAGCGATCCTCCGCGCTCGCCTTCTACGCGCTCGGCATTCCCATCGGCACGCTGCTGGGGATGCTGATCGGCGGGCTGCTCGCCGATTCGGTGGGCTGGCGCAATGCCTTCCTGATCGTGGGCCTACCCGGGCTAGCGCTCGCGGTGGTCGTTTTCATGTTTCTGAAGGACCCGCGCCGCACCGGCATGATGCAGGCCGGATCGCAGCAGTCGACCGAACAGATGCCGATGAAAACCGCGCTCAAGGCAATGTTCAGTTCGCGCGCCTTCGTCCTGCTGGTGGCGGCAGGCTCGGCGGCCGCCTTCCTCGCCTATGGCAAGGTGACCTGGATCACGATCTTCTTCCAGCGCACCCACGGGCTGACCCCAGGCGAAACCGGGCTGTGGTTTGGCCTGGTCAATGGCGGGGCAGGCATCGCCGGAACGGTGCTGGGCGGCTATATCGCCGATCGCTGGGGGTCCAAGAACCGCCGCCACGTCCTCACTGCACCTGCAGTGGGCATGGTCATCACGATTCCCTTCGCCTTACTTGCCTTCATGAGCGACAACTGGCTGATGGCGCTGTTCCTGCTGATCGTGCCGACGATCTGCAATTCGCTCTATTACGGCCCGACCTATTCGAGCGTGCAGGGCCTGGTGCCGCTGCGCGCCCGCGCGATCGCGGCCGCGGTGCTGCTGTTCTTCCAGAACCTCATCGGGCTTGGCCTCGGGCCGCTGTTCTTCGGGATGATGTCCGACCTGCTGCAGCCCGCCTATGGCGAAGAGAGCGTCCGTTATGTGCTTTATGGCGCGACGTTCCTCGGGCTGCTGCCGGCGTTCTTCTTCTGGCGCTGTTCGCTACGCCTCAACGAGGAACTCGACCAGAAGGACTAGTCGGGTTCGCGCACCGGGGCGACCAGTTCGACCAGCACGAAGCTGATCAGCATCAGCAGGAACCAGCTGCCGAGCTTGGCTGGGCTGACCATGCGCCAGCCCTGCTCCTGCCCGGGATAAGTCCATGCCTGCGCGAAGGTGCCGATGTTCTCCGCCCCCCAGATGAACAGCGCCACCAGCCCGAAGCCGACCAGCAGCGGCATCCAGCGATGCACACGCCAGTTGCGGAAGTGGACGCGCGTGCGCGCGAACAGCAGGATGGTTGCCGCGAACAGCACCAGGCGGATGTCCGGCAACCAGTGATGCGCGAAGAAATTGACGTAGATCGCGCCTGCCAGCACCCATGTCGCCCAGCGCGGCGGATAGGCGCTGTAGCGAAAATCGAAGATCCGCCAGACGCGCGCGATATAGCTGCCGACCGCGGCGTACATGAACCCCGAAAACAGCGGGACCGCGCCGATATGGAGCACGCTTGCCTCGGGATAGATCCACGATCCCGCAGCGGTCTTGAACAGCTCCATCACCGTGCCGACGACATGGAAAATCAGGATGACCTTGGCCTCCGCCCAGGTTTCGAGCCGGAATGCCAGCATCGCCGCCTGGATCGCCAGCGCCGCCAGCGTCAGGAAATCATAGCGATGTAGCAGCGCATCTTCGGGATAGAAGAAATGCGTCCCCAGCAGCAGCGCGAGCAGCAGGCCGCCGAACAGGCACGCCCAGGCCTGTTTGAAGCCGAACAGCAGGAATTCGTACAGCCACAGCCACCAGCCGGGACCCGGATCGAAGCTTTCGAGCCGCGCGCGAACCGCGGCGAACCGCGAATGGCGCAAATCAGGCCACGGTCTTGCGGCTCAGCTCGCGCATCGCATCGTCGAGCCCGTCGAGCGTCAGCGGGTACATCCGGTCGTTGACCAGCTGCTTCATCACCTTGGTCGACTGCGAATAGGACCACTGCTTCTCGGGCACGGGGTTGAGCCAGACGGTGGCGGGATAGGTATTGGTCACGCGCTGCATCCAGGTCGCGCCCGCTTCCTCGTTCATATGTTCGACGCTGCCGCCCGGGTGCGTGATCTCATAGGGGCTCATCGCGGCGTCGCCGACGAACACGATCTTGTAGTCGTGCCCGTATTTGTGAAGCACGTCCCAGGTCTTGGTGCGTTCCTGCCAGCGGCGGCGGTTGTCCTTCCACACACCTTCATAAAGGCAGTTGTGGAAGTAGAAGAATTCCAGGTTCTTGAACTCGGCCGTGGCCGCGCTGAACAGTTCCTCGGTCACCTTGATGAACGGATCCATCGACCCGCCGACATCGAGGAACAGCAGCAGCTTGACCGCATTGTGCCGCTCGGGCCGCATCCGGATGTCGAGCCAGCCCTGCTTGGCGGTGCCGTCGATCGTTGCATCGAGGTCGAGCTCGTCGGCAGCGCCTTCGCGCGCAAACCGGCGCAGGCGGCGCAGCGCCATCTTGATGTTGCGCGTGCCCAGTTCCTTGGTGTTGTCGAGATTCTTGAACTCGCGCTTGTCCCACACCTTCACCGCGCGCTTGTGCTTGCTTTCGCCGCCGATCCGCACGCCTTCGGGATTGTAGCCCGAATTGCCGAAGGGCGATGTCCCGCCTGTGCCGATCCATTTGTTGCCGCCCTGGTGGCGCTTTTCCTGTTCTTCGAGGCGCTTCTTGAGCGTCTCCATGATCTCGTCCCAGTCGCCCAGGCTCTTGATCTTTTCCATCTCCTCTTCGGAGAGGAATTTCTCCGCCACCGACTTCAGCCAGTCCTCGGGAATCTCCACCGGGTTCTGGCCGTAATCGGTCAGTATGCCCTTGAAGACCTTTTGGAATACCTGGTCGAACCGGTCGAGCAGGCCTTCGTCTTTCACGAAGGTCGCGCGGCTGAGATAATAGAACGCCTCGGGCGATTGCTCGATCACGTCGCGGTCGAGCGCCTCGATCAGCGTGAGGTGTTCCTTGAAGCTTGCGGAAATGCCCGCAGAGCGAAGCTCGTCGACGAAATTGAAGAACATGGTCGGCAGCCTAGCGCGTGCCTTTGCGCCGCACCAGTTACTTATCGCGCGTATTTTTTAACTGCCCACTAACCAACGCGGCGTAAGCTACGCAGAACAAGACCAAAAAGGGGGTCACACAGGCAATGGAACTCAGCGCGATCGATGCCAGGGGGGCGTCGGCTCTGGACCAGATACCGGCAGCTTGCGGCAAGGTAACCGTGGGCTGTTCGGACGTGGCGGGGATCGTCCAGGGAGTGATCGATTCCTTCGGCCACCTGCGCAGCGAATATGTCGAGCTGCAGGGCACGGTCACCGCGCTCGATGAAGACCAGCGCAAGGTCCTCGAAGCCAGCGACGAGGCCCGGCTGCTGTCCGAACGCGCGATCGAGCGGCTCAACGACGGGTCGATGCTGATCAGCAATTCGCTGAACGAAATCGGCAACCTCCTCAGCCTCGTCGAAACGCTGTCGCAGCACGTCACCGGTTTCGCCGCCGCGATGGACCAGGTGCGCCGGTCGAGCCAGGAAATCGACCAGATTGCCGAGACCACCAATATCCTTGCACTCAATGCCACGATCGAGGCGATGCGCGCCGGCGAGCAGGGCCGCACCTTTGCGGTGGTTGCCAATGAAGTGAAGACGCTCGCCAGCGAAACGCGCAAGGCGACCGAGGAAATCGGCCGCACCATCGACACGCTCGGCAATGAAGCCGAACAGGTGATCGAAAAGATCGAAAGCGGTGCCCAGGCAAGCGTCCATGCGAAGGATTCGGTCGGCTCGATCGAGGACACGATGCGCAGCGTCACCGAGCTGTTGACCGAGGTCGACGGCCAGCAGGATCTGATCGCGCGCAACACCGCCAAGATTTCGGACCATGTCCACCGCGTGCAGGACGTACTCGGCGATTTCGACGGCGCCGTCAGCGACAACGAGAACAAGTTGGCGACCGCGCATGACCGGATGGAAGGGCTCGAACTGATCGCCAGCGACATGTTCGACAAGCTGGTGAAGGCCGGCCTGTCCCCGCAGGACAGCGTCATGGTCGAGAAGGCGCAGGGTCATGCCGCACAGGTCGTCGCGGCGGCCGAAGCCGCGATCGCCGCGGGCGAGCTGACCATGGAGCAATTGTTCGATCGCGACTACCGCGAGGTGCCGGGCACCAACCCGCAGCTCTATCGTACCGGGCTGAGCGATTGGGCCGATGCAAACTGGCGCCCGATCAATGACGCGGTGAGCAGCGAAGGCCGCCCGGTGATCATGTGTTCGCAATCGGACACCAACGGGTTCCTGCCGACGCATGTCAGCGAACATTCGCGCCCGCCGACCGGCGATCTGGCGCATGACACGCAGCACTGCCGCAATGGCCGCATCATGCTCTACGCGATCGACAAGACCGCCAAGACGCAGACCGAACCCTATATGATGGCGGTCTATCGCCAGGAAGGCGACGGCAAGAACTATCTCGTCGTGCGCAATGTCTATGTGCCGCTGGTCATCAACGGCCGCCGCTGGGGTGATTTCGAACTGGCCTACAGCCTGGACTGACTTTCACCCAGGTAGGAAAAAGGGGCGCGAACCGAATGTGGTTCGCGCCCCTCCTTTATTGCTTTCGGCAGGAAAGTTTAGCTCTGCCGGCGCGCCATGAAGGCGAGGCGTTCGAACATCATCACGTCCTGCTCGTTCTTGAGCAGGGCCCCATGCAGCGGCGGGATCGCGGCGTTGGGATTGGCATCCTGCAGCACTTCGATCGGCATGTCCTCGTTGAGCAGGAGCTTGAGCCAGTCGAGCAGCTCGCTGGTCGAGGGCTTCTTCTTCAGGCCCGGCACATCGCGGATTTCGTAGAAGATTTCCATCGCCTTGGTGACGAGCGTCTTCTGGATGCCGGGGAAGTGGACCTCGATGATTTCGCGCATCGTCTCGGTGTCGGGGAACTTGATGTAGTGGAAGAAGCAGCGGCGCAGGAACGCGTCGGGCAGTTCCTTCTCGTTGTTCGAGGTGATGACCACGATCGGGCGTTCCTTCGCCTCGATCCGCTCATGCGTTTCATAGACATCGAAACTCATGCGATCGAGTTCCTGCAACAGGTCGTTGGGGAACTCGATATCGGCCTTGTCGATCTCGTCGATCAGCAGCACGGGCAGTTGTTCGGCGGTGAACGCTTCCCACAATTTGCCGCGGCGGATGTAGTTCGAGATGTCATGGACGCGCTCGTCGCCCAGCTGGCCGTCGCGCAGGCGGGCCACCGCGTCATATTCATACAGGCCCTGCTGCGCCTTGGTGGTCGATTTGACGTTCCACTCGATCAGCGGCGCGTCGAGCGCCTTGGAAATCTCGTGCGCCAGAACCGTCTTGCCCGTGCCCGGTTCGCCCTTGACCAGCAGCGGACGCCGCAGCGTGACCGCTGCATTGACTGCGACCTTCAGGTCTTCGGTGGCGATATAGGCCTGCGTGCCTTCAAAACGGGTCGGTTCTGTCATCGGTTTTCCCTTGCAACTTTACGTTAGCGTTAGGGACCGGGCACCGCTCGTGCAAGGGGGCGTTATGGCTTCAGACGCGAGGAAGAAATCATGCCGACCGAAAAGATCACTATCGCCACCGATGCCGGCCACGAACTGACCGGCTCGCTCGAACTGCCCACCGGGCTGGTGCGCGGGGCGGCGCTGTTCGCGCATTGCTTCACCTGCACCAAGCAGAGCCGCGCGGCGGTAAGCGTAGCGCGTGCGCTGGCGCAGGAGGGCATCGCCTGCCTGCGGTTCGATTTTACCGGGCTGGGCGGGAGCGATGGCGAATTCGGGCGCGCGGGTTTCGCCACCGATGTCGCCGATCTGGTTGCGGCAGCCGAAGAGCTGCTGGTGCGTTTCGCGCAGCCGATCCTGCTGGTCGGGCACAGTCTCGGCGGCGCGGCGGTGCTGGCGGCGGCGGATGATCTGGGCTTCGACAAGGTCGCCGCGATCGCCACCATCGGCGCGCCCAGCGATGTCCCGCATGTGCTCCAGCGGATCGACGGCGATCTCGAGGCGATCCGCAAGGAAGGCGAGGGCGAGGTCACGATCGGCGGGCGCGATTTCGCGCTCAGCCGCGATTTCCTCGAACGGGTCGAGAATATCGATCTGCTGGAGGAGGTTGGGCGACTGAAGCGCCCGCTGCTGTTTCTCCATTCCCCCACCGATGCGATCGTCGGGATCGAGAACGCCAGCGCGCTGTTCGGCGCGGCCAAACATCCCAAGAGCTTCGTCAGCCTCGAGGGCGCGGACCATTTGCTGCTCGACGAGGCCGATGCGCGCTTCGCCGCCAGCATGATCGCCGCCTGGGCAAGCCGCTATCTCCCGCTGCGCGACGACTGGCCGATGCCCGCCAAGGGCGTCGTGGTGAAAACCGGCCATGGCAAATTCGGCACCGAGGTCCACACCCGCACCCACCGTTTCATCGCCGACGAACCCAAAAGCTATGGCGGCGACGACAGCGGGCCAACGCCTTACGATCTGCTCAACGCCGCGCTGGGCACTTGCACCGCGATGACGATGAAGATGTATGCCGATGGCAAGGGCTGGCCGCTCGAAGGGGCGACGGTCGAAGTGACGCATGAACGCAAGCACCAGGACGAATGCGACCATGTCGAGGCGATGGAGGAGGGGCGGCCGATGCAGGCGCTGGTCCGCCGGATCGAACTGCATGGCGACAAGCTCTCCGACGACCAGCGGAGCCGGATCATCGCCATCGCCGACAAGTGCCCGGTGCATCGCACGCTGGAAAGCGATCTCCACGTGCATACCACCGGGGTCTAGGCGGGGCAGTCGTCCCGCTGCGCGGTGTAGGATGCGTGGGTGAGGCGGTAGCCCGTGCGGCCCCCACGCGGCGCCACCGTTTCGCGCCACGGGGTGGGTTCGCCATTCAGGACCGCCGCCAGATCGGCACGGCCGACGCAAGTATCGAACACGTCGGCATGCCGTAGCCCGCCCTCGGCTACCGCGGCCGAAGTATCCACCATGCTCAATCCCGGCAGGTCCGGGCCGAGGTGGCAATTGCCGTCACGGCCCAGGCTGCGCTCCGCATAGTCGACCGAATAGCTGCAATCCGAACTGCCGAGCCGGCTGTATCCGTGGAGCGAGCGCGAGGTTCGCAGCGCGAGGTCTTCCTGTGAGGAATAGATCGTCACCGAACGCCCGCCCTTCAGCAGTTCGGTGATCGAACCATCGTCGCGCAGGACCTGGTGGCGGTCGATATCGGGCGACACGAGGATCAGCCGGTGCACATGCCCGGCCTTGTCGGGCTTGGCGAGGTTGAGCCGCCTGATCGCCCCGACCAGCGCGCGCCCTCCCATGCTGTGGGCCACCAGCGTGATGTTGTCGCTCTTCTCGACCAGTGCCAGCAGCAGGCTGTCGATATAGCCCTGCGACCAGGCGATGCTCGAGGCATCGTAGAGATAGCTGAGATAGCGTTTGCGAGAGGGCCACACCACCGACACGGTCGGGACAGAATAGGCATTGAGATTGCGCACCGTGACCGTGCGGTCGAGCGCATCGTCGAAATCGCTGCGGTAGCCGTGGATATAGAGCAGCACGCGGTTCTCGTTCCCGGGTTGCTCGACCTGGTCGCTCAGCGCCGCCAGCCATTGTTCTTCGGCCAGCAGCTTGGCGCGGTGCGCGTCCGATGGCTCTTCACCGTGGTCGGCCGGTTTGACGAAGCCGTAGGACAGCTCGTCCGAGCGGAAGATGGCGAATTGGAGCGAATCCTCACGGCAGTCGGCCATATTGCTGGCCATGAAGAAGACATCGCTTGGCGCGACGTCCCCCGGCGCACCGAACTGGCCCCCGCAATCGCTCGCCAGCAGCGACAGGCTGGGCGAGGGGAGGCTGCAAGCACCGAGCAAGCCGGCGGCCGCGGTCAGCAGTCCCAAGGCGATCCTGTTCATCGGCTGTCTCCCGCAGTGCAGGGGGACACTACAACCCAACCGCTATCGATCCAAGACGTTCGGCACAGCCGTCACGCGTCGATCATCTCGCGGTCCATGTCGCCGGCATTGTTCTGGATGAAGTTGAACCGGTGTTCGGGATTGCGGCCCATCAGCTGGTCGACCAGTTCCTTGACCTTCGCGCGGTCCTCGAACTCGGGCGGGAGCGTGATCCGGATGAGGCTGCGGGTCGCCGGGTTCATCGTGGTCTCGCGCAACTGCGCGGGGTTCATCTCGCCCAGACCCTTGAAGCGGCCGACATCGACCTTCTTGCTCTTGAACACGGTGGCTTCCAGCTCGGCGCGGTGCGCGTCGTCGCGGGCATAGCGGCTCTCCTTGCCCGAGGTCAGGCGGTAGAGCGGCGGCTGCGCAAGATAGAGGTGCCCGCCGCGCACCACCTCGGTCATCTCCTGGAAGAAGAACGTCATCAGCAGCGTCGCGATATGCGCGCCATCGACATCGGCATCGGTCATGATGATGATGCGGTCGTAGCGCAGGTTCTCGGGGTCGCAATCCTTGCGGGTGCCGCAACCCATCGCGAGCGTGAGATCGGCGATTTCGCTATTCGCGCGGATCTTGTCGGCGGTGGCACTGGCGACGTTGAGGATCTTGCCGCGGATCGGCAGGATCGCCTGGCTCTTGCGCGCGCGCGCCTGCTTGGCGCTGCCGCCCGCCGAATCGCCTTCGACAATGAACAGTTCGGTTTCCGCCTCGCCTTCGCCCGAACAATCGGTGAGCTTGCCGGGCAGGCGCAGCTTCTTGGCATTGGTCGCGGTCTTGCGCTTGATCTCGCGTTCCTGCTTGCGCCGGAGCCGCTCGTCCATCCGCTCCATCACCTGACCGAGCAAGGCCTTGCCGCGGTCCATATTGTCGGCGAGGAAATGGTCGAAATGGTCGCGCACCGCATTCTCGACGAGCCGCGCGGCTTCGGGCGAGGTCAGCCGGTCCTTGGTCTGCGACTGGAACTGCGGATCGCGGATGAAGACGCTGAGCATGACCTCCGCGCCGACCATCACATCGTCGGCGGTCAGCTCCTTCGCCTTTTTCACTCCCGTCAGTTCGGCGAAGGCGCGCAAGCCCTTGGTCAGCGCCGCGCGCAGGCCCTGCTCATGCGTGCCGCCATCGGGCGTGGGCACGGTATTGCAATACCAGCTGGTCGAACCGTCCGAATAGAGCGGCCAGGCGATTGCCCATTCGACGCGCCCGGCCTCATCGGGAAAATCCTGGCTGCCGGCAAAGGGCTCGGCGGTGATGCATTCGCGCGACCCGATCTGCTCGGCCAGATGATCGGCAAGGCCGCCGGGGAATTTGAACACCGCTTCGGTGGGGACGTCATCACTCGCGAGGCTGTCCGCGCATTTCCAGCGGATTTCGACCCCGGCGAAGAGATAGGCTTTCGACCGCGCCAGCTTGAACAACCGCTTGGGGCTGAACTGGCGGTCGCCGAAAATCTCGGTGTCGGGGACGAAGCTGACCGTGGTGCCGCGGCGATTGGGCGTCGGGCCGAGTTGTTCGAGCGGGCCGAGCGTCTGCCCCTTGGCAAAGCTCTGCGCGAACAGCTGCTTGTCGCGCGCCACTTCGACCCGCGTATCGCTCGACAGCGCGTTCACCACCGAGATGCCGACACCGTGCAGGCCGCCGCTGGTGGCGTAGGCCTTGCCCGAGAACTTGCCGCCCGAATGCAACGTGGAGAGGATGACCTCGAGCGTGGACTTGCCCGGAAACTTGGGATGCTCGTCCACCGGCATGCCGCGGCCGTTATCCGCGATTGTAATGCGGTTGCCTTCCTCGAGCCGCACCTCGATCCGCGTGGCATGGCCCGCGACCGCCTCGTCCATCGAGTTGTCGAGCACTTCGGCAACGAGGTGATGGAGCGCGCGGTCGTCGGTTCCGCCGATATACATGCCGGGGCGGCGCCGCACCGGCTCGAGCCCTTCGAGGACTTCGATCGAGGAAGCGTCATAGTCGCCGCTGGAGGTCGGCGTGTTTTCGAACAGATCGTTGGACATGTAGTTGCTATATCGTGCGGTTTCCCGCCGCTACAAGCGCGCCGGCGGGGTTATCCGCCCTGCTCAGAAGCGGCTGGGTGCATTCTCCACCACGACAACCGCGCCATCGCGCACCTCGCGGACCTCGAAGGCGCGTTCGACCAGCCCGTTGCGCCCGAAGCGAAAAGCTCCGTCGAGACCGAGGAAGCCGTCTTCGCTGCGCAGCGCGCCAGCGGGGAAATCGCGGCCCGGACGCCAGTCGCGCGCCACGCGCAAGGTCAGCAGAACCGCGTCATAACCCAGCGTCGCTATGCGATAGGGCTGGCTGCCGAAGCGCGCCTCATAGCTGTCGGTAAAGCGCTTGTAGCGATCGTCCGACACGGCGGAGAACCACGCCCCCGTCAGAGCAGATGCGCGGGTGACCGACCCTTCGCCGCTCCACAATTCGGTGCCCAGCAGCCGGGTGGTCATGGCGCCGCCCGGGTTGAGCACGCCCGCGGCCTGCGCCGCCAGTCGCGCGCCGTCGGCGACGAGCACGGTGTCATAGCCGCCATGCGCTTTCAGCCGTTCCGCCGCGCTGACGATCGAGGTGTTGCCGCGGGCGAAGCGTTCGGTCCACACGACCGCGCCGCCATAGGCTGCCACCGCGCGCCGCACCGCGTCTTCCGCGCGCGAACCATATTCCCCGTCGGGGGCGATAATGGCGAAATTCTGCGCGCCCTGGCTGCGGGCATACTGGACCGTGCGCGTGATCGACTGTTCGGGGATGTGCCCCATGATGAACACATCGGGGCCCGCGGCGCCGGTATCGTTGGAGAAGGAAATCACCGGCACATCCGCCGCACGCGCCGGGGCGGTGACCGAAGGGATGTTCGATCCGAGCAACGGGCCGAGGATCAGCTTGTTGCCTTCCGCGATCGCCTGCCGCGCCGCGGCTTCGGGACCCTTGGCGGTGTCGTAAGTGGTAATGCGCAGATTGCCGGCATTGGTGTCGAGCAGCGCCATGGTGGTGGCATTGGCGATCGACTGGCCAACCGGTCCGTTGCGGCCCGACATCGGGACCAGCAGGGCGATCCGGTGCCGCGTCTCGTCGGTCGGCAGGCTCTGCGTCGGTTCGGCGGAGGGCGTCGGCGTCACCGGCCCCGCGCGTTCGGGGGCCTTGGGAATGACCGAGCAGGCGCCCAGCAGGGCTGCCAGCCCGATGGTTACCATTGCCCGACGGTCGAAAGTCCAGCGCTTCATCTTGCCGCGTCCCTCAATATTGGTTCATGGGGGAAGGGTGACTGATGCGACCCCTTCCGAAGATTCCCTTACACCGGGGCTCTATATCGTCGCCACCCCGATCGGCAACCTTGGGGATATCACACTGCGCGCGGTCGATGTGTTGCGCCGCTGCGACGGGATCGCCTGCGAGGATACGCGGGTCGCCGGCAAGCTGCTCAAGCATCTCGGCATCTCCAAGCCGATGTGGCGCTATGACGATCACAGCGAACATCGCGACCGCACCCGGTTGGTCGATTCCATGCGCGACCGGGCAGTGGCGCTGGTCAGCGATGCGGGCACCCCGATGGTCTCCGATCCCGGTTACCGGCTGGTCAACGATTGCCGGGCGGAAGGCATTCCCGTCACCGCGCTGCCCGGGGCCTGCGCGGCAGTGACCGGGCTGGCGCTGTCGGGCCTGCCCAATGACCGCTTCCTGTTCGCCGGTTTCCTGCCCAGCAAGGACAAGGCCCGCCGCGAAACGCTCGCGGAACTGGCCGGGGTCGATTGCACGCTGATCTTCTACGAAACCGCGCCGCGACTGGCGAAATCGCTGGCAGCGATCGAGGAGGTTCTTCCCGAACGCGAAGTGGCGGTGGCACGCGAATTGACCAAGCTGCACGAAGAACTGCGCCGCGGCCTGCCCGCGGGCGTGCGCGCCTATTTCGATGCCAATCCCCCGCGCGGCGAAATCGTCCTGCTGATCGGGCCGCCGCCCGAAAGCGTGGCGAGCGAGGAAGAGGCGGAGATCATGCTGGTCGCCGCTCTGCGCACGATGAAAGCCTCGCAGGCTGCGGGGCAGGTCGCCAAGGCCACCGGGATGGACCGCAAGGCGCTCTACGCGCGGGCCATGGCGCTGCGCTCCGAATGACCCGCCAGCTGGCCGAGAGAAGCGGCCGCGAGGGCGAGACACGCGCAGCAGTGTGGTTGCGCGCCAAGGGCTGGCAAGTGCTCGACCGGCGGGTCAGGACACCCGCGGGTGAAATCGACCTCGTCGCCAGACGGGGTGGGGTGGTCGCTTTCGTCGAGGTGAAATGGCGCCGCAAACGCGCCGATCTCGACCATGCGATCGACGAATACCGGCTTTCGCGCGTCGCTGCGGCGGCGGAAGCGGTGGCGCATCGCTATGCCGAAAACGGCGAGGATATCCGGATCGACGTGATCCTGCTTGCGCCGGGCAGCTTCCCTCGCCACATCCCCAATGCCTGGCAGCCGTAATCTTCGCTTCTTCCCGCCGCTCGCCTGACTACGAGGAATAGGAATGTCCCTACGCGTCGCCGTCCAGATGGACCCGCTCGAAAACATCAATATCGCGGGTGACAGCTCTTTTGCGCTGATGCTGTCGGCGCAGGCGCGCGGGTTCGAAGTATGGCATTACGACGTCGCGACGCTCGCCTATGAAAGCGACGGCAGTCCGCATGGCCGCATCACCGCGCATGCCGCTCCGGTTACCGTCCAGCGGGTCGAGGGCGACCATTTCCACGCCGGCGACCGCCGCCGGATCGACCTCGCGCGCGACATCGACGTGGTGCTGATGCGGCAGGATCCGCCGTTCCACCTCGGCTATATCAGCTCCGCTTTGCTGCTCGACCGGCTCAAGGGCACCACGCTGGTGGCCAACGATCCGCGCGAAGTGGTCAATGCCCCCGAGAAGATGTTCGTGCTCGACTACGCGCAATACATGCCGCCGACGCTGGTCGCGCGGCATCTCGACGATCTGCGCGACTTCCAGAAGAAGCACGGCTCGGTCGTGGTCAAACCGCTGCATGGCAATGGCGGCAAGGCGATTTTCCGTATCGACAAGCACGGCACCAATCTGTCCGCGCTGTCGGAAGTTTTCGACCAGACCTGGCCCGAACCGCATATGGTCCAGCCCTTCCTCCCCGAGGTGAGCGAGGGGGACAAGCGGATCGTGCTGGTCGATGGTGAATTTGCCGGGGCAATCAACCGCTTCCCCGGTGAAGGTGAGTTCCGTTCGAACCTCGCCCAGGGCGGCCACGCCGAAGCGACGACGCTGACCGCGCGCGAGGAAGAGATCTGCGCCGCGATGGGTCCCGAATTGAAGCGCCGCGGGCTGGTGTTCGTCGGGATCGACGTGATTGGCGGCAAGTGGCTGACCGAGATCAACGTCACCTCGCCGACGGGCATCGTCGCGATCGACAAGTTCAACGGCACCGACACCGCCGGGCTGATCTGGGATGCGATCAAGCGCCGCCACGCGGAGCTCTAGGACCGCTTCGCGGGCCCGCTGGTTACGGTTTCATGCACGAACTCATTATCCGCGCGATCGAGCAGGGCGGGCTGCTGGGCATTTTCCTGCTCATGGCAGTCGAGAACATCTTTCCGCCGATCCCGTCCGAAGTGATCATGGGGCTGGGCGGGGTCGCGGTGTCGCGCGGCACGATCGATTTCTGGCCGTTGATGATCGTCGGCACCATCGGATCGACCGCGGGCAATTATGTCTGGTACTGGCTCGGCGACCATTGGGGGCGGACCCGGCTCGAACCCTTCGTGAACCGCTGGGCGCGCTGGCTGACGATGGAATGGGAAGACGTCGAGCGTGCACAGCGCTTCTTCCAGCGGCATGGCCCCTGGGTGGTCTTCGTGTTCCGCTTCACCCCGGTCTTCCGCACGATGATCTCGCTTCCCGCAGGGCTCGCGCATATGGGGCTCTGGCGCTTTCTCGGCTTTACTTTTGCCGGGGCGTTCATCTGGAACCTGTTACTGGTTGAGAGCGGGCGGCGGCTGGCGGTGTGGCTCGCCGAATCGCAAGAGGTGCTTGGCTGGATCACGCTTGGCCTGCTCGGGCTGACGCTCGCCGGCTATTTGTGGCGGGTCGTCAGCTGGAAACCGCGCGCCGAACGCTAGTCCCGTTCACGCGGATGGGCGCTGCGATAGGTTTCGAGCAGGCTGGCTGCATCGACCTTGGTATAGATCTGCGTCGACCCGAGGCTGGCATGGCCGAGCAATTCCTGCAGGCTGCGCAGGTCGGCACCCGCACCCAGCAGATGCGTGGCGAAACTGTGCCGCAGCGCATGCGGGGTAGCGCTGTCGGGCAGGCCCAGCGCCTTGCGTGCCCGCGCGGTGGTCCGCTGCACGACGCCCTGTACGAGCGGCCCACCCTTTGCGCCGCGGAACAGCGGCTCCTGCGCGGGCAGGGGCCAGGGGCAGCGCGCGGCATAGTCCGCCACCGCCTCGCGCACGATGGGAATGAGGGGAACGACGCGCTGCTTGCCGCCCTTGCCGGTCACGGTCAGCCGCTCGCCCAGCGGCAGCGCAGATGCGGTCAGCGACAGCGCCTCGGCAATCCGCATGCCCGCGCCATAGAGCAGCAGAAGTACCGCGCGGTCGCGCGCCCCGATCCAGTCGTCGCTCGCCAGCGATTCCACCGTATCCGCCAGACCGATGGCATCGTCGGGGGTGATCGGGCGCGGGAGACCTTTCTTGATCCGCGGGCCGCGCAGGCGCGGGGGATCGGACACGGCGTGTCCCGCCTGCGTCCGCGCAAAGGTGATGAACCCCTTGAGCGCGGAGAGTTCGCGTGCGGTCGAGGCGTTCGACAGGCCGTCGGCGCGGCGTGACGCGAGATGGGTGCGCAGCGTCGCGGTCGATAGCTCGGCGACATCGTCCCATTCCGCCAGGTCCAGCCGGGTCAGCAGCCGCTCGGCGGCCTTGCCATAGGCGCGCACCGTATGCGGCGAACGCCGCAGCCCGAGCGCGAGATGGCCGTGCCACGCTTCGAGCAGTTCGACCCGGCTCATGAAGCGACGAGATCGGCCTGGACCAGCTCGCCCAGCAGCGCATCGAGCAGCGGCATGCCCTGCGGCGTGACGCCGATCCAGTCGGCCTCGGTCCGCACCAGCCCGAGGTCGCGGTAAAGCGCAAGCTTGGCAGGGTCGATCAGTGCGGTGGGCGGGACAGCGAACCGGCGGGCGAGGGCGGCCAGATCGACGCCTTCGGCCAGACGCAGACCCATCAGCAGCGCTTCGCTTGCCTGTTCGCTCCGGTCGAGCGGGCGCGTTTCGGCGATCCCGTGACCCGTCTCGGCCACCGCGGCAATATAGTTCTCGGGCTTGCGGTGCCGCGTCGTGGCCACGTCGCCGCGCCGTCCATGCGCGCCAGGGCCGATCCCGATATAGTCCTCGTAGCGCCAATAGGTCAGATTGTGCCGGCTTTCCTCGCCGGGGCGGGCATGGTTGCTAATCTCGTAGGCGGGCAGGCCCGCGGCAACCGTCATCTCGCGGGTCAGCGCGAACAGGTCGGCGGCATTGTCGTCGTCGAGCGGCTCGAACATCCCGCGGCGGACATCGGTGGCGAAGCGCGTCGCGGGTTCGATGGTTAGCTGATAGAGCGACATGTGATCGGTGCCGAGCGCCAGTGCTTCGCCAAGCTCGGTGCGCCAATCGGCCATGCTCTGTCCGGGCCGGGCATAGATCAGGTCGAGCGACACGCGCTGAAAGTGGCTCTGTGCCAGCTCGAGCGCGGTCAGCGCCTCCTCGACCCCATGCAACCGACCGAGAAAACGCAACGCTTCATCGCGCAGGCTTTGCACGCCCAGCGACACGCGATTGACCCCGACCGCCGCCAGATCGGCGAATTTTGCAGCCTCGACACTGCTCGGATTGGCCTCCAGCGTGATCTCGATCGCCGGATCGAAGCCCCACAGACGCTCCGCCTCACCCAGCAGATCTGCCACGAGAGACGGCGGCATCAGCGACGGAGTTCCGCCGCCGAAAAAGACACTTGCGAGGCGTTCTTCAGACCCGGTCGCGTCGAATTCGTGGCGCATATCCGCCAGCAGCGCCGTCTTCCATTCCGCCATATCGGCGGTCTTGCGGACGTGGCTGTTGAAATCGCAATAAGGACATTTGGCGATGCAATAGGGCCAATGGATGTAGAGTGCGCGGGCCAAAAGTGCCTTCAATCATTCTTAACTATATCGGCTGAAGAGCCGGACCCATGAATGGGACGAAGAACTGGATCGCGCCGCTAATGGGCGCTGTTGCTCTGCTCTGTGCCACGGGGACTGCCGTGGCCGCAAGCGGATCGTCGCGCTGGCTTTCGCAGGACAAGCCGATCCCCGCATCGCGGTCGATCGATGGCCGGGGAAGCTCGGACGTCCATCTGGCCGCACGCATCCTGCGGACGCACAATGACGAGCGCCTGCGCCTGCGTCTGCAACCCCTCAAGTGGAACACCCATCTCGAGCGCGAAGCACAGGACTGGGCGCGTCACTTGTCGCGCAAGGGCATGTTGCAGCACGCCAGCCAGAGGGGCCGCAACCAGACGGGCGAAAACCTCTGGATGGGCACTGCCGGGCATTGGCCGGTCGAAACCATGGTCGGCATGTTCATTGCCGAGAAAAAGCATTACCGCCACGCGCACTTCCCCGACATTTCGAAAACGGGGAACTGGGCCGACGTCGGGCATTACTCGCAGGTGGTCTGGCGCGACACGCAGGAGGTGGGCTGCGCGGTCGTCACCGCGCGCGGCAACGACGTGCTGGTCTGCCGCTATTGGCCCGCCGGAAATGTCTGGGGCCAGAAAGCCTACTAAGCTTTTAGCCGAACTGTTCGGCGACCAGCTTGGCAAACGCATCGGCGCGGTGGCTGATCGCGTGTTTGTGCGCCGGGTCGATCTCGGCAAAGGTCTGCGCGCTGCCTTCGGGCACGAACACCGGATCGTAACCGAAACCCATTTCGCCGCGCGGCGGCCAGGTCAGGCTGCCGGGAGCGGTGCCTTCGTAGACCGCGTGCTCGCCATCGGGCCATGCCAACGCCAGCACGCAATGGAACGCGCAGGACCGGTCCACATCCGCGCCCTGTTCTTGCAACAGCCCTTCGACCTTGCCCATTGCCATGTACCAGTCGCGGCCCGGATCGCCTTCGAACCACTGCCGCTCGGCCCAGTCGGCGGTATAGACGCCCGGTCGCCCGCCGAGCGCAGCGACCGACAGGCCGCTGTCGTCGGCCAGCGCGACGATGCCCGACGCCTCCGCCGCAGCCCGCGCCTTGAGCAGCGCGTTCTGGACGAAGGTGGTGCCGGTTTCGGCCGGTTCGGGCAGGCCCAGCGACCCGGCCGACAGGCATTTCATGCCATGCGGTTCGAGCAGCGCGGAAATCTCTTTCAGCTTGCCGGCGTTATGCGTGGCAATCACGAGCGAGCCCGAACCGAGCCGGCGCGTCATTTACGCGTGGCCTCGTCCTGCGCCTTGAAGATCTGCGCGCAGCCCATCTGCGCCAGCCGCAGCAGGCGGAGGAAGGCTTCCTCGTCATAAGGCGCGCCTTCGGCAGTCGCCTGCGCCTCGGCGATCTTGCCGCCTTCGATCAGCACGAAATTGGCGTCGGCATCGGCATTGCTGTCTTCGGGGTAGTCGAGGTCGAGCACGGGCGTGCCCTGGTAGACCCCGCAGGAAACCGCCGCCACTTTCGCCGTGATCGGGTCCTGCGTGATGTCGCCCGACTTCATCAGCCCGTCGACCGCGAGGCGCAGTGCGACCCAGGCGCCAGAGATCGACGCCGTGCGCGTGCCGCCGTCGGCCTGGATCACGTCGCAATCGAGCGTGATCTGCCGCTCGCCGAGCTTCTTGTGATCGACGACCGCGCGCAAGCTGCGCCCGATAAGTCGCTGGATTTCCTGCGTCCGGCCGCTCTGCTTGCCCTTGGCCGCCTCGCGCTGGCCGCGCGTATGCGTGGCGCGCGGGAGCATCGAATATTCGCCGGTGACCCAGCCTTCGCCCTTGCCGCGCAGCCACGGCGGGATGCGTTCTTCGACGCTGGCGGTGCACAATACGCGCGTTTCGCCGAAGCTGATCAGGCAGCTGCCCTCGGCGTGCTTGGTGTAACCGGTTTCGATAGTGATGGCGCGCATTTCGTCGGGCGCCCGGCCGGAAGGTCGCATGGGGTTCTCCATTGCAGTCGAATCTCGCGAGTGCCTGTGGCGCAAGCCCCTTGAGGCCGCAAGGGGAGTGGTTAGATAGGGGGCATGAATTCTCCGCCGCTCAACGATCTGTCCGACCGCGCCCGCGAGATCTTCCGCCTCGTGGTCGAAGGCTATCTCGACAGCGGCTCGCCGGTAGGATCGAAAGCGCTGGCGGGCGGCGGGCAGGTCAATCTCTCCCCCGCTTCGATCCGCAACGTGCTGGCCGATCTCGAGGCGCGCGGGCTGCTGGCGGCGCCGCATACGAGCGCGGGGCGGATGCCGACCGATACCGGATTGCGGCTGTTCGTCGATGCGATGATGCAGGTGGCCGAACCGACGCGCGAGGAACGCGATGCGATCGAGCAGCGGTTGGGCGAACCCGGTCCGATCGAACGCGCGCTGGAGGAAACCAGCGCGCTGCTGTCCGACCTTTCGGGGGCAGCGGGCATGGTCATGGTCCCGACGCGCGAACCGCGCCTGGCGCAGGTCTCATTGACCGCACTCGACACGCACCGCGTGCTGGCGGTGCTGGTCGGTGAAGACGGCCAGATCGAAAACCGCATTATCACGCTTCCCGCCGAAGCACTCGGCACCTCGCTCGAACAGGCGAGCAATTACCTCACCGCACGCAGCTCCGGTCGCACCCTGGCGGAGGCGGCCAGCACGGTCGAAGCGGAGATCGCCAGCGGGAAATCCGCGCTCGACGAAGCCAGCAGCGACCTGGTGCGCCGCGGGCTCGCGACATGGAGCGAGGATGCGGCCAAGCGCCCGGTCATGATCGTGCGCGGGCAGGCCAATTTGCTCGACGAAGCCGCGCTGGGCGATATCGAACGTGTGCGCTCGCTGCTCGACGATCTCGAAAGCAAGCAGTCGGTTGCCAGCCTGCTCGAACGTGCACGCCGCGCCGAAGCGATGCGGATATTTATCGGCGCGGAGAACCGGCTGTTCTCGCTTTCGGGCTCGTCGGTCATCGCCTCGCCCTATCGCGACCGCGAGGGCAGGGTGGTCGGCGTACTGGGGGTGATCGGCCCAACTCGGTTGAATTACGCGCGGGTCGTCCCCATGGTTGATTTCACCGCCCGATCCTTGGGCAAACGCATAGGCTGACAGGGTTATTACGTGACCGACGAAAACAACAACGAACCGCAGAAAAAGGCGGTCGACGACGAAGTGCTACGCGAAATGGAAGGCGTGCCTGAACACCTGCGTGGCGATACCGATGAGGACAGTGAGGAAAGTTCGCTCGACGATGCACTCGGCAAGCTCAAGGGCGATCTCGAAACCGCCATGCAGGACGTGCTCTACGCGCGCGCCGAGACGCAGAACGTGCGCCGCCGCCTCGAAAAGGACGTCCAGGACGCGCGCAATTATGCCGCGACCAACTTCGCGCGCGATATCCTCAGCGTGGCGGACAACCTGGCGCGCGCACTTGACCATGTGCCCGACGAATTGCGCGAGCACGAGAAGGCCAAGAACTTCATCTCGGGCATCGAAGCCACCCAGCGCGAGCTGGAGAAGGTGTTTGCCGGCAATGGCATCACGCGCATCGCCGCCAAGGGCATGCCGCTCGACCCCAACCAGCATCAGGCGATGATGGAAGTCCCCAGCGACGAAGTCGAACCGGGTACCATCGTGCAGGAAATGCAGGCCGGCTACATGATCAAGGACCGCTTGCTGCGCCCGGCCATGGTCGGCGTGGCGAAAAAGCCGGACTGATAGCCTGTGCTGAACGGCGCCCTGACCGGCATTTTTTGGGGCGCCGTCATTCTGTTCCTATGGTGGCTTGGGAGGCGGGCTCATGCGCGCCCTGTCTCGGCGGTCGCGGACTGGCCTGAGCAGGTATACTCGTCATATACTGAGGAATTTGATCTCGAGATAAGGGCACGAGACCTTCCCGCTCGGCTCGACGCCGATGGGACTGCTGGTGAGAGCCCCAGCGGTGATTTCGAGCGGGATATCGATCGGCGAAGGGAAGCTTACCTTGCAGCGCGTGCGCACGGTATTTCTCGTTTGGTCGAGTTTCGCCCTCCCAAGCCACCGGCGTCGGTTTGCCTTCTGATTGATCTGTCTGGATCGATGGCAAAGCGGCTACCGGAAGTGCTAGGAGAAGTCAGGGCAATTTCGGAATGGCTCACGAAGCACGAGTCGAACGTAGCGGTCTATGGTTTCACAACCCGCGGCTGGCGGGGCGGTCCGGTACGGAAAAAATGGCTTGCAGATGGATCGCCCGAATACCCCGGGCGATTGTGCGCCCTAGTTCATATTGTTGTTTCCGATTTCGGTTCGCCCGGTGGCGACGATGACTGGGATGCGCTGCTCAGGACGGATATTCTTCGGGAGAACGTCGATGGCGAAGCGCTTCGATGGGCGGCGGATCGATTGGTTCAGGAGCGAACACCCAACAAGATGCTTGTCGTCCTGTCGGATGGGGCACCAGTGGATGACGCGACGCTCGCAGCGAACGGGAACAGTTTCCTGTTCAAAGATATGGTTGAGGCCATGTCTGAAATCGAGAAGCGCGAGCATATCACGCCCATTGGGATTGGGCTCGACTACCGCGTGAGCGAGTTTTACCCGCATTCGGGTCTCGTAGAAGAAGGCGGCTCATTAATCGAAGCAATGATTCCGTTCCTTGATGGCACGGCCGCTGGCGGGACAAGAACGGAGGGTTGATAATGCATTGGATTTTTGGGGCGGCCGCATGCGCCCTTGCCGTCGTTTCCGCATCCCCGCTCGCTGCCGAAGAGGCGGCCGATGCGCGGCTCGCGGAGGTGGCGGACAGCTATTACGATTACCAGCTCGAGCAATTCGGGCTGACCGAAAACGCCAATGGCAGCACCGACCGGGGCGCGACGCTATGGTCGGTCACGCCTGAAGCGCAGCGCGCACGGGCGGCGCGCTACGTAGAATACCTTAGCGAGCTGGAAGCCATCGACCGTTCCGCGCTGGGCGCAAATGGGCGGACCAACGCGCTGGTGCTGCGCACTCTGCTCGAGGCCGAAATCGGCGATACGCGCTTTGCCGAATGGGAAATGCCCTTCGACAGCGACAGCAATTTCTGGTCCTACCTGGCGCCGCGCGGCGGCTTCACCACGGCCGAAGAATATCACAACTACATCGGCCGGATGCGCGATATCCCGCGTTATTTCGCCGAGCAGACCGCCAATGCGCGGGCCGGTCTGGCGCGCGGGTTTTCGGTTCCGCGGGTGACGCTGGAAGGACGCGATGTGTCGATCGCATCCTATGTCGTCGACGATCCCGAGCAGAGCCCCTTCTGGACGCCCTTCGCCGATATGCCGCGCAGCATTCCCGCCGACGAGCAGGAGCGCCTGCGCGAAGCCGGGCGCGCGGCAATCGCGCAGCAGGTGACGCCTGCCTATGCCCAATGGCTCGCCTTCTTCCGCGAGGAATATCTGCCCAATACGCGCACGACCCTTGGCGCGAGCGAGTTCCCCGATGGCGCGGCCTATTACGCGCAGCAGATCCGCCAATACACCACGCTGGACCTCACCGCCGAGCAGATCCACCGCATCGGGCTCGACGAAGTCGCGCGGATCACCGCCGAAATGGAAAAGGTGAAGGACGAGGCGGGCTTCGACGGCACGCTGGCCGAATTCGTCACCTTCCTGCGTACCGATCCGCAATTCGTGGCGCGCAGCGGTGACGAGCTGATGGGGGTTTCCTCTTATGTCGCCAAGCGCGTCGATGGGAAACTTGCCGATTATTTCGGCTTCCTGCCGCGTCACCGGTTCACGATCCGTCCGGTCGATCCCGCCATCGCCCCCTTCTACACCGCGGGGCGCGGCGGGCTCGATGCGTGCCAGATGAACACTTACGACCTGCCCTCGCGCCCGCTCTACAACATCCCTGCGCTGACGCTGCACGAATGCGCGCCCGGACACAGTTTCCAGGGCGCGGTCGCGCTCGAACAGGAGGAAGCCCCGCGGTTCCGTCGGCAGACCTATTTCTCCGGTTTTGGCGAGGGCTGGGGGCTTTATGTCGAATATCTCGGCGAGGAGATGGGGATCTATCGCACGCCCTATGAGAAGTTCGGGCGGCTGTCCTACGAGATGTGGCGCGCGGCGCGGCTGGTGATCGACACCGGCATCCACCACTATGGCTGGAGCCGCGAACAGGCAGTCGCCTACCTGTCGAGCCATACCGCCCTGTCCGATCGCGAAGTGGGCACCGAGATCGATCGCTACATCAGCTGGCCGGGTCAGGCGCTGGCCTACAAGCTGGGCGAGATGACGATACGCCGCGTCCGAGCGAAGGCAGAAGAGGAACTCGGCGAACGCTTCGATATCCGCAAGTTCCACGATGTGGTGCTGTCGCTCGGTTCGGTGCCGCTGCCCGCGCTCGAAGCGCGCATCGATGCCTTTATCGCCGATGGCGGGCAGGGACTGCCCGGCGTGACCTACGACTGAGGAACGGCGAGGCCGCTCGTCCGTATGTGATCCGACAGGGACGCAAACGGAGAGATACCATGAACACCAAGCTGTTACTCGCACCCGCGCTACTCGCCTCGAGCCTCGGTCTGGGCGCCTGCGCGCAGAATTACGCGGTCGAGGGCGCAGCTGCCGGTGCGGCTGCCGGTGCCGGGCTGAGCGCATTGCTGGGCGAAGACCTCGAAACCTACGCGCTAGCTGGTGCCGCGATCGGCGGGGTGATCGGCTATGTCAGCGACAAGGACGACGATTGCGACGGCTATTACGGCGATGGCCGCTATGTCGACGACGACTGCCGCGATGACGATCGCTACGCCCGCTACTGGCGCTGATCGCCTGCCCGGATGAACATCTGACCGAACGAACAAGGGCCGTCCCGCATGGGGCGGCCCTTTTCGCATCGGCTGCCCGCGGGGCCTAGCGCTCGGTCCCCGGGAAGCGGACCAGCAGGTCGTATGCTGCGGGGTCGGCGATGCCTGCGACCTTGACACCATTGCGCAGCCAGAAGGCGTGTTTCACGATCTCGGCCTGCTGCTCGATGCCATAGCGTTCGAGCGGCCAGCCCGGCTTGAGCGAATAATCATAGCGCGCCCAGGGCATCCGCCGGGTGAGCAGGTACCAGTCGCCCCTGGTCTGGACCTGCCACACATGCACCAGCTCGTGGATCAGCAACCCCTGGCGCAGCACATGCGTGGTCGAGAAATCATCGCAATAGGCATCGCCCCGCGGGTGGAAATGGACATGACCGCGCGGCGCCATCGTGATCCGGCGGGGCTGGAAGGGAAACCACTTCCGCCGCCGGATCGTCACCTTGGCATAATCGATTGCGTGCCCGAAAACCGTTCGGGCGAGCGCAATCTCGCCCGCTGTCAGCGGACGTTCCCCTCCTACGGGGCAGGTTGGCGCGACCGCTTCGTCATGGGCAGCAACCCCCAGCGTGTCGCGCCCATCGCTCAGCGTTCGTCACCCGCGGCGCGGACTTCGACCGGGAAGCTCTTCTGCTTGCCGCCCACCACGGTCAGCGTCATCTCGGCCGTGTCGCCCGCCGCGATTGCCGGGTCGAGATCGAACACCATGACGTGGTAGCCGCCGGGTTCGAAGGTCTCTTCATCACCCGCATTGACCAATACCTGGCCCACGCTGTCCATGGTCATTTCGCCATCCATCTGCATCGATGCATGCAGTTCTGCACGGCCAGCGCCTTCGACATCGGCGCGGCGGATAGCGTAATTGCGCTCGCCGGTATTGGCGACGGTGAAATAGATCGCGCCCGGATTGCCAGATACCGCCGGCAGCATCAGGCGTGCGTCGCTCAGTTCCAGTGCGACCTCGTCGGCCGCGGGTGCCGCCGCTTCCTCGGTGCCGCCCGAACAACCGGCCAGTGTAACCGTAGCGAAAGCCAGCGCTGCTGGTGCGAAATACGTGAATTTCATGGATTTCATCCCCTCTTCGTCCTGCGCAAAAACTAGCGCGCGCTCTCCCTTGTGCCAAGGAAAACCGCACCTATATCACGCGGGTAACACACCACCGGATAGAGCCGCCAACCGGTTCCGCCAGCTTTGGGGAACCCAAAGTGCGGTGTCCAACGACTTGAAACAGATGGGGAAACCATGAGCAAAGTTATCGGTATCGACCTCGGCACCACCAACAGCTGTGTCGCCTTGATGGACGGCGGCAAGCCCAAGGTCATTGAGAATTCGGAAGGCGCGCGGACCACTCCGTCGATCGTTGCCTTCACCAAGGACAGCGAACGTCTGATCGGTCAGCCGGCCAAGCGCCAGGCGGTGACCAATCCCGACAACACGCTGTTTGCGATCAAGCGCCTGATCGGTCGCCGGTTCGATGACCCGCTGACCAAGAAGGACATGGGCCTGGTTCCTTACGACATCGTCAAAGGCAAGAACGGCGACGCATGGGTCGAAGCCGGCGGCGAAGACTATTCGCCCAGCCAGGTGTCCGCCTTCATCCTGCAGAAGATGAAGGAAACCGCCGAGAGCTATCTTGGCGAAACCGTCACCCAGGCAGTGATCACCGTTCCCGCATACTTCAACGACGCGCAGCGCCAGGCGACCAAGGACGCCGGCCAGATTGCCGGTCTCGAAGTGCTGCGCATCATCAACGAACCGACCGCCGCGGCGCTCGCCTATGGCATGGACAAGGAAGACGGCAAGACCATCGCCGTTTACGACCTTGGCGGCGGTACCTTCGACGTTTCGGTGCTCGAAATCGGTGACGGTGTGTTCGAAGTGAAGTCGACCAATGGCGACACTTTCCTGGGCGGCGAAGACTTCGACAGCACGATCGTCGAGTATCTCGCGGACGAGTTCAAGAAGAAGGAGAACATGGATCTCCGGACCGACAAGCTCGCGCTGCAGCGTCTCAAGGAAGCCGCCGAGAAGGCCAAGATCGAGCTGTCGAGCTCGGCCTCGACCGAAGTCAACCTGCCCTTCATCACCGCGCGCATGGAAGGCGGCAGCTCGACCCCGCTGCACCTCGTCGAAACGCTCAGCCGCTCGAAGCTCGAACAGCTCGTCGGCGACCTGATCAAGCGTACGCTCGAACCGTGCAAGAAGGCGCTGGCCGATGCCGGTGTCTCGAAGGACGAGATCGACGAGGTCATCCTCGTCGGCGGCATGACCCGCATGCCCAAGGTTCGCGAAGTCGTCGAAGAATTCTTCGGTTCGAAGCCGCATACCGGTGTGAACCCCGATGAAGTCGTCGCCATGGGCGCGGCGATCCAGGCCGGCGTCCTCCAGGGCGACGTCAAGGACGTGCTGCTGCTCGACGTGACCCCGCTCTCGCTGGGCATCGAGACCCTTGGCGGCATCATGACCAAGATGATCGATCGCAACACGACGATCCCCACCAAGAAGACGCAGACCTATTCGACCGCCGAGGACAATCAGAACGCGGTGACGATCCGCGTTTTCCAGGGCGAACGCGAAATGGCCGCGGACAACAAGATGCTCGGCCAGTTCGACCTGGTCGGTATCCCGGCTGCCCCGCGCGGCGTGCCGCAGATCGAGGTCACTTTTGACATCGACGCCAACGGCATCGTCAACGTCAGTGCCAAGGACAAGGGCACCGGCAAGGAACAGCAGATCCGCATCCAGGCATCGGGCGGCCTGTCCGATGACGATATCGACCAGATGGTCCAGGATGCCGAGAAGTTCGCCGACGAGGACAAGAAGCGCCGCGAAAGTGCCGAGGCCCGCAACCAGGCCGACAGCCTCGTCCACGCGACCGAAAAGCAGCTCGAAGAGCATGGCGACAAGATCGACGCTTCGCTGAAGAGCGAAGTCGAAGAGAAGGTCGCGGCGCTCAAGACCGCGCTCGAAGGTGATGACGCTACCGACATCAACGCCAAGGCCCAGGACCTGTCGCAGAGCGCGATGAAGATGGGCCAGTCGATCTACGAGCAGGAGCAGGCCAATGCTGCCGACGCGCCTGCCGGAGATGCCGAAGCAGCGGATAGCGCGGCCGAGGACGATGTGGTCGACGCCGAGTTCTCCGAAGTCGACGAAGACGCGAAGAACTGATCGGACGATGAAAAACCGATCGCCACCGGTGCCCCAACGCACCGGTGGCGATTAGTCATTGGGAAGCCATGTCGACTACCGAAACCGAATTATACGAATTGCTCGGAGTGAGCCGCGATGCCGACGGGGCGACGATCAAGTCGGCCTATCGCAAGCTCGCGATGAAGCACCATCCCGATCGCAACCCCGGCTGCACCGAGAGCGAGGGCAAGTTCAAGGCGCTCAGCGCCGCCTATGAAGTGCTCAAGGACCCGCAGAAGCGCGCCGCATACGACCGCTTCGGGCATGCCGCTTTCCAGCAGGGCGGCCCCGGTGGCGGCGGCCATCCCGGCGCCGATTTCGGCGATATCGGGGATATTTTCGAGACCATCTTCGGCAGCGCCTTTGGCGGCGGTGGACGTGCCCGTCCGCGCCGCGGCGCCGATCTGCGTTACGATCTGCAGATCGAACTCGAGGAAGCCTTCCATGGCAAATCGACCGAAATCGAGATCGAAGTCTCGCAGAATTGCGAAACCTGCCACGGCTCGGGCGCAACGCCCGGAACGCGCGCACGCACCTGCAACCTGTGCCACGGCCAGGGCCAGGTCCGCGCCAAGCAGGGCTTCTTCGTCGTCGAGCGTCCGTGCCCCAATTGCCACGGCAGCGGCGAAGTCATCAGCTCGCCCTGCCGCGATTGCCGCGGCGAGGGACGCGTCGACAAGGCGCAGTCGCTCGAGGTCGAAATCCCGCCCGGTGTCGATACCGGCACCCGCATCCGCCTGTCGGGCAAGGGCGAGGCGGGACCGCGCGGTGCGCCTCCGGGCGATCTCTATATTTTCCTCCATGTAAAGCCGCATGCGATCTTCCAGCGTGAAGGCACCACGCTCGCCACCCGCGTGCCGATCAGCTTCACCGCCGCTGCGCTGGGCGGGTCGATCGATATTCCTAACCTCGATGGCGAGGATGTGACGATCGAAATTCCGGCCGGCATCCAGTCGGGCAAGCAATTGCGCCATCGCGGCGCGGGCATGCCCGTGCTGCAGGGCCGCGGACGCGGTGACCTGGTGGTCGAAATCGCGGTCGAGACCCCGACCAAGCTGAGCAAGGAACAGCGCGCGCTGCTCGAACAGTTCCGCGAGCTGGAAACCGGCGACGAATGCCCTGAAAGCCGCGGCTTCTTCAACAAGCTCAAGGATGTGATCGGCGGGTGATTGCCAAGCAGGGCTGCGCTGGCGATAAGCGCGGCCCATGCTGCCTTCGCTGACGATCATCGACGATTTCCTGTCCGACCCCTGGGCCGCGCGGCGGGCTGCGCTGGCGCTCGACTATGCACCGCCGGGAACGGGCGGAAATTATCCGGGCCGCGATTCGACTACCGCATTGCCGATGGACGGGATTAACGCCTCGGTCTCGCGGCATCTTGGCCTCGCGCTCAAGGGGGCGGACAAGACCGAGCATGGCCATTGCCGGATGACTCTCAAAGCGGACAAGGGCCGCAGCGGGGTGCATATCGACCCCGCTTTCTACTCGGGCATCCTCTATCTCTCGCGTCCCGAAGATTGCGCCAGACCGGGGGCCGGCGGGACCGATTTCTTCCGCCACAAGCGTACCGGCCTCGAACGCGTGCCTGCCAATGGCGCCGAGCTCGCGGCGTCGGGCTATGCCGATCTCGACACGCTGGTGGGCGATGTGGTCAATAAGGACACCACGCAGCCGGGCAAATGGGAGCGGGTGATGCGCGTCCCGATGCGCTTCAACCGGCTCGTGCTGTTTTCACCCTGGCAGTTCCACAATGCCGCGCCCGGCTTCGGCACCGACCCCGAAAACGCGCGGCTGGTGATGCTGCTCTTCTTCGGCCGCGACGCGGGCTAGGGCATTCGTTCGACAAGCTCGGCGCGGATCTCGTCGATCAGGCGCTGTGTACAGCGCTGCGCCATCTGCTCTTCGTCGAGGATCGCGTGGAAGGCCGCGCGCTTGAAGTGGCGACACGTTTCGGCGGCAAAGGGCTTTTCCAGCGTCGAACAGACCAGGTCGATCATCCGCTCCGCCCCGTGCAGCCGGCCCCACAGATAATCGTTCTCGCGGTAAGCCCGGCTGAAGAAGGCGCCGAAATTATAGAACTCGACCCCGCGCAGCGTGGCCTGCGTTCCGCCTTCGCGGATGCTGCGCGCATCGTCGGGGCTGATGCGGTCGACCTTGACCGGGTCGAATTCGGTCAGTCCTTCATTGCGCAGCAGCGGCAGCGTGGCGACATCGTAAAAGGGAAAGCCCAGATAGCTCAGCAGCATCCGGCGGCGCAGGTTCTTGGGCATCTGCTCGAGCGCGGCCGCGAGCATTTCCTCGGCGCGGTCGTCGAGCCCGGGTAGCAGGCGCTTCGCCTCGATCATGTCGAGCAGCGACCCCGGATCGCGCATCACCCCCTCCGCCAATGGCACGAAATCCGCGCCCAGCGCCGCAACCCCTTCGCGTTCGAAATAGAGCGCGAGGATCTGGTAAACCGTATCGCGGCCCTGTTCGAGCGCCTCGTCGGAAATGTCGGGATCGGCCTCCCAGTCGCGCGCGAGCCGCCGCGCGAGCAGACGCAACCGGCGAATGCGGAAACCGATGTCGTGTTCGCGGAAGAAGGCGATCGCTTCGGCCGATGCACCGCCCGAGGGCGCAGCCAGCGTGTTCAGGCCGCGCCGGATCAACTCCTCGCGCAGCACCGCCTCGATCGGGGCGGGATCGTCGAACCCCAGCTTGGGCGCAGCGGCCAACGCCAACCGCGCGAGGCGGACGACGATACCGGTGAACTTCGCTTGCGCATAGGCGTGAAAGGCATAACCCGCACGCTCGGCGGCGGCCTGCTGCGCCTTCTGCCGCCATGCTTTCAGCCGTGCAGGGGTGGGCCGGTCGAGAAACAGCGTTCGCCCGAACAGGCGATCGACCGCGGCATCGACTTCGGGGCGCAACGCGGCGACCATGCGGCTGAGCCGCTCGGCCTCGCGGCTCTGTTCTTCGAGCTGTTCCAGATTGTCGCGGATCGGCTGTTCGCGCGGGAGCGTCGACAGCGACCCGAAAATCGCGGAAAAGAAGCCCACCGGCTCACGCTTGCCACCATCATCGCCATAGCGGTCGGGCCGCGGATCGACATAAAGGAACCGACGGTCGACCTCGCGCTGCGCGGGGCGTTCATGCAAAGCGGCGATGGCTCCGGCGAACGGCTTGTTGACCAGCACCGACCCGTCGATAAGCGACACATTATCAATTGTTTCCCGCGCGACATGCACCGGCATGATCCGTTCGAGAAACGCCTCCCTCTCCGGCCACCTGCGTTCGGTGAGGTCGGACAATTGGTCGATCTCCTCGATCCGCAGCGGCGGGAAGGCCCCGGGGAAACTGGCTGTCGCGCGGGCAGCGAACACCAGCTCGAGCGGATTGGCGATATCGATGCCGCCGGTCATCGGCGTGCGCGTCCGGAAGGAAATCGGCATGCGGTGTTCGGTGTCCTCGACCACCGGCGGGCTGTGCAGCCGCAGCAATTCGAGATAGCCGTGGAAATCGGTCGCGGTGACATAGAGGTCGAGCGGATGGCCGGGTGGCAGCAGCGGCTCTTCCACCGGGCTCGCGGCCATGGCCGAGAAGGCGCGTTCGAGCATGCGCGAGAAGCCGAGGCCCGAGAATGGCGGTTCGAACCACCGGCCGCGAATCAGGTGCGACACCTTGCGTTCGACCTCGGCCTGCGTTTCGGGGGCCACCGCATCGGCCAGATTGCTGCCGGGCCGGCTGAGCAGCCAGGTGGCGAAGGGCTGCGCCCACATCTTCGAAAACCGCCATTTGAGGCGCGCTGCGGGGTCGACCAGTTCGTCGACATCGGCCAGTTCGAGCCACAGGTCGGTCAGTGGTTCGAGCGACTGGCCCGAATGGACCGCCTGCGCGAGGAACACGGCATTGATCCCGCCCGCGCTCGCCCCGCTCATGATATCGGGGAGCACGCGCAAGCGCAGGTCATGTTCGTCGGCGATCCGTTCGAGCAGCGCGCGATAGACCGCTTCCACGCCGCCGCGCGCGGGCCCCTGGGCGTGGAAATCGCGACTGGCGCGGGCAAGCTGCCACAGCTCGCGCGTCACGCCATGCATATAGATGGCCAAGCTCACTCCGCCGTAGCAGACCAGCGCTATCCGCAATTCCTTTTGACGCATTGCCGGACCTCATGACGGGATAAACCGACAAAGGCAATTGCGTTCGCGAAATGTTCCGGTTAGCAAGCGCGCATGGCGAAACCCAAGAAACGCTATGTCTGCCAGGCCTGTGGCGGCGTATCCAATCGCTGGCAGGGGCAATGCCCCGATTGCGCCGAATGGAACACGCTGGCGGAGGATGCTCCGGCAACGGTGTTCTCGATGAAACACGATCTGTCGAGCGGGGGGCGCGCGGTCGAATTTGTCGAGCTCGACAAGCCCGGCGCCCTGCCGACGCGCCAGCCCACCGGCCTTGCCGAATTCGACCGCGCGCTGGGCGGCGGGCTGGTCCCGGGATCGGCGATCCTGCTCGGCGGCGATCCGGGCATTGGCAAATCGACATTACTGCTTCAAGCCGCGGCCAAGATCGCCCGCGGCGGGCATGGCGTCGTCTATGTCAGCGGCGAGGAAGCTGCCGGGCAAATCCGCATGCGCGCCGCGCGGCTCGGGCTGTCGGACGCGCCGATCAAGCTCGCCGCCGCGACCGGGGTGCGCGATATCCTGACCACGCTGGGTTCGATGGACGCGCCCAAGCTGCTGGTGATCGATTCGATCCAGACGATGCATTCGGACACGATCGAAGGCGCGCCCGGCACTGTCAGCCAGGTACGTGGCTGCGCCTTCGAACTGATTCGCTACGCCAAGGAAAACGGGGTCGGGCTGGTGCTCGTCGGGCATGTGACCAAGGACGGCAGCATCGCCGGGCCGCGCGTGCTCGAGCACATGGTCGATGTCGTGATGAGCTTCGAGGGCGAACGCAGCCACCAGTACCGCATCCTGCGCGCGCTCAAGAACCGCTTCGGCGCAGTCGACGAAATCGGCGTCTTCGCGATGGCGGGGGAGGGGCTGGAGGAAGTCGACAACCCCTCGATGCTGTTCCTCTCGGGCCGCGACGAGCCGATGGCCGGCAGTGCGGTCTTCCCCGCGATCGAGGGCACGCGCCCGGTGCTGGTCGAAATACAGGCGCTGATCGTGCGGCTGCAATCGGGCGCCACGCCGCGCCGCGCGGTGGTCGGATGGGACAGCGGCCGGCTCGCCATGCTGCTCGCCGTGCTCGAATCGCGCTGCGGGCTCAATTTCTCTTCGGCCGAGGTCTATCTCAATGTCGCGGGCGGTTATCGCCTGTCCGATCCCGCGGCCGACCTCGCGGTGGCCGCGGCGCTGGTCAGCGCGATGGCCGACAAGCCGCTGCCGCCGCGCAGCGTGTGGCTGGGCGAAGTTTCGCTCGCCGGGGAAATCCGTCCCGTCGCGCATGGCGGACTGCGCCTGCGCGAAGCCGCCAAGCTCGGCTTCGACCGCGGCTTTGGACCGGCGGATGTGAAGGGCGGGTCGGAGGCGCTGACCTATGATGGCTTGGGACAATTGGCCAATCTCGTTGACCGGATAATCGGGAATTCATAAGTCCCGGTCCATGGTAGAGAAATGACGGGTTTTGATTACATTGTCCTGCTGATCGTCGGCATCGCAGCCGTGGGCGGTTTCCTGCGTGGATTCATGCAGGAAGTGCTTTCGCTCGCCGCGTGGGTGCTTGCCGCTTTTGCAATCCGGTTCCTGCATACGCCGCTGACGACTGCGCTGCAGGAGTACATCGGCGCGCATATCACCACCTCGCTGCTGTCGTTCACCCTGCTGCTGCTGATCCCCTATGCCGCGATGAAGGTCATCGCCAACAATGTCGGGACCGCTTCGCGCGGCTCGGTGCTGGGACCGGTCGACCGCGTCCTCGGCTTCGGTTTCGGAGCGCTGAAGGGCATGGTCATCGTGGTGATCGCCTTCTCGCTGCTGGTGCTAGGCTACGACACGGTATGGGGCTTCAAGGGGCGGCCCACCTGGATTACCACGGCGCGCAGCTACGAACTGGTCGATGCCAGCTCGCGCGCGCTGGTCGAGGTGCTGGCTGACCGCCGCGCCATCCTGCGCGAGCAGGCCGCCGCGCCCGAGTGATGGCGGCAACCCGCGCGCCTGCGCTCTATTCGCCCGAGTTGCTCGCCCTGGCGGTGGAGCTGGCCGGCTATCCCTACGACCATGCGGCCATTGCGTGCGGCACTGCCCGCTCGCGCAGCTGCGGCAGCGTGATCGACCTGTCGTCCAGCCAAGGTGACCGGCTCGAAACCATCGGCCTCAAGGTCACCGCCTGCGCGGTGGGCCAGGCCTCCGCGGCGATTTTCGCACGCGAGGCACGCGGCATGGATGAGGCGGCGATCGCGCGCACCCTGCAGTCGCTGACCGAATGGCTCGAAGGCGAGGCGCCAAGCTCGCTCCTGCCCCGGCTCGCACTGCTGGAACCGGCCCGTCCGCACCGCGGGCGTCACGAGGCAATTCTCTTGCCGTGGAGAGCCGCGCTGGACGCGCTTTCCAAGCCCCGCGACCCCCGCTAGACCCGCGTTCACGCCAAGAACAATCGCGAGGGAGGGAGCGCGACATGCCCGAGGGTGCCGTCACACCGCACAGGGAGCCGTCCGAAAAGGAAATCCGCCTGGTCATCGCCGCGAGCAGCGCGGGGACGATCTTCGAATGGTACGATTTCTTCATCTACGGCACGCTCGCCGCGCTGATCGGCGCAGCCTTCTTCCCGAGCGATAACGAGACGCTGGAAATCCTGCTGGTCTGGGCGGGTTTCGCAGTCGGCTTCGGCTTCCGCCCGCTCGGCGCGATCCTGTTCGGTTTCCTCGGCGACCGCTTGGGGCGCAAATACACTTTCCTCGTCACCGTGACGCTGATGGGAATCGCCACCGCGGGCGTCGGGCTGATCCCCAGCGCGGCAAGCATCGGTATCGCCGCGCCGCTGATCGTGATCGGCCTGCGCATCCTGCAGGGGCTGGCGCTGGGCGGCGAATATGGCGGCGCGGCGATCTATGTCGCCGAGCATGCCCCGCCCGAAAAGCGCGGCTTCTACACCAGCTTCATCCAGGCCAGCGTGGTCGGCGGTTTCGTGCTGTCGATCGCGGTGGTGATCGCCTGCCGCGCGCTGATCCCGGCCGACGATTTCGCCGCATGGGGCTGGCGCATTCCCTTCCTGCTGTCGATCGTGCTGCTGTTCATCTCGCTCTGGATGCGGCTCAAGCTGTCCGAAAGCCCCGTCTTCCAGGCGATGAAGGCGGCAGGCGAAACCTCGGCCAATCCGTTCAAGGAAAGCCTCACCTATCCGGGCAATCCCAAGCGCATCTTCGTGACGCTGTTCGGCATCACCGGCGTGCTCACGACGATCTGGTACACCGCTTTCTTCTCGGGCCTGTCGTTCCTGCGCGGACCGATGCGCGTGGACGAGGGCGTGGTCGAATGGATGCTGCTGATCGCGGGCACGCTGTCGATGGGGTTCTACATCGTGGTCGGGAAATGGTCCGACAGGGTGGGGCGCAAGAAGCCGATCATCATCGGAGCGATCGCCGCGCTTGCGCTGCTGTTCCCCGTGTTCTGGGGGATCGGCGCGCTCGCCAATCCGGGCCTGCAGGACAGCGCGCGCGCCGCGCCCGTCACCATCAGCGGAGCCGAATGCGAATACGATCCCTTCGCCGAGGTCCAGGCCAGCGCCTGCGGCCGCGCGTTGCAGGACCTGACCGCGCTTGGCGTTCCCTATGCCATTACCGAAGATACGCGCACCGAACTGGCGATCGGCAACGCAACCTATGGCTACGAGGCCCTGCCCGAGGATACGCGGCGCGCGATTATCCAGAGCTGGCTTGAAGCCAATGGCTATTCCTTCGAACGCCAGACGCCGCCACTCGCGAGCATCGCGGGAATCATCGGCCTGCTGCTGGTGCTCGGCCTGTTGTCGGCGCTGACCTATGGCTCGGTCGCCGCGCTTCTGTCAGAGATGTTCCCCGCGCGGATCCGCTACAGCTCGATGTCGATCCCCTATCATATCGGGGCGGGCTATCTCGGCGGCTTCCTGCCGTTGATCGCGGGCTATATCGTGGCGATGACCGGCAACGCCTATTCGGGACTGTGGTACACGATGGCGGTGGTCGGCTTCGGGCTGGTCGTAGCCTGGTGGGGCCTGCCCGAGGGGCCGCCGCGCGATTTCGAGGATAGCGGGCAGGATCCGCCCGCGTCTCCCGTCCTTCCGTGAGCCGCCGATGACCACACTCCCGCCGCCGACTCTGCGGCTGCGTATCGATCGCGATGCCCTCGCGCATAACTGGCGCGCGCTCGATGCGCTGTCGGGCAGCGCGCGCGCCGGGGCGGCGGTGAAGGCGAATTGCTATGGTCTGGGCGTCGAGACCTGCGTGCCGGTGCTGCGCGATGCCGGGTGCGGCGATTTCTTCGTCGCGCATTGGAGCGAAGTGCCCGCCGTGCTGCGCCATGTCCCGCCCGGGCAGGTGGCGGTGCTGCACGGCCCGATCGACGCCGGGGAAGCCGCCTATGCGCGGTCGGTACGAGTCAGGCCGGTCATCGACAGCCTGCGCCAGGCGCGCCTGTGGCTCGAGAGCGGCGGCGGGCCGTGCAATCTGATGATCGACACCGGGATCAACCGCCTCGGCATATCGCCCGCCGAGCTGTCCGACCCGGCCGTCCAGCAGCTCGAGATCGAAGTGCTGATGAGCCATTTGGCCTGCGCCGACGAGGACAGCGCGATGAATGCGCGCCAGATGGACGCCTTCCGCACCTGCCGCTCCGCGGCCCGCCCCAAGGAGGCCAGCCTCGCCAACAGCGCCGGCATCGCACTGGGCCACGACTATGCCTTCGATCTGACCCGCCCCGGACTGGCGCTCTATGGCGGCATCCCGCGCAGCGAGCTGGCGGGCGATATCCGCCAGGTCGCCTATCCCGAAGCGCGGGTGATCCAGCGCCGCGAGATCGGGGCGGGGGAAACGGTCGGTTACAACGCCACTTTCACCGCGCCCGGCGCCATGCGCATCGGCGTGGTGTCGCTGGGCTATGCGGACGGCATCCTGCGCAGCTGGGCAGGGGCGCATTTCACGCATGGCGAGCGCCGGCTGCCGATCCTTGGCAAGGTGTCGATGGATATGATCGTCCTCGACCTGTCCGATGCGCCGGACGTGGGGGAGGGCGACTGGGTCGCGCTGCCGTATCATCTCCCCGATGCTGCGCAGCAAACCACTCTTTCGCAATATGAATTGCTGACAATCCTGGGCCACCGCTTCGGCTGAGCAGCGCGCTGTGTTGCGTCGCACTTTGTGCACGTGCTAAGCGTCTTGCATTGCACAATTGGGGAGCATGCGAGAATGGCCAAGCGGACCGCCGAGGGCGAACCGATCATCATCAAGAAGTACGCCAACAGGCGGCTCTACAACACCGATACGAGCAGCTACATCACGCTGGACGATCTGGCCAAGATGGTCCGCGAGAATGTCGACTTCAACGTCCTCGATGCCAAGTCGGGCGACGATATCACGCATACCATCCTGACGCAGATCATCGTCGAGGAAGAAAGCCACGGCACGCACATGCTCCCGGTCAGCTTCCTGCGCGATCTGATCAGCATGTATGGCAATTCGATGCAGGCGATGATGCCGAGCTATCTCGAAGCCAGCATGGCGAATTTGCACCGCAACCGTGAACAGATCCAGTCGGCTTTCGCCAAGGGCATCGAAGCCAATCCGCTCGCGAAAATGGCCGAGGCCAATTTCAAGATGATGCAGAATGCCGCCGAGGCGTTCATCCCCGCCGCGTCCAAGTCCCCCAGGCCCGAACAGTCCGACGACCTTGCCGAGATGCGCGCGCAGATGGCCGCGATGCAGAAGAAGCTGGACGAGATGAGCAAATGACGGCATCGGCCCGCGCGCCGCTCCGACCAGCAATTACGGGATATTGACCATGGCCCAGATCCGCCATGCCTTGAACACGCGCCGCGACGATGATTTCGCCGCCTGGTACCAGGACGTCATCAGCTCCGCCGAAATGGCCGAGGAATCGGGTGTGCGCGGGTGCATGGTGATCCGCCCGTGGGGCTTTGGCATCTGGGAGCGCATGCAGCGTCTGCTCGACGACCGGATCAAGGCGACCGGGCACGAGAACGCCTATTTCCCGATCTTCATCCCGCTGTCGAATTTCGAGCGCGAGGCGCAGCATGTCGAAGGCTTCGCCAAGGAAATGGCGGTGGTCACGCATCACCGGCTGATCGCGGGCAAGGATGGCGGGCTGATCCCAGACCCCGAAGCCAAGCTGGAAGAACCGCTGGTCGTGCGCCCGACCTCGGAAACGATCATCGGCGACGCCATGGCGCGCTGGATCCAGAGCTGGCGCGACCTGCCACTGAAGCTCAACCAATGGGCCAATGTCGTGCGCTGGGAAATGCGCACGCGCATGTTCCTGCGGACCAGCGAATTCCTGTGGCAGGAAGGCCATACCGCGCATGCCGACGAGGCGGAGGCGAAAGAGCACACGCTGACCATGCTCGAGGTTTACCGGGCCTTTGCCGACGAGGACCTCGCGCTGGCGGTGGTGCCCGGTGAAAAGCCCGAGAACGAGCGTTTCCCGGGCGCGGTCGAGACCTGGTCGATCGAGGCGATGATGCAGGACGGCAAGGCGCTGCAGGCGGGCACCAGCCATTATCTCGGCACCAATTTCGCGCAGGCCTCGGGGATCAAGTACCAGAACCGCGAAGGCGGCGAGAGCCTCGCGCATACCACCAGCTGGGGCGTTTCGACGCGCATGGTCGGCGGCGTCATCATGACGCATGGCGACGACGACGGCCTGCGCCTGCCGCCCAAGATCGCGCCGCAGCAGGTCGTCATCCTGCCTATGCTACGCGACAAGCCCGAAGACCAGGCGCTGATCGACTATTGCGAGGTCCTGCGCGCCACGCTGGCCGGCCAGAGCGTGTTGGGCGAACCGCTGCGCGTACTGCTGGACACGCGGCCGGGCAAGGCGGCACAGAAGCGCTGGGACTATGTCCGCAAGGGCGCGCCTGTCATCGTCGAGGTTGGCGGGCGCGACATGGACAATGGCGTCGTCAGCATGCTGCGCCGCGACCGTTTGTGGGATACCGAAACAGGCAAGCCCGCCTTCGAGAACCCGACGCGTGAAGCCGCAGGGGAGGCCATTCCCGCGATCCTCGTCGACATGCAGGCCACGCTGCTAGCCCAGGCTGCCGAGCGCCGCGATGCGAACATCACCCGCGGAGTCACCGATTTCGCCGAGGTGGAAAAGCACTTCTCCTCCTCGCGCTATCCCGGCTGGGTCGAAGTGCAATGGTCCAAGCCCACGGGCGCGTCGCTGGAAAAGGTCGTCGAGCGGCTGAAGGACCACAAGCTCACCATCCGCAACGTGCCGATCGGGGCCGAGGCGGTCGATGGCGCCTGCATCTTCACCGGCGAACCCGCGGTCGAACGCGTGCTGCTGGCCAAAGCGTACTAAGGCACTCTGGTTCGTCATCCCCGCGCAGGCGGGGATCCAGACAAGCGACCAGTCCGGGTAACTCGCTTGCATGTGGTCATTGCCGATGCAGGAGCAGGACGCGGTGAGTACGTGACACCGGGCCTCGCCATCCCCATATGGCGCGCATGACAAAACAGAACACGAACCGGCGGCGTCAGGGGATGCCGTCGAAAGAACAGATACTCGAATTCATCCAGACCTCCGACACGCCCGCGGGCAAGCGCGAAATCGCCAAGGCCTTCGGGCTCAAGGGTCAGGAAAAGATCACGCTGAAAAAGCGTCTCAAGGACATGGCCGAGGAAGGCCTCATCGACGGCAAGCGCACTGCCTATCACCGGATGGGCGGCGTGCCCAAGGTGACCGTGCTCAAGGTCGTCGCGATCGAGGATGGCGAAGTAATTGCCGAGCCCGAGAACTGGGCCCCCGACACCAAGGAAAAGCCGCCGCGGCTGGTGGTGCGCGAAACGACCAAGATGGCGGCGCTGAAGCGCGGCGACCGGATCCTCGCGCGCAACGAGGAAACCGGTGACGGTTGGCGCGCGACGCCGATGAAGAAGCTACCCGCGCGCACCGAAGGCATGATGGGCGTCGTCGAATTCGATGGCGCGGGCAAGCCGTGGCTCGCTCCGGTCGACAAGCGCGTGCGCGAAAGTGCGCCGATCGGCGACCTGGGCGAAGCGCAGGAAGGCGAGCTGGTGCTGGCCGAACGCATGGGCAAATCCGCCCGCGCGAAGGTCAAGGTGGTCGAGGTGATCGGCGACCCGCTGGCGCCCAAGGCGTTCAGCCTGATCGCCATCGCCAAGCACGGCATCCCGCATGTCTTCCCGAGCGAAACCATCGCCGAGGCCGAGCGCGCGGTCGACCTGCCGCTGTCACCCGATCACCGCGAGGATCTGCGCGACGTCCCCATCGTCGCGATCGATCCCGCCGATGCGCGCGACCATGACGATGCGATCTGGGCCGAGCCCGACGGAAAGGGCGGTTACCGCGCGATCATCGCGATCGCCGATGTCAGCTATTACGTCCGCCCCGGCGGCGAGTTGGACCGCGAGGCGCGCAAGCGCGGCAATTCGGTCTATTTCCCCGACCGCGTCGTGCCGATGCTGCCCGAAGTGCTCAGCGCCGATGTCTGCAGCCTCAAGCAGGATGTCGACCGCGCCGCGATGGCCTGCCACATAAGCATCGACAAGGACGGCAAGGTCAGCGACTGGCGCTTCACCCGCGCGATCGTCCGGCTGGCGAAGAACATCGCCTATGAAGACGCGCAGGCCGCAATCGATGCCGGCGACGCGCCAGAATATCTGCGGCACCTGTGGGGCGCGTGGAAGCTGCTGTTCAAGGCGCGGCAGGCACGCGACCCGCTCGATCTCGAACTGCCCGAACGGCAGGTCCGCCTCAATGACGAGGGCGTGATCGAGGAAATCGCGATCCGCGAACGGCTCGATGCGCACCGTGTGGTCGAGGATTTCATGATCGCCGCCAATGTCGCGGCGGCCAAGGCGCTCGAGGCGAAAGCCGCGCCGGTGGTCTACCGCGTCCACGAGCAGCCGAGCCGCGAGAAGCTGCTCGCCTTCCGCGAATATCTCGCCACGCAGGGCAAGAAGTTCGCCCTGGGGCAGGTGATCACGCCGGGGCTGTTCAACCGCATGCTCAAGGACATTTCCGAGCCGGCCGAAAAGGCGCTGATCATGGAAGCGGTGCTGCGCAGCCAGACGCAGGCGTTTTACGGGCCGCAGAATGCGGGCCACTTCGGCCTTTCGCTCGGCAGCTATGCGCATTTCACCTCGCCGATCCGGCGCTATGCCGACCTGCTGGTGCACCGCGCGCTGGTCGATGCCTACAAGCTCGAACAGCCCAAACCCAAGGTCGACCTGCCCGAAGGCTCGGGCCTGTCCGACCGCGACAAGACCGCGCTGCACCAGATCACCGATGCGATCAGCCAGACCGAACGCCGCGCGATGGAGGCCGAACGCGACACGATCGACCGCTATGTCGCGGCCTGGCTCTCGGGCCGCGTGGGCGAGACCTTCGACACGCGCATCACCGGGGTGCAGGGCTTCGGCTTCTTCGCGACGATCGAGAAACTCGGCGGCGACGGGCTGGTCCCGGTCAGCACGTTGGGGCGCGAATATTTCAGCTATGATGAAGGCGCGCGCAAGCTCGTCGGCGAACGCAGCGGCACCGAATATGCCGTGGGCGACCGGCTCAAGCTCAAGCTCGCCGAAGCCAATGCGCTGACCGGCGCGCTCAAGTTCGAAGTGCCCGACAGCGATGGCGCGGGCATCGAACCACGCGGCAACCGCGCCCCGGAGAAAAAGCGGACGCACCAGAACAAGGGCCCGAAGAAGGGCCAGGGTGCCCCGCGCCAGTCGCACCCCGCAGGCAAGCGCGGGCGGCCGGGGAACATCCGCCATCAGGGGCGGAAGAAGAAGTAACGGAACGCGCCGGGGGGTGGGTCATTGGGTTGGTGAAGGAGCCTTCATGACCCAGCTTATCCCCGGCCAGCCCGTCCCCGATCTCGACCTGCCGCTCACCATCGATGCGCGCTTCGAACTGTCGAAGCAGCAGCCCGACGCATTCACCATGCTGGTGTTCTACCGCGGCAAGCATTGCCCGATCTGCAAGAAGTACCTCACCGAACTGAGCGGCAAGCTCGACCAGTTCACCGACAAGGGCATCAATGTCTTCGCGGTGTCGATGGACAGCCCCGAACGCGCCGCCGTCAGCCATGAGGAATGGGACACGGGCGATGTCCCGCTGGCGCATTCGCTGAGCGAGAACAAGGCCCGCGAATGGGGCCTCTACATCAGCGAAAAGCGTGAGGGCAGCGAAGAACCCGACATCTTCTCCGAACCGGGACTGTTCCTTGTCAAGCCCGATGGTACGCTGCATTTCGCCGTGGTCCAGAACGCGCCGTTCACGCGGCCCGATCTCGATGATCTGCTCAGCGGTATCAGCTTCACGCTGGACAAGGACTATCCGACGCGCGGCACGCTGACCTGATCGCTCAGGCGAGGCGGTCGATGTCTTCGCGGCTGAGCCCGCCGGGGACGAGATAGAGCGGGCAGGGCAATTGCCCCGCATGCGCCGCGAAATGCGTCACCAGCGGGCCCGAGCCGCCCTCGGCATGCGTCGCCAGCACCAGCGCGGCAATATTGCCGTGCTCGTCGATATATTTGCGGATGACATCGGCGGGTGATCCCGGCCGCACCGCGATGGTGGGCATCTTGCCGCTTTCGGCAAAGATATTGCCCGCGGCGGAATTGGCCATCACTTCGGCCCGCTCGCGTGCTTCCTGTTCGATCGTGGCCTGCACGCCGCCGAAGGCGTTGAAGGTCTGCTGCGGCACGAGGGCGAGGATATGCACCGATCCGCCGGTCTTCTGCGCGCGCAGCGAGGCAAACCGCAGCGCCTGCTTGGCCTCTTCGGTCTCGTCCATCACGACAAGGTATGTGCGCATAATTGCTCCCCGATCCTTGCGCGCGGGTTACCCGTAAATTCGTATTCTGCGCAAGGACCTTGCAGCGCGGGGGCATCTTCGGCAGAGGTCGCGGCACAACTCTCTCCCCAGCGAGGACGTAACGTCAGACCATGCCCACGCCGATCAAGATGCCCGCCCTGTCGCCCACCATGGAGGAGGGCACGCTCGCCAAATGGCTGGTCAAGCCGGGGGACAAGGTCGAGGCCGGCGACATCATGGCCGAGATCGAAACCGACAAGGCGACGATGGAATTCGAAGCGGTCGATGAAGGCACGATTGCCAGCATCGCAGTCGAGGAAGGCAGCGAGGGCGTAAAGGTCGGCACCGTGATCGCGATGCTCGCCGAAGAAGGCGAGGATCTCGACGAAGCCGCCGCTGCAGCGCCGGCGGATGCGACAAGCGAAGCGGAAAGCGAGCCGGAAGCTGCCCCGGTTAAGTCCGAAGAAAAGGACGTCGTCCCAGCGAAAGCTGGGACCGCCAACGGGTCCGCGCAACCGAAAGCGACCCCAGCTTCCGCTGGGGCGACGGGCAAGGATCGCATCATCGCCTCGCCGCTCGCGCGCCGGATCGCCGAACAGAAGGGCGTTGATCTTGCGGGCGTGACCGGCTCCGGCCCGCGCGGCCGGATCATCAAGGCCGATGTCGAAGGGCTCGAAGCCGGGGCGGCCCTCGCCAAAGCCGAAGGGGCCGCGCCCGCGGCCAGCGCGCCGCCCAGGCCCGCGACGCTCGGCGGCGAGCTCGATGCGCCTTATGAAGCGACCAAGCTCAACAATGTCCGCAAGGTCATCGCGCGCCGCCTGACCGAAGCCAAGCAGACGATCCCGCATATCTATCTCACGGTCGATGTGCAGCTCGATGCGCTGCTCGACCTGCGCAAGCAGCTCAATGCCAGCCTCGAGGCGGACGGCGTCAAGCTCTCGGTCAACGATCTGCTGATCAAGGCGCTCGCCCGCGCGCTCCAGCGCGTTCCGGCATGTAATGTCAGCTTCCAGGGCGACGAGCTGTACCAGTATTCGCGCGAGGACATTTCGGTCGCGGTCGCCGCGCCTTCGGGCCTGATCACCCCGATCATCCGCGATGCGGGCAGGAAGGGTCTCGCGCAGATCAGCACCGAGATGAAGGAACTGGCGACCAAGGCGAAGGACAACAAGCTGCAGCCGCAGGAATACCAGGGCGGCACCGCCAGCCTGTCCAACCTCGGCATGTTCGGCACCAAGCAGTTCGACGCGGTGATCAACCCGCCGCAGGCGATGATCCTCGCGGTCGGCGCAGGCGAACAGCGCCCGCATGTGATCGACGGCGCGTTGGGCGTCGCCACGGTGATGAGCGCCACGGGCAGCTTCGACCACCGCGCCATCGACGGCGCCGACGGCGCGCGACTGATGGAGGCTTTCCAGCAACTGTGCGAAAACCCGATGGGGCTGGTGGTCTAGTGGGGATTGATTGGGCTGCAACGGGAGCGATGATCGCGGGATTCGGATCATTTGCTGGCGCAGCAGCCATTCTCCGGGCGGGATATATCGGCAAGAAGGCGGTATCAGACTTCCGAGCTCAAAAACTTGCTGACAATGAGATCAATGCAGCAGAGGCTGCCTTGACCGCCGCATACAAGGCCGAAGAGGCTGTTCAAGGAATGCGTGGCAGGTGGATCCCTGCCGGTGAGCTTCAAGCCTCTGAACAGCAGCTAGAGGGGCTAGGCGCGGATTTTAAGTTTCTGACAGAGGACGAAAAACAGGCCTACATTCAAAGGGGAGTGATCTATCGTCGGGCTGAGTTCTTCAAAGCCGATTTCGATGCGGTGTTCGATGCGATACCGAGGGCCAGAGCGTACTTCGATGACAAGGTTTTGGAAGCGCTGCGATCATTTCCAAAAGCTAGAAATCGAATTTTGAGCGCAGCGGATATCCTACCCATGATGAGCAAGCCAGTGGGGCAGGAAGATAGCGAAACATATCAATCGATCAGGTCCGCCGTCTTCGGTATCCCGATAAACGGAAAGGACGAAATCGGGGACATGGTTACCGACGCCTTGGCGACGCTGGAGTGTACTCTCGGAGGAAAGCTCAAACACGAGGGAACCAATGACTAACCGCTCCCCTCTCATTCGCGTTACGGCCATGCCGACCGACCTCAACCCCTATGGCGGGGTGTTCGGCGGGTGGTTGATGAGCCAGATGGCGCTCGGCGCCGGTTCGCTCGCAAGCCGCGAGGGGCAGGGCAAGGCGGTGGTCGTCTCGGCAAGTGATTTCGCCTTTCCCGGTGCGATGCAGGTGGGCGACGAGTTGTCGGTCTATTGCGAGATCGCCGCGACCGGCACCACCTCGCTCACCATCACCGCCGAAGCCATCGCCCGCGAGCGCAATGGCGAAGCCGAAACCCGAGTGGCGCAGGGCACGTTCAAATTCGTCCTGCTCGACGAAAACGACCGGCCCCGCGCGGTCGCGGAGCGGTGGGCTTGATAGGAATGTCGCAGCCCCCTCTCCCCAACCCCTCTCCCGCGAGAGGAGAGGGGCTATGAGCGCTGTCCTACAGGCCCGGGCCCATGCGATACGCACCCGCATGAGCCGCACGCATTCCCCGCTCCGGACCGCCGCAATTCGCGGTCCCGCGCGAACCGGATTTTCTTCGCTTGGACCGTGTAACACCCGGTCCATGTCTGCGACCAAACGAGAGACTACAGAGACGAATCATGGCTGACACCAATTACGACGTCATCGTGCTCGGCAGCGGCCCGGGCGGCTATGTCGCGGCCATCCGCTGCGCGCAGCTGGGGCTCAAGACCGCCATCGTCGAGCGCGAACTGCTCGGCGGGATCTGCCTCAACTGGGGCTGCATCCCGACCAAGGCGCTGCTGCGTTCGGCCGAGATCCTGCATTATGCGCAGCACGCCAAGGATTACGGGCTCAAGATCGCCGGCGCGATCGAGGCCGATCTCGACGCGGTGGTGAAGCGCAGCCGCGGTGTGGCCAAGCAGCTCAACCAAGGCGTCACGCACCTGATGAAGAAGAACAAGATCGCGGTGCATATGGGCGAGGGCACGCTGACCGGCCCCACCAGCCTCACCGTGAAAGGCGAGAAGGGCGAGGAGAAGCTCACCGCCAAGCACGTGATCGTCGCCACCGGCGCGCGCGCACGCGACCTGCCTTTCGCCCCGGCGGACGGCGAACGCGTGTGGACCTACCGCCATGCAATGACCCCCAAGGAAATGCCCAAGAAGCTGCTGGTGATCGGCAGCGGCGCGATCGGGATCGAGTTCGCCAGCTTCTACAACGACATGGGCGTCGATGTGACCGTGGTCGAAATGCTCGACCGGGTCGTGCCGGTCGAGGACGCGGACGTCTCCGCCTTCCTCGAAAAGAGCCTGACCAAGCAGGGCATGACGGTCATGACCGGCGCGGGGGTCGAGGACCTCAAGGTCACCGCCAAGGGCGTGACCGCCAAGATCAAGGACAGCAAGGGCAAGGTAAGCGAGACCGAATTCAGCCATTGCATCACCGCGATCGGCATTGTCCCCAATACCGAAAATGTCGGGCTGGAAAAGCTGGTCGAAATGGACCGCGGCTTCATCCAGATCGACGATTACGGCCGCACCAAGTCGAAAGGCCTCTGGGCCATCGGCGATTGCACGCCGGGCCCGTGGCTGGCGCACAAGGCGAGCCATGAAGGCGTCACCACTGCCGAGGCAATCGCCAAGGAACTGGGCAACAAGGATGTCCACCCGCACCCGCTCGACCGCGCCAACATCCCGGGCTGCACCTATTGCCGCCCGCAGATCGCCAGCGTCGGCCTGACCGAGGCCAAGGCGAAGGAAGCGGGCCACGACGTCAAGGCGGGCACCTTCCCTTTCATCGGCAATGGCAAGGCGATCGCGCTGGGCGAGGCCGAGGGCTTCGTGAAGACCGTGTTCGATGCGAAGACCGGCGAACTGCTCGGCGCGCATATGATCGGCGCCGAGGTCACCGAGATGATCCAGGGCTTCGTCGTGGGCAAGACGCTCGAGACCACCGAGGCCGAGCTGATGCAGACAGTGTTCCCGCATCCCACGATCAGCGAATCGATGCATGAAAGCGTGCTTGCGAGCTATGGCCGCGCGCTTCATATCTGAGGCCTGACACGCGCCGCGGCGCGAGGGGGATGACAGCGTGACCGGTTTCCTGATCCTGGCTTTCCTGATCCTCCTGGCCGGGGTCCTCGCGGTGCCGCTGGCCACCCGCCTCGGGCTCGGCTCGGTGCTCGGCTACCTGCTTGCAGGCATGGCGATTGCGCCGCTGCTCGCTGCGCTGTCGGTCGATGTCGAGGCACTGCAGGTCTTCGCCGAATTCGGCGTGGTGATGATGCTGTTCATCATCGGGCTCGAGATGGAACCCAAGCGGCTGTGGGCGATGCGCGGCAAGCTCGCCGGGCTCGGCGGGGGACAGGTGGTGCTGACCACGCTGGTGCTGACCGGCATCGCGCTGCTCGCCGACCAACCCTGGCAGACCGCGCTGGCGGTCGGCATGGTCCTCGCGCTGAGCTCGACCGCGATCATCGTCCAGACGCTGACCGAGAAGGGGCTGATGCGCACGCAGGGTGGCGAGGCCAGCTTCTCGGTGCTGCTGGTGCAGGATGTCGCGGTCATCCCGATCCTCGCGCTGGTGCCGCTGCTCGCGCTGCCCGAGCTTGCGTCACTGGCCACAAGTCACGGCGAGGGTGGGGCGCATGGCGGGATCGACCTCACCGCACCCATGTCGATCTGGGTCGCGGCGGCGACCCGCGTAGGCGCGGTGGCGGCGGTGATCGCCATCGGCATCTTCGCGATCCGCCCGCTGTTCCGCTACATCGCGCGCGCCAATCTGCGCGAGCTGTTCACCGCCGCCGCGCTGGTGGTGGTGATCGGGATCGCGCTGCTGATGTCGCTGGTCGGCCTGTCGCCCGCGCTCGGCGCCTTCATCGCCGGCGTGGTGCTCGCGACCAGCGAGTACCGGCACGAGCTCGAAAGCGACATCAACCCCTTCAAGGGACTGCTGCTGGGCTTGTTCTTCATCACCGTGGGCGCAGGGATCGACTTCGGCCTCGCCGCGACGATCTGGGATTCGGTGCTGTTCTGGGCCGCGGTCACCATTGCCGCCAAGATGGCGGTGCTGCTGGTCGTGGGCTGGCTCTACGGGCTACGGCGGCAGGCGCTGTGGTTGTTCTGTCTCAGCCTCCCGCAGGCGGGCGAATTCGCCTTCGTGCTGATCGCCTTCGGCGTCGCCAATGCGGTCTTCGCCCCCGAGTTCGCCGCCCAGCTCTTGCTCATCGTCGCATTGACCATGCTCGTCACCCCGCTGCTGTTCATCGCCTATGACAAGCTGATCGCGCATGCCTATTGCGCGGGGCAGGGCGACCGCGAAGCCGATGCCATCGACGAGGACAACCCGATCATCATCGCCGGGCGCGGACGGGTCGGCGGGATCGTCGACCGGATGCTCGATGCCTCGGGCCACCGCGCCACGGTGATCGACTACAACAGCGAGCATCTCGAGGTGCTCAAGAAGTTCGGCGTCTCGACATATTACGGCGACGCCACCCGGCCCGACCTGCTCGCCAGCGCGGGGATCGAACGCGCGCGTATCCTCGTGGTAGCGCTCGACGAGCGCGAGCAGATCGACAAGCTGGTGCGCTATGCCTGCGCCAACTTCCCGCAATTGCACGTCGTCGCGCGCGCCAAGGACCGCGACCATGTCTATCACCTGTGGGCGATGGGCTGCCGCGACATCGTCCGCGAAACCTACGACAGCAGCCTACGGATGGGCCGTTCGGTCTATGAGGCGCTGGGTTTCGATCGCCAGTCTGCCATCGCCATGGTCGAGGCCTTCGAGACGATGGACCGGACCTCGATGCGCGAGGTGGCCGATACCTACCGGCTCGACATCCCTGCCTACGAGAACGAGGAACTGCTCGCCAAGATCAGGGAACTCAAGGCCGAATGGGACCCCAAACTGCGCGAGGCGATGGACGAGATCGCTGCGCGGGGCCGCTAGACGCAACTTGTCGGCATGACGGGCGTTGAGGGGGAAAGGAGACCACCATGAGCACCCCCGAACGCGATACCCCGCAAGCCCAGGACGACGCGGCGCAGGACGCCGATGACAGCAAGACGATCAAGGATCACAAGGCATTGCAGAACCAGTCATCGATCGATCCGGAGGACTATCCGAAGGGCGACCGCAAGGCGCAGTCGCTGGTCCGCAAACCGGGCGACAAGGACTGAGCGGGGATCGTGGCGGAGAGGGTGGGATTCGAACCCACGAAGGGCTTGCACCCTTGCCGGTTTTCAAGACCGGTGCATTCAACCGCTCTGCCACCTCTCCGCGAGCGCGGCGCTAGCTAGTCAAAACGCCGCGGCTTGTCACGCATTTCCAGGAACAGGGACGGGAGGTTTCCCGTAAACGACGAATGACACTTGCCGTTCAGCTTCGCTCTGCGACAATCAGCGCATGATTTTCCGACGCTTGCTCGCTGCCCTGGGGGCCATCGCCCTTTCGCTCCCCGCCATCCCCGCCCAGGCGCAGGAGGGCTTGAGCTTCGATGCCTACCTCCAGCTGCTCATGGCGCGGGCCAGGGCCGAAGGGGTGGGCGAGGGCACGCTCCAGCGGATGACCACAGGGCTCGCACCCAATTACCGGGTGATCGAACTCGACCGCGGCCAACCCGGCGCGCCCACCAGCACGGGCTATCCGCCGCTCGCGCCCTACATCGCCTCGCATGTCGATGCGGCGCGCATTCGCGGCGGCCGCGACGCGCGGGCAAGCTGGTCGGGATCTTTGCGCGCGATAGAGCGCGAATATGGCGTCCCCAGCGAGGTTCTGGTCGCGATCTGGGGGCATGAAACCGCCTATGGCGCGGTGAAGGGCGGGTTCGACCTGTCGCAGGCCTTGGCAACGCTCGCCTGGGAAGGGCGCCGCCGCGAGCTATTCTCGAGCGAATGGGTCGCGCTGATGAAAGTGGCCGACAAGGGTTATTCACGCTCCGAACTCAAGGGCAGCTGGGCGGGCGCCTTCGGCAATCCGCAATTCCTGCCTTCGGTCTACCTGCGGCTTGCCGCCGACGGCAATGGCGACGGGCGCGCCGACATCATGAACAACGGCGCCGATGCGCTGGCCTCGATCGCGAACTACTTCCGTGATGCCGGGTGGCGTACTGGCCAGCCCTGGGGCGTACGCGCTTACCTGCCCTCGGGGTTCGATGTCGCTGCGCATCGCACGCGCATCGTTGCCCCGGTGTGTTCGCGCGTCCACGAGCGGCACAGTGTCTACAAAACCGTGGCCGAATGGCGTGCATTGGGCGTCCAGCCCCAGCGTGCGCTCGACGAGAATACACTCGTCACGCTGTTCCAGCCCGACGGTCCGGGAACACCGGCCTGGCTCTTAACCTCGAATTATCGGGTGATCCTCGAGTATAATTGCTCGAACTATTACGCGATGAGTGTAGGGCTGCTGGCCGATGAAATTGCCAATTAGGATATCGTTCGCCTCGGTCGCGGGTCTCGCGCTGCTCAGCCTCGGCGCCTGCGCCAGCACCGCGCAGACCGCTTCCGTTCCGGTGGAGCGTTCGATCGCGAACGGACCGGCGGCGGATTATCCGGTGGTGGTCGGCGATCCGTTCACGGTGGACGGTGTCACCTACACCCCGGTCGACACGATGAATTACGACCAGGTCGGCTATGCCACCGTTGACCAGCCCGGCGCTGCAGGCGTTACGGGCGCGCACCGCACATTGCCACTGCCCAGCTATGTCGAAGTTACTGCGCTCGATACAGGGCGCACCGTGCTCGTCCGGATCGAACGGCGCGGACAGATGACCAACGACCGCCTCGTCTCGCTTTCGGAAGCGGCTTTGGCGCAGCTGGGCATTGGCGAAGGTGCGCCGGTACGGATGCGCCGGGTCAATCCGCCCGAAGAGCAACGCGCGCAGCTGCGCGCCGGGGGCGAGGCACCGCCGCGCATGGATACGCCTGCGGGCCTGCTCGAAGTGCTCAAGCGGCGTTTGCCCGAACGCGGTTCGGCGCCGCTGGGCGCTGCAAGGCAGGCACAGGTCAGCGGCACCGCGCCGGTTCCCGGTGCCATCGCCACGCTCGACCCCGACGAGGAAGCTGCAGTGGCCCCGACCCAGGACAATCCCGATAGCTCGCCGGCTCCCGCCGAAGATAGTGCGGTTACCCGCCCCGAACTGCCGATGGCGGTCGAGGGCGGCCCAGCGCGTGCACCGCTGATGGTCCCGGTGACCGCGGATGGGACCTACACGGTCCAACTCGGGGCCTTTTCGGTCCGCGCCAATGCCGACCGGCTGGCGCGCGAGGTCCAGGGCTATGTCGAGACCAGCGGCAATCTCGCGCTTGTCCGGGTCGGCCCCTTCGCCACCCGTGGACAGGCGGAGCAGGCGCTCGCCAAGCTGCGCGAGCGCGGTTATAGCGACGCGGAAATACGTTCACTCGACTGATACGCCGCGGCTCTCGCCCGGCACGGGAGCAAACTTGCGTAATTGCCTGAATTCGCTGGCTGTATTGGCAACAGCCCTCGTCGCTTCACCGCTCGGTGCACAAAGCGCACCGGGCGCGCAGATCCCGCCCGCAGAGAATGCGCCGATCGCCTATCTGCTTGACGCGTCGAGCGGGCAGATCCTCTACGCGCGCGATATCGACCGCCGCTTCATGCCCGCCTCGATCACGAAGGTCATGACGACCTTCCTCGCCTTCGAATGGATGGAGGAGGGGCGGCTGTTCCCGCAGCAGGTCTATGGCGTCCGGCCCGACACCTTCCGCAAGTGGCACCGCAAGGGATCGACCATGTTCCTGCCTGCCGATGCGCGGGTGACGGTTGACGATCTGCTCCACGGCGTAACCACCGTCTCGGCCAATGATGGCGCCGTCGTTCTTGCCGAAGGCGCTGCCGGATCGGTCGAAGACTGGGTTGCCGCGATGAATGCCAAGGCGCGCGATATCGGCATGGCGGATAGCCATTTCGGCAACCCCAATGGCTGGATGGACGACGGCAAGACCTTCGTCACCGCGCGCGATCTGGGGACACTGGCGCAGGCCATGGTGACCCGCCATCCGACGAAATACCGCCATTTCGTGGGCGCGAAGGGCCTCAAGTACAACGGGATCGAGCAACGCAACCACGACCCCATCATCGGGGTGGTGCCGGGAGCGGACGGGATCAAGACCGGCTACACCAACCAGGCGGGGTTCGGCTTCCTCGGCTCGGCGCAGCGCGACGGGCGGCGACTGGTCATGGTCGTCGCGGGCAGCCCGGGTGGGCGGGAGCGCAATGCGGCCTCGCGCCAATTCATCGAATGGGGTTTCCAGCATTTCGACAGCCGTGTGCTGTTCACCAATGGTGCGCGCATCGCCAGCGCCCGCGTGCAACAGGGCGGCGCGGGCGAGGTGGGGCTGACCGCGGCGGGACCGGTACGGATATCGGTGCCCAAGGGTACCGACCCCGAAGTTTCGCTGGCGTTGCGCTATGAAGGCCCGTTGCAGGCGCCGATCGCCAAGGGCGAGGAAGTCGCCGAACTGATCGTCTCGATCGAGGGCATGCCCGACCACCGCGTCCCGCTCGTCGCCAGCGAGGAGGTGCTCGAGGCAACCATGCTCCAGCGCGTCTTCAATGCCATGCGGAGCTGGGTCGCTTGAGCCGCGGGACATTCATCGCCTTCGAGGGCGGGGAGGGCATGGGCAAATCCACCCAGGCGCGCCTGCTTGCCGAGCACCTGCGCGAACAGGGCCATGAGGTCGAGCTGACGCGCGAACCGGGCGGTACGCCGGGTGCCGAAGCGATCCGCGCCCTGCTTCTCGCGCCGCCGGGCGAGGGGTGGACGCTGGAGGCCGAGGCACTGCTGTTCGCCGCCGCGCGCGCCGACCATGTCGCGCGCCGGATCAGCCCTGCGCTCGATGCCGGCGCCTGGGTAGTGTGCGACCGTTTTCTCGATTCGAGCCGCGCCTACCAAGGCATGGCCGGAGGACTGGGCGACGCCAGCGTGACCGCGCTCCACGAAATCGGCAGCGCGGGCCTGCTCCCCGATCTGACGATCGTCATCGACGTCCCGCCGGCAGATGTCGCAGCACGTCTTGTGCAGCGCGATGGGGCAACCAGCGATGCGATCGGCGGGCGCGCGGCCGACTATCACGCATTGGTCAATTCAGCGTTCCTCGAGTTTGCGCGCAGCGAACCCGGACGCTTCGCGATCGTCGATGGCAATGGGACGATCGAAGAGGTCCACCAGCGCGTTCTCGGTGCCGTTAAGCGGCACTTCGGGACGGGTTCCTGATGTTGCTCGGTCACGAGACTGCGTGGCGCGAATGGCGCGAGGCGCTCGGCGGGGAGCGGATGCATCATGCCTGGCTGCTGGCCGGTCGCCGCGGGCTGGGCAAAGCCAGCTTCGCGCTGGCCGCGGCGCGTGCGCTGGTCGGCGCCGGCGAGGGTGACGCAGTGCATCATCCCGACATCCACACGCTGACCTACGGGCCCAAGGACGACAAGGAAGAGCGCAAGCGCGCCAATGGCAAGCCTTTCGAGCAGGCGCGCAGTATCCGGATTGCGCAAATCCGCGCCATGCAAACCCGCCTCAGTACCCGGCCGACCCTGGGCGAGCGCCGCGCGATCATCATCGATCCCGCCGACGACCTCGAGCGGAACGCCGCCAATGCGCTGCTCAAGAGCCTCGAGGAACCACCGGTGGGGACCTTCTTCCTGCTGGTCGCGCACAGTCCCGCACGCTTGCTCCCGACGATCCGCTCGCGCTGCCGGGTGCTACGTTTCCCGACGATTCCGGACATGGACATGGATCGCCTGCTCGCGGATCTGGCCCCCAGCGCAGACGATCTGACACGCGCGGCGGCCATCGCCGCAGCAGCCGGGTCACCCGGCGCAGCACTCCAGTTCGTCGACATGGAACTCGGCAAGGTCGCACAGGCGATGCGCAATATTCTCGACCGCGGCGATCCCGATTTCCAGCTGCGCGGCACGCTCGCGGGACTGATCGGCGCGCGGCCCGATCGCGACCGGATACGCGCCGTGCTCGAACTGGCGCGCTCGGTAGTCGCGCAGCGGCTCGACCCCAGCCTCGCCGATCCGCGTCCGGTGATCGATACGCATAGCGAGCTGGTCCGGCTCACGGGCGAACAGCCAACCTATAATTTCGACGCCGGATTGCTCGCGATGGAAATCGGCACCTTGCTCGCCAACGCCGCTACGGCTAGCGAGCGGGCCGATGGCTGAACCCTATTATCTGACGACCGCGATCCACTATCCCAATGGCAAGCCGCATATCGGCCATGCCTATGAGACGATCGCGGCCGACGTAATCGCCCGCTTCCAGCGCCTGCAAGGGCGCGAAGTACGCTTCCAGACCGGCACCGACGAGCACGGGCTGAAGATGGCGCAGAAGGCGCGCGACCTGGACGTTACGCCGCGCGAACTGGCCGATGAAATGTCCGGACATTTCAGGGAATTGTTCGATATATTGAACATTTCCTATGATCGCTTCATCCGCACGACCGATGCCGACCACCACCGCGCGAGCCAGGCGATCTGGCAGGCGATGGAAGCCAAGGGCGATCTCTATCTCGACCGCTACGAGGGATGGTACTCGATCCGTGACGAGGCCTATTACGACGAGAAGGAGCTGGTCGAGGGCGAAGGCGGGCAAAAACTGTCGCCGCAGGGCACGCCGGTCGAATGGACCGAGGAAGAAACCTGGTTCTTCCGCTTGTCGAAATATGCCGAGCCCCTGCTCGAATTGCTCGCCAAGCCCGGTTTCATCGAGCCGGCGAGCCGCCGCAATGAAATGATCGCCTTCGTCGAACGCGGACTGCAGGACCTATCGGTCAGCCGGACCAGCTTCGACTGGGGCGTGAAGGTCCCCGGCGACGACGCGCATGTGATGTATGTCTGGGTCGATGCGCTGACCAATTACATCACCGGTGTCGGCTATCCCGATGGCGGTGAGATGTGGGAGAAATTCTGGCCCGCCGATTTGCACCTGATCGGCAAGGACATCGTCCGTTTCCACACGATCTACTGGCCCGCCTTCCTGATGAGCGCCGATTTGCCGCTGCCGAAGAAGGTGTTCGGACACGGCTTCCTGCTCAATCGCGGGGTGAAGGAATCGAAATCGGCGGGCAATGTCACCGACCCGATGGAACTCGCAGAGACATTCGGCGTCGATGCACTGCGGTACTTCCTCATGGCCGAGGTCACCTTCGGGCAGGATGGCAGCTATTCGGCAGAAGCACTTGTAAACAAGGTGAATGCCGAACTGGCCAACAGCTTCGGCAACCTCGCGCAGCGCACGCTGTCGATGATCGCCAAGAATATGGACGGCAAGCTCGAGAACTTCGCCCCGGCAGCAGACGACAAAACGTTGCTGGCCAAGGTCGGCGAAGCCTGCGCCGAGATTCTGCCGCGCGAATTCGAGAGCCTCAGCTTCTCGGTCGGGATCGAAGCCTGGCTCAAGGCGGTTTACGCCTGCAATGCCTATGTCGACGAACAGGCGCCCTGGGCGCTCAAGAAGACCGATCCCGAACGCATGAAAGCCGTGCTGCAAACGCTGTTCATCGCCATCCGCGACCTCGCGATCGCTATCCAGCCCGTGGTCCCCGAAAAGGCCGGTGCAGTGCTCGATCAATTGGGAATTGCGGGTGACCGGCGGAACTACGCCGATCTCGCCGATACGGCATGGTTCGAAGGGCTCGCGGCTACGGGCCACACGATCGACAAGCCGACTCCCGTCTTCCCGCGGCTCGAGCTGGTGCAAGAGGAGGCAGCCTGATGCTTGTCGATAGCCATTGCCATCTCGAATACGAAGGTCTGGTCGAAGATCAGTCCGCAGCGCTCGACCGTGCGCGCGGGGCAGGGGTCGAGGCCTTTCTCAACATCTCCACCAAGCGGGCCGAATGGGATCAGGTCGTCGGGACCGCGCAGGCAAAGGCGGATGTTTTCGCCAGCGTGGGTATCCATCCCCATAACGCCGACGAACACCTCGACCTGACCCGCGCCGAATTGCTCGAAGCCACGCGCGATTCCAATGTCATCGGGATCGGCGAGACCGGGCTCGATTATTACTACGACCATTCCGACCGCGAAGCGCAGCAGCGGCTGTTTCGCCTGCACATCGACGTCGCGCGCGAAGTGCAGCTGCCCGTCATCATCCACACGCGCGATGCCGAGGAGGATACGCTGGCGATCCTCGAGGACGAGCTGGGGAAGGGGGCCTTCCCCGCGCTGATCCACTGCTTCACCGCCTCGGCTGAATTCGGCGAGCGGGTGCTCGGCCTCGGCCTGTCGGTTTCGATCTCGGGGATCGTGACCTTCAAGAATGCGAAGGACTTGCAGGCATTCGCCAAGGATATCCCGCAAGACCGGCTGCTGGTCGAAACCGACAGCCCGTTCCTCGCGCCCGTACCGCACCGCGGCAGGCCATGCGAGCCGGGCTTCGTCCGCGATACGGCGCAATTCCTTGCCGATCTGCGCGGGGAAAGCCTTGAGAGCCTGGCGGACTATACGACACGCAACTTCTACGCGCTCTTCAGCAAGGCAGCCGCGTGAAGGTACTGATGCTCGGCTCTGGCACCTCCACCGGGGTGCCGCGGATTGGCAATGACTGGGGCGAGTGCGATCCCGCCGAACCGCGCAACCGGCGCTCGCGCGTGTCGGTGATCGTCGAAAACGACGCCGGCCAGAAGATCCTCGTCGACACTTCGACCGATTTGCGCGCGCAATTGCTCTGCAACAATATCGAGAAAGTCGATGCGGTATTCTGGACGCATGACCATGCCGATCATTGCCATGGAATCGATGATTTGCGGGTGATGCGCTACGACCGCAGCAATCCCTTGCCGGGCTTTGCCAGCAGCGTGACCTGCGAGCGGCTGCGGCGGCGGTTCGACTATGTCTTCGAAGGCCAATTCGGCTATCCGACGATGGTATCGCTCAAAGATATCAAGGATGTTCAACTGGTTGCGGGCTTTTCCTTCGACCATGTCGAAATGCCGCACGGACCGGTGATGAGCACAGGTTTCCGCTTCGATGCCGACGGCAAGTCGATCGTTTACGCGACTGATTTTAGCGAGATAACGCCTGCGATGGTGCGCTGCTTCGCAGGCGCGGACATCCTCGTGGTCGATTGCCTGCGCAGGCGGCCGCATCCCACGCATGCGCATCTCGACATGGCGATCGATCTCGCGCGCAAGGCCAAGGTCAAACGGACCGTGCTGACGCATATGGACAAGAGCATGGATTACCGCAGCCTGTGCGCGGATGTGCCGGACCATGTTACGGTGGGCTTCGACGGACTGGAGATGACCGCGTGAACGAACACCAGATTGTCTCGCTGATCTCGCTGACAGGCTTCCTGATCCTGGTTGCCGCCGGGTTTCGGGCGCGCGAGGTCGGCTGGAGAAAGGGTTTCTTCATGGCGGGCGCGTGGGCGGGCATATTCGCGGTGGTGATCCTGTTTATCGATCTGGCCCGCTAGGTCGCCCTTCATTTAACATAATATATATTATCGCACTGACATTCGCGTCGTGGATGCCGCTTGGGTAGCCCTTCCGATTGCTCCCCCTCGGCGGTAAGTCTTGCTCATGTCCAAGCAAACCGACCGACTCCTCGCCATCATGGCGCGCCTGCGCGATCCGCAAACCGGGTGCGAATGGGACACGGCGCAGAATTTCGCGACCATCGCGCCGTATACGATCGAGGAAGCGTATGAGGTCGCCGACGCGATCGAACGCAGCGACATGGACGATTTGCGCGGAGAACTTGGCGACCTGCTGTTCCAGGTCGTCTTTCACGCGCGCATGGCCGAAGAAGCCGGCGTCTTCACCTATGCCGATGTCGCGCGCGATATCTGCGACAAGATGGAGGCGCGGCATCCGCATATCTTCGGCAATGAAGGCGGCGTCATGGAAGACAGCCGCTGGGAAGATCTCAAGGCGGCCGAGCGTGAAGCATCGGGTGCGACCAGCGCCATGGACGGCGTTGCCACGGCGCTGCCGGCCTTGCTCCGCTCGCACAAGCTACAGAAACGCGCGGCGCGCGTCGGGTTCGAGTGGCCCGATAACGTCGGCCCGCTCGAAAAACTGAAAGAAGAACTGGCGGAACTCGACGAGGCTGAAACCGAGGAGGAGCGACTGCTCGAAGCCGGCGATGTCCTCTTCGTCGCGGTCAATATCGTGCGCCGTTACGGCGTCGATCCCGAACAGGCACTGCGCGCCTCCAATGCCAAATTCGAACGCCGTTTCAAGATGATGGAACATTTATCCGAGAACGAAGGTGAGGATTTCGCCGCGCTCGATCTCGATCGGCAGGAAGAATATTGGCAGCGCGCCAAGCGCGAAACCGGCTAGGCCAGCGCCTCGTACTGCCCCAGTTCCTTGGGGTTGAGCCTTACGGTAATCTCCCGCGAACCGCCGTCCTCGCTCTCGATGTCCTCGATCACTTCACCATGCGCGTGCAGCCAGGCGATCCGACGTCCATCGCCTGCCGGAACCTCGAAGGTCCGCAGCGCGGCATTTCGGGTCAGCATTTCGCCCAGGCGTTCGAGCAGAAGGTCCACCCCCTCGCCAGTCAACGCCGATGTCGTGACGATATCCTCGTTCGCCTCGGCCTGGGTGGCCAATTCCTCGGCCAGCGCGGGCTCAAGCTGGTCCCATTTGTTCCACACTTCGAGGATCGGGATCGACGACGCCTCCCCTTCCCCCTCGATCACATCGAGATCGCGCAGGATCTGCAACACCTGCGCTTTTTGCGCAGCGGTCGAAGGGTTGGAAATATCGCGGATGTGGCAGATGACGTCGGCCGAGGTGACTTCCTCCAGCGTCGCACGGAAAGCGGCGACCAGCTGCGTCGGGAGATCGGAGATGAAGCCCACCGTATCGGACAGGATCGCCTTCTCCACCCCCGGCAGGGTAATCGCGCGCATGGTCGGGTCGAGCGTGGCGAACAGCAGGTCTTCCGCCATCACCGCAGCCCCGGTGAGCCGGTTGAACAGCGTCGACTTGCCCGCATTGGTATAGCCGACCAGCGCCACCACCGGCCATGGCGCACGTTCGCGGCGTTCGCGATGCAATCCGCGCGTCTTGCGGACCTGTTCGAGCTCCTTGCGCAGCCGCCCCATCCGCTGGCGGATCATCCGGCGGTCGGCCTCGATCTGGGTTTCACCCGGACCGCCGAGGAAGCCGAAACCACCGCGTTGGCGTTCAAGGTGGGTCCAGCTGCGCACGAGGCGGCTTTGCTGGTAATCGAGATGCGCGAGCTCGACCTGCAACCGGCCTTCGGCAGTCGCCGCACGCTCTCCGAATATCTCGAGGATCAGTCCGGTCCGGTCGATGACCTTGCGGGCGAGCTTTTCTTCCAGATTGCGCTGCTGGATCGGGCTCAAAGCGCCGTCCACGACGACCAGCTCGGCCTCGTTCTGCTCGCAGGCGATGCGAATATTGTCGACCTGCCCCGCCCCGAACAGCAGGTTCGGGCGCACTTCGCGCACCGGCAGGACGAAGCTGTCGGCAATGGCAATGCCGATCGCCAGCGCCAGCCCCTCGGCTTCGGCAAGCCGCGACTGCGCGTCGAGATCATAGGCCATCCCGCGGATGTCCGGGCACACAATTAGTGCCCGCGCCCCGCGCGAAACCTCGCCCATCAGGTCATCGTCGAAGCTCAGTTTTCGTCTTCTTCCCACTCCTCGGTCAGATCGACCGGAGTGGCTGGCTGGATCGTCGACACGGCGTGCTTATAGGCCAGTTGGACGTAGCCGTCGCGCTCGAGCAGCATGCAGAAAAGGTCGTATGCGGCGATCCGCCCCTGCAGCATGACCCCATTGACGAGGAACATGGTCACCTGGGCTTCGGCCTGGCGCACCCGGCTTAGGAAAACGTCCTGCAACAGGCGCTGCTTGGCGGACGAACCCTGGCTGGCGAATTGCGTGGTATCGACCGGCTGCGAAGGCATGATCGTGCTGATCGCATGCTTGTAGACAAGCTGCGACTGGCCATCGCGGCGCAGCAGGATCGAGAAATTGTCGAACCACGTGACAATGCCCTGAAGCTTGACGCCCTTGACCAGGAACATGGTCACCGGAGCCTTGTTCTTGCGGAGCAGGTTGAGGAAGGCGTCCTGCAGGTTCGCAGGGCGGCTTGCCGGGCCCGTTTCGGGCGATTTTGGGCGCGGTCGTGCCGAAAGTGTTCGATCGCCGGACATGTACTTTTCCCGTTTTTGGCAGCCCGTGGAAAGGCCGCAATCTGGGCGCCCACCACGCCCGAGTGTATCCGCAAATCTTCGCGGACCTTCCTATTGTGGAAGACAATCTCAAGTAGCGCAACGGATTCCTTGTTTTGTCAGACAATGTCCAACTTTCGCGGGACGCGTCAGTTCTTCCGCTCCGGTCCCTTGCGCTCGACCATACCCAGCAGCTTGAGTTTGCGGTGCAGCGCCGAGCGTTCCATGCCGATGAAGTTCGCGGTCTTCGAGATATTCCCCGAAAACCGACGGATCTGCACGGTCAGATACTCGCGTTCGAAATTCTCGCGCGCTTCGCGTAGCGGGGCGCCCATCATCGCCCCCACGCCGCCGCTGCCGCCGCCCTTGCCGCCAAGCACTTCTTCGGGAAGCATGTCGACCTCGATCCGTTCGAGGCTGTCGCGCGGGGTCAGAATGATCGTGCGCTCGACCACATTGCGCAGCTGGCGCACATTTCCAGGCCAGTCATAGGCCTGAAGTGCGGCCATCGCCTCTTCGCTGATCGTGGGCGGCCGCAGGCCCTGCTCGGTCGCATAGCGGGCAAAAAAGCTGTCGGCGAGCGCGGGGATATCGTCGCGCCGCGCGGCGAGCGAGGGGACTTCCACCGGAACGACGTTGAGCCGGTAGAACAGGTCCTCGCGAAAGCGCTTCTCCTCCATCTCACCGGCCAGATCGCGCGAGGTCGAGGAGACGACGCGCACATCGACGCCGATCTGGCGGGACCCGCCGACACGGACGAAGCTCTGCTCCGTCAGCACGCGCAGGATGCGGGCCTGCGTCGACAGCGGCATGTCGGCCACTTCGTCGAGATAAAGCGTGCCCCCATCTGCGGTTTCCAGCAGTCCCGGGCGGACCAGCTTGCCATCGGCTTCCTCGCCGAACAGTTCCTCTTCGAACCGCTCGGGCGTAATCCGCGCAGAATTGACAATGACGAAGGCCTTGTCCGTTCGCGGGCTCCAGCTATGCAACAAACGCGCGGCGACTTCCTTCCCCGCGCCGGCAGGGCCCGTTACCAGGACCCGACTCCCGGTACTGGCGACCCGCTTGAGCGTGGCGCGCACGGCGTTGATGACCGCCGAGTTGCCGGTGAACTCGTCGCCCTGCCCCTGATTTTCGCGCAGGCGGGTGTTCTCGCGGCGCAGGCGTTCGGTCTCGGTGGCACGCTCGACCAGATGCAGGAGGCGCTCGGCCTCGAACGGCTTCTCGATGAAATCGACCGCGCCGCGGCTGACTGCGCTGACCGCAGTGTCGATATTGCCGTGGCCCGAAAAGATGATCACCGGCAGGTCGGGCTCGCGCGCCTTGATCGCGTCGAGCACCTCCAGCCCGTCCATCGGGCTGCCGTGCAGCCACACGTCGAGCAGGACGAGGCTCGGCCGCTTGTCGTCGATCGCCTCGAGCGCCGAGGTACTGTCGCCCGCGGTGCGGCATTCATAGCCCTCGTCGCTGAGCACTCCGGCAACCAGTTCGCGGATGTCGCGTTCGTCGTCGACGATGAGAATATCCAGCGCCATGCGTCCCTATCCTTCTTTTTTCATGCTTGTCTGCGCGTCGCCATCGAGGGCGAGCGGATCGCGCGCGAACCGCATGGTCACGCGCGTGCCCCCGGTATCGACCGAGGTGAATGTCATTTCGCCGCCGTGTTCCTCGACGATCTTGTTGACGATCGCGAGCCCGAGGCCGGTGCCCTTCTCGCGTGTCGTCACATAGGGTTCGAGGATGTTCACGCGGTCCTGCGGCAGGCCGATGCCATTGTCCTCGATCGACACGGTGACGTCCTCGTCGCCGGGCTCGACCTCGACCGTGATCTTGCCGCGGTAATCGACATCGGCAGTGTGCGCCTTCGCCTCGATCGCCTCATAGGCGTTCTTGAGCGTATTGGTCAGCGCCTGCCCCAATTGATGCCGGTCACACTGGATCCGCACCGGGGGGGCTGCGGTGGTGTGGAAGCGGTAATCCACGTTTTGATGCGCCACTTCCTGCAGGAACAGCGACTGGCGGATAAGGTCGATCGCATCCTCGGTGCGGAAGGTCGGCTTGGGCAGCCGCGCGAAGCTGGAGAACTCGTCGACCATCTTCCGCAGGTCGCCGACCTGCCGCACGATCGTATTTGTAAGCTCGTCGAACAGCTCGCCATCGATTTCGATCTGCTTGCGATACCGCCGCTTGAGGCGTTCGGTCGCGAGTTGGATCGGGGTCAGCGGATTCTTGATCTCATGCGCGATCCGCCGCGCCACATCGGACCAGGCGGCCTGCCGCTGATCGAGCAATTGGCGGGTAATGTCCTCGAAGGTGATCACATGGCCGTCGCTTTCGGGGCCGATCTTGACCGCCAGCGTGAGCAGTTCGCCATTGCGACTGTGCGAGATGACCCCTCGCGAGAGACCCGCGCGGACCATCGCACCGATCTGCGGGGCAAGCTCGTCGAGTGTCTCGGGCAGGTGCCCTTCCCCGGCCTCGTTGCCGAGCATCGCTTGCGCGCCGGCATTCATCAGCAGGACGTTAAGATCGGCATCGACAGAGATGATCCCGGCACTGACCGATTCCAGCACGGCCTCGATGAAGCTGCGGCGCTCTTCCAGCTCGGTATTGGCTGAGAGCAGCGCGTCGGTCTGCTTCTCGAGCTGTGCGGTCATGCGGTTGAAAGCGCGGTTGAGCAGGCCGATTTCATCCGCCCCGGTGCGCCCTTCGACTCGCAGCGCGAAATTGCCCGCCCCCACCTTGTGTGCCGCCGCCACCAGCTCGGTCAGCGGCTCGACCTGGCGGTCGGCGAAGCGCAGCGCAAACCACACAGCGAGGCCGACCAATGCGAGCGAAACGAAGAACAGCGCCAGATTGAACCGCAGCTGCAGCGCGCGCGCCCGTTTGGTCAGTTCGTCATAGGCGGTCGAGATCGAGCGCGCCGATTGCCAGCTGCGGAACGAGCCTGCTTCCGCATTGCGCGCAGTATAAAGATAGATCCCGGCGGCGCGATCGATCGGCGCGACCGCTTCGATCCGCTCCGCGCTGCCGCGCACCGCGACCTGTTCGCCGCTCGACAAGCGCTCCAGCGAGTTCTGTGCGAAGGCGCGTGGATCGCTGGTTTCGTTGAGACCGTAAACCACTGCGGTGCGCATCGAACCATCGGGCATCGCCTGCAGGATGGCGCTCTCGATCACATCGCGCGGTTCGGCCTGGTATTGATAGACGAGAGCAAAATTGGGATCGGTCACTTCGACCCGGCCGAGGATAGCACGCATATCCATCGCCATCGAGATCGTCTCATTGCCGAGATCGAGCTGGTTTTCCTCGTAATATCCCTCGGCCAGCTGGTTGGCATTCTCCATCAGCCCGCGCGAATTGTCCGAAAACCAGAAATCCACCCCGGACTGGAACAGGAAGGCAGCGAAGCCCGCGACCAGCAGCGTCGGCACCGCCGCAATTAGCGAGAAGAAGAACACCAGCCTAACATGCAGCCGCGCCGTGCTTCCGGCAGCACGCTTCAACGCCACGCGCCGGCCCGCCAGCACCAGCAGCGCCATGGCGGGAATAAGCGTGCCGATAAGCAGACCTGCGACCTGGCGCGATGGCAGCAATGCACCATCGGGAGGCGCATTGGTGAAGGTGGCCCAGGTGCTGGCCACCATGATCAGGAAAGCAACCGCTGCAGTGACTTCGATATAGCCAAACAGGTTCTGCCGCCGCGAGGTAACCACGAACCTGCGCCACCAGCGCGGTATCTGCCGTCTTGTTCCTGCTATGCTTGCCGTCATCGTGGCTCACATACAACGGGACTGTTGCAAAGTTGCAAGTGCAAATTCGATCAGTTGTGGACGGCAGCGGATGGATGTCGACGCTAGCGCCTGCGGGTGAAGGTTTCCGGCGCGATGTCGAGCTCGGAAAGTCGCTTGCGCAGAGTGTTGCGATTGATGCCCAGCAGGCGCGCCGCGCGGAGCTGATTGCCCTCGGTCCGTTCGAGCGCCATTTCGAACAAGGGCTTCTCGAAGGCAGCAAGAGCAGCGTGGTAGACCGCGCCATCCGCCGGGCGGGCCGTGTCGACCCACGCCTCGACAGCGGCCTCGAAACCCTGCTTGGCGCCATCGTCCGCATCGGTCCGGGCCGCCGGGAGCACGTCTTCAACCGCCGCGCGGTCGATCGTGTCGTCGCGCGCCATCAGCGCAAGCCGGAACGCCGCATTGCGCAGTTCGCGGACGTTGCCGCGCCATGCCCGTGCCTTGAGTGCCTCGATCCCATCGGCACTCGCCTGACGAAGCGGAAGCCCTTCGCCCGCCGCCTGGCCGAGAAAGTGGCGCACCAGGGCGCCGATGTCTTCCGGGCGTTCGCGCAGCGGCGGCAAATGGATCGGGACGACGTTGAGCCGATAATAGAGGTCTTCGCGAAACCGCCCGTCGGCAATCATGGGGGCAAGATCGCGATTGGTCGCTGCGACGATGCGCACATCGACGCCGATTTCCTGCCGTCCGCCAACCCGCCGGATCCGACCCGATTGGAGCGCGCGCAGCAGACGGGTCTGCGCTTCGGCGGGCATATCGCCGATCTCGTCGAGAAACAGCGTGCCGCCATTGGCCTGCTCGAACTTCCCGATCTGCTGGCTTACTGCGCCGGTAAACGCGCCGCGCTCGTGCCCGAACAGCTCGCTTTCGAGCAGATCGTGCGGGATCGCCGCCATATTGACGGCAACGAAGGGTCCGGTCTTGCGCGAGCCCAATTGGTGGATCGCCTCGGCAACCAGTTCCTTGCCCGTGCCGCTTTCGCCGGTGATCAGCACGGTGAGATCGTTGCGCAGCACGCGGGTGATCATGCGGTAGACGCCCTGCATTGCAGGGCTGCGCCCGATCAACGGCAGCGCGCTGTCCTCTGCCTCCTCCTCACGCTCGCTCGACGGACGATTGGCGACCGCCTGCGCCACCGCCTGCGTCAGTTCGTCGAGGTCGAACGGCTTGGGGAAATATTCAAACGCATCGCTGTCGCTCGCACGCACCGCCGTATCGAGCGTGTTCTGCGCCGACAGCACGATGACCGGCATGGCTGGGGCCAGCCTGCGCACGGTGTCGATCGATGCCAGTCCGTCGCCATCCTCCAGCATCACGTCGGTGAGCATCACGTCGAACCGGTTGTCGGCCAGCAAGGCATCGCGCCGCGCTATGCTCTCGCAGGCGGTAACATCGAAGCCGTCCTCGCGCAGCGCCTCGGTAATCACCGTCGCGATGCCCTTGTCGTCCTCGACCAGCAGAACACTATGCGCCATCGTTCTCCCTAGCCCGCCACCGGCAGGTTGATGCGGAAATGGGTTTCGCCCGCCCGCTCGTCACGCGCATGCGAAATGCGCCCGCCCATGTCGCGCAGCAGCTTGCGTACGAGCGCAAGCCCGAGGCCCTGGCCATGCGGCTTGCTCGACACGAAGGGTTCGAACACGTGGTCACGCAGCGCCGGATCGATCCCCGCACCGCCATCGGTCACGGTGATCTCGATCGGGAGGCGCGTCGCCTTGCCTAACCGGATCGTATTGAACACCAGCCCGCTGACGAAACGCGTCCGCACGCTGACGCGGGGATTGTCCATGCCCGCGCTCGCGTCGCAGGCGTTGGCGATCAGATTGATCAGCACCTGCTCCAGCGCGCCCTGATCGGCAGCGACCGGTGGCAGCGAGGGATCGAATTCCTCGACCAGTTCGCAGGGCGTGCTGCGCCCGGTGCGCACCGTGGCCATCGCATTGCGGATCGCCTCGTGCAAATTGCACGGCCCGGTGATCTCCACCGGTTTCGCGCCGAGCTGCTGCATCCGGTCGATCAGCTGGGCGATCCGGTCCACCTCGGCGGATATCATCTGCGCCAGCGGCTTATCTTTGCCCGCGACCCGCCGGGCCAGCAGCTGGCTCGCCCCGCGAATGGCCGACAACGGGTTCTTGATCTCATGGGCGAGAACCGCCGGCGCACGCAATTCCACGCGCTCGTTCTCATCCTCGTCATTCGCCGGTTGTCCCGCATCGGAAAGCGTAATCACCCGCCACCCCGCCTCGCCATGCATGGGAGAGCTGCTGATGTTGACGCGCCGGTCGCCGATGGCCGTCGCGATTGTGACGCCGCGCGCGATAACCTGCGCATCGACGGTCGCCAGCCTTTCGCTCAAGCGTTCGTCGGAAATGCCGATGACGTCCCAGAAGCGCTTCTCGCACAGCTTGCGAGCGCTGCGGCCAAGCATTTCCTCGGCCGCGTGGTTGGCTTCGACGATATTGTCATCCTCGTCGAGCAGCAGGACCGCGAAGATCAGCGCGGCGAGCTGGGCGCGCGCATCGGGTGCGCCGGCGAGTGTGCTCACGCGGCGCGGCGCCGCAGGAAGGGTTCGTAGAAGGTTTCGATTTCCTCGAGCACCTTGCGCGGATCGTCGATGAAGTTGACGAAATTGCGGAACTCGGCGGAGCCGTGCATCCCCTTGGTATACCAGCCCAGATGCTTGCGCGCGATCTTGGTGCCGACACCCTCGCCATAATGATCGAGCATCGCCTGGTAGTGTTCGACCAGCACGTCGTACTGTTCGTCGAAACTGGGCGTCTCGAGCACTTCGCCGGTGCGCCACCAATGCATGATCTGGCCCAGCAGCCACGGTTTGCCATAGGCCCCGCGCCCGATCATGATCCCGTCGGCGCCCGATTGCTCGAGTGCGGCCGCGGCATCGGCGATCGTGCAGATATCGCCATTGGCAATGACCGGGATCGAGACCGCGTCCTTTACCTTGCGGATAAACGCCCAGTCGGCGTGGCCCTTGTACATCTGGTTGCGCGTGCGGCCGTGGACGGTGATCATCTTGACCCCCAGGTCCTCGGCAATGCGCGCAAGTTCGGGGGCGTTGAGATCGGCATGATCCCAGCCCATCCGCATCTTGACGGTCACCGGCACGTCAACCGCCTTGACCGTCGCTTCCATGAGCTTCGTCGCCAGCGGTACCTCGCGCATCAGCGCCGAGCCGGCGAGCTGGCCGACGACCTTGCGCACCGGGCAGCCGAAATTGATGTCGATGATCGCCGCGCCATTGTCCTGCTGGAGTTTCGCCGCGTCGCCCATACTCACCGGGTCGCAGCCGACGAGCTGCATCGAAACCGGCTCCTCGGTCGCGTCCCACGCGGCCTTCTGGACACTCTGGCGAGTCTCGCGGATGGCCGCCTCGCTGGCGATCATCTCGGTCACGTTGAGGCCCGAGCCATAGCGCCGCACCAGGCGGCGGAACGGCAGGTCGGTCACGCCAGTCATCGGCGCTAGCACCACCGGCGTGTCGATCGACACGTCGCCGACGAGGATCGGCTGCGGCGGAGCCGGAGGAAGGGGATGCAAGGTCATGCCGGGGCTCATTGCCTAAATATTGGGCAGGCACATAGTGCGTTGCAGCGCAAACGGCAAGCCGCTAGCGCGCTGCTTTCGTATGCAGGATCCAGCTCCCCTCCCCGGCTTTGCCGCGATCGTGGTCGCGGCCGGTCAGGGCCTGCGCGCAGGACAGCCCCTCCCCAAACAATTCGCGCGCTGGCTTGGCAAGCCGGTGCTGCGGCACTCGGTGGAAAGCCTGCTTGCGGCGGGTGCTAGCCCCCTGGTCATCGCGGTGCCCGAGAATGGCGAGCAGGCGGCGCATGCGGCGCTGTCGGGGCTCGAGGGATATCGGCTGGTGACAGGCGGCGAGACGCGCCAGCAATCGGTCGCCCGCGCGCTGCGAGCGGTAGGCGCGGCCGAACGCGTGCTCATCCATGACGCAGCGCGGCCCGATCTCCCCCGTGCTGTCATCGCGCGCCTGCTCGCTGCACTCGATGACCATGCCGGAGCGATCCCCGTGCTGCCAGTGGTCGACAGCCTGTCACTCGATACAGGCGGCATGATGAGCGGGACGGCCCCGCGCGAGCAATTGCGCCGGGTGCAGACCCCGCAGGCGTTTTGCTTCGCGGCGATCCTCGCCGCTCACAACGCCTGGCAGGGCGACGCCCCCGCTGGAGACGATGCTCAGGTCTTGCGCGCGGCCGGCGGCGAGGTCGCGCATGTGACGGGTGACGAACGTCTGGCCAAGCTGACTTTCTCGGAGGATTTCATGACCCGACTGCCACCCGTACGGACCGGGATGGGATACGACGTCCACCGCCTTGCCGTAGGTGAGGAACTCTGGCTCGGCGGTATCCGCATCGAGCATGACAAGGGGCTGGCGGGGCACAGCGATGCCGATGTCGGCCTTCACGCCATCGTCGATGCCCTGCTCGGCGCGATCGGCAATGGCGACATCGGTAGCCATTTCCCGCCCAGCGATCCGCAGTGGAAGGGCGCCAGCAGCGATCGGTTCCTGACCCATGCCGCGCAGCTCGTTGGCGATGCCGGTTACGCGATCGGCAATATCGACCTGACGCTCATCTGCGAGGCACCCAAGATCGGCCCGCACCGTGAAGCCATGCGGACCCGGATCGCCGAACTGCTCGGCGTTGACATCCAGGCCATATCGGTAAAGGCCACCACCACCGAACGGCTGGGGTTTGCCGGACGCGGTGAAGGGATCGCGGCGCAGGCCGTCGCAACGATTTTCAGGGAGTAACGGGTGAGCAAATCGAACTACGGCAAGATCGCTGCAGGAGCAGTGGCGACCATTGGGCTGCTACATGCGCAAGCGACGTTTGCTCAGCAGTGCATCGCGCCTGAAGATCTGACCGATGCCGGAATTTATGCGGTTCCGGTGATCGCGGAAGGCTTCGCGGCATCCTGCACGCCCTATCTCGAATCGGACGGGTTCTTCGCGTCCCGCGGCGGGGAGTTCGTTGCGCCTTATGCCGCGATGCAGACCGAAAGCTGGCCCGGAACCCTGCGCGTATTCATGAACTTCGCTACCAGCGGGCAGGAAGACGGGACCGCGAGCGAGCGGTCGGAGATGTTCAGGAGCCTGCCGCCCGAAGCGCTGCGTCCGTTCGTGGATGCTTTCCTCGCGCAGAAAATCGGCGAGGAGATCAAACCCGACGATTGCGCGAAGATCGAGCGGGCGATGGAATTGCTCGCCCCGCTGCCGCCTGAAAATTTCGGTGGGTTGCTGGCCTTCGTGCTGGATGTCTCCAAGGTAAGGGATCCGCAGGTTTGCGATCCCGACCGGCCATGACCACCGCCCTTCTCCCACCGGATATCGAAGAACTCGCGCGCACGGTCGTCGAAGCCAATTCCGCCGCCGGCCGGCAGGTCGCCGTGGCGGAAAGTTGCACCGGTGGCCTGGTCGCTGCCGCCTTGACCGAGATCCCCGGATCGTCCGCCATGTTCGATCGCGGCTTCGTGACCTATTCCAACGAATCGAAGATGGAAACGCTCGGCGTCCCGCTCGAGATCATCGAAACCTTCGGCGCGGTGTCGATCGCTTGTGCCTGGGCGATGGCCAAGGGCGCGCTGGAGAAGAGCAAGGCCGATGTCGCGGTCGCGATCAGCGGCGTTGCCGGACCCGGCGGCGGCACCGATCTCAAGCCTGTCGGCACGGTTGTGTTCGCGCGCGTGGTGCGCGGCGATGAGGGCGAGCCCGAGGGCGAGCTCAAGCTCTTCGAACCGACCTCGCGCGCGGATATCCGCCGCGCCGCGACGATTTGCGCGCTCGAACTATTGCTGCCCTAAAGGTTGGCGGCGGCGTTTTCGCGGCCGTACAGTTCGTCCGCACGATCTTCGAACGCCTGCACCATCTTGCGAAACGCGCGGTCGAAATACTGCCCGGCCAGCGCCTCGAACACGGCGTTGCGAAAGGTGAAATCGACGCAGAAATCGATCTCGCATCCGCCGTCTTCGGTGGGCGTGAAGGTCCAGTTGTTGTCGAGATCCTTGAGCGGTCCATCGACGTAGAACACTTCGAGATGCTCGGGCCGCTGCTTGACGACGCGCGAGGTGAACTTCTCGCGGATTGCCTTGAACCCGACCAGCATGTCGGCGGTCATTTCGGTTTCGCTGTCGCTGCGCACACGCGTCGCGACGACCCAAGGCAGGAACTCGCCATAGCTGCCGACATCGGCGACGAGGTCGAACATCTGCTCCTGGCTGTAGGGCAGCCGCCGTTTCTCACGGATGCCGGGCATCAGACGCCCTGCTTGGCTAGCTTTGCTTCGCGCGCTGCGCGCATTTCGGCGAAATCGTCGCCCGCATGATAGCTCGACCGGGTGAGCGGACTCGAGGCGACCTGCAGGAAGCCCTTGGCGCGGGCGATCGAACCATAGGCAGCGAACTGCTTGGGCGTGACGAAATCCTCGACCTTGGCATGCTTGGGCGTGGGCTGGAGATATTGGCCCATGGTGATGAAATCGATACCCGCACTGCGCATGTCGTCCATCACCTGGTGCACTTCGAGCCGCCCCTCGCCAAGGCCGAGCATGATGCCCGATTTGGTGAAGATCAGCGGGTTGTTCGCCTTTGCCTCTTCGAGCAGGCGCAGCGAAGCATAATAGCGCGCACCCGGGCGGATCGTGGGATAGAGCCGCGGGACGGTTTCCAGATTGTGGTTGAACACGTCGGGTCCAGCTTCGCAGATTTCCGCGATCGACTCCTTCATCCGTCCCTTGAAGTCGGGCGTGAGGATTTCGATCGTCGTATTCGGCGTTTCGCGGCGCAGCGCGTTGATGACCTTGACGAACTGTCCCGCACCGCGATCGGGAAGATCGTCGCGGTCGACGCTGGTGATCACGATATGCTCCAGCCCCATGGCCGCCGCAGCGGTCGCGGTGTGCTCGGGCTCGAGTGGGTCGACCGGCATCGGCATGCCCGTCTTGATGTTGCAGAACCGGCAGGCGCGCGTGCAGGTATCGCCAAGGATCATCACCGTAGCGTGTTTCTTGGTCCAGCATTCGCCGATGTTCGGACAGGCCGCTTCCTCGCACACCGTGTGCAGATTGAGTTCGCGCATCAGCTTGCGCGTTTCCTGATAGCCCTTGCTGACAGGCGCCTTGACCCTGATCCAGTCGGGCTTGCGTTGCATCTTGGGGCGTTCGCCCTCGGGCTGGGGTGCGGAGGAGAGGTCGTTCATGTCGCCGCCCATCTAGGCCCCCTCCCCGCCCACGGCAACCCACCGCCAGTCGCACCGGTACTTGCGTCGCACCACGTTTCGGGGCAGCGGAGGGCGCATGAAGACATTTGCCGATATGATCGAAGGATATGGCCGTTTCCGCGAAGGCGACTGGCAGCGCCAGCACGATCGCTGGGAGCAGCTCAAGGGCGGCCAGTCGCCGCAGGTCATGGTCATCGCCTGCTCGGACAGCCGGGTCGATCCGGCGCAGATTTTCGACGTCGATCCGGGCGAGATATTCGTCGTCCGCAATGTCGCGGCACTGGTCCCGCCGTTCGAAACCACCCCCGGGCGTCACGGCGTATCGGCCGCGCTCGAATTTGCCGTCCAGTTCCTCAAGGTGCGCGAAGTGGTCGTCATGGGCCACGGCATGTGCGGCGGGTGCAAGGCCGCGCTGACGCAGGATTTGCATGGCAATGAGCTCGGCGAAGGCGGCTTCGTGGCGCATTGGATCGACATGCTCGATACGGTGCGCGGACCGATCGCCGCCACGCAGGGCACCAGCGGACGCGCCGCAGAGCGCGCGATGGAACTGGCGGCGGTCAAGGTCAGCCTGGAAAACCTGCGCACCTTCCCCTGCGTGCGAGAGAAGGAAGCCGACGGATCGCTCGCCGTGCGCGGCGCCTATTTCGCGATTTCGGATGGCATCCTGCACCTGCTCGACGAAGCAAGCGGGGAGTTCCTGCCCGCCTCGTGACTTGCGCCGCGCGGGTCCTGCGGTCATGGAGCGGGCATGTCGGAATTCGAACAGCGCAACATCGCCCTTCTCATCGATTCGGATAATGCGAGCCCCTCGGGGATCGATCCGGTCCTGACCGTCCTCGCCGAGCTCGGGCAGGTCAATATCCGCCGGGCCTATGGCAATTGGCGCAAGACCAGCCTCAAGGGCTGGATCGACCTGATGCACCGCTATGGCATCGAACCGCAGCAGCAGTTCGACATGACCAAGGGCAAGAACGCCACCGACATGAAGATGACGATCGACGCGATGGACCTGCTCTATCGCGGCCGCGTCCACGGCTTCGGCATCATGAGTTCGGACAGCGATTTCATGCCGCTTGCCATGCGTATCCGGCAGGACGGCCTGCCGGTGTACGGTTTCGGCGGCGCCAAGACCCCCGAAGCATTCCGCCAGGCATGCACCCGTTTCATCGACGTGAACGCGCTGATCAAGGCCGAAAAGGGCAGCCGCAAGGAAGGCGGGCCGAGCAAGGAATCGAACGTCCTCGACAAGGAACTGCTCGACCTGTTGTTCGATGCCTATGCCGCCAGCAAGCGCGACGACAAGGGTTACGCCAATTTGTCCGAAGTCGGCCAGCGGGCGGGCAACCGCTCGAGCTTCGACACCCGCAATTACGGGTTTGCCCGCCTCACCGATCTGATCGAGACGATCCCCAATTTCTCGGTCGAACGCCGCGGCAACGGCCAGAGTTTCGTCAAGCGACTGCGCTGACGAAAAAGGGCGCGAACCGCAGTCCGCGCCCTTCCCATTCGATCCGAGCTAAACGCTCTTACATCGTGTCTGCGGCCTGCTGTGCGGTGTAGATCGCCCACAGATTGGCGATCGGCTTGCGCGCGCCTTCGACCTTGTTGAAGGTCGCTTCGGCTTCGGCGAACTTGCCCTGGTCGAACTGGGCGATCCCAAGGCGGGTCATGATCATCGCCGTATTGGCACCCGGAATGGTCAGCGCCTTCGTGTAGAAGGTTTCCGCATCCGCCGGACGATCGTGGCTGAGCAGGGTATCACCGGCAGCGAGAACGGTGTTGATAGTCGCACCCGCCTTGTTCGCGTCGGCAATCAGCCCGTCCATATCGGCCCGGTCGGCTGCCGTGCGCTCGGCCGCCTGGCGGCGGGTATCGGTGACATAGGGATCGGTCCGGTCGAGGAAGCCCTTCTCATAGCCCTCGTCGATTACCGAAACGACTTCCGCGGGAAGGCGGCGATAGTCGGCCGCGTCGACATATTCGAGATACAGCTTGCCATCGCGCAGGACGCCAACCCGCTTGCCGAGACGCAGAAGGTCGAGGATCTCGGGGTTTTCGTAACCACCGGTGTTCAGCAGGATGGCGACCGCATCGCCCCAGCTGTCCTCGCCCGGGTACTGGGTCACGTACCAGCTCGAATACTTGTTCGCCTCGGCGTTGAGGTTGTTGTTGTAAGCCTGCGCCAGACCGCGCTTCAGCCATGCCTCGTCGACCGGTTCACCGGCAGCAACCTTGGCGTTGATGAGGTCGCTCAGATAGGTAAGACCTTGCTGCGCCTGATCTTCCGCGAAGTAGCTTTCCGCAACGAAGATCAGCGGATCATTGTCGGTATAGCCGGCGTCTGCCGAAGCCTGGAAGTAGGGCCGTGCCTTGGCATAATCCTCCGCCGCATAGGCCAGCTGCCCGGCAACGAAGTTGAACTGACCGATGTTTTCTTCGGGCACATTGCCGCTCTGCAGCATCAGTTCCATGCCCTGCAGTGCGACCGCCTGGTCCTGCTGCTTGGCAGCGTTCGAATAGATGAAGCTGCCCGCCGCATAGCGGTCGTCATTGTTCTCGGTCGCTGCGATCAGGCCGGGAAAGCCCGCCTTGAGCGCAGGATAGTCGAGCGGCTCGGTGGTCGCGATGACTTCGAGCGGCTGGTAGGTCGCGATGAAGGCCTTCGAATATTTCGGCTTCGACTTCTTCTGAGCGAATGCCGGAGTTTCGATCGCCGCGGCGCCGATCACGCCGCCGGTCGCCAGAGCGATGGCCAGAGCGAAGGTCGAAGCTGCGCCGTTCTTGCGGGCGAGACGAGTGAAAATCATGTGGTAAACTCCCAAGAGTGAAAAGGGGGCTGAGCGCGCCGGGCGCCGGTATGAAAAGGACTGGGCGGCACATGCCGCGTGCGGGCGTTCATTGCAAATTCTTCTACCGGAACGGGGCTGAACGCGCATTGAATGCGCCTCCGCCCCCCGGTTCATGGTTACTATTCGCGACTGCACCACCCATATGTGGAAAAAGCGCGCGAAACCGGGCTTTGGTTCCCGCTCGCGAGTGGCGCTTGCCCGCCCTTTCGCCTAGGGTCGAGACCATCAGAAAATAAGCATTTCGCAGTACGGAAATACACATTTTGTCCGACGATACCGACCTTCTCGATCTTCCCGCTCCCGGCGGCGAAGAATACGCGCGCATCGACATCGTCGATGAAATGAAAACCAGCTATCTCGATTACGCGATGAGCGTGATCGTGAGCCGGGCGCTCCCCGATGTGCGTGACGGGCTCAAGCCGGTCCACCGGCGCATTCTTTTCGCCAGCCAGGAAGGCGGCTTCGTCGCCGGACGGGCCTATCGCAAGAGCGCCAAGATCGTCGGCGACGTGATGGGTAACTATCACCCGCACGGCGATTCCGCGATCTACGATGCGCTGGCGCGCATGACGCAAGACTGGTCGCTGCGGGTCCCGCTGATCGATGGCCAGGGCAATTTCGGCTCGATGGATCCCGATCCGCCGGCCAGCATGCGTTATACCGAAGCGCGACTGGCGCGGGTCGCCAACTCGCTGCTCGACGATCTCGACAAGGACACCGTCGATTTCACCGACAATTACGATGGCTCGCGGCGCGAACCCACGGTGCTCCCGGCGCGTTTCCCGAACCTTCTGGTCAATGGCGCGGGCGGCATCGCGGTCGGCATGGCGACCAATATCCCGCCGCATAATCTGGGCGAAGTGATCGACGGCTGTCTCGCCTTTATCGAGAACCCCGCGATTACCTCCGAAGAACTGTTCGAGATCATTCCGGGGCCGGATTTCCCCACTGCGCCGCTTATCCTCGGCAAATCGGGCGCGCGCTCGGCCTATACCACCGGTCGCGGGTCGATCCTCCAGCGTGCCCGCCACGAGATCGAGACCAAGGGCAACCGCCAGTCGATCGTGCTGACGTCGATCCCCTATCAGGTCGGCAAGAACGCATTGGTCGAGAAGATCGCCGAAGCCGCGAAGGAGAAGCGGATCGAAGGTGTCTCCGACATCCGCGACGAATCGAGCCGCGAAGGCGTGCGGATGGTCGTCGATCTCAAGCGCGATGCCTCGCCCGAAGTCGTGCTCAACCAGATCTGGCGCTATACCCCGGCGCAGGCGAGCTTCCCCGCCAACATGCTGGCAATCCGCGGCGGCCGCCCCGAAGTGCTGACGCTGCGCGACTTCATCCAGGCCTTCATAACCTTCCGCGAAGAGGTCATCACGCGGCGGACGAAGTTCGAGCTGAACAAGGCCCGCGAACGCGCGCATATCTTGCTTGGCCTGGTCGTCGCCGTGTCCAACCTCGACGAGGTCGTGGCGATAATCCGCAGTTCGCCCAATCCGGCGGAGGCGCGCGCCAAGCTGCTCGTCAAGGAATGGCCGATCGGCGATATCGCGCAGTATATCGCGCTGGTCGAAGCGATCGAACCGACCGACGAACAATCGGGCGGGACCTACCGCCTGTCCGAACGGCAGGTGAAGGCGATCCTCGATCTGCGGCTGCACCGCCTGACCGCACTGGGCCGCGACGAGATCGGTGACGAACTCAAGGAACTCAGTCTGGCGATCGAGGAATATCTCTCGATCCTTGCCGACCGCGTGAAGCTCTACGCCGTGCTGCGTGAAGAGCTCGAAGAGATCCGCAACACCTATGCCACGCCTCGGATCAGCGAAATCGCCCCCGCATGGGACGGGATCGAGGACGAGGACCTGATCGAGCGCGAGGAGATGGTCGTTACGGTCACGCATGGCGGCTATATCAAGCGCACCCCGCTCGACGCCTTCCGCGCCCAGGCGCGCGGCGGCAAGGGCCGCAGCGGAATGGCCACCAAGGAAGAAGATGCGGTCGTCGAAATGTTCGTCACTTCGACGCATAACCCCGTGCTTTTCTTCACCAATACCGGCCGCGTCTATCGCATGAAGGTGTGGAAGCTGCCCGAAGGCGGACCGCAGACCAAGGGCCGTCCGATGGTCAATCTGCTCCCGCTGGGCGACGAGGAACGCGTAACCAATGTCCTTCCCCTGCCCGAGGATGAAAGCGAGTGGAGCACGCTCAACATCGTTTTCGCCACCGAACAGGGGATGGTGCGGCGCAATTCGATGGATGCCTTCACCAACGTGCCCAGCAATGGCAAATACGCCATGGGCTTCGTCGAAGGCAGCGGTGACCGGCTCATCGGCGTGCGGCTGCTCAAGGAAGACCAGGAAATCTTCCTTGCGTCGGATGCCGGCAAGGCAATCCGGTTCTCCGCCACCGACGCACGCGAAACCAAGAGCCGGACCGGGATCGGCGTCCGCGGCATGAAGCTCAAGGATGGCCAGAAGGTCGTCTCGATGGCGGTGCTCGAAACCGGCGAACGCGACACCGATGTGCGCGATGCCTATCTCCGCGCCGCCGACTGGAAGAACAACGAGAACACCCCGACGCTCGACGAGGCGAAGGTTGCCGAAATGGCCGAGGCGGAGGAATTCATCCTGACGCTGACTGCCAATGGCTATGGCAAGATCTCGACCGCGTACGAATATCGCACCACCGGTCGCGGCGGTCAGGGCCTGACCAATATCGGCGAACCGACGAGCAATCCGGATCGCAATGGTCCGGTCGTCGCCAGCTTCCCCGTACGCCACGGCATGCAGTTGATGCTGGTGACCGACCGGGCGAAACTGATCCGCCTGCCGCTGCAGTTCCGCCACATGCTCGAAGACGGTTTCGAGACGCACGAAGGCTATTCGATCTCGGGACGCGGATCGTCGGGCGTGCGTATCTTCAACGTCGCCAAGGGCGAGCAGATCGTCGGCGCCGCGCGCATCGACGAGACCGAGGAACCCGAGAACGAGGCGGAAGAGGCGGTGGCGGACGAAATCGCCGACCGCGGCGGGCTCGACAAGACCGAGCCCTACACCACGGTGCATTCGGACAAGAACATCGACGAGGAACCGGGCGGCTAGTCGCACGCCCCTCTGTCGATCCACCTTCCAGCCCGCGTCCGGCCCAGCGCCGTGCGCGGGCTGTTTGCTTCGGCCGGTCAGCCTATTGCGCGGTCATGATCCTTGCGGAGCGTCTGGACCACACCCACCGCGATGAGGAACTGGGCGCCGTAATAGAGCGGCCAGATCAGCCAGCCGGTAACCAGATCGGGTAGCACTGCGGCCTCGCGGGCGAAGATCAGCAAGTCGCTGACGACGAACATGACCGCGCCCAGGCCCACCCGATAGCGCGGAAAGCGGCTGGTCCACGCCGCCGCTGCCATCGCGCCGACAATCGCCGAATAGCCCGTCGCCACCAGCCAGTTTTCGATGGGATAGGTCATCAGCGCCGCGATCAGCGGCGTCAGCACCAGCAGGCTCAGCCCAGCAAGCGCCTGGCTCGGACTGGCATTGGCGCGCCGGTTACGCAGATAGAGCGTGATCGCGATGGCATGCCCGATGGCGAACAGCGCGCCGCCGATCAGGAAACTGGTTTCCAGCGCAATGTCGCCCATCGCACCAAACGCCAGCGCCGCAGCGATCAGCGCCCCGTCGGACCCGCGCCCGCGAAAGGCGGCATAGACGGCGAGGAAAGCAACCCCCGCCCCCTTCCACAGCATCAACCAGATGCCGCCGATCGGCGCGTCGCTCACGAAGAAATAGCTGATCCCGGCGATCAGGCTGATAAGTAACCAGGGGCGATGATCGACGAGGGCGCGGTGCGGCATGGCGCGACGCTAGGCCTTGTCGAACCGCCCATGCAAGCATTAGGGCGCGCGCGATGACCCATGATATCCACATAATCGGCGGCGGCCTCGCGGGGAGCGAAGCGGCATGGCAGCTCGCACGCCGCGGCTACCGCGTCCGCCTGTCCGAAATGCGCGGCAGCGGCGAGATGACGCCCGCGCACCAGACCGACGGCCTCGCCGAGCTCGTGTGCTCGAACAGCTTCCGCTCGGACGACGATACCAAGAACGCGGTCGGACTGCTGCATCACGAAATGCGCCGACTAGACAGCATCGTTATGCGCGCAGGCGAAGTTGCCCGAGTCCCCGCGGGTTCGGCGATGGCGGTGGACCGCGACGTCTTTTCCGCCGAGGTGCAGCGCACGCTCGAGGAGCATCCCAATGTCACCGTGGTGCGCGAACGGGTCGACGCTCTGCCCGCCGAGGGGCCGACGATCGTCGCCACCGGACCGCTGACCGCGCAGACTCTGGCAGGAAGTATTGTTGGCGCGACCGGGCAGGACCGGCTCGCCTTTTTCGATGCCATCGCGCCGATCATTCACCGCGACAGCATCGACATGAGCAAATGCTGGATCCAGTCGCGCTGGAACAAGCGCACCGCAGCCAGCAATGCGGACGGCGATTACATCAACTGCCCGATGACCAGGGAGCAGTATCTCGCTTTCCACCAGGGCCTGATCGACGGCGACAAGACCGAATTCAAGCAGTGGGAAGCGGACACGCCCTATTTCGATGGCTGCATGCCGATCGAGGTGATGGCCGCGCGCGGTGTCGAGACGCTGCGCTATGGCCCGATGAAGGGTGTCGGCCTCGACAATCCCTACGACACCAGCGAGGAACACCCGCAGGGACGCTGGCCCTATGCGGTGGTGCAGCTGCGGCAGGACAACAAGCTCGGCACGCTGTGGAACATGGTCGGCTTCCAGACCAAGCTCAAATATGGCGCGCAGGTCGAGCTGTTCCGCACGATTCCGGGGCTCGAGAATGCCGAGTTTGCGCGGCTGGGAGGGCTGCACCGCAATACCTTCATCAATTCGCCGCTAGTGCTCGATCGCCAACTGCGGCTGAAGGGCGGCGAGCACATCCGCTTCGCCGGGCAGATCACCGGCTGCGAAGGCTATGTCGAAAGTTCGGCGGTCGGATTGATGGCGGGACTCATGGCCGCTGCGGAACTGGCCGGCCACGAATGGACCGCCCCGCCGCGAACTTCGGCATTCGGCGCGCTGCTGTCGCATATCACCGGCGATGCCGAGGCTGCGACCTTCCAGCCGATGAATGTCAATTTCGGGCTGTTCCCGCCGCTGCACGATGTCGGCAAGAAGGTCCGCAAGGAAGCCTATACCAACCGCGCCAAGGAAGACTTCGGACAGTGGCTCGGCGCGATGGAAACCGTGCCTGCCTAGCAGGCGCAGCGACGTGTCTTGGTCGGCTTCGGTGCGGTGGTGGCAAACTCGCCCGGGGTCAGCTGGTTGTCGCCATCGGCGTCCGCGCCTTCGAATTTGGTGACCGTGGCTATCGCCCATTCCTCGAAGTCGAGCAGGTTGTTGCCGTCGGTATCGAGCTTGCGGAACCCGTCGGTTCGGCTCGACAGCATTTCGGTCCGCGTGATCCGCCAGTCGCGATTGCGGTCGTAGCGGAAGAAGCGGCGCTGTTCCTTGGTCAGTTCGGTCGACTCCGGTGGTGCGGGCCCCACCAGATCGCCGGGATCGGACGCCGGGACCTCGGGTAGCGGTTCCGATGTCTCCACCGGCTGCGGCGGCGGTGCTCCGCGTTCGACCTGCGCCCTGCCCTGCCACCAGAACGCGCCCAGCCCGACAAGGGCCAGCGCCACCAGGGCTCCGAGGACCATCCGGCTCATGGAAATGCACCTCCTTCGACCGCTGGCTCTGCCTAGCGTCCAACCATGCCCAACCGCAAGGCTACCAAGGGGCTGAAGCGATCGCCCAACATCGCGGCGCCGCCGCTGCTCAGCGATCGCTGTGCCAAGCCGCCGATCACGGCGAGCGGTCGCATGGTGCGGGGTAGCTGGAGCGACTGGCGGGCATGGGGATCGCTCTGTTCGAGCGCAGAGGAGCGTTCTTCTTCCGCCTGCGCATGAATGGCGAGGTCTGCGAAAGCCCAGAGCTTGCCCGCCCGTTCGGCCTCAGGCGCGTGGTCCGGATGCGAGAGCAGCTGGGCCAGCCCCTTCGCCAGCGCGCCCCGCCCCGCGACGAAGCGCATCATATCCGCTTCGGCAAGCGGCCGGTCGCCGAGCAGCGCTTCCCAGCCATCGACCAGCGCCAGCAACGCCGCTTCGCGGCCATGCCAGCACTGCCCGATCAGGTCGAGCAGCGGGTCGCCGCGCGGTCGATCGTCGATTGGCTTGCCCAATTGGTCACGCCACCACGCGAGCCGGACCTGCCCGAGCATCGGTTCGCTCGCGCCGAGCACCATGCGCCCGATCCGCCCGTCGAGAGCCAGCGCGGCAAGCCACGGATCGCGGCTCCTGCCGGTGCTGGCAAAAGCGATCCGCGACACCTCCGGCAGTTCTTCCTGCAGATCGTCCATCCCGGGGGAGCGCCTGCTCACGTCAGTCGCGATAGCAGACCTTCTTCACCGCCTGCACGATCCGCGGCGTATCGATCAGCGCCAGCTTCTCGAGATTGGCCGCATAGGGCAGCGGAACGTCTTCGTTGCACACACGGGTGACGGGTGCATCGAGATGGTCGAAGCCCTCGTCCATGCAGATCGCGATCACTTCGGATGCGATCGAGCAGGTCGGCCAGCCTTCCTCGGCGATGACCAGGCGATTGGTCTTGGCCAGCGAGGTGAGCACCGCCTCCTTGTCGAGCGGGCGAAGCGTGCGCAGGTCGATGACCTCGGCGTCGATACCTTCCCCGGCGAGCTCCTCGGCCGCTTCAAGCGCGAGCCCGACTGCGATCGAATAGGCGACGATGGTGACATCCGCGCCCTCGCGCATGATCCGTGCCTTGCCGATCGGCAGGACGTAATCGTCGAGGTCGGGCACGTCGAAGCTGCGCCCGTAGACGAGCTCGTTCTCGAGGAAGACCACCGGGTCTTCGCAGCGGATCGCCGCCTTCATCAGCCCCTTGGCATCGGCGGCATCATAGGGCGCGATCACGATCAGGCCGGGAACACTGGCATACCACGGGCCGAAGTTCTGACTGTGCTGCGCGCCGACGCGGCTGGCCGCGCCATTGGGGCCGCGGAAAACCACCGGGCAGCGCATCTGTCCGCCCGACATGTAATTGGTCTTGGCCGCCGAATTGATGATGTGATCGATCGCCTGCATGGCGAAGTTGAAGGTCATGAACTCGACGATCGGGCGCAGGCCGCCCATCGCAGCGCCCGTCCCGATACCGGCAAAACCATATTCGGTGATCGGCGTGTCGATCACGCGCTTGGGGCCGAATTCGTCGAGCAAGCCCTGGGTGACCTTATAGGCCCCCTGATACTCGGCAACTTCCTCGCCCATAACGAAGACGCGCTCGTCCGAGCGCATTTCCTCGGCCATGCCGTCGCGCAGCGCTTCGCGCACAGTGGTCGAGGTAAACCCGGTACCCTCGGGAACCTCGGGATCCTTCACATCGGCCTTGCGGACGGGCTTGGTGATCTCGGCCTCGCTCGGCTCGCGGCCGACGTCCTTGCCTTCGCCCGGCTCATCCTCGACCGGTGCGGTGGCGGCGGGCGCTTCGACATCGGCTGCGTCCTCACCCTCGACGGCCAGCATGGCGATGACCGCGCCGACCTTCACGCCTTCGGTGCCTTCTTCGATGAGGATCTTGCCGAGCGTACCTTCATCGACCGCTTCGAATTCCATCGTCGCCTTGTCGGTTTCGATCTCGGCAATGATGTCGCCGGCGACGATTTCGTCACCTTCGGCCTTGAGCCATTTGGCCAGCGTGCCTTCTTCCATCGTGGGCGACAGTGCGGGCATTTTGAGTTCGATCGCCATGGCTCAATACTCCCCCACCAGAACATCGGTGTAGAGTTCGCCTGCTTCGGGTTCGGGCGAGCTTTCGGCAAAATCGGCGGCCTGGGTCACGGTCTTGCGGATATCCTTGTCGATCGCCTTGAGCTCGTCCTCGGTCGAACCGTTTTCGAGCAGCAGCTTCTTGATCCCCTCGATCGGGTCCTTGTGTTCGCGCACGTCCTGTACTTCCTCGCGCGTGCGATATTTCGCCGGGTCGGACATCGAATGCCCGCGATAGCGATAGGTGTTGCATTCCATAAGCACCGGGCCCTTGCCCTCGCGCACATGCTGGAAGGCGATCTCGGCCGCCTGGCGCACTTCGAGCACATCCATGCCGTTCACTTCCATACCGGGAATGCGGAAGGCGGTACCGCGGCGGTGGAACTCGGTCTCGGCCGAGCTGCGCCCGACCGCCGTACCCATCGCGTATTGGTTGTTCTCGACCACGAAGACGATCGGCAGTTTCCACAGCGCCGCCATGTTCATCGTCTCGTAAACCTGGCCCTGGTTGGCCGCGCCGTCGCCGAAATAGGCGAGACACAGGCCGCCATCGGCATTGTACTGATGCGCAAGCGCCAACCCGCCGCCAAGCGCCACCTGGGCGCCGACGATGCCGTGGCCGCCGTAGAATTTATGCTCGGTCGAGAACATGTGCATCGACCCGCCCTTGCCCTTGGAAATGCCCGCTTCGCGGCCGGTCAGTTCGGCCATGATGACCTTGGGGTCGAGGCCGTAGGCGAGCATGTGCCCATGGTCGCGGTAACCGGTGATGACGCTGTCCTTGTCGCCGTCGAGCGCCGACTGGAGGCCGATCGCGACCGCTTCCTGGCCGATGTAGAGATGGCAGAACCCGCCGATGAGACCGAGACCATAGAGCTGCCCCGCGCGCTCCTCGAAACGGCGGATCAGCAGCATCTGCTCGTAGAAGTGGAGCATCTGCTCCTTGCTCGCCGCGAAATGCTTGTTCTCCTCAAGCGCTTCCTGCAGCGAATGGAGAATGAAGTCGTTGTCCTCTGCGGGCGACTTCGTAGCGGTCTTCTTGCTCCGGGGGGCTTTTGCCAAGACTTCGGATCCTTGTTCTTCCGGGGAGGAATATCGTTGCGCCTATAGGCACAGGCACGCGACCCGCGCAACGGGGCAGCGCGTATGCATACGTAGCCCTTACGGAATGCAAGCGTTTCCGCTTGCTCAGTCGTCGAGCTTGATCACCACTTCATCGGGGTGGACGACGTTGAGCTGGCTGCGCAGCAATTCGCCGACCATGTCCGGATCGGCATGATCGGGATGCAGCAGCGCAACACGATTCTCGAGTGCCGTGCGCTCTGCCTGCAGGGTCGCCAGCTGGGCTTCCCGCTTGTCGAGCAGACGCAGATTTTCGCTCCACGCGAGCAGGCCCGACGGACCGGCAATCGCGAGGCCGCCCATGACCAGCAGCGCCGCCAGCGCAGCATGCTGCGTGACCTTCGCCTTCTGAATCGCTGCCATGGAGCTCATACGTCGCATAATTTCACAGAATCACAGTTAACCGCCGCGCGCAAGCCAATTCGCATGGGCGCAAACCGCTCGTCGCACCTACGAAACTGCGCGTGGCACAGGCGGGCTCGTTCCTTGACTCAACCCGCTTGGAGGCGTAACTAGTTTCCGTTGAAACCAAACGCAAATGCAGAGGATTGCAATGCCCGATCTCTTCGAAAACCCTATCGGCCTCGACGGCTTCGAATTCGTCGAATTCTGCGCGCCCGAAAAGGGCGTGGTGGAACCGGTTTTCAAAGCGATGGGCTTTACTCACGTCGCCACGCACCGCGCCAAGGATGTGCACTTGTGGCGCCAGGGCCGGATCAACCTGATCCTCAATTACGAACCCCGCAGCGCGGCGTGGTTCTTTGCCCGCGAGCATGGCCCCTCCGCCTGCGGCATGGGCTTCCGCGTCCGCGACGCAAAGAAGGCTTATGACGAATTGCTGGCGCGCGGCGCGGAGCCCGTCGCGGTCGAAACGGGCGCGATGGAACTGCGCATCCCTGCGATCCGCGGGATCGGCGGCGCGATCGTCTATCTGATCGACCGCTACGAAGACGAGAATGGCGAAGGGCTGTCGATCTACGACATCGACTTCGACTATCTCGAGGGCGTCGATCGTCACCCGGTCGGGGCCGGCTTCAACGTGATCGATCACCTGACGCACAACGTCTACAACGGCCGCATGAAATATTGGGCGGACTATTACGAAACGCTGTTCAATTTCCGCGAGATCCGCTTCTTCGACATCAAGGGCGAATATACCGGCCTGACCTCCAAGGCGCTGACCGCGCCCGATGGCAAGATCCGCATTCCGCTCAACGAGGAAGGCGAAGGCGGCAAGGGCCAGATCGAGGAGTTCCTGCGCGAATTCAACGGCGAAGGCATCCAGCATATTGCGCTGATCTGCGACGATCTGCTCGCCTGCTGGGACAATCTGAAAGAGCTCGGCGTGCCCTTCATGACCGCGCCGCCCGAGACCTATTACGACATGCTCGCCGAGCGCCTGCCCGACCATGGTGAGGACGTCGATGCGCTCAAGATGCGCGGCATCCTGCTCGACGGCACCACCGAAGGCGGTCAGCCGCGCCTGCTGCTGCAGATCTTTGCTGAAGCGCAGGTCGGCCCGGTGTTCTTCGAATTCATCCAGCGCAAGGGCGACGAAGGCTTTGGCGAAGGCAATTTCAAGGCGCTCTTCGAAAGCATGGAGCGTGACCAGATCAAGCGCGGCGTGCTGAGCGTGGACGAGGCGCAGACCGCCGAGACGGAGCCGGCCGAATGAGCGAAGTCACCGAACACCCCGTCAAGCTGGGCGGCGTCCATCACGCCGCCTACCGCTGCAAGGACGCCAAAGAGACCGTCGAGTGGTATGGCAAGGTCCTCGGCATGGACTACACCACCGCCTTTGCCGAAGACCACGTCCCTTCGACCGGCGAATACGACCCTTACATGCACGTGTTCCTCGACGCGGGTAACGGGAATATCCTCGCCTTCTTCGAACTGCCCAACCAGCAGGACATGGGCCGCGACGAGAACACCCCCGCCTGGGTACAGCACCTTGCGTTCAAGGTCGGGAGCGAAGCCGAACTGCTCGCCGCCAAGGACCATGTCGAGAGCCTCGGTATCGAAGTGCTCGGGCCGACGCATCACGGGATCTTCAAGTCGATCTATTTCTTCGACCCGAACGGGCACCGCGTCGAGCTCGCCACCGATATCGGTACGGACGAGCAATATGCCGAGCTCAAGCGCGTTGCGCCGATGATGCTCGACGAGTGGAGCCAAACCAAGAAAGCGCCCCGCCACGCCGACTGGTTGCACGAGCTTGCCCGCAAGGAACATGGGGCCGGCTGACCCCTGCCAGACCGGAACCTCACCCTTTGTGTTGCGTTGCAGCGCAAAGGGAGTTCCGCTTTCGTGAATTACATCGCTACGCTGCGCGAACAGCTGCAGGAAATGGGTCAGGGTTTCGTCGAAGCCCTCCCCACCCTCGCGATCGCGGTTTTCATCGTTTTTCTCACCTGGATCATCGCGCGCTTCGCTGCGCGCATTTCCGATGTGATCGTGGGGCGCACCGAATTGCGCACCAGCCTCAAGACGCTGATCGACACGCTGGTCAAGCTCGCCATCTGGATCATCGGCCTGTTCATCGCCGCGATCGTGGTGATGCCCGACCTGACCTTCGCCAGCCTGCTCGCCGGGCTGGGGATCGGCGCCGTGGCGATCGGCTTCGCCTTCCAGGACATCTTCGAGAATTTCCTCGCTGGCGTGCTCATCATGGTGCGCGAGAAAATGCGCATCGGCGATGTCATCGAATGCGAGGACATCACCGGCAAGGTCGAGCATATCACCCTGCGCGAAACGCATATCCGCAAGCTGTCGGGCGAACTGACCGTCGTTCCCAACTCGATCCTGTTCAAGAACCCGGTGGAAATCATAACCGACCGCGACGAGCGCCGGCACGAGGTCGTGGTCGGCGTTTCCTACGATACGCAGCTCGACCATGCCGCAAACGTAATCCGCCGCGCGGTCGAGGGGCTCGAGGACGTGCTGGCGAGCAAGGGTGTCGACATCTTCGCGCAGGAATTCAATTCGAGCTCGGTCGATTTCCTCGTCCGCTGGTGGGCCGGATCGACCCCGCGCGATGGCTGGGAAAGCAAGGACAAGGTCGTGCGCGCAATCAAGGCTGCGCTCGACGAGGCGGGGATCGAGATCCCCTTCCCCTATGTCACGCATACCTTCAAGGAAACCGTGCCGGTGAGCCACTTGGGTGACACCCGCCGCAAGACGCCTTAAGGTTTCGAATCAAGACCGGGTTGTCGGTCGCCTCTGGAGGAGAGACCGATGCAGATCCTGCGTACGCCTGCCGAACGCTTTGCCGACATTCCCGATTATCCCTTCGCCGAGCATTGGTTCGAGGTCGATCTCGGCGACGGGCTGACCGCGCGCCAGCATTATGTCGACGAAGGGCCGCGCGATGCCCCGCCGGTGCTGCTGTTCCATGGCGAACCGAGCTGGTCGTTCCTCTATCGCAAGATGATCCCGATCCTCGTCGATGCGGGGTTTCGCGTGCTCGCGCCCGACCTCATCGGCTTCGGCAAGAGCGACAAGCCCGACGATATCGACTTCTACACCTATGCGCGCCATGTCGACTGGCTGAAACAATGGCGCGCAGCGGTCGAACCGCGCCCGGCGGCGCTGTTCTGCCAGGACTGGGGCGGACTGCTGGGCCTGCGCATGGTTGCGCATGACCCCGACCTGTTCGCCTGCGTCGTCGCCAGCAACACTTTCCTTCCCGCGGGCGGTACAGCCAGTGAAGCCTTCCTTGCATGGCGTGAATTCGCCCGCAGCTCGCCCGATTTCCGCATCGGCGCCCTGCTCGACCGGGCCACGGCGACCACGCGTAGCGAAGCCGAGATCGCCGCCTATGACGCGCCCTTCCCCGACGAACCCTCCAAAGCAGGCGCACGCGCCTTTCCCGCGCTGGTTCCGGTCGCGGACGGCATGCCCGGGGTCGAGGAAAACAAGCGCGCCTGGCCCGCCCTTGCCGCTTACGATCGGCCGTTCCTGACCCTGTTCGGCGAAGACGATCCCATCACGAAGGGCAGCGAGAAGTTTCTGATCGAGCGGATTGCGGGCGCTCAGGACCAGCCCCACCGCACGCTGCCGAGCTGCGGCCATTTCTGCCAGGAAGACCAGCCCGAGTCCCTGGCGCAAGGGGTCATCGACATGGCGCGCAAGGCGGGTCACCTCGCTTGAACCAAACCGCGCGACTGACCGGCGCCCAGGAAACCTCGCTCGCCATTGTGGCGGCGGTGGTGACGGCGAACGCCTATTACATCCATCCGATCATTGCGCTGGTCGCCGATCATTTCGGTGTGAGCCATGCGCGGATCGGGCTCGTGCCCGCGCTCAACCAATTGGCACTCGCGGTGGGCATCTTCATGCTGCTGCCACTGGGCGACCGGATCTCCAACCGCCGGCTGACTATCGCCTTCGCCACCGGGCAAACCGTCTGCTTAGCGATCATGACGCTGGCGCAGGATTTTACCCTGTTCGTGATCGGGTCGACCCTGCTGGGCTATTTCACCATCGCACCCTATCTGCTGCCCGCTTACGCCTCCAAGCGGGTGGCGCCCGAGCGGCTCGGACAGGTAACCGCCAAGCTGACCGCGGGGGTTATCCTCGGCATTCTCGTGGCGCGGGTCGGTGCGGGGGTGATCGCCGAACATTTCGGCTGGCGCGCAGTCTACTGGATCGCCACTGGGCTGATGCTGGCCATCACGGTCGCTCTGCCGCGCCTGATGGAGGGCGGCGAACGCTCTGCCAGTTCCCGCCAATCCTACCCGAGCCTGCTCTTTTCGGTTTTCCCGCTGATCGGCAAACATCGTGAAATCCTGCTCGCCGGCGCGATCCAGGGGCTCAATTTCGCGCAGTTCATCGCGCTCTGGCTGGGCCTTGCGCTGTACCTGACCTCGCCCGCGATGGGCTACGGCACCGATACGGTCGGTTATCTTGCCGGACTTGCCGCGGTGAGCATCTTTTCTACCCCGCGGCTGGGGCGCTGGTCCGATGCGGTCGGCCCGCGCAAGGCGCGCATGATCTTCGCCATCATCCAGCTTGGCGGGATCGCGCTGTTGTGGCCGCTTGGCGGAACCTTGTGGGGCCTGCTCGTCCCGCTGTTCGTCACCAACCTCGTCGGCCCGGGGATCGATGTGACGGGCAGGATGACCTTCCTCGCGCTCGACCCGGCGATCCGCACGCGGCTGACCACGATTTATGTCGTCATCATGTTTATCGGCGGCGGATTGGGCAGCTATGCCGGCACCGTTGCCTATGACGCCTATGGCTGGGCTGGAACTTGTGCCTTGCTCGGGCTGTGCTCAGTCGCGTTGACCGGTTTGACAATGCTGACCCGCCGCTACGGCAGGTAGTGGTGCGCCCGACAGGATAGGCGCCTGCGGCGCCGTCTCCGCTGCGCTCCGACTCCGAACAAGGCTCGTTCCCGATGCGCCGAACCACATGAGGCGGCCCGTCACCGGACCGCCTCATGTGGTGCGCCCGACAGGATTCGAACCTGTGGCCCCCAGATTAGGAATCTGATGCTCTATCCGACTGAGCTACGGGCGCGGCCAGGCCCCGTATAGCGGCTCGGACTCGCGGTGCAATCAGTTGAGTTCGTCGGGCGGCGCGACCGGCACCAGCAGCGGTGCTACCGAAATGCCCTCGGCGACCATGTCTTCGGCCTCGTCGCGCGTGGCACGGCCGTGGATCGGCGCCTCGTCGGTCTCGCCATAGTGCATCTCGCGGGCCTTCTCGGCGAATTTGTCGCCCACCCAGGTGCTGCTTTCGAGCGCCTTGCTCTGCGCCCGGGCGAGCGTTTCGAAGGCCTTCTTGACCTCCACCGGCATGTCGCCCTTGGCCAGTTGCGTGCCGGTGTCCCCGCCCGCTTCACGCATGCTGGACTTTGCCGGAACCGAGGGGGCCATCGGGGCCTTGCCGATCTCTTCGCTCCCGCATTGCGGGCAGGTGAGCAGCCCCTCGGCCTGCTGTGCGGCATAGTCGTCCGACGAGCCGAACCAGCCTTCGAACCGGTGGCCTTCGCTGCAGGAAAGGTCGAAAACGATCATGATGGCGGCCTAATTGGCGATTTCACGGCGGTTGGCAAGGCTTGGCACCTGCGCGCGGACCTCGGCGATCCGGGCAAGATCGATGTCGGCAAAGCCCAGTCCCGGCTGCTCGTCGCCCATATCGAGCAGCACTTCGCCCCAGGGGTCGACCACCAGGCTGTGGCCATAGGTCCGCCGCCCGTCCTCATGCTCGCCGACCTGTGCCGCAGCGACCACGAAAGCGCTCGCTTCGATCGCCCGGGCACGCTGGAGGACATGCCAATGCGCGGTGCCCGTGGGAACGGTGAAGGCTGCCGGGATGGCGATGCAGTCGCAGCGCGCCTGTCCGAGGGCATCGAACAGCGCGGGAAAGCGGATGTCGTAGCAAACCGTCAGGCCAAGCCGGCCGACCGGCGTGTCCCCGACAGTCGTCACGCCATTCCCTGCCTGATAGGCGTTCGATTCCCGCCAGCTTTCGCCGCTGGCAAGATCGACATCGAACATGTGGATCTTGTCATAGCGGGCTGCGATCTGACCCTGCGGATCGATCACGAAAGCACGATTGGCCCAGCGGCCACCACCGGCATCCACGGCCAGCGAGCCGAGCGAGACCCAGATGCCCGCGCGGCTTGCCGCATCGCGAACTCGCGCCAGCGCCGCCGTTTCTTGTTCCGCTACGATGCTCTCAGCGGCCCGTTTCCGGTCGCGGTCGAGCAGGCCCGACATCTCGGGAGTGAACAGCATTGCGGCGCCCTCGCCCGCCGCCTGCGTCACAGCTTCCTCGAGCGCGACTGCATTGACCTCGGGATTCACGCCCGAAGTCATCTGGAGAACGGCGATCCGCGGCATCAGCTGCCCAGCAGCGCGTCTAGCTTGCCTTGGCGTTCGAGCGCGGCGAGTTCGTCGGAGCCGCCGACATGCGTATCGCCGATGAAAATCTGCGGCACGGTCATCGCGCTGGGCGCCCGCGCGCGCATTTCGTCGCGCTTGGGCCCGCCCATGGTGATGTCGTGCTCGGCATAATCCACGCCCTTCTCATCGAGCAGGCGCTTGGCCCGGTAGCAATATCCGCACCCGAATTTGGTATAGATGTCGACTTGCGGCTGGGTCATGGAAATCCTCTTGTTTTCAGCGTCGAAACTAGCGCGCACCGGGGAGACTTGAAAGCCAAATCGGCGTGCCTATCTCGAATGTGTCGCCACGATGTCCGGGGCGGCGACGGGGTGCCGAATGCGGGCCCCGCCATCATAGAATCGCTCAACAGAGGATTTGTTTCGATGAACCGTATGGACCTTACCCCCTTCCGTCGCTCCACCGTCGGCTTCGACCGCGTGTTCGACCTGATGGAACGCCAGGCACGCAATGCCGGCGGCGACAATTACCCGCCCTTCAATATCGAGCGCCGCGGTGACGATGAATACCGCATCACGCTGGCCGTGGCCGGCTTCCGCTCGGGCGATCTCGACATCGTCGCACAGCAGAACCTGCTGGTCGTGACCGGCAAGAAGCGCGACGAGCTGAACGAGGGCGAGATGCTGCATCTCGGCATTGCCAACCGCGGCTTCGAACGGCGTTTCGAACTGGCCGACTACGTACGTGTCGACAATGCCGACCTGGCCGACGGCCTGCTGGTGATCGACCTCGTGCGCGAAGTGCCCGATGCGATGAAGCCCAAGAAGATCGCGATCGGCGCGCAGAAGCCGCTCGAAGTGGTCAAGGATGACGAGGACGGCGACAGCAGGGCCGCCTGATCCCGATCCGACAATTAGCATAACGAAGGTATAGGGGGCGGAACTTGGGTTCCGCCCCCGCGACGTAAACGCCGCCCTACCTCGAAATCGACCGTCCGGGTCGCAGAAGACAGCCGTCATCGAGGCAAGCCCCATCGCTTGCTAGCGAAGCGCATATCTCGAAGAGCCGCACCCGAGGGCGCGGAAGACCGTTATTCTGCAACAAATATATCAAAAGATAAACCCGCCTCGCGGAGGCGAAATGATTTTGTCGCGTTTTTACAAGCGCTTGAAAATCATAGTTCAAGGAATTCAGAGACTTGCCCCGAAACCCCCGTTTTGGGCAATTTAGACGAGGCGCGCCTGCTCGAGCGCTGCACCGACAAATCCGGCAAACAGCGGGTGCGGATCGAATGGCCGGGACTTCAATTCCGGGTGGAACTGGACCCCGACGAACCACGGGTGATCGGGCCGTTCGACGATTTCGGGCAGCAGGCCATCGGGCGACATTCCCGAGAAGATAAGACCCTGCTTCTCCAGCGGCTCGATATAGGCGCCATTGACCTCGTAGCGGTGACGATGCCGTTCGGAGATGCTGGTCGCACCGCCATAGATTCTCGACACATGGCTGTTGGCCGCCAGCTTGGCCTCATAGGCGCCAAGCCGCATGGTCCCGCCAAGGTCCCCGCCCGCTTCGCGCGTCTGCAGGCCCTCTTCGCTCATCCATTCGGTGATGATCCCCACCACCGGCTCGTCGGTTTCGCCGAATTCGGTCGATGATGCAGCGCTGTGTCCTGCCGTGCGGGCCGCTTCGATGCAGGCCATCTGCATGCCGAGGCAAATCCCGAAGAAGGGCACCTTGCGTTCGCGCGCAAAGCGCACCGCGGCGATCTTGCCCTCGCTTCCGCGTTCGCCGAAACCACCGGGGACGAGGATCGCGTGCATCGGCTCGAGCCGCGCGGCGATGTCCGCATCGTCGCCCTCGAACACTTCGGCATCGATCCACTTGATGTTGACCTTGACCCGGTGCGCCATGCCGCCGTGCACCAGCGCCTCGTTGAGCGACTTATAAGCGTCCTGCAGGCCGACATACTTGCCGATCACGCCGATGGTGACTTCGCCATCGGGGTTCGAATGGCGGTCGACCACATCATACCAGCGCGACAGGTCGGGATCGGGTGAATCGGTGATACCGAAGGCGCGCAGGACCTCGGTATCGAGCCCCTCGCCGTGATACTGCAGCGGCACGGCATAGATCGACGGCGCATCGAGCGCGGGAATGACCGCTTCCTGCCGCACGTTGCAGAACTGCGCGATCTTGCGCCGGTCGGATTCGGGGATCGGATGCTCGGCGCGGCACAGCAGCACGTCGGGCTTGATCCCGAGACTGGCAAGTTCGCGGACCGAGTGCTGGGTCGGCTTGGTTTTCAGCTCGCCGGCAGCGGCGATATAGGGCACCAGCGTCACATGGACGCTGAGCGTCTGCCACGGCTCGAGCTCGTTCCGCAGTTGGCGGATCGCCTCCATGAACGGCAGGCCCTCGATATCGCCCACCGTCCCGCCGATCTCGCACAGGATGAAATCGTGATCGTCCTGCCCCGCGAGCGCGAAGTCCTTGATCTCGTCGGTGACGTGCGGAACCACCTGCACCGTAGCGCCGAGATAGTCGCCGCGACGTTCCTTGGCGATAATGTCCTGATAGATCCGGCCCGAGGTGATGTTGTCGCCCTGGTGCGCCGACACGCCGGTGAAGCGTTCGTAATGGCCGAGGTCGAGGTCGGTTTCGGCCCCGTCGTCGGTCACATAGACCTCGCCGTGCTGATAGGGGGACATCGTCCCCGGATCGACGTTGAGATAGGGGTCGAATTTCCGGATACGGACCTTGTAGCCACGCGCCTGGAGCAGGCCGGCAAGCGATGCTGCCATGAGACCTTTGCCAAGCGAGGAGACCACGCCGCCGGTGATAAATATATACCGCGCCATGGGTGTCGGGCCTTAAGCTGAGGGGGTGAGTCGGGGCAAGCGCAAACACGTGCAAATCGCGCCGCTGGCACGGCGCAATCCACAGTCCTGCGATGTAACGTTCTTTATTCGGTCGCGTCGCCGAGCGGATCGGTGCTGGCTGGCGCGGCTTCGCCGGTGGTTGCCGGACCGAGCGGATCGGCGGGCGCGGCCGGGGTAACCGAGCGGTCGAGCGTCGATTCGATGGCATCGCTGCCGGTCGTCTCGACCGCGACCGCGGCCAGCGCGATCGACAGGACGACGAACAAGACCGCGAGCCATTTGGTCGACCGGGTAAGGAAGTCCGCTGCCCCGCGCGCGCTCAGCATGCCCGACGGGCTGCCGCCGATGCCGAGGCCGCCCCCTTCGGAGCGCTGCATCAGGATGACGCCGACAAGCGCGGCTGCGACGATCGCCTGGACGACAGTGAGAAACAGGAACATGCGGATACTCTTGGAACTGGTATTGCTGGGCTCACGCGCATCTAGGCGCGCGCAGGGCAAACGGCAAGCGTGCCGGGATCAGGCGTCTTCGGCCTCCGACGCGCCGACCACGATGCCGAGGAAGCTTTCGGCCGAGAGGCTGGCCCCGCCAACCAGCGCCCCGCCCACTTCGGGCGTGGCGAGGATGTCGCGGGCATTGTCGGGCTTGACCGAACCGCCATAGAGAATGCGCACCAGCGACGATGCCTCTTCGCCATAGGTCTCGTTGAGCAGCGCGCGGATCGCAGAGTGCATTGCCGCGATGTCCTCGCTGGTCGCAGTGCGTCCGGTTCCGATCGCCCAGATCGGCTCATAGGCGATGGTCAGGCGCTCGGCGGGATCCTCGAACAAGGGCAGCGCAGCCTTGAGCTGGTCGAGGACATAGCGTTCCGCCTTCCCGGCATCGCGCGTCTCGAGCGGCTCGCCGCAGCACAGGATCACCCGCAGCCCGGCTTCGAGCGCCGATTCGATCTTGGCGTTGATCAGGTCCTTGGTCTCGCTATGGTCCTGGCGCCGCTCGCTATGGCCGAGGATCACGAACTTCGCCCCCGCATCGGCAATCATCGAGGCGTTGATGTCCCCCGTGTGCGCGCCTTCGGCACCCGGGTGGCAATCCTGCGCGCCGACCCCGATCTGCTCGGCTTCCTTATGGACCGCATGGATCAGCGTGTAGGGAGGCGCAACGGCGACCTCGACCTTCATGTAACGCTGCGCGGCACGGTCGATGGCGCGTGCTTCGGAAAGCATGGCGCGCGTGCCGTTCATTTTCCAGTTTCCGACGATGTAGGGCCGTTCGGCCATGGGTAGGTCCTGCGAATTGTCTGAATGGGTGGCCCGCTATATGGGGCTTGGGATGCGCTCCGCTAGAGAAGGTTTCTTCGCGCGTCAAAACCCTTTGCAACCTGTTGCCGCGCGGTCGCATGGGGGATAAAGCGCCCCAACCCATCCGGGTGACCCCGGAAGATCGCAGCCATTAACGGGATTGCCCGCACGCCATGTTCCAGTTTTTTCGTAACTTCTTCAAGACCAAGCTCGGTCTGGCCATCTCGCTGGCGTTCCTCGGCCTGATCGCTCTCGCCTTCGCCAGCGCGGATGTTTCGAGCACCGGAACTTTCGGGGGAATAGCCGGCGGGGACCGCGTGGCAGTGGTCGGCGACGAGAAGATTTCCACATCCGATCTCGTTCGCGCCACCAATAACGGGCTCGACTCGTTCCGCCAGGACCAGCCGACTGCGACGATGCAGGCATTCCTGCGCGAAGGCGGGCTGGACGGATCGCTCGAAGCGCTGATCAACCGCGCGGCCATCATGGGCTTCGCGCAGAAGCACGGCATCCGCGCAGGCGACAATCTCATCAACAGCGAGATTCGCATGATCCCCGCCTTCCGCGGGCCCGATGGCAATTTCAGCGAGGACACCTATCGCCAGGCGCTGGCCCAGCAGCGGGTGACCGATGCGCAGGTCCGCGAAGACCTCGGGACCGGCCTGCTGTCGCAGCAATTGCTTATCCCGGCCGGCTTCGGCGCAACCGTGCCCGACAAGCTCGCCTATCGCTATGCGCAATTGTTCAAGGAACGTCGCCGCGGTTCGATTGCTCTGCTGCCCGCGGCAACCTATGCCCCCAGCGGCAAGGCCGACCCCAAGGTGCTGCGAGCCTATTACGACAGCAACCGCGACGTCTTCGTCCGCCCCGAACGCCGGACGATCCGGTATGCGACTTTCGATTCGAGTGCGCTCGGCGACCGTATCGAGCCGACCGATGCCGAAATCGCCGCGCGCTATGAACGCGACGCCGCGCAATATGCCGCCAGCGAAACCCGCGATGTCACGCAGCTGATCGTGCCCACCGAAGCCGCAGCCAAGTCGATCCGCGACCGCGTTGCCGGCGGCGCCTCGTTCGAAACGGTCGCCCGCGAAGCCGGCCTGCGCGCCTCCCCGGTCGTCGATGTCCTGCGCGATGGCCTGTCCGCGCAAGCATCGCCCGCGGTTGCCTCGGCCTATTTCTCCGCAGCGCGCGGAGCGATGACTGCACCTGCGCGCAGCCCGCTCGGCTGGCACGTCGCGCGTATCGATGCGATCGACACCACCCCCGCGCGCACGCTCGCACAGGTCCGCAGTGAACTGACCGATACGCTGCGCGAGGAAAAACGCGTGCGCGGCATGGCCGACCTCGCCAGCGAGATCGAGGAACAGCTCGAGGATGGCGCAACGCTGGCCGAAGTCGCCGAAGACCTCGGCCTCGACCTCAGCACGGTCGGCCCCGCGCTTGCCGATGGCCGCCTTTACGATACGCCGCAGCGTACGCTGCCCGATGTCCTGCGTCCCGCGCTGGCCACCGCTTTCCAGATGGATGAGGAAGAGCCCGAGATCGCACCGGTCGAAAGCGGGCAGACCTACCTCGTCTACGAAGTCGGCGATATCATCACCGCCGCCGCTGCGCCCTTTGCCGAGATCGAGGACATGGTCGAAGCCCGCTGGCGCGCGACCGAGGGAATGAAGGCAGCGCAGGCGGCTGCCGACCGCGTCATGGCGCGTCTGCGCGATGGCCAGTCGATCGCGCAGGCATTGGCTGCCGAAGACCGCCGCGTCCCTCCGGCCCAGTCGGTCGACATGACCCGCGAAGACCTCGCGCGCCAGCGCGAGCGCCGCATTCCGCCGCCGCTGGCACTGCTCTTCAGCATGGCCGAAGGCACGACCAAGAAGCTCGAAGCGGGCGGGAATGCCGGTTTCTTCGTGGTCCGGGTCAACGATATCGCGATGGACGATATCGCCGCCGACGATCCGCTGATCGCGCAGGCACAGCGCCAGATGGGCCCGCTGCTGGGCGAGGAATATGCCGACCAGTTCCGCCGTGCGATGCGCGAAGAACTGGGCGTATCGCGCAATCCTTCGGCGATCGAGGCCGTGCGCACCCAGCTTACCGGTAGCTGAGGCGCAGTTGAGCACCGCGCTGAAAGGCACCGACCGGGCACGCGCGGCGCTGGCGCAGGGCCGGCCCGCGCTGGTATGGCGCGAAGTGGTCGCCGATATCGAAACGCCGGTAGGCGCCGCCATCAAGCTGTTCGAGGAAGGCCGCGGCGACTTCCTGCTCGAATCGGTCGAAGGCGGCGAAGTTCGCGGGCGCTACAGCCTGATCGGGCTGGACCCCGATCTGGTGTTCCGCGCCACGGGCGACCGTGCAGAGATCAACGCGCAGTGGCAGCATTCGCGCAGCGCTTTCGAACCCAGCGAGGACGGCACGCTCGCCAGCCTGCGTGCGCTGGTCGAATCCTGCCGCTGCGACGTACCCGCGGAACTGCCGCCCGCCCTCGCCTGCCTCGTCGGTCATTTCGGCTATGAGACCATCGGCCTCGTCGAAAAACTGCGGCGCCCGCCCGAGGGCGAACTCGGCCTTCCCGACATGCTCTTCGTCCGGCCCACCGTGCTGCTGGTGCTCGATCGGCTCAGCGATGCCCTGTTCTGCATCGCGCCGGTCTGGCAGGACGGATCCATCCCGCAGGCCGAGGAACGGATCGACGAAGTTCTCCGCAAACTGTCGCATTCGGCAGGCAGCGCACGCTATTCGGCCGACCAGCACCCCGAGCCCGCGCTGGCACCGACCATGCCCGCCGCCGATTACGAAGCCATGGTGCTGCGCGCCAAGGAATATATCGAGGCAGGCGACATCTTTCAGGTGGTGCTGTCGCAGCGTTTTACCTCGCCCTTCACGCTGCCCCCGATGGCGCTCTATCGCGCGCTGCGGCGGGTGAACCCCTCGCCCTTCCTCTATTTCCTCGACATGCCCGGCTTCGCCATCGTCGGATCGAGCCCCGAGATCCTCGTCCGCGTGCGCGATGGCGAGGTGACGATCCGGCCCATCGCAGGGACCCGGCCGCGCGGCACCTCTGCGGCAGAGGACCGGCTTGCCGAACAAACCCTGCTCGCCGATCCCAAGGAACGCGCCGAACATCTGATGCTGCTCGATCTCGGGCGCAACGATGTCGGCCGGGTCGCGCAGTCGGGCAGCGTCACCGTGACCGAGAGTTTCACCGTCGAGCGCTACAGCCACGTCATGCATATCGTCAGCAACGTTACCGGCCAGCTCGATAGCTCGAAAGACGCTATCGATGCGCTGTTTGCAGGCTTCCCCGCCGGGACGGTCAGCGGCGCGCCCAAGGTGCGAGCCTGCGAAATCATTGCCGAGCTCGAGCCTGCCACGCGTGGTCCCTATGCCGGCGGTGTGGGCTATTTCGCGCTCGACGGGTCGGTCGACAGCTGCATCGTCCTGCGCACCGCGGTGGTGAAGGACGGCACCATGCACGTCCAGGCAGGCGCAGGGATAGTCGCGGACAGCGATCCCGCTTATGAACAGAGAGAATGCGAAGCAAAGGCGAGCGCGCTGCTCGCTGCGGCCAGGGAAGCCGTGCGCCTCGCTAAGGAGCCCGGGTTCGGTCAATGAGACATATACTTGCCGCGCTGGCCTTGCTCGCGCTGACAGCCTGCGAAGCCCAGCCCGAAGGAGAGCCCGTCGCCCGCGCACGGATCGACGGCAAGGCGCAGGCCGCCCCCACGTCGACGCCCAGCCCGAGCGAAACACTGGCCAGCCAGGTCGAAAGCGCGTGCCGCTCGATCATTTTCGAAGACACCCCGCTGACCCATTGCCTCGCGGTGCCCGCGCGCCACACTATTGCGATGGCGCTCGGCGACGGTGACAAACGATATCGCAGCCTCAAGGACTTCGCCGCTGCCAGCGATAGCGAGACCATCGCTTTCGCGATGAACGCCGGCATCTTCGACAGTGACGGCACGCCGGTCGGCTATTTCGTCCAGCGTTCGCAGCGGTTGCAGGAGCTCGACACCGGGACGGGCTCGGGCAATTTCTATATGAAGCCCAATGGCGTGTTCTACGGCAGCGGGGGCGAATGGATGGTCCGCGACAGCGCCTGGTTCCTCGCCAATGTCTCCGAACGGCCGCAATTCGGCACCCAATCGGGCCCGATGCTGGTGAGCGATGGCCGTATCCATCCGCAGATCACGCAGGACGGCCCCTCGCGCTTGATCCGCAATGCGGTGGGTGTCGATGACGAAGGCCGCGCGCATTTCGTGATTTCCAATGCGCCGATATCCTTCGGCAAGCTCGCCCGCTTCTACAAGGACGAGCTCGAAGTGAAGAACGCACTGTTCCTCGACGATACCGTTTCGCTGCTGTGGAACCCGGTGACCGAGCGGCTAGATACCGGCGCGCCGATCGGCCCGATTGTCGTCGTCAGCAAGAAAGCTTCCGAATGACCGAAACCCGCCGCCAGCTTTATCCCGAGATCGAACCCTATGAGACCGGCATGCTCGATGTCGGCGAAGGGCATTCGCTCTATTGGGAACGCGTCGGGACCCCGGGCGCCAAGCCAGCGGTTTTCCTCCATGGCGGACCCGGCGGGGGCATCGCGCCCGACCACCGGCGCCAGTGGGACCCCGAACTCTACGACATACTGCTGTTCGACCAGCGCGGGTGCGGCAGGTCGCTGCCCTTCGCCGAGATCGAGCACAACGACACCTGGCGCATCGTCGAGGATATCGAGCGGTTGCGCGAGATGTGCGGTCACGAGAAGTGGCAGGCCTTCGGCGGCAGCTGGGGCTCCACCCTCGCGCTGGCCTACGCCCAGAAATATCCCGACCGGGTGAGCGAATTGGTGCTGCGCGGCGTCTTCCTCGCGCGGCAGCAGGAAAAGTCGTGGCTCTACGGCTATGGGGCCAGCGAGATCATGGCCGAGCAATGGGACCAGTTCACCGGCCTTATTCCCGCAGCCGAACGCGGCGATCTCGTTCGCGCCTATTACGAACGGCTGACCAGCGACGACGAGGCCACGCGGCTTGCCGCGGCGCGCGAATGGTCGCTGTGGGAAGGTCATGTCGCCACGCTGCTGCCGAACGAGGACCTGCTCGAAAGCTTCGGCGATCCGGCCAAGGCGGTGCCCTTCGCGCGGATCTGCGCCAAGTTCTTTCTCGAGGACTTCTTCCTCGACGAGAACGAGCTGCTGGCCAATGTCGACAAACTGGCGGGCATTCCCGGGATCATCGTCCAGGGACGTCACGACATCTGCACCCCGCCGGGCGCGGCATGGGCGCTCAAGAAGGCCTGGCCCGAGGCCGAGCTCTGGATCGTCCACGATGCCGGTCACAGCGCCAGCGAACCGGGGATCGTCGACGGGCTCGTGCGCGCGACCGACAAGCTCGCGGGCAAAGCGGCGTGACGTCACGCTGACGTTTCGCGTCTCGCAGCTTTCCTTGCTTGAAAGCACGGCGCTACCCCGCCATTGACGCCACGAATGACCGACAGCAGCTCCATCCTCGTAATCGACAATTACGACAGCTTCACCTTCAACCTGGTCCATTACCTGATGGAACTGGGTGCAGGCGTGGAGGTGGTGCGTAACGACGCCATCTCGGCAAGCGAGGCGCTGGCGGCGGGCCATGCGGGCTATCTCATATCGCCCGGCCCCTGTACCCCCAACGAGGCAGGCGTCAGCCTCGACCTCGTGGCAGCCTGCGCCGATGCCGGGGCGCCGCTGCTCGGCGTGTGCCTCGGTCACCAGGCGATCGGCCAGCATTTCGGTGGCCGCGTGGTGCGCGGCGGGCTGATGCATGGGAAGACCTCGCCGGTCACCCACGATTCCAGCGGCGTGTTCGCCGAGCTGCCCTCGCCCTTCACCGCTACCCGCTATCACTCGCTGGTGGTCGAAGACAATCCGGACTGCCTCGCGATCAACGCCACTAGCGAAACCCCCGGCCTCGACGGCACCAGCGTGATGGGCTTCCGCCACCGCGACCTCCCGATCCACGGCGTACAGTTCCATCCCGAAAGCATCGCGACCGAACATGGCCATGCCTTGCTGGCCAATTTCCTCGCCCTCTGCGGTATCCCCGCCAAGGTCCCCGCATGAAGACGCTTCCCGACGCGAGGCAACACCTTGGAGAGGCCGAGGCCGAAGAGGTCTTCGGCTGGATCCTCGATGGTGAGACCGGCGACGAGGACATCGCGCGTTTCCTGGTCGACATGTCGGCGCGCAGCGAAACCTCCGACGAAATCGCCGGCGCGGCGCGCGCGCTGCGGGCACGGCTGATCCCGATCGCTGCCCCCGAGGGGACGGTCGATTGCTGCGGCACGGGCGGCGATGGGCATCACACGCTCAATGTCTCCACCGCGGTGAGCCTGGTGGTCGCCGCCTGCGGTGTGCCGGTGGCCAAGCATGGCAATCGCGCGGCCAGCAGCAAGGCGGGCGCCGCCGACACGCTCGAAGCGCTCGGTCTCGACATGGAAGCCGCGGGAAGAAGCGCGGAGAAGACTCTGGCCGAATTGGGAATTTGTTTCCTGTTCGCCAAGAACCACCATCCTGCGATGGGGCGCATTCAGCCGATCCGGCAAAAGCTCGGCGTGCGCACGATCTTCAATCTGATGGGGCCTTTGTCGAACCCTGCCGGCGTCAGACGCCAGCTGATCGGCATCGCGCGGCCCGCCTATGTGCCCATCTATGCCGCGGCAAAGGCCAAGCTGGGAACCGAGCGCACCTTCATTGCCTCGGGTGACGAAGGGCTCGACGAACTGAGCCTCGCCGGCGGTAACGAACTGGCCGATGTGCAGGGCAATGATTTCGAAATGCGCCGGGTGGTCGCGGTGGAAGCCAACCTGCCGCATTCTCCGGTCGAGGCGATCCGCGGCGGCGATCCGGCATATAATGCCCGCGCGCTCGAGGCGCTGCTCGGCGGGAGCCCGGGCGCCTACCGCGATGCGGTGCTTTTCAACGCGGCGGCAACGCTGATTATCGCCGGTCGCACCGACGAATGGACCGAGGGCGCGGAGATCGCTACCGAAGCGCTGGACTCGGGCAAGGCCAGGGCGCTGCTCGAAAACTGGATCGCGATGACCGCCTGACATGAACAAGCTGGAACAAATCTGTGCGACCAAGCGCGACGAGGTGGCCGCACGCAAGCGCGATCACACGCTCGCCGATCTCGAAGCGCTCGCGAAGGAGCAGTCGGCGCCCCGTGGGTTCCATTATGCCCTCGCTCGGGCACAGCAGGACGGCTTCGGCCTGATTGCGGAAATCAAGAAAGCTTCCCCCTCCAAGGGTTTGATTCGCGAAGATTTCCAACCCGCAGAGCATGCCCGGGCCTATGCTGCGGGCGGAGCCGCCTGCCTTTCGGTGCTCACCGATGCGCCCTATTTCCAGGGTCATGAAGATTACCTCGTCGCCGCACGCGCAGCCTGTGATCTGCCTACGCTGCGCAAGGATTTCATGGTCGATCCGTGGCAGGTTGCCGAAGCACGCGCGATCGGGGCCGATGCGATCCTCATTATTGTTGCCGCGCTTGAAGACGGCGTCATGGCCGAAATCGAGGCGGCGGCGCTGGACCACGGCATGGATGTGCTGGTCGAAGTCCATGATCGCGCCGAGATGGACCGCGCTGCGCGCCTCCGCTCGCGCCTGATCGGCGTCAACAATCGCGATCTGCGCAGCTTCACCACCGACCTCGCCACCACCGAGACGCTGGCCCCGCTCGCCCCCGAAGGCGCGCTGCTCGTCGGTGAAAGCGGCATCACAACGCACGATGATTGTGTGCGGCTCGCGCGTTTGGGCGTCCGCACCTTCCTTGTCGGTGAAAGCCTGATGCGTCAGGCGGATGTGACTGCGGCGACCCGCGCCCTGCTCGGCCGGTGACGCAGCACCGGTGGAGCAAATCGGGAACAGGTGTTCCTGTGTAAATCACTCGAAAATGGCGGGATTGCTTGACTTGGCGAATCAGGTTGCTTAATTGTTCCGTATTCGTTCACAGCTTTGTGAACAGGCGATACGGGAGTTCGCACCATGCTGACCGCCAAGCAGCACGAATTGATCCGCTTTATCCAGCAGCGTCTGGAAGAGACCGGCATCTCGCCGAGTTTCGAGGAGATGAAGGAAGCGCTCGACCTCAAGAGCAAGTCGGGCGTGCATCGCCTGATCTCGGCGCTTGAAGAGCGCGGCTTCATCCGCCGCCTGCCCAACCGCGCGCGCGCGCTCGAAGTGGTCAAGCTACCCGAGAACGCAGTAATGGGCGCGGCACAGCCCGCCCCTGCGAACGACTCCGTGGTATCGGCGATCACACCCAAGCCGGTCGCACCCGCACCCGCCAATGACATTATCGATGTGCCGCTGCACGGGCGTATTGCCGCAGGCGCGCCGATCGAAGCGATCGAAGGCCAGTCGAGCATGCCGGTCCCCGCCGCGCTGCTCGGCCCTGGTGAACATTATGCGCTCGAGGTGTCGGGCGATTCGATGATCGAAGCAGGCATTTTCGATGGCGACTTTGCCTTGGTGAAGCGCACCGACAGCGCCCGCGACGGCGAGATCGTGGTTGCGCTGGTCGACAATGAGGAAGCCACGCTCAAATATCTGCGCAAGGACGCCGGGCGCGTCATCCTCGACCCCGCCAACGGCTCTTACGAGCCTCAGGTGTACGATTCGCACCGTGTCCAGGTGCAAGGCAAGCTGGCCGGGCTGCTGCGCCGGTATCACTGATCCCGGGGCGCGCGCCTGTCCTCCGGCGCGCCCCACCAGCCATGCTCTCCCTGGTCCTGCGCCACGGTGTCGATACGCCGCGCGCCCAGATAGAGCGCGACTCCGCCCTCTCGCTGGAGGAAACCCCTATCGGCCTTGAGCCATCGCGGGCGGCAACTGCGGGGCAGGAAGCGATCGGCGATGACGATGTCGGCGTTCCGGCAGGCTGCGGCCAGCGCCCGCTCCTCCACCAGGTCCCGGCTACGCGCGATCAGGAGCGACCAGGCACGGCCCCCGCGTGTGACCGTCAGCGAACAGAATTCGGCGCTGCACCGGCTGCGCGGCCACTCCGCGATAGCCAGCGGTTGCCGATCGGTGCCGGCGAGTTCGAGCAGGTTCTCCTGCGCATATCCACCCTCGCTATCGCGTAGCACCAGCAGCCGTTCGGCCTCGTTCGCAACGCCGATATCGCGCCCGTCGCGCGTGATCAGGATATCGGGCACCGGGGCCTGCAGCATGAGCGCCGCAGCTACCACGACCGGCCCAAGCCCCCACAGGCGCGCCCTGCCCTGCCACAGCGCCAGCCACAGCGCGCCGACCAGGTAGAGCGTGATGGCGCCCATCCCGATCCGCGGGGCCAGCTTGACCGACCCCGGCTGTTCGGCAAACAGATGCGCAATACCCAGCAGCAGGTCGAGTGAATGCCCGACCAGCCACCACACGGGCGCGCCTGCGCCGATGAGGTCGAGCGCCAACGCGAGCGCCACCAGCGGCATCGACACGAAGGTCACCAGCGGAATCGCGACCAGATTGGCCGCTGCGCCGTAAACGCCCGCACGATGGAAGTGGAACAGCACAATCGGCATCAGCGCGAGTTCGATGACCAGTCCGATCAGGAACAGGATCGCGGTTCGCCGCAGGAACCGGCGCAGCCCGCTCTCCTCGCGCGGCGCCAAAAAATCGCGCACCGCCTGCACATTGTGCAGCGAGACGATCGCGATGACGGCCGCAAAGCTCATCTGGAAGCTCGGTCCGACCAGCGATTCCGGCCACAGCGCCAGCACGACGCCTGCGGCAATCGCGACCATCCGCAGTGAAAGCGGTTCACGCCCCAAAGCCAGCGCAACCAGCACCAGCAAGGCGCCGATACAGCTGCGCACGGTCGGCACCTGCGCGCCCGTCAGCAGCGTATAGGCGATCCCCGCCAGCGCCGCTGCACCCGCAGCGACCAGCGGCAGCCGCACCCGCAGGGCCAGCCATGGCCACAGTGCAAGCAGCTTGAGGACCACGATATAGCTCGCCGCGATGATCGCGCTGACATGCAGCCCGCTGATCGACAGCAGATGGGTCAGCCCCGCATCGCGCATGGCCTCCTCGTCGCGTTCGGGAATGGCGCCGCGGTCGCCGCTCGCCAGCGTCGCGGCAATCGCCCCCGCCGTGCCGTCGAGCCGGCTGCGCACATGCGCCGACAGCCGCCGCTGGATCGAGGCCACGGTCAGGCGCGATTGCGGCGGCGGTGTGACCAGTTCGACCTCTCCCATGACCGATCCGGTTGCCGACAGCCCGTCGAACCAGGCCCGCCGCGCGAAATTATACGCTCCGGGGACGATTGGCGGGGACGGCGGCATCAGCCGCGCCGACAGCCGCACCCGCGCGCCCTCGCGCAAGCTGGGCCGGTCCTTCGCCAGCGGCAGGTTCACGCGATAGGCCACCGCCCGCCCGGTCTCCGCATCGCGCGCGGCAAGGATAAGCCGGACGCGGTCCTCCGCCGGTTGCTCTTCGCGCTCGAGGATACGCCCGTCGATCCGCTCGAACCGCGGATAGGCAATCGGCTCCGCCCCCACCATCGCCGAGCGCGCCCATATCAGCGACATGCCGAGCGCCAGCGCGATCAGGACCGATAGGCTAGCGGCCAGCAGATAGGCGCGTCCATCCCTCCCCCGCCACCGCGCAAAAGCCAAAGCTGCACCGCCGACAGTGGCGCCGATTACCACCAGCCATTGCCATGGCGCGCCGAGATAGAACCACAGCCCGATGCCCGCGGCGAACGCGACCGCCAGCCACGGTCCGCGGTCGAATTGCGCGCCTTCCAGAAATGCTTCGGATCGCCGGGCGAAACTGGACAAGAGACCGCGCATGCGCCAAGGGCGCGGCACTGCGGGGCGGGCCTCTTCGTCCGCCTCCCCCATCGGTACCGAAGGCGTCCCCTGCGTCGCCATGCAAGTGTTTGAAAGGAAGCGAGTGACAATGGCAAGCGATAGTGGCAGCGAGACCCCTCCGGTCGTCACCCGCTTCGCTCCCTCGCCCACCGGATATCTCCATATCGGCGGCGCGCGTACGGCGCTGTTCAACTGGCTTTATGCGCGGCACCATGGTGGTCGCACCTTGCTGCGGATCGAGGATACCGATCGCAAGCGCAGCACGCAGGACGCGATCGACAAGATCATCGAGGGGCTCGACTGGCTTGGCCTCGACTTCGACGAACCGCCGATCTTCCAGTCCGACCGCGCCGAACGCCACGCCGAGGTCGCGCACAAGCTGCTCGACGCGGGACACGCCTACAAATGCTTCGCCACGCCCGAAGAGCTCGAGGCAATGCGCGCCGAGCAGCGCGCCAGCAAGCAGCCGATGCGCTACGACCGTCGGTGGCGCGACCGCGACGCAAGCGAAGCGCCCGAGGGCGCGCCCTATGTGATCCGCCTCAAGGTGCCGACCGAGGGCGAAACCACGATCCACGACCAGGTCCAGGGCAAGGTCACGGTGAAGAATGCCGAGATCGACGACTATGTCTTGCTGCGCGCCGATGGCACGCCCACCTACATGCTCGCGGTGGTGGTCGATGATCACGATATGGGCGTGACGCATGTGATCCGCGGCGACGATCACCTCAACAACGCCTTTCGCCAGCTGCCGGTGGTTCGCGCGATGGACCAGGTCGAAGGCAATTGGCCCGATCCGGTCTATGCGCATGTCCCGCTCATCCACGGGCCGGACGGCGCGAAGATGTCCAAGCGCCACGGCGCCGTCGGGGTTGCCGCCTATCGCGACGACGAAGGCGTCTTGCCCGAAGCGCTGTTCAACTATCTCCTCCGTCTCGGCTGGGGCCATGGCGACCGCGAGGAGATCTCGCGCGAGGAAGCGATCGAGCTGTTCGACCTCGGCGGCGTCGGCAAGGGGCCCGCGCGGTTCGACATCAAGAAGCTGCAGAACCTCAACGGCCATTACATCCGCGAAGCGGACGATGCCCGGCTGGCGAAAATCGTCGCGGAACGGATCGGCGAACAGGCCGATGAAGCGCTGCTTGCCGAGGCGATGCCGGTGCTCAAAACACGCGCGAAGTCCGTCAACGAACTTGTTGACGGGGCTGCATTTCTATTTGCCAAGCACCCGCTCGACATGACCGAAAAAGCCGCGGGCTTGCTGGACGACGAAGCGCGCGCGCGCCTCGCCGAATTGTCCAAAATGCTGCATGTGCAAAATGACTGGACAATCGAGGCGCTGGAAGCCACTACGAAGGCCTATGCCGAGCAACTCGAACTGGGTCTCGGCAAGCTCGCGCACCCCATGCGCGCAGCGCTGACGGGGACGACAACGTCACCCGGCATTTTCGATGTGCTGGTCCTGTTGGGCAAGGAAGAGTCGCTCTTGCGTATCGATGCGCAGGCCGCCTCGCCCGCAGGCACCGAAGAGAACGAGTGAGGAGACACGCGTGGCCGACAAGCAGGCAACCCTCGATCTGGGCGGTCAGACCCAGGAATTCCCCGTGCTGCAGGGCAGCGTCGGCCCCGATGTGGTCGATATCCGCAAGCTGTATGGCACCACCGGCAAGTTCACCTACGACCCGGGCTACAAGTCGACCGCCAGCTGCGAAAGCGCGCTGACCTATATCGACGGCGAAGAAGGTATCCTGCTGCACCGCGGCTATCCGATCGGCCAGCTGGCGGAAAACTCCTCCTTCATGGAAGTCTCCTACCTGCTGCTCAACGGCGAATTGCCGCAGCAGAGCGAGCTCGACGACTTCACCTACACGATCACGCGGCACACCATGCTGCACGACCAGCTGCGCCAGTTCTACCAGGGTTTCCGCCGCGATGCGCACCCCATGGCAATCATGTGCGGCGTGGTCGGCGCGCTGTCGGCCTTCTATCACGACAGCACCGACATCTCGGACCCCGAGCAGCGCAAGATCGCCAGCCACCGGCTGATCGCCAAGATGCCGACCATCGCCGCCATGGCGTATAAATATTCGGTCGGTCAGCCGATGATGCAGCCCGACAACTCGCTGAGCTACACGGGCAATTTCCTGCGCATGACCTTCGGCGTCCCGGCCGAGGAATATGAAATCCACCCCGCCATCGAGCGCGCGATGGATCGCATCTTCATCCTCCATGCCGACCACGAACAGAACGCCTCGACCTCGACCGTGCGCCTTGCCGGTTCGTCGGGCGCCAATCCCTTCGCCTGCATCGCGGCAGGCATCGCCTGCCTGTGGGGCCCCGCGCATGGCGGCGCCAACGAAGCCGCGCTCAACATGCTGCAGGAAATCGGCACGCCCGATCGCATCCCGCATTATATCGAGCGCGCCAAGGACAAGAACGATCCGTTCCGCCTGATGGGTTTCGGCCACCGCGTGTACAAGAACTACGATCCGCGCGCGACCGTGATGCAGCAGACGCTGCGCGAAGTGTTCGAAGCGCTCAACGTCAAGGACCCGGTGTTCGAGACCGCGCTCAAGCTCGAAGAGCTCGCGCTCAACGACGACTACTTCAAGGAAAAGAAGCTTTTCCCGAACGTCGACTTCTACTCGGGCATCATCCTCAACGCGATCGGTTTCCCGACGACGATGTTCACCGCGCTCTTCGCGCTCGCCCGCACCGTCGGCTGGGTCGCGCAGTGGAACGAGATGATCTCCGACCCCGCACAGGTCATCGGCCGTCCGCGCCAGCTTTACACCGGCCCGACCGAACGCGACTACGTCTCCATCAGCCAGCGCTGATATGCGCTTCGTTCTTCAGGTCTTCGGAGTGGCTTTGATGCTCTCCGGAGGCCTGTGGGCGCTCCAAGGGCTGGGCTTGGTGATGTGGCCGGCGGAGAGCTTCATGCTCGCCGAGCAGCGCTGGGCGCTTTATGGCACCATCACCTTCCTCATCGGACTTGTGCTGTTCTGGAGGGCCGCGCGGCGGCGCTGATTAGCGCGGTTTTTCGCGCAGATCTTCCGCGGCGGGCACCGACAGAGTAAACCGTGCGCCCTGCCCCGGCGCACTTTCGACCGTCAGATCGCCATCCATCGCGCGCGCGATCCGGCGCGAAATATACAGGCCAAGACCCGACCCCCCGTCACCGCTGCGGCCAAGACGCTCGAACTTCTCGAACACGCGTTCCTGCTGGTCTTCGCCCAGCCCGTGGCCCTGATCGGCGACGGTAATCAGCGCCCGGTTGCCGATCCGGTCGAGGCGGATCCATACCTGGCTGTCGGCAGGCGAATAGCGGATCGCATTGCCCACCAGGTTAAGCAGGATCTGCAACACCCGGCGAAATTCGGCGATTGCCAGCTGGCTCTCGCCTTCGGGCGGTGCGACCAGCGCAATCCCTTTCTCGCGTGCCCTCACGCCAAGGATCCCGCAGGCACGGCGCGCGACATCGGCGAGTTCAATGCGGTCGGGCGCGGTCGCGAAATCCTCCGATTCGACCACTTCGAGATCGGACAGGTCGTCGATGAGCGCGAGCAGATGCTGCGCTGCGGTGGCGATATCTGCGGCGTAGGAACTGTATTCATCTGCCAGCGGCCCTGCGAGTTTGGTGCGGATCGTTTCCGCATTGGCGATGATCCGGTTGATCGGCTGACGCAGGACAGGGGTCAAGTCGCGTCCGAAAGACGGCCCTTCGCGGTCGCCAGACTCGTCCTCGTCGCCCGCGCCCGACAGTGGGCGTTCGGCGGTCAGGTAGAGCACGAAGCCCGCGCTACCGGGTTGCGGTTGGCCAAGCGGTTCGAGATGTGCCGTCCAGCGGCGCGCCGACCCCTCGATCTCGCATGTCGTCCCGTCGAGCAGGCGCCAGTGCAGCGGTTGCTGGTGCGTATTACCCGGCAGGATAACAAAATCGGTCCAGGGCTTGCCGACATTGGTCAGCGCCTTCTGCGCAAATTCGCCCAGATCGGCCGCCTCGGTATCGACCGAGAGCAACCGCTGCTGCGAATCGAGCCGCGCAGTGCAGTCGGCCAGGTGCCGGTTTATCTCCATGCGCCGCCGCGCCGCCTCGATGTCGTTCTCCGGCGGCAATGCCTCGCTGTGCCAGTTGACGACATCGATTGCGCAGCCCTCGGCCTCGCCCTCGTCATTCGTCTGCGGTGCGATTTCGACCCAGGCGGTAATCCGGTGTTCGCCGTCCACGGCTTCGAACTGCCGCGCCAAGCGCAGGCCATAGGTTTGCGCTTTTTCGACCAGCGCGAGCAGTTCGGGGATCGCGATACGCGTCCCGATCGAACCGCCGCAGGCCTGCTGAAGCTCGGCCAACAGGTCATCGGCTTCGACTAGCCTGGCTTCGGCATCAGTCTTCGCATGGGCGATATAGCGGGTTCCGACAGTGCTCATGGTCAGGCCGCCCCCCCCAAACCGGATTCGGCGAGCAGCCGGCGGGCATCCTCGGACGGGAGCGCTGAGATTTCACGCGGCGGGACCGCTTGTGGATCGAGGCGCAGGACCTGCCGTTCGACCTCGGCGCTATCGAGCCCCGTGCTCCGCAGGCCCAGCGCCAGGCGTGCGGTCTGCTGGTGGTTGGTCGACAGCACCGCGGCAACGCGCGTCTGGCCCGACCGCGCCGCCAGCGCAGACACGAACAGCGCTGCGCCTGCGCGATCGATATCGAGCGCCTGCAAGGCGGAGCCGCCCATGCCGACGACCACGCGCGACAGCAGCGAAATGCGGCCCGCGCCCTCATCGAAGACATTGCGCAGCTTGGTCTCGGCGCGGATCATGGCATCGGACCGCAACTGGCCGCTGAACGCACGCCAGCCCATAAGCAGGTCGTGAAACAGGTCGCCGGGCAATTCGCTGAGCGGCAGTTCCATGCGGCGCTGGGTCTGGGCAAAGCGCGCCTGCGCGGTGAGTGCGGCCATGGCGGTGCTTGCGAGGCCGCTGTCCTCGGCAGCGATCAGTTCCTGCACCAGCGGCGACAATACCGGGTCGAGGCCATATTGGCTCTCGAGCCTTTCGGTCAGCTGCCATTCGAGCGCCAGCGCATGGCAATGGGCAAGCAGCGCCGGACTGCCGAAGAAATGTTCCGCCAGCGCTTCGCCATGACGATCGGCAAACGCCTCGCGTCCACTCTGCCCGCCCGCTTCGGCCTGCGCACGCAGAACCTGCCAGGCGAGGTGGTGACACATGCCGCGGATGCGCGCGACCAGCTCGTCGCTGAACAGCGAATGATCCGGTGTAGCGAGCAAATGCGAGAGGATCGGCCCGATCCGCGCAAGCGTGGTATTCCCCCGCGCAAGCGCCTCGCGCAGGCTCTCCTGCCCGGCGGCGGGTTCGGGGGATACAGTGTCAGGCATCGACATGGATTACGGATATCATCGACATGGTTAAGCGCCGGTTAGTCCCGCGGTTCCAGAGTGAGAAAAAGCGTCACCAGAACCGCCAGCGCCAGCACCGCCACTACCGGCAGCGTAAATCCCAGAACGACCGCGGGGAACAGGACCAGCGTCAGGATGACCCGATCGGCATAGCTGCGCCGCCAGCGCCTCACGCTCAGCCGCTCGCCCAGGTGCAGCAGGCCGAACAAAACGGCGGGGACGAACAGCCGCAGCCATCCGGTGTCCTCGGCAGACGCGCGGGCGATCAGGATCAGGTACAGCGGATCGAGCAGGACGGTCAGCGCCTGCACCAGCATGGGCACGCGCGGGCGTAACTGTCCCGCACTGGCCACGCGGCGGACCACCCCTTCCATCGCGAACAGCAAGGCGGCTAGCGCGGCGAAACCGAAACCCGGCACCGCCCATCCGGTCATCGCCGCCGTCAGCGCGACCAGCGCCGCGACCGCCGACCCCAGCGCCAGCGCGCGCGGCAGCGTTCCGCCCATCGTGTCCTGCGCAAGCCGTGCACCCATGCGCTCGGCAATCGCGAGCCCCGGTGCGGAGAACGGCGCGACATCGGCATGGCCCGCGACCCAGTTCCGCTCGCGCGTGGCGAGTTCTTCGGGCGTCGGATCGCGCAGCCAGCTGAGCTCGTCGAGCAGGCGCGTTTCGAGCGGGTGCGTGCGGACGCCCGATTGCAGCGCGATCCGCAGCAACGCGGAGGGCGTATCGACATCGCCCGGCAGCTGCGCGAGCTGCTCGACCGCAGTGCCGCGCACCACCAACGCACCTGCCCAGGCGAAATGCAGGTCGATACGCTCATAGCCGCGCTGGACCGCCGGATCCGCAGGGAAAACCAGCACGCACGGTTTGGCCAGATGCCGCATCAGTGCGTCCTCATCGGGGAGGACGCCGGGCGCCAGCACCAGCAGTTCATCGTTTGCCGTGACGATACCCGAAAGCTTGCGCGGTTCGCGGATGGCGATGAAACGCGCACCCGCCGCTTCGGCGCGGTGCTGAAGGTCGATGACCTCGCGCCCCACCGTATTGGCGAGGCAGGCGATGATCTCGCATCCCGTCGCCAGCGCGATGTCGAGCTGCCGGTCGACGAGGCGCGCGCCGGCGAGCATCCGGAACGGGGCCGGCACCCGGCGCGGATCGGCTTGGCTATCGAGCACGGACAGCAGGGCGACGCGCACGCTAGACTCCCGTTGCGACTGGTGGAACGAACCTGCTTCTAGGGGCGACAGCCCCTCCTCGCCAAGTCGCTCATGCCGGTTTCCCTCAGGCGCGAATGACGCTGCATGTATGGATCAGGCCTGTCCGCACGAACCGGCCCCTCCCCGCGCGAACGCCTCGCCGATGCGGCAAGGAAAGGTCCAAGGTGATACGCAATGGCAACAGGCGCGCGCCGTTGTGGTTAATTTTGGTTTATGGCCAACACCTTTGGTGGTAGATTTCATGCGATGAGAAAGCGCTCGCTGATCCAGGCCGTCGACCACACGACCGATGACACCGCCACGGAAACCGAAGGTTCCGCGGGGGTTGCCCAACCAATTTCGAACGAGACTGAAGAGGTCTTCGAAGAGGAATGGTATGCGGAGCCCGAACCGGTGCGCAGTTTTGGGTGGGTAGTCCCGGCGCTTGCCATTCTCGCGATCCTTGGCTGGACCGGTTTCTTTGGCTGGGCCCATCAGGCCGAAATTATCGCCGCCCCTGCCCCGGCCGCCTGGACCGGCCTCGTTACGCAATGGGCAGTCCCGGTGCTGCTTATCGTCTCGCTGTGGCTGCTTGCCTTGCGCAATTCGACCCGCGAGGCACGGCGTTTTTCCGATGTTGCGCAGACGCTGTCGGCGCAATCCGCCGAACTCGAAACGCGTCTCGTCACCGTCAACCGCGAGTTGAGCCTGGCGCGCGAATTCCTCGCGACCCAGACCAAGGAACTCGACTATCTCGGACGCACCGCGACCGAGCGTTTGTCCGAACATGCCGAACGCCTGCAGGCGCTGGTCGGCGAGAATGGCGAACAGGTCGACGCGATCGCCCGTGTCAGCGTTACTGCGCTGGAAAACATGGATAAGCTGCGCGACAACCTCCCGGTCATCGCCAATTCCGCCAAGGATGTTTCGAACCAGATCGGCGGCGCCGGGCGCGAAGCGCAGAGCCAGCTCGACGAATTGGTCCAGGGTTTCGAACGGCTCAACGAATTCGGTTCGGCGAGCGAACGCCAGGTTGGATCGCTGCGCAAGCGGATCGACGAAGCGCTCGAGGCCTTCTCTGCGCAGGCCGACCAACTCGGCACGATCACCACGCAGCGCTTTGCCGAACTGCGCGACAAGAGCGAAAGCTTCCGCGGCGAACTCGACAGCCGCGAGGTCGCCGCGCTGGCCTCGATCCGGGCGCGCTTCGAAACCCTGCGTGACGAGATCGCCGAGGCCGATGCCGTCACCGCCAGCGAACGCGACGCGGCGATGGACAGCCTGCGCGACCGGCTCGACACCATGCGCCGGGAAACCGCCGAAGCCGCCACCGCGATCCGCGACGGCGAGGCGCATGCCCTGACAGCGTGGCGCAACCAGATCGAGGAAATGCAGGAACGGCTGCGCGAGGCGATCGGCGAAGTCACACGGATCGACGATGCCGCGCTCGACGCCGCCAATTCGCGGCTGACCGATCTGTTCGGGCAGGCCGAGACGGTCGATGCCCGCCTGATTGAGCGCAATCGCCTGTTCGCCGAAGAGACCGGGCGCCGGCAGTCCGAATTGTCACAGGCGGAGGAAGCCGCGCATGCGCAGCTGACCGAGCGGCTTGCGGTGCTCGACGAAGCGATCGCCGAACGCCGTGCGGCGCAGGCCGAACAGCTGGCGCTGATGGCCGCCGAAGGAGACGAGCTGGGCGAACGGATCGCCGCGCTCGGCCCGATGTTCCAGGCCATATCGGCGCAAGGCCGCGAGGCGCGCGTGGAGCTTACCGCCGGCATTGCGGCGCTGACCGCCAAGCTCGACGAAAGCCGCGGCGCGCTCGACGACACCGATGGCGCGGTCTCCGACCTGACCGATGCCAGCGTCCGCCTGCTCGAACTCATCCAGGCGAGCGCCAAGCACAGCCGTGACGATTTGCCCGTGGCGATGGAAGCGAGCGAGGCCCGCCTTGCCGAAATCGAACGCCGGGCGGAAGAGGTCAAAAACCTGCTCGACCAGGCCAAATCGGCGGGCGAAGCGCTCACCGCGAGCATGGACACCGCCGACCTGCGCAGCCGCGAGGCGATAGCCGGGGTCGAGGACTTCCATACGCGTTTCGGCGACACTTCCGCCTCGCAGGTCGAGGGGATCGAGCGCCTACGCGGAAGTCTCGCCGAACTGGGCGAGGAAAGCGCGGCAATCTCGGCCCGCGCACAGGGCGAATTGCGCGATGCGATCGGGGCGCTGGAAACAAGTGCGCGCGAGGCGCTCGCCGCAATCGAGACCGAACAGGCCGAACGGATCGCGCATATCGCCAGCAAGGTCGGCGAACAAAGCGCCCAGGCCATCGACGAGGCGCTACGCGAGCACACCGTGGAAGCGATCAGCTCGCTCGATCTGGCTACCGAACGCTCGGCCGAGGCCGGCCGCGAAGTCATGCGCCAGCTGCGCGACCAGCTGGCCAAGGTCAACGAGCTGACCGGCAATCTGGAAAACCGCATCTCGCATGCGCGCGAGCGCGCGACCGAGGATGTCGACAACGATTTCTCGCGCCGGGTCGCGCTGATTACCGAGAGCCTCAATTCGAACGCCATCGACATCGCCAAGGTGCTGTCGACCGAGGTCACCGATACCGCCTGGGCGAGCTATCTGCGCGGCGACCGGGGTATCTTCACCCGGCGCGCGGTGCGGCTGCTCGACAATACCGAAGCGCGCGAAATCGCCGAACTGTATGACGCCGATCACGATTTCCGCGAGCATGTCAGTCGTTACATTCACGATTTCGAGGCGATGCTGCGGACCATGCTGTCGACCCGCGATGGCAATGCGGTCAGCGTTACGCTGCTCAGCAGCGATATGGGCAAGCTCTACGTGGTACTCGCACAGGCGCTCGAACGCCTGCGCCAGTAATCACTCGAAGGACGGCCCCCAGACGGCGAGGTCGTCGATGGTGATCCAGCCATTGATGTAGTTGAGCACATAGGCGGCGGTGACGATGGCCGCGAGGATCGCTGCGCGTCCCAGGAGCCGCCACCCACGAAATTCGACCGGCGCGCTGTCGGCCTGACCGGGGATCTTCGCCACCCCCGCCTCGTCATGCGTGCGCACGCCGAAGGGCAGCAGCACGAAGGCGCTGAAGACGAAGAACAGGAAATAGATCGCGACTATGCTGGTCCATTGCATCGACCGGTCTCCTACAAATTGGGCACGATCACGCGGACCTGCGGGCGCTTGCCCGACCAGCGCTGCGCCGCGCGCCGTGCAGCCAGACGCGCCGCTTCGTGCACGCTGGCTTCATTGCGCCGGTCGGCGCCGCGCAGCTTGCCGATGGCCGCGCGGATATCGCTGACCGCCTCGGCGACGAAGCTCTCGTAATCCTCGTCGAGCGGAAGTCCGAGACTGTCGATGCGGGGGTTGAGATCGCCGTCGAGCGCCACGATCACCACGCCTTCGCGCATGATCCGGCGGCGCATGGCGATGGCCTCGCCATTGGCAGGTACGATGATGTCGCCATCGAGGACGAGCCGCCCCGCCTTGACCTCGGCAATCTTGCCCGGTGCGCCGGGCGCGAGGCGGACAAGGTCGCCATTCTGCTGCACGACCTGTTCGGGGATGCCACTGGCCTTCCCGACGCGGCCCTGCTCCTGCATGTGCCGCATCTCGCCATGAACGGGGACGAGGATTTCGGGCCGCAGCCAGCCATAGAGCGCTTCGAGTTCGGGGCGCCCGGGATGGCCCGATACGTGGATCATGCTCTGCCGGTCGGTGACCATGGTGATACCGCGCGCCGCAAGCTTGTTCTGCACGATCCCGATGGACAGTTCATTGCCCGGGATCTGCCGGCTTGAAAACAGCACGACATCGCCGCTGACCAGTTCGATCGGGTGGTTTTCATCCGCCACCCGCGCCAGCGCGGCGCGCGGTTCCCCCTGCCCGCCAGTGGCAAGGATGAGTATCTCGCCCCGCGGCAGTCCCATCGCGGTATCGAAATCGACCGGCTCAGGGAAATCCTCGAGATAGCCATTGTCCTGCGCCACCTCGATGATGCGGTCGAGCGAACGCCCCGCAACGCATACCTGACGCCCGGTTTCGCGTGCGACATCGCCCAGCGTCTGCAGCCGCGCGACATTGCTGGCGAAGGTCGTCACCAGCACGCGCTTGCCCGCATGCCGCTGAACTTCTTCGAGCAGCCCCTTGTGGACCGCGCCTTCGGATCCGCTGGGCGCGGGGTTGAAGACATTGGTGCTGTCGCACACCAGTGCGAGCACGCCCTCGTCGCCGATCTCGGTCAGCTCTGCCTCGGTCGTCGGCTCGCCGATGATCGGGTCTTCGTCGAGCTTCCAATCGCCGGTGTGGAAAATGCGCCCGTGGGGCGTATCGATCAGCAGCGCATTGCCCTCGGCGATCGAATGCGCGAGCGGGAGATAGGTGATCTCGAACGGGCCGACTTCGAAACTGCCGTGGTCGTCCGGGATTACATGCAGTTCGACCTCGTCGACCAGTCCCGCTTCGGACAGTTTGCGGCGGACCAGATCGGCAGTGAACGGCGTGGCATAGATCGGCACGCCCAGATCGGCGGCGAAGTAAGGCACTGCGCCGATATGATCCTCATGCGCATGGGTCAGCACGATCGCGTCGAGTTGCTTGCTGCGTTCCTCGATAAACTCGAGATCGGCGAAGACGAGGTCGACGCCGGGGTATTGATCGCCCGAGAAGGTCATACCCAGATCGACCATCAACCAGCGGCCCTGGCAGCCATAGAGGTTGACGTTCATGCCGATTTCGCCCGAGCCGCCAAGCGCAAGGAACAGCAATTCGTCTTCGGGAGTGAAATCCTTCTTCACGCTGCGCGCTCCGCAAGTATGGCGAGCCCATCGAGGGTGAGGTCTGAATCGACCGCATCGAACAGTTCGGTATGTTCGTCGAACAGGATCGCGAGACCGCCCGTGGCGACCACTTTGACGGGCCGCCCGATTTCCTTCTTCATCCGTGCAATCAGGCCTTCGATAAGACCGACATAGCCCCAGAACACGCCGATCAGCATCTGGTCTTCGGTATTGCGCCCGATGACGCTGTCGCTGGCCGGCTTCTCGATCGCAATACGCGGCAGCTTGGCGGTGTTCCCGACCAGCGCGTCGAGCGACAGGTTGATCCCAGGCGCGATGATCCCGCCCTTGTAGGCGCCGGTAAAATCCACCGCGTCGAACGTGGTGGCAGTGCCGAAATCGATGACGATCAGGTCGCCGTCATACTTCCGGTGCGCGGCGATCGTGTTGAGCGCGCGGTCGGCGCCGAGCGAACTGGGCTGTTCGATGTCGAGCTCGAATCCCCAGTCGGCCGCGCCCTGCCCTGCGATCAGCGGCGTGATACCGAGGTACTTTTCGGACAGGACGGTGAGGTTGTGGACCGCGCGCGGAACGACCGAACCGATGATGACCTGGTCGATATCGCCGCTGCTGAACCCCTGGAACTCGGCCAGTTGAAGCAGCCAGACCGCATATTCATCGCCCGTCCGGCGCGGGTCCGAGGCGATCCGCCAGCGGGCCTTGATCTCGCGTCCATCGATCAGGGCGAAGACCACATTGGTGTTTCCGACATCGGCGGCGAGCAGCATGGCTCAATTTTCCTCGTTCTGGAGCATAACGTCACCTGCATGGATGACACGGGTCGAACCATCCGCCAAGCGCAGCGAGAGGGCCCCGTCGGGTGTGAGCCCGCCGAACGCGCCTTCAATCCGCTCCTCGCCCGGCGGCTGCACCACCAGCGGCGTACCGACCGGGTGCGCGACGCTTTCCCAGCGCCGCGCAAGCGGTTCGAGGCCATAGGTCCGCCACCGGTCGAGCTCACGCGCGAATGCGGCCGCCAGCGAATGGGCAAATATATCGCGATCGGGAGCGGGTCCGTAATCGGCGAGCGAAGCGGTCTTGCGATCGGGCAGATCGGGAGCTGCCGCCAGGTTCACGCCCATGCCGACGATGATTGCATCGCCTTCGCGCTCGAGCAGGATGCCCGACAATTTGGCGCCATCGAGCATCAGATCGTTGGGCCATTTGAGCCGTAGCTTCGCAGGCTCCGCCAGCAGCGCGGCCACCGCCTCATAGGCCGCCACGGCTGCGACGAGCGCAAGCGTGGCCGGGCTCGGATCGCGCGATGAAATGCGCACCAGCGTCGATCCCATGAAATTGCCCACGCTGTCGAACCAGTTACGCGCCTGCCGCCCACGCCCGGCGAACTGCCGGTCGGCGACCAGCCAATGGCCCTCGGGCACGGCCTCGCCGGCGCGCACTTGCGCGGCGAGGTCCAAATTGGTCGAGCCGGTTTCGGCGACGAACCGGATCACGCAGCCGCGATGAACGAGGCGGCGGCCTGGGCAGTCCATTCACCCAGCGGGATGGTCAGCAGATAGCCGAGCGGCGAGAGGATCGCCACGCACAGTCCCAGCACCACCCAGTGACTCAGTGGGCTCTTGCTCTCGACGGCGCGCGTGGGCTCGTCGAAGAACATCACCTTGATGAACTTGAGGTAGTAGAACGCCCCGATCACGCTGGCAGCGATCCCGATCGCGGCCAGCGCGACCAGATCGGCCTGCACCGCGGCCTGGAAGACCACGAACTTGCCCCAGAAACCGAACAGCGGCGGGATGCCGGCAAGGCTGAACATCATCACGAGCAGCGACCAGGCCAATGCCGGGCGCATGGTCGACAGGCCGGAGATGTCCGCGAAGGTCTCGAGATTCTGGCCTTCGGGATCGCGCAGCATCAGCAGCGCGGTAAAGCTGCCGACGGTCATCGCGACATAGATCGCGAGATAGGTCAGCACGCTCGCCACACCCGCAGGGGTGGCAGCGGCCAGGCCGATCAGGATGAAGCCGACATTGTTGATCGAGGAATAGGCAAGCAGGCGCTTGAGGTTCTGCTGCCCGATGGCGCCAAGCGCGCCGACCACGACCGAGGCGAGCGCGGCGAAGATCACGATCTGGCGCCAGCTGTCGACCTCGCCCGCAAACGGGTCCATCGCGATGCGCACCAGCATGCCCATCGCCGCGACCTTGGGGGCCGTGGCGAAGAAGGCTGTGACCGGCGTGGGCGCGCCTTCATAGACATCGGGCGTCCACATGTGGAACGGCACGGCGCTGACCTTGAAGGCGAGCCCCGCGAGCACGAAGACCACGCCGAACAGCGCGCCGGTCGAGAAATCGGCTTCGAAGGCGGCGCGGATACCGTCGTAATTGGTCGAGCCGGTAAAGCCGTAGACGAGGCTTACGCCGTAAAGGATGATCCCCGAAGCCAGCGCGCCGAGCACGAAATATTTGAGGCCCGCTTCGCTCGAACGGCCGTCCTGACGCAGGAAGCTGGCCAGCACGTAGCTCGACAGGCTCGACATCTCGAGACCGATATAGAGCGTCATCAGATCGCTGGCGGACACCATCATGCCCATCCCGACCGCGTTGAAGATCATCAGCACGGGATATTCAGCGCGGTAACTGCCCGTCTGCGCGAAAAAGCGCGGGGTCACCACCAGCACCGCAGCCGAAGCGAGATAGATCAGGATCTTGGCGAAACTGCCAAAGGCATCCGCGCGGTAGAGATCGCCGAAGGCCCGGCCGGCGACTTCACCGGTGGCGCGATCGAACAGGCTCATGCTGAACAGCGCCGCACCGATGAGCGCGGCAACCGTGACGATGGTCAGCATGCGCGCAGACCGGGTTCCGGTCCAGGCGGCCACCAGCAGCATGACCAGCCCGGTGAGCGACAGGCCGACTTCGGCGCCGGTGAGATAAAGCGAGGTGGCGTAGGACATCAGTGCGCTCCCTCCTCACCATGGCTTTTGCCATGGGTCGCCGCGACATAGTTTGCATTGTGCTCGCGCGGCGCACCGACGACGTTATCGGCGTCGAAATCGGGTGCGGCGCGCGCCACGCGCGCCTCGAGAGCGGCAATATCCTGACGCATGGGGGCTAGGAAGCTTTCCGGATAGACGCCCATCCACAGCACGGCGGCTGCGATCGGCGCGAGCATGGCCCATTCGCGGGCGTTGAGGTCGGGCATGCGCGCGGCGTCTTCATTGACCTGCAGCCCGAAGACGACGCGGCGGTAGAGGTACAGCATGTAGGCGGCGCCGAGGATGATCCCCGTGGTGCACACCAGCGTGACCAGCGTCGAAACCTTGTAGAGACCCGCCAGCGCAAGGAATTCGCCTACGAAGTTGCTGGTGCCCGGCAGGCCGATCGAGGCCATGGTGAACAGCAGGAAGAACAGCGCATAGCGCGGCATGTTGATCGCCAGGCCGCCATAGCGCGCGATCTCGCGGGTATGCAGCCGGTCGTAGATGACGCCGACGCACAGGAACAGCGCGCCCGAGACCAGCCCGTGGCCCAGCATCACCATCACCGCACCTTCGATGCCCTGCGCGTTGAATGCGAAGATGCCCGCGGTCACGATCGCCATATGCGCGACCGAGGAATAGGCGATCAGCTTCTTCATGTCGCTCTGCACCAGCGCGACGAGCGAGGTGTAGATCACCGCGATCATCGACAGCACGAAGACGAACCAGGTGAACTGCGCACTGGCTTCAGGGAACATCGGCAGGCTGAAGCGGATGAACCCGTAGCCGCCCAGCTTGAGCAGCACGCCCGCGAGGATGACCGACCCGGCGGTCGGCGCCTGCACGTGGGCATCGGGCAGCCAGGTATGCACCGGCCACATCGGCATCTTGACCGCGAAGCTGGCAAAGAAGGCGAGCCACAGCCAGGTCTGCGCCTGCGGGGCGAAATCGTAGTTCAGCAGCGTCGGGATGTCGGTCGTGCCTGCTTCGTTCACCATCCACATCATCGCGATCAGCATCAGCACCGAGCCGAGCAGCGTGTAGAGGAAGAACTTATACGACGCGTAGATCCGGTTATCGCCGCCCCATACGCCGATGATCAGATACATCGGGATCAGGCCGGCTTCGAAGAATATGTAGAACAGGAACATGTCCTGCGCGGCAAACACGCCGATCATCAGCACTTCCATGAACAGGAAGGCGCTCATGTACTCGCCGACGCGCTTGCTGATCGAATCCCAGCTGGCGAGGATGCAGATCGGCATCAGGAACACGCTGAGCATGATCAGCATCAGCGCGATCCCGTCGATCCCCAGCGCATAGCTGAAGCCCGCGAAGATCTCCGCGCGTTCGGTGAACTGCCACTGCGCGCCGCCGATATCGTAATTGAGCCACAGCAGCACGCCGAGCGCGAGATCGATCAGCGTGGCCACCAGTGCGACCATGCGCGCGGTGTGCGCGCCGAGGAACAGGCAGGCAATTGCGCCGGCCAGCGGCACGGCGAGCATCAGCGAAAGGATGGGAAACTCCATCAGAACAGCACCCAGGTGATCGCGGCGACGAGCCCGAGGAGCATCACCAGCGCATAGCTATAGAGGTATCCGGTCTGGAACCGGCGGGCACCCACCGCGCCCTTCTCGACCACCCAGGCGATGCCATTGGGGCCGAAGCGGTCGATCGTGCCGACATCGCCAAGCTTCCAGAACTGGCGGCCAAGCCAGAAGGCCGGCACCACGAAGAGGTAGTGATAGAGCTCGTCGAAATACCACTTGTTGTAGAGGAAGCGGTAGATCGGACCGAGTTGCTCGGCCGTCTTGCCCGGAATGCTGGTGTCCTTGATATAGGCCAACCAGGCAACGAACAGACCGATCACCATCACGATGAAAGCGGCGTACTTCACCAGATAGGGCACGCCGTGCATCGCGTGGATCAGCGGCTCGTTATAGAAGATCGAACTGCCCCAGAATGCGGCATCGTCGAGGAATGTCGGCGCGAACACCTGCCCTGCCAGCACCGCCCCGATCGACAGCACGCCAAGCGGGATCAGCATTGTCAGCGGGCTTTCATGCGGGTGATAGCCGCCGGTGGCGTCCTCGCCCGCTTCTGCCGGAGTCTTGTGGACGCTGTGCTGGATATGCTCGCTCTCGATCCAGCGCGGCTTGCCCCAGAAGGTGAGGAACATCAGCCGCCAGCTATAGAAGCTGGTCAGCAGCGCGGCAAAAGTGCCCATCCAGAAGGCGAAATTGCCCAGCTCGGTCCCGCGGCCATAGGCCACTTCGAGGATCGCATCCTTCGACCAGAAGCCGGCAAAGCCTGCGCCGAGGTGGTAGATGCCCACGCCGGTGATCGCCAGCGTCCCCATCATCATCGCCCAGAAGGTCAGCGGGATGTGTTTCCGCAGCTGGCCGTAATAGCGCATGTCCTGTTCGTGGTGCATCGCATGGATGACCGAGCCCGCACCCAGGAACAGCAGCGCCTTGAAGAAGGCATGTGTGAACAGATGGAACATCGCACCGCCATAGGCACCGACGCCTGCGGCGAAGAACATGTAGCCGAGCTGCGAGCAGGTCGAATAGGCGATTACGCGCTTGATGTCCCACTGCACCGTGCCGACGGTAGCGGCGAAGATACAGGTGGCGGCGCCGACGAAGGTCACCATGGCCAGCGCAACCGGTGCGGTCTCGAACATCGGGCTCAGGCGGCAGACCATGAACACGCCCGCGGTCACCATGGTCGCGGCATGGATCAGCGCGGACACCGGGGTCGGGCCTTCCATCGCATCGGGCAACCAGGTGTGCAGGCCGAGCTGCGCCGATTTGCCCATCGCGCCGATGAACAGCAGGATGCACAACACATCCATCGTCTGCACGCTGTAACCGAGGAACCCGATCGTCGCCCCGCTCATACCCGGTGCGGCAGCGAGGATCTCGCTGATCGAGACGGTATCGAACACCAGATAGGTGCCGAAGATGCCGAGCATGAAGCCGAGGTCGCCCACGCGGTTGACCACGAAAGCCTTGATCGCGGCGGCATTGGCCGACGGCTTGCGGAACCAGAAGCCGATCAGCAGGTAGGACGCCAGCCCCACCCCTTCCCATCCGAAGAACATCTGGACGAGATTGTCGGCGGTCACCAGCATCAGCATGGCGAAGGTGAACAGCGAGAGATAGGCGAAGAACCGCGGCTGGTCCGGGTCTTCGTCCATATAGCCCCAGCTATAGAGGTGGACGAGCGCCGAGACAGTGTTGATCACGACCAGCATGATCGCGGTGAGCGTATCGACGCGCAGTGCCCAGTCGAAGGCGAGCGTGCCCGACTGGACCCAGGTCAGCACCGGCACCACGGTCGGTTCGGCAGTGCCACTGACGAAGCCGAGGAAGATCGGCCAGCTGAGCGCCGCGCTGATGAACAGCGCGCCGGTCGTGATCGACTTGGCGAACACGCTCGGCGCGGCCTTGTTGGTCAGGCCGGCGACAATCGCCGCGATCAGCGGCAGGAAGACGATGACGAGAATTTCCACCGTGGCTTACCCCTTCAGCCGGTCGACGTCGTCGACCGCGATCGTACCGCGGCCACGGAAATAGATGACGAGAATGGCCAGCCCGACCGCGGCCTCGCCCGCCGCCACGGTAAGCACGAACATCGCGAAGACCTGCCCGACGAGATCGCCGAGATAGGCACTGAAGGCCACCAGCTGGATGTTCACGCTCAACAGGATCAGCTCGATCGCCATCAGGATGACGATGATGTTCTTGCGGTTGAGGAAGATGCCCAGCACGCCGAGCACGAACAGGATCGCGCTGACGACGATATAATGCTCGATGCCGATCACAGCTCGATCCCCTTGCCCACTTCGGGCTGCTTCATGACGGTCGCCTCGTCGGGATTGCGGCGGACCTGCTTGGTGATGTTCTGATGCCCGCGCGCGCCATCGGGGCGCTGGCGGTGAGTCAGCACGATCGCGCCGACCATGGCGACGAGCAGGATGAGGCCCGCCGCTTCGAACAGGAACAGATAGTCGCGATACAGTACCGCGCCGATGCTGGCGGTGTTCGAGGCACCGAGGATCGGCGCTGCCGCCCCGCTTGCCACGCCCAGCTCGATCCGGCCCGCCTGGTAGGCGCCGATGCCGAAGATCAGCTCGGCCGCAAGCACCAGCGCAATCGCGATGCCGAGCGGGAAATTCTTGACGAAACCGGCGCGCAGTTCGGTGAAATCGATGTCGAGCATCATCACCACGAACAGGAACAACACCGCGACCGCGCCGACATATACGATCACCAGCAGCGCGGCGATGAACTCAGCGCCGACGAGGACCATCAGTCCCGCGGCGTTGAAGAAGGCGAGGATCAGCCACAGCACCGAATGCACCGGGTTGCGCGCCATGATGACCATGACAGCGCTGGCGATGACGAGCGCGGCGAACAGATAGAAGGCGAGAGTCTGTATCACTTTTCCCTCAAACCTCTTGCGTCATCCCCGCGAAGGCGGGGATCCAGATAACGTTACTAGGCGCCACTGCCGTCGGATGGATCCCCGCCTGCGCGGGGACGACGGAGGTGGTGGTGAGTTGGTCTGCCCCAGTCACGCGCGGCCCCTATCGGTACGGTGCATCGGCTTCAAGGTTCGCGGCGATGGCGCGCTCCCACTTGTCCCCGTTGGCGAGCAGTTTGGCCTTGTCGTAGAGCAGTTCCTCGCGCGTCTCGGTCGCATATTCGAAGTTCGGCCCTTCGACCACGGCATCCACCGGGCAGGCTTCCTGGCAGAAGCCGCAATAGATGCATTTGGTCATGTCGATGTCGTAGCGCGTCGTGCGGCGGCTGCCGTCCTCGCGCGGTTCGCTCTCGATGGTGATCGCCTGCGCGGGGCACACGGCCTCGCACAGCTTGCAGGCAATGCAGCGCTCTTCGCCATTGGGATAACGGCGCAGCGCATGCTCGCCGCGGAAGCGGGGCGAGATCGGGTTCTTCTCGAACGGATAGTTGATCGTCACCTTGGGCTTGAAGAAGTACTTCAGCGTGAGGGCATGCGCCTTCACGAACTCCCACAGGGTGAACGCCTTGATGGTTTGCGCGATACTCATCCGTAATGTCCCGTGGCCATCAGATAGCCCGAAATGACGACGACAAAGCCGAGGCTGATCGGAAGGAACACCTTCCAGCCCAGGCGCATCAGCTGGTCGTAGCGATAGCGCGGTACGGTCGCCATCACCCAGCTGAACATGAAGAAGAAGAAGAACGTCTTGAGCAGCAGCCAGACGATCCCGGGCACGTAATAGAGCGGCGCCCAGTCGAACGGCGGCAGCCAGCCACCCCAAAACAGCAGCGCATTGAGAATGCACATCAGCAGGATGTTGGCATATTCGCCGAGCCAGAACAGCGCGAAGCTCATCGAGCTGTATTCGGTCTGGTACCCCGCGACGAGCTCGCTCTCGGCCTCGGTCAGGTCGAACGGGACGCGTTGCGTTTCCGCCAGCGAGCTGATGAAGAACATCACCCACATCGGGAACAGCAGCGGGTGGATGACATAGGCGTTGATGACGCCGAGGCCGAAGCCTTCCTGCGCGCGTACGATGTCGTTGAGGTTGAACGTGCCTGCGAACAGCACGACGCAGATCAGGATGAAGCCGATCGAGACTTCGTAGCTGATCATCTGCGCGGCGGCGCGCATGGCCGAGAAGAACGGGTATTTCGAGTTACTCGCCCACCCGCTCATGACCACGCCGTACACCGACAGCGAACTGATCGCGAGGATGTAGAGCAGGCCGATATTGATATCCGCCAGCACCGCCGTGGCGCTGAAGGGAACCACCGCCCAGGCCGCGAGCGCCACGGTGAAGGTGACGATCGGCGCAAGGATGAAGATGCCCTTGTTCGCGGCCGAGGGAATGATGGTTTCCTGCAAGAACACCTTCAGCCCGTCGGCGAAGCTCTGCAGCAGGCCGAAGGGACCGACCACATTGGGGCCGCGGCGCAGATTGATCGCTGCCCAGACCTTGCGGTCGACATAGATGATCATTGCGACCGCCAGCATCAGCGGCAGCGCGATCAGCAGGATGCCCGCGAAGGTCGCGGTGAACCACGCCCATTCGTAACTCATGCCGAGCGATTGGAAGAATTCGGTCATTCCGCGGCCTCCGCAAGCTCGCCGCCGCCGAGCAATTCGCTCGAACACTGCTGCATCACCGCGCTGGCACGGGCGATCGGATTGGTGAGGTAGAAGTCCTGGATCGGATAGCCGCTGATCGTGCCCTCCGCCTGTGCACCGGCATCCGCCTTGGGCAGGTCGCCATAGGCAGCCAGGCCTTCCTCGCCCAGCGCAGGCACTTCGCGGACCATCGCGGCCTGCAATTCGGCAAAGCTGTCGAAACCGACCTCGACCTTCAGCGCATCGGCAAGCGCGCGCAGGATCGTCCAGTCCTCGCGCGCATCACCCGGCGCGAAGACGGCCTTTTCGGCGAATTGCACGCGGCCTTCGGTATTGACGTAGGTGCCATCCTTTTCGGCATAGCTCGCGCCGGGCAGGATGATATCCGCCGCATGCGCGCCCTTGTCGCCGTGATGGCCGATATAGACCTTGAGGCTATCGGCGTAGGGTTCGAAATCCATCTCGTCAGCACCCAGGCTGATGACGACCTTGGGCTTCGCCTGCGCGATATCCGCCATGCCGCCCTGCTGCGCGAAGCCGAGCATCAGCCCGCCCATGCGCGCCGCCGAGAAATGCAGCACGTTGAAACCGTTCCAGCCATCCTTCACCAGTCCGAACCGGTCGGCGAAGGCAAGCCCCGCGCCCAGCGCGCCCTTGGCCAGCGCCGCGCCGCCCATGATGATCGCGGGCCGCTCGGCTTCGGCAAACACATCGGCGATTTCCTGCGTCACATCGCCGAGGACCGAAAGCTCGTCACCGAGGAAATGCGCGGGGTATGTGGTATCCCAGAACGATCCGACCACGAACACCTGCGCGCCGCGCTTGACCGCCTTGCGGATCCGCACATTGACCAGCGGCGCTTCCCAGCGGATGTGGCTGCCCACGATCAGGATCGCATCGGCGGTCTCGATCCCGGCAAAGGTCGAATTGAAATTGACCGCGGCCAGGTTCGACACGTCGTAATCCATGCCGGTCTGGCGGCCTTCGATCAGGCTCGAACCGCACGCCTTGAGCAGCGTCTTGGCCGCGAACATGGTTTCGCAATCGACCATGTCGCCCGCGATGGCTGCAATGCTGTTGCCGGGCTTGGCCTTGGCGATCGCCTTGAACGCCTCGTCCCAGCTGGCCGGCTGCAATTTGCCCCGCTTGCGCATGAAAACCTTGTCGAGGCGGCGCTTCGACAGGCCATCGACCTGGTAGCGCGCCTTGTCCGAGATCCATTCCTCGTTGACGTCGTCATTGATGCGCGGAAGCGCGCGCATGACTTCGCGCCCGCGGCTGTCGAGCCGGATATTCGCCCCCACCGCGTCGGACACATCGATGCTGAGCGTCTTCTTGAGCTCCCACGGACGCGCCTCGAAGGCATAAGGGCGGCTGGTCAGCGCACCAACCGGGCACAAATCGATCACATTGGCAGACAGCTCGTGCTCGGCCGCCTGCTCGAGATAGGTGGTGATCTGCATGTCCTCGCCGCGGCCAAGCGCGCCGATTTCGTCCACGCCGGCGATCTCTTCGGAGAAGCGCACGCAGCGGGTGCAGTGGATGCAGCGGGTCATGACCGTCTTGATCAGCGGGCCCATGTATTTCTCGGTTACCGCGCGCTTGTTTTCGTCATAGCGCGTCGCGCCGCGGCCATAGGCGACCGACTGGTCCTGCAGATCGCATTCGCCGCCCTGGTCGCAGATCGGGCAATCGAGCGGGTGGTTGATCAGCAGGAATTCCATCACGCCTTCGCGCGCGGTCTTGACCATTTCGCTGTCGGTGCGGATTTCCTGCCCGTCGGTGGCGGGCAGCGCGCAACTCGCCTGCGGCTTGGGCGGTCCGGGCTTCACCTCGACCAGGCACATGCGGCAATTGCCGGCGATCGACAGCCGCTCGTGATAGCAGAAGCGCGGGATTTCCTTGCCCGCAAGCTCGCACGCCTGAAGCACGGTCGCGCCCTCGGGGACCTCGATTTCCTGTCCGTCTACAGTGACTTTGGGCATTAGCTGGAAACTCCACCGGCAGCCGATGCATGCGCATCCGCAAGCCGGAAATAAGCAATGGCAAGACCGGTTCGAAGCGTGGTGCGATGGATGGCAACTTCGTTCCCCTCGGGGACACAGCCGACTATTTCGCCGGTCAACGCTTCGAGCGCCCGCAGTTCCGATTTGCTGTCGATTTTCGTTTCGAACACCGCCGCGACGCCTGCCGGATTGGCGCGAGCGATGCATTCTCCGACCCAGGAGACGAATGTCTCCGTCCGACCCTTTTCCTGGTAGTCCTCAAAGGCGGCCCGGACCTTGGCAAAGGCCTCATCCGAGAGTGCACCCTGAGCCGGTAGACCCGGAGTACGCCACTCGAGAGCATCGACATTCGCGATAGAATCGGACGCGAACTGCAATTCCTGCTTCACGATCAACCGCTGGGCAAGGGCCCCACGGAAGTAGAAAGAATTCATCGCCAGTCTGCCCTGGTGGAAGCCCATGCAGTCGCGGTTCAACAAGTCGCCCCAGTCATCTTCCGGCAGGCGCTGATCGGAAGGGAGGAGAATGTACTCTCTGGCGATCTTGGGCTCTAGATCTGCCGCACAACGGGCGAAATCGCTCAGAACCTTGCGACCTTGCGCCTGCTCTTTCTTTTCGGTCGAGCTACCCTGCGCTCCGGCCGCAGCCGAAACCATCAGGGCGACACCGGACAGGATGGTGGCCAGCGATCTCATTCCGCCGCCTCCGCAAACTTGGCGTTGTGTTCTTCGATCCGCCGTTCGAGCTCGGGGCGGAAGTGGCGGATCAGGCCCTGGATCGGCCATGCCGCCGCATCGCCCAGCGCGCAGATCGTGTGGCCTTCGACCTGCTTGGTGACCTGCTGCAGCATGTCGATTTCCTCGATCGCGGCATCGCCGGTGCGCAGGCGTTCCATCATGCGCCACATCCAGCCCGTGCCTTCGCGGCAGGGCGTGCACTGGCCACAGCTCTCATGCTTGTAGAAATAGCTCAACCGGCTGATCGCGCGGACGATGTCGGTCGACTTGTCCATCACGATCACCCCCGCCGTGCCGAGGCCCGAGCCAAGGTCCTTGAGACCATCGAAATCCATCGGCGCGTCCCAGATCTGCTCGGCCGGGACCAGCGGAACCGACGAACCGCCGGGGATCACCGCGAGCAGGTTGTCCTTGCCGCCGGTGATGCCGCCGCAATGCTTCTCGATCAGCTCGCTGAACGGGATCGACAGCGCTTCCTCGACCACGCAGGGCTTGTTCACATGCCCGCTGATCTGGAACAGCTTGGTGCCCTTGTTATTCTCGCGTCCGAAGCGGGAGAACCAGCTCGCACCGCGCCGCAGGATGGTCGGCACCACTGCGATCGATTCGACATTGTTGACCGTGGTCGGGCAGCCATAGAGGCCCGCGCCCGCCGGAAACGGCGGCTTGAGCCGCGGCTGGCCCTTCTTGCCTTCGAGGCTTTCGATCATCGCGGTTTCTTCGCCGCAGATGTAAGCGCCTGCGCCGCGGTGCAGGAAGACGTCGAAATCATAGCCCGACTTCGAGGCATTCCTGCCGATCAGACCCGCGGAATAAGCCTCGTCGATCGCCGCCTGCAGCGTTTCCGCCTCGCGGATATATTCGCCGCGGATGTAGATATAAGCCGCCCGCGCCCGCATCGCATAGCCCGCGACCAGCGCGCCTTCGATCAGCTTGTGGGGATCGTGGCGGATGATCTCGCGATCCTTGCACGAACCGGGTTCGGATTCGTCGGCATTGATGACGAGGAAGCTGGGACGGCCGTCCTTGCTTTCCTTCGGCATGAACGACCATTTGAGTCCCGTCGGGAAGCCCGCCCCGCCCCGACCGCGCAGGCCCGAGGCCTTCATCTCGTCGATGATATTGTCATGCCCGCGCGCGATCAGCGCCTTGGTATCGTCCCAATCGCCGCGCTGCTGCGCCGCCTTCAGCCCCCAGTCCTGGAAGCCGTAAAGGTTGGTGAAGATGCGATCCTTGTCTTGAAGGCTCACGACCTGCCCCCTTCGTCATGCTGAACGTGTTTCAGCATCCATCGCGCCCCACGAGCGGACGATGCGGGTTGAGAAATGGATCCTGAAACGAGTTCAGGATGACGGGTAAGGGAAACGCTCACGCGAAGCCTCCCTGCGAAAGGACATAGATGGCCGCGACCGCGATCAGCGCGAGCGCGCCGAACTTCACGAGGCCGACGAGCAGCTTCCACGCGATAAAGCCGACAACCAGCGCGATGAGGATGGTGGCGATGCTCATCACCATTCCTTCCGGTAATCGTGGTTGGCGTCGACCATTTCGGGCAGCGTGCTCAGCGCGTTCGCCGGTTCGCTGGTGTGGCGGCCCGGCTCCTGCGTCCCCGCCTTGGGGCTTTCCCCCTTGGCCAGCGCGTCGAGGATCGTGTCGAGCCGCTCGGGCGTCAGATCTTCGTAATTGTCGTCATTGATCTGGACCATCGGCGCGGTGGCGCAATTGCCCATGCATTCGACTTCGGTCAGCGTCCACAAACCGTCTGCGGAAACGTGGCCCTTTTCCATCCCGCGCTTCTTGCAGGTCTCGAACAGACCATCCGATCCGCGCAGCATACAGGGCGTCGTGCCGCAGACCTGGACGTGGTACTTACCCACCGGCTTCAAGTTATACATGAAGTAGAAGGTCGCGACCTCGAGCACGCGGATCACCGGCATGTCGAGATAGTCGGCGACATATTCGATCACCGGCAGCGGCAACCAGCCCTGCGTCGAGGTTTCCTCGCCGACCTGGCGCTGGGCAAGGTCGAGCAGCGGCATCACCGCCGAGCGCTGGCGCCCCTCGGGATAGCGCGCGATCGCGGTGTCCGCACGTTCGCGGTAGCTTTCGGTAAACTCGAAAGCGCCCCAGCGCTCGCGCAGCTCGGGAGTATCGGGTGCGGGGGAACGGTCAGCCATTAGCGGTCACACTCCCCGAAAACGACATCGATTGCGCCGAGGATGGCGGTGGCATCAGGCAGCATGTGGCCCTTCGACATGAAATCCATGGCTTGCAAATGGCTGAAAGCGGTCGGGCGGATCTTGCAGCGGTAGGGTTTGTTCGACCCGTCGCTGACCAGATAGACGCCGAATTCGCCCTTCGGGCTTTCGGTCGCCACGTAAACTTCGCCCGCGGGAACGTGGAAGCCCTCCGTGTAGAGCTTGAAGTGGTGGATCAGCGCTTCCATCGACTGCTTCATCTCGGCGCGCTTGGGCGGTGCGACCTTGCGGTCGTCGCTGGCGATCGGACCACCCGGCATCTGCGCCAGGCACTGCTTGATGATCTTGGCGCTTTCGTAGACTTCCTTCACGCGCACCACGAAGCGGTCGTAGCAATCCGAATTGGTGCCCACCGGAATGTCGAATTCCATCCGCTCGTAAACGTCATAGGGCTGCGACTTGCGCAGGTCCCACGGGATGCCTGCCGCACGGATCATCGGGCCGGAGAAACCCCAGGCCACCGCGTCGTCCTTGCTGACCACGGCAATATCGACATTGCGCTGCTTGAAGATGCGGTTGTCGAGCACGAGGCTCATCGCATCGCCGAACAGTTCGGGCAGGCGATTGTCGAGCCATTCGCCGATATCGACGAGCAGCTTTTCGGGCACATCCTGATGGACCCCGCCGGGGCGGAAATAGGCGCTGTGCATGCGCGCGCCCGAAGCCCGCTCGAAGAAGTTCATGCAGTCTTCGCGCAGCTCGAACACCCACAGGTTCGGCGTCATCGCGCCGACATCCATGACATGCGCACCGATGTTGAGCATGTGGTTTGAAATCCGCGTCAGCTCGGCGAACAGCACGCGGAGGTACTGCGCACGTTCGGGTACGGCGATATTGAGCAGCTTCTCGATCGCGAGGACGTAGCTGTATTCCTGCGCCAGCGGGCTGCAATAATCGAGCCGGTCGAAATAGGGCAGCGCCTGCAGATAGGTCTTGTGCTCGATCAGCTTTTCGGTGCCGCGGTGGAGCAGGCCGACATGCGGATCGATCCGCTCGATGATCTCGCCGTCGAGTTCCATCACCATCCGCAGCACGCCGTGCGCCGCCGGATGCTGCGGGCCGAAATTGATCGTGTAGTTGGTGATCACTTCGTCGCCGGTGGTCGGCGATTCTTCAAGATGCATGGCGTGGCTCATGAGCAGATCCAATTGCCGCTATAGCTCTGTGTCTGGCCGGCGGCGTCGCGCACGGTGACATTGGCCGGACGGCGCTGCTGGTCGCCCGCTGCCGGGGCGACCGAGATGGTGAAGCCCTCGCCGGTGAAGGTGGTGCCGTTCCGGATCGCGTCCAGTCCGCCTACCTCGGCGTCGACCATGGTCAGGCTGTTACCGACGCGGACCACGGCTTTCCCGGGGATCGCCCCGTCATTCATCGCGCCGGCGATGATCATCTCGTCCTTCCCGACCATCAGCGTGCAACCGCCATCGCGCGGGCCGAGATCGACGCCGCCGATATCGCCCAGCTTCTGCAGCTGCGTCAGGTCGGCGCCCGAAGGCGGCGCGGCATTGGCGGTATTGGGCGCATCGGGATCACGCTGCGCAGGATCGAGCGCTTCGCCGTTCTGGCCAATGCGGCTCGCGAAATCGTCCGCGCTTTCGGGCTCGGCCGGTTCGGAGGAACAGGCTGCCAAGGCAAGCGGAAGAGCAAGGAGGAGCACCTTTCGCATCACTCTGCATCCTTCTTCTTGGTCGCGGGCTTGCGCTTGGCGCGGGCCTTGGTCTTAGGCTCGGTCGCGCTGGCGGTATCGGTGGTCTTGCCCTTGCGCTTGGCACGCGCGGGCTGGTCCTCGGTCGGTTCGGGCGCCGGGGCCTCGTCGCCGCCGTCTTCCTCGGCCGGCGCACCCGCGCTGACCTTGTCCGCGGCATGCTTGTCGGTCTTCTCGCCCGCGCCGGTGTCCGAGGGTTTCTCGGTGGTCTTGGGATCGGCGACGGGCGGCGTTTCGGCCTTCTCGTCGCCCGGCAGGACATAGTCCGCGCCTTCCCAGGGGCTCATGAAATCGAATTGCCGCAGGTCCTGCGCCAGTTCGACCGGCTCATAGACCACACGCTTCTCATCTTCGGAATAGCGCAATTCGTGATAGCCGGTGAGCGGGAAGTCCTTGCGGAAGGGATGCCCTTCGAAACCGTAATCGGTGAGGATCCGGCGCAGGTCGGGATTGCCCGCGAACAGCACGCCGTACATGTCGAACACTTCGCGCTCGAGCCAGCCCGCATTGGGCCACAGCGTCGTCACCGTCGGCACGGGCGTGTCCTCGGCCGCCGAGCACTTGACCATGATGCGGCTGTTGGTCGTCAGCGACAGCAGCATGTAAACGACTTCGAACCGCTCCGCGCGGCTCGGATAGTCGACGCCGGCGATTTCCATCAGCTGCTGGTATTTGTGATCGTCGCGCAGGATGCGCAGCACATCTTCGATGCTGTCGCGCTTCACGGTGAGCAACAGCTCGCCATGCTCCTCATGCGCTTCGAGCAGGTGACCGCCCAGCGCACTGGCGAGCGTGTCCTTCAGCCCGTCAAGCTGGGTGAAGCGGGGTGCCGAATGTAGCGTAGCCATTGCGCCCTACCTCTCGATCGTGCCCGCGCGGCGGATCTTCCGCTGCAGCTGCATCACGCCGTAGAGCAGCGCCTCGGCCGTCGGCGGACAGCCGGGGACATAGATGTCGACCGGCACGATGCGGTCACAGCCACGCACGACGCTGTAGGAATAGTGGTAATAGCCGCCGCCATTGGCGCAGCTGCCCATCGAGATGACGTATTTGGGCTCCGACATCTGGTCGTAGACCTTGCGCAGCGCGGGCGCCATCTTGTTGCACAGCGTGCCCGCGACGATCATCACGTCGCTCTGGCGCGGCGAGGCGCGCGGGGCGACGCCGAAGCGCTCCATGTCGTAGCGCGGCATGTTGACGTGGATCATCTCGACCGCGCAGCAGGCGAGCCCGAAGGTCATCCACCACAGCGATCCGGTGCGCGCCCACTGGAACAGGTCCTCGGTGCTGGTGACGAGGAAGCCCTTGTCGTTCACCTCGGACTGGAGTGCGTTGAAATAATCCGCCTCGGGCTGGCGGGTTTCGCCGGCGAGCGCGGTCGCGCTGTCGTGCAGCATCTGGTTATGCGCCGGTGCCAGCGGACGATAATGGTCGACCCGCGGCACGTCGTCTCGCGTACGATCTATTCCCATTCCAGCGCTCCAACTTTCCAGGCATAGGCCAGCCCGACGGCGAGTTCGCCAAGGAACACCATCATCGTGATCCAGCCCGGCCAGCCCGTCAGGTCGAGACTGACCGCCCACGGAAACAGGAAGGCCGCTTCGAGATCGAAGATGATGAACAGGATGGCAATGAGGTAGAAGCGCACATCGAACTGGCTGCGCGGATCCTCGAAGGCGGGGAAGCCGCATTCATATTCGCTGTTCTTTTCCGCATCCGGCTGGTGCGTCCCCGTCAGCCGCGAGACGCCCATCGGGAGGAACACGAAGAGCGCCGACAGACCGACGGCGACAAACAGAAAGATCAGGATGGGCAGGTATTGTTCGAGGTCGACCACGAATGATTCCTAAGGCGTCAGGCTTGGTTCGCGCCCGCCTCTAGGCCGCTCGCCCAGATGGTGCAAGGGTGCAGAAATGCGAACAATTCGCAACAAAACCGCCTCGTGCGGCGCACCCTTGCAGACACCCGCTATTTCATCATCGATTTGACCGCTTTTTCGGTTGCCGGGCCATAGGGCGGCTTGAATCCGCCAAGTTTGGCCACGTCGATTTTGGGCTGTGTATAGAAGCTGCGCGCATGGCTGAATTCGCGGAAGCCCTCGACCCCGTGATAGCTGCCCATGCCGCTGGGTCCGACCCCGCCGAAGGGCAGGTCCTCCATCGACACGTGGAAGATCACGTCGTTGACGGTCACCCCGCCGCTGATGGTCTTCGTCAGCACCTTCTCGCGCTCGTTCGAATCCTGCCCGAAGTAATAGAGGCCGAGCGGGCGATCGTGCTCGTTCACGTAATCGATCGCCTCGTCGATGTGGCGATAGGTCTTCACCGGCAGGACCGGCCCGAAGATCTCTTCCTGCATCGCGCGCATGTCGTCATTGACGTTCTTGAGGATCGTCAGCGGCATCTTGCGCGCATTGGTGTTGGAGAAATCCTCGTTTCCGGGATTGACCTCGATCACCTCGGCGCCCTTGTCGCGCGCATCGGCAACCAGCTCCTGCAGGCGGTCGAAATGGCGGTCGGTGACGACGCTGGCGTAGTCCTCGTTATCGAGCAGCGTGGGGTACATGTTGGCCGTGCCCTGCCACACGCCGTGGATCGCCTCGTCCTGCTTGCTTTCGGGGACATAGAGGTAATCGGGGGCGAGGCAGATCTGGCCCGCATTGAGCATCTTGCCCAGCGCCACCCGCTCGCCCGCCTTGGCGAAATCGGCACTTTCGCCGAGGAACACCGGGCTCTTGCCGCCCAGTTCGAGCGTGACGGGGACGAGGTTCTTGGCCGCCGATTCCATCACCTTGCGCCCGGTCGCGGTCGAACCGGTGAAGATCAGGTGGTCGAACGGCAGTTCGCTGAACGCCGCGGCGACTTCGGGACCGCCGGTGAACACCGCGCATTCGTCGGGGGTGAAGTATTCCTCGACCAGTTCCTTGGTCAGCAGGCTGGTCTTCTCGGTAAACTCGCTCGGCTTGATCATCGCGCGATTGCCCGCCGCAAAGATCTGCATCAGCGGGCCGAAGCTGAGATTGACGGGGAAGTTCCACGGGCTGAGGATGCCCACCACGCCCTTGGGCTCGTAGCGCACCTCGGCCTTTGCCCCGAGCAGGCCGAGCGGGAACTGGACATGGCGCTTTTCGGGGCGCGACCACTTGCCCATGTGCTTGAGGCAGTATTTGCCGAAATTCACCGTGCCCGCGATGTCGGTAATCATCGACTGGTGCGGCGAGCGGTTGCCGAAATCGGCGGCCATCACCTTGCACAGATCGTCGGCATGGTCGGTGAGCAGCTTCATCGCGCGCTGGATGCGGTCCTTGCGCAGCGCCATCGGTTCGGGGCGCATCTGGTGGTGCGCGGCGCGCTGCTTGCGCAAAACGGCTTCCATTTCGGTTTTCCGGTCGTCCGCCATTGCTCTCTCCGTTTGATATTGCTGCAACGCAGCACTAGATTATGGACCACATAATAGGTCGCCATTGGCAACCGATATTCCAGAACCGAAGGACATACACAAGCATGACCCAGTTCAGCGCATCCGATCCCGTCGTCATCCTGTCTTACGCCCGCACTCCGATGGGCGGCATGCAGGGCGCGCTCGCCGATGTCTCGGCCACCGATCTCGGGGCCACGGCAGTAAAGGCCGCGGTCGAGCGCTCGGGGGTGCCGGTCGAGAGTTTCGACCGCACCTACATGGGCTGCGTCCTTCCCGCCGGGCTGGGCCAGGCGCCCGCGCGGCAGGCATCGATCAAGGCAGGTCTGCCCAAATCGGTGCAGGCGACCACGGTCAACAAGGTCTGCGGCAGCGGCATGCAGACGGTCATCATGGGCGCCGAAGCGCTGGCCAGCGGAACGGTAGACTATGTCGTCGCGGGCGGGATGGAGAGCATGACCAACGCCCCGTATTTGCTCAAGAAGCACCGCAGCGGCGCGCGACTGGGGCACGACACCACCTATGACCACATGTTCCTCGACGGGCTCGAGGACGCGTATGAGGAAGGCCGCGCAATGGGCACCTTCGCGCAGGAAACCGCCAATGACTACCAGATGACGCGCCAGGAAATGGACGAATACTCGATCGAATCGCTGCGCCGCGCGAATGCCGCCATCGACAGCGGCGCGTTTGCCGACGAAGTCGTCCCGGTCACCTTCTCGACCCGCAAGGGCGAGGTCACGGTCGAACATGACGAGCAGCCCGGCAAGGGCCGTCCCGACAAGATCCCGCAGCTGCGCCCGGCCTTCGCCAAGGACGGCACGATCACCGCGGCGACCTCCTCCTCGATCTCCGACGGTGCGGCTGCGGTCGTGCTCAGCCGCGAAAGCGTCGCCAAGGCCAATGGCCAGCAGCCGGTGGCGAAGATCGTCGCCATGGCCGCGCATGCGCAGGAACCCGCGCAGTTCACCGTCGCCCCGATTGGCGCGATCGAGAAGGTGCTGGAAAAGGCCGGCTGGAGCGCGGACGAGGTCGAACTGTGGGAAGTCAACGAGGCCTTCGCCTGCGTCGCCATGTTCGCCATGCGCGACATCGGCATCCCGCACGACCGGATCAACATCAATGGCGGCGGCACGGCTCTCGGCCACCCGATCGGGGCCAGCGGTACGCGGATCATCGTGACGCTGCTCAATGCGCTCAAGCAGCAGGGCAAGACACGCGGTATCGCCAGCCTGTGCATCGGCGGCGGTGAAGCCACCGCCGTGGCGGTCGAACTCGTCTAGACGGACACCATTTTTCAGGGCACTTCCCCTGCCAGCGCGTTCTGGCGCGCCCGGAAAAGGGGAAGTGTCCATGAAGAAATTTGCCATTATCGCGGCCTGTGCCGCGCTCGCCGCCTGCGGTTCGAACGAGGCCGAAGAGCCGATCGAACCGGTCGACACCGCCGAAACCACGCTCGACAGTACTGCCACCGGCGACATGACCGGGACCTATGAAGTCCAGCTGGCCGACGGCAGCGTCACCATGCAGACGATCAATGCCGACGGCACTTATGTCGAGGCCACACCCGATGGCACGCGCACCGGCGGCGGCACCTGGCGTGCTGGCGACGACGGCGCGATGTGCTTCGATCCCGAAGGCGACACGGCTGAGGAATGCTATTCCGGCGGTGCCCCCGGCGAAGACGGCGCGTTCGAAATGCGCGGCGAAGACGGCACCGTCCAGTCGACCGTGCGCAAGATCGACGCGCAGGCCGAGGCCGCGATGGCTCCGGCCGAATAGACCAGCGTTCTGAAATCGGCGGGGCGGGCCCAATCGGTCCGCCCCGACCGGTCAAGCGTGCCGCTTCACGGTTCGCCCACGCCCCACAGACGCGTTTCGCGGATCATCCCGTAGCGTTCGCCCACGGCGAATTCGCACCAGCCCTCGTCGCAATCGCCCAGCACGCCAACCACGCCCGGCTCGACGCGCCACTTGAGTTCGGCATCGTCGCTGTCGCCGGCGCGCAAATCGGCCACCCCGTCGCCGATGACGATTGCACCGCGATCGGGGCTGAGCAGGCGCGCGACCACCCATCCGCGCGTGCCGTCCGGATCCTCGATCAACCGCCACCCTTCCATCAGTCGCACGACCTTCACCGGCAGGCCGGGCCGGCGATAGACCCAGTCGATCTTGTAATCGGCGCTGGGGCCGACCCGCATGTTGAGCACGCTGGCGCGGATGGTCGCCCAATAGGGCGTTTCGCGCTCCTGCGCCCGCGCCGTCCCGGTGATTCCGGCCAGCAGCAGGAAGAGTATGAAAAGCCGTATGAACATGCGCGCCTGAATCGGGGATCGCGCGCGAACAGTCAACGCCGTTAACGGGGCAATTCCCGTCCGAATCCTTGACCGCTCCCCACCGCGCGTCCTAGCGCTACTGCCCGCATGGAAAGCACCGACACCCGCCCCGCCAAACGCCTCGAGCGCATGCCGCGCGTTTTCGTCACGCGCCATCTGATGCCATCCGTCGAGGAGCGGATGAGCGAGCTGTTCGATGCCCGCCTCAACACCGCGGATGTGCCGCTGACGCGCGACCAGCTCGTCGCCGCGATGCAGGACTGCGACGTGCTCGTTCCCACCGTTACCGACCGGATCGACGCCGAAATGATCGCGGGCGCGGGCAAGGACCTCGGGCTGATCGCCAATTTCGGCGCGGGGACCGAGCATCTCGATCTTCACGCGGCCGCTGACCGCCATATCCTCGTCACCAACACGCCGGGCGTGTTCACCGACGACACCGCCGATCTTGCGATGGCCGGGATCATCGGCGTGCCGCGCCGCATCCGCGAGGGCGTTGAACTGATCCGCAGCGGCAAATGGACCGGCTGGACACCGACCGCGCTGCTTGGGACGAAGCTCGCGGGCAAGGTGCTCGGCATCGTCGGCATGGGGCGGATCGGCCAGGCGGTCGCGCACCGCGCGCGCGCCTTCGGGCTGGAGATCGCCTATCACAACCGCAAGCGGCTGCCCGAAGCGGTCGAACGCATGTTCCAGGCGCGCTGGGTGGACAGCCTCGATGGGCTCATGGGCGAAGCGGACATCCTCTCGCTCCACTGCCCCGCCGGGCCCAACACGCATCACATGATCGACGCGCGCCGGATCGCGCTGATGAAGGACGGTGCCAGCCTGATCAACACCGCACGCGGCGACCTGGTCGAGCAGGAGGCGCTGGTGGCGGCGCTCGAAAGCGGCAAGCTCGCCGGAGCCGGGCTCGACGTCTATCCCGACGAACCCAATGTCGACACGCGCCTGATCCGTCACCCGAACGTGATGACGCTACCGCATATCGGCAGCGCCACCCGCGAGGGCCGCGAGGACAGCGGCCTCAAGGTAATCGCCAATATCCGCATGTGGGCCGACGGCCACCGGCCTCCGGACCAGGTGCTCTCGGGCCTGGGCTGAGCCGCTAGAGCGCCAATTCGTAAAAGATGTTGAAGTCCGTTTCGGCATAAGCGCCGAACGGCGCGCAGCGTGTGAAGCCGTTGCGAAGATAGAGCCGGTTGGCGGGTTCGAAGGTCTCACCCGTGCCGGTTTCCAGCAGCAGTCGGCGGTAGCCGCGCTCCCGTGCGATACCGATGATCCGGTCGAGCAGTGCCTGCCCGACGCCTCGCCGGAGCGCGGTGTCGGCGGTGCGCATCGACTTGATCTCGCCTTCGGTTGCCGCGAGTTCGAGCAAGGCACCGACTCCCAGCAATGCGTCAACGTCGCGGGCTTCAAGGACGATCACAGCCGCGTCCTCGAGCCCGCTCAAGTCGAGCGCGAACGAGGTTCCGGGGGGCGAAGCATCGTACATCCGCCGCTGGTGCAGCGTGATGAGGCTGCGAACGTCATCATCGGCCAAGTTGGCAGCTGACACCTGCACCATCTCTCGCCCCTAACCTGCCATCCCCCGCACCGAATTTCGTCGCCCGAAGGGAAGCGCCCCTGCGATCAGTCCCCGGTCAAAATCCGCTCGACCAGTTCCTGCACCGTCGGGGTGTAGTTGTTCGAATAGAACGGGTCCTGCTTGAAGCGGTAGGCCGCGTGGCCCGCGAAGGCGAGGTTCTCGTCCGGGTCGCCGCCATGCGCGATGTCCTGCAGCGTTTTCTGGATGCAGAAGCTGCGCGGGTCGGCGAGCCGCCCCGTGGTGTGGTTGTCATGGTCCTTCCAGCTCGAGAACTGGCAGTGCGACAGGCAGCCCATGCAGGCCTGCTGGTCGGCGCGGATCTGCTCTGCGCTTTCGGGCGTGGCGAAAACCACCGTGTCGTCGGGGGTCTTGAGCGCTTCGGTGAAGCCCTCGTGCATCCAAGCCTGCGCCTTGCGCTGGTCGCCGGGATGGACGAAGAAATATTTCGCCTTGCCGTGATCGGCCAGCGGAATGGTCCCTTCCTCCTCGTCGCGCTTGAAGATGGGGATCTGGCGTTCGCTGCGATGCATCAGATCGTAGAGGAACGGCGTCTTCACCGCGCTCGAATAGAAGCCGGTGGGGCTGAACTTGTGCAGCAGCACATCGCCCGGCTCGACCGTGCGCAGCATGTCCTTCCACACATTGGGGATCGGGCTTTCCTGCGTCAGTAGCGGGCGGGTGCCGAACTGGAACATGATCTTGCCAAGTTCGGGATTGTCGATCCAGTCGTTCCATTCGCGCAGGAACCACACGCCGCCAGCCATGACGATGGCGGTGTCTTCGGACACGCCTTCCTTGCGCATGGTCTCGCGCAGCGCGGCAACGCGGGGATAGGGGTCTTCGGGCTTGGTCGGATCTTCGGCGTTGGACAGGCCATTGTGGCCGCCCGCCAGCCAGGGGTCTTCATAGACCACTGCCGCCATCAGGTCGGGGACCTTGGAATAGCTACGCTTCCACAGCGCACGGAACGCGCGCGCCGAGCTGACGATGGGCAGGTAGTGGACGTTATGCTTCGCCGCGATTTCCGCGAGCTTGTAAGGCATGCCCGCGCCGCAGGTGACGCCGGTGACGAGGCCGGGGCAATTTTCAAGGATGCCTTCGAGGACCTGCTGCGCGCCGCCCATTTCCCACAGCACGTTAATGTTGATCGCGCCCTTGCCGCCCGAGATTTCGTGCGCGCGCTTGACCTGCTCGGTGCCGCCCTCGATGCCGTAGCGCACCAGCTGTTCGAAGCGTTCGACGCGGGTCGCCTGCGGGTAGATCTGCGGGATCGGGTTGCCGTCCTCGTCATAGCTGTCGGCATTGACCGCGCTGACTGTTCCGATGCCGCCAGCAGCGGCCCAGGCGCCGGAGCTCATGTGATTGGTGGCGGAAACACCCTTGCCGCCTTCGACCAGCGGCCAGACTTCCTTGCCGCCATAGCTGATCGGCTTGAGACCCTTGAAACTCATATATTCTACGCTTTCTCTTTTTTGGCGGGGTGCTGGGCCCCAGCGTCCATCGCGGCACGGTCGCCGCGGCAGCGCTCTATCTCTCCGGGAGCGGGCCTCGTAGCGGCTGCCTTGAACTGTGCATAGTACCCGGCCAGTTCGGGCGCGTCCTTGAACGCCACCAGTTCGTAGCCGACCGCTTCGAATTCGCAGCTCAGCAGCAGCGGGTCGATCCCGTGCTGGTCGGTCGGCCGGTCGATATCGACGACGACCACCTGGCCGCCCTTGTCCAGCGCGGGCCACATCCGCCAGAGGAATTCATACGGGCTTTCGATCTCGTGGTACATATGCACCATGAAGATGCGGTCGAAGCTATTGTCCGGCAATTTGGGATCGCCGGTCTCGCCAAGCCGGATCGAGACGTTTTCGAGCCGCTGGCGCTCGATCCGCTGGCCAAGCCGGCTGAGCGCATCGCGATCGATATCCTGCGCCAGCACGCGCCCGCCCTCGCCCACGCGCTCCGCCAGGCGGACGGTGTAATAGCCATTGCCCGCGCCGATATCGGCAACGGTCATCCCGGGTTCGATCTCCGCGAGGTCCATCACCGTCTGCGCCTCGCCGCGGCTGTCGCGCTGGTCCTCGGTGGAAAACTGGTTCGAGCCGATTTCGGATACCGGGCGGTCGGGGGCGGGGAAACGCGCACCCGGTTCGGTCGGCGCGTCGCAGGCACCCAGCGCAAGCCCGAGCAGGGCGATGGCAGCAATCCGTGTCATGAGGCGCCTATGCCGTTCCCTCAGGGGATGGGCAATGCCCGCATGCCGCCGATGAACACGTCGAACGCCAGATCGCCCTGCCGCCAGGGCGATTGCCGGCCTTCCGTCCGCTCGTTCACTGCCACCGCTGTCTTGCGGACCAGCTCGTCGAGCGACTGGCGCCGCGGCAGCTGGCGGGCGAATTCCTTGGCGAAGGGGCTGCCCTTGCCCGGCGTGGCGCCATCTTCGGCGGTATTGCCCGGCTCGGTCGAGAAGAACACCAGTGCCGACAGCCCGCGCAGATTGCCGACCTGCGCCAGCCCCTTGTCGGCATAGACGATATCGTCGAGCGTCACCCGCGCCAGCCCGCGCTGCCCGCCCTCGACCTCGATCACCTGGAAAGCCGCATCATCCACCGCCTCGCTGACCGGATTGTTGCGGCAGGCATCGACCACGAACACCACCCCGCGCGCCTGTTTGGTCAGGCGCTGGAGGATGGGATCAAGCCCGATCAGCGAATAGCCATCCGAAGCGAGGAAATAATTGGCCCCCTCGATCTGGAAACCATGGCCGGCGAAATACATCAGCGCGACATCGTCGCCATTGAGCGAATTGGCGAACAGGTCGAAAGCTTCGTCCCACTCCTGCGCATCGGGTTCCTCGACGAGAGCGACTTCGGCCACGGCGCTGCGTTTGAGCGCCGCCTCGATCATCCGCGCATCGACGACCGGATTGGCCAGCTGCAAGCCCGCCATGCGCGCCGACGAATAATCCGAAGCGACCACCAGTGCCTTGATCTCGGCATGCAGCGAAGTTGGCGCCAGCGCCCCCAGAAGTCCCAGCAAGGGCAGGAGAATGCGACCCATAGACATGGCCCGAAGGTATCGGATCAGAGCCGCAGCGACAATCCGAGATTGACCCCGTGGCTGACCCGCGCGTCGCTGAAATCCTGGACCCCGGTCAGCGGAAAGAACAGCACCGCACGATAGCGCAGGTCGAGCGCGAGGTTCTCCGACAGGATGAATTGTGCGCCGACCGCGAAATCGGGTCCGATGCTGAACTCGCCCTCCTCGCGCCCGGCGATGCTGTCGCTGAACAGTCCCGAGGGGTCTTCGATGACGGTCAGCACATCGTAATCGGGACGATAGCTGGCCTGCAGCATGCCATTGAAGAAGGCCACTGCATTGTCGCCGAACGGCACGAAGGCGGTCGCGCCGCCGCGCGCGCTGAAGGTCTGGATGGTGCCGTCCTGCCGCACGCCGGCGATCAGCGGCGGGACGGAAGGAATGACCGGCGGTGCCGGATCGCCCTCGATCGCAGCCCGCGACAGCGCGATGACCGTGGGGATCGCGACGCTTTGTACGATCCGCAGATCGCCGACGAAGGCGGTATCGAGCCGCTCGTAGCGAATGCCGCCAAGCAGCGCGAAACTTTCACTCTGCCGGCGCTGCCAGGTCAGTTCGATATCGATGCGGTCGGTGCTGCTGACCGTGTCGGCATCGAAATTGACGAGGTCGATGAATTCGGTGGCCCCCAGCGTCAGCGTGCGCGACACGGTCGCCGACAGCGCGGCATCGCCCTCGCCGCTGCCATACATGGCGGTAAGCGTGAACCGGTCGCGATCATCGCCGAAATTGACCATCGCGCCGATCATCGGATAGCCGACCTGGTCGGACAGGACGCCTTCGCCCTCGCTCACCGTGGTCAGCTGCGGTTCGACGCCGAAAGCGGTGCGCAGCACCGCGATATCCGCCGGGTCGAGCGCATCGCCCTCGTCCAGCCCGGGATCGATGCCCGATGTGCGCAGGTTCGAATTGTCGAAATAATAGGACACGCGCGGGCCGATGACGACATCGGCACGGGCCGGAGTTGCAGTTGCCGCGGCCAGTACCGCGAGACTGGCCATGGCAAGCTGTGTGCGCATCCTATTCGGTATCCTCCACCTCGACCGTTTCGCCGGTCACGCGCTGGGCCAGCGCGGCGGAAATGAACGGGTCCAGCGCGCCGTCGAGCACGTCGTCAGGCGTAGGCGACTGCACGCCGGTACGCAAATCCTTCACCATCTGGTACGGCTGCAGGACATAGGAGCGGATCTGGTGGCCCCACCCGATCTCGCTCTTTTCCTGATATTCGCCCGAAGCGGCGGCCTCGCGTTCGGCCATCTCGCGTTCGAACAGCCGCGCTTTCAGCATGTTCATCGCGGTTGCGCGGTTCTTGTGCTGGCTGCGGTCGTTCTGGCTCGCCACCACGATACCGGTCGGCTGGTGGGTGATCCGGACCGCGGAATCGGTCGTGTTGACGTGCTGCCCGCCCGCACCCGATGCCCGGTAGGTGTCGATCTTGAGATCGGACGGGTTGATCTCGATGTCGATATCGTCGTCGATCACCGGATAGACCCAGACCGAGCTGAAGCTGGTGTGACGCCGCGCCGAGCTGTCATAAGGGCTTATACGTACCAACCGGTGGACGCCGCTCTCGGTCTTGGCATAGCCATAGGCGTTCTCGCCCTTGATCAGCAGCGTCGCGCTCTTGATCCCGGCCTGGTCGCCCGCGGCATATTCGACCGTCTCGACCTTGAACCCGCGCCGTTCGGCCCAGCGCGCATACATGCGCAGCAGCATCTCGGCCCAGTCCTGGCTCTCGGTCCCGCCGGCACCGGCATTGATTTGCAGGTAGGTATCGGCGCCATCCGCCTCGCCCGAGAGCAGCGCCTGCACCTTGTCGCGATCGGCGCGCTCGGCCAGCCGGGACAGCGTGTCCAGTCCCTCGCGCTCGACCTCGGCGTCGCCTTCGGCCTCGCCCATGTCGACGAATTCCACCGCGTCGCCCATCTCGCTTTCGATTTCGCGCACGGTGTTGATCGCAGTTTCGAGCCGCTTCTGCTCCTGCGTGATCGCCTGCGCCTGCTTGGGATCGTCCCACAGGGCGGGGTCCTGTACGCGCGCGTCGAGTTCCTCGAGCCGGCGCAGCGCGCGGTCCCAGTCGAGCGACTGGCGCACCAGCGCCAGTGCGGCTTCGATCCGTTCGATATGGGCCTGCCCTTCGGCACGCATGGAACTCTCCTGAGAAAAGGTGTGCGGGCGCGCCGCCTAGCGCAGACGCGCGGCGCGGGAAAGGTGCTGCGGCGTGGTTACTTGTGCTTCAGCGAGCGCACCGCGGCCAGGCTGCGCGCGATATGTTCATTCGGCTTCAGATCCGAATAGACGAAAGCGATCGTTCCATCGGTATCGATCACATAGGTCGTGCGGTCGCTCCACCCGACACGGGCGCCGCCCTTTGCGCCAAGCGAGACGTCATATTGCGCAATCAGCTCGGGCGTCGCCGCAGCGACGGGAAACTCGCCCGCACAATGCTTGGCGGAAAACTCGCGCAGCTGGTCAGTATTGCCGCCGGTCATGCCGATGACCGTGGCCCCGGCCGCGCGGAACTCGTCGATAGCGGCGGCGAAGGCCTGCGCCTCGAGATTGCATCCCGAGGTAAAGGCCGCGGGGAAGAAATAGAGCACCACCGGGCCCTGCTTGAGCGACGTGCGCAAATCGACGCGGATCGGTTTGCCCGCGAGCGCACCCTGCGCCGTGAACCCCGGCGCCTGCGCCCCCTGGTCGAGCGCTGCAAGCACCGGTGTTGCAGCAAGGCCGAGCGCAGCGGCAGCGAACAGGGTGTGGAGCATCTTCATACGCCGCATCATGAACCGCACCGCCGCCGCTGCCAAGCCGCGATCAGTAAATTCCGCCCTGGTCCTCGACGAAGTCGTTGGGCTGGTCGCCGCGATCATTCGCCGTCGCCTGCTGTGCCTCGAGGCGGCCGCGGCGGATCAGTTCGAGAATCTCGTTGCGCTTGGCGGCGATGGCGTCACTACGCGTCGCGCGCGGCGGTTCGGTGTCGGGCTTGAAGGCTTCCCAGATGATCGTCGCGGTGGGTTCGTCCGAGGGCGTTCCCTCGAATACGCGCTTGCCGCTGCGCCGGTCGATCTTGACCATCCGCACTCCCGGCGGGGCGACGAAGTCCTCTGCCGTCCAGCGATCCTTGGTCGCTTCGATGAAGCGCTTCATGATCGTGGCCGCGGTATTGCCGCCCTGCACCCAGCCGCCAAGATTGCGCGGCTGGTCGAAGCCGACATACATGCCGGCGATGATTTCGGGCGAGCCGCCGACGAACCAGGCATTGGTCGGGCCGTTGGTGGTGCCGGTCTTGCCGAACAGCGGCAGGTCGAGGCTGCGCAGGCGGACTGCGGTACCGCGGGTGACCACGCCCTGCAGCATATGGACCATCTGGAACGCGGTGCGCGGATCGAGCACCTGCTTGCCCGACACATCGAAGCGCGGCATCGGCTGGCCGTCCCATTCTTCGAGGTTGCAGCCGGTACAATCGCGCGTGTCGGTGCGGAAAATGACCTTGCCATCGCGGTCCTGCACGTAATCGATCACCGATCCGGCGTTCTGGCGACCCCAATTGGCGAGTGCGGCATAGCCGTTGACCATCCGTGCCACGGTGGTGTCGCCTGCCCCCAGAGCGAAGGAATAATAGGGTTCGTAGGACCCGATGCCCAGCCGGTCGATGGTCTGGATGACATTGTCCATCCCGGTATCGTCGGCGATATGGACGGTCATCAGATTGCGGCTCTGTTCGAGGCCCCAACGCAGCGTGTGGATCCCGCCCCCGCCGCCGCCGAAGTTGCGGAAGCATTTCTCGCCCAGATTGGCACCCTGCCACACGCAGAAGGTCTGATCGGGCACCTGCGTCGCGGGGGTCATCCCCTGGTCGAGCGCGGCGGCATATACGAACGGTTTGATCGTCGAACCCGGCTGGCGCAGCGCCTGCGTGGCGCGGTTGAAACTGCCCAGGCGGCTGTCGAACCCGCCCTGCATGGCGAGGATGCGGCCCGTCTGCGGCGCTTCGGCGAGGAAGGCACCCGACACTTCGGGTACGCCGCGAATGGCATAGCCTGCGCCCGAACGCGCCGCCGCCACGACATCGCCGGGCTTGAGCGACGATGGTCCGCCCGACAGCGCGAATTCCTCGCCATCGGAGAATCCGATCCGGCCCGGCGCGGTGACCACGCCCACGCGCCAGTCGCGGTAGTTGATCCCGATGTTCGAGGAAGCGAGCTGCGCGGTGAGATCGCCATTGTTCGGATTGAGCGTGGCGATCGGCCCGGTAAAGCCGCGATTGCCGTGATAGCTGATAAGCTGCGCGCGCAGCGCATCGCGCGCCGCCTCCTGGAGTTCGAGGTCGAGCGAGGTGCGCACCCACAGCCCGCCCGAATAGACGCTGTTGCGTCCATCGTCGGCGGTCTCGCCAAAGCGGTCGATCAGCTGGCGGCGCACTTCCTCGAGGAAATAGCCCGCATCGGCCGAGCGCGTGCCGCGCTGCTCGACCAGTCCTAGATCCATCCGCTTGGCCGCTTCGCCAGCGCTCGCAGTGATGAAGTCGTTAGCGACCATCTGGTCGAGCACGAAATTGCGCCGCGCGATGGCAAGGTCGTGATAGCGCTCGCGGCCATAGCGTTCGGGCGCCTTGGGCAGGATCGCGAGAAAGGCGATCTGGTGCAGTTCGAGATCGCCGACATCCCTGTCGAAATAGGCACGCGATGCCGCCTGCACGCCGAAGCTGCGCCGACCCAGCGGGATCTCGTTGAGATAGAGCTCGAGGATTTCCTCCTTGGTCAGCACGCTTTCGATGCGTGTGGCGAGGATCATTTCCTTCAGCTTGCGCGTGACCGAATATTCATCGCCAAGCAGCAGGTTCTTGGCGACCTGCTGGGTGATGGTCGAGCCGCCGACCGCGCGTTCGCCCGAGCTGAACTTGGTTGCGTAGTCGATCACCGCATTGGCGGTGCCGGTGACGTCGACGCCGCCATGGCTGAAGAAGGTCTTGTCCTCGGCCGAGAGGAAAGCTTCGACCAGCTGCTCGGGGAAATCCACATATTGCAGCTGCACACGGCGTTCGCGGGCGTAGGTGTTGACGATCTCGCCATCGATCCCGCGTACCACGCTGGGCAGCGGGGTCTCGTATTCCAGCAGCGATTCGGCATCGGGCAGGTTGCGCCCGAGCGTCGCCCAGGCGAGCACGATCATCACCACTGCGAAACCGGTGATATAGCTCGCGAGCCGCAGCTTGCGGTTGCGCGACCAATTGTCGTCGAACCAAGCGATCAGCCGCTTGGGATCGCGGCTGATGCGGTAACGGTAATATTGCAGGGCTGGCTGGTCGGGCATGGTGTCGGATGAGCCTCTAGCACGCCAATTTGGCAATTCGCCAGAAGGATTAGCGCCTCGCCGTCAGCTTTCTTGCTGGCGGGCGAAATAGATGCGGATCGCACGCGCCATCACCTCGGCAAAACGCGCGCGGCCTTCGGGCGAGGCGAGCCGCTGCGCATCGGCCTCGTTGGTGATGAACCCGCTTTCGAACAGGACCGAGGGCACATCGGGTGCACGCAGCACCTTGAGCGCGGCCGACCGGCGTGCCTGCGGATGGAACCGGATCGCGTCCTCGCCCTCGCGGCGGATCAACCGCGCGAATTCGTCCGATTGCTCCTGCGTGCGCCGCTGCGACAATTCGACGAGAATCGTATTCACCACATCGCTCCGCCCGCCGACATCGACGCCGTTGAGCCGGTCGGAAGCATTCTCGCGCTCGGCGAAGCGCGCAGCGGCCTCGCTCGAGGCCTGGTTCGACAGCGTATAGATGCTCGCCCCGGTGACTTCGGCCGCATCGCCCGCGCTGTCGGCATGGATCGAGAGGAACAGGTCGGCATCGAGCCGCCGCGCGATCGCCACCCGCTCGGCATGAACCAGATAGCGATCGTCCTCGCGGGTCATGGCGACGCGGACATTGCCTTCCTTCTCCAGCTCGGCGCGTAGCGCGCGGGCGAGGCCAAGGACGACTGTCTTTTCGCGGTAGCCCTGCCCAGATGCCCCGGGATCGTGTCCGCCATGACCGGCATCGATCACCACCAGCGGCAACCCCTCGCGGCCCGCCACATCGGGCAAGGCGCCCGGCGCATCCGCCGCGGGCAAGTCGACGCGCAGCACATAGGCGCGCCCAATCTCGGGCACGGGAATGCGCTGGGCTGTCACCACCAGCGTGGCCACCACTGCGAGCGGCAGCAGGACCAACAGGAGGATGTGCGTCCGGATCGACATGGCATGCATGGTTACGGCCTTGTTGTCAGATGACGCAATATGGTTGCCGTGTGAAACCCACGGTGCTAGCGACACCATATCGGTTTTCCGGTGCCTCCGATCGGCGCGAACAATCCGCGACGAAGAGGGTCATCGAAGAAAACCGTTAACTTTCAGACCGCAGCGTTCGTTTCGTTCCGGTCCAATGCAATACAGGTTGATGCCGGACATGGCCCGTTACTCCCCGACATTGGCAGCACAGGCACCCGCCTTTGCCGCTGCGTCGGGCCGGACAGCGCAGACCCTGCGCGAGGCCAGTCCCGCAGTCACGAATACCCGGCCCCTCGCACATGCAGGACACGGCCGGTTCGCAAACACCGCGACGCCCCGACAGGGCCGCGGACTTTCCAACAGAATACGCCGCGCCCCAGCAGGATCACTCCTGCCCCGGCGCGGCTGGAGACATATCAATGGCAACGCGCATGCTTATCGATGCGCGCCACTCGGAAGAAACCCGGGTGGCGGTGCTCAAAGGCAACCGGATTGAAGAATTCGATTTCGAATCCGCCGACCACAAGCAAATCAAGGGCAATATCTATCTTGCCAAGGTAACCAGGGTCGAACCGTCGCTGCAAGCGGCGTTCGTGGATTTCGGCGGTAATCGCCACGGCTTTCTCGCCTTCAGCGAAATCCACCCCGATTATTACCAGATCCCCAAGGAAGACCGCGACGAACTGCTCGCTGCCGAGGCCGAAGCGGCCGAGGAAGAAGCCCGTCTGCGCGACGAGGAAGAAGACCGGGGCGAAATGCCCGGCGACGAATACGACGCCGATGACGAAAGCTCCGGCGCCCTCGCCGAAGACCTCGCCGAAGACGGCCTCGAGGAAGTCGACACGTCCGACAAGGACGACGTCGCGACGATCGAGGAAGGTCATCTCGACCGTGACGACGACGATGATGACGATGGCGACGACGATTCCGATGAAGAGGAAACGGATGGCGACAATCGCCGCAAGGGCCGTAACCAGGGCCGTCGTGGCCGCGGTCGTCGCCAGGGCCAGGGCAAGGGCCGCACCCGCGCCAAGGAAGTCGACGAAGCACGCGCCAAGCGCATGGCGCTGCGTCGGCGCTACAAGATCCAGGACGTCATCCAGCGCCGCCAGGTGCTGCTCGTCCAGGTCGTCAAGGAAGAACGCGGCAACAAGGGCGCCGCGCTGACCAGCTATCTCAGCCTCGCCGGCCGCTACACCGTGCTGATGCCCAACAGCAGCCACGGCGGCGGCATTTCGCGCAAGATCTCCAGCGCGGCCGACCGCAAGCGGCTCAAGCAGGTCGTAAGCGACCTCACCCTGCCGCGCACCATGGGGCTGATCGTCCGCACCGCCGGGCTCAGCCGTACCAAGACCGAAATCAAGCGCGATTTCGATTACCTCGCCCGCCTGTGGGACGAGATCCGCGAACGTACGCTGGATTCCAGCGCGCCTGCGCTGATCCATTCGGACAGCGACCTGATCAAGCGCGCGATCCGCGACATCTACAATCGCGACATCGAGGAAGTCGTGGTCGAGGGCGAAGAAGGCTACAAGCTGGCCAAGCAGTTCATGAAGCTGCTGATGCCCAGCCATGCCCGCCGGGTGAAGCAGTATTCGGACCCCGTGCCGCTGTTCCAGCGCTACGGCGCGGAAGACCAGCTCAAGGCGATGTACGATCCGGTCGTCCAGCTCAAATCGGGTGGCTATCTGGTCATCAACCCGACCGAGGCGCTGGTGTCGATCGACATCAACTCGGGCCGCTCCACCAAGGAGCACAATATCGAGCAGACCGCGCTGCATACCAATCTCGAAGCCGCGCGCGAGATCGCCCGCCAGTTGCGCCTGCGCGACATGGCCGGTCTCGTGGTGATCGACTTCATCGACCAGGAGCACCACTCCAACACGCGCAAGGTCGAAAAGGCGATGAAGGACGCGCTCAAGACCGACCGCGCCCGCATCCAGGTGGGCCGCATCTCGAGCTTCGGCCTGATGGAAATGAGCCGCCAGCGTCTGCGCACCGGCGTGCTCGAAGCGACCACCCGCGAATGCCCGCATTGCGACGGCACCGGACTGGTCCGCACCGCATCGAGCGCGGGCCTGTCGGCGCTGCGCCAGATCGAGGACGAAGCCGCCAAGGGCAAGGGTTCGACCATCCGCCTGGCAGCCAGCACCGAAGCCGCAGTCTATCTGCTCAACGAAAAGCGCGCCGATCTCATGGAGATCGAACAGCGTTATCATGTGACCGTCGAAGTCGTGCCCGAAGGCGAAGACGAAGGCGCGAAGATGTCGGTGTCGAGCCATGGGCCCAAGCCCAAGGATGCGCCGCGTTTCGACACCATCGTCGATGACGAGGACGATGAAGAGATCCTCGACGAGAACGACGATGACAGCGAACGCGACGACAGCAATGGCGGCGAGGACGACGATCGTCCGCGCAAGAAGCGCCGCCGCCGCCGGGGCGGTCGCGGACGCAACAAGGGTCGCCAGCATTCCGACGATGACGATCGCGACGATTCGGATGACGACGACAATGGCGATGACAGCGACGACGACACGGACACGGATACCGACGCCGATAGCGAAAGCGACGACGGCGATGACCGGCCGAAGAAGCGCCGCCGCCGGGGTGGTCGCCGCCGGGGTGGCCGTGGTCGCGGCCGGACCTCGGACGACGTAACGTCCGAAGACGCCGAGAAACTCGAAGGGGTTTCGGACGCGGTGGTCGAGGACATGGCCGTGGTCGCGGGTCCCGAGGATTCGCCAGAAACCGCCGAGGCTGCTGCCGAGACGGAAGAAAAGCCCAAGCCGCGCAAGCGCGCCCCGCGCAAGAAGAAGACCGACGCCGAAACTGAAGCCGCACCTGCTGCCGACGCATCGGTAGAGGGGGGCGCCGAGGCCGAAGCCAAGCCCGCGCCCAAGAAGCGCGCACCGCGCAAGAAAAAGGCCGAGACCGAAGCCGTTGCCGAAGCACCGGCAGAGGGTGAAGCCGAAGCCAAGCCCGCGCCCAAGAAGCGCGCGCCGCGCAAGAAGAAGGTCGAGGCCGATGCTGCTCCCGCAGCAACGCCGGTCGAAGCCGCAGCCGAACCCGCTACGCAGCCTGCTCCCGAGCCGGCGGCACCCAAAGCGGTGACGGAAGACAGCGCGGCTTCTGCCGAGCCAGCCAAGCCCAAGCGTGGCTGGTGGCAGCGCACCTTCGGCGACGAATAACAACGTCAGGGGGTCGGCGGGTCTTGCGCTCGCCGGCCCTCAGGCCTTGCGCGCCACACCCCATTCCATCCAGCCGAGCACCTTGGGCGCCTGCTTGAGATAGGCCTGGCCGAGCGGTTCGACCGCAAAGCCCGCGCGGCGCAGCGATGCGCCCACCGGCCGCGTCAGATGGCATCCGCCCGCCAGCGGTTTCCACAGCGGCTCCAGGCGGTCCTGCCACTGCGCGACGCCCGCATCGGGCGCGCGGCCATGTTCGAGAAACAGCAGCTGTCCGCGCGGGGCCAGTATCCGGCGCAGTTCCGACAGCACTTTGTCCGGATCGTCGACCGAACACAGCGTATAGGTGCACACCACCGTATCGAACGAGCCCGAGGGAAAGGGAATATCCTCGCCCACGCCCGCACGGATATCGGTTTCCCATCCCTTCGCCCGCGCACGTTCGCGCGCGCCGGCGAGCAGCTTTTCATGCGGATCGATCCCGGCAAACGAGGTGATCTTGTCGCTGTCGTAAAGCGCCTGGTTGAGCCCGCCTCCGCAGCCGAGTTCGAACACGCGGCCCTCGGCAAGCGGGATCAGCTGGCGGCGGCGTTTCTCGATACCGTCCTGCCCGCAGGCTGCGGTAATCAACCGCGGCATTACGTGACGATCGTACCAGGCCCTTAGCCCCATCGCGCTCTCCTTGACCGGCGCTCGCCAAGGAAAGCTATCCGTTTTCGGATTTGCGACAAGCACAAAATTCGTGACCCTGTCTTGGCCCGCAGGTAAGGGCGCGCGCATGAGTCACACGATCGACCTGTTCACGATACCCGCCGCCGACAAGGATCGGCTGCGCGTCCTGTTCCTCGCCAAGCACGCCACCGCTGGCGGCCAGCTGCATGGCGAAGACGGCAATCACGCGGTCTATCACCACGAGGTGCTCGACACCCTGCGCGCCATCGGCCTCGACGTGACCCCGGCGAGCGATTTCACCGCCCTGTTCGAAAAGACCGATTTCGATTACGTCTTCACCCTGCTCAACCGCGCGGGATACCCGATGAGCGAAATGCTCGGCCCGCTGCTGGCGCAGCGCATCGGCCTGCCCGCGCTCGGTGCCTCGCCCATCCTGCGCGGTCTGTCGGACGACAAGCATCTGATGAAGACCGTTGCGGTCGCGCGCGGCGTCCCCGTCGCCCCCTGGCTGATCGCGCGGCGGGGGTGCCAGTGGATACCTACGCCCGATTTTGCCTTCGAACGCCTGGTGGTCAAACCCAATGCCTCTTCCGCCAGCTGGGGCGTCACCATGCCGACCAATTGGGACGATGCGAAACGCGACATCGCAAAGCTCCACGAGGAAGGCCACGACGTGATCGTAGAACGCTTCGAGGGCGCCTATGATGTGGTCGTCCCCGTGCTGGGCGGCGCGGAGCCGATCCTGCTCTCGACCATGCGCTTCGAAATGCCCGGCGATGAAGGCAATTTCCGGTCCTACGAGGAAAAACGTGGTCTGTCCGAAGGCCCGAAGGAACGGCTGGTGGCGATGCAGAACCCGGTGATGACGCGCAAGATCCGCGAATACACCCGCGCGATGCTGCCCGAGCTATGGCCGTTCGATTACGGAAGGTTCGAGTTCCGCTATACCCCCACGACCGGCGAAGTGCTGTTCATGGAAGTCAATTTGTCGTGCAATCTGTGGTCGAAGAAGACCGTTTCGGGCGCGGCGCAACTGGCGGGACTGACGCATGCCCAGCTGATCGAGCATATCGCGGCTTACAGCATGGATCGGCAGGGCGTGATCACGGCCGAGCGGGTGCCGTTCGACCTGGCGATGATGCCCGAGGACGTCGGCGGCGAAACCATCGAAGTCTGACCCGCCATGCACCCCGCCGAACTCGCCTATTACGCCAAGAAGGCGTTCGCGCTGTTCCCCGGCGGGGCCGAAGCCGCCAGCGCCCCGACCTTCGCTGCACATTACGAGCGCCGCCGGAGCAACCGGTCGCTGGCGCGCGCAGTGCTCGACCGGGGCATTGCGCGGGGCTTTGCTGCATGGCTGCCATCACGAACCCGCGCTGTCGCGCGCAAGTACGGCATGGATGCTCAGTGGGAACGGCAGGCGCTGGCAATCGCGCGCGAACGCTTCGTCGATCCCAACGACATTGCGCTGTTCCGGATCGAGCGGGCCGAAGAGCTCGATCACTATATCCGGCGGTTCGAGGATGCGGGTTTCAACAAGATCATCAACCCAAACGGTTGGAGCCGCGCCTGCGTGCTGGTCGACAAGGCGGCGTTTTATCGCCGCTGCGCCGCGCACAGCCTGCCCCACCCCGCTGTGCACGCGGTCTACGATCGCGGATTGCGCGATTTTCGTCCCGCCCGCGGACACCCGCTGATTGCCAAGCCCACCCATGGCGAAGGCGGCCGCGGTGTCGCGCTGCTCCCCCATGCCGTGTCCGATACCACCGACCAGGCCGCCTTCGCCCAGGCGATCGCGCCCTATGTCGATGACCGGCAGGTGTGGGTGATCCAGCGCGCGCTGGGCAACCACGCAGCGCTGGCGGATTATGCGATGGATGCGCTGGCGACTGCGCGGCTCACCACGATGCGCAATGAGACGGGAGAACCCGAACTGGTCAGCACCGTGCTTCGCGTGCCCTCGCTGCGCGGCCCGGTGATCGATAACATGAAGGCGGGCGGGCTGATCATACCGGTCGATTTCGAAACCGGGCGCGCGGGTACCGCCTGCAAGGGCTATGGCGGCGGCGATTACGAATGCCATCCAGTCAGCGGCGCGGCCTTTGCCGATCTGCAGCTGCCCGATTGGGAAAAGGCCGTGGCGCTCGCCTGCCGCGCGCATGCCGCGGCGTTCCCCGAATATACGCTTATCGGCTGGGACATCGCGTTCACGCCCGACGGGCCGATGGTGGTCGAAGGCAATGCCAAGCCGGGGGTGCTGATGCCGCAGCGCAGCGGCCGCAAGGGTCTGGCGGGCCAGCGCTATGGCGAATTGCTCGCCTTCAATCTCGAGCGCGCCGAAACCGGGCGGGCGGGCGCGCTGGCCGCCTAGGCCGGGACGGCTTCGCCTTTCCAGTCGAACACGCCGCCGCTGTCCGTCACCGTCAGCCCATCGATGACGTTCAGCAGGTTGTCCGCCGCATCGGCGGGCCGGGTCAGCTGCCCCGCGGGCAAATTGGCCTGAAAGGGTTCGGACAAGGCGCTGTCCACCGTGCCCGGATGCAGCCCGGCGACCACCGCCTGCCTGTGCGTGCGGCCCAGCTCGATCGCAAAATTCTTGAGCAGCATGTTGAGCGCGGCCTTGCTGGCGCGGTAGCTGTGCCACCCGCCGATGCGGTTGTCGCCGATCGATCCGACCCGCGCCGACAGCGCGGCGAAGACGCTGCGGCGGTCGCGCGGCAAGAGGGGCAACAAATGCTTGGCCACCAACGCGGGGCCGATGGTGTTGAGCCGGAACACCTCGTCCATCGCCGCGCCGTCGATCTGCTTGTAGCTGCGTTCGGGGCCGGCGCCGTTCTCCAGCGTAAGCACGCCGCTGGCGACCACCACCAGATCGGGCGGCGCCTCGGCCATGGCGACAGCGGCAGCGGCGATCGAGGCCTCGTCGGCCAGATCGAAGCGAAAGGTGCGCAAGGCAGTATCGGCCGTGCCCGAACGGCTTCCTGTCCACACCTCGACCCCGCGCTCCGCCAGCCTCGTGGCCAAAGCCCCGCCGATACCGCCGCTGGCGCCGAAGATCGCGGCGCGCCGAAAGGGCTTTCCTACATTCATCCTACCGCTCTAGACCTCCGATAACGCCTCGTGGTGCCCCCGAATTCACCCGATTACCGGGCTTTTGGCGCAAGAAGCTGTTTTTGCCCTGAACCGTGTAACACCCGGTCCATGTTGTAGGACACCCGTTGCAGGATTTGCGTCATACATGGCCTTGCGCCAAGCGCCCGAACCGCTAGATGGGTTGCGCAAAGAAACAGGACTGACAGCGTAATGGCGACCTTCACCCTTCCCAAGAATTCGAAGATCACCGGCAAGAGCCGCGTCCATACGGCGACCGGCGGTACGCGCATCCGCAAGTTCAAGGTCTATCGCTACGATCCCGACAGCGGCGAAAACCCGCGCTACGATACGTTCGAGCTCGACCTCGACGAATGCGGCCCGATGGTTCTCGACGCCTTGTTCAAGATCAAGAACGAGATCGACCCGACGCTGACCTTCCGCCGTTCGTGCCGCGAAGGCATTTGCGGTTCGTGCTCGATGAACCTCAACGGCAAGAATGGTCTCGCCTGCACCACCGCGATCGAGGATCTCAAGGGCGAGATCCGCATCACCCCGCTGCCGAGCATGGACGTGATCAAGGACCTCGTGCCCGACTTCACGCATTTCTATGCGCAATACGCCAGCATCCGTCCGTGGCTGCAGACCGTCTCGACCACGCCCAGCGGCAAGGAACGGCTGCAGTCGCCCGAACAGCGCGAGAAGCTCGACGGGCTGTACGAATGCATCCTGTGCGCCTGCTGCTCGACCGCCTGCCCCAGCTACTGGTGGAATTCGGACAAGTTCCTCGGCCCGGCGATCCTGTTGCAGGCCTATCGCTGGCTGGCCGACAGCCGCGACGAGATGACCGGTGAACGGCTCGACCAGCTGGAAGACCCCTTCCGCCTCTATCGCTGCCACACGATCATGAACTGCGCGAATGTCTGCCCCAAGGGCCTCAGCCCGGCCAAGGCAATCGCCGAAACCAAGAAAATGATCGCCGAACGCGCGATCTAAAGACCCTGTCCCCCGGGGCCGAATATGCCGGGACGGAGCCGATTTTGGTTCAGCGAAAGGCGCGAGGAGGGAGCCATGTCTCCACATAGTGACCGACGAGTAACGCAGCGCTGGGCCAAAATCGGCCCGCCGCTACGCGGTTGCGCTGTGAAGCCCCGTGGCTGCGTTGCACCGCTTGAGTGGGCAACCAGCCCACCCTGCGCGGCGCGCCTGTCCACGACGCTTCACAGCGCAATCACGACGTATTCGGCCCCGGGGGGCAGGGTCTAGTGGCGCTGCGCGACGAGGTGTTCGACCATGGCCCCGACCCGGAAAACCCCGGCTGGCGGCATTGGAACCTGAAGGACGAAACGCTGTTCAACGGCGCGGTGATGGGCAAGCTCATCACCCGGGTGGACGATGACGGGAAGGCGCGGCTGCGCATGTTCCCCGAACGGCGCCACCAGAACCTGCAGGGCATCATCCACGGCGCGGTGACGCTGTCGCTGATCGACATTTCGCTGTTCACCACCATGCACAATATCGGCAGCGGCAATGCCGGCCCGTCGGTAACGGTCGAGCTGTCGACCCAGTTCGTGGGCGGCGGCAAGCCCGACATGCCGCTCGACGCGGTATGCGAGATCGTCCGGGAGACGGGCAGCATGGTGTTCGTGCGCGGCACGGTGGTCCAGGAAGACCACGCGGTCGCCAGCTTCTCGGGCATCGTCAAGAAGATCAAGCCCCGCGCCGCCGCGTGACCGGAATGCTCGCCCGCTACGAGCGGCTCGTCTCGGCGGGCGAATTGCAGGCCGATCCCGACCAGCGCCGTGCCGCACAGCGGCTCGACCGGTTGCAGAAGGACCTCGAGGCGGAGAGCTCGGGCGGGCTGCTCGCGCAGCTGTTCAAGCCGAAGAAGGCACGGCCCGAGGGCGTCTACATGTGGGGCGGCGTCGGGCGCGGCAAGTCGATGCTGATGGACCTGTTCGTCGAGACGCTGGGAATTGCCGAGAAACGCCGGGCGCATTTCCACGAGTTCATGCTCGAGGTCGACCGGCGGATGCGCGAGCGGCGGACCAGCGATCCCGGCGATCCGACCGGCAAGGTCGCGCGCGACATCGCCGCCGATGTGCGCTGTCTCGCCTTCGACGAGATGGTGGTGAACAACACCGCCGATGCGGCAATCATGGCGCGGCTGTTCACCGCATTGATCCGCGACGAAGGCGTGACCGTGGTCACCACCAGCAACCGCCCGCCGCAGGATCTCTACAAGGACGGGCTCAACCGCTCGCTGTTCCTCCCGTTCATCGACCTCGTCGAGGACGAAATGGATGTGCTGCCGCTCAACGGTCCGACCGATTACCGGCTCGACCGCCTGGGCGATATCGAGACCTGGCACGCCCCGCTGGGCGAGGAGGCGACCGCGCAGGTGCGCGAGGCGTTCTTCCGCCTCACCGATTACGCGCCCGAGGATGCGGCGCATGTTCCCAGCGCCGAACTGGAACTGGGCGGCGGGCGGACGATCCACGTGCCCAAGAGCCTCAAGGGAGTGGGCGTGTTCAGCTTCAAGCGGCTGTGCGGCGAGAACCGCGGAGCGGCGGACTATCTCGCGATCGCGCATGCCTATCATACGGTGATCGTGGTCGGCGTGCCCGCGATGTCGCCCGACAACCGCAACGAGGCGATCCGCTTCACCAAGCTGGTCGATGCACTGTACGAGAACAATGTGAAGCTCTTCGTCGCGGCGGCGGCCGAACCCGAAGACCTCTACACCGCCGGAGACGGCGCGTTCGAGTTCGAGCGCACGGTCAGCCGGCTCAAGGAAATGCAGAGCGCGGATTACATGGCCCGCGGTCACGGCGCCGACTAGCCGCGCTGCGAGGCAGTTACATCGGTGTTTCTTGACGGCTTTCGCGCCGCGCCCACATCGCCCGCATACCGGCGTCAACACCCCGCCGATGTGAGACTGAACCATGATCGATATCCGACCCTTCGCCACCCTTGGCCACGCCGACCACGGCTGGCTCGACGCGCGGCACCATTTCAGCTTCGCCAATTACCACGACCCTGACCGGATGGGCTGGGGCAGCATCCGCGTGTGGAACGACGACACCATCGCGGCGCAGAGCGGCTTTCCCCCGCACCCGCACCGCGACATGGAAATCGTCACCTTCGTGCGCAGCGGCGCGATCACGCACCGCGACAGCCTGGGCAATGAAGGCCGCACCGCCGCGGGCGACGTGCAGGTGATGAGCGCGGGCACCGGGATTACCCATTCCGAGATGAATCGCGAGGACGAAGCGACCACGCTCTTCCAGATCTGGATCATTCCCGATCGGCAGGGTGAGCAGCCCGGCTGGGGCCAGCGCGAGTTTCCCAAGGCCACGCGCGAAGGCGGCTTCGAAGTGCTCGCCAGCGGCGATGCCGAGGCCGATGATGCGCTGCCGATCCGGACGGATGCGAAGGTCGCCGCGGCGACGCTGGCGAAAGGCCAGAGCGCGGTCTGGAACACTTCGGGCGAACGCCACCAGTATCTGGTCGCGCCCAAGGGCCGGGTCACGGTCAATGGCCGGGAAGCGCAGCCGCGCGACGGGATCGCCGTGACCGGCGAGAGCGAAATCGTGGTCGAGGCGCTCGACGACGCCGAAGTCGTGCTGGTCGACGCGCGCTAGGCGCTGGGGGCGAGATGGCGGAGCGATCGCTCCAGCATCAACAGCTGCCACAGCACCCGGCCATGGTCGCTGCGTCCGGAAATATGGTCGTCCGCGAGGCGTGACAGCGCCTTGCGGGCGAACCACCCGCTCCCGGTCAGCAGTTCGCTCGCGGCGACTGCCCTCGCCTTTCCTGCCAGCGGGCCGCGGAACCACTCCGCCAGCGGGGTCACGAAGCCCTGTTTGCGGCGATAGAGGATGTCTTCGGGCAAATAGCGTTCCATCGTATGCTTCAGCAGCCATTTGCCGGTGGTGCCGCGCAGGCGCTGGCGCTGCGGCAAACGGGCGCCGAATTCGATCAGCCGATGGTCGAGCAGCGGCTCGCGCGCCTCGAGCCCGACCGCCATGCTGGTGCGATCGGTCTTGGTCAGGATATCGCCGGGCAGCCAGAACTTGAGATCGGCATATTGTGCGCGGTCGAGACCGCTCCTGGCAGGCGCCTCGCGCATCAGCTTTTCAAGCGGCTGTTCGGCGCGATAAGTGCCGCGCTGCCTCAGCAGGACCTCGCCATAAAGCGCCTGCCGCTGCTCGGGCGCGAGGATCGCCAGCGCTCGCGCATAGCCCGCCTCGCCGCTCTCGGCCAACGACAGCAGGGTCGTCTTCGCGCGCAGCGGGCGCGGCGCCCAGTCGGCCTTGGGCCAGACCCGCCCGAGCGCGCCGAACACCGGTTCGCGCAAGGCGCGCGGCAGGACCGAGCGCGCCTGTTCCTCGCGCGCATGGAACATCTGGCGGCGATAGCCGGCGAAAGCCTCGTCCGCGCCATCGCCCGACAGCGCCACGGTGACCTGCTCGCGCGCGAGTTCGCACACCCGCAAGGTGGGCAGCGCGCTGGCATCGGCGAACGGTTCATCGAAGATCGCAGCAATCCGGTCTATCTCGCCGAACTGGTCGGACGAGACGATCCGCTCGTGGTGGTCGGTGCCGAACAGTTCGGCCACCTGCCGGGCATGGCGCGTCTCGTCGACGCTCGCGACATCGAAGCCGATCGAACAGCTGGTGACCGGTTGCGCGCTCGCCTCGCTCATCAGCGCGACGACCGAGGAACTGTCGACCCCGCCCGAAAGGAAGGCCCCCAGCGGCACATCGGCAACCATCCGGCTGGTCACGCCTTCGCGCATCAGATGGAGCAATTGCGCCGAAAGGTCCTGGGTCCGTCCCTTCTCGCGCCGGGTGAAATCGACATCCCACCATTGGCGCGGCGGCCCCGGTTCGCGGCCATGTTCGAGCAGCAGGAAATGACCCGCGGGCAATTTCTCGACGCCCTTGAGGATCGCGCGGTGATCGGGGACATAGCCCCAGGTCATGTAATCCTCGATCGCCAGCGGATCGACCTCGCGCCGCATCAGGGGGTTGGCGAGCAGCCCCTTCATTTCGCTGGCAAAGGCCAGCGCCCCGCCCTCAAGCCGTGCAAGGTAGAGCGGTTTCACCCCGAGCCGGTCGCGCGCGAGGAACAGCTGCCGCCGGTCGAGATCGTAAAGCGCGAAGGCGAACATGCCATCGAGCCGCGCGAGGCAGTTGGGACCCCATCTCTGCCACGCGGCAAGGATCACCTCGGTATCGCCATGGGTGCGGAACTGCGCCCCGCCCTGTTCGAGCTCGCGGCGCAATTCGCGGTAATTGTAGATCTCGCCATTGAAGGAGATCACCGCGCGGCCATCGGCGGCGTGCATCGGCTGCGGCGAACCTTCGAGGTCGATGATCGACAGCCGGCGATGCCCGAGGCCCACACCCGGCGCGGTCCACACGCCGCTGCCGTCGGGACCGCGATGGCCGAGCGCATCGGTCATCCGCTCGACCCGTCGGGGATCGACCGGTTTCACCGTCTCGTAATGGAAAATCCCCGCAATTCCGCACATATGCGAGCGTGCCTAGCCCAGCTGCGCGAGCACGGCAAAGCTTCCTGCGGCCAGCAGTATCGCACCAAGGACGAGAGCCGGGTTTCCAGCACGGCCTTCCCAGCGCGCAACCAGCGGAAGGGCAGCGACTTCGTCGGCAGTCCAGCCTGCGTCTTCAGGCTCACGCTCGAACCAGCGCCATGCCGCGCCCAGGACCAGCGCGATGACGATCCCGAAGAACAGCCAGCCATAGACGAGATGGTCGAACCCGCCGGCGGTCTCTGCCCCGACATATTGCGCGAGGAAGATCGTCGCCCAGGCGCGGATGCCGTTGGCGATCACCGGGACAACGACGCAGGCGAGGAGGAACCACGCACGCCTGTTCCAGCTGGTAAAACAGGTATGTGCGACCAGCAGGCCTAGCGCGAGCATGGCGATCAGGAATTTCACGCCGGCACATTCCTCGGCGACGATAAACAGACCCGCGGGGGTGTCGATATGGATGCCCTGCGCGACCATCTCGATCCCGCTCAGCCGCGTCAGCGCACTCGCGATCTGGGCGGTAATCATCTGCAACTGCGGGATGATCTCGCCCCCGATGGGGACCATCAGAAAGCCGTAGACGAGCGGAAAGGCGAAGATCAGGGCCGCGCGCAATCCGAACAGCGCGAGGACCGCGCCCTGCATGGCGACCACCGCGCCGCCTTGCCCGATCGTGTTGATGTCGAGGCTCCGCCCCACCAGCCAGAGGACGAGCCCGAAGACAAGCCACCCCAGCCCCGGCCACCATCCGGCTGTGCCGGCGCGCGCCAGTTCTTCGCGGCGGATCCAGACCAGCCAGGCGATGATCGGGGGGACAAGCAGGATATGGCTATAGGTGTCGATATCCCACCACTGATGCGCCATCGCGCGCCATTCGGCGAAGGTCAGCGCGAACAGCGCCGCCCACGCAATGACGAGCATCACACCCCGAGCGCTACGTCCAGCGGTGCGCGGTAGTGGCAGGTCACGCTGCATCGATAGGAAACTCGGCGCCGCGGACCAGTTCGGCAAGCTCCGTTTCGACCTTGTCCCAGCTCATCCGCTCGATGACGAACCGCCGCGCGGCTTCACCCATCGCGCGCGCGTGCAGCGGATCGGCGAGCAGGCGATCGATCGCAGCGAGCAATTGCTGCGGGTCGGGCGAGGAGATGACCAGATGCTCGCCATGCGCCGCGTCGATCCCGGTCGCCGCCCCGGGGGTCGCCACCACCGGGCACGCCATCGCCATCGCCTCGAGCACCTTGTTCTGGACCCCGCGCGCGATCAGCAGCGGCGCGACCACCAGATCGGCGGATTTGAGGAACGGTCGCACATCCTCTACCTCGCCCCAGACGCGCACTCCGTGCTCGCCATGGCGGTCCCGCAAGGCGCGCACCGGCGCGCGGCCCACGATATGGAAGCGCGCGCGCGCATGCGTCTTGCGCAGGGCGGGCATGACATGCGCGATCATCCACTCGGCGGCCGCGATATTGGGCGCATAATCCATCTGCCCGGTAAAGACGATCTGCGGTCCTTCGCCCTCGTCGAGATCGGGATGCGAGGTCACGCGCCCCGGGTCGAAGAATTGCGCGTCGATGCCATTGCCCAGCGCGTGCAGGCTGACCGCATCGGGCCGGGTAAGCCGGGATCTGAACAGGTCCGCCTCGTTTTCGCTGATCAGCAAGGTGGCATCGGCGCGCGCGGCAAGCCGTTCTTCCTCGCGGGCGAGCAAGCGTCCTTCGCGGCGGTTGATCCATTTGCGCTGGCCGGCCTCGGCATAGGCGGCGAACTTGGCGCTATCGACATCGCACATGTCGAACACGACACGCCCCTCGAAGCTGTCGGGGATGTATTGCCCCATCTGGCCGGAGAAAACGAAGATGGTGTCGATCCGGTGATTGCCCAGCGTCTTGGCGACATAGCGGTGCATCGCCTCGTCATCGAACGCGGTCAGGCTGACCGCCCTGCCCTTGAGCAGCGCCTCGACCCCGGCAAGGTGAAGCGGCTTGCTCCGCTCGATCAGCGCATGCGTGCGGGCCATTTCCACCAGCAGCGGCTTTTGCGCCATGTCCTGCACGGTTTCACCAAAGGTCCCGACATGTACGGGGCCAAGCTTTGCCAGCCCTGCCAGCAGGTGATGCGAGCGGATCTTGTCGCCGCGATCGGGCGGAAAGGGCACGCGATGTGCGAGGAACAGCACTTCGCCCATGTCAGCCGAGCCCCCGCGCGATCCACGGCCCGACGCGGGTGGCGACCGAGAGTGGCAGCTTCTTCCACAGCGCGATGCTCGATGAATAGCCCTGGTCGCTCGGGTCGATATTGCGCGCGGTCCTGCCCTGCGCGGTCCATGTCCAATAGGTTAGCGGTTCGGGTTCGAACCCCTGCCATTTCTTGAACTTGTACGGCCCGCTGCCGATTTTCGAGCGGCCATAGTCATAATGCGAGCATCCGCGCGCGCGGCCATGATCCATCAGCTCGAAATAGCACCGTTCGTTGGCCTTGAGCGCGCGTGCGGCGAAGCCGCCCCCGCCCCAGAAGGGCATGACCGCGCCATCATGATAGAGCGACAGCACGCTCGATACGGCCTGCCCGTCATGCAGCGCGGCGATGATGTCGGCATCCTCGCCGAAATGATCGAGCACGGCTGCGAACAGCTGCCGCGGAAATACCGGCGTACCGAGATTGTGCACACTGGCAGCATAGCAGGGATAGAAAGCCGCAAGATCGTTGGCACTGCGCCCGGTGACGATTTCCAGCGGCGACTGCAGGCATTTGCGGACCTCGGCGCGGGCCTTGCGCGGGATGGCGAGCAACTCGGCTTCGCGATCCGCTGCCAGCGGACGCGAGAAATTGGCGTGCTTGCCGGTAATCACCTGCCAGCCGTCGGGCGCGCTGCCGCCGCGGATCTCGACCGAGCTTACCGCATGGCGCTGCGCCAGCTCTTCGGCTGCACGGCACAGCAGCAGCGAAGTGGTCTCCTTATCGGCCAGCGGGCCGCCTCCGACGCCAAAGGCGCTGGACACTAGGGCGGAAGCGAACAGCGGCGAGCGTACCTCGGTCAGCGGCAGCCAGCCTTCGAGCACACCTGCGCGTTCGGCGACCAGGCCAAGCGCGCGCTGGCCCGTCCCCTGCTCGATCGCAAGCAGCCAGGCCGGGCGGTGAAAGGGCGTCGCGCCGTGCTCCGCCACGAACGCCTCGATCCGCGCGGATTCGGCTGGGTCGTGCAGATCGGCCTGGCGGATCGCAACGCTATGGGAGAGCGGCGGGTTCATGCTGCCCAATCGAGGCTACGCGGCTTTTCCTGCACGGCCAGCGCATCCATCCGGCCCCAGGCGAAATCGCCAAGCAATCCGGTGAGCTTGTCCGCCATTTTCGACAGATTGGTGTAATGCCGCAGCCGCGAACGCAGCGGTGCCCCCGCGACCCGCGGCTGGGCGGGATCGACTTCCCACGGGTGGAAATAGAACACCGCGGGCCGGCCATCACGGTTCACCTGCCTGATCGCCCAGCGGCTGAACGCATAGGGAAGCACGCGGAAGAACCCACCCCCGCCCGCAGCCAGCCGCCGGCCGCGCAGCAGCGCGGTCGTTACGGGGATTTCGACAAGGTCGCTGCCCGCAACCGGGTTGAAGGCAAAGCGCGGTGCTTCGCGCCAGCCGTAATGGTCGTGAACCACCGGCGCGACAGAAGAGGAATAGGCATAGCCGTGCTCCGACAGCACTTCATGCGCCCAGGGGTTGCGCGCATCGATCGAGAAGCTCGGCGCGCGATAGCCGGTGACTGGCGCACCCCCGACATCCTCGAGGATGGCGCGCGCGCGGACGACATCAGCGGCGAACTCGTCAGGCGTGAAGGTGAACACGCGGGTGTGGTCATAGCCATGGCTGGCCAGCTCGTGCCCGCGCTCGACGATGGCGCGCATGGCCGGTCGGTTGCGCTCGGCCACCCAGCCAAGCGTGAAGAAAGTCGCCTTGACCCCCGCGGCATCGAACAGGTCGAGAATGCGCGCGACGTTGTCGCCCACACGCAATTCGAGCCCGTCCCAGTCCTCGCGCGCAATGGTGTTCTCGAACGCGCCCACCTGGAACCAGTCCTCGACATCGACCGAGAGGCCGTTGACGATCGTCCTATCGCTCAACGCGCTCTCCCCGATGTTACGCGGCAGCGCGCGAACCCTGCGATTCGAAATAGTCGATCATCATGGTCAGCACGTGGCGCAGCGAACGCTCCTGTTCGTCGAGACGCGCCTCGATCGACGCGAGCCGCTGGTCGACATCCGCGGGCAGATCGTCTGTCGCCCGCTCCTGGCTCAGCTTCTCGACCTCGCGGCGCAGCGCAGACATATGCTTGTCGCGCTCGGCGAAGGCCGCCTCGATGGCTTCGATCTGATGGTCGAGCAGGCCCTTGTCGGGCGCGCCGCCAGCCTCAGCGGGGGGCGCAGCAGGGAGTTCGTTGGATGCCTGCCGTGCCTCGTCCTTCGCGCGTGCAATCGCATCTGCCGCCGGACCTTCGCGATCGGGGCGCGGCTTGGCTGACGCCTCGGCCGGCGCCGCGTCGCCGGTCATTTCCTCAACGACCGCTTCGAGCATGTCGACCTCGAGCACCGATTGCTCCTCGACTGCGCCAAGCAGCAGCAGGCGGGTCATCACCTGGTTGACCTTGCGCGGGATACCTCCGGTGGCCTTGTGCAGCTTGACCCAGATTCCGCCATCGATCTCCGGATTGTCGTTCCAGCCGACGCGCGACAGGCGGTGCATGACATAGGGTTCGATCTCGCCCGGCTGCATCGGTTCGAGATGATGCGCGGCGATCACGCGCTGGCGCAGCTGTTCGAGTTCGTCCGAGTGCGCGAGCAATTGCTTGAATTCGGGCTGGCCGAGCAGCAGCGTTTGCAACAGCGGATGCGAACCGAGCTGGAAGTTCGACAGCATGCGCAATTCTTCGAGCGCGCCGATCGACAGGTTCTGCGCCTCGTCTACGATCAGCAGGGTACGACGTCCGTTGCGGGCTTCCTCGTGCAGGAACAGCTCGATCGCTGCCAGATCGGCGGCCTTGTCGCCCCCGGTGACGTCGAGCCCGAAGCTGCGCGCGGCGACATGGATCATCTCCTCGCCGTCGAGCGCGCTGGTGACCACCTCGCCCACGGTCATGCGATCATCGTCGAGCTTCTGCTTGAGATGCGCGACCAGCGTCGACTTGCCCGCACCGACTTCGCCGGTGATGACCACGAAGCCCTCGCCCTGGTTGAGGCCATAGCCGAGATAGCTCAGCGCCTTCTTGTGCGTGACGCTCTCGTAATAGAACGCCGGATCGGGGGTGAGCTGGAACGGCCGCTCGCTGAAACCATAATATTCTTCGTACATCGAACCGATCCTATCAGAAATCGTAGCGCAGGCCGAGCAGGGCCGATGCGGTCGTGAAATTGTCGGGCGCGATATCGCTGTCGAGCATCGAGATGGCGACCGCGGCGCGTGCCGAAAGGTTGCGGACAACCTCTTCCGAATAGCTCGCCGAACTGCCGAGTACACGAACATCGCCGGATCCGGCAGTCCCGCTGTCGAACCAGTTGGCGTAGCTGTTGAGCGAGAAGCTGCCACGCTGTCCGACCGGGCCCGAAACCCCCGCCGCGACGTAGTAGCTTTCGTCGACGATCCCGTCGGCCAGTTCCAGCACCGTGCCCGGTGCGCCGATGAACTTGCGCCGGTCGTATCCTGCGCCGATCGCAGCGGTCATCCGGCCGATCTGGCGGCTGTAGCTGGCAACGACCCCGCGTCCGCGGAAGACCGAGGAGCGCACCGAGCCAAGCAGGCCGTCGAGACAGCCGCTACCGTCGAGCGTGCTGACACAGCCGGTCAGCTCACCCGTGACCGGGTCGCGCGTGACGGTGAAATCGGTGGGCAATGCGGCCAGCGCATTGTTGAGCCGCCCGCCGAAGCCCTGGATCCCGTCATAGACGCCGATCGAAAGGTTGCTCCGGCTGCTCGGACGCCAGCTGAAATTGCCGTAAAAGGTCTCGCTATCGTAGCGGCGGCCGAAATGCGCTTCGAGCTGGGTGCGGCTGCTGGGCGTCCAGACCACGCCGACATCCCAGATCAACCCGCTTGCTTCATAGGCGATGATGCGCGGGCTGGCGGTGTCGGTCACATAACGGCCGTTGTCACCGATGACCGGGTTGCCATCCGCGTCGCGCACCGCGTCGCGGCTCGACACTTCGACATCCTCGACCCCTGCCCCGGCGACGAAGGCCAGTGTGGGGGTGATCGGCACGGTTACATCGCCGCGGACATAGGCGTCGCGGACGCGTTGATCGAGATTGGAGACGTCTTCCTGGTAATATCCGGCGCCGACACCGATGCCGACCGGCAGCGGGTCGCCCGGGCGCGTCCCGGCACGCACGGTAGCGTTATGCGTGACGCTTTCGTCGAACAGGTCGGCCTGCGTTCCCGACTGGGTAAGGAAATCGGGGCCGTCGACGCGTGTGTAGCCGATGCGGTAATTCGCGCTCACATCGACAGCGCCCATGCGGGTCTGCAGATTGGGCCCGGCATAGGCCGAATAGGTCTGGGTGGAGAGATTGTCATCGACCAGCGGATTGATCACCGAACGGCCCTGCGCATCAACCCGGGTGCTGCTTGCCAGCCCGCCCGCCTCGAAGGTCAGGACCCGCGGGATGATCGTCGCATAGCCGCGCGCGAGGCCGGTGATCGTGTCCGAATCCGACCCCTCCGACTGATGCGCGAAATTGCGTTCGTAGCGCAGCGACACGCTGCCGCCATTGTTGCGCCCCGCGATCGAGGCGTCGACGCCTGCGGCGAGCTGCGTATAGGTGACCACGTCGCTGCCTGGCGAGATTTGCCAGCTGGCGAGCGAATTGGCTTCGATATAGGGATCGATGCTGGTGCGGCCGCGGTCGGAGGAGAACCCCTCGCCGCTGGATTCGCCGGCATCGGCGCCTTGGTAGGATTGCGCCTGCAGCGGCGCGCCATGCAGAAGCGCAAGGGCCGCAGCCGTCGTGGCGAGATGACGGAATTTCGCACGATAGCTCATGTGCTTACTCCCCATATCCGTAATAGCTGCCGAACTTGCGACCGCTCGGGCTGAACGTCGCATCGTTGAGCAGCAGCTTGATGTCGGGACAGGCTGACAGCAAATCCACCGCGTCTTCCAACGCAGCGCGTCCGCTCATATCCGCGCGCGCCACGAGCAGCGCCTGGCCGGCATGCTTGGCCAGATCGGCTGCGGGCGTTGCCGCGAGTGCGGGCGGGCTGTCGAACACGATGATCCGGTTGCGTGCGCCGAGCGTCAGATTGTCGAGCACCTTCCAGGTCCGCTCGCTGGCGAGATATTCGCTGTCGCGCCCCGTCCGCTGGCCGGCGGGGAGCACCCACAGGCCCGGAATATCGGTGCCGACCACGACGTCCTCGACCTTCGCGGTGGGATCGGCGAGCACATCCATGAAGCCCTTGCCGTGTTCGAGACCGAGTTTGGCCATGATCGAGGGCTTGCCGAAATCGGCATCGACCAGCACGACTTCCATGTCGCGTTCACCCGCCAGGGCGATCGCCAGATTGAGCGCGCAGAAGGTCTTGCCCTCGTTCGAATGCGGCGAGCAGACGAGTACGCGGCGCGCCTGCGGGCCCGGCTTGGCCTTGGCGGTCGCGAGGACCTGCCGCTTCACGATGCGGAACTCCTCGAGCAGCATCGACGCGCCGCCATCGGGATCGATCAGGCCCTGCTCGCGCAGGAGCGAGCGGACGACATGCTGCTTGGGCCCGGTCAGCGTGACCACCGGCTTGTCCGGCTCCAACGGTGCCGCAGGCGGCACAGGTGGCACAGGCGTGGCCGCGCCAGTCGGCTGCGGCTGGGCGAAGCGGTCGGATGCGCGGCGCCGGGGCATTTCGGGCGGCGTCGAGGGCTCCGACTTGCGCTTGGGCGCAAACTTCTTGGCCTTCTCGTCTTCGAGCTTGTCGGGCACCGCCGCCGGGGCAAGCCGGTCGAGGCCGAAGGCGCCGCTGGCACGTTCGAGCAGCGAAGTGCGCTTGGGCTTCGCATCGCCCGATTTGGGCGGTTCGATATTGGTGGGCTTGTTCACTGACACATTCCCCCCTCAGGCGACCGAGCCGACTTGGACCATTTCGACGACCAGCAGGAGGAAGCAGACCGCTCCCAACGCTCCGACGCCCGCGACGAACTGTTTGAGCCGCAGCTTCTCCTGCTTGCGCGCGGCCGTGGTCATCGAACGCGAAATGGTGCCGATGACCGGCAGGTCGAGCGTGCGCTCGAGTTTGTCGGCTGTAGTAAAGCTGGATTTGAGCTGGCCCATTACGAAGGCCACCCCGGCGCCCGCGCCAAGACCGACGATGAGCACCCCGAGCAGCAGGAGCGGCCGGTTGGGTGCTGCCGGATTACGCGGCGCGGTCGGCGGGTCGATGACTTCGAACTGGAAGGCGCTGCGCTCGGTTTCGACCTGCCCGCGCAGGCGCATTTCTTCGCGATCGTTGAGCAGGTCGTCATACTTGTCCTTGAGGACTTCGTAATCGCGGCTGATGCGGTTGGCCTCGGCGGCCACGGCGGGCTCGTCGGCCTGCGCGGCGATCAGGCCGGAGATGTCCGATTGCAGCGCTGCCTTGCGCGCCTGGAGCGCCTGCACATTGGCCTGCCGCTCGGCGCGGATCGAAGTGAGCGAGGTGTAGGCCGGATTGGGCGTGCCGCTGGACCCGGCGGGTTCATTGGCCGCCTGTTCGCGCAGCGCATCGATCTGGCGCCGCTGCGACTGGATATCGGGGTGGCTGTCGGTCAGGCCGCGCGAGCGCATCGCGGCAAGCTGCGACTGCGCCGCCATCAGCGCGCCGCGTGCCCCGCCGCTTTCGGCGGTCATGATGCTGCGCGGTGTGCTGGCGAGCTGGCCATTGATCGCTGCCAGGGCGCTCTGCGCGGCGGCGATATCGGCGTCGATCCCGCGCATTTCGGTGCGCATGGTCTGCAGCCGTCCGGTTACCGTGCCGGTGCCACCGATCAGATCGGGATGCTTCGCCTCGAAGATCAGGCGGCGCTGTTCGGCGGCTTCGAGTTCGCGTTTGCGATCTTCCAGCTGCTCGTCGAGAAAGGCGATCGTATCGGCCACATCGCCGCGATTGCCGGCGATGTTGGATTCGCGGAAAATATCGATCAGGCTCTGGACGACGTCCTTGGCCAGTACCGCGTTTTCCGCGTCGCTGAGGTTCGACTTGCCGACCGTGGCGGTGATCTCGAACAGATTGTCCTGCTCGCTCTCGACGACGATATTCTCGGTCAGGCTGGCTACCGCGCTCTGCATTTCGTTGTCGGTGGCGATTTTCTCGCCGAGCTTAGTTGTGCGTACCACGCGTTCGAGATTTACCGCGCTGACCAGCGTCTGGCGGACCTTGGTGATTGCCTGCTTGCCGTCGCCGGAAATTTCGAGCTGTTCGGACAGGACATCCTCGAGCTCGACATAAATCCGTGCCCGGCTTTCATAGCTGTTGGGAATGAAGGCAACCGCAAGCCAGCCGAGGATGCAGACCCCCCAGGCCACGGCGAGCGCAAGCCAACGGCGGTTCCACACCGTATGCAGCGCGCTGCGAAGTTCGTCGAAGACTTCCTGCATGCCCCCCGCAGCTCCCTAGAACGTGCTCTCGGGGATGATGATTACATCGCCCGGCTGGAGGAGAACGTTGGCCTTGCTATCGCCGCGCTTGAGCAGGTCGGTCAGGCGCAGCGCATATTCGCGTTGGCGGCCGAGCTGCTTGTCGAAGCGGATCAGCTTGGCGCGGTTGCCCGCGGCAAATTCGGACAGGCCGCCAACCGCGATCATCGCGTCGAGCACGGTCATGTTCGCACGATACGGCAGCGAGGCCGGCTGCGCGGTCGCACCGACGATGCGGACCTGCTGGCTGAAGGTGCCAGCGAACTCATTGACGATTACCGAGACCAGCGGATCCTCGATATACTGGCTGAGCTGGAGGCGGATATCCTCTTCCAGCATCGAGGGCGTCTTGCCCACCGCCGGCATATCCTTGACCAGCGGAATGGTGATGCGGCCATCGGGGCGCACCTGGATATTTTCCGCGCCCAGTTCGGGATTGCGCCAGACATGGATCGTCAGCTCGTCGAGCGGGCCGATGACATATTCCTCGCCCGGGCCTTCCTGCATCGCGACGAAGGTTGCCGGGGGCAGTTCCGTGCCACCGCCGCCCGCGCAGCCGCCAAGCGCCAGCGTGCTGGCGGCGCATCCGGCGACGAGAGAGGCAATACGGGTGAAGCGCATAGGTCGGTTTCCTGGTTGTGTCAGGGGATGCGCGGGCCGCATGCTGCGCCCGATACCCCCGTGTTTGGGCGAACTATTGCCCGAAAAAGGTGAACAGACGGTTAGCCATGGCGGCTGGCACCCGCAGAAATCGAAGGATTCGCGGGATTTAGCAGATCGGATTCAGACTAGCATTTCGGCGGCAGGCCCCTGTCCCAAAAAGGCACTGGGCGAGGCGCTGGCGCCGTAGGCCCCGGCGCAGAACACCGCCACCAGATCGCCGACCTCGGCGCGCGGCAGGTGCGCCTTGTCGGCCAGCCTGTCGAGCGGGGTACACAGGCACCCGACGACATTGGCCTCCTCCGCGGGCTCGGCGGCAAAGCGGCTGGCGATGGCGACGGGGTAATTGCGCCGCACCACCGTCCCGAAATTGCCGGAGGCGGCGAGCTGGTGGTGCAATCCGCCATCGGTGACGAGATAGGTTTCGCCGTAGCTTTCCTTGCGATCGACGATCCGCGTCAGGTAAACCCCCGCCTCGCCCACGAGGTAGCGACCGAGTTCGATGAACAGTTCGGCGCCGGCCAGCGTCTCGGGCAAACCGCGGAAACGCTCTTCCAGCGCGGCTCCGACAGCCGCAATGTCGAGTGGTTCGTCGCCCGGGAAATAGGGGATGCCGAAACCGCCCCCCATGTTGAGCTTGGGCAGCGTAACCCCGGCGTCGACCGCGATGCGATGCGCGCAGTCGAGCACCTTGGCCTGCATGTCGATCACCGCTTCCGCCGACAGCGCCTGGCTGCCGGTGAAGATATGCAGGCCACGAAAGTCGCACCCCGCGGCGACGATCTGCCGGACCAGCGCGGGGACCCGCGCGGCGTCGATCCCGAATGGCTTGGGCCCGCCGCCCATCTTCATCCCCGATCCCTTGAGCTCGAAATCGGGATTGACGCGGATCGCGAGACGCGGCGTCACGCCAAGCCGTTCGGCGATGGCGAGCGCGCGGCCCGCTTCGGCCTCGCTTTCGAGATTGAGCGTGACGCCCGCGGCGATCGCGGCTTCGAGTTCCAAGTCACGTTTGCCCGGCCCGGCGAAGCTCACCCTGCCAAGGTCGAACCCGGTCGCCCGAACCAGATCCAGCTCGCCGCCCGACGCGATGTCGAGCCCGTCGGCCAGCGTTGAAACAAAGGAAAGAAGTGGGTCGAAGCTATTGGCCTTTATCGCATAATTTATCTTCAGACGGCCGGGCATGGCGGCGCGCAGCATCTCGAAACGCTGCGCAATGCGGTCACGCGAATAGACGAACAGCGGAGTCCGGCCCGCCTGTTCCACCCAATGGCTTACCGGCTTGCCGCCGATGGCCAGCTCGCCGCCGATCGCCGCATAGCCGGCGGGTATGGGGCCCAGCGGCTTCATGCGCCCAGCTCCGCCGCAATCGCGGTCCGGTCGAGCTTGCCATTGGGATTGAGCGGCAGCGTATCGCGCCAGTGGATCGCATGCGGCTGCATGAAATTGGGTAGCTCCTTCTGCAGCGCCTTGGGCAGCGCGGTCTCGGGGTCTGTGGCATCCGCCGCGGGACGTACGACGAGGTGGATTGCATGGCCGAGCCGCTCGTCCGAAACCCCCAGCGCGACCGCTTCGGCGACCAGACCACTGGCGAGCGCCGCGCTTTCGAGTTCCTGCGGGCTGATCCTGTTGCCCGCGCTCTTGATCATCGCATCGCGCCGCCCGACGAAATAGAGCAGACCATCCTCGTCGCGCCGGACGCGGTCGCCCGACCACACCGCGGTCCCGCCATATGCGGACATGGCGGGCGCCGGGCGAAAGCGCTCCGCCGTGCGTTCGGCGTCCTGCCAATAGCCTTGCGCCACCAGCGGCCCGCAATGGACCAGTTCGCCTTCCTCGCCCGGTTCGGCAAGCGTTCCGTCATCGGCGATGACGAGGATCTCGGCGAAGGGAATGGCGCGGCCCATCGATGTGGGATGATGGTCGACACACTCGGGATCGAGAAAGGTCGAACGGAAGGCCTCGGTCAGGCCGTACATGGGAAACAGGCGTGTTTGCGGGAAAATAGCGCGCAAATCGCGCACGAGTTCGATGGTCAGTGCGCCGCCCGAATTGGTCAGTCGGCGCATGCTTGCAATGGCGTCACCCGGCCATTCAATCTCGGTCAGCTGGACCCATAGCGGGGGAACCGCTGCCAGCGTCGTCACGCCGTGACTGGCGCAGGCCTTTGCGACATCGCGCGGGAAGAGATAATCGAGCGGGACCACGCAGCCCCCTGCATACCAGGTCGACAGCAACTGGCTCTGGCCATAGTCGAAGCTGAGCGGCAGCACGGCGAGCGTGACGTCGTCGCTGGCGAGCCCGAGATAATCCGCCACACTGACGGCACCCAGCCACATATTGGCGTGGCTGAGCATCACCCCCTTGGGTTTGCCGGTCGAGCCGCTGGTGTAGAGGATTGCCGCCAGATCGTCGGGATCGTGCGCTGATGCGGCCAGAGACGCGCCTTCCAGCTCGGCCGCCGCAAAGACGTCATTCTCGTCCACGACATCGCATGCCGGCGGCACATCGCCGTCGGCCAGCGACGCCAGGCGCGCCTTGGTCCCCATCAGCAGGACCGCGCCGCTGTCGCCGATGATATGCGCGACCTGCGCTCGCTTGAGCAGCGGATTGATGGGGACATGCACCAGCCCCGCGCGCGCTGCGGCCAGCGGCAGCAGGCAGGTCAGCTCGCCCTTCGCCGCCCAGCTGGCAACGCGGGCGCCCTTCCCTGCGCGGCCTGCCAGCCATCCGGCGAGCAGCGCCACACGGTTTCTCAATTCCTCGAAGCTAAGCGTGCGATCGCGCAGCACCAGCGCAGGCGCCTGTGCATCCCCGCGCTCGGCCAGTTGATCGAGCGGATAGGGCGTGGGATCAGGCATTAACGCTCCGAGGCGAGGGAATTCCGGTGGGCATCGCGGTCAGCTATCACGACACGGTTACCAAACTGCAAGGGCTGGATGAGCCCGGTGCGGGTCCTTTCGACAGGCTCGCATGGTTTGCGTTGCTGGAGGCAGGCGACATCCGCCCGCTGATCGCGTTTGCCGAACGCGATGGCGAGCAGCTGGCCCTGCCGCTGCAACACCAGCACGCCGGGCTTGCCAGCCTGGCAAACTGGTTCTCCTTCACCTGGCGGCCACTGGGGCACAACGCCGACCTGCTCACCGCGATTGCCCGCGACCTGCGCAGCAAGACACACCGGATCGATATGGCACCCCTACCCGCGGAGGACGGCAGCACCGCCGCTCTCGAACGCGCCTTTCGCGAGGCTGGCTGGTGGGTCTGGCGCACGCAATGCGACGAGAACCACGTGCTCTCCGTCGCAGGGCGCAGTTTCGCCGACTACTGGGCGCAGCGCCCCGGCAAGATGCGCACCACGCTCAAGCGCAAGGCGAAGAAGGTGGACGTGGAGATCCTCGACCGTTTCGACGAGACCGCCTGGCGCGACTATCAGTCTGTCTATGCCGAAAGCTGGAAGCCCGCGGAAGAACGCGCCGACATCCTGGAGCAATTTGCCCGGGCGGAGGGCGCAGCCGGTCGCCTCCGGCTGGGTATCGCGCGCACCGATGGAGTCCCCGTGGCAGCGCAGTTCTGGACGGTCGAGAACGGCACCGCCTATATTCACAAGCTGGCGCATATCGAAGCGGCCAAGCCGCTCTCTGCCGGGACCACCCTCAGCGCCGCACTATTCGAGCGTGTCATCGATACCGACCGCGTCGAGCTGGTCGATTTCGGCACCGGCACCGATGCCTATAAACGCGACTGGATGGAGGCGAACCGCCCACGCTATCGCCTGACCTGTCTCGACTGGCGCCAGCCACGCGCCTGGCCGGCCGCGGCCAAGGCCTGGGTGCGCCACCTTGCACCGCACAATCGCCCCAGCTAAGGGCATCGCCTTTATGCACAGGCCAAACGCAGGGGAAGCCGCAGGAATGACCGCCGAGACCGCACATGCCGCGCCGACCGGGCCGAGCCGCAGCGAGATCGATCAGACGCTGCGCGGGATCCTGCGCGACGTCCTCGGGCTGGACCAGGCACAGGTCGACGGGTTCGACAACGACACCGGCCTGTTCGGTCATCTTCCCGAACTCGATTCAATGGCTGTCGCGGGCCTGTTCACCGAAATGGAAGACCGGCTCGACATCGTTATCGACGATGAAGACGTCGATGGCGAAATGCTCGAAAGCTACGGCGGCCTGCTCGTCTTTGCCGAAGCCAAGGCCATCGGGGCCTGACCTCGACCATGTATGCCACATGGCCTTGTCCGCTGCCGAATGGCCGCATGGGCGAGGAAATGGTGCTCGGCTTCGATGCCGCGCGGGCGCAGCGCCTGCTGGTGATCCCTCCGCTCTTCGATGAAGCCAACAAGTTCCGCCACCAAATATTTGAAATCATGCGCAGGATCGATACCCGCGAGGTGGATTGCTTCCTCCCCGACCTGCCCGGCTGCAATGAAAGCACGGCCGATCTGACGCAGCAGACGTTGGGCCAATGGCGCGCCGCCGTGGTCGCAGCAGCAGCGCATTTTCGCGCTACGCACGTCCTCGCGATCCGCTCCGGCGGGTGGCTGGTGCCCGGCGATATTCCGGGATGGCTCTATGCCCCGGTCAAACCCCGGCAGGTCGTGCGTAGCCTGCTGCGCGCGCGGATTATCGCGGCGCGCGAAGCGGGGCGTGACGAGACCTCGGACGGGCTGCTCGAGACCGCGCGGACCGAAGGTATCGAACTGGCCGGATGGTCGCTCGGCGCACAGCTTGTCCGCGAGCTCGAAGCGGAGGAAGCGACGCCCACGGGCGCGCAGATCGTGATCGAACACTCCGATGTCGGCGGCCAACCGCTGTGGCTGCGCGCCGAGAATGACGATGACCCCGAACAAGCCGATGCGCTCGCGGCGATCGTCGCGATTGGCATCCACGGCCTGTGACTCGCCTCCACCTCACCTTCGAATGCCAGGGCGTGCGCTGCGCTGCGACGCTCGACAGTGCACCGGGAACGACCGGGCTGCTCATGGTCAGCGGTGGCAACGAGATCCGCGCGGGCGCTTTCAACGGGCAGGCGCGGCTGGCGGCGACGATCGCCGCAGCAGGTTTTCCCGTGTTTCGCTTCGACCGACGCGGGATCGGCGACAGCGAAGGCGACAATCGGGATTTCCGCAAATCGAGCAAGGATATAGCCGCCGCTCTTCTCGCGTTTCGGGCAATTGCGCCGCAGGTTCAGCGGGTGACGGGGTTCGGCAATTGCGATGCCGCATCGGCGCTGATGCTGGCGAGCGGCGCCGAATGCGATGCGCTGGTGCTGAGCAACCCCTGGACCATGGAAGAGGACGAGGACGATATCCCGCCCCCCGCTGCGGTCCGTTCGCGCTATGCGGAAAAACTCAAGAATCCACGGGAACTTGCACGGCTTGTTTCAGGCCGGGTCGACCTTGGCAAGCTCGCCAAAGGGATGGTCCGGGCGGCACGGCCCCGCAGCAAGTCCTCGTCGCTCGCAGACAAGATGCGTACCGGGCTTGCCGGATTCACGGGTCCGGTGAAATTCCTGCTCGCGGATGGCGACCGGACCGCGCAGGTCTTTGCCGAACGCTGGGACGCCGACGATACGCGGATCGCGCGCTGCCCCGGCGCCGACCATGCCTATTCGAGCGTGGAAGCGCGCGCCTGGCTGCGCAGCCGCATCCTCGAGACATTGCGCCGCTAGCGGGTGAAGTAGCTCGTCACTTCGACATGCGTCGACCAGCGGAACTGGCCGACGGGACGCAGCGTTTCGAGCCGGAACCCGGCCTCAGCCAGCAATTTGGCATCGCGCGCCCAGCTTGCCGGATTGCAGCTGACATAGACCACCCGCGTGGCCGTGCTCGCGGCGATCTGCGCCACCTGCTCGCGTGCCCCTGCGCGCGGCGGATCGAGCAGGACCGCGCCGAACCGGCTTACCTCGTCGCTTTGCAGCGGGTTGCGGAACAGGTCGCGGTGCAGCGTCAGCACCGGGAGCCCGCGCATATTGGCCGCGGTCTTGCACGCGAGATGTGGCTCGCGCGCCGCTTCGACCGCGAGGACCTTGCGCGGACCGGCCAGCGCGAAGGCGAAGGTGCCGAGGCCGGAAAAGAGGTCCGCAATCGTTTCCGCCCCGGCGAGATAGCGGCGTGCATCCTCGATCAGCACGGCCTCGCCATCGGGGGTTGGCTGGAGAAAACTGCCCTGCGGAAACGGGACGGGGACCGCGCCCAGCGTAACCGTCAGCGGTTCGGGTTCCCACAGCGTCTCGGGCCCAAAGCCACTATCGAGCGAGAGCCTCGCGAGCGCGTGATCACGCGCGAAGTCGAGCAGCGCCTCGGTCGCCGCCAGCCCCTCGGCTGCAATGCCCTTGAGCAGGCAATCGATACCCTGGTCCGCCAGCGTCAATTCGATGTCCACCGCCTGGCGCCCGCCATGCGCGGCGATCAGGGCCCTGAGCGGAGCGACGAGCGCGAAGAGTTCGGGCGTCAGGATATGGCATTCCCGCATATCGACGATGCGGTGCGAGCCGCCCTCGCGAAAGCCCAGCACCGCACTGCGCCCCGTGCGCATGCCGTGGAGCGTTGCCCGGCGGCGCGACCGGGGCGGCGACAGATGTGTTTCGAGCAGCGTTGCCGGCGCGATGCCTTGCCCCTCGGCGGCATGGACCACGCGGTCGGTGACGAACTGGCGCAGCGCCTCCTCGTCGGCATGCTGCAGCTGGCAGCCGCCGCAGGTCGGAAAATGTCGGCACGGCGGCGCGACATGATGCGGCCCCGGCGTCAGCGTTCCGTCGGGCGCGATATGGTCGCCGGGGACGCCGCGCGCGATATGGCGGCCCGAGGCGGTGATGCCGTCGCCGCGCGCGGCGATGCGCTGGATGATTTCGATCTCGCTCACAGGAACGACGCCATGGCCGGTTTGACCGCATGGGCAAGGTCCCCGGCCGAAAAAGCGGGTGATGCGATCCGCGCCGCCTCCTGGTGGAGCCACACGCCTTCCACGCAGGCGCGCTGCGGGTCACCATGCACCGCAAGCCGTGATGCGACGATCCCAGCAAGGACATCGCCCGTGCCGGCGACCGAAAGCCAGCTGGACCCGCGCGGGAAGAAGTGCGTCATGACGTCACTTGCGAGGATCGTGTCGGGGCCCTTGGCGAGCACGGTCATGCCGGTGACGTCACGAAGGCGTCGCGTGCGTGCAAGCTTGCCGTCAGCACTCACGCCGAAAGCGTCGCAGAGCCTGGCGAGTTCACCCTCATGCGGGGTGAGGCAAACCGTCGTGACGTCGGCTCCCCCGAGCATATCCGGCCCGAGCAAGTGCAGCGCATCGGCATCGAGTACGATAGGCCGCCGCTGTTTGAGAGCGTCGGCCAGGCGCCTCCGAGCATCATCATTGCGCCCCAATCCCGGACCGACCAGCAAGGCCGATATCCGCTCATCGGCCAGGTTTCCTGCGAAATCGCCCTGTTCAATCACCAGCTCGGCGGGCGCATCGGGGCGCGAATGCTCGCTGAGGAGCTTCACATAGCCCGCCCCGGCGCGCATCGCCGCTTCGGCGGCCAGCAGCGGTGCGCCGGGCATCGCACCCGCCACGATCGCGAGCAGTCCGCGGCGGTATTTGTGCGCATCGGGCGACGGTACCGCCAAGTGCGGGCGCGACGAGAAGCCGGTCGAGACCGGTCCGAGGTCGAGCCCGATCGGAACCAGCCTCCGCGTGCCCATTGCGGCCATCGCGGGCATCAGTGCATGGGCCTGCTTCCATGCCCCCAGCGCCAGCGTCATATCGTACTGCGGCAGCGGTCCGAGCACTTCGCCGCTATCGCTGGAAACTGCGCTCGGAACATCGATTGCTATTCTATAACAGTCTCTTGTGACGACTTGTTCGAGTAAAGCGGCAAATGCGCCTTCGACTTGCCGCGTCAGACCATAACCGAACAGGCAATCGACCACCACCGGATGACGCGGCGCCGCATCGGCCGAAATGTCCCCGCCAAACTGCGCCCGCGCCTTGCGCGCGGTACTGGTGGCAGGCTCGACCGGTGCAATCACCTGCACCGTGTTCCCGTTTCGCAAGAGGGTTTCGGCGATCACATAGCCGTCACCGCCATTGTTGCCGGGGCCGCACAGCACGGTCACCGGTCGTCCCGCGGCGACCCGCATGACCCATTGCGCCGCGCCTTCGCCCGCGCGCTGCATCAATTCCCATTCGCTGGTCCCGGTGTCCATCGCTGCGCGTTCGGCGGCGCGCATCTGCGCGACGGTGAGGATCGGCTCATTCATCGCCTGGTGCCTCCCAGCGATAGCGGTCGCCGCCAATGGCGAGGACGATCTCATCGCCTACCCGCTGGCTCTCGGCGCGCTGCGCTCCGTCGAATTCGACCAGCCCCGCCGGGGTATCTGCGCTGGCGAGTTTGCGGAATCCGCCATCGGGATGGCGCATGACGAAATAGCGTTCCGCGCCCTTGTCGATTTCGACAAGGCGGCACTCGCTCGCATAATCGCTCGCCCCGCGTAGCGCGCAGGCGACGGGCGTGCCGCCCTCGGTATCGATAGGGGGTGAAAGGTCGCAGGCGCCGAGCGCCATCAGCGCCAGCACCGGCACAGGGAGGAAGCGCCGTAAGGTTGCCATGCCCCGCCGCTGCCATGCGCGGGGGCGCGGAGCAAGCCTCAGCCGCGCTTGATCTGGGAAACGTCGCGGATCGCGCCGCGCGCAGCAGAGGTGGTCATCGCGGCATAGGCTTCGAGCGCGGGCGAGACGCGGCGCTCGCGCGGCTTGGCCGGTTGCCAGCCCCTGGCCTCCATCGCAGCGCGGCGCTCGGCCAGCACTTCGTCTGCCACCGCGAGGTTGATCGAGCGCTCGGGAATCGAAATCTCGATCCTGTCGCCGGTTTCGACCAGGCCGATGGCGCCGCCTTCGGCCGCCTCGGGCGAGACATGTCCGATCGACAGGCCCGACGTGCCCCCCGAGAAACGCCCGTCCGTCAGCAAGGCGCAGGCTGCGCCCAGCCCCTTCGATTTGAGATAGCTGGTCGGGTAGAGCATTTCCTGCATGCCCGGACCGCCGCGTGGCCCTTCGTAGCGGATCACCACCACGTCGCCTTCGACCACCTGCCCGGTGAGGATCGCGGTGACCGCATCGTCCTGGCTTTCGTAAACCTTCGCCGGACCCGAGAAGTTCAGAATGCTTTCGTCGACGCCCGCGGTCTTCACGATGCAGCCGTCGCGCGCGATATTGCCGTAAAGCACCGCGAGCCCGCCATCCTTGCTGAACGCATGCTCGGCGCTGCGGATCACGCCGTTTTCGCGGTCGAGATCGAGTTCGTCCCACCGGCGTGCCTGGCTGAAGGCGGTTTGAGTGGGCACCCCGCCCGGCGCGGCGGCAAAGAATTCGCGCACCTTGTTGTTATGCGTGCGGCCGATATCCCAATCATCGAGCGCATCGCCCATCGTCGGACTGTGCACAGTGGGAAGCGCGGTGTGCAGCAGCCCCGCTTTCTCGAGCTCGCCGAGGATCGACATGATCCCGCCCGCGCGGTGAACGTCCTCCATGTGGACATCGCTCTTCGCGGGTGCGACCTTGGACAGGCAGGGCACCCGCCGGCTGAGCCGGTCGATATCCTTCATGGTGAAATCCACCCCCGCTTCATGCGCAGCGGCGAGCAAATGCAGTACCGTGTTGGTCGATCCGCCCATCGCGATATCGAGGCTCATCGCATTCTCGAACGCCTCGAACCCCGCGATCGTGCGCGGCAGGACGCTTTCATCGTCCTCTTCGTAATAGCGCTTGGCCAGCGTCACTACGAGCCGTCCGGCGCGTTCGAACAGGCCCTTGCGGTCGGCATGCGTCGCCAGCGTCGAGCCATTGCCGGGCAGCGAAAGCCCCAGCGCCTCGGTCAGGCAGTTCATGGAATTGGCGGTGAACATGCCGCTGCACGAGCCGCAGGTCGGGCAGGCGTTCTGCTCGATCGCGGTCACTTCCTCGTCGGTGTAGCTTTCGTCCGCAGCGGCGACCATCGCATCGACGAGGTCGAGCGCGACTTCCTTGCCCTTGAGCACGACCTTGCCCGCTTCCATCGGCCCGCCCGACACGAACACGCTGGGGATGTTGAGCCGCATCGAGGCCATCAGCATGC